>Ga0065704_10070132_pt1 | contig 1955461 bp, 1826 predicted proteins | sample SwiRhicommuniRL2_FD_59091 | JGI IMG/M metagenome (GOLD analysis project Ga0065704, IMG submission 59091) | Switchgrass rhizosphere bacterial communities from Rose Lake, Michigan, USA - RL2 v2 (version 2) | ecosystem: Host-associated > Plants > Roots > Rhizosphere > Soil | place: East...
GTTCGCTCTTTGAAAACTGAATAGCTAGATATAATAAGATTTTTGGGCTCTTTGAATAACGAGTAATCGTTATTCACAATTTCAAAATATATAATATATTCGAACAAACAATAGCGTAAAAGCTAGTGTTTGAATGATACAGAATTATAACTGGAGAGTTTGATTCTGGCTCAGAACAAACGCTGGCGGCGTGCCTAATACATGCAAGTCGAACGGGGAAAGCTTTCGGGTGAGTACTAGTGGCGCACGGGTGAGTAACGCGTGGATAATCTGCCTTTGAGTGGGGGATAACTAGTCGAAAGATTAGCTAATACCGCATAAGACCACAAGAGCTGCGGCTCTAGGGGTTAAAGGTTTTTCGCTCATAGATGAGTCCGCGTGAGATTAGCTAGTTGGTGAGGTAACGGCTCACCAAGGCGACGATCTCTAACTGGTCTGAGAGGATGATCAGTCACACTGGAACTGAGACACGGTCCAGACTCCTACGGGAGGCAGCAGTAGGGAATATTGCACAATGGAGGAAACTCTGATGCAGCGACGCCGCGTGAGTGATGAAGGCTTTCGGGTCGTAAAGCTCTGTCGCAGGGGAATAACACAATGAATGTACCCTGTAAGAAAGGATCGGCTAACTTCGTGCCAGCAGCCGCGGTAAGACGAGGGATCCTAGCGTTGTTCGGAATTATTGGGCGTAAAGCGGATGTAGGTGGCTTTGTAAGTCAGATGTGAAAGCCCAGGGCTCAACCCTGGAAGTGCATTTGATACTGCGAAGCTTGAGTGTGGGAGAGGATAGTAGAATTCCTGGTGTAGTGGTGAAATACGTAGATATCAGGAGGAATACCGGAGGCGAAGGCGGCTATCTGGCCCAACACTGACACTGAGATCCGAAAGCGTGGGGATCAAACAGGATTAGATACCCTGGTAGTCCACGCCGTAAACGATGGATACTTGTTGTTGGAGGTATTGACCCCTTCAGTGACGAAGCTAACGCGTTAAGTATCCCGCCTGGGGAGTACGGTCGCAAGATTAAAACTCAAAGAAATTGACGGGGGCCCGCACAAGCGGTGGAGCATGTGGTTTAATTCGATGCAACGCGAAGAACCTTACCTAGGCTTGACATGTACTGGAAGACTGGCAGAAATGTCGTCGCCTTCGGGCCGGTACACAGGTGCTGCATGGCTGTCGTCAGCTCGTGTCGTGAGATGTTGGGTTAAGTCCCGCAACGAGCGCAACCCCTGCATTTAGTTGCCAGCATTCAGTTGGGCACTCTAGATGGACTGCCGGTGTTAAACCGGAGGAAGGTGGGGATGACGTCAAGTCCTCATGGCCCTTATGCCTAGGGCTACACACGTGCTACAATGGTGGTTACAGACGGATGCCAAACCGCAAGGTGGAGCTAATCCTACAAAAGCCATCTAAGTTCAGATTGGTCTCTGCAACTCGAGACCATGAAGTTGGAATCGCTAGTAATCGCGGATCAGAATGCCGCGGTGAATACGTTCCCGGGCCTTGTACACACCGCCCGTCACACCATGAAAGTTGGTTGTACCAGAAGTCGCTGCGCTAACCGTAAGGAGGCAGGCGCCCAAGGTATGGTCGATGATTGGGGTGAAGTCGTAACAAGGTAGCCGTAGGGGAACCTGCGGCTGGATCACCTCCTTTCTAAGGATTTTTTAGTAGACGTCTTAGCCTTCGGGTTAAGTTTAAAAGTCGCTACATTCCTAGGTCGACACCTCTACTTTTCGGAGTAAGAGAGTGTGAGTCCCAAAAATCTTATCTAGCTGTTTAGTTTTGAAAGAGTGACGCCAAGATCGGGCCGGTAGCTCAGTTGGTTAGAGCACACGCTTGATAAGCGTGGGGTCGGAAGTTCGAGTCTTCCCCGGCCCACCAAAACCAAAAGAGTGGTTTACGATATTGGTAGTTATTTGTATTTTTGTGTTCTTTGAAAATTGAATAGATTGATTTAATTGATTTTTAGCGAGGTTAGTTCCATTTTTTAAAGCTACAAAGGGCTTGCGGTGGATGCCTTGGCACTAAGAAGCGAAGAAGGACGTGGTAAGCTGCGATAAGCTTCGGGGAGTGGCACACACACTTTGATCCGGAGATTTCCGAATGAGGCAACTCACCATTTTATGGTATCATTCACTGAATACATAGGTGTCTGAAGCGAACGAGGGGAAGTGAAACATCTCAGTACCCTCAGGAAGAGAAATCAAATCCGAGATTACCCTAGTAGTGGCGAGCGAACGGGTAACAGCCTAAACCTTAATCATTTATTTGATTGAGGGGTCGTGGGACCGTAATGTGGGACCGGAGAAGTTAAGAGAACAGTCTGGAAAGTCTGGCGAAACAAGGTGATAGCCCTGTATCTGAAAACTTCGAAGGCCCTAGCGGCATCCCGAGTACCACGAAACACGTGAAATTTCGTGGGAATCTGTGAGGACCACCTCATAAGGCTAAATATTCCTTAGTGACCGATAGAGAACAAGTACCGTGAGGGAAAGGTGAAAAGAACCCCGAGAGGGGAGTGAAATAGAACCTGAAACCGCAAGTTTACAAGCAGTTAGAGCTCTTTTTATGAGCGATAGCGTACCTTTTGCATAATGAGTCAGCGAGTTATGTTTGCATGCGAGGTTAAGCCGTTGTAGGTGGAGCCGTAGCGAAAGCGAGTCTGAATAGGGCGATTTAGTATGCAGGCATAGACCCGAAACCCGGTGATCTAATCATGGACAGGTTGAAGCGAGGGTAACACCTCGTGGAGGACCGAACAAGTTGAGGTTGAAAACTCTTTTGATGATCTGTGATTAGGGGTGAAAGGCCAATCAAACTGGGTGATAGCTGGTTCTCCCCGAAATATATTTAGGTATAGCGTTGAGTAAAAAGTATCGTGGAGGTAGAGCACTGAATGGGCTAGGGGTCTTTACCGGATTACCAAACCCAAATAAACTCCGAATGCCACAGATATGTTCCTCAGCAGGCAGACTCAGGGTGATAAGGTCATGAGTCGAGAGGGAAAGAGCCCAGACCAACAGCTAAGGTCCCTAAATGCACGCTCAGTGGAGAACGTTGTGGAGTTACTTTGACAACTAGGAGGTTGGCTTAGAAGCAGCAATCCTTTAAAGAAAGCGTAATAGCTCACTAGTCTAGTGACTCTGCGCGGAAGATACAACGGGGCTAAGCGTGTTACCGAAGCTTTGGATTAAAGTATTTTATATTTTAGTGGTAGGGGAGCGTTCTAGCGTAGGATGAAGGTTGACCGGTAGGACAGCTGGACGAACTAGAAGTGATCATGCTGACATAAGTAGCGTTGAACTCGGGTGAAAAACCCGGGCGTCGAAAACTCAAGGATTCCTGGGCAAGGATAATCCTCCCAGGGTTAGTCGAGACCTAAGATGAGGCCAAGTGGCGTAATCGATGGCAAAACGGTTAATATTCCGTTACCTAGCTAAGTGTGTTTAAGGAATGACGGTGTAGGATATCACAGCCTCTTATTGGATTGAGGTGTAAGCATGTAGGAGGATCAGTAGGCAAATCCGCTGGTCTTAACTCTGAGGTGTGAATGCGAGAGACGTGAGTCTCGGAAGTGTGAAAAGCCATGCATCCAAGAAAAGTTTCGTAAATTTAGCTTAGTTAGCTCGTACCGTAAACCGACTCAGGTGAGTGGGGTGAATATCCTAAGACGATGGGGTGAATTTTGGTTAAGGAACTCGGCAACTTAACACCGTAACTTCGGGAAAAGGTGTGCCTGCGAATGTGTAAGGACTTGCTCCCCAAGCATTTTCAGGTCGCAGAGAAATGGGAGTAGCGACTGTTTATCAAAAACACAGGCATGTGCAAAGTCTCAAGACGAAGTATACATGCTGACGCCTGCCCGGTGCTGGAAGGTTAAAAGGATTAGTTAGCGTAAGCGAAGCTGAGAATTGAAGCCCCAGTAAACGGCGGCCGTAACTATAACGGTCCTAAGGTAGCGAAATTCCTTGTCGGGTAAGTTCCGACCTGCACGAATGGCGTAACGACTTCTCCGGTGTCTCAACCAAATGCCTCGCGAAATTGAATTCTCGGTGAAAATGCCGAGTACCCGCAGAAAGACGGAAAGACCCCGTGAACCTTTACTGTAGCTTGGCAGTGATTTTAGAGTTGGCATGTGTAGGATAGGTGGGAGACTTTGAAGCAGGGGCGCTAGCCCTTGTGGAGTCAACCTTGAAATACCACCCTTGGCACCTTTGAAATCTAACTTGCGCTCATAATCTGGGCGAAGGACACTGTCTGGTGGGCAGTTTGACTGGGGCGGTCGCCTCCCAAAAAGTAACGGAGGCGCGCGATGGTCCCCTCAGCCTGATTGGAAACCAGGCGTCGAGTGCATTGGCATAAGGGGGCTTGACTGCGAGACCTACAAGTCGAGCAGGTGCGAAAGCAGGCCAAAGTGATCCGGTGGTCCCGCGTGGAAGGGCCATCGCTCAACGGATAAAAGGTACTCCGGGGATAACAGGCTTATTCCATCCAAGAGTCCATATCGACGATGGAGTTTGGCACCTCGATGTCGGCTCATCACATCCTGGGGCTGGAGCAGGTCCCAAGGGTTTAGCTGTTCGCTAATTAAAGTGGTACGCGAGCTGGGTTCAGAACGTCGTGAGACAGTTTGGTCCTTATCTTCTGTGGGCGTATGAGATTTGAGCAGACCTGTCCTTAGTACGAGAGGACCGGGATGGACGAACCTCTGGTGTTCCTGTTGTTCTGCCAAGAGCAATGCAGGGTAGCTATGTTCGGAATTGATAACCGCTGAAAGCATCTAAGCGGGAAGCAAACTGCGAGATTAGATCTCACTGGGCCTTCGGGCCCCTAAAGACTCCTTGGAGACTACAAGGTTGATAGGCGAAAGGTGTAAGTACAGCAATGTATTCAGCTGATTCGTACTAATAGGTCGTGAGGCTTTTTTAAATTTTTTTAAGTTCCCTAACCGGAACGAAATGACTCGAAGGGTGTCTACTTGTAGACAGATCAGTACAGCATTTTAAAATATTTCTATTATTTAAAATAGGAACTAACCATTCCGCTAAAAATCAGTTAAATCAATCATTCAGTTTAATAAAACCGAATGCCTCCTTAGATCGAGAGATCTTTAGGAAACAAAGAGGGAGAAATCTCTTTGGGTATTCAAGATACACACCTTATATATAAACATTTTTGCTGGTGTTTATAGCAGAGGGGCCACACCTGATCCCATTCCGAACTCAGAAGTTAAGTCCTCTTGCGGCGATGGTATTGCATCGGTGACGATGTGGGAGAGTAGCACGACGCCAGCTCTTTTTTTCTTAAAACCTGATAACGAAAGTTATCAGGTTTTTTTTTGCCTAAAAGCCGCCCGAATGAAAAAGAACCATCTGACTGCGTTGTCAGGGCTTGTTCTTCTCTCCGACGGGCATAGAGCCCGCCTGCGTTTCGAACAAACCCTTCCGCCTTGCATATGGTCCTTTTTGATTCGGGCTTGGTCTTTGTTTTGGCTGGTTCCTCTTCGAGGAACTTCGCTTTGGGGGGATTGAATTTGTTTATGCCGCTTTGCTTGTCACTTCGTGACTCGTGCTTTTTAATTTTAAATGGAAAATTTGGAGCGGGAGATGGGGATCAAATTCGTTGGGTAAATTGGGGTGAATAACGGGGCTTGAACCCGTGGAAATCGGAATGGCGATCTCATTGAACGAATGTTCAAGTAGTAGATTAAGAATCTTTTTGGTTAGAGCAAATTAAAGGCGGGTCATTCCCGCCTTTTTTAGTTTTGGTGTATTGGTTTTAGTTAAAGTGCAGCTTTAACTTAGTGGTGATGGGTGTGTTTTACTTCTTCAAGGAATACATCAAGTTGGTTGAATGGAGTTTCTTCTCTTGAAGCATAGATTAGGAATTCGCTTATTACTTTTTGTAAGCGTGATTGGTTGCCGGGATCTATGAAACGGCCGTCTTCGTCGAATGCTTCTGCTGATTTTGCTAGGCCGAAGTATTCTGGGTAGACATGGGCAAATAGAACTTGCAGAGGTTGTCTTGTATGGAAGTTGCCTCTTGCACCTGCAAGGTTGCCGGTTGTCGCGCTCAATAAGAAAATTTGTTTTCCTTGGAGTGGAACTGGATTCAATCTTGATAACCAGTCGATCGCATTTTTGAATAAGCCCGGGATGCCGCCGTTGTATTCTGGCGTTGATATAATAATTGCGTCAGCTTCTTGGATTTTTTTTGCTAGCTTCATTGTGGCTGCCGGAATTCCTTCCGATGTTTCGATGTCGCCATCATATAACGGCATGTTGTAATCGTTGAATGAAATCAATTCCGGTTCGAAACCTGGGATTGATTCCACATAATCAAAAGCAATTTTGATTAATTTTTTGTTATACGAGCCACTTCTTAAGACCGGAGCAAACATTAACACCTTCATAAGATCCCCCATTCGCACAATCAGAATCTTCCATTTCTTTTAAAATTGAAATGTTCAGGCTTTTAGAATGCATAAAAACACAGAAATCCACTGTGCAATTGCAAATTAGATGAGTTGTGGTCACGCATCGAATGCAGAATTGCAGTGTTTCTTGTCACTGGGGACTTACTTAAACTGTTAGTTCAGCTCAGCGTTAGAGGTAAAATGCCATTTTTCTATGTTAAACAGCAGAGCAAGTGGCAATTCTTCGATCGATCCGTTTTGATTTCAATTCAGGAGGCAAAGGTGTGGATTGAAACAAAAAAAAGACCTCGCGAGGAGGTCTTTTTTTTGTTTTGAATTGGGATAACGGATTAATTTTTTAGGATGGATTTTTTTAGGTCGGCTACGCCGTCGTCAGAGGGTTTTCCTAGCCACAATGAAAATACGTTTTTCATGAAGCCTGTTGGGCCTGTGATGGTTGTGGATTTTCCGTTGCTGCCTTCGTATGTCACTGACTCCGTGTTGTCGGCGTTTTTTAGTGCGAAGAGTGTGAGAGTTTTTCCTTCTTCTGCTGCTCCGCCATTTTTAACTGCTTCAAGAAGTTGTTTGATTGATGCGTCTTCGACGTTGATTGAGTTCATCGTGAATGACTCTTTGAATGATTTTAAAACTGTTTCTGCATCGACTTTTCTTAAGAAATGCAATTGGAAGGCAGCAGCAGGTTGTGCTGCGACTGAATCTAGTGCAGCGTCTTCGGTTTTGTTTATTTTTGCTAGGTCTGCTACGAAAAGTTCTCCGACGTAAACTTTCACGTTTACGAAAACGACTTTTTTGGCTCTGAGGCCAGCGCCGACTGAGGTTAAGTTGATCGTTTTATCTTTTGCAGTCGCAGTTGCGCTTTTAGATAAAACTACTTTCTCTAGTTTTTGGCCTGAGACTTCAGTTGCTAAAACTGCTGCCATGCTTGGAGTTGTGATTGCCAGCAGAGTTGTTGTGAGAAGAAATAATTTTGGTAGAGATGTTTTCATCGGGTAGTCCTTTTTTTAATTTCGTTTTCAAAAAGTTAATTTCTAAAATCACTTTCGTATTGGCTTTGAAGCTTGCAGTTGGATCGACGAAGTCCTGTAAGTTTCGAAAGCTCTTTGATTTTGGACCTTGCTGCGGAGGCGTATCAATATTGGTTGTCCACTATTGAGGAGAGAATAGGGTGGCTTCCTGGGCTGTGGGGTCCTGAATCAGTCTTAGGATTCGAGAGAACTGCCTTAAATGTCAACATTTCAAACTTTTTCTGGTCAGGTGCTAGTCGCTTCATTAGACTTTATGAGTAGTGACTGAAACAAAAGAGAATTCGTTTTTTAGACAAAGACTGGAGCTCTTGCTTCTGGCTGACGATGCGCAAATTTCTGAACGCATCGGCCCCGTTATTTCTCGTCACTTCATCACATTCAAACATGTTCCCAATCTTAAAGAATTCAGTGAGCAAAAGTCCGTACTAGGTCGTCCGCAATTGATCGTTTTAAAGCATGCTTCTTCGGAAGGGATTGATGCTGTGAATGATCGGGTGAGTGATGTTGTGCGTCTGTATCCGAAGTCTTCGGTGATTGTGATTCGTAAGAATCCTTCAGACGATCCTGAGGCTGGTGAGGAATTGCATCCGAAAGCTTATGGACTTTCAGTGGATGAACTTTATTCGACCGCAAAACTTGAATATCTTTTGCTATCGAAAATTCGCAGCCATTATTTTTCGTTTCCAGTGACAGATTTGTTTCCTTCTACGACGGTGAGTTTTAGTGCATTCATGCGGGCGACGTTGAATCAGCGTTATCTGCCAGTTGTAATCGCAGGCCGCACATTGAGTGATGCGCGCTTTCAACGCTTGCAGGAAGTAGAGCGGATCTATTTCCCGGTGGTGCAAGCTCCCGCTTATTATGACTACGTTCAAAATTACTATGATACTTCAGGTGTGGGATTGCGTAAGCGTGTTCGAGCGCTCTTCTTGCAGTTTTTAGCTGCGGGAATTGAGGTTTTTGATTATGCACTTTTGGATGTGCGCAATGCGAACACTGAAAAAATTGAACAAATATATACTTCTTTAGTTCGTAAGGCTTCGGCATTGATTGGCGCCATGGAGAAAAGCGAAGATCCGTGGGAAATTATTCGTGAAGCTGAAGAGAACGAGTTTTTGAATTTTTGGCGAGCTCCCGTAATTGGTGCTTTTGCTGCCGTGATGTCTTTGAAGTCGAAGCAAGGTGATCCTGTGACGGCGTTGTTGGTTGGATTTTTTGCTGAGCTTGGGATGTGGCAGCTTTCTTATGATTTTTTTCAGCGCTATCAAGAAAAAGGCATGAGTGGAGTTTTGCCCACTGAAAAGCCTATTTTTGAAGCAAGTCCGATGAATGCTTTGAATCGCATGATGAGTAAGGGCTTTCCGATGGATGATGCTGTGAAAGCAGCCCTTGTTTGTGTGATGGAGCGTGCGGATGGAAAAGGTTTTCCTAATCAAACGCCGATTGAAAGTATTCCTGTCGAAGCACTCATTGTGCGCTTTGCAATTGGTCTTGAAAGAGAAATGCGTACGACTTTAAAAGCGACGGGCACGAGTTTCCGTTTTATGCGCGAGAAATATTGGGAAGAAGTTAAAAAAGATGCCGGTGATTTCGGTGATGATTTCTTAACGAAGATTTCCGACTCCTTAGTTTAATCATAATTTTAATTGCTGCTTTGCTTGGCATTGCGTTGTTTTGCCTAACGCGAGTGGATTTAAGTGGGTTTGACACTGTTTGTAATCGAGTAAACCGTTGAATCGGGGCAGGGTTTTGACTTTAATAGAGGGCGCACTTTTTATAAGGGAGTCCTCAATGTTTAAGTTCATCACAGCGTTGTTCCTGGGTTTGTTTCTTTCAACTTCAGTATTTGCAAAAGATCTTACGAATCGTTTAGGCGTAGGTATCAAAAATAATTCAGCAGCTTCATTGCCTGAATTGGGTGCGGTTTATCACTTTGCTCCAGATATGTCTGTTGTGGGTGGTCTTGGTATCGACACACAAAAAGATTATTCTAAATTCACTTTCAATGCGGGTATCCGTCGCGCCATCTTCAAAGAAGAACACATGAACTTCTATATGGGTGGTACATTAGGTCTTGTGAATATGGAAACTGCTGGTGAAAAAGAATCTGGTTTTGAATTGAATGCGCTATTTGGTGGCGAGTGGTTCTTCACAGGTTTGGACTCATTGGCGTTCACATTCGAAGGTGGCGTTGGTATCGTTTCTATGGACAATGTTCGTTTTAGAACAATTGCTGACGGTCCATTCAACGCTGGTATCGTTTTCTACTTCTAGTTTTGGCTTGATTCAATCTGACTCCGTCAGAGTAAGAAATTACTCCCACGAAGTGGGAGTGGAAAAGTTACTCTCGTGAAGCGGGAGTGTAATAAGTTACTCCCGTGAATAGGGAGAGTGAAAAGTTACCTCCGCGAAGCGGGGGTGTGAAATGTTACTTCCGCGAAGCGGAAGTGTGAAAAGTTGCTCCTGCTAAGCGGGAGTATGAAAGGCGATGCATGAAAAAAGTTATTTCTACTGTTAAAGCTCCTGCTGCAATTGGTCCTTACTCGCAAGCTGTTGCGATGGGTGATTTTTTGTTCTGTTCAGGACAAATTCCATTGGATGCTAAAACAGGCGAAGTTTTCACTGGTGATATTAAAGGTCAAACTGAGCTTGTTATGAAAAATATCGAAGCAGTTTTGGCAGCGAATGATATGAACTTTTCAAATGTTGTGAAAACAACAATCTTCATCACAAGCATGGGCGACTTTGCGACGGTGAATGAAGTTTACGCGAAGGCGTTCACGGCGGCTCCGCCAGCACGTTCTACTGTGGCAGTTGCAGGACTTCCTAAAGGTGTGAACGTGGAGATTGAGGTTCTTGCTCACCGCTAAGTTTTGGCTTCGTTCTAAGCTTTTTTGGGCCAGTGTTCTTTTCTTGGGAGCATTGGCCTATCGCTTTTATTCAGAACATGAATTGATTTTGCTCGAGCCTGTTCAATCTTGGACAAGCACTCAAACTGCGGATTGCGCTGTCGTTCTGACGGGTGGACCGGGGAGAGTGAAAGAAGGCTTTGATCTGCTTGCTAATCGCAATGTTAAAAAACTCGTCATCGCTGGTGTTTATTCAAATGCGCGTTTGCGGGAGATCATGCCTCAGTGGGCGTTCTATGGAAACTTGCGTGAAGACGATGTTGTCTTAGATCGTCGTTCTGAAACAACTTATGGAAATGCTCAACAAAGTCTGCCAATTGTTGAGGCGCTTCAGTGTCGTGATATTTTATTGGTTACTTCGCGATTGCACATGTATCGCTCTTATAGAACTTTCCGTGCAGCTTATCCTGAGAACATCTACATTCAAAAAAGAGCCATGGTGGGGAGTCGTTTCGAGGCTTCCGTCTGGGAAGTGAACTTTGAGGCGATGAAGTCGATGTTCTATTCTCTTTGGGCTTATTAATTTCTTAACAAAACCAGACCTAGATCCTAAAGGCTAAATCCACCTCATGTCCGATAAGAATCTCTGAAAGAGGCATGATTCTTATGGGCTCTGTATTGGCACGAATTGATTCTTTAGGCAGATCTGTCACGAAGAACTTGGACTACACGTCGCGAGTTCTTCTGATGATGTATTTGTCCTTGCGTGCAACGATATTGGATCAAGCTCAAGGTTTCCGCCAAATCGTCGGCGTTATTTCAGCGCAAATTTACTTCACCGGATTTCAAGCTCTACCACTTGTAACGGTATTGGCGTTAGCAACGGGCAGCGTTTTGATTTTGCAAGCGATGGCGAATTTGACTCTTTTAGGTGGCACATCCGTTATTGGTAGTTTTTTGATCGCCGTTATCTTGCGTGAGGCGGGACCGTTATTGGTGGCTCTTGTTGTTATTGCGCGTTCGGGAACTGCGGTGGCCTCTGAAGTCGGGAACATGCGCGCGAATCGCGAGATCGAAGCATTAGAGAGCATGGGCATTAACCCATTAAGCTTCATTGTTTTCCCGCGTGTATTGGGTGGCGTGATTAGTGTTCTTTGTTTGGCTTTCTATTTCAATTTTATTGCTTTGGTCGGTGGCTTCGTTGTCACTCGATTGCTGCAAGATATGCCGTTTGCATTTTTCACGGACTCTTTAATGAGTGCGTTTACGAAAGAAGATGTCTTTATTTTCTTTCTGAAAAATGGCTTTGGTGGATTGATTATCTTTTTAGTGTCTTGCTATCAGGGGTTGTCGGTAAAGCGCAGTCCGCATGAGGTTCCTCAGGTCACAACTCAGGCCGTTGTTCATAGTATTATTTTTGTCGTTGTTTTTAATTTGGCTGTCACAGCTATGTTTTATCTGAATCAGCTTAAGTCTTTGGGGGTTATCTAATGAAAATCGAAAGTCTAAAATTTGAAGGCGTGTCTTTCTCTCACGAAGGGCAAGATGTCGTAGTAAGAAATGTCGATTTTGATTTCCCTACCAATCAAATCCTTTGGGTAAAAGCAGAAGAAGGTTCTGGTAAATCTTCGTTACTGCAAATCTTAGCGGGTCTGCAAATTCCTCAATCTGGTCAGTATTTGATCAATGGAGAGAATGTTGTTGAGATGTCATTTGAAGAGTTTTTGCCGTATCGTTTGCAGATGGGTTACTCTTTTGACTACGGTGGTTTGATCAACAACCGCTCATTGACGGATAATTTATTATTACCCCTTCTTTATCACAAAGTGATGCCAGAAAAAGAATGCCGCGATCACGTTAAGGAATTGGTGAGCCTTTTTGATTTTGAAAAGTTCGCTCATGAGCGTCCAGCACACGTGCCGGGTCGGTTGAGAAAGCTCACTTGTTTGCTCCGTTCATTGGTAATGCGTCCGCAAGTTTTATTGTTAGATGATCCAAGCGTAGGTATTGGTCAGGATACGACTTATGTGTTTGCTGATTACGTGCATAAGTTGCGTAAAGAGGGTGTGCTCAATCATATCTTCATCAGTTCTTATGATGAAAAATTTATGAATCTTTTTGATTATCAAATTGTTCAGTTGGATGAGGGGCAGCTCTACTTCCAGCAGGTTGATCCAGTGAAAAAAGTTGTACATTTATGAGAAAGACGAAGTTCAACAAGTTTGAAAGAACAGCAGGATTTTTCGTTCTGCTAGCCATTTTAGGCGTCGTGATCACCGCGGTGAGTGCGGCAATTAAACAGGGTTGGTTCGAAACGAAAGTTCACTACACGACGACGTTCGAAAATGCCGACGGTCTTCATCAGGGGACTCTTGTGCAAATTTCGGGTCTGCGCGCGGGGGCTGTTGATGCTGTTGAACTTGAGTCGGATAATCGTATCCGCGTTAACTTTTATGTCTTAGGTAAATTTCAAGAGCGCATTCGTGAAAATAGCACTGTTCAATTGATTCGTCCTTTTATCATTGGTGAACGCGTATTAGATATCACAGTGGGGGAAGAGAGTTATCCAGCACTTGCTAACAATGCGACAATGAAGTCTGTAGAGACGATGGACTTAATGACTTTAATGAGTGGTAAGAGTCTGAATGCCTACTTGAGTAAGCTCGGCGGTATTTTGGAATCAGTGCAAGTTTTGGTTGAAGCCTTTGCAGATAAGAATCGTGCAGAGAGCATGGTTCGCGTGTTTGACCGTTTGGATCCTCTGATGAAGAATTTGAATACAATGTCATCTGAAGTGATTAAGCTTTCTAAGCAAGCGACTCACGATGATGGTGTTCAGAAATTGGTTTCAAATTTGTCTAAGACCACAGGCGAAATCAATAAGATCTTGCCTGCCTTGAATGAACAAGATCCTGAGTTAGCTAAAAACCTTGCTACGATGACGCAAAATCTAGCAGTCGTGACAAGAGCCTTAGCGCCTGCGGTGGAAGCCGTGGAGCCTGAGCTGCCTGGTGCGAGTGTGCGTTTAGTTGAGGCACTCAATGAGACTGTCGTCGTTTTGAAAGCGATGCAAAAAAGCTTCTTCATGAAGAGCAATGTTGATGAAGTGCGTGATGAAGAGTCACGCCGCGCTCCTGCGAATTCGAAATAGCTTGAATAGATTGTCGATAAAACTATGATAGAGAGATGCTAGTTGGGCATCTCTTTCGTCATTTTATTTTCTCTCCACGCGCGGGTGCGCTTGTACGCCGTATTGCGTGGCTGGCGATTGTAGGGATCTGCATTAGTACGATTGCCTTTTTGGTCGTGTTATTTGTGATGAACGGCATGAATGGCAGCATCAAAGGTCGCATCATGGCTTTAGAGCCGCATTTGTATGTGACCGTTGCAGGCGCGCGTTTGCCGAGTTCTTTAGAATCCCATCCTGTTTTTCAACGCCTTAAAGATATCGAAGATTCGCGTGTGCAAGTTTTTGAAGCACAAGATGTGATCGTTCGCAGTCAAGATGGTCAATTCCGCGGCGGTATCGCTCGTGGAGTGACGCAAGAGAGCTTGGCGTTAATGATCCAAAAGCTTCAAGAAATGGATTCTCGTAAAATCAAAACTCCGGGTGCGGATGGTGGATTTTTCTGGAATCCCGATGACGTGCCTGAACGCGGTGAGATCATCATGGGGATTGATCTTGCGCAATCACTGGGCGTTTTTGAAGGTGACTTCGTAACGGTGGTTTCGCCGGAAGGTTTATTATTGCCTCCGGGGGAAACTCCGAAGTTTGAGCGTGTTCGCATTAAAAAAATCATTGCGACTTCGTTGGCGGATATTGATGCTCAATATATTTTCTATCAACGTGGGAAATCTTTGGGTGGAATTTCGACTTCGACGACTTTACGTTTGGGTATTGAAGCTTTCTTGCCTGAAGACGCGAATTTAGATTCCATGAAAAAAGACCTGCAGAAGTTTTCCGACGTCCAAGTTGAGACTTGGATGGATCGCAATTCTGCATTGTTGTATGCGTTGTGGCTGGAGAAGTTAACCATAGGTATGGTGTTGGGTTTTGCTGGTTTTATTGCGGGCAGTGCGATCTTAACAGTGCTGGTGCTTTTGGTTTCGCAAAAACGTCGCGATATAGCTATTTTGAGAACGATTGGTTTGTCGGCTCGACGGACGATTTTGATTTTCACACAAATGGGTTTTTTGCTTGCAGCCTCGGGGTTGGTTTCCGGTGTGTTTATTGGAACGGCTGTAAGTTATTATATTCAAAAAAATCCTATTCAGTTTTTACCTTCAGAGGTCTATTACGACTCAAGCATTCCTGCTTTGGTTGATTTTGGTTTAGCTTTTGGGGTGCTTATTGTGGGCTTGGGGCTTGCTTGGTTGGGATCGTATGTTCCGGCTAGGGCCACGGCGGAGGAAAGTCCTTCGCAGGCGCTTAGATCACGCTAACGAAGCCGCAGAGGTACCAGGTTCCTTTTGGGGATGCCTGGCGCTACCGTTCCGGCATCGCTCTGCATCCCCAAAAAGAACCAGGTACCTCTGCTTTGTTCAGGGTGACCTTCGGGGGCTTCTTGCCATTTCTTAGACAGTGTTTTAGCTTCTGTTGCCCTTTAATTCGTTCTGAATAGGCATAGGTATCGCAGTGATTTCTCTTCGAATTATCCCTTTTTCGTAGGAGAGATTATGAGAGTTCTTTTGATGTCTTTAGTTATGATGGTTTCTGCATCGGCTTTTGCTACTTCGCTTGAGATTAATGATCGCTTGATGAATGGTGATGAGAGCGTGACTTCTCAATTCTACGAAGGCGTTGCTGCTGAAGCTAAGATTCAACAAATTATGAATATCGGTACTTCAGTTGAATCATTTTCTAGCGAATTAGGTCGAGGGATTAACGGCGATATCGTCAGTGAAGAAATCGTTCAAATCAGTGGTGTTGTTGGTAAAGAAAAATTGGAGTGTGAATCTCATGAATTCACAATTGTTCAATCTTCAGGTGAACACAATGCTGAATACACGAACACAGCTATCTGTTACGTAAAATAATTTACGATCAAAATTAGAAAATAAAAAAGCCACTTGAGTGATCAAGTGGCTTTTTGTTTTTTTAGGGATATGGATTTTATTAAACGCTGACGTTGTAGTCTCTCAAGGCATCTGTCAAAGATGTTTTGAGGTCTGTGCTTGGTTTGCGTTTGCCGATGATCAAAGCGCACGGAACGCCGTATTCGCCTGATGGGAACTTTTTCATTTGAGTGCCTGGGATTACAACTGAATTCGCTGGTACGCGTCCTTTGTATTCAACTGGTTTTTCGCCAGATACGTCGATGATTTTTGTGCTGGCAGTGATAGTCACGCCGGCGCCAAGAACTGCACCTTCTTCGATCACTGCGCCTTCGACTACGATGCAACGGCTGCCGATGAAAGCATTGTCTTCAACGATCACAGGGCTTGCTTGGATAGGCTCTAGTACTCCGCCAATGCCCACGCCACCAGACAAGTGAACGTTCTTACCGATTTGAGCACACGAGCCAACGGTAGCCCATGTGTCGACCATGGTGCCTGAACCGACATAAGCACCGATGTTCACGTATGAAGGCATCAAGATCGCGCCTTTTTCTATGAAGCTGCCTTTGCGAGCAACGGCAGGTGGAACTACGCGTACGCCTTCTTCTTCAGACCATTTTTTGAGTGGAACTTTATCGAAGAACTGAATGTCGCCAGCGTGCATAGGGTTCATTTTTTGAATGCGGAAATAAAGCAAGATCGCTTTTTTAACCCATTCATTTGTTTTCCAAGCTCCGTCGACTTTTTGAGCGACGCGGATTTTACCAGCATCAAGGCCTTCGATAGTTTCGAAGATGAATTTCAACTCATCCGTGTGAAGTTCGTCGATTTTGCGACCGCCTTGAATGGCTTCAAATAATTTTTCAACATCAGCTTGCATGTTATTTTCCTTCTACGACTTTCAGTGCTTCCAAGATGGCAGGCACATGGATTTCAATAATTTTTTCGGCGCTCAAGCCGCGTTCAATTTCGTAAGTTAATGTAGGGCAGTCTCTTTCAAGGCCTGTGTACGTGCCAAGGCAGCCCGGTGTTGGGTAACCGATGTCGTCATCGATTTTGTAGCCCGTGATTTTTGCAAGCACCTCAGCGAAAGCTTTGCAGTCACCGTTGACGTTCAAGACGGGGTGCCAAGAGTGAAGAGATAAAACCAACCGAGGTTTGTATTTTTCAACGTACTCCATCAAGCCGTGATTTTCTTTTTCACTGCCTGCTGCAGGTCCTGGATGGTAACGTGGAGTTTTTACTTCAGGTGACCAGTCTTTTGTTGGCAAGTTGCGGTTTAAATCCACGCCGTTGCCATTGCCGCGCGTTTTGTAAACGACGCCCTCTAGATTGAATTGCGGCACAATCGTCAGGTTCATTTTGTAGGGGAAGGACTTCATGAAGTGCTTCAGAAGTTCTTGCGCTGCAAACACGCCTTCAATTTCATCGCCGTGAACGCCGCCAAGGATCAAAACATTCGGGCCGCCGTTATCAAAGTTGTAGCCTAAAACCGGCATGCCTTTAGAAGTGTAAGTAAAAATAGAAGTTTTCATGACAAAGGTTTCCTATTAGGTCTAGGATACTAGCACGAGGTTTTTGTGGAATACATTAATAATGAGTTGCACTTTGGACATAAAAACAAACCGTTGCTGCCGATTTGTGCAAACTATATGCGTCCGATTTATGTCTATGACCTAGATCAAATACGTCACCGCTATTCCTTGATGGCTGCGGCTTTGAAGCCAGCAAAACTTTATTACGCAATGAAAGCCAATTCGAATCCTGAAGTCCTTGCTTGTTTAAAATCCTGCGGCGCAGGGGCGGATGTTGTTTCGCTTGGTGAAATCAAAAGAGCTTTGGAGTCCGGCTTTTCTCCAGAAGACATGGTGTACAGCGGCGTTGGAAAGACGCAGCATGAAATCCGTGAAGCTTTGAAACTTCGTATTTATCAAATCAATGTTGAGAGTCAGCCCGAGCTTGAGCGCATTGGTCGCATCGCTCGTGAAATGGGTGTTGTTGCTGATGTTGCGCTTCGTTTAAATCCAGATGTGGATATTAAAACTCATCCGTATATTGCGACGGGTTTGAAAGATAACAAATTCGGTATGGAACTTTCCATGATTCCGGAACTTTCAAAAGTGTTAGAGCAGTTTAAGGATTCCATTCGTCTTGTTGGCGTGAGTTTGCATTTGGGCTCGATGATGTTGGAGCTTTCAGCATATGAAGAAGCACTTCATCGCATGAAGAAAGTTTTTATCGGCATGCGAGCTGAGTTTTCGTCACTGACGCGTTTTGATTTTGGTGGTGGCTTAGGAATTTATTACGATCGCGCTGATGAAGCGAAAGAAGTCGAAGTTCTGAATCAGTATGCCGAGATCACGCACCGAGTGCTTGGGGATTTGAATTGCACTTTGCAAAGTGAGCCAGGGCGATGGTTGTTAGCGCACGCGGGTGTTTTGATTACCCAAGTTCAGTATATTAAGAAAACTTCTGTGAAGACTTTTGTGATTGTCGATGCGGGAATGAATCACCTGATTCGTCCATCCTTGTACGAAGCAGAACATCGTATTTTGCCGTTAGTAAAAAAAGGCACGAGTCTAGTTTGTGATGTAGTGGGGCCGATTTGTGAATCGTCTGACTTCTTTGCCAAAGATCGTGAGTTGGGATCTGTGACAGAAGGTGATTTTATCGCGGTCTTGGATTCGGGTGCTTATGGGTATTCGATGGCGAGTGAATACAATCTGCAAGAGCTTCCGCTCGAAGTTTCTATTTAATTCAGTTGGATTAAAGATCGACGTTTCTAAATTCGTCGGCCATCAAAGGCTTCAGGATTTTCAGAGACAATTCAGTGAAATGTGCTGAGTTGTCAGTCGTGAGGATTTCGATGCGACGGGGGGTCGCGTCTGTTTTTGCTCCTAATTTTCCCGACTTCATATCGCTAGAGAGCCATTGGGCAATGGCTTCGCCTGAATCAACAAGTTCAATCGTGGAGCCTGTCACTCTTGAAATAGAATTTTTTAATATTGGATAGTGTGTGCACCCCAAAACGAGAGTGTCGATATTGTTCTGCATAACTTGGCTCAAGTAACGGAAAACGATCAAGTTTGTGACTGGATCTGAATCCCAACCTTCTTCAGCAAGTGGCACGAATAAAGGACATGCTTGATCGAATACTTGAGTTGCCGGATCTAACTCCTGCAACTTTTTAGTGTAAGCTTGGCTTGCAATAGTGGCTCGTGTTCCAAGAACGCCAATGCGTTTTGATTGTGAAACTTTGAGTGCGCGTTTTGAGCCGGGCTCGATCACATTGTAAATTGGAAGACCTTCGAATTCGTGTTCTGGAACTTGGCTAGAAGCCGAGTTGCAGGCAATCACGACGGCCTTTACATTTTGCTTCTTTAAAAATGAAATATTCTGCTCGGAGTATTTACGAATTGTTCCCGCAGATTTCGATCCGTACGGCAAGCGAGCCGTGTCGCCCAAATAGGTGAAATTCTCTCCAGGAAATTGCAGCGCTAGTTCTTTGAGAACTGTCAGTCCGCCAATTCCAGAATCGAAAACCCCAATCGGGCGTGGATCGTTTTGCATCTCTAATTTCTTACACCGTGAGCGCGAGACTCTGCAATACCGTTTGCTGACATCTCCATGAACTGAGCTTTTTCTCTGATCTCAGACACAGCTGTTGCATTGACATAACTCATACCAGAACGGATGCCGCCTGAAACTTCCAAGATCACATCTTTCACGTGACCTTTGACGTTGACTTGAGTTGCTTCGCCTTCTGGAGCCATGCCCTCAGGAACGCCACCGCGCCAAGAATCTTGTGCAGAACGAGATGCCATACCACGGTATTGTTTTTTACCGTTTTTAATTTCGCCCGGAGATTCGATTGTACCTGACAGCATGCTACCAAGCATGATTGTGCTTGCGCCCGCTGCGAAAGCTTTCACCATATCACCTGAAGTTCTGATACCACCGTCAGCGATCACTGGAACGCCATAGCTGTCAGCAACTTCAGCACAAAGAGCAATCGCCGTTAATTGCGGAACGCCTGCGCCTGTGATGATGCGAGTTGTACACATTGAACCAGGACCGATACCCACTTTGATCGCGTCAGCGCCTGCTTCGATCAAATCGCGAGCGGCGTCTGGAGTCGCCATGTTACCAGCGATCAATTCGATATTAGGATAAGCGTCTTTCAACCACTTCATCGTCTCCATCATTTGGATTGAGTGACCGTGAGCGATGTCGATCGTGATGATATTTACACCAGCATCGATCACCGCTTTAGCGCGAGATTTGAATTCCTCTCCAACACCCACAGAGGCTGCGATGTTTTTAACGCCAGCTTCTTTGAGCATGCGAGATTGTTTTGCTTGCTCTTCAGCTGAGATGAATCTGTGAAGGATACCGATGCCACCTAATTGGTTCATCGCAAGAGCCATATCGAACTCTGTAATCGTGTCCATGTTGGCGCTGATAATTGGAGTGTCGATAGAGATTTTTTTAGTCAGCTTTGAAGACAAACTTGGATCACGACGTGAACGGATGTCTGAACGACATGGCACGATAAGTACGTCGTCGAATGTCAGGCCTTTGCCTCTGTGTTTAATGTCTTTCCAATTAAATGTGAGCATCATTGTGGACCTCGCTTCTAAAAATTCTAAAAAGAAGTTGAGTTGAAATAATAAACAAATAGGTATCAAGCAGATTGAGGAGCAAACTTTGTGCAGGTGTTTGCCAAACGATGCGATAGGCATCGAACATCGTCGACACGAACATCGGGATCATGAGGTGAAAGAAAATCAAAACGCCCAGAATAGCAAAAACTCTTTTGCGCACGATCTGTTTTGATTTTTTAAGTGCATCGATCTTACCAGTTTCGTAGTCGTTTGAACCCGTGACGACGAAAGGAACGAGAGAGTACTCAATGTACTTCCAAACTCCTGGAAGAATAAACAGCAGCGACCAGAGAAGAGTTTTTCCCCATGATCTGAGGGTCTCGATATAAACTTGATTCAAGTACTTGCTATAGAATTCGCTCAAAGAGGTTTTTTTATCTTCAATCGCGAATAAACAAGTGACCGTTGTGAAGATCGGAAAAATCACGCCAAGAATTATTGAAAGAAGTCCGATGAAGTAAATGGACTTTGGTGCTCCGTCCATGCTGCGGAGACCTTCTTCAACCTGCTTTGTGAGGAGCATATCGATGTTGCTATAAAGCACTACCAGAATAAAAACTGGCAATCCGATTTTTTTAAAGATCCTCAGGTTATTTTGGAAGAACGTCACGTGATCTATTTAGATCTTGAGTAGGTGGTCGAGTCAAGGGAACAAGTGCTATAAAACAGAGCCGATTTTGAATGCCTTCGGGCATAATAAAAGGATGGAGGCTTTTATGGCACATCGCATTTTAGTCACCGGAGCAAGTGGCAACATTGGCTCTGAAATTATCAAAATATTGAAGGCGAAAAATGCTGATTTTTCCGCGGCAAGCCTTGGTCATCACGACTATCCTGCAGATATTCGCTCTTTACAATTTGATTACGCCCATGCGGGCTTGTTGGAGACCGCATTTGAAGGAGTGGAGACACTCTTTTTGCTTATTCCGTTAGCACCTGAGATGGTCGAATATGCTCGCAATGCTGTGCAAGCAGCGCGCGAGGCCGGAGTGAAATACATAGTTCGTCCTTCTTCATTGGGGGCCGATCCTTCGTCGCCTTATGCAATTCGTAAGCTTCAAGGGGAGATCGATCACATCATTCATGAAAGTGGAATTCCTTCGGTGTTTGTTCGCCCCAACGTACCGATGCAAGCCTTTGTGAAATTTTACGGTGATCCAATTCGCCAGGGAGCTTTGTATCTGTGTCAGGGGGAAGGTCGTACTTCATTCATCGATGTGCGAGATGTGGCTTCGGTCTTGGCAGAGATTTTACAAGATCCGGCTGCTCACCATGGTCGCTTTTATACAGTGACAGGCGGGCGCGCGATTTCGAATGCGGAGGCGTTAGCGATTATTTCTAATCATGCTCATCGTCGTATTTCTTATGTGCCGGTGACTGAAGAAGCGGTTGAGGCCGCGATGAAAAAAACAGGCATGGATTCGTGGTTCATTGAAATGTTCTTAAGTCAGCATCGGGCCGCCAAAGAAGGTGAACATGAAGTTGTCACCGATACGGTCAAAAAGTTCGTGGGTCGTGATCCGCGAAGCTTTGAAAGCTTCTGCTTTGAGAAAGCCCATGAATGGGACTCGCGGGAATTTTATCGCGGGTCTGAGGCTTCGCCATAGCTTCAATCCTAGATCTGAAATCCTGATTCTGGGAAAAGAAGCGAAACTTGCATGTCATATCTAACCTAGTTCGGTTTCACGCCAGAATCGCATGTCATCAGTATTGCATTTGCTCCTTATCGCCAATCACGGCAGGTAAAGGAGTCAGTTATGAACCCAATGTTTTCGGTATTTGAATGTGTAGTATCATTCAAAAAAGGCAGTAGCCCGGTCGGTGTAAGAGCTGTTGTTGAAAGTTCAGATGTGCCTGTAGAGGTACAAGAGCTTATGCGCCAAAGAAAAAATAAAAAGAAGTAAATAGCTTTTTAAAAAGGAGGATCCAAGTGGGTCCTCCTTTTCATTTTGAGGTTCGTGATGGATACAGATTTTTTAATACGAAAAAATTTAAATTATCATTTTGGCTTTCCATGGAGTCATTTTGTAATAGACGACTTTTTTCCCGAGGAGTGTTTCCGGGAATTCCAAGCGCGCCTTTGCAAGGTGCGTGACGGATATCTGAAGCGGGAAAATGACGCCTTTGACTTGAACTTTAAAATTTTACCAGATTTTGCACTTGCTCGGTTTTTTCTTAGCGATGAATTTCAAAACTTTTTAGAGCAATTGACGAAAAGTAGACTCTCCATTTTTGAAGGAGGATTGGTTCAGTTGCGTTTGATGACTCCGGATTCTCCAGCATTTGTGCCTCACGTGGATGAGCAAGATGAAAAATCTCTCGTCTGTATTTTCTATTTGTCAGATTGGACTCTTGGAAAGGGTGGGGAGCTTAATCTATTAAAAGATAAAGAGTCGGACCCGAATGGTCCTACATCCAAAATTATTGAGCCTAAGGCAAACAGGATGGTCTTGTTTTTTAGTGAAGATACTCACTGGCACAGTGTCAATCGAACTCAGAATTGGTATCGCTATTCGATTATTTCCGAATGGATTGTTGAAGAAGGTGTTTTGTGAAATCGGCCAGTTTAAAATATGTTGGATTAAAATCCATTTTGTTCCTTTGTTTATTGAGCGGGACCCAGCAGGCCTTAACCGCATTCGGAACATATGCGTTGATTCGAGCTGGGTTGGTCATTGGGTTAGGTCAGGCATTCCTATTTTGGACAGTTTTAGCGTTAATAAGTTTTTTGATTTCTCCTTGGATAAATTATTTAATCAGGCCGTTAGAAACAGATTTGACATTTTCTGCATATAAGAAATATTTGGAAATGAAGCTTATAAGTAAAGCCCGTATGCCTTCAATTTGGATGCAAAAGGAAAAACGAGAAACTTATTTGGCATCTATTGGTACTGAAGCGGAAGCGTATTTAGCGGCGTTAATCTTTGTCGTCTTTGATATGCTGACTTATGTTTTAGGGCTGGTTTTGGGAGTCCTTGTTTTAGGCTTTGCGATAGATAGTAAATTCATACCTGCTTTCCTGTTGTCCGGTGGACTCAGTTTTTTCATCTATAAAAAGTTGGAAGGAAAAGCGGCTGGTAAAAGTGAGTGCGAGCAAACCGCGCGAACGGATTTAGGCAGTTATCTCTTGTTGTCTTGGGAAAATATATTTTTCAAAAATGAAACTGTCGTGAAGCGATATCAAATAGGCGTCGAGAAAAGATTGGAAGAGGCTCAAATTAAAGCGGTTGAAAGCGCTAGATGGAATGCTGGTTTTGTGGGCGCTTTGGGTTTTGTGACGATGTTACCCGTTTTTGGTGTTGTCATTTATTATGCATTGTTAAACTTGGATTCAGCGGCTGCATTGACGGCAATGCTCGTAACCATTCCTCGACAGATGAACTTATTGAATACCTTCAATCAGTTATTTCAATCTGCGACATCGTATATTGCTTTCGAGGCTAAATTCAAAAAAATGGATGAAAGTTCTGCGTTGATTGAAGTGCCCGTGTTATCCAGAGTTTGCTTTGAAGAACTCAGTGTTCAGGGGCTCAGTGAAATCTCAGTCGATGCTTTAGCCAGAGCACAGTCCGGTCGGTTTACTTTGCGCGGAAAGAACGGAGCTGGAAAATCCACTTTGCTTTTGCATTTGAATGAAACGCTGAAAAGTTCATTTTATTTGCCTGCAAATCCACAGTTTGAGTTTAGGGACGCAAATCACCATGAATCGACGGGCGAGAAGCTGTTGCGGCACCTTGATTTTATTCGTGAGAGTGATGCGACACATATTTTGATGGATGAATGGGACGCGAATCTGGATGCTACGCATCTGCGAATGGTTCATGACTTTATTGAGGAGATGAGTCTGAAAAAAGTGGTTATTGAGGTTCGACATAGAGGCTAGGTATCGGAGCACAGCTTGCTTGATCGCTTGAAGAGTATTAAGATCGGTTCAGGGAGAATTTATGAAGCAAGCTGATATTGTGAAAATCGTCGCTGTTGATTTTGAGACTAAGAACGTAGACGAGCTGAATAAGCTTTTAAAAGCGAAGGATGCGCCACAAATTCGCTATAAATTCACGGGTAAGAAATTGGGTGCACTTGGTTTTACCGGAATCATCAAAGCTTTCACTGCTGAAGGTGTGAAAGTATTCAATGTGAACAAGGTCACACTTATCAAGTTTATTGATATTGAGAAGTTCGAGAAAGCTAAACCTAAAGTCGTTCGCGAGAAGAAACCGAAGGCTGAAAAAGTTGAAAAGGTTGTCGCGAAAAAACCTCGTAAGGAAAAATTCGACGACGAAGATGAAGACGATGATTTTGATGATGAAGATTCGTCACCGAAAAATTATGGTCAACAAAAATACCGCCCGCAAGGTGATGGTAGAGCGGGCAGTAAATTCATTCCTAATACGAGCAAAAAAGGCAGATAGCTTTTCGGGCTATGGTAAATAGCCCGCGTCTTTTGCCAGTTTCTGACTTGTTTCATCGAGCTTGATGATTTCAGAAAGCGGAGTCGGGTCCCATTTTATCGGACCGAAAAAGCGACCCGCTTCACTCTGCTGATAATATTTAAGATTTGTTGGGAAACTGCGTTTGATCACTGAAAAGCTTAAATGCATTTCTTCGTCTTGCGCTAAGAACTCCAAGAATTGAACTGCGATTTCTTTTTGTTGGGACTCTTTTAGTAACGCTAATCCCGAAACATTCACATGAACACCACGATCATTTTGATCTGGCCAAATAAGTTTTAAATCCGTGATGGATTTCGAAACATACTTTTCAAAATAGTCTGAATTGACGAAGGCAATTCCGCACGTGCCTTTTTCCAGAGCTTTCAACGCATACATGTCACCTTTAAAGATCGGCTGCTTGTTGTTCGCAACCCAACCTTTGATGATGGTGAATGCACGATCGAAGCCTTCTGCGTGGATGATGGAAGCAATCAACGCGCGAGAGTAACTGTATGTTGATTTGCGTAGGCAAAGTTGACCTTCGTATTCTGGTTTTGCGAGTTCAGCATACGTGATGTCAGACGGAGGTGTGTATTTTTTTGGATTGTAAGCGAGGGCTCTGCCACGGAAACCGTATCCGACCCAGCCGCTGTTAAGATCGCGAAATTGTGCGGGGATGTTTTCGGCAATAATGTTTGATTGAATCGTGGATAAAAGATTTTTCTGAGCAAGCTCCGCGAAATTGATCGCATCGGATTCAATAACAAGGTCAGGGTTGGCAGATTCTGGATTATCGATTTTAATTTGTTCAATCGAATCGCCACGAAGAACTTCAACGTCGATACCTGTTGCTTCAGTAAATTGAGAAAACGAATGGGGAGTGTCTGAGAGATTGTAAACAAAAAGTGCTCTTGGAACTTGTTCTGCAAAAGCGAGAGAGCATACAGACGTGCACAGAACAATCAACATACGAACGAATTTAGGAATCATATCCACCTCGATAAGTCGGAGGTGGTATCAGTAAATTTGTCAGACGCAAAGCGCCGTTCCCTTAGTCGTATCTAGTGAACGCCAACTGAGAAATCGCGCTCTTGTTCGTGAAAGGATTTCCTAAGGAGTGCTCCATTGTTGGATTTGCTGAAGGATCCAGTGGCGAGATGGATAGACGGGTGCGAAGAACTGAATGTAAGTGCCCTGACAGCCTGCGACCCCTTTCAGCGCATGGGGAAGGCCTCCGCCAACAACGCCGACAATCTTAAGCACACCATTTTTTTCGTAAAAAACGGGGCCACCACTGTCGCCGAAGCAGAGACTCTGCATTGGGTTTTTCGCCAAAGCGAACAGGTACATTTCTGAAAACTCGGGGTAATTTGTTTCCACAAGTTCCCAGTGAGATGCGACCTCAGAATTCGACATATCCGCTTCGTAAAAAGATTTTAGCGACTGGAGATCTTGAGGGATCATTTGCAGTTTAAGGAAGGCATTCGTACCAGGGTAGCTGCCGTTGCCAAAACCTGTAGAGGAAAGAAGAGGAGAGCTTTTCGTGACGTTGGCAAGTGTTGCGGGAGCTGGCACACAAATCGAGTTGGACAATTTTAAGAGTGCGAGATCTGGTGCGTAGTTGCTGTTTTCAAATAATTTTGGCGCCAGAGCAATGTCGACAACTTTGGCCGAAAAGCATGAATGACTGGCGTTGGGATTGACGACGGACAGTTGGGAAGGAAGAACTCCAGTTTTAATACAGTGTGCAGCTGTTAGCACTGTCTGATTGTTCAATAGAACCCCAGAGCAGGTCTTGTTGAAAGGAAGCCCGACAACAACTGAAGACTTTAGAATTAAACTGTCAGCGGGAATCGGAGTGCCATTGATGATTTCGGAATCTTGAAGTTTTTCGATTTTCAATGCAGAGCTTGGGTGTTCAGGAGAGCAAGCCATCAAAAATGCACAAAGTGCTAAGACGGATAAAAATAATGCCTTTGTCGTCATTTTGTTCCCCTCCGCAATGAGACACCTTTGGGAATAGTGTAGTTGCCGGGTGAATTCAACAGAAAGCGCCTCAAGCCATGGCGTGCTAATCAAATTTGTAGAGAAAGTCTTTGATAAGTGGGTAGAGATTCGTTTTTTTCATTCTGGCTTTCAGCGCGGATTCAATCTTAGGCCATTTTTCTTTGTATTTTGAATTCATGGAAAAGTAGATTGGCATTTTGATGAACACTTCGGGGCTCATCTTGACCTTATCACTCAAGTTTAATTTTTTAACGGTGGCACCGCCAAGAGCTTCATCGATGAGAATATAATCGATTCTTTTCGCTGTCAGGAGTTGCAGATTGCGTTCTTGGGAGTCCGTCATGATGTAATTGAGTTTTAATCTTTGTGCTTCTTGTTCAATGATTTGAAAGTTGAGGCGGAAGGCGCCTTTGAGTTTTCCTAGATTTGCGAGAGTCACATTTTCGCCACTACGATGGAAAATACGGCATCTCGCCATCAAAATGGGAAAAGAAGTTGTGATGATTTTTTCGCGACCTTCTGAATGAACTTTATCATCACTGACGGTGCCATCGATTTCTCCTTGAGACATCAATTCAAACATTCGGCCAAGTGGAATTTCTTTGTAAGAGACTTTCATGCCCACATCTTGAAGAGCGTCGGCGATCAACTGTAAATTGATGATGTCTCAGCGAAGGCCGAGGCTGCTGGCAGTAAAACGCTCAAAAACAAAATCGAGATCTTATGTTTGATATTCATGCACCACTGAGGCTATCAGCGATGAAAGCCTACGTCACGCTTTGGATGTAGGCATCGGGACGAACTAACAGGACTTGATCGCGATAGTGTTCGTTGGAAGGAAAGTGAAGAACTTTGGCAAAGGACGGGAGTTCTGAAGTTGCTGTGGCTTCACCGAAAACTAAAAGAGTGAACTGAGTATAATCGAGAAGCGAGTAAATTCTCGTCTTGGAGTTGTTGTGAGCGACTTCGAAATCAAAGAGCCTTTGTCCCGCAAGACTCGGGCTACTTGAATCGGAGTAGCGAATACCCATGCCCGTAATATTACCAGCACGGCGTTCGACGATTTTCAGATAGTCTGTGGCGTGAGTACCGCCTTCAGAAAATTTCGTTGCACGTACGAGCTCACCTGAAGTTTCGACCACATTGAGAGCAACTGGCTTTCGTTCTGCTTCGTAGGTTTTTAAAAGATCGCGATCGGCACCATGTGTTTCCACCATGTTCAATTTCCAGATCAAGTTGAAAGCATCCGCAAGGCCCGTATTCAAGCCTTGGCCACCGTTGACAGAATGAATGTGGCAAGCGTCGCCAGCAAGAAACACGCGGTCCTGGGATTGAAATTTTTCAGCGACAGATTCTTTCACCGAGAATTGCGAAAACCACGTCATTTGTTTAAACGATAAAGTGTGTGGCTTCATTGCATTGTTAATTTTTGCAATCGCTTGATCTTGTGTAAAGTCTTTGGTGTCCATGCGCACATAAAAGCGATCAAGGTTTCCTTCGCGAGGAATCCAAGCTACGTCAGAGGTTTCTGCTTGAAACACGACGATCTCTGGAGCTTTTGGAAAATCAGTTTCAATGATCCCGTCTAAAACTGCCCAAACCATTTGCGGTCGAGTGACTTCAAATGAAATTTCCATTTTTTCGCGAATAAACGAACGTGCTCCGTCAGCACCAATCACGTATTTTGATTGGATGGTTTTGCCGTTCGATAGTCTTGTGATGCAACCATTGCTTTGAACTTGAAGATCTTCAACCGAAGTTTCTCGAATGACAGCAGCATTCAAGTCTTGCAATTTTTTATCAAGCAGTTGCTCCAAGTAAGACTGACCGATCATAAGAAAATGCTTATGCATGCAGCCTTCGAGTTCATCCCACCATTTTGATTGTCGCGAAATAAATTTGCCATCGGCCCAGATTGAGCTGGTGTTGCAAGGTTTTCCGAGCGGGTAAAGGTCCGAGAAAAGATTGGCAACTTCTAGCAGTTGTAGAGTTCTGGCATTGAGTGCATCAGCGCGGCCGGCTTCAAGTGGACCCGTTGATTTGTCGACGATGATTGTTGAAAGTCCACAAAGCTGGGCTAGGTAAGCAGACATTAATCCGACGGGACCGGCGCCTACGATGACAATATCGACGATAGGTGTTTTCACTCGTAAGACTCCAAACCTGGATTTGTCAGAGGGGGATTGCTCAGAACATGTACGCGACGAATATGGCGAGGTGATTTTGAAGTAAAGCCTTCTCGACCATGCAGCAAAGTGAAATTATCGGCGATCACAACGTCACCAGCTTGCCACTCGTGTGCATAGAAATTTTTTTCTGAATACAGAGCCGCTTTGAGGCTGTCATGGAAGGCTTTTTGTTCATCATGGTGAACGCCTCTGAATTCTAATTCAGGTGGATTTAAAAAATCCGTATTTTCTGAAGCAGGGGGTTCATTATAGCGAATCACGGGATAGCCGCGCAGAGGATGGTTCGTGATAATCGGGGAGACAGTGCGACTGTTGTAGTACTCCATCTTACGTTGGTAAACGCCAGTGACCTTGCTCCACATTTCTTTTTCTTTATCCGAAGCATTTTTAAGTGCCAAAATCGTATTAGAGAAAGTGGTGCGTCCCCCTTGTCCTTGAAGTGGTGCGCTGACGCAATGAAAGATTTGGTATTCAGCGACCTGTGGACGGTACATTCCATCCCAATGCATTGGAACGTAGTTGTTGTCGAAAATATGATCTTGAGGATTTTCTTGTTCGACAAGTTCAAGCACTTTTCCGAATGGCCAAATGCTAATTTCACCAAAGCGTTCGCAGTAATCGGCAAAATCATCTGCACCTTGAAATGTTTTAAAACCTCTCAATGCAAGAAGCTGTTCTTTACGAAAGAGGTCACGTAATTCTGAAACATCGAGTTCAGTGATGTGTTGATTTTCTGAAGCCGGTTCAATCAGGACACCAAATGGAATCATCTTTGTTGTTTTAAACTTCATCTGCGACCTCATTGTGAATTTCATTTGCGAGTTCAAAGTACGATGGACGACCATTCGGAGAAAATACAAGTTTTGCGCCGAGGGCTTCGGCATCGGAACGTTTGAGCAAAGTAAAACCTTCGTTGGTTTTAACAGCAACACCATGCCAAGGAGTCATCCAGCTTTCATTACCAATAAGACGTAGTCCCAATTTTTTAGCTCCACATCCTTGAGGATGAATTGATAAGCGGACGGCCTCCGGAAAACGCTCTGCAATCAGTTCACTCCAAGCATTGCTTCGTCTGATGACTTCATAAGATTTAGCTTTGGATTCTTTTTGGAGGGCATTGCGACTTTTAGTCTGACCAGGAAAGATTGCGTCCTCTAATAGGAAACGCGTAATCCCTAAGTACATGCGATGAGCTTCTTGGTCTTCATGTTGGCTGAACATTGTAGAGCCGCGAAGGATCTTTTCTCTTAATGATTCGAGCGTTGCGCCGAATTCGTTCATGAGCTCACTGCGGACTTCTGAGAAATCTTTGCCGTTGCAAATTTCATCCAAATTGAACGTCGAGATGTTTGTAAGGCCGTTGTCGGCAATCATTTTTTCGAGTTCATCTTGGTAATTCGTCACATCTGTCTCATGCAGACCGACGACATCACTAAATACTCGGCCATCTGAGCAGAGGATGATTTTAGCGCCCGGCTGGTGGATTGTTTTTATTTGCTCACACAGGTTGTCGAGAAATTTGAGTGCGAGTTCTTCTGCCATGTCGGGTGCGGTGCTTAAGACTTTATTAAGATTAGGCGATTTGCCAGGGAAGGCTGGCAGTACGAATGTAATTGGTTTTCGTTCGGCAACCGCTGTCGTGACTCTATTGAAGTGGGGAGCGTGACAGCTGGAGCAGTGAATACCACAGTTTGCGTGCTCATTAGGAGTGCGGCGATATTGCATGATCAACGTAAGAACCTGTTGGGCAACGGTGTTTTGTGGCGCTATTGTTCTTTCGAATGCTAAATTTTCCATCATGATTCCCCCATGAGCGGCCTATTTCAGCTGCTACTTAGAGGTGTTTATAGCTTTATTCGGATATTGACAGAAACAGATAGTAACTATAGGTACCATAGGCAATAACTATGGCACCTGCATTTACAGACATTACTTATTTTATTGAAGTGGCTCAAACCGGAAACATCTCTCGCGCGGCAGAAAGGCTGGGGATTACTCAGCCCAGTTTGAGTTCTGCAATGAAGCGTCTTGAAGACTCTTTGGGTGTTGCGCTTTTTATTCGCGGGCGTACGGGCGTGCAATTGACGAAAGCGGGTAAAGAGTTTTTAGGCCGTGGTCGGTTGTTGCTCCTGAATTGGGAGCAGCTGCGTGCAGATGTGAATAAAAAAGAAACTGAGGTCAGCGGGCAGTACGTGATGGGTTGCCATCCTTCGGTGGCGTTGTACTCTCTTTCGAATTTCTTGCCTGAGTTGATTCAAAAACACCCTGAACTTGAAGTGAAATTGGTCCATGATCTTTCTCGGAAAATCACGGAAGGTGTTATCAGTTTTGAAATCGATTTTGGTATCGTGGTGAATCCGGTTCGCCATCCTGATTTGGTTATTAATGAGCTCTGCAACGATGATGTTTTATTTTGGACGGCGGCGAAGCCTTCTTCTACACAAAGTTTAAATTCTGAAACAGGTGTATTGATCTGTGACCTCAATTTGATTCAAGTGCAAAAACTGATCGATGATTTGCAAAAAAAAGGTCAAGGCTTTAAACGAGTCATTCAATCGAGCAATTTGGAAGTGATCACGGAACTGACAGCAGCAGGTGTAGGTGTTGGAATATTACCTCAACGAGTGGCGACAAGGATTAGCGCTCAAAAACTTAAACCCTTGCATGAAAACTTACCCATCTTTAAAGATAAGATCTGCATAGTCTATCGTGCAGATGCCCAGAAAACCCAAGGCAGTCGGATCATCATTGAGGCAATGAAGCGTTCAATGCGTTGATAAGTCGAAGAAAATAATTGGAGAATTAGTAAAATAAAAAGCCCGGTTGTTGAGACCGGGCTTTTTATTTTTTTTGAGTTCTAAATTATCTTAATGGAACCGACGTGACGGTGATCACTTGGCTTTTGCTTTGACCAGCGCTATCGAAAGCTTTGGCTTCCAGAGTGTACGTGATACCTACGCCAGCTGGTAAAACGTAAGGACAGCGGTAGCTTGCTGCAGGGTCAGTACATTGTAAAACGCCATTCACATAGAATTCCACGCGCGCCACTTTCACGTTGTCAGTAGCGTTTGCAGTCATTGTTAGGACAGATCTTTCTTTTGCTGTCGCACCATTCACCGGCGCCGTGAATTCCACTGTAGGAGGTGTGTCACCTGATGGTGGAGTAGTTGGTGGTGTTGTTGGCGGAGTCGTAGGAGGTGTCGTCGGCGGCGTTGGTGGATTTGCCACTGTGATCACAGCTTCTGCGACACTGTACCCAGTTCCATCACGAATCATGTATTTGAAGCGATCTGTTCCCGTGAAACCTGTGTTCGGTGTGTAAGTGATATCTGTCACAATACCAGATGGAGCATTGAATGTGATGACACCATTTTGTGCGACACCCATGCGGTTGTCCACGTAGATCGTATTGCCATCGGGTTCGATGTCGTTGGCAGTTAATGTAGCGCTGGTTAAAGTGATGCTTTGACCAGGTGGTGTTGTTGCTGTGTCGTTCGTAGCAACAGGTGGAGAGCCCGCCATGTCTGTCATGCCTACAGGAATTTGCAAGCTGCCAACAAGTGTGCCTGCTGTGGCTTCAACTGTTGGTAAATAAGTCGCGCTTGTTCCGTTATTTGGAGTTGTCAAAACCATGTTCGTTTCAGCGGATTGACCTGATGCCAATGTCATTGAAGTCTGATCAAGTGTTGCGGTGAAACCACTTGGAACCAGCGTCGCAAGGGAGATCGTCTCGTTTGCACAGCTGACCGAGTTTTTATTCATCACTTTGATTTTGAAAACAAGCTTTGAACCGAAGTCGACAAGGCTGAATCCAAATGCAGACGTTGTCACTTCAGGTGCACTTTTCGTACAAGCGGCAGGGGCCATTGTCACAGCAACGGAAGCACCGGTTGTAGAGTAAGAAAGTGTTTTGATAGTCATACCTGCAGCGTCATCAGTGTATTGTTTGTTCACACCTAACGCGGCATCTTGGAAATTATAGTAAGTCTCTGGCGTCATATCGAGGATGTAGTTGTTATAGCTATTCAACTCATCAGCCATGTGAACTACAAAACCTTTGGTGTTCTCAGTTACACGACCTGATATGCGAAGGGAGTTAAGGTCCTGTCCTTTTGCTTGGCGGAACTCAAGATAGTAATATGTTTTTTCACCCGTTGTCGGATTCATGCCTTTAAAGATTTTCAAAGCCTGAGTCGACGTAGAGATGTCTTCATAAGGAACCAAATTGTAAGTTCCTGAGTTTGTCACAGTCACAAGGTTTTGTGGTTCTAACCAACCCAAACGATCTTTGCTTGAAGCATTGAAGTGGCCAACGATGTTGCCAGGTCCCATTGAGTCAATCGGGCTGCCGTATTCTTCCACTTGGCAGTTATCACCCAGAACAGTCGTGCCGCAGCTTATACTGTGGGCATGTTGCAAACCAAGACTGTGACCTAGTTCATGGATCACAGTATTTTTATCAAACACGCCGTTGAAGTGCGCAAATGAAGGTGTACCACCCACTGTTGAAAGACCCGCAAACGGGCAGTTTAAGTTTTGAGGGTAGGCGATAAGAATGCGATCGTAATTGTTAACGTTAAAACCCGCAGTCAGAGCTTTCGCTGAAGCTTGTTGTTCGATTGCTAAGGTATCGCAAGTCGCAGTCGTCGCTGCAATTGTGAAGTAGTTCGTTACCGTCCATGTGAAGTTCGTTTTGTTGTAAGAAACTTCTTTATAGTATGTGTTTGTTTGAGTCATGATCGATTGAACCGTCGTTGTCGACAAAGGTTGCGTCGTCAAGTTTGCAAAGTTCACACGGATAATGAGAGATTTTTGCTCTCCGTAAGTGTTACCGAGTTTACCAGGAACAGAACCATAGCTTGGACCATTTGATGAAGCGAGCATCAAAATACCTGAACTTTGTGGATCTACTACCAGATGTTTTTCCTCATTCTCACTAGAAGGATTTTCAGTGAGCGTCACGCCACGGGCACGAATTCTTTGCCCTGTTTTGAGTTCTTTCGCTGAGGGGCGAGCTAAATGAAGTAAATGTTTATCGCCGGATTTTTGAACGAGAGTGTATTCAGTGCGATGGTCTTTGCCATTATCCAAAATTCGAACCGAGAGCTCGCCTTCTACTTCTTCATTTTTTTCAATAAAGGCTTGAGTTGAATCGGGGAGTTGGTCGCGGCTTTCTTGTGAAAGACTGAGGCGAAGAATTTCGGAAGGATTGTCTTTGAGTGTCTTTAGAAGCTCTGTCTGACGAGTTCGAGCAAGCTCCGTCAATTCACTTTCTGAAGTGCCTTTGTCCTGAGCTTTTGAAACGAGGTCTGTTGTCGTGACTTCGGCCTGTGATGAAGGCTCTACCAAAGAAGAGTTGGTCTTGGCGCAGTTTTGAAACAAAGTGGCAGCTAGACCCAATAAGATGACACCCGATAACGTCCTAATATATTTATTCGAAAACAAGATTCCCCCAACGTGTAAAAACGAGCTTTTTTATCGGAGGTAAGGGGCCTAAACTAAATAGTATGAGAGTGAAAAAAGCGAACAAATTCCACGGTCACTTTGAAGTTTGATGAAGGTTGGCTGCTTCTGTGTTAGGCTCGATCTATGTCTATAGAAAATGAAAACGACCTTATCGCTCTTCAGAAAATTGGCAAAATCGTTGCTCAATGTTTGCAATTCATGGGTTCAAAATTAGAACCCGGAATCACGACATTAGAAATCGATCAACTGGGAAAAGCCTTCTTAGAAAAACACGGTGCACGTTCAGCACCGCAATTAGTTTATAATTTTCCAGGCACAACTTGTATCAGCGTGAATGAAGAAGCGGCCCACGGCATCCCTGGCGCAAAAATCTTGGGCGCAGGTGATTTGGTCAACATCGACGTTTCAGCAGAACTCGGTGGTTATTACGCGGATACAGGCGGCTCGTTCATCATTCCGCCAGAATCAAATATCAAACGCAATTTATGTTTGGCAACGAAGCGTGCGTTGGACATGGCAATGCGGGCAGCATCTGCTGGCCAACCGCTTAATGCCATCGGCCGTGCGATTGAGACAGAAGCTTTAAAAAATAAATTAACAGTGATCGAAAACCTTGGATCTCACGGCGTAGGCCGTGCACTTCACGAAGAACCCGATTTCATCCCGGGTTACTACGACCCCAAAGACAAACGCATCCTTAAAGAAAACCAAGTCATCACGATCGAGCCGTTTTTATCAACGGGAGCAAGAGAAGTTTTCGACACGGGCGACGGTTGGACGTTGGCAACAGCGAAGAAATTCCTGACTGCCCAATATGAACACACCATGGTGATCACAAAGGGCAAGCCCCTCATTCTGACTCTCGCGTAATACGAAATTGTCCTTAAAGATCCGCACCGGCGGATCTTTTTGCTTAAGTTTTAAGCTTGATGCGCTGTCGCTTTGCGACTCGTTGACCTGGGTACGAATTGGTGATTGAATTGTCACTTCATGCGTTGCCCCGGTGGCGAAACTGGTAGACGCACAGGACTTAAAATCCTGAGCTTCCTTTACAGGGGCGTGCCGGTTCAAGTCCGGCCCGGGGCACCAAATCCTCTTCATTTTCTTCGGGCAGTCCTCGCTCTTTTCCTTCTCTCGCTTGTTAAGTTTGGTTTGTGGTTCGATGGTGGTTTTTTGCCTTCGTTTTTGATTTCTCGTTCCTGCGGAACTTGAAAATGAAGAGGATTTGGTGCCTCGCTTTTTCTTCTTTTTGGCTGGCCCTTTGGGCGCCGCTGCTGGGAAGGGGGTCTGGATGGGGAGTTTGGTTGGTGCGAAGTGAGACGAGGGTAAATTCACCTCATTAAAAGGTCGTCATTGTTGGGAAAATGTCCGTCGAAGAGATCGACGGTTTCTCTCTGTGATCTGGGGCTCTGTCTAGGAGTTCGTCGTTCCCTAAATTGTTCGAAAAAATTGCTCACTAATTACCGAGGCTTATCTACAGATTGTGGAATGGGGACCCGATAGTTTGAGTGGGGGTTTCCATGCTTCGACCACTCTCCCGTTTTTCAAAAGCGATCTATTTGATCCTAGCCGCCACACTTGTCACGTTTCCATTTCAGAACTGTGCTGAGCAATTTCCAATTGATCCTAATGCTGGGGATATTGCCTCGGCGAGCTCGGATCCTTCGGATCTATTAGCGCCTGCTGTTGCGATTCTTTCGCCCCTTGATGGTGCCTTTGTTAAGTCGGCTTTGACGTTAACAGGAGCCTGTGAAGCGGGTCTGCCGATTCAATTAAGTATTAATAACAGCACTCCGCAAAGTTTGACTTGTAACGGTGGAAGCTTCAGTTCGAGTTTGAACTTAAGCCAAGCTGATGGACCTATTGAGTTGAGAATTGAACAGATCGACGTCGCCGGCAATAAAGGCGAAAAATTTGTCACTGTTATTAAAGACACGGTTGCACCGGTTTTGCAATTTTCAGCGCCTGCAGCGAATGCGCAACTGACTTCGCAATCACTTGCGGTATCAGGAAGCTGTGAAGCGGGCTTTAATGTGATGATCTCGGGAACAGCCTTGTCTGCTCCTGCGCAAGTTGCGTGTGCGAGTGGAACATTCCAAGCGACTGTGGGTGCGATTGGTACCAACGGGACTTACGCAATAAATTTAGCTCAGACAGATGCAGCAGGAAATCAAGGCAGTGCCACTCGCAATGTGACGTTAGCATTACCTGCGGGCATTCCAGCAATCAAAATTACAAGTCCTGCGGCGAACTCGTTAACGAAAACAGGTGTGACGATCACTGGTACTTGTGTGACGGGCTTAACAATTCAAATTTCAGGAATGGGCGTTAGCCAGAATTCAACGACAGCTTGTACTGCTGGAGCCTTTTCAGCGGCGGTGAGTTTTTCAAATGGTGATGGCACAAAAAACATTATGGTGGCGCAAACAAATGCGCAAAGCCAAACAGGACAAGACTCAAGATCATTTGTTTTAGATACAACAGCTCCAGCAGTGAGCATTTTAAATCCTGCAGCGGGAACTCAAGGTGATAGTTCTCTGACTGTGGGCGGAAGTTGTGAGACGGGATTGAATGTTATAGTTGCGGGATCAGGTGCTGCCGCATCGATGACGGTACCATGTACAGCCGCCGCGTTCCAAGCGAGCGTGAACTTTTCAACAGGTGCTGGAATCAAAACGATCACTGCTTCGCAAACAGATGCGATCGGCAATGTGGGTTCGAATTCTCGAAACTTTGAACGAATTGCGCCTATTTTAGATGGTAAAGTTCTTTATGCTAACAACTGTTCTTCGTGCCACGGAGTTCTTGCAAGCAGTACAAAATTAAATAAAACATCTGCCCAAATCACGAATGCGATTTCGACAATACCTCAGATGAATGCAATTAAACTTTCTTCTGATCAAGTGGCAGCGATTGCGCAAGCGTTGATTTCGACTCCGGTGTCGACACCAGTAGCTTGTAACGACACGACGAAGCTTTTGGCTCCGCAAATGAAACGTCTGACAGTTCCGCAATTTGCGAATTCTGTCAGAAATGCTTTTGGCAATATCTTTCAAGATAGTCAGTTTCCTGTCATGAACGATGCGAATCCCCGCATTGGTTTAGGCACGGATCCAGATCACTTAAAAATTGATGAAGTGAATGTGAATGCGCTTTATGATTCTGTGAGCTCTTTGGTAGCGACTATCAAAGCTTCGAACTCGACGGTGTCAACTTGCGTGAGTGGAACGAGCACGACGTGCTTTGAGACGATAACATCGACAATGGGTTTAAAACTTTGGCGTCGTCCGTTGACTTCGGCAGAGCTTGCAAACTTCAACACGGGCTCTGCAGCGGTAACAGGTGCGGGTGGTACACGCTCACATCGTATGGACTTTATCCTTAAAGCATTGATCATGGCTCCAGAGCATATGTATCGCTCGGAGATTGGCTCAAGCACCACGCCACAAACGGCGGCGTTCTCTTTAACTCAGTATGAAGTTGCATCTCTTTTAGCGTTTACGGTTTGGGATTCGCCACCGGACGATGTTTTACTTGAGGCTGCACGTACAAATGCATTAGGTACAAAAGCGGCTTTGAAAACACAATTGACTCGTATGATTTCAAGTCCTCTGTTTGCCAAGAAAATGGCAAGCTTCCAAGTCGATGTTCTTAAAATTGAAGACATCAAAACTGTCGTGAAGGATGCAGCATTTGGAATGACTGCAGCAGATCGTGCCGCACTTTATACGAGTGCACGTACGACGCTTGAGGAAAACTACGCAAGTTCAAGCGCTGACTTCATGGCGCCATTCTCGACCCAACGGTTCCATACTAATAATCTGACAGCTCGTTACTTTGGTGTTTCGACGTCGGGATTAACGGCAAGCTTCTCGGCATTTACTCCAGATGCTGCTCAACGCTTCGGTATGCTTTCGCATCCAGCGTTCTTGACTTCAATGTCGGGACAAAAAACATCGGGCATCGTGCGACGTGGGGTTTATACTCTCGAGCAACTTTTATGTAATCACATCGGGGATCCGCCAGCAGATGTTATGGGTGTAAAAAACCTGCCTGCGGGATGGGACCCAACGAAGGTGACTTCACGTGAAGAGTTGCAGGTTTCTCATAGTAGCCAAGCAAGCTGCGCGGGTTGCCATACGAAGATCGATCCGGCGGGATTTGGTTATGAGAACTACAGTCCATTCGGTGAATTTAGACTTTTTGAAAAAGGCAATATCGCTATCGATGCGTCTGGCAGTTTAACGGGTGCCGCTGCTGAAACTTTGAACTTCACGGACAGTGTTAGTTACCTGCGTGCTTTAGCGAACTCGACGACTTTGCGTCAGTGTATGCAAAAACGATATTTCAAATTTGCATCAGGTGAGTCACACGAAACGACTAATGGTCAGTGTGAGTTTAGCAACTTTGAGTATCAGATTTCGCAAAAGGGCGGCTCGATCCAAGCTCTGTTAGAAAGTTATATCGAGCTTGAAAGTTTCACTAAGCGCAAACCGGCTTCGCAATAGAGAAGGATTAAAGAGGAAATTATGGGGAAAAAGAAAAATCCAACAAACGAATCCCGTCGCGACTTTTTAAAACAGCTTGGTATTGCAGCCAGTGTTGCCGTTCCGCTTATGAATTCTGAAATCGCTTTGGGGCAAACGACAACGGCGCCAACTCGCGTGCTGTTTATTCCCTTGGCGCATGGTTGGGGCTTAAATCCATACGATTCAAAAATGGTGACGAACGCTGATGGCAGTATCAATTCATTTCCAAAACCGATGGCCGCCTTTAATGCAATTAAAGACCAATGTGTTGTGGTCGAGGGGTTGCGTTCAAGTTATTGGGGGAATGCCCATGACGTTTCCTATACGGACATCTTCACTTGTGCTGTGTCACCAGACGCTGCGACTTCAAGTGCATTAGGTGGACCATTCTTTTATCCAAAATCGGCCAGCCTTGATTGGATGATTGGAAATCAAGTTAAGAAAGAAGTCCTGCGTTTAAGTCATGGATATGCATCATGGGGTGCTGCTCATAATCCATTGAGTTTTGATTCTTCACTTCGTTCTTTGTCTTACTATACTTCTCCGCGCACAGCGTACCAGGCAGTTATTGATCCTTTGAAAGCAGGACAGACACCGAATGCTGATAATGCCGTGAACGATGCGCTCATTAAAATGCTGGGCGCAAACGGTGCAGGTTACTTGAGTCGTTTGTCCGGGGCTCCGAAAGCAAAAGTGGATTCTTACGTGTCAGCGATGAATGCGCTTGGAAATCGCATCTTGAAGCCAACAACAGGTTCAGGCAATGTGCCTTTGCCGAATTTGCCGGGCATGACTCAAGCTTTCTCTGATGGCTTGGATAGTTATCTGGATATTATTCGTGTGGCGTTTACTTTGGACACGCACCGTGTAGCGGTGTTGGGGTTAGGTGAAGGTATTACGAATTGGAATTGGACAAATTCAAGTGGCCAAGCACAAGTCGGAAATACTTTCGGTAACGACTTCCATCACGAAGTAGCCCATTACAATGAGGCGGTTAATCCGATGGCGGCCATGCATGGTTGGACGAATTGGTATGCCGCTAAAATCGCTAATTTCGTTCAGCAACTAAAAACGATTACTGATGTCGATGGTCGTCCATTGATTGATAACACGATCATTGTTCTGACGGGTGAAGTGGGCAATGGTAATCACGATCGCTATACAATGGGTCACACAGTGATCGGTGGTGGTGGTCAAGGTCGCATTCGTCGCAATCGAGTAATCAAATTGCCGACGTTTGATTCTCGCAATCGTAATGGTGTCGTTTGGGGTTCTCGCAACATGAATGGCTCCCTCGCGATATGTGATGTGACTTATCTTACGGTCAGTCGTCATCACTTGTCTGATCTGTGGGTCTCTGTCGCAAGGCTGGCAGGCTTGAACATTGATACCTTTGGCTTTGACGTATATAACTATCAACCCATTCAGCTGACCTAGCGCTTAAAGTTTAAAACTCGGACGAAGTTTTAGAAGCATCGTCAGAGGATAGCCATCGAGCTGTGCGATTTTGCCTTCAATAAAGCTTTCAAAAGTTTTGGCAAAGTCCACACGCTCGTCGCCCATCTTTAAGGTGAGTGCGGAGTCCACTTCTTGGGACAGGCGAACGAGCATGCTTTCTTCTTTAATTTTTAAAGCCGCGGGTCGATGCGGAAATCCTTTTTGATCATTCCGCTCATGCGAAAAGAGAATCATCTCTTTCACAGATTCAGCTAAGGGAATACGCCGAGAGAGACATTGGTTCAAACTGTAGATCGGGTGTTTTTCGTATTCCATTTTTTCTTCACCATTCATCTCGTGAACTTTGTTAGAGCGAATCTTGCGTGTTGCTTGGGGTGAGACCAATAAAAAGCCAATGTCGGCTAAGAGGGCGCCCAGCATGATGGATTGAGGGTGACCTATTCCTGATTTTTTACTTAAAAGTCCCGCATAGGCAGCTACAGCGGTGCCTCTTTCAACCGAACCGAAATCACCAATGGAAGAGTTGTTGATGATATTCCATGGTGCGCCCACGCGTTCGAGTGAGTTGAGCAGATCCTGTGCGAAGCCTGCACATTCATCGAAAAGTTTTTTGCCATCCGAAAACGAAGTCGTCGTTGTTTGGTCGCTGACCATTAACACCAATTGAAGGAATGACTGTTGAAGTTTTAAAAACTGACTGCGACAGACTCGAGCGATGGCATTGTCATTGACTTCAGAAAAGTTGCGAACGTATTCGATCCAGGCTTCGATGTCGCCACGATGGAAATAGAGTTCTCCAAGATCGCAAAACTTTTGGATGAATTCGTGCGTGAGGCGACTACCAGATTTGTAGACTCGCAAGAAACGTTGGTTCTTTGGCATAAGCATGTAAAGCGGACACTGAAGGTGACTGTCGGGAATGAGGTCCATGGCTTTTAACGGAATGTGCGCGCTTTTAATAACCTGACTTGTGACGAACTCTAATTTGGAGTTCGTGACGAACTCAGCGTCAAGCATGATGAGGTCCGCACCGGATTTCTTTAAAAGCAACATGTCGTCGGGGCGTACGCGGGAATCGAGAATGCAGATGATGTAAGAACGCTCCATCATTTGTCGGGCGACTTGAATGGTGCCTGCTGCTTCGTGGATGTTACTGAATTCCACGCAATCAAGAATGAAGCAGCGTACGTTTGCCGCAATTTCTGCATTTTCAAAAAGACTGTCGGCTGAAAGATATTGAGAGAAAGTAAAATCGAAATCTTTCGATAGAGCGTCACAACGATTAATGAAAGAATTGTTTTTAGAAATTGCCGCGAGGTCTACCATCTTTGTCACAAGCTACTCCTTAGCTTGCCAAAGGATACCAGTCCTCAAGATAAACGGAGATCTCCCGGACCATAATTACCGGAAAGCGATCTCCGTCGATGTTCTACAAACTTGGATTTATTTTATTCCACCAAGTTTGATTTATAATTACGTAGCTTCTTGAAGCCATTCGATGGAAATTGCACCATCGACAGTTTCTTCAGGCCAGACAAAGTAATACTGACCACGCATTTCGCAAACATACACTTGTGTGAAGATGCGTTCGCCTCTCCAGAAAGCTTTTCCATTAACCACAAAATTTCCGCGGGATTCTTCCGGTGCCTTGCTGAAGCCGACGACTTTTAATTTGTCGCCGATTTTTAAGTCTTCGCCCTTGAGATCGTGAGCGATGATGATCTCGTCTCCGATTGTGCGTGTGCAGCGATCTAGAGTTTTCGAGTATAGTTGAGTCGGTTGTAAGCACAAAGCCATGTCGTATTCCTTCTTAAGAAACGCCCAAAATATACCGGAATGTTTATTTACTTCAGTATAACCTGGGTCGAGATGAATGTAAGAGGGGCTTCTCAAGATGAGACAGAATTTCGTTGCACTTGAGTATTTCTCTGTTCCTCTTGATTGATACTTGGCAAGAATTTATCAATTTTTCGTGAGATCAAAGGCAGCCGATTTAAAATCTAAAGTAGCCATGCTCTAATAAGAGAATCAATTGGAATGGAAGGAACGTTTATGACAACTCTTCGCGCGCGCCTAGCGTTAATCTGTGGTCTCCTGTCAGTGGCTTTGATCACAGTCGGCATTACGGGCTTTATCTCTCTGAAAACGGTCTCAGGAACCTATCAACACGTTGTGGATGTGAATTTGCCCAATGCTTTGATGTTACAACAAATGTCTTTGGCCACCGGGAACTCGATCCGACAAATGATTCGACTGGGTTATTCAGAACTGCCTGAAAAGGAAATCAATTACCTTGCCGGTCGTTTTGAAGAATATGTTTCGAAGTACAATGAGTACGATTCTAAATATCGAAATTCACCCTTCGTCGAAGGGGAACGTGAACTCTACGACAAGGTCGCCAAAGACTGGAGCGCCACTACAGAGATCGCACGGAAAATGGTCGCGCTGAGAGCTTCAGGCAAACTCACGGAGTTCATGGTGGTATTAGACGGCGAATTCCGAGCAAGTTACAATGCTCATGGTAAAGCGTTAGACCAACTGATTACCTTTCAAGAAACTCAATCAGAGATGTGGTCCGAACAAGCGCAAAGTATCATGCAGAACTCTCGTCAAATTTTAGTAGTCATTAGTGTGGTCGGTTTGTTGTTGGGATTGGGTGTTGCGGTTTTGATTGCTTCGCAATTACAAAAGAGCCTGCGAGGAATTGCAGAAGCTGTTGCTGAGTCAAAATCAAATGTTGAAAATGCCAGCCATCAGCTCAGTGCTGCCAGTCAGCAGCTCGCTAATAGCTCAACGGAAGCGGCGGCTTCTTTAGAAGAGACTGTGGCGTCGATTGAAGAGTTAACAAGCATGGTGAAACTCAATTCGGCGAATGCAATTCAAGCAAGTCAAATGGCGCAGACAAGTCAGAGTTTTGCGGCAAAAGGGAATCATGAGATTGAAGGATTGATCTCTTCCATGACGGATATCAATAAATCCAGTGAGAAGATCGAAGAAATTATTAATGTGATTGATGATATCGCTTTTCAAACTAATTTACTGGCACTCAATGCAGCAGTCGAGGCTGCGCGTGCAGGTGAGCAAGGTAAAGGTTTTTCAGTTGTCGCAGAAGCTGTTCGTGCTTTGGCACAAAGATCAGCCCAAGCGGCCAAAGAGATTTCATCACTCATTAAAGAATCTGTTGCCGAAGTTGAAAAAGGCACATCGATTGCGGACCGCTCTGGATTGGCATTAAAAGAAATCGTAAGTTCAGTGACGAAAGTTTCAGATCTTAATTCAGAAATTGCCTCTGCATCATCAGAGCAGTCCGAAGGCATTGCGCAGATTTCAAAAGCCATGAATCAACTCGATCAAGCGACCCAAGCTAATGCAGCGTCAGCCGAAGAGGCTGCGGCATCGTCTGAGGTCATGGTTCGACAAGCCCAGTTGTTGGGTGAGCAAGTTCAGCAACTTCAAAAGATCGTAGCTTAAAACGCGCCTCTGGCTGGTCGTTCCTTTGCACTCTTGGTTGATAGCCAGGAGTGCAAAAGGGTGAAAGCGAAGCTGAAACGAACTAGCTGTTTAAAGTCTTATCAGGTGTTACGCCTTAAAAGCGTTTATCGTCAGGCTGTTTCAATTCGAGACAGGTTCATGGTTATCCTCGCTGTGTTTCTTTTCGCTTTGAGCGCTTCAGCTTACGAGCGGTGTTCGAGCATTTTAACTAACGAATTCAAAATTGATTTCGGTGCGGGCATTCGCGACTTTCAGCTGCGCTCACCAAAACTGCAGCTGCTTGTATGGAATATTCACAAGGGTGTTGATTCAACACTTGCTGAAGAATATCAGTTTCTTTCAAAGTATTCAGATATAGTCCTTTTTCAAGAATCAGTCAGTGACGTGAATTTTATTAAGTCCATTGTGAATGCGGATTCGCGCATCGGCTGGAGTCAGGCTAAAGCTTATCGGAATTCTAAAGGTGTCGTTGCCGGAGTTGCCACGGGTTCTAAGATCATGCCGTATTCTGAAACTCCCGTCCTGTCGATTGTGACGGAGCCGATTTTAAATTCACCCAAATCTTTCATGCTGACGGAGTACTTGATCCAAGGTCGTCAAGAGACTTTGTTAGTCGCAAACATGCACGCGATTAACTTTGTTACGAATAGCACTTTTAAAAAGCATATTGATCAACTCGTTTCCCACATTCGGGATCATAATGGTCCCATGATCGTGGCGGGTGATTTTAATACCTGGAATTCAGGCCGAACGAGTTATCTTGAATCTCGAATGGCAGAGCTTAATTTAACAGAAACGAAGACGCCACAAAGTGGTGTGCTGACGTTAGATCATATTTTTTCTCGAGGTCTTATCCCTCATGGAGTTCATGATCTCACTTTTGTGAAGGCATCAGATCACAGTCCGTTGATCGTAGACTTTTTAATCCCGGGAATTTAGTCGAACGCTGGATTGAGTAGGTTGCCAAAGTCGATCATGTCCTGTGGCAGAGGACTTTCAATCAAGATTTTTTCGTGAGTAAACGGATGAATAAATTCCAAGCGTTCTGCGTGCAACATAAGTCTTGGTGGTTTAGGTACCGTGGGACAAGGGTAAAGATCATCACCAAAAATTCCACAACCTGATTCAGATAAATGCACACGGATCTGATGCATGCGACCGGTTTTGGGTTGGGCTTGAACGAAGAAACCTTTTTGTAGTTTTTCGATCACTTCAAAAAATGTATGCGCCGTTTGGCCACCTGAATTCACCGCGGTCATGCGGGCCGGTTTTGCATTCGTGCGGGGCGCTTCAGCTAAAAAGTTTTTTACTTGCCAGGGTTCGCGCGAAGGCACTTTTTTAGTAAAGCACACGTAAGTTTTTTGGATACGATGATCTTTAAAAAGATCAGCCAGCGGAATGTTGGCTTCTTTGTTTTTAGCAAAAATCATCACGCCGGAAGTATCGCGATCAAGGCGGTGGTGAAGTGCTAAATAAAAATCTTCACCGCGTTCAGCGCGCAATTGTTTTGCTAATTCCGTAAAGAAGCTGGGGCGGGTTTTATCAACCGTGGCTTGTGATGGCAGTCCGGGAGGTTTCTCGGCTGCCAAGAAATAGTCGTCTTCAAAGAGGATTGAGAAACTCATCTCTTGTTGACGGTGCAGAACTCAAGATTTGCTTGAATGTTTTCGCGTTGTTTTCTCAATTCAACTTGAGGCAAACGGAACGATCTCATGTCGCAGTTATAAGCTTGAACAGTTTCATGGATTGCTTGGGCTTCATCGTGAGTCATAGAAAGACCCCAGATAGTTTTAACTGTCAGCCAGTTGCGAACATATTCACAGCGATAAGATTCATTGGGTGGCATGTAGCCTTCAGGACCACGATCGCCTTTTGCCATGTTTTGATGAGCTTCTGAAGAGATCAAATGATCTTTAAAGCCCATGTAGTTCGCATACAAACAACGAGTTTTATAATCCCATTGCCATGCGCCTGACATGTAAGCGTTTTTCAAAGGCACTAAGTGATCGATTTGAATTTGGCGCGAAGAGCCGATTTCAGCATCAGTATAAGAGTCGTACCAGCGACCATTTTCAACGACACATGTTTTGTTTCCACGATAAGTGACCGGAGCTGAGCTATCACGAACCAAAACCTTTGCACGTGTATTCATGCACGTGTCGTCAGAGGGATCATTGATCCAGCGACCAAAGTGAGGCTTGCGGATGTATTTGTCTGTTGGAACTGGGCGTGGTTCAGGATGTAGAATCCATTGCAACATATTGATAACAATCTTTTTTAAACCGATGTCAGTGAACGGGGCGATGCTGACAAGAGAAGTAGGATTGTAATTGCTGGTTTGTTTTTTACTGAAGTTCTCTTCAATGGGCTGTTCATTCACGCTGAAGTACTGGCTGTCTTGCGGCCGTACTTCAGAATTCTGATCTGCTGCCAGTGCATGACTGCAGATTCCTACCGCCAACGTCGTCAGTATGACTAACGTTGCGAATTTCATTCCCCTTATGAAATCCATGGTTCCCCCTCGAAACTTGGGTCGTATTTATCCAGATCTCGGATGCACATTCAACAAAACAATCTGTCAGGATTTAATTGGGGAAATGCGCTATGCAGCAAGTATGCGGAACGGCTTTTTTTGCTCTTTTTTTACTCATAAAAATTAAAATTTTGTCTGAGTGCGTCCACGATGTGCCTTTCAATAATCAAAAGGATGTTGTTTAGAAATCCAACTTTCGTCAAAATAAGAGGCACATCTCGTGTTCTTTAGGAGGACCTCATGATCAAAGGATTGATTTTAACAGCTGCGTTTCTGGCTATGACTGCTTGTGCTCACAACACATCGGACTCAGCTTCTGCGAAAGCTTCAGGCGAGTGCGCTTGTGGCCACCACGCAGATAAAAAAGAATGTTCTGGTGGAGCTTGTAAAACGGAAAGCAAAGCAGGCTGCGCAGAATGCAAAGGCGAGAAAAAGCCTTAGTCTTTAAAAGAAAGAACTCCGTCTTTTTTGAAGGCGGAGTTCTTTGCTCTCGGTTTTTCGGTTCATTTTAAGGAAGACATCATGAAAAGAATTTTTGTACTGAGCGCTGTTCTATTATTTCAAACTTCTTTACATGCGATGACGTTAGGTGAGTATTTGGACATCGTTTCAAAACGCCATCGTTCGATTCTATCTCTGGAAGCACAAAAAGAAGCTTCCGATTTTAAACGCGAAGCAGGCGACATCGATCTTGTTCCTGTTTTGCAAGGTGGCTATGGATACCTTCGAGATAAAAGTCCTTCTAATCAATTTGTGTCGTTCGGTGCTGATGAATCGAAAATCACGGATTATACGCTTTCTTTAGCTAAGAAATTTTCTTCCGGAACTTCAATAAAACTTTTTGCGCAAGCCCAAGAGTTTGAAAATCCTGGTATTGGTTCAGTCCCGTTGTTTGCAACCTTGGAAGAATACTCTGTGGGATCCCTCGGAGTCGCGGCTTCACAATCGTTATGGAAAGATTTTTTCGGTTACGGAACTCGCTTACGTCGCGAAAGTGAGAGCTTTGAAAATAAATCTGAAAAAGCCAATGCTGATTTGAATATTCGCGGTTTGCTTGCAAAAGCAGAGGGCGATTTTTGGGAGTACATTTACTGGAGTGAAAACCGCATCATCGCAAAAGGGTCTTTGGATCGTTCAAAAAAAATTGAATCGTGGATGAAGCGCAGAACTTCGGACGGGATCAGTGACCGTGCAGATCTTTATGAAGTGCAAGGCCTGGTCGCATCAAGACAGCTCGCTGTGATTGCGGCCGACGATGCTTGGGCGGCAGCACGCAGAAGAGTGCGCGATAATTTAGAATTGGCAGAAAGTGATCCCATGCCAGAGCTTCAAGGGGACCTATCTGCGCCGCGATCTTTGATGGCGATGATAGGATCTAATAAAGGTAAAATCGTAGCGTTAGAAGCTTACGCTGCCGCGATGTCGGCAAAACGTTATGAAGCGATCGCAAAAAAAGTGGATGATGATTTAAAGCCGGATTTAGTTCTTTCAGGTTCTTATAATACGAACTCAATGGAAGACTCTTTGACTGCGGCAACTCGTGAGTGGGGCGATACCAATCGTCCAACGATGAAGATTGGCGTTAACTTTGTATATCCTATCGACACCGATGTGAAGCAGGCAGCTCGCAATCAAGCAAAGTCTGGCGCACTTGCAGCCAAGTTGCAAAGCGAACGGGCCATGCTTGAAAGCGATTCGGCTTGGATTGAGCTCAATCGTCAATACAGTGATATGAATGCGCGTATCGAAGCAGCCAGCAATTTATTGAAAATTCAAACGTCGCGCTCAAAAGCGCAAGTGGATAAGTTTAATAAAGGTCGTTCGATCACTTCAGATGTTGTGAACTCTGAAGAAGATGTGGCGAATTCAGAACTCAATGTTGCCCGTCTTAAAACTGAACAAAGAAAAATGGAAGCGCAAGCTCGTCTCTTCATTACAGTCGAAGAGTAAGGAAGTTTAACCTATGAATTTACCTGAGTTATCGATTAAGCGACCGATTTTTATTTCTTGTGTGGTCATCTTGATGTTGATCCTTGGGGTGTTCTCGCTCAAAAAAATGCCGGTGGATTTGTTTCCAGATGTGACATTCCCGGTGTTGTTTGTGCAAGTGACTTATCCGGGTGCTTCGCCACTGGATTTGGAAAAACAAGTTTCAAAACCCATTGAATCCGAAGTCGGCAGTTTGTCGGGCTTAAAAACCCTGACTTCAAATAACTTGGACAGTGTGGCCCTTATCATTATCGAATTCCAGCTTGGAACTGATATCAAAGAGGCCGAGCAAGAGGTACGCAATCGTATCTCAAATATTCGCCGTGATTTACCCTCGGATATTGAAGAGCCGATTGTACAGCGCTTTGACCCGGCCGATCAGCCTATCGTGACTTTAGCGATGACTTCCACTTTGCCAGAAGGCGAAGCCTATGACATCGCCCATGAAGATATCAAACCGATGTTTGAGCGTATTCGTGACGTAGGTAAGGTGGATATCTTTGGTGGTCGTAAACAAGAAATTCACGTTCTGATTGATAAAAAGAAATTGGAAGATCGCAAGATCTCGATGTTGCAAGTTTCTAAACGTATCTCTGAAACTTCAAAAGACGTTCCGATTGGTAAAATTGAAAACTCCGTATCCGAAGTCAGCTTGCGCGCCAGCGGTGAGTTTGAGTCTTTGAAGCAGCTTGAAGAAGTGAATGTGAATTTCATTGGTTCCGATCGCGCAGTTCTGGTTAAAGACATCGGTCGCGTAGTGCGCAGTCTTGAAGATCAAAAAACCATGGGTCGTATTAAAGGTGAAAATGCGCTGTTGATGCAGATCTATAAACAGCGTGGTTCAAATACCATTGAAGTGGCTGAAGGTATTAAAAAGAATATCGAAAAGGCGAATGCTTTTTTAAAAGCTAAGAACATGAAAGCCGAAGTTCATCTTGTACGTGATACTTCTCGTCCTATCCGTTTGAATGTTTATGACGTGAATGAAAGTATTTTGATTGGTATTGGGCTTTGCGTTCTTGTCGTGTTTTTCTTTTTGGGATCAGCTCGTTCTACTTTCATCACGGGCATGGCACTTCCTAATTCGCTTTTGGGTGGTTTCGTCGTCATGTATGCGATGGGCTTTACCATCAACATCATGACGCTGCTTGCATTGTCGTTGGCCGTAGGTCTTTTGATCGATGATGCGATCGTGGTGCGGGAAAATATTTTCCGCCATCTTGAAATGGGTAAAAAACCAAAAGACGCCGCTCTGGATGGAACTAAAGAAGTCGCCATGGCCGTGATTGCGACGACTTTGGTTGTTATTGCGGTGTTTGGTCCGATCTCATTTTTGCAAGGGATCGTGGGCCAGTTCTTTAAACAGTTTGGTTTAACCGTCGTGTTTACAATGTTGATCTCGTTGTTTGATGCCTTTACGGTAGCGCCAATGCTTTCTGCTTATCTTGCGCATCCCAATGAGCATAATAAAGGCAATGGGATTATTGGTAAGATGTTAGCTGGCTTTGATCGCTTTCAAACTTATTTAGAGAACATCTATGAAAAATGTTTGAAGTTCACGCTGGTTCGTCCAAAGACGATTCTGTTTGGTGCATTTGTGATCTTCGTGGCCTCTATGGCAACGGTGATTTTCATTCCGAAAACATTCTTACCAGCCAACGACGCTGGGGAGTTCATGATCAATATTGAAACTCCAGTGGGTTCAAGCCTTCAAGCGACAAGTGCTGTGACAGCTGAAGTGGAAAAAGAATTTGAAAAAGATCCCGCCATCGATATGGTTTTAACGACCGTCGGAAATACAACCAACGAGGCGAACAAAGCAGGCATCTTTATCCGTCTCGTTGAACGTAAAAATCGTTCGATGTCGACAACAGACTTTAAAGAAGTCGTTCGTGAACGTATTCAAAAGTTTGAAAAACAAGCTTTAGTGCAAGTCGGTGACATTGATATCGCCAACTCAGGTGAAAAACCGTTAAACGTGATTTTATCAGGTGAAAACTTAGAAGAGGTGAGTGCCTACGCTGATAAGTTGGTGGCGCGCTTTAAAAAAATTCCGGGCCTTGTGGATGTGGATACCAATTTCCGCACGGGTAAACCTGAATTCCATGTGGTGTTTGATCGCAAGAAATCAGAGTCGTTAGGTATTTCAACTATCACTGCCGGTGCGGAACTTCGTAACCGTACTGAAGGTAATGATGAGACGATCTATCGAGAAAAGGGTATTGATTATAAAATCCGAGTGCGATTTGAAGAAGCTTACCGCGATTTGCGTGAGCAGTTTAAAACAACACTTGTACCCAACTCGAATTTCAACATGATTCCGCTTTCAAGAATTGCTCGCGGAGAAGATGCAAAAGGTTATTCGCAAATCAACCGTCAAGACAAAGGCCGCTACATTCAAATCGGTGGTAACTTGGCGAAGAATGGTGCTTTGGGAACAATCTCTGCTGAGATCACAAAGATTATCGAGAAAGAGCTTCCGCCTCCGCCAGGTGTAGATTTTAAATTCATGGGTCAAGCAGATGACTTCAAAGATTTGATTGAGAACATGTTGATTGCGATCTTCTTGGGTGTGACGTTCATTTATCTCGTGCTCGCGAGTTTGTATGAAAGCTTCATCACGCCATTTGCCATCCTCCTTGCGTTGCCGCTAGCAATGACCGGAGCATTCTTGGGTCTATTGATATTTGGTAAGACGATTGATCTATTCTCGATGATCGGTATCGTGCTCTTGCTGGGGGTCGTGGCAAAGAACTCGATCTTACTTGTGGATTACACGAATCAACTTATCCACGAAGGTATGGAAAGAAACGCGGCTTTATTGAAAGCAGGGCGTACGCGTCTTCGTCCGATCTTGATGACTTCCTTGGCTTTGATCGCGGGTATGATTCCAATCGCCATTGGTCTTAATGAGGCCTCTGCGATGAGAACATCGATGGGTATTGCTATCATCGGGGGTCTGATCAGCTCGACGATTTTAACGCTTTTAGTGGTTCCTGCGGCGTTTGGTTTTATTGACGACTTTAAGACTTGGTTCCGTAAGACTTTGGCTCGTATTACGGGTTACGAATCCCACTAGATCTTTTTAAACTCCCGCCCTGCGGGAGTAAGGGTTACTTGACAATGACTTGCATTTAGGGGAGACTTCCTTTTTAGGCGGTTTCCTTTATGTCAGAGCAGTTCTCAGGTTCCAGCACGACTATCACTTCAAAACAAATTTCTCTTGAACCGACAGCTGTGAAAACTGCTGGCTCGGTGTCGACTGCTCAAGCGTGCTGCGACGTAGATCATAAAACCCACGATGCGTTCGAAGAAAAAACGGGTGTCTGGGATAAGTGGGGCATGGTGATTTCGACTCTTTGTGCGATTCACTGTTTGCTCACGCCTGTTTTGCTTTTTGCTTTGCCTGTTCTGGGTGAAGTTTTTGAGAGTGAATGGGTGCACTTAGGGATGGCATTGTTTGTTGTGCCTATCGGTGTTTATGCATTCTGGTCAGGCTATAAACATCACAAGAAAGGCTACTTACTTGCGATGGGACTTTTGGGTGTCACGATGGTTGGAGGAGCTTCGGTAGCTCCTCACTCATGGATTGATCTCTTCGGGGACCACGTTGTTGTTGTGGTCGGCAGCGCTTTGCTGGTCCTTGCTCACTTCCTGAATCGTCGGGCTTGCTTGTGCCACAGGCATTAAGTCTTTGTGGTAAGCATACAGAACTGCACCGTCTTTAATTAATGGCAAAATCTTTTTCATAATTGGTTTGGAAACAGCTGGGCAACCCCAGCTTCGTCCCATACGACCGTATTTTTCTAAAAATTCCGCACTGACATATTGAGCGCCGTGCATGACGATATCGCGGTTAAAGGCATTGCTATTGGAGTCTTCAAGGCCGTGCAAGTAAAGGCTTTCACCATGACTGCCTTCATAGGCAGATCCCGTCAGGAAAAGTCCCAATGAAGTTTGGCGAGAATCTTGTTTGTTTGAAAATTTAATGGCGCGATCATTGCCCGTGCGAACTCCATGGGCCACAAAATATTTCTCAGTTGTTCCTGTCTCAAGGTTCAGCAAAAACAATCTGCGTTCTGAGGAAGGCTTGCTGTAGTCGATGATCACAGCATAGTTTTCGTTTGAAACAGTTTTAGTGATGATTTTCTCACCAAGCTTAACGTGGAAGGATTTTTTTTCGTTCACATCGAGGAACTCAAAAGTTCTTTGAATTGCTTCTGCAGGGACGCCTGCCGCCATGAATTTATCGTAAAGCAAGGTGCTGCCGATTCTCTTATTATACCAAGAGTTGGCGTTCGCCGTAGTGGCCAGCAAGAGTGTGATACTGAGTAGAAATGGTTTTCCAAACATATTGTCCCTCGAAGCGTTTTTAAGAGCTTATCGGGGGATGTTCAAATGCCATACCTGAGGGCAGACGTGCTGAGATGCAATTAAACCGAGCAGAAGGCTTAAATTGCACATAGTTAACTACTTCAGCTGTCTAAGGAATTGCCGGGGTGCCGAAAGGTTTTCAAAATACAATTGAAAATGAACTGAAAATGAATACTATTTGAGAATCATATTTTCTATGGAGGCAACATGAATGAACAAATGAATCGCCGTGCGTTTTTCGGTCGCATCGCTCAAATCGCTGGTTTGGCAGTTATCGCACCAACGGTAGTCAGCTCAATCTTCTCATCAAAAGCATCTGCACAAGAAAAAAGAAGAGGCGCAGCTCCAGCAGCTGGCGGTGCTCTTCCATTGGTTGATCCAAACGATTCAGTAGCGAAAGCTGTGAAGTACGTTGAAGACCACAATAAGGCCCCTGAATCAAAAGGCAATCACTGCTCTACTTGTGGTTTCTACGCTAAAAAAGAAACTCGTCCAGGCAAAGGTGAAGTTGGCACATGCACTATCTTCGCTGGTAAAGTCGTAGTCGGTAACGGTTGGTGTGCTTCTTGGAATAAGAAAGCTTAGTGGCTTGCGAGTCGCCCTCGTAAGGGCTACTCGATATCAGGTAAGAACTGTGAATAAAAAAAAGGGAGCTGTTAGCTCCCTTTTTTTATTTTGATTCGTCTCTCAACGCTCTTCTTAGAATTTTTCCGACATTTGTTTTTGGAAGTTCTTTTCTGAACTCAACAAGCTTCGGTACTTTGTAGTTTGTAAGTGTTTTCTTCGCATGGGCGATGACTTCTTCAGCTGTCAGGTTCTCATCTTTCTTAACGACGAAAACTTTGACGATTTCACCTGAGTGCTCATCTGGAATTCCAATTGCAGCTGCTTCAAGAACTCCTGGGTGAGAAGCCACAGCTTCTTCCACTTCATTCGGATAAACGTTAAAGCCTGAAACAAGAATCATGTCTTTTTTGCGATCAACGATGCGGAAGAAACCTTTTTCATCAACAGTTGCGATATCGCCGGTTTTTAACCAGCCATCTTTATCTAAAACTTTTTCTGTTTCATCTGGGCGATTCCAATAGCCACGCATCACTTGCGGACCTTGGCAGCAAAGTTCTCCGGGTTGCCCCATCGGAACGACGTTGCCGTCGTCATCAATGAGTTTCATTTCTGTGCTTGGTAGTGGCAGGCCAATTGTGCCCACGACATCGCTGCCATCAATCGGATTGCAACAAACGACAGGGGAAGCCTCGGTTAAGCCGTAACCTTCAACAATGAGTGAGTTTGTTTGCGCACGCCATTTTTCTGCCACTGTTTTTTGTAATGTCATCGCACCTGCGACTGACAGTTTTACTTTTGAGAAATCGACCGTTTTGAAATCTTCGTGATTCATCAGTCCGTTAAACAAAGTGTTCACGCCCGCCATGACAGTGAATGGATGCTTTTTCATGTCTTTGATAAAGGCCGGCAAATCGCGTGGATTTGTGATCAACACATTGTGCGTACCGTTTTTAAGAAAGCTCAAGCAGTTCAATGTCAGGGCAAAAATGTGGTACATCGGAAGTGCTGCGAGTGCGATCTCTTGACCGGGTTTTAGTTTCGGCGACATCCACGCAGAAACTTGCATCATATTCGCAACGACATTTTTATGCGTCAGCATAGCTCCTTTAGAAACACCAGTTGTACCACCTGTGTATTGGAGGAAAGCGATATCGTCGAGCGAAAGGCTGACCGTTTTTGGTTGGTGAACAGCGCCGATTTCCAATGCTTGATTGAATGTATAAGCATTCGGCAAGTGAAATGCGGGCACCATCTTTTTGATGTACTTCACAACTGAATTGACGAGTAAGCGTTTTGGCGTTGGGAAAAGATCACCGATTTCTGTGACGATCACAGACTCAATGTCGGTTTCTTTAATGATTTGTTCCAACTGATGTGCGTAGTTAGCAAGAATCACGATGGCCTTCGCACCGGAATCTTTAAATTGATGACGCATCTCTTTAGTTGTGTAGAGCGGATTTGTATTAACGATGGTCAGGCCCACTTTGAAAGCCGCGAATGTGACAACGGGAAATTGCAGAAGATTTGGCAGTTGGATCGCGATGCGGTCGCCTTTTTTCAATTTAAGTTCATTCTGAAGGAATGACGCAAATTGATTCACTTTACGATCTAGGCCCTCGAACGTGAGAGTCACGTCCATGTTCGTAAACGCTTTGTGATTTGGGAATTTTCCAACAGCCTCTGTATAGACATCGGCGATCGAGTTATAAGAATTCAGATCGATCTCAGGTGGGATGCCTTGGGGATAATTCTTCAGCCAGATCTTTTCCATAATTCCTCCAGATGTCGTACTTTGAGTCAGTAAAATCTTAGAGCAAAGCCCGAAGGGTGTTAAGTAAATTCTTGTTTTCATTCGGACTCTTTGACAGACTGAATGCCTATGCAAGACCGTCGTCGACCGATTGGAATTTTAGTCCTACTTAGCTTTTTTATGCTCTTAAGCGGGCTGGTTGGTTGCTTCGGAAAAAAAGCCGATCCCTTGCCTGAGCAGGCGCCGAAACCGGCTGTGAAGATCATCAAAAAAGAAGCGGTCATCAAAGATAAAGAATTGCAAACTCTGTCGCGTTATTTTGCCCAGGCTGACGCCATTCATCGCGAAGCTTGGCGAGTCATGACGGGGATTAAATTGCCGGCAAGCAAAACTCCATTTGGAAAACTTCAGCGTGCGGCTTTGTCCGCGCAAAATATTAAACTCACTAACAAGTCTTTGTTTTCTTGTGATCGCTTCGTGATGAAGCGCGATGTTTTAAATAAAACGGGTATTCCACAGAAGGCCGAAGTCTTTGAGAAGTGTTCTGAAAAATCTGCCGCTCGAAAAATTGCTTATTGGTCGTATGAAAGGAATGAAGTCGTCAAGATCACGTTTTATGCTGATCAGCTTCAAGAGGTTTTGGGCGTCGGCGCCACGATCATGAATCGAATCATCGAGTGTGAGCTGCGTGGAAATGCTAATGAGGTATTGCAGTCTTTTACTTGCTCTAAGTGGGCGCAAGATAAGTCTGCTGAAGAGATGATCCGTCTCGATACTTACACTTACAAAAAAGAAGACAAAGATCTTTTATCCCTGAAGGGTAAAGTCTATGTGAACTTGTCGGAAGCTCGCAAGATTGAAGCGGTCGTGCCTTTGCGCGGAAAAATTCAAGTCGTTGAAACCGAGCTTTATGCACCTGAAGAAGAAGCAAAACCTGTCGTGGACACCAAAGGTCCGGTGGCGCCTCCAGGGCAAGCGGGACAAACTGTAAAGCCGCTACCTGCGTCGCCATCAGCGCGTCCGAAAGAAGACTTGCATGAAAGTGGAGAGATTGCGCAACCAATCTTGGCTCCCGGCAGTCAGCTTGAGAGCAATATGAAACAATTGGGTGCTGAAATTCCTAAAGAGCCGGACGATCCTCATCGCGTGGGCAGTCCCGCTTCACAACTAGGTTTGCCAGATCCTGCCGAAGTTGAAGAAAAACAGCAACAGCAAGAGTACGAACGTCAGCAGCAACAAGAACAAGGCGATGATGGATCCAATGGTGATCAATCAGAACAGCAGGGTTCGGCGGAACAGGATCAGCAACAGCAAGCCGATCCAACACATACGGAGCAACAACAATGGCAGCAACGCTAGGTAAAAAAGTTTCTGATTTTAAAATTTCATCATCGAATGGTGAGACCTTTAAACTAAGTGATAAAAAAGGCAAAAAGGTTTTGTTGTACTTCTATCCGAAAGATAGCACTCCTGGTTGCACGACTGAAGGCATTGAGTTCAATGACTTGCTTCCTAAATTTAAGAAATTGAATTGCGAAATATATGGAATTTCTCGCGATAGTTTAAAGTCGCACGATAAGTTTATTTGTAAATACGATTTCAAATTTGAATTGCTATCTGACGAAGATGAAGTTGCGTGCAAAGTCTTTGACGTTATCAAAGAGAAAAACATGTATGGCAAAAAAGTCATGGGCATTGAGCGCAGCACTTTTATCATTGATGAAGATCAAAAACTTGTCGGGGAGTTTAGAAAAATCAAAGCTGCGGGGCATGCGCAAGAGATGCTCGATTTCGTGAAGTCTTTGTAGATTTATATCTGAAGAGACTATTTAAGTCTCTTCAGTGCTTGCAAGACGCGATCAAGAGTTCCAAGGAATTCTGATCGCGCTTTTTTATCCATGGGTGCGGGGCCTCCACGATTTTCACCCATGTGTCTTAAGTTCTGCATGAGCTCTCGGTTGGCGACGGACATTCCGACATTGTCATCGGTAAACTCATTACCTTTGTGACCGATCACACGAACACCTTTTTTTACACAGCGTTCAGCTAATAAAATATCAGCGGTAATGACGACATCTTTGTTGGTGGCTTGTTCAACGATCCAATCATCGGCGGCATCAAAACCCGTGTCGACGACTTCCATTTTGAAAAGCTTATTCATCGGAATATTCAGATAGTGATTCGCGACCAAAATCACTTCGACTTGCAGTCGTTCTGCGACTTTATAGATCTCATCTTTAACTGGGCAGCCGTCGGCATCAACGTAAATCATAGTTTCACCTACCTAGCACTGCCGCGTTCGATACCAAGGCGATCTTCGTAAGCATTGAGCACTTTGACAAAGGCAGGGCGTTGTTCGTTCTGCTGACGGTATTTTTCGATGACGGGATACTTTTTGAGCACTTCATTTTTACGAAGCTCTCGCAAGACGCAAGTGAAGATGATGTCTGCCACCGTAAACTCAGAACCTGTGATGTAGTTTTGTTTCGCTAGCATTTCTTCGATTTGTGGTAGGAAACGATTGAGAATATCAATGTGCCATGGACGTAAAGCCTTCAGGTGCGGATTTGAGTCACCCTGCAGATCAGAGAATAACACGGGCAATGCGAAGGGTTCGATATTGTTAAGCGATGTGATCGTCCAACGATACACCTGTGCTCGTTCTTTTAAATCCTTCGGAATGAGCTTTCCGGATTTCTCAGCAAGATAAAGCAAGATCGCACCAGATTCAGAGAGCACATAGCCATCGTCATCAATAGTTGGAACCTGTTTGAAAGGATTTACTTTGCCGTAAACATCATTGTCCTGAAGGCCATTGGGGCCACACACGAGTCCAATGGTTTCGTAAGGGATGTCGCACTCTTCAAGAGCCCACATGGCACGAATGTCGCGAGTATATCCCCAAAGAAAAGGTGGCAGTGATTTAAATACGTAAACTTTCATAGCTAGAATTGTTTCACAAATTCTAATAAGAAGGCATAAAAAAAGCCCAAACGAGTGTTCGGGCTTTTTTATTTAATAATTGTCGGATGACTAGTGTTTTGTAGAACCCGCAGCTTGAACCATCAAATCAGCGATTTGTTGGCTGAACTTAACTGGATCAGGAAGGTTTGAACCTTCTGTCAATAAAGCTTGGCCATAAAGGATCTCTGCCCATTGAGAGCGCTGTTCTGGGGTTGCGTTCAACATCTTCTCAAACAATGGATGAGAAGGGTTGATCTCCATAATGCGTTTCACAGGTTGTTGTGGGAAGTCCTGACCCATTTGGCTCAAAAGCTTTTGCATGTGAGCTGAAGGATCGTGGGCGCTTGATACCAGGCACACCGGAGTTGAAATCAAACGATCTGAAATAACAACGTCTTTAACGTCTTTTTCCAAAGTTGTTTTGATCGCTGCCAAAACCGGAGCGAACTTCTCTTCAGAAGTTTTCTTCAAATCTTCTTTTTGTTTTTTCTCTTCTTCAGTGTCGAGCTCAAGGCCTTCTTTCGTGATCGATTGAAGTGTTTTGCCTTTGAACTCTTTCAAAGCGTCTGTCACCCATTCATCGACCGGATCAACTAAGAACAAGACTTCGTAGTTTTTAGCTTTGAGTTGTTCCAAGTACGGGCTGTTCGCAAGCTGAGAAATATTGTCGCCAGTGATAAAGAAGATGTCTTTTTGCTCTGGTTTCATACGAGTCACGTATTCATCCAAAGTCGTCATCTTATCAGAGTTCGACGTGTGGAACAAAAGCAAGTCTTGAATTTTTTCTTTGTTCGGCAAATCGCTTGGAATACCTTCTTTTAATGTCGAGCCAAATTCAGTCCAGAAGTTTTCGTAGGTACTGCGGTCTTTCGTCAAAAGATCTTTTAACTGCGACAACACTTTTGAAGTGATGTTCTTACGAATCATGCCGACCTGACGATCTTGTTGCAAGATTTCGCGTGATACGTTCAAAGACAGGTCTGAAGAATCAATCAAGCCTTTCACGAAACGCAAGTAAGGCGGGATCAGATCTTTCGTGTCATTCATGATGAACACGCGTTTGATATAAAGGCTCAAACCGTATTCAGCATCACGCATGTTGAAGTTCCATGGTTTTTTTCCAGGGATGTACAACAACGCATTGAACTCCATTGTGCCTTCCGCTTTGTAGTGGATGGTCTTTAATGGCTCGTTAAAGTCGTGAGTTAAATGCTGAAAGAATTCTTTGTATTCTTCCGTCGTGATTTCCGAAGGTGAACGCAACCACAAAGCTTTTTGGCTGTTCAGTGTCTCATCTTCTTTTTCAGTTTTTAACTTAATCGGATGAGCGACGAAGTCAGAGTATTTTTTAACAAGACCTTTTAAAACCCATTCATCAGTGAAGTCTTGAACTTCATCGTCTTCATTGAAAGATTTTAAGTGCAACGTCAAAGTTGTGCCAGTGCCTTCAGGGCGCGGAACAGTGTCGATCGTGTAAGTACCGTCACCAGTTGATTCCCACACAACGCCTTCATTCGTGCCAGCTTTTTGTGTATGCAAAGTGACTTTATCAGCCACCATGAATGCAGAATAGAAACCTACGCCGAATTGACCAATCAATTCTGGCTTGTCTTTGATTTCTTTAGAAATTTCAGAGAAGTTTTTTGAACCTGAGCGAGCAATGGTTCCGATGAAAGAAACAACCTCTTCTTGAGTCATGCCGATCCCGTTGTCAGAGATCTTCAAAGTTTTAGTTTCTTTGTTTGGTGTCAGACGGATTGTAGGTTGCCAGTTTTCCGGGAGGAGTGACGTGTGAGTCAATGACTGGAACTTGAGTTTATCAATCGCATCTGAAGCATTTGAAACGAGCTCACGCAAAAAGATTTCTTTGTGTGAGTAAAGGGAATGGATCATCAAATCCAAAAGCTGTTTAATCTCGGCGTTGAAGCTTTGAGTTTGTTTAGCCATAATTTAGAGTCTCCTTGTGAACTGACTCTGGTGAAACCAGAGGGAAAAACCATAGATAGTTTGAATATGAGCAGTAACCCCGACTTGGCAAGGTCGGGGTTGATTTTTTTTACACTCCGACTTCATCGGAGTGGTTTTAATACTTAAAGCTCATTTTCTGAGCGATCGCCTCAGGAAGGGGTGGAACTTGCGAGCGCGGAATAAAAAACGTCGTCAAATTAAAGAAATCGCCAAAGATTTTATGCTTTGCGGTCGCATCGGCCAGGTACTTATGACCACTTGAGCCGCCAGTACCGATTTTATTACCCAGCATACGCATTGCCATCAAGGCGTGGCGGTATCTCCACATCGTCATCGTTTCGTCGATATCTAAAAGCGCACGGATGATTCTGAAAGGCGTTTGCAAGATAGGCTGATCACGGTGCAGGGCGATCATCAAAGCCGCGTGCATGGCCTTATAAGACAATCTGAACTGACCTTCCGCGCGAAGCTTGTCAAAAGCCTTTTCATCAAACAAAGCATCAAAGCTTTTCAAAGAGGCCGCCAGGCCCGCAATGTTTTTCGCTTTGTCTTCATCAGACAGGCGATCATTCATTTGGACGGTCTTCATATCAGCTTGGAACATGTCGTTCACAGCAGCCTTATATGATTCCCAAAAATCAAAATTTTCATCGTTTAAGAACGGAGTGCGTTCTAGCCATTTTTCCAATGAATCGTGTAATGACGGCTGATTCATGATGTCTAAAATCTGAGTCTGTTGAGATTCGCTCAAAGATTTATGGAAAGGTGAGGCATTGTAAGCCAAACGATCTGCTACACGCAGGCCAAGTTTTGTTTCGATCAAACGCCATTGGTAAGATTGAAAGCCTGATGCCGGATAAAGCATGTCACGGAAATCCAAGAAATCCAGTGGCGTCATAGTTTCCAAAACATCAATTTGACCAATGATTAATTTAAGAATCGCAACGATGCGCTCAAGACGTGCGCTGGCCATACCCATTTCAGTTTCAGCAATGGTTGGTTTTTGAAAAGTTGAAAGCACAGAATCCAATTCAAAAAGGATCTGCTTAAACCAAAGCTCATAAGCCTGATGCGTGATGATGAACAGCAATTCATCGTGCGCGGGTTTTCCGTATTCAACGCTCTTTGGGTTTTGTGCGTTCAATAAAGGATCAAGGCCAAGGTACGAATGATAGTGCACCGGAGGGTATTTCATTTTGAAAGCTCCTTAAGTTTATTAGTAAATCCATGAATGTCTTCAGGACGCGTGTCCCATGAAGTCATCCAACGGCACTCGAAAGTGTGTTCGTCCCAAACGTAAAAGAAGTATTCTTCACGCAAAGGTTTCACCCAAGCTTGCGGAATTTTTGCAAAGACCGCGTTGCTTTCGGGTGCGCCACGAACTACGACACCGGGAATGTTCGAAACATTTTCGAATAAAAGTTTTGCCATGGAGATCGAGTGCTCAGCAATTTCTTGCCAAAGTCCATTGTCAAAAAAAGCCAAAAACTGTGCAGCTATAAAGCGGCTTTTCGAAGGCAATTGCGCACATTGTTTGCGGATGTACTTAAAATCCACCGCATGGTTTTTCAAAGGAAAGACAACAGCTTCCCCCATCATAAGACCATTTTTAGTGCCCCCAAAAGAAATGACATCAACACCTAAATCCGTCGTGAATTCTTTAAAAGTTTTCTGGAGCGCGATAGCGGCATTTGGCAAACGAGCGCCATCAATATGCACGAAGAGTTTTTTATTTTTTGCCCAAGCAATCAAAGTTTTCAACTCATCCAAAGAATAAACGCTGCCGATTTCCGTGGGCTGCGTGATGCTGATTGTTTGCGCTTGTGAGTAGTGTTGATCGCCGCGACGGATGAAAGCTTTCTCAAGTTCGTCTACCGTCAGTTTCCCGTTCACAGAGGGAACGGGAAGCAATTTAAAACCGCCCATCATCTCAGGCGAGCCGCACTCATCAACATTGATGTGAGCAACATCTGTACAAAAAACAGCTTGATGAGATCTGGTTAAAGCTTTTAAGGCGGTGACATTTGCAGCTGTGCCATTAAAAACAAAAAACACCTGAGCCTCGGGCCCAAAGTGTTTTTGAAATTCTTTATTGGCTTTTTCAGTCCACTCATCCGTCCCGTAAGACGGTGCATGTTCGACATTCGCGTCAGCCATAGCTGCGAGGATACGCGGATGAACACCGGAGTGGTTGTCGCTGCCAAAACCACGTTTCATGGTTATTTACCAAGACGCGTGAAGATAAATTTATGTGCAATCAATGCCGCCAGTTTGCTGGTGCGATTGTCGGTGTCTAAGGGTGGTGACACTTCATAGATCGCAAGACCTTGAACGTCGAAGTTAGAAACCATCCACTCAAATGCTGCCATAAACTCTTTGGTGAAAAGTCCCGTGGTCCAAGATTGGCTGCAACCGGGAGCTTCCGAAGAAGTGAAAGCATCAATGTCCACCGTCAGGAATACTTTTTTCGTTTCTTTGCCTTGGAGATATTTTTTAAGCAAAGGCAAAAGCCCTTGTTCATTCACATCACGCAAAGTGAAGATCGAAGCCCCTTTGGATTCAGCCCATGCTTTGTGAGTTTTCGAATTGCACTGGTCTTGAATGCCGACTTCGGCGAAATCAACTTTGCCGGTAAATTCACTCAACACGCGGAAAAATGGCGTGCCCGAGTTTAAACCTTTATCGGTAGGGCGAACATCTAAGTGCGCATCAAAGTTGATCACAACGGCATTGCCAGCGTGAACATCGAGGAATCCCGCAGTGTCGGCGTAACCATAGTCATGACCGCCACCGAATGAGATCCACGATTTGTTTTTCTCAACAAGCGAGCGAACTACAGAACGGCCATTTTCGTGGCGTTCAGCCAAAGGACGTTCGCGATCAATATCACCCACATCTAAGATCTTAGGAAGTTTTGAGCTCGCTAAAGAAGGAGTCATTTTGTACAGGGGAGTGCGAATTTCGCGAGGAGCGACAGAGGCACCTACGCGACCACCGTTTAAGCCAATGCCTTCGTCGTCAGAAAACCCGATGACAGCAAAGTCGAATTCGTAATTGAAGATTTTTTGGTGATCGCCATGATCAAGGATCTGGACGCATTCTCCGAGGCGAGGATCTTCTTTGTCGTTTTTCGTGAAAAGAAGATGCTTATCAATCGGATGAAACCAAGGCATGGGATTTTAATTACTCCATTTGGTGAGTCGGAGAGTGCGAGTCATCGCACCCGTTTCCGGATCAAACGTTTTCAGAGTTGCATTTGCACCGTGAATTTGAATTGTCGCAAAAACAGTTTTGTTCGAGTCAGACAAGAACATCACCCATGCCTTACCTTCTGCAGGTGTTACGCTGTATTGGTAAGTTGTCGGCACTTCAGAAAGACCGATGCGAGTTTGGTTTGTGGATGCACCCGGAACAGTATGTGGGTAGAACTTCATTTCGCTGAAGTTTTTAACTTGAAGCAAGCCATCGTTGCTGATCCACTTACCAAGCATACGACGAAGACCTACGTAGTCGATCGTTTCAAGAATGATTTTATTGCTCTTGTAAGGAATTGTTCCAGTGCCGCTGAGAGTGTCACCAGTTGAAAGTTTAGTAAGACTTTCGATCACTTCTGGAGATGAACTATCAATTTGATAAACGCTGCCGAGATTTTCAAGTCGAAGCAAAAATACGTCACCATTTCTCTGGATAGTTCCAGAAACTGCAGTCGACGCGATTGCCCATGCCGAACAACATAAAGTGAGGACGAAAATTAATAATCTCATTCCACAGTCTTTTTTCAGACCTTTTTCACTCGGTCAATAGTATTCCTATTCTAGTTACTGACATCGAGAGTCAATGCTGAATAAAAAAGCAAAATCAGACCCATGGATGCTTTTACCGTAATTTTACAGACATCAGTTGCTCGGGCCTTTCTCTTAACAGTAACATCTTGAGAAGTTCTTAAGTTTCCGTTTCGGGAGTTGTATTTGACCATGTTGAAGCCCCACGAAATGTTTTTTGAAATTTTCCCGCAAAGTTTTCCACTCCTTCAAACAGAAAGAGCTGGGGCGGATAGCACGCTTTGGAAAATCTATTTGGATGAAATGGAGCTGTCTGAGGTCAGATCTTGGGAAGACTTAAGATACTTCGCCGCGTTCGTAGGTCAACGCATCGGCCGCGAAACTTTTGTCGCAGAATCTTTGTTGTGGGAATGGGTTTCTTATTCGCTCGCGAAACAAGAAATCGAAAGTCATGGTAAAGGCGAACAGGGGCGCATCTTTTTAAATCCACTGATTTCTTTCGTTCGTCTTTCACATGCACATCCCGAATTTCACAAAGAGCCAGGGCTTTATGCGCTTGCTTGGAATGAACAAATGGGACTGGTGATTGAACATCGTCTGGAGCCTTTGGAAGCCCAAATGATTGATCTGCTCGAAGAAGATCGTAAGTACACGAAAGAGCAATTGCTAGAAATGTCGTTGTTAGAATTGCCGTCGGAGTTTCAAACTTCAAAAGGTGAAGGCGAAAAACGCCTGCAGAGTTTGCTACAAGCGAATATTATCTTAGTCGGAAAGGGATAGGCGGCGGACGCCTAAAGGCCCCGCATGATATCGTTTAACATCTGAATGTGGTTCAGCGGATGCTTGCCGACGTGTTCAATCATTAGTTTCTTCGCTGCTTCTGTCTTTGCAACATTTTCGTAAGTGATCAAACGATCCATGGCATTTGCGCTGGATACGATGACTGAAAGTGGATCCATGTCTTTTTCGCGCAAACCCTTCGGACCCGTGCCGTTAATCGTTTCTTCATGTTGAGAGATGATGTTGATAACAGTCTGATCAAAGTGCTTTTTGTCCTGTACGCGCTCAGAGCCTTCGATCGGATGACGTTTGTAAATCGCAAGGTCTTCGGGTGACATAGCTGACAAAGGGCGATTGATATCGAGGTTCGAATTCTGATGACCGAAATCGTGAAGAAGAGCACCCAAGGTTAACAATTGTGTTTTCTTTTCATCAGCGACGCCGAGCTTTTGTGCAAGTGCGATCGACAATGTTGCGACCGTCACGCCATGATGGGCAATGTTCTTATCGGTATTCTCGATCGACATAACAGCCGTCATGGCTTGGGCATTGTTCACGAGAAAGCTAACGTATTTTCCAGCGGCTTCTTTAGCGTAGTTGTACGAGATTTCATTTTCAGGATTTTCGAAAACTTCTTCCGTGTTGCCTTGTTGTGAGCCTTGAATGATCTCTGCGCGAGTTTGCATGTCTTTTGATGACGAAGAGTCGTACGCAGATTCAATATTTGTTTTAAGATAATTCAGGTACATGCTCTCTTCGTTGTTGAGGATGTACATCTTTCTGAGTTTTTTATCTTTCAAGCGCTTCAAACGGTCGCCTTCAAAGCTGTCACCGCGACGAAGGTAGAGGACCATCTTATCGTTAATTTTAACGTAAGCATTGAAATCAATTTTTTGATCACCGCGGAGTGTGCTCACACGGATAGAAACATAATCCATTGCCTCTGATTCCTTCGATTGCTATGTTGTATCAATGGCGATTGATAAAGAAATTGTAGAAGATTTTGTTCGCGAGTCAAAGGATCTCATTCAGGAGGGTCTTGATTTACTCGAGAACGTTGAGGGCGATTTTACTCAAGTAGAAAAATTGGCTGAATACGGAAACTGCGTGGATAGGATCATGGGTGGAGCAAAAAGCTTGGCCCTGATGGCACCACCAGAGCATGCGCTTTATATGATTTCTGACTATGCCGCTCTCTGTAAAGCTGTCGGATACAAGGCTTCTCAGATCACTGAGAACGAACAGTTTTTCAACATCTGCGTGGGTCTTTTGTTAGATGCCACGGAGACTCTGGATTCACTCATTGACCGCATCCATGTCGATGGCAAAGTTTTGAAATCAACTTTGCCGCAAGCATTTATTGAACGCGTGCGTTGGGTTTCAAAACAATTCAGTGAAGAATACCGTGAAAGTGTCGATGCCGGTGGCTCTAAAAAGATGACCCAATCGGATATTGATGATTTGATGAAAAAGTTGGGTCTTTAAAAATTACGGATGTTCGTACACGGCACTTTCAAGTGGCGTGTATGTTCCCGGGAATGAGATCGAAGCACCTAAGAAGTTTCCAGTTGTCACAACCATATCAGCGCCCGAAGTCACTTCAGACAAAGTCATCACATACAAGTTATCTAAAATTTCAATCGTACGGAATTCTTTATTAGAGACTTGCGTTGGCATCACATCCACAGTTGTTAACGATCCCGTCGCATTTTCTTGAATTTGTGTTCTGAAGTCATCCAACAACGTCGAAGTCCCATTGATCGTCGCAATATCAGGACGGATAAACAGTCCTTTATAAAGACTGACGACAATCGGTGTAATACTGAAGTTGAATGTGCTGCCGCCGGATGTGACCGCTGACGTCGTATAGCTATGCATGTATGGCAAAAGTGTTTTTCCGTTACTCGCGGTCGAATTGTTATTCACAATTAAGCCACCATAACTTTGTCCAGAGTGTTTCACATAGATCGTACCGGCAGCACCTGGATTTGTTGTTGAACCCGCACCACCGCGAGCTTGAACGATGTTCGCAAAATTAGAAAGCGAAGTGTTGTCCGTCGGTAAAGTGAAGCTGCCTTGGAAAGTTGCCGCAGCACCTGTCGACACAAGTGCGATACGACCACCGCCGCCACCGTAATTTAATAATCCCGCCGTTCCCGCGCTGGCGTTGATAGCGCCACTGGCTGCGGTCCCTTTGAATCCTGCGCAACGCATATTGATCGAACCACCGGCGCCTGAGTTGGATGCAGAATCGCCACTCTTAGCATAAATCACAGAAGGGGAGTCGATTTGGCAAAGGCCCATCGCATTGATTTTGATTGCACCACCGCCACTAGTACCCGAAGAACCTCCACCTGGGTATTCTGGATATTTGTAATTACCAAAAGTAATTCCACCGTTACCGCTTTGACCACCGTGTGAAGCCGATGTTGCACCCAGAATAGTACTTGGTACACCTGAGTTGCCCATAGAGTAGCCAGCGAGATATCCCTTGGACGTCGCATCGACCGCCGTCCCTTGCAGAGTGAATTTTCCATTCACTAACATATCAAGACGGAAGTAATTTGTTGTTGTCGCAGCAGGGTGGGTCAGAGTTCCGCCCGTACCGAGAAAATCATTTGTCAGTACGACGGTCTGTAATATCGAAGTGCCGCCGGTCAGAGTGAAGTCTTTAGAATAAAGATAGGTGATATTCGACGTGCCACTGTTTTGTGTAAACATGTTTGTCACATTCAAAGTTGAAGCCACGAATGTGCCAGAGTTCATTGTTACATTTTGTGCGTTGATAGCTTCTGTCGAATTAACAACAGCGCCTGCAATCAGCAGATTTTTTGCGTAAGTAGTAGCGATCGCGAAAGTGCCTGCAGTCAGAGTTAAATTCTCAACAGCTGGATACGACATTGCGCCATTGGTTAAAGAGAGAGCTCCATTCGTTAAATCCAGTGTGTTACTGACGAAACTGCCGTTAATAACAACGACATCGGAACCTGTGCTTACGATGGCACCACCACCGATGTAAAGTTCATCAAAGATTTCGATGGATCGTAAAACACGTGTCGACACTAAACCCGAAATGTCGCCTGTGACAGTTAAAGACGTGAGTGAGTTGCTCGCGATGCTAACGATGTTATCATCCATTGGATTGTCAGTTCCGTTGTTCATGCTGACATCAGGGCGTAAGCGCAAGCCTTTATATAGATTTGCATAACCAGCACTGAGGGAAGTCGAAATTGATATTGTATTTCCAGCGATCGTGGTCGTTACGTTTGCGATGGATGGCAGCTCTGTGGGTTTGCAAACAAGTCCCGCATTATCAACAATCATAGAGCCAAATGTATGACCCGCATGATTCAGATATATAGTACCAGCGCCACCACAAAGTCCCGTTAAACCGCCACCACGTGACTGAATGCGGTTGTTAAAATTTGTCATTTCAGTCGCGTCGGCAGGATAACGGAATGATTCTGTAAAGCCCGCTTCATCAGTTGTCGTGATAAGAGAAGTGCGACCACCACCTCCACCACCAGTGTTTGTCGTCACTGTCGGCGTGCCGCCATTTGTTGTAATGGAACCCGCCGCAGCATCGCCTACGAAGCCTTTGCAAGTGAGCATGATAGATCCACCGGCGCCATTTTCAGTGCCATCGGCTTTGATAGTTGAACCCGATGCAATCAAACATGGATTCTGTGATTGAATGCGGATGATGCCACCACCAGCTGAGGCACTCACTGAACCAGCACCACCTGGATATTCTGGATTGCGATAGTTGTCGTAAGTTATACCAGACGTATAGGAACTATATATAGCGCCTCGACCACCATGCGAACCCCCAGCACCTGTTGAACCTGTGCCCGTTGAGCCGAGTGATAAAGATGGTGCCGTCGCACCAAAAGAATAAGAAGTACCACTGCCGTATAAGTAACCTAAACCAGTCGCATTGATTCCACCACTGAGCACATTTAAAGAGGAAGCGATGATGTCGAGTTTATTCACGACGGACACAGTTGTTGCTAAGTGTTTCACAGTACCACCGCGAATGAAAATGTGTCCGAATGTTACGCCATTTGTTGTTGCATCGAATGTTGCAGTGCCACCTGTGATATATAAATTCTGTCCTGCGTAAGACGACGTAATCGTTGTTGAAGAGTTCAGAGTTGTAAACGACATCGAGTCAAACGTAACAATGTGTTCACCCATTTTGTAAGCGACACCACCATTGATATGATAAATCGTGAAATTAACGGTTTCGGCGACGGAATCTTTCATCGTCAAAGAGTAAGCGCCATGGCCATTATCTTCTGCGCGAACGCACTGTGTTCCAGAGACAGTCGTACATGGTGTACAAGCACCACCAGCACAAGTCATTGTCACAGAAGGAGAATTCACTGCGATTTCAATTGTGCCAATTGGTCCGATTTTAACGCCGTCGATGCGAGGGATGAGGAGCATTTTCGTGTAAGCTAAGCCGTCAGACGGAACCGTCGTCGCCCCCGTGATGAGACTTGCTGAATAATCAGGTTCGATGCTCACTTTAGAAGAACAAGCGCGGCTTAATCCTGATGAGTCTGCTCGGAGATAAAGATTTTGAACGGTGTCGTATTTTACTCCAGCAAAATAAGCATATCCATTTGTTGCGTTTAATGGATTCACTGTTGCAGTCAGAGTTCCCGATGCCATTGTTGAACATGTTGGATCGGGGCTGGCGCTGAGAGTGATTGTATTTGCCGCATTGCTGATGACGTTACCATAGAGGTCGGTAATCGAGATTTTTGGTTGTGTCGTGAAGACGACAGCCTTTGTGGCATTCGTACTGGGTTGCGTGAAGAAAATTAATTTTGAAGCGACTTCAGGAGAAATGTTTGTTGTTAACATCGCATCTGCAAGTCCCGAAGAGCTTGCATAGTTGGTTGAACTGCTGGCAACTTCACTGCGAACATAAACTGTCTGAGTAGGATTTGCGCCATCAATTGTAAACGGCGTATTCAGCACCGTCGTGCAAGATGGATCTGAATAGAAACTTAAATTTCCGGTGTTGGTCATCGCTACTGACAGGGCGCTCGTCGGTGCACCCGAATTTCCGTATACGTCAATCGTGCTTAAAATAGTTTGTTTACATTCTCCAGCAAGCATGTTGAGGATGGCTGGAGTGTAGCTGAGCTGCGAAAGGGTTGCTGCGACCACAGAAACAGTTTGAGTGGTCATCGTCAGTGTAGGGCTGTTGATAAATAATGTGCTGATGCCAGGCATCTGTGATTTGAAGAAGAACATTCCGGTACTAGCGCCTACGGCGATGTTAAAATTTGCAATGGGCATTGAGCAAATGGAGTCTGAATAGAATGTCATGCCTGCGCCAATGGGAGTGACTGTCAGGGTATTGCCTGTGGAGTTGGAAGTCGGGTTGCCGTACTGATCGACTAAGCCAGCTTCAACAGCATTCGAACACAGACCTGTTGTTACGCTTTGTGCAGAGGTATTGAATGTCAACGCTGCCGGGTCACCTGCCGTGATCGTGATATTCGCTGTTGCTTGAGTGCCCTTAGAGTCGGTCATCTGCAAAACGGAAGAACTCGGAACAGTCGGGGCGGTAAAAACCATCGTCGTTGAATCGTACGTGCCCAAGCCCGCAGCGATGTTGAATGAGTAAGGATCAAATCCGTTGACTGCTAAAATCGATGCCGATTGACCAGCTTTGATGGTGATGTTTGATGGAGTAAGACTTGGCAGTGCTCTGACCGTCACACTCGTTGAAGCAACATTTGAAAGAACGTCCGTCACACTGACTGTAAAGACACCGACAGTAGTGGCTGTATATAAACCACCGTTAGAAATGGTGCCACCGGTCGTTGTGAAATTATTAAAGCCACCGCCACCTGTTGATGTGTAAGTCTGAGTTTGTCCAAGGTAAAGTTGGTTGTCAGATGCGGTGATCGTCAATGGCGAGTAATTGATCATCGTGAAGGTGCCGTCAGTCATACCTGAAGCAGTTGCGATTTCAGCGAAACTGCCTTCTGTTACGTTGGGCATGATGTACAGTTCTTTAGTTGGATTTGCAGTACTCAGAGTGATCGTTGTGACTGGGATTGAACAGCTGGCGTCCGAATACAAAGCGGCATTTAATAACGTAAAGCTAACATTGATGTCTGTTGTTGGAACACCTGGGTTTGCAAAACTATCTACCGCACGCAATTGGACAGGCATTGTCGAACAAACATTGGGATTTGTTTTAATAAAATTCGGAGAGAATGCAAGTCCCGTCACACTCGCAGCCGTGATGTTTGCCAATTGTGAAGTACCAACGATCAATGGGTGGGAAATCTTGATAGTCTCCATTCCAGATACAGAACTTTGATAATAGAATGTTGTTGCTGAACTGCCTGTGACCATTGGAAGAGACGTCATCGGAATCGAGCAATTCATGTCGCTATAAAAAATCAGACTAGTTGAAGTCGCCGTTAAGAAAAAAGACAGATCAACATCAGCTACTTTCGGGACTCCCGTTGAATCAAAAAGATTTACAGTGACAGGTGCAGAGCATGCGCCAGCTGAAACAGTTTGTGCTACAGTGGAAAATTCTAGATAAGGCAGGAAAGACTTGTTGGATTCTAAGAAACTAACGTTGAGGTTTTGTTGCGAGCAAGCGCCCAGCATAAATATGCTGAGAATGAAAAACAAAAATGTCTTCATTGCGCTACTCAATGTTCCCAAAGTACGTCCCTTGCTTACACTCTGGTTTCGCCAGAGTCACAAACTGATTAACTTATCGGTATTTTGAGAAAGACGCTGAATAGCTAAGGCCTTAAAACTATTTAAGTTTGCAGCTGTTTGCGAGTCCATTCGGCAAGCTCGCCGAGCTTAGGATGTGATAAAAGAGTCTCAACTTGAGGCAGTAGTGTCGTAAGCTTTCTATTGGCCACAACGAGCAGAGCGTTTCGCTTTAAACCAAAAGATCCAGCTCGATCTAATGGCGATCCTGCGAAGTCACGTGCGAGTTTTTTCCCGGACGACTCAAGAATATAACGAAGGTCTAATGTGAGTTGTTCCTCTTGAGAAAGATCTAATTTGAGAACCTGCTCAATAGAGAGTTGGCCTTTAAAGACTTTTTGATTCCAAGGGCAAACGGTCTGGCACAGATCACAACCAAAAAACCAATCGCCAATTTGCGAGCGTAATTCTTCAGGCGGTACTTCGCGAGATTCTATCGTTAAATAAGAAATGCATTTACGCGCATCCATTTTACGAGGGCTGACGAGTGCACCCGTTGGGCAGATATCAATGCAGCGAGTGCAAGTTCCGCAAAAGTCAGGCAATGGTGCAACTTCGGTTTTAAAATTTAAAGAAGTGTAAATTTCCCCGATAAAAAACAAAGAGCCTTTTTTAGGATGAATAAGGCATGTGTTTTTTCCCACCCAACCAAGGCCTGCACGATTTGCAAGATCGCGTTCTAACACCGGACTGCTGTCAGTGAAGGCCATGAATTCTTCATCAGGAAAAACGGCTTTCAAATCTTCACAAAGTTTCTGCATCCGACCGCGAAACCAATGGTGATAGTCATAGCCTTGAGCGTAAAGGCTGACGCGAGCTGATTTCAGAGGGAAATTTTCAACGGGCATTGGATGCGGGTAGTAAGGCATTGCGAAAACCAGTGCTGACCTGGCACGGGGCCACTGCTTTTGCGCATTTTCTTTGATCGCAGCATGATCTGCTAGGTATGACATGTTGCCATGCAGTCCTTCGGCAATCCATGATTCATAATAAGCGAAACTCAACGGTTTTTCTAAGGCGGCTAAACCATATTGTGCAAAACCCAACTCTTGCATCGATTTGTCTAAAAGGGTTTTTACTTGGTCTTGCGTCACGAGAACTATTGCTTTCTTTCGTTGGTTTCTTTTTCTACAATTTAAAAGATGTCAAAAATAGATCATCTCTTACAACAACATCCCGAATGGCCCGCTGTGGAGTCAATCTATCACACCTTAAGACAAAAAGGCTATAAAGCCTTTTTAGCGGGAGGTTGTGTTCGCGATGCGCTTTTAGGGCGGTTAGCGAATGATTTGGATATCGCAACCGATGCGACCCCAGATCAGATTGAAGCTCTTTTTCCTAAGACCATCAATGTGGGTAAATCTTTCGGGGTCATGCGTGTTTTAGAAAAAGGCGAGGACATCGAAGTCGCCACTTTCAGAACGGACGGAGATTACAAAGATGGTCGTCGCCCTGAAGAGGTGACGTTTTCTTCACCTGAAGAAGATGCGCTTCGCCGCGATTTTACGATGAATGCGCTTTTTTATGATCTTGAGAAAAAAGAAGTTTTGGATTTTGTCGGTGGCCAAGAAGACATTTCCAAACAAATTATTCGTACAGTTGGTGAAGCCGACAAACGATTCAATGAAGATCATTTAAGATTATTAAGAGCCGTGCGTTTCACTTCGCAGCTGAACTTTAAGATTGATAGCAACACCTTTGCGGCCATTCAAAATATGAATAGCCAAGTTAAAACCGTGAGTGGCGAACGCCTGCGCGATGAGTGGGTGAAGCTGCTTAAGGGTGTTTACGTTGAAACGGGTCTTGAAGTGGCAGTTCAATCAGGAATGATGAAAGTGCTTTTTCCATTCAGAAAAGAAGATGCCGCGTGGAATACCAAAGAAGCTGAATTAGCGAATGAAGCGTGGATGTTATTGGCGCTATTCCTTAGGAGCGCGCCGAAAGCAGATTTGGAATCAGCACTGAATACTTTCAAGCTTTCAACGAAAGAACGTCGCAGTATCGACGAAGCCTGGTCGACATGGCAAAGTCCGACGACATTCACGGCACAACGTTGGGGTGAGCAATTGCAATTTCTTGCGAAACCGGGAATTCTTTTTGCTCTCAGGATTTTAGAGCTTGAGCCCAATGAATTAAAACTGGGTGGCTTGTTATTGGCGTGGGAGTCGATGCGCGAAACTTTGCCTATGGCATTTTTAAATGGGGAAGACATCAAAGGACAATTAAAGGGTCCTGAGATCGGTCGATGCTTGCAGGAAGCCTATAACTTGCAGTTGGAAGACCAGTTGTCTGATCGCGAAGCTGCTTTGAAGTGGTTGTCAGAGTATTTGATGGAGAAAAGTCACTGATGGAAGCTTATCATATTCCCAGCACGTGGGCTCGATTAGTCGCCAGAAGTGTGGATCAAATCGCAAGTTCCGTTTTCTATTTGCCGTTTATTAGTTATTTCATCGAGATGATGTTCACTGAAAACGACGTGATGATTTCACTGCCTAAATTATTTGTGCTATTTATGATTCCTGCGATTTATGAGTGTGTGTTTTTGATCTTTATGCAGCGTACACCTGGAAAATGGTTGATGGGATTAACGGTTGTTCCAGCTGATGATGCCCATGCTAAACTTCGTTGGGATCACTGTGTGATTCGTCCACTAGCGGGCAGGTTGTCTTTGTTTTTCTCTTTGGCGATTTATGCGGTGGCTTTTTTTAGATATGATCGTACGCATTTGTGTGACTGGGTTGCAGGAACCAGAGTTGTTCAAGCAAAACCTCGTACAAAGCGTACGACAATTCGTTGGATTGTTGGTGGTTTCTTAGTTCTGTCTTGTGCTTACGATGGCTTTTTATCAGCACGTAAAATCTTTGATAATATTGATTGGGAATATAAAGAAGCCAACCTCAGAGGTGTTATGCACTTTGATGAGAGCATGATTAACGTCGAACTTTAGATTCGAACTTTACAGCCGAGCTCTAGAATTTTAATTTTTTAAAGATGGTTGTCGTGATGACCATGTCGTATTCGCCAGCGCCACTGATCGCATTTTCGCGAATGTGGGCGAGGGCATTAGCAGGCGTCATCGAGGTTTTGCCTGAGCTTAAAGCTGTCAATTCATGGAAGTGGTAAGAGAACGCTAAGAGTTTCCCCATGTCGGACATATCACTCATTGGTAATTTTTTAGGGAATCCCGTGCCGGAGCCTTTTTCGCGATGTTCAGCAACAGCTGTTGAAACATCATTTGGCAACGGAACTTTTTTGGCTTTAACCAGGTTTACAGATCGTTCTGGATAGAAGTGATAACTGCGAAGCTCTTCTGGAGTCATGGCTTGAGCCGATTTATCTGCAGCCTCTGGTGGTAATTGAGATAAACCAATGTTGTGCAGGAGCCCCGCAAGGGCTGCGGTCTCACGTTTACCGGCATCCCAACCTAATGCTTGGGCGAAAAACGCAGCGTAGGCTGATACGCAGATGCAATCATGATAGTTGGTTCTTAAGTTGCCAGTAAAACGATAGATCTCTGTCGAAAGTTCTTCGGCAGAAAGATCTTTTGTCAGTTCGAAATCGGCGATGATGCTTTTTAGTTTTTCAAAAATAACTTTACCTTCGGCAAAGTCAGTACTCGCACCATTTAAAAACTGAGTCATGATTTCATAGATCGCCTTTTTAGAGCGTTGAAACTTTTCAGTCATTGAAATTGGAAACTCAGAATTGCGCATGCTGGAAACTGTACGTGCGTACTCAAAGAATTCCTTCATCTGAGTTTTTTTAACGTACATTTGTTGTTTCAAAGAATTAAACTTTTCAACTTGGCGCTCGTTAATTGAGTCGCCGGATTTACGCATCAGGACCGAGCGTTGATTTGCTGGAAGGTGCGCATAGACGTCAAAGTTAATTTGCATCCCAGCTTCAATGTCACGCAAGTCAACCGGCATGAGTGAAGTAATAGGAATGTCTTCGCCTGTTAATTCAATCGGAGCCAGTTGCAAGATCATGTCAGAGATGAATTCACGGTCGAAGTTAATATGCATGACTTCGTTGGCGCCATTTTTTTTAACGACGTTGAAATCTAAAGGCGCAGCGGCTGAGTGAAGAACAATCACCGGGCAGTCGTAAGACATCTTTGCGGTTTGTACCCACTCATTCGTCGCTTGAGTGCCATCTTGTCCATCAATGATCGCAAGAACGGGTTTAAAACCTTCGCCGGCTTCAGAGAGTGCATCAATTGATTGAACGTGTTTGAGTTGGTAGGGGTAGTAGCCCTTCAGAACGACTGTGACGGTTTCCCAGAAGGAGCTTCGAGAGCTCCCAATCAGGACGTCAACAGTCTTTTCCGAAGGTGTACCCATTGTTGAACCTACAAAGTCAGCTTATGAGGCTGACTATTGAACTGTTTATTGAACAGTGATCTCAACATAAAATGTTGAGTTGTTCGAAAGATTAAAAGGAATAACCAAAGTCGCGCCCTTGTCTGCGTGGCTGATTTTAAAATCACCCGAGATCACAGTAGGAATCGCCATTTCAAAGTTATAGCCCATTTGATTGAGTGTCGTTTTCGCTGATCCGTAGATCATGTTCGTCAATTCACCCACGGCATCAGATACTTCTCTGTTAATAGAGTCGTATTTCTCTCCCAACATGCTTTCCATGATGTGAAAGATGCTGTCTTTGCCATAAGAGATCAGCAAAGTGCCTTTAAGTGGGGGAGCAACCATACCGACCATACCTGCAATTTCACCTTTCAAAACGAACTGTGGTTCGATGAAGGGTTTGCCTGGAGTCGCGTCTGTGCTTGCGATTGTTTTAAGAGTTTTAATAACTCCGTCGACGAAAGCATTGATAAGCCTTTTGTCGAAGAGTGGATTCGGAGTCGGAGCTAACTTCGGTGCAGCTGACATTTGTATGCTCCTAGATTACGAAGCCTTCGCGGCTGTCGAAGGGTGGTGTTTAGCGTAAACTCTTTCCATTTTTGCTTTCAACGTCGCTGAGTTGAATGGCTTCACAACGTAGTCAGATACACCAGCTTTAGCAGCTTCAAGGATGTGTTTTTGTTCTGACTCAGCTGTTACTAGCATAAAAGGTGTCGCTTTAAATCGCGGGTCTGCTTTGCAGGCCTTTAGAAGGTCGATGCCCTGCATTCCTGGCATATTCCAGTCAGAAATCACAAAGCCGTATGGCGATCCAGCGTCATGAGCGGCAGAAATCATCGGCAAAGCCGTTTTTCCGTCATCAGCCTCCTCGACGTTAGTATAGCCAAGCTCATTAAGGACCTTTTTGATGATTTTCCGCATAGTTGCGAAGTCATCGACGACAAGAAACTTTGTTGTTGTGGGAAACATAATATCTCCTAGAGAGTTCTTTTTTGTAAAATCCTCATGCTTATCGGTCTAGTTTTTTAAAACTAGAGTCCAAAGCTATTGCGAAATTCGGAATTTGTGTCAGACTTTATTACAGGTGGTCTTGCTTACTTTTGGACATGAGTCCTGGGTGGCGTAAGAGGATTAGGTTTTAAAAAAACAAAAACAATTAGCGGGAGGGAGCAAGGATGCTCAGAGATGTCCTGATTCAAAAAGGTCTTTCAAATAGAGAGGCAGAAGTTGCGGAACTAGTTTCTAAAGGCTTGTCCAACAAGGAAGTTGCGAACCAGCTTTTTGTCACTGAAAAAACGGTGAAGTTCCACCTTACAAACATTTACAAAAAAATGAATGTGAAGTCTCGTGCACAACTTATCGTTTGGTGTCTTCCTCACCTCGGCTTCGTTGAAAGCGAAGTTCGCGCTGAGAGCAACAACCAAAACGCAGCGGCTGCTCAAGCTTACAATAACAACGCTACTCAAACGATCCCTGCTGGATCTGCGACTGTAGCGGGTGCAACAACTCTTCCTGGTGGCGGATTGAACCGTGGTAACGGTAATTCAGACATCGGTATGGGTGGCATCTAATACCTAAGAATAGGCGCAGAAGTGGGAAACCGCTTCCTGCGCCATTTTTTTATGTGTAGACTGTTGAGAAAGAGTTTCAAGTTTTCTTGAACTCGTTCTGAACAGTCTTTTTTGTTTTTGGAGGAACTACTATGAGTTCTAAACCGGTATCAGCTTCTCAAGTCGTCATGACTCAACTCGTTCTTCCTTCTCATACAAATTCTTTAGGTTCGATCTTCGGGGGACAAGTGATGTCTTGGATCGACATTGCCGCGGCCATCTGTGCGCAAAGACATTCTAACAAAGAAGTTGTTACTGCCAGCATCGACCGCATGGATTTCGTCGCACCAGTTTATAAAGGCTGGGTAGTGAATTTAAAATCCAGCGTGAATTTCACTTCGAAAACATCGATGGAAATCGGCGTGCGTGTGGATGCTGAAAATCCTAAAACAGGTGAGACTTTCCATACAGCCACTGCTTACTTAACATTTGTTGCATTGGGCTCGAATGGAAAACCTATCGCAATTCCGCAATTAGAGCTTGAATCTGACGATGATAAACGTCGCTTTGAAGCGGCTCGTGTTCGTCGTGAATATCGTTTGAAAAATAAAAGATCTAGCTAGGTTGGACGATGACTCCGACGTCGTCGGAGTGCCTAGTCACACAATAATGAAAGCCAAGCGAGGGCTTCAGCCGAGTCTTTGTCGACGGGGTCTGATTCTTTTTTGCCTTGGCGATCGTCAGCTTTAATTTGACGTTCAGCCTCATCGCAATCTTTGTCGGGTGCTGATTTTTTCTTAGCAATTTGGAAGACGGGTTCCAGAGTGTAGAAGAAAACATTGATGGGCTTTTCTTCTGGTGGTCCTTTATCAGGGAATTTCTTTTTAAGTTCTGCGCGAACTTTTACAAACTCTGATTCTAATTTTTGAAGTTCTTCCGCTTTGCCTTTGAAATCTTTGGCAGTTTTAGCTTTGCCGCGCATTTCTTCAGAGAGCTTGAGGAATTCATTCACATTAGCAGGGGATGCTGCAAAAGTTTTAAGTGCGCAAAGGCAGCATACTAAAACAAAAATTACTTTTGCACGCATGTGTCGCCTCGCTGATCTTCGGGAGTAATTTCGTCATCGGTTTTGCCAAGGTTGTTCTGCAATTCACCCATACGAGATTCAAACTTATCAACGTAGTTAGAGTTCTTGCGAATCATTTCTTTCGCTTTGGCAGGCGTAGTTTTATTTGAAATACGCAAGTCATCAATCATCGCTTTAGCTTCAGATTGTCCTTTAGGACCGTAAGCGACCAGTGTGAAATAGTTCAAGACCTCTGGGTTTTCAGCAAGCTTCGGAGCGGCTTTTTTGAGCGCCGGTTTCACATAACGATCGCGAGCTAATAAGAAATAACCAATGGAATAAACAAGGCTGCGACCGAAGCCTTCACCTGTGCTGATCCAGCTGCAGTAATTCTTTTTCGAGCCTGGCAGTGGTGGAGGAGACTGGTCGAGTTCATCTTGAATGATTTCTTTAAACGGAGCACAAGCTGGATTTTCGCTTGCAGCAATCGCGCGTAGAATGGGTTTGCCGTTGCCGTCGTTCCATTCGGTTTTTCCTGTTTTGCGATTTTTTCCGTACCAGCCGCCCATGTCGAGCACGGGATCTTCAACAAGCTGACCGATACCTTTACCGATATCTTGAGCGAGGAAATAATTGAAACCAGATTCGGAATTGAATTTCTTTAAAACAACGCGTGGATCAATGGGCGCACCAGGAGGGGACATACATTGAATCGCTTCGTTCGTTGCCCATGTGATGTAGTCGACAACACGATTGCTCAAGCAAGCACTCGAAGCTTCGCGATTTGTGAACTCAACGGGTTTACCAGTTCCACATGTATAGCCAATACCACCCGAATTGCGATTTAAAGAGGCCTTCACGCATTCTTTTTTGATTCGCATAGGGCGAAGCTCAGCCGCGCATCCTTCGCTCACCTCATGCATCTGAGAGACGCCATCGTTAAAGATGTTTGAGAATAGAGAAGTCTTAGGAGACATACCGCACGCAAGCTCCATCTGACGAGCATCAACGTGTTTATTGAAGGCTTGAGTCAGGGGATCTTTGGCGCGCAAGAATTCAGAGTTCACGGCGTAGTTGCTGGACTTTTTGTATCCGGAAGTGTCATTTGCGCAAACGGTGGCACCGCTCAAAAGAGGCGTAAACGTGAGAATTATCAAAGGTATTAAGCGCAAGGACCATATCATCTAAAGCCCTATCGGTAGATAGGGCCAGATGCTTAGGTTTTTGGTGAGATTTATTACGAAAGTCGAGGTGCCTTCTGGTGCTACGGAGTCCGAGGCTACTCCTGCGGAGCAGGAGTGTAGACAGTGTAGACCGGGCAGACAGGCTTATTTTACGATGTAGTCTTTCCAGCGATTGATCAGGCTCGGAGTAAGCTGCGTGTAGCAGACTGTCCCTTCGGTGGCCGTTTCTTTGCGAATGATTTGTGCTTCACGGCCCAGATCAAAGATTTTGTATTCTTCAACGCGTGGGAAATAAAGCTGCACATCGGTTTGCATTTCACTGACCATCGACGCCATCATTTTCTTCAACTGCTCAACACCTTGACCAGTGAGAGCACTGACAAAAACTCTTGGATATGCGCGAACTTTAAATTGTCGTTCTAAAGGTGCGACATCGCATTTGTTAAAGACGTGGATGATCTTTTTGTCTGACCAATTGAATTCTTTGATCAAAGCTTCAACAACCTCAACTTGTCTTTCCATATTCGGCGAAGACAAATCCACCACGTGAATTAAAACGTCAGCTTCCGCAGACTCTTCAAGTGTTGCTTTAAAGGCTTCAATTAATTGTGTTGGCAGTTTACGAATAAATCCAACCGTGTCTGTCACAACAGAAGGCGGTCCATCGGGTAAAAAGATTTTACGAGTCGTTGGATCTAGGGTCGCGAAGACCTGGTTTTTCGCCATGACTTGTGCGCCCGTTAAGCGATTCAGCAAAGAGCTCTTTCCAGAGTTGGTATAACCAATCAAAGCAAAGCTTGGGATCTCATGACGACGACGAGATTGTCTATGTTGCGCGCGATTTTTGCGCACACTTTCAAGTTTCTCTTTAATGATCGAAATCTTTTCGCGAATACGACGACGGTCATTCTCAAGGGCCGTTTCACCGGGGCCGCGGGTTCCGATACCGCCACCTTGACGAGAAAGGGATTCGAGCCAAGCGCCGACCATACGGGGCATTTGATCGAGCAACTGTGCAAGTTCTACTTGAAGTTTTCCTTCAAAAGTCTGAGCACGTTGGGCGAAGATATCGAGGATCAGTTGATTGCGGTCAATCACGCGGACTTTCACAGTCTGCATTAAGTTACGCTGTTGAACGCCGGAAAGTTGATGATCCATCACCACAATTGTGGCGCCAGAATCGCGGACCATTTCGGCCACTTCATCTACTTTTCCTGTTCCAATCAAAGTCGCTGGATTCCAAGTCGGAAGGACTTGAATAATAGAACCGACAACTTCGCCGCCAGCTGCGACAACAAGTTCTTCAAGTTCCAATAGATTTTCTTTGATTTCAGAAAGGGGTTCGGTCTTGAGGCCAACACCGATAACAATCGCACGGTCGTGATCTTTTACATGGGTTTGATGAGTCAAATCAATCCCTCCCTTGCTCTTAAGTCTAGCATGGGAGGGTGTGACGTCAAAGATCTTTTTTATTTCTTCTTTTTAAGAGCTTCTTTAATGAACTGTGCTTCCAACGCCGTGAATACGACTGAATTCACAATACCATCAACTGTCGTCGTACGTTGTAATACGTTTGCAGAGCGACGAACACCCATCAAGAAAGGTCCAATCACTTCAACCTTACCGATTTGTTGAACAAGCTTATAAGTGATATTCGCTGATTCAAGATTCGGGAAGATCAACACGTTGGCGCCACCTTGAAGTGAGCTGAATGGGAAAAGTCTTTCAAGGATGTCAGGATTTACCGCTGTATCAGCTTGCATGTCTCCATCCACCATAAGTCCAGGGCGCATTTTTTTCACAAGTTGCGCGGCCTTCGCCATTTTGCAAGGCGTGCCTTCTGCACCTGAGAAATTAGAATACGAAAGCATTGCGACTTTCGGTTGAATGCCGAAGTACTCAACAACTTTTGCAGCTTGCAACGCAATCTGCGCACACTGTTCAGCGGTTGGGTTGAAATTCACAGTCGTGTCTGCAAGGACCAAGAATTTATCTTCAAGCAAGATGAAATTCAAACCAGCTGGAATGCCGTTTTCGTAAACACCAATTGTTTGCAAAACAGGACGAACAGCATCGGCATAATTCATTGAAGAACCTGCCACCATACCATCTGCTTCGCCAGTTTGAACCATCATCGCCGCGAAGTAATTTGGGTCCGCCATTAAGCGTTCTGCTTCACGCATGTTCACGCCTTTGCGTTGGCGCATGTTGTAGAGTTTTTCAACGAAAGAGAAATACTTTGGATGTTGTGAAGGATGCACAACAGGAACGTCTCTCAATGAGGGGATATCCAAAGCGTTGATTTTTTCTTTCACGCGCTCTGGGTAGCCAAGCAGAATCGGTTGACAGATTTTCTCTTCAACTAAAGTCGCAAGGGCTTTTAAAACCTTTGTGCTTGTGCCTTCAGGGAAAACGATTTTTGGAAGTTCGCCGCCAACTGCTGCCGCGTTTTGATGAACACGGTTGATTGCAGAGCGAATGAAAACTTTTGAAGGCCCTTGAAGAGCTTCTAAAGTTTCACGGTACAAATGCCAGTCTTCGATATTTTTTGTCGCGACACCTGTGTCCATGGCTGCTTTTGCAACAGCCGGAGCCACCCAAAGTAGAACGCGCGTATCAAATGGTTTTGGAATTAAATATTCACGGCCAAATTTAAACGCCTTACCGCCGTAAGTTGCAGAAACTGTTTCAGGCACGTCTTCGCGAGCGAGTTTTGCCAAAGCGTGAACGGCTGCGAGTTTCATTTCTTCATTGATTTGTGTTGAACGAGTGTCAAGGGCGCCGCGGAAAATAGACGGGAAGCCCAAGACGTTGTTCACTTGGTTTGGATAATCCGAACGACCTGTTGCAATCAAAGCATCAGGGCGAGCCGCGCGTGCTTTGTCCGGAGTGATTTCTGGCTCTGGATTTGCCATCGCAAAAATGATTGGATCTTTCGACATGTCTTTGAGCATCTCAGGCGTTAAAGCACCCGCAACCGAAAGACCAACGAAAACGTCAGCACCTTTAAGTGCTTCGCTCAATGTGCGCGTTTCAGTTTCAGAGGCAAAGAACTCTTTGTACTTGTTCATGCCTTTTGTGCGGCCTTTATAGATCACACCTTGAGAGTCACACATGATGATGTTTTCACGACGTGCACCCAATGAGATGAAAATCTTTGCGCATGAATTCGCAGAAGCGCCAGCACCGTTCACAACGATACGAACATCTTCCATTTTACGATTTGTGATCGAACAAGCATTCAATAACGCTGCACCAGAAACAATCGCAGTACCATGTTGGTCGTCGTGGAAAACGGGGATTTTCATTTCTTTTTTCAAACGCTCTTCGATTTCGAAACACTCAGGGGCTTTGATATCTTCAAGGTTGATACCGCCGAATGTGGGTTCTAAAACGCGAACAGCGTTACAGAACTCGTCGACATTTTTTGTGTCCACTTCGATGTCGAACACGTCGATACCAGCGAATTGTTTAAAGAGAATTCCTTTACCTTCCATCACAGGTTTACCAGCAAGCGCGCCGATATCACCCAAGCCAAGGACAGCAGTACCGTTAGAAATAACGGCCACCAAATTTCCTTTAGACGTGTAGTCGTAAGCTTTCATTGGATCTTTTGCGATCTCTTTACATGGAGCTGCAACACCTGGTGAGTATGCCAATGACAAGTCTTTTTCAGACGAGCATGGTTTCGAAGAGATGACCTCAATTTTTCCTGGTTTGCCTTTTTGATGATAAGCGAGAGCTTCTTGATCGAAGTTGTTACTTTTTTTATTTTCTTGAGTTGTTTCCAAGGGTTCTCCTTAATGCCGTTAACTCTAACTAGACCCCCAGGGTGGGTCAACGCCGCAAGCGGCAATTTCACTCGAATTCTAGAGTAATTACTGTAGGCGTCATCTGAAATTCTCCTTGCGTTTAGAATTTCACTCTTAAAGTTTTCTTGAAAAGTTCATTCGGGAAGCACAGTAAAAAGCGTCACTTTGAGAAAGGTCTAGCTTGCCCGTGTTGTTCCTCATTTTTGATTGGTAGCAGTTCTAAAAACCGCTATGATTTTTATGGTTTACACGATTTTAAAAAAGAGGAGACTTTGTATCTATGAAATCACCACGTGATGTCGTTCTTGTTGATGGTGTTAGAACCCCGTTTGCGAAAGCTGGAACAAAACTTAAAAAAATCCATCCAGCGGATCTTGGTAAAGTTGCGCTTAAACAATTGATCGCGCAAACAAATCTCAACGTAAAAAATGTTGATGAAGTGATCGTAGGTAACACAGGCAATCCTGTTGATGCTGTGAATATCTCACGCGTTGTTGCTTTGAATGCGGGTATTCCTCTGACGACTTCTGCTTACACAGTTCACAGAAACTGTGCTTCAGCATTGGAATCAATCTCTAATGGTTTTGAAAAAATCAAATCGGGAACAATGGATGTTGTTCTTGCTGGTGGTACAGAAGTGATGTCGCAAATGCCGACACTTCAACCTAAGAAATTCCAAGAGATCTACGAAAAACTTTTCGCAGCAAAAGGTCCAAAGCAAGCTTTGCCATTGTTGTGGAAACTTTTCTCTGCCGACATGAAGCAAATTAAAGCGTTGTTGCAAGGAAATATGCGTGACGAATACTTCCCAATCATCTCGGTAATGGCTGGTCTGACAGATCCTTTTGTTGGTATCAACATGGGTCAAACAGCTGAGATCTTGGCAAAAGAGTGGGGCCTTTCTCGTGAGACTCAAGATGCGTTTGCACTTCGCTCACACATCTTGGCATCGAAAGCGATGAAAGAAGGCCGCATGCGTGAAGAAACAACGGCTGTGTACTTGGCTCCTGAGTACAAAGAAGTTGTGACAGAAGATATCGGTCCTCGTGAAACTCAAACGATGGAAGCGTTGGCAAAACTAAAACCGTTCTTTGATAAAGCAACGGGTTCAATCACTGCTGGTAACTCATGTCCAATCACAGACGGTGCTGCGATGGTGCTTTTGATGTCTCGTGAAAAAGCGGAAGCAGAAGGTTACAAGCCACTTGCAAGAATTCGTTCATATGCCTTCGCCGGTCTTGAGCCTGAGCGTATGGGTTTAGGCCCTGTGTACTCTTCACCAGTGGCGTTGAAGCGTGCAGGTCTTTCGATGAAAGATATCGGCTTGGTAGAATTGAATGAGGCGTTCGCTGCTCAAGTTCTTTCATGTCAAAAAGCTTTTGATTCAGACTCTTTTGCAAAAGAGAAACTTGGTTTATCGTCTAAAGTGGGCGAAATTCGTGATGATATCTTGAACGTTAACGGCGGCGCGATTGCATTCGGTCACCCGGTGGGCGCAACAGGCACACGTATCGTTCTGACTTTGGCGAAAGAGATGAAGCGTCGTAACACACAATTTGGTCTTGCTACACTTTGTATCGGTGGTGGCCAAGGTGGTTCGATGATCATTGAGAACGAGGGCTAATCGGCCGGGCCGAGGAGGCGCAGGAGCTTCGCTCCGGAGCTGGACTGATTTCGAGTAAGTTAGATTAATTTTTTTAATAGGCCACTCGAGAGAGTGGCAAATAAAAGACTAAAGGACGTTTTTAAGATGAGCATTCAAGAAAGCATCAAGATTGTATCACAAGGTGAAGTTGCTATCGTCGAATTCGACTTGGTGGGCGAGAAAGTAAATAAATTCTCAACTCCAGTTATGATGAGATTGAAAGAAGTTTTAGAAGAGCTAAAAAAATCTTCTTATAAAGCTGTTATTTTTAAATCTTTGAAGCCAAGAATCTTCATTGCTGGTGCAGACATTGAAGAGATCAAAGGCATGACTCAAAAAGAACAATTCGAAGCTGCTGTTAAGGGCGGCCAAGAAGTGATGAACATGGTGGAAGACCTCCCAATGCCAACGATCGCGGCTGTGAACGGCGCGTGTATGGGTGGTGGTTGTGAATTCATCCTTGCTTGTGATTACAGAATTGCTTCTGAAGATCCTTCAACAAAAATCGGTCTTCCAGAAATTCAATTAGGTATCTTGCCAGGCTTTGGCGGTACCGTCCGTATGCCTCGCGTGATTGGTTTGCAGGCAGCCTTGGATATCATCCTTGCTGGTAAAGCAGTGAATTCTAAAAAAGCACAAAAAATCGGTTTGGTTGATAAAGTTGTTCACGCTTCGATGCTTGATGCACAAGCGATGAAATGGGCTCGTGAAATCGTTGCGGGCGGTTCTAAAAAACGTCGCAAACAATTCCATGCTCAAGGTGCGATGAATAAAGTTCTTGAGAGTGGTTTGGGCCGCGGCATCGTTTTCAAAAAAGCTCGTGAAGGCGTTTTGAAAGCAACAAAAGGTCATTATCCAGCTCCGTTGAAGGCGTTGGAAGTGATTCAAAAAACTTACGGTTCATCTGATCGTGAAAAGTCATTGGCTGCTGAGCGCGCTGGTTTCTGTGAATTAGGTGTAACGGATATTTCTAAAAACTTGATCCACGTTTTCTATTTGACTGAAATGGTTAAAAAACAAACGGGTGTCTCAGGTGTTGACGTAAAACCACGTGAAGCTCGCTCTGTAGGTATCTTGGGTGCCGGCACAATGGGTGGTGGTATTGCTTACGTGGCGGCTGATAAAGGTCTTCATGTTCGTATGAAGGACTTGAACACAGATGCATTGGGTAAAGGTTTGAAACACGCTCAAGATCTTTGGGCAAAACTTTTGAAACGCAGATCTATCGACAAATATCAATTCGCACAAAAAATGGATTTGATCTCTGTTGGTACTGACTACGCTGGTTTTAAAAATCTTGATGTGGTTGTTGAAGCCATCGTTGAAGACGTTGGTATCAAGCAAAAAGTGGTTGGTGAGTGTGCAGGTCAAATGCGCCCTGACGCGATCATCGTCACGAACACTTCATCATTGTCTGTGACTGAAATTGCAAAAGGTCATCCACGTCCTGAGTATTTCGCAGGGATGCACTTCTTCAATCCGGTAAATAAAATGCCACTGGTTGAAGTTATCCGTGGTGAAAAGACTTCCGATGAGACGATTGCGACAATCTTCGAATTGACTAAAAAAATGGGCAAGATGCCAGTTGTTGTGAAAGACGGCCCTGGTTTCGTTGTGAACCGTTTGCTTCTTCCATACATGGCTGAAGCTGCTTGGTTGATGCAAGAAGGTATGAGCATTGAAGTGGTTGATAAGGCTTACGTGAAAGAATTCGGTATGCCAATGGGTCCATTCGAATTGATGGATGAAGTCGGTTTGGATGTTTGTATCAAAGTTTTGAAAATCTTTAAGAAAGCATTCGGTGAGCGCATTGAGATGGCTCCATGTATGCAAGCACTTGAGCAATCAGGTCGCTTGGGTCGTAAGAACGGTAAAGGTTTCTACCTTTATGCTGAAGATGGCAAGCGTGGTGATGTCGATCAATCTGTTTACGCAGCATTGGGCGTGTCAGCTCCATCAAACCCTCATCAAACTAAAGAGTGCATCGAGCGTGGCGTGTTCGCGATGGTGAATGAATGTTCATTGGCGTTGATCGAAGATCGCATCGTTGAAACTCCACACGAAGTGGATTTGGCGATGATCATGGGTACAGGCTTCCCTCCATTCCGTGGTGGTTTGTTGAAGTACGCTGATTCGATTGGTACACAATACGTTGCTGATCAGTTGGCGATGTATGCACAAAGCAGAAATGCGACTCGTTTGAAACCGGCAACTCCGCTTTCAAACATGGCTAAGAACGGACGTAAGTTCTATCAAGCTTAATCTCGCGGGATCGCGAGGAGGCTCAGGGGCCGCATGGCACTGGAGCTGGACTGGTTCAATAAAAGGCTGCTTCGAAAGAGCAGCCTTTTTTATTTCTGGATAGGTTATTTTTTGAATGCGGAGATGATGAGGAACATCGGGCGACGCAATTCATCTTTGAAAAGCGGATTGGCTTGCAACATCGATTCAGGTGGTTTCGGTTCAATCACTCTTGCGATTTCAAAACTTGAATCAATCAAACAATTCAAATAAGTCGAAATCGTACGATGGTATTTCACAACATCGCCTGTTAGCCATTTTGTGTTTCTAAGGCCCTCAGATTGATAGTTGTCGACCGGCCAATGCATGAGGCCTCCCTCACTGTCTTTATGCCAGTCCTGAGCTCCTTGCGACGTAAAAATCGGGTGTTCGACAGAGAACACAAAACTTCCACCGTGTGCAAGCCACTTGTGAACTTTTTGGCAAACGGGTCTGAAGTCTTCAAGGTAATGAAAAGCAAGAGAGCTGATGACGACGTCGAAGTGACCGGAGGCAAAGTTAAAATCTTCAATGGCGCCACGCTGATATTCGATCGCGTTGTCTTTAGTGAGTGTGCGAGCACGCTCTAGCATGCGTTCAGAAAGATCTACGCCAACCACGTGTTGTGCTTTCATCTCGCGAGCATAACGACAATGCCAACCAAAACCGCAACCAAGATCTAAAACATTTTTTCCGGTGAAGTCGGGCAGCAGAGATTGAAAGGCTTCCCATTCTCCAGCGGCTGGCAGCCCTTCCAAAGAGCGAGCCATGTTGGAATAACTTTCGTAGAATGCAGGATCGTCGTATTTGTTCTGTTTCATAGTTGGGAAAGTGTAGAGCAAAAAATAAGGCGAAGCAAAGATCACGCATCTTTACATACGCTGCTCTTCAACAAAAAAAAGGAGTTCGCGAACGAACTCCTTTTTAAATCTTAACTGATTTTTTACGAATTACTTGCGAACTAAGTCTTTGGCAACAATTGAATCTTTTGTTTGGTAGTCGCCAACAAGTCCACCATCAAGTTGTGACAACCAGATGCTCAGTTTGTTCTTAGTTTGATCAATTTTAACATTGATCATCTCTCTGTCTTTCGGGAAGCAGCTTGCACTGATGAAACCATTCATGTCCGTCACGTTGCTTGTACTGCTATGGCAAGATTTTGATGAGCTAAAGAAGCTCATTTTAAATTTAGCAACTGCGAAAGCATCTCTATTAAGGCGGCCATCGAGAATAGTTTTTCCTTTGCTGATAACTTTCAAAGATTGAGTTCTACCATCACCAAGATCAGCTATGATAACTTCAGCGGAGCCTTTTCTGTAGTGGCCAGCCTCAAACAAATAATCAGAAGCCATCGAAAGACTAGGAGCCATTAAGCACAAAGCGATCAAAAGATTTTTCATAAGTTTTTTCTCCTAAAAATATTCTCTAAAATTTATTTAAATAAAATACCGTTCAAAAATTTTTCCATGCGATCTTTCATCTCCACCCAGTGAGTGTTGATGTCCCATGGTTTAGCTTTGTAGGCGTCTTCCGGGAACTTGGCGACACCTTCATGCCAGATCTTCGTAGCTTTGTTGAAGAACATCACGTCGCGAATACCTGTGATCTGATAACCCGCAAGTGTTTGATCCGCAACTGGAATTACCGGGTCATCCTCTGCATACGCTAAGAATGTCGGCATTGTAAGGCGTTTATAAATATTCACCATTTTGCCTTTGCCATCAGCGATACGCACGAAATCAAGCAGCTTCTGTAATTGCACCGCCGAATTCGGAGAGTAATAAGTCGTTTCGTCATGATCAGGTTTCGACCACTTGAACGTGTTGCCACTCAAGCCAAAAGCTCTGCCAACTAAGCCACCAAAGTAAGCCATATTGCCAAGTTGAACAGCTGGTGACCACAACATTAAGCCTGTGACGTGATCAGGATTTTGAACAGCTTCGTGAATTGCTAGTAAGCCACCTGTCGAGTGGCCACCCAGCAAGATATAAGGCGACAGACAGCGAGCCACATCAATTGCTGCGCGTGAATCACGCAACCAATCGCGATAACTTACGCGATCAAAATTAGACCAGTTGGCTTCCCAGTGACCACTCAATAACGGCGCCACCACAATGTAACCGCGATCACGTAAAGTGTTCGCAATACCTTTGTAAAAGTAAGGTGACTCAAACATGCCATGAATAAAAACAGCCACTTTGCCATTTTCTTTTTCCGGAAGATAAATTTTTGGCAGATGTTTTTCTGGAACTCCAAGTTCGATTTTGCTATCGACATACTTTTGGAATTTAGCAAGACAACGCTCATCAGCTGCATGAGCTGACAAGCTTCCTAAAACGACTGCAAAAACTGGCAAAATGAGTTTCATCATAAGCCTCGAAACCAGAGCAAGGTTCTTGCCAGATATATTTCAGTGAGAGTGCATTTAAACGCTTTTGGTCGCTAAAAAACCTTAAAATACCGAGACTTCGACGTTTTTGGGCGTCACTGCCTAGCCTTTATTCGGCTCTATGAAAATTGAGAGGAGCTAGAGGAGGCCAAGTCTTTGCAATTCAGGTCTGGATGCGATCGCTGAAGTTCTTTTTTATTTTGATGACGTTATGGTTTTCTTTCCTGGGAAATACCATTGCGTCGAGTGCAGATTCGTCTGTACAAGGTGATTGCTGTGTTTGTCAAACAGGCCTTGGTTCAAAAACTTCTGTAGGATTTTTTAAAGTGGGCTGCTCGATGTGGCTTGGTCAGCAAAAAAACTGCGGCTATGAAGACGTTCACAGTATTGGCGATTATGATCTTTCAAAAATTCCTGCAAAATGTGACGGTAAAGTTTTAAAAATCGGTTACGTCGGTCACTGGGGAACTTCGGATGGAACTTCATACTACGTTAATAAAATGCTCAGAGATCTCGTGCAAAAAAGAAACATGTCAGTGGAGTATGACAATACAGCCTGTCGTGGTTCTGATGATACTGAGAAAATCGCCAACGAAGCAAAGGCGTATGTTTTGCCTCCAGGAAAATATCTTTCGATGAAAGCCTACCAGGTGATGAGTGTGGGCTTGTGGGACCCCGTCGTTCCAGGTCGCCCGAATATTTGGTCAAAGTTTGATACAAGAACCGGGGCTGTTGAGTATCCATCGTGTTCGGACTATTTCTTTAAAACGTGTTATCCAAAAGCGCTCAAGCAAGCCGACACGAGAGCATACTGCAGTGATCCCGATGGCGTATTGCGAGTCCTGACTTGTTGTGATTTGAAATTCAAAAATAAAAAACCACGTGCGCGTGGTGATGATGCTGTGACAGAGATTTTGCATAAAGCTCTGTGGGTAGATCCGGCTTACTGTGGTAATACCGTCGAATAAAAAACCAGTTTAGCTTCGGGCCGTGCAGCCCTGCGAATTCTCGCGATCCCGCCAAAGCAAAAAGGACTGTGGTTTGCACAGTCCTTTAAGAGTAAGCTCTCGAAATAATGTTAATCGTTCTTATTAATCTAAAAATTCCAATCAAAGACTTTAAGACTCGTGACTTTCTTAAGGCTTTTTCTACAACTCAAATTATCTGCGCACCTGCAACCATCCTTTTTGGATGTAGTACTTTCTCAACATTTCCCAATCGATTTTCTTAGGCACAGTCACAACATCCGTTCTAGGAGTTGTAGGTGGCTTTGGAGTCGCTGGTGGAGTTGTTGGTGTTGTAGGTGTCGTCGGAGTCGTTGGTTGAGTTGGTGTTGTAGGAGTTGGCTGAGTTGGTTCAGTAGGTGTTGGCGTAGGAGTTGTTGGTTGTGTTGGAGTCGTAGGCACTGTTGTGCTCGCAACTTCACGCACACCTTGGTAAACTTCTGCTAGGCCGACATTCGTGTAGTTACCATAGTTATTTCTAACTATGTTTGCAGTCGATTCACTGAAACTTGAACTCAACGTCAAAGTCGCATTCGCAAAACGCGAATCAGACTTTACTGAACTTAAAGTCGTTGTCCATTTCAAATTGTTCGGGTCAAAGATTTGAAGCTGCGAAGCGCTTGAAGATTGCACCGCGATCGAGTGACCGTTATCACGACGGAAACTGCAAGTCGTACGCTCACTCGCCATTGTTGAACAGCTTGGGATGTACATACCAAAGGAGATGATACCAACAGCTCCTTTTTGCATTTGCTCGTAGATAGTCGCAAGATTCACTGATTTTGTGCGCGAGTTATTAATCGCGAAACCTTCAGTCGCTTTTTGAAAGCCAGTTCCGATTCTTTTAAATGTCGCTTCGGCATCATTCGAATAAGTACCGTACTGTGGTGACGTCTTCATATCTTCAGCAAGAAGATTGACGACACCGTAGGCACTCTGTGCGTAAAGACTCGCAGCCAGTGAGCCTGCGATAGTGTCTTTGCGTTGATCGAAGTAAGCCTCCATCACCATTGCTGATGCAGTTGGCGTACATGTTCCAGTTCCGTATTTGGCATTGTTCACCGCAGAGTTCACTTGATGAAGCAAAGGCATAGCCGCTGCTTGACAAGTTGATCCGTCACAGGTGACTTGAGCATTCACAACGTTCCCAGCAAGTAAGAATAAAAGTATTGTGAACGTAAAGCGCATGGTTCCTCCCCTGTGATGACTGTGTAGCAAATAGGGAGCCACGACCCGAGAGACACTCTGAATCGCCATGAGACGTATAAGGTTTAGACTTTGCTTAGTAGTTCGATAGGCTAAAAGGGGAGTTATTACGAATTATTTAGATTTAGAGTCGCCGGGGGAAAGTCGATCGTGCCAAAGAATCATATATTGGAGAACATGATCTGCTATGAGCTTACACACACGAACACACACATAACATACGTACCAGGTCACGTCCTTCCCCCGAGACAAATGCTTGAGAACTGAGAAGGTGACGACGGAATATCAAAAGTTCGGATAATTGGTAAACAGAATTTAAATTGAATTACCGAAACTTCATAAAAAGTGCGTTTTAGATTGAGATGAGTGAAGGGAGCACTTTAGGGGCCGACGAACTTCTATCTATTTTACTTCCCTCGTAGGGGGGTGCCTATTTTACGACGGTGGGTGGATAGTGTTTTGTGTACAATTCCCAAGAGTCCGCAAGACTGCCATCTTTAAAAAGGCAGAAATCATACTCATTGCGTTTCTCATCTTTCAGAATACGCGGCACGCCTTTTTGTTCAACACAGTAATTAGAAGCGGGATTGCCAGCAAGGCCTTCAGTAGGTGGCAAAGTCTTTTTAGTGGAAGCCGCAACAAGTGCCTGACACTTTTTATTCTTCACACAAGTCTCATTCACAGAAACTTTATCAATCACGGTTAACTTCACTTTGTCGTAACCTTTCCCATTATAAAGAGAAAGCATCTTTGTTGAACCCGTCGATTGTGCCAAAGCAATACTAAACAATAAAGTAATCATAGAAAAAAGGTACCCGCTTCTTTTTCCAGAAGCAACAAGTCAAAAAGGTACCTGCTTCCTTTTTCGTCCGACAAATCCGGAAGCAGGACCATGATTCTTCGCAGAGTTTTCTTGCGGCACTTTATTCTCTTCTCAGTTTGGTTTCATCTTGATGTCATCAGGAGAAATTTAAAATGGAAGAGAAAGATGCTGAAGGCACGACCCTCTCACGCCGTGAGGCTTTGAAGGTTGCCGCCACGGGACTGCTAGCGACCTTGCCCTTGACTTCAATTGCAACAACGGCAGAGGCAGTCACTGCGAAAGCCAAAGGTCATGATGGCCATGCGGCCAAATCGACGAAGAAGCCTCCGCAAAAAGTAACCTACCTGTTTTTCACAAAACCCGAAGCTGCTTTTGTTGAAGCCGCCATCGCTCGACTCATTCCGAAAGATGAAGAATGGGGTGGAGCACTCGAGGCGGGTGTTCACAATTATATCGATAAACAACTCGGTGGAGCCTGGGGGGCTGGAGAAAGACTTTATCGAAGTGGACCATGGCAAGCGGGCACAAAGACGCAAGGCTATCAATTGCCGTTTACTCCAGCAGAACTCTTTAGGGTTTCATTGAGAGAGATTGATAAAGATCTTGCGAAGAAGAAAACTCCATTCTCTAAAATGTCAGCGGCTGATCAAGATGCGTATTTAAAATATCTCGAAGGCAGTGATCAAGATTTAGGCGGCGTTCCGGCGCGCGTGTTCTTTGCTTCTTTGTGGCAAATGACCGTTGAAGGATATTTCGCGGATCCTGTTTACGGTGGTAACTGGGACATGATGAGTTGGCGCATGATTGGCTTCCCGGGTGCCTACGGAAGTTACTACGACGTCGTTGATAAACACGGAATTAAAATTACGCGCCCACCGATGAGTTTGGCTGAAGACTCTATGGGGCACATTCATATCAATCCCAACATTCCAGCAAGACAAGGAAAATAAAAAATGGCTACGAAGCTTAAATCCGTTGATGTTGTGACGATTGGTGTGGGTTTGACTGGAGCGATCTTAGGAAAAGAATTAGCCGAGCACGGTTTGAAAGTTGTGGGGCTTGAGCGCGGCGGACCTCGTGATACGGTGCCTGATTTTCAATCTCCGAATATGCATGATGAACTGCGTTTTGCGATTCGCAAAGGCCTCATGTCTGACAATGTGAAAGAAACGATCACGGCACGTAACAATGTTTCAGAAACCGCGTTGCCAATGCGTCGATGGGAAAGCTTTTTGCCAGCGACGGGGGTCGGTGGTGCGGCTGTCCATTGGAATGGCCAGACATTCCGTTTTCACGTTTCTGATTTTAAGATGAAGTCGCACATCGAACAACGCTACGGCAAAAAGTTTATGGACGGAGATCTGCGTATCCAAGACTGGGGCGTGACTTATGACGAGCTTGAAACGCACTTTGATCGTTTTGAATATCTTTGTGGTACGAGTGGGACTGCTGGAAACGTGAAAGGAAAAGTGCAAGCTGGAGGAAATCCTTTTGAAGCGTGGCGCTCGCGTGCGTATCCAACTCCGGCACAAAAAGAAACTTACTTTGGTGCGTTGTTCAGAAAAGCCGTTGTCGATTTGGGCTATCATCCTTACCCGCAGCCTTCATCGAACTTAAGTCAACCGTACACGAATCCTGAAGGCTTGCGCATGAATGCGTGTGTGTTCTGTGGCTACTGTGAGCGTTTTGCGTGCGAGCATTTTGCAAAGTCTTCGCCGCAAACGATGGTTTTACCTAAAGCGCTGGCGAATAAAAACTATGAACTGCGCACGGGTGCCCAAGTATTAAAAATCAATCTAGATAGTGATAAGAAAAAAGCAGTCAGCGTGACTTACGTCGATAATGCCGGTCGGGAGTTTGAACAACCAGCAGATTTGATTTTAGTGACAGCGTTTGCTGTGAACAACGCACGTATGATGTTGCTATCTGGGATTGGTAAACCCTATGATCCCCAAACAGAGACGGGCACGATCGGTAAAAACTACGCTTATCAAACGATGTCGAGTGCTCAAGTATTTTATGATGAAAGTGTGAATATCAATCCGTTCATGGCTTCGGGTGCGAATGGCACGATGATCGATGATTTCGGTGGTGATAATTTCGATCATGGTCCCCATAAGTTTGTGGGCGGTGCTTATATCGGTGCGATCGGAACACATGGACGTCCGATTGAATTCCATCCAACGCCACCGGGGACTCCTCAGTGGGGCCTTGAATGGAAAAAAGCCGTGAAGAAGCACTACAACCACACGATTGCATTGAATGTGCATGGCAGTTCGTCTGCGAGTCGCTGGAACTATTTAGATTTGGATCCGACTTATAAAGATGCGTGGGGCTTGCCGTTATTAAGAATGACATTTGATTTTCCTGACAATGACATTCGCATGGCTGAATTCTGTGCGGGGAAGGCAAAAGGCATTGGTGACAAAATGGGTGGTAAACTTGTCGCTGCTTTCCCTCGTAAGAAATCTTGGAACACGATGGTCTATCAAACCACTCACACAACAGGTGGCGTGATCATGGGCGCGGACCCAAAAGACAGTGCAGTAAATAAATATCTACAAAGCTGGGATTGTCCGAATGTCTTTGTGGTAGGGGCATCGGCCTTCCCACAAAATGCGGCTTACAACCCGACGGGAACAGTCGCAGCGCTGACTTATTTTGCGCTCGATGCGATTAAAAATAAATATCTGAAAAATCCAGGAGCCTTAGTATGAAGATGCCATCCATGACTAACGGCCGTTTGCAAAGAGTGATTGTGGTGACATTACTAATGGGAATGGGCTGGAGTGTTTTTTCTGCAGAAACGCCAGTGATTAAATCAGCGGTGACAGAAGCAGATTTGTCAGCTGGCGAAAAAATCGCAACGGCCGGCGGTGCGAACGGCGCAACGGCGTGCTTTGCTTGTCATGGGGCGAAGGGCAGCGAGAACTTAACGGGCGCCTTCCCGCGCATCGCGGGGCAGAGTCCTTTCTATATGGTCACGCAGTTGAAAGACTTCGCATCGGGCTTGCGTAAGAGTGAAGTGATGGAGCCGATCGCAAAGGCATTGAGTGAGCAGGAGATGCATAACGTTTCAGAATTTTATGCTTCGTTAACGCCTGAAGTTTTAAAGAGCGCCAAAAAAATCGCGGCAGCAGATTTAAAGCGGGGTGAGTTGTTGGCTAAGACGGGCGATATGAAGCTGCAGGTTCAAGCCTGCGCGAACTGCCATGGCCCGGGCGGCATAGGCATGGCCCCAGCGATCCCATTCCTGGCGGGGCAATTCAGCACCTATACAGACGCGCAACTGAAAGCTTGGAAGTCGGGTACTCGCAAAAACAGTCCGGGGCAGATGCTAGAAATCGCCAACCGATTGAGCGAAAAAGACATGGCCGCTCTATCAGCGTACTTCGAGCAAGTGAAGCGCTAGGTACCAGGGCAGATAGACGTAAAGGTCTAGCGTAAGATCAAAAACGAAACACAAGTTCCTTCGCCGACAATACTGGATATTTCAAAGTGTCCTCCGATGGATTCGATGGCAGTCATGGCTTGGTGAACGCCGAGTCCACTTCCTGATTCAGCCGCGTTTTCTTTGCCATGACTAAAACCTGCGTTACCTACTTTTTCTAAAACTTCTTCAGAGATGCCCTTGCCATTGTCGATGCAAGTCACTTCGACGAATTCGGAGTCAGCTCGCAATTCAACAATAATTTCTAGTGGGCACACGACACCTTCAGACTCTAAAGAGTTATTGATGACATTGGAAAGTGCTCTCAGAAATTGAGACTTGTTAACAAGAGCTTCGTAATTTCCAAATACTTCTTCGTTGCAAAGAATTTTAAATTCAATATCAACCCGTCGGTCATTATCTTGCTTTAGACTCGTTACATATGAATGAAAACTGTTTTTATGTGAATTACAAAGACGCAGTTGCTTTATTACCTGTATCTTGCACCCATGTTAAAATTCCAGCTTTGTAAGAGGTGCTGTCTAATAGAGAATCTGCATCTAGCCAACCGTCGGCATGTTGTTGTTGCCACGATGTGCCCCATGAATTGTAAACACGGAGCGAGTCTTTGCAACCAGTCGGTCCACAAACTTTGCGATATCCAGTGATAATTAAAGTATGAAGCGCGGGATCTTTAGTTTCACATTTGCCTGATGGTTTTGTGCAAATGTTGTTAAGGATGACGGGTGTGTCTTTCTTCAAAATATCTTTGATTTTTACAATCGTTTTATTAAGTGCCTCTTTGCCGGGCTTTTCATTGTTGATTGGGAATGCTTCTACTTTTACATTCTCTGGTCCATCATAGCAACGCCACTCTGATGACTTTTGATTGCACTTATTAGGCATTAATATCTTTTCGAGAAATTGGGAGTAGGAAGAGTTTGTAAATGCTTGCAGGACGTTGACATTGTTTTTCAATTCTAATTGATTTGTCAGACTTTTAATTTCTTCTTCATCTCGTGCAGTCATAGTTACGGTACAGTCGATACAGCCTTTCGTAATTGATTGGTGCTTCTGTTTCAATTGATCGAAGATAGCTGCTTTAGCTTCTGCATATTTACCTGAGTCAGAAAAATTAGTTAATGATTTGTCGAGGGAAGCGCAGGCCTGGGATGGCGGGCATATTTTGTCGTAAATTATATTTTCCAAGTTCGTGATCGGATTTGCACCGTCTGTTGGAAGAAGGCCAGAATAGTCTTCTTCCTTAGTAGCACCTTTTTTTGATCCAGCAAATTTTCCAGTGGCTAATCTAGAAAGTGTATCTGCGGGATTTAGATTCTGACAATTGTTGACGTTCGGGTTTTCATTTTCAGCCTTGCAGTTAAGCATGTCGACGTACGCTGCAGTCGTGGCTGAAAAGCAATTTCCTAAGCCATCTTGAGAATAGAAAGGTGGAATTTTATTAAAAGTTATTTGTGATTTTTGGTCAGTTTGATAGTTAGGTGAAACCACCGAAAACGGGGCGTAGGCAACACAAAAAAGTGGCATCATCAATCCTAAAAAAAGTGTCCCATATTTCAACATGCACGTCCTATCTGTTATCTCAATTTTCATCTTTCTTCGATAATTCATAAAGAATTATTTATTGTTTAGTGCTTTGATAGCGAGCATCAAGACCGAGGTCTAGTTGATCGAATTGTGGAATTGTCCGAATAGTCCAGAGTGAAAACCATGGGGATTTTCTTTGTCACCACTACTTATCTCGTATCTTCTGCGCAGGCAGAAGGCTTGCGAGCTATTACGAAGTCGCTGGAGTCGGCTTATGTTTTTCAGTCCGTGGATAAAGACGCCAAAGATACGCGCGTAGATATTAACGGAGATGGAAAAACCGATGTGATCAGCTATCAGCAGGGCAACACAACTACAGAGATTTACAACTTAAAAGATAGAACTGCGGTTTTGATTCAGGAAGACAAGGGTGACGAGAAAACCTTTGTTGAAGGCACAATCAAGGACAATCAATTCAAAACGGAATCTATAGTTCGCATAAAAAATAAATTGGTCGCTTCCGAAGGTGAAGGGTCTCAAGAAGTAAGTAGTATTTGTAGTAAAATTTACGAAAATAATTTGCTGATGCAAAATAGAGATCTTTCATCCTTTTCGAAACGCCATATGCTTCGTGCAGTTGAGTCAGCGTTTGATGAAAGTTGTGGTGAAAGTGCTGGCTTAAAAAAATCGATAACTGAAGTTACGGATATGTACTATTCGATTTTAGGAAAAACTGATAGTCCATCATGTCTGGACAAGTTGGTAGCCGAAGCTAAAGGGGCATATACTGCTAAAAAAATTAGCGAAGTTGAGCTTTTGAAGTACCAATTGGCATTATCCCTGGCGAGATCGGAAGCAGCAGATCTTGTAGAAGGTAAAGCAAAGATGCCGCAATTCAATTGTGAGGCAGCAAAAAAAACTACTTATAAGGTTAATCAAGATCGATCTATCAAAATTAGTTATTCAAATGGTTCTAGTTCAGTTGCGACTCAGGCTGGTCTCCTTGAAAAGTGGGGAGTTCCAGGGAATCCTACAGATCTTGTGAATAAATGCTCTAAAGGTGAGTTACTTTTGTCAGCTAAGAAAAAGAACTCTTTTGCTAGTATCGACCTGTCAAAAATGAAGCAAGAATCATTTAGCACAATAATGTCAGCCAGTGTAGGTGATGCTTTTAAAGAGTCAGCCATTCAATCATCTTCTCAACAGAATGCTAAGGTAGATGCAAGTCTCGCTCAAACAAAAGTGACGATCCCTTCCCCAACCGAAGCAAGCCCGCAGGCGCTCGCGAAGATTCAGGCCACACAAGGCGATGCAGCTGTTCAGCAAGTCATGGCTAAGCAAAGTTCCGGCATCATGACGATGACCAACGCTGTGATGTCAGCCGTGAATACGCAAGCCGTTGCCGCATCGGGATCTAGTTCCGGTTCCTCACGCACAGTTGCAAGTACGAAGTCAGACACCTCGCTCAGTTCAACGTCTAATAAAACTCGCTCGAGCATCGGCGGTCTTAAGAAAACGAACATCGGTAAAGATGAACAGATCGTCGAAGAAATTCTTGTCGGCGATAACAACACTCGTACCGCAAACTCAGCTCGTCGCGCAGGTACGCAAGTACTTAACAACGGTGCCGTGATCAGTCGGGCTCCAGCCAACGCAGATGGCGCAGAGTCTAGCGACGCTTCCGTAGCAGGAGGAGGCAATCCTGAACTCGGTGGAGCAGGTCGTGCCAGCGGTGGTGGAGGCGGAGGTTCCGCTTCAGCAGGTGGCGGTGGCGGCAAATCCGGTAAAAAAGCAGGTGGCGGCGGTCAGGCGGCGAATGCCGCAGGTAACTCTCGTTCACCAGCTTCCGCGTCGTCAGGTGATTCACCAGAAAACGTGTCTGGTGATGAGATTGTTAGCTTCATCAAAAACTCAGACTATCAATCTACGAAGTCAAAACTCCAAGACTATAAATTCCAAAATAAACTCAAATCAAATTCCATCACGATCATTGATCGCTCGGGGAATTCGATTGGTGCTGCCGAAGGAAAAATCATCTTCGTCGATAAAGGAAACCGCTTTGAAAAACAATAAGCGACAAAAATCCATTATCGCGTCCGTCTTGGTGGTCTTCTGGGTCGCGTATGTCGCTATTACACTCGGTCAGTTCTTTCATGACATGAAAGAACTCGCACAAAATGAAATCAATCGTCGTAAAGACAACGTAGATTACGTGCTGAATTCAGCAACGTCGTTGCTCGTTAGTAAAAAGACGGATGCATTAACAGGAACACTTCAAGAAGCCCAAAAACTTCACCTCGTTGATTTTTACATCCTTCAAGAAAACAAAGACGTCGTCAGTTTTGCGAATAATACAAACAAAGTCGAAGACCTCAATCACGACTACGTGAACTTCGACATGTTCCTTGCGGACACTGAGATGACTTTTAAAACTATCAAAGTCTTCAACTACCGACTGACAGTCGGTGTTTATACGAACGCCGAAAAAATGGTGAACTATCACTTTAAAAGCAACCTAGGACTCTTCCTCCGTGACTTAGCACTCGTCACCCTCGCACTATGGGGCGTGATCATCTATACATTGAAAGACATCATCAACCTTTCAAAACTTCTTCAGCGTAACAACAAAAACGAAATCAAAAATCTTGAAAGCAAAACGGCAGAAGGGGCAGTCCTTCTCAGAGCCACTCAAGAATACGAAACAACAAGTCAAAAGCTCGCCGCCGATAAAGAACTCTACGGTCAAACATTGGGTCCGGCCATTCTTGAAGAGTTAAAATCAGGCAAACAAGCTCCTTACAGTTTTGAATCCCTCATGGTGCGCGTGGATCTAAATGGCTATACACAAATGTTCCTCGATCGCCACGATGAGTTTATGACCGAACTCTTAAACGAATATTTCGCAAAAGCCCGCGAAGTGATTTCAAGATATGATGGATTGATCTATCAATTCGTCGGCGATGAAATCGTTTTCCACATCAAAGAGAACGATAAAAAAGATGCGGCGATCAAAGCGTGCTTCTGCGTTCGTGCTCTTTTTGAAGAAGCAACGAACATCGAACTCAAACATGCTAAAAAAGACGGTATCGTTTTTAAACTCAAAGCCTCTTGGGCGCGCGGTAAAATGAGCTTCATCAATCTTGATCAAGGTCACGCGATGAGCGGTCTGCCATTGATCGAGTCGGTAAGACTGCTCAATCAGATCGACAATAAGACTCACCAATTCCTAGCAATCCATGAAGGTGAGTATGAGAAAATGAAACAATGTGTTTTCGTTTTCTCGAGAACAGATGTTTTATTAAAAGGTTTCTCGGAAGCTGTCCAAGTCGTGAAGGTAAAAGATTTCCACGGACCACAAGCATTTATCGCGCAAAATCATTACGATGTTTTACCATATTTCCGTTCTGATAAAGACGTTGAGATTTTACTTACGCATGTGCAAACGTGGATCAAAGAAAATAAATTGCTACCAACTCAAAATCTTCTCATCGCACTTTCAAAAGTGAAATTCCAAAATACTTCTGAGAAGCTCAGAAAAACAGTGGAAGACTTCGCACATTTTGCAAATAAAAAACTGTGGGATAATAAAACGATCCTTGCGACGGTCATTTCAAGTATTCCGCAATGGTGGGGAGCTCATGAACCGAGTGAGAGGCTCACAATCGAGATTCTGAAGTATCTTGAACACGAAGACCATCGAGTCAGAGCCAACACATTGCTCGCTTTAGGTCACTTCAACGCGAACTTCGAAGTTATCGAAGAATACATCTTTGATAATCATCAGCGAGTCGCTGCAGACGCGTTGTTAGCATTGGGGCAATCGCGATTCTCTAAAAAAGTAGCGAAGCGTCTAGAAGAAATGTACTTCAAAGGCAGTGAAGCACAAAATAAAAGTGCGGCCTTTGTCATGCGCACACTTCTCAAGCACTATAAAGAAACGGATCCCGTTTTCGCCTCAGCAAATAATTATCTCACGAATTGGGAAGATGTTTTTAGCAAAGAAGATTCTCAGGCTGCTTAATCCGCAATAGCTGAGGGGCGCATAGCCCATGCTGGATGGCTAAGGATACGCTCGCCAGAATGAAAGATTATCTGGAACACCCAACATCTCAGCGGCGCGGGTATCACGAATCTTAGTTAAGAAATTCGTGACCATCATGTAAGTCAAACCCCATAAGATATCTTGCGACGGCAGACGAATTCCTGGCAGTTGCACCTGCACGCCTTCGCGATTGTAGGGAAAGTTAATGTGCTCAGAAGGATCGAGCAAAGAACGAACCGGCACCCAGTGAAAACTATCGACTTCACGGGGATCTAAATTCAACTCCGGTTTCTCACTTAAACAAAAAACAAAGGGACGAATAAAAAACGGCAGAAGCTGTCCACCTTTGCGAGCTTGCATATCATCAAGATCGCCGACGAACTGAGTTCGCGACAAAGACAAGCCCACTTCTTCACGGGCTTCACGTAAAACAGTCGCAAAGTCATCTTCGTCATACGATTCACCACGGCCACCAGGAAAGGCCATCTGACCTGACCAGCGATCCGTGGGAGTAATCGCACGACGAATGAAACCAATCTGTGTGGGATCGTTATCAAGCACAATCAAAGCAACACAAGCGTAGTCCGTAAAACTCTCATCAAGTTTTTTACCCGGCGACGCCGACAAAGCAGTTTGTAACTCCTCAAATAATCCCACGAAAAAAAATCTCCTACTCCGACGGAGTCGGAGTGTAAGTCAGCTAAACCTGTGCGCCCAAGCCTTTGTTAATAGGCTTCAAGCTGATAAAGAACGCCACGCCAGCGCCGAAACCAAGAACCGTCAACATCATAAAGAAGTTATCTTTACCCATCTTTTCATAGAACATGCCGAGGTGTCCGCAGAGAATGTTTCCAAAGAAACTAGACATTAACCACATGCCCATCATTGTTGAAACGATTTTCACCGGTGCCACTTTTGTTACAAGTGACAAACCAATCGGCGACAGATAAATTTCGCCAATCGTTAAAACGAATGTTGAAACAACAAGCCACATCACAGAGCCGCGACCGTCTCCAACAACTTTTGCTGCGAAATACATAATGACCAACGCAATACCAGCAAGGAAACATCCAATTGCCATCTTAGCCACTGAGCCAGGTTCGCTACGACGTTTATTTTGCCAACCCCAAAGAAGAGTTAAAAGTGGAGTGAAGATGAAAATGAACATTGGATTGAATGATCCATACCAAGTCGAAGGCATTTCCCAACCAAGAATATTCCAGTTTGTATTCTGATCCGCCCACAATTGTAATGTGTTGCCTTGTTGTTCGTAAACCGCCCAGAAGACTATGTTCAAAAAACACAGATATCCCAAAGCACCCACCGCAAGCCACTCTTTGCGAGTCATTGGTGCATTTGATTTTGCTTTGATTTCTTGCGTAGATTCTTTGTGTTCAGTCAAAGGCAAGTGTTTGCCGCCGAAATGATACACTAAAAGTGAAATCAACATACCGACACCAGCAGCACCAAAGCCCCAGTGCCAACCAACTTTCTGACCTAAAGTTCCGCAAATAAGAGGTGAGAAGAACGCACCCAAATTGATACCCATGTAGAAGATCGAGTAAGCGCGGTCACGACGTGAATCATTCGCTGAATATAATCCACCCACTTGGGTAGAAATGTTCGGCTTAAAGAATCCATTTCCGATGATCAGGAAAAACAACGCAGGTAAAAATAGGCTTTCAATGGCCATCAAAAAGTGACCGATAGCCATCAAAAATCCACCCACGTAAACGGAACGCCGTTGTCCGATATAGCGGTCAGCGATCAATCCACCAAAGAGGGGTGTAAAATAAACAAGGCCTGTGTAAAGACCATAGATCGCAGAAGACATTGCCTGATTTGATAAGGGTCCGTAAAAGACTTCGAGAACTGTCTTAAAGGTCTCAAACCCCCAAACAGTCGCACCTTGCTCGATGCTGACAAACAGGTGATTAACCATGTAAAGCACTAAAAGGACTCTCATTCCGTAATAAGAAAACCGTTCCCACATCTCCGTAAAGAAAAGAGTGAAAAGTCCCTTAGGGTGTCCTAACCATTCCTTTTGCGCGATCTCCATCAGGTTTGCTCCTAACTGTATAATATATAAACATTTCAAGACTTTTGTCCGACCTTTTGATCTTGGCAACTCTTTGGCATAAATGCACCAGGTATTTTTGCCCAAAGGGGGGCCTTTATATGGGTATGAAGCGTTTCGTAGTTCTTGGATTTCTAGCTTCTTCACTTTCTCTCACAGCGTGTACTCCGAAAGAGAATGCTGCCGCTAAAAAACAAGCGCCAGTCAACATGCTCGAAACTTTCTCTAAGCCCGACGCGGCAACATGCGGCAAAAAAGCCTGTATTACGATTCAAAAAGCCTCTCTAGGTAAGGTCTTTTTGGTTGTTGTATCTGGTCGCACTTCCGGCGCGACTCCTCAATGGTACGATCTGAAGCCAATGGTTGTGACGTTTGAAAAAGATCTTTCAGGCAACAAGCTTGCTTTGGTTGGTCAGAACTACATGAGCATCTACGAGGAAATCAAAGCTGACAACCTCATCCAAACTTTCAACATCTTGGCTGAAGACGACAAAACAATCACTTTTGATTGGGGTAAAGGCCTTGAGACATTGGTGCTTGAATCTTCATACGCTATTGATGCTCCAAATGAAGAAGAAGACCTGACTGAAAGTTCTTTCGAATCATTGCCGATCACGGACTCTTTCGTTCGCCAAGTAAACTTGGAATCTGAAAACATCGAAGTGATCCAATTAGCAAAAGTTAAAGCTGATAAAATCGCAGCAAGCGGTGAAAAACTCAGCATCCAATCTCGTGAAGAGACTTTGGGTCTGAACATTCAAATCCGCGCTTACAACTTGGGCCAAGAATTCAAAATGAAAGAAGCCGATAAGACACGTCGTGCTGGTTTCTTCGTAACAAAAGCCACTCGCAAAGGCATGAGCGGCGAAGTTGTTAATAAGATCACTAAATGGGACCTGAGCGAAAAGAAAGGTCCTATCACTGTTCGTATCTCTGAAGCAGTTCCGGCTGACTACGTTCAATCAGTTGTTGAAGCTGCTCTTTACTGGAATAAAGTTTTGGGCCGCGAAGTTATCGCTGTTGAAACAAATGTTCCAAAAGATGCTGAACCAAAAAATCGCACAATCACAATCCGTTGGATCAACTGGTTGGATTCGGGTGCGGCGTATGCGATCGGTCAATCTGATCCATTAACGGGCGAAGTTTTGCGCGCTCAAGTCTTTATGCCATCTGTATTCACTCGCGTTGGTTCAGCAGTTTTGTTGGATACCAACGGCGGTTCACCAGTCGCAGTGGGTGCAGTAGCGTGTGACTTCTCTAAAAAGTTTGCTGACTTGGCGGAACTCACTAAAGAAGCTTCGGACTCGCAACGTTTGCGTTTGGCACAAGATTCAGTTCGTTCAACAGTTGCACATGAGTTAGGTCATGCATTGGGAATGCGCCACAACTTTGCGGGCTCATTCTCTGTTAAAGCTTCGACACAAGAAGTTTTAAATTCGGCTAAAACGTACTTAAAAACTCCAGAGCACCAAGGTCTTGAGACTTCAACGTCAATCATGGATTACGTTTCTGGTGTTGATGAGATCTTGATGTCAGCGAAAATTAAAAACAGTGCGTTGTCATACGATAAAATGGCAATGGCTTGGGCTTACTCAGATGATGATAAAGCTCTTGATGAGAAAATTTCTGGCTATTGCTCTGATGAAGACATCGGTGTAGCTAAAGCCAACGGTTTGCAAATTTATGGTTGTGAGCGTTTCGATGCTGGTAACAATCCATTGTTGAGAAAATACTTAACAGGTCGCTCTGAAAAAGACTCGTTGGTCAACGTCCTTGTGATTTCAATCTTGGGTCGTTTGTTCCCAGCGGATTCAGACAAGATGGCAAACATCGACCAAGTTCTTAAAGACACAGTGAAGTGGGCAAAAGCTGACTTGAAGGACGATTTGAAATTCGTTGCTCAAGTTGTCTTGAACTCAACTGTTGATGGTAATGACGTAGGCTTGTTTGCTTCTCGTGAAGCGATTAAAAAAGGTGTCTTCTTCTTATCGAAACAAAACATGGATCCAATGTTCCGTGAAGTTCGTGGTAAAAACTTGGCTGAGGCGGGTGGTTACGCAGGTCTTGTAAAAGGCTTGTTCCTAGACGCTGACGGCAAGCTTGATATGAATTGGTACGACAAGCAAATCGATCAATTAGAAAAATCAGGTATTTTGGCTCATGGTAAAACTTTGAGTGGTCGCGAGTACGCAATGACTGCGGCTGAACAAAAGAAAATCATCGACTTCTTCAGAGGTAATTCTGAAACGAACAAAAAAGTTTTGATCGAAGACGTTTTGGCTCTCTTGCCGGTTCGTGAAAAAGAAGTGACAGATGAAAAAGGCAACAAGTCTGTGATTGCTTCAAGCCTTGAACAAGGTTTGTTGAAAGCCCAAGGTGCGGCACAATTGGCTGACATTTATATGCAGTTAGCAAATGCAAGCTCAGGCACAGCGAAAATCAAAGTGGGCCAAGGTTTGGCGAAGGAATTAACGGTCACTAAACCACTCTTGAACGCGAAACAACGTTCAGGTTTCTTGAGCTTGTTGTCTTCAACAGGTTTGAGCTTTGATCAAGCTTTGGCACTTGCAAGAGTAAAAAGCGAGATGGTCACTGAACTTAACACTGTTGTTCAGGTGATCGATCCAAACGTGAATTTGGCAAACTTGAAAGACGAAGAAATCTTGGCGTTGGCTGAGAAAATCTACGGCGAAGGTTTAATTGATGCAGCTGGTGGATCTTGGTTGCTAGATAAACTTGTTACATTGGTTGAAGTAAACAACTTGAGATAAAAAGCAAAAAAATAGTCCTTTAAAAAAGCCCGTTTCTTCATTGAAACGGGCTTTTTCTTTTATGGCTGTGCTGCGTCTTGCTTCCCATCGCGGGCAGTCACAAGATCAAAGAATGCCTCAGCGTTTCATTTTTGAATCTTCCATTTTGAACTCTGTGGTCGGGGGACGCTCGGCCATTGATATTCCGAATTTAAATATTCACTCGTTGGACGCAGCATCTGCATTCATTTCTAGTTACGGTTTTAATTTTTCAAATCTTCACGATGTCGACAAGTTGTGGTACTACCACCGCAGAGCACTTGTACTCATGATCGAAAAACTCGGCATCGCGGAAACGACGATTCCTGAAAAGCTGCGTGATCGTAAGCTACTCGGTGATATTCGTGAATTGCTAGTCATCGCAAGTTCAAGAAATCCCGATGAAGCTAATTTACAAAAGTGGTCGTGCGCACTGCTTCGTTGTATTCACGTTTTTGTGCATGCTGAAAATGATCTGTTCAGTACGTTCTCGGAAGAAATTCAATCGCAAATTCTGACGCCGTTTCAAGATTGCATCGTGCATGATGGAACGACTCACAGAACGTTTTTAAAAGCGGGTGCGGAGAATGGTCTTGATCCGATTGAGTTACTAGGTTTTGAAGTAAAACCGTTTAAGACTTCATCGAGCACTGTGATCAAGCTTCTTGCAAAACCAGATGCGCTCGCGATGAAAATTTTCGACAAACTCGGCGTGCGTTTTGTGACGAGAAATCTTTTCGACACATTCCAAGTGGTGCGCTTTCTAGTAAAAGAAAACGTGATCAGCTTTCCGCACATCATGCCGGATCAAAGCTCAAACAATTTGTATCCCGTAGATTTGTTCATGGAAGTTTGTGATGATTTATCACACAGACTGGATACTCTGGATGAGAAAACCATTCAGGAAATATTCGAGCAAAAACTCAAAGATGGCGCAGAAAATGCTAAACTTTTCCGCAAAGAGAATTTCTTTTCTGGCGCAGACTACCGATTTATTAAATTTATCTCTCGTAAGTTGATTCATATCAAACCAGAGGGTAGCAAAGAGGCATTCAGTTTCTTCTATCCGTTTGAAGTGCAGATTATGGATCAAGGTGCTTTGTCGCAAATCCTGTCAGGTCCTTCTGAGCATCAAGCGTACAAAGAGCGACAAAGGACAGCTGCTCGTCAGCGTCTTTTCCCAGAACCAGGTGTTTAAATGTTAGATTTGCTTTCTTATCCGCGCTCGTACTTGATGATTCTCCTATTCCCATTTTGGACAACGGGAGCATCCGTCGCTGCGATCATTGCGAATATTCTTTTTAATAATCGTAAAATCGAAGATCAAATCGTTTACATCTGGTGTAAAGGCGTTTGCAAAATGTTCGGCGTGAAAGTCGAAGTTCGCGGTGCTGAAAACATCCCACCAGGTGGCTTTGTTTACATTTTCAATCACACCAGCTTCTTCGATATTTTTGCGATGTCTGGATACTTGGGATCTTTCCGTTTCGGTGCAAAGATCGAACTTTTCAAGATTCCATTTTTTGGACCAGCGATGAGACGCGCGGGGATTCTTCCGATTGCGCGTTCACGCCGTGATGAGGTGTTTAAAGTTTATAGGGAGGCTGAGGCTCGCATCAAAGCGGGTGAGCGGTTCGCCCTTGCCCCTGAAGGCACTCGTCAAAAGGAAGAGATTTTAGCGCCCTTTAAGTCAGGCCCGTTTGTATTTGCGATCAACGCCCATGCGCCGCTGGTTCCTGTCGTGGTGAAGGGTGCCGCAGCTGCATGGCCGAAGTATGCTTGGGTTCCGAATCTTGGCAAATGGAGCAGAACAATTACCTTAACGGTTTTGCCGCCGATTTCGAGTGAGGGCTATAGCATCGATGATCGCCCCCTTCTTCAAGAAAAGGCTTTCAAGTTTATGGAGCCGTATTTCTTAAAGGGGCTTTAGAATCTGGTTTTTCAAATTCGAGATTTTAGAGTTCCGAGAGCAGGGCTTTTTCAAAGTTTTATTGTAAGCCGTCGGAAGTTTTGACCAGTGTCGTGGATGACTGAGTCAGATTGCCATAGTTGGCTTGAGATCGCTTAGTGAATGTTCGCTAGGCACGCAAGTAACGCTGAATTCTCTTTAGTATCGATTTCGATATTTTCATTTCTGAAGAGTTTTACGATTAATTTCATCATCTGAAGCTCCTTTCTGTTTTTGGTTGTTGCTTCATAAAGTAAATTACGGCATCTGGGTCCAAAACTCCAACGCGTTGCATGAATTCTGATATTCACAAAATGAATAATAAACCCGGGGATAGAGATAAATACGAGGATTTGCCCTGGTAAGCAGTGGTTACTGGCGAACCACTTGCCATTGAGCTGTTCCGTTAAGCGACGTGCGGAGCTTCACTTTTTGGAGGCCTGTTTCGACTGAGATTTGCACCTGAGACTGTGACAGGGACTCGATCTGCGTGAGTTTTAGGATTTTAGGATTACGGTGGTAAGCTGATTCGATGGCTTCAGCGATGATGTCCCAACGGATGAAGGGTTCGAAGGTCTTGCCCTTGTCGCCGGACTTAAACGGGCCCACGAAATAAGCACCATTCGGGTGAATGCTGAGTGGGTAATTTTGCTTTCCAAAATCAGAAATTTTAGTCCAGTTAATGCCATCTTCAGTGCGGTAAATTCCCTCGGCGGAAACGATGCCTTTGACTGAATTTTTGCTTTCAAAAGCGATCGAAAAAATCTCGCGCTTCATCAGCTCATCCGTGGTGATCGTTGTTTCGGAATCGTTCGTGTTTTCACTTAAAAGCAGATCCGTTTTTTTCCACCAAACTTCGCCGTGGCCTTCGATGGAGCTTACGCCCCAGATGTGTGCCTCGGGCTTTTTGATTTCAACTTGGCTGCGAATTTGCGGGCCATTCAAACCTTCGGGTTCGGTGACGACAGCACGCTGAGCAAAAGGCAAATAACCGATGATGTCTGTGATTGGTAAACGTTTGCCATCTTTGGTAACAAGCTGATCATTTTCGCGATAGGCGATGTGCTGCCATTTGTCTTTTTTAGTGTAAGCAATCTGTGCGAAATCCGCTCTGGAAGCGAAGTGATTTATGTCAGCAAAACCGATGAAGTTATTGTACTGAACTTTCACAAAACCTTTTTCAATGCCCAAAGTTTTAAAGCGGTGCAAACGGGGAATTGTCGTCAGAATTCTCGATGGAATTCTTGGATCTAAGCGCAAATAAGTGTCGATCAAATTGACGAAGACACCTTGATCTTCTTTGCGAGCTTGGAGCAAGTGAAGTGGAATCCAACCGATTTGGTTTGTGGCAACTTCTTGCACGCGTGTCCAATAAGGTTGGCTCTCTAAAATTTTTAATTGTGCCTTCGGAGAAAGCGATTTTACGGAAGAGGCATTCGACTTGTTTTCGCTGAGTAGCTGAGCTGCAGTTTTGGTCTCAACGATGTCACTCAGTTGAATGTCTTTGAGAAGGTGATCGCCTGGCAGAACGTAATCTTTCTTATCCCAGTTAACTGCGTAAGAAATTTCCATTTCGGTGCGTTTGAGTTTGTCTTCCAGCGTGCTGCGGCTGATTTGCCCAGAGGGGAAAACGCTTTGGCTAGAGCGATAAAAAGAGAGCGCCGCACTGGCGTCTGTGGACAAAACTGCAAAGCTTTGTGATGAAAAACCCAATAAAGCAAAACACACTGAAACATTCAACCGCATTTGTTCATTTTGCGTGCAATAACGGCATGCTCTCAAGACCAGAACTTTTGACCTCAGGTCTAAAGTTAGGTAGAAACTCTATTCCTGACTCCTTGAGGGATTGAGTCAGGCTATTGAACTAACACGGAGTGGCAAATGAATATTAAAACTATCGGTATTGTGGGCGCTGGCCAAATGGGGAATGGAATTGCACAAGTTGCTGCAAACTTTGGTTTCAACGTCATCATGATGGACGTGAGCGGTGCAGGTCTTGAAAAAGGCATGGCAACGATCGCTGGTAGCTGTGATCGTTTGATCAAAAAAGCGACGATGACTGAGGCTGATAAAGCAGCTTTACTCGGTCGTATTAAAACTTCTCAAGAAACTGCCGCATTGAAAGATTGCGATATCGTGATCGAAGCTGCGACTGAAAACATTGATCTTAAACTTAAAATCTTTAAAGACCTTGATGCTGTTGTAAAACCAGAAGCACTTTTGGTGTCTAACACTTCTTCCATCTCAATCACTAAAATTGCGGCTGTGACAAAACGTCCTTCGCAAGTTGCTGGTATGCACTTCATGAATCCAGTGCCATTGATGAAATTGGTTGAAGGCATTCGTGGCTTGCAAACTTCAGATGAAACTTTCAAAGCTGTTCGCGCTTTGGCAGAAAAAATGGATAAGGTATTCGTTGAGTCTGTGAAAGACATGCCAGGCTTTATCGTGAACCGTATCTTGATGCCAATGATCAACGAAGCTGTTTACACACTTCACGAAGGTATCGCTTCTGTTGAGTCGATTGATGCGGCTATGAAGCTCGGAACAAACCAACCAATGGGACCGTTAACTTTGGCTGACTTCATTGGTTTGGATACATGCCTTGCGATCATGAACGTGCTTCATGATGGTTTGGGTGATTCTAAATACCGTCCATCACCATTGCTTGTGAAATATGTTGAAGCAGGTTGGTTGGGTCGCAAAACAGGTCGTGGTTTCTACGACTACTCTCAAAAGTAGGGTCGCATGAAAAAAATCTTTTCTGTTTTCGCATTGGTTTTAGGTTTTTCAGTCGCAGCTTCTGCGGCTGATACGCCAGCTGTGACAGGAATTACAGAGATCGCGCCGTTTGAGATCGCAGTGGGTTTGGGTGGCGCTCGTCACTCAGGTTACTTGTCAGAAGATACTCGCAGAGGTGCTTTGGATCTTGCATTCCGTTTTCATAATCCAAGTGAGCGTGGTTACCTTGAGATCTTTATTGCAGGAACTCAAGCGGACCCTCGTACAGATTATGGCTTCAATGCAGACGATAAATTGAAAATCGGTATCACAGGTATTGGACCGACAATGATGTTCAATGCGTGCTCGCATTTGAAGCTGGGTCTAGGTGTTGGCTATGCCAATATCCAAGTTGCTCAAGGTGATGAGAATTTGCGTTCATTCGGTGCCTTCTACTGGGCCGGTCAAGTGCAATATCAATTCACTCCAAAATGGCAAGCTTTCTATACAACTCGTTGGATGGCAGTTCGTGAAACTTACAACAATCAAGATACATTCTTTGAGTTGTGGTTGAACACGATCGGCGCTGCTTACAAATTCTAAGAGGAATTTAAATGGAATTTTCTTACAAAACTATTTTACTTGAACAAAAAGCCAACGGTGTTTGGCTTTTGACTGTGAATCGTCCAGAAGCTTTGAATGCATTGAATTCAACAGTGTTGAATGAAATGGGCGAAGCTCTTCGTCAAATTGGCGAAATGGATTACGAAGACGCACGTGCCTTGATCATCACAGGCTCTGGCGAAAAAGCTTTCGTTGCCGGTGCTGACATCAAAGAAATCTCTGAACTGAACGAAGACCAAGCGGTCGCGTTTGCTCAACGTGGTCAAAGCATTTTCCACGAACTAACACTTCTTAAGATCCCTGTGATCGCAGCCGTCAATGGTTTTGCACTCGGTGGTGGTTGTGAGTTGGCGTTGGGTTGTGATTTTATTTACGCCGCTGAAAACGCACGTTTTGGATTGCCAGAAGTTTCATTGGGTTTGATCCCGGGCTTTGGTGGAACTGTTCGTATGGCGCGCGCTATCGGTCAACGTAAAGCTCGTGAATTGACTTACACTGGTAACATGATCACAGCTCCTGAAGCTCAGACAATGGGCCTCGTGAACAAAGTTGTTCCAGCTGCTGAGTTGATGGCGACGGTGATGAAAACTGTTGAAACTATTTTGACTCGCGCACCGATTGCAGTTGGTTCTGCAAAACGCTCGATCAATCAAGGTTGGGACATGGACATCGATGGCGCTCAGAAAAACGAAGCGCACATTTTTGCTGAGTTGTTTAACTCAGACGATGTTCGCGAAGGTACTGCTGCATTTATCGAAAAAAGAAAAGCCGCATTTAAAGGTTCTTAATATATATGTCTTACACGCTGAAAAATCCCGTTCGTATTGTTACCGCTGCCGCACTTTTTGATGGTCACGACGCCAGCATCAATATCATGCGCCGTATTTTGCAAGATCTTGGTGCTGAAGTGATCCATCTCGGTCACAACAGATCCGTTAACGATGTTGTGAAAGCAGTTTTACAAGAAGGGGCCCAAGGCGTGTGTATCAGCTCGTACCAGGGCGGTCACATGGAGTACTTCAAATACATGAAGGACTTGCTCGACCAAGCTGGCGCTGGCTACGTAAAAATCTACGGCGGTGGCGGAGGCGTTATCGTTCACGATGAAAAACGTGAACTCGAAGCTTACGGCATCGCTCAGATCTTCCATCCTGATGATGGTCGTAAATTAGGTCTTGAAGGCATGATCGAAATGATCGTGCGTGGTTGTGACTTCGACTTAGCAGAAGCAGCCGCTAAGACTAAAAAAGCAAATATCTTTAAAGGCGATACAGTTCCTTCAGTGGAGTTGGGTGTAGCTTTATCAAACATTGAAAATGGTCATCTTGATTTTTCATTGAACAAGTTCGGTCTTGATTCGCACAAAGCCAAGCAAGCTCCACTGGTACTTGGTATCACGGGCACGGGCGGTGCGGGTAAATCTTCTTTGATCGACGAACTTGTGCAACGTTACTTGAACGCTTATCCGGATAAAAAAATCGCCGTGATCTGTGTCGATCCATCTAAACGCAAAACGGGTGGTTCGCTTTTGGGCGATCGTATCCGTATGAATTCTTTGTCACGCACGAACGTTTACATGCGTTCTGTGGCGTCGCGGGGTTCGGGTCGTGAGATTGCTTCTTCATTGCCAGAAATTTTGAAATTCGTTCGTCAGTTGGATTTTGATTTCGTCATTGCAGAGACATCAGGTATCGGTCAGGGTAACATGGCCATCACCGAAGTTTCTGATTTCTCGATGTACGTGATGACTTCTGATTTCGGTGCGCAATCGCAATTAGAAAAAATCGACATGATCGATTTCGCGGATTTGATCGCTGTAAACAAAGCCGATCGTCGTGGTGCTCTCGATGCACTTCGTGATGTGACAAAACAATACAAGCGCTCTCGCAAAATCTTTGATGAGAAAGTGGAAGTTCCAGTTTATCTGACTCAAGCTTCTCAATTTAACGATGGCGGCGTTAATAAATTATTCTTTAAAATTGCTGACATCTTGGAAGCACGCCAAGGCGCTGCTTGGACAATTGATCCTGCTTACAAAGCAAATATTTTGTCAGCTGAAGAACACGTTGTGATTCCAGCTGATCGTCAAAACTATCTAGCTGAAATCGTATCGACTGTTCATAAATATAAAAAACGCACAGAAGTGTTGGCTGAAAAAGCATCGCAATTGGGGGGCTTGAAAAAAGTGGCTCCGTTGTTGGGTGCAGATCCTGCGAAAGTTGAAAAACTAGAAGCAGAGCTGAGTGCTGACTTTACAGCTGATGAATTAGATCAGTTGAAGGGTTTCGATAAATTGATCGAAACTTATTCCGGTGATGAGTTGGTGTTTAAAGTTCGTGATAAAGAAATTCGCCAAGCTTTGGTTCGTACTTCTTTGTCTGGAACTAAAATCCGTAAAGTCGTTGTGCCAAAGTTTAAAGACTGGGGCGACAGATTTAAATATTTGAAACTTGAAAACGTACCGGGTGAATTCCCGTACACGGGTGGTGTGTTCCAATTGAAACGCGCCGATGAAGATCCGAAGCGTATGTTCGCGGGTGAAGGCACTCCAGAGCGTACGAATCGTCGTTTCCATTACCTAACTAAAGGCGAAACTGCGCATCGTTTGTCGACAGCATTTGACTCTGTAACTTTGTACGGTCAAGACCCTGATCAGCGCCCAGACATCTTTGGTAAAGTCGGTGAGTCGGGTGTAAGCATTTGTACTTTGGATGATATGAAAAAGCTCTATGCGGGCTTTGATTTGATCAATCCAAATACATCTGTGTCGATGACGATCAATGGTCCTGCACCAATGATTTTGGCATTCTATTTCAACACCGCGATTGATCAGCAAGTTGCTAAAAAAGAATCGGAATTGGGTCGTAAGCTTTCTCAAGATGAGTGGAATGAATTAGCTCAGTGGACTTTGCAACAAGTTCGCGGAACTGTTCAAGCTGACATTTTGAAGGAAGACCAAGGTCAAAACACTTGTATCTTCTCGATCAATTTCGCTCTGAAAATGATGGGCGATATTCAAGAGTACTTTGTTAAATCAAAAATCCGTAACTTCTATTCAGTTTCGATTTCGGGTTACCACATTGCTGAGGCGGGTGCGAATCCGATTTCTCAACTGGCGTTTACGCTTTCAAATGGTTTCACATTTGTTGAGTACTATTTGGCGCGTGGTTTGAAAGTCGACGATTTCGCTCCGAACTTGTCGTTCTTCTTCAGTAACGGTCTAGATCCTGAGTACTCAGTATTGGGTCGTGTAGCTCGTCGTATTTGGGCGGTCGCGATGCGTGATCTTTATAAAGGCAACGATCGTTCACAAAAATTGAAATATCACATCCAAACTTCAGGTCGTTCATTGCATGCTCAAGAAATTGACTTCAATGATATCAGAACGACTCTGCAGGCGTTGATTGCGATCTATGATAACTGCAACAGTTTGCACACGAATGCTTACGATGAAGCGATCACGACTCCAACTGAAAGCTCTGTTCGTCGTGCGATGGCAATTCAAATGATCATCAACCGTGAATTCGGTATGACGATGAATGAAAATCCAACTCAAGGTGCTTACTTCGTTGAAGAGCTCACAGATTTGGTTGAAGAAGCGGTTCTAGCAGAGTTTAAAAAACTCAACGAACGCGGCGGTGTATTGGGTGCGATGGAAACTCAATACCAACGTTCAAAAATTCAAGAAGAGTCTTTGTATTATGAGCGTTTGAAACACGATGGCACTTTGCCGATCATCGGTGTGAATACGTTTATTGATCCGAAGACGATGGCGGCTGATTACGTGCCACCTAAAATTGAATTGGCACGTGCTTCTTACGACGAAAAAAACGCGCAATTGACGAATGTACACAAGTACCAAGACGGTCACAAAGCTGAAGGCGACAAAGCGTTGGCAAAACTTCAAGAGACAGTCTTGAATGGCGGGAACATCTTCGGTGCTCTGATGGTTGCGGCAAGATACTGTAGCTTGTTCCAAATGACGGAAGCGCTCTACGAAGTCGGCGGGCAATACCGCCGTAATCTGTAGGCGGGCGCTGAAAAACGCCCATCTGACTGCGTTGTCGAGCTTTATCCTTCTCTACGACGTGCTAATAGCACGCCTGCGTTTAGGATAAATCTCTCCGCCTTGCATATGGACAGTTTTGTTCCACTCTTAGTTCACGGTATAAATTTGAGAAGGCGACGAGGAAACTTGTCGCCTTTATATTATGTCACGGACGTTCGTCTGTAATTGATTATTCGTGGTTCACCAAGAGGCAGAATTCTTGTGACGTTAGACCTTGAAAAATGAAGTTTACCCTGTTTTGTTCCGATAATTATGGAATGAAAACATTCGTTTTTTCTCTCGCGATGCTTGTGACTTCAGTAGGTTTTTCGAAAAATCACGTTGTGTATTTCGGTGGCGGCTTGTCCAGTATTCCGGGCGACAAAGCTTTTGATTCCACACTAAAAAACGCGATTGAAATTTCCAAGAAGTCGGATTGGGATGGTGATTTTTATTATCGCCAAAATCTTCCTGCGAATTTAAAAGAAGCAGATGCCAAGAATGTAAAACTATTCTCAGAGCAGAACTTCAATCAAAAGCTCGTTGATATGTTGAATGAGACTAAACCTGGTGAGCAACTTCTGGTGGTCCTCGCTACTCACGGGGATAAGAAAGATCGTAACCTAGTCGTTGGTTCTGACACGGGACAATTCGATATTAAAAGTTTAGAGAACTTCATTAAGCAAGCTGAAGCCAAAGGTATCAAGCTGGCGATTGTCGGTGGTACAAATTTCTCCGGCAGTTTGATGAAAAATAAAAGCGATAAAACGTGTATCATCGCCAATGCGCCGCCAGACAAAGTGGGTGCGGTGGGTGATACAATCGAGTTGATGAAGTGGTTGGGTGCTTCGGGCAGTAAAAATCTTGAAGAAGCCTATCTGCAAACTCGTGAGCGTCTTGATGAAAAAGCTATTGGGACCATGCCGATGATTTCAACAGCGGCGGGGGCGGCGACCGATGAAATGATGTATCCGCTCAAGCCTTCAGTAACTCGTAAAGAAGATCTTCCCTATTTCCTGACTCGTCCATTGTGCACAAGAACTGAATTGGCGATGGAGACTTTGCAGGAGTCCATCAATGACAACAGTGCAATTGGCTCGGCTATTTATGGTGACAAAGTGAAGCTGGACTATGACGCTCTCAAAGCAAAAACGATGGCCTATGACGAAGAGTTTGCTGAGACAAAAGATGTTGTGCTTTTAGCAGCAAAGCAAGTTTGTACGACTGTGAAGGGGCAACAAGTTTGCATGCGTATGGGTAATTTGGAGAAGCTCTTGTTGAAAAAAGATGAGCTAGCTAAGAGCTCCCCTGAATCACTCGCCGTCGTGGAAGAATTAGTGAAGTCAGAAGACTACAAAGCGTATGCAGCCATCAGCAAGAAATGGCAGCCAAAACTAGATAGTTTGGGGCAAAAAGCTTTGGAGATTTCGGAGTCAGAGCGCGTGCTGTATAACCGCGTGTATAAGAAATTGTCTGAAGATCCCAAGTTTAAAAACGCTCCAAATCCTTGCCGAGACTTTAAAATCTGATTTCTGACATATTTCTTTCGTGCAAGTTGGTCTAGTTGCAATGGCATTAGACAATGAAGCACGGAGGTTAATATGGGTATCATTTGGACAATCATCATTGGTTTCTTAGTAGGCCTTGTGGCTCGCTTCATTATGCCGGGTAAAGATAAAGCCGGATTCATTCTCACAACAGTTTTAGGTATCTTGGGTGCTGTTGTTGGTACTTACTTGGGACAAGCGCTGGGCTTCTACATGGTCGGAGAGCCTGCGGGATTCATCATGTCCGTGATCGGTGCATTGATTTTGCTTTTCATCGTTGGAAAAATTCGTTCTAAATAGTTTTTAGTAATCCAAAAAAAGAAAAGCCGCTTCTATGCCCGGAAGCGGCTTTTTATATGAGTGAAATCTTTAATTAAAATACGTTTGAAATACTATTAACTAAATCCTCCTTTAAAAAGGGTGCTGCTCTTTCAAAACTCAAATTTACTTTGTTCGCCGAACTCAACACGCGAGTTTGTGAAATCTTCCAAGAGGAATCTTCCGAATATGAAGACCATGTGCCACCGCTCGTACCAGATTCGTTGAAGTGCATCGCTGTGTTGTAGGCTTTCTTTTTACCCGGCATGCGTTCTTTGATTTGCAAGTCTGTGATCACTGAAAAATAGACGTCTTTCACCAGAGAGTCGGCAACAACAGTTCCGATTCCGCCAAGCATCCCAGCACCAACGAGCCCGCGATCTGACTCTACACCTGCTACGTAAGCAGTGCCTGCACCGAGTGCGACGCCATCCATTCCGTAGCCTTTATAGAAGGCGGCTTCGGCTGCTGTTTCACTCGACTTGCCAACTTGCAGAACGTTCACTTGAAGTAAGTAGTGTGCTTGTTTCATAGTTGGAACGATTGTGTAGCCCTTGGCCATCAAGCGACCTTTTAGATCTTCGGTGATTTGAAAGTCTTGTTTTGCAGAAGTGTTTTTCACCTGCACAAAGATTTTCTTTTTCGCGTCTGTGTCTGCAGGCTCTAAGAACAGCGTTGCGCTCATCTTCGTTTGGACATCGAGATTCTTTTTCGAAAGTGCCACCTGAGTAGCCGCGCAACCAGATAACATCGCGACCATCAGGGGCGTTAGTAATAAAATATTTTTCTTGATCATTGTGACCTCCATAGTGCGGAGGCGTATTTCAAGGAGTGGGCCACGAGTGCAGTTTGCGAATTCGTTTTTAAATGGAGTTCGTGATGATGAGATGATGAACTTGGGAAAAGAGTCTTGGATTCGAGAATCCGGCCTTCGGAAAGGCCGGATGAAAAAGGAAGCAGGTACCTTTAAAGTTGTTCGATGATTTTTTCTGCTATGCGGATGCCGTCGCAGGCTGCTGATGTGATTCCGCCTGCGTAGCCCGCGCCTTCGCCTGCTGGGTAGAGGCCTTTGTGCGAAATGCTTTGTAGGCTGTCGTTATCGCGTGTCACGCGGATCGGGCAGCTTGTGCGGGATTCGATGCCGTAAACTTGCGCTTCGTCAGTGATGAAACCCTTCATGCTGCGTTGGAAGTTTTCAAAACCTTCGCGGATACGTTTTGTCATATGCGCAGGTAACAACTTATCAATGCGCACATTGATCGCGCCTGAAGGAGAAGAGCCCGCACGCAAAGCACGAGGACCAGAATCTTTTTTCTCACCTTGCAGGAAGTCCATCAAGTTTTGTGCAGGCAATTCTTTAGTTCCGCCCGCAGCCAAAACTGCTTGATACATTTTCGTTTCAAGTTCGCGACGGAACTTCATGCCGCCGAAAACGTCTTTGCCGAAATTCTTTTCGTGATCGATAGAAACTACGATCGCTGCATTCGCATACGGAGAGTTGCGTCTATAGTTACTCATCCCGTTACAAACAATGCTGTCCGCTTCCGTACCAGAAGAAAGAACATAACCACCCGGGCACATACAGAAAGAATAAACACCGATACCAGACTTGTCGTCGTGGTGAACGAGTTTGTAGTTTGCGGCACCCAATTTTGGATGTTCAGAGAATTGACGATATTGAATTTTGTTAACTGCCGCTTGCGAATGCTCAACACGCAAACCCATTGCAAAAGATTTGCCGTCCAAATGAACGCCAATCTCATGCAAGTGATTGATCATGTCTTCAGCAGAGTGACCTGTTGCCAACACTACATGCGGAGACATGAACTCCGTACCTTGTTCAGTGCGAACGCCAGTAACTTGTTTGTTTTTCGTCAGGATCTCTGTCACTTGCGTGTTGAAATGAATTTCGCAACCATTTGCGCGCAAGAATTCACGCAGCTTTGGAATCACACGACGAATACGATCTGAACCCACGTGAGGATTTGAGATCCACTGAATTTCTTCAGGCGCGCCGAATTGTACAAGGCGATTCATCACATAAGGAATGTGCGGAGATTTAATACGCGTGATCAGTTTACCGTCAGAGTAAAGGCCTGCTCCACCTTCGCCATAACAAACGTTATTGCGGGGATCGAGTTTGCCATATCTCCAATATTGATTGATACCTTTGATACGCTCGCCACTGTCTGAACCACGTTCAAATAAAACGCACGGAACGCCACGTTCAACAAAACGCAAAGCTGCAAACAAGCCGGCAGGGCCAGTGCCCACGATAAGTGGCTTTACTTTTGGAGACGAAATTTTATCGAGATTAAATTGCGGCAGTTCAAGGGTTTCGCCTTTCGCAGCCACTTCCACCGAATAAACGAAGTGGGGAGAGTGCGCGCGACGAGCATCAACGGATTGACGAAGGATGCGGTATGGACCGTGCTCTGGCATCAGCCATTGGAGTTTTTCTTCTAGGTCTTGATCAATAGGGATTTCGATATTTTGAAATATCTTAGGCATCTTATCGTCCTCGGGGCGCTTGTTAGTCGCCAAAAAGGGTTGTTTGGAAGGCGTTGTTATATCATTTCCAGGCCCTGCGTGACAGGGGAGTTTTTGCGAGATATAAGATTTTTATGTCTGTAATTACAAGAATTCTTCCAAAACGCCGTTTGAGCCGCTTCGTGGGTCGCCTTATGCATTGGCAGGGGCCTTCTCTCTGGGCAAGATTATCTATCAAAGGTTTCGCATCTTGGTACAACATCGCCCTTGATGAAGCCGAAAAACCTTATACCGCGTACCCTTCCATCGGGGAGTTTTTCGTTCGCCGTTTAAAAACAGGCATCCGCCCTGTAGGAGATTCATGGGCTGTCCATCCAGCTGACAGTGTGATCACTCAAGCGGCACCTATCGACAATGGCACTTTGATTCAGGCGAAGGGTCTGACTTATAAGTTGGATGAATTCACGCAAGATCCCGAGGCTGCAAAAAAATGGGCTGGTGGATTCTTTATGACTTACTATCTTTGCCCGACGGATTATCACCGCGTGCATTCGCCAGTTGATGGTGAAATCACAGACGTGCGCTACATGCCGGGTCACTTGTGGCCTGTGAATGAATGGAGCACGACGAACATCAAAGATCTATTCTCAATCAACGAGCGTGTGCTTGTCGAAATTGAAACAGATCTAGGCCCTGTGGGAGTTGTTTTCGTAGGTGCTACGAATGTTGGTCACATCGTTTTGAGTTTTGATGAAACAATCAAAGGAAACCAAAAAAACGGCCCGCATATTTTCCAACACAAAAAATACTCTCCAGAAATTCCTGTTCACAAAGGCAGCGAACTTGGAATGTTCCGCATGGGTTCAACAGTCGTGATGTTGTATCCACCCATGTTCCGTCAGAAGTTCGAGAACTCTTTGAACCTAGGACCCGCAGTAAAAGTAAATGCGTCGCTAATTAAATAACCAAAAGGTACGGCGTACCTTTTTGAAATTCAGCGCATCCGCATAAAAAAAAGCCCACTTCTCGGTGGGCTTTTTTTATGCGCTGTTTCTGCAGAAGGCTGTCTTGCCCTCCTGCTTCGCAGGAGTGAGTCGGTACTTAAGCGGGGTAGCTGCATTCTGTGGATGGAGTTTCGGCAACCGAGACTCTTGTTAACATCGGCAGAGATTTTTTTGCGTTGTCGTAGATCCACTTGCAGAGGATTTCTGAAGTGGGGTTTTCAAGGCCCGAGACTTCGTTTAAAACGCGATGATCGATCTGTTCGAGCAATGGTTTCATATGCGCTTGGATGTCGTTATAGTCGATGACCCAGCCGATTTTACCGTCTAAATCGCCCACCAACGTGAGAACGATTTTAAAGCTGTGACCATGCATGCGTGAGCATGGGTGGCTTGCAGGCAAGTGGGGTAAAAAGCGGGCAGACTCTATTTGAAAGTGCTGTTTCAACTCGAATTTCATGCTACATATATAAACACTTGAGGTGACTATGTCCACGACCTTGCATTTAGCGAAGCAAAATTTCAAATTCTCTGCAGCTCATTTTCTTATATTCGATGAGAAGCATGCTGAGCGCCTTCATGGTCATAACTATCAAGTTAAAGTCGACATTAAGGCCCCCGCTGAAGAAGAGGCTCAGGCTGACGGCTACTTCATCGATTTCAATGTTTTTAAGAAATACATCAAAGCCAAATTAGACAACTGGGACGAGATCGTTTTGTTGCCTGAGCTTCATCCTGAAATGAAATTCGGTCGTACAGAGAAGGGTCTTGAAGTGGTTTTCCGTGATCGCTTTTATGCGTTCCCAGAATCAGAAGTGATTCTTTTGCCAGTGAACAATACGAGTGTTGAACAGCTATCAAAACTTCTCGCTGAAGACTTCTTTAAAGAATTTAAAAAGTACGGTGTAACAAAGATTCGTGTGTACGTTGAGGAAACTCGCGGGCAGGGTGCTTCCACAACTGTGGGAGCTTAGTTCAAGTAGAGGCCTTAAGCGACGAGCTTAAGGCTTTCCAGTCAGTTTACCAGATTGCACTTCCTGCAAAGTCAGTTCGCGAACCACGCGATATCTCCAGAAACAGATTCGGCCACCCTCATTGAGTTTTTGAGCTAAGCGTTCTTCCGTTAAACCCGGGCTGCCATCGCAATCAATATGTGCAAAGTCAGCAAAAGCATCGACTCTGGAAACATGCCAAGAATAGGGAGCTTTATCGCGAGAAAGAAACGCGCGATTTTCATCACCGTGGCCGAGTTCAATTCCCGCCACCAAAATTTTTTCTAAATGAGGATTCTTAATCTGTTCACGAGCTGTCGCGATTTTTGCGGGTTCATCCATTGCAACAACAAAGGCCTCATCAGGTCGAGAGTCTTTTGTTGAAACGAGGAAATAAGTTTTTGCATCCGAAGCAGGCAGACGCACAGTTTTGGGTAAACCAGGACTGAGGTTCTCTTTGCCATTGGCCTCAAAAGTAACGAATGAGTTGATGCGATTTTCCGCTGTGATCTCAAGTTGCGAAGCGCCTTCTGGTAAATTCCATTTTACGCTTGCTGTATCATAATACTTTTCAATCTTGAGTGCCTGTTCTGCAATAACTTTTCCGGTGCGAGAAACCGCTTTAAGAGTGACTTGGTTAGACTTCAAGTAAAGGTTTAAAAGTTTTACTTTCACTGTTTGAGCAGAGGAATTCGGCAGGTAATGCAGGACTTCTGGCGACGTCAAAACTGAAAGCGGAGCTTCAAGTCCTCGACATTGCGACAGAACTTTCAAACGATTCGTATCCCACGTCTTTAAAGAATAACTTGAAGTTGTTGGCATGAACTCGGTGCCTTTGATTTTCATCTCAGACTTGGCATCAAGATCATATTGTATCTCATCGATTTCATCGCCGAAGCGAATTTGAGTCCACAATCTTTGTGGCTCGTTCGATGTATTTTTGATTTTGATGATGAGTTCTTCAGGTGAGCAATCACTCGGAGAATAAAAGATCTCTGAAGCGTGAGCCGTCACACTGAGTAAAAAGGCAGCAATACCGATTGAAGTCTTAATACCTAAATCCATGTTATATGGATCGGAGTTCAAAATATGAACTTAACCAAAGGTCCTAACAATCTAGACGTTCGGATGGCACAAGATTTCTTTAATGGTTTGATTTGAGATGGTTGTGAATCTGATCGCGATTTACGCGTAGAACTTCGAGTCCATCATCCGATGGGGAAAAGAGGACGCGGTAACCACCGTTCAGGCGAACTGTGAAGGCCTTGCCACCAAGCTCGGTTAATTTCTCTAAGTGCCAGCGACCGGGATTGTTGCGGATCTCTTGCATGCCACCAGGTTTCGATGCGAGCTCTAAAAACTCATCGACCTTTACTTTTAAAGCGGGCTGTAAGGCTTTGATTTCTTTTTCGGCTTTATGCTGAATGCTGATCTTTAATGAAGGCGTGAAGGCATTCGCACTTTCACTGGCAGCTGTAGCTGTTGAAACATTGCCGCCATGTTTGGCTACGAGTTGTTTCATCTCTTCTTCAGAAACTTTTCCAGTCTTAGCAGATAGCTTTCCGTATTCAGCCCAAAACTGCGGATTCTCTGCGAGTTTTGGATCCTTCAATGCTTCATTTAAAAAGCACTCGCTCGCAAAAGCATTGCAGGCTAGCAGTGATGATAAAATAAAAGAGATGAAGTTAGCGCGCACAGCTCAAGGCCTCTCTCGTTAGTAGCGATTTATCGGGAAGGGCGATGCCCTTTTTCTCAAGGCCAGCAAGTTTGGTCAGTGTTGCTGTTGCGGCTTTCATTTTTAAAATCAAACCCGGCAGAATTTTCGCAAGAGCGGCACCACCTATAAGGGCTTGGAGCGCACCAGTAATTAATTCCCCTGTCATAGTGCAGGCCATTTGTGTGCGCTGTTCTGGTGTCATGGAAGCAAAGCTTGCATAAACGGCGTTCATCTCTTCGTTGATGTTCATCACGAAAGATTTTAATTCCACAAAGGAATCTTTCATTTCACCCCATAAAGCTTTTGGATCTGTTGCGAGCTTTTTGAAAAAATCAAAAGTGCTCGTTGCGGACTGGACCGCGCCACCCAATGCATCGGTCGCGCACTTGCCGATGCTTTTTAAAGTTTCTTGGCTTTCGATAAAACCTTTGGTGTTCACGAACGAATCAAATTTGGAAGAAGCAGCGGTGCAGTCAAAGGCTTGAGCTTGCGGTAAAAACAAAGACTGCAAAAGCGCAGACTTCGCTGACGATTTCACCCAAGGTTTTACAACTTGCGCGAACTCGTGGCGAGAAATTCCAGTCGCTGCCAAAACATACGGCGCACCTTCAAACTTAAAGTGCAAAATCAATAAACCCAGCGAAGGTTCTTCGATGATTTGGCCTTCGAGATTTGCGGGTGCTTTCAGGCCGGCTTTCAAAAGCAAAGCCTTGCTCCAATCTGCGGACGTGTAGACGCCATCAAACGGAAGGCCCGTTTTAGAAAGATTTTGATCGGTGATTTTATGAAAACCTTTGCCTTCAAAAATAGCAGCCAATTCAGCGCGATCTGAGATGGAGGGACTTAAGAGTGAGTTTTTTTCGAGCTCATAGGTAAAAGCCCCGGCTTGGAGGGTAAAAAACACGACAAGCCAGCAGTACACGTACTTCATGGAATGCTTTTCGGTTGAGGGGCGTCCGCAAGAAACGCGACGAAGTGTTGGATTTGCTGTTCTCAACTTGCTTTCAATTGTCCCCATTGGGGGCAAAGGACTTTTCTTTAAGTCTAGGACCCCCTAAACCTGTACCACTGGGGTTATTTATGGACTTAACTGATCGCTCTCTAAAAACTGGACAAAGCGTTGAAATCCAAGGCTTTTCGGGCCCGGATTTGTTGCGTGAAAGACTCCATGAAATGGGTCTGCGTCAAGGCACACAACTAGAGATTTTAGGCCGTGCGCCATTCGGTGGTCCTTTGCTTATCAGATTTAACACCAGCTTTCTAGCTCTTCGAAATGAGGAAGCCGCATGCGCTCAAGTGATTCTGAAGTAACACCCTCGGTCGGTTTGGTCGGTGCACCGAATTCAGGAAAAACAACTCTCTATAACTGGCTAACGGGTTCGCGTTTTAAAACGGTGAACTATCCAGGCGCGACGGTCGAGTATTCGTTAGGTAAAATTGCTCATCACTTAGGCGAAGATCTTTTGGTGATGGACACGCCCGGAACTTATTCGCTTCATCCAAAAAGTGCGGATGAAGAAGTCACGTTGAAAGCTCTTTATGAAAATCCTGATTTAGGTGTTGTGAGTGCGGTCGTTGTTGTTCTGGATGGAACACAATTATCGCGTCACCTGTTGTTGGCAAAGCAAGTTCAAGAGACGGGCTTTCCAATGATCGCAGTTATCACGATGTCAGATTTGCTTTCTCGTGAAGGCATCAACATCGATCTTGATTATTTGAAAAAGAATTTGAATTGTCCCGTTGTGCAATTTGATGGTTTGCTTGCTGGTGGTTTGAAAGAGATCGTTGCTGAAGCTAAAAAAGTGGCACCGAAATCTTCACCTCGTCGTCCTGTTATTTGGGATTTTGAAACGACAGAAGCAAAACTCAAAGAGTGTGAGGTTATTGCGAAAGAAGCACTGACTCATAAGACTCAAGATACTGATAAACGGCTTCATAAAATTGTAGAGACAACTGAAAAACTCGATCGCGTGCTTTTGCATCCGTGGTTTGGTTTGATTTTGTTCTTGGGCATTATGGGTTTGTTGTTCTCGTCGATTTTCTGGGCGGCTGCACCGTTTATGGATTGGATCGATGGAGGTTTCTCAGCCTTGAATTCTTGGGTTGTGGAGCTAGCGCCTGACACGTTGTGGACGGACTTCTTAGCAAACGGTATCGTATCAAGTTTTGGTGCGGTTCTCGTTTTCGTTCCGCAGATTTTTATTTTGTTCTTTGGTATCGGATTACTTGAAAGCTCAGGTTATCTGGCACGTGCTGCGACTTTGATCGACAGACCTTTCTCTGCAATTGGTATGAGTGGTCGTTCTTTCGTTCCGATTTTATCGGGTTATGCGTGTGCGGTTCCTGCGATCATTGCGACCAGAAATATTTCTTCTGCGCGCGATCGTTGGATCACTTCTTTCGTCGTTCCTTTGATGACGTGCTCGGCGCGTTTGCCGGTTTACGCAATCATGTTGGCCTTCTTGTTCCATGGGGAATCGTCTTGGAAGGCGGGCGCGGCATTGGCGGCTCTTTATTTGGGTTCGTTGTTTGTCGGTGGTATTGCGGCAGCTGTTGTGAATAAGTTCTTACCAAAGCGTGATACGTCGTTTTTTATGATGGAATTGCCGATTTATCGTCGTCCCAAATTCCGTGTTTTGCTTCGTCAGGCATTCACTCGCACAATGTCTTACGTGAAACGTGCGGGTCCGCCCATTTTTGTATTCGCAGTTTTGATTTGGGTTGGAACAACATTCCCGAAATATCAAGAAGCCGATGCACACGCTAAGCTTGAGCAAAGCTATGTAGGCCAAGCGGGTAAAGTAATCGAGCCCGTTGTTGCACCAATGGGTGTTGACTGGCGCGTAGGTGTTGGGTTGATTTCGGCATTTGCGGCTCGTGAAGTTTTCGTTTCATCTCTGGCAGTGGTTTTCAACATCACAGACACCGATGAAGAATCTCAACAAGCTTCATTGCTGACTCAGATGGATACTGCGGTGAATTCGGAAGGCCAAAAGGTCTTTACGACCGCAAGTGTGATCGGGATTATGATTTTCTTCTTGATCGCGTTGCAGTGTATGTCGACCGTTGCTGTGCAATTGCGCGAAAGTGGATCTTGGAAGTTCGCTGTCGGTCAGTTGATTGCCTTTAACGTTGTTGCTTATGTGTTGACCGTTGCAGTTGTTCAGGGTTTGCGCGCGATCGGTATAGCTTAAGACTTTTAAATTTCGAAATTTTCAAAAGGGCTTCTAGAAATAGAAGCCCTTTTTTTATAGTCCCTCTTGTGCTTCTCCGTCATGGGCGGGGACGATGATAAGATCTTTATTTTCTTCAGCTAATTTTTTAACTTTGTTCAGTGTCTTTAGTAATTCTTTGCGGTCTTGATCAACGATCTTTGATGCTAAAAAGAATTTGTGTTTGCCTGTAAGCAAGGCTTTGCGATTCCATGTGAGGTCACCCACAAAGAAATACTCTGCGCCTTTAGATTTCAAAAAGAGGCCCACGGAACCTTTTGTATGACCTGGTAAAGGGACAAGTATGGCGGAACCGTCTTGAAAGATGTCGTAGCTTTTTTCAAAGCCGTGAATGGATTTATTTTCCCACTCATAGTTGCAATAAGTCGGTTGGTAACTGAATTGCGAAGGGAATGTATTCAGTCGGTTGATATTTTTCAGAAGTCCAGATTCTGCTTCATTGATAGCTACGCAGATTTTTGGAAAATCCGATATGCCGCTAGCGTGGTCCCAGTGAACGTGGCTTAAATAAATCTTTTCGATCTTCGATTGAACTTCGGTGGGAATTTGCTCAGCCGCGGGCTTGATTTTCTGATAAGCAAAAAAGGGTCGAACAAATAAGGGCATGTCTTTAAACTGCTGATCAATTTGTGATCCTAAACCTGTGTCGAACAAAACATATCGCTCACCATTTTTAATGAGCAGGGCAGAGTGAACCAGGGTCATACTTTTGGTGACGGAGCCGCCTTCTACAATAGCTGCTTCTTTAGTGTGGGCTTCACCAGTACGATAGATTTTAAACGAAACATCGGCCAAGGCGGTGTTTGTCATCCAGATTAGTAAATTCAAAATTAATAGCTTCATAGGCACCTCTTGTTCTATCCTAAACCCTCAAGTATACTTGAGACTCAAGAGGTATTATGAAAATCGGGGAATTATCAAAAAAGACGGGACTGCCTGTTTCAGCGATTCGCTATTATGAGGATCTCAAAATCATTCAGTCTAAGCGGACGGATTCGGGATATCGTGAGTTTGTTCCCGAAACGGTGGAGTTGTTGGGTCTATTGATGCAGGCAAAGTCGCTGGGATTCTCTCTGAAAGAGATTAAAGAAATGGCTTTACTCATGCGTTCGGGAGTCTTGAATAAAGATAAATTGCGCGCGCGTTTCGAGTTGAAATTAGCTGAGCTCGATATGAAGGTTCGTGAGATTCGTTCGTTTCAAAAGAACCTCAAAGCGGTGATGGCGAAGGCCTGTCCTTTCTAAAAAGCTCACATTTATGGTCCCCTGTATAAGGATTCGACAGGAACGAATCCTTCGTTCCTAATTAAATTGCTCCTTAGTGTGGTGCGGTTTTCGCTAAGTGGAATACCGTCCAACTTACAAAAGGAGAATCCTATGAAAAAGATCGTATTTACTCTTGCTGCTATTATGACTATCGGTGCTTCTTTGGCTCAAGCTGAAGGTGCTAATCGCAATATCTATGGCACTCAACAATTGGATTGCACTGTGACTTTAGATAATCGTGCGGAAATTTCTATCATTTCGCCAATCTCTCAACTTAATGTCACAACAAGAAAAGTTGGACCAAAGCAAGATCCAACGACTATTACTGTTCGTCAGGCATCTGGTCACGTGATCGTTACAGCTTTCAGAGGCTCTCAAGCTGATGTGGTTCATGATCAATTGAGCCAAGGTTATATGTCTGGTAAATCAGGTAATCTAAAAGTTTCTTGCGTTGTACACTAGTGCTTCCGCTTAAAGTAATAGTACTTGCGATACCAGCTTGAGGTTTTTTTCTTAAGCTGGGCGTCGCCGTCTTCCGGGAAAACATTCACGCGAAATATCGCGAAGGGATTTTCCTCGAAGCTCAAACCACCCGTATCCGTATTCACTGCGAAGGTATATCCAGCACGTTCTGCCATCTTCGCGTGATGAGGTGAGGTGATTCCGTAAGTAAAGGCGTACACCGGGACCGGGACGCCGAATTCCTTCTCTAAGAGAGCTTTTGATTCATGCAGTTCCTGCCAAGCTCTCTGATCATTCATCTCAACAATCTTTTCATGCTTAAAGCCGTGCGATCCGATTTCAAATCCGTATTCACGCAGTTCGTGTTTTTGCGCAAGACTCATGATGTCCGCACGCGGATCACCTGAAGTCGCATCCCAATAGTTGTGATCAACCGTAGCATCAGCTAACAGGAAAATCGTCGCATTAAATCCGTACTGCTTTAGCAGCGGACCCGCGTTTTTCAAGTTGTCGATATAGCCATCATCGAAAGTAATCAGGAGTGGCTTTTTCGGAAACCCAGCGAAATCTCTTTTGCCTGACCGGTATTCTTCAAGCTCTGCGAAACTGACAGTGGTGAAGTTATTCTTTTTAAAGAACTCCAAATGCTTTTCAAAACGATCCTTTGTAACAAAGATGCGATGACGGCTTTCCAAGTTGTGCAAAGGAATCTTGTGATACATCAGCACTGGAATATTTTTTGGAACATTTCGTTCAAAGTAAGCCGACTTATAAAGGTTCATTACTAGAGGGCAGACATTTGAAATATCGAAATCAGCGACTGCAAGTTCGCGCAGTTGGCGACGGTCTTCAATAGTTACTGGACAACTCATCAACGCTGAGCGCAGGTCGTTTTCAAAATCATTGAAGTCAATCGGCATACTGAGTTCTAAATTCCCCATGTCGCCAAAGTTAGAAGCCTTAATGCCTTTGTAAGTCTGCGGAGTAATCAAGCCTTGATAAGAATGTTCTCCTAATGACAACACAGGAACCCCTGCGAGCAATCCAGCAATGGCAACTCGTCCCGCACCGATGATAACATCGTACTTGGCCAAATTTTGATCGAGATCCTTCACGAAGTTTTTGAAATGCACTTGCTCTCTGTGTTGTCCACATAAGCGCGGGAAGGCTTCCATAAACTCAGTACCCAGAACTTCGGGATCACCTCCGATGACATCAATCTCAAGTCCCGGAGTTGTTGCAAGCAAAGTCGGCGCAATTTTCAATAAGAAATCACGCGCTTTCTCACCTTTAGGTCCGGTCATGCGACCGATTAATGCGACTTTCTTTGTGCCCTTCAAATTTTCGGTGAAAGGAATGTCGGCAGCGATCAAGGGATTGCCAATCGTACGCATTTTACGAGCATTCATCCCGAATTCACGAACGAGACTCTCTTGCAGATTTTCACAAACCGAAATCACACGTTCGCCATAAAGATCGATCATCTTTTTAGAGAAGCTGGAATGTTGACGACCGTGCACAGTCGAAATCAACGCGACTTTCAAGCCGCGCGTTGCCCAGAAAGCAACGCGAACAGCGGCGCGCGAATGAGCGTGCACAACTTGGATTTTATTTTCTTTGATATAGTTGCGAAGAAAGAAAACATTCTGCCAACGCTTGAATGAACTGTTGGTATGGATCTCGCGGGAGATGAATTTGTGCTTATTCAACATGTGGAGCTGGTTCGAAATGATTGTAATGCTGTGTCCTTGCGCACTAAGCCAATCACTTAAAGTGAGTGCGTACGCTTCGGCTCCGGTCGGTTGAATTTGCGAGAGAATATGCAGGATGTTCATAGGGACATCTCAAGGATTGGGGTCAATTTCGTCAAGTCGTTGGCGAGATTTCTTGTGACCCCGCATCATACAATCTGAACTCTAGTTAGTATTTTTATTTGTAATTGTCCACGAGGTGGGGATACGATTTTTGAAATCGTCTCGACTAAAGGAGGGAATAGTCATGACAAAACGTACACTTGGACGTGTATTCGGTGCGGTAGCTTTGGTGGCAACACTGGGCTTCACAAATAAAGCGGGAAGCGAATCTCATGAGCTTTGCCATGGTTTCTTACCAGAAAATAATTTGAATATTCCAGTAGGTCTTTTCGCTGCAGGCGGAATCACTGAACAAGAATTTAACTTCGTTATCGATCGTCTTGAGCGTCTTTACAGACCAGACATCGAAAGAATGGGCGACACTTTGTCAGTAAACCGTAGATGGGCTGACGGAACTGTGAACGCTTCTGCTCAACGTCAAGGCAATGTAGAAGTGATCAACATGTACGGTGGTTTGGCTCGTCATCCGGCGACAACTATCGAAGGTTTCGCACTTGTGATCTGTCATGAGTTGGGTCATCACCAAGGTGGCGCTCCAAAAATCAACAGCTGGTTCGGTGGCGCATGGGCAACTAATGAAGGTGGCTCTGACTACTACGCTGGTTTGAAATGTCTTCGTCGCTTCTTTGCTGAAGACGACAATGCAGCAATCATCGCGACAGCTGATATCGACCCAGTTGCTAAAACTGCGTGTGAATCACAATTCGCTGACAGAAACGATCAACTTATCTGCATTAGAACATCTATGGCAGGTCAATCAGTTGCAAACTTGTTCCAAGCTTTGCGTAAAGAGCCGACTCCTCCAAGATTCGGTACTCCTGATCAAAGCCAAGTTGCTCGTACTAACGACAATCACCCTGCAACTCAGTGCCGTCTAGACACTTACTTTGCTGGTAGCTTGTGTGTAGCGAAAGAAAACGAAGCATTGAGCAACACGGACTACCGTGCAGGTTCTTGCTACGCTCCTCGTGACACAGTTGGCGTACGTTCACGCTGCTGGTTTGCTCCAACGAACTAATTTATTAGTGAATCTTCGGAGCTGGAATCAGTCCAGCTCCGTCGCCTAAGGGCGACTGCGCCTCCTCGGCTTCCGCCGTTTTTGCATTCTTACACATACGAGTTTTCGAACCAATCGCGCTAAGCTTTCTCTATGGCTTTATCGCGCAAAAAAATCATCGTCATAGCTGTTGTCTTGCTTCTTCTGATCGCACTGTTACTGCGACTTTTTGTCTGGAAAAAAGATTTCTATTACGCGGGCACCGTTGAAGTGACGAAGGTGGATATTCCAACGCGTGTGACTTCGGTCATTGCTCAATTTCTCGTCAAAGAAGGGGATCTCGTTAAAACCGATCAACCCCTCGTGAAATTGTCCTGCGAAGATGTACGGATCAATTACGCCTTGGCACTTTCTAATTATCAAAGAGGTCAGAAGCTTTATCGCGGCGGCAGCGTCACGCAAGAGGCCTTCGATAATATCAAAGCAAAAAAAGAAGACCTCGAGTTGCGCAATAAGTGGTGTGATATCAATTCACCTATCAATGCTCGTGTGATCACGACTTATCACGAAAATGCAGAGTGGGTGAATATGGGAACAAAACTTCTTACGCTCGCAAATTTGCAAGACGTCTGGGTGTATTTCTATTTGCCGGCACCAGAAATTTCCAAGCTTAAAGTGGGTCAAAAAGTAAAAGCCTATTTGCCAGAACTTGAAATGCGGGAATTCAGTGGCGTGATTGAAGTAATCAATCCCGATGCAGAGTTTACACCAAAGAATGTGCAAACTCGCGAAGAGCGCACACGTTTGGTTTATGGTGTGAAAGTTGCTTTTCATAATCCAGATGAAGTCTTGAAGCCCGGAATGAGTCTTGAGTGGAAATCAGATCAGTAGATGGAAAATTTAGCGATTGAAGTTCAAAATCTTTCCAAGAAGATGAAAGAGAATGAAGCTCTTCGCGGTATTAGTTTGAACTTCAAGCCGCACATTATGCATGGGGTGATCGGACCGGAAGGGGCGGGGAAGACCACACTTCTTCGAACTTTGTTGGGTCTTTTAAAGCCGGATCAAGGCGAAGTGAAGTTTTTCAACGAAACGCAGACGCTGAATTTTGCGGATCTTCGACCACATATTGCTTATATGCCGCAAACTCAAAGTTTGTATCCGGATTTGAGTATTGATGAGCATCTCGATTTTTTCAGACATCTTTACGATTTGCCACTCGATGTTTTTAATGAACGTAAAGAACGATTATTAAAAATCACGCGTTTAGAAGAATTCACGGATCGATTGGCCTCTAAGCTTTCTGGTGGGATGTATAAAAAACTGGGCCTTATATGTTCACTCTTGCATGAACCCAAGTTGCTACTGCTCGATGAACCTACGAATGGTGTTGATCCGATCAGTCGACGTGACTTTTGGGACCTGCTTTATCACTTAGAAGATCAAGGCATGCTTATCATTGTGACGACCGCGTACATGGATGAAGCAGAACGCTGTAAAGAAGTTCACTTGTTATCTGAAGGCGAGTGTATCGGTGAAGGGGAGCCCTTAGATCTACTCAATCAAAAACATTGCCGCACCTTTGATGAATTGTTTTTAAAAATGGGCGGTCATAATGAAGGCCGTTGAAGTTAAAAATCTCACCGTGCGTTTTGATGACTTTACGGCTGTAAATAAGATTTCTTTCGAAGTTGAAGAAGGGGAGATCTTTGGTTTTCTCGGTGCTAATGGAGCAGGGAAGACCACGACGATCAGAGTGCTCTGCGGATTGTTGTTACCGACAGAAGGTTCTGTTTCTGTTGTCGGAGTCGACGTGAATAGCGATCCGCTGCAAGTGAAATCACAAGTGGGCTATATGTCCCAGAAGTTCACTCTGTATGATGATATGACGGTGCTTGAAAATTTTGAATTTTCATCGACGTTGCGGGGGCTGGATCCTCTAAAGTCGCAGGCTCGACAAAAAGAATTGTTACAGATGATCGACTACCAAAAAGATGTAAACACTTTGGTTAAAGATCTACCCGGTGGTTTAAAGCAGCAAGTCAGTCTGGCTAATGCTCTTATTCACGATCCTAAGGTGGTTTTTTTAGATGAGCCGACCGCGGGTGTAACTCCTTATTTTCGAGAACGCTTTTGGAAATTGATCAGGAGTATTTCCGACAAAGGCACCACCGTTTTTGTGACGACTCACTATATGGATGAGGCCGAGCAGTGTGGTCGGGTGGCTTTGATGAAGACCGGAGAGATTATTGCTCTGAACTCTCCGAAGGGTTTGAAGGAAGAAATTTTTAAAGAACCTCTCTATGAGTTAAGTCCTCTTAAAGAACTTTCAAGAAATGAAACGCGAGAATTGAAAGAAGATCAAAGTCTTAAGTCTATAAAACCTCACGGACGACGGTTTCATGCGTTGATGAAATCGAAACAAACGCTGATTGAATTCACTCAGAAGTACAAAGGTATAATTGACGTTCAAGAAATTGTTCCGTCATTGGAAGATGTCTTCATTGCCGCTGTAGAGGGGAAAGAATGAACATTTCCCGCACGCTTTCAATTGCCAGAAAAGAAATGGCGCATATCCTGCGTGATCCCTTTACGTTGGCGATGGTCATCGCCATGCCTATAGTGATGGTTTTATTTTTTGGCTATGCGATTGAATTCAATTTGCGAAAAATTCCACTAGGAGTTTTTGATCCTGACAAATCTGAAAGTGCCAGGGAACTGGAGAGTATATTTACAAGCTCTGGTTATTTTGTAGCAAAGTCATTTTCTTCACCTCGAAATCTGCTTCAAGGTATTGAAGAAGGAAAAGTCAAAACGGCTTTATTATTTAATAAGGGCTTTGAAAAAGAACTCGGGAATTTTGGTTCGAATGTTCAAGTGTTACTGGATGGGACGGATAACTCTTCGGCGGCTTCAGTGTTAGGTTATCTCGGGGGATTGCAACGTCGGGCGCAGGTCCATTTTTATCCTGATTTACCGCGCCCGCCACTAGATCTTCAAACAAGGTTTCTATTTAATCCGGAATTGCGCAGTCGGTGGTTTGTTGTTCCAGGATTGGCTGCGGTGATTATCGCTTTGCTATCGATTTTACTAACAGCATTGACCGTGGCGCGTGAGTGGGAAAATGGTTCTATGGAGTTGTTGCTTTCAACTCCCGTTACGCCAATTGAAATCATTGTCGGTAAATTAGCTCCTTACGCCGTGATGGGTTTATTTGCGGTCTTTTTTGTTTTTGCTTTGGCGATCTTTGTATTCCAAGTGCCTTTTCAAGGCAGTTTGTTTTTATATCTCATCGCCAGTTTGATTTTTATTCTGACTTATCTTTGTCAGGGGCTATTGATCTCGGTGGTCACTCGCAAGCAACAGCTTGCCATGCAGATGGCGATGCTTTCAGGTTTGTTGCCAACAATTCTGCTATCCGGTTTTATTTTTCCCATCGAACACATGCCTAAGTTCTTTAAAATTCTGACGATGGCGATTCCGGCTCGTTGGTATATCGAAATCAGTCGGCGCATTTACCTTCGTGGAGCGGGTATTACGAATATGTGGTTTGAGTATTTGATGCTGCTGATACTGTTTGGAATTTTACTAACGATCTCAGTTAAAAAATTTAAAAAGGATGTGGAGCCGTGAAATTCTATTGGGGCTTTATCCGTAAAGAGATCAAGCAGACCTTACGTGATCCACGCATGCGTTTATTGCTGTTTATTGCGCCTTTGATTCAATTAACGATTTTTGGGTACGCGCTATCGACTGAAGCGAATAACATTCGCTTGAGCGTGGTGGGGAAACCATCTGATGACATTCTTCAGACTATCCATCGGCGAGCTATCCAGTCGGGTTGGTTTTTGCCCGCCAATATCAAATCCACAGACCCGTTTGATCAAGTTCAAAAAGGCGAAGCGGATGCGGCTCTGGTTGCCCCGCCAGAAGGTTTGCGTTGGGCCCTTGAACGTGGCGGGAAAATTCAGTTATTAATCAATGCAACCAATGTGACACGCGCACAAAGCATCGAGCGTTACATGCAAGCGATCCTACTTGAAGTTTTGCCGAAGTACCAATTCCCGCAGGTGCAGTTTGATTTAAGGGTCCTATTTAATCCAGCCATGCGGACAAGTTTGTTTCTGATTCCGGGTGTGATGAGTATGTTGATCTGCCTGATCACGGTCTTGCTGACATCGATGTCGATCACAAAGGAAAAAGAACAAGGTACATTTGAGTCTTTGATTTCGGCACCCGTAAAGCCAGGGCAGATAATTATCGGGAAGACCTTGCCATTTGTGTTGCTTGGTATGAGCAATGTTCCGCTCATACTCATGGTCGCGATATTTGTCTTTGATGTGCCCCTAAGAGGATCCTTGTTTTTATTTCTTTTGGGAGCGTTTGTATTTGTCTGTTGTACGGTAAGTTTGGGTCTCTTAATTTCTGGGATTTCAAAGAATCAACAACAAGCGATGATGGGTGGATTTCTTTTTTTGTTTCCGGCAATGCTGCTTTCGGGATTAGTATTTCCAGTCGAGAACATGCCATGGGCCATGCGGATCTTTGCCTATCTGAATCCATTGACGTATTTTATTGAACTGCTCAGAAATATCATGCTCAAAGGTGGAGACCTGCGTTTGGTCTTTGCTAACATCTGTGTGCTCGCCGGAATGTGTGCAGTGATCATGTATATCAGCTGGAAAAGATTTAAGACGACATTGTAGCGACGTCTTAATTAAAAAAAGGCCCTCTTCGGAATGAAGAAGGCCTTTTCAGAAATTTATAGGGTTGTCTTTAGAAATTATTGTTCAATAGTTTGGACAGTGGCAATGATTTCTTGGTTTTGCTGTAAAGCGGTACGAAGACAGTTGATAGAGTCTTCTCTTGTTGCATTAGCGCCTTTAGCTTGGAAATTGATCATAAGGCCAGTTCCGCCGAACTCAGAGTCCACTTCGCAACGAGGATTTGTTAAACGGAAAGCGCCGCCTTTGTTCAACAAAATTTCGCCTTGGTTTTTTGTTACAACTAGGAAGCAAGTCAACCATTGAGCCTTAGGTGGTTTACGGTTGAGGTCTTCCATGCAACGAGAGAAAACATTTTCGATATCGCGTTCAACTACGATCACGTTACCGATTTTACGATCAGCTGCAGAAGCAGAGAAACCAATCAAAAGAGACAAAAACACAAATGCTAATTTCATAGAAGCAAACTCCTTCAGTGGAACTTTGTATGGATGTTAGCATTTCTATTTTTCAAGTGGAGGGCAACATAATTTTTCGATGGTGATGAGCGCTGCATCACATCGGTTTGTACATGTGTCCTAGAGAGTGAAATTGAATCAGCGTGTGGGGTGCATACTGTTTAGACCACTCGACGGCCGCGCTAGAGTCGACAGTGAAGTCATCCCAATCGAGATACATTTTCACGGGAATGTCATTCTTCAGTTTTTTAAATGGCAAGCTGAGTGCAAGGCGGGCTTCTTTGCCCGTCGAAATAATTTCCGCCAGATTGTTAAATGGATCGACGGAGTACTTGCTGATATCAAAATCAAAAGTACTCTTCGGTAAATAATCAGTCACTTTAAGCGCGCTTTTGACTTTCTTAGAAAGCCCAATCAAGGGTTGATACAAAATCAACTCATCAGCTTGACCAGATTCGGCGGCGTGTATGGCAAGGTTGCCGCCGGTAGAGTGTCCAACGTAGATCACTTTTTCACCATAAAAGCGTGCGATGCGACCGATGTAATCAGCATAGGCAACCCAATACGCGAGTGCGTTTTCATCGTTCGGCAGATTCCAACGTTCATGCCCTGGTAAGGTGGCGACGATGACGTTGTTGCCATTGTAAAATTCTTTGATGCCGTAGTTTAGATAATAATCGCTTGAAAGATAAAGTCCCGGCAAGAACACATAAACTTTTTTCGTGCGTTGTCCGTGTTGGAAAGTGACTGTGCCAAGACGTTCGATTTTTGGATAGAATGCTTTATTGAGGTTGTCGATCAACTGGTGATCGCGTTCGTCATAATCACTCAGCTTTCCATCGTGGCTGAATTTTTCGCTATAGAATTCAAGGCAGTTTTCTACTGGTGTTGATTCCCCCCAACTTTGCACGATGGCGGTATCTTGAACTTCAATATTGGACTTAAATGCCGTTTTACCGTTGTTGTAGCAATCAAAGCGCTGTAGTTCCCGTTTTCCATCATTCATAAAATAGCGGAATAAGTGGATGTAATTTTCATGCTGCATTTCAGAGGTAAAATAACGAAAGGACGTAGGGAAACTGTCTGCTGCATAGACAGTGCTGGTAAAAAGAATAAGGCTGATCAACGTCTTAAGAATCATATGCGAGTTCGCACCTCTTAAGGCTTTGTAAAGCAAAGGTCGGGCCTCCCTGCCCGTTGCTAAGAAGGGATTAGTAGCGGTAGTTGCGGAAGGACTCCGAAGAGTTAAAAAGACTTAGACGGATGCGCAAATCGTCGTGGGAAGGAAAGTCCTCCGCACCGAATTCACGTGTCGGGTTTCCCAGCATGGGATTGATTTCAAAACGAGCGATCAAAGTTCCAAAAAGTTTCCATAATACAGTCATGATTTTCATAAATATCTCCATCAGAGGTTTTCGTGTTCAAAGTTTCGAGGAGACACTAAAGCAAGCGGAGGACCACCATTTGCCATCGTCATTACCACTTAAAATCGACTTGGCGGTATTTTGGTCCGAAAACCGGGATTCATTCTAGGATTTGATACATTGCAGCACCGAAGGGTGAAGCCATGGAAAATCCAGGGCATGATGTCTCGATGAAGATTGCTCAGATCTCGAAATCAGAAGTTCGTAAATTGTGGCTGAAGGCTCAAGGGTTGGATCGTAAAACGCCATTTGGTCGTGGAGCCGCGGCTGTGCCCAAAGCCGTCCAACATTTGGGTTACGTGCAAATCGATACGATCAATGTGATTGAGCGTTCTCATCATCATATTTTGTTCACACGCATTCCTGATTATCAGCGTGAGTATTTAAGAAACGCACAAAGTGAATCAAAAACAGTCTTTGAGTATTGGACTCATGCATTGTCTTACGTCGCGACCGATGACTTTAAATATTTTATTCGCGATATGAAGTCGTGGAAGAACAGTCCGAGTGGCTATTTTAGTAATGTGAAGCCTGAAGAGATGAATAAGGTTTTGCGATTATTAAAAAGCCAGGGAGCCATCACCATTCGTGATATTGATGATGATGCCTTGGTTGATAAAGATCATCCGTGGGCCAGTCGTAAGCCTTCAAAGCGAGCTTTGCAAAAAGGCTTTTATGGTGGAGATCTTGTCATCAGTGAACGTCAAGGAATGCTGAAAAAATACGATCTCACCAAGCGACACTTTGGTTGGGATAAATATCCAAAAGCAGCAACTGCCAATGAAGTCTATGAATACCACATTGATCGAGCTTTGCGAGCGCAAGCAGTTGTCAGTGTTGATTCGATCGCGCATTTAGAGAAAGCTCCGCACAAGAAAGAAATACTAAAGCGCCTTGAACAACGAGTGAAAAAAGGTTTGCTAGAGAAAGTGGAAATCGCTGAGGGCAGCAAGGAAATCTTTTGGGCAGATCCAAAACAGGTGGCGAAGAAAACCGAGTTACATGAAGAGCTTGTGCATATTCTTTCACCCTTTGATCCACTCGTCATTCAACGCAAACGTTTTCACCAGTTTTTTGACTATGATCATCGCTTTGAAGCGTACGTTCCAAAAGAAAAACGCAAGTATGGGTATTTCGGTTTGCCAGTAATTGATGGTGACAAGGCCGTTGCTGTTTTAGATCTCAAAGCAGATCGAAAAGCAAATAAGGTTCTTATGCAGCAATGGACATGGCTCCCACGGATGAAGTCTTCTTCGGTTAAGCATAGAATCGAAGAAGAGCTTCATCGTTTTGAGAAATTCCAACTTGGAAAGTAATCGGCTATTGTACCGACGAGGTCGTAGGCGTTGATGATGAGGCTTTAGTAACTTGTCGGCAAAGCACCGACAAGTTACTAAAGTATTCGTTATTAAATGTCGTCATCACTGTCACTGTCGCTGCAAAGCGCTCTTCTTTGTTTTCAGGCAAAACAAGTTCAAAATCAAAAGGTGAGTCGTCAGCCAAGCTGAAATCTCCGGCATTTAATTCTGCATGCCCGATCAACTTCACAGGTTTAGAAACATCATTGGTTTTAAAAATATCAACGCCGATTTGACCGTTGTTATTTATTTCCTTAGAAAAAATAAATCCCAGTGGATAGGTTGGCAACGCTGACGTCTGTTCGTCTGCTTGAGGTGTGAAACTGCACTTCATGGTCATTTCAAAGGCAGGTACCTCTTTCATCTTGGCTTCTTTGGTTTGAATTCTTTGTGTCACATCAGCTGCTGCCATTGTCCCGATAGAGAAAACTGCCGCCATCATGATTCTTTTTATGTCCACTTTCATAAAGACCTCCAAGTCTTGCGACTCCTGTGAAACAGGAATGTATATAAACTTTAGCAATGAAAAGTTGCATGAGTACGGAAGCAAAATGGAACTAGTGTGGAAGCCTTAGTTGATTCCTTGAGTCTTGACTAACGTCGGCAATAACGCAAAATACATCCATCAAAAAAATCAGAATAAGGAGTGAATGTGATGAAAGTAAAAGCAGCTGTTGCTTGGAAAGCCGGAGAACCATTGTCTATTGAAGAAGTAGACTTGGAAGGACCTAAAAAAGGCGAAGTATTAGTTAAGATTGTTGCAACAGGTGTTTGTCATACTGACGCATTTACTCTATCAGGTGCGGATCCAGAAGGCTTATTCCCAGTAATCTTGGGTCACGAAGGTGGCGGTATCGTTTGGGAAGTGGGCGAGGGTGTGACGACTTTGAAAAAAGGCGATCACGTGATTCCGCTTTACACTCCAGAGTGTAAAGAATGTAAGTTCTGTTTGTCAGGTAAAACAAATCTTTGTGTTCGCATTCGTGCAACTCAAGGTAAAGGTTTGATGCCTGATGGAACTTCACGTTTCTCTAAAGATGGCAAAATGATTCATCACTACATGGGTTGCTCAACTTTCTCTGAGTACACAGTAGTGCCAGAGATCGCACTAGCAAAAGTAAATCCAGAAGCTCCACTTGAAAAAGTATGCTTGCTTGGTTGTGGTGTGACGACGGGTATCGGTGCGGTTTTGAATACGGCAAAAGTTGAAAAAGGCGCGACAGTGGCCGTTTTTGGTTTGGGTGGTATTGGTTTGTCAGTGATTCAAGGTGCGAAAATGGCGGGAGCTTCTCGTATTATCGCCATCGACATCAATGATGCAAAATGGGATATCGCTAAAAAATTCGGCGCAACTGATTTCGTTAATCCAAAGAAATTCGATAAGCCAATCCAACAAGTGATCGTTGAGATGACTGAGTGGGGCGTGGATTACTCTTTTGAGTGTGTTGGTAACGTGCAACTGATGCGTGCGGCACTTGAGTGTGCTCACCGTGGTTGGGGTCAATCGATCGTGATCGGTGTTGCGGGTGCAGGCCAGGAAATTTCAACTCGTCCATTCCAATTGGTAACAGGTCGTGTTTGGAAAGGTTCCGCGTTCGGTGGCGTTAAAGGCCGTACTGAATTGCCAGGTTACGTTGAGCAATATATGTCTGGTGCGATCAATATCGACGACATGGTTACATTTGAATTGCCACTGAACGAAATCAATCATGCGTTTGATCTTATGCATGAAGGTAAGAGTATTCGTTCAGTCATCAAGATGTAGTAATGACTCTGGCACAGCCGGAGTGTAGACAGGAGTTTGGATGAACATTCAAAATCTGAAAACGCATAAAACGTTTGAAGGTCAGACACAGTTTTGGGAGCATGACTCTCAAAATACTCAGACGAAAATGAAATTTTCAACTTTCGTTCCTGCGGGAGTCGTGAAGGGTTGTGTGATCTGGCTTTCGGGTCTGACTTGTACAGATGAAAATTTCATCACAAAAGCGGGCGCGCAAAAGATGTTGGCTCAGAAAAACTTGATGGTGATCTGTCCAGACACTTCACCGCGTGGTTTGCAGTTGCCGCAAGAACATGACTCTTGGGATTTTGGATCGGGTGCGAGTTTTTACCTCGACGCTAAAACGCCTGGATATAAAGATCATTATAAAATGGAATCGTATATCATAGGGGAGTTAATTCAAATCATCACAGAGCATTTCAAAGTGCCTGGGAATAAGATTTCAATCTCAGGTCACTCAATGGGTGGGCATGGGGCTTTGACATTAGCTCTGCGCCATCCGGAAAAGTTTCAATCTGTATCGGCGTTCTCTCCGATCGTACATCCTTCAAACTGCCCGTGGGGCGACAAAGCTTTCAAGGGTTACCTAGGTGAGGATCGTACGGAATGGGCGCACCACGACGCGACTGAGCTCGTTAAGGCGGGTAAGAAGCATCCGCGTCCAATTTTGATCGATCAAGGTTTGAAGGATGAGTTCTATGAAAAGAAACAGCTTTTAACTGAGGATCTGGTTCAAGCATGTAAGTCAAGTGGTCAGCCACTTGAGGCGAACATGCGTGAAGGTTATGATCACAGTTATTATTTTATTTCGACATTCATTGACTCGCACATCGAGTTTCACTCGAAAGCATTTTAAGTCGTCTTAGAGTTGGTATTCACCGATCGCGGTGATGCCATCTTGAGAGTATAAAAAGATCAGACGGTTATTGGTCGCATCATAAGACATGTTGTGACCAGTGCAAGTCAGACCTGAAGGTAGCGCCAACGTATTTGTGATTGTTTCGCTGATAACACTGTATTCGATGATATTGATGTTGTTGCAATAGTAAATGACTTCATCTGCTGCCGGTGAAGGTCCTGGAATATTTCTGTAAGCGCCGCCACCAGTGTACTGAGTTCCCAAAAGATTGAAATCCGCTCTCGAAACGCCACTATCGGCATGTTGAATTGTTCCAGCGTAGAATGACGGAACAAACAGTGTGGTTCCTGCGTCGTTAAAGAAGGACATCGGGCGATTGCCGGGATTGAAAATAAAATCACAACCTAAGATAGGACTGTTACCGGCACATGGAGACAACGTTGTGCTATTAGATCCTTCGAACGCAGCTTGGGCATAACTGCTGGCAATGTTATAAGTTTTTGTACCGAAGTATTCGTCGTTATTAAAACGTTTTCGATATGAGTAATAAAGTTTGTTGCCAACGATTCCTAAAAGGCGAGTGTTATCGGTAGTCATGTCAATTTGATTGCCATTCAGGCCGTTAGCGCTTTCAACCACAGTTCCGCCACCACCGACGACGCGGCTCCATTGGCCACTGCTTCGTGATAAGAGATAAATACCATCTTGGTCTGACATATAAACATCGGCAGTGGATTTCACTGTAAAGATATTTGTGAACTCGTTGAACTGTTGATAGCCGTGCAACGACGATGAAGTTGCGGCCGTGCCTGTCGTAATAGGGCCGAGAGAGCCATTTCCTGCGATACGCGAGATTTCGCCCGTTGTTGCGATTTCGCGAATGACATGAGAATTATTTTGAATCAATTGTATGCGGCCATCATCACTACGTTGAATAAAGTTCGTACCAATCAAACGGGAAGTTAGGGCGGACTGCCCATCACCCGCAGAAGGCGAACTGCCATAAAGTGTAAATACCGTTCCATCTTTTAAAATTGTACGAATGCGACCGCCATCCATAATGTAGATTGTCCCAGTCGAACTAACGAAAATATCTTGTGGAGTCATCTGACACGTGAGCGCTTGCGTGCCGTCATCGCAATTTCCGACAGTGCCAGTACCCGCGATGATGTTGAGAGTGTTGGAAGGGATATCAAATTTAAATACAAGACCGCTGGTACGGCTCACAGCATACATATTGCCGTCAAGGCCTGCAGTATAAGCATTAATATGACTGAAAAAGTTCATGAAGGCATCGCCTAAGTTAGGTTGAGTTTGGGCTTCATCGGCCCAAGTGAGTGGATTGATACGTACGAGGTTGGGCGAGCCGCCATTAATAAAAGTGACAGTGGCACTGTTAATAAAATATTTAATTTCAGAAGTAAATTTATCAAACGCCATCCCGAAATTATATTTATCAATGGATGCCAAGTTATCCGATGTCGCTTGAGGAGTTCCCAGTACGGGATCGCCCATCGGTAAAATGATGTTAGCAGTTCCTGAAAAAGGAATAGTTTTGATTGTGCCTGATGATGCTTCCAAATAGCGCATCGTTTTGATTCCCGATTTCACGTCATTAAAATAGATATCTCCATTTGGCAGGGGTTGTAACATAGGGTATTTTGTTGCATCCCCAGAGTCGGGTACTAACGTGAATTGATAATTCAACGGCGTTACGCCATCATTTGTCGATGCTCCAAGGCCGGCGACCAATGTGACGTTGGGATTGTCTGTCGTTGTAGGAATTCTGAAGATAGCGGTTGCTGTGCGAACTAAAAGATTTCCGGAATAATCAATGGCTAAAGCGTAAACAGTATCAGTCGTGAAGTTGGCAACAGGACCACCTGACCCCGAAATAGTACCCGTGTTGGCGATCATCAAAGTGTTGAGTCCATCACTTGGTTTCACTCTAATAATTCCACGTGAATCGTGGATATACATATTACCATTCGGAGCGATTACAAATTGATGAAGGATCGTTGACTCAACAACACCATCGGGGAAATAAACAGCGGCCTTGGCACTGCCATTAATGCCTGGATCCGTATTTCCGGCTAAAGTTCGAACAGTATAACCATTTAAAATACCGACAGCTGTGGTGGAAGTTTGATTCAGAGTATTTTTAACTCGAATTTGAATTTGATAGGGCGAGTTGCTTGGTGAACCACCTGACCATACGTAACAACCAGTTTCCGTCGTCGCTGTATTACCCGCATTCACTGTGCATGAGCCATTTTGTGCGTTTGGCAAACCCGTTGCGATCTGAGTCCAAGTCGAAGTGCCATTGATTTTATAATATAAACTAATCGCATCTGCTGGCAGAGCTGTTGGTGTATTCGAAGCTGTCCAACGGATATAGACCGAAGAACCTGAAGTGATCGCTAGATCATCATAAGATGGTGGCGAGTCAGGAAGATCTCTTTTCGCTGCAACGAGCGATGTGATACTTGGTGGCGTACCCGGAGAATAAAAAATAGTCGCTTTATCTCGCGCCAATGTTCCAGCGCCTGCATTTGTTAATGTTGAGATCAAGCCAACGTGATCCTTAGCCCACACATAAATCGGATAAGTATCTGGGTAGTAACCAATTTGATAAGTATAGTTCGTGATATTCACGATGGGTGCAACTGTTTGAGAGCCTGCAAGAGTTGAAGTTACAGATTCCCAGCAAGTATCACCTGCCAGCGGTGTGGTCGTGTCGTCGTATTTAATACAGAATTCAGAAGCACCAAAGTTGTCAGATAAACGGAAAGTCATCTGCACGAAATTGGTTGCGGTTGTTGTTGCACCTGAATTGACTGACAACTGTGCCGCTACGAGTGTCGGCGCAGTACTATCTATCGTAAAAGTGTTACTAACTGTTGTATTCGCAGAATTCGTTAAAATGTCTTTTGCGACCACTCGCACTTGAACGATAGATGAATTGGCAGCGGGCGTGGTCCAAGAATAGGTTCCAGAGTCTGCTCTGTTTGTCACAATCTGAGTCCATGTCGTGCCATCTAAAGTGTATTCAAGAGTTACAGGAGTAGCATGCGGATGAGGATCCGTTGAAGTCCAAGTGAGGTCCACAGAAGCGCCACCTAAGAAAGGTCCCGTGATGGGATCTATCGTGCTAGATGGTGCCGTGCGATCCAAAGTTAAATTCACAGAGCCTGGTAAACTTATATTTCCAGCTTCGTCGCGCGCATAAACGTAAAGTGTTTTCGCGCCGTCAGTCGTGCTTGCCAATGTGTGCGCAAGTGGAGTTGCGCAGTTCACCCAATTTGTATCAGTCAGTAAGGGCGCAGTAGCTGATTCAGTGACAATAACTTTGGCATAACTCGATTCACAAGTGATGTTCGTTGAAGTAACAAGTGAATTTGTTAAAGCAGCTGAAGCCAATGAAACAACAGGTGTCACCGGAGGTGTGGAAAGAATTTTAAACGCCGCCGTCGTGTCAGTTGAAGAGTTGCCAGCCTTGTCGACTGCGACAATTTGAAATTTGGCATTTGTTAAGTCAACAGCAGAAGGCGCTGTCCAAACATAAGGTGAAACAGTGACGTCAGCGACTTCTACAAATGTGACACCATCATCAGCGAAGTAAAGTTTAACGGTATCTAGGTTTCCAGTCGGTAAATCAGAATAGGTGAATGCGATATTGTTAACGGAACCACCTTGAATTGCGGCAGGTAAGTCAGCGATCGTTACGACGGGGTTTTGTGTATCTAAGAATACAGAAACAGATTCCGCGAGGGCACTGATATTCCCTGAGCTGTCCATTGCCCAAAGTCTTAATACTTTATTTCCATCACCAGTGCTCGTCAGTGTGTACGGGATGGTTTGGTTTTGATCTGTCGTACACGTGATCGTATAAGCTGAAGGCAATAGCGGTGCGATCATGTTTTCTTCGGTCAATGCAAGATAACTAAAACTTTCGCAGTGATCGCGATCTGTCGGAGTTGTGCCCGTTGCTAAATTCATCGTCACGGCACGGGCATTGGTGTTTGCAGCACTCGTGAGTGTTAATGTCGGAACAATGGCGGGAAAGGTGTTTGGCAAAGTCAGAGCGATGCTTCTTGTAATTGATTCTTTCGTAGCGTCGATCGCAGATGAGCCGTCGTCGATACCGACTTTGAGATTCACAGTGCGTGCGCCTTGAGTGTTTTTATTCGGAGTGAATGTCACGGAGGCTGTTTGTGATTCAAGATTGCTTAACCACGTCCATTCGTAAGCAAGCGTGCTTTCGTAATACCAGTGTGATGCGACTACAGAATAAGTTGCGGCTGTGCGTTCTGCGAAGGTAACGGGTTCCGTTAAACTGGTGATTTCAGGTTCAGTTTTATTTTTAATGTCGTTGAATGTAGCAATGTTTAACGGTGTCGTAAGCTTTTGCTGATCGCTTAAAGTTGAAATGGAATCGAATGCATCCTTATAAGTAAATCCTGTTGCAGCGGCTAAAGTTGCCAAAGCTGCAGAAAGATCTTTTGCTGTCACTGCGGAAAACTTTTTTACTCCCGCCGTTTTTGTATGGGTTGCATACTCAGCAATAGTAGTACCGACAGTGACGTCTTGATTCGTTGTTGCTGTTACGGGACGAGAAAACGTGCGAGTGCACGAAGCAATGCGAATTAAAAATTGAATTTTCGAATTTTCAATATCAGCTGAGGTGCCCATGGCGTCGGTGAATTCAAATGATCCATCGATTTGAATCGGAGCAGTTGTTACCGCGGTAGCTGAAATATCGCCGTTTGCTTCAACAGTGAAAAGTTCTGCGTCGGTCGTCGTGCAAGGAGAGCCCGACGTGTCCACGAGAGTGGCTTTACCCCTGATAGAGCTTATGGAAACTTTTGGGATAAGGCTTGTGTCGTTGATAGAAGCCGTGATGTTACCGCAAGCCACAAGAAATACTTGCGCAAAAAGCAGACTTAGAATGATTAAAAATCGTTCCGAAAATAGCTTCATCTCAAGAGTACTTATCGGAGTTTCATGAGTGAGACTTCAAGAGTTCCTAGTAAAATGATGAGAATTCTCATGGATCTTCATGGTGCTAGAGATAGTTTTCCTTGTCTCAAAACTAAACGTTGTGAGCATTCCCCACGATAATGTCACGCCCTTCGCCGAGTGTAGATAGGGTTGACAGGGAATTGCTTCAGAGATTGGAAATTGAGACGATAAATATGTGGCTTCTCGTCTGCGCTCTGGAACTTGACCTAGTAAAGCGGGTCCATCGGTATCTGGCCATCGAGTACGAGATCAATATTTTTTAAAGCACGATAACCCATTTCATCACGAGTTTCCTCTGTCGCACTTCCCATATGCGGTGTCAGATAGATCTGCTTAAATTTTAAAAGCTCTTGATTGAAATCCGGTTCTTGCTCAAAAACGTCTAGCCCTGCAGCAAAAAGATGCTCACTCTCGATGGCTTTCATCAATGCTTTTTCATCGACCAAACTTCCACGAGCAACATTCACTAAGACAGAATGTTTTGGCATGAGCGCAAATGTCTCGTCATTCATGATGTGTTGAGTTTCGGCTGTGCCTGGTGCATTCAAAGAAAGAATCTGGCAGTGCGGAAGCATTTCTTTGAAATCAGCAAAGTAAGTCGCACCTTTTTCAAGTTCAGGTGAAAGACGTTTGCGATTGCAATAGATGATTTTCATGCCAAAAGCGCGCGCTCGATCAGCAATGGCTTGTCCGATTCGTCCCATGCCGTAAATACCTAATGTTTTTCCGCTGACTTTAACTCCCAGCATTTCGGATTGGCTAAAACTTTTGCCCCAACCATTTTCCATGATTTCCAAATACTCTCGTCCGCGTCGACAAGCGTTCAAAAGTAATAACATCGCAAGATCAGCCGTGCATTCGGTCAGAACGTCTGGGGTGTTTGTCAGAGCAATACCACGAGCTTTCGCAGCAGGGATATCCAGGTGATCAAAGCCAACGCTCGAAGTCGCAATGATTTTAACAGAGGAAGGCAGCTTATTAATAATTTCTGCAGTCATCTTTTGTCGAGGTGTTACGATCAGACTGCTCGGTTGAAATTTCACCGCTTCATCAAGGGTCTCTTCTGCAGAAAGTTCTTTCGCACTGACGTGAGTGATGAACATCTCTTGTGCGCGACGAATAACATTTTTGGGGGCAGCGAAGGTGATTAAAACAGAATTATTCATTGAGACCTCTAGATCGTGTTCTCAAGAATAATCCTGATTAAAAGTCATTGCATCCAAAAAGATATTTTAGCGAAGTGAATAACCACCATCCGTATAGACTGTGCTGCCTGTCATGCTGCCGTTAAGAAGTAAAAAGCAAACCGCTTCGGCAACCTCAGAAACTGTCGCGACTTTTCCAGTGATATTTGATTTTTCAAAATACGAGAAGGCCTGCTGTCTTAACTCTGCGGGACGATTTCGCCAAAGGTCACTGTCGACCGTGCCTGGTGAAATTACATTCACACGCACGGGATGAAGTTCTAAAGCGAATGCACGGCCAAGGCCTTCAATCGCAGCATTGCAGGCTGCATAGGCAGAGCTGCCTTTCAAAGGTCTGACACTCGCGGCACCTGACATCAATACAACCGATGCTTGGGGTGAGAACTTGAGTGCCGCCGCTTTCACAGCGTAGTACTGACCCCAAAATTTCGAACGAAACGGGCTTTCCGCTTCTTCATCGCTGATTTCTAAAAGGGGACCTAAAGAGTAACTGGCTCCAGGTGTGAAGAGATGATCGATATTAGAAAGGGGAGCAAAGAATTTTAAAATGGAATCTTTGTCTTGAGTGTCGACGGTCGCAATTGAGATACGGTGATGCGGAACTCCGAGTTGGTTTTTTAATTTTTCAACGGCCATTTGGAGTTTGTCGAGGGAACGACCTCCAAGGATGACGTGTCCACCATCACTTAATATTTTTTCAGCAACTCGGAATCCAATGCCTGAAGAGCCACCTAGGATTACGGCCTTTTTATCTCTAAAATTCATAAATCACCTCTCAATGACCATAGTAGTGATGTTGCATTAGCCAGACAAAAGCGCTTTTTTCATTTTACTTATGAAACAAAGTCATGAATTATGCGACCGAAGGTGGGTGAGTGATGGATTCTTTCAGTGGTATTCGTATCTTTGTTTCTACTGTTGAGCAAAAAAGCTTTTCAAAAGCAGCTGAGAGGCTTCATCTTTCGCAATCTGCAGTTAGCAAAGCCATTCGCAATCTTGAAACGCGTCTGGGCCTCGTTCTTTTTTATCGAACGACAAGACAGTTAAAGCTGACTGAAGCGGGACAGAGCTATTACGAAACGTGTTCTAAAGTTTTAAAAGATCTCAAAGATGCAGAAGAAAATCTTTCTCCAAAAATCAGTAAAGGCAAAGTCCGCATCGATATGCCTTTTCTTTATGGCAAAAAATGGGTGCTACCGATTGTTCTTGGTCTTGCAGAAAAGTATCCTGATGTGCACTTTGAATTGGGCTTTAATAATAAACTGCAGGATTTGATTAAGCAGGAAATTGATCTGGTGATTCGTATTGGTTATCTCGAAGACAATTCGAGTCTGTCGGCGCATCGCTTGGGTGAACAAGCCATTGCGATTGTGGCGACACCTGCTTATTTAAAGAAACACGGTCGTCCGAAAACCATCGACGATTTAAAAAAGCATGAGTGTATCGCGGATACACCGCAGTCTTCGTGGGTCTTCCTTGATAAGGATGGAAAATCCCGTCGTCAAAAGGTTCCTAGTCGTTTGATTTTACAAGGAGCGGACGCGTGTCTGCAGGCAGCCTTAGCGGGCCGGGGAGTCACGCAGGTGCCTCAGTGGCTGGCGGCGGACTTTATTGAGCGTGGCGAGCTCGAGGCGCTCTTACCGGGGCAGTCCCCAGCACTTCCGATCCATGCATTGTGGTTGCGGACTCGGCAGAAGACTCCCAAAAAGATTCGACTCGTTATTGATGAGCTTTTAAAACGGCTTTAATTAGATGGAATTTCGGATTGGTATATTTTTTGTGCAGCCGGATGGCTGTTCTGGCCGAGGGTGTAGCCTACGAAGTAAGCAGCTAAGCCAATGATGGCTAAAATTATCCATTTTTTTATGCGTCCGACCAAAATTGCATTCATTTTTTTACTTTTACCCGTTGACATCGGGGGCAGGCAATATTAATTTCGTCTCTCACCTGATGCGGGAGTAGCTCAGTTGATAGAGCGATGCCTTGCCAAGGCATAGGTCGCGGGTTTGAGCCCCGTCTCCCGCTCCAAATTCTTCCACAAGAAAATTTGGAGTTTCCGCAAATAGGTAAAATCCAAAATAAATTTAAATCGAGATAGTAGCTTTTTTTAGGATCGAAATGTCCTGTTGAATTTGTGAAACAGATTATCGTTGCGCTTACAAAGGTAACGCCTGTGGTTTGCTCCACACGTACGAGCGATAGGACTAAAATCGCAGGCGTTGTAATTCCTTAAATGCGAATGCTATGATTTAGCCTATGTGCGCAAAGTATGGTTCTGCTACAGAATATAATATGTTTGAAAGAGCCTATAAGATCTCTTTCGCACAGATTATTACTTTACCCCAAAAGATCATCTTTCCTCACACTATAGCTCCCGTGATCCTTCAGAAAAACAATGCGCCAGAACTTGAACTCATGAATTACAGTCTCATTCCTTCATGGTCAAAGGCTCGTAAACCGAAGTTCGCGACGTACAATGCTCGAATTGAAGAGGTGAGATCTAAGCCATCTTGGAAAGAGCCCTTTAAATCAAAACACTGTATTGTTCCCGTTATGAATTTCTATGAATCCGTTTATGACGGTCCCTACGCTGGTCACAATATTTCTTTGTTCGCCAAAGCTAAGCATTTACTGTCTGCAGCTGGTATTTGGGATTCATGGCTCGATCAAGCGTCTGGCGAAGAAGTGCATTCGTTTGCAATTCTCACCACTGAACCTCCTCAAGATGTCCTTGATGCTGGTCATGATCGCTGTCCCATCTTTCTTCCCACAGAAAAAGCTTTTGAATGGATTCAAGACAATCGCAAAGCCGATGACTGGGTGGAGTTCCTCGCGAACACGCGTGAAGTGGTAGAGTTCGGGGTGGAGTAGTTGGAGAAGTTAAAAGGGTATAGTGGACAGATGTCGCTCTTCTCTGATGATGAAGGCTGAAGAGCATTCATCTACTGCGTGGTCGAATTCGTTCATTCGTTGCGACGTATTTGTAAACTTTTGATCAACCCTGTTCGGTCATTCATTCCAGTTAAAACTACATGACTTCGCCGTAAGGAGTATCAGCGAGTTATAGTCGTTCAAATAAATCCAGGCCGAGTCATTAGTTAACTTAAAATCTTTTGGAATTTCCACGTTCTTAAAGTCTGTTCCCATGTCAAGCCATGCGCCAACTTTAAGATCGAATCTATTGAGTTGTTGATGTGTGAATTAGATTGCTTGCATATCGTTGAACGTCTGGGTGCCCAATTTTCGTTGTTTTCATATTTACCTTTAATGGGTCCTTCATCCATCCAAATTTCGAGTTCTAGGTTTAGACTTTTGTTTATCCAATCGATATTTAAGTTATTTAAAAATGCATCATGGAAGCCGTTAGGCAGTGATTCGACTATTTTATTGAACATTTCTATCATGATATCACTCCAGTCTATGCAACAAGTTTGACCAAAATGTTAGCGACGACAATTCTGAGAAATAGTAGTGCGAAAGCTATTTGCCATAGTAATCGATAAAGCTTTAATTTTTTGTATTCATCACCGAAAATGACCTCTTCGTTTTCAATTGGCCAAAAACCGACGCGGACGCGACTCCAGTAATTTAATTTGTCTAAAGATTTAGGCCGCAATATGAATGAAGCGATTCCTACTAGAATCAGCTTTAGGAACGCAAGGAATACGTTAAAGTAGGAGCCGTAGATTAGGTAGTCGTAGTTAGGCATATGGTCCTACCGAAATATGGGGTGGGTGATTACAAGTGAAACAAACCACATTATTGCAACGGAGGATTTCCATCCCCAACCAAGTCCTCTAGTCATGATGAAACTAAGAAAAAATCCTGCAAGAGATATTAGGCAGATTGTGTTCATCATACCGTGATATGCACCTGTCAGTTCGGACAGATTGAATTTGTCTATGCAATCGCATTGGCTTCCCACCTTAATGTAGGATTCGAGACTCGGTGGTGGAGTTCTTTGAGAGATCACTATCAAAGATGCGGGCCAGAGGAGAAGGGAGAGTTTTTTGAAGTCCATGGGATTACTCCATTTGGTCGGTGTATAGCGGTTGATGAAAAGCATCCATCTACTGTGTTGTCGGAAGTTTGGCTTTCCTCGACGTATTGTTCATACGCCTCCGATAACCGCACTTCCTCTGCCTTGTATCTGAATACTTTTGATCAATCCGTCATTATTTCGATTTTGGTTCGATTCTTTTTCCTCTAAAATCTTTCATCACGAGCTCTTCATTTTCATGCGAAATCGAGTAGCCAGGCTCTATATGATAAATAATGCCATTGATGGTGATCTCGCCACTACCATAAATTCTTTTAATCTCACCAGGTTTGAGGAAGAACTTTGCAGTTTCATTGGGCTTCAGTTCAGCTTCATTCGTTCCGATTGTATCCCATTCTAATTTTCCACCGGCATGACTTGCTAATTGAGCTACAGCCCTTCCTTCTATTCGAGACTCGTCGCTCAATCCGTCTTTTGTAATAAGAATCGCTTCGGCGCTTTGAAGTAACAAATTATTTGTTGCGAATTCCGGAGTTAATGCAATATTATCAACATTGCCATTCTTAGCTAAAGATGGATATCGAATTCCGCTAAAGTCTCCGGACAAAAGTAGTTGGGTAATAGCGGCTGTAATTCGATAGCTCTCTGGATGGGTGTTGGTAAACATATCTCCAAAGAAATTCCAAACTTCAAATTCTTGTGCTGAGCCAGATTTTAAAAATTCATCATCCAAGTGGAGATCTTTCGATCTTTGCGATCCAAGCTTTTTAAAAACTGATTCACTATATCCAATAGCGTGAAGAATCATATCTGATTGTGTAATCCATTTGGAGAGTATAACGATTTTTCCTTGGTTTATTCTTAATTCCCTTAAACAGCCTTCTTTATCAGAGCATGAATAGAATATTGGATTCTGGGGGGTGCTTGCGCGACCATATGCAGAGGTAGCATTTTTTGGGGGACATCCGATATCCGTGATCAGACCGGGCAAGTAGTCATGGTGAGAAGTGGCGCGGTACAATTCTATACCTTTTGGAATTTTTGTGCCTATTGAATATTTGGATATTGTCGCCAATCTACGCATTTGTTGTACGAGCAATGGGAAATGCTCATCAGCTCGACTATAAATCTCGATTAATTGTTTTATTTCCTCTAAGTCATTAGCCACGAGTTTTTCCTTGAATTGAAGTTTTTATTCAACGTTGGGTTGCGCGAACACGCCGCTTTCTAAAGGGACAAATTTATTTAGGAGTCGAATGTGCGTTGGTACTTGTAGATGTTCCAGTTGCAGGTTGGTTGCTTGTTGTCGTCGTCGTCGATGGACGTTGTGGCTTAAGCGAACCAACGTCGGACAAAGAGTCATTGATGTTCGTTCTTTTTCCAGCTTTGGTATTTGAATTGCTCATATATTTGCCTTTACTTTTTCGGTGGTGGATTTGTTGTCGAATTGTTGCTTGTTGAATTCGTAGATTGCGTACTGGTGCTTATGGATTGCGGATTTAACCTGCCAATTCCAGCTAGTGAAAGTTTGGTAGACCCATCGCTGGATTCGACCATTTTCATCGATGTTGTTCCTTTAGCGTTTTTGTCTTTGTTGGTCATTTTAAATCCTACTTTGTGATCTTGGAATTATTATTTGAATTGCTATTTGTTGGCGCCGTCGTTGGTTGAGGTGCAACCGTTGTTGTGGGCGTGATAGGCTTCAGTATACCAACACCCTCTAATGAGCGAGTATTCGGGCTATTTTCCTTTTTCATTGGATCTCCTGTAATTTTAAATGCAGCTGTTAGTAATACAAGTATGAGAGCCACGCCGAACGAGCAATGTGCTAAACTATCATACTTAGCAAGGTCTTTGGTCGTTTTTGAAGCTTCATTGTGTTCGCCTTTTAGTTCGTGGGCGATGTACGCAGGATTCTTTTTAAAAATAAATAGAATCACAAGAATGTTAGCTCCGAATGCAAGCAGAGAGCCTCCGAATAGAAGCTTACTCCAGGCTGAGTTAGTAACGAATTTTTCATAAATCGTGATTAGCAAACCTATCGCTGCCATTGAAATTGTAAGCATTTGCTTGTCAAATTCATTCCTGCCTTCAATGAAGGCGGAGAGCATTACCGAGTAATAGGCTATGTTCCTTTGCATTAGTTCTTCATTGGCTTTTTCGTCATCTGTTTTGCTCATATGGATCCTTAGTTCGGGCTCATTCGCATAGTTTAAAAGTGCAGAAGCAAAGTCAATGGCACAAGAAAAGGTGACTAAGAGAGCCATATTCTTCGGACTGAAAATCAGCTAAAATAAGTGGATCCAAACTGAGTTTTTCGTCTACATGAATCTTTCGCATAGTAAGATTCTCAGAATGAATTTTCAGAATAAATAATTTTGTGTACTCATTTTTTTAAAGAGAATCTATTTTATCTTTCAATTTCGAGGGGACGATATATTTCGTAGTTGAGACGTAAACTAAGTTTTTACCCGATGCGGTTTTAAATTCGTGGGACAAAAGTTTTATAAACTTTTTTCCTCTGTAATTGCTGGGTATTGAGATGTCTAATTCGCGAGCCCATTTTTTACACTCATCCATACTAGGTGCGTTTAAGCCGTTTTTATGTCTGACTTCTCGGGCGTTAATCTTTCCGTTTTCCGCGCTCTCTTTAAATGTAACAGAATTACTTTCAATTATTTTCATGATTAATGGCTCAATTAGGTCGGCATGTTCAGGATTGAGGTGCTTAAGGTGTTCTAGATCACAAAAATGAGCTTCGATGTCCAGGCCATCTGTAAAGAACGAATGTATATTGTATTTTGAGAACATATTTGCGATATGTTCTTTGAAGTCCTCCTCCAGGTAGTCAGAATCTCTGTGAATGAAAATCTGGGTTTCGGGTGATACCGCTTTGATAAATTTCCCTAAGAGCGTTGCTGAGAGAACATTCGTGCAACCTTTGTATGGCCATATCATCAATTGTTCCGGTTTCAAGAAACTTTCTAACAATTTTTGCAACTTTCTGGGATCCGAGTCCTCTGTTAAAAAGACATATTTTACAGCCTTATTTATTAGAAGTTCTGCGCTGTCAAATGCTCCCAAATCCAATAGTATTTCGGCGAACTCTTCAAATTTCTGTTCCTTGCCGTTTTTCATCCAAATTATTTGAGCATCTTCGCTTAGTGCTTCCAATAAGTGTTTGGAGTGAGTGGCTAATAAAAGTTGTATTGAGCGTGAATGACAAATTTCCGACAAGACATTAGCTAATGCTTTTTGATTGTTAGGATGAAGGTGTGAATCTGGCTCATCAAGTAATAAAACTTTTGGATTAAAAAAATAGATGTAAGAAAGAATCTGTATGGTTTGTAGCGCGCCTGTTCCTGCGGCATCAATGGGTATTGTGTGACCCTTGAATTGAAAGTCCACCTGAATATACTCGCTAAGTTTCGCTTCAAACTTTACGTCTAAATCAACGTCTCCAAAAACCTTTTTCAGGGAAACTAAGAAGTCTTTCCAATTGGTATTTTCTTCTCGTTTTAGCCAAAGTTGGTACAATACGTTTCGTAAAACAAGATTGGCATCTCCGCGGGCAACAGCACGAACTAGCAGGCCCTCGGACAAATATTGTTCATTTCTTGCAATTCCTGCTAATCCTGGGACGTAAACGCTGAAAGGACTCGAGACTTCTTTGAGTGTGTTGAAAAGTTCATCTCCAACAACTGAAGTAGCAAGGTTTTTATTTTTTCCTCTACGGATAGAGATTTCGCCTTGAAATCCTGATTGAAGTTTGAAATTGAATACCATTGCTTGGGACTCTGTTTGAGTGAGTTGTCCGCCGTTCTTGAGGCTGTGAACTTCATGTAGCGGTGTATATAAAATTTGCTGGGCTGAAATTGTGCCAGTTCGCTCGTTTAGAAGTTCAAGCGATTGGCAAATTGAGACAGCGAAATGAATCGCTTGTAGGACTGAACTTTTGCCCGAGTTGTTCCCGCCAACAAAGATATTTTTTTGAGCGAGGTTCTTTAGGTTAACCTCAGTGATAGACTTAAATCTTTTAATTGTAACGTCTTGAAGAGTAGACATTCGAATCCTCCCAAAAAAAGTTATCGGGATCTAAGAAATAAAGTTCAAACAAAGTTTGGTTAAAGAGGGGATGCGCTGAGATCTCCGACTTGAAACTCCTAAAGGCTTCAACATTAATAGTAGATAAAATTTTAATAACCATGATTGGACGTTTTATTCTTTCTTCAATATACCAACTCATATAATCCTCCGAGATTCGAGTAGTGATTTTCGAGATCACCACAAAGCAACACCCTTGCTAGGCAATGCGTTCCGTTTATTTTGAGGAGAAGAGAATTTAGTGAGGTGAGTATGAGTTCAGAGACTCAATTCTAGGAATTGGGAAATTATAAATTTTCATATACGGAAATCATCTTGATCAAAAATTAACAGCTTACCGCACGCTTGTTAAAGATCTATAAACTTAAAATAGTTTTCCGCGTCAAACACAAAACTGTTTTGACTCGAAGGTTGTCGCCATTACATCGTTGTAAAGTAGTTTATATTTATAATTAAGGGCGTGTACTTTATGTCTATGAGTTTATTTTTGTTCTTAGTTTTGTTTTCAGTGAATTCACTTGCACAATCGGTTAAAGGAAAATCATTTCCATTCGCGGATATTTCGAAACCAATCTATACTTATACAGTTGATGGTCAGACATTTTATAGTAACAAAAAAGACATCAAGATAAAACGTAATCCAAAAGGAATCAGTTATGTGGACTTTGGAAACACGCCTATAGGTCAAACTTCGTTTTGGGCAACTACTTTGAACGTTGGTCCTTCCGTACCCGCCACCGATTATCAAAAAGCAACTTTTAGCGGAAACTCAGAATTCGTAATGGTGGATGATTGCGGAAAAAAAGGTCTCAACGTACGTCAATGTTTTATTAGTGTTACCCTAGAAGCGTCTACGCTTGGGGCAAAGACGGGCGAGGTTGTTAGTTTTTCGCGCATACAACCAAGTACTGTGTGGCAAGAAAGCCGATATATTTTAGAAGGTAATGTGACGCCGGAAGTTCCCCCGCCAAATCCGGCACCTAATGTTAATAAGCCTTTATGTGAAGAGAAAAAGAAAGGCTCCATCATCAGAGCCGATTCACTATCTTTTGGCGAAGAAATTCCAGTTATTGGAACTGACTTTTCACTTGTCTACTCTAGTGAATATGCGCCCGAATATGTTACCAGTTATCCAAATATCGGAAGAAATGGAAACTTTAATCCAGAATGGTGGACATATTCGATTCAGCACTTCTATGACGTCGCGAACGAAAGAATCTTCTTAGGTTCGGGAGTCTCGTATCCTAAGCCTCATGGAACTTACGACGGAAAAATAATGGTGGTAAATGGCTCAGAGGTTTACCTTTTTGATTCATCAGGCAAGCATCTCAAGACTCTTAGTTATCTGACTGGATATACGAAGTATGAATTCGGTTATAACTCTGTTGGGCGATTGATATCAATAACTGATGCTTACGGAAATATTACAACGATAAATCGAGCTGGTGGCTCCCTGTCTAGTATTGTTGGCCCTTATGGACAAACAACTGCAATAGACTTGGATTCTAAGTTTAGAATTTCCAGAGTCACGATTCCTTCTGGTGACAGTTATAAATTAAGTTATAAAGGTGAGTCTGGTTTATTGACGAATTTCGAAACTCCAGCAGGAAGAAAAACAAGCGTAACTTATGGATATAGAGGAAGACTAGTATCGAACCGCACTGGGGGCAGTGGATGGAATTTTCAGACTTCAGGCAAAGTTGGTAGCACGAATACGGCCGTTTTTTCTCAAAAGTCTACAATGAATCGTGAATGGACAAATGAGCAATTCAATTACGGCGCAAATCGCTATTATAAAGTTTCAACGTCACCTTCTGGATTGAAGACGTACTATTATGAAGAACCTGACGGTTCATCTTCCACGGTAACTCCTATTGGTACAATATCGAATACGCGACAAGAAGATCCAAGATTTGGTAATTTAAATTTCTTAAGTTCGGGTACTTGGATGATTAGCGGTGGTAAGCAACAAGGCAGTGGGCAGGTTCAGTGGGTAGAGGGTGCAACAGCCAATCCATTTGATTATGAAAGTTTAAATATCAATCAAAACAATAGTGGTTACATCGAAAATTCTTACTATGATCGTACGGACAATGAAGTGACAAGTATGTCTGATGGTGGGGTTGAGCGAAGAATTAAATTTAATAGCCTTGAGCAAGTTGTTGAAGCCCAGTTGGGATCAGATGTTCCTGTAACCTCAGAGTACGATCAAAGAGGCCGTCTCATTAAAATAAGTCAGGGACAGAATCGCGAGATTGCTTTCTCATATGATATGCACGGAAATTTATATAAAATTGTCGATCCACTAGGGATGGAGACAAAGTTTGAGTACAATAGTAATCGAGATCTGACTAAGATTACTGACCCTGCACAGAGAACTACCGGGTTTTTCGTTGATGGTGACGGGAGATCGATACAAATTGTAAGTCCAAATAGCACGTTGCATTCTTTGTATCGCAATGAATGGGGTTATTTGAGTGCCTACGTTCCGCCACCGCACCTGGGAACTTCAGACGGACAAATCAGCTATTTCTACAACAGCGATAAGCAGTTAGTGCGTATAAATAGCTTGGGATTGCATCCAACTGATTTTTATTACAATTCAAATGGACAAGTAAGCAAGGTAAGTCGAGGTGAAAAAACGCAAACATATGAGTACAGCAATACGGATGGACTATTGAAGAATTCAAAATCTTTTGATGGTATACATAGTACGTACAAATATGTTCTCGACAAAGTTGAGCAGGTTATAAATAAAGATATATTTGGCACAGTTTATTCTAAACTTCGAATAGCTTACGACGTTTCACTCTATCCGCTAAAAAAGATATTCGAGACTGACTATTTCTCGAAACCTCATGTAATTGACATTTCTTATGATAGCGACTATCGACCGGTTAAAGTCGGAAAATTGTTCTTACAGTATGAAGTAGGTTCTGGAAGGTTAAAAGGTACGGTTCTTAATTCTATTGAAGATCAGTATAACTATAATTCTTACGGAATGCTTTCTTCATATTGGGTGGGAAAAAGAAGCTCTAATCAAAGCTTAGAACTTGTTTATTCATACAATTTAGTTCGTGATGCCAAAAATAGAATTACTGAAAAGATTGAAGTGATTCTTGGTAAGCAATCTCATTACAAATACTTTTATGATCTTTCGGATCAGCTGGTTTTAGTAAAGAAAAATGGAAATATTATAGGTGAATTCACTTATGATCTAAATGGCAACATCTTAGCCAGAAAGAATTCTAGTTCAACTATATCAGCTACGTACGATTCCCAAGACAGATTGGTAGCGTTAGGACAAACTCAATATTCATATAATTCCATGGGTGACTTAGCGACAATCCAAAGATCATTAACGCCGGATTTATTCCTAACTTATTCTCCTGTTGGCGATCTTAAGAAAGTTCAATCACAAACAGGTAATTCAACTGAATTTTTCCTAGAAAGTGGCGGGCAGAGAAGCCATGCTTTTAAAAATGGTAAGCTTATTTATAAAAATGCGTATGAAAACGCATATCGGATGGTTGCTCAATTGGACGTTGAAAAATCCACTTCTAAAAAATTTGTACACGCGACAAGAGTTAATACTCCGGATTACATGGAGCTAAATGGCGGAGAGTTCCGTATTATTTCCAACCATCTTGGATCTCCACTACTCGTCGTTAATGCAAACACGGGGCAGGTCATACAGAAAGTTGAATATGATGTTTGGGGTAAGATAATTGAAGATACTAACCCGGGCATTCAGCCTTATGGCTTCGCTGGGGGATTGTATGATCCTGACTTAAAATTAGTTAAATTCGGTGCGCGAGATTATGATCCCGAAACTGGTCGATGGATAAAGAAAGATCCGATCTTATTTGATGGAGGGCAAGTTAATCTCTATGTTTATGCAAATAACGATCCTATTAATTGGACTGACCCGAGTGGTCTAAAAATTACTTTCAGAGATAGACAAACTCGCATCGTATTCAATAAGATGAAAAATAGTCTTGGATTGACGCCTTTTCAGAAAATGATGCTAGATCAGCTAGAAATTTCTAAATCCGAAATTTCAGTTGGGCAAGGGGATAACGATAACTGCTCAATGATGCTTCCGGGTCTAGCCTTGGGGTCTCCAGTTCCTGGAAATCGCAATGCTTGGATCGGGGTATGGACTGGGGGTACTGGTATCTATGATCAAGGAGTACTACTCCATGAATTGGTTCATGCCTGGCAAATTATAAACGATTTGCCAATCGATGAAGATCGGGCCCATACGGAAAATACAGAGTTTTGGAAAAGACTTAAATATAATTAGAGGGAGTTGGCAATGAACGTATTATTAATTGCTTCGCAAATTATTATGTGGATACTTTTGCTTACTCAGTCAACGTTAGCGGCTGGAAAATTGAATAAATATTGTACAACACTATATGGTGAAAATTCTTTCGTTTCTTTTGAGCCAATAGAATCAAATCGAGTCGTGAAAGTTTCCCATAGTATGTTCAGCAAGAGTGATCCTAAGATCGAAAGGTCCAAGGATACTCCTCTTCCGACGGGATTTTATTGTTTGAAAAATTCGGTCGATTTAAAATGCGCAAAGGGATTGAAGCTTGACACTAAAAGAGGTGAGTTTCCAATGTGCGTTTCTGACCTCAAAGATCTTCGCGAATTGTGTCCAAATGGTTTTGATAGTTTCTGGCCTGAGTTGACCAAGAAGATCTGTGCGGTACCAGAAAAAATGAAAGAACAAAAATAGAATTTTTTTATTAACGACTCCAATATCATTAATACTTTCCGCTAATACTTTCTGTTTGATAAACAAGTAAAGCCTTCGCCATTGAATTTAGAATAGTTTTGGTTGCGCTGCAATTGCATCGTTATTTTGATAATGATTTACTATTTGCAGTTATTTATTTACGAAAAAAAGTCCGTGTTAAGCTCCGAAAATAATCCGATAATTCATATTGACCAACATCTTTCCATGTATACTAATTTGTGTATATAAATAAACACTAATTTATTAACGAGAGGTGAAGATGTTGCGACGAAGTGCTTTTCTTTTATCTGTACTATTATTCTCAGGAATGGCTAATGCCGAAAAAGTACATTCCAATTTAGATTCAATCAAATTTACAAAACTGACAAAAATGAGTCAGCAAAATGAATACTCAATCACAAGTGTTCGTTTTTCTCCGTCACAACCAAAACAAGGTGAGAAAGTTACTTTGTTTATTGAATTGTCGACCGACTTTCAGAGCAATAGAACAGTTAGCTCTTTTGTTGATGTGTTATTGAATAACAACAAGGTTAAAGTGAAGAAGCAGTCTGGCAGACTTTGGATCACCGAACCAGTTAGTTTACACCAAATTGGTGCGCACGATTTCAATCTGAGTTTGCTCATCGAAGACTCAATTGTTAGTGAACGCACTCGTGCAAGTATTTTAGAATTATCAACCGCAATCGAAGCGCTAGAGCTACAAATTCCTCGCGAGCAAGATTTAGCTAAAAAAGCAGACATGATTGCTTCGTTAAATCTTAAGTTAACTCAAAAGAGCGATTTAGAAGTCATTCTTTCGAATCTGAAACAGGTTGTTTCTCAAAAAGTTTCGCGAGTGACTGTACAGAAAAATATCTTTTCACCAACTTATCCGAATATTACTTCTTCAACTCCAGAGGTGGGCTCTATTGCTGGCGGCGAAGTTCTAACGGTGTCAGGTAATAATCTCTCAGGTGTTAATAAAGTTTGGGTCGGAAGTGTTGAATTGCCTTCTTCTGCTTTCACAGTTGGCGCAAATTCAATTGAATTGGTCGCACCAGCTTTGACGAAAGGTATTCACGATATCGTCGTTGAAAAAACGGTTTCTGGCAGTGCAGTGAAAGCCACACTGAATAATGCTTATTATGCTCTAGAAGGAAATGTAACTTCTCCAGGCGAAGTTTATCCGGTCGCGTTCGCGGGCACACCTCTAAATACTCAAGCCAATCTTCCTGTAACTTTGGATGGTACCAAATCGTATAGTTCAAATGGTCAGACTCTCACTTATCAATGGGAAGTTATTTCGAAGCCTAGTGGCGCCACAGTGTCAGATGGTGTTTTCAGTGATGATACAGTTGTATCTCCTAGCTTCACAGCCACTACCGAAGGCACGTACGTTGTCTCTTTGGTTGTTTCTAATTCTACTCATGACAGTGTTCCATCGTTGACCGTCGTTACTGTTGGTCCTGTAGATCCCGTTACGGTAACACCATCTGAGATTTATGGACTTGCTCAAAAAGATGGGATTTATATTGGTTTATTCAGAGCGTGTAACAACAACGCTCAGGATTTGACTTACCAAATTTTGAATTCTAACAGAATCGTTTTGCTCTCTGGTATGAATCGTGGAGTTATTCCGCGTAATACTTGTACTAACTTTCAGTTCTCAGTGAACCTTGAAGGAAGTGCAACTCTTTCTCTTGATATTCCGTTCCTAATAAAATCACCCATTTCATTTAGAAAAATTATTCATTTGAATGTTGAAGCAGATGAAGCTTCAAAAGTCTTAGTTTCCACAACCTATTCTTCTGAGCAATGGTCTGGTGATACAGACTTAGAGGTTTTATCTCTCACAGGCTCGGTTCCTTTATTAGGAACATTCGATGAGGCTGCAAGTACTCCGATTAAAATTAAAAATACCGGCCCTGCCGCAGTTTCAGTTCCGTCTGGGCCTGTAATTACTCATTTAGATGGAAGTAGTTCTATCATCACGTCGGATTTCCCGGTTGGTCCTAAAGTTCTTCAACCTAATGAAGAATTCACATTTAATCTCATTGTTTCGCCTGGAACATTTGATACTAAAAATGAATCAAAAGCGTTACTTGAGTGGGAAACTGAAAGTGGAAAGCCTACGAAGATCGTTATGCTAAAAACAAATAAGTTTTCTGCTCCGACGTCGTACAGTCAAACATTTGATTTAGGCGAAGTAGAAGTCGGTGAGTATCTCAATTCGATTGAGTTACAGCCACCTGCAGAATTTTTTCCGAATGGATTGACTGGTCTTGCTCAGGCAGTCAGTGGACAAATCACAGATTCGGCCTCAGGTCGATTCTCAGTGAGTGGGTTGAGCACAGCTTTCCCTTCATTGATTGGCAACTCGGATTTCATCACTCCAAAATTTATTTCTCTATGGCCGGAGTTTGAGAATGACGTTGCAGGAACTTATACTGGCAAATTCACTGTGAAAGTGAAAGGTTACCTAACGCCTTTTGAATACGTTGTAACTGGAAAGTTTGTGGTGCCGTAAATGAAACTTTTAATTTTTTCTTTATTCTTTATTTTTACAGGTATTGTTTCTGCTCAAACACCTAAGTTTATTGATCTGAACACCAACAAAAATAGTTATGTGGTTGGGGATCGTGCTGTTCTAATGGCTTCAATTAGAACGACACCAGTCAACTCTGATGAAGAAATATTTTTAAAGTCTACTTTGGCAGGGGCCAACATTAAAATATTGATGTTGGGTCTTACTGAGGGAGTACACGTAACTCCTGCACTCGCTGCAGGAGCTTATTTGTGGGAAGTTAAAGCTTACATTCAAAACAAAGATGCAGCACTTAATTTAATTACCGGTATTGCAGAGTGCGACGCTCAAGATATTAAACTCAATCGTTTGTATGCGGCAGAAACGGACACGGTCAAGCGGGCGAAGCTCATGGACGCCATCACAGAAAATATGGAGCTCAAAGCGAAGTTCATTGAGCAACTCGATGCCGGTAGAGTTTTGGTGGAGACTAAGCAGCAGACAGTCTCAGTCACACCTGTCAAAAGAAACATTTCTATGGTTAATCCAATAACAATTAACGTAGACCACACTGATCAAATATATTTTGTCGGACAGTCTGCCTATGTTACCGCGAATATTGATCTAGAAGCTGTTGAATCGGATGAAGAATTAAGTTTTGAATCCGTTGGAAGTTTCGACAATCAATTTATGAGCAAGATGGATCCAACGTTTGGATATTTCGGATTCTCTGTTCAACAAAGTCTGCTAACTTTAGGTCAGCATGCTGTCAAGATTGACCTTTATTCACGTAACCATCGAAATGCGACTTCTTTAAAAAGTGCGCAGGCCAATGCAAATTTCAGAAAATACGAGATGGAAGGTCTTCGAGATAGCGCAACTAGTTCGGCAATGGCTGCATATTATCAAAAAGAGATTGATGATATCGTCCTTATTCAAGCAGCACTAACAGAGATGTATTCAAATTCAAGATCATTTGTTGCGTCAGCGACTGCAACTATTAACGTTCAAACTGCCACAATCACATATTTGGCAGCTGCTAATAATTCCAACTGCACGATTAAAGGAGCGAGTCTGTCTTGTTGGGGAGCCAATGACAGTTACCAGATGGGACTCGGAAACACGACCAATCAGGTTATTCCATCTGTTAATTTCACGTTAGGGCATGGGGTCTCTCAAGTCGCGATGTATGATAAAACAGTGTGCGCAATTAAGTTTGGCCAATTGTATTGTTGGGGTGGAAATGTATATGGCCAGCTAGGAAATGGCACGATCACTTCAGTCGCATACCCTGAGTTAATCCCCTTTACCAACCCGGTTACGAAAGTTGCGACAGGTATAACGCATTCTTGTGCGGTGTCTGGTGGTAAACTTTTCTGTTGGGGCGATAATACTTACGGACAGTATGGTTATGGTAGTACGGGAAATTCGTGGGTGCCCATGCTGATTAGTACAGCAGAAAATATCACTGATGTCGCTATTGGAGCTTCAGCTACTTGTGTGATTACGGTTTCAGGAAAATTGTTGTGTTCTGGATTCAACGGCAATGGTCAGTTGGGTGACGGAACAATCGTCAATAAAACCACGTTCGTGCAAATTATTGCGGCTGGTGTCACCGCTGTTTCTATGAACAACAACACTGGCTGTGCAATTGTTGCAGGTGGGGCAAAATGCTGGGGTCATGGTGGTAACGGCAGAGTTGGAAATGGGACCACTACCGCAAACATAACTTCACCGGTAACTCCAACAGGTCTTACAGCAGGTGTGACAAGTATCTCCGTTGGATATACTCACACTTGCGCAGTTGTAAGTGGAGCTGCACGTTGTTGGGGAACCAATACCAATGGTCTTCTCGGTGCCGGTACGGCAAATGCGACTGTTTGGACAGCCCCTCAAACTATGTCGACTTTCGCGTCAGGAGTTGAACGAATTGTTACAGGTACTAATACGACTTGTCTGATTAAATCAGGAGTCTTGAGTTGTTGGGGATTGAATTCCGTTGGGCAGTTAGGAAATGGCACTACGACGAATAATGCAACCGCCGTAAATCCTACAGTTCAAATTTATAATTAGATTCTAACCACAATTTATTTTTGGAGAATAAAGTGAATTTTAAAGCGATTATTGTTTTTGGTGTATGCATGTTCGCGCAGTTAGTTTTTGCGCAAACAATTCCAATCACTGAATTAAGCACTAATAAAGCGTCATATGTGGCCGGTGATAGAGCCGTTCTTCTTGCTTCTGTTAGAAGGCATCCGACAGGATATCCTAATGATGAAGTTTATGTTGAGGGGACGCTAAATGGACAGCCCATTAAAATGCTAAGTTTGTCAGGTTACCATGCGGCGTACGTGACGGCCGAACTTCCGGCGGGCAGTTATGTTTGGGAAACGAAAGTTTATACTAGAAATATGATTGGAGCCGAATACTATCGAAATGAAATTGCTCAGTGTGATGCAGAAGAAATTAGACTTAAACGTCTTTTCGAAGATGAAACAGATGCGGCCAAGAAAAGTGATTTGACGACTGCGATAAATGAAAATGCGGTCAACAAAGCATTCTTTCAAAATCTTCTGTCGACTATGAAATCTCTTAGAGACACAAAGTCGCAAACGTTCATTGTGGATGTAGCTAAGAAAAATAGTTTCTTATTAGATCCCATGGTGTTGTCACTCAATCATATTAACCCGGTTTATTATCAAGGTCAGTCATCGACACTAAAAGCGACCATTTTCCCTTCCAATATTACGTCAGACGAAGCTCTAGAGTTTCAGGTACGTGGTGAGTTTGATGGACTGCCATTTGTGATGGAGAGTATTACCAGCACTGAGTTCTCAGGCAAAATTCCTCCAAGCATGTTGACGTTGGGTTCGCATTCGTTTGCTGCTCATTTGTACGCTCGTAGTCAGCATAACTCGAACTATTTGCGTATTGCGCTCAATTTTACAATTAGTCGTAAGTTTGAGTTAGCAATTCTTAGAGATACTTCATCAAACTCAGCATTGTCGGCATATTACCAAAGAGAGATCGATGAACTGGAAATGTTGTCGGAAATGATTTCTGACATCCAAAATAATAGTTTGGTCTTTGTAGCTACCGCAATAAAGTCAATTGATGTGCAATCAGCCGTTCTGAGTCAAATCAGTGTCGGCGAATATTCTGCATGTTCAATTAAAGCAAAATCACTGTCTTGTTGGGGAGCTGACAGCAATTCAATTTTAGGAAATGTTCCCAATAAACTTGTTCCTACTTTGATGCCAGATCTAGGCGATGAAGTTACCCAAGTGTCGACTTATAAAGATACTTGCGCAGTAAAAAATGGAACGCTGTATTGTTGGGGTAGAAACGTAGCTGGAACAGTTGGAAATAATTCTCAACAGCCAGTTTTAACACCACTGTTGATCACTATTCCCGGAACTGTTCAGAAAGTTTCCCAGGGTAGTAACCATGCATGTGCGGTATCAAGTGGAAGTCTTTATTGCTGGGGAAGCAATAGCAATGGGCAGTTTGGCAATGGCAATACAACTGCATCGCTTATCCCTAAGTTAATTACGCTAAGTGAGGCTGTTACCGAAGTTGAAGCGGGAGACCGTACGACTTGTGTAATCACCGTGACACAGAAATTACTTTGTTTCGGCATGAATTCTGATGGTCAGGTGGGTGATGGAACGATTACAGATAGAACAACTCCATTTACGGTATTCACTTCTGGTGTTACTGCGGTGTCAACAAGAGCAAGTACAAGTTGTGCGATTGTATCTGGTGGCGCGAAATGTTGGGGATTGAACCTTACAGGTCGTCTTGGAAATGGAACTACTACACTATCAACAACACCAGTAAATGTGACGGGAATGAGTTCTGGAGTTTCAAGTATCTCTGTTGGCGGAAGCCATACTTGTCTAGTTGCTAACGGCGCGGCGAAATGTATGGGTTATAGTGTAGGTATTTTGGGTGATGGTACTCCAAGCGATAGTTTCGTGAAGCTTCCTGGATCTGTCTATGGAATGGGTTCTGATGTTGATCAGATTTCGGCAGGACATGACTTTACATGCTTGCGCAAACTCGGCAACGTACATTGCTGGGGTAAAGGTTTGAATGGACAGCTAGGGAGTGGTTCAGCGAGCAACTCCCTTACTATTCTTCAGCCGGTCATTCCGTTGGATTAATCAACTAGCAAATTGGTGACTAGATGAAGAGTCCGAGAGTGTTAGCTCTCGGACTTTTGTTTTTTGCTTATTGATAGTCCGCGCTAAATATGTCGACTATACTGTTTATAATTGTTCAAACGACAACTGTAATATTCCAACAATCAATTGGGGTACGGACTTCTAATGAAATATGCACTGTTTCTTATTTCTCTTGTCACAATAAATGCCCACGCGGAAACGCGTGGGGAATATCAGGATCGGGAAGATCTTAAGAATCCATACATTTATAATAGTAGAAGAAATCAGCAGGTAAGTGCAGCTGACAAAGATGTACGTAATCAAGTTGCTGATAAAAATAAGCCAGGATTTTATCAGTTAAGATCAGAGCAAATTCACTCTGATTCTGAGGCGGCCACTGTAATCAACGCTCACACATCGCCGGTGAGTTTTGATAATATTTTGATTCTAAAGTTCGTGTGTTCAACGGGCTTGAATGAATTAACAATTCCAGTGAAGTTTGAGAATGTTAAATGGGATTTGGTAAATAAAAATTTAAAGTCTGATTTATCAAACGGTTCAATCCAAACAGATCCGAATGGGATTGCCAAGATTCATTTTAAATCCAGTGAGCCCATCAGAGATCAAAAAATAAAAGTCGAAGTAAAAACGACCAAAAAGGAATTTGCATTGGGTGTCGGTCCCTACGAAGTTCTTTTAAATGAAAAAGACTGCAGTCAGCGCTAATCTTTCTTCCAAGTGTGCGTATCAATGTATGTTGGTTCGGTCAGAGCACTCCATCATCCTCATTTATTCCCCAGCTTTAATTCAAGAAGTAGTATCGCTCTTTGTGTTAAAGAATGGACAATTTACTTATTCTGAGTCTAGCTTTCCGATCTCGTTCAAACTCTGAAATTGTTAATACATACGACAAAACATAATATGGTTTTGAAAGTGTATGGTTAGTTTGGAGGTTTTGTGCCAAGTACCTTGTAGCTTTAATTGCGGGGCTGTTCGTAGGGTTTGTGGCAGGAATAATTCTGGGAAGCGCAGGAACTAAGCAGATGCTAGATGATGATGCGGCGTTGGAAAATGATCCAGCGATAAAATATTTTATTCAAGTACCAGAATCAGTTTTTGTTGGTTCCGAAATCGGTGGAGCTAATTTGGATGAGTACGAACTACGATTCACTCCTGATAAGGAACCGAAGGTTGGTGGTGTCTTGTATCACCTCGTGAAAAATGGCAGTAAGGTGGTAGTCTTAGTGAGCAAAGAGGAGAGCATGATATTGTTTGAAGTCGTACAGTTCTTCGATGTTGATCGTCTTAGAGTAAAGCCACTTTCTAATGATTTTGCGAACTCATGGAAAAAAATCTTTTAGTTGAATGTGATGAATAAGAAAAAACTTGTTAAAATCTCACTGATAATTGTCGGATTGATCTTCTTGTTGTTCTGGATGAGAAGCTGTTGGTTAATTGATGCCTGTCTAGACTCTGGTGGCCGATGGAATTATGAAAGTAAAAGTTGTGAAAATTAAGCCAGCTTCGAATCTGATCATTGAAAGATCTAGTGAGAATGGAGAGATATCCTATCTCATACGTTTCAATAATCATCCTATTCATAAAACAATCAATCTGCCGGATGCGCGTTGTTCAGTGAATGGCGCTGAAGTGGTCTGTTTAGACCTATTTAATCTCGCTGTAGGATTAGCTCAACATTTCACCAAGCTTTCACATGTGTACGACGCGATTGAGGTGAAGGGCAATGGATATAGAATTAATCTATCGAAAGACATTGGTGATAGGGTCGCTAATTGCTTCGTCAATATTGATTTTGATCAGCATGGGCAGATAGTTTCAATTGAAATAGTTTAAGAAACAACTATGGGGTGATCTGTGACGAAGAAAATTTTAGTTCTGAATGTGATTTGGATGATCATTGCAGCATTATTGGTTTCCATCACATATGTACATACTAAAGAGTCATACACTGAGGTCGGAAGAAATAATGGGCTTATTGAAGCTCGATGGGAAGCAATAGATACATTGAAGAAAATCAAGGAAATTGAGTCTTGTACTTTATATGAAGGGCAGGAACAGCTGGCATTTATTGATGTAAAGACACGAAGTCTAGCAGTCATACCTACTAACGATAAGACTTTTCATTTTTGTCTTTATGAATAATATGCGAAAACTATCTCTATTTATTTTTCTGTTCTCACTGTTTGCGGCCGTGTTTTTTTACGAGAATATGTCGTGGGTACGAGAAACGTGCGCTACCTATGAGAATGGCATGTGCTATAAGAGATTCGATGGTGATCGACCAAAACGCTATTGGAGTTTAGATGCTTGTATCTCGGATAATGTAAATGAGGCGAAAGACTTTATTTGTGCGAGCGGCCCCAATGCCGATATGCCTCACAATTCAATGCACTCGAGCTTCAGGAAGGTTTATCATCAACTAGATAATTCATTTGTTGAGCGCGAAGTTGAGTATTCATTTTCGTTTCAGATTATTTCACTCACGGTCGGCGCGATTTTATTAGCAGTAGTTCTTGCAGTTAAAGTCGTAGCGAAGGTCATATGGAAAACAAAAGATTAGGTGGGATGGTGCTCTCGGTAGTGGGAATGCTTGGAGCAATTGGCGTTGTTCTTCAGTATAGCGACACGGGATGCATAAGGCCCAATCCGAAAGTCCCAGAAGTTTGTGGATCAGGAACACAAATACTTACTATCGTTTTGTTTCTAATGTTCGTCGGCTTACCGCTGGGATTTGTTTTCGATAGTTATTTAAAAAAGCCAAAAGTAGGAGAGTCGGAAGACAAACTTAAGAAATAGTTTATTTTATATATTAAAGTTCGAGAGTTTACCCTCTCGGACTTTTTTTGTTTTTAAAGATCCAGTGAATTTGAAATCATGTTAGGAAATTCTCGCAATACTTCAACAGTCAACGAAGTCAGAATTAATTTGTACACTAAAGGAATCTCTAGAGCGTGATCACTTCTCACATTTGAGTTTTGCGAGTGAACTCTTCCTCTGGCGGTCCATCAAAGTCCTTGCTGTCCATTCATTCGGTAGAAAGCTTTAAACAAAACAAAACAAAAGTATGTGGATTTCGAGTGATTCGTGGAGCGCACTTTGTAGAACTTTTTTGCAGAGTTCATGGTTGATCATGGATGCGTCGAACTTCTATGCTGGTGTCATTTCTCTCTGCGCGCCACCTTGAAGCGGTCTGTGAAATTTTTTGGAAATTTAATCGCACACCCCCTATCCTGTGAACCTATCAAGCGGGAATCAGGTCAGGGGGATCTATGACGTTCAAAAAAATCACATATACAGTTGCGGCGACATTTCTGCTGCAAACAACTTCGGCGCTAGCTGCCATTGTTATTCAAAATCCAAAAGCAAATTCAGTAAAAGATAAAAACAATCTGACGATTGAAGTGAATGGCTCTTGCGTAAAAGGCCATATCCTTAAAACGAATGCGACTGATTCAACTGGTAAAGCGACGGCTCAAGTTTGGTCGCAATGTCAGTCTTGGGGATTTTCAGTCAATGTTAATATCTCCGCATTAAAAGATGGCGCGATTAAAGTTGCTGTTATCCAAGATAAAAGAAGAAATCCAGAGCAGGCTTCTTTGAGTATCGTAAAGCAAGCTTCTGTAGTTGTGGTAACACCACCAGTGGTCACTCCTCCTGTAGTAGTAACGCCTCCAGTGGTGACTCCGCCAGTAACAGGCAATCAAAATATTATCATGGGCGTAAACGGTCATGATGGTGATGGTCGAGTTGGTTCGCTTTATCCAAACTCTGGTTCTGAAGCGATCTTTAAACTTTTAGATTCAAGAAATCTACGTAGCTATCGTTTCAACGTCGATCCACGCAATTATACGACGTTAGATAATTTAGTGATGTTGGGCAAAAAATATAACATCACTTTGCGTCCGATGATCTTTGCGATTTCTTCTGACAAAGCACTTTTGCAATCAACGACTTATGCTGTTGCAAAACGTTATGCAAATGACATTAAGATCTGGGAGATTGAAAACGAAAACGACCACTCTAAAGTCGGCGCACAAGATCGTATCAATAACATGGCAGCGATGTACAAAGGCGTGAAACAAGCGTCCGACGAACTCGGTGCAGGTTTGAAAACAACGATCAATGTGATGGCTTGTAACGTTGATGATAAATCAGCGACAGCTCGCTGCCCAGGTGACTCATTGGGTGCGATGTGGTTCCTCGATATGGCTAAAGCTTCAGGTTTTAACTTTGACTTCGTGAGCTTCCATTACTATCCGTTCCTCAGTGATAAAGGCTACTACTACAATATGTACCTTAGTCAGATGCGCGCGATGGCTACGAAGTTCAAAACAAAAATCTTCTTAAACGAAACAAACTGTGCTGACGTTTACTACGGCAACACAGATGGTGGTTTTGCTGGCGATAAAGCTTGTTACGACAGTATTAAGCAATTCTTGACTGAATTAAATACGAATTACAAAGACATCGTCGCAGAAATTAATATGTACGAAATCCTTGATGAGCCAATCAATGGTGGCGTAGAGAAGCATTTCGGTCTGATGTACAACATCAACAATCCGAAACCAACTTTGGATTTGGTTACAAGCTTCGCGAAGTAGGTTTATAATCCGGCTTCACCGGAGTATTCAATTTAGAAACCAAAAGCCTCGGTCATAAGCCGGGGCTTTTTTATTACTCTAGTACACAAGATACGGGCTCGTCTTGTCCCACCAACGGGCCATGGCTGTAAGAGATGATTCCAGATGATGTTGAACGAATCACGGTACCTTCACTTTCATCAGTCCACACATGCATGCAAAGTCTGAATTTACCGCCGACTTCATTTTTACCAGTGAAAATCAAACTGCCAGCGCCGAAGCAATCTCGCTTTCCACCGATATCTTCTTCCACATTCAGAAAGTAAGCCGTGTTGCGACTTTCATTGGAATTGTCGTTTTCTTTTAAAATATAAAGATTCTGTTCTGACGACGAATTCTCTCCCATATACGGGGATTTTTGTTCCAGCGTAATGTGGCGCCCCTTGCAAGTCATCGTTGCTTTTTGATCAGCTTGCGCGAAGGAACAAACAGAAAACGTTGCCGATAAAAAGAGAAATATCTTTTTCATAAAAACTCCTTGAAATGGAAAACATCCATTTCCATAGAAGGAGGTCTTGTTTTCAATTCACAAGGCCGTAATTTGTTAATTCTCAGAGCTTTTTACAAAGGGGGAACCGCGTCTGTCCCTCTGGCCTTGAACCTGCAATGCCCCGTCCTCATGATTTTGGTGCGCCCTTATTCTCTTTTATTAATTCTGAGATTCGTTGCTCTGTCGTTGTTATTGACGATGGGACCATCTTTGTCTCAAGGTGCGATTTCCCCAGGGAAAATGCAGTGCCGTGGCGTCTTTGAAATTGTAGAAACTGCAATCGTAAAACCGGGTTTGATTTCGATGAACGAGATGTATCGCGGTGAAGATCAAGGTCTTTACATGGATCCGCTCGATAAAAAACCATGGACCGTCAAATACTTCACGGAAGCTGAGAAGGCCGCATTTCAGGTATTCTTAAATCGTGATGGTACGTTTAAAAGTGCATCGGGCAAACCAGCGACATCAGTTTGGGACAACGAATTCCTGCGCTTTGATGAGGCCCTGTTTATTATCGACAAGGACGGGCGTATCTTCGTCATGCCTTTTGAGGCAAGAGGCGTTTATCACCATTCTTCTTTAAGCAGTGGGCAGCCTGTGCTCTATGCGGGCACGATCGCCTTCTATGGCGGCTATCTGCGCCTATTAAGCGATAAGAGCGGGCATTATAAGCCATCTCCGCAACAATCTTTAGATGTTATTCGTTATCTTCATCAGCTCGGTGTTAATCTAACATATCTGCGTTTAGAGGGCGGCGTCGCTCGTTACCTCAATGGGGCTCACTCGTTAGAGTATAAAAACTGGCAACCACTCATTTTCAAATAAATATATGTTTCAGTTATGACCTATGCTATTTAGGCATGCATGAATTTACTGCATCTCCAATACTTTTACGTCGTCGCAAAAGAGCAAGGCTTCACCAAAGCTTCCAAGGTCCTGCGTATTCAGCAACCTGCGATCAGTCGCATGGTCAAACTGTTAGAAGAAGACGTTGGCTTTCCGCTTTTTGAAAAGACGGGTCGTCGGGTGCAGTTGACTCAAGCGGGTCATGAAGTCTTTGAGTATTGCAAAAAGATTTTCGGAACTGTGGATGAGTTAAAAACTTCGCTCGGTCAAATCAGCGGGGAGTGTAAAGGTCCCTTGCACATTGGTGCCGCGGAACCTATCGCTAGTCATTTTATTCCAGGCATTCTTAAGAGTTACCTGACAGATCATCCACTCGTGTATCCGAATATTTTTTCAGGACCGGCATCTTCGTTATTTGAAAATATCGAAAAGGGTCAATTGGAACTCGGCATGTTCTTTCATATTCCAGAGCTGCCTGAAAAACTCGAAATCATTCACAACAATGAAGTTCGCTTTTATCTTGTGATCAAAAAAGATCTGAGACGCAAAAAAGAAATTCTCGAAACATTCATTGGTTCTCGCGAAATCGACGATACATCGACAAAACGTTTTCCGACGTTAGAGCGTCTTCGTAAAGATTATCCAGCGGCAAAAATTAAAATATCTACTAACAATCTAACGGCCCACAAAGAAATGGTTTTACAGGGCTTGGGTGTTGCGATTTTACCAGCTTTCCTCGTCGAGAATGACATCAAAAATGGCTTGTTGTCGGACGTATACCCGACAGAGCACTTTAAATTCCAAATGAAGTTTATAAAAAGAAAAACCGCCATTTTGTCTATGGCGGCACAAAAGTTTTTAAGTCAGTGCGATTAAATTAGAGTGTTCGCTGAAATTCAGTGAACGATCAGTGAGTGGCGAGCGAACAGCTCGCTTGCAAAGGTAATTCTCTTTTTAGTAGTTTCGTTTTCGTCGACGTGTACGAAAACAAATTTACTTAAGAAAAGAGAATTCAAATGAATGCAAAATTCCTTATCACAGCTTCCTTCCTTGCTTTCGCAATGACAGCAAACGCAGAAACACAAAAATCAGCAATGAAAATGGCTGACAAAAGTTTTATCAAACCATACTTAGGCGTGGGATCTTTCCACATCGCTGGTGCTGCAGATGATTTCTCTGCCAAAGGCGGAATCGTTGCTGGTGCAACTTACGAAATGCCAACCTCAGTAGAAAATCTTTCTGTGGATACAGGTCTTGAATATCTTCAAGCCGGTGCACAAAGAGAATACGTGTGGGTGAACTCAGGCAATACGGCGATCAAGCAAGAAGTGAACATGGATTACATCGCGATCCCACTGAAAGCGCGCTATCAGTTCTTATCTCAAGAAGCCAAAGCTGTTTCTTATAAAGCAATCGGTGGCATCACAGTAGCACAGTTGATTTCAGCGAAATCAAAAACAGAAGTGTTCGGTCAATCAGACGAAAGTGATTTGATGGGTGACTTCAATCACACGGACATTCTTGCTTCGGTGGGTGTCGGTGCTGAGTACGACATGCTTGGTTGCAAGACAAGTCTCGATATCGAATACACACGCGGCATGTTGGCAGTAAGCAAAGAAGCGGGCGGCAACAATGAAGGTTTCATCGTTAAAGCCGGCTTCGCAATGCCTCTTTAATACAGAACATAATATTTCTTTGGAGCTATAAAAATGAACACTCAAAATATCCTATCGATAGCTATTAAATCTCTCGTCTTCACAACACTGCTAGTGGCAGTAGGCTGCGTGACCATTCCATACCAACCTTATGCACGCGATGTGAAAAAGAAAGGCCAGCAGGGCGGTGTCGTGGCGCTTAAACTTGATCACCGTGATGAAGACCGTATCAAAGCGCAAACGATGATGGATCGCACATGTCAGCCACTTGCGGTTAAGATCCTTGAAGAAGGTGAAATCGTTGTCGGCCAAGAAACGAAGTCCAGCGGCAACACCTCATTCAACGAAGGTCAAAAAGGACAGAAAGTCGGAAATCTTTTCGGCATGCCTGTGACGTCGGGTGGAAAAGACCCAAGTCAGCAAGTGGAGTCGTCGACAAGCACAACTCAGCTTAAAGAATGGCAGATCACTTATGAGTGCGAGAAACAAACAAGGCGCGCGGCGCGTTAGGCTTAGCGAACACTCTGTTCGGGTAAATCTTGATTCACTATGGGGCCTCGGGTATGAGGCTTTCATGGAAATCGAAGTTGCTCGTTCAGAGACCACTTACAGACAGTACATCGAAAGAGAGTTTCGCCGGCGCTGTCGACGGAACTCTTTGTACTCATTAAGAGCCTTCGCACGTGATCTTGAGATTTCACCTTCAAAACTTTCAGAAGTTCTGCGCGGCAAGTGTGGTCTTTCGGCCCATGCTGCGGAAGAACTTTGTAAACAGTTGAATCTATCCCAAGTGGAAACTCAGCATTTCGTAATTCTTGTCGAAGCGGAACACAGTCGTAATTCCACTCGTAAAGCACAAGCCCGTGACTTGCTTAAAACTTTCCAAGCAACTCATGGTTACAACGAGCTTGATCTTGAACGCTTCAAAATCATTTCTGATTGGCAGCATCTTGCACTTTTAGAACTAATGGAGCTTGATACTTTTGAAAGCAATCTTGAGTGGATGGCGCAAGCGTTGGATCTGGATATCTTTTTGGTTTCTGAATCTTTAGAGCGCTTAGAAAATTTCAATCTCGTTGAAGTGGTTGACGGCAAGTATCGTCCGACTGGCGGCAATATGGCTGTCGCGACGAACGTTCCGTCGCGAGAAATGCGAGAGTTCCATTTACAAATGATGGCCAAAGCCTCCGAATGCGTTGAAACGGGCCGTATGGAAGATCGCGGTGTTTCCCACATGATCTTTGCCATGGATGAAAAAGATTTCCCCAAAGCGCAAGAAGCTCTTAAAAAATTCCGTCGCGAATTCGCCACAACCTTGCAAGAGGGCGCACATAAAAACTCGCTCTACAGTCTGGGGATTCAATTAATTCCGATCACAAAGAAAAAGGATTCTCTATGATGAAGTTTCTTATAATCGCTTTAACCGCGACGCTGTTTGTGAATCCTCCTGCCCACGCATGGAAAGAGGTCGGCGATGCAGGTGGAGCGTCGGAACAAAATCTGATTTATTTCGCTCAAAATGCCCATATGCTTTTAGCAAGCGCAGGCAACTTGTTTCAGTGGGAAGCAGGTTCAGAATCCGATAAAGAGAAGCTAACTCAATTCATCAAAGAATTAGAGAAAACAGATATTCGATTTAACTATGCTGAAAGTGCGACAAGCGTCTTTGAAAAGCACGAATACGTTTGGATTCTCAATTCTGTCAATCTGGGTGCATTTGATTTGGATGGGAACTTAGTGCTTTCCTATTCAGAAGTACTGCGCCTGTATTTAACTGTGTTTTCATTCGAGAATAATTCGCCTGAGTTGAGCCGTTTTGCCGAAAGATTGTTGCATGCATTTGATGAAAGCAGCGATTATCAAATGGCGACGAGCTATCGCGAGTCCATAGGCTGGATGCAGGTTCAAGATGGCTTTCTCTTTGTGAGGGATGAAACGGTACCTCTCCATGTTCCCAAAGCAGTTTTTGCGAATCGACTATGCCAGGGAAAATTTGAAGATCTAAAACTTTTCAACGCGGCATTAACTGCAGTTGAAAGTATTGGTAGTAAAGTTAGTTTGCTGCTTGCTGCAGAGGCGAGTTACTTGTGTGATGGTCGCCCTGCCAATAAAAAAATCTTTTTGAACTTCGAACTCAATACTTCGAAAAATCCGGCGCAGTTAAATCTGCGCTAGCGATTTGAATTCACCAAACTCTGCTCAATGAACATATAGTCAAATGGTCCCGAAGCTTTCCAATAGTTTTGCTGAAAAGCTTCGTCTTCGAGGAAAATTCCTTGAATACTGATTCCGTAAATTGGAGTTTTATTAAAGCGGTCTGGCACTGTGAATTCTAAGATGATTGTGTATGTGCCGTTTCCCGAGTTGAGAATTTTTTCTTTAAAATTAAAACCCACAAAGTCTTTAAAACTTCCAGAGTTGTGCACAGCCTGGAGTTCATTGTTAACATTGGCCAATGTATAAGTGTCGAGGCCTTTGATGCGAACGGGGCTGCTCGAATTGACCACGATTTGAAGTTCAATTTTTTGACCTCGTGAAAACTCATAAGAGTTCGTAATAGCTTGCGCTCCGAATTTTGAAATTCGTTTTAGACCGTTTGTTATTTGAACTGACTTAACTGAGTATTTCGCCGTTACATTAGAGTTGATGACTTCAAAACCATTTTCTTCTGGCAAAAGTAAAAGCGCGCTGCTGACAGTGCCTATACCATCAACCTTGATCATTCTTGGAAAGTATTTTCCGGCGTAGGTGTTTGCTGAGATTTTAAAAGAGACTGATATTTCCCAAACTCGGTTGCCAAGATCTTTCACTTTGCAATTAGGAACCGATGTGACAGACGGATAGCCTCCACCTTGTATGGCGGGATTTTCGCCGCTCAACCCAAAGTCACAAACCTGAGGAGTCAGATCCGTATAGCTTTTCACTTTCAAAACGATGGTTTGAATCTCGCCAACCGTGATTGGCGATTTGGCATACTTCAGCTCTTGTAACTCTAAAGTCGTGATGAATTCAAGATCAGCAGCTAAAGCATCCGCTAGGAATTCTTGAGATGTTTTTTGAAAACGACCTTGTTGATCGAGTTCAATATCGAAGTGGTATCCGCGTCGATCAAATTGCAGGTCCACCAAGCGACCATTGGAACCTAGATAGCAGGCGTTCACCATGATCATAGAAAGTCTGACTTGTTTTACGCCATTCTTCATTCCGGCATCGCGCCAACGTGGAGTTTGTGAAGCTTGACCGCCAATTTTATAACCCTGTTTATCACAACCAGCTACGAGCGAAAAATTACCAAAATCTGTATCTAAGAGTGTTTCACCGTCCGAGAAGAAACCAAAGTTCGTGAAGAAGAATTTTTCTTGGAGGGTTTCCTTCGGCATGGGGAATTGAAAAACACCTGACGCCAACTGAAAACCATTTCGCGTGCTAAAAGGAGTATAGCGCAAGTTTGCTTTGAAGACTTTTGCTATCGCAGCACCCAGCTGATCAGGCAATCTTTGTGCATCATCAGCGAGTCCTAAGTGATGAGACCATTCGTGGAACAAGATCGCTACCATGTTCTCCATGGACAAGGAGCCAATCAGATCCGTGTTAAAGTAAATATCACTGCCGACTTTTTGAGATGTCATGGCGATACGATGTGATTCACCCAAATTCGAAGAAAAGAAATCTGGATTTGCGCGTTCACTTTTAAATTGCAGCTGATCTGTGCTCGTACGATCTGCGACTTTCGCCAATTGCGGCAGTAAAGTCTTTGCGGGTTCTTGCTTAATGCAATCGCTCATCGCGCAAGCTTTGATAAAGTCATTACGGTGCGCCCACACCCAGCGGACTTGTTTTTCAGCTAGTGATGCACCTTCGATAATTTGTGATGGATTTGCAGATTGAGCCAAAGCTGAAATGGCGAAAAGGAAAGACGCAAGGACTGTCGCAAGTGAGCAGATTTGTTTCTTCATGGGCGTGGTTCTAGCGAAATAAACTCGCTTTAACAATGACCACGCTGGCACTTAAATTGTTTACAATGGGAACTTAGCGGAAGATGCTCGTGATAGAAATCGAAGCTTTAGGGAAAAAAACAGGTTTTTGAGTCTTAGCCGATGCCAATTTCATATAGCCGCACAAAAGTACGCCCAAGAAAATGAAGAACCAATCACGTGGTTGTAAGTGCATTAGCATAAGAAAACCTTATCGGGCGGGGCCCGCAGCCTTAAAGGGTCTTACGTCCCTTCATGTATCCAACATAATATTCGATGCCACTTGTTATACTCAAAACCACGCTGATCCACAAGACTCCGTAACCGATTTTGTCTAAGTAAGGGATATACGGGTCCATGCTGCCAATAATTACAAGGGGGATGGCTACCATTTGCATAGCCGTCTTCCATTTGCCAGCAGGTTTGGCATCGATGATCACGCGATCTGCCGCTGCAACCGATCTGATGCCGCCAATGAAGTTATCGCGAGCCAAAATCAGGATTACCATCCAGGCGTCGACTTTGCCTTGAGAAAGCAACATCGCCAACACGGAAGTGACTAAAATTTTGTCAGCGATCGGGTCCATGAACTTACCCATGTTGCTCACCACGCCGAATTTGCGGGCATAGTAGCCGTCATAATAGTCAGTCACGGAAGCGAGCAAGAAAAGCACGGCACTGACGATGTTCCAAGTCAGGTTGTTGGGCCACATCGTTGCAACAATAACAGGCACCATGAAGACGCGGCTCATGGTAATTCTCATAGGAAGATTTTTTTGCCACTCAGTCGCAGTTGTGCTCAAGGATGCTCCCTGGGATATTAGTTTTGCTCTGGACTTAGGCTAACTGTTTAGCATAGAAATAATCAATGTTTATTCATCGCCACAAAGTGCAGTTCTACGAAACCGATCTGATGGGCATCGTTCATCACAGCAATTATCTTCGCTTCTTCGAGGAAGCGCGAGTTGCTTGGGCCCATTCACGGGGAGTCCTCGATTACCAACAGCCTGGCTCGGCTAGTCATTTTGCGGTCTATGAAACGCAAGTGAAGCACATGAAACCGACTTTCTTTGGCGATGATCTTGAGATCGAAGTGCAAGCGCGGGTTGAGGGGAATCGTCTGATTTTCCAGTACCGCCTTTTTGGTCGCAAGCTGGAAGTCTGCGCGCTTGGTAAAACCGTGCACGTCGCCATGGGACCCGATTTAAAATTATTAAGAATGCCCAAAAGTATCAGGGAAGTAACGGAGAAGGAATTATGGACAGAAACCTGGCTTTAGAATTTGTACGCGTGACTGAAGCAGCTGCTCTTGCAAGTGCTCGTTGGATGGGTCTCGGTGATGAAAAATCATCTGATGCCGCAGCCGTCGATGCGATGAGAAAAGCTTTCGACACTGTTATCATGGACGGAACTGTGGTGATCGGTGAAGGTGAACGTGACGAAGCGCCGATGCTTTATATCGGTGAAAAAGTTGGTAACGTTTTGCCGGGTTCTCCGGCTCTTGATATCGCTTTAGATCCACTTGAAGGCACAACGATTTGTGCGACAGGTGGTCCGGGTTCAATTTCCGTTATCGCCGTTGCTGAAAAAGGCAACTTCCTGCATGCACCAGATACTTACATGTATAAAATTGCCTGTGGTCCTGCAGCGAAAGGTCGCATTGATATCGATAAAACTCCGACAGAAAATATTCACCGTGTTGCTGAAGCACTTAGAAAATCTGTAAAAGACATGACAGTTGTGATTTTGGATCGCCCTCGTCATGCAGACTTGATTGCGGAAGTTCGTAAAACGGGCGCACGCATTCAACTTATCGGTGATGGTGACGTGGCTTCTGCGGTGGCAGCAGCTTGGCCTGATTCCGGAGTTGATATGTTGATTGGTATCGGTGGCGCTCCAGAAGGTGTTATTGCTGCAGCAGCCATGCAATGTTTGGGTGGCGACTTCCAAGGTAAATTGAAATTCAGAAACGAAGAAGAAAAAGCTCGTGCCACGCGTATGGGTGTTAAAAATCCAGAAGGCAAATTTGAAATCGACGATTTGGCTCGCGGTTCTGTGATGTTTATCGCAACGGGCGTGACAGATGGTTCGCTTTTGAAAGGCGTTCGCTTCCTTCCAGATAACAAAGCGAAGTCATATTCTTTGGTGATGCGTTCTTCAACGGGCACAATTCGTATGATGGAAGCTCATCATGATTTGTCTCGTAAACCGAAAGGTATGAATTCTTAATCCATGACGAAGTTGTTTTGTTTTTCATGCAAAAAAGAATTGAGCTTTAGTGGCAATATCGGGCGCCGTGAAGAGTGCCCGCATTGCCGCGCTGACGTTCATGTGTGCAAGAACTGCAACTTCTATGATCCGAAGGCCTACAACGAATGTCGTGAGCCTTCCGCCGATGTTGTGCGCGAAAAAGATCGCGCCAACTTCTGTGATTACTTCACACCAAGTACCGGTGTTCCTGCCGAAGATAAAGCCGCCGCATTACGTGCTGCTGCCGAAGCATTGTTTAAAAAGAAAACGTAACATAATACAAGTTGGTCTAGCTGCATGTTGACTCGAAATAGAGTCGACGCCAAACTGCTTTCATATGGCAAAAGCATCCACAACAGAAGTATTTAACTGCACTCCAGAACAATTCTATAAAATCATCTCTGACTATGAGAAGTATCATGAGTTTTTGGCGGAAGTGAAACAATGCAAGGTTTTGAAAACCGAAGGCAACCGCAAGCTTGTTGAATACAATGTTCAAGTCATGAAGAGTTTCAAATACACAATGTCGATGACGGAAGTTGCTAATCAATCGATCACTTGGGAATTTGCCGGTGGTGATTTGTTTAAAACTTCAAGCGGTTCATGGAAATTGGAAAATGAAGCTGGCAAAACACGCGCGACTTACAGCGTGGAAGCGACATTTAGCATGTTCGTTCCAGGACCTATCGCAAATGCCTTGGTGAGTGTGAATTTGCCGAATATGATGAGTTCATACCACAAGCGAGTGAAACAAGTTTATGGCGTCTGATGATTCAGGAAAAAAAGATGAAAAAGGCGTGACGGAGGCTTTGAAAAAAGTCTTCACGGCCGGAGTGAGTGCTGCCTTCATGGGTGAAGAGGGCATTCGCAATTATCTTGGTAAAATGGAGCTTCCTAAAGAAGTTCTTCAAGTCCTGCTTCAAAGTGCAAGTAAATCCAAAGACGAAGTCACACAACGTGTGACAAAAGAAATCGTCGGCATCATTCAGAAGATCGATTTTGTAAAAGAGTTTTCGAAGTTCGCAGAAACGCATAAATTCAAAATCACTGCTGAAATCGATATCATCAAAAAGAAAGATCCTAAAGAGCATAAGGACGATGAGAAGTCCTAGTCCGTAAGTCTGGACTTTGGTTGATCTCAAGTTGAGACGTTTTTCGTCCGAAGAGTTCACCATGGTTAATGCAATTATCTCTGTCACTTCAGTCATTTTGTTTTGTCTTTGCTGTCACCAACTTATTCGTTCGGTGACAAAATCAATTCCAATGCTTGCGATGGAAAGACCGTATGCGCGTGGCGCTATGCAACTTGGCAAATTCTATTCAGTTTGCGCTTGGGGCAGCATGACAGCGGCATTCTTGGGATCTCTTGTTATATCGTTCCAACAAGTCTTTACGTCTTTCTAAGCCAGTAAAATTGTGGCAGCCTCTAACTTTGGAGGTGCCATCATGAGTTCATCAACTTTTAATACCTACAATCCTGCTACGGGCGATCTCTTAAATACCTACAAATATCTCAACGAAGAAGAAGCTAAAAAAGAACTTCTTCATGCGCAAAAAGATTTTGAAGTCTGGCGCAAATCTACATTTGCTGAGCGTTGGGAAACAGCTTTAGCGTTGGCTGAAATGCTTCGTCGTTATAAGAACGACATCGTTGAATCCATGAGTAAAGAAATGGGTAAGTCGACGGCTGAAGGCAAAGCGGAAGTCGATAAGTGTATCGCGACTTGTGAGTATTATGCCAAAGACGGCGAAAAACTTTTATCACCTCGCAAAGTTGAATCGGGTTATCAAAAATCTTGGGTCAGCTTTCAACCGCAAGGCGTGATTTTATCGATCATGCCGTGGAATTTTCCTCTGTGGCAGGTGATGCGTTTTGCGGTTCCTGCAATCATGGCGGGCAATGTGATCATTCTTAAACACGCTGATATTACAACGGGCACTGCTGAAATTATCGCAAAAGTATTCGCGGATGTTCGTAAAGACATCACGCTGCTTCGTCACATGCCGATGGATCACGATGTTGTTGCAACGCTGATTGGAAATCCACTGGTGCGTGGCGTGACCTTCACGGGTTCAAGTCGCGGTGGTAAAGAAGTCGCGATCACAGCAGCGAAACATTTGAAAAAAACAGTTTTGGAATTAGGTGGCAGCGATGCTTACTTGATCCTTGAAGATGCGAATCTCGAATGGGCCGCAAAGACCTGCGTGAAAGCACGTCTCGTCAATAACGGGCAATCTTGCGTCGCAGGGAAACGTTTTATCGTTGTCGAGTCGGTCGCAAAGAAATTCACAGAGCTTTATGTTGAAGCAATGAAAAAAGAAGAAGCCAAGCCGCTTGCACATAAACGTTTTCAAAAGCAAATCGCTGAGCAAGTTGAAATCCTTAAATCTGTCGGTGGCAAAGTTTTGTTAGGCGGAACGATGCCAGAAGGTGCCGGGGCGTTTTATCCACCGACTGTGATGTTGTTTGAAAAAGATCACGCAAAAATTCACTCTGAAGAAGTCTTCGGTCCCGTGGCTTCAATCATCGTCGCCAAGAATCAACAAGAAGCTTTCAAGATGGCTAATGAAGGGCCCTACGGACTTGGCGGCGGTATTTTTACGGCAAACGAAGAAAAAGGCCGCGAGTTAATCGAAAAAAATCTTGATGCTGGTTTTGTTGTTGTGAATGATTACGTGAAGTCAGATCCACGTTTGCCATTCGGTGGCGTGAAGGATTCTGGTTATGGTCGTGAACTCGGGGAGTTTGGGATCATGGAGTTTGTGAACATCAAAACTGTTGCGGTAGGGAACGTTCTTTAGGTGAAAGCAGAAAACGATTTAGAGCACTCGGTCTGGAAGCAGATTAAACATTATGAGCTACAAGATAAAAAAATTCTTGTGGCGTTGTCGGGCGGAGTGGATTCGGTGGCACTCTTAGCGCTGCTCAAAAAAACTCACAAGTCAGTGAGTGCTTGTTACTTTCATCACGGTGAGGATTCGAATCAAGAGTACCGCAAAGAGGCCCAAATTTTTTGCGAAAAGCTCTGCAAAAAATTAGAAATCGGATTTTTCGCTCTGAAATCGAGCATGTTGGCGAAATCGGAAGCTGAATATCGCGACAACCGCTATGCTGCCTTACAAAAACTGATGCGTTCAGAGGGATTTGATGTTTTGGCTCTGGGCCATCATCGAGATGATCTTCTGGAGACAAGACTTCTTCGTCTGATTCGCGGCACAGGTGGTCAAGGTTTGCAGGCGATGGATTTTTATAAAAATCGTCAGTTCCGTCCACTTTTAGAAACTTCGAAAAAAGATCTCAAAAAATATTTACGGAGTGTAAAGCTTCGCACATTCGAGGATCCCTCCAATGAATCGCGAGAGCCCCTGCGTAACTGGCTTCGTGAAGAGTGGCTTGTCAGTCTAGAAAAGCGGCAGAAGGGCGCCGTTTCCGCTCTGGCAAGGTCTTTGGAGCTGATTTCCCATGAGTGTGCGGCAGAGGGGAATCAGGACCTGCTATCTGCAAATGAGGCTTATAAGTCACAAGGATTGTCTCGCGCTTACTATCTAACTTTGAATACGCACGAGCAAAAACGTCTGTTGGCGCAATACCTTTGGGCCCTCAACATCAGAAATTTTTCTTCGGCACAGCTCGAAGAAGTTCAGAAGCGCCTAGACAAAACTCAGAAAGTGATCACATTTAAAATCAGTGGCTGTGAGTGGGATATTAACGCAGAGCAAATCAAGGTCTTGATATAGGGTCTAGTCCTGATTTCAGAGTGTGAAACGGACCTACTCATGTTACGCTAATCGTGGTCCGAAAGGACTTTGTACGAAAGGATTCTGAACATGCGATCTACGCAAAAAACGCTGGCTCTCTGGTTTTTCCTCATTGTTATGGCCGTTTTCTTTTTCCAGGCCTGGGAGAGTAAGCACCAAAAGACGATAGCCGATTTTAACTACTCAAAATTCGAACAAGCAGTCACTGCTGGTGAAGTTGCAAGTGTGACTTTCCGCCAAGACGAAGTGATCGGCGAAATCAAACCTGAGTTCGAAAAGAAATACAACGGCACACATTTCGCGATCGTTGGTAACACTCAAGATGAGGGTTACAAATTCTTGAAAGCAAACGGTATCACACCGAACTACGACCGCGCTGAAGGCAATGGCTTCTTTCAATCATTCCTAGTGAATTGGTTGCCGTTGATTTTGATCGTTGCGATGTTCGTATTCATCATGCGCCAAATTCAAGTTGGTGGCGGTAAAGCGATGTCGTTCGGTAAATCAAAAGCAAAACTTTTGACTGAGCATAAAAACCGCGTAACGTTCAAAGAAGTTGCCGGCGTTGATGAAGCGAAAGAAGATCTTCAAGAGATCGTGTCTTTCCTTAAAGATCCAAAAAAATATACTAAACTGGGTGGTCGTATTCCTAAGGGCGTTTTGCTTGTGGGTTCGCCAGGTACAGGTAAAACATTGCTTGCACGCGCAGTAGCGGGTGAAGCGGGTGTTCCATTCTTTACTATCTCTGGTTCTGACTTCGTTGAGATGTTCGTGGGTGTCGGTGCAAGCCGCGTTCGTGATCTATTTGAACAAGGTAAAAAGAACGCGCCATGTTTGATCTTCATCGATGAGATCGATGCAGTAGGTCGTCATCGTGGTGCTGGTATGGGTGGTGGTCACGATGAGCGTGAGCAAACTCTGAATCAGCTTCTTGTTGAGATGGATGGTTTCGAATCTTCTGAAGGTGTTATCATGATCGCTGCGACAAATCGTCCAGACGTTCTTGATCCGGCACTTCTTCGTCCAGGTCGTTTCGATCGTCGTGTGATCGTGAACAAGCCTGACCTTAAAGGTCGTGAGCAAATCTTGGGCGTACATATGCGTAAAACTCCACTGGGTCCTGACGTTGACGTTGCAAAAATCGCGCGCGGTACTCCAGGCTTCTCAGGTGCTGATCTTGAAAATCTTGTGAATGAAGCAGCTCTTGTGGCGGCTCGTGTAGATAAAAAATATCTACAAATGGAAGATTTTGAAAAAGCAAAAGACAAAGTCATCATGGGATCTGAAAGAAGATCAATGGTGATCTCTGAAGAAGATAAAAAAATGACTGCGTACCATGAAGCGGGTCACACATTGGTTGGCTTTAAACTTCCTGGTTTGGATCCAATTCACAAAGTGACTATCATCCCTCGTGGTATGGCGTTGGGTTTGACTCAAACGTTGCCAGAGAAAGATCAAGTCAGCTTCTCTAAGTCTCAAGCAGAAAACTGGATCGCATTCGCGTTCGGTGGTCGTGCTGCTGAATCTTTGATCTACAAAGATTTCACAGCTGGTGCTGCGAACGATATCGAGCGTGCTACTCAAATGGCGCGTCGTATGGTTTGTGAATGGGGTATGTCAGAGAAGTTGGGACCATTGGCTTACGAAAAGCGTGAAGGCCCGGTCTTCTTGGGTATGAATGGTGGTCACACTTCTAAAGATTATTCTGAGTCAAAAGCTGAAGAGATCGATGCGGAAATTTCTCGTATCATCAACACAGGTTACGAAGTGGCTTATAAAATCTTGGAAGATGGCAAAGATGCCCTTGAAAGATTAACGAAAGCTCTTCTTGAGTACGAAACAATCGACGGTCATGAAGTGGCGATGTTAATTAACGGTGCTGCGGTTTCTGAAATTGAAAAATACAGAAGCAACAAACACGATGGAGGCGGCCAGAGCATCCCAGTGAATGCCGGTACCATCGCACCAGATGGTAAGAAAGATCCTGCGGGCGGCCCAGTGGGCAACTCAGGACCAGTCACAATTTAACTTAATCTACTCCGGCCTCGCGCCGGAGTTGCTGTTTTCAACGACGGAGTTTTCAACTTTGATGCTGCTACAGTTTAGAGACAATCTACTGTTCATTATTCAGCATTTGCGTGCGCAAGATGCCATCGACATGCTTTTAGTGTGGATGGTGGTCTATCGCATCCTGGTTCTGATCAAAAGAACTGGCACAATACAAATGCTATCGGGTCTAGGGGTTCTCGCAATTGGATACATCTTGAGTATCTGGCTTGAGCTTTTTACCTTCAATTGGATCCTCGAAAAATTCTTCAGCAATTTATTTGTGATCGTGGTCGTCTTGTTCCAGGGCGAGATTCGTCGTGCCTTGGCTCATATCGGCAGCAATCCGTTCTTCTCAGATGCTTCCAATGTTCAAGATACTCAGGTTGTTGAAGAGATCGCTAAAGGCGTTATCTCAACAGCGCAAAAAGGTTTCGGTGCATTGATTGTTGTCGAGCGAGAAATCGTGATCGACTATCACATCGAATTCGGAACAGAGATGGATTCAAAAGTTTCTGCTGAACTTTTGTGTTCGATTTTCCATCCGGAAAGTCCTATGCATGACGGTGCGGTTTTAATCCGTAACGGTAAAGTGCATTCTGCAGGTTGTTTCCTGCCTTTGAGTAAAAATCCAGTGCTTGATAAAAACTTGGGAACTCGTCACCGTGCGGCCATTGGTTTAACAGAGGAAACAGATGCTTTAGTGTTTGTGATCTCAGAAGAAAATAAATCAATCGGTATCGTACAAGGTGGTCACTTATCTCCGAACGTGGAGTTGGGTGATGTTCGTAAAGCTCTTTATGAAACGTTCGGTTTGAAATACAAAGCTTTTGCTCAACATGGAGAGCCTCTATGAAGCGCCGTTGGTCAGCCGTGGTCACGGAGAATTTCAGTTATAAGCTCGTTGCACTTTTCATTTCGTTGATCTTATGGCTCACGATTTTAGGTCGCCGTGATTTTGTATTGAGTAAAGATATTGATTTAGAATTAATCACTGCTCCGGGTACGCAGGTCGTTGCGCAAACAACCGATCATGTGAAACTCAAAGTTTCAGGTCCCAGAGCAGCGCTAAAAAAGTTTATGGATAGTTCTTTGTCACAGACTTTAACTATGGATTTGTCTGCGCGTGGAGAAGGTGTTCTTTACGTCGACATTCCTTTGAATCGTATCGAAGTGCCTATGGGAGTCAAGATCCTGGGTATCCGTCCGAATCAAATCCAAGTTGAAGTTGTGCGTTTAAAGGGTTCAAGTGATGAGCGAGAAAAAAGTCAGTAAAGCAGAAAAAAAACAAAAGCTATTTGGTACAGACGGTATTCGCGGTACGGCGAACGTTTGGCCGATGATTCCTGAGATGGTTGTTAAAATCGGACAGGCAATCGGTTACTTATTGCAAAAAGAAACCTCAAATCATCCAACGGCTATTCGTCGTGTGGTGATCGGTAAAGACACGCGTTTGTCTGGCTATATGATCGAGCAAGCGTTGGCTTCAGGTTTGAACTCAATGGGTATTCACGTGCAACTCGTGGGACCACTTCCAACTCCAGGTATTGGGTATTTGACTCGTACGATGCGTGCCTCGGCGGGTATCGTGATTTCTGCATCTCACAATCCATTTCATGATAACGGTATTAAAGTTTTCGGTGCGAATGGTTTTAAAATCTCTGAAGAGATGGAAAAAGAAATCGAACGTTTGGTGTTAGAGGAAGACCTGACGGCACTTTTGCCAGTGTCTCGTGAAATCGGTCGTTCAAAACGTATCGAAGACTCCCAAGGTCGTTACATCGTTTATGTGAAATCAACTTTCCCATTGGAATTAACTTTGGATGGTATGCGTATCGTTTTGGATACTGCAAATGGTGCTTCTTACAAAGTGGCTCCTGCGGTATTTGAAGAGCTCGGTGCTGAAGTCATTCAATTGGGAAACACTCCAAATGGTACGAACATCAACGATAAAGTCGGTGCTTTGTATCCACAAAAATTGGCGGAAGCTGTAACTCAATATCGTGCCGATGTTGGTATTAGCCTTGATGGTGACGCGGATCGCGTGATCATGGTGGATGAAAAAGGTGATATCGTAAACGGTGACCACATCTTGGCGATCTGTGCTTTGCATATGAAAGAGCGTGGCATCTTAAAAAAGAACACTTTGGTTGCGACGCAAATGTCGAACTTCGGTCTTGAAAAATGCATGAACGAAAACGGCATCCAGCTTGTCAAAACGGGCGTGGGCGATAAGTACGTTGTCGAAGAAATGCGTAAAAATGGTTACAACTTAGGTGGTGAGCAATCAGGTCACATCATCTTCTTGGATCACACAACAACGGGTGACGCGTGTATCGCGGCACTGAGTGTTTTGGCAGTTCTAAAACAAACTGGCAAAAAAATGAGCGAACTCAACAATGTGTTTGAAGATGTTCCGCAAGTTTTGATCAACTTGAGAGTGAAACGCCGTCTTGAGATGGATGAAATTCCGGGTTATCACGAACTCATTGCGAGCATTGAAAAAAAATTGAATGGCGAAGGCCGCGTGTTCGTCAGATTCTCAGGCACAGAGCCGGTGATCCGTGTTCTTGTTGAAGGACCTGATAAGGCACAAATCAGTTCTTACGCTGAACAAATCGCTTCGTTCTTAGAAAAGGCTCTCTCTTAGAGACGGGCCGTTGAAAAGCGCCCATCTGACTTCGTTGTCAGGATTGGGCTTGCTCTCCGACGTGCTAGGAGCACGCCTCCGTGGCAGCCCAAACCTTCCGCCTCGCATATGGACACTTTTGAACGGCCCTTGTGCGAGTTATATTTAGAAAACAATTTTTGTTTTTGGAGAATCTGTGAAAAATAAAATCCGACTCGGTGTGAATGTAGATCATGTTGCGACACTTAGGCAAGTTCGTGGTGGCACGACTGCTTATCCTAACCTTCTTCATATGGTGAAAAAAGCCGTGAAGGGTGGAGCTGAACAGATCACGATTCACTTGCGTGAAGATCGTCGTCATATTCAACTCGACGATTTGAAAGTTCTTTCGAAGCATTGTCCGGTGCCTTTGAATTTGGAAATGGCAGCGGATCCGCAAATGGTGAAATTTGCGAAGAAGTACCGTCCTGATTGGGTTTGTTTGGTGCCTGAGAAGCGCGCTGAGTTGACGACAGAAGGTGGCCTTGATGTAAAGAAGGGCTTTAAAAAAATGGCGCCAATGATCGATAAACTGCAAAGAATCGGCATTGAGATTTCTTTGTTTATCGAGCCATCAACTGAACAAGTTGAAGCGGCTTACGAGATCGGTGCTGACGCTGTTGAATTCCATACTGGCAAATGGGTTTTGCTCAAAGGCGCAAAAAAGACTGCTGAGTGGAAACGTCTAGTGGATGCTGCTGAATGGGCGCATTACCTGGGCCTTGGTGTGCATGCAGGTCATGGTTTGGATTACGAACATACAAAGCTGATCAAGAAATTGCCGGCTTTGCGTGAAGTCAATATCGGTCACTCACTTGTTTGTTATGCTCTAGAGGACGGATTGGAAGAATCAGTTCGTAAAATGAGGAAGATCTTAAAGTGAGTTTTGATTATTCCCAAGTTCATCAAATAAACAATCTTCCAGAATTAAAAAGATTCTGGGAGAGTTTTGTTCCGCACTTGGAGCCGCGCACGATATTGCTATTAAATGGCGATGTTGGCGCTGGTAAAACCACGTCGGTGCAATTTATTGCTGAGATCTTGGGACTTAAGAACGTTCAATCACCGAGCTTTGCGATTCATTTACGCTATGAAAATCCAAATGGTCGCGGGCTTGATCACATCGATCTTTATCGTTTAAAAGATGAAGACGATCTTGAAAGCTCAGGCTTCTGGGATATCTTCGCGCAACGCGAAGGTCTTGTGATCATCGAATGGTCACAGCGTCTGGATGTCGATTATTTGCCTCTGAATTGGGAGCGCATTGAAGTGGTGATCAAGAAATCACCACTGAGCGAAGACACGCGCATCATCACAACACGCCTTGTTTAAATTATAAAACAGATTATGCGACTTTAAGAGAAGTTAAAGTCTTCGAGAACTCGTTAGAAACTTTCTCAGCGAAATTGAGTGTCGCTTTGTTGAATGCGGACTTCTGTGCAAGGCCTACGATCATACCAACAAGTTGGTCACCAACAATCACTGGCGCGATCGTGACATGATCTGGGATCATTCCAAAGTTCCAATCCTCAAAGAATTTTTCATTCACTTCATTGATAGAAATGTAACCATGGAACGGCTTTTGAGTCGCCGCTACGATATTAAAAATACTTGGAGTTTGCAGAGGAATCGGAGCGGATTTATCAATCACTTCCTTAAAATTGTCATCCCAAGCAAACGCAGTCAGAGACGATTCTTTTTCATCAATCGTCAAAATCAATGCTTTTTCAAAGTGTGATTTCATTTGCGTCATCACAGCAGTGACTTTTTGAGTGATTTCAGGCGTGTATTTCTTTTTCCATTTATCCAATTGATAGTTACCAGATGTCACCGCCGACATCGTGGGTTTGCCACCCGTGATTACACGAGGAGCCGCCGCAGGATGAGTTCCCTTTTGTGGTGGAGGTGGTATATCAATGGGAGCTGATGCACGCATCACAGTTTTTTCTTCTGTGCCGATAGCTTCATCTTCCAAAGCAACAGCAGCTGGAATTGCTGATGCTTTCACAGGAACACCCACCGTCGCGACCAATTTAGGAGCGGGTGAGCTCGCAACAGGTTTGACTTCGTTCGGAGTTAAAACAGTTGGTTTTAATTCAACTTTAGCTGCAGGTACTGGAGCAGCTCCCTGTCCGTGCGAACCTGCGCCTTCCTCGACTACCGCCGGAGTAGCTTGTAACTTCACAACGGTCGGAGCATCAAACAAACCTTCAAGTGCTTCTGGAGTTGCACCTTCTTCTTCGGAAGCAGAGTGCTCGCCCTCAGAAGATTCTTCGCCAGATTCAGCAACGATATCATCATCGCCCATAGCAAGATCTTCGAATGAAAAGCTGTCTTTTTTAGCTGACGAAACAATCATCGTCGGCGCAGAAAGATCAATGCCCATTGGCGATTCTGGAGCTACTGCCGCCGATTTCAAAACAACAGTCGCAGCCACATTTGAAGCCGAAACCCCAAAAGATTGCCAAGCAGAATTCAAAGAATCAAACGAAGCGAGTACGAAGATGCAAGGCGGCTCTGCTGGGAAATCCATAGGAGGTTCCAAGCAAGCAACGATCATCGAACCTTCCCATTCAGCAACGGGGATGCACTCTGCAGACCACGAATAGTGGCTCGCATAGTTCTCATAAAGGTTTTTCGAAGGAGGTGAGTCAGAGAAAAAACGATCTTGAAGGCGTGGTAGACGGAAATTCGCCATCGCCCATTGAAGATATTCCTCACTGGAGATGCGTTTTTCGGCCAAAGCGTACGCCAATAAACTCAAAGTTGACTGGCTTGCCTGATGGGCTTCGCTCAAACCTAAAAGCTTCGCTTCAAATTGTTCAGTCCAAGATTTATGACTCATTGTTGGTTTTATCGGCTTTTGGAGGGAAAAACCTAAGAACATGAGGGGTTTAAAGGTAAAAACCTAGACCATAGCAGCCCATTATGTGTTACATAATCATTGTAAGTTTTACCCCTGAGCGAGCTTCGAACAAAGCCAAGGGAAGCTCACAAAGTCTTAAGAGTTTTCAATATTTAAGAAGCATGATAGGGTGCGTCCTCCTATGACCTCGACCCGTAATTTTACCTACTTTGACCATAATGCCACAACTCCGGTTTGTTCCGAAGTCGTCGCGGCGTTGCCTGAACTGGCGACGGCGTGGGGTAATCCCAGTTCGATTCACTGGGGCGGTCGTCAGCCAAAAGAGATTTTACGCGACACTCGTCGCACGCTTTCTGATAATTTAAATATTCATCCACTTGAAATCGTTTTCACTTCCGGCGGCAGCGAAGCCAGCAACACGGTTATCAAGGGTCTTTACGAATACTACAAGCACGCTGAATTTGTTTCGGATTCTCAACGTGCGCGTGATCACTACATGTGTTCTATCGTCGAGCATCCGAGCATCATCAAAACGATGGAGCACTTAAAAACTCTGGGCGCAAAAGTTGACTTCATTCCAGTGAATTTGCGTGGCGAACTCGACATGGAATTTTTCAAAACTCATCTGACAGAAAAAACCGCTTTGGTTTCTGTGATGATGGCCAACAATGAAACAGGCACGATCTTTCCAATTAAAGAACTTGCAGCAATGGCGCATGCGAAGGGCGCTGTGTTTCATACAGATGCTGTTCAAGCTTTCGGAAAAATTCCTGTGGATTTGTCAGATCTTGGAGTCGATTTCGCGTCGTTCTCAGGTCATAAATTTTATTCTGTTAAAGGCTCTGGCTTTTTGTACGTTAAAAAAGGCAACAATGTTTTCTCTCTCATTCATGGTGGTGCACAAGAACGTCATCGTCGTGGTGGAACAGAAAATACGCTCGGTATCGGGGCATTAGGAGTTGTTGCCAAACGTTTGCCGCAAGTCGCAGCGAAATCGCAAGAGATCGCAAAATTGCGCGACTATTTTGAGGCAAAAGTTCTTACTGAAATTCCAGAAGTCACAATCACTGCGGGTGAAACAAAACGCTTACCCAATACGAGTTCACTTGTGATCAAAGATGCTGACGGCGAAACGATGTTGATGGGTCTCGACATCAAGGGCTACGCAGTATCAACGGGTGCTGCTTGTTCAAGTGGTAATCCTGAACCAAGTCCAGTCTTACTCGCAATGGGTTTGACTCGTGGTCAGGCGCAAAACAGTTTGCGTGTATCACTCGGTTGGGACACGACGCTGGAGCAAGTTGACGGTTTTATTGAAGCTTTAAAGGCAGTCGTTGAAAGACTGCGCACAATCAAAAATGAGGAAGGAGATTCTCATTATGTCTAAAGGAAGAGTTCTTGTTGCTATGAGCGGAGGCGTGGACAGTTCAGCCGCGGCTGCGCTCTTGGTCGAACAAGGCTACGAAGTCATTGGAGCGACAATGCAAGTTTGGGATTACTCATCTTGCGATATCGAAGAAGGCAACGGGACTTGCTGTTCAAGCATGGACGTTGATGATGCCCGCGCGGTTGCAGACCGTTTGGGGATTCCATTTTACGTGATCAATTGCGAGGCGAAATTCAAAGCTGCAGTTATTGATCCGTTCTTGAAAGCCTACTTGGAAGGGCAAACGCCACTTCCATGTGTGAACTGCAACACATACTTGAAATTCGATCATCTTGTGAAAAAGATGAAAGAGCTTGAGTGCGATTACATCGCTACAGGTCACTACGCTAAAATCGTCACTGATGAAAAAGGCCAATCGTCTATTCATACATCGACTGATGACTGGAAAGACCAAACTTATTTCTTGTTCACTATTGAGCCAGAGTTGGTTCCGAAACTTTTGTTCCCAATTGGTGACATGAAAAAGCCGCAAGTTCGTGAGTACTCAGAAAAAATGGGGCTTGTGACGGCGAAGAAAAAAGACTCTCAAGGTATTTGCTTCGTGGGTAACCAAGGTTATCAAAACTTTATTAAAGACCACGTTGCTAAAACTGTTTTAGATTCTAAAAAAGGCGTGATCAAACGTTACCCATCAGGTGATGTGATGGCCCGTCATGAAGGAATTCATAACTACACATACGGCCAATCAAAAGGTCTGGGTATGGATCACCACGAAAAACTATTTGTGATCAAAATCGATGCTGCGGATAACACAGTATGGGTTGGTGATGAACACTATCTTTTCGCAAATGAAGTTGACGTTGTTGATCCAAAACTTTTGGATCAAATCCAAGACGGCGAAACGATGAATGTAAAAATCCGCTACCAACACAAAGGCTCGCAAGCGCAAGTGTTCAAAACGGAAACAGGCTTCAAATTGAAGTTCCAAGAACCACAACGTGCGGTGACTCCTGGTCAAGCAGCTGTGTTCTATCGCGACAAACAACTCGTGGGGGGCGGATGGATCACACTGTAAAGTATCAGGTCCATACATTCGGTTGTAAGGTGAATACTTACGACGCGGGCTTGATTCAAAAGAACATGAACGCCAACGGTTTTGCTCCTGTGATTCACGGAGATAAAACGGCACGCGTTCACGTTCTCAATACATGTGCGGTCACTGCGGAAGCAACGAAAGAAGCTTTGAGATATATCCGTCGTTTGAAGGTGAAAGATCCATTCTGTACGATCGTGGTAACTGGTTGTGCTGCTCAAGTAGATACAGATTCATTTTCTAATTTGCCCGGTGCTGACTTGGTGGTTGCGAACTCGCATAAATCTTCATTGCCGGATTTGTTGACGAAACATTTCCGTGGCGAGTTATCAGAAAAAGTCTTTAAATCGAATATCTTCAAAAAAGAAGATCTTGAAATGGGTGGGGGAGTTGAAAAACATCACACTCGCACATTCTTAAAAATTCAAGATGGCTGTAATAGCTTCTGCACGTACTGCATTATCCCTTACGCTCGTGGTAAGAGCCGCAGTATTGCAATTGCGGATCTCGTGTTCCGTATTAATGAACTTTATAACGACGGTGCTCGCGAAGTTGTCTTAACGGGTGTTCATATCGGTGACTACGAAGATGAAATCAACGGCCAGCCAATGGTGCTTGAAGATTTGATTGAGAATCTTTTAGCGCGTACGAAAATGCCGCGTTTCCGTTTGTCATCGTTGGAGCCAGTTGAAGTGACAGAACGTTTGTTGGATCTTTATAAAGACCCAAGAATGTGCCCGCACTTCCATATGTCTATTCAAAGTGCGAACACAGACGTGCTTCACCATATGAAGCGTAAATACACTCAAGAAGACGTGCGTAAGTCATTGCTAGCGATTCAAGAGAAAGTCCCAGGGGCTTTTGTTGGAATGGACGTTATCGTTGGTTTCCCAACTGAAACGGAAGAACAATTCCAAGACACATTGAATACACTAGCGGAGTTGCCGTGGAGTAAAATCCACGTATTCCCGTACAGTGAACGCAATGGCACTCGTGCTGCAGCTTTGGATGTTTCAGTTTATCCGCATGTGCGTGCTGAGCGTGCTTCAAGGCTTCGTGAGTTGAGTCTTCAACGTTACGAACAAGAAGCAAAAACACAAATCGGTACGACGAAAAAAGTTTTGGTTCTTAAAAATGCCGCTAAAGGTGGTCAAGGTTTAAGCCATGATTACTGGCCCGTGGATATTTCAGGTGCTGAGAGCTTCCTTGAGCATTGGGCAGGTCAGGTTGTTGATGTGAAAATCACAAATTACGACCATTCAAACCGTGCGCACATGGAAGGTCACTTAGTCGGGGAGGTTCTGTCATGACATCTCTTGAACAACGCCTTGGACATACATTTAAAAATCAAGCATTGCTCGTTCGCGCGCTGACTCACAAAAGTTATGCGAATGAGTTGAAATGCGCTTGTGAGCACAACGAAAAATTAGAGTTCTTAGGCGACGCCGTTTTGGATCTGGTTGTGGGGGAGTTCTTGTTTGAACAATACCCAGCAGATACTGAAGGTGGCTTGTCGAAAAAGCGCGCCAGTATCGTGAATGAAGAAGTGCTTGCGAATATCGCTGCGGAATTGGATTTAAGTCGCTTAATTCAGCTTGGAAAAGGTGAAGCACAAAGTGGAGGCGCAACGAAGCCACGCCTGCTAGCGAGTACTCTGGAAGCTATCTTAGGTGCTTTGTACCTAGATGGTGGATTTGAAGTTGCTCGCGTATTTATTAAGTCGGAATTCAAGAAGGTCATCACAAAGACTTGTTGTAATGAAGATTTTGAACGTGATTATAAAACGAGACTGCAAGAGATCGTGCAAAAAAGCTGTAAGGAGACTCCACGATATGAGCTCCTGTCAGAGGAAGGGCCTCCGCACGAAAGAATCTTTAAGGTCTGTGTAAAAGTAAAAGATGCCCTATTAGCTGAAGGGTGCGGTCGCACGAAAAAGTCAGCTGAACAAGAAGCCGCCCGTGTTGCGATCGAAATGAAATTGAAGGAGACGAATTAGTTATGTCGTACAAAGCTGGATTTTTAGGACTTATTGGACAACCGAACGCAGGGAAGAGCACATTGATGAACTTCCTTGTGGACGAGAAAGTATCGATCGTCTCTGCAAAACCTCAAACAACTCGCCGTCGTGTGATGGGTATGTGGTCTACAGATGCTGGTCAAATCGTATTCGTCGATGCACCGGGTGTGATTCAAGCAGACAAGGGTCTTAATGGCTTCTTGGCTCAAGAGGCCACCGACGTGATCAGATCTTCTGACGCACTTGTTGCTGTTGTGAGCGTTGATGAACAAAAAGCCGATGACGCTGAAAAAGTAATCAACATGGTAGCTGCTGCGGGAAAACCGTGGATCGCTGTGATCACTAAGACAGATCTAGAAGACAAAGCTCATCGCGTGATGATTTTGAAAAGATTGATCGAAGACAAGGGTGGTAAGTCACTTTCTGTCAGCGCGAAACTTTCTAAGGATGATCAAGAAGAGCGCGAAGCTATTTTGATTGAATTCTTGAATATGCTTCCAGATAGTCCCGCACCGCTATACGATATCGAACTTTTCACAAATGAAAACATTCGCGACTTGGCGACTGAAATCGTTCGCGAAAAATGTTTTGAATTGGTTCACCAAGAGGTTCCGTATGGAATCGCTGTGCGTATCATAAAATTTGATGAAGAGTCTTCCGATGTTCCACGCATCCACATGGAAATCATCGTGGGTCGTGAGAGCCACAAAGGCATCGTGGTTGGTAAAGAAGCTCGCGTGATCAAAGAAATCGGAACGCTTGCACGTAAAGAGATCGAGAAACTAATGGGAACAAAAGTTTTCTTGGATCTTAAAGTTATCGTTAAAGACAATTGGTTTGAGAATAAACGAATGATGAAGGAGTTGGGATATGTCACAGAATCAAAAGACTGAATTTGCCCCTAAGGTGGCGATTATCGGTCGTCCCAATGTAGGTAAATCAACATTGTTTAATATCATCACAGAGTCACGTAAGGCGGTTGTAAAAAACCAAGCTGGTGTTACTCGTGATATCATGATCGAGCCAGTAGAAGTCTGGGGTAAGAAATTCGATTTGATCGACACGGGTGGTATCACTGAGGCGGGCGATCTTTTCTCTAAACTTATCAAAGAATCTGTGACTGAGTTCTTGCACTCAGTTGATTTTATCATCGCTGTGATGGACGGTCGTTCAGGTCTTTTGCCTGAAGATCGCGATATCATCCGCGTTGCAAATCAAGTTGGTAAGCCGTTTCTTTTGGTATTGAATAAAGTAGATAAAGTGATCGACGAAGAATCTGCGAAAACAGATTTCTACGAATTCGGTCTTGATATGATTTCAGCTTCATTTGAACAACGCCGTGGTTTGGCTGAGATCCTTGAATGGATCACAAATCAAATCCCTGAAAATCAAGGCACGATCAAAGAAGGTTTGAACATCGCTATCGTTGGTAAACCAAACGTAGGTAAGAGCTCATTGTGTAATACAATTTTGGGTTCTAATCGTATGTTGGTTTCTGATGTTGCGGGTACGACGATTGATGCGGTCGATTCTCCGTTTGAATACAAAGGTCGTAAGTACACTTTGGTGGACACTGCGGGATTGCGTAAGTCAGCTCGCCGTGAAGAAGATCTTGAAATCATCTCGGCATTTAAATCTCAAGAATCTATCCGTCGTGCAGACCTCGTCTTGTTGGTTGTTGACGGAACAATGGGTCCTACAGATCAAGATGCTCGTATCATGCAATCGATCTTAGAAGATCATAAAGCTGTGATCTTAGTTGCGAATAAATCAGACCTTGGTGGTCGTGATATTCCTGAGTATCGCAAAACTTTCCGTGGCCAAGTGGAACGTACATTCCATTTCTTTGATGACGTGGAAGTTGTGTTTACGTCTGCGAAATCGGGCCAAGGTATCGATGATATGTTCCAAGCTATCGAAGAGATGTCAGATAAGATCGAAATGAAAGTTCAGACATCTGATCTGAATGATTTCTTCTTTGAGACTATTCGTAAAGCGCCAGCTCCAGTTTATGGTACGACGAATGTTAAGTTCTATTACTTAACTCAGACTTACCAAAAGCCGCCAGCGTTCATCGCGTTTGCGAATCATCCAGATGGCGTGACGAATTCGTACCGTCGTTTCTTGATCAAGAACTTGAAAGAGCGCTTTAACTTGCACGGCATTCCTATTCGTATCTTCTGTATGAAATCACGCCGTGGAGGCAGTGATAATGGCTAAACGCGGCTCGTGGAGAACACGCTACGGATTTTATCTCTTGGCCATAGGTTCTGCCTGTGGTCTTGGAAATCTTTGGCGTTTCCCCTATGTCGTGGGTGAAAACGGAGGCGGTGCCTTCGTTTTGCTCTATGTGCTTTTAGCATTAGCTATCGGTGCGCCGTTACTTATCGGTGAATTGATTCTTGGAAAAAGCACCCGTAAATCGGTGATCGTGGCGACTCAGCAAATGAGTGCGCGGGCGGGTAAGGCTTGTATCTGGTCGGGGCGTTGGGCTGTGTTACTCAGCCTTGTGGTGCTTTCTTATTATGCCGTGATCAGTGGTTGGGTTTTGCACTTCCTGACGCAATTCATGGTTTCATTATTTACGGATCTTGAAGGGGCTGCGAATAAAACAGCTCTGATCACTTTGATGTCGAATGGCTGGTTGCAGTTTATGCTCGCCAGTGCGCATTTGCTGATTACAGTCGTCGTGGTCGTAAAGGGCGTTCAAGAAGGTCTTGAGCGTTGGATTTTATATATCATGCCGCTTTTTGCGGTGCTGGTGGCATTGTTGGTTGTGCGTTCGTTCTCGTTAACGAGCACTCCTGAAGTGATGCGTTTCTTATTCTATCCTGATTTTTCTAAACTGACTTTAAGTTCGTTGATTCATGCCTTGGGACACGTGTTCTTCACGTTGTCAGTAGGCTTTGGAACAATGGTTACTTATGGCAGTTACATGCGTGAAGAAGATCACGTTGCAACGGCGGGTTTCCGTGTAACAGTGCTTGATACAGTGTTTTCGTTGATCGCCATTGTTTTGATTTTCCCAGTTGCCTTCCAAGCGACAAATAAGCCGATGACCGATCCGGCGTTATTGTTTGAAGTATTGCCGAAATATCTTTTGAGTATTCCTGGCGGAGCGCTCTTTGGTTTGACGTTCTTTGCGTGTTTGTATTTAGCAGCGCTCAACGCCAGCATCGGTTTGCTGGAAGTTATCGTCTCAAACCTTGTCGACAGTCAGCGTGTGAAAGATCGTACGCGGGCAACATGGTTATCAGGCTTAACGGCCTTGGGGTTGGCTGCATTTCCTGCGTTATCATCAACCGTATTTAAGGGTTTTTCGGTCGGGGGTCGATCGTTGATTGAAGTCCTCGATTCGATCTTGATCAATTGGATTTTGCCTCTGACGACATTGGGAATTCTCTATGCGTTTTACAAAGGCACGACTGAAAAAGAAAAAGCTGATGCCTTTATCGATCGCGATAAATTTGTCAGCCATTCAATGTATCCGAACTGGATTTTTGTTTTGAAGTGGGCAGCGCCCGTCGTGATCGTTCTTGGTATGGTTCTGCAGATCGTGTCACTTTTTGTGAGCGGCAAATAAGCCGCTCTTTCGAAATCAGTTCTAGAAATTCATCCCGATAATCACAGACAAGTCATACATATCACCCGAGATCGGCTCATCGAGCTTCTCAGTGCCTTGCACATACTGTTTGCTTTCATCGTTGAAGTTCACATAGTGGTAACAGCCTTGAAGGCCTAGGTAAGCTTTCTTACGCATCAATGGAATCTCAACACCGGCACCGATGTTAACACCCATCGCAGAGTCACGGCTGTAACCGTCGATGTTTGCGATCGTGTAAGTGCGGTAGAACTGACCCAGACCACCCAAAATATAAGGGTTCAAGTCAGCAAGACCACGCGTTACGTTTTGCGTGTTCATGTAGTACTTGAGGTCAAAGTTCACTGAGGTCATTGAGAGGTTACCGTTGTAAGACTTTTTCGTTGCACCTGAAGTTGTGTTGAAGTTCACAGCATGGTCCCCAGTTTGGAAACCAAGTTGTAAAGCTAAACTCAAATCAAAAAAGTAGCTTAAGAAAAGACCGAAATCGACATTCGATGAATAAGTCTTCGCAAAGTTTCCAGTGAAACCGCGATAGCCCGCCATCAAGCCGATAGTGAAGAAACGGCCGTTGCGGAAGAAGTTGATATCAGCTTCTTCGTCGGACTCTTCATCAAATTCAGAATAGTCAGTAAATGGGTCGTAAGCTTCATCCGGATCAGTCTGCGCAAGAAGATAAGATTTATGTTCGATCGAATCAGCAGCGAAGGCCTGGGAATGGAAGGAAAATAAAGAAAAAGCAAAGACCAACAAAAGAAGTCTTTCTTTTGAAATAAAACGAGTGGTTTCCACAGTATCCCCCTAGGTATATTATCGAATCAATTGAGCTAAAACTTCAAGAAATCAGGCCATTTCTCTCTAAAAATCCCTAGAGTATCTCACTCTGATACATAATCGCTCTGGAGCCTGTAGTTACGCGGTGCGCGCGTTTGACTCTCCTGGCTGGAAATTTTCTAATAGTTCTCGTTGGTTAAAGCATAATTCGAGGGGTCTTTATGGATGTCATTCTAGTGTCAGCTTTTGGTCGTGGTCATTGGTTGGCCGCCGCTTTGGCGCAAGAAGGAATCAAAACAACTCTGATCGATGTTTCTTCAAAATTAGGCGTGTGGCCAATTGAAGACGTTGAAGGTCCTTTCGGATTTTTCCGCACCGATAAAATTTCAGAATCACAAATGGAAAGATTAAATTCTGACGATCACTTTAACGAAGTGGCGAATGGTTTTTCTTTGTGGCTGAAGGATGGTCCTTGGGAGTTTAAAGGCCCGATGACTAAGTTTGAAATCGACAATTCAACTTTGCATTCATCGGTGAAAGATCTTTTGTTGAGTGTCGGTAAATCTTCAAAAACTTTCGAGTCGATGCCGTTCAGTCAGTCATGGATTTTGCACCTTGCTCAGCAATGGTCAGGCACGACTTATTATCCGAACGCACGTGCCTATGATTCACGCCATTCAGTTTCATTGACGTCATCGTACTTTGTGCGTTGGGCGACACGCTTGGGTCTTGATAAATCTTTGCAATGGCTAGAGTCCAAAGGTGTTACGGTTGTAAAACCGCAAGACGTTGTCGACTTGTCATTTGGTCCTGGCAAAAAAATCACAGGCCTTGAGTTGATCGCAGAAAAGCAAGGCCTTTACAAATGCGAACAAGTCGGTTGGTTTTTGTCGAGTGAAGAAAGTCATTTCCTAAATCCCAAAGTGGGTAAGTATTTGTTCCCAGAAGGTCCGCTTGAATCCGAGTGGTGCTGGGTTCGTTATCGTATTTCTTTGCAAGATTGTTTTGAAAGAAACTCTTTACCTTCGCATTGCCTGTTGATTGAAGATTTGAATTCACCATGGACCCACGAGAACATGCTTGTTCTGCAAAGAACTCCGTTGGCAGATCAGTTCGATGCTTGGATGCGTATTCCAACGGTTCAACGATTTAACAAAGAATATCTGACTCTGCGTAGTTTCCGAATGAAGAAACAATTGCTTGAGCGAATGGATTTGTCAGATCCGAATGTTCTCAATTTCCCACAAGAGTACTACTATACGTACGCCCAACTTGGAGCCCCTCGCTTCCCGGTGTTTAACGCCAATAAAGAAGGCGCGCGTGGTAAAGAAAGTTACTCCAACATTCATCTCGATGGTCCTGAAGTTTGGCCACAGTATTTGTGGGAAGACTATTTTGAAAATAATGAATTGATGCGTTCAAGAATTTCTACTTGGTGGAAAGAGAAATTATTGGCCGAACAAAAAGCCGCTAAGAAAAAGGAAAAGTCACTGTGATTGAAAGATACACGCGCCCTGAAATGGGAGTTCTTTGGGAACCAGATCATCGTTTTGGCAAAATGCTTGAAGTTGAGATCGCGGTGGCCCAAGTCCAAGCTTCGTTAGGAATTATCCCTAAAGCGGCTGCGAAAAGTATTGCGACGAAATCGCGCTTTAATGCTAAACGCATTTCTGAAATCGAAAAAGTCACAAAGCATGACGTGATTGCGTTTGTTTCAAACGTTGCTGAAAACGTCGGACCACATGGCAAATTCGTTCATTACGGGATGACGTCATCAGACGTTCTCGATACAGCTTTCAGTTTGCAAGTGGGCGAAGCCGGTCGTGTTTTGGTCAAGACGGTTGAGTTACTTGAAAAATCTTTGAAGATGATCGCCAATCGTCATAAAGACACCTTAGCAGCAGGGCGCACACACGGCATGTTCGCTGAACCGACGACTTTTGGTTTTAAAATGGCGGGCTTCTTAACCGAACTACGTCGTAATAAAGTGCGTATCCTAAGAGCTCTTGAGCAGATGGCAATCTGTAAACTCAGCGGTGCTGTGGGAACTTATTCATCTCAGCCTCCGAAAGTGGAAGCAGCCGTTGCTAGAAAATTGAAATTAAAACCTGAACCGATTGCTACGCAAGTCATCCCACGTGATCGTCACGCAGAGATGATTTTGTCTTTAGCGATGTTGGGATCAGGTCTTGAGCGCTTGGCAGTTGAGCTTCGGCATTTGCAACGCAGTGAAGTGTCTGAAGTGACTGAAGGATTTACGAAGGGCCAAAAGGGTTCTTCAGCAATGCCTCATAAGAAAAATCCGATCAGTGCTGAAAATATCACAGGAGCTGCGCGGATGCTTCGTGGTTATGCGGTGGCAGCGATGGAAAACGTCGCTTTATGGCATGAACGCGACATTTCGCATTCTTCCGTTGAGCGAGTGATCTTTCCAGATGCGTTTATTTTAGCGGACTATGCGTGTTTCAGAATGCATATCTTGATCGAAGGTCTGGATGTGAACAAAAAACGTATGCAAGACAATATCGACAGTTCACAAGGTCAGCTTTTCAGTTCGCATGTGCTTTTGGCACTTGTACAAAAAGGTATGTCTCGTGAAGAGGCTTACGCTTTGGTCCAAAGACATTGTCATTCACTGGGCTATGGCGATCATTTGAGAACCAGTTTGATGCAAGACGAGCAAGTGAAGAAGTTGCTCAAGCCAAAAGAGATCAACGAGATCTTTGAAGGCAAAAAACATAAAAAAGCTATTAAAGAAGTTTTAAAGAGAATCAACTAATGAGTCAGTGGAAGTTTATTAAAGAAAATGACATTATCGACGTGGTCTCTCCGGGGTACCCGACGCCTTCAGAAGAAATCGAAGGTGCACGTCAGTTTCTTTCGCGCTGGAAATTACAAGCGCGCATTCCTAAAGACATGATCAAACCGCATTTCCTTCATGCAAATGAAGATGAAGTGCGTTTTGCAAATTTAAAAGCGGCCATTGAAAGTAAAGACTCATCAACGATTTGGTGTATGCGTGGCGGTTACGGCAGCAATCGTTTGCTGCCGATGCTCGCTAAATTAAAAAAACCAAAAGAAGATAAACTTTTGATTGGTCTATCAGACATCACTTCATTGCACGTGTTCTTTACACAAGTGTGGGGGTGGAAAACCATCCATGGCCCGATCATGGCGCGCATGGGACGTCCCAACGTCGTCAGTCGTAAACATGAAAATGAACTGCATCGAATGCTTTTTGGTGCAGATAAAGAAATCACATTCAAAGGTTTGAAACCGATGAATGAGGCAGCACGCAAAACAAAATCTATCGACGCTAAAATGGTCGGTGGAAATTTGGTGACGTTGCAGTCGACGCTGGCAACTCCGTGGCAGGTTCAGACGAAAGGCAATTTGCTTTTCATCGAAGAAGTCGGGGAGCGTGGCTATCGTATCGACCGCATTCTTGAGCAGTTCCGTCAGGCTGGAATGCTCAAGAATTGCAAAGGCATTGTTTTGGGTGACTTCGTCGGTGGCGAAGAACCGAAAACAGGCAAAGATAATTTTAATTTGATCTGGAAACGTTGGGCAGCAGATTTAGAAATTCCAATGTATAAAGGGATTGAATCAGGACACGGAGTTATACAAAGACCCGTGCCGTTTAATACAAAATGTCATCTAGAAAATTCTAATGGCAAAGTGACATTGACGATTTCTAGCGGAGGTAAAAAGTAATGAAATTTTCAGTTTTAGAAAAAAACCTCATCAGTCATTTAGAGTCGAGCATTCGTGATACCACACCGGGTGTGATGGTCAGAGCTTATCAAGGCGGACGCATTATTTGTGATGTCGCTGTTGGTAATACGTTTGCCTACTATGATTTAGCAAGCTTGACGAAGGTGCTTTTCACAACTCAAGCGATGATGCTTGCTTTCGAAGAAGGTCATTGGAACTTTGATTCAAAAGTTTCAACGTTCTTGCCTTGGTTTGAAAATAAAGAAACGAAACTGACTCAGTTGATGACTCACACTTCGGGTCTGACTTGGTGGACTCCGGCGTATGAACAAATGGATTTGAATAAATCTGTTGAGCAACGTCATGAAGACCTTCGTAAGATCGTCATGCAAACGAAAACAGAGCCACAAGATAAAGCCGTCTATTCAGATGTTGGTTTCTGGACTTTGGGATTTGTTCTAGAAAAGTTCTATAATAAACCGCTGCATGAGATTTGGATCGATCTTAAAAATAAGTTCTACTCAGGCACAACGCTTGAATTCCATCCAGATAATAAACCTGTTTACCGCACCAATCTTTATGCTCCGACAGAAGAATGTCCATGGAGAAAAAGATTGATTCAAGGTGAAGTTCACGATCGTAATTGCTGGTCATTCGGTGGCGTTTCATCGCACGCTGGTTTGTTCGGTAGTATCGATGACGTAGGTTGGTATTCATTGCTGTTGCGTTCTCAATTATTAGGAATTGCTCGTTATCAAATCAGACAGAAAACGGCTCAAGCATTTGCGAAACGCGCATTGCCTGAAGGTCGTGGTGACTGGGCAATGGGTTACATGATGCCAACTCCAGGCGCTGCAAGCTGTGGCAGTTATTTCTCTCTAGAATCTATCGGTCACACGGGCTTTACAGGCACGTCCATTTGGTATGATGCAAAGATGGATATGGGGATTGTTGTTCTTTCAAATCGCGTTCTTTACGGAGTAGAGAACAAAGCGTTTGCGAGCTTGCGCCCCGAAATTCATAACTGGATTGTTCAATATTATAAAAAATCAGGGATTTAGATTTTTAAGAGCTTAATTAAGGAGCCCTCGTGGAATTAAAACAAGGAAGTCATATTCACCTTATGGGTATTTGCGGAACAGCGATGGCGTCGCTTGCAGGTCTTTTGAAAGACCGCGGATTTCGAATCACGGGCAGTGATTTAAATCCATACCCTCCAATGTCGACACAATTAGAGAGCTTGGGCATCTCGATCATGAAGGGCTATAAAGCAGAAAACCTTCATCCAAAGCCAGACTTTGTAATCGTAGGCAATGTTATCTCTGCAAATAACGAAGAAGCTCAAGAGCTCGTGAAGCTCGGCGTTCCGTTTACATCCCTTGCAAAAGCGATGGGTGATTTCATTATTGCGGATCGTGAAAGTATCGTTATTTCAGGTACGCACGGTAAAACAACGACGACATCGATGATGTCTTGGGTTGCGGAATCTGCAGGTAAAAAGCCAGGTTTCTTGATCGGTGGAATTCCAAAAAACTTTGCTCAGTCATTTAAAAATCCTGAAGGTAACTTGTTTGTTATCGAAGGTGATGAGTACGACACAGCTTACTTTGATAAAGTTCCAAAGTTCATTCACTACAAACCAAAACACGTTGTTCTGACTTCAGTTGAGTTTGATCACGCGGATATCTACAAAGATCTTCAAGCGGTCAAAGACGCGTTCGCGCGTTTGATGAATTTGATTCCTGTCGATGGAACTTTGCTTGCGTGTGCTGAAGACGCTAATGTGATGGAGTTACGCAAGCTTTGTAAAGCAAAGAACAACTTCACGTATGGTTTTAAAGCAGATGCTGATTTCAGAGCGAAAGTGCTTTTCCAAAACGACAAAGGTGTGGGTTTTGAAGTTCACTATAAAGGTGAAATCATGGGTCCATATAACATGCAGATCACAGGAGATTACAACATCCTGAATGCGACGGCTGTTGTTGCGATGGGAAAACTTTTGGGTTTCTCTGAAAACAGAATTCAAATCGGCTTAGAATCTTTTGAAGGCGTTAAGCGCCGTCAAGAGATCTTAGGTGAACCAAATGGCATTCTTGTGATCGAAGATTTCGCGCATCATCCAACAGCTGTTCGTGAAACAGTTAAAGGGATTCAAAAGCGTTATCCAGGTCGCAAAGTGTTCTCGGTGTTTGAACCAAGAAGTGCAACTTCTCGTCGTAAAGTTTTCCAAAAAGATTACGTTGAAGCTTTCAAAGGATCGCACGAAGTGATGCTGGCTAAAGCCTTTGATCAATCCAAGATCGATTCGGAAAATCGTTTTTCTACTCACGAGTTAGTTGATGATTTGAAAAAAACGGGTGTGAATGCAGCAGATTTTGATTCTGCTGATCAAATCGTTTCGGCATTGAAAGATCGCTCTCATCGTGGCGACGTGATTTTGATCATGTCAAACGGTGGTTTCGACGGGATCTACACAAAGCTTCTGAATGCTTTAAAATAATTCTCTAAAAATGAATTTAATAAAAAAGCCTGAGAGTGAAAACTTCCAGGCTTTTTTTTATTTTCTGAATTAGTTTCCTCTGTAAGCGCGATACCAGATTGCGCTGTCACCACCACGAACAAACACCAATAAATGTTTTTTCGCTGATGAAGTAGCGCCTGGCCCTGATGTCAGGCTGCCACCAAGACTGCCCCAACCTGACCAGCCACCTAAGAATGAACGGTGCCAGAGAGCATTGTCAGTTCCGCGCACAAAAACATCCAGGTGGCCAGAGCCCCAAGACGCGACATCGGGTGCTGAAGTCAGAACTCCACCGAGTGATTCCCATCCTGACCAACCACCTGAATACCAACGATGCCAGAGGGCATTGTCAGTTCCGCGCGCAAAAACATCCAAGCGACCTGAGCCCCATGAAGCTGCACCAGGATCTGAAGTTAGGACTCCGCCGAGTGACTCCCAAGCTGACCAAGATGAACCGCTCATCCAACGGTGCCAAAGAGCGTTGTCTCCGCCGCGAACAAATACGTCAATTCGACTTGATGACCACGATGCAGCTGCAGGGCCAGAGTCAGGAGCTAAGAAACCACCGAGAGAAGTCCACGGTTTCCAACTGCCTGATTTATAAGTGCGAGTCCACAGCGCACCATCGGTGCCTCGGACGTAAACATCGACGCGCGAACTGCCGTTACAAACAGCTGCTGGTGAACCAGTTAATACGCCACCGAGTGAAGCCCATGCCGTCCATTGTGTGCCTGTCCAAAGTCTTCCCCATAAAGCATTGTCGGTGCCTCTGACAAAAACAACCGTGCGGAAATTATCGAGTGAACACGCGGCGGGATCAGAAGTTCCAATGCCACCAATCGAAGACCACTCTGACCAAGCAGGTGCGGTGGGATCTTCATGTGTGATACCTATTGGGAATGGATCGCGTAAGGGTTCGTGAGATTTTTCAGCGAAACTGGTGCTCGCTAAGACCGTAAATAATAAAACGATGAGAGATAAACGCATATGTTCCTCCTATTCAAGATTCTGCGTCCTCGTTGCAATAGCTAAAACGGTAACGAAAAATTTAAATAGGAGTTAGCGGAGTTTGTGGACCCTGTTAAAAAGCTAACAAGTTAAACGCGAAAGGCGAGTCTGCGACTGGCTTCGCGAATGCCAAATAAAACTAGTCAGAGAATCCGCAACGTTTGTTCGCTTCATCTAACATTTTTTGCAGAAGTTCTGATTGTGAAGGCAGTTCGATTTGCATCGGACCTTCGTTCGTAACCACTTCAACAAGGGCTTCTTCAGAAGACGCGCGAACAACTGACATTGCGGGTTTCATTTTTCCACCTTGATAGTCGGGTGGGCAGTCGATGATCGGGTCTGCATGGGCGAAAAATGCAGTGCTCAAAGTAGCGGCAAAAACCAACAATTTCATAAATTCTCCTCTGAAAAATGATGTTCATAGTTTGAAAAATCGCGGCTTGCAAGAGTTCGCAATCTAAATGGGTGGAATAGACGTAACTACGTCGACGAAGACGGTGTGCAGATAAGAAGCGCGGTGCGTTATTTTGTCTGGCCGCATGCGTTTTTGGGTGAAAGAATTCGGTGGGTTAGCTAGCCTCTCTGACCTATGTCAAATCTTACACCTCTCATGAAGCAATACTGGGACATTAAATCCGTTCATCAAGACAAGATCTTGCTCTTCCGTATGGGCGATTTCTTTGAAATGTTTTTTGATGATGCCGTCAAAGCAGCGCCTGTTATTGGTATTGCGCTTACACAACGTAATAAAAAATCAGCTGATGAAACACCGATGTGCGGGATGCCTCATCACTCGATCTCGGGACCTATCAATAAACTTTTGGCTGCGGGCTTTAAGATCGCGATTTGCGATCAATTGGAAGATCCGAAATTAGCTAAAGGAATTGTGAAACGTGGAGTTACCCGCGTTTTGACTCCTGGTATGATTTACGACTCAGACACTTTGGATGGTACAAAGCCTCACTATCTTGCAAGTGTTGATGAGAACTCAATCAGCTTTTTGGATTCAACAACGGGCGAAGCGTTCTTTTTTAAATCTAAGAATACAAAAGACTTAGTTCGTTTTCTTGATGTATTGCCTGTCGCAGAAGTCGTTGTGGCTGCTGAAGACAAGCCGTTGTTGCTGGATAAAGCTGGTCTTTTGATCAGTGAACACAACGAAGTGATGGATGCTCTTCATCCACTTTTGAAAAACGAAGCGCCGATGTCGGCAGCTCGTTTGTTGTCATACGTAAAAGCGCTTTCGACAGATGAAGCACTGACAACATTGTCACCATTTACAGAGCGCGATCTTGAACATCGTCTCGAAGTATCTTCGACAACACTTCGTCATTTGGAAGTTTTTTCGACTTACAAAGGTGAAGGTCTAGGAAGTTTGTTCTACGCAATCAATCGTACGCAAACTTCGGCAGGCAGTCGTTTGCTTCGTCAATGGTTGAGCTTCCCATTGCGTGATTTGAATGCGATTACAAAACGTCATGACTCTGTTGAGTTCTGGCGTTCACACGTTGTGGAATTAAAACGTGCTCGTCAAATCCTTGGTCAAATGGGTGATATCGAAAGACGTCTAGGTAAAATTTCTCAACCACAATGCAACGGTCGTGATTTGCTAGCGTTGGCTGGCAGTATTCATGCTGGTATCAGTGCTTTAGAAGTTTATGTTCAAGCAGCAGGTGGCAAAGGTAATTTTGAATCACTTCGTGAGTTGGCATATAAAATCGAGCGCACTTTGGTTGAAGATCCGCCTCTTGCTACAAAACAAGGTTACTTGATTCGCACGGGTGTTTCTTCCGAGCTGGATGAGTTGATTGAGCTATCAACAAATGCGCAAGCCATGGTTTCGCGCATGGAAGCTGAAGAAAAAGAAAAAACGGGCATTTCAAGTTTGAAGATCCGTTACAACAACGTCTTCGGTTACTACATCGAAATCACAAACACTCACAAAGACAAAGCACCTGCACACTATCAACGTAAGCAGACTTTGACGAACGCAGAACGCTATTGCACAGATGAGTTGGTCGAGCTTGAACGCAAAGTTTTGAGCGCTAACACAAAACGTGCAGATCTTGAGTTCGAATTCTTTGATGCTTTACGCAAAGATATTCTTACAAGTGCGCCAGCTCTTTTGGTTTTAGCTCACGAATGTTCGGAAATGGACGTGCTTGCTTCTTTGGCTTGGTTGTCTTTAGAAGAAAAATACGTTCGTCCACGTTTCTCTGAAAACGGGGCGATCAGTTTGCGCGCTAACCGTCATCCAGTGGTTGAACAAACAGTTAAAAAGAACTTCGTTGCGAATGATATCGAATTGCGCCCGCACTCTTGCTTGTTGCTAACTGGACCGAATATGGCCGGTAAATCAACACTCATGAGACAAGTGGCACTCAATGCGATCATGGCGCAAATGGGTTCATACGTTCCTGCAGATGAAGCTGTGTTGCCGGTATTCGATGCGATCTATACACGTATCGGTGCGAGCGATCAGTTGTCAGAAGGTCTTTCAACTTTCATGGTTGAGATGACAGAAACTTCAGCGATGCTAAAAAATGCAACGGCACAGTCGCTTGTAATCTTGGATGAAGTCGGTCGTGGTACAAGCACGTTCGATGGTATGTGCTTGGCGCAATCGATCCTTGAGCATTTATTATCTGAAGTAAAAGCACTGACATTCTTTGCAACTCACTATCATGAGCTGACTTCTTTAGATCAGTCCTATGGTCAAATCACGAATGCGCATATGACTGTTGCTGAACGTGATGGCGAGATTCGCTTCTTGCATACACTCGTTAAAGGTCCAGCTTTGAAATCTTACGGAGTTCAAGTGGCTGAACTTGCGGGTTTGCCTGCAGCTGTGACAAAGCGTGCGAAGTCGTTGCTACGTGATATTGAGTCTAAAAAAGTTCAAGCGAGTTCTCAGCTTTCGCTTCTAGATCTTTCAGACGACTTTGATCACTCCGACTCCATCGGAGTAGGAAGTGTCAGTGAAGCTCCGGTCGTCATTAATGTTCAGCCTGAAGCTCATGCGGCGCCAGTTCCGGTGGACCCAGAACTTGAGAAGCGACAAAAAGCACTTGATGAATTACTGCAAGAACTGCAAAAATATCCACTGATGCAGACAAGTCCTCTCGAAGCGATGAATCAAATCGCTAAATGGAAGGCTCTGGTCGAAATTCAGTAAGGATATGCTTGGCGCACAAAAGTTTTTTAACTGAGCAGCAACTCGATCAAGCGCGCGAGATTTTAAATCCGCCACTCACTACACCTGACGGCGATGTTCGTCAGGTGTTTAGTTTCTCTTCTGAAAACCTATCTTATTGGCTCGCTACAAAATTAGAAGAAATGCTGAAGAGCAATCCGTTGTGGAAGGATTGTCATCCGATTTTACTCGGCTCATGGGCGCGCGGTGAGATCTGTCCTAAATCTGATATTGATATTTTATTCGTCGGCGAAGAAGCAAAAGTTAAAGATCTCACAAACGAGTTTCTGTCTCGCGGTTTGAAATTGCGCTACCGAATGCCAGCGGACATGGATGACTGGACTGCGAATGTTGAAGCTTTTGATATTTTAGCTTTATTGAAAGCAAAACCGCTGACTCCAGAAGGTGCGAAAAAACTTTTCGAACAACAGAAGAAAATCTGGAGTCGCAAAAAATCTTTCCGCCAAGAGTTACTCAAAGCCGTGAAGAAAGAGCGCCAAAGCCGCGCCGACAGATACGATTCCATCACAAACTACCTTGAACCAAATCTCAAGTATGGTCCAGGTGGCTTGCGCGATTTGGAGCAGGGGCTTCAAATCTATGAACTCTTTGCTGAGAAGTTCACGCATCCAGGGCATGCACTCAACGTTCTTCATTTTTATCGTCAGTACTTGTTAACCCTCAGACAAAAACTTCACCTAGAAGGCAACGGCGATATTCTGTCGAGCAATTCGCAGTTTGAACTTGGTCAGTGGATGGGTTTTAAAACTCACAAAGATTTCATGCGAGATTTGCAGCGTGGACTTTCGCGTGTGAATTTTTATTCTGACTGGATCGTCGAAGTGGCCGAGAGTTCAGAAAAAGAACTCAAGAAACTCGAAGATCAGAAAATCACCAAAGCTGAAGATCTCAATAAATTGTTACATAAGAATTCAGGTGTTTTATCTCAAAAGAAAATCCGTGAGAACCTTGATCGCGTTTTACCAAATGAGAAAGCGAAATCCAATGCGCGTCGACGTGGTAAAATGCTTGAAGAAGTTCTTAAAGTTTCAAGTGCAGATGCCTATCTGGTCAGTGTCTTCCGTTCGCGTTTGATCGATAAGCTGGCTCCGGAAATTCGCAGACTCGTAGGTTATGTTCAACACGATCAGTATCACCGATTCACTGCAGACTCGCACATCATGCAAGCGTGTCGTGAAGTAAAACGTATCTATAAAAAGCCTGCCGAATTAGGTCCGTTGCAATTCCTGCACAAACAACTGACCGCTTATGACTGGAAAGTTTTAAGCTGGACGTGCTTGTATCATGATCTTGCAAAAGGCCTTGAGTCGGATGATCACTCAGAACAAGGTGTGCACATCGTAAAGCGTGATTTTGCGAGCTATGGTTTTTCAAAAGCCTTCACTGCGGATGTGCAATGGATGGTGAAAAATCATCTTGAGCTTTCACAAGCTGCTTTTAGAAAAAATCCAAAAGACCCGCGTGTTTGGGCTGAACTGCAAAATAAAAACGTGAAGGGCGCGGCTCTTAAACGTCTAGCTCTTTTTACAGCGATCGATATTCGCGCGACCAATCCTGAGGCGTGGAATGAGTGGAAAGCAAAGCTTCTTAAAGAACTTGTCGTTTCTCTAGAATCAAAAAAGGCGCATGACTATTTTGCTTTTGAACAATTGTCTTCTAAGAAGAAACTCAATCTTTCACCTGAAGTCATTGAAGAGCTCGGTCCGGTATTGTTGGATAGTTTGCCGACAAAAGATCTCGTCGAAGATTTGCAAAAAGCGGAAAAGGCGAATGACTCTCTCAAACCCAAAGTTCTTAAAAATAAAAACGAGATCTGGGTTCGTTATCACAGAAAAGAAGATCGTACGGGCTTGCTTTCTGATTACGTGGGACAGCTGTATTCGTTAGGCTTGAGCATTCGACATGCGTCGATTCACACGCTTCCACAAGTAGGCGTTTACGACTGGTTCCAAGTTTCAACTTCCAAGGATCTTACGCAGTTAACGAAGATACTTGAGAACTCGCATGTGAATCCAAAAACTCCACCGAGTGTAAAACTGCACAGCATTTCGTTGATCTCTCAAGACGATAACGAGTGGTTGATCAGCTTCAAAGGTCCAGATCAGGCCGGCTTGTTAGCGGCGACTGCGAAAGCGTTGAGTGATGTCGGATTAAGTATTAAGTCGGCACGCGTGCACACGTGGGGCCGTCAGATCGACGATGTCTTTACAGTCAAAGCGGACCCAAAAGGATCCGCGGCTTTGATTGAAGAGCTGAAGCGAAAGTTCGAGCTTACTTCGTAACTGTATTGTTCTTTTTAGATGCGCCAGTCACACCTGTGTGATTGCGCCAGTTGTTTTGAGGATCAACCTTCGTGCGGTTGTGCCAAGCATCCCATTTTTTCTTAGGGAGTTTGTGGGAAACATTGCCTTTTTCGTCGAAAATATCTGGATCTTTACCAACTAAGAAATCGCCAATTGCTTTTAGAATACCCATTTAAAACTCCTTGATGTCCTCATCGAAAATATAAAGCATCTCCAGAGCCAATGGAAACCCTAACACGCAGCGGTGAATTAAGACCGCCGTTTAGCAAGATTATGATCTTGGATTTGCGCAGACGTCGATGATGTCTAAGCCACGCTCTTCAGAAACTTTTGCGCCACCTTTGTAGTAGCTAAAGCATTCTTTTGCAGCCACGCGGAAAGCATCTTCATAAGAAGCGGCTGTGCGTTTGATCTCCATCGAGTTGCCATTGAGGTTGTATTTAAAGCTGTATTCCTTAGAAACCGGGTTGTTTGAAATCCAAGCGAATGAACTTGAAGTAAACCCCATAACTAGAACCAATAAAGCTGTTTTCATAAATCCTCCCTTTGATATTTAACTAGGGAGCAAGCCTTGGGCCAAAAACTAGAGCAATCCCACTATGAAACACGTACAACGCGCTGAATTTACTTGGAAATTTCATCTCATTTTGAGAGTTTCGTGGGGCCTGTTAGAAGGTGGGCAGAGTGACGGTAGGCGCAGCACCCCTGTCGAAGCTTTAAGCAGTCAAAACTACTCCAACGAACTTGGAGTGCAGACAGAAGAAAGAGGGCCAGAATGATGAAAGCCGTTCGATTTTTTACGCTTCTAAGTTTGATTTTCTCCCTGAATGCGAATGCAGCGAATACGATTTTAGTGACCGATGTAGACGACACGATCAAGCTTTCCAATGTGGCGAGCAAAACGGGGTCGGCACTTTATGCTTTTGACAAAGAAAGCCGTTTTGCTGGAATGAGTGAGCTGTATCATCTGATCGCGCGTGCGAACCCGGATATGAATATTTACTATCTTTCTCGTGCTCCTGAATGGCTCATGAAAAAGACCCATATGCAGTTCCTTTATAACGGTGACTTTCCAGCGGGGACTTACATCGGCGTGACGGATCTCCCGAGTGATAAACACAAAATCGTGCACCTCCGAAACATCGTTCGTGAGAACAATCCTCAACGAGTTATTTTGATCGGGGACAATACGCAGGCTGACGACGCGGTTTACAACCAATTAGCGCGCGAATTTAAAGATCAAGGAATTGAGTTTTACATCTTCATTCGTGAAGTACTGAGCGGCCCCCGCCATTTAAAAAACCAGGTTGGGTTTGTTTCTCCCATCGAAATCGCTCTCGCATTAGGCAGTGTTGAAATGATTCCATCCAATAGCATGGGCGAGTTTATTAATGCCATGGTTCCTGTTATTATCTCCAAAGATTTGGATGATACGATCGGCCTTGTGAGTTTTCCCTATTTTGTGGATTGCACTCGGTACGTTTGGAAGTTAGACCCTTTCATCCCACAATTTGAAATTTTAAAGGCATATAAGGGGCGCATTGCCGAGCGCTGTAACTAGACCACGCATGCAACTTAAATATCAGCTCCCGCTAATTTATAAAAATCTTCTGCCACGTGAGGTTCTTGATTTCGAACCTCTCGAAACTAAAGCCGACTGCGACAACTGTTCGATGTCGCGTCCACAAAACAAAGCAAAGATCCATTATCGCGCTGATTTGAAATGTTGCACGTTCCATCCATTCTTGCCGAACTACATGGTAGGCGCGATTCTTTCTGATGAGCAGTCATCGGCTGCTCACAAAATCTTTGAAGACAAGATCGCTCGCCGTGAGTATGCACTTCCGATCGGTATGGTCGCTCCGGTTAAATACCAACTCGAATTCAACCACCGTGAAGAAGGTGACTTCGGTCAACGTGAAGATTGGCTTTGTCCATACTTCAATCGCGAAAAGCAGAACTGCAATGTCTGGAGACATCGCGGTGTTGTCTGCACAACCTTCTTCTGTAAAAGCTCTTATGGCAAAAAAGGTCTGAATTTCTGGGATAAGCTCAGTAGCTATCTTTGGTATGTGGAGTTGGCTTTGCTTGAAGAAGCACTCGTGATGCTAGACTTTTCGCCGAGACAAGTGATGACACTTTTGGATTATCACAATCGTTATGAGGGGACTGCGGCTGAGAAAAAATCGTGGGTACTCCCAGAGGCGAAAGCCAAAGAACTTTGGAATGGTTACTATGATGACCAAGTGGGATTCTACAAAAAGAGCTACAAGATCATTTCTGAACTTGATAAAAAAGCTTTCCACGAAATGATCGGTGAGCAAGGTCAGGACCTTGAAGAAGAGCTGTTCATGATGCTGAATAACCTCAAGAAAGAACAACCAGAATGACTATCCAAGACCGCCAAGCCCAAGTTATCGCTGATTTTTCCGCAGTTTCTGAATGGGAAGCTCGCTACAAGAAAATTATCGAGATCGGCAAAGCCATGCCAGAAATGGACGAAGCTTTGAAGACAGAGGACAATAAGGTCAAAGGTTGTCAGTCCCAAGTTTGGTTGTCAGCATCCTTGAATAACCATGGTCAAATGGTGCTTCAAGGTGACAGTGATGCTTTGATTGTTAAAGGTCTCGTTGGTTTGCTTTTGAAAGTTTACAACGAAAGCACTCCAGCAGAAGTTTTGGCAACACCACCAGAGTTTTTGAAGGCTCTCGGTTTTGAAGGCAATCTTTCTCCGAGTCGTGCGAATGGTCTTCACTCGATGTTGAAGCAAATCAAACATTACGCGACGGCGTTTGATTATCTTCTGAAGATGAAAAAATAAAATTAAAAAATAGTTGTCTTTCTGTTTTGGGTCCCACAAACTTTTATAAGTGTTGCAGTTCTTGCGACATCTTCATGGAGGGGACACCTTGAAAAAACAAAACATCTATAGCGCATATCTTTCTGCTGCTGGGATCGCACTCTCTGCTACTCTTTCTGTGGGTTTCGTTAACGTAACTCCGAAAGTCATCTACGGTACTGACAACAGACACGAAGTTTATGAAGAAACAAATCCAGCTGTTCGCGAAAACGCGGACTCGACTGTTGTGTTTATTCATAACTCAGCAATTCGTATCGCTAACGGTATTGCGACGATCACTTCTAAAACTCTTGAAAAAGAAATGCGCGTTTGTTCAAGTGAGCCTTACGCTCAACAACCTGCAGTCGGTAATTGCTCTGGTTCTCTTGTTGGCGATGATTTGATTGCGACAGCAGGTCACTGTGTTGGTGCGACTGATTGCCGCGGTTACAATGTTGTTTTCGGCTACCGCATGGAAAGCAGCAACGTTGCTATCACAACTTTACCCGAGTCAGAGATCTACACTTGTAAAACAGTTGTCGCTCGTGAATACACAAACAACCAAGACTACGCTCTTGTGCAACTAGACCGTCCAGTTAAAGGTCACCGCGTTTTGCCTTTGGCGAAATCTTCAGTTCAAGCAGGTGATGACATCTACGTGATTGGTCATCCATCTGGATTGCCAACTAAGATCGCTGACGGCGCAAAAGTTCGCACTTTGATGACAGGCTTCTTCAGAACTAATTTGGACACTTACGGTGGTAACTCAGGTTCAGCGGTATTCAGTGCCGCTACTCACGAAGTTGTTGGTATCTTAGTTCGTGGCGAAACTGATTTCAAATACGCTGATAACAACCAATGCCGCGTTTCTAACGTTTGCGAAGAAACTGGCTGCCGCGGTGAAGACGTCACAAACATCTCGTACATCTCTCAAGCGATCGAAAATCGATAGGTACCAGGCTACTCCGACGGAGTCGGAGTGTAGACCAGCCTTCTGCAGAAGCAGCGAGTAAAAAAAAGCCCGGATGAAACCGGGCTTTTTTTATTTTCGAGGTCCGCGGTTTTTAATAATCAAACCGTCCAGGAAGTTCCTTAATAGCTGATCGCCGCAAGGCTGATAGTTCGGGTGATCTTCGTTTCTGAAGATCGCTGATAGTTCCGTTTTTGAAACTCTAAAATTAGCTAATTCCAAACACTCAATGATGTCCGTGTCTTTGAATGAAAGAGCTACGCGAAGTTTTTTGAAGATATCATTGTTAGTCATTATGAGTGCCGATCGTTGGAAAAAGAAAACCCACCGTTGTGGTGGGTTCTCGAAATTTATATTGGTTTTTGTTGTTTGAAGATAGCTCTAAGAGCGCACTTTGAAAGAATTAATCGGACAGCAGCTTACCTGCTGGACCCAATTATACGGTAGCGTGCACTCTGTGAGTGTCATCCATATCGTCGAGGTAGTTCAAAAACTCCTCAACGTCTTTCTTCTGCTCATCAGAAAGCTCAGTGATGTTTTTCGCTTTGAAAGACAACTCAGCAGTTGAGATTTTCCAACCACGTTTTGTCAAAGCATCGCGAACAGCATCAAGATCGTCTGAATTTGTGAAGAATTCGTAAGTGCCTTCTTCGCCAGCAGTAACTTCGTTGGCGCCTGCTTCGATAGCTTCCTCATCTGGATCGAATGTTCCAGGTTTCGTGCCTTCAAGCAAACCTACGCGCTCAAACATCCAAGCGACAGAGCCAACCTCACCCATGTTGCCTTCATGCGATTTAAACGCGTGACGCATATCTGGAGCGGTTCTGTGTTTGTTGTCCGTTTGGCATTCAACGATAACGCCGACACCGTGAGGGCCGTAGCCTTCATAAGTGATCTCTTCGATGATTTTGCCGTCATCAAGAAGGCCTGCGCCTTTTTTGATAGCACGGTCGATAGTATCATTCGGACATGATACTTTTTTAGCGGCGTCGATCGCCATACGAAGACGAGCGTTGGCCGCGGGGTCAGGACCACCGGCTTTCGCAGAAACTTGAATTTCCCGCGCAAGTTTAGTGAATATTTGACCCTTTTGTTGGGCCTTCTCCATTTTTCCGGCTGCTTTCCATGATTTTCCCATGGGATCTATTGCAACAAATCAGGAAATATTTGGCAACTCTTAGAGCGGGATGTAAAAGACCTAATGTTCATTTTTAACACCCCCGATGTCTGGGAAAAGATCAAAAACATCGAAAATTCCTGCAATGAGGCCATGAAGTTGACCTCGGCAGGCATTGCGCCAGACGAACCAGCCCGAGATGCTGAACATTTACACCCGAAATTTCACCCCCCGAAGAAGGGTTTCTCAACTCCTGAGGGCCAAGCGAGAATGCTTCACGATTTGGCAAGCATTGAGCTTCAAGCTATGGAGTTGGGACTTCGTACTCTGGTTGAGTATCCAGAAGCGCCCGTTGGCTTCCGTGAGGAATTGCTGGCGGTGACGGTTTCAGAAGCTCAACATTTACGCATGTGTTTAGAGGCGATTGAGTCTTTGGGTTTCAAGTGGGGAGACTGGCCGGTTCACTTGGCGTTATGGCGTGCGGTGGATAAATCGGACTCGCTATTGGATCGCATTTTGATTGTGCACAGATATTTAGAGGGCAGTGGCCTGGATGCGGGCGCGACATTGATTCGTCGTCTCGAAGCTACGACGGGGAAACAGACCATTCAAAAAATCGTTCAACAAATTAATTATGAAGAAATCGGCCATGTGGATTTCGGTTCGCGTTGGTATCGTGAGATTTGTAAGAGCGATAAGTTAGACCCCGCCGACGATTTCCCAGCACGCATGGATTCTTTGCGCGCACGTTTGCCAAAACGTATTGAGGGTATCAATCGTGATCTACGCATGAAGGCGGGTTTCTCTGAATTAGAAATTCAGTACTATGAAAATCTGCGATTGGATTTTTTAAAACCACCGGGTGAAGTTTCAGTTACCAGCGAAAACAGATAAACAGTCAGAGTGCCCTTAAGAAAAGAAACATCAGTCCAAATATTGTTTTCATCTTAAGTGTCCTTTGCTCTACAAACTCTCATCGTCTTCCATGAAGCGCCATTTGCCTTCAGGAAGTTTACCCAACATCAACTTTCCAACACGAACGCGTTTCAAGCCCGTCACACGCAAACCGACCATTTCGCACATACGGCGGATTTGGCGTTTTTTACCTTCGCGCAAAATGAATCTTAACTGATCTTCGTTCAGCCATTCAACTTTGGCAGGTTTCAACTTTTTGCCATCGAGCTCAAGACCGTGGTTCAGCAATTTCAATTTATCATCGGGCAAGCGACCTTGAACACGCACGATGTATTCTTTTTCGACTTTGGATTCTTCGCCGATGATTTGTTTTGCGATACGACCATCTTGAGTAAAGATCAAAAGCCCTTGAGAATCGATGTCCAAACGACCGGCAACAGCCAAGCCTTTAAAGTGCTCTTCTTTCAAACGCAGTTTTGAATTACCAAACTGGTTCTCATCCGTGATCAAACGAATGGCAGGTGTGTATTGCGGCTCTGGTTGCGCAGAGACATAGCCAACGGGTTTGTTCAAGATGATAGTGACCTGACGTTTTTGCTGTTTCAAAGCGGCAGCTTCGAGTGTGATTTTCACATCGGGTGAAACTTTGGTGCCGAGCTGATCGATGATTTCACCGTTCACCATGACGAGACCACGGGAAATATAATCGTCAGCTTCACGGCGAGAGCAGATACCTCTCTCAGCCATGAGCTTCGAAAGTCTGACTTTTCCGTCGTCGTTATTATTGTTGTTGCCGTTATTGTTCATAATTTTATCTCAGTCCAAAGGTTATCAAGTTCGTAGAGGCGCAAAGAGTGAATCGCGCTCTCAGGAACAGATTTTTTTAATTCATTCAAAAAATACAGAGCGATATTTTCAGTTGTAGGAATCGTCGAAGCAAATTCCGGAATATCAAAATTCAAATGCTGATGATCCAAGCGATCCGTTAAGTTGAACAGTAAAGCAAAGTAAGTATCTTTCGCGGATTCAAATTCGCTTGCTGTAACATAAAAATTCACTTCGAGTTTATAGTTGTGCCCATGTCCGTGCTCGGTGAAGCAGCGACCAAAAGTCGCACGATTCTTTTCATCAGACCATTCGGGACGGTGATAAAGATGTGCACTCGAAAAAGAACTCGCCACTGTCAGAGTCATCATGCGAGATTGATTCCACCATCAACACTCAAGATAGCACCGGTCGTCCACGACGAAGCATCAGAGCCCAAGAAGTAGATAGCACGAGAAATATCTTCTACAGTGCCGATGCGTCCCAGTGGTTGAAGGTTCTTCATCGACTCTACAACTTCGGCTTTTTTAGCAGCATCCATTGAGTGGAATGAGTGAATAGGAGTGTCGACTAATCCAGGGCAAACGCAGTTTACGCGAATTTTATATGCACCACATTCTTGCGCCATGCTTTGTGTGAAGCTAACAAGGGCTGCCTTGATCGCAGAATAAGAACCTGTGTTCGCAGTAGGGCGAAGACCCAACGTCGAAGACACGTTCACAATAGAGCCGCCACCATGAGTTTTAAAATACGGAACCAAAGCGCGAGCTAAGCGAACAGGGCCGAGCAAGTTCACTTCAAATTCTTCAGTCCAAATTTCATCCGTGCCACCAACAACATCGTGCGAATGAAAGATGCCGGCGTTATTAACTAACACCTCTACGCGATGAGTTTGTGAATTTAAGGCTTCAGAAATGCGCTTATCAACAGCGGCTTTGTCTTTTAAATCGCAAGACAACACGGCAGCACCATGACGACAAAGCATCGCGGTTTCAGTCAGGCGGTCTTTGTTACGACCCATTAAAAATACAAAATATCCATTTTTAGAGAACTCAAGAGCAGCTGCGCGGCCGATGCCGGAACTGGCGCCAGTAATGAGGGCGGCTTTTTTCATAGGGACTCCTTCACAGGGTGCACTAATGGGGAAATTAAAACAGGACTTATCCTAGCAGAGGCGGGGGCCGATAGGAAGCTATGGCTCTACGCGAAGCATTTTCTATAGGATTGAAGTTCTTTATCGTCGGCTTCGTTGTCTTCTTTGCCCTGTGGGGATCTTTCTAAGAAAAATCTACTCCAGCTCCGGGCCAGCGGCCCTGCACCTCGTGCGCCAGGCGCAAAAAAAAAGCCAGGATGGGATTCCTGGCTTTCATTAACGGTAGAAATTTTAAATACTAATGAGAAATCCCGAGAATCCTTCCAAGGGATTGAGTTTGAAATGGAACTACGCCGCTTTTTTCTTAGCAGTATAGTGATAATACTTCTTATCGAAGTCAGAGGCCTTCAAGCCTTCTTTCGTAATCAAACCAGCTTTAAACCAGTCGAAGTGCTCGCCACAGAAGCCTGCTTTTTCTGGCTTCTTTTTGCAGTCTTCAGACGTGCATTTTGTAGGGCCTAGCGCGATTACGTTATTAGGAATTTGTTTTTCGAACTTTTTGTCTTCAGCCATATTGTAGCCTCCGGTTGTGATCTTAAGCTGGTTCATCGTCTTAAGACATAAGACTTATCGGAGGCTCTTTTTAGGACTTAAGGAGTGATGAGAGTTTTCTTCAAAGCGTTTTTAAAGCGTAATGAAGTGACTCACTTTGAGACGAATAAAGGTTTGGGGTTCTGGGGATACGGCGCAATCAAACGCAATTGCGCATTCAATTTTTCGATCACCTCAGTCGGAACTTTTTTACTGCAGATAAGATGTCTGTACGATCCTGTTTTTGGTGAATCAGGTGGGAAGTAAAGTTTTAATTCAGGACGATCTTTCACAGCGAGTTCGGCCTCTTCGGCACTTGCAAACATAAAGTCTGAGCGACGCGCTTGAATCATTTGTAACATCTGCGGCATTTCAACTGTCGTGATAAATGAAGTTGGTCTGAGAGCTTTCACGCGCTCAGTGATATATTCCCCATAAATAAATTTATCGCGTAAAAGCACGCGGTTATTTTTATTACTCATGAGTTCAGTAAAACTTTGTGTGCCCGTTGGAAAACTTTTGTGAGTTATGACGGCCCATCCACGAGTTAAATGTAGCGGCTTAGAAAAGCGCGCAAACTTCTCACGATCTGAAGATTTGAACCAACCAATCGCACAATCATAACCTTCATTATTTTGAATCAACAACAGTTGGCGATTTGTCGGAGTTGAACGCAAGATGAAGGGCACTCCTGCGCGCGTAAATGCATCGAGAGCTGGTGTTGCTGTCAGTCCTTCAAGCCAAGATCCGGTTTGATTAATGTAAGGAGGGCGCTCCACGTAGTGAAGTTGTATTAGTGGGGCCTTGTCATCGGCGCGAACCGATATACCTAAGAAGGCCACAACTAGCAAAACGACAACCCTGTTCATAAGACGTCCTTGTACAAATAGGATAATACTCTTTGCAAAGGATCGGTCAAAAATTCGGGCGGCTATATGTTGATTAGCAGAATTTAACCTTCAAAATGTGAACTAGAGTAATGCTAGGAACTTATTCAATTCTACGGGCTTTGAGAACAAATATCCTTGTCCATATTGAGCACCTAGGTTCTCGAGCATGTTCGATTCTTCGTTGCTCTCAATGCCTTCAGCGATCACTTCCATTTTCATCGCACTTGCGAGGTAGATGATTGAGCTCACGACAGCTTTTGATCTTGGGTCATGGAGGAGTTTCATCACAAATGAACGATCCACTTTCAAAAAGCTAATAGGCATTTGTGTGAGATATTGAAGAGAAGAAAAACCAGTTCCGAAATCGTCGATCGAAACGGAGTAACCTTCTTGACGACAGCGATGAAGAGTTTCAAGCGCGAGCGCTCCATCCATCATGATTCTTTCTGTCATCTCAAGTTTGATGTTTTTGGTATTGAGATCATGCTTTTCACGTAGGTCTTCAAGATTGTGCAAGAAGTCTGAGTGAGTGAACTGACGGCCTGAAATATTGATACTCATCATGAAATTATCAGCGACATCGTTTTTACCGTGATTGCGCAAATCCGCTTGGATATTTTTTAAATCCTTCAGCGCTTGATTGATAATCCAATGGCCGATGGGAATAACCATCGAAGAGTTTTCGATGATATCGATAAATAAATTCGGAGCCACTACACCACGAGTGGGACTGTTCCAACGAATCAAAGCTTCACAGCCGACTATTTTTTTAGTCTTCAAATCAACGATGGGTTGGTAGTGCAGCGCGAACTCTTGGTTTTGGAAGGCTTGGAAAATTTGATTTTCAAGTTTGATTTGGTTCAGTGCTGTTTGAGCACTTTCATCATCATGCACGCTTGTGCTCTCTAAATTGACATCAGAAAGCTTTGCATTTGCTTGAGTCGTCATGTTGTTACGACGAAGGCGTTTCAACAACACACGCATCAAAAGTTGCACGACGGTGTCTGCAGTAGAAACGCGTTCGAACAATTGTTGTTTTGTGACGATGCTAAGGCGAACTTCTTCCAGAGCGCGAACTGAAGCCGAACGGTTGTGATTGTCGATCAAAGACATCTCACCAAAAATTTCGCCTTCACCTAAAATAGATAATGGAATTTCTTCGCGATCTTTTGTGATGTAAACAAGCACGCGGCCTTTTTCAATAATATATGCGCAATCTCCAGCATCACCTTCGCTAAAAATGACCTGATCTTTTTGAATATCCACGGACTGTTCTGGAGTTGTCGTCATATGGTCTTGATTTTAGTGCTGAAACTCAAGTAGTGACAAGTCCAGCTGATTCATTTGATTCAATTTCCATCCACGTGCATTAGATTTTGCGAGCATTGCGAAATGCATAGGGCCAGTAGGGATCAAACGATACTGATCTAATAAAATCTGCACACCTTCTGAGCATAATTTCTTTTGTTCATCGATTTTCGTGGCATCGGCAAGTTTAACGAGAACCTTTTCATAATTCACATCACTAAAGCGAATGTAGTTCTCCGGATTTCCTGATGCGAATGTTTCCAAAACCGCCAAGCAAGTTGGACGATCTGGCGATAAACCTTTGCGGAAAAGCGCTGGGGGATTGTTTTTTACTTCGTCGAGATAGAGTTTATTCTCTTTCACTTCAAGTGTTACTTGAAGGCCTGCATTTTTCTTCCACTGTTGCTGCATCCATTCGGTCGCACGCTTGTGATCTTCACCACCTTGGCTTGAAAAAATCATTTTGTAAGTTTGCGTGCGTTTGATCTGTGGGACTTTTGACAAACTGAAATCGACGCATGGAGAAGAGCCGCTGAACCATGTTGAAGGCAAACCCGCACAACCCGGCAGACCATCTGAGGAAAGAATTTTTTGAAGCTCAACGAAATTCAGTGAGTAACTCAATGCTTTGCGCACTTCCGCATCGTCCTTCAAAGCAGGACCAAAGCCAATGTAGTCAAAACGCAATAGCGGCATCCAGATGAAGTCTTTGCGTGTTTTAAATTTAGGAATATAAAGCGTCGGAAGACGTCGCAAAAAAGTCAGTTGATTTTTTTCGTACAATTGCAACGCCACGGAGTCTTCTTCAATGAAAAGAAACTCCACAAGGGGGCGTTTCGAATTTTTCTGATGATATTCAGTGTTGGACTCGAGCAATAAGCGTTTGCCAGCTTTGAACTCTTTGATTTTATAAGGGCCGTTCGTCACAGACAGATCCGCTTTTGTCGGAGCCAGTAAGAAAGTCGTCAAATTATATTCAAAGTCAGGGTCTTTTTCAGCGAATTCAAAAATCAGAGTTGTCGCGTCCGGAGTTTTCACGCCGAGGGTTTCAGGTTTAGATTTTTTCTCGTAGATCGCTTTGGCATTTTTAATTTTGAAAAGTAAGTCGGCACGAAACGCGCCCACTGCAGGATCTAAGATACGTAAATATGTTCTTAGGAAGTCGCTGCTCGTTAATGAGCTCTTATCACTCCAAGTGAGATCATTTTTAAGCGTGCATTTTAAAGTCATACCTTTGTTCGAGCGCACGCAACCCACACCAAGATCAGGAACAAGGCCCGCTTGATCATCATAGATAAAGATATTGCGATAAAGATTCCCGAGCACGTAACTGGAAGCAGAGCCACGTTGTAAGTTGGGATCCATGTTTTTCGGAGAAACGCTGAGGTGAAGTTTGAAAGTTTCTGGTTCAGCAGAAAAAACAGGGAGTGTGGAAAACAGAACTAAAAGAAGGGCAGAGAGAGTTTTCATGTGAACACCTCCTTTTAAAAAGAAAAAGCGGGTCCTCGTAAAAGAACCCGCTTTGAAAAGAATAAAAACTACTTATCCAATTCCATCTTTGCGATGGTTTGAAGTTGCATGTTTGTTGTTCCTTCGTAGATCTGACCGATCTTAGCATCACGCCAGAATTTCTCAGCTGGATATTCTTTAGTGAAACCGTTACCGCCGAAAAGATCAATCGCTTTAGAAGCGATTTTCTCAGCTGCGCGAGAAGAATACAATTTAGCCATAGCTGCTGATTCGATGAAGTCTTGGCCAGCGTCTTTCAAACGAGCGGCATTGTAAACCATCAAACGAGCTGCTTCAAGTTCAGTGCGCATTTCTGCCAATTGGAATTGAACGCCTTGGAATTGAGCGATCGCTTTACCGAATTGCTCACGACCTTTAACGTAGTTCAACGCAGCTTCGTAAGCACCTTGTGCGATACCAACCATTTGCGCACCGATACCGATACGACCTTCATTCAAAGTCTCGATAGCAATTTTATAACCTTTGCCAACTTCGCCTAGAACGTTTGCTTCTGGAACTTCACAGTTTTCGAATAGCAATTCAGTTGTTGAAGACGCGCGGATACCCACTTTGTCTTCCTTTTTACCAACTTTGAAACCAGGGAATGATTTTTCAACGATGAAAGCAGTGATGCCTTTGTAGCCTTTAGATGAATCGATGTTAGCGAAAACGATGAACACGTTCGCTTCTTTGCCGTTCGTGATCCAAAGTTTTGAACCGTTCAAGATGTACTTGTCGCCTTTTTTCTCTGCTTTCAATTTCAATGCGAAAGCATCTGAACCAGAAGATGATTCTGACAAAGCGTAAGCGCCAACCCATTCAGTAGCCATTTTGCTCAAGTATTTTTCTTTTTGAGCTTCAGTGCCCCATTTAAGGAATGCGTTTGTCGTCAATGTATTTTGAACGTCAACAAGAACTGAAACAGAGCCGTCAACGCGACCCAACTCTTCAACAGCCAAGCAAGCCATTGTGAATGTAGAGCCCGCACCGCCGTATTTTTCAGGAGTTTCGATACCCATCAAGCCCATTTCGAAAAGCTTTTTAACGAGGTCAGGATTCATCTCTGCTTTCTCGTCCATATGAGTAACTTGAGGTTTGATTTCAGACTCAGCAAACGCGCGCACTGCATCGCGGAAGGCTAGTTCATCTTCAGAAAGCATCGTCAAAGCTGGACGTGCATTGTGCGTATCAGACATGGAATTTCTCCTTAAAATGTTTCTAGTGGCAGACCCTATCCGGTCCAGGTCATGATTTCAAGTCCTTGAGAATACGGAAGCTTTGCCTTTAACAACATGTGTTACACTGATTGCACTTTAAATACGCAATTGCTTAGACACACTAGACAAGAGTCTAGCTATTGAATTAGCGTCAAGGGGTAGGAAATATGTCTATGGATATTATGGAAATTGGCTTCAAAGTTGGTATCTACTTCATACCATTTCTTTTTGCTCTCTGCTTTCACGAGTGGGCACATGGAATGATGGCGAAGCTGCGTGGTGATAACACGGCGGAGACGATGGGTCGTTTGACTTTGAATCCCGTGGCGCACATGGACATGGTTGGAACTTTAATTCTGCCACTGATGTCGATCATTTTGGCGACGCCGATCTTTTTTGGTTGGGCGAAACCCGTTCCGGTGAATTCTCGCAATCTTAAAAATCCCCGCGTTGATATGTTCTGGATTGCATTGGCAGGTCCACTGTCGAATGTTTTCTTGGCGATCATGGGTGCGGTAGGAATGCGTTTGCTTTTCCAATACGGTGGTGAGCTTTCTTACACGAAAGCGTTGATGAATATTTTGAATGTCTTTATCGTGACGAATCTGTTCCTTGCGATTTTCAATATGCTTCCGTTGAACCCACTTGATGGCGGTAAAGTTCTTGCTCGCTTCTTGCCTGCGGGCTTGAATCACAAGCTTGAGCAAAACGAACACGTCACGAGTTTGATTTTGATGGCGCTTGTTTTAACGGGCATGCTTCGTGTTTTATCTATCCCAGTTTTCTGGACACATGACTTCCTTGTTCGCTCTATTGTTGGAGGAATTCTGTGACGGATGTTTCTGCAGTAAAACCGGTGGCTCCTGCGCGTAAATCTCGCGTCATGAGCGGAATGCGCGTTACAGGCCGACTGCATATTGGCCACTACTTCGGCGCACTTCAAAACTGGGTTAAGCTGCAGGAAGAGTTCGAGTGCTTCTTTGGCGCAATGGACTGGCACGGAATGACAACGGCCTACAAAGCGCCTGCTGAAATCAACCCATGGACTCGCGAAATGCTTGCTGAGTTTATCGCATGGGGCGTGAATCCAGAAAAATCCACATTGTTTATTCAAAGCCAGGTGCCTGAGCATATCGAGCTTTTTATGATTTTCGCGAATCTGACACCGATGGGTTGGCTTGAGCGTGTTAACACGTGGAAAGACGCCGTCGACGAAATGAAGGCGAATGACACGCACAACTTGGGTCGCTTCATGTATCCGGTTTTACAAGCCGCTGACATCGCGATGTATCGTGCGGATAAAGTTCCAGTAGGAGCAGATCAAGTTTCCCATTTGGAAATTGCACGCGAAATCATTCGTCGTTTTAATCATTTGTATAAAGCGAAACTTCCAGAGATGTCGCCTCTGTTAACAGAGATTCCACTCGTTACAGGTTTAGATGGTCGTAAGATGTCAAAGTCCTACGGAAACACTTTGTATCTGACTGAAGACGATGAAAAATCTTTGAAGAAAAAAGTGAATATGATGGTCACTGATCCGGCGCGTGTGCGTCGTGAAGATGTTGGTGAGCCTACGAAATGCTCTGTTTATGGCTATCACAAGCTTTACTCTTCTGCGGAAGATTTGAGTTGGGTGGAAGCTGGATGCCGCTCTGCAGGAATTGGTTGTGGTGATTGTAAAGGTCGCTTGAGCTCAAACCTTGAGCAGTTATCGAAAGAGCCCAGAGAAAAGAAAAAAGAGTTGTTGAATAATCCAGGGCAGCTTGATTCAATCATCGCCGCTGGTAACGCACGCGCTCGACAAGAAGCGCAAAAAACTTTGAGTATCGTGCGTTCTCATATGAAGTGGTAGAGGGGACCATCACTGATGAGTATTACGGTTCAGTTACCAAAATTTGAAGGACCTTTAGGACTGCTTCTTTATCTTATCCGCAAGGAAGAGATGGACATCATGGATATCAAAATCCATGAAATCACAAAGCAGTATCTTGATTTTATCAAGCTCATGAAAGAACTCGACCTTGAAGTGGCGGGTGAATTCGTTGCTATGGCATCGACGTTGATTCATATCAAGTCGCGCATGCTATTGCCTCAATACGACGAAAACGGTGAAGTTGTAGAGCAAGAAGATCCGCGTAAAGAGCTAGTTCAAAAACTTATTGAGTACCAAAAATATCAAGAAGCTTCGAAATTGCTTTATGAACGTCCACTTGTGGGTCGTGATGTTTGGTTGCGCGGTACGCGTGAATCTTTGGTGCCAAAAGAAGAAGAAATCGTTCTTGAAGAAAATGCTTTGTTCTCTTTGATCTCTAGCTACCGCAAAGTTTTGCGTGCAGTTAAGAAAAAGGTCCACCAAGTTACTGCGAAAGCTCAATCGATCTCTAGCCGTATTATGGAATTGAAAGATCGTTTGATCATCGGCCAAAGAACAACATTGATGGAGCTTGTGACAGCGACAGAAGATCGCAGTCGTCAAGTTTTGATCACGTTCTTGTCTTTGCTTGAGCTAGGTAAAATGGAAGTTGTTGGTCTTTATCAGACTGAAAACTATTCTGATATCTACGTTGAAGCGAAGAAAACAATCGAATCAGATTTGATTTCTCGTGTTGAAGAATACGATTCCATGAACGCTGAAGAAATTGCGGCGAAGATGATGGAAAAATCGAAAAAAGAAGCTGCTGCCGAAATGGAAGAAGATTTCCTTCTTACAGATGCAGAAGACAATCTTGATGCTGAGGGCGGAGTGCAACTTGCCTTGGGCGAACAATTGGAAGAAGGCACCGACTTTGCTTCCGATGAAGAGATTCTCGCAGCTGAAAATGAATTATTTAAAGATGAAGTGGCAGACGTTTAAGAGGGATTATGTCAGAAGATAATAAGCACCACGACGATGTAGAAGAAATGGATACCGATCTCGCTGTTGAAGAAACTTCAGATGAAACATCTGAAGAAATGTCTGAAGATGGTGTAGAGCAAGAAGCTTCTTTATTCCTTCAAGAGGAAGAAGAATCAGAAGGTTTCCTTCCTGACGCTTCTGATGACGAAGCTGAGGAAATGGAAGCGGGTGAAGCTGAAGTTTCTGTTGAAGGTTCAGAGCTTGATGGTTTTGAATCAGCTGAAATTGAAGAAGTTGAATTCGTTGAAGAAGAACGTCTTGAATCAATCGTAGAATCTATTCTATTTGCTTCTGACAGACCTGTTAGCTTGGCATCTTTGAAACTTGTGTTCAAAGGTACTAACGTTAAAACAAATCACCTTAAACGTGCTTTGGACCAATTGGCGGTTGAATACGCTGGTGGTCGCCGTGGTGTTACTTTGGAAGAAGTTCCAGGTGGCTACCAACTAAGAACTAAAATCGACAATCTCGAATTCTTGCGCCGTACTTTGAAAGCTCGTTCATTCAAGCTTTCTGGTCCAGCTCTTGAAGTTCTTTCTATCGTTGCTTACAAACAACCGACTGTGAAATCTGAAGTGGATGAAATCCGCGGCGTGGAGTCGGGTCACTTGTTGCGTGCATTGATGGAGAAAAATCTTGTTTGCTTCGAAGGTAAATCAGAACTTCCTGGTCGTCCTATGCAATACGCGACGACTCGTAAATTCTTGGAGATCTTCGGTCTTCGTAACTTGAAAGAGCTTCCAACGCTTTCTCAAATCGATGAATTGTTGCCAGAAGGAATCGATGAGCAACAAGCTACAGAAAAACCAACATTGTCTTCATTGACTGATTCATTATCAGAGACAATTGGTTCTAACTACTCTCAAGGTGAAGATGAGCTTGAAAAAATTCAATCTCAACTTGAAGAGATCGCGACTTCGACTAATTTCTTTGAAGAAGAAAAACGTCGCCAAGCTGAAAAACGTGATGAAGAGCGTGCGCAAAACATCCGTGAAGCATTGGCAATGGGCGAACCTGTATCAACTCGTGATGCAAACTGGATGAAGAAGTACGATGAAGCTTTGGCTGCAGGTACAACTTTGGTTGCAATGAAAGAGGGCGAATTAGCTGCGAAAAAAGCGGCGTTTGCTAACATGGGACCTAAGAAGTCAGACGAAAATGAAGTCAATGAGATCGTAGAAAACGCAACAGAGATTTCTGAGAATGCAGAGGCTATTTCAGCTGAAGCTGCAGAAATTGCAGAAGCTTCTGAAGTAGAAACAGAAGAGTTCTTCGTTGATGGTATTATCCAAGACGATGGAACTATTGAGTTGGTTTCTGAAGATGAAATTTCGACTGAAGAATTAGATTTCGTTGAAGACGAAGAGTCTGAAGAAGAGATGCTTCTTGCTGAAGAAGAATCAAACGAAGACGACGAAGAAGAAGCTCTTGATGAAGAGCTGGCGTTCCTAGGCGAAGCCGCTGATATCGACGGTGACGACGATATCGAAGGCGAAGGCAATGCAACAGTCTAAGACTGCTAAGACAGTTCTGAAAGTGGTATTGAGCCTTTGGGCTCTTTACCATATCACAGCGATACTTGTGATGCCGAACCTGGGTTCTTACCTGGGTCGCGGAATCCAACCAGCCATCGCCACTTATGCTTCGACAATTGGATTTAATGCCGGATGGAATTTCTTCTCTCCGGATCCAGCGCACATCATGTATATCCGTTACATAATTCATTATGGTAATGAAGGTTCTGAAGAGAAAGAAGCTGTGGAAGCTTATTTTCCTCCAGAGAAAAACAAAGGTATTTTTTCGATCACTCGTCAGCGTGAACTCTATGCGATGCGCTTTATGGTGATTGATCCAATGCGTTTAAAAACTTTGTTTGGTCCTTGGTTGTGTCGACAATATCCAGGTTCTAGTTATGTAGAGATGGAGCATGTGATTGAAACAATCGCACCTCTACAGCAGATCGTGACTTTGACAGATGAAACTGTCGAAAGTCTTTCAAAAGAAGTTCAGTTCGTCCGCGCAAATCACAGTTGTGATGGAAGCGGCGAGGACGAGGTGCTTCAATGATTTCCAATTTAATTAAAAAAGCCATTTCGTTGTGGGATGAGTTTTGGTTTGCACCACAAAATCTTTTAGGTGTGGCGTTCATGCGTATCATGTTGTGCGGAATTCTGTTCTTCACATACGTCGTTCGCCAAGTTCACATCGAATATTATTCGGATACGAGCTGGATTCCTCGCTCGATGGTTTTAAGTCTTTTTCCGGATGGATTTAGGCCGGCATTTTCTCTTTTCTTTTGGCCAGATACTTGGGCACTCGCGATGCATACATTGCTTGTTGTGTTACTGGGTCTTTTGACTTTAGGAATCGGTGGCAGATGGATCGCATGGGCAGCGTGGTTCTTAGATCTTGCCTTCATTCAACGTAATTACGCGGTGAATTTTGGTGCAGATATCATTGGCTGCATTTTGTTGTTCTATCTTGCCTTCACGCAAAGTTGTGAACGTCTCAGTGTTTTGAATTGGCGAAAAAAGAAAACGCAGTTTCAGCGTTCTGATATGGTCAGCTCATTCTTTATTCGAATGATTCAAATTCAAATGGGTGTTGTTTACGCCTATACAGGTTTTGAAAAACTCAAAGGTGGATCTTGGTGGGAAGGCACTGCTTTGTGGAGTGTTCTCGCAAATCCACAAATGGTTTCTTACGACTTCACAGCCGTACGTTACGTGCCTTGGATGATTGCTATTGTGTCGTTCTTGACGATCCTTTTTGAAACTTATTTCCCAGTGATGGTAGCTTGGAAAAAGACGCGTTATGCGTGGCTTTTAATGGGCGTCTCAATGCACTTGGGGATCGCTTTTATGATGGGTTTATGGCCGTTCTCATTGGCGATGATGTCGACGTATTTCTTATTCATCGAATATAAGGATTTAGAGAAAGTCGGCATTCGTATTTCTGACTCAAATTGAGATTTCCCTGGAAATTGGTTTAGTTCTGGACTCATTCCTCCGAAAATATCTATAAGCCATTCTGATTTCGTCAGAATGCGTACGGGGGAATTATGACGACGAAAAGTATACAGACGTGTATTCTTGCGTTAGCGCTTATGGGTCTAGCGGGATGTAGCCCTGGCGAGACTTCAAGTTTGCTTTCTGATGCTGCTGCTGAATCTGCAGATAACGTCGTGGATAAAACTCCCAAAGAAGAAGAAGTTCAAATCAACGTCACAACTAAAACAATTATCACTGCAACAGCCGACACGAGAGCTGATGTGGCGGGGACTTGTTACGCTTCGACTTACCCGAATCATTACATTCAAATTCTCAGAGACGGTGTTGCAGTTGCAATCGTGAACGGAACCTATGCAGGTGGTGCCGCGGGCACATGTGTGCAAGGTCGCTTCAATGTCACGATTAATACGACAGGAATGGGCGCTGGCGGTTATAACTACGTCGCCCGCATCGTAGCGGTGGACGCTGCGGGTGCATCGCACATTGGGCAGATTACGAGTGCATTCTCCGTATTAAAGCAGTAATCCTGCATTGGTATTCGGTTGCGTTAATGGGCCACTTGCCAAAAGTTCGACAGCCAATCGGCATTAGATTCAAGCAATAAGACATTATAGGGTCAGGTTTTTGCAAATACGAGTTCCTATGAACAAAACGGGATTCGTAGCTTTATTAATCTTAGTCCAAGGCTCGGCTGCTTTTGCGACGGCTCCTCATTGTTCCGGTCTATTTTCAAAGGCCAGTATTGCTGGGTCTTTTTCGGAAGATTCCGTTGTTACCACGCTCACTCAGCTCGCTAAATTGAAACTCGATATCGATACAGAATTGTCGGGCAATGTGACGTCTCAGGCTGTTTTGAATATTAAAAAACAAGAGTTCAAAACAAAGTTCAAAGAGCTTTCAGATGTTTTGCGTGCTCAATCGAGTTCACGTGATGCAAATGAGCTATTGAAAAATAAAATTCGTGAACTTCAGGCGGGTGAAACTAAAAATCGTGAAAAAGAAAAAGAAACCGAAAACAAAGTTCGCGAAAAATTAGCTGAAGTCGTTAAAGCAAAATCAATTCCCTACACTCTGACAGAGAATATTCGAGGCAACTCTGCTGCGTATATGTCTCACTTAAATATCTTCGTCCATAAAAATGGCAAGTTGGTTTCTCATTTCGACGAAAGAATGAGTATCAATACTAAAAACACCGGCGGCGGCTGGTATGTGGGCGACTTCACTGCGGGCGCACTGATGAAAGACGGCCTGACATACATCGCATTTAACGAAAAGCACTTTATTAAGTTGGATGTTGCAAGAGAAGAATTGTCTCCGAAAACACAATTGGCGACTAAGTTCACTCCACCATCTGCACCCAACGGGATTAAAAAAGTCAGCCTCACTCCATCAGAAAACTTAGCTCTTTTATCGGGTATGACTTTAGATAAAGCTTTCTTCATTATTGTCGATGTGAAAACAGGGCGCGAGGTTTTGAGTCATTTGGATCTCGCAAATCCGATTTCTGATGTGGTGCTTTTAAATGAAAATCATATCGCCGTTCTCAGAGACACAAATCTGATTGAAGCTATCGAGATAAGCACAGGTAACATTGTGATGTCTCAACGAGTGGGTTTAGTGAATGATGGCAAAGTTCCTCGTTTGTTGATTTCGAAAGATGGCGGTCAGTTGTTAGCCGCGAATACTCATACGACGGTTGTAGTTCGTCCGACAGATCTTACGCCATTACGTGAATTAGAAATTGCTGACTTCTTTAAGCATGGAAAAGTGAATCTTGAGATTTCTGAAAATGGAACTCAAGCAATTGCAATGGATCTCGAGAATGGCTTACGTGTTCTGGATATTGCTACTGGCAAAGCAGCGTTCGATTTTGAAGGTATTTATGGTCAAGACGGCAAAGTCCCACGCGGTTTTGCTGTGTCAGCAGATGGTTCCACTGTTTGGATTAATCATCAGCCGATCCCTAATTCTGAATTTCGCTTCGACGTCTGGGTTCGCGGCCAACAATAGACCTGCTATAAATCTGCTTGCCCTAGGAATTCAATTGTCTACGATATAAGTATGACGACTTCTAATTCCATCCCGACAATCACAGCTTTTAAAAACTCTCCTGATCGCGGTCGCGGAATGGCGCGGGATATGCGCGTACGCTGGGCGCTTGAAGAAATCGGTCAGCCCTATGAGGTTCAACTCGTTACCTTTGAGGAAATGAAGCAATCAGCATATCGCTCGCTGCAACCATTCGCACAGATCCCGGCTTATAAAGAAGATGACCTCGTGCTGTTCGAATCGGGTGCTATTATTTTATATCTCGCAGACGAGCGTCCAGGACTGCTGCCGGTGGAAAAAAATGCGCGGGCTAGAGGTATCATGTGGGTGTTTTCTGCACTAAACACGGTCGAGCCTCCGATCATTGAGCGAGAAGCAACCATCTTGGTAGAAAAAGACAAGCCGTGGTTCAACGAACGTCTGCCTATGCTTGATAAACGCGTGCATACGCGACTGAATGATCTTTCTAACCAATTAGGAGATTCTGACTGGCTTAACGGTGACTTCTGCGCTGGGGATATTTTGATGGTCACCGTACTTCGCAGGCTTTTGACTTCTGGAATGCTCGAGCACTATCCAAATCTCTTAGCATATGTAAAGCGCGGTGAAGCTCGGCCTGCATATCAACGAGCTTTTGCTGCACAGTTGGAAGTTTATAATAACTCACAAAAGTCCGTTTAAGAGTGAGTCGTGGCAATTGCCACCTCTATTAATTTCACGAATCTTGCTGTTCAAATTTCTTTTTAAATTCTCTCCCTGAAGCTGTGATAAATACGACGCATATTTAATCAGCCACTCTGTGGGAGAATTTATGAAAATAAAGTTAATGTCTTTGATGTTGATCGTTATCGCTAGTTCTCAAGGTTTTGCTGGAACTGATCTCGACGCTGTGTTTGGCGATTCGATGAGATATTGCAGCGATGATTCCAATGTGAATTTTAGCACGGGCTACGCAGTCATTAAAAACGAAGTTCGCAACATCACAAAAGTCAGCCCGGCCGTTAACAACAATACGATGTATCGCCGCCGCACTGATATCCCAGGTTCTGTTCCATTCGAAAGCATCAGCAAGCATTTTGAATTAGGCCCTTATGTTAAGGCTGAGCTGATCTGCGAAAGAGCTGTGGGTGGGGAGTGTGAATACTACCTCGAAATCTTTATTCCCTCACGTGGGACAAGATACCAATTCAATTGTACTCCGACGCGCGGTAACGGCGACTAATTCAAGTTGTGGGGTCGCTGACCCCAGTGCTAGCCTTATTGGATGATGAAGCAAGTCTTGCAAAACCTCAGTCATCTTCCAAATCACAAAAAGTTATTTGAATATCTAGTAGCTTACTTCAAGAATCGCCCAGAAATTACGGGCGCATTCTTGGGTGGCAGCGGAGCGGTCGGGAACATGGACCGCTTCAGCGATCTTGATTTTGGGTTTGTGTGCAGCTCGGCTGAAACCCGCGAAAAGATTTTCGAAGAGCGCTTCGAATGGCCGCTTCAAGGTTGGTTCCATCGCATGGATGCTGACCATATCAAACCTCATTTTATCATTTATCTCTTTGAACCTGAAATTCACGTCGATCTTGTTTTCTACTCGCCAGAGGATTTGCCGACGGCTGCGGGTGCGCCCTATTCTATTCTGTGGGATCAAACTGGAAAGTTAGAAGCCTGGTCACATCAGGTGAACGCAGAAACTTCTCCCAAACCAGATTGGTCTAACGTCGTTCATGAAGATGAACGTTTCTGGACATGGATTCACTTCGCGTGGGGCCACATCGCCCGTGGTGAACTTTATGATATTTCGTCTCAACTTGAATTCTTTCGTGCAATCCCACATGCGTGGCAAGCGCGCCTGGATGGTCGTGCTTATTTTAGTGCGCGTCGCTTTGAACAAAGAGGCGGTAAGGAGTTCGTGGAGAAAATGCGCCGCACGTATTCTGGTCCTGAGTTGTCTACGCTGAAGACGGCTTTGTTAGCACTTATTGAGATTCATAATTTACAGAGAGCAAGTTTGGATGCTTCTCTGAAACCGCAGTGGAAAACAACTTCCATTGCTCGAGAAAAGATCACTCAACTGGTCAAAGAATTGTAGGAGTCATTAAATGAAGGCAGCTTGTTTAATTCTAATTTGTTTCTTTGTCAGTTCTTGCGCCACGAAGGGGCTGGAGACTCAATGTCAAAATGCCGATGAAATCGCTCTAGGTGAAACCTATGCCCAACACAAAGTCCCGCCAAGAAATTTTGATGTGTTTGCGAATCAGTGTGCAAAGTATGGTTTCCGAGTTCCTTCAAAGGAAAAGTTTTTGGAAGGCTACGGATTATCAACAGCCGATATGTGTGCGAATTCGAAAAAATACTTCAAGGCTTCTTATAAGCGCTTTTCTTTAGGTCACTCGGCTGAAGACTGTAGTCCATCTTCTATTGTCGAGTCTTTCAACGTAAAGGAAGTGAAGGAAGATGCATTTCAAGCTCACTTGCTAACATCGTCAATAAAAGATCTCGATGCGAAAATAGACAAAGCAGAGGATAACAGAGCAAAAACTTATGACAAAGATCTGGTGATCGATGCTTTGGCACGTGCTGCTTTTGAAGACAATCCTGTAAGCCTGAAAACCAATCGCGACGAAAAAAGTGAAGAACTAAAAGCTGTCATTAAAAAATACGGACTTTATATTTCGGATTTGGGGACTATTTAATCATGAGTTCAAAAGTTCAAATCAAACGTATGGCGAGTGAAGTTGCGGCTACCCTGGTGGATGCATTTTACGAACAAGAAGGTAAGAATCATCGCGCTAATCCTGGAGATTTGTTTTTCGTCGCCTACTTGGACAACAAAGTCGTCGGAGTTTGCCGTTTTTGCATTGAAGAAAATACGCCGCTATTAAGAAGCATGATAGTTCAAGCTGATTTGCGGGCTCAGAAGATCGGCGCAAAAATCCTTGAGAGTTTTGAAAGCTATCTAACTGAAAACAATATCGGCCCCACTTATTGCATTCCCTATGACCACTTAGAAAAGTTCTATAGTTTGATCGGCTTCAAGATCATCCGTGAGGAAGAGAGTCCCGTGTTCCTTCAGGAACGCATAGGGAAATATCGTGCGAGTAATGTTGAGCGCTTTATGATGATGAAGCGAGATTAGTGCCACAGTTTTTGCCTACAAAATGCGCGTACTTTGCGCGCTAAAAATTTCAAATAAACACCCTCCGGTCTGTTCTTTTATTTATCGAACTATAAGATGCGTCACATTAATCGGGCGTTAATTATTCTATCGGGAGATAAAAATGAAATCGACATTGTTAGTGTTAATCTTGTCAGTGGTGGCTCAACAGTCTTTGGCCTCTACTTTGAAATGCGCGAGTACAAAAGAATCCACAGAACAAGTTAAAGTCAAAATCACAACGGACGCTTTTTCGACTGACGACTATTCTGGTCCAGCATCAGTAGAAGTGAAGGGTCTTCACGACAGTTTCATGAATGTGAAAACAGATAAGGCTGTTTACATGAAACTAGAAAACAACGGCGGAAACCCGCTTATCATGGTCCCGTTGGAGTATAAAGGTGACGGTCAATTGTTGATCGTTTTCGCAGACTCTCAAGGCACTAAAGCATCTCTACAGCACGTTAGTGTTGATGATGAATACACTGTGTTTGCAGAATTGAACTGCAAATAATCAAAGGAATTTAGAATGAAATTATTAGCTATTATCGTTTTATTTTCTTTGGGTACTCAAGCGCATGCATTCACAAGCTGCAAAAATAAAAAAGCTACCTTTGCTGTGAGCATTTATGAAGAAACTCCAGTTAGAGTTTTGGTTTTGGATAAAAAGGCTTCTGTAGCTCCAGCATCGTATCTTTGCGAAAAAAGAACTATGGTGAACGACGGCGATCAAATGGCTGCTTACGGTTGCGTAGGTGGTTATATGGGCGCTGAAGATCGCAAAGTAGCTATATACGTGAACGAAACTGACGGTCTTGCTGAATACCAAGATCTTCAAGATGAAGACAACGATAAATCAAATATTGAGTGCGAAATCACTAAATAAGTTTAAAAGCCTGTTCAACAAGAACAGGCTTTTTTTGTTTCTGAAATCCAGCATCGGTCTGCAATTGCGTTATGAAACTGGCCTTTCGAAAAGGTCGAGTACTACTTAGAATGTAGAGATGTTAAATCTTCTTTTGATTCTATTTGCAACCAATTCTTCTCACGCCAACATAGGCATTCGCGATTCAGGCTGCTATGTGATTCAAGGAAAATTGAAAGCGGTCACGGCCAAGAAATTGGAATTGGTTTTGAATTCCAATTCACGTAGTGAATTGCATTTGAATATCTCACCGAAAACTTCAATCGGAAAAATAAAGCCAGGCCTTATCGAAACAGTGGCTTACTTTATGAGAGGCCCCGTTCGAGATCGAGCTACAATCACTATTTCAGAAAAACAAACGAAGAACATCAAGGCCACGGAGGTTTCTTCTGCTAAGCAATGGGCTTGGAAGAATGAAGGAGTGAATCAGAAATGTATTTAGCATTCTTGGCCTTCTTTTCTTTGATACTCTCACAAACAGCTATCGCCAACGCAGCTTGTGGGCAGGGTAAACTCGCAAAGCATCAACTTGTCGTCGTCTTGATTGGTGACAACAAGCTCGGTGCTGTACAAGAAGCTTTCGGTTCCCAATTAGAAACGGTCGTCGATAAATATGGATCTAAAGCTGAAAAGCAATGGCTGGCGCTGGGTGGATCGCTCGATAAAGAGACCAATGTCTTTTCTCCGATGACTAAGCCGAGTAGGGGCACACAAAACGCTCGCTTTGTTGAGGCAAGTGGCGAAGGTCTTCAAAAAATATCTAAAGAGATCAATGCTGAATACGAAGAACTCCGTCGACAAGATCCCAAGCTTACTCCCGACGATGTGCAAGTTTTGTTTTACGTCAGTAATCACGGAACGATGACGACGGGTAAGGATGGAAAGAAATTCGGAGTCGCAGCAAGTCCCAATTCCAAAGTTACAAATCCTGCTCACGGAAATACACCTCAAATCGACGAAGATGATCTGTATCAATTCGGAAAATCATTACCTGCAGGTATCAGAACGAAAGCGGTTTTCTCTCAATGTTATAGCGCGAACACTTTAGAGAGTTATTTGAAGGGACTGCAGTCCAATAATGGCTGTGGTTGTGGTGCTGCTTCATCAGATCTGAATGAAGTTGCGTACAGTACTTATTGGGAGCAAGAGATCGTCGAGAACAGTCCGGGCAATTCGTTTTCAAAAGCTGTTTCGATAACACGTTTTAAAGACACAACAAATATGAGTTCAACTAGCAGTGAGAGTCTCGTTTACCGCTCACTTTTAGCGAAACAAAAGGAATTGGGAATCAGCGCCGCTGGCGCCAATGACCTTCTTTTGCAGTCACAAGCTATTCTTGCGAAAGCTCAAGCTTCAAAGAAGGAGTTGTCACAAGAAGAACGCGACATTCTTGAGACCGTGATTCGTGGAAATGCCGCTGGATACTATGAATGGATGCAGAACATGGATTCTGCCACAACAAAAAAGTCTCTGACTTACTCGAGTGCATCGGCAGAAGAAAAAAATAAAATGTATGCGGCTTCGAAAGATCCACTCGTTAAAGACCTCGTGAAATTTATAAACCCGACCGCGATAGGACAATTAGAAAAAGACAGCAGTCGCGAACAGCTCGTAAAGTCTTTTCTACTAACGGCAACTCCTGAAGAGAAAAAAGCTTATCGCGACCTCGTTCGCTGCGAACAAGATCCACTTGATACACGCAGTTCCGTCAGTCCGAACGGCGGCACATCGCCTGGCGACACCGAAGAGCAAAGTGGATTTAGATAGAGACGAACGCGGTAATTTCTGATATGGAAAGGCATGCACTCATCGCAACTTCCGCTCATTATCGACGATCAGCCTATCCGCAAAAGTCTTTTTAAGACCGCGGCTGAAGTTCTTAAGAAAATAGAGAAGCTTGAAAAGGAAGTCGCAAGTTTTCACGATAAAGATCAATCGCTTTATCAAAATTGGTATCATATCACTTTCAAAGAAGACCTTGAAAAAGCCGACAAGCTTTATGCTGAATACAATCGCTTAGCGATTTTCCACAATTCAGTTTTAGCTGAAGCAGAAATGAATGAAAAATCTCGGGTTGAAGCCTTGGAAGCTTTGATGCGTGAACAAAAACGATATGCAAAAGGCACAGAGGCTCAAAAGAAAAAAATTGAAGAGCTGCGCATAAAGCGCGAACAATATTTAAAAGAAAAGAAGGCGCAAGATAAGAAATCGGATGATCAAGGAATGGATCAGGAGCGACTTCGCCGTAAGGAATCCTTCTATTTCTTTGAATTCCTGATGGCGGCAATTGAAAAGCGTCAGGGATTTAAAATTCTCAATATGTGGGATATGGCCACTCCTGAAATGCGGCTGGATGCTGAGGAAAGCTTTCAAGAGCTGCGAGGCGCCTCGATCACAGATTTTATTGAGTTGTTGCGAGAAGAAAAAAATCGAGTCGACCAAGACCGCCAGTCCTCGTCTGAGCGAGAGGTAGAACCAGTGCAGGTTCCTGTATTGGATGCGAAAAGTCTTTATCGCAGACTTGCTAGACGTCTCCATCCAGACTCTATAAAAGCCACCAATAAGGTGACAGAGGCGTGGATTCTGCAAACGTGGCTCAAGGTCCAAGAAGCCTACAAACGCGACGACGTTGAGGCATTAGAGCGTTTAGATCTAGTCACCCTTATCAGAATGCAAGAATTGAACGATCTGTCGTTGGATGAGATTTGCGCGAGTGGTGCCGCTTTAAATAAAGAGTTCCAAGAATTGCGCTTTTCTATCCGCGATCTTAAAAAACATCCTGCGTGGAAGTTTTCAACTAAGCGTACGTTCGATACGCTTAAAAGCAAAATCCGCGAGAAACTTCGCAAAGAATTAGAGCCGATTAAATACGATGTTGAACTTTTGCGCGAACTGTATGGACGCCAATAAATAAAATAAAAAAGCCACCCTCCTCAGGTGGCTTTTTTTAGTTTAATTTAAAAACTCACAGAATTTATTTTCTGATACCTTTCGCGAAATCAGTTACCAGATTAAAGATATTTTTCGGTTGGCTTGTATTGTACATCAAGCCGAAATGTCTTTCGTGAGTTACTGGGTGATCTGGATTTTCGATCAACTCATAAAGTTGAACTTGGGCTACGATATCGCTGTAGCTTTTATTCAATAGAGTCAACATCGCGTTGATACTGTCGTAACAGCTTTTATCACCAGCTTGACCGTCGATAACGCCATCGTAGATTTCGCCGCAATTCATTTCATTGTAATAAATTTTAGTGTTGTACTTCGTAGCCATCGCGCGCATTTGGCCAAGGTATTTATTAACCCAGTATCCACCTTGTGAAGTGAAGTCGCCATAGTGTGGGTAGTAGTGGAAGCTGATGAAATCGAAGTTGATACCTGCAGCTTTTGCTCCATCAAGGAAATACATCGAACCGTCAGCTTTACCATAACAACGACCTGGAGCATCGTTATTACATGCCATGACGTTAACCATTGTTTTGATATCAACACCTGTTTCAGCGGCAGCCTGTTTGATGCCTTTGTAAACGTTGAGCATCAGTCTGTAGTTGGCTTGTTCGTTGCCCACGTCACCATCAAGCTCGTTACCGATTTCCCACATCTTAATGTCATTGGCATAACGTTTCGCAATTGTATAAGCCTGTTGTTGCGTCATCGTGTGATAAATGTTCGGTGTTAAGGTAATACCGTATTGTCGTGCAAGTGCCACGAATTTATCCATGCTTGCGAGGTCTTGGAAGAAGTCACCACCAGCGCGATAACCTTTGAAACCACCTGCCTGCATCACTTTGAAGCGAGCTTCTGAACTTGATAGTGCATACACAGGAAGACCGTACATACCATCATGACCATTCACACCGATAGGAATGCCGCCAGTTGATGGAGTCGTTGGATTTGTTGGTGTAGTTGGAGGCGTCACAACAGGAGGCACAACTACCACTGGAGGTGTCGTTGTTGTTCCTGAAGTTTTTGTGATGCTCACTGATTGAGATTGAGCATTCGTCGTTGCGTTTTGCAAAACCACAATTTTGATCGCGCCGTCTTTTAAAGACGAGATATCGATCTGCACAGAGTAACCCCAAGATTGACATTGAGTCCAAACCAGAGCCGTCGCTTTGTTAGCTGAGTCTGTTGCATTGATTTTTAAAATGTCTCCTACTTTACAAGAGCCATTTACTTCAAGAGCACCGGCACCCTTTACTGAGTTTGCCGCGGGGCTAGAAATAACGATTGAAGAAGATGTTGGTGGAACAACAACCGGTGGTACTACAACCACTGGAGGAGTTACTGTTCCAGCACCTTTAGCGATGCTTACAGAAGCTGATTCTGGATTTGTTTTAGCGTCTTGAAGAACGTTGACTTTAAGTGCACCGTCTTTAAGAGCAGAAATATTTAAAGAAACCGCGAAACCCCATGATTGACATTGAGTCCATACAACTGCTGAAGACTTATTTGCAGAGTCTACAGCGCTGACTTTAAGAATTTGTCCCGCTACGCAGGAGCCATTCACTTCTAAATTTTGATACGATGAGCTTTTTACCGAATTCGCTGCCGGACTGCCGATGACTATTGCTGCCATGGCCCCCGTTGCGTAAGTACTAACTAGTGTCGCTATTAAGCCGGTGATTTTCCGAGACGTCATTGTGATCCCCCCTTATTGAATTTCCATTTACAGAATAGGGGAGGATGAGCAGCTATCCTAATTTTTATATTTTCCTGTCGTGAAATGAATCAGAACTTAGAGTGGATTTTCACGGACCTAACCGCCTTGGTTCGATGACGATTATGAATCGTCGAAGTTGTTAACGACTGTTTAGGGTGATGGATGTTCATGGATAACTATCCGATGGGGACCTAAAGATTGAAATCGAAGCTATCGCGCAGTTTTCGTTTAGCTTCGATGTCTTTTGATTCGAGAATCAGCGTCTCGTTGAGGTTTAAATCACGCACGTAGGCCGCGCGTTTTGTGAGCGGCAAAGTCTTTTCACCCACATCTTTTAAGGCACTTGAAAAGATCGTATTTGGAATGAGCTTTTCTTGGTAAGTGGTCTCACTCAGCGATTTCACAACTGCCAATGACAGGCTGAAGTGCAAAGCGTTCTTAGGAATCGCCAGACCCCAGATAACAAGACTGTTCAAGCCTTGCCCACCAGCGAGCTGGTTGTTTTCTGCGGCTGCCACAGGGCTTTCCAGGACGCCGTTATAATCTGCAATACGACGTTGGATATCTTCCAAAGACATAGTCAGGATTTTTTTAGTTTTAACGTTTTCCCACTGACCTTGATCACGCCAGACTTGGAAATGACGAAGCAAAATATCTTCATCAAACCACAGATACAAATTCTGCGCGTTTTTATCTTTAGCAAAATCTGGGAAAGTTTTAATCGCAGTATTAGAGCTGATAAACGCTGTCTTCAACCAATACAAAGGCATGAATTGAATCTGCGCACCCGGCATATGATCACGAGCTTTTAAAAAGTCAGGTGATACACGAGTTAACAACTCAGGAGCCGTGTCGTTTAATGACGTTAGCAATTCCTGTTGTTGAAACGTGTTCGACCAGTACGAAGGTAAGATCAATAAATCCGCCGAAGCATTGGAGATCAAATTCACAAGCCAGTCGTTCCAATTACGTGAAACGCGGACCTCGATTTCGAGATGCAATTCTTCGCTTAATTTTTGTTTTACTTCTGGAGTGAAAAGGCTTTCCTCTGTCGTGAGGATAAGAAACTTTTGAGGAGCAATGATGGTGCTCTTCTTAAAGTCTTGAGGCCGGTAACCGTGCAGGTATCCCAGCCCCATAAAGACAAGAAAGATAACAATCCAAAGAATTGATTCTTTAGAAAACTTCATCAAACGCAACAGCGCCAGATACGCCCATTTGGTAAGCTGACACTCTTCTTTCAAAGAAGTTAGCAAGCTCTTGCATATCTTGAAGCTCCATAAACGTGAATGGATTTTTCACATTGTAACGAGGAGCGATGTTTAAAGATTCCAAACGTTGGTCAGCACAATATTCCAAGTACTGTCTCATATCTTTTGCAGAAAGACCTGCAACACCTAGTTGCAATACGTCGTTCGCAAATTCCATTTCGCACTCAATGGCGTCTTCCAACATTTGAGTAACCATGTCTTCCATTTGAGAATTGAAAAGATCTGGTTCTTCTTTACGTGCTGTTTTGATCACTTCAATCGCGAAAGCCATGTGCATAGACTCGTCACGGAATACCCAGTTAGTTCCCGAAGCAAGACCTGCCAAAAGACCTTTTGAACGCAAGAAGTAAACGTAAGCAAACGCTGCATAGAAGAACAAACCTTCAACGCAAGTTGCGAAGCAGATCAAGTTCATCAAGAAACGACGACGGTCTTCTTTAGTTTGAAGTGATTCAAGTGTGTTGATTGAATCAATCCATTTGAAACAGAAATCCGCTTTCTTTTTGATAGAAGGGATGTTCTCAACAGCGGCGAAAGCCTCTGCGCGCTCATCTGGATTTGGAATGTAGTTATCCAACAACGTCAAATAGAACTGAACGTGCAATGCCTCTTCATACAATTGACGAGACAAGTACATGCGACCTTCTGGAGTGTTCACGTGTTTGTACAAGTTCAACACAAGGTTGTTACCAACGATAGAGTCACCTGTAGCAAAGAACGCAACCAAACGACGGATCAAATGTCTTTCTGCTTCAGTCAATTTAGAATGAAGGTCAACAAGGTCCGTTGAGAAATCGACTTCATCAACAGTCCAAGTGTTCTTAATACCGTTTTTGTACATTTCGTAAAAAATCGGATATTTCATCGGACGTAACGTTAAATCAAAACCTGGATCTAAAATCATATTGCCTCCCGGAGGGCAGAGTGGAGGGCCGCAGGGCCCGGAACTGAAGCAGCATCCGAAGATGCTGCTCTTATTAAACGGCCGTTAGGCCATCCTTAAACTATTGGCAAGCTTCACAAGCTTCTGGATTGTCCAGAGAACAAGCGATCACTTCCGAGTCAGAGTAAGCTTTTTTAGTAGGAGCGACTTCAACTGCTGGAATTGGTGTGCTTGTAGCTTGAGCATCCAACATAGTGTCTGTTGAAGTAGCTGGCATACCATTCGAATTGTTATTCATTCTTACAGTTGTTTTTGCGATTTTCGTCGCTGGACGAGAACGCAAATAATAAGTCGTTTTGACACCTTTCTTCCAAGTGTACATGTACATAGAAGAAAGTTTGCCGATAGTTGGGCTTTCCATGAACAAGTTCAAAGATTGAGCTTGGTCGATATAAGCGCCACGGTCAGCAGCCATGTCTACAAGGGACTTCATAGGAACTTCCCAAACTGTACGGTAAAGTTCTTTGATTTGTGGTGGGATCGATACGATCTCATCAATAGAACCATCGTGCATTTTGATTTCGTTACGAAGCTCTTCATTCCACATGTTCAACGCTTTCAAATCAGCAACTAGGTATTTGTTGATTTGCATGAACTCACCAGAAAGTGTTTCACGTTTGAACAAGTTAGAAACTTGCGGCTCAATCGCTTCGTAGCAACCTACGATAGAAGCAATCGTTGCTGTAGGAGCGATCGCGATCATCAAAGAGTTACGAAGACCGTGCTTTTTGATTTTCTCTTTCAATTTTTCGAAACGCTCTGGTTGAGACGGAGTTACGCCCCAAAGGTCGTATTGCAACTGACCTTTAGCTGCTTTCGTTTGCTCGTAAGCACCGTGTGGACCGTTTTTCTCTGCCAATTCATTCGAAGTGACTAGCGCATTGTAGTAGATCTCTTCTTGAATTTTCGCTGACAAATCACGAGCCGCTGCAGAGTCAAAAGGAAGTTTCAATTGGAAGAAAGCATCCTGAAGACCCATCACGCCCAAACCAACTGGTCTCCATTTATTGTTAGAGTCTTCAGCAGTTTGAATAGGGTAGAAGTTAATATCGATCACGCGATCCAAATATTTAACTGCAGTGCGAACAGTGCGAGCCAACTTTTCAAAGTTGAATTGACCGTTTTCGATATGACGACCCAAGTTCACAGAACCCAAGTTACAAACCGCAGTTTCTTTATTTGAAGTCACTTCCAAGATCTCTGTGCAAAGATTTGAAAGATGAATCACGTTGCCTGGCTCACCAGTTTGGTTCGCTTTCATGTTTGAAGAATCTTTGAACGTCATCCAACCGTTACCAGTTTGCGCCAAAGTTTTCATCATGCGGCTGTAAAGTTCGCGAGCTTTGATTTGTTTGATATATTGTTTTTTGCTCTCAGCTTCTTCGTAAGCAGCTTCGAACTCTGGACCATAAGTATCAACAAAGTGAGGCACCACGCGTGGATCGAACAATGACCACATCGCATCTGCTTCAACACGTTTCATGAACAAATCTGGAACCCAGTTAGCCAAGTTCAAGTTGTGAGTACGTTTAGCTTCGTCACCTGTGTTATCGCGAAGTTCTAGGAACTCTTCGATATCAGCATGCCAAGTTTCCAAGTACACGCACGCAGCACCTTTACGTTTACCACCTTGATTTACTGCTGCAACAGACGAATCCATTGTTTTCAACCATGGGATAATACCGTTTGAGTGACCGTTTGTTCCTTTGATCAAAGAACCACGTGAACGCACGCGAGAATAAGCTACGCCGATACCGCCTGCAAATTTAGAAAGCAAAGCGATGTCAGTGTATTTGTCATAGATCGCACGCAAATCATCACCAGGAGAGTCCAAAAGATAGCAAGAAGACATCTGTGGACGAAGAGTTCCTGAGTTGAAAAGTGTTGGCGTTGAAGCCATGTAATCGTGAGAAGAGATCAAACGGTAAAATTCAATAGCTTCATCAACTGATTGAGCCAAACCACAGGCAACACGCATGAAGAAATATTGAGGGGTCTCAAACACCTGACGTGAAGTTGGGTTTTTCAATAGATAACGATCGTAAACAGTTCTCAAACCGAAATATTCAAAACGGTCTGTTCTGTATGGTTCGATAGCGGCACAAAGAGCTGCTTTGTGTGCTTCCACGAACTTATAAGTGTCTTCTGATAGCAAACCATTTTGGAAGCCGTAAGCAACCGAATCAGCAAATGATTGGATTTTTTGTGCGCGAACTTCTTCGTCTACATATGTAGAAAGAAGGCGAGCTGCCAAACGAGAATACTCAGGATCTTCACCGATCAACAGAGAAGCCGTTTGGATACAAAGGTTGTCCAATTCATTTGTTGAAGCACCATCATAAAGACCACTGATAGCTTTTGTGGCAACACGCAAAGGATCAACTTGAGTCAAGCCTTGGCAATTTCTAGTGACGCGTTCAACGATCTTCGTCACATCGACTGGCTCCAAAGAACCGTCGCGTTTTTTTACTCTCATAATGTGAGCTGTTGTTTCCAACATGATGTACCCCTCTGGCCCCTCGTCGTCTTTGATTTAGGGCAAAAAAATCCCGTGCCTGATTTGTTACCCCTCGTAACAGACCAAGTACTGGTTAAATAAATTGTGTGGTAATTGAGTGAGATTGAGCTGCTAATCCTTAGCTGTTTTCCCTTTTTCCTCCCTTTGGTGACCCCTATATCTAGGGGTTGGAAGTGTTAGCCTCATCAATAAGGCGGGTATCGATCTCAGTTCCAACTTTGTAATTCTTTCGAAAAAGAGGCAAGAAGATTTTCTAAAAAAGATCGATTTTTTTCTGACGTTGCTCATCATTTAAGCAGCAAAAGGAATGTTCTTGCCTCTTCTGTCCTCTGAAAAAAGAGGCATTTGTGCATGATTTTTCCGTCACAAAACTAAAGTCTAGCTCATGCCGACACAAAAACACGTACTTAACGCGGAGCTAATCTGTAGCCATCTTACACGATCTTAAATTGATGAAAAAATACGCACGAAACTAGAATTCAAAGTTTTAATGCTCGGGCGAAGCAGAAGGGATTGGGATCACACGTTCAGCATAAAACTGCTTCAAACGCAGATCTTCATCGTTAGAAGCCACGAAATGCTGACCCTGATGGGATTTTTGCGCGCGTAAATGATCGATGATCGATTGATGAGTGCCCATTTTATTTTTTGTCCACTCCGGCGCAATCAATTCATCCCAACGAGATGAGTAGGCAGCCAAGCGATGAAGCGCAATGCGTGGATCAAGATGCTGCAAGAACAGCTCTACACGGCGAGTGTAAGTGACTTGATCAATCGGTGAGAACTCACCTTTGTGATACATCTCTTCGAGTGGTGTGTTTTTGAGGACGTGCAAGTTATGAAGCTTTACGTTCGTAATCGGCAGAGTATTCACGATCTCTGCTGTTCTGACGATCTGCTCATCTGTTTCAGTGGGGCTACCAAAGATCAAATGGATACCCAAATCCACTTTTGTCGAAGAGGCAATCTTGTGAACGGCTTCAATCGAGGCTTCGGCCGTGTGACCTCGGCGCATGAATTCAAGTTGATCATTATAGAAACTCTGAACACCGAGCTCGACAGCGACAAAAGATTTCTCATGATACTCTTGCCACATATCCAGAACCGCTTTGGATAGGCAGTCGGGACGCGTGCCCAGGGTAAAACCTTTCACCCACGGATACGAAAGAGCAACGTCGAAATTGTGACGAAGGGCTGAGACTTTCGTGAACGTATTTGTGTAGGCTTGGAAGTAGATCAAGAAGGCTTTGGCGTTGTAACGTTTTTGAATGCGCTCATGATAAGTTTCGATCTGCGTGCGCAATTCCATCGACAGACTCTCAGCATTGGCGGCAGAGCCCCAAACGTCACAGAATACACAAGTCTGCATGCCTTTAAGACCACGGCGATTTGGGCAATCGTCCACCACAGAGACCGGCACCTTATAAACCTTTTCGCCAAAGAGTTTATTGTAGTGCTCGCTGATTGTGTGGTAGGGAAGTCCTCGCCAGCCTTTTTCCATAAGGCTCTCTTATTAAGTTTCTTTTGCGGGAAGTCAATAGAATGAAATCTTGGCGCGATATTGGTTTTAAGATCGAAATAACGGCTGACCAATCCATCACTTTGCAACTTTTAAAGCCCACATATCCTGACTCTGAAAAAGGGGAATCCATGCACCATTCTGGTGGGGCCATGGCTGAAACCGATTTGATCTATGGAACTCCCATTCGTGATGCTTTTAATAAACTAGAGAGTCCATCATTTTTGATCATGGGTTTAGGTTTGGGTTACATAGAAATGGTGATCGCCCGAGAAGCTCTTTTAAAAAATCTCGAAGCCGAAGCGGTTGGTAAAATTCAAAGTTTTGAAAGTGTTCCTGAATTGCGTGAATTTTTCTTCGCGTGGTTGTGGGATCAAAAAGAAATATTGCACGACGAAGTTTTTGAAACTTACGACAAAGTTTTAGAATTCGTAATCTTAGGTACTGCTATCACTAAAGAAAAACTGAAGATGTTTCTAAGGCATCACTTTCCGAGTGTGAATTCCATTGGTGGAGCCTTCAATGCGAATGACAAAGTGACTGGTTCTTACTCGGGAATTCTCTATGATGCATTTAGTTCAAAGACGACTCCGCATCTTTGGGATGAAGATTTCTTAATAAGTTTCCTGCTTTGTGCAAGACAAGACAGTTTTTTTTCAACGTATGCATGCAAAGCTGCAATGAGAAATGCGCTGAAAGCGTCTGGGTTTGAGGTGATAGTCAGACCCGCATTCGTCGGTAAGCGAACGTCCACCCTCGCACTACGCGGACAACTCGCTCAGAGCTAAAGGCACCTCTGACGTTACATTCATTTTACTTGTCAGGTTTATCAAATATCTTTTAAATATCTCTCATGTTGCTTCGGTGTTTTGTTTTTATTTTTTTCGTGACGCCCTCTGTGTTTGCGGCAAAAACCGTCAAGATGGCAACCTATCCCATTCCACTGATGGTCGAGAATGAGGATAAAGGCATCTTTGTTCAATTGGCTAAAGAGCTCGGTCTGCGCACTCAACAAAAAATTGTGATCGAAGTAAAACCAGCATCGAAATCCATTCTTGCTTTCAGCACAGGTGAAGTCGATGCGATTTTTCCAGGTTTAGATGTGATCATGCCAAAGAACTGCGCGAAGTCGGAACCGTTCTATCTGAAAACCGATTTCATTTTTTATCGCACTGATAAACCACTTCGCGATTTGAAACATCTTGAGGGTAAAAAAGTGGGTCTGACTTTCCGTTATCCTTACGCGAAAGAACTGACAGCGAATAAGAAAATCAAATTCGAATTGGCTCCAAATGATGTTGTGAACATGAAGAAGCTTGCTTCAGGTGCGATAGATGCTTTTGTTGTTGAAGAGCGCTCAGGCCTTGAAGCTTTAAAAGTGAGTGGCGAAAAGAATATCAGCTACGACAAAGAACGTCCGCTTTCAAAACAGTCCGTGTATTTTGCTTTTCAAAATAATTCTGAAGGTGAGCAGTTGGCTGAGAAGTTTTCTAAAGCCATCCTAGAAATGAAAAAGGACGGCTCGTTTGATAGAATTATCAATGCGACTCCAGCAACGGCAACAGCGACACCGCCGCCACCCGCTGGTCTGCCTTCGGGTTCAGAGCCCGAAGCCGTCGATCAGTCTTCTTCGCCTAATGCTTTAGAAGTAAACTGACTCGATTTTAAACCCTGATTAATTTTAATATCGGAAAGCGTGATTTCAGTACCGCGCTTATTTTGTACGTTTTTAATCACGATTTTGCTGACACGATATTTATCACCAGGAAGTTTTTTATATCCTAAAAGATCAATCGTCTTAAGCAGCTTTCCGGATTTGTCATAGCATTCTGATTTTGCTGGTAAATGCGTTTCTGCATCAACAAAACTAACAACCTTAGAATAAGTATCTGAAGCGGCATCAACATTGGAATCCACTACGAAATACTTTTTGCCATTCACTTCGACTTCTTTGGTAATCGCACTTTGTGCGCTGCGATCGCGATTGAAATCAAAGTCCTCAGTCGAAAGTTCTGAGCCGAGGATACCACCTTGGCTGCCTCCGCTATCGCCAGACAGACGACGTGTTTGTTTGCTGGAGGGTAAATAGATCCATTTATCTTCTTTACCGTCCTTTAGCGAAGCGAGCAGTGCCGTACCTTTAAGATCGTTCGGTTTATTCATGCGTACTAAAAGATAATGCTCTTTTTTATCTGGAGACATCCGTGAAACTTTCATCTCACGATCCTTGCTTGAACCATCGGCCTCTGTGATTTTCATTTTCACATTGAAGCTTTCATCTTTCGTGCGCAATTTTTCTGACAGCTCTTTGCCGAGCTGTTCTGCTGTGATCGCAGGTGGATTCACGGCTGCGACAGTGCGTGTGGGAGTCAGAACAATGCTCGAAGCTACGAACAAGGCGATGAGGGATGCGGCGATGTTAACCATAGACTTTTTCTCCTGTCTCTTTTTCCAAGAAATAGGACTGAGGAGCCATGGCCAGCTCTTAAGAAGCGTTGGCAATAAAATCAAATCTCCAACAAGTCCTGCCAACATTGACAGTAACATGTAGAAACCAAAGATCCTATTCATGGCAAAGTAAGACGCCATAAATACAGAGAAGCCCGCCAGGATCGTAAGACTTGCAATCAAGCACGGATTGCCCTCCAGCCAGAGGGCTTTTTCAATATCCAACTGGTTGGAAGTCGGTTTTACTTTCAACGCTTTTAAGCGCTGAAGAAGATAAACCGTATTGTTAAAGGCCATACCGAGTGCAATCGAGAAAATAATTGCGACACTCGGCTTGATCGGAGTTTGTGTTAGAGCAAGGAAGCCCATCAACACCGCTGGCGGGACCAAGTTCGGCACGCAGGCAACAAGCGCCCAACGCAAAGATCTAAATAGAAATACCAACAAGACTAAGATCACAGCCATTGCTTGCCAGAAACCAAAGATAAGTTCTTTAGAAAGTTGATTGTTCAAATGATGGATGGTCGCGCCCATGCCGCCAACTTGAACGTTCATGCCTGGGAAATAGTCTTTGGTTGTTTGAACAATGCGCTCGACAAGAATTTGTAATTCATTGCCCGGTAAATCGCGTGTGCGCACTGAAATACGTGCGCTTGAATTATCAGAGCTCAAAAAGTTTTTCATCGGACTGTCAGCACTGAGTGAATACAAGAAAAATATCTCTGCCATTGAGGCGCGAGTTTTTGGCAGTCTTGTATTATGTATCTGAGTCGCTGCGACAAGATCTGGCAGACCAATCACAGAGCCGACACCCTGCAGATGGCGCAATGAATTTTGAAGTGCATCCAGTTTTTTCGCTCGTGCAGGATCATTCCACGTATCAACGGAGCCTTGAATGATAACGTCGACCGGAATCATTCCGCCGAGTTCACGATCGATTGTTTCTGTCGACAAACGAACTTGGTGATTCTGAGGCAAGTCATCGAAAAGTTTTGCAGACCAAGAAAGACTTTGTCCTTTAAAGGCTAAAGCACTTGCAAGCAAAATGATCACCAGCGCCCAAGCTCCACTGCGACGGAAGAAATAAAGACCCCAACGGGCTTTAGTCATACCCCAAGCGCGAGCCTTCGGTGGTTTCATCAAAAGCATCAGCGGGTAAAGCAATGCAGAAGAAACAATCCACGATAGTACGATAGCAATCGCCACGGTCACGCCGTAGTCGCGGATCAGTGGTACGTCCGTCGTCAACAAGCTCAAAAAACCAATTGATGGAATGAACGATGCCATAAAGTTCGTCCACACCAGGAGTTTCAAGGTTCTTAGAACCGTTTGATAGTACTTTTCGCGCTGATTATTACGGCGCTCTTCAATAATTCTGAGCATCGTGTGAATACAAAGTGATACAACAGTCACGGTCGCAATAATCGGTATCGTTGTTGAAAGCACTGTAAAGGAATAACCTAACGCCGCCATAGTTCCAAGAATCACGAAATTCACAGCGATCGTGATGACGAATGAAATAATAATGGGAGTTCGGTTTGAGAAAACCAAACACAGTACGAGTAAACATGCTAAGAATCCGAGAAGAACGAAATTGCGAACTTCACGTTGTAAAAGAGCACCGACGTCAGTTTGTACGGCCGGTGTTCCCCCAAGTTCAACAGAAGCAAATGGCATTTCCGTTTCCGCGATGTCTTGCACTTTTGCGCGCAGGTCCGTCAGCTGAATGTTGTTCAGTTCTTTAATATTGATGACGACAGAAGCTGTTCTGCCATCTTGAGACAAGAATGTCGGACTCAAAATAGGATTTGATGCCACCGAGCTTTCCCATTTTTCAAAAGCCAGGTTTTCAAGCAACGGTCCTACATTAAGACCATCAGATGTATTGATGGCCCCTTTAATAGTGGCGATACTCATGGTGTTTTTTACGCCATCAAGTTCGCGTAACTTTTCAGTCAAAGATCTCAAGCGATCAATGTTGGCGATTTGATACCAATTTTCACTCACAGATTTTATTTTCAATGCCAACACAAATGGTTGGGCATCGGGCAGACTAAAAATCGATCTGTTTTTTTCTTCTTCATCTAAGAGCATGCTTTGACGAGGCAGAAACTGCTTTAAGCTGTATTTGGTTTGTAGTTTCGGTAACATCATGAGCGCGGCTACAGTTACGAAACTCATCACAATCAAAATAATAATAGAAAGTCTTTTTACAGATTGCGGAAGAATATCATTCTGATTTTTTTGTTCGACCATCCTTTTGTCCTCTTTCGATTCTGTTACGTAATTTTTCTTTCGAAAAATTTTCCGACGCTTTAAGGTGTGGATATGAAAAACGTGACAAAAAAGAAAAACGTGAAGAAGTTATCGGCCTTAGTGATCGGTATTTTATTAACCAACGCATCTCAATCATATGCTAGTTCTACAGTGGAAAGCGAGATCGAACTTGTTTTACCAAAGACTTTCCAAGAAAAGATGATTGAGCAAAAGTGGAAAAGTCTTGCGAGTGAAAAGTTTAACATAAACTGGCAAATCCCTGATCAAATTTTGCAAACCTCGACTGTCGATGTGAAGCTTCAAGACTTGCATCTTGATGTGAGCACATTCTTAACTAAGCCTCAGGTTTCATCAAACTTAGTTTTGTCTTCATCAAATCTTTCCGGAACTATTAAAGCAGGAACTGTTTCTGTTGATCAGTATGTTGAGAGAGAAATGAATGGCATCATCGGACGCTTCCGTATTCAAGCAGAGTGCAAAGATGTCGTGTTAACTGCAGTGACCAATAAGGTTAAATTTTCGGTCGCTGTGAAGCCTTCTACAGACGGAAAAACGCTGTCTGGTGAATTGCAAGACCTTGATCTGTCTTGGCAACCAGACGCATGGCAGATCGGGGACCTGAATTGCACGGGTGCCGTGGGTTTTGATGATATGATCCGTCAGCAAGTATTGGATATGGCCAAAGACTCCACGAAATTTACGCAAGCACTCAAGCCGGAATTGATTACTTATTTAGAGTCTTATTTGAAATCGTACAACTTTGATATCGGTAAAGAAAGACAGCTCATCACGTCGCGACCAGATATTAAAGCGTCGATGATTGCTGATTCGATTCAAGATCTTTCAGATGGAACAAAATTAAAAGGTCGCGTGATTGTGATTTTTAATAAAGCTCCTGACACTGCTAAAACAGTCCTGACGTTGAAAGATGCCAATTTGAATGCCATCAGCAACGCCTCTGTGCGTGTGCCTGAAAAACTTTTACCAACATTGATGCAAAAAGGTTTTGCGGCGAATACATGGATGGAATCTTTAAAGTCGTCTTCTATTCCTGGATTCTCTAGCATCATGAGTTCACGCATTAAGCAATTCTTTGCATGGCCGGAGCTGACTCGTTATAGCAAATCAACTGTGTTTCCATTCCAATTATATTCGGATAAGGATATGACTCTGAAGGGCTCGGCACTGAAATACGATATTTCAGGAAAGTTGATTGCTCAAATGTTGGCACCTCGAAGTTCTGGCGACGTTCCAATGATGCGTTTTTCTATTCCGTTTAGTTCTAAACTTTCTTTCACAGCAAAAGAGGGTGTTTTAACAACCACGGCGAAAAATACGGATGTGTCTTTAGGATATGTTTGGGATGAAAACTACGTCAGAAAATACAATGCCAAAACGAAATTTATGCGCTCGACTGTAGAAGGAAAAATTCAAGACGCCGTCTACGATCAGGCACTCACTTATAAATTGCCATTGATTCCTGTGATGGACGGTTTGAATTTCCGAATTGAATCTTTAGAAGCTCCGGCTCAAACTGAGAGCGTAAGAATCATTCTTGGAGTAAACCCCTAGTGGCGTCTCAGAACTGCCGGCGATGAAGTCGGCAGTGAGCGCTAAAGTCCAAACATCGTAAAGCCGACGCTGGAGTGAAATCTCTTGAAAGTTACTTTGGCGTTGAGTATCTAAAAGCATCAAGAAATTTAAATTCCAAACTTCTTTAATCGTCATACGACCACCAGCCATCACGGCTCGTCTGAAAATCTCTGTGACAGACAGATTAGAATCGTTTTCTCGTTCTGAGCGAATGTAGGATCCTTGCAGAATTCCAATCAGCGAAACATCATTTCCGAAATCAAAAGACTTTTCTAGCCCCAAAACATTTTCTTGAATCCATCCCGGCAGCACTTCTTCGTTGCCGAGATTGTTGGTGTAGGTGCTTGCTAATTTCAGGATAAAACCCCACTGCGAACTGACCCATGAAATGCCAGCAACGCGATTGCGATAGTCTTTGAGGTCCAATAGAACATCAGGATCGACGTTAATAACTGTTTTTGGTGAAACTGCTACGATAGTGCCTGTGACAATGGGTTGCACCAATGGAAAACTCGATGCGCCTTCGTAGTACATTAGACCGATATCAATGGCATCGAAATGAAATTGAATTCTTGCAGCAAAGTTATCGTGAAGGGCATTATGCCACTCATCGCGATTTTGGTACGTATAACGTAAATCCGGCGGCAGGTTCAAAACAATATCATTGTCAGGCGTTTCAGGAATGAAAACTTCACGCGGCAGCCAACGACTGTGAACACCCGGTAAAGTAGAGCCGACATTGATGGGCGCATAGACCAAGTCAGCACTGACCTTCTCAAAATTCAATGAATACACCAGCGAGGGGAGTCCTCGTTTTTTCGAATGAAGCGGATCAAAGTATTGGCGAGAATTCAAAACGTCCATGGGGTTGTAGCCGTCGGTTACACCCCAATTAAAAACATTGTAACCAAATTGCAGCGATTGTGATTCGCCTTTGATTCGGAAATAAGCTTCACCATCCAGATAGGTTTGCTCTTCGGTGGATTTATTATTGGGGTCCCAAGTGAATTGTGGCTTAAAGAAAAACCGAAAGGTGTCGGTTTTCTTCCAGCGATAAATTGGAATCAATTCTAATTGTTCTAGATCTTGATTGGTTTCTTCGCCATAGGGCTCAGGATAATAGATAGCATTGATTTTTGAATCGAGATGCAGGCTCCATTCGGCGTCTTCTGCGAACGCTTCAGAGCTCAATAACCAAGTTGTCAAAAGAAGAAAAAGAAAACCCATCCTCGAAAGCAGAGCATGGGTTTTTAAAGATTACCATCTGTAGTTTAAAAGGAATTGTGTCTCTGAGTTATTGCTCTTGTGACCGATACCGATTTGTGTGTTTTCTGAAAGTGTTTGATTGTAGTTAATATGTGCTCCATCAGTTTCAATGGAAGCATTTACTTTTGTATCGCCACTTTTATATTCCATCGCATTGATCTTAGTGAATTTCACCGATGCCACTTCAACGGGTGTAGCTTCGCCTAAAGAAGCAGGACCACGGCCACCACCAGTTTTTACTGGTTCGTTAGCTGCAGCGGCGGGTACTTCATCATCTTTAAAGATCCCCACGATTTTGTCGTTGATGGTATCAAGCAGTTTTTGATCAGCACCATTCAGGATCATGGCACTTTGTCTTTGCGCCCAATCGCTGCTGACACTCTCGAGTGAATTACCACTGCGAGGAACTGCAATAGAAGTTGAAGCTTCCTTACCGTTCAATTGCTTTAAATCTTTTAAAGCCTGCGCCATTTGAAGGTCATCAGCAGTGAGACTACCAAAGTTTTGATAGGCGCATACTAAAGAACCTAAAGCGATAATGAAGATTAATTTTTTCATTGATCTTAGTATAAAATAAAAAGCCCTTGATTTTCGAATGGAATCAAAGGGCTTCTCATTGTGAGACGGCGATTTTTTTCGCTTGTAGAACTTCTAGATATTCGCGCTGGCGAACTTGTTGACGTATTCAATGATGGAACTTTTAGCTTCAATAGGGAGGTTTGCAAAACGCAATCCCGCATAGCCGTCATTCCCAACATAAACCACATCACAAATGGCATTGATCTGCATGAACAAATTAGGACTGTTCAATGTGCCTGTAAAGCGATCGCCAATTTGAAGATTGCGAACATCTGTGACGCCAAGTCCACCTTCAGAAATCGAGATCACGCGGCAGTTGAAATGCCCCTTGCTTTCGCTTTCGCATTCCAGTGTTCCTAAGATAGGCACGCGGGGATGAGAGCGACGACTGATTCCTAGGTCATCCGCAATTTGTTGAAGTGCATAGATCTCGCGCCATTGCCCCAGTTTATCGATGAAGATATCAACGCTCGAAAAGTCTTTCAGCGTCTTGAGGAACTTGATCATGTCTGTGTAAAGCATCGGAGATTGTTCGCGTCCTTCAACTCGAGAGCGCCACATCTTTGTCGACTCGGGAGCTTTCGGTGGAGGATTGTTTTGGAGATTTTCTTTCAATGATTGGCGCCATCGAATTGGTTCCATCCATTCTGCATAACCCTTGCCCCAGATTTGAATTTCTTTCGACTTGCTGATGAGCTCGTCGACTTCATCTGGTTCATAGGGACCTGTTACTTGTCCGTCGATCAATACGAACCATATCTTTGCAATCGCCACGGAAAACTCCTTGCTTGTGTTATTACATCGAAAGGTATATGGATTTGTCTAGGAGAATTCAGTCATGAAGTACATTATCGCGGGAACGGATCGTCCCGATTCTAACACCTTGAAAATTGCAAAACAGATTCAAAGCATCTACAAATCTTTGAACGAAGAAGTTGAGATCTTGGATCTTAAAGACATGAAAGAACATCTACATTCAGATATCGCTTACGGTAAAGAATCAGATCGCATGCGTCCGTATTTGCAAAAAGTGGTTTCAAGCACAGGACTGATCGTAATCACTCCAGAGTACAATGGCTCTATGCCGGGCATCTTGAAATACTTCATCGATCACATGAAGTTTCCTGAGTCGTTTGAGTTCCGTCCCGTTTGTTTCGTGGGTCTAGGTTGGATGTTTGGTGGACTTCGTCCGGTTGAACATTTGCAGCAGATCTTTGGTTACAGAAATGCGTTTGTTTATCCCGAGCGCGTTTTCATCATGAACGCACCTAAAGTGATTTCTAAAGAAGGTGAGATCACGGACGAGAATGTTAAAGCATTACTTCATAAGCAGGCTGTCGGCTTCCAGAAGTTCACCCATGCGTTGTCCAGCCACGCCTTGGATGCGAACAGCGTTATCGCTGCGAAGGTACAGAAGTAGGAGTTCTAGCGGATGCGGATTGGTCAAACAGTCCGCCACGACCCTCTAATACGATCAATCCTAATATAAATAAAGCCGCCAACAGCCACTTTGATTTTAGAACATATCTCTGAAACATAAGTATGCGCCTCGTTAATTTCTTCGATCATCCCTCTGATGCTCAAAACAATGCAAATGAACTTCCTGTAATGCGTCATGTGTCCAGTGTTAGCCTGTGACAAGGTCTAGATATGTCTTTAAAATACAGCTTACGTGTCCGAACTTTAATGGAGCTGTTTTATCGAATCCGCAAATAAGACCCACGGAAAAAATTCTCTTCTATTGTTATCTTTAGGTGCATTGGGTGTGGTGTTTGGCGATATCGGAACAAGCCCGCTTTATGCCCTTAAAGAATGTTTTGGTGGCGAGTACGGACTTGTGCCGACCCCGGAAAATGTCATTGGGATTTTGTCGCTGATTTTCTGGACGATTATTTCTATCATTTGCGTAAAGTACATGATGTTTGTCATGCGCGCAGATAATAAAGGTGAAGGTGGTATTTTATCACTGATGGCTTTGGCTGTGCGTTCGCAGCACGATAAATCTGCTTCACGTCGCCGTTGGGTGATGACGACGATGGGACTTTTTGGTGCGGCTCTTTTATACGGTGATGGAGTGATCACACCGGCCGTTTCGGTTTTGTCAGCGATGGAAGGTCTCGTTTACGTCGCACCTAAATTTGAACCGTTCATTATTCCATTAACAGTGTTCGTGATTAATGCCGTCTTCTTAGCACAACGTTATGGTACGGCTCGCATCAGCGTTGTGTTCGGGCCGATTCTTTTAGTGTGGTTTTCAGCTCTGGCAGTTCTTGGTATTTACGGTATTCAAGCAAATCCAGCAATTTTTGAAGCGCTGCTGCCATATCATGCACTGGAATTTTTCTACAACAACGGCACGCACGGATTTTTCGTATTAGGTTCGGTGTTCCTCGTTGTAACCGGTGGTGAAGCTCTTTACGCCGACATGGGTCACTTCGGTCGACGACCAATTCGTTTAGCGTGGTTCTTTGTTGCGTTGCCGGCTCTCGTTTTAAACTACTTCGGCCAAGGAGCATTGTTGCTCGCAGAACCGACAGCGGTCTCGAATCCGTTTTATCTTTTAGCGCCCAAATGGGCCGTCTTACCGATGGTTATCTTAGCGACGATGTCTGCCGTGATTGCGTGTCAAGCATTGATCACGGGTGTCTTCTCAATCACGCGTCAAGCGATTCAGTTAGGCTTCTGTCCACGTATTTCTATCATCCATACTTCTAGCCAAGAGATCGGTCAGATCTACATTCCATCATTGAACTGGGCAATGTTTGTCGGGGTTATCTGGTTGGTATTAACATTTAAATCATCTAGCAACTTGGCTGCCGCCTACGGTATCGCCGTGACGGGAACGATGGTTATCACCACGATTCTTGCATTCGAAGTGGCCATCGAAAAATGGCGATGGAGTTTGTTGAAAGCTTCATTGATCTTCGGAATTTTTTTAATCATCGACTTGGCTTTCTTTGGTGCGAATTTTTCAAAAATCGCTCACGGTGGCTGGGTGCCGCTTGTGATTGGTGCTGTGATTTACTTGTTGATGGCGACATGGCAAAAAGGTCGTCAAGTTTTGTATCGCCGTTTGAAAGAGCGTTCGATGCCAATCGAAGACTTCTGCCAAATGCTTTTGCGTGAACCACCCATTCGTGTTCCAGGTACAGCTTTGTATATGTCGGGTGATCCAAATGGTGTTCCAGTACCTCTGTTACATAATCTGAAGCACAATAAAGTTTTGCATCAACGCGTGGGTCTTCTGACGATTCAAACTAAAGAAGTTCCACTTGTTAGTAAACGTGATCGAGTCAGCATTAGCGAAGTCATCCCTAATTTCTATCGCATCATCGTGCACTATGGTTTTATGGAAATCCCTAAGATGAAGCATATCTTAGAGGCTTGTCGCGAACGCGATATCAATTTCAATGTGAACGAAACAACTTTCGTATTGGGTCGTGAAACAATCATCGCCTCCAACACGACTCATCCATCAGGTGATTCGGGAATGTGGCACTGGCGCGAACGCTTATTCGCTGTGATGTCAAAGAATGCGCAAAGACCTACGGCGTTCTTCAAAATCCCTCCTAACCAAGTTATCGAAGTCGGGATTCAAGTAGAGATCTAACCGCATTTCGGTGAAAATGGCGCCATCGACTGCGTTGGAGGACTTCCGTCCTCCTTCGGCGTACATGAAGTACGCCTGCATGCAGGCGGCAATCCTCCGCCTTGCGCTGACACAATTTTGACCGAAATGCTCCCGTCTCCGATCGCTTTGGCGATCGCTGCGCTCCGCGGGGATAAGTACTAGCTGGCTTTTTTGGTTTCTTTTTCACCGACGATGAATTTAGCGAGAGCGACTTTTTGTTTCATCGTGTCTTCATAGCCCATGTCGATGAGTTTTTTGCAGTAGCCGGATTCGAATAGTAAGTAGCTGATTATTTCGCTGGCTTCATCGATGTTGCCGAGGCCTTTTAGCATGTAGCGAATAGTTCTTGGTAAGAGGTTTGATTTTGTTGCTGCGATTTCGGCTATGTCATAAGACGGTGAGATCCACACATACTCGACTTGTTTGACCGAAAGATGACTGCGATGGATTTCATCAAGCTTGCGGAGGTTTTCGTTGATACGATCTATTCTCTCCAGGTCGACTTCCATACCGTCCATCATAATTGCGTTCAATAAGACATTCACAACCCTCGCAGCACTGGGTGGTTCCACTGTTTTGTGGTGTTCATAGGAATAGCAAAGATCCTGTTTTTTTCTCACACCGATCGCGATCAGCTTTTGTGCGCCCATATAAATCGCCGGACCACAGGGAGAAAGATTGCGAATACAGCCGTCACCAAAATATCTATTTTCAATTCCCACTGGCGGGAAGAGCAAGGGGATGGCTGCGGAGGCCAGCACATGATCTGTCGACAAATCAGTTCGCTCCATGTGGCGGCGAACTCTTGTCCAGACCGGCAGGCTTTCATGCGCTTGCGTGAATGTGACGTTGTTGGTGTTCGCATAATCCATGGCCGAAATCGCGACACCTAAAAACTTTTTTGCATTGATATTTTTCTGGATGTTTTCGAATCGACAATTTTCAGAGATGAGCTTTCCTAGGGGCGAAGTGTCCAGCAAGGCTTTTCCAGGAGTGGCCTTTTTCATTCCGCCTAATGAAAGATCTGTCATCCATTGCAGTCCCAGTCTAGATAATGACATCGCATCACTCACAAAAACCTGATCGGATTCGATTTGACTCCATAGTTTTGTCAGCGTCTTTGTGCCATCTAAAAAACTTTTTGGATCTGCTGCGAGAAAACTCACGTTGATCGCGCCGGCACTGACTCCAGTGTAGATAGTAAATGGATTTTCTATCTTGAGATCTTTGCAAATATCGCCGATCGCCGCGAGAGCGCCAGCTTGATATGCGCCACGGGCGCCGCCACCTGAAAGAACAAGACCTAAGTTCGCCATGATTCCCTCGTTCTTATAACTCAAGTATAGAGACAGCTTACATTCCAGTAAATATCCGCTCTGGCCTTGTGGGGAAAATACATAAGAGAGATACTGTGTTTGAGACGAAGCCATGATAATTGTTTTATCGATTATCAATTCCATTGAAGGAAAACCTGCTTCGACAAAGGGAGCCTATAACGACTCCCTTTTTTTATTGGGCTTTTTGTTGTTCGAGTATCTGTGCCTTTACCGGATATCCGGTGTATATTTCCTGACGAGTCGGTGCCCAGAAATGCCTCTTTCTCACACTGAGATTTTATCCGTCATTCTCATTGTGAGATTCATCTCTATATTCAAGATCTTACAAGCTGGCACGGCCTTGCCGACCTGGTCATGTTCTTGCTCTACCTTCTAGTATCAGATTTATTTTTTATCGGGAGGACCTTATGAGACCAACGAAACTACTTGTGATGGCACTTGCTTCTTCAATGTTATTACTGTCAGCGTGTGCGAAACAAGATTCCGAGTTTGCGGCAAAATACGCAAAGAACGGAATGGGTGCTTCCGTACAAGATGGTGGCGCAGCTCAACGAGCTGGCACTTATGCTGAAGAAAACGGTCTTCAAGCGGATATCATCGGTCTTTCTAAATCAAATTCAGGTGGAACAAATGTTCTGCGTGCAACGATCCTCGTTAACAACCGCCAAAGAGATGTGGAATCTCAACATGCGGGCACTGAAGTGATCGAGGGTGTGACATCGGTTGATGATTACGAAATCAGATACCACGCGGTATGTACGAACTCGAACTGTGAACCAGCGTTCGTTGCGATTGAAGTTTACGCTTATATGAAAAACCACAACCAACAGTTGTTGCAAGTGGGTGTGAAGAAGTACTTCAACCAAAACACGGGTGATGCATACCAATGGTTCTCACCAGCTGAGTCTATGAAGTTCATGGGTTCATCATTCACAGACGCTTCGGCACTTGTGGGCTTCTTGAATAAATCAAGCTCGACAGGTTCAGACATCAAGTAATTCTACTAAAAGGATTTCGATTGAGGGGAGCTGTGTAAGCTCCCTTTTTCTTTTTTGCGCTCTTCGTGCAGGATATCGCCGAGACGATCGTGGCGACGACGAATCATCCGATCTAAATTTCCCAAATGAACCGAGAGGTGAGAGAACAGGCGATCCACTTGAGGATCGTCTTCAAGGCGTCCTTCTTCTTCGCGAAACTCTTCAATCAAACGATCGACGATGAACAATGCTGAATTTAAAGTTTGTCCCATTTCATCGAGATGCTGTCGTTCTTGTTGAATCTCTTTTTGTTCCAAGCGTGACTCCTTGTCGTGAGTTCAGGCTAGCAATTCTTGAAAATTTCATTGAGTGGGTTGCGAAAAATACAGGGCAATTTCTACACCTCTGGTGTCATTGCGCGCCCATAACGCGATCAGTTGCATTTGGGGTTTTATCCTTAGAGAGGCGTAATAAACCGTCAAATCGAATTTAAATGGTGTTGAAACGGGACTAAAATCGTGGCACCTTCCTTGCCTATTACGTTTCATGTGGATCCAAAAGGGAACCATATGAAGTGCTTAAGGTTCGTCTGCAAAGACAACTCTTAAGAAACTTTGGGGAAAGTTTAAATAGAAATTAATAAGGTTTTTGAACGAATTAAAAACCATTTACGAAAGGGAAAAACAGTGAAGACACAAGTTTTGATGTCACTGCTTTTAGTGGGAACAATGGGGACTTCTTCTGCTTTCGCGGAAGAGCAACAACAATCAGCAACAACTTCATCTGCAAAGATGACTGACTTGCAAAAAAATGAAGAGAAAAAAGGCGACATCGACGACGAGATCACAAATGCTCGTATGCGTGCTACTTTGGGCTCTAAATCTAAATGGTCTTTCAAATCTGCTGTTGCTTACAACGGTGGCTCTTTGGTTCGTCCAGCTGACCGTGTTCGCCCTAACTACCGTGCAGGCGCAAACGTTCCAGCTTTGACAACTCTTTCTGGTACAATGGGTGCTAACTACCGTATGACTGACCGTGATTCATTGTCTATGGGTACTGGTATCTCTATCCGTAATCCATTCCATGACGATTTGACTCGTTCAGATTTCCAAGATCCACGCAGAGAAAACACAACTGTTGAGCGTTACCAAGCTTCTACTCCATACCTTGAGTACAGCCGCGCTTACAAAGTTGGTGGCATGCAAATGATCTCTGGTGCGACTTACTCACACTTCACAGATTCAGATACTACTAAAGAAATGAACGCGTTTGGTAACATGTCATTTGACCAAACTGTACTAGTGGATCTTGGTACTTCTAACTGGTCTGGTGGTTTGTCTCTATCTATCGATACGACTTTCTACAACGGTGGTATGTCTGAATTCGCAGCAGCTCAAGGCGCTCAACAAGACGACTTCGGTTACGGCTTGTACCCATTTGCTGAGTACACTTTCAACGACACTTATTCTTTCAGAACAGTATTTGGTTACTTCCAAATGGTTCACTACAAAGAAACTGAAACTGATAAAGCTCGTGTAGAAGCACAAACTCCATACCAATCTATGGGTATCGGTATCTCTGTTTCTCGTGACGTTTATCTTTATCCAAATGTTCAGTTCACGCCGCTTGATATTCGCGACGACAGAACAAACGTTGCTCTTTCTGCAAACTTGAACTTGTTCTAATCGGCGGAAGCCGAGGAGGCGGAGGGCCGCATGGCCCGAAGCTGGACTAGTTCTGACAGTTAAAGAAAAAACAAAAGCCAGGCTTGAGAAAGTCTGGCTTTTTGTTTTTTAATCCAGTGCCTAGTCATGACATCAAATTCCGATCACTCTGTTTCAATAACAAAAGAGGAGATCAGAATGAAAAGATGCGTGACCTTATTTAGTTTTCTTATCTTATTTTGGATGGCCCTTTCAGCTCATGCGCAGAGTAACGAAGATATCAATGCCGCCAACAATCCTCTGACTCCCAAAGTGGGTCTGAATTTTCAAGACTATATCACTTCATCTCTTTATGACAGTGATGAGGACATGAATACATTCCTTTTGCGTGGAACGATGCCTGCATTGATCGGTGGTATGCCGCAAATTTTTCGTCTCACAATTCCATATATGACCGTTCCGGGAGTGGACGGCGATAAAGTATCTGGAACTGGTGATATCAGTCTCTTTGATATTTTTCTTTTAAAGGGGCAAGGCTTTGAGTACGGCATCGGGCCTTTGTTGGTCATGGATACAGCTTCAAAAGACGAAACAGGGACCGGTAAATGGCAATTAGGTGCCGCCGGTGTTTTGATCTACCCACAAGCGTGGGGGATGCTGGGCGCATTGATTACCTATCAACATGATATTGCTGGTGACGATGATCGAGCGACGCAAAATCTTGCCACGATTCAGCCTTTGATTCTTTACAACTTTTCATACGGTGTTTATTTGCGATCAACGGCGATCATAAATTTAGATTGGGAGACGGGTCGATATTATGTTCCGCTTGGACTTGGGGCTGGCAAGGTTTGGAATCTTCAAGGTGGCACAACAATCAATGGCTTCATCGAGCCGCAATGGACAGTTGCGCATGAAGGCGCTGGAGAACCAGAATATCAAACCTTCGTGGGTCTGAACTTCCAATTCCCGCTTGGGCGGTAGCCCGGAAGTTGCTCCAGTTTTTAGTTATGAAGATGTTCTTCGTGGTCGCTTGTCTGAATGTGATGAGCGACTGTCGATGGAAGCAATGGAAGCGGATCAACAGGTCCGCGGTTCTTACGGATTTCAAAGTGCAAGTGAACTCCAGTAGCTCTGCCAGTTCTACCCATGGCACCCAGAACTTCACCCTTACGAACTTTTTGACCTTCAGAGATTAAGATCTTATCGAAATGCGCATACAAAGTGGCCCAGCCGTTCCCAGATTCAACGAGAATCATTTTTCCATATCCACGGAACTCTCGGCCCGCATAAATCACTGTGCCGGCTTGAGCAGCTAAAATAGGCGTGCCTTTTGGGGCTGCGAGATCAATACCCAAATGCGGGCGGCGTTTCTTTGGTAAAAAACCACGAGTCATGCGCGCGCTATCAACGGGCCAATCAAAAGCCATTGGATCTGGATCACTGAAAGATTCGTTGTCGAGGTTGTTTTGTTCACCAGAAGAATTTGTGACGACCCTTTGGCCATCCGCGGTGAACATCTCACGAGAAACGGGCGTATGGAATGTTGTGCATGAACCCAAGATAAGAGTTCCCACAAGGCATCCCGCGATTAAAACTGGCTGTAAAATTCTCGATGACATACTTCAAATATAAAACATAAGCCCTTGATCCCAAAGCAAAAAAGGCCGTTTTCCCAATGAAAAACGACCTTTTAATGCTATGAGACAGGACTTAAGTTTAAGCCCCGTAGATAGGGAAGCCTTTGCAGAGTGCTTTCACTTCAGAGTGAATTTTGTTTTTAAGATTCACATCTTCAGGATTTTTCAACACTTGCGCGATCCATTGAGCAATTTGCTTCATCTCATTCGCACCCATTCCACGTGAAGTCAGAGCCGGTGTTCCGATACGAATACCGCTTGTCACAAATGGCGAGCGTTTTTCACCAGGCACTGTGTTTTTATTTACAGTAATACCGGCTTCATCCAAAGCAATCTCAGCCACTTTACCAGTGATCTCTTTGTTAGAAAGGTCGAGAAGGATCAAGTGATTGTCTGTTCCGCCAGTCACAAGATCAAATCCTTGTCCCATCAAAGACTCAGCTAAGATTTTTGCATTTGAAACAACGTTACCCATGTAGTCTTTGAATTCTGGTTTCAAAGCTTCCAAGAACGCAACAGCTTTACCCGCGATCACATGCTCAAGAGGTCCACCTTGAATGCCAGGGAAGATTCTTGAATTGATTGTTTTTGCTTTTTCTTCAGAGTTTGTGAGGATCATACCACCACGCGGACCACGCAAAGTTTTGTGTGTTGTCGTTGTAACATAATCAGCATATTCCATTGGAGACGGGTGGTGGCCAGTTGCTACTAAGCCAGCAAAGTGAGCCATGTCGACAACCAGTTGTGCACCCACTTCATCAGCGATCTCTCTGAATTTCGCAAAATCAAGTTGGCGAGGATAAGCGGAATAACCTGCGATGATCAAAGCTGGCTTTACTTCTTTTGCTGTCGCACGGATGGTGTCGTAATTAATACGGCCTGTTTTTTCATCCAATTTATAAGAAGCCGCTTTGAAAAGCATGCCCGAGAAATTTACTGGCGAACCGTGAGTCAAGTGACCACCGTGAGAAAGATCCATTCCCAAAACAGTGTCGCCCGCTTTCGCTGCGGCTAAGTAAACACCCATGTTCGCTTGCGAACCAGAGTGAGGTTGAACGTTGGCGAATTTTGCGCCGAAAAGTTTTTTCGCGCGTTCAATCGCAAGTGATTCAACCGTATCTACATTCACGCAACCACCGTAGTAGCGTTTGCCTGGATAACCTTCAGCATATTTGTTTGTTAGGATAGAGCCTTGAGCTTCCATAACAGCTTTTGAAGTGTAGTTTTCTGAAGCGATCATCTCAAGGCCGTACTGTTGGCGCTCGGCTTCTTTTGCAATAGCAGCTGTGATTTCAGGATCTACTTGAGAGAGTGGCAATGATGTGAAGTCTTTCATTCTAAAGTCCTAACTTGTTAACACGATTCAAATGACGTCCACCTGCAAACTTAGTTGCCATGAAAGCCTTGAACATTTTGATAGCTAAATCGGGAGATGTAAATCGCGCGCTTAGACATAAAATATTGGCATTATTATGTTCACGAGAAAGTGCGGCGATCTCTTCATTCCAACAAAGGGCTGCGCGGATCTCTTTAAAGCGATTCGCACGAATAGCCATGCCTTGACCTGAACCACAGATCAAAAGCCCCATAGCAGGTCCTTCAAGAGGATCTACGATGTTTTTCAGTTTGTTTTGGTTTTCGATTGCGACGAGGGATTCGCAAACTTTGTTTGCGTAATCAGGGTAGTCCACAGAATCAGAAGTGAAAGTACCCATGTCTTTCCATTCCAATTCTGGGAAGGCCGCCATCATTTTCAGTTTTAAGTCCAAACCTGCATGATCGCTGCCCGTATATATCGTCATTTTTTACCCTTTGTAGCGTGAGAAGATCATTGAAGCATTGGTTCCGCCGAATCCAAAGCTGTTATTAAGTACGTTATCGATTTTTCCTCTGCGCGCTTCGTTTGGAACATAATCCAAATCGCAGTCGTCACTTGGATTCTCAAGATTGATCGTTGGTGGAACAATCTGATCACGAATCGCAAATACACAGAATAAAGATTCAATTGCGCCAGCTGCGCCCAACGCGTGACCTGTCATAGATTTCGTTGAAGAAACCCAAACGTTTTTCGCGTGATCGCCCATCAGTTTTTTAATCGCTGCAGACTCAAGACCATCACCCATAGGTGTGCTTGTGCCGTGAGCGTTGACGTAATTGATGTCGGAAGCTTTCAGACCAGAGTCTTTAAGAGCTGCTTCCATCGCCATGTAACCACCAGCACCTTCAGGAGCTGGAGAAGTCATGTGATAAGCGTCTGAAGAAACGCCATAGCCCGTGATTTCACAAAGAATGTTCGCGCCACGTTTCACTGCGTGCTCAAGAGATTCGATGACAAGCATCGCTGCACCTTCAGCTAATACGAATCCGTCACGGTCTTTGTCCCATGGACGGCTTGCCTTTTCAGGAGCGTCGTTGCGAGTTGAAAGGGCTCTCATAGAAGCAAAACCGCCAACGGCCAAGCCGCAGACAGTGGCTTCAGATCCGCCAGCCAACATCACATCTGTTGCACCATCGCGAATGTAGCGAACAGCATCACCGATAGAGTGAACGCCCGACGCACATGCTGATGTAACAGAATAATTTGGACCTTTAAGTCCCATCGCGATCGTCACTTGGCCGGCAGCCAAGTTAGTGATCACGCTTGGGATAAAGAAAGGACTGATACGTCCTGGTCCGCGTTCTTTTAATTTGATCGCCGTTTCTTGGATATTTGGCAAACCGCCGATACCCACGCCGATGATCACTCCCGTTTGGTTTTTCACTTCTTCAGTGAGTTCCAACTTCGCCATGTCGACCGCCATTTTCGAAGCAGCGATCGCATAGTGAATGAATTCGTCCATTTTCTTTTGCTCTTTTTTATCGATGTAAAGATCTGGATTAAAACCCTTCACTTCACCTGCAAAAGTCACATCATAGCCAGTTGTATCGAATTTCGTGATCTTGGCAATGCCAGATTGACCGCGAAGTGCAGCAGCCCATGTCTCTTCCGCCGAGTTTCCTAGGGGAGTGACAGCGCCAATGCCAGTTACAACGACTCTTCTTTGTGGTTTAGATGGACGTTCAAATTGGGAGTTCATATAAAACTACGCTTTACCTTTTTTCTCTAGGTAAGAAGCAACGTCTTGAACAGTTTTAAGCTTTTCAGCATCTTCATCTGGAATTTCAAGATCGAATTCTTCTTCCATAGCCATTACTAGTTCAACGATATCCAAGCTGTCTGCGCCAAGATCATCGATGAAAGAAGCTTCTGGTTTTACTTTCTCAGGATCAACACCAAGTTGTTCTACGATGATGTCTTTAACTTTCGGATGAATTGCCATAAGGTCCTCCTCGATTCATTCCATTATTTATATATGTTCTAAATTATAATTACTCTCAAATACCACTGGCCTTAAGCCATGTGCATGCCACCGTTGACGTCAAGAGTATGTCCAGTGATGTATTTAGACTCATCACTGATCAAGAATCTCACTGCCTGTGCGATGTCGGCGCCTTCACCAATTTTTCCCAACGGAACGCGCTCTAGCATACCTGTTTTTTGATCTTCTGTTAAAACGTCTGTCATCTCCGTTGCGATGAAACCAGGTGCTACGTTGTTGACACGTACATTTCTTGAAGCTAGTTCAAGCGCGACTGATTTACCAAATGCGATTGTACCAGCTTTTGAAGCTGCGTAGTTCGCTTGGCCTGCATTCCCTGTTTCACCGATGATAGAGACGATATTGACGATAGAACCCTTGCGCGCTTTCATCATTGGTTTTGTGAAAGCTTTGGTCACAAGGAAAGTGCCGCGAAGATTTGTGTTGATCACCATATCGAAATCTTCTGATTTCATACGTAGCAACAATCCATCTTTCGTAACACCAGCGTTGTTCACAACGCCATCTACGTCAGGCCATTTCTCAAGGATATGATCAACAGCTTCATTCACTGATTGTTCATTTGAGATGTCCATTTTGATGTAGAAGTGTCCTTCGCCAGGAAGGCCGTGAGCAACTTGTTGAGCGGATTCTTCGCGTGAAGAATAAGTGAACGCAACTTGTGCGCCTTCTTCAGCGAGAAGTTTAACGATAGCAGCGCCGATACCACGGCTTCCGCCTGTAACGACAACTTTCTTACCTTGAAGTGACTGACGACTCATACGTCCCCTGTGTTTTTATGAGCACACTGTGACCGAACCTAGAGTAAAGCTCAAGTAAATTTAATGACTCGAAGCTTTCAAGTATTCTTCAATATTTTTAAGGTCTTCGATGGAAGTTGTTGTCATCACTTTAAAGAACTCGCCATCGATTTTTTTAAGCAAGCCTTGAAGGACTTTTCCAGCGCCACATTCGATCATGTTAGCGTGGCCTTGAGCCTTCAAAAGCTCCATGCTTTGTGTCCAGCGAACGGGCGCAGACACTTGTCTGATAAGGTTTTCACGCAATACAGAGCCTTCTGTTTCCAATTTCGCATGGAAGTTTTGAACGATCGGGAAGGCCGCTTTTTGGAATTCCATTGCGGTCAATACTTCGCGCATTTTTGCTTCTGCAGGCTTCATCATTTCGCAATGGAATGGAGCAGAAACTGAAAGAGGAATTAATTTAGCGCGCTTCGGCGCTTCAGCCCAAATCGCCTCTGGTTTAAAATTATCTTTTAACCATGAAAGTGCTTTTTGTGAGCCCGAGATCACGATTTGACCTGGAGAATTGTAGTTCGCCGCAGACAACGGACCGAAACCAGAGTTTTTCACAGTCCATTGGCAAAGTGTTTCAACTTGTTCAGGTTCCAAACCTAAAACTGCGAACATGCCACCTTGACCAACCGGAACTGCTGATTGCATTGCTTGTCCACGGGTGCGAACTGCGCGCAAAGCTTCGTCAAAACGAATCACATTCGCGGCAACAAGAGCTGCGTATTCACCAATAGAGTGTCCCGCAGCAGATTGAATTTGTGGATGATATTCAGTGCGAACCACACGTTGAGTTGCAGTTGAAACCAAAAGCAACGCCGGTTGAGTGTTTTCAGTCAGTGCAAGGTCGGCTTCAGAGCCTTCGAAGCAAAGCTTTTTCATGTCTTGTTTCAGGGCTTCAGAAGCTTCTTCAAAAGTTTCTTTAGCTACTTTGAAATTATCAAATAGAAAGCGACCCATACCGGGTTGCTGACTTCCTTGACCAGGAAAAATCACTGTGAACATAATTTTAGTACCTCAATAAAACACTGCCAGATGTTAATCCCGCGCCGAAAGCAGTCAGAAGGATTGTCTGGCCTCTTTTGATCTTTCCAGTTTGAACTGCGTAATCAAACGCAAGTGGAATAGATGCAGAGGATGTGTTGCCGGTTTCGTGAAGATAAACGATCACTCGTTCCATTGGGAATTTAAACTGATCTGCAACCGCTTCGATAATACGCTTATTCGCCTGATGAGGGATGACCCAGTCAACGTCTTCAGGTTTTACGTTATTAGCTTCAAGGGCTTCCTTACAGCAAAGAGCCATTGTGCGAACTGCATTTTTGAAGATCTCGCGACCTTTCATGTGAACATACTGTTGGTTTGCTTCGAGAACCGCTGCTGATTGAGGATTTTTACTGCCGCCGCCTGGAAGGAGGAGCAAGTCAGCAAGGTCACCATCTGCGTGAAGGTGAGTGCTCTCGATAACATTTTTATCGCCAGCTTCAGCGCGAGACAAAATCCAAGCACCAGCACCATCACCAAAGAGGATGCAAGTTTCGCGGTCTTTGTAATTCACGAAGCGTGATAGAACTTCACCGCCAAGAACCAGAATGTTTTTGTAAACACCAGTGCGGATGAATTGATCAGCGATACCCATGCCATAAACGAAACCTGAACAGGCTGCATTGAGGTCAAAGGCCATGATATTGCGACAACCCAATTTTGATTGGATGTAACAAGCTGTCGACGGCATCTGGTAATCACCAGTCACCGTACCACAGATAATCATATCAATATCATTGGGAGTAAGATTGGCGTCCTTCAGAGCCAAGCGGGCAGCTTCGACACAAAGGTCAGAAGTGGCTTGGTCAGGAGCTGCCATATGGCGACGTTCGATCCCGGTGCGCTCAATAATCCACTGATTATTGGTTTCAACCATTTTTTCAAGGTCCCCATTACTGAGAACCTTTTCTGGGAGATAGGAACCTATCCCTGCGACTCGAGATCGATATTGTCCTGCCATGGAATCAACCTGTCTTGATAGATTTAAAAACTACGCTTTAGCTGCGCTGATTTGCTTACCTTTGTAGTAGTAAGCGCCATCTGCAGACTTAGTAGCACGGTGTGGACGAACCAATTCACCTGTTTTTTTGTCTAGAGCGATAGCTGGAGCGCTGATACCGTCGTGTGAACGGCGCATATCACGTTTAGAGCGAGAAGTTTTCTTTTTAGGAGTTGGCATGTCTAACCTCTTTTAGGATCAATAATTGATCGTATTCTATTTAACAAAGCATGGTAATTTAACCAAAGAACAATAAAAATCAACCATTTAATTGTGCTAATTGATCTTTATATTCTTTAGGGCGGCGAAAGGACTCTCAGGTTTTTCCTCAGGCATCTCTTCGTTGTAGCTAAAGCTGCGTCCTTTCACAGGAATTTCGCAGATTGAGCAATCGCCGTCTTCATTTTCCGGACCTGCTGGATTAAAAGGCGCAGCAAGAGCAATGACTTCGTGAACGTATTCACCGATATCAAAACTGTGTCCGTGGTACTCCAAAGTCTCAGGTCCATCCGAAGGAGCGTCGCTCAAATGATTTACTTTTGAGTATTTGCTGTTACGGGGCTGATCTTGGTGGGGGATAAGAATTTCTCTGAATTTTTCGCTCACTGGGAACTCAAAATCAATTCCGCAACGAGAGCATTGCTCTGGCAAACCGGTTTTAATAGAACCAGAAAGTTCAAAATCTTTCGTGTTCAAGGGACGGATTGTGAATTCCGCATGGTAAGTTTTTTTACCGATAAGATCTTTCAGCGCGCTATTGAGTTCGCCCGTTTGGTTGTTCCAAACATAAGATCTACCTTCTTCAGGAATTTCGGAAAGATTGATAATCATATAAGTCTCCAGGAATCCCTGGTTTTAAGCTATCGGGAGCATTGGCGTCAATAGGCTCGTTCTGATGCGAACCTATTACATATTTTGGAAGGCGCCAGCGACAGGTTTTGTCGTCTTTAAAACGCCAATTGAAACCAGTTGCTCGGCAAGGGTTTTCCAGCTCGCCTCAGTCATAGTTCCCAGTGCCTGAGGGTGATCGATCAGAGGCCTTTGAATTTCTGCACCTTTTTCGAAGGTCGCAAAATCCAAGGATTTATTAAGTTTACTCATATACTGATTCGCCTTCGTGGGGCTCTTTTGATAGCTCACCCAGCCAGCACGCACAGCTTCGATCAGTTTTTTTGTTTGTTCTGGTTTTTCTTTTAGAGTTTTTTCTGTCGCCGTCACCACAACTAAATACGGATTAAAACCTTCATCGGCGATCAAGAAGGACTTTACTTTCTGACCGGCTTTTTCTGCACTTAATGGCTCCGTCGTTGCGAAACCTTGTTGAGAGAACTTTGGATCTTTGATGAAGTTCGTCACGCCACCCAGATAAGGAACGATTTTGGCTTTGACCGGTTGGAATTTCTTATTCAGAAATTGGAAGTATGGCAGTCCTGATTGCACTGATAGTAGACCTTCGGATTGGAAAACGTCTTGAAGATTTTTAAAGTTTCTTTCTGCGTGGGTCATGATGATGTACGGCGATTTTTGATAAACCGCGAACAGGCCAACGACTTGATTGTTTGGATTTTTCTCTCGAGAAATTAGAATTTCTTCGGCAGAGACAATCGCGTAATCAACTTTACCATTGGCAAGCATTTGCACTGTGGGTGTGCCTGAACCGCCTTCTTGAATTACGACATTCAAACCGCGAGATTTAAATTCACCATCAAGCTCAGCTTGATAGAAACCACCGAATTCAGGTTCTGCTTTCCAGTTTAGAGCCAGAGTGATTTTCTCAACTGCTAGAGCGTGAGTAACAAAAAATATTGGAAGTAATAGACTTAGCAGTTTCATCAGTAATTCCTTTTAAGTTCTAAAGTAGGGACGGAAACGGTTGATCAGCTGGTGGCAAAGTCCTAGGACGGCCATCAACATTAAGCCCATGAGCGAAAGCAATAATAAACATGCGAAAACGGTTTCGACTTTTTGTTGAGTTCGTGCGGCGTCGATCATGGCTCCCAAGCCGCCGCCACCGACGAATTCACCTGCGATCGCGCCGATGATTGCAAGGCCCGCGGATACTTTTAAACCACCGTAAATATGTGAAGCTGCTGAAGGCAGTCTTAATTTTATCAAAACTTGCCATGAACTTGCGCCATAGATTTTAAACAAATCGAGTTTGCTTGAATCCGCACTTTCTAAGCCCAGTAGAGTTCCCGCAATAATAGGGAAGAGTGAAACGAAAAAACTGGATGCAATGACTGTCGGTGCGCCAAAGCCGAAGTAGATCACCAGCAATGGCGCAATAGCGATAATCGGGACTGTTTGGAAAAAGATCGCAAATGGCAGAATCGCGCGTTTTAAAAGGTCTGACAGTGAGAATACAAACGCAATTAAAGTTCCCGCGATGATTGAAAGGATATATCCGATCAAGACATTCATCATAGTCTCAGTGAAAGCGGTTTTAAAATCACTCGCTTGTTCGATCAGATTTTGTAAAACCATCGAAGGTGGTGGCAATAAACTTGGATTAATCCAGGCTTTTTGACCGATCAATTCCAAAACCGCTGTGAGAATTACCAATGTCGCTAATGCCGGCCAGGTGCGTTTCATGATTGCACCCCATGTACACGCAAGCGTTCTGCGATTTTGTTTAATTCTGGCGAGGTTCTGAGTGAATCCGGGCGAACCTTAGGAAGTTCAGCCAAGCTTTCATCCAATCGGATGTCTGTGGCTTCGCCTGGACCATTCAGTGCGATCACGCGATTTGAAAGGAAAGCCGCTTCAAATACTGAATGCGTCACAAAGATCACGGTCATGTTTTCTTTTAAATACAACTCACGCAGTTGTTCCTGCATTTTAAAGCGCGTCGGCTCATCAAGGGCACTGAACGGTTCGTCCATCAAAAGCAATTGAGGGCGACTGACCAGAGCGCGCGCCAAAGAGACACGCATCTTCATTCCACCAGACAATTGATGTGGGAATGCTTCCACAACATGATCGAGTCCGACTTTTTTAAGTGTTTCAAGAATCAAGGCGTCTTTGTCTGTGATGGACTTAAGGGATTCATCGAGCTCAAAAGGCAATGCGACGTTTTCATAAACCGTTCGCCATGCCATCAAGTTCGCATCTTGAAAAACGAAACTCATACGAGCATTAGAATCACTGAGCGAAAGTTCACCAGAAGTTTTTTCTTCTAGACCTGCAATCAGCCTTAAGATCGTCGATTTACCGCAACCCGAAGGTCCGATGATGGATACGAAATCTCCGGCTTGAATTTCTAAACTGAGATCGCGAATAACGTTGCGTTTGATCTCTTTCGTTTGGAAAGTCTTTTTAAGCTGAGAGATTTTGATGCCCACGTTTTTCAAAGCTTTTACACCCAATCGTAGTTAAAGCTGATGCTGATGCGATCTTCTTTAGATTGATTGCGTGGAACTTCATGACGAGTCCAGCTTTCAAACAGAATTACTTCGCCAGCCTTTGGGTTGTGCGAATAAAAACGTTGATTGATGTCTTTGGCATCATGCTTTCGTGGCGGAGTCGCCATGAACTGATCCATGCGTGGATCTTCAAACTTAATTGAAGAGCAGTTTTTGGGTGTCTGAACATAATAAGTGCCCGAGATCACCGACAGTGGATGCATATGCATACTGTGATGAACATCGGCCGGCATGATATTGATCCAGCACGACGTCATTTGTAGTTCTTTGGGATTAATATCCATCTGCAAGTGCTTCACGAATTTGCGAACGTGCTTGTCGATATCTTTTCTTAAATCATCAAACGTCGTTGAAACATGATGAAGCTGCGCGATGGATCCATAGGATGTGTATCCACCTGGGTAGTTCTTGATAGACCATTCGATGCCGACCTCGTCTACTTCTGAGAATTTGAAGGCTTCGTCTTTGATCTCTTTATTGAGCTTAGACAGACCACTGGCACGCAAAGGGGCTGAGTAAATGAATGTAGGGAAGAGTGTTTTAATCATATCAATTTGAGACAATAGGGGCTTTTTAAAGGCATTTCAAGGAGGGGATATCAAAAACTTAAACAGCAAGGGGTGCCCGTTTTGTCATCGCCTTTTTCTGCTCAAATATAAGGCTTCCCCAGCTGGCACTCGCCTTGCTCTATTGAAAGGTACGGAGTTCACTTAAAAGGAGTGTTAGTTATGAAAAAACAATTTATTACTGCCCTGGTTACGATTCTTCCAGCAGTTAGTTTCGCTAAAGTTGCAGATTTCAACGCGTTGATCTCTGATAACATGACGGCGCAAACTGAACTTCATACAACAGTCCGCAAAAACGTCCAAGTTGCGAACTCTCAAAAGAATATCAAAGAGAAAATCGTGATTGTTGATAACACAAAGAGCTCATACACAGCTCCTTCACGTCGCGATTTGTTGAGATTCAAAAAAGAAATGCAACACAACGATGTTTCTCAATCGAAACAGTTTGAGCGCGTTGCGAACGAAATGAACTCGGCCGAATAATACTTGCCCCAAAATACTCCAGCGTAGCTGGAGTGCAGACCAACGGCGATAGCTTCCCCCGGCTATCGCTTTTTTCTTTTTTAAGAATAGAGCTTAATTGAATTAAGGATGACTATGGTCTGCACGAAGAAATATCGACGGCAGAGATCGTGTGCGAAAGATCTTTTAAAACAGCCGCAGTAGATACTTTTGTTGATGTAACATAAGTACCATTTAAATCAGTGCGCTTAACCCAGCCCTTTTTAGTGTCCGTGGATTTAAGAATCATTTTGTAGGACTTCTTTTCTCCAGAAACGTTATTGAAAGCTAAGAATCTCAATTCCGCTGATAACGCGGGTTTTGATGTGCCAATCGCTACACCTGACATCACATCTAAGACTTCAAATTCAACCCCTAAAACTTCCAAGGCTTCATTCACGATGCAGCCAACTACGGGAGCTTCTGTATTTAAAGAGACATTTTGAAGTTCCGCCGTCGATTCAGCGAAGGCAAATGCAGATGTAGTCATTAATAGTGCGAAAAATAATGTCGTGATGGCTTTCATGAATTGTCTCCTAACAAAGATGCTCAGACCTTAACGCAATCCTGTCAATCAATGCGTGGAGTTTTCGCTCTAAAGGATTAACTTTCTGAGTTCCTGTTGAGAGTACACATAGTCCGCATAAACCATCGTATTTGAGATGTTTCTGTGACCCAAGGCAACCTGGACCAGGCGTAGATCTTTGGTCTTTTGATAAAGTTCGATCGCAAATGTGTGTCTGAGCGCGTGGAATTTCTTCGGCACTGGACGATACAGTTGCCAGATTTGATAAAGGCGTTCGTAACTGATCGGAAAAACCTTCGTTCCGCCTTGCTGTTCAGCGAAGCGATGAAGACGTTGGAAAAACTGTGAATGAACCGGGATTTCTCGGTCATTAGAGCTCTTTAAACCCCGGATAAAAATGCTTTCGTCATAGGGGTTCAGATCGGTGCGCTGAATGTTTAAAACTTCTTGGGCGCGGGCCCCGGTGCGCAGAGCGACTGAAATCATCAAAGAATTGCGTGTATCTTTGTCTTCAAAATCTACGAGAATTTTTCGCAAACGTTCAACTTCGGGCGAGAGAAGATATTTGGTTTTATTAAGCTGATACCGAGTTGCAGAAGAAGCCATAATCCATCATTCAAAAAACCCGACCTATTTGACAAGACTTCATTCAGCTGCGTGATGCATTGCATTCAAAGTGTTGATAGGTAAAAATATTTTGTTTAGTGAGGCAAGGTCGAGTCTAGATGCGCCGCGTAAATATCAAACCATCAAATACGCACCATATAAATACACAGTAATATCAATAACTTGGTACTACAGAATATAGGCATAAGCTGTAGTTGAATTTGAAAAAGGGGTATCAGGGGTATGCCTGGAAGGAATCTTCCGTGGTTTCAGATACTTAGCTTGACTCCCATTATACCTTCGGAAAATCATATATGTAAATCACAACGCTTTATATTGTGTAAAACAATACAAATATTGTGAAACGCAACAGTCCTGGAGGGTTTTTATGGAGTTGGACGTTCAAGGGTCGGGTCTGGAAGGTTATGAAAAGCCGGTTTTTAGCGAGTCTTTTGATTCGTTTATAAATGAGGGGCCCCTGGGTACCCCAGGGGGTATGGAAGACGATTTTAACCCTCGTTCAAAAACGTCCATCCGAATGCACTATGAAGCCCAGGTCGCAGTGATCCAGCACCAACTCGGCAATCTCGATGAAATTCGCGGTAAATTAGGTCTTTCTCAAAGGAAGATGGCACAATTATTAATGGTCGATCCATCTTCGTGGACTCGTTGGACTAAAAATGGTGACGAGGCTCCGCCGCATATTTGGCGCGCTCTTCAATGGTATTTGGCTCTTAGAGATAAAATTCCGGGTTTAACGCCGCAATATTTCATTTCGACAAATCCGCAGATTTTGCATGAAAAAGCCCTTAAAGAACTCGATTTAGAACGTCAGGAACGCATAGAAACCCTGGAAAATTTAAGTTCCCGCATGGTGGAATTCACTCTGCAAAGACAGTCGGAAAAAGCGGCATTGAATTCGGAGATTCAATCACTTAAAAAAGACCTGAATTTTCATAAGAGAATGAGTATAGTGATTCTTCTTTTAAGTATTTCTTGGGCTGTGATGCTCTTTGCGTGGAAAGGTCTCTCAATATAATGATTAAACATGATTCCATCCGACTTTTAGCGACGAAAAAGATCACGGAAGCGCTTGTTAAGATGGGCGCTACATTATCTGAAGATGAAATCTATAAAGCTTTGGTCGAACCACCAGATTCTAAAATGGGTGATTTGGCTTATGGCTGTTTTATCTTGGCTAAAAATCTTAAAAAAGGTCCACCGCAAATCTCTCAAGAATTAGCGCAGAATATGACGCTTGATTCGGATTTGGTGAAAGCCGATCCTGCGGGTCCGTATTTAAATCTGACTTTCTCGGCAAAATGCCATGGTGAAAACGTTCTTTCGGCGATCTTGGATCAGTCTTTTTTTAAGAAACAATTATTAGATAAATCACCAAGAACGATGATCGAGTATTCTCAACCGAATACGCATAAAGAGCTTCACGTCGGTCACATGCGTAATCTTTCTTTGGGGAATGCGCTTGTAAGAATGTTGAGATACTCAGGCCGTGACATTGTCTCTTCGACATTCCCAGGTGATATGGGTACGCACGTGGCGAAATGTCTTTGGTACATGAAAAAGCACAACCAAGAGCCAGTTCCTGCAACAGGAAAAGGGGAGTGGTTAGGTGGAATGTACTCTAAAGGAAATCTTCTTTTAGAAGATCAAGTCGGCACCCCACAAGAAGAGATCAATCGCCAAGAACTGACTTCGATCCTTCATCAGTTAGAAGGCAAATCGGGTCCTTATTATGACCTGTGGCTTGAAACGCGTGAATGGTCTGTGAATTTGATGAAGTCTGTTTATGATTGGGCCAACGTTGAATTCGACGAATGGTATTTTGAATCAGAAATGGATTCGCCATCTATTGCTTGGATTAAAGAGCTTTATGCTGAAGGCAAATTGCAAAAGTCCCAAGGCGCGATCGGTATGGATTTAGAAGCGGACAAATTAGGTTTCTGTCTGCTTTTGAAATCCGATGGCACTGGACTTTATGCTTCAAAAGATTTGTTATTAGCCAAACATAAATTCCAAGACGAAAACATTCAGAAATCTGTGTATGTCGTGGATATGAGACAAGCTTTGCACTTTAAACAGGTGTTTAAGGTGCTTGAAGTTTTAGGCTTCCCGCAAGCCAAGGACTGCTTCCACTTACAATATAATTATGTTGAATTGCCAGATGGCGCGATGAGTTCGCGTAAAGGTAATATCGTTCCGTTGTCTGATCTTGTTCATAAAATGGAAGATCATGTGAAGACAAACTACTTGAGCCGTTATGAAAATGAATGGACTCAAGACGATATAAAAACGATCGCTTCCCAAGTTGCGAAAGGTGCTATTTTCTATGGCATGCTTCGTATGGATACGAACAAAAAGATCGTTTTTGATATGAATGAATGGTTAAAACTCGATGGCGAGTCTGGACCTTTTATTCAATATTCTTATGCGCGTATTTCAAGTCTTGCGAGAAAGTTCCCGCGTAAGGGTTCTAAAATCTCTTGGGATTTGCTGACGCATGCAAGTGAACGTACGTTGATGCAAAAACTAGCAGGCTTTAATACTTCCGTGGCAATGGCTTCTGAGAACTTTAAGCCGGCAGCGATCTGTATCTACTTATATGATCTCGCAAAAGCCTTTAATGTCTTCTATCACGAGTGTCCCATCGGTACGGAAAAAGATGAAACCGTTCGTGAAGCGCGTTTGGCACTTGCTGAATCTGTGGGGCTTGTACTGAAAGAAGGCTTGGCAGTTCTAGGTATTCCGGCTCCTGCCAAGATGTAGTCTGCGACTGCATCTTCTTGCCATTCTTGCCTACGCTCCGGCTTCGCCGAAGGAATAAAGTCTAGCTGTGATTTTCCGACATAAAATGTGGAAACTTCGGTCAGAAAAGGGTGCGGACGATATGTGTGGACAAGCGCATAGCGTTATCGCTAGTCTTTTTACTCAAATGGTTCAATGATCCTTTCGCAATTCTAATAATGAAGGAGTCATACCTTGGGAACTTTTGAGGTTATTTCTAAGCATGGTGATCATGAGCAAGTTGTATTCTGTAACGACCCTCATGTAGGTCTTAAAGCGATCATCGCGATCCATAACACGTCACTCGGTCCAGCTTTGGGCGGTACACGTATGTGGAACTATAAAAATGAAGATGAAGCTTTGGTCGACGTTCTACGTCTTTCTAAAGGTATGACTTATAAAGCAGCTGCTTCAGGTTTGAACTTGGGTGGTGGTAAAGCTGTTATCATCGGCGATCCTAAGACTCAAAAGTCTGAAGGTTTGTTCCGTGCTTTCGGTCAATTCGTAAACTCTTTGAACGGTAAATACATCACCGCTGAAGACGTTGGTACTTCGGTTCAAGATATGGAACACATCTACATGGAAACTCCATGGGTGACTGGTATCCCTAAAGATTTCGGTGGTTCAGGCGATCCATCTCCATACACTGCACACGGTGTTTTGATGGGTATCAAAGCTTCTGCGAAAGAAAAATTCGGTACTGACTCTTTGAAAGGCATGCACATTGCGGTTCAAGGTCTTGGTAACGTAGGTTCAAACCTTGTTAACTACCTTAAAGCTGAAGGTGCAGTGATCACAGTTGCTGACATCGACATGGCTCGCACTAAAAAAGTAGCTGATAGCTCAGGTGCAAAAGCTGTGAGTTCAGACGACATCCTTTTCACTGAGTGCGATATCTTGGCTCCATGTGCATTGGGTGCGATCGTGAACGATCAAACTATCACTAAATTGAAAACAAAAGTGATCGCTGGTGGCGCGAATAACGTCTTGGCTGAAGCTCGTCACGGTGACCAATTGAAAGAATTGGGCATTTTGTACGCTCCAGATTACGTTATTAATGCTGGTGGCTTGATGAACGTATTCGTTGAATTGGAAGGTTACTCTCCAGACCGTGCGTTTGAAAAAACGAAACGCGTTTACGACAATATCCTTAAAGTTTACGAAATTGCGAAACGTGACAATATCGGTACGCACACTGCGGCGGATCGTTTGGCTGAAGAGCGCATCAACACAATTGGTCGCTTGAAACAACGTCACCCAGGTAAGTCTTCTCGTTCGTTCACGACTCTAAAAGAAGTGTACAACCGCTAGTTCGCTTACTTGCACTCCGACTTTGTCGGAGTAGGGCTACGAAAAAGTTAAAATTTCGAAAGGGGAGTGCGAATAGCGACTCCCCTTTTTTTATATTGAAGCGACAGCCTGCATTGTGCGTCGCGTACGTTTGACTTACGTCGTGGTTTTAAGAACAATAAACGGCGTAAATACTTATAACAGTGAGGAAATATCTTGAGCACGAAGCTGACAAAAGACGATGTGAAATCTCCAGACCAAGCAACTAAAATCTTAAGAGAAGGTTTTGTTTGGACAACGACTCATTCAAATATGGTGATCGGTGCGATTGCTGCGTTCATCGTTGTGGGCTTGGGCATCTCATTGTGGTCATACCTTTCAACTAAAAAAGAAACTGAACTTCAACAAAAGTACTTCCAAGTTGAAAAATCATACTTGGATAAAAAACGTGGCTTTGATGAAGCTTCACGTGCTGAGTTGATGGCGGCTCAAGCTGCTAAAGATAAAAAAGCTCCAGCAGCGCCTGCAGTTGACGCTTCTAAAAAAGCATCTGGTGACCTTCAAAAAGATTTTGGAACGATCGTGACAGGCTTTGAAGCGTTGATTAACGATGCTCCGAACACGCAAGCTGGTCGTATGGCTGCTTTGAACTTGAGTGATATCTATGTTGATTACAAAAAATTCGATGAAGCGGCTGCTTCATTGGCTAAAGTTGAAAAAGGCCTAGCGAAAAACGAAGCGTTGACAGCTTTGGTGTTGAGCCAACTTGGTAATGTGATGGCTGATAAAGGCGATTGCAAAGCTGCTGTTGAAAAATGGCAAGCTATCACAGACCGCAAAGGTTTGGCATTCGCTCATGACGAAGCGAAACTTCGTATGGGTCTTTGTTATGAAACGATGAATGATTTGGCAAAAGCTGAAGCTCTTTACACTGAAGTTAGCAAAAAGGAATCTCCAACTGCTGATTTCTCAGCTGCTAAAGATGCAGAAAAATACCTTCGCCTTCTTAAAGCTAAGAAAAACTTTAGCTCGGGGACTTAATGCTTAATAAGCTGATCCTGATCTCTTTGTGTGCGTCTGTTTTGGGTTGTTCTACTTTTAGATCTTTGGATCAAAAGTGGGACGAACTCAGCGCCCAAAGCGGTGAAAAACGTGTCTTTGTTGTGAATAAGGTCTGGGTTCGTCAAACGACAGCTCAAGAGAATCTAGGTTTCCGCAAAATCAATCGCATGACGCCACTGATTGTTGGCGACATGGTGATTTCTGGTAACGGTATGGATGGAATCGCGGCGTTTGATCGTGATTCGGGCCAATTGAAATGGAAACTTCCAGTTGTGAACGGTGTTGAGCCAAGTGCAACTGTGATCCGTGACCGTGTTTTCTTTGGTGCAAGTGATGGTTTGTTCTATTCAATTTCTGCCAGCACGGGTCAAGTTGAATGGACTTTCCCGACAAAGACAGAAAACCTCTCTGAACCATTGTTAGAAGATGGCATTATCTACTTCCAAAATGGCAATAACGTTTTCTATGCCTTGGATGCAGCAACAGGACGTCAAGTCTGGTTGTATTCACGTCAAGACACTTCGCAATTTTCAATCCGTGGCGGTTCAAAACCAGCGATTCGTAATGGCACAATGTACGTTGGATTCTCTGACGGCTCATTGGTTGCTTTGAATGCAAAAACGGGTGCCGTTGTATGGGAACTTCAATTGAATCGCGCGAAACGCTTCCGTGATATCGATGCAAGCCCTGTGATTGATGGCGAACATCTCTATGTTGCTGGTTATGACGACAAGCTTTATTGCATCTCTGCAGATAAAGGTGAAGTCTTGTGGCGTGTGGAAGGTGGCGGATACAGTGCCGTTACTATTTTCGGAGATAAAATCCTTTATCCAACGACAACGGGCGAAGTCTTTGCTTTGAAGAAAACAAATGGCGAAAAAGTTTGGACGTTCAACGTTAAAGAAGGCATCCCAACTCAAGTCAAGGTCATGAAAGGCATCGCAGTCTTTGGGGAATCTCAAGGTCGTTTGCAATTCGTGGATATGAATACGGGTAAATTGATTGGTGGTATGGAGCCTGGTCGCGGGATCTTATCAGCACCACAAATCGATGAGAAAAATAACCGCGTTTATTTCATCTCTGGTGAAGCTAATTTGTACTCGATCGAAGCTGCTTGGCAAAAGCCGGCTGCATTCTAGGAGATCATCATGAAACGCTTTGTTTGGATCGCTTTAACGACTTTAGCTTTAACTGCTTGCGGAACCGGACCTTGTCGCGGAACTGCTTCAGCGAAAGCCCCTGTAACTAAAGGAGCAGCACCTGTGAGTGGACCTACTTCTTCAGCTGATCATGTGAAGGTGTTTAAAGCCGATGGATCTTTGCAATGCGGGCAGGGGAAGCAAATCTCTGTTAAAGACATGGAAAAAGATCTTCAAGGCATTCAAGTATTCAGCTCTGCAAATAAGAATGACGGCATGATGCGTATTCAAGTTTGTGGTGCTCCTACTGGGAACTCGAATGTGTATGAAATCGATCGTAAAGATCTCGATAAAGCTTTGAGCCTTGGCTTTAAAGAATGGGCAAACGACTAGTTTGCTTGCGCCGACTTCGTCAGAATATTCAACACTAAGCAGCGTTTCTACTTAGTATTTTGACTTGCGCACTGACCTATTTAAAAGTCCGGCTATGAAACATAATTCATTATTCATCATAGCTGGCATCTTAAGTTCATTCTTCATTTCAATCTCTGTATTTGCTTCGAATTGTTCGTCTCAATTAGGTCAATGCAGCTATTATAAATGTTTGAATCGTGAAATGAATTGTTCGAGTTCAAATTCACAGTCAAATTATCTTTCTGAATTTGCGATTCCATATTGCTACAAATACAAAGCCGATCAAAAAAACTATTCTGAACGTGGGCAAATTTTCTTATCTCAAGTTCGTTATTGTTTGCAGGAAAAACTCGAAGATTTCAGCCATGATCAGCCATTATGTAAGGATCTAAGAACTTATGCGATTTATAGCCATATTGGATGCTATTTAAACAGCGGTTTTTGTGAGCTTTCGATGACCGAAAAGATGCGAATCATTTTAACGGCGAAATCAGACTTGATTCATGGTGATGTTCGAAAAGCAGGTCTAGAAACGATGAAACTATGCAATCAAAGTCGATTTCTGACGGGATTTCCTGGAACATACTAAAAAGAACGCTTTAAAAGGGGCTATTTTAAACGATCTATCAACAGGGAAGCCTGGTGGATAGGTTTGAGTCCCAGGGTTTTAGAAGACGTTTTAAATCGATCCAAAAGAACCCTTAAAAAGCCCCTTAAAACACGTATAAATCAGTATATTCCAATCCAGATCTATACCTACCGTTACATAATATAACTTATCAGAAGTATTTGTCTGGACCTTTCTATCCCTCAAGATGCCACATTTAATACTTCTATAATTAGCTATTTCATAGACCCTTTGTTATCCCTTTTTCCATGCGATTACTCGTTTGGATCTTAGAGAACTTTGGTTCAATGATTCTCTTTCAAATCATCTACCATTTTGCTGGTTTAAAACCTGCTATTTTAGGTTCGTTGTTATTTGCGATCGTTGAATTCATCGTTTTAAAGATCCAACGCCGTTTCATCTCGCCTTTTTTTATCTTTTCATTTTGTCTCGTTATGATCTTTGGTGTTTTAGATCTGATTTATACAAGTTCTTTCTTCCTGCGTTTTGAATCGACTATATTAAACCTTGTTATGGCCGGTTATTTTGGTCTGTCTTTATTCAAAGAAAAATCCCTCGTCGAAAACGTCGCTGAACATCAAGGTCGAATATCTTCAGAGATTTATCCTGATAAAACATTCTTTTTTCGTTTTATGACTTCAGTATGGGCGATCTATTTTGCGTTCAAAGCTGGTGTATTTTTGTGGATCAGTTTCAACGTCGATTTAGAGATGTCTTTTATGTTACGCATGATTTTTGGTGCTGGAACATTCTATGCGCTCTTGGGAGTTTCGTTATTCTTGAATCGACAGATTTGGGATTTACTTTTGAGATTGAAACTCATGCCATCAACTCGCGAATAGTCAGTATTATTTCTGATGCTTGTATCCGGACTGGTTCTGTAGATAACATGATAATAACTACTCCACAGAAATCGAGCATGATTATTTTAAGAACCCAACGCGGCTTCTCACTCATTCAAGCACTTATTGCGGCAGCTATTCTAGCTATTTTTGTCGCAGCTTTTTCTGATCTTCTTATGAATATGCAAAAAGAAGTGAAAAGGAATAAAAACAAACAAGACAGAATTTTAATTAACTATCAGATCGATCAAGCAGTCACATCTCCGACAGGCATTAAAGAAAGTGCGCTACTACCCGCCAATTCAAATTTGAAAGCTTGTGTCCTTGGGGGTACTTCCGGTGGGTGCCAAACGGGAACGGTAAATCAATTCTATCTTTTGGATCCTCAAGATAAAAATCCGGATGTTTCTGCGCGGACCCGTCTTTCAGGTCCCGTCAGCGATCCTGTCTTTTACGATGATAGCAGTAATAGTGGTTGTACTGCGAACTGCGCCTATACCGTTTCAAGCACCTTTAAAGCGCATTGCCCTGGCGGTGTGACATCGTGTGATCATGCTGAACACTTACAATTCGAAATGGTCTATAAACCCGTGCAAGGCAAAGAACACCTAATGAAGGAAACAACAAAGAGTCTGTTGTACTTTGTGAACTTGAACTATCGCCCATTCATTACTACGATTGCGAATCAAAATATCCCCGTTAATGGCTTTCAAAACATCTCTGTTTACGGTAACTCAGGTCATCCATCCGAGGTTCAGAATTTCATTTTTGAAACATGTAAGTCTGCTGATGAGGGCGTAGCAAAAGTCACTTGTTATGGATTCTCAAGCGGCATGAGTACGATCAAAGTGAATGGTATTTCTGTTGGTACGACAACGATCACTCTGCAAATTAACGACGCCGGTAATGAAAACAACATCTCTCCCGAAGTAAGTTTCAACGTCACTGTTATCCCTTAACAGAATCCCTCGTTGAGACTCACGATTGAAGTAAAGTGGTCATCGAACCGTTTTAATACGAGTCAATTGCAATACAATGGATTCCACAATTTGTTGGATTAAAAACATCCCATGTATTGTTGTGGAACGCTTTTCGCTCAAAGTCCTGAAGGATTTCACCGAATAGTACTCAGTTATGAAGAATCACTTACGTTTTGGAAATCAACAGGGCTTTACGCTTATCGAAGTTATCACCGCTTTAGTGATAATGTCATTTTTGTCTTTGATGACATTGACGTTTATTGATTCCGTTCGAAATGAGGAGAGCAAACAAGAAACTCTCACCTATCGCAATAATGAGGCTTCGCAGTTCTTTATGCAGATGGCGCAACCAACTTATGTGGGTGCTCTGGCGAATTATCCTGAAAACAAAAAACTTCTTGAATGCATGGAAACCGATAATGTTCATTGCGAAACTGGCAAAGAATACGCCCTTCAAGCATTTGATCTTGCAACAGGTAAAGCCATCACAAACTTAGACTCCGGCGCAGAGGGATACGTCGACACTGTATTAACTTTTAAAATTCACTGCCCACACAATGCCAGTAGTTGCGACAAACTCGATTATTTAAATATTAAAATATCGACAAAAACTAAGGGTAAATTAGGCATTTATTCTTATGATGAAAAGACTGTGACTGTTGAACCCAAGAAAACAAATATTCTGACGTTCATCCCTAATACCGAAACGAAATCTGGTGCGCCTGCAAATATTCTCATCTTTATCGACGGTTCAAACAGTATGTCGACGATTAAAGATTCATTTAAAACAAGTCTAGCTACGCTTTTGGATAAAGTTAAAACAATGGATGCGACTGTGGGAGTATTCTCGCTGAATGCTCATACAACTCCCGCCGGTAACGGTATTTACACCCTTGAGCCGGATGGCGTTACTAAAAAACCAATTACAGAGTGGGAGTCATTACCCGCCAATTCATTTTTTTACGCCAATGTGGATTTAAGACTGTCGTATAAAACTCAAGAAACGTTCTTCGAGTTTACGCATGACATGACACCTGCACAGCGTGCAAGTAACATCGACGCTATCAATAAACAGATTGATGAAATATTCAAATCTACAACGGTAACTCGAGATGCGCCGCTATGTGGTTTTATGCGCGCTCTTCAGGATATTTCTGATGGAAAATCTGCGTTTAAAATGACCGATGGCACTCCAACCTTGATGATGGTCCTAACGAATGAAGATGACGAATCTGTATTTGCCAATGTGGGCGAAGACCTGAATAACGGCCGATACAGTGGTTGGTATAACAACCGTAGTTTCGTTTGTGCCAAATCATTAGTTGAAAAATGGCAAAAGAACGATGCTATTCGCCAGTACAGCGGAAAATTAAATTACTATGAAGTTTCAGGCACTGCCGATTATAAAATGGACGGTGTTCCAGCAACTGTTGCGATCGACAGAGAAAATATTCTTGCACCTTACAACGGCGCTCTAAAGGTGGGCGACAGTTGCATGGGAGAGATGGCTTCATTCAAGAAAACTCTCGATCAGAGATTTAAAGATATGACTGGAGAATATTCCGACTTTCCAGGTGCTACATATCTAGGTAAAAACAACATCACATCCTGTAAAGTCGTTCAGTGGAAAATCAACGTAGCTGAAGGCAGTACGGCTACGAACGAATGTAATGGAAAGTACTCGACAGCCAACTATCCAGAATTGGTACCTGATACATGTAAATTTGAAGACATTCCTGTTTCAAAATCAGGGATCTCGGGCATGGGTACGTACATTGGTGAGGTCTATGCCCCAACAAATACAAAAGCACATGCAACCCACGATATCACGATGGCCATTTATGATATTTTGAAGAACTCATTCAAAGTAGGTAATTTTAGTTTCGTCGCCGTGATCAATCCATCATCCGGCGTTTGTCCTCTCACTGCGGGTGCAAGCGTTGGTACGACGTACGAAAAGCTCGCTGCCTACCCAGATCTTAATTCCGAAATTGTGCCGATCTGTAGTAGCTCTTATGACTCGAAACTAGTTGAAAGCTCTGAGTTCTTAAAGTCTTTCAGTTTGAGTAATATCCAAACTCCCGTCGCGACGGGAGCGCGTATCAAAGGTGTCGATATTCTCCGGGGGTCTAAAATCATAACTCCCACTGAAGGCGCTGATTACGCAATTAATGGTGATACGGTCAACTTTACAACTGGGTACCTTCTTGCAACTGACATCGTGCGGGTCTACTTGAGATGATGAGATTACGGAACCAAAATGGCTTTTCAATTATTCAGGCATTGATTGCTGCAGGAATTCTTGCGATTTTCGTCGCAGCTTTTGCAGACATGCTTTTGAATATGCAAAAAGAAGTGAAACGTAATAAAAACAAGCAAGACCGAATTCTTATCAACTATCAAATCGATCAAGTCGTGACTTCTTCATATGGCCTCCGTGGCAGTGCGGAGTTGGCAGATAATATCGCGCTAAAAGCTTGTGTGCTAGGTGGCGCCGCTGGAACTTGCACGACGAATTGCTGTCAGAATGACAATGTTACGCAGTTCTATCTTCTCGATCCTAGAGATACGAACTCCAATGCGGCACTCAGATCACGTCTTGCTGGTCCTGTAGGTGATCCACAGCGCTATGATGATAATAGCAACAACAACTGCACGAATAATTGCGCTTACACAGTTAAAAGCAGTTTTAGAGCTCATTGTCCCGGTGGTGTCTCGACATGCGATCACGCTGAACATCTGCAAGTCCAGCTTGAATACGAACCTATAGCCGGCAAAGAGCATCTGATGAAGCCGACTACGAAGAACCTTATCTACTTCGTTAATGTTAACTATCAACCATTTTTAAATACGGTACCACCACAAAGCATTTCTCGAAACGTACCGACAACATTGTCCGTTTATGGAAACTCTGGGCATCCTTCGGAAGTGCAAAACTTTATTTTTGATGTGTGTGAGTCAAGTAATGAAAGCTTAGTGCGTATTACTTGTTATGGATTTTCGAGTGGAATGGGTACTTTGCAGTTAGAGGGTCTTTCACCGGGATCTGTGACTATTCGTTTAAAAATTAACGACGGCGGAACAGAGAACAATCTTTCTAATGAAATCTCGTTCCCTGTAACAGTCGTACCTTAAAATAAAGAACTATTTCTTGGCAGTCGCCGCTTTCATACATTCAGCCGCGATCGGCGTAATGATCTTTTTTAGCGCTTTTGGATCCGTCATTTTGCCTTGTTCGTTGCAAGATAAATCATAGATGATTTTATCCGCTGCACACTTACAAACAGCCTCATAAACTTCAGCCGGAATTTTTGCTTTATCCGCATCTTTGATGAAAGGCTCCTGGCATTTTTGATTAGCGCGATCCCAATCATAACGAGTGACCTTTTCGCATTTCGCTTTCTTCACAGCCTCAGCCGGTGCAGCAGGTGTTACTGCAGGAGTCTCTTTAGTTGAAGCAGCATAAGAAATAGAAGCACACAAAGTCAGAGCTAAAATAATGTTTTTCATAGGCTCATTTTCAGCGGACTCCCGAGACGGGTCAAGCCCACCTCACCTGCCCTAGCCCTAAGTTCAAAGAAGGGCTCCTGTCGAATTCTTATCCACTTAAAACGGCCCTACACACGATGATAAGGGCCTCATTCTGGCATAATCCTTGGAGTTGAAGGTTTCCATGAAATCGTTCGGCTTAATCGCAGTTATTTTAGGGGTTTTCTTATCTCAGGCACAAGCCCTCGAGAAGCATATTCCTCAAGCTGGACCCAACTGTTTTAACACGAGTTTCATGATCCTCGGGTACACGAATAAGCAGGTTTTTACTTCGGTGAATGAGATTGAATTCTATCTCAAAAACTTTTGCCAAGCGAATAAGGCTATTGGCAATAAACCCCAAGTTTTAGTCTATTTTGATGAAGGTCGTATTTTTCATTCTGCATACAGTCCTGACGGCGTTACCGTCACAGAAAAATATAGCACTACAGGAACACTCGGTCAGCCTCAACCCGGTGATCCAGCTCCAGGTGTCGTCTTGACACATAAACTCAAAGACAGTGTTTACAGCCCCGAGAACGCAAAAGAAATCTTTGGTCGTGTGATGCCAGTAACGAGCTATTCATGTGTCAGTCACGAGCTTGTTGAAGCAAAACTGAAGCCTTTGCAAAAACATCCAGCTATTATGGAACAACTAAAATTCCAAGACGAATTATCAAAGCGTGTGATGCTGAAAGATCGTAAAGTTTTAGAAGAAAATATTATGAATCATTTCGTGCCAATGATGAAAAAGATGTCTTGGGATAAAATGCTTCAGAAAATTCCGCTCAAGGGTGAAGATCGAAAATACATGATCAGCTTGCTGTATTCTAATTTCTATCAAATGAATTTATTTAACTGCGAAGAAAGCCAAGCTAAGTATGACGAATGTTATGCTCCACAAATTCAAGAATCACTGGATTTAACAAAAGCTTGGTTTGATAAGGTTTTTCAGTATGAAGAAGATCATTCGCTGTAAGCTTGAACGTCAGCTAAGACTTCCTGTCCCCACATAACCGTGTTTCCTGTCGTCATATAGTGCTGAATAAAATTAAGCAGATCCGCTTCGCCTTCATTTTGCCAGAACATCACGCAGTCTTGATTGGTTGTATGCGCACCATGATCTTTATCTTGATGATCCGTAACCATAGGAACACCGTTATTCACAAAACCCAAACCATGACCTAATTCATGAACTAGTGAACTCTGTTCGATATAACGACGAACAATACCATTTGGATTATTTCCAGTGCCTTTAATAACATCTTTAAACATCGCAATCAGCGGAGTCCCATTAATACTCACGCCTAAGACGCTCGTATTGACTCCGGATTTTTTCGTATAGTAATTCCCTTTCAGGAAGTAGATGTAAAAGCGCGCTTCTGTCTTACTAGCAATGCCTTGATGATGATCAATAAAGAGATTCATGATATCAGTCCCCGACCACGTCGAGCGATTTTGTGCGGGCAGTGCCGTCATGTCAGTTAAAACTTTTGGTACAACCATCACAGGAGCCTGCGATCGATATTGAAAGATGGCATTCAGGTTGTCTTCAACAATATTCCAATATGGATTGCCATTAGAGGCCGTACCAACAAAAGGCTCAGCACCGGGTTCATAATAAACTTCAACAACAACCTTTTGGGTTGATTTGAAATAGTATTGAGGAAGTGAATTAGGAAATGAATCAGCATAAGAAATCGTACCACCATCACGACTGCAGTTTTGAAACAGCAGTATGGTGCAAATACCTAGAAGTAAAAATACAAAATGCCGAGACTTTCCCATCGAAAACTCATCGGCATTTACTCAAGACTTTATTACTGAGCTACGGTCTTGTTATGATGGTCGAGTTATGAACGCAGTGACAGCTTCAACGACACCAGGATCTTTTAAGATACGACGGTGACCAAGTCCTTCTGTTGTGTAAAGCTCCACTTCAGGCCACGCAGCTTTGATTTCTTCAGCAGCACGGTAGCGAACTTCTTTATCGTGTTTATCATGAACAACTAAGGTTGGCGTATGAAACTCCTGTCCGATCTTTCCCACATTGAGATTTTTATCGGTGACGCCCACTTTCAAAGATAAACTATCAATAAAGTATGATCGAGCTTTAGAACTCAGACCCACAAAGTCTAGGTAATTACCAACGACAACTTCATAACGGCTGGGGCCTGCAATCAAAACTAATTTTTCAGCATCAAGACCGCGAGCCTTTGCCAATACGGTACAACCTGAACCAAATGAATGAGCGATCACGGCTTTAAAAGTTTGGCCGATTTCTTTTTGCATTCGAATCAGAAACAGAGAAAACTCTCCTACATTTGTCATGTGGCCTTCTGAAGCACCATGGGCGGGACCATCAAAGGCAATCACTCGATATCCTTTATCTGCAAGTGGCTGAGCAAACGAGGCCATCTGTGTACCACGCCCACTCCAACCATGAATCAAGGCAACAACAGGACCTGTCTCAGGACCCCATTCATAAGCAGCGATTCCACCTGACATCGTCTTTTTTCGAGCCGTTTCGTACCACAGCTTTTCGGATTCAGGACGGGGCACACGTTGGGGGGTTAAAAACAGATCTTCAGCCCAATGGGCCGCCTGCTTAGGAGCGAGCTTTGAAGAGTATCTTAAGCTTTTAAACCACAATTTCTGTGCAAGAGTCGGTTCCATATGTGTCCTTTTTAACTTGCTATCTACCTACTGGTAGGTAAAATATAACATATGGCTGAATTAAACACAAAAGCAAAAGCTCTCGAACTTGGTGGCTATTACCTACAAACCCTAGGTTTTAACGGTTTTAGTTTTCAAAATATTGCTGATGAGTTGGGGATTAAGAAAGCCAGTCTTCATTATTACTTTCCATCGAAAGAAGACTTTGGCTTAAGCCTCATTGAAGAATATGAAAAAGCCTACATTGCTTTTACAGAAAAGCTCTCTCCCCTTTCGGCTCCTAAAAAACTGGACCAGATGTTTCAAATGTTCTATCGCATGACGGATGATGGGAAAAAGATCTGTCCTACGGGTGTATTGTGCTCTGATTTCAACTCGTTATCTAAAGGAATGAAGAAACGGCTTTTAGCTTTTTATGAATTGCAAAGAAGTTGGTTAAAGGAAACCTTGAAACAAGGCATTCAAGAAAAAGAGTTTAAGAAAGATCTGAACGTTGAGCTGCAAGTCGAATTGATTGCGACCTTCATTCAAGGCAGTTTGCAGGTGGCGCGATTACGTGGCGAGGCCGAAACCTTTAAAAGTTCAGCCAAAGCCCTCATTAAAAGTCTCGCTGTCTAAACAGGAATCTCAACAATCGAACGAATACCTGCTCGTGCTGTCATAGCGTGAACAACAGAACGCAAACCCATAATTGTCCTGCCTTGAGATCCAATCAACTGTCCCATATTATCTCGATCACAATTGATTTTATAGACCGTCGTTTTTGGACCAACATAAATGGTCACCGAAACGGATTCAGGCTTATCCACCAAAAACTTTACACAATTCTCGATGATCACACGAATTTCTTCGCGATAAGTTTCCGGATTGATATCTGGGTTTTTCTTAGAACCAGCAGACGCTCTGATTATTTGCGGCTCGATATCTGCCATACAACTAGTCCTCCATAATGAAATGTGCTGTAGCTCTTTTGTTAAACGTGCAGTGACCGCCCATCACTGGTCTGTATTGAACATCAAAATTTTTCTTTTCTGCAGCTCGTGCAAAAACTTTAGAACCTTCTTGAAAGCCAAAGAAGTCCTGCTGCCCACACGAAACAAATAACTTGGGTTTTACTCGACCATCAAAACTATTCACCAGCTTGAGTGGATCGTTTTTCTTGTACTCATTGTTATCTGCGAACGCAGCTCGAGCGACATCCAATGCTTTGTTCACTAAAAACAAAACCGCAAAGGTGCGACGGATGTAACTCCAGATGTCTGTTCGGGAACCAAATGGACTGACCGTCGAAAATGCAGGACATAATAAAGCGACTTTAGAAAAATAATCAGGTTGCTTTAAACCTACGACTGCCGCATTGAATCCACCCATAGATTTTCCAACTAGAATTCTTTGACCATTCCGCAAGCCACCGACCTTGGCTTCAAGATAAGGAATCACCCTATGTGTGAAGAACTTAATACTCGATGTGTTTTTCTTTTCAGATAAAATCCACTCTTTACCCATGGAAAAAGTAATGACGGTCGGATAGTAGCCCGCCTCATGCATTCGGCGTTGAAGCTTTTGAGTGTCACAATCCTGAAAGTAAGAGCGTTCGCTTCGGCCCATACCATGGAAAAAGAAAATGATATCTTGAGTAGTGCGACGATTGCCTTCTGAAATGCAATAACGAAACGACTTTTCGTCGAGCGTTTGACGATTGCAGTAATAACCTGCTTCTGCTTTAGAAAAAAAACCAGTGAGGAAGAGGAGAACAAAAATCACCTGAGACCTCCACGACAACGTCTATGGAACAGTCTCACTCTGCGAATTTAAAAACTCAATTTGCAATATCGAAATCTTCTCGAACTCTGCTCTTAGACACGAGCACTTGCTCACCTGTGTTCATACATTTTAGGTAGTAGTGATTGTAACCTCTGTTAACGATCACGAATTGACGAGGATTTTTTCGTTGGATCTTTTTCTTTAACACAGCACCGACATCGAGGCTTTCGTATTTCAATAAAAGTTTATGTGAAATACGACGACGATGATACTGAATCCACAAGCCACTCAAAACCACTGCCAGAGCCGCTGATGCCAAGATAGACCAGTGCACTTTATTTTCTAGTAGCCAAGTAAAAGACACAGGAGCAAAAAAAGACACGACTATGATCGTGAAGGTCAAAAGGTTTTGCTGTTTTTGATACCTTTTGAATTCTTCTCCGAAAGATGGCATGGAAACGTACTCCTCTTACTCTATGAGTGACACATATATGATCACATTCGGTGAATCGTTTTCGAGTCCAGATTTCACGCAAATTCCAAGACCGCGGCTATTTACTAGCTGACACCTGTCGGCAATTCTTGATCTCCTAAAAGTAAGAGGGGTGCACAACATGCTTTTACTTTTAAAAGTACTAACGATGATCAGCTTGGCAGAAGCCCAAACCACAGCGGTGTGTAAAGACCGCATTGAATCCCGCGAGAACATTCAAGTCGCTTCTCAATGGAATTCCAAGACAGAAACTTGTTATGTTTCCGTTAAGGCAATGGAAACAGACCCAGCGATGGTCTATCGCGATTTTTTATTCAGTAATGACGGTCTGATGATGGTTTTCAATTCTTACGGAGACGGACCTACATCAACAGATACAGCTGCACGTGAGTTTTACTTCTTCCCGCGCGCTATAGCCTACCCGACTTTTGAATGGAACAACGAAACACGTCGTTTAGAAATCACTCACGTCACAGGTGAGAAGTTTTATTTTGATTATGACAAGGCTAATCTTGTCGCAATCTCAAATGGTCAGGTAACTACGGTTCAAAAAGTTCATCCGATCAACAAAGGCGGCGTTGAATTCCCAAAATACAACGGCTTGATGTTAGATGGTGGTTTCTCAGTGGGACAAAGCCCGTCAACTGCTGATGGTATCAGACCCCTATTCACAGATGTTAAGGGTACAAAGTGCACAGTGAAAAACTCGGATATCTATAAATACCCGGGTGATGGCGATTCAGTCTTCAAATTCCGTGAAGACAGTGCCCTCAAGACATTCTTAAAAACCAAATGTCCTAGCTTATCGTTCTAAATAGTCCAGCTAAGTAGAAGTTAAGAAAGCGGAATCACTTCCGCTTTTTTTATTCCTTCAACTTAGGAATGATTTTAAGTTCTAAAATTTTCCCATCCCGTTGAACTTTCATGATGGTTTCTTTATTCGGTTTGACCGCTTGAAGTGTATAAACGTAGTCATAAAGATTTTCGATCTTCATCCCGTCGAACTCCGTGATGATGTCTTTTTCTTTTAAACCGGCTTGTTCGGCTGGACTGTCTTTAGAGGCCCCTGAGATGCGCACACCTTTGACGCCTTCTTGCGCATAATCAGGAATGGTACCGAGGTAAACCCTGAACGATCGCCCTTCCATGCGCTTATTAGAGCCTTCGACCTTTTTGTACTTAACCAGAGAGTATGGAGTAATCAGCAATGGATTCAAATAGGCTTGAGCTACATCCATCACTTTCAGCATGCCGTCGTAGTTGATCAGTTCTTCACGATCGCGGGGCGTGTGATACTCACCATGGGCGCCAGTGAATAATGCCACCGTCGGGATTTCAGCAAGGTAAATTGCCAGTGAATCTGTCGGCAAATACGGATCCTCTTGCGCAATCAATGGGACACCTGTGCTGATCGCAACATCTTCAGTCATCGCAAGCCATGTATCACCCGAGCCTAGACCTTGAACGAACAACTTATCTTTCAGGCGGCCGATCATATCCATATTGAGATATGCAGAAATCGCTTTCTTAATATCTTGTCCACCATTGTTTTTACTAAAGGATTTCACGAAAGCTGATGAACCAAGCGTGCCAAGTTCTTCCCCAGACCACACTGCAAAATACAAATTCTTTTTCACAAGCTGTGGAGATGTCTTTTTCACATGGGCATAATAATGCGCAAGCTCCAAAAGGCCGGCGACACCAGAGGCATTGTCATCAGCACCTAAATGACTGTGAGCTTTTTCATCACCCTTCGCAAGGGAACTGCCGACATCACCATGACCAAGATGATCCCCGTGAGCACCGACGAGAACTCCTGTCGTCGCCCCCGCTACTGGCAATTTTGCAACGACGTTCAGACCTTGAGATTTTTTAAACTGCAAATCGATATTGGCTTTGACATAAGTTGACGGAATCGCAACGGCCTCGACTATTTCACCTTTGTCTAATTTCGCTTCAAGATCTTTTAAATCTTGTCCCGCTTTTTTCAGAATACCTGAAGCACTGTCTGTAGAAATCTTCAGAACTGCCAGACTTGTTTCAGAGAATCCACCGTCAAATTTGATATCGTCGAATTTATTTACCGGTCCTGCGTTAGGACCATGAACCAACAAGACACCGACAGCACCTTCATTATGCGCCACTGTGACTTTATGCTGCAGACGCGAATACAGATTCAAATACTGACGACGCTCTGTCGAGATGTCCGCCGGTTGATCATTTAAAATCAAAACCCACTTACCTTTAACATCAAGACCTTGATAGGAATTGTAAGCCGGCATTTTATCACTCGCAGGCGCTTTGATACCGTAACCAGCAAAAACGATCGGCGCTTCATGGAATTCACCGGCTTTTGAAAATGAAAGGGGTTGATAGTCAGCGTTTACCGCAAACTTCCGTTTGATTGCGCCAACAAGCTCAAGTGAATTTCTAACACCTAGACTGACACCTGAAGTGAATTCGAAACTTTCAATGAAAGACCCTTGAGGCCCCATACCTTGATAGCCCCAAGACTTTAAAGCTTCCGCAATTTTCGCTGTGTAGATTTTTTCTTCAGGACTGCCAGTCTTACGACCGCCCATTTCTTCTGAAGCTAAATAGCGAATCCATTTTTGCATATCCGTTTTTGTGATTTCCGCCGACATCGGCGTTGCCGCTGGATCTTGCACAGGAAGTTTTAAAAGCTTTCTTGCCAAAGTATCATCCCACTTTGACATCATGATTTGCGAGTCACCTTTTTCATTTCGGTGAGTCCAGCTTAGTTGATTTCCATCTGGCGTGAAAACAGGCAGACCATCAAAGCCTTCATCGAATGTCACACGCACAGGGTTTTGCTTTCCGGCAGCGTCGACGATGAAAAGTTCAAAGTTCGAATATCCAAGAACGCTCGAACCAAAAATAATGTAATCACCCGATGGGTGAAAGAATGGCGCCCAAGACATTGACTTCAAATGTGTCACAGCCTTTTGATCAGAACCATCTACATTCATTGTGTAGATTTCCGCTGTACTGCCATTGGCAGCGAAACGACGCCAAGTGATTTTCTTGCCATCGGCGCTAAAGAACGGACCGCCGTCATAACCTTTTGCATCGGTCAGACGCTTTACGCCAGTGCCGTCGGCCTTCATGATGTAAATGTCCATCATGTAGGAAGGATCTTGATCGAAAAGCTTTTGATCTTCGTCGCTTAATTTTTCTGAATAACCCAGACGATTCGAAGCAAAGGCGATCCACTGACCATCCGGAGAATAAGAACCTTCGGCATCATAGCCTTTTTCTTTCGTCAGCTGCTTTAAGTTTTTACCATTCAGATCAGCTGCAAAAATATCGTAGTTCTCATCAAAGCTCCACGAGTAGCGAGCCTTTACGGCCTTCTTACGGTTTTCCAATTCATCCTGAACCTTTTTATTTGTTTCAGGGTCGAGGTGAGTTGATGAATACAATACGCGCTTCATTGATGGATGAATCCAACCGCACGTCGTTTTACCTTTGCCAGTTGAAACTTCAGTCGTCTTTCCAGTTTCAAGATCCATCACATACATTTGATAAAATGGATTGCCAGCGTGTCTTTCACTTTGAAAGATCATCTTTTTTCCATCTGGACTGAAATAACCTTCACCTGATTTCGGACCCACAAATGTCAATTGATGTGACCCCGTGATCAGCTTGTTAGGTTCATTCGAAAACTCCCCCGAGTTTGGATGAGAAGTTTCTTGATGAGATGGGCGCGTCTCTTTGTTTTGACATGATAAAAGCAAAGAACTTACGACAAAAAGGCTCAATAAAGACTTGTGTTTTTTCATAGGCCCTCTAGACTAAAATCGCGATGAAACTGATTCAACTGATTTTCTCACTTCTATTACTGACTTCCTGCGCCACTCAGAAAACTATGCCTGAAAATACTTCGTTTACTCTGACAACTTTGGCCTATCAGGGCGTGCCGTTTATTCAACACACGGGTGATGGCGAATTTAAAAATTATCTCGCGCTCAATATTAATTACCCGCCTATCGCGGAATTAAAAGCTCAGATCGAAGCAGAGCTGCGCTTTACGCTGAAAAACCGCAATGAGGCCCACATCACTGTGATCAGCCCGGTGGAATATGATCATGTATTGAGAAACAAAATAACAATGGATGATATTCATCGCGTGGCTTTCGCGCGAAAACTTCAAGCGGTTTCTTGGCGCCCCCTGTGTGTTGGCAAGGGGACAGGAAAAATAGATTTACGCGAAGAATCGACTTATTACATCGTCGTGGAGTCACCGGAATTACTGGGTATTCGTGAAGACATTCAGAAATTGTTCGTGGCAAAAGGGGGGAATGCTTCTGATTTTGATCCGAAACTTTTCTTCCCACACATCACAGTCGGTTTTTCAGAGAAGGACCTGCATTACGAGGACGGAGTCGTGAAAGATCTTCGTTCATGTTGGCGGGATTTGAAAGTTCAAGCTCCCACCCACGAAGAAATCATTGTCGATTAAAGTTTAATTATAGAGCCTGATTCAAAAGTGCATTCAGTGGAGAATTCATTCCGCGATCTAAAGTATTGAGCTCAATGTAAGAACCATCGGCCATCACACACACAGTCCACGTTTTACGATCTGTATCAGTTCCTTGAATTCTGCGACCATCATATTGGCGGCAAATAGCGTTTCTATTATAGGCTTCAACAGCTTGTGTCTCATTGCCCAACTTATGGTTGAAGAATGTTTCAGCACCGATCGCCGCTTCACCAAAAACACAGAGAGGGATTTCATTGGGAGTTTGAACATTTAAAACCCAAAACACACCATTGTTTTGACGGCAAACACGCTTCCATGGATTCTCATTCGCGTTAGCAACCGAGAAAGTACCTAGAATAAAACTCATAGCTAGAATGCTTTTAGCGAAAGTGCTCACCTTTACCCCCAGATTCTGATATTCTTATGTTTTAGAGTTATAACAAGCCCCATTTTTGGGCAATCAGAATTGCATGAACGAAGCCTCGAATCTCATTAATTGCGCGTACAAAGAAATCTGTTCGGGATGTCAGTATCTCGATCTCCCGTACACGCAACAAAAAGATCTCAAAATTCAAAGACTTCAGACACTTCTTCATGAAGCGGCTTTAAATTATCTGGGCGAAATCGAATATGTTTCTGCAGGACCTGCTTATTTACGTGATCGCTTGGATTTCACCCTTCAAAACGGGCGCTTAGGGCTTTTCAATAAGACATCTCGTGAAATCGTCGACCTTGATCTGTGTGCGCAATTATCACCAGAGCTGCAAGAGTGGCTGACTGAATTTAGAAAATTCAAATGGCCTTTTGAGAAGGGCTCATTCCGCTTGCGCCTGGGACCTCAAGGTCAAAAAGGGTTGTGGATCGATCTTGCCAACATCGACATCAAAACACTTCTCGATGAAGGCACTCTTTTGCGTGACATAATGAATACATCAGAAGTTGAAATTGGTCAGCGTCGCAAAGTACCGGTGTGGAATGGTGAGCGCTTTAAACTTGAAGAACCGATTCAGCGTCCGTGGTTTCAAACATGGATGGGAGAAACGGCGGTGGATCTCTATTGTCAAATAGCGAGCTTCACACAGCCCTCTATGAAGGCGAATCGCAAGATCGTGGACATCATCGAAGGATGGATCAAACAAAACCCAGGCCTTCATGTGATTGAATTTGGATCGGGGATAGGGAACCTGACACTCCCCGCTCTACATTATGCGGATTCGCTACTGGCTTGTGAGATTGATGCTTTGTCTTTAGAAGGACTGGAAAAGACACTCGAGCATTTACCGGCAAATCTTCAAAATCAAAAGTCAAAGTTAAGAATTTTGCGCGGTGATTTTCAAAGAAAGTTGCGCGAAGACTTCTCTGAATTCGACTTGATATTATGTAACCCACCCAGATCAGGTTTACAAAAATTCTTAGATCCAGTTGGAGAATTAGACAAATCTCAGCGCCCGCCTTACATCATCTACATGTCTTGTTATCCAGAGTCGATGATGGTGGATCTGGCGAAATTAAAAACCTATGGTTATGAGATCGAAGATTTTAAAATCCTGGATCAATTCCCCCAGACAGAACATTTTGAAGTTTTAGGATTTTTGAAACTCAAATAGCTGTTTCGAAAGAAATGTTATTTGAGAGAGAAAAGTCTCAGTCCAGAAAGCACCCCTGGCACATCACGACCTGTGATCACAGATAATAATGGCAAAGTGAAAACACCCGTACACACGATCAAACTCGTGCGCAAAGCAACTCTCAATATATATCGAGTTTGCAAACGCTCATGAGGCTGACCTAAACGCAGATTGCACGCCCACTCACCGATTGATGAACCCATCAATACGCGAATAGAAATCAAATACAACCATGCAGACAGCATAAACACTTCAGCGAATAGCACTAACGTGTGTTCATGATGAAACACTTTCGTTAGAACTGCGCCAGCTGAACTTTGCATGATGAGTGAAAACGTAAACAAGAATACTGAACTCAATGAAATCAAAATCAAAACATCAATAAACGCTGCCGCGAAAGACCACAAAGCTTGCTTACGACCTTTACGACGTGAGGGACCACTGTGAAATCCCGTACCGCTTGCAAATCCAAGTTTTAAGCGGTCCCGAATCAGCGCAGCGCCACCCTTAGAAGGCAAAGGGGCCTCGCGTTTCCGCGGGGCCCTCTCTGGATTTTGTATTTCGTTTTGTTTTTCTATATTCACTTTATTCTTACCTTTAGTAAGTACTCCGGCGAAGCCGGAGTGTGAAAGTTATGACTATCGTTGCTGGATCGTTCCGCCAGACAAGATGTCATCAGAACCAGTACCCGAACCTTCACCAGCTGGAGTCGTTGGCGTAGTCGGTGTCGTTGGAGTCGTCGGCACCTCTGGGATCGGCGTTACCGTTGTTGGTAAGCATGGACCACCTGCAACTGCTCTGACTGTACCCGGAGCGCACTCTGGATCTGTCGGCGTCGTTGGAGTCGTTGGCGTAGTCGGTGTCTCCGTACCAGGGTAGATCGGAGTCACATAACCTTGATCATTGTCGTCATCGTCATCGTCGCCTTGTAACCATTTGTAAACAAGGTAACCCAATGCACCCGCACCAAGGATCAATGCAGCCGGCTTCCACAACCAGCAATACTTACACTCATCGTCGTCGTCTTTTTCTTTAGCATCTACAGGAACAACAGCACCCGCAGCAAATACGTCAGAATCAGATTCACAGATTTTACGTTTTCCAGTTTTATCTGCAGCATCTGCAACTGGTTGACCACGTTCACACTTACAAGTTTTACCGTCATCTTGAAGAACTGAACCGATTGCGTATTCAGCAGCACAGTCTTTCACGCCGCCCACTGGAGCTGGCAACACTAAAGGTGGCTGTGGATTTACAGCATAATCTTGAAGAGTGATCACGCGCTCTTGAAGAGCCAAACACGCGCGGTCCGCATCGTTCAACTTTTCACGAACTGAAGCCAAAGGTTCAGCCGAACACATTGAAGCCGCATCGTTCAAGTAAGCTTGAGACGCTGCATAGTAGTCTTTCAATGTTTGTTCAGAGAAATCCTGACCTTTGATCTTTTTCATATAAGATTCAATGATCGCTTTTTTCTGTTCTTTAGTATCAATTGGAGAGTTTTTATTACAGATACGAGTTGCATCGATACGTTGTGTACGAGGCACACAGAAGTTACCGCCGCTTGAGTTGTAACCGTAGAACATCGGATTACACGTAACATCGCCACCGCAAGTAGAATTAGGTTCTTTCACTTCCACGCAGCTTAGTTTTTTGCTAGAGCCCGTTTGGTAATTACTCATGTAACCAGCGTTCACGCAACGAACGCCTTTCGTTGGCCATGTGCCAGCAGCATAAGCGTCGTCACCAAATAGGAAGTTCAAAACAACTTCATATTTTGTGTTGTATTCCATGTAAGCAACTTCGCCGTATTTAGCGTGGAATACATTTTGAGCAGTTTGAATCACATCTCTCATACGGTACATGTACTCAGCTTTTTGACGAAGAGTCAGAGCTTTGTATTCTTTGTATGAAAGAACAGTGTCAGGCGTAAAGATCTTACGATGACCTTTTTGATTTGCTTTGATCAACTTCGCAATTTGCGGCTCATTAGAAACTTTCGTTACTAATTTAGGGAAGTTGTACATGTCTTTTTTAGTCAGCGTAATACCATTTACTTTCATTGGCTTTTCTTCGTCGCCAGTGAAAGTCAAAGTCACGACTTGACCGTCTTTTGAAGTCAATGTCATACGAACTTGTTCTTTGTTGTTCGCATCTTTGAACGTATTCACGTCCACTTTAGGCATTGGCTGATTACGATGTTGAGCGACGATGCCGTCAATCGACGTACGCATTTTATGCGGATACGCGTGACGAACTTGACGCCAGTATTCGCCCCAAGTGCGATTACCGCCTTCATTCAACTTCGTTTCTTTAACGAACATATTGATTTTTTGTGCTTGAGTTAGCTGCGCTTTTTTAGCTTCTGCCAACGGAGTAAAGCACATTGTGAAAAGAGCGCCTGTTGCGAACAGCGTTCTTGTCATCTTTAAAGGTGAAAGCATCCAATTCATAACGACCTCATACTTTTGCATCTTTTCGGTACGCATTTCATTTAACTTAAGGACTATGAAGGCTTAACTCTGTTAGTCTCGTTTTGAGACTGTAGCCACTCCATAATCATGGTTCGATCTTTTGCTGAAAGCTCTTTAAATTTCACGCGAAGCACATTTTCTTTATACTCCACGACCATAGCCTTGGTTTTTAAATTTTTGAGTTCAGGAAAAACAATATCCACAAATCTCAATTCACCCGTTTTATCGCCCATATCTCTTTGCAAACGGATGCGAGCTCCTGAGACAGATACGGACTCTGTTACGCCATCAAAAATATCCTGGGCCACCACTTGCACCGGAGTACGCGCATCGACACGATTAGCTGTCGGAAAAATCCAATTTGCACGGCGATCCAGGTACGGAAATCTAAAATAAAATGCGACAATCAAACTTGAAAACGTCACTAAAAACGAAATGGCGATATGCCAATGTAAGTACGGCATTTCTGCATAATCTAAATTTGCAGCGCGATAAAAGTTTAATCCAAGAATGAAAACCAAAACCCCAATTGCCAATGTCCATGTGGTTTTGTGAGGTCTGAAAAGTAAAATGCCTGTCACAAAAATCAAAATCAGCCAGAGCCAATCGAATGCCGGGACGGTGCTGATAAAGTGGGAAAGCATTGCTGGTTTATACCAACCCTCAACACCACTTGCAGCGAAACTTATAAAGAGATTACCAATTGGTGCGAGAAGAAATAATAGCGCCAGGAAATAAACCAGGGTGGGCTTTTTGAGTTGGTTGTCAGAATCCATTCGACCTCCACCAAAGATGCTAAATGACCGAAATCAATTTGAAAAGCATCGTTTGTTTAGAGGTCTAGGTGCTCAAGACTAACGCGAAATGGACCCACAAGAACTAATACAAGCTTCATTCGTCAGCTTCACTCGTGTTGCCATACACGCTGAAGTGCCTTTATGTCGAACAACTGAAAGTGTCCCCACATTAGGTGTGTACGTTTTGCTATTCACTTTGGCCAAACACGCGTAATAAGCGTACTTTAATAATCCTGTCCGCATTTTCTCACTCGTTGGCAGATAATCGCGGGCTTCAAAATAATTAATTCCCACGCCTTCTTTACTTGGTGAACTTTGCGCAACCACGAAATCAAAATTACTGACTGAAAGCTTATCGCAATCCGCCGTCGTTTTTGCATTCGCAATACCGAATGGATCACTGCCGACTTTATCAATTAAAATAACGTGACCTTTAACAGCAACGATATCCCCTGCCTTCATACTTACTGAAGACGCCACAGAAATTTTACTTAAACATGTTAACCCATTGCTTTGTGGCTCCACGTAAGCGCTCGATCCCCATGACAATGCATCGGAAGCTTTAATAGCTCGACCTTCTTTTAATCTTAAACCCGCCGTCGCCATAGAAGAGAAAACATATGCAGAGCAATCAATACCTAAAACACTTGTCCCCGTTCCCGCATTCTTAAAGAAGTTAATAGGCGAAGTGCTGGAAGTTGTTACTGATGGCTTTCCACCATAATCGTAAATCAAAGGGCTCTGACGAACGTTGAAACAACCTGAACCATAAGAGGTTGTGTCTTTGATGTAAGGATGCGTACTTTGAACTTTCGAAAGACTTGCGATTTCACGTTTACTGCCGACGCCATCAGAGTGCGTGCCAGTAATTTTAATACCCTCAAGATTTGCTGTCTGAGCAGTCATTGCTGGCAGCTGTAAACTTTGACAAGACTGATAAGCCGTCGCAAAAGCCCAGCGACCACCAAATACTGCTAGCGGAGTTCCTGCAGCAATGGCTTTCTTTTTATGATATTCGTAATCCATCGTCACAGCTTCCGCTGCCGCATCGTCTGGCTCAGTCGAAGCTATTTCATCACTGCCAGCAGTTTCAGTATTTCCCGCAGGACAATTCAAATCATAGGACTGGACAGTTTTCGACAAAGCCTTAAACTCACCTTGCACTTTATCCTGCATGTACGATCTAAAGACCGTCGTGCGATCACCCACATCAATTGCAGAAAGTAAAATCAAGAGTTCGTCAGAACTTGTGACTCTTTCGCCATTGGGTGCTTCTTCCAAGAGGGTCCCCACAAGCGTTTCCAATTGCTCAGAAATACGCAAGACATCGGCTTCACTGAGTGATGGATTGTCGATTTGAAGTTTTTCAACTTCGGCTCGCATCGCTGATTTTAAAACGGAAGCATCCGGAAGCGTTTGCTGCTCGATAAGATAGGATTTCAATCCATCCCAGAGCTTAGCTTCCATGTTTTGATTTTTACACGCTATATCGCCAACCGTTTGTGAGGCTATCGTGTTAAGAGCCTCAAATCCTGGTTGAGAACAAGCCGCCAAAGCCGCGAATGACATCATGCCAATTGTTTTCTTTAACATGCTGTTTTTATCGGCAGGCTCTTTGGATTAGAAGATAGGTCTTGGAATTTTTTTAGACTCGACTCGACTAGAAGTTCGTCATTATACTTGTGAAGGTAATACCATTCACGAATTCAGTATGTAGATAGATCGAGGTACTCAGAAATGGTCGATAAGTTCATCAAAATAGATACTCTTTACGGACTTCTTTCTTTAGAACCCTTTATTCTTTTAGCGTGCCTGCTCGCAGTCGCTTGGATTTTCTATAAATTCTTTTTGGCGGAAGCGACGGATGAGCGCCATAAAATCATTCGCAATCACTTCCGTGTTCTGGTTCGCCATTTCATCATCTTGAGTTTATTCTTTGTGTTCTTTCTGTTTTTGCACTCTTCGGAAAGCCAGATTATTCAAGGTCAGCGCATCACACCTTACATTGGTATTTTAACTTTCATCTGGGGCAATATCGTTTTCGTAAAAACTTGCCGCTTGATCGTGTTGCAGTATTTATTCTTAGGTTCAATGAAGCACGGCGTGCCTTTATTGATCGTGAATATCTTCTCTCTGACATTATCGATCGTTCTGTGCTTGTGGGGCGTTTCGCACATCTTTGGTTTGGAATTAGGACCGGTGTTAGCAACTTCTGCTGCTCTATCCGTAATTCTCGGTTTTGCCTTACAAGACACCTTGTCAAATTTGTTCGCTGGTATTTCCTTGCAGTTCGATCGAGCTTTTGAAATTGGCGATTGGTTAGAAGTTGTCAGTGGTATTCAAAAGTGCACAGGCCAAGTCAAAGAAATCACTTGGCGTTCAACAACGTTAGTGGGTTTCTCTGATGAACTCATTACGCTTTCAAATAGATTCATGGCCAATGCTCAGATTTCAAACTTCTCGCCACCCGAGCAACCGATTTTGCGTCGTCATATTTTCAGAATTGCTTATGGTGAGAATATTGAACTTGCGAAACAAATTCTGGAGCGCACGGTTTCTGGTATTGGCGAAATTCGTGGCATCCCCGCCCCATGGGCTTATGTGAGCGATGCAACTGAAAGCTGGATAGAGTTGAAAATTATTTATTTTATCGACAACTACGGCTCTCAATGGGGCGTTGGCGATAAAGTCTATGTTCGCGGTGCGGAAAATTTGCGTGCAGCAGGCATTAAATTAGCTCGACAAGTCATAGAAGTTGCAGATAAAACTGCGACCCATGAGCAAGATTGATTTCGAGCATCCCCTCGCAATAAAAATTAGAAAACAGATCGTCCAAGCCCTCAATGATTTTAACATGATTGAGAACGGCGATCGAATGATGGTCTGTGTTTCTGGCGGTAAGGACTCTAGCATTCTTTTAGCTCTGTTGACGGAAATCCAACGTCGTTCTGAAAGAAAATTCACACTTGAAGCTACCATCTTAGACCAAAAACAACCTGGCTTTGATGCAACCTCATTCAAGACTTGGATTGAATCATTAGGTGTGAAGCTCAATATCATCGAAAAAGACACTTACTCGATTGTAAAAGAAAAAGTGGAAGGCAAAACCTTCTGCTCACTGTGCTCCCGCCTGCGCCGTGCGATTCTTTATGATTTTGCTCACGCCCAAGGCTTCACAAAGCTCGCGTTGGGTCACCATCGTGATGACATGATTCACACGACGCTTTTAAACATGTTTTACGTGGGTACGATGGCCAGCATGCCGCCTAAACTCCGTTCAGATGATGAACGCAATGTTTTGGTTCGCCCACTATGTTATGTTTCGGAAAGCGATTTGATCGAATTAGCTGACCACTGGAAATTCCCAGTGATCCCGTGCAATCTTTGCGGTTCACAAGATGGTTTAAAGCGCCAACGCATGAAACGCCTGGTGAAGGATTTGGCCAAAGAAATCCCGAATATTGAGGCTTCGATTCAAACGGCTCTATCTAACATTAAACCAAGCCAACTCATGGACCAGGAATTGTGGAATTTTAAAGGCCTTCAGGCTATGCCGCCGAGCGAAAAACTAGGCGAAAATTCTTCACCATCGACTGCAAATTAAACACTCTAAACTTGTGATGACTCCCTAACCGGGCTATATCTGCCCACCAATAGGGGGTCCACGTATGCGTTTCCTATCGCAATCATTAGTTCTTGTTTCACTTGTACAAATGACTTTAGGCGCTTCAATCAGCCACGCTGCTCTTGAAGATTCAACATTCAGCGCGAATCTTTTCTCAGTTCGCACTTTCGTCGACGGGAATAAAGAAAACACAGTTGATGGTTTGTTTGATCCAAAACCGAATATGGGTGGCGGCATCACGATCACTCCGGTGGATCCTTCAAGACCTGCAGATCCAAACAATGGACCTGTTCCAGGTAAACCTGCACCCACTCCTTCGAATCCTAATGGCCTACCAGGCGTGACTCCAGGTACGGGCACGACTGTGACACCTGCTCCATCAACGGGTGCTGGCAAAATCACAATGGGTAAGACAACTTTCCAATGTAACCTGTTTGAAAATTCTGAGTACACGGATTTAATCAGTGCCGTGAATGTTTTGAATCAAGCTATCAATACGCCAAGCTGTGGTGGTTCTGATGTAAACGTTAAGGGCATTCAAGACAACAACGCTGCGATCTTAAATGCACTCAAAGCAATTCATGCTGTTCTTGGAATGGATGCTCCAACTCAAGATGGCTCACCGGCTCCAGCTCCAGGCACTGTGACTTTCCCAGATTCTTTTGATGTTTCTAAAGACAATGCAAAAGTAAATACTGTGATCACAAATGTCGATGCTGCGATTCAGGCGGCTGCCGGCATCGCAAAAGCATTCGCAAGCAATGACTTATTGAAACAAGAATGCCGCGATCAAATGGGTTCTGGTGACGTTGCAGTTGCTCTTAGCAACATCATCAACGGCCTGACTCCTTATGCCTTGATGGCGAGTTCTTTAACTGGTGGCACGGCGGCGGTTCCTTGGATCGTAGGTGGCACTGTTTTGACAAGCACCGTATCAAGCATCGGTAAAATTGTTGCTGCAAACTCTATCAACGTGAAAGACGCTGCCACTCGTCGCGCTATAGTTGAAAACACATGTCAGTTCATTCGCATGGATCAAAAATATAAATTCTTGATTCAAAACCGCAAAGAACAAACAACGCGTATTTCAAACGAAATCAAAGCCTCTAAGTTGTTGTTCCAAACAAGCATCAGCAATCTCGATCCAGCCGTTGCAAAATTGGTTGATCGTAAAGCCCAGCTTGATCAAGCAGCGCAAAAATTAAATGCGCAAATTGATCCAGCACAAAGCTTGCTGAACTCTGACAAACAATTCGTAACAATCACTTCAGATGATATTAAGATCTGCCAATTGGGTATCCAACTTGCGGTGACGAACACGGATGCTAATTCTTATGTTAATCAACTTTTGTCGAGCATCGACGTTGCTACTCAGGCTTATGGCAGCGCCAATCTTCCACAAGCCCGCGCTTTGAAACTTTCATCTGACTACGCAATGTCGAGTCTTTTGAAAATCGCGCAACAGCCATTTACAACAAGTGCTAACTTTGAAGGTTGCGCGAAATTGACGAAATCTTTGATCGAAACAATGGAACAAACAGGTACGTTGGCAAAACGCTTGGTTGCAACAGCACAAAGATCTGTTAACAGCGAATTGATGAAAAACCGTGATTACGGAATGATCCAATCGCAAATGCGTTTGTTAGAGCAAAAACAAAATCTTGCTCAAAACGTGACGAACTCACTTGAGAACTTGCGCAGTTACGCTACAAGCTTCACACAAAGTGAAATCAATGCAGAGATGGACCGCCTTCGTTCAGGCTTGTTCGGATCTCGTGGTTTCATGCAAGGCTCACCTGTGATGGCCTGGTTTGACTATACTAAGCAACTGCACTCAACAGCCGTTACGCAATTCAAACGTGGTTTGACGACTTTGCGCCTGCGCGCTTACTCATTCACTGATGAAGCTAAAAACGGTCGTAATGCTGCTTATGCATTAGCAAATGGTCCTATCGTAAGCGTTGATCAAAAAGCTGCTTACCAATTGTTGCCATTCAATAAAACAAATATGCCAGTGGGCTCAACAGCTCATACAGATGCATGTCGCGAATTGAATGACGTGTGGACTCGTTGGGTTGTTGCGATTGATCACTTGTCAGCGATTGAATCTTTATGCGGAATGATCAACCCATACATCTACGACAACAGAACTGAAGATCGCGCCTTGGTTGTTATGTGTCGTGGCGTTCAAGCGAACACGCCAGGCGGTTTTGCAACAGCTTCGACTTTGCAAACTTTGAAAAACACTTTATTGGGTGATAAATCGCGCGACTGGTCTTTGTATGTTCGTAGCACTTTGCAAAACTTGAGCTGTCCAGCTCTTCAGCAAGACTACTAAAGCCCTTCAGCGGCTTTCGTGATTTGTTTAAACACCGAGCGGGATTCGTTATAAAGTTCCGCCGGATTCTGAAGGAAGGTCTGATCCAGATCTTCCTTTTTGTATTTTTCAGGCAAGCTGCTTAAGAATTTTTGCAAGTACGGCAGCATAGATTCATTTAATTCCGGACGGTTCAGTAGATGCAATAAATGAAGCTGCGGCGACGGCTGATTTATCAATGAGTACTCAAGGATGATCATCATCTCAGACATGATCAGATTTAGATTTTCTTTTTCCATACCGACGACCACTTGGAACATGTTGCCCGTTGACGCATCCACTCTGGAAACATAATCATGCAGCACTATAGAACTTATGATTTTTGCGATCTCTTTTGCTTGATTCGAGTGTTCAGCTTCTTTTTTTATGAAGGCATTGAACTCAAGCAATAATTCCGCACGGATTTTTAAGGCTTCAACAAAGCGCTTTGGCAAAACAAAGCTGGAATAGACGTGATAGTTCAAATCATGTTCGTAAAGATGACCTTGATCCGATAACGGCAGCTTTGATTCTTTAACAAAATTTTCCAGATACAATCGGTTGGATGATGTGATTTCTTTTGTTTCATAATATTGAATCAACAAATGATCCGGCATCACGATTTTAAGCTTTGCCGCAAGTTTTGCGAATTTCTGCTGAATTAATTTAGTCGTTGGTAACTGCAAGGTGCGCAAGTTTTCTGAAGTAACTGCCACGGGCTTTCCATGCGCATCGTACGCCGCCAAATTTAATAGCTGACGGAGTGACTCAGGCAAGTACTCCATACCCCAGCGCACATCACCTGGGCGATCTGGCGCCGTTTTAAAGTCGTACCATTCTTCGTTCGCTTTTTTCTGAATGAGTAAAACACCGAGGCCATCAGCATCGACGAGGGCTTTGGTTTCTTTAAGGTGCTTGCTTTCAAAAGTTAGCGCGGACTTAGTAAAGACCACCGAGCAGAGGTTTTGCGCCCCCGCTTGGATTCCAAACAGAATTAAATACGAAGCTAAGATTCCGCGAACAATACTCATCAAACTCTAACGATGCAGAAACCACGCCTAATGAGCTGCAATGAATTGTTTTAGAGGGGGATTTGACCCGTAAAATTCACACCTCTTACAAGAATTGTTAGTCAGTCAGAATAACGACGATCAACCATTATGTTTCATTGTGAGACAGTGGTTTTTAGAGGGGTTTTCCGGGTGATTTTGAGAGAGAAAACTTGGTGCGAATAACTGGACTCGAACCAGTGACCTCTTCCATGTCAAGGAAGCGCGCTACCAACTACGCTATATCCGCACATTACGAAATGAAGATCTAATTTAGAGTTTTACGGGGTCTTCTGTCAACAACACTAAGTATTAAATATACGAATACAGCACTTCACCGGAATTTAACTGGTGTTTTGAGGATCAAATAAACAATAAAGTGTCTATGAAAAGATCTGTCAAAACCGCTATCATCATTGCCTGGGCCGCATTCTGTGTTCTGGCTTTGAGCCTGATCGAAGGCAGCCTGTCTCTTACGCCGACACCCACTGGTCGATGGATTATCACTCACGTCATAAATCCTTCTGATCCGGCTTCCTTTGGCGTGTTGTCTTATCTTAAAGATCGCAAAGCCACGAACCAATATGATGAGCTCATTATCTTCACACAAGTGGCTGATACCGAACTTGTGAAGAGCTTTAAAAAATTAGGTTTTGCAGTAGAATATAAAAAAGAATCTGAACTTCACCTGGAAGAGGCCGCACTCAAACTGCCGTTTTTTCTTCTGACTTCACCGCGTGGTGAAGGTGTTTTTTCGGGACCTTACGATTTACCTGTTCAGGATTTAGAAATCGCGCGCAGTTTCTTTTCTAATAAGTCTCTGCCAAACTTCCCAATGTCAGGTTGTGGTGTAACGGTGCGTATTCAAAAACGCATTGATCCGCAAGGGACGCTGGCGTCCCTACTGCTAGATTTCAATAAACACTAGTAAAGCTCTACGCGGTCGTTTTCTTTAAAGCCTGAACCTGAATGAACAATGGCAATTGAACCATCGTTACCAAAGTAGCTGATCACTTCGAGTGTGCCTTTAAGACGCCCTGGAACACGACCGATGTGACTGCCACTTTCTGGATCGTAAACATCATCCCCGTCTTCTGTGACTTTTAAAAGATCGCCAACTTGCAGACCCGAAACTTTACCAACATTTAGATAAATTCTGTCGCCATTGATTGCAGCAATGCGACCTTCCCAAGACACGCGATCAAGTGCGCCGATGATTTGTGGAGTGAAATCTAAAAAAGCATCTTTAACTAAAACTTCGATCATCTCAGGATTGTTTTGCAGGAATTTATCCGTTTCAACACGCTCACCGACACGTGTACCTTGCTCTTCTAATGTCACCGTTTTCACAGTGTTGAAGATTTCTTTACCCGTACGTGCTGTAGCAATTCGTACTTGAACGACGACTTCGAACTGAGTCGATAAATGACGAACGATACCGACGTTATCTGCTTTACGTTTGATTCGGATATCTTGAATACGCCCTTCAAGAACAGCATTCATACCCACAGCTTGTGCAGCTTTAGCGAGCTCAGACAATTTATATTGCCCACCCTCCATTGATTTAGACAGGTCGATTTTGATATCGCTAGAATCTAACGCAATCAAATCACCCGTCCGATTTAAATCGGTGATGAAGGCTGTTCTCGCGCGGTCTCGCAATGACTGAGGACGCTTATCTGAAACATCCAAGAATGGCAAAATCATCACGCGCTTACGTGGTGAAGAATCATCCTTACGAGATTCCATGTTTTGATCTTTAATTTCACGGCGCATAGAAGGTTGTGAACGATCTAAAGTCGCACAACCAGAAAAAATAATTACTGACAGTAAAAGAGAAAATAACTTCATCTGACACCTTCCTTGGGCAGAAACTTACACGGGCTGTTTTACTAATCTAACCACTTCAAAACGATCTCATCATTGTCTTCAGAAATCTTACCAAGTTTTTTGCCGTTCAAATCCATAGCAGTAAACTTATTTAACAATTCGCTTGAAGAAATCGACGCGTCCACTTCAAAACTCACAGAGTCTGAAGTCACCAAACGTTCACGAATGTTTTTCACTTGCGTGATAGATGATCTGACTTTGCTTTTCAAAGATTCCATCAATGGCAAAGTGTTTTTACCACGAACAGTCACCTTGATGATTGAAGTTCCGATTGAACCACGTTGCCAGACATCCAAAACTTGAGATGCCAAATCATTCGCTACTGTTTCAGCAACCTCTTTGATTTTTTTATCTACAGCACCCTCAAGCACGCCGTTGTCCGTTTCGAACTTACGAGCGATATCACCGATCGTACGACCATTACTAACTTGAATCGCTGACATTTTGATTTCAATAATGAAACGACCTTTTTGTTCTGCTTTGCTTAACATCACCTGACCATCAACGATCAAAGGCGCATTAAAGTATTGAGCATAGAATTGCAAATCTTCGCTGTTTAATTTTTCCGACTGAAAATCAACAGGCACATTCACTGCAGCACCTGATTCAATCGGCTTTAAAGAATAAAAGTTGTTCTTTTGAAAGCCGTTACGAAGGGCATCTTCAAACAAACGTGCTTCTTTCATCAAGAACGGATTGTTTTCTTTATTCAAGGACTGCCACCAACGATAGCTGCGACCTTCAACACGGTCTACCCAAGCAACAACCGGCAACACAACTGGGACCGCGTCGTTATCACCCAAAAGACCATTGACTTGTAAAAGCTGTTTTAAGTCGCGCAATGAAAGCTTCATTGCAACAGACATTTTAAAACCTTCTCCTTCAGGCGTCACTTCCGATGGTTTTACATACGGAATATAGCGCTGAGAATTTTTAATAATTTTTCCGGCAATCAAAGTACGGTTTTTCGAGAAACGGTCTTCACCGATCAATTCTTTGATCACTTCTTCAGAAACTTTTTGAGAAGCTTGCTCTTGAATATCACGACGAGCCGAGATCGGATTTTTTTCGTTTGATACTCCGGCATAACTTCTTTCGAGCAGCTCAGATTGTTGAGCGAATGTGCTTTGCGAAAACAAAGAACCACAAAGTACCAAACCGAATACAAATACCACAAGTCTCATCACTGATTTCATCATTACGCCCTCAACTCGATAAAGTCCGTTCTACCAAACAGAGAATGAACACCTTCGAAGAATTCATTATTCACATTAATACCTGGACTGTCACCCATCTCCATCAAGACTCGACGATTCACTTCTTCGAGTTCGATTTCAAGACCGACGGTCGTCGTCCCAGGGTATTCGCGCATCAAGGAACCCAAACGCTCATATTCAGCCGGCTGAATTTGATCCAGCTTTAAGACCATGCGTTTGGTTTTTTTCAAAATGTCCTCAAGAAGTGAAATGTTATCCACCATAATCTTAGCGTTACCTTCTTCCACTTCAAGAGTTCCGCCAATCAAGGCCGGTCTCTCGTCTTTAAGCTGTTGCTCAAACTTAGCGAAAGAATCTGGGAAGATCACAAGTTCACAGCTGCCCGTCAGATCCTCAACCTTACCGAAAGCCATACGTGTTCCTTTTTTCGTGATGAGCTCACGAAGTTCAGAAACTAATCCTGCCACGATCACGCGTTTTTTACCGGCATCACGATTGCGCCAGTCTTTTTTCTTCTCAGCTTGCAGGGCTTCAGCCTCAGCTGATCCTTGAGCTGGCATTTGTGAAGGCAAGTCGGCAACTTTGCACGTTGTCCAGATCTCTGACAACGAATCAAAACCTTTCAAAGGATGATCACTCAGATAGAAACCCAAAACTTCTTTTTCATATGTCAAACTAGCACTTCGAGCCCATGGCTTGATATTTTCTAATTTTACAACGGTTTCACTAGAAGGACCCAAATCAAACAACGAAGCTTGACCTAACTCGCGGTCCTTCATCAAACCTTGCGCGCGATCCAGGAATTTTTGATAGCTACCCAATAGCTGCGCACGATGTGCGCCGAAACCGTCAAAAGCTCCCGCTTTAATCAAACATTCAATCACTTTTTTATTCACGCGACGAAGATCGATAGAGTTAAAGAATTCATCGAGCGTGTTAAACTTTTTATCTGGCATGGTTTCGCGGGCTTCAACGATCGCCTCAACGGCATTTTGACCAACGCCTTTAATACCACCCAAACCGAAATAAATTTCATCGCCATGAACACCGAATAAGTAATCCGAGAAATTTACGTGCGGAGATTTTACTGTCAATCCACGTTTTGCAGCATCCTTCGAGTATTTGACGATCTTGTCTGTGTCTGACAACTCCGTCGACAAAAGGGCTGCGAAGAATTCAGTTGGGTAATGACATTTCAACCAAGCAGTTTGAATCGTCACTACCGAGTAAGCAGCGGCATGGGATTTATTGAAACCGTAATCGGCGAACTTGTACATGAGGTCGAAAAGATCAGACGAACGTTTTTCGTCGTGACCTTTTTCTTTTGCACCCTTCATGAAACGTTCGCGGTGCTGATCCATTTCCTCTTTGATCTTTTTACCCATCGCACGACGAAGCATATCGGCTTCACCGAGAGAGTATCCCGCGATCTTCGAAGCGATACCCATAACTTGCTCTTGGTAAACCATGATACCATAAGTCTCTGACAAGACTTCTTTTGTATCTTCAAGCAAGTACTCAACCGGTGCGCGACCGTGTTTACGATCGGTAAAGTCAGGAATGTTCGCCATCGGACCTGGACGATAAAGCGATGTGATCGCCGTGATATCGGCAAAGCTTGATGGACGAATCTTACGAGTGGCATCCGTGATACCCTCACCCTCGAACTGGAACACGCCTGCCGTATCACCACGTGACATCATTTCAAATGTCGCGGCATCAGTCATAGGAATTTGATGAGAGTAGATTTTTTTATTTCTATTTTTAACAATCAACTTCAACGCATGATTGATGTGAGTCAGGGTCTTCAAACCCAAAAAGTCGAATTTGATCAAACCGATTTTCTCGGCATGCTTCATGTCGTATTGAACAACCTGCTCACCATCAGCACCCTTGTACAAAGGTGCATGTCTAACAAGCTGTCCATCGGCGATGATAACACCCGCAGCATGGATACCGGCGTGACGAACCATGCCCTCGATACGCATTGCAAGATCCATCAGCGTTGCCGCTGTGGGATTCATCTCCATCATCTCACCTATGCGAGGCTCCATTTCTTGAGCTTCTTTCAGGGTGATACCGAGTTTTTCTGGGATGAGTTTTGTAACAGCTTCTACCTCAGGGTAAGTCATACCCAATACACGCCCAACGTCTTTCATCGCGGCACGAGCTTGAAGCTTACCGTAAGTGATAATCTGAGAAACTGATTGCTGTCCGTACTTTTCAGTTACGTACTGGATCACTTCCTGACGACGATCTTGACAGAAGTCGATATCGAAGTCAGGCATCGAGATACGTTCTGGATTCAAGAAACGCTCGAACAGAAGGAAATTTGGAAGTGGATCCAAATCCGTAATTCTTAAAACATAAGCTACCAATGAACCTGCACCGGAACCACGACCGGGACCTACAGGAATGTCATTGTTCTTTGCCCAGTTGATGAAGTCTTGGACGATCAAGAAGTAACCGTTGAAACCCATGCGATCAATAATGCCAAGCTCGTACTCTAAGCGCTTATCGTACTCAGGAATTTTTTCCGCAGGAATTTCTTCGCCTAAAGCTTTCGCTTCTTCAAAACGTTGCAACAAACCCGCTTTGGCTTTGTTGGCAATGTCTTCCTTAATTGTGACACCTTCATCCGTTGGGAATGTTGGAAGATGATAGATCGGTTTACCAGCATCGTCTTTGAGTTTAAATTTCACATCGCAACGTTCAGCGATTTGAAGCGTATTGCTGATCGCTTCAGGAATATCACTGAAGAGTTCCACCATTTGTTCTGGCTTCTTCAAATAAAACTCATCCGTACCTAAACGGAAACGCGATTCGTCACTCAAAGTTTTATTTGATCCGATACAGATCAAAACTTCTTGAGCGAGCTGATCATCTTGAGTCATGTAGTGAACATCATTCGATGCCACAACTGGAACACCTGTAATCTTTGAAGCTTCGAGCATAAACGGATTGATCGTCGCATCCCACTCAGGAACACCCGTGCGACACATTTCCAAATATAATCTGTCGTCAAAAATTTCTTTCAACTGACGAATTTTATTTAAAGCTGCGTCGGGACCTTCTTTCAAAAGTGCTTCAACAACTTCACCACGGAAGCCACCTGTTAAACAGATCAAGTTTTCATTGTGCTCTTTGATCACTTCATAGTCGATGCGTGGTTTCCAGTAGAAACCCTCTTGGTAACCAATCGATGAAAGCTTACAAAGATTGCGATAGCCATCTTGATTTTGCGCTAAGAAAACCAAACGACGTGGACCTTGAGCCACTTGATCGCGATCTTGTTTTTTATCTAAACGAGAACCTGGAGCAATGTAAGCATCCAAACCGAGGAGTGGTTTGACGTTATTGTCCTTACAAGCAAAGTAAAATTCAACAGCTCCAAACATGTTGCCGTTGTCAGTCAGTGCCACTGCTGGCATTTGATAAGCGGCCGCTTTTTTAGCGATCGCTTTCACACGGCAAGCAGCTTCTAGAAGGGAATACTCAGAATGAACATGAAGATGAACGAATGACATACTTTATTCATAGCGCGCCCCCCAATTTCTATCAATTATCGAAGGCCTAACGCTATGTATAATTTAACTCAATTTTACTCTGAAACCGGACGAAGCTGAACACCCGGTGGAACTTCAGCCAATTCCTGTTTCAATTCGTCTTGACGAACCGGAATTCTGACTATTTTTTCACCAAATCCAGCATCCATCACAATCTTTAAAATCACACCCGAGATCGCGCTTGGATCATTCGAACCATTGATATTCCAAAGCACGACCTGAAGAGCTTCATTGATTTCAATCTGATCGCTGTTGGGAATCAACGGATCTTTTTCAATCGACACGTACAAAACGCTGGGCGCATAACCGTCAGCCGTCTCGATATCGAGTTGAAATTTTTGTTTTAATGAATCACTCGCGTACTTTACAAGTGCCACGGGCTTTTTACCCGGTACAGGCTCGCCAAAATCTGAATCGCGAGAAGTATCATTCGCAACAACACCGATATAACGTGTTTTAAGATTTGAGTTCGGTACTTCTAATGAGAACGGCTGACGAACAATCTCTTTGCCGCTGAAATCATTAAACGACATCAGCAATTTTCCTGTGGCAATTTCCCACAAACGATAACCTGTCCGAACGCCACAGCACGCAGCAAGCCCCGTTATCAATACACCTTGATTGTGATTCACGTTGAGTTCTGTAGCTTGCTCACTCTTAGACCACAAAGCTGTTTGCAACTTAGCGCCCTTACGAACATTCCACGCGAGCGTACCGTCATAGTGATCGGCATCGAGTAAATACTTAACGGTCTTTTTACTCGAGATCAGATACAGCTCATCGCCGTTTCCGACGTAACGTTGATACAAATCATAATTTTGAGTTGTTGTTGCGACAGTTCTAATTCCGTTCGAGCTGTCCTTGGTGAGTTTAAATGCAGAAGTACCACTTGTTGAATAAAGGGTGGTCGTTGCCGCCATGGCCGTAATCGCAGCCAGAACAATAAATAAAGTAATTACCGAAGATTTTCTGAAGGGATTTTGTTTTTTCATTCAACTGGTATACCGAAGATCACTTCGGTATACGCAGTTACAATCAGATCATGAGTGAGGATTAATCTATAGTCTCTAAGATCATCGCCACACCCATACCTGCTGCTGTACAGATACTGATAAGGCCGCGACCTTTCGAACCCTTTGCGGACAACAATTTCGCAAGCGTGTGAACGATACGACCACCTGTTGCTGCAAAAGGATGACCATTCGCAAGACTTGAACCATTGACGTTCATTTTCGAACGATCAATGCTACCCAAGGCTTTGTCCCAACCCAGTTTTTCTTTGCAATAGCTTTCAGTTTCCCAAGCTTTCAAATTGCAAAGCACTTGGCCTGCGAAGGCTTCGTGAATTTCGTAATAATCGAAATCTTGAAGTTGCAAATTATTGCGCTTTAGCAAATCTGCGACAGCATAAGTTGGTGCCATCAACAAACCTTCACCGCCAACGTAATCAACGGCCGCTGATTGATAATCAACTACGCGAGCAAGACCCTTCCAACCTTTTTTCTTTGCGTACTCTGGAGTTGATAACAACACCGCAGAAGCACCATCAGAAAGTGGCGTCGAGTTCCCTGCTGTTAACGTGCCCTTGCCGTCTTTAGCAAACGCAGGTTTTAATTTCGCAAGCTTTTCAACTGTCGTATCGGCTCTCAAGATGCCGTCTTTTTTGATACCTTGGAATTCAACGATCATGTCGTCATAAAAACCAGCTTCGTAAGCTTTCGCTGCTTTCGCATGACTTTCATAAGCCAGCTGATCTTGTTCAGCACGAGTGATTCCCCACTCACGCACCATCAATTCACAGCTTTCGCCCATTGAAAGACCTGTGCGTGCTTCTTTTACAGCTGGAATTTCTGGCCAGAAAAGACTGGGACTGAGTTTGAACAATGCTGCGATTTTCGCAGGCGCACTCGGTGCACGTTGCAATGCCAATAAACGGCGAACAAGTTCGCGCTTAGCAGTCAATGGCGGCTCTGAATTTGTATCGCTACCACCACCGATACCCACGTCGATTTGACCGACAGAGATCATATTTGCGATCATCGCCGTAGTTGTCAGACCTGTACCACATGCTTTTTGCAAATCGAAGGCTGGCGTGTGCGGATCCAATCCCGAACCCAAAACTGCTTCACGTGCGAGTGAAAAATCACGGGGATGTTTCAACACGGCACCTAATGCAACCTCACCCACTTTTTGACCTTCAAGTCCGTACTTACGAACAAGTGCCTTCAAAGCCTGCGTAAGAAGCTCTTGCTGATTGATTCCATCATAAGTCGTATTTGATTTTACAAATGGAATTCTTTGCCCACCGATAACCCAAACTTCACGATTACTGTTTTTCATATTACTCCCACTCAATGGTGCCTGGAGGTTTAGAAGTCACGTCGTAAACAACGCGATTAATACCTTTTACTTTATTAGTTATTCTATTAGAAATCTCGCGCAACTGTTGAAACTCAAACGGATACCAGTCCGCCGTCATTCCATCCTGACTCGTCACTGCTCTGAGTGCTAAAACGCGATCATACGTTCTGCCATCACCCATCACACCGACAGATTTAATTGGTAAAAGCACACAGAACGCTTGCCAGATTTTATCGTAAAGACCTTTTTCTTTAAGATAAGAAATGAAAACGTCATCAGCTTCTTTCATCAGAGTTAACTTCTCTTCAGTAACTTCGCCGATCACGCGGATTGCAAGACCCGGCCCCGGGAAAGGATGACGCCACAACATATCGTGCGGCAAACCCAATTGAGCCCCCAGTAAGCGTACTTCATCTTTAAAAAGCTCACGCACTGGCTCAACAAGTCCAAGCTTCATTTTCTCTGGCAAACCACCGACATTGTGATGCGATTTAATCGTGACGCTGCCGCCGATTGAAGAAACGCTTTCAATCACATCTGGATACAAAGTCCCTTGCGCCAACCACTTGATATTCGAACTGTGATCGTATGATTTTTCAAAGATCTCAATGAACACGCGACCGATTGTTTTGCGTTTTGCTTCTGGATCTTCTTTACCAGCAAGCTCGGTCATGAATTCTTTTTTGGCGTCGACACCTTTTACGTTCAAACCGATTTTGTGATAGTTTTGCAGAACCGATTCGTATTCGTTTTTACGAAGCAATCCATTGTCGACAAATACGCAATGAACACGCTCAGCACCCAAAGTTTTCGTCAGTAATGTCGCAACAACGGTTGAATCAACGCCACCACTTAAACCAACAAGCACGTGATCTGTCGCACCGACTTTTTTGCGAATTTCATCTTGCAACATCGACAGCATATGCGGAGCATCCCACTCAGCGGCGGCATGACACATTTCTTTCGCAAAATATTTTAAAAGATCTGTTCCATGTTCTGTATGCGCCACCTCAGGATGGAATTGCAGCGCCAATACGCCATCACCACGCATCGCTGCAGGATGACCACCATCGGACATGCCGATCATTTGAAAACCCGGAGGAACGCTTTCAACGACGTCACCGTGACTCATCCAAACTTTTTGTCGTGCAGGAACATCACCTACGACCGAAGTCCATGTTACATAATTAAGACCGTACTCACGATACGTGGATTTCGCGACTTTACCACCCAATGCGTGAGTCAAAAGTTGCATTCCATAACACACACCGAGCAAAGGACTTATGTTACGAAGTTCTTGGACATCTCGTTGCGGAGAGCCTTCTTCGTAAACTGAATTCGGTCCGCCACTCAGAATAATTCCATACGGATTTTTCTTCTTAATTTCTTCAGTCGGATATTTGTAAGAATGAATTTCAGAGTAAAATCCAAGTTCACGCAATCGGCGCGCAATCAACTGTGTGAATTGCGAACCGAAATCTAAAATAATAAATGGTCTTACTAACATCGTCTAAGTCTCAATTCTATAGTTAGGAGCTTCTTTTGTGATACTCACATCATGAACGTGAGATTCTCGAAGACCCATCGCTGTGATCTGCACAAATTTCGCTTTGCCTTGCAGCTCTTCGATATTGCGTGCACCCAAGTAACCCATACCCGATTTCAAACCACCAACCAGTTGGTGAATCACAGCCGAAGCTGAGCCCTTGTAAGGAACTTTGCCTTCAATACCTTCTGGCACTAATTTTTCTGCGTCTTCAACGTCGGCCTGACCGTAACGATCTTTCGAACCTTTCGCCATAGCACCGAGTGAACCCATGCCGCGATAAAGTTTGTACGTACGACCTTGGAAAAGAATTGTTTCGCCTGGTGATTCTTCAGCACCTGCAAGTAAGTTACCGATCATCACTGAATTAGCACCCAATGCCAGCGCTTTCGTTAAATCACCCGAAAACTTAATACCGCCGTCGGCAATAATTGTTTTACCCTTTTGTTTTGCGATTTTCGCACACTCAACCACCGCAGAGATTTGCGGCATACCCACACCTGCTACAACACGCGTTGTACAGATACTGCCGGGACCCACGCCGACTTTAACAACTTCAGCACCTGCATTGATCAAGGCTTCTGTACCATCAGCGGTCACAACGTTTCCGCCAACAACGATGACGTCTTTGTGTTTTTGAGAAATATATTTCACCATCTCCAAAACATTTTTTGAATGACCGTGAGCTGTATCAACACAGATCACATCCACACCAGCTGCGACAAGTGCATCAGCACGTTCTTTTGAATCAGGGCCTACACCTACGGCGGCACCCACAAACAAACGACCATGCGAATCTTTCGTCGCTTGCGGATAGTTTTTTGCTTTCTCGATATCTTTGATTGTGATGAGGCCTTTGAGTTTTCCTTTACCATCCACCACTGGCAATTTTTCGATACGATTTTTTTGCAAAATAGTTTTTGCTTGCTCCAGTGTTGTGCCCACTTGAGCTGTGACCATGTGATCTTTGGTCATCAAGTTTGAAATCGGTTGATTGAAATTTTCTTCAAAACGCAAATCACGATTCGTAAGAATTCCCACCAATATACCATTCACCGTGATGGGCACACCACTGATAGAGTATTTTGCCATTACATCAACGGCCTCTTGCACCAATTGATCTGGACCTAAAGTGATAGGATCTAAAATCATACCGCTTTCGTATTTTTTTACTTTTTCAACTTCAAGAGCTTGTTTCTCAACGTCGAGATTTTTATGAATGATACCTAGACCACCTAATTGCGCCATAATTCGCGCAACTTTGTTTTCCGTAACGGTATCCATCGCTGCCGACAAAATCGGCGTGTTGAGATAACGACCACGCGCAAAGAATGATTTGGGAATCACTTCTGTCGGGGTAATTTCTGAATATTGAGGAACTAACAAGATATCATCGAACGTCAATGCGTAGGGAACCCGAGTCTCCATGAATTCTCCTTTGGGGTGTGGAAATATTCTAGAGAATTTTCGGCGCTTTGTTCAATGCTTTTTATCTATGATGATGATTCGTCTTCGTTATACCAAGACTTATAGAGGAGATAGTTGTCTGCAGACTTATCCAAGAAAGCGATTTCCTCTTCAGTGAGAGGTCGTTTCACTTTTGCAGGTCGACCTACGATCAGACTCTTTGGTGGGAATACCGAACCTTCAGTGACCAAAGAACCGGCACCAACAAGACTGTATTCACCAATACGTGCTCCATCCATGATGATTGAGCCCATACCGATGAGGCAAACCTTTTCGATCTGGCAGCCATGCAGCATCACTAAATGCCCGATGGTAACGCGGTCACCGATCGTTGTAGCTGCTTTTCCGAAAGTGCCATGCACCACAGAGCCGTCCTGGATATTCACTTCTTTGCCGATTTTAACGGGCATCACATCGCCACGAACCGTAACACCATACCAGATCGAAGATCCTTCGCCGACCTCAACATCGCCAACTAGACGTGCGTTGTCCGCAACAAAAACTTTTTCACCGATAACAGCTGATTTTCCGCGGGCTCTGACGATTTGATCCATTAGTTTAAGTACAACCCTTTTTTGTCATGAATTGCGTTCATGAGACTCATGTTTTGCATCGACTGCTCAACTTCTGTTGCCATTGTACGAGAACGAGAAATGAATGTCTTGGTCGCAAAAAGTGGTGTGCCTAAATGCAAACACAAGCTCATCGCTTCATCAGCGCGTAGTTTCATCGAAGTCATTTTTGGATGACCATTCAGATACAAGCGCACGTACTGGTGAGAGCCCTTGATTTCAACGAACACACACTGCTTGATCTCAATACCGAGTGATTCAATCAACTCGCTCGTAAAACGATGTGGAGAGCCCTGCAGGATCGCGCGGTTTGATTGTGACAACGCCACCCCCGCTTCGATCGGACTCAAGGCCACAGGCAACGTGTGCTCTTGCGATTCGTCTTTCAGTAAAAGAAACGGGCGCATTGCATCCGTCGACACTGACAAGCCGAATGGGAAAAGTTGGATCAAATCTTTCTGATGAAAAGACTCTTCTTTTGAATCTTTCGAAAAGACGATTTGGTTTTTTAAATTTTGTAACTCAATAACATCTTTCATTACTGAACTAATTCTCCATGGAACACAGCTGGGTACGCTTTCGTAATGCGCACGTCGACTGTTTTACCGATTAAATCCGAAGTACCATCAAAGTGAACAAGTTTATTTGCCGTGCTACGACCTTGAATACGCGTCGTCTCACGACCTGTGTTTTCAACTAACACTTTCAAAGTTTGACCTTCATAGCGTTTGATGAAGTTGAATGACATCGCATCATGAACGTCGAAGAGTCTGTTCAAACGTTCGTTCTTTACTTCCTCAGGCAACTGGTCTGGGAACTTGGCTGCCTTCGTGAATGGACGAGGTGAATACATAAATGCGAAAATAGTTTCGAAGCCGACTTCTTGAACCATCGTCACCGTGTCCATGAATTCTTCTTCTGTCTCACCCGGGAAACCCACGATGATGTCCGTTGAAAGAGAAACATCTGGAATCGCTTTTTTGATCATTGCGATTTTTTCCAGGTATTCTTCGCGAGTGTAATTGCGATTCATTCGCTCAAGGATGCGTGTGTTGCCGGATTGGAATGGCAAGTGCACGTACTCCATGATTTTATCACGGTTGCCTGCGATCACATCAACGAGCTTTTGATTAAAATCTTTGGGATGTGAAGTTGTGTAGCGCAAACGTTCGATGTCTGTTTCACGCGCTACTTTTTGCATCAAGTCTGCAAAGTCTGTCCCGCAATCACTCTCGTAAGAGTTCACGTTTTGGCCGACCAGCGTAACTTCCTTCACACCGCGCTTCACCAAGTGGCGAACGTCCGTCAGGATATGTTGCAATGGACGAGATTTCTCGCGACCACGCGTGTACGGCACCACACAGAATGTACAGAAATTATCACAACCCTTTGTGATGTTCACGAATGTTGAAACGCCTGGATTTCTTACCAGTGTTTCGATGTGATAAGGCGCACGGTGTTCAAATTTTGCGCTCAGAAGTTTTGGTTTGTAAGTATCAAAAGCTTGCGCTGCCAATGTTGGCAACGTGTCGATCGCGTCCGTTCCAAAAACGAAGTCGATCATGTTTTGATCTTTCAATAAATTGTCTTTTTCTTGCTGACCTACGCAACCGCCGACACCAATTCTGATGTTCGGATTTTTATCTTTAAGACGTTTGTACGTGCCCACTTCCGAACGCACTTTGTGCACCGGCTTTTCGCGAATACTGCATGAGTTGATGATGATAAGTTCAGCCTCTTCCGGAGTTTCCACGGGCATGAAATTCGCCATCTCTAAAAGCGCGTACATACGATCCGTGTCGTTCACGTTCATCTGACAACCGTAAGTCGAAATATAAACACCGCGACCTTGTCCCATGTCGCGATTAGCTCTTAACAAGCCAGTGTTATCGGTGCCGTTTTCAGTATCGTTTATCGTATTTTCCACGGGCGCTTACCTCTTGTGTCATCAAAGAAAGTGAGTTATAGAGGAGCGTTCTAAAATTGTCAAAGTTCGAGGGAGTTCCCAATGATGAATCCAAGAATGAAAAGCTCCAAAAAATGGACAGCCTTCCCAAAAGAATATTTAACTCAGATTAAGACCGTTTTTACTGAAAATTTTGCGACTCATTTGCAAAATGCGGAGCTTATTGTTGATGGACGCATCTATACAGCTGAAATTATGCTCCGCGTCGGCATTCTAGAAAAGGGCCGCATAGCGCAAGCGAACTTCGAAGTCTCAATGGATTACTCTCAAGAGGCCCAAGACGCCGTGGAAAGAATTCACAACTGCATCGATGCGGCGGCAAGCATGATGATGGAATACTTCGAAAACAACGGCGAAGTGGACTTCCCGTATGTTTGGAAAGAGTTCCCATTCCAAGGTAAGAAATTATTTTTGCAGTACTCTTCAGAGAATTCTTCATTGGAAGCGGAAGCGAATCGCTTGTTGGGTGTTTCAGAAGAGGACATCGTAAACGAAGAGAACGAGGACGACGATGCATTGACTCGTGCGGAGACGAGCGAAGAACTATCGCCGCCTCGTGATGAGGAGTCTTTGTCGGCGTCGGAAGATTCTGACGAAGAAGAGATCGCTGAAGAGGACAAGGGTCCTAAGATGTTCGGCGGCGCAAAGAAAAAGAAGAAGGATGATCTTCACTAGTTTTTCTTTGGTTTGTTAAATTTGTTTTTTTAGAAAGCCGTTGAGAGATCAGCGGCTTTTTTTTATCTTTAGATACGACTCTGAAGCCCCGTCTCTAACTCTAAAAATTCACTCAAAAGCTCTCTAATTTTTCTTTCTGAAAAACTCCAACTCCGGAAATTCCGAAACGATGTTTTCGAAGTTCTGATCCCAGACTCCGAAATCAAGCGACCACCGCCCACTGTACGAAACCTTGCTTGATGATTGGATGAGGCGGATGATTTCTCTCATGGCATTGTCGGTGTTTTCTGGCGCCACCAAAAGATCCATCACGATCAGATAAGAATAATCGCCTTGGTTTTCCAGCAACATGCACGCAGCCTGATCCACGACACCCATCTGTTGATAGAGTTCAGAAATCGCATTCAGGAAATCTTTTGAAATGGGATCCGCGGGAACTCCGAATTTGAGAATCGAGTTCGGTGGCGTTGTGAATTTTCCGTCTTTGAAATTTGGTAGGGCTGTTGACATAGGAGCAGCTTAACAGATTCAAAAAATGTCGCAATGACATCCAATCTGAAAAAGAAAAAGCCAAGATTTTGAGGCCTTGGCTTTTTAAAGTAATTCAAATTTGCAGAAGACTTAGTACTCGTCTTCTTCGACGCCAGAGCCGCCGCCTGAACCTTCACCCATTCCACGAACTTCTTCGATGAATGCGCTGTTATCCTCTTCAAATTCCGACTCATTTGCTGATTCGTCGATCTCAAGTTCTTGAATAGCTGCCAAGAAATCTTTCTCAGTACGCAAATCGCGACGGATCATCTCCAAGAATTTATCCGGATAACGTGACGTCAATTCATCCACGTATCTTTCAAGTTTACCATCCACCAAGATTTTCTTACGAACTTGGATGCGTTTCCAGAATAACAAATAGTGATAACGGCAGTAAGTATCCACAGCTGCGATTTGGTCGCAGTCACGTGAACGGCAATAACGATTGCCTTCCGCATCCGTCAGATAAACTTCTTCATCTGCTTTTGCTTTTTCTTCAGCAACCCACTCTTCAGTGATTTCAACTTCTTCGTCAGACTCTTCAACTGATTTTAATTCTTCATCATACTCAGCGATCTCATCATGACCGAAACCATCATCATCGCTGATGAAGTCGTCATCGAGTTCGTTATCGTCTTTTTTAGCTGCCGTTGCTGTTTTGCCTTTTTTAGCTGCTTTGGCATCCTTCTTCGCCGCCGCTTTATCAGCAGCAGGAGCTGGAGTTGGAGCCGCCGCTTTTTTAGCAGGAGCTTCCACTACAACTGGAGCTTTTTTAGCTTTCAAATCTTTTTCAGCTTTTACTGGAGCAGCAACAGGCTTCTTCGCTTCTGCTTTTTTCGCAGGAGCAGGAGCTGCCTTCTTAGGAGCTGCTTTAGGAGGAGGCGCTGCCGCCTTCTTCTTCACAACAGCTTTAGGCGCTGGAGCCGCTTTTTTAGGAGCTGGCTTCGCTGCTTTCGCTGGAGCTTTTTTAACAGGTTTTGCTGCGGCTTTAGCAGCCGGCTTCTTTTTTACGATTTTTGCCATATTTCTACCTAGTTATTCACTTTTGTTGCGACACTCACTTTAATGATCTATCGCGTCAAAAAGACGAAAGAAAACATACCACTTTAGCACTGAAGCATTTGAGCAAAGCTGTCAACCTATTTTAGGATAATGCTTGCATCCTGACCATGCACAAAGATACTGCCGCGTTGCGAATCTCCACGAAGGCGACCACGCGCACTTTTTTCTGCACTCGATTTTACAACACGCAATTCATTGGGAACAAAAATCTCACCCTCAACAGTGAAAAGATTTACGCTGGCCCCTGAATTTGCAGCCGAGTAAACCGTGATCTTACCAGATTTTGCCTTCACATCCAACTCAGAGTCTAGAGTCATCGAGACACCTAACGTGCCGTCTTGAACTTGCCCTTCCATACGACCTTGGAATTTTTGAATAGAAAGTGAGCCTTTGCCATTTTCGAATTGCAAAGTACCTGAGGATTCTACAATTTTAGCAGTCGCCTGTTGAGTCGACGAAGAGATAAATCCACGCACGTTTTCCATCGACAATTGACCAGCAAACAAAGTCACATCCATATCGCCAATGATGTCTTTCAAGTTAGTGCGACCACTGTACATGTCCGTCGTGACTTTGCCGTTTTGAGCCGTCACGCTGATCTCGCCTTTTTGCAAAGTCACCGCCAGCGAACCAACGCCGTTTTGAGTCGCAACACGACCCGACTGAAGATTGATTTTTAATTCTTTGCCCCATTTTTGCGCGACCACAGAACCACCACGAAGGTTGATTTCAGCAGGTACTGCGAGCCCAGAAATTTCAATTTTTTTCATAAATTTTGCGGACTGCGATAAACTCGCCAACCACGCTTTTTTTCCGTCGAATTCGCGCATTTTGATTTCGATTACATTGCCTTTTTTCTCTAGTAAGAAAGCACCTTCTGTCGGCGACTCCTCGACTCCAGAGATCTTTAAGCTTGTGCCCGGTTGTGATAGCATTTGAACCTGAGCTTCGAGACCCTTAAGTACGAGACGATCCCCATTTTGAACAGGGACTTCAAAAGTCGCAGCAAAGCTGACTGAAGAAATTAGTGCCGCAAAGAATAAACCAAGTTGTAATGACATGCGTTGACTCCGTTCAAATTGACTCTGAATTCAAAATATAAAAGAGTATCGAGGCATTTACAACTCTATGAGGTGATTATATGGAAAATGTCGTTATTGTCAGCAGCGTTAGAACTCCTGTTGCTACCTTCCAAGGTGGTTACTCAACACTCCCAGCCCCACGCCTAGGTGCGATTGCCATCAAAGAAGCGGCGGCTCGCGCAGGTGTTTCTCCTGACGAAATCGATGAGTGCATCATGGGAGAGGTTTTGACTGCTGGTGTTGGACAAGCTCCCGCTCGCCAAGCTGCTATTTATGCAGGTCTTAAAAACACAACTCCATGTATGACGATCAATAAAGTTTGCGGATCTGGTTTGAAAGCTGTGATGTTGGCTGCAGACTCGATCGCACTTGGTAACACAAAAATTGCAGTTGCTGGTGGACAAGAAAACATGACTCTTGCGCCGCACTTGCTTGAAAATTCTCGTACGGGTTACCGCATGGGCGCAACGCAAATGACAGACTCAATGATCAAAGATGGTCTTTGGGATCCGTACAACAATTTCCATATGGGCAGCGCTGCAGAGATCTGCGTAAAAGAACACGGCTTCACTCGTGAAGAACAAGATGCTTTCGCGATCAGCTCTTACAAAAAGGCTCAAGATGCTTGGAACAAAGGTGTTTTCAAAAACGAAATCGTTCCAGTGACAATCGAAGGCAAAAAAGGCCCTGTGACTGTTGATAAAGACGAAGAGCCGTTCAACACCAACTTTGATAAAATTCCAGGTTTGAAACCAGCTTTTGAAAAAACAGGCACAATCACTGCAGCCAATGCTTCAAAAATCAATGACGGTGCAGCTGCGCACATTTTGATGTCAGAATCAGAAGCTAAAAAACGTGGTGCAAAACCTTTGGCACGTATCGTTGCTCACGGCACGTTTGCTCACGAACCAAAATACTTCACGACGGCTCCAGTTGGCGCGATTAAAAAAGCTTTAGCTAAAGCAAATTTAAAAGTGGGTGACATCGACATGTGGGAAATCAACGAAGCATTTGCGGTTGTAACTCAAGTTGCGATGAAAGAGCTTGAGATCCCAGCTGAAAAAGTGAACGTTCACGGTGGTGCGATTGCTATCGGTCACCCGATCGGTGCTTCAGGCGCTCGTTTGCTGGCAACTTTGGTTCACGGCCTTCACACGAATAACAAACGTTATGGTTTGGCGACTTTGTGTATCGGTGGTGGCGAAGCGGTTGCTTTGATCGTTGAAAAAATTTAGATCTCGAGAAATTTATGAGCAATAAAGTTTATAAAGACGCAATGAGTGCCTGCCAAGGAGTGAAAGACGGAATGACTTTTGTCGTTGGCGGCTTTGGTCTTTGCGGCATTCCTGAAAACTGCATCACAGCTTTGAATGAAATTGGCGTTAAAAACCTCACTTGCGTTTCTAACAACGCAGGTGTGGATGATTTTGGTTTGGGTTTGCTTTTGCAAAAGCGTCAGATCAAAAAAATGATTTCATCATATGTGGGTGAAAACGCTTTATTTGAAAAACTTTATATGAGCGGCGAACTCGAAGTGGAGTTCTGCCCTCAAGGTACATTGGCTGAACGCATTCGTGCGGGCGGCGCTGGTATCGCAGGCTTTTACACAAAGACTGGCGTTGGAACACAAATCGCTGAAGGCAAAGAAATCAAAAACTTTGACGGACACGATTACGTTCTTGAGCGCGGTATCGTTGGCGACTTTGCTTTCGTGAAAGCATGGAAGGGCGATAAATTCGGAAATTTGATTTTCAGAAAAACGGCTCGCAACTTTAATCCGATGGCAGCAACAGCTGGCAAAATCACAGTTGTTGAGGTTGAGGAATTAGTTGAGATCGGTCAACTGGATCCAGATCAAATTCACACTCCAGGCGTTTATGTACAAAGAATCTTCCAAGGTTCTAATTATCAAAAACGTATCGAACAACGAACTGTTAGCAAGTAAGCGAGGAGTTAATATGCCATTATCTAGAGAACAAATCGCTCAACGTATCGCCCAAGAAGTTCAAGATGGTTATTGCGTAAACTTGGGAATTGGAATTCCAACTTTGGTTGCGAACTACATTCCTAAAGACAAATTCGTTATGTTACAGAGCGAAAACGGTCTTTTGGGCATGGGTCCATTCCCGAAAGATGCGGATGTTGATGCAGATCTTATCAACGCCGGAAAACAAACTGTGACGACTGCATTGGGTGCGAGTTTCTTTTCGAGTGCCGACAGCTTCGCGATGATTCGCGGTGGTCACGTTGATTTGACTGTGCTTGGCGCAATGGAAGTTGATGAGCAAGGCTCTATCGCCAACTGGATGGTGCCTGGCAAAATGATCAAAGGCATGGGCGGCGCCATGGATCTTGTTGCTGGCGCACAGAACGTGATCGTAGCTATGCAACACACTGACAAAGAAGGTAATTCTAAATTGCGTACGAAGTGCACTCTGCCCCTCACTGGCATTAAGTGTATCAAGAAAATCGTTTCTGATTTTGGCGTGATCGAAGTTACTCCGAACGGTTTCGTTTTGAAAGAGTACGCTCCGGATTTAACGCCTGAAAAAGTTCTAGCAGCGACAGAGGGCAAAATGACGATTGCTCCTGACTGCAAAGTGATGACTTTCTAGTTTTTTAAAAAGCTAAATTGAATTTACGAAAAGCCGTTGACGGAAATCAGCGGCTTTTTTATTGCTAGAGCGAATCTGTCGCGACGACATCCTCGTGCAGCATAACTAAAGTCCAGCATGACCAGCATCCATTGCCCGTTCCTTAATTTGCCCTGATAATAAAAACTCGTATTGCTCCGAGTGTTGTTAATCATGTGCGAGGATAGAACGTGGCTGAAGGTAAAAAAATTGCTAAAGACAACTACCTGTTCCGTGAAGGTGATGCATCCGATGCGATGTACATCATCAAATCCGGTGGGTTTGCCGTTACCAAAACCAAAGGCAATGCTGAAATCGTTCTTGCTGAAGTAAAACCCGGCGCCATGGTTGGCGAGATGGCACTCTTCGATAACAAGCCTCGCAGCGCAAACGTGAAGGCAACCAAAGATTCTGAAGTGCTTGCTCTTCCCTACGAATCACTCACAAAGCAAATGGATCAATTGCCAGTGTGGGTTCGCGCTATCATGAAAACGCTGAACGAAAATCTGCGTGAAGCGAACAAGAAAATCAAAATCCTCGAGAATACAAATAACGAAGAAGAACGCTTCCCGCCACATATCATCAATAAATATATTTCGATCATTAACTTGGTTGGAAATAAATATGGCAAAGCCGAAGACGCTGGTGCCTTGAGTTTCTCTTCGGGATTAATTCGTAACTACACGATTCAAATTTTCCAAGAGGCTACAAACAAAATGCAGACTGTGATGAACGCATTGACTGACTTGGGTTACATGACTCAAGAAGATCGCGGCGATGGCTTTCAAAAAATCACAAATCTGAAGCCACAAGAGCTTTTCAGTTTCGTTGATTGGTATAATGAGTGGCTTTTCAAACAAGAAAAGGATCGCCTCCCAGCGATGACAGAATCCGAAGTAAAAATTATGAACGGTATTTTGCTGTTCGCTAAAAAAGTAGAACCGAATCACAAAGGTCTCTACAAAGTGAATTTGAATGACGTGCAAAACGAATCGATGAAAGAAACAGGCAATCTGATTCGAGTTGAAGACGTCAACCCACTCATCGAGAAAAAATATCTGACTGAAAAAATCATGGATGAAAAAGGCGTCTACATCATGGTGGAACTGCCTTACGTTGAACCCCTGGCCCGCAACTGGTCAATGGTAAACGCTTTCAAGAAGAAGCTCCGCTAATCTCTATCATATCTATCACGGGAGCAGCCTGACTGCTCTTTTGACAGTGCTATAAAAAGTTCTGACCCTTCTGCCTAAACCCTGCCCAATGTACGTATAGCCGCCGCTAGAGACATTCAAGCGGCCCTCAGATTGCAAGATCGCCTCTCATTAACAATCTCTTTAAGGAGAATTTATGAAGTTCGCTCTCGCAACTATCACGACTTTGATGGCTTTGTCTTTCAACACAAACGCAGCTGTTTATTCTTATTCAAATTCTGGTGCGGTTTCAGACCTTACTTTGGGTGTGACACTTTCTCCATCACTGACTACTTATTGTGTTATCGATTTCTGTAAAGTCGTAGACGCTGCAAGAGAAGATATCGCTGTATTCGTAGCAACTGAAGGCGCAGTTCACACAGCAGCGATCGAACAAGTTTTGACGATGGCTCGTGAGCACGGCTACCAAGGTGAAAATCTTGCTATCGCAACTCAAATCTTGGGCGAAATCGCTCAGTAATTTGAACTGATATTTCTAAAAACAAAAAAAGCCTGGTGATGAACCAGGCTTTTTTATTTTAGACACGCTGCTTGCCAAAAAGGAAGCGGGTACCTTAGTGAACTTCCGGATCCATCTGACAACGCAATGGCAATTGCGAATCAGGCAGTTTCGAGAACGCCTCGCCACCCACTGTGTGCACATAAAGCGAATTCGTTTTTACACCCGCAGCAATCGGCTGACCCAATGTCAAAATCACTTTATCACCCGTCTTACCCAAACCATGAGTCACAAGCAACTGATCCACTTGCGACAAAATATCTTCCATCGTTTTGTATGGTTTGATCAGGTGAGTTTGAATGCCCCAACCCATTTCCATGGGATTAAGAGCTTCCATGTGCTGAGTGACTGAAATAATACGCGCTTTAGGACGGAAACCAGAAATGATATTCGCCGTTTTCCCTGAAGTCGTTAAACAGATAATTGCTGTCGCATTTAATTTCAGAGCACTCAATGAAGCCGAAGCTGCAATCGCAGCCGGCGCACTCAAGAACTCATTCGCCAAAGAGATTTTATAATACTCTTCTTCATTGCGTTCTACTTCAGTGATGATCTCGTGCATAGTGCGAATACATTTAAACGGATACTTACCGCTTGCTGACTCAGCAGAAAGCATCAAAGCATCTGTTCCGTCTAACACGGCATTGGCAACGTCTGTGATCTCGGCACGTGTTGGACGAGGATTTTCAACCATGCTATCAAGCATTTGTGTTGCTGTGATAACAGGACGACCCAACTCATTACAAACAGAGATAATACGCTTCTGGAAGCCCGGCAAACGACTTTGACCAACTTCCACAGCCAAGTCACCGCGTGCCACCATCACAACGTCTGAAAGACGACAGATTTCTTCCAAGTTCTCAATTGCTTCGATCATCTCAATTTTCGCAACAATTTTAGCTTGAGAGTTTTTTGATTCAATAATTTCACGCAGTTTACGAATATCACGCGCGTGCCGCACGAAACTCAATGCGATGTAGTCCACTTTGTTCGCAATACCCCAATCAAGATCTTCAAGATCTTTTGGAGTCATACAATCTACTGGCAAATTCACACCAGGAAGATTCATGCCTTTACGGTCTTTTAAAATACCACCGTAGATAACTTCAACATCAACTTCTTCACCACGCACTTGCAGAACTTTAACTTCCATCAAGCCGTCATCGAGAAGAATTTTTGTTCCTGGGCTGCACGCCAATGGCAATTCTTTGAAATCAGAAGGGATCAAACCAGGCTTACCTAAAATAGGTGCCGTGGTGAAAACAACTTTTTCCCCGGGAGTTAATACAACAGATCCGCCTTCAAGTTTACCAACGCGGATTTTTGGTCCTTGAAGATCTTGAAGGACTGCTACTGGAGCACGAAGTTCTTGAGATAATTTACGTAGTGAAGTTAAAACTTTGAGGTGATCCTCATGCGTTCCGTGCGAAAAATTAAGGCGAGCTACATTCATGCCCGCCTTAATTGCTTTTTTCAGATTCTCTTCATCGCGTGTTGCAGGTCCAATTGTTGCTACAATCTTCGCTCGACGATCTGCTAACATGTGATACTCACCTTTCGATTATGCTTTCTTGCTATAAGAATTCATCTTTACAGCTAAGTTTTGCATATCTTCTTGGTGACGTCTATTCATTCTATCAAGTTGATCCGTATGAGACTCATTCAACTGCGCGATGCGAGATTCATACTTCATCGCGTTTGAATCTTTCTCCATCTTAGAAGCCTTGCCTTGCTCTTCCAAGCGTTGACCATAAAGCTTTTCCATACGCTTAATTTCAGTCTGATGGTCATCGGTCAGCTTAGCTAGTTTGTCCTCATAACCCTTAACTAGCTGCTCCATACGATTGCCGTATGTCTGCTCCATGCTTCTGAATCTTTCTGTCATCAACTTATTCTGTGCTGCCGTTGTTTGAGACGCTTGCTCACGTTGAACTTCAACTCGTGCAAGATAATTATCTTTCATCGTCTCTAAAGACTCATCATAGTACTTACCCATGCGGTCTTGATTTTTTAAGGCAATATCTTGAGTCTTACGAATTCTTTCTTCCGCTGTGCCATTTACTTGTGCAATTTGATCTTTATGAGTCGTCAACAGTGCTTCACGATCTTCACGGTGACGCGAATTCATAATGCCCACTTGAGACTTATTCTCACGGTCCACATTGCGCAGAAGTTTTTGACTGTTATCAATGATTTTCTCAACACGCTCGTTGTTGATATCTTTCATGTGATCAACCGTATCCTCACGACGCTCTTCAGACAAAGACAAGCGTTTTTCATATGCTTCCGTCAGATTGCGACGCTCGATCCCACGAAGACGCTCATTTTTTGAGATTTCATTATTCAAACGACTGCTTAAATTTTGGATTTTACTATCACGTGAACGAACCTGTGTATTCACACGTTCATTAACAGTGTCACGGAATTGATCGTTAGTCTCATCCATGCTTTGGGATTTTTTATCCAAAGCATTTTGATATTTATCACGAAGGCTGTTTCTTTCAGCATCCATGATCTCTTGTTTCATTTCTAAATTGGCACCGTATGAATCTTTAGAGTTCTCAACGTTATCAGCAAACTTTTGAGACCATCTTGCATTGTCAGCAGAACGCATGCGTTCTGAATCACGCAAGCGCCCCTCATAAGATTTACGCATTTCGCGCTCCGTGCGAGATTTATTTTGCAAAGTTTCACTGTGACTATCAAGAATCGTGTTCTTTTCTTTTTCATGAGCAGCCGTCAATTTTTGTTTATTGTGCTCAATGCTTTCACGGGCTTTATCGCGATTCTCTGCCAGGTTTTCTTGGAATACGCGATCGCGCGTCTCAACCTCTGAATTCAACTGATTCACGAGATTGCCTTTTTGAGATTCACTGATTTCTTTTTGTTTTTTAAGCGTGCCGTCGAAAGAGGCTTTTTGCGCCTTTCGTGTGCTCTCGCTATCTTCCATTTTATTACGTAAAGATTCACGATAAAGACCACGGAGATCCTCAATCTTGCGATTGTTATCTACGTCACGTTGGTTGATAGTTTCGCGATTGCGATCCTTCAATTCAGCTATGCGATTTTCGTAACTATCCTTAATGCTTTCAACTTCTTCGCCATGACGCTTTTGAAGCTGTTGCACTTCGGCCTTTTTTCTTTTGTTACCTTCCGCCTCACGGTTTTCGTACTCTTCCCGTGTTTGTCTGATTTGCTCATCCTGGCGTGCGCGATCCGTAGCTGAAATAGAAGACATCCTATCCTCCCAGACCACAGATTAGCATGAGAGAACGAAAATCAAACCTAGACCCTTTTGTTAGGGATCAAAATCAAGACTAATGTCGTATTCAATTTTAACGGAAGAAGGTGCGTTCGTAGAAAAGCTGACGGACCTTTTGACGTTGAGCCTCTTCTTGACGGGCTTTTTCAACTCGACGTTTTTCTGCATTTTGCACAGAGGCAATTTGACGATCTGCTGAAGCGCGATAGATTTCGCTGCTTTTTTCAACAAGATCACCCCATTGGTGCTTTTGTTTTTGTACTGCAGCCACGAAGTCTTCTTTCGAACCCTGGAAAAGATTTTTCCACAACGATAGGTGATCTTTGATATTGATAGGTTCAATCATTCCATACTCAGATTTACCGAGCGTATTCAGGCCACCAACCCAAAACTCAAAGCCTTCGGGAACTTGCAACTTTTTACCGTCACGGAATTCCACGGTGAGATCTGCATTGACGTTACGAACAATGATTCTGTCACCTTTATCGATAACCCAATATTCTCCCGTTGGAGCTTTCATGGTTGCAAAGAGAGTTTCTAGCGTCAGGGATTTACCTTGCTGGATCCAAGCATATCCACTCACCAACTTCCATGTATCGTTCGAGCTTCTTTGCATGACAGAGCTTGCGCCCATATGCAAATTCAAGCTGGAAGTTTTATAGTGGAAGTTTTCATGGGTCGCTTGAATTGAACAGAACTCTTTCGACTTTAAGCAGCCATCTGGACTTTGCAACAAGTCCCCTGAAGCACGGACCCGTACTTCAAGTTGGAAAGCCATTAAAAAAAGAAAGAACTGAAAAAACTTTTTCATTACTTGAACTCAACACCTTGAGCTAACTTCTTAGCTTGTTTTTTGAGGTCGTCGTTTTTGAAGTTTTTAAGAACGGTTTTATAGATCTCAGATGCCTCTTCAGTTTGACTGTTCATCTCACTGATTTGCCCCATACGCAGCAAAATATATCCAGTCAAATCGTTGTCTGGGTATTGAGAAACCATCTCGTCGATTTGTGAAATGCTTTCTCTGAAATCACGTTTCAAAAAATAACTTTCAGCCATGAAAAAGCGCGACTCAACAGTGTGTTGAGAAAGCGGATAATCTTTTATTAGCTTATTGAAATCCCGGATGGCTTTTTCGTAGTCTTGTTCGGCGAAATTCTTTTTCGCTCTCTCAAACAAAGCGCCAGAGAGATCAATAGAATCAATGCTGGCCGGAGAACGCACAACCGAAGCCCAATTTTTCAATTGAAATTGCGCTTGAAGTTTATTGTTCTCAGGCAAGACTTGCGCCACAGTTTGTTGGAAGTCTTTGATCTGATGAGTTAATAACGTATTTTGAAACTGCTCTTGTTGCAGATCTTTTTGCAGCGTGTGGAGCTTTGCTTCGTATTGCTGATGACCGTTAAAGTGCCCTGAAAAAATATTGAAGGCACACACAAGTCCGAGCGTTAGACAAAGGCAAAAAACCAAAAATAAACTATTTTGACTCTTCATGTCTGACTTATCGGCAATAAGTGATAAAAATTGAGACTGTATTAAAATGAGATAATGCTCTCTAACCAAAGTCTAGAGAGGAAATCCTTGACCCAATCTGTATTCGATTTTAGCTTCACGTCTCTCGGAGAATGGTATGAACAAGGCTCAATTGATTGAATTAGTTGCTGAAAAAAGCCGTAGTACAAAAAATCAATCGGAAGTTATTTTAGACGCCACGATTGAAGTGATTATGGAAGCTCTTCGCAAGGGTGATGAAGTGAAACTTGTTGGTTTCGGAACCTTCTCAAAAACATCTCGCAAATCTCGCACAGGTCGCAACCCTAAAACAGGCGCGACTGTGAAAATCCCGAGCGCTTACGTTCCCCGCTTTAAAGCCGGAAAAGATCTCAAAGATTTTATAAAGTAAGACTCTCAGCTAAAACCTCGTGATCAGAGATTTTCATCCAACCAGACAGACCTGATTTCCAGATGTACTGTTGCATAGAAATCTCTCCACGCTGAATGAGACTTTGTAAATCCGGCACACTAAAAGGCCCTTGCTGCAAATACTCACCCGTGTCGGAGCGATAAAGCAAAACCCATTCGCGTGCATTTAAATCTAGTGAGGGCGAGAAAATCTGTGCTTGTTTCGCAGGGAATAGTCCTTCTTCAAAAACACCCCACTCACAAGCGGCGATCCACTTACCCGCGCCTTCCTCATAGATCAACTCTTGAGGACCCACTTCGCCCCGATGAATTTTCTGGCGCATTTCTTCAAGCGAAAAGGGACCTTGTGGTTTTAAATCAATGTTGTAATACCATGTTGGCTTCATAGCTTTTCCTTTTTACTCTCAAATGGCGCGGGCAGCGCTTCAATCACTTCCAGCATCTCATAATACGCATTATTAAAAGCATCTTCTGTGAGCGATTTTTTCAAGAAATTCAAAACTGTCGCTTTAGACAATAACTTTTTATGATAACCGAAATACATACGCTCACCTAACATGCCACCTAAAATTTCAGCCGCCGCCATGTAGCTCCATTTCGACCGTGGCACCGCCTGCAAGCGATGCTTCGACACACCCGTGATCACCATCAGCTCATGCATCTTTTGTGCAAGCGCCAGGGTTAACGCTTCTTTAGCATGATCTGCAGGACCGCGAGAGGCAAGCGTTGCCTTGATATCGATGATGGTGTCGGTTTTACGCTTATGGTTCACAATTTTTGAACCAAAGTACGCAACCCCTTCAAGCCAAATCCGTCGTGAAAAATCCTGCGGCACGTGGAAATAAAATTCTTTAAGTTCACAAAGGTGCGCATGAACGTACTGCATCGCCAGAGAAGCAGCGTGATTCACTGTTCCCCTCGCCAAGTAAGCCGCCCCGACTTCTGGTAAATAAAAAGAACTGTCGTCAGCGATCATTTGCTCGACGGCACGCAGTTTTTTATCGGCCAACTTTTCTTTCACCAAACTCCAGAATTGCGAATCTTGAGCAGTATAAACCGATAAAGCCGCCGTTGAAACGGGCGCGCCCAATTCTTCAGAAATCATTTTCACATAACGACCAATGTGATCGGTATAGTCTAAAGATTCATCCGTTTCATCGTCATCATCTTCTCCCAAACCTTCGTCATAGGTTTGTTCAAGATAAAGCAGGTAATTCTGCCACTTCACCCACGGTGGTACACTCATTAAACAGAAGCTGCGCTGAGAAATACGCACAACATCCGTCCCCACCTCTAGTTCGCGAGCAAGTAATTGAAAATAAATTTTTTCGGCGTTTTGAAAAATACGTAGCATGGATTTTTCAATCGGCTTACCCAGCTGCTTGACGATTTCTGCCGGGATATGCGGCCCCGCTAAATGCAGATCTCCGTAAATGACGAATACCAAACTGTCTTGATGCAGCTTCACTGTTTCTGCGATCTTTTTACCCGCAAAAACATCGCGTGATTTCAAACTGGCAGCATTGCGTTTCTTTTGGGCCTTGTTAATTCCATACACCGGGATTTTACGCTTTTGCGCAAACCGAATCAGCGGTCGGTAGTTTTCCCACGGAAACCCCCAACGCTCATGCCATTTGATTTCTTTTAAAAAATCTTTTTCTGACATTTTGCCTGCGACATAACGATCTATAAACTCTTGGTCAGCAGCTTCGAAAAACTCTACACACAAAACCAAAGGACGATCCTTCGGGATGTTTCGTAAAATTCGCAGCTGTGCTTTTTGTGATTGTTTGAGAGCATGAAAATCGCCCATCAACACAATTCGACTCTGACTAACTTGATGCCACAGGTCATCGTTCGCGCAAGGCGACCATTTTTTATTAAACTCTCTCTCATATGTTTTATGATAAAGAGCCAGCTCTTGGGTGTCTTCACCCAGACGATGTCTGACCTGAGCCTCCATCGTAAGATAGAGATCTTTCCTAATACGTATCCATTTTTGCAAGTCGTTCAAGCGCCCTCTTCCTTGATAAGCACTTAGATTTTTACATATTTTTCATTGATTTCAAACACGATTTCAAGATTCAATAGGGTCATGAAAAATGCGCTATCAAAAAATACGGCTCTACTCATCGCCCTGATCGTAACTCTTATCGCTGTTGGAGTGCACATCTATTCGACTCAACATTTCTACCAACTGCGATTGGGCGGCGGCGATGGCGCTAAAGCTGTTTGTAATATCAATGAAGTGATGAACTGCGACGCTGTTGCAGCCAGTAAATATGCTACTTTCTTAGGCGTTCCTGTTGCACTTTGGGGTGCAGTCACGAACGGCATCTTGCTTTATCTACTTCTCGTAACAAGATTCAACATGACTGCTGATCGCGAAAGAACATCTCGCTACACATTTATGCTGTCTGCGATCACAATCATCGCCACTTTGGTGATGGCGACAATCTCGTTCACTTCATTAGGTAAAGTCTGCCTGTTCTGTGCGATTGCGTACGTGCTTTCAATCATCGGCTTCATCTTTATTTGGCTAGGAGCTGAAGAGCTTTCTTTTGAAAACTTAAAGGAAGACTTTATCAGTATCTTTTCAACCGAGCGCTGGATCTTGGGCTTTGCAATCGCCATCCCCGCTTTAGCTTTCGTGATTAACTTAATGTACAACGAAAGCCACGGTTTTTCTGGCATCGACAAAATGGCCAAGCAACAAGTCGCATACTGGGCCGCTAATCCAGAACAAAAATTCGACATGGCGACAGGTTTGACAATGCAAAATGGCAACGCAACACCTGTGATGACGATCGTTGAATTTGCAGACTTCCGTTGTCCGCACTGTAAAGTGGCGGCACCAAGCCTCCACGCTTTCACTCAAGCACATCCTGATGTAAAATTGCTTTTCAAACCATTCCCATTGGATGGAACTTGCAACGAAGCCATGCAAAATGGTGGCGACGGTATTTCTTGCGGACTTGCAGCTTCTGTAATGTGTTCTGAGAAATTGGCGCAAAAAGGTTGGATCGCTCACGACTACATCTTTGAAAACCAACAAGAGATCACAATGGCAATGAGTCTTGATAAGAATCTCGAAGACGTTGCGAAAAAAGTGGATGTAAAACTTGAAGATTTGAAAGCGTGCGTAAACGCACCTGAAACTTCAGCTTTGATTCGTACGATGGCTAAAGAAGGCGCGACAGCTCAGATTCGCGGAACACCTGCGGTATTCGTAAATGGCAGAATGCTTGATAAAGGCCAAGCTATTCCGATCCTTGAAGCTGTTTATAAGTCTTTAAAGTAGGCTTACTTGCACTCCGACTTCGTTGGAGTGCCTAGAACCCGACAAGAATGGCGAACCAGTTAGCGAACTTTCCAAAGAGGTCATCAAAGACCACAAAACTGGTTTTCGCCAAACCATGAACGATATCCAACCAAAACGCTAAAACGATAATTGAAAGTCCTGCTAACCACAGGGCTTTTACTACATAGATCGTCGAACGCACGTCTTGAATTCGCAAATCAGTTTGAATTTTCTCAACAATTTTTAGCACATACTGCAATTCGCGAAAGTGTTCTTTGAACTTTTCGCGAAGCTCTTGTTGCTTTGCGCGGGTCAAGGAACCAATACCTGGGAAACTTCTTTTAGCTTTGATCGCATAGATAAGATCAATCGAGTGAAACACGTAACGCGTGATTTTATCTTTAAAGTTTGGATACTCGGAAGGAGCTTCCAAGAACTCTTTGAGCTCTTCAATGGCTTTATCATAACGCTCATCCAACACCCATGTGAGGATGTTATAACGAAGAGATTCCGGACGACCAAGATCTGTCCTCTCGACGCCGAGATCAAATAATTGTCCATCAGGTTGCCCTGCCGGAGCGTTAGGATCTTTAATTGCTGGAGCTGCCATATCCTTTCTTTTCGGATTATTCGCAAACTCAGTTGAGGGTTTTTCAGCTAGACGTTTAACTAGTCTTAGGCCCTTAGTTTGACTAATTATGTCTCTTCTTGAGAAAGTAGACTCAGGTCGACCTAGACTTCATGGAGGAGGGCTATGGAAACCGGTTTTCAAAAATCGATTTTAGCGCATTTAGATTTTCAAGCTGAGGCTCACGCAGCCCCGCAAATTCCTTTGCCGGACGAACTTCCGCGCAGAGCTGATTTATCGAACATTCCAAAAGACATTTTAAAGTCTTCAACTGTTGAGAACCTGATTTCTCAAAATGAAGATTTGATGGCACGACTTAAGGTCGCACTTCGCCGTTTATCTTTGATGGAAATCGAAAATCAAAAAATGACCGAAGAAACTGGCAAGGCTCGCCTCGCCCAATCTTCGATCACAGATCAAATCCTTATCTGGAAAGAAAAAGACGGTCTTTGGAGACAAAAGATCGATCAACTTGAAAAAGAAAAAGCTATCCATACTGAAAAAATGCGCGCTTTGAGTTCTAAAGTTGAAAGCATGGAGGCAGATCTTGATCGCCACACTCGCTATCACGAAAAAATCAAAACTCAAGTAAAGCCTTACATCGCACAGTTAAAGGAATTTTCTCGCACGCAAGCGATCAAAGGTGAAGAGCTTCAAAGCAACCTTGAACATAAAGAGGCCTTACTCAGAGATCTTCGTCATCAAATCGTTGAACTGACTAAGAACTCTCGCTTCCAAGCAGAGTCCCAAGACAAAAAGTTTCACGACATGGTTCATTTTTACGAAACTCAGCTCAATAACTTGAACGAAGAAGTGACAGAGATGAGACAACGTGAAACGGATCTTGAAGGGAAAGCTTTAAGACTGCATGCGGCGCTTGAGCGCCAAGACACTCTTGAGAATGAACTTGTTGCCGTTCGTCGCAGTAAAGAAGAACTACGTGAACACATGAGTGGCGAGATCACAAGCCTTCAAGAACGCATGAGCGAATTGACTAAGCACAATCAAAAACTGGGAATGGAACATGCGGATCTACAAGTTCGCGTAGTTGAAAATTCTGAAACAGTGAAGACGCTTGAAAAAGAAAACCGTCAATATGTTGAGCAGCTCGAAGGCTTGCGCTACATGTGGACGGCTAAAAATGAAGAGACTGAAAAATTAAAAGTCGCTCTTCAATCTTTAGAGCGACTTAACCTTGAGCTCAGTCAGAAAATCAATGAAATGAGAACTCAGACGCCATAACTTTGTATGGCGTTTTCGATGTCCTGATGCATTTCAAGCTCAGGGCACGAAGCAAACTGGAACAATCTTTGAAAATCGTGATTAAGACCAGAGATACGTACATCGATCTCTTTTGTCGCTTTCAAGTCATTTAACACACCGAAAAACGACTGAATGCCCGTAGAACCTACGAAATTCAAATTTTTCAGACAGAATACGACTTTCTTGTGTGTGAAATTCTGCAAACAAGCACTTTTGAACGCTTGAGTTTTATCAATATCGATACGACCGCTCAGAGAGATGACAGTGATATCGCCATCAAGAAGAAGCTTTACTTCCATGAAGACCTCTTTATCTAGTTAAAAACAATTGAGTGCCTTACTTAACGGCATTTATGGGGCGGAAAATAAGATGGAAATTAGACCAGATTACGCGTCGTTATGACTCGACAAAGGTCTCAACACCTGCCTAAAATTATCCCGTGCTTCGAAGTATCTTCATCTTGTTTTCTATCTTGAGCATTTTCATGTTCCCGGGAACTTTTGCCCTGGGCCAATCTACATTGGATAATGAGTCTGCGACTTCAGCACTTCCAACGATCGAACCCACTGCAAAAATCCAAGGCATTTTAGTTAATGCTGATAATCTGTATCGCGATTCCGAGAGAGAAATCGTGGACCTGCAAGGAAATGTGCAGATCGTTTATCAAGGTCAGCACATCAAGGCCGATCGAGCGATCATTCACCTTCGCTCAAAACAAGTCGACGCCGAAGGCCATGTTGAAATAGTCAGCGAGAAAAACACTCTCGGTGGCGACAAAATCATGCTCGACTACGAAAACAACACCGGTCTGATTTATAACGGCTTTGTTCAATCTGGAAACGTCATGTTCCAAGGAACGTTGTTACAGAAAACCGGCGAAGACGAGTATTATGTTTCAGACAGTGAGTACACAGCATGTACAAACTGTCCGGCAACTTGGAGTTTTTCTGGTTCAACAGTTCGCGCGGAACTCGGCGGATATGCTTATATCAAAAATGCGATTCTGCGTGTTGGGCATGTTCCAGTTTTGTGGCTTCCCTATTTGATCGTTCCACTGAAAAGCGATCGTCAATCGGGGCTTTTAACTCCGGGATTTGAGCAATCGGACAAAGGGGGTCTTGCATTCTCTCAACCCTATTTCTGGGCGATCAATCGCAGCACCGACGCGACGATCACAGTAAAAAACTACGAGCGACGTGGCTTGAAGGCTCTCGCAAATTATCGCTACGTCCTTACTGACTCCAGTGAAGGCGAATTGGATTTTGCAACGATCAACGATAAAGCGTTCGGTACTGATTCTCGCTTGAATGACTTCCGTTCGCCGAATGAAATCAACTCCCCCGTAGATCGTTGGTTCATTCGCTACAATCACTACTATGAAATGCCTGAGGGCTACATTGAACGCGCGCAAGTAAATCTTGCGAGCGATTTGCAGTATCCAAAAGATTTCCCGACCGAGACTTTGAATCACGGTGACTCGGCGATGGAAAATCGTGTGTCTTTAACCAAGAACACGAAGGATCAGCACTACAGCATGGACTCTTCGTATTACGTGAACATGCTTCACTCAAATCCTCTTGAAGGAAATGAAGATGCTGTCCATCGCTTGCCAGAACTTCGTTTTTCGCAAGTTCAAGAAAATATCTGGGACACTAATTTCCTATTCGCATTTGATTTAGACTACGTGAACTTTGCCCGTTCTGGGAATGCTTATGATGATATGAGCACGCTGACAGACGCCAGCGGCACAGTGATTAAATATCCAACGAATAGCTGTAACAGACCTGATTGGGATCAAGATCCTTCGTGTCACCGCACTCACGATGGTAAATACGATCCGTACACGGACATGATTCGCACGGGTCAGCGTTTAGACGTGATTCCAAAAGTTTCTTATCCAATCAGATTCGGTGATGGCTTAGACGTTGTTCCTGCAGTCAGCTATCGCGAAACTCGTTATCAATTTAATCTTGAAGAAGACAGTTCACACGTTCGCCGCTACCTCCGTACCGACGTTGGCGCAAAGATGACTTTCAGCCGCATCTACGGTGACATGGTCAACACCAAAGCGACTCGCTACAAACACGAAATTAATCCTGAGATTTCATACACGGTGATTCCATGGCTTGACGAAGCTTCACATCCATTCTTTGGCGTGGGCGAATTAAAAGAAGCGCCTTATTCATCACGCGACAGTATCAGTGACGGCGACACGGGCTCTCCATACGGCTTACAATTCGACTACAACGATAGAATCTTTAATAGAAATCTTGTGACTGTCGGACTCGTTAATAAAATCGTTGAGAAACGTTGGATTGGCGATCGTCCCGAGTACAAACAAATCGCGTTGCTCAAGCTTGCTCAATCTTTCGACGCCAGCCAATCGAGTAAAGAAGATTCAGAGCCGTGGTCTGACGTCATCGCCACACTAGATGTCCGTCTCAAAAATTTCCAAACGTACTCAACGTTCAACTATTTCCCGTATCAATACGTCACGAACTCTTCAACTCGTGTGCGCTTAATTAGTGATGCAGGACAATTCGCACAGGTTGCTTCAACTCAACAATATAAGATCACACCAGGTCAGCCCGTGGATTATGCTTCACGCACTGACGATTATGCTTTCTCTGCGGGTATGATTTCACAGTACTTAAATTTGATGGGCCGAGTGGTTTACGATGCGAATTACAAAAACGCTGAAGGCGAAAAGAAATTTAAATCGTGGGCTTACATCGCACAATTCAAACCACCAGGCGATTGCTGGTTGATCACATTCATCCATGATCAAGTGACCGGTGGTGACACGAATATTCGCTTAGGCTTCGAGTTTACATTCGACGGCGTACCAAAAGCTCCACTTCCACCAGAAACCCTAGACAGTTTCGGCTTCTAGAGAGTTTACCCAATGGGCTCGGCGTGACTCGTTTTTGCGCAGAGTGTGTAAGGAATGCCTAGACACACTTCAGGGCTGCCAGGCTTCTTATAAGCAGCAATACAGCTCTTTTTTCCCGGCACAGGGATTGCTCTTAGGGATTGTGAGTTCTCAAGCTCATAAAAGGAGATTTCACTATGAAATACCTCAAAATCGTTCTGATCTTATTGGCTGCTTTTGCTCTTCATTACGTGCCGTTTTCTGGCGACACTTCAGAGTCTGTGGTTGCAAAGACAGACCTGACTTCGGAAGCTGCAGCCGACGCATTCTAAAAACTCGTAATATCCTCTATCACCGTCACTTCGAACGGTCCTACAAACGCCCAGTTGATCTCAACGGGCGTTTTGTATTTTTCAGCTAGATAAATCATCGCTCTCTGCAGTCTTTGTTTCTGTCTTTTACTAATTCTCGCCGGAATAAAATCAGGATGACTTACACTCTTTACTTCCACGATGAGCAGATGACCTTCGGGAGTTTCCAATAATAAATCCACTTCAGCAAAAGGTGTTCTGACCCTTTGCTGTAAAAGCGTATATTCTTTTTTCTGATAACATTCGATTGCACGCTCTTCAGCTCGTAAGCCGTGTTCGTGCGCCCAGTGGCCCGGCAGGGCACGAGGCGGAGGGCCCGCAGGGGCCCGGAACTGGAGTAGTTGCTTAACCGATGATGAGGTGCTCTTTGACGCCTGCGAAGGTTCTGCGGTGGTGGATGCACGGACCGTGGGCGACGATGGCGTCTTTATGAACGGGCGTTGAATAGCCTTTGTGAAGTTCGAAGCCATAGAATGGATGTTTCTCCCCAAGCTCCTTCATCAAACGATCACGCGTTACTTTCGCAACGATAGAAGCCGCAGAAATCGGAGCTACACGAAGGTCACCCTTGATCACTGTCGACTGTTTGAAAGTCTTAGAAAGATTCGGGATGAGCTGATTACCATCAACAAGCACGTGACCTGATGTCACTCCCAAATTTTCCACCGCTCTTTTCATTGCTAAAAGAGACGCCTTCAAAATGTTGATCTCATCGATTTCTTCAACCGATGCACTTCCGATTCCAACAATGTGTTCTTTTAAAATAATCTCGTAGAGTTCTTCACGACGTTCTTCGGACAAAAGTTTTGAGTCCGTTACAAGCTCAGCAAGCACATCGGACTTCATGATCACAGCGGCCGCATAGACAGGACCAGCAAGGCATCCACGCCCTACTTCATCCACGCCGATAACAGGTGCTGGGGAAAATTCTTTCCAATTGATCACAGGAAACTCCGCTAATAATTTTGCTTTGGCCGATAGCTTCGTCGTCGTTTTTTTTGCCATGATTCCCCTCGAGATGTGCGCGCATGATGCGAAGGGGGAATTTAATCAGATAAAATAAAAAGACCCAAGATGTAACACCTTGGGTCTTTTTGAATTTACTAAAAGAAAAATCTTTTTAGAACTACTCAGCTGCTGCAGCAGAAGAGTTGATTACTAGTTCAGATTCAATTTTCGCTGCTTTACCAGCAAGTGAACGAAGGTAGTAAAGTTTTGAACGACGTACTTTACCACGAGTCAAAACTTCTACTTTTTCTAGGATTGGGCTTGAGAACGGGAATGTTCTTTCAACGCCAACACCAGCAGAGATTTTACGAACTGTGAAAGACTTAACCGCGCCAGAACCTTGAAGTTTAGTCACGATGCCTTTGAAAAGCTGAACGCGCTCTTTCTCACCCTCTTTAACTTTAACGTATACGTTAACAGTGTCACCAGAGTCGAAAGTTTGGATGTTTTTGTTTGCCGCTTTTACAGATACGCGACGTACAAGGTTTGTTTCTTTAACTTCTTTAGTTTCTTTAACTTTTTTTACAGCTTTAGCCATGTGCTTAGTCCTTCTAGCGGTCTTAATTTCTCAAAAGTAAAACAAGGGTCTACCATGGACCCATAACTCGGTCAAGACAGATACTTACAGCCGATCTAACTGATAGATGGCGGTAATCATTCGGCGGAGCACCCCGAATACTCTCTAATAACCCGTCACAAGATCTCACGAGGTCCGTAGTCATACCATTGCCCGTTCCAAAAAGCATCAAAACAGGTCGTTTTTCTTCATACATTTCATGACGCAATTCAGCGAAAGTATAGGACTTTACGCCCTCTTCAGAACGCGCCGAGGTCGCAATGACCAAACCGTTCTTTTCTCGTCCCTTCCAGTCTTCGATCGCCTTTTCAACGCTCTCAACTGTTTCTACGAGGCCCAAAGCGGTCCTGCGCATAGGATTGAACTTCGCCCCTTGCCCGGTTCTCCAATGATCTAATACGCGGCCCACGAACATGAGCTGCTCTTTCATTGGATGGACAATGTAATATTTCCGTACTCCGAACACCTGTGAAGCACGACCGATATCATGGATATCAAAATTGGTCACATTCGTGGCCACCACTTTTTTCATGCGATCCGTGACCGGATAATGCACAAGTGCGATTGAAAGTTCAGGAACGTAAGGTATTGAATCAGACATTAAAGTCATCCTCTTTTAGGTCAGAAAGTCCAAGCGCAGTTTTATCTTTGTCAGATAAATCGAGCCAGAATTTTTTTAAATTTCCAATGGGAGAATATTTTTTCTTCGCACTCGAAGCTTTGATATTTTCATTCTTAATATATTCAAGAAAAAGATCGCGGCGTTTTTTAAGAGTCACAAGAGCAGAAACTTTTTCTTTCCACTCACCGATCAATTTATGATTTCCAGAGAGAAGAACTTCAGGCACGTCAGCACCTTGAAATTCGCGCGGGCGAGTGAAGTTGGGATGCTCGAGCAATCCCGTCGCAAAACTATCTTGATCAGCAGAAGCCTCATGTCCCAACACACCCGGAATAAAGCGCGCTAAGGCATCAATTAGCACCATGGCGCCGAGTTCACCACCCGACAACACATAATCACCGATGGAGATTTCTTCATCGACATGTTGATTGATAATTCGTTGATCAATGCCGCCGTAACGGCCGCAAATCAACACGAGATGTTCGCATTGCGAAAGCTCACGGGCTTTCTTATCCGTCAGCACAGCACCCTGTGGTGATAGATAAATCACCTTTGAAGAATTATGTTTCACTTTCAAAATGGATTTTTCGAGAGGTTCCGCGAGCATGATCATGCCGTCGCCACCACCGAAAGGACGATCGTCAGCTTGACGATGACGATCTTCTGCAAACTCACGAGGTGTGTGAGCTTGAATTTTGATGAGATCATTCTTTGCTGCTTGAGCAAGAACACCGAACGAAGCGGCGCTCTCAATCATTTCAGGGAAAAGAGTGATCACATCCGCTTTGAACATCTATGCATTCTCAGTATCGAAAAGACCTTCAGGCAAATCCATCACAACAGTTTGATGTTTGAAATCGATTTTTTTGATGAATTCATCCACGAATGGAATTTCTGCGTTTTTTGAACCGTAAGAAACGACCAAAAGATCTTGAGCACCGTTAGAAGAGAAACCAATGATTTCGCCCAAAGTGTTTTGCTCAGTGTCTTTCAGTTTGAAGTTCAAAATTTCTTTTAAGAAAATTGTTTCGCCTGGCTTAGAAACCATCAACTCGTCTTCAATGAAGAATTCCATGTGCTCGATGCCTTCAGCAGCCGTGCGATCAGCGATCTCAGCAGCTTTAACAATAAGACCTTTTTTGAAAGGCTTTGTTCTTTCCACAGTGAAAGTCGTCATGTCTTCAGAATTTTTATCTTTCAATGCAAAAGTCTTCATACGTTTTGCCCAAGAGATCTCTCCCGAGAAAATCACCACGTAGAGGTCACCTTTTAAACCATGAGCTTCGCGGACTTTGCCCACTAATTTCATTTTCATACTCCTAAAACAAAAAAAGGAAGGGGTTGTTAACAACCCCTTCCTTGAGAATCTTAATTATTTGCTCTTTAACTATTCAACGATATCTAAGTGATAGCGTTTATTAAGCTTAGTGCCCGCGGCGCGGATGATTGTTCTCATAGCAGCGGCAGTTTTGCCCTGCTTGCCAATCACTTTGCCAAGGTCTTCTTTATCGACCTTTAAAGCCAGCAATGTGGTTTGTTGACCTGGAATTTCATCCACTTCAACATTATCTGGCTTGTCCACTAGGGATTTTGCCATGAACTCCACGAGGTCCTTCAAGCTATCCATAAGTAACTACCCCCACGAGATATAGATCTCTACCTCATATTCTGCATGAATATGTGGCAAAAACCAATAACTATTTAGCTTGAGCCAATTTAATTACGTGCTTAACGCGATCTGTAGGTTGAGCACCTTTTTTGATCCAAGCATCAACTTTAGCTAGATCAAGCTCAACTTTTTTGTCGTTACCTTTTGGAGAAGGAATGTAAGTTCCAAGAACTTCAAGGAATTTACCAGTAACGTAACGACGAGAATCCGCAACAGTGATGCGGTATTTAGGTTCATGTTTTGCACCCATACGAGCCAAACGAATAACAACTGCCATTTAATAACCTCTTGTAGCAAAAACAGTTAAGTCCAAGTGTGTACTTTGATTAAATATAAATATCAAGCCCTAAAATGGGAACTTCATTCCGCCGCCGCGGCCCATTCCCATTTTCATCATACCGCTCATCATCTTCTTAGCATCCTCAAACTGCTTCACCAGCTTGTTTACGTCCTGAACCTGAGTTCCGCTTCCTTGTGCAATTCGCACACGGCGCGATGCGTTTAAAATCTTGTGATTGTTACGTTCTTGGACCGTCATAGAACGAATAATCGCTTCGATTTTTTTGATTTCATTATCCGGTGGAGTCATGTTCTTGAGCTGTTTCGACAGGTCGCCCATGCCCGGTAAAAATTTCAGGATGCTTTCGAAGCCACCCATCTTTTTTAGCTGCTGAATCTGAGTCAGGAAGTCTTCCAAGGTAAACTCATTTTTCATCATCTTTTTAGCTGAAGCCATCGCGGATTTTTCATCCATCACTTCTTGAGCTTTTTCGACAAGAGATAAAACGTCACCCATACCCAAGATACGACCCGCAAGACGATCTGGATGGAATACTTCAAGAGCAGAGACTTTTTCGCCCATACCCAAGAATTTGATTGGAATGCCCGTCACTTCACGAATTGAAAGAGCCGCACCACCACGTGCATCCCCGTCCACTTTCGTTAACACAAGGCCAGTCAGAGCTAATCTAGAGTGGAAGCCTTCAGCCACATTGACTGACTGCTGACCCAGCATCGCATCGGCGACCAACAAGATCTCTTGTGGGCCCCAGATGTTTTTCAAACGACCCAGCTCGCCCATCAAATCTTCATCGATTTGCAAACGTCCTGCTGTATCGACAATGACGACTTCGACCATGTTGTCGCGCGCCCATTGTTTTGCTTTTTCCAGAATCTCTTCTGGCTTCATGCCCACTTGTGATGGGAATGTCGGGATGTTGTTTTGCTTACCCAGAGTTTGCAACTGATCGATAGCCGCTGGACGATAAACGTCGGCAGGAATCAAGCCGGGCTTTTTTCCAAGCTTTTGACGAATATAGAGAGCCAATTTTGCAGAGGAAGTTGTTTTACCCGCACCTTGCAAACCGACCATGAAAATGACAGCTGGATTTTCACGCACGTTGATATCAACAGCACCGCCACCCAATACATTCACAAGCTCATCGTGAACGATCTTAACAAACATTTGGCCTGGGTTAACGTTCTGAAGAACTTCCGCGCCAAGGGCTTTGGCTTTCACTTTATCGATGAAAGTTTTAACGACTTTAAAATTCACATCGGCTTCAAGCAGGCTTAAACGAATTTCTTTGATCGCATCTTCAACGTTGCTTTCAGAGATCTTGTTTTGACCTTTTACTTTTTTGATACTGGCTAAAATTTTATCCGATAAGTTTTCAAACATCGCGGTTTACTCCGAAAATTAAGTATCAGTAGATAACCCATAAGAATGATGAGGGCAAAGATTGGGGACGTGGCTTTACGCGTTAACCGCGAACGATGGCCTTCACAAGGGCTTTTAATTGAACTGGCTTCGTTAAATAATCGTTACATCCAGCTTTTAAGCACTTCTCACGATCTTCTTTCATGGCGTGAGCAGTCAGGGCGATGATTGGCTTTTTATAACCTTTCGCACGCAGGATCTCGGTCGCGCGATATCCATCCATGACAGGCATTTGCATATCCATAAAGATCACATCGAATTCATCTTGCAGCGCCGCTTGCACTGCTTGCTCGCCGTCACTTGCAAATTCGACTTTGACGTTTTTACGTTTGAGCATGTGATTTAAAAGCAGGCGATTGTCTTCGACGTCATCAACTACAAGAACTTTTTTATCTGAAATATCAACATCGCCGATGTTTTTCTCTTCTTGAGTAACTTTCACGACCTGTTCTTGATGCTGAGGAATTTGCAGTCCTACGCGCACGATAAACACGCTACCGTGACCGACTTCACTGCGCTCAAGGTAGACATCACCCTCAAGCAAGCGCGCAAGCTTCTGCGCAAGGGCTAGACCCAAACCAGTGCCTTCATGTTTTCGTGAAAGCGAGCTATCAACTTGGCTGAATGTGCGGAACAAAAGACTTTGCTGTTCTTTATCGATGCCGTGACCCGTGTCGCGAATTTCAAATTCCAACTGGCCTTCTGCCAAACGATAGGTCAAACGCACGAATCCTTTTTGCGTGAATTTCACGGCGTTTCCTAAAACATTGACGAGGATTTGTTTCAAACGAACGGCATCCGTCACGATGTACTCTGGAACGAAACCTTCTTTAGAGATTTCAATGCGTACTTCATCGCTGCGTTTTTTTCTTTCAACAAGCAGATGTGTCTCTGCGAGCAGATCTACAATTGAAGTTGGATTTCTTTCGATTTCAAAATAGCCGGACTCCACTTTGGTGATATCCAAAATGTCGTTGATGATTTTGGTTAGCGATTCACCAGTACGTTCGATAATAGCGAGGAATTTAAGACGCTCTTCTTCTGTCAGGCCTTGTTCCTTCAACGCTTCTGTGAAACCTAAGATAGCTGCTAAAGGTGTTCTGATTTCATGAGACATGTTGGCCAAGAAAAGGGACTTTAACTGATTGGCCTCTTCGGCTCTTTGTTGACCACCGATGGACATTTCCAAATCGTGAGCCATCTTATTTACAGATCTTGCTAACTGACCGACTTCATCATTAGAACGCTCAGGAAGTGCAATGTCGAAGTCACCTTGACCTACACGCTTTGCGGCCTCATTGAGCTCGATCAAACCTGAAGAAAGACGGCGCGCGAATGAAATCACCAGAGGTGCGAGCAAAGCTAAGACGAAAATAATAATCAAAATAGTGAAGATGAAAAGCTGTTGTTCAAGCCATCTTGAAGCTGCGCCCAATGTGGATGAAAACTCTCTTTCAAGAGCGGTCATTTTTTTATTGAGGCCTTCTACTTTGAGCAATGTCTTTTCGATATTTTCGCCACGCTCGATATTTTCCCGAAGCTCGGCGGCATAACCTTCCATCTCTTTGGTCATGATGCCGCCAACTTTCCAAATCGCGAGAACTTCTTGGAGGTAGTGGACGTTTTTAAAACGAACGATGAGTTTCCCCATGCCGTCAATATCATCAGGATGAACTTGGCCGAGCAAAAATCCCTGGCGCACAAGTTCATAGTCAGGATCATTGGAGATCAATTGCTGACGAGCTTGCTCATCGCCATGAATAACTTTGAGATGATTTTGAAAGGCGTAATAGTAAGAAACGTTTTTGAGTTGGGCGTATTGAAGAAGACTTACGACAGCTTCTTTTTGAGCCTTAGACCAAAGCCCCTCTCCGCCAACGAAACCACGCACAGCCGACAGAGTTGAAAGCGTTGCAAACAACAAATAGAACTGGAAAAAAGCCAGAGCACACAAGATGCCGATAAGAAGATAGATCTTCTTAGCGACTGAAAGATTTTCCCACACCCGAAATGATCGCATATATAAAGTATCAACAGTTTATGAACTAGTTAGTACATATTTGCCATGATCTAGACTGGAAATGCAAATTTTTACCAACGCTGGAACGAACCTTTTTTGAGACTTAACAATGCGGCCAAATAAAAGACCACAAAGCCCAAAAGCGAGATTATGATCGACGTGCCGACACCTACGTCACTGACTCCTAACACTCCGTAACGAAGTCCGTTGATAAGATACAGTAAGGGATTGAATCTTGAAACCATTTGCCAAAATGGGTGTAGGTTTTCAATCGACAGGAATACGCCTCCCAAGTACGTCAGCGGCAATAAGATGAATGCGGAGAACGCAGAAAGCTGATCAAAGGTCGTCGCCCAGAATGCGATACTGATACCAATCATGCCAAAGATGAGTCCCGCCATGACGAGGAAATACACTGTAATAAAAGGGTGTGCGATCCCTAGCATCGTGCCTTCTTGGTAATACATGAAAGCAGAACCGACGATAAATGTGATAACAGCAACAAAAGTACCGCGTACCACACAAGCTAAACTCATAGCCCAGATAATGCTTTGATCTGAAATCGGAGCCACGCGCAGATCTTCAAGGTCCCCAGAAAACTTCGACGACACAATGGACGACGACGAGTTTTGGAATGAATTGTTGATCAAGCCCATCATCATCAAACCCGGAACTAAAAATGCGAGGTATTGCACGCCTTGATGCGCCGGCATCGTTCCACCTAATGAAACACCAAAAATCAAAAGATAGAGGAATGATGAAATGAATGGTGTCACCACCGTTTGCACGATGACTTTGAGGAAACGAGCGATTTCGCGTCTAAATAAAGACATAAATGGGATCATGTGAGATCTCCTTTTGAATTCACAACTTCTAAGAAGGCCTCTTCAAGATTGCCTTCTGTGATGTGAACATCTTTGATCAGGCTCATTGGAATTTTTAAATCTTCCATGATCTCCCCGATCAATTTTCCGTGAGGCACTCTGAGCGTCAGTTCATTATTGTGCTCATGAATGACATACGGGCTTTGCACTGGATATGATTGTGAAAGCTGAACCTTCACAGTTTTATGCGTGTATTGACGGATTAAAGCTTTGGTTTCGCCTAAAACTTTAAGCTCACCCAAGTTGATGATACCGATACGATCACAAAGCTGCTCAGCTTCTTCAAGATAGTGTGTCGTTAGCAGGATGGAGATGCCGTCTTTTTTAAGTTCACCAACGAAATCCCAAAGACTTTCTCTGAGTGTGATGTCGACACCTGCTGTTGGTTCATCGAGCAACAACAACTTTGGTGAGTGCACGAGCGCTTTTGCAATCATCAAGCGGCGTTTCATACCACCTGAAAGTTGTTTTACTTTTTTATGGCGGTGCTCCCACAAAGCAAGCTTGCTGAGAAGGAATTGAATGCGTTCTTTGTTTTTTGTGATGCCGCAATAACCTGATTGGAAGTGCAGGATTTCTTCGACATCAAAAAAGCCAGAGCTGATAATTTCTTGATGAACCACACCCAATTGTTTTTTTGTGAAGATTGGATTTTTTGCTACGTCTTCGCCAAACACTTTAACATAGCCAGATGAAGGTTCTTCTAAAGTTGTGATCGAAGAGATGATCGTTGTTTTACCGGCGCCATTCGGCCCCAAGAGACCGAAGATTTCGCCTTTATTTACATTGAAGCTGACACCTTTGACAGCCTCAACTGTTCCGCCTTTATAGAGTTTGCGGAGATTGCTGATTTCCAATGGATGCATAAACACTCCGCGCTCTTAGCGAGCTCTTGAGATACTTGTGTGGAACTCGACAGTTGGGTTTTCACGCTTCAACCAGTTCAAATCCCATTCCTGGTTCACAAGAACAACAGGATTGTCTTGCAGGTCACGGAACATGTTCGCGCCACCTTTAAGCTCTGTCACTGCCTTGCCATCTTCAGTTCTTGGCCAACGAGCCACACCGTATGGAAGACGATTCAATTTTACTTCGAGGTTGTATTCATCTTGAAGTCTGTGCATCAAAACTTCGAATTGAAGTTCACCGACCGCACCCACGATCGGATCTTGCATACCCACAAAAGGATCAACAAAAAGCTGGATTGCGCCTTCTTCCGAGAGATGAAGCAATGCTTGTTGCATCTTTTGACGTTTCAAGGCGTCGCGTACAGAGAGTTTTCCGAAAAGCTCTGGTGCAAACTTAGGGATGTCTTCAAAGATCTTTTTACCACTCACAGAAACACAATCGCCGATCGCGAAATTACCTGTATCACCCACACCGACGATGTCGCCGGCGAAAGCTTCATCAACAGTTTCTTTATCAGCTGCGATGAATTGAGATGAGTACGACAAACGCAATTCTTTTTCATGACGAGAGTGTTTTACTTTCATACCGCGCTCAAACTTACCTGAGCAGATACGCAAGAAAGCAATACGGTCACGATGGCGTTTATCCATATTCGCTTGGATTTTGAAAACGAAACCTGAGAAGTCAGCGTCCAATGGATCGACTTCACTGCCCGATTTTGTTGGACGAGCTTGTGGGCCCGGCGCGTACGTCGTAAAGAATTTTAGGAACGTATCAACACCGAAGTTCTGTTTTGCAGAACCGAATGTCACAGGTGAAATTGTGCCGTTCAAGAATTCAGTCACGTCAAAAGGTGGCAATGCACTTTCGATCAAATCAAGTTCTTCGATTACTTGGTCGGCAGATTCTTTATCAAGGATATCGTAAAGAATCGCGTCGTCTTTGCCTTTTTCAAATGGAATGACTTTGTAGTCTTCCACTTCTTCACGGCGCTGATCGTACACCCAAAGTTCTTTCGTGATACGGTTATAAATACCACGGAAACGCTGACCAATACCCAAAGGCCAAGTGACTGGGTAGCATTGCATGTTCAGAGTTTTTTCGACTTCGTCGATCAGTGTTAGAGGATCTTTACCTTCACGATCGAGTTTGTTGACGAAAGTGAAAATAGGAATTTTTCTAAGGCGACAAACTTCGTATAGTTTTTTGGTACGTTCTTCCACGCCCTTAGCAACGTCGATCAACATGCACGCTGATTCAACGGCCATCAATACGCGATAAGTATCTTCCGAGAAGTCTTTATGGCCGGGAGTATCCAGAAGATTTACGCGAAGACTGTCGTAATCGAATGTCATCACTGATGATGTGATCGAGATACCTTTTTGGCGCTCTAGCTCCATCCAGTCTGATGTCACGGCCTTGGTTCCAGATTTACCTTTGACCTCACCCGTCTCATGAATCACGCCACCGTGATAAAGCAGCTTCTCAGTCAGAGTGGTCTTACCGGCATCGGGATGCGAGATGATCGCAAAAGTTCTGCGGCGCTGAATTTCTTTTTGAACCTGAGGCGTAGACAACATTCGAAAATCCTTAATAGAAAAGTCAAAACGCGTATTTAATTAAAGCTACCCCTAAAGCGCAAGTTTTTCCCCCTCGAGGAGGATTTAACGCTGAAAGTCGCTTTAAATCTTGCGATTTGACCGCAGGGGCCTTATAAATCCACCCATCGTCAACTCCCCCAGGTTTGGAGCCTGGAATAGGATAACTGAGGTATCTATGAGCACTCCGCATACGCAAGCCGCGCCGTCGAACTATTATGTAACGACTTTCTATAAGTTTTTAGTCATTGCTGATCCAGCAAAAGTTCAAAAAGATCTTGAAGACAAAGCCGACGAACTCAACGTCAAAGGCCTGATTATTTTGGGCACTGAAGGTTTTAATTCCACTTGCGCGGCTCCGTCTGTTGAAAGCTTTGAGTCTTGGAAGCAGTTCATTCGTGAATACTTCACTTTGCCTGATTTGTTTTTTAAAGATTCAGAATCGCACAAAGCACCTTTCCGTCGTTTTAAAGTCAAAATCCGGGAAGAGATCGTGACGACGGGAATTCCTGAAATGATGCCGCCTGAAGGCGTGAATCATCACTTGTCACCGACAGAGTGGAACCGCGTGATGAAGGAAGAAAAAGATTTTGTGATGATCGACACTCGTAATTGGTACGAGTACAAAATCGGTACTTTCAAAAATGCTTTGAATCCTGATATCGAAAAATTCACCGATTTCCCTGAGTATATCGAGGCGCAAGGTATCGCTAAAGATAAGAAGATGTTGATCTTCTGTACGGGTGGTATTCGCTGTGAAAAAGGGATTTTGGAATTACAAAAGCAAGGCTACGACAATGTTTACCAACTTGATGGTGGCATTATCAATTACATGAAGGAATATCCCAACGATCAGTTCGAAGGCGAATGTTTTGTTTTCGATCACCGCGTGGCTTTGGATCAAAATCTGCAACCATCAACGAAGTACGGTCTTTGCCCGCACTGTGGTCAGCCTTCTGAAATCAAGATTGATTGCAAACGTTGTGATTCGGAAGAGTTGATCTGCGTTGATTGTGCTGAGATTGAGTTTAAGAAAGACACTTGTTCTAAGAACTGTGCTTATCAGTTTGAACTTCATCCGGGCAAAAAAGGTGCAAAACAACTTGTGCCTTTCGAGGTTGAACGAATGAAAACTCAAGGTGTGGATGAGTTGCCTGTGATCAATGTTTCGAAAAAGAAGATCGTTGTTGTGAATGAAAAAGGGAATGCGCAGACTGTGATTAAGTAGGCTCGATTTATTTCGCAGTTCGGCACCGATGCGGGATTTTAAGATCTTAAATAAAAAAAAGCCTCAGTGAAATCACTGAGGCTTTTTTTTGGACGTAAGTTTATTGCAGTCGGATTCTGAGTCCGACGGGACCTTAGCCTTCTTGCTTTTCTTCGCCCGCCACTGCTGGGAAGAAGTTGCCCTTCGGATTGATCTTGTGACCTGCAGGCAAACCAGTGCCGAGTTCCTCAGCGCGCATAACAGACTCTGGCAAGTTGAGTGACTTACGCACTTCGTTCATTGTTTCAGGAACGAAGGGTGCAAGCATGATCATCAAGTTTTTCAAAACGTAGAAACACGTGAACAAAGCGTCTTTGCGTTCAGCTTCAGGAGCGCGGTCATCGTGGGGTTTGAATTGTGCGAACAATGAGTTAATTTGTCGCGCATAGTTTTCAACTTGTCCCAACAACAACGCGTAATCGCCTTTTTGCATTGAGCGCAGATACAACTGTACCAGCTTCAATGTTTCAGCTTCCGCTTTGCCGAGCAATTTACCTTCAGGAACTTTGCCGTCGTATTTTGAAATACACGCCGACAAAGGTTTCTCAAGGGCCGCGTTCATTGGACCTGCGAGGAATTTGTTTCTCTCAGCAAAAGTTTCGAAATCAAAATTCGAAGCCTTCACTGGCAGACTTAACATCGCCAAGAAATAACGAACTTGATCTGCAGAGTAACCCATCTCTAGCAACTGATCACCCGTATAGAAGTTGCCAGTTGATTTCGACATCTTCTCGCCGTTCACCATCAAGTGGAACACGCTTAAGATTTCAGTCATTTGCAAATCACCTTTTGCCGGTTGAACTTGCGTATTAGCTTGTTGGCCGAGCCACATTGAACCTTGCATGATCACGTAGAAGAACACGTTGTCTTGTCCCAAGAACTGCACAACTGTTGCTTCAGGATCACACCAGAATTCTTTGTATTGCTCTGCCTTACGACCTGATTTTTCAAGTGCGACTTGAGTGAACACGATTGGAGCGATCAATGAATCAGGCCAGACGTAAAGAGTTTTCCCCTTCATGTCAGGATCGATTTCTGGCGGAACAGGAATACCCCAAGTCACGTCACGAGTGATCGGACGATAGCCCCATTTGTCTGTGACGACAGAAGGAATACCCGCCGACTCCAAAGTCGCTTGAGCTGTTGCAAGATCTGCTTTGGTGTCGAAGAGACATTCGACTTTTTTACCAGGCACATAACGAGATTTATGTTTTGGTAAATTCGCTTTGATCTCTTTGTATTTTTCTTCGTGTACGTTTTCAAAACGGCAACCGATCAAGACTGTGTTTGTTACTTCTTGAACAACGGCAGCACGCCATGCTTTTTGTTTTGTCTCAATCCAAGCTTTGAGTGGATCTGCGACATTCCACATGTTCAGCCACCAATGAGCGGTGTCGCGAAGTTCAGGCTTCGCATCACTCAACTGACTGCGCGGATCTTTTAAAGTGCTCGGATCAAATTGTGTTCCGCACGCATCGCATTCATCTGAATACGCTTCGGTGTTGCCGCAATTCGGGCAAGTTCCGCGAACGAAGCGATCTTGTAAGAAGCGCGACATCTTTGGATCGTACCATTGTTTGGTAATACGTTTTTCAAGCATGTCGTTTTCATACAAACGACGAAGGAAGTCTTGCGAGTATTTTTCGTGCAACGGATAAGTCTCAGGGCGAGATGTGCCCGTGAAAACGTCTGTTTGCACAGAATAATTTTTCAGAGTGGTTTTTTGTTGCTCGTGAATCGTGTCGATGAATTCGCGGATTGTTTTACCCGCCTTCACAGCCGCAACTTCACTTGTTGAACCGTGATCGTCATTGCCGTTTACGAACAAAACATTTTCTGCACCGATGAGCATTCTCATCCAACGCGCATAAATATCTGCCGGAACGTGCGCACCCGCCAAGTGTCCCAAATGAAGTGGACCGTTGGCATACGGCATACCCGCTGTCACAACGACCTTCTTTGGTTTTTTAAAAATGTTAAGAACAGATTTAACGTCTGTTGGTGGTCCGAATTGTTTATTTTCTGGTTTTGATCCTGGTTGCATCTTCTTAACCCCTAAAGACCTAACTTTAGCGCAAAAAACTTCTCGATGACACTAGTTTGTTTGCTCACATCGCAACCAATTTCACATTGGTTCCAAAGACGAATTTACCCAAAATATAAATAACGAAACATCTTTCACGGAGGAATCATGAGTCGACGCAGAGCCGTAGCCCTGTTGAGCTTTGGAATTGCCCTCATCGTCTTCTTGGGACTCTCGCCAAAGAGTTATGCTGAAAACTCCTCAGCAAAACCCAACATCGTGTTTATTCTAATGGATAACCTCGGTTATGGGGAACTCGGCGTTTATGGTGGCGGCGTCACTCGGGGTGCGCCGACTCCACGTATCGATAGACTGGCCGCCGAAGGAATGCGACTGACAAACTTCAATGTCGAGGCCCAGTGCACCCCAAGTAGATCAGCGATTATGACAGGGCGATTTTCAATTCGCTCGGGGACTCACTCCATCCCGATCGGATCAGGACTAGAAGGTCTGACACAATGGGAAGTCACGATCGCAAAAATTTTGTCGAGTGCGGGGTACAGGACTGCGCATTTTGGTAAATGGCATCTAGGCAGCACTCAAGGTCGACTGCCAAACGATCAGGGTTTTGATGAGTGGTATGGAATCCCCCGCACGACAGACGAAGCATTCTGGCCATCGTCCCCTATCGCAAAAAGTCTAGGCATCCCCCTCCCCCGCATTATGGAGGGAAAAAAGAATCAGAAAAGTCGCGAACTTCAAGTTTACGATCTTGAGCAACGCCGAACGATTGATCAGGAAATCACTCAGCGCTCCATCGACTTCATAAAGAAAACGACGGAAAGTAAAAAGCCTTTTTACGTTTATATTCCTTTTACGAAAGTCCATTTCCCTACTCTGCCAAATTCACAATTCACTGGTAAGTCGGGCTTTGGAGATTTCCCTGATTCTATTTTAGAAATGGATGCGAATGTCGGGCAAATTTTAGATACCCTCGACAATTTAAAAATTCGCGACAACACTATTGTTATCTTCACGAGTGATAATGGACCCGAGGCAACCTGGCCGTGGCAAGGCTCTTCGGGGCCTTGGCGGGGTTACTATTTTACTCACATGGAAGGATCTTTGCGTACGCCGTTTATAATTCGCTGGCCAGGCAAAGTCCCCGCCGGTGCTGTCAGTAACGAGATCGTTCATGAAGTGGATACGTTTACGACTCTGACAAAAATAGCGGGAGCAAAAATTCCAGAAGATCGTTCGATTGATGGTATCGATCAAAGTGATTTGTTCTTGGCAAAGAATGAAAAATCAGCGCGCGAAGGTTTTCCGGTTTTTGTTGCCGATCGTTTAGAAGCTGTGAAGTGGAAAAATTGGAAAGTTGTTTTTTATGAAGAACAAAGAGATTGGTGGAGTCCGTCCATCAAACTTGCAAACCCAAAAGCTTTTGATCTGATCACCGATCCGAAAGAAGAATATCCAGCGACAGGTCTGCAAAGCACTTGGGTCGCAGGACCTGCGATGAAAGTCATCGAAGAGTTTCAAAAGTCTTTAAAGAAGTATCCACCGATTGCACCGGGCACTGCGGATCCGTACAAACCTAAATAATTGAAGGGCTAGAAATGGAAAAGGCCCGAAGGTTTACCTTCGAGCCTTTATTGGTTGCGGGGGCAGGATTTGAACCTACGGCCTTCGGGTTATGAGCCCGACGAGCTACCAGACTGCTCCACCCCGCGACGATTGAGTTGCCTCAAGAGACTCAGTTATAGGTGCAAAGTGCCCCCAGGGTCAACCCGCATTGTCGAAATAATTAGAAATAGCTGGAAATAACTGAAAATAATCAGACACCATGTCCCAATATAGAGGGAAATGCTCACTCTCTAAACAGTTCTGCATTTCTTATCCTCCGAAAATCTCATGATTCCAAAAATCCCTCACTTCGAATAGGTTCCCAGAGCACTGTAAGTTTTAATAATTTTGGGAGGTTTTTATGTTGAAATGGATGGGTTTAGTAGTCGCTACTCTACTGACAGGCAATGTCTTTGCAGCTCAATACACTTTAGTTTCGAGCCAAGTAAGCAAAGGCTCTGCAGATCTTTGCGCAGAAACAATGAAGTTTACTCTGAAACGAGGAGTTATGACAGTTGAGTCACAAAGCGAATTGGGCAGTCATTTCAATTTCGATCAATCAGGTGATACTTACGAAAACCTTCAAATCACTCATTTGAATGGTGATGTTGAAAAGAAATCTTACAAAACAATGGCCCATGGTGAGCACGTTTCTGTAAAACGTAAATCAACTTTGCAAAACAATGTTTTGGAAATTCAAATCGCTACAAAATTTGGTCGCGTGCTTTATGATATCGCTGAAGGTTATTTGAAAATTTCTTTCGATGATAACGGTATGGATGTTCAAATTGAGCGTTCTTATAAAAGTTTGATTCCGAGTTCATCAAATTGGACTTCTGCACAAACTTGCAAATACGCTTTAGTTAAATAGTTTTTTTGGTAGATGTATTAGAATTAAAAAAGCCCGAAATTAGAAGTTCGGGCTTTTTTTTTACTGGATGTAGTTTCCGTATTGTTTCTTACAAGCAGCACTATACTGAACAGCTTGCTGATATTGAGCAACGACCTTAGCCTCTTCGGCATTTGCGTTTTGAATATACTCCGCGACTTTGTAGAGGTTCGACTCAGAGTCGTAGTTTTGACCCAAAATGAAATCTGCGATAAGTGTTTTATCTTGAATAGATATCTTCTTAGAATCAAAGAACTGACCATAATCATTTTGAATTTTAACGAATCGACGAATTAACACCACCGACTGCTCTCGCAATGGCAACTCGCGAATCGTCGAGTGACAAGCCCATTCATTGAGTTCCTTTGGCGATACATATAGACTTGTCGGCGCAATGGGGTTCCAGATTTTTTCTAAATAGCCAGTCGCTACAAAACGCTTATGTTCCAAACCCAACGCTTTAAAGCGTGAGTTCAAGTAACTTAAGTAGAACGAATCGGCGTCATGATTCGCAAAATCACATGTCAAACCAAAGAAGCGCGATGCCGCTACAAGATCTTTCCATGCAAATTCTTTTGTTAAACCCGCGCACAACAGTTCCGCTGAAGCTGAGCGATTAAAGTACAACGCGCTTAACGTATTGCTTTCTTCCATTCTAAGGAAGTTCTTGCGAACAAAGTTCGTTAGCTCATCAGCTTTGTAGGCGCCGCGATTTTTTCTTAGGTAATTTGTGATGTTTTTCACCTGATGATTGTGGAAAGCGCTTTCATCAGAAACCAGTGAATGAAGCGCTTCGTGGATCAACAAATACGCTTGCTGGTCACCTAACGTTTTATATTCAGGAGACAACACTGTTTTCTGATCAATAGTAACAGCGAGCTGAACGTCAGCTTGCGGCCCCACGATGGATGTTTGCTGCGCTGGCAGTAACGCCAAGCCTACTTTAGACTGATAAATGCCACTTGATAACAGGACTTTTAAAATGTCGATGGCGACTTGAGGATTCGCGACCGAAAGCTCTGTCAGGATATTCTTAAATTCGGGCACAGCATTCAAAAACGCTGCTTTGTCTTGCACTTCGGTGTGCAAATTTGAATTTAGGAACTTGTACATGGCCGTACGATCATTCAATAAAGCTGATCCTGCAGCAGAGGCCGTTGAAAAGAATCCCGCAATTGAAATAAACAAACCTAGTATTTTTAAAGATGCTTTCATTATAAACCCCACGTTTTGCAATATTCAAAATTACGAAGAGCAAAAGGATATCCTCTGAGGAGCGCATTTCGACTCGACATCCCGTACTGCTGAATTTGTTCAAGACGCTCAATCGGATCGGCATATCTGAAATAAGATTTCAAAATAGCACGCTCCGCTTCGGGCACACTTTTATCTTTCAAAAGTGCCACGACTGCGCGATTCATATTCATAAAAAGCTCATTCTTTTTTAGAGCTGTTTGAATTTCTGCAATCGTTGATCTGTTTTCACATTCATATTTGCGCCCTTCGGGTCCCCGCATCGTTTGATCTTCAATCGCTGTAATGACCCAACCTGGATAATTGTCAGACTCCAACAGTTGAGTTTGTGAATTCGAAAAGACCCAGCCTGGCATTTTAATTCTCGAGGCTAAGATTTTTTCTTCAAGACTTTGATTGAAGTCACAAGAAAGGCCAAAGTAACTGTCATAAAATTCAAGATTGTAGCCATGCGAATTTTGCTGAATGAGAGCACAGCGAGTGGTTTTATCTGTCGCTTCATCCCATTGCGCCGACGTACTCACACCAAGAGCAAAGGCCCCTTCGCCCTTTAAGTTTTCGAATACTGACAAAAGACCACGACTCGTGTAGCGTCCGCGATTGTCCAAAATGTATCGAGCGAGCCCCGCAAAAGCGCGATCCAATGAAGCATTGTACTTTGCAGTTGTAGAACCTTGGATCAGCTGATTCGTATGCCCCGGGCGCAGTGTCTGCAAAATAATTTGGTAAGCACGATCTGATTTTTTAAATAATGCTGGCGAAATCAGGAGCGCACCGTCCATCCAGTACATCGTGATCTCACGACCATTAGCAGCCTTTGGGAAATCTGTTTCAGAAAGATAATAAGTCGTGTTGGCTAGTTCACGCAGAATATCCAAGGCAATATTACCATTGGCGCGTGCAATCTCTGCTATGAGGTACTTCACATCGGAAAGTTCATTTAAAAAGACAGCATTGTCTTCGACTGTATTGAGCGTGGCACCTTTAACAAAGTCGCGCATCACGATTTCATTATTTACGTAGATGCCATCACCCGCGTTGCCTTTGTCATTTCCCGCGAACGCGTTTGGCAAAATCATCAATAAACTCATTATTGAAAAAATAAGATTTTTCATTGTACTACTCTTCCTTCTCTGACGGATTCGTCAGTGGATAGAATTGGATGGCTAACTGATACACATCAGTTTTATTTCCATCTCTAAGCAATGCCGACATCTTTTGTCGGAACTCTCTAATGATGGTCTTGGCTTCAGTGAGTTTTTCAAGGTCTACCGCTAGCGTGGTAGACGAGAAATCTCTCAACATCATCTCGACCTCATCCAATTTGGTTTTTCCCATTTCAAGGGTTTCTTTATGTGATTCACGAATGGCAACAGAAGAAACATCTTCTGTCGTACGAACGAATGTCTGTGACTTTTCTAATTGGCCGCCTTCATTCGTACGGATCAAACCTGCAGAAGACAAATTCGCCAGGACAACTTCTGTGCGATTTGCAGTCAGATTCAAGCCCTGCATGATTGTTTCTGGATTTACGACAAAGTCAGTGAGATCAAACAAAGTCAGCACCGCGTAGTGCTCCCATTCCGCTAAAACTTTGTGGTGAGATTCATCGATCATCACGCGCTCTTCAGAAAAATTCACTTTGATTTGATCAAGGCTCGTTTTGCTTTGATAAAGACTTTCTAAAAAGAGCGTCTTTTCTTTCGGACCCAAGTTCAACTTGATCACAACTTCTTGCGCATTCTTAAGCGGCAAGGGGCGATTCCCTTTGAACACTTGCGAAAGTGTCGCAGGATGAATTCCTAAATCACGCGCATAAGCACGCAACGAATAGTGCGGATTTTGCCTCTGCTTCAGAGACAAAACCTCTTTCATTTTGTGAACATGGTAGTCGGCGTTTGGATTCATGACGCATGGTATAACATGGGTCCCGATACAACCCATAGCACTTTGTATACAAAGTGTTGCAACCGCATGCTACAGCCGTTTATTGTCACTATTTTTACGTCATTTCAGATACTTATGGAGATCCGGTTTCCGCCGATGAGGTCGCCCCACTTAACTGTGGGACAAGATTTGCGGGCAAACGCTTGGCGATTCTCAAGATGCCGTCTGCATAGTCCCGGCTGAAGTTGTACTTCATAAGGGCTGCCACTTGGGCATCGTTGCTTTTGGAGTCCCAACCGCTTTGCGAAAGATAGCTTGCGACACTCATGATAGCGTCGGCTGGTTTAGAAAGATTTGGCGTTGCCTTAGGTTTGTGAGAGACTGCGAAGTCGCGATAGCTTGATGGAATAAATTGCGGCAGACCAAATGCCCCCGCATAGGAACCTCTTAGTTTTGTGATATCGAGGTGTTTGTTTTTTCTGATCGATGCCAGAGCAATGAGTTGTTCTTCAGCCCACTTTGATTTTTTGATCGCACGCTCCCGCATGATTTTTCTGAGCTCTTTGATTGAAGTGTATTTTTTAACTTGCTTGTTTTTGATGATCGCCATTTTTGTGAGGGCTTCGATATTCGCTGCACGTTTTGCTTGGAGTAAATGCAAATACACGCTCACCGTGTGGAATGTTCCCACATCTTCTCCATGACGTGTTTCAATCCACAAAAGTGATGAAATCACATCAGCGGGAACAGAGAATTCTTCATGGGCTTTTGCGAAGGCGGTTTGATTGTCTTGAATGAAACTTGTCGCACGCTTGACTGCTTTGGGAGTCACTTCCAACAAATGCGCGCCAGATGGTTGCAAGAAACCTAAAAGGTTTAGAGTCACAACGGTGTTGAAACCTTTGGGTTCGTAATTTTCAATGGATTCTTCAGTGAAAGATTTTGAAAGACCGATTTTCGTGAGTTCTTTACGAGTCCACTCTTCATTCGGATCGATAGTGACCTTTGCTCGTTGGGCAAAAGCTGCGTGCGAAATATTCAAGATGACAAAAACCAGAAGCAATAAACGCAAAACAGACTCCTCACTACACCCGACGACATTCTTATATGTTATTTTAAAAATGCTTGAGATGCTTTAACTGGAGTTAAAAAAACGCAGCGTTTCTCGACTTGAGACGAGCTTTTGCGTTCATTTTGTTATTTTTGATTAATCCTTTTTCAGTTACTCCCTCTGATCAAACCCATTATTTTGAAAAGCACGGATATGTTGTTAAATAATTTCCCAACTGCAAATCGACGAGATTGCCTTTGCCATCATGAGTGAACCGCACCCAGTGCTCGTAATAGTCGTGTGCTTGAATCAAAATATCTTCACCAACCCCACTCCATTGATTGGAGATCTGCTTTGTGCCGTAGGTGCTGATGTATTCTGGTAATTGCAGTGACACTTTCGTATCGGAGTAAATTCCTTTTGGATAGTATTCGATTTGCAAAACTTCGACGATGCGTTTTCCGTCTGTGAATTTGCGCTCTTCTCTGACAGCTCTTGCTTTGATTTCGCACTTCATATGAGGAGCCAGTTTGCCTGCGTAGAGGAGTTTGCTGATGTTATCAAACATTTCTTGTCCCAAGCGCTTCGTAGCTTTCGGAGGACTATCGATGAACGGCACCTCTTGTGCTTTACTGAGAGAGTAAAATCCGAGAACACAGGCAGTGAGTAATAAAATGCGCATGTGAAAATCTCCTCAGACAAATATTTAACGTCTGTGGAATCAATGAACCAATTTAAAATTTTGATGGGAGATATAAGCAAGTGGCGCGCGCAAAATCGGCGCTGGAATTTATACATTCATACTACAGTTTTTCGTCACAGAAGCAATATGCGCGGCGCATTGAAAATGTGTTTAAAAGCTCTAGGATTGGGAATCACAGACTAGCGAGGAGATCTTGATGACGAGAGGCTCTGTTTACCATTTCAAGCCACTTGATATGACAGGCAATGTGCTTTTTCCATTGAACCGTTTACGTGAAACTCATCCTGAAATTTACTCAAAAGCGGCGACAAAATATGTCGGTCGAGAGAGTCTCATGAGCGAAGTCATTCCAGGGTTGAACTGCCTTTGGAATGATGTGCTGCACCTCTCGCCTATTCACCCACAACGCATCGTCGATTGCTGGAAGCAACATGGCCTCATCGAACATACTCGCATTTCAGAGAGAAAAATTGAAGTTTACGAAATACCTGTCGAGTTGCTTTTAGAAAACAACACTGTCTACTTTCAGTCACAGAATACGACGTTTGGTGATTTCTCTAAGAGTGGCGACAAGTATTGGGCCTTTAAGCAAGGCTCTTATCGAGAGCAAATGGATGTTGAAAAGACACAGATTGAGGTCTGGCAACGTGATCATCAGGCAGGCCGCCGTTTCCTTTGGTACAGCCATACAACACATATTTTGGCACAGCAAAATGTGGATATTTCCGAATGTAAAACTACTTTGTTAGTTTAGGTTTTAGGGTGTATATCTGAGGGCATATTTAGAGGTGTTTTGTGGCTACTCAAGAAATGCGTCGTCCCGTTCCGATTACTTACTCTGGTACTTCTTTACTGGAAATGTCGTTGCTCAATAAAGGCACGGCGTTTTCCGAAAAGGAACGCGATCTTTTTCGTCTGCATGGTTTGATTCCACAAATCGTTGAATCGATCGATGATCAGTGCAAACGCGCTTATGCTCAATATCAGACGCACACTGGAAATTTGGACAAGCACGTTTTCTTGAGAAACTTGCAAGACACTAACGAAACTCTTTTCTATTATCTGACTTTGAAACACCTCAAAGAAATGCTTCCGATTCTTTACACGCCCGTCGTGGGCGAAGCGTGCGAACATTTCTCTGAGATCTATCGCGCGAATCGTGGTGTGTTTATTTCTTATCCTAATCGCGAGCGCATGGATGAGTTGCTTGCCAATGTCACAAAACGAAATGTGAAGGTTATCGTCGTTACTGACGGCGAACGTATCTTAGGACTGGGTGACCAAGGTATCGGTGGCATGGGAATTCCAATTGGAAAGCTTTCTTTGTACACAGCTTGTGGCGGCGTAAGTCCTGCTTACACATTACCAGTCGTGCTTGATGTGGGCACAAACAACGAAGCTTTAATCAATGATCCGATGTACATGGGCTGGCGTCATCCGCGTATGACAGGCGAAGACTACGATAAATTCGTTGATGCTTTCATCCAAGCTGTGAAAAAACGTTGGCCTGATGTGCTTTTGCAATTTGAAGATTTCGCTCTGAAAAATGCGCAACCATTGCTTCGCCGCTATCGTGAACAGATTTGCTGTTTCAACGATGACATCCAAGGAACTGCGGCCGTCACATTGGGTTGCTTGATTGCAGCCAGCAACGCCGTTGGCAAAAAACTACGTGATCAACGTGTTGTCTTCTTAGGTGCGGGCTCTGCCGGTTGTGGTATCGCTGAACAGATTGTGAATCGCATGAAGCTGCAAGGCTTGACTGACGATGAAGCGCGTTCACGTGTGATGATGGTGGATCGCTTTGGTTTGTTGACTGATAAAATGCCAAACCTTCTCGATTTCCAAGCTGCCCTTGCACAGAAATCTGAAACTTTGACGTCATGGAAAATTGCAGGCGATAACATTTCATTGCTTGAAACTGTTCGTAATGCACACCCGACTATTTTGATCGGTGCTTCTGGACAACCTGGACTTTTCACTGAAGAAATCATTCGCGAAATGCACATGCACTGCGCGCATCCGATTGTGATGCCGCTATCAAATCCCACTTCACGCGTGGAAGCGATTCCTGCTGACATCATCCGTTGGACGGAAGGTCAGGCACTGGTTGCGACGGGATCTCCGTTTATGCCGGTGACTTACAACGATAAGGTTTATCCGATTGCTCAGTGTAACAACTCGTACATCTTCCCAGGAATTGGTTTGGGTGTTTTAGCTGTGAAAGCAAAACAAGTGACGGACTCTATGTTGATGGCTTCAAGTGAAGCTTTAGCTGAGTGTTCACCGATGGCGAAAGATCCAAAGGCTGCATTACTTCCAGATATTGAAAATATCGAAGCGGTTTCACGCCTGATTGCTTTCCGTGTAGCGAAGGCTGCGATGAAAGATAAAGTCGCTCCTGAGATGTCGGATGCTGATTTGCTCAAAGCCATTGATGCGAACTATTGGTACCCTGAGTATCGCGAGTTCACACCGAAGTCCCCTTGCTCGAAGTAAATCTCATTCTGAGACACTCTCTGGCGTGTCGCTTGCTTTAATTGTATTTGGAATCCCTAGAGGATTTTGAAAAGCATTTAAAGCGAGATGAACATGGTTCAGCGTCGAACAATTGGTCTTTCCATCGCAAGAACTGTCACCGGGATTATTATCTCGATGATGGCTCATTTTGCTGTGGCAGCGCCCGTTTGTCGCGGAGTCTTTAATTCCGCTTCATTTAACAAAGTAGACTTCGACAAAACCATCACTGAAATCGCTAGACTTAAACTCTCTGCAGATGAGGCCATGTCACAAGGTGACTTGTCGATTCAGAACAGACTCCTCGTCTCAACTTCTAAGGAAAAAATTAACGAACTTACTGAGCAACTTGCAGATCGAATTACTGCAGAAGAGATTCGCTCTGCTGTTTCTGAGAAAATCCGCGCACTTCAATCTAAAAATGAAAATTACAAAACCGCTGAGACAGAAACTCGCGAAAAAACCGCTCATTTAACGATCGATAAGCGCGGCCAGCCATTTGTTGAATTAAAAGAATTCAAACTTGAGACCACTCGATCTAAGGTTGTTAAGTATTTAGAAACTACGCGAGAGGTCCTCATTCGTTCCGAGGAAGGTCTTACACTGATTAAGCCTGAGACTGGACATGTGCGTGCAATTGAAACCGGTGAAGAAGTTCAAAGTGCACTCTTAGACAATAAGACCTGGATATCAATCAAAAAAGACGGAACCGTCACACGTATCGATCTCGAAACTCTCAAAGAGAAGAAACAATATCGCTTAGGTCATCGCTATTGGACGCTGACGAAATCGCGTTATGACGAGTATCACATCTCAACTCAAGGAACTTACATTCTAGCGAAAAATTGGAAAGACTATTTTGTTTTTGACAGCAAAAATGGCAAAAAGATTTTTAAACTCACAGATGAGAACAGTCACTTTACCAAGTTTATTGATGACAACCTCGTTTTCTTTTACGGCAACCAAGACTCTTTTATTTTAGACATTAGGACTCAGAAAAAATATCCAATTGAAATGCCTTACATTTATTATCAAACAATAAAAAAGACATCGAACGGTTTATTTCAATTTTATGATGGAGAAAATGTTTACTTCATTCAGCAGCAAGATCTCTTTAACTATAACGACAGCAAAAGAGTTGTAGCCTTCAACATAAGCACGCTGTTGGATCACTGGATGGGGCGACCTGATTCTAAATCTTGGGAGTTTGGACTTTATCCAGAACTCAACCTTATTTTCGCAAGTGTCGGCAACAGCTCCACTCGCATTCACGAATTTTACGACATCGATAAATCCGGTGAGTCTTTATTTATTACCTCCAGAAATACTCAAAGCCTATGGATCACAGAGCCGTACTTTGACAAAGACCGAATGTATTTCATTGAGCAGATTGATAGCTCGACTTCAGCGCTTAAAGTCTGGGGTCAGCAATGAGATTTAAAGTCGCTGCCGCTCTCATTTTAGCTTTTTTAACGTCTTCGAGCGGAGCGGCGGCCCCACTTTGTCAGAGTGTTTTTAAGTCAGCAAATAATCTTCCACAAAACATCGAACAGACGATTGAAGCTATCGCTAGATTCAAACTTCAAGCAGACACATTGGCCGCTGAAGGTGGTTCGTCTACTCAACGGCAATTGATTACTTCAAAAGCAAAAGAGAAAATGCAAGAGATCTATGATGCTCTTGATGGACATATGTCGCGCGAAGAGATTCGCGGTAAAATTGCAGACGCTATTGCTCGCGCACAAGGTAATGAAACTGTCGCGAAAACAGTTGAATCAGTAGTACGCGAAAACCAAAAATCTATTACTTATTCTTACAAACCTCTGAATAGAAAAGAAATCGACCAACTTGGTGCAGAGTTCACCATGGTTGTCGAACAGACAAATGAAATTCTACTCGCTGATGCAGGAAAACTAACTTTAATAAATCTCGATACGCTTGCAGAGCGTCCTATTAAAGAATGGCTCGCTCACCCAAGATTGCTGAATGATAAATTTATTTTTTTAGATGCCGACGGAACAGTGAGTGAGATGGCTCTTGATACTCTTCAACTCGTCCCAAAGTTTAAGATCCAAGACCGCACACTAGGTATTTTCAAAACGACTTATGCTCAGTATAGAATGTCTCAAGACGGCAAGAAGGTTTTAGCACGCGACAAAAAAGACAATGTTTATGTCTACGAAACAGGACAAGGTAAACGCCTCAGTGTTAGCTTCAAAGCGACCGCTGAAGAGCTTGACTCGATAGTGTATTTGGATGATTCACACATCTTACTGCGCGGCTCACGCAACGTGATCGTAGATCTACTTTTTGGAAATGAAACTCCCATCGGTATTTCTGATAAATGGATTATTAAAAATCTCTATCGTCAATTCAGCGGACAATTACTCAGTCACGACTATAAATATATCTACATGCCGGAATTCCGAAATGGCCGATTCATTGTCGGTGACCCCATCGCCGACATAAACAACATTCCAAAAAGCGAAATTCGCTATGGCATGGAAGGTCGATCGCATTACTACGCATCCGCCAATGGCGAAGTCATCTTTGCGCGCTTCTGGAGTTTCCACGAAAGTCACGAAACATTATACGAACCGAAAGCCTCGGCTGGTCAGAGTCGATTTGAAAATTGGCCAAACGAGTACCACTTCGGCAGCGTGCCTTTTTTCTATAAAAATCGCATCTATTTACTAAGAGAGAATGCGAATAGATCAAAAGTTTTTATTGAAACCTGGGAAGAGCAATGAAGTACTTCATCCTCACAACCCTTTTTGTGTTTTCTCTTTCAGCAAAGGCAAACCTTCGCTGCGAAAGCGTCTTCATACATATAGCTTCCAATGAACAGTTCAACTCTGAACAGTTTAATTCACTCATTTTTCAAGTTGCTGAACTTCGATTGCATGTTGATATTGCGCAGGGACAAGGCGTCCTTTCGATGGTTGATAAACTTGCTGCCGCTGAATTACAGCAAAAGACCAAAGAGTTACTTAGATTATCAGAGGGTGTCTACACTCGCGAACAAGTGAAAGAAATTATCGCAGGAGAGATTTACGCGCTTCAAAATAAAGACGCTACAAAAGCTAAAGTCGAGACAGCTGCTCGCGCTGAACATACAGCAAAGATTGTAACCGCGACACCCCTATTTAAACCAGTATCAGAGACTAAAATAGTTGATACAAATGGAAAACCTTTGGGCTTTACAATGGCCTACCGAATGGAGCGCCTTAAAGGCACACAGCTCATCTATGTCGACACGAATAAAGGTCCCTACGTCATCAATGAAGCAACGGGAGTCACGCATCACATCGCTCTTGAGAAACTGAAAACCACAGTCCTGCAAAGTAATAATAAACTTTTGGCAATCGATTACGAAGGCCAGCTCATGGAAGTTGATCTGATAAATCCGTCAGTCACAAAGCTGACAAAGTTTAAAGGCGACTTCATCTCGTTACAACCCGCCTTTTCTACTGACGGCAAATATCTTTCTGTTAAGAATAAAGACACCACGAAGACTTATGATACACAAACAGGTCGACGAGTTTTAGAGTCCTTTGTCGATCCAGAGCGCGCAAGCCTATTCACCCGCATGTTCAAACATCCCATCGTTGGTGAACATTATTTTTTAAATGAACGGGTTTTATTGATTCACGTCGAAAGTGGCTACTACCTATTTGATATTCAAACAGGTCAGACTACAAAAATTAAAACTAACAAAACTAATATTTACGGACTGCGATTGCTATCCGATGGCCATACACTAATGGCTCAGTTCGACAAAGAAATTTACAGAATAGATATCAAGGACGTTGGTGATTTCGACAACAAAGTCGAAGTGATGAAGTTACCCAAACAAGTGATCGGCGTCAAATCACTCGAAAATGACAACACCCTTTACGTGCGTATTTCCGGCTCACCGATTCAAAATCGTTTTTATGACTGGAATAATAAAGACCTTCATGAAGAATTTTTGGTTTTAAATGAAAGCCTTCGCGATCTTATTACTACACCCATCGTTGAAGGCAATACCATGTACTTCATCGAATACGGCTCATTGAAAGTATTTAAACGCTAACTTCCTAGACTTTAAAAATGAACTCACCAGATGCAATCTTTTCCCCGTTCACTTGAATTTTAACGTGATGTTTACCACTGTAGTACTTCATCGTTGTGATGGGCTTAAGTGAATGCGACTTAGCGAGTGTCACTGTTTCTTTCGCCCCGATTTCGAAAGTCTTTAATTTATAAACTTTTTGACCGAGCTTGCCGTTGGCTTTAATAAAATCAATTGCGTAGTCCACCACGAGTTTTTGTTTTTGCGCGAAAGTCGACGTCACCGCCAACTCGAAAGACAGTTTATCATTCAACTTATAAGTCTTCTGGCTGAGCTTAAGCTCCCCGACCTTCACTTTTGCCTTACCTTGTACACCCATTAATTTCAATGCCCCTGGGTGGCCTTTTTTAATCAGCGTTCTAAGTGCATGACGTTTAATCCAGTCAATTTTCGGCTGGTGTTCTGCAGGAACGTCCTTCAACCATTTCGACAAGGTTTCCACAACAACTTGCGGGTGATGCTTCGAAATATCGTTCAGGTGATTCGCGACACTCTTACGAACGTAAAGTTCTTCGTCATGGCGAAGTTTCTCAAGGAAAGAAACCGTGTGCGAAGGATCCTTGATAAAGGCGTGAATTTTCGCACCCCATGGTAAAAGCGGTCTCGTACCCTCCGAAATCCAACGACGCACGTGAGAGCTTTTATCCTCAGTCCAACCATCAAGAGTTTTTAAAACTTTTTGATGGTCTTTGTTTAAGAACGGACGAACCGCAAATTCCGCTGTGAATCTTTGCGTCAGTTGATACATCGCTTTCAAAGATTCGTCGAAATGATCAAGACCAAACTGTGAAATGTATTCTGAGACCGGCCACAACTCAAAACCAGAAAGATCCCCCGTCTTCATGGATTTGACTAAGATGTTTAATGCCTTTTTGTACTCAGGAGGCAAAGTTTTCTTCAAACCCGCTGTAATAGCTAAAACACGTGCTTTGAGTTCCAAAGGACCCAGTTCTTTACTGACTTTTGAAAATTCTTTGAGATCAAAAGCGGCGTATTCGGCTTTGATCGCTTTACCGATCTTATTCACGACGCGGTCATTCATCCAAAGTTTAAAAGCAGACGGATTTTCGATGTCTTTATTTTTTTGAGGCATAGTGCCGTTAATATATTAACTTCTAGTCAATAAGAGCAAGCTATTCTAAGATCGGCCCTATCAAGCGATAGGAGATCTCATGCTTTTCGAATTAACTATTCCCCAATTCACTAAAATGCTTTCAAACTTGAACCACTTGTTGGACAAATCAGCTCAATACGCTGATCACAAAAAATTCGACACAGCGGTATTGGCAACTTCTCGTTTGGCTCCAGATCAATTTCCGTTGATTCGCCAAATTCAAATCACTTGCGACACAGCGAAACTTTGCACGGCTCGTTTGACTGGCAAAGATGCTCCTGTGCATGACGATTCAGAAAAAACATTTGCAGATTTGAAAGCGCGTATCGAAAGCACACTGACTTACCTTAAGTCTGTAACGGCAAAAGACTTCGAAGGTGCTGAATCTAAGAAAATCACTCAGCCACGTTGGGAAGGCAAATACCTCATGGCATCTGAGTATGTACATCAACATGCTTTACCAAACTTTTACTTTCATCTTACAACAGCATACGCGATCTTACGTCACAATGGGGTAGATCTTGGTAAGAAAGATTACCTTGGCGAATTGCCATACAAATCGTAATCGTTTTATTCTTAAAGTATGACTGAAGAACAGATTCCGAAATTAGTAAAACCACTTTTGCGTGGTCACTTCCATCAAGCGGCCTTCTTTTTTGCGATGGGCGCTTGTGCGATGTTGATCTCGCAAAGTCACAACGCACGCGAAGCCGTGGCAATGGTGGTTTACTCATTGGGTCTCGTCACTCTATTCGGAATCAGCGCTCTCTATCATCGTCCGACATGGAGCCCGGGACCCCGCGCTTGGATGCGCCGGCTTGATCACGCTGCGATTTTCGTGATGATCGCAGGTACGGGAACTCCATTAAGTCTTCTTGCGATCTCAGAAGAGTCTGGCAATAAATTGCTCATGATCTTCTGGGGCGCTGCCATCATTGGAATTATTCAATCGGTTGTTTGGGTCAACGCACCTAAACTGCTATCCGCGATCTTATATGTGCTTATGGGTTGGTTGGCCGTACCTTATCTGCCTGAAATTCAGGCGGCGTTAGGCACTGGGAGTATCGTTTTGTTATTGGCTGGTGGCGTGATTTATACCCTGGGAGCATTGGTATACGCTTTTAAGACGCCGAACCCTTGGCCCGCCGTTTTTGGGTATCATGAAATCTTTCATCTCATGGTAATAATCGCCGCTGTATTGCATTTCCTGGTGATAGCTGGTCTAATGCGCTCATGCTAAAAATTCAAGATTTTAAAAGTTCAGGTGAGGCCTTCTTACGCGCCTTGATTGAAGGCATGCAGGATCTGCAAATTCAACCTTCACATATTTCTCCCGACCATCTTTGTTTTCGAGTAGCAACTCCTGAAGAATACTCTACTTACAAAAATTTCTTGAACGAACACTCTCAACTTTTAACTGAAGCTTTGGTTAACGGCCGCCCTATTGCCACTTATAAATTCAAAGAGCCTTTTGTTGTTGGTCGACTCAAAGTCGATGTTTTGGAACTGCCATTTCCGAAAGCTTCAAGTCCTTATGTTACGGGTTTTGAACATGCTGAATTCGTCGTGAAAGATTCTTTTGAGCAGATTCAAAAGACGTATCCGCATATTGAGTTCCACCGTGGCGGAAACAATCTCACAAATCCCGAATTGAGTTTTAAAACAGCGAATGACCTCACAGCAAAATTTCACCACACGACTTTAGAGCGCGTGATTGAAATAGAAAAAGCCGTTGTATCTGACATCGTTTTTGATTTCGATGGAACTTTGATTGAATCACGCGAAAAGATTTTTGAAATCAACAGTCGCGTTTTTTCTACTATCTTGGGTCGCGCCGTTGATATCGCAGAAGCTAAAGCCAAGTTCTCTCCCGAGTTTCCAAAGCTATTTGAATTTTACGGAGTTACTTGTCCTGAAAAACAAAAAGCTGGGATTGATCTCTGGGGTCGCGTTGCCGAAGAGATGCACTACAATCTTTTCGACGGTGTTCTAGAGCTTTTGCATTCTTTAAAAGACAAATTCAAACTGCACATCTGGACAGCTCGTGATCTTGAGTCGACAATGAAAACTTTGAATGCCCATGGCATTACTGATTTATTTGCGAGCATTAGCGCTTCACACTTACCCGCTCCAAAACCTCATCAAGACAGCCTGCAATTTCCTTGGGAATCGCTATCAGCTCATTCATACTTGATGATCGGCGACAGTCCTACGGACATGCATGGAGCAAAGAATATTCGCGCGATTGCCTGTGCAGCAGCCTGGGATCCTTATTCAAGTCATCACAGTTTGATTAATGCTGGTGCGGAATTGCATTTCACAAAAGTTTCGGATCTTCAGAGTTACTTACTTGGAAAACATTAAGGCGCTCTTTTTTGATCTTGATGGAACGTTAGTAGATTCAGAACCACTGAAGGCCCTCAGCCTTTCAGAGACCATGAAACACTTTGGCGCCGATGTCGCTCCCGATGTTTATAAATCCGTCATGGGTCAATCGTGGGAGCGCGTACTTCAGGAATTTTTTAAGCATGGCGAAATCACGATTTCCGAAAATGAATTCAATCCTATTTTCCGTGAAAAATACAAAGTTCTCATAGCCACTCAATTGACTGCGAACGCGAAATTGCGATCTTGGCTTTTAGACTTAAAAAGTCAGAATTTGAAACTCGCACTCGTCAGTTCCGCGGCTTGCTGGATGATCGACGGCATTTTGAAACAAGTTAAACTTGAAGATATTTTTGATTTAATTGTCTCTGGTGATGACGTCAAGAAACACAAACCTGATCCAGAGGCCTATCTTTTAGCACTGAAAAAGTTAACTCTTAACCCTGCCGATGTTCTTATTTTTGAGGATTCGGAAGCTGGAATTCTAGCTGCTAGAAATTCAAACATCAAAGCGATTGCACTTTACCATGACTACAATCGGAATCATGATTTCACTGACAGCGTTCACCAGTTAGAAAATCTTTTGGATGCCCGTGATTTCTTAAAGAAGAACTTTAAACTTCAAGAATCAACGTAACAGGACCGTCGTTTAATAATTCCACTTTCATATCACCACCAAACACTCCACCTTGTGTTTTAATTCCCGCGTCGGTGCTGAGCTGCAGCGCTTTTTCATACAGAGCTTTTGCTTTATCTGGAGCTTCAGCGCCAATAAAACTCGGGCGATTTCCTTTAGAAGCATCACCTAATAATGTGAATTGCGAAACAATGAGATGCTCACCTTGAATGTCTACCAATGACAAATTCATTTTCCCTTCGGCATCGGGAAATATTCTTAACGCCGTGATCTTTTGAATGAGTTTTTTTAGCTGCTCTTCCGTGTCCCCTTTGGCGACGCCGAGCAAAGTTAAAAAGCCTTTTTGAATGGAAGAAACTTTGACTCCATCAACGGTGACCGAAGCATTTTGAACTCTTTGAACAACGGCTTTCATGGCTTTCCTCCAGCCTCACAATGCGTATTTGTACTCTATCAGTCTGCCCGATTATTTTGACAATGACTACCTCAAGGTCTTTAATGATTCTCTATGGCAACACCCCTACTCTTTACTCCTTTAAAAATTCGCTCGCTCAATCTTAAAAATCGCATCGTGATTTCTCCGATGTGTCAGTACTCTGCCACGGATGGAATTGCGAATGAATGGCATCGCGTACATATTGGCAGTCGTGCTGTGGGTGGCGCAGGACTTATCATCATGGAAGCGACGGGAGTATCTCCCGAGGCGCGCATAACACCTTACTGTTTGGGCTTATGGAATCATCGCCAAGTTGAAGCGTTAAAGCCCATCACCGAGTTCGCAAAAGCTCACGGCGCCATTCCTGGAATTCAATTGGCCCACGCAGGTCGAAAGGCTTCAACGGATGCACCTTGGCATGGCGGTGGTTATTTAGAAAACGCACAAGGTGGCTGGAATACTTTGGCTCCTTCTGCAATTGCCTTTAAAGAGGGAGCGAAAGTTCCCACCGAATTAACTATCGCGGGCATGAATGAAATCTCTGACCAATTTGTGACGTCGACAAAGCTTGCTTTGGAAGCGGGCTTTCAAGTCATCGAAATACACATGGCTCATGGATACTTGATGCACGAGTTTTTATCTCCACTATCAAATCATCGTCGCGATGAATACGGTGGCAGTCTTGAAAATCGCATGCGCTTCCCACTTGAAGTGGCAAAACGTGTTCGTTCTATCCTCCCCGATAATCTGCCATTGTTCGTTCGCATTTCGGCGACCGACTGGGTGACGGATGGTTGGGATGAAAATCAAAGTGTGATCTTCGCAAGCGAACTTAAAAAACAGGGCGTTGATTTGATCGATGTATCTTCAGGCGGAAATGTTGCGAAAGCAAAAATCCCCGTGGGACCTAATTACCAAGTTCCGTTTGCAGAAAAAATCAAAAAAGGGGCTCACATCATGACGGGTGCAGTGGGTTTAATCACAGAAGCCGAGCAAGCTGATGAAATCTTAAGCAGCGAAAAAGCGGATCTGATTTTCTTGGCCCGTGCGACACTTCGTGACCCATACTGGCCTCTGCACGCCGCGCAACGCATGGGTGTCGAGATCGCGCTGCCGCCGCAATACGAAAGATCAAAATAAAGCGCTCATTTAAAGCAAAAACTCTTGAAAACAAGAGCAATTCAGACAAAGCTGGCGCGTCCTAGGAGAATTTATGAATAGAAAGCAACCTTTCCACAACTTCACAGTCGATCACATGACACTGCTTTTTGATCAAAAGCTTTATCCAATCATCTACGCGACTTTCCGTATTATCTTCGGAACGACTCCTGATGATCTTCTTTATGAAAAAAGATACACGCAAAAAGACACAGGCAAAGAAATGTCGATGACTTTCGCAACTCGCGTTGGTGAGTGGGAAGCAAATCAAAATCGTCAACTACACACGGTGTTTGCGATCGTTCAACCTTCTGAAGGCCCTACAGAATCATCTCACGTTCGTGAAATGTTGGAAGGTCATGATCAAGGCGCACATCTTCAACACGTTGCTTTGCGCACAACTGATTTGATCGCGTTCCACAAGTACGCTCAAGACCGTGGTGTTCAATTCATCACTCCAATCTTGACTGACGAAGCCGACAATTTGATCCAAGTATTCTCGGGCGAGTGGTTCTTCCCAGGCACAAAACAAACTGGTTTGTTCTTTGAATTCTTGCAAAGAAATCCAAGCACAACTGAATTGGCTGATCTTCAAAAAGCAAATGGTGAAACTTGGTTCCGCGATAAAACTTTCTTGGGTCTTTATGGTGAAAAAGAAGCAGAATACCAATCTGGTAAAGTCACTTCATTCTTGCCACCTGAGTTGTTCATTGAAATCTCGAACTACATTGGTCCAAAACAAGTTTGGCAAATCACTGAGCAAGATCTCGATAACATCGAGCAAATCATGCTTAAATACGGTCCTAACAAAAAGTAATTTTCTAAGAGGGATGAGTTCAGAAAACTCATCCCTCTTTTTTTGTCCTCACTTCTTGGTCTAGCCCTTAACAGATCCTTTGCACCCCAAATAGAAATACCTAAAATAAAACTCTGGGTGGGTAACAAAGAATGGCTGACTTAGAATCTCGCAGAGTGTTTTTGATCGCAATGAACGACCCTCGCGATACGACTCGCATCGAAGGCCTGGTAAAAACACACATTCGACTTGCTACGACCTTCACTGCTGCCGATGGACCTGACGTCCTTTTTAAAGCCGACAACGTCGTTCCCCATGTTGTTATTCTAGATTCCCAAATTTCTAAAACTAATGCGTTTGATATTACTGAGCAGCTCTTACGTAAAAAACATCGTATCGCGGTAATTTTGGTTTCCCCTTTGCCTGAGACAGAGCAATTCGTAAATGAAGTGGTCACAGGCCAAGTGCACATTCTGACTCGCCCGAACGAACATGAATTCAATCAACACTTAGCTCGCGCTTTGAATTGGATCACTCATGGTGACAATTCTAAATACAGAATTAAGTTTTTAGCTTCGGATCAAATTTTACTGAATGAAGGCGACAAAGGTGATTCAGTTTATTTAGTAAAACAAGGTAAGCTCACTGCTTATAAAAAATCAGGAGATCAAGCTATTGAACTGGGCACTATCTCTCCTGGAGAATTTGTGGGTGAAATGGCTTATATCAATGGTGAGGCCCGCTCTGCGAATGTAAAAAGCCTCACTGATTGTGAATTGATTGAAATTCCAAACGACTGTCTCGACATGGTGCTCTTCTCAAAACCCGCCTGGTCAAAGGCTTTGGTTAAAACACTCTCATCTCGTTTAAGAAAATCTAATACAGAAAAGGTTTAAATTTTCTGGTTAGTTCGTGGTAGAAAGGTTCCGTAAGGAGCTTATCATGGCATTTCGTTGGATCGGAAAATCAGCAGACGGCAACACAGTTACTCTTAACAAACTGGAAGGCTGCCCTATCACACCTCCAGAGTATGCGACCTCTGATTGGATGACACGCAATGCGGATATCGTTCGCCTTGCCTCTGTTCTTGATGTGGAAACAACGGGACTGAATCAAAACGACGACTCGGTTATTGAAATTGGTATCCGCCAATTCTTGTTCAATAAAAATACCGGCGAAGTTTTATCTTTAGGCAAAGCTTTTAATCAATTTCAAGATCCAGGTAAACCTTTGAGTGAAGAAATCAAAGAACTCACAGGCATCACTGACGAAATGCTTGCAGGACAAAAAATTGATTGGACCGCAGTTCACGAATTGCTTTTAGAATCTTCTGTGGTGATTGCACACAACGCACGCTTTGATCGTCCATTCATTGATCGCAAAGTAAAATCATCGACAGAAAAAATCTGGGCTTGTTCATTTAAGCAAATTGATTGGTCTTTAAAAGGCTTCACAAGCAGCAAGCTTGAACTTTTGAATATCTATCATGGCTTCTTCACCGATTCGCACCGTGCGATCAATGACGTCGATGCGTTGTTGTATCTTGTGAGTTTGTCGGACGCTTCTTCAGGCAAACCTTATCTGTTTGAACTTTTACAAAATGCCAAACGCCCGATGACTCAAGTTATCGCGAGCTCCGCACCCTTCGAGTCGAAAGATCATTTGAAAGGCCGTGGCTACAGCTGGGATAACACAAATCGCTTCTGGGCTAAAATTATCTTCCAAGATGAAGTGAAAACCGAAATGGTTTGGCTAGAAGACGTCGTCTACAGTGGCCCTTTTGCAGGGCTCACTCGCGATATCGCGCTTGTAGACGGATTCAAATCTTAAGACTTACAGAAGATCAAAGAACATACGCAAAGTGGCGTCAAGCATGACGCCCTCTGAAACTTTGATATCAGACTCTTTCGAAAGTTTCGCAATCGACGGATTGATATCTTTATTGAAAGTGTCTGTAAATGTCTGCGCTGTCGCGCGATCATCGACAACTGCTACGATCTCACCTTCCACGCGCTCTGAACGTGGGTGCAAGTTATAACTTCCAATGATCACGATTTGATTATCAATCACCATGAATTTTGAATGCAATGTTGAACCTTTACGTTGGTAAACTTCCGCACCGATAGAAGCCATGCGTTTTGCACTTCTCATCATAGGTTGAGAAATAATTGCTTCATCCACGCTCATGTCTGAATTTGACAACACGCGGATTTTAACACCACGGCTGATTGCTTGAGTTAGCTCATGTTGCAATTCTGGGAACATGATCACGTAAGCATTTTCAATATCGATTGATGTTTGCGCACCACGGATCGCCTTCAACATCGACATCATGATTGTAGAGCCCGTTGGTTTTTCTGCACTTGGCATGTACTCAACGAGCGATACAGGAATATTCCCGCCCGTGATTTGAGATTGAGCAGTCGACATCGGTTGAAGTTTCAAGTTATGCCACTTGATTTGTTCGTTCCAAAGTTTTGCGAAAAGCTTATTGCCTTGATTCACGAAATCACCCGTCGCGTAGAAATCAGTATCACGCCAGTGATTTTTAGGATCACCCGCTTTGTGTGAATATGTATTTCCTGGATTCAAACCACCTGCGACCATGTAAGTGCCATCAACGATCATCATCTTACGATGTTGACCTACGAATGGAATCGTTGGATGAAACCAACGCATGACCGGCACGCCCGCCTTTTCCATTTCTTTTACCGCTTGGCTATAACCTTTTCTGCGATTCACTTGACCATCCACCATCAAACGCACTTTCACGCCTTGATTGTGTTTGCGGATAAGCTGATCTCTCAACTCATTGCCCGTTTCATCATCCAGAACTGCCCATGTAGCAAGGTCGATGCTCTCCTTGGCATTGTCGATCAAGACATCACGTTTTGCGAATGATTGCGGACCGTCTACAAGGATTTTAAATTCTCTTGCTCGTGCCGGACTTGTTTCTGCCAAGTCGTAAAGCTCAGACATGTATCTAGAATCTTGCACGTCGTTTTTAAACGGCGCTCTGCGAGCTTCTTCCTGAGCATCCATTCTCAGCTTCATCCAACGAGATAGATCCTTCCACTCAAGGTATTTGATATTTGGATATTTTTTTGAAAGACCACGCATCTCGACCAGCATTCTTGCTGCCTCTTCAGCGATTTGCATCCCGAGATCTACAGTGTCTGCAGGCACGTCACGGATTTTACCACCGATGACCGGAAGGATCTTAGCAATCGTCAGATTGTTGGCCATGAAATCATCGAATGAGTTCGTGTTAATTGTGAATGCTAGATATTCAAGCCACAGTTTTTCGTATGTCGTTGTACCACGCTCTGATAGATCCTGAAGGTTTTTACCGATAGGCGGTGCCCACTGAGTTTTGAGGCCTTCTTTGCCCGTTGGATCCTTCGGTGTTTGCTGTTTTTTGGGAGCTTTCGCTGCCGGCGTTTTCGAGCCTGGATCATGAGAAAGCTCACGAGCTTGAACCGGAACCACGGGAGTGGCAATAAGCCCTGTCGCGAGGACGCCTGCTAGGAAGGTGTTTAAAGTTTTAACAGGTGCCGCTTTAAGGGAGTTTTTCTTCATCTGAAACCTCATATAAACGTGGGAAATTGATTCGAGGTTTAGGTAGCAAGTTTTGGGCGCGGGGGGTGCGTTTTGGGAGGAGGAAACTGAGTGGTAGCGTTCGGTTTCTGTCTATTTTAAATTTGGTATTGTAGGAACGGTAACGCAAGTGAATACCGAAGCGGGAATTTTAGTTGGTTACGAAAATCAGGCTGCCGCCCTTCAGGGAGTTGATGACGAAATCTCTTTGGGCCAATGAGACTGCTGGGCAGCCGAAGCTTCTTCCCTGCAAAACTGATTCGTCTCTCACGTAGTCTGCGCCGTGGATCACTATTGCTCGCTCTCGCGCGTTTGAGTTTGTTGGGGATAGACCGTCCAAGCGTAATGAATAGCCGTGTTTTCCTGAATAGGTTTCGGCTGCCAAATAGTAGCCTAACGAGGTTGCGTTTGAGGATGGCACATTGCTGAATTCAAGTGCTCTGCCCGTGTGTTTTTGATCAGAGCCTCGACCGTGTGACACGTGCAAACTTGTTACTTGGCCGCTCTTCATGTCGATGATATGAAAACGGTTTTTTGAAGACGTCTTAGAGTAATCAATCACGGAAATAAAGTTCTTGTTTGTGAATTGATCGCCGTGACGCTCGAAGTATTCTAACGCTTGTGCCAACGCTTTTAGCGGAACTTGCTTGTTAGGATCTAGGAATGAATATTTTTTGGCTAAAGTGTATTTGGTGTCACTAACCGCAATCTGACTTTGCAAAGCCAGCTGCTGCGAACTGATTTTGGTTTTTTTGCGTGACGGGATTTTCGCCTCACCCCCACTGTTCGCGTGTGCATATTTACCCAAGAAGAAAAATTTAAAAACCAAAACTGCTACCACCATCACGAACAGTTTTTTAGTCACGCTCTTCTCCCAAAGAAAATTTCATTATCCCAAAAACGGCTTCGGCACATCTGCTTAGACACATAGACAGCTGACAATGAAAACTCATGTCCCCTCACAAAATTCTATCGAAAGAACCGACAGCCTACACAGAAAACTACTTAGGACTCGTAATACAAACCTTAGGTCCATGAACAAACTGAAATTGATTTTTTCCAGACCAATTTTATACATGACCTTGACGTTTGAAAAAGAGACTACACTTTTACTATAAGTATCTGCGCTCTCATGGCGCGGAAGAAATGAGGTCACATGTCTACCGCAAATCTTGGATTTACACCCGTGATTCCTCTTCGTAACACCGTCCTGTTTCCACAGGTCACGATGCCTTTACGCGTAGGTCGAGAGCGCAGCATTGCAGCTCTTCAGAAATCATTGGCTGAAAATCACTGGATCGTTTTATTAACTCAGAAAAACCCAGACAGCCCCGCCGAACATATGGAAGATATGTACAACGTCGGGACACTGGCAAAAATCGAATCCTTCCGCATGGATGAAGATGGAAGTTACAGTATTTTTGCAAAAGCTCATCAACGCGTTCGCGTGACAGAGAGCCACACAAAAAACGGTTTCTTTGAAGTGAAATTTGAACACCTGGCTGATGTTGGAGAACTTGATAAGAAAACTGAACAAGCGCTCTTCGACAGTTTGCTGCAATTAAGCGACGATTTATTGCGTTTAATTCCAGGAAACACACGACCTGTTTCAGAATCAATTCATGAAATTCATGAGCTTCCTACGTTGGTGCATGTGTGCTCGGCGTACTCAGATATTTCTGTCGAAGAAAAACAATCTCTTTTAGAAATCACTAATCTTAAAGACCGTTCGCTAAAACTTTTGGACTTGATGCAAGCGTTGAAAGAACGCCTTAAAATCCAAAAAGGTATTAGAGAAAAGCTGACTGAAAACTTTCAGCAAGGTCAAAAAGAAAGTATTTTGCGCGAGCAAATGCGCGTGATTAAAGAAGAGCTGGGTGAAGGCGACAACGATGACATCGTCGTGAAGCTGAAAGAAAAAATCGCGCAAGCCCAATTACCAGAGGAAGCAAAAGAACTGGCTGAAAACCAAATTAAACGCATCGAAAACACGAACTCAGCTTCGCCTGAGTATCAAATGATTCGCACGCATTTGGAATTGATGGCGGCCCTTCCTTGGAGTCAGTCTTCTGAGCATTCAGAAATTGATTTGGATAAAGCTGAAGCGATTCTAAATGAAGACCATTTCGGTTTGGACAGAATTAAAAAACGCATCCTCCAACACTTAGCTGTGATGAAAATGCGTAAATCTGCTCAAGGTTCGATCTTGCTGTTCATTGGACCTCCCGGCGTAGGTAAAACCTCACTTGGAAAATCCATTGCAAGAGCTCTCGGTAAAAAATATGTGCGCGTGGCTTTAGGTGGCGTGCGTGATGATGCGGAAATCCGTGGTCATCGCAGAACATATATCGGCGCTCTTCCAGGTCGTATTATTGCCGGCATTAAAAAAGCTGGTGAAAACGATCCTGTCTTTATCCTGGATGAGATTGATAAATTAACGCGTGGCTATGGTGGCGATCCAGCGAGTGCGATGCTTGAGGTCTTAGATCCTGAGCAAAACACCAACTTCCAAGATCACTATCTGGATACGCCGTTTGATTTGTCTAAAGTGTTCTTTATCGCAACAGCCAACTCATTAGAGGGAATTCCACTTCCGCTTCTAGATCGTATGGAAGTTGTCGACTTGAGTGGTTACACGATAGACGAGAAAAAACAGATCGCGAGAAAATATCTCTGGCCGAAACAGCTTAAAGAGCACGGCTTGAGTGAAGATAAATTGATTTTGACTGAAGAGGCTTTGAACCAGCTCGTTTCACATTATACTCGTGAAGCAGGCGTTCGAGATCTCCAACGCAAAGTCGCTGCGATTTGTAAATTTATGACACTAAAAATCGTCAAAGAAGATCCAACCGCGATTCACGTCGTGGATGCGAAAGATCTGGAAGACATTTTTGGTTCAGAAAAATATTCTTCGGACTTAATTGAAAGTCTTTTACCTCCTGGAGTCGTGACGGGTCTAGCCTGGACACCAGTGGGTGGTGACATTCTCTTTATTGAGTCAGCAGAGATGCGTGGCACGGGTCAGCTGCTCTTAACAGGGCAACTCGGTGATGTGATGCAAGAGTCGGTGAAGATTGCTCTGAGCCTGCTTAAATCACGCTTGCCACTCGTAGATCCACTCTTGGACTTTAGTAGAAAAGACATTCACGTGCATGTACCTGCGGGTGCAATCCCGAAAGACGGTCCGTCTGCAGGGATTACGATGTTAACGTCACTGGCTTCGCTATTACTGCATAAACCAGTGGATCCTAAGGTTGCTATGACGGGTGAGATATCTCTGCGTGGCAGCGTTATGCCGGTCGGTGGGATTAAGGAAAAAGTCATCGCAGCACATCGTGCTGGTGTTGAAGAAATTATTTTGTGTAAGAAAAATGAAAAGGATTTGAAAGAGATTCCGGAATCAATCCGTAAAGATCTGAAATTCCATTTCGTTGAAGACGTTAACGAGGTGATTAAAATTGCATTGGGTGTTGAACTTCCCCTTCAACAACACTTGCAATTGGCCCCGCCTCCTCCACATCAAGGAAAGACCGCCTCAATGTAGGGCGGTCTTTTTCTGAATCGGGGGCTTCTGACTAAAGTTGTTCAACATACATAGGGTTGAAGTAACGAATGTCGTGGCCTCCGTGTTTTTTCATCAAATCTGCCACTGCATCTTTTTGTTCTTCCACACGTGTGGGCACTGCTAACATGTGATGTCCGAGCTTTAATTCCATATCTGCTTTTTCGACCAACTCCCACTCACCTGTTCCGAAAAACTTTTGCGACATTCTTATAAAACGCGCGTAGAGACCATGATGGGTGCCGCTGAGGTCCACCACCTGGAGTCCGTCCTCCCCTGCTAGTTCATCAATTGAATCATTGTCGAATTCAAAGCCCGATTCAGAAAGATCTTTAAGAAAACCTTTAACTTGTTCATCAGAATCGAAAAAACCCGCTGTGTGATTAGTCGGATAATTCAAAAATTGTGAGGGTCCTACTACCTTATGCATAATTGCCTCCTCTTATTCAAAACATCTCTATTTTCTCTCTAGTCCGCGTAAATCCCGAGTGAACAGTTTGCAATGAACCAGACCTGCATTCGAACTTGCATTGTTACTATGCAGTTGATAAAGATTTTTCTATTCATCCACAGGAGATACTCGATGCGACTTTTAGCGATAGCCTTAGCATGTCTTTGCTCGTTCACATTTCAATTGGCTTCTGCTAAATCGATTCGCGTTGTGACAGGCTCTGGTATGAGTTCGGGATCTTGCGATGGGCGCACGGGAAACTCATGCATCTCCGGACTTCAGTTCTTGGCGACAAACGATGCTGAGAGGGATGCAAGTCGCACCTGCAAAAGATCTTACAACGGTCGTCCCATTGAAAACTCCCGCTCGTGCTCAGCAAACTGCAGCCCCAGTTACATTCCTCCCTACGGACCACCAGCCTACGTCAACTGCCGCGCGCGTTGTAACATGAACTGCGAAGTAAATTAGCAAAAAAATACAGGTAAATTATCTCAGTGCAATCTGTGTTAAGATAAATTCAAATCGGGACTGTTTTCCTACAAGTTCCAACCTTCATGCCTTTCCTTTCCCTTCATAAGCATATGAAATTGTCTGTAGATGAAAACCGACTTTAACGTCGAACCTATGACTCTCTCAGGGAAAGGAAGATTCAATGGAACCAACTACACGTAACATTCGTAATGAGGCTTCTTCACTAGCAGACACAGCTGCAGACAAAGCAAGAAGCTTGGCTAACGGCGGCTTAAGCCAATTCCAAGACCGCGCAGAAGATGTGTACCACGATCTACAAAAACGTGCTCGCGAAGGCATGGACGTTTCTGAAGACCTAATCAAATCTCACCCATTCTACGCAGTGCTTGGCGCATGCGCAGTGGGCTTTATCTGCGGTTCTCTTATCGGTCGCCGTCGCTAAGAAATTTTAACTTGAAAGACCTTGGCATAAAAACCAAGGTCTTTTTTTACCTAAAAGATGTAGGAGCAAATAATTATGTTTAAGTGGCTAGGCTTAGCAGCTTCATTTCTTATTGGCCGAATGAATCATCCCGCAAAAGCAAGCGGATTTAACTTCAATATCAAAGATGTTTCCATGGAAGTATTCTCTGGAATTACTCAACGAGGTCGTCGTTATGTGACCTTGGGATTGCTAGGTTTTGGCTCAATGCTACTGGCCTGCGCTGGAATTCTTATTGGAATTTTGAATGCGACAACTCAGTACGATACGACCGGCCGAGTGCTTTTCACGTCAACATTCGGTGCTGGTGTATTCATGACTTTGATCGCAGCTGGAACTTTTACTTGGGTGTTCATGAAAGAATGGCCACGCACGCAGCACGTGAAAGCGAAAGTCGAAGTTAAACAAGAACCACGTGTAGCACCTGTGACGGGACTTGAATCCGCCTTATCTGCGTTGATTATGGATTTCGTGCAAGAGCGCGAATGGAAACGTCAACAGCATTTTGCGCGCAACGAATCAGTCCGACCGGAGCGTCACCAACGTGAACGCCCTGAAGAAGGCACTTCTGAAGTTCGTCACTAATTTGTAAACGCAAAACACTTTTCAACACAAAGAACATACGTTAGGCTTTCAATTAACAGGTAGGTTCTTTGTGTACGAAAAGCTAGTGAGAAATAAGTATTTTGTTGGCGGCATTTTCATCTTCGTTCTTTCCGTCGCATTTCTTTACATCAATCTCCCTTTTTTAGTTCCTTTAGTACTGGCTGGTATCTTCGCTTTGGGCTTAAGCCCTTTCATTGATAAACTCGCTAAGAAATTTAAAAAAACACACACGTTCACGACGATTACGGTTTTAGTAACTGGCTTTGCGCTGTTCTGGATTCCGTTAGCCATCGCGGTTTACCGTCTTGTGGTGATTCTATCGAATCCAGAAACACTTCAATCAGACACATGGACGGGACCGTTTAACGCCGTCAAGAATTTTGCTCTACAAAAAATCACAACAGTTTCTGAGTTCTTCGGATTCGATATCGCAGCCCCTGTTCAAAACATGGCCGACAATTTTTTGAAAACTGGCGGCAATATGGTTCTGGCTTTTTCTAGTCAATTCATCACAGAACTGCCGGAAGTATTCTTGGTGTCGTTTGTATTTACGATTGCCCTGTTTTCATTCTTGTTACGCGCAAATCGCATCGGCCGCTTCGTGCGTCGATACAGCATCTTTGATGAAAAGATTACGGACGACATTTTGCACGTCACACAGAACGCTTGTAAGATGACTTTGTTCTCTACATTTGTGATCGGTCTGATTCAAGCCGGTATCATTGGCTTAGGCAGTTTGATTTTCCAACAAGGTGATTTCTGGCTAGTTGTGACGATCACATTCTTTGTGAGCTTCATCCCTGTGATTGGCGCGGCACCTATGGGCTTCTTGCTGAGCTTACTTGCATATCTTCAAGATAAGCCTGGAGCAGCCATTGGTTTATTTATTATTGCCTGTGTTGCAGGAAGTATTGATAACGTTTTGAAACCGATCATGGTCGGCAATAGCGGTGAGAACAATGTTTCTGCGATCGTGTCGTTTACATCTGTTGTGGGAGCGATCATCGTGATGGGGCTCCCAGGATTGATCCTGGGACCCGTTATATTAAGTCTATTTGCTGGACTGACACCGGTGCTGATTAAGTATCTGCGATCAGATACTACAAGCACTGATAGCTAAGATCGTAGCTGCCAACAGGAAGATTTTGGTCGAAAATGATTTTCGCACCTTGAACTTCGTAAGAACCCGAGTAAGCAGCACCGTTCAATTTCACTTGAACAGAAGAGCGTGCATCACCTTGTGGTGCACAAGTTAAAGTGATGAACTTCGTCATCTCTTGAACACTTTGTCCCATGCCTGACAATTGACTGCCGTAATCAGTCGCACACACGTCACCGATGATAGCGCCACCGACTGTGCCAAGACCTGTTAATGCAGACATCTTCTCGTAAACCTTACCGTAAGTAGCACCGTAAGTTTGCTTACAGATTTTATCGTCTGAACGAGTAATCACTGAATGGAACGCAAAGTTTTTACCAGACCAAGTTTTCTTCACAAGAGCCACAAGATTCTCTGGGATGTTTTTGTCAGCTTTTGCTGATTCATCTTCATCTGAAATCAAAACAACTGCTAACGATGCACCATCACGGAAGAAGTCTTTATTAGCAGACGCAGTTGAAGAAACTGATCTTTCAATTGCACGGTAAGTGACGTAGATACCTTGCTCTGAAGCAGAACCCGTTTCAGATCTTTGAAGTGTATCACCCAAAACTTTTTGCGCTGATTGCAATCCCATTGCTGGAGTGATCACGTATTGATTTGAAAGACCTGCTAACTTCACGAAACGACCATCACCATAAGTAGAGTTCGTTGGATCTGTTGTCGTCACTGCGATCTTATAGTCAAGACCATCAATTTGCTTCATGAAGTTGCTCATACGAGCAGCCATACTTTTTTGTTCGTATTGCATTGAAGCCGAGTTGTCGATGACGAAAAGAACATCCACTTTGTTCTCTGCTTTCACAAGATAGTTTTGGCTGATACCACGATAAATTGGTTTCACAACCCATGTGATGTTTTTCGTCGTTTGGTTGCCCAATACGTCAGAAGCAATCACATCCAAAGAGTATGAACCCGCAGCTTGCGCCGGCATCACAACTGAACCTGCACCATTTTGCAGATTGCAATCACGATCTACACCAGCACCTACTGATTTCACTTTACAAGCACCAACACCTGCACCAGCGTCCTGGACAGTGAAATCAAATGTTGTTGAGTTGCCTGCAACATATGTATTTGCAGAAGCCGCAGTGATCACAACTACTGGAGCCACGTTATCAACATTGATACGCGCTGTCGTACACTCAGAAAGTTGTAAATCGTAATCTTTAAATTGGATAGAAACTGGTTGGCTGCCAGCGCCTGCCAATTCAATATCAGCAGAAGTTGCATACGGCACCCACTCACCACAACTGCAATCAGCCGTGTTGCTGATTTTCATGAAGCGAGATTGTTCGCGTGCGATTTGCAAAGAAACTTTTTTAACAGCCGTGTATGGAGCACCGTTGTTGATTTTCAATTCACCTGCGAAAGCATGGCCAACTTGGAATGCTTGGCATGCGTTGATATCATCGCCGCCGCCACCTGTTGATGGAGTCGTGTCAACTGGAGTCGTTGTTTCACCTCCACCAGTCACACCACCTGGTTCGTTGCTGCCAACTTCAGTGTTACCACCAGTAGAACCGCCGTTGTTTTCACTGCCATCTGTGTTACCGCCAGCGTTGCCGCCGCCGTCTTCTACGCCCGATGAGCCATTACTGCCCTCGTTCGAACCCGATTCTGATCCAGGAACTGTTGTTACAGGATTTTCCAAACAACCGCTTACTGAAACAAGAAGTGCGGATAAGAGTAATGCCTTCATCACCATAGTTTTCATTTCGTATGACCTCGCTATATAACTAGCTTGTCGGATGTTTTTTCTCCTCTCAACATAAACACAGACAGGTGATTTACAGGTGAAAAAGAAGTCGACGAAAAAATGAAAATCTAAATTTCGATCGCTGTCGAAATTTTAGTGATGCAAAATAGACCAGATTTAATGTTTGAGAAAATAGTAAAAAGATTGATCAAAACCGGCACGAAATGCCCTTAAAATATTTTTAAGAGCATTTTTACAGCAATGATTCAGATTAAGACGTGTCCTTATTCTACGGTTTCGAAGTGCAAGGGAATATTCAGAATCTCTTGAGAGTTGATCTTTTTTCTCAAAGAATTTTGAAGCTTCGTGAGCTCTGTTTGGCGCGGATACTTCAATCGGAATTCCGCAATGTCAGATAAAGTTTGCGCACGGAAATCACCATAGTCTTCTGGCAAACGAATGCCCGTAAATTCGTTGAGCTCCATGGCTCTGACAGCCCAAAGATTCAACTGCAAAAGTTCATACGGATGCAGAGATGTTGTGCGTACACGGATCTCTTTAAGCTTATCAATGGAGGCTTCGATCAAATCGCGTGCCGGTAAAAGCTGCTTCGCTTGAATTAGCAACGCAGACTTCTCAAGCATCACACGCACGGCCATAAAGTGATAAGGGAACTCATACACTCCGTCCTCAAGGGCTTGATCTTGTGCACGACCTAAATAGTCGAGTAAAATATCTGCTCCAATGAGTGAGCCATTGTCTTCTTGTGCACGTTGCCAAGCACCCACATAACTGCCCAGAGATTTATACCAACTATCCAATCCTGGCATACGCGATGAATGCGTCACCCCCACCAATTCAATCGGAGAGGGACCATTTGAAAGTCTTAAACCAACAAATGAAGATAAATTGGTTGGATATGTTTCTTTCAAACTCATCCAGAATTCTTGGCGCGCTGGAACCATAACGTGAGTTGCCGCCGTGTAGACTTTCGTAGTCGTGCGACCGAATGATCTCATACCGACGTAGAAGTCTTCATGACCGCTGAGCATATTCATCACCCAATGTGCATCAACTTGTCCCGCGTTTTCGGAAAGTTCACGCGTTACAAGATTCATACGAGCGTGACTCTCTAAAGTTTTGTTCATGCTGTACTCATAACCATCACGGGCAGTTGCTGGAGCAAAGAAGTGATTACTTTGCGCCATGAACTGATGTTGATTACGACGAGCGACAGCCACGTCATCACCGCTGATTTCGATGCTAGCAATTTCATCTGTTTTTGAATCAGCGATGAATATCGTCCAAGCGCCAAAGCCACGGGCTTTTTTTACCATCGCGACGGCTTCGTCAATGGTGTGAGCTTCAGACAAAACCTTATGTAACAATGCTGGCATAATATCAGTGCCGCCGCGATCTTGTTTCGCTTTCACACCTTCGGTGCGCAGTTCATGCAACGACGCCGTCAAGCCTGCAGAGTTAAATCCACTGATGCCGCCTGCGAAATGCAAACCCGCTGAAGCAAGGCCAGTGACTTTAATGCCGTTATTTTCTTGAATTAAGATCAAGGGATGTTTTTCAAAATAGCCGAGCAAACCTGTATCAAAATTTCTTCCTAAAACAAGTGCTCCATCCTTGGAGTGAGTTGCCGACGACGCCACACCGGTGCAACCCAGCTTCAATCCCTGTAAGCCAGAAACTAATTTTCTAAATCCATTTTCAATTCCATTAAGAACTAATTTTCCACCACAAAGACCCAAGACAGTTTTCTTGGCTTTCGATGGATTCTCTTCAAGATCTTTTTGGAGAGTGTCGGCAAATCCCGAAAACTCTACCATGTAGTTAAGATTTTCAAATTCACTCAAAGTCACGCGACTGCCCGCCTTGACCATGCCTTGATGCATGCGGCGGAGTCCTTCGCGGAATTCTGTCGAACTTGATTTTTTATATTTATCAATCACGCACTCTTTAATCGCTAACAATCTTGGTAAGTCTTTTTGCGGGACATCAGCAAAAGCGCGATTGGTTTTAGTGCGAATACCGTTTAGGACACCATCTTCAATTTCATTTCTTAAGAAAAGCCCGTGATAGTATGCTGTCTTGTCATAGCGACCGTGTAGGTCTAATACATCAACACTTTTCATCACACCGGGAAAAGAACAACGGAAATGTTTTTGACCGTCAAGCTCTTGAACCTTCACACAGTCTGCAAATGAAAATGCCGGAAAAAGAAGTGCTAGAAAAACCAAACCTGATTTCACAAAACCCCCGCAACAATACGTAGTCCGTAAATAAGAAATCCACTGCAAACCAAAAGCTCTAAAGGGCGCTCAATGCGTTTCATGAGGTCTTTGGCCTGCCCGACAACCCATAGGAAAACGAAAAATGAAATGACGAATGCTAAGAAATAGCCGCCCATCACAAAGACTTTCGATCCCTGCTGATCGAGTGGCAGCATTCCAACAAGACTTAAATAAATTAATAAGACATTAGGATTCGAGACAGTGAGAGCAAAGACCCGACCGGGTCCAGTGACCAAGCCCTGCTCCGCACCGTCTCGAAAATTCTTTTTTAAACCAAAAAGACCTTTTACAGCGAACCACAAAAGAGCGGCTGCTGTAATGATCTGAATACTTTTTTGCAACCAAGGCAGTTGCAAGAATGGAGTATTCAATAACCACAAAGCGATTAGAAAAAACAAAATATCCCCGCAGATCAGGGCCAAAAGTTCTTTCCATGGCGTGCGCCCGTAATGCAGGCGCAACTTCATGAGATTAAACGTTGATGGTCCCGGAGTGAGCGCAGACAAAATGCCGACTCCAATCACTGCTAAAATCATTGCAAAACCTCTGTCGGAGCCGGGAAGTTATTATGCATAAAATCCAGATACTCTTCCGCAGTTTCAAAAGTCGTTTTCATTTTGAATTGACCCCGATCTCGGTTTTTCTCAAAGTACGCTTGCAAGTTTCCAGAGTTCATCAATCGAACTTGGGCTTCTGCCAACACATTGACCTCGCGGCAATCCATGTAATCCGGATTGAGCTCTGACATTGTGTCGTCCATAATTTTTCCTAATTTTTTCGTACATTCATTCACCTCATCCGACACGAACAGTGTCCAATGATAAGAAGTCTTGCCGGCTTCTGTACTTGGAGAAAGGAAGAAATGGCGAATGTCGATATTAGCTTTAGTTTGGGTTTTGATGACCGTATCGAGAATTTGATCGTCCGATACTTTTTCAGCAGCTAAATTCATGCCGGTATTTTTACGACCGACAAATTCAAAAACAAGATCTCCGTCAACCTCTGTGAAAGTCACAACGTCTTTCATCGCGTAATGGATAAATCCATTTGGAGTGCCGACATTGAGATAGTAAGGAGTGTTCAAACGTAAATTCTGAATACCATGACGCAGTTTTGGATTTTCGACCGACGTGAAGCTATAAAGTAAATCGGGATTAAGGAAGTATCTTTGCGTCTTGCCGTCAAAGGCATCGAACGGCAAACCAATCGGTGCTTCCGTTGAAGCATAAAGTCCGTAGTAAGAAACTTCATGACCGACCAGGCGATCAATACGCTCTTGATATTGTTTAATCGGCGTTGCCGCATAAACGAAAAGTCTTAAGTTAGGCCAGATTTCGCGGATTTCTTTTTTGCCCGTTCTTTCAAGAACTGCTTCTAAGATCGAAATCAAATAAGTAGGAATACCGCTGATGATTTGAATGTCTTCATTTAATGCTTCATCGATCAACATGTTGATCTTTTGATCCCACTCAGAAACGTTCAAAATCGCAGCTGATGGAAAAGTGCTTTTCTTCAATGCTTTTGGAACACGCGTTCCCAAAATCCCAGAGATATAACCATGTTTAATTCCATGATCAGAATAGAGATACGGGTCAGATCCAAAAGTCAGACGACTGACGTCCAAAATATTGATTTGATTTTCTAGTTTACTTAAACGACTCGCGACGCGACGTTGAGATTTTACGAACAAATTGATCATGCGTTCATTATATGGAACGCGCTTGGAATTCTTACCTGAAGTTCCTGAAGAAAGCCCTACATAGCTGACTTCACCCTTAAACATCACATCTTTGTGACCTTGAATTGCACGCTCAACGAAAGGTGCGTAGTCTTCAAAGTTCCAAACCGGGATGTGCTCCACATATTCAGTGTAGTTGCGGATGTATTTCAATTTAAGTGCCTCGCTGATTTCCGTACCGGCAAGTTCACTTCTGAAGCGCAAAAAGTTTTTCGTTTGGCGCTCATAGAGCTCAGCTCTACTCTGAGGCATAAAGTCAGAGTATATTTTCAAGTAACGACGACCGATTTTCTTGGCAACGCTCTCAACTGTGATCATAAAAACTCCTCCGTGTATGAAAGAGATCCTACGATTGAAATTAGAACCTGTCTGTCTAACCTCTTGACAGCTAAAGGGAATATTTGTCTAAAGCGATGGCTTCTATTGACAGAAACGCAGGATATTTGTCAAAGTGCTGCCAGGTTACATTACCGGGTCCACTTACTGGTAACGAGGGAGTAGCATTTATGTCTACAAAATCGAAAGAAGAAATTTACTTTGCAGTTTGCAACTCGATCCTCAAGCTCGAAGTTGAAAAAGGTAATTTGAAGTGGACCCTATCGGATATCTCACGCGAGTCTGGCGTGACTCGCTCTTTGATTTACTATTATTTTGGTAAAGAAAAAGAAGTGATCTTAGAAGAAGCCTATAAGTTCATTATCGACATCTTCTTCACGGGCGGCAAACACGGCCTTGGTGTCAAAGACCGCATCAAAAAAGCCGTATCAGATACGCAAGCCATGCCTTACTTACTTGTGCTTTATTACCTACAAAGAAATCAGAACACGACCTTTGGTCGAATGATTAAAAAAGCTGAACAGCTTTTACTTGAGCACCTTCAAAAAGATTACCCCGAGATGACTTCGAACGACATCTTAAGCATTTACTTGATGGAGCTTGGAGCTATTGTTTTCCAGCTGGATCCTGCAAAGTCGGATGAATTGTTCGCGGCTTATACAAGAAAATCGGCGGTATATACTTAAGCAGGAAGGCATAGCCTTTTAAGTAGCCCCACAAGCCCGTCACAAGAATTAAACCATCAAAGGGTATTCTGAAGCGGGCTTCTGATTTAAACAGCCACATCGTCAAGAAGAAGCCTAAGAAGTAGGACAACATCAAACCCTCTTCCTTTCGGAACCTCGACCAACCCAATAAGAAGAATAAAATAAAACCCGGCATGACGACGATTCTGTAAGTTGCAGCTGACACAGCTTCACCAACTGGCATCGACATCGATATCGGCCAAACGGGATTTCCAAAAAACACGTAGTAGATGTAGCGGAAACTTTCTGGTAGCACGGAAGGATTATGTTTCACGCACTCAATCCCCTGCTTCCAGTAATAAGCTTGATCGCTGAATGGGACGGACCACGTTTTTTTTGCGCGTTCACCGATGAAATTGAAGAGTGGTGAATGCCATCTCCCTGATGGAGATGAATTGTCCTTCCATGGACACTTACCTTCTACAAAGTTCAAGCCACCTGCGCTCGAAGAAATAACTGGTTTACCGTAATACGAATATGACAGTGTCGCGTGGATCGCGATGATCGCAAGACAGCCCGTCGCGAAGGATGCGAGCCACGTGATTTTTTTCGCAAGCTTCCACTTTTGCCAAAACACCCACAGCGAAAAAAATATCACCACGAACGGCGCGATACCCTTCATGTAGAACGCGAGCATAAACGCGGCCCCTGCATTGAAGAGCCAAAATGTTGAATTTTGATTTCGGAATGCTCTTAATAAAAGATAAAAACTGAGCAGCATCAGAAAACCATAGATAGGTTCAGCCAACGCAAAACCAGCAAACCAAATATTTTGCGCATTGAAAAGTGCTAACACTGTCGTCAGGATCACGGCCATCCATTCCCGCTTTAAAACTCTTTTTGCAATGAGGTATACAAGAACGACGGAACCTAAACTCAGGAATAGCTGTGAAAGTTTAAAAGTCCAGAGCGCTCCCCCGCCAAGCTTCAAATGCAATGCAAGCCAACCATTCAATCCTGCAGATTGAAAGAAGTGCGACATTTTAAATTCACCATCGAGAATTTGCTGAGCGTGAAGCATATAGCCCCACATGTCTGAAAAAATATTGGCCTCTGCAGGAACGGAGATGAAAACCGTCCACGTTCTCCACAGTGCACCCGCAAGCCAGAACGGTAAAAGATAAATTTCCTGATGCAACAAGCGCCAGATTAAAAATCCCAAACCCAAGCCAAGCGCAAGAACGCAAGCGAGCAGATATCTATTTTGTGCTGAAGGATAAACAAAAGTGTCGAGATTAGCGCCATCAAATCCCATGGCGCGGATTTTGACTTCTTTCACACCCTTCATCGCGAGTGTGAAGTTGCCTGTGTAACGGCACTCTTCATCTTCGTCTTCAATGCGATCCACGCGATCGTTGTCGAACATAACGATCGACGGACAACCTATAGTAGAGACTGAGAAGTTTTTATGAAGCTGTGGATTCCACTGATCTTTGCGGGAATTTCCGGGATGCAAATAACGAAGACCGAAAAGGCTCGCTAAAACCAGAACAACCGAAAGCAGAGTGATCACCCAAGAAATACGTTTTTGCATAGGTTGTGAGTTAACAAGCCCAGAACTTTACTTTCAAACTTCAAAAACGTAATGACGGATAATTAATGTTTGGTTGGTTTAACGGGATTTTAATTTCATTGAAAAAAAGCCTGCTCATTCATGAACAGGCTCTGTATCGAAAACAAGTGGTTTAGACTGGCTTTTATCTAGGAGCTTCGGCCCAAGATTCCGACAACTTCAGACATTCTTGGGGAGTCATTTTGGAAAGAAGCGTATTACCTCCAACTCCGAAATGATAAGAAAGCTCTTGAGGTTTCACGGAGACGTCTTCTAGGCGAATGAGGGCACATTCATCAGACCAAATAATCACCGCGAGTTTAGTTTTATAGGCAACCTGGACACTAAGTCCGCCATTCTTTTTTATAACTTGATTGAGTTCTGTGGTTTGGTAATCGCAAGCGCCGGGACCATAGTTGTGCTGACTGAAAGACTGAAAATATTTTGTGGTTAATCCCTTAGGCATCTTCCAATCAATTGTTAAATCACTTTCACCCCAGAACTCATCTTCTCTACAGCTAAAAGATAGGTCGGAACTTGGAATTATCGCATTGAAATTTCCTTCGGACTGAATTTTTTCTCGGGTGATATATCCGTTGGCCTGAGCATAACTGTGACTTGAGAGCATCAAGGATATTAAAGTTAAAAAAACATTTTTCATGGGAACCTCCAACTTCAAGTCTTTTACAGAATTTATTTAAATTATAAAAATATATAAATTAAATAGGAGCTATGCCTTTCCTGTATGAATAAACTAACTTACTCTCTTGGAGCTTGTCGGTATTATCTTTTGGTCATCAAGGGAATGTCTTCAAAACAACGTCTGTTCAATAACGCATTGATTAACCGACGGGAATTTTGCGATTGAACTGAGCCCGCTTTTTTTCTCGCGTTACAGCACCGATGCGGGATTTTAAGAAATCAAAAAGGCGCTCGATGAGAGCGCCTTATAAAAGAGTTCAGCTAAACGACGAAGACGAGCCTTCGCCTGGCTGCGACTGCCGTCGCGAAACGCCGGAGACGAGCCTTCGCCTGGCTGCGACTGCCGTCGCGAAACGCCGGAGACGCGTCTCCGGCTTGCGTGACTACAACTTACGAATAAACGATTTAAAGAAATCATTCCCCTTATCATCAACGATGATAAACGCCGGGAAGTCTTTCACTTCGATTTTCCAAACAGATTCCATGCCCAACTCTGGGAAGTCGAGAACTTCCACTTTCGTGATGCACTCTTTACCCAAGCGCGCTGCTGGGCCACCGATAGAACCTAAGTAGAAACCACCATACGTCTTGCATGATTCAGTCACTACCGGGCTGCGGTTTCCTTTACCAAGCATCAACATCGAAGCACCCAAGGCTTGGAATGTCGGCACGTAAGGATCCATACGCTCTGAAGTCGTCGGTCCGAATGAACCCGAGGCATAACCTTTTGGAGTTTTCGCAGGACCGGCGTAATAAACAGCATAGTTTTTAAAATACTCTGGAACTGGCAAACCTTTATCAACAATGTCTTTCAATTTCGCGTGAGCGATATCGCGCGCCACGATCATTGGGCCCGACAACATCACACGTGTTGCGACTTTTTGTTGCGACAACAACTTCAATGTTTCAGCAATCGGCTTATTCAAATCAATGCGCAGCTCTTCAGCAGCAGCATCATGAATATGATTTGGTAGATATTGTTCAGGATGAGCTTCTAATTTCTCAAGGAAGATACCATCACGAGTGATTTTACCTTTGATGTTTCTATCAGCCGAACAACTTACACCGACACCAATCGGGCAACTTGCACCGTGACGAGGCAAACGGATCACGCGCACATCATGCACGAAGTATTTGCCGCCGAATTGTGCGCCAATTCCTGTTTCGCGAGCCCATTGCTCCACTTTCTTTTCCATTTCAAGATCACGGTAAGCGCGACCACCATCGCTGCCTGAAGTTGGTAAACCATCAAGGTAACCAGCTGAAGCATACTTCACGACTTTCAAAGTTTCTTCCGCCGAAGTACCACCCACACACAACGCTAAGTGATACGGAGGACAAGCCGCGGTTCCCAAAGAGTTCAAAGTTTCTTTAACGAATTTCTCGAATGCCTCAGGATTTAAAACGGCTTTGGTCTTTTGATGTAAATAAGATTTATTCGCACTGCCGCCACCTTTAGCCATGAACAAGAAGTTATATTCTTCACCGGCCTCTGAATAGAGGTCAATTTGCGCAGGTAAGTTGGAACCTGTGTTTTTCTCTTCAAAGAATGAGATCGGCGCCATTTGTGAGAAACGCAGATTGCGTTTGTTGTAAGTATTGAAAATACCTTTCGACAGGAATTCTTTATCGTCGAAACCAGTGAAGACGCGCTCGCCTTTTTTACCAATAACAATCGCTGTGCCCGTGTCTTGGCAAGATGGGAATTCCATTTGCGCCGCGATGGTTGCATTTTTTAATAGATCCAAAGCGACGAAACGATCATTCGGAGAAGCTTCAGGGTCTTTCAAAATGTTTTCTAATTTTTGTAAGTGAGATGAACGAAGCAAATGGGAAACATCGCTGAGCGCTTCTGCTGCTAGCAATTCAAGAGCTGCAGGCTCTACAATCAGAACCTCACGGTCGCCGAGTTTTTCAATGCGAACGTGTTCAGAAGAGATTTTTTTGTATTCAGTCGTGTCTTTTTGTTTTTCGTAGAGTGGATGGTATTGGAAACTCATGATTGTCCTTCTAGCGTTCTCAGTTCATTTTCACTGCATGCTAGAAGATTTTAACCGCGTGCGCAAGCCTCGGCGGGGCTTTTAGGTGGGCTTGTTTTGCGTTGGTGGGACTTTTGGGCGCCGTGATCACGGCTTATTTTTTTAGAAGACGATTTCTCTTGCATGAGGATCGTCGGGAACCTGCCGAGGTACTCTGAAGAAACTTATGTGTCTCTTCTTGAGACTCAATCTATCGCCCTAGACCTATAAGCACAAACAGATAATATTTGTACTTTCCATAAGGTTTACTTATGGATAAACACCCGCCAATTAAAAGCGGCTACGGTTCCAAATTGGAATCCACCACACATCCCTAGAGAGAATTTTCCTGGTACCCGAAGCAAGTGATCAAACTTTTGCCAGAATTGTTTGCAGAAAGGGGACTTCCTAACCAAATCCTCAAATTCACTCTGAGATTCGGAAAATATATTCGCGCCCCCATTGCTATTCCTGGTAATTTCTTTTACTTTGACCGCGAAAAAGTAATTGGAGGTTCCCCCATGGCTTTATTGCTAGTGAGCTTGTCCCTTGCGGCAGTGGTTTTACTTTATTTCAAAAATAATCCACTGAACCACACTAAGAAGTTTATGTTCCGTCGCTTCGTAAACTGGTTCCCGCTGGGCATGACATATGCCTTCCTTTATATGGCTCGCTACAATCTGAATGTTTCGAAGAACGCCTTGGGCGACATGATGACGAAAGAACAGTTCGGTATCATCTTCGCCGCCGGAACAATCACCTACGGTTTCTCTTTCCTTCTCAATGGTCCGATCGTCGATAAAATCGGTGGTAAAAAAGGGATCATCATCGCGGCTCTCGGCTCTTCAATCATGAATCTTATTATGGCCGGCGCGACTTACCTTTACCTCATGGGTCGCCTCCATACGAACATGGTTGTCGTATTCTCGGTTCTGTTCGCACTGAACATGTTCTTCCAATCTTACGGTGCAGTTTCCATCATCAAAGTAAAAGCCTATTGGTTCCACGTACGTGAACGCGGTGTCTTTGGTGCGATCTTTGGTACATTGATTTCATTCGGTGTTTACTTCGCATTCGACTGGGGTGCTGCGATCGTTGAAGCTTCTAAACTTCACCCTGAAGGCGAATTGACTGCTTTCGGTCGATTCATTCAACACATCTTCGCTATCGACACAGGCACAACAAATGCAACTTGGTTGGTGTTCGCGATCCCTTCATTCTTGCTACTTTGCTGGGCTTTAATTGACTTCGTTCTTTTGAAAGACTCCCCAGAGCAAGCAGGCTTTGATAAATTCGATCCAGCTGATGCTTCATCTGGCGAAGACGACGACGTTCCAATGTCGATTGGTTTCTTGCTTAAAAAGATCTTCACAAGTCCTGTGATGTTAACGATCGCGTTGGTTGATTTCACTTCTGGCGTACTTCGTAACGGTATCATGCAATGGTATCTTGTTTTCGCGAATGAGATGAAAGGCGTCGACCAAGCTTTCTATGAAGGATCCCAATTCTTCATTAAAAACTGGGGTCTATTGCTTTGTATGACGGGTATCTTTGGCGGTTTCGCTGCAGGTATTGTCTCTGACCGTCTTTTCCAATCGCGTCGTGGCCCACCAGCAGCGATCAACAACTTCATCATGATCATCCTTTTGATCATCATGTCGGTGTTCTTGTTAAGAGAGCCGACCGTTGTTGGTACGGTAGCAGTTCTTATCACTTTAACAGTAATCGGTGTTCACTCATTGATGTCTGGTACTGCGGCAGCTGACTTCGGTGGTCGCAAGATGACTGCAACAGCTTCTGGTATCGTTGATGGTTGCGTGTACCTGGGTTCAGGTATCCAATCATTGGCAATCGGTTATCTTTCACACAAGAGCTGGTCATACTGGCCATTGTTCTTGATCCCATTTGCTTGTATGGGCTTGTGGTTGTCGATCCGTATGTGGAACGAGTTGCCGAAAGCGACTAAGAACTACATCTTGAAAATGGAAAAAGAAGAAGCTGAGAGAGTCGCAGCTGCGACTGCTCAAGGTGGCACTGTTAAGAATGCCACGCTTCAGCCTGAATAGGCTTGTCTTAAGTCAAATGACTAAATTGAAAAAAGCCTTCGTGAGAACGAAGGCTTTTTTTGTTTTTAAACACCTCTAAAAGCTCTGCTCTTGCCTCAGACCACTGCCGCCGTGGGAAAATAGAAGCAAAATCAAGGCGCCCCCTGTGCGCCAAGCTCGGAGGTTTTATGAAAGTCATTTGGGCCATGGATGCTTTTGAAGACGATAAAGATTTAAACAAAAGAATGGTCGATTGGCTGAAGGGCTTTCATCTCTCCGCGAATGCCGAAGTCGAACCCGTTTACTTACTTCGTGAAAACGAAATAGTTCTTCCCACCTATGAAGTTCCAACGTGGGTAACGGATCACTCTAAAACGGCAGAGAGCTTGTTCAAAGAAGTTCTCGGCGACTACAAACTCGATTTCTTATTGGAACCCAAAGTGATCCCTCACGCTTCACAATCCCACGCAGGAGCCGCTGACACCTTGAGTGACTATGCCGTGCGTTCGCACGCAGATCTTATTGTTGTTGGCAGTCACGGGCGCACTGGCTTTCAAAGATTTATCCTCGGCAGTTTTGCAGAGAGTTTACTTTTGAATTCGGAAGTTCCCGTTGTGGTCATCGGTGGTCACACTGAGAAAATTCAAGAGAGTAAACACATTCTTTTCCCGACTGAATTTGGTGAGCATTCGAAAGATAATTTCCGTCACACATTAAAATTGGCAAAAGCTCTCAATGCAGAAGTGACTTTGTTCCATGCGATTGCGCGTCCGATCGAAAGTCTTTTTGATCTCGATACACGACCTAAAGTTTACAACTACAAAGGTCAGATGCTGACACTCGACCAAATCGTTGAACATCAGATTGAACATCAAACTCAGCGCGCGCAGATGTGGATCGATTGGGCGAAGAAAGAAGGCGTTGCAGCTCACTTTCAGGTCGACAATTCCTTCAAGCCTGTGGATGAGCTTATTTTAAGCTCTGTCGATCGTCTAAACGTCGATATGATCGTTATGGAGGCCCAAAGCGGACCTATCAGTGCGGCGATCCTGGGAAGCTACACGCGAAACGTCGTGCGCCAGGCACATTGCCCCGTTTATGTGATCACTCGTCATTTCTACGACCAGCAAGAAGGCAAATTCGCAGATACTTCGGCACCTTAGCAAGATTTCTTGAAATGTGAGGACGCTATGTTCCAAATGCACATTGCGAACGTAGCACTCACATCCCAAGCAGAGGACAAGTTTTCCTGATTTTTGAGATTTTCGTTTAGTTTCATTAGACAGTGGTAATGATTATCTGCTAGTGCGACTCGCCTTTTTATTACACACGCATAATAAAAGGCCCGGAAAATCAGGTTTTTGTTACTTCTTTGATTAAACTCCTGCAATCTTCAGATGCGGACATAAGTATATGCAGCAAATGTCTCATATTCAGACCAAAGTTGTTAAGATTCCGTTAAAAGGTCCACAGGCAAAAACTCTGGTACTACAGAATGCTACTTTGAGCGCTAGTATTGAATAACAGTCCCCCTTCTGCGAATATGAATATGAGATTTTTTTGTGAGCTTTTCAAAGGAGGAACTTATGGGTGCAGCTCAGAATATCATTCACTCGACAGCGCAGAAGAAATACATGCTGAAAATTCCGGTGCAAAAAAGGTCAAAAGAGACCGTTGCTAGCATTGTAGAATCTTGTGCCCGTCTTTTGGTACAGGAACCGTACCACGCGATTACGACAGATAAGATTGCCGAAATGGCTGGTGTGAGCATCGGATCACTTTATCAATTCTTTGCTAACAAAGAAGCGATCGTTGCTGCCGTTATCGATGACTTGTTACAAAAAGATTTGCTCTATATCGAAGAGAATTTGAGCAAACTGCAAGTAACTGATCTCGACGCAAAAGTGCGTGCGTTCATCGAAATCGGTTTCACACGTTTCCATGACAACAGACCACTTCGTACAGCTTTGCAAGGTGTACAAGGTATGTTGGACTACTGGGAAACACGCAGAGTGTTCTTTGAACACTATCAAAAAGCAGTTTTGGCACATATGCCAGAAGTGCCAGGTCGTGACCGCGACATGATGGCTTTGTTCATCGTGAGCAGCTTCAATAATATTTTGCAACTTTCTCTACTTGGCCCTCAAGGTCCAGAGCGTGAAGAAGCAATTAAGAAAGAAGTTTTCACACTTTTCTCTCGCTACCTGAAACCGTAAGAAACAATATCTGATTTGGCACATCATTGGCTAAATCACCTTGAGTTCTCCAACCAGAGATTTATCATAAAATCTGGTTGGAGGACGCATTATCGCAAACCCACTCAAAATCCCAGAACAAGCTAAAATTCTTCCAGAGATTCTTTCTTGGTTTGTCGCATCTTGCGTAATTGGTGGCGCCGTCGGCACCGTCGTTGCGGGATTTATGCTCGGACTTGAATACGTCACGAACACACGTCTTGAACACCCCTGGCTGCTTTACTTCTTGCCTCTTGCTGGCGTTGTTATCGCCTTTATCTATCGCAAAATCGGTCAGAACTCAGAACTTGGTAATGATCTGCTCATCGATGAAATTCATGATCCTAAAAAAGTTGTCCCCTTACGAATGGCGCCCTTGGTTTTACTCGGCACATGGGTGACACATTTATTTGGTGGCTCGGCGGGCCGCGAAGGCACCGCTGTGCAAATGGGTGGCGCTCTTGCAGACCAATTGACTCTGATCTTTAAACTGAATCACGAGCGTCGCAAAACTTTATTGATGACAGGGATCTCGGCCGGCTTTAGCGCCGTCTTTGGCACTCCCCTTGCCGGCGCTGTTTTTGGCTTTGAAGTTCTCGCTGTTGGACGCGTGAAGTACAACGCACTTTTACCGTGCTTTACGGCTGCGGTGATTTCAAATTTGGTTTGCCTTGCGTGGGGTGTTCGTCACACGACTTATTCGATTGCCACAATTCCTGATTTAGGTTTGTGGCCAGTTGCGATGGCACTTGTCGCCGGCGCTTGTTTTGGCCTTTGCGCTTATGTTTTCTCATGGGCTTCCCATCGCAGTAAAAAGTTTTTAAAAACTGCTGTTCCCAATGTCGAGTTGCGTGCACTGATCGGTGGTATCATCATTATTGGTCTTGTGACTTTGTTCCAAACAGATCGTTACCTGGGCTTAGGAATTCCCGTCATTCAAGAAACTTTCGAGAAGGTCACTCCTTCTTATGATTTTTTGCTTAAGATGATCTTCACAATTGTTACTTTAAGTTCGGGCTTTAAAGGTGGCGAAGTCACTCCGTTATTTTTTATTGGTGCGACTTTAGGAAATACGTTGGCTTGGGTACTACCGCTGCCGAGTGCACTGCTTGCGGGGATGGGTTTTGTTGCCGTCTTTGCCGGGGCCGCAAACACTCCTTTAGCTTGTATGCTGATGGCCTTTGAAATTTTCGGTCCACAGGCTGCGATCTATACTGCGTTGGCATGTGTTGCGAGTTATGTCTTTTCAGGGCATGCTGGCATATATCAAGCACAACGAGTCGAGGTCGAAAAGCATGTTAGAAAGAATTAAAACTCCCTTTGCCGAAACAATGAATATCAAATATCCGATTATTGCTGCACCGATGTTTTTGGTGAGTAATACGGACATCGTTGTGAATGCCTCTGAAGCTGGTGGGATTGGCACCTTCCCCGCTTTGAACTATCGCCCTCTGGAAGCTTACGCTGAAGCATTAAAAAATATCAAAAGCCGCACTAAAAAACCCATTGGCGTGAACGTCATTGTGAATAAATCCAATGCACGTCAGGCTGACGATATTAAAATCGCACTTGATCACGGTGTGGATGTTTTCATAACTTCGCTGGGCTCTCCAAAACAAGTTATCGCCGATGCGCACAAGAATGGCGCCAAGGTTTTGTGTGACGTTACGAATTTAGAGCACGCTAAAAAAGTTCAAGACATGGGAGCTGATGGCGTAATCGCAGTGGGCGCCGGAGCTGGTGGCCATGCGGGTCCGATCTCTCCTCTTGTACTTATTCCGTGGCTAAAATCTGAATTGCAAATTCCTATCATCGCAGCTGGCGGTATCGCGCATGGTTCGATGATTGCGGCTTGCTTGGCTTTGGGCGCCTCAGGGGTCAGTGTGGGAACACGCTTTATCGCCTCTAAAGAAGCGACCATTGATCAGTCTTATAAAGATGCGATCGTGAACTCGACTCCTGAAGATATTGTGATGACGACGCGTGTGTCGGGAACTCCAGCCGCCGTTATCAACACGCCTTACGTGCAAAAAATCGGAACGGATTTACCGTGGATTTTAAAAACTCTCAAAGGTAACAGCATGACGAAAAAATATGCTGTGCCGTTAATTCATCTGATGGGCATGAAGTCGCTTGAGAAAGCGGCGACGAAATCTTCTTGGAAAGAAGTTTGGACCGCAGGACAGTCTGTCGGCCTTGTCGATGATATTTTAACTGTGCAAGAGATTTTCGCGAAGCTCGTAAATGAATTTGAAACCAGCACTCGCGAACTACAACAGAAAATGGGATAAAAAAAAACCAGCCTACTCCGGCGACGCCGGAGTGCTGAAGGTTACACCGGCTTTTTTTTATTTACTGAACCATCAATCCGTAAGCTAATTCAAGATCATCGCCTTCGAATCTGTCACCCAAAATATTTCTAACTTTTTTGAAAAGCGCTTCAACACGTACTTGCTTTGCTTGACCTTCCGTCGCAACGAAGTAAGCAATATCATCTTGGCTCGCCAATATTTCTTTATGTAGATCGTCCGTCAGGTCAGACAACTGTGTGCGACCATTCGTCGCCAAATCTGAAGTTAAAAAGAATGGAATGAGCGGAAAGCTAGTGCTCATTGACGATATAGCAATCCATGCATAAGCCTGATTGTAGTCATCTGCGGCTTTTGCGAATTGAGAAAAAGACATTGTGAAAGCTAAAACCAATAACATTGATTTCATAGTAAACTCCTTAAAATGGGGGGAAGGAATCAATGACGCTAGTTATATCCTAGGGACGAGAGATTCTCGAGTTAGATGCAGTTAGATTCATTTTGTTTGTAAGTAGTTCCTGTCGAAGTTTTGAACGGTTTTACGTCGCCATTATTCGCCAAGCGCTAAACCTAATTGGGCGAGTTCTAGATCTGTGAATTCAGAAAGCTCGGCCTCTTGACGTAAAAGTCCGAGAGCAAACTCAGCTCGCACCGTGCGCTCTTGCCCTTCTGTAACGAGGAAATAATTGAGATCTTCTTTTGCTGCGATCACTTCCTTCTTCCAGGTTTTATCTGCGCTGAAAGTCAGGAAGGTTGGAAGGAATGGCGACATTGTTATAACCAAGGGGGCCATCGTCGTCGCGAAGACTGTCTGCTTAGCGGTCTCGCCAGCATTAGCCCCTGCATGTGTGGACAAAGCGAAGGCAAAGGTCAGAATCAGAGAGAGGGTTTTCATGGGTAAACTCCTTTAATTTGTTAAAGGAGTTGTAGCTTGTTCCCTTTTTATTTTCCAGGAATCGACGGTTAGAACTGGTTAGATCCCACCCCATGATCGTCCAATGTCTAGACGATCGGGCTTATTGAACACCATAGAAGGTGCCCATGTTCTTATGGGCCGTCTCGATGTAATCATCAATGAAGCTTCGTAATATATGTTCGCGAGCCTTCGTTGAAGAGAAACAATTTATCTGGCTAGTCAGCGCAAATGGCATGTCTTTCATTTGGAGATTCACTGAGGGACCTTGGACATTTTCCAATCCTGAGATCTTTGTTGCTGCGGAAAGGTCCGTGATGAAGACTCCCGTAAAATCAACCATACCGTTGCCGTAATTATAAACCATCTTATTACCTGAGAAGCCTTTACGTAGATCAGCGCGAGTGATTTTTAATACATAGATGGGTGTTTTGATTACACCGCGAACTCCCTCGGAACTGGCTTCTTGACCCTTCATCACAGCGACCGCAAGGCCCTTTTCTGTGAGCTCGTAATAACACTGCAAATTCATAAGATTGTACTGCTTACGATTCATAAATTGTGTTTTTGCTTGAGCCAACTCATAGAGATCCGTCTTATCCGAGATACTGCCTTTAAGATCTGTGTTCAGTTCAAACGCCGCTCGTTCAATGAAAGGCATGGAGATAACAGGAAACTTTTCCCCGTCTTTTTCCATCCAGCGACCGAGAACCGTTTGACCATCTTTGACTTGATTACCTAAAAGGACTTGGACTTTCTGTTTCCCACCAGCACCGCTATCAACTGAAACCGCGTTGCCACTGTCGACAGAAACGGCGTTGCCACTATCCACGGATACTGCATTACCGCTATCTACAGACACTGCGTTTCCGCTGTCTTGAACTAGATAATTCGCAGAAGGCTTCGTCACAAGAATCGTCTCAAGCAAACCATTGCCGTAATCACGGAAAGTCAGACCGCCCGCCATGCGCCAGCGCGCTTTATTCACGTGGCCTCTTGTGCCTTCATCGTATTTTTTAATGAGGGCGTTGATTTGCTTCATGTCAGCGTAGAAAGTTTTTAACTGAGTTCTATGCTGAGCTAACACCAATCCATCGAGTTCCCAAACATATTTGCCGGTTTTCAACGAAGCCAGTGTTGGGTTGTCACGTATAAGAGGCGCGCCGCTGAGGCCCGGTGGCATTCTTGAAACAGAGATCCAACCATCACCAACCAGGGGCTTTGCAATATTACCCATGCGATCCCAGACGTAGGCCGCTCTGTCTTCAAGGGTTTTACCTTCAAGATGCGCCATCTCAATCATGTAGTGCTGACTAAAACCACCCAGAGCAAATTTGATGTTGCTAGCTCCTGTAGGCAAAACAGCCACGTGCTGATTCATGGAAACAACATAAGATGCATAAGGAACAAGTGTGCCATATTTTTCCAAAGTCGGTTTGAGACTGAAAACATTCGAACGGATTTTTTTAAGCTGCTTATCGTAATTGAGTGCGCCAGATGGATCTCCGTCTAACGAGAGAATCTCAATGTCTTGCTCGACGTTGGCTAAACGCTGATTAGGTTTTAGGGTATAAACTTTTTTGTCCGAATCAGTGACACGAATATTCTGACCTTGAGTTACGTGAGAAGCTGAAATCAGAAAGAGCTCATTATCGCGCTTAACAAGTGTTCCCATTCCTGAAACAGTGACTTGTTTTTTTAGATTCTCATCGAAGTAGTCAGAAGAAACTTTGGCAACAAAAGCAGCCGGAACCTTTTTTGTTTTTTCATCCATGCGATCGAACATTGCTTGCAGGGATTTTTTCTTTTGGATTTCACCGATCTGAGCTGCGATCTCAGGGGTCGGAGCGTAGGTTTTTAAAATGTCTTGCTGAAGATCGTCGATTTCAACAGCGATTTTACCGACCGCATAATCGTACAAAAGCTCATCCGTCATATCAGGACGCATCTGTGCGTGAGCGAACAAGCTGGTGAGGAGCGAAATAGACATAACAATGCGGCTTAGATTTTTCATCTTAGTTTGATAGAAGCAATTCCCATGCACGAGGCACGCATTTTAGGCTGTTTTCAGGTGTCTCAGATTGAGATTTCAGAGGGGAAGTGACTCTTTTGGCTAACACTTGTTTGGTGTTGTCTTTTTCAGATGCAAGGTAAGCATCAATAGCTGTGCACGGTCTTTGCTTTACATCTATATATGGAATACTCAAAATCAGAATTTTTAAAAGTCGTTCAAGCCCCTTTAAGCCAACTTGCCATCATCCGTGATGAGCTGCCAGAAGGGCACGTCATGAGATACTACGCTGATGTCCTCATCTCGTATCTCTCTGGCAATATCCCACAATTGATTTTTTTGGCTGATCAACTGACTGAGTGGCATGACCCGCTGTTAAGAACATTGGTTCAAACACGTCTTGCGATTCGCGAAAAGACTGTGACAAAAGAAATCGTTCAACGTCTACAGGTTTTAAGTATTCACGATCCTTTGTGGCAAGGCGAAGCCTTGATCATTGCAGGCTTTGCTTCTGAAACCATTGGCGAGTATCAAACCGCTAAAAGATTGTACTTTGAGTCCCACCGTAGTTTTGAGTCTATTGGTGCGAAAATGAAATCTTTGAAAGCGCTTCATAACTACATTTCTGCTTCAAGTAAAATTGAAACAGAGCGCGCATACTTTGCTGAATTCCATTTGATCTACCGTAAAGCTAAAGCTGTGCGTGATTCTGATGTTGCGGGAACTGCTTTAACAAACCTTGGTCGCGAGTTTCAAAAGATGGGCGCTTTGCGTTCGGCTTTAAAATACTCTTGCCGTGCCATTTTATTCTTACAAAAAACTTCAGGTACTTATCAACATCACATGGCGCTTTTAAATCGCTGCCACGTTTTATGCGATATGGGTCGTTATCATGATGCCCTTGAGGATTTTGATATCATCAAGAACTCACCACATGCGGAAGTAAAAGCAGGCGTAAAAGCCCTTGAGGAAGTTATCACGAAAGCCAAAATCGATAATTGCAGCCGCATTGATAACCACCCAACTTGGCTTGAGCGCCTGGCAGAAGAACGCCCGAGCGAAGTCATGACCGATCTTGAAGATCGCATGATCGCATTATTGAGTTCGAAACCTCGTGATAAGTACATGTTGATTGAAGATCTTTATGGCGACCGCATCGCAATTGATGCGGCTGAGAACCGTCTTAAAAACTTATTGAATCGCCTGCGTAAGAAAATGCCGGGTAAGATTCTTTTTGATAATGGGTTTTATAAGATTGCAGATGGCGTTGAACTAAAGATTAGTTGATCCCCTCGCGCGAACAAAAAAGCCGGTTTTTCAACCGGCTTTTTTTTTTATTTTAGAGATCTGTTTTTTACTGACAAGGTCAGTTCGTAAGTCATGATCTTATCTGTCTCGGACTTTGATGGAACGATCGCATAACCAGACAGTTTTCTTTCAAGTCTGCCGCCGGTTGTCTTGGCTTGTTCGATCAAGGCGTTGACTGCTTCAACTTCTTCACAAACAAAATGCACGTCGCCGTCAGCACGCTTTAAATAGCTGGCGCTGTAGTCTTTAAAAATAAAGTCGATTTTTTGTTTTGATTCAGCGATAGATACGACGGCCGCTGCCGCAATTGACAGTTCCGCACCTACACCCAGAGCACCAAAATACATGGAACCTAAATGATTCTTTGTGCGGTAACCCAGAGGAATTTTGATAACGAATTTTTTGTCGCTGATCTCAACGGCTCTGGGCGAAATGAAAACCAAAAGAGGAATCTTGGCCAAACCGTACAAATGCAAAAAACTATTGAACTTGAATTTGCTCATTTTCATATAGAAATATCTTAGGCCTAGCGTCCAGAGATGGACTAGCTAAATATGCAAACCTCCCCACATCTGACAATTTGCATAATTTAGGTGTAAAATACATTTGTACGACGGTCTGTGACGATCCCCTCGAATTCCATCCCCTCATTCCGAGTCACAGACCGCCCCATTTCGCTAGAGCTTGACCAAACTGCAGGAACAAGAGAGCGTAGGTAAAAGGGGCTTTCGTATGAGTTTAAGAATCCTAGACAAGATCACTCCCCGCTTTCTTTTAGAAGGCAAAGCCGTGTTTAAAGAATCCGGCTTCAAGGGAGTTATTAAAAAATATGGATGGAAATTCTTCGCCTTTTTTTTCGCGTATTATCTGATTCGCGATGTCTGCTTGTACATCATCTTGCCGTGGTACATCGCCCGCAGCGTGCTGTAACCACCGCTTTATAAGTCTATACCGAGGAAGAAGCTCGACAGCAAAGCGATGAAAACAATCATCGCAATGGCAGCTAGGATTTTTTCTTTCTGCTTAAAGAATAAAATCGCAGTTAAAAACACACGAATCACTGGCAAGCTGACCAAAACGATCAATCCCAAATAAGAAAGCACCATATAGCGATTCCCCATGAGGACTGCCCAGTCGATGCTTTCTTTTAGTGGCATGCGGGAATAGGTTTTAAAACCCTCTAGCGAAGAGCCATGCGCGAGGACTTCACCAACAAGACCCACGAGTAGACAGCCGCCCGATACAAGCACGCCGCCTCTTAGAAACTGGCTGATCATCAATTCGGTTTTATGAATTGCGCTGTTGCTGGCTTCATTATTCATGACAACCCCTTGATGATCATTTGAATTGAAACTATTGAAAGCACCACAACGAATACTTTACGAATATGCGCTGCTGGGATCTTCACCATCAGACGCGCGCCTAAGAACGAACCTGCGATAATCCCCAAAGCGACAGGACCTGCGATTTCGGGACGAATATCTCCTCGCAGAAGATAAGCACCCGCACTGGCAGAGGCTGTTACACCGATCATAAAGTTCGACGTCGCTGAAGAAACCTTGATCGGCAACTTCATTGCACCATCCATCGCTAGTACTTTGAAAATTCCAGAACCAATGCCTAAAAGTGCTGATAAAACTCCCGCACCGACCATCGCGAAAAGTCCGAATGGCACGTGGGCAATTTTATAGGCATGCATCTTTCCATCAGCACCTGGATATTCACCATCGAGCTTTAATTTTTCAGCCCATGGGTGATTCACAGTTGCGGAATGATCCTCACGACGACGCAGCATCATGAGAGCTGAGAATAATAAAAATCCGCCGAATAGCAAAAATAAAAACTGTGTCGAAATCCAACCGGCAATCAAGAAACCAATGATGGCGCCTGTGACAGTTCCAACTTCAAGAAGAACAGCCAAACGTAAATTTGTTAGAGAGTCTTTAAGAAAACTGGCAGCAGCACCTGAAGAAGTGGCCACGATCGAGATCAAACTTGCGGCAATCGCGTAACGAATGTCGATATGATAAACGAGAGTCAAAACAGGGACGATAATAATTCCGCCACCAAGTCCGAGCAGAGATCCCAAGAACCCTGCTCCTACCGATGTCAGTAATAAGAACACTAAAGACATTTAATCACTACTTATTTAGGACACTCGTAGAGTTTAACCAATCGAGCACCGAAATATGTTCCTCTCTTTGTAAATTCCCAAGGTGGGTATGGCAAATAAACAGCTTCAGCACATTGGCCTGTTTGAGCAACAGCCCACTGACGATCTTCTGATGAAGCTGTGTAGATCTGTCCTGTTTCTTTATCTTTAATACCGATAGCAAAAGAGAAAACTTTTTCATTGATGTTGTTACGAACTGACATCAAAGCCACTGGCAACTCAACTCTTTCAACCGCAGTGATTTCACCGATGATTGTTTTAGAGAAGATAACACTCCAGTAAGCGGCCAAGCCCCAACCGATAGCAGCAACAACAATAAGAAGCAAAATCGACTTAACGAAAAAATAAAATTTGATCATTGAAAAAACTTAGACCTAGTTTACTAGCGCGTCAACAATAGGCCCATCATGTCACCTGTAAGATTACAAGTCCCGTCATAGTCATGAATCATTTTATAGTTAAGAGATGAAACTCCTATTACCGCTCTTGCTGTTCGCTCAAGTCTCCCAAGCTGCATTGTATGAGAAGGAAATTCGCTCAGGCCTTGAGTATTTAAAGTCACACCAATCCCGTGGCCAAGATGGTTACGATATCGGTCAATGGCGCACACAAGTCACCACCGCCGTTCCAAATGTGATCGGCGTAGGACGAAACGGAGAAGCTTACGAAGAGCCCACTGCTTTTGGTACCTATGCGATTGCGAATATTTTAGCTGAAACCTATTTTTTAAATCCAACATTCATTGAAATTCCAGCGATGTTGCTTCGATCATCACAGTCTTTAGATGAATATCGAGTGGGATCTTTGTTCAATTTTTATCCACCAAAAAAATATCACGGCCTGGATGTCCGAGGACCGCGCTTTATGTATCTGCATCCGCGCTGGTGGGGCTTTACGCATATTCCACCAGACGCAGATACCACCTCTGTCACCTACACGTTTTTGCACTATCAAGAAGCTCTCCAGCGCGGACTTGCGCCATGGGATTTCCAATCAGAATTACCAGCCCCCACAATTTCAAAATTTTCTATCACTCGTGATGTGCGACGCGCGCCCCACGCCTATAACGCCATCCAAGGGCACATCAAAACCGGCGCATTCATGACTTGGCTTTTTGATGAAAAAGACCCCGCAATGCCACACTATTATTTTGCCCGCCCTGACAAAGGCCCGCGCATTCCGTTTAACGTCAATGATGTCGACTGCGTAGTGAATGCAAACGTTTTAAAAATGCTTAATTATTCTGGAAACACCGAAGGACCCGGCTTTCGTGCGACTTGCAATTACTTAAATATGGTCGCGCGCAGAAAGCAGCACTATCTTTGTGGCATGTATTACCCCAGCAACTGGGCACTGCCTTACACGATGGCCAGTGGGATTGAAAGTGGCGTAAGCTGCTTGGAAGATTCTCGTTCTGAACTATTACGTTACATTCTTAAAAAACAACAAAAGAACGGCGCTTGGCAAAGTCAGTTGATGTTACGTCGCGATTACGTGCAAAGCACAGTGTGGGCGCTGAATGCCTTGATGGCGATTGGCGATCCTGGCAATCGCGAGCACCGGCGCGCTGTCCGCGATGGGTTGAACTATCTTTTGCGACATGTCCGTTATGATAAAAATGGAAATTTATATTGGAAGGGTGAAGTTTTCTATGCAGCGATCTTCGCTGCGAGATTTCAAGTTGTGTGGCGCTCAACAGCTTACACGACAGCCTTGGGCTTGAAAGCTCTCGCTCAAGCGGATCGCTGGTTTTAATATACTTTTTTTCTGAGATCTTTCTTTTCGGAAGTCACTTTTTTCGTATCTAAGCGCTTTCGCACAGAGCTTCTTGTCGGCTTTGTTGCCACACGTTTTTTCGGAACGAACATCGCGCGCTCAAGTGTTTCGTGAAGCTTTCGAATGCATTCAGATTTATTTTGATCTTGATCACGCTGAGTTTCACTGCGAATGATCAACTCACCATCGTTCGTCAACTTGCCTTGAAGTCTGAACTTTAAGCGCTCGCGAACCTCTTCAGTAATCGCTGTGCTGGTTAGTAAATTCCATCGTAAGATCACTGCCGAATTTGTTTTATTCACATTCTGACCACCCGGTCCGCGGGATCTGGCAAAACTAAAATCAAGTTCGTGATATGGAATGACAATCTTCATGGCTGTTCCGGAATCTCGAAATGAGCTTTTTCTTCGCCGATTTTCACATCGTTCAAAAAAACCGTATAAACAATCGGCGATGTGGGATTCACCATCGCACTCACGCCACAGTATTTTGTCATCGAAAGATTCGCAGCCTTCATAGCTTGATCGACTTTGATCTCTGGACCTTTGATATCAAACTTAATTTCGATTTTCTTAAAGATGGACGGATAGCCTGCTGTGGTCTCGGTATGGGCACTCACCTCACATAGATCCACTTGCAAACGCATTTTGACTAAAATTTGAGCGACATCAATGCCAGAGCACGCTGTGATGCTTGCGAGCAGCATTTCCTTCGGTGAAGGGCCCTGATCATCGCCTCCCGACTCTTTACGAGTGTCCATGAGCACTTCGTGCCCGCGAATAGAGGATTTAAAAGCATTTTTTCCGAGCCAAGTCGTTTTGCATTCCATGTGCGCCATATTTTGTGACTTTAGCTCTTCTAACGCTCTAAGTAAACAGTTCCCCAACACCTTGCAGTAAGACCCAAAAATTTGCCTTATCACCCAATGCAAGGCTACAATGAAAGTTGATAGGAGTACGACCCATGATTGGAATCATAGCATCAGCCGTTATTAGTATTTTGGCCGGAGGTGGCCTGGGCTGGGCTCTGCAAAAGTTCCAACGTTCTCAAACAGTCAAACGCGCTCGCGAAGAAGCTTTGGAAATTGCCGGAGAAGCACGCGAAGTCGTGGAGCTCAGAGAGCTTGAAGAAAAAGAACGTATTCAAGAAATTGAAATGGAAATGTGGACAAAGGTGGAGCCTGAAATGCTCAAAACCGAAGGTCGCATCGAAGAACTTGTAGAACTCGCAGACGAAAAAAAATCAAAAGCCGATGCCGCTTTTGTTGAAGTGAAAAAGAAATCTCAAGAACGCGAAAGTGAAGTTAAAGTTCAAGAGCAAGCTTTGAAAACGAAAGAGCAAGCTCTTGCAAAAATCAAAGATGAACAAAAAGCTTTAAATGGCGACTTTGTTACGAAGCTCACTGCTAAACTTGGCACTTCTGCTGAAGAATTCAAAACTGTTTTGAAAACTCAGATGGAAGAAGACACTGTTCGTCGCTCGACGAAGGCAGCCCTTGAGTATGAAGAAGAAACGAAAGAGTACGCTGAACAACGCGCGAAAAAAATCTTGGGCACGATCATTGATCGTTTCGCTCGTCCTTACTGCGCTGAACGCGGTATTGGTGCAGTGAACTTCCCAGATAATCATGTTCGCAAAATGTTCTGTGACCCTGCTGGCGAAAACATCAAAGCCGTTCAAGATACTTGCGGTTGCGATATCATCGTTGAAGAAGGTATGGATATGGTCGGCGTTGCAGGTTTTGACCCTGTTCGCCGTGAACTGACGCGCAGAACTCTAGAGCGCATCTTTAAAGAGAAAAAATCAATCACTCCTGATTTCATTCGTAAAATCGCAGAAAATCAGAAAAAAGAGATTTTCAAAAACATCAAACATGATGGCGATGCTTTAGCGAAAGAATTGAAGTTAGAAGGCTTGAATCCAGAGATCCGTCAGATGATGGGATCTTTGCGTTACCGTTATTCATTCACGCAAAATCAATACTTCCACTGCGGTGAAGTAGGCTGGTTGTGCGGATTGCTTGCTGCTGAATTAAAACTCGACATCAAGAAAGCTCGCCGTGTGGGCATGCTTCACGATATCGGTAAGTCGATGGACCACGTTCAAGAAGGTGGCCATGCTGTGATCGGTGCGGACTTCATCGCCGCTCGCGGAGAGCAGGCGGATGTCGTGCATGCGGTTAAAGCCCATCACTATGACGAACAACCTTCAACGGATCATGCCTTCCTCGTGATTGCAGCCGATGCCATTTCAGGTGCGCGTCCGGGTGCACGCCGTTCGACGATTGAGACTTACAATCAAAAAGTTTCTGAGCTTCAAGACATTGCTCGTAGCTTCCCAGGCGTCACAGACTGCTTTGTATTAAGCGGTGGCCGTGAATGCCGTGTGATGGTGAACGGTAAAAAAGTCGACGACACTCAAGCACTTGATCTTGCAAAAAGAATCGCAGCTAAGATCGAAGAAGAATGTAACTACCCTGGTCAAATCAAGGTGGTTGTTGTTCGCGAAGTCGTGATCGTAGAGCAAGCTCGCAAAGAGATGGCATAGCGTTTACAAATTCTGTTAACAGATCCTGACAGGGATTCTCCTGTCGACAATTCCAAGCGACACCGATTAAGAAAATTGTGTGTCGCTTGACTCTTCAATTGCGGAATTTTCTTACATTTCCCTCTACAGAGGGCCTAAATATCATGAGAAAATTCTGTGAAAACACAGTCTTCATATTAAGAAACCGTCATACTGAGGTTTTTAAAAGCATTCGTGCCTCTGTTTATATCAAACTTAGAAAGTACCAAAGATGCAACAGGGAGCCGTTCTCATGGTAGTAGAAACCACGCTAGAAAAGCAAAAGTCGCACAGAGTCTTAGTCATTGATGACAGCCTCGATTCTGTAAAATTGATGAACCATATTCTTGATCACTACAAATGTGATGTGACAATGGCCTTCGATGGACAAGACGCCATTCCTCTTCTCGCAAGCAAACAATATGATCTTGTCGTTCTTGATTGGCAGATGCCACAAATGGGTGGCCGCGATACTTTGTTATTGATGGATCGCCTGCTTTCAGAAAAGAAAGTGCACAAACTTCGGAAACCTATTCCTGTCGTGATTTACACAGGCCATAGCGAAGAAGAACTCGATTTGCCATTGGTGCGAAACTTTACGTACCAAGGCTTCATCAACAAGCATCAGGCGTTCTCGTCGATGATGCGCTCATTTAATTTTATTTTGCGTTCGATCTAAGTATCAAACGCTAAGCTAAGGGCTCACTCTGCGATGAGCATGAGTGAGCCCCCAATCCATCGCCGAACGCTACGCCAGTAGCTGATCTAACAACGGACCACTGATCGCAACGACAGAAGACTTCGGCATGGAGGTTCCGCCCTCTGGCCAATTGCTTGTTGGTTTTGTTAAATCCACCGTGTTCGCACCCGGATGTTGAATACTCAAAAATAAAACTTTGCCGTCGTCACTGAAGCAAGGCCCTGTCATCTCCGCTTCATTCGGAGCTGTCGCGAATCTAAATACTTTTCCGGCGTTTTCTCCAGACAAGGGCACATAGAATAAACCATTATTGCCGAAAGATTTGTATTCACCTTGCCCCAGATCATAGTCAGCGATGTCCGTTGTGATCCAAAGATTTCCTTTACGATCAAACGCCATGTTATCAGGACACGCAAAACCTGTTGCCTCTCCACCTGCTAAGAAAACTTCTGATTTAAAAGTCATTGCAAGATGGTCGCCATTTGTTTCCGTGAATTTCATCACACTGCCATAAGGACGATTGCCGCCCTTATTCATAGTGCAATTAAGGAAAATATTTTTTGAAATCGGATCTTGCGCACAACCTTCTGGACGATCCATCGGAGTCGCACCCACAAGCTTGGCAGCTTCTCGAGTACGAATCATTAATTCTGTATGATCTTTAAAGTGACCCTTTAACTTTGGATTCTCTAGAGATAAGAGCAACCACTGCCCCGCCTTTAAATCGGCGACGTAAAGTTTGCCTTTTTCCAAAGAGCCTTTTTTATCAGCGATGAATTTATAGAAGTGCTCATCCTGAGTGTCATCACCCATGTACACAACACATCGACCATCCGCTGCTTGAACAACCAACGCACCTTCATGAGCAAAACGACCCATAGAAGTAAGCTTTTTGCATTCGCGAGTACGAGGATTTACCTCGACCACCCAACCATAATGTTCAGGTGCATGAGGATAAAAATCATCCCACGCCATCACTGAACTTGATGCAATCACATGGCGCTTTTGTTTGCCGTTTTTCTCTGCATACTTTGTTGAGCCAAAAAAATCTTGGAAGTTTTCTTCGCAAGTCAGAATCGTTCCCCATGGAGTTGTTCCGCCAGAGCAGTTACCCGTCATGCCAATCGCTGTTGTCGCGTTTTCAATGGGACGGTCGGCTATTAACGCGATGGGTGTTGTCGCATCGACGCGAAAGGCGTCTTTCGAAGTCCCATCCACAGCCCAAGCACCATCGACTTTATGAATACGCACGTAAGAGCCACCAACCACTTTACGCTCTTGATCAGCTTGCGCTTTGGTTTTGCGAACTCCAGGATTTTTCTCTGGATTGTAGCCACTCACAAAAATCGGTTGGAAGTACTCATGATTAGACCAAAGAAAGGCTTCATTCGCAGAAACGCCAGGCATAAATGCTAAGAAGTCATTGTTTGCGCCAAAACGCTCACCAAGGGAATTGATCACATCACCTTGCTTCACAACAAGATCGTATTTTAATCCTGATACGAGATTAAGCTTATCTTCTGTTGTAGGTGGAAGACTTGGCAAAGTGCCCGTCGTTGCATTACCGGCCGTCGCACAGGCTTGAAGCAAAAAACTACTTCCGATCACAGAGGCAGCAATTGCACCTCTCCCCATAAACTCTAAAAACTGACGTCTTTCCATAGACGCACATTTGACTCTTGCCCATGCTGACTAGCAAGTCCGCACAGGGCTTCCAAACACAATCTTAATAATCCGCAACTGCGGAGACAGGTTTTAGGAATAAAAAAAAGGGAGCCATCTGGCTCCCTTTTACTCTGCGAACAGACCGCGGTTACGCGTGGTTCGACATGTACTCTTCTTGAGAGAAATCATCTACCAAGATAGCATCGTAGCGAACTGAATCGGCTTCAGTAACAAGTTTGAACTCATCAGCAGTGATGATGTTTTTGTTACGAGCTTCTTCCAACAACAAGTGAACTTTCTTTTTAGGAAGTGCACCATCACGGATCGCTTTTTTGATTTTCTTCTCAGCAGCATCTGCTTTATTCACAACTGTGAACGCGTGCTCAAGGCGACCCAATGCTTCGTTACGATCTGTTGGCATGTAGATACCATCAGTCAAACGATCGCGTACGCCACCTTCAGTCAACATCGCTGTAGAGATCAAGTGTGACCAACCATCAGACGCTTGTGAGCCAATTGAATTAATACGTGACCAAGCACCGATCCAACCTTTAAAGAACCAACGCATTCCTGGGATCTTCAAGTTATCAAAGATACCATCAAAACCTTTTTGGATTTCGGCCATGCAAAGTTTCAAGTTGTAATGTGCAAATGGAAGATCTTCTTCGCGACGACCTTCAGCTTCAAAACGACGGATCACTGCAGTAGCCATATACATATGAGCTAAGATATCTGCAAAGCGACCTGTGATTTTTTCTTTCATCTTAAGCTGTCCACCCAACACACCCATCGCAACGTCTGACAACAATGCGAAAGTAGCAGAAGACCAGCTCAAACGGCGAAGGTAAACCTTCATTTGAGGATGAACATCTGGAGTTGAAGCTAAGTAACCGCGAGACAATGACAACAAGATCGAACGGCAAGTATTGCGAACGATGTGACCGATGTGGCCCCAGAACGCTTTGTCGAATGCTTTTGTATCGTCATTCTCAAGAGCTTTCACTTCAGCGTAAGCAAATGGATGTGCACGCAGAGCACCCTGACCGAAGATGATCAATGTACGAGTCATGATATTCGCACCTTCAACCGTGATACCGATTGGAGTCGCGATATAAATTTCAGCGAGTACGTTACGAGGTCCCATAGAGATACCCGCACCACCCATGATGTCCATCGCGTCGTTAATACATTTACGACCCATTTCAGTCGCATAGTATTTTTGCATCGCTGTGATAACACCAGGTTTGATACCTTTATCCAAAGCACCAAGACAATAAATTCTCATTGCTTCAAGCATGTAAGTCGCAGCACCGATACGAGCCATTGGCTCTTCAACACCTTCGAATTTACCAATTGAAACACCGAACTGACGACGGATCGCACCTTGAGCAGAAACAACGCGCGTCGCGAGTTTCGCGCCACCTGTTGCTTGAGCTGGCAAGCTGATACCACGTCCAGCAGCCAAACACTCCATCAACATCATCCAACCGCGACCGCAACCCGATTCACCACCAACAACGGCGTCAACAGATACGACAACGTCTTTACCTTGAGTAGGACAGTTGTAGAATGGAATACCGAGTGGATCATGACGACGACCTAAAACAACACCTGGAGTTTTAGAAGGAATCAACGCACATGTGATACCAAGATCTTCACCTTTACCCAAAAGATTTTCTGGATCGCGAAGACGGAACGCAAGACCGATAACAGTCGAGATCGCAGCAAGCGTGATCCAACGTTTGTTCCAGTTCAATTTGATATAAAGTTTGCCATCAGTGCCTTTGAACAACACACCTGAAGATGTGATTGAACCCGCATCAGAACCGGCAGTTGGTTCAGTCAAACCAAAGCAAGGAATCTCATCACCATTCGCCAAGCGTGGAAGGTAATGTTTCTTTTGTTCTTCAGTACCGTAGTGAGCAAGAAGCTCTGCAGGTCCTAAAGAATTCGGTACCATCACTGTGATTGCCGAAGAAAGTGAACGAGAAGAAATTTTCATGATCACTTCAGAGTGCGCCAAAGCCGAGAAGCCAAGACCGCCGTACTCCTTAGGAATGATCATACCCAAGAATTTTTCTTTCTTGATGATGTCCCAAGCAGCTTGAGGAATTTCTTTTTCTTTATGAATTTTCCAGTGATCCAAAACAGCGCAAAGTCTGTTAACAGGGCCTTCCATGAACGCTTTTTCTTCAGCAGTCAGGTGCGGATAATCTTCTTTCAAAAGATTCCCAAAGTTTGGTTTACCAGAGAAAAGATCTTTCTCTACCCAAACAACCCCTGCATCCAAGGCTGCTTTCTCTGTATCAGAAATCTTTGGCAAGAATTGCATCTTTTTGAAAAGAGCAACCACACCTGAAGTGATCAGAGCAGCACGAATTGGCGCAATCGCAAAGATCAAAGCAATAACTACGAAAGCACCGAGCAACCAAACAGGCGCACCGAAACCAACGAGAATTGCAGCAATCGCAATCGCCCAAACAATAAACGGACTTCCAAAAAAGCCCACAAATAAAAGCAAGAAAACCGAAGCCAAAGTCCATAGCCACGTACAATCCTGCAAAAACATTCCATAGAATGAATTCATAGCGTCCACATTTATCTCCTTTAAATGAAACACTAATATTAGAGCGCTTAAAAAAGAGATGCGCAAGCAACCAAAATCAAAAACCCGAGGAACATCGCGTATTAATAAGCATCACTCATCACTTGAGCAAAAAGACTAGTGACAGAAAAATCACACACACTCCGGATACCCGGAATACCGGTATTCAGGTATCCCCGATACCCCGACAAGCGAAAGCGAGTCGCACCAGCGAGTGCCGAAGGCACAAGCCAGAAAAAAAACCTAGACCAAGAAGAAGATAATCAAAAATAAGGGCGCGATCAAAAAGATCCCAGCGCAAGGCGGAGGGTCTCGACCGAAACGGAGGCGTACTGCAGGTACGTCGGAGAGAAGGGCGAGACCCGACAACGAAGTCGATGGGGTCTTTTTCATCGCGCCCGCCTCGAAGGCAAAAAAAAAGCCGTTGCTTCCGCAACGGCTTTTGCACTGACTAAGTCAGCAAGAAACTACTTAGTTTCTGCAGGAGCTGCTGGAGCAGCTTCTGTTGGAGCAGCAGGAGCTGCTTCAGTAGCTGGAGTGCCTTCAGCTGGAGCTGCTTCAGTTGGAGCAACTTCAGTAGCTGGAGCTGTAGCTTCAGGAGCGTTTTTAGAGCAAGTGAAACCAGTTGTGAAAGAAAGTGCTAGCAAAGACGCGATTACGATTGCTTTCATGTTGTGTCCCTTCAAATTATCCACTCTCACAGCTGCGGACCATTCCATCGCTGGAGCGTGATTGTTTTAAAAAATTAACTCGACTAAGGGCTAAGGTACAAATTCTTGTCAAACTTAGCAAACGAAAATTTCAAAATTTTTATCTTCACTTCTGACAGTGAGGGCACCAGTAAGTGCTCCTACCGCCCATGACAGTAGATTTAATTTTTGTTTTACAAACTACGCAAGGCTCTCCAGCCCGATCATACACTCTGAAAAGTGTCTGAAAATAACCACTCTCCCCTGAAGCTTGAGCAAAATCACTGATTGAAGAACCACCAGAATCGATCGAAGTTTGGAGCACTTTTCGAATCTCTCGGACTAGAACTTCCGCTCGAGCTGCGCTCAGTTTTTCAGCAGGTAAATTCGGCTTAATACCCGCAGCAAACAAGGCTTCGGAGGCATAGATATTCCCTACTCCGACGACCACTTTTTGATCCATGATCGCAACCTTGAGGTTGATTTTCTTGCCACGCAAGGACTTCCACAATGTCTCACCGGTGAAACTTGCATCAAAGGGCTCTGGGCCTAACTCGGAAAGTTTAGGATGGGTTTTACCTGCAGGAATGAAATCAAAAATTCCAAAGCGTCGCGGATCACGATATGCCAATCTTAAACCACCTGAAAAATGCAGATAGATATGATCATGCAGACGTTCATCACCCTCGGGTGCAACACGCCATGTTCCCGTCATTCCTAAATGAGAAAGCATGCCGCCTTTATCTGTCCAAATAAGCAGATACTTTGCGCGTCGTTCAACGGAAAGAATCTTTGCACCCACCAAAGTGCTGAGTTTTTTAGCAGGCATGACATCACGCAAGTCTTTGCGTTTGAGTTCGATTTTTTGAAGTGTTGGTTTATTTTCGAGGATTTTTTCAAGTCCGCGTTTGACGACTTCGACCTCTGGCAATTCTGGCATAACCTCGTAACCTCAAGTATTTATGATCGCACTATCTATTGCTTTTTTTAAAGGGCAAGACAATGTTTTCTTGCGAAAGCTCATGATCAGCTGAACAAATCATGTTGCTATGCTGCGTCATCGATAATGAGCTCTAGAACACCTGCATATTATAATCACACACAATAGATATCCATGGATTCATTTGAAATCTTGCGACCTCATAATCAGCGGTAAGATTTCTATGAGGACCAAAAATGTCGTTCCTCAAAAAATACAAAATTGATGTGAAAATTCCGGCTTACGATGAGTTTCCACCACAAAGCCAAGCTACACTATTTAAATTAATAGACTACAGGAGTGTCGTTTGAAGTTACGAGAGCGTTCTGGATTTTCAGTTATTGAAGTTTTAATCACTCCAGCGATTGTCATCATCATTGCGCTGACGTTTGCGTCTCTCACTAATAATCTTTTAAAAGAATTCAAAGGCCTCACTCAAAAGGCGGATGCCGCTGAAGTTCGTAAAGGGTTGATTTTAGCATTCGTAAATTCAAACGTCTGCTCTTGGCAACTACAAGGCAAAACGATTCGCACCACGGGCGTAACTTCTAAGATTGCTAGCACAACAGACATCTCGATCCCGATCCTGTATGCGGGACTCAATGCAAGTTCATCCGTTATTGCCCAAGCAAATACCAAGTTGAATGGCAGCAACCTCACTGTCGAATCGATTCATTTAAAAAACATTTACCAAACGGGGCTCGAGAATGAATACACCGCCGCTATTCACGTAAACTTCGACGCTTCTACACTCGCTAAACCTCTGAAGGCAGCCACCACTCAAGTCGTGTTTCTTGTCGACCCCACCGACCCCGCTAACGCAAGACGTATCGTCGGCTGCACGAGTGAGGGCTCTAAGTCTTTCACTGTACTAAATACGCATCTTAAAAAATTTCATGAGAATATCGAGATAGACTGCACAAATATAAATTCAGGAAAGATGTTTTGGGACTCTGCATGTTTCAGGTTCTGTGCTCCAGGTTGCAAACCTGGAGGAATGAGCCAAACATGCACAACTTTTATTCCAGGACAGGGTTATCAAGGTGGCATCGCTGTTGAGTGTAGTGGCAATGTTAAAATGGGCGAATGTCTCTGCGTCAGATAAGCCCGTCGCGATGTTAGAGGACCCTCGTATTATTGTGAGGACCACGCATGTTGATCCCCAAAAAATGCGTCCCTGAGTCCAATTTTTCTGTCACTTAGACGCTTTCCATCTGCAGAAAAGATAAAATATACGAAAACATCTCGGGGAGGATTTTTTTGAGATTGCACGCGCATTCTGGTTTTTCGATCATTGAAGTGCTGATGACATCGGCAATTGTCATCGTGATTGCGCTGGCGTTTGCGTCTTTGACGAATAATCTTTTAAAAGAATTTAAAGGCCTGACTCAAAAAGCCGATGCAGCTGAAGTTCGCAACAGTATGATTTTGGCATTTGCAAATTCCAATGTTTGTTCTTGGCAATTGCTAGGAAAAAAAATTCGCACGACGGGCGTTACATCCACGACTGCAAGCACAACAGACATCACGATTCCGACACTTTACGCAGGTCTCAATTCAAGTTCGTATGTGATTGCCAAAGCCAACACAAAAATTTCAGTGAATGGCAGCGCGCTGACCGTTGATACCATTCACTTAAAAGATATTTATAGTACTGGCGCTATTAATGAATATATTGCGACCATCCACGTAAATTTCCAGACCGGTTCACTCGTTAGACCCTTACGAGCAGCAACGACTCAAGTCGTCTTCCTCGTCGACCCGACAGATCCTGCAAGTGCACGAGGCATCCTGGGTTGTACGAGTGCAGGAGCAAAGTCGTTTACCCTACAAAATGCTCATCTCAAAAAGTTTCATGATGAAATTCAAGTAGACTGTTCAAATATGAATACGGGAAAAATGTTTTGGGATTCAGCTTGCTTTCGTTTTTGCTCCGTGGGCTGCAAGCCAGGTGGTGCAGATCAAACTTGCACGTCGTTTATTCCCGGCCAAGGATATCCAGGTGGCGTCGCGGTCGAGTGCGGAGGCGTGATTGCAATGGCGGAGTGTCTCTGTCTACGGTAAAGGCTGCCCGCTTACTGACAGCCCGCCTTCATCGCGAACTCTTTCATCAATGCAGAGTTTAACTCTTCATTCTTCGGCAAAACTTCACAGACAGTTTTCTTAAATTCCAACTTCTCGTCTTTATAACAATAAAGTTTTTTATCATCAGTCCCCGAATATAAAAGATCAAAGATTCTAGAATAGCGATGGGCATCTTTTAGCATCGCACCTTTCGCATAAAAAACTAAAGCCTCAAATGGCGTAAGCCCACTATTGTCTTCACAGGCTGTCTGAACTTCTGTAGCTGAACTGTACTCGATTACTTTCGCTAAGAAGTAATCGCAACCCGCGACAATCGAAAGGTGAATCAGATCCGCGCGCGAATCAGAAAGAAACGATTGATACATACCTTTTGAAACAAATTTTAAAACTCGCTGATCACAAGCAAGCAGCCTCTCTGCAATAGTTTTTATTGATAACTGAGTTGGCTGCATATCCATATAACTCAAAATGGCCGTTGAAATTGCATAATCATCATCAATCCAACCTGCTATCGGTAAAACCTCATGCAAGACTAAAGAAACTTTTTGTTCGTAGTTGAGCTTCTGCCAATGGGTTTGTGATAACTCCACTAAGAATGTTGATGGTGAGTTACGAGCACTGACCTCTTTGCCATTCCAAATGATCGTCGGTGCACTCACCACTTTTAATTGAGGGCGGATTTTATCAAGTGATCTGACTGAAAAGGTTTTTCCATTCTCAAGCTTTAAATCCGCTTCAGGAATTTCCACACGCAGTTCACTGTACACGCGAAAGAACTCCATCGCATATCCATCACCACCATGAGTTTCTTGTTGTGCCTGAGCAAAAGAAAAAGAACCAAAGACTGCCAACATCAAAGCTGCTACGAATTTCATTTGATCACCTCTGATTCTAATACGGGATAAAGAGCCATCGAAACATTATAGACGACGCCACGGGGTTTATTCTTATCAATCACTACTCGAGCGACTTTTTGCCGAGCTTTACGCAGAATTTCTCGAACGGCAGAAAGGTCTTCTGCATCCAATGACAATGTGACGGTTGTATTCTCTCTGCGAGTTACCGGGATATGATTGATCGCTTTGATAGCGGTCTCAAGATACTTAACCTGCATTGCGCGCAAACGATCACTTGTTAAATTCAATGAATGAGTAGAAGTAAAACGCGCACGACGATACTGATCGCCCTCACCTGGAATTTTTTCAAGTAGTCCCAACGCCAACATATTCGCAACAGCGGTTTTAATTTCTGAAAGCGGTACACCGAGCTGTTTGGCAACTGATGCCAACTGTCCTCGCCCACCCGGTTTGGCCAAGAACTCAAGCAACAAGGGATAATACCACTCATAGTGCTTTTCAAAAATTTCAAGAGCGAGAGGTTCGAAAGCCGAAGCCTCGTCTCGCTTCGCTTGACGGACGAGTTTTTGATTGTGCAAAAGATCCGCAGTGAGTTTCGCAGAAATTCCCAGGCGCTCTGACCAATCCCGGAAAGTTTCTTCACTGGGATACTTTTTGCCTTGCATGACTTTAGAAAGAAAACTGCTGTCAGCATTCAGAAGCTTAGCGAAAGAACGTAACGAATATCTCGCGTTCTTTTTCTGTCTTTTATTGAGTTCCTTTTTGAGGACCGAAGCAATAACCATTTCGAAAACATATTTGGTCCACAGCTATTGTACAACCATCAATGTTATCGCAATGCAAAACTGAATGTAGACTTCATGCGATATAGGCCTACTCTCGTTCCCAAATATCGATCATATGACTGCCACGCTGCGATCCTGCTCGTAGAATCCAAATATATTTACCATCCGCTGAGCTTGCAAAATTAAATGGACTGAATTTTTTATTTCTTCCATAAATATCACCGAAATCAAATTCCGGTCTTTGAGTTAGAGCATCAATCACGCGGGCCCCACCATAGAAATCAACTTCGATTATCGAATTTTTATTGCCGCGTGCTGGTCGGAATTTTCTGCCCTCTTGAAATCCGTTAGAGAAAGAAATGGGGCCTTGCTCGACGAAATCACTCGTTCTTAAAACAACTGCATCTTGAGTCGTATGTGCAACGAGATTGCGACCATTCTCTAAAATATCAAGACGAGGTGAATAGCCATTCTTCAGATTCAAAGTGGTGCTTTTTATGACGATATCTGTTGTCAAATCCAACACATCTAATACGTTTTTATCATGAATGATCGCTAACTGATTCGCACCAACTAAAGCTGCATCGTGAAATTCTTTAGACAAAATACTGCGCCGTAAAATCTCTTTACCAGTGCTCAAGTCAATAAGCACTGCCATCCTGTCTTCAGAAGCTGTTTTACCGGCGACAAGAAGATACCTTTCATCACTGCTTAACTGGGCTTTATCAAGTTCAAACGATTCTTTAAACGTTTCACTTAATGCAATGGGCTTTTGATCAGACGATGAGTGTCTACCCTCTGTGAATTCATTTTTTTGCAACAACAAACCATATTGCATTTGAGAAACAGAAAGATACTTGCCATCTTTCATAAAAACACCCGTATCTGCCTTAATACTTGCCGAAGCATTATTCGCACCTCGAAGATAGACCCTCAAGTAACCATCATGATGAAGAAGAATTCTTCTACCACCATCAATAATCGTCATAGAGTTCGCGTCACTCATCCCTGCTGGCGCCATCGCTTGGCTGACGTGACGGTAAACAGGTGACAAGTCTTCGAGAACCTGTGCTTGATGAGCTTTCCCCGACTCTTCGGCAATTTTATCGCGTTCAGTCTGCCCCTGCATCTCTCGAATTTTGAGCCTGATCAAATCTCTGATATTTTTTGCCGGCAGATGCAATTGAAGCTCTTGGCTCTTTTGCACGAAGCTGTCTTTTTTAAATTTTAAGAGTGCTAAATTGGACCCATTCAAAATCTGATCTTGATCTATCTCAAGCTTCAATTTCGCTAGCTGTTCAATAGCGGCATCAGTCGATGAATCAGAGATAGAAGTTTTTGAAGTCGCACTTAAAAAAGCCCCCTCACAACGAGGAGCCTCAGCCCATACAGTGGAGCTCAGCTGCAATAAAATAAATGCTATAAGGCCGACGCGAATTTCCATCTCGAGCAAGGAGTGCAAAACAAAGACCTCGAGAGAGAAAACTCCGCCGTTTTTAGCCAGTATGACTGTCGAACTTTTTGATAGAAGCCGAAAAACGAAAGCGCGCCACTCGCGAATTTGAACTCAACAATTGTTCAAATTGTTTGAGGAAATACCTCGTTGTCCCCAACTTCCAGGATTCAAGTAGTGCCTCCACGAAAACAAAAAACTTTTGTTTTGGCTCTAGCAGCGCTTCACGCTACCGTGATGACAGTGAAGAATCAGGGCTTTATCCTCATCGGATTTATCGTAGTGATTTTTATTATCGTGACCTCCGCGACGCTCTACTTTTCTCAACGCTTTGGTGAATCAAAAGTTCTTTACAGAAGAACTGCCTATAAAGCATCCGAAGCCAATCTTGTGATGTCGATCGAAGCCTCTCTTAAAAGCCAACAAGGTTGGATGAACACAGTCAATTCATCTCTTAATCAAATTGGAAGTGCGAATCTTGCTTCTTGCGTGAGTGACCCCACTTACGATTGTCCACCGGGCAACCACCCATTTTCAGTTATCGATGATTTAAACCAAGTGCTGATCGACTCTTCGAAACTCAACACGGGCCTTGATCTCAATTTTCTACCGTGCACGACGTATGGCTCTCTGACGTCAACCGGTTGCTACATGAGATACTACATGACATGGACGCCAGAGTGCCCCGCAACGGGCCCCTGCACGACTCCTGCGATTGTCGTCAAAGGAGAACTTCTCACAGCCCCCTCTGCCGCTGGTGAGATTGATCTTAAAGCACAAACACCATTCGAATTTAAATTGAGGTAACGTTGAATCAAAAAGGCCTCACTCTAGTTGAAACTCTCGTCACTGCAGCTATCCTGCTGGCCGTGATTATCGCGACGCTGACGATGTTTCAAAAACCAATCGCGGGTCAAAAAAATATCAACGCTCAGACCAACTTCTATCTGGTTCGAAATAATATTCTTAACGTCATCCATAATTCCGGCGCATGGAAACAAACCATTCAAGGCGCCAGCAATCAAAGTGCTTTCCGTTGTTTTGTAAAACAAGATTCCATTGTAGATGCGGAACGAAATTGTTCTCAAACCACAAGTGATTTGGATATCTATGATTTGAAGGGAAATTTACTCTACGAATTCAGCAAACCTGAGTTTGGTATTCAAGCCGATGGCACTCCTTGTCCCGCTGGTTCTCAATTTCAAGCAACTCCACCGGGCAATCCTCTCTGCCCTTTACGTGTCAGTATTAAAATGCAACCTCTTTGCCCGACAACTCCTTGTGAAAATCCAACAATGCAAGTCACGGGTGATTTTATTTATAACAGCCCGAACCCGCTGCCTTTGAATTTAGAATTGATGAAATTTAAAATGCTGCGCTCGGGATTTTACTGTCCGACTCAAGCAACACCTGCGTTAGCTGTTCAAGGAACGAATGTTGCTTTAAATGGCACACAAGCTGCTGCGACTGTTTCTGGCAAAGTCATTATCACTGGAAATGTTCACTACACAAATAGACTGCTACCATGTCAGAGTGTGATGTTTAATTTCAATTATGCTCTGGGTGCTTCAGATCTTGATGGTGATAGCGTCCCCGACACAGAGGGCGTTGCGCGAGTGTGCTTGATGCATCCGACATTAGGCTGCCAGTATGCGATTCAAATCAGACCGGGTGCAGTCCCTACGTTCGACATTCTTTATCAAGGCGCCATTGTTATGCAAAAGCCTGCGGCCTTTAATTTAGTATCAAGTTCTAACTTAGGCTTTAAAATTTTCAATGGCCGCGTGCAAGTTTGCTTTGAAGGGAATTGCTTTTACTCATACCTACAAAAACTCGGCGCACCTTTTGATGTCGAGTATCGTCCTGCTTCCACCTCTTACTCATCTGGTTTTACAAACCTCATGCTGCCGATCATTTTCTCTTTGTAATTTTCTATTTTTATATTTCTCGAATTGAGAGTTCGCAATCACGGTGAACTTTCCCGCGAACGTTCCCTACGTTCAAATTGTGAAACCGAAGAACACTCTCAAGCCCTTTGTCTGGCAAACCGAAACGAGTGTAGGACACATTCGGTACTTTAAGGGGACGTATTTTCGAGGGACGTATGCAAAGACTGAAGTTAAATATTAAAGGTCTTTCCTCTATCGAGGTGCTCGCTGCCACCGTTATCATGGGCATCTCCGGGCTTGCTATTGCAGGTTTCAGCGGAACCGTGCACAAGCATTTGCGCGACGTGAACAGCAAAACGACTGTTGCGGATGTGCGTATGTCTATCATTCAATCTACAGTTTACGCTCGCAGTTGGGCTCTCAATATCACGAAAGCAGGAACAAGCGACGCTGGCAGCTCTCCTGTTAATACGGAGATGACTTGTTTAAAAGACGGCACTCCTTGCGCTGAAGGCGTTTACAATCTCACACTCTTCTCTCCTGATGGCACAGTATTAGTTGATGCCCAAAATCCAAGCCAAGGTTTCACAGCTCAAGGCACTCAATGTTTTACTTATACAAATGAGCAAGACGGCAATTGCGTCTTCCGTTTCGAATTACAATGGAGACCCGTGTGTCCACCGGCGCAAACTTCGTGCGTAAATCCACAAGTGCGATTGACAGGACAACTTAAAGTTAAAGAAGCGCACGCGCGCGCAGTGAACATTCAAGTTTCAACAATGGCACTCGATATCTTTGCAGCCAAACCAGATTTTAGCAGCGCTTCTGCACCACCAGCAACGCCACCAGCTGCAACGCCTCCAGGCGGCGTGGTTTACTATACGAACTCCACTTTGTATTCGTCGAATAACACTGTGACAAACGATCTTGCTGCGACGGTTGCAAATCCTTCTACGAAAACTTTCAGCTTACCAACAACTTCATCAACTGTTGGCGGTACACTTTCTTTAGCTGGCTCGCGAGTGACTTACACTCCACCAACGGGCTTTTATGGTCATGATAGTTTTAACTATGTCGTCCAAGATTCTTACGGCACAGGAACATTGATGACGGCAAAAATGGAAGTCATGACTCCTTATACTTGGACAGGTCAAGGCGGTAACTCTGACACTAACAATAAAATCAATTGGTGTGGTGAGGTTGTTTCAGGTGCGTGTGATCACGTGACTTTCTATGGTGCTACTTTCTTGGGACCTGAAACTAAAGTTGTGATGGATGGAACTTGTCAGGCAAACTGTGATGCAACTTTCAATCAAGCGAGTATTAATATTACGAGCTTAGAAACTCTGCCTGGTTACATTGGTACTGTCACAGTGAGTTCGAGCGGCTTCCACGTTAACAATATCGGAACAGGCACAACGTTTGTTGCTGCAAATATCATCGCCAACTCTCCAGATACAAAAGCGGATTTGGATTTACGCGGTGGCAGTTTCATTTGTACATCGACGGGCGTGATGGTCGTTTATGGTTCTATCAACGTCATGTCTTCAGTGAGATCCGTACAGTTCTGTCCAACAGTGATTGTTTACACTGGTAAAAATCCTAACTCGAGTCACGGTGGTACTGGCGGTATTCCTGCTGATGGAACTTATACAGGTATTAATATCACAGCCACAGTTTCGCAACTTCCTACGTGGAATAATCCAGGTAACACGATCACACTTCAGCCTGTCTTAAACAGTAAACCTGAAGTGTATATTGATCCGACTTTACCTTTAGACAATGTGAAATTAGGAAACTGTTTGAGTTCTTCGACATGTCAGGTGTTCGTCAGCTCACCTGTTCCGACGGGCTCTACTTCGGCGCTAAACAATGGCAATATCGTCGATGGTGTCGGTGATGATAACTGCATTGGCTTCTTCTCTCAAACATCGGTACTCTTCTCAAAAGTCACAAATGATATTGATGAATCCGGCGGTACTGGGGTTTACATCAGTGATGCCGCTCGTGAAGTAGTACGATTTAAAAACTGGGGCGCGAAAAATATCTTCTTTAAATCAGCACTCGGTGTGTCTGACATTTCTGGAACTGCCGTTAAAACGATGGTTATTAATACTCTACAAATCGACACTCTCTTTAATACCGGCGCCAATACAATTTGTATTAAAGCCTCAAGTATCAAGTCGATCAAAGGTCAAGCTACTGGTGGAATGTTTATTTCTGCTGACAGAATTGATGAAATCACGAATGTCGCGGGTGAGTTCTATGTTCTGGGTGCGACTATCGGCAAAGTCGATGGCGGCGCTGGTAAGCTGTGTCTGTATAATGGCGCGAAGGTTTTAGATATCAGTAACTTCGCAGGCACTGTGAGCTCCAGTTGCTCGATCAGTTTCCCGAGCAACTAGTATCTGAAATTATTTTTCCACCATCAGGTCATCCATCTTAAGACCCGCATTCGTGTGAATACCGCGCATGATGTACCAAAGAATACCCATTAAGAAAATAATCGAAGGAACCATAATCACGGCCATTGACCAAGTCGTCATTTGCGCGATCTGCTCATTCAAGATCAATGACTGATTATCCGCAGGCAACGAAGCATCGATATCTACGAAAATACGTACAGCTAAAACGAAATTCACAATCGCACTGAATGCAAAAGACAACGACAACAACATCGTCGCTTTACGTAAATGCTCATGGAACTCTTTTTGTTTGCCGTGTTCTTTCAAGCGCGTTTCAAGCAAATCCACATTCATCACTGACGGATTCAAAAAAAGGCTTTCGACGAATGGTTTTTTTGTAAAGGCAGAACCTAAAACAAACAAACCAACAAGGGCTGGGAATGCGGCTTCTTTTACTGCGAACCAAATGCCGTGAATACCCGCAAGCGCCAAACCACCCGTCAAACCGACGTTCAGTAAACCCAAGATCGAAAGTGGATTTGTTTTTTTGCGTTTGATCAGATCGTAAATACCGTAACCCAATGGGAAAGCGAGGGCGATCACAAGTGCCCAGAACGGACCGATAACTTTTGATGCTTTATTCAAGATCAAAATCGGAATCAGAATGTTAAAGAGAATATTCAGAAAACCATTTTCTTGAGGAACTGGTTTTTTAGCTGCGGGCATCGTGCTGGAAGAATTATCTTGTGACATAGGGCATCTTTGTCTGCCCTATATCAAAAATCAAGTTCTTGTCGTTCGCGCTAGAAGTCAGGATCGTCCCCGAACCCTGCAGGTGGTGGAGGAGGTGGAATGAAATCGCCTCCGCCCGTTCCGCCGCCTAAGTCATTGTCATACATCGGTGGTGGTGGTGGCGGTGGTGGTGGAATATCACCAAAGTCATCCATGTTCGGAGCCGGTACGTAACCATTATCAATATCATCAAATGTTGGTGGAGGTGGAAGCGAACCACCGCCTCCGCCAAATCCGCCGCCGCCGCCGCGACCGAATGAAGATCCGCCACCGCCTGATGCAGCGCTCCCCTTCCATTGGGATTTGCCACCAAAGGAAGCACGCTTGCGATAGTCATAACGTGGACGCTCATCATCTAAACCCAACTCTTGCGCTTCAGTGGGAATGCCATGACTGCCACGAGAAAGTTCTTTTTGGGCTTTATCTTTGCGAGCAACAAAAGCCTGACGCTCTTGTTCCATCTCTTTTTTATAAGCGGCCTTAGCTTTTTCGTCGTTCTTTGCGTCGGGTCCGTCGTCTTCCATGGTCTCGGCTTTACGATTGCGCTTATAAGCGTCACCTTCTTTGCGACGAACCTCATCCCACTGTTCTTGTTCTTCGAGCCACGAAATTTCTCCCGCGTCGCGAGATTTATCGTATTGTTTGTTTTCTTTTTGATGCTCAGCAAAACCTTTTAGACGGTATTCGTCATTGGACTCTGCTGCATGAAGATGCAGACTTCCGAGAAGAATTCCCGGGAGAAAGATTGATTTAATCAGAACGTGGGCAGCTCGGCACATACCATCAAATCCTACCAGTCTTTACTTTTTTTGGGATCAACAAAAAAGATGCTCGACCTTTGGCTGTTTTCTCAATAACGTAGGTCCCTACTCGAGAGTGTAGACTCATTGAGTTAAAGCAGGAGATTTAATGGACGCTTTACAATCAATCGGAATTTTCGCTGCAGAGGCTTTCATCATCTTCTTTGGCATCATCGCCATCATCTTGGTGATTGCCATGCTTGCTGCGCGTTCAGCCAACAAACCTGAACTGGAAGTAGAACTGCTTCACAAGAGATTCAAACGCTTTAGCAATGTTTTGAAAGCTCATACTTTAAATAAAGCCGACCGCAAAGCTGAGAAGAAAAAACTCAAAGCGGAAAACAAAAAGTTAGAAGACAAATCTAAAAAAGACGAAAAGAAAATCTACGTTATCGATTTCAAAGGCGATGTGAAAGCATCGGCTGTTGATAATTTGCGCGAAGAGATTTCGGCGATCTTGGGTGTTGCGACTCCTGATGATGAAGTGGTTGTGACGGTTGAAAGTCCTGGTGGCGTTGTGCATGGTTACGGCCTTGCAGCTTCACAACTTTTGCGCGTTCGTGAAAAGAACATTCCATTGACGATCTGTATTGATAAAGTCGCGGCCTCTGGCGGTTACTTGATGTCATGTACTGCAAATAAGATCTTGAGCGCCCCATTCGCAATCGTGGGTTCTATCGGTGTTGTGGCGCAAGTTCCAAACTTGCACAGACTTTTGAAAAAGCACGATGTCGACTACAAAGAGTACACGGCTGGAGAGTTCAAGCGAACTGTGAGCTTATTGGGCGAAGTGACTCCAAAGGGTGAAGAAAAATTTAAAGAACAGCTTGAAGCGACACATGCGCTTTTCAAATCGTTCGTATCACGTTTCCGCCCTCAACTGGATCTTGCTCAAGTTGCTACGGGTGAATACTGGTACGGCGAACAAGCGATTAATCTAAAATTGGTTGATGAAATCAAAACTAGCGATGATTACCTTATGAATCTCGCTCAGAATCACCAAATTCTTAAAGTAAAGTTTGAACATAAAGAGAGCTTTGGTGATAAACTCACGGGAATTCTTGGCAAGTCCCTGCACCAAGCTAGTTCGCGCTTGATTCAAGAACTTGAGAACCGCCGTTTCATCTAAAAGATAAAGGAAGCCGATGTCATCAAGCCCTGTTATCGAAGTCAACCGCCTGGAGACCACGTTTTTTCTAAAATCGGGTCCCTTTAAAGCGGTCAATAATATCAGCTATAAAATCGATAAAGGACAAACTCTAGGGATCGTTGGCGAAAGCGGTTGCGGTAAATCTGTGACTTCTTTTTCGTTGATGCGTCTGATTGAGCGCCCTGGAGTTATTTCTGGTGGTGAGGTCCTGTTTCAAGGTCGCGATCTTTTAAAACTCTCAGAATCCGAAATTGAAGAAGTTCGCGGTGGCGACATGGCCATGATCTTCCAAGAACCGATGACGGCCTTAAACCCCGTTTTGACAATCGGTTACCAAATGGATGAGCAGATCATGAAACACAAAAAGTGTTCTGCGAAAGAATCCAAAGACCGCGCGATCGAGATGTTGAAACTTGTCGGCATCCCTTCACCGGAACAACGTTACCACTCCTACCCTCACCAACTATCTGGCGGTATGAGACAACGTGCGATGATCGCCATGGCGCTTTCATGTGACCCGGCTTTTTTGATTGCCGATGAGCCTACGACAGCTCTGGATGTTACTATCCAAGCGCAGATTTTGGAATTGATCCAAGGTTTGCAAGAAAAGTTAAACATGACTGTTCAGTTCATCACTCATGACTTGGGTGTGATCTCTGAAATTTCTGATCAAGTTCTTGTTATGTACGGCGGACAGATGTGTGAGATGGCTTCGACAGAAGAACTTTTCAATAATCCCCGTCATCCTTATACAGCTGCATTGATCGCATCTCGCCCGAAATTTGGCGAGCGTGTGAATCGTTTGAAAACAATTGAAGGCACTGTACCGGCTCCTCATGAATTACCAAAAGGATGTCCATTTACAAATCGTTGCCCTCGCGTGAAGCCAGAGTGTGGTGCTACTAAGCCACCAGTTACTGAAGTAAGACCTGGCCACACAATTGCATGCTTCAACCCACTGTAAAGGGATTTTAGATCAATGAACGAAATCATTCTTGAAGCGAAGAATATTAAGAAGCATTTCCCCATCAAAAAGGGTCTCTTGTTGCGTGAAGTAGCAAGTGTGAAAGCCGTTGATGGCGTTTCTCTGGCTGTGCGCAAAGGTGAAACTTTGGGTCTCGTTGGAGAATCTGGCTGTGGCAAGTCGACTTTGGGTCGCACGTTGATTCGTCTCTACGAACCGACTGCTGGTGAAATCCAAGTACACGGCAAAGATTTTTTAAGCTTGAAAGGCGAAGACCTTCGTCAAAAACGTAAAAACATTCAAATGATCTTCCAAGATCCTTACGCATCTTTGGATCCACGCATGACTGTGGGTCAGATCATTCGTCAACCAATGGACATCCATAATGTGGGTTCTTCAGACGAACGCAACAAACGCGTTTTGGAACTCATTGAACTTGTGGGCCTCAGAAAAGCCCATGTAAATCGTTACCCGCATGAATTCTCTGGCGGTCAACGTCAGCGTATTTCAATTGCACGTTCGATTGCTTTGAATCCAGAAATCATCATTTGTGATGAGCCTGTCAGCGCCCTGGATGTTTCGATTCAAGCGCAGATTTTGAATTTATTGAAGGACCTACAAGAACGCATGGGTCTAACTTATATTTTTATCTCCCATGACCTTTCAGTGATCGAGCACGTTTGTGATCGTGTCGCTGTTATGTATTTGGGAAAAATCGTTGAAGTTGCAAGCCGTGATGAATTGTTTGCGAACCCTCAACATCCTTACACGCAAGCTTTGATCGGTGCGATCCCGCGTGTAGGCGAAGGAAAGAAAAAGATGAAAAAATCTTTGGGCGGCGAAGTGCCAAGCCCGATCAATCCACCATCGGGTTGTACTTTCCATCCACGTTGCCCTCATAAAATGGATATTTGTTCTCAAGAGATTCCACTTCTCACAGGAACAGAGAGCCATCAACGAGCTTGTTTTTTATATAAGTAACAAGGAGTCAGTATGTTTCAAAAAATCGCATCCGGAATTTTGCTAGCGACTGGATTGAGCTTTGGTGCTCAGGCACTAGCAGCTCCATCAAACAACGAACTTAAGATTGGTATCTCTCAAGAGTTCGAAAACTTGAATCCACTGATCATGTCTATGTCAGCTTCGACATACATGTACCGTATGGTGGGCCGCTCATTGGTCGTGCTTGATGCTGACGCAAAATGGGTGACTCAACTTGCAAAACAAATCCCGACTCTTGAAAACGGTGCTGCAAAAATCATCGAAGTTGGTGGTAAAAAGAAAGTTGTCGCTAATTGGGAAATTATCGAAACTGCTAAATGGGGCGACGGCAAACCAGTTATCTGTGAAGACTTAATCTTCGCACGTAAAGTCGCAACTTCAAACTTCGTCTCTGTTGGTGAAAAAGAACAATGGACTCAAGTAGAAAAAATCGACATTGATCCAAAAAATCCTAAGAAGTGTACTTTCACTTACGAAAAAGCACGCTGGGATTTCTATCAATTGGCGCAATTCTTCCCAATTCCAAAACACATTGAAGAGCCGATCTTCAATAAGTACGGAAAACAAAAAGAAGGATACGAAAAGAACTCTGCGTACGTTCGTACACCAACGAACCCAGGTCTTTACAATGGTCCTTACGTGATTTCAGAAGTAAAATTGGGTTCACACGTTACGTTTGTGCCGAATAAAAACTTCTACGGCACTCAACCGAACATCAAAAAGATCATTGTGAAATTGATCCCGAACACAGGCACGCTTGAAGCGAACCTTCGTTCTGGCACCATCGACATGATCGCGACCTTGGGTTTGGATTTTGACCAAGCTTTGGCTTTTGAGAAAAAAGTAAAAGCAGAGAACTTGCCATACATCGTGAACTTTACTCCTTCAGTCACTTACGAACACATCGACTTGAACTTGGAAAATCCAATTTTGAAAGACGTGCGCGTTCGTAAAGCGTTGGTTTATGCCATCAATCGTGAAGACCTTGTCAAAGCGCTTTATGAAGGCAAACAACAAACGGCGTTCCACAATATTTCTCCTAAAGATCCTTGGTTCACATCGGATCCAAAAGACATCACAGTTTATCGCTACTCAAAACGTGAAGCTGGTAAATTGCTTGATGAAGCTGGTTGGAAAATGGGTGCTGACGGTTACCGCACTAAAGAAGGTAAACGTTTATCACTTGTGATCGGAACAACTGCTGGTAACAAAACACGTGAGACTGTTCAGGTTTATCTTCAAAACCAATGGAAACAAGCTGGTATTGAAGTGTTGATCAAAAATGAACCTGCACGTGTGTTCTTTGCGGATACAACTCGTAAACGTAAATACGATGCCATGGCCTTGTTCGCGTGGGTTTCTTCACCAGAAAGCTCACCTCGCTCAACAGTGTTCTCGGGTTCAATCCCAACAAACGCAAATGGTTGGTCAGGTCAGAACTTTATGGGTTGGGCGAATAAAGATGTTGATACAGCATTGGAAGCTTTGGACGTTGAGTTCAACGCTAAAAAACGTGCTGAGCTTGCTCACATCATTTTGAAAAACTACACAGCGGAAGTTCCAGTGATTCCACTTTACTACCGCTCTGATATTTCTGTTGTTCCAACGAACTTGAAAAACTACAGAAACACGGGACACCAATTCCCAGAGACAAACACTGTAGAAAACTGGTCACTGTAATTAGTATTTAAGAGGACTTAGAATGACGACTTATATCACCCGCCGCATTTTGCAAACACTCGTAGTGATAGTTTTACTATCGTACGTGTGCTTTTACCTAATGAGCTTAATGCCGGGTGATCCGGTCGACATGATGGTTGCGAGTAATCCAAAAATCACTTCAGAAGACATCGCTCGTTTGAAGACTCTTTATGGACTCGACCAACCGACTTACAAACGTTACTTCAACTGGGTCACCGCGATTTCTCAAGGTGACCTTGGTTATAGCCGTACTTACCGCGTTCCTGTCGAAGAGCTGATGGGTCCACGCATGTGGAATACATTCTGGTTGTCAGCTGCTTCTTTAATTCTCTCACTTATCATCGCGGTGCCTTTAGGAATTATATCGGCGCTCAAGCCCGGGAGTAAGACCGACTATGTCGTGAACTTCTTCTCGTTTGCGGGGATTTCAATACCATCCTTCTGGCTTGCCATCGTTTTGATTATTATTTTCGCCGTTAAATTTCCGATGCTTCCTGCTGGTGGTACGGAAACCATTGGTGAGGGTTTTGGTTTCTGGGCCATGATTTGGGATCGTTCAAAATATTTGATTTTGCCTGTGGCTTCTTTGTCTATTCAACAAATTGGTCGTTTCTCGCGCTTCACTCGCTCGGCGATGGTGGAAGCTTTACGAAATGATTTTATTCGTACTGCAAAAGCCAAAGGTCTTTCTCGCAGTGTTGTGATCTGGAACCATGCTTTTAGAAATGCGTTGATTCCTTTGATCACGATTTTGGCTTTGAGCTTCTCTGGTTTGTTTTCGGGTGCGATTTTGACCGAAACTGTGTTTGCTTACCAAGGCGTCGGTAAACTTGTTTACGATTCCATCATTGGTAATGACTATAACGTCGCAATGATTTCATTCGTGATTTCTGTGTCGATGGTTTTGATTATGAACCTTGTTGCCGATCTACTCTACGGTTTTGTAGATCCACGTATCACTTACAACTAGAAAGGATGAATTCATGGAAATGATTTTGAACGAAGATTCATCCATCTCTGAAAAAGACCGTGTCGCTTTAGAAAAAGCGCAACCAATGTGGAAAATGGTCCTGACACAGTTCTTGGATCATAAATTGGCTGTTGCGGGTGCTGTGATCATCGCATTTTTTATGTTCATCTCAATTTTTGCCAACGTGATTGAGTCTGTGACAGGTCTTGATCCAAATGCGCAAAACGTGGCAAATCGTTACTTGGCTCCGTTCACAAAAGCAACGGCTCCCCAAGACGTGCGTGAAACTGATATCGAGCATTGGATTAACAATAATCCTGAGAAGGCTGACGTTTTGCAAAAAGCGTTGGTTGAAAAACAAATCGTTGAAGTGGCGGAAGCTGATGCGATTTATGAATTGGGCGCTCGTGAAATGCCGGAAGCGAAAGCTTCTTTGAAATCTCTCGACATTCCTGAAGCTCGCGACATGATCAAAGTTTTTGATAATTTTGAATCATTCCATTTCTTCGGAACAGACGAGTTGGGTCGTGACGTGTTTATCCGTCTTGTCTACGGCACGCGTGTATCGATGGGTGTGGGTGTTTTGGTTGCGGTGGCTTCGGCGTTGATCGGCCTTTTAATCGGCAGTCTTGCGGGCTTCTACGGTGGTATGATCGATACGGTGTTGATGCGTGTGACGGATGCGTTGTTATCATTGCCGACGATCCCGGTTCTGATCGTGATGGCGGCGATTGATCTGGGTAAGATTCCTGTATTCCAGGCCGTTATTGGTTCTTCGAATCAGAGTATCTTTAAGATGGTGGTCGTGATCTGTTTGTTCTCGTGGATGACGGTGGCCCGTTTGGTTCGTGGCAGTATCTTGTCATTGCGTGAACGTGAATTCGTTTTAGCAGCTAAGACATTGGGTGCGAAAGACAGAACGATCATTGTTCGTCATATGTTCCCGAACGTGATTGCTCCAATTTTGGTTTCGATCACTTTGGGCGTGGGCGAATCCATTTTGTTTGAGAGCGCTTTAAGCTTCTTGGGTCTGGGTATTATGCCACCGACACCAAGCTGGGGTAATATGCTAACAAACGCGCAGGAATTGATTTACCAAGCACCATTCTTGGCAATCTTGCCGGGTATTTTGATTTTGCTGACGACAATTAGTTTTAACTATCTCGGCGATGGCTTGCAGGATGCAATTGATCCGAAGGCGATTCGTAGATAGGTGTTTCTTTCTCTGATGAAAAGGGGAAAATAAAACGCTGACTTTTTTGGGGTCAGCGTTTTTTATTTTAGGCTAATTCGACACTCCGCCTTTAATCAATTTCCTCATCCCTAAACATTTGTCGTAGGACAATATATGCGATTCCTAGCGTGATGATTCCAAAGTAAGTGCTGACATTGAAAAATATATTTCGATATCTAAAATCACTTTCTCCTTTATAAAATCCAGGAACTTTTCCAATTGCAGGTTCCGAAATGATCCCTGATGAAATCTCTGTTATAACTTTTGTACCTTCGAGCGCTAAAACCTTATCTTCAATACAATATAAGGATTCGATACCAGGACTGGAGTACGTGTAGAAGACCTGCCATTCAAAGGGCGAACTTTTATTTTGAGCAGTAATACTCCAAGAATAAGAAACTGTGGCACCACCATCTCCCTGATACAAACGGACTATTGATTTGCTTGTTTCACAACTCGCAATTTTCACTTCATTTCTTGGATTTCCAAACTCATTTCGACCAGGCCAAATTAACCAAATTGATAAACCAAATAAGAGGAAACATAGAATCAACTGAATTAACTTCTTCATACTCAAATTTTCATTTGGAAAATCTGTTTTTGCTATCAAATTCGAAACTAAATCGATTGGATCGGATTTAAATCATCTACGAACACCAAACGTTTTTACGGCTCTACGCGAGTTATGAGATCGACATAAAAGCCGTAAGTTTGTGACCTCATCTGTCCCACCCAAAGCTATTGGAATGATGTGGTCTGGTTGCAGGGCGAATTTTGAATTGCATCTGATTCCAGATTTTGCGTCTGTGTGTTCGCAACATGCGTTCGCTCTTTTCCAAACGTATCTTTTTACTTTTACGCTGAGAGGCTTTCTCGACGGTTTTATCGTCTTGTTTGTTGTTACAACCTGACTTGATTGCGCTACCTGGGGCGACATTGGCGGTTGCGCGTTATTGTTCGAGTTACAAGATGGCGCGATAGTGGTATCTATTCCCAACTTTTTCTTTTTGAACGCTACTGCCTTTTTGAGCAAGTAATTCAGAACCGAAATATTTGCCACGTCTTCAAGTTCATGGGCATAGAGGTTTTTGAATTCTTGAAGCAACTCGGAATTTTCCTCATTCAAGAGCGCTTCGAATTTTGTGAATGGCTGATCCACCAACTTATTGTTTTGAACCATTTCGGTCATGTGAAACTTCTCAGCTAACAAAGCTGGTTGATGGGATTTCTGAATGAGTTCTTTGGCCACCTGTCTTGTCGGTTTGTTTTCACATTCAGCTAGTAACGCCAACTTCTCTTCTTGTTTCAATCCGTGCTGAGCGGATTTTTCGGCCTTCAAAAAACTTTGAACTTTTGAAAGATTCGTGACATTCAATCGCCCGTCTTCGATTTGTTTTTCGATCTGCGGTAGATCCATCAACAATCTTGCTGATGCCAGACGAGTTTGGGTTTGATTTTCCGTGAATTTCAAACGTTTGATGCAATAGGCGTACATCGAAGAAAATTTCAGATCGACGAAAAGACGGCGAAGCTCCACTTCTCGAAGATGGCGCAAAACTAGAATTGTGATTCCTCGTTCGTGCTCAGCTAAAAAGTCCGTTTGCTCTATGAGGAGTTTATCAGAAAGCTGCTGCACGTTTTCTTGAATATTCAGAATGCGATCGTCGATTTTCATGGAATTCTCCTTTGTGCGGAGAACATATCATGAGTTTTTGAGGGGCGTTTTTTCGCGCGTAAATAGGATATAAAGGGTGTAACTGCTTCCTCACTCGCTCGAGCTCGGGAACTTCACGCAAATTCAACTCAGGGTCTCTGGTGACTTTTAAAGGCTCATCCTGGATAGATGTGTCGCGCTTGAAGTGACAAAACATTTTCGTTGAAAATACCTGTCAAACTACTTTTTCAGATTATCAAATTTGTCATTTAATTCTAACGCTCTATTGCCAATGTCGCCCATAGTGAATCGAGATTTTTTTGAGCTTCGCTGATCTCACTCACTCACTCACTCACTCACTCACTCGATGGACTGCTTACAAAGTCTTCCTCAGTGCGCATATATCTATCTTTGCTATTTTGTTCACTCAGGGATTTTACAGCAGAGACTGTTTTGCGACCTTCCACCATCCTTGAGCAGGCCTTGCTGCTCGCCTTCCTGGCGATCAGCCCTCGACACTTTGGCTGGATTTTATTTTTTTGAATTGGGACGGTTTGCGCAGACTCTCAGCACTCCCTACTATCTCCCGATCGGGGCCGTCGTCATGGGGCCCCGCGCTCGCTCGCGATAAAAATTATCAAAATCCTTTCGATATTTTTTCTTCACATCTTCAGGATAATAAACCTCAACCAAGTTGGGAAATTCCGGATCCTTCGCCAAATCCTGCATCGCCAAATCGATTCGACGACTCATCAATCGACCCCAACGACTCTTCGTACAAACAATATTCACCACTCGCATCGGAGCCGCTTCCTCGAGATAACTGAAATACAAACTCGGCGAAAGCTTCAACGATTCATTGTAGTAAGCAACAACCTGCGGAAATTCGAGAATATAATTAATTCGCCCGCTCATCAGCATTTTGATCAGAGCTTCCGCCGCCGTCGGCCCCTCGACATAAATGATTTTGTCTTGCGGAGCCTCACGAATAATTTTATCAAAAATCTCTCCATAAGCGCGGCCTTTCTCAAGACCCAAATGGAAATTGGTATTTTCTAAAAGATATTGCAGCGACAGCTTCTTCACATCTCGAAAACGATCCATATCACTGGCACGAACTACAAGCCCCTGACTTGGAATTGGAAAGAACGAAGTGAAATACGCCAGCGATTCGCGCTCTTCCGTACGATAAACCCAAGCACTGCAAACTTTGCGTTTTTGCTTAAGCATCGTCATGAGTGTGGAAACACTCACAACCGAATTGCTGTGCTTGTACTCCGGCATTCTGGCTTGCAAATCATTGAGGATTCGATTCACAGCATTGCCTTCAGCAATTGCGGATTTGGTCGCAATAAAAGGGGGAAAATTAAACAGCGCCCACTCGATTTTTTCTTTTTGCTGAGATACTCCCGCAGAGGAAATCGGCTCGTAAGAATGTGCCTTTACAGATAATATTAAAATGAAGCTCCCTAGAGCCAAACAATGTTGCTTCCACATGAGTGATCTTTCCTATGGCTTTGATTTTAATCGAATGTGGAAGGAACGGCATATGTGTTTAGGCAGGCGCCAATTTGCTGAACACCCATGAAAAAACTCCCTCCCGACTGAAGTCAAGGTCCCACCAATTGCACCCTGTCGGGCATGAATGTTGCGAAGCCAAGACTCGATTGAGGTGTTATATGAAAACAGTTTTATCTTTTTTTGTTACGACTTTATTCGCAAACTTTGCGTTGGGTCAGACGAACGCTGCTGAAGTCACATGCCGTGCCCAAGCTAAAGAGATGGCTCTGCAAAGTTATTCAAGCTGCATTACACAAGCTCGTAATCAGCAAGTTGAACAAATCCGTTCTGATTATCAAAAAGAACTCGCTGCACTCAAAGCGAAATACGATAAAGAACTTAAAGCTATGTCTAAGCAAAAAGACGCAAAAGCTCCTATTACTGGTGCAGCCGTAGCTCCAGCCACTAACGCTGCGCCTAAAAAGACAGCGAAAGCTGCTAAGCCTAACAAAGCTGTTGCTGCTAAACCAGCAGTCGTAAAAGCCGCAGCCCCGGCAGTAGCGTCTGAAACAGCCCCAGCGGTCGTTCCTGCTGCGACTGAAGCCGTTGCTACACCAGCAGCAACACCGACATCTACTCCTACAGCAGCCCCTGTCGCAAAGCTTCCTGAAAAGGAATCAACATCTGAAGCTCTTCCTATCCAAACAGTTCAAGAGGGCGCTAAAGTCGTTGCTGTTGAGCCAGCGGTAGAAGCCGCACCCGTAGCGGAAAAAACAGAAGTATCTTCAGAAACTCAAGAAACAGCGACAACTCCTGCGACCAAAGAGGTCGAGATTTCAGCATTGCCTCAAGAATAGGCAAAATCTGGAATTGCTTTTCCTCCCCTTCACGACTACATAATGAAGGACATGACTTTATTAGGGGAGGAAACCCATGGGTGAGTTTAGCCTGACACATATTCTACTTCTTGCGATGATCTTCTTGATCTTCTTCGGTCCAAGCCGTTTGCCTCAATTGGGTCAATCTCTTGGTAAAGCGATCAAAGGCTTTAAACAAGGTTTGAGCGAAATTGACGTTGAAGCAAAAGACATTCAAGACAACGTTCAAATCAACCAAAACAAAAATGCTTCTATGAACAAAGAGAAGCAAACTGAAACAGAAAAACAAAATTCTTAATTTTAGTTTCGAAATTCATAAATTAAAAAAAGCAGAGTGATGAACTCTGCTTTTTTATTTTGTGTTGAACAGTTTCTTTAGTAGCTACTCCGGCGAAGCCGGAGTGTGAGCAACCTACTCCGGCGAAGCCGGAGTGTGAGCAACCTACTCCGGCGAAGCTGGAGTAGCAGCAACCTAGAATTCGTCCGTCGTGCCTAAACGCGCCCGCGGCTCATCATCAAACGGAATCGCCTCTTGCGCCGTCTTCGCAGCCAATTTCACTGGCGACGACTTTCTCATCGGCAGAACTTTACCTTTAGGGGCCGGCGAAGACTTTTTCTTCACCGACTTCACCTCAACATCGTCTTCATGATTGGACAATGCCACCGACTCGGTTTTATCACCACCAATAACCGCCGTGTTCAATTCCACAGTCAAACCTTGTGACGTTTTCGCTAAGTGATTGATCTCATCACTGGTTGCCGCAATTTCCTCAGCAGAAGCCGCATTGGCTTGCGAGGATTGATCGAGCTGATTCATTGCCTTGCTGATCTGCTGAATGCCCGTCGTTTGCTCTGAACTCGCCGCTGCGATCTCATTGTTCAGATCGGAGACCTTTTTGATCGAGTTCACGATCACACCCAGCATCTCTCCCGAGTTGTCAGCGATCTTTCCACCGCGCTCCACTTGTTCGGCGGAACTTTTAATCAATGACGAAATATCTTTCGCTGAGGCCGCACTTCTTTGTGCAAGCGATCGCACCGCTTCGGCAACAACCGCAAAGCCCTTACCTTGTTCACCCGCGCGTGCCGCTTCCACTGAGGCATTGAGCGCTAAAAGATTCGTTTGGAAGGCAATGTCATCAATCACGGTGATGATCTCTTCAATCTTACGAGACGACTGGGAAATTTCGACCATAGACTGAATAAGATTTTTAATCTCACTCTCACCTTTTTCAGCTGCTTCGCGTGAAGTTGCTGAAAGGGCCGCAGCTTGTTTTGCGTTATCCGAATTCATACGCACCATCGAAGACATTTCTTCAAGAGCGGCGACCGTTTCTTCTAATGAAGCTGCTGACTCTGTTGAGTTTTGTGAAAGCGAGTTTCCGGCTTCGCTCAACTGGTGAACGGCTTCGACAACTTTAGAACTTGAAGATGATAGATTTCCAGCAATCTCACCCACGATGCGAGCGATACGTGCCCCCGTAAATAACAACAATCCCATGATCAAAAGACCCGCGATCACAGTCACGGCCAACATGATATGTATGATTTGCGTTTTACTCTCGTTGAATTCAACCAATTCTTTACTGGCGCGCTTATCATAGTACTCGCTGATTTTAAGATTAAAGACTTCGATTTTGTCAGCGGCATGATGAACATCTTCATCTAAAAACTTCCGACCTGCCTCTAAAGATTCAGGCGTGTTCTTTTCGACATTGTCGATAACGAGCTGAGCTTTTTTAACGTAATCATCAAAGTCGCCTTTAGATTGATTGAAGAGTTTTTCTTCTTCGGGATCAAAAGAAGATTCAACATAGATTTTGAAAGCAGCCTTGAAGCTGTCCAATGATTCTTTTGCTTCTTTCAAAGCAGCCGGGCGATCTTCCTCGCTGTTGAGCCCTTCCCACATACGATAGCCGAATTTATTTTCGTAAATTCGCATATCATCTAAAGAGGAAATATTCGGGATAATATCTTTATGTGCGCTTTCAACCAGTGCACTGATCTTTTCTAGTCCCATGTATGTAAAACCGAAAATGACCGCAAACGCGATAAACGGAAAAACCGACACAGATAACAGACGACCTTTAATTCCTTGAAACCAAGTGCCTATGCCTTGCTTTCTCATAAACCGTCCCTTTCAGATGAGAAAAACGTTCACGTGTATTTTATCGGCAGGTTTGGGTTCCGAAATTCATTATATAAAGAAAATTTGATAATCGTCGGTTGTGCAATTCTATTAAATTGCACTGAGTTTAGTAGCCATAGAAGAATGTCTCTTATTGAAACAACTCATCCGATATAATGCTGATAGCACCCGACTTTAAGTAGTCATTCGCTTTTGCGGTGTCATTCACAGTCCAGAGCGCCACAGGGACGCCCCGCTTCTTCCAGCGAGCGACATCTGCTGGGGTCACATACTGCGAGTCCAAATGCAAGGCATTGAGGTTTACAAAAGGCGCCAACCACATTCGACGCAAATAGATTTTATTCCGCTCATGATCCTCATCCGTTACCAACAACGCGCGTGGGATCTGTGGAAGCAGCTTGCTTAAACGATAAATTGCTAATGGATTGAAGCTTGAAAACAAAATGCGCTTTGCAGTACCCGTGCGTTGAATAACTTCAGCGATTTTTTCTTCAAGAGTTCCATCGAAGGCTTTGTCAGTTTTAAGCTCAATATTGAAAAATAAATTCCAGTGACTGTGCCCCAGAACTTCTTCGAGTGACGGCGCTTGCGCATATTGCTTTAATTCCGCAGCCGTTAAGTCGGCGACGTGTTCCGAACGATGAGCGAGACGATTTAAGTCATCGTCATGAAACAACACAGGAACTTGATCTTTCGAAAGGCGAACATCCAGCTCTACCATCTGATGACCGCGCTCGAGTGCCGCAGAAAAAGACTCCATGGTGTTCTCTTGCTTGCCACCCTTCCAATATCCGCGGTGACCTTGATATTTAGTCACGACGAGTGAATCCTTGGGCCAAGGCTGAGCCTTCCATGTGAACTCTTTAAAGATCACATACAGCACCAATAAAAGGATCGCACCGCCTAAGTACATCATTTACGCTGTCTTCTCTCTACACCGGTATCGACGTAAAAAGCGGGGTTATTACGATGGCCACCAATTGACCAGCTCTGCGTTTTTTTGCCTTCTTTAAACTGAACCTGACCTTTTAGATTGCCTTGATCATCCCAAGAGCCATCGCTGATCAGCTTTGAACCTTTAGGCAACAGCCCCTGCATGCCCTTCCAGCTCAACGTGCGCAGCTGATTCATGCGGATTTGTCCTGCGACCTTTTCAAATTCAACAGGGTCTGTGTTTGCGATATGGGAAGATAAAACAGGTTCTAACACTGGACGGGCTGCCGATTCAGGATTCATTTTCAAACCTTGAATCGTCATGTTCATGATGATTTCATTTTTCGCCCAATCGAACTGTGTTTTGGTTTCACCGAATTCCATGCCTTCGATTTTCATATCTTTTAATTGCGCATGACCTTTAAGGCTTTCGATTTCAGCTTTTTCAATCTTCACATCGGAATCAAAACTAAACGGCCCAATGAAGCCACCATTGGTCATCAGCTTTTGCACTGAATCAGCCAAACGAATTTCATCGATATTTGTTTTGATATCCATGTTTTGGAAACTGCGATCTGCTTTTACTTTCAAACTACCATCGAGAATTCCACCACGAGGTCGGACTTGCGATAATTTGAAGTTCCAGAAATTTCCATCAAGATCCACTTCACCATACATGCTGTCGATGATTTGAACTTCACGTTGGCCCTTATTGGCGAAAATAAATTCCAGACCTTGATGCTCGCCTTTAAGATGAATCTCTTTATCAGAGACAATTTCAGCGCTCCCCGTGAACTCACCCAAATGGCCTAAAATTTTTGGACGTTGTTTTTGATTGAGGAATTCTAGCAGACGCTCGATATGCAGCTTTTTAATATCCAAACGAATCGTATCGTAAGTCACCGGATCTAATGTTCTGAACGCCAAACGGTCCGCCCAGAGTTCACCCAGGTCGCCTTCAATTTTAATATCACGAACTTCCATTGGTGAAGATCGAATACGATCCACCGGTCCAATGTAACGAGACTTTGCAGAGACCCAAGCTTGACGACTGTTCAGATCTGCTTTCACGACATTATATTTTTTTAGAACACCCAGGATTTGCGAAAACGGAATATGTTTTAAATCCGTCTCCATCGAAAGATTTTTATCGTTCAAAGTGTAATTACCAATGATCGAATAATGTCCTTCACGCCAGTTGCCAAAAAAGTGCGCCTGCAAAGCGGGCTCTGGAGATTCTTTGTATTCTAAATACAAATTCGCGTGGGACAGATAATCGCCGACGACTTCGTCTTTCAACAAATGCGTTTTAGCTTTCACAACAATCACGCGTGGTTCAAACGATTTCACTTGAGTTGAAAAATTCAATAAGTGCGTTGAGTACTGAGGATATTTAACGTGTTCAATATTAAAATGGCGAACCGACAACAGACTGACCGCATTTTTATAGGCGTCCCGATTTTCAGACTTCGTTAACTTCACGAGCGGCTTACTTGCAGAAGCGCTTTTTTCTCCACCAGCAGAAAGCTGATTCCCATCTGCATCTTCGCAAGGTTTTAAGTCAGAACGCATTTTCAAGTTCACAGTTTCCGCGACAACGGCTTCTACTGGAGATTTTCCCGTAACGACTCCCCAAAAAGAAATTGGCAAACGCAGCTCATCGATTTCCACATAGGGACTCATCCAACATTCACGTGAAGAATCCATCGTGATGCCAGTGATGACCACAGAAAATCTCGGTAAGATGCCTTCGCTTAAAGCGAAAACGGCAGAGGTAAATTGAACTTTTAAATTTTTATCAATGTGACTGGCGGCTTTTTCGATTTGGGCTGTCACACGTGCCGGACTGATTAAGGATTTAACTGTGTAACCGAAAACAAAAGCAATGATAAAACCCGTTAGCAAAACCGCTAAACCCGGTTGTTCACCGACTAAGTTTTTAGAAGAATCGTAAGATGATTTTTGAGAGTCTTTTCGAGATCGGTCCATGGCTTTATTCTGACGAATCAGCCAGGGACCGACAATGATTTAATTATTTATATTCGAAGCTAACGATTTCGAATTCTTTATCTGCTTTTGGACCTTGAACAGTTGCGTTGTCGCCTGCTTTTTTACCGATCAATGCTCTCGCCAATGGAGAAAGAATAGAGATCATGCCTTTTTTAACGTCAGCTTCATCAACGCCAACGATTTGGTATGACACTTCTTCTTCCGTTTCACTGTCGATCAAAACAACGTGTGCACCAAAAACAACACGGTCCGCTTTAATAGTCGATACGTCGATAACGTCAGCACCAGCAAGTTTACCTTGAATTTCACCAATGCGACCTTCAATCATGCCTTGGCGCTCTTTTGCTGATTCATATTCAGCATTTTCAGAGATATCACCTTGGGCGCGAGCCTCTTCGATGGCTTTGATGATCGTAGGACGTTCTTCCATAATGAGTCTTTTTAACTCCGCTTCAAGCATTTGCTTCCCACGGATAGTCATAGGCAATTTATCAGATGTGTTTGTAGCCGCCATAGCGCGCTCCCTTTGTTAAAAAGCTAAAGCCGTACCTTTGAAGTACGGCTTATGGGGTTAATCTTTTACCTAAAAAGCCTCTAGTTTACAAGGTTGAGCATGACGCACCACGCATCTTTCTATGAGTCATTCCAGCTAGATAGGGTCTTATTTGCATGAGGACTCTGTAACGCGTAAGCTAGAGGGATGGGCGCTAAAAAGAAAAGCGAAATTATCTGCCGTTGTAACAACGTTTCACGCGAAACGATTGAGAAGGCTATTCGTGACGGGGCCCAAACTTTAAATGACGTTTTTGATTCTACGATGGCCGGGGTCGGTCCTTGCGGCGGGTCTTGCCGCCGAAAATTAGGCCCTCTTTTAGATCATTACTTAAAGACCGGAACCTTCCCTGAAAAGATCGTCGAAGATCTCACTGGAAAAGAACCAAAGAGCGGTTGCGAAGAGTAATTATTTTCCTAATAAATCCAAAACGAGCTCTGCACTCAAAGCTTCATCTGGTTGCGAACCTTCTTTAAAGTATTTTCCATTTGAAGCTACAGACGCTGGAACGCGTGCTGATTTTTTTGTCGGCTTCTCAACTGGTTTTTCCAAAGCACCTTCAACAAAATAGTCATAGCCCTGCTGCAAAGTATTTTGCGCATCTTGACGAAGTTGTTGCTCTTCTTGCTCCGGTGTTTGTGCGAACGCGATCGGTGCAACGAAAGAAGTGATAAGGATCAATGACGCCAGTTTCTTCATGCTCGAGGTCTCCCCTAATTAGCTAGCCTTCAAACGATAATCGATAATTTTTTGGACTTCAGGACGACAAGTTCCGCACGCAGTACTCGCCGAAGTTTGGCGGGTCACCGCATCCGTTGAATGCGCGCCCGCGATGATTGCCTGATCAACGATAGACGCGTCGACGTTACGGCAATGGCAAAGCTCTTTATGTTCGTAAGGGAATTTCCATTCGCCACGAAGTTTCAAAACCATCTCACGCACAAGTACACTCGAATGATCTTTACCTTCAGGTAAAGGCCACTTCGAAACATCAACACCGAAGTGACGACGCATACTTTGCATAAGACTCATAAATTCCGTACAGCCAACCATATTCACTTTCAAAACTTTTCCAGGAATAGCACCGGGTGAGGATGACTCCTCGCCTTCGCATTCCACTTCAATAAGATCTCGTCCTTCGAGTTCTACTTTCAACTTCATAGAAACTATGATCATATCATGAGTAGAGGTTTCGCCAAGGCTAGATATGAACATACTCTTGTTAAGTCGTCGTTTTGAGATCTATAGCACGCAAAGGCTAGTCCAGGAGGGAGCATCTCTCGGACTGACTGTCTCACTTTGGGATCCGGGAAAACCCTTCTCTGAGTATGTTTCGGCTGGTTTAAAAATGCCTGACCTCGTTCTGCCCCGCTTAGGAAGCTATGAATTTTCTCAAGCCTTGCAAGTTGTTGAGGGCTTTGAAAATGCGGGTGTTGTGTGCGTGAACTCTTCACGTGCTTACAAAAAATCTCGTAATAAATGGACGCTCTATCAGGAGCTCGTTCGTCAAAGTTTACCGACGCCAAAGACGTGGCTTTATTCTGAGGACTTGGTTTTAGAATATCCCGTGGTTTTAAAAGTTTTGGAATCTTCTCAAGGTGATGGCGTCGTGTTGGCGCAATCTCGTGAAGATGTTTTGAAATTTAAGTCTGAATTTCCGGGTGAAAAGTTCTTAGTTCAAGAATGGATTTGCGAAGCACAAGGCTCTGACTACCGAGCCCTTGTTGTCGGTGATAAAGTTGTTGCCGCTATGAAACGCACAGCGGCCCCTGGAGACTTTAGAAGTAATTTGCATAAAGGTGGCCAGGCTGAAGAATGCATTCTTTCTTTAGAGGAAGAACAACTCGCGCTTTCCTTAGCTCGTCATTTGGATTTACAAATTGCGGGAATTGATTTCTTGCGATCGCAAAGAGGCAGTTTGTTATTAGAAGCAAATCCCTGCCCCGGCCTTGAAGGCATCGAAGCGTGCACAAAGTTAAATCTGGCACGCAAGATTTTAGAAACTATTTCCGTTCGTCCTTAAGATTCGCGATAAATTTTCTTCTGAATGAAAAAATATTCGCGACATCTTTTTTAACGAAATTTTGCGCCACAGCCCAACCTAAAAAACCCATCGGTAATTTATAGCGCACATGATCCGTCATCAATGTTCCGCCCGCAAAAGGTTTGAACTCATGCGTATGATGCCAAAGCGTGTACGGACCTGCTGTTTGATTGTCGACGAATTTAAAGGGCGGCTTCCATTCATCGATCTCGGTCTTCCACGTCAACGGAATACCACGGATTTTCATTTTATAATCTATCAGAGTACCTTGACCTATATCTGTCGTTGATACTTTAGCAATGTGAAAATTCAAAAGCTCGGGCGTAATACGTTCAAGATTGTTGGGATCTTTGAAAAACTCGAAAACTTTTTCTGGTGGCTCGGCGAGAAACTGTTCAGCGTAAAACCTTTCCTCGCCCGATTTAAAAGGCGCGCAGATATCTCTTAAAGCTTCTTGCAGTTTTTCGTGTTTGAACTTGTAGCCGAGCGTGATCGCTTTTTTCGCGTCACCTTGTTGTGAATAAACGAGAGATTCTGCAAGTTCCCCGAAGAGAACTTTCAGTGCGAGGACTGGGACTGCCGGGCCCGTGCCTTTACCGAGTGCGCCGGCCAAGTTTTGAGTGAATTCGTGATTGCGCACTGGATACGGTGAACAACCGTTCACTGGGCCTTGCACGTTTTCGTTTTCTAATGCATGTACAAAGAGTCCCACGATGTCGTCGATATGAATCCAACTCATCCATTGTTTGCCGTCACCAAGATTGCCACCTAAACCCAAGCGGAACGGAAACATCATTTTTTCTAAAGCGCCGCCATCAGGTGAAAGCACCATGCTTGTGCGAATAAAAACTTTGCGACCACTCGCCTTTTTAGCTTCAGCTTCCCAATCGACGCAAACTTTCGCGAGGAAATCATCACCGGCAGTGCTGTCTTCGGTTAATACACTTTCTTTGCCATCACCGTAAAAACCCATCGCCGAACCACTCACACAAACTTTAAGCTCTTGTGGCAGACTCTTGATCAGATTTCTGGTGCCTTCAATGCGCGATTCATAGATTCTTTTTTTGCGGGCCTCATTCCATCTACCGTCAGCGATGCCTTCACCTAAAAGATTGATGACACCTTCGATGTTTTTAAGTTTTTCATCATGGATAACTTCATGAGTAAGATCACCGCGAATGACTTCACAAGGAAATGGTAGGTTTTCGCGCGCTTTTGCTAAGCTGCGACTGACGATGAAAATCTCATGGCCATTCTCTGCAAGCTTTTTGCCGATTTCTTTTCCGATAAGACCTGTGGCACCTGTGATAAGAACTTTCATTTCTTCCCCTTGAGCGCGTGACTATAGACTTGCAAGCATCGACTGCGAGCCTCTTGATGATCAATGATAGGTTTAGGATAACTGCTTGTGCCTAACTCTGGCACCCATTTTTGTAAGTACTCTTCATCTGGATCAAAGCGTTTTACCTGAGCTTCCGGGTTAAAGATGCGGAAGTACGGAGCCGCATCACAACCACTCCCCGCTGCCCACTGCCAGTTGCCGTTGTTGGCCGACAGGTCGTAATCTAAAAGTTTGCTTGCGAAGTATCTTTCACCTTCATACCAATAGATCAGCAAATGCTTACACAAGAAGCTCGCAACCACCATGCGTACACGGTTGTGCATGTGACCTGTTTCGTTCAGCTCACGCATACCTGCGTCCACCATGGGATATCCAGTCATGCCTTCCTTCCAGCGATTGAGGTCAGCTTTAGAGGTACGCCATTTGATCTCGTCGTACTCGGGGCGGAAGCTTTTCTTTTCGACATGTGGATAGTGCCACAGGATTTGCTTAAAGAAGTCGCGCCAGATCAGTTCTGACAACCACACGTTGGAGTATTTTTTCCCGATGCGTGCGGCTTCTCGAATACTGATGGTGCCGAATCTTAAATGCAAACCCAGTTTTGTAGTGCCGTCTTCTTGCGCTGGGAAGTCTCTGGTATCGGCGTAGTGCTTAATGATATTGGTTGGAAATTCTGTTGAAGGATAGACGAAGTCCGATGCGGTGAAACCGATGTCCTTCATCGACAGCATTTTTTCTTTTTTCTTGGGTTTGAAGTAATACTTTTCGTATTTCTCGACCGGATAGGATTTTAAGTAGAAGTTATCGAGCGACTTCAGGACTTTGTTTTTATAAGGTGTATAGACTGTGTACGGCTTGCGCGCATCCGTCAGGATCTCATCCTTTTCAAAAATCGTGTGATCTTTGAAGGTTTTGAACTCAATACCTTGAGATTCTGCCATTTGACATATTTTACCGTCTCGCTTGATGGCCTCGGGCTCTTCATCGTGATTGAGGTAAATGGCTTCCACTTCATATTCTTTGAGTAGAACTTTAAATACTTCAACGGGCTTACCATAACGCACCAAAATATCACTGTGCTTTTTATGCAAGTCTGACTTCATGGCATCAATAGTTTGATGGATGAAATTCACTCTGAGATCGCGAGGATCGTCTAATTTGCTTAAGATCTCTGTATCGAAGATGAAAATCGGCAGAACGTTCGTGCGCTCTTTGAGTGCATGATAAAGTCCAGCGTTGTCAAAAAGACGCAGGTCGCGACGAAACCAAAACAGAGAGATTTTTGTCATATTGTTCTTCTAACATCTCGCTGAAGTCAGGTAAACTCTTGATATGAACGACGACTCAAAAAGCAGTAAGAAAAAACCAGAAGAGGGTCTCGATAAGATTAAAAGTTCCACTTTTTCTCGTGGACTGAGTCTTGCCAAACTCACTATGAAAACAGGCGCTTCCTTGGCCGCACATGGTGCGACGACTTTGTTGAAAAATAAAATCGAAAAAGATTTGAGCTGGCAAGAGTTGCTGAAATCTCAAGCGGCGTCAATCACTTCTGAATTGGGTCACCTTAAAGGCAGCTTGATGAAAGCTGGCCAAATGCTTTCGATGTATGGTGAGCACTTCTTGCCGCCTGAAGCGAATAAATTATTAAAGTCTTTGCAGTCGGACTCCCCTCCATTGAAATGGTCGGCGATTGAACCGATTTTGAAAAAACAATTATCACCCGAATTGCTTGCGGAGTTGGAAGTTGAAAAAGTGTCCTTGGCTTCCGCTTCCATGGGACAAGTACATCGCGCGAAAATCAAAGCAACTGGCGAAATCATTTGTTTGAAGATTCAATATCCGAATGTTGATAAAGCGATCGATTCGGATTTGAAAGCCCTCAAGACACTTTTGAATACGCTGAAACTTTTGCCGAAGGAATTAAATCCCGAAGCTTTGTTCGGTGAAGTTCGTGATATGCTTCAACAGGAAACGGACTATGTGCTTGAAGCACGTTTGACTCAGGATTTTCATGATCGCTTGGCTGGCGACTCTCGCTTTATCGTTCCGCGCGTCTATTCCCGCTATTCGGGACCGAAGATTTTAGCCACTTCATATGAAGCTGGTGTATCTGCAGATTCTGAGACCGTTCAAAAATTATCGCAAGACCGTCGCAATCAGTTGGCGCTGTCTTACTTAGATTTATATTTCAAAGAGATCTTTGAATGGGGTGTTGTTCAAACCGATCCTCACAGCGGCAATTACAAAATCCGCGTTAATAATGGCAAACCTGACCAGCTTGTGTTGTTGGATTTCGGTGCGACTCGGGAATACGGCGATGATTTCATGATCCCTTACCGTCGCATGGTAAAGGGTGCTTTCTATCACGATCAAAAGATGCTGACTTCTGCGGCCTTGGAACTCAAATTCATCCACGCGAACGACAAACCTCGTTTGCGTGAGTTGTTTGAAGCATTCTGTTTGGAAATGGTAGAGCCCTTCATCACTCACGATGATCCACGCAATGTCCACGGAGCGATTGATAAGCACGGTCTTTATGATTGGAAGAAAACGGATCTGCCGACTCGCTTGTCGAAGAAGGTTTTCCAGATCGCTCGGGAGTTCTCTTTAAGAACTCCTCCGCGAGAGATTATTTTCTTGGATCGGAAGACCGGCGGCGTTTTTATCTTCCTATCGATCTTGCAGGCGAAAGTGCGTGGGCGCGATTTGCTGGTGCCTTATATCGAAAAAATTAAATAGAGCAATCTGAACCGCAATTAATTGCAGTGAGATTTGATCATCACTTCATCATTGAAGTAGTCCAAATTGATATGACTCAATTCCCGACCGCTAGTCGCTGCTAGCAACTTCTTGTTTCCGCGACCCAAATCAGTCATCTCATTTGGATCTGCTGTTTTTTCCATTACAAAAAGCGTGTCGCTTTTGGAGCGAATTGTTTCGTCTCTAAATGCGTATATTTCACCCAGTTTTCAGGAAAGGAAGATTAGCAACTGAAATGCCAAACCTGGCACTCCTGGTACACCTCTTGCTCCTTTAGCTCACCGTGGGGTCGTTATGACACTTTTCATTCAAATTATTGAGGGTTCAAGAATGGGAAAATTGGTTTTAAGTTTATTGGTTTTAGCTTCTTCAGCATCAGCATTCGCTCAAGAAATCTCAGTCACGATCAATGGTCGCACTTATCAATGTGGTGAGAGAAGCGCTCCGACGCCTCAACCGGCTCCCTACCTCGTTCGCGACTACTGTGATTGTGACAGTTCGGGAGCAGGAATCTACTTCCAACGCGTAGGCATTATGAGCGATGGGACGACAACGATCATTTCAAGAAAGAGTCTGACTCCATCGAATGGATCCTACTATCCAGCAGAAGTTTTAAAACAATGTCAGGAGATGGTTCGTCAGTGTAGATAAAAGAAAAGCCTGTTCGTCCTTATTTGAACGCGGATTTAAATTCTTCGATGACATTGAGGCCGTCGACTTGTTCACCGTGAACTGTCACGGTCCAATGCAGATGCGGACCATTGGAGCGACCGGTGTTACCGCCTAAGCCGATGATTTGACCTTGCGTGATCGTATCTCCCGCCTCAACCATTCGTTTGGAGAGATGTGCGTAGCTGGTGAACACACCTAAACCATGATCAATAATCACAACGTTACCAGCCAAAAGAAATTCACCTGAATACGCAACGACGCCATCATTTGCGGAAGGAATTTTCTTTCCTATCGCTGCTCTGAAATCGACCCCAAGGTGCTGACCCTTTTTGACACCGTTGTAAGAACGACTTGTCCCATAGACGCTGGTGATCTTAGACTTCAGTGGCTTTATAAAGGCCGAGTTAATGAGTAATTTATTCGCTGAAGATTTATAGATCTTCTCTGTGATTTCGCGTTCGCTTTTTCTACGCTCTTCATCTTTTGCTGACAGCTCAACGAGTTTTGGTTCAACTCGCAACTTTTCAGTTTTATATTCACGCTTGAGAACAGTGAACTTCACTGTTGAAATCGTTTTGTTAGGATCTTTTAAAGCGCACTCAAAACTTTTAAGCTCCGAGAAGTAACTTTCGACAACAATGGCGAGGTACTCGTCTCCATTTTTCTGCGCGAGTACTTTTTGATCGCGACAAACGATTTCTAAATTATTTTCTGCACTTTTAAATTTGAGAAGTCGAATTTCACCGGGACTGATTGTCATCTCGGTCACTGCAGGAACGTCAGCGTTGCCGTAACCCGTTGTGGATACGCACAAAAGTGCAACCATCGTCATCGCATGATAGATATATATTAATTTCGACATACCATACGGTAGCGGGCCAAGAACATCAGGTCAAAAAATTAAAAAGCTTGCGCGTTTCTGGCAGCCTTTGAATTCACAACATACAAAAACTAGACTACTAACGCAGTGATTAACCGACGGGACTGCGCGAGCGAAACGCGCTTGGTGAAATACCCAGTGTTCTCTTAAAAGCTTTATTGAAAGTTGAAAGATCTCCGAAGCCTAGCTCCATCGCGATGGATAAAACTGATTTCTTGCTCGTTAAGAGCCAGTGCTTGGCCAAGTCGATTTTGACTTGATTAAAATATTTTGCGGGAGACATTCCGACACTCTTTTTGAAGACACGGATCAAATGAAATTTCGAAAGACCCGACTCTTGCGCGAGCAGATCTAAATTGAAATGGGGGTTTTCGATGTTTCTTAGGAGCAGCGATTTAATTTTCGGCATCACACCTGGGAAGTACCCAGTGTGTGCTTCTTTAGAAATTTTCTCGGACTGCGAGTGTTTCTGGCGAATCAATGAGTCAATCAAAAGCTCTGAAGCCATGCAATCTAACGAGAACTGAGACGGATCGAGTGCAGAATCAGAAAGCTCCGACATCAGTTTGATTCGATTGATCAACGTCTCGTCCTGAACAACATCGGCCAAATTAAATTCGATTTCTTTGTAATTCAAAGACAACGGCTCACAGAATTGCGCAACATACCGCGGATTCACAACGAGGGACTTCGCAACACCGTTGGCTTTATTAAATTTCTCTGAATGCCCCTCGCCGCCGCCAAAAATGTAAACAGAACGTGGAAGCACTTTATGGCTTTTGTGATTTTGACTGATTTCACTCACAGGATAAGGCGTCACTAAAAACTCAAGACCCGGCATAGAGCATTGAAGCTCACCCGTGAAGTTATTCAACTGAGCTTCCAACAGATCAAAGATCTCGTATTTTGAAGTTTTGTTAAATTGAATTGCTTCCGTCATCTTCTTCCCGTCGCGTGAACTCAAATTTAACCAGCAATCGCGAATTTGTCCTGAGCTCTTCGTAAATAAGCAATTTTTTCCCAGAAAAAGTGGGGCAAATTTGATTGAACTGCAATCATCAGGAGAACGTATGCGTTTAAACTTTCTTGTAACGATGATCCTTTCTGTATTGGCAATATCAGTTCAGGCACAAACGACGACCATTCCTAATGAGCTGGGCGCTCCCCAAGCTGGAGGACTCCCTCGCGAACAAAGCTCTGCATACCAAATCCTTTACGGCTCAGTTCGCGTTGGCGAAGAGATTCAAAGAGTCATCGTCACAAAGCCTCCAGGCAACACCCCCAAACCCGCGTTGTTATTTGTTGGCGGCCTTGACTGTTACTCTTTGGATTTTTCGGGAACAGGTCCGAAGGTAGAAGCCTACCAGCGCATTATCGACTTTGTGACCCGTCTTGGTTTCGTCACGATGAGAGTTGAAAAAACGGGAATGGGCGACAGCATCGGTACTGCTTGTGAAAATCAGGATTTCCATCGCGAGGTCGCGGGAAATTATGCGGGCTTAAAAGCTTTGCGATCTTATCCGTTTGTGGATGCGAAACAACTCCATATCTTTGGTCACAGCATTGGTGGAGTCATTGCTCCCCTGCTTGCTTCGAAAGTTTCCATCAAAAGCGTTACTGTTTTAGGAACGCTTGCGAGCAATTGGTATCAGTATGACGTGAGCAACACCCGTCGCCAATACGCTCTTTCAGGCATGAGTCCGCAGCAAGTTGAAGCTGCCATGATTCCAGCGAATACATTTTCTTGGGAGTTTTATATTAACAGAAAAACTCCACAGCAAATCGTTCAACAATATCCATCCCTCGCTAACTATTTCCAGTTGGCGGCACACTGGACGTATATGCAACAACTCTCAGAGGTCGATCCAAAGTTAGATTGGAATCGCAGTCAGTCTTCGGTTTTGATTATCTCGGGGGATTCAGACTTTGTCGGTTCTCAAGCGAACGAACTTTCGCAGATGATTTACGAAGCGAATAAAACAAGAGCTACGCCTTTGCAATTGGTGACTGTTGAAAAGCTGGATCATTTTTTTAGAACTGCGAATTCTCAGCGAGAGAGTTTTAACAGCCAGAACTCTGACGGCAGCCCGCTTGTGTTTCAAGAATCTATTTTGGAAATTCTTAGTCAGGAACTTTTGCGGTAGTCGCTATGTCGGCACCGTAACGCAGCGATCAACCGACGGAACTACGCGATTTCGAAATCCCGCATCGGTGTCGCACCGCTTCTGCAAAAGTAACCAGGTACCTTTAATTGATGGCGGCGCCGTTGTTTGTTGTTTGGACTTTTTTGTTGGCGACTTCGACGCTCATTTTTTCTGAGGTGAAGTTTGTGAGCTTGCCGTCGGCGAATTGTTCGCCCTTGTACCACACGATGTACTTGCCGTTTTCAGTGGTTGTTGTGCGCCAGCCTTGAAGCATTTCTTGAGAGACTGATTCTACCCAGCGTTCTTTTGTAACGCCCTTGGCATTTTGGAAAACGAAGGCTAAACGACGAAGCGGTACTGAGCCGTCTTGGGAAATACGCAATGCGAATTGCACACGACCCGCGATCGCTTTTTTCGCATCGAACATTGGCGAGATTCTGATTTTGAAATTATCAGATTTATTTGAAACGTAGAAATAACGGTGCAGCTCTGCTTTACCCTGGCGGGCGATCAATTCGTATCTTCCGTCTGGCAATTCGGAAGTTTTGAAATTCAAATTACAAACGCGAGCATCAGAACAACTGACTTCCGCCACGCGCGTTTGATCGCTGTTTGCAACCGAAACACTCATCGTACCAGCATCTGCCGCGTTAGAGTTCACAGTTAAAACCGTTTCGCCAGAAACGTAACTGCGATCTCTCAAAGGCGACCACAGGTACTCTGTCTCTTTACCAACTTCGAATTGAATGCCGTGATTACCAATGCCAGAGTCATCATCGTAACTGACATAACCAAAACCGTTGATGCCCCATTCAGGGCCCCACGAGTTTCTGATAATCCACGCGCGTTTCACATCATCAAAGCCGATCAATGAAACCGCATGACCACCAAGACCTTCGCCTTTGGTGTGTTTGTAAACGCCCGAGCTGTACGCAGTGAAGTCTTCAAAGACGTACATGTTCGTCACAAGTGGACCACGACGTAAAGCCGCTTTCACTTCTGCAGGCGAATTGAAATTCGTCGCCGTCAGAGCTTTTTGAGTACGTGAAGCAGAATCGCCGCAAGCAGCACTACAGGCAACGTCACGACCTGTGGCACCCATCGTATATGGGAAACACGCTTCGTCCGGCACACCCGTTTTTACGAGGTAACGAGCACCAATGCCCGTCCACCATCCGCGGGCGCACTCACCACCACCGCAAGCGAACAATGCTTGCGGCGAGAAACGCGGATTTAATTGCGGAATCAGTGACGTGATATTCATCTGAGTTTCTAAAGTTGCGACTGTCGCAAACGCAACACAGCTGCCGCAGTTGCCTTGATTTAAAACCGGAGAAACGTAATTACGACCATTGCGATCACGCCAGTCGACGATTTCAGGCGCAGTGGATTTAATGGGTTCATTGTCGAATTGAACTTCCACGGGCTCGACATCACGAGCACCCATGATTTGCATAGCCTCTTGACGGGAAAGATTGGTAACCCAATTCTCTTTAGCAACCCACGTGCTTTTTTTATTTTTTAATTCTTGGTTAAGATACGTAACCGCTTTGTTTTCAGCGAATGCTGATGACATGAAAAAAGAGCCAATAAGAAACGCACCAATGAAATTCCTTTTCATTGCAACCACCCTTTTGCCGATTTTCAAACTTGCTTTCATCATGAAAGCCGTACCAATAGTGCAATATAGTTTAGGCATACGGGTCAAAGACTTTCATCAGCGACGAAAGTCTTAATCTCAACTCCTGTTATGGTTTTGCGCAGATTCCATCACTTTGACAACGCAGCATAAGACCACGCAAGTACATCAATTGGTGAAGATCATGCTCAAGCGCATAATCGAAACCAAAATCCAAACCGCCCGCTTGAGAGATTGTTGTGAATGTTAAATTTGAATCTCTGAATTGCTGTGGATTGTATGAACGGCCGTTACCCACCATCAAAAGATTTTTGCTGCGACGGATGTTATTGATAAAACGTGTTCTTTGATTCAAAGCTTTCGCCAAAGCGGCGTTCAAATCTTTCCAACATTTTACTTCTGAGATTCTGACAGCCATGTTTGTTGTGCGATTGAAAACGATCACATCAAGTTCGCCCAATGTGCGACCTTTTTCACCGTAAGCAATACCCGTTACGATGTCGAATTGGTTTTCTGAAAATTCTTGTTTCATTTCTTCGCGAGCAACTTGTTCGCAGATAGCACCTGCAGGTTCATAGCTCATCGGAACGTCTTTTAAAATTTGTACGTAATCCTCAACCGGAACGGCGAAACTTGAACTTACGAACAACGAAACTAATAATCCCAACACCACTGATTTCACTCTGCGACCCCTCTTTTTAGTGAGGCCGCAACATAGCTTTAGGGATGCTGTGGGTCAACGCATTCGGCACCAGAAAGTTCGGTCTCGATAGTCGCTTCGAGGATGCCAAATTCTTGGGCTTTTTTCTTAACCTGAGCTTTAATATTTTGCGCCTCAGCTGGCGTTACACAGCTATCCAGCACCAAATGCGCTGTGAACACATGTTGCTCACCATCAAGGGACCACAAGTGCGCATGATGAACATCTATTACATGTGGAATTTTTTTCATAGACTCGATAACGTCGTCCACTTTGAGGCCTGTTGGAGACGCCATCAAAAACACCTTGATCGCCTCTTTAAGATTGCGAACAACGTTATACAAAATCCAAATTGAAAGTGCGATCGCCATCCCCGCGTCGAGCTGCGGGATATCGAAAAACTTCATCACGATGGCACCGATTAAAACCAAAACCCAACCCATCAAATCTTCGAGCATATGCCACATCAGCATTTTTTCATTGAGCGAAGTTCCGTGGGAAATTCTGTAAGCTGCAAAACCATTCACCGCCACTCCAAATACCGCAAGCAAGATCATGCCGTTGGTGTGAGGTTGCTGCGGATTCATCAAACGGGGAATAGCTTCTGTCAGAATAAAAATGGAACCGACAACTAGGATCACACCCGTGATAACGGCACCCAAAGTTGAAAAACGACGATAGCCATAAGAGAAACTTTGATCACTGCCTTTGTGAGACCACTTCTCAAGTCCAATTGCGATCAGCATTGCAAGCGCGTCACCAAAATCATGAAGCGCATCACTCAAGATTGCGACGGAGTTCGTCATCAGACCACCGATGACTTCAATGATCGCAAAGCCTAAATTCAAAGCAAAAGCCCAACTCATTCGTTTTAAACTTCCACCGTGGGAATGAGAATGCGAATGATGATGTCCGTGAGCGTGGCCTGCAGCGTGACTGTGTGAATGATGATGCGATTGCTTTTCCATAACTCATTATGGCTCTCAGAGGAGGCTTCTTGTCAACTGACTGGCCTTCATGATAGCTAGGTGGTCATGAAAAGATCTCATTTCCAAAAGTTCGCGCTCGGCCTGCTGCTTTATACAATTCTAGTTATCGTTTGGGGCGCTTGGGTGCGCATTTCTCACTCGGGTGATGGTTGCGGCGACACTTGGCCTTTGTGTCACGGACAGCTGATTCCTGAAGCTGAAAGAGGCAAAACTTGGGTTGAGTATACACATCGCTTGATGTCGGGTCTTTACGGACTGATCGTGATTTACTTTTACTATGTCGCGCACAAACTTTATCCAAAAGGTGCATTTGCTAAAAAAGCGGCCCTATTTTCTTTGATCTTCATGATCACAGAAGCGGCATTGGGTGCGAAATTAGTTTTATTTGGATTGGTTGCATCGAACGACACACCTTATCGCGCTTTCGTAATGGCCCTTCATCAACTGAATTCATTCTTGCTAACTGGAGCTGTGGCGCTGACATTTGTTTCAGCATTGAGTGATGATGGTAAACTGGCACAAACCAACAAGGCTTGGTACGTCAGATTCTTCCCTTGGATTATTATATTATTGGGAGTCACGGGTGCGTGGGCTTCGCTTTCAAATTCTCTTTTCCCAGCGGATAGCTTGTTTCAAGGTTTGAAAGACGATTTGGATTCTGGCAGCCACTTCTTGGTACGCTTAAGAATTATTCATCCGATTTTAGCTCTGACTTTCGGCGGTTCTTTAAGTCTTTTCTTTTGGATGAAGTCGCAATCAGCGAAGTCATTCCAGTTGCAACGTCGTTCGTTCCACATGTCGCTATTATTGTTCGTCGGAATTCTATTCGGCATCGCAACTCTTATGTTGCACGCGCCTACATGGATGAAGATCGGCCACTTAACTTTGGCCCATTCTATTTGGGTCACACTTTTGATGTGGATTTATCATTATCGTCGTGAGGCCTAGGCCCCCACGCTGGTAAAACAGAGAGGCCCAAGAAGGCCTCTCTCGATTAGAAACTAATTGTTTGCGTGGTACTCGTTTTCATCAACGGTGTCTTTGCCACCCTGACGTTCTAGTTTTTGTTTCAATTTCAGAAACTGTGCGCCCAGCTGAACACGCTCTTCCAGTTCAGTGTGCTTTCTAAAATCCGGAAGAAGCTCTTCTTCCTCTTCTTCAATATGATGTTCAACAAGTTCAGCAAGCACTTTGACTCTTGCTGACCACAGATCTTCATCTTCTGTGCGCATGATCTCTTCGAGCAATTGATCGGCAAGCATGTGTTCAACATCACCTTCAAATGCTTCAGTACGAAGATCTTCATCACTTTTCATGCGTATGTACATTGTTTCTTCTTCAGGTTTTGCATGAGTTACTAATGCCGGAGCAAAGGCTTCAAAGGCGTCTTCACGCTCTGAAATATCCTTGTCTGTGTTTTTCATCACCTTAATTAGGCGCTTCAGTGTTTTATGATCATCAAGGATCAGTTGAATGATATCGCCATGTTCTGTTTTCTGGCGACTGGCAGACTTTCTTTTTGCTGCTTTTTTAGCTGGTGATTTCTTCTGCGTTTTCTTTTGAGCCATGATTATCCTCCATTGAAATTCTGCATTCAGTATTGAAAGCAACTTGAGAAAAGTAAAATGACGATCCAGAAAGGCGGTCTTGTGACAGGTTGCACTTATGCTTATTCACAAATTCAAACATCAGGCCAAGACGAATTGCGCAGTATTCGACAGTATAGGAATTTGGCGGAGGAATAACTTATGTGGGAATTAACAAATCCTTGGTGGACTTATATCGTACGTTCGATCCTTGTTTACACCGTGGTTTTTGTCTTACTCAGAATCTTCGGCAAAAAACAACTGGGCGAAATGGGACCTTTTGACTTAGTGCTCTTATTGATCTTGAGCGAATCAATCAGTTCTAGCATCACGGGCGGCGACAACTCTTTAAGTGCAGGCATCCTTTGCGTAACGACTTTTGTGCTGATGAATCGCGGACTCGATATGTTGTCTTTCCATTTTAAATGGGTGGAAAAAGTCCTCGACGGAAAACCCAAAGAAATTATTCGCGATGGTGTGATCAATGAACGCGTCTGCAAGGAAGAATTCATCACGCGGGACGAGCTGATTTCAACTTTGAGAGAGCACGATCACGGTCGCGTTGAAGAAATCAGACAGGCGATCCTTGAAACCAACGGTCGCATCTCAATCGTAAAAAATCCTGTCGATAACTTGGTATTAAGAAACTAAACGCCCGAGCTATGTTGTTAACTCGTTGGACTCAGTCAAGCGATGCAAGAAATCGATTTTCTTATTGAGATCATCGTATTCAAGAACCATTTGCTGAAGATCGTAATCGCGAACAAGGTAAGAAGAAAAAGCTCCGACAATTTCGTCAGGCTGCGTGAGATTTCGCATAAATAGATCGCGCTGTGAAGGATCTGGAATATGAGTTTGAATCCATCTCGTTAAAATGCGATGCAGAGATCCCAAGTGACTGCGATGAATATCATCGATCACATTGGTTTCAGGAATCACTTCCGCTTCGCAAACTAAGTAAGGCGTTTTTCTATCAACAACTTTTCCAAGGCGGACTTTTCCCTGACCTTGCAAAAAGATCAGCAGTGTCCCATTCACGCGTTCTTCCACGATTTGCACATAGCCGTAACCAGCTATTTCACGCACAAAGGGAACTTTTTGACCTGGCTCCACTTGGCTGACTGTCGAAGGATCTTCTATGTAACCGATTGCAACGGGAGTTTTAGATTCAGCGGCATCTTTAATCATGGCTAAGTAGCGAGGCTCAAAGATGTTCAGAGGTTTCGTCGTCCGAGGAAACAATGTGACATTAACAAGTGGAAAGAGAAATAGTTCCATGTTTACTGGACTCCCCGTCTTGAGTTAATAGTATAGGGACTATAAACTTGATTTACCAGGCAAATCCCATAGTGGTGGTGAAAAATGTCCTCTTCAGATCTTAAGCATAAAAACGTCGTTTTCTTCGACGGTATCTGCCATCTTTGTAATGGATTTGTGGACGTTGTGATTACGCGTGATCCGACTCATCGCTATCTTTTCGCTCCTCTACAAGGCAGCACTGCAGCTCAACTTCTCACTGCAGAAGACCGTCTCAACTTAAGTACGGTGATCTATTATGAGAATGGAAAAATCTATCGGAGATCATTAGCAGTGCTAAAAATTTTAGCAGGATTAGGTGGAGTTTATTCTTTGTTTAATTTGTTCAGAATTCTTCCGGGCCCCTTAAGAGATTGGGGCTATAATATCGTCGCAAAAAATCGTTATGCATGGTTTGGCGAGAGGGAGTTTTGTCGACTCCCTCAGCCTGAAGAACGCGCTTACTTACTACCTTAAAGAAATTCCTAGCGGAAGTTTTTGTTGCTCATCCACTTTGCGCACACCCGGAACACGCCACTGTTTTTTCAATACCGAAGCTTGCGGTTGATACATTCGCATCATCAAGCTGAAATTTCCTTGAGGAGCTGGCAACCAATTCGCAACTCTCGCAGCCTCGGGTCGATTCTTTTGAATGTAAATTTCAAGCGAACCATCTGCCCCATATTTCAAATTATTTCGATTCCCGAGCGCAAACCGATTGAGCGGATTTTTCACAAGATTTTGTTTTTCGTTATACATCGTTAATGACCAAAAAGCGTTGACCGGAGGCTGTCTGCCTTTTTCAAAGCGCAAAACATATTTACTACTTCCATTCAGTGCGATGCCTTTATTATCCGTCATCGCCCTTGGATAAATTGTATCAGCAGGCAGGATCGCACCAGGAGCATACCTCGCCACTTCAGCACGACGTAAATAGCGAGTTCCATATCGACCCGTATCCCATTGGTAAACCCAACCATCGACCTTTTCAGAGTTCTTAATATTTTTTACGCCGCCAATGATTTTATTAAGACCTGATTTTGCACCGTCGTTGATGGCTTTTAATTGTTCTTTTGAAAATTTACTTGGATCAAAAGTCTGTCCCGGCACGAAAGCCATCGCACTAATACGATCAATGGTTTTTTGATCTTCAGTTTTTGGTGGATTCATCTTCATCGACTCAGCCATGCGTTTAAAAAAGTTCACACCACTCATAGATTCGACTTGTTCAACAGGTGGTTTGTCTTTCGCAATCGCGACCTTCACTGGCACAACCACAGGTGGTCGATAGTTCGTACCCCAGGCACTTAAAGGTGTCAGACGATATTGTCTTTGCAACTCACGAACAGCACCATAATCTTCTTTGCCGTTGGTTTGCGTACGACCCACAATCCAAATATCATTTGTCGGTGATTTAATTTGTTGAACTCCGGCGGGAATACTTCCGGTCCAACCTGGACCCGTGACTAAGAAATCATGACGGCCATTGCCTGTCGTTCTTGTTCCCGGTGCTGCAATCACATCGGACCACGCACTTAAAAGTGGCATCAAATAATATCGGCGTCCTGTGTCTGGTAAACTCAAAACAATCGGTTCTTTGTAAACATTTAGCCACGCCGATGAATAAAGAGTGTCCGTGTTGGGACTCGCAACAGAAGTGGAAGTTTCATCTGGAAACTCTGCCGTGTGAGAAAATTGATTGATCGGCGCATCGCCTTCAGCTGTAGGTTGAGCCACACTTGTTTGAAACTCTTTAGTCACATCCATCACGACTAGCGGGTATCCATAGATGTAGGCGTCTTCAGCGATATTAGCCAACTCTTGCGTTGAAAGTTCGGGCGCGATTGCCGGTGCCATCCTACTTTCAAAACCTAAAAGATCGACTTGTTGCGATCTACAGCCTAAAAATGCTGAGAGCAGCAAAATGATTGGAAAAATAAATCCAGAGCGGAGTTTAAACATAGAGTCCTCCTCACTGAAATAGGATCAAACTCTGATTCAACTCGCTCAACATGTATTAAGGCATGAGGTCGCGCAGTTTTTGGACGAAAGGCCTATCGGGCTCTGACAGAATTTGCGGATCAAGATCTCTGATATCTATCCATTTGAATTCATCGTGCTCGATGAGCTTTAGGTTTTCGTTGGAAGTTGCGCACTCATAAACCCGCAGACGCAGGATTTTTGAAGTCATGTCGAACGACTCTTCACCGACTAAAGGGCCGACTTCGATATCAAGACAAAGCTCTTCGCGAATCTCACGCACTAGAGCATCTTCAGGTGCCTCATTGAGTTCCACCTTCCCTCCAGGAAACTCCCACATTCCAGAATTGGACTGCTTCGGTCCACGACGCACGATAAGAACTTTTTGCTGGGAATCATCGCGGCGTCGAATAACAGCTGCGACGACTAAAAGATTTTTCTTTTCTAAAATATTCCCCACGAAAACCTCGATGTAAGTAGATGTCAGTATAAGGCGTCTTTTTGTCTTTTCCCAAGGAATGTTTTAGGCTTTAGGTATGTTCTCTCATCAGCAGACACTTTCTTATCAATCTCGCAGCAATATCATCATCTGGCTGTCACTCGCCTTTCAAGCTGGAGCCATTAACACAGGCGGCTTTCTTGCCTGCCATCGCTTTGTTTCGCATGTCACGGGCTTTGGAACAATGTTTGGTACTGAAGCCAGCATCGGCAACTGGAACCTGGCCGGAAGCTTGCTCGCGGTGCCTGCATTTTTCATTTGTGGAGCGATGATTTCAGCCTTCTTTGTGGACAGACGCATTCAAAAAAATCTGCGGCCGCTTTATTCAGTCGTGATGGGACTTATTTTGATCCTGATGTTGGTGGTGGTCGCCTTGGGTGTCACCGGCTACTTTGGACCCTTCGGCGAGGTGATGTCAGTTGGTAAGAACTATTCACTCTTGGCAGCACTCTCATTTGCATGCGGAATGCAAAATGCGACCATCACTTCAGCATTTGGTGCGATTGTGCGCACGACTCACTTAACTGGAATCACGACGGACCTCGCAATCGGTGCTGTGAGAATCTTGAGTCGCTCTCACCGCCTCCAAAGCCGACAAAACGAAGTGAGCGCCAACTGGATGCGTATCGGACTTATCTCATTTTTCATTTTGGGTAGCCTCATCTCCGCTTATTTTTATATGCATGTGCGGTATTGGGGCTTCCTAATTCCAGCTGGAATTGCTAACATACTCTTTATTTGGAGTGTTATTTCACTCCGTTCTTTGCAGCATGATGGATTGACATGATTGATACTGGGAATTCTTACTTTATTTTATTGATCAGCGGTGTGGCCATGTTCCTTTACGGAATGGGGCTTGCGAGTTCTTCACTTGAAAAACTCATGGCTGGTAAAATCACAAATCTTTTAAACCGCCTTTCGCAAAGTAAATTTCTTGCGATCTTAACGGGTGTTGTTTTAACGACTTTGATGCAAAGCTCGGGTGCGGTCACTTCAATGCTTGTGGGCCTGGGCTCTGCTCGCGTGGTGAATTTACGTCAGGTTATGGGCGTTATCATCGGAACTGCGATCGGTACGACTTTAACAGTTCAGTTGATCTCTTTGGATCTTTCTCAATATGCATTGCCGATCTTTGCGATCGCATTCGCGGTTTATTTTAAATCTAAGAAAACAGTTTTCAAAAACCTGTCACTTGTGTTCATGGGCTTTGGTTTGCTTTTCTTGGGCTTGAAGATGATCACGATCTCGTCACATCACTTTGCTGAAAATCCAATGTTGACGGAGATGTTCCAAAACGTTCGTGACAACCCTATATACTCTTTGCTTGCTTCGATTATCTTCTGTGCTTTCGTTCAAAGCTCGGCCGTGACAATCGGTCTTGCGATGAGCTTAGCAGCAGTTAAAGCCATCACATTCTATGATGCGATGATTTGGGTTTACGGCGCAAATATCGGCACCACTTCGGTAGCGTTGATCGCGGCTGCAGGTGGTAACTACATCGGTCGCCAAGTGGCTTGGGCGCATTTCTTTTATAAAACTTTAAGTGTTGTGATCTTTTACCCGTTCACACAGATCTTTATCGACTTCTTAATGTCATTTGATTCGACACTCGCTCGCTCGATCGCAAACGCTCATTTGATCTTTAACGTTTTGTCGGCAGTCTTGTTCTATCCATTCATCAACAGTGGTGCTGCGTTGATCGAGAAAATGTTCCCGAAATCTCAAGGCGAAGAATTCGGCACCGAATTCGTGAACCTGAACAACTATCAATCGTCCGCACTTGCGATTTCTTACGCGAACCGCGAAATTAACCGCATGGCTGACATTGTACTGGGTATGATTAAAGACTCGTTACGATTGTTTGAAACGAACGATCCCCATGTTTTTGACTCTATTAAAGACCGCGACAACAAGGTCGATTTCTTGTATCGCGAAACAAAGATGTTCTTGCTCGATCATGCGAATAAATCCAATACCGTCGTTCATCAAAACGTCATGAACATGATCATGTTCTTGTCCGATCTTGAGCGTGCGGCCGATGCGATTGATATCAACATCTTGGCTTTGGCGATCAAGAAAAATGCTTTGAAACTTGAGTTCTCCGATGAAGGTTGGGATGAGATTCGCCGCATGCACTCACAAGTTGTGAAAGTGGCTGCGATGGCCGTCAATGCTTACCAAAATCGCGAGCTGTGCGATGAAGCGATTCAGTTAAAACGTGAATTGGCTAAAACCGAAATCACTTTGCGTGAAAGTCACATTTCACGTTTGAATCGCGGTATCAATACTTCGATCAACACAAGTTCGATCCATTTGGATTTGCTCAGTGAGTACCGTCGTATTGCAAGCTTGTTGTGTAATCATGCTTATAACCAAAGAAGTGGCGCGGTTTAATTATGGCGATCTATCAGACTATTGGACTTTTGTTTCTTTCAAATATCTTTATGACATTTGCATGGTACGGTCATCTAAAGAGCATCAACTCCACGCCTCTTTGGATGGCAATCGTAGTCAGCTGGGGTATCGCCTTTTTTGAATATGCTTTGCAAGTTCCCGCGAACCGCATCGGCTTTGGCTATATGAGTCTGGCACAGCTGAAAATCACGCAAGAAGTGATCACAATGATTGTTTTTGTAGGCTTCTCGGTTCTCTATATGAAACAACCCATCAAATTAGACTACCTCTGGGCCGGTTTATGTTTAGTTGGTGCTGTTTATTTCGTTTTTAGAAAATAAGTGTTTGCCCGTCTCGGAATAGGATACAATTAGGTACATGAAGTACATCTACGTTCTGGAAGATGATGTCCGAATTCAGAAGGAGCTTTTTGAGACGCTCAAAAGCATCGATCCTTCTCTGGACATCCGTTACTTCAAAACTCTCGAAGAATTCCACCTGTGGTTGAAAAATGCGATGACCAAGGGGGCCGTGGCCCTTCCTGAAGGTGGTTCTCATTTTTCTGACGACACTTCTCCAGAGCCAACACCCGCTGCCACAGATGAATTACGTTTGATCATTTGTAAAGACGAGATGCTCGGTCCACGAAACATGGCGCTGATCCGTCGCGCTCGCGACTTCTTAGTGCGTAAGAAAATCACCCCAGCCGATGAACCGCATGGTTTGATATTCACTGCATTTGATAGCCCCTCTTTTGATCTTAAACTTGCCGAAGATCGCATCGTTAATAACGTGATCTTTAAGCCATTTGATAAATTGATTTTAAAACAAGATTTGCAGTATGCGCTGACGGGCCGTCATCCCGTCAAAGCCGATACGGTCGCCGCTTTACAAATCAAATCGACCATCGAAATGTTGAAAGAAGTTCAGCTCGACGCGATCTCTGAAATCGGTTTTACGTCCATCAACAATCACGAGATTCGTATTGGTGCTTTGACCAAATATTACTCTGACGCTTTCACCGCAAAAACTAAACGCAGTGCTTTTGCCTATTGCAGTTCATGTAAAGAGATTGGCCCTGAAAAATTTGAGTGCGAATTTAGATTCTTTGGTATCGACAACTTGCAAATCTCAGAGATTCGCAAACACGTTGTGTCGGCTAAAAAACATACTACAGAAGAATTTAAAAACACCTTTGCGCAAAAATCTCGCTTTTTAATCCTTGATGAAAATCCACAGGCTGCGGCTGATTTTGATTTAGTTTTAAAAGAGCGCTTAGAAAATGCGGAGGTCTTTCACTACACAAGCTACGGGCAATTCATGTCCGATGCTGCGGATAAGGACACTCCTCACCGCCAAGAAATTCCTGAGCAGTTTGATTATGTGATTGCGAACCTTCAGATGTTTGAAGAAGAACAAAAGAAACGTTGGGACAACACAATCAAGACCTTAGAAGATCGCGCGAAAGCCAAAGGTGTTCCTGCGATTGTGCCTGACCTTTATATCTATTCTAAAAAAGAAATTCCGATAGATGTCTATCGTACTTATTCAGGTTGGGTGAAGGATATATTATATCTGCCACTTGATAAGTCTTATTTCATGAAGAAACTGATCACGAATCATCCGGGTGTAATCAATAAAAATCCTGTGACCGTGAATCGTTTGATTGAAGAGTTTGTTCTGCAAGTCGCCAACCCTGTTGAGACTGCAGAAATCTCTGAAGCCGGTCTGGTTCTGAAGTACTACCGCGGTATCGGCATTGGTTCATTCCGCGAGTTCGTATTCTGGTTGCCTGATGAGCTTGAAACTCCAGAGATCATTGCGACATGTAATTTCACTGAACAGGACAAAAGCAATCCCGCAGTGTTTTTAAATCACTTCGTTTTCTTTGGCGTTAAGGACCTGCACCTCAAGCACATTCGCTTGTGGACAATGAACGCCTACATCAAATCCAAAGATAAAGAGTCTTAGGTACCAGCTACTCCGACGAAGTCGGAGTGCAAGCAGACTTTGGGGATGCGGCGCAGAACCGCATCAGTACTGCACGCCGCTCTCAGAGCAATCTATTTGATTTTATAAACCGCTTCGTTGCCTTTGGCTTTTTCTCTCACCGCTGTGATGTGAATCTCGCCATCTTTTTCAAATTTAAATTTCTTAGCAGCTACACAGTGAAAATGATTGTGCATAGGTGAGCAAGTATAAGCGACATTAGTTTTACCTTTTTGATAAAACGCCGTCACTGAAGAGTCTTTTAACGTGGGATTCTTAAACTCCATATCGAGTAAGAAAACCATCACGTCTTGATTATCATTATCGCGGATCATCTCCGTATGAAATGCTCCCGGCATTTGAACTTCACCACCATTAGGTCCTGGTTTATCACCGCCGTGGGCGAAAACATTCATAGAGACCAGAATCAAAGCAGTAACTAAAAGACTTCTCATATAATTCCTTTCGATAAATCTCATCGAAAAGAGATAGGAGCGAGAACCGCAATTTGTGACAAAAAAAAATACGCCAGTAGCTCGCCCTAAACCATTCAACGGCTACTGACGCGTTGGAACTTATCTTCTAGGAACACAATCACCGAGAGAGTACGTCTCTGGAACGTACGCACAACCGGCGAAGCCTCTGCAAATGCGTGCCTCGTCGTTTGGATATTGTGCCATCAGAGAAGCCGCATAATCACAAAGCCCCTGCATCGACTTATGGGCATTAGGATCGCGCACCACGCAGTCTCCACCGTATGATTGTGGAGGTACGTAGGCACAGCCTGGGTAGCCACGACAGATTTGATCTTCACGACCCGGATATTGCGCCATTTGTGCGGCAGCTGCTGAACAAATGGCCGCTTGGTAATCGCGCTTTTCTTTACGAGCGAAAGACTGCTCCGCTGTGAAAGAAAAGGCCAGCATCATTAACACGAAAAGTATTTTAACCGTTTTCATTAGTAGTCCTTTTTCAAATTCATACGTTGATACAACTCAAGATCGGCCTTGCAGCCTTTCATGGCAAACTCGTAGTTTTTATCACTCACCGACGAGATTGAACCCATAACTTGTCCAATCACTTTCGTCAGTGTAGGCGCATACATCTCTTCAGAAAGAACTGTCTCTTGATTAAAGCGATCAAAATCCTTCACAACTTTCACGAGGTATTTCTGGCTTGTGACCGATTTCATAACTTGAAAAGACGAAGTATAATAATCATATGATTCGTAGGCTCGACAATTTCCGACGGCTAAGATTTTTTCTTGAAGAACTTGAGTTCGCTCTTCAATGACAGTTCTTCTTTCAGCAAAGGCCGCTGTACCAATAAACGTTAGCATTAAAATAGAAACGATATTTTTCATAACTGCTCCGTTATTTGAGTAAATTAAAGTCCTGCGATCCACTGAACAATTTCAACGTCGACCACGTTATCTTGAGAGGACAAATTTTGACGGACAATCTGAACAGCCTCTTGCAGGCGAGCTGTTAAAATCTCGCCTTCACTTGCGATGAATACATGTGCATCTTCCTGAGCTTCCAAGACAACTTTCATTTCATCCACACCCATACCCGAAAATTTCGTATTCGAGTAAGAGCCTGAAGTCGTCCCCTCTGGCGTGTATGTGTAAGTTGTCCAAGGTGCGACCGTCGTGACAGAACCTAATTTTTCCTCTGCGCAAGAAATTGAAGATGCCAATAACAAAACTGCGATTGTGATAACGTTTTTCATAAGGGGGCTCCTATGCTTTGACTCTGACCATTCAGAGTGATTGTTTTCGTTGAACAGAAATTACACCTCCAATCCCCATCCCTCCAGGGACTGATCGGGACCAAGGTGTCTCAATTCTAGACAGCCCCTTGGCCCCCTCTTTGCTTTTTCTATCTGATATGAAGCGCTTAGAGGCTTCAAACGCTATTAATTACCCCACGCCGTTAGATTCCCTGACAGCTGTGGGACCAATTAGGGCACTGGTTTTTAAGAAGGATTTCAGATGAAGGCGCCGTACTTAAAAGCTCTCGAGCAACTTGAACTCGGTCTCACCCGTGAGGCGGAGCAAGTCATTGAGCTGTGGCGCGCTGAAAATGAGTTAGACCCTTCGACAGAGCGCGAACTCTTACGGCGCTTGCTCAATACTCGATTGCACTACAAACAAAATAAATCTTTGCCGAACGGTGAACAGTTTTTAAATGAAAACTTCACAAAGGATGACTTCATCAAAGCGGAAGTACTTTTTGTTAAGGGCCTCAATGCCTTCCATCAAGAAGACTTTAAGACCGGAGCTGATCATTTTAAAAAATCAGCTGAACTTTATCCCTTTGAAAAATTCGCAGCAAAATCTTTACTGGCTTCTTATAACGAATATATTGGATTGCTCAATGCAGACCTCCTCGATGAAGCTCAGGAAGAAAATCAATTGTCTTACCTTGAGCGTATTGCTTATCGAATTGAATCCGAAAAAATGCTGGGTATGATCTTGCGCCAGAAAAGTTATCTACTTGAACGCCGCGGACACTTCGCAAGTGCCCTTGATGCCGCTGTGTCTGGGCTAGAAGCACTTAAAAAAACAGCCCCTATCTCTGACTACCAACTGATGTTGTTGCAACAATGCGACTTGCTGGTCAGCTTGAAACGTATCGATGAAGCGGCGACTCTGTTCCACGGTCTATTAGGACCCTTTGAGAATCGCGTGCTGTTCGCGCATGCCTTTGTCAAATCACGAGTTACGAATCAATTGCCGCCACAACCTAGAGAATTCGCAATTGTCCCACCGGTTTGGAGAATCAAACTGTCACGTAACCATACAACAGCTGTATCTATGTCTTCCTCTTTAACTACGATTGTCTGGAAAGCCTCACAAGGGATTCTGATCACAGCCGAAGGAAATGAGATTTCAATCAAACGCGATTCCATCGAAGGTAAAATCTTGAGCCTTCTTGCGAGCGGAAGAAAAGATCGCGCTGCCCTCTGCGCAGCTTTGTGGCCAGACGACGTTGATACCGAGCTACTTCAAGACCGCTTGAAAAAATCATTGCGCCGCTTGAAAAACAAACACCCCAACATGGTGGTGTTCAATCATGGTTATTACTCTTTAGGATTTACTTTAAAAATAGCTTAGGAATATTCGGAGGTTTTATGAAATTTTTGGTTACAGCTACTTTGATCATTTTAAATTCAACATTTGCATGGGCAACGAATTGGGAACAATTCGCGAAGCCTCACCACGTAAACGGCGAAACACTCAAGATCTCAAGAGTCAATTTCGACACTCGCTTCTTTGCGCAAGATTTCTGTAAAAAGATCTCTATGGAACTTGCGGATATTAAAACAGTTGTCGAAGCATTTAATGCTCAAGAAAATCCACTGACCGTTGCGAAATTTAAAGCCGACCTTGGCGATCAAATGTTTGAAGGCGTATGGGCTTGGACAAGCGACCCTGTCGTGAAAGCCAACGACGCTAAGGTTTTTATTCAACGAAATGAAAATCCAAAAGTGGATATCTTAGAGCTTTCAGAAGTAAACGGTCTCTTGATCTCAAGAGGCGCGACTCCTTACAAAGGCCTTCCAGCCATCTGCCGTCAAATCTCTAAGTAACCGTAGATAAATTAACTCACTCCAGCACCGCATCGGTGCTGGACCGCTTCTGGAAAAAGAAGCGGGTACCTTTCGCTTAGAGCTGGCAAGTGAAGTCTGCTTCTGTCTTGGGAAAAACAGTTCCGCCTCTCATAAGTACTTTGACAGATGTTGGCTTGGTATCAAAAACCATCGGGCTGACATGATTAATTACTAGTTCGGTTTTCCCAGAGTAAAGTCCATCGCCTCTTTTTTCTTTGTAAGCCAAAGTTCTACCATCATAAGACGAAGTTTTTGAAGGCTGTGTCTGAACCCCTGTATTCATGGGTATAGCTTGCAGTAGATTATTTTTGTTAATTCGTGAAACAACAATTGCATCCCAGACAGGCTTCGCGGAGATCTCAGATTGAGTAGCACCCGTGTAAAGGCGATAATCTACGTGTTGATATTTAATGGGGCCATCTGGATGTTGTTCATTCGTAAATTCAGAAAGCTGGACAACGAGTTTACAAACCTTGTCGCTTTCGTTTTTACTGTAGCCAGAAATTTTCCCTTCAAACTCAACCGATTCCAAAATAGTCTCTGTTGGACCGTTATATGCAAAAGCCGAGAATGGCAAAACACTCATCAAACCCAAAAATGCGATCACGATTGTTTTTTTCATAAATTCCCCTAGCACTCATAACCTATACTAGAAGCCATGAAATTTGCTCTTCACACAAGGGCCCACTGTAAACTTTGTGCTCGGTGAAAATACTCCAGCTATGGGACGGGACGGACTTTTTGAGTGGCGTCGACGATTTCTAGGAATTCTTTTCTGAAAAGAGTCATCAGGTCCTCGGCTGTACGGCGAGGATCTAATTTCAAATCACCCAACGAGAGGGTTTTAACGGGCGTGCCTTCGTTTGTGATGTTCATTGCAAAGTGCACCATCGTTGAAACTGGGGATTTTGTTGCGATCGAAATAGAAAGTTTACGATCGTCTAGGTAGATATCGTCACCGTCGCGGCGTAAGTATTTATCACCAAGAACAGGCAAAGACTTTTCACCTAAGTAATCACGCGTGATCGAAGCAAACAAACGTTGCAAAGCAACTCCCGCAAATAAATCACGATCAAAAACTTCAATAATAAAATGCAACATCTCGTTGCCTTCAATTACTGCGCGCGCAAGCAAGTCTTCACCGTCTACCATGTGCGCGAATGGAATATTACATGCACCCGTCCAAGCGATAATCGAAGGTCCCAAAACTCCGTGATCCAAATACGCAAACAATGAGCGCAGTTGAGAACCATCATAAGTCATTTTCTTTTCGATAAAGTGTGTTTGCATATTCGCCGTCCTACTTTAAAAACTACGCCTTAAATAAACCTGAAACATCCACGCCTGCAGCCGCGAACGCCCGTTTGCCACGCTGGCAAGACTCACACTGACCACACCATTGATCACCCGTGAAATAACAAGGCCAGATCAATTTCCAAGGGAGCTTCAGCGCTTCCCCTTTTTTAACGATTTCAGTTTTCACCAAATCCGTAGTGAAGCATTCTGCTTTAACGTGATTCGCTGTTGAGTAATACAAAGAGTCTGTGATCTTATCCAAAAATGCTTGAGAGTTATCTGGGAACGTAGCGGCTTCTTCTTTGTTGAAACCCGGAACGATCACTTCAGCATCCAACGCTTCCGCATAAGCGGCTGCGATATTCAAAAAGATCCCGTTACGATTTGGCACCCAAACAGACTTTGCCGTTTGCTCTGACTGCTTTTGATCATCGATAGAAACCGCGGCCCCTGTCGGTACTGACATGGAATCCACTAACAACGATGAACGATTGAAATCTTTGAACCATGGCAACTCAACAACTTGATGACGAACGCCCAAGTGCTTCGCCAAGGCTGCGGCTGAACGAATCTCACTGACCGCTGCACGCTGACCGTAGTTAAACGTTAACGCCAATACCAATTCATGAGTTCCCGCCGTGATAAAAGCATTCACGCTTGAATCAAGACCACCACTTAACAAGACAACTGCTTTTTTTCTCATGGAGCTGCTTTAAGATCCTTAACTAAGATTTGCACAGACTTCTGACCGGCAAAATAATTCCACTGAAGTTCACCCAAGATCGAATAAAAACCTGGAACGTTTTCCAAAGTTTCCATCTGACGAGGTGTCGGCGTAAAGAGCAAAGCTTCGACCGAATTTTTACCATCTGTATCCGTGATCTTCAGACGTTGATGTCCACCCTTTAAATCACGACGAGACAAAACTTGAACCTGATCGAAATGAATCAAAGGAATCGTAAAGCCCGTTCCGAACGGACCCACGAAGTCATACCACTTCATCAGCGTCGCACTGACGTCGCCCAAGTTGCCTTCGATGTCATAAAAGATTTCTAACGGCTTTGGTTTTTCACGCAATTCAGAAAAATGCGTCGCAAGCTTTCCCACAAACGCTTCAACTCGACCTTCAGCAATTTCAAAGCCCGCGGCAGCCGAGTGACCACCAAAGCGACTTAATAAATCCTGAGCCGTCGACATCGCCGACACCAAACACGCTTCAAGACCGTTCGGCAAACGCGCTGACCCCACGATCATGCCATCATCACCGACCGAACCCACAAAGGCTGGCTTATTATAAATTTGCGAAAGCTTTGTTGCTATCAAACCCACGATACCGCGATGGAAATTTCTAGAAGCCACAAATACGAAGTCTGTGTGAGGCCATGGCTTCAACAGTTCAAGTGCTTCTGCTTCTGCATCGCTTTGCAATTGCACGCGTGTGGAATTGTTTTTCATCACCTGACGAACCATATCTCGCGCTTGAGATTCTTCGTCTAAGAGAAAGATATCAATAGGCAAAATGCCCGATTCCATGCGCGACAACGCGTTCAACTTCGGAGCAAAACGAATCGCCACATCTTGGCTGGTTAAAGGACGATTCACCAAATCCAACTCTTCAAGAAGAGCTTTAAGACCTGCGCGCTTCGTCTCTGCCAGCTTGAGCAATCCGTGTTTTACCAAGACGCGATTATCATCAATCAACGGGACCATGTCAGTCAGAGTTCCGATTGTGAAGTAATCGAGAACTTCTTTTAAATCCCAATTGTTTTTAGGTAGATCGGCTTCATCGTGAAAGTATCTTTTCAATCCACGAAGTAAATAGAAAGCAACGCCCGCTCCACACAAGTAACCTAATCCCGAAGGGCAATTGCCTTGATTGGGATTTACGATCACGAATGCTTCAGGCAGAGTTTCAACTGGTAAGTGATGGTCCGTAAGGATCACATCAACACCGAGTTCTTTTGCACGTAAAACAGCAGCGTGAGCCGTAATTCCCACATCGACTGTGATGATCAAAGACACGCCTTGTTTGTGCAACTCTTCTACTGCGTGCGCATGAAAGCCGTAACCTTCAGCTAGACGTTTCGGTTGATAATGAAGCACATCGGGAAAACCCAATGCCAACATTCCGGTTTTGAGCAAAGCCAAACCCGAAGTACCGTCTAGGTCAAAGTCAGCGTAGATGCAGATTTTTTCTTTATTGCGATAAGCTTTCCCCAAGCGATCAATCGCTTGGTTCATGCCTTTTAATTCTGAAGGATCTTTAAGTTCCGAGAGTTTCGGAAAAAGAAGCTTGTCGACTTCTGAGGAATCTGTGAACCCGCGGGCTGCTAACAACTTCCCAATTAATGGAGGAAACTTTCCTCCATCTTGAGAAGAATCACCTGAAGTGTCAGTTGATGTTTCGCGAGCTTTCCATAACGGGTTCAACAAAATATTCCTTCATGTCCTAGTTAGGACTAAGCCTTTTTAAATTTCAATTTATCCATCCACAATACCAGCGGTGCTGCTACGTAGATAGAAGAGTAAGTACCGAAGAAGATACCAACACAGATCGCAAACGCGATGTCAGCAACCACACCACCGGCGAACAAGTACAAGCAAAGAGCTGATGTAAATGTCGTACCTGATGTGATCAAAGTTCTGACGAACATGTCGTTGATCGATTTGTTGATAACGAAGCCATAACCTTTGTCATGGTGATAGATGCCTTCTGTTTCACGGATACGGTCGAATACGACGATCGTGTCATTCAGAGAGAAACCGATCAAAGACAGAATGGCCGCCAAGATAGGTACGTTTACTTCTTTACCAACAGCAACGAAGATCGCCAAAGTGATCACCGCATCGTGGGCCAAGCAGAATACTGCGCCTGGAGCGAATTTGAAATCGAAGCGAACGCCAACGTAGATCAAAATCACAAGCAAGCAATAGAATACTGCTAACAATCCGTTACGTTTCAATTCCGCACCTACTTGAGGACCCACTGTATCAACAGAACGAATCTCTGGAGATTTCTCAGCGAACTCACCCAAGATTGTTGCTTTGATTTTAGCGATGTCTTCAATCAAAATTTCATTTGTTTCTTTATCAGTCGCGCCTGTCTTACCTTGGAAACGGATAACATATTCACCCGTGTCACCGAAAGACTGAACACCCACATCACCCAATTTCAATTCTTCAACTGCAGTACGAACGTGATCGATCGTGACTGATTTATCGAATTTTACTTGGAACTCAGTACCACCTTTAAAGTCGATACCGTAGTTGATGCCGTTGATACCAAGATAGATCAAAGAAGCGATAACCAAGGCAATAGAGATACCTGTGAAGATATGCATTTTGCCGACGAAATCAAACTTACCGAAAGAGTCTGGATTTGCAGTTTTTTGTGCCATTTTATTTATTCCCAACCTACACAGAGATTTTCTTAACGTTAAATTTAGAAACCAAAAGATCTACGATCACTTTGGAAACAAATACGTTGGCAAAAAGAGTTGTTACGATACCGATCAACAAGTTGACCGCGAAACCACGCACTGGACCCGTACCGAAGTACAACAATACAACTGCAGTAGCTGCTGTCGTCACGTTGGCATCCAAGATCGCAGACATCGCACGGCTATAGCCTTCTTTCACAGCGACTTTCATGCTGTGTCCTAAAGCTAACTCTTCCTTGATACGTTCATTAATCAAAACGTTCGCATCGACCGCGAAACCAATCGTCAAAGCGATCGCCGCGATACCAGGCAAAGTGAGAGTTGCACCTAATGACGTCAACAAGGCAAACATGCTCAGGATATTGATACCTAATGCAACGTCAGCAATGAAACCCATTGTTTTGTAGTAAATGATCATGAAAAGGATGATCAAGAACGCACCAACATACGAACCCATTTTCGCTTTGTTGATAGAGTCAGCACCCAATGAAGGACCGACGTTACGCTCTTCCAATTGCTCAAGTGTTGCAGGCAATGCACCCGCACGAAGTGCAGTTGAAATCATTTTCGCTTCATCCATCATACCTTTAGAATCACGGCCACCACCCAAAGTGATAACTGCTTGTCCACCAGCGATACGATCGCGGATTGAAGGAGCGGATTTAACTACTTTATCAAGTACGATTGCCATTTGTTTACCAACGTTACCGCCAGTCAAATCAGCAAACTTTGTTGAACCTGCAGAATTGAAGTGCAACGAAACTTGAGGAGCACCGTATTGGTCGTAACCAACGAAAGCGTCATCCAAAGCTCCACCACCAAGATCTGTGTCAGTTCTTACTAGATATGGAATTGCACCCATTTCCATTTTTGTCGCGTTCTCAGATTTTTCAAAATAAAGAACAGTCTTTTCAGGCAATTTGCCTTTTAGATCTGCATTCAATTTTGTTACGTACTCTGAGTACTTCATGTCAGCCATTTTGTAGTTACCCGCTTTTTCAGCGTCAGCAACTAAAGCTTGAAGTTCTTGAACAGACTTCTCGTGAGACACGATCATGAAGTCAAGCTTTGCAGTTGTATTGATCAACTGTTTTGCTTTTTCAGCATCGGCCATACCTGGAAGTTGAACCAAGATACGGTTTGTACCTTGTTGAGAGATTGAAGGCTCAGCAACACCGAACTCATCGATACGGTTACGGATTGTCTCGATTGATTGTTGAATCACGCGAGATTTGTAATCGTTCAAGTAAGCATCATAGTAACGAGCTGTGATTTGAGAATCAGAAGCATCCATAACTTGAAGTACTGTGCCGTATTTATCAGTCAGGAATTTTTCAACTTGTTTACGAACTGTGTTGTTCGGAACAACGATATCCACTTCGCCTTGAGTTGCTTTATCTGCTTTGATGTCAGTGATAGCGATGTTTTCTTTCGCCAACTCTGCTTTTGCAGAAGCAACCAAACGATTCGTGCTTTCAGCGACAACGCCATCGACGTCAACGCCCATCACAAGTTGCAACCCGCCTTGAATATCAAGACCGTAGTTCAGTTTTTGTTTTGAAAACCACCATTTATCGCCAAAATTGATGATGTTTGGAGCAACCCAAATGAGTGCCAACGCTACACCAAAAATAGCTCCGATTGTTCTTAAACGAAGTCCGCTCATTATTTCTTTTCCTCTGTCTTAGTTGCTGCTTTCTGAGATGTCGCCACTTGATTGCGAAGCATTTTAACTTTCACGCCGTCTGCAATTTCAAGAGTGATGAACTGATCAGTGATGCCTTCGATGCGGCCCAAGATGCCAGAAGCCGTGACGACTTCGTCACCGCGCTTAAGCTCCGTGAGGAATTTTTGGTGTTCTTTTTGTCTTTTCCCTTGAGGGCGAATGATCAAGAAATAGAAAACCACAAAGATGAAGATAAACGGCACAAACATTTCGATTGTAGATGGTTGTCCACCACCTGCGGCAGTTTGAGCTTGTGCTGTCGATACAAGAAGTCCAAATAGCATGATTCCTCCAACATGAATTCTGATAATGCTAAATGGTAAATTGAGCATTAAATACAAAAGGAATCAATACTTTATGCTAGCGTTCTTTTCTTACGAATCGCGTTAAGCAGTCGTCGCGGAACTCTTCCCAACGGCCTTCTTCGATCGCTTGACGAGCCTTTTCCATCAACTTCATATAGAAATGAATATTGTGAATCGTGTTCAAACGAGAGCTTAAAAGTTCACCACTTAAGAATAAGTGACGAAGGTAAGCCTTCGTATAGTTTGCGCAAGTATAACAGTCACACTCTGGGTCAAGTGGTGACGGATCTTCTTTGTATTCACTGCGCTTGATGCTGACTTTACCCTGCCAAGTATAGATGGTTCCGTTGCGTGCAACGCGAGTTGGCATAACGCAGTCGAACATGTCGATTCCGGCATCAATTGCAATAATCAAATCTGTTGGCGTGCCCACGCCCATCAAATAACGCGGCTTATTCGCCGGCATTTGCGGCGCCACGCTCGGCAAAATCTCATGCATCAAGTGAATGGGCTCACCCACGCTGAAGCCGCCCAAAGCATATCCTGGCAAATCCACTGAGCAGATTTGATCCAAAGATTTCAAGCGATGCTTTAAATCCAAGCCCCCTTGAACGATACCAAACAGCATACTCTCTTTGCGAGTCATTGCCTCTTTTGAGCGCAACAACCAACGATAAGTCAGCGCCATTGATTTTTCAATTTCCTCATCAGTCGCTGGGTACTTCAAACATTCGTCGAAAGCCATGATGATGTCAGAGCCCAGATCCATTTGGATCTCCATGCTCTTTTCAGGAGAGATAAAGTATTTTGCGCCATCTAAGTGCGAGCGAAACTCGACACCTTTTTCAGACATGTTACGAAGCTGTGACAACGAGAAAACTTGGAAGCCACCCGAGTCCGTTAAGATGGGGCCGTGCCAGTTCATGAATTTGTGAAGGCCGCCCATTTTTTTGATCGTGCCTTCACCAGGGCGTAAGTGCAAATGGTATGTGTTACCTAGAACGACTTGCGTTCCGCACTCTTTCAGTTCTCCGGGAGTCATAGCTTTCACGGTCGCTTTCGTACCCACCGCCATGAACACCGGAGTTTGAATCGCGCCATGAGCGGTCATCAACGTTGCACGACGAGCATTGCCCGCAGTTTTGTGAACTTTAAAATCGCCTTGCTTCATTTCAATTTCAGACATTTTTATTCCTGCTTCTGAGACCGGGCGGCGCCGATCCAGACTGAAAGATCTCCATAAGAAAAGAGCCGGAACTTTCTCTCAATAGCCCAGCTATAGCAAGCTTTTACTGTCTCGAGCGAAGAAAAGCCACTGACCAGGGCAAGCAATGTCGACTCTGGTTGATGGAAGTTCGTTAAAATACGATCTGCGATCTTCCAAGAATAACCTGGCTGAATCAGCAGCTTTGTGAAACCTGAAAAACCTTCCGCATCCGAACCTTTTAACAATCCGTTTGCAGCACTTTCTACTGATCTCGTCGCTGTCGTTCCGAGTGTCCAAACATGACGGCCTGATTTTTTAGCAGTCATGATTTCTGCCCACGTCGCAGGCGAAATTTCAACGTACTCTTCATGCATATCATGTTGATCCAGATCGTCCGCCGTCACAGGTAAGAATGTTCCAAGCCCCACGTGCAAAGTCAGCTCTACAATTTTCACTCCGCGGGATTTTAGAATTTCGAGATCTTTTTCACGGAAGTGCAAGCTCGCAGTCGGAGCCGCAAAACTGCCTGCTTCTTTTGCAAAAGCCGTTTGATACCAAGACTCATCAGCGCCCACCGTGTGACGGGCGTTACGTGCTTTTTGAATATATGGAGGTAATGGCAGTTCACCGTTTTTCGCAAAATACTCTTCATCAACAACTTGAGAAAGTCGCACCACTTGCGGGCGGCCCTTTTGGATGAGCTTCATCGTTACGCCATCAGGAAGAGCGATCTCTTCTTCGAGTTTGTATTTGCGTGATGGAAACAGAACTTCCCAGTCCGTGGCGTTCAGAGCTTTCAAAAACAGAATCTCAAGCTCCCCCGCGAACACTCGGCGCTTAAGCACTTTGGTGTTATTAACCACCAAGACATCTCCTTCTGGGATTTTGTTCAAAAGCTCAGCAAAAGGAATTTCGGAAGACTTATGTTGTTCTACCCACATCACTCGAGGAGGATACTGGGGTTCTGTCGCAACTAGTTCTTCGGGATAATCGTACTTAAGGTCGTTAATCTTCATGTCAAATGGATAGAAATCCTCACGGTTTCCGTCAATTCTTAACTTAATGCGTGAAAACTCGTTAAATACGAAAGTATTCTCGACTAAGGTCTTTAGTTACCTCTGAAACGACCGATAAAATCATCAAATCATTTAGTTGGGATTGTGGAATGTTTCAGATTGATACGACTAAACAAGGGGAACCTACGTCCCCAAGACGCCAAAGCTATTTACGAGTGATCTACTGTGTTGCCGGATTGACGATGCTCTTCTTCATTCTGAGGTATAACTTCGAGTATAAGATCACCACCTACAACATCTATGTTTTACCCATATTGTTGTTCTACCTCTCCATTCCTTTAATTTATGCGCGGTCGAAAAATTTCACACTTGCCGCCTCCATGACCCTCGTTTCAACTTCTGCCATACTCGCCGTCTTGTTGTATTCATCTGGCGGCCTGCACGCCCCAGGCATCTTCTGGCTCACCGCCATTCCCATCACCGGTTTGATATTGTTCGGACGCCAAGGAGGCATGGCCAGCTCTCTTCTGATGGTCGCTATATTCGGTGGTTTTTGGATTGCAGAAAAATTGGTGGAAGGTCCCAACATCGTTCGCGATCTCGACATCTACGAACAAGAAAAGCGCATCAACCTCATTTGCTTTCTGTGCTACTCAATGTTGATCACCTACTACTTCAAGCGAAATGAAGATGCGGCCGCTGAAGCTATCAACAACCACCGGAAAGAAACTGAAAATATTTTGCGCATCCTGATTCACGATGTGGCGAATCCAGCGACCTTCATACAATTTGGTTTGGATGAAATGAAAAATCCAGCCCTGAATGAGCGAGAGCGTGAATTCATTCATCAGCGCTTAGAAAAGAACATTGAAAACGTGATTGCGATCCTTCAACAAGTTCGCCAAATCAAAGCCTTGAAGGATGGTAAAATTAATCTTGAAATGCAAACCGTGGATGCCACTCGTATGCTGCAAGATATCGTCGACATCTATGCTCCAAAAATTATGGAGAAAGCCCTGCACATTAAGATACTCACTGACACCAAACATTTTGTTTGGGCTGATAAAGTGATTCTGCAAAATGTGGTGTTAACAAATATTATTTCCAATGCGATCAAGTTCTCTCCGAACAATAGCGAGATTTTGATTCACCTGATATCTGACGGTGAACATTTAGAGATTTCAGTGCAAGATTTCGGGATTGGTATTCCTCACCATATTCAAACGCGCATCTTTGACATCTCAGCTAACACCTCTCGATCAGGAACTCGTGGTGAAAAAGGCACCGGCTATGGCCTGCCATTAGCGATGGAGTATACTCGCAAGATGAACGGTAACATCGTCATCTCTTCTCAAGAGGATCACGTTGGCGAGTTACCGCAAGGAACGAAGGTTGTCTTGAACCTGCCCTTGAGTCGTGAAGAACCTGGTGTTTAGTGGCGAACAGGACTAGTTAGCAAATGCGAGGAAACCTTCCAGCGCGACACTAGTCCAAATTTGCCTCATATCACCTAAACCCTCGTATGAATCAGGACGATATACCTAGGGTGAAGCTTTTAGAAAAACTATTCTTTTCGATATTTCCAAATTTGTTACTCGCGGGGACTCCGTGGGGCGCGCTATGGAATGATCAAGAGAAGAAACAATTCTTAACAGCCATTCGCATCTTTTATCCATTCGTTATCAGCGTTTACATTATTCATTACTTCACTGTAGATCGCATCGAAGGACTCGCACCAAGTGACCTGTGGTTTAATTATCGGTTCGGTATGGCATCCATCGGCACGGCTTGTTTAGCTTATTACTCGCTGCCGTTCTTCTATAACCTCAAATATTATAAACTGCCTTTTATTATCTCTTGTGCTGTTTTCACATTCTTCCAAGCACGCACGATCATTTGGTACGACAAGGTTCCTTACCTTTACGTGTACGTCTTTATCTTCTTATCTTGTATCATGCTGCGCACTTCGATGATGCGTTCCGTGGCTTATGCCGCCTTCTTAACTGCTATCACATGGAACACCTTGCTTGAAGCTACTCACAGTCCAGCGATGATCTCAAGTGCTGCGCTTGTGACGATGGTTTCAATTATGTTCACTCGTGCCAAGTATGTTTCCGACTTACATCTATTCATAGCCAATCAAAGAAACTTTGAACAACAAAAGAAGTTCATCGAAGTGAACTTAGAGTTTACGAATCAAATTAAGGCGTTCTTGCCAGCTGAAATTTCTAAACGCCTCACTTACTACATTCAAGAAAGTCGCATGACGACCCTCCAAGCCATTGATGAAGTGCTTCGTCCCCGCAGCATCTCGGTTGCTTGTTTATTCAGTGATATTCGTGGTTTCACAAAAGGTTCCAACGATTTGCACGGTTATGTTTCACAAGCGATGTTACCAAACGTAAAAGTGTCTACAGAGCTCGTGGAAAAACACAACGGCATCCCACGTAAGATCGGTGACCTTATCTTTGCGTACTACGATTCAAGTAATCTTGAACGAAATGTTTTGAATACGACCTTATCTGCAGCCTCAATCAGCCGATTTAATTCAGAGATGAATGAAAGTTTGCCGAACGATCAAAAAATTAAACGCTTTATTCTTGTTTCCTGTGGTGATGCCATCGTCGGAAATTTGAGCAGCTACGAGTCTGCGATTGAGATCACGGCAATCGGCAGTCCCGTTAACATTTTAAGTCGTATTGATGAACTCACTAAGTTAAATCCACTCAAAGAGCAGCTCGAGCACGGAGATATCATTATGACTTCCCGCTTTGCTGAGATTCTTTCTACCACTCGCCCTGGAATCAAACTCACTCGCCTGGATTTACAAGGTTTGAATTTGAAAGTCCGTGATTTCGAAGACACTCAAAGTATTTATATTTTTAAACCAACCAAAAACAATATTGAAGCTCTGGTGGATGATACCGCCAGCAGTACTAGCTTCTATATAGGTGCCGCATGAGTCAAAGTCCAAAAAAATTCAACGACAATCCTGTAAGTTCAATTCACGGTGGAATCATTCCAGCCGATGTTCGTGACGGCGATCAAGTTTTTGCCCGCGTGATTTCACCAGAGTCTTCACTCAATCGCGAATTCCGCGTTTGGCGCATGAGTCCTCTTGGCGTTGAGCTTATGACGGATATCACAAATCCATTGCCTAAAGGCAGCGCTGTCGACATTGAACTTAAAATCGGTACGCAAAAAAGCATCTTAAACGGACTTATCGTTGATGACATCGTCACCGAAGGCCGCAATCACTTGCTACATATTCGTTTGGTTTCTAAAGCTGCTGAACGCTCTGACAACATTGAACGTCGTAGCTCGAATCGCTGGATGTGTTCTGACCAATTCTTCCCAACTGCAGTGGCCTCAAACCCTGCAAAGTTCAACGACTTCGTTTATTTCAAAGTTAAAGATCTTTCTAATGGCGGTATGAAGATTCAAACTTCTCTGCGCAATAAATTTATCATGCCTGGCATGACATTCGATTGTATCTTCAACTTCCCAATGGTGACTCAGCTTAAAATGAAGATCACCGTTAAAAACTTACGCATCGAGATGGATGGCACTAAAGAAGTCCTCGCTCTTGGTGTCAGCTACAATGTTAAAGATGCTGATGCTCAAGCAGCCGTTGCGCAATATCTCATGCAGTTTGGTAATGTGTCTTCGTTAGATGAGTTGCTAAACTCAGGTGTCTACGTCAACAACGTTTCAGATGCTGTTCACTTCAGTTACGTTCGTACTAAAGAAGATTACGATAAAGTATTGGCCCTTCGCTACATCGCCTACAAAGACGCTGGTAAACTTAAAGAAGGTGCCACGGTCCAAGATATGGCTGACGAGTATGACTCACGTGCGCGTATTGTTGTTGGTTACTATAAAGGTGAAGTCGTCTGTAGTGCCCGTCTTATCTTCAATCAATTCGATGATAAGATGGAGCAAGAAAAATATGTTAAATGGCCCACTCATCTTCCTCGCCGTGACGAGATGGTTGAGATCATGAGAGCCTGCACTCGCCCCGATTTCCGCGGCAGTGATTTGCTCATCGCTATGTTTAAGTTTACAGCGATTGCCGTTGCTCAATCCAAACGCAAATGGGTTGTGATTTGTGCAACGAAAAATATGGCGCCGCTTTATAAGCGTATGGGCTTCAGTGACGTTGGTCTTTCTTACGAGCATGCTGGGCTTAATAACCTTCACCACGACATCCTGGTCGGCAATGTTCCGGATGCTATGATGGGTAAAACCGTCGGACCTATTGCATGGAATGTCATCTGGTCTGGCGTTACAAATTATTTGCAACAATACGATATGCTCGAACTCGATCCTGCAACTAATTTGCGCTTGGGTGTTTACCGCCTGCTTGCGCCCGTTGCTCGCATTGTTCGCTTTTTCTATGAACGCAAAAAATCCAATAAAATTTTGAATTCTTACGTCGCTGAAAAAAGTGATTTGAACAAGGCTGCGAGTTAGTTATGAGTTTATATGTTTTTGCTGGTGTTACGATCGCTTCGTTTTTAATCCAGCTTTTGTCTGTGTTTGTTGTTTTTAAAAAAGTAGATTCGACTGGTAATGGTCGCTATCGCTTTTTCCAAGTTCAGTTTCTTGCTACATGGGGAACGTTCTTTTGGGCGTTGTTTTCTGCAACTCCGGAAGCGCACCCAGTTATGTGGGGCTCCGCCGCCGTTGTTGTTGCTTGCTTAGGATTGTTTTTCTATTGCAGCACTTTGATTCGTAAGAATAAATTAAGCATCGTGTTTAGTGAAGACTCTCCTGAGTTTCATATCTCTAAGGGTCCGTACTCTTTCGTGCGCCACCCGTTCTACACTTCTTACATTTTCACTTACGTGGCTGTGGCTGTTGGTTTGAATAATGTGGTGTTCAGCTTGATGGCTGGCTCCATGTTTGTGACTTATTTCTTTGCTGCTCGTTATGAGGAGAAGAAGTTTGAAGCGTCTAAGCTGGGGGCGAGTTATACTAATTATAAGGCTTCTACTGGGATGTTTATTCCGAAGGTGCGTCGTGCTGGTGGGGCTGCGGCTTCTAAGAAAGCGGCTTAGTTTTTTCAGAGCTCCTCGGAAATTAAAATGTTTTGATGAAACCGAGCTTCGCGCTCGGTTTTTTGTTTCGCGGTGTGATACCGCATCGGTGCTGGAATGCGTTGGGGTCACTCACTCACTCACTCACTCACTCACTCACTCACTCACTCACTCACTCACTCACTCACTCAGAGATTTGGACTTTGCTGTTTTGTTCTTTTTGATAATTTTTCAGCTGTAACTGTTTTGCGATCTTCCGCCGTCCGTGAGCTAGCCTTGCTGCTCGCCTTCCTGACGATCCCCTCTCCCCCTACAAAATAAATCAAAACAACTCTGCCAACCTTTCCCGAGCACGATGCTCGGGAAACAGCGTTCACATGGATGGACACACATCGCACACCAATGACTGCGTAAATAAAATATTCTCCAAACTAAAAAGAACCTAAGAGCGCTGAAGAACTTCACACTAAACAACGCAACCCGACACCGATGCGGTATGCAGTTGCGTCACTATCACTCATGTAATTCACAAAAATCAAAAACGATTTGACGTGTTTTTTCACTCTCTAAAACGGTGTTCACGACGCGAATTCTATTTTCAATTTTTAAAGTTCATTTTTTTGAATTTCGCAACTCACGCAGTCGAATACGCACGATAAAAAGGTTTTATGCTACGCACGCGCCTCTCCTAAAATTTCAATCTCAAAACCCATGCTATAACAACCTCATCTCAAGGAGCTTCGCATGTTGAATTTTGAAATGATGAACGATGATGATTTGGAAACAAGCCTTCGCCACAACGTTGCGCAAGAACGCAAGATTCTTCATGTGGTGCTTGAACATATTCGCGAAGTCGATGCGCGCAAACTTCATCTCAAACGCGGTTTCCCGAGTTTAAAAAGATATCTCATTGAGGAACACGGTTATTCTGGATCAGCGGCTGATCGCCGCATCGATGCTGCTCAACTTATGAAAGATGTACCGTGCATCGCCGAGAAGGTCCGTGATGGTGTTTTGAATTTAAGCCAGATTGGTGAAGTTCGTAGCGCTATCAAAGAAAAAGAGCGCATATCCAAATGCAAGATTTCTCCTGAAGAGAAAACTCAATTGCTAGAAGACGTAGTTGGTTTATCTGTTCGCGAAGCTCAACAAGGGTTGGCGGCTGCATTGGATATTCCCGTTAAATTCTATGAAAAGATCCGCTTTCAATCAGATGGCTCTGCAATTCTCGAAATAACTCTTTCAAAAGAAGCCGTTGAAAATTTAACTCGTGGTCGAGAACTTTCAGCGCATAAACTCACACAAGAGCGCAATGAGATCAATAACGCCAATGACATTGCACTAGCACTGGCAAATCTTGTGAAGTCGAACTCCTCGAAAAACGACGTGCATGAAAATACAGACTCGATAAAATCTTACGTGGGAATTAACCTCGCTACTGCCAACAACTCTTCGCCGGATAAAGTTAACAAAACACTGACACCGAAGACACGTTCATTGGTGCTTCAAAAAAGTGATTGTTGTGAATATAAAGATTCAAAAACCGGAAGACGCTGCGGAAGTAAATTTACAATTCAAGTAGATCACAAACACTCACGACGATTAGGTGGGAACCATTCACTCAATAACTTGCAGACTTTATGTGCTCGACACAATCGTTTCAAGTATGACCAGGAGAAAGAATTAGAGCTTCGCTTCTTTGGTTAACACATAACGCAGCTGCAAACCGCATCGGTATGCAGTTGCGTTACCATTTCGGTCTAAGTTAATTGCTTTCGTAGTATCCGTGGAGAGGATGCAAGATAACCGAGAGCGGATTAGAAACTAAACCCGCACTTCTTCTGAATGTAGTTCTTGAAATCACGATCATTCGGGAAAGCGAAGTGCATCGCTGAACTTTCGCGCTGATCTGGCCACAATTCTTTTTTAGGTACTTGGCAATGACGACCGTCTTTTGTGATCGTCGCCGTCCCACCCGACTTAGAAGCCACTCGCGGGTCAGAGCCACGCGCATCCACTCTTACCGTCAGGCCTGAGCCCGCATAAGAAATTTTCGGTGTCACACCCGCCGTCAAAGGTTGATTCTCTTTCAATGGTCCCGACACCACCTGCCCCTGAGCATCGAACGTCACGATCTCGCCCGTCGGCAAAGTAACCACACGACCACCACCGCTCGTTGAAGTCATCGACGGCAACACTTTACGGGGGAAGAACATCATGTAGCTTTCTTGAGATTCCGAATCGCGTGAGCTTGGTGAATCAGTAATCGTCAACAGCATGTCCTGTGTCGCAAAACCGGGAGCTTCGAAACTGAACTGACGATATCGATTGTCCATTTTTTTAGTAACCATCGAGTTAGGACCGCTGTTGGTAACTTTAAAACGCGCCGGCCCGTCGTCACCTTCATAAGTACAAGATTCAAACACCAACTTTTGATCGAGAGATTTACAACGAGAGGGCGTAATTCCATGCGGATTTTTTTCAATCGGTTCACGACGAGAACCACTCGAAGAAGAAGCACTGTCCGTATCACGTTGATAGATCTTCGCGAGCTCACACTCTTCACACTCGCCACCCGGTTTACCAAAACCAGCGACCTTAGAATTCATGGAATTCACGCGACCCAAAGTATCTTCAGCAGATTGCTTGGTTAAAATAGAGCTCACAGGCGCACGGTAAGCCGCCACGCTCGCATTCGTCATCATCATCTGTGCCTGGCTTAAAACAGCAGTGCTTTGCCCCGCCGCCATCGTCGCTTGTGAAGTATAAAGATTCATCAACGGTGTCGTGGTATTGTAAGGCACCCACACTTGCGAGCCAGCTTGGGGACCCGAAGTCACATTCACCAACACACCGTAGTTGCCATTAGCAAGCTGCTGCGTTTGTAGAATCTCCCCTTGAGTATTAGCTGGGATCGTAATGCCATAAGCCGCATTGTTCGTATAGAGCGAACGCACGTACTCGTTCAACTCGTCCGCCGAAGCGCTCAAGGCAATCACACTTAGAAATATAATGAGGAGCCATTTACTGTAGTTCACATTCTAAGTATCGGCATAAGACACACAAATCTGAGCCGTTTCCGAGGGCAAAACCGCCGTTCTCAAAATGAGACACTAGTAAAAGTGGTCCAGATCTTTGTATTTGTCTGAGCTCTCTTTAGATGGAGTTGAAACAGTGTTGGACAAGTTATCACGCTCCACAATTGTGGAAGACTGCTGCATTCGCCTCCCAATAAATCCGATTGTTAGGAACTCAATCCCGTGACTGAGCAGCTCAATACCAACGAAAATCCCAATGGCCCAGAAGCTCGACTCCGGCCACATAGAGACGATAATTCCCCCAAGCGCTAACGACAGCAGACCATCGAAAAAAGTCCAAGCCCAGAGGGAATAACGATCTACTGCGCTGCCAATCATTTTCACAATTCCGCGAGCGACGAGATAGATCGAGGCTGCTAATGTAATGAGCAAGGAGTTGTACATGGGCGACAGAAACATGAACACCCCCGCCAGCATTGCACACACGCCGAATACGAGATGAAAACCCATCGATCCTTCGTAACGAGTTTGAATAGCAAAAAGAATTTCCGCTGCACCAGCAAGAAGAAGTAAAATTCCAAGATAAGCAATGGTGAACAATGTCGTGAACCCGATGTAGCTGAGAGCAAAAATTCCCAGCACAATATAGAGACTACCTAAGAGGAAAATCTTGCCCCAATTTGCTGCTATATTTCGCTGCAAAAACACAAAGCTCATACCACCCCCATAGCTGCTCCGGCAGAGCCGAAGTGTAGACCTATTATTCCGAGCTTTACCCGTTTTTTTGTCAATCTGACTCCTAACAGGGGGTGACGCTAAATGCGAACACTGTGGATCCAGGGTCCAATAAAAACGAATTCGGCCTAACACTCGTCTAGAATTTAGACATCAAAATCACCCGAACTCGAAAGTACATGAGGCACGACTCAAGCACCAGAATTGCTTAAGAGAAAGGTACGACAACGACAAATCTGTTAATACTTGAAGGGCACAAAAGTGATCAAAAAATTCGTTACACACATCGGGGACTTTCACCGTCATATTGAACTTCATCGTGAGCGTGTTTTCCAACTGGGTATGACTTTAGGAATGGAAAAATTTAAAGACCTCCCTCTAGATAAATTAGAAAAATTCTTACGCCTTCATGATGCTTCGAAAACGATGACTTCGAAACATGCGCTTGAACAATACAATTATCAAAATCACACATCTCCACTTGTGCGACTGTTCTCTTTTTATGGCCGTGCACATGATACGGAAGAGTCGTCTTTGCTTTTACGTGGTGCCGTGAATGACATCAACTCGATCGACTATCAAGTGGCACTTGAGTTCTTTGCTCATCACATCGACTTGTCAGCTGAAACAGTTAAAACGTTTTATATGATCGAAAAAGTTGCCGACCTTGTGGATCGCAGTCTTGATCCAGTGGCCAGCGAAGAGTTCCATCAAAAGCTAACACCGGCGTCCCAATTCATTCGCGACTTAAAAGGTGCGGAACTGTCATTGTGGCTAGAAGACAGGTACTCAATGATTACTCGTGATTTACACATGCCACGCATTGACGAATACCAAAAGATTTCTGGCTAATCCTTAAAATCAAAAGATTTTTTTTTGACAAGTGCTTCATCGTTCTTTGATCATGAAGCATGTCCAAATTCTCGTTCAGATTTATTTTTATCATTTTCTTTCTTGTCGCTTGCGGTCCTTTGCAGCGCAACTCGCCGTTTTCAGAGCAGACGCTTGAGAAAGTTAACGACCTCAATGGACACTTCATCAGTACTTTGCAAAATCGTGATCAAACGCCTCAAGATATTGTTCTGGCGGTGCTCTCGGACTCGCATCAAAACTATGATGATCTTGACGATGCAATTCACTTTGTGAACGCAGCGAACCCGGATTTTGTCGCGCACCTGGGAGATTACACAAATCAGGGCTACAATATCGAGTACGACCTTTATACGCGCAGAATTTTAAACCTCAGTGATCCCTTGGTTCAGGTGATTGGTAATCATGACACCCTTACAAAGGGCAAAGAGCTGCATCGTCGTATCTTTGGCGAATACAACCGATCGTTCAAGTATCGTGGTTATAAATTTATTCTGTTCAACAACTGCAATTTGGATTTCCATGAATCAGGTGGAACGGATTGGGAATGGTTACGTCGTCAAGTCACAGGCGAAACAGATCCAATCATTATCATGCAACATATTAATGTTAATAATCACGACTACTTTTCGGATGATGATATCAATACCTACTATAACATCGTATCAGGCTCGACCGTCAGACTGGTCTTGCATGGACATCAGCATGAATTTTACGAACAAACTGTGAATAACGTCTGGCAATGGCAAACCAGCCGCGTAGAAGGTGTTAACTGGAGCCGCATCACTTTAAAACCCAACGATGTTGAAATCGAAAAATGCACTAAGGGAACTTGCACACATGTGTCGTCTAAAAATTTCCCTTAGTATTTTATTTATATTTCTGACCGTGAATGCGCGTGCTGATTGGGGTGTGGTTGCTTCAATGAGTGGCTATCTTGGCAGCTATGCTTTGGGTGGCGCTTACATCTCTACCAACGAGTCGCACAACTTTGATATCGGCATCGGGATGTCGCCAGGAATCGTGGGCAACGACGTTTACCAGTTCAACATGAAATACGTTTTTTCACCATGGAGTTGGGAGCCTGAATTCCTTAGAGGCTTTCACACAAACATTGTCGGCACAGGCATTATGGCGATTCGCTGTATGTGCAGTGAGACTTTCATCAGAAATTTAGATATCTATCCAGAGCAAAACTACTATGACGAAACCGCATGGCGTTTTGGCTGGGTGATCGAACATAAATTTGTGCGTGATAAATTTGAAGCGTATTGGGACTGGGTTTTACTCGACCAAATTATGATTGCGACCTTTAACAATCGCGAAATGACGAAGCGTCCGTTTGATTATTGGTCAGCAGGCTTGGGCGTGCGTTTTTTCCCAGAGTGGTAATACGTACGCTGTGAACTATAAAAGATTGTGTACCAAGAAATGATCTTCGCGCACTTCGTACTTCACGTCGTGTCCCAAAAGATCAAAACCAAATTTCAAACCTACAGATTTCGGATCGCCGACAGGAAGTTGGCGTTTCTGATATGCTGGACGCGGATCGAGCTCTAAGACTTCGATAATCAAACGACGAAGTCCCTGCTCCCCTTTTGGATCCGCTTTGAGAATCAATGCCTCAACTTCATGTGTGAACTTAACGGGATAACGAGGGATCTCTTCAGATGCCCAACCCGCATTCGCTTCAGGAATGGAGTCTGCGTAAGGAATGTAGGGCTTAATATCAAGCACCGGAGTTTCATCAAGCAGATCGACACCCGCAACGTGAATCTCAGGTCCACCTTCAGCATCAAAGTCTACGCGCTCTAAAATCACAGCAGAGAGGCCAATAGGATTAGGTCTATGTGGAGACCTGGATGCGAGCACACCGACTTTACGATTGCCCCCTAGACGCGGAGGACGAATCGATGGCTTCCAATTGCGACCACCGTGTTCATGAAATACAAACACGATCCACAAGTGACTGAACTCTTCGAGTGAACGAAGAGCCGTTTTGAGATCAGGATCATCAGAAATTTTAATTATGCCCTTCGCTTGAGAAACAAGCCCTGGCTGGCGTGGAATCCCGAACTTATCCTTAAAGGGAGTTCGGACCACGCCGATAGGTGCAAATTCAAAACTTCCGCCGCGTGCTTTCACTAGCGCGGCAGATTCGTAACACCGATCTTGATCGCTTCGCCATCAATGTCGGAATTATCAACGTGCTTACCTTTGGCTTCTGCAGTCAAAGGCAAGATGTTCAAGTTTTGAGTCAACGTCTCACTCACGATCATATCTTTGTGCGCGTTCAAAGCATCCAGCAAGATGCCTTCACAAGCGATTTCCAAAGTGATTTTATCATCCATTTGGAAGTCCGCAGTTTTACGTGCCACTTGGATCTTACGCATGATTTCGCGAGCCCAACCTTCACGCTCTTGATCTGGATTCACTGTCGGATCCACTTCGATAGATACGACTTGATCAACCGAAAGGTTTCTATTGTCACCTTTTGGTGCGCGACGGATTTCAACGTCTGAAAGCTGAATCTCTTCGCCTTCAACGATCAACGTCTCGCCTGCTTCAAGTTTCAACAAGCTAGCAAGATCTAGCTTCATGATACCAGCGCCAACAACTTTCATCTTAGGACCTAAGCGTTTACCCAAAACTGGGAAGTTCGCTTTCGCCGTGATTTGTACGTAGTGATCTTCATGAGCATCGTATTTCACAGAGCGGAAATTCAATTCATCAACAAAGTACGGCTCGAACTTTTTCAAAGTCTCTAATACAGAAGCACTTCTGTGGATGATTTTGATTTCGTTCAATGGGATTTTTGCTTTCACAGCGATCTTTTCGCGATGATTACGTCCCAAAGCAACAAGCACATCCATGGCCTTCACGGCTTCTTCCAATTCTGGACGAAGCATTTTCAAATCAGCTGTCGGGAAAGTTTCCAAATGCACTGATGATTTTTTCGAAGCCATTACTTGCGAAAGATTTTTATAAGTTGTCTCTGCCATGAATGGAGCAAACGGCGCCATCAATTTTGACAAAGTCACAAGCACTTCGTGCAAAGTTTCGTAAGCATAACGTTTCGTTTCAGGCATGCCGTCTTGCCAGAAGTGACTGCGGTTGAAACGGATATAGGTGTTCGTCAAATCTTCGATGAATTGAAGCAAATGCGGAACCACGTTATAAAGGCGATACGCATCCATCTCTTTATGAGTATTGGCGATCAAACCATTCAAACGAGAAAGCACCCATTGATCCAAAATATTTGGAGAATTTTTTGCATCACCTTTTGGTACGAAGCCATCGATGTTCGCATAGTTCGCAAAGAACGAATAAGAATTCCACCAACGAAGCAAGATTTTACGAACGATATCGTAAACGCCTTTTTCAGAGAATTTTAATTCTTGAGCTTTCACGACTGGAGAATCGATCAAGTACAAACGCAAAGCATCCGCACCGTGTTTGTTCAACACTTCCATTGGGTCAGGATAGTTACGAAGTGACTTCGACATCTTACGACCGTCTTCAGCCAATACGAGACCATTCACCACGACATTTTTAAACGGAGCTTGATTGAACAGCGCTGTTCCGATGACAGACAATGTATAGAACCAACCACGCGTTTGATCCAAACCCTCTGCGATGAAATCAGCTGGGAAAGCTTTTTTGAACTCTTCAACATTTGCATTCGGGAAGCCCCATTGCGCATAAGGCATCGAACCCGACTCAAACCAACAATCCAAAACACCTTCGACACGTTTCAATGGTGATTTGCCAGTTGGAGATGGGATTGTGATTTGATCCACGAACTGGATATGAAGGTCTTCAACCTTTTGACCAGAAAGTTTTTCAAGTTCATCACGTGAACCCACACACATCACTTCGCCTTCAGCATTACGCCAGATAGGCAGTGGTGTACCCCAGAAACGGTTACGCGAGATCGCCCAATCACGAGCATTCTCAAGCCAATTTCCGAAACGACCATCACGAAGATGATCAGGAACCCATGTTGTGTTCTTGTTATTGGCCATCAAGTTTTCTTTGATTTTTTCAACAGCCACAAACCATGAAGAAACCGCACGATAGATCAGCGGTGTGTCTGAACGATAACAGAATGGGTAACTATGTTGGATAGTATCTTGTTTGAACAAGTTCCCGCGTTTTTTCAAATCAGCGATGATATCTTTGTCAGCGTCTTTAACACGCTTACCTTGATAGTCAGGAACTTCCGCTGTGAACATACCGTCGTCATCAACAGGATTCACAAGGGGGATGCCCGCTTTAGAACAAGCATAGTAATCTTCTTCACCGAATGCCGGCGCCATGTGCACGACGCCAGTACCGCTGTCTGTCGTGACGTGATCAGAAGAAATAATTCTGAAGGCCCCTTTTTCAGCGCGATCGCCGAAATACGGGAACAATGGTTCATACGTCAAACCTACAAGTTCAGAACCCTTCATCATCTGAAGAACTTCAACTTCTTCTTCCACTTTTTTAAATACTGAAGGAAGCAACGCTTGCGCCAAGATCAACTTGCGACCTGTCGCCTTCTCAACCACTTTAACATAGTCCATGTCGTTACCGACGGCCAACGCCAAGTTCGAAGGCAATGTCCAAGGAGTCGTCGTCCACGCCAGCACAGACGTGTCTGGTTGATTGACCAATTTGAACATCACTGTGATCGCAGGGTCTTGAACCATTTTATAATTTTGATTGGCTTCGAAATTTGAAAGCGAAGTCGAGATCCCTACAGAGTAAGGAACAACTTTGTAGCCTTCGTAGATCAAACCTTTTTTGAAAAGTTCTTGGAACACCCACCACACTGATTGCATGAACTCAACGTCCATTGTGAAGTATGGATTTTCCATATCAACCCAACGACCTACACGGCGAACAGTTGTTTTCCATTCAGTCGAATAACGTTTTACAATCGAGCGACAAGCGTCGTTGTAGTTTGCGACACCCATTTTCAAAACGTCTTTGCGACTGTCGATCTTGTGGGCTTTATTGATTTCATACTCAACGGGCAAACCATGACAGTCCCAACCAAAGCGGCGAGGCACTGTGTAGCCCTTCATTGTCCAGTAACGAGGAACAACGTCTTTCAAAACACCCGCAAGCAAGTGACCATAGTGAGGCAAACCCGTTGCAAACGGAGGGCCGTCATAGAAGCTGTAAGTTTTTTTGCCCGCTGGATTAAGAGACTGTTCAAAAATCTTCTCCTGATCCCAGAATTCTAAAATAGCCTCTTCCTGCTTAGGAAGTTGGACATCTGGTTTTACTGCTGAGTACGGAGTCGATTTTTTATTTTGTGCATTTGTCATAGATCCCTAATAACTAACAATTTACCTAGGAAGATGCACTCAGCGACGCGCCGCGCGTCTTAGTTTCCCCGTCAGGTATTAAGATCTCTGTCGATAGCGCAAATGCACGATCCCATTCGCTCGTTTATTCACCTCGAGCAATTCCATGTCGATATTTTTATGAGCGCCACTAAAAATCGATGTCCCAGCCCCCAGAGCGACGGGGTTCAATAAAAACTCATAACCATCAATCAACCCCGCTTCAGCAAGTTGGGTGACGATCGTCCCACTTCCTAAAATCGTGATAGTGCGACCTTGATTTTTCAACTCACGAACCGCCTGGATCAAATCCCCGCTCATCACGCGAGAGTTATTCCACTTCGCTTCTTTTAAAGATTTTGAAAATACGATCTTCTCGGCTCTGTTGATTCCCTCTGCGACGCCGGGATAATTCTTGGCAGCTTCGGCTGTTGGCCAAAAGCTCGCCATCATTTCATAAGTTTTCCTGCCAAAAAGTAAAATCCCGTTAGCAGATGCCATTCCCTCTTCGGCCCGCTTGTCCTGCTCTGGATCGGGCAAGCTCCAACTGATGTCGTCATTCTCGCCTTTGTAAAATCCATTGAGACTTAAAAAGTTAAACACGCTGACTGTTCCCATGAAATTCTCCCATGACTCTGTAGGACATATTATTTTATTGAATCTTTTTTGAAAGTTCTAATTTCAGAGGTAAATGACAGCCTGAGAAAATGCTGGGGCAAATTTCCCGCCGTTTATAAAAAAATTTCCCACTTTTGCCACGTGCCTTTAGGGATACTAACTAAACCTGCGTTTTCCATGCATTTTTGACATTTTTTCCCTTCGGTTTTCTGGCTTTCTACATACTAATAAGCTAGTTAAGAATTCTTAATACATTTTGAATCTGTCATCTTACTTAGCTCAAGAGGTTTGCCTGTGACTCAAGTTTCTAGTGATAGTTCACGCTTCACGAACTTACGCACGTTCTTTATTGCCGCGTCCATTTTGATCGTAGCGAATGCGTTTTTGCTTCTCAACGCTTTCCAAAATATTCGCGAGCAACAGCAATGGGTTGAACACACTGCAGAAGTAAAATCTGAACTCGATCAATTACTCGCTGCTATTACAGATGCTGAAACAGCGGTGCGAGGATACCTCCTCACACAACAAGCAGAATACCTTTCGCCTTATCAGGGTTCAGTCGACGATGCTTGGCTGCACATGCGTAAAGTGAAAGCTCTGACTTATGATAATCCAGAACAACAACTGGCATTGGCAGATCTAGAAAAAACATTGGCTGAGCGTGAATCTGTTTTCAAATCCACACTTCGTAACGGTGTGACGACTACTAAAAAAGACGTCTTGCCTGGAGACGGCAAAATTGTCATGGATCGTTTGAAGTCACAGCTTGCCGATGTCAAGGCAGGCGAACAAAAACTTTTGATCGAACGCCAACAAAAAGCTTCAGAGCTTGAAACTATTGGTTTTGCTTCATGGATTTTTGCAACATTGGTGAGCTTGGGGCTTGCAGGTGCCGCATTTGTTTTGATTCGTCGATCATGGAAACATCAAGAAGAAGAAAACTCAAAACAAGCTAAAGAAGCTTGGGCTCAAACGAAAACGGCTGAAGTCGCTTCCTTCTTGGCTGAAGACCTTATGGTTGCTGAATTGGGAGATAAAATCCTCGGCATGCTTTGCCGAACAATGAGAATCCCAGCCGCTCGCATGTTCGTTCTTGAAAATGGCGAGTTGCATTTACGCGCGGCTTACGCTGACACTCCAGGGTTGCCAGAGGTGAAACACAAGCGCCTGCAATTGGGCGAATCCCTTCTGGGTGAAGCAATAAAAAAAGACGAGATGATGAAAGTCACGGACCTTCCGAAAGACTACATCAATATTGAATCAGCCTTTGGCGGCTCGGCGCCCACGAGCATTCTATTTGCACCTTTATACCAATGGGGCAAACCTATTGGTGTGATCGAGTTTGCGCAATTGCGTCCCCTATCTGATGACGAACGTTCACTTTTAAATCGTTTGCGCGATGTCATTGGAACTGGATTGAACACAGCCCTTGCTAAAGAAGACATGCAAGAGCTGCTCAATACAACTCAAGATCAAGCTCAAGAGTTGCAAGCTCAACAAGAAGAGCTGCGCGCTTCGAATGAAGAACTTGAACAACAAGCTCGCACTCTTGAAATGCAGCAAGAAAATCTTAACACGAAAAATCGTGAGTTAGAATTCTCTCGCAAGGAAGTCGAAGCTAAAGCGCTCGATCTTGAAAAAACAAATCAATATAAGTCTGAATTCTTAGCAAAGATGTCGCACGAGTTGCGTACGCCACTGAACAGCTTGTTAATCTTGGCGACATTATTAAAAGAGAACAAAGAAGGTAACTTAAGTGAACAACAAGTTCACTTTGCTTCAACAATTCACGATGCCGGAAATGATCTTTTAGGTCTGATCAGCGATATCTTAGATATCTCTAAAATCGAAGCACGCAAGCTGACTTTGAAAGCAGAAAAATTCACAATTGGCTGTTTGATTGAACAATTGCAAACGACGTTCTTACCTCAAACAAATAAAAAATCCCTGCGCCTGGTTATCGATGCAACAGACGAATCTAAAGCCATATTGATGAATACGGACCTACAACGCGTTGAACAGATTCTGCGCAACTTTTTGGCGAATGCGATTAAATTCACTGAAAAAGGTACGATCACGATCAAAGCACATCAATCGACAATACACGAAGGCTTTGTGTCATTGAAAGTCATCGACACTGGCATTGGCATCACACCTGAGAAACGCGGCCTGATCTTTGAGGCCTTTGAACAGGCAGACAGCTCTATCAGTCGTCGCTACGGCGGAACAGGATTGGGACTTGCCATTTCCAAAGAGCTCACTCAACTGCTTGGCGGCTTTGTTTACATTGATAGCGAAGAAGGCCAAGGCAGTGCATTCACTCTCGAGATCCCATTGCGTTTACCAGGCGCCCTCGCTCATCACGATCAACACTCGCAAACGGTCATTCGCCACGAAATCAACGCACCTGTGGAAAGATCCAATGCGCTGATTGATGAAAAAGTGCGTGCGATTATTGCGGAGCTTAAACCACAACGTAAAACACTTTTGATCGTTGAAGACGACATTACTTGCAGTCATATGATTGCCGAAGCGGCTCACACTTATGACTATCATCCCGTTGAAGTTCAAACGGGGGAAATGGCATTGGCCGTTCTCAAAGAATTTAAACCGACAGCAATCATGCTCGACATCAAATTACCAGGTATTAGCGGTTACGGTTTACTTGAAACAATCAAACAGACTCCAGATCTGCGCCATATCCCAGTGCACATGATATCAGCGATGGAATTTCAACCAAGCACATTGCGCATGGGTGCAATGGGGTATCTCGGTAAACCTTTATCAGTCAAAGATGTCAAAGAAGCGCTTCACCACATTGAGTCCCTCGTGACGAAAAAAGGCCGAAAGCTTTTGGTCATTGAAGATGATGAAAATCAACGTCAAGCCATCGTGAGCCTCGTTCAATCCTTGGATCTAAAAATCACCGCTGTGGGCTTAGGCAAAGAAGCTTTGGATCTATTAGCGAGTGAAACATTTGATTGCGTAATTTTGGATCTTTCATTGCCAGACATGAGTGGCTCAGAGTTCTTAAACAAACTCAGTGAAATCGGCGTAACGGTTCCGCCTGTTATCATCTACACAGGTCAAGATTTGAGTCGTGATGAAGAAGCGGCTCTCCGTCGTTATGCAGAAAGCATTATTCTAAAAGGTGTTCGTTCACCTGAAAGATTGCTCGACGAAGTGAACCTCTTCCTCCACAGAGTGGAAGAAGATTTGCCTTCGAACCAAAGAGAAATTCTTAAAAAGCTACGCACTCGAGAGCAAAACTTCGATGGCCGTCGCGTTCTTTTAGTCGATGATGATTTAAGAAATCTCTTCTCGTTGACTCATGTTCTGGAAGACAAAGGCTTTAAAGTCACCGTAGCTCGAGATGGCGTTGAAGCTTTGCAAAAACTTGAAGAACACGCGCATATTGATGTGATCTTGATGGATATCATGATGCCTAAAATGGACGGCTATGAGGCGATTGCTAAGATCCGTTCCCAAGAAAAACATGCAACAACACCCATCATCGCGCTGACGGCAAAAGCGATGAAGGGCGACCACGAAAAATGCATCGAGGTCGGAGCGAATGACTATCTGCCGAAACCAATTAACTTGAATAGTTTGATTTCGGTTTTGAAAGTTTGGGTTCAATCCATGGAGAATATGAACTAAATGGTTGAAGAGCTCAGTCGCAATCTTTTATTAACAGCAATCCTAGAAAAGTATGGCTATGACTTTCATGGCTATACTAAGGATTCATTCAATCGTCGCGTTGAGTTCTTACTGATGCGCTATGGTTTACGGGATGAATTGGATTTGCTGGCAAAGATTGTTCGAGAGCCCAACTTTTTCCGCGAGATCATTCCGCAATTGACGATTTCAACGACGGAGCTTTTCCGTGATCCTGGATTTTTTGCTTCGTTCAGACAAAAGGTCGTTCCGGTTCTACGCAGCTACCCGTCTTTGAATTTCTGGATTGCTGGATGCAGCACAGGCGAAGAGGTCCACAGTCTTGCGATTTTATTGCACGAAGAAGGTCTTTACGAAAGATCCTTGATCTATGCGACAGATATAAATCCTGAATCTCTTAAGCGCGCATCAGAGGGAATCTATGCGCTGGAGACAGTACGAAGCTTTCCGAAAAATTATCTAGCAGCTGGTGGCACGCACAGCCCCTCCGAGTACTACACTGCGGACTATGATTTAGCACGCTTCCGATCTTCGTTGCGCGATCACGTCGTGTTTTCTGATCACAATTTGGCGACGGATGAATCCTTCCTTGAGCACAATGTGATCTTTTGCCGCAATGTTATGATTTATTTTAAACGCGAGCTTCAAGAGCGCGTATTTGATTTGTTTGATGAATCTTTGAGTGATCGTGGATTTTTGTGTTTAGGATCGAAAGAAACTATGCGTTTTTCGAAGTACGATAAATGTTATGACGCTATCGACACCACACAACGTATCTATCAAAAAAATCCTGTATCTGAAGGAAGAAGGGTAAACTTAAGAAATGGATAAGACGAAGATCTTAGTTGTCGACGACCGCAAGGAAAATATCATCGCGATGTCAGAACTGATTTCTAATAATGAGATTGATATCTTTTCTGCAGAAAATGCTGAAGAGGCACTGAATCACATTCTTGAACATGACTTCGCATTAGCGCTTCTGGATGTACAGATGCCAGGAACAAGCGGCTTTGAATTAGCTCGTCTTATTCGAGGCGTGCATAGAACACGCAATCTTCCTGTGATTTTTGTGACCGCTGAACAACGCGATCAATCTATTATTTTCGAAGGTTATGAAACCGGCGCTGTGGATTTGATGTTTAAACCGTTAGATCCATATATTGTTCGCTCTAAGGTTCAAGCTTTCGTGCAATTGGATCAACAAGCTAATTTATTGCGGACCCAAATGAAGGAAGTTGATCGTCTTCGTAAACATGCGGAAGACGCCAATCTTGCAAAAAGTCAGTTTTTGGCAAACATGTCTCATGAAATCAGAACACCGTTAGCTTCGGTTTTGGGTTTCTCGGATGTGCTTTCTCAACAAGTACTTGCTGAAGAAGATAAAGAAGAATGCTTGTCGGCGATTCGTCGCAATGGCGAATTATTGCTGCGTTTGATTGACGATATTTTGGATCTTTCAAAAATCGAAGCTCAGCAGTTGCAACTTTTGAATGTGGAATTTTCGTTAGATGAATTGCTAAATGATACTTGGCGCGCATTAAATTTACGATGCGAACAAAAAGGCATTACGCTTGAAATCGAGAAGAACTACCCACTTGGTGGCCGCTTCTTCTCTGACCCAATTCGAATTAAACAAATTCTTTTGAACATCATTGGCAATGCCGTGAAGTTCACAGAAAAAGGTTCTGTACGAGTGGAAGTCAACGCTAAGAGCGGGGGCCGTGGATTAACAGAGTTAACTGTCAACGTTCATGACTCTGGCATTGGCATTTCTAAAGACGAAGAAAAAAATCTTTTCCAGCCCTTCAGTCAAGCCGACATCTCGACTCGTCGTCGTTTCGGCGGCACGGGACTGGGCTTGGTGATTTCTCGTCATCTGGCTCAAGTTCTTAAAGGTGATTTGATTTTACTACAATCGACGCCGGGCGTAGGTTCTGTTTTTCAAATTCGCATTCGTGTTGAAAATGGTTCAACTGATTATGTTGCGGATACTTCAAGTGCAGTTACCGCGACGACACCATTTAAAGTCGCAAATAAATTTGCAGATAAAAAGATCCTGGTGGTTGATGACGTTGCCGACAACCGCATGTTGATCGAACATTATTTATTGAATTCAGGTTCAAAAATTATCGAAGCATCTTCTGGAGCTGAAGCACTTGAAAAAATCGAGTCAGAAAAACCTGATCTCGTCTTAATGGATATTCAAATGCCCATCATGGATGGTTATGAGGCGATGACTCGTGCGCGCGAAGCAGGCTATAAAGGACCGATTGTTGCGCTCACGGCTCATGCGATGAAAGAAGAAATGCTGAAGTGTCGCGAGGCTGGCTGTGATGAAGTCATGACTAAACCAGCTCGCAGAAAAGATCTCGTTGAACTCATCGAACGGATGTTGACGAGTACGACGTTTCATTAAGATTACTTAGTTCGTTTTAAGATTCTTTGTTTTGCAGCGATTTCTTCTTTAGCCTCTTTTAAAGCTAAAGCATTAGAGATCGCTGCATCATTAGCGGCAACCCAAACACCGTCTTTATTTTCACCAGAGCGAAGTTGTTCTGGAACTTCAATCACTCCGTTATAGATCAAGTTTTTAGCAGCCTCATGAGCTTTTGCAACTTTATCAGAGACTAGTTTACGGCCATTGATAGAAATAAACACGCCCGAGAAAGCTTCAAATGTCATTGGTGCGCCTGTATTTTCAATCGTGGCAGAACGGTTTGTGATCACATCACCCGCTTGCGGCTGAATAACGATTTTTTCATAAGGCATACCGTATTCATTGGGAGTAGCTGACGTCACATATTGACCAAAGAAAGTCATATCGTCAGCTGCAGCGACGATCGCGTTTCTTGCCTCCATACGACCTTTGATTTCAAAGATATAGCCAACAGGCATGATCAATGGGCTTGCTCCGAAGTAGACTAACTCAAAAACTGACTTTTCAACGCGAGTCAGGAATGAATCACCTTCTTCAGACGAAAGTGCTGCAAAGGAATGGCTTGAAGTTATCAGAGTCATGGCAATAAGGATGGATTTTTTAAACATACAGTACTCCTAATCGCGGAATACTCAGCAAAGTTCTGGCCAGGATGGCCTTGCATACATTGAACCCTATGGCCCTGCCGCTGTCGAAGGTGCCAAATTAGGGCTGAGCTTTAAAGCCCCATTCAGTGAATTTACCGCCGATTTTAGCAGCGAACTTAGCAGGGTCACGCAAGTCATCAACTCCGATCACCAGATCCTCGCCTGTGCGAAAATTATAAAGGCGTGTGTCTTCCGGAAGGGCTTTTAACTGCTCAGGAGTCACAAGATGTAGATCCCCGACCTTGCTTTGGAACGGTCCTTTACCACCCTTCACTAAGCTCTCTTTTGCAAGGGTCATAGATTCGGGTGCACGATCAATAAAACCATGAATCGATTCTAAGCGATCCATCTCTTGATGGCGCATCACTTTTTGCGTGAGCTCTAAACCTTCATAGCCTTGCGCTTTGTACATTTCTTCGATGCGATCTTGAGCTTCATGTTCTGCTCTGATAGCTGCAAGCTCTTGTTCTTTTTTCTTTTGCGATTCTTGAATAGAGCGACGTTGCTCAAAACGCAAACCTGACTTATCGGTTTTCTCTGAAGCTGTTGCTGATTTTGCCTGCTTAGCTACTTCATCGGGTGAATTCGCCGATTTCCATTTCAAAGTCTCAACACCTTGAGCCTTATTGTCAGCGACGACTTTATCACGTGCAGCCCGAACAGCCTTTTCATTCACGACTTTTTCAACTGCCGCTGTTCTTGTGGTTTCTTGAGTCAATTTTGTTTGCGTCACGATCTTAGCCATACGAGCCGACATTGCCGTGGTACCAAAAGTGAGCCCCGACACACCCGCCGCGAACAAACAGCTGTCTTGTTTTAATTGCTGAACGCTTGGAGCCGTCACGCAAGATGAAGTACTTTGAGTCACCTGCAGGCTTTGAGACTGTCTTGCACAATTGCGATAAAGCTCACTCGCACCGCTGGCCATAGTCGCCGAATAGGCACCCACCTGCATGGCCATACCGACACTGCCAAAGCGAGTTCCCGTACCTGCCACGCGTACGAGTGACAATGCTTTTGAACCGACCTTGGCCATTACCGCGACGCCGCCCGTACCGACCATTGAGCCAAAGAACAATGCCGTATCCAAACGATCAGCACCCTTGCCATAACGAGCATCGGCACTGCACATAAGAGCTTTCATATCACTCGTACTGCCCGCCGTTTTTAAAACTTTTTCTGTTACGAGAGGGTTTGAAATCAAAGCGCGTTTTTCATTGCGATTAAAATCGGGACCGTTAGGACTTTGCGCACGTTTGAGTAAGGTCTGCGCTTGATGGCTCATCTCTTGACGAGCCTTTCCGTAAGCTTGTTGTAAAGACTTTTGAAAATCAGCATTACTCAATGCTGATTTTTTTACTTGATGTTGATTGATGAAGTTTTGAATCGCCGGAGTTCCCGATAAGGGAATTTTCGAAAGAGCCCGTTGATAGGCTTCTCTAGTTGCAATCACATCAGAGCAAAGTGCAAAATCTTGATTGAGTGCGCGCTGCGCTTTTGGAATATCGACCTCAAGCTGGGCTTGTGACATCGGACAGACTTGCATGCCGTAAGCATTTTTTAAAGCGGACGACGCATCCAAGTTAGCTTGTTTTGTTAAGCGCAATTCTTCAAAAGCTTTTTCTAACTCTGCACCGTTCACTTTGTCACCTTGGGCAACAAGACCTGCGTAACTAGAACCACAAACAAGTTCTGCTGAATGTTGAATCGCCAATGCTTGAAAATATCTGTCTTCAGCAGAAACTTGCATGGCATTTTTTAATTCAGAAATGTTGGCTGAATTGCGGGACTCTGAAGTCGAACGACTAGTACCCGCATCGCATTGTTCTTTAAGGGCAGCCTTCGCTTTTTGCTCATCGTATTTGGGACATTCCTCGCCGACGATGTTTTGCAAACTCTCGGCAACGGGTGCGCCAACATCAAGTGCAAAAGTCGAAGAGGAAATCAAAGCTGTAAGTGCAAAAATATAAAAAGGCATGCACCTCATTTTTCGGAATGAAGAGCTTAAGACTTAAGAGCTTTGTACGCACCTTTGCGAAGATTTATGCCGTACTCTAAATATGCTTTTAAAGCACATAACATCTGCGACCAGCCCATACAGTTTGAGTAGCTGTTCTCTAGACCTTGTTGAGTTTCTTTCCAGCCCCATTCGGATACCATCACTTTGGTTTCCTCTGTATTGAGTGACTCAAAAGTAAACTCGACTGTGGTGTTGTAGTCACCATCAGCGGCACCCCATTCGAAGATCAAATTTTTATTAGTAACGGTCTTCACTGTTTTAACGGGAAAAGGTCCAGGAAAATCAGCGAATTCCCATTGTACTGTGGTGCCTTGCTCAAGAGGTGCCGAAGCGCCCGCAGTCGTAAAATATGAACTGATTTTTTTTGGATTATACACACCATCGAAAACTTCATTGATGGGCTTTTGCACTATGATACTCACTTGAAATTTATGAATCATACTCAGTCCCTCACTTTGATACCTAATGGGATCACAGACTTAGCCCCCGCTCAATCCTAAATTGAGATCTGCGGGATCTTTCCACTTTTGTGCAAACCTCCAAGCGCATTCTCAAAGATATCAACGGAGGTACTTTATGGGCGGTTTTAAATTTAGAGGAATCAGAGCTCAGTTACTATGGATGGTTCTAACTCCTGCGTTCTTTATGGCTTTGTTTATTATCAATACAAAAACGATTGTTGGCCAATTAGAAGCCAGCATCGAGAAAGCCAACACAGTTCGCGGCCCACTTATTACATATACTGGAAACATGGCTACCGACATTGCGCTGATAGAAAAATGGTTAAACGAATCAGTTAGCAATACAGAATTGGAAAAAGTCGCACAGGCGCAAACGGAGGCTCAAGCTTCATTAAAAAACTTTGAAGAGTCTTTCAAGGCCTATAATCAGTTACCCACAGGAACAACGACGTCCCATCTTTTTAAAGATATTCAGGACGCTTGGCCTGAGGTTCAAATGACTTCGGCCAACGTGATCGCACTAAATAACGCAGGTAAAAAAGTCGAAGCGGCGGCACTTATCAACGACAAGCTTGAACCGCTTTCTCAAAAAATGGAAAAAGCGTTTGAGAAAATCAATGCTGCCCGTCTTAAAATGATGGAAGAGGATCTTGCTGCCGACAATCAGTTGATTAGAGACGGTCGCAACCAAGTTCTTTTACTCAGTGTTGTTGCAGCCCTTGTAATGTTGTTAATCAGTGGTTGGATCATGCGAAAAATAACTTCTACATTAACGATGGCAGTTTCCAATCTAGTGGGCTCTTCAGAAAACATCGCTTCAGCCAGCGAACAGCTTTTTGCAAATAGTGAACAGGTTGCGCAAAGCTCTACGGAAGGTGCTGCCTCTATCGAAGAATGTGTCGCATCACTAGAAGAAGTTACTTCGATGGTTCGATTGAATGCCAATCACGGTCAAGCCGCTGCCGAGCTTGCAAAAACGGCTCAAGAAAAAGCTGCCATCGGTGAAAAAGAAGTAACCACTTTAATTTCTTCTATCCGTGAAATCTCAGAATCATCTGAAAAAATTCACGCTATCATTGCAGTTATTGACGATATTGCCTTCCAAACTAATTTGTTATCACTCAATGCCTCCATCGAAGCTGCTCGTGCAGGTGAACATGGCAAAGGATTCTCAGTGGTTGCAGAAGCCGTTCGTCAACTTGCACAGCGAAGTGCCACGTCTGCAAAAGAAATCAGTGAGCTCTTAGGCAAAAGTCTGACGCAAATTCAAGAAGGTGCTGAAATCGCCGATCGCAGTGGTGTGGTGTTTAGAGAAATCAATGAGGCCATTAAAAAAGTCGCTGAAGTCAGCTCTGAAGTGGCCCAAGCCAGTCACGAACAAGAAATCGGTGTGGTGCAAATGAACACAGCCATGAGTGAGTTGGATGGGACGACTCAAAACAATGCCGCTGCCTCTGAAGAGGTCGCAAGTTCGGCGCAAGAATTAGCTGGCCAAGCTATCGGTCTGCAAGACATCGTCGAAGCGTTAAAAGAAATTCTCGACGGCAAAGAATCAGGCCATAATAATTCTCTAACTAAATCGCTAGTCCAAAAGGCTGTCGATAAAAAGAATTCGGTTTTTGAAGACAGCGCGATCGTCCCTTCGATCCTGTCGAAACACTCACACTAACGAATTACACTAGCCCTTCATGATGACAGAGCCAGCATCTATTCTCGAGGTCGGCTCTGTCATTTTCCACCTAGACTAGAATTTGTGAATCTTAAAAATTAAACTTCATAAATATGAAAACACTCTTAGCGCTTTTAATTCTTATTTCTGTTCCTGCTGAAACCTGCACCCGTTTTTTATGGGATACAAAATCTCAAGACGTTATTGTCGGTCGCAATATGGATTGGGTCGATGACACTGGTTCCAATCTTTGGCTTTTCCCAAGGGGACTGACTCATAACGGACTGGCCGGACCCAATTCTATGAAGTGGACTTCGAAATACGGAAGTGTGATTTTGTCGATGTACGATATCGGCACTGTCGATGGTATGAATGAAAAAGGTTTTACGACGAATGTGCTTTATTTAACGGAAAGTCACTTTGGTGAGCGCAACACGAAACTTCCAGGCTTGGCCGTCAGCTTGTGGGCGCAATATTTCCTAGATAACTTTGAGACCGTCAGCGCTGCGGTTGATTCAATGAAGAAAAATCCATTTCAAGTTTTAACTGCCAGTGTGCCGACTTCGGCGGGCATGAAGGACGGTACTGTCCACATTGCTTTTTCTGATAAGAGCGGTGATTCCGCAGTGATTGAATACATCAATGGTCAGCCGCAAATTTATCACGATCGCAGTTACAAGGTGATGACCAACTCCCCACCTTTTGGTCAACAACTGACTCAACTCAAACAGTACAAAGGTTTTGGTGGTGCAACCGAATTGCCCGGAACCACCGCAGCGGCAGATCGTTTTGTACGTGCGGCTTATTACGCCCAACACTTGCCTGTTCCGACAAACTATCGTGAATCCATTGCAGGCGTCTTGAGTGTCTTAAGAAACACTTCACAACCATTTGGAACCCCTGATCCCGCTCGTCCTTACATTTCGACGACGCGTTGGCGCACCGTCGCCGATCTAACTCGAGGACTTTATTTTTATGAGCATACGCTCAGCCCCAACATCGTTTGGGTCGATGCTAAGAAGCTGAACTTTAATAAAGATCAGCCTATTCAAAAAATTGTTCTCGCAAAAAACTATGAATTGATTGGGGACATCACGGCGAAGTTTAAGGCTGCTCCGCCGTTTCAATTTCTAAGACCAGGATCAACCAGCTTGAGTGGCGCCCCGCTTAAAGATGGCAGTGTAGCCGTTAACCATGATGAATGAAGCGACAACGAAAAACATTCCGATCAAAATAGCCTGGTGTATACCCATCATATCCGTCAGCTTACCAATAAACACGTGCATCAGGATCAGCATAATGGAATCCGTCGCCATCATGTAAGACACAACCGCATCAAGATCTTCAGGGAATTCTTCTGAAATCCATGAGATCGCCAATGGATAGCATGGCGCAATTGAAAAACCCGTGAGTGCTAGGAAAATCGGATGCCAATAAAGCCCCAATAAAATCGTCACACCTGTTACAACCAATGATGCCGAGATCAAAAACTTCGGTGATTTCTTAAAATGGACTGCCGCAAACAAACCACGACCGAGCATCATCGACACAAAGAAATAGGTCACATACAAGCTTGACGATTCCATGTCGTATTCCCAAGTGCGACGCATATAAAGCGCTAAACGCGACGACACCATGATCTCTGCCGCCACGGCAAAGCTCAGCATTAAGGCCAAATACAACTGTGGCTTAAAGTTTTTAGCTTTTTGCGCGTGATGCTCTTCCTTTGAAAGAGTCACCGCTTTTGTATGCAAAGATTTATGACTGCTATGGAAAGTGTAAAGCAAAAGCAACAACGGACCGCTGGCTCCGGCAATGAACGTCCAGCGCCAACTGCCTGTAAGATGCTCCATCAAGGCCGCCAATAAGGGCGATAACAAACTCGCAAGACCGTACATCGTGTGTAAACCTGACAGCAGACGTTGTCGGTATGTAGGGCTTGATCCGAGCGGCACAAGAATATTTGGAATTAAACCCAGAACCCCTAAGCTCAAACCAAAACAGAAACTGAATACCAAGAACACCCAGAAATACGGTGCCGTGCCCATGCCCAGCATCGACACCATTAAGCCTAGCGAACCCCCACGAAGTACTGACAACCGATCATAACGACGAAGTAGATAACGGCAACCATGACTAGCAATGAAACCTGAGATATTGCTCAACGCATAGATTAAGGCGCCACGAGAATCGCTGACCTGGAAGTGACTCATGATCTCTGGAAACAAAGGTCCACGGACGTTGTCGGATAAACCGAAGACAAACAAACTTGCATAAGAAAGAAAGATAAATGGCCAGATCATGAGGGACTGATCTTAGCGGGAGTCTCATGGTATTTCAACGAGCATCATTAAGTTTGAGTAAACTTCCCGTCTCGTCTAAAGAATCGTCATAAAGTTGAAACTTTTTCGAAACGAACTCACCTCTTGCTTCGTCTACTCTGTACATATCTACGAAATAGCTCGTCTCAGTCTAAGAACGTTTTTAAGTGAGGTGCACGTGCTACGAAATCAGAATGGCTCTGTCATGATTGTGAGTCTGCTTTTAGGCCTCGGGATCTCGATCGCGGGAGGCAGCTTTCTCTGGCATCTGAATTCCCAAAATAAACAACAAAGCCGCGGACGCATCAAAGAAGATCTTGTCAGCCTAGGAATCACGATCAAGATGCTCTACGCTCAAGATAAGAACTGTAAACAAAATTTGACTGCGAACGCATGGGGAACCACTTTGCAAGAACTCAAAGCGCGCTCTAATAACGGCAGCATCCGTTTACTCTATCCAACAAACGGGCCATCGACAGGTGTCTTTTTGGCCAGCAATAACATGACTCAAAAAACGGTCGTGAAAGAAATGGCTTTCAAAAATATCTCCCTCGTTAACACGCTTGATAACACGGCTCACCGCATGGATTTAGAAGTAACGGTTTCTGATGGTCACAACGGAAATTTAAAGCCTCTGACAATTCCTTTTTATATCATCACAGACTCGACTGATAAATTAGTTAGCTGTTTTGCCACAAGCTACCCTTTCATCAACTCGGAAAAGGCAACTCAGCAGAACACAACAATGGAAGACTTTTTATGTTCGCAATTTTATCAAATAGATTCCGTCTATTCACCGTCTGGCAAAACTTGTTTGCCAAAACCCGCGATCGTCGGCTCCAACTGACGTCTGAACTTCTTCGGAACGAAAAGGGTCTCAGCTTGCTTGAATCTCTTGCAGGCTTATCAGTCATTGGGATTGTCTGCTTTGGCTTTCTTGCCTGGGTAAATCTATACGGACAAAACGTCACAAACTTGAATCAAACCGAAGCCGTTAACAACGCCATGATTGAAATCACTTCGGCTTTTGGAGGCGATGATCGCTATTGCACTGCCATACTGGGTGACTTGCCTTTCAGCGCTCAGCCCAGCGGCACTTCGGTAAATAAAATTGAGTATCACAATCTCAAAGGAGAGGTCCAAGGAGTGGTCGCTCAATTGAATGACACTCTTAAATCGCGAGAAGATCTGTTAATCTCACAAATTCGTTTAAAGCCGGTCGTGACACTTGATACACTTCAAATTCTGGCGCAGCTTGAAATCACATTTCACAAAAAATCTGCTTCTCCTGGGGCACAAGACATCGTTCGCCAAATCCCTATCCATACCACTCTTAAAGATGGAAAAATCGTGAGCTGCTCAACCTCCCCGGCGACAGCCCTCATCATGAACAGTCGTCTTTGTGAAATTAAATCGGATGGTTTTTCCCACTACGATCCCGAGACAGGCGAATGTGTCGATAATGAAAATGTGAAGTGGTTCGTTGGGCCAACACCCTATTCGGCCTCTTGTCCCACGGGATACTCTCCCGCAGTTTCGAAGTTAAGGGAAGATCCTCAAACGATTGCCTGTGATGCTATCGCCAATAACGAAATGCAACCCCTCCCGCCACGAATTTATGCTAACGGCTACATTGACGATTCGATCTTACAAATTTGGCGCGCGCGAGCTGAGGGCACCCCTTTTTCGACTTGCATCTTTGCTTACGAGGAAGGTGTCAGCGTCGCCAACACACAAGGAAGAATCAAGTGCGTAAAAAATTAGACGACAACGGTTTTTCTTTAATCGAAGCACTGCTGGGTCTTGTGATCTTAGCGGCATCAGGAGTTCTGATTGCTTCGCTCTCTAAATCCAGTTTTCAATTTATGAATGGCATGGAGAAAACTCAGACCATTACAACGATCCTTGAAGACGTCAAAATGGTGATGAAGTCGAACGTCAACTGCACGCTGAACTTGAAAGGCACTCCTATTTCAATGGGCGACAGCTCCGGCGCTCCCCTGACGGGCATTCGTTTATTCGGAAAAAACAAAGAGCTCCTCAATACTGTCGCGCAAGTCGGCGACTCAGATAAAGGTCTCACGCTCACTGACATGCGATTGGTCCCTTTAGCAAAGGTCGATGACAACTTAATTGTGACCCATCTGAAACTCGAATTCACAAAGATGAATGGCACACTCTCTCAAAAAGTAATAAGGCAGCTACCGATATATGCTCGCACCCAAAGTGGCAAAATAACCGAATGTTGGCAGCGCTACGATCAGGGAGTTATAGAAGCAAGTCAGATCTGCAAAACGATTTCTGATGGCTCATTGAACTCAGTCATTGATGATCAGTGCACGATTGAAAATAGCAAGTGGTTTGAGGGCACTCAAGTTTCATCAACTTGCCCAGCTGGCACATACTTGAATGCAGGTGCGAATGCACTCAGCAACTGCCGCTGCGTCCAACAAAGTGGCTTCATAGATAACTTTGAAGTTTCCGCAAAAAAATTAACTGATGGTTCAGTCGCATCGTTTACACGTAAAGCCGCAATAGCCGAGATTGATACAAAGTCGAACACTTGCCAGTGTATTCCAGCTGTGGACCTGGATGCGAATCAAAAGTCTCGAATTAAAACTTCCATCCTTTGCATCATTCCGTGAAGGTCCACGACAACACATGAATGTCCATTTAGTAAAGATGGAAAGACATCCGATAAGCTCAGCATGGCAACTGAGTTCGATCAAAAACTCCTTCACCAATGGGTATCTGAACTCAAAGCGGGAAACCACGGTGTTCAAGCGAGGATCTACACTGCCGTCTCGGCTCGATTACTGCGCTTCTGCAGACTGCTCAGTCACAACCGGGAAATCGCAGAAGACATTGCCCAAGAAGCCATTCTGAAGTCATTTCATCGCATAGAGCATCTGGAAAAACCAGAGCAGTATCTCAGTTGGCTTTATCAAATTGCTAAAAACAGTTATCTCGATCAGCAGCGGCGCCTTTCGCAATTTCATAAAATCACAAAGCTACATACTGGTGAATCTCAGCACGCTTATCCAAATGAGCAGACTTTGGAAATTAAAGAGCTGATTCGCTTCATGAATCTCGAAGATCGAAGTTTGTTTTTATTGATTGAATTAGAAGAGCGTTCTTACAAAGAGGTAGCTACAATCCTGAATATTTCGGAAGACGCCGTCCGCTCAAAACTCCATCGACTGAGAATGAGTTTTCTAAAAACCCCGGGCAATAAAGCAGCATAAAGAAAAAGCCCCTAAGATTTCTCTTAAGGGCTTTTTGGTTAGTTTGAATATATCTGTTAGTCTTTGATTTGCAGATCTGGGTTTGCGCAAGTTCCTGGCACTGCACCACCACCGTAATCTGCTTGTTCATCGAATTTCTTAGCAAAGTACTCGCGAGCCAAACTTTTGTGCATCACATAGTCTTTACCTTCGAAACAGAACATTGGACATTTTTGTTTGCCGGCGTCTTTAGATCCCGCTGGGCAAACTGCCACTGAACTCATCGGTACGTGACCACGACCACCAGGGATATATAACCACTCTTTATCCTCTGATTCGTCTTCACTTTCATCTTCATCGACATCACCGTCATCGTCACCTGAGTCTCGATCTTTGATCACGCCGTCGTCGCCTGGATCTCTTTCTCCATCATCAAGGATGGTGTCATCTCCTGGATCTCGTCCATCGGACAATGATTTACTATCAAGTGAACCTTCAACACTTGGATCGAATGCCACCCGACTGCAGTTTTGAAAAGCTATAACCAACACTGAAAGACACAATAGCTGAAGAACCTTACGCATAACTGTTTTATTCATGATGCCTCCACGAATGTATGTACACCTATGCATTGCACCGCTCGTGCCGTTCCAGTTGGGTTTAAACTGATGCTGAATGGTCTTCGTCGTCTAAGCGATTCCACATTTATTTAGCAATCGTTTCTCCGCCCTTAAGAACTCCGCGTTTCGACTGTGGTATTAAGAATCTCGTCTATGGAATGCGCACTGTTCAATGTGTTGATAGGATGACTGTCTCACAGTGATATACTTGGGAACACTCGTTGCGCCTTCATTTCACTGAAGAAATTTACAAGTATCACGTCTGAAGTCCTGCTAGCAAAACTCTTTTGACTGGAAATTGTTTTGAGCATGATGGCCCCCTATCAATAAACTTGTTTGTGTATAGGGGAATTCATGGATGAATTTGCAAGGTTCTTTATTGTGGTGCTGAGCGCAGCGCTGATGAGTGGTTGCGGCCTCAAAACGGAAGATGCCGAGAAACCAATTCCGAGTTGGCTGAAAGGCTCTAGCACTGTTGATGTCTCTTGGACGAAAAGCATTGAAGCCGGAGTGAATAAAGCTGGCGGAGGCTATCGCGTTTACATCGGCAACAAATCTGGCTTTTCATTGAGCGATGCACCTACCTATGACGTTGTCTACGATTCGGTGGAGAACGAAACTCCGCTCAAAACACAAATCACATCCTTGAAATCAGGTAAGTACTATGTGCGTGTCGCTGGTTTCAACTCTCATGCTGTGGGTGCGCCCTCTGCCGAAACAACTGTGGTGGTTCCATGATTAAGTATCTTTTAGCGAGCCTTATTATTCTTCCCTCCATCAGTTTGGCAAACAATAACTTCGTCCCTGGCGAAGTCATTGTTCGTTACAAAAAATCCGCGTTGAAAAATCTCAATACAGCTCGTTTTTCAAAAAAGCTTTCTTCCCCTGATCAGGGAACTTTTATTTTGAAGCTTGATCGTGAAAATGTTCTTGATGCGGTTGAATCTTTGAAACGCGATCCAAACATTGAACACGTTCAACCAAATTTCATCTATCGCTTATTGGTCACGCCTAAGGATACACACATCAATCAACTTTGGAGTGTCGAAAACACCGGACAAACAGTTGGCGAAGACCTGGCAACCTTTGGACCAAGCACAGCTAGACAGACCGCGAATCCAGGTACTAAAGGCAACGATCTTTCTCTTTTTAAAACTTGGGATCTGGTAAAAAATTGCAGCTCAACGATTGTCGCAGTTATCGACACAGGTGTGGCTTACATGCATGAAGATCTTGCTGCGAATATGTGGGATGGAACTTCAAGAGGATTTCCCCGACATGGTTTCGATACTTACAGCAACACAACAGACACACGTGACGTCATGGGACACGGCACACACGTGGCAGGAACCATTGGCGGTGTTGGAAATAACAATCGTGGTGTTACTGGTGTTTGCTGGGATGTCGACATCATGGCAGTTAAAGTTTTTGGACCCGGTGGCGAAGCGACAAGTGAAAGTGTTGCTGACGGCATTAACTTTGCTGTTACAAACGGTGCTCACATCATCAATATGAGTTTAGGTGGCGAGGACGATGATACAGTTCTGAAGGAAGCTGTCGAAGATGCAAGCACTGCAGGTGTCATCGTTATCATGGCTGCAGGCAATGACGGAACCAACAACGATTCAAAACCAATGTATCCGTGCAACTACCGCTTCGCTCTAACAATTTGTGTGGCTGCGCTGGATCAAGCGTATGGCTTGGCTGATTTCTCTAATTATGGAAAAACTTCTGTGGACGTTACGGCACCTGGGGTGAATATCATCAGTGCATGGCCTTACCAACTTGCATCATCTCAAGAAATTGATCTTGATGGATGGACGATGAGTGCTAGCAACTCGACAGCATGGGGACCAGGCAATAATAATGGCATTAACTTTCTATCCGCTCCGGCTGGTTGGGATGGTCGTAAGCGCTACACAAATTACACTTCAGCATTGGCGTACAAAACTTTCAATAATATAGCCATTCAAAATCGTGCTTTCGTTTCGGTCCTGTACAATCTTTTATTCGGCGATGTGTTTAATTTCTACGTCGCTTCTGGCTCCGTGAATCCGGCAACAACAACGAACCCTTTACATACTTGGAAGGGTGTCACTGGAACTTGGTCTTACCAATACATTTTTGATATCACAGATTCGTGTACGACCTCACAGTGTACTATGGGCTTTCAATTAAAAACTGATGGTTCGGGTTTACATACAGGCGTTTTATTTTATGACATTGCTGTGCAAAGCTACTACGCTAGCTCTGCTGGTTATAATGTCGCAAGTGGCACGTCGATGGCTTCACCACAAGTCGCAGGTGTCGCAGCCCTCGTGCGCACTTACAACAGTCACTACACTCCCCTTGAAATTGTGAATGCCGTTAAAAACAGCGGCGGATCCTTAAAAGTTCTTGCGGATAAAAGTGTAACGGGTCGAGCTGTCAATGCGTTGAATGCCGTTAACTACATTCAACCACCGAAGGGGCTTGCGGCTGTTTATGTACCGCCGACGCCACCAGAAGATACCGACCCAGGAACTCCCGAGCCCTAGTGAGTCGTTCCCAGAGCTAATTCCTGCACATGTTTTTCTAAGAACTGTGCAATCTCGAATGGGTGAGAATAATCTCGCCCATCTTCTAAAGCCCACATCATACTTAAACACATATGTACGAAGGCGTATTTGATAATGCGCTCATAAGACAGCTTCAGCGAGTTCGCGAATTTAGCCGCGCGCTCAATGCACAGTGTTTCTTTGTGTGAGATCTGCGGATAGTCCCACGGATTTTTTAAAATCGTCGCGATTTCGTAACAGGGATCGCCAATTAAACCTTTAGGATCAAAGCAGACATAATCCCCGCTACTTCGGCGCATGACGTTTTCATGATGAAGGTCACCATGCAAAACCACCGTGCGCTCTTCCGTCATTTGCAGTTCATCAGCAAGAAACAATGCCTGCATAACAAGAGGCATGATTTCTTCAGGACCCGTTTGGAATTTATAAAGCGGTTCGAATAGTTTTTTGAGCGTAGGAATATGATGTTGTTCGGGAACTTTCACCGCGTGGATTTTTTTAATGATACTGATGAAGAGCTCACTCGCGAGATCTTCGCGATCAAGCTCTGAGAAAGAGTAAAGATTCGGACCGTAGAGTTTTTCGAGCAACACGGCACCCTCATCATGAGCGATCACTTTCGCGGCGCCCTGCCCATTCCACAGATTCAAAACTTCGGCACCGTGTTTTTCGTCAACGGCCCCCGTTGGAGTGAAGATCTTAAGGATGAGTGCTTCTTTCTCTTGATGAACTTCAAAAATAAAACTCGTGGGTGTCGACGCGAGAAGTTGCACGTCTGTCAGATTCCATTTGCTTTGGTATTCTTGAAGCTTGATTTCGATAGCGTCCATGGCATATAGCCTAACTATGGCGAAGTTAGAAATCAATTTTAATGCACTCGCATACCGATGCGGGTTTTTACCCATCGAAAAAACAAAGGCCCCGTAGGGCCTTTAGGATTTAAATCTTTCTTAGTATTGGCACCATTCGCCAAGCTTTCTCCTCGTTGTTAAATGGAACTTCTGACTTCATGGCTCCATAATATTCAACGATTTCAAAAACCCCGGACGCTGCAACCAGTGCCGCAAACTCCGTCGCCGTGAAACATCGCTGCGGCGATTGATCTTCAATCGTGCCAGTCTTTTCTCCATCGGTGTACTCAAGCTTCACCGACACATTCGTTAGCTGTGTGATGGGATCAAACTCATCCCCTTCGGCTCCCCACTTAATTTTAACTCTCACTCCGTCGCGTTCCATTTCCCAATCATTCACTGTCGTTTTGGCCATTTCAAAAATGCCCTTAGGATGACTCATCTCAAGAATGTAGAGTCCGCCTGGATTTAAAATCCCTGCGACCGAACGAAGATGATCAATAACGTTGGCGTTTGTTAAAAGATAAGAAGTTGAATCCATCAGCAATGTCGTCAGGTCATATCGTTGAGTGGACTGATAATGAATCATGTCCGCGCATTCGCAATTAACATTTACTCCCGCTTGTTGTGCTTTGAATTTTGCATAGGCTGTCATTTCGGAGGACAAATCCACCGCGGTGACTTGTTTTAATGTACGCGCCATCTCTATACAGTGCAGCGCAGGGCCTGAACCAAACTCAATGAAAGACGTCAGTGGTCGCTGTGTGTGTTTTGTGAATACACTCTCAAGGAAGCGACACTCTTGTGGGACGTTCTTAAAATCAAAAGCGATATCGTAATACTTTGCGAACGAATAAAAACCTTCGTGAAATTGAGATTCCATAAATAACTCCAAATATAAATTAAAAAAATAAATAGCTATGCAGACCGCGCGCGAGGCAGTCTAAGAGAATAAAACAAATTGAGTTTTAAATAGGTGCTTTGATAGATAAAAAGTAATTTGAGCTGAGTTCGAATTCAACAGAATTCCATCTCTAACTTAACGCAAACGCATACCGATGCGGTGCTGGCGCGCGCAATTTACTTCGAAAGTGAAACTCTTAATCGCAGTAACCTTTTTTAAAATCGAACGATCCTATCAGCGCACCTGTCACATCCAGGTACTCCATGGTTATTGGAAATTGATCGTTGATAACTTTGAATTCTTTATTGCAAGCCGTGATGCCCAGATTCGTTTCAAGGCGGCTTTTTAAATTCGGATGGTTCACCACGTTCACAGACAGCTCATAATGATAATAGACGATGTCGTTTTTGGCGTCGATGCGATTGAGTGTTGTCAGTTCATCGATTTTGATCGGCAACTTGGAGTTAAGCTCGTTGATCTCTTTCGCCATCGAACTGACGTTGCTAGAAGAAATAACTTTGTATGCGACAAAGCTCGCGATCAGCGCAGTGAGCGCCATAACTGTATATTCTATGAAGGCTTTTGTTCTTTGATTCATCTTTTGATATCTGAGATCAGATATCCGTTATCAGATATCTGTATAAATGGTGCGCGAGTCCCCGGAGTAGACGAACCGGCTTGGCTGCGTTTTCAGGCTTTGATTGAGATAGAGTTTGAGGAAGTCGCGGAGCCCAAGGCTCTCTTATTAGATGATCTGCTGCGAGTTGTTAATAAATATGGAACGCATGCAAAGGCTGCAGCTGTGATTGGGGCTTCCGAGGCCTTTGTGCGGCAAAAGTGTTTTAAACGGCCTTCTCCTGAACTTAATAATAAAAATTAGAACCGCTGTCCTCTACTTAGAGTTCATCTGAAAGTGTTGAAATACTTATTTCGTATTATTGATTCCAAATTATACTTTTAGTGATGTTATTCCGTTTCCATACATCGGTAAATTTAGAATCATATTTGGAGGCTTCGTGAGATATTCCGTCATACTTGGGCTTTTCAGCACTTTAATCGGTCAAATGGTCTTTGCCAACGAAGTAAGCCGCCCCACGCGAAACACCTTTCTTGCTGCTGATTACGGTGCCTCTACTCATTTTGATCCGGCGCAAACAGATTCGATGCCGTTTCCCATAGCGCGCGGTACGTTCAAAGTGGATCTTCGAAAAACGCCGCACGTGATCGGAGGTCCGGTAACAGGTGCGGTTTTAGCATCCCCATCTGCAGATTACATGTGGACTTCAGGACCTGCAGGAGTCGTTTACATTGATGTCAGGAATGGAGCTTGGAAAGAGTTGGCACGGCTTCCGGTCCAAAAAGCCCACGTCATTCCTCTCGAGGTTCATGAAAAAGCTTTGGATCAGCAATTTACTTCGATAGATGCGGTAGAAAATGTTGTGCACAAGATCTATGGCATTGACCATGGTCGAGATTGGATTGAGGGCGGCATCTATGGTCTTGTGGACAATGACAACACTCTTTTTTCTACCTATGGCGGCACAGACATTTATGCCTTTAGCTTGATCAATCCTGCAAAGCCAGAGCAAGGCATCAAGATCCGAAACTCCATAAAGGTGACGGATGTACTGGGTGAAGGAGAAAGACTCTTTGCTTTACAACTGACCTATGATGGCTGGCTTGTGGCTATCGGCCGAAACGCGGTGGCCGTGATTGATCGCGAACTTAAAAGCAAACCGATCCGGGTTAAATTGGGAAAGGGAGAAGAAGTTCGCAATGGAGGCGCGGTCGATGAAAAGGGCGGTATCTATGTTGCCACCAATAAAAATATGCACAAGTTGGTCTGGAACGGCGCTCAACTTGCCACTGACAAAAATGGTGCATGGATTTCCCCTTACGATACAGATTCACACAACGGTGCATCGGGCCTTCAACAAGGGACAGGATCGACTCCCACTCTTGTTGGCTTCGGGAACGATGCCGACAAACTTGTCGTGATTACTGACGGGTCGGATCGAATGAAGCTTGTTGCTTTTTGGAGGGATGAAATTCCAAAAAAATTTAAGCAGAAGAAAGGTACCAAATCCCGTCGTATCGCCGATCAGATTGAGGTGAAGGCAGGATTCGCACAACCTCCTCGCTTTATTCAGAGCGAGCAATCCGTGGTTTCAAAAGGCTATGGTGCTTTCGTCGTGAATAATATCGGTGACGAAAAAATGCCGGAAGACGCGCTCGTGAATGCAATTGCATTGGGCCCCGTGGTTAGGTCCGCACACGGAGTGGAACGATTCGAGTGGGATCCGAAAGAACACAAATGGCGCTCGGTTTGGGCGCGCAACGACGTCTCGTCACTCACCACTGTTCCTTCGGTCAGCATTCCTTCTAATATTGTCTTGGTAAATGGTTACAGCAAGAAGGATGGCTGGGAAGTGACAGGAATGGATTGGATGACGGGAGAAACTGTCCACCGCACAATCTTCGGGCAAGATAATTTCGGCAATGGAGCTTATATGATTAACCAACTTTCTCCGTCAGGCGATCTGATTTTTCCCAGCATTACAGGCCCGTTCCGAATAAATTGGAAATAAGCCAGGCACTGGTGAACTTGCAAAAGTAATTATCGAAACCCCCTGACTTCAATGAAAATCAGCGGGTTTTTCTTTTCAGAACTCCAAAGTAAAATCTTTCAAAAAATTTGAAACCTTTTTTTACACGATTAATTCCCAATTCAATGCGACATGAATGAAAAATATCTGAGCCAAAAGTTCCTTCGATCGCGGATTTTAGGCGACACGGAGTCCGCGCATTTCAATGAACTATTTTGGTAAATTCCAAAGGCTACGGAAAATATGCGGAAAGCTTCCGCGGTTATTTAATTCGATTTGAAGAAGAAAAGCCTCCGTAAACATTCAAAATATTTGAAGAACCCGGAGTCCTGTCCATCCCATTTTCCCTCGCAAGCGTTCGTGACCACTCCCCCTCTACGAGCGAAAGTGGTCACGAAACGGGAAAATGGGATGGACAGGATAAGAAATAATAATAGGAAATTTATAAAAAAATGAAGTATGAGATAGGGGAACAAAAGACAGGAGGAAAACGGCAAAAAAACAATCAATCAAAAAACCGGAGGTGTAATTATGAAGGATAACAATAATTGATGCGAGTAGTAGGAATAGAAAACTACGAACTTGAAATGATCGAGGTGCATTTAAAACGAACTGAATACGAAACCAAAGTTGTGCAACTGGTAAAAGCCTTACTCGAAATTGACCGTGCCTTAAAACAGCAGAAGGATCAAGCGAGTGACCAAAGCACAGCTTCAGAAATGAAGGAGGCTAGCTAATGAAAAGAATCGGAATCTATCTCCGTGTGTCCACGGAAGAACAAGCCAGAATCCAAGATGGCTCACTTGTCTCACAAAGAAATCGCTTACTAGAATACATTGAGTTTCAAAACAAAAGAGAACCAAACTGGGGAACCCTGGTTGATATTTATTGTGATGAAGGAAAGTCAGCCAAGAACATGAATGGCCGTCCGGAGTTTTTACGGTTACTTAGTGACGTGAAAATAGGACGAATTGATCTTATCATCGCCACCGAACTTTCAAGACTTAATAGAAGCATCAAAGATTTCTGTGAAGTCTGGGATCTTCTTAAGCACCACAAAGCAAGCTTTGTAACTCTCAGAGAAAACTTTGATACGACCACCGCCAGTGGCGAGATGATGGTCTTTAATCTCATTAATTATGCCCAGTACGAGAGAATGCAAACGTCTGAACGGATCGCGGCTAATTGGTTATCGCGGTCTAAGCGAGGACTTTTCAATGGCGGAACAATTCCTTTGGGCTATGATCGCAATCCCAAGAACAAAGGCGAGTTAGTCATTAACGAAGAAGAGGCTAGATCAGTCCTAAAAGTCTTTAACTTATTCCTTGAAAAAGAATCACTTCGTAAAACCCAAGTTGCTTTGATCGAAGCAGGTATCTTCAATAAAAAATTTACGAATAAGCACGGGCTCGAAAAGGGCGGCAAAGTCTTCTCGGTCGATACACTAAATTCATTACTCACCAACAAAGCATATTTGGGACTTAGAGAAGTTAAACACAAGGACGGATCAGCGGAGTTCATTAAAGCGGTATGGCCGACTATTGTGAGCGAAGACACGTTCAATAAAGTCCAAGAGCGTCTTAGTAAAAACAAAAACAGATACAAGCCAGAGACTTGGAAGAAGTATCCATTTCCTCTCACTGAACTTGTTCAATGTGGTGAGTGCGGAAAGTCCCTAGGTGGTAAGTCTGGAACAGGAAGAATAGAGAAGCACTTTTACTACGGACATCCCCAGCTAAAAAATCCTTTAACGAAAGATCAAGCGCATCAGTGCCAGGTGAAAAACGTCAGAGCTCCAAGACTTGAGGAGATCGTAACAAGGTCTTTGAGAGACTTGCTCAATGACCCAAGTCTTATCTCCAAGTGGATCGAGATCTACCAGTCAAAGACCACAAGCGATCTTCCAGAAGTACAAACGCAGGCAAAAAAGTTGGAATTAGAAATCCAAACGACGGCAAAACGTATTTCAAACTTGGTTCAAAGAGTCGCAGAACTTCCTCCGGAAGTTCCAGCTGACGCATTTTATGAGCAGATCAAACAAATGACTCAGAGATTGAAAGAGCTAAAGTTATCGAAAGAAAATCTAAAAACAAAAGAGATGGATTTACGTGGTCAAGAAGTTGACCAAAACGGCCTTAAAACCAAAATCGAATATGTATTGCAGAACCTAGAAAAGGCGCCGAAAGAAAAGCAAAGACCGATCTTCACAAACCTGGTGAAATTCATCGAAATCCACCCAACGAAGATCAAAATAGGCATCTACGCGCCAGTAAAAGAGCCAATGAAGGCCACAGGAACCGATGGAAACCCATCGCTTCACTCTGAAAGCTCAATTTTAAGTGAAAATAAAGAAGGTGCTGCCGTGCTACCATTCCAATCAAAGAACCCGACCCGTGTGGGTTCGAGTACTGTTGGAAATGGTGCGCGAGGGGGGACTTGAACCCCCACGCTTGCGCATACGCCCCTCAAACGTACGTGTCTACCAATTCCACCACTCGCGCGCACCGTCTGCCTTCGTAAAAGCATTCAATAGGAACTATAAGCTAAGCTTATAAAGGGACTTAAATTCCAACATAGTGGCCGCTGAGAGTCAATTAAACCGCATTGCAGAATAAATTCGGTCCTTAAGATTTTTTGCGCACTTTTTTAGCATTTCTTTTAACCCCGACTTGCTCCTCCACAGTCTTAACAACATCAGAGCATGGATGCTCTGAACAGGGAAACGGGGGAAGCTAGGATGGCTCTTCTGAAGGGGTCCCGGGCCAAGGAAGGCCATGTATATAAAACGAGAAAGGAGCAAACTTATGGCTGATCTCAATGATGTGATGATGTTCTGCTTCTTCTACTCAGGAATTGTTCTCTATGCACTATGGATTACGGTGGCAGAGAGACACCTCTCCCGAGCGGAAGCAGTCGAAGCCCGCGCTCGCAAGAAATGGTAAGTGAGAGGTTCATAATTGATTAAAAATTTTAGTTCGCGACTCTAGTGAGGTTTGGTGGTTCCCTCCCTAAGAGTCTACGGGGGATTTAATCCCCCGTATTTTTTTTGTCTAACGAATATTTCTTCTGGCCTATTGGAGATGTTCGCGAAAATCACAGCGCGACTTTAATTAATTCACAACCGAGCAAGCACTCAAGATAATCTCATTGTGAATAACGTCTTTCCCCATGTACGTGATCGAGATCTTTCCTTGAGTCAGATCTTTGTTCACAAGAAAATAAAACATCAAATCAGCGCCACTCCCCGCGACCCGACAACGTGAGTGAGCCTGCATACCGTAAGATTCAGTAATTTCGTTTTCATCGGGGTTGCAGTAACTGACTTGATAACCACCACGATTCAAGGAATCTTGATTCGTGCGAGAATAAACTCTTTTCGTCTGCCCGCCAGCAATATAATCAATGGTCTGGATTTGTTTGGAATTATGAGTGACAGAAACTTTCTCACTCGCATCCGCCTTACACTCTACGACTTCCGCAAATGAAACCGAACTTGCAAAAATCGAAATAGCAAAAACTAACTTCATCATTTCAAACTCCTTCAACACTCATCAGCACCGCATCGGTATGCGGATGCGTTATCTTCCTCATGATGTCTCGAATCGAGATAGCCATCAACTCCTTGTTATTTGCTTCACGGCACTGTTTCACAATGAAATTCCCTGTAAAGACATCTCAAGATTCCAGGATAGTTTTGAGTTCTTATCTATTCTCACCAAAGGGGAGCCGAAAAGTATCATATCAGCGAACGTGGGATCGGGAGAGTTTATGAAAAGCCTCAAAATAGCAACGGTAGCTCTAGGAATGATGTCACTCACGGCATGTGGCTTGGGCGATGGTTCAGCATCGTGCAGCGATCGCTTCTGTCTTTCAGAACAAACGCTGGAGCTCGATCAGTCAGACATCATCGGTTCATCTGATTTCCAATCTAATAGCGTTTCAGCACAAGGCCTTTTAGATGACCTCATTTCCCTGACACCGAATTTAACTTTAGTTGGCAGCCTTGCGGCTCCTTATGTTAACGGCGCTCAAGTGCAAGCCAGCGACATCACAGTCAGCGGCACAAAAGTTTATGTCGCCTACAACACTGCAGGTAATACCCAAGCAGGTGCCGTGGATGTTATCGACATTTCAACTCCTACAAATCTTAAACTCCTTCAAGATCAAACGTTCTCATCAATGGATATCCATAAAGTCGCTGTGAATGGTGGCAAGCTTTATACTGCTGGCGCTGATGCCAACGGAGCGCGCTTGCAACGCATCACCTTAGATGCTTCAGGCAAGTTAACTTCCAACACTGAAAGTGTTGCTTTACCCAGCACAGCTGACCCAACTATCCCTGCTTATGCGGCGACAAGTGTTATCGTAGCAGGCAGCTATATTTATGCAACAGGTGGTAATAACGGCGGCTTGTCTGTTCTAAATATCGCTGACATGAGCGAAAAACACTTCCTTGATATTCCTGATGCTCGCGATATCTCCTTTGATTCCAATGCAAGCAGCGTTTATATTGTGACTGGAAAAACTGCTAGCGCTAATGCGCAAGTAAAACACGTCAGTCTCACAGCAACAGCTTTAGGTTCCGGCAACACGACGCTTGCAAATGCACAAATCGACGAAGCGAAATCAACGATTCAAACAGGTGCTTCCATGCAAGTGGTCACTGCTGGTTACGGTGGTGCGCGTTTGATTTGTATCGGGTCGGGTGCAACATTAGGTCTTGCTAGTAATCCCGTCGTGAGTGGTTTAGCAGCTTCAAAAACAACGGCCAACGCAGCAGCGTTCGGTGGTGGTTACATGTATGTTGCAAATGGTGAAGCTGGCGTATCAATTTACTCAGTGAACGTCCCGCTCATCCCACTGGGTTGCAACCTTGTGTCGATCACTTACCTTGGTCGATTGTCCCTTGGAACAGGGGCTTCCGTGAATAACGTGTTCTACACAAATGGCTATCTCGTAGCAGCGGTTGGCACAGGCGGATTTAAAATCATCAAAGTATCGACATCACTACTGTCTGGATTGTTACAAGCTCTGTAAGATCTTTTACATGAACGCGATCTATTAGGTGTGCTCTAAAATATTAACGAGCTTACCGAGCGGATCGCGCACGAAAAATCTGCGCACACCCCAGGGCTCTTCTGTCAGTGGATATTCGATTTTAAATCGCCCCTTCCTCATTCTTTTATAAGCTTCGTCTACATCATCAACTTCAATGGACATATCTGGCACTGGAGCTCCCGCACCACCTTCTGACATCACACTGATTTGCAATTGCATCTTAGTATTGGAACCATAAGTTGTGATCCAACCCATATCCATCAAAATATCCAAACGTAGAATATTGCCGTAAAAGCGTTTTGCTGCTGAGACTTTTTTAGCTTCAATATTGGTGACGATTCTTTTTACTTTCATCAGACAATTACAACACCGCACTTTGCAGTCGTCACCATATCCCGCATCCGGTATGCACGTGCGTCAGCGTAAGAATTTAGACACGCGTGAGCAATCTACGGCGCACCTCTGGAAAGCCCATCTCATTGCGAGAAACCACCTCGCTAACTATGCAAACACTGGTGGACACGATCTTGAATTGAAACGCCCACTCCGGCACGGACTTCGCAATAGGTATAAAGTAACAAGCGAACTTCCCCCCCCCAATGTTCGCTTGAAACCCAGGCTCCCCCCAAGCCTGGGTTTTTCTTTTTCTTATGTTCACAAAATCCAGAGGAACAACTCGCGATCTGCTAAAACGTTCTTCACTGATACAGGTTAGGCTTTATTCCTAACAAATTTTTGCAAGAGCGTTTATTCACGCTCAATGTTTCTTGAAGTCCTAAATCAATTTTTAGTTAGTGCCGATAAGTAGAGTATGCGGACGTTTCAACATTCTTTCAGTACGATTTTGGGACTAGCTTTGTTTGCAATCCATCTTAGTGGTTGCGGCATACTCAATGCCGAACTTCACAAATTCGCAAACCAGCTTTCGAATTCACCAACGCCAACACCTTCATCATTTGAAGCTGTATCATTGTCTGATGGTTCCCTCCTCGGCAAAAATAAATTCGTCGGCTTTCAGCCAAAAAATCCCGGTGGTACGACGACGGATACGAGCGGGAATCTTGCAGCGATTGAAGCTGATGGCATCCACATTTATGCCAGTGACGGCAGTGCCACGGGTTTCATTGCCTTAGACAGAACCCTTTATCCCAACCAACTTAACAGCAATGCCATCATTGCAGCCGCCAGTGATGGCAGCTACTTCATTGGTGGCATTCCCAATGGCAATGCTCAGGCTTTATTAAAAATTTCCCCTTCGGGAGTAATCACGCCCATTACAATGACAATACCGTGCTACGGCTTTCGTGATATTGAAATCATGACTTTGAACGGTGAAGAGGTTGTGCATGTTTCAATTCCACAATACCAAGGTGGCGCTTCAAGTGGTCCCCTTGATCCTTCTCTGATCTCTATTTATAAACTCGATGGCACGCATATCAGTGATTATGGCAGTGAAGCTTCCAGACCTGAATATATGGCACAAGCACCCAATGGAGAGATTTATGCTCTCGTCGAAGGTGGCACTGAAATTTTCCATTTTCAAGAAGATGGCGATTACATCGATTCCTATGATTTCGGCGGAGCAAATACTTTCAATCAAATTGCATTTGCGTCCAATGGCGATCTGATGCTCTTAAGAATTGCGATGACATCTGATGCCGGCGTCTATCGCTATACTTTACCTACCATGACACTTGTGACTTCCGTTACGACGGCCACCAATCCAGAGCTCGACTATCCGGTAGATATGCTGCTGACATCTGCGGGGTTTGACGTCAACGTTGGCACGACCAATGACACTCGTAAGCGCCTTCGTTATCAATATTCAGCGGGCGCCTATACTTTGCAAACGGATTTGAGTTCTGCAGGTACGGGACTTTCTGAATTTAGTTTTGGTTCAAGCTTCAATGCACAAAATTTAAGTGCTTCTGATTCCTCAGAAAACATTTATATTTTAGATGAAGGCAATCGCCGCATTCTTTCATTTACTAAAAGCGGCAGTTCTCGTTTTAGCGCTAACATTTCTCATGCTGACATTTCGAGCTTTGCAACTTCAGCCATTACGGTGACGAGTGCTAATCAAGTCATCACCATGTCGGTTAAGGATCTCACTACCGGCAACATGTATTTGCAAAAGTTCTCTGGCACGAACGGCGCATCCCAAGGCACAGTAGATATCGCTTGGCCGTATCCACTGTCTGAGTTCGTGGGAATCGACTCCCAAAATCGCCTCTGGTTTTATGTCTCAAACAACCCAGGGTTGGGTCTTGTTGCTATCAATCTTGCCGGCACGGTAGTGCAGACAATTGACACCACTGACACGACAACTTACTTCGGCACACCCAATCTGATGTTATTTCGAATAATCGGCGACCACATTTTTGCAATAGACTCTACGACGTTTAAATCATGGGTCAGTGATTTTGCTGGCAATGCAGAATTGCTTTTTGCCGACGACCAATACACGACTGCGAACATCCTTGCAGGCATAACATCCACCTTAAAAACCTTGCCTGATGGTTCGTACTACATGCTTTCAATAGATCCTGATTATACGACGACGGCCACAATCTTGTTTGATTTTGACCAGCGAAAGATCACTAAAAAACTGACGAGTCTGCGCATATCACAAAGCTATATGAACATCTTAACATCACTGGGCTTATGGCAAGGTTTGCCCGACAATCTTATGATGTTGCTAGAGTATTAAAAATAATAGCTGACGTTTACACCCATCGCTGTGGACTTTGTCGTGGCAGGAAAAGTATTGCTGCTACCAAAGATGGCATTCTCTTCATCGGTGTCAGTTGTTGATTGGGAGTAGGAAGCTGAAAACGTAAAGCCCTTATCAGAGCCGTAGCTGAAATTAAAAGACGTCTCTAGGCGCTTATCACTCTCAGTCATCTCACCGTACAAAAGCTGAGACGGAATGAGATCTTCAAGATCCGTAAAGTTCCCCGTGATAACGCGGATACGACCGCCTAAAGCAAGCTTCCCAAAACGTGCTTCCACCGTCCCACTCAAACGCGATGAGGCCGTGGGAGCATTGATCAAACCAAGAGGATTATTATCGGCTTCCAGTTCGGCAGCTGACATGTTTTCATGGCTAATCTCTGCTCGGAATTTTTTGGAGGTGTACCCAACACCTAAGCCATAACCTTGCGCCTTTGATTTTGCGGGCCACACTTCCGTAGTGCCTGGATTACCCGTATTAGGGTCATAGTAGGTATAAGTGTAATTGCCCTTAGAGTTTTGATTCATTCCAAAAAGGCCGAAAGTAAAACTGCCGATATCAAATGCTGTTCCCACTTTGATTGCTGTGTAGTTGAGATCCGTCTCCAAATCGTTAGCAGAAACATCGGGCGGTTCTCCGACGCGGAATTTATTTGCGGTAAAGTAGTTGGCAGTGGAATAACTCACACCTAAAAAGCGCATATCAATGATCCCGCCAAAATACGTTGATGTTGCCTTATTCTCGATATTACGCTCACCACGGGTCGTAGAGTTAATGTGCTCGGTCTTAGTACCCGTCTCACGATCGCCCAATAGCTCGAAAGTCAGAGTGCTTCCTTTGGTTGCCGCAAAAAGAGTATTTTTTTGTAAAGCCACTGTGGTTTCAATGCCGCCGATGATGCCACCTTCTGTGACCGCCTGGTTTTTAACGATGTCTTTCTTACCCACATCAAGCGACACCAAGGCTTGCGCCCGCTTATGAGCCGCACCCGGATTAATAGAACGCACACTCGAAAAAAACGATGTGTCCGCAATCTGCGCCAACGCCGAATGACTGCTAAGAGTGAAAATGAAAACGAGGCAGATCTTTACCATGCAGATCAAAGTCTAACCGCATGGTAAAATCAGCGTCTAGAGATTTCCGACGCCGTCGAGGATAGATTTATAATAAAGAAGATCCAAATATGGTTTTAAGAATTTAGAGGGCTTTTTAGCGGCCATACGTTGGCAATACGCGAGCGTCTCATCTGAGCCATTCACCATCAGCATGTTCAGTACTTCAAAGCTCGCCTTGTCTAGGGCATGGTTCTCAACGATGGATTTGGACAAGGCTAAAGTGTCTGTGAGCTTCATTGCTGCGATAGATTCAAAGTTCGTATCAATTTGCTTTTGTGTTGCCAGTAAAACCGTTGGCAAGAAATAAACACTGCCACCCGCTCTGTTCACTGCACCTGCGAAAACATTCGCATCAATTTTGGCAATCGCAGGTCCATAGTATTTGCTATACACCGCACGAAGAATACTTCTCGATGCACCTAAAGATTTTAAACCTTTTCTTTGCGCTAACAGTAACAACGCATTTGTTTCGGCAAAAGACTCAAACAAATGTACGTTATGCGGAACAACTTCAAATTCATTGATGGACCAAATATAGTTTTGATCTAAGCAATGTGAAAGCTCATGATACAAAGAGAATAACTGCAATTCATCTCGCGTGAAAAGCTTCGCGAGTTTTTCTAAATCCACACCTGCATAGAGCTCAGGCTGAGAGTCCGCCCCTGTCATGCGCTTGATTTCTTCAAGAACAGATCCGCCACCTTCACTCGGAATCACCACGCAATACTTCATTGAACTAAAACGCATTTTATCAACAAAGAACGGCATCGCCGAAGCTTCTTTGAAAGAAGGAGCGAAGAAGTTCGCAAGCGACATCGCTTCATCAGGTTGCATTTCGACGTGATGGTTTTGTTTTACAAAAGCATACAACGCGCGCGCAACGAGAACTCTATTATCAAAATCCGTGATATTGTTTTTAGCAAGGAACTGTTGGAACTGGGGTTTGTTCACTACAAAGACCGGATAACCAAGGGCACCGTTAAAGTCGCGATTGATCTCCTGGATTTCCATAGCAAGATCTAAAGGATTCTGGGCTTGAGCAGCGACTTGCAGACTTAGACCCATTACAATCGCTAATAAGAACTTCATAAGACCCCTCCCATAGGAATCTTATAAAACAATCGACTAGCCCTTCACACCCCGATTTAAGGACTTTGTAAACTTAACCTTGCGAGTCTTGCTCAACGGCTGTTTACTTAACAGTCTTAAAAATGCTATAGTGGCCGCATGCTGAACAAATATTTTCCTTCCCATGATTTTAAGGCTCTTCTTTTTGATTTCGATGGCACCGTGGCTGACACAATGGGTGCGCACCTGGATGCTTGGAATAAGGCATTGGCCGTTTACAATCTGACTTTAAGTCGTGATCAACATCAAGCATGGGCCGGTCGTCCGACAAAAATGATCGTGCAAATGTTGAATGAAATGCACAAAGTTGAAATCCCGACAGAGGATTTTTTGAAGGCTAAAGAAGTCATGTTCTTTGATTCATTATCCAGCGTTAAAGATATTCCGACAGTGGTTGAGATCATCAAGTTTTATAAAGGCAAAGTTCCAATGGCGGTTGTCACTGGCAGTCGTCGTGTTCCTGTGACTCGCGTTTTGAAACACCTTGGCTTAGAAAACTATTTCGATGTTTTGGTTTGCGCCGAAGACTATACGAATGGCAAACCCGCACCCGATTGCTTTTTACTTGCTGCTCAATTGTTGAACGTGGATCCAAAAGATTGTTTGGCATTTGAAGATGCTGTCCTGGGCATTCAATCTGCGCACGCTGCCGGAATGAACTGCGTTCGCGTTGGTGATGATCACGGATTAAGTGCTGCCCAAAAGTAATGCCGCGAAAATCCCGCACCGGTTTATGTTTAAGTAATTAAAAGAAAAAGGAGATCTTTCGATCTCCTTTTTTATTACTCAGACAAAGTCGGAGTGTCGATAAGGTCAAGCCTACTTACCTGGATGCGCTTCAAGCACTGGCGCTGAAGACAACACCGAGAAGCCCGAAGACGATCGACCTGGCAATGTGTACATGTTTAGGATATTTCCTGAAGGTGATAACCATGAACCTGTCGCCCACATCGTCACACCGATTTTTACCGAATCCATGAACTGGAATACTTCGTCACCAGTCGCATTCCACTGATTCGCATCAGAAGAACCCACCACTGCAGAGTTAGGCCAGCCGAACTCACCGACGAAGCAACGAACTTGTTGCGCTGAACACCAGTCCGTGAATTTTTTCAAACGATAGATCGCGCGAGCCGCAATCGATGCGTGACCTTGAGCTTTAGAGCTGGCAACTTCTTGTGCATAAGATGCTGTATACACACCACCCGCGTTGTCATCCATGTACAAGTGCGCTTGGTACATGATGTTGTTCGCAGGATCGTTGATGAACTTCGTAGGATGATTTGTTGAGAAATACAATGGTGAAGCCCAAGAATAACCATTGATATGGATCATCTTCGTTTCGCCCGTTGCACGAATTGCATTTACTGCCGTTTGTGCGTATTTCTCCCAAATTTTCGCACCAGACAATCCTCCTGCTGCTGGGAAGTCATGGGGCTCGTTCATCAAATCGTACGCGTAAATAGAGTTATAAGCAGCACTGTCAGCTTTGATGGCTATAGCCATGCGGCTCCACAGGTCACCGAACTGCGCGTCGGATGGTGCACCCGATTGACCAAAGATTCTTTCTACTCCTCCTGATGTGTAACGACCGTAGTTATGCACATCAAGAATGATTTTAATTCCCGCTGTATTCGCGTCACGCAAAACTTGCATGATCAGTCCAAGGTATTCACTGTCCAGCGAACCACCCAAAGACTTTTGCATACGCTCCCACATGATTGGTAAGCGAACGACTTGTAAACCACGACCTTTCAATAATTGCAACGCTTGCAAAGTTGGCGTCGTATAGTGAGTCATGAACACACCTGGATTTGAGTGAGGTCCAATGCCTGGGTCCATGATGTTGATCCCACGCAAATAAGACTCGTTTGCCACAGGTGTCGTTGGCACAGTTGGAGTTGTCGGCGTCGTCGGAGTCGATGGCTCTGCTGGAGCAGTCGGCGTTGTTGGCGCTGCAGATCCTCCCGCAACCGTGAACGAGTTAATATCTAAAACTTGTTGGAAGCTAAAATAAGTGACTGAAGCATCGCCACTTTTCGCGACGATTGTCAGCGCATATTTACCATTCGAAGCAGAACTTGGAATGTTATAGGCGATATTGAAATTCTTTTGTTCATTTGCAGCAAATACAAGTGACGACTTCGTTTCTGAAGCGACAATTGCCGAATCCAAGGCGCCTGAATCCAGCACGCGATGAATTTCTAATTTCAATTGCACATTCGATAGAGCACGAACGGCCTGCACGCCATTTTGAATTGAAATCGATGAGCCCGCTTTCGCAGATTTATTAGGAATATAAACTCCGGCATTCACGAGAGAACCCGCCACGCCATTATCAACGACAGGAGTCGTAGGAGTTGTTGGGGTTGTCGGTGTCGTTGGAGTCGTTGGAGTCGTTGGAGTCGTTGGCGGCGTTACAACCGGCGTACTGGATCCTCCCGACACTGTGATCGGATAGTCTTTCGGGTTGTTAGCCATGTAGTACTCTGATTTACCAGCAGCACTTCCCGCTTTGACAACAAGGATATACATCCCGTTTTGAATTGACGATGGAACTGTGTAATTAAAAATATAACTTGGGCGAGAGCCCGCTACAAAGTTTTGACCACTAAACGACTGCGATGAAACTGGTGACTCAGACATCACACCGTTTTCATATTTATGAATTCCCAATGTCACAACGACATTCGATTGCACAGCATCGGAATAAATACTTGCGTGCATCGCAAACGATGTTCCTGGTTTAACATTTTGATTGCTGACCCAGGTCCCGGCATTAACTAGTTTTGCTGAGGCCGGAAGTGCCGAAAGCATCATCCCTGCCATCACGATGGTTTTAGTAAAAGCGTTCATTATGTAGTCCCCCCAGACTTTCTATCGAACAAAATACCTTTAGTGTTTCAAGAGCTCTGATGGAATAATCGTCCATCCTTTATTGTCGCCACATCCCTGACTTCGTTGTGAAGCCGGACGCATATAAACCTGCAATGCGATTTGCACGCGAGGTCCTTGGTAATAGCGCAGGCGCATTGCTTTTGCTTCGCCCACTTTTAAATGCACTGATTCAGACGAGCACTTCCACTGACGGTCATGTTGACCATCATTGTTCACGATCTCACGACCGTCGATATCAAGGATCGCGCCGTCATCTGAAGCGATGGCGAAATCATAATCGTCTTCATTATAGTTATCTTTCAATTTGATATAACCTCTGAGGTCCATACCAAAGTATTCAATCAAAGCGTCGCCGTTTTGATCTTGTAAAACTCCTTGCGGAGCTGGAAACCCTGAAGTCCAATCGCGTGTTGGAATATCCAGGTTGCTCATTTGCACGTAAATATTTAAGCGCGTGCCATAGTCGATATATCTTTGCACACTGCCTTTTTCATTCGGCAGATAGTAGACATTCCCTAGCAATCCATCATCAGAACCTTCATGACAAGTTGCTGCTTGTGAACCTGTTGAAAGCGGATCACAAATAACTGGTATAGAAGGCTCAAGGCCTGATTCAGTTGCGGTCGCAGCGTCCTTCGAGAAATTGACATTTGAGCAATTCTGGAAAGCAGCAACTAACGTCCCGACAAAAAGAATAACCCCGATAGTTTGCTTCATCGTTCCCCCTACAGAAAATGCTAACAACGATTTTGCGCATCACCAGGTTTTTTATTTTCGAGGGATCAATTTAGATCACTAGAATTTCGACACTCGCGGTTCGCGCGAGTGTCGAAATGTCGAACTTTTTATTTGTGAATACTAGATCGACAGGAGATTTGCGGCGTTATTTGCCTGGGTGTGCTTCTAATACGAGAGCAGGCGAAAGAACTTGAAAAGGTGAGGCTACATAGGAGTTCAAAATATTATCTGTCGGGCTCAGCCAACTTCCCGTCGCCCAAAGTGTTGCGCCCATTTCGACTGAATCAAGATGAGCAAATACGGCTTCACCCACGAGATCCCACTGTGCGGAATCTGCCGGAACAACGTCTGAATTTGGCCAACCGAGCTCACCAACATAACCTTTGACGTTTTGAGCTGTGACCCAGTCAGTGAAGTTCTTCACGCGCTTCACAGCACGATCGGAAACGGAAGTATAACCACTGCCCGTCGCGTCTGCCGTCTCAGCAGCAAATGTTTGAGAATAAGTTCCAGCCGCTGATGTATCAAAGTACTGATGGGCTTGATAGATCGTTTTATTTTTAGGATCTGTGATCCACGCTGTTGGATGATTTGTTGGCCACTCATCGGCTGAAGAATAGTCATAGCCTTCAACCATCAAAGTCATTTCATCGTTGTTCGCACGAATTGCACTCACCGCTGCTTGCGATATATTTTCCCACAATTTTTCAGGAGCTTGACCTGTGCTTTTTGTTCCTTGCGTGATCGAGTAAAGATAAAATTCGTAAGGGCCTGGCGTATTCAAGGGCGCATTCACGATGAACTCAATATAAAGACCATCAAAACCTGTCCAATTAGAACCTGTATCTGGCAATTCAAAACTAATATCAAAATAACCTCTGTCGACATATTGAAGTGATGCGACACCTTGTGTGGCCCAACTCTTCATCGTTCGAATTTGCAGACGTGGAGCAGTTCCCACCGTGGATTCTGGAATATAGCCACGCAAACGGAAGCTCAAACCGTTGGCTTTGATTGGATTGATATTAGGTTTATGCGCAACTGATGCAACATAGGTTTGAGTAGATGATGGTGAACCCGATACCAACAACGAGCCTCCATTATCTGCACTTCGAGTAACAGTGGTATCACCATTACCATTCATGAACCCATCAACTGTCGCTGAAAAATCAGTAAGAGTTGTGGCTCCCGCATCGGGAACTTGATTCCGCGTATCTGGCATACTTGCGGGCTCATTCATAATATCATAAGCATAAATGGCGGCATAAGCTTCAGGCTCAGACATCAACTCTGTTGAAAATTTGGTCCATACATCAGCATACTGCGCTTGCGTCGGACCGATAAAGTTATCGATCTTACCAATCTTGCCACCAACATTGTAGCCACCGTAATTATGCATATCTAAAATAATTTTTAGACCTACACTGTTAGCATCTTTTAAAACTTCGATGATATAACCAAGATAAGAAGCATCCAGCGCACCACCCAGAGTGGGCTGCAAACGCTCCCACAAAAACGGTAAACGCACGACATTGAGGCCACGGTTTTTCAAGTTCTGCAAAAATGCGAGATTGGGTTTTGTGTAGTTCGTCCCGTAGATACCTGGAACTACGTGGCCTGCACTTGCTAGGTCAAAAATATTTATTCCTCGCAAATATGTGAGAGCCACTGGTGAATTTGGAACCGAGAGTTTTGAATGAGAATGGATATTGGCATCGAGCTGACAGCCGAGAGCACTCACCAGAGAAATGCACAAAACAACAGTATAAAAGAGCCTTTGCGCCCACACCATAACGTGCCTCCGACAATACAATCGGTAAAAAAGTGAGCCGACTGTACGTAAACACGAGTTAAACTATTTCGCATTTCAAATCGAAACGCGTCGTTTCGATTTGAAATTGACATACACGAGGTCGAATCAGTAGTTTCCCTCGCATGAACGAACTTAAAAGCCTCTTAAGCATCACTTTGCAGAAACGCCAGTCCCTCAATCCGGGATACTCGCAGAACGCGTTTGCGCGCGATCTGGGCGTCAGCCCGACGGCCTTGTCCCAGTTCCTTTCCAACAAAAGAACGCTGTCACGCACGAATGTGCGCCGTATAGTCGATTCTTTAGAGCTACCAAATGAGTACAACGAAAAGTTCCTGAATGTAGATCGCAACGTTTCGACTTCAACTCGTTTAAAACTCGACACGTTTTCAATGATCTCTGATTGGTATCATTATGCGATTTTGAACCTGGTCGAGATTGATGCGACTCACTCATCAAAACATATCGCTGGACGTCTTGGGATTCCACAAGAACTTGTTGATCAAGCCATTGAACGCCTGATCTCTCTGGGGCTCATGAAAAAAACCGACAAGGGTTTCGAAAGAACTTACGCCGCTTTGGATTCCGGTACGGATGTGCCTTCTGAAGCCTTAAGAAAACACAATCGTGAAAAGATGGAATTAGCAATTCAATCTCTCGAACGTGTTTCAATTGAAAATCGTGACGTCAGCTCGCTGACTCTGTGTTTTGATCCCAAACGCATGTCGCTGTTGAAGTCTGAAATCGCAAAATTCAAAAAACGCATAGGGACGATGTGCGCCGTGAATGATGCAACAGAAGTTTATTCTCTCAATGTGCAATTCTTCCCACTGACTCAAGGAATGAATCAATGAAACTGATTTTTCTTTCTCTAGTTCTTTTCTTAGGATTAACGTCATCTGCATTCGCAGCCAAACCTGGCGGCGGCGGTGGCGACAATGCCGGCAATGGCGGCGACATCTGTGAAAATCGAATCATCAATATTGCTGCAGACTTTGAAATCTGGCTTTCAGATGGCGGCGGCTTTGGCCTTGAGTTTCCATACAACATCACTTTGGCCACTTATAAAGAAAAAATGCTGCGATATATCCGCACAGCCAAAATCTCATGCGTTGCCGAGAATATCTATATAGGTCGGGCTGAAAAAACTTGTAAGAATATTATTGATCATCAAGGTATCGCTCGAATTACATGTAACGATGCCCGTTTCTTAAAACTCAACTCGAATGATCAATATGTATTGATTCATCACGAGTTCGCAGGCCTCAGCGGTTTTGAAGTGAATACCGGCGAAACTTCTGAATACCGTCTATCAAATCAGATCTCAGAATATCTCCGCGACATTCCTTCAAAAAAACTTTCAGTACGCAGCCCTGCTTTGGATTTGGTTGATCCCTTTAACGCAAAATCTTGTGAGGGAAAACCGTTCACAATGGCGACCTTGAATTCACTCGATATCTCACTTCCACCCTACAATGATTACGGTGATGGATATGCTCGCAAAGAATGGAGCCAATTGAGCTTTGCAACCAGGGAACGACGTTGTTCTAAAATCCGCGGCTGCAGTGGTTGGACAACAACTCCTAATCAGTACGCTATTGATGGCTACCTGATGCCAGTGCCTGATCGTGGGCAGATCATCTTCTCAATTAACAAAGAAGGTCCTGCTGTCTTATTTGAAACTCTTCGCCAAGGCAACAAATTCGGTATCAACGTTTATTGTGGCTTGTTGTCGAAGTTCAACGGCGATTGCGTCGTTTACAGCAGCGGCACCCACGCGACAACGACGGCGAAGGCCGTATTCAACGAACGCTGCTCAAGAGTTGTTATCTTTCAACGTGAGGAAATGATGACGAAGGATCGCGATGATACGATCTGGATTGATCGCGAAATTGTACTCAGCGGAAAATATTAAAGGCACATAAAAGAAAAGCCGCTGTATTCAACAGCGGCTTTTTTGTTTTAATATTTTTCTAAGACTATTTTTTCGGTAAAGTCTTAGGATCGATATCGACTTCTTTTTTCGGGAAGATAAAAGAAGCTGCGACAGAGACCGCGATAATACCAGCGATAATTCCCAAAGACCAAGTGATTGGGAAGTGACCATCAAACACTTTGTTCAACCAAGTCATTTTAAGACCCACGAACATGAGTACGAATGCCAAACCGAATTTCAAGTAATGGAACTTATCCATCACGCCAGCCAACATAAAGTACATGCTACGTAGACCCAAGATCGCAAAGATGTTGGAAGTGAAAACAATCAATGGCTCTTTTGTTAAAGCAAAGATCGCTGGCACTGAATCCACCGCGAAAATAATATCTGTGAACTCCATGAATACTAACGCTACCAAAAGCGGAGTCGCATAGCGAACACCGTTTTCAACGTGGAAGAAGTTATGACCATCCAATTTGTTTGTGATCGGCATGATCTTTTTCAACAATTTGATGACTGGGTTCTTCTCAGGCTCCAATGGTTTTTCTGGAGCAAAGAGCATTTTGATACCCGTAAAGATCAAGAACACCCCAAAGAAAATCACAACCGCTTGGTATTGCATAAGCACGGCACCCAATGCGATGAAGATCGCACGGAACACAAGTGCACCCAAGATACCAAAGAACAACACGCGATGCTGATAGACCGCCGGGATTCCGAAGTAGCTAAAGACCACGACGAAGACAAAAAGATTGTCGACTGCCAATGATTTCTCAACAACGAAACCAGCGAGGAATTCCATCGCCATCTGTTTTGCGACAACCGCGGCATCAAAGCCGGGGATCGCCATCAAGACCGTATCGTTTGTAAACTTCCACAACGAGTATTGGTAAAATAAGAAATTAAATAAAAGCGCTAAGCTGATCCATACAACAGTCCATGCTGAAGCTTCTTTAAAAGAGACCACGTGGTCTTTTTTATGAAACACTCCAAGATCAAGAACTAGGACCGCAAGAATGAATACGATGAAACCAAGATAAAACCACCAGTATTCCGCAAAGGGGAAAAGCATTGGCATTTCTGTCATTAAAAAATCTCCTTCTGGACGCGAAGTCTGCCATAGCGATTTTTACTTAGGAACTGAAATCGGACGAATCGACTAACGCCCCGTTTTATGATGGTTCCGGCTTGGCACCACTGTACCCGTCATCTAGAATATAAACATGATTGAGCAACTTTTCTTGCAGCAGAAAAACCATAGCCTCCATTTGCGAAAAACAAATCCTCGTCATCGTATCGATTACTTAAAGACCTTAGAAGTTCTTGTTGAAAAAAACAGCAAACGTTTTTGTGAAGCGATTTTTGCTGATTTTAAAAAGCCAGAGTTCGAGGTCATGGCGACAGAAATTTTGCCGCTCATCAAAGAAATTCGTTTTGCTCAGAAAAATCTTTTGCAATGGACGAAGAAGCAAACTGTTTCAACACCGATGTTTTTGTTTGGCGCAAAATCCTACGTACAATATGAACCACTCGGTGTGAGTTTGATTATTGCGCCTTACAACTATCCTGTGTATTTGGCGCTCGCACCTTTAGCTGCGGCATTGGCGGCAGGAAATTGTGCGATCTTAAAACCTTCCGAATTCACACCGAACACCAGTCGTTTATTAAAAGAACTTCTCACTGAATCTTTTGAAAAAACGCATGTCAGTGTTGTTCTTGGTGGAGCTGAAACCAGCCAAGAGCTTTTGCGGATGCCATTTGATCACGTGTTCTTTACAGGCTCGACCGCAGTCGGCAAAAAAATCGCTGAAGCTTGCGCTAAACACCTTGTGCCGGTGACCTTGGAACTCGGTGGTAAGTCACCCGTGATTGTTGATGCCAGTGCTGATCTTGATGTCGCTGCTGAAAAAATCGCATGGGGTAAATTCGTTAATGGCGGGCAAACTTGCGTTGCTCCTGATTATGCTTTTGTTCATGAACACGTTTACGGCGAATTCATTGAATTGCTTGGAAAGAAAATTGCGAAATTCTTTGGCAAAACTCCTGAAGAAATAAAATCGTCTGCACACTTTTCGCGGATGATTCACCCAGCGCACGCGACTCGGCTTTCACAAAACTTAAAAGAAACCATCGCACAAGGTGCGGAAGTTTTAATTGGTGGTGAAATTGACGAAGCCACTGCCTACGTGGCACCCACGGTTATTACAAAAGCCAATTGGAACTCCCCACTCATGCAAAGTGAGATTTTTGGTCCCATCTTGCCAGTGATTCGTTATAAAGAGCTTTCTCAAGCTCTGCACACGATCAATGAACATGATAAGCCCTTAGCACTTTATCTTTTTTCGCATGACAGTTTAGATGTTGAACGCATTTTGACGGAAACTTCATCCGGTGGTGTTTGCATTAACGACGTGGTTGTTCACCTCACTAATCCTAATCTGCCTTTCGGTGGCGTGGGCGCCAGCGGCTATGGGAAGTACCATGGCTTTCATGGCTTTAAAGCCTTCTCGAATGAAAAGGCCGTGCTTCATCAACGCTCGCCATTCAAGCTGCATCGTTTGATTCAGCCTCCGTATGATCTTGCAAAAATTGATTTCCTTAAAAAGCTGTTCCGATAGCACAAAGCTTGCTCCCTCCTCCTTCGAGTCCGGCGTTTTCGTATAGACGCTATAGGACCCTCTATAGGAGATTTGAAATGGGAAGCTGTACAAGCTTTAGACATCTGCGTGCGCTCGCGGTCGCAAGCCATTTAGCTGTACTTTTAACTGTGCTTTTAGCAGCACCGTTCGCCTCCGCTCAAAACGCCTGCTCGCACATCTTCTCGACGCCCCTCACTGCCGAAGTGATGGATCTAAAAGTCACGGAGCTTGCACGATTGAAGTTGCGCCTTAATCAAGACGCTACTTCCGGTGGCGCCCCCAATGTCCTTTCAAAAAAGCTTCAAGCTGACTTTACATCCTCGTTTCATGAACTCCTCCAGCACTCAGGACTTTCCGAAAAAGCATTTATGGATTTAGTAAAAAAGAAAGTCGCTGAAGTTCAAGGTAAAGTAGATGATTTAGTAATTGATGGTGCGCAAATTCGTACTCGCCAAGAAAGCATCGCGCCAAAACAACGCAATGAAATTAAATTGAAAAAAACCTCTGCGATCCCAATCGAATGGAGCGATAAGTTTTATAGCTTTGGCGTCGTTTCTGCTGCGAAAGAGCTGTTTTACGTTGATAAAACAAATTACAAATCTCAGAAATTGAAATCCCTCAACATTAACTCAGGGAAGCACTCACTGATTTTTGATGGCGATATCGTCCTTGCCGAAACCACTGTCGACGGTAAAAGTCTCATGTTCCTTGATAAGAGTTGGATTCTCCATATTCTCGACACTCAAACCGGCACCTTTAGTCACGAGGTTAAACTAGACACCAAAGATGTGACACCTCGATCCGACTTTGATGACTTCATGGGTATAGACATCTCACCGGCGGGTGATCGCGTTGCACTTGCAGGAAACTTCATCGTCGTTTTCGATTTAAAAACAGGCCATAAAATTTCCGTCACAGATGGGAAGGCTCAATGGAGTCAATACATCAAATGGGTTCGCTTCGTCGACAATGAGCGAATCACTTTTGCATCCGACACTCACGTTTTCATGTACGATATTTTCCTTGGACAACGTACCGATGTGAAAATGAATCAAAAAGGTGAAGCCGTCCAGGGCGTGGAAGTTTCTTTAGATAGACAATCCATCAGCGTCGTTACGACTGTGAATCGTTTTACATATGATCTCAACTTAAATGAAACAGCGCACACAAAGAGTAATGGCCAATATGCACAGTTCATTCGCGTCCCGACATATGCAAGTTTGGGATTTGAAAAACCAGCTGGCGAAAAAGGACCGCGTATGTACGAACAAAAATCTCAAGCCGAAGTATTCGATTTCGGAAAATCTTACGATTTCAATAATTTTGAAGACAGAGCTTTCAGAGGTCATTTCGATGCTTCCGCTAGTACACTGCACATTATCGTACTTGAAAGTGGAAAATTCCGCTTAGATCTTTGGGAGCAATAGTTTTGAAATTTTCGCGGACCGTTCTTCAGCTTAAGTTCAAACTTTTGGCAATGACCATGCTGGCTTCATTGAGCGCCACCGCATGGGCTCAGATGAAGTGCTCAGATGTATTCACAGGTATTCAAGGCGCTGTCGTCTCATCCCAGCTGATCACAGAGCTCGCGCGAATGAAAATTCAAGTCGACACGTTACAGGTCACAGGTGGCGCTGAGGACTCAGCGGAATTTTCTGTATTGCGCATGGAATACGATCGTTTATTTCAAACTTTACTCAGCAGCTCACAAATGAGCGAGAAAGCCTTCCGCGAAACTATAAAAGAATCTATTCGCAAGATTCAAAACGAAAATAATAAAACTGAAAATAAAGAAGCAGAAGCACGTAAAGTCGAAATCGAACATATTTCAAAAGCGCCCGTTTACTACCAAACTGACGTCATCTCTTTGGACTTTGCTAAAAACTGGAAGTTCGCAACTTCTAAAGTTTCTGATGCAGGAGAAGTTCTTTTCATCACCCCGAAAAGAGATCTCATCTCATTCAATATTAACTCGAGAGATCAGAAAACCATTTTGCACTTACAAACTTCAAATGCCCAGTTCATGCCAGATGGGAAGCACGTCGCTGTATTGGCCTTTGACCGCCACCTCAGTGTTTACGATCCTCAATCAGGTAAAAAGGTCCACGAAGTGAAGCTCGACATCAATGTTTTCATGAACCGCAATGATGGTCGCGATTTTTCTAAGATGGAGTTTTCACCAGATGGTAAAACCCTCGCCTTCTCGGGCGACAATATTGTTTTCTTTGATGTTCAGACTGGCAAACTCATCAACGCAGATCCCGTGATGTCTGTACCGACACGCCTGCGCTATATTTCTAATAATGAAATCCTCTATGTGCAGGGTTATCGAATCATCAAACATAACATTCAAACAAATCAAAAAGAGCGTTATGAAGTGGGCACTTCTTTGATTTACGATTTTGAAGTATTCCAGAACAACACTCGCGCTGCGATTTTCAGTGCTAACAGCAACAAACACGTTATCGACACTCAGAAAATGACTCTGATCGATCAAGAACCTATTAACCGCGAAATTTTCGGCAGCCTACAAAGAATGGCCGCCGACTCCGATTTCTCATTCGTGCGCACTGGCAACCTAAGCACATTGCGCCTTTATGATATGGGTCAGAACCTTCCTGTTTTTGAATTCAAAGATGATCAGAAAGACGCGTCCACCGTATTTCTGGATCGCACAGGCGCAACTGCTTTATTCCGCAGACAATCTCTAGGAAAAGAAACCCTGCAAGTTTGGAGAATCAAATGATGCAGAAAATCCTACGGGTATTGCGCTGGTCGATCCACTTTTATTTAAGCGCTAATATCTTATCCTGATCACCGACGATCCATAACAGATCGTTCAAGCAAATCGTATCTATAGAGTCAGGATTTAAGATACGACGACCTTCACGCTCAATCCCCACGACCAAGCCATGCGTTGATTCACGCAAACCTGATTCACGAATGCTCTTACCCAGGAATGGCGACTCGTCAGTAACAAGATACTGTTCAAGTGAATATTCACCTAAATCTGTCGGTGGCATAAACGGCACGCCATCTCCCAGCTCGATAAACTTTTTAAATGCGACAAGCTGCTCATCTGTCCCGATCACCGAAATACGATCATGAGGCATCAATGCTTCATCACGACCCGGTGCTGTGATTCTGATTTTCCCGCGTTCGATCAAAGCCACTGTTACGCCGAATTTTTCACGGATTGAAAGACCTATCAAAGGCTTCCCAACATACTGGGCTTCGGCTGGAACGAGAAACTCTGTGATATGTGCGTCCCATGGCGCTAACGCCTTCGTGCTTTTCTTCGTATGCTTTTTCTCTGCATCGTCTCGGAAGTTGGTCAAGAATCGATTTTCAAACCACTGATAGATGTCTTGTAATCGCTGAGATAAAACGTAACCAACAACGATAACCATCCATGCTGTGATCGCGAGCGCCCATTTGATCGGTACAAATTGAGCGACCATGGCGCTCAGTAAACCTATCGCCACAGCCATACGAGAAATGATAAAGACATAGCTATGTAAAGTCTTTTCTCCGTCAGCAATGAGAAGTTCAAAGTTACGTGTTTTACCAAACGCAATCGCCCACAAGAACGGTGCACTTAATAGCAAAGTCAGACTAAGCGTGATCAGCTTCGCTGTGCCTTCCGCCATTTGTCGCTCGAGGAAGAATGGTAAAAACACCCGCGCCATCACCAAGAACACAGCAATGACGACAACAGCATTTAAAATGATTTTCGTTAAATAAGCGCGCAACTGATCACGCCACTCTTTGTTCGCAGCAAGCGAAAAGGACGTCATGCTGTAGCGTTCAAGCGATGCTAAAACTTCTGGAGGCAAATTCTTTTCTAAGAAATTAGAAACTGTTCCGGCGGAGCGAATCATGTAAGGCGTTGTAAATGCCGTCATTACGGATACTGCCACAGCCAACGGATACAATGTTTCGTCGATGACTTTCAATTTCAGACCCAAAGTCGCAATGATGAATGAGAACTCACCAATTTGCGCTAGACTCATTCCCGATTGAATCGAAAGCTTCAACGTTTGCCCGGCCAGTAACGAACCCAATGTCACTGACAATGTTTTACCAATGATCACGACCGCACTTAACAGCAAAATAATTTTCCACTGCATCGTCAGAACGTGCGGATCAATCAACATCCCCACGGAAATAAAAAACACGGCAGAGAATAGATTCTTAATCGGTTTTACCAGATTATGAATACGTTCACCTTCGATCGTCTCTGCTAAAATAGAGCCCGTGATGAACGCCCCAAGAGCAGAGGAAAAGCCTACTTCCGTTGCGAATACGACCATCATCAAACACAAACCGACCGCAACGACGAGCACAGTTTCTTCAGATAACAATTTCTGCGCGCGTTTTAAGAACGATGGCAGGATGAAGATTCCCGTTACGAACCAAATCGCCAAGAAAAAGGCCAGCTTCATCATGGATGAAAGCATTTCCATGCCGGCAAAATCCCGGGTCAATGCGACGGTTGTCAGCAATACGAGCAATAATACCGCGACCAGATCTTCGATAATCAAAATACCAAAGACGACGCCCACGAACTTCATATTCATGAAGCCAAGTTCTTCAACGGTACGTAAAATAATCGATGTCGACGAGATGGCTAAGATACCACCTAAGAACAAACTGTCCATCTGGTTCCAGCCTAAGAATTGCCCTGTCACATAACCAAAGCAAATCATCAAACTGATTTCGACGATGGCCGTGATCCCAGCGGAACCACCGACTCTTAACAGTTTTTTAAAACTGAATTCTAGACCTAGTGCAAACAACAGAAAGATAACACCGATCTCTCCCCATAACTGGATGCTGTCGATTCCCACAATTGTCGGAAAAAATGAAGTTTTGGGACTGACCAAAAAGCCTGCAACCAAATAACCCAGTACAACCGGTTGGTTTAAGCGTTTAAAAATAAGAGTGACGATGGCAGCGGTGCCAAGAATCAGGGCGAGGTCAGAGATCATCGAAGGAAGACTATGCATGATCCATTATGACCTGAAGATAAAGCGACGCTCAAATAAAAAAGCGGACCTCTGTTAAGAGATCCGCTTTTGAAATTCTAAATATACCGAACTAAGTCCTACTCCAGCGAAGTCGGAGTGTAGACAAGCTATTGTTGTGCTTTAGAAGCAGCTACGGCAGCTTCAGCATTCACAAGACCAGCACCATACTCATTAGCCGTGTTAGGACCCAATGGTTGAGCTGTTGATTGCAAGATTTGTTTTACTTGCGCAGGAAGAAGAGCTTTGTTCGTCGCCTTCATAAGAGCTACTACACCCGCTACGTGTGGAGTTGCCATTGAAGTACCATCGAATGCTGAGTAATCAGTCGCGATAGTTTGAAGAGTTGCTTTTACTTCTTTACCTTGAGCCAACAGACCAACGATTTCGTTACCAGTTGTTTGTTCGATCATGAACACACCTACTGGCAACACTTGACCACCTTCAGTCAAAGCACCTTTGATCAAACCAGGAGCGTTGTTGTAAACAACCACACCAGCTGCACCCGCTTTGATAGCGTTAGCTACTTTGTCAGCGAAAGTGATTTCACCGCGAGATACTAGAGCGAATTTGCCTTTAACATCAACTTTAGCAAAATCATCTACTTTACCCAAACCAGAGTTCACAAGAACGTTCGTTTCTGGGTTCAAAAGTTCTTTTGCACCTTGGAAAGTCGTTGAAGTTACTTTTGCAGTTCTTTGACCTTCAATGATCGATACTGCTGATTCACGACCAGAACCTTGTGGTACAGAAGAAACAACTGCAACACCTGGAGCTACGATCGCCAATTCAGGACCCCATTGAGAGAAGTCTGCTTTTTTCAAAGAAGAGTCTACTGCACCGACAGCGATAACTGTTGGCAAAGCTGCTGGGAAAGAAACTTTCGGAGTGCCGCTGTTACCAGAAGCTGCAACGATAGTGATACCCGCTTTATCAGCTTGAGAAACTGCTGCTCTCTCGCCTGGAGTTGACCAACCGCCACCCAAAGACATAGAGATCACGTCTACTTTTTCTTGGATACCCCAGTTGATACCTTGAGCGATAGAGATGTTCGAGCAACCGTTCTCAGAACATACACGACCCATCAAGAATTTAGCTTTAGGAGCAACACCTGTGAAACCAGTTGCATCGATAACACCAGCGATTGTACCCGCTACGTGTGTACCGTGACCAACTTGGTCTGCGTAAGGATATGGAGAGATATTGTCGCCAACGAAGTCTTGGCCTTTTTCGAAATTAGCTTTCAAAGAAGGATGTTCTTGGTCAACACCTGTATCAAGGATCATAACGCGAGCGCCTTGACCTTTTTTAGATGCAGTCCAAGCAGCTGGAGCTTTGACAGCCATGATACCCCATGGAGTACCTGCTTGTTGTTTCCACTTAGCAGCGCGTGCTTGTGGAGTTGCCAACCAACCTTTAACTGGAACTGGAGCTTCATGGAAATATTCTTTTTCTACGTAAGCAACAGAAGGATCTGCTTGAAGACGTTCAACTTCAGAATCTGAAGAAGCAGAAATAACCAAAGTATTCAAATTTTCCAAGCTGTCCTCAACTGCACCGTCTACATTAGACAATGGCGCATTTGCAGAACCACCCAATTTGAAGCCTTTAAGTGCATAAGCACCTTTTGCTTTGTAAGTTGCGTTCGCAGTTTTGAAAGCTTCTTTGTCCTTCATGATAACAAGAACACGTTGGCTTTGTGCGTTTGCAGTCCCTGCAACCAATAACGTTAAAACTAGTGCTGACAACAAGTTACGTTTCATGGATTTAATCCCCCCAATTATCCTTGGAATCTATCTATTAGATTCCGATGCAGGGGAGTTCATTTCAGTTTGTAATTTTTTTCAAGAAAGTTTTCGTACACTTTTTAAAATAATTTTGAACACGAAAAAGTGAAATTATCTGTCATGCAGCGGTTGGTTCCAAAGTGGAACCCCAGTTCAAATTTAGAACCACTTGGGGCTCTACTATAATTAAACGTTATACCAGCGATGTTTTTAACGCGCAGACACTGCACAAAATTAAATCACAGAAAATAACGCTACGCGATTTGAAATCTACTTGAAGCGTTCAAGATAAAGCCCAACGGGTTTGCCCAACCACATTGCTGATTGCGTGTGATCGTAAAAATCATCGCCCGTAAGCTCATGAACAAGCACATCTAAATGTCTTCGCTCTTTCATCAACCACAATACGACGTCAGTGAATTCTTCTTTTGGAAAATTCATTTCAAACATCGGCAAAGGATGCGGGCCGATCGGCTCTGGAATCAACTCACCCGTAAAAACTTTTTTGCCAGGGAAAGCCGCATGGGCTTTTGCATGCAACTCTTTGGCAAATTCTAAATCTGTTGCCGCAAAATAAATATGCGCATCAAATTCGCGAGGAAAGTCTTTCGGAATAATCTCAGAGTTATAATGATAAGAACGCGCGGTCTTCATAGAAAGTGCTATTTATTGTCGCCCGAATGAAAATACGAGTGGCACTTCATGGGAAGTCAGCTGCCCGTCTTTTGAAGTGTAAACATCGCGGAAATTCGTAGGATGCGGCTCTTGAAGTGAAACTTGTGGCGCGTTGATATCGACACCAGAGCCACAAATGAAGTCATTGCCTTTAGGTTCGAAAAATTCTTTGCAAGAATTCAAACTCAAAAACGTTTTCACTCTCGCATCGTTATTCTTCGCACAGACTTCTTGAGTATCTAAGCAATCACGGCCTACCCACGAATAGTTGTAATAGTAAAACACCGCAAGATAAAATGCGAGAAGTCCAAGGAAAGCCGCGCCTGCAACAATACCGAACGCCGCCAAGAATGAAGATTTTGATTGAGTCTTAACTTGAGTCTTTGCCATGCACGGAACCTAATTCTTTTCCGTGCAGAAGGCAATGACGGACACAAATGACTTATTAATGAGAACTTGCCGCGGGAGCTTTGCGATCCCCTACTGGCAATAAGAACGTCCACGGGCGTGATAAGAAGCGTTTCAACACCGCTTGGACGATGGCGCGTTGTTGTGATGTATTGACGTTACGAGCTCTGACAGCCACGAATAATGCGAGTGCAAAACTCACTGACACGTTGAGTGTACCGATAATCATCACACCAACAACGGAGCGCCAGAAGAACCCAGTCGAGACAATATCATATCCCAACACCGGCAAAGCCGCACCCATCGTACCGGATGACAGCGTCACGTGGCGCACGTCTAATGGTAAACCTAAGAATTTCATAATCTCAGGCACCATTCCGAGCATGATACCAAGGGAAATATTACCGGCCAAGCCCGAAGCATTTTTCTCAAAGAACAATGCCACTTTGCGAGCACCGACTTTACTAAGCCCCGCACGTAACAAAGGACTGCGTGAAAGCGACTTTCTTAAACCGTAAAACGCAAAAAAGTTATCGGCCCATCCCGCAGCAAGGCTGGATGAGAAAAGTAAAATTCCTGTGAACGCTGCATAGATGAACGATGGTCCTAAGATGTCGACTGAGTGAAATGCATATACTGCTTTTTCATACGACATCACATGACGACCAAAAACCATGTTCACAAGGAGATCGATAAGCAACGCTGTCGGCACAACAAAAAGAACGTTACCGAATACCGATGCCACCTGCGAACGAATGATATACGTCACTTCATCAACGAGATTGTCCATCCCCGCTTCTGTGTTCACTTCATTCATTTTTGCTGCCAAGGCAGGAGCAGTCATTGCGGGCTGTTTTGTTCCCAGCGTAAAGCCTGCTAAGTGAATAATCACAAAGCTGACGGCATAGTTGATCGAAGCAAAGAAGCCTTCAAAGAACGCCGACATACCCATTGCTAAAATTAAAACCTTTGCATAGACGGTAAACGCCGTAATAACACCACCGCCACCGGCCGCTTGAACCATTTTGCGGTATTCAGTTTTAGTACGAGTGATGTAGTGCTCACCCGTCTCAGCCGCTCGTTCAACAACTTTACGCGACAGCATTTGGATGTTTTGCGCAAGCAAGCTCGAAACACGACGCAAACCATGATTGTCGTACACAATGTGGGCCAAGAAAGATAAGATCTTTTTTGGATCTGGTTTTTCATTGATCAGAATTTCGACCAGATTGTCGATACGGTGAATGTAAGAATTCAAACGTTCAATCTGGAAGACGATCGCAACACTCACACCGTATTCATCAAGATGCTTGTAGACTTGACGAACCTCACGGCGACATTCCCACAACAGCAGTCTAAATTTAGATGCCTTTTCAAAGAAGAGATCACGCTGTCCACTGTTGAGGGCTGCGATGAATTCTTCCATACCTTGAACAAGCGTATAAAAAGCGGTTTCGCGGAAATGAGGTTTATCCAAACGATGACGAATCGCTGGCGACAAACCAATCGCACGAGTTTGAATAACCATGTATAACAAAGCGTCTTCAAGATCGGGCTTTAAACGATTCCAATTTGCTTCTTCAGGGCTGATTTCGTAAGAAAAAAGTTCGACGATTTTATCAAACGTCGGAACATCGATGGATGCCAACCATGAAGGATCTTTTTCGTCAGGGAACAACGCCCAGAACAGATGTCCGAGATCTTCTTCAAATGGAGGATCCGGTAACATTTTTCTCAGAATACGATCCCACATCTCTCCGAGTAAACCAATGTCGTGTGGCAACCCCGTCTCAGTGAAAAGCTCAATGCCTGATACTTGCGAAATCGTTGCGCGCAAAATATGGGCAACTTCTTTTTTCCAATGTGGATTGCGATCCAAAACCATTAACAAAAACCGCAAACGCGCTGTCGGAACGCGACCTGCTTCTTTTTCTAATTCTTTATCCGCTTTTTTCTCATAGCGAATCCACGCAAGCAGGCGTACTAACCAACGCAGTTTTTCATCGAGTGTCGTTTGCGCAGAAGCTTCGTTGAGTAAAACATCCAGGTCACTCTTAACTGTGGAAGTTCTTTTATAATCTCGGAAGCGATTCAAGATGGAACGAAGTTGATTAGCCATAGGCTGGATTTTAAAGGGCGCATGGCAGTAAAGGAAAGACGCAATGCACTTTAACAGACCTGGACCTATGTCATAGTACAAAAACAATACGCATCATTGCGGGATTCCTCCACATTCTTACAAACATTGAATTCCATAATTTAGGTCAAGGCAGCAATTAAGCGTGTTAAAATGAGGAATTATGGCAACCATCTTTTTACTTGAAGACGATCCGGTACTTGGCAAAGCAATCCAACTGCAACTTGAGCTTGAATCTCACCGTGTGCGTTGGGCGCAGTCCCTCACAGAAGCAAAAAAAGTTTTCGCATCCAACTCTGATGCAGATATCTTTTTGCTCGACGTGAATCTCCCCGATGGAACTGGCTATGATTTTTGTCAGTGGCTCAGAGATGATGGAGTATCTACTCCCATTGTATTCCTGACTGCACGCACTGACGAAGAGAGCGTCGTGAAAGGTTTTGAACACGGTGCAAATGATTATATTCGTAAACCTTTCAGCCAACGTGAACTCAATGCGCGCATCAATAATCAACTTTCTGATACCAAAGGTGAATTGGATGTTGTTCGTTATGCGGGTTTGTCATTGATTCGCAATCAGCAAATTCTAAAACGTGGCGATACCCTGTTGAAACTGAACCGTCGCGAATTCGAAATCCTGACGGTCCTGTTTGAAAAAGCCGAAGTTATTGTTACACGCGAACAGTTGATTGGTGGTCTTTCAGCGGCCGACGAAATCTTTGATCGCACCGTGGATTCCCACATCAGCCACATTCGTGCAAAACTTCAGAAGAACGGTTTTTCTACCGTTAAGATTAACTCTGTCTATGGACAAGGTTATCGTCTCGAGAAGGTATCATGATCACAAAGCCGCTATTTAGAAGGAACTTTTTTGTATTCTCTGCCTTCATCTTAGTGGCTATCTTTATTGCATTCGCTTCGACATTTATCATCATGAGTTTTGAGCGCAAAGAGCATGAACGCAATATGGCTAACCGCCCGGTTCCTAAACCGGCTGAGATGATGTATCGCATGTTCGAACAAATGGATGCCGATCCTTTTGCATCCGTTAAAAAACTTCGAATCGCGTTGAGTGAAGATGTCTTCTTCAACGTGGATCTCGTAAATGCTAAAGGCGATAGTTTAATTGAGCATGGCGAAAAAGTTTTGCCTGATGAATTATCGGCAGAACAACTCGCAACGCTTAAAACTAAACCTGTTTCTCTTGGTGAAAGAGAAATGGGCCCTCCCCGTTTGCAAATCTTTAAAACAAAATCCGATGGCATTTTCTTTGTTGTGAAAATGCGAGGCAATGGCCCGCCTCCTGGTGGTGGCCCTCCTAATGGTGGTGGCCCTCCTAATGGTGGTGGTCCTCCTCCTCCTCGTGGAGAGATGAGACCTCACGGAGATATGCGCCCTCCTCCAATGATGCCTCCGCCTGGAATGGGTGGAGGTCCGAATCCATTAATTATCACAGTTATTGCACTTGTGGCGTGCGTATTAATCTCTCTAGGAATCGCTTTGTTCTATCAATTTAATAAATACAAAGTGCGCGCGACGGAAGCCTTTGAAGTTCTCGCTGAACTCAAACACGGCAATCTTGCTGCGCGTATGCCGGCGAAACGCTTTGACGAGCTGGCACCACTAGTTAGTTCATTCAACTTGATGGCTGATGATCTTGAACGCATGGTTGAGAACTTGCGTAAATCAGATCACGCTCGACGACAATTGTTGCAAGATCTTGCTCATGACTTACGCACGCCACTGGCGTCGTTAAAAACTTTCTTGGAGATCCTAAAAAATTCTTCAGCAAAGATGACTCCAGAAAAACGTGAAGAAGTGATAGTATTGTGTTTCTCAGAGGTCGAGTATTTCGGTCGTTTGGTCGAAGACTTATTGTTCCTCGCTCAAATCACGGAGCCCAAATATTCTCTCGGGACTGAAGAGATTGTTTTGAGTCACAAGATCGAAGAGCAGCTCAACGTGTTTAAACATCGCTACCCTGCTTTGCAATTCGTCTTCAATGTGGAACCAGGGCTTGAAGTCCAAGCTGTTTCCGGTGATCCACAATTGCTCGAACGATTACTACGTAACAGCTTTGAAAACTCGTCTTCATTTGCGAATTCAAAAGTTGTTATTAGTTATGTATCAGTCGGCGACAAGCTGCAAATCTCTGTGCTTGATGACGGCCCTGGCTTCTCTGAAGAAGCACTCAAAGAGTTCGGTCAAAAGAAATCACGTCGTACGCTATCTGCGGATGCTCACAATCAACGCATCTCAGTCGGTATCGGCTCTGTGATTATGAAAGAGATTCTCGAACTTCATGGTGGTCAGCTTTCCGCCTCGAACGTCTCATCTGAGAACAGAATCCTCGGTGGGCGTGTCACTTTGACTCTTCCGAAAGCGTAATTCGCTCCGGCTACATTTCGTCTCAACTCCATAATCAACCAACATTTGAGACCTATCCTTTAATCACTAACAAAGGATGGGTCTATGAAATTCGGGATTTTTTTCTTCGGCTTAGCATCGATGATGGCGTTCGGTGCTTCGGCACAGGCCCAGACAATGCAATGGGGCTCTGGTCAATGGGGCGGCATGCAACAATGTCCTTATCAAACTTCGATGGGACAAGGTTCGCAATCTCCTAACGACGGCCTCGACGATATTCGCAAAGAAATCGTGCAAGCCCAAAAAGATCTAAAAGAAAAACAAAACGGCCAAAAGAAACTCGATAAAGAAGTCGCTCGCGCAGAGAAAGATATTTCTGATGCACTCGAGACCGATCACGCTGACTTTATCATTCAACATCTTTCGAATCGCTTCTCTTGCGGAGAATACGACATGCCTCAACAAGAAAGTGCTGACGAACCCGAGATGATGGTTGCTGGTGATGAAGGTGGTAAACCCGTTCGCGCCAAAGCCGATAAGAAGAAAATGTCGACAAAACCTTTCGCGAAACAAGACTGGGCTGAATACTGCACTGATGGTGGCGTCGCAGTTTCTGTTTGTGACAATGCCGCTTATCGCGTTGAAGGTGGCACTCGCTCTGCTGCTGATAAATGTAAAAAAGGAATCTCTGCTTACAAAAAATCTTATTCTCAATCTCAAAAGATCGCGACTGAAATAGATCGTTTGAAAGATAAAATTGAATCTTTAAAACAAGACTACGCGGATGCGCGCGACACTTCCTCGAGTGATCGCCAAATGGGTATCGCTGGTGGCGGCGGTTACAACTCTGGCACTGAAGCTGAAGACTGCGAAGAATGCCGTCGTATGGGCAACGGTGGCCAATCAGGTTCTGGCACCAACTGGGCGAATGTTGCTGCTAACGGTATCACGGCTGCGGTTGCAATGGGACTTGGCTATTCAATGAATAAACAAATCGTTAACGCCAACCAAGAGCTCGGCTTCCCGACTCAAAATCTTTATCCATCATGGGGCTACGGTCTGCCTTACGCGCAACAAGCTTTGTATGGTGCGATCAGTGGCATGACGGGACAAGGATCTTTCGGTTGCGGTGGTGGTGCTACGGGTGGCATGTCTGCTGGTGGTGCTTTCGGATATCCTTCGTCAATGATGATGGGTATGAATGGCATGGGCAGCATGGGCTCTATGGGTGGCGGCATGTACATGAGTGGCATGACTCCATGGGGAATGAACGGCAACATGGGTATGGGTATGGGCGGAATGGTTTCGATGGGTGGTCTCATGAATGGGATGAGTCCGTACGGAACAATGATGGGCTCTATGATGGGTAACTCAATGATGGGCACCATGATGTCAAATCCTTATGGCATGATGATGGGTTCAATGACTGGCATTGGTGGCTTAATGAGCATTGGTGGCATGACGGGTTATGGTTCGCTCATGGGAGGCTACGGCTCTTTAATGGGTGGAACGATGATGGGTGGAACCATGATGAGTGGTTACGGTTCTCTGATGAGCGGTGGCATTGGAACCCTGATGAGCGGCGGCATTGGAACCTTAATGAGCGGTGGCTCAATGATGTCGAGTCAATACTACTCACAAATGTCTTCGCTTCAGTCTGAGATGAACAGCCTTGCGATGCGTATGCAGATGATTCAATCAGGTTATTACTCTGGCTATGGCAGCACTGGCAGTTTGACGAGTGGTTACTCAACAGGACTTGGAACTTCACTCTACAATTACGGTTCTTTGAGCTCAACAACGGGGCCCATTCCAGTGGGAATCTCTTCTGGCGGAACAATTTATCAAGAAAGATAATCGTTGTTAAAATGGAGTGAAGAGATGTCGCGATCTCTTCACTGTCTAGGTCTCGACCTCTTGCGAATCGACAATCCCTTTCAAATTCTTCATTTCACTTTTCACGCGACCGGGCGGACACTAAGGGCATCGGGGGTCGTTATGAAAACATTTATTATCGTTGCACTCATGGCATTTGCGACAAGCTCATGGGCGATCGACACAAGCTCTATGCAAAAATCTGCAGAAAGCATGAAAGCTCAAACAGAAACTATGCGCAAAGATATCATGGCCAAATGTGTGCAAGTGAAAAAATCAGAAGCTACTTGTACAGAGCTGATGAAGCAATGTCCGGACAATACAAAACTACAAATGTGTATGAATGAAAAAATGGGAGTCGCTACGCACTAGCTGCTCCTTGCACCCAGAAAACCAGTCGAAGCGATTCGGCTGGTTTTCCTCCTTACTTACTCCGATAAAAGTATCTTAAACTTTCGGGAATAAACCATCACGGTTCTTGATCAACTTCTTCAACCAAGCAATAAAACTGTCTTCAGGACCTGGCAGACGCTCTCTGACAATTTTGCCGTCTCTATGCAAACTCTTAATCGCAACGTTCACGCCTTTTTCACTCTCGGGCGTGTGCGCGAATTTAATTCCGTAACCAGTGCCTTCAGGACGTGGCGCTTTATAAACAACTTCTCCAGCGACAGCCACTTTCGTGCCTTCATATGTCCAACTGACATTTACTTTATCGCCTTCTTCCATCACAAATGATGGGAAAACAAAAAGTCCACCATCAGAAAGATTCGTGATCAAAACGCTACGCTCATTAATGAAGCCTTCATTATTAAAATGATACCGAGGAGCCGCTTCCCACCAACGCAAACGTGGATCCATATAAATCTTTTGAACTGATGGAACAAAGAAGTAAGCAACAACTAAAAGATCGATCACAAGAATCGCAACGACCAAGCCAGCCGTCGTCCAATTCAAGCTCGTGGACAAGCTATACAAATTAGAGCAAAACAAAATCACGATACAACTAAGATACGCTCCATAGCTCCAGCGACGACAGATATAAATAAAAATACCCGCCAGAATCGGAACGATCACATACAAAAACATGAACTGCGGTGGCAGCACATGAAACCAATAATTCCATTGTTCAAGTAAAGTGCGATTTGAGCGAATTGCATTGAGAACCAAGTTGCCAATTGGTGCTAGGATGTGAAGCAAAGCGAGAACAACAAGAGGCCAAGGTTTAATTTTCATATATGCATTGATGATAGAAATAGAGCCGAGACTCTGCAAGGAAAAGTTTTTTAGTGAAACTCAAGATCTTATGTTACGGGTGCTTCTACTTTGCGCATCGGTCGCAATTTCCACGAACCGATCGCAATGAGCGCAATGCCCGCAATGGACATGGCCGCAGTTGTAGTTGAAAACCTCGCGATAGCTCCCCATGTGACTGCACCGAGTGCCATCCCTGCATAGAACACAGTGAAGAATGCTCCCAACATCGTCGCCTTCAAATGAGACTTGCTTGAGATTTGTCTCGTACTCATATTCATTAACGTTGCAAGAACGATCCACCCGATTCCCGCCATGAACATACCAACGCTCATCAATTTAAAACCTTGAGCTGCACCAATTGCGAGCACTCCCGCTGCATAGATGAGGTAAGAACCACCGAGTGATCTGTGCGTTTTCCCTGGCAACATGATTTTATCAGACAACAATGCACTCACGCAGGCACCGAGTCCCAAGAATGCTAGAAGCGATCCGTACTCAAGCGAACCCAAACTCAGCTCCACGCGTCCTCGAGTTGGATAAAGTGCCCACAATGCCGATGCAAAGAATGTGACCAAGAAAATTTCTGCCCACAATTTGAAATTCGATAAAGAGAAAACACTCACCCACTCAGACTCTTTGATCACGACAGGTGTTTCAGGTTTTACTTCCTGAACGGGCCAGCGATAGAAAAACACAATCAAACCCAAGTACGACATGCTATTCACGGCGAACGCAGCATGGGGACCAAACGCACTCAAAATCCCACCACCCATGGTAGGGCCGAGCACTCTGGTAATATTAATTCCCATATAGTAAACGAGCACCGCAGACGCTTGCATCGATGTCGGCACAAGATCCGCTAACACCGATTGAAACGCGGGGCCTGTTAAAGCAAAGCCAATCCCTGCTAATAGTGCTAACCCCAAAACCGTGACGGCAGTCGCTTGATCCGTCCAAACGACATAAGCCAAAAGCACGGCCGCCGAAAACATCATACCTTGAGCAACCAATAAAACTTTTCTTCTATGACCTTGATCGGACCACAAGCCCGAAGGAATACTGAGGAAGAGAACAGGCAAGCTGCTTGCGAATGAAAGCAGTGAAATGACAAGCGGAGAAGTCGATAAATGTGTCATCACCCATGAAGCGGCGACATCTTGAATCCAAGTTCCAATATTCGACAAAAATGCACATATCCAAAAGGCACGATAAACAGGAACTTTAAGAGGTGACCAGACTGACTCATTCATGACAAGAAAAGCATACTAGGAAATAAATTTGCGGCAAGGCCTGAGTTGCTCAAAAATTGAATTATAGAGATGCGTGCTTTCCAGAACTTCCAAGGAGGCTGCTATGAAAATCTTAACTCGACTCTCCACTGCCTTAGTTCTTAGCATTTTTGCTGGTGTGAGTGCGGGGGCGGCTGTCTCGGATGCGATTTCTGTGAAGCGTGTCGCTTATGCCGAAAATGTGGCGCCGGAGTCCAGTAACACCAACGTTCAGCGCTTGCAAAATCCAAAAGCTGTTTCTGCGGTTAAAAAAGCTACTCAACCCATTGAGCTCGTTGTCACCGACGATCCCCGTTCGTTGGATTCTAAATATTATTACTATAATTTTGGCTCGGTGACGGTTCACTATCGTGAGTCGGCGGACTTTGTGTTCCGCAATCGTAGCTCCAGTTCCGTATATTTTAATAACATCACTGTTTCAGGAAGCGCTTATCGTGCTTATTCGGGATGTCCCTATCGTTTGAGTCCGGGTAGTAGCTGCGTGACTCGTGTGGATTTCGTTCCATGGTACGAAGGCTATCACTATGGGCGTTTGGGTTTTTGGTATAATGGCGGAAATATTATAATCGATCTGCAGGGCTACGGAAGAAGTTGGTAGTATTACCAAGGTCAATTCGAAGCTTGTTTGCAGTCGACAACTTCGGCGGAGCGTTTCTTCGCCGAAGTTCTTTTTTTGGGGGAGTGTTTTTCCGTCCGTTCTCCTCTTAAAGAAAATCCCGCATCGGCATGCGGTTGCGTTATTCAGATCTCGATTTCGTGGAAATCAATTCATCTACGCAGTTCCTGTTGTGCAAAGTGCATCCATCCATGTGAACGCTGTTTCCCGAGCATCGTGCTCGGGAAAGGTTGGCAGAGAGAAAGCTGATTTAAAATTTCTCCAAAAGGGAAACAAATTCAATCCCACACCTCCCCTAAACCAAAAAAATCAGTCCGAGACAATTCCCTGATCGCCACGATGGCGAGCAGGCAGGCCACTCATGGATGGTTCAACGTCGCGAACCAATCACAGCTACACGAAGCGATTCATTCCAATACCCAGTGAACATCCCATCTTCAAACCAAATCACATGGTTGTTTCTCCGAATTAAAATTCATTTATATTCATTTAAAAATCCCGCATCGGTATGCACTTGCGTTACTATCGATGATGTAATTTAAAATTATTTGGCGTATTTTTCTAATCTCTAAAATTCGCAGTATTCATCGATGTTCAAGATGTTTTTCTAAAATTGATTTTTTCAATTTCGATAGCACCTAAGACTCAATACGCATAATAAAATGAATTTTATGTTTCACTCTCATCCTCCCAAAAAATCTCTCTGAAAAACCCGTGTTATACCTACTTCATATTAAGGAGTTACGAATATGAATTTCGATAACATGACTGATGATGAAGTTGAATTAAGCCTACGTACGAATGTTGCCTCTGAACGAAAGATCCTTCATGTGATTCTCGAACATATTCGCGAAGTAGATTCGCGTGGACTACACCTGAAACGTGCTTTTAGTTCTTTGAAAGAATATCTAATTTCAGAATATGGCTATTCAGGCTCTCCAGCAGATCGTCGCATCGAAGCTGCGCAATTGATGAAAGACGTTCCCGACATCGCAGTGAAAGTTCGCGATGGCGAATTGAACTTAAGTCAGATCGGCGAAGTCCATTATGCGATCAAACAGAAAGAACGAATCTCTCGAGTGAAAGTTACTGTTGAAGAAAAACATGTGTTAATTGAATCAGTCGTAGGCCTCACTACGCGCGAAGCTCAACAAGGACTTTCACTTATACTAGACATTCCCGTTAGAAAATTCGAAAAGGTTCAAGTTCAACAAGATGGTTCAGTTCAAGTTACTCTTTGGCTATCCAAAGATGCATTTGCAAGTTTGAATGACCACAAAGATTCTTGTGCGCAAAAACTGGCGCAACAAAATCAAGAAATCAATCTATCGAACACTATGAATCATATTCTAGAAAAGAAGCACGGTGATATCAGCTCCAACGTTACTGAAACAGAAGAAGCAATTTCAAGTTCAGAGATCATTGCGAAAAAGAAAACCGATACGGTGCCGTTGCGTGTAAATAAAACTCTGACACCGAAAACTCGTAGCTATGTTTTGCAGCGAGATGGGTGCTGCGTTTTTAAAGATCACAAGACCGGGAAAGTTTGTGGGAGTAAATTCACTTTGCAAGCAGATCATATTCGATCTCGTCGTCTTGGTGGAGATCACTCTACTTCTAACTTACAAACACTTTGTGCTCGACATAACCGCTTTAAGTATCAGCAGGAGAAAATTATAGAATGGCAGTTCTTTGGGTGATTGAGATTAGTTGATAACGCAAGTGCATACCGATGCGGGATTTTGGCTCACGGAGTATTGTTGCTGAGTGCTTCGTGCAGCTGTGAGTGCTTTGCGGCGTTGAACCATCCATGAGTGGCCTGCCTGCTCGCCATCGTGGCGATCAGGGAATTGTCTCGGATTGGTTTTTTTGGTTTTGGGGTTGGGAGGGGTTTGCGTTGGAATATTTTTTAACGCATTTGTATACCGATACGGGAGAATCGCCGTCGCTTCGCTTGGCGATTTTTTTTCGTAAGGCTTGGTCCGCTGGCTCTCGCCTACTCTTCCGCTTCGACTTCTTCTTCGTCGGACTCGTTCAACTGCAGAATAATTCTTTCCGCCAACACCCGATTGAAACTCTTTAGTTTTGCAATCTCCTCCGGGTCCGCCATCTTAATCTCGTCAATCGAATTGAATTTTGTCAGCAAAGCCTTCTTACGCTTCTCACCTAAACCCACCACATAATCCAATTCACTCTCCAGCGAAGTGTTCTCACGCAGCTTACGATGGTATGTAATTGCAAACCGATGGGCCTCGTCACGAATGCCCGCCAAGATATATAGCGCTTCCGAATTATTTTTGAAGATCACCGGATTCGCACGACCCGGCAAGAAGAAACGCTCGTCCGTCGACTCGACTTCGGCCTTCTGGAAATCACTCTCCGTACGCGCCTTCGCCAAACCGACTACAGGAATATCCTTACGGCCAATCTCTTCCATAATACGAATGGCTTGAGTCAACTGCCCCTTACCACCGTCGACAACTACAAGCTGCGGGTCTTCGTATTCAGTGTGCTTGAAACGACGGCTTAACACTTCATACATAGAGGCAAAGTCGTTCGAGCCTTCCACCGTACGAATCTTGTAACGACGATAGTGATCCTTCGCCGGCACTCCGTCTTCAAACACAACTTGAGAAGCAACCGTTTCAGATCCTTGGAAATTCGAAATATCGAAACACTCGATACGACGAGGACGATCCGGCAAACCAAACTTCTCTTTGATCTCATCAAGCCCGCGCAATTTCTCTTCAGACTTAGAAACGTATTTCAGGAAGTGCGCCTTCGCATTTTCGTGAGCCATCTCAACAAGTGAGCGGCCCTTTTCATCCGTTGCAAAACGGACCGTCGAAGAAACACCACCAGAGCGCTCTTTTAATACTGCTTCCATCAACTTCGACAGATCGGAGCCGATATCAAGCGGCAATAAAACATCATCAGGAATGAAGTTGTCTTCGTAGTATTGATTTAAGAAATCAGTTAACCACTCGCGTGGATCTTCAACGGTATCATTCGGATTAAAATGCGGCAGATAATGCGGACGAGTGCCGATCACACGACCCGCACGAACGTGCACCGTCTCGATCAAACAACCACGTTCGTCACCATAATACCCAACGGCATCCTGATCTTTATCAGTCGTATCATTGATGACAGCTTGTTTTTGCAAGATGGCTTTGATCGCTTCGACAGAGTCGCGCAAGCGGGCTGCGACTTCGAATTTTTCTTCGTCAGCAGCACCCATCATTTTTTCCTTTAAGGTTTTCAGAACTTTTTTATTCTGACCTTTCAGGAACAGCTTCGCGCCTTCGACTTCGGATTTATAATCTTCTTGAGAAATAAACGCCACGCAAGGAGCCGTACAGCGACCGATCTGATAAGTCATACAAGGACGAGTTCGAGTTTTAAACATCATGTCCGTACAGTCACGAATTTTAAATGTACGATTTAAAAACTTGATCGTGCCTTGAACGGCAAAGCCACTGGTGTAAGGCCCGAAATACAAAGAGCCGTCTTTCTTAACTTTACGAGCCAAATACAGTCGGGGATATTTATCCGCCCAACTAAAACGGATGTAAGGATAAGCCTTATCATCGCGCAGACGAATATTATATTTGGGACGATGCTTTTTAATCAGCGAAGCCTCAAGCAAGAATGCTTCGACTTCGGTTTTTGTTAAAATATATTCAACTTCAAGAATGTGCGAAACGAGCAAGCGAGTCTTCGGAGAATCCTCGTGCCCGCTTGAAAAATAACTGCGCACGCGATTGCGCAAGTTTTTAGCTTTTCCGATATAGATGATTTTATCCCCGTTACCTTTCATGAGGTAAACGCCACTTTGCGTGGGGAACTCTTTCACCTTATCGCGAATCAGATCGGTCTTACTTGAGACCATCTTTTACCGCCGCATCGCTTTCTTTTTCTGTATCACCAGAGCGAATATTGAGTTCAACGATTTGCAAGCGCTTGATTTCGTCACGCACTTTCGCTGCTTCTTCGAATTCTAAATCCGCAGACAGCTCTTTCATACGTGCGCGCAGCTTATCAATTTCTTTAGCAAGTTTATCCGGCTCGTGGCTGAATTTATTGTAAACCGCGCCACCGCGACCATCCGAACCTGTTAATGGCAACGCACCGACAGAACCGTCGAACACTTCGCCCAAACCTTCTTTAATTCTTTTCTTAATCGATTGTGGAGTGATGCCATGGACTTCGTTGTACTCCATTTGAATACGACGACGACGTTCGGTCTCGTTCATGGCTTTTTGCATGGAGTCTGTAATGCGATCGCCATACAAAATGACGTGGCCGTTAATATTACGAGCGGCACGACCGATTGTTTGTACGAGCGAACGTTCAGAGCGCAAGAAGCCTTCCTTATCGGCATCAGTAATACCGACTAACGAAACTTCAGGAATATCCAAACCTTCTCGAAGCAAGTTGATACCAACAAGCACGTCGAAAACGCCCAAACGCAAATCACGCAGAATTTCTGTACGCTCAACAGTTTGAACTTCACTGTGAAGATATTTAACCTTCACTCCCAAAGACTCATAGTATTCAGTTAAATCTTCGGCAGACCGTTTTGTCAGAGTCGTGATTAACACACGTTCATTCCGCTTCACACGCTCGCGAATTTCTTTGAGCAAGTCATCGACTTGATGTTTTACAGGACGAACTTCGACAACAGGATCGATCAACCCCGTGGGGCGAATGATCTGTTCAACGATGATACCTTCTGATTTTTCAAATTCATAAGTACTCGGAGTCGCTGATACGTAAACGCATTTATCCATCATACGTTCGAATTCTTGGAAATTCAGAGGTCTATTGTCCAAGGCTGAAGGCAAACGGAAACCATGTTCAACCAGAGTCATCTTACGTGCGCGGTCACCACGGTACATACCACCGATCTGTGGGATCGTAACGTGCGACTCATCGACGAAAGTAACAAACTCTTTTGGAAAGTATTCGAGCAAAGTGGGTGGCGGTTCACCCGGTCCACGGCCCGTCATGTGACGAGAGTAGTTCTCGATCCCTTGACAGAACCCCATTTGCTCAATCATCTCGATATCGTAATAGGTACGTTGTTCAAGACGTTGAGCTTCGAGAAATTTTAAATTTGAATTCAACTCAACGATGCGTTCACGCAACTCTTCTTGAATAGTGCCAATGGCGCGCTTTAAGTTATCATCCGTCGTTGTATGATGCGAGCCCGGATAGATTCCGATTTGATCAAGCTCTTGCAAAACTTGTCCCGTCAAAGGACCAATCCATGACAAGCGCTCGATGTAGTCACCAAAGAACTCAATGCGAATCGCGCGGTCTTCTTCATAGGGAGGGAAAACTTCGACGCTATCCCCACGCACACGAACCGTACCACGCGAGAAATCGACATTGTTACGGTTGTACTGAATACGAATTAACTCGCGCAAGAAATGATCGCGCTTAACTTCTGTATTCGCCACAACTTGAATCATCATGCCTTCGTAAGCTTCAGGCGAACCCAAACCGTAGATACATGAAACAGAGCTGACAATAATAACATCGCGACGATCGAACAAAGAACGCGTCGCCGAGTGGCGCATACGATCAATTTGTTCGTTAATCGCGGAATCTTTTTCGATATAAGTATCCGTCGTCGGAATGTAGGCTTCTGGTTGATAGTAGTCGTAGTAACTTACGAAATACTCGACAGCATTATGCGGAAACAATTCTTTAAATTCTGCGTACAACTGCGCAGCCAACGTTTTATTTGGAGCCAACACCAGTGCGGGCTGATTCAGTTGCGCAATTGTATGCGCCATCGAAAAAGTTTTCCCTGACCCCGTCACACCCAGTAAAGTTTGATGCTTTAAGCCCGCCGCAAAGTTCGCCACCATCTGTTCAATGGCTTTTGGTTGATCACCAGAAGGTTTGAATTCAGAGACAAGCTGAAAGTTTTTTTTGAACTGCTTTCTATCGGACATAATTTGAGCCCCCGGACAATGCTCCATGTTAGCACGGGCCTTGGAGGAACTAAAACCCTCTTTTTTTGACGCGCAAGCGATACCCAATCAGCAAAACTGTCTATTAGACTAGGCCTCTATGAAAGCCTTCAAACGCATCCTCATTTCGGTATTGGCGCTCGTCTTAATTCTATCTATTTCCGTTTACATTGTGATGACTCGCTCCGTGCCCCAAATGGATGGCACACATCAACTTAAGGGCCTCAGCGCCAACGTTAAAATTCAACGCGATAAAGCCGGCATTCCGCATGTCTTCGCGCAAAATAAACTCGATGCACTGAAAGCACTCGGCTATGTTGTCGCCAGCGATCGCCTCTTTCAAATGGAGATGCACAGACGTTTGGTCCGTGGAGACCTGTCTGAAATATTTGGTGTCCGAACAATTCCCAGCGATAAATTAAACAGAACTTTGATGCTTAGAAAAACGGTTGAGGAAATGATCGCCCGTAAAAAAGCCGACGGCACTTTTGACGAAAAAACCTGGGCCGAGACGCAAGCGTACTATGAGGGCATCAATGCTTACGCGCGCAACAACCCGCTGCCTTACGAGTTTCAGCTACTAAGAATTCCCTACACAGAGTTTCGTCCCGAAGACGCTTACATGATGGTCGGCTACATGGCCTACAGTTTCGGAATCGGAACAAAAGCTGATGTGTTGTTTTCGAATTTAGCGCAAAAAATACCGATGGAGCTAATCCAGGAGATGCGCAACGATCCTATTCCTAGCAATTCTGTAAAACCTATCAGCTGGGTCGCTCCACTTAAGGAATTACAAATTTCAGAAGATAACGAAATCGCCTTGCCGTACTTTGAAGGCAGCAATGCTTGGCTGTTGTCACCGTCACGCTCAGTCTCTGGAAAAAGCCTTTTCGCCAATGATCCGCACATTGGTTACACACTGCCAGGAATTTGGTACGAGGCCCACGTTAAGTCGCCAGAGTTTGAGCTTTATGGACATTACCTGCCGCTGATTCCATTTGCGGTTTTAGGTAATAACGAAAACCATGCATGGGGCTTCACCATGTCGATGAGCGACGACATGGATCTTTATCGTGAAGAGATCAGCGCAGATAAAAAGACTTATAAATTCAAAGACCAAAATCTGCCGCTTGATACTTGGGATGAAGTCATCAAAGTAAAACGCCAAAAAGATATCGTTCTTAAAATGATGCGAACCCAGCACGGCCCTCTGATGAACGATGTTTTGCAAACGCAAAACCTGGCTTTAAAATGGGCGCATCACTCACCGAACAACGACACCCTGACTGCTTTAAGAAAAATGGGCGAAGCCAAAGGCATGCAAGAGTTTAAAAATGCTCTGCATGATGCAACAGCACCGGGGCTAAACGTGATGTATGCTGACGCTAATAACATCGGCTGGTGGATGTTTGGTGAATTAGCGCTCAAGAAAAATCCAAACACGGACTTTGTTTTAGATGGCGTGAGTGGTAACGACGAATACATTCGCATGTTGAGCTTTGACGAAAAGCCGCACTTAGAAAATCCCGCGAATGGTATGATCGTCACTGCAAATTCTCGTCCCGAACAAATGCCTGACAATATTCGTGGCGATTTCCAGTCGTCAGACCGTCGTCGCACAATCGAGTCTTTGCTGATCGAAAAAGAGAAATGGACCGCTGAAGAACTGCAACAAGTTCAGACTAAGAACTATAATGCAAAATCAAAAGATCTTCTAAAAATCATGCTAGAAGAATTGCGTCTGACGCCATTTGAGGAAAAAACTTACGCCGAAGCATTGACTGAAATTCGCAACTGGAATTACCAATCAGAGATTGATTCCATCGGCGCATCAATCTACCACCAATGGAACAATCAGATTCTGGAAGTCTTGCTTCAAGACCTTTCTCCGGAGGACGAATACGACTACTCAACTTTACCGCAAGCCTGGGTATTTCTTGAAACAGTCATTCAAAATGAAAACTCCCCCTGGTTCAAAGATGTTTCACGCAGTGAAGTTGTGACTCAAGCCTTTAAGAACACAATCAGTGCATTAACGGAACAACAAGGTGCAAACGCAAAACGCTGGACCTGGGGACGCTTACACACGATCGAATACCAACATCCACTTGGACGACTGGAGCCCCTGGATCTTGTTTTCAATCTGGGCCCTTGGCCAATGCCGGGTGCACTGAATGATATTAACAACAACAAGCCGCGCGCTTTAGGTGTCGACTTTAAGGTCTCTGCAGGCCCGTCTACTCGCCGCCTGATTGATTTTGATCATCCGAAAAATTCCTATGGAATTTTACCCATCGGAAATTCGGGACACAAGCTTTCTCCATTCTATAAAAATCAGGCACAGGATTTTTTAGCAGGACGCTATCGCCCTCAAATAATGAACGAAGCAGACATCGATAAAGATCAAACTTTCCTGATGACTCTAACTCCGTAGCCACTCGGGGCGTCGGAGTGCAGGCGGTCCAGTTTATGCAGAAGTTCTGGCAAAGCACCCAGAACTTTTATTAACCTGAATACAGATGCCTCACGGAGAAAGACTCAACACCCTCACACATCTATTCGGCGCAGCGATGGCTTTCATCGGCGCTTGCCTGTTGATGTATCTTGCAACGATCAAACATGATCCATGGAAGATCGCCTGCTTCGCTATTTATTCTGCAACAACAATCTGGCTTTATTTCTCTTCGACGCTTTATCATGCGACTCACGGGTTTTGGAAAGAGATCTGGAGAAAGTTTGATTACACAGGCATCTATCTTAAAATAGCTGGCAACTACACACCCTACGCACTCCTCACTTTGGCAGGCACAAAAGGTTTTGCGATCTGCTCATTCGTGTGGGTCCTTGCCGTCATTGGTATTGCGCAAGAATTGACGATCGGAAAAACGACTCGCAAATATTCGTATGTGATTTATGTCTTCATGAGTGCTACCATCGTGCCTGCTCTGCATGAACTTTATCAAGCGCTGCCACTCATCGGGTTTGCAATGGTGATGGCTGGTTTCACGAGCTATGTGATTGGAATGTTCTTCTATACGAACGATTCTAAGATCAAGCATGGACACGGAATCTGGCATATCTTCGTACTGGGAGGCAGCGCCCTTCAGTACATGTGCCTTTTGTTCTACGTCGTGTAACGGCCTTATGTCTAATCACTAGACAGTCTTATCAGCCCTAATCGTATTCATACACTTTAACGAGGTCCTTCGCTTGCACTCTCTTTCACTCAGGAAAGAGGCGGAAATGTATCTCTTAAAGGGTAAAGCAAAACTCGCAAAAATGACTTTGGGATGGTTCCTCATCTCAGGGCTGCTTATTTCCAACGCCTTTGCGCTTGAGACTTCAAAAGCCGATCTCACTCAAACTGTTAGCACGCTCAATGCTGACTTCGCCACCATCATTCCTCGTAACGAAACTAAAGAAACTATTCAGTGGTACACGCGTTTTGGTTCGGGAGTTATCAATGGTTACTTGCGTGATCAAAGCGAATTAAATGAAGAAACTTTAGAAGATATCTGCAAGCTCGATCGTGCTTTTAAAACAATTCCCGTTCGCAAAGTTACGACAATGACGCTTTACCGTGGGCACGATTATCTACCCCAAGGCGCTGACCAAGTTGGCTACAAATTCAGAGACAATGCCTACACTTCGACTTCATTATCGCAAAAAGTTGCGATGAAATTCGCAATGCAAGGTTATATCGAAACACGCGTCCTCGATATCATTGAAGTCGACACTAGAGTCATTCCTGCTGTCTGGGTTAATATTTTTTCGGCGTGGGATGAACAAGAATTCGAAGTGCTATTAAACCGTGGAGTTCAGTTTGAAGTTATCGACGTTAAAGTGAAAAAAGAAAAGGGCACGACCTTAACAGTCCGTACCCTTAAAGCTCTTCAGATTCAGCGTGACTCAAAACTTGAAAGAACGCTGAATTGTCACTAAGCCTACTTTACTGCTTCACAAGTTTGTTGGAACAAACCTTTTTGGATATTGCGCTTAAAGAACGTTGGATAAGCACCGCTAATCAACGTTGATGAAGTCGCCTTCAAATCATCATCCACATTCGAGGCCAAATAAGCGTGCTGATTCCAAACAGGCCGCGTTGGCATCCAAGCACGCTCTGATTTAGGACTGAACACTCTTAAGCCTGTGACGTTACGAGCGAGATCTTTTTGCTCTGTCGTTTGATAGATAGAGTTCGCATCCACCCACATATTATTCGCAACAACGACAAGCTCTGCATAGCCATCACCATCGACGTCAGCAACCACTGGGTACTCTTTTAAAGTTCCTGAAGGATTGATTTCTGACCAAACGACATGAAGGTTGTTAGAACCATCCATACTAAAGATACGAACGTATTGCTCATCCGCATAGATGATTTCAGGTTTGCCATCACCATTAAAGTCAAACGATGTGATACCTGTTTGCAGCGATGAACAGTCTTGAGTCGTCGAGCCTGCGATTTTCTGACCTTTGCTATTAAAGATCGTCAAAGACTTACCAGTCGCCACCGCAATTTCAAGTGTTGATGAATCACCATCAAAATCACCAATCGTTGCTTGACCACCACCAACGGAAGTTTTTCCTGAACATAAAAGATCCGCATGCTCTGATAATTTATTATCGTAAAGAACGTCACCCTTAGCGCTATAAATCACTAAATGGTCACTACCAACTACGATAACTTCAGAGCCCGGAACATCAGCATAAAGATCAGCCGTCGCGGGATTTCCCGCATAAAGATATTTCCACAAAAGCTTACCATCGACATCAAAGACGCCATAGTTACTTAGAACTTGCATACCTGTTGAAAGACCTGAAAGAAGGTTTACTGGATAAGAAAGACATGAGTTCGTCACAACTGAAAGACGCGAACGAATTGATGGACGCTTATCGATACTCTCTGAAATAATCCAAGGACCTGCAACGATTTCAGTTTTACGATCGTTGTCGATATCAGCTGCCGCAAAAGACTCCATACATCCAGACAAGGCCGTCATGCCAGTGCCCGAGAAATCTAAAGGCAACTCCCAACGAAGAGTCCCGTCATAATTTAATGCGATCGCTTTTTTACCTAAGTAATGAACATAGACAATCTCAGCCAACCCATCGCGATCGATATCCACCAACAATGGAGTCGTCGATGCAAACGGTGCTAAGTTATCATCACTGATTGAAAACAAAGTCGCCCCCGTCTTACCATTCAAAACACGCAAGACACCTTTGCCGGTGTAAAGAGAGTCCTTGTAAGACACAAACGCAATCTCTGGAATTTTATCACCATTAATATCACCCACAACAGGTGATGCCATGACTTGCTTGTACGTCGGTTCGACGTCTTTGGCATAGTCCCAAGCATAACGAACCTTCGGCTGAACTGAGTCGGCCGTGATCACTTCGCACACTGGTGGTTTTTCTGGAATAGGAGTTTCGATTCCTTTAGATGCTTCTTCCGAAATAGCTTCTTGGAAGCTAACGTTAGAGCAATTTTGGAACGCCAAAACAGTAAAAGCTAAGACGCCACTTATAATGGCGACGTTCTGAAACTTCATAACATTCCCCCGAATGATTGCTTTCAGTATAGGACACAAATGCATCAATACGTAATCAGTTTAGGGGATCATCTCAGAGTGAGACGGTCCACACAAGGTTTACCGTTCCACCTCATATTTTAAGGACTAACTAGGGAGCATAGACTCAAACTTTTTTGATGAAGCGTTCTGATGGGAAGCGAAACTGTTTGCCGTAGACACCTTGAGGATCGCGCTCCCCGAGTGAAATACCCATCACAACCACAGCATCAGAGGGAAGATTCAAGATGCTTTTAATGCGCGAAGAATCCATACCTTCCATCGGACAAGAATCATAACCCAAGGCACGCGCAGACAACATGATGTTCTCACACGCAAGTGCAGTACTCTTCACAGCCCAGATACGCAAATCTTCCACCGAAGCGCATTCACGCGGAGTCGGAGTCGTAAGACCTCGCAAAAACAAAACGATTTTTTTAAAGAACCCGATAATTCCAAACCAACCAACAGTGTAAGCAAGCGGAACAATCTTAGAATAATAAAGCATTACTGACTTTGGCGCTGGAGGATCTGATTTTCTAAAGACCGCCAACATCTCTTGAGCGTGCGCTTTCCAAGTCCCCGTTCTTGCAACCGCGACAATAACTTCCGCTGCTGTGACAACTGCCGGCTGACCAAGAAAAGCTTCATCAATCGCTTTACGCTTTTCAGGAGACTTCACCCAATAAAATTCCCACTGCTGCAAATTCGAAGAGCTTGGCGCTAAAACACCTGCTTCTAAAATCTGCATCATATGTTCTTGAGGAATTTGTTTTGAAGTGTACTTGCGGACCGAACGACGAGACTCGATGACTTTGAAGAATTCTTTAGCATCAATCGGCGGAGGAGCCTCGACACCCGGACCTTCATTTTTCTCAAAAAGATCACTCAGGATACCGCTCATATATTTCTCCGCCGTTAGTGAAATGTTATTTTGTTACTTCCCAGAAGCTACCATCTGGAGTGTCACTCACAGAGATATTCATGGCAGTTAATTTCGCGCGCAACTCATCTGACTTAGCAAAGTCTTTACCCAAACGCGCTTGCGTTCTTTCCGCGACGAGCGCATCGACTGCCGAACGCTCAACACCCATTTTACCAAGCAACATATCATCGAGCTTGATGAGGAAATCATGAGCCGGTTCTTGGAACATGCTCATCAACGCGCCGAACTTTTTAGCAAAACGTTGGAAAGACAAGGCCTTTGCCTGAATCGCAGGATTCACCTTCATGCCACGACGAACTTGGCTGTTGAACTGACGAACAACTTCAAACAACGAAGCAAATGCCTCTGGAGTACTAAAGTCATTATCCAAACCATGCTCAATCTTGCCCCAAGCTTCGGCTGTGATTTTCTCAAAACCTGCATCTGGAGTTGTCACAGAAGAATCCAAATAAGATTCCGCCATCGACAAAGACGAATAAATACGTGCAAGACCACTCACCGCACGCTCAACCGCTGCATCAGAAAAATCACTGATTGTGCGATAGTGCGCAGACAAAATCATCCATTTATAGATCTCAGCATTGTACGACTCAAGGAACTTACGCATTGTTGTCACGTTACCCAAAGACTTTGACATCTTTTGCGCACCGAAGTTCAACATCTGCCAATGCATCCAATACTTCACGAAGTGCTGACCGCTGCAACCTTCCGATTGCGCAATTTCATTTTCGTGATGTGGGAAGATCAAATCTGTTCCGCCACCGTGAATGTCGATCTGTGGACCGAAAAGCTTATCCACCATCGCCGAGCACTCGATGTGCCAGCCAGGACGACCCGGTCCCCATGGTGACGCCCAAGAAATTTCACCCGGTTTTGCTGCTTTCCAAAGAGCAAAGTCCAGAGGATTTTCTTTCTTCTCATCCACTTCAACACGCGCACCTGCGATCAAATCATCAGGGTTGCGACCGCTCAACTTGCCGTACTCTTTAAACGAAGCAATCGAATAAAGAACGTCGCCTTGCGCAGGATAAGCTTTTTTATTTTCAACAAGCTTTTTCACCATATCAATGATGGCATCCATGCTTTCAGTCACTTTCGGATTGAAGTCATGGGGACGCAATCCCAATGCAGCAAAATCTTTTTTGTATTCTTGAATATAGCGTTCTGCCAATGCTGTCGGCTCTTCACCTAATTCATTCGCACGCGCGATGATTTTATCATCGACGTCCGTGAAGTTCAGAGCGTATTGCACCTTATATCCACGATTCTCAAACCAGTTACGAACCAAGTTAAAGAACACAACGCCACGGAAGTTTCCGACGTGAAGATAATCGTAAACCGTCGGACCGCAGACGTAGATTTTCACTTCACCTGGAGTGAGCGGTTGAAAATCTTCAAGCTTCTTTGATTCCGAATTATAAATCTTGATCGACATTACTCTGACCTATCGCAATTCTTAAGTTTGAGCCAATGCAAGTTCCGCACGGTGAACAAGCGATGATTTCTTGATCAACGGAACCAGGATTTTCAACTCTGTCCCGTGCGGCTTACCGATAACAGCAACACGAATCGGCATGAACAAGTTCTTACCTTTCGCACCTGTTTTCGCTTTCACTTCATCTTGAATTTTCAAGAACTCATCTTCTGTCATGTAATCAGATGGATGAGCAGCAACCAAATCTTTCCAAGCTGACAAAACAGCTTTCGTCGGCTCCCACTTTAAAGTTTCTTCCGCTTCTGGCAAAATCACATAGGATTTGTCATTCAAAGGCTTATAAAGCTCAATCGCATCTACAAGAGTTTCCATGTGAGTTTTGAAAACCTCCACAGAACGATCTTGCCATGCAGGATCTTGCGGAAGTTCCATTTTCTCACGCGCCAAGAATGGTTGAATCGCATTCCAAAGATCACGTGAAGGCAACGCACGCAAATGCATTGAGTTCATCCATTTGAATTTCACGCGGTCGAAGATCGCGCCTGACGGATTCAAACGAGAGATATCAAACGCCTTTATCATGTCATCCACAGACATGATTTCTTTTTCTTCAGGATGTGACCAACCCAAAAGTACGATGTAGTTCAAAACCGCAGAGGCCAAATAGCCTTCGTCTTTCAACTGACCGCAAGCTACCGCACCTTTACGTTTCGAAAGCTTTTGGCGATCTTCATCCAAGATCAATGAAATGTGACCAAACTGTGGTGGCGTCCAATTCATTGCTTCGTAAATCATCAACTGACGAAGAGTGTTTGGCAGATGCTCTTCCGCACGGAAAACGTGGGACATCTTCATCAAGTGATCATCGATCGCGCAACAGAAGTTATAAACAGGCATGCCACCTGAACGCAGGATCACGAAATCACCCACCATATCCGATGGGAATCTGACTTCGCCACGAACAAGGTCATTCAAGATATAATCTTTTTTGATGTGTTTAGTTTTAAAGCGAACAACGGCTTTGCCACCTTCCGCGATTTTAGCCAAAGCTTGATCCAAAGACCAATCTTGGTAAGGAGAATTCACGTGCATGTTGTGGCCCGCGGCTTTAGCAGCTTCACGTTGCTTTTCAATTTCTTCATCAGTCAAAAAGCAGTAGTAAGCCTTGCCTGCTTTCAACAACTGATCAGCGATATCTTTGTAGATGCTTTGGCGTTCTGATTGACGATAAGGACCGTTCGGGCCCATGTCTTTTAAAGTCGCGACATCAACGCCTTCATCCCATTTCAAATCCAACCAAGCCAAGTCGTCGACAACGCCTCTGAGAGATTCGTCAGTCGATCTGGCTTCATCCGTGTCCTCGATACGCAGGATGAATTCACCACCGTTTTTCTTTGCAAAAAGATAGTTATAAAGCGCTGTACGAGCGCCACCGACGTGAAGATATCCCGTTGGTGAAGGTGCAAAACGAACACGAATTGGTGCTTTAGCTGACATAGTGGACTCCGGAAAAAGAAAAAGGCCTGGGATTTCGCCCAAGCCTTTAAATTACTTTATTCTGTGTTTCTCGTAAAGCTCTCACTCTTGAAAAGACCTAGCTGGTCAAAAGGGTTCGAGCGCAAGGCGGGCGAATTTGGCCCGCACGGAAGCGGGCTTTTGCCCGCTGTAGGAGGACCAGATTCGACCAACGCAGTCGATCGGGCCCTTTTCACCGGCTAGGCGCCGAAGATCGCTTTCACTTCATCTTCTTGGAATAGTTCATCCTGAGAAGTTGCTAGAGTAAGCTCTCTCAACAAAAGACCGCGTGCGCTATCAAGCATTTTACGCTCACCGAAAGACAGCTCTTTGTCTGCTTTCAAGATGAATAGATCGCGCAAAACCTCAGCAATTTCAAAAACAGACCCAGTTTTGATTTTCTCCATGTACTCGCGATAACGGCGATTCCACGTTTGATTATCAATCTTTACGTCTTTTTCTTTTAGAATTCCAAGAACTTTTGTAGCCTCATCTTTAGAGATGATGGGACGAAGACCTGCTGAATTAACATTCGCTGTAGGAATCATGATCTTAAGGCCCGTATCTACGAGCTGCATAGCGTAGAAGCTATGCTTTGTTCCAAGGATTTCCTTCGTTTCAATAGCGACAACCTTCACTACACCATGACCTGGATAGACAGCATTATCACCCACTTTAAACGTCAGCATCCGTAAACCTCCTGCTTTAGGCAGAGAAATGACCTCACCATGTATAACAAATTTGACACAACTTATCAAATCCGAGCAGCGTGCCAGAAAATTTTTCAGAGTGATTATAGGAATAAAAAACCCGAGGTTTTATCCTCGGGTTTTTGAGTGATTTCAGCTAGTTAGAAAATCTACTTCACAGTATATATCAAAGCGTATGGTTGGCTGCCGTTTTTGCTTTGTGGCACGCGCGAACCCTTTACAGATAGCTTGTAAGTTCCAGCGCTAAGACCAGATTTCTCAATCGCTTCTAAGTTGTTGATATGGTCGTTCATGCTGATCGTTTGTCCTGCCGGAGTCGTTAGCACTAGGTCCAAGTCATTCACCAATGACTGAGCCGCATTTGCAGAACCCGGAGCATCTGTCCAAACAAGGTTTGCATACAATGCACCGTTCGCTGGCACTTGAAGCGTGTAAACGACTTCGCCCCCTTGAGCGACTAAAGCATTGTCCACGATTTGAGTGTTCGCGCCGATATTCAGGATGTTTTCCATGTCTACGCGACCATAACCCTCATCCGAATTTGGACGACGAGCTTTCAACTCTTGAGTTTTAGAGCCTTCACCATATTGCCCTGGGTACATATCAACAGCCGTATGGATCATCACAGCTTTCATCAAAGCGCCTGATGGATTTTTGATGCCCCATTTTTCTTGAACGATTTGACGAGCAACCGCCACCGCACCTGCAGTCAATGGTGTCGCCATCGACGTACCACCTGACCAAGCGTAATTCGGGTTGTAAGCACCCCACAAATCAGAAGCACCTGGAACTTGAGATTTTACAGATAAGATATTTGTACCTGGAGCGACGATGTCTGGTTTTGTACGACCATCCGCAGTTGGACCGCGAGATGAGAACATCGCTACACCGTTTTCGTTGTCAGAAATGTATGAGCTGTAGATCGGCTCTTGCGACCAATCTTCTGCTGCTGTACGCAACTTGCTGATTGGAACTTGGATACCGCCTGTTTTTGTATTGTTCTCAGAAGCACCTACAGTCAGAACATTTTTCGAAGTTCCTGGAGTTGCCATCGAGTTTGCATCAATACGACCGTCTTTATCTGCATCCTTACCCGCATTACCTGCAGCGAAAAGCACAAGCATCTCAGGATTGTTGTAAAGATATTCATCGACTTGAACTGCAAAGTTGTCATAAGCGCCCGCTGTCTTCATCGCACCCCAAGAGTTCGTATGAATTCTTGCGCCGTCAGCATAAGCTTTCGCAAAAAGATCGCCCAATTTATTTGGAACGCTCAAGTTCTTAAGCATTGGCGACCACATTGACTCAGCAACCATTTTTGCTTCGTATGCGCCACCTTTTAGTGCACCTTTTGAAAGTGTACCGCGACCGAGTACAGAACCCGCTACGTGCGTACCGTGGCCCATTGGATCTTCCCAAGATTTTGAGAAAAGACCAAACGGATAACCACTGTAAACGGCATCGCTAAAGTCTGCGTGAATCGTTGAGTTGTTACCTGAATCTAAACCCGTATCAGCCATCGATACGAGTTGACCTTTACCTGTGAAACCAGCAGCCCAAACTGCGTCGAATTTCATAACACGCGTTCCTGTTTCAGAACCGTTCAAGTCAGAGTAATCACCCGCTGCCTGAGCCGAAACATTTGAAGTGATGTCTTGATCCAACTCCATATGGAAAGTTTGAATTTCAGGAGTTGGCTGAATATGCTCAACACCTGTCATCGCAGCAACTTCAGAAACCAAGCCACGCGGCATGATCGCCATGATGCCTTTGCCATCCACTGATTGAATTGCAATGTTTTGATCCAATGCAAGGATACGAGTTGCGATGCTTTCTGATTCAGAAGCTTTGAAAGTTCTGATCAAAACGCTGCCCAATTGATCTTTAGTGAAAACACTTGCTGGTTCAAAGTCATTTGAAACTTTGTAAGCAGCCGCGTAGGCGATGAACGCATTTACTTTAGAGTTGTTTGCTTGGAATTGCTCAAGGTCTTGAGCTTTCGCGCGCACAACCAATGCATCGTCTGGTAAATAACCAAACACTTGGAAGCCTGCTTTATTCAAAGCTGCTTTATCCGCTTGCGTGATAGGTGATTTAAATTGAACGATGAAATCAGAAGCTCTTGTTGAAAGAGTGCTGCTGATTTGAGCCTGAACTTGTTGTGGATTGATCGCACCCGCATTGAGCTTGATCAAACTGCCTGCGTTGGCACTTGCTGCGACCGATGCAGCAGCGATGATAACGCTACCTTGGCGTAAAATAGATTTCATGATTTCCCCTCCATGAGTAAGGAAAATCACATCACGACCAAGGTAGGGTTGTAAAAGTAAAAGCTCGAGTTTGCCGCGCTGAGGCGACTAGATCTCGTGAGCGAGTACGGCGAGCCCCAGATTTCCCTGTGTCTTACCTTTTGAGTTCATGTTGAATTCAAGTTCTTGGTTTTCTGGAGCGAAAACTTGCGCGCGTTCAGAGATTCTTTTCTCTCCACGCACACGTCTTGTGACAGTGACATCCATGTAGACGCCATTTTTATTGTTCACTTGAGATTTACGAGCGTAAAGCTCCACAACGGTTTCATTTTGTCCGTCGTCAGAGATCTCACTAATGTAAGCTTTTTTACCGGACTTCACTGCCGTATTCACCGCGATAGGAGCTGAACCCTTAAGGCCCACGCGCATATTTACTTTGTATTTAGGAGAAGTGTTTTTAGGAATAGCAGCTTGCACCTCTGTAGAGGCGACAACTGACGCGCAAACGAACGCAATACTTGCAAAAACATACCGAATTTTCATGAGAACACATCCTTGTGATTCTTGATCTAAGTCTGACAAAGAGTGCGTACAAACACAAAGCCTTTTTCAAAAATTCTTGAGGTGAGTTTTTGGAGCTAAGAAATCGACTTGTGTTCTCGTGGCGTTTTGCCCCACAATAAAAATTCCGGAGGAATGATGTTCAAAGGTTTTGTGTCTGTATTTTTTGCTGCTGTTCTTATTGTGACTGCTTCATCTGCGATGGCGAAGCCAAAAAAATCTGCTGCGAAGGCAGAAACAGAATCTTCTTCTGAGAGCGCGACGACTGGGAAATCAAGCTGCCTGGTGACGGCTCAACAAGCGGCCGATGCTATTTGCCGTATTAACGACTGCCATGATTTGGAAATTGGTTTTCAAGGTATGGAAGGTTCGACTGAAAAATTCGGCGATAAAAAAGGTTTCATGAGCATTCGCGCGGTTTCAGGCAACGGCGAAACAGTTTGTGTAATCACACGAGTTGTTTACAATCCGAAACCATAAGTTCGCTTAGAAATCTTCGAGATTGAGAATCTCTTTACAGATATGCATTTGTTTTTCGATTTCCGCGATCGCTTTTTGTAAACGAAGCTGTTCGCGGTCATCAAGCTCCACTTCTTGAGCGGCCAGCACGATGGGATGCTTCTTCAACCACTGACCTTGCTTAGAACCGTAATTTTCTGGCACACCTGATCTGAGTGCCGCAAGTCTCGCGTCCCCGTCTTTCATATACTCAACGATGAATTTCAAAGTCTCGAGCGTGAGAATTTTGCGATGAGCTTTCAATCGTGACGAAAAACCAACTTGGCGGATACGCATTTTGAAATTTCCTTATTAAGCGATACCAGCAAGAGCTGCGGGACCGTGTTCACGCAAAAGTTCTTCGCGTAGATTTTTATTGTCTTGCAGACTGAGCTTTGGATCTTTTCTTAAGACTTCAAACGCAGCTTCGCGAGCTTGTTGTAAAATCGCAAGATCGCGCACGAGGTTTGCCAATTTAAAACCTGTCAAACCTGATTGACGTGTGCCCATGAACTCACCCGGCCCGCGCATTTCCAGATCGAACTCGGCAATTTTAAATCCATCCGAAGTTTTCTCCATCATCGCGGTCCGCTCTTTACCTTCTTCAGAAACAGCATAACCCATAATCAAGATGCAGAAGCTTTTATGCTCGCCCCGGCCGACGCGACCGCGCAACTGATGCAGCTGCGACAAACCAAAGCGCTCAGCGTGTTCAATGATCATGATGTTGGCGTTTGGAACGTCAACACCGACTTCAATCACCGTTGTTGAAACCAGAACTTGAATTTCATTATTACGGAAAGCCGTCATGACCTGATCTTTTTCATCAGGTTTCATTTTTCCATGCAACAAACCAAACTTTGCCGTTGGAAATTGTGCCTGCAGAGTTTCAAACTCTTGCACGGCATTTTTAAGATCGATTTTTTCAGACTCTTCAACCAACGGATAAACGATGTAAGCCTGTCGGCCTTTCGCAATTTGCTCCATCATGAATTTCAAGGCTTGAGGTCGCTTACTGTCAAACGTCGCGCGCGTTTGGATCGGGCTGCGACCTGCGGGCATCTCATCAATGATCGAGACATCGAGGTCACCGTACACGGTCATCGCCAAAGTTCTTGGAATGGGTGTTGCCGTCATGACCAAGAAATGCGGTGAGGCACCTTTGGCTTTTAAAACTCCACGCTGTTCAACACCGAATCTGTGCTGCTCGTCGATAATGACAAGGCCCAAGTTTTTAAACTTCACTTCGTCTTCGATCAAAGCATGCGTGCCGATGATGAAATGAATTTTACCCGTCGCAAGACGCTCTAAAATATCACGGCGTTCAGCAGCTTTGGTTTTACCCACTAACATCGCAAGCTCGATACCCAGCGGGGCTAGAACTTTTTGGGCATTTTTATAATGTTGTTCTGCCAGGATCTCAGTTGGCGCCATTAAACACGTTTGAAAACCTGATTCGATGGCATAAAGTGCCGCCATAAAGCTGACTAATGTTTTACCACTTCCGACGTCACCTTGAACAAGGCGATGCATAGGATGCGGTTTTTCCAGATCGGATTTAATCTCTGTGAAAACTCTTTTTTGCGCGCCCGTCATTTGGAAAGGCAATGACTTTACGAGTGCTTCCACTTTTGTCGCCGTGTTTTCAATTTTTGGTGCTGAGTCTTTTTTAAAACCAGCTTTGCGTGATGCTAAGAAAAGTTCTAACCAAAAGAACTCTTCAAAAATCACACGGCGTTGCGCTTCGCTTTTGAAGTTCACATATTCACTCGCACGATCTGCCAATGGATAATGCAATTCAGTGAGAGCTTTTTTACGTGGCACCAATGAATACTTTTCGAGCATCCACTTTGGAAAAGCCTCTTCTGGCCATTCTTCGATTTGATGAATTGCTAAGCGAATCAGACGCAGAATTTTGCTTGAGGCAAGTCCTTCAATTTCAGTATAGAGAGGAATCAAAGCATCTTGCACTTCTTCATCGGGTTCGATGTCGCGAATATCGGGATGATGAAATTCGAGGCGACCGCGATACTCAGTGACTTTACCGACAACGCGGACTTCTTTGCCGCTTGTGAATCTTTCGAAGTAGCCTTTGTATGGAACACGAAAATATTTGCAGTGGATCTGTCCTGAGTCATCTCTTAACAAGACGTCATACATCTTGCGAGATGAGCGTCCCATATTGACTCCATGAGTGGATACGATGCGGGCTTTGATACTGACGATGTCGTCCGCGCGAAGAGAGGCAATATTACGTGCGGCCCGTTGGTCTTCATAGGCTCTTGGATAGAATTCCATGAGATCTTGAAGGGATTTGATACCCTTTCTGACGAAGAGATCCCCGAGCTTGGGACCAACTCCTTTTAGGTATTGTAAATGTGTATCTAGACGAAGGGCCATGGCTCTCGATTATTCCGGATTTTGTTTCTAAGTCAATGTATCCATGGCAAAATTTTGGTTATGGATTCAGTGAATTATTTCCGCATTCGCCTCACTACGATACGCCCTGATAAAGTCACCTCTTTCGATATTTTTATCTATGTCGATGGCAAACATATTCTGTATTTACGCGCAGGAGATCGCCTTTCAGACGGTAAAATCAGAAATTTGCACCAAAAAGATTCCGGTGATTCTTTTTTTGTAAGGGCTACTGACAAACAGACTTATCGCGACTGGGTGCGCGAGGAAATGAATTCGGATCTTTTGAATCCGTTCGATAAAGCAGCCATCCTGCGCGAATCTTCTGTCGCATTGATGGAAGATCTTTTTGAAAACCCTGATGTGAACACGGCGCTGGATGAATCACGCCCTATTATCACAGAGTTCATTGATTTCATGGAGAAGGCTCCTGAGGCCATGGGCTTCATGATTTCACTCTCAGGACATGACTTCTACACATACAATCATTCCCTTGACGTCAGCATTTACTCTTTAGGTTTAGGCAAAGCCCTTGGCTACAACGCTGAAGATCTTGAAGAGCTGGGCGTGGGCGCTTTGTTCCATGACATCGGTAAACGCAATGTCAGCCTCGATATCTTGTGTAAAAAAGGTGGCCTGTCGGATTCTGAGTGGGAGCAAATGAAAATGCATCCACAGTATGGCTTGGTGATTTTAAATGGCCATCCGAATATTAGCGACGCAATTAAAGCTGCCTGCTTTGAGCATCACGAATCATGGGCTGGTAACGGATATCCGCAACAGCTGATCGCTGATGAGATCCATCCATTTGCGCGTATTGTGGCCATTACTGACACGTATGATGCGATGACGACACAACGCTCGTACAACGTGCCTTTGAAGCCTCTGGACGCTGTGACGATGATGAAAGAAAAGTTGGCTGGTCGATATGACCCCGAAATGTTGAAGGCGATGTACTCGGTTCTCTTCAAAATCAAGGTTGCATAATTTAAAGAACAAAAAAAGCCGGTTTAAAAAACCGGCTTTTTAATTTGATTCGAATGTAAAAGTAATCGCGTTATCTAGTCATCATCCCGATGTCCACCTTGTGGAGCATAGAATGGGATCTCTACGATCGCGCGGATACCTTGGCGAGCCATAGTAGCTGCCACAATGGCGCGAACACCGGAAATATTCTTTCCTTTCGCACCAATAATTTGCCCCAGACATTTCTGGTCGCAATCTACCTTAAAGACCGTAGTCTTCTCACCCATGAAGTATGTCACGACGATACTTTCAGGATAATCAACCATCCCCTTAAGGACTGTCTCGATCAAAAGCCTCATGCCTTCGCGCTGACCGTCTTTTTCACCGGTTTTATTAACTCGCACTACTTTGACATCTTTTTCTTCTGCAGACACTGTGTTTCCCCGTTCTAGAGCTTACTGACTCTTTCGGTTGTCCTTGTATAATTCTAGAGGTATTTAGTAAAAAGATCCTGAAAATTACGAAAATTAATAAAACAATCTCATTTCCGATCACTTCCTCTTGGTTCACTCTCTTCGTACGTCAAAGTTTTAAACGGCATTGATCAAAAAATAAACGGAATGTCTGTTAACAATTTGGACAGTCTTGAATGGTCTCAAGGAGCCTTGAGAAATTAAACTCGGAATATGGATCAACGAAACTTTCGAGCACCTCTTCCGTGGTGGACAAAGGTAGCACCTTTCTTCGTATTTCTCGGAGGGTATTTCGCTTTGGCATCGCTGCAAGTTTCTAATCTCAATCCATCTATTCATCTCGTAAGTTCGCTCGGTATTATTATGACTCTCTGGTGGGGGCCAGCGGTATGGGGCGGAATGGGACTCGCGGGCCTTATCGCCACTGCATATTGGTTCATGAGTGGAATTCCAACACTGCATCCAGCAAATATTTTTCCTGAGTTGCTGGAAGTGTTAATTGGTTCCACCTTGATACGAGATCGATTCAAAAATGAAGTGTGGTCACCCGCACCACAGCAGATCACAGCGCTGGTTACTTACGGGGGCGTTATACCCGCGATCTTTCAAGCATCGCTTGTACACGGCTTATTTTTTCTGGTAGGGGTTGAAGGAAAAAATCAGGCCCTCGTTTTAGGAGTCAGAGAATTTCTCGGAGATCTCTTAAGCTTTCTTGTCATCACTATTCCTCTGCTTGTTTCATTCAGTCCAGCTTTGCAATTACGAAAGCTTTCGTACTTCAAAGTCGGCGAATATGGAAATGTGTGGCTAAAAGACCTGCCCTTCCGCGCGAAATTATTTTTAGGTCTGTGCATGGCCTTTGTTCTGATCACAAGTATGTCGTTGCCATTGAAACAAAGCTGGTACGTCGTTGCGATTGTACTTTTGCTTTATGCCTCGATCGCGGGACTTCAAACCACGTTGTTACTCAATGCGTGGATTGCCATATGGTATATCGCTGCACCTTTGCAGCGGGGTGAAGTCATGACAGTGGACCTTGAAGCTTTGCAAGTCGCCGCGACGCTGGTCGCACTGACTTTTTCTTCAACACTGGCCTCTTCCGCCGTCACCTCGCTGACCGAAAAAGTGCGCAAGCTGAGTGAGACCGAATCTGAATTAAAAGGCGCAAAAGAACAAGCCGAAGACGCCTCCCACGCAAAATCAGAATTCTTAGCGCGAATGTCCCATGAAATCAGGACGCCATTAAATTCTGTTTTGGGAATGCTTGAGCTACTAAAAGAAACTCAACTTACTAAAGAACAAGAACGCTACATCGCTTTATTCAATCACGCCGGTGAAAACTTAAAGGCGCTCATCAACGACCTTTTAGATTTCTCAAAAATTGAAGCCAAAGCCTTAGCTGTTGAAAATGTCAGTTTCAATTTACATTCGACATTACGAAGTGTGTTTGAACTTTTGCAAATTAAAGCTGAAGAAAAAGGCCTGACGTTTGAACTGACCATTGATCCGCGAATTCCGATTCTGCAATGGGGCGATCCAACACGTTTGCGCCAAGTGCTTTTTAATCTGATTGGGAATGCGCTTAAATTCACGGAAGAAGGCAGCGTCACTGTTCATCTGCTTTTGAATGAACAAGATCCTCGCTGGTACGTCATTGAAATTCGCGACACAGGAATAGGTATAGCTCGCGAAAAACAAACGAGTATTTTTAATCCTTTCTTTCAAGCCGACACTTCAACAACACGCAAGTATGGTGGCACCGGTTTAGGTCTTGTGATCTCGAAAAATCTTGTGGAGATTATGGGTGGCTTCATCGAGCTAAAATCATTATCTGGGCGCGGAACGACTTTCAGAGTCAATCTCCCCCATCACCCAGACATTGAAGCACTCAAACAAAAGACAGCTCAAGCGCCGATGCCTTTGGGACTTTCATGGCCTCAAGGAAAACGCTATAAATTATTGATTGTGGACGACTCGGAAGACAATCGTGTTCTGCTTATTCACTATTTGAAAGACCAACCTTTTGAGATCGACGAAGCCGTCAATGGCCAAGAGGCTGTCAACCAAGTAAACACTCAAGTTTACGATATGATCTTTATGGACATGCAAATGCCCATCATGAGTGGTTACAAAGCGACGGAGCTCATTCGTCATTTCGAAAAAGAAAAATCCCGTGTTCCAACACAGATCGTGGCGCTGACAGCAACGGCCGTCGTCGAAGATCTCGAACGCGCGATTCAAGCAGGGTGCAATGCTTATTTAGTTAAACCCGTTAAGAAGGCTGATATCGTTGAGACATTGAAACGACATATCCTCCGACCGATGGAAGACGTGCCTCATCAGTGCCTGTAGATTGACGTACTCCGGCGAAGCCGGCGTGTATAAAACACAGTTCGAGGTTCTGCATGCGTATATCCGACGTTTCAATTCGCAATTCAGTTTTTGCGTGGATGCTTTTTTCTGCGTTCATCATTTTCGGCTTTATTTCATTCATGCGTATGGGCGTCAGCCAACTTCCTGACGTCGACTTCCCCGTGGTTAATGTTGCCGTCACGCTTGTGGGTGCAGCTCCTGAAATCATGGAGACCAGCGTAGTCGATCCGATCGAAGATGCCCTGTCGTCGGTCGAAGGAGTGGATCGCATCAGCTCTGTCAGTAAAACTGGAATCGCAAATATCACAATTGAATTTGAATTAGATCGCAACATTGATGCCGCCCTCCAAGAAGTGCAAACAAAAGTAGCGCAAGCTCAACGTTTGCTACCAACCAACGTCGATCCACCCGTCATCACCAAAACAAACCCCGATGATCAACCGATTATTTGGTTGGCACTGACCTCTCAGAAAAACGATGCCTATCATATGATGACTTATGCAAAGGACGTTTTGAAAGATCAGTTCACCCTGGTTCCTGGTGTAGGCGATATTATTCTTGGGGGTTATACCGACCCCGCCATGCGTGTTTGGCTTGATTCAAAAAAACTGCGTCGCAATAACATCGCCGTGAGTGACGTGCTTGATTCGATTAATACTCAGCATGCGGAAATTCCAGGCGGCTTTATCCAAAATCCAAAAAGTGCTTTTAATGTTCGCACACTCGGAGAATTCACGGATTCAAAAGGCTTTGACGAGATGATCATCAATCGTCGCGCAGGTGCCGTCATTCAAGATCCCTTTCACGTTATTCGTTTAAAGGACCTCGGTCGCTCTGATGAAAACCTAGCCGAAGTTTACCGACTGTCACGTTTCGACCAGACACCCGCGCTGGGAATTGGTATTAAAAAACAAACGGGCTCTAATGCCGTGGCCGTCGCAAATGGCGTTAAAGAAAAAATGGCCGAAATTCAGGATCAATTACCCGAGGGCATGAAGTTACAAATCAACTTTGAGTCCACACGATTCATCGAGCGCTCGATCAAGGAAATGATTAAGCACTTGGTGTTGGCAGTGCTTTTAACTTCCATCGTGTGCTGGGTTTTCTTAGGCAGCTGGACTGCAACATTGAATGTTTTGCTCGCGATTCCCACTTCAATCATGGGTGCGTTTATTGGTCTTTATTTCTGTGGTTTTACTTTGAATACGTTTACCTTGTTGGGCCTCACTTTGGCGATAGGTATCGTCGTCGACGATGCCATCATGGTCTTAGAGAATATATTCAGGTATAACGAGAAAGGTCTGAAACCAATACCTTCTGCGATCATCGGAGCACGCGAAATTACTTTTGCGGCTTTAGCTGCCAGTATCGCGATCGTTGCGATCTTTTTACCCGTAGCCTTTATGAAAGGTGTCATCGGAAAGTTTTTTCTTCAATACGGCGTGACCATCTCGTTGGCTGTAGTTTTATCACTGATCGAGTCCCTGACAATCACACCGATGCGCTGTTCAAGCTTTGTACATCAAGGCCACCGCACCACTCGTATTGGTAAGATGTTCGAACTCTTTATGGAGAACTGGAAGAAGTTCTATAGTCGTTCTTTAAACTGGACGCTGGGACATCGTTGGACTGTGATCTTCAGTTCACTGCTGTTTGTGGGTCTGTCATTCTTCTCTGTGCGATTTTTGAATCGCGAACTCACACCAGCTCAAGATCAAAGCTTATTCATGGTGCGCTTGATGTTGCCCGTGGGTTCGTCACTGGCAAGTACCGATGGCAAAATGGGTGAAATCGAAAAATGGATGAAGGCTCGCTCTGAAGTTTCCCACGTCTATGCTGCAATTGGTGGTTTCGGTTCTGGTGGCGGCAGTGATACCAACACAGGAACAATGTTCGTCACCATGAAAGACAAAGGCGAACGCGGTGAAGATAAAAAAACAGGCCGCGAACTTTCGCAACAACAGTTCATGGGTGTCGCACGTGAAGAGCTCACAAAATTGGGCGGCATGAAAGTTTTCATGCTCGATCTTTCCAATCGAGGATTCTCGACAGGTAAAGGCTACCCGATTGAATTTGTTCTGCAAGGTCCCGATTGGAAAAAGCTGTCTGAGTTGAATGAATCGATGAAATCCGAAATGTTAAAATCAGGCATGATGGTCGACGTTGATTCCGATTACCTTGAAGGGATGCCAGAAATTCAAATTACACCCGACCGAAATAAAGCCGCGCGTAGTGGTATCAGCGTCCAGAACATCGGTAATACGATTCAGGCCCTAATCGGCGGGATGAAGAATGGTCAGTATTCGAAAGATGGCCATCGTTATGATGTTTGGGTGCAACTTGAAAAATCCCAAGATCCCCGTGATGAGTTTAAGGACCTGTTGATTGGGAATGATAAAAATAATCTTATTCCGCTTTCAAAAGTTTCCACAGTCGAACAAAAACCCAGTCTGCAACAAGTCACACGTGTGAATCGCCAACGCGCGATCACCATCTACGGCAATCTAACTCCGGGAGCATCTCAACAAAAAGCTCTCGAATTTATTCAAGCCAAAGCTAAAGAGATCTTACCTCCCACCTACTATGTCACGCAATCGGGCGCGACAAAGACTTTCCAAGAATCTTTCAACAGTCTTCTGTTCGCTCTGCTATTAGGTGTGGTGGTTGCCTATATGGTACTAGCAACTCAATTCAATTCCTTCTTGGATCCACTAACAATCCTGATGGCCTTGCCATTTAGCTTTAGCGGTGCCTTCTTTGCATTGTTAGCAATGGGTCAGAGTCTCAACATGTACTCACTGATTGGTGTCTTGCTATTAATGGGGATCGTAAAAAAGAATTCTATCTTGATGATCGATTTTACCAATCATGTGCGCGATCGCGAAAACACGACGGCCGATGATGCGCTTAAGGAAGCCTGCCCGATTCGTTTACGTCCGATCATTATGACTTCAGTAGCGACAATCTCTGCGGCAATCCCATCGGCACTCGCGACAGGCGAAGGCTCTGAGACATTTAAGCCGATGGCGATTACTTTGATTGGTGGGGTTTTAGTATCGACGCTATTAACTTTGTATGTGGTGCCTGCTACGTATTCACTGACCGATCGTTTCAGAAAACGCAATCAAAGAAAACTGGCAGTCGAAGAGGCGTTTGAAGTGGTTGGAGATAAAAATTCACTTGCCGATGACGAAACCCTGAATGAGGTTCACGAAGAGTTTGAAGCACCGACGGCGACATCGATGCCTCAAGAGAACGCGCAAGAAGATGCAAAGCCACGACCGCGTCCTCCTGAAGCCAATGCTTAAAGAAAATTATTTTTTAGTCGACTCGACAGAAATTGCCATTGCTTGGGTTAAGCGAGCCTCGATCTGATCGCCTTTTTTAACTTTGCCAAGAACTTCTTTTTCTACTGGCAAAATCATCGTGCGATGAGGACCTTGCAAAGTGATGCGTTGTTTTTTCCAATCAACAGCTGTGATTGTTCCCGTTGTCGTTACAACATCAGTCACGATGGCACCTGGTTTTCTGCCTTCTTTGGTACGATCAGTGCGAGTTTCTTCTGTCACCATCACAGGCTCGCCGCCGCCTTTTTTCAACTCAATCACAGAAGTTTCGATGTAAGAAACACGTAAAGTGTCGCCTTTTTTGATTTGATCAAAATTGCGAACCTCAGGACTTGCAACGATTGAGAATTCTTCACCGTCTTGACTACGAAGTTTGATTTCACGAGATGATTTATCGATATCCAAAACTTGAGCGCGAGCTTCGACAGCATTTTCCGCAGCCAGTGTTGTCTCACCGACTTTTTTAAATCCCATTGCTTTCAATGAACTTTGCGAGCGCGCTTCAGTCTGAGTTGGAGTTACAGGAGTTGTATCCGGAGCCGCCACCGCTTGAAGAGAGGCCGTGACAATAAAACCAGAAATGATGGTTAGTGTTTTCATAAAGCTTCCTTTTCGTGCTTAGTTAATATCTGTATTCACTAAACACTGTCGGAAGCCAGGGAGCAACGAGCACCCTACTCAGGTGCTCAAAAACAAATTTAGAATTACTGAATATATCCGAGCTGCTCGTAACCACCAGCAACATTAATCACATCGCGAAAGCCTAAAGAATTCAGTGCGAATACAACAGCACCAGAGCGCACACCATGATTCGAAATAACATAAATCGTTGCACCTTTGGCAACACCCGCCTGCTCTAGTTTTTGCGCAACGGCTGCCTCAGGCGAGCCGCGTTTGTCAAAGAACTCAGTCCAAACAATGTTCTTCACTTCCGTCTTAGCAAAGATCTTTTTATTGGGAGCTTGCAACTGGAATTCTTGAGCGGTGCGAACATCCAAAACAACTGGCATAGTGATGTTATTAGCTTTATCACCGCCATTTTTCATAACAGTTTTAAAGGCTTTCGTGTCCACCATCAAAGCCGCATTCACCTGCGGCTTCCAATAAGGTTTGTTCTTAGTCATAGGAACTTCACGAGGATAAGCCCCTCGAATCTCAGACACATTCAAAGTCATCACGTTCTTCACGCCCAAAACTTTCAAAGTCCAAGCAACACGCCCTTCTTCACCAACACCCTCAGCACCTTTACCCAGCACAATCACAGTCGTATCCGGATCAATACCAATCAAAGAAAGACGACGAGCCACCGCAAACAAATCCGTCTGCAACAACCCACGCGAACGAGGATCCGCTTGAGAAAAATCCTCCCACCGAACATTAATCGCCCCAGGCACATGATTCGCATTAAACTCAAACGCCGACCGCACATCCAAAATAGTAGGCTCACCCTTCAAAATCTCCTTAAGAGATTTCTCACCAGTCTGAATATCACCTTGCTCAATAACTTTAGTCGGAGGCGGAGTCTGACAACCAATCAAACCAGATAGAAAAAAAAGAGAAATTAAAACAGAAGTAAACTTGATAACCATAAAACCTCCATAAATCGGCGACGTCAGTCGCCCAGTACTACGGACCAAGTGTTGGTCAAAAGGGTTCGAGCGCAAGGCGGAGGATTCGGGCCGAAACGCAGGCGTACTACCCGTACGTCGGAGTGAAGGCCCGATTCCGACAACGCAGTCGATCGGGCCCTTTTCACCAACACGCCTATTTTGTGATGCGCATTGTGGGGAAGAAGATGATATCTCTGATCGACGGTCTGTCGGTCAAAAGCATCACGATGCGCTCAACACCAAGTCCTACACCACCAGTTGGCGGCATGCCGGCGTCGATCGCTAGTAAGAAATCTTCATCCATTGGATGAGCTTCTTCATCTTCACCACGAGCAGCTTCTTGTTCTTTCAAACGAGCTAGCTGATCTTCTGGGTCGTTCAACTCAGAGTACGAGTTGCCGATTTCCATGCAAGCAGCGAACGGCTCGAAACGTTCAACCAAGCGTTTGTCTTTGCGGTGGATTTTTGTCAGTGGAGAAATCTCTACTGGGTGATCCATCACGATCGTTGGTTGCCACAAGTGTTGTTCTGCTGTCAGTTCGAACAATTCCATCAACATTTCGCCGCGTTTATATGGCTTATGTTCTTTTGTGCCGTTCTTTTTCAAAGCCGCAAAAATCTCATCATCCGTCGCTTTATCTGGATCAACGCCCGCGTATTCACGAACACCATCAAACACAGTCAAACGTCTCCAAGGAGGTGTAAAATCAATGTCCTTACCTTGGTAAGTGATTTTCATTGAACCGTGGATTTTCAAAACCAAGCCACTCACTAGCTCTTCAAATTGTTTCATTTGATGAGTGTAGTCTGTGTAAGCCTCGTACCACTCAAGCAATGAGAACTCAGGATTGTGAGTGCGATCGATACCTTCGTTACGGAAGTTTTTAGAAACTTCGTAAACTTTCTCGAAACCACCTACGATCAAACGTTTCAAATAAAGCTCTGGAGAAATACGCATGTAAAGCTTCATATCCAATGCGCGGTGATGAGTCGTAAATGGATGAGCCGCAGCACCACCGTAAAGTGGTTGCAATGTTGGAGTTTCAACTTCCAAGAAACCACGATCATCCAAGAAACGACGAACTTCACGAACGATCTTCGAACGAGTTTCGAAAACCTTACGAGAATCAGCATCTGTCATCAAATCCAAGTGACGGTGACGGTATTTGATTTCAACGTCTTGTACGCCGTGGAATTTTTCTGGAAGTGGTTCGATTGATTTCGTCAAAATTTGGAAGCTCTTTACGTAAATAGAGAACTCACCTTTTTGAGATTTGAAAACGAAACCTTCAACACCGACGATGTCACCAAGGTCGACTAATTCAAAAGCAGCTTTATCTAACTCAGGCAACTCTTCTGTTTTCACATAAAATTGCACTGAACCAGATTGATCTTGAACGTTGAAGAAAGAAGCTTTCCCCATCGCACGCAAAGTCATTAAGCGGCCCGCGAAACGATAAACCGCTTCCGGCTTTTTCTCACCCGCAGTCAAACCATCCGCATACTTCGCAACCACGTCCGCAATCTTTGACTTGTTTTCGAAAGAGTATGGATAGGGGTTGATGCCTTTCTCGCGAAGGGCATGAAGTTTTTTGCGTTTCTCTGCTCTGAGTGGATTTTCTTGAATGCTCATATATTCCTTAATTATTTCAATTTTTGACCGGCAAAAGTTTCCATCACGTCTTGAAGAAGCTTGATCGCTTCCTTCTTAGGACGTTGGAAGGCGTTACGGCCCATGATCGAACCGAATGCGCCACCTTGTGCAAGGTCGCTGATCTCTTTCATCAAATCTTCAGTCGTTTTAGGCTCACCACCTGAGAAGATCACGATACGTTTACCAGCGAAGCAAGATTGAACAACGTGGCGAGTGCGATCAGCCAACGTTGAAATTTTGATTCCTTGTTCTTGATAAACTTTAGCAGCAGCCGCTTGTTCAAGATGTGCTGATGGTGGTTTTACTTTGATGATGTGAGCGCCCAATTGAGCCGCGATGTGTGCAGAGTATGCGATCACGTCCATCGCAGTTTCACCTTCTTTAGAAATCTGTTCGCCACGTGCGTAGGACCAGATAACAACTGCAAGACCTGCTTTTTTCGCTTCAGCAGAAGCATGTGCAATTTCTTCGTACATTTGTTTACGTTCAGCAGATCCTGGGTAGATTGTGAAACCGATACCAGAGCAACCCAAACGAAGAGCATCGTCAATTGAAGACGTCAAAGCAGAGATAGGTGCTTTGTTACCGTAAAGAGTTTCAGAGTTGTTGATTTTTAGGATCAATGGAATCTCACCCGCGTATTCACGAGCGCAAACTTCCAAAGCACCCAGTGGAGCCGCGTAAGCGTTGCAACCAGATTCGATCGCCAATTCCATGTGGTAAGCCGGATCATAACCATCTGGATTTTTACCGAATGAACGAGCTGGACCGTGTTCAAAACCTTGGTCTACAGGCAAAATCACAAGCTTGCCTGTTCCAGCAAGTTTACCGTGATTCATCATGCGAGCTAAATTCGTAAGTGTTCCTACGTTGTCAGCTCCGTACCAGCTCAAAATCTCTCTAACTCTTGGCGTCATCCTAGTCTCCTGTAGATGCATGTATTTAAATTGGTCGGTCAAAAATTTATGTAAATTTTCGCATTTAAGCAAGCATCTCAAAGCGATTAACACGCTTGTCCGAAAGGCTTCTGTGGTATACTGTCAGCATCTTTCTAAAAGAGGTCATTATGTCTCAAGCTAAGGTCACATTCGAAGCCACTCCAAACCCAGCAACAATGAAGTTCGTGTTGCATCAAAAGGTAGCAGATCAGGGATTTGATTGTCCGACAGCGAATGAGGCGGACCGCTCTCCCCTGGCTGCAAAGATCTTTGGCTTCCCGTGGACAAGTTCTGTTTACGTCGGAACTGACTTTATCACAGTCACAAAACAAGACTGGGTTGATTGGGAGATCTTAGCAAGCCCATTGAGCGGCTTGATTCAAGAACACATGGATCGCAATGAGCCTGTTGTTGTCGAAATCCTTTCATCAAACTCAGATTCTTACGACCCAAATGATCCACAAATCGTGAAAGATATCAAAAGTGCTATGGACCGCGAAATCCGTCCGGTGGTAGCTTTGGATGGCGGCGATGTTGTATTCCATAAGTACGAAGAAAACATTTTGTACGTACACATGAAGGGTGCTTGCGCAGGCTGCCCAAGTTCATCTGCAACTTTGAAAGAGGGCATTGAAGTTCGCATGAAAGAACTTTTCCCGGAGATCAAAGAAGTTGTTGGCATCTAAATTCAAAGTTGAGAGTCGCAAAACTCTCAAACTTGCTGGGCCTATCGTTCTAGGCCAAGTCGGTCAAAATCTCATTACTCTTGCAGACACTTTGATGGTGGGTGCATTGGGAGCCACAGCATTAGCAGCGTCTGCTTTTGCTGGAAGTCTATTTGTTATTTTCTTGCTGTTTGGCTTGGGAACTCTTGCTCCCGTAACCGCACTCTTCGCAAAAATGCATGGCCAAGATGATCATCCACAAGGTGGCGTGTTACTTCGCCATAGTCTTATCGTGGCTCTTTTAATGAGCGCACTGATGATTGGCGGCTTGTACATTCTGAAACCTTTTTTAGGTTTGTTCGGACAGACTTCAGAAATCTTAGAACAGGGCACTCCATTTTTGGTGATTATCACTTGGTCGATCTTACCATCTTTGCTTTATCAAACTTATAAGCAACTGACTGATGGAATCGGACAAACTGCCGTTGGCATGTGGGTCATGGCCTTGGGCGTGATCCTTAATATCTTCGGCAATTATATTTTGATCTATGGTCATTTTGGTGCACCTGCCTTTGGTTTGATTGGTGCTGGCTATTCTACTTTGTTCGCACGTTGTGTGATGGCTGTCGTGATGATGGTTTATGTTCATCGTTCAGCGAAGTTGAAAAAATACTTATCACTGCCATGGATGCATAATTTAGATCATCACATGCTGCGCACGATGATGCGATTAGGTTTACCCAATGGTTTGATCTATCTTTTTGAAGTCGGTGCTTTTTCGGGTGCTGCGATCATTATGGGTTGGTTTGGTCCACTGCCGTTGGCGGCCCATCAAATTACGATTTCTGTCGCCAGCATGACTTTCCTCTTCGCAGTGGGTATTGGCATCGCTTCGAGTATTCGTGTTGGTTATGAACTGGGTCGTGGCGATCGAGCGGCAGCAAGACACGCTGGTTTCACTTCCATTTATCTTTCATTAATTTATATGGCTTTCATGGCCGTGGCGTTTTTAATTTTACGCCATTGGATTCCAACGATGTACGTGAAAGACGCCGAAGTCATTGAACTCGCAGCGACGTTCTTTATCGTCGTTGCCGTCTTTCAATTATTCGATGGCGTTCAAGCTGTTGCAATGGGTGCACTCCGTGGCTACTCGGATACAGCGTGGCCAAGCTCAATGGCGTTGATTTCTTATTGGGTTATCGGACTGCCATTGGGTTACTTCTTGGCTTTTAAGACAAGCATTGGACCTGTTGGAATTTGGATTGGTTTGGCATTTGGTCTTGCTTGTGCAGCGACCCTTTTCACATGGCGCTTTAACAAAATTAGCAAATTGAAGTCTTAAGTTTTAAAACAATAAGTTAAAATTTATTTTTGATAAACGAAAGCGGCGCCAGAGTTATACACATAGGTGCCGCCTGCCGCATCGTAATCTTGTTGAGGAGCACCGACGAGGATGTAATTTCCTCTAGCAGCGATACACACCCCGAATTGATCCTGTATCGCGCGTGCATTCGTCCCCGTTGCGATAATTTTTTGAGATTGAGCCCATCCAGATCCAGCACCTTGAAACACAAACATAGCGCCTGCCGCTGTTCCTGATCCACCGGTAACATTATAGGAGTGCCAATAAGCTCCTACCGCAATGACAGTGCCACTGACAGCGACTCCAGAACCAAAATAGTCGGCTGAATTTCGCGCATTTGTGCCCGTTGGAATTAATTTTTTCTGTTGGGTCCAAACACCAGCAGTGCGTGTAAATACAAATGCCGCTCCTGAATTGCTCAGCGAGTTCGCACCTGCTTCATCATATGTATGAAGCATTGCACCCATCACCACAGTGTCACCACTGACGGAAATAGCCCCTGCAAACGCATCACCAGCATTTCGTGCGTTGGTGCCTGTTGCAACCAGCTTTCCTTCTAAAGCCCAAGTGCTACCCGTTCTGAAAAACATGTATGCAGCGCCTGCACCTGATAACAAGTTCGCACCTGCGGCATCATAATCTTGACCTGCGACACCTACCGCGATGGTATCGACATCAATCGCGACAGCCGAACCGAAAGCATCACTAGCCACTCGAGCATTCGTACCAGTGCCGACCAATTTTTGTTGCAAACTCCACGTTGAACCAGAACGAGTAAATACGAACGCCGCACCACCACCATTGACGGAGCTTCCACCTGCAGCGTCAGTATCTTGCCCTGTCGCGCCGACAACAACCGTATCGGCACTGATCGCAACGGAAGCACCAAATGAATCACTCGCAACGCGACCGGCGGTTCCTGTGCCCACAAGTTTTTGCTGTAAAGACCAAACACCACCCGAACGAGTGTACACAAAGGCGGCGCCTGCATTACTGAGCCCATTCGCTCCTGCCGCATCAAAAGAGTTGCCCGCAGCACCAACGATGATGGTGTCACCACTGATACCCACACTCGCGCCGAAATAATTCGACTTTAACCGGGCGTTCGTTCCTGTCGCGACAATTTTTTGTTGTAACACCCAAGAGCCACTTGATTTGATATAAACAAACACGGCACCTGAGCTAACGATAAAATTATTTCCCGAAGCATCAGTACCATCATCCGGCGCACCAACAACCATTGTCGATTGATCCTCTGAGATCGCCACAGCATTACCATATTTAATCGACGAGCTCCCCATGCGAGCCACTGGGTCCGTCGTGTCAACGACCTTACCTGTTTGTGACCAAACACCGCCGCTTTTTTCAAAAACAAATCCAGCACCCGAATCAAAGTTTTCACTCGCCCCCACAGCATCAAAGTCTTGTGAAGGAGCTCCAGTGATAAATGAATTTCCGCTCAATGCCACTGCGGTACCAAAAGCATCGAGTGCTGCTCGCGCGTTAGTTCCCGTTGCAACTATCTTTTGTTCATTACTCCAAACGCCGGCGGAGCGTGTGAACGAATAAACTGCACCTGCTGAATTTAAGGAGTTCGCACCCGCCGCATCGTAATCTTGCAAAGCAGCGCCAACTACAGCAAAGTTTCCGCTGACTGCAACCGCATTGCCGAAGCCATCATTCGCCACCCGACCATTTGTACCGAAGCCGATAATTTTTTGCTGCGCACTCCATACACCAGCAGAACGTATAAAAATATAAGCAGCACCAGATCCTAAAACTGTGTTGGCATCTGCCGCATCTTTATCTTGCCCCGGCGCTCCGACAATGATCGTGTCAGCATCAATTGCTACGCTTGTGCCGAACGCATCACTACCAAATCGACCAATCGTTCCCACAAGCTTTTGTTGAAAACTCCAAACGCCAGCTGTACGAGTGAAAACATAGGCTGCACCTGCAGCCGCATACATATTGGCGCCTGTTTCATCGTAATCTTGATCAGGTACACCGATAACCGCGGTATCACCACTGAGAGCGACTTTTTTTCCGAAGGCATCACTGGCGTTACGACCGTTCGTTCCTTCACCCACAATTTTTTGTTGTAAAGACCACGTACTGCCACTGCGAGTAAATACAAAGGCTGCACCAGCACCGTTGAGAGAGCCAGCTCCGGAAGCATCATATTTATTACCTTCACTGCCAATCAGAGCTGTATCACCAGATACCGCGACCGAGTTGCCAAAATAATTCAGCGTCAATCGAGCATTGGTTCCGGTTGCGATTATTTTTTGTTGAAAGGACCACACACCCGCTGTGCGAGTATACACAAAGACCGCCCCTGCATCATTGACGGAGCCTCCGGCGTTATCGTAATCATGATTTGGAGAACCAACGATAAGAGTGTCCCCACTGATCGCAACACTTTGTCCAAAATTATCGTAAGCATAACGGCCGTAAGATCCACCGCCCGTGACTCTTTGTTGAAAAGTCCACACTCCACCCGACTTAATGTAGATAGAAGCAGAGCCTGCATCATTGAGGAAGTTGGCACCAGAACTATCCAACGTGTCCGATGGTGAGCCAACGACCATCGTCGATTGATCTTCCGAAATAGCGACAGAACTTCCCAACGCAAAGTTTTGACTGGCTGTGCGTGGACCCGAGTCTGTAACGTCGGCAAGTTTAGTCGCTTGAGTGAATTGTGCGAACGCTGCACGCAGAGCTCGGCGCATACGAGCTCCTGAAAAACCAGATCCAATTTCAACTTGAAAAAAACAAAAAGAGAACAACAGTACGACGACTAAAAAAATCGGCCGCCGAGGCACTTTGAAATGTCTCAATAACGTACTGATGCGCATACATTACTTATCGGAATATTGAGGTCTTGTTGTGAGGCCGTCATCACTCTTAAGTGTTGATTTTACCGAAGAAAATAGCAAGATTGCGCAAACGTAATTCCGCTCCCCCAAATGTATTGGTGGATCGCAGGACTTCTAGCGCAAAAGGACTGCGCGACAGCTTGGCACTGCTGGACTCGGTTTCAAGTCTGGCAGATGGAAACTGCCATCTGGAGAGAAGAACTCAGAGATCTCCATCCAGCCTAACTTCATTAAATCGCGGTGACGAACATTTTCTTCGCTCACAAGATTGCGATAAACTTTGAGCGGGTTTCTGCGTCCTAATGACTTCACGATGTCAGTCATATTGGCTTCACTGCCCGATTCTTTTAAAAGACTGTTCAAGATCACAATACCGCGATTCAAACTGATGAAATCATACGGCAATACAAGACCATTATCCATCATGTATGCAGTCCAATGATCCATGCTCATGGTTTGCTTCCCGAGGTCAGCGACTTTGTGTCGAATCAAAAGTTTCAACGAGCGCTCGTCGATTTGATTTTTAGTGCGATCACTCAATTTCCAGAATGCTCTAAAAATATAATCATCGTTGTTGAGTTCTGCGCCCACACCGAGGAGCATCACTTTTCTTTGCATCACCTCAGAGATCGTTCCGCCCATACCGTAATCAAGAATGTTCACGACGATTTGTCTGTCAGTGATATTCACCAAGAAGTTACCTTGATGCAGATCCGAGTGATAAAAACCGGAACCGAAGAGAACTTCTTTCGCCCAAAGATCAGCAATCTCAATCGCCAGTGCTTTTTTGATTTCAGGAGCTAAATCTGCATAGGGCTTAAGTGCTTTTTCTAAATTTGTACCGTGAACCGTTTCCTGAACCATCAACACAGAGTCACGTTTTGGCTTAATCACCAAAGGCACATGTGTTTTGAGTTCGTTTTTATATTCAGGTGTCGAGATAAATCTATCAGACTCATAAACTCGTTTCGCCTTCATTTGACGACGAATTGTTTCGTCCAAATTCAACTCTGCGCGAACAGTTTTTGTGATGTCTTCAATTAATGGAGTTACTTTTGGCAATCCGAGCGCTCTGAATTCAGAATTTGAATCCAAAATCTGAGCGACATCCATCAAGATGCGATGATCTTCTTCCACGCGATCAGAGATGCCCGGCTTTAAGAAACGGACAACAACGTCACGCGTTTCGCCATTCACTTCTAATTTTGCCCGATGAACTTGCGCCATCGTGCCGACGCCCAAGGGCTTTCTTTCAAATGACTTAAAGACGTAATTTTGTTTTTCAGATTCAACGATTTGCTTCACTTGAATCCACGGAGCCGACTTCACAGCGCTCTCTAGTTTTTGGAAAATACGACGAAGTTCAAGTGGCAATTCACCTTGGCGAGCAATCACTTGCAAAAGTTTTTGCATCTGTGGACCCGCGTTTTGAATCAGTAATTCCATGCGACCTGACTCATTCAAATTCAAGTTGCCACCTAAGAAATCCGAAATCATCAGCATTTTTGAACTTGTGCTCAGACGCGTGAAATACTCTTCGAACATTGTCTGCATGAATATACGCATTGAAGGATCTGACTGTTGTGCGAGGTGATTTTGCGCAACTCGTTTACCAACATCACCGATTTCTAGCAATTTTTCAGAGACAATCGAGTTCACTTCGCCAATCGCCCATTGACCAACAGCCATTCGCATTTGCTCGCTATCAACGAGTTGCTGCAATAGGTTTGAACCCGATTTTTTATACTGGTTTAATTGCGCATTATTTTTAAAAGCCAAATCAAACAACGCTTGCGCTTGATATTGAAGATACTTGTCGATTTGAGCTTGCACGCGTTTGGTATCGGCTTGATAAATCATCAAAGGACGTGGACCACGTGCTTCAATAATTTGTAGATCCAAGGCAAGACTGTGCGTTCCCGGCCAATCGCCACGCATTGTTCTGATGAACTCTTTGAAATTTTTGATTTTAACTGTTTTACGGGGCAACAAGATTTGCTTCTTAATATACTCGTTCATACGAGCCAGAATTTGCTCTTGAGTTTCTTTGTCTTGATCGTAAGTCGCCAGACCGTAGGCCGCAGCCAAGCGCTGCTCAAAAGACAAAAGAAGGTCCGGCGCTTCAGCCCTTGCAAGAAGGGACTGAAACACCAAACTTAGGCACACGATCCAAAACGCTCCATGCCTCCGAATTGTATTAAAAAAACGATCTAGTACATCCACGGGTCTGCCTAAAGCAGTTTCCGGACCAGCTGAAATCAAGATACTTTGAGTTTCACGCGACTAAAACTTCGACACCGACGAAAAAGGCCGCCTCTGGTTTCACTCCGACTTCGTCGGAGTATTTACTAAAGGCATCACTTTGAAAAGAATTTTAGAAGAGTCCAAGTTGCTTCAACAGGTTTAACTGAGCGAATTTCTTAATTTAGGACCGGCAATGCCCATTGATCGAGCTTGTAAGATTGAACGGTTTGGCCGGTTTGAACATCCTCCTCACGATAGAGGATGTATGCGTAAGAAGCATCTTTTGAGAACGTGACAGAGAGAATATTGATACCCTTGCCCGTGGTTGCTCGCGGCAAATTGATTTCTTCAAATTGATAGACTGATTTTTGCTTTACGAGATCAAATATTTCTAAAGTATTTTCGCCCTTCCAAGAGCGATTCAGAATTATCAAATTCGTATTTGGAATTTCTTGCGCTTGAAGATGCGGAAGATAATTAACTTTATTTGGAATCGCAAAAAGATTTCGGGTCGCATTGGTTTTCGTAGAAAACGAACTCAACTGAAAGTACCAGCCACCTGTCGAATTCATTTCATCGGTGATGTAAATTGTTTCTTGCTTTTCCGAGCGCGCGATCACTTCATTCAGCATCTCAATCGGCTCTACAATATCGATATCCTTATTTTTTAGGTCGACCAAAAGCATCTCAATATTTTTTTCGATATTGACGGTATAAACCATAGCATCGTTGTTATTATCGAAGATAACCTTATGAACGGGGCCATTCAAGACCGCCTTTTTAAAGGACAAATTCCATGAGTGCCCACTGGCAACATCAAAAAACACGACGTCGTTATTGCCTAACAAAGCAAACTTATCACCGCTTGGATTGACAACAATATTGGAATCTCCGATTGGATTGTTCATTCTTTTAAGCTGATCAGCGGAAATTTCACCTAATACTTTGATGACTTTTCCCTCTGAAGAAAGCAACCAGACCTTGCCTCCTTCGCTCACATGCATAACTTCATTTCGATCAGGCACACGGCCATAAGCACCCTTGAACGAAGAAACTTGGAGCGGACTTAACACACCCCCATTGGACTTCATCAAGTGACCATCACGATCAGCTAGCAGCAAAGTCCTCGTATCTTCAAAGTGCTCAATGAACACCATACGGGGATTTTTGCTGGGCTTATGTTCACGGAGTTCAAATGGCAGAGCCACGGACTTGCGCGCTTGAGGCAATAAGGCTTCGATGGCCTCGTGCTGGGCTTGTCTTTGAGTTTGCTCACGCTCAGCATTATGATTCTCTTGATTTTGCAATTTCATGATTCGGTCGCGAAGCAATTCCTTCAGCGATTCAGGACTGCGATCCGAGTTCGCTAATAATTCATTCCAATGACGAGAAAACTCGCTCGACAAAAGCTTCATCACAACATCTTGGCCAGAGCCTTGCGCCTGACTGTTATCAATTTGAATTTTCAGAGGGGCCAGCAATTGAATAACGGCTTCGACGTCGATGTCCTGACGATGAAACACTTGCGAACAAATGGGCGCTGCTTGAGAAGACAGGCTTACGAACAATAGCATAGCCAAGCCCAATAGTGCCTTCATTTGCCAAATTGTTCGACATGCCTTCACGCCTATCTCCTCTAAAAACACGCATCATCAACGATGAACGAGTTCGTTTTTAGAAGAGGCAAACGGCATACCGAACAGTTGTCTCAATATGAGAATTTAAGCCAGAACCTCAAGCGTGTCTTGAGCTGTGATCTTACCTTCGTTTTCTGGAATCCAAAGAACACCAAAGTTGATGCCTTTGTCTTCACGACGATAGCCAGCCAAAGTTTTCAGCGGCGAAGGATTCGGCGATACACCCGATGCTTGATCAATATTGATCATCACACAACGCGCACATTTTTTAGGTTGAGAGAATACAACCTCACCGATTTTAATTTTAGTCCAAGAGTCTTCTTGAAAGGCTTGATCGCCATTGAAAACAATATTGGGACGAAAACGTTCAAAAGTAATTTTCTCTTCCAATTTAGAATTCAAATCCTCAACAGACTTCGAATTCACAAGCAACAGCGGACGCCCATCAGCAAACCGAACTTCAGGCTTCCAATCCATCTCCAGCGAACGAACACGACGCTGAGATTGCGGCGTATAGCGCACCAATCGACAATTCACTCCCAAATACTGCCCAATAGCCTGCGAATAAAGATCCGCCTCTAAGGCCGCATCGACTTTGTCATTCCAAATTTGAACTGGAACAATACGCTTCATCGAATTCTGACGAGAAATCTTAAAGAACGTTTTCTCAAACCCAATCGTCAATCCAAGATCATCCAAATGCGTCTGCAAAGTCGCCATCTTAGGATAAGCCCGTTGCGAAAGAAACTTCCCTTCCGAATCCACAAGCATCCAAAGCCGATCCCCATCAGGCCCATCAAAAAGAACTTTCATCTCTTTAACAGCCATACCACGACAAGACTTAACCGGATAAATATGAAGCGACTGAAGTGAATACAAAAACAATCCCCTTTAAAAAAAACGCCGGAAATCAAAAAGACTCCGGCGTTCAAAAATATCTAACTAATTTTTCCCAGTCCACCATGAATCGGCGGCGCAGCCGCCAAAACCGAAAACCAAAGGTTGGTCAAAACGGTTCGAGCGCAAGGCGGAGGGTTCGGGCCGAAACGGAGGCGTACTACCCGTACGTCGGAGTGAAGGCCCGGACCCGACAACGAAGTCGATCGGGCCGTTTTCACCAACCTGCCTTAACTACCAACCCAAGATGTAAGCAAACATGAGTGGAGCGCAAATAGTAGCATCCGACTCAACGATGTACGAAGGCGTCGTCGTGCTCAACTTACCCCAAGTGATTTTCTCATTTGGAATGGCACCAGAGTACGAACCATATGAAGTAGTAGAATCAGAGATTTGGCAGAAGTAGCTCCACAATGGAACATCTTCGTGACCCAAGTCTTGATCGAGCATTGGAACAACGCAAATTGGGAAGTCACCGGCGATACCACCACCGATTTGGAAGAAACCAACTTCTGATTTCTTAGCCATTGCCATGTAAACTTCAGCCCATGTTTGCATGTACTGGATGCCACCTTTTACAGTGTGAACATTTTTGATGTCGCCTTTGATGCAGTGACCAGCAAAAATGTTACCCAAAGTTGAGTCTTCCCAACCTGGAACGATCATTGGAATGTTCTTTTCAGCAGCCGCCAACAACCAAGAATTTTTTGGATCGATTTGGTAGTACTGAGTTAGTTTTCCAGAAAGAAGGATTTTGTACATGAATTCGTGTGGGAAATACGCTTCACCTTTTTTGTCAGCTTCTTGCCAGTATTCAAGAACGACGTTCTCGATACGACGGATAGCTTCTTCTTCAGGGATGCACGTGTCAGTAACACGGTTCAAATGTTTTTCAAGAAGGCGTTGTTCATCTTCTTTAGTCAAATCACGGTAGTTCGGAATGCGCTCGTAGTGATCGTGCGCTACCAAGTTGAATACGTCTTCTTCCAAGTTTGCACCTGTGCAAGAGATAGCGTGAACTTTACCTTGGCGGATCATTTCAGCCAAAGAAAGACCTAGCTCAGCAGTCGACATAGCGCCTGCCAAAGTCACTAGCATTTTACCACCTTTATCGATGTGAGTTTTGTAGCCTTTAGCAGCATCTTTCAATGCAGCGGCGTTGAAATGGCGATAATGGTGATCAATAAAATTCGTGATAGTAGACATGTGCCCGGTCCTTTTTGAAGGTTCTATTTTATTAGGTCTTAAAACACGGCAAGCTACCGATGATTTTGGCTAAATTCAAGTGGAAAGAGGCTTAATTCCAGTGACAGCTTTTGACAAGAAACCTTGGTCTTTCAAGATGTCAGTAAAGCCCGCATAGAGCATCATGCCTTCCACAGGATTTGAGATATAATTCTTGTAGAAAGGCTCGTGGAAGTCCCGTGGGAATTGCTCCAGGGCCCAGCTAAAGTCCCCAGCGTCTTCCTTTTGCACAGAGTCGACCAAACCCATGATTCCACCAGGCTTCAGCACTCGCGCCGTCTCTAGGACGACTTTACGACGAATTTCAAAAGGCAGTTCGTGGAATAAATAGCACGAAAAAACGGCATCAAAAGCATCGGCCTGAAATGGCAAATCTTCGGCCTTACCTTGAATAAAATCTATGCGCGAAAAATCAGCAAGATTGGCTTGAGCTTTTTTTAAGTAAGGCCAGCTCAAATCCAAAACTGTGATTTTTGCTTTAGGAAATGCGAGCTTCACAAAACGAGTCAATCTGCCCGTTCCCGCTGCCACTTCAAGAAAATGCAAACCTTCACCTTGGCCGGCGAAATGATTTTTCATCAGCGGAATCAGCAAGCGGCGCATGGCATCGCCAGCACCCGAAAACAAAATCTCCACCTGATGTTCATACAGATCTGCGGATTTATCAGTCAGATACCCGTCACTTTGAAAATGGAAATTGCGTTGGTAGTATTCAGGAAGCTCTTTTAAAAGATCTTCCGTCTCATTTGAAAAATCATGACTGATTTGTTTGTCGCGGCGACGCGAAACTTCGTAACCGTCCATCAAGATCTGCGGAAAGCGCAGGAAGTGCTTCATCAACGGCTCTGGCTTCAGAACATCTTTTGGATAAAGACCGTTTTTAATATTTTCAGAATCTTTTTTGAGGAGTTGAAATAGCGAGAGAGCCGCTTGTTTCATGTGCTGAGGATCAGGCAAAACTTTTTTAGATTTTTTTGTCGAAGCGACTTCAACAAACGGAAGCGAAAGACCTTGCAGCGCAAAGTGGGCACTCCGTAAAAGGGAGTACCCCAGAGTCACTTTATCAGACAGGACGTCTTTGATTTTGTCCTTTGCTTCCTTCATTGCCGTTTCCTCCTTGAGCCGCAGCGAGAGCCTTTTTGTCTCTAGACCACGAGCGTACAGTGAAACCCAAAAATACAAAGCTCACAAGCACGATAAATAGTACCATTGCAAACCAAAGAAAGACGATCATGAATTTGCTCCTTTATGGATGTGGCGCACAACCCATGATGCCATGGCTAAACCGAATGCACCTGTCACGAAACTCGCGTTACCCCAGATCACCGGACGGTGTTCACAAGAGTGCAAGTTGTTCTGACCTTGAGGGCACACGCATTTAAAGCCCTGCCCTTTATCATACGTTAATTCTACAGAAGGCATAGGCTCTTCATCAGAAAACACACATGGAATGTCGAATGCCCCCTCTGGGAAAGCATATTTTTGACGCAAGATCTTACGAACTTGATGCGCCATAGGATCCGTGTGAGTTTTGCCAAGGTCCGTGATTTGAATACGCGTCGGGTCCATTTTTGCCCCAGAACCAGCGCTCGTGATAATTTTAATTCCACGCTCACGGCATGTTGAAAGTAAGTGTGTTTTCGCAGTCAAATTATCAATCGCATCGACAATAAAATCAGGTTTCAAACCCAAAATACTTTCAGAAGATTCCGCGTTGTAGAATTCAGCAACAACGTTCACTTTTGCTTGAGGATTGATTTTGCGAAGACGCTCCGCCATGACTTCGGCTTTCTTTTTGCCGACCATACCTTGAATCGCGTGCAATTGACGATTGGCGTTTGTGATACAAACTTCGTCGAAATCAACAACCGTGATTTGACCAACACCTGAACGCGCCAAAGACTCCGCAGCCCAAGAACCCACACCACCAATACCGATGATCATCACGTGAGTTTGGAAAAGTCCCTTCATCGTGTTGTCACCCACAAGGCGACCCATACGATCAAAACGACGGTGCATCACGTATTCTGTTTCTGCTGGCTGAGGAAAAGCTGTGTCTACGGTAGTATTCATTTTGGGTATCCCTACGCTTAAATCGCGAACAAACGCTTAAAGTTCACGGTAGTGATATCTAATATTTCCATAGGATCAAGCCCTTTTATTTCTCCAATAGTGCGTGCGACGTCCCAGATGCTTTCTGGGGGATTCTTTTCGCCTTTATAGCGCGGTGGAGGCTGATCGGGGCTGTCACTTTCTACGAGTAACAACTCCAGTGGAATTTCTTTCACGGCCTGATGCAGCTTCTGATTATCTGGGCGGCACACCGGGCCGCCGACTGAGAGATAAAGCCCGCGTTGCACAAAATCCTTCGCCTTCGCCGCACTGGCGTTAAACGAGTGCACAAGGCCCTTGGATTTTGGAATGCCCCAGATGTCTAAAATTTTAATCGCATCATCATGTGCCTGAACTAAGTGCAAGACCATCGGTTTTGCCGAAGCGTGCGCAAGTTCAATTTGCTGCTCAAAAATATGGATCTGTCTTTCCTGAGAGTCCTTCATGATATGAGGACGATAATCAAGACCCATCTCGCCGATACCAATGGCATCAACGAGTGCGGGTGCTAAAAGATCGAGCGCTTGCTCACAAACTTCTTCTTCATTTTCTGCGACAAAATAAGGATGCAAACCAAAACACAAACCGATCGCATGGGGATGGCGCGCTTTCAAATCGCGTTGCCGTTGCCAATCCTCGGGACTGACTCCGCCTTGCATAAAAAAGTGAATACCGCGTGCACGTGCATCTTCGATAATACGATCCTGCTCAGACTCCCAACGGGGATCTGCAAGGTGAGCATGAGCATCTATCCATCTTCCAAACGCGACCATAGTCTTGAAGTTAACCTCAAAAACCCGACTCGAACAAGAGCCAAATAAAACCGAATAGGTTTATGGATTACTCCAACAAAGTTGGAGTGCAGAACGCATTGGAGTGCACATGAAGCAAAAGCCATTGAAGTTGGGTTTTAGTATCACATTGGAAAAAGGCACAACATGGAAGCCTTTTAAGATGGAATTCTGGAATGACGAAGCTCATTTCAAAAAACACCCTGCTGAAGCACCTTTTAAATACATGGCTGACGCCTTGACGTGCTTGTCGTTCATCAAATTGAACCACTATGTGAAGTCACCTCTTAAGAATTCAAACATGGATTATAACTTCGTTTGTGAAGCATGGAAGGCTTTAGATCCTCACGTAGAACTTTACGAAAGATCACAAGCTCGCGTGCGCTCATTGCAATCACAAATTGCTTTGATCGACCCTGCTATTTGCAAAGAATTCGAAGAGCATTTTAACGAATCATTCGAAATGGCTTTGAAACCAAACGGTTTTGATCTTTCTGCATTGGGACCTTTGCTCGATGCTTTCTCTTGGCTTGAAAATAAAGCCGGTCAGCCGTTGCTTTATAATTTCCGTTTGAATTTCAGCAAAGGTTTCATCGAGAAACTGCATGCGCTTTATTCATTCTTGTATCACGTTCGTTCGGTTGTAGCTTTGGATCACAACAGTCTTTGTGCCGACACTTCTCACGAAGGTGTGAAAGTGGATGCGATCACTGACTATTTGCCAAAAGCTGAATATGTTGTGAACGATGCTTTATTGTATTGGCAGTTCAAAAAACTTTCTCAACCATTTGCAGCTGTAAAAGGTGATACAAAAGTAGACAAATTGTTTGTGGCGCCAATGGAAAAAGCTTTCGGAAAGTTCTCGCATCACGCGTGTGCGTTGGTTAACAACTTGCCGAATAAATTCATTTCTTCTATGAGCCCAATGGAACTTGAAGAAGCCTTTTACCTAGTGCAAATGGACTGGTTGTTAGGTTCCCCTGCTGGTTTGCTATTCAAAATCCGTGAAGAGATTTTTGGTATGCAAAACGGTTACGAAAAGATTTTCTGGAAAGATGTGGAACCTGTGTTCCATGCTAAACCAGTAAACTTGAGCATCGCTTGCTCGATTGAACCTGAAGCGATTTTTGGTAAAAAAGTCGGCTAGTCGTCGGGACGCCGAGGAAGTGCAGCGAGCTCTGCTCGCAGAACTGGACTAAATAAAAAAAAGGGTGCTACCAGCACCCTTTTTCTTTTTGGCTTGCGCCTTTTAAGCTCCCGCTTGGCGGGCTCTAAATTTGTCGACGATCTTTTTGATGATGAAGTAAAGAAGCAAGATCCCCATCACAGAGAAAAGCACGATCTTAAACTGACGCAGCTTTTGCAAGATAGGTTCGCCATAGTGAGCTAGCAAATAGATCTGTGTCGGAACACTGATCAATGCTGCAATACCGTCGATGGCTAAAAATTTCCAAGCAGAAAAACGCATGATTCCGCACGCCAAGTGGCCAGGGAAACGAATGCCTGGCGTGAAGCGGAAGATACCACAGGCGTAGGCACCATACTTATGCACCCACATCTCTACTCGTCTCATCATGCTTTCTGGGAACATGCGAGCAACGCGTGGATGGTGCAAAAGTTTTCGGCCGAAGATCCGGCCTATGAAGTAGATCAGGAAATCACTCCCTAGCACGGCCAAGAAAGCGATAATGGCGGCAGTGTGCACATGCACGTAAGGCGCGCCTTCAAATGGAGGTGGAAAGTGTTGTGGGTTTGCGCCCATGAACGCGAGAATACCAACGCTGACCAAAGTGACTTCTTCAGGCAACGGGAAACCGACTGCAGATAACAGCATCATACCAATCAGCGCGGCGTAAACCGTGCCCGGCTGATATGCAAACTGAGACATCCACTGAAATATAGGTTCGTTAGCAAACTCCAAAAACCTTGTTCTCCATAAAAACTACTATGCGGGACTTTCACTCACTTGAATACTAACGTCACGCTGTGCTAGATACTAAAAACTAAGTATGCAGAGCGAAAGAGGATTTGAATACGGGGTTAAGCACATAATCAGCCCTCAGTCTGGAAGATTGAGTGATGTATTATTGTGCACTTTGGATTTAACTCCAGAACAAACATCATTTTTACTTGATCTTGGATGCGTTTATTATCTCGGAAAACGCATTCGTGAAGATATCTCGGTGAACGAAGGCGATTATGTGCGCGTTCACACCAAACCTCGTCGCTTTTTGCCAGATGATGGCCAATGGCGCGATCGCATAATCGTTGAAAATAAAAATTTTGTTATAGTCGATAAAGTTGCGGCACTTCCCGTGCATGCATCCGTCGATAATTTAAAAGAGAACGTGCAAAGTTATCTAGCAACTGCTGTGGGTTGTGAACTTTATGTTACTCATCGTCTGGATGTGCCGACACAAGGATTGATTCTTTACGCAAAGACTAAAGAATTTCAATCCGCGTTCAATGCGCTGTTGGCATCTGGTGGAATGGATAAGATCTATCGCGCCAAAGTCGTGGGTCATTACGGCGCACCAGGAATTTTAAAACATTTTATGGAGCCTTCACCGCGCGCGCCAAAATCAGTCTCAAGAGAAGCTCAAGATGGTTGGCAAGAATGCCTGCTTGAGGTTTTAGAAGTCGTTCATTGCGATGACGGCACTTCGGATTTGAAAATCAAATTGCTGACAGGGCGCACACATCAAATTCGCGCGCAGTTAAGCAACATAGGCTTTCCGATTGTGGGCGATCATACTTACGGTGCACCGAAGTTTTTCGAAGAAGAGAAGATCTGTCTGAAAGCGTGTGAGCTGAGTTTTGTTGATCCCATGTCTCAGGAAAAAGTCGAAGCCAGAATATAGAAAGCGGCGTCCGCCGGCTCAAAGCAAGGCTGCGTTGACCATCAATGTGTACGAAAGATTCTCTGGTTTAAACAAACCCACTTTTTGATCTTTGTAAGTTTCTAAGCGAGTCGTGTTTTCCATACCCACTGTGAAATTCAAACCGTTGAATGGACGAACCTCGATACCGAAACCAATTTTAGCCGAAGTCGTGTGACGAGAATCCAAGTTCTCAACTTCAGAACCGTAGTACCAGTCCTCTTCAAAACCTGCTTTTGGTTTTGCACCAAAGTAGCGGTTGATATCAAGAACTGCTTCTAAGTAATGCTCCAGCGAATACTGCTTTGTGGTTTTGCGAGGGTCCGCAACATATTGACCAGAACCATCTGAGTATTGAGGAATGTTATCATCGAAGTACGCCGTGCGGTTTTGCCAAAAGATTTCTGGCTTGATTGCGTAAGTCAGAGAAGAAAAACGCGTGAGAGAATACTCAGCGTACAACTCCCCTTTTAATTTTCCGACCATCGCCGTTGCACCAGAGAATTCACTCGTTGGAAAGTACCATTTCAAGTTACCAGAAAGATCAACATCGCCGATATAACCAAGATCTCTCCATGAATAGGCGATGAAGATATCTTGAAGTTCTGCTTTCGTATTGTCTTCACGATCACCGTATCTGTTGTTACCTGCGAGAATGCCGATGAATGGTAAACGCAATGAGACTTTTTCGTTGCCGTTGATTTTATAATTCGCACCAATGTAGTTGTAAGCGCTGTATGAAGTGTCTTCTTGGTGAGTCAAGCCGTCTGCTTGTTTTGAAGTCAGAGAACCAATTGAGAAAAATGTGACTGAATATTTATGAAGACTTCCGAAGCCTGCTGACATCACCATTTCTTGTTCACGTTCTTGTGACCAAGCTGAAGAACCCATCATCAAGATACTCGCAAAAACCAGAAGTAATTTAGCCATTTAAAAATCCCCCACCCCAGACGAAATCCCCCCTGCTTATGCCATATTGCAATGCGCTAAGCAACTCCATAAACTTGGGACACCGAGTGTCTGAACGTAATCTTAAAATGCTTTCGACTTGAGTCATCGCATCTTTCCCCTTACAAGTGACGTCATGAAAAAAATTCTGTCATTTTCAGTCTTAAATCTACTCATTCTTACTCTCGCAACGGGTTGTGCAGTCAGCTTCAAAAAGAACAAATTTGAGCAACCCACAAAACCTGAAAAAGACATCAGCGTAATGTCTTTCAACGTCGAAAACCTTTTCGATACTGAAGATGATCCTGATCGTGACGATGAAACTTTCTTACCTCTATCTAAAAAACAAGATCCTAAAGTGCGCGCCGCTTGTGAGAAAAATGACAGCGCCTATCGCCGTTCAGAGTGTTTGAACAATGATTGGACTCAAGCAGGTCTTGAAATCAAAATGTCGAACATTTCGAAGGTTGTTTTCAGTGCCGATGAAAATGGTCCTGACAACTTGTTGTTGATTGAAGTTGAAAATAACAACGTGCTGACTCAGTTGAATAAAAATTATTTGGCTAAAGCGGGCTATCAAACACAAGTTTTGATCGAAGGCCCTGACAAACGTGGTATCGACGTGGCGTTCTTGTCGCGCTTCCCTCTTGTTGGCACACCGGTTCTGCACCAAATTGAATGGCAACCTAAAAACGACAAAGACAAAGAGTGGATGTTCCAATCACGCAATATTTTGGAAGTCGTCGTGAAAGCACCGAATGGTGATCCTATCACATTCTTGGTAGCGCATTTCCCATCCCAATCAAATCCGCGCTACTGGCGTGAACAAGCTTCGCAATATTTGACGAAGTTGATTTTATCTAAAGGCCCGAATGCGATGGTTGTTGCTGCAGGTGACTTAAACATCACGCACGAAGAAGAAGAGGAAGCAGGCTTCTTCATATCGACGATGTCACAAGCAGGTGCGGTGTCTCACTTAGTGGGTTGTAAAGACTGTCCGGGCACGCACTACTATCGTAGATCTTGGTCATTCTTGGATGCACAAATCTATTCGAAAGCGTTGCTAACCGACGGCGCTGGCAGCTACGTTTTAGAGCCAGAAACGATTTCAGTTGTTCGTTATAATGATGTGCATTTGAAGCGTGGTAAATATCCAAACCGTTGGGATATTGATGAGAAGACAGGCGTTTCGGATCACTTCCCGCTTTATGCTCGTTTGAAAATGCGCAGTGAAGCGAAGTCCCCAGTTTTACCTCCTCCTCCACCGATCGAGGAAAAAAAGGTTCCGGCTAAGAAGTCTCCTAAAAAGAAGTAGGATTACTCCGACGGAGTCGGAGTGTAGACAAGCCTATTTTACGAAAGTCATCGTGACGTCACAGTGGAGGATGATGGTTTCTGTATGACCATCTCCTGAGTAACGTTCGATCTTCAGTGGAACAGTGGCAGAACCTGGAGTTCTGCCACCCATGTTGATTTCTCTTTCGATGCGCAAGCCTTCTTCGGTCTTTTTAAAAACCGTGAGGGCTTTTTGATTTTCGCCATTCAATCTTGGCCATAACAAATAATCTGAATCGCCAACGACCATGTTTAAAGTCTCACCGACGGCAACATGGGTAACGACCTTTGGAAGTCCGAAGTTGATCACTTCATCGTCGATTTTCAAAAGCACTTTATCGCCGTCACAAGTGTAAGACACAGCCAATCCCTGAGAGCGACCTTCCGAATTTGAAGTCGCTTGTGCATGGCAGACAGTCACTGTGCTCAATAGTGCAATCATCGCGAGGATGGCTTTCATGGGGACTCCTTGGATTCCCTACTGAAATGCCATATTTATGCCAGTCCCGGGCTCTGCAAAACCCCAAAAAAGCGTATTAGGTCTGTTATATTTGCTTTGATATAGGCGGCCAATCGAAGGCCTGTTGCCCCGTTAACAGGGGCCAAGAAGCGGCACCAGCCCAGCTCGCGGGCCATTCGGCCCTTCGCCTCCTCGGACTGCGCCGATTATTTCATCAGCATGCGGCTGAAGTCGACTGTGGGGCGCTTGCCGCAAGTCGCGAGAGTTGATTTGTAGCCAGAGTTTGTGACTTCGGCTTTTTCGTTGTTCAACACCAATTGTTTTTTAGAACGATCTGTATCGATCGTGATCGCGCCTTCGAGTGAATGACAGAAAGGTTCTGCATGAAGATCTAATTCTGCAGCAGAAGATTTGATCACGAAAGGTTTACGACCTTCACCTTTGATGAAAGCGGTTTCGAATGTCGCGTTTTTCAAATCGATGTCGCCAGAAGCGAAATCGTCTTTTTCAATTTTCACATTGATCGTGATTTCGAAATTTTCTGAAGTTGAAGCGCCATTGTTAGTCGCGTTCAAAGTTCCCGATGTCACGTAAGTCAAAACCAACAATTCTGTATTTTCAGTATCTTGAACAAGCTTGATGATGCTTTCAGTCTCTTTGAAAGTACCAAGAGTCGCTTTACCCGCTTGAGTTTTCTGTTTTTGAATAGAAGATTCAGAGTTCAAAGCCTTCGCACCAAAGATGCCTTTTTCAGGTGAAGCCAAAACGAAAGCTTCCCAGTTTTTATTGGCACTCATTACGAAGTCACCTTGCGATGTCGTGTAAGCTTGATCTTTGATTTCTAATTTCAAGTTCACAAGTTTATCGCCCATTTCATTTTGACCGATTTCAGTCATCACCAGTGGACTTTGTGTTTGATAGCCGAGAGCTACGCGCGCAACTTCGATGGCTTCAATCAATTGATCAGCCGTTACCGAAGTCATTGCGAAAGAACCAACTTGGAAAAAGTTTTTGTTCTTTTTAGCGGCGTTTTTATTTTGAATCATGAGGCGAGTGTTTTTGGCTGTAACACCGCGATCTTCAGGTTGGCAGGCTGCCAACGCGAGCACTGAGAAACTTGTAAGAAGACCTTTTAGAAGAACATTAGAAATGGCCGAAAATGCAGAGTTTTTCATGCCCCGAAGACTAGCCGTTAACTTTAGAAAAATCCACTACGACGCAAACAGACGCAGCAGATTCCCCTTAAACCTAACCAATCCCTGAAAATTTTAAAGGCTCTCGATCACCGTGAAGCTCGTATGGAGGCCACCATTGCTGATAGAAACCTCACGTACGACCTTATAACCATTAGGAGCGGTTTTAAGACCATCCTTCTGTGGATACAGGATGCCGAGCTTTTGCGGCTTATAACGCTCACAAAGACGCTTTACGACGGCAGCTAAACCACCGCTGGCAGCTAATGGCAAACGCTCCCCGTAAGGAGGATTGCACACCAACCACAACGGATGAGAGTGCTCGATCGTGCCTTCAGCCAAGGCATCTTGTTGCTCGAACGTGACTTTTGCTGACGTGAAGTTTTTCTTTTGCACGGCTTGCATTTGCTTTTCAACTTCAGCGAAATTTTTCTCCGCAACCAAGATCATCTCAGCATCGATATCGCTGCCAAGATACTCTTTAAAGCCTGCAATCACAGGCAATTTGTAATTCAATGCGAATGAAGGAGACAGGAATAATTTCGGTGCGCGTTTCCACTTTTGGAAAGCGTACGGCCTTGCAAACGCACCTGTGTAAAGTGCGCGCGCTTCCGTCAGCAAAGTACCAGAACCCACGAAGGGATCTTTTAAAGAAATTTGTGAGAGTGTTTCTGGAGCTGCGTCCCCGATCATTTCTTCGATCATGTAAGAAGCAATGGTTTCTCTGAGTGGCGCTTCGCCTTTAAGGACAGACCAACCACGCTTATGAAGATGTTCACCTGTCGTATCCAGGCTGATCGTCAATTGATCATCGAACATGCGCACGTAAACTGTTGCTTGAGGCTCTTGAGATTTGGGAGCTCCCATTGTTTCTTTGATCGCGTCTTGCATACAATCTTGCAGGCGTTTTTCATTATTCAAGCGACTGCCTTGAGCTGCAACAACCCACTCAACATTCGAGTCTGTGATGAACTCGCTCCATGGCAAGTCTCTTGTACGAGTGAAAAGTTTTGGAAAGTCACGGCAACGGAAAGAATCCAAACGCAACAATACGCGGTTTGCTGATTTTAAGAAAAAATTAAGCTGTGGACCTACGAAAAAATCCGCTTCAAATTCAAAACCGCCTTCAGTCATTTCGATAGATGGAAATGAATCTTTCAAACTTTGCGCATCTTTGCCTAACAGGTACGGCCAAATGGCACGCATTTCAGAAAGAGCACGATGTTCAAAACCCAGAGGCGTAGAGACGAAGAATTTTTTCATAGGGCCGGAGACTACACCAGATTCCTCTAAAGGCGAAGAGGAGATCCCGGCTTTGGTAAAAATCTAATATGACTGGAATTACTTAAAGAACTCAGTTTTGAAATGCCCGCCATTTAAACCGAGTTTAAAGGTATTAAAGCCCGTGGTGTCTTCGTGGTCAGCGAGAATGCCGCCTAAATCAAAAGACTCAATGCCTTGTTTTTTGAGCACTTCAATTGCCTTCCAAATCAACAGATAATGCGCTTGAGCCATGCGACCTTCAGGAGAATTCCAACTCATACGGTAGGAAGCCGAAGTTCCATGCTTCATGATCACAACACCCGCGACAGGCATCCGATCAATCCGTGCCCACAAAATCATCGCATCTTTAAAAGGCAAAGCACTCTGAATTTCAAATTTAAAAAACTTCCCCTCGGGACCATCAAACTGTTTTTTAGATTTAAATAAATCATAATTCTGAAGAAACAAATCCAAGTGACGACCTTCAAAATCCACAGTCACTTCAATATTAGACCGCTCGGATTTATTAAGATGCCCCCGCCATTTACGATCCAAACTCTTACGCAAATCCTCGAGCGAAGGAGAAAGATTCAACCACAAAGTCTCAAAACTCTGTTGAGCTTTTTTATACCCAAACTCACTCTCAATAAACTCAACACCACTCTCGGGAGCCCACTCAGGCATCCAACGAAACCGACGAAAAATATTTTTAGGATAAGTCTTCTTAAGAACAGCAACAAAATCCAAAAAATTCTGCTCAGTCTCATGCCCTTTGAGCCAAAGCGGTCCACGATTGATCAAAATAGACTGAAACGGCCCAAGAGAACTCTTCTGAATAGCAACAATCCCAACAACCTCAGCGCCACGATCAATAGTAACAAACTGAGTAGCTTGCTTCGCAACATTAGCAACAGCAATCGCATACTGAAATGTCTGAGTCCAAGGAGTTTTGGCAGTACGATCCAAAAAAGACCGCCACTCCCCAACAGTGCGAAGAGAAAAATTCAAAGTCATTTCAGGAAGAGATTTAGAAGAACGATTATCTGTATTCACATATTAATCGTCTCAAACGACCCACAAAAAGGACACTAGACTAGACTCCGAGACGAGAACAGAAAACAGAAGGATATCAGATATCAAGACCTCTGATACCGGATCTCAGAGCGATTCCAGACCCAGATACCAGACAGCGAAGTTGGGCGATGCGAAGCGAGCCCAACCAGCCAGAACCAGGAGAGCGGTTGGTCAAAAGGGTTCGATCGCAAGGCGGAGGGGGTGGGCCGCAACGGAGGCGTACTACTCGTACGTCGGAGTGAAGGCCCTGCCCCGACAACGCAGTCGAGCGGGCCCTTTTCACCAATCGCGTATCAGAAGCGCCAGTAGGCGTCGCCTGCTAGGTAATACCCATCCGACGGAGAGTATTTCAAAGATGAGATATTAGTGGAGTTGATAGAAACCCCGAGATGAAACCGATCCCAGATTTTGAGATACGAGAGATACCCCCCGACAGCCTTCTTTTCAAAATTATACGAGGGACCGATGAGTACCCGATCCCAATTGCTGAGAATGAACTCATAACCTGATTGGAAAGTTGAAGTACCTAGAGATTTGATAGCAGTGGCATCGGTTGCTTCTTCAAAGGAGAAAAGCGCGACTGATAGCAAAGTATGCGACACTGTGTTTTCAGAAGAAATACTATCCCAATACAAATTGACATTCAGAGTAGACTGCGTCGAGTTCGGAATTTTTGTCCAAACAAGTGCTGTCGCCAAAGTGTTCGCATCGGAAGAATGGAATTTATATTTGGCTGTGATATTGGGAGCTTCAATCAACAGACCCGTAATAACGGAATCGATTGTGATATCGTCAGTCAGACCCCACGCCAACTCCCCGTACCAGGTGATGAAGAATTCATTCTCCCACAGGGACTCAGCAGTTTGACCGACCGAGACACCTTGAGTGAAGAGCGGTTTGTACTTCGCTGAAACATGACGATTGCGTTTACGGATTAATAAATCCGTTGTGCCTTTATAACGAACGTTCTCTGAAGACAGATCCACGTGATAAAGCTTGTCGCGCACTTGAATAAAATTGGAACGAGATTGACGAAGCAATTCACAAGTGAGTTCGTAGCTGCCATCTTGCTTGCTTTTGATATCGACGATTTCCATGAATCCGACGATGCCTGTGCCTTGATTTTTAGACTCAACAGCAACGACCTCACCGACGACCCAATCACCATGAAAACTAGATGCTTTGATAGTTTTGTTATTCTCGAAATATTTGATTTCACCAAATGATTCAGCTGTGAACCCAGCAGGGCTACGCAAAACAATAGGTACTTCAGGAGAAACATCTTCCGTGAAAACATGTTCCTGCCCGAATACGAGGCATGGGAATAAAACTAAGAGCGAGATCAAAAACTTCATCTGCTCTATTCTTAAAAAGAGCAGACGAACTATTCAAGGTTTAATTCTTTGCGTCTTGGGCAGACTTTGCGGAAGCTTCTAGAGCGGCTTTGGCTGCTGCTTCAGCCTGTTGTTTCGCCAAAAACACCTTGAGCGTCTTCAGGATTTTAAATATGGAAGCCCGAGATGCTTCGGGGTGTTTTTCCCCAAGGCGCAGTGATGACTTCACATAATCAATAAAACGAGTGCCCAAGTGCTCCACCAGGTCCACTCCTGTTGGGATGTCGCCTTCCAAAACCAAATATGTAAAGCTCTCATCCAAGATATATTCGTACTTCGTCAAATTTTGTGCACGGAAGAACGGCAAGAAACGCGGATTGGCTGCTTTAATTTCAGCAATCGACAAACCGTTGCTGTGATCGAGGTCATAGATCGCCATCACCGTCTCTGTGTAGTGCAACATCGTCACCATCGTGCGCAGGTCCGCAGTTTCAATGTAACCACCGTCTGCCGGAGAAATTCTTGCGGCATCCACCATGCCGGCAAAAAACTGATCAAAAGCTTCGTCACTCAAATAACGAACCCACATGCTCATATCAGGAAGGTTATCGAAATATTCGACGAAGTTTTCGCGCAGGACGCGTTTGAAACACGCCTCATCCATAAAAGGTTTTCCAAAGACATCGACGTTTCGTTGCGCACAACCTTTGACGGTCATATCTGCTTGAATTTTTGAAGATGTGCCCAGGCCCGCGCTAAATAGTAAACTCACGAACTCGAAAGATTCGCGATCGTTCATGCCGTTTTGACCATCACCACTTGGTGTAAAGAAATTAGCTTCTAAGAAGCTTCGTCCACCTGAATTTCCCGTACGGCGATCGAAAGCTTTCAGGTCGTAACCGATTTCCTGGAAGTCACTGTACCAAGCAATTAAACTGTCTTTTGAAATTTCTGATTTACTCAACTCACCTTTTGTTTGCGTTCCATAACCTAACATCAAAATACGCGTGATCGCTTTCATAATGTTAAATTTCGTCAACGCCTTCCAAGTCATCGAATATTTTCCAGGCTCACTGGCGATGAACATGCCACCCTTGGCAGAAAAATTAACTGGGAATTTGGATTCTAAAAGATTTCCAAAATCTTTCCACGCGACTCTTAATGCCTGACGCTCGAGTGGGTCCGCTGACAAACCTTTATCAATCACGTAAGCAAAATCAAATTCTTTGTAAGCAGCAAGGACGTGTTGTTGCGAACGAAGAACTCGTGGATCTTTTGTATAGAGTGAATCCACAAAAGATTGAGTCATTCGGAAAACATTCAATTCACGTTTTAAAGCGGCGATGTGCTTACGTTCAACACCGAATAAACCACGAGAATCACCCTGGCGTTGTGGCTCAAGCACTTTGAGAATAAAAACCTGATAAGCCGTTTTGATTGAATCAGGGCGCACGCCCTTCATATCGACATAACGAGAAATCTCACTGATGAGATTATCGATGTCAGCAAAAGGAATTTGTCCCGTCGAAGCCATTTGATGGCTGGATTCAACTAGATCTAAAAACTGCATCGCAAATTGAGTTAATTGCCGCGCATCACTTGGTGATTCAAGTTGGTTGTCGCGAATCACATATGCGTATTTCAAGGCAAGACTATACAGATCGATCAGGTTATCAAGTCCCTGACTCCAATCTTGCATACCACTAAAATGGGGCGAGCGACCCATCAAAACATTTTTCACGGACTCGACAAGCGGAATCCAGCGCGAGTAACGCTCGTAAGGCATAAATGGCTGCGAACCACGAATGAATTCCGACAACCCTGAGAATGCGCGTTTCGCATCTTCTAAGCTGTAATCAGATTTTGAAAGCTGTGAAACAGAAAGAATTTTTTGGAGACTGCGACGCAACTGTTCTGTCGCGGTGGCAACTTCATCCCAATTCGCTTTCACTTTTGGATCTTGTTTCAACAAAACCTTAATGTGCGGGGCAATTAAAACCAGCTCTTCACGAATGACTTTCATCAGATCGACAAGTTTTAAAACTTCATCTTTCGTCATGAATTGATCTGAGCCACCCAGCAAAGCCTTTTTGATTTTCATCAATTCATCAGCGAATTGCGGGCTGACTTTATTTTCTTTTAAGAAGTATTTTGAGAAGAACTTTCTCATATCCGCTGTCGTATAATCGCCACCATTGAGTGAACCATCCGTACGACGTTGGAAGTAAGTGAGGGCATTATTAATACAATCCGCACCTTCACGAATTTCTTCAGGATCTGACTCTCCCACTGAAAGGTTTTTCAGAGTTTCTGGCAGTGCTTTTAAACATTTGAATTTGGCATCGCCTAGTTCAATGACTTCGCCTTTGGCTTTTTCACCATTGAGATACTTACCGCAACCCGATGTCGCTAGCGTTACCACGGACAAAACAATCGCAAAGATTTTTTTATAATTAGAAGTCATAGCCGACCCCCATCATAAAACGATCATTATTGGCAAATTGCGCAATTTCATTTTGATTATCGATGTTCGTTTCAGCGGCTTCCACCAACTGCATTTCACTAAAGAATGACCAGATTCTTGAAAGACGCAAACGCGCGTTGACTTTTACAAGGCTGAATTCATTTTTCGTACTTTGCGTGTAGCTCAGACGAGTCGACAAACGACGTGATTTTCCGAATGAGAAATTGCTCGTGATACTGGCTTGATTGGCTTCTTGGAAAGGATATTTACTTGTTAAAGCTGCACGGTCATTACTTGCAAGCTCACCTGTCTCAGTGACTTCACCACCGATCACAGAGATATGTTGCAATGTTAAAGTCACATACGGCATTTCAAAATCGATGAACGGGCTATAGATGAATGCCTCTTTGAAAACAGGATAAGTCCACTGCTCGTCAAAGACTTGATCTTTATTCGGGCGATCCCACACTGTGGAAACACCCAAACGCACGCGGCGCATTTTGTATGTCAGATCCGCACCTGTTAAAGAGTGATAGAAAACTTGCGGATGCAAAGTCACAACCGATTTATCTGGACCGAGTGCTTGCTTACCATCATAACCCAACGCCAACTGATTGGCTGGCTTATAAATATAACTCATTTTGAAATTCAACGACTCGGGATCACCGACTCGAAGGCTGCCACCAAACGAACTATGCAAAACGATTTGCGACTCATTGGGTTTATCGAATTGATATTCAATTTCGGAAGTGTCGTTAAAGATGCGCACACTTTGTGGAGGTCTTCTCATCCACGGATTGCCGCGTACGAATTGACCGTCTTCAATCTCAAAGCTTGGGCCTTGATCAGGAATGTAAAACGGCGAACCATAAAGCATCACGGAATAAAAAGGACGATCTATCTCCCAGAAAAGTCCGACAAGACCTTGGCGATCTGGAGCTAATGGATTCCATTTAAAGAGCGGCTCCCATAACGAGAAATTCCAACGCGCATCGAGCTCATTCCAGTCCATTTTTTTACGACCGAGATAGAGTCTTTCAGCAGTTGAAAAACGCTGCTCAAAATAGAACTCTGAGATGTTCATGTAGTTCATCAATGGGGCACCGACAGCGACGCCCGCAGCCACGTCCATCTTGAATAGATCGTCTGAAAAAGACTGTGATTTCAGGCCCGCTCCGATAAACTGATAATTGGTTTTTTCGGTGGCTTCAAAGGTAGGGCTGATGAATGAGTCTGAAAAGACCTTCATTTCGGACTGCACTTGGGCTTGGGATAATAGGGGGCCGAAAAGTGTCAGAACACCCGCTAAAATGCAATAAATGTGAGCCCAGCCTACAGTCTTCAAACTCATGGGCCTCCCAGTAATTACTCTAAAGATCAAAGTCCGTGCCCTCGGGAGGGGGCCTATAATGAACCTCCCTTGCCACTATTTAAACAAGTGACCTTTTTTGGCGTCTTTGCTAGTCTCAATACGATGTCAGCCTCGAGTTCTCAAACTGCTAAATTTTTAATCATTCGCTTCTCCAGTTTTGGGGATGTTGTACAATCTCTCAGCATTCCTTCGGCTATCAAAGCACAATACCCGAATGCAGAAGTTCATTGGGTCACTCGCAAGGACATGGCGCAGCTGCTACAAAATCACCCGCACATCACACGCATTTGGGACTTTGATCGCAAAGGCGGCATGAGTGGCTTATTCAAGCTCGCCTTCGCATTACGTGCGCAAGGTTTCACGCATGTTTACGATGCCCACAACAATCTTCGTTCGCGTTTGATTTCATTTATCATTCGCCCGCTCGGCGTGATCGGTGTAGGACCGAAGTTCATTCGCCGTAGCATTCGTCGTTGGAAAAGATTTTTGCTGTTCAGATTCCGCATTAATAAATTCGAAATGCCTTTCAATGGGCAGCGGGATTTGCTCGAGCCTTTACAACCTTGGGGCATCAGCCGAGTTGCTCCGAGTGCTCCGCAATTATTCCCAAGTGAAGCGAACCTACGAAAAGCTGCTGATTTATTGGGTGAGTTTAAATACACCGTAGCACTAGCCCCTTCTGCTGCGTTTTTCTTAAAACGTTGGCCGAAAGAATACTGGCAAGAGTTGATCTTGCAAATGCCAGAGCAGAAGTTTGTTTTGCTGGGTGGACCTGAAGATGACTTCATTGGCGATATCGCGGCCGTCGCTCCATCGCGAGTTTTAAATTTGGCTGGGAAAGCGTCGTTGCAAGTCAGCAGCGCCGTTGTGCAGCTATCTCGTGTTTTGATCGCGAACGATACGGGTTTACTTCACGTGGGTGAACAAGAGGGCATTCGCACGATTGCTTTGATGGGCCCGGCTCCATTTGGTTTCCCGTCTCGTCCGACAACTCGTGTGCTTGAGATTGATCTAGCATGCCGTCCTTGCAGCAAACACGGGCAAGGTCCTTGCGTAAATAAAGAAAAATACCATCAGTGCCTCGTTGATATCACACCGGCTCAAGTGGCGACTGAATTGAAATCAATATTGGCGGCAACTTGATGAGCTACTTGATGTTTCTTTCTTACCGTTGGGTGATTGTCCCTGTGGCTTGGATACTTTTGCAATTGATCCGCCCGTTCGTTGACGGAAAATTGCGCGAGATGATCGAAGATAAAAATTCAGGCCTGACACACGTTAAGAAAAACACTCAAGCAGAAATTCGCTCAGCCCGTCCATTTTGGATTCACGCAGCCAGCGGTGAAATTGAATATGCTCGCCCTGTCATTCGTGAATTAAAACGTCTTTATCCGGATGTCCCTGTGATGGTGACTTACTCTTCCCCATCAGCGAAAAAGATTTTAGAAAGCATGCACGACATTGATGTGTGGGCGGCTTTGCCTTGGGATTTTGAGAATTCCCTGTCAGAGTTTACGGCGAAGTGGAATCCCCGTGCATTGTTATTTTCGCGCACGGATGTGTGGCCAACACTGGCTTACTTTGCTCGTCGTCACGAAATTCCGAGTATTTTGTTTTCAGCAACTTTCGCGGATAACTCGTCTCGCCTTAAAGGTCTCACCAAATATCTCACTCGCTATTCTTTGAATCAGCTTTCAGCAATTCACTGTGTTTCAGAAGAAGATAAAAAGAATTTGCAGCGTTTGCGTGTGACGCCGCCTGTGACTGTGAGTGGTGATACGCGTTTTGATCAGGTTTTCCACCGTTTGGAAAATCCAAAGCCTTTGAAGAATGCTTTTTTACCTTCACCAGAGGATTACGTTTTCATTGCGGGTTCTACTTGGCCTGAAGATGAAGCGATGATCATTCCCGCTTTGAAAAATTCAAAAGACAAAACCTGCAAAATTATCTTTGCGCCCCATGAAGTGGGCGAAGATCATTTGTCTTCATTGGAAAAAAATCTTTACGATGCCGGCTTTACTTCTATTCGTTATTCACAAGCTGAAGGCTGGGGTGCACACCGAGTTTTGATTATAGATCAAGTCGGCATCTTGGCTGAGCTTTATACTTGGGCGGATTTGGCGTTTATCGGCGGCTCATTCAAAAAACAAGTGCACAGTGTGATGGAAGCCTTGGCTGCTGGATTGCCTGTTCTGGTGGGCCCTTACCATCAAAACAATCGCGAAGCTTTATACTATCAAAAGAAGAACTTTTCGTCTGGGATGATTGTACAAGTGACCCACACCGCGAATGACATCACGGTGCTTTTAGAACGCATGCGTAAACACGGTCACGCCTTCCCACAAATCAAAGAAGAGATTCGCGCGGAGATTAATAAAAACCGCAACTCGACAGCGAAGGTTCTTTCCGCTATCGAATCCTTGACGAAAACCCACTAAGTAGCTTTTGAACTAATGAACGTTAATATAAGCATCGAGGTACGACGCTGGCAACCGCTGGCGCAACTCGGGCTTTTGATCGACGGCTTTTCTGACATCTTTTTGGAAGTCTTTGTAGATCATTGGCAAGTCGTTCAACATCGCTTCTAAATCGGCTTTTCTGTGAATGAATTTTTCATAGAAAGGCATGCCTGAGTAAAAAGCTTTAATGAAGTCTTTTTGATTCATCTCTTGGTATTCCGGAGAAAGCTTTAACGCCAATGGGATACCACGATAGAACGGCACATACTGTGACGCCTGATAAATGCCTTCTGGGACTTCACCTGTCATGTAGGCTGTCAGGACTTCTTTCACCGATTCTTTGATCGCTGATTCTGGCAATTCTCTCACCGGGTCACCGTCGTAGCTCTTCATGTGCAAGTGTGAATCACCACGCGTCGTCCACATATCACCGCGAGCATTTTCAACACCCACGCCGACTTCCTTTTGAGTTTTTAAACTAATACTTTCGCGATCATGCAAGATCATCGTGAGCAGATCGCCACGCGTACCCTTGAAAAGACCTTTAAGATTTTTCTCTGCCCAATTAACGATTTGCGTGCGAGGAACTCTGAGATGGCCCGATGCAAATGCGTCAGAAAGATAGTGATCCGCAAACGCATTATAGATCAAAGCTTGATGCAAATAATAACGACTGCTGGATGGATTTGATTTCTTACGTTGATATGACATCACCGCTTTTTTCAAAGCAAGCTCGTGATATTTTACGTATGCCACCATATTGTGCCAGCCGAAGTGATCATAGTTTTTCGATACGACTTCAAGATAGCCCGGCATCGCAACGACACCGGTCATTGTGCACGAAGCGTATTCCGCATCTTCGTTTTTTTCTTGTTCTGGATGCACGAACATTTGTTTGTGCGCGCACTTAATAATTTTCTTTACGCCGCTTTTTGTATCGACGCTCAAGTTGCCTGGCGCCTGATAGTAATCAACGGCCATAATCAATTCTCCATAGGAAAAACTGACTTTTTCATCGTTACGAGGAATGTTTTTGAGTGCAGGACATTCAGAGTTACTCAAACCCAATTCAGAACACGCGGCTTTTGCTCCGTTATCGCCGAGCTCAAGGTGTTCTCCTTCAGACCAACGAATCTGTTCATCCGCGAACAGGCTCAAAGAAAGACTCAAAATCAAAAACAGTGATTTCATCGATGTCCCCGCAGAGTTGTTTGTTACCTGTGAGAAAAATCGGAAGATCTAAATTAATCTGAACGAATACTCTAGTGAACCTAGGCCTTAGGCGGATCTAGAAAAATAGTTTTCTTCATAATTCCGGGCGCTTATGGCTTCATTTCAAAAATGACAAGAAACGCTTCTGTCTAAAACTTTTTCCATCAATTCATCGAACAATCGCGTAGTTATCTCAAAAAACCTTGAGCATAAAACTTGTAAGGACTGCGGCAGGACGATTGGACGTATATGAAATCATTAATAAAGCTGTTTGTTCGGGTGACAATATTGGGCATGTGCGGGAGCTATGGCTTCGCTCAATCCAATGGCTTACACTCCAGCTCCGCTGGAGCAGCGTCATCTGTGAACACGTCGACAACTCAAAGCTCGAGATTGGATAAACTCCAATTCGACTGGAAGATGGGTATGTCGGGATCAAGTCTCACTGATGAGAACCGCGATCTTAAGCTTGTCAGCTTCGGGGCTGATTTCAAATTCAATTACCTTTTGAGCAAGTCTTTGCTTTTGAATCTCGAACCAGGTGTGCGCCTTCAATCTGGAAATACCCAATCACTAGAATCTGCTGATAAACCAGAGAACAAAATCTCTGTTCGTCAGGCAGCACTTCACTACTCACCGTTCTGGCCTATCACGATGTCTGCGGGCGCGTTGGCTCAGGGTGAAACTCACTCTGATTTGCTCGTTGATAGCATTGCTTTCCCTGCTGCGAAGGTCGCTGTGACTTTCGCTAAGTTTGATCGTCATAATTTGAAATTGATTGCAGCGGAAGCAATTCCGACTTCTTCGTCATTGGCGACACAAAGTCAGGATCTTGAAAAAACGCCGACATTCTTATCTGCAGCTATGCAGTACACTTACGGCAATCGCAATACGGCTCGCATGCGTTTGCGTGGTGGTTACTTCCAATATAATGATCTGCCAAGTGCGGTAGCATTTAAATCGGGCTTAAGTGGTAACACTGTTGAGCCAGTGAATAATTCGCGCGCGACTTTCGTTTATGAATATAAGGGTGTCGAGGCTTCTTTAGATACCGTTTTACCTATCGGAACTTTCATGAATTTGAATGCTTCAGGCGATTACGTAAAAAACACGGCGGCCCCTGAAGAATCGAACATGGCTTACGAAGGTTCATTAGGAGCCGACTTCTTTATTAATAAAGACTACACCGTGCAAATCGCAGGTGGTGGTTTCCGCGTTGAGGAAGATGCTGCTGTTGCCTACTTCCTTTCTCCTGTTCGCACATTTGGTACGAACCGCGTCGGTTATAACGGCAGCTTTTTTGTAAAATTAAATCAGGATAACTATCGAATCGGTGCAGAGTACGCAGAAGCTGATGTTATTTTCTTGAACGATTCCCAGAGCCGCGAAAAATACATTGGCCTGAAGTTGGAGACCTTCTATGCGAACCTTTAAGTTCCTTATCACTGCAGCATTGCCGTTCATTTTGGCTGCGTGTAACTTACCAGCGCCAAAAGAAAAAGAAGGTGGTAAATCCGCTTCTTTGGCGAATTTCTATATGGCTGGGCAAGTACAAGGGTCTGTGATCGCTGAAGACATCGGCGGCGAATTCGATTTGCCGGTGAATAAAACTTATAAGTTTTATGCTTGTTTCCGCTATCAAAATTATCGCGACGATGTTGCGGGTGCTCGCTTTAATATTAAAGAAATTTCGACAGAAGTTCGTTCGAACGACTCTGGCTGTATCACGTGGGCCGAGAAATTGCCTTATAACTTTTTGGGTGATTCAAACTACGTAGAGATTGAGCGCACTGTTGAAGGCAAAGGTTTGCTAAAAGGCTCTGTGAAAGTTCGCATGGCTATCAACCCTTGGTCACATGGTGAGAAGCTTGCTGATGTGATTGATTTGAATAATTCAAACAACACTTCTGCTGAGTTGAAATCTTTGATCACAGATAACACAGCCGTTTCTGAAGCTTTGAATGCTCGTGCGTTTTCTGCTGGCAAACGTGCTCGTCGTTTGTGGGTGGAAGACGGTCGTTTCTTCTCTATGGAGAAGCAATTTGAAAATGGTAAATTGAATTTAGAAGTTGAAACGCGTGTTACTCCGCAATTGAAACTTTCTAAAATGAACGGCGATCCAGTGATGCGTCCTTTAACAAAAGGCCACTTCCGCTCGACTTTAGCTTTAATTCACATGATCGTGAAAGACGGCAAAGAACAACGCGTGATCTTGGATGAAAGCAAGCCCGTTGAGTCGCAAGTTATCAATGGAACTTTGTCTATCAAAGCGCCCTTATCTTTGGTGCGTGTACCTTCGCGTGGTCAGATCTATGTTGCTTTGAAAGTCGCTCCGGCTCAGTCGGCAGCTGGCATTCAACCATTTGAAGGCGTTTACTACGTTGGTGAATATGATGCTTTGAAAACGTCAGCCTTCTTGAAGCTTGCTACTCAAGCTGCGGAAGATGAGTCGTTCACGATTAAGAAATTTGCTTCAGCGGATATTCAGACTGTATTGTCTAGTAAGTCTAGTGAAGATCAAGAGTCTTACTTGGTTCCTAAAATCACTTTCCGTGAATTGCAGTTCTCGCGCTTGGATGCTGTGAAGGAAACGACGGCTCACCGTACGATTCGTTTCGGTATTCGTGCGTGTCTTGCCAATGGTGTCGATCAAAAGATCGTGCGTGCACATAAGTTTATCGTTAATAAATTCAGACAATCCGATAAAGAAGCTCCTTCTCAGACTTTAGTTGATACTGTCGACAACAGTTCATGCTTGTACTTTGAAGACTTCATCACGATGGACTACTTCGGTTGTCAGCGTTACTTCCCTGGCTTCATTGATTTGATCAATAAAGACTTAGGCGTGAATGAACGTATTCAAGTATTGCTAAATCCGTGGGAGTCATGGCGTATCATGGGCCGTGACATGCGTTACGTGCAAAACAATGAACACTTGCCTGTGACATGCGATACTCGTCAGGGTGCGACTATTCAAATTGAGAAATACAGCTATGAGCAAAACAACGTATCGTATGAGATGGATGATCAATTGAACCTGACTAAGGTTATGAATGTTCAATTCAACTCTCGTCCCGTTGTTAAAAACATGTCGAATCTTTATAACGGTTGGGATCAAACGGATTCATTGCGTGATGGTTTGTACTTGTTAAAGTTCGCAATCTTGCGCAACAAGGCTTACTCAGCTGGGGAGACTCAAGTTTTGCATTTGATTAAGCAAATCATGCCTGTGTCTGCTGGTACTTTGATGGGCTTTACTCAATACAAAATCAAAGATTTGATGGAGATCGGCAACACTAATACTGTATTGATGCAGATCTTGCCTGTTAAAGCTGAGTTGATGATGAACAAAGGCAATAACTTTGTTCCAAAATCTCCAGTACGTTCGCTGGAAGACGTGGTTGAGACGGATACAGATTTACGCAGTCCTGTCTTCACTGGTGTGATTAAGCTTTCTAAAGAAGCTGAAGGTTTTGATCTTCGTCCATTGAACATGAGTGATGTGTCTGCTTACTACATGAATGATTCTGATCACTCTGTGAAAAGCAACAAAGATGCAACGGGTGTTGATTGGTTTAAAAACCTTGAGACTTTGCAAGCGCAACAAAAAGCAGCTTCAGTGCGCGCCGTTGCTGTTCGCGCGGCTCCTGAAACATTGGCTCGCGAAGCAAACTTAAAACTTGTGCATATGAACTCTGTGATGGAGACGACTTCGTTACGTCGTGCTTTAGGAACTTTAGTTATGCCGTTTAAATTCGGCATTGCACCCGCTCCTAATTTGTCCGTTTATGAGTCTGCGAAGGCGGCGGCTTCTTACGATGATTTGAGTTCTTTGCGTAAGGCGATGGACAAGGGTTCGTTTGATGCTTCGACGGCTGCACGTATGTGTTTCTTCTGGTTCCAGGACTTCATGCAAAATGAAAAAATCGGCGGAAAGCCATTGTTAAATGATAATGCTCACGTTGATATGGCTCGTGATTGTTATTCAGCGGCCACGAAAAATCCCGCGAAGTTCTTCCAAGTTGAGAAGCACACGATCGTTAAGAAATCTCGCTTAGTCGATTTCGTTCGCGGTGTTCCGACTAAGTACTCGATTGGTTCTTCGTTCTCTATCTCGAACTCACACTCTGATTCGTTCTCGCGCAACTTAGGTATCTCTGCGAGTGCGAAGGCGTTTGATTTCTTCAACGTCGGTGCGAGCGCTTCTTATGGTTTGTCTTGGTCCACTTCCGATGCCTTGGGTTTATCAAACTCGGTGTCTGTTGGTTCATCGAACTCTTTAGAGATTGAACGGACTTCGTTCCGCGTATTGCTCGACAAGTATGAGCAGTGTTTGGTTGTACGTTTGAATCCGAACTTGTTCATCACGAACACAAATCAGCATTTGTTGATGCGTGATAAGAACTATTCGACAAAAATCAATTCAGAGCTGACGCCTGAACAACAAAGTGTAGCGAAAACTCGTGGTCTGTTACTGTGTGATGGTCAAGACTCGACGAAGACGTTGCTGAAGACTGAAAACTACTACTTCATCGACGGCGACGAAGTAAAAACAATCGGCGACCACGGCGACATCCGTAACCGTCCATTCGTGATGCAACTTCGTGGCGACAAAGATTTCCGACGTTTCGAAGTAGGAGCCAAACTGCTACAACAAAACCCAGACACAGCCGAAGGCAACTCGAATATCCCAACCAACCAGTTGGACCAAGCCATAAAAATGTTCGACCTAGGCCTCCCAACCTACCCAGCCCACCTAACCCACTAAAAAGGTGCCAGGTGACCGTTTCTAACCGGGGTGCGACATACGCATCCCGGACTCCGGATTTCCAAGACTCCTAATCGAACCTCTCGTACTTTCCGACAAGAATTGATTTTGCAATTCCCGCAAGGATGGGAAGACAGCATTTTATTTGCAATTCAAGCATGCCTTATCACATCACTGCGAGGAGTATAAATCGCGAGTGGTTTTCGATTGAAATGGTCGCCGTTTGGAAAATAATGACGACACATTTACAGTTCATCCATCGCGCCTACAATATTCGAATTCTTGCATTCGTTCTTATGAACAATCACTTTCATATGATTGCTCAAGCGCCAAACGGCAATCTCAGCGAAGCAATGAGATTTTTCATGTCGGAAACTGGCCGTGACCTCAGACGCTACACCCTCAGGATCAATCGAGTTTTCGGCTCAAGATTCCACCGAAGCCTACTTCTCTCTCCTCATTACTATCTACACGCATATAAATACGTTTACAGAAATCCGGTTGAAGCTGGCTTAGTTAAAAATGTTGAAGATTATCCGTTCAGCACACTCCCCGGGCTGCTTGGCAATTCGCGACTGGATATTTCTATTTGCGATGATCTTAACTGGGAGAATCTGGGAGCAAGACAAGCGACCCTTGATTGGTTAAATCAAGAACCGAATAAATTAGATTGGGAGAGAGTCGCTAAAGGATTAAGCAGATCAGAATTCAAACTATCCCGCGACAACGCAAGACTTTGTCATCTTGAGATTGATGCGCTGTAGACAAAAACGGTCACCTGGCACCTTTTAGGAATTCGATCGTGCGGATGCCGAACCAGCTGTAGGATTCGCCGTTGACTATGCAGCCCTCGAGGTTGTCTTCGCGGAGGTCTGGGATTTTTTTGGCGAAAGGGTATGGTTCGCTCGAGAAGAGGTTGAAGGTGTTTTGCATGTCTTCGAGTTCGATGACCGGGTACTTTTCGCCTTCGGGGAATTCAAGGATGTTGGCGCCAAGTTTTTCTAAGACGGAGCCGATGAATGTTTCGCGTGTTACGGCCATCCAGGGTTTTTTCCAGATCAGGTAATTTACTTTTTCGTATTTGCGCGAAGGCATCTTCACCCACTCTTGGAAGCCTGGGACTTTTTGGAAATTAAATTCGCGCGCCGGAGAATTGTAAATATCGTAAGCATCGACTGCCCATTCCATGAGCTGAGGATTTTCAAAACGCTCAGCCAACATCACAAGATCTTCGTGCAAAGACTTTAACGAAGTCACATGTGTTGCAATAAAAGGCAGCGGACACTCCTCTGCCATTTCTAGAGGATTTTCCTCTTTATCAAGCAGAACGAGATCGGGCTTGAGGTCCATGACGAGGTCCCACGACACATCCTTCGTGCCCCCAACGATGGGAACATTGGTGATCATCTTCGGTGGATGAATGCAATAGCGAGTGCGCCCTACGACTTGTACGCCGGCTCTTAACAAGGTCTCCGTCATGGAAGGAACCATACTCACAACACGCATTCTAAAATTACCTCGTGCATCGAAAAAAATAATGAAATTTTGCCTACCAAAACAGCGTACATTCCGAGGCACACACGGTCAAATGTTGACGGAACGATGACTCGAGACAATTATCGAGCATTAACTCGAGGAGACCTCCATGACAGAACTATTCCCTCTGAAGGAAAAACCAGCAGTCAGCCCTTATAAAAAAGGCGATGTCCTTGTGCTATTCGGCGAACTTTTCTCGCGCGGCTATGCAAACGGCCTTGTGGAAGAAGCTGAAAAAAGAGGAATGACAATTGTTCGCGCAACGGTGGGCCGCCGCGAAAAAGATGGAACTCTTCGCGCTTTGAACGCAGAGGAATCAGCGAACATTCCACAACCATTCATCAATGTTCCATTGGAAGCCGGTTTCGACATGGAGCCAGACTCTCAAGGCCAAACGCCTTGCGATCAATTGGCGAGCGTCAAATTGGGCGAATGGCAAAATGCGAAAATCAACTGGGAATCAATTGCTCAGTCGAAAGCAGCTGGCGAAAAACGCTTTATCAAAAACACAGAACTTTTCTTAAAAGAACTTGAACAACACATTCCAAAAGGTGCGAACGTCCTTTTCGCGCACTTGATGGCAGGCGGAGTTCCGCGCGCAAAAATCTTGATGCCGATCTTGAACAAAGCCTTCAAAGGCACGGGCGACCGCCACGTTCCGACTTCAACGCTTTACACATCAGACATCGGTAAACTTTCACTAGAAAACTTTGAAGAAGTCACAGCGGAAACATTCCGTCACTTGTTGACTCTTTCAACACCACTCAGAGAAAAACTCGAGAAAACCGGTTCGCACGTTTCGTACACGGCTTACGGTTATCACGGCACTGAAATCCTGTTTGAAGGCAAATACCAATGGCAAACGTACACGCCGTACTTCCAAGGTTGGGCGAAAATGTCGTTGGAAAAAATATCTGAAGAGTTCTTCCAAAAAGGCATCCACTGCTGCGTTTATAACTGTCCTGAGATCTTGACGAACTCAAGCTCTGTGTTTCAAGGAGTTGAAGTATCGCTTTATCCTTTGCTGGGAGCTATCCAAAAAGAGATGCCTAACAACGCTCACGCACAACAAGCTTTGAAAGAGTGTAAAGTTCTTTTGAAAGATGACGTGACGGTTGAACAAATCATGAACTTCACAGAAAAATACTTGCTGAACCCTCTAACAAAGGAATTCAGCAAATACGAAAAATGGCCTCAATCATCTCGTCAGGACCAAATGGAATACATGATCCAAAGTTCTGATTACTTATTCAGCCTGCACAAGGACGAGAAGCATTTGATCACATCTGTGTTAAGTGAAGTCGTATTTAAGTCTTGTGGATATGTTATGCTGCACGATTCGTGGGCACCGAAAAAGCCAGTGGCTTGGATCGGTCACGATCTTGTGGCACGCTGTATGTAAGATGAGTGTTACTGCCGGAGAGAATTGGAATTATTCACGTTATAAGTTTCAGGGACTGTCGCTGTCGGGGATCCGCACAGCGATCGCAATGCCTGAGTTGTCCCTCGCTTTCGATGTGGCGCAAGGTTATCCGTATCTTTTAAACTTAAAGCGATTCTTTATCTCTCACGGCCATCTAGACCATTCTGCTGGAATTCCCTACATCATTTCGCAAAAAGCCATGACTCGACAAGAACCAGGGCAATTCTTTATGCCGACGAGTCTTGTTGAACCCATGGATCAAATCATGAAGCTCTGGGAGAAAATCGAAGAGCATAAATACGGTTACAAATTCATCCCAGTCAAAGCCGACGACGAGTTTGAACTCAACGCTCAGTATTTTGTGAAGGCCTTCCCTACCACGCACCGAGTGGAGTCGTTTGGTTACACGCTTTTTGAAAACCACAAAAAGTTGAAAAAAGAATATCAAGGTTACACGCAAGAACAGATCTTGGAATTGCGTCGTCAGAAAATCGACGTCAACGAAGTGGTCCACACACCGGCGGTCAGCTTCACCGGCGATACTCAAATTGAGTTTCTGGACTCGCGCCCGTGGATCAAGAAATCAAAAATTCTGATCCTTGAAAGCACCTACTTGGATGATCGTAAAACAGTCGCACACGCCCGCGAATGGGGCCATACTCACCTTGATGAAATCATTCCGCGCCTCAAAGACATTGAGTCAGAGAAAATCGTGTTTATTCACGTATCTAGCCGCTACCCCACACAAGATGCTTTAAGAATTTTAAAAGAAAAAATCCCGCGAGAATATCACGAAAGAATCGAACTCTTCCCAGGCCGCTAACGTCCGCCGATCTTCTATTCTGACTCGCAATCTAAAACATGAATTCGCAGAAAACAGGGTGCTTTCCTTGCCTTATTTTGGGGAGACCTTCGTGGGCGCATGGATGCGCGAACCGAGCGCAAGCTCGGCCACGACGAAGCATGGATGCTGTGTCTCAGGCAGAATAAGGCAAGGAAAGCACCCTGTTTTCTGCGAATCCTCTTATTTAGAATAAAATTTCGAGATTAGATTAGAACAAATCGTTCATGTCGAGCCAGATCTTGCGTGACTTCAACTTTTTGGTTTTAAAGTAGTCAACCCATTCAGTCGAACTTCTTTTGTTCCATTTCTCTGCCAAGTTGGAAGCAAAGATCAAAGGACCGAAACCCTGGCCAATCATGTCTTTGGGCGGACGAACCGCCGTCAACATTTCTGGACCATAAAAACCAGTGGGCATCAAACGGTCCCGCTCAGAAAGCTCACCGATAATCAGTGCTCCATGAACCTGACCTAAAACAGTGCGGCTCAATGGACTTGAAGCCTCTGTCGATTTCGGCGCTCCCGCAGAAGCAACGATCACAAAACCCGCTGCTGTCTTTTTATTGAGCATTTCAATCAACGCTTTATTCTCGTCGTTCGCCTTCAAGTTGAAATCCATCAACGCGAAGCTTGAACCTTCAGGCAAAACTTCAAGGCTCTTCACCAAGGCAGCCTCGTCAACTTTGCCGTCCTCTTTATAAGGCGTCATGTTGATGATTTCGCAGCTTTTGCAATTGTCTGATTGAGCCTGAAATACCGGTTTTACTTTGGTTTCGAAAAATTCTTTACCTTGAAGTGAGTAATAAAGAACCTTTGTTTGTCCCTGATTGATCGCAGCTTCCGCCGCAAAACTTGAAACCGTACCCAACAGAATCGCTGAAAATATAAGTTTGCATAATGTCATGGAGCCAGTTTGCCCCTGCCCACTGTTTGCTGTCGACTTTTTTATCCATTTATTGAACAATGCAGCATATGACTTACTTGCACCCGATAAAAATCTTTAACAACGGCGACGAGTACTTCGAGTGCCTCATTGAAGATATTCGTCGTGCGCAAAAATCGATCACCATCGAAACTTATATATTTACTCTAGACAAACTCACTCGCCAAATTCTTGAAGAGCTGGGACTTGCTCGCGGTCGAGGTGTTGATGTGAAGTTGATCGTCGATGGTTTTGGCTCGTATTTCGAAATTCCAGAAATTTTGGAAATTTGTAATCAGAAAAATATCGAAATGCGAATATTCCATCCACTTCCACGCCCACTGATTTGGTTTTTGAGTTCGCCATTGGTAAAAAGCAATACTTTGCTTCGCCGAATGAATCGCAGAAATCATCGCAAGATTTCAATCTTTGATGAAAAAAGAGCCTACTTGGGAAGCTTGAATTTTAGCGGCGCACACATCGGCCCTCACGCTTGGCGTGATACCGGCGTCAGCGTTGAAGGCGAAGGCGTTAAAGCACTCATTGTTGCCTTCCACATCACTTACCTCAGAACTTTCCAACGTGGCGTTTTGAAAATGCTCACACGCCACAAATGGCTCGGCACTTACGATCCAACAGATTCACAAGTTCGCCTGAACACGACGATCAAAATGCGTCATCGCATTTACAAGGGCCTGCTTCGTCGTATGCAGTATTCGCAAAAACGCATCTACATTACGTCGGCTTACTTCCTGCCAAAAAGAAAAATTTTGGGAGCACTGATTTCAGCCGCTCGTCGTGGTGTGGACGTGAGAATTCTTATCCCCGGAAAATCCGACGTGCCTATCGTGAAATGGGCAGCTCTGCATATTTTAAAAATGCTCAGCCAACGCGGCGTCAGAATTTTCGAATACCAAAAAAGCATTCTGCACGCCAAAACTATGATGATTGATAATGAAGGCTTCATTGGCTCATTTAATCTGAATCACCGCAGTCTTTTACACGATCTTGAAGTCGAAGTGGTCCTCAAAGATCCAGAGAGCCTTACAACACTTGAAACTCAATGGAATGAGGACCTCGCAAACTCTGTGGAAGTCGGCGCGAAACATTTCACACCGACGTCTGTTATTTTACGAATGATCCATCGTCTGGCTTTTAAACTTCGTTATATGTTGTAGCGCTTCCAACTTGACGTCGCGGCCATTTCCTAGAGAAACTTTAGGACATGAAGAATTACGTTAAAGTTGCAATCACAGGCGGACCCTCAGGGGGAAAAACAACATTGATCGAAGCTCTCAAAAAAGAGCTGGGTGTTAAATGCGCGATTGTACCTGAAGCAGCAAGTATTCTTTATCGCGGCGGCTTTCCTCGCGCAAAAGATCCAGTTTCTCTCGTGCACGCACAAAAAGCGATCTACTACACTCAACGAGAGCTCGAAGAAATGATCGCTGAAACAAGCCAGCGTCCATTGATCGTTTGCGACCGTGGATCATTAGACGCCATCGCTTATTGGCCCCAAGACGAAGCCGATCTTTTGAAAAATCTCGAGACAACGCGTGAAGCAGAACTCGCTCGTTATGACTGGGTCATTCACCTTGATACAGCGTCGGTGGATTTTTACGACACGACTAATCCTGTGCGTACGGAAACTTTCAGTGAGGCAGAAATCCTCAACCAAAAGGTTAAAGATGCTTGGAATGGCCATCCTCGCCGCGTGATCATCACGCACAACGAAGATTTCCTCTCTAAAATGACGACCTCACTGACTGTCATTCGCGCTATCATGGCGCATAAGAGTGCCGACGAGATTAAAAAAGATCTGCTATAAAGATTTGTATTTTGAGATGAAAGTCGCAAGAATATCTTTATATGAAGAATTTGCGCCTTTTATCTAGAATTACTCTTGTAGGCTTCGCGGCCATTCTTTCAATCAGCAGCAATGCCTTTGCTCAAAGCTCCGGCAAATTAAAGCCACTTTATTTCCAAGCTGATAAAAACAATCTACAAGTTTTGCCACAAAGATTTGAATACACACTGCTTGATGAAGAACGCCTTAAAGTCGGCGACGTCTTGATCGATGCAACACAAATCACTTTTGAATTGATACCGTCTAAAAAAGAAAAAGGCAAATATTCGATCCGCTTCAACTGGCCTGCAGGTTTGTTGAATGAAGGCGAAATCGCGATCAAAAACAACTCAGGCAAAGCGATCTTCAGCACTGAGTTCAATAAAAAATCTATTCGCATCAGCGATGGCCACACAAAATCAGAGACAAGCGACGACGTTTTGCGCTCTGAGATTGCTGAGTACACAGCTGACAATATTGACGCCAGCTTGATCGAAGACCTTAAGTTCTTGCCGTTCATGTCGTTCTGTATTTATCGCGTGAATGAAGAGACAAGAATTTATCTTTGTTCTAAAGAACTTTACATGACCCAACAAAATGGTCAGATGGTGATTGCTCCCCGTTCATCGAATAAAAAAGCTGCACAAGTAGAAATCAACAATGAGGTCGTCGGCAATCAAGGGATGATCTATTTAAACGATCGTTCTGAAACTGTTTCTTTTGTTGCGCAAACTCAATCCGGCGCTTCACTTGAAATCGACACTCGCAAACAAGACGTTGATTTCAAAGACGTCGTGCTTGAAAAAGAAGGCAAGAAAATCACACTCGTTGCCTCAGGTGCTGAGCCCGTAGATGAAAGCAAAGTAAAGCAACTTGGCAATGACGAGTGGCAGATCGACATCTCTGCGGCCCGCCCGATTGTTTACCTTAAAGGTGAAGGCGACATTCCGATGCGCCAAGAGTTCTTTATCAAAGGCACATTGCCTTACGAGAAAGATCGCCCGTACCTCTCCGGCAAATCTCCGACTCGCACTTACCAATCTTCATTGTACTTATTAGGAGTTTATCCTGAAGGAATGAAAATTGGACCGATGGATAAAAATTCAACGGTTGAAATGCAAAAGAAAAATCAATTCTTGTGGAAGTTGAACAATATTCCTTCTGGCGCAACGACTCGTTATTATTTAAACGCTATTGCGGCTGATCGTAGCTACACAGTGGGTTATGATATCACTCGTGCTCGTCCTTACGAACTCTTTGTTGGTGCCGCTTATCAAACGCCGGCAGGAATCGCCTTTGCTCGTATGGATTTCCAATGGTGGATTGAAAACATGTTTGGCTCTCCATCTGGTGCGACACGTTTGCATTGGGGCTTGGGACTTCATCATGATCAACATCTCACTAAAAAAGATGGCGAACCCAGCATTGATAAAACAACTTTTGAAATTCTGTGGAGAGCAAAAGAAGGCTTCTACTTAATCGATCCTACTTGGGGCTTAAGCCTGCCAGTGCAAATGATCAGCGGTGAAGGTTTCTCTACCACGGCGTTTGGCTTAGGAGCTTTCTGGCAAAATCCTACAGCAAAGTGGATGAAGAAATTTTCTGACTGGTCATTGATTCGTGCACGCTACATGCCGTCGGGTTCTGGTTCAGATGTGAAATTGAAATCATCGATGGAAGCCGAAGCCTTACTTTCAAAAGGCTGGACACAAAACCTTTCACTTCAATACGGACTTGGTTTTACTGCGATGAAGTTTGATCCGGCCGCTGAAAAAGAAGACTCGCAAATCAGCTTGATCGGCGGACTGGCTTGGCAATTCTAGTCGGTGGAGCCGAGGAGGCGCAAAGGCCGCATGGCTTTGGAGCTGAACTGGCTTTCTCATTCTGAGACAAATAAAAGGGACCCACTGGGTCCCTTTTTGCATTCTAAATCCTTAAACCCAACCCTTGGAGTTTTCCAAGTTCAGTTGGATTTTAAAGGAGCTTGAGAGTGCCCCCATGTTCACCGTTTAAACAAGTGCTGCTGATTTTTGGCTTGCTGACATCGTCAGCAGTTCAAGCCGCTGCACCCTTATGCTCTGAGGTTCTGAGAGTTTCTCAAAACGCGAGTTTTAAGATGTCCCCCGAGTTGGTTGAACAAACACTTCAACAACTTGCAGAACTCAAACTCCAAGTCGACACGGCGACGGTCACCGATGAACAATCCACTTTCGAATCACTCCGCGAAACTGAGTTTAAGAAAAAACTGACCCTCATCACAGAACAACTTCGCGGTATCATGACGCCAGAACAAATCCACGAAAGACTTTCATCACATATCCATGAATTGCAAAAACGCGAAACTCAAAAAGACGTCACTGAAAATGTTGTCCGCGCTGAAGAAAGAGAAATCACCAAAGGCTATATCTGGGAGCGCCAGATCGACACGATGACCGATGGCCTCGCAACAACACTTAAATATTTACCAAACGAAAACAGTCTCGTGCTGCGCGATTCAAAAAACGGAAACCTCCGACTACTCAACCTGACCACAAATCAATCAACCGTCATCGCAAGACAAATGGCGACATACTTCGTATTAAACAGCGGTACATCGCTCCTAACGCTTTCAACTCACGGACGCCTAGCTGAACTCAACCTCAAAACCGGCGACAGCCGCCCACTCGATGGCGTGCAAGTAGAAACACATTCACTGCAAGACGTCTCACCAAATGAAAAACTCTACGTTACAGCAAGCAATGCAGACCATCGCCTGATGTTCATCGATATCGCAACAGGACACTATAGCGCAAAACAACCGAAGTTACCTGAGCCCCAAAGAGCCATCTCAGCAGTCAAATTCCTCAACGACAACGAAGTCCTCGTAACGCGATTCATGGATAATTTTATCTACAAGGTAAACATCCAAACAGGTGCAACAGAAAAAATCGACACCGGCGCACACGCCATCAACAATATTTACGTCAGCCCAAAAAGCGATCGCATCATCCTAACAGCTCAAAAAGGTGTGATCACGCTTGAAACAAAAGACATCACCCAAATTGCAAATCTACCTCTGCAAGAAGTTGGAAAATCCGTCTCTAGCATCCAATTCCTAGAAGAAGGAAAAAGAACTCTTTTAGTCTATCGCAACGACTCTCAACAAAGAGGCATCTTCGGCACAGAACACTTCACAGACGCGATCTACAACTTCCCAGAATCCTTGAACAAGGTAGAACCCCAAATCATCACGCAACCAGCCTACGACGCAAAATCAAAATCCTTCTTTTTCCCTGGAGCCTACAAAAACCCAGACGGCATCAAAGAATACCACATCGAAATCTGGAAACAGGAACCCTAGCACCAAGTAAGACATCTTCAGTGCGCCCAAAAAATTCTTTGATTCTTTAAGAATCGCTAATTCCCATTAAAATAATTTCGAAAATAAGAAGCTTGCAGTGCAGAGCTGCTTACCTGTGCTTAATGCGTAGTGAGACCTTCGGGGGCGCATGGATGCGCGAACCGAGCGCAGCTCGGCCCCGACGAGGCACGATGCCGTGTCTCACGAAGTCGTTAAGCACAGGTAAGCAGCTCTGCACTGCAAGCCCCCGCATTTATCGCAAATCTAGTTGTAACCGGGAATTAGCGCTTCTTAAAGAACCCAGAGACCATTTCTTTAAGGTCCATGTTGAAGACGTCTTGCTTCTTGTTCTGCGCCGAGAGCATTGAGAGTTCTCTTCGTGCTGGCATGAATGAATGATCCAGCGCAATCGACTTCTCGAATGATTTTCGAGCGTTCGCTACATCGCCTTTTACTTTGTTGAACATCCCCATCACGAATGGGAATACCGCATCGTAACGCTCGTCCGGTGGGACTTGCATAAGATCTAATTCTACTTCTTTTAATACGAATTGCTTCTTCGCGTCGTCTCTCATCGTGGCAAGCTTGTGCCATGAATGGAAGATATGGAATTGTGCGACTTGCGGATAGATTTTATTAATCTGACTCAGCTTATCGCCTGCAGGACCGTATTGGTTCATTTGCAAATGTTTACGAACGTCTTCCATCAATGAAGAAGCTTTTAGTTTTGCTTCGGCTTCTGTTCTTTCAGTTGCCTTCTTCATATCGCTGACTTGTTTCGTATCGCTGCCCGCTGCTGCAGCTTCTTCAGCCTTCGCTTTGATCATCAACCATTTTTTAGAAACTTCAGATGAGTGATCTGACGGAGCATCACCTAGGATTTTAATGAACTCAATAAGAGCACCTTCAGCGGAAGCTCCCATCGCACCCATTTCCATGTAAGCAACGAACTCATATGGATTTTTACCATCAAGCTCAGACCATAGCTTATTGAGGAATTGCAATTGCTCTTCTTGATTCGCGAATGAACGGCGTTCTGCGAACACGACCAAACCGCGCGTCAATAAGAAGTGGATGGCTTTGTAAACGGCAATCTCACTGTAACCAGGTACGTTGAGTAGCTGATTGAGTGTCATTTGGGCGTCGAGTTTTTCAACGAAACCATCGAGTGTTTTAATCAAAGAGAACGTCAATGCTTCATGATCAGGACGGAACGATGGTGAACGCGTCACAACGTTTCCTGAGTACATGCGATACAACGACTTCAACCAGCTGACAGAAAGCTTCGAAGCGATCCAGTCATGCAAGTACTGAAGCAAAGCTTCAGAGTCGATGCTTGGGGATGTCATCTCTACTTCAGCTGCTGCGAAGTTCACGCGGATTTTTTGATCCAAGATCGTCTTCGACACACGGATATTCATTTGCTCCATCAAGATCAAATCGAATGCATGTGGGCTCAACTGATTATTTTGAATGAGATAACTACCGATACGGCGATTATTTTTATCACGCAAAGCGTTTTGCACGTCTGCTGGAGTTGCGTAACCGCTTTGGATTAACATCTCACCTAAGAATGTCGTCTTATCATCGACGTCGATGCTGACGATATTGCCGTTGCTGAATGAAATACCAGAAACAGAGCCATCATCATTGTAGATATTCAAATAGCCGCTACTTTTTGTTTCAACGAGCAATGAATAGATAAATGGCAAATCAAAACCGGAAACCTCTTCGATAGACTCGATGACTTTACGCTTTTGACGTGCAGTTACTTTTGGATTTGAGAACATTTGGTAAAGAAGCTTACGAGCATTAACCTCTTCACGAGCAACAGCATCTTTCTTAACAAGTTTTAAAACTTGTTCCATATCAAATGGTTTTTTCAAGAATGCGAGAGCTTGAGTTTTTTGAGTTGCTTCTTGGATGAATTGTTTATCTGTGTAGATACCACTCATCATCACTGTTTTGAATTTTGCTTGTGGGAATTGCTTATGCATCTTCTCGACATAATCGAGACCCGTCATTTGCGGAAGCAAACAGTCACAGAAAAGATAATCGATTGTATTCTTGTTGAGAACATCAGTTCCCTCGTCAGGACGAGCTGCCAAAAACACTTGATGACCATTGCGAGTTAAGACTTCGTAAAGAGCCTTCCCCAATGATTCGTCATCTTCTAAAATAAGTATCTTGATCTTATTATCGTCCACATCTCTTATTCGGCTAAATATTGAATTTGATGTAGATTCAAAGACAAAAAGCTAGACCGTGGTCTAGCTTTTTTTATGAGTTCAATTAGTCATTACATGAAGGACTTACTTCTTAAGGAACTTAAAGTACTTCGATTCAATGACGTCCATCTCCATCTCATTGCCTTCTTCGTCTTTAACAGACGCTGGTGGGTTGACGGAGCTTTCATCGAACTCTGTCCCGAAACGGAACAGGACGTTTTTCTCCGAGCCTGAGTCGTCATTATAGTATGGAACTTGGAAAGACTTTACTTTGCCTGAAGATGGTAAGAAACCATCTACCATGTTGATTTGATCGACGATAACTTTCGGGCAGTTTTCAAATGTGATAGAGGCACTTCCTGCAGTTCCCATCCACTTGATCCACTCGCGAATACCGCATGAGTTGATACTTTTAATACCCGTCATTTCGATATTAACTTGAGAGCTTCCTGTAAGATTAAACTGATTAAAATCGACGTCCTCGTCGATTGTACCCGCCATGTGAACCGTGAGTTGATCACCGGCTTTATTCATTTTCACATCGAGTTTTCCCATTTCACCACTCCTCATCCGTAAGTGCTTTACTCCGACAAAGTCGGAGTGCAGATATAATAGTCTAAATTATGTGATGCCTTCATGTTTTACCACAAAAAATGTAACGTCATCGACCAAAGGTGCGCCCTGACGATGGCCCTGAAAACTACGTACAAACTTGGATACTGATTGATCCACCGGCGGATATTCTTTATTCGCCGCAATGAGGGCCTTCAAAAATTCTCTCTCACCCCAGGCTTCCTTTCCAGGATTTTGAATGTCTGGGATACCATCAGTATAAAAGAAAACCGAGTCGCCTGCATCTAATTGAACGCTTGTTTGCTCATATTGAGAATCTCGCGCCTGACCCAGACGAGGATTATTCACTTCATTGAGAGGAATCAAATCTTTTTTCTTTAAAGCCTCTTCACTTTTACGAATCAAGAACGGCGCTTCATGAGAGGCGTTACAGTAAACGATCTCTCCTGTTTCCGTATCAAAACTCGCCAAGAAGAAAGTCATCATGATACGACCTTTAGAAACGTCGTAGATAGAACGATTCAAAAGCTCCATTGCTTTCGACGGACTGATATTCAATCTTTCAATGATCGTTGATGCCGATTTCGCAGCACTTGTGATCAAGGCTGCCGGAGCACCGTGCCCCGTGGCATCGCCAATCCACAAGAAGATCTTTGAACCGACCTGACAGTAATGCCACCAGTCGCCACCGCACTCACTCGCTGGCTCGTAAAAACCTGCGATGCTCAACGGACCAATCTTAGCTCTAGCTTCTGGGAAAAGAGTTTCTTGAACTGTCTTTGCCGTTTGAAGTTCAGATTCCATACGCGCTGTTTCTGCAGTTTGTTCTAACAAACGCGAAACTTCGGCGGCCATCAAGTTGAAGTTATCAGCCAACTCGCCGACTTCATCTGATGAGTTTACTTTAACTTTGATATTGAAATCACCTTCAGCCACTTTTTTCGTTGCCGCAAAAAGCTCTGTCAACGAAGTCGTCAAACCACTTGAAGCAAAAAGACTGATGATCACCGTCAATGCCAACAAGATACCGAAGAAGATCAAAGATTTTCTGATCAAGATTTGCACGGCGCCCAATGCCTTTTCTTTCTCAACCGTTGTCACAACGATCAAATCGCCAAAGCCCGCGCGAGAAAAAGAGACAAGCAACTCTTTACCACTGGCATCTTTGTTGGTTTCAGCACCTTGAGCAACTTTAGAAGCTTTATTAGTCAAAAAACTTGGATTCACCCATGTTTGCAGTTTTTGACCACGAACTTCGTCAGGACCAAAAAGCACATCGCCATCATTCGAAACCAAGAATAATTTTTGCGAGCGTCCCGCTTTAAACATCTCAGCGGCTTCACTCATGCGAACAACTACAACGAATACTGTTTCACGTTTTGTTGCTTCGTCTTTCACTCGCTCCATAATCAAAACACGGTCGTCTTTGAAAGGCACCTTTACAACGCGGCCTGTAGCTTCAACTTCAGTAAAGAAAAGCGGCAGCTGATTGCCAAGCTCTGTGATGAACGCTTGCGCTTGATCAGGAACTTTTTCAAGTTGTGTGACTTTGGCAAATCCACCTGTCTCACCCGCTTTGAAAACCATGACGCTTTCAAGGCTAAACTCATTCATGAAAATGGATTCTGAAATCGAAGTGAATTTTTCTTGCGAGAGATATTCTTGGAAGATGGGCTTACAAGTGCTCAACACCGAATTCAACTGGGTCTTCACTTGGGCCGCCATCGTGCCGGACATATTTGATGAAGAGTCAAAGACGTATGCAATCTTATCGTCTTCGAAAATTTTCATCGCCAAAACCATGTAGATGGTCAGGGTGATAACCGGAATGGAAGTTAGTAACAAAAGGATTTTATATCTAATTGATATGCCAGGTTTTTTCACAAAATCAGTATGCCTGTATACACATTCATTAGGAAGAGATACTCGAGGCGCCAAGACCTAGGCCCCGCCTCGTATATACTAAATTATTTTAGAGTGGTGAGTTATCAATTCCACCTACGGACGAATACCACGGCAGACCAAAAAAGCCCCGCTTCACTTGCAGAGTAATCTCCTTAGCCTGGACTGCACGATCAAATTCAGACCGCTCGACCTGCATTTCCAGAGGCAGTGCCATTCCCTGCTGCTGAGATTTATCCCAAGAGAAAATCAGATAGTAATGCTGGGTGCGACTACGACGATTTCTTCGAGTACGAACATCTCCGCGCTCAACTTCCCGTTTGATTTCGACGGGCTGCGATCGATCCAGTCCCCGATTGATATCGGCTACAAATTGAGCAGATGCGACGGGTCCCGTTAATATCAAAACCAAAAAGCTTTCAATGAGAATACGATGACCTCGAGACGATGAGCGAAACAAAGCCCATATCGCCAAAAAAGCAAAAAGCGAAGCCCCCGCTCCGATCCACATTCCGAGCTTAATAACTTCTTCGGGAAACAAGTGGTTGTCATGGCGGGACACCGCATACTCAATCGCTCCGCCCAGAGCATAACCAGCAACGGACCAAATAAAAACTTGCGTCGCCAAAGCTTTCCACACAAATGGATCCTCAAAACGACGCCCTAATTCGGGCAGCTTTTCTTTGAGTTGATGAAAAAGCGCAATGGCATCTTCTTCGACCACGGTGACGTCATAGTTTAAACGAATACTGTAAGTCAGAAAGTGCCCATCACACGCAATCCAAAGCACGCGTTCAGTGAGTAGATTTTTAGCAAGTCTGCGAAGCTCTGCATTCGTCCGCAACACGCTAAAAAATCCCACATGGTCTGAACTGATATAAACTTTGGCATCGAATTCTTGATCCCGAGTCTGAAGCTCCTCTGAAAAACCGATATTTTTAAAGAATCGATCCCAGAAACTTTCTCGCGTTAACTTAAAGACCACCTTAGATGGAAAAGGAATTTCAATGGTCTCAGAAGTCTTGCGACCCTTGTTCATGGTGACGTTGTGATTAAATGAAATTCCCTGGTGAACACGGTTCAGCTTACGAGGAATAAGGCGACCTTTGAGTCTCAAAACCCCTGCTCCCAACAACATGCACAAGCGAATTAACAACCACATCGATGATTCCTCTTAAAGACTCTTTAACAACTCTATCGGCAGATTTTTTCATTGTCAGTATATGTAAACAAAATGTAGTTGCCGGGGTTCACGTAAGTCTGTAGATTTTCATTTTATGCACGGTCGCTTCGAAACCTTCTCACGCCTATTTACTGTTCTCTTTATTATAGGCATTTGCATATCCTGGTCTATGCGGTCGACTCTAGACGAATTCTTGGTACGCGCATTCGATTCGCGCGCGAAAAACATCCTCAGTGACATGCACTCATCACAAAGCGCTTATCACAAAGTGTACAAAACTTATTCCGCGAATCGCAAAGACATTGGGTACGTTGAGTACGCAGATCTTGCTCGCATGTTCTTTACGCCTCATGAACTTCCACCAGAGATGATGACCGTTTTACCTCACCACCATTTGCCTTACGTTTCACAAAATACTTTTAAAATTTTGCTGGCCATCGAACATAAATCCGCCGGCGAACTGGATCTTTGGACCCTGACTGAAGACGGAAGCATTCAAAAACTCTCTGAAAAAGTCATTCTCAAACAATAGTTCACATTTCATCGTTTCAGTCTGAAACAGTTTCATATTTTTCCCACGATATTAGCCTAAGGTCTGTAAATCATTAAGGGTTTCAAACCGAAGAGAAAATGTCGGGAGACTTATGAATTTTAGAAGGACAGAGAAAATCATTTTTGCCGTTTCGGTAGTAGCACTGCTACTGTTCTCTTACTTTTTGTACGATGACTCTCTTCTATTCCCAAAATCAAATTCAGGAACGATGGAACTTGTGGGGAGTGTTTCTATCTCTCAAAACGACGTCCGTCGTAAAGGTGCTGACTCTTTCTCTTGGATTCCTGCTTCAAAAAAAGATGAAGTTTTCCAAAACGATGCGATCTTCACTGGTGATGATTCCCAAGCTTCTATTCAACTTAAAGATGGCACTGTCATTAAGCTCGATCCAAATTCACTTGTGACTTTGAATCTTAAAGACGGTCAAATGAACTTGGACCTGCGTTACGGTAATTTGGTCGGTGACCTTGCTCAAGGTTCGGCTTTAACCATCACCTCTGATGGTGAAGAGATCAACTTGAAAAGTGATCCACAACAAGGTGCTTCGAAAGTTGAATTCAACAAATCTCACAGCGGCAACTTAGACCTTAAAGTCTTAACTGGTAAGGTTTCTCTCAAAGACAAAAAATCGAATCAGAAAAAAGAAATCGCTCAAAACGAAAACGTGGCCGTTTCTAAAAAAGGCGAAGTTCGTAAAGTTGAAAAACCAGAAGTACATCTCTTAGGTCAAAACGGAACTGAGTTCTTAAGAATCAATCCAGATGACGTCATGAGTTTTGCTTGGTCTGGCAAAGGCGATATCTCGCGCTATTCTATTGAAATCTCTCAAGCTGATGATTTTAAAACACTTGTGACAAGCAAAGTTTTAAGCGACAAAAAAATCTCGATTCAAGATCCTATCCAACCAGGTCAATATCATTGGCGTGTTAAAGCTTATGACTTAAATGGTAAAGTGGCTGTGACAACGGCTCCTTGGACTTTCACTGTGAATCACTTGCAAGCTCCAAAAATCACAACTCCTGTGACAGCAGCAAGCTTCAATTATGAAATGAAAGTGAAAACTCCAGAAGAGCTTGTCTACAGCACGGAAGTGCAATGGCAATCAGCTCCTCAATTAAAGGCCTACACTTTCCAAGTGGCTGACGATGCTGAGTTCTCGCACATCATTAATGAAAGCCAAACTGCTGAGAAAGCAGCGCTGACTCCTAAACTTCCTTCGGGAGCTTACTGGGTTCGCGTACGTGGCCAGACAGCAGAAAAAGGTCTTTCACCTTGGTCAGACGCTGTGCAATTCAATGTACAACTGACTGCAAAGGTCGAAGAAAAACCATCTCGTCCAATTTTGATAACTAAAAAAATTGCGTTCACTCCGCCAAAAGCTGGCGATAGAAATCCTGCTGCAACGGAAGCTCCTCGTATGGAGTGGAAACCAGCTGCAAAATCTGTTGCTTACATTTTGCAAGTTTCAAAAGATAAGAGCTTTAAAGGCGCTTCTCGTTTTGATGTGACAACAACTGCAGTGAACTGGGCGCAGTATCGTCCAGGTCAACACTACTTCCGCGTTTACGCGAAAAGTGCTGATGGCATTTACAGCGAGCCAAGTGAAGTTGGTGAAATTGACGTTGCGATCACCAATCCAATCCTCAATCCACTTTCACGCATTGATGGCGTTGGTATGACTCCAACTCCAAGAGATATTCCTGTCAGCTGGACAGAAATTCCTTTTGCAAAATCATATTTGGTAGAGATTGATAAAGACGCTAATTTCACAAGCCCTACTCAATTAGAAGTTGCTTCAGCATCTGGTAAAGTGACTTTGCCAGGTCCTGGAAGTTACAACATGCGTGTGAAAGCAAAAGACGAGAACAATCAAGACATCACTCAATTCTCGAATATCGAACAAGTGCTTTACTCATTCAGAAATCCACTGACAAGCCCGGCATTGCTTGAGCCCTTCAATAAAGCTTCGATCTTTTTACAAGGTCAGCTAGAGCCCTTCATCTGGCTTGAATGGAAAAAAGTGGAAGGTGCCACAACTTACCAAGTTGAGATTTCGAGTACACCAGACTTTAAAAAAGTTCTGATCTCGAAAAACATCAAAGGCAATCGTTACTTGATTAAAGAACAAATTCCGCTCGGTAAAATCTACTGGCGTGTTCGCGCAGAGTCGGCAACGGCTAGCGAATATTCTGAATGGACATCGCAACGTGAATTCACAGTTTACCATCAGAAAAATGAGAACTTCGTAGAATGAGAATACACTACTCGATCTTTGACACTCTGCTTGAGCCTGTCTTTGTTCTGAATCAAGAACAAAAGGTCGTGTATTGCAATGAAACCGCAGCCATCATCTGCGGCCTTTCCGTTCGTAAAATCAGCCGTGGCATGAAGTTCACAGAGATTTTAGAATTCTCTGAACCGCTAGATGGTCTGAAAGATCTTGTATCTGTGACAGATCCTACTCCCTACAAAGAAGTCATGTTCAAAACTCCACAAGGCGGCGAAGGAAAAGTGCAAGTCACTCTTCAACCCTGCTTTGATCAAATGGGTGATAAAAACTGGATCGTCTTTGTTCGTGACGTCACGCTCGAGGAACGTTTACAGAAAAAATACCGTGCAGAGTTAGAACAAAAAGAAGACGTCATCAAAGCCCTTGAAGACGCCAAAGTTCAGTTAGAAAACTACTCTAAAAACTTGGAAATCATGGTGGCAGAGAGAACGAAAGCTCTCTCTGAATTGAATCAAACTATGAAGGCCCTGCTCGACTCCCTTCACCAAGGCTTCTTCATCTTTGATAAAGATGGAAAAATCCTAGGCGTTTCGTCGAAAGCTTGCGAAGAAACCGTTGAATGTCATCCCGAAGGCCGCAATATCTGGGATGTCTTAAAAGTTCCGGATAATAAAGTCGAAGGCTTTAAAAAATGGATGATGACGGTTTTCATGGAGATGTTGCCATTTGAAGACTTGGCACCACTGGGTCCTACTGTGTTTGATCACTCAAATGGTAAAAATATTTCGCTTGAGTACTTTCCATTAAGATCTTCTGAAGGAACTCTGGATGGCGTCGTTGTCGTCGCTTCAGATATCACTTCGTTGATTGAAGCCCAAAAACAAGCAGAGATTGAGCGTGAGCACGCAAAACTCATCATCAATCTTATTCAATCAAAAAAAGAAATCGGTCGCTTCGTTCGCGAAGCCCACGGCATGTTCGCGGATCTTGCTCGCGAGTTCTCGTCTTCGAACGCTGACTTAGAAGCAACCTTCCGCGCCTTGCACACTTTAAAAGGCGGCGCTGCCCTGTTCTCGATTCAAGAGATGGCAACAGCCTGCCATGAGGCAGAAAACCGTCTTTCTCAATACAAAGAGACCCATTCTTCCGGTGACTTCTCAGCTTTGAAATTCCAATACGGTAAAGTGCAAAAATCTTTTGATCATTTCCTATCAACGACAAAAGCGATTTTGGGAAATGCGGCGTTCTCTGAAGAACGTCAGCTTGAAATTCCCTTCTCAAAACTTAAAATGACGTTAGACCGTATTCGCAAAATGCCAGGCGGCGGTCATATCGCAGAAACTGTGATGTCTGAGTTCTTGATGGAACCGATTGGTGAATTCTTCTCTGCCTACAATGATGTTGTTCATAAGACGGCTGAGAAACTTGAAAAAGTTATCGACCCGGTTGAGTTCGTCAACACAGGTATCCCCGTTTTACCAGAGATCTACTCGAGCCTGTTCGGCACTTTCATTCACGCGTTTAGAAATGCGGTTGATCACGGTATTGAATCTCCAAATGATCGAGTAAAAAATGGTAAGCCTGAAGCTGGTCACATCAAAGTGCAATTCAGTCTTGTGACTGAAAACCACCACCAACATTTGCGCATCCTCGTTCAGGATGACGGTGCGGGTGTGGATCCAGAAAAGATCCGTGCAAAGTTAACTCAAAAAGGTCTGGATGTTTCGCGTGAATCTGATCACCGAGTGATTCAGCATTTATTTGATTCGCAATTCTCAACCAAAGATCAAGTCACAGAGACTTCAGGTCGCGGTGTCGGTATGGACGCGATCAAGATCGCAGCCGAAGAGCTAGACGGCCGCGCTTGGGTTGAATCTGAAAAAGGCAAAGGCACTTCTTTCTTTGTCGAAGTGCCTTACTATCAAACAATTCCTGATATTAAAAAATACGGTTCTGCTGCGTAAGCGTCCGCCGATTAGTCCCGTTTATCAGCTGTGTTTTCGGCGGCTGCAATGATCGCATCTGCTACCGCTTGAGCTTGCGATTGCATCGGCACGTGGCTCGAAGCCACAGACGTTGTCGTTGCATTCATCTTAACAGCAGAATCTCGTTGTTGCGCCGGTTGAATCATATGATCATTTTCAGCCACTACATACCAGCTAGGTTTTGTTTTCCAAGCTGCCTCTGTGACTTTTTCATTTAAGATACCAGCAAATGTCGGACCTTGAGTTACAAACATCGTGTCTGTTGTCGCAGCCGGCAGGTCTTGTGCGAAATCATTCGTCATGCCGTCCAAAGTCAAAGTTGCGAAACCTTTTGCATCAACAACGAGTTTTGAAAATCCAGGAGGCGTTGGATAACCTGATGCCAAGTCCAATGCTGACTGGCCCACATCTGGTGCGAATGCAGCAACATAGACAAGCTCTGTCACTTTCGGATGTAGACCCGCTTGTGTGATCACAACACCACCCCAAGAGTGGCCGACTAAAACAACCGAACCTGTTTGATTATCAATCGCGCGATTTGCCGCAGCCACATCTTCACCTAACGATGTTAACGGATTTTGAACTGCGATAACGTTATAGCCTTTAGCTCTTAATAGCGGGATGACCTTATCCCAAGAATTAGTCCCATCAGCAAACGCTCCATGCACAAGGACGATGGATTTAGCATCTGCTTTTTTCGCTTCGATTTTCTTTGATGCCGCTTGAGCTGAAGTTAAACCGAACACCAATGAAGAAAGCAACACAGCTCCGAAGACACGACTTAAACGATTCATTTTCACTCCTTGAAGTTTTAGTTGTTTAAAGACTTCAAAGAGTGAAACATTCTGAACCAAAAACTAGAATTTAAAATAAACGCGTGTGCCAATAAACTGCGCGTCTTTTAATTCATCAACGTGCATGTCCTCATAAAAATAAGAATACTCTAGCGAGGTCACAACCACGGGTGTTGTTTGCCATTCTAAGAGTGCATTGAATTGCGAACCAATAAAGTTTTGATCAGAATCGACATTTGCAAATGACAAAGGTGTGCTGTTACCGCGATAGATCGTATCCCCTTTGCTTTGGCGCCAGTAAAAACCAATATCCGAAGCAAAACGCAAATCATCCCGCAAGAAATACACAGCCCCCGGTTGAATCGCCACTAAGTTCGGATGCCCAATTTGCGCAGACCACCCATAGTAAGTACCACGTGGATAAAAAGCATTAAACGTACTGAGCTGACCATCACCTGTCGCTCCGTCACCTGTAAAATAAGAAAGCTTTGTCGTGTATGATAACACGGGCGAACGTCGCCATAAAATTTCAGACGCAAGACCGTAAGCAACGATATCTGTATCGTTCACACGACCCCATTGGAACATCACATCGGTGTTACCCTTAACGTCGCCTGTCCCCGTCATCCAACGAGTTCCCACACCATAACGTTCTTCTGTTCCGCTGACGCTTCGATATTCAGCCACATCATCTTGGAAATAAATTAAATATCCATCGACAACCGAGTCGCCGATTTTCCAAAAACGGTTGCCACTCAAGACAACAAACAATTGATCGGGATCTTGTTTGTTATCGAAATCCTCACGCTCAATTAACGTCGGTCGGCCTGCAAAAAGTTCCAACACTTGTTCGCCAAAACGTTGTTGCCATAACAACGAATCAAAGGTCAAACGCGAGTTGGGCCCTTCACGCAAGGACACCCAACGCCCCGAACCGATGGAAGCCTCTTGGCGTCCTATACGTAAAAAAGAATTGCCATCTGAATTCATCCACAGTTTATCCAAGAACAACTGTTGCACATCGAGATAATCATCATCCAATTTGCCAGGTTCCCCATCTTTACCTTCGACGTTGGAATATTTAAATTGGGTGAAAAGTCTAAAGTCTTCAGACATTTTTAAATTAAAGTGCAAAGCATATCGGCCCAGCCAATACCCTTGAGCTTGATTAATACCTTTGCCAAAGTCAGGATTGATCGACCACTCTCTCGAGATACGAGCTTCACCACCCACATCAAGTCGTGTTGAACCAATGGCAATGTTTTTAATCCCTGACAACCACGGTTGTTTTTCAATTAACAAATTCACGTCGTCATCATACCGATGATTTTTAAAAATCGTTTGTGCCTGAGTGACTGAGACAAACAACAAAGCGGCAGCAAATGTTAAACTCAAAATTCTCATTTACGTTTCCCTCTAGAAGCGTTTTGTGAAAGCTGTCCCCATACGGCACGTCCTACCGGTCCCATTGGACGGCGTTTAAATCGCATGACGTGCAAATCCAAAGTAAAGGGCTTTACCAACTCATCACGAATTTCAATCAGCTGACCCTTTTTGAGTTCGCTTTCAACTTCGTGTGAAGCCAACCGCCCCCAGCCGAAACCTTCATGGATCAGTTTATATTTCATATCGTGTGTCGTCACAAAACAACGACGACCATCAGAAACCACACCTTTTGATTCTCTTTTCAGGAAATCTTTCTTGTCACCTTGTAGAACCACAATCTGTGGATGAGTTTTTAAAAACTTCAAATCGACTTTGCCTGCAGTTTTAACCAGAGACTTGGCGATGACCGGAATCATCTCCACCTTGTCGAAAGGAATGCTTTCAATGTCGTCGGCCTCACGAACACGCGGTCCGATAGAAAAATCAACTTCGCCCGAAATCAGTTTGTCCATGCCTCCACTTAGGATTTCAGACAAGAAAGTGATCTCTGTTGGATTTTTACCAAGCAAAGTTTCTTCCATCACACCTTCAAGAGCTTCAAAGCGCACTAGAGGATCAACAGCGATTGTTAAGTAAGGTTCCATTTTTTGAGTGCCGAGTTCTTTACCGACAGTTTGCAATTCGCGGAACGAATCCAAACACTGCTTCGCCCAAGTGTAGAACACTCGACCTTGATCAGTTAGCTTCGGTCGATATTCTTCACGATTGAAAATGAGCAGATCAAATTCTTCTTCGAGTTTTTTGATGGCGACACTCAACGATGGTTGCGTTTTGTATAAAGATTCAGCAGCCGCTTTGAAACTTCCCTTCTCTACAATGGCTTCAAGGGTTTCAAGTTGGTCAAAAGTCATAAACTCACTCCTCGGCATCCGCCGAAACAATATAAATACAAACTATATAGATCATAAAAACAAAATAATTTTCTTCAAGCTTTTTTAGGTCGATAGTTTCTTCATCAGCAAACAACAACGACGACAACGATGTCGAAGTTAAGAAAAAAACATCCTTAAGGAGGATATATGAAATTCATGAAAACCATCATCACAGCAGCTATCGCTTTCACAGCAATCAACGCCTCAGCTGGCGCACCGAGTAAAGGTCTTTTGACTCCAACAAATCACACTTTGGTTTTGATCGACCATCAACCGCAAATGGCGTTCGCGACAAAATCAATTGATGTTCAAGAATTACGCAACAACGTTGTGGGTCTTGCCAAAGCCGCGAAGGTTTTCAAAGTTCCAACAATCCTGACAACTGTGGCAGCTAAATCATTCTCTGGCCCGATCTTCCCTGAACTTCAAGCGGTGTTCCCAGATCAAACTCCGATTGATCGTACGACAATGAACACTTGGGAAGACAATCGCGTAACTAAAAAAGTAAAAGAGATCGGTAAGAAAAAACTCGTGTTCGCGGCTCTATGGACAGAAGTGTGTGGCGTAGGTCCGGTTCTTTCAGCAATTGATGAAGGTTACGATGTGTACTTCGTGGCAGATGCTTCTGGTGGTGTTACAAACGTGGCGCACGACACAGCAATGCAACGTATGGTTCAAGCTGGTGCTCACCCTATCACTTGGTTGCAATACATGCTTGAACTTCAACGTGACTGGGCTCGAGGCGAAACTTATGACGCTGTAACAGGCATTGCAAAAGAACACGCTGGTGGTTACGGCTTGGGCATCATCTACGCAAAAGACATGTTCCACGCTCAAGAAGGTAAATAGTTAAATAGAAAAAGGTCTCTTTCGCAAAAGAGACCTTTTTTCGATCTCCCCACTTACAGATTCACTAAGGAATGACAACATGAAAACCACAAAAACCACTTATAAAAATCTCGCTCTTGCGACACTGCTCTCTCTTTCTGGCTCCCTTTCAAAAGCGGCTGACAACGCCAACACCTCTCCCGATTTGATTGTCACCAACGCGAAAGTTTTCAGCCATAAATTGGGTTTTCAAAAAGCCTTTGCAGTGAAAGACGGCAAATTTTTGAAAATCGGCAGCGAAAGCGAAATTTTGAAACTGAAATCTGCGAACACTCAAGTCATCGATGCCAAAGGTCGCACTGTCATTCCGGGACTTATCGATACTCATCATCACCCGATCCGTGCGGGGTTGAATTACAACATGGAACTTCGTTGGGATGGTTTAAAATCTCTCAAAGAAGGTTTAAAAATGATCAAAGAACAAGCGGCCAGAACTCCAGAGGGAGAATGGGTACGCGTTGTTGGCGGGTGGTCGCCACATCAATTTAAAGAAAACAGAATGCCAACGATCGCAGAGCTCAACGAAGCCTCTCCGAACAGGCCCGTATTCGTGCTTTATCTTTATTCAAAAGCTTTCATCAATGCTGCGGCTTTGAAAGAGCTTAAATACACTAAAGAAACTAAATTCCCCGGTGGCGAGATCGAACTCGACAAAGAAGGAAATCCCACTGGAGTCCTCACAGCAAAACCGAATGCTTTGGTTTTATACAAAACACTTTCAGCGGGACCAAAACTTAAAAATCGCACCGAAGAAAGAAACTCGACAGTTTTATATTTCAATGAACTCAGCAAAATGGGTCTCACTTCTGTGATCGACGCAGGTGGTGGCGGATTTTATTTTCCCGAAGATCACCGCATCGCTAAAGAATTAAAAGACGAAGGCAAACTTGCTGTCAGAATTCCATTTTATCTTTTCGCACCCATCCCAGGGAAAGAACTTGAATCTTATCAAAAGTGGACCGACATGGCTCACCCTGCAACGATGCACGAGCTGGAAGGATCTTTACCGTATCACTTAGTCGGTGGAGGTGAAAATCTAACCTCTGCAGCCGCGGACTTTGAAGACTTCATGGAGCCTCGCCCGGATCTTCCCCCGAACATGGAAGCAGAACTCAAACCGATTTTGCAGTTACTATTCAAACACCAGTGGATCTTTAGAATTCACGCAACTTATGACGAATCCATTACACGTGTTTTAAATGTCGTAGAAGAAATTAAAAAAGAGGGCGGCCCCTTCCCCGAACGCTTCATCATCGATCACGCTGAAACTGTCGGTATGAAAAACTTAGAGCGAATCAAAGCTCTCGGCGGCGGAATTTCGGTTCAAGATCGCATGGCTTTCCAAGGCGAAGAGTTCGTAAAACAATATGGCGCTAAAAAAGCCGAAACAGCTCCACCGATTGCCAACATGTTGAAACTGGGTATCCCGGTTGGATCGGGTACAGATGCGACTCGCGTTTCGTCATTCAATCCGTGGGTTTCTCTTTACTGGCACATCAGCGGCAAAACTGTCGGCGGCTTGAAACACATGAGTGATGAAAACAGACTCTCTCGCGAAAAGGCCCTCTACATTTGGACTAAAGGGGCTGCTTGGTTCTCGAAAGAAGAGAAACTCAAAGGTGATATCGCTGAAGGAGAATTTGCTGACTTCATCGTCTTGAATAAAGACTTCTTTAAAGTGAAAGAAGATGACATCAAAACGATTCATTCAATTCTTTCTGTGGTCGGTGGAAAAACGCAATATGCTGAGGGTGAATATAAAAAGCTCGCAACACCTGTACCAAAAGCGATCCCCGAGTGGTCTCCAGTTAACTTTTTCGGTGGCTACCAGTACAATAGATAGAACAAACAAGCGGAGTCATTTATGTGCGCCCCCACTCACAAACATCGACGAAAGTTTTTAATCGGCTCAGCGGCGACAGCTTTTGCTGCCTTGGGCGCACTCTTGATTCCTTCCTTCTTAAAAAGATCTTCTGACGGCATCACAATTCGTAAATCCTACGAACGTGGTGTCGCCAATCACGGCTGGCTTTACTCGCGACACACTTTTTCATTCGCAGACTACTACTCTCCAAAACACATGGGCTTTGGCGATCTCAGGGTCATCAACGAAGACAAGATCGCTGGCGGCACAGGCTTCAACACTCATCCTCATCGTGATATGGAAATCATCTCTTACGTGATCTCGGGATCTTTGGAACACAAAGACTCTATGGGCAACACGACGATCATTCGCCCTGGAGAAGTGCAACGCATGAGTGCTGGCACCGGCGTGCAACACTCTGAATTCAACAACGAAGCCAGCAGCGAAACGCACTTCCTGCAAATTTGGATTACACCCAATAAAAACGGCGTGACTCCAGGTTATGGCCAAAAATCTTTCGCTGAAAAACTCGATAAAGAAAAGCTTGTCCACGTCGTTTCTGAAGACGGTCGCAATGGCACCATTCCGATGAATCAAGATGCCAACGTTTACATTTCAAGATTGAATAAAGGCGAAGACCTAGAATTTAAAACCGCCCCCATGCGTCGCATGTGGCTTCAAGTCGTCAAAGGTTCATTGGAAGTAAATGGAAAAGTGCTTGATGCGGGAGATGGTCTGTCGGCTCAGAATCTAACTCTGCTCGACATCGAAGCTGTGAACGATGCCGAGTTGATCTTATTTGATCTTGCTTAGGAATTATTTATTGTGCTTGCCCCATGCGCCTTTGAGTTTGTCTTCAAAGATTTTCGCAGAGAATGGTTTCACGATATACTGTGAAACACCCGCAAGAACCGCCTCTGTCACTTGATCGCGCTCAGACTCTGAAGTCAAAAGTACGAATGGCAAATTCGCCCACTCCGAAGTGGCACGAACTTGTTTTAGCAACTCTAAGCCCTTCATCTTTGGCATGTTCCAATCAGAAATCACCAATTGAATTTCAGTGCCCGGTGCATTTTGCTGCAAGAGCATTTTCAAACCTTCTTCACCGTCCCCGGCTTCGAGGATGTTTTTATATCCCATCGCCTTGAGCGTGTTTTTCACCAAGTCCCGAATGGAAGGCATATCATCAATGACGAGAATTCGAGTGTCGGCAGGAAACATAGATCTGGGCTCCTTGAAAGAAAGCTATAACGCCTTCTATTTTAGAGAATTCCCAGGAACTCACAAAGACTTCCTGAGGCCTCTAGACCTTTATCCAGCAGGAGCAATCCAAATAAAGTCAGATCGTGGACCAAACTCCGCTGAGGGAGCGACCTCTTGATCAACTTCGGCATCACTCAAGCCCTCACTATTAAACTGCGTGAACGTCACAATCGGCGCATCGGGAAGACGAGCTTTTAAGCGATCCGGTAAACCGCCGCCGAACTGCACGTGAAATTCACCGACAACAATCACCAAAACTTGCTCTGGGTGAGACTTCATAAACTCCGCTGCACGCCAAGCCATCGTGTCGTCCCAAATCGACTGTGCGGCAAAGTACCTTTCGCCCGCTTCTGGATTTGGCAAATGAGGCATCATCGATAAAAAGCGCTTCTTATAAGAGTCACGGCCCAGCGTGAATTGCGGCGGCAACAATGCCTGCTCAGCCGAATCCAAAGAAGCCAAACCCGTTTTCGCCACTTTGCCAGTCAAACCCCGTGGAGCATTGAGCGCCAAAGTCACACCTCCCGCCTGAATATCGGGAAATAACGACTGGTCGCGATAAAAATCAAACGAAGGAGCCCCCCATTTAATAGCCTTCAAGAAGTCAGGCTCACTCAAAGCGCCCGAACGGTAATCGTCCACAAAGGGCTGATCCGTATAAGTAAAGAACTCCATGCCCACAGAGACTTGATGTCCCAGGCTGCGAAGTTCGGTCATAATTTGCATTTGCTGCTGTTGGTGGACTTGAAATCCGTGGTTTTCTCCAATAATAACCACTGAACCGGGCTGTACAGGGCGTAAAGCTTGCCCCAAGGAAGCCGGATGCCCCGTAGAACCTTCAATGAGGCGACTGCCGCCAGCATGGGCACAGGCCGAAACTAGGAACGCGATCGCTAAAAGCTTCCAAAAACCCACTTTTTCCCCCTTGTAGTTTCATTATTCCTTTGATACCTTGAGCCCCTTTGAAAAGGTATTGTCATTTTACCATTGCGCATGGCAATGCTCTGAAATGTCTATCCAGGGAGAATTTTAAAATGGCTAAAAAGAGCGGAAGAATCATCGTAACTCTTGAGTGTACTGAAGCTAAAGCTGCAGGTGCTCCTGTTTCTCGTTACACAACGACTAAGAACAAAACAAAAACTCCAGGTCGTTTGGAAAAGAAAAAGTACAATCCAAATCTTAAAAAGCACACAGTTCACAGAGAAACTAAGTAATGATTCTTACGGATCAGCAGATCTTAGATTGCATGGAGAAAGGCACTATTAAAGTAGAGCCTTTCAACCGCGACTGCCTGGGCACGAACTCATACGATGTTCACTTAGGAAAGACTCTTGCTGTCTATGAAGATGAAGTACTAGACGCAAAAAAGCACAACAAGATCAAAGCGTTTGAAATCCCTGAAGAGGGTTTCGTTTTGATGCCTGATACGCTTTATTTGGGTGTGACTGCAGAGTACACAGAGACTCTGGCGCATGTTCCTTTCTTAGAAGGGAAATCGAGCGTAGGCCGCCTAGGTATTGATATCCACGCAACTGCTGGTAAAGGCGATGTTGGCTTTTGCAATTTTTGGACTCTCGAGATTTCTGTTAAAATGCCCGTTCGCGTTTATACTGGCATGCCAATTGGGCAACTGATCTACTTCGAAGTGCAAGGGAAAATCATTAATCCCTACAATAAGAAACCATCGGCGAAGTACAACGAAAAAAAACCAATGCCGGTGGAGTCTATGATGTGGAAAAATTCATTCTAAGACGCGTATCGAGAAGCTTTCAAAGCTTCTCGCTTATCATTAGTGCTTTCCTGATTTTCTCATTCTCAATTTTGACAGCGTGTTCTCCTGGGGAGCTTGAAACTCCTGAGGGATTAGATTCCTATACACCTGTTTCAGGTTCATTCAATCAAGCAGATAATGAAGCACTCGATGGTTCGGGTGTTGTGCGTTTTGAATCTGGCCTCACTAGCCAACAACAAGACATTTCATTGAAAGCTGAATTAGACGGCTTGAATGCTGGCAGCTATGTTGGTGTGGTTTTCAATTCTAGCAGCAACATCGTTCCAGATGATAACGGCTTGTTTGTGAAGTTCCTCCGCCAAGGAGCGAATGTGATCATGACGATCTCTGTGAATGGTGTTTCACGTTCGGTGACTTCTCCCCGCGCGACATATCTTTTACCGAACTCTTTGAATCTTGTGATTCAGTTCTTTAACTATCCATCAGCAAGAATTCTGATCTGGCAGGGCGATTCCACAGTCTATGGAATCGAAACTGCGATCGTGGATACGGCTCGCACCGGTGACATCTCTTCACCACTTCCTTCTGGAATTGGCGCTGGAGTTCTCGCAGGTTTACATCTGAATTATGCGAAGGTCAGCACCGCTCGCATCGGTAACGGAAAAATCGTCATTCCTTAAGGAATAAAAAAAAAGCGAGGTACAAACCTCGCTTTTTTTATTGTCGAACTAGTTCTCGTTCGGGACTTCGATATCAGGTGGCTCTTGCTCTGGCAGTGGTTGCTTGGGCTCTTGCGGCTTAGGCTTTGAAGAAATTTTCTTCTCATTTGCTTCTGCCACTTTATCGGCGATATAGCCTAGGATTCTTGCGATCTTTTCGCGGTTTGCATACACATCCCAGTTATCGCGTTTGTTGCGCCATCTGAATGCGAAATACAATTTTTCTTTCCATGACTCTGGTGGCTTGCCGAATTTCAAGATGTACGTGAAGACGTCATCAAGATCTTCTTCTGCGATATCACCAGCTTTAATTTGATCTGCCGTCAGCTCTAACAAAATCCCTTTAAATGCCGGGAAGGCCGTGAGCGATTCACGTGTATTGATGTAACCATCTTTGTTCGCATCAAAGCGCGCATAGATCATCTCAATATACTGAATCACGTGCGATGAAAGTGCTACGTCGCCAAGCTTTGCCATGCCTTCCTTGTTAGGTCCCTCTTTATTCGGAACATAACCAGCAGCTTTCAAGACATTACCCATGAAGGTGTTATAGTCGCGGATCTCGGCTTTCTTTAGGAACTTTTGAAACTCTGGCAAACTGGGCAATGCAAAAACCAGTGAGCCTTTGTAAGCACGCTTCACGCAATCCACAGACACTTTCGTGTCGTTCGTAACATCTGCAGTTCCACCCAAACAGAATTTCACCAAATCATTTTGCATGATCGTATTGGCTGTCACACCCGACCAAATCATGCCGATCAAGTCATTCACTTCCTGGAAGGATGCTAACAAACTGCCGTCCGCATGAGGAACAAAGATGTTGGCTTCACGAAAGCGGGAGTCTGCAAAAGAATCATTTTTTGGATCAAGCAAACCCATGCCCACTAAAACTGATTTTAAATCAGCCATAGCACCCTGGACTTCAGGCAACGTCACACCTTGGTATTTTTCAACTCGGGACATATCGCCCGCATAAGCACGAGTCAAAAGACGCGCACCCGCACGAGTGACATTGATACGTTGCAAACTTTTTCGAGAATAAAAATGCGGAATCAGATTTGAAATTTCCAGACGACCTTCCGGATCAACAGTCATTTGCACTGGTGCATCTGTTGTCATTAACAACTCGCGCGCGCCGGTTTTCAAATATTCAGATGAACCACTGAAGTTAATTGCGCGAGTTAACTGATCACGCAATTCTTTTGACGTCACACCTGATGATTCGATTTTGCTTTGAAAAACGTTGATCAGAAAAGTTTCTGTATCCAACCAGATTTGAAACTCTTTGCGTGCGAACTCCACAGAATCTAAATTCAGCGTTCTTTCTTTAGAACGACCCAATCTTGATTCAGGGGAAATTAGCAAGTTTCCCGTCAAGGCTTTAATCAATGGTGCAATGGCATCTTTTTGAATACCACCAGGCAAGATGCCCGTTTCAATCAAACGTTCAAACAATCTTGTCAGCTCTTCACGAGACAGATTCGATGGTTTTTTCTGATTCAAGATATCTCGGATAATATTCAAGCTTTGGTTTACGAAAACCGAAACCTGATGCAATCCTTCTGGTGTCTGCAAATCAGCGTTATTAATAAAGTAATGACTATAAAGATGTGAACTATACAGTCTAGCAGCAAAACCTAAGAACGGACTCCACTGCTCTTTTTGTAGAGTCGCATCGTTGCCACCCAAGACAATGTTTTTTGCTTCCACTAACAATGGCGAGAATTTGCGAACTTCAGCACCCAATGATTTTGACGGATCTTTTGGCGGATAGAGATCCTCAATCTCACCAATCAAATCTTCAAGATCTGACATCGAGTAAGAACCTTCAAAGAGAGATCCCACTTCACGCCCTGTTGACTCAAGCGTGTACTGAGCTTCCATGAAGAACTTTTGGGCTTCATCTGGCGACATGTAAGACGGATCCCACTCTTTACCGTAAACAAGGTAATAAGGCAGGAAGCGCTCAATCAGTGTTTTAATACGACCGACTTTAAGACGAGCCGTTTCGAAGTCTGTTGAATTCCAAGAATCAACAGAGCCCCCAAAGAACAGCTGTTTCAACTTCATAATCTCAAGGATCATTTTTGGCGAAACGCGGAACTCAGGCCAGAGCCTTTCAAGTGTGATCAAAAGATCGTTCATCTCTTCACGAGAAACAACGCCCTCTGGTTTTTGACCGACAAGATCGTGGAAGACTGAGAAGATATCTTCCACAGTGCGAGACAAATACGCTAAGCGATAGCCCGTGCCCGTCTCTGGAACTGATTGAATGAAATAGAAATATCTTAAGTACTGAACATAACCGCGGGCACCCAATAGCGCCCAACGACGCCACTCTTTCGGAGCGATGACGTTTTCATCACCACCTGCGAGGGCTTTTTTGATCTTCTTCACGACAGGCATGTACTTTTCGATGTCTTGCTTGAACTCCCAATCTTCACCAAAAAAGATCGACAATTCATTCACAAAACTTACGAAATCTTGAAGATGATATTCACGGCCGTTGTTTTCAATCACAGTCGCTAAAGCTTTAGCTGTGTTTTGAATTTCTTCATTGGCCTTCTCAAAATAGACCATGTCTTTATTCAAGCTGCCCACATCTGAAACTTTCCAGTTCAATGTGAACACCTTCATATAAGGATTCATTTTAACGGACAATTCTCTGAATGTGCCGACTAGGGCGATGGCGCGATCTAACTCTTCACGCATGATGTATTCGGGACTGCCGCCCAAAAACATCTGCTTAAATTTCATTGTTTCTTTTTGCAAATTTTCTGGAAGCTTTTTGCCATCTTCCATTGCCAAGAAATTGTCTTCAAGGAATGTCGCGATCTCTTGTGACGTGTAGCGATCTGAACTGCGACCACGAACATAGCGTTTAAATTTATTCAACGCAGTTGCGACGCAATCCCAAGAGCGCATGATTTCGCGATCTTCGGCTTCGCCCTTCATGAAACTTTCCATCACGGGACCGATGTCAGAAAGACATTTCGTACCCGAGAATTCTTGATTCTCTGTCGGAGGTGGTTCCTCACCGATGCGAGAGTCGCAGCCGGAAAGCAGCAACGCCGTTGCCGTCAAAATTAAAAATATAGATCTAAAAGACATAAGTCATGCCCCCGTAGAGACGATCGTTGGCTCGGTATTGGTTTAGGAATCCCGATTCGTCGTGAAGGTTGTCTTGGACACCCAACACGTCTGCTCCCATCAGCAGAGCCCATTTCTGACTGGGATAATAAAGGAATTCGGTATTGAGCAAAGATCCTCTTTGATCAAAGTCATACAGATATTTAAAACGAGTCACTAACGGACGCTTCCACAAAGAAGCCAACTGCCCCTCAACTCTAAATTGAGCAGCATTATAAAATTTTGTACGAGTATCAAACAACGTGAAGTCATCAGGCTGTCCATCGTAAAGAATATCCTGAATACCACCACCATCGACTTTCAAGTAACCCAATTGGATTGCCAAAGTACGAGAGAAAATGTCTGCCAACGAAAAATCCGTCGCAAAACTAAACGCCTTAATAGCTTCCAATTTTTGAATCGACCAATCTTCATCAGGACGTTTTTCTTGCGGCTTGTCTTCTGAATAAGAAACCGACGTCGTCACATTACCTGAAGTGTAACCGACATCCGTCGACACCAACGTGTGATACGTCACCGCTGGAACCACCGTCACGTCGACTTGATCCGACGATGCTGACTTAAAATTCTGACGACTCAAAATCAAATCATTCACTGGCATTCTGCCGGCACTGACAACCATCCACGGACCTTGCTCTTTAGAACCAATGCGAGTCATCGCTGCAATACTTTGATTGCTCGCAAGCTTCATTGCATCTGGAACGTCGAGATCGTACTGAATGCTATTCACGCGAGAGTTGAAATCATATTTACGTGATGGCGAGCGATACCAACGGGAATCCGCGACCAAGCCGCCGTCTTCTTCGTGAATATCAGGTCCCATCGTCGGGATGAAAAGTGGTGAACCAAAAACGACGAACTGTAAATTCGGACGAGTGTCTTCTAAGAATATACCGACAAGGCCTTGCTCTTCCGGTCTTAGCGCATCGATCGCAAAGTTCGGTTGCCACAAACCCAACTGCCAACGTTTATCCATCTCACTCCAGTCAAACTTTCTACGACCGAGCGTCGCCTTGAAAGTTTTTGAGAGTGAAGTGTTCGAAGCTACATAGGCTTCGTGAACAACATAGTGCGATTGTCCACGCGAGAAGAATGTTCCGCCGGAGATGTCCCCTGCGAAGTCGGCGTAGTGAGTTTCTTTGATGCTTGAAAGTCTCGCTGAAAGAAGTTGCGAGTAAGTGAGCTGCGGTTGAGATTCGATCGGAGTGAGGTACTGCATGCCTTCGAAACGGATTTGGCCATAAACTTGAGCCGGCTTCGATGTTTCAGGTTTCGGTGCGGTCAAAGACGAAACGCCATCAGCTTGAGGCAACCTCAGACTTGATGTCTCTGCTTTCGTTTTTATGGTCACAACCATCCCAAATAAGACAGCTGCTAGATACCGTTTTCCCCTCACGCTAACCCCTGGATATTAGTCCAGTATGTAGAAAATAAGAAAAGCACTTCCGAGTCAACGCAACCCCGCGTAAGGTAAGCCCAGGTCGGTTATAGTGCGTCTGGAGGTAAAAATACCTCGTTTACTTGAAATTCTTTCCTCGAATTTCGCACTGCATAACAGTGGGTTTTTAGAGCAGGCGCTCTAGAACCCAATTAGGATCATCGATGGCTAAATCATGTCCTGACCACGGATGCATTTCCACCGGCAAATTCCAACGCTTCCCGATCGCAACCGAACAGTTTGGCGAAACAAGCTTGTCCCCAAAACTTCCAAGCAGCGTGATATCGCCCGGCGCCTCTTTCGGAAATTTGTATTGAGAAGCTGCGAACAGTTGTTTGAGCAGATTTTTACTTTTCAGCGGATACTGTTGCGAATACTCCACAAGTCGCGGGAATTCTTCTGCCCGTCTCGTGTCAGAGTTCACCGTCATTCTGAGGACGATGTCTTCTTTTTCCTTGGGATCCTTTTTACCGATCACAAATGCTGCTGACAGATAATTGTGCAACATGAAGCGATCTTTTGGAGGAGAAAACCCCGCCGAGCTCGTACACATGATGAAGGCTTTATTTACTTCATGCGGAAATTGTCTCATCCACTCGACAGTGATCATTCCACCGAGCGAGATCGACAAGATGTTGAATTTTTGATTTTGTTTTACGAATTGCGATTGCGAACGAATTTGCTCCACGAACTCTTTAACCGAAGCGGGACTCGTTTCATCATTGCGCTCGCCATTCCCGGGTAAATCGATCAATTCAATTTTGTCGTGAGGATATTTCTTTTGCATGCGCTCAACAAAAGAACCCCAATGCCCACGTCCGCGCGCGAGCCCTCGAAGAAGAATCCAATTTCTACTTTGCGGTTGGCTCATACCAAAGCTCCTTCGCTTTTTGATTATGTTCGTTGATCATTGCGTCTGAAAGCTGCGACCACGCTTCGTGTGATTCCGTTGCTCTGAGCAAGAATTCCATCAGCGTGTTATGTCTGCGCAGAGTGCGTTTGAGTCTGTGACCCACCATAGGATTAAACGGCCCCATGCTTGAAAAAATTTGTGACGGATGTTTCTTAACCCACGACCATGAGCCCATCTCAAGACACAGCGGCAAGTACATACCCTGATTTATTTTGCGATAATCATCGTAGAGATAATCCCACAGATCACCATGCGTCGTGTAGTTCTGTGCTTGCGGTTCGATTTTGTAAAAGTGATGCGGATACGCGCGATCCATCAAATCTTTAAAGGCGTGCATGAATGGCAAATCAGGATAAGGTTCTGTCGATTTTGCATAGGGAAACCACAGGCGATCTTGGAGGCCAAAACCAGAATGCAGATCCACAGTGACAGCGAGTTTGCTTTGCATGATTTCTTTGGCGACACCATCGATGAGCGCTTGCGCTTCGATTTCCATGGGCTTGCCTTCGTCACCGCGATACCATGGCAGTTTGTTAGAGTATCTGTGACCACCCAGCAGAAACGCGGGCTTCGTCGATTCAATCGGAGAGTTCCGCATCAAATCCACACCGTGAGGATTGCATCTTGTTTTATTGTAGATACCTACTGGATTTACAACGGGAATAAAAAACACGCGGAAATTTTTGAAGCGCTCGTTCAGACTCTTGTCCCACTTCAACAATTCGATCAGCGAGTGCATCAGTGCCAAACAAACTTGCGAGCCAATGCGTTCAAGCCCATGCACTCCGCCCGTCAATCCTAATACCGGGGCTGTGGGATCTTCGCTGCCGATTGTGATTTTGTGAATGGGAAATGTGACGTGACCATCCGAGCTTTCGGCCAGAATTTCGGTGCGCGCGCTGCTTCCGAGACTGCGAATCATCTCTTCAATCTGTTCAATCTCAGGTAATTTCGAGCTTATTGACATAAGCAAACATTGTTGAGGAATTCCTCTCGACCTCCAATGGTTAACGCCTAAAGTTATTGCCCAAAATGAACGCCAGTTGTAGTGTGATTATTCAAGGAGTGCTTATGACGAGTCTTGATCAGTTGTTAGATGCCATGTGGGTTGATTATTGCAAACTAAATCCTGACGCAAAAAAAATATATGATCTTTTTGTGGCGGCCGGAGAAACGGTTGAGAATGACCACATCGCTTTGCGTACTTTCAATCATCCTCGCTTAGGTATTCAATCTTTGGCGCAGCATTTTGAAAAACTTGGCTATGTGAAAGCATCGAACGAATACATCTTCGTTGATAAAAAACTTTATGCGCGTCACTGGGAACATCCTGACACTTCAAAACCGAAAATTTTTATTTCTGAATTGGAACTAGAAAAAGTTTCTCCGTTCGTGCGCGATACGGTGAATGCTTTTGTAGCGAAAATTCCAGACAGCGTGATTGCAGATCCAAAATTTGCGATGATTGGCCGTCCTTGGGACATGAGCTATGAATTGTATTCTGAGTTAGCAAAAGAAAGTGAATACGCTTCTTGGGTTGCTGCTTATGGCTTCCGTCCGAATCACTTCACTGTGAATATCAATAAACTTAAAAAATTCCCAGAGATCACGGACCTGAATACGTGGTTGAAGTCTCACGGTTTTGTTTTGAACAAATCCGGCGGCGAAGTGAAGGGCACTCCTGCCGACTACCTAGAGCAAAGCTCGACGATGGCGTCTGAGATCCCTGTTAAATTCACGGATGGCACTCATAATTTGCCGGGTTGTTATTTCGAATTTGCGAAGCGCTACCCGTTAGCGGATGGTAAGTTGTATCAAGGTTTCGTTGCGAAATCGGCTGACAAGATTTTCGAGAGTACGAATAAGCAAAGCATGTAGATTCGTGCGGAAATTTTGAAATGAGCAAACGCTGGGGAAACCCGGCGTTTTTTTTGCGCTCCGAATATTCACTACCAGATGGCAGTGATCTTTGTACAAAATAAAAAAGGCGCCTTCCGACGCCTTCTCTTGTTTTAAATTTGTTCTGAAAAACTAAGCCACGCGTTTAATGATAAACTCGTGAGTCTCTTTGTCCTGCGGCTGACCATCCCACAAAGGATGTGCTTGCAAGAAGATCTTCACCAGCTGCGGATCGAACTGCGTGCCCGCACAGCGTTTTAATTCTGCATAGACGACTTCGTCAGTAAGTCCCTGACGGTAAGATCGTGTTTGCGACATAGCATCGTAAGTATCAACAACTAAAATCACACGCGCCAACAATGGAATTTCGTCGCCCAATTTTTTATCTGGGTAGCCCGTTCCGTCGATGCGTTCATGGTGACCACGCACCGCTGGCAAAATGGATTTAAAGAACTGATGGTTTGCACCCAACGGCTCAATGATTTCCTCACTCAAACAGCTGTGACTTTTCATAATCGACAACTCGAGAGGGTCCAGTTTTCCAGGTTTTGCGATGATTTCTTGGGAGATCCCCATTTTACCAATATCGTGAAAAAGACCGGCAAATTCAGCGAGCTTTTGCTCGTACTCGTTCAAGCCCGCATCGCGAGCTAACTTGCGTGACATCTCCCCTACGCGACAGCAGTGTGCGTAAGTCAATGGGTCTACCACCTTGAGCGCCTGCATAAGTGATCTCGCAGCGTCATAAGCCCAAGCTGGAATATCGCCCCATGAAGATGACATAGAAGTGCCTCCGTTACATTTCCCCATTAATTTATCGGTCCAGTAGAGCCAAAACTTAATGGGGGCGGAGCCCGCAGAGTGAAACTGAAGCAGTTTTATAAACAAAAACTAAACTGTCTCAATCTGGGACCGCACTGCCTTGACTTCGCCCCTGCCTCTTGGAAAACTTAATGAGCATCAAGACATTTGGCGAAAGGATTTGCCGTGAAACAACTTGTAGTAATTCTTGCCCTTTTCGGCCTCACAGTTCAGGCCCAAGCTCAAAAAATCAAGGTCCGCAAAGTAAAAGGCAATCAAGCCATCGTTCAATTTACGCAAGCCGCTCCCCTCGTGACTGGTGGAGTATATGAGCTTTCTTCTTCCGATGAATTTGACGATGTTCACACAGGTCGTGATCGCTTAGTGGGCCTGGATCTTTCGTTCAAAACTTTGAATGTTGAGAGTGACAGCGGCAATGCTTCAAAAACAGTTTTCACGATGAACGCCAAATTTGGTTGGAACCTAGGCAACTTTGAAGTGGGACCAAAAATCCAATTTGAAAGTGCTGACGATGCTGGCGCGAAAACTTCGCTTTTGGCAGCTGGTGGTTTCGGGGATTTCAATATGATTCCCAATGCGGAAGGTGAAACTTTCACTTACGGCGTGGGTGCACAGCTTGCATTCGGAACAAGAACTTCAAGCTCTGTTGATTATAATTTGCTAGATGGAAAATTGGGACCGTTCGCTAAATGGTTCCCGTATGGTGGCACATTCGCGATTCGCGGAGATTTGTTGTACGGCTACCAAACACAATCTAGCTCTGACTTTGATATCACTGAGTCGGGTTTGATTTTCACTGCGGGTATTACTAATTACTTCTAGGCGCCCACACGCAGCTCTAAAAAACAAAAAAGCCTCGGGAGACCGAGGCTTTTTTTTATTTCTAAATGGAGCTTTTTAAACTTTAGGCATTCACGATTGAAATCGCCATTAAGACTAATGCGCAGATTATGACTATTCTTAACGACATCCAAGCCCCCACAGCTTTATGAGTGGGTTGAGCCATATCACAAGGAGCCTCAAAAAAGCAGCTCCTGATTTAGAGAGCCAAGAGCTGGTGAAAAGAATTCAGTCCAACTCTCGGGCCATACGGCCCTTCGCCTCCCGCGCGCGCTAGTAATTAAGGTGCATCGCCTCGCGGATTTCAGCCAAAGTTTTCGCTGCCACTTCGCGGGCATCCATAGATCCCTTAAGTAGCATGTTCATGACTTCGCCTTTGTCCTTTTCAAACTCAGCACGACGCTCACGGATCGGCGCAATCAACTCATCCAACACGCCTGTCAGACGTACTTTCAAAGTGCCATCACCCAAACCACCACGGCGGTAGTGCTCTTTCAAGGCTTCAACTTCTTCTTTACGAGTATCGAAAGCATCCAGGAATGTGAACACCATGTTGCCTTCAACTTGGCCAGGGTCTTCGATTTTTAAGTGATTAGGATCGGTGTACATCTTCTGCACTTTTTTCTTAATTTCAGCTGCAGAATCTTTCAAACCAATAGAGTTGCCGCGTGACTTACTCATCTTCGCACCATCAACACCTGGCAAACGACCTTGAGCACCTATCATTGTTTTCACATCTTTTAAAACTTCACGTTTATAGATGTGATTAAAGCGACGAGCGATCTCGTTGGTTTGTTCGATCATCGGGTTTTGATCTTCTCCGACGGGAACTAAATCTGTTTTGAATGCGAGAATGTCAGCTGCTTGGCTCACAGGATAAGTGAGGAAACCAGCTGGCAGACTTTTTTCGAAATCTTTTTGTTTGATCTCTTCTTTAACTGTGGGATTACGCTCAAGACGTGACACCGTCACAAGATTTAAAAAGTGCACCGTCATTTCGTAAAGTTCTGGAATCAAACTTTGAATAAAGAAAGTATTTAATTTTGGATCAAGGCCTACAGCCAAATAGTCCAAAGCCACTTCGATCACGTTGTCGCGAACGATTTGGGGATTTTCAAAATTATCTGTCAACGCTTGAGTGTCGGCGATGATAATGAATTGTTTGTGCGAATGCTGAAGCTCTACACGGTTTTTCAAAGAACCGACGTAGTGACCCAAATGCAAAGGACCTGTTGGGCGATCGCCCGTTAAAATAACTGGTTTCATGGAATGACTCCGTAAGGTGCTCGGTAAGATATTCTGCAATATATGCGACCCTGGCAGATTTGTGAAGCTTGAGAACGGATTTAATTTGCCAAACCGAGTAAGACTAATAAAAATGATCCTCGAAGGCTCGACGTTCTGCTGAATGTCGGGCCTTTTTGCGTTTCAGGGGTATTTCACTTCAAGGAGGCCACATGCAAGCGACTTCATCACTTCGTATTTCGAAAGATATTAACTCCGACGACTTTTGGATTATCACAAAATCCACGCAAGAGTGGTCTTCAGATTATCGCAGCACACCCAATGCCATTGAAGGCTCACCCACTTTATTTTTGCGTGCTTATGGCGAATCTGTCGCGGCATTTTTTGGTTATGAACTCTTAGATGAAAACACAATCAAAGTACCCCGCCCCGCTTACATTAATAAAAAAACTGCAGAGCTGAATGAAGCCTTGCCAGGTCCCGAAAGAATCGCCGTTCATTTTTACGAAACGGATGACTCCCCACAGACTGCAGAGAATTACTTGCGTCGATTTACAAAAGACTTAGCATTCCCCATAGCTGGCACAGGCACCGTTGCGATTCACGATACGAGTTACCACTATGGCAGTATCTTTTTTCCGACAAGTGCACTGGCAACAGCCCTTGCGCAAACAGAATTATTTTTGAAGTTCATCGATTATCTACGCGCCAAGGATTTCAAAGATTCGAACAGCATTGAAAAATTATTTTTTGAGATGTCACTGAACATTGACTCTGCGACCGGTAACTTTACGCACTTCCTTGCGCAAAAAGAACCTCCGAAAAATTCAGCTTATTGGATTTTATCTCGCGAAGGTGTGCCCGCAGATAAATATTTGAAATGGTTTATCCAAGCTGTTTTCCGTAACGACCCTCAAGCTTTGAACTCACTGACCCCGCTGTTAAATGACTTCTTTTTAGACAGTGATAACTTCGGAGCCCTCGATAAAATCTGCTTAGGCCCCACAGCGGTGATTTTTGAAAAGCTCATAACGGATAAAATCGCTGCTGTTAAAAAAATCACAGAGGTCGGCTTGACGGTTTAAATTGCAGCCTCACATTAAACTCACGGAGGACCGATGGACACAGCTTTGCCTGAAGAAACGCCTCCTGCGACCGTGAAGATAGAATCGCGGTCATGGGATGTGGTACGCGAAACGTGGCTGAGTCGAAAGCCACACAAACATGCAGGAATCATTACCGCCTGGAGTTTGTTCTTAGTGATTATGGGTAGTGCGGTTTACTGGCGTGACTGGTTTCAATCATCTCAATGGATGATTGCAAGCGGTGAAGCCATTTTTGGTAAACACGAATACTGGAGACTTTGGACAAGCCTATTTGCTCATGCTGACATGGGACACTTGGCTTCAAACAGTCTGCTCTTTTTTGTGTTTGGTTATTTTCTGAATGGCTATTTCGGCGCGGGAGTTTTTCCTCTGCTCGCGATCGCCCTCGGTGGATTGACCAACGCAATCACTATTATGCAATACGATCCTTCAATGCGCCTGCTTGGAATTTCCGGTGTGGTGTATTGGATGGGTGGTTTTTGGTTAGTCCTCTATCTTATGCTCGATAAACAACGAACTTACTTACAACGCAGCCTGCGCTCGATGGGCGTGGCTTTAGGAGTCTTTATGCCAGCAGCAGCCTTTGATCCACAAATCAGTTACCAAGCCCATCTTTGGGGTTTCGCGATCGGTATTTTAAGCGGTCTTGTGTTTTATTATTTCAAACGCAGAACTTTCGCTCGCGCCGTCGTCGTGGAACGAGTCACAGAAGTTTACAGAGATGAAGCTCCCGCGAATGAGTTGCCACTTAGAAACGTGCATTTCCTCTAACCGAATATAAATAAAATATAAATAAAAAAAGGCGGGACACCGCCCGCCTTTTTCTATTCATATTTTTTCATTGTCTACACTCCGGCTCCGCCGGAGTAAGCACCTAAAAGTTTATTCCGAGACCCACAGTTCCGTAGAACGTGTTGAGTTCAGCTTTTTGATTCAAAGACTGATCGGTGTAAGCGTAACGTTTCACACCGAAGCCCGCTTCACCGAAGAAGCTTTGAGTCCATAGAACTTTACCGTGGAAGTTCAAAGACATTGAGCTATCCAGCTTCACGTCGGACTTCATTGAGCTAACATAATAAATGAATTCCATGTCCACCCATTTTGGATACTTCATCAATGGGATGTAATTCAAAAGATTATCGAACACGCGTGGCATAGAACGCGCCCAGAAGGCACCCACACCGAGCATCGGTGCTTTCAATTCATCGAAAGTCACGTTTTGGTAAGACACCAACGGCCCCACAGTTTCATCACGTCCCCACAAGCCTGGAGTCAGACGGTATTTACCATCGATCGTCATAACACTTAATGGAGCTGTGTCGCCCGCAGAATTTACTTTCAAGTTGTTAAACGATTGGAAGTATTTTGCAGAAACACCCCAACGTTGACGACCCACCCAGTAATTGTCCCAACCCAGCAATGATTCAAACCATTGGTTGTAGGCAACTTCACCCAACATGATGAATGAGTTCGCAGCTTGAACAGCGATGAAGCGGCCTGATAGCTCACGCGGATATCCTTTATAGATTTCATAGTAAGAACGATATTTCTTACCGCCGAAATCAACATCGAGATAAGAACGATTGATCTCACCACGTTTGTCAGCTTTGAATTCCCAAGTGAAATAAGCAGGATCATTTTTATCAACGATCACTTTGTTTTCTGAAGAACTCACACCTGCTGAAGGCTGTTTGCGAGCCTCAAGCTCAACACCATCAATATACGTTCCTTTTGGAGTTTGGCGTTGCAAGTAAATACGCGCTTGCGCTCTTGGAACTTCAGACAGATCAAATTTCTGTTTGAAGATACCGCCGCCTTGACCTGGAAGATAAATCTTAGGATCGTCTTTCTTGATTGCAGATGCCCAGAATTTACGTGGGTCACCGATCGTCGACTCAAAGCCAATCGCTTTTGTAAACGTATTGTATTGATCGGGATTCAAAATAATTGATTTACCAACTGGACGAGTTTCATAACCGACAATGCGAAGCAGATTTGGCTTCACAGTGTCTGAGATATCCATCAACTGCAATTTATTCGGCATCGCGATGAATTCGTAAGACTCACCACCCGCAAGTTCCGCGTAGAAGCTTGTCGGCATATCAACTGCGACAGGCACTGAATTCGCTAAAGGTGCCGCTTCAGATTGCACAAGCACGCGGGCTTGGACTGCTTCTGATTTGATTTTACCCATCACGACACTGTTCGCATTTGATTTTGAACCATAACGTTGCGAGCAGAGTTTCGTTTGTGAGCGGCCTTCTTCAGACACGAGACAGAAACGGAAAGACTCTCTTTGTTTCCAGAATGGCGCTTGAGCTGATTCAAGATCTACGATACCGAACTGTGTTCCAAAGATTCCCTTACGGCCGATCTCAGTTGCAGGAACACCTTTAGCCAAAAGTTCTTTGCGATAGCCATCCAAACGCTCAGACCATTTTTTACGATCAGCTTCGGTGAAGTTGTACTTCCACAAAACTTTTCCAGTTCTTGAAATCATCTCAAGCGAACCGTAGTTGAAAAGCTTTTCTGGCCAAGCCATCACGAGTGCGTATTTTGAACCTTCACTGCCCGCTACGGATTTAAGTTGCGGATGCAATTTTTCAAGCGGTTGCAAAGCAAATGAGAAAGTTTTTTCGTTGAATAAAATATTTCCGACCTTCAAGCTCTTCCCTTGATCGACTGTGATGTCGTATTCAAGTTCCAATGGCGGAAGAACCAAGCCGTTGTCGACCTGATCAAAGTAAATGGCTTTGTTAAATTCTTTTGTGGCTGCCGTTTTCAATAACGAGCGCTTCGGAGCTGGAATTTCTTCCGTATCCGCTTCTTGGGTTACCGGAGCAGCAGGTGCTGCAGGCAGTGGAGCAGGAGCCGGCGCTGACGCAGCAGGTTCAGCAACAGTTGCTGGTTCCGCAGCGGGAGCTGTCGTTTGTTCTGCGGGCGTCGTTTCCGTTGCAGCTTCTTGAGCATGGGCTTGAGAGACCATACCCGCCACCAAAAACATCCAAAAAAGGCGTTGCATAAAAATCATCCTGATTACCTCGACTTTGACATAATAAGTCTAGAGAACCCGAGGATTTGTAACAAGCTAAAATATTGGACTGTCTAGCTATTTCGGATTATGACTAGGATCTCTCGAATTGATATAGCTAGCTTGAGTTTATCCAATCTAGAGGAAATTGCGTTTAATTTAATGTCTTTAAGGAGTCTCGAAATGTCCTCACTTCGTACCATTTACCACATGCAGGTTGAGAAAATCATCGACCACACACCGACAGTGAGAGAATTGTTTCTTAAAGCTCAAACCCCTGCTGAGTTTTCATTCAAAGCGGGTCAATTCGTGATGCTCAACGTGCCTCAAGGTGAAGCAAAACCCGTTTTGCGTGCCTACTCGATCGCCTCAACAGATTCACAAAAAGACGGTTTCCGCTTGTTGTTCAAATATGTCGACAACGGCGTCGCCTCTACTTTTGTATGGGCGCTTAAAGGTAACGAAACGATCAACTTTACAGGTCCATTCGGAAAAGTCTTCTTCCAAGAGCCCCCAACGGAACAAATTCTGTTTTTGAACACGGGCACAGGCTTGTCTCAACATTTGTGTTATTTGCTGTCTAAAAAAGACCAATACCCGAATTTGAAGTACCGCATGTTGTTCGGTGTTCGCACTGAAAAAGACATGTATGGCATTGATCAGCTGGATGCTTTGGTTAAAGAACTTCCAGATTTCAAATACGAATTCGTCTTGAGCCGCCCGTCTGAATCTTGGACTGGTAAAAAAGGCTACGTCCAAAATTTCTTGAAAGATTATGATTATAAAAACACGCCGACAACATTCTACCTTTGTGGTAACGGCGGCATGATCAAAGAAGTAAAACACCAATTACTTGAAGTAGACAAAATCGAAAAAACAAAAATCTGGGCTGAAGCATTTGACTAAAAAACAAGCTGTCGCAGAATTGATATTCGCCGGAGCCCTTTGGGGCTTTGGATTCGTGGCGACAGTTTGGGCTTTGCGTGCCTTTAATCCCGCAGAAGTTTTAACCTACCGCTTTATTGCCGCTGTTCTGTTTGGCGAGTTGATTTATCTTATCGCTCGTGGTCCCCGCTTTCGCGAACTCAAAGAAGATCTCAAGTTAGCCCTGCCCGCGGGATTTTTTCTGGCGACGATGTTGATTCTGCAAACCGTGGGTTTGCAATACACGACGGCGACTAAAAGTGGATTTCTGACAAGCTTGTACGTCATCCTTGTTCCGCTGATTAATACTTTTATTTTTAAACAGAAAAGCTCGTGGCAGAGTTACATCTGGGTTGTGGCTGCTCTCGTCGGTACATACCTTCTCGTGGGTGCCGGACTTGGCAATTGGAATGTCGGTGATCTGTGGACGCTGGCGTGTTCAGTGTTAGCTGCTGGACACATTATTTATATCGGTAAGATCACGGGCAAGATTGGTAATTCGTTTCGCTTTAACAATCTTCAGTCATTTTGGGCATTGTTGATTTGCGGAGCTTATTTACTGACGACGGGATTTAGTGAAACCACTGTTGTGGTGCCAACACTGTCTTGGGTTGGCATTTTAATTCTTGGAATGGGCTCGAGTGTCGTTGCATTTTATATTCAGATTCGCTCGCAGAAAGTTTTATCGGACTCGACTGCAAGCATGATCTTTTTATTGGAGTCCCCGTTCGCAGCCCTCTTCGGTTTTTGGTTGCTGCAAGAAAAATTGGATCTCTTGCAGACCTTGGGGGCTTTTCTGATTCTTGCCGCTTCAGCGATGCAGATCCTGACGGGATCTACAAAAGCTGAAACGAAGTGATCTGAAGATCACTCACCTGGCAGAGCTTGTTGAATGCCGGTGATTTTACCAGCTTCATCAAAAGATACCGATGAAGCATTACCATTAAATTTACCAAACTTCATACGACGTGATCTTTTAAATTCAATCTGTTTGATATTCCCGCTGGAATAAATCTCCAAGTTTTTTATGCCTGAATACTTGAATCCACCGACACTAAATTCTTCATCATTCACCAGACCGAACTTATAAATCTGCCCTTGGCGTGACAGGTATATTGTACCCCATTTTTCGTCATCGTAACGGCCTTGGTAACCTTTCACAGTTATTGTTCTGCCTTGCACTTGAGCTTTATACGCGCGAGATGAATTAACATAGGATTCTGCAATCGAACCGTTTTCATAGAAACGACTGCGACCTGGTGAGTAAAGACCATCCAACCAGTACTCGAATTTGGTTGGCTCTAAAACTTCTTTCCACATTTTTGGTGTTGTGATTTGACGATATTCATTCGTCGCAAAAAATGCATTCCATTTGCGGACATCACGCGCGTTCATATAGCTAGCTCCAAACTCAGAAGTATGTTTGGAATCACGGGACATGAAGGCATTGAGTAAAGCCCCCGCTTGAGCTTCTGGGCTCAACTTATCCCAAAGATTTTTATTCACAAGATAAGTGCGATCTTCAGCAAACTCCTTATCTCGTTGCGTGATAACAGCTTTAATTTCACAACCGTTAGGAATAGGCAAATCAAGTGGTGCTCCAGAACTATCTAAGTCGGCGTCAGAGATGAATAAGGCTTCTTGCGCGAATTCGCCCTGCCATTTTTTAAACTTATTAGAAGTCTCTGGAAATCTTTCACCGATTTTGCCGACAAGAAACTCAAATTTATCTTGAGCAGTGCGACCCGAACCTGTCCAGTCGACAGTACGGCCGCGCAAGATTTTGACTTCATGGTAATCCAAAGCCATCGACTGACCTTTTTCACAATACAACACGAAAGAATCGCGGTCATATGCAAAGACTGAAGAACTAAAAACTAAAAGTGAAATGAGTAATGTGGTTTTCATAAATCAGTCCTTAAAAAAGAGTCTTCTTACAGTTTTCCATTTTATCACTTTCTAAATCAATCAAGCCTTGCGGCGTGAAAGGAATAGAGAATGGACCACCAAAAAATTGAGAACAGCTTGCTCTAGAACCGCCCGTTGATTTACCTGAAAAAGATTCCTCAACAAAACATCCCTCAAGGCCACCGTTAGGGTGAAAAAGCACAGAGCCTGAATTCGAACAAACGATCTTCTTACCTTGAACCCTTAATTCCATAGGCGATGCTGGATGAATAAACTCAACACTCCCATCGTCATAGAAACCCATATTCGCCCAAATCTGTGTCTCTAATCTAACTGTCTTGCCCTGAAAGGCTACAAATTCTTCTTGCGCTTTCAGATGTTGGACAGTGCCATTCTTATGATAATCAGCAGACTTAGAAGTGAGTTTATATTTGCCAACTGTGAAAACAAAAGGCTTTACCAAAGCGACCTGTGCAAACTGTCCATTATCGAAAAATCTTGCTCGACCGATTAACATGCCGTTGATATCAACATTTTTAAATCCCACTTTATCGAAGAATTCAAAATGTTCAGCCGGAGTTTTAAAGCTCAAAGTACCTGAACTGATTTTTGAATTGAAGTATCGCGTTCCTATCGAATTTTCCGCACCGTCTTCAAGAAGATCTTGGTAAATTACTTCGTGCAGGATGATTCCCGCTCTTTGCGTATTGTCCATAAGATCCCAGATATCACCATTGACGATGAATTTTGGTTCATCCGCAGGAGCATTTTGTCTTTGCACCACCAACTGTTGCACCGAGCAGTTCTGTGGAATCACTACGTGTTGCGAATCTGGAATATCCTGCAAAGCACTATCGTGAACTATCATTGAGCGCTTGAAAAAATCTATGACTGACTGACGATATTTTTGCGCACGCCATGGAGCCACGCGATTTAATCTCGTCAACGCCAAAGCGATTTTGTCTTCTATCTCCACCGAAGGACTGCCAAGATCGATGTTGATGTTACGCATGACTCGCGCTTCGTAGTAATCGAGGATTTCGACTTTTTTGTTTCCTGATGAATCGATACAGACGACGGCATCACCACCGTTACCAATCACGCGAGGACCAGCTAAAGATACGCTCGCTGTTACCAAAAGTCCGACTGAGAGAATGAACTTTTTCATGACTTGTTTCCTTTGTTATCTAATCTAAATAATTGAAGTGAAAGCTGGTGTACCGAGTTCTTCGCACTGCCGTTGCCATAGAACTTGTCCGTAAATGCTTTTTGCATTTTGCGAAGTTCTTCTTTGGCTTCAACAATTCGCTCCGCATCGAATGCGAAGGTGACACTGATGAATTCGCGCTCATCAATGGATTGCTCGTGCAAAGCCGACGTGGCTTTTTGTAAGATCTCTTCATGATACTTTTTAATCGCCGCTGAGGGACGGCCTTGCGCTGTTTGCGTTTCTTCAAACACTGGCAGCATTTTACCATCACGTATTTCAAGGATGCCGATGTTTTGCAATTCTTTGAGCGCGCGTACTACGGTGGCCATAGGCAAACGCAGACGTTGCGAGATTTCTAATTCTCGGTGAGAAAAATCATCCGTTTCAATTAATTCCAGAATCGCTTGATGATACCAAGCCCCCGCTTCAACGAAATCCTGATTTGAAAACTTAAAAGTCTTTGTGACCTTGTAAGCCTTCAACTGTTGTGATGCGACGGACTTGTCTTCGCGTTTACGGGCGTGCGCAGCTTGAGCGCTCAGAACAAAAACTTCTTGTTCTTTTAACGTCAGTCCCAAGCTCTGAGAAATCTCTTTGGCTTTTTGAACGGACATGCCTTTTTTAAGACTTAAGAACTCAGAGAGCCAACCCGCCGTCACGCCTAAATCCCGCGCGAAACTGCGAAGCGAATAGTGCGGATTTCTCTGCACTCGCTTTGTCAGCTCCGACTGGAGGTATTCAAGATGAAAAGGGGTCGCTTTGTTCATGACGGTACTTTTACAGGAAGCGGCTGAGTATCTCCAGCTTTCAGAGAACAACCCGTTCTCTGTGTTAAAAACCGAGAGAACACCTTATAAAAAGGAAAAGCTTGTCGAAAGTTTGGTCACTTGGATGTGGCTCAACAGAGCTTCACTTCTTCTCTTTCTCCCTTAGAAAAATTGCTTCAGCCTAGAGGGGAAAAGGAGGTCTTTATGGCCCATTACGTAGATGGTTTTGTGGTTCCGGTTCCTAAGAAAAATGTCGATGCTTATCGCAAGTCTGCGAAGCTGATGAGTAAAGTTTGTCGCGAGCTCGGTGCACTCGAATACTATGAGTGTATCGCAGACGATGTGAAACCCGGCAAGGTCACTTCGTTCCCACAAAGCGTAAAATTGAAATCCAATGAAGTCGTGTTCTTTTCGTGGATCATTTATAAATCGCGTGCGCAAAGAAATAAAATCATGAAGCAAGTGATGGCTGATCCCCGCATTCAAGAAATGGGCGACGACATGATGCCGTTTGATGGTCAGCGTATGATCTACGGCGGCTTCAGACCTTTTGTTGAAATGCCGAGTGGGTCTAAGACTAAGAAATCTAAAAAACACTAGTCCGTACAAATAAAAAAGCACTGAATCCCTTCACCGAAATCAATCAATGGATCGATTTTCTGCAGGGATCAGTGCTTTTTAAATATGCCTATTACCAGATTTTGAAGCTATTCCTAGTGACGGCGATGATGGCCGTGCGCTGCCTCCGCGGGAGCTTTTTTATCGGCTCTCCAAGACGAGAATAGAGCAATCAAGATCACAACCGCGCCGATCAGGCCCGTCACCCATTCAGGGACGTGCAAGAAGGCATCAGAAAGCATGATCATCGCAAGGATACCAATCGCATAGAACGCACCATGCTCGAGGTATTTGAATTGCGCCAAAGTCTCTTTTTCAACGAACATGATCGTCAATGAACGCACAAAGAACGCGCCGATTGAAAGACCGATCATGATGATGAACAAGTTGTGCGTGATCGCAAAAGCACCCACAACACCGTCAAATGAGAAGGATGCATCGAGAACCTCAAGGTACAAGAACATACCGGCACTGGCCTTGTGGACGTCTTTCATCGCACCGTCTGAGAACTCAAGCCATGACCCGATACCATCCACAATCACGTAAGTGATCAAACCGGCAAGACCCGCTTTTACGAAGCGGAACTGTTCGTGATCTGGTAAAAAGTGCGCCAAGATCAAAATCGTGATCAACGTCAATGCGATCTCAATAGCTTTCACGCGACCCAAAAGACTGACTGGTTTTTCAACAGTTTCAATCCAGTGAACATCTTTTTCTGGATCGTAGAAGTAGTTTAATGTCACAAGTAACAAGAATGCGCCCCCGAAGGCTGCGACTTCTAAGTGAGCATCGAGCATCATCTTCGCGTAATCGTCAGGCTTTGTTGCTGCGATAACAAGCGCTTCCCAAGGATTCACATGCGCCATCACTGTGACGATCAAGAGTGGGAACACCAAACGCATACCGAAGACAGCGATGATCATACCCCAAGTTAAGAACCGATGACGCCATACCGGAGTCATTTTCTTCAACACCACAGCATTCACAATCGCATTATCGAAAGACAATGAGATTTCAAGGACTGCTAGCACTGCCGCGATAAACAACGCCTGCAAGGCTGCATTCATTGTGTGACCATAGTACTGGCCCACAAAGAAAGATGCGATCAAACCAATGATCGTAAAAATAATCGAAGTCGTAAAATACTTTAACATTCAAGCTCCCCTTAAGCCGTCTGCACTCCAGCGCCGCTGGAGTATTCTTCCCTTAAACTTTAAATTTTATAGAATCTTTTTTAAGAATTTACCAGTTTCGCTCTCTTTGACCTTAGAGACTTCTTTTGGAGTGCCGGTCGCAACGATGTAACCACCGTGCTTACCACCATCAGGTCCGAGATCAATCACATGGTCCGCCGTTTTGACGACTTCCATATTGTGCTCGATCACCATCACAGTGTTACCTTGATCAGCCAACTCTTGAATCAACTCAACGAGCTTTCTGACGTCTTCAAAATGTAAACCTGTCGTAGGTTCATCCAAGATGTACAAAGTCTTACCCGTGCCGCGCTTTGAAAGCTCTTTTGAAAGCTTCACACGTTGTGCCTCACCACCAGAAAGTGTCGTCGAACTTTGACCTAAGGTCATATAGTCCAAGCCCACGCGATGAAGTGTCACAAGTTTACGATGAATGTGTGAGTGGTTTTTAAAGAACTCCATCGCCTCCTCAACATCCATATCCAAAACGTCAGAAATAGATTTGCTCTTATATTTGATGTTCAAAGTTTCGCGATTATAGCGCTTGCCTAAGCAAGTATCGCACGTCACAAAGACGTCGCTCAAGAAATGCATCTCAACTCGGATACGTCCATGCCCCATGCACGTTTCACAACGTCCACCTTTGACGTTAAAGCTGAAACGACCTGGCTCATAACCCCGCAATTTTGAATCCGGCAGAGCCGCAAACAAATCACGAATCAATGGGAACAAGCCAACATACGTCGCTGGAGTTGATCTTGGCGTACGACCAATCGGTCTTTGATTGATATCGATAACCTTATCAATATTTTCAAGACCTTCGATTTTTTTATACGGCGAAGGTTGCGCCGAAGCTTTATAAAATTCTTTCGCAAGAATTTTATAAAGCGTATCGATGATCAAGGTACTCTTACCAGATCCAGAAACACCTGTGATAGCCGTAAATGTTCCAAGCGGAATAGACAGATCGACATTATGAAGATTGTTACCCGTTGCACCTGTTAGTTTGATGAATTTACCATTGCCAGGGCGAAGTGCTTTTGGAATTGGAATGCGCAATTCACCTTTGAGGTAACGACCCGTTAACGAGTTTGGATCGTTCTCTAGCTCTTCAGGAGTTCCCGCAGCCATTTTCTGACCGCCGAGTTTTCCCGCACGAGGTCCTAAGTCCACAACGTAATCAGCATAACGAATCGTATCTTCGTCATGCTCCACTAAAATAATCGTATTACCGCGCTCACGCAGTTCACCGATAATTTCAAGCAGACGATGATGATCACGTGGATGCAGACCGATCGAAGGCTCATCCATCACGTATAACACACCAATGAGTGACGAGCCGACTTGAGTAGCCAAACGGATACGTTGCGCTTCCCCACCCGAAAGTGTGCGAGCAGAACGTGATAATGATAAATAAGACGTTCCCACGCGAATCATGTAATCCAGGCGATTGATGATCTGTTTTACGATTTTCTCGGCGATGAGTTGATCTTTGGCTTTCCATTTCAAATCCGCGATCCACTCGCGCAATTCACCAGAACCAAGATCTGAAAGTTCAGAAATATTTTTCTGACCGACTTTGATGTTCAGAGCCTCTGGTTTTAAACGCGCGCCATGACAATCAGGGCACGCAGATAAAACCATTTCTTCGCCTTCTTCATCATCGTCTTCAGAGGCTTTTTTGCCTTTGTACTTGTAAACAACTTTATCGAGCTTTTTACCGCCGACGTCAGAATCGGAGTACTGTTCTTCCTCTTCCAGATCCAAAGTGCCAAGACCGTTACACGTTTCACACGCACCACGTGGATTGTTAAAGCTGAACAAACGCGGTTCAATTTCAGGATAGCTGTAGCCGCAAATAGGACATGCAGAGTGCAAAGAGTAATTCGTGCGCTCACCATCAAGTGTTTCGATGATGATACGACCATTCGCCATTGATAAAGCCGTGTTGATGCTTTCTGAGAGGCGCAATTTCAAATTGTCTTTTAAGATCAACTGATCAACGACGAGATCGATATCATGGGTTTTGGTTTTCGCAAGCTTCGTGGCTTTTTCAAGCTCGATGATTTTCCCATCGACTTTGGCTTTGACGAAACCTTTTTTGGCCCAACGTTGGAACTCCGCTAAGAACTCCCCCTTTTTCGCCGTCGCCATCGGAGCCAAAACGTAAAATTTTGTGCCCATGGATTTCTTCATCACATCTTCAATGATCTGCTGAGGTGTTTGACTTGAAACCGGAATGTGATGGATGGGACATTCTGCAACGCCGACTTTGGCGAAAAGCAACCGCATGTAATCGTAGATCTCTGTCACCGTACCCACGGTTGAACGTGGATTTGTGCTGACGGATTTTTGATCGATCGCAATCGCAGGTGAAAGTCCTGTGATGACATCGACTTCAGGTTTTTTGAGCTGTTCTAAGAAATTGCGAGCATACGCTGAAAGACTTTCGACGTAACGACGCTGTCCTTCGGCATAGATCGTATCGAAGGCCAGAGAGGATTTTCCGCTTCCACTCAATCCCGTAAACACGGTGATTTTATTGCGTGGAATGGTGACGCTCACATCTTTAAGATTATGTTCCTTGGCGCCTTTGACTACGATTCCGTCTTGTTCTTCAAATGACATAAGGCCCTCATTGTAGGGGGCCTTATTTGCAGGTGCAAGTTTAACTCAGACGATGCTGTTAGAAGTTAAAGTCTTTGCCGCAAGACTTCATCAGGAAGGAGTTCAGCGTCGTGTCTTTGCCGTATTTGAAGTGCAAAGCTTCATTCTTAGGTGACCAGAACTCAGATGCTGGAACTTTACACACCTTGCCGTTTTTAATGACAGTGGCCTTGCTCGAACGACGAGGGTCATCGCCTTGACCGTCAACGCGGATCATAAGTCCTTTGCCTGTATAAGCAATATTGCTCGTTCCTTTAGCAGATGTTTCTTTTAAAACACCGTTTATTGGTTTTTTCGTTGCAGAATCGTAGCTCACCGTCTCGCCCGTCGGCAAAGTCACGATGATGCGACCATCAGTTTCGCGAACTGTTGGCAACGAAACGCGCGGGAAAAGCAGATAGTAACTATCCGTTCCCAAAACACGGCCTTCTTTATCAACACCCGATAAATCAGAAACTGCAAAATAGATATCTTGCGTTGCTTGATTTTCAAAACTGAATGTCCAGTCACGACCTTTTGGTTCGATCGAGTTTTTATCTCTATCAACTTTACGCTCAGAAAGGGCGAACGCACTGACTTCTTGATCACCGATTGGCGTCAGATTGTAGTAGTTCAATGCGGGCTTTTCCTTCATTAAACGATTGCATTCCGCCACTGGAATCAGCTTCATACCACAGCGAGGATCCGTGATGATTGCACCACGAATTCCATTTGGATTATCTGTTTTTGTAGGCTTCACGATAAATGGAGCATCCATTTTCGAAACGTCTTCAGCTGAATAAGTTACTGCCGCCATCTCACAATTGCTTGTGCATGGTGGATCCAATTTCTTGGTTTCTTTTTGAGCTTTTTCGATTTTTTTATTAAGAGCATCGAAGTCCGCTTTCGAAATTTCTTTCGAGCCCTCTTCACCAGATGCTTTAAATGCAGGTTGTTCGCGTGTTGTTTTCACTGATTTAGCTGATGCAACGTCACGAGCTTTTTGACTCTGAGGATTGGCGTCTTCACTTGCGTAAAGCTCCATGCCTGGATTTTTCTTATTGTGATAAATCCAAACCTTCTCGCCTTTGCGCGCGCCATCTAAAACTTCAACGTAAAGACCTGCATTGCCGGAATAGAAATTCTTTGCCTCAACGACTTTTGCTTTCGTTCCTTTTGGGAGCGTGAATTTCACATTGCCTGCTGAAGAAAGAAAATTAGGAGTGCCACGACCGTTTAAGTATTGTTGCAACTCAACGACATCGTCTGCTTTAAACCCAACTGCGAATATAATCGTAAGGGCCAATGCCCCTTTTTTCCAAGTTGTCTTCATATCTTCCGTATCGGAAAAAAATGAGACAGCTTAAGTAGCTAGCCTTTGGCCTGGCAGTCGGGGCAGACGCCGTACAACTCGAGTACGTGATGAGTGAGTGTGAAGCCAAATTGGTGAGCGACTTTTTCTTGAAGACCTTCGATCGCGCGATTTTCGAACTCGCAGATCTTTCCGCATTTCACACAAGTTAAATGGTCATGGTGACCTTTAGGGGTCAGTTCGTAACGAGCTGGCAAACCACCCATGCGCACTTCCGTGACAAAGCGACCTTCAGTCAGTGTTCTTAAGAAACGATATACTGTTGCGAAGCCGATATCAGGGTGATTGACGTTCAATTTTTCGTAAAGCTCTTGAGCTGTGACGTGGCGACGACCTTCGTGCAAAGCTGCAAGAATCGCCATACGCTGATTTGTGACCTTCAGGTTCAACTGACGAATGATCTTTTTCAAATCTGAATCATCGAAACTATCGTGATGAATTACGATGTCTTCATCATGTTGGCGGGGCAATAAAGGAACTGATTCACGGGCCATAGGTCACCTCGGACACTATTTATAGTCCAGGCGACCTCAACCCGTCTAGTGATTATTAATAATCATTTTCAATTGAGACTCAGAAGGTCGAAAGTTCGAGACCTTTTGAGATCATAGATTCGGCATTGTGCGGATGTAAGCTCTCGACATGACTAAAGAATGCCAAGTAATCGAGAATTCCTTTATTTTGATCTAAAGAGGTCTTTACTCTTCTTGCCGCGTCTTCACAGAACATCAGATTTTGACCATTACGGAGAGCAAACTCCTGCTCGTCTTCCCTTTTCACCGCACCTTGAACTGCCGTTTGAAGAGCGTCTTCAACCAGATCGATCAACTCGATAAAAGAGAAATCCGTGCCCACTTCCACTTTCACGCGCGCGAAACTGCGTTGCGCATGTGGAGTTGCGATGATGCCTTGAGTGCTGCCAAGCCATGAGTGGATTTCTTGGTAGTTCAAAGCTTTGCCTTCAAAGCTGTTATGGAAATTATCTTGAATCAATTGTCTTGAAAGAGCTGCAGATGCGGGACATGTACTTGAGTATGTCACGAGCACTTCTGCGTAGTGCTTCTTCTTGCCGTCTTCATTCACGCACGACAATTTCACAGGATAAGAGCGCCATGCATGATTTGCTGTTTTGAGTGCTTTTCTCAAAACTGGTACTTCGAAATTCACAGTCACTCTAGCTCGAGAGCTTAAGTCTAAATGAGTTTTCAAAAACTCATCCGTCAATTTACCAAGGAGGTCTAAGCTCATCTCATTTTGCACGAGCATTTCTTGCGATAACAAATACAAACGCGACATATGAATTCCGCGCTCTGCTTTTTTATCCAAGCTGACTTTGGCTTCTACGCGCGCAGGCACTTTCATCAAACTGTTATCCGATTGCTTCATCGTGATAGGCAGTTCGATGTCTCCCATGCCGACCCAATCAATGGGTGCATAATTTTTTGAGTGAGATTCTTTAGCGACGTCAGGAAGCGAAGTTTTTGTCATAGCGGGAATCTTGTACACCCATTTTTTTAGAATGGCTACAACGACGCTGGAAAGACCCAGCGCAGCCTCTGGGTTTGGTTGATAAATTGACCTAAACCGCTGAATATTCTATAGTTTTTACACGTAAACCTCACTTTCAATAGGCTTTCTATGACAAAAAAAGAACTCATACTCGCAAGCACCTCAAAGTATCGTCAGGAACTTTTGCACCGCTTGGATTACTTATTCACAGCGATGGCTCCACTGATCGATGAAGAGAAAGAAAAAGATCCGTCACTCTCTCCGCGTGCGTTGGCTGAACACTTAGCAAAATTGAAGGCGCAAAGTTTGGCGGCGGCTGGTCGTGTCGTCATTGGTGGCGATCAACTTGTGTCCTTTGAAAATCGTATCATTGGCAAAGCGCACACTCGCGAAAAAGCGGTCGAGCAACTGCTAGCCATGTCAGGCAAAACTCATGAATTAATCACGGCAGTTTGTGTTTGTGACGGCGACCGAATGATTCCGTTTACAGACATCACTTCGCTCACAATGAAGAAGCTTTCCAAAGAACAAATTGAACGTTACGTCGAGCTTGATAATCCTATTGATTGTGCTGGCAGCTATAAGATTGAAAAACACGGCATCAAACTTTTTGAACGCATTCAGTCTGAGGATTTCACAGCCATTCAAGGATTACCCTTGATTGCTTTGAGCAAAGTATTAGAGAATTGTGGTCTATGACAATGACTGATCTACAGAAAAAATTATTTGATAAAGCTTGTATCGCCCAAAAGCGTGCGCACGCGCCTTACTCTGGTGCGTTTATTGGTGCTGCCGTTCTGATGGACGACGGACAAATTTATAACGGTTGCAATGTTGAAAACGCTTCTTACGGTGGCACTGTATGTGCTGAACGTGTTGCTATTTTCAAAGCTGTTTCAGAAGGCGCTGCCCGTTCGATCAAAGAAGTTTTGGTTGTCAGCGATGCTGAAAAGCCATGGCCGCCTTGTGGTTTCTGCCGCCAAGTGATTGCAGAGTTCGCCAATGAGCAAACTTTGATTCATACAGCGAACTTGCAAGGCAAAATAAAAACTTTCGCGTTCCCAGAAATTTTCCCTGAGGCGTTTACACCCACTCATCTTGAATAGTTAGGATCATCATGGCTGCAAACAACGGACGAATTCTTATCTACAGAGTCTTTGATATCGGTAAAGACGTAAATCTTGAAAAAGCGCAACAAGCTTTCGAGACGTCGACCAATATTCAAAGGTTCAAATTGAATCGTACGTCAAAAGCCATGATCATCAACAATGCGCCGTTATCGTTGAATATCGAGCAATCGAAATATGATGTCTTGGGCCACCCGCTGGATCTTGAGATCACAGCGAAAATTTGGCACTTCGGTTCTATTTCCATCGTTCTGTCTTTCGATATTCCAACGAACATGACTTGGAATCGTTTGATCGAACTCGGAAACTTCCTTGAGAACGACAACAATCTGCACATGCTTGCGAAACAAAAAGTAGAGCAGATTTTAAATCAGATGAATCCCGATCGCATTAAGTCTGTGAACTGGGAAACTTATGAAGACTACATCTGTTACTTCTTTAAACAGCTGGATGGCTGTGAAAAAAACGCGATGGATGTGTTTGATCGCTATGATGTGTTCCGTTTGATCTTGTCAGAGAATAACGAAACGCTTTCGGATCAAACTAAAAAAGTGATTTTGGATTCTACTTTCCAATACTCGCGCGATGACTTGGCCGTGATCGATTGGAACTCGGCTTTGATCATTGAGCCTTCTGGTTCAATGGATATCGTCGACGTGATTGAGTTCTCTCTGTGTCAGTTGCTGGAAATGCGTTACTATGATGACTTGCTTGATGAGAAATTGACGTATTTGTATTCTGCGCTTGAGAAGAAAAAATTCAGCATGTTCCAGGACTACTACGGCAAGCTTTCTAAAGAAGCAGCTCAGATTTACTTGGACATCTCGGATACAGTTGAGAGCGTTGAGAACAGTTTGAAAGTCGTGGGGGATTTTTATCTCGCTAAGATCTTCCGTGCGACGTCACAACGTCTGCGCTTTAAAGACTGGCAGGACTCGGTCAATCAGAAGCTTGAGAACATGGCGCAGATTTCTAAATTGTTCGTCAGTGAGGCGAATGAGAAGAAGAACCAGTTGCTTGAGATCATCATCATCGCGTTGATCGCGATTGAAGTGGTGCCTTTGATTTATTCTTGGATTTTTAAGTAGGAGCCGGCAGGCCCGCTGGGCCGGAACTGAAGCAGAAAAAAGGCGCTCTTCGTAGCGCCTTTTTTCTTTCTCGAAACACATCGCGGCACCGCTGCGGTGCTGGCTTGTGTTACGACGCTTTTCTTTCAGGCGGATTGTATTCTTCCACGAGTGTATCCCAATCTCTAATACCCAATTTTTGGTGTTCGCGTTTATAGAAATAGGCCATGCCTGCACCGAACATTGCCCCCGCGAATAGCGATGCAAAGAACTGCATGTAGAGCGGAGTATTGTTACTCTCCCAAGTCACAAAGTGCATCGCAATCCCCCACATCACTGTGTAGTTCATGCCGAGTAACGCCGCGATCTTTGGATATGACCAAAACATCAATGGTGGTGATTCGTGACCAAAGCGAGTCACGAACAGAGTAGGAAAACCAGCATAGCCTCTATGCAGCTTTTTCTCTTTCACGTACATTCGCCATCTGGCGACTTTCGCTCTATACGTCAACATCGCGGCCCCTTTTAAATTCAATCACAATTATGTTTAGAGAACTTTTCGGATTCGGCGACCAACCACTTCAATCAAATTCTAAACAAGAATAGATGTTCTAATAAAACCAATACGATCTGAAACAAGAACCGCCTCATTCTTGAACGAATTATTTTGCGTCCTCTCGGGAACGTAATGTTAAAATAGAACTATGAGATCACTCGACTCGTGGCTTACTGAATATAGCGAAAGCCATCAAAACTCGACGAACCAAAAGCTGCACAGGATCTGCGTGCCTGCGATTTTCTTTTCTATTTTGGGAATGCTGTGGGCTTTGAAGCTGGGCTCGATCAATGCCGCGATCGTGGCGACCGTGATCATTTTGCCGTTCTATGTGCGCTTGGGTGGCAAAGCTCTCGCAATTATTCTGCCGCAATTGGCAGTGACGTTTGCGATTCTATATTTTGCTGATCAGTATCTGACCGGACTTGGAATATTCTCAGTGTGCTTGGGGATTTTTGTGATTGCATGGATCGGGCAATTTTACGGTCACAAAGTTGAAGGTAAAAAACCTTCATTCTTTAAAGATCTGCAGTTCTTACTGATTGGTCCGCTCTGGATTTTCAAATCTAAATAGAAACTCGAACGAATATTTAACACGCTCGCATACCGCAGCGGTATCGCATCGCAAAACCGCTGCGGGAAAATCAAAATCTAAAAACTAAATACCATTTAAAGCAGCGTTGATCTCAGAACGCACTTCTTTAATTTTCGCTAACAACTCGTCCGAATGATCATCTTGTGTCAGCAATAACAATGGGCCTACACTGCCCGCCACCAACACTAATGAACCAAAGTAAGCCGTCGCCATACCTGATGAAGCACGAGGTTTCAAAGAGCCCAATGTCGAAATTGCAAGTCCCACAGTTTGTGCTGTGATGCTCTTTAACTGTAAAGCTGCTTCTTCGGAAACTTGCGCTTCATAATTACTCATGGAGATCGCAAGGACTTCTAAATGATCGTTAAGTTTTTTAAGCTCAGCAGAAGCATGTTTATCATTAGCTAATTCCGCAGCAACTTGAGTACGCAAAACAGACAGACTTTCAACCGCTGGGCCGATGTCATTTTTGCTTTTATCAACAAGACTGACAGAATGACCAATGACCGACATCCCCGTTGAAAGGGCAATCGTGAGGTTCATCCCGTTACTGAGAGTGCGCAACGACGAAAGCTTACTAAACGCCATCACCGACAAGCCGGTTAAGATCGCTGAATTCGCAATCGAAATACTTTTTGCGAGAGTACCTTGGCTCGCACGTTTCGTGATGTGAGCTTCCGCTTTTTCAAGGGATTTATCCAAAGCAACGAGGTTCGCTTTCAACTCGCCTGCTTCTTCAAGACCTTTTACGATGGCATTTGCACCGACTGCATCTACGCGCGAACTACCCGCAACGGCGATGTTTTGCGTTAATAAAATTCCCGCGACCGAAGCTGCAAGAATAGGATTTTTCATTTTGGACCTCTTGGCGATTTCGCCATTTCGTTAATTAAACTTTTTCAAAACTCACTAATCTATAACTTTAAAAATTTCCGAATGAGGCCGGATGATTTTATCATTGATCACCGCCTTGGGATTTATCCCTGCCAAAAATACCATTGATGATTTTATTTCGAAGCTGAGCGGCCTCTTCCGCATTGGGAGCCTCACCCCATTTTTCAATGAATTCAGCTTGAGCTCCTTGATAGGCTTTTTCGATAATTTCATTTTTTGCGTCGCCGACTTTTTCGAGATCAGAGTGCATCTGCTCCAGGCTTTTCAATTGCTTATCCACCATTTGATCATTTAATTCTTGAGCTTGAATGTAAGAAATAACGGTCGCAACCGTCAGCACAGTTCCCATAACGATCGGCGCATAGAGTTTTCTGAAAGTGTTATATGCTTCTGCGTAATTCTGAACTTTCATGGCAACACGAATTTCTTCAATATGCTTATCCGCGCCATCGAGCAAAACTTTTTGGATTAACGCATCACTGATGTCTTTGGTTTTAAATTTTGGCAAAAAGAATGGCAGAACCAATGGAGTTCTGAACATCATTTCGTTCACGAATATTAATTTATCGTTCGTCCAACGAAGCCCCTTCACGATTCCAGCAAGAGCACCCACTTTTTGAGGTGAATAACCACCCCAGGCCTGCAGAAGGCCTTCACGCAGAATCTTTTCATTCATGAGGTTTATGAAGCCGTCTTTCGTTCTTTGATCTTTAGATTTGAAAATATAATTATCGACGATGTCTCTTTTTCCAAAGAGCAATCCCGAGAGTTCTGTGGCTAAACGAGCAACTTCTCTTTCAGAAATCGCGTTACCCAGAACTTGATGTTTTAGAATCGAGCGTACCTGGCGTCGACGATTCCATGAGAGATCCTCCGTCAATGCGGAAAGATCATTCTTAAATAAAGCACCCTGATGTCCTTTATCAATAGACACCAGGGTCTCAAATAGCGAGGGTCTGAAGATCGCTTGGCAACGATACGCAGCCGCCTGAGCGGATAAACTTCCACTCAGAACTAGCAATGCTAAAATGAAGCTGCCAAGACGGTGTTTCATTATTTCAACGTAGCCTGTTGAAGGCGAACCAATGACAAGTTATCGTCGATTTTACCAAGAATACTTTCGTACTGTTCTACAGAGCTTGAAGTCATAACAACCATCAAGTTACCAAGTGTTTGTGCAACAGCACTTGCCATCATGATTCTTTCGTTGGTGGTGTTTCTCATGTTGTCGTGATTAAGAATCAACGTCACAGCCAAGGCTACACCTACAGCTTGAGTGATCTCGCGAGTGATTTTGGCTCTTCTTTTATCAGCTTGCTCTTCAGTGAAATCGTTAATTGAACTTGAGATATTCATCAAACTAGATTCAAGAACAAGAAGGTTCGACTTCAATTGAGTATCTTGAGAAACTGCCGCTAATGCTTTAACTTGAGCGATGCCTGCAGCCAATTGGGCCTGTGCCTCTTCAGTTGTAGGAGTTTTGGTTACGCTATCGTTCAACAAACCTGTCAATGAAGACGCCGCCGCTAGTCCGCCACCAACGTAAGTCATCACAGCCATCGCGATACCTTTACCGCGCGGATCTTGAGCTGCAAAGACTGCGAGAGCACCCAAACCTAAACCAATGGCCGCTGTTCCAACGTGTACGATATTCATCGTCTTAGCAAAGGGAGCATTTTTATCAGACAATGCAATTTCAATTTGCGTGCGAGCATCCACAAGGCTGTTTTCAACTTGAACAAGTGAGTTTCTTAAAACTTCAACTTCGCTTTGAGCCGCCGAAATTTGCGTGGCACCGATACCATCTACACGCGAAGCTGCGAACGCTACGTTTTGCACACTCATCACACCAGCTAGAACTGAGGCTACTACTTTCACTTTCATATATCTCTCCTTTAGTTAGTTAATTTTAGAATCGCTCATAAATTGTTTTTTTATTTTAAATGCTTTCGCGGGGTCAGGATCTCGATCATCGGAAACATATCGAGACTTCCCTTTGGAACTCCGTCTCGATTCCAACCACCGAGGAAAACGCGGCCGCCTTTTATATCCACTGCCATCTGCGCACCGAAGCTCGTCTGCCATGGATATGGAACAACTGGCACTTGAGCCGCTTGCATAGCTTCAGTGCCGATCGAGATAACTTCATGCCGGTTGTCGACAAACGTATGAGCGATTAAAGTACCTTTGTTCAGCCTGACAACATCTCCAATAGAGCCGTCGAAATCTGCTATTCTAATTTTGGTGTCGATATTAGCGAGATCTTGAATCTTCACAATTCCTAGCGTTCTGAATCTGCCCATAATGAGGTAACCATCGTCAGTGACCTTCATCCAATGATCGTGAAAGAATGGATTTGGCCATTTCAAATCAGTACGATCACCCGTCGCGATGTTGAGGACCATGACTTTTCCCGTGGATGAAAAAATCAACAATTCATTGGCACTGATAAATTGGAAACGTGTGATGGAATCGTAATTATAACCGTTCATTTTTTGCCAAAAGCTTGGCTTTTTAAAAACCTTGTATGTCGTGAATTGCTGTGTGTTTGTATTAAATAACGCTAGCGAAGTGCCGTAATCATCGGGCATCGCGAGCCAGCCACCATTTTTAGAAAGCGCTTTCCTCGTCTCAAAATAATGTTTTTTAAATACATTTTCGAAATAGACTTCTTCCGCGCCTGTGCTGAGGTCACGACTTGCAAATTGCCCCGTCTTTAACACGTAAAATAATTTCGTGCCGACGACCTGTTTAACCAATGCCGTCTTATCCAGAACCAATTCTGTCATCTTAGATTTCAGATCGTACTTATAATAATAAGTCCCTGAGCGAAGTAACAAACCATCGATAGCCGGCACGTAGACTAACTCCTCCGGTACGACATCAGGTTGACGTCTTTCAGTATCAAATCTATCAACCGGAATAAGTTCGTTCAGTTCTTGTCTTTGATTTTCTTTTACTCGCTCAATTCTTGAAGCGGAATTTTGTAGTTCAATAATGCGAGAACGAATAAGTCCTTTGAACTCGGCTTTAGAAAGTTGACCTTCAAAATGTTTAAAAGTTTCTTCGAAGCGGCTTTGGAACTCTATTTCCAAAGCCTTTTGCGCCAATGTCATCTCACCATTAAGAAGCGCATGATCTAGCTGGTGCTTCATTTGAGCGAGGTCATTCAGTGCCGCATTTTGAATTTCAGGAGACACCGAAATACTTGAAAATACTTGAGAACAAACGGGAGCCGCATTCGCCGCACCAACGCCAAATAAACACAACATGCCGAAGCAGATCGTCAGGTGTTTAAAGGTTTGAAGTGGTCTCATACTAGCTCCATATTTTTGTCGCCGTTAATTTAAAAGTTTTTTTGGAGTGAGAATATCAATCATTGGGAGCTGCCTTTGATCTCCCTCTGGTAAACCCTCGAGATGCCAACCACCCATGAATATTCGGCGACCTTTGAGATCAACTGCGACGCCGCCACTAAAGGAATTTTTCTCTCGATATTCTGCAACCGGGTAATCGGACATATCCATTTTATCAGTTCCAACAGATCGGAAACTGTGACCATTGCCTTGGAACATCTGCGTAACTAAAGTACCACTGTTAATTTTCACAACGTCCGATACCAGGCCCTCATACTCTTGGATTTTCATGTATCTTTTAACATCATAGAGACCCGCGATTTTAATGAGTCCCATATGGCCATATCTCGTAAAAATCAGGTAGCCATCATCAGTGACTGTCATCTTAAAATCATGGGAAAATACTTTCGGAAAATCCACGTTAACTCGGTCGCCCGTAACTAGATTCACGACGAAAACATTTCCCAGCGACGAGTAAACGAGTACTTCGTTGGTACTAATAAAATAATGACGGAAGATATTTTCATAACTCAAATTGTTGATTGCCTCAAAGAAACTGGGCCCCTTAAAGAGCTTCACCTTAGTTTGTTTTTTCGTATTCGCATTGAACAAATCCAAGGAAGTACCGTCATGGCTAGAGAAAGCGAGCCATGTGCCTTTTTTCGAAAGCGCTTTATCAGTCGAACTATAGTGTTTCTTAAAAACATTTTCGAAATAGACTTCTTCAGCTCCCGTGACCAAATCACGACTCGCGTATTTTCCCTTTTCGTTTACATAGATCAACTTGGTGCCGTTCATTTCATATTTCTGTGGAATGCCCTCCAAAATTAAATCCACTTTCCGTGTTTGAAGGTCATATTTATACATTCCAGTATGATTTTTTATAACCAAGGCATCGATTGTTGGGACGTAAGTGAGTTCACTTGGACGGACATCAAGCTCTCGGCGTTCGACTGTAAATTGGTCGATGCGAATGCGATCATTGAGCACTTGCTTTTGGTTGTCTTTGATTCGCTCAATTCGAACTTCTGTATTTTGCTTTTCTGCGATGCGAACTCGGATGAGCTCTTTAAACTGATCAATAGTTAATTTATCTTTGTAAAGATTGAAGGCCTCACCAAAGCGTATTTGAAACGCCGTCTCCATCGACTTTTGCGTCATCGTAACTGTGCCGCCAGCGCGAGCTTGGTCAATTGCCAACTTCATCTGCGCGAGATCATCCAGAAGGGCGAACTTCACGTCCTCCGAAATCCCGTAATCCGTCAAAACTTGAGAACAAATAGGAGCCGCATTTGAAACCCCAAAACCAATAGAACACAGTAGGCCGAAACAGATCGCCAGTTGTCTAAAGGTTGGACATGGTCTCATTGCTATCTCCAATATATTGAGGGCTATAGCAATTAATGCGATGCCCTTTCGTCCCTATATGAAAATGCAATTTGCTGCCCTGGCTATTAGGCTGTGATGACATGCCCTCCAACAGGCGTATAATAAGGCTTCAAACAAGGATTGTTCATATGAGAAAAATCGTCTTCACCCTACTTGCTCTTTCACTATCCATGAGCACATTGTCTTTAGGAGAAATCGCTATGGCAAAAACAGACACAGCCGTATTAGCCGGAGGATGCTTCTGGGGCATGGAAGATCTATTGCGTAAGCAACCAGGGATCACACATGCAGAAGTGGGCTACACCGGTGGCAAAACAGAAGGTGCGAATTATAACATCGTTAAAACAGGAGTTACAGGACACGCTGAGAGTGTGCGTCTGACTTTTGATACTGAGAAAACCAGCTATGAAAAGATCCTGATGTATTTCTTTAAAATTCACGATCCCACAACGAAGGATCAACAAGGCAACGACGTTGGCACACAATATCGTTCAGTGATTTTTTATAACTCTCCTCAACAAAAAGAAGTTGCTGAGAGTGTGATTGCGAAAGTGAACAAATCAGGAGCTTGGACTAAACCAGTGGTCACACAAGTGGTGCCGCTTGGTAAGTTCTATCTCGCTGAAGAGTATCATCAAGATTATCTTGTGAAAAATCCGGGTGGCTATACTTGCCACTACGAACGCAGTATCAACTTCAACAAATAGTCTTGCGAATTCAAATTAAATAAAAAAAGGGATCTCAAAAGAGATCCCTTTTTCGTATGAACTTCTAAATCTCTTAAGAATTAAAGAGCTTCAGCGCGTTTCATAACAAGGTAAGCAACTTGAACGTCGTTAAAGTCGCCAGCGCCTTGAACTTGAGCTTTAGCCAAGAAGCCACGCTCGTAGTCCATAGCTTGAGCCAAAGCCATTGTTGGTTTTGATTGACCATCATTAGCGATGAACTCTGCTGCGTCGTTATCAGCATACAAGTAAACGTTTTGGTTGTTTTCAGCCGTGATGTGGCTTGTGAACAATGCTGCAGTTGAAAGCAACACGCCAGTTAGGATGCCATCACCGTAGTCAGCTTTGCTGTTGCCACCACCGTTATGGTGACCGCCGCCACGACCGTATCCACCGCCGTGACCACCGCGACCGCCATGTGGACGAGCCATTGCAACACTTGCTGTAAGACCTACTGCCAAAGCAGCAACGATCAATTGTTTCATTAAAACCTCCTCAGGTTTGTTAGTAGTTCTAGGTTCGCGTTAACATCATCAACTTCTTGTTGCAGTTCAGGGAGTTTCTCAGCCAAAGCTTTGAAATACTCGCCGACACCTAGCTGGCTGCGATTCACGCGGCCAACTATAGCTTCTTCAGAAATCATTTCTGATTGAAGTGGGATTCCATAACCCGGGCCCGCCAAATTCCAAGGCAAGCGCGCTTCAGAGGCAGCTACCATCTTGGTAATCGCAGATCTCAAACTTGGATCTGGATTTTCGCTCTGAAGAAGTTTTGCAGCAGTTAATTGCAAATGACCTGATGCCATTCGCGCTGCATATTTTTCTACTAAATAAGCTGCTCCAATCTCTGCCATTGAATCAAGCTTTTCGTACACCGCATGTCTATCTACAGCGTATGTGTTTTTGATCAACTCTGTTAACGATTGGTAATTCGGGAAAAGATGATTGATCTTTGCATACGCTTTATCGAGCGCTGCTTTTTGACTCGGATAATAAAGACCTTTCGAGCGCGCGTCTTCAGTATCACGAACTAATTTTTGATCGATGAATCCATATGAATTCAAATCTGTATAGAGACCCAATGGAGAAATTGAATGTGTATTCAAGTACGGATGATTGCGAGGTAAAACCATACGAATCAATTGATCCGTTTCAATCGAACAGTTGTTCGAAATAAATTTATAACGACCGTTGTAACTCCAATAGTGTTCCAACGTTGAATTCACGAACATGTCTTTTTGTTCTTTCGTGAAGTTCAATGGCAAGCTGATCAACTCACGCCACTGACCACGCGTGTACTCTTCCACAATTTCAGGCATAGAGAAGAACAGTGCCTGTGAAGGATATTTCCCAGTCAAACCATCCCAATTGCTGACGATCACATCATCTACGTTCGCGCGGTAACTCAAGATCACATGATACGCTTCATCCTTCATGCAATCAGGGCCCACAGGGCGATCTGGTTTGCACAATACAAAACGAATCATCGCGTGGCCCCACTTGCTAGAGAAGTCTTGGCCTTTTGAAGCGAATAAATAATGAACTTGGTATACACGCTCAGGGTTCAAATCAATGCCCCACCCGCCTGTGCTTGTGAAAATGTATTGCACAGGCTTGCAGTGGTTATCCCAGAACGGTGTGAATTTAAATTGCTGTTGGAAGAAGTTGTAGTGACCTGGTTTTCTGCAGCGATATTCTGAATCAACTAAGAACTCTGCTGCATTCACAGCAAAGTGTTGCTCTGGAGAGAAAAGTTGGCTGAGGTCGCTTGTACGAAGTGAAAGTTTGTTTTTAGATTCTTCAACGCCATTCGCATAATCAGAAAGTGCACGATACGAAAGTGAATCTGAAATTTTACCGCGAGAGCGTGAATAGTATTCGCAAGATTTTGAAAGTGATGGAGCGACTCTTTTATCTGGATTTGGATATTTCTGTTCACAAGCACGAATTGCTGCGCGATCTGTTGGGTTCGACCAATGAGTCGTTGAAAGATCATAAAGATGGACAAGTCTTTGTACTAAAGCTTTTTGTGCGAGCTGCTTCACACTGCGACCGTTTGGACAAATCGTATCGGCGGCGGCCTTACGTACAAGGTGCGCGCTGATTTGAATGCGCTTGCGGCCCCATGATGAGTTCTCTGCTAATTTTTCTGGTTGAACTCTTGTTGCGCAGACATCTGCGTCAAGATCACTGTCCGTAACCACTGTGACATCGTCACCGATCATCGCAAAAAGATGGGCTGGTAAAAGTGGCTTTGTTTCTTGCACCAATTGACGTGTGCTGCTGTCGCCAGCAACCAATGTGGCTGCTTGAGTTGCGCCTGCCGCAATCAACATCATCAACAACGTTGCGAAAGAAACCCACATCATCCAAGTTTTTTGAGACTTTACTGCCATAACACCTCGCTACATTTTTTCGCTCTGCACGATTGTTAACGAATCGTGGAACGATCACTCTGACACCAGTTCAGTAGACGAATGTGGTATAGCAAATTCAGTGCTAGATGGATTCTTTTATATTTGAAATGAAAGTCTTCTATGACCCCACTTCCGCGAAGACGGAGTGAGTTAAATGTCGAAGCGACACCATTTGGTTTTTGTTGCGCAGTTCATAAGCTCTAGTGAAACCAGTTTATAATCGCGATGAGCGATCGAAAAGAACTTGTCCGAGGCGGTTTGCAGCTCTGACTCTGACATTGTGGAAGAAAGCTTTATAAATTCTTCCACAATCTGAGCTTCTTCACTCGACACAGCCGGCCATATTCCGCTGACAGAATGCCAAGAAGTGCGCAAAGAATACAGGCCGTAACCCTCATTAAAAAATAAATCTATTAAATAGGAGTGCGAAATATGGCAGTGACCCGCGGTCATTCCCGGATGCCACACAATTTGCCATCCCCGCTCTTCAAGGAAGCTCAGCGATTCAAGCACAGCCCCATCGGTGGCGGCTTTCTTTTGTAAGAACTCGCGCGCAACTTCAAAAAAGTTCTCGGCGTGTTCGGAAAATTCTAGATACTTTTTCAGATCATTCAGCCACTGGTCTACTAAGGGAAGACTTGCAGTGAAACCTGTTAAGGGGTCGAGGGGCTTTGAAAAACCCGCCGCCACAGAAAACAAAAAGCCCTGTTTTTCCGACAGGGCTTTTTGACTGACAATTCGAATAGGAATTGTACGAACAAATTGCAGCATTAGTTCAACTGCACAGCTTCCGAATTCATCGTCACTGTTGAATCTTTGCGGAATTGGTTAACCCAAGCCTCAAACATACCTTCGCCACGACGTTTTTGTAGCATTTCGCTCATCATTGGAGCTGGAGCTTCTTTAGAAGCTTCTACTTTGGCGTCTTTCAATTTCAAAACGTATTTGAAGTTGCCATCACGAACTAGTTTTTTAAGCAAAGGCTGCTCTTTAGAAAGTTCAAAGATCGCGTCTGTTGCACCTTGAGAAGTGATTTTTGGGAACGTCTCAGCAGAAATATCTGTGTAACCAGTTTCTTCCCATGAAGCCTTCAAGTCTTTCAACTGAGCATTCACAGCTGCTTCGTTACCTTGAGCCAAAGCGTCATCTAGAACTTTCCAAGCAGCATCCATTTTCTCTGGGCTCATTGTTTTTTTAAGTTCGTCTTGATCGATCTTTACGAATGACACATTGATTTTGTGGCTGCTCAAAGAAGCCAAGTGATTCAACTCAACAGTTGTGGGGCGAGTTGCGATTTCAAACAAATGATGCGCACGCACGTTTGCGATATCTTTACGCACTTTCGACTCAAAAACCGCTGGAGCCATACGAGTTGATTCCAAGTAACGACCATAAATATCACGTTGGAATTGACCATTTTGTTGGAAAACCGGGATGTCTTGAGTGATGAAAGATGCCACTTCAGCATCTGTGACCATCAAACCTTCGCTGTGCGCAGCTTGTGTCACAAGTTCCATGCGAACCAAGTTCTCAAGTGCCTGTTGACGAAGCAGTTGACGCTGTTGGCTAAGGTCCATCGAGCCACCGAACAGGCTTTGATAGTACTGTTGAATGCGGTTTTCTTCCTGTTGGAAGTCGGCAACCGAGATGAATACGTTATTCACGCGAGCTACAGAACCAACCCCTGGGCCCATCTTACCTGGAAGACCGAAGAAGACGAAAACTAGAATGATCGCACCGAACAAAATGATCGCTGTGACGTTCTTTGCAGAGAGTTTTTTCTTCATCGTCGTTGCCATATTATCGCTCATGTTTATTCCTTCCATTGGAGACTGCTCAATTCAGCGATCCCATTACCTTACGAATTTTTATTTTTTTCAAGGGGAAATTGTTGAAATAGTTAAACGTTTTCATTAGCGTCTTAGTCTGTAGGTAGGTGACATTTGAACTTTTTCAACTTTGACTTCAAAAAAGTGATCATGATCGGACTGGTTTTGGCTTTGCCACTCCTTTCCATCAACATGCAGCAAACGCCCCAAGAGGACCACTGGCTTTCTAAACCATTCAGTCTCTTGAGCAGCAGCATCAACGAATTGTTTTACGGCTTCAGCCACGGGGTCAAAAGCACAACCGGCATGTACGTGAACCTCATCAACATCAAAAAAGACAATGAAGCGTTGAAATCAAACAACAACGAACTCAATGCCCGTCTTGAAAAGATGACGGAGTTGTCACTTGAAAACGACCGCCTGCGCGAACTTCTCGCTTTCAAACAAAGCACCAAGATGCAGCTCACAGCCGCACAAGTTATCGGTCGCGACCTTGTGATCGATCACAATACGATCACCATCAACAAAGGTTTGCGTGACGGTATCAAAGCCGGCCAAGGTGTTATCACTACTAAAGGTGCTTTGGGTTACATCTTCCGTCCGGATGCTTTCACTTCCCACGTCATGTTGATCACAGATCGTTATTCAGTGGTTGACGGTATCGTACAAAGAACTCGCGCCCACGGTATCGTTGAAGGTCGCAGCCAAGCTGCCAGCACTTTGACTTTGAAATACGTTGAGAAAACAGAAGACGTTAAAGAAGGTGACGTCGTTGTCACGGGTGACCTTGATAACATCTTCCCGAAGGGCTTCCCTATCGCCATGGTTGAAAGTGTTGAGCGCAAAACTTTCTCTGTTTCATTGAAGGTCGATTTGCGCCCACTTGTTGATCCTTACAAGGTGGAAGAAGTTTTCGTTGTGAATGATTCTTCGAAAGAAGACATGACTGAGCGTTTTGCACCAACTGCGGAAGTTGCTCCTGAAGCGGGCACTGCACCAACTACGGGAGCCACTGCGATTGTCCCTGCAGCTGCGACGGCAACGATGGCACCTTCCCTACCGACTCCTGTTAAACCAGCGGTGAAGCCGACTGAAAAACCTCAGGAGAAGCCTCAGTGAAAATCCGCTGGAATACTATTTTTAATTCAGCGGCTTTGTTAAGTGTTCTGGTTTTGATCGCAGGATTTCAATCGACTTTCTGGTTTCAACTTTTTGGTAACACTCCTGCACCGCTACTTTGGATCAACATGATGGTTTACGTCGCTCTTTACCGTAAACCCTTCCCTGCAGTTGTTTCTGTTTACGTAATGGGATTCATCCTCTTGTCTTTCACGGCGATGCCTTTAAAGATGATGTGGATCTCTTTATTAGTCCTGTTTGTTTTGATCAACGGTATTAAGAGCCGCGTATTCTGGTCAGGATCTGGCTATTATACAATCATGTGTGCTTTTGCGGCCGTCGCGTATCACATCATCTATTTCTCGTCTTCGATGTTGGTAGAAAAAAATCCTGCCAGCTTTGAACTCGTTGATCGCCTTGTGCAAATCATCCTGACTCCGTCATTCGCGTTCCCAATGTATTGGATGCTCGCGAAGATCGATAAGCTCACCCAGGACGAACTGGTTCATGAGCCGGGAGGATTGGAGCTATGAGTACTTACGTTAATAATCCCGATGAGGCTAAAGAGTATTTAAGCCGCTATCGCATCTTCTACATTTTCATCGCGATCACGTTCTCGATCTTCACAATGCGTTTGTGGTATCTACAAATCATTTCTGGTAACGAGCTTCGTGAGTTCTCTGAGAAAAATCGTATCAAACAAAATAAAATCACAGCACCTCGTGGTTTGATGCTCGATCGTGACGGCAAAGTTCTGGTTGAGAACTTGCCAGGTTTCGAAGCTATTCTTTCACCTCAGTATATTGAGTCGTTGGATGGTCTGGCGAAAACTGTTGGTCCTATCTTGAGCATGGATACTGATAAGATTGTTCAAAAAGTTCAAAAGAGCCGTCGTCAAAATGGTCCTTTCGTACAAATCCGTTTGAAAGAAAACTTATCTCGTGAAGAAGTATTCCGTTTGAAGCGTTTGCGTTTGGATACTCCGGGTCTTGAGATTCGTGAGTCGATCGTACGTTATTATCCTTTGAAGGAAGACGGCGCACAGTTGTTCGGTTACGTGAGTGAGATCTCAAAACGTCAAATTCCTATTTTGAATGAGATGTACAAAGGCACTTTGAACTTTGAACAAGGTGACATCATCGGTAAATCCGGTCTTGAAGAAACTTTGGAACGCGACATCCGCGGTTCTGACGGTATCAGCTTTATCCAAGTCGATGCCCACGGACGCGAAACTGTTACTGCTACTCCCAATATTTACGGTGAGCAAATCCGCGATCAAGCCCCTGTGCATGGTAACAACGCTGTTTTGACAATCGATCGTGATGTTCAAGAAGCTGCCTACAAAGCCTTCACAGGACTTAATCGTATCGGTGCCGTTGTAGCGATGAGAACAAATGGTGAGGTCTTAGCTTGGGTAAGCACTCCTTCATTTGATCCCAATGAATTCTCAACAGGCATTTCGCCATCCACTTGGTCACGCCTGGTGAACGATCCATTCAAGCCTTTGCGTAATAAAGTGATTCAAGATCACAACTCGCCAGGTTCCACTTTCAAACCGCTTGTTGCTGTTGCTGCGTTGAATGAAAAAGTCATCACACCAACAACAATCGTAAGCGCACCGGGTGTCTTCTACTTCGGTCGTCGTCCTTACCATGACCATCAAAAAGGTGGACAAGGTAACATCACGGTGTTTGAAGCGCTTGAGCGTTCATCGAACGTGTTCTTCTATAAGATGGGTATCGCTCTTGGCGTTGATAAGATGTACGACTACATCTCTTTGCTGGGTATCGGTCAAAAAACAGGTATCGAGTTATCGCGCGAAGTTTCTGGTACTATGCCAAACTCAGCTTGGAAGAAAGCTGCCGTGGGTGAAGAGTGGCAACCGGGTGAAAACTTATCGACTGCAATCGGTCAAGGTTTCGTGAACGTCACGCCTTTGTCGATGGCTATTGCTTACAACGCGATTGGTACTGAAGGTAAAGTTGTGAAGCCGTTCGTGATCCGCAAGATCATCGATCAAGACGGAAAAGTTTTGCGTGAGAACTTCCCGCAAACTCTGCGTGATCTTCAACAACAACAACCGAATGGCGTTAAGATCACTCTTGATACTTTCAAAACAGTTAAAGAGGGCATGAGACGCGTTGCCAATGGTGATCGCGGTACTGCGAAGTTCTGGAAAATCCCGGGCGTACAAATGGCCGGTAAAACTGGTACTGCGCAGGTCATGGGCTTCTCTGCCGATCAGATCTATGCGAAGTGTGAATCACGTCCGATCCACATGCGACATCATGGTTGGTTCGTTGCTTACGCACCTGCTGACAATCCAGAAATCACGGTTGCTGCTCTTGCTGAACATGCCTGCCATGGTAATACGGGTGCTGCACCGATCGTTCGCGATATCTTCATGGCTTACTTCCAGAAATATCATCCTGAAATTATTGAAGCCGCTTTGAAAGCAAAAGCGGGTCCGAAGCCGAAAGCAGCTGAAGCTGCTACGACGACGGAAGGAGAATAAACGTGTTTAATTCTTTACACGTTGAAGAGAGAACTCTCTTTAAACGACTTGATCTGAATTTGATTCTTGTGATCTTGGCCCTGAACGTCATCGGCTTGATCAACTTGTATTCGGCAACTCACGGTCCGACGACTGTCGACGTGGCTTCGTTGTTCGTGTCACAGATTATGTGGCTCATTGTTGGTTGGACTGTGTTCTTTGTTGTGACTCTCGTCGACTACTCGATCGTGCAGCGAATAGCCATTGTCATATATGTGCTCAATCTGGGCGCCATCGTTTACGTTACATTCTTTGGTAAGATCGCCCTAGGTGCGCAACGTTGGATCGACCTTGGCTTCTTCAGGTACCAACCTTCTGAGACGATGAAGCTGGCCTTAATCATGTTCATGGCGAAAATTTTGGCGAACAGAAATACTGCTGGATACGGCATGGGCTTTAAAGAGATGACGGCTCCATTGTTGGTGCTGGGTATTCCGTTCGTGTTCGTTGTTGAGCAGCCTGACTTGGGTACAGCGATGATGTTGGCTGCCATTGGTGGTTCGATGATCATCTTTGCGAAAGTTAAGAAAATTATTTTGGCGACAGCGGTTGTCGCTGGAATTATCGCGCTTCCTATCGCTTGGAATTTTGTTCTGCATGATTACCAGAAAAACCGTGTCTTGACGTTCTTGTCCCCGACTTCGGATCCACGCGGTACCGGTTATAACTCTATCCAATCTAAGATTGCGGTGGGTTCTGGTCGCTTCTTTGGTAAGGGCTTCATGAAAGGAACTCAGTCACAGCTTGAGTTCTTGCCTGAGCGTCACACTGACTTTATTTATTCTGTATTGAGTGAAGAGCATGGCTTCGTTGGTTCGATGGCCGTGATTGGTTTGTTCTGCTTTATGTTCTTAACGGGTATTCGTATTGCTTCGAATGCGCGGGATAAGTTCGGGGCTTTGCTGACCGTCGGGGTTTTGTGTTACATCTTCTGGCATATGTTCGTGAATATCGGGATGGTGATCGGCTTGCTGCCGATCGTGGGTGTCCCGCTGCCGATCTTGTCTTACGGTGGTTCGAGTATGTTGACCACGATGGCGGGCTTGGGTTTGATTTCGAGCGTGGCTTATCGTCGGTACCTGTTCTAGGGTGTTAGCGGGGTTCTTTGTTGGACTCTGTGCTAGCGAAGTTAATGACGGCTGCGGAAACGTGGCCGTTTTTTATTTGTAGGTTCGATTCCTACTGTCACCTCCAATTTTCACTTCCTGTTGAGAGTATCTTCCGCAACGCTAGCCAGCGAAGAAGCGTAACTCCATCTGCTTTTCTTGTTGGTATTTAAATCTGTTATGACGAGCACACAGAGTTTGAAGATTCGTAACTGAATGATCTCCACCGTTCCTGCGTGATTTAATATGATCTGTTTGAACGGCAAATGTGCTGTTACATTGTCTGCCCGTTTTCGGATCTTTGAAAACACAACACTGACTCTTCGCCAATACCAACTCTCTCGTCTTCGTCGTCACTGAATTATTCTGCACTCCTGCTTCACAGGAGTAGTTCCTAACACGCGCCGACACCGCAGCGGTTTCGCAACTAGCTATTTCTTCGTTCTTTTGAAGCTGCACTTTTCTTTTAGAAAACTGCTTTTCAATTTCTTCGCGACGTTCAGCCGCCATTTTGCCAATCACATTGGCCATATTGATCTCCTGACGTTCCTGCGCCAACCCTTGCGCCATATGATCAAGAATGAACATCAAGTCTTCGTGCTGTTGTTTCGAAAGAGTCAGTTCCACACGATAAGACTCATCAGCCTGGAGTTGAGCCTTTTCAAACTGTTTGATTGGCAGATTTAAAGTGTGCGCAATTTCATACTGAGTATCACGGCCATTTAGCCCCGCAATTGACTCAACCAGATCCAACTTGCTCTGAGCAGACAGTTTAACTCCATCAATGCGCTCTTTATCTTTGATAGCGACATGCAAATTCACTATCTGTGTGAGATTCAAAGAACCATCCTGAACTCGAGAAGCAACCGTCGGGACCTGTTCCAATAGAAGTGCCGCAGATATTCTGCGATCAGCGGCCGAGCCAGAATAACCAAACTCTTCAACCATATATTCTTTCAATGATTTGAATCCACGCGCGAGATGAAGCTGTCGTGAATTCACTTCTCTGATGTGCTCTAAAATTACATAGAGAAGTTTGCGCTCTTTATCGACTAGCGCCGTTAGGCTAGATACCAAATCTGAATCACTTAAGTTTTTTATAAATTCCATGGGAACCTCACTGAAGATGAGATGTTTATAGCATGGGTTTTTGAGATGAATTTATGGCGAGGAGAATGAATAATTTTAAAGTCGAATGATTGCGTGTAATCGCCTCATCATTGAGAGAGCGAGTGAGAAATCCAAATTCAAGATTTTTGTGTGAAGATCTTTGAATACAATCAAACGTCGAGAGAAGAAAAACTCGTCAACAAAATCTCTCATTACAAATTATTAGGTAACGCAACTGCATACCGCTGTGGTGAATTCGTTTTTTGATTTTTTCAGAGTTCGTGAGTTCGTGAGTTCGTGAGTTCGTGAGTTCGTGAGTTCGAATTTAATTTTTGGGATCTTTTGGTCAAACTTAAATTGTTCTTTTAGGGAATCTGCAGCAGAGAATGTTTTGCGATCTTCCGCCATCCATGAGCCAGCCTTGCTGCTCGCCTTCCTGGCGATCAGCCCTCGACAGTTTTTTCTGATTTTTTTGGTTTGAGGTTGGGGATTGGTTATGCGTGGATTTGGATTTAATTTATCGCTTGTTAGGTTTACGGATTTTTTTTTGATTTAATATTTTTCTTAAATTCTCGGCTTTTATTCGGTCTATTTTTACTTACACTGTCCAACGCACTTCAACACCGCAGCGGTGAGCAAAAACACTCACCACCACGCAAAACAAAAAAACTAAAACTCCAACAACCCAGCAAACAGATCCACCGCATTCCCATCCGGATCTAACACGATGGCATAACGCTGCCCCCAGAACGCATTCCAAGGCTCTTTCTCTCCGCGGAATCCAGCTTCAACAAAACGCGCATAAATCTCATCCACAGCAGCAGGATTATCAAACGCAAACGCAAGAGTCATGCGCTGTCCTGATGGCTGCACCCACGGCTTAATCGTTTTCATCAACTCTTCAGAGTCCAACATCACGCGCAGACCAGACGATGAAACAGCTTCCACATGTTGCTCGTCGCCTTTTAACTCTGGAAAGTGCAAACCAAGCATTTGATAAAATCGCACAGAGACAGACAGATCTTTTGCAACAATACCGATCGCATCTAATTTCATTTCAAAACTCCCATAACTAATTTCATCTCGAACAAAATCTAGATCAGAAAACTTCCAATACAGAGACGAAGTGAATAGCACATCGAAATCGTCTCACACAGAGAATGTGTCCTCAATTGATTAACTAGTTCTCCGTACATTGTCTAAACATTGGTTGACACCCCCCACCCCCAAGTCGAAGGAAAGTGTCTCCGATTTCCGCTCCAGATTAAGAACGTAGAGATTCCACAATCTTAACCGCTCGGCACGCCCCTTGAAGTAATCCAAAGCATGGAGGGCGCGATCATGAAAACTAAAAATCTCAATCTGATATTTTCCATCCTCAGCGCAACTTTCTTAATGGCTCTTTATAACAACTTCGACTTCTTCAATTGGAATCTGCCAAAAGCAGTTGCGATTGATAAAGTGAACGAAGCTTCTCGCGTGTCACATGCGAAAGAGCTCCTTGGCACTAGCTATAAAGGCAGTCTCGCTCAAAAGTTAGAAGGCAAGGAATCACAAAGCCTTAATCTTTCAATATACAAAAAAGTCCAAGCGCAGTTGTCTGCTCCTTGGAAAGGACAAGCACTTAATATTGCGCACACAGTAATTACTGAAAGTACAAAGTATGAACTGGATCCAGTATTTGTCTTGGCTGTGATCAAAACAGAATCACGCTTTAATCCCATGACAAAAGGCGCACACGGTGAAATTGGTTTGATGCAATTGAAACCAGACACTGCTGAGTGGATTGCAAAAAAATATGATCTTGCTTGGCATGGCCCAAAGACTCTTGAAAATCCGTCCGCAAATATTCGCTTAGGTCTAGCGTACATGGATTATCTCAGAGCGGAATTTAAAGGTGCGCCACGCAATTATGTTTCTGCTTACAACATGGGTCCACGCAATGTGCGCAAACTGACTTCGCAAAATATCAAACCGCAAGAGTACTCACTCAGAGTGATGAAGAACTACTTCGAGATCTACTCTTTGCTCAAGGAAAACTCAAATTCAGTTGTTGCTGTGAACTAATCAGACAAAAAACATTCAATAAGTTCTGTCAAGAAATACACGCATCAGATCTCAACACGGGATCTGATGCGTTTCGATTTGAGCAAGCAAAAACCAGCTCATTGTCTCACTTATATTTTTCACATATTCATCCGAAGAAGCTCCTGCATAAAAAAAGGGAGCTAACCATGTTTGGTTTTAAGTATGTTGTGCTCAGCCCTCACTATGTGCCGGACGAGCATATTCCTCTTTTCAACACAGTATACAAATCATGGACGGAAACATTTAAGCAAGTCGTCGAATCAAAAGGCGGCAAATTAGATGCAGATGATTTTTTTCGTTTTGATGCAGTCGGTGTTTTACTTCATGGACAAGAGATCGTCGGTTCACACTATTATTCTCTGTTTGATCTGCGACTTGATTCATCTCGAGACCACCATTTCATTCATGCTATTGATTCAAGTACACTAGATGCATTGGTAAATAGAAGCTGCCCACGCATTCTCACTCTGGAATATTCAAACATGCATCCAAAGTGGCGTAAGCACGCACAGAGCACAATTTGGTTCGAAGTCCTCACCGGCTTGGGACTGAAATACATGGATCAATCGGCAGCAGATGGTTTGCTGGGAACACCAAGAAAAGATCTGAAGGTCGATGAGATGACTTACAGATTGGGTGCGTATGAAATCCAGCCCCATCTGACAAAGATGAATTACCCGTGCAATGTGATTTGGTTTGATAAAAGAGAAGAACGACACTTCGACAATCCTGAAACGGAAACTTATGTCCGTGAAATCTGGAAGTCCCACGTTGATGCCGTGGCCGTCAATCCGCATCAGCCGTACAAACAACAAGCATCAGCAACAATTTCAACAACGAAAAAAGCAAGCTAATACAGGGAGAGTTTAAAATGCCGCAATCAAATATTATTAAAGAACTACAAGATGGCCTTGAGTACATGGGCAAAAAGTTTAGAGACTGCCCGTGGGAAGATAAAAACTTTTATGCTCAGTGGTTGGCGCAAACGACGTTCTTCACAAGACATACGACAAGATTATTATCTTTAGCAGGCTCACACACTCCTCGCGAGTATCAAGCTTTACACAACCGTTTCTTGGAACATGCGGCTGAAGAAAAGGGCCATGAGAATTTAACTTTGCTCGATCTTAAATGTGTTGGAGAAAAGATTGATAGCTTCCATGAGCTGCCATCTACGCAATCACTTTACCAAACGCAGTACTACTGGATTGAACACAAGTCGCCGATGGCGTTCTTTGGTTTTATCTTAGCACTAGAGTGTTTGGCTGATAAACATGGCCACATGTTGGTGGATAGAACGCAAAAAGCGTTTGGTCCAAAGGGTGTGCATTTCTTAAGAGTTCATGCGGAAGAAGACGTTGATCACTCCAACGAAGCAATTGCGCAAGTGGAAGCTTTACCGAAAGAATTCCACCCGATGATTATTGAGAATTTAAATCAATGCTTTGCGAACTATGAAGCCATTCTTGATGACTGCATGGAGTACGCAAAAATCATGAAGAAACAGGCTGCTTAGTTTTTAATGATTTGGGCACGAACGATAGCGATCACCGCTGAAACCACGCGATTGTGGTAAAGCGGACTGATCATGCGGGGTTCGTAAACCATGTGGATCTTCTCTGAAGAAGAAGTCTCAGACACGATATGCGGGGCACAGTCAGGAATGACAGTGCCTTCAACTTCACCCGTAAAGATGCGACCTACGATTTCATAGAGCTTCTCTGTGATCGCTTCATCGCGTTTGTACAAAGACCACCACTCGAGCGAGTACAACTCTTCCATTGTGTAAGAGCAGAAATCGAAAAATCTAAAATTACGATAAAGCTGACGACCATCACCTGAGTAAACTTCAAGAATGTCTTCGTCTGTGACTTTGCTGAACAAATCAGAACGCGGCACAAGACCGAGTTTGTTCAGAGCGCGCCATGTGAAAACAAGGCTGTCAGTGATTTTATAACCTTCGTTCACTTGTTCTTGGCAAAGCTCGTGATAGAAACGCACAGCAGACACGATGTCTTGGCGTTTAGCGACTGGAAGAACTGAGAAATGCGGCAAGCCAGGAGTGTAAGGACGGCAACGGATGCCCTCCACTGCTAACCAGCGGGAAAGATCCTCTGTCAAAGACATGAAATCTTGATTCAATGATTCCGAAATATCAGTCTGAATCTGCATACTCTCTAAAGACATAGCTTCCTTCTTGTCCCTTACCAAAGATCCCTTAGTGGAACTGGTAAATAACATAACTTAGGGGCCGTAACTTTGTCTAAAGAAAGTGCATAAAAAAAGAGGATCTACTTAAGATCCTCTTTTTTTACTCAACTGTACAAGAGTTAATCTTTATACGTTTTTGTTTAGGAAATCCACGATTGCATCTTTTGGATGGTTGCCTACAAGTTGGCCAATTTCTGCGCCACCTTTGAACAACAACATCGCAGGGATACCGCGAATACCGTACTTGCCTGGAGTACCAGGATTTTCATCAACGTTAACTTTTACTACTTTCACTTTTGCACCCAACTCTTGAGCAACTTCTTCAAGCTTTGGAGCAAGAGCGCGACAAGGACCACACCATTCAGCCCAGAAGTCTACCAACACTGGAACGTTAGAATTTAGAACATCTGTTTCGAAAGAATTGTCTGTCACTGCTTTGGTATATGTGCCCATGAATGGCCTCCATTTAAGACTCATTTTACACACTAAATGTGTTCACGGAAACCTTAACGTCAAGGTGCTTTGGGATCAATTATTTTTTAAAAAGTGCCTTCGTGAACTCGCGGCGTAACTCATCCTGATCGTTCAGATTTTCAGAGTCCCACCCCTTTTGCAGATCGCGTTGACGTTTACGCGCCTCAACTCGGGAAACATTGCTCTTAGGAGTCAGTTTCACATCCGCCGTTAAGGCCTTGTATTTAGCCATTTTTTCGGAAAGCCCCAGCTCTGCTTCACGCAGCTCTCGGGTCGCATCCATGTTAGGTGCTTCCGGCTCACCTGCAAGTTTTCCTCGCACTGTGAATACATCAGCTTCCGAAGCAGTTGCTGGAATTTTAGTCACATCCTCAGGAACCGCAGGAGTTGGAGTGAGGGCCTCTTGCTCAATGCGCTCTACCGCCGGAGCTCCCCCGCCCATTAGCTCATTTTCGAAAGCTTTTAAATCAACGTCAGGGAACTCGGAGGCAGGTTCACGAGAGGCTTCTCTATCTGCCTCGGCACTCGACATACGATCGCCAAAACGGAAGCCAAGGCCACGCGGGCCGTCTTCATTTTCATCAATTTTTTCACTACTTAATGAAGCATCCTGAGAATCTGCTTGAACAGAACCACGCACAACGATGGAGTCATTTTCTGCTGCACCACCCTTGCCACTAGCAGCCGGAGCTGCTGCGCCTGCAGGGGCTTCACCTGGGGCAACCTTCGCACCCAAGCGATCCAGCAACATGGCTTCATCGTGACCGAGTAATTTAGCAAGAACCTGAATCAAACGATTCGGCGCAACAGGAGATTCTAAAATCATGTCGACGCGAAGCTTGATCAGATCTTGTGGTGAAGGTTTAAAGCTTGCCGGAAAAAGCAAAACGACTTTTCCCTGCCAACGCCCCATCTCTTTCAGACGTTTTCCAACGCCGAGTGATGTGACCTTGCCACCTTTACCAGAGCCAACAACAAGCTCAGGGTTGAATTCTAAAATTTTGTCGGCGATGGTGTACTCACTCGTTAGACCAATGACGTCAAAGCCAACTTTTTTCAAAGCGGTTTCGACTGTCATCAAGTCGGAATAATCTTCGTACACGAGGAGAATCTTGTTCATCGTTTCTCATTGTCCGCGAAGCGATGTTGAGGGTCAACATATGTCCAGTCCAGGAGCTTTGCTAGAAGAACGCTTCTCTTCACATTGAAGCTGGATTAAACTCAGAGTGCATTTAAAGGGAGCTTCATGTTCAGCATATTCCAGGGTAAAAAAGCAGCCCAGTACATTTTCTTCGAGATGCTTCCCAGCTTTATTCTCGGCTTGATGGTCTTTATCTCTATCATCTTGATGTTCCAAGTCTTGCGCTTGACTGACTTTGCACTAGTTCACGGTGTGGCGGTTAAAACTTTGGCAGAGATCATTGGCTTTGTGGTCATTTCAATGCTGCCTATTTTGTTCCCGATGAGTTTGCTTTTTGCCGTGCTTTTGACTTACGGCCGACTCAGTCAAGATTCTGAAATTGTGGCGATGAAAGCATCAGGCCTGCACATGGGCACACTTTTATTGCCTGCGATTGTCCTGGCGGGTTTAATCGGTGTGATTTCCGCACAGACGTCTTTCAATATTGCTCCTTGGGGCAATCGTCAGTTTGAAGTGCTCTTTACGAAAGTGGCGAACACACGTGCGGGTGTGGTGTTGAAAGAAGGAACTTTCTCTTCCGGGTTCTTCGATATGGTTGTGTATGCCGGTGAAGTGAACTCGCAAGAAGGCACTCTTAAAAAAGTATTTATCTATGACGAACAATCCGGCGATGCCCCGCTTACGATCATTGCCAAGGCAGGTCAGATTGTTCCGGATCCAGATCAGCCAGGTCACAGTGTTTTGTTGCGTTTGACGGATGGAGATATTCATCGTCAGTCAGTGACTCACACGAAAATCAAATTTGATTCTTATGACATTCGCCTGTCTGATCCGATCAAAGAAGAAACAAAAGACAAATCCCCGCAGTCTTTAACATTGGCTGAAGTAAATGATCTGTTGAAAAAAGGCGTGAAAGATCCTGAAGAACACAGAACTCTTCAAACCGAGTATCACAAACGCTGGGCTATTGCGATTCTTTGCGTGGTCTTTGCTGCGATCGGTGTCGGCCTGGGCACAACAACGAATCGTCGTGCAGCGAAGGCTGGCGGCATGATTCTGTGTATTGGTGTGATCATTTTCTATTGGATTATCTACGTCGCATGTGAAGGCGCTGCTCGCAGTGGATCTATTCCTGCACCCATCGCAATATGGATACCGAATTTCTTGTTTGGATCTTTTGCTATCTGGAGTTTAAGAAGGAATTGGAATTAATTCGAAGATCAAGGGTGGAGCGCTCTAAAAACTGAGACGATGCAGTAGCTTCCTTACCACCATGGTCATCCTTGACCACATCGCCCCTCCCTTGAAATAAATGGTAAGATTAATTCACTCATTCAGGCAAAAGATTTTTTCTCTTCAATTCACTTTTTTATCTCTGATTTTCAGCCGTTTAGCACAACCACTAGCCCTAGTGGGGAAGCATTTCATCCTCTCCTAGCCCTGCTTCTAAGTAGAAATCCTCTTGCAACTCTGAACGAAAGAATAATGATAAATCCTGTGCATCGCGGATCAAAACCGCTCCCTCGGTCAGTAAATCAACACTGCCACCGAAGTTAGGATCCAAAGGATGGCCTGGAACGACACCTAAAGATCTGCCTAATTGCAAAGTTTGATGTGCCGTAATCAGTGTTCCGCTTTTTCTGCGAGCTTCAACCAACAATGTGGCGGCACCAAAACCTGCGATCAAACGATTGCGATGATGGAAAAGATATTTGTGCATCTTTTGGGTGTAGGCATATTCACTGACGATCGCACCACCCGTTTCTAAGATATATCGAGTCCACTCTTGCAAGCTCGCTGGATAGAGCGAACCCAAGCCTGAGGGCACAACAACGATTGTTGGAGATTTCATTCTGAGCGCAATGCCGTGGGCTTTCTGATCGATACCACGTGCTCCGCCGCTCACGATGCATGCCTGCTCACTGGTAGCAAAAGCCACGAGCTCTTTTTCCATCCATGAGATGGAAGCACTGACTGGTTCGCGACTGCCAACAACAGCTAAGGATCTTTGTGTCAGCCAAGCTGGAGAGCCGAGATAACTTAAGGTTAAAGGTGGTTCTTGCATGAAGTAGCAAGACTTAGGATAAAGCTCTTCACCATAACAGACGAACTGAACGCCTTTCATTCTGAGAAGCAAAACTTCTTCCTGCTGTTTTTTGTATTGAGCGAAATTCTTTTGCAGAAATTCAAAGATCTCAGAACTGCGATCCTTGATCAGTGCGAGCAGAGTTTGCACATCAAGACAATCGGCATCGCCGAGCTCTTTATACCAAACGTGAATAGTGTCACGGTGCAAACGATAAAGGGGATGTTTTTGAATAAGCTGAGAAATTGAAAATAGATCTTCCATAAGAAAAAAGCCCCTGCAATTTTCAGGGGCTTTGTGGAAGTTCTTTTAAAGTTCGAAATCTTCGTCAGACGCTCCGGAGTCCGTACCATCCATCGGCGGACTTGCTGGTGAATTTGAATCATCCAGATCTAAATCGAAATCCGATTCTGAAGCCGTCGGCATTGAAGTCTTCTGAACCGCAGATGCGTTCGCAGTCGAACGAGGCTGCCCCACTGAATCACCTGTTACGATATCCATCGTTGAGCTCAACACATAAGCTGTTGAGAAATTCGGAGTCGTGCGCAGGATTTTAACAGTGCCAATTACACGGTCATTCGCCATCGCTTCAGTTTTTTGATTACGCAAGCTTTGATCTGCATAGATATTTAAAGTCTGACCTTCTTGCATGCCACGGCTTGATCCTGAATCGAGGAACACGATACCATCAGCACCGAAAAGTTTTCTGTTACCCCAGAACTGACCACCCATGATTCGTGCAGCAACGCCCGACACCACTGGTGAGGGTGTTGGTTTAATCACTGGCAATTGGCCTGGTACAAGGACTGCACCCACTTCAATCAACTGCAACGACTTCACAACTTTAGCGCGATAGATGTTTTTAGCTGGATTCACAGCTTCTAAAACTTCAATCTCACCTTGCACTTCAACCAAGTTGCCTTTGCGACCCTTTTGCAAAGGATCCAAAACGACATCTTCATTTTTCTGAACCATGTAGTGTTTTTGATTGCTGTCATTTAAGTGCACGTAAATATACTGACCTTCAGAAGATGTACGAAGTACTGACTCTGTTTCAGAAACTTTACCGACACCTTTTACTGGCTCATCCGCGATGAAGTACGTTAAATACTCTGTCGGGCGAGGGAAACGATTGTGCGGCAATTCGATTTGGAATTGCGCTGGTTGGTTATCAACAATTTCATTGCGATATTGCGGTAAACTTTTTGGCAGCTTTTTCAATACAGGAATTCGTGCGCGCGCCGGAGGAATCACTCCACCCGCACCAGCAACAGATGCCACCGTATCAGCATCAACGATTTGCTCACCACCCGTTTCCGGAGTGCCTTCATCGTCACCAGCATCGTTCGCTGCTAAACCAATCGTTGGAACATCGTTCACGTTACCTGGGAAGAATTTGATATTCATATCAGGCACGATTTGATGCGGATTCATGATGCCTTGTTTGTTCAAGGCCCAAATTTTTGGCCAGAACTGAGGATCTGCGAAAAAGGTATTTGAAACATCCCAAAGAGTATCGCCTTTTTGCACGCGATAAACTTCAGACTTACGATCACCAACAGCTTTTTCCCAGTTCTCTACTGATGTAGGTTCTGAGTTAAATTTTTTGTAGATTTCATGATAACGAGCTTCACGCGTGTAATCGACTTCATCACCCGTCGTATTAGCAGCGTATTCTTTGCGCGCTTTTGATTTCTTTTTTGGCTTCTCTGCAACAGGCATTGGTGCCGCTGGAGGAGCTGGCAACTCAGGTTGCGTCACATCTCTATATTCTGGCAATGACGGCGACGCCGCTGGTGCAGAAGAAGGTTGAGATTTATCCAAGCCATCCAGCGGATCGGCATCACCCATGTCTTCCGGTGCGGCAACATTGGAATCTTCAGGATTGAAGATTTCCGGTTCCGGCACATCTTGAGCGTGCACAAGCAAACTTGTGCACAGAGTTGCTACGATGAATGGGATTTTGCTTTTCTTCACGGATGCATCCTTGCTTGGTGATTGTATCGAGGACTATTTGATCATCTTAAGTTCGCTATCAGCACGGAATGATTCCGGACTGCCCGCGTACTTTGTGCGCACTTCAGACAAAATTTTCGTCGAGAACTGCGGCAAGTTCATTTTTTTATAAGTCATCGCTTTGGCGAATCGCGCTTGAACATACTTGTTCGAACGTGGATATTCTTTCTCGATTTTCGAGAAGTACTTGATCGCCTCAGGGTAATTGTTGTGATCCGCAGCTCTGCGACCCATCAAGAAAAGCACGTTGTCGGCATATTGCGACCTTGAAAAACGTGACATGAAACTTTGTGCACGGCTTTTAAGGAGGATTTCATTATCGCTCTCATAGGCGCTTACTATTTCAGCATAAAGATCAATGTCATTTCCTTTCGTCACATCTTTTCCTGTGAGCTCAATGAGCAAAGCTTCTTGCTTGTTCGCCGGCTTAGCATGTGTGACGCAAACGACTGAAAGACTGAAAAGGACAGTTGCTGTTAAAACACTTAGTTGCTTCATCTCTCTACACCTCTTCTACATTCACAAGTATGACACGTATCAAGAATGGCAAACAAGTAAGAGTTATCCACATAAAATGTTGAGTTATTGTAATGCTAGACCTTGGACTTGTTGATTTTCAAGGGTTTCAGCGATTTGCACGCTTTAGAGGCAGCACCTAAATATCCGATATTGCTTCGTTATTTTTAATTTTAGCGTTCTTTTTTAGCAGAACAATTTCAGATCTTACAATCCGACCACACCGGACGCGAAGCATCCATTTCAGATAATTTTAGATTTCAGCGACAGCCCGAAAATTGCTAAGTGCTTGTAACCATGATTTTTCTGATCTTCCTTGCTCTGAACTTGAGCAACATCACAACGAGTGAATTGCTGAATAACACGACAGCTTTGAGCAGTAAATTTCAGAAAAAGTGTAACGATATACTGCCTACACAACAGGACATCTCTACTCCACTAGCATCATTGATATGTGGAGAAAAAATCACTGATCAAGATTTAGCTCAAAACTTAAGCGAAAGCTCCCTCATTCACCTGTTTGTGATCTCGGGTTCACACCTGTTATTGCTTGATGAATTATTAAGCATCTTGAGTTTTCCACTTTTTGTAAGATCTTGGATACTTCTGTCTTACACGCTGGTTGCGGGCTGGCAGCCACCGGTGGTGCGCGCACTTTTTGGTTGGGGCTTGAGAAAGTTTCCCACATTTCAGAGCTTGCACTTACCGACCGATCTTGTGGTTCTGTTCACCGGACTTTTTACTCTGGCACTTTTTCCAGATTGGATCGAATCGAAGTCCTTGCTGATGAGTTGGTGTGCGTCACTGGCGCTGACGGTCCCAGGAACTTTTAAAGTGCGCGGGTCCTTAAATAAGATTTTGCTGATGCAAATCTGTATTTTCATTTTCATGATTCCCTGTTTGTGGGGTTTTGGCAGCCTGCATCCATTAGGTTTGCTGTTTAATTTACTATTGGGGCCTGCAGTGGGCTTCCTGCTGATTCCCTTGGGTGCACTGGCCATTGTCGCACCTTCTACGGGTTTTCTCTTTAGCGGGGTGCTGACGGCGTTTAACGAACTGATGCGCGGACTGACCGATCCCATTGTTTTACCAAAGGGTGAGGCTCTGAGCGTCGAAATGCTTTGGCTGTGGGTGATCGCGTTGCATTGCAGTTTACACGCCCTGCGTTTGCTTTTTCGCCAAGGACAGGATTTTGAAAGATGATGAAGGCTTTGGCGTTTTTCTTTTTAATTACACTCAGTGCGACGGTGCTTTCTGATTTACCAGCCGGCCGCTTTTTTGTTGTGTGGAATGTCGGACAGGGACTTTGGACGACGGAGATTGATAAAGACTGTCAGCACTTTGATATGGGTGGAGAGTTCTTTCCACTGAAGAAAATTTCCAAATGGTGCGCAGGTCGCAAAAATAAAATCTATTTAAGTCATTGGGATTTGGATCATGTCGGCGGCTTGAAACGAAAGAAGACTCTGGGGGGAGATGTTTGTTTAGCATTAAAACCTGTTGGCAAAACAAGTCGTCGCAAAGAAAATCTACTTTTAGGACTGCCCTCTTGTGAATCTGATTTGGACTTAAAGATCTTAAAAGGCTCAGCGCTTTCTAAAAACTCGAATGATCGCAGTCATACGATTGTGAATAAGAAATTTCTTTTGCCGGGTGATGCCAGTATTACGACCGAAAAGACCGTGATGATACCGCGATTAAATCTTTCAGGCGTTGAAGTTTTAATTCTAGGGCATCACGGAAGTAAGACGAGTACGTCAGAGGACTTATTAAAAGATATGCCTTCGTTAAGAATGGCCATGGCTTCGGCGCGTTGGGCTCGCTACCATCATCCTCACCCACTCGTTGCTGCGAAACTCAAACTTCGTGGAGTTTCACTTTTAAAAACCGAGGACTGGGGAAATATCTGGTTTGAACTCGAGGGAAAATAAAAAAGGCTCCGCGAAGGAGCCTTTTCTTTTTAATATTGGAGAGTATTACTCAACAGTGATCCAAGTTTTGTAGATACCGTTGTCACGAACAAGTCGGTTGAAACGGTAAGCTTTGTCTGGATGCATGCGCACGCAACCGTGAGAAGCTTTTGTTCCCAATTTTTTCCAGTTGCCTTTGCTTGTTCCATGAACCGCAAAACCGCCTGTGATGAAAACAGCGTATGGCATGTTGCCTAGGCCGTTGTAATCACCACCTGGGAATTTTGTTGAAGTATAACGATCATAGATACGACCGTTGGGACGTTGATCAAAATTCGGAGTACGACGACCATCGATGCCCGTCGACACCGGAAACGAATCAACCATTTTGCCATCAATATAAAGATAAGCTAATTGGCGATCTTTGTTGATGCGCAACCAAACTTTGCACTTCTCGCGCACACAACCCTGTTGCGTTTGCTGACCTTTGATTGAAATCCAATTCCACAAGAACGGAGAGTGCCCCGTTTCTTCTGTGTAAATGCGATCCATTTCTTGAAGTTGCTCTTCGATATCCGGAGCATAAGGATCAAGTTCATCCATCGCATTGTCTTCTTGATCAAAAGACATTTGCGGAATCGCGAGTCCTTCATTAACTGATTCATCCGCGAGAACTTGAGCGTGAGCTGTAAGTGATAGAGCTAAAACAGCGCCAGTGATCCAAACCAAACTTTTCATGAGAATCCCCTTCTTTACCGAACGGCAATGAAGTGTTAGCGGGGACATTACTCTTTGGCAATAGACTCATGCGGGAGTGCGGCGCGTTGGAATCGTCAAAAGCAAAATAACGATCCTTCACATGTGCATCAAAAATATTTTAAGCTGGCTTCATTGGAGTGTGCATGACGAGTTCCCTGATTCTTGTAGTTATTTTCTTATTCACTGCGGTCACCTTAGTTCCGCTGTCTAAAAAGTTCGGCCTGGGAGCCGTGCTCGGTTATCTCGTTGGTGGAATGATCTTGGGCCCCGCGGGTGCAGCACTGATGCACAACCCTTCAGCACTTTTGCACTTCTCTGAACTTGGTGTCGTCATATTGCTTTTCTTGATTGGTTTGGAATTAAAACCAGCGCGTTTATTTGCGATGCGAAAAGCTTTGTTCGGATTAGGTGGCGCACAAGTAGTTCTGACAACGGCGGTGATCTTTACTGCATGTTTGATCTTTCATGGAGACTTTAAAATCAGTTTGATTATTGGTTTGGGCTTATCACTTTCCTCGACAGCTTTCGCGATTCAAATCATGTCTGAAAAACATGAACTCAATACCGCATATGGCAGATCCTCGTTCGCTATTTTATTGTTTCAAGACTTAGCGGCCATCCCCGCACTTGCGATCATTCCTTTTTTAGCTACGGCAGCTGTGCGTGCGTCATCTCCTGATGGCAACTATAACGGCTTACTCAAAGCGATTGCTGTTATTGTGGTTTTAATTTTCGCGGGCCGCCCTTTGATTGAACGCTTACTCAGAAACGTGGCCAACGCTCGTTCGCGCGAACTTTTCACAGCAGCAGCTTTGTTAGTGGTTTTAGCCACCGCCGCACTGATGCAGTGGATTGGTCTGTCAGCAGCCCTGGGCGCCTTTCTTGCGGGAGTTTTACTTTCTGATTCAGAATACCGCCATCAATTAGAAGCCGACATGGATTCATTCAAAGGATTGTTGTTGGGACTGTTCTTTATGGCGATCGGAATGTCGCTGGAATTTGATGTTGTCAGAAGTTATTGGGCCGAGATGTTGATGGCATTGGCAGGACTTTTCTTGGTGAAGGCTTTGATCATTTATGGTTTGGGTCGAGTCGCGGGCCTTGGCAACGTGGCTTCACAAAACATGGCCGTGGTTTTATCCCAAGGTGGAGAGTTTGCATTTGTGCTTTTCGGCGCAGCCGCAGGTATCGAGTTACTAGATAAAAACACCAATGACTTTTTGATCGCACTGGTGACTTTATCAATGTTGGTGACATCGCTTGTGAAAATTGCGCACGAACGATTTATCTTACCTAAATTAACAAAACCCAAAGCCGCTTTTGATTCGATCAAAAACGAACAGAATCAAGTCTTGATTGCTGGATTTGGTCGCGTGGGGCAGGTGCCTGCCCGTCTTTTACGTATGTTGAAAATTGATTTTACCGCGTTCGAACTCGATGCCGATCAAGTTCAGTTAATTCGCCGCTTTGGTAACAAGGTTTATTATGGTGATGCTTCTCGCTTAGACTTGCTTCATGCTGCGGGTGCGGCGGAAGCTAAGTTTTTTATTTTAGCAATTGATGATGTCGAGTCTTCCTTAAAAACTGCAGAGGTGGTTCGGGAAAACTTCCCGAACTTAAGAATTTTTGCCCGCGCCAGAAATCGTGCGCATGTTTTTAAACTCATGGATTTGGGCATTACAGATATTTGGCGTGAGACATTGGCGTCGTCTGTCGAGATGAGTGAAGAACTTTTGATCGCAATGGGCCACAGTCCCGCACAAGTAAAAACGATGATGAACTCTTTCCGTAAGGCCGATGACAGACTTCTGCAAGAGCAGTTTAAAATCCGCGATAACGAAAAAGAAATGATCAATCAATCGAAGTTGGGACAAGAGCAATTGGCAGAAGTTCTTCGCCGCGACCTTGCACAAAACTCAGACGAACTGCAAAAATAGAGTACTTGTACTGGTCCATGAATGAGCATAGACTTCAGACATGGACAAAAAGAAACTCATTGAAACAATTATGAATCAACTCGAAGCCGATCTTGAGGCCGCGAAAGCGACCGCTAAGATTTCGCGTGAGGCTGCAACCAATGAGGAAAGCCGTCCTGAAAATGAATACGACACTCGCGCCCTTGAGGCGTCTTACCTTGCGGGTGCTCAATCAAAACGTGTTGTGGAAATTGAAGATGTCATTACTGTCTTCAAATTCGTGCAAATCAGAAATTTTGCCCCCGATGATGCGATCTCTTCAACAGCTTTGGTTGAAGTGGAATTAGACGGCAAACAAAGTTATCTTTTTGTTATGTCTAAGGGCGGCGGTTTGAACTTCAAATTTGAAGGTAAAAATATTCAGATCGTGACACCAAATTCCCCTCTAGGAGAGACCATTTTAGGTCTGCACGCTGGCGACTCTGCATTGGTCGAAATTGGCGCAACCGAAAAAGAGTACGAGATCATCTCAGTTCAATAATTTTTGATCTTGACGTCTATTCCATCACAGTCAAAACTCCTGGAGTGTTAACTCTAAGCAAGGAATTTGACTGTGAAAGTTTATGATACTTTTGCGTTTTTCAATGAAATGGATTTGCTTGAGCTGCGTTTGCGTGAGCTCAATGATGTTGTTGATTATTTCGTGTTGGTTGAAGCCACTCGCACTTTTCAGAAAAAAGAAAAACCTCTTTATTATGAATTGAACAAAGACCGTTTCAAGGAATGGCACCACAAAATCATTCACGTGGTTGTTGATAAATACCCTACGTTCTGGACAAAATTCCGTCGTGTTACGACTTGGCATTACGACAATCACCAAAAAGAAGGTGTTTTAAAAGGCCTGAAAGATGCGGCACCAGATGATTTGATCATCTTCTCGGATCTGGATGAAATTCCACTGGCATCAAAAGTTTTGGAATACAAAAATCAACCTGGTATTCGCGTGTTCGAACAATTCCAAAGTTACTACTACTTGAATTATGTTTGCACCCACATTCATGACTACGGCGGAAAAGCCGTTGCGCAAAGAAATCGCGATGGCTTTGGCCGTTGGCGCGGGACTGTGATGCTTGAGAAAAAATTGATCAAGGACATCAAAACAACTCGCAACTATCGTGATGAAGAAGGCCCCCACATCAATCTGATCAAAGACGGTGGCTGGCATCTTTCATACATGGGTGGCATCGAAAAGGTTTTGCATAAGATCGATAACTGGACACACATTGAGTACAACACAGAACGCTACAACAAGCGTGAGACGGTCTTGAACAATATCTTGAACGGTCGCGATCTGTTTGAAGAGGGCATGAAGTACGAGTTGGTGGATATCAATTCTACGAAACTGCCGTTCCCACAAGAGATTGTAAAAAATCAATCTCGCTGGTCCCACATGTTACGCACACCGGAGCAATTAAAAGCAGAAGTGGCCGCACTTCTTCATAAATAACGTTTTACCCGTTTTCACGGCCGCATCATCGTCATGGTGTGGCCTTAAAATTCTCGCCCCACACGCTATTGCTCAAATTTTAAGCAGAATAAATTGCCACACTAAAAATAAAAAAGGACCGCCTATGGCAGTCCTTTCAAAAAGAAAAAGGTCGCTTTTCAGCGACCTTCTTAAGTTTTCAGAATTAACTAAAAACTATTTTGCCCAGAAACGGCAGAAATCAGCAGCGATAGTGCCGATTGGTGCAGAAACTTTAGCAGTTACAACGTCACCAGAGTGGATACGTTTAGAAACGTTAGCTACTACTGTTTGATCTTCACCATGACGACCCATAGCAGAGAATTGGAATTCAACGCGTTTGATATCCAAAGTGCTGTTAGTGTTGTTAGTGTATGTGCAAGTGTAGTTAACACCTGATTTTTTTGCTTTACCGTAGTGGCTAGTCAAACGAGCTTGAGCAGCGAATGCAGAAACAGTAACCAAAAGAACTAGAATTGCTTTCATTGAAACCTCCATATAAATTTCTGTTTTAGAGGTCTAGTCTCGTGAAACCCGCGCGTCAAGCGTGGCAGAAGGATTTGACGCTCCAAATTATATGCGTCCAAAACACTTAAGGAACGAAGGACTTCCGCTTTCGCAGTAGGTTTTCAATTAGGTGTGCAAACGCGTTTATTTACACCTAAATTAGATATCAAGATTGTTATAAATGCTACTGAAGGATTCTCGGGGTTTTGTGAAGGGCTCGGTAAAGAGCTCCCCTTGTCGACCCAGGTAGATAACTTTCTCACCCTTAAGGAAGACAAAATAACCTTGAGTCCCCGCGGCCATGATTCGATTTAAAAATTCACGATAGCTAATCTGGTTCGCTTGCAGTGTTTGCACGGCGGTTGAAACTTTTTGTTCATCAAATTGTTCTGCCGTCGGCGGACTGTTCAAGGAGTAATTGATAACGTGCGCTTCACCATTCGTAAAATAGTAAACGTTTTGGTGGCGGAGTAAATCGGCGTAATAAGATTGCACGCCAGCTTCATTCAGCTTTTTAACCACTTCAGGAAACGACATCATCCCGGCGATCGACTGTAGTGCACACTCGTATAAGACTGATACATCCATAGGTCACCTCACGCTTTAATTTTAAATCCGTGTAGCGTAGAGGCGTAGATGTTTTTCGACACCGGACTAGTAGAAGGACCTACTCCGCGTCTTTGCGCCGAGCTTGGCGACGTTTGCGGATTTGTTCTCGAATATTTAGAATCAGGACGGCGGTAACAGCCACTGTCATGATGATGAAGACCTGCTTCCCGTCACTGCCGCAAATTCCACTCGAGCCAATGTGCGAGACACAACCGTACTTGTACATGTTGTGCGCTTGATATCCCCATGTGAATAGTAAAACGGCGATGATGATAAATCCCATTAGATGTCCGTCATCGGCGTCCAGCCTGCGAAGCGTTCAACTTCAGCGCTGATATCCGCACCGAGTTCTACGTGACGATAACTCTGTGGTGAGTCCCAGATTTTTTTCACAAGCTTATTCATCACATCGTGACCCGCTTTATGTAAAACCACGTGACCCATCAATGGCATTTCAAGAGTGACCAAATCTCCTAAGGCGTCGAGGGCTTTGTGACGAACGAATTCATCTTCCCATCGTAAACCCTCTGGATTCAAAATCAGATCTTGATCCAGAACGATGGCGTTTTCAAGCGAGCCACCTTTAGCTAGTCCACGCGCTTTCAAGGCTTCAGCATCTTTCAAGAAACCAAAAGTTCTTGCGCCCGCAATGTCGCGACCGAATGATTGTTCATTGATATCTAAATCGACAACTTGCTTACCAATACGTGGATGTGGAAAATCAATCGTCACTGTCAAACGCAGTCCATGATAAGGGACAACGTAGGCGTGTTTTTCACCTTCACTAAAATAAATCGGCTCGGTGATGTAGCAATACTTGCGTGGTTGATCTTGCTCAAAGATACCAGCTGCTAACAATGCTTTTAAAAATTCTTTTGCAGAACCATCACAGATTGGAATTTCAGGTCCATCCAATTCGATAAAAATATTATCGATTCGCAGCGCTGACAAAGCCGATACACAGTGTTCAATTGTCGCGACTGAAAACTCAGGGCCACCGATTGTCGTTTGATATGAAGTCGCTTGCACAGATTTTGCGGAAACTTTCAAGGCAGGTCCGCCTGGAAGATCTGTACGAATAAAATAAACACCGGTGTCCGCCGGGGCAGGTCTAAATGTCAATGTGCAGGGATCACCTGAGTGAATTCCGATACCTTGAACAACAGCTTTTTTGCGAATGGTCTTTTGTAAAAACATGAGACCATACTAATAGATCTACCCTAGTTTCGCAATCCGCATCTGCCCCACAACCTCATCGCGGGTGTTGGTGATTGTCGGTTCTGTGTATTTAGAAAGAGCCTTGAATTCACTCTCTGAAAGTCCGCCTAATTTGAGTAGAAGATAAGCGGTTGCCACCTGAGCCGCACGGGCTGAACCATCCGCCGCTTTCACTGCGAAGGCCATGCCTTTTTCAGGTAAAACTCCCGCGAAAACACCTTCTGCGCCGACCTTAATAATACTTCGGCCCTGTGTCTTTTCAATCACAGCTGTAGTGAAATTGTCACTGCCTGAAAGGTAAAATGGATTCTCTTTTACTGCAGCCAAAATCTTTTGTGAGGCCAGCTTTCTGGGTGTCGCTTCTTTCGGATTGATAAGTGCTGACATCCCTACCGCGATGGCAGTCAAGGGCACACCATAAGTCGGAATACCACAACCGTCGGTCGCATGAACCACTTTCGAATGATCGACCTTCATTGTTTCAGTCAAAACTTTGCGAAGGCGTTTTTGAACATTGTGTTCATACTTTTCATATCCTTGGATACTTTCATTTAAGTGTAAACACGTTGTGACCATGCCCAGGTGTTTGCCCGAACAGTTGTTGTGAATGCTTGTGGGTTTTGAACCGCGACGAATAAGATCGTGTGCTGCTGCCTCGTTCGACGGAAAGTGAGGACCGCAGTAAAGACAACTCTCATTCTGTCCTACTTTTTCAAACCACTTTGCTAAAACTGCAAGATGGTCTTTTTCACCACGATGAGACGCACACGCAAGGGCGATCATCTTTGCATCGAGATCAAATTTTTCAGCAGCGCCGGATTCTAATAGTGGCAACGCTTGAAGCATTTTTATAGATGAACGCGGAAGAGTTAGAAATTGCGGATTACCGGCATAATCAAACACCGCTCCGTTATCTCGCACTGTCACAGCCATCACTTGATGAAGACTCTCGACTACAGGTCCGCGCATTACCTCAACGACCAAAGGCTGCTTAGTTGCCATTTGCTGAACACTCCCAGAATGAAATCAATTTACGTCCGTGGATTCACCGACGCAGGAAATATTCTATCAAATTTTGTTGAAAGACTCGCTGAGTTTCAGAGAGGAGATTCAAAATACGACGAAGGGATTTATTGAAATGCAAGATTCTCTTTTCGAGACGACGAGATGCGAGCGTAGCTTGCCTACGCTCACTTAAAAACGACTATTCTTCTTTAATTCCGAGAATCGTGGTTTTTGCGAACTCAGTGATGATGCGTCCGCGTTGAGTTTTTTGGATGAAGCCCTCTTGAATCAAGAAGGGTTCGTAAACTTCTTCCAACGTGTCGCGCTCTTCACTCAATGCTGCTGCGATCGTGTCGATACCGACAGGGCCGCCCGCGTATTTATCTTGAATGAGGCTCAAAATTTTTCTGTCCATCAAATCCAAACCGAATTGATCAACGCCCAATTGGTTCAAAGCATAGATGGCGATGTCTTTCGTGATCGTGCCGTCGCCTTTAACTTGCGCATAGTCACGCACACGTTTTAACAAACGATTCGCCACACGCGGAGTTCCGCGTGAACGACGGGCCATTTCTTCTGCCCCCGACTCGTCCATCGCAACTCCTAGTTTTTCTGACGAACGCATCAGGATTTGTTGCAAAGCTTTGCGATCATAAAATTGCAAACGCTCTACAATACCGAAGCGATCACGGAATGGCGGATTTAAAAGACCCGCACGTGTCGTCGCACCCACAAGTGTGAATGGAGCTAAAGTAAATTTCATCGAACGCGCACCCAAGCCATCGCCGGTCACGATATCGATGTAATAATCTTCCATCGCTGTATAGAGATACTCTTCAACATGACGACTCAAACGATGAATCTCGTCGATGAATAGAACTGTGTTCGGTTTTAACGAAGTCAAAATCGCAGCGAGGTCGCCTTTTTTGTCGATGGCAGGCGCTGAAGTTGTTTTCAACTCTGCACCCATATCGTTTGCTAAAATTTTCGCAAGTGTAGTTTTACCCAAACCTGGAGGACCGCACAGCAAAGTGTGATCCAAAGATTCGCCCCGGTGTTTTGCTGCCGCGACGAAAACTTTCAATTTTTCTTTCACGTCATCTTGACCAGAAAACTCAATGAACTGCTGTGGTCGCAGTTCGTTTTCCCATTTTTTTTCACCACCATCGGTGATGTCGCCTTCAAGGATACGACTCATGACAAGTTACCTGACAATGTTTGGAAGCCTTTACGGATACCGTCTTCAACAGGCACATCGAGTGGCAATGATGAAACGAATTGGTCCACCAATTGCGATTTATAACCAAGATTCAACAACGCCGAAGTGATTTGCGTGTGTGATTCTGATTTCAATTTCATCTCTGATTCGATCGACACTAATTTGCCTTTCAAAGTCAGGATGATTTGTTCTGCGGTTTTCTTACCCACTTTAGGCAAACCAGAAAGCGCTTTCGCGTCTCCGGCCTCGATCATCTCTTGGATTTTTGCAGGACGACCGCCTGACAAAATACTGAGCGCCATCTTTGGACCGACGCCGTTGGCTTTTAAAAGTGATAAGAAAAGATTTTTTTCTTCCTTAGCATGGAAACCAAAAAGCGTTAGCGCATCTTCACGTACATGAGTGTGAATCCAAACGATGATGTCTTTACCTAAAAGCGTATTAAAATCACTGAGCGTGTTCGCTGAAGAGTGAATTTCATAACCTACACCACTGACATCAATCAGGGCTGTGTCTGCGTTCACTTCAATGATTTTTCCTCTTAAATAACCGATCATAAATTCACCGCTCTTGCTAATACAGATTTCTTTTTCATTTCAAAGGCGTGGTGACAAGCCATCGCCAAGGCATCGGAAGCATCGATGCGGTTAATACTTTGCAAACGCAAAAGCATTTTCAAAACCGCTTGCACGTCTTCTTTTGAAGAGCCGCCGTTGCCCGTCACGCCTTTTTTAACAACCCTTGTTGCGTATTCCATGACTTGGGATTTTCCCAAGCCCGCTTCGTACATGATCACGCCACGGGCATGACCAAGTTTGAAAGCGCTATCCGCATTTTTTCCCAAAAAGATTTTTTCAATCACCACGTGATCAGGACGATACTTGCCCATCACTTCGCGAAATGATTCTCCAAGTTCCGTCATGCGCGAGGGAAAGCTCGCGTCGCCATCGAGTAAAATAACACCGTGATTGACGTGTTCAATCTGTCCGTTTGCTACTTTAATGACGCCGAAACCTGTGATGCGGGAACCGGGGTCGACCCCGAGGATTGTTAAACTCATCGCTTAATCTGACGCTGAACCTGTTGCTTAGTCAATAAATCTGCTCTAGAATTCAAGCATGCCTAAAATCGAAGCAAGCACAGTCGAAAAATACCAGTTGATCCTCGAGAAGGATCCGAACTCTCAGGTGTTCGCCCCACTGGCTGAGGCTTACAGAGAAATGGGCATGCTTAAAGAAGCGCTTCAAGTTGTGACTGCAGGCGTTCAACGCCACCCGCAATTTGCCAGTGGACTTGTGACTTCTGCCCGCATCTATCGCGATATTGGTGAGAATGAAAAAGCCCTCAACGCTTTGAAAAGAGCGATTTCACTTTCACCAGAAAATCTTTTAGCGCACCACTTGATGGCCGATATTTATGTGCGCACTAAAAATGCGAAAGAAGCTTTAAAAGCTTTCAAAATGGTTTTGTTTTTAAATCCACAAAGCCAAACTGCCCAAAAAGCCGTCAACAAATTGGAATCTTTGACTGCCGATGAATACGATGAAGAAGTTTTCGCTATGACGAAACTTCCTGACGTTAAACTCGACAGCCCTGCGATGAAAACGATGGAAGACTCTGTCGTTGCTATTAATGCACCTGTCGCACCGATCCAACCGGCGAATCCAAGCAAAGCAATGGAACGCATGTTGTCGTTGATCGACGCCTTTATCGTGCGTAATGATTTGGAAAAAGCCCATGCCCTTTTGCGTGATACAGAGATTGAATTCGGTAAACATCCCGAGATCCAACGCCGCATGCAGAGCTTACAAATCCGCTACTCTGACACCGAAGAAGTGGCTGCACCGTTGAAACCTCTGGCTCCACGGGAGCAACGCATGCAGCAGAAAAAGCTTGAGACCCTTCAAATGATGCTACGCAGAATTGACGAGTATCGCGCTCAAGGTTGACCGCCCCCCGCCCTTTCTGGTTTATTAGTCCTTCCAAATTGATAGTAATTTTAAGCAAGGACTATGCATGTACGAAACATCAGACTTTAGAAAAGGTCTTAAAATCATGATCGAAGGCAAGCCTTACGTGATCGTGGATTTCCAACACGTGAAACCAGGTAAAGGCAACCAATTCACTCGCACAAAACTTCGCAATATGTTGACGGGTCAAAACCTTGAATCAACATTCAAATCGGGTGAAAAATTCGAAATCCCTAACGTTGAAAACAAAGAAATGAATTTCTTGTACAAAGACGATTCGGGTTACAACTTCATGAGCCAAGAAACTTTTGAACAAATCGCTATGTCTGACGAAGACTTGGGCGAATCAAAATACTACCTGACTGAAAACTTGAAAGTTGTCGTTCTATTCTACAATGAAAAAGCAGTTGCAGTAGACGTTCCTAAAGCTGTGAACTTGTTGGTTGCTAAATCGGACCCAGGTATCAAAGGTGACCGTGTTTCTGGTGCTACTAAGCCAGCAACTATGGAAACAGGCTTGGTTGTTGCTGTTCCATTGCACATCAATGAAGGCGACACACTACGTATCGACACATCTTCTGGTGATTACGTAGAGCGCGTTTCTCAAAAATAGTTTGCCCGAGGGAAAAAGGTGGCTAACGCCGCAAGTTAACCCTCCGCAATCACTCATTTTTATTTCAAAATAAAAGGGTCCAGTTACTGGGCCCTTTTTTATTTTGCGTAATGCGTGCGACTCGGGGGATTTTTTGTCGATTTATGTTGAGCTGGAAATTCAAAACCTACTTAAACAATTCGGTACAACCGAAGAAGGTTTAAGTCAGGTTGCCGAGCAGCTTGTGAACGATATCGAAAAGGATCTCGAAAAACTCACTTCAGAAAACGTGAACACGGTCGCGCTGTTTTTAATTAAAGCGGGCCAATACGTTCCGTTGATTGAGTTTGTTGGTCGTCATCTTGAACGCGACGGATTTATTATTCCGTGGGCTCCATTCATTGAAGCACTCGTTCACGCCAGCGGTGGCCAGGCGAATAAAAAAATCACAGAGCTTGTCCTTGAAGGGGTTGAAGACACCTCGACACAAGACATCGCTTCCCGTTCGACAGCTCTAGACTCTTCAGAGCCTGACATGATCGCGTGGCGCCAAGATCGCAAATACAAAATTCATAAAGAGTTCACGTCGAATAAACGTGCGTTGCTGGAACAACTTGTGACGCTCAGAACTCAGCAGCTTTATGAGCAAGAGAAAAAACTTTTAAATCGTCTGAATAAACTTTATCCCGGTGATAAAGATATCAAGCACGAAATGGGCGAACACAAGCAGCGTTATGCTATTGAGATTCTGACACGTCGTGGGCCTTCATCAAAAGCCCTGCCGCAAGAGATGCTCAATCCCACTGAGCCCGAAATTGAAAAAGTTCGGGAAGTTTTGCATGAGGCTTTAATTCAAGCAGCCCATGAAACACCAGACCTTATCGAAGATCTCACTGTTGCGGCTGTGATGTTTGAAATGCCCGAAACGGGTCTTGCGATTTTAAATGTCGCAGACGATGAAATCGGATTGTTGTGGTTGCGTATGGAAGTCTTGCTTCAAGCCCGCCACTATGTCGAAGTTTTAAATGAAATCGCGCGCGCAGAAATTGTTTTCGCTCATGAAGCAGAAACATTCTTTGCTACGGCTTACTTGCGGGCTCAAGCATTCTGGGGTCTTGGCCAAAAGCACACGGCTATCGAAGTGATGGAAGGACTTTTGATTTCACGCCCTCACTATAGAGCTGGCAGCGCATTGCTCTCCGTTTGGAGTCAGCAATGAGACGTGCACTGTGGATCTTGGTTACGCCCTTAGCGATTTTTTTGGTTCTTGCTGTCGCGTTTAAATTCTACATTGGACCAAAAGTTCAAACATGGGTTTTGCGTGAGATTAAAACTTACTCTGAACAAAATCTGCCGGTCGTAATCGATGCCCAAGGTTTGGAATTTTATTTCTTAAAGCCTTCTGTTGCGGTTGAAAAAATCCACATCATTCCCAAGGCCGAAATGGCTAAAGGCTTTTCTGAAATTCTCATCGAGCGTACGCGTTTAAGAATTGATCTCTTCCAATTGCTGGGTGGTCGCTTACAAATGCCTGCTGTGGTTATTGAAGGCGTTACGGGCGACATTCATCTAGATCCGTTCTTAGAGGACGACAGCCCTGCTAAAGAAATTCCGTTGGATTTGATTTTCAACTACGCAGAAAAAATTCCTCTGCAAAGAATTTTTATCCGCAGCTTGAATTTGAATTTAGATTCTAAAAAATTAGAATTAAAAATTGCCGCCAAAGAAGCCGGACTGCTTGTTACGAACATGGGTCGCAACATCACAGGCAAAGCCAATCTTCCTCAACTGGCTGTAGATTATAAAAATCTCGGCACGATGCAAGGTGGCTTTGATACTCACCTTGTGCTGACGCGACAATCCTTGCGCATCTTACAAGCGGGATTACATATCGATGAATCTGAGATCTTTGCTCGCGGTGAATTGACTGACTTCAAAAGAGTCACCGTTCAACCTCAAGGTGTTTTGAGTATCTCAACGAAGGCCAATCTCGATAATGTTTCTCGCCAACTGACTCAAGTATTTCCAAATACAAAATTGCCCGCCATGACGGGCGAACTTGAAGCTGATGCCGACGGATCGTTTAAAGGCTTTAAAACTTTTAAAGGCAAACTCGAAGTTAAAACTAGCCAAGTTCATGTCGACAAGTTCGATCTTGGCAATGCAGAGATTTCTGGAAATTTTGATAACAACACTTTGACCTTATCAGATGTGAACTTAGCCCACCCTGCTGGTCGCGCAAAACTCGTTGGTTCACAAATTGAGTTAGATAAGAATTTTGCCTTTAAATCTAAAGCCGTCGTTGATGAACTCGATTTACAAAAATTATTCATCAGTTTGGACCTCGCGAACATTCCCGTTGGCGTGATGCTGAAAGGCGAAGCGCCGTGCGCAGGCGAACTTAAAACTCTGGACGTCAAATGCACGGGCGTTTCTTTGGCTGGACAAAACCTGTGGGTGAAAACTGGCAGTCATTCTTCCGATTTGGCCCTTGTGAATATCAAAGACATGAAGGCCCAAGGCGATGTGCAAATTTCTAAAGCTGCTGTCGCTTATCAAGCGAACTTAAGCATCTTTGATAATACCGGTACCAGTGATGGTGTGATTGATTTCGCTAAAGGCTTTAACATCAACTATGCAACCAAAAAACTCGATTTCAAAAACATCGAGAATTTTGCAAAGCTGCGTTTTGAAGGATCGGTTGCAACTGAAGGCAACACCAAAGGTGACTCGCACGCTGGTATCATCGACATGCGAATCAGTACTAAAGATTTTGTCTTTGAAGGCTTCCGTCTAGGCAATGCGACGACGGAATTCAAATACCGTGCGGGTCATTTGTTATTTGATGACGTTGCTGGTGTGATGCAAAAGACCCAATATCTAGGTTCAGTAGATGTGAACTTAAACGATAAAACTTTGAATGGTGAAATCAGCGCACCGACGACGGACCTTGCTGATATTTCTAAAATCATCGAAGGCTTCTTCCGCCTGCCATTTGCGATGCAGGGACCTGGTACTGCAAAAGCGACTTTCTCGGGTCCTCTTGATTTCTGGAAAATGAATTACAAAGTCGAATCGTCATTTAAAAACGGTTCGATCGTCACAGAAAGCTTTGATCGTTTGAACTTCAATGTGAATTCAGACGGCGGCAATCTGAAAGCGACGAAAGTTAATTTAACCAAGAACAGTTCAACGATTGTTGTGAACGGCGGAATTTCTTCCGCTCAAGAAATGAAACTTTTGGCTGACGGTAAAAACTGGAAGTTAGAAGAATCTGACGGTCTAACAAAACTCAGCACCGCTATCATCGGTAATTTAAATTTCTCATCTGAAGTCAGCGGCACGGTTAAAAAACCTCACGTCATGGTCAAAGGCACCATCGGCGAAACAAGTTTCGAAGATCAAGAAGTTCCCGACTCTCACTTTATTTTGAACTTGGACTTAAACAGTCTGTCTGGCCAAGTAAATATGTTCGGTGATCGTGTTCAAGGTCAGTTCCAATTGCCGCTTGAAAAAGGCAGCTCACCCCTGACGATTAAAATGACGACAAGTCAGTGGAACTTTTCGACGTTGTTGGCACTTGTGGGTGGCGCGAATTTGAGTTCTGAATATGACTCTAGCCTAACTTCTAAAATTGATTTGAGATCGGACTCGGGCGATATCTTAAAAGCGACCGGCAAGATTCATATCGACAATATGTACTTAAAGCGTGGCAATTTGAGCCTGCAGAACAAACGCCCTGTCGACATCACGGCTGACAATGGTGTTGGCACCATTCGTAACTTTGATCTTGAAGGGCCCGGCAACCGCGTGCAAATCCGTGGTGAGCAATTCTCTTCTGAAGATTTAAGCCTGTCCGTGAATGCGAATATAGATTTGCGTTTGATGCAGATCTTTTTACCGTTCTTAGACGATCTCGGTGGTCCACTGAATGTACAAACGACGATTTCGGGACGTTTAGCAAAACCGCAAATTTTAGGTACTGCTAAGCTTGATAACGCTTACGTCAGAATTAAAAACTTCCCACATCCGGTTGAAAAAATTGAAGCCGATGTCGTGTTCTCACAAAGTAAAATCATCGTGAATTCTATTCGTGGCAACATCGCTGGCGGAACACTCCGCGGTGATGGTGGTGTCATGATCAATGGTATCCGTGATATTCCAACTTCTATCCGTGGCCGCCTTGAAAACGTGACTTTCAATGTTCCAGATAAAGTACGTACAAGTGGTAATGCCGACATCCTATTCAGTGGTCGCTGGTTCCCATTCACTTTGTCGGGCACTTATCACGTGAGTGGTGGCTTAGTCGAAATGGAGTTTGGTGATCAAAATACCGGTGGTGGCGTACGTCAGTCCGTTTACTTGCCAAAAGTTGTTCGTGAGAGCCGTTTTGAACCGATCATTCTTGATTTACAAATCATTATGGATCGCCCGGTTGATGTGAAGAACTCTTTGATCAATGGTTCAGTGACGGGAAATCTGCAAGTAAAGGGTCCTCCGACTTCTCCAGTCTTGTTGGGTAAAATCAATACAGAGAAGAAAACAAATCTGATCTTTAAAGACAAAGACTTTGAGGTCGTCACAGGTCACATCGAATTCAACGACCCGACCGAGATCAATCCAAATATTTATATCACTGCAAACTCGCGCATTAATGACTATGACATCACAGTCCTTGCGCAAGGTCCGTCAAAGAACTTGGACATTCGCTTGAATTCGATTCCACCATTGAGTGAGCCGGATATCATCTCGTTGATCGCTTTGGGTGTGACGTCTTCGCAGTTGGACCAAAACGTCCAGTCACGCAACCAAGCCGAACAAACAGGTTATGAAATCGGTGGCGCGGTGTTAACGAAGCCGTTGAACAAAACTCTTGAAAGTACATTGGGACTGAATCTGCAATTTACGTCTGAGTTCGATTCAACTCGTAATATCTCTGTTCCTAAAGTCACAGTCAGTCGTCAAATGTCTGAGCGTTTAAAAGCTTCGGGCAGCCGTCCCGTGGGCGACACGGAATCATATGACATTAAACTTGAATACAAATTGAATAATAACATCACGGCCGTGGGCTCTTATGAAGAGCGCGGTGTTCAAGAGAATTCGGCACTGACTGGAACTCAAAGAGAGTCCATCAGTGTATTCGGTTTGGATCTTGAATTTAAGAGGGAGTTTAAATAATGAAGAAGCTCCTTCTTTCGACTCTGGTAACGGTTTTATTTTTCTCTGGCACTCCTGCTTGGGCAAAAAAATCTTTGGATATTTCGACACTCTCCCCGACGATTCAGGAAGAGATCTTAAAGCGCTACCCTACGGTTAAGTCTGAAAAGCTCTCGCTATCCGAAGTGGATGAGATCATCCGTTTCCTTCAGTTAAAACCGCAGTTTGATCGCATTAAAGTTATTGATGACAACAGCCCGTCTTACAAGCTTGAGTTTTCGCAAACTCGCCGCGTGGGCGAAGTTGAAATCAATGGAGTCAAAGGCATTTCTGAATCAGAAGCTCGCAGCATCTTTGATGTGAAAACTGGTGATCCCTTTAGTCAGCAAGATCTGATTGATGACGCAGAAAAATTGCGTCTGCTTTATAAAGAAAAAGGCTTTTTCAATGCCATCATCGATATTGAAATGCCGCCTGGTGAAAATGAAACCATCAATGTCGTTGTGAAAGTCACTGAGAACAAGCGTACAGCTATCAGAAACATCAAGCTTTCAAGCCCGAATCAGGAACTCAATCGCGAGTTAGCAAAAGAGCTCGAAGATTTGTTGGACGAACCGCTGACGGATCCAAACCTTGCGACCGTTCAAAAAACGGCGCGCAAGTTTCTTTCTAAAAACCGTTTTCTACGCACGGATTTAGTGGGCCCCACGATTGAGTACAGCTCTGATGAATCCGAAGCGACATTGAATTACCGACTTGAACGTTCAGAGAAGTATTTTATTGAATACTCAGGTGTTCGCCTGCTGGATCAAGGTTCCATTGCGGATGCGATGGATTTGGATAATTTCTATTCATCAAATCCAGTCATCGGCACTGAGCTGGCTTCAAGAATTAAAAACTACTATTTGTCGCGTGGCTACGCACGTGTAGAAGTCGCAGCTCAAGAAGTTGAAGCCGGTCCTCTTGCAAAAAGAGTTTTGTTAACGATCCAAGAGGGTCCGCGAGTTAAGATTCAAAAAATCGTCATCAACGGACATTTTAGCCGCGATGAAAAGGATTATGTAAAACTTATTGAAAGCTTCAGTTCATCGACAGTTAGAAAAGGTTATTACAATAAAGAGGATCTCGATACAGGAGTTAAAAATCTTGTCGTAGAACTACAAAACGAAGGTTACTTGCTCGCCAAGGTTGCCTCAACTCGCACACAGTACAACAAAGAAAAAGACGCCGTGACGTTCTTTGTGAATCTTGAAGAAGGTCCTATGACTAAGATTCAAGATATGCTTTTTTCTGGTAACACGGCCATTCCGACCGAAAAGCTTGTTTCAGTTACGAAACTCAAACTCGGCGAAGCTTTGAAGCTTAACGAAATCGAAGCAGCCATTGCGAATCTTAAGAACTTTTATCGCGAGCAAGGGTACATTGAAATGTATCTGCTTAACGAAAAAGAAGACCTCGTTACTTACGATGAAACGAATACGCTCGCAAAATTGAATTTTAGAATTTACGAAGGTCCACAAGTCAAAGTCGCGTCGATTGTCCTTGAGGGCAATGATTTTACGAAAGACTACATCCTTTATAAAGAACTTGAGTTTGAAAATGGCGATCTTGTGACGCCATCAAAACTTCAAGAATCGGTCGCGCGTTTACAACGTACTGGTTACTTTAACAGCGTTGAAATCAAAACTTTGGAAGAAAAAACTGCCGTTGCTAATCGTACAGTAGTTGTCAAAGTCACTGAACGTGAACCGGGACTGTTTACTTTAGGTGCCGGTGCGACGAACGAACGGACTTTAACTTTGCGTGGTTATGCTGGGGTTGCTTACCGAAATCTATTCGGTACAGGCCGTGGTATTTCGTTACGTCTAGAAGGCAATTACAATATCGCCGACGTTAAATATCCAGAGCGTAAGATCGTCTTTGGATACCTTGAGCCTTACTTGTTCGACACACGCGTGCGTGGCCGTGTGAACATCACCCGTTCAAACTTAGTTACTGATTACGATCTTCACAAAATCACAGAGATCCAATCGATCACTTACTCTTTAGAAAAAGACTTTACGTCGCATATCTTAGGAGTTTGGGATATTTGGTCTTTGGCATTTGTGCGCGATACGGGCTTTGACAACGTCTACCCTTACCCGACTGAAGATCTTTCGATTGCAACAACCGGTCCGACGGTTGATATCGACTTCCGTGACAATCCATTCAATCCCACTCGCGGAACGTTTACGCGGATTAATGCCGAGTATGCTTCGCCTCGCTTGGGCTCATCAGACACGATTGAGTACGTTCGTACGACAGCTAGTTTTACTTACTACTGGATGATGGATAAGTGGATCGATCAACCCGTTGTGTGGGCAAATCAGATTCGTGGTGGTTACTTAAAAAATCTCAACGATGAGCCAGATGGTGGCGTCCCTTGGGATAAAAAAGGCTTCACACTGGGTGGTCGTTCGACAATCCGTGGTTACGAAGCCGGAACTTCTGAAGTCTTCCCGAATGACACGGATTTAGGCATGGATAAGACTCAGTACAAAATGACGACTGAATCAACAATGGGTCTGATCAAATCAGAAATCCGCTTCCCTGTTTATGGCAGCTTCGGTGGTGCCGTATTCTATGACGGTGGTTACGTGACGATTCAAGACTTAAAATTTGAAGACAACTACCGTGATTCCGTTGGTTTTGGTTTACACTACAACACTCCGGTTGGACCGTTGAATCTTGAATGGGCTTGGAAACTCGATCGTAAAGAAGGTGAAGAGCCTTGGCGTTTCCATCTTTCAATCGGTAATTTCTAGTACCGCGAAAGCGCGGTACTTTAATCTGCTAGTCGCTGAACTCTTCGACGTTATCGTCATCACGCATGAAGTATTTAAAATCTGTCGAGATGAATCCATGTCCTGTGATCGAACCATATGTGCACTCAGTCAGGTCTTCAGGATAATCGCAGTAACCTGTATCGTAGGCTGCATGACTAAAACCAAAAGTGTAAGCGACAAGCTCACCTTTAGAATTTTTGTATTGATGGATGTAGATCACTTCCAACGAAGCATTTTGATCTAAAGCGTAGTCGCCTTCTAAAATAGTGTCATACCAAACATCCGCCAAATCTTGTGCAGCAGCATCAAGCTGCATTCTGTGTTCAGGCTTCAAACTGCCAAGGTCGATGTCTTCTGCATCACTGCCACCATCTTCTCGAGCAGCCCATACTTTGTGTGCCCACTCTTCTTCACTCATTGCGAAAGCGTTAATCGATAACAGCATCAACAAACTAGCGATAAAAATCTTCATGACTCAGCTCCTCGTCTCTCGATAAACATTGATATGTAAATCTAATAAGTGAGCAGATAGGCAAAGTCTATTCCAACTGTGAAAACTAACTATGCACGAAATGAATGACATAACGATCCGAAAAAGGATGTTCGCCGATGACTCTTGTGCATAAAAAAAGCCCACAGCTTTTAACTATGGGCTTTTTAGTTTTTAATTTTTTAACCAGCTCTTAGAAGCTCTTTTTAACAACATCAACGACATACTGAAGTTCTTCAGCCGTGATGTACGCGAAACATGGAAGGTTCAATACAGCTTGAGAAATGTAGTGAGCATTTCCATTGTCGATCTTACCAGCTAAGTGTGCCTTCGCACCTGATTGCATGCTCATCGCACCTGGATAGATCGTACCATAACCCACGTTTGCTTTTTTCAAGTTTTCGATCAAAGCAGGACGCAGTGAAGGTTCGATCATCGCAACTGCGCAGTAACCGTTTTCTTTTACTTTACCACCTGGAGCGCGTGCTGGCTTGAATGGCAAACCTTGAAGTGACTCTTCATAGAATTTAACAGCATTCATACGGCTTTTGATACGAGCGTCGATGTGTTTCAAAGACATGTTCAAGAACAAAGACTCGTAAGCACCGATACGCGAGTTCCAACCGATCATACCGTGTGAGTAGTGATCAGTACGACCGTGATTGATCAAAGTGCGGCAGTTCTTAGCCCACTCTTCATTCGCAGTGAAGATTGCGCCTGCATCGCCTGATGCGCCCAAAACTTTTGCTGGGTAGAATGAAGTTGTCGAGATCTCTGCCGTTCCCAAGATCGACTGACCGTCAATTTCAGTACCGAAACATTGTGCGCCGTCTTCGATCAAGATCACGCCATTGTCTTTTGCAAATTTACGAATTTCCAAAGTGTCAGGAGTTGCCCAACCATAAAGGTGAACCATGATCGCCGCTTTTGGTTTGAACTGTTCAACTGCTTGTTTGAAAGTTGCAAGGTCCCAGTGACAAGCTTGACGATTCACGTCCACAGTTACAGGGTTTGCGCCCACGTTCACAACAGCTTCGAATGTCGCCCAGAAAGTCATATCAGGAACAAGAACTTTATCGTTCTTTTCAACACCGACTGCGCGAAGTGCAATTTGAATTGCATCAGTGCCATTAGCACAACCGATAGCGTGTTTTGATTTTGTGTAAGCTGCCAAGTTAGCTTCCATTTCGCCAACGATCGGACCACCTACGAATTGAGTTTTATCAAAAAGATTTGCAACACCCGCCAAAAATTCATCGCGGAAGCCCGGTTCGAAACGATTTAATGTGATAAATGGAACTTGTTGAATTGCCATAAATTTTCTCTCTTTGAAAGTTAAGATCTATGACTGAAGTGTCCAATAGGTTTTAGAAATTTGCAACGCTTGGGTGAGGATTTTCGACTGGTACTCTCGACTGTATCTAATTTCACAACAAGGAGTGGTGTCTAGAATCCACACTTTTTAGATAAGATGACCACAACCTGAGTCTTCGAGACAACAGGACCTGTCTACAGAGAGAATCCATCGCTTTTTATTCGCGAGAATAGACCTGATAATCATAAACCGACTCGAAGCCTAACTTCTGACAAATCGGCGCTGCAGTATGTTTCTTAGCGTGTATCAATAGGTTTTCATGGCCCATTTTTTTAGCATAGCCAGCTCGGTAAGAAAGCATCGCTTTATATATACCCTGTCCGCGATGTTCTTTAACTACCGTTCCTGCAGCTAAATATCCCCCACTTGGAATATTTAAAAGCGCGCATGTCCCAACAGGAATATCATTTTTAAAAGCAACGAAGGGAATAAATCTCCCCGCCCCTTCACCTAAACCGTATTGAACATCTTGGCGCAAATGGGGAATTTGATGACTTGGCAATTCCCAAGCTTTCGCGAAAGTTTCAACATAGACATCGAGATCATCGATGGAAACTTTCTGAATACGAATAGATGAATCAAAATCTGTGATTTGCGAATCCACCGAAGCCAACATACCACTGGCTTCGTAATATTTGATCATGCCTTTTTGTTCAAGCAACTCAGGTAGCTTCGTGGGCGTCGATAAAGGAGTGATTAACCAGCGATATGGCACTTTCATCTCGGTGTAGAACGCAATCGTTTCATCCACCTTCGAATGCATATTCGCCTCTGTTAAAACAGAACGATAAACCGCATTCGAAGCTGAATGCGTTGCCCGCGGCGTGATGATCTGTGCCCACTCAGGCGAATCAATCAGCTTGCTGCCGGGATTGCCCCAGTTGCATTCGATGTTCGCTTTATCCAATAATTGAATTTTTTGGAGCTGAGTAAGCACTCTCACACCTTTCGTTAGAATGCTGCCGTTGAAGGATTCGGTCCAATGCGACCCTCTTTCGAATCCATGGCTGCGATCTTAGACATGTCATCTGCATCCAACGTGAAGTCAAAAACCTCAAAGTTTTCTTTAATACGCGATGGCGTTACTGACTTTGGAATGACAACGAATTGATTTTGTAAATGCCAACGCAAGATCACTTGTGCCGCTGATTTTCCATGCTTTTTACCAATAGCATTTAATACCGGATCTTGAATCAATTGACCTTGTCCCAGTGGACTCCAACATTGTGTCGCAATGCCATGTTTATCATGGAAGGCACGCAATTCTTTTTGCTGAAAACGCGGATGCAATTCAATTTGATTGATAACTGGCACTTCACCCGTTTCACCAATGATACGCTCAAGGTGCTCAGGCATGAAATTCGATACGCCGATGGATTTTACTTTTCCTGATTTTTTCATTTCAACCAAAGTTTTCCATGATTCCAAATACAAACCACGATGTGGTGACGGCCAGTGAACCAAATAAAGATCCACGTACTCCATGTCTAATTTTTTAAGACTGGCATCGAGAGCTTTTAAAGCCTTGTCGCGTCCTTGATCTTCGTTCCAAAGTTTTGTTGTGATGAAAAGATCTTTACGAGCAACACCTGAAGCCTTCACACCTTTGCCAGTGCCGATTTCATTCTGATAAATTGCCGCCGTATCAATGTGGGTGTAGCCGACTTTGATCGCCTCTTCGACAACGTTCGCCGCGACATCATCAGCCACTTGCCAAACGCCGTAACCAAGTTGTGGGATTTTGTTATGATCTTTGAGTGTAACCAGTGGAGATTTCATAAGAGTCCTTTCGGAAAAAGAAAGGGCCATCGTAGTAGATGACCCTCTGCACGCTCAAGATTTATGTTTTCAGGTTACCGAAGCAACCATCGCACTCCGACGCCGTCGGAGTGACTTACTTGTAACAAACGTCTTTTGTACGTGTACCAGGTACACTTTGGCGTTCGATTTGGACATCTACTTTGACATACGTCTCAAGTAAAAGTTTTTGTTCAAGGCAGTTCGCATTTTCTGGCTTCGCCGTGTCGACAACTGGTTTTTGTTTTAAACACTCACCGTAGTAGCTGATTTTAAGAACGTTGTTATGATCGCGTACAGACATATAAAGCGAAGGCAATTTAAAATCTATATCCGCCAAGAACAAAGCTAGGCGACCCGACGTTCCAGCTCGAGGAATTGAGGGACCTGACTTAATGGGTTCCTGATCTGGAAGTTCGATAGTCTGCTCTTCTAAAAGTGCATCATCTCCAGCCTTCAATACTTGCGTTGTGCAAGTACGTTGATTCTCAACTATGACATAACTGACTTTACCAGTTAAACTCGCTGGAGCTTCCACATAGTGAAGTTGATTGTATTGGCGAACAGGCCCGTGGCTTTTAGTCTTATTACCTTTGCAATCGATCGATTCGATATCCATTGAATCGATTTTATCGACGATCGTAATCGTGTCTTGTGAATTTACTTTATCCAAAGCCAACTCTGAATCTGGCTTATTGCAAGCCATCATATCAGCTAAGATATCGTCGAAATTAATTTTAGCATTCGGAGTTTTAACCTTAACATCTGGAGTGACTTTGACATCGCAACCTGCGAAAAGCGCAACAGCCACAATGCTCACGCAAACTTTAGAAAGAATACCCATAACCGCCCCTTTATAAAATGAGGGATCCTTATACCATGGGGTGTCCGAAGTACTTTCTATCAAAAATTTCGACAGATACTTTTTGCCAAAGGTGCCTTCAGCACAAAATAAAAAAGCCCTGATCTCTCAGGGCTTCTTTATTTAAACTTTATACAAATTTAAACGACGCCGATTAAAGCGCTGCTGCTCTCTTCATGACAAGGTAAGCAACGTCAAGATCCGTCAAGTTCTCAGCGCCAACAACTTGTGCTTTTGCCAAGAAGTTACGTTGATGTTCCATTGCTGTAGCCAAAGCCAATGTTGGTTTTTGTTGACCATCGTTAGCAAGGAATTCAGCCGCATCGTTATCTGCGTTCAAATAAACAGCTTCACTGTGTTCAGCTGAAATATGGCTTGCGAACAAAGTTGCTGTTGAAAGCAAGATGCCCATCAAAATACCATCGCTGTAATCACTGCGTGTGCCGTGATCAAAAGGTCTTGCGCCACCATCAAATGGACCGCCGTCTCCGTGTCCCGCGTGATCACGAGCCAATGCTGAGCTCGCTACCATTCCAACTGCCAATACAGCGATCAATAGATTCTTCATAAAATTCCCTCTCTCATGTTCAATTCATTCAACTCTGCGTGAGTTGCCTTCCGAATCGTATTCCCCTCACAGAATGAGTCAATCTCTTTTTGAGACCACGAAGTTTACGAATACTGTCGAACTTTTTATTTACACTTTCGGAGGCATTCCACGACTAAAACGCTCGAATCAGTAATTTTTGCGGAATCCATTTTCTTTCCGCATACTAAAAACGATTTATGACCATGGAGGTCGTCACATGAAACGTTCTGTAAATAAATCTGCTCTGTGCTTGTCTATCCTGAGTACCGTACTGATGGGTACCCCGGCTTATGCAGGTGGTTCGAAACAACAACAAAGCTATAACAACAAATCATCAAGTGCGAGCAGATCAGTACAGAGCTCCACCAAAAGCAGCCCTAAAAAATCGGTAGCGAAAGCTCGAGTTTACGGCCCCCAACAAGACGTAAAGATTTATTTCGGTACAATGACAGAGCAGAGCAGCTCTGGCAAAAACCTCTCAGAAATTCAGAACGTACAATTGAATGTAGAGCGCATCGATTATAAAACCGCAAAAGGCAGCAATTCTGTTCGTTGCGGCAAATCAGTTCACTTCAATAAAGACCAAGACGACACGACTGGCACACAATTAAACGACGTTGAAGCACTAGAGCAGATCAACATCGTTCTTAATAAAGATAAATGTGGCGCGATCCGCGACAACCGCGGCCGTCAATGTGTGATCAAAGACTCCAATGTCACAGTTAATTTCGATAAACGCCTCAACTTCGCTAACTACGAAAACAGCAAATTGAAACTCTTCTTGGATGTTCGTGGTTCTAAATTCGAATACAAAAAAGATGGTTCTTGTGTATTCGTACCAAAATTCAACGTTGTTCACTCAGGTCACAACAAACAGTGCGTTGTGAAACGCGGTTGCGGTAAAGGTTCGCGCAAAGCCCAATCTAACTATGGCCAATATGTTTCTTCATTGGTTTCTAAAGGTTCATACCACGGTAAATTCAATGGTTGCAAACGCACATGGGACCGCGATGAAACAGATGCGATTTATGATAAAGAGTGCCAACAACACGGCCATATTCCATCGCACACAGGTTGTGGTAACCACCCAACACCTCCAACTGTGCCGCCAACAACACCAACTAATCCAACGGAGCCAACAACTCCTACGACACCAACTAATCCGACAACACCGACTACACCAACAAACCCTACTGAGCCAACGACTCCAACTGAGCCGTCAACTCCTGTAAATCCATCGAACCCTACTGAACCGTCGAACCCAACGGAGCCTACTACTCCGACTGAGCCGACAACTCCTACGGAACCTTCGACTCCAGTGGATCCTTCAAATCCTACAGAGCCGTCCAATCCTACAGAGCCTTCAAATCCAACGGAACCGTCGACTCCTGTTGATCCATCAACACCAACAGAGCCAACGACTCCAACTGAACCGACTACGCCAGTAGATCCATCGACTCCGACAGAGCCTACAACTCCGACGGAACCAACGACTCCTACTGAGCCAACGACGCCGACAGTTCCTACAACACCAACGGAGCCAACGACTCCGACTGTACCGACGACTCCTACGGAGCCTACAAATCCAGAGTTGCCGTCGACTCCAGCTCCTGTTGCAGGTCCAGTGATCAGCAACTTGAGAGTGGTTGAATCTTATATGTCAGGCATGAGCATCGCTTGGAGAACAGATGAGTTGAGTACTTCACAAGTGAAGATCACTAACATGACAACAGGTGTAACGACATACTCTGCAGTGGATTCAGCATTTGTGACTTCACACTCTATGTTGATCCTCGGTCTTGAAGCCGGTACGAGCTACCAAATTGAAGCCATCAGCGCGTCTGATAAAGCTTCAACAACAAGTGCTCCTATCTTTGGTAAGACAATTGGTGACTAATTAAACAGCTACAAAAGGACATAAAAAAACCCGGGGCAACCCGGGTTTTTTTATTTTTCTACTTTGTGCGGTTACAAAAAAATTAGCGAGCTTTGCTGCCTGCGAATTTTCTGCGTAGATCCTGAGTCACCTCTTGGATTGTCGCATTCAAAGTAACTTCGAAAAGATCTTCAGCTGACACTTTATAAAGTTCGCCCAATTTTTTAAGCGCATTGATTGGTGGATGAGATACGCCACGTTCCCAGTTAGAAATAAATTGTGGAGTCGAATAACCCAGTTTATCAGCTACGTCTCTTTGAGAAAGTCCCGCGTTCACACGTTTTTGCTTCAAGAAATCTGCTAACATATTTTTTTGTTTCATTTATCCACCTAATAATGGTCTTAGCATAAACACTCGTTTTTGAGCTGACAAGTATTTGCTCGTTTTTTTCGGTATATGTCATCCCGCCCGCGCAGGGAATGAACTAAAGTTATTCCTGTTTTTTTACATCGTCACCGTCATCACTCCCATTTTTTTCTCTTCGAAAAGACAAACAAATGTGAGTAATATCGATATTTAGCAGGAAACAAAGATTATGCTTGAACTCAAACCGTTTGCTCCCACATCACATACTGAACAACTTCAAGTCTCTGCCTCTATTCTACGGCTAGAGAATGGAGATGCTGAACTGATTTTTGAGTTATCAGGTAAACTTGATCTCATTTTATGGCCTACCGAGTTTCCTCTCATCGCAGAACGCAAACATGCGCTTTGGGAACACACATGTCTCGAAGCGTTCTTCAGCACCGATCAAGAAAAGCTGACATCTTATGCTGAGATTAATTGCGCTGCGAATGGACACTGGGCCTTTTACACTCTTTCAAGTTATCGCCAGGATCTTTCTGAATATCATGCAGGCTCTGTGCATTTACTTACACGTGAGGAAACACCTCAGGGCGTGCGTTTTGTGATTGCCGTTAAAGGGTTGCCCTGGAGCGCCTCCACAGGCCTGTTTGTGGGCATCACGGCGGTCATAGAATTTAAAAATGGGGACATCAGCTATTGGGCGATTTCCCATGCTGAAAAAGAAGCTGATTTTCATAGCAAAAAATCCTTCATCGCCCGTATTTAAGGCCTTAACGCAACATTCTAGGCTCTCTCCATCTTGACCCTTCACAAAGGGCCGAGCTAAATTCAACTGCTTATTTTTTTATAAAACCGCTCGCGCCTGGTTCATTCTCGACGCGGGAGGATAAGTTTCCTTGAAAGGGATACCATGAAGAAACACACAGTTCGCGTTTATCCGTCGAAAGAAAAATTGGATCGTAAAGATCAACTTGCTTGGAAAATTGCAGAAATCGCTTCTGACAATGCTCCTATCAAAGCTGACGTTCTTGATATGGTTATCAACCGTATCATCGACAATGCTTCTGTTGCGATCGCAGCTGCGAATCGTCGTCCGGTAGCTTCAGCTCGTGCGATGGCTTTGGCGCATCCACGTACTGGTGGTGCAACTGTGTTCGGTATGCCGAACGATCAAAAGTTTGATTGTGAATGGGCCACTTGGGCGAACGGCACTGCAGTTCGTGAATTGGATTTCCACGATACTTACCTTGCTGCTGACTACTCTCACCCTGGTGACAACATCCCTGCTATCTTGGCAGTGGCTCAACAAATGGGTAAAAACGGTAAAGAACTTTTGAAAGGTATCGTGACTGGTTACGAAGTTCACGTAGACCTTGTAAAAGCAATCTGCCTTCACATGCACAAAAAAGATCATATCGCTCACTTGTGCCCTGCTCAAGCGGCTGGTATCGGTACTTTGTTGTCTCTTCCAACTGAAACTATTTTCCAAGCAGTTCAACAAGCGGTTCACGTGTCATTCACGACTCGTCAATCTCGCAAAGGTGAAATCTCTTCTTGGAAAGCTTATGCTCCTGCACACTCTGGTAAACTAGCTGTTGAAGCTGTTGACCGTGTTATGCGTGGCGAAGGCGCTCCATCTCCGATCTACGAAGGTGAAGACTCTGTTATCGCTTACATGCTTGACGGCAAAAACGGTAAATACGAAGTACCACTTCCAGAAGTTGGCGAAGAAAAACGCGCAATCCTTGAAACTTACACAAAAGAACACTCTGCTGAGTACCAATCTCAAGCATTGATCGACTTGGCTCGTAAGATGAAACCAATGATCAAAAACTTCGACGATATCAAAGATATCGTGATCCACACTTCTCACCATACACACTACGTGATTGGTACGGGTGCAAACGATCCACAAAAAATGGATCCAACAGCATCTCGCGAAACTCTTGATCACTCGATCATGTACATCTTCGCAGTCGCTCTTCAAGACGGCACTTGGCACCATGTTAACTCTTACGCTCCAGAGCGCGCACAACGTCCTGACACAGTGGCATTGTGGCACAAAATTTCTACTGTTGAAGACAAACAATGGACTGCGTGGTACCACGAGACAGATCCAGATAAAAAACGCTTCGGCGGCCGCGTAGAAATCCACATGAAAGACGGTTCAAAAATCGTTGATGAACTTGGCGTAGCTGATGCGCATCCAGCGGGTGCTCGTCCATTCAAACGTGCTGACTACATCCGTAAGTTTGACACTTTGACTGAAGGTATCATCACGAAAGCTGAGCGCGATCGCTTCATCGGTCTTTGTGAGAATTTGGAAAACTTGACTGCTGAACAAGTTCAACAGTTGAACGTTCAAATTCCTATCGATAAACTTGTGAACAACAAGCGCGATACAAAAGGTATTTTCTAGTACCGACTGATATTTGAATTCCGAAAGGGCTTGTCGATGACAGGCCCTTTTTTTTGGGGAGGTTTACATGATCACAGGTGTTGCTGATTTCTATTACAACGTGACTGATATGAAAAAAGCTGTGGAGTTTTATTCCAAAGCTTTAGGTCTTCATCAAATTTACGGCGATGAATACTTCACTGCGATGCAAGTCGGCCCCCTGCACTGCCCATTTCACTTAGGTTTGCATTGGACTGAAGGTGCAGCCATTCCCCTGACAGATCGCGATTCTCACGGACAGAACTGCGGTGGGACTCTCACTCTTGCTTCGGATGACATTTCTCAAGATCGCGAACGTATTGCCAAACACGGTGGAAAAATTTTGGGCGAAGGCATGCACCCTTGGGGGCACATGTTGGCTTTTGAAGATCCCGATGGCAATGTTTTGAAACTTAAAAAAGATCCAACCTAATCGACTGAACAATCTCGAGCACTGAGTCAATTTAGTCACCACATCTATGGCCTTAAGCCTCGTACCTTGAGAGTCTGGGAATAGAATGATATCTGTCTTAGTATCGTTAGAAATTCCAAAGGAGTTCCCATGTTATTCCCTGAAATCACACCAGCAGAAAAACGCAAAAACTTTAGAGCCGCTTTGAAGTCAGGCAAGCTTCTTCAATTCCCGGGATCATGGTCTCCACTGGTGAGCATGGCGATTGAAAAACAAGGCTTCGATGGCGTTTACATCTCCGGCTCGGTGCTTTCAAATGACCTTGGCTACCCTGACATTGGTTTGACTTCTTTGACTGAAGTAGCCCAACGTGGCCGCCAAATCGCTCGCACGACAAAACTTCCAACAATCATCGATATCGACACAGGCTTTGGTGAACCGATGTCTGCAACAAGAACTGTTCAAGAGATGATCGAGATGGGTTTGGCTGGCGCGCACATCGAAGATCAAATCAATCCAAAACGTTGTGGTCACTTAGATGGCAAAGGTCTTGTGACTCGTGACGAAGCCGCTCGTAAAGTCGCAGCTGCAGCTCGCGGTAAAAAAATGGATGAAAACTTCCTATTGATTGCACGTACTGATGCACGCGCAGTTGAAGGTTTGGATAAAGCCATTGATCGCGCTAAAGCTTACATCGATGCGGGTGCAGATTGCATCTTCACTGAAGCTTTAGAGACTGAAAAAGAATTCGAAACATTCCGTAAAGCTGTCAACGTGCCATTGCTTGCGAACATGACTGAATTTGGTAAAGGCCGTCTTTACACGTACGAAGAGCTTTCTAACTTGGGCTACAACATCGTGATCTACCCAGTGACAACATTCCGTTTGGCGATGGGTGCAACGGTTTCTGGGCTTTCAGAAATCAAAGCAAAAGGCACGCAAGAAGGTTTGCTTGAAAAAATGCAAACACGTAAAGACTTGTACGCTTTATCTCGTTACGACGAGTACAACGCTTTCGATACAAGCATCTTTAACTTCACATTGAAGTAGTTTGATTTTTAAGAATGCAGAAACTGAAGGTTTTTCTTTCTGATAGTTTCAATCCGCACTTGAATCTGGCGACCGAGGAATGGATTTTCCATAACCTCGATCCGTCACAACAGATTCTTTTTTTGTGGAGAAACGAAGAAACTGTCGTCATTGGAAGAAATCAAAATCCTTGGTCTGAATGCAATCTTGCGCAAATGAAAAAAGACAACGTTCATCTCGCTCGTCGCACGACGGGCGGTGGCGCGGTTTTTCATGATTTGGGTAATACCAACTTTACTTTTCTATCGCCTAAAGAATCTTATAAACGTGATAACAATGTTGCGATCATCTTTAATGCTCTTAAAGAATTTGGTATCACAGGCGAGGCTTCGGGTCGCAATGATCTGCAAATTCCATTCGCCGATGGTCCTCGCAAATTTTCTGGCAGCGCTTACCGAGAGAAAAAAGATCGCGCCTTTCATCATGGCACTTTGCTTTTGCATGCCGATCTTTCACGCTTAGGGAATTACCTGACGCCAAATCCTAAAAAGCTTCAAGCCAAAGGCAAGGAATCAGTCCGTGCTCGTGTTGCGAATTTGAGCGAAATTCGACCTGATCTTCGTCACGACATGATTGTTCCAGCAATGATCGCGGCGTTTGAAAAATTCTACGGCTCTATCGCTGAAGTCGAATCTTTGACGATGGAATCACTTCAAAAAATTCCCGAGTTGAAAGAACAATACGATTCATTGAGTTCGTGGGATTGGCTTTACGGCAACACTCTCGAGTTCAGCCACAAGATGGATGACTATCTTTCACTTGGCTTTTTCGATTTCCAATTCAAAGTCGAAGATGGGCTTATAAAACATCTTGAGATCTTCACCGACTGTTTGTATCCAACCTTCATGGAAGAACTTAAAAATGGTTTGATCGGTAAACCCTACCGTGGTGGAACCATTGCTCCATTAATGCTTTCCCTTGAAAAAAACTATCCTGACATCACAGCAGGTATTGCTGAGTTGTCGTTGTGGTTAAAAAAACAGATCGAAATTTAGCCCGCCACTGCGATCTTATTCTGACGAAGGGCTAGCCCTCTTCAGATTATTGTTTCAGCATGAGAATGGCATTGGTGCCCCTCTTGTTTGCTTGATAGCATATTGTCTATGCGCGAGTCGAAGTGGCTGAGATCAGGTCCCTGGGACACATTATGGATCTTAAGTGGTCTGTGGATTTTTCCACTGGGCGCTTTGATGTTTTACAGCCCCTACTCAAAATCATTTTTAGATTCATTGTTACTTTTGAGTCCCCTCATTGGTGGCTTGCATTCTTTCTTACCTCTTGTTGCAGCAGTGTCTGTTGGTACATTCATCGACAAACTCAAACCCAATGCTAAAAAAATCGCGCTGATCTCAGGTGTTTTATTTTTAGTATCTTTTGCTTTCGGTGTTTTAGGTTCTTATCTTGCGCGACCTGAATTTTGGTTAGCTTTAGGATACGGTTATCTGCTGTGGAATACATGGCACTTCTCGATGCAGAACTTTGGCGTGTTCAGCCTGTATCGAACAGTTCAAGGTCAAAACGATGCCTTGGATCGCAACATCGATAAATACTATTGCCAGATCATGGGCCTGATCATTCAGCCGATCATTTGGTTATGCATTGAAACTCGCTGGGGTCCATTCTTGAAGTACGTGCCAGCCGGTTTTCCCGCAGAGGCCATTACCAATGTCACTCTGACTGTTGCAACACTTTTAACCGTCGCATATATCGCGTGGGAATTAAAAAAGAAAAATCGTAGCTTTCAAAAAATCGGTTATGCACTGACGATTGGAATTCAACCCTTCGCGGGCATCCTTGCCTACTGGCCGTTCCACTTTTTGACTTATTCCATTACTCATTGGGTGGTTGAAATCGGCATCACAGGAACTATTCAAACTGAAAGTGCAAAGCAATCAAAACTTTTCCATTCGATTTTAAAAATCGCAGGCTTTTTTGGCGTTTGTCTCTTGCTGATTTATTTCTTAGAAACCTCGGGCGATACGGATGGGCAAATCTTTGAATATTGGGACCGCTCGGGCTTTGAGAACTTGGGGACAGAAAGCCTTTATGCCTCTTGGACTCTGCCTACTTTGGTTTCGATGCTCGTCCTGCCACGCTCATTCCTGCACTTCTATTTGAGTCGCCAGATCTATAAGAGCACGCGTTGGACGATCAGCAAACTTCGCGCTGACTCGCAGTAAGACATCAGTCCGTATCATTTTGGGACAACTCTTTAAGAACTTGTCAGACCCTTCCGATAAAAGATAAAATGTTAATAATATTGAGGGGGTTACCATGCTTAAAAAAGCAATTATCTTAGGTCTCTTTGTCGCTTCTTTTTTCGCGACGACAAGCTATCTACAAGATGAAGACTCGGTGACAGGCCTTAACTGGGGTCCGACGCTTGACGTAGCTCACGCTCGCGGAAAATAGTTCTCGATGTTCGCGAAGGCCGTGCTCGCTAAGACTCACTTTCGAAGTCTCATCTTCGCGAGCATAGCTATTCTGATCGGAGGCATCATTGCCTTCTTCTATCAAAATCCTCCGTTTCAAAAAAATCTCGAAGCTGCCTGCCAAGGCTCACCACGCAAAGTTCATTTCAGAGTAAAACCGGATTTTTATCTCAATAAAAAATTCCTCCCGTTGCGCGAAATAACTGAGGAAGAACTTTCAGAGTACGCGGCCCATCACTTGCGTTATACTTTTCAAACGGTTCAAAATTTTGAGAAAGAAAAATCTCCTAAGTTCGCAACGATCCCGGCCGATGCTTATAAAATTTCACAAATTACTTATGAAAAAGCTCATTATCCGCTAAATCTGAAAATTTGGCCCGGAATGATTTTACGTATTTTTTTTGATCGCATCACGAACAAACCTGATCTTGATATGAACTACATGGCGAAAGCACTTGAAGTAGGCGCGACATCCGTCGAAGACGAAGCTCTGCATATTACCTACGAAGCCGAAATCACGATGTACGTTTGTGAATCAAGCGAAGGAAAGTTTGCAGACAAGCTCAGCCTTCCCGCCGACCCTCTTTTAGCTTTCTGGTTTGTTCCAGAAGAAAAACTAGAAACACGCATGCACGAAATCTACAAAACAGATTTTAAAGCGAATCCCTGCGCCACTGCCGAGTTTATGAATGACTACGACCCTTATTACTATTGGTATTATTGGTCCCTGAGTTTACCAAATTGCCATGCTTCATTGCCACCGCATTCGATTAAAGAGTTTCCACTTATTGAGCTCAAAGAACTTTCCGTAGAAACCGAAGCACCGATGGACCTAAAATTTCTCGATGCTGTTCGCGGTAGAACTCTCAAAGCTTCTGTTAATTTTACTTTGATTGACGACGATTCAATACTTGTTCCTGATTTATTCGGTACAGTCGTTGAGGAAGCCATCCCGCATATCATCGCTACCGAAAAGTTCTCAATGGTTCGTGATAGACTTGAGTACTTTCAAAACTATGACATCGCATTGCAAACAGGACTTATTTTTGCTTGGTCCATGCGGAAGATTTCTGATGATTTTAAATTAGAAAAACTCACTGTTGAAGAGATGTTCATCCAATGGCGCATGACTGGTAAATTAAAAAACAGCCAGCAGCCTTATGAGATTCTGGTTTCCATAGGCTCAACCGTGGAGAACAAACCAGGCTTCCATCTTTTCTACAATGCGATTCGCGATGGCATGATCGACAGTGATATTTTTTATTTCGGTGGTCACTCGGGCGTCGGAAAAAATCTTTCTGAAAATCGTTTGCGCGAAAATCTCAGCAAGATTAAAAACGACAATTCATCTCACTCTGCACGTCAACATCAGCTTGCGATGATTATGACTTGTTTTTCTGCGCACTACTTTTCAGAAAAAAACTTTCCTTTGCCACCTCACTCCAACATGACTCGCGATATTATCTACACGGCATCTTTGCCTTCAGGATATGATGCGCGTGTGTTGACAGGCGCGATGACTCAAATAGATCGCTATTTTGAAACTGGCAGCGCACTGAATTTTGCTCGATGGCCAAAAGCCTTCAAAGCCGATGCTTTTTTTATTCATAAGCGCCAAAAATAACTTCCAGACAACCTATCCCTAAGACCCATTCACTATCGTCGCGATTATCCTGAAATGATGAGAATTGACGTCTCTGCTCCTCCGCCAGTGTTATAATAGCAGTATGGAGAAGGAGGTTCGTATGACAAAACTAGCTTCCAATAATTGTGCTCTCGCGGAATAGAATTGAACGTATTTGTACATGTTTTGCGAAAGTCTATGCGGTGTATAATGTGTAGTAATCACAGATCGCACGGATGTTAGGAGTACGATTCCACAAAGACAGTCATAACTTCGCACTTTGTTCATACATAACTGTCTTTATTTATAGGGAAGAGCCAGCACCTCTTCCCTTCTTATTTGGCGCAAGCCACGCAAGCCAGAGGCGAGCCTCTGGCGTTTAGCTTAGCAAGGCGAAGGCACGCAAGCCAGAGGCGAGCCTCTGGCGTTTAGCTTCGCCGTTTAGCTACGTCCCCAAGCTCCACTGCGCTGAATTCCAATCCAATGAAATCCCTGAAGGCCCCACCGGTCCTAATTTTAAAGCAAGATTTCTATCTTGTGGATGCTCAAGGTAAAAATAAAGATCAGAACCATAAGAAGGTGTCGCCCAAGTATATAAAACACCGCGAGTTAAATCTGATTTATTGGGTGCAGCCCCCGCATGTTTAAACTCGCCTCGCTCGATGCCTTCTTTTTTCACATCTTCATTTAAAGTCGAAAGACCTTTGAAGTCGTGGGAAAGAACTACTGGGATCTTTGTGACCGTCTGTTGCGAGTATTGAGGGGTGTCGAATCTAAGAATCAAGGTGTTATCGTCTTGAATTTCAATGGCAGAAAAAGTTGTTCCTCCTGCCGGCGACGAAATGTTGAGCTTGATCGAAATACTTGTACCTTTGAATTCCAAATTGATAGTTCTTGAGTCTAAAGCCACGATTTCCTTCCAGCAAAATAACTGCTCTCAGTGTAGGCTATTTCCACCCATTAAACCGTATCAAAGCCGAGTTCTAGATGAAGGTACCCGTTACACGCCCCAATATGACGCGTTAAAGGAGGAAATCTGCTCCTCACCGTCTTGACCGGATTCCTGGCAACGACTAGCTTGAGTCATTACTTTAACTTCCGGGAGGGCCCATGGCTGAATATATCAATCCAGATTACGTTCCAGAACCAGAGAAAATGAACACTAAAAAAGGTCTTGAGGGCGCTGTTATCGATACGTCTTCAGTTTCAAAAGTAAACGCGGAAACAAATTCATTGGTTTACCGTGGTTACCCAGTTCAAGATTTGGCAGAAAACTGCTCATTCGAAGAAGTGGCTTACTTGATGTACAACGGCGAATTGCCAACTTCATCTCAACTTGCTGACTTCACAAAAAAAGAGCGCGGCTACCGCGAGATCTCAACAACTCTTTTGAACGTGATCAAAGCTCTTCCGCAAAAATGCCATCCGATGGATTCAGTTCGCACAGCTGTTTCTTTCCAAGGTTGTGAAGACGCGCGCATCTGGGATTCTTCTCCAGCAACGGACATGGACAAAGCAATCCAATTGTTGGCGAAAATTCCAACAATGGTGGCTGCTGACTACCGTTTCAAAAAAGGTTTGGATTTTATTCCACCTAAAGCTGAATACTCTATCGCTGAAAACTTCTTCCACATGTGTTTCGGAAAAGTTCCTGCGAAAGAAGTTGTTAAAGCTTTCGACGTTTCTTTGATCCTTTACGCTGAACACAGCTTCAATGCTTCAACTTTCACAGCACGTGTTGTGACTTCAACTCAATCTGATCTTTACTCTGCAACTGTTGCTGGTATCGGCGCCCTTAAGGGACCTTTGCACGGCGGAGCGAATGAGCAAGTGATGCACATGATGATCGAAATCGCTGATCCGACTAAAGCGGAACAATGGATGATCGATGCATTGGCTCAGAAGAAAAAAGTAATGGGCTTCGGTCACCGCGTTTACAAATCAGGCGACTCTCGCGTACCAACAATGAAAAAATACGCGCAAGTAATGGCAGACGTTATCGGCGATCAAAAATGGATGCAAATGTACAACTCACTTGAAAAAGTGATGGTTGATAAAAAGAAAATCTATCCAAACTTGGATTTCCCAGCGGGTCCTGCCTACTACATGATGGGTTTTGAAATTGATTTCTTTACTCCTATCTTTGTCATGGCTCGTACTACGGGTTGGTCAGCTCACATCATGGAACAAGCAGCTAACAACCGTATTATCCGTCCATTGAGCGAGTACGTAGGTGCAGCTCAACGCAAAGTGACTCCGATCTCTGAGCGTCGCTAGTTCGCTATTACGATAGAAATTCGAATGGAAAAGGGGCTATCAAAAGCCCCTTTTTTTTGACCTTCGTTTAACGCCAGATGCGCACACCTGGCTTGTGCTTTGCAAAGTTCCTTTCCGTTCTGGAAAGGTTTCTGAATGGGTGCATTTAAATACATTTCATTGGCGTTCAGCCTTGTTATCGCTATGGCCGCGGCTTCACTAAGTCGCGCAGATGCGCCCCTGTCTAATAACTCGACAACTTTTGATGCGTCTCCAGAAGCGAATGAACTTCGTGAATTTCTTTACCGTTTGGGTTTTGAAGACCTCTCAGCACAGATTAAAGCCACACAAAAAAGCGAAGGCTCGATGAACGAGATGACTCGTCGTCAGCAAGAGCAAAACTACAGATCCTACCAAACAATCAATGCTTCTAGAGAGCTGGCGATCTTGGTTTTCCAAAGTGTCCAAGCTAGTTTGAAAAATCAAAAAGACCTTGATCTCTTCATCGACTTCACGGCGAAGATGCTCGACTTGCACCGTATTCCACCAACAACGAACTACCCCGCTGAGATCATGAACATTCCCCATGATGAAGCAAAAAGCATCGTGTTGGCAGACTGGCTTGCAAAACAACGCCGCAAGGTCATGGCTCAACAAACCACGGACATCGTTGCAGATATTTTGACTGTGACGAAACAAACGCAAAGCTTGGACGATGCTTTGACTCGCCGTTTGTTCAGCTTAACCGGTGTGATTGTTGATCGTATGTACTTTGATTCCTTAATCGGTGATACGAAGTTCTTGGGGCGTGCTTTAGCGGGCTTGCTGGCTCGTTATGCGCATCAAAACGATCGCCCTGATATCATGAAGGCCCTCTCTAAAAGCGCACGCTCTAAAGGCCAATACTTACAAAATTTTATCGGGACAACCTGGATCATTGAAGACAAATCTGGTTTACGCCGAGTGCCCGTCGAAAATGGCTCGATGATTTTAACTCGTTATATGGATTTCGAGTCCCTCGCTATTTCTATTGGTGCGTTCCCATCCAAGTTTAAAGACCTTTTCCGTGCGCAATCTCAAGGAATGCGCGGAAACTTTTTAGCAGCTCCGTTCTTTGTTGAGCCAGAAGATTTAGCGGACGGGCTCAAGCTTTCACATAAAATTAAAAACGCAATTTCTCAGTCTGATGTTTTCTTTAACTCGGGCCTTTCGCATATTGGCTGGGTGAACGTGAAAGAGGATCCTTCGACTGGAATTAAAATGAGTTGGACATTTGACTGTTACGGTCAGATGGTGGCGGATCTGACTTCGAGTGAATCCAATAAGGGTGGCGTGCGATTATCGGGTCTGGAACAATTCCTCAACCCTTCTCACCACTCCCGTATTTACATCGGTCACATTGATCCCGCAAAGTACTATAAGTGGTCGCAGCAGACAGTTGAAAAATTAGGTTACCCAAAAGACGGCGTGCTTTTCGAAGCCACTGTTCCGGTTCTTAAAGACGGTGTTTTCACAGTGGATGAGAAAGCTCCTCTTGATCCTTGGAAAACTGAAATTTCAGAGAAAGATTTCTTTGAACTGCACCGCGTGCAAAACACCGAAACTTGGTACAAAACCGTATCCACTCGCTTCACAAATCAAATGACGAGGTTCATCACGCAAGGTGTTTTCTTTCAGTGGATTGAAGACGGCGTTTATCTTAAGGGTGGCGCTTACTGTTCCCAAATTGGTGAGCTCGCGATGGCTGTTGCAAATGGTTTATCTCTAGAACAAAATCCTACGCGTTGGCATCCCATCGTTGCGATTGTCGCAAGCATTGGTCGCTTTGCTCAGACGATGATTGATCACAAAATTTTGCCAAAGATCGCTGAAAAAGTTTTGAATAATCCCGAAGTTCAAAAAGCCCTGACACTACAAAAAATGAATGTGATTGCTCCGAATAGCATGGCAGCTCAAAGCTTTATGAAGGGCGCTAGTTACGCTCTAAAAACTCGGACAATCGAAGAACGTGCGAAATGGGAATATGAACCATATCACCCCTATGATTCCAAATTCTCACAAGAGCTTGATCAGCACTTTGATAACCGTCGTTTCCATTTAGCGCGCTTTAATCCGGTTGAAAAGGCTGCCGCAAATATTATGGATATCGAATACGGTTACGTGATGCGAGCTGTTCGCGGTGGTAATACTTCTGGCGTAGATACCGAGTACGTCGCAGAACATGGCTCTGATTTAGGTCTTAAAACGATGATCGCACGCATGATCCGTAAAAAAGGAACAGCGGACACTGTCCGCTGCTCAAAAGTTCTTTTAGCTCTATAGATCTCTTTTAGAAGCCGTCTGTGTTTCCGATTTTAGCTCTAGAGTCTGAAACATCATCTTCATCAAATGGAATAATATCAGAACCCGCGGCTTTTCGTGCTGCGATCGGTGACTTTTTGACTTCAGCTTTCGGAGCTGGTTTTGCTTTTGTAAAATTCAAAACCTTCCCTTTCGTGCTGACGGGTTTCGAAGTTTTCGCTGATGAATAAGTCGCCACGACAGGATCTTTTTCTGCCACGAAACCAACAGTTTTTGCTCCACCTTGAACAACCATATTCAAATCTGCAACAAAGCTTTTCATTTGTACTGATTGATGCGAGATCTCTTGCGCCGTGCTGGCGATTTCTTCAGTCGAAGCCGCGTTCGCTTGAACGCCTTGATCCAACTGATTCATCGCTTTTGAAATCTGTTGAATACCTGTCGTTTGCTCTGAACTTGCTGCTGCAATTTCGTTATTCAAATCAGAAACTTTTTTAACTGATGTAACGATATTACTTAAAATCGAACCAGATTGATCGGCGATGTCCGTACCGCGTTCAATTTTCTCAACTGAATCTTTGATAAGACCATTGATATCTTTTGCTGCGGCAGCCGATCGCTGTGCCAAAGTACGAACAGCTTCTGCTACAACCGCAAAGCCTTTACCCTGCTCACCTGCGCGTGCTGCTTCAACAGCTGCATTCAAGGCCAACAAGTTCGTTTGGAATGCGATATCGTCGATAACCGAAATAATCTCTTCGATCTTTTTAGATGAAGCAGAAATGTCGTGCATAGATTCAACAAGGTTGTGAATTTGTTTTTCACCGCTCTCAGCTGATTCGCGAGAAGCTTGAGACAAAGTCGCCGCTTGTTTTGCGTTGTCTGAATTCATTTGCACCATCGAAGACATTTCTTCTAGTGATGCCACCGTTTCTTCCAACGAAGCAGCCGCTTCCGTTGTCGCATGTGACAACGTATCTCCCGCTTGAGACAATTGAGTAATAGCCGCAGAAACTTCGTGACTTGAGCCATCAAGTTTCGAAGCCAGCTGTCCAACTTGACTCGAGATACGGTAAGCAACCCACATCAACGCAGCCAAAAGACCCACAACAGAGAATAGTCCCACAAGGATCATCAAGTTGCGGCTCCATGCACGGAGTTCCGCTTGCGCTTTAAACTCTTCTGCAGATTCTACGTCATGAATTTTGATATTGGCTTCAACACCTTCACGAAGTTCTGTCGCAAGTTCAATCCATTTACCTGATAAAATACCACGCGCTTCAGCTTCGGATTCAGGAGTGCCCTTTTCGATCAAGGCAATAACATTCTCAACAACTTGCTCCACGTCTTTTTTGTGGCCCAATGCTGCTGCGTAGTTTTTCTTTTCTTGTTCAGTAAAGTCAGTACGCGATTCATATTGATCACGGAACTTCTTCATACTGTCGAAAGCTTTGCGTGTTTTTTTGATGTAGTCTTTACGAACTTCAGGTGTTGGGCCCGAACCCAAAGCCGCCCACATGAAGTAACCTGTACTTGCACGATAGACGAGAACGTTATCGAGGGTTTTGTACGAAGGGATGTAGTCTTCGTAAGCCGTTTCAAGCTTTTCACCTAATTTTGAATTCACGTGCAAAGACAAAACCGTCAATGCGATGAATGCCACAACCGGTACGAATGCTGAAAGTAGCAACCGTCCCTTAAGACCTTTAAACCAACTAGATATTCCCATTGCGTGCTCCTTGAGAGTCCTTAATACTCTTCGGGCGCGTGGGGATGTTGCTTAACGAGACATCAAGAAATTAAGATAAGATATTCAGATTTATCATGAAGTTACGAGCGATCCTCACAGCTCTTGATTTAGCTTCTTCTGCCTTTAGTCCGACAAAATGCTCATCGACCGTCAGAACAAACAACGCTAACCATCTTTCAAAGTGAGTAAGTTCTAAATTTAACTTCATATGGGGTGGAAATGGACGACCACGATAAGAATCCTCCCCAAGGAGGAGATCAGACCAGAAGTTGTAAAGCTTTGGTAAATGCTCTTCCCAATCTACTTTCGCCGTATCATTGAAAATAGGACCGATCAGAGGGTCCTTACGAACTTTGTCGTAAAAGCCATCAACGAGCACTTTAATATCTTCGCGGTTTTCGATTGGTTTACGTTCCATAAATAGCTCCAGATGAGCCACTATAGCCGAAAGCGCCTAGTTCTGGCAAAGCTCAATAGAGTGACCATCTGGATCAAGCACGATGGCTTTCTTTCCGTCTGGCATGTCTGTGGGATCTAAGATACACATCGCACCCGGAATCTTCACGAGTTCTGCGACGGTTTTTTCTAAATTTGTGATACTGAATCCAAGCTGCAGACTTGGGATTTTGGCTTTTTGGGCCGTTTCTATCGAATAGAGACAGAATTCCACGCCACCATGCAATGCGCGATATACTTCGCTCCCCTTGTCGACTTTAAAACCCTTAAAATCGAACCCGACTAATCTATAAAAACTCAGCATGTCTTGTAGATGTGGGGTGTTTATTGTGATAGATGTCAGGATCAAACTCATGACATATTTTTGCAGACTGAGGGCCTATGAAACAAGAAAAAATATATCTAAAAGATTATACTCCCCCTACATTTGCGGTTTCTTCAGTAAACCTAGACTTTGTTCTCAACGATGACTTTTGTCGAGTCAAAGCGACGAGCAAAATCACAAGCCTTAAAAATCAACCACTCGTTTTGAACGGCGTGGATTTAAAACTCATTTCGATCAAAATCAACGGCACAGACTTGCCGGCATCTGCTTACACGATTCAAGACGAGATAATGACGATTGCGTCCACACCTTCTGAATTCACATTGGAAATCGTGACGGAGCTTGAGCCACAGAAAAACACGTCGCTAGAAGGTCTCTACAAAACAGACGGCATGTTCTGCACTCAGTGTGAGGCGCAAGGTTTTAGAAAAATCACTTACTTCTTAGATCGCCCAGATGTGATGACGTCTTACACTGTGACGATTGATGCTGATAAAGCAAAATACCCTGTGTTGCTATCAAATGGTGACCGCGTAAAAACGGAAGAGCTTGCCAATGGCCGCCACCGCGTTACTTGGAACGATCCACACAAAAAGCCATGTTATCTTTTTGCACTTGTTGCGGGTGATTTGGGTGTGATCCGTTCAGACTTTACGACAAAATCAGGTCGCAAAGTAAACTTGGAAGTTTACGCTGCTCACGGCAAACAGGATCGTTGCGGTCACGCGATGGATTCTTTGAAAAAAGCCATGAAGTGGGATGAAGACACTTACGGTCTTGAGTACGACCTAGGTGACTACATGATCGTGGCGGCTGATGATTTCAATGCTGGCGCGATGGAAAACAAAGGCTTGAACGTCTTTAACTCTCGCTTGGTTTTGGCTGATTCTGAATCTGCTACGGATCATGACTTCTTTGCGATTGAATCAGTTGTTGCGCACGAGTACTTCCATAACTGGACAGGCAACCGTGTGACTTTGAATTCATGGTTCCAACTTTCACTGAAAGAAGGTTTGACGGTTTTCCGTGACCAAGAATTCTCGGCAGACATGGCTGACCGTGGTGTTCAGCGTATTGATGACGTAGACTCGCTTCGCGCAGGTCAGTTCTCTGAAGACGCGGGCCCCAATGCCCACCCTGTTCGCCCTGAATCATGCATGGCCGTAGACAACTTCTTTACGATGACGATCTATGAAAAAGGATCTGAAGTGATTCGTATGATGCAAACTATTGTGGGCCGTAAAGGCTTCCGCAAAGGCATGGACGAATACTTCAAACGTCATGACGGTCAAGCTGTGACGACAGAAGATTTCGCTGCTGCGATTTCTGAACCGAACGGCAAAGACTTCACACAATTCCGTCGTTGGTATCACCAAGCCGGCACACCTGTTGTGGCGGTGACGGAAGCTTACGATGCTGCGAAAAAAGAATACGTTTTGACGTTGGAGCAATCTTGCCCACCGACGCCAAATCAACCGACGAAAGAGCCGTTCCACATCCCATTGATGATGGGTTTGCTGGATTCTCAAGGTCGTGAGATGACGTTGAACTGTGCCAAAATCAACGTGAACACAGACGGCAAACACGTGATCGAATTAAAAGACGCAAAAGAAGTTTACACTTTCACTGGCGTGAATGAGCGTCCGGTCCTTTCAATCTTGCGTGAATTCTCTGCACCTGTGAATTTGAAATGGAATGCTTCTGAAGCCGATCTGCAATTCTTGATGCAAAAAGATACGGATTCATTCAATCGCCGCGAAAGCGCTCAAAAAATGGCGACTCGAGTGATCTCTTCTTTGATCAAACAAGCTCGTGCTGGCGAAACTTTGACAGCACCAGTTTCATTCTTAGCCGCGTTTAAAGGTTTGATCGAAGATCACTCTTTGGATCCAGCATTCAAAGCTAAAATGTTGCAATTGCCAACATTGGCCGTGATCGCTCAAGAAGAAGCCGTGTTGGATGCGGTAGCCTTCAATAAAGCTTATAAGTTCTTGCGTCGTTCGATCGCGACTGAAAACAAAAACGGTTTGCTTGCGATTTACAAAAAATTCCACGGTGTGGAACCAAAATCTCGTGATGCAAAAGTTTTTGGTCATCGCCAGTTGAAAAACATGGCGTTGGGTTATTTGTCAGAGCTTGGTACGGATGATGTGACTGAAATGATCTTCACTCAGTACACGAACGCGCAAAACATGACAGACAAAATTTCTGCGTTAGCGATGCTTGCAGATGGTGATTCAGCTGTTCGTGAAAAAGCCTTGGCTAATTTCCACGACACTTGGAAAGACGACAAACTTGTGATGAACAAGTGGCTGCAAGTTCAAGCGCAATCCACTCGCGCAAATGTTTTGGAAGACGTGAAAGCGTTGACTCAACACTCAGCATTTAACATCACGAACCCGAACAATGTTTACTCATTGCTTCGTGCTTTTGGTGGCAACTTGGTGGCGTTTAATAACCCAGCGGTCGATGCTTACAAGTTCTACGCAGATCGTATCTTGGAAGTCGATGCGAAGAACCCGCAAGTGGCGGCTCGTTTGGCTGGCGTGTTTAACTTTGCAGCAAAATTGACTCCAGACATGAAGACGCGTGCGCTGACTGAAATCCGTCGCATGGTCGATGTCCCGGGCTTATCGAAAAACACCCGTGAATTGCTTGAGCCCGCATTGAAGTAGGCCCGATCACAATACGATGAATTCCCAAAAAGCCCTCCTCGTGAGGGCTTTTTTTATGCCTTGCCGTCTCCAACCCCCTGCCGAATGATTAGACACAGCAGAAATTATTTTAAAGGGCAAAAAACCCCAATTTGCCACAGCTCGAACTTGGTGCATTACAGGCCTGCCAGATTAATAAAAATTTATCTGTTTGCGAGTTTCTCTTCATAGGCCTTCGGAATCATTGAGACCCTATTGACGCCTTGTCCAACCTAGATTAAAAATCTTTGAGAATTTTTCAAGGACTGCGGTCCGACACATGGTGAAAATATAATGATTTCGGTCCACGGCATGAGCTTTCTACTTTCACTGATTCTTGCATTCAGTTCAGCTGCTCAAGCTCACTCCGTTCACCCATTGCAATCCGATAACAAATTTGTGTCCCTGTGCTACCACGATGTCAGTGCTGGCTTCGTCGGTAATGCCTTTAGCGTTCGCAAGAAAGACCTCGTAGATCAATTCGACTACCTTAAGGCCCACTACAACATCGTCAGCCTCCAAGACATCTTGGACGCTTCCCATGGCAAAAAGACCCTTCCTCCGAAAGCGGTGCTTTTGACCTTCGATGACGGTTTGGCTTCTTTTTACGAGAACGTCTACCCACTTTTAAAAACTTATAAATTCAAAGCCGTCTTTGGTGTTGTTGGCAAATGGATCGACGACGGGGCGGCTCCTGATTATGGCTTCAAAGACACGAATCCTAAGATGGCTTCTTGGAAGCAGCTTAAAGAAATGTCGGACTCAGGGTTCGTGGACGTTGTTTCACACACGTACGACATGCACCAAGGATTGATCTTTAATCCCCAAGGCAGCCAAGCTCCGATGGCGGGTTTCTTCCAATACGACCCCAAGACAAAGGCTTACGAAACGGAAGAGGCTTTCTCTTCACGTGTGTTCGCAGACCTTCAAAAAAATGAAGAGCTGATCAAAAAGCACATCGGCAAAAATCACCCTGTGATCATTTGGCCTTATGGTGCTTACAATAATCTTTCAATCAAAGCGGCTGAGAGTGCGGGTCTGCCAATGCAATTTACATTGCGTGCGGGTTTGAATAACACTCAAGATCTTTCGATCATCCATCGCGGCCTTATCTTGGCTGATATGGACATCGCACAATTCGCGGGCGTTCTGGAAACAGCTTTCGTGGACACGAAGCCCCTTCGCATGATCCGCGTTGACCTCGATAGCATCTGGAAAAAAACAGAAACAGAATCTGAGCAGCAGCTTGGTGACTTGCTTGAGCAAACTTTGGCTTCAGGAGTTAACGGCGTTTTACTTCAAGCCGTGACAGATTCGGGTGCTGCCTACTTTGCGACTTCAAAATTGCCAGTGCGTGGTGATTACTTAAATCGCGCGACTCATACGTTGAAAAGCCGTGCACTTGTTGCCGATGTCTATGCACGCATGCCGGTAAGTGTTTTAAAAAACACCGCCGATGCGACGGCGATGATTCGTGATCTCACAAAGTTCACTGATATCGACGGCATTTTCTTTGAAGTTTCTCCGAAAGAAAATATCCAAGACATCCCTTTTGAATCTTTCGAAACAGCCGCTCGTGCGATTCGTCCACATTTGCGTTTTGGTTTGATTGGTCAAAAGCCAGTAAAACCTGAAATGTTCGACTTCGTGATGTTGCCGAAGGTCACTTCTGAAATCACACCTCAGAAGCTTGTGATCTCATTGCCGCAAGATTTTAAATCCGATGCTGCCCACATGATTGCTCAAGGTTATTTGAATTTATACTACGACGTGAACTTCAAAGGATTCGTTCCAGATACTGATTTCCGAAACGTATTTTCGGTTCGTCAGTCTGCCATGAACCCGAGTAAGGGAGAGGCCAAATGATTCTGTCTTATGTGCCTATGATCGCAAAATTTTTGTTTATTCTCGTGCCGTTCGTGTTGCCACTGATGTGGATCATGGGCGCCTTCATTTTCTATTTTAAAAGAGAGCGCAATCGCTCCGAGTTGACTGAGTTTTCAGATCAACCCTACACGATTTTGATTCCTTGTTATAACGAGGAAAAATGTGCTGAAGACACAATTCGTTCTTTGGACCACTTGCCTGCTGATAAATGCGAAATTATCGCGATCAACGACGGCAGCCGCGATAAAACTCAAGCTGTGCTTGAGAAGCTGGCGATGTCTCGTCCGAACATGCGCGTGATCAACCTCGTACAAAATCGTGGTAAGGCCGCGGCTTTGACTTTAGGTGCAATGGCAAGTCGTTATGAATTCATTTTGTGCATCGATGCCGACTCTGAATTGGAAGCGGATGCTCCTCGTTTGATGTTAGAGCATTTTAAAAATCCAGACGTTGCAGGTGTAACGGGCAATCCACGTGTGAAAAACCGCGGGACTCTTGTTGGCCGCTTGCAAGTTGGTGAGTTCTCAGCCCTTGTTGGTATGATCAAACGTTACCACCAAACTTTGGGTCGCTTGTTCGCATTATCAGGCGTTCTTGTGATGTTCCGTAAGTCTGCAATCGAAAGCATCGGGTACTGGGACACAGACACTGTGACAGAAGACGTCGGTATCAGCTGGAAGCTGCAAACTTCAGGTTGGGCTTTGAAATACGAACCGAAAGCAAAATGTGACGTGTTGATGCCAGACACTTTAAAAGGTCTTTGGAAACAACGTTTGCGTTGGGCCCAAGGTGGTTTCGAAGTTGTTTTGAAACACGGTCGTTCTGTTTTGAAGAGCCGCGATAAAGGCCTTCGTTTGATTTTGTTGGAATATATTTTCTCTGTTTCATGGGCGTTCTTGTTGCCTGTGACAATTGCTTTCGCTGTTTTTGGAGTGAACTTGCATGACATCAATTTGAGTTATGCGATTTTGCTGACGGGTGTGATGAGCTTCCTGCAGTTCTCTGTAGGTTTGTTCTTGCATGGCCGCTACGAGCGTTCAACGGGTCTTGGCTTTGTCGCCATCTGGTACCCGTTCGCTTATTGGATGATTAATAGTTTAGTTTTATTTGTGGCGATTCCTAAAGTTCTCTTTGGGCCAAAACGCCAATTCAGTTCTTGGATCAGTCCCGATCGAGGTGGGGTGACATATGCGAAAAATAATTGAGACTGCTAGTACATTAGCTCTTTGGGCTGTATTCATCATCGGAAGTAGCATTGCTATTTCTGATTTCTTCTTTGCGACAGAAGCATCGGAGTTGATGAAGCTGCATTTAACTTTAGTTGCTTGGGCACCGCTTGTGGCAATCGTGATCTTTGGCGCGATGTTGTACTCAGTTCGCACTTCAAAATTCGAATTGAAAAAGAAAACGCTTCCGTCTGAGCATTCAGTACAGTGGACTGCGGAAGAGTTGATGGCTGCACAAACTGGTAAAGTGGTTGATTTACACTTCCCGGCTCCAGGTTTGGCTTGTCAGGTTGTGGCTCGTGAAGAAGCTGCGACTGTGTTGCATGCTGAAAACAAAACTGTCGAAGTTAAAGTTGCGATGCCAGCTGCGGGTGTTGAACCCGCTTGGAACTTACAAAAAGTTGTGGCGCGTTCGATCATCGTGTTTATCGTGTTAGTACCGAATGCTCTTCGTGATTACGTAGGCAGACATTTCTAGCTCACCTCATTGAGGCATTATTTTTATTAATGCCTCTAGTAAATCTATCGATTTTACTTAATCCTTCTATTTCTCTATAAATGCCTCCATGCCTATTCAAAATGGAGGCCCTATGAAATACACCCTATTAAGTCTTATTATCGTCCTGGCGCCTCTTTTGGGGCTGGCTGCACATAATCATCATCCCGAAGATCACTTCGCGCACCTGCCAACGGGTGGACGTAAGGCACTGCATGGCATGGTGCTGTTTGGTTCGGGGCCGTACTTTTTAGAGCATATTCCGATGCTGACTCCCCCACATGACTTTCAGATCATTGTGCAGGCGTCTCTTTTTGATAAGAATGGCTCCCCTGTTACGGATGATTTTTCTATGCAGGGTTTTACGTTGAAGCCGGATGAGAACTTTTCGTTGAATGATTATGTTGCAGGAAGATTGAAGAAGTTTTCGGCTTCGATTTACAGCGGCAGCTTCGAGCAAGATGGCCAGCCCGTGGCTCACTTGCAGAATGTAGTTATTGAGATTAGTGAATACAAAGTTATCAGACAGTTGCCATCACAAGCGAAGCAACAGAGTTTTGTGTTAAGTGATGGGAAGACTTCGTTTGTTTCCAACGTGATTACGCCTACTCAGAACATTCAGCAGATTATCAATGCGACGACGGGCCAGAGTCTGTGGTGTGTGCAAGGCCCTGATTTTTTTGAGCCTTGTCGTTAGAAAAACCGCGTAGCCAAGAAATTGTGCGTTAAGAATTAAAAGAAAAAGCCGTCTCGATGGAGGGCTTTTTTTATTTTAAGGCAGTTCAGATTTCAATTTGATGAGCTTCGCTTGTACTTGATCAAGCGTTCCGACCACAACATAGACTTCAAAAGTTCGGTTATAATAAGAGCCATCTGCAATCACGCAGGCTGAGTTCACTGGTTCATTCACAGCCAGCGACCATTTGTTGGTCGCATTACCTGTCGCCCCACTTCCACCGAGGTTAAACTTATAAAGGTTGTAACCGTGGAACGCCGTTGAGCATTTAGCAAGCTGGCTCATTGGGAAGTAAACCCCCATTGCATAGCTACCGTCAGCCGACGCCATCGCCGAAGGCAATGCCGAGCCCGCGTGATAAGAACCCGCTGGGAAGCCCGAGCCTGAGATATCATTCAGCTTTGTCACTTTCGCAAGTGTGTTGCCATTGAGATTATAAAACTGTGTGAACTCTGAATTCAGATATCCAGTCAGATACTCATACACAAAGGCACTTGAGACGTCATTGCGTGGACTTTTAAAAGTCACAGCTATTTTGGCAATCTGTTGATCTGATTTATAACCAATTGAAACTGTCTTATGTAAAATGTGTTTTGATTGCGGTGTTGTGACACGCGGATCTTTTCCTTTTACACATGCACCTGTCACACGGCTTGCAGACCAATAGGCCATCATAGTCTCCGCAGTGAAAGAATCTTTTGAAGCGAACTGAATGCTTGATAGCGCTGATGTCGACGTCGACTTTCTTGCGTCAGCCTCAGAGCCTGCTTCTGTTGGGTTGTTACACTCTGCATAGCCATCAACTTGCATTGCTGATTGCAACTGACGACCGTGATCGTAGATATTGATGAACTCGCGACCATTCCATTTTAAAGACGTGATCGCGCCCGCGAATTGCGAAGGCAAAATATCAATCGACATGGAAGTCTTTGAATCCGCTCCAATCAAGCAGCCTGGAATGCGACCTTCTTTTTTACCGAGGTTTGTATAATGCAATTGCGGATTTTTTCCGTAAGTGGCAGAAGCTTTCACATCTGGATAGCGCGCAAGATAGCAAACGGCATTGAAGACACCTGTTTGAACTACTGGTGCAGGCGTTGTCGGTGCTACCGCAATTGACGTTGGAAAAGCAAAACTGCCTGACTTCGTAATCGTGTAGTTCAGACCACCCGATTTTGAAATACCGTGAACATAGACTTTCTTACCGAGATATTTACGGACCGTATCTACTGGAACCGTGATTTGGAAATTATGGGCGATGCCTGAAGTTTTGCAACTTGTCGAAATCGCCGCCGCAGACTTTAAGTTGGCTTTGCTGTTACCAACTAACACCGCTCCCGAGAGGCCCGCCGCATTCACTCCATAAGCGTGTACATCAATACTTTGAGCCACGGACATATCACAAGCCCAGCCTGAAATGATCACGCTGCCGTTGCCTTGAGATGCGACTGAATCAATATTTCCGATAATTTTAGTGGCTGCGTTGGCGGCAGGCGTAAGACATGACAAAGCACCAAACACAGAGACGATTGCAAGACGATACATATAAGACATCGTTCCCCCGTCTGCATAGATTACCGAGGCAAAAGCGCATATGAAACTTATTATTTTTCTGGTTCTAGATATGAGACGATGACTCCCAGACAAATATGAATAAATATATGTGAAATTCGAGCACGGAGCATTCTATGACAACTGCAAAACTGAACCCTGCAATTCCGCAACTTCCCTCTGGGGACCTTGAAAAAACCGCGTTGTTTTTTGAAACACAATTGGGCTTTAAAGTTGCTGCGAAAATGCTCGAACATGGTTTTTTATCAATGAAACGAGATGCCACTGAAATCCATTTTTGGAAGGTCTCAACGGAAGAAGCCGCTCGTACACTCGGCAGTCAAAGCAGCTGCTACATCCGTGTTGAAAATATCAAGCCGCTCTTTAATGAATTCAAAGAGCGTGGTGCGAATTTTAGATATGAATTAACGGAACAACCGTGGGGTATGAATGAGATGCAGATCGATGACCCATATCTCAATGCCATTCGTTTTGGAGAATCAGTAGACTGACTAGCGAGCAACCGAAGTGAGCCAGTTTTTCAAAGCCGGCACGTTTTGGTACCATGTGTGGGCTGAGCAATCGACTTCGGCTGTGATGACTTTATCGACCACTTTGTTATCGATTCCCAAGCCACTTGAAGTCACGCCCAAAAGTTTGTACTGACCTGATGTCGTACGCACAAATAGCGGACTGCCCGAGTCGCCTTGGCAAACGGAAGTGATGGATGACGTCAGAATTTTATAAGACTCAATCGAAGTGCCATAGATCGATTTCGTAATCGTTTTTGATTTATCGCAATCTCCTGCGCTGTTGATGGGCTTGCAGTATTCTTTCAAACGATCTTGCGCAAAGAATTTTTCTAATAGATCAGGACGACCTAACTTCATCTCTCTGCTTTCTTTTCGAACCAATTCAGAGAACTCGGAACCATCTGATTCAATGATCACAGAGTACCAACCAAATGCGGCCAACGTGCCCGTGCGGAGGTCTTCTGCCGTTGCTAAGTTTGCGATATTAAAAACTGGCACCTCCGCAGGCGCGGCTTCTGAAAGAACTAAAACAGCGATATCAAAAATCGCAGGGCCCACATTCCAATCACGTTCGTCATGCACATTAGTGCCCGGTAAAATCTGTTGTGCTAATGGCTTTTGAACGCCGCTAACTTGCGCAGTTTTTTGTGAAGAGAAAAAGCTAGAACCTGTCGTAGCTTTCTTATCCTTGTTAGGGAAAGTGACTTTCATGCCTGTGCCGTTTTCACTTGCATCAAGACAATGGCGAGCAGTTAAAACTTTATTTCTTCCGATCAACAGGCCACCGCAAAAGCCATAACCTGTTGCGCTTTTACGACTGATAAGAACTACAGAATTAATAGGATTGCCCTGCGAATAATCGGACTTTAAACCCGCGCCGACGAGGCCATCGGCATCAGCATTTAAGAGGACTTGATCATAGGATTCCGACCCGCATGAAGCTAAAGTCAGGACCGCTGTTATCATCAGGAAGAAAGTTTTTAAATTCACTTCGCACCTCGAAGTGAGTCTTATACCATTTTCCAATGCCCATATCGCCTGTAAAGATCCTGACGATGTGACGGAAAATGGCACTAGAACCTGACAACCTGAACGGCCCGTTTACTTGCAAGTCCCTTGGAGCTCTTTAGCTCCCGCAGGGGCCGCAGCATTGAACAGTGTGCTCTTCATTGCACCATTCGCTGGCGCCCTGACAACCATCAGCAATTCATTGCTGGGATCGTCTTTAGAAAGATAAAGACGAAGCAGTTCGCCTGTTTCGGCCGAAACATTTGTTACGGGCATCTTCCTCATCGGAGCAAAAAACAAACTGACGTCAGCATACTCACCCGGAAAGCCATTTTCATCGAGTGGCAAATTCACGGTCCCCAACGGAGCTGCCGACATCGAGTATTCACACTTCAGCATGGCAGCTTGAGCCGTAAAAAACGGACAAAGAATTCCGATCAACACGAAAATAAACTTTTTCATGGAGCTACTTTTTCACAACGTCAAAAGACATTGTCACAGGACCGTTGTCACTGTCCCAGCGAAGAGTCCCTTGGTGCTCACCGATAGTGACAACGAACCAAGTCATGTCACCCCAGAATTTCATTTCAAGAGTTTTTCCATCCGCTGATTTCATAGCGTTGCAATAAGGAGCTGGAGCACCTTCACACACGCCGTAGTTCGCAGACCACGTCAAACCCTTTGCATCTTGAAGGCCCACATACAGATTGTGGCTGTCTTCTTCGAATACGATTTGCTCAAGTTGAGTCACATCTGGACGAATCCAGAACTTAGCCCAAGAGCCTGTTGTCCCGGTGATTTTTAGAACTTTAAAGGTGCCTTCAAAGCCACTGCCCGCAAACGCAACAGATGAACCCATCAAAGCAACCGCTAACAAAACCAACATACGCATAAGACCCCCTCAGGTAATGGCCCTATCGCACAACGACCATTAACAACTGTCAAGAGGCGGCAATGCGTCATCACGACAAGTCATGACAGCTCGCCTAGAGAGGTCTAAATTAGTTAAATCCGAAAATTCACCTTGAAAGGATTCCAACTATGAAATCTCCAGTACGTGTTGCAGTCACAGGCGCTGCAGGACAAATCGGTTATGCACTTCTATTCCGTATCGCAAGTGGCGCGATGTTGGGTTCAGACCAACCCGTTATTCTTCAACTTCTAGAAATCCCTGATGAGAAAGCTCAAAAAGCTCTCAAAGGTGTGATGATGGAACTTGATGACTGCGCATTCCCACTTCTTCATTCAATGGTTGCTACGGGCGATCCAGCTGTCGCATTCAAAGATGCTGACATTTGTCTTCTAGTGGGTGCACGTCCACGTGGCCCAGGCATGGAGCGTAAAGATCTTTTGACTGCAAATGGTCAAATCTTCACTGGCCAAGGTGAAGCTATCGGTAAATACGCAAATCCAAATGTAAAAGTTTTGGTTGTTGGTAACCCAGCAAACACGAACGCTTACATCGCGATGAAATCTGCAATGAAACACGGTCGCGTAAAAGCGAAAAACTTCACAGCAATGCTTCGCTTGGATCACAACCGTGCATTGTCACAACTTGCTACTAAAACTGGTAAGCCAGTTGCTTCATTTAAAAAAGTCGCTGTTTGGGGTAACCACAGCCCGACAATGTATCCAGATGTTCGTTTCGCAACTGCTGATGGCGCGAAAGTTCCTGAGTTGCTAAAATTGGGTACAGCTGAAGGCGACACTTGGAACAAAGACACTTTCATTCCAACAGTAGGTAAACGTGGTGCTGCGATCATCGATGCACGTGGTTCATCGTCTGCGGCTTCTGCAGCCTCTGCAGCTGTTGATCACATCCGTGACTGGTGGTTGGGAACAAATGGTGACTGGGTGACTATGGGTATTCCTTCTGATGGTTCATATGACATTCCAGAAGGCATCATGTACGGCTTCCCTGTGACTTGCAAAAACGGCGAATACGAGATCGTAAAAGGTCTTGAGATCGACGCTTTCTCTCGCGAGAAAATGAACAACACATTGAAAGAATTGACTGAAGAACGCGACGCTGTCGCTTCAATGCTTTAATTCTTTTAAGCACGTCGTTTAAAAACCGAAAAAGCCGAGTGGTAAACTCGGCTTTTTTTTTATTTTACGACTATGACAAATTACAAATCCCTTGCGGCGCAAAGTATCTGAGCTTGCCTTCATTTGAAAGTCCCCTGACAATGCCGTCAGACATGAAGATCTTTAAGCTGATACTCGCGATTTTAATCTGTATTGCATCGGTGGTCCTCACCCAACAAATCGTCGTCAACGCGATTGAGAATCAAAAACTCAAAACCGATTCGGCGGAGATCAATCACATCAAGTACGGACTTTTCAGCGTCAATCAATGGAAAGCCAAACTTACGCAAATCGTGATTTCCGAAATCAATAAGGCCAAGCTGACCTCTAAAAACGAAGCACAATTAAAAAAGCATCTCGAAGCTCAGTTGGATGTCTTGATCGACAAGGTCGATGAAAAGATCAAAGAGTCCAATAAAGAAACCACTAAAGGTAAAATGAAGCAGTTCTTGATCGATAAGTTCGTGGATATGGACAAGATCAAGGAAGGCATCCCCGAGTATGCCGATGCGATGTTGGCTGAGATTAAGAAAAAAGAAACTCAAAAAGAACTTAAAGGCATGGTGAAACAGCAAGTTCGCACCTACCTCTCAAAAACTTTTGAAAAACAAGACGTCTCAAAAATCGAACGCATCATCGAAGAAACTGGCGCGACTAATATTGAAGAAGCTCGCGTGATTCTTGATGATCAGATCCGCGCCAATGAGCATTATACTTTTCAATTGTGCGTGGTTTTGATTCTGATTATTTCTTCGTTATTTATTATTGAAGCATTCAGTCGCCAACCCGTCCCGGCTCCACAGTTCATTATCATGGTATTGACTCTGCTCATGTTGCTGACGACCGGAGTGACGACACCGATGATTGACTTGGATGCTCGCGTTTCGAAGATGGCCTTTGTACTCTTAGATCATCCGATTGAGTTCACCAATCAAGTTCTCTACTTCCAAAGTAAAAGTATCACGAACGTTTTTGGCATCATGATCGCGCATAAAGATATCGAGATGAAGGCTGTCGGTATTTTGATGGTGATGTTCAGTATTGTCTTCCCTGTTTTGAAACTGCTTTCATCTTTGGGTTACTACTACAGCGAGAAACTTCGTAACAGCAAGGTGATCCAGTTCTTCGTATTGAAGTCAGGCAAGTGGTCGATGGCCGATGTCTTGGTGATTGCGATCTTCATGGCTTACATCGGTTTCAACGGGATGATTTCAAATCAGTTTGATAAGTTCAGCAATCTTACGGACGAGCTAGAATTTATGACGACGAATGGGACTGCGTTACAGGCGGGATTCTATACGTTCTTTGCATATGTGATCTTGGCGCTGTTCTTGACGGGCTTCTTGGCTAAGCGGAATGAGAAGAACTCCTCAAAACTTTCCGCGTAACCAAGAAACAGTGCGCCGTCAGCTTGAATGCGACGGCGGCTGTCGATTTAACGAATCAAAAGCGACTATTTATCAACTGGAAGAACCAAAGTGTAACCGTTGTCTTCTAGGTATTTCATAATCTCAGGCAAAGCTAACGCCGTTTGTTGTTTGATATCATGGAACAACAACACGCCTTTTTTATGTCTTTCTAAAAGCTTGGTTACACGTTGAACGATCTCTTTAGGATTTGGAGTTTTGAAATCCAAAGAATCCATATTCCAGTGCCAGATCGAAAGACCTTCACGCCATACCAACGCATCGATGTCTGCGTTGCTTGTGCCACCTGGGAAGCGCATATATGGAGACATATAAGAAACTTTTGTCGCGATCAAGTCATGAGCTTTAAAGATCTCACGATCAACGGCTGCCGCACCTTCTTTAGCGTAAGCCGAACGAGTGCCCAAGTGATTCATACTGTGTGAACCCACTGTGTGACCTGATTGCCAGATGTGCTGGGCGTATTTAGCGTTGGCTGCGTTTTTCACGCGCGCACCCACCATAAAGAACATGGCTTTCGCGTCGTTGTAACGAGCGAGTGTTGCAACGATTTGTGAAGACGTCTCCACGATAGGACCATCATCAAAAGTTAAAATAACTTCTTTGTCTTTCAAGAAGTCTTCGTTGCCTTTGATGTAGCGGATTTTACGTGGGTCAAAAACACGCGTCACCGTTTTAATACGTTTTGCTGTCGACTTATCTTGAGCCACTGTGTGAGCGCTAAAATATTTAGCAACACGCGCTTTCAAATCAGCAGAACAGTCTGCAACCAATGCGTCGTGCTCGCCTGATTTGAACTCGTCAGAGATCAAAACCATTTCTTCATCAGAGCGCTTCATCAAAGCTTCACAGAATTCAGCTGAAGTCGTATTAGACTCTTTCAATTCATCAAGTTTGCTATGGAAATTCGATGGTGAAGACTCCCAGTCACTTGCATTTTCAGATGATTGCAAGGCACCGAAAGACTCTTCTAAAGCCACGTGCGAATCTTGAGATTGAGAAGAACAAGCACTGATAGAAAGTGCCAAAGCGAATAAAACAACGGATTGCGAGATTTGTTTTTTCATACTTCATCGCCTATTCAGGATCCATTCCCACAATATGGAGCCATCAGTTGGATCTCAGGACCTTACTCCCAGGAATTCATTTCCTTTTTACTTTAATGGGGACGTAAAAAGGCACCTTTGCCATGAAGCAGATACCTTCTCGCATCCTCTTTGTTTACAATGGAGCGATGGAAAACACCTCTAAACCACGTATATTGATTGCGGGCGCCACGGGCTTTATTGGCCGAAGACTGATTCATGCTTTAGAAGGCCATTCCATCGTCGCTCTCCAGCGCCACCAGCCTCCGACTGACAAACTTTTAAACATGAAGAACGTCACTTGGAGAAACTGTGATCTCTATTCTCTTTTACAGACGGAACAAGTCTGTGTCGAAAATGATATCGCCATTTATCTCGTGCACAGCATGATGCCCTCAGCCCGATTGAATCAGGCCAACTTTCAAGACACTGATTTAATCATGGCCGATAACTTTGCACGTGCTTGCAAAAAAGCAGGCGTAAAACAAATCATCTATCTTGGTGGGATTATTCCTGATGATCCCTCGCTATCAAAACATCTTGAAAGCCGCCTTGAGGTAGAGCGTACTTTAGGAAGTCATGGCATGGCGCTGACTTCTCTCAGAGCAGCGATGATTATTGGCCCAGGTGGCTCATCATTTGAGATGATGTCGTTATTAGTAAAACGCCTGGGCGTGATGTTGACACCAGCATGGACCAACAACTCATTACAACCTGTTGATATCGAAGACGTCGTCGCCGCGATCTTAGAGGTCATTAATAATCCTGAAAAACAAAATCAGTGTTGGGACCTCGTCGGGCCAGAAAAAATCTCTTATAAAAACTTGATGCTCAGAACAGCTGCCATCATGGGTAAAAAAATGATCGCGATTCCCGTGCCGTTTTTCACACCCCGTTTATCAGTGCTGTGGATTCGGTTTATCACAGGCATGAGCACTCATTTGATTAAGCCACTGGTAGAGAGCCTTAAGCACGATATGCTCGCTCGTCCGCAAAGGATCTTGCGCTTTAAGCATGCAGCACAGAGAACTTTGGATGAAAGTCTCAAGACGGCTCTTAAAGCCGGCCTTTCAAAATCCGTCGCGACAGTTCACCATGACATCGTGAAAAAAGAAAATACGATGCCAAGCAATGTGCGCTCTGTGCAGCGTTTGCCGTTACCACCTGGCTGTGATGCCCAATGGGTTGCAAGAGAATATCTACGTTGGTTGCCCGAAGCGTTTTCGCACATCGTAGTAGATTCAGATCAAGAGTATGCAAATTTTTATGTTTTCCATCCAAAATTGACCGTCTTAAAACTAAAACTTTCAAGTGAACGCAGTTCAACAGATCGACCGCTTTTTTATATTGTCGGCGGCTTGTTGGCGGGAAAGAAAAATCCGGTCAATGCACGACTAGAATTTCGCGAAGTCTTAGATCAGCAGTATATTTTGGCGGCGATACACAATTTTTCGCCGAGTCTGCCGTGGTACGTATACAAATACTCTCAAGCTATCGTGCATTTATTTGTGATGCGCAGATTTGCGAGTCACCTCGAGAAGGTGAAAAACGAAAAATTAAAGGGCGACTCATCGTCGCCCTCTTTAAAATTACAGTCTGTAAGCAAGTCCGATTTGCCAGAACGTGCCGTTTCCGATCGGCCCGATTCCTTGGTATAAATCCAATTTGCCCGTCAGGCGTAAGGTCATGTCACCCAAGGCAAAAATATTTAGCTTTTTACCTGAGTCGGCAACAACGCCTGTGTCACTCTCTGGCCAAGAAATATTTTTGTAAACCACTGGTACCGTCAAACCAAAATTCAACCGGCCCGTGTAGCGATAATACATTCGCGGCATAATACCAAACATCGTCCATGGCATCTTCGTTTCTGAATATGTGATCAACGAAGCTGTGCCACCACCGTTCGCACGACCCGACGCAAACATTCCTGAGAATGAATAACCCCAACGATAGAAATAAGTACTGCGCTCAATCGTGATCGCTGTTCCATTAAAGTTCGCAACGTCAGACGTAGAGCCGCCTGATTGTTCCAAACGTAAAGGTTCATTCCACTGCATCAGACTTAATCCAACCGCTGTGTAGCTGAGTCGTGGTGATGGACCACGAGTTTGAGTTACAGAAGCTGGTGCTTCCAAATTATCAGACTCTTGGGCCTGAGCTAAAAAAGGCAAAAGTAAAAGTATAAAAATTAACTTACGCATACATCACCCTTAAAACGAAAAGTGCCATTGGCTTTGGAGAGTCCACGAATCTGGAGAACCACCTGATTCAGACATACGTTTCGTATTTGAAGCCAACACGCGAACTTCCGTTCTTGGAATTGGGAACATCATCATGCCGAATTTCCAACGAGTGGTCTCTGTACCTGTTTCGCTGATATCTGCTTTTGATTGTTCAATCGTTGAAACGATATTGTAACCGCGACGAAGATTCACCAGGCCTTGTAAGATCGCATACGAACCCATCACCGGAGTTGAATCCGTTCCGACTTTATCAGTTTTCTGTTTCAAACCAAACTCAGCCATCACAGCACTGCCTTGAGAAAGTCCCATACGTGTACTCAGTGCGAACAAGTCCCACTTCGTAAAGTCATTTTCTTGAGACATTGCCGAAGCGCCGACTTTGTATTTCTCTACGATTTGGTATTCACCCGTGATCGAGTAACCTTTGAATTTATCAGGAGCCAAATCATCGCCGTTACCCACGAATCCGTTCAGCGCAATATCCCAATCAGGATAAGTGAAATGCACGATCGCGCCTTGCGATTGATCGAACTGACCCAAGTTGATGGGTGATCTGTTTTGCGCCGTATGGTCAATCAAACGTAAGCCGTAAGCTTTGTCCATCTGACCAACATAGAACCACAGGTTGTTATTTTGTTTGTAGCGAACGTAGTACTCTTTCATGAACCAATAGTTGGTTTTACCACGAACGGCCTCTTCGCCTGTGCCCGTGTATGAAACCGTATTGATCAAAGCGATGTTTTGCTTTTTATCCAAAAGGAAGTTCATGTTCACATCGTTTTGCATGTTGATAAAACGTTGTGTGTCCCCTGCCGAGTTTGGATTCATTCGCACCCATAGACCACGGTATTTGATGCCCGGGCGTACCCACCACGGGATCTTCACCGTACCCAAGAAGCCCGATTGATCCGCGATCTCGTCCTCTTCAATTCTTTTTGGGTAAACGTCACGGGCGGTGATTTCGCCTGCAAAAAGGGCACGACCGTAGTCATTCAATGCTCCACCACCTAAGCCGTTAAAATGGCAGGTAATGCACGAAGAATAGCCATAGCCGATAAAGTCAGGATAGGCCTGAGCCGCCTGAGGGATTGATAGAAGTGCTAACAATAACGTCGGTAGTAAAACTTTGATGTATGTCACGAATCTAAGCTTAGAGGCCCTTTGGATGGAGAGGCAAACAAAAGACAGACTTTCCTTTTTTCAAATGCGCTGCGTGATGAGTCTCTGCCCTAGTCGACCATCCTAAAATAAGGCATAACTTCCCCTCTATGAAAAAGACTACGGCGAAGAAAAAAGCAGCTCCTAAAAAGGCGACAAAAAATGCAGCACTTAAAGCTGCGACTAAAATTCAACTGACTTCCCATGAACATGCAATGGGAGTTAAGGACATTCTTGATCATGTCCGCCCGACTCCAATGGTTCATAATGGTCTGACGAGCGACGAAAAAATCGCAACGATCACTGAAAAGTTTAAAGAAATCATGGAAACTTTGGGTTTGGATCTTCGTGATGACAGCCTTCAAGAAACGCCGAAACGTTTGGCGAAAATGTACGTCAACGAAATCTTCAAAGGTTTGAACCAACAGAACTTCCCAAAAATCACTGTGATCGATAATTCCATGCACTACGACCAAATGATTGTAGTGCAAAAGATCAAGTGCTTGTCGTTCTGTGAACATCACTTCTTGCCGATCGATGGTTACGCAACGGTTGCGTACATCCCGAACGAAAAAGTTGTCGGTCTTTCTAAGATCAACCGTATCGTTCAGTTCTTTGCTCGCCGTCCCCAAGTTCAAGAGCGTTTAACGAAACAAATCGCAGACTGCCTTCAGTATGTTTTGGGCACTGAGCACGTTGCTGTGCACATCAATGCGCACCACTATTGTGTGATGATGAGAGGTATCGAGGACACTCATAGTTCGACGGGTACTGCGGATCTGCGTGGTCACTTTAAATCACGCCCTGAAACTCGCACGGAGTTCTTGGAGCAGTGTTATACACAAGCGGGCACTTAGCCCCTACTCCGACGAAGTTGGAGTGTAGACAAGTAAAATAAAAAAGGCTGATCTGTTCGATCAGCCTTTTTTTATTTAAGCTCTTTATAAAAACTATTTAGTTTTTTTAGCTGGGGCTTTCGCCGGAGCTGTTGCTGCAGCGGCCGCGCCTGCACTCATCGGAGCTTGAACGTGAACAGTCACTTCGTCTTCAACGCCAACACCTTTGTAGTTCACATCAGCGATACCGAAGTCTGACAATTTCAATTTGAATTCGCCATCAACATTATTGCCGCTGATTTTGTATGTGCCCGATACCGGTTTTTCAGTACCGCGGATACGCATAATACCGCTCGCTTTACCGCCAGAACCTTTAGCAGAAACCAAAGTAGCATCAGGGAACTTATTTACTTCAAGGTATTTGTCTTTCATGTGTTTATCGCGCGTATCCAAACCTGTTTTCAAGTTTTTCAAACTCACAACAACGTCTTTCGCTTCAAAGCCATCGCCTTGTTTTACGATAGAGCCTTTCACGTCAGATGTTTTAGCTTTGAAATCGCCCATTGGATTCAAAGTCACATCAACCACAACACTTTGTGCGTTTACGAATGCTGAGAAAAGAAAGCTAGCTGCAAATACTCCGGTCCATTTCATCTTTGTGATTCTCCTACAGTTTGAATACTAAAATTACTTAATGCTATTAATCCAAGTTGCGATCGTTGCGACCTGTGACGCTGAAAGGCTGCCCATGTTTTTAGGTCCGTTGGAACCTGTTGATCCCACAAGACGGTAGTAAACTTTTGAGCTTTCAGGATTTCCTGCCACCGCGTAACCAAGACGAATAAATTTAGCTTCGTCCCAACCGTTAAAATCGATCGCTGTACTGCCATTGTGACAACTTAAACAAGAGTTGTCGATAATGTTTTTAGCGGCTTTAAATTCAGCAGAGGGTCCAGTCGTAGTTCCACCACCGCCACCACTGTTCGCAAGTGATGGATCAAAAATCACGTATGAAAGATTATATTGCCCAGCTATGTAACGAGCCATCACGTTAAGGTCCGTATTTGGTAAGCCCGCATTGTACACAGCATACTCAGTCACAGCACCACCTGTTGAACCCACAGCGGGAGTCTTACTAACGTACCCATAATCTCCAGGCACCCCCACTTTCACGATAGGTGCCGTCTGCACAATTCCGTTAAGCAATAACGATATATCCGAAACACTTGTTCCAAATCTTGCCGCCACCACAACTTTAGAACCTGATGATGGAAGTGCTGATTCGACGTAAGCATAGTTGCTCGGATCCGTGTAATGAGTTGCGCGAACTTTACCGCCCACGATATCAATGGCCATCTCTTCGGTTTTTGCATCGGCTGTTTGAACTACGATCACTCGACCCGTCATCGTGCGATCAAACATCGCAATCACTGCACCTTGATCAAAGAAGGCCGGACTTTTTAATACATAAGAAGGTGCACCTGGTTTTGACCAAAACTGCAAAGTTGTTGCTGTTGTCAATCGTGGAATGCCTTCTGCATCCAATGCCATTTGCGATTCAAAAATGAAGGCGCCGTTAGTAGCATCTGCATCTAAAGCAAAGTCACTGCAATTTTGGAATGAAAGAATCAAGACACTCAGCACACTGAGGCCCAGAATTCTTGAAAAGATTTTTTTAATTCCCCCGACGTTCATCAAACATTCCCCTTATAACATCTGCCAACCTGGAGATTCGCAGATCTGCAGGATCACGCCTCGCCAACGATTCGTTGTCGTTTCGCCACCTACCGCATTACTCTTATCGTAATCTAATATCGAATTGATCACAATCGCACTCGGAGCATCGCCTCTGTAAAAGAGCTGATAAATCTGTTTTACGGCGTCTGAATTTGGGACACTCGCGCGATTACTCACTTTTTCTAGAACAGCAGCCACTGCCGCATCGTAACCCAAGATATTCTCGCAAGCTTGAACAACAAAGGACTCACGAACTGTGTTGGCGTCAATGCGGTAAGCGAGATTGGCGTTGGAGCTAGCCCCACCACAATCATGACCTGAATAGCTGCTGTACGGGTCGCAGCCGCCACCAAATTGTGCGCCTCTGTTGATGACCCATTTATTCAACAAACCTTCAAGACCAGGCACTGGCGTTACTGCAGAGGCAAATACCTCACGCAACAACGTGGAAACATAAATGCGGTTTCCTAATTGAACTCGTTGAGTGGGAGGCAATATGTCTTTTTGCGAAGGATGGTTAACACCACCTTCAGAACCCATTTCTAAATATTGATAATCCGATGAAGCAAATGTTCCTGGCGCACAGTTCTGAAACAACTGCGTGAACAAGATCGCCACAACTAAAACGGCAAATAATGGAATGAGTTTTTTTATTCTCATACCGCCACCAACTTCGCCGCGTGTTTCACCGTCAAAGTACTGCCATTTAAATCAACCAATGGAGCTGCCAGATTTTCATAAGGATTCTTTGTTACATTCAACAATTCAGCGACTGTTGAAGCTGCCATCACTGGAGTTGGCTGACCCGATTGATTATAACCATCAATTGCTTGCGCCACACCTTGCGTGCCCGCGTAAACGGCAGGATCATTTCCAGATACACGGATATTACCAACGACGAATGGACCGTTTTGCACGGCTCCTGAGAACACACTTGTGACCAATTGATTAAAGCCATGGTCACTGCCCGAACCTGCCGAGCGTGCACTGCGACCGAAATCAGACAACACTTGCACGACTGTGTTCGACCAAACGTCAGTGCCATTCACAGTCGTTTTCTTCAATTGGTCTGCGAGCTCTAATAGACCCGCCGTTAAACCACGATAGTAAGCTGTATTTAAAATTACAGAAGGGAAACAACCCGTCTCGTGCATATCAGTAATCATAGTATGAATCGCAAGTGCACCAGTGCCTGCCTCTAATAATGCTAAATTATTAAAATTGCCGGCCATCAAGTCGATAGAGCTAACGAGATTTTCTTTTAATACATATTCAGCAAGAGCTAAGCCCTCTGCTAAAAAATCTGCAGCAACCATCGACGCAATCGATGTGCGTAAGTCAGCGCCTGAAGACAATGTCAGACCGCGATTACCTGAAGCCACATGGACATTCCATTGAGCATTTTGCGCAGAGATTAAAGCCATATCACTGATGCCTGCAAGACCCGACTCACGCATACTTGCTTCGATCACATATTTATAGCGAGCAAAAGCAGGACCCCAATATGAATCCAAACTGCCAACACCCTTTTTCATCAGCGTACTGGCGTTGCTCAAATTCAGTCCGAGATTGCTCGCACCGAGCGAATCCGATTTGATATAAGTTTTAAGTCTGTCTTGCGCTAAATCAAAAGCTGCACGTTGACGATTCTTTAAGTTACGAGCGGCTTCAAGTCCCGGTGAAGGATTACCAAAGCCCGCCAATAAATTATGAATCGGCTGACCACCAGATACGATATTTAAAGCTTTGCTTTTCGAAGATGTATAAGAGCGATAGCTGCCGCGATCTGGCCATTGAATCGCCTCGAATGTTTTTTGCGAATAATCTGCAGCAAGTCCCGTCAATGAAGACGTTCCCCCCACTGGCGACTGTTGTAAGTTCGCGTTGAATTGATGTCCGTCCAATCCAGAAGCAAAGCCACGAATCACAAGCATATTATTGAGATAATCAGTCAAAGGACGTTTGCTGCCATCACCCTTAAAAACAGAGTGAGAGAACATGTGTGGCACAAGGACGTTTTTATAATTGAAAGTCGAATACTCAAGCCCGCCAGCAACACCGCCCGAGTTGATGTACTTCGTTGCCACCATCGGATTAAATTGCATTTGCGGATCTGAGGCATTCGTACGCATCCAATGGTCAAACACGTAACGGCTTGGCGCACCAGCCATCAAGATCCCAATATAGTTTCTTGAAGTCGTCGCCCCTGCTGCATCTGCTTGTGCTTTCGAAATAAAACCGCGAGTCATCAAGTCCAATAATCTTTCAAACGGAGCTGGCACCATCGCCGAAGCCCCCATAAGAGAAGCATTAGATAAGAAATCTCTGCGAGATTGATTTGTTTTTTTACTCATCTGCCTTCTCCTTTCTCTGGGGCCCTAGGGGCGGTAATTGAGATTCTTGTAGTAATCCGATGCCATGATATCTTTCACTAACTGTCTGACTGATTGATGGCTTCTTAATTTCGCTGCTAGATTTTCGACAAACTTTCTATCAGCGATTCCATTATCAGAAATGGACTTATTCAAAGCCGCATTTCTTGGATCATCACGATCATAAAGTGGAACCTCAATGCCCGTGAAATATTCAAAATATCTTTTCGCCGCACATTGATAGAGGTCATCAGTTTCACTCATTGCTTGGCCAAGACCTGCAACACCTTGAACTTGCCTATCAACCAGAACACCTGTCACCGAACGGAAATACAACCTGCCGCTTGCGACTTGGCGGTGGAAATTTGCAACTGGCTCAGATGGCCAGCCTGCTACAGAACCAATTTCTTGACGATACGTTGCTAAGTGTGGAGACGTTTTCGAATCTGTTCTCGAGCCCGTACTAAATACGAAATAATCTGAATTGCCGAGCACAACATTTCTCGCTGTGTAGGCCATTGGATCCAAAGTCGCATGGCACATCACGCAGCTAGCAGCATTTCTAAATGGCGCTGATGACGTCCCCACAACAAATTGTCTGACGTCGGATTCTCTAAGCGCTGGAAGGGTCGCGCACATGAATGATTCCATATTGGCTTGCGACCAACGGCGTGGAACTTTTGTTGTGCCGTTGGATTCTGTGCCATAGCCATGACCAAGATTGAGCATCATATATATAGGAGTTCCGAGAACGCCCCCGCCCAATGTTGCGTAGATATCGAAACCAACATTCAGTCCCGGTTGCAGATTACCTGGTCTGTCTGAACCAAGTGGTACGAGTGATACGTTTGGAACCACAACTGATTCCGTTGTTTGACGAACACCTATTAGTTCACCGACTGCAATTTTTGGAAGATTGAGTAAGAACGAATTCGGAGCATCCGAGTTACCACTGAAACCTCCCGAGTATGCACGGAAGTTAAAAAGGTTGGTGTCCATCAAGCCGTTGTTACCGAAAGTACCACGACCTGGGAAACTCACTGCCCAGCCGAATTGTCCTGTGACGCCTGGATTTTCTTCGCGCAGAGCTTTCACGCCCGTACCAAGAGTGACGACATCTTTATAAGGAACTCCTGAACCAAACATCGCGCGTGTCACTGCAAGTGATGGCTCTGTGGAATCATAAATGTCGATGGCACCACGTGCGGTTTCAAGACTGTAGTCTGGGAGTTGTTCAACTGTGTTTGCACCAAACCATGTGCGATGAAAACTTGCGAAGTTTGAGAGGACTTTGCGTGCGTCGCTGTCACCTACCTGTGTGAGGTAGCCATTGCCTCCCAAGACAGTTTTATCGAGGATTTGATTGCAGGCACTGACGGCAGTGATTGTGCCCGCAGCAACTTGCGCGCGCAAGGCATGAGACAACGGCACGGGCATCCCTGTTAAGTGAGCATAACAGCGATTGAATAGCGCAATTTGCGAAATAGATTGTGCGGGAGCAGTTTGCGTCGCGAGGACAAAAACTGCAGCCAACAGTAAATTTCGAAGCACTTCATTCCCCCCGGAAAGATAACTTCTAGTGTTCTTAGTTTAGGGCCTATCGGTCTCATGTACAAAGAACCCAAGCAGAATTCTCAATTTGAGCGAAACAGTTTCTCGCGTTTCAGTCATCACCTTCTCGTAATGAGACAGTACAAATTTTACGTCGAGTTTGTGGAATCGAGAGGTTAAGTTCATATGAAGATTTGTCGATAATTGAAACATGAAACACCTAGCAATACTTCTTATTGGATTTTTCATCACGTCGTCAGCTCTTGCTGCCAAGATTATTTCCGTGAAGCAGAACAAAGTTCTGATCGATCTGGAAGGTCAGGATTTACCTGTTGGGCAAAAACTCTTCAGTATTGATTCGACTGGAAAAAAGCGTGCGGTTCTGCAAATTCGCCAAGTTAAGGGCGGCAAAGCGGTGGCTGACATCACAAAGGGTCAATCAGTCCCTGCTCATCGCTTGCAAGTCATTGCGGGTGGTCCTCCAATGAATACAGCTAAAACAGATGCGCAGTCTTCAACTCCTCGCTCTCATAAAGGTGCGGGTCGTGGCAATTCATCTTGGGGTCTTCAAGGTGGTTATGCGATGAACACGATGAAAGTGAAGTTGAGTTCAACACCTGTTGATTTGAGCGGTAGCAGTATGTCTTTAAAAGGTTTCTATGCAACGAAACTGGACGGCGCTATCTCTGTGAAGGGATCTGTGGGTTACGAAACTTTTGCGGCGAAGGGTACGATCTCTTCAGGCGTGTGCGGAAGTTCAAATACAGCTGATTGTAGTGTTGAGATTTCGTACTTAGGTATGGATGCTTTGATTCGTTACAGCTTTATCGATAGCAGCTCGATTCATTTCTGGGCTGGTGGTGGTTTGGCTTTCTTGTTTGCTATTGGTAAAGAGTCGAATGTACTTGATACAGGCAAAATCACATCGAACCAAGCTATCGTGGGCGCAGTGGGTTTCGATTACAACTTATCGGGTGGTTCATTCATTCCGGTGGAGTTGAATTATAACTTGTTCCCAGATAACAACTCGACATCTGCTTCTCAGATGGTCCTCCGCGTTGGTTATGGTTGGGATTTCTAGTTAGTTGATTATATTTTTAGTTTTTGAGAGACCTCGCTTTGGCGGGGTCTTTTTATTTTTGGCGGCTGGTGGCTTTCATCTCTTAGCTTTTAAATGACCTTCCATCGTCATTCGCTCTTACTCTTACTCCCTCTCAACTCTTGCCTACTCTCATCAGAAATATTCAGTTCGTAATCACACAAAACTGCGGGCCCCTAAGAGCATATCCTCAAATATTCAAAGCTTATAAATTTAAAAAACAAAAACTCTCGCACTAATAGACCGCTAGAGCTCCCCATTAGAAAGAACAGCCAATTATCAAACAGGCTGCTGAAGATTCCATTGGCGAGCAGTTAACAAATTATGTGTACGACAAAGAACTCGCAGATTGCTTAGATCATCCATCCCACCTCTCGCTAAGGGAACTATATGATCAACCTGAAGCTGATAAGTGCTCGTGCACCTTCTATTCGTTTCACAATCCACATACTCGCAACAATGCCCCGACTTCGCGAATAGATCTCGTTTAGTTGTGATCTTGATATGCTGACGTTTCCGCGCTCCCAAGAAACCTTGCGTCGAGTTTTTAACTTCTCCATCCTCAAATGCCATTTGAGTACTAATATCTACCATCTCAACGGATTTATTTTCTAAAATCATTGGCACACAAGGCGATGACAGAGTCTGAACGTCAGCTTTGATCTGAGTTTCAGCATTAATTTCAGCTTGAGTTTCAATTTCAGTTTGAGTTTGAGTTTGAGACTTAACTGAAGTTTGTTCTTTACCTAAAAGTCTCTTCTTCTCCTTCAACGCCAAATGAAAATACAGGTCAGCCCAATTCCCATCGGGTAAAACATGTGACAACAAATCTTTAACTTGGGCAATGGTCTCCATCTCTTCCTTAGACAAAGACATCTCCAGGCGAACACTGTCATCTCGCTGCGGTTTTACTACTTCATGCATCTTAATTGGTTGATTAAACTCAACAGCCAAAACTTTCTGAGTATCAAAACTGTTCTTACCCTGGATTTGTTCAAGCACTTGCGAAGTAAAGGTCGAATCAACGTCACCGTTATTGGCAATCTCCTGACGAATACATTTTTGAACTTGCGTCAGCTGAGTCAAATTCAATTTACCATCTTCCAACGCAACTGAAACTTCTGGATTACGGGCAAGAACTCGCGAAGCTTGCCAACGACGATAAGCACTGTCTTCAGCATAACCGTGCTCACCAACTAAAAACTTAATCATAGATGAATACCCTGCAGATGCATACAAACGTCGACTGTCCACTTCATGGATATACGTCAAGATAATATGCGTAATCTTGCGCTCAGATTTTACGAGCTTGCCAAGTCGACACAACACTTCAGCATCAGAAAGTTGAGAGATATCCATGCGAACTCCTTTTATTGAAGCAGTTCTAACATGAGTTTTAAAAGTCGACTTTTAGACGTTTCCTAGAATGAAAATGCAAATCTTGAGTGGTGTTTATTGACCCAAGAGACAGTCTAATAGGCTTGTGGTGAGATTATTTTTATGTGAACGCGAACGTTCACGTATCTTTGACTTTCATTCAACTGAGCGAATGGTAAATATACGAAAACTACGTCAATAAATATTATATTACAAAAACAACAATGACATGTCGCTTCTTGGGAGCGCGGAATTTCAATTTCAAATTCAAATTCAAATTTAGATTTAGATTTAGATTTAGATTTAGATTTAGATTTAGATTTAGATTTAGATTTAGAGTTTTGACCAAATATTTTTTTTAGTCATAGCTGTTTAGTTCGTTCAGTTCATTTGCAGCAGAGAATGTTTTGCGATCTTCCGCCATCCATGAGCCAGCCTTGCTGCTCGCCTTCCTGGCGATCAGCCCTCGATAGTTTTTTCTGATTTTTTTGGATTGAGTTTGCAGAATGAATTGCAGAGGTTCGTAATTTATTAGTGAGGCTTATTTAAATGAGTTGTCTCTGCATAATGATTTTTTAAAATTCCTTGTGCGTATTTCTCGATATCGAAAGAATCTTCATCGCTTTGATTCAACTATCCAACTCACTAATGATATCTCCTGCAATAACCTCCCCATCAAAAAAAAAGATTTTTGAATCTCCCCCCGCTGTTTATCCCCTGGCGGCCACGATGGCCGCCAGGAAGGCCCTCGCATGGATGGGTCAACAACTCACCATTCACCAAAGCTTAAGAATGAAAATCCAAGCACTACCCAAATACCTGACGCAACATTTCTTGGGAGCGCGAAATCCACAATCCACGGTACCACCATGTCCACCCTCTCAACACCCCGAAACAATCTTCGTCCCTCACAGACAAACAACCCAGCCAGCTCCAATAAAAAAGCCCCCACCCGGCATCAACTCTGCAATTACAATCCCTCATGAACAAAGCATTCACACATCTCATTTTGAGACACTTCGAAATCAACGCAGTTAATGCCATCAAAACACTGATGGTGCTAACATCCGTACTCATCGGAATGACCGCTTTCGCTGCTCCCTCAAAAGCCCCCGCAAAACAAAGCAAACAATCCACTAACAACTACCTCTGCGAAGAAGTTCAAACCGATGGTGAATGGCTCTTTCACGTGCGAGGTCCCAACGGCCACTTAGGCAAAACAGATCTCAATGGTTATTTCGTTACCAAGCAAGAATGCCAAGCGTCCCTCAAGAAAATCGCAAATTCGCAGATCTGTCTCTATGCTGGAGGCTGGCAGAGATATAGCATCATCAAAGACATCTTTGGTGGAGCAAAGATGAAAACTCAAGAAGAGTGCATCGCCAAAGTTCTAGAGACAAAAGACTTTGAACTTTGCGACAAGAATGGAAATGGCTTTTTCCCTATCGTGTTCGAAAAAACGATTTATTTTAAATCTAACACCTCGTGTGAACAGGCTGCCTCTTCAGCTATTGATGGCAAACTTTGTGTTGCCAACAGAGTAGGTGGATACAGCATTTACAAAATTCTTGAAGACAAGTGGCTAGAGCCGGCTTTCACTTATCCAACGATTGAGTCGTGCTCGAAAAAAGTTGCGTTCCCAATTCAAAACTACAAAGTTGATAAATCAAAATTAACTCAACCTTTCTTATCGGGCCCTAATACAGAAATCGGCTTCACATTAAAGCAATGCCGAGATCCACAAAGAAAAGATCATATCGTTAAAAATGACAATGGCGTCTTAGATAAAGACTGCTTCCCTGATACATATTATTCATGGGGCGATTATAAAAAGCTTCAGTTGTATAGCGAAAATTTGAATAACGAGACATGGGCAGGCACCTTTGGTCGACCTCTCTTCATGACTCAATCACCTGTTGCGACTTTTGGATATGGTCCCATCGCTATGCGGATTAAAATCAAAAAGACTGTGAAGGCAAAGTTGATCTTCAAACGTCAAGCTAACAAAAAGCTCTGTGAATATCTTGAGCCGAGTGAAGTCGACAACACGATTTTAGTGATTCAATGGTCGAATTATTCTGGCAGTGGTCTGGATTATATTCTTTGCTCTGGCGGCCCCGTTGAGTCGTGGAGCTACGGCACAAAAACTCACTACGATGAAATTGTTCGCGACATCACGTGGATCAATACAAATAAAAGCGATAATTATCAGGCTTACTTTCTAGACACTAGAAATTTGCCTGAGATCTTTGGCTCAAATCTCGATGGCAAAGTCTTTTCAAAACAAAGATTGGCGGATGCCCTCGCCTATCACCGCTCACTCGTTGAAAACAAACTAGGTCAAATATTCTACGCACCCGGTGAAGTCAAAAACCACAAGCGGCACTTCCACACGCGCATGCCGATTTACTATAATTGGTAAGCTCATAACAAACTCGCAACCAACGTCACCTGTCGAACTCTTCGACAGGTGCTCTCCCTTCAGCCCCCCACAATTTCTTTTGTAAGCAGCAAAGACTTGGAATCCAAGTTGCAAACAGCAAAGCGTCTTGAACTATTTCTGAAAAAGAGAGGCCTGTTCATGGTACGTAAGCACCACCTCAAATTTTTGTTAGGCGCTGCCCTGACATTGCAAGCGCTCGAGCTGAGAGCGGCCGATGTGTCACCGTTGATACTCGCCGAACATCCGCTGCCGAATGCAGTCCTTGTGCAGATCACTCCCCGTGGGCGTGAGCTTTTTGATAAGCAGCTTTCAAAAGTTCTCGGTAACTTAGGTTATAACTTGGATGACGGTTACTTCCCGGCTTTGACGTACACGTTTGATAAGCCGATCCATGTGGATGACTACATCGACTCCAATCCTGAAGTCGTAAAAATGTACAACATGACTCGTGATATGCTTACGAAGTGGCTCGTTGGTTTTTCAATCAATGATCACAGACCTTCTATCGAGATTGGTGAATCAGGTTATATCGCGAAATTCTCAAGATTCGGTATCGTGACTGACGAAGATCTCATGCGCCAAATCGGTAAACGCGATGGTGCAGTCCTTGCGATTGAAATGGAAATTAAAAAACTCACTCTTGCGACGAATCTAATTACTGCAGGCGATGCGGATAATGCATTCTTGGGTAAAGTGGGTTTTGAAGATGTCAGCATTGAAGCTGCTGGTGGCGATGTGCCATTGAAACTGCGCTTGCCATTCTATGTGCGTGGCAACGGCCATGGCGGTCTTGAATTTGAAGCACTCAAAATGGATCACAACATCGACCAGATGCCGATTCAGTTGCAATACAAAAAACTGATCGTTCCTACTTTCGCGGTGGAAGTGAACGGTCGAAAGTTCATGCTCAACACTTCAGAGCTTGAAAAAACCTTCAACGACAATGCTCCTTTGATTATTCAAAAGGTGCGCGAGAATTTGGGTGATTTTGCGACGAACCAATTGCCGCAAATGCTCAATGAAAAGATGAAGCAGTATTTGAATTCTCAATTGCAATCCATTGAGAACATGGACCCACCTGCTCAACCGGAAAATGATGGCAAACCTCCACTCAAACGCGGGCTTGTCTTAAATACTATTAATCTGAATAAAACTTTGGATGTGTCGCTAAATGCGTACGTCGAAGACCCGCTCAATTTGTTTAGCACCCCGATCGCTAAAAACAGCGAACGTGGGCTTCCTAAGCTCAATCAGCTACCTACGGACAAATATGATATTGCTTTGGCCGTAAGCCGTTCGATCCTAAATAGGACTATTCAGCTTTCCTATGAGCGTCATTACTTCGACCAAGTGAAGTCGGATGACGGTTCTGTTCTGAAAATGAAGGCTGCGCCCACGCTCGATTATGTAAAAGTTCCCCCGCGTGCCGTTTTGGGGCCACAGGAAAGCTGGATTAAGATGCGTCTTGCTGTCGAGAATGAACCTGACAGCATGTTTTTGAAAGACAAAATCGTAATCAACTTCGATGTGATTGCAAAAATGCGCCCGTTGGTAGATAAGGGCGGCATGGAACTCGTTCTGTATACGATCGATACGGAAACGAACGATCCCCAGGACCGAGTTTTCATGGACGATAAGTACTACTCTTTAGCGGGTCGCTTCCTTAAAGGCAAAGTAATGAGCGAGATTAAAAATCGCCTCAAAGAGATCTGCAAAGATTGGAAGACAAAACAAACCCCGATCGGTGAGCTTCCGTTGCCACCCCAAATCGCGGGCCTTGAGTTGATTCCACAAAAAGTGTACGTCGATTCGACTGGTTATATTGTGATGTATTTAAATTACGCCAAACAAAAACAAGGCGTGAAATAGGTGTTTAAAATGAAATCGCTAAAACTCATCATTATCAATGCATTGACTCTGATTATCGGTATCGGACTTATGAGCGGTTCATTCTCGGGACGTAACGCTGAAGCGGCAAGATTTGAAAAAGTGCCGGCTTTACAAATTGGCGGTCTCGGAAATTTACGCGGTCAATTTCTGACGGTTTTGTATGTTGTGGGTTCTCGTCCATTTATTTCGACGGACGCTTCACGCATCACACTGAACCAAGTTAAAGATGCGAAGTCTGTGAATATCGCAGCTGATACAATGGACTTCCCAGCTGTTCAGGTTGAAAAAGAAGGCGTTCGCCCTTCTTACAATATGGTTGTGATCATCGTTTCACCTGAGCCGAATTTTTCTTGGACGAATGCCGACGGAACAGTTCCACAAGGAATGGTGCCTTCAGCAAATCGCAAAGCAACTTTGATGAACGCTTTGAACAAATCTGACATTGATGCTTTCATCGCTGAAAAAGGCGAGAACGCGACAATGACGTTCTCTGTGATTCGTTAATTTGTTTTTTGATATTTGAATCTTAAGAATTAAATCTCGCAGCGACTTCTCCAGCCGCTGCGTAACCACTCTCAAGCGCTCCTTGCAACGTTCCACCGAAGCGAGTGCTCGTATGCTCCCCTGCAAAAACAAAACGCCCTTTGTATTCTGATTCTCCAGCTACTCCGTGATAGCGAGTGAACTGACCTGGTTTATAAGCCAGCATCGAACCCTCAATACCAGGACGTTGTGACCAATTGGCCATCGCCGATGTCAGCAGCTTTTTATCTTCAAGGTCTTTATAAAACAAACCCAGATCCTTTAACGCGATATCAACTCCATCAGCTCCCATTTTCGCAGCAGCAGAACCCGCACGCATAAATGTTAGTAAGGCTTTGTTACCACCTTGACCACGTGATGATTCCCAGAATCTTTGCGAGTCAAATTCCCCCGTGAAGTTACCGAAGTTTCCACGCATGCCGCCGATAGCGTTACGCCAGAAGGCTTGCGGATACGCGAGCACACCTTTTGAGTGAGCGCCGTAACCGATTTCATCAATCATGTTTCTTTTGCGTTCAGTGAAATCCAGATCTTTCCAGTTTTTGATTTTTCTAAACGCTGTGAAAGGCAACGTCGAGATGATGTGACGAGTGTTGTAGGTTTCTTTACCTTGTGGAGTTTTGAAAGTGATTTTAAAACCGCTCGCTGTTTCAGAAATCGCTTCAACAGTGTGTTGAGTTCGTACGACTTGATTTGGAATCACACCCGCAACTCGCTCATACAAAGCATTCATCAAGCTGGTCAGACCATTTTGCATGCGGTAAGAAGGTCGCCCGGCCATCAAGGCACTGCCCTCCGAATCCAATGTCGAAAGGAAGTTCATCGCACTTTGTTCGTGAGCATCTAAACCAAAACGTGAAACGGCTTGCAACGAAACAAGCTTTAAGGCGATCGGATCCACTTCACGTTCCCACGAATCTAATAAATCTTTTAAGCTGATGGAGTCATAGTATTTGGAGCGCTCGAACTGGGTCGCATTACGATAAGTCAGATTCACATCTTGATTGCGGAACAGATCTGCACGCACACGACGGATCGGCGCCATCAAGGTGTTCACGCGCGGGACAAGATCTTTGACGTGATAAGTTTTTCCGCCGAAGTAAAACAAATGCGGCTCAAGCAATGGCAAAGCTTTGATTTCTGTGACAGTCAGAGAAAATTCTTTGGCGAGTTCAAAAATAAGTTTGTGATTGCTTTCAAAGAATTCAGCACCGAGTTCCGCGACGGGCTCCCCTTCTGGGAAAAGACGCAAAGTTTGAACGCGGCCACCGATGCGTGACGATGCTTCAAAAACTCGGAAAGGCACTTTGCGTTTCTTAAGTGCGTAGGCCGCGGCCAAGCCAGCCGCCCCTCCACCTAAAATAACAACTTCAGATTCTAAATTACGCGTATCGCCCATAAAATAACGATCCAGCGTTGTACAACTGCTCATTGCTAAAGCAGCGGAACCCCATGCTGAAGTTTGTAAAAACTGACGTCGCGAATAAGATGTTTTTGCCATCAATGCCTCTTCACCCTAGAATGACAACACTTTGGATAAGATGCAAATCAATCTCTCAGCTTTAGATAACATGATGGATGAGCTCGCGACTCAGCAATGGAGCACGTCGAGTGAGGTCTTCCCACTTGAGTTTTGTCAAAGTTTGCTTCAAGAGTGTTTGCGCCTTGAAAATGAAGGTGCGCTGAAAAAAGCAGCGATCGGCTTTGGCCAGGAAAAGTCCATCCACAGCGAAATCCGTGGCGATTCAACATTCTGGCTATCTGAAAACACAGAGAACCCCACTCATCAAAACTTTCTGGAGGCGCTCTGCGCAATTCGCGAGCAACTGAATCGCGGGCTGTATTTAGGACTGCGTCGCGAGGAAGCTCACTACGCGGTTTATCCTCCCAAAACGGGTTATCAAAAACATGTCGATAATCATCGCGGTCAAGGTCATCGCTTGATCACTTTCATTTTATATTTAAATGAAAATTGGCAATCTCTAGATGGTGGTGCTTTAAGCATTTTCAAACCTGAGAATGACGAAGATTTGCTCACACAAGTGCCCCCGCAAATGGGAACATTCGTTTTATTTTGCAGTGATGTTTTCCCTCATCAGGTAGAGGAAAGCTTTGCCCCACGAAGAAGCCTCACTGGCTGGTTTAGAAACGACGCATTATAGCGAAATACTTCATGCCCACACCCCTGTTGAGTACTAGGATGTGCGAATGAATTCTCTATTCAAAGAAGTCCTCTTCACGCGTTGGTATGCCCGCTTATTGATTTTACTTTGCTCTCTTGTTGCGGCGGCGTTGGGTCTTTTAAGTCCCTTGTTACAAAAAGAATTCATCGATCATCTCACTGGAAATTTTGAACGCAGCTTTTTTCATGCGAACTTTCCGATTCTGTATCTGATCTTAGGAGCGTTCTTTTGTATGTTGTTTTCGTTGGGTTTTGCACAACTGACAACTTTCTTGAGTGCACGCGAATCTTTGTTCATGCAAAGAATTTTTGCTGACCGCCTTTATAACAAAACTTTACATTTAAAAGTCGACACGATGTCGAGCAGACCGGTCGGAGAGATCGTTTCACTTTATGCAACGGACGTGCAAGGTGCGACTGTGTTCTTGGATCAAACTTTGCCAGCAGGAGCATCAACGATATTCCCGTTGATATTAGCCCCGTTTGCGATTTCTTTGATTTTTGATATCCCATTGTGGCCGACAGTAATGGTGATGTGTGGGATTACGCTGATCAATACTGCGATGGCGTTTCGACAGTCGAAATTCTTTTATCGCTTTAAACAACTAGCAGCTGAACGTATTGCGCTCGTCAACGAGTGGATTCAAAACATTCGTACGATCAGAATCCTGGGTTGGATTCATTTCTTTGAGAAAAATATTTTCGCTAAACGTGAAGTTGAAACGCGCAATCGCGTTTTGATGGTGACCAATGGTCAGTTGATGAATGCCATTTCGTCTTCGATCACATTTATTTTGAACGTCGTGACGTTGGGGTCTTTGATCTATTTCACTGATCACCAACTATCTAGTGGCGAACTTTTGGCGCTTCTCTGGATTGTCGGTGTGTTTTTGACGAAGCCCTTCAGACAAATGCCATGGTTTTTTACTTTTGCGTTCGACTCGTGGACTTCACTACAACGTTTGCAAAAATTCATGGACGTTGAAAATGCGGAAAATGGCGACTCGGCTTCAGCACAAGGTGCTGACAATGGTGAAGCTCCAGAGAGCTGGGCCTTGGATGTTAAGAACTTACGTCTGACGATCAATAACCGCCGCATCCTGAGAGGCATTGATATCAAAGTCGCTGAAGGTGAACTTGTCGGCATCGTCGGTGAAGTCGGCGCTGGTAAGTCGATGTTACTGCTGTCGCTTTTGCAAGAAACAGGTGCGAGTTTTGAGCGCTATCAAATTGGTGATAAGAACGGCTTGGATCTGACGTCGGATGAGATTCGTGCGAACTTCTCTTACGTGCCACAAGAAGGCTTCATCATGAGTGCCAGCTTGCGTGAAAACGTGGCGTTCTTGTATGACATCGATCCAGATCGCGATGCGATGGTCGAAGAATCCCTGAAACTCGCGCAATTTGATTTGAGCACTGAGCGAGTTGAAAATGGTTTGGACACCGAGATTGGTGAGCGGGGCGTGAATCTTTCTGGCGGTCAACGTCAACGTGTTGGTTTGGCGCGTGTGCATTTCCATGGTGCTCCGATTTTATTATTAGATGACTGCCTGAGTGCCGTGGATGTGGATACCGAGAAAAAACTTTTTGAACAGCTGATCATGGGCGCTTGGAAAGATCGCACTCGGGTTCTCGTCACTCACCGCTTGAGTGCTTTGAATCGTGTGGATCGCATTTACTTTATGAAAGATGGCGAGATCCTGGACGTAGGAAACTTTGATGAGCTGCTTTTACGCAGTCCTGAGTTCCGCGAATACACAATGAGCATTGCTGAAAGTGCGACTAAAAAGGAGGAGACAAAGCATGTCTAACACACAAAAGCCGAAGTACCTCTTAGATGGTGAACAAAAACGCACTGGTGAATTTAACAAAACGATTTTCCAGACGCTGGGTTATGCCTATGCGCCTTTTGCTGGGCGTATCGTCACTTGTTTAATCTTGGGATTCATTGGCCGTGGTTTGTTATTAGCAAATACAAACGTCATCGGTTATTGGGTGGACACTTTCTGTAAGGCACCTGCTCAATGCAAACCAGTTCCCGCTTTCTTTCAGCAATTTCAGTCGAATGATTTTATTTTACTACTTTCAATTATCACGGGTTTGGGTTTTATTTTCACTTTGATCTTCCGTGTGGGCTTTTCAAGATTGTCGGCCAATGCAATTTCCACTTTCTATGATGAAACCACTTTAAGAACCTCACGCCTGCCGATGATGTTCTTTGATACGACTCCAGCGGGTCGTATTATTACGCGTTTCTCGAGTGACTACGGTAACGTCTTCCGTTTGTTTGGTGGTCCCTTGGCCGAATTTATGTCGATCATTTTTGATCTGACGATGATGGTGATTTTGATCACTGTCGCAAGTCCGGTGTACTTGGTGTTTGTGTTCTTTGTTGCGATCCTGAACTACATGATCTTTAAATTGAACCAAGAAAAATTACGCTCTTCACGTCGTGATTTGTCTGCTTCTCGATCACCTAGTATCGCGCACTTTGCAGAGACCACTCAAGGTGCCAGCACGATTCGCTCCTTCCGTCGTCAGCGTTCTTTCTCAGAACGCTTTGAGCGCATGGATAAATACTTCTTGGGTCAAAAGTTAAAAACGACTTGGCACTTGATGGGCTTTTCTTTCCAGATGAATTCCCTGACTGCGTTGTTGCTGTTAATTACGGGTGTGAGTTCGTACTTCATGGTTGAAAAAGGTTGGACGTCGGTGGGTTCAGTCGGTGTGGCTTTCAGTTTCATCGCGCTTTCAGGAAATACCGTTCAGATGTTCTTTGAGTGGTTAACGCAATTTGAAGAAGCGATGATTGGTGTTGAGCGCCTTGATCACTACATGCGTATGGATATCGAAGGTGGCAGCTTCTTGCCATCGACAACAAAATTTGCAACCGGCCACCCTACTTATGATAAAACGGTTGAAAAATATCTTTCGCATCGTCATTTGACCGATGATCGATCTGCTTCTGTGCAGATGAAAGATGTGTGGTTTCGTTACCGCGAAGATCTGCCTTGGGTTTTGAAAGGTTTGAATTTCGAAGTCAAAGCTGGCGAGCGATTAGGAATTATCGGCCGCACAGGCTCAGGCAAATCAAGTTTGATTCAAGCGTTGTTTTATCTTTATCCACTTTCGAGTGGTTCGATTTCGATTAATAACCACTCGCCGAATGTGAGCCCGAGTGAACACACGGGCGTTGACCTGCAACTCTATCGTCGTTCGATGGCATTTATTGCTCAAGAGCCGATTCTTTTCCAAGGCACATTACGTGGAAACTTAGATATCGATGGCCACGAGAGCGACGGACGACTTGAGTCTGTTTTACGCAAAGTAGGTTTGTGGGATTGGGTCAAAGAAAGTCCTCAAGGTCTTGATATGATCATCGAGGAGCGCGGTAAGAATTTGTCTCTGGGAGAGCGCCAATTATTATGTATGGCTCGATGTCTGCTTCAAAATGCCCCGATTGTGATCATGGATGAGGCAACAAGTTCTGTGGACCCACAATCAGAGGAGATTTTAGTCCGTGCCACTGAAGAATTCTTCTCGGACAGAACCCAGATTATCATCGCTCATCGTCTTTCGACTTTGCAAAAATGCGATCGTATTTTATGGTTACAGAATGGGGAGATTATGGCACTCGGACCGACTGCAGAAGTCCTGCCAAAGTTTGAGAAAACCAATCTCACCATTTAAGTTTCTCTTTGCCCCATCCGAAAAAAGGGAGTAGACCTTTTTAGGCTTTTTCAAAAGGGACTTTCATGGAAAACGACAACGAGCAACAGCAGCACGAGGACAGTCAGGAAGAAAATCTGATCGGCTTGTCAGAGTCTTGGTCTGCTATGACTGCTAACGAGCGCCGTGAAAAGTTCAAAGAGCTGCCACGTACTGAAGCTGAAGAACTGTTTTTATCTCTGAAGACCCACGACCAAGCTGAATTGATTTCTGAAGCGTCTCAACTTGAGAAGCGCTCGTGGGTGCGTCTGCTTGCTCCCGATGACGTGGCCGATTTAATTCAAGAGATCGGTCTAGATTCCAAAGAAGATATTTTATCACTCCTAGACCCACAGACCAAACGTGAGGTCACAGCACTCTTGGCTTATGCTGAAGATGCTGCCGGGGGTTTGATGAGCTCCCGCTTCGTTCGTCTTCGTCCCGACATGTCTGTCGATGAAGCGATTAGCTACATTCGCATTCAAGCCAAAACACACGTTGAAACGATTTACTATGCGTATGTGTTGGATCATGATCAAAAACTTTTGGGCGTGGTTTCATTCCGTGAATTGTTTTCGGCGACTCCAGGTAAAACTGTTTCAGAAATCATGAGCACTGATGTTTTGAAAGTTCCCGTTGAGATGGACCAAGAACAAATCGGTCGCATTTTCTCTCAGCAGGATTTGATGGCTGTTCCCGTTGTTGACGAGAATGGCATCATGAAAGGTATCGTTACATTCGACGACGTGGCGACAGCGATTCAAGAAGAAGCCACTGAAGATATCCATAAGCTCGGTGCCGTTGAAACTCTTGATGCTCCGTATTTGAAAATCTCAATGCTTGAGATGATTAAAAAACGCGCCGGCTGGTTGATGGTTCTTTTCTTGGGTGAGATGTTCACTGCAACTGCAATGGGCTACTTCCAAACAGAAATCGAACGTGCGGTTGTGTTGGCATTGTTCATTCCGTTGATTATTTCTTCTGGTGGTAACTCGGGTTCGCAAGCTTCGACACTGATCATCCGTGCGATGGCACTAGGTGAAGTGCGTTTGCGTGACTGGTGGCGCGTCCTGGGTCGTGAGATCATGGCGGGCTTAGCACTGGGTGTGTGTTTGGGTCTTGTCGGTTTCTTCCGTATCCTTATTTGGCCAACGCGTGAAGCATTGTACGGTCCACACTACGTGTTGATCGCCTTCACTGTGATGTTCAGTTTGATCGGTATCGTGCTTTGGGGATCGCTGTCAGGTTCGATGTTGCCGTTCTTACTTAAACGTATCGGCTTTGACCCTGCTTCCGCTTCTGCACCTGCCGTCGCAACACTTGTCGACGTGACAGGATTGATCATCTACTTCTCGGTTGCGAGTCTGTTCTTAAGCGGCGTCTTGCTGTAGATAAAAATTAAAATGAAACAAAAAAGGCGAGATCACTTCTCGCCTTTTTTTTATTTTTTGAGCAGTGCTTTTGCTAGCTCTAGGAATCGGGCTTCGGTCACTTCTGGCGACCAGGGTATAATTTTAAAATCAAAAGGCTCATCGTCTCCGATATTCCAAGATTTCAAATCCGTTGTGATCAAATCGCGAACTTCCGTCGCCAGCAAGCGACGATCAATTTGTTTGATCACTTTCGGAAGTGGATATTCAAGACCGAGCTTTTGGGAAATCGCCCAGTGAATGCGTGATTCAATCAATTCAAAATCTGGCAACAACGCTTTGACCGGCGACACGAGGTCTCCGATATAGGCTTCGGTTGCGTCATGAAAAAGCATGTGTAGCGCAATGTCTTTCGTCGGCGAAGCTTCCGCCCCTAAAACTGAGTGCTGCCCTACTGAATAAAAAAATCTTGTGTGCCCGTTAAAGCGGGCTTGCCTCGCAAGCGCACAAGCAATGTCTTCAATTCTGACTGCCTCGGGATCCGGCTTTAGAATGCTAAAACGCTGTCCAGAGAGAGTGATTACCCACGATTTTTCGATAATTTCTGGACGATTGAGCTTTTCTGAAAGATTTGGCATTTCCATATTCATGGTAATGGAATATGCTTTTTCCTATGAGCAATGGCTATGTTTTTCTAACAGAATGCGCTGATTTTTCCGAAGCCCAAGTAGTAAGATCTTTCCTGATCGCTCAAGGCTTTTCCCCAAAAGTTCGCGACGAACAAATGCGCACCGTAGCACCGCACTTAAGCAATCTTTTAGGCAAACTCACAATCGACATCCCTGAACACGAGTTCATTGAAGCCAGCCAAGCTTTAGAAAAAATGGAAAGAAACCTCCACGTTGTCCGCGACAACGAGGTTGTCGAAGAAACCGAAGACGGCTTCGTCATCATTCAAGAAGACACAACAGCCTACACACAAAGCCTTTCAAAAAAAGCTTTGGCCAACGCCATCCTGGGTTGCATCCTCGTCCCAATCATCTGCAGCATCTTCAGCATCCGCTTAATCTACAGAGTCGTAACTCAAGAAAAACCCTTAACCCCAAAAAGCCGTTACAACATTCTTTGGGCTCTCATGTTCAACACGATAGGCCTCTATTTCTGGCTCACAGCCGGCCCCAAATTCCTTAAAGACTATCTCCACTTCTAAGCGCAACAACACAAGTTCGAAGGACCTCCTCCGCTCGAAGCCAAGTGCCACACTTGCCACAACGATTTTTTCCACTCATGGATTGCGGCAGAACGCAAAAACTATGACAAATATGGAAAGTCAGATGACATCTGTGCATGAGAAATATTATTCCCATGCCACGAGGTTCGAATGATGGATTATAGAAAATTTCTGAGAGACGAATTGCTACGTCGACAAAGTAAAAATCGTTCTTATTCTCTTCGTGCGTTTGCTCGCGATCTCGGTATGTCTTCTTCCCGTCTGAGCGAAATTCTTAATGGCAAAGTGGGTGTCTCTGAAACTCGTGCTGCAGTTTTAGCTGAACGTTTGCAATTGAGCCTCGAAGATCGAGACCTTTTTGTTGATCTTGTTGAAAGTGAACATGCACGCAGTTCAATCTTGAGAGCTGCAGCAAGTGAACGCGTGAAAGCGCGATTTGCAAATGTACCTGTGATCAAAGAAGAAGAAATGAATCTTATGTCCGATTGGCATCACCTGCCATTATTGGAACTGATCAGTCTTAAAAATATTGAACACACCCCTGAGGCCTTCGCGCAAAAATTAAATCTGGATGTGAAGACTGTCGAAGAGAGCTTAGCACTCCTTGAGCGTCTTGGTTACTTGCAAAAGCAAGATGGCCAATGGCTGGTGACTGAGCCAACGTTTACGACTTCAAACAATATTCCGTCTCCAGCAATCAAACGCTACCATACACAAATGCTCGAAAAGTCGCGCGAGGCTTTACTACATCAAGAGCCGTCAGAGCGCGATTTCACTTCGATGGTGTTTGCAATGGATTCAGAGCAGCTTGAGTACGCCAAAAAGAAAATGCGCGACTTCAGAAGAACTTTGGTGCAAGAGCTGGATGCTTTTCCACGCAAAGACAAAGTTTACTATCTTTCTATGAATATGTTCTCTCTGACTGAAGAACAAAGAAAGGACTAGGATGAAACAACTCATCGTCGTTCTATGTATTTTAATGACGACAAGTCTTTCATTCGCGGTTCGCGAAGTTCAAAATGGCGGCAGCGGTCTTAAAGTCGATGGCGGCTTTCTGACGTATTATTCTGCGCAAGGCACCTACAGACAACCCGTTGAGGTTTCAGACCGTGTACCGGGACTTGATTTACTTATCAAAGAGATCATCACACTGCCACTGGATAGCTGGAACAAACTTGAAATACTGAAGTACTTTGATTTTACGAAAGATCGTAAATACTTCCGTCTTACGCAAGCACAATTGACTGAAGATTTACGCGAAAAAATCATCCAAGATTACGCCACGATGATGAACGTACCACCACAACAAGTGGTGATCTTTGCTCTGACAAATCCTGCGACCCTGTCGACCGTGTTGCTGCCAGAATTTTTCAATTTGCGACCTGAAGAACAGGCTGCTTTGATTGTGCACGAATCTATGTGGTTGACGAAAGATGCTACTTACGAACGAGTCATCACGGCTGAACAAATCACACAAGCGTATTTAGATGACCGCAATGATGCGCAAAAATACTATCGTTTTGTGAATATGATCCATGCTCTGCGTGGCGATGCGCTATTCAAAATTAAAGCGGGTTTGGATTTTGATATCCGCATGAAGCGCCTTTCCCCGGCTGTGGTTTATGCTCGCAGAATGAAGCTCACTGATTTCTTAAACTCTGAAGAGATTCGTGGACTGTTGTGCCCTACTCATCCCGATCCAGAATATTATGGCGATATCTCAAGAGAGATTTACTTCCGTTCGCGCTTAAATTACCGCAAGAAAAACAACTCGCTGTTCTTTACCGCGTTCTATGAATTTCTCGAAAACCGTGGGCAGATTTCAATACACAGTATGGTCGATTGCCAGAACACGGCTGCCATTGCGAAATTTATCGACTCTGCGATTATAGATTTGTCACAATTCCGACCAGGCCCTTCTGTCTCGTTGAGAATACTTAATTCTGATAACAAGGATTTGGGTCAGCTCAATTTCCTTCCTCCTCAGTAACACGGACATTCACGGAACAGTATAGAGTCTGGGACGTCAGATAAAAATGTGTGTTCTTTGCATTCGGGATTTACGGTCTCTATATGCAAAGAACATTTTACTTTTCAGTATCGCTATTCGTTGCTCTTCATACGGCCATTAGCGCAGAAGCTCTGACGGGACTCAGGATTCAACCCAGCAAACGAAATCCTAATTATATTTTCACGACCAATACGACAATCACGGCTGCAAACTCTGGCACCTATACTAATAAAAATTGGACCATCAACACGGGTGTCACCGTCACCATTGATCACGCCAACACGATGACAATAAAAAGTCTGACGATGGTAGGAACAGCTGTCCTTACTCACACGAGCTGCTCGACGACGAATCCTTGTCCAAAAATAAGTCTTAACATTGATGGCAATGTGACAATACCAACCAATGCTTCAATCAACGCGAATGCCAGAGGCTATCGTGGCTCTTACATGGGCAATCCTTCCGTCTATGGAATGACTGATGGAAATATCAATACAGGTGGCTCACAAAAAAATGCAGGTGGATCGCACGGTGGGTATGGTGGTTACTCGACGACGGTTCCGACGGCTATTCCTGCAAACACCTATGGCTCAGTGACTCAGCCGACAACATTTGGCGGCGGAGGTGGTGGACAAAGCCTCACTCATCGTGGCGCGAATGGGGGTGGAGCTATTTATCTCAACATCGGTGGCAATCTTTCTGTCGACGGAACTATCAATGCGGGTGGTGGTGATGCCGTCAACTATCAAGCAACGGGTGGCGGTGCCGGTGGATCCATTTGGGTGATCGCCAAAGATATTTCCTCGACTTCAAGCAACCCGATCTTCATTGCGTGGGGCGGTGATAACTATCTCGCGACGAAAGCTGGCAGTGGTGGTGGTGGTGGTCGTATTGCTATTTACTATGATACTTTGAGTGGGACGATGGCGTTTGATATGACTCATATTCGCGCCGACGGTGGTCAAGGCGACACAGGTACTAATCTTGGTGGAGCTGGAACAATTTATGGAAAACAAAGTTCACAGACCTATGGCAATTTATATATCGCAAGTCCGTGGGGTACAAACAGCTTCTATCTCGAAACTCCCTTTCCACAAGATGCAGCTCGAACTTACGCCTCGATTACGATCGTAGGTGCTAAAGTAAAAATGCTTGCAACGTCCCCAACTGTTACTTCTGCGGCAACGACCTTGATGGGAAATGGTGGACTGTCGGCAGATCTGCAAGTTCCCACCAACGGTGCTGCTGGTTATGGAAGTTGGTTTGTACCGGGTACTTTAAGTTTACAAAACAGTAGTACCATCACTGAATACTAAGACTGGACTTTGTATTAAATTTTAAAAGAATTTTTATCCCCGCCGCATGAACACCCCCAAGTTTACTTGGATTTCAAATGTGGCGTTTTTCCTTGATGACACTCAAGAAACATTTAAGAGTCCTCGAATAACGAACAAAACTCCTCGGATTTCATGCGCGGTTTTTCACGACTAAAACCTCGTTTCTTATTACAAACGAAAAAGGAACTAGACTCGAGATTCCTTGAGCGAATCCGAAATTAACTCGTCCAAAATAGATGAAGAGGAGTCGTTTAATGGAATTGTCGTCGTGGTTTCGTGGTCTTAAAGGAAAGTTGTTACTTACTGCTGCCCTGCCGTTAGTCGGGTTTGCAACATTGGGTGGAATTTCAATCAGCGCAACAAGTTCTTTGAACAAATTGTTGTCGAGCGCTCATACGGAATTAATCCCCAATATGGATGCATTGGCTGAAATGCGTGTATCGCGTAACAAGTTTGCATATAAGGCCTTCGCATCAGTTTCTCAAGCAGAACATGGCTTCGACAATTCAGGTGAAATTAAATCTGCTACAGACGGTGCTAATGAGTTTAAAGCCGCATATAAAGACTACCTCGACACTCAATTCATGCCAGAAGAAGAAAAGCTCTTCAACGCAGCTAAAGGTGATTTCGAAGCTTATATTGCGATCTTAGATAAAATCGTTCCAATGCTTTCTGATAAATCCCCAGAAAATTTGACTCAATTGCGTAAAATCTTAAACACAGATTACGATGTGATCTCTGAAAAAGTGCGCGGGTTTAACAACCAAGCGACAAAGGCTTATAAAATCAGAACAGAGCAAGAATCTAAAATCGCAGCTGATACACAGGTGCAAGCTCGCCAATGGATTATCATGGTGACGTTGCTTGCGACATTCACGATCTTTGGTATTTTACTTTGGATTGCTGCACGAGTTTCAAATTCAATCTCATCTATCGCTGTCCGCTTGTCAGGCGCGAGTTCACAAGTTGCAACTTCAGTTGAACAGTTAAATGAAGCTGGTAACAACTTGTCACACTCTTCAACAGAAGCCGCTGCTTCCCTAGAAGAAACTGTTGCCTCACTCGAAGAACTTTCTTCGATGGTACAAATGAATTCAGACAACGCAAAACAAGCTGCAACACTTTCAGCTTCTTCACGCGACGCTGCTGAAAAAGGCCAAAAAGAAATCGAAACTTTGATCCATGCAATGGGCAGCATTTCTCAATCTTCTAAAAAGATCGAAGAAATCATCTCTGTTATCGACGACATCGCTTTCCAAACAAACTTGTTGGCTCTGAACGCCTCTGTCGAAGCAGCCCGCGCTGGTGAACAAGGTAAAGGTTTCGCAGTCGTAGCGGAAGCCGTTCGTACTTTGGCACAAAGAAGCGCCGAAGCCGCTAAAGATATCACATCGTTGATTAAAGAATCAGTAGAACAAGTTGAAGACGGTTCTAAAATCGCAGACCAATCAGGTGCTGTCCTGAACAACATCGTGACGTCAGTTAAAAAAGTATCTGATCTGAACAACGAAATCGCATCAGCAAGTTCAGAACAAACATCAGGCATCCAGCAAATCAGCAAAGCGATGAATCAATTGGATCAAGCTTCTCAATCCAACGCAGCGTCTGCAGAAGAAATCTCTGCAACGAGCGGTGAAGTCAGCAACTTGGCAGTCACGACACAAGACCTGACGGTTGAGCTCAGCAGAGTGATCAACGGCGACACAAAAGGTGACGTTCACACGGACCCTGCTCCAACAATGAGAGCCAAAGCCCCTACTAAAAAAGTAGCGGCAATGCGTCCTCCACAAAAATCAAACGTAGTTTCCATGCCTAAAAAGACTGCTTCTGCTGCAAAAGAAGCAATCCCATTTGACGAAGACTTAGGTAAAGTCGGAACAACAGACGGCTTCTAAAAGTTAAGTCAAAACGGCATACGTCCTTCCGTTCGGGGACTTCTCTACACACAAGAGAAGTCCCTTTTACTTATCCGGCAATACTTCTCGACTGGGACTGTGTTAGAATTATTTTGTGAATTTGTTGTTTCAGAACTTTTATATTCGTGGGCTTCCCAAGATGCGCATTAAATCCACATTCCAAAGCCCGCTTGATATCATCATCCGCAACGTAGGCCGTCAGCGCAATGGAGGGCGTTTCAACACGTAAGTTTTCTTTTTCCCACTGTCTAAGTCTTTTCATGAGATCATATCCATTAATCTCGGGCATACCAATATCAGACAAAACGACGTCAAAAGAATTCTTTTCCGCGATTTTGAGACCTTCTTGTGGAGTGTTGGCGCAAACAACGCGCGCCCCTTCTTTTGTTAACAGAAGATTCATCAATGCCAGCGTATCTTCAGAATCATCGATGACCAATATCCTAAAGTCCTTCAGTGAGTGTGTCGCTTCCGATGATTCATTCTCCAACTCTTCACCATGCTCAGCTTCTTTATCCAGCACAATGCTTTGTACAGGAATAGTAAACTTGAACATGGAACCGTTATCACGCCCAGCACTTGAAACCAATACTTCCCCACCATGAAGTTCTACAATGTGACGAACAATTCCTAATCCTAAGCCGAGTCCCATATAAGTTCGACTCATCGAGGTATCTTCCTGCCAGAAACGATCAAAAACGTGCGCAAGATTTTCTTTACTGATCCCACGTCCCGAGTCTTTGACGATAAATACAAAATCAGAATCCACTATCCCAGCCTGAACAATGATTTCACCTTGATTGGGAGTGAACTTAACGGCGTTGGATAACAAATTCCACATCGCCTGCCGAAGTCGATTTGCATCCGCCAAAAAGCTTCCCACTTTTGGATCAAGTTCCAACTTTACATTTATCTTTTTCGCATTTGAAGCAAAACCAATCGCTTCGATAGTCGAACGTACTAACTGGTTCAGATCAAAGCTCTCTGGCGAAATTGTCATCTTGCCCGTTATAATTCGTGAAAGATCTAAAATATCGGAAATCAATTTGGTTTCCGATCTCACGTTGTCTTCAATTTTCTCAATAGCTCGTGACAAAGATGCATTTTCGATGCCTATCCCTCGAATGAACTCAAGATACCCTGAAATAATATTAAGAGGTGTTCTGAGTTCATGTGACAAAGTTGCCAAAAAATCATCTTTTTTCTGATTCGCCTCGTGCAGATCTTTGATCTTGATCTGAAGCTGATTTTGCAAAGCTTTTCTTTCCATAGCTGCGGAATAGACATAACCAACTGCTAGAACAAAAAAATTCTCTTCCGAACTGAACTCTCGACTCTCAAGACTGTAAGCTAGTATCAAAAGGTAAGTTTGTTCACCCGCTTCTTTTACCAAAAGATTTAATCCTGAATTCAAACCTAGGAAAGTTATCTTTTCGCTAATTTTATCCAGGCCTAAAACTTCCAAATTTGCCAATACAGAGGTGCTACTAGTGGCATCCTCTGGGTCTGAAGATTGAAGTTTGCTTGCATCAATGCTGAGATTATGAACGAATTCAACATACTGTATGTCTAGAGACTTTTTTAACGAATCTGAAATTCGATTCCGTAACTCTTGTAAACTTGACCCCGAAAGGGCGAACTGACTCAACTCATACAGAGTATGATTGAAACTAGATTGTTTTCTAAGCAGGGCTTCTGTTTCTTTTCGTCGCATCGAATTTAAAACCGTACGAATTAATAATTCAGAAGACAGGGCCGATTTACACAGATAATCAGATGCCCCTTCTTGAACAGCTTTAATCGCGCTGTCCCGATCTTCAAGCGATGACAAAACAATAATTGGAACTAAAACAGAGGTCGCCACGGTCCTTGCCAAAGTCTCGTGAAGTTCGCTATCTGGTAAACGTAAATCCAGCAAAACAGCATCGAATTTATTTGCTAACATTTGCGCAAGTCCCAGCCTCAACAAAGATTCACGATGCAGGTGAACATCAAATCCCTCGGCACGCGATAAATAGCGGGAGACGATGTGCGCATGCTCTTCGTTATCTTCAATGATGAGTAAGTTCAGTGACTTCACTTTATTTCACCTTTAATGAATTGCCTTCCTGTTTGGCAATCTGTTCCACTCACACCAGTAATGATAAAGGTCTTCGACTAGTAACCGAAATCTTTCAATCTCAACAGGTTTTACCAAATAGCTATTCACGCTGAGCTTATATGCTTTCTCGCGATCACTTTCGGCGTCTGATGTCGTTAAAACGACGACGGGAATAGCCTTCAATACGGGACTTTGCTTTATTCTCTCAAGTACCTCGTGCCCGTCTTTTCGAGGCAATTTCAAATCAAGTAAGATAATATCCGGCAAATTTTTTTCTTTCTCTATGTTCTGCTCAAGAAAAACGAGCGCCTCGACACCATCTTTGGCTCTATTAATAGCTAAATTGGGATTGTCCTTTTTTAACAGTCTCGTGATAATTCCAGCATGATCATCGTCATCTTCGACCAAAAACAAGGATATAGGCTCCATCACCTTGGTATCTGGATTTCTTAATGTTCCAGGCATGTTTCTTTTCCTCTCTCTTTGGCAATAGTTTTTGGTATCGCGATCCAAAATTCCGCGCCTTTACCCACCTCAGACTCAACCCAGGCTCGCCCTCCATGCATGTTCACAATTTGCGAGACAATAGTTAAACCCACCCCCGTACCATCTTTGTCTGTCTGTAGTCGTTGAAACAGTGCAAAGATTTTCTTGTGATACTCAGGTGCGATGCCGGGTCCGTTGTCTTTCACACAAATTCGATGCTCATCTTGGACGTCATGATAGGACACTTGAATTTTTGCGCGTTCCACGCCTGATGCATATTTAATAGCGTTGCTAATTAAATTTTCAAATACTTGCATTAGTTTTTTCGGATCGCCCTCAAGGATCAAAGTTTCGTCGGGCACAATGAGATCGATTTTCTTTTCATCCATCACAACAGACAAATCATCTTTAATATCTAAGAGAATGTTGCCGACATTTACCTCGGAGATATTAAGCCCCATAATTGAGGTCCGACTCAATTGCAGCAAGTCTTCAATCAACTCTTGCATTTTTTTATGAGCTTTTTCAATTTTCTCCAAGGAATCCTGCAAGCTTTCGTATCGCTTATCTTTGAGATCTTCATGTAGAAATCCAAGATAAGAACTGCTCGTTACCAAAGGTGATTTGAGGTCATGGGAAACCGTGTAAACAAATTGCTCCATTTCAGAGTTTTTTCTTTGCACAGTCTCCAGTGCCATATGTAACTGATGATCTATTTTTTTTCTTTCCGTGATATCTACGATGGATGCGACCGTGTAAAAGCCATCCGATGAGGAAATTGGGTTCAACCCAATCTCCACTGGGATTTCACTACCGTCTTTACAAACTCCGGTGAGATCTCGCCCCGCACCCATTTGCCTGCGAGATGGATGTGCCGAAAAGTCTTGTCTATGATGCACGTGCATCGATCGATATCGCTGAGGCACAAGCATTTCTAAAGGCTTTTGCAAAAGCTCACCTTCATCATACCCAAACATTTTTTCCATTTCAGCGTTGCACAAAATAATTGTGCCTGATGAATCGACAAGGATTAATCCATTAGGAACCGCCTCAAGAATTTTATAAAGCCATTCACTACTAATGTTGGTATTTGAAAGTTCACCTTGAGTTTCGAAAAACGCCATGATTCGATGTCCCCCACATCAAATTATCAAAGCACATCCAAAAATTGACCATGAGCATATTGGAAGGATTTTAAAATACACTTCCGTTTACTATTTTTTAACTGTCAGACACTTGTTAAAGTCCTGAATACCCACACCCAGCATAATAAACAGAGTCTTTTAAAAAATAAAAAAGGGCCCCCGTCCGGGAGCCCTGTGTTTCTTTGATATTTATTTGTTTACAGGATTAAGTCTTCATCAAGCCTGATGTCCACTGTTGGATCATAGCTTGAGTTCCTTGTCGTGCGTTCGAGAAGGCCACGCCGTAGCTTTGGTTGTTTTCGTTCCAAACAACTTGCCCTTGCACCTCGATGATTTCGTTTCCGTCTGGACTTTGGATTTTCATCGTGATGATACCACCCTTCTCTAGCGCTTCGTCTGCATTGAATGACAGACCGCCTACAGAAAGTGAATTCATACTGCCGACTAATTCTCTATCGCCTAACATCACTCGTACTTCCGAGTTTACTTTGAAGCGATCGTGTTTACGTTTATCGCGGCCTTCTGGAGCACGACGACGTAAGAAGAAGTACACAGCCAATGGCAACGCCATCAAACCTGCAAGGACTCCTGACATTGGATTTGGACCGCTGTTACCTGGACCGCCTTTGATCAATGCCGTACTCACAAGACCACAACCTGCTCCACCACCAGCATCAGCACCTTCCGATGCAACACCACGATTAGAGCTCATTGAAAGAGAATAACTTGGCTGGCTAGCAGCGACGTTTGCGTTTGCTTGCGCACCTTGAATCAAGCTCAATGAATCGATACGTGCTTCTGTTAATACGCGGCCAGCAAGACCAGCAACAGGAGCCGATTTATTCATGATCAATTCTTTAAGCTGATAACCAGTTAAATAAGGCGCTTCACGTAACGACAACGCTGCCATACCCGCAACGAATGGAGTCGCCATTGAAGTACCCGACATATCGCCGTAGTAGTTCGTCAATTGACCTTGAGTCAATGAAGGTAAAGTAGAACGGATGTTCTCACCAGGGCTACCCACATGGACTGTCTGCACACCATAGTTCGAGAACCAAGAAAGAATGTCAGAGCTGCTTGTTGAAGCAACGCTGATATTGCTTGGAACGTCGTAGTTTGCTGGATACATATCAACGGAGTCGTTATTTGCGTGGTTATTACCAGCAGCAGACGCAACCATAACTTTGTGGTTGTAAGCGTAGATCATCGCTTCATGTAAGGCGCGGCTATATGAAGAGCCACCCCATGAGTTGTTAATCACGCGAGCGCCGTTATTAACAGCGTAGTAAATAGCTTTCACTGCATTTGCAGTAGAACCTTTACCAGAAGAGTCTAAGAATTTAAGCGGCATGATTTGAATATTTGATTCAGCTAATGTCGCTGCGAAAATATCAAGACCTGCACCAACGACGATACCTGCTACGTGCGTACCGTGGTCGTTATCGTCAAAGAAGTTATTAGAGTTAGCGATGAAATTCCAACCGTAGAAGTCGTCAACGTAACCGTTACCATCGTTGTCGACGCCGTCGTTACCATTAGCAACTTCAGTTTGATTTACCCACAAAGCGCCCGTACCACCCGATTGATAAGGTCTGAAAACGCGGTTGCCTTTATCAAGACCACTATCGATCACGGCCACGATAATTTTACCAACTGAAGAAGACGTGTTTTCGATCTTCCACGCTTCAGTTACGCCCGTGTTTGAACTTGATTGTGAATAAGTAGCTGATGAATTTTGACCTGCAGCCAAAAGATCTTCGCCCGAGAAACGCTCGACGTCTTCGTTCGCAGTCGTTCCATCAATAGATAGAACATAGTTCGGCTCGATGTATTCAACATCGGGGTCATTCTTTAATGCTTCATAGGTTTCGGCTTCAGGCATGCCTGGTTTCAAGGCAACGTGATACATCCCGATGCCAGGAAATGACGCCTTCAATGAGGCCTTGCCTTCAATTTTAGCGTAGACGGCGTTGCCACCAGCCAACGTCTTTTTATACTTAACAATATACTCGCCAGGAACGCTCACCGACTCAGCGGCGACAGCCCATGAACTGAATATCATTACGGTCAATAATGTACCAAGGATACTCTTCACAGAATTCTCCCATTATATGTAAATTCCTTAATCTATTCGGCTCGAAGTCCAGTAACATGAAGGATTATTTATGTCTCAGTGTGAGACTGACGGCCAAGGCCTTGAAGAGTCTAGACTTAGCTGATATTAAGATTTGGACGATAAGTTCAGAGACAAAAGGACATCTTGGAATGAAACAGCTTCAGAAAATTTTCTTGCAGGGACTTATGACTTTCTTGCCTATGGCAGTCACGATTTACATCGTGTATGCGGGCGTCTTGATCGTAGATAACTTGCTTGGCAACACGCTTCGCACAATTCTTCCCGTTTATATTCCAGGTTTGGGTTTCCTACTTACGATCGTGATCATCTTTGTGTTGGGTTTATTGCTTAACAACTTAATCACTGGCGGAATCTTTCAAAAGTTTGAACAAAAATTAACGGAAGTTCCGTTGATTAAAGTGGTCTACTCTCCCCTTCGCGATTTGATGAATCTGTTCTCTAAAGGTGGCAAAGACAGCATGAAGTCTGTCGTGCTTGTCGATATCGGTGAAGGTGGTTTAAGAGCGATGGGTGTTGTCACTCGTGAGAACTTTAAAGATCTTCCTGCCATTGAAGCACAGGCTGAAGATCGCATCTCTGTTTATATTCCGATGAGTTATGGTCTAGGTGGATTTACTATCCTGGTTCCACGTTCTAAAATTACTCCAGTCGACATGCCGATTGAAAAAGCGATGAGCTTAGCAATCACAGGTTGGGTGAAAGCAGATAAGCACGAAACACCGGAGTCAAAATAATGTCAGATACTTCAGTCAGCACAGAGAGCAAAGCACTTAAGATCAATCTTGATATCTCAAGATATGGAGTGTTCGCTGAAATTGGTGCTGGCCAAGAAGTCGCTCGTCATTTTTTCCAAGCTGGTAAAGCATCCCAAACAATTGCTAAAACTATTTCTGCTTACGACATGACTGTCAGCGATGACATCTATGGCCGCGAGGCCCATGGTCGTTACGTGTGTGAATCGCGTGTGACTAAAATGCTTTCTTACGAGTACCAACTTTTGGTGGATCGTTTGACTGAAAAGCGTGGCGCCCAGTCTCGCTTCTTTTCTTTTGCCAACACCGTTGCGACAGCATCGAGTGGCAGCTCAAAACAATCACATGGCTGGATGGGTGTTCGCTTTCAAGCAGAGCCCGGCGCTCCCTTTAACGATATCGTTTTGCATGTTAGAATGCTTGATCGTTATCGTTTGCAACAACAAGAGGCGCTTGGCGTTTTAGGTGTGAACCTTCTGAACGCTGCCTTTTATCATATTGGCAACCCTGCTGAATTCATCTCTCACCTGGTTGAGGGTTTGAAAGAAGGCCAAGTCGTTATTGACGTGATCAAATTCAACGGCCCTGATTTGCAAAAGTTTGATGGTCGTTTGATGAACTTAGAATTGGTTCGCCGTGGTTTGGCTGAGGCGATCTTATTCTCTCCTAAAAATGAAATTTTAAATATTGCTGACGCCGTTTATGGCAAAGCTCTTTTGATTCAACGTGGAACCTTCCGTCCGGTGACGAATACGCACTTGGATGTTTTGACGAAGGGTCTTGCGCAAATGAAAGAGGACGTCAAAAAACTCGAAGGCAAAGAGCCTACAATCCTCCCGATGATGGAACTGACGATGCATAACTTGCAAGCGGATGGTCATATCAACGAGAAAGATTTCTTGGCGCGTGTAGAAACGCTGACTCATTTGGGTCACCACGTTTTGATTTCGAATTTCTTTTTGTTCTATAACTTAAAGCAGTTCTTCCGCCGTTATACCTCAAATTTTATGGCGTTAGTTGTGGGCGCAAGCCACTTGGAAAAACTCTTTACAGAAAACCACTATTCAAATCTTGAAGGCGGCTTGCTGGAAGGTTTGGGTAAGTTGCTCGAACAAAAAACGAAGGTTTACGTTTATCCGCATAAGACTTCGCAAATATGTCTAACTACAAAGAGCTTCTTCCCTGCTCCGCATTTACGTCACATCTATAAGCACTTTACCGACAATCAACAGATCGTTGATATTTCGGGTTGCGATGAAGCTGGCGAGTATCTGCATTCAAAGGATATTATCAAAATGGTTGAGGCCAATGACCCTCGCTGGAAAGACTGCGTTCCGCACGACACCCCTTTCTTTGCCGAGATGAGTAAAAAAACAAAATAGCTTCTTAAAGCCGCTGACAAAGCGGCTTTTTACTTTTAGCCTTTTGAGTATGAAAACACATATTCTTGCTTTTATCTTGTCGAGTTTTGTTTTATCAACGGCTTCAGCAATGGATTTGAAAGTGGGCGACACAGCTCCTGAATTCAAAGCGCAAACACATGAGAACAAATCTTTTAATTTGGCTTCTCGCAAGGGTTCTTGGACAGTGCTTTACTTCTACCCTAAAGCGGGCACTCCAGGCTGTACGGCGCAAGCGAAGAACTTCCGCGACAATATCGAAAAAATCAAAGTTGAAGGCGCTGAAGTTTTCGGCGTGAGTGTGAACACGGTCGCTGAGCAAGCGAAGTTCTGTAAAGAAGAAGCTTTGAACTTTACTTTATTAGCCGATCCTAAAGGCGAGATCACGAAATTGTATGGCACTAAAATGCCAGTGATGAATATGTCTAAACGTTGGACTTTCATTTTGAATCCGGAACTAAAAATCATGGCGATCAATCGTGATGTGAATGCGGATACAGATGCTAACGACACTTTGAAAGCGTTGTTGCGTGTGAAAACGGGTTTGCCTGCTGAAAGCAGCAAAGCTCCTTCTACAAAATAGTACTCAGTGGCATTTATTAATCTCAATACGGTGGGCCTAAAGCGCTTTCAAGAAGACATCATTGCGCTTTGGCTTGCAGTTTATACTCTTCCTCCTGATCCTGAAACTCCGGAGGAAGTGCGTGCACTGTTCCCTTCTCTAATAAAACAATCTGAGTATCCAGGATTTACTGCTGTTGCGAATATCGAAGACGGCAAACTTGTTGGTTTAGCTACCGGCTGGCCTATGAATGAAGGCATGCGCCTTAATTTGGCGAAGTCGCTTGGTGAAAACTGTGTATGGCTCAAGGATGTGTTTTTACTCTCGGGTCTTGCGGTTTTGCCTTCGCATCAAGGACGCGGGATTGCTCGTGATATGCTTGGCAGTTTATTTTCGCATACAACTTGTTCGCGCGCTTTGCTTGTAACTTATATTTCGCAAACTCGCGCAGTTGAAATTTATGAAAAGACTGGCTGGGAGAATATTTCCATGAAGTATATGGCCCTCAATAAAAAATATTATCGTGTGATGGGAAAATCACTGCCAGAGCGGCAGTAACTTTTTTACTGCCACCCTGGCAGTGACATCTTGATGAGTATTTTAAATATGAAACTATCAATACTTCTGTAGAGTTCAGTTATTGTTAATCGCCTCTTCTGACCTCTGCTCATTAGCAAAATCCCCTCTTAAAACTTTGAACACACTCCAACTCGAGTTCTCCTATATATAGGCGCAATTCATGTGAAAACAAATGGAGGTCGCCATGCGTTCAAATATATGGAAGGGCTCGATCAGTTTCGGTTTGCTCAATATCCCCTGTTCACTGCAGACCGCCCAAGCCGATAAAGACATTCATTTCTCAATGCTGGATGAAAAGGGCCTTGCGCGAATTAAATTTCGTCGCGTCAATGCCGAGACCGGTAAAGAAGTCCCCTACGATCGCATCGTCAAAGGTTATGAATTTAAACCTGGACACTTCGTTGTGATGAACGATGGTGATTTTAAAAAAGCCAATCCCAAAGCCTCTCAAGCGATCGACATCGAAGATTTCGTTTTACTTGAAGACGTTGATTTGATGCTCTTTGATAAGCCCTACTATATCGCGCCTCAAAAAGGTGCGGAAAAGGGGTATTTCCTTCTCAAAGAAGCTTTAGCTAAAACTAAAAAAGTCGCCGTGGCAAAGATCGTGCTCAGAACAAAACAACATCTCTGTTTGATCTTTGCTCGCGGCGACTACCTTGTTTTGGAATTACTGCGCTTCTCTCACCAAATAAAAGAAGTGGCTGAAGTGAACTATTTGAAAGAGATCAGCAAAACGGCCGCGAAGTTTTCTGCCAAAGAATTAAAAATGGCCGAGGACTTGATCGCTGGGATGACCAGCAAATGGAAACCCGATCAGTACAAAGACACTTATTACTCTGACTTGATGAAACTGATTCAAGCCAAAGTAAAACAAGGTAAAGGCAAGGCCGTTAAAGAACCTGAGGTGGAAGAGGTCGAACCAGTTACAGACAATGTTGTCGACTTGATGCCGCTTTTGAAAAAATCTTTGGAGGCGAAAAAATCTCCACGTAAATCTTCTGGCACGAAAACGCCGGCAGCAGCTGCTCGCAAAAAAGCGACTGCTTCGCGGGCCCATAAGTCGGCGTAGTTGATTTTAGATACCGAGGTCCATCATGGCTTTACAAGAGTACGCTAAAAAGCGTGATTTCAAAAAGACGAGTGAACCCAAAGGTCGCAAGGTCGCAGGAAAAACTCGCTCGACGAATTTGATGTTTGTGGTGCAAGAGCATCACGCTTCTCACCTCCACTATGATTTTCGCTTAGAGTGGGAAGGTGTTTTAAAAAGCTGGGCTGTGCCGAAAGGCCCTTCGCTCGATCCTCAGACCAAACGCCTTGCCGTCCAAGTCGAGGATCATCCACTGGAATATGGAAAATTCGAAGGCATCATCGAAGAAGGAAACTACGGTGCCGGTGAAGTATATCTTTGGGACACCGGGATTTGGGAACCGACGATTGATGTCGCTGCTGGTTTAAAAAAAGGTCATATCGATTTCAATCTCAAAGGTAAGAGACTGAAAGGTTCCTGGACCATGATTCGCACTCGAGGAACAAGTGGTTCCAAAGCGCAGTGGCTGCTCTTCAAACGCTCAGACAAATTCGCCAAAGAAGGCGATGTCGCGGAAGAGATTGGCTCTGATGAAGAGCATATTTTAAATGCTCAGAAAAAAGTTTGGAAGAATGGACATGCTCAAAAAAGAACTCCTCCTCGCGAAGAATCCGCTACAAAGAAAAGTGCTGCCAAGAGTGTCAGCAAGAGCACTCGGAGAAAACCCAGGAAAAGCGCGCTTGCTTTCGTAGAACCGCAGTTGGCGCAGTTAGTAGACGCGCCACCTGAGGGTGAAAATTGGATACATGAAATCAAACTCGATGGATATCGTATTCAAGCCCATGTGAATCACGGTGATGTGAAACTGATGACTCGTACCGGGCTTGACTGGACAGATAAATTCCCCGCGTTGATCGCTCCCCTCCAAGAGTTGGATGTTGAGGACGCCATTCTTGATGGTGAGGTTGTGATCTTGGATGATAAAGGTCATTCGAACTTTGGACATTTACAAAACGCCATCAAAGAACGCAATGCGCACAATATGTATTACTATCTTTTCGATTGCTTACATCTGAATGGGAAAGACCTGCGCAATAAGGAATTGCGCGAGCGTAAAGAGGCTCTGGAGGAAATGATCCCTTCAGGAAAATCGCGTTTACGTTTTAGTGAACACTTCGACGGTCATGGAGATAAACTCCTCAAAGAAATGTGCCGCCTAAAACTAGAAGGCATCATCTCCAAACGTGGTGACTCGCACTACGTCTCGGGCCGCAAAGGCACTTGGCAAAAATCCAAATGCACTGCTGAACAAGAATTTGTGATTGGTGGTTATACTGAGGGCACAGGATCGCGTGCACACATGGGCGCTTTGTTACTCGGAGTCTATGAAGGCAAAAAGTTACGCTTTGTTGGTAAATGCGGCACGGGGTTTGATGTTAAAACGTTGAACAGTGTTTTGGCGCGCTTAAAAAAACTGGAGCAAGACGAAACGCCATTTAGTGTAAAATCCCCTCGTGAACGCGGCATTCATTGGGTGAAACCTGTGTTGAGTGCTGAAGTCACGTTTGCACAGTGGACGAACGATGGTCACTTGCGCATTCCTGTTTTCAAAGGCCTTCGTGAAGATAAACCCGCTAAAAAAATTGTTGAAGAGGTTCCCTTGATACAAACTGAAACGACAAAATCGCATTCTAAAAAAGTAATTTCGAAGAGCGCAAAAACCGCGCTCCCAAGAAAAGTCGCGTCAAATACCGCGCGAACAAAAAAGAACGTCGAAACTGCGGCGATCACAAGCCCCGAAAAAATCGTTTTCAAAAAAGAAAAGATCACGAAGTCTGAAATCAACAACTACTACCAGACGGTAGCGAAGTGGATTTTACCAGAGATCGAAGATCGTCCGTTATCTCTCGTACGTTCTCCTGCTGGAACCGATAAGTATTCCTTCTTTCAAAAACATGTGACGGGAAAACTCGCTGGCAACTTAGAGCCCATCGACATCAAAGAAAAAACCGCCACCCGACAATACCTTACGGCTTCGGATAAAGATTCACTAACTTCACTCGTACAAATGAACGCCTACGAAATCCACGCATGGAACTGCCGACGCGACGACATCGAACATCCCGATCAAATCGTGATGGATTTTGATCCGGGCCCTGGCGTAAGTTGGAAACAAGTTATTGATGCCGCTTTCGATCTCAAAGAAATCCTGGATGTCTTAAAATTAAAATCCTTCGTCAAACTCAGTGGCGGCAAAGGCATCCACGTGCACATTCCCCTCGCGCCAAAATACTCGTGGGACCAGATCAAAAACTTCTCACACATCTTAGCTAAACAAATGGCTGATCAAGATCCTGACAAATACACCGCGATCATCTCAAAATCAAAACGCGAGAAAAAGATCTTCGTCGACTATCTAAGAAACGGACGAGGTTCCACAGCGGTCATCGCCTACTCTCTCAGAGCAAAACCCGAAAGCGCTGTCGCAATGCCCGTCGAATGGAAAGACCTCAAAAAATACAAAGCCGCGAATGAATTCACGCTAGAAAAAGCATTGAAACATTTAAAGGCGAGAAAAAAAGATCCATGGAAAGGAATGGCAGAAATCAAACAGCCCATCTTACTCTTAGAGAAAACCCCGAATAAAAGAAAAGCTGCCTAAAAAAATAAAAAGCCACATCGACATCTAAGGCCGTTCAAAAGTGGCCAGATGCGAGGCGGAGGGGTTTGTCCGAAACGCAGGCGGGCTGGAGGCCCGTTGGAGAGAAGGACAAGCCCCGACAACGAAGTCAGATGGCCGCTTTTCAACGGCCGCTATACGCGTGATTTCAAGAACTCGATCAAACACTGAACTGGTTGACCAGAACCCCCGCTAGACAATAGAGCCCCTTGAGCTTTATCAGTCCAAGCGTACACATCCAAGTGCGCCCACTTCTTACCGCGCGTAAACTTTTGCAAGAACAACGCAGCTGTGATTGCGCCACCAAATCCACCGCCTGAATTTTTCATATCAGCGAATGGCGACGATAAATCACCGAAATATTTATCAAACAGCGGCATTCTCCAGTTCAAATCACCTGTTTGTTGACCAGCGGTATTGATCGCATCTGCCAACACATCGTCATTCGAGAAAAGACCAGCGATCTCTGCACCCAAGCCCACTTTGATGGCGCCAGTCAAAGTCGCAACGTCGATCAAGATTTCTGGTTCATCAGCACCTTTTTGAGTAACCGCAACATCCATCACGTCAGCCAAAACCAAGCGGCCTTCAGCATCGGTGTTGTCGATTTCAACCTTCATACCGTTACGAGCTGTGATGATATCGCTTGGACGGAATGATTTTCCATCCACTGCATTTTCAGCCAACGCCAAATAGAAATCCACGGGAGCTTCATAGTTTGATTCAGCAACCCATTGAGCCAGCGCCATCACAGCAGCTGCTCCACCCATGTCTTTTTTCATCAAACGCATACCTGATGAAGGCTTGATATCCAAACCACCCGTATCAAAAGTCACACCTTTGCCGACGAAAGCGATGGGCTTCAAGCCGGTTTTCTTTTTAGGGCGGTAGCGCATGTGAACCATGCATGGAGGAGTGTCAGAGCCTTGACCAACACCTGCATGCAAACCCATGCCTTCAGCGATCAATTTTTTGTGATCCCAAACAGTGACCTTCATAGTTGCAGGCCAAGTCATTTGCTTCAAAGCCAATGTTGCGACAGTTGTTGGATTGATTACGTTCGGTGGCAAGTTCACCAAGTGACGAGCCATGTTGACTGCGCGAGCTTGGGCCGCGGCTTCTTTCACGGTTTCTTTCAATAAAGAACCCAACGTCTTTTTCACAGAAACTTTCGGCAGGTCTGACAAATGTTTGCCATCCACGAATTGACGGAAACTATATGAAGCCACATCAAGACCGACAAGAGCGCCCAAATCTTGAGCATTTTCAGTGCCGTGGAATTCAATAGTCAGACCTTTTAACTGCAAAGATTTGAAGTGGGACAACAACTGACCGAATTGATCGCGAGCCCAAACATAAGTCGTTTCATCCAACTGACCGTTGTGACCGCCTTCGATTTTTGCTTTCGGGCGCAAGATCCAGACAGGACCGTGGTTGCCGACGAAATAAACGGTTTCACGCTCGTTTTTCTTAAGACCAGCAAGCTGCCAGTCTAACGCATGCTCTTCCAATAGTGTTTCATATTTGTTCGAGTCATCCATTCCCATGAAATAAATGAAGCCAACAGACTCATCTTTCACTTTAAGTTCTTTAGCAAAGTCAAAGGTCTCAATCCAAGATTGGATTTTAAACTTATTTGAAGCCTTTGCTTTTGACGCTGTCGTTTTTTTTGCCACCGCTGCCCTCGATTTGTTCTTTTTAGTTTGGGTAAGAGAGTAAAATTCCGTAAGATTATATTATGAGCGGGAACGAGACCACAAACCTAAAATGCTGCTTACTGAACGCAGAAAATCTGTTTCTGACATTTGATCAGATTCCGACGGCAGAAGCGTTGAAAATTCCTGAAGCTCAATGGCAGAAACTGACTTCTTCCACAGTTGAGAATAAGCCTCTCAAAAAATGCCTTGATATGGCCAAGGGCATTCAAGATATCAATGCTGACATATTGATGCTCTGCGAAGTCGGTGGCTATGAATCTCTCAATAACTTCAACCATCTCTTTCTGAATGATGCGTATTCCGTTTATCTGGTTGAAGGAAACTCGGAACGCAATATCGATGTGGGCTTTTTGATTAAAAAAGAGCTGCCCTACTTCTTTGATCTGCAAAGTAATAAAAATCGCCTGATTAATTACCTTTATCCCCACGAACGCCTTTCGATTGAAAAAGGTTATCCGGTTAAAGGTGGCAAAGTAACGACGAGCCATAAGTTCTCGCGCGATGTGGTGGAGTTGAGACTTTTTAAAGCTGATCGTGAAAAGCCTTTTATGATTGTGCTGCTCACCCATTTGAAATCACGCCTTGATCCTGATGGCATTGACCCGAATGGTTTCGAACGTCGTCAGGCAGAACTTAAAGCATTAATTGAAATTTATGGTGAAATCTCTTTAAAACACCAGGGAGTTCCCATCATTGTTGCTGGCGACTTTAACGGCAATGCGAGCTTCACGAACACGGATTCAGAATTCAAAGAAATCTACGCCAACACTCAGTTGAAAGACGTCTTTGAACATTTGAACATCCCCCATGAAGAGCGCGCTACTTTCTACCAAGTTAAAAGTGGATCGCGCACCGATGGCCGTCAGATCGATTTCGTCTTTTTGCCAGCCGACACTGCTGGATATTTAAAAGAAAAAGCTTACGTCTATCGTTACAAAGATGAGTTCGGGATGGCTCACGGAATTCCTATGAATATGGACGCGAAGTTGCGCCTGCCTTCTGATCATTACCCGATCGTGTTTGAGCTCGAAGGTATTCCTGTAAAGTAGCATTTGACGTCGGATGTGCTCTTACATATCCTATTTGCGCTATGAGTATGCTTGAGACTTTGTCCCCAAATATCGAAGTGAACGTGAAAGTGGTTTATGTCCCGTCTGAATCAAGACCGGATCAAAATTATTTCTTCTTTGCATACAAAATCCAAATCACAAACAAAAGCTCTGCCCCTGTTCAGTTGATGAGCCGTCATTGGACGATCTCAGATGCACGTGGTGTGAAGGAAGAAGTTCGTGGTCCCGGCGTTGTGGGTGTTCAACCAAAAATCCAACCAGGTGCGAGCTTTGAGTACGACAGTGCCTGCCCGTTGACAACGAACACTGGCAGCATGAAGGGCGCTTATCATATGACTGCGGAAAACGGCGAAGTTTTCCAAGTTGCGATCCCTGAGTTCTATCTTATTGCGCCGATGGCGCTTCACTAGCGCGGGTCGTCGAAATTACTGCCACCCTGGCAGTAGAGTGAATCAACTCAAAGAAAATGGACATACACACCTACTCCCACGGAGTGGCAGTGCAAGCAGGTCTAGTTTTCCAATTAGTTATTTAAATTTTCGTTGAGAGCGTGATAGACCGTTCGCACTTGAACTGTTTTAAACAGTTTGGTTCCCGAAACGGAGGTCTGCGATGCCATTATTCAAATCACTACGCGATTTTCTAGCTTACCCAAAACCAGCGCGCGGCATGTGCATGGTTGTGTCGGAGCAAGAGGGCGCTGATATTTGGATCAATGACGTCAAGACTCCATTCCAAACACCAAAAATGGTGGCCGTGATTCTGAATGAAGAAACGAAGATCACCGTGAAGCTTGTCGGCCACGAACCGCACACCGCTTATGTTAAGAGTGCTCACCGTTTGAGTTATTATCATTGTGATCTGAAGCGCATCCCGCTTAGACTAATCACGAATGAAAACTACGAAGCTCTTTCACTATAAAAAAACTCCGCGTCTGATTGTTCGTCCTTTAGATTTGAACGACTACAATAATTGGGCGCAGGCTTACTCCATGATGCACCCGCCTCGCAATGAATTCGATGAAGGCGCATGGAAAGATTCTGAACTCACACTTCCAAAATTTAAAGCGTTGTTGAAGCAAGAAAAGCAATGGCGTGATCAAGACAAGTTTCACGTGTTCGGCGTTTTCGATCGCAACGATGGAACACTCGTTGGCGAAGTGCGTTTGATGGATATCTCTCGTTCGATTTTTCAAAATGCTTATTTGGGTTATCGCATTTTCAATCCGTATTGGGGCCGTGGTTATGCGACCGAGGCTTGTGCTGCTGTGATCGCGATGGCGTTTAAAGAATTCAAACTCCACCGCGTGGAAGCTGCGATCGAGCCGCATAATAAGTTGTCTATCAGAGTCGCGAAAGCTTTGAAGATGCGTAAAGAAGGCCTCAGCAAAAAGCGCTTGAATGTTCTGGGTAAGTGGAAGGACATGGCGATTTACGCGATCACGAAGGAAGAGTTTTAATCCGCGTATGAACGAAGAAAATATCCCAGAAATTACAACCTCTCTCGTTACTAAGCTGATAGCCGAGCAATTTCCTCAATGGTCTTCCTTGCCAGTCAAGCCGGTAAAACAGAGCGGATTTGATAATGTTACATTCCATCTCGGGGATGAACTTTCCGTGAGGCTACCTCGCCTAAAATCATTTTCTACTCAGCCTCTGAGAGAACATCAATGGCTGCATAAATTGGCGCCCTCTTTGTCGGTTCAGATTCCTGAAGTGATTGCATTAGGAAGACCTAGCGCCGAGTATCCATGGCATTGGTCTGTCAGGAGATGGATCGAAGGTAATGCCTTCAATTCATTTACTCGAAGTGAACTGCAACAATATGCGATTCCGTTAGCCGAGTTCTTAAAAGAGTTGCATGCAATTGATGGTGCTGGCGGTTTGGAACCAGGAGAGGAAAACTTTTTCCATGGCCTCTCGCCGAAGGTGAACGACGCTAAAGTTCAGGAGGCATTTAAAAAAATTGATCGTTATATAGATATCAATTCCGCTAAAGAACTTTGGTCGAGTGCTGTAAACTCCCCAATTCCTAAAAGACCGGTATGGTTCCACGGAGATATGAATTCTGGGAATTTCATATTGAAAGATGGAAAGCTTGTCGCCGTGATTGATTTTGGTACGATGGGCGTTGGTGATCCGGCTTGTGATCTAAAGATCGCATGGACTCTTTTTGATCAACCCGCTCGGAAGTTATTTAAAAATCATCTTGGCTACGATGCTGACATGTGGGATCGAGCGAAGGGCTGGGCGCTCTATAACCATAGTATTTATGGCTTAGCTTTTAATGAAAATATCTCTCCTGAAGGCATTCAGATATGCCAAAAAATAGCGGCGAAAATTTTTGAAGATTAAGACTGGGATTTACCAGTCGGAAATTACTCATCTACCAGCAAGAGCTGCAGTCGCGAAATATCAGCTTCCATCAGATGCAATTGAAAAAGCACCTGCGCCACTGACGAACCATTCGGCTGAAAGTGTCCGCTGCCGTTATTAAGATAAACTATTTTGCCGTCAATGATCTCGATCCATCCAGCAGCACTGACGGTTTCACTCGAAAGCGAACTGTGTTTGATCCCCATTCCCGGAGGTGTCACATAGATCGCCCCGTCAGCCGTCATAACGTAAATCCAGTGTGGCCCACTGTTGAAATGCTTAAGACCAAGTGCAATTTTCTGCCGAAACATATTTGTCGATAACGGCTTGCCTAAACCTGGCAAAGTTGCCAGACCATTTTCAAAAATAAGCTTCCTACGCTCCATCTTTTTAGGGTTGGCCTCGATAGGATCTATGGATTCATTGCGGTCGAAGATCCTTCCATATTCAGTCATTTCAAACTCTTGATATTTGAATTGCTCTGGCGATCTTGACCAATCGCTATCTAGCTCTCGCAGACGTCGATCAAGGAGGTCCTTTTTATTTTGAGTTAATGCTGTTTGTGGGCCTAAATCAGCTATCTGGATGGCATTTGAAGTTGAAGGCGGCAAAAAAAGTCGATGACATGTCGAAGCTTTCGACACGTCCGCGCTCAGATAAACCAACGCGAATATAAAAATCAATAAATGATACTTCATATGCATAGATATGAGTTCAGCAATAACGAGGCCGCTTGAACTCAATGCGACCAAGCAGCGATTCGTGTTTCCAAATTCAGCTTCACTGAACGCAGTCGCGGATAGAGTGGGTGTGAAGCAAATAGCGGTCGTCCTTAAAATTCCCGTCGGTTAATCAGGCGTTAATGAATCACCCGCTCCCAATACACCGGGAGCACTTCTCCCTTGTAGCACAACGCAAGATGACCTCTTTTATTGACAAGGTCTCCCAATAAAAAAACACTTAGCACATCAGAAAATCATTGAGAGGGAAAACATGAAATCCATCAGTTGTGCGCTCATTACGTTTCTTTTGCCTGTACTCGCTTTAGCTGCAAATCCAGAAAAGCTTTACTCAAACACTTATGATGGTCGCTTCGGAAATGTTGGCGATTGGAACGTGTCTTTCTTCCGCAATGGCACTGACCTTGTTTCATTCGACTGGAACACGAAGAAAGAACGCTCTTATCAATGTGACTTACCTGAAGCAAAGCAGTTTTATGCTTACCAGCTTTCAGAGCAAGATTCGCTCTACTTTGTTAAGCGTGGAGATCTCAGTGTAACCGACGGCTGGGTTGTGGATCTTGAGGGGTCGTGCTTAAAAGTTTCTGATCTCGTCAAAGATTTTCCGGCAGACAATACTCAGAGAAAAATATTTTACTCTGCTCGACTCAAGCAGCTTGTCGTTACAAGTAACGACTACAGAGTATCACCAGGCGATGGTAGAATTCTTGTATTCATCGAACCGAAATCAAAAACGATCGTGCGAAAAGTTCCAGGTGTATTCAGTCCAGGCCTTTTTGCCGAACAAGCTAATAATACAGCTGTGACAATTATTGGAGAAGGTCGCTATTTGAACTTCTACAACTTAGAGACTTTCACACTTGAAAGTTCTATCGATTTTGGCAAAACCTATATTTCAGAATTATATTTGAAAGAATCCCTGCAATTAGGAATAAAAAATCAATATCTGATTTCAGGTGCAGAACAACACAAAACATTTTTAGGCGTCTATGATAAGACGACAAATCAAATCATCAAAAAATTTGGTAACGATTGTTACGAAGTCGAATTCAACTTAGACAACAATTTAGCACTCTGTTACGACACACCACCAGGTGGCCCACGAACTTACTACACTCAAGATTTGACGACGGGTGAATATACGGAAATTTGGGGTGGACTCTATTACAGACCTATCCTTTCAGCGAAGAACTCGTTGATCATCGCAAACAAGCAAAATGGAAGATATAGTCTTTACGATATCAAAACGAAGCAAACAACCGAAGTCTCTACAGAAGCCAATGCCTCTACTTTCTTTTTCTTAGACAAAGAAGAAAAAAATCTCATCTCTGTAAGCACTAACTGGAGCGGCAAAGTAGAGATCGAAAAGTTTTTGCTTTCAGACCCAAGCAAAACAACATTGCTATACAAACTCGAAATTCCTGAAGATGATGACTACGGTCGCATTCTTTTCAATGCTGAAAAAGGCAAACTATTCGTTCCGCTCAAAAATGGTGGCGCTTACTACCTCGATATTAAATAGGAATTACGTATGGAAAGAATCATCAAAGAACTCAAACTAGCTCGCGGTATTTTATTTCATAACGATCAAGATATCAGACCTAGCGGGGCGTCGACTCTTTAGAGTTAAGGATTTTCAATCACGCAGCGGAAACCGCCATAGGTCACCACGTCCGTAACACCGTCGTTACCATCGGCCTTAAAAAGGCCGTTGTCTGCACCATTGGCATAGTGAGAGCCACGCAAGATGGAGATATCCCAGGCATCCGACGTCGTTGGAAATATAGTCCAACCTGCTAAACAGGCATTGCCAACTTGGTCCCAAGCATCCACGGCGTTATCGATGTCGATACATCCAGTCACACTCTCAGTAAATCCAAAGCGATCCTGCATCACTCCAGTTAAAGAAGTCACGTGAACATCTGCAGGTTGAGTGATCCATTGATTAGCTAAACTGATATCGCGCATGAACTCAATCGCATTCGCGCCCATGTCCCAAACAACATCTCCCCAAGGAAGAGTGTGTGTTCTCTTCCCAGCGAAAAGTGTTGGAGTTAAAATCCCCGCATAACCATTTGCATCCGAGAAAGCCACCGTTGCGCTTGAAGCCGCCAATGTTTTAACGGTCCCCGCAAACGCCAAGCCATCTGCAATTGCCGTAGCATTAATCCCTGCGTAATTTCCTGAGTTCATATAGCCAGTCAATGCCGTGCCCGAAGACCAATTTGCATTCGTCACTAACATATGACGAGAAATCGTTTGCCACTGACCATTCGTAATTAATGTCTGACCAATATCAGCGCAGCGATTCACAGATCTAGCTTGAGTCATCTTAACCCAAGGAGTTCCATCCGGGCGCGATGCCGCGTGATAAGTCGCACTGTAGGTCACGTTACCGTTACCACTATTCACCAACGCACTCGCACCATCGACGGCTTTCATTTCAAATTTCGCGACACAAAATGAATCCGTCGGATAAGGATAAGTCGGCACATTTCCACTCGGACGCGTCGCCAATGGATAAATCGGCACGTAATTCGTTGGACACTGCTTGGCTGTAAAACTCAACTCTGCGACAGTGCCAAGATTCCCTAAATTATCCACTGAACGAGTTTGCAATTTATAAGTATCACCTGCAGTTAAAGCCGTAAGTCCCGTAAAACCAAACCACGCATCTTCTTTATAAGAAGTATTCAATCCATTATCGACCCAATCTTTCACAACAGCATTGGCAGCTGTGACTAATCGCAACTGATTTTTCTGCACACCCACGCCGCTGTCGGTTCCAATAGAAGTTAAAGCAATTGGACCCGTACGATCCAATTTCAATGAAGCATATCCCAAAGCCAATCCCGTTGGCGCCGCAGGTCCCGTGGTGTCGGCAAGCCATCCATCCGAGCTGCCGGCAGCAGAAATATTTCCGTAGGTATCTACGCTGCGAACTTCAACGAAGTAAGAAACTTCGGAGGTCAACGTCAGTCCAGAAACCACGTTACCGGAAACAAAAGTTTGCCATGCTTGAATGACACTAGAGTCACTCAATCGCTTCACTTGAATTTCGTAGTGATCAAGATCGGCTTGCAGGGCACCTGTAAAAGTAATAACTGGTGAATCGGTAAGACTGGCTTTAGATGCTCCGTCTAACACAAGGCTTGGCACCGACGGAGGTAACGTGTCTTTAAATAAAGATCTAACGATTTGAACTGCATTATTCCCAGCACCATCAGCGTGATCCACCGTCACTGACAAATTACCTTCTGCAAGGGTGCTTAAATCAAAGTTAGCAATGGACCAAACACCTGCCAAACAAGTCGGTTGCGGGGATGGTGATGCGGATGTGACTCCATCTGAAACAGCAACATTCACTGGTTGAGCATTCGCAGAACAAGTTCCCGACATACTATAAGTTGCAACATTTAAACTAGTCACAGTAGGCAAGGCGGAAAGCGTGATCGTCGGGGCCGTATCGTTATCTGTGATATCAATCACAAAATTTGAACCCGCCAAACTCATCGCGGATCCAGTCAATGTCATTTGCAAAGTGAAATTTCTTGTCCCGTTTACGAGAGCATCATCAATACTTACGATAGAAAAACTGCCGCTCGTACCAACAAGGCTCACCGTTCCCGATACGGCTGTGAAAGTACTGACAGCATTCGTTCCTGTGATCACCCATGATAGCGTGGCTGTGGGCTCTAGCTCGGACGAAGTGCCCAGCGCGACAAGCAGACTGCCACCTTCCACTAATTGCAGCGGAGGTAGTGTCAGAGCAACCTTTTCAGATTCGTCGACTGGCAAAACGCTGAGCCCATCGATATGGGATTGCAGGACTCCGCAGCCAGACAAAAATATTATTCCTAGAATGAGATGAAGCACGATCAAGAATCTCATGCTTTACGCTTCGGTAAATGTGGAAGCATCTGAAGTATATTCGGAGGAACATGAGGTGAATTAGAAACATAAACAAGAGAGGCGCTATGGACGCTGCCTTCTCTGTTTTAAGCTTTTGAATTCTGAGTGAATCTCACTCTGTCTTGACGAATATAATCAAAGTGTCTGATCGAGACCCTCTGATTTTTTGCGACCTTTCGCACCAACCTCTTCCGCTTTTTTGAAACTCTCGATGGCTGCGTTGTAGTGTGGATTGAACAAAGCAAAAAGATTTCCAAATTCAGCCGCATCTGGACGAGCCCACGTTCTCTGGAATTCACAAACCATCGCGTTGGTTGTGAGCAATGTGATCCCCGCTTGCGCAAGTCTTGCCATCGTCGCTTGTGAAGCCATGATACTTGGATCACCAGAGGCATCCATCACTGCATACACATCATAACCTTCGGCCTGTGCTTGAATCGCAGGGAAGGCCACGCATACACTTGTCCAAACACCGGCGATCACCAAAGTTTTTCGACCCGTTTTTTTTACAGTTCTGACAAAGTCTTCGTTATCCCATGCACTGATTTCTCCTTTGCGGGGGACATACACGGCATGGGGTGCAGATTCATGGATCTCGGGAATTAATGGACCATTGGGGCCATCTGGCACTGAAGCTGTTGAGATCACAGGAATGTTCATCAGCTTTGCTAATTTCGCTAGGCAAATGACATTCGTGCGCAGTTCCGCGATCGGCACGTCTTTAACAGTTTGAAGTAAACCCGCTTGATGATCCAACAAAAGGATCACAGTGTTTTTCGGATCAAGTAGATTTTTAGCTTGTGATTGAATATCGGCCATGGGGAACCTCGGTGTTAAGTTTGATATTGGGTAACATCCGAAATTCTTTTACTAACGTTGAAATTCGCCAATTTACATTTAGGAAATCTTGTTGAGATAAATATTTTTGAAATGCTACTTTGGAGCAACTTCAAAGATTTCAGATGTACCCACTGCGAAGATGCGATCACGCTTTCCTGGGCGGATCGTATAACCGCCCGTCATACTTCCAAATGCAGGTATCGTTAAGCAGTCGGGTTCCATTTGAAAACAAGGGAGTTTTAATTTCAGTGGTCCGTCGTGAATCATGATGTACGGATGCGTGTGGCCCTGGATTTGAAAGTACTCTGTCTCTTTGAGTTTGTGACCGTGGGTGAGTAAGAACGGCTCTATCACCAAGTCTTCCATCACTAAGTGGAACGGGAATTTTTTAAGTCGTTCGAGTGATGACTTTTCGTGGTTACCAATAAGAAGAGTCCAATAAACTTTGTCGTGACGTTTAAAAAAATCCATGAGGTCATTGTCGACGAGACTGCTCACACTGTTTTTGTCGTGAATCCAATCTCCTAGTATCACCACATGTTCGATATCGAATTTTTGGATCAACTCGCTGATCTTTTTTAGATCATCTCGATGCCCGCCCGACGGTATCGGTACACCCGCCGCTTGATAGCTCTCCGCTTTTCCTATATGCACATCAGAAAGACCCAAGAGTCTTTTCTTGCCCCACACAAAAGCACGCTCGGGTAAAAGTTCAAGTTCTTCGTTCGCGATTTGTATCTTCATTTTTCTTTTCCCAAGATTTTTTGAGGCGTGCGATTTTGGCTTCGAGTGACTCATTTGATAAATTACTAACAGCGAGATTTTCTACGACCAATGGAAATGCCAAAGGTGATGGAGTTTCGAGATTCACCCAATTTTGTTTGAGGCTTGAAAGTCGCTTCAGCGTTTTTCTTATTCGCCCCGCCTCTAAAGCATTATGTAACACCTCATCGAGTGATTGCTTCATGAGGAGATTATGCGGTTCGTGTTTTTTAAAGACTTCATAAAGCAGCGAGCTTGAGATCTGCAGTTGCTTTCCAGTTTTGTGTGCACCGGGAAAGCCTGAAAAGACCAAACCTGCGATCTGAGATATTTCGCGGAATTGTCGTTGTGCCAGTTGGCCAATTTGTAGGGACTGCCCTATTTCTTCGTTGATGCCCTCTTCACTAAAGAATTCATCGTCGAAAAGATCTTTAAAACCATAATCAACAGGTCCCACGATTTCAAAACCGTAGTCGTTGACTGCGAATGAAAACGTCGAGGGTTTTCGTTGAGCAAATCGGTAAGCCCACAGTTGTGCCAAGCCCTCGTGGACCGAGCGTCCTTCGAATGGATAAATAAAAAGATGCTCACCCTCTTTTGAAGTCCATTCTTCGATCAGAAAGTCTTCTTCTGAAGGCAACACTGACAACTTTCTTTGCGTCCCAAGCAGAGGTTCTAATAGTTTATCTAAACCAGGATGTTTGACCGTGAGGACTTCGCGCAAGGCTTGTCCTAAAGTTTCTGAAATTGGAAAGCGACCTCCGTCCCAGGAAGGAATCACATTCGTTTTCTGTTTACTCGCTCGCACATATGCGGTCATATCTTTTAACATCACGAATTCGAGTTTTTTACCTGCGAATTGAAAGACATCGCCTTTTTTCAGTTTCGAAATAAAGCTTTCTTCCACAGAACCGATGCGACTGCGATTGGTGTAGGAAACATATACGGATTCTCTGGAAACAATAGTCCCGATACTCATTCGATGGTGACTGGCGATGCGGGGGCTGGCGGGAACATACCGGCCCGTTTCTTCATCGTTAATTAATTTATGAAATTGCGGATAGGCTTGCAACGTTTCGCCTCCGCGAGTGAGGAATTGCCGACACCATTTGAGTTCTTCTTCGCTGATTTCACTGAAAGAGTAAGTTTCTTTAAGTGCCAACCACAACTCGTCCATTCTTAATCCAGGTCCGCACGCCAAGGTCATCATGTGTTGCAAGAGTACATCGATGGGTTTCTTTAAAGGTCTGCGTGGTTCTACACGTCCCTTTTTTAAGGCTTGTTTCACGGCTTCGAGTTCTAAAATTTCCCATGAGTTCGTGGGCACGAATAACAAGCGGCTTTTACCACCAGGTCTGTGTGCGGATCGCCCCGCTCTTTGCACCATGCGTGCGACCATCTTGGGACTGCCGATTTGTACGACTCGTTCGACGGGTTGAAAGTCGACTCCCAGATCTAGGGACGATGTGCACACCACCCATTTCAGAGAACCTTCTTTGACAGCTTCTTCAACAGCTTCGCGTTCTTCTCTTTCGAGTGAGCTGTGATGGAGCGCCATGAAAGGTTCCATGTCTGGTTTCAGACTCAATATAGTTTCAAACCAGCGCTCTGCTTGTGAGCGTGTATTCGTGAATATCAGCGTTGAAACTTCGGGATCGAGATCGTTCACGAGGTCTTCTTTGAGAGCTAAGCCCAAATGTCCTGCCCATGGAAAACGGTCGATGGATTTGGGCAATAAAATATCTAATAACAAATCCCGGTCTGAACCGCCCGAAATAATTCTCGGTTCGACGGCACGCCCCACTGCCACCCTGGCAGCTTCATCGAGATTTGAAATCGAAGCAGACATCGCCCAGACTTGCAAATCAGGATTGAGGCTTCTTAAATATGAAAGATTGAGTTCGATGAGACTGCCCCGTTTCGAAGACATCAACTCATGCCACTCATCTAAAATCACCACTTGAATATTTTTAAGAATTTCTTCGGCGTCAGCTTGAGAGATCAGAACCGCGAGGGACTCAGGAGTTGTCAGCATCAAGTCTGCGGGATCTTTGAGTTGTTTTTTCTTTTCTGCCGGTGTGGTATCGCCCGTGCGGGAGACAATTTTAAGCGGCCACTTTTCTTGTTGGATCGGTTCGAGCAAGGCTCGCTCTAAATCTCTTGTAAGTGCTCGGAGTGGCGTAATGTAGATAGCCTTCAGACCTTTGCGAGGATTCGCTAGGAATTTCGCGAAAGGTCCCATTGTCGCTGCATAAGTTTTTCCCGAGCCAGTAGGAATATGCAGCAAGCCTGATTCACCATTCAGAAACGCGCGCCATGCTTCTTCTTGAAATGGAAAGGGTTTCCACTTTCGATGTTTGAAAAAAGCATGAACGGGATTGAGCTCCTTCATGAAGCGGCCTCCTCGTCTTTAGCACGAGGCTTCAGGGGCTTTCCTGATTTGCTTTTCGATTCTGTTTTATTTTTTGCTTTCTCTTTTTTGGCCGGCAGTTCTGATGAAACTCCCAAAGCGTCGAGCAATTGCCTTGCTGATTTAATTGAATCGGCATCATCAGGCTTTTTATCGCGGCGCCAACGTAATATTCGTGGAAAGCGTACGGCGATTCCTGATTTATGTCTCGTTGACGGACCAATTCCTTCAAAACCGATCTCAAAAACATGCTCGGGCTTTACTGACCTCACTGGGCCGAACTTTTCTATCGTGTGTCTACGAATCCAATTATCCAGCTCATCAATTTCTTTTTGATCTAGTCCCGAATAGGCTTTCGCAAATGGAATGAGCTTGTGCTCCTCATCCCAAATCGCAAATGTATAATCGGTATAAAGATTCGACCTGCGCCCGCTGCCGGCTTGTGCATAGAGCAAAACCGCATCCAGCGTTAACGGATCCACTTTGAACTTCCACCAATTCCCAGTCTTACGACCGACCGAATAAGGTCCATTCCAAAGTTTAATCATCAAACCTTCAGAATCATGATCGCGGGATTCTTCTCTGAGTTTCATGAGTTCATCGAGATCTTTGACATCGATGATCACGGATTCTTTTACTTGAGGGGATTTGATGTGCTCGAGAGATTTGCCTATAAATTCTTTTCTTTCGCGCAAAGGACGTTGTCGCAAATCTTGGCCGTCAAATTCTAAACAGTCATAAACCAAAAATCCCGCGGGACGTTCTTTGACTTGCGCAGGCGTCACTTTTTTGCGACCCAGGCGCTTTTGTAATTCTTGAAAGGCTAAGATTTTATTATCTTTGAATACAACGATCTCTCCATCAAGCACAGTTCCCACTGGCAGTTTTTCTAAAAGTTTAGCGACATCGGGAAATGTTTGCGTGATCTGTTCTTCCCCGCGGGACCAAATCCATATTTGATTTTCACGGCGAATGACTTGTGCGCGGATACCGTCGTATTTCCATTCGATGCACCAGTCTTCGGCGTTGAAATCTCTTTCACTGCGTTCGGTCCATGGATGAGCCAGGCAAAACGGATATGGTTGACTGAAGTTCAGTTCTGTTGGTTCGGCCGAGATGACTTGGGCAAAAGTGTCGGCCCCGGGCTTTACGTCGCCCGTTAATCTGTGGGCGACTTGATCTGTTGGCAGCTCATACACCTCTGCCAGGGCGCGGATGACTAATTTTTCACTCACCCCCACGCGGAAGGCTCCCGTGATAAGCTTATTTAAGACAAAGACTTCCTGGTATGTAAGCTCTCGCCACCATGACATGAGTTTGTCGGCTTGCTCTTTCTCATCTTTGATTTTTGCTAGTGCGGGGATCTCTTCATCCATCCACTTCGACAATAAGACTGTTTTTTTCGAAGGCGTTTCCCGACAAAGCTCTAACGAGTGAGCAAGCAAAGCCAATGTCTCAGCCGTATCACCCACATGATGATAACACTCATCATAGAGCCACTCGGGATAATCGGTTGCGAGTAAGAATAAAACTCTGAGGTCTCGCGACGTGACCACGCGTTTTGAACTCTTCCCCGTTAACATCAGAACGGCCCACATGGCATCGGCAGGTTTTGCTTTTTTAAAATATTTTTTAAGCGCATCGACTTTCTCATTCGTCGATGTCGTTGAGTCGAGTTCTTCAAAGAGATCCGTGAAGTCCCTCATGATGCTTCCTCTTCGTCGGTATATTCTGTTTCAAAGAAGCGAACACTTTTGCCTTGTTCTTCGAGGAATCGGGCCAGTACGTCGGTGCGCCCGTGGGTGAGGAAAATGTCTTGAGCTTCGGTTTCGTCGATTGTCTGGATCAACTCATTCCAATCCGCGTGATCAGACAACGCGAAACCTTTTTCATAACCCTTACGTCTGCGAGTGCCTCGAACTTGCATCCAGCCACTCGCGAATGCTGTCTGTGGATCTTTGAATCTTTTCATCCAGGTGGATCTGTGTGCCGACGGCGGCGCCAATATCAAATCCCCTGCGAATTTATAATTCTTTTCAGCACCCATTACAGGCAACGTCGGCAACATCTTGATACCCGCATTGCGATAGACTTCCGTCAATTTCTCAGCAGCTCCGTGCAGGTAAACAGGCTTATCTGTGAATTTCGTTAACTCAGCCAACAAGCGTTGGGCTTTTCCAAGCGCATAACAAAACACCAGCGTGGGACGAGATTGATCCGCTTGCCACCAGTTAAATATTTTCTCGGCCGTGACTTCGCCACTATCCCACTTATACAGCGGTAATGCGAAAGTCGCTTCTGAAATAAAGGTGTCGCACTTTTGAACTTCAAAGGCATCACACGATGGATCGGCAGTTCTCTTAAAATCCCCTGAGGCCACCCACACGTGATCTTTGTATTCGACTCTCACTTGCGCTGAACCTAAGATGTGACCTGCGGGATGAAAACTCACCCACGTTTCGCCCATCTTAAATTTCTCGCCCCATTTTTTGCCAATGACTGGTACATCTTCGCCTAAGCGAAGTTTTAATAACGGAATCGATTTCTCTGAAGAATAATATTGTTTGGATCCCCAGCGCGCATGATCAGAATGTGCGTGAGTAATGAGCGCTTGACTCACGGGTCGCCAAGGATCGATGTAGAAATCGCCCAACTCGCAGTAAAGTCCTTCAGGGGCTACACGAATCAAATCCATCTTAAGACTTTAGCATTTTCTTTAAGGCCACCCTACGAAGAAGCCTTTGTCTTTCCGCAAATGCGTGTTCACTTACACGAACGTGGCATTTGTACGCTTTGAATATTGAGTGATATTTTTCAGGAACTCACAAAGGAGTTTTTATGAAGAAAATTATTTTCGCTTTGTTACTATTGCCGCTTTTCTCATTCGCTCAAGACTTTAACGACGACACTGTTGAAGGTGTTTACCAAAGCCAACCGGAGCAACAACAAATTTTCACCGACTCTGACATGGAAACAATGGGCCGTGGTCACAAAGTTCGCTGCGGTGAAAAGAGTGATTACAAATGCCAAGGCAAATATGTCTATGAAACATGCGAGAGAGACGCAAGTCACGGCATCTATGGTAGCTGCCGAAGTGCTTCGTTTTCTGAAGACGTTTGTCGCTGTTTTTAGATAATTTACATGGGATCGGGGTGCTCCCATAATTTGGGAGCATTACGTTCCCAATAATCGGCCTTTCGCTTGTGAAATCCCATGGGCTTCTTTATAACTCCATTCATTCCAAAGGAGTTACCTATGAAGTCTCTAGCACTGCTAGCCGGCCTACTTATTTCCTCTGCCTCATTTGCCGGTTTTGGCGAAGGCCACGATCGCGGCAATGGCGGCGATGCTCTTATCTGTAAAAACCCACAAGGTAAAATCACTTCTGCCCACTTCTTCGATCTTTATGAAGCTCAAGAAAAATTCGACATGACTTTGGTGCCACCAACGGGTGCAACACTTAATGAAAAAGTTTTGAATCTGCTTGATCGTGTTTCAGTAAACGATCCTATGCGCGCTTTGATTTTAAAACATTGGTTCAAGTCTTTCGAAAAAGAATCGCGCTTTAAATCAGGCATCACACTTGTTGATGTTCCGGATACTGGTGATGCCTTCTGGCCGCAAGGTTGTGAGTTAGCTCAGCTGGTTGTTCAAACAGATCTCGATCTACCACTCAATCCGTATCGCTATGCCTTCAGTCAAGACATCTGGGCTTTGCTCGATGATAACAATAAAGCTGCGACGATCGTTCATGAACTTTTATGGCGTGAAGGACGTGAAAACGGTCATCGCACTTCGGCTGCCATTCGTTATTTTAATGGGCTCTTTCAATCTGATGGCTTCAAAAATATCTCCGCGAATGACTATGAAGAGCTGCTCCAAAAACTTAGACTACGCGTTCGTGGTACGAAACATGGATTTCCCATTGGAACATTTGACGGGTTAGAGTTTACGGTGGGTCCTGTATCATTCAAAGTTAACAGCAATATAAATGTAAAATTCTCTTGGAGTGGAGCTGAAAATCTACAACTTATTTTAGTTGGTCCAGTCCGCACGCCGTCTGATGTCATGATTCGTAAACTGAATAGAATGGACTATAATTCTTATGATGGCTCCATTTATATGAACGGAGAATTCACTCTAGCAGGAGCAACAGGTAGATTTACGACTCTCATTTACAATATCAACGCCAAAACTTGGAGCCTCTCTCCTCGCGACCAAAAATATTATAGCATCATCATCAGCCCCAATGGCGATCAACAAATCACGGCCGATATTATTCATAGTAAAAAAATAACGAACGTTCATTCACTTCAATGGTCCCCTGATCAAAGTATGATTCGAGGATTAACGTTGAAATCCGATCACGTTTTTAGTGAAGGCGATCGAGGTCGCTGGATCTCTTGCAAGGGAATGACACCTATCACGATTTACACGGATGAAGATGCCTTTTTATCTTGTGTGCTCGCTGTGGATAAGAAACTCATTTCACCAAATGGACCGTTCAAGCACTTCAAGGCTGGTCAAAGAGTTATCATAGACAAATACTTTCAATATCTCGAGAAACAATAGCATCTATGAAAACCGAAACACTCCTCAAACAAGAGTTCCTCAAGCGTAAGAAGAAAAATCCTTCTTACTCTTTGAGGGCTTTTGCTCAAAGCATCGGTATTTCAAGCGGTCGCGTCTCTGAGATTTTCAATGGCAAAAGAACTTTAACTGCTAAAAATGCAGCGAAGGTTCTTGAAAACTTGAAATTAGACTTGGGCGAAAGAAAAAAATGGCAGAACTTGATCGAAGGCTCTGCCCCCAGCCCTACCCGTCAATTGGAAGAAGCACAGTTCTGCTTAATCGCTGATCCCATTCACTATGCGATCTTGTGCCTGATGGAAACTCAAAGCTTTTATAAAATGAAACTGGTTGCAGCAAAAAAAAGGAAGTCTGTGAAGGCTTCATTGTTGGAAACAGAAATCCAGTGGATGTCTGAGCGACTTGAAAAACCACGTATGGAAATCGAGCTGGCACTTCAAAATCTGGAACTGCTGCAGTTCGTGAATTCTCGCGATGGTCATTACATTCTGACTTTGGAAGAAGGTCTTGAGACCACGACCGAAGTTCCAAGTAAAGCCTTGCGTGAATCCCACAAAAAATCTTTGCATCGTGCACTTGAGAAAATCGACACCGTCGCGATTGAAGATCGATCGGTGACTTCGATGACGATGGCTATTGACGTTAAGAATTTGCCCGAAGCGAAGCGCTTAATTAAAGAATTCCGATTGAGTCTTTCACAGCTTTTAGAGACCGGCACTAAAAGCGAAGTCTACGACCTCAATATCCAACTGATCCCAGTAACGGCCCTCGAATAGAGGGCATTTTACTACCTCTTTGGTCGTTGAATTCTTCTACTGCCTCCCTGGCAGTGAAAATGACCCACCAGTAATCCCCCACTATCATACGGTAGTAACCTCATTCCGACTATCGCATCGCCACCCGCGGCCAGCTCAAATCCGTGATCGCCATCCGCAAAAAGAACCTGGTCCATCGGACTGCCATCCGCTTGCGCACTGCTTCTGCAGAAGTAAGCAGGTACCTTTCTCCCTTTCTCCCTTCTTCGTCACTGCTCCTAAAGTCTCAACAGTTTTTGAGGTTCTAAACAAATAGGCGCGTTCTCGCCAGGCATGTTTTTCGTATAAATCCTATCGGAATATAAAAATTTACGTGTTGTCTAAAAGTTCGACACTGGGCCAGCGCCATGGGCGCAGCCGTTTTTGGAGTATAAAATGAAGAACCTCATTTGGCTCATCAGTTTAGTTCTTGGCTTGAGTGCCTTAGAAGCAAATGCGAATACTTCGCGTGATGCCGCAGTACCGCTCAGTCATTGCTATCACTGGCTCGCTTCCAGCAAAGGCTATTTAGACTTCAAATACGCCTACGCTAAAGACAACGGCAATGAACTGACGTTCTTCACTAGCCCCGGCACATCCAACGGTTCCGTTGCAGGACCCGGTCTTTATTGCGCGAAATCTCCGTCAGAAAGTTACGGTTACGGTGATCGCATTTTGCGTATTGAACTTGTTGATGACGTTGTGATGCTCGACGCACTCACTGGCAAAAAATATTGCGGTCACAGAGGCAATTTCTACGCTAACGATGCTGAATGCCAAGCAAAAGATTGGGATATCAAACACTACAACACAAGCCCTGACTGGTATGTGATTCAAAATCCACGCGCAGTTAAAAGCTGGAGTGCGACGACACCTTCTTTGATTCAAGATCTACGCACTGAAATGAGCTACGGCGGCAGCGGTTACACAAGCCACGCCAACTCAGTCATTAACGTTATCAATGCAGACGTTCAAAAAAATGGCGTTCGCGATATGGTCAATACGCGCGCACGCATGGGTTTTGTTGAAATCGTGAAAGACGACAAACTTTTGCGCTCTTTGCCTGCGCTCACAGTTTTGGGTGAATTCAATCGCGAAGAGAATCTTAAAAAAATCGACGCAGATCTATTAGCTAAAGTCTTAGAAAAAACAGTCAAACGTATTTTAGAAGACGACTTCTTGCCATGGTCGGACGTGAAACCTGTCCTCAAAGGAAACGCCAAAATCAAAAAGGCTTTCACTGCTGGAATCCAAAAACAACTTGAGACCATCGGTCAAAAATCTGACTCCCAAAAGAACTTTGACGTGATGTTGCTTTTCGCGGGTCAAAAAAATTCAGGTATCACGGCTGATCAGGTGAAAGTCCTCATCACAGAGACCTTCAAAAATCCATCGAACTTTGGTCAAACCCGCTTTGAAAAAGGTGATCTGTCTGATGACCTTAAGAATGGGCTCGTGGCAGAGTTGACTGCTCGCTTGCAAGTTCCTGAAACTAAAAATGACTTAAGCTTGCTGGCTTCTCTTGTGACATTCGTATCTGTGAACTCAATCGACGCTCAAATAAAAAAAGATGTGACAGCGATGTACTATGAGTTCATCAAAACAATGACGAGCTCAAAGTTCGTACTTTCAACAAGCAAAACGAAATACCCACTTGGCGATACAGTGCAAATCGCAACGCAACTTTGCCAAGCAAACATCGCCGCTTATAACCTTGTGAACAAAGATCTTTCTATAGGTTCAGGCGAAGTGAAGGTCGGTGTTGGTCAAATTTCAAGCATGTCGAATGCAGCAGCTTTCTGTCAGCAGCAAGCGAGCTTGATGGATGTGCTTGCAACAGTCCCAGCTAAGGGTGCGACACAAGTTCAGACACTCAGTGGTCAAGTACAGGCTATTAAGTTTAAGTTTGCGATCATCGACCAAGAATCGATGGAAGCACAATTGCGTGCTTTCTATAAGAAAAACAACTTAACTGCGATCACTCAGCTCGACATTTATTTAAATGGCACGCAGTTAATGATCTATAACAACTACTACGCAATCTACAATGACGAAGACGGATTCATCGCTGGCGTTTTCCAATATGTGAACAACACGAAGGGTCTCTTTGCGAGAAATCAGCTTGCGGGTCTTCAACAGATCTCAGCAAAAAGCAAAGGTAAGAGCAAAGAAGTCACTGTCACTTTCGATGACAAAGTTCCATTCAAATTTAAAATCAACAACCTCGAAGACTTTAACGAGCAATGTCCGCTGTTGGCGCCGACACTTGATTCTCAATCGTTTGCTTATGTCCGTGTTAACGTCGATAAACAAGAGATTTACGAATACTTTAACAACCTCAACAGCGCAACCAACTCATGTTCAGGCGCACGCCAAATTCTTTTGAAATTAGGCGTCGTCTCTAAAGCCGAACAAAAAGCCAACGCTGAACTAGCACGCCTTGGTAAAGGCAAAAAAATCAGCTTTAAACTTTCATTCAATGAAGTCTACACTGTTGATTTGAAGGTCGACAATTTAGACGAACTTGATGAGCAGTGTAAATTGCTTTCTCCTCGTTTAGAGGACTATACACTTACATTGGTTCGTTGGTCTAAAAACGACAACGAAAAATACAATGCATTCTCGACAACAAGTTCAAAAACCGCACAAACTTGTCAGGAGCTACGTTCTGATATTTTAATGTATGGAGAGATTTACCCTGCAAAATACTACGCAGGACTCAAACAAGTTCAAGCTCTTGGTAAAAATAAAAAACATCAGTTCAAAGCTTATTTCGGCCAAAATTTTACCGTCGATTTTGGTATTGAAAATATTGAGGATTTCAACAATCAATGTCCACTCATCGGTTCAGCCCTTGAAGGCCTCAACGTACCGGCTGTTTCCGTACGTGGTGACACTGTTAATGGTGATTTCAGAAATCCACCAGCTCCCTTCACAACTGCAAAAGATTCTTGCCAAGCAGTAGCTGGAGTTTTGCTTAACGAAGGTATTCCATCTAAAAAGCACACCGACTTGATTGCGGCGATTCGTTCGCAAGCTGCAGGTAAGCGCTACCAAATAGCGACCACACTACATAAGACCGAAGTTCTTTTCGGCGTCAACAACATGGAAGAATTGAATTCACAATGTATGTCTATGGGTGACGCGTTCGATGGCCGTACTACATCCAGTATCACTTATTCTGTTAACAAAGCAGAAGCTGTCGGCGTACGCCTTTATACTTATCCACAAACAACAAAAGAGGTTTGTGATCAACTCAAAGCAGGCTTACGCCTTGAGATTCCAAGCAAAGTTATCGCTGATATTGCCGCGAAGAAGTCGCAGTCGAAAATTTCATTCATGGCGACAATAGAGGGACTTCCAATTACTTTTGCTATGAACTCAAAGTCTGAGTTTGCGAAGCAGTGTGCAACCCTTGTGGCTGCAACAGGCGTTGCAACCGCTAACTATGTCCAAGTGGGCAAAGACAATTCTTGGGGATTGTTGCAAATTTCTGGTATTGGTAATACGCCACCTGACCAGATTTGCGGGAAGCTGAAGGAAATCGCAGATTATGGTTTCTTGCCATCTGATGACCAACTTGAGGTTCTCGCCCTAGATCGTAAATACACTGTAGAAGCCACGTTCAGTGGAATCCCGTTCACTTTCAAAGTGAACTCAAAAGAACAACTTCAAGGTCAGTGTTTGAATCTTGCTGAGCACATGAAACAAACTTGGAAGATCCAACACAGAACTAATGGTGGCGCGATCCAAACAAGTGAACTTCAAGAATACATCACGATCAATCAAGCCTGTAGGCAGCTTTCGCAAGCAGTGAGGTTCTACTAATGAAATCGAATACAGGAATGCTTTTGAAGGCAGCTCTACTCGTAGCACCGATGATGTTGTCGCTCATGCAAATGGCGCAAGCAAACACGTTGAACGCGGCACCCGTCCCGCTTGATCATTGTTACCACTGGTTGCAAACAGGCCCAGGTTATCTCGATTTCAAATACACTTATGCAAAAGACAACGGCAATGAATTGACGTTCTTTACAAGCCCAGGGACTTCGAATGGTTCGGTGGCAGGCCCGGGACTTTACTGCGCAAAATCTCCGTCACAAAGTTATGGTTACGGCAATCGCGTGATCCGCATTGAATTCGTGCGTGATGTGGTGATGCTCGATGCCTTCACAGGTCGCAAGTATTGCGGCACTGATGGTCGCTTCTATAAATCAGATGCTGAATGTCAGAGCAAAGAGTGGGACGTTAAATACTACAACCGCTCTCCTGATTGGTATGTGATTCAAAATCCGCGCGCCGTAAAAAGCTGGAGTGCTGCGATCCCCTCTGTGATCAGTGACCTCCAAAGCGAAATGAACTATGGTGATGGTGGCTATCGTGCCCATGCTCAAGCCGTGATCGGTGTCGTTCAAACGGATATCCAACAAAATGGTGAACGCAATTTCGTGAACTCACGCGCACGTATGGGTTTTGCTGAAATCGTAAAATCCGACAAGCTCTTGAACTCTTTGCCTGCTCTGACAATCCTAGCTGAGTTTAATGGTGATCAAATCAAGAAAATCGACGCAACTTTGCTAGATTCTGTTTTGACTAAAACCGTCGACCGCGTATTGCAAGACGTTTTCTTGCCATGGTCAGATGTGAAGCCTTTATTGAAGTCTAATAAAAAAATCAAGGCGGCTCTGATCGCTGGTACGCAAAAGAAAATTGCTACCCTTGCAAAAGATGAAACTAAGAACTTTGAAGTCATGATGATGATCACGGCTCAAAAAGATGCGGGTTTTACTCCTGAACAAATTCAGTCTTTGATTACGGAGACTTTCAAAAATCCAGCGAACTTTTCGCAAACACGTTTTGCTAAAGGTGATTTGACTGATGATTTGAAAAAACAAATCACGGTGGAAGTTACAGCTCGCGTTCAAGCTCCTGAAACTAAGAACGACATCAGCATGATCGCTTCGCTTGTTTCATTCATTTCATTGAATAAATTTGATGATCAATTAAAAAAAGATGTGAACGCGCTTTTCTATGAGCAAGTCAAAACGATGACGGCGTCGAAATACACTTTGGGTAAAGGCAGCACGAAATATCCACTTGGTGATACTGTGCAAATTGCGACTCAGCTCTGCCAAGCGCACATCGCTGCTTACAATTTAACAAATAAAGATCTTACTATTGGTGCTGGTAAATTGCGTCTTGATGTCGGTCAGATCTCGACATTGGCGAATGCCGCTTCATTCTGTCAGCAACAATCAGGCTTGATGGATGTTCTTGCTAAGATGCCTCAAGATGGCGGTCAGGTTTATACAGTGACTGGAACTCTCCAAACGGTTCCGTTTAAAATTATCGCTGTGGACCAAGAGTCTGCTGAAGTTCAAATGCGTTCGTTCTTAAAGAAAACGCCCGTTGCCAAAGTCGACAAAATTATTTTCCAAGTGAACGATGGCCAAGTACAGTCAATCACCAATGGCCCTGGCTATTGGGAAGGTGATGAAATCGTCACGAATTTCGCGAAAGGTCTTTCGAAAGCAGGCATCAGTCCCCGTCAACAAGTCATTGCCTTTGCTGACATCATTAAGCGTGGCAAGAACAAGGCTAAGAAAATTGAAGTGTCTTTCCAAGGCAATCCAATGAAGTTCAATGCCGATGTTCTTGAAGACTTCGACGAAGCTTGCCAAGCGATGGCGCCAACTTTGAACGGCCTGCAAGTAGACCGCATCGTCTTCTCTATTGATGGCGTTGTCGGTACCCCGGTCACAAATGGTGGTTGGTGGACATCCGGAGCACAGTCTTGTGCTGCCGTAAGACCAAGTATCAAAGCAGCGGGTTTGCCTTCGAGCCAAGAAAAAATCAATCTTAATAAGATCGCGCAGCTTGCAAAAGGAAAATCAAGACAGTTGACTGTCACTTTCAAGAATCAATTTAATGTCACTATCGGCGCAAATGCGATCGAAGACTTTGATGAGCAATGTAAATTGATGGGAACTACAGTTGATGGCATTCAATACGACGCTGTCAGAGCTTCTGCTCCCGCTACGACTAACGACAAAGCTATTTCTGTCGGCGCCTCAACGGGCGGCTGGTGGCACACGGCTGCTGAAGGTTGTACTGAACTGAGAAAGCAATTGCTCGTTGGCGGTCTTTCATCACGTGCACACCAATCAGCACTTGTTGCGATCAAAAATAATATTTCAGGTAAAGCATTTAAAATCGACACTTGGTTTGAGGGTACACAAGTCACATTTGGAGCCAACAACATCGAAGAGTTTGATACTCAGTGCTTAACACTTAATAACGGTCTTGATGGTCGCGACATGGATGACGTCCGATTCGTCATCAACGATAAAGACCAAGGTAATGTCACTACTGGTGGCTGGTGGAAAACTGCAGCCGAAGCTTGTGCCGCGGTTAGACCTGCCCTTATCAAAAAAGGTGTGGGCTCTGCCGTGAAGCAAAAGGCCGTCGCTGAGATCGAACGCCGTTCTAAAGGCAAGCTTTACCAAATTACCCTGACTCTAGATGAACAAAAATTGAAATTCGGTGTTAACAACATCAATGAATTCAACGAGCAGTGCGCGTTGTTGGGTAATTCAATGGACGGCTTGAATATTGGTCGTATCTATTTCTCAGTCAACAACCCGACGCCAATAGAAATTAGTTTCGGTGGCTACATCAACAGTACTGCTATCGCCTGCCAAACTGCGAGTCAAACTTTAAGTGATGCTTTGCCAACGAAGGAAGTTCAAGAAGTCTTCGCTAACAGATCAAAATATCGTTATACGTTTGACGTTCGTCTCGACCAAAAACAATTCACGCTGGCAGTGAATGAGCAAAATGAACTCCGCTCTCAATGTATTCGCCTGATCAACAGCATGGGTGTTCAACGTACGTACAGTATTTCTCTGGGCAAAGACTACAAATTCACGCGTGCTATCGAAAAAGGCAATGCCGGTTGGTACGACGTCAAGGACATGTGTAACGATATCAACACATACTCTTTCGGCTTCATCCCTTCTCCTGAGCAACAAGCTATATCGGAACTACAAGCGGTCTATGACGTTCAAGTTCTTTTCAACGGTATGCCTATGCAATTGAAAGCCAGCAACGCTGACCAAGTTTACGGTCAGTGTTTGAACATCATGGATGAAGCACCGAACTTCAGATTCACAGAAATGATTGTCAGCCTTATTAAAGGCAATACTCGCACCATCAATGAACAACGCATTTGGAGCAAATCCGAAGCTTGTAAAGTTCTCGCAAATCAATTCAGAGTATCCAGATAACCAGGAGCGCATGTGAAAGCACTTTTAGTAGTACTCAATATTTTAGCGGTCGTTCTTGGTAATCAGGCCCAAGCCAATGTGTCGACGGATCGCCCCGTTCCCATTGGTCATTGTTATCACTGGCTGCAATCGAGCGCTGGCTATTTGGATTTCAAATATGACTACGCTAAGAAAAATGGCAATGAATTGACGTTTTACACAAGCCCCGCGACTTCAAATGGTTCTGTTGCAGGTCCGGGCCTTTATTGCGCTAAATCCCCGTCTGAAAGTTTTGGTTACGGCGATCGCGTGATTCGCATTGAATTGGTTGACGACATCGTCATTCTCGATGCAACAAGTGGAAAAAATTATTGTGGTCACAATGGTCGCTACTATGCGAACGATGCAGAATGCCAAGCGAAAGACTGGGACATTAAGTACTACAACCACTCTCCTGATTGGTATGTGATTCAAAATCCTCGCGCTGTAAAAAGCTGGAGTGCGACGAGTCCCAACGTTATCGAAGACTTGCAAGAAGAAATGCGCTATGCCGGCGGTGAATACTCTTCACACGCTCGCACTACGATTCAAGCTATCAACGCTGACGTTCAAAAGAATGGCGTGCGTGAGATGATCAATGCCCGTGCTCGTATGGGTTTTGCTGAATTGATTAAGGACGAAAAACTTTTAAAATCTTTGCCTGCGATGACAGTTCTTGGTGAAATCGTTCGCAGTGAAAAAAGCAAGATCGACAAAACATTACTCGCGAAAGTTTTGGCTGACACGGTGACTCGCGTATTGGAAGACGACTATCTTCCATGGGCTGACGTAAAGCCGATATTTAAAGGTAATAAGAAAATCAAACAAGCCTTTACAGATGGTATTCAAAAACAATTGGCCGGTCTGGGTGGCGCAAAAGCCAATGGCCAAAAGAACTTTGACGTGATGTTGTTGTTTGCTGGTCAAAAAGATTCCGGCATCACGGCCGAACAAATCAAAGTCTTAATCGCAGAAACTTTCAAAAATCCTTCAAACTTTGGTCAAACACGCTTTGCTAAAGGTGATCTTTCTGAAGATCTTAAAGCCGGCTTAGTTGCTGAGCTCACTCGCCGTCTTGCAATGCCTGGAACAAAAAATGATCTCAGCCTGCTTGCTTCCCTTGTGACTTTCGTATCGATCAACAATATCGATGCTAAAGCTAAATCAGATGTCACAGCGATGTACTATGAGTTCGTCAAATCCATGACGGCTTCAAAGTTCTTCTTATCAGATCGTAAAAACAAATATCCTCTCGGTGATACAACTCAAATCGCGACTCAACTTTGCCAAGCAAATATCGCCGCTTACAATCTTGTGAATAAAGATTTGAGTATCGGTTCTGGCGAAGTCGCAATTGGCGTCGGACAGATTTCTAATATTTCGAATTCAGTGGCATTTTGTCAGCAGCAAACAAGCCTGATGGATGTCTTAGCGACAATTCCTAAAAAAGGCGATGCTCCTCTGCAAACGATCCGTGGAAACATTGAAGGCATCAATTTCAAATTTGTCGTCATTGACAGCGAATCTACGGAAGCTCAATTGCGATCCTTCTTATTGAGAAATCAAATTTCTTCAACCAGCGGTATGGTTGTTCAAATGAACAACGAAACCATTTTTAATTATAACAGTTACTATGCCCTTTCTAGTGCAGACGATATCGTGGCCGTTGTCTTAGACGCTGTGAACACCAAAGGCGTATTTAAACGCAGTCAGCTTTCAGGCCTCAGTGCCATTGCTGAAAAATCAAAAGGCAAAAGTAAAAAAATCGAAGTCACCTTCTCTAACATATCGCCTGTGACTTTTAAGATTGATACCGTCGAAGATTTCAATGACCAGTGTGCGCTCTTAGCTCCGACATTGGATCAAAATGAAATCACGAATGTTTACATGAAGTTTAAAGAACTGGAAACCAGTGTTGATATTGCGAGTGTCAAAGACTCTAAAGTCGTCTGCGCGATCGCTCGTGAGTCGCTTTTCACTTGGAAAGTTCCGTCTTTGGCTTTCCAAAAAAATGCGACGGAACTTGCACGCTTGAAGGCTGGCAAAAAGAAATCGTTGGCCGTGAATTTTGGTACTTATCAATTTAATTTTAAAATCAACACGATCGAAGATCTCGAAGCTCAGTGCTTACTTCATGCTCCTATGTTTGAGAACTATCCTGTCACAGAAGTTTCATGGGATCTCGATGACGGAGAGCGCTCGAACAGTTATTCATCAGATCCATTCACTTTGACGACATCTACTACATGCGCAAGCCTTACGGCAGATGTGATGACTAACGGAGAAGTTCCATCGCAAAAGTATTTGAACGCTCTTGCACAGCTAAAAGCCATGGGTCGTGATAAAAAAATCAAGGTGAATATTCTTTTTGATGATTTGAATGCCGACTTCACTATCGACTCGATTGAAGATTTTAAAGACCAATGCCCGATCCTTTCGTCAACACTTCAAGGGCGTCAGGTACAATATGTTTCCGCAACCGTGAACGAACAAGGTCAAGTGAGTGCAAGTGGTCCCTTCGCGACAGCAAAGGACATGTGCGATGGCGCCGTGGCTCTCCTTCTTGACAATGGTGTGCCTTCACGCAAACACGCAGGCCTCATTGCTCAACTTCGCAAATCAGCGAACGGGAAAACTTATCAGATCCCTCTCGTTATCCAGGGCACAGATATTCTCTTTGGTGTGAATTCCATGGAAGAACTCGTATCGCAATGTCAGTATTTAGGAGACATGTTTGACGGTCGCAACATTGAAACTGTCGGTATGCCAATCAAAGGGCAAGAAAACCTCGACATCAGCCCTCGTACTGCATTGAAGTCGTCAAAAGAAGTTTGCGATTTCATCCGCGAATCATTCATCGATGAGGTACCTTCAAAAGTCATCGCTGATATCGCTGCCAAAAAATCGCAATCTCGCTACAGTTTTATGGTCATGCTAGATTCATTGCCATTAACATTTGCTCTGAATTCAATGAAAGAGTTCGACAAGCAATGCGATACTTTGGTGAAAGCCTCTGGGAAAGACACCGTGTACAATATCGGAGTCCAAAAAGATGCGAACTGGAAACCACGAATCGCCTATGGCGGCGGAATTGATGCCAATGATTTCTGCGGAGTCATTAAAGCGACCGTCGAGGCAGGGTTTATTCCTTCACAAGAACAAGAAGATGTCTTCGCTATTCAGGGAAGAAAATATGTTGTTGAAGCGACATTGGAAGGCATGCCATTTACATTTAAAGTCGACAGCCGTGATCAGTTGAACGGACAATGCTTAAATCTCACCGACAACAACCAAAGCTTCAGCGAAGGCATCAATGACATTCAGTTCAGAGTGAATGGTGGGAAAATCACAACCTTGGATACGGGCCTCTCTGTACGAGCGGCCTGTCGTCACCTAGCTAAATCCGTCAAACTCTAAAAGTACCTGCTTCAGCTCCGGGGCCATGCGGCCCCTCCCGCCGAGACTAGCCTAGAGCCGTTTCGATCGCTTTCACAAGTGTCGCGTCGTTTGGTTGCATCTCTGGAGAGAAGCGACCTGCGATTTTACCATCGCGACCGATCAAGAACTTTTCAAAATTCCACAAGATGTCTTTCGGGTTGTTACGAACTTCGCCGTACTCTTTTAATTTTTGTTCGAAATCGCTGCCTGGATTTTTTGTCGTCACAGGTTGAGTGTTCGTCAGGTAGTTGTACAACGGATGTTGGTCAGGACCCTTCACCGCAATTTTTGAGAACATCGGGAATTTGATACCGAATTTTGAAGTACAGAATTCTTGGATTTGTGCATTTGAACCGGGCTCTTGCGCGCCGAATTCATTTGCTGGGAAACCCAAAACTTCCAAACCATTTGCACGGTATTTTTCATACAAAGCTTCCAAGCCTTCATACTGTGGAGTCAAACCACATTCAGAAGCGACATTCACGATCAACATCACTTTGCCTTTGTATTGATCAAGTTGTTTTGGGTTGCCAGTGATATCTGCTACTTTAAAACCGTAAACGTCTGTTGCCATTTTTTCCTCTTTTCTAAATACTGCTTCAGCTTGCGCGACGTCCGTCGCTCCAGCTCTGCCGGCTCCGCCGATCGACGTCCGTCGCTCCAGCTCTGCCGGCCTCCGCCGAGACTAAGCCAACTTTGGCTTCGTTGCAATCATCGCGATCACTCCCGCCACGAGGCCCCAGAATGCTGCACCAATTCCCATCAAAGACACGCCTGACGCAGTTACCAAGAAAGTGATCACGGCGGCTTCTCTACTGCGGTCTTCCTTCACCGCCAAAAGCATTCCATTCGCGATCGTCACAAATAAAGCGATGCCACCAAGTGCCAAGATCATCTCTTTTGGAAATACCGACAACAAAGCAATGATCGCCGAACTCATCAAGGCCACAACAAGATAAACGACGCCCGCAGAAACGGCCGCGATATATCTTTGCGAAGGATCTTTATTTGCTTCAGGTCCTGAAACAATCGCCGCAGTGATCGCAGCCAAGTTGACCGAAAAAGCACCGAATGGTGCCAGCAAAAAAGTCGCGAAACCCATACCCGTAATGATCGGCGAAAGTGGCGGATGATATCCTGCTGAACGCATCACCACGACTCCCGGTAGATTTTGTGAAGCCATGGTCACTACAAAAAGCGGAATCCCCACACCGATTAAAATATTCCAAGAAAAACTCGGCATCACAAAAACGGGTTCTGCAAATGTAAAACCCACAGCTTCAAAATGAAGTTTCCCCAAAAAGCCCGAAATCACCGTGCCTATCAACAAAACACAAACCACGGCATAACGTGGAATAAATTGTTTCGCGATAAAGTACGTCACCAACATCGCAAGCACGATCATCGGCTCTGCTTTGATAGAAGTAAAAACATCCAAACCAAATTTTAACAAAATCCCAGCAAGCATCGCCGAAGCCAACGGCACCGGAATGCGCTTCACTGCTTTTTCAAACCAGCCTGTCGCCCCAGCTATGATGGTTAACAAACCGGCGAACATAAAGGCCCCCACCGTTTCACTCATGGGAACATTTAATAAGCTTGCGCTGAGTAATGCAGCTCCAGGAGTCGACCATGCTCCCAACACCGGAGTTTTATAATAAAGCGAAAAACCAATCGACACGAGACCTGAGCCCAAACACACCGCAAAAATCCAAGAACTGGTTTGCGCAGGTGTCGCCCCCGCAGCGGTCGCTGCTTGAAATAGAATGGCCACCGAACTAACAAAACCAATCACAACTGCAATGAGGCCTGCGGCAGCTGTTGGTAAGATCTTCATCGCTTTTGAGTCTCTCATAGAGCTCGAGTATGCTCCCGAGTTTGTCTGAATACAACTTGGATAAGTTCTTACCATTCGGTGCAATAGAACAATGGAGGACGTTATGAAAAACTCGTTGAAGTATTTAACCGCGTTGACTGTGGGCATCGGACTTGTGGGCTCGATGCTCTCGTGTTCTACGGCTTCTAAAGATCAAGCCAATCTTTCGCACAAAGATCGCCAAAAAATTGCCAAGGAAGCTTACATCTATGGCTACCCTCTTGTGTTGATGGATATGTCTCGCCGTGTGAGTACGAATGTTTCAAAGGCCGATGCAGAGCATGCTCCCATGAATCAATTCAGTCATAGAGACAAATTTCCAGATTCCTCATTTCGCGAAGTGGTTTCTCCCAACGTCGATACTCTTTACAGCATTGCATGGTTAGATTTAGGAAAAGGACCTATGATCTTAAGTGTTCCTAACACCAAAGATCGCTATTATATGCTGCCAATGTTTGATGCCTACACGAATGTTTTCTTCTCTCCAGGCACGCGCACGACTGGTAACGGAAAAAAAGATTTCGTGATCGTGGGACCTAATCATAAAGGTGATGTTCCTGGTGATCTTGAAAAAGTTCAAGCGCCCACAGATCTTGTTTGGATTTTAGGTCGTACAAAAACAAATGGCGTGAGTGATTATAAAGCCGTAAACAGTTTGCAAAAGCAATACACTTTAACTCCGCTCAGTGAATGGCGACGTGTGGTGGCTTCGTTTGGTTCTAACAAAGTAGATCCATTTATTGACACAACCACTGCTCCCGCAAAACAGGTTGCTGACTTAGATGGTGTTGAGTTCTTCCGTCGAATGTCTGAGTTGATGAAAACAAATCCTCCAGCAGATGCGGATGCTCAAGTTGTTGCTGACATGAAAAAGATTGGCCTCCTTCCTGGAGAAACTCTGCGTACGGGTCCCCTTGATGATGAGATGAAAGCGGATTTGATTATTGGTGCTAAAGACGGCTTCCGTGAAATTGCTCGCACGACCAAAGATATGCCGGGCAAAAAAATGAACGGCTGGACTTACACTGATAACATTGGAACTTACAAAACGGATTACCTCAAACGTGCGGCAGTGGCGATGGGTGGTCTGGGTGCAAATCTTGATGCCGACGCTATTTATCCTCACGCGTATGTAGATATTGGTGGCGATAAGCTCACTGGCACACGCAATTATATTATTCGCTTCAACAAAGATCAGAAGCCTCCCGTCAAAGGCTTTTGGTCTTTGACTGTTTACGACAAGGATCACTTCCTGGTTAAAAATCCAATCAATCGTTATGCTTTAGGTGATCGTGATCGTTTGAAATACAATGCGGATGGCTCGTTTGATATTTATCTACAAAGCACAACTCCTGGTAAAGAGCGCCAAGCTAATTGGCTGCCGACTCCTGCTGGAGAGTTCATTGTTGTGATGCGCATGTACTGGCCTGACTTGAATAAAATCAACGCCGGCTGGGTGATGCCAGGTATTCAAAAAGCCACATCGAATAGTAATTTGGCGGGCATTCCTGGATGGGAAGAATGAGGCCCATTATGAGGGACAAATAGGTCATTCATGGTCTCGTTTTAGGCCCTCTCATTGGAGAGGGCTTTTTTTGTGTCGTGGCACCTGCTAGAGTTTTTACTATGAAACCATCTTTGACTCTCTCGACTGGCGGCTCGGCATTTAGAAAAATCGCAATGGGTTCTTGGAGAACGGCAAGCGATCCTTCTGTTTATGGACTTCTTGAAATCGATATGGGGCCGGCTCTGGCCTACATCAAAGAAAAAGAAGCTGCAGGCTTTGGCAAATTATCCATCACACATTTAGTTGGTAAGGCGGCGGCGATTGCGATGCAAGAGCGTCCAGAGATCAACGGACTGATTCGTTTTAATCGCATCTATTTGCGCAAGCATGTTGATTTGTTTTATCAAGTGAATGTGCCGGGCGCAGAGCACGACCCTGTTGGTAAAGCGAATCTCACAGGCGTTGTCGTTCGCGCTGCTGAGAATTTATCAGTCGTTGAAATTGCTGCGGCTTTAAATGCAAAAGCGGTTGCGATTAAAAAAGGTGCTGACAGTGAGTTGACGAAATCCGTGGACGCCTTGAAATGGGTGCCTTGGTATTTCATCCGTTCTATTTTAAATATTTCTTCGTTCATTAATTACGATTTGAATATTCCGTTAACTTGGTTGGGCATGCCTCGTGATGCTTTTGGTTCGATCATGATCACAAACATTGGTGGCATGGGCGGCGATACGGCGTGGGCTCCCCTTGTTTCTTATTCGAAGGTGCCTATCTTGCTGACTGTCGGCATGATTAAGCAGCGCCCTTGGGTGATGGCTTCGGGTGCTATTGAAGCTCGCCCTGTTGCGCGTATTGGTGTGACGTTTGATCATCGCTTTATGGATGGTTCGCATGCGGCAGTGCTTGGAAAAATCTTTGAGCGTTGTTTTGCAGAGCCTCATAAGTATTTTGATGTGGGGGCTTCAGCAGGCAATGGTCTGAATGCTGGCGCTACTTCAGCTAAAGCTACAAGCTTCACAATTTCCAACACCGGCTCAGGTTCGTCGGACCCAGTCTCTTTCGCAACAACTCCATAAATTTTGCGAGGCCCAGCTACTGCCACCCTGGCAGTAGCTACCGAAAAAGGTGCCAGGGTACTTTTTCGGTCTACAGTGCAGCATATCCGGCAGCTCTCTTTAAGATCCTATAAATTCGTTTTAAGCTTTCGTACTTTGGCCGGAGCAGTTGTGCTGCACCCCGTGCCGAAAAAGTACCCTGGCACCTTTTCTGTTGGGCTCCTTTGTTTTTCCTTAATTTGGAAATTTGGGTTTTCTTTTCACCGAGTTCTGTCCTGGACGTGTCATCTTTATGGAGGGCCTATGGATGGTGCCAAACTCGTTGTTGCAAGCTTATGGATGAGCTTGATCGCTGTGAGTGCTCATGCGGATGTTTATCAGTCTGGGGAGGTTTCGGACGCGGGAGTTTCCGTGAAATCAACTCGTCAGCCTTTCAGTTTTAAAGCGCTTCGAGCGAAGAAAGCTTCTTTGCGTGCGCAGGCTTCTTCTGGCTCTGCGAGTTCTTACTCCGTGAGTGATGATTCTTCGTATGGCAATAACTCGCTTTCTGGAAAATTAAATCGCAAACTTGAATATTCCCCGACGCAAATCAGTTTGGTGATTCCTTCGTTTGTGGTGCATGGGATGAAGCCGACGAACAATGCTTCGGAGGACATGCCTCGCAAGATGGATGGGGATGGTCGCAGCGTGGTGACACCCGGTTTTGGTTTAGAGTATCGCGGGCCCACGGGATTTTTGGCGATCGGTGCCGTGATTAAAGATTGTTATGATAATTTAGCGGGCACTCTGCAGTTTGGTCAAAATTATGAACTGAGTGATCGTGTGAATTTTGGCGTGACCATGGGAGTGTATGCTCGTCAGACACCCTACTCGTGTGAGACTTATCAAGAAGGGCGCCAGATGGTCACCGACTGTCAGCAACTCGATAATTATAATTGGAAGTTCATGAGTTCAGTGAACGGCCACGATGTGGATATTATTCCCATGCCGTTCTTACATTTGTCGGTGGCGGTTTTTAAGAGTCGCTATGCGAACGTAGACTTGAAAGTGATGAGCAATTTTTTATTGAATGAAGTTGGGGTCGGAATTCCGTTTTAAGGTGTTGGGGATTGGGATACTGCCAGGGTGGCAGTAATGGATAATTTAAATAGATTGAAATCTAATTCCTATGCCCCAAAACATTTGATGGACTCTGTTCTATTGCAAATTCTACTGCCACTCTGGCAGTAGAGATCTATCTATCTATCTATCTATCTATCTATCTATCTATCTATCTATCTCTGTCTGTCTGTCTATCTGTCTATCTGCTAACGCGACATCGAGGAGCGTCCGGATTCCGGATCGCATATTCGGATTACACTTTTAGTGAAAATGCATTTACATTTGACGTGATTTTCTTGCGCTTAGCTTTGTCTTTAGAGAGAGCTCTCCGCTTTAAAATTCAAAAATAATATTTTACTTAAGATCTTCTCACCACGAGCCTAATAGAGCGTTATTGCTCTCGTTAATTTCCACCAACTCCCCTCCAAAAAACTCATTCTAAAAACCCATGTTAGATTGCCTTCAATTCGGAGGCATTCATGAATTTAAAACTTCTTTCTACGAAACAACTCGATGGCAGAATCAAATCATTGGCGCAGGCAGAGCGCGAATTACTTCACGATGTGGTGTTGACGATTAAGGAAATCGACTCACGCAAAATGTATTTTGAATTTGGCTTTCCGAGTCTCTTTGAATACTTGGTTGAGGAAGTAAAATATGTCGGTGGGAGTGCGCAACGTCGCATCGATGCTGCCCGATTGATGAAAGATGTTCCTGAGGTAGGAGAAAAAATCCGAACAGGCGAAATCACATTAGGTCAGATTACTCTGGTGCAAAAAGCGGTTCGCAAAGTTTCGCGCAAGAAATCAGTGAAAGTTTCTGCTCAACAAAAAAGTGAACTCATCAATAACATCACGAATATGACTGAAGCCCAGTCAGAACAGCATGTTTGTGCTTTTTTGGATCTTCCGGTCGTGAGAAGTTCTAAGAAAACCAAACAAGCAGACGGCAGCACTCGCCATGAGTTTACGTTAACTCCTGAAGTCGAAGCGAAATTACAGCAGGCGCAAGCACTCTTGTCGCATGCCGTGCCCACTCAAGATGTCGCTGAGTTTTTGGAGTATGTTTGCGATAAAATTATTAAGCAGAAAACTTCGGTTCGCGCGAGTTCAAAAGAGACTTCTCCCACAAACGACTCTTCTGTTGAGTCCAATAAAACAGATTCAAAGGAATCAACGCTCAATGAAAGTTCAAAGGTAGATAAAACTTCTACTGCCACGGTGGCAGTGAAATCCGTAAATATGCCGACCAAAAAGACAGTTCTGAAAAATCAGCATTGTTGTCAGTATCGACATCCTGAAACTGGCAAGATTTGCGGAAGCACTTGGTTCGCTCAAGTTGATCATCGACAATCTCGATGGGCCGGCGGAAATAATGAACTAGGAAACTTGCAGGTTCTTTGCGCTGCTCACAATCAGGAAAAGTATAGAAAGGAAATGAATATACGGTCGAAATAGCGTGATGATTGAAATATTTAAGAATCACAAACTTACTGCCAGGCTGGCAGTAGAAAAGCAGCAAAACAGAAATAGCAAATACTTGCTTAATCAAAAGTTTCTAAGAAAAGATACTGTACTTCTGACATCGACTGCAAATAAGTCTCGCTCTTCAGTCAGATTTCGACTGCCTCTAAGAAGAAAAATACCCGACCTGCCAGAGCTCGAAGTCGTTCAACCTCAGGAACCGAAGAACCGCTCACGCACCTACGCCCAGACCTTACGGACTCAACATAGCAGTCTTCCAACCGCCGCCCGCTCCGCCGTCACGAGTGAAAACATATCTCTCATGCAAACGCCCCTGATGACCAAACCAAAATTCAATCTCATCAGGCACAATATGGTAGCCGCCCCAATTCGAAGGACACGGCACCGCCTGCCCTTCAAAACTTTTATCGTACTCATCAATTTTCATTTTAAAATAATCATATGCAGGAATCTCTGAAGACTGATGCGAAGCCCACGCCCCCAACTGACTCAAGCGCGCACGCGTCGCAAAGTACGCTTCGCTTTCTGCACGAGTCAACTTCACCGCTTTCCCCGTCACACGAATTTGCTGAGCGAGTTCGCCCCAAAAGAAATTCACACACACCGTCGGGTTCACTTCGATATCAAGAGCCTTCGCTCCCTGATAGTTCGTATAAAAAGACAAACCACCACGAACCATACCCTTATGATAAACGATGCGCACCGAAGGCACCCCGTTCGCATCCACCGTCGCCAAAGACATCGCATTGGGCTCGACAACTTTTTTAGCAAAAGCCTCTTTCAAAAAACCTTCAAACAACTCAATGGGATCTTTAGAAAAATCGATCATGGGTATCTCACTCTGAATATGGACAGCGTTTTGAAATTCAAACTCACCAAAAAGTTTTACACCCAGGGAAGCTCTTTGGAAATAGCATTCTTAAAAGACATCAGAAATACAACGCCAGGTTGTCTATCACAAGACCACCCATCTGTTACGGAAATACCGCGCCTAAGAGGATCAGCAGCGATCATGCCGGTCGGGATGAACCCACGAACCACGGCAACCTTCAAGCATGTCCACAAATAAAAAAAGCAGACTCAAAGAGCCTGCTTCTTCAAAAAAGAGCCGATCCAAAAACCAGCTCCCTATGTCAAACCGAATTACTTAGCAGCTTTTTTAGCAGCAGGAGCTTCAGCTTTAACGATATCCATCAATTCAACTTCGAAAACCAAAACTGAATTTGGTGGGATACCTGGGCGACCTGAAGGACCGTAAGCCAACTCAGGTGGGATGAACAATTTGTATTTAGAACCAACCTTCATCATTTGAAGAGCTTCAGTCCAACCTGGGATCACGCCGCCAACTGGAAATTCAGCTGGTTGACCACGATCGTAAGATGAATCGAATTGCTCACCATTCGTCAAAGTACCTTTGTAGTGACATTTTACTACATCAGTTTTTGTAGGTTGTTTGCCAGTACCTTCTTTTTCAACAACGTATTGAAGACCAGAAGCAGTTACTTTTACGCCAGTAGCTGACTTGTTTTTCTCCAAGAAATCTTTGCCGTCTTTCGCATTTTTCTCAGCAGCTTCTTGTTGTTTCTTCATAGCAAGTTCTTGAAGTTTCATCATAGCAGCTTGCATGTCTTCTTTAGACATATCTGATTTACCAGCAGAAGCGTCTTTGATCGATTGAGCCAAAGCATCAGCATCTACTTCGATGTTTTGTTGCTTCAAGTTCATACCGATTTGTTGACCGATAGCGTAGCTCGCCTTTTTCGTGTCAGTGTCCAATTTTTTCTTACCGCAAGATGCAGTGAAGGCCAAAGCGACGATAACTGCGCTGCTGCCCAAAATACGTTTGTTCATTTAGTAGTCTCCTAAAGTTGTTTGTCTTTTTGACCTTATGATGATGGTCCACTTTTTAGGATTTTCAAATAGATGATGCAGCGAGATAGATTAAACATTTGTGGAGTTCAAAACTGCCCCACTGAAAATAAAAAAAGACCCCCGCATCGCAGGAGTCTTTTGTTAGCCCTATGTTGTAGACAAATTCCGTTAAGAACTCGTCAACTAGCCGATTTTAAAAACTAAGACTTATGCGTCTCTTCTTTTTTAACTTCTGTAGCTTGCTCCGCATTCATCGGCTTTTGCTGGTTATGAGCCACTTGCTCATGAACTTCTTTTTCATCAGCTTCGTCCTGAGAAATACCCTTTTTGAAGCCACGGATAGCCTCTCCCAAAGAGCGTCCCAAATCGGGAAGTTTTTTTGGTCCAAAAAGCAGTAATGCGATACCACCAATCAATAGGATTTCAGTCCAACCTAAATTCATGCTTCCTCCAGGGAAAAAGAATAATTCAACAAACTCAAGTTACCATAGTACCTATTGCACTGCAATTAAAGGCGGTGCACAATGAATCAAGGGGATTCATAGTATGCTAGAACTACTCTTCGTGATGCTTATTTCTGACTCAGGGCATGCGCAAAATAAAAGCAAATTGAACACAAATATGTACGAAGCCGAAGAGGGTGCCGAGAAGTCATTCTCAGCCAAAGTCAGGGTCGTTCGGGATATCTCCGATGACATCGAAGTTTTCTTTGAGTCCGACAAAGCCACGGGAGCCTACACTCTGCCGCGCTCCGTAGAAGGTTACGCCACGATGCTTAAAGCTTTGGAAGCCAGCAAAAAACCCGGTGGGCCCGCCGTCAGCGTCACCGCCGATGCCGATAAACGCATAAAAAGCGTGCAACTCAGCGCTAGCAAAGACAACGGCAAAAACTATAACGACTCCAATAAAAAATGGGACTTCGGACCCCTCAAAGGGGAATAGACAAACCATGAAGGAAGTGAGAGCTTTCTTCACTAGATGAAAACCCAGCGCGCACTCGCCTTTAAATACTCCGTCTTTTTGCTAACTCGCATTCTCATAGTGAACGCGATTTTCTTGCTGATCGGTTTTTTATTCCGCCTTGCTTTCATGCTTTTTTATGGCGAGTCTCAAGAACTCAAAAATTTCACGCAAGACTTAGTTCACGCATTCATCCTGGGCACCCGTTTCGATTCGACGGTGCTGTTTTACGTGAATGCCATTCCGTTGTTAGTTTTTTTCCTCGCAGCTGTGCTCAGCTTCATCCCCGTTCCAAAAAACTGGCTGCAGAATTTTTTCGCGCAAGCCGGTCGCTGGCTCGTGCCGTATTATCTTGTCATGCTTTTCATCGTGACCTTCATCACGTGCGTTGATTTTGGTTTCTTTGGCTTTTATCAAGATCGCATTAATTTACTGATCTTTGGTTTCTTTGAAGACGACACTTGGGCGCTGATCAAAACGATGTGGAAGAACTACCCCATTGTTTGGATCTTTACAGGTTTGTTTTTATTCTTGGGCGTTCTTTATAAGGGCCTGAAAAAAGCCTTCCCGATCATTCGCTCTGAAGGCGCAGAAAAACAAGACAGCTTAAATTATGTTTTGTTCGTGGCCTTTTGGTTGGCCGTGTTTTTCCTAAACGGAGTCGGCGCACGCGGTTCACTGGCACTTTTCCCACTGAGCGAAATGGACACAGGCATTTCAAAAAGCTTGTTCGTAAATCATGTTGGCTATAACGGTGTCCGTGCTTTAGGTCGCGCGATTGAACTCAAATCACAGCAGCGCTCACACTGGGATAGCAATTTAAAATACTTTGGCTATAACGAAAATTATCGCCAAGCCTTTGCCGATTATTACCAAATCCCGACGGACAAGGTGCCAGAAAATCCACTCGATTTGCTCGAACATCAAACACCAGAAAACGAGTGGGCTAAAAAAAACCAACCGCATGTGATCCTTCTAACGATGGAGTCATTCGGGGCTTACTGGTTAAAATACAATCAGCCCGGTTTTGATTTGGTCGGCAGTCTTGGCAAACACTTTCAAGAAGACACCTACATCACGCATTTCCTTTCAGCGACGAATGCGACGATTGGCAGTCTATCGAGTTTGATGATCGGCTCTCCACAACGCCCGATCAGTGAATTCCTGACTGAGAGTGATCTGCTGCAAGTGCCCTTTAGAACAAGCATTGCCCGCAATTTCAAAAATGCTGGCTACGATGCAAGATTTGTCTATGGTGGCAATCCCGGCTGGCGCGAGATTAATAAATTTGCCTTCAGTCAGGGCTTTGACGCCGTTGATGGTGAAAGTGAAATCGCCGCCGACATGGGTGGATTGAAAGAGCGTCACGACTGGGGCATCTACGATGAAGATGTCTTTGATTATCTTTACAAAAAAATCTCAACCTCCACGAAGCCGCAATTTTTACTTGCGATGACAACGACGAATCATCCGCCGTATCAATTACCGTCGTCATGGAAATCGCCAGAGTTGACTCCCCCGCCTGAACTCAAATCCCGCTTGATCGGTGATGGAAATTTGGCAGCTGCACGCTTTAAAACTTACCGATACTCAAGCGAAAAGCTGGCTGACTTTATTCATAAAATTAAAACTTCTCCTATGAAGGATAAAGTGATCCTTGCAGTGACTGGCGATCACACATTCTGGATTATCAATTTTTCCGAAGAAGAGTTGCTGCAAAAAGGTGCCGTGCCTTTTTATATTTATGTTCCACAAGCAATTAAAAAATCTTTGGATAAAAACAAATTTGGTTCGCAAGCGGACATTCCTGTGACGCTTTATAACTTGGCGTTGTCGAATCAAAAGACTTACGTGATGGGCTCTGATCTTTTCGCGAAAACGCCCGGCTTTGCGGTCAATTCTGGTAATTTAATTGTAAGCCCCACAGGCGGAGTTATGATGGGCCGCAGTGCCGCTGATGACCAAAGCTTGAATTGGAGCGGAGACTTTGAAAAGCTAGTCCCCGGTGATAGTGATGATGCTCATCACGCCTTAGCGAAAAAATACAAGTCGCTGATGGGTGTTTTGGATTATTACTTTATGCAGGAAAAGAAAACGTCGAAAGGACAGCATGCGGATTCTCGTCGTTGAAGATCAAGCAAAGATGGCCAACTTCCTCAAGAAGGGCCTCAATGAAGTCGGCTATGCCGTCGATCTTGCTGAAACAGGTTCAGCTGCAGAATCCTATATGGCTCAAGGCGATTATGATCTTGTGATCCTTGATATCGGTTTGCCCGATCAAAGTGGTATCGATACAGCTCGCCACATTCGTCGTGACGGCTACATTGGACCCATCCTGATGCTCACTGCCCTTTCTACAACAAAAGATAAAGTTCATGGCCTGGATGCAGGTGCGGATGACTACATGACGAAACCTTATTCGTTTGATGAACTGCATGCACGCGTCCGAGCGTTGCTTCGTCGTCAAAGCAGCGCGGGTTCTCAAGTCGCTTCGACGTTGCAGTATTCAGACCTTGAAATTGATTTGATTCACCGAAAAGTAAAACGTTCGAATACAGAAATCAGCCTGACTTCTAAAGAGTTCGCGTTGTTAGAATACCTCATGCGCAATGCCGAACGTCCACTCGGTCGCGTGTCGATTGCCGAGCACGTTTGGGATATTCACTTTGATTCTGAGAGCAACGTGATTGACGTGTACATTAATTTGCTCCGCAAAAAAGTCGATGCCCCCTTCAGCAAAAAACTAATCCACACGGTTGTTGGCACTGGCTATGTTCTTAAAGAAAATATTTAGACCTCTTTCAAGTCTAAGTATTCGTCTGCGCTTGTCGCTGATCTTTGTATTGATCTTTGGTCTGACGACAGTTTTCTTTAATACCTTTTTATTTAAAATGATGATCGATACTCTTCAACAGGACTTCGACGATGCGCTTTACAATTACGCGATCGACGTTTCTCAAGGTGTCGACATTGGCGTGAAGGGCGACTTGAGTTTCCCTCCTTTGTCAGTCGATCAAGGTAAGATCTTGCCGTTTCCATTGGGTACGGCCTTGATCCAAGTTCGTCACAGCTCAGGCGCAGTGCTTGCGCGTGTCGGTAATTTTGGTGATTTCGATCCGCCTTATCATAAAGACTTTGAAAAAATCTGGCACGGTGATGAAGCCACCTATCGAACCATTGAACACATCAAAAATATTCCCGAGGCTGAAGCGGATTCGTATCGACTGATTTCATTTCCGCTCGACAATGCCGCAAAACCGCAGTTGTTATTGCAGATCGCAGTTCCCATGACGTTATTGGAAACGCAAATCGCGCAGCGCTTGCGGTTGCTCCAAATCGGTATTCCGTTTGTATTGATCGTCGCAACTTTGGGTGGATTGTTTTTGTCTTCGCGGGCCCTCGCCCCGGTTCGAAGCATCATCGATACCACCAGAAAAATCAAAGCCAGCGAATTGCACGAACGCGTTCCCGTACCCTCACCTAAGGACGAAATTAAAACCCTCGCCTTAACCCTGAATGACATGCTTGATCGCATCCAGCAGGCGTTTATGAGTCAGGAGCGCTTCATTGCCGATGCCTCTCACCAACTGTTGACCCCGCTGACGATCATGAGGGGCGAGCTTGAGCTTTTGCAAAAGTCAGATAAGAAAAATATCGATTCTTTTATCAAGAGCTCCCTGCAAGAGGTCGACAGTCTTTCTGGCATCGTTCAAGAGATGCTTTTACTCGCACGCGTCGATGCCGGCATTGGCGCTTTGAATTTACAACAGCTTTCACTCGACGAAGTGGTCTTTGAAGCTTTGGGTCGTTGTGAAAAAATCGCGAGTAACAAAAACATCAAATTGAAATTGAACATCAACAAAGAACCGACTTTAGATCGCCCGTTCTTTCAAGGCGACAACGATTTACTTATCAATCTTGTCGTGAACATTGTTGAGAATGCAGTGAAGTATTCTCCACGTGATTCTATTGTTGTGATCAATTTGAATTGGACTAAAGAATACAGCGAACTCGTTGTCGAAGATGCGGGCCCAGGAATTCCTGCGGAACAATTAGCGTACATTTTTGAACGCTTTTCTCGCGGCTCGCAAATGGAAGCTCGCGTAAAAGGCTTTGGTCTAGGTTTAGCAATCGCGCAGAAAATTGCGTTCCTTCACAACGGTCAGCTAAGCGCTGGAAATATTGAAGGAAGTGGCGCGAAGTTTTCATTTAAGATCAAAAACATCACGTAGTCTTGTCCACGAATTAAAATCATTTAATATGTTTTTAATCAGAGTTTCATCTCTCCTTGGTAGCATTTTCGTGTTCGAATAACGAACCATTAACAAAACCTTGGAGGTTTTATGAAATTCGCATCTCTAGTATTGTCTGTTGTTTTCGCTGGTGTTGTTGCTCAAGCTAACCCAACTGCAGCTCCTGCAACTACTACTACAACAACTACTCCTGCTCCAACTGAAGCTGCTATGCCAGCTCCAACTGAAAAAGCTCCAGCTCACAAAGCTAAAAAAGGTCACAAAGCTGCTAAAGCTGCGACTACAACTACAACAACTACTACAACTCCAGAAGCTGCTCCAACTGCTGCTCCTGCAACTAAGTAGTTTTGTAACTCTTTAACTTCGGTTAGAGGGACAAAGCTTTTTAAAAAGCAAAAAAAAGAGGAACCTTCGGCGGTTCCTCTTTTTTTTGAGGTACCTGCTTACTTCTGCAGAAACGGTGCGTCTGCAGAAGTAAGCAGGTACCTTTTGAGACTATAAAAGCCAGAGGCAGGCAACTGCTACTGCTGTTGGTAGTAAGGCTGCAAGTAACAAGTTCAATGGCTTGATGCCGCCTGGGAACTTGTGACTCAAGATCGAGTAGCCTGCTGCGTTTGGTGCGTTGGCGATGATTGTTAGACCACCGCCTGCGATGGCTCCTGCCACAAGAGCATACTTGCTTGCATCAGTTAAGCTTTCCACTTGTGATCCCAAATATGTTAGTGCTGCATTGTCTGTGACAGCTGTTAATCCCACCGCTGCCTTGAATAACAATAAATCACTCATGCTGCCTAAGAGTGGTGCTAACCACCATTTTTGAAATGCACCGAATTGAATGATACCGCCTAAGAATAAACTTACGAGCAAGCTTTCTTTCAAACGCAAACTATCGTGATATCTTTGCGTGACTGAAGCGACTCCTAAGAACAATAAGAAGATTCCCAAGAACGCATTTTGATAGTGACCCGTTAATACAATCGCTGCCAAGAACAACAAGTGCACCAATACAACCATTGATGGAGTCGGCGCTTGACCACTGGCCATTCTCGTTGCAACTTCCTTCAGCGAAATACAACTTTCAGTAAATTCACGACGGAAAAATAAAACAAGACCGAAAGTGTTGATGACAACAGCAATTGCTGATTTCCAACCCAGATGTGACAATACGTACATCAAATCCCAGTTCCATTTGTGGGCGACCATTAAAATCGGCGGAGCCGCAAAGTTTGTCAGCGCGCCACCAATTGAAATGTTCACAAATAAAACTGCGATCAAAGAATAGATCAATTTATTAGAACTCTTCTGCAACATGGAGTTCAGCAAGAACGCTGTCACCGTCATCGCGGCAGGCTCTGTGATAAACGATCCGCTCAAGGATCCTAAGATCAACAACACACCCAAGTCTGTTAGCACAGCTGGTGTTTTGAAAATCTTTTGAATAGCGTTGCTCACTGCCATGATAGCCTCACGCGCGACATACAAAATCGGACGCGTTGAACAGAGCACCATGATCGCAAAAATAAAGAACGGCTCGGTAAAGTCTAAAGACTTTTGATACGCGATCGCCTTATCCCAACCTTCCGTTACAACAAACAATCCCATAAAGGCGGCAGCCCAAATACCAAACACCGCTTCGATCTCACCTAAAAGATGCAAGATCGCCGAGGCCATCGAGTCTTTCGGAAAGTGATGTGACCAGGCCACGATTTTACCAACAAGGAATGTGTGCAAAACCGCCAAACCAAAAAAGATCGTCCCAAGTAATTCAATATTTGTGTAGTTCATAAAACAAGAATAGCGGTTTAACACCGCTATCTACAAGAAAAACTGAATTTAAATTTTAATGGCAGAGATTCATATTAGCTTGAATATTAGCGCGCTGCTGAAGCAAGTCGCTTTGTGCATAAACGAAATCACGCACGTTGCAGTTTTCAGACTTCACTAATGACTCGATGCTGTCTTTTTCTGGCGGCGTCAGTTCGAGCCCCCAGATCATTTTCACTTTCAACCACTGCGCCAAATACTGACAACGATATGCTTTATTCGGTGGCATGTACTCTTCAGGTCCACGATCCAGCTTCACGCGATTTTCGCGTTTAACTACTGAAAGCAAATGGAATTTGTTGCCCATATAATTTCCATACAGGCAACGCTTTGAATAATCCCAACGATAGGCACCACTCACGTAAGCATTTTTCAATGGAACAAAATGGTCGATCTCAACTTCAGCAGCTGTGTAATACGTACCGCCAGCATAAGGATCTTTCCAAGCACCTTGCGCCACTGAACAACCTGAACTGGTATTCGTCACAGGAACCATCGAATCACGCACTAAAACTTCACCACGCGTGTTGTAGCAGTGACCTGAATGCTCATCACGAATCCAAGTACCGAAATGCTTGGAACGTTGGTAGCGCTCATTCACCGCACCAAAAATATCTTTGTGATAATCAAAATTCAAAAGGGAAACCACGGCCGCGCGAAGCTCTTCCGTCCACTCGCCGTTATCTGACATAAACTCATCAGCGGCTTCCATTGGATTCATAAAAGAATTTTTATTTTGTGCAGGTACAGCGACTGCTGTTTCATTCACCGAGTAGAAATACTCGTATCGAGTGTCATTGCCATCTGTGCCGGGAGCCGCCAATGCAGCGCCTGCAAACAGAATTCCGACGAGTGTAGTAGAGACCAAGTTTAGGACGTTCTTCATGAAACCTCCGAAGGCCTTTGAAAAGCTTTGAGTTAGATGGCCATCCTTGCTATCTAACATCTGCCTGACACAATTAAAGTCGAGGTCAAAGAAAGTTGGCAAGTCATATTATTGTTAGCCTCCGGTCAAGATCCGCGATAAAGAAAGATTATGTTACGACAAAGTTTGCGACAGGGACGATTTCGTCACCGTCTTTTAGAACCAGAATTCTTAAAAACTCACTCTGAAAAATTAGCTTTGTCAGTGGCAAAACTTCGCGAGAAGCATGCGGCTCTAGGCTTTGGCGATGAAGACTTTGTCGGACTTTATCTTTTACTTTTCATCAACGCGCGCCGCCCGAAAGATTTCCTCGGCGGCCCGCACGGCTTTGAACTGCCTCCCCTTACATCGGGATTGCGCATGCATGAGGCCATTAAAATTCTTTGTGAAATCGCTCCGCAGCAAAATTGGACAAAGCTCGAACGCCTGCCTACTGAAGGACTTTTCATAGAAAACATCTGTCGCGTCAGTTGGCGCTCGATTCCGTTTTCGGCCCAAAGAGCTTTGCATTGTTGGATGGCGGGTGCCTATCCATTAAAACGCATGACTCACCTACCGCCCCCTGAAGAAGTTTTGATGTTCCAATGTGAAGGTTATCGTTGTGTGAGCACTTTGTGTGAAGCACGGCAAATTTCCACCTATGTTGAAGAAGGCCGCGATGTTTTAGGTTTTGTTGTGCATGACCTTATCCACGCAGATCATTTCTTTCACGACAAAGGATTGGCCGAAGCACAAATTCAATTCAGTCGTCGACTTCAAAAAATTCACGGGACCACATGGTTACAAGAAATGCTCAATCAAGATAGCGCGTTCATGCATGAATGGAATTACTTGATCTCGGATATGAATTCAGTGCCGCTGCATTTGCTGATGACCTTGAAAGCAACACTGTTAGGATTTTTCAAACGCCAAAATAATATCGACGTCAGTCATCAACTGCCCGAGCATCTTGAGTCCAACTTCATGGACATCTTTAATAAAGCATTGGCACTGTGGCATTTCTCCCCTATTGCCCACATGGCCGCGCAGCGCTTGAACACTCCACAATCGCAAGGTCATCAAGATAATTTGATTCTTACCGAAGCACTTGCCTTAAGGTCATGACACGCCCTAAAACCATTGATATAGGTTTATGAAGCATGGCAATTAAAAATGAATTCAGCATCAATGATGAAAGTGTCATTTTCTCCTCTCCAGAGGTGATTGCTCACCTAACTAAATTTAAAAAGCCCGCTCGCTTTGACGCCGATCAAGTCATCTTTCGCGCAGGCGATGAGCCGCAAGGTATTTTCATTCTTGAAAATGGTTTGGTAAAAATTGAGGTCGTTTCCCAAGGTGGCGCGACTCATACGCTGCGCCTGGTTTCGCCGGGAAATATTTTAGGCTATCGTTCTCTTTTTGCCGGTGAAGAGTATCACGCGACGGCGATTGCAGTTGAAGATGTCGAAGTTTCTTTCGTAGCAAAGTCAGATATTTTTATTCTGTTCGATATGCATCCACAACTAGCTCTTAAATTTCTTTCGCACATATCAAAAGATTTGCGCATGGCCGAAGAAAAATGGCTGGATCAAATGGACAAGGGTGCCTCTGAAAGAATCGCAGAAGCTTTATTGTTTTTACGCGAGCACTTAGCCACTGGTACATGGACACGTCGAGAAATCGCAGCCTGGGCAGGTACAACTCCAGAAACTGTTATTAGAACACTGGCGCTCTTTGAAAAAGATGGTCTCATCGATCAAAGCGACGGCCGCAGCATCAATATCATTGAGAGCGAAAAATTACGCGAACGCTCCATCAGAAAATAAACAAGTTATAAATCAGAAAGACTTAAGGTCTTTCGTAGTAAGTTATATCTGTCGAAGAGCATGCGCACTGCTTTTCGTTTTACGTGCCCTCTTGTGAGGTTTATTTTTGATCCAGATTGCAAATAGATCTCACCAATTTAGGAGGCCACTATGAAATCCCAACTGACAAAATTAGGACTGCCGCTTCTTCTAGCGGGCACGCTTATAAGCTGTGCACACACACCCCCGCATGTAACTCAGCTATCAAGCAGCGCTGATCCTTCTTTTGAAATTTCTAAAACTGAAGAAATGCTCACTCAAGGTCGCGATAAACAACTCGACGTGCTTTCTCCAAATAACTTTGAAAGAGCAGAGAAATCTTTAGAAGATGCTAAAGAAGCGCGCGCTAAGAATAAATCAAATGATAAAATCCTTAAAGAAGTTGCCAACGCTCGTGGTTGGTTGGATGAAGCAAACACAAAAGGTGAAGTTGCTGAAGTTCCCATGAAGCAACTTTTGGATGCTCGTGCGAATGCCATTCGCTCTGGCGCACCAACAGCCTTCCCTAAAGATTGGAAAAATCTTGAGAACGACACGATGGATGTGACGGAAGCCATCGAAAAAGGCAAACTTCCAGCGGACAAAAAAACGGAAAAGCTGATCAGCAAATACAGTGAACTCGAAATCCAAACTGTGACGACGAATACACTGGGCAAAGCCGATGCAAATCTGAAAGCTGCGAAAAAAGAAGGTGCTGAAAAATTCGCACCAAAAACTTATAGCAGCGCAATGGCTCGCTACACGAATGCAGAAAAACTGATTCAAGCAGATCCACGCAACAGCGCTGCGATCAACAGAGCAGCCGAAGTGGCGAGTTTTGAATCAGCTCACGCGTTGGATGTAACTAAAAAAGTAAAAGCAACTGGTAAAGGCAACGTTGAAGACTTCGTTCTACGTGACGAACGAAATCAACGTACTATTACAGGTCTGCGCGATGAGACAGGTGCTTTGATGGGGGTTGCAGAACAATCTCAAGAGCAACTAACTAACATTCAAAAAGAACGTGACGAGCTTGCTTCAAAACAAGCGACGATTGATAAAGCAAATCGCGTGCGTGAACAATTCAATCCCAATGAAGCCGAAGTTTACACTGAGGGCAACAAAGTGATGATCCGCCTTAAAGGTGTTCAGTTCGCTTCAAACAAAGCCACTATCAATCCACGCAGCAAACAAGTTCTCGATAAAGTCGAAACTGCGTTGAATGAATTTGATGGTTCTAAAGTTATTATCGAAGGTCACACGGACACGGTTGGTACTAAGCAAGCAAACATGGCGATTTCAGAGAAACGCGCCAAAGCAGTACAAAACTACTTAGTATCTAGCGGCAAAGTGGATGCTTCGAATCTTGAAGCCCGTGGTATGGGTTACGAACGCCCTATCACAGATAATAAAACAGCTGCAGGTCGCGCACAAAATCGTCGCATCGATTTAGTGATCGAAGCTCAATAGAACGTTTGGAGGCTACCATGGCTTACATTCCAGGACATCGTTGGCAGGAACTTAAAAGAGAGTTGATGGAAAAATGGCATGAACTTTCTGATTCAGAGTTGGATGAAACCCACGGTAACGTAAATTCGATTACTGATTTGTTGGAGAAAAAACTGGGACTGGCTTTTGAAGAAGCCAGTCGCAAAATGCAAGAAATGACTTCACACTATCATCTTTACGATGAACCAGAAGAAGATGAAACTGAAGTTGAGAATAAAAAGCCCATCAAAGAAAGAATCTTGGAGCTGAATCCTCAGAAACAGCCCGCTGATCGTCCCGCTAAACCGCGCGATCGCTCGTTATAAAAGTTCTATTAACGGAAACAAATGTGCAGGGTTGAGAAAACATAATCTCAACCTTGCCATCGTTTTTACGGATCACTTCTAACAGATCACTCTCTGTAGCGCGATTTTGCACAAACACCATCAAGCCTTGCTCTTTCAGCTGCATAAAAAGCTTATGCGGAAACTCTTTAGCTCCGGCTGTAAAAACAATGCGATCATAAGGCCCTTGTTCAGCGACGCCTTCAAAGCCATCCTCGCAGCGAATTTCTACATTCTCTGCCAGCTCAGGAAATTGGCTTTGCGCTTTTTTCGCACGCTCTGCCATTTCAGGAATAATCTCTGTTGTCACAATTTTACCTGTAGGCCCCACGATGTGACTCATAAGTGCCGAAGTCCAGCCACTGCCCGTTCCAAGCTCAAAAACTTTCATACCTGGTTTTAAATCTATCAGGTCGATAATCTTGAGAACAAAACTAGGTTGAGAGATCGTAGAAATATGGGTGCCTTTTTCAAATAACAATAAAGGATGATCTTCGTAAAGTTCACCTAAATTATGATCAATGCCATCAGCCTCGACATCGACCCATTCATTCCATCCAGCAGGTCGATATCGCTGTATAAACTGATGACGTGGATATGCGTAGAAAGCCTCGATGACCTTTTCATGTAAAGGCAACGCCTTCTTGATAATCAAATTTTGGTAAAGCTCTAACTGTGTCATATGTAGATATTCTCGCTCTAAATTTAGATGCAAACCAATTACGAAAGCACCATTTTCTAGACCAACGCAAGTCCCCGCTAAACGCCAAAGGCTCGCTTTTGGCTGGCGTGTGCTCGCCTTTGGCTGGCGTTCTCAAATAGTTGTCAATTATCATATCAATGGGCTTTCATAGTCTTTCCCTATAACGACCATAGGAAAAGAAGATTGTTCATTCAGCTCCAAATGACCGATCCTATACGTGTCACACTCTGACTTCGTCAGAGTAGGCTAGGTTATGAGGCATCAGATTGGAGGATGTTTATGAAAACAACAACTAATGCTGTTCCAAAAGCTAGAAGAGATTTCCGCACGGAGGAAGAGCCCGTTGTTCAGGGTCTTAAAAAAACTCTGGCGAATGAGTATTCACTTTTGTTGAAAACTCAAAACTTCCATTGGAATGTGGAAGGCCCGCTTTTCTTTTCTTTGCATAAACTATTTGAAGCTCAATACAAAGAGCTTGTTGAACTTGTCGATAGAACAGCTGAAGTGCTTCGTGCGCACAACACGCATGCACCCGGCAGCTATCCTGAATTTCAACGACTCACTGACATTGAGCCTGCCAGCCCTGATTACACAAGCGCGCAAAAAATGATTGAGATCTTAGATCGCGATCATCTGTTTGCATCAGAGAACCTTAAAGACTTACTCGATGAGGTCGAAGATGAAAACGATTCTGCGGTGGTAACTCTTTATGAAGACCTTATTAGTTTCCACGAAAAATCGGCGTGGATGATTCGCAGTCACAGAGGATCTTAATTTATGAATAATGTGCTAATGGGAATTTTAGCAGGATTGGTTACGGGGCTTTCGACAATTATCGGAGCCCTTCCAATTCTACACAAAGCTAAAAAATGGAATCCTTGGCGCGTTCTCAATCTTGATTTTGCCATGGGCATGATGCTCGCTGCATCAGCGTTTAATCTGATCGGCCCTGCCTACTCTCAAAGTTCAAGCGCCTTCGGGGTCACCTTCGCATTGGCGTTCGGAGCACTCACTATCTATGGATTGAGTCACATCATTCACAGATGGACTTCAAAAAGTAAAAACCCAGCTGATCATTCAGCTCAGAACGATCAACACTCCAGAGCTTGGCTCTTTGTGATCGCGATGATGCTTCACAACCTTCCCGAAGGACTTGCTTCCGGAGCGGCTCTGAGCGCCCCTTCTTCGACGGCGGGATGGACTGCGGTGATCGCGATCGTTGTGCAAAATTTCCCTGAAGGTCTTGCGACGGCAGCGGCGTTTCTCTCAATCGGTTTTTCAAAACGTGCGGCTTTCTTAGGTGCTGCTTCTACAGGCTTGATGGAAATTTTTGGCGGTACGATTGGCGCCGTGTTCACGGGTACGACAGCTAGCAACTTACCACTGATACTTGCCTTCGCTGGTGGTGCGATGATGAGTGTGACTGTCGCTGAGATTTTCGAAAATATTCGCATTCGCAGTTTCAGTTATCTATTGAATCGCGAGTTTGTGATCGGCAGTCTCGCAATCATTCTTATGAACTATGCTCTGAACTAATTCGAAGTTTTCATCACTGTTATAACGCAGCGTTTCGATGCAGAGGGGTATGCGTCCTTTCGCTAGATTTGTTAGTCTTCGCGAATGATATTCACTGATAAATTATTTCAAGACGAGCGTGTCAGTCGAGCGCGACACAAAATTCTTTTTAATCTTCCATTTTGGATTGGCGCAGGTCTTATCGCTCTCGTCTCAGTAGGTTACAATAAACTCTTTGCGATCTGCGAAGAGTTCGCGTTACGCCACGCCCACGATGGTTTGTTGTTGTGGACCGCACCGTTGGCCTTGCTGGCTTCTTTTTTAATTGGACATTTTTTTTCTAAAGAAGCCATCGGCAGTGGTATTCCCCAAGTCATCGTCTCAGTTGAACTTGCTGAAAGAAAAAGTTCTTATCTCGAAAAACTTCTTAGCATTCCTATGCTGCTTGCAAAAATTGCCGGCTCTTGCATTTGCGTATTAGGTGGCGGCATCACAGGTCGAGAAGGTCCGACTCTGCAAGTTTCTGCTGCGATTTTTTATCAGCTCAATCGTATTTGGCCAAAAAGTTTAGCGCGCCCTCAATTGCCAGCATTTATCTTAGCTGGTGGGGCCGCGGGTTTGGCTTCAGCATTCAATACTCCACTTGGTGGCGTTGTCTTTGCGATTGAAGAGCTTGCAAAAACTCACATCAGTCTCATTCGCACCGCCATTTTTCAAGCCGTCATCATCGCTGGTATTTTAGCGCAAATATTTTTGGGCAATTATCTCTACATTGGTGAAACGCATTTCGGTCAATTCCCGTTCGCGACCTTTGTGCAAACTATTTTAATCGCCGCTATCGTTGGCGCCATCAGCTCCGTGTTCTCTGAAGGACTTTATCGCATTACTAAATGGCGTGCGAAACAAAACCTGACACTCAAGATAGTTATGACACTTCTTTGTGGTGTGGCTCTGAGTGGTGTTTATTATTTCTGCGGTTCTGAAACTGCGGGTGCTGGTAAAACCATCATGCAACAACTGCTTGATCCAAATACCGTTGCTGTTCCTGATTTTCTTTTACCGATCGCTCGTATCTTAGGTAATTTCTTTACCTATATCGGCGGAGTCATTGGGGGTGTTTTTGCGCCGTCATTAGCAAGTGGCGCAGCCCTTGGTCAACAGCTCTCTCTTCTTTTTGGTTTTGAAAGTGTGCGTTTAATGGTGCTTGTCGGCATGGTCGCATTCTTGACGGGCTTAACAAGAACGCCATTTACTTCATTCGTTTTAGTACTCGAGATGAGTAGCTCCCACGAAGTGATCTTGTATTTGATGCTGTCCTCAATCGTAGCGAACCTGGCAGCAAAATTATGCTTCAAAGACTCTTTCTACGAACAAGCTGCGCATGACATTATCACCCGCGTAATGCCACCCGAAGCCCACGCGTCCGTAGCTTCACAGCCACACAGCGTCGCTAACAAAGACTCAATTTGAATCTTTATGATTTCCCCCGCTATGATTTCATCTTCATAGAGGGGGGACTCAATGAATTTATTCAACCTTGTCGTCAAATCGACGATGGCGATGGCTGTATCTGTTTGTACAATCACTTATGCACACGCAGGTTATCGCGTACCAACTGACAGTGCTGTTCTTGCAAAAATGGGAACTTGCGCACAAACAACTCTGCCTACCACTTTTAGATTCTTTAATTGGAATATCAAAAAAGCCGAATTCAAAGACCAATGGGCGAAAGACTTTTCGCAATTCGTCGGTTCATCTGATCTTGTCTTTGTTCAAGAAGCAATGATCGATGGCTACATGCCGTCAATCGTAAAAGAACAAAAAGGTTTCTGCTGGGATTTTGCAGCAAGCTTCCTTTATGACAATGACGATGCGACGGGTGTTTTGTCTGGCGCAACGGCGACTCCAGCTCGTGTGATCTTTGCACGCAGCCCAGGCCGTGAACCACTTGTGGGCACACCTAAAATGACTTTGGTCACAGAGTATTTCTTGGCAGGCACCGACAAAACTTTGATGGTTGCGAACATTCATGCCTTAAATGCAGCCAGCAATGTCTTGAATCGCGCTCAAGTGGTGGAAGTGCTTAAAGTGTTATCAACCCATACAGGTCCCATGATCTTCTCGGGCGATTTCAACTCGTGGAATCCAGCTCGCATTCAATACCTAGATCAACTCATGGGCGAGGTTGGAATGAAAAAGATCGCTTTCCCAGTCGACAACCGTCGTTTGAAGTTGGATCATATTTATTCGCGCGGCCTTGATGTTGTCCAAAGCGAATTACATCGCTCGATTGAATCTTCAGACCACAAACCACTAACTGCCACGTTGAGGCTTGCAAACTAAGATTTAGAGATGAAAAATTTTAAACGCTACCTACCCTATATTGCTGCCGTGATTGTGACGATCGTACTGATCATCGCGAACCGTTATATCAAACGCTCTCACCCGATGGATTCAAACTTCAGTGAGCAGTTCTACTCGCTTGTAGATCATTCGGATCAGAAGAAATTGGATCTCAGCACGTTCACTCCGTTTCAGTGGGACGAACTGACTTTGTGGACGCCTTACGGTGATATCTGCGATTTGGGCATCAATGACTTTGAAAAAGATGGTCCCAATTGCGAAACATCTAATGACGATGCCGAAGCTTATTTGATGTTCTTAAGCCAAAACAACTTGGTACAAAAAATCAAATTAGATCGTAAGCGTTTGGATCTTGTGGGCTCAAGCATTCAATGGCGTGTGAAAAAAGAAGCCGCGAAGTTTGAATACGTGACCCAAGGCGACTGGCCAAAACTTCAACTTGAAGGACAAGGCCCGATTGCAAAACCGGATCTATCTCAAGAACCTGTTGATGTTGAAGAATAAGGATTAAAAAACCCATGTCTGTAAAGATCTCTACCGCTCTACCTCTTTTACTTCTAGCTGTTACGTTGAGTTCTTGCCAAGTTAAGAAAATCAGTAAAAACCCTGATTTTCTTTGGAACACGATCAATAACGAATGCGTTCCCAATCAAAAGAAAAATGGCAATCCAGAACCTTGTGCCTTTGTTGAGTTCGACAAAACTGGTACGCAAGGATGGGTTGCCTATAAAGATTACCGCGGCGTCCTTCACTATCTGTTGATGCCTGCGACAAAAATCACTGGTATTGAAAGTCCTGAAATTTTAACTGAAGATTCTCCGAATTATTTTTATCAAGCTTGGGAAGCTCGTCGCTTGATGAGTGAACGCGCCAAAAAGAAGATCGATGATTACGCCATTTCATTTTCGATCAATGCGCAAACTCATCGCAGTCAAAATCAATTGCATATTCATATCTCGTGCAATCGTCCCGATGTTCAAGACGTGATTAATCAAAATGAAAAGTCAGTAGGACCGACTTGGGCTGCCTTCCCTGCTGAGATGGCTGGTCACAAATGGTGGGCTCGCCGAATCACCGCAGATCAACTCAAAAAACAAGACGCATTTAAGTATTTGAATAACGATTTTGCCGATGCCAAAGGCAATATGTATCGTTATGGCTTAGCGATGGTGGCAGTTAAAAATGCCAAAGGCGAGCCAGAGTTCTTGTTACTTGCGATGCTCGGACATTCAGAGGACATCCAAGATCACTCTTGCAAATTGGTGATGTAACTAGCGTTTGCCGGCCCTCCATAATGCATCGATGAAGTAGCGCTCGCGATCAGAGAAGTCCTTGATGGGTTTAAAGCCACTTTCATTGGCCAAGGACTTAATATCCTCGGGTAAATATTTAAAAGAGTTCTCGACGTAGATAGGTTCATACTTTGCAAAATGAAAATGGTGCCCCAGCTTACCGATGAAGACGTCTTGGTCTTCCAAAGAAATAATGTAGCTTTCCATCGCGCCTTTAACCGGATTGTAATAACCGTAATGCTGAAACTTATCGATGTGAAAGTTTGCCGCCAACTCGCGATTCATACGCAATAAAAGATTCAAATTGAACTCGCGCGTGGTGCCGTGAGCGTCGTTATAGGCGCGGTTCAAAATTCGAATGTCTTTTTTCTGATCAAAGCCGATCAGCACATAACTATCTGGATTCATAAATTTCCACAGGTTATTTAAAAAATCCTGTGCCTGTGTTGGTTCAAAGTTTCCAATCGAAGAACCCAAGAATAAAACCAGCTGCGGATTGTTCGAACGTTCGCGCAAGTAAGACAAACCCGTAAAATAATCAGCGACAATTCCATGCACGGTAAGATTCGGGCGTACTTCTTGATTGTCTTTTAAAAGATCAAACGCTTTTTCGGAAATATCGAGAGGGAAATATCTCACACGTTTCCCAGCAGCGAGAAAGCTTTCAATGATCAACTGACTCTTGTGACCATCTCCGACACCAAGTTCAATAATGTCGATCTCATCTCCGTGAATCATTTTTGGCAGTTCATCGGCTGCTTCCGATAAAATCGAAAGTTCTTTGGAGGTGAGATAGTACTCAGGTTCTTGAGATATCTGCTGGAACAATTCACTGCCACGATCGTCATAAAAATATTGGGCAGAAAGTGATTTTGGTTCGCGACTAAATCCTTCTAACACGTCTTGTGCGAAACGATCTTCTAGGGACATTGATGATTGCGCTGAAATGAGGTTTGTTATCTGCATGATTCATCCTTTGCTAAACGAAGTCCTGAAAACATCCAACGCTGATCAGGTAAATAAAAGTTTCTATAGCTATCGCGAAAGTGACCTGGTGGCGTCGCGGCACACCCACCTCTTAAAACATATTGATTGCACATGAACTTGCCGTTGTATTCGGCGGCCTCCCCGTCAAATTTCTGATAGCCCGGATACGCTTGATACGGACTTTGTGTCCAGCACCAGACTTGCCCGCGCGCCATCTTCGCGTCCGTCGGATGAAAAAAACTGCTTTCATCCCACAAAGTTTTTTGTCGAAATTTTAAATACGTTTCTAATTCAAATTCAGTCGGCAATCTTGATTTGGCCCAATTCGCATACGCCGAGGCTTCATAGTAATTGATATGCACAACGGGACGATGCGGATCGAGCAACTGCATGCCGTGCAGTGTGTACTCCATCCACATTTTGCCTTTTTTATTCCAGTACAGGGGCTGACGAGATTCTTGATTCTCTAGCCAGTTCCAGCCTTCACTCAGCCACAGTTCGGGGCGTTGATAACCGCCGTCGTCCATGAACTCGGCATACTCACGATTGGTGACCAAGCGATCTGCCATATGAAATTCATAGAGATAAACTTTGTGTTCTGGCGATTCGTTGTCGTACGAAAAGTTTTTTGAATTGTGACCGACTTTATAAAGTCCCTCGGAAAAAGACGACCACGTAGGATTTATTTCTTTCGCTTGCGGCAGAGATCTTTGGCTGTATGTTGTTTCAAGTGGATTTACGGCCAGGATGAACTTCATATCCATCAGCAGGAGTTCTTGATGTTGCTCTTCGTGATTGACTCCCAACTCCATCAAAAAATGCAATTCGTGATTGTCAGGCTGCTGCTGCAAAATTTCGAGGATCTTTTTTTCGACTGACTGGCGATACTGAATGACTTCCTGTACTGTCGGACGCGAGAGCATGCCGCGCTCGGCTTGTATCCAGTGCTCGCCCTTTGTTTTGTAATAAGAATTAAATAGTAAATTATAGCGACTGTTATATCTCACATAATTTGGTTGGAATCGGACGAGGATGAACTCTTCAAAGAACCATGTCGTGTGCGCCAGATGCCATTTGGGAGGGCTAACGAAACTTGCGGGCTGCACGACGTGATCTTCGACCTCGAGTGGGATCACTAAATCCAGCGTGCGTTGTCGGCAGTATTTAAAGCGCTGGCTGACGTTGCTTTCGGGCCTGATTGCAGTCGCGGTATCTGTTTGAGGATTGAGCGTTTCCATAATTCACCTCGGACTGACAGAATAGTAAAGTTTCGTGAATTTCAGAAATTAAGAGGCCGCAATGCCTGCGAAGAAATCATCAAATGACACGGGACTCGACTCTGGCACTCGCTTTCCCCGACTCTCAAATGACAAGAACTGCGAACTATCTCGTGGCGGTTTTCTCTCTTAAAATGGGCCTATCAATGGACGTCCCTGCGTCAACCACAGCGAGGTACTAAAATGAATTCAAACAACTCTTTAACTAAATCATTTTTAAAAAGCGCGGCGTGGGGATTTGCCACTTCGTTTTTATATTCTTTCGCGCGAGATCAGTGGCGCTATCGTTCATTTAAGGGCGCAGTCGTTGTGATCTCAGGCGGATCACGCGGTTTAGGTTTGGTGATGGCCAAAGAGTTTGCGCGTCAAGGTGCTGTGATATGTCTGCTTGCTCGTGATGAAGATGAATTGCGACGTGCGCAGAATTTAGTTCAGTTTGAAATTCCCACTTGCGAAGTATTGATTCAAGCTTGTGACTGCACGGTCGAAATTCAAGTGCGCGACGCCATTAACACGATCGTCGATGCCTTTGGCCGCGTGGATGTATTAGTGAACAACGCGGGCATCATTTCTTCTGCACCCATTGAGAATGCTGATAAGAAAGATTTTTCTGACTCTTTAGACATTCACTTCTGGGCGCCATTCTATCTGGTCAATGCGTGTTTACCGCATATGCGTGAGGGCTCGCGCATTGTGAATATATCTTCCATCGGTGGTTTAGTGGCGATTCCTCATCGTGCTGCTTACGGAGCTGGGAAGTTTGCTTTGGCTGGCTATTCGGAAGCGCTTCGCAGTGAATTGTCCCCGCGCGGAATTTATGTGACGACTGTCTTCCCGGGACTAATGCGTACGGGCTCTGTCGATCATGCTTTGTTCAAAGGTCAGACCGCGAAGGAATATAATTGGTTTTCTTTAGCGGCGGCGATGCCTTTGATCACGACGAGTGCCGAGTCGGCGGCTCGCAGAATTGTGACGGCTTCCAAAGTCGGTCAAGCTGAATTGAAACTTTCATTGTCGACAAAATTGGCGGCTTTAGCGCATGGCGTGGCTCCAGAGATGCTCGCCGACATTTTTGCTTTGGCGAATTTAGTGATGCCGGGTCCTTCGAAAGAAGTTCAGCAGGAAAATGTCGAGGGGCGTGATACGCACACTTGGTTGAGTCCTTCGGTGTTGACGACGCTTACGCAGAAAGCGGAGCGGAAGAATAATGAGTTGAATGAGTAGTTGGTTTGGTGATCGATTGGCAAAATTTTGTTGTGCGTTTTTTGGTGGGGTCTTTGGGCTCCATTTTTTTTGCCGATGTGCGATTATGCATTTGGACTAAGGAAATCGCGGAGCACTCAAGATCGCATTTTACTTCGATCAAATATTAATAAATACAAAATCGCGAATGATTGATTCGAAGAATTCCCTCGAAGCGAGGAAGCTCTGCAATACAAAAAATTGTAATGAAAAATCATTTGCGCATGTTTTTCGAATTCATATTTTTCTTTTAAATTAATCAAAATTTCCAAGACGAGATCCATCTCGTCGCGACTACAAACTTTCAACCTGTGGCTTAATAGAGCGTTGTAACTCCTCTTAAAAATCAATTCATCTTGAAGATCATCCTTAAAATATCTGCGAATTTGAGAGTGAAAAAACCATGCTATAAGTTTCACAGCGAAAGGAACAAACATGTCATCACTTCAAATTTATTCAAATGCAGATTTGATTTCTCGAATGGAAAAACTGGTGCGCACAGAACGCAAGATCACTCACTTGGTTTTGCAGCATATAGCTGAAATTGAAGAGCGTCGAATTTATGCAGAACTTGGATTCGATGGCATGTATTCGTATTTGGTGCGTGGACTTGGCTATTCGGAAGGTTCGGCTTATCGCCGTTTGCAATCGGCGCGCTTACTGAAACAAATTCCTGAAGTGGCTGAAAAGATCGAATCGGGTTCACTGAATCTTTCGCAACTGACGCAAGTTCAAAAAGGACTCAAATTAAATGCTGATAAAAATGAAGCGCCTTCGAATGAACAGACGTTAGACATCCTTGCGAAGATTGAAAATCAAAATAGTTTTGAGACGCAAAAGACATTGGCGAAGGAAATGAATTTACCGATCGACTCGCAGGAAAGCGTCATTCCGCAAAGAGACAACTCCGTTTCTATGAAGCTGGCTTTCACGGAAGAAGAGTTCGCTGAGTTGGAACTCGCTCGCAGTCTTCTTTCACATATCACTCACGATGGTAATTGGGCGAAAACGATTGTGGCAATGGCCAAGAAAATTAATAAGAAGAGCACTCAAGAACACCGCACTTCATTGCCGCAAGAAAAGACTGTGGAAGGAAAAGCAGTGTTAAAGAACGAAGAGTCAGAAGTGACTAAATCCAATGAAAACATAAATGCAAAGGTCACACTTTTGAGTTCAGCTGGTCATTCGACAATTAGACGCAGCTACATCCCACAACACATTTCTAAAGCCGTTCTAAAAAAAGCAAACTACTGCTGCGAATACGTAAACGATCAAACAGGACAAGCCTGTAAATCTCGATACCAAGTTCAGCTCGATCATATTGTTGCAGTCGCTCATGGTGGAGGAAATGAAATTCAGAATCTGCGCGCACTTTGTCGCACGCACAATTTATTGGCAGCAAAACAAGCGGGGCTCGAGCGGCTATAATGCCGAGCTTCCTCGCTACGAGGTTTAGCGACAATTTTTATAAAGGAATTTTTCTCAAGCGTCTGAAGATCTAAGTCAGTGTCGTGAATAATTTAATTCTACTGCACCAAACTCTCCAAATTATTCAACGCCGGTTTTTCCTGCTTACTCAGCTGCGGATTCAAGGTCGGAGGCAAAGTCTTCTGATAAATAGTTCGCCCCTCTTTAATCGTTTCCAACACCTCAATGTATCGCAAAGAACTCGGTTGCACCTTCAATGGATTCGCCGAAACCAAAATCAAATCCGCCATCTTCCCCACACGCAACGAGCCCTTGCTGCCCTCTTCGTAATACAAATAAGCACTACCCAATGTCACCGCCTTCAATGCCTCACGCACGGAAATGCGTTGGTCCGCGCCCAAGACTTTCCCCGAACGAGTCACCCGGTTCACCGCACTGTCCACTAAAGCCATTTGATTCGGAGGTACCACCGGTGCATCCGTATGATTTGCAAAAATCATAGAGCGCTTGATTGCCGAGGCCATCGGACTGATCCGAGCCGCTCGCTCCGGTCCTAAAGTCACGTCACGATGCCAGTCGCCCCAATAATAAGTGTGCGCACTAAAGAAACTCGGCACAATGCCAAGCTCTTTCATTTCATCCAACTGATCATCACGCACAGTCTGCGCATGAATCATCACCGGGCGCATATTTTTATCACCGAATTTATCACGCGCTCGACGAACGGCCCCAATCATCATGTCAGCCGCCGCGTCCCCGTTACAGTGAACGAGAGGTTGAATCTCATGCTTGTAAGCTTCTTCGATCCACTTATCGAGTTCGGCCTGACTTAAATTAGGTGCCCCCCGATAGTCAGCACTCTGACCTGCAGGAACTTTAAAATAAGGCTTCGATAAATAAGCCGTCCGCCCTTGAGGCGAACCATCTTGAGTGATTTTAAATCCACCTATTTTAAGATGTCCTTCGTAAGAACCCACAGCTAAACGAGTACGCCCGTCAAAAGCCGGCCCACTTGCTTCAACTTCACTGACAGAATCAGCACCACCAACACTGTCTGCCGCACGCACCATAATGCCACGATCCCCATGCATGCCTGGTAAAAACATTTGCTGCTTTAATTCGCGAGGAACTTCGCGTGCCATCAACTGGCTAAAACTCGTCCACACAGGATAAGACACGATGTCAATATTCAACCGTCCCCGCTTCGCGGCTTCCTCGAGCATCCCCAAACCCGAAACCGAAGTCAGACCATCTTGAGCTGTCGTGATTCCATAACTGGCGTAATACTTTTGAACTTGATCGAAGCGTTGCAGTTTTTCTTCCATCGACAATGAAGGAATTTTCGCTGCCAAAGAAAAAACATCCAATTCAGAAACAAGCCCACTGTGGTGATGAACTTTTGTCTCTTTCAACATCATATTATTGGCAACCGCAAGATGCCCCGAAGAATGCAAAATAAAAACCGGATGCAGTGAAGAAATACGATCCAGCTCTGAAGCCGTCGGATGACGTTTTTCTTTCAATAACGAATCATCATAACCAAAACCATAAACGACTTGTCCCGCAGGAATGCGGCGGTCTTGAATATACTTTTTCATCTTCGAAACAATTTCAGGAATACTTCGAACCGATCCCACTGGCGGTGAATTTAAATCCGGCACCCCGACAACCAAAACATATTCACCAATGTGCGAGTGCCCATCCACAAAACCCGGCATCATCGTTTTCCCCATCATGTCGATCATTCGAGTTTGTGGACCTTGGTGCGAAGCCACTTCTTCTCGAGTGCCCAGAGCAATGATTTTCGAACCCGACACCGCAAGAGCCTCCGTAGGCTTGCGGTCATCCTCCATCGTCACAAAATCGCCGTTAAAATAAATCACATCTGCCATGAGCGAAGGACTGACCTGCGTCCCCTTACCAAACACTTGCTCATCGGTTTTTTTATTTGAAGTAAGAGGTCGCGTCGATGAACAAGAAGAAATCAATGCAGCAACAATCCCTAAAACACAGCCATAATAAATTCCGCGGAAAGCCATGGGAGCTCCTTATAATCCCAGCCTGCGACCACCACCCAGTTCACTCAATAAAAAGACAATTGATTATTAGCAGAGCTAGAATTTTTCAGGACCTTAGCTCATTGAGAGAACCGCAAGCTCCCCCTATCGTGAAAGGATGAGAAAATTAATTTTACTTCTCATCCTGATTGGCTGCCCTGTCACGGCGTTCACGCAATTAGCGGCTCGTGATTCGGCGATCAACATCATCACCTACTGGCCAACAGGCTTCACCGTCAATCCCGCAACAACACAGGGCCAGCGCGTGCAGCGCATTCTTCAGCACATCCAGACTTTAGGAATAAAAACCGTGATCCTGAACTTTCGTGGAGTGATGATCACTGGCACAACCAACGAAGTGTCATCCGTCGTCCTGCAAGAGCAATGGACCAGCGAAGAACAAGAAGTTAAAGCCCTCGCCGCTTACGCAAAAACATTGGGACTGCACGTGGCCTTCCGACCGATCCTGTTAGTCGTAGGGCCCAACTACGAATTCCCTTATCAAGTCGATGGTTATTACTGGTGGCATGGAGTGATCAAACCCACAGAGCCAGAAAAATGGTTTGAAAGTTATTTTAAATTTCATGAGCGCTACATGCGACTAGCTCACGAAGTAAATGCAATTTGGTATTCGATAGGTGCCGAGATGCATTCGATGACGTCCGGCCTTGGCAGTCGCGATAACCAAAGACAATTTGGCTATCCTGCACTGTGGTTAAAATTCATCGACAAAGCACGCCCGATCTTACAATCTACAAAAATCACCTACGGCGCCAACTACACCGATCAATACGTTTTAGAAAACGGCCAGCGCACCTGGGGCGGTGAACTTGAGCAGTGGCGATATTATTTAACTAACACGGCCACAACCACGCAAGAGATCGAACACCAAAGCAATCTCAGAAAATTATGGCTCGAGATAGATTTTATGGGCATAGACTTTTACAGATCACTCGGCTCGGAACACACGATCTATCCTGACAACTTCACCGATCTCAGCAACGTGTTGCAAGAGACAACGGACCTCTTAGGCGCGGAACTTAAAGCGATGAACCAGCAAATCGAAGCGACGACTGGAGTCAAAAAGGAATTGCACTTACAAGAGATCGGCTATCGCAGTGTCGAGCAAAGTTTTGTGAAGCCCTACGTCTATGAGGGTGACGGAGCAGAAATCAATTTCATGCATCAAGCGTCAGCATGGGAAGCCGTCTTAAGAACATTCTGGAATCCTGTCGATCCCATCGTTACGGGCATAGGAATTTGGCAGATATTGGTAGATGAAGACACAGACCTCAAACCGAATGGAGGCTTTTCACCTCTAGGAAAACCGCTGACAGAAGAAGTTCTCCGTCAGCACTTTCACAGCCCCACAGACTACTTACACTGAAGCGTGATGAGGTAAGTCATCGGAGCATCCATCTGAATAGTCGATAATGCAAAGGGACCTTCGTTACCAACATGCACGACATCACCGTCACCAGACCAAGCAAAGTTGTCATGAACGGTCTCAGCATAATAGCCGAATTGTAGACTGCTTGTTTTATTGAAAAGCATCACTTGAGATTTCGCAGGAACACGAATCCATTTCGAAGTGACAACAGCGCCTTTTAAATCTTGATAACGAACGATGACACGCATTTCATCTTTGCATCTATTTAACAACGAAATTTCTGAACCGATGTCGCTTGCAATAGCTTTCTCTACAAAGATGTTTTGTGACTCACCACGAATAAGTGCATTCACAGCATCCGCAATAGCAGGCGTCACCATCGCACCAAAGTTTTTACCTAAACTTGGCGACTCAGAAGAAAACACACCGCCGATTTTATTTTTTCCATGAGCGTCTTTCATCAAAAGGCTTGAACCACTCGCACCCACGAAGCCATCACAAGTAAAATCAAAGATGTCCCAAAGTCTGCTGCCATTCTTATAAGTCGAATAACTGCAACCCTCTTCGATCCACTTGGACTCTTCGACTTTATCACCAGGGTAACTGATCAACGAAGCCGTCGCATTCGTAGGTGCTACTTCCACTTGGTATGTACCATATTTTTTTCCAGCGGGAGCTTGTCCTTGCAGCTTTGCTAATCGCACAACCGCGATGTCATTCGCAATATCGTCCATGGTGATCACGCCACTTTGGCCGTCTGATTTTTTCGAGAATGCAGGAAGCGTATAAATACGATCAACAAGGTAATACTCAGGATTCGTTTTACGACTATAAACATCCGCGTTGAAAGTGATGCTGACAGGGAAACCTTCCCCACTCTGTCTAAAGGTGCAGTGACCCGCCGTCAGCACGAGATCATCAGAAATCAGAGTTCCCGTACAGTGTGACTGGTTGTCGTCGCCTTTATACGTCATATCCAAACGACCTACAGGCGAGGTCTTTTTCGAAGTGCCAGTGACTTCCTCGCGATTGTCTTTACCGATCACAACGGCATAGCCTTCTTCACCCGCTGCCATTTGCGAGTTATAACTTTCCTGACAACCTACACCTGCGATAAGAACCATTCCGAGTAATAGCTTTTTCATAGCGTAATGTCTTTGCATGATACATTCCAATTTGAGTTGTCCTCACCGCGAATGAAATGCAGCTCACTTGTCTCAAAAGGCTACGAAATTGACAGTGTAACAACGAGCGCGCCTCGCAAAGTCGCTTACTTCCTTTACACTTTCTTGATTTTAAGTGCTCAGCTTCTCAGCATTTTGCTTAGATTCACGGAAATTCGGAGAGCAAATATTCACAAGCTCAACCGTACTGCGTTTCTAGCATCGTATCGTCTTGGGAATACTCGTACACACAATAGACAGTGCATAGTCGTTACACTTTTTTATGCATTTTACGTGAATTAGAGTTGGCCTCTGTTCTGCATAATACTTAGTTCGTTGGGGGTGGATAAATGAAATCAACGTTGTCGACACGTCTATTTACGGCTTTGGTACTTCTAGGGATTTTGTCCGCATGTAGCCCGGTTAAGTTTGATAAAGCATCAGGTGGTTCAGTAACAGGTGCAGGAACAGATCCTGGTTCAGGCACTGATCCAGATGATGGACGAGATCCTGGTGATGATACAGGCGGTGGAACTGATCCTCGCGATCCAGGTGATGATACTGGCGGAGGCGGCACAACGACTCCTAATACAAATACAACACTCAAATACACTCAAGTTATTGAGAGTGCAAAAAACCAAGTGGACTTCTTGTTCATTATTGACGACTCGACGTCAATGCAACCAGAACAAACGAAGTTAGCAGCGAAGCTTTCTACTTTCGTAGAAAAACTCAGCTCACTAGCAGTTGATTGGCAGATGTGTATCACGGTAACTCGTGACCAAAACATCGGTACTACTGCTGCACCTAAATGGGTGTGGGGTTATCCAATTAATTGGGTTGGTAACTCAGGTGCAACTCCATATCTTCTTAAAAAAGGTGCTTCTCAAGCTACACTTGACGCCATCTTTAAAAATACAATTAATGGTATCGGCGCTGGTAACCCAGATTCTGGTGACGAGCGTGGTATCAAAGCAGCTTATAGATCATTCATGGTGGATCCAAACGATCCAAACAAGAAATCTAAAAACTGTTACCGCACGGGTTCTTCAGTATCTGTGATCGTATTGTCTGACGAAGACGAACGCTCAGTTGCTGGTGATAGAACTCGCACGAAATTGAAAGACAGAGAGCGCGAGTACGGCCCAGTAGCAGCTGCAACTGCAACTCAGCCATCGACTGGTCCTGGCACAATTGCAAAACCGATCCAAGATGAAGACAAACCAGAAAATCTTTTAGCAATGGCTAAAGGTGCATTCGGTAACACGGCTCGCTTCACATTCAACTCGATCATCGTGAAGTCTGGCGATAACCAATGTATCTCGACTCAAGACTCTGCTGGTTACCCATCTTATGCGGGTACTTACTATGAGAAGATCTCTGCACTGACTAATGGTGGTGTGGCTTCTATCTGTGACGCCGACTACGGTGCAAACTTAGAATTGTTCGCGAACTTGACGATCAATTACCAACAAGAAGTCACTTTGAAGTGTGCGCCTGTCGCGAACTCTTTAAAAGTTAACGTGACTGATCCAAATGGTATCGTGATGAGTCCGCAACCGACTTACGCTGTAACTGGTGCGACTTTGAAATTCACGAATAAATTGATCCAAGGTACTAAAATCGAACTCGAGTATCAGTGTCCAGCTCTCTAGGAGTGCTGGCCTTGTACGAGTAAAGTTAAAATCGGAAGTTTAAGTTAATTCTGTTGGAGGGAAATCGAAGATGAAACTTGTCAGTTTTTGGAAGCCAATACAAGTTACTGGACTCATGATAGCTGCGGTATCCGTTGTTGTACTTTTCCAAAACTGCTCTAAGGTTCAATTCGGCATTGATGACGCATCGAAGGCGAGTGTACTCGGCGACGATCAAGTCTTTGCCCCTAACGATCATGACCCAGGTGATGATACAACTATTAACAACCCCACAGATCCTCGCGATCCTGGGCAAGACGGACCGGATGACAATCCTGACGAGCCTCGTGAAACAGGCGACGACAGCCCGATCCTTTCTGTCAGCTACATGTGTTCTGATATGGGCACACAGAAAGCCGGCACAAACTTGCTAGCTGCAGCGAATGTAAAACTCGTTGTGGTGAACTCAAGCAAAGCTGTTGTGAAGGAAGTCACTGCAGGTGTTCGTGATAATCTACTGAATAAAAAACAAATCGATATGACTTCAGTAGCAAGCGGATTGGCAGTTGGTAAATACGATGTGTACCTCCTTCCATCAGATCAATCTGATGTGAAAAAGTACAACTTGTTGCAAAACTCGGGTCGCGCTAGTGCACGCATCTCTTTGAATGTGACTTCAGCGTCAACATTCTCTGTAGAAATGAAACCAATGTCATCACGCGGTCTCTTCGTACTGTACGATGAAAACGTGAATGCACAAGATGGTGAATCGTGTGACAAACGTCAATCCCCTCTTATCATCCACTTGGATGAAGAAGGTGCGAAGTTCACAGGATTTAAACTGAGCTCGCCACTTGAAGGTGTTCAGTTCGACATCTTGGGAGAAAAATCATTCCCAGTTGCTCACGCGAAGAAGCAGATTTCTTGGTTGACTGAATCAGACTCATACTACTTCTTGGCTAAACCAAATGCCCAAGGAGAAGTACTCGGTGCGAATGAGTTGTTCGGTAATAACACTCGCGGTCCAGATGGCAGATTTGCAGCGAACGGTTACAAAGCGCTCGCGAAATTTGACAAGGACAAAGACAAAATGATCACTCCGAATGATGCGGTTTACAGTGAACTGAAACTTTGGAGAGACGATAACTTAGACGGTATTGCCCAGGCTGGTGAGCTCTTCTCGCTAGAAGAAAAAGGTGTTACAGCGATCGACCTTCGCTATGACAAACGCTTCAAAGAAGAAGACCAGTACGGCAATAGAACAATGATGAAATCGGTTGTGCAAACGAAAGATGGAAAACTGCACCTGATCTTTGACTTGTGGTTCCGTTACTTAAACATCACACAATAACATTTAGTTCTTAAAAATACGCTCCGGCTGAAATGCCGGAGTATTTGGTTAGCAAAAATATTGACATAATTGAGGGGGGCTTCAATGAAAAATGTACTCGTAATCGTTACCTTGTCTTCTTGTTTGATGGCTTGTTCGAGCTTGCCATTTTTGAAATCCAGCAAGGATGTATCTCGTTCAGCTGCGTCTGACGTCATAGTTGATAACGAATACGGGCATTCAGATCTTGAAACCAATAACGTTGACGTTGTCGACCACGACGTTGCGACTCAATCTGTAACCGCTAAACCAATGGACGCGGCTCCTGAAAATGAAATCGCAGAAGCTGGTCATGAAGAAGCCAATAGCTATTCTTCTGTGTCAGAAATGGCAGCACCACAAGTTGAACAAGATATGGCAGTTAACTCTGCTCCAGTAGAACCACAAATCGAAGAGTTCTCTCATGTCAGTGCTCCAGTAAAAGAATACAAATCAAAAGCAGTTCAAAAGAAAAAACAACTTGTTACAAAGTTGCCTAAAAAAGAAATCGCTAAAAAATCAAAAGCGATTGCTAGTAAAAAAGGTGCTAAAGGCAAAGCTGTTGCCAAAGCAGATTCTAAAAAGGCCGCTCTTGCTTGCAAAAAAGTAGCTAAAAACGGTAAGAAATTATCGAAACGCGAAATCGCAACTTGTGAGAAAAAAGCCCAAGCTGCAAAAGCAAAATACAAAAAAGTCGCTCGTAAGTAATAAACATCTATACTCATCAACAACAATGACCTTAGAATCATTGTTGTTGATGAGGTTTTCATGATCGCTTTCGCCTATCTCGCTGCTATCATTCACGTCGCTATCTTTGCCATGGAATCCATTCTGTGGACCAAACCCAAAGTAAATAAGCTCTTCCGCATGTCTGCCGCTGACGCACAAGTCACGAAGCTGCTCGCTTTCAATCAAGGCTTCTATAATTTATTTCTAGCTATCGGAGTTTTCTTGGGCCTGCACCTGCGCACGGGCGAGATGTTCTACTCTGGTGGAACAGCCATCGCGATCTTTGCGTTGGGCTCAATGGCAGCCGCAGGTGCTGTGCTGATCTGCTCAGGCAAACACATGTGGCGCGGGGCCTTGTTGCAGATCATCCCTTCTGTATTGGGTATAATCGCTCTTGCTAGCACGTAATGTGTATCAGACGTGGAAACGTCGTTAGCGTAACATACACTGCACAGTCCTTACACAGTCTTGACTGATATAGGCCTCCTGAGTTGGTCTCGTAATTGCTTTATGTATTTGTATGCAAAGCAATTTCAAATTGGCATTACAGATTCTTTTGATGAGCACTTTTTTTACGGTGTCTCAGGCAGCTTTATGCCCAACGAATGTTGCTGAATCCAGTTTCTACAATACGCCACATTGGAAAGACTACTGCAAAACTTCTTGGAGTAAGTGTTCTAAGAAAACGAAAGACGCTTTCTATAAAGTTATCAACGATCGTGGCTCTGGCATCATGCCTAACAGACAAGTCCGCTACTACAATGGTAAATCCATTGCTCAAGGTAAATGCGATACGACTTTCGGTGCCGCAGGTAAATGCATGATTCCTTATATCTCTGTTGCTGCTGATCCAAAATACTATCGCATGGGTGATATCATTGATATGCCAAGCCTAAAGGGCCGCGTGATCATGTTACCAAATGGTCAGCGCATGATTCACCCGGGTTATTTTATCGTCGCAGATAAAGGTTTTGATATCAAAGGCCCTAACCGCTTTGATTTCTATACTGGCACTGCGACTCCATGGGATCGAGACAATATCTTTGGTTATCATGGTGGCTTTAAGATGGGTCAAAAAAGTGACTGCTCTGATCGCAAAACATTTGCAGTCATTCCAAGAAAAACACCTCAAGCTGACACGGCTTTAGCCTCGATTGAAAATTCACTTTACGAAGCAAGAAGCACACGCAATATCGCATCTATTGGTTTTACTCAAAGTACACCACGCAAAGGAACACAGTAATGACAAAATATATCTTACTTACAGTTCTCGTTTTCGTGATCAACGTTCTTGCGAGTGAGTACTCACACGCCGCGACAGGATATGATCCTTCTGTGCCGCCTTTTTATATGATGTCGTATGAAGAGTTTGGTGATTTGCAACAAGATCAAAAAGATTTCTATGTTGAGAAATTCCAAGTTGCGCTGGCCCAAGTTCCAGCGTTGCAGAACACGACTAAAAAAGATATCCAAGAGGCGGCGGAATGGAGCAGCTCTTGGGATCGCATGGGCAAAAAACTATATGAATTCTGTGGCGAAAAGGACTCTCAAAAAGTTTGCGATAATATCAGCGACATCCGAATGCAAACTTTTGATATTTACGCCCGTCCAAATCCTGCTGTTCGCGAAGCCGCTTCGGTTGCGAATAAAACTAAATCAACTCCAAAGGTTCAAGGCGTTGCGCAACCGCCATCGCTTTGACATTTGAGCATACTCGCTCTGAATTCCATCAATTCTGCAAGCGTATAGTCCATGGTGATATCAAAGCCATGCGCCTCACCACCCTTTTGGGAAATCGACAAATATCTTTGAATGTGTGAAAACTGCTCTTTCGTGTAAGCCGTATTGCCGCGATAGATGATCATCTTCGGCATCACTTGCAATGCGCGTAAGAATCTTTCTCTTTGCTCCATCGCCTTGTTATGGGCTTTATCGAGATCTTTCCAACACTTTACTTCCGCAACAACATCGACATTGCCAGTCGCGCGATTAAAGATCACCACATCCAACTCACCGATCGTTGCGGCTGGATGACCGTAAGTCACACCCACTAAAGTTTCGAATTGGTTTTCAGGATAAAGCTTCATCATTTCTAAGCGTGCGACTTGTTCGCACACGGCACCGTTGACGACGTAATCAACCGGAATGTCTTTGAGTTGCTCTTTGTAGTTTTCAAGAGTTCCCGCAAAAGCAGAAAAAACAAATAGTGAGATGAAAAGAAAAACGGCTTTATTCATTTTTGCACCCTACTCATTATACTTTTTGTTAGAGCCCTTGGCAGTTTCAACGGGATATTTCGCCGCGTTCTTTTCAAGCTTGCGCAAAACCGATTCAGACAAGTCGATGTTATTCATTTGCGCGAATCTTAAGACAAAGAAAAACACATCCGCCAATTCATCCGAAACTTTTTCTTTGAAAGCAGCTTCCGACATTTTCGCTAAAACTTCAGCTTCATTTTTGAATCTAAAAAGATCCAAAAGCTCGGCCCCTTCGGTCGTGACACCGATCGCAAGGTCCTTCGCACCATGAAACTGGTCCCAGTCACGGGCTTCACAAAACTGCTGAATTTTAGCTTGAAGATTACGAATATCACTCATGGGCTTTGAACTACCAGTCCCCATGGGGCGTGGCAATCAAATCTATGGGGGCTCGCAAGCTTTGCAATGTTTAACTTCTAGACAGACCCCCGCCTTTTTTCTTAGCCACCCTCCCTGCTAGAAACCCCCAGGGCTTTTTAATATAAAAGATGAGCTATATTAGAGGAACAACTGATGAATAAGTCTCTTACATGTGGAATTCTATTAGTGTGCTTTCTGGGGCTTACCGCGTGCGGTGAAAGCACTAAGAAAAAGAAGGCCGCTGAGGTTCCTGAAACCGAGGAAATTCAAGCAACACTGACTTTGTCTGGCACTTATAAAGTCAGCTTACAGTGTGCGGATCAGGAAGCCCAAGAGCACATGATGAAGACCGAAGGCGAAGTTGTTTTCAAAGACGCCGATTTGTGGGAGATGACTCTGAAGGTAACTGAAAATTGCGACCAGGGTTGCATTTACTTTTCAACGGGCACTTACAAAGCAAATCCACAACAGCTTTTAATGTACCAAACATATCGCGCTAACTTGGATCGCAAAAACGAAAGCCGTAAGGTCCTTAAACTTCCGATGCAGATTCAAGCGCTCGATGAGCAACACGAAAAGATCGTCGCAGTTCAAGATGCCACTTCAAATCAGTGCGGTGGCCCTATGATCATAAGCTTTACGAAGCTGAAAGAAGAGATAGAGTAGATGGAAAGACCTTACATCATCGGAGTTGCTGGTGGCAGTGGCTCAGGAAAAACTCATTTCGCTCGAGAACTGCAGCTTTTGTTGGGTGAAGCTAACTGCATTATTCTTTTCCAAGACAACTACTATCATGATCAGTCGGCTAAATTTGATGGCGATGGCGGTTCCGTGAACTTTGACCATCCAAGCTCTTTAGACTTTCCGTTGCTTGCTGAGGGTTTGAGAACGTTAAAACAAAATCAGCCCCTAAATATTCCTATTTATGATTTCGTCACTCACTCGCGCAAAAAAGAAACGCTTTTAGGTCTGCCTAAAAAAGTCGTCCTCGTCGACGGAATTTTGATTCTGCACTCTGAAGAAGTCAGAAACGAACTTGATGAGGCGATCTTTTTTGACACTCCTGAGTTCCTGCGTTTTGAACGTCGCCTCACTCGCGATGTGCATGAACGTGGTCGTACTCCCGATGGCGTTCGTAAACAGTTCGAATTGCAAGTGCGTCCGATGCATGATCAGTTCGTCGAACCTTCAAAGGTCTACGCACAAACATTGATCAGTGATTTGGGTGAATACAGCTTGGCGCTTAAAGAATATTCAAGCCGCCTTATTCAACGACTTTCGATTTAAAAAAGCTCAGCGAATCCCCGTCAAATTGCTGACCGGGCTCCCAACCGTTTTCCAACGCCAATTCACGCAACCAGCTTTGCGCATTGCCCTTTGTGACGATAGTGATTTGGCGACGTTTTGAAACTTCAATCAATTGATTTAAGACATGGCGATAGGTCTCTTCACTGAAGGGATCATACATGTAGTAAACTTCCGCATCAGGAATTTGGAATTTACTGTCGGCTAAATCTTGAGTCAAAAACTGCACGTGTTTATTTATTTCGAGATTATGGGCAATGTTCTCGGCAATGTCGACACGATGACCGACGTATTCATAGCCGACAAAATCAATATCCGGCCTCATCAAACCGACGACTAAGCCGACGCGACCATAGCCAGAACCTAAATCAATGAAACGTGAACCTTGGCTTGGAGCAATCACTCTTAAAGTATTGAGCAAAGTCGAATAGGAAGATTGAACGCCCACTCCCGCCCCTTCATAAAGGCGTTCGCGAATTGTCAGATCCGTTTTCATTCCGTGATCGGCTTGATAGTTCAGACCAAAAATCTCATCAAGGCCATCAAAGCTGCGATAAAGAGAAAGACTTAAAAAAGCGCCGGCCGATTTTTTCTCACTGGATAAATCAGCTTCTTTTGAAAAGAGTGCTGCCATCATCTGTAGCGCCTCACGGGCAAAATCTTTTTGTTGCAAGAACGGCAGCTCACGAACCGATTTAATGCATTGCTGTTCCAATGCTAAAACCTGCTTGGCCATCTGCTTAAGGTCAGCTTCGCTTGAGTTTTCAATTTTATCAGCTAGAAACGCGAGCGCCATGAGCTCTGAATGAAACGCTTGATCCATGAATTCGGAAAATGTGCCTGGCTGATGGCGATGCAGCCAGCGCTCTTCTTTGAAATATTCAAGAGCTGTGGTCAGCATAGTGACATTAACAAAAAAGCCCGCAAGATCTTGCGGGCTTAATGAACAAAGAAAGTTATCTTCAGTCTTAATATTTAAATTATTTAAATTTGAAATCTGACTTAAGAGAAGTTCTTGGTGTTTATGCATTCACCTATCTTAGAGAGCCAAGATAGATTGTGCAATCTCAATGTCAGAACCTGGGTATGCAGGCGCCAATTCACGAACAAGGTTCAACGCGTTTTGAAGATTCGCTGTGCGAACATCACCTTCAGTCGCAATAAAGAAACCAGCATCTTCTTGAGCTGCTTTCAAAACTTTGTATTGGCCACCGCTGATAGCGATTGTAGAGATGAATGGACCCGCAGTCGTCACAACAGCTGCTTGAAGAGTCAAATAGCCAACTACGTAAGTAGAAGCACCAGAAAGAATAAACGGAGCAGCAGTAGCATCAGCTGGATTGTTAGCTTGAGCAGCAACGGAAGCCAAAAGAACTAGAGGCAATACGATACGTTTCATGTGAATCTCCCTTCAAAAATGATTCGAAGGGGTTTTATGACCGCAACTGTCACCTGGCAAGAAAAAACGCCAGTCAGAGACTCGCCTGGCGTTGCGCTACATAGACGGAGGAGGATTTTTTTCTCGACGCTCCATGGCTGCGGCGGGCTTTTTGAGTGGATTCGCGAATAAGTAGCCCTGCTTGAAGATGGAACGCAATAAGCCCGCACTATCACCCATTTTCTTTCTGAGCGACGAGATGTGGGTATCTACGGTGTGCTTAGAAACATAGACAGAATCACCCCAAAAAAGATCCAATAACTGTTGTCTGGAATAAACTTTGTTCTCGTTTTGCAAAAAATGGTTCAGCAATTTGAATTCAATCGGTGTCAGCGGCAATGGTTTTTCACCACCCTCCGTGTCCTTTTCAAAAACTTTTTGCAGTTTGAGATCGACTCGATAGCCGTTGACATGGACTTCTTTGACGGCCGAATGAGCACGACGCAAAATTCCGCTGACACGAGCTTTGAGCTCAGCGGGTTCAAAAGGTTTTGTGATGTAGTCATGCGCACCCAATTCGAAACCATGAAGTTTGCTAGTGAGTTCGTTATCACCAGTTAGAAAGATCACTGGCACATTCTTATAGCGATCTTGGGAAAGAACGTCAGCGCAGAATTTGAAACCGCTCTGATCTGGCAGACTCACGTCCAAAATAAGCAAATCAAACACATTGTTCTCAATCTTCACCTGCGCATCTGCGGCTGTTTCAACAGAAGCTAAATCGCAAATATCTTCGATGGCAGAGCGTACGATGTGTTGCATTCCTTTGTTGTCTTCGACCAGCAAAACCTTCTTCATGTTTCCTCCCCTTTCATTATCTTCAATGCAATTTTCAACGAATAAAAGTTCAAACATATTGTCATTTGATCGTTTTAACAGGTCCTTGATTGAAATTAGGAATTAGGTGGAGCTAAATGAAATCATGTTGAAACCAATTTATGCTAAAGACGATCACAATACGCCTAGACTCATAGCTAAAGTGGGTCTTCTCTTATTACTAGTTATTGCCTGTCTGACTATTTGGTCTGGCAGTAAATATCTCGAAGCTGCCAGCTGGCGCAGACACACTGATAAAGTTATCTCTGAAGTGCGACAACTGAAATACAGTTTGCAATCGACGATCGCGCACCATCGCGGATATCTTTTAACTTCGCGACCTGAAACGCTTGCGAGATATAAAGATGCAAAACAAAATGTCTTTAATGGTATTGAATCTGTCCGTGAACTTGTCAAAGACAACTCGGGCCAGACAGCCAATATCAACCGATCCCATCTGCTGTGGCAAGAGAAGGTGGCGCTGCTAGATCGCGCGAACTATCTTAATACAACCGATAAAGAAGCCGCACACGCAATGCTTGAAGATGAACTTTTAAATATCGCCAAAGACGGCATGTTCACCTCGCTCACACAAATCGAAGATATGGAAGATTTGCTATTGAAACAACGTACTGAGCGAGCCGAACGCAATTTCAAGATGACTTCAACGATAGCTTCTATAGGACTGCTCACTGCATTTGTTTTATTTTTTATTTCGACTTATCTATTACAAAAAGAAATCAAAATACGAGAAGGAGTTGAGGCCGAGCTTAAAGCAGCAAGTCACAAAGCCTTGGAGGCTTCGACACTCAAATCCAGTTTCCTTGCAAACATGAGTCACGAGATTCGCACGCCATTAAACGGTATCATCGGAATGTCCAAGCTGCTCGAACAGACCAAACTTGATGAGCATCAAGCTGATTATGTGGACACGATCAAATTGTCTTCAGCATCATTGCTGGCACTCATCAATGACATCTTAGATCTTTCAAAAATTGAATCCGGTAAATTCCAACTTGAAGAAACCAACTTCGAACTGTCTTCGCTGTTAAAATCAACAATTTCCATCGTTGATTTTCAAGCGAAAAATAAAGGCATCAGCTTGGTTTCAGAATTGCCTGCCAATTTACCTGACTTTTACCTGGGTGATCCTCTACGCATTCGTCAGGTACTGCTGAATCTTTTAAACAATGCTATTAAATTTTCAGATCGTGGTCAGGTCGTTTTAAAGGTCACGCGCTTGACGGAAGACGCTGAGTCGAGAGCGAAACTGAAATTTGAAATTATTGATCAGGGTGTGGGCTTTGACGATGATACTAAAACCAAGCTCTTCCAAACTTTCTCGCAAGGTGATGATTCCACCAGCCGTCGCTATGGCGGCACAGGTTTGGGTCTCTCCATATCTAAACAAATCGTCGAAATGATGGATGGAAAGATTGACGTTGAGAGTGTGAAAGGTGTCGGCTCAAAATTCTATTTCGTTTTAGATTTGAAACTAGCGAAGTATGAAAATGACTATCGCCCCGTGCAAACCGTAACTTCAATCCGTCATGACTTGCGCGGTAAAATCCTGATTGCCGAAGACAATCGTATCAACCAAAAAGTTGTGGCCGAAATGGTTCGTCTTTTGGGTTGTCAATTTAAGGTCGTCGAAAATGGTCAGCTTTGTATCGAAGCCCTTAAAGAAGATCACTACGATTTGATTTTGATGGACGGACAAATGCCGGTCATGGATGGCTATGATGCGACTCGCGCGATTCGTGATGGGGCTTCAGGGACGCAAAATCGTTCGATCCCGATTCTTGCCACAACGGCGAACGCGATTAAAGGTGACATCGAAAAGTGTCTTGAAGCCGGCATGAATGATTATATCAGCAAGCCGATTTCATATTCTGATTTGTCGGTGAAAATTGAAAAGTGGTTGGAACGTGGTCGTAAAGTTGTCGATGGTGGTGCCATTGAAAAACTCACGAAACAAGAAATGGAATTAGGCAAGCCACTCATCAATGAATTGATTGATATCTTCTTGGAAGAAACTCCAGTGATGATCGATAAAATGCGCACAAACCTATATGAGGGTAAACGCAAAGAGATCGCAGCTATCGCGCACAGTCTGAAGTCATCCGCGGCCGTGTTGGGAGCGTTACGCATGCGGGACCTCACTGAGCGCATTGAAAAGGCTCCTGCCGATTTAACGGATCAGCAAATGACCTTCCTCATCGACAGTATCGAGAAGGACAGTCATCTGGTTTATGCAGAGCTAAAACATTTAAAAGCTCCGCAGAGTCCACCGGAATCAGAGCAGAAGAATCCACCACCAGCAAATGCCTAGGATTTCCTAGGCATTTCTGATTCTTCAATTAAGCTTTCTTCATCAAATCTTCGATCTTGATCGGAATATCTCTGATGCGGACACCCGTGGCATGATATACGCCGTTGCAAATCGCAGCGGCCATGCCGGCAAGACCGATCTCCCCGACTCCCCGGGCACCGTAATCGTTTAAAACTTTGTCTGGATAATCTAGGAACGTCACGTCGATATCAGGACAATCTGCATGCACTGACATCACATAGTCAGCAAGATTGCTGTTTGCGGGATTTCCCCAACGCTCGTCATACTCGGATTTTTCAAAGATGCCCATGCCTACACCCATGACAATCGAACCTTCGATTTGGTTGCGTGCGGGTTGATAATTAATAATTCGGCCCGCATCAATCACGGTGACAACTCTGTGAACTTTTAAACGAGCGATATCAGGTTGCCAGCCTATCTCAACAAAATGCGCACCAAAACTTTGAGTGGTGAACTTACTGTCCTTGTCGGCAAAGGTTCCTTTGGCACTGCCATGACCAGCCACTGCACTCATGTTGATTTTTTTAAGCAGCGGTCCAAAAGCTATGGACTCTTTATCGCCTTTGATAATGCCATTTTCTAATTTAAGTTTATCTGCCTTCTGACCTTTAAACGGCGACGTTGTACTTTTCGTCGCAGCAGCGAACAAAGTCTTTTTAGCTTTATCAATCGCTTGCAGGACAGCGGGAACTACGGAACCAGTCGCCATAGAACCGCCAGCGAGCGGCCCGACTGGTAAACTGGAATCACCGAGGGTGACTTCAATACGTTCAAACGGCAGCCCTGTCTCTTCACTCACGATTTGGGCAAGGACGGTGTACATGCCAGTACCGATATCATGGGTTCCACAACTGACGCGCACCTTGCCATCAGATTTAAATTCTATCATCGCCTCAGCATCAAGTCGCTTTGCAATCCACGTGCAAGCGGCGACACCCCATCCAAGGATCTCATTGCCTTTTTTCATTGAACCAATCGCAGGATTGCGTTTATCCCAGCCAAACTTTTGACTGCCAAGCTCTAGGCATTCTTTTAAGTGGCGCGATGAAAAAGGTTTTTTGTGGGCTTCATCTATCAGCGTGTCGTTTTTTAATCTGAGCGCAACTGGATCCATTTTCAATGCGATCGCTAATTCATCCATGGCTGATTCCAACGCAAATAAACCAGGCACGGCACCCGGCCCCCGCATTGACGTTGGTGTACTGACGTTTCTTCGCGCAACTGCCGAAGTGATTTTTAAATCTTTACAGCTATACATAAACGAACTGGCTTCACCGCAATTTTCTTTATAGTCATCCAGCAAACTCGTCGCTGAGACATAGTGATGCTGAAGCGAAAGCAATTTTCCATTTTGATCGGCGCTTAGTTTAATTTGTTGTTGCGTGAAGGGACGATGACCGACATTCGTGAACATCATGTGACGATCTACCACCAGCTTCACTGGACGATTGAGTTTGCGACTGCTGGCTGCAGCAAGCGCACTGTGCGGCCACGCCCATAATTTTCCGCCAAAGCCTGAACCTAAGAATTTTGAAATCACCCGCACGTTTTCAGTTGGCAGTCCTAAAACTTGAGCCAGCACATTGCGATGAGTCCCAATGGCTTGCGAAGTTTCATAGAGCGTCACCTTCTCACCGTCTGGTGTGATATCCCACACTGCGACTGTTGCGTGCATCTCAATAGGATTATGCACTTCGACTGGCGTTGTGTAGGTGTAGTCGATTTTCACGGGTGAATTTTGAAATGCTTTTTCAGCATCGCCGCGTTCACTGTCGACCTTTTTCATATCTTCAGGTTTCATTTTATCTTCGATATGGGGCTTTTTCGCATCGTAGGTTACTTTGATAGATTTTGCGGCGTTTTGGGCAATCTCAAAAGTTTCAGCCACGACCAGAGCGACATATTGTCCGTAGTAGCGAATGATTTCATCTTCAAACGGTGGTCTTGCTTCATCAACTCGAAACGCAAATCCTTCTTCAGGATTGGGTCTAAAAATCGGTCCAATGTTTTCTTTGGTGAAAACACCTAACACGCCTTTCATTTTTTTTGCGCGACTGGCATCGAGATCTTTGATTTTACCATTGGCTACCGTGGCGCACACGGGAACTGCGTAAGCCATATTTGGAAAGTTATAATCCGAGGTATAATGAGCCGCACCCGTCACCTTCAGCGGCCCATCAATTCGCGGCACTGCTTTGCCTTGAACGATGGCGATTTTTTCTTTAGACGGTTTTACTTGAGTGGATTTTGATTCAGCCATTTTTTTCTCCTACGCCAACATCACGTCTTTAAGCGCACGGACCAGACAACCTTTTGCCAGTTCGACTTTGAACGCATTTTGTTTATGGGGCCGAGCACCTTTTAAGAAAACTTCGGCTGCCGCTTTGAATTTTTCTTCACTGGGACTTTGACCTTCTAAAAGTTTTTCTGCTTCTAGTGAACGCCAAGGTTTCGTGCCGATTCCACCCATGGCCATTCTAATTTTTTCGATTTTGCCACTACGAATATTCACGATGACGGCAGCAGAGCTCAGTGCAAATTCATACGATGCGCGATCGCGTAGTTTTAGGTACAAACTTTTGCTGCCTGCAGCCGGTGGCGCCAGCGTGACTCCCACAATGAGATCACCGGGTTGTAAGACCGTTTCTTTTTCAGGAGTTTTTCCTGGGACCAAATGAAACTCGGCGATATCAACTTCCCGCGCGCCTTGTGATGATTGAATTTGAATTTTCGCCTCCAATGCCATCAATGCGACATTCATATCGGAGGGATTCGTAGCAATGCAGTGTTCACTGGTCCCCATGATCGCAAGGTTTCGATGAAAGCCGTCGATCGCTCCACAGCCTGATCCCGGTTCGCGTTTGTTACAAGGCTTTGATGGATCACGGAAATAAACGCATCTTGTTCGTTGCAAAAGATTTCCAGCAGTTGTCGCTTTATTGCGAAGCTGTGCTGAAGCTCCTGACAACAGAGCCTCTGACAACACGGGATAGTTTTTCTTTACGAGATCATTTTGTGCTAAGTCCGAATTTCTGACGAGTGCACCAATACGCACACCACCGTCTGAGGTTTTTTCCACCTCAGCCAATGGCAGACTATTGATATCGACGATGACTTTGGGATTTTGAACTTCCAGCTTCATCAGATCCAGCAATGTTGTGCCACCCGCCAGAAAACGAATTTCTTGAGCCGCGGCTTCTCCGGAAACGGTTTTGAATTTGCCAATGGCTTCATCAACATTCTTAATTTTGGTGTAGTTAAAATTTTGCATGGATTAAGCCTTTGCTCTTTGACCGCGAACTTCTTGAATGGCGGCGAGAATATTTTTATAAGCTCCACAGCGACAGATGTTGCCGCTCATGGCCTCTTTGACATCGGCGTCCGCGCGACCACAAGGTTCTTTTAGTAGCGCCACTGCTGACATGATTTGCCCTGGGGTGCAGTAACCACATTGGAAGGCATCGTGCTTGACGAAAGCATCTTGCATGGGATGAAGCTTTTCGATTGAACCCAGACCTTCGATGGTCGTGATCTCATCACTTTGGTGTGCGATCGCAAGACTCAAACACGAAGTCACCCGTCGACCGTTGACATGCACTGTGCACGCGCCACATTGCCCGTGATCGCATCCTTTTTTAGTTCCGGTGAGTTGGATATTTTCTCTCAAACAATCCAGCAGCGTCACTCGTGGCTCGATTTGGAGATCATATTTTTTCCCATTCACACGCAGGCTGACATTTTGAGCCCCATCAGGAACAAAAGTTCTTTTTGTTTCGACAGGGGGCACCGGTTGCACGGGTTGAGACTTTGCAAGCAGCGGGGCTGAGATTACTCCCGCACTGGCGATGCCTGCTTGTTGAAGAAAATTTCGGCGCGAGAGTTTTGTATTCGATGGCTCAGACATGACTCATTCCTCCACCCGCTTAGAGTAATGAGTAGATGAAAATGTTTTGAGATGTAATTTCACATTTGCAGCCCTTGACTTGCCAGAACTCCATGTGTAAGTTATATGTAAATTATGAGCCTTCCCGACTGGAATTTGTTAAAATCAAAACTCTCAATCTTGGCTGATGCAGCTAAGTACGATGCTTCGTGTTCCAGCAGTGGTTCGCAACGGAAACGCGATCCTAAAGGCATGGGCAACGTCGAGGGCATGGGGATTTGTCACAGTTACGCACCAGATGGACGTTGTATTAGTTTATTGAAAATTCTTATGACGAACTTTTGCATCTTTGACTGTAAGTACTGTGTCAATCGTGTGTCGAGTGATGTCAAACGCGCCAAATTTTCTCCTGAAGAAGTCGTCACCCTGACACTTGAATTCTATCGCCGTAATTATATCGAAGGACTTTTTTTGAGTTCTGGCATTATTGATAGTTCCGACGCAACCATGGAAAAACTCATCGCCGTTGCAAAGTCGCTTCGACAAACACATCGCTTTCAAGGCTACATTCACTTAAAAGTCGTAGCGGGTTCTTCACAAGAACTCATCGAAGAAGCAGGTTTGTGGGCTGATCGTGTCAGCGCCAATATTGAAATGCCAGCGCAGCCTGATTTGGATTTGCTTGCACCGGCTAAAACAATTGAGCAAGCAACAACCTCCATGGATCAAATTGCTGAAAAAGTGACCGAAAGCAAAGAGGAGCGCAAAAAAACTTTCCGTGCTCCCCGTTTTGCACCTGCGGGTCAAACAACGCAAATGATAGTCGGCGCAACGGAAAGCTCAGACTCTTTGATTTTAAATTCGTCAGAGAGTCTTTATAAGAAATATTCTCTGCGCCGAGTTTACTATTCTGCCTACAGCCCGATTCCGCATGCTGATGTGTTACTACCACGCGAGCAGCCACCCCTTGTGCGCGAAAATCGTCTTTATCAAGCCGATTGGTTGATTCGTTTTTATGATTTCAAGGCATCAGAACTCGCCAATCCAGAGAACCCTGATTTGCCTTTGGATATTGATCCCAAAACCGCTTGGGCCTTAAAACATCGCGAGTACTTTCCAGTCAACGTGAACACGGCTTCGCGCGAACAGCTTTTGCGCGTGCCGGGCTTTGGTGTGAAAAATGTCGAACGCATTTTACAGATGCGCCCCTATCATAAAATATCCTTGCTGGACTTAGCGAAATTAAAAGTTTCACTGAAACGCGCTAGATATTTTGTGACGACGTCCGATCACAATCCTGATGTCATGCTTTTGGATTCTCAAGACTTAAAAGAAAATATCAAACCCGCTGATAAGCAGCTGTCACTTTTTGATTTAACAGTGACGGCGACAACGGGAGAGCTATGATCGCCTACGACGCAATGAATTTTGATCTATGGCGAGTGAAAGCCCGCGAGCTTTTGCAAAAAGGCGCCTACCCGAGCTCTAGTTATTGGAGTCGGGATGCCGAATTTCTTTTTGATTTTGAAGAAGCTCGCGGTTCAGCCAAAAAAGCTGTCAAAGCTCCGACTGTGACAAAAGAATTTTTAGAGCTCGCACAATCAGTCGCGTGTGCTCGTGATAATGAACGCTGGGCCTTGCTTTACCGACTGCTGTATAGATTGAATCACGAAAATCCGAACCTTTTGCGAGTGTTGGTTGATGATGATGTCAGAAAAGCGCAGCTCTTAGCGAAATCTGTTCATCGCGATATTCACAAGATGCACGCCTTTGTGCGATTTAAAAAAGTTTTCATCGAAGGCCAAGAAACTTACGTGGCTTGGCACAAACCAGAACATTTGATTTTAAAACTGGGCACACCGTTTTTTGTAAGACGCTTTGGTGATAAGCCTTGGTCGATCTTTACGCCGGATGGTTCGGCCCATTGGAATTTGCAGGAACTCAGCTTTTCTGAAGGCATGCCGCAAAACGAATTCGAGCATGAAGATCCCTTCGATGAAGTTTGGAAAACTTATTACAAATCCATCTTCAATCCTGCTCGTTTAAAAATCAAAGCCATGAAAGCGGAGATGGCGCCAAAATATTGGTCGTCATTGCCAGAAGCTGAAATTATACGAGAGCTCATTCGTGACACTCCGAAACGTCTCCAGGACATGGCCGATGCCCCTCAATATTTGGCTGAACTTCCGGAAACTTTTAATTGGGATCAACTCAAAGAAGCCGCCTCAAAGTGCTCAGCTTGTCCACTGGCTGCCAAAGCGACGAACACCGTTTTTGGTGAAGGGCCCTTGGATGCAACGTTGATGATCGTCGGCGAACAACCCGGGGATGAAGAGGATCTTGCAGGAAAATCTTTTATCGGCCCTGCTGGAAAAGTTTTAGCTGAAGCCCTTGAAAAAGCCGGCATCTCGCGTGAGAAAATTTATATCACCAACGCCGTCAAACATTTCAAATGGACACCGCAAGAAGGTGGCGGCAAAGCAAGGATTCATAAAAAACCTGCAGGTACAGAGATGCACGCCTGCAAACCTTGGCTTGAAGCTGAGATTTCATTGGTCAGGCCGAGAGTGATTATTGCTTTGGGCGCAACTGCCGGAACGGCATTATACGGTCGCTTGGTGCAGGTAGGAAAAGAGCGCCTTCATTTAAATAATAAAAGCGCTCATGCCGAAAGTCTTTGTGTGAGCTGGCACCCTTCTTCCATTCTGCGAGCAAGCTCTGAACAAGAAGCGGATCAACGCATGCAAGAACTTGTCGCCGATCTCACGCAAGCTGCGAGACTTTCAACTAATTAGTTTTTTCATGGCGCCAATAATTATTGGCCGCTGCAATCGTTTGAAATTCAATCGCCGTGACATGCGTGATTTCAATGAGCATCGCCGCATCCATCGAATAAACCTCACGCAAGCGTCGTTGCACATTTCGATCAGGTTGCGTCGCACTGACTACCGCACGCGCCATTTGAATCGCAAGCTGGCGACCTTCTTCAGGTGTCGCGGTGATCAGAGAATTTCCCGGAATTAATTCTAAAGAATCTTGAGAACCCATTTCTCTTGAGACATTGCGAGATGGTGGTTGTTGTTGCTGCTGTTGCTGCGAACTGTCGCCGCGTGGATTGATCGAAGCCATTTCAACTCCTTTGGTTAAATTTTCCTTACCTCCAAGATTCTCATGGGAAAAACTCCCCGTACTAGGTGTGTTTTAGCAATGTAACTTGTCACTCAGGCATCATCACACTTGGGAGTCTTCTTCGATGTTGGCTATGATGGATCACATGAAAAAGGCAAGAACAGGCGAACAACCTTCAGCTCGAATCGACAAAGAAACTTTTCTCGAACGTTATCGACAGCATTTTTTTGATCCCAGCTTTGACGGTGCCTATGATGAGATCAGTAAGCTTGCCGAACAGGCGTGGGAGAATTACAGCGACAGCCGCAAAGCCCCACGCACACAAAAAGGGGGCGCTGAATTTGCCGATCCCGATTATGATCTTTCCATCGAATGGCTTGAAACTCGACAAAGACTTTTAAATGCAGAGAAGATTCATCAACAGTCTGAACGCCTGCGTTTTCTTGTCATTCACGCCTCCCCTCGCAATGAACATACTTGCCCCGGCGAATATTCAAAGTCTTATCGCCTTGCTCAAACCGCGATGGAAGAACTGCGCACTGATGGCAATCACGATATTGATTTTTTAGATTTGAGCCTGCTGACTGCGGAATATGGAAAGCACATTCATCCTTGCAAAGCTTGCGTCTCGACGGCGATGCCGCTGTGCCATTGGCCGTGCAGCTGTTATCCCAATAACAGTCTTAATCAGATCAACGACTGGATGGCCGACATCTATGAAAAATGGGTGCTGGCCCATGGAGTTTTGATCATCACGCCAGTACATTGGTATCAAGCGCCCAGTGTTTTAAAACTTATGATGGATCGTTTGGTTTGTGCCGATGGTGGTAATCCTGATCCGACAACGACTCACGGAAAAAAAGCGAACGAAGCCAAAGAGCTTGAACGAAAAGGCTGGGATTATCCGAAGCATCTAAAGAATCGCGCCTTTGCGCTTTACGTACATGGTGACGTCGTGGGTACAGAGACATTACGCCGACAATTGACGGACTGGCTTTGTGATATGCAAATGATGCCAGCGGATTACGAAGGACTTAAAGATCACTACATCGGCTACCAAGAAGAGTACGCTGATAATCACATGCACTTGGATAAAGACAAAAAAGCTTTTGATGAAATTCGCAATGTCGTGAAGGCATTAAGGTTTAAGACAGAACAAATCCGAAATCTTCCAACCTTGGTGCGCAATCGCGAGGCTGTTAAAGATCCTCACCCAAAATAAGGAGCTACTAAAATGAGAATCGAAATCCTCACTCTGTTTGCAAGTATGGTTTTGGGCCTGATGCACCTTATTGCGGCGACTCAAGCTGCGACAAAACAACGTGGACTTGCGTGGAATCTCAGCTCTCGTGAAGGCAAGATGCCTGAGTTAACAGGAGCCGCCGCAAGACTTGATCGCGCTCATAAAAATTTTCATGAAAGTTACATTTATTTTGTCGCTTTGATTTTACTCATTCAAATCCAGGATCGCTTCTCTGTTTTGACTCTCGTTGGCTCGCAAATGTATTTCTGGTCGCGTCTGATTTACTTCCCGGTGTATGGCCTAGGAATTATTTATGTGCGAACGGCTCTTTGGGTGCTTTCGCTATTGGGCATCATCATTTTAATGGCATCACTTTTCATTTAAACTGTCTGGCCACATTTTGACTCGCCAAATTCATGTTTTCCTAATATAAAAAATGAATGGCGAAAGAACCCGGCGAACTCAAATGGATCGAAGATCTTCTTCCTGAAGGTTACTACCATCGTAAATCGATGTTCGGTGGGTTTAGTTATTATATCGGCGAAAAAATGGTTCTTCTGATCTTTGAAAGCGACGACAAACGTTGGAACGGTTGCATGTTCCCCGTCGACAAAGAATATCAAGCAACGGCCCTTGCCTCTTTCCCGCAATTAGTTCCGCACACGATATTACCAAAATGGCTTTATCTTTCTGTAAATACGGAAAACTTCGATGAAGTTGCTTCGGATATCATGAAGCATGTTTTACGCCCCAACGGCTTCTGGGGCACGATTCCGAAAGAGAAAAAGAAATCTTTAGGAGCTGGGCGCGCCTCTGGCAGAGGTAAGAAAAAAAATGAAGTCGATATGAAGATCGACACTCGCCGTCCGCGGATGTTTTCTGATGAGCCGATGGATTTATATTTAGAAAAAGCGCAGAAGATTTCTGATTTAAAGAATCTCGGTGCAGAGAGTGAAAAAAGCTTTGAGCGTGCCGGAATTAAAACCGCCCAGCAGTTTATTAAAATGGGTTGGCAAAAAGCGATGCTCAAACTCATTTCTCTGAATGATAAGCATCGTCACTCGATGTATGCTTATGCATTGATTGGTGCGCTGAAGAATTTGGAGTTCAATCGTATCTCCGAAGAGGATAAATTAGCCGCTAGGACTTTTGTTCGTGGATTGAAAAAGATAGAGAAAAAAGGTCCAGCGAAGAAAGTTGCACCGAAGAAAACTGCGAAGAAGGTTGATAAAAAATCTGCATCTAAAAAGCCCGTCGCTAAAAAGAAAAAATCCCGCAAATAATTAAGCGGGACGTTTTCTTAAGATCGCTTTACCAAATAAATACGAAACCGAACTTGAAACGAAGGCTGCGGTACCCAGACTGCCACCGATGCCCTTAGCAAGTGGTATCAAGAAAATATAAATCATCGCGAAAACGAGACTGGCAAACAGAACTCTTTTCCAACCTAAACGCGACTTATCTGTCATCCCTACGAACGTGGCGCCAAAAAATGCGGCTTGCAATGAAATTCCGTAAGGCAAATGCATCGCTTGAATGATCAATGCAAAAATCAACGTCGATCCACTCGAGGCTCTGACCGTCGGTAAATGGAATTTATGAATGGCGTGATAAGTAATCTCAGCCCCCAGGATCGCGGAAATAATGATACCGATGTACATCATCATAGCCAGTGCCTCAATGCTAAGCCCAAGATCGATGAAATAAACGCGATCAGCCCTAGCTTCCCACCAAAACCTTTAAAGAACGGACTTATGATGAAGTAAACAGTGCTTCCGATAAATGACACGAGCAAGATCTGCAAAGTTCCCGCATCGACGACTCTCGAACCCATCGCAACGAATGCGCCCATATAAATATTCGCATGGACGTGAACAGCATCAATGCGTTTGGTTTCAGGAACAATGGTTCCCAAAAATCCAGTCAGTGCTGCTGCAAGAACCGTTGATAATTGAAGCTGTGATTGCAGAAGGAAACAGAAATAACATCCAAGAAAGAACGTGATAAATTTAAAGAACCAAAGTTCTACGTATTTCAAATTGCGAACCACGAACAAACCTCAAATATTACTCAAGAACGGTAAAGCGGCCGTGAACTTCTTCTTTCGGAAGAGCATTGAAATGCCACCATTCGTGTTCTAGCACCTTAAAACCTTGATCTTCAAGCAGATGTCTTAACAACAGGCGATTTTCATACTGTTCTTGCGTCAGATCACCACTGGCAAGAAATTTATTTTCGAGCTTGGGTTGAGCCAAATCTCTGAAGTCATCAAAGCCCGTTCCCATGTCTAATTGCTTACCGTCTTTAGTTTGCAAAGTCAGATCGACTGCCATTCCGAAATTATGCAGAGATCCAGGATATGGAGCCGCCACATAATTTTGAAACGGTGTGCCCGCAAGGTGTTTGTGAAAACGATCTTGGATGCTGCGCGGTCGCAAGCAATCCCATACTAAGAATTGCAAATTCGGATGATCCCGTCTTAAAACTGCACATGCCTTCATGAATTTCTCATAAGCGTGCGGCGCCATGAAACAACGCTGAAAACCTTTATAAACATCTTCGTTCATAAAGTTATCATCAGTCGCATATTTCAAATCAAGCGCGACCTCACTGGAGGGTTTAATCTCTTTAAAGTTTTCTTCGATCCAGGCTGTGTTTTTGGTAAACGATGTCATGCCCTCAGCGTACTGCGATATTCATTGTGCGTGCAAGTGGGTCTTTAGTTTAAAAATTCTTGAAGAGCCGCTTTGTATTGTTTGAAATCCGAGAGATCATTGTGATAGCCACCTTCAAATTGCACAAACTTTGCGCCTTTGGCGATCTTTGAAAGATCCACCGCGTGGTGAATAGGAATCACTTCGTCGTTAGTTCCATGCAAAATCATGATAGGAGCTTGGACTTTTTGAATCCATTCGTTGGATGGCATTTGATACTTTAACAAAGCAATGGGCACATACGGATATGCTTCGCCGGCGATGGCTTTCAAACTCAAATACGGAGTTTCTAAAATCAATTTTTTAACAGGGTTGTTCGCTGCTAGATGCACGGCGGGCCCTGAGCCAATCGAGCGACCAAACACCACGATGTCTTGGGTTGGGTATTCTTTCTTCACATCATCGTAGATAGCTTGCGCCAATTTTAAAAGCTGCTCTTGCGAAGTGATTTTTCCAGAGCTTTTGCCATAGCCCGGATAATCAAACATCCACACGTCCCAATGCAACTCGCGGCAGAGGCGTTCAGCGACCTCTCCCCAATTTTCTAGCGATCCCGCGTTGCCGTGGAAATAGATAATCACCCCGCGCGATGCGGGAGCTTTGAAAAGCAGACTGTGGATTTTTTCTTTACCGAAGTCAGTCCACTTTTCTTCAAAGGCAGTGTTAAATTGGAATTTATAATCTTGAGCAAGTTTTGTTGGATAAAACATCAGACGCTCTTGAATGAGATATACCAGAGCCATGACTCCGACATAAGCTAACGCGCCGACTTTCATTGCTGAGATAATGAGATCTTTCATTGCCACCCTTGCACCTCCATTCTAAAGGCACGTGCTGAGGGCAGCAAGCTGATTCTCTTGAGGACAATAAGTCCGTTTATCTGCGAGAGGGAATTTTATTCGTCGGCTTCCCGCCGCCACCACTACTGCCCGATGATTTTACTTTCGGTGTAGAGACATGTTTAAGGCGAGTAAACACAAGCATACGGTTGTTTGATGGCATCTCAAAGTCATCAGCTAAAGCAAATCCATTTTTCTCAAAAGCACCGACGACATCTTCAAAATTACGAATGCCGCGCAAAGGGTCTTGCTCTTTCAATGATTTATCGAAAGCTTCGTTACTGGGAGCCGTAAATTGACCGCCATAATTAAAGGCGCCATAGATCACAACTTTGCCACCTTCTTGGAGGCGACCTGCTGAAACTTTGATGAAGGTCTTCACTTCTTTCCAATGCATGATATGAAAAGTGTTGATCGTAAGAATAATATCAAAAGTGAATTTGGGGAAATCGTCGACACCGATTTCAAGCTTAAATGGCGGAGTTAAGTTCGGAACGTGGCCCTCTTGAATACGACGATTCAAGTGAACCATGTACTCACCGCGCTCAGAAGCTGTCCACTGCATGTGCGGAAAGTGGGGCGCTAAATAAATAGCATGTTGTCCGTTTCCAGCACCGACTTCTAAAAGTCTTTTATGGCTCCCACGAATGATTTCTTTAAGCACATTCAAAATGGGTTCTTTATTTCTTTCAGCAGCTGGTGACGTTGTTTCCAAGTGACTCTCCGTTTTCTTCAAGCTCGTAAAGTAGCACAGCCAGAAGGTTCAACCAAGAGTCTTATGGACAAATTGTATTAGAAAACTATCCCACTCTGTTCATAGGATGCATGGGAACTGGTGGTGTGCCCTTAGGATCGTCGCCAAAGCGATTTGGCCCCTCAGTGCCCGGCTGGCAAAGTAAATATAAATTATAAACCGGCACAAGCAGGAACCAGCCACTCTTATCCATATCGTGCATGCGGCGAACACCAACTGAGATAGTTGGAAGCATTGTCGCCAAATGCCAGAGCCCTTCTAAGTTCATCTTCAACATTTTACCAAGCACAACAAAGACGATGTAGATACAAGTGCTCACCAATGTGAACATCCAATATTCTTTACGACGAGCACGACCAGCTAACGTTGCATACTTCTGTTGCATGACCACGAAGAACCATTCCATGACCGCTCCCCTAAATGATAAGTTGTTTTAAACCTATCGGTGTGAATGCGAGGGTTCTTTAATTCGTTTCAATTTGAACTGTGTCCAATCTATAAAGATCGCAAGACACGGGATTGATGAGAGGAAGGACATATGGTGATCAAAAACGATTTGAATACCCATGTGCAAACTTGCCCAAAGCAAAACGAACACAAACGCCGTTCGTTTTCCAATTAGGGCTAACGGAGAAAACAATTCAATCGCCACCACACTGCCGGCAAGAATTCGGATGAATAAAGGATCGATCGACAAAAAAAACTCCGCAACGGAAGTCATGCGATTAGTGTACATGCGAATGGCCAAGTTCTCTGAAAAGATCCATTCCATTCCCGAATAACGCAACTTTTGAATACCCGGAATAAAATAATAAAACACAATCACGACCTGCATCAGTTTGACGAAGTGTTTTTTCTCACTCGAAAATTCCACCAAACAAAGTAGCCACAAAAAACAACAAGCCAATGCCGTCCCAATGATCCCCGTCCCAAAACAGTTTGCGTACGCCATCACAAAAGTTCCGCTGATCGCTGCCGCGAGCATTGACCACTTTGTACGAACACCAAAAGCTGCGGCTAACAAACTTAAAATAAATAATATTCTGAGAGGCAAAAAGGCGTCAGCACTCAAAGCACCCGGTAGCAGCTTAAATATTCCCACCGCATGAAATAGCGAAGCATCATAGTCAACGTTAGGAAATTGATTATGAAAAATCAAAAGGTAGATACAAACGAAAAAGCGCGTGACAGAGATGTTAAAGTTTTCCGGCATCTCTCACCTCAAGCTCACATAAGAATTCACGTGTTGTCGGCTGATCTTTGGTAGGACCCGTAAACTTTGTCCAATAATAGTGATAAACGGAAAGCTTCTGACACCGCTGTTGAACATCGAGCACGAAACGCTTGAGTTCAGTTTGGCAGCTTTTTTTATTCTCTTCATTTAAAGGAGCCTGCGTCGCCAAATCCCACATGCGATCATAATAGGTATTTTCTTGATACCAAAGATCAAGTTCTGTGACGGGAAATTCTTTGCCGGAGTGATCTGTGCAAAAAGATTTAATGAGATGCAAATCATCGCCAGAATAAGCATCCACGTACATCATGCCCGAATAAAAAGGATAGGCATTCTCTGCTCTGATTCCAGAAATCGCAAAGCCACCTAAAAAGATGGCTGCGATAATCCAAAAAAAGATTTTATCAAAGAGTTTCCTAGTCACACTAGTATGCTAGGAAACACTTTGTTTTAAATCAATGCATTTTGATAACGACTTTTCTGTACTCTTCTTTATTGTCGTTAAAATTTTTGTAGGCATCGGGACCTTGTGTGATGTTGATGCGGTGGCTGATGATCTCAGACGGATCGATCTTACCTGACAAAATAAGATCTAAAAGCGGCTTCATATACTTTTGTGTATGCGTTTGGCCCATTTTAAATGTTAAGCCCTTACCGAACGCAGCACCGAATGGGATTTTATCCAGCAAGCCACCGTAGACACCTGGGATTGAGACTGTTCCGGCTTTACGACAAGACTGCATCGCTTGGCGAAGCACGTCGGGGCGATCCGTCGCCAACATCACGGCTGCTTTGGCACGATCAACCATCGCAGTGACTGTATGACCGTGAGCTTCCAAGCCCACAGCATCGATACAAGAGTCCGGGCCCACACCACCTGTGAGATATTTAATTTCATCTAAAATACCATCACCAGTTTTATCAAAATTAATTGTTTCAGCTCCCGCTTTGGCAGCAAGTTGCAAACGCGAATCGAAGTGATCAATCGCAATGACTCGCTCTGCTCCTAATAAAAAAGCACTGCGAATGGCAAGCTGACCCACTGGCCCCGCTCCCCATACGGCAACCGTATCACCTTTTTTGATATTTGCGTTTTCTGCTGCCATATAGCCCGTCGGAAAAATGTCGCTCAAGAATAAAACTTTTTCGTCAGCAATGTCTTTAGGTACGACCAGACAATTGGTTTCAGCGTAGGGTACACGCAAGTATTCAGCCTGCCCGCCAGCATATCCGCCATAAAGGTGCGAATAACCGTAAAGCCCGGCCCCACTGCTGCCATACATTGCTTCAGCCATGTGAGCATTGGGGTTTGAATTGTCACACGCAGAATACTCTTCTGTTTCACAGTGATGACACTTGCCGCAGCCGATATCAAAAGCGACGACAACTTTATCGCCGACTTTCAGTTTTTTTACCAAAGGTCCGACTTCAACAATCTCGCCCATGTTTTCATGACCTAAGATGTCGCCTTTTTGCATTGTCGGAATATAGCCGTTATACAAATGCAAATCGGAGCCGCAGATGGCTGCCGTTGTGATTTTAATTATGACGTCATCGGGTCTCAAGATTTTGGGATCACGGACGTTCTTAACTTCAACACTGTGTTTACCTTCCCAAGTAAGTGCTCTCATTTTTGAATCCTTCCTTAGTGTTTCTTATTATCAGGCATGTCTTCGTCGCGCCCGCTTGGTTGACCTTCTGTTGTTGGCACATGCCCTGTTTCTAAGAAGGCTTTCAGTCTGTAGAGATTTTTCTTTGAATTGATCATGGCGTCTTTGCCAAATAAGAATTCCAATTTCCCGGCGATCTCACCAGCTAAGTTGTCATAGGCGACTAACATACGGACCACGGTGCCGCGACCTGCGGCCGCTGGCTCTAAGAAAAAGGCAACGGAGTAATCAAAGCCTGCTTGAGTTTCTGCTTTCCAAACCAGTGTTGAAGAAGCTTCGTCTGCTTCTAAGGACATCGGCACACTGGTAACAAGATCCGAGTTGATCGTTCTGAATTGCCACTCTGCTTGTTTTTCATTTTTCAAATCCACCGTCTGCAGATGATCGAAAAAAAGTGGCAGGTTTTGTGAGTTGCTGATGGCTGCGTAGACTTCCTCGACAGATTTATTGCTCACGGTTAAAGAGAACGGTCTTTTTCCAAGCCCCTCCTCAGGAAAGAATTTTTCAAAAAGCTTCAGTTGTACTTTTCTCAATTCTTGAACATTTGAATTTGATTTGAGATGTGTGTTTTCCATTGAGATTCCTTTCTCCACAGGGATTCACTATCTTTTCTTTTTTTCTTCCTTAGTTTGCGGAGTCGTTGGGTCTGAAACGCCGCCATGCTCGGCAGGATTTTGCGCTCGCATACTGTCTTTGTCCGAAAGCTTAGAAGGTTTGGTTGATTTTTTCTGAGTAGCAGTTCCTTGGTCAGACCATTTTTTTACTTCTTCAACACTCTCATTAGATTGGTGCTTTCGATTTTGGATATTCGTGGTATTGGCTTTTCCTTCTTTACCTCGCGCTTCGTAGTCATCAGCGAACGCATGCGTTGAAGTCAGTCCCAAAGTCAGAGCAATCATTAAATACATTTTCATAAAATCCTCGTTAAATGCGGGTGTCGTTGCTCACCCGTTTGGAAATTAATTATTGACGATCAATTGGTTGGTTTTGATTTGTATTGGGATTAACACCTGAGCCCGATGGTAAATTCCCGTTGGTTGGTAATTCACGACCAGAATTAATAGATCTTTGACGACCATTGTCTTCGATTGTGCCTGTCGCTCTGTTCGTGTTGCTGTTCACACCAGGGTTTGGATTGTTGCTGGTCGGGTTTCTTCTGATCTCATCGGCAAGGCTTGAGTTCTGTGTATTGCTTGTACCTTGCAAATTGCCCGCTGGATTCGAAGTTGAATTCAAGCGACCCGTTTGCGAACCGGTATTGCCGACGTTGCCCGTGTTGCTAGTTGTTCCAGTTTGTGAACCAGTTGAACCCGCTGAACTGCTGCCAGTTCCACTTGAACTGCCTGTACTACCTGAACCTGTTCCCACTGCGAAAGATTGCGCAGCTGCGAACAACACAACGAATGTTGTTAGAATGTACTTCTTCATGCTTCCTCCTTTAGAGATTTCTTGCCTCATCCTCTAGAAGTCCGCTTGGATTTGCACGAATCGAGGACAGATGTTTCAAAAAGCAGAAATTATTTTGCCGTAGATCAAAGGGCCACTTCGTCACCGCCTTAAGTTGGTACAGCGCTTGCTTTAGTGGTTCTCGCGAGCCAAAGGGGGACCAAATGAAAATCGCCGCAGCCTGTCTACTAGTTTTATCCGCAACTCTCAGCATGAATGCCTTTGCCATGAGCAAAAATATTGCGCGCATCAGCGATGAAAGCATTGATGATGTCACGATCAATAAAGACTTTAATCTGCGTGCGAGCGACGGAAGTGTTTTGAAATTCCTTTCGCGAGGATCGAAAGCGGATCTTTCAGGATTGCCTCCTGCTGAAAATGCAGACACTTCATTGTGTGATAAGCAACCTGAGTTTGACATGTTCATTGGTATTACCCAAATCGGTCTTGATTTGATGGATAAATATCGTCCACTGAATGAAACCGAAATCGCTTTGATCAAACGCACTCCGCGATGTGAACCCTACATTTCGGGTCTTAATATGATTGCGGCAGTAATACGCTACAACTCGAAAGCTCCTGGTAAAGATATGGGTGAATCGATGAAGTCGTTGTCTGTGAAGCGAGATAAAAGTGGAAACTACATCGTGCTAAAAACGGAAAATAAAAGATCGGCGGCATTTAAAATTTCTGCGGGCCTTGATCGTGTTCGTGAAGTTCGAGATCTTGATCAGTTAAAAGTATTGGCATCTGCTTCAGGTCAGAATATGGGACTGCGCTTTAGTATCACTGATATTTATCATCCAGATCCAAGACAATCTCGTGATTGGGAAAGTTGCACATATACGCACACAGAACGTCAGTGCCGTTATGATCGCAAAGAACGTCGTGAAATTTGTGACTACGTCACAGTGACTGAAGAAGGCACTCGTCGCGTGATCAGCACGAGCGATCAAACCATGTACACTGTGGGCATTGAATTCGTCGACATGCAAAACCAAGTTGTGGCGACCGCTGAAGTCAGAGATCTCGACTGGGATATTGATAGCAAATACGGTGCATGTGAACCTGCCCACGGTCGCGGCAGAAGATAATTAATTTCAAATTATTTATGATAGACAAAAGGCTGCTCTTTTTTAGAGCAGCCTTTTTTGTTAATTTACTGATGACAACGACGAACCCTTTCTTTTAACAAATCTGACCTTCTAAAAGTTTACCTCCGCCTCTGATGTATCTACCCTCCTAAAAGAAAACCAAAGGAGAATGATATGCAAATCTACGAAGCACTCAAACAAGATCACCAGAAGGTAAAAGCTCTCTTAGAACGCCTTGTCAGCTTGAGTGAGAACCAAAAAGACGAAAAGTCTGCTCTCCTCGATCAAATCCGTGACGAATTAATTCCACACTCACGCGCTGAAGAAGCTGTGTTCTACAATTCTATGCGTTTGTTAGATGAAACAAAAAGTCTGGCAATGCATGGCTATAAAGAACATCTTGAAGCCGAAGCACTTCTTCGCACACTTCAAGCTGAAGACCTGGTTGGCTCTGAATGGAAAAACACCGCTTACAAACTCAAAGACGCCCTTGAGCATCATGTTGAGGAAGAAGAAGGCGAAATGTTCGCAGCCGCCCAAGCACTGTTCACTGATGAAGAAGCCGAAATCATTTGTGATGCGTTTCAAAGAATGAAACCTGAAGTCAAAGAAGAAGGCTTCATGATGAACACACTGGAGATGATTAAGAATATGTTGCCACCACGCTTGAGCGATGCGCTGAGTGACTATCATATTCCCGCGGTTCTTAAAAATCGTGCTAGCCACGAAAACCGTCAGAATAAACGTTAGTTGAGAGAGGGTTAACCTCGGGCGCTCCTAGTTATGCTAGGGGCGCATAATAAAAGCTAAAGGATTCATTTCACCTTATTGGGGGATCCCCGTATATAGGATGCAACTTTAAGAGGTGAATATGAAAACGTTAGTTCTGTTTGTAACGATGATGGCTCTAGGCTCTCAAGTGTTTGCTGCCGCAACTTTGCGCGTCCCTTTTATTCTGGCTAATGACTCCAATGGCAAAACGGCTCCAGTTGCCAAGCTCAATAAGCAACTTGTGCAGGCGGGACTTCCTACACTTCCTGAATATATCGAAATCAAAAGTTCTGATAATGGTCGTGCTTTGATCGCCGCGGCGAGAGAAAAGTTGGATCAAGCTTTGATCTCTTTAGGTGAAGATCCAGAAGAAATTCGTTTCGAAGGTGGCGATGTCCCAACGGCGGTTGATTTGCCTGGCGCTAAAACTTGCTACATAGGTAATGCGATGGAAGTCATTGCGATCGCGGAATCGCTGACTGATTCGTTATACAGCGAACAATTCACACCGCATGCCTTAAAGTACAAGTCTGTGGTGATTTCACTTCATGATGCTATTGACCTTAAAGACCCTTCAACAGTTGAGTGGCTTGAACAATCCAGTTTATGGAAAAATTGGAAAGGCAATAATGAAAACTTGCTGATCATGTCTTCTGTTAGCGATAGCGGTGATGATCTGCAAGAGTCATTGATTCCCACTTGTCTTTAGTTTTTCTTTTAGTTTTTTGTTTACGAACGACGTATTTACGATTGCCCCTGCGATAGATCTTCCTTAGTCTTAATGTCATGAAGACGATCTATTATGGGGCCACCAGCCTGAATGGCTTTATTGCCGACGAAAACAACTCTCTGGATTGGCTCTTTCAATTTAGCACCGGCGAAGTCCCGCCAACTTATGCGAATTTCATCAAAGACGTGGGCGCGATCGCGATGGGCTCGCACACTTACGAGTGGATCTACAATAATCAAATCAAAACTGCCGCTAACCCCACAGAGGCTTGGGTCTATCCCATGCCGACTTGGGTTTTCACAACTCGTAAACTGCCTGTGATCCCGGGCACTGATGTGCGTTTCGTACACGGAGATATTCGTCCCGTCTTTGAAACGATGAAGCAAGCTGCAGATAATAAAAACATCTGGGTTATGGGTGGCGGAGAACTCGCAGCAAAGTTTTACGATGCGGGTCTTTTAGATGAAATGATTTTGCAAGTGGCTCCGTTGACGTTAACAGGTGGCGCTCCTGTCTTTCCACGCAAGATCCATCCACCGATGAAGCTTTTGTCGGCGACTCCTATTGCGGAACGCTTCGTCGAGCTCCGATATCAAGTTAAGTGACAAGTTCAGTGATTTTTTTCGAGAGAGGAACCAACCATGATTAAATACCTCAGCCTGATTCTTTTGATGTTACTCCCTCAGCTCGCGTCTGCCCACGTGAAGTGGTTTAGTGGATATTCTTATGCGCAGGCACCGATTGCATTATCAGAATTAAATCATCTGTCGTTCTGGCTTTTGGTGGCATTGTCTTTTGTAACAGTTGGTTTATTTGTTTACGCAAACTCCTGGTTTGATAAGTGGCCTGCGTATGTGCGCTTAAATAAAAAGCTTGAGACTTACTCTGCCAATGCGGGAGTCATCTTAAGAATCTTCACCGGTGCGGCGTTGTTGCTGTCTTGGCAGGCTGACTCGATCATTGCGCCTGAGCTTAAAATCAATTCGCAGTTCTGGGGCTATTTCCAGTTTTTGCTAGCACTTTTGATGTTGGGTGTAACAACGAGTGCGATCGCCGGCGCTGGCATGATCTTATTGTATATCTACGCGATCACTCAGTACGGCATGTTCCACTTAGCTGATTACTTGGTGTATGCGGCGATTGGTTATTTCTTGCTTGTTTCGCAATTTAAAAACGCACGCATTTACAACAGCCGCATCCCCGCGTTGTATATCGGTTTGGGTTTTTCATTGTGCTGGGCTGCTTTAGAAAAAATCTTTTACCCAACGTGGGGTCTTGAGGTTTTGCAACAGCAACCGGGATTGACGATGGGTTTACCGCCGGAATTCTTTTTGCTGGCGTGTGCGTTTGTTGAAGTCTCATTGGGATATTTATTGATCATCGGTTTATTGCAGCGCCCTTTGGCTTTAACTATTACTTTGGTGTTCTTTACGACGACAGCGTTCTTTGGCAAAACCGAAATCGTGGGTCACACGATTCTGCATGGGGCCTTGTTAGTCTTTATCGTCGTGGGCCCGGGTGGTTATTTCCGTCCACCGATTGATTGGCATCGAGGCCTGTTGTTGCGAGTAGCGTTTGCCTGCGTGAATTTCTTGATCGTGGGCGCCTTGTTGGCGATTCCGTATCACTATTTTGCGCAGCAAGCATTTGAGAAAAACCGCGGCGCAATCTCGGCTCCACACGATGAGGCGCATGAACGCCATAATCACGATCAATAAGCTCTACTGCCAGGGTGGCAGTAATTAGTGCTTGCCATCGGCCTCGTGCATTTTCTTAAGCACGATAGAAATCGTCTCAGCATCGACACCGGCGCGCTTCATCAGGGAGCGTGCCGTCCCAAAATCATCGGAATCGAGTGCCGCAAAAAACTCATCAAGACGATCAATTTTTGCGATCATCTCTAATATCTCACTACCCTCGAAATCTTTTTCGTCCATGCGTACCTCATTTACTGACTACGATTCTGCCATCTTTACTGCCACAGAGGCAGTAAAACAATTATTTAAAGGCAAAAATCTGCGTGTCATCACTTCTGTGTCGCTGTTGATTCTGCATTCTGAATAATGCACAATTTCCACGAGGGTTATACGTGCACAAAAGTCTATTGTCTGCTTTATCACTATCGTCACTGCTATTCACAGCTTGCGCGAGCGTCGGAGACCTGGATCAAGCGATCCTCGTGCGCTCCGCGCCTTCAGGTGCAGAGGTTACTCATGATGGCAAAGTTCTTGGTCATACACCCCTCTTAACTCGCATTCCACGCCAGCACAGTAATGAACTTACGCTGAAATTAAATGACGAAGAAGTCAAACACCCCCTCAAAACTCGCTACCGCTGGGGAAGGAGTTTTGGTGGTAACTGGGCCTTGCTCAGTTTCGCTCCAGTTGGTTGGATCACAGACTTCGTCACTGGTGCGGCTTGGAATTATCGCCCAGAATTTACAGTCGAAGGATTTAAATCGACATCTCCCGGTCTGAAAGGTCCCGATTCTGCCATCGCCATTGCGCCACCACTATCTGTTCATCCTAATATTTCTGACGAAGTGGGTAACCAACTCACACCAAAGCTTCGCGAGTATTTAAAATCCGAAAACGCTCCACACGTGCTCTCCTACGAAAGCACACTCAATATTTTTAATGACTACGCTTGGGACTATGACAACGCTGGCAGTCGCTCCGAATCCTACGAGGTCTATTCTAAAACAGGCGCGAACAAGATCTTCTTCAGCAAGATCGATACGGCTTCAGATCCCAACAACGTTCTTGTCCAAGGCGAAGTCCGAGATATCTTAGATCCTTCGACAAATAGAAAAATCAATTTGACCGTAGATAAGGCTCTCGTGCCAGCGATCCATGATGTTGGTTGGAGCACGCGCAAAGAAAACATTGTCACGTTGTTACCCAACTCCGTGTATTTAGATTTTTCAACAAGTCGAACGAAACTTGAGATCAATGAAGAAGAAGTTAACGCCAGCCCTCGTGATACCGATGGGCTCCTAGGACAGGTGTATCGATATCTATCTGCGGTGAGCTTTCGTAACGTCACCCCACCATCCAAGCGCCCTGAGTGGCGCTATCAGTTTCACTTATCACCATCAGCAAGCTTCTCTTATGCGAAAGAAGAGTTTGAGAACTATGCTCCCCTCGCTAACATTGATTTTCAACGGACGCACATCGATATAGGCTGGGGTCCAAATTTTAACTATGGCAACAATCACTGGAATTTATTTTTTAATATATTTCCACTTGTGAACTACGATTCAGTATCGGCAACTCACAATGGTAAAGACTATCGCGCTGAAGATTATGGCCTGAAGCTGGGGATTGAACTCGGTGTGACATATTTCTTCACACAACGTTTCAGTTTAAAATTTGCATCCCGTGCCGCTAACATCAATACGGAAATGTGGGAAAGTGTCATCTACGATATCACGGGTAATGAAACAAAAATTGAGTCCGCAAGTTTTGCGACGACAGGCCTTTCGATTGGTTATACATTCCCGAATAAAGATTTGCCGTTTTAATTATTGAATTATTCTACTGTCTCCCTGGCCGCAGAACTCACAACTCGAAACACTCGCCATAGAAATGCACCTCCACCCCCGACGATTCATACGTTAATGCTATAGAGGCCTCACAAAACTTTATAGTGTTAAGATTATGCGAGCCTATCTTCCAAAGAAAAATAATCGAGTCCATATACTAGCGATCATTGTTTTTGCGATTGAGTTTTCACTTTGCTCCATCGCTATTGCCTTTACTGCAGTTCGGATGAATCGAAATGCAAACCGCATTGATTACAACATGACTTCGAAAGTCGTTCCCCCCGCAACACGCAATGCCGACTCGCACATGGGATTTGCGATGGCGATTTCACCTGACGGAACAACGATGATTGCCGGCGCACCGATTGATGGTTGGGATGCCGCCAGCAGTAATTATCTTGTCCAAGCAGGTGCCGCGAATGTTTATATCAAATCCGGCAGCACGTGGGTATTTCAACAAAAACTCGTCGCCCCCACTCGCCGAGCCAACGCTCTTTTTGGCAGAGCCGTCGCCGTCAGTGCCGATGTCATTGTTGTCGGCGCTCCACAAGAAACTCATGATGAAGCCGATGCCAATAGCTTATCCAACGCAGGTGCAGCCTATGTCTTCACTCGCACCGCCGGCACTTGGACATTTAGAAAAAAATTAATCGGCACTGGCACCAATGGTCGCATGAATAACGATCAATACGGTTACTCTGTAGGAGTTGATAACGGCACGATTGCAGTTGGCATTTGGTATCAAGACTATGATGCTGCGGGTGCGGGTCCTTATGTCAACGCTGCTGGTGCGGTGATGATCTACACAGGCTCTGGCAGCACGTGGACATTCCAACAGCGACTTGTTGCAAGTTCAACAACTGGAGGACGCGTTGCTGAAGCCCGAATGGGATGCTCACTCAGTCTGCGCGGCAATGATCTTTTAGTGGGAGCACAAAATGAATCCCTCGATGAGTCAGGCTTAAACAGTTTATCCGATGCGGGAGCAGCTTACGTCTTTGTCCGAAGTGGCAGCACCTGGTCGCAACAAGCAAAACTCGTCGCCAAAGGCAGTGGTGGCCGACAAGCCGGCGATAGCTATGGGATGTCAGTGTCCTTTGATGGTGATACTGCGATCGCTTCATCGTATTCCCACACGCTGGATAATTTAGGACAAAACACTTTAGCAGCAGCAGGTGCCGCATACATTTACACTCGCTCAGGAACGACATGGAGTTTTCAGCAAAAGATCATTGCTGAAGGAAAAAACGCGCGTAACGCCAACGATAGATATTCAAGTGGTGTTGCTGTTTCTGGAGACATCGCCGTCGTCGGATCCTTCTATCACCAATATGATGCACAAGGTGCCAATTCACTTTCAGGCAGTGGTGCTGCGTTCGTATACAAGCGCTTCGGAAATATCTGGAAGTTCCAACGTAAACTCGTAGGTACAGGTACTAACGGCAGAAATGCAGGAGATGAATTCGGTGGCAATGTGGCAGCTGCAGGTGACACCGTCGCCATCACCTCTCGTCTTCATAAGTACGATGAAACGGGGGCAAACGCAGTAAATGCTTCTGGTGCCGTATTTATATTTGATAAGAAATAACCACTGCCTTTGAGGCAGTGGCTACAAAAAATCTATTTCTTCGCTGTCGTAAGCTGGATGATTCTTTCAAATTCTTCAGCAGGCTGAGCTCCCTCTAGAGTGACACCATTGACAACAAACGATGGTGTTCCGCTAAATCCTAGCTTCTCAAACTCTTTCATATCTGCGGCTATGCGCTCTTGAATATCTTTCGACTTCATATCTACTTCCATTTTCTTAATATCAACGCCGAATTTTTTTGCCGCGTCGGTTAAGAACTGCTCGTTTCGTAACAGTCTTTGATTTTCAAAAACATAGTTATAAAACTTGCGAGCTTTTTCTTTGTCTTGCTTCATGATCGCTTCAAAGCGAATCGCCGCAGGCATCGCCATTTTGTGCATACTCAGTGGCACATGCTTGTAATAGAACTTAATACGGTCTTTGTATTTTTCTTTTAAAGGTTTCAAATTGCCGTAGGCCACTTCACAGTATGGACACTCAAAGTCCGCATACTCAACAATCGTGATATCGCCTTTGGCAGTCCCAAATAGCAGTCTGTCGTCTGTCAGCGGCACGGAAATAGGATTCTTCAGCTGATCCTCTTGTTGACGTTTTTTCTCAGCGATTTGCTTTTCTTGCTGACCCATTTGCGCTTTTCGTGCGGCACGATTCACGACTTCAATGAACTGCTCTGGATTTTCCTCGATCGTATCAAAAACCAGATTAGGATTTTTCTTAAGCACATCTGCAATTTGCTTTTCACTGGTCGAACAAGCCCCCAGCGCTAACATCAGTCCTATCAGTAACAACTGTCTCATGTTTCAAACTCCTGTTTTTAGGTAATAAAAGTCCCTGGCCGCTAAGGGCGCCATTAAAAGCCAGGTTCCAATTTTCGTTTTTTAGTTAAATGCTATTCACACTTATTCGCTGTTGCTTCCATATTAAGAACACGCTCAATGATCTTTTCATGTTGAACTTGGTAGCACATATTTACTTCCGCAGACTCAGCGGAATTTAAATTCATCGAAGCAAAGGCTTCACTGATACCCAATCCCCACCCGAGCATCATCACGGCAAGAACCGCGAAACGCAGCCCCATTGGCTTTTCTAATTCCAAAGCCCGTAAGTTCTCAAGACGGAATTTCATTTCTTTAAATTCAGCGGCGGCTCCCATTACAAATCCAGGAGTTCTTTTTGCAGAATTAAGTTCAAGCACCTGCAACATCGCCGAAGCGTATTCAGAGGCAGAAAACAATTTCTTACTGATGACTTCTTCATCAGTCGCCATTTCCATAGCTAAACGACGAACACGCTCAAAACCCATCGCCAGCGGATTAAACCAACACAAGCGAGAAACAATCATCGCCAAGCCCGTCCACAAACCATCACGATTTGCGACATGAGTTTGCTCATGATTTAAAATAATATCTTTAAGATTCACATCAGAAGCGACAGTTTCAGGTAAAACGATCTGAGGACGCAAAAATCCAAAACTCAACGGAGCCAATTCATCACTTACAATAGAATAACCAGCTTCATCACGTAAAACAGATTGATTTAAAAAACGCTTAAAGCGCATGACACGCACAAAATCAAAAGCGGCAAACGCGACAACTCCCACAAACCATACCAAAGCTAAAACTCGAGTGACACCAAAGGAGCCTTGGGCTGACGCAAAACTACCAAAGCACTTTTCTTGAATATCCTGATCAACACTTAATAAAAGGACGGTACTTAAGATCACGGTGCCTAAAACAGTTGAAATCGAAATCTGCGCGACCTTATTAAATAGTCGACCAGAAGTTTTTCTTAAAAATGACTGAACTAAACAGAACACACCAAAAATAATCGCTGACGACAACGAAGTGATGATAAGAAGCTTCCATAAAAAATCAGCGAACAAAGCAAGAGATGTCATCAGCGACCGCCTTTTTGCTTATCGAATTGTTTTACGATGGCGCGGAGCTTTTCAATTTCATCTTCTGACAAATCTTTGGCACCAGCAAAATGATTTAAAAGAGGAGCAAACGAGCCGCCTAAAGTACGCTCAACAAAGTCTGCAACTTTCCCCTTCATAACGGTTTCAGCTTCGATTTTTTCAGAGTAGATAAAAACACCGTCGACTTTTTCACGAGCGAGATATCCTTTTTTACGAAGACGTTCCATCACCGTTAAGATCGTCGTACGGGCAAGGCCCTTTTTCTTTTCAAACTCTTCCGCCACATCACGAACAGACACTTCACCCTGCTGGGAGATGTATCTTAGGATTTCAGTTTCTTGCTCACCGATACTTGGAAGGTTCTTCACGTAGGGCTCCTTGACTACACTTGTAGTCTATCGAAACTACAGCTGTAGTCAAGAGTGAGAATTCAGATTCCCACCTTGAAACAAATTATCCCGGATTTCAGATATTTAGAGCTTCAAAGCAACTAGCCCTGGACCACTAACGGAACTGAATATCGACCCGCGCGCCATCGGCCGTGTTCGAACATGCGACCGTTCCACCCATATTACGTACGCCATCCATAATAAGGTAAAGTCCAAGGCCTGATGATTCCGACTTTGTTGAAACAGAAAGCCCCGTTTCAAGTTTTGCTAAAACTTCAGTAGGAAAGCCGCCACCATTATCGGAAAAAATAATCTGCTTACGATTTAAGAGAATTTCAATGCGCGGCCTTAAAGTATTGCGAGCGACAAAGACTTCAACCGAATTCATAATCAAATTCAACATCAGTGAGAAAATAAACGGACGACTGCTAACAACGTGGGCCTCGCCGCTGACTTCGATTTCAATGTCGTGGATTTTCATGCCGAGGACTTCACAAACTCCGCGCAGCACCTCTCGCACGTTCACTTCTTCGCCACCAAGTTGACTGAGCTGTGACATTTGATTGAGCTTCACGATAATTCCTTGCATAGCTTCAAGACTCGTCAGAGATTCTTTTAAGCGAGCTTTGGCTGCTGGGATATTACCTTTATCAAGCTCTTCTTCAGCAAGCTCAGTGTAAACGCGTGGGATGCCAATGGTGCTCTTTAGATCATGCAAGATCGCGGCACTATGCTTACCTAAAAATCCAAATCGCGCCAGAGCTTGTTCTTTCAATGCGCGCTCTTCCGAGAAGATTTTAAAAATACCAAAGACCATCAATGCGAATGAGAAAATGCTAAAGTAATTTTCTTCGATAGTTGTTTGCGTATTCAAAACAACTTGATCGAAACGATAGATGTACACGGACATAAACAAAGCCAACCCCAGAGTCAGAACACTCATGAAGACTTTTTTAGTCGGATACATCAACAACGTATAAAACACGAGTCCCTGAAAGAACGTATACTCATAAAACGGTCGGTACCACTGCCCGTGCGCCGTATAGACGCAAATCACCATACCAAAAAGAAAATGCAGTCTTGAAGAGTAAGGATTTTTTCGGAACCAGAATGCCCCGCTAAGAGTGAGAATCGTCAATACCAGACGCGTGATAACGAACGAGTGTAGATCGTGAGGTGCGATCATCGGCGCTTCCACAATCGTGCTCAGTGCACCGATCAGCGCCATGACTATGATAAACCAAAATGAAATACGACTTTGCTTACTCATCAGGAGTAAATCTTAAAACCCCAGGGAACTTGTTGGCAAGAACTACAACGGTCCTTGATTCACCTCGCGAAAGCGAGAGTGGTGTTCTAAGATCGTGTCAATGAGCTCCTCACGATTCAATGGCTTAGATAAGAAATCACTAAAGCCCGCTTGAAGACAGCGCTCGCGCTCTTCTTGCATCGCGTGGGCCGTCAAAGCGATGACAGGTTTTTCGTAATTTAATTTACGAAGTTCTTTCATCGCCGTGATCCCGTCCATCTTAGGCATCTGAACATCCATCAACACCATATCATACGGTTTAGAGGTCGCCGCCTTCACGCCTTGCTCACCATCAGACGCGATATCTAACGTCGCACCAGCGCCCTTTAAGAAAATCGAAATCAGCGTCTGATTATCCTTCGAATCTTCAACGACCAAGAGGTGCATGCCACGAAGCATTCCCGTTGGCATGCTCGCTTTAGCTTGAGTCTGCGACGAGCTTTCAAAATCATGACGTTCAATAGAATCCGCTTTTGCAAAAATACGAATGGCAAAAGTACTGCCCTTACCTAGCTCACTGTGCTTCAAACTAAACTGTCCACCCAAAGCTTCAGACAAACTGCGACTCAATACTAACCCCAAACCCGTACCACCATAGATGCGTGTTGTACTGGCATCGGCTTGAGAGAACGGTTTAAAAAGATTCTGAGTTTGTTCAGGCGAAATACCGCGACCTGTGTCCTCCACCTCAAAATTTAGGAAGTCATCTTCAAAGCCCACTCGCAACGTCACATGCCCTTTATCCGTGAATTTGATCGCATTGCCGACAACGTTCAAAAGAATTTGGCGAAGACGCGTTGGATCTGTCTTTACTTTTTTAGGCAACGGCGTTGTTCTTTGCAGATTAAACAGAATACCTTTTTCGCGAGCTTTAAATTCCATCAATGAAGTAAAATCATGAAGCATCTCTGGTAATGAGAACTCGATATTCTCAATCACAAGCATACCAGCTTCGACTTTTGAAAGATCTAAGATATCATCGACGATCGCCATCAACTGCGAAGAGTTGCGCTCAATCACTGCGATGTAGTCGTCTTTGTACTTAGGATCAATTTCATTATCACGCAAAAGATCTGCAAAACCCATGATCGCACCAAGTGGCGTGCGAATCTCATGACTCATGTTTGCAAGGAACTGCGATTTTGCAGCATTGGCGTTTTCAGCGATGGCAAGGGCTTCATGCAATGCTTTTTCCTTGGCTTCTAATGCCTGACGAGCCTTCACACGCTCTGTCACATCAAGAGTGGTCCCGCTGAAACGATTGAGATCTGAGTAACGACTGGCCCGTCCACCACTCTTGGCTTCAATCCAACGAACTTCACCATTGGGGTGCACCACGCGGTACTCAAGATGATAAGGAGCACCATCAGCAATACTTTTCTCGATAGACAACCGAACGCGCTCACGATCATCAGGATGAATATTTTGAAGAGCCGCGCTCAAGGTGCCATCGTAAGTCTCTTCATCCATGCCGAATTGTTTCAATAGCGCAGGACTTAATGTGGTTTCGTTAGTAATTAAATCCACACTCCAAAAACCAATCTGTGCAATATCAATCGCCTCATTCAAGTCTGCTTGAACGCGAAGAAGATTATCTTCAGTTTTCTTTAAGGCTGTGATGTCTTGAAAAACGATAAGTGCTGCACGTTTTTGACCGTACATTGCAGGAATATCTTCAGAGAAAATTTTAATACTGAAACGTCCCGCTTTTGTGACCAGCGAAAACTCTTCACCGTTCATTTTCTCGCCACTCAAAACACGCGCACTTGGTAAATCTGTTACATCGACAAGCTTGCCGTCACTATCGTAAAGAAAAATATCTTTTTCATAAACTTGATCTGAAGGCTGACTAGCGTAATCAAGACCCAACATGCGACGAGCTGAGGCGTTGGAAAACGTCACTCGATTCGTTTCAAAATCCAGAAGGAAGAATGGCTTTGGCAGGTAGTCCAACATTTGTGTCAGCCACAATTGACTATCGCGAACACTTTTTCTTCCCGGAATAAACGACTGAATATAATCGGAAGCTCGCTCAATAAAAGACATCAAATGCCCCTGCCACTTTGTTTGTTTACTAAGTAGCAAATGCTCAGCGTAACGTCACGGGGAATTACGCCCCAAAAGCCGCGCCCTTATGCCTTCGCACGCTCTTTAAGGATCATTCTGAAATTAAGTACGAATACAGAGACGATGATGACAGCGACACCGACAAATTGCATAGCGCCGATGTGTTCACCCAACAAAGCTGTGGCAATCATCATAGCAAATGGCAATTCGATGGAAGAAATAATACTTCCCAGTGCCACACCCGTGATCGGGAAACCTTTATTCAACATGATCGGAGGCAAGATCGTTCCAAAAACTGCGACGAACAGGCCGTAAGTTAAAAAGATATGGAAATCAAAAGCCTTATTGTGAATGAATTCGGGACTGACAAGATTTAAGTCCATGTAGTGGGGACCAAGTTGCGTCACCAAGGCAAACACCGCCACCACGATCGAACCACCATAAAGCATGATCTGACTGCGCTTCACAGGGGCAAGATGAGAAGCAATACTGCCAGTCGCACTCATTGTGCCACTAAAAGAAACTGCCGCGAGCAAACCAAAAATCACACCGCGAATATCAAGATGTGAGTTAGCAGCATCAAGAGCATTTGTTGCAAGCAACGTCCCCGCAAGAACCAAAACAACCGCGATGATTTTATCAATCGTCGGGAAAGTTTTCTTCATCAGACTTTCAAATAAAACTCCCAACCACACCGACTGCATAAGCAAGACAACAGCGATCGAAGCATTGATGTAGTTAACAGCGACATAATAAAGCACAGAAGTGAAACCCACTGTTGTCCCAGCTGCCATCAACTGCCAAGTTTCTGACCAAGTCGCCTTCGTGGAATTTTTCGGCAAGAATGCCGCAAGAATCGTCAGAACGAGAGCACCCCATACGAACTGCGCGCCTGTGACTTCCGCCGTCGTAAAACCCGTTTTATAAGCAAGCTTTACGAATGTAGAAAGCATCCCGTAACTGGAAGCTCCAATGAGAATAAAGAGAACTCCCATAGGAAGATTTGAAGTTTTGCCTACATGAGGCAAAGTCTGACTGTGCATACACTACCACCGTTATTTGAGTTACTCGCCGGGGAAGGCAACTATTGGTGGTAGTTGGTAGAGACGTTCAACCGTATTATGAACTTATACCCGCGATAGCCAGATCTTAATCCGATCTGCTAAAAAAAATCAACGCGAAGTTTCGAGAGGGCACCTCATAAAGATGTCCTCACAAGGTGCCCCAGGACATTGCTTGACAAATTACGTAACCAGTTACATATATACCTCCATGAAATATTACGACGACCTTGGAAAACTTGGAATTGGCTCTAGAGTACGCTACTTGGCAGACGTGATCAGCCAGGACGCAGCTGAGATTTACAAAGTCTATGGCACGAACTTGCAGCCAAAATGGTTCCCCGTCTTTCATTATCTTTCACAAAAAGGCGAAGGCACAGTCACCGCCATTGCTGAAGAAATTGGCCATTCGCATGCTTCGGTCAGTAAAATAATTACGGAAATGTCCAAGGCTCACCTGCTGAGTGAAAAAGCGGATGCTACTGATCGCCGTCGCAACTTGGTGACACTATCTAAACGCGGAAAAGATGTGGCTGAAAAAATTGAACCGCAATATCTCGATGTGACTTCAGCGATTGAAGAACTCACTCAACAAGCAAGTCACAATCTGTGGGAAGCGCTGAAAGAGTGGGAATATCTTTTGGAGAAAAAATCTTTATTGGCGCGTGTGAATCAAAAACGTAAAGAGCGCGAGTCAGCCGAAGTTGAAATCGTCCCCTTCAAAACAAAATACCAAGAAGCTTTTCAGGCTTTGAATGAAGAGTGGATTAAAAAGTATTTTAAAATCGAAGAACCTGATCGCGTGGCTTTAGAAAATCCAAAAAAATATATTTTGGATAAAGGCGGATTTATTTTTGTCGCTCTATTGAATGAAGAGCCCGTCGGCGTTTGCGCTTTGATGGTCAATAAAGAAGACGGCACGTTTGAATTGGCAAAGATGGCGGTATCACCGAAAGCGCAAGGTAAGAGCATTGGTTATTTACTTGGTAAAGCTATATTGGAAAAAGCCAAGGCGTTGGGTGCTGAGAGTGTTTTCTTAGAGAGCAATACGACTTTGAAACCGGCGATTCGCCTGTATGAAAAATTAGGTTTTCAAAAAGTTTCAGGAAAACCTTCCCCATACGAGCGTGCGAATATTCGTATGGAGATTGAGTTAAACTAGGCGACCAAACTAGTCAGCTTCAGGTTCAGGCTTATCTTCAGGGCTGCCTGGCAAAACTGGCTTTGGAGCCTCTTCTTTTTCAGCGTCTTTGTCTTCTTTGCTATCTGCATCTTCTGGTTCATCAGCATCTTCAGGCGGAAGATCTGTTTTTGCATTAATCAGACTGTCTTGAATTGCGGATGGAGTTTTCGCCAAGATCGAGTTGCAAGTGCCTTTGTCTCTAAAAATATGCTTCCACATTTGTTGACCCGGCTTTGGATTGATTTCGGGATCTTGGATTTCTGAACCGATGTAAGAGCCTGATTTTTTATAATCTGCAAGGCGGTTCAATTTACGTGGGATCTTCTTCTCACCGTCACACTCCCCTTGAGATGCTTTGCCGCCCTCAGCGATAAAACTGTAAGCGCGCATAGGAGTTTTTCTTCTTGCTTCAGCAAATGAGCCCACCATCGGTTGAAGAAGTAATAAAGTGATCATAAGCATTACGGAGCTGAATTTGGATTTCGACATATCCAAAAATGCTAGCAGGAAATGTTCACTGATGAAAAGCACTTTTCCTAACATTGCGCTCAGATTTGACGCCTTGTACTTTAGAGCAGAAAACTTAAACACCTTCTGCAAGGAAATCGTGATGTCCGGTGCCTACGAAATTACGCCTCTTCAGATGTTTCTGCTTTTTTTCCTCATGATGGGCCCCATGAGGCTTATCAACATTTTCGTCACGAATACAAAAGAACTCACCATAACGCAAATCAAAACCCTGTCTTTACAGGCCGTCGCTTATGCTGCGGTCGTCATCACGATTTCGGGCTTGGTTGGAAAATGCATTCTGCAGTACTGGAATATCCCCATGCCGATTTTCACCTTGGCGGCTGGAATCATTTTTGCCATCAGCGCCTGGGGCGTTTTATTAGGACGAAGAGAAAAAGTTATCAGCAAAAGTGCACTGCCTATTCGAGGACCCTTTGTTGCCACAACGATGATCATTACTCCTTTTGGTATTTCAACTCTGATATTGCTTTTATGCCTGAGCCAGGACGTCTTTAGTTTCATACAAATATTCGGCGCGCTTTTGATTGTTTTGTTAATTGATTTTGTGACGATGTATTTCGTGCGCAACATCATCCATATTTTTACGGTCAGTGCGCTCAAAATTCCAAGTGCCGTCTTGGCAGTGATGCAGGCAGTGCTTGCATTTACACTGATTTATGAGGGACTATTAGCGCTCATGCGCAGATAAAAAAGATGATGTTCTTAAGAAGGTGCTATGGACAACCAAATAAACGAGGCCCCCGCCGTATCGGGAGGTGTGGCACTGTTAATTCGTCACAAAGTAAAACCTAGTCAAATTCCCCGCTATGAAAAATGGCTCAGCATCATCACAAAAGCCGCCGCACAATATGAGGGTCATCAAGGCCTCAATGTGATTCGTCCATCAGAAGGTCAAAACGAATACACGATCGTCATTCACTATCGTTCTTTAGAGAGTGCTGAAAAGTGGACAAAGTCCGCAGAGCGAAAAAAGTTAGTCGAAGAAATTGCCGACGCTTTCGTTGAAAATGAAAAACCCGAGATTCAACCTGGCATTGAGTTCTGGTTTACTCCCCCTGCTGCAGGCAAAAAAGCCCCGCCAGCTTGGAAGCAATGGCTGATCACGACATCAGTTATCTGGCCGCTCACTATCGTCATTCCAATGGGTATGCGACCGCTCTTTGGTGCCGTGCCTTTTTTGGCAACACCGGGTCTGCGTGAAGGGCTCGTAGCGGCGATCATCGTAGCCTTGGTCGTATTTTTAATTATGCCTCGGTATGTGCGCGCGGTTTCGGGCTGGCTCAATAAATAAAGAAGCGCATGCCACTGACTAGTTGCAAGTCATGAGCGGCACATCAGCTGACACATATCCATTTGGAGTCAGCACAACGAAACGCACTCGATTGCCGAGCAATTTCATGCGTCCTTCAACGACCGTGAATTTCTCGGCGTCGAACTTATCTGTGTTATAGATATTTAAAACAGTCTGACCGTTAAGGACCGTGCCCGATACATTTTGTGCCCAGATACCTACCGACGATTTTTCTAAATCTTCTGGATCAGAACAAGCCGTTCTCGCACTTTCTAAAGTCACCGCTGTGATCTGGCCACTGCTGCGATCGCGGATCAATGCCACTTGCGTAAGATCAATAAAGCTTGTTCGAGAAATCGTTGGCGTTCTGTTTAAATGAAATTCAAAAGTCGCAGGATCACTCCCGGGATTTACCGCGGCCCCTTCGAGTTCTTGTCCCGTCAATTCTTTGTAGGCTTGAAACACAAAATATTTTTCTCTGCCAACAAGCGAGAACGATATGCGCGTCTCATTCGGGCCACATGGAGTTTTCTGTGGCCCCGTCTTCATGTGCGCAACGTTGACGCCAGCAAGATAAGCTTCGCCATTTGAGACGTAATAGAGCGCTCCACCAGAATCCCCACTACAGTGAGTCGCCTCGTCAGCGGATTTACGATATGCAAACACCGAAGCAAAAGAACGATTCGCGACAAGGGCTGGGATAGCGATCACGCCACCATCGCTGGCTCCGAACATCACTGGGAAATAACTTTGCTGATTCAGAGTAATGCGACCATGACGAAGCTTGCGATCAGGACTTGTCTGATTGGCGCGAGTCAGCCCAAAGCCTGCGATCTGAATTTGATTTGCTAAAGCATCTTGAAACGACTTCGCGATTTTTACGGGTTTGTAAAATGCAGGAAGAGGACTGTCTAACTTTACCACCGCGACATCGTAATTTGGATTATAAACGCCCTGTGGATTTGCGAGGTACTTACTTTGCGCTTTGATAGATAGTCCGCGCGCAATCACTCTGGGCACTCTGCCGATCACATCAACAGCTTCCGTGTCGATCACTGCAATCTGCGCGGGCGAAACAACAAGAGCACGACCTGTGCGAGTATCATTTTCAGAAACACAGTGAGCCGCTGTTAACAACACATCTTGCGCGATGACGTTCGCTGAACAGTAGTAACTAGAGCCCTTTAAAATGAAAACAGTGGAATGACGAATAGGATTATCAAGAGGAGTTAATGTGCCACCAAGAATGGCCGAATCACGTGTGCCGACTGAACCATCTAAAGATGATTGAGTACATCCAATCAGGCTTAACATTTGCGTAAGCCCCAGCCCCACTGCCAGAGCGGCAGTAGCAAAACACTTCACCGCGAACCCCTATTTTTGAAGGGCTTTTAGACCATCAAAAAGGGCCTCAGACAATCGATGAACCTAGATGTGAAAAGTTGTAATAGGCGAACCTTATTTCTCGAGCAAAAACCAATCTAAATTCAAGCACACGATCTCTTCGGGCTCGGTTTCTTTAACGGTGTTATTGAGAGTCTTCACGAACTCCGTCAGATTCTCGCGGAGCTTTAAAAAGTCTTTCTTTGATAACGAGTACTGCCCCGTCACCATCATCTCATTGTCTGCGAGCTTTTCGCTTTTCTCGATCGCTTTAATGCGCCAGCTTGAGTGATGTTTTAAAAGATGCGGAGAACCTTGTTCGACGAAGGTACTTTGGACTCCGGGTTGGTAACGACCACCCGTCTCTTTGATAATTCCTGAGTGTAAAAGAAATTGCACGATCTCATTGGCCTTCACTTTTGAGAGTGAAAAACGTGTTGAGATGTCATCTAACGTCACTCCGTCTTCCTCGAGAGAAGTAAAGATATGAACAGCTGAATAAATCCAGCTTGAATAAAAAACAGAGCGCTCTTCTTCTGACAATTTTTTGGTGAAGTGAACGCGTTTAGAAAGTTTCAGTGATTCATCTTTGACGGTTTTAAGTTTTTTCTTGAGATGCGTTTTTAATTCCATCGTGCCCGCGCGCTCGATTTGCACGAGCAAAGAAAAGTAATCAGCCTCAAGCTCCGTGTGGCCTAAGTAGTTACTCAATGCAAACGCTTGATCGGAATTAAATTCTTGAGTGCCCGACATGATCTGACTGATCCATGTGGAATTGACGTTCAGAAGCTGCGCGATTTTAGAAAGCTCACCCCGCCCATTTTTCGGGAGGCCGGCGATGTGGGCGCGTAGATATTCTCGGTAGTCACCATGCTCAAATAGGCTCATATCTAATATATCGGCATTTTAAGCTACTTCTTTAGAATTTTCTAAGTTTTGAATGGTTAAATTAATAAACGAAACCTGTTTTAATGGCGCGTGGTGTCTTAAATTGGGCCTACGAATTGCTAACCCATTTAATAAGGAACGAGGAGTTTCTATGAAGGCCCTAAATTCAACTCAAGCGTTACTCACTGCTACACTGTCATCAATTATCGTCACTCTCGTGAGCGTGAGCTCATTGGCAGCAGGCGGCGTCGGTAATACCGGCGGCGGCAGCATGTGTGAAGCGCAAATCAAAATCATCCGCGATGACCTCGCTGGTTGGATCTCTAAAGGCGGCGCTGGAGACCTTCAATTACCAAGAGGTCTTACTGCAGATGCTTACGCTAAGAAAATGCAGTTAGCTTTTGCGGCTGCAAAGATTCGCTGCGTGAGTGAAGGTGACAAAGGTTACCCAGTAGAAGTCTATGGCACTCCAAAGACTTGCCGTTTTGATGGTGACTCTTCAGGTGCTTTGATCACTTGTGATGAAACGAAGTTCGAGAAGCTTAATGAAACAAAACAGTATGAGCTAGTCCACCACGAATACGCGGGCATCGCGAATATCGAAATTCCAAATCGTGATGATTCTGACTACACAGCTTCGAATCAGATCAGTGCTTATCTTGAAGACACAGTTGTGAAACGTTTGGCTGTGAAGTCTGTGAATGACGGTACAACACAAATCCCTGAAGACCGCTTGGCAATTTACAGGGAGCGTTTTGAGAAAAACCTTCTTTTTGGAATGAACGGTACTTGTAAAGTCACGAAGGGCGTTCACAACACAGTTGGCATGGATGAATCAGCCATACTTCAAGCAAGCATGGCTGAAACTGCAAGTGACGCAACTAAAGGAACTATTCGAATCATCGACGGCCAAGCCACTGTAACTTTGTGGAACGAAAGAGCTTGGCAGGACGATATCAACTGGACGGGCGTAACTATCAAGCTCAGTGCTGATATGCAAAGAATCAACTCCGCAGTTTATGAGCACAAAAGATACAGTCGTAAATTGTCTTCTGGCGACTTGTTGAACCCGACATTCAGAAGTGGTTGGGAAACTCGCGCCAGTGCAGCTTGTACTCGCAGAAAATAAGATGAATAAAAAAGGCAGCTTGTGGGCTGCCTTTTTTATTTTTTCTAACAGCCGCAACCCGGCTTACCATTAATCTCAATTGGTGTACTTGAGAAACCCTTCTCAGCAAGGTTTTTAAATATCAAAGTAATCTCGGTTCCAAAATAGCCTTGCGACTGGATTATCAAATCTGCCCTTTTATCATCATCCGTATCACAAATTCCAACTAGAGATATTTCTACTCCGTCGTCTGCCTGAGCTGAATATCTTGAGTAAATTGGTTCGATATCTTTACCGCTCTTTTTAGCCAACAACGTTTTCTTCCATGGAGCATTCATATCTTTATTAATATCCTGTGCGAGAGTAACTTCTATGAGATACACGTTCGAAGATTTTCCTTCTTCTTGAAACGCCGTACAGGAAACAGTTTTCAATATCTTTCTACCATCAAGATTTTTATCGAGATACTTCAACAAAAGTTCAGACTGTTCACGATCGCACGTTTGAGTGCTCGTTTTAATTTCTTTGCTAGCTGTCGCGGGAAACGTCGGAATATCGATCATGGACTCATCAGATCCATCAGCGTGGTGGCACACATACTTTTCTTTCTTCATAACCTTGGGACAACTGCCCGTCACAGGTTCGAACATCAAAGGTTCGCCCGCAAAGACTTGAAAGCTGAAAAACATCATCAGTAGAGCAGCTAATTTCATACAGTATAAATCGGAAGAAATTTAGGAATGCATGAATTACCATTTCATCATGAGACGCATTGGGATTTGTTCAATTTTTAACAGTTTATAAGATTTTGGTTCGACGTTCTGATTCGTCATTCCTAACATAAAGCATCTGCACAACAGTAATAAGGAGATGCAAAATGTTAGACTGGAAAGGTTATGCAACAGAACTGAAATCAAAAATTGGCCAAATCGGCAAACTCAATCCCGATGTGGTTAAAGGATATGCGACGATCGCGAATGCCAAAACGGCAGCACCAAAACTGGATGCTAAAACGAGAGAGCTGATTTCATTGGCGGTTGCGGTGACGACTCGTTGTGATGGTTGTATTGTAACTCACACAGATGCGGCGAAACGTGCTGGTGCGACGAAAGAAGAAATCGTTGAAGCACTCGGTGTCGCAGTCGCCTTAAATGCAGGTGCGGCTCTGGTGTACTCGGCTCGTGTGGTCGATGCTTACGATGGTCTTGAGTAAAGTCTCGCTAAAACAAAAGCCTCAACTTTTACAGTTGAGGCTTTTGTTTTTGTACTAAATCGCTTTCCTAAATCAACTGACGGCTGCTACCGTAATCGCGATCAATCCTGAAATCATTCGTTTGAGATCTTTAAGATCTCCCGTCGAGGCCTTTAGCCCCTTCGATGCTAGAGTCAAAATATGCGCAAGGTCCTCAGGTGAGATGTCTTTGCGTTTCTTTACTTCAGACTTTATGAGTTCTAAAAGAGTCGCCTCAAAAACCTTGTAGTGATTTGCCACCGCTTCCGGAGCATAGTTCGCAACATTCATGAGAATATCGCGTCCTGTTTCAAGGTCTATCACCGAGGCCGCCGGCTGAATAGTCCAAATATCGAAGAACTTTTCGAGTTTGCTTTTCAGCGAACCCTTCTTCTCTATCAACTCTTTCGTTTCCTTTTTGCTGATATCTAAAGCCTCATTAATAAGACCGACAATCACGGACTCTTTATTTGGATAGGATTTATAAAGAGTTGTGCGCGACACGCCACAGGCATCTGCAATATCAGTCATGGTCACTCTTTCATAACCATGTTTTAAGATGAGACGCTGAGCTTCCCTTAAAATCGAATAGGACTTTGTTTCCTGCATATAAGTCTAAGTATGCATGGTTTACACTATTCAAGCAAGTGTAAACCTGTTAACATGTGAACACTTAGTGTTAACTTGTTCACTGGAGGCAAAAATGAAATTAAACGGAAAAGTAGCAGCAATCACAGGTGGTAATGGCGGCATTGGTCTCGCAACGGCGAAGTTATTTAAAGCAGAAGGCGCACGACTTGCCCTGTTTGGTCGAGACACGGCTCAAATGAATTCTGCCATTGCGGAACTTGGTGGTAAGGATTTGGGATTTGCGGGTGACGTCACTTCTCTGTCAGAACTGGATTCTTTCTTTCAAAGTGTGAAGGAAAAATACGGAGTCATCGACACCCTCTTCGTCAATGCAGGTATCTCTAAGTCAGCAAGTATCGAGACTGCAAGTGAGCAGTTCTATAACGATCTTTTCGATATCAATGTGAAGGGGGCCTTCTTCACTATTCAAAAAGCCCTGCCGTTGATGGCAGAAAATTCAAGCATTGTGGTGACGACTTCGAACTCGCTTCACAATGGCTATAAAGATTTATCCATTTATAGCGCAACTAAAGGCGCCTTAAAATCCATGGTTCACAGTCTGGCGGCTGAATTGTTAGCAAAGAAAATCCGTATCAACGCTGTTTGCCCGGGCCCGATTGCGACGACGCTATTAACAAAAAACATGGATGCAAAAACCCACGACATGATTATGTCAGCGATCGCAGAGCAGATTCCGATGAAACGCATGGGAGAGGCCGACGAGATCGCAAAAGCGGTGCTATTCTTAGCGTCAACGGATTCAAGCTTTATGACTGGTGAAGAGATTGTTGTTGATGGTGGCATGACGGCGATTGGATAGGAATTCATATGAAAGTTTTTATTACAGGAGCCAACGGTTATGTTGGCAGAAATCTAGTTAGGTATTTTCACGATAAAAATCATCAGGTCATTGCATTAGTGCGATCACCTGATAACGCCAAGTTCTTAGCTGAACTTGGCGTGCAAACAGTTATCGGAGATATCCAATTAACAGATTTAAGCAAGCATATGAAAAACGCAGATGTTTTGATCCACGCAGCAGCAGACACGGACCATAAAAATCAGTCCCAGAACCAATTTCAAACGAATGCGGTTGGAACTAAAAATGTGTTTGATTCTGCTAAAGCAGCTGGTGTCAAAAAAGCGATTCTCATGAGCACTGACTCCGTTTTATTGACGGGATCACCCATGACAAATCTCACCGAGGCACAAGCCTATCCGAATACTCACGTGGGAGAATACTCCAGAACAAAACAACTCGCCGAACTTGCAGCACTCAACTCATCCAGTAACGATTTTGAAGTCATCATTTTAAGACCAAGATTCATCTGGGGAAAAGATGATACAACGGCTCTACCCACTATTGTTAAAGCCGTTCGCGAAAACAAATTCGCCTGGATTAGTGGTGGCGAATATCTCACCTCAACGACTCATATTTCAAACCTTTGTCATGCCGTTGACTGCGCCATTCAACATGGCCGACAAAGAGAAATATATTTTGTCAGTGATGACAAACCCATCAAATTTAGAGATATGATTTCGAAACTTTTAGAAACTCAAGGAATCAAAGCACCAACCAAATCCGTGCCACGCCAAGTTCTCTGGTGCATTGCGAATCTAGATCAACTAAGGAGAATTCTTCTGCCAGCTACGAAGCCGCTTCCGATTACTCTTCAAGAGTATTCTACGAGTGCTCTCGAGATAACACTCGATATCTCTAAAGCGCGCAGAGAGTTGAAATATATACCCCTTGAATATTAGCAACCACAACCAGAGACGAAATGGCCACTGGTCAAACTTTAACAAATTCCTTAACGATCAATACGCTGCTGCAAGTGTTCAGGATATCTCTCCCCTTGCACTTGCAGACCAGCCGCCACTTTTTGGATACGAGATAAATCTGATGCCGTCAGCACAATGTCCGCCGCGGCTGCGTTTTCTTGAACACGATTGATCTTAGTCGTTCCAGGAATGGGAACGATCCAAGGTTTTTGTGCAAGCACCCAAGCAAGAGCCACTTGTGCCGTGGTTGCATTTTTCTCTTTCGCAACTTCCGTCAATAAATCGACGAAGGCTTGATTGGCTTTTAGATTTTCTGGCTGAAAGCGCGGAACAATTCCACGGAAGTCACCTTGCGGGAATTGTGTATCAGCTGACATCTTGCCCGTCAAAAATCCTTTACCGAGTGGACTAAATGGCACAAATCCAATTCCTAGTTCTTCTAACACTGGTAAGATTTTTTCTTCAGGTTCACGCCACCACAGTGAGTACTCACTTTGCAAAGCTGTCACGGGTTGAACGGCGTGGGCTTTACGGATGTTGGCAACACCAGCTTCAGACAGACCAAAGTGTTTTACCTTACCTTCAGCGATGAGCTCTTTCACCGTGCCTGCGACGTCCTCCATCGGAACGTTTTTATCAACACGATGTTGGTAGAACAAATCAATCGCATCAACACGCAGACGTTTTAGAGAGTCTTCGCAAACTTTACGGATTTGCTCGGGGCGACTGTCTGTTTCAGACCAAGCGCCGTGCTTAAAACCAAACTTTGTAGCGATGACGACTTTGTTTTTGAATGGCTGCAAAGCTTCACCAACAACTTCTTCATTGATGAAGGGACCATAGACTTCAGCCGTATCAAAGAACGTGATACCACTTTCTACTGCAGCTTGAATGACTTTGATGGCCGGGGCTTTTTCTAATTTTTCGGCATAACCGAAACTCAAGCCCATGCAACCAAAACCGATTTTTTGAAACTTCTAATCCTGATTTACCTAATTTTCGTTTTTCCAAAATAAATTCCTTTAATAAATTACAGCGCGGGCGAGAGATATTCTTGATCTGTGACTTTCTCCATCCACTCAACGACTTTACCGTTATGCGATTCTTGAACCGCTGTGTGAGTCATCGTTGAGTTCGGAGCAGCACCATGCCAGTGCTTCACATTCGGCGGAGTCCAGATCACGTCACCCTTTTGCATTTTACGAACGGGCTTACCCCATTCTTGAATCAAACCTGAACCTTCGGTTACAACAAGCAATTGTCCTTTAGGATGTGTATGCCAAGCAGAACGAGCACCTGGTTGAAAACCGACGGAGGCACATTGCAGACACGATGGCTCTTCGCCCTTAATCAGCGCAGTCACTTTCACTGTGCCGGTAAAGTACTCCGCTGGACCCAGGGTAAAAGGCAAAAGCTCTGGCGTTAAGACCTTCATTGCAAGATCACTTGTTGCCGTTGGAATTATTTTTTCCACTTTCTTCGTCTCCTTTGCCAATGAGTTTTGCGCACTTAACAAAATACCGAGAGCGGTGATGAGGATATATTTTTTATGCATGAGCCGCTCCTTGTTCTAAGGTCACTTTCATATTTGAGATCTTCCAATACACGAGCAGTGCTGAGATCACCCACGAAGCTCCACACATGATGAACACTCCTGCAGAACCACTGACGTCAAAAATCATTCCGCCAACAAAAGCTCCAATCGCGGCAGAGAACTGAATGGCTGCGACATAAAGACCGCCACCCGTCTCTGCATGTTCTGGAACTTTTTTAGCAACCCATGTTGACCATGCGGGAGCCACGGGCCCAAATACTGAGCCCATTAAAAATATCAACACGATTGTTGCACCTAATGAACTACCGAAGACAACCAAGCCCAGTGAGATAATCGCAAGAGCGATTGCCGGAGTCATGAGGGTCTTACGAATATTGTTCTTAATCATTTTCGCAGCAAAAGTATTACCGACGAAGTATGCCAAACCAAATACCAGCATCACGGTTGAGACCCAGTTCACATTCAAATGCGTCGTTTGCTCTAAAAAAGGTCTGAGATATGTGAAGGAAGCAAACCGTCCACAGAACACAAACATGATCGCAAGCAATGCCACCGAAAACTGTGGCACTTTCAAAACGTCTAAGGTGGTGCGCAATTTCGTAGTGCCGTGTGGTTTTAACGAAGGCAGTGCAAAGTACTGCCAAATAAAGCCGAGAACACCTACTGCCGCCGCAAACAAAAATACTTGGCGCCAACCGATGAAGCTACCGAGATAACTTCCGAGTGGTGCAGCTAAGACAGACGAAAAAGCACTGCCACCAAAAATCAAACTCAATGCTTTCGGAATGTCTGCCTCTTTAACAAGACGAATAGCGATCGCTGCTGCCATGGACCAAAAACCGCCTAAAGAAATCCCTAAGATGACTCGGCCAATAAGTAGAATCGAGAAATTGGGGGCTATCGCGACTACAAGACTTGAAACGGACAACAACGCCGAGAGACTTAACAACACGGTTCGTCTATTCAACTTCCGCGTCAGATAGGCAATCAATAGACTTGTGATCACAGCAAAGACTGACGTCGCCGTCACCGCCTGTCCGGCAGTGCCTTCTGAGATCGCAAGATCATGCGCCATGGGAGTTAAAACTCCCGCTGGCAGAAATTCTGCGATGATCAGTCCTGAAACACCAATGGTCATTGCCCACACTGCGCTCCAGTTACTTTTCTGAGTTTCAGTCTTTGCTCGGTCCATAAAAATTCCTAACTATTTTAAACTGTCTTTAAAGAACACACCGATCTTGTCGAACGGAATCACATCCGTACGATCATAAAGATCTACGTGTCCAGAATTGGGAACGATCAATAATGTTTTCGGCTCTCCCGCTAATTTATAGGCCTCTTCACTGAATTCTTTTGAGTGTGCCGATTCGCCAGTCACAAATAACATCGGACGAGGAGAAATCGTTTCGATGTCATTAAACGGATAGAAATTCAAAAACTTCACATTGCTCGTTAGAGTCGGATGTGTCGTTAAGTCTTTAGAAGATCCTTTCGGTGTGAACTCACCGCGTGGCGTACGATAGAAATCATAGAACTCTTTTTCGATGGGATGAGAATTCTCGGTGATCTTATCCACGGTTCCACTTGTGTATAGCTTTTTACCACCAGCAAATTCCACATCACGCTGCTCAGAGGCTGCCTTGATGTTGGCTTTTCGTTGCTCAAGCGTGAGTGATTTCCGAAGGGCATGGCGATTGGCTCCGCCCATGTCATACATACTCACTGTTGCCACTGACTTAATCCGCGAGTCGATTTTTGCGGCACTGATTGCAAATCCACCACTGCCGCAAATACCTAAAACACCAATACGTTCTTTGTCGATATTGTTTTGTGTGCGCAGGAAATCCACGGCAGCACTGAAGCTTTCCGCATACATATCTGGAGAGACTGCATTGCGTGGTGTGCCTTCGCTTTCGCCCCAGAACGAAAGATCAATCGACAGCGTCACAAAGCCTTGATCCGCTAATTTTTGAGCATAAAGGTTTGAGCTTTGCTCCTTCACCGCACCCATGGGATGGCTGACGACGATAGCTGGATTTTTTGCATCGGCTTTTAAATTTTTTGGCGTATAGAGATTGCCGACAACCTTCATGCCGTATTGGTTTTTAAAAGATACCTTTTTAGCGATGACGTTTTCGCTTTTATAAAAATTATTGGCTCCCCGAGACATGTCTTGGGCATCTGCAGAAACAGCCGTTAACGACGAAGCACCCACTAAAGCTAGAGCACAGGTTAAGAGTTTCATTTTAGATTCCTTTCATGTCGATCACGAAGCGGTAACGAACATCACTTTTTAAAACGCGTTCATAGGCCTCATTGACTTTATTTGGAGTGATCAATTCAATTTCTGGAGTGATATTGTGCTCGGCACAGAAATCTAGCATCTCTTGAGTTTCTTTGATCGAGCCGATCGCAGATCCCGCCCAGTTTCGTCTCATCATGATGAGAGGGAATGGATGAACTGCCATTGGCTTATCAGGGGCACCGACTGACACAAGTGTGCAATCGAGTTTTAGTAACCCAAGGTAAGCGCCAAGATCCATGTCAGCAGATGACACTGTATTGATGATCAAATCAAAAGTGCTCGCGTGTTTTTCAAAAATGGACTTGTCATTTGTTGCGATGTAGTGATGCGCACCCATTTTGAGAGCATCTTCGCGTTTTTTATCTGACTGACTGAGCACTGTGACTTCAGCACCTAAAGCACGCGCGATCTTCACACCCATGTGACCTAAGCCACCAAGTCCAACGATGGCAACTTTTTTACCAGGGCCTGCTTGCCAGTGTTTTAGTGGTGAATAAAGAGTGATTCCCGCACACAATAGCGGTGCTGCTTTATCTAATGGTAAGACATCGGGGATTTTTAAGACGTAGTTCTCATCCACAACGATCACATTCGAGTATCCACCTTGCGTTTGCTGACCGTACTTGTCAGTCGCTGCATAAGTTAAGGTGTTACCTTTTAAGCAGTAGTTATCGAGATCCTGCGCACAGTGCGCACACTCGCGACATGAATCAACAAAGCAGCCTACGCCTACGTGGTCGCCGACTTTGTACTTAGTGACTTTAGATCCTATAGCGCTGACAATGCCTGCGATCTCATGACCGGGAACAACTGGATAATTAACACGGCCCCACTCGCTGCGGACAGTATGAATATCAGAATGGCAAATGCCGCTATACTGAATATCGATGACGACATCGTGCTCTTTGGGATCACGTCTCTCGAAACTATAGGGAGCTAGCTTCTCTGTCGCAGAAAATGCTGCGATACCTTTTGCTTGAATCATGGTGGTGTCCTTTCCGTTATTTATTTTGCAACTTCAATGGTCGCTTTAAATGGTTCTTTGATATTGAAAAATTCTTTGCCGGATTCAAAAGTGCCAAGGATTTTTAAGTCACTGGTCGCTTTGCCAGTGCCTTTGTAAAAGACCGCAATATTTCCCCAAGGGGCGTAGTAGGCAAAGTCGCCTTCATCAATTACTGAGCTTGAAGCTGCGACTTTTGCAGAAAGCTTAGTCGGCAGGTAACTGATCTTTTCAACCGAGGCGAAATCTTTAAAAGTCAGCGTCAATGGTAACTGTGCTAAGAATTCATCAGTGGCTTGCGAAGGTGTTAACTTCACTACTGCGACATTGTTTCCAATGTTAAATTTCACCTTCATAACCTGCCCTTTCGCAATGCTGACGCCGAACAAAAAGAGTAAAACCCAACCAAACTTACCCATGCTTTTTCCCTTTCCATTCGAGCCAACACGAACAATAATAGCCTGGTATATTGTTTCTAAAAAGATGATTGCAGTTAATGAGTCATTAACCTGGAGTTAACAGTGCATAAAGATGATTTAGACGGCCTCATAGCGCTTAAAGCCGTTGCGGAAAAAAAGAATTTCAGAGAAGCCGCTGAATCACTCAGCATTTCCACGGCGGCGATCAGTAAAACGATCAAACAAGTGGAGCAACGTCTAGGCGTGACACTGCTCTCACGCACGACTCGCAGCACAAGTTTAACTGAGGCAGGCGAAAGATTTTTATCTAAAGCCTCTCCTGCCATTGATCAACTAATCGCTGCGATCGCAGAGGTCAGTGATTATTCAGAAAAACCAGCGGGGCTATTAAGAATCAATTTACCAAAACTGATTTATCCAAATTATTTGGCTCCATTGATTGCAAGCTTCTCGAAAAAACATCCTGAGATCACGGTCGAGTTGTGTTTTGAAGATGGCGCCACCGACGTGATCGAAAAAGGTTTTGATGCGGGCATTCGTGTGTCAGACATTTTAGCGCAAGACATGGTGGCGATAAAGTTACTCGGGCCCATTACGTGGGTGGTAGTCGGCTCACCAAAATACTTAAACAAAGCGGGCCGTCCAAAACTGCCAAAGGATTTACTGAACCACAACTGCATCCGCACGAGTTTAGGAAGTTGGATTTACGACAACTGGGAGTTCGAACAAAAGGGCAAACCATTCCAAGTGCATGTGAAGGGTTCACTGTTGATGAACGATTCTGTTTTCGCACTGAAGGCTGCGGAAGATGGGATTGGTTTAACTTATTTGGCGGAGGACTCGTGCCGCGAGCAACTTAAATCTGGGAAGCTGGAGCGAGTTTTAAACGCCTACTCCCCTTCGAGCACCGGTTACTACCTCTACTACCCGCAGCGTTCGCAAGTACAACCGAAATTGCGGGCGTTTATTGAGCATGTTAAAAATCCAACAAAATAATAAAATCATTTCTAAGTCCAGAATATAAACACGATGTGTTTATAAATTGATTTAAATTTACACCGAAGACTACCATCATCTCCGGGCGCAAAAGACTTGCGCTTTGTAAATTTAAAACAGGAGTTAAAATGAAAAAAAAGATTATCTTCGCTACTGCTCTTCTTGTATCTGCGGGTGCATATGCATTCAACGCTGGTGTTACGGCTAACTGGCCATTCTCTGCTCCCCACGTAAAAGAAAAAGACAACATGGATGCGGCATATTTTTCTGCGGGAGATATCGTTTATGATCAAGCAGACAATAAATACTATGGTTTGAAAAACACTGGCGTTGGTTCAGCTTGGGTTGAATTGGGTGGCACAGCAGCTTCGAATATCGTTACTACAAGCGACAATGTTGAATGGGGTATCGAAAGCGCGAAAGTTTCAGCGAGCGGTGTAGTTAGCGCTGAATCAGGAGACTGGATTGATGGAAATGGTTCCGTTTCAGACACTTCTCTTTTTGCACTTACAATCAAGACGGGAGTTTTCTCGAGCGCACCAACATGCATTCTAACTCTAGTTCAATCGAGCGGAGCTGCGGCATACACTATTAAACACAACAGTGAACCGACAACTACAAGTTTGTCAGTACGTACAGGATGGACAAGCGCGACAGTAGATTTCACTAAATCAGCTTTGCCATTCCATATTATCTGCCAAGGTCCTAGATAAATTCTGAAACCAAAAAACCAAGGGCAGCTTATGAGCGCCCTTGGTTTTCTGACAATCCAATCTGAATAATTTAAAATGTCGTTACTCGTGTCGTGAGCTGCCTTTAAAAATATTTTTTATTTGTTCGACATTCGCCGGATTTTCCAGACGATGCACCATACGATGGCAGTTTGCACACAATACTGTAAAATCAACTTTCGGATCTAACGCTATTTTCTGATTTTTGATCTCAGCTAGCGGAACCAAATGGTGTGCCTCAATATATCCTTTTCCAACCTCACCATAAATCTGTTCGAAATTCATGGAACAAATCTGACAGGTGTGACCATGATACTTTTTTGCCAAGGATACTAATCTCGGATTCCGTTCAATTCTCTCGTGTTTGCGACGTTTAGATGTATCCTCGTACTCAGCTGTTTCCGTCGGAGAAGATAAATTCTCGCTCGAAGAAACATCATTATTAACCAAATAATCGTATAACGATAAAAAAGTACGATAGTCATTTAATAGTACGTCATCAGTTGGCACAGCATCACGAGAATAGAAAATTGAACAGACACTGCCGTACTCGTACAACTCAACCGCTGGTGGCAAGTCAGTACCGAGTCTAATTTCTCCAGTTTGTAAATTCCCAACTTGCGGTCCCAGTTGAGCTAGAAAGTCCGCCGCTTTAATCTTCAGAACTTCTTTAGCTGACGATTTATAGCGATTTTTAATATCCGTCACACCCTGATTTATATTTAAATAAAATCCGCTCATATCAGATTTAAAAAGATAAGTTAGGTAGTAATCCGTTTGCGCCGTACTGGTAATGAGAGTGTCCATTGTCGCAACCCAAGGCACCTTTCCCCAATTGCCCTGGCCTGCTGAGCCCTTCACCAAATATCGATCGGCATCATTTAAAATTGCGTCAAGAGCAATCCTAAATTCTTTTCGAATAAATTGTGCCAGTGGATGATTCGCAATTTGTGATTGGCTTGCGGCTTCGTACTCATTTAGCACTTTAATGAAAAGTTCTCTCAACATGAATTCAGCATGCGAAAAAGCCTATTAAGGGGCAAATGCATATTACTAATCTAGACCCGCTATTTCAGAAAGAATAACTCGGGAGACAATCATGAATTCCATTTCGAACACAGAGCGAAAGTCTTATTTGTTCACCTAAAACATAGTTAAGTTTACCACAAGAACACTGCCTGATATTTTATAACGATGGATTTCAATAATCGCGTAAAGGCAACTATTACAGAGGGGTTGGTTAAAGCGTTATTCAAGGACGCAGGCTACAGCATTGCACCTCTTGGAATAGAAGAGACTATCAGAGAAATTCAAACTCTGAAGCCATTAGAGTACAATGCGAAAGGACTATCGCAGACTCTGAGATCTCTCCCCGACTTTTTCGTAGCTTTACCAAATTTCGAAAAGAACTATTTAGTCGAAGTGAAATATCGAGCAAGGTGGAATGCATCCACAAAGCAGCTCTTAAAAGAAGACATACTAAGCCAAGTTCGCCAATGGCATCCCTTGTACTTAGTTTTATTTCTAGGTGAAAAAGCGAGACCCAATGACACCCCGGCAAGTTACCTAGGTGTGCTCCGATTGGAATACAAAGATGGAATTCTAGGATTTAGAGAGATGGAAACAGACTCAGAGTCATTTAGACCATGGGAAGAACTTGATTGGGATTGTTTCAAGAGACTTCACGACGTTTTTACACAGATCAATACGCGCTATGAAGCGAACACCATTACGAAAGCTGTTGCGCTTGTTAAGAGCATGAAATCAATATTGATTGATAAGAAAGAATAGGAAAGCGTTAAAACAGCATCCCATAACCTACTGAAAGATACTCATCACCTACTCTGAAAGAAACGATATTTGAGGAGTCGATTTTTAGCGCCATTGCGCCAAATATCGGAGTATCACGCCCAGAATTCTCAATCTTAACTCCTATTCCTAAATCAAATTTCTCATTGAGACTTTGGTTAACTTCTAGTGATGGCTGATACCTAAATCTCGTAGGTGGATCACAGTTTTCTTTATCTGCGAATTGACCATTTTTTTTGTTTCTACAGATTTCATTGCCATTCGTTGTTCGTTCAGTTTCGTAATCAGAATCTGGCTCTCCGCGATAGACAAAGAAATCAAAATAATTAATTTTTAAAAATGTCTCGTCGAACATTTGCCATACGTAGTTAACATTTAGCTCAAGTCCTATGGTTGATTCCTCTACTGCTAGTGAGATAGCAGCTCCTGCCGCTAGCGTTCGACTAGGTCGCCCCACTAAACTCAAGATAAACAAAGCACTCAAAATTAATTTCATTCAATATACTCGATGCTAAAAATGATTTTGCTGGGATGAAGTTCGTGTTCATTAAATTGTATAAACAAATTATTTTGAGTCAATTTAGTACAAGTCGAGTCTGCGTGTTCCCTACATGCTTCAAGGTTCACTAAAGATGTTAAAGAACGAACAAACAGTACGCACTTTATAAACAAGAAATCTAAACTTTTAAGTGAACACTCCGAAATAGAATCCACATCGAAGGAGTCATTTGTGGCAAGAGAAACAAAACAAGACAGAATTATCAGAAACATTCTTGATCAAGTAACTGAGCATCTTCATGAACTAAAAGATTTGGAATCAAATCCAAACTCAAAAGAACTTGATGTTGAACGTTGGGCTCAAAGCTTTCTAAGAAACTGTCTGGGTTACTCTGCTTCAACGGGCTACTCTATTCGTGCACAAGAAGCGAAAGGTAAAATGCGCCCTGATCTTGTAGTATTCATGGGTGAAAAACCAATGTTTGTAGTTGAAGTTAAGAAAATGGGATTTGATTTAAATAAATCCGATTTCAGATGTGGAAAAGTTCAACTCAATGAATATTTAAAAATGGTCGGCAACGTTCGTTGGGGAATTCTAACAAACGGTATTGAGTGGAAGTTATTTGATTTTTCTCAACCGCAGTACGGCGGTATCGAGGTTGCGAGCTTTGATCTTAAAGCGGAATCAGATACAATTGACGTGTCAAAAAAAGCAGTCGAAGAACAAGCATATGAATTCTTTGATTTCCACGAATCAAATTTTGCAACTGAATCTTGGATGGAGCTTTCCAAAGAGGCACAAGCATTCTCCCCTGATTCACTAGCTAAAGCTATTCTTTCTGCTGATGTCGTTAAATACATCGCACGTTTTGTTCGTGGTGAACATGAATTCAAAGCGAATCATGAAATGCTAACTGACCGCCTGTACTGGCTACTTGAACAAGGCTTAAACGATGCCATTCAAGGTTGGAATGAAACAAAGGCCGCGGAGATTCATAAATACGTGAAATCGCAAAAACGCGCGGCGAGGAAAGTAAAAAAATCCAGAAAAGATACCACCTCTGATTCGACAGCGGCTGCGGTCGATGCTTCTGCTGTGACAACAGCCTCTCCGACACCAGATAACCAGAGCGATGATTCAAAGGCGTCATAGCATCCGATTGAGATAAAAAACTCATACAGTTCATTATGGAGACAAAATGAAGTCGTTTTTACTATTGATATTATCCCTAACTCTCGCTGCATGTTCTGGTGGAGGTGGGTCTTCCGGATCTTCTGAAACTGCAGATCAAATTTACGGTGAATGGTATTACGAAGCTCCAGGCTCGTCTGCAAGCTCTGCAAGCGGAGTCATTGGAAAAATCGACAAAGACGGAAATTTCTCATTCCTGCAGGGATACGCCTACTCAGATGGTACACGCGCGGTGTTTTACGTTAGAAAGAATATCGGACGCTACATACGAAATGGGAATGAGTTTAAAGTCACATACACCTATGAAACATGCAGTCCAATCGGCGAAGAGACACTTAATGTTTCAATGAGCGGTGACAAACTCATAGTCGCAACTGCTGATGGATCCTTCTCTCTAATGCTTTCAAGAATGTCTGAAACGACGACTTTAAAAAATATTGCGATGATCGAAGATACTGGCTGCAATATTTTATCGAAAATAGAAAGGAAAGATAAGCGAGCTGTAGCGAACGTAAAGGCCAAGTCATTCTTTGACAGAGTAAAGAAAATGCAGAAGCCATAAGCGCTTTAAGTCGACCAGAATCTGTGCAGAAAATAACTTGGAGCTTACGTGTGGGGAAAAAATTAATGGAGTTTCTATTAAGATTTAAATTGGCTCTAATAGTGCTGTTCGATCAAATTTTAGCAAGTCCTCTGCTGACATTCCTCTCTTCGGCCGGACTTTTTTTCTCATCTATTCTCTTTTTCTTTTTAGTATACTGGTTTTTAAACACTTTCCATCAAGTTAGTATCACCAGACATAAAGATAAAAATATATTAGGTTCCGTGGTTCCATTGCCAGCCTTTCAAGTTTCAGATTCCCTTAAAAAAAGATTGGAAGTAAGAGTGAAGAATGATTTAAGAGTCAGAGATTTTGCTGGTAACACAAGTAACGTATCCTGGCAAAGTTTCAGCCAAGACGATTCACTTTCACGCCAGTTTCCAAGCGAAGGTAATCACTGGAGGGAGTTCCGTGAAATGAATTTACTCGGACTTACACCCACCGCAATGGTTGAAAAAGAATTTAAGAAATACGGATTGCTGAGATATAAAATCGCACTCTATCGAGACAACGCATTCACTTCAATATTTCCAATAAAAGTACTTCAAGAATATTTTCAAGTTCAATCAGTTGTTGAGTTGCAGGAAAGAATCTACAGTGGTCGTCTAAATGCAGATGAAGAGGCTGTTTTTCAGAGCCTTAGCCACTCTGCACATCAGATTCTAAGTCACGTCTTAAGACAAGATTCCGAAGGTCAGTTATATTGGCTTTCTGAATTTATAATGCAGCAGGCTTCCGAAACCGAAAGAAGCGTGAAGGATAAGGAACGCTTTAGAAATATATTTTATGGAGAAATATTGTCAGTTCTGGCCCCGCCAAGCACGAGTATTGATTTCCAATTTGAAAGTCTACCATTAACTCCCGAGACGATGGACTTCCTTTATATGTCCACTACAATAGCCACATCAAATGTACCTGGGGAAATTGTCGCAGTCACAAATGATGTACGACTCGTAATGTGGACTCAATTAATGTTTTCATATTTTATTCTTGCATTAAATGTTGCCGCGCTCTTAAAACTCCTCAAGATAGATTAAAGAAAATAGATCCCTCAAGTATACCTAACGAAAGAACTCTTTCCTTAGTCAAATTACGGACCGTCCGACTACACAATTGTTGTTTAAAATTAAAACCGCAGTTTGGAAGATCACTTTTTGCCTTTCGAGTCATGCCCACCATCGATGGGTAGTGCAATATCTATTTTAAAGTCCATGTTGGAAATATTATCCGAGAGTATCGAACTGCTAGAAATATTATAAGTTGATTCAAGTGCTTTGCGAATTGCTTCAAAGGCATTAAAAAAATTGCTATGCGTTTTGCAGGTAAATCTTGCGTTTCCTCTTAAAAACCAAGATGTTTCCGAACACGATTCATGGGTGCATTTAAAAAGGATTCTCTCATCGCTGCACCATAAACACGCATAATTTTTCCCATCGCTCGCCAGGCGACCAAAATCGTAACCACAATTAACACAGGTAATGAATGATATCCCTTGCTTCGACAATCGTGCGAATTCTTTTTCAGTTCCTACAAAATCGGCCGATGCCTCTGCCTTCGTCCTCTGATAAATTTCCACTATTTCTTCATCAGAAAGACTGTCTGCTTCGTTTAATAAGTTTCCCTTACGAAACTGTTCATTGTAAATTAAGATTAATATCTCAATAGCCCGCACGATTTCATGGAATGAATTTTGGAAATTGGAAACAGCAAATTCTTTGTGCTGTGCTTGATTGCGTAATTCGATTACCTTGAGAAGTCGCTGAATTTCCTCCATAGAGATGGAATACTTGAATAGTTTAATTCCTCGCGCAAGAGCGACTCTAGCACCGCAAGCATTTTCACTTAAAGCATCTTCTTTTGGAGAAACTTCATCGAACGAATTCAGTTTTTCTAAAACCAAAAATGGGGAACGTTGGTTCAATGTTGCCTTACAAAGCATTTCTATTGAATGTCCCAAAGACTTGTAGCAACTTACAAAGAGCAGCCCCAGCCTTTGCGACTCATAATCTCCTCTAAGCTGCTCGCTAATCATACCGATGGCTTCTAACGATTTTGAAAAAGAAAACTCACAACGATTTTTATAAGAAGCGCGAAAGTTTGTACGCTGCAATCGCTTCTTAGATTTTACTGTGGTATTTACAGAACCAGCCTTCTTTTTTGTACTCATCTTGGACATAGTATCCCCAATCTAAACAACATTAAATACTGTTTACATGGGAAATATCAAGTGTCCTTCGAGTGGCTAGACCTCTATTGCCTCAAATTTTCTCAAGTCCAATACGTCCTCTAAAAGATATAAGTAAACAGCTATAGTCATTTTCGGCTGACGATACTGCGAGATAACGAAACCATTTACTGGCGAAGATTCTTAATTATTTCTACAAATCAGCGAGCCTGTTGAGACTAAAAGAACTATGCGCAAGAAAAAACAATGCAGCCTCAGGCTGCATTGTTTAATGGAGTGTCGAACTGTATTAAAAATCGAATCTAATGCGCACCAATCGCAAGATTGAAATCATGCTCCGAGATCGCCTCGATGCCATCTTCTTCAAGAAGATCCTGCATCTCAACTTGCGCATCCAAAAGCTGGTTCACGTTGTCGCTGACGAAGCTCGTTTGAAAGATAATCTTCTTCTTAGAATCTTCAGCACCGATCACAGTCACTTTGCCGTCAACACCAGTAATGAAAACACCACCGAGTTCGTCAGCAGCCGCGTTCAATTCTTTAAGATGTTTTTTGATAAGTGCCTTAGCTTCAGTTTTGATAGACGCCATAATCAGATCTCTTTCCTTAAAAATAAAAATCTAAATCAACTCTGCCCACCGCCATCTTTTTCCAGCGGGGAAAAAGATGAACCCAAACGACGAAGAAAGTCCCGGAACTTTAGGTATTACTCCGACGAAGTCGGAGTGCAGACAGAAAAAACTAAAAAGCCCGCGTTAGCGGGCTTATTAGTTTGGTAGTGAGAGGCGGACTTGAACCGCCGACCTACGGATTATGATTCCGTTGCTCTAACCAGCTGAGCTACCCCACCATCAGTATTTTTACGCGCCGCCACAAGCAAAAGTATCCAGAAGTGACTGCGTGAGGTGAAATTTTTAAGCGGACTAGACCCCGAAGTCAACCCATCTGTTTGTATACTATCAAGAATTTTTGCCTCCACGCCCAAAGTCTTGCTTCTGGTTCTTAAATATCCTTAAATTCAATGTGTGAAAAAAGAGACTCTATGGATATGGAGTTACAAAGAAATCGGAAACCAATGGAAGGGGATCCAATGAAAAAGCTAATGATGGCGGCGCTCGTGCCCGCATTTCTCGCTGGCTGTTCTCAAGGAACAAACCAATCGACGAATCAACCACAACAAGACAGCCTCTGGGGCGCAGTCTTCAACCAACAAGCTCAAAACAAAATCACAATCCAAGCTCAAGACCTCTCACCTATCCCAGGCGCTCAAATCCTGATCGGTGATGCTTTGAACACGCCTTTTGAAGGCAACCTCCTCATCTCCGATGCCCAAGGTCAAATCGACCTCCCTGCTGGCTGGACAGATGCTCAACCCGTTACTGTTCAAGCTCCAGGTTACGTGCGCGTGACTTACCTTGCACAAGCACCACAAGCTTTGACGTTCAAACTTCGTAAAACTCCCCAACTTCAACAACTCGAAGTTCGCGGTAACGCACAAAACCTGCCTGTTGAAGACAAAGATGGTTACATCGATTTCGGTCTTGTGATGAATGCCTTCACCAAAGCCGACATGCTGTCATTTGATATCAATAACGTGATCAGCCCGCAAAATGATCGCATCGAAGTCATGGGTCAAAACGTTGATATCCCAACAAACATCTCTTTACCAAAACAGTCTGAGAAGTATTCGCTCTTCACAGTGACTTTGGAAAAACCACTTTACCGACTTTACTACGGTCAACCTGGAATCAATCGCGTGTTCGCAGCTCGTGGTCGCTTCCCGTTCAAATCAACAGTTGATGAAATGCGCGGTGGCGCTGAGTTCTACGAACTGATCAACAACTTCAAAATCAATGGCGGCGGCATCCGTGACATTAACGTTGTGCCTGGCCAAAACCGTTTGGACATCCCAACTCGTGAATTAAACTTCACAGAGAAAAAAGAAATGATGGCTCCATCCATCGCTGGCAATGAAGTTTTCATCGCTGTCGGTGTTGCGAATCAATCTGGTTACTTGATCCCAACAGATGTTAAAAACGTAGATCCAAGTAAGAAAATAGCTCTTTCGACATTGCCAGGTGCTGAGCAAATGATCTTGGGCGTTGTGAAAACTAAAGACGAACTTAAAAACAAAAACGATCGCATGAGTGTGACATTGGTGCCATTCACTGCGGGCGCAGCTCCGAAAATGTTGAGCTTGATGAATGACCCGTCGCTTGATCGCAATGGCAACATCTTGCTTCCACGCGTGGCAACAATCACAGGCGTTTCTAAAATCGGAACTTCTGCTGTTTTCTCTCGCGAGATTGAACTGACTCAAGGTTCTACTAAAGTAAAAGTAATGAGCCCGACTTGGGAAGTCTTCGCTGCTGAATGGGTGAACACAATGGATTTGCCAGCTTGGCCGAATGAAGCACCGGCGCAAGGCAAAAAACGTTGGGAAGTTAACTTCGTTGGCTCGCAAACTTCTTCACAACCAGCTGTGGGTCCTGCTATGATTGAAGCAGCAACACATGTTACACACAGCTCAGTTACTTTCTAGACGAATCGTTTTCACTTTTGTGACTATCATCACAGGCTGCACTCTTTTGGGTTGCAGCCTTTTTGATACTCGGCCCTCTGCTCACACTGAGATGAAAAAAATCATCAAACAAAAAGTGTTCTATGCTCCCTACGACAATGTTTGGAGAGCCGCCCACGCCGTCATCAAATACCCGATCGCTCAAGAAAACCAAGACACTGGTGTGATTGAAACCGAATGGATCAAAGCGATTGATGGATGGTTGCCACCTGATAGCAAAGGACCACCTTCGAGTGGCATTCGCTATAAAATCACATTTACATTTGCTAAGGGTAAAACCGATGGTCGCGAGTCGACTCGTCTGACTATTGATAAAAAACCTGAAATCTTAAGGGACTTCTTTTCACCGTCAGAGTCTGTCGAATCTGACGGCTTAGAAGAAAAAGTTCTTTTCTATCGCATTGAACGCGAACTCGTTGTTTCTGAAGCTTTGAAAAAAGCGAACTAGCTCGCCGACTGCATTCCATCCAAATTCACTTCACGACCGTGATCGGCTTGCGAATCTTTTTCGTCCTTCATGGGGACTTTGCTCACGGAATCAATTTCGTATCGGTAAAAGCCATGCGGGAACTGCCAGTTCGTTGTTCTGTATACCGTGAGCTCTTTACCGCCTGGGGAAACGCCTAACTCTGTCGCCACGGATTTTAACAACGCTTGATAATGTTGAAACGTCAGTTGGTTGTACGAACCACAATCAAAAATATTCGTTAACGACAAGATCATGTTGTTCAAACCTTGAGACTGATAAGCTTTGATCACATGTTGATAGAACCCAACGTCCATCACCGACGTGATCGCGTAACTGATGCGACCTTCAACGAAATAGCTTCTTAGTTTGGCAAAGTTCGCTGCATTAGTCAGTGCGCCCATTTCATTAAGAACTTTCACAGCACCCTTGCCGTTAAAGTAAGTCGTCGCTTCTGTATTATAACGGCCATCATAAGAATCAATGAAGTCAGCAAAGCTGGCGTCTCTCAACCCTTGGAATGGACCGAATGTACCACGCGGTTGTCTCATCCCCGCTTGCGCTAAAAAGTATGAAGACAAAAAGCCTAATTCCTTATCGCTGACCTCAGAACGACCGATGAACGCGTCCACCAGTTTTTGCGTGTATGGGAAACGCACTTGCGGAGACAACGACATGTACTGTCTTGCATCGTTCAGCACTTCATCAACGCTTTTAGAATTGGTGCGAGCATCAGGAAGTTTTCCAGAAAGATACGTCAAAAATTCTTGCGGAGTTTTTGAAATTTTCATTAGCGGTGCCACCACATAAGCATGACCCATGAGTGGATTCGGACTCCAGTCAGCGATCACTACGTGCTTCGGAGACTGCGCGATCATGATCTCCCACGCCGTGTTCGTTGCAAAGGCCACAAGCACATCGGCTTTTTTCTTAGAGTACGGAGTTCTTGCCCAATCATGTTCATTCGATGCGAGGAACTCAGTGCCAGGGACATACTTGTGTTGGCCTTTATAAATCACTTGAGCATCTTGTTCGAAGAGCTGAACCCATGGTGGGTTTTTACCTTGAATCAGGCTGCCGACGATTTGAGTACGGAGCTTATAATCCAGAACTGGCGCCGTCTGTTGGGCAGGATTTTGAGTGCCCAATAAAACGGCACTGCAAAGTTCGGCCGCCGAACCGGTTGAGGCCGCCAAGAGTGAAACTGCAACGATCAGATTTTTAAAGATATTAAGAGTTTTCATCGACTCTGTTTAAAGCAAAAACAGCGCCCTTTTCGGCGCTGTCAGCTAGCTCTGTTTTCGAGTAGAAATTAAACTAACTCGACAATCCCTCAAGACCGACACTTTACGCGGTCAGGGGCTAAAAAGTAGTCGAATTGTAGCCCCTATTAGAGCTGGATATTCTCTTTTTTGATGTAGTTCTTCCAGAGGGAAATCAGGGCTGATTGCTTCATTTTACCCTCACCCAACTTCACACCCGTCAGGCGCTCAAGCCCACGTACCGCTGGCAATTGCAGACGGTCGTCTTTGTCGTTAAGTAAGTTTGAGAACATCGTCAGCTCATGATTTTTAGGCTTCACCGACAGAACATCGACGATCTGCGCACGAATCCACAAAGAGCTTTTGTTTTTAAAATTATAAGATTGATTAAGCTCTTCCCACAAAATATCACGCACATCTGCTGAGGTATTTGTACGAAGGGCTTCAACAGCGGCTGAGCGAACGACCAAGGCTTTATCTTTTAAAAGTCGGCGTGCCATCAACTCAGCTTCTGCTGGATGAATTTCTTTAAGTGCAACAAGTGCGGCGTTTCTCATGTACCAAGAATTATTCTGACCCGCTTTTAAAAGATCCGGCAAAGCTTCTTGTTTTTTTGCTTCCGCCATCGCCATGATCGCGCGCCATCTTAAACTCATCGGTTGAGTTTCATTGAAAGCCACCGCTTGGAATTCAGGATAAAGTTTCGCACCTTGCTCCCCGCCCAAAACCATTTTGCGATTTTCAGCAGGCAAATTGATGATATCAACCGTCGTGGGTTTTAATTCTACTTGTGGAGTGGGCTTAGCTGCGAGAGAGAAATTTCCAGAAACAAGCAGCGCTAGAAAAACAAAAGTACTAGAAAGGAACTTTGTCATATTTTAGCTCTTTTTTGTGACGAAGGACTGAAACTCATCCATAAGCTTTTCAGTGTCATCGCCGGTTTTTTGAGATGCCGCATCACCTGTGCCTGCTTTTTCAGCGGCACTTTCTAATTTTTGACCCGCTACTGCGGCTTCGAATTCTTTCATGAGTTCATCGTCAACAACGGCTTCGGTGCTTGCTGAATCTGCCAAAGCTTCAGCAGCTTCCGCATCCGTCACACCTGTTACAGGTTCAGAGGCTTCCGTTGTGTTGCCACCGCGTTGATCACTCACTGCGGCTTCAAACTCTTTCATCAAGTCATCATCGATAACACTTGCTGCTTCAGTTGAAGGCTGTGGCTCAGGAGTTGGTTCCGGTTCTGCCGCTGCGACTGGAGCTGCTGCTTGCGCAGGTGCTGCTGCCGGAGCCGCAGGAGTTGCTGGCGCTGCAGGGGCCGCCGGTGCTGCTGGAGCTCCGCCGCCTGCTTTTAGTGCCTCAAGCTCTACTTTAAGTTTATCGTTTTCCTCTCTGTATTTAGACAGGTCTGCGATATCTTCACTGATAATTTCGTACTCTGAAAGTCTTGCTTCAAGGTCACGGATTTTATCATTCAAGTTTTCTTTTTCAGCTGCAGAAAGACCCGCGCCTTCACCGCCACCACTTGCGCCGCCACCTGCTGCTGCCCCCGCTGTTGCGGCTTCGGCTGCTGCAGTTGCTTCTTTCACTTTCGCTTCAAGTGACGCAATCATTTGTTGGCGTTCGTTCAAAGATTTTTTAAGAGCTGCGACTTCAGCTGCTGACTCACCGCCACCTGCTGAACCGTGGGCATCCGCTGGAATATCAACGTGCATGCTCATGTCATCGCCGTGATTGTTGCCACCGGCTTTTTGATTCTCGAGAATTTTTTGAAGCGTTTTTTCGAGTTGAGCCGCGTCGATGCCGCCGCCGCCATTCGAGTGATCGTGCGAATCATCGCCCTTTTTAGAAAAGAAACCGCGATATGCGACAAACAACGCTGTCACAATAATCAAGGCAACTAATCCCTCGATGATGAAGATATTATTATGGTCCCAAAATATAAGAAATTTTTCGACAGTCACACCACAAATTCTCACCTAACCAAAGGGCGTCGTCAACAAATGCCCGTCTATCTCACACTAGACCTTAGGACATATCTTAGATATGGTCTTTGAAAACGACCTCGAGGTGAAAATGTCCGGCCAAACTTTTGATCTTTTGATTCGCGAAGGAACCTGCTTACTCCCCAACCCATCAGGCACTGGACTGAGTGAGCAAAAGGCCGATGTCGGTATCATCAATGGCCGCATTGCTGAAATCGGTGTGAACCTCCCCGTCACTGCTAAAAAAGTGATCAATGCCAAAGGGCTGCATGTCCTCCCGGGAGTGATCGATTCGCAAGTGCATTTCCGCGAACCAGGATTAGTTCACAAAGAAGATCTTGAGACTGGCACACGCGCCGCCATCTTAGGTGGCGTCACTTCGATCTTTGAAATGCCAAACACCAACCCCGCAACAGTGAATGTCGAATTATTCGAGGATAAGCTCGCACGCGCTAAAAATCGTGCACACTGCAATTACGCTTTCTTTGTTGGGGCTTCTCACGAAAACGTCGCGGAATTAAAAGAGCTTGAACTGCACGCGCATTGTTCAGGAATTAAAATCTTTATGGGGAGTTCGACTGGCAGCTTGCTGGTTGAAGACGATGAGTCGCTTGAGAAAATCTTAGGCCAAGGCCATCGCCGCGTGATCGTACATTCGGAAGATGAAATGCGCTTGCGTGAACGCAAACACATTGCTGTCGAAAAAGCGGATGTGCATTTCCATCACATCTGGCGCGATGAGATCACCGCTTTACAAAGCACAGAACGCTTGTTGCGTTTAGCTCGTAAAACAGGTCGAAAGATCCACGTTCTGCACGTTTCCACTGCTGAAGAGATGGATGTTTTGAAAAATTCTAAAGACATCGCCACTGTCGAGGTACTGCCTCAGCATCTCACTTTGTGGGCACCGGATTGTTATGATCGCTTGGGCACGTATGCTCAACAAAATCCTCCGATCCGCGATAAACGACATCACGATCGCATCTGGCAAGCGGTGCTGGATGGAACAGTTGACGTGATTGGTTCAGATCATGCGCCTCACACGCGTGAAGAAAAAGAGCGCCCTTACCCGTCTTCTCCATCTGGAGTTCCCGGTGTACAAACGCTTGTGCCGATTATGTTGAATCATGTTAACAACGGAAAATTGTCGTTAGCGAAATTCACAGAACTGGTGACTGAAAATCCCCGCCGCGTGTTTGGAATTCAGAATAAAGGCCGCTTGGTTGTTGGCGGTGATGCTGACGTCACGTTGGTCGATATGAAAGCTCAGCGCACGATTGAAAATTCTTGGATCGCAAGTCGTTGTGGTTGGACACCGTTTGATGGCATGAAGGTTCAAGGTTGGATGACTCACACAATTGTCGGTGGCAACATCGTTATGGAAAATGATGAAGTGGTGTTACCGCACTCTGGAAAACCTGTGAATTTTGAGGGTACGCACTAAAATGAAAGCGACTGGCAAATCTCAAGCGATGAGTTTTTTCTTTGGCGGCTTACTGCCGGTGATCGCCTTTACGGTGATCGAAGAAAAATACGGCGTCATCGCCGGCCTTATCTCCGGTATGGTTTTCGGTGTTGGTGAAATCATCTGGGAACTTTATCGTCATAGAAAAGTTCAGAAGATGACTTGGATCGGGAACGGTTTGTTACTCGGTTTAGGTGCGATCTCTTTGATTTCTTCTGAAGGCATTTGGTTTAAGTTGCAACCAGCGATCATGGAGGCCGCATTCGCTGTGGCGCTATGTGGTTCCGTGTTGATTAAAAAACCATTGCTGGTTGTGATGGCCGAACAACAAGGTCAGACTTTTCCTGACGCAATTAAATCACGCATGAGTGGTGTGACTTTCCGTTCGGGATTATTTTTCTTTGTGCATGCAGCCCTTGCGACTTGGGCTGCGTTTGAATGGAGCACGACGAATTGGGCTTTGCTCAAAGGTGTCGGCTTAACCGTCAGCTTTATTGTGTACTTAGGATTAGAGATGATTTTGCTTCGTCAGAAAATCATTCGCTCTGGCCAAGCCGAAGCAGTTCGACAATCTATGCAAGAGCAGGTTCCGCCGCGTCCTCCGACTTTGCCGAAGATTTAGATCGGGAAATTCCCGTCGGTTGAATAGTGCGTTACAAAAGGTCCGGCGTGCCTTTTGGTTAAAGGAGTTGTTATGTGTTCAAGAGCTGTGAGAATTTCAATTTTGATTCTGAATCTTTCTTTTATCGCGACGGCTTCTATCGCTACTGCCAGTGAGTCAGTGAAAACCAAAACCATAAAGGAAAAAAACTACTTTCCTAAAATGCAGGGTTGTTTTTTACTCTATAATCTAAAAACCGACAAATTTGAAAAAGTCATCGGCGATGAGAGATGCAAGGAGCGCTTCGTAGCTTGTTCGACTTTTAAAGTTCCACTCGCAGTGATGGCCTTTGATTCAAATACCCTAAAAGACGAAAACGAAACATATAAGTGGGACGGCGTTCAACGAGACATCCCCGCTTGGAATCAAGACACCAACGCAAAATCTTGGATGGCGAATTCTGTCGTGTGGTTCTCACAAAAGCTCACGCCAAAACTAGGTACGATCAAAGTCACTGAATACCTCAAAAAATTTAAATACGGCAACGAAGACATCGGCTCTGGTTTAACTGACGCTTGGTTAAAACCTGTGACGAATAAAAAAGCGTTGAAGATTTCAGCGTACGAACAAGTCGACTTCATGAAAGCACTTTGGCGCAGTCAACTGCCCGTCAGCCAACGCGCCATGGATTTGACGAAAGAGATCACTTATCTTGAGACGTCTACGAATGGTTTTAAAATGAACGGTAAAACCGGCTCGAACTTTGTCGCAAAAGAAAAAGGCATTCGTTTTGGTTGGTTCATTTCACACATCGAAAAGGGCCAGCAAGAATATATCGCAGTAACCAATTTCTCTGACGATACAAAGTCCGACAGCCAACAATTTGGCGGCGCGCAGGCCAAAGAAATCACAAAAACGATTTTAAAAGATCAGGGACTCTGGTAGAAGCCAGGGTTATGAAACACCTCCTTCTTGCCCTAACACTTTTCGTATCGACTCAAGCTCACGCCATCAAATGGGAAATCTATGGAGCTTGCTCTAACAAGCCCGTTCATCAAGGTGATTACCAAGCCGACCTGACTCACTCTGTGGGCGCGATCAGCATTGAGATTTTTGATGCAAATAAGTTTCCGTATGTAGGCGCTGAAGAAGGAATTAATTCGTTATTGAATTCACCCATCGGCCTTGAAGCCATCGAAGTAGTTTCAGATACAAAGATGCGTGCTTACGGTTGGTGCTACACAGTGAATGGCCAACAACCCACAGAGATGCCGCAATTTTTGAATTTCGATAATCAAAATGACAAGCTTGTGTGGTTTTATGCTTACTCGAATTTTGAGAATAATAAATGGGGAGACTATTGCATCCCCGCTTATCACATCAAGGCAGCGCAGTTCTGCGCTCCTAAGAAATAACTATTCGCCGAATTTAAGGTTCATCTGATTTGATGAACCGTTTTGATTTGCTTTGTTTGAGGAATTAATCAAACAAGCATCGTAACCCGGGTCGCCAGCTTTGTGCTCTTTACCGACAGTGTCTGTGCAACTTGTTGTAACGGCAACTTTTGCTCCGCTGCCTGTTTGCAATTTTTTGGTAGCAGCGTTGTACTCTTGCATGTCCAAAGTGCCAAAGCCTTCCGGAACTTTCGTTGTCGTCGTTTTAGCAACTTCTTCTGCCATCACAAATTGAACGAAACACAAAACCAACAAAGTCAAAAACACAGACTTGATCATTTAACTTCCTTTAAAGTTCGGCGATCTTTTTTCTTCAAACGCTTTCAACGCTTCGAAGTGATCTTCCGTTCTTTGGGTAATGCCTTGAAATCCGGCTAGTAGATCTAAACTAGTTCCTAAATCATGCAAGTAGGAAATCTTCATTGCTTTCTTTGTCATTTGTACTGCACTTGGCCCGTGACTCTCAGCAATAAGTTTGGCGATGCGTGTGGTCTCTGCCTCTAAACCATCTTCTGTTGTTAAAAAATTTAACAATCCCCACTGTGATGCGCGCTCGCCCTCGATCATCTCACCCGTTAAAAACATCTGCATCGCCTTGGAATAACCGATCACTCTCTGCAAGAAGAACGTTCCACCATCGCCAGGGACCAAATTCAATCGCGCAAATGTTTCAGCGAATTTTGATTTCGGTGAACCCACTCGCAAATCACACATCATCGCAAGATCACAACCCGCACCGACTGCTGCGCCATTGACCATCGCAATGACTGGAGTCGAAAGGTCTTCGATTGTTTTTGGAATTTGTTGAATGCCGTGCATGTAGCGCACACGCAGTTCATTAGCTTCGCCCGCAAACATTCCTGTTTTACCAGCCATCGCTTTGATGTCACCACCAGCGCAGAAGCCTTTGCCTTCACCTTTGATCACGATCACGCGAACTGCAGAATCGAAGTCGGCGTATTTTAAAACCTTCGTGAGTGAATCCACCATCTCAAGAGAGATAGCATTCATCTGTTCTGGGTTGTTAAGCGTGAGCCACAAGACGTGGTTATCGAGAAGAACTTTTAGATGTGGGAATGATGAAGCATAGAATGACATGAAACTACGCTATCATAAAAAAAGGCCCCTTGCGGAGCCTTTTCTTCTGTCTACCCTTCGACTTCGTCGAAGTATTTTCTAAAGTACTACTGACAGAATGGAAGGTCAGGTTTGATCTGACAGATAATTTGGCAGATAGCTGGATCGCCGAGTGGGCAGTCACCTGGGTTGCCTGGAGGATTTTGTCCTGGAGGCGGCTCAGTTGGAGAGCTCGAACGTTGACCAACATTGTAGTTCAATGAAGTCGCTGTTTTGCCATCAGCATCTGTAGCAGTTACAGTCGTTGAACCGTTACCTACTGCAGTCAATGTACCGTTTTCAGCGATAGTCGCTACAGCCGCATTGCTTGAAGAGAATTTGAATGGAGCTTTACCGTTCAACACGTTCAAAGCAAGTGTCTCACCTGATTTGAAAGTTGCTGCTGCTGGGTAGATAACTGGTTTTTTAGACATAACAGTTTCTACTGCTTCGTAAGCATCCACACGGCAGTTACATGCTGTTTGGATAGAAACTTTAGCACCAGTCGTTTGCAAGATCGCGCGGATTTGCGAACCAGTTAGTGAAGGATCTTGTGCTTTCAACAAAGCTACTAGGCCCGATACAAGTGGCGTCGCCATTGAAGTACCAGACAAGTTGCCGTATTTATCGCCAGGCAAAGTTGACATGATGTTCTCACCAGGAGAAGCCACGTGAACTGTTGCTGTGCCGTAGTTTGACCAAGATGGTTTAGCATCTGAAGAACCAGAAGCCGCTACAGTGATAGAGTTCGGGAAACCGTTGTTAGCTGGATACATTTCAGTGCTGTCGTTGTTTTTACCATCGTTCGCTGCAGCAGCTACGAAGATAACACCTTTGTCGTCAGCGCGTTTGATTGCTTCAAGCATTGGACCCGCTTGTGATCTAGAAACCGCAGCACCCCAAGATGCAGAGATAACTTGAGCACCTTTTTCAACAGCGTAGTCGATCGCTTTGATCGCGTTGTTCAAATCGCCAGAACCATCTTCGCCCAAGAATCTCAAAGGCATGATAGAAACTTCTGGAGCCAAACCAACGATACCACCGTCAACCAAACCAGTAGCACCTACTGCACCAGCACAGTGTGTACCGTGACCAGGATTTGCAGAAGATGTTTTATCCATTGGATCGTTGTCGTTTTCTTTGAAGTCGTAACCTTGGATCATGTTTGGAGCCAAGTTTTTGTGGCGGTAATCAACACCCGTGTCGATAACTGCTACGATAACGTTACGGTTCCCCTTGTTGCCCGCACGTTGCCAAGCTTTTTCAGCTTGAACTTTCGCAATCGCCCATTGGTCTTTCAATGCAGCTGTATCAACTGGTGCAGTGAAAGCTTTGATTTTAAAGTTCGGTACTACGTACTCGATACCTGGTTGGCTCAATAGGTTTGCCAACTCTTTTGCTTCAGCAGCTTTTTTGATGTCGACTAATACTAGTTGTGCAGTCGGGTTATGATCCGTCATTTGGATCGTCGCTGCTTTAGACATTGTCGTCGAATTAAGCATGTTGAGAGCGCTTGTGTTCTTATACTTCACCAAGAATTCGCCAGCGAACGCTTGAGAACCGATAAGCAAGGCACCCAATAATAATGTAGATTTCATAAGTCCCCTCCGTGGATAAAAAAATCATATGCCGCCTTTTTGACCAAAGCCCAGGAAAATCTTAAATAAATCTTAAAATTGTTGACACACCTGATCGGAGATTGAACCCACAGAGGAACTTTTAAACAATGTGGGCGCTTCTTAGTGAGCGACGTTTTTGACTGACAGCAATTGATAAGCATCGATCGAGGTACACGAATGACAATCTTACACGCAATTATATTAGGTATCGTTGAAGGCATCACAGAGTTCCTGCCGATCTCGTCAACAGGTCACATGATCATCGCGAGCTCGATGATGGGCATCCACGAAAACGACTTCACGAAAGCCTTTGAGGTCATCATTCAGTTCGGCGCAATCTTGTCTGTGCTGTGTCTTTATTGGAGACGCTTCCTCCCAAATTGGTCATTCTACAAAAAACTTTTTGTCGCGTTCTTACCGACTGCAATCATCGGCTTTGTGTTAAAAGACGTTGTCGATCAGATGTTAGGCAGTGTTCAAATCGTGGCATGGTCACTGATCGTGGGCGGTGTGATTCTTGTTTGGTCAGACCGTGCCTTTTCACATTTGCACTCGTCGGGACGTACGGTTGACGATCTAAATTACAAGGATTCGGTGAAGCTGGGTTTGTTTCAATCGATCGCGATGATTCCGGGCGTTTCGCGTTCGGGTTCAACCATCATGGGCGGTTTATTCCTGGGCATGAATAAAAAAGACGCAGCGGAATTTTCGTTTTTCTTGGCAGTGCCTACAATGGCAGCAGCCACTCTGTACAAACTGTTAAAGATATATAAGACAATCGAACCTTCCCAAGTCAGCGTTCTGCTCGTGGGTATGGTGGTTGCTTTTTTCGTGGCATTGCTCGCTATTAAATTCTTTATCGGAGTTGTGACTAAGTACGGCTTTAGAGGTTTCGGATATTATCGTATATTAGTCGGCGTGATTATTTTGATCATGCTTTACTCAGGACACTCGTTGGAGATGATGTAGTTTGAATTTCGAAAAATTGGCTTCTAATGTTGCCGACAATTTTAAGATGGAAGTGCCCTCGATGGAAAAATTCTTTATTCAAGAGTCTGCTTTTCTTTCAGCCGACGTTATTGATTTATTGAACCGTAAGGTGTTTTTGATTCCCAATTGGAAATGGATATTCCTCATTGCGGGTTTTGTTATTGCCTTGGTTTTGCGCCCGATTATTTCATTCGGTCTCAAAGAATTTAAAACGCGTTTTCCTCTTTATAAGAAATATCCAAAAAGTTTTGGGGCTTATCTAGCACAAACGGAAATTGAACGTCCCCTGGCTTGGATTATCGTCAGTATTTTGCTCTTTATGTTGGGTGATGCCCTCGAGTTAAGTGGCAACTTCCTAAAATACTATGACCACTTGATTCGCGTGATCATGGCTTACAATATTTTGCGTGCATTGTATTTGGCGGTGGATGCCGTTGGCAGAATCATGGCCGACCTTGCTGCGAAAACAGAATCGACTTATGACGATCAATTGGTTCCGTTCGCGACGAAATCAATTAAAGTTCTGATTGTTGTTTTGGGCTTTTTGCTGATCTTGCAAAACTTTGGTTTGAACGTGATGTCGTTATTAGCCGGTCTCGGTCTGGGTGGTTTGGCATTGGCTTTGGCTGCGCAAGACACAGCGGCGAACTTGTTCGGCTCGATCACAATCTTGATCGATCATCCGTTTAAAATCGGCGACTGGGTGAAAGTAAAAGACATGGAAGGCACGATCGAAGAAATCGGCTTCCGCTCGACACGCATCCGCACGTTCTATAATTCAGTGATCACAATCCCGAACGCGATGATGGCCAAAGAGACGATCGATAACATGGGTGTGCGCCCTGCTCGTCGTATCCGTCAAAACTTAGGGATCGCTTACGAAACTCCTGTCGAAAAAATCGAGCAATTCTGTGACGGCGTCAAATACTTGATCCACCAAGAACCCAAAGCCCGCAAAGAAACTATCACAGTCGCTTTTAACAACTACACGGATTCTTCACTCAACATCTTAATGAACTTCCATATCGAAGTCGCAACAGGCGACGAAGAATTGGCTTTGCAGCAGAAAGTTTTCTTGGAAATCTTGAAGCTAGCAAAAGAAATGGGCATCGAATTCGCTTACCCTACGCAGACGGTTTACTATCGCGGTGGTGGCAGCAGCGCAAGCGCAGCTCAATAGGTACCTGCTTCCTTTTCCATCGGAAATATCCGAAAGGCGGACCTCCCGGACCGCCTAAAAGGCACCTGCTTCCTTTTTTCCAAACTCCGTCCGACTTTCGGCTGCGGCCTTAAACTCTGCCTTCTTTAATCCATTGATGACCACTTTTGTTTCCTCGGCACTCGCCTCCTGATTCAACCACGCTAGCGTTGATTCATAAGAAAAGAACAACGTACTATCGTAGGCCAATGGAAAGTTCAGCTTAGACTGTCCCGTCAATGCATGAAGAGTTGAATAACGCCAGTCTTGAGGACAAACACAAAGCCCCGCTTCAACTGGATTTCGATATACGTATTTGTAAACGTGATCAAAATAAATCAGATCACTCACTAACGTCCGATGAAATCGGCTGCCATAAGTCTGATTAATTCGCCCCGCCATCTCTCCAATTCGTCGACTAGTCTCACGCATAAGATAGTTCATCGCCTCAGATAAATTACCCTCTGGATCTCGCATAAGTAGATGAAAATGGTTGTTCATCAAAACAAAGGCAAGCACCTCAACCTTGTAAGCATGGCAAATAAAGAACAGATAGTCTTCCATCAATGACCATACTTGATCGAGCGGAATTCGAAACCACTCCCGATTATGGCAGCGAGCGCTAATGTGATAGGGAAACTCATTTGAGGCAGGAACTGATTTTCTAGGCATATAGAGAAAGTTCCCTTGCAATTTCGACGAGATCTTAAAAGAACTATCCTTCGATGTTTGAGCCTAAAGCTATTTCGATTGGCGGAAATCACTCCAAAAAAAGGAAGCTGGTACCTACAAAAAACAAAAGGCGGACTTCGAGAGTCCGCCTTTCGGAATTTTCGGAAGAAAAAGGAAGCAGGTACCTATTCTTACATATTACAAAGGGCGCGCTTCAGCGCCTCGAGGGCTTTTTTCTCTTTAGCAGAAAGACCGGCGGCGTTTAGATCCTGATATGGTGACGCCGATTTGCCCGAATAAGTATTCACAGAGTTCTTACTCACGCTCTTGACGTCATCAGTTAAATGATAGGTGCCAGCGGCCCTTCGAGTTGTAGCGCCATTTTGCTCTTTGATTTCAAGCGTGCCATCTGGATAGATCGCCTTTGGATAGCCTTTTTGCAGATTGCCGTTGACGTCTTGATAAAGCACTTCTTCATGAGGCATCAGTTTACTTTGAACAATGGCATTGCTGACTTTGCCGTCTAAAGTTTTATAGACCGGCCTGCCGCTGAGATCTTTGGATTTATAAACGATCACTCTCTCTTCACCCTTGCCAAATTCTTTCGCTGTAAAAAGATCAGCCGGGTCCACATCACGGTATAAAACGAGCGGTCGGCCTTCAGGAATTTGTTTACCTGCAACTGCGGGGTTGTTCGCGGCCACAGTGTTATCGACCACTTGATTCAGTGTCGCAGAACCCAGATCTTTCTTTCGAGGCGAGAGTCGGCTGCGCTCGATCACCGCATTGTCCGAAGCCATCGCCGACATATCCGTACCTTCAATAGCCTGTGAAAGAATGCGCCGAGCTTTTTCTTGCTTAAGAACCGTGACTTCAGATTGCAATTGCGTGCGCGTCGCTAAATCTCTAAGAGAATTTCCTGTGATTGATTCTATTTTACTTTCTAAATTTTGGATTCGATAGTCAGGAGTATTCGCAATAGCCTGATCAAAAATACTCTGGGCAAAGGCATTCACTGCAAACAAGAATGAAAAAACAGCCGCACTAAATTTCACAGCGCAGTCCTTTCAATTCTCGATTGAGCAAACTTGGATTTTGTAACAAGACAGCACGGGACTCATCATCCAGTTTATCTAAGACGACAAATAACTTCGTTTGATCTTCTTTATTCAACGATTTCAAGGTGTCTTCGACTTTTTTTCTTTCACTGACAGAAAGCTTACTTAGTGAACCCGAAATCCGGCTCTTGGTGTAAAGCTTCGCCAGTCCTGTAAAGCCCACATGCCCTACCCCTACGCCGATAAGACCGACCATGTTATCGTTCACCATCTCACGACTGAGCTCGGAAGACTTTCTACTTAAAAGCTCAAGCTCTGGCTTTTTCTCCGCTCCATTTTCTAAAACTTTTAAAACAGTGCCCTGATCTTGAAAGGAATTGTATCGGGAAAGCTGAGAAGTAAAGTTCACAGCACTGCCCCCTGCAGTTCCCCAGCCCACAGCCACAGCGGTGGGACAAGCGATGACTTGGCCAATGCCTGTCGGCACAACACATAACAAACCCGCAGCACCCGCAACGAGTCCCCCCACCATCAAAGCACTCTCTGGTACGGGAGTCTGCAATTTTTGGCATTCACAGTACTGGGCAAACACGTCCTCTGGATGAGTTGAAGAGTTGATCGCTTGCAAACTGACTGTCGAGTGCAGTGTCATCGTTTGGCAGGTATCAAAACTTTCAAGCTTAGTTAAGGCTTTCAACTGATCTGACAATGAAGCTTGCAAATCTTCTTTAAGAATATCTTGAAGTGCTGACGTGATTCGTGGGTTGGAATTTTGCGACAAAGCTTTGGCCATTTGCCCGATGGCCGAAGTCGCTTTAAAATTATCCAACTTCAATTCTGAAATTTTCGCCGGTGTGTTGTTAAAAAGATAATTATCTAACATCAGTGACTCATCCGCTGACTCTTTAGGAATGAACGTCGACGCTTTTAATAATGCTGAGGCTTGAGTGCTTAGCTTTGAAAAACTATGTTCTGCCAACAAAGGATAGCGGGCTTCTAGCAACTCGAGACGTTCTTTCAGTGATTTGCGATCTATAGCGTTGAGATTTTGATTTGCCGAAAGTTTTCTGAGCTCATGATAACGCAAACTCGCAAGCAGATACTTTTCGGACAGCGCCTCATCAGCTGAAACGGCCATGGGTGGTTTCAACCTGTAGCCGAGAGTCGAAAGGTCTTTTAAGCGGGCTTGCAGCTGCACCGATGAAATGGGAGCACCGACCTGTTGGAGCTGTTGAATCGAGGCTTCGATCTGCGACTCGGCCATGGTCTTGATATTCGCTTTGATTTCTGAGACGGCCCTTCCGCGATCAATCTCTAAAAAAGACCGTGAAATATTCTCTGCAGAGTCAGGACTGAGAGAGTCGCATTTTTCAAAGGTTTGTGATTTATGACGAAGACTTTTTTCGCAGGCTTTAGATTCACCACGAACGTCCTCAAGGCGGTATGATGTCTTGGACAGTCCCAAAGTCGGAGACAACATCAGTAGGAACATACAAAAAGATGAAAACCATGTTCGTGTCACACGATAAAATCGGCTTTTCAGAGGGAAAACTTCAATAAAAAAAGGCGGACTTCAACAGTCCGCCTTTCGGAATTTTCGGAAGAAAAAGGAAGCAGGTACCTATTTCTTTTTCTTTTTAGAAGAAGAAGGTGCTGCACCCGCTGGACGGTCGCCAGCTTTGATTTTTTCTGTTTCTAGCTTCATGGCTTCAACTTCAGCTTCTGCTTTGGCTGTTTCCATTTTGATTTTTGATTCTTCAGCGCGGTTTTTCCACGTTTCAGATTCTTCAGCTAGTTTTTCGCGTTCCGCTTTTGCTTTCTCAGCTTCCACTTTCAAACGAGCTAGTTCTGCTTCGTCTTTTGTTGCTTGAGATTCGCTTTCAGCGATGATTTTTTTCGAGCGAGCGATATCAAGTTGAGCAGCAGTTGTTTCTTTGCTCAAAGACTGACGTTGCTTCTCAAGTTCTTGACGAGCTTTCGCAGCAGTTTGTCTAACTTTTTCTTCGTCAGATTTCGTCTCAGAAACTTTTTTGCGCTCAGCTTCGATTTGTGATTTCGCTGCAGCCGCTGCTTCAGTGGAAGCTTTCAATTCAGCTTCAACTTTTTGAATCATGGCTTTTGATTGCTCATCTTGAGCTTTCAACTTAGCCATTTCAGATTCAGCGCGAGCTTTATCAGCTTCTGCGCGAGCGATTTCTGATTTCGACTTCACTTCTTTCATCTTTGCTTCAGCAACAGCTTTTTGAGTCAAAAGTTTTGCTTTCGCTAACTCTTGTTCAGCGCGCGCTGTTGTCATCTTAGCAGTTTCAGCTTCTTTAGTAGCTTTGTTGCCCTCTTCTTGAGCGGCTAAAGCTTCTTTTTCGGCTTTCTTAGTTTGTTCTGCAAGATCAGACGCTTTTGACTCAGCAGCTTTACGCAATTTCTGAGCTTCGTCTTTCAATTGAGTCGCTTTTTTAATTTTCTCTTGAGCGGCAGCGATTTTCGCTTGTGAAGAAGCTTGTTCTTTTTCAGCGACCTTCTGACCACGTTCGTGTTCAGCTGCTTCTACTTTTAATTTTGCAGCGTCTCTTTCAGACTCTGCTTGCTCTTTTTTAGCTTCAGCTTCGAGTGAACGAGCTTTGCTAATTGCAGCTTGCGATTCGTTTTTCGCTTTATCGCGAGAACGGCGCTCATCATCAGCGCGTCTTTTTGCTTCGCTTGCTTCTGCTTTTGCAGCATCAGCATCTGCGGCAGCTTCTTCTGCATCAATAGCAGAGTTATCTACTGCCCAAGCAATGTGTGAATACATAGGTGTTGTAGCTAGAAATGCGGCGGCCAATAACCAAGCACGTGGTTTTAACATCTGTGAACTCCTTATCACTTAAAAACGTACTTGCTTAGCTTATATGGATTTTTGGCAAAAAAAAAGCGACCAGGTTTAGGGGGGGAGGGAACCTGGCCGCCATGGGGGGTGACTTTTACTAAAGCAACGGCGATGCCATCACCTAAGACCAGTCATAAACAAATTAATAAAGATTGAGGCTGCACCTCTGTCGAGGAATTCGACAGTAAACGCCAACTTGCGGCCACGATTCTATTTCCAAGACTTGTTGAACCTGCTGCAAAAATCCTAAACTTTATTTATGAACTTTCCCTCCATGAGACAAACGATCCTCGCTATTAGCTTTTTAGGTCACATAATATTGAGCCCACAGTTGGCTTCGGCCTATCACATTGTGTTGGATCCTGGGCATGGAGGCATCGATACGGGCGCTGTCTATGGTTCAGCCAAAGAATCAGACTTAGTTTTGAAAGTAGCGTTGAAATTAAAGGCAGCTCTCGAGAAGAATCCCGAATTTAAAGTGAGCCTCACCCGTGCTGGCGACCGCCCTATTGCGCTTCCAGATCGAGTGAAAATTGCAGAAAACTTGAATGCAGATCTCTTCGTAAGTCTGCACGCCAACGCGGCTTTAGATCAGCGCGCACGCGGTGTAGAGTTCTTTTTCCAGAACCACTTACCACCCGATGAAGACAGTTTGTTTTTAGCTGCACAAGAGAACCAGGCATTGTCTAATTCACGCGAAACGATTACTTCAGATGAGCCTTCTAAAAAATCGGATGTCGCTGCGATCATCGAAGACTTGCATCGTCAAAACCGAATTTATTCGAGCTTAAAATTAAGCCAAACACTGGCTCGCATTTGGGATCAAGGCACTATTTTGGCGCCCGCGACCATCAAACAAGCGCCCTTCTATGTCATTTCAAAAACCTCGATGCCCTCAGTTCTGATCGAGATTGGCTTCCTCTCAAATCCAAAAGAATCAAAAAAGCTCTTAACTGCCGACTATCAAGGCAAAGTAGCTGATAAAATTTATGATGCCCTTGTGTCGTACAAAGAAAAAGTAGACAACGGAACGCTCAAAACTCTAAATTGACCCTTCTAACTAGAAGGATTCCCAATGAGAGTAGACGGCCGTCTTTTTGACCAATTGCGCGAAATTAAAATCACACCAAACGTTTCTGAATATGCTGAAGGTTCAGCGCTTATTGAGTTCGGAAAAACTCGCGTTCTTTGTACTGCGAGCTACGAGCCGAAAGCTCCACAATGGTTGATGGGCACGGGCGCTGGCTGGGTGACTGCAGAATACGGCATGCTTCCCCGCTCGACTCACACTCGCATGAAGCGCGACAAAGCGGCGAACAGCGGTCGTACTCAAGAAATCTCTCGTTTGATCGGTCGTTCATTGCGCGCGGCAGTTGATTTAAAATCTTTGGGTGAAAAACAAATCACAATCGATTGCGATGTTATCAATGCGGATGGTGGTACTCGTACTGCATCTGTAACAGGGGGCTTCGTTGCGTTGGCATTGGCTCTTAAAAAATTGCATGCTGTCAGCGAGATTAAAAACTTAGCGCTAGTCAATTACGTATCTGCGATCAGCGTAGGTTTGCAAGGCGATAATATCTTTTTGGATTTGAACTACGACGAAGATTCTTCGATCGGCACTGACATGAATTTTGTTATGACGAACGACGGAAAGTTCGTTGAGGTTCAAGGTACAGCAGAACACACACCATTTAGCAAAGACCAACTTTTCCAAATGATGAGCGTTGCTGATAAAGGTTGCCGCGAGTTGTTCGCGTTCCAACACAATATCGTTAAAGACATCTTAGCACTTTAGAATTTAATTTTTCTCACTACACCGAATGAAGGTCGTTCAAAAAGGTGTAGATGTACTTTATGTACGTCGGAGGAAAGCTGAAGGCTGACAACGAAGTCAGATACGCCTTTTTCAACGACCGCGGAGAATGAATATGGAAATGTGGATCGCTACTGGTAACAAAGGTAAACTCACTGAATACAAAATTCTATTCAACGAGATTCCTGATTTGCAACTTCACCATCAAGGTGAGCTTAAAACATTCACTCCCCGTCCTGAGGACGGAAAAACTTTTGAAGACAACGCGCGCATCAAAGCGAAGACTTTACGTGCAGTAAAGAACGACGTTTGGGTTCTGGGCGAAGACGCTGGCCTTGAAGTAGAAGGCTTGAACAACCTGCCAGGCATTCACACCGCTCGTTATGCGGGACCGAAAGCTTCTGACAGTGAAAACGTGTCGAAGCTTTTAAAGATGATGACTTTGAAGCCAATGCAAAACCGCAACGCACGTTTTGTGGCGACGGTGGTGATCTACTCTCCGACAGGCGAAGAGTTTGTGTACACGGGCGAGCTCAAAGGCAAGATCGCTTCAAAACCAGTGGGCCTGCATGGCTTTGGTTATGATCCTGTGTTCATCCCAGACGGCCAAACACAAACATTGGCGGAGTTGGGTAACGGATATAAAACTCAACACTCCCACCGCACGATGGCCTTCAAGCAGTTCTTGGCGAAGTACAACGAACTTCATCCTTCGTAATTGCTTTAGAAAATTTAGAAGCACTCAACCCACATCCGAAATGGTGTGGTTTTTTTATTTTCATGAAGATACGTACATCCACCAAACTCAATTACCTAAGTACAAATCTTTCGAATCTTCGCCACTCTATCTCTGCCATCTGCTTGCGCATTGCTCCGCTATTTCTCTCACTAATCTTCGCCTCACTACAACCAACTCAGCTGCGCTTCTTTTCGATATTTGCGTTGATTGTGATTTGCACAGAGCTGCTGAAGATTATCGAGTTCATGACCGCCTCCCGCCCATTGTGGAGTTTTATGATCAACTTGCGCAAATCGAGTTTCTCCGCAAATCTCTCCGGTCTCGGGATTGGTATATTGGCAGCACTTGTCACGAGCGAAAACCATTCGTTTAGTTTTCGGGGTCACGGACTTATTAAACTTCTTCGGTGCCTTCGGTTGAATCGATTGAGCGTTTCGACGTCCTTCTGTGTCACTGGCTAAATTCGAAATATCATCAGAAGTATCAATCTCCGTTTTGTTAATTTTACTTAGATTATTTAAATCAAGCTTGTGACCTTTCAAATAATAATCGGTGAGAAGCTTGATCATGCTTTCTACTGTGTTCGGCAATTTTTCCTGCTGCAATTTGTGAGAAGCATGATCTTGGCAAAGCTTCAAATTCGCGTAGATCTCTTCCGATAATGTCAGCTCCAACCGAACTGACTTGTCCTTTTGAAATCTTTTGGACTCGAATTCTTTCACTTTGATATCAAGGGTTTGGGCGAGTTCGCGCTGACTTTCATTGACTGATTTGCCAGAAACCATTTTCACCAATTCAGTTTTCATGGCTGCAGTTAGCTTTTCACCTGTTGCGCGCTCTTTTTCTTTTACAGCTCGTGACACTTCACCAATGACATCGGCATTGATATTTCCATCGCGGATTTCATTGGTGAGCGATGGAACATCTTTCAGCAAACGAGCTCCATCGATTTTACGATAAGCTTCACGTTCAGAATATTTCCAACGACCGACAAGATAGGCCTTCATCGAACCATACTTAGAATCGAGATGAAGTTCGCGACGATACACTTCGTTGATATGCGCATAAATCTGATCGAGCGACATGCGTTCGTTGCGCACATGAACGCCCATGCTATTTTCAAGTTCCGCATTGCTAAGTTTAGAAAGTATATTCATCGTCTTTTCCTTTCGAGATGAATACTTCTATCATGGGTTTTTCAGAGTGAATTTCGCAATGAATGTAGATCAATAATATAGTCGACGCTAACGCACTAATAGCCCCACCATTGAAAGATCTCATCAAAAATTCATTTTCTAAATTTCCAATTAGACTTCTCTCAATTGACGCCATTTATGAAAGCAGAAAAACTCGTCAAATAATTAAGAATTACAAAAAGTTTTTGAACCGATGCGCAAGCAGATGGCAGAACTTTTGCGCGAAATTAGAGAATTAGAGAATTAGAGAATTAGAGAATTAGAGAATTAGAGAATTAGAGAATTAGAGAATTAGAGAATTAGAGAATTAGAGAATTAGTAACTTGCGGAGAATCGCAGTTGCAAAAACTTATTCATGTGTGAAGCAGAGCGCAAGCAGATGGCAGAGATTTCTTGAGATCTTTTTGCGCTGATAGGTGGAGCGACTGAGTTCAAATCGAGTTAACTACTTGCCAGTGCCCGCTGGCGTCCCCGGCCCGGAGCCCGCACTCGGCCCCCCACCCGTCGGCAATTCATGAATTTCAAAGATCAGCGGATACGCCAGTATATTAATACTCTTCTTCTTCGCAGGTGGAGTGAATGTCATTTTCTCGAGCGCCCCGAATAAGCAATTCTTCAACTGTAAGTTCCCGATCTCATCCATCTTCACTGCCAAGTTCAAAACTTCACCGTTCAATCCAATCGTCCAACCGACAACGAATTTGCCCGAGCCTCTGCCGCCCCCTCGCAAATAGCCATTGTAACATTCGTCAAACGCTGGCTGCTTCAAAGCGATCTGATCCGCCACTTCTTTTTGCGGACCCGCTGCTGCTTGAATATCATCTGGAGATTTCCAATTTATACGAGAAGCAAAAGTGATCGCCTTACCAGATGAAGGCTTCGGCAATTGCGCGCCCATCACATGCGTTTTCAAACACGCACCGTATGCCAAAAAGTCAGGATCTTTCGAGCGATATAGGAAATCTTTAACGACGCCGTTTTTATCAACCGTGACTCTCATCACATCAGACGCCCGCACAACTTTGTTTTTGCTCGCGAGGATATTGATACACTCATTTGCTTGAGAAAGTTTAACTTTGAATGCGCGTTCGATTTCTTTCGGCGTTTCTGCGAAAGCAGCACTAGATAAAAACAGTATCGCACTAGCAACAACACTTTTACTAACGCGCACAACAACGCGCTCCCCACCAACAAACCCTAAGAGTGAAATCCGTTTCATTCCCGTCCCCAACGACAAATAAAAAAAGCCCCGCTGATCTAGCGAGGCTCTTCAAGCTTAACAATATTTAAATCCCGATTGGAAACAGAATTTACTTTAAGACTAGTGAATCGAACGAGTCACAACGTTGCACGAGAAAATCGCGCAAGAAGCAAGACCTTCGCCCGCTGCCGGGATTGTCTGCCAGCAAGTCGTTGTACCGTATTGAGTGACAGGAGTTGATTTTTTCGTGATATCCGCACTGTTCGCCACAGGGACTTCCGGAGTCATCACTTCGCCTTCAACATTCATAGATCTATAAAGAATCTCTGCCGCTTCACCTTGCACATGAACCAGGTCAATCAAGTCATCAGTGTAAATACGCTCACTCGAGCTCGCGATGTTTTCACAGCGTTTGATATCAGCAGCATTGGCGTTCAAAGAGAAGATGGCTGCCATTAAAACAAAGATCATCGTTTTCATAAAAAAAGCCCTTCGTTATTATTCGAAGGGCTTTTCTGCTGGATCTATACCAGCTTAAAATAAAATATATGAGACCTGAGCTCCCATCCCCCGAAGGAGATTGGACAGTAGGCCCTTCTGTGTCACCCGAGGGCCCTAGGAACACCAATACTAGAATACGTAGTTCAAGCTAGTAGTGAAACCGCTAATACGGTACTCAGAAGTCCACTCGTATGAAGAAGTACTGTTACTTCCTTCTACTTTAATTTCTTGAGTCAGCATTGTGTAACCCGCAGCAATCTGGAAATGTTTAACTGGCGTAATCAAGAAACCAGCCTGTAAACCACCGCCTGGGCTCGCATATTTTGCAAGTTCAGACGAACCTGTGAAGCTAGATACGTTCAAACCTGCGTAGCCAGTGAACCATGAATTCACAACGTATTTACCATTTGCTTCCAAGATCAATAGTTGCAAATCGATCTTGCCTTCTTCACCTTCATTGAAGGCTTCATTGTAACGAAGACCGCCACCAACTCTCCAAGGAGATGTTGAGATTTGTTTATCATAACCAGCGCGAAGACCAGCAACACCCACGCTCATGCCACCTTCGTAATCAGTAGCTCGTACGTTGGCTGTTTTTACCTTCGTCGTCGTTTTCAAATCCGTCAAATTCATATAATCAAGACCGATGTAAGCGCCTTCAAGAATGTTCGAAGGTTTAGAAACTTTGCCCGTAGAAACTTGAGTTTGAGCGAAAGCCATTGGCGCCAATGCGATAGCAAAAATAAATGCTGCGATTTTCATTAGGACTCCTGTTTGTTTTATGGAGTCTATATACAAACAACTCTCACTATAGCCAAGAGGCCGATGCGCGAAGGTTATAAATGTAATGGTCGACTAAGGAAACAGCAGGAAAAAAATACTAGAAAGGCCACCAACAAGACGGTCGCAAACACGACGATCCAGGAACCAAGCAACGAGCCCCCGCCGCAAAGGTGTCCAAGCGACATTGCAATGACGGATAGGTGTTCGCCTCAAACTTTTCAGCAGGCGGCGCCGGTGTCACTAGCAACGCAGGGATGTAGGATTGATAACCCCACTTCTCCATAAAACGCACCGTCTGCATTCCACCCTCGAGGGCTCGAGCACAAGCCAGGTGACCATCGCAATATTTTAAAATGTCGAAAGAAACAGAACGCGAATACTCCGGATAAGCCGCGAAAAATTCCGCAGCACAACCACTCGCAAAAAAATCAGACTGACCTTCGGTAGAAAACTCCCCCGAATAAGGCTCCCCACCGATCAAATGCCCGAGCTCATGACAAAGAGCCGTCACCACGATCTCTTCACTCATCCCCGGCGCGCGCAAGAAGCCACCCCACAAAGCCACAACCGCCTTGCCACCCTCGTGAGCCGCGTGCGCTGTAAAGTAAGGATTTTCCCACTCCACCCGCACGACGAGTTCCTTGCCACGCGATGCCACACGCTCCTCAAAGTACTGTAAGAAATTTTCGGAAATTTGCAGAACACGCTCTTCAGTGAGGGATGAAACTCTCGACGTGGCTCCCACGGGTAACTCAAAATATCCTTTAGAAGTGTGCTCAACAACGTCAGGATCGGTTTGGGGATTTATCCACAATCCGTCGGCGTAACTAAGCGCCCAAAATAAAAGAAAAGTTAATGAGAAAACCAGCCACTTCATTGCTGCGATTCATAGCACAACGAAGTGCTAATTCCTCTCTGGGAAAGGCTTCTTCACTTTTTTTTACAGCGCGCCTAGAAAAGCGTTTATCTGAGGGAGTTTCTGTTCTATATCAGCGCCATAACACACACGGAGATTCCATGAAAAAAGCTTTGGTACTTGTTTCTGTTCTTTTCGCTTCATTCACAGCTTCTGCTGCGAACCACTCAGCTACTCACCTTAAACAAGAAGACACGAAACGCGCTGTTTGCAAAGAACAAGCAAACGTTGGTGATTCAGCTTACCGCTTGAACAACCTTCAATTGGTTGAACAAGGTGAAGACCTTCTTTTGAGCTTCGACGTGTCTCTTTTGACTTGCAAATTTGACGATGTAAACGGTTACCAATTGGTAGCTTCGTCACTTCCAACTTCTCGCACATACGCTGTTGCGAACGAAAACGGTCCAAACGTCATCAAACACGAAATGTCTGCTTACCAATTCGTTATTTACGATCAAGCTGACTTCGGCACTGCGCAAGCTAACCGCTTGAACACAAAAGACACAGTGCAAACTGTTTACTATGTGATCTCTGGTGGCGTTGCTTCTGTAAAAACAGCTCCGCAAACGATCTCTGCGTTCATGAGCTTCACGCAAAAAACTTATGCTAACGGTGAATTGATCGACGCGGGCCCTAAAGCTGGCGGCGTTTTCAACATCCAATTGCGCTAATTTAGAGCATTTTAGAATAGAACATCTAGAAGAGGTCTTTTCCGAGTGAAAAGGCCTCTTTTTTTTGTCAATTATTTGACCTCCCAAATCTTCATTGCTAGCTTCTTGCAAACGCACTTTTAACTCAGGAGACTACGAGTGATGAAGGGCCTAAAAATCTTTGCGGCAAACGCCAACCCTGTTCTTGCAAAAAAGGTAGCCCAAGCGGCTGGAGTTGATCTCGGATACTGCGAGGTTAACAGATTCGCCGATGGCGAAATTCAAGTAGAAATCCATGAAAGTGTTCGCGGTCAGCACGTGTTTCTTATTCAGAGCACCTGCCCTCCTGTGAATCAAAACTACATGGAGTTGTTCATTATGTGTGATGCCCTAAGACGTGCATCCGCAGCTTCGATCACGGCGGTGATCCCGTATTACGGTTATGCTCGCCAAGATCGCAAGGTCGCTCCCCGGGCGCCGATCTCTGCCAAGTTGATGGCAGATTTGATCACGACGGCCGGCGCTGACCGCGTGGTTTCCGTCGACTTGCATGCAGCCCAAATTCAGGGCTTCTTCAATGTCCCGGTGGACCATTTATTCGCTATTCCGACTTTAGCTCGCGCTTGGCGTGAGGCCCATGGGACAGGCTCCGAATTTGTTGCGGTGAGTCCCGATGCTGGCGGGGTTGAAAGAACCCGCGCTTTTGCTAAACGAATTGAGTCCTCAATGGCGATTATCGATAAACGCCGTTCTGGGCCTAATGAGGCGAAAGCTTTGCATTTAATTGGGGATGTTCGCGGTAAAACGGCCGTCATTGTTGATGATATGATCGACACGGCTGGAACCCTTACACAAGCAGTTGACAGCCTCCTTAAGAATGGTGCAAAAAGGGTGTTCGCCGTTGCAACGCACCCTGTTTTATCAGGACCTGCCATCAGCCGCTTGAAAGAAAGCCCTATCGAAAAAGTATGGGCCACGGACACAATCCCACTTTCTGAAGCAGCCCAAAACTGCGGAAAAATCGAAGTCGTCTCTATGGCTCCTGTCTTGGCAGAAGCGATTAAGAGAATTTACGGCAACGATTCGGTGAGTAGCTTATTTGACTAGAAACTAACTCTGCGAAAGCAGAACTTATTAACAATCCATTCTATCGGACTAGAAGGAAAAAGACATGAAAAACAGAATTGAATTGAATGTAGACGCTCGTGAGACTGGCAAACATAACAGCCGCGCACTTCGTAACAGCCGTAAAGTACCTGCTGTTATCTACGGTGCAGTTACTCCAGCTAACGTACACGTTTACGAAGGTGACGTTGTTCGTTACAACACACGCGCTTACGAAAATGCTCTTTTCACATTGAAAAGCACTGACACTAAATTGAACGGTAAAGTTGTTCTTATCAAGACAGTTGACGTTCACCCACTTTCTCGTCGTCCACAACACGTAGATTTCTTCGCTCTTGATTTGACTAAATCAGTACGCGTACACGTTGAGATCCGCACTGAAGGTAAACCAGCTGGTTTGGCTGATGGCGGTATGTTGCAAGTAGTTCTTCGTCAAGTTGAAGTTGAGTGTTTGCCAACTGAGATCCCAGAATTCATCACTGCTGACGTTTCTGGCTTGGGTGTAGGCGATGCTCTTCACGTATCTGACTTGAAAGTGACTGGTTCAACTAAGTTGATCACTGGTGCTGAACAAACTATCGCAGTTTGCTCTACTCAAGAAGAAGAAGTTGTTGCTGCTCCTGTTGCTGCTGCTCCTGCTGCTGCAACTCCAGCTGCTGGTAAAGCTGCTCCTGCAGCTGCAAAAGCTCCTGCTGCTAAAAAATAGTTTTAGTCAGAAGCAAAAACTGTATATCTTAAAAAGGCAGCTCTTCATCGAGCTGCCTTTTTCTTTTTTATTCAGGTATCTTTCAGCTTAGAGGTTCTTTATGTGGTTGGTAGTCGGTCTTGGAAATCCTGGTGGTGAATATAAACTCACTCGTCATAACATCGGCTTTATGGCTGTGGATTATTTCATGCAAGGCCTCGGCAATCCCACAGTGAAAAACCAATTCAAGGCCGAAGTCGCGCAAGCCAACTTCAAAGGCCATCCGATTATTTTCTGTAAACCACAAACTTATATGAATTTATCTGGTGAGTCGGTTCAGCCACTGATGGGTTTTTATAAAATTCCTCAAGATCACCTGATCGTCATCCACGACGACATCGATCAACCGTTCAATCAGATGAAAATCCACAAGAACCGCGGCCACGGCGGCCATAACGGCATTAAATCTATCTCGGGCCTGCTCGGCTCCATGGATTATACGCGCTTGAAATTAGGCGTGGGACGCCCTGACAACCCGCAGTTCTCGGTGGCTGACTATGTTTTGGGTAAGTTCTCAAAAGAAGAATTCCAAACAATGCCTGATTTCCTGAACAAAGGTTGTGACGCCATAGAGAGTATTATTCTCGACGGAGTCCAAAAAGCTTCGACAAAATTCAACGGCTAAGTTAGATTAGCCCCTTAGATTATAAGGGGTTTAGCATGGCACTTCAGGTCGGTATCGTAGGTCTTCCGAATGTTGGTAAGAGTACGCTTTTCAACGCTTTGACTTCTGCAAAAGCAGAAGCAGCGAACTATCCATTCTGTACTATTGATCCTAACGTCGGCGTTGTGTTCGTTCCAGATCCACGCATGGATAAAATCACTGAATTTATCAAACCACAAAAAGTAGTTCCAACAACAATGGAATTCGTGGATATCGCGGGTATCGTAAAAGGGGCTTCTCAAGGTGAAGGCCTTGGTAATCAATTCCTTTCACACATTCGTCAAACAGACGCGATCGTTCACGTTGTTCGTTGCTTTGATGATCCAAATATCATCCACGTTGCGGGCTCTGTAGAACCAATTCGTGATATCGAAATCATCAACACTGAGTTGTTGTTGGCCGATCTTGATTCAGTTGAAAAACGTCTTCAACGTACTGAAAAACAAGCAAAGAACTCGACTGACAAAAAATTGAAATTGGATGTCGAAGTTGCGAAAAAAATCAAAGAAGCTTTGGGTAAAGGTCTTCCAGCTCGTTCAGTTGAGTTGGATGAAATGGAACAAGGCGCTTTGAAAGAGATGCATCTTTTGACTGCGAAACCAGTTCTTTACGCGATGAACGTTAACGACACGGACTTCGCTGCTGGTGGCAACGACTGGACAAAAGCTGTTGAAACTCGCGCTAAAGAAGAAAACAACAAAACGATTTTGATCTGTTCTGCAATGGAAGCTGACATTGCTCTTCTTCCACCTGACGAACGCAAAGATTTCTTGGATGCATTGGGTGCGACAGAGCCAGGCTTGAACCGTTTGATCCGCGAAGCATACGCTTTGTTGGGCCTTCAAACTTACTTCACAGCAGGTGTGACTGAAGTGCGTGCATGGACTATTCGTGCAAACACGAAAGCTCCACAAGCAGCGGGCGTGATCCACACGGACTTCGAACGTGGTTTCATCAAAGCTGAAACTTATCACTGCGAAGATTTGTTCAAACTTAAAACTGAACAAGCAATCAAAGACGCGGGTAAATACCGCATCGAAGGCAAAGAGTACATCGTCAAAGACGGCGACGTTCTATTCTTCAAGTTTAACGTATAAGGGCGGACGCCCGCAGAGCGCAGGGCCGGCGGAAGTGCCGAAGGCACTGTAGTTTTGCCGACCTCGGAGCTGAAGCAGCTCGCGCAAAAAAATCCCCGAGAAATCGGGGATTTTTTTTGCCCGAAATCTTACTAGATTCTCGATGCCAGGAAAAAGCCCAGATTAAATAAGAAATGCACGCCAATGGCATTCAAGATTTTTCTTTCAGTCCTCACGTACACGAGAGCGCATGCCGCCCCTAAGAAGAATGTATATATACCTTGATAGATGACGAAGCCCTCAACCAATTCTGGGACGTATCTCAAGGCATTAAAGTGCGCTAGCGAAAACACTGTCGCTGACAATAACACCAGAACTATGCGATTTTTAATGAGCTTGCTATTTGCGCCAATAAAAACAAATCGGAATAATAATTCTTCTAAAACAGGCGCCGCAATCAAAAGTAAAAACACCGTCAACAACGAATCAAATTCAAATGGAATTAGAATTTCGCCGTAGATCGCCGCTTTGAAAATGCAGTAGCCTGCGAACAGAGATAACAAACCAAAGCCCCACGCTTTTTTACTCATCGCGGGTTTAAGGCTGAATTCATCTTTTAGGAAAAAGCCCATGATCAGAATGAAGATAATCTCGAAAGCATAGCTAGCGAACTCATGCAGACTTGCGATTTGATCGTCACAGACGTAACGGAGAATAAAGAATATCCAAGCCGCTGCGAAGAGAATGATGATTTTTGATTTTGTCACTGAGATGATCCTCGTTCAGAATGTTTCTATTCTCAGTGACAACTGTCTGTTTAACAACAGGAAAGTTTAGTGGGCTTCGTCGCTTTATCTACTCAAATAAGGAGACAAACGACTTTGCAAGGCACGGACGCTGTACATCCACTCCCCGTCGCATTTTCCTTTACCGCAGTTATTCACGATGTTGCAGCCTTCTCTTGTGCGCACATAATCGGTCACACCATTGGTGACGATGCCGATCAGCTTGTTCGAATTTTGACTGTAAACTGGAGAACCGGAATTTCCACCAAACACATCGAGTGCAGCACGGATATAGTTTTTTCTTGGCGCTGACTTCATCACACCACGCGCATATTTTTTAGAAATGCCTGAGGGATATCCAAACGCATACACGATTTCTCCAGGAGCTGCGGCCGCTGTGAAATCCAATTTTTGAGGTGTGACACCTTCCACATCGCGATCGAGTTCGACCAAAGCATAATCCTCTACCCCGGGGTCGGCGACAAAAGTTAAAATGCGACGGCAGCCGTAGATATTTTTTGATGGAATGAGAGGATCTTTATCATGCGGCGAACGGCGTTCGTAATTAAATACAAATTTCGTTTCACTGCAGGCATCCCAATTTCGCATACAGTGACCTGCCGTTAAAACTTTGTTCTTTTCAACTAGAACGCCTGAGCAAAAGGCGGTCGTGCGTTGTTCTCGATAGCGTTCGCTCGAGCAAAGATTTCTTTTGGTGCCCAGCTCCTCGCCATTGCTGGCGTAGGTGTAGTCAGACACTTTCTCTAAACCATTTATAGAAACTAATGCGACACTGCTGCGCGAGATTTCGCGTAGACGCGCGTCTTCAAGTTCCAGGGATTCTTTGCGCGAATCGGTCCCGTAGATGACGCCATCTTGAGTTGTCGCTGTGATTTCACCTGTTCGCAATTCATTCAGTGAAAATTCACGAGAACAATTTGCCAATAATGCTGCCGTTGCTAGAAGAAAAATAATTTTTTGCATTCGAAAACGCTAATAGCGCAAACTTTCGAAAACATCTTAAAAAATTGAAATCAGAATGCTTTTGTTAAGAAGCAGGTGTGCGCAGATGATCGACCAACAAGTGAATGGACCACACTGTGAGGAACAAAATCATCGATGGGAATAAAATCAAATGTGGATATGTGGAAAGAGTGCTCCACCCTTCTTTGACTAAAATCCCCCAACTTGTATCGGGAGGTTGCGTGCCCAGGCCGATGAAACTCATAAAGCTTTCGTAGATGATAGCGCTTGGAACTTGCAAAGCGATGAGCACCATCAATGTCGATGCCATATTGGGTAATAAGTGCTTCATCACGATGTGGTAAGGACTTGCCCCTAAAGCGATGGCTGCTTCGATGAAGGGCTTGCGTTTAATTTCGATGACCTGTCCCCGTGTAACACGTGCGATAGTCATCCAATGTGTCGCTGAAATTGCAATACACATTCCGATGATGGAGCTGCCAGAAAAAACTTCTTCAGGAAGTAGAACTTTAAAACTGAGACAGATCACTGATACCGAAACGAAACTTGGAATCGCCATTAAAACATCGTTAAAGCGCATCATCACAGAATCGACTTTGCCTTCGCGCCATCCAGCAATCGCGCCGTACAAAATTCCCATCACTGAAGTCAGCAACGCTGAAAAGATCCCGACCAGCAACGACACTCGGCCACCCATAAACAGGCGCGCAAAAAGATCTCGACCTAATGAGTCCGTACCCATCCAGTGAGTAAAGTCGGGCGACTGCAACATATGATCGACGTTTTGATTAAAATGCCCTTCAGGAAAAACCAATGGTGCTGTCACTGACAAAAGAACTATCATCGACAGAATGTAAATGGCGCCCCAGAAGAAGATCTTTTTCATCTTTCCTCCTGCAGGCGTGGATCTACCCAGCGCATGACAATATCAAGAATGCTGTTCACGATGATGAGCATTGAAGCAAAGAACAAGGCCAACCCCGTGATCAAAGTATAATCGCGATCATTCAGCGCTTGCACGAAATCAGAACCCAAACCTGGAATAGCAAAAAGGATTTCCACCAAAAAGGAGCCTGAGATTAAAGACACTATCAAAGGTCCCGCATAACTTAAAACTGGAATCAAAGAATTGCGAAGAACGTGTTTCACCAATACGGCCCAAGGTGACAAACCTTTGGCTGTCGCCGTTCTGGCAAAATCAGAATGCATATTTTCCTGCAAAGAAGTTTTTAAAATTCGTACCAGATACGCTGTCGGTCGCAGGCTCAACGCCAACACCGGTAAAACATAGTGAGCAGGTGACGTCAAAAATGCGATGGGTAAAACGTCAAAATAAAATCCGAAAAGATAAATCAAGAAAGGGCCTAAGAATAAACCGGGTAATGAAATCAAAACGATCATACCCTGATCAATGACCTTTTCAAAGATACGGCCCTGATATCGCATGGCTAACAATGAAAACAGGAACGCCAAAACTAAAACCAGAAGACACGCGATGAGGTTCAATAACAACGTGTTAGATAGCCCCTCCCCGATAATACTGCCCACCGAACGATCGGGGCTGAGCATCGAGGGACCTAAATCCCCGCTTAACAGACTGCGGAAGTATGAAAAGTATTGTGACGGCAAACTGCCGTGTAAGTTCCATTTGTTTTCGAGGGTTTTAAAAACGAGCGGATGGCTTTTCTCATCCGAAACGAAGGGACCGCCAGGCAAAGCTTTGAGCAAAAAAAACATCAGCGTCGTTAATACGATTAACGACGCTGCGATCTCGATCAGTTTTTTAAAAAGATAACTAGCTAAGTTTTCTCTCAAATGTCATCCCAGTTTTCCTTTCCTACCATTTCCGCGACGTGCTTCATCGGGACTTGTTCTGCTAGGTAAGGGAAAAGATCTTTCTTGTTGCCGTATAGTTGCCCGTAAACATAACAGTTGGACATGACTTTTTTAACATAGTTTCTTGTTTCAAGGAACGGAATGTGTTCGATGAACTCATCTGTTTCTAGATTTCCGAATGAGGCCAACCAGTTTTTCACACGATGCGGACCCGCATTATAACCTGCTGCCACCAATGGGATCGTATCGTCAAAGTTATCCATCAAACGTTTCAAGTAACGAGAACCGATTTTTACTGAAGTTTCAGGCTCCAAAAGTTTTGGCGCTTTGAAACCTGTGTCACCAATCAAGTTCGCGACTTTGTGACCTGTGAACGGCATCACTTGCATCAAACCCAATGCACCTACCGGAGAAATCGCATCACGGCGGTAAGTTGATTCCGCACGCATGATACCCCAAACAAGTTCTTCAGGGACCTTGAACTGCTTCGTGTATTTTTCAACATTCGTGCTGTAAGCACGTGGGTAAGCGTGTTCCCAAAGGTAACGAACGCCATCCATACCCATGGCTGCTCTTTGACCACCGAATGTCACTTGCGCGATGTACGCTGAGCGATTGTAGTGACCTGCATCTGCGTACTCATTCATCAAAGTACGAAGGTATTCACGATTCGAAGTTTTCTTTTCGATGTCATAAAGGTCCCAACGTGCCCAGTCCATCTCGCCGATTTTCATCAAATCGCGCGCACGTTCAAAGCGTTTCATTAAGATCGGGCTACCGAAAGCCACTTTGTCTTCTGCTGAACCTTCCGCCTCTTGAACGACTTCAACAGATTTCATGTCGCCACCTTCGGCAACTTCTGCTTCCTCGTCCTCACCTTTTTCATCTTCAGAAGAGTACTGAGTCATCATGACACTGTCTTCGGATTCAGAATCCTCACTTGAATAGTTGTCGTCAGCCAAAGCTGGCATCAAGAACTCACTTGCAGAGAAGCGCGCAATCAAACGCGGGCTGACTGGCAATGAAGACAATGTCGTTGTCGGCACTGACTTCATATTTTCCATTTTACGCAAACGCGCTTGAGCCGCGATTGAGTAGTAACCCTTTAAAGGATCCTTTGCGAGTGGTGCCATCATCGTGCGGGCTTGATCGACTTTACCTTGGCGGAACAAACTCATCGCCATCCAATAAGTGATGCGATCATCTGGTACTGACTTCCACGCTTTCTTATTTTGCTTCTTCAAAGATTGAAGTTGCGACAAAGCTTTGTAAGCACCTTGGTAATCCGCTTTCAAATATTTCAACCAAGCCAAATGCCATTTTGCATCTCTGTTCAAACCAGAGTTTGGATAAACCTTCATGAACTCTTGGAAGCGTCTTGCAGCACCATCGTAATCTTGGAACTGATAACTCATGAATGCAGATTGATATAATGCCTGACGACCCGTTTTTGAACGTGGGCTCAATTTATAAGCTGAATAGTAAGAACCAATCGCCAATTGAACTTCACCTGCACGTGCCGAAGCATTGCCGAAAAGAATCAAGTAATCGAAATTTCTTTTCATACCTTCATAGTATGGTTTTAAAATTTCAACGGCTTTAGCAACTTCACCTTCTTGGATGTAGAACTGAGCTTGCAAACGATCCGCTTGGAACTTATCCGTCTTTGCCAATTTTTCTTTCATCACGTTGATTTCAGATTGCGCTTTTTGATCAAGACCTGCCCAAAGCATGTATCTTACGCGAGTTTTGAAATCGTCTGCAGAAACAGAACAGCCTGTTGGCTTGCCATCGAAATCATTCGCAGCAAGATCCACTCCCCAATCAGCGACTTTCGCAAATGCAGGATGTTTCTCCCACAACTTCGTGAGTGAATTACACATGCTTGCGTGTTTGCCCAAACCTTTTTCAGCCAATGCCCAGTTGTAAATAACTTCTGGATATTGTTCTGTGTTGCGCGTGCGCTTTTCAAGTTTCGCAAAATGCACAGACGCTTGCTTGTAGTTCTTTTTTGCAAGAGCCACTTGGCCAAGATAGTTTGAAGTTTCAATACTCATACGAGCATTCGGAGAAAGTTTTAAAACTTTTTGGAATTCAGCTTCGGCTTCATCAACTTTGCCAGCTTTCAACAAAGACTGACCAAGATAGAAACGTGTGTACTCTTCTAATTGAGCAAGTGGTGCTGGTGCAGTAGCTGCAGCAACGGCTTCGGCATTTTTTGCATGCGGCAATAACGCTTCCAGCAATGGAATTGAAGCATCAAATTTTTCAGAATTAAAAGAAGTTAGCGCTGCACGGAAAGCATCCAGTCCGTCGAGCGTTTTGTTGGCTTTGTCAGCTGTCGTAGTTTGCGCAATAGCGGCTGCAGAGAATGAGAATGCAGCAAAAGCCATTTTCCATGGGGTCATCATGTCCACCACTTTCTTCGGTTCGATTTTTAACAAAAGGCGACGCTGGGAAGTGTACTTTCACAACCCTTGTATCCCCTGAATAATAATGATAGCGAATAATTATGGCAAAATCGAAGTCGAAAACTATTTATACGTGTCAAAATTGCGGAGCCCAGCGACCAAGGTGGGAGGGCAAGTGCTCGGACTGTGGTGCTTGGAACTCTTATGTCGAAGAAATCCAAGTTTCAGAGGTTAAAACCCGAGGTTGGTCCACAACTGCGAGTTCTGATGCCGCAGCTTCCATGAAGCCCGTCAGCCTAGACCAAAGTATGGAAGCCGTTAAGCTTGACCGCTTCGATACTGGTTATGAGGAACTCAACAGAGTCCTTGGTGGTGGCCTCGCTCGTGGCAGCTTCGTACTTCTTGGGGGCTCTCCCGGCATCGGTAAAAGTACTTTGCTTTTGCAAATGGCAGGTGGCCTTGCCGACAACAAACACAAGGTGTTGTACATCTCTGGTGAGGAAAGTGTTTCGCAAACTGGTTCGCGTGCGCACCGTTTGGGAATCCGTACTCCCCTGATCGAAATCGGTTGCGAAAGTAACTTGCACAGCATCATGGAACTCGCGCGTTTTAAAAAACCAGATGTTTTAGTTGTCGATTCTATTCAAACCATGTTTTTGCCTGATTTACAGGCAGCTCCGGGCTCAGTTTCTCAAGTGCGTGAGTGCGCGGGTCATTTGATGGGCCTGGCAAAGCAAGATCAAATTACTGTGATCTTGATTGGTCACGTTACTAAAGATGGCAACATCGCAGGCCCCAAAGTTCTTGAACACATGGTTGACTGCGTTTTGTCTTTTGATGGTGATGCTTCCTACAACTTTAGGATGTTGCGTGCTTTGAAAAATCGTTTTGGTGCTGCTCAAGAATTGGGTGTCTTTCAAATGAATGCAAAAGGTTTGGAAGAAGTCACAAACCCTTCTGAGTTGTTCCTTGAAGAACGTGGCGATCAATTGATTGGTTCGGCCGTGTTCGCTTCGATGGAAGGCTCAAGGCCTTTGCTTTGTGAAGTCCAAGCTTTGACATTATCAAGTCCAATGGCGATGCCTCGTCGTACGGCTTTGGGTATTGATGTGAATCGTCTGCATTTGTTGACGGCAGTTTTGGATCGTCATTTGGATGTGCGTCTTTCAAGCAATGATATTTTCATCAATGTCGTTGGTGGATTAAAATTGGTTGAGCCCGCTGCTGACTTAGCAGTGGCAGCTGCCATTTTGTCGACAGAAGGTCGTCGCGATCTTGACGCAAAAACATGTTTCTTTGGCGAGATTGGTTTGACTGGTGAGGTCCGCGGGGTCTCGTTTGTTGAAACTCGCTTGAAAGAAGCCGACAAACTAGGGTTTAATCATTTTGTGATTCCGTTTTCTAACAAGCGACATCTTGGGGATTATAAAATCCCGAAAGACAAAAAGATTTCGTACGTAAAAAACGTCCACGAACTAAATAAATTTATTTAGAGGATTAAAAGATGCAGGCATCCGACGCGATTCAAAAAGAAACTTATAAGAGCGGACAATTTATTTTCTTTGAAGGCGAATCGGATAAGCATTTCTACATCATCGAAGCTGGCAGTGTTCAGATCTTCACGATGTCTAACGGTACAAGAATCAACATCACAGAAATCGGTCCGGGCGAATCCTTTGGTGAATTCGCCCTGCTCGACGACAAGCCTCGCTCGGCTTCGGCGCAAGCAACGACAGATGTAGAGTTGATCCGCGTTTCCCCTGAAGGTTTTGAAGAATTGATGAATGAACTTCCTGGCTGGGCGAACAGCATGTTGAAGTCTTTCGTTGCTCGCCTTAAAAACATGACGGCTCTTTTGAAAGACGCTGATCAGTTTATGAAAAAGGACGCTTAGTCCTTTTTATTTGGATACTTCAAATAAAGTTCTCGCTGTAAATCCATCATCAAACTTAAAAGTCGATTTTCTGTAAAGGAATCGACTTCGTAGAATTTCACGCCGGCTGTTTGGTAAGTGATGTTGTTCACTGATTTTTTGACGTGATGACGAACTTCAACAGTGAGTTCCCACGGACGACGGCTGCCGAGTTTTAGCATGCCCTTCATTTTCGCTAGAGGCGACAATGCTGGCAGATCACCCATCCATTCAAGCTTCAAACCACCTGCGCTCATATCAAGAATTTTGGCGTCGATAAAAACGCTGCGGCCTTCAACTGAAGTAATATTAAAATACGCGGTGAATTGCTCAGGCAAATCAATGCGTGCATTCGCACGACGTTGCAGCAAAAACAAATCACCCGTTAAATCTAAAATCGCCCAGCCACGCGCAAAGGAAAGATTGCATCTGAGGAAATATCTTTCTTCATCGATCATGAAGTTGGCGATAATGCCCTGAGCTTTTTCGTGAGCTTTAGAGTTTTGAGTATGATGACAGAGTAAAAGTTCATCGCGTTCATTTTGCATTGCCTGCAAATGGAAAAAACTTTCGTCCTCACCACGAATAGCAAGTTGCCCCTGCATCTCTGCAAGCTTACGGAGAAGGCTTTTCTTCTCTGATACGGCGACCTTTTTAAAAACGCTCTGTCCTTCAAGATTCATACTAATATTAAACCCTAGTTAAGGCTTTTTCCCAAGCAAGATGACGAGTCTTACGATCTTTGGGGCTCATTTTTACTTTAAATTCTTTTTGCAACTTTACGATACGCTTGAGGTCAGCCGTCGACTTCCAAATACCCGCACCTAGACCTGCCACAAACGCCGCACCGAGCGCCGTCGTCTCAAGATTGGAAGGACGTTGAACATTCACACCCGTATAGTCTGCTTGAAGTTGCATTAATAGATCATTGGCGGCAGCCCCGCCATCGACTTTGACGGATTTTAATTTCTTGCCGAGATCTTTTTGCATCGTCATCAAGATATCCACATTTTGCAAAGCCATCGCCTCAAGAGTCGCACGTGCAATGTGTGCCTTCGTCGTCCCACGTGAAAGACCGCAGATCACGCCGCGAGCTTCCGGTTGCCAGTGAGGTGCACCCAATCCCGTCAGCGCTGGAACGAACTCAACACCATCTGTATGCGGGACACTCTTCGCTAGTGCTTCGACTTCGGACGATTGTTGGAACAATCCCAACCCGTCACGCAACCACTGAACCGCAGCGCCACAAACGAAGGCTCCACCTTCAAGAGCGTAAGTGATTTCTTGGTTTTTCAATTTCCACGCAATTGTTGTCAGTAGTTTATGTTTTGACTTCACAGCCTTAGCACCTGTGTTCAGCAAAAGAAAACTGCCCGTTCCGAATGTGCATTTCGACTCGCCCACTTCGTAACATGCTTGACCAAAAAGTGCTGACTGTTGATCGCCGAGGATACCTGTGATCGGAATGCCGTCCGGCATGAAGCCTAAACCTTGGGTTCTGCCAAAGTCAGCATCAGATGCACAGATCTCTGCCATCATGGAAGAATCCACACCGAAAGTTTTTAGCAATTCATCATCCCACCAACCCGTATGAATATTCATCAACATCGTACGTGATGCATTACTCATATCCGTTTTGTGTTCAGCTTGATTCGTCAGTCGAGAAAGGAGGAACGTATCCACAGTGCCCGCACGCAATTCACCTTTGCGAGCACGCACTTTAGCGTTCGGAACTTTATTCAGAATCCATTGGATTTTCGTCGCCGAGAAATACGGATCTAAAACTAAACCCGTCTTAGCCGTGATCATTTTTTCTTTTTTATTTTTCTTAAGCTTTGCGCAGATTTCTTGCGTACGACGACACTGCCAAACGATGGCATTGTGAATTGGCTTACCCGTTTTTGCGTCCCAGACCATGACAGTTTCACGTTGATTAGTAATACCAATCGTTGTGATCTGTGAACCTTTGATGCCGGCTTTTTCTAAAGCCATGCGCATTGATTTTTTAGTTGAGAACCAAATGTCCTCAGGATCGTGTTCAACCCAACCTGGTTTTGGGAAAATCTGTTTGAAGGTTTCACGCGCTTCACTAACAAGACCTCCGGCTTGATTGATAATGCAGGTACGGGAGCTGGTTGTCCCCTGATCAATGGCCATGATAAAACTAGGCATAAACACTTCCTCATCGATGGTGAATACTCTTAATCATGAAGAATTTCTTAAAGAAACCCAACGAAAAAATCTTTAACTTAAAGAGTCTCGACACAGACACTTTGATTTATCGTGTTTTGCCGCGTTTTCTTTTGGAAATCATGCGTAAGTACTTCCGCCTTGAGGTGGAAGGTGCAGAAAATATTCCGCGCCGTGGCTCTGTCATCATTGCGCCCAATCACTCTGGTTATTCTGGGTTTGATGCGTTTCTTTTGGGCCACGTCATCCAAACGGAAGCACGTCGTGTTCCCCGCGTGCTGACTCATCACTTTTGGTTTTTAACCGATACAACAGCCATCCCCGCGCAAAAAATGGGCTTCACTGAAGCAACCTACGAGAACGGCGTGAATGCTTTGAACAAAGGCAACGCGATCGTCCTTTTTCCTGAAGGTGAACAAGGAAACTTCAAACCGACTTCAGAGCGCTATCAGCTGCAAGAATTTAAACGCGGTTTTGTGCGAATGGCGCTTGAAACTGAAAGCCCCATTGTTCCGGCTATCGTGATCGGCGCTGAAGAAACACACATCAATTTGAAAAAGTTGAAATTCACTAAGCTTTTAAAGGGCACGGTCATTCCCCTGCCACTTAATATTTTGCCGTTGCCAGCCAAATGGAGAATCAAGTTTTTAGAACCCATTTATTTGCCCTACAAACCAGATGCAGTGAACGATACTGAGCTGGTCCATGAGATCGCCAACGAGATCCAAGAGAAGCTTCAGAAGGCTATTCAAGAAGAATTCAAGAAACGCGGCGGCGCCTTCGTTTAAGCCCTTAATTAATGCGTCCGTTTAGGTCCCCATTTCACTCTTGCGTGAAGTAATTTCAGACGATCTAAAGACTAAACATTAGGGTACTTGCTACACGTTTTTCAGAGTAAAAACGGTCTGATTTCCCTCTGACCAGGAACGCTTCCTGCTATATATCCCCACTAAGATGCGTTTTGGATTTTCGCCTTTTTTTACTGTCAAGAAACTAGTCAGTTCAATCCTTGTTGGATTGTTCAGTTTCACTGTGGAAAATGTGGCATTTGCTTCGGCCCCAAAATGCGAAAATATCTTCCGCACAGTTTCTGCCGCTGAAGTTTCAACAACCATCACAGCGTTGGCAAAATTGAAAATCGCGTTAGATGAAGCGCAAGCTATGGGTCAGAACAATACCATTCATCGCAGCCTTGTTACGGCATTTAAAAATAAAGAAGCCGAAGCTATGCATACTCTTGATGCTCTGACTGACATGAACAAAACGCAGATTCGCGATGCCATCCGTGCAGAGATTCAACGCCTACAAGGTCGCAATAACGAACTGGCCGAAGAAACGCAAACTCGTCGCGTACAGCAAAAAGAAAAAGTTGAAAAGCTTTTAGAAGATAACTTTTATCGCGAACAAATTATTTTTAATGAACTTCCGCGCGGCAGATTCACTTACAATAACAACGATCGTTACGATGTTGATGGCTTTGCGATGATGGCAACGATGATGACGCAAAAAATGTGGGCCATGATTTTGTATCAAGCTGGCGAGCGCGATCCAAAAATTTTGGCCCCTTCTTCCGTCCCTCACAAACAAACCGTTCGCATCGGCAATCTTAATTTGTGGATGAGCCCCGACAATCCCGTGGATCGTTTTGATCAAAAAATGCTGAATCAGTTTTTGTTGAAGCTGAACGAACTTTCGCTGAGCAGTAATCCGAAAGATCAGGCGTTCTTGCGCTCGATCATCCCCGATCATCAGGAATATGATATTTATAATTTGCCGTCGAATCAGCAATGGGAGTACATGCGTACGAATATGGGTCAGACGTACAAAAAATTCTTTGATCGTGAAACGGATGAAGAGCTTGCTCTTTACGCGTGGAAGCGCCATGAAGACTCTCTTGAAATTCGTCCGGTCGCAATGCTGCAACCGCGCCTGATCAATGGCAAACCGTTTTTTGATATCGAGGGCAATGCTCTTGAGTTCACTACGACCAAAGATGGAAACGATCAAAACATCGTGCGTGGTTTGACACAGATTTCTTCACAAACTGTGATGCCAATTAGCAGCGCTTTTCCAAATGTAGGCTTCCGCTTGATTCGCCTTCGCCGTCCATTCTAAAATTTATTTTAGAGCGAGGTGCACATGAAACAAAAAGTTGCCGTCTTGGGAGCCAACGACAAAGGTGGCTATGCTACGATTTGCTTTCGTCTTTTAAAAGATAAAGGTCACATCGCTATCCCAGTGAATCCGACAATCCAGACGCTTGATAAAACCCCGGTGCATAAAAGTTTGGCTTCGTTGATTGATGAACACGTCGATACGCTGACTCTTTATGTGAATCCCGAAATTCTTAAAACTTATACTCATCAAATTATTGAAATGAATCCGGGCCGCGTGATTTTTAATCCCGGCACTGAGTCGATGGAAGTCGAAGAAGAATTAAAAAAGGCCGGCATCAAAACGATGCAGGCCTGTACTTTAATTCTTTTAAACAATAATCAGTTCGAGCTCGGTTACTTCAGTGCAAATACCGATGAGCCTACCGAGCGCCTTTCAATACGCGAGAGCAGGACATAATCACACGCGCTGGGCGCTGGTATGTGCTCTTAGGAGCACCCTGAGCGCGGCGCATTTCCCAGATCTGCTCACGAGTGAAGCCTGTTTTTTCAGACACTAAAGTATCATTGTCGTAAACCTGATATCGGTCAGTCATCACCATAATGCCAGTGGATTCTTTAACAGCTCTCATCACATTAAAGTCATTGTTGCGATTTCTAAATTCAAGCAATGGAGCTGCTTTGATCCAACCTTGCTGCACAACCGCCTTAGAATAAGGGTCGTCCGGGAATAACTTTAACAACAACGAAGCCACTTTGATTTGATTCAGTTTAATAACTTCCACATGCACTGGGTACTTCAAAGCCACAATACGCGCGCGTACTTCTGCTTCACTCATTCTCCATGGAGAATCGTTTTTTAATTCAAACTCTAACGACTGACGATAGAAGAAGTCGAAATGAAATTGCTCTGGTGTCGGATGGTAATTCCCGCTGAACAACTTTTCCATCAAGCCGCTTGAGTAAGGTTGCAAATAAGGTTTTCGAACGTCAGGAATCTGCAAGACTTCCATGATTTGCTCTTGGTGAGCAGGATTTAAATAGTTTTGTGAAACCGCGATGGCCTTATCAACGGCTTTTTGTGGATCAGAAATATCAATACCCATGTTCACTTGGATAGATACGGGATTGATTTTGCCATCAGCACCAAAAGTACCTTGGGCACCTGCTGCTTCCAAAGCTTGAATGACTTCATGATAAAGACGAACTTCACCTTTTTCAAAAAGGATAGGATCAGAAACAATTTCAATGGCAGCATCTGGATAAACCTTCGCCCAATCAACATTTGGATCTAGCGAAGTCTCATTGATCTCAAGCTTCACTTCCATGCGACCAATTTTGGTTCCAGTCAGTTCATATATCTTATAGTTCACCTTTTTGACTTCGCCACCTAATCTCGCCGTGACGATCTCGATGGCTTTTTCCATCGTCATTTGAGTCATCTCTGTTTCAAGGCCATATTTTTGACCAGGAATGACTTCAAAAGCCTTTTCAGCTGTGTCGAGGAAGCCGTACTGAACTCGATGCTCGGATGAATCCTTCGCGGAAACACTGAGTGCAAAGAGCGATGTTAATAATAAGGATACGACGCCAGTTTTAAGTTTCATCTTTTCCATGAACCATTGAAATGCAGTCATCATGCCTAAATGTTTCTTTAGATTTCAGTTAAGATCGAATTAATTCGGAGTACAGATAAACAATCGAAAGGGATTTTTGAAGGAGCCGGAAAATGGCTCGCATCTGTTAGAATATGAACACTATTTAGAGTGTCTCATAGTGAGCCAACTTGTATCCATGAAGGATTATTTAAGAGTGAGATGCAATGACTCACAAACCTCGCGGTACCCTATATTTTGATAAATCTTATTGGAAGTGGGATTCGAGGCATCAGTATAAAGCACACAAAACCGTCGACCTTGCTCCAACATTTTTTGACTTAACGCTGCGACCACGGCTGAAGCATAGCCACGCTTACGAAGTTCAGGCGGAGTATAAACGCCACTGATTGAAACACCATTCCGAGTAGGACGACTCCAAACAGCTTGCGCGACAGGTTTGCCATTAACATACCAGAGATGTGCTCCTTGCCGAGCAATCACAAGCTCCGCAAAATCCTGCCACTCTTTATCGGTGCGCTTATCCGCAGGCATCGCTTCTTCAATAAAAGCTTTCGACCACTGAAAAACAAGCGGCAATTCTTCATGAGTCGCAACTCGCATCTCACCAAGAACTCCTTCAGGAAAAGTCACATTCTCAATTTTATAAATCAACTGCCCCATAGACAAATCAGTCTTAGCAGAAGTCATCTGCTCCCAAATATCTGCAAACTTACGAACCTCACGACGAGGCCCAACAAACCCAGTAAACTTCTCATCAGAATTTTTCAAATACTCAGCAATCACACGAAGCTGTTCATCCGAAGCCAAAGTAAAAATAATATTCATAGGATTCTTACGAAAATTAACAGCCGCAGTAACGGTCTCTCCACGCTCATCAACAACTCGCAAAAGCAGCGGAGCAACAGCCACCTCTTTCCCCCGCCAATTCTCAAGAATCCCAACCATCAACCCATTGATATCCTCATGCTGATAAAGCAACTCCCCAGCGTGTGAAAAAAAAGTTTCAACAGAAGTATCAGTAACAACCGAGTAGTTAGACATGTAGTCTCCCGACAAAAAGCGATCCCTCCCTGCAGAAGGATCGCAAAAGCTTAATAGGCAATTTCTCTGAGTGGAATTTTATGTTTCTCAATCCACGCGATGACATCTTTACGAAGCCATCCATAGTAGTCATTGCTGTAGAAGCGGCTAACCATGAGAAGATCGTTATTATCAATAAACGGTTTCAAATCATTGTAAACCTGTAAAGGTGATTTTGTTGTGATGATTAACCAACAACTCTCACATGGTTTTGCATAACCGTTAGCAATTGATTTGATCTTCTCGATCAAACCCGTATAGTTCTGACCTGCTTTATTTAGGTCGTAGTTAATTTGAATCATCATAATGATGATTACCTTTCTTCATTAACAGCCAAACTCTGCTAAAATTTTGACAACGAGACTCTAAATGAGATACTGATTTGCGTTCAAACAACTTGGGTCAGTATGCTTGGCTCGGTTATGCCCTCCGAAGCGCCAACTTCTGGGGGCATTTTTCATTTTAAAAAATCAATTAAATTAAAACGGAATATCTGATTCGGAAAAGATATTTATCGAACTGGTTTCAGGAACTGAAATCGCACTCGAAAGCTCTTCAATAAATTTGTTGAGATAAGGAAATACACGCTTTCGGGTATTAACTGATGACTCTAACAACGGTTTGGAGAAAACAACATCCTGGTTTTCATAATGATCTTCATACCAAAGCGAATGCATGAGTCTAAAAGATTTAGATTCTTCATGTCTCTCCCAAGAGAGAATATCCCAAAAACGACCTTGGCTTTTCGGTGCTAACCCAATATTTTCCTCTGGGTTCTCCATCCAATAAACTACAGTACAATAAAACGACTGGGCGACACCTGAAGCTCGTATGAAATTTTCAACTTCTTTGATATCAGAAGTTAAGTTGTCTAACTGAGCTTTATAGTTTTCTAAGCAAGGTTTTACTTTTTTTAAAGTATTCGACAGAGACTGCGAGTTTAATGATGGCAATAGAATGCCTCTAGACATGAGATTACTCCTTTAAGTAAAAACAAAAATGTTTCGAAGGGTTCACCTTCTTACTTATCCCGTCAAGGAAAGGCCCGATCTGGGCTACACCAAATACTTCTCAAGCTTCTGGTGCGTGAACTGATAATTAAAATTTATTATTGTTACGTCAATATTTAAAAAAATCGCGTGACATCATGTGACTAAAAAAGGGGCGCAGCGGCCCGCGAAAGCGGCAGCCAGAACCAGAAAGACGGACGCATCAAAATGTCGGCGATGCAAGGCGGAGTGGCATGGCTGTAGCGGAGGCGTACTACTCGTACGTTGGAGCGAAAGCCATGCCGCTCCAACGCAGTCAGCGTCGGCATTTTCATGCGTCCGGGTGTTACTTGTGTTGGTCGGGATTATCCGCAGCTATGGTTTTCATAATGTAGTGCCACTTGGCCATGATGATGCCGGGCTCATCGCCGCGGCTTACCAACTGACTAATAAGCAAAGCTGCGATGCCGACGGCAATGACTAAAAGCAGAACGTATTCGACTACGATCTGCCCTTTTTGTTTTGCTCTTTTTTGAAATCGGCATGCTAAAGACATGCTGAAACTATATCACAATTCAGCGAGTTCGGGAGCACGCTCTTGAGTGGCTGGTCTCCAATTTTGTACCGTCATCTGCAAAGCCTCTACCAAAAGGTCTAGGTTCGCATCGTCGATAGGTCCGCGGAGGCCAATCACGGCATCGTCATTGAACTTTTCAATTTGAAGTGGTCCTGATTGAGACGCTCCATTATCGAAAGACATCAAGAAGCTGTCTTCAGTCGGATAGATCATCACGAGGATGTTGGCGCCAGAGCTTTTTGCGATTTCTTTGGCTTGAGCCATTTCGTTAGTCAATTTTTGTTGGATCAGAAAATAAATTTTCAGAGCCAAAGCTTCATGAAACTGCGCGAAGTAGATGCGTACTGGGCCATCAAAGATCGCACTGTTAAATGCGGGACTAAAATACTTAGACTGCATGAGTGTGGTATATGATGATTTCATGTTGCTGTGTCCCCCCCGAGTCACATCTAGAGACTAGGAAGAAACACCGCTATAATTCAAAGCATTTTTTAAGAATCTTAAATTTTTGACGCAACGAACTATTGTTTGTTAGTAAAAACTAACTTTCCACGAATGAAAACTTGATCTGCGAAGGCCTCACCCGCGTTATAGAACAAGGTTTGCCAATCTTTCTTCGTGCACAACAAATCAGCACTCTTGCCGACCTCAATGCTGCCTACCGAATTTTGACGACGAAGCGCAAATGCGGCCCCGATAGTGTAAGCCGCGATCACTTCTGGCAATGACATCTTCATTTCTAAACGCGCGAGCAAACCAACCAAACTGACGTCTTGAGTAGGTGAAGTTCCAGGATTGAAATCCGTCGCCAATGCCACTCGCGCCCCCGCATCGATCATTTGTCGAGCTGGTGGATATTTACATCTCATATATAAGTCAGCCGTCGGCAACAACACACACGTCACTTCCGATTCAGACAAACCTTTGATTTCTTTTTCTGTGACTTGCAAAAGATGATCACCCGACAACGCACCGACTTTGATCGCCACATCAGAACCACCACTGAGTGACAATTGATCCGCGTGAGCCATCACATCAAAGCCAAGAGCTTTGGCTTTAGCCAGGTATTTCTCAGACACATCCGCTGGGAAGAATCCCTTCTCGATAAAGATATCCACTCGCTCTGCGAGCTTTTTCTTTTTCACCACAGGCAGAACTTCTGCCGCCACGTAATCGAGATAACTTTCGTAAGTTTTAAATTCTGGAGGCAGCGCATGCGCACCCAAAAAAGTCGAAACGATGTGCGGGCCTTTGATATTCAGACCTGCTTGTAACACTTTAAGTTCGTTCTTTAAGTCGAGCGCGTAGCCCGACTTTACTTCCAGAGTCGTCACACCTTGCAGAACAAATTTGTTCGCACGCTTTTGACCAATGTCAGTGAGTTCCTTCAAAGAAGCGGCACGCGTTTTCTTCATGGTCGAAAGAATTCCACCACCAGCGGCTGCGATTTCTTGATAGCTCGCACCCTGATTGCGCATTTCAAATTCAGCGGCACGATCGCCCGCAAAAACCAGATGCGTGTGACATTCGACTAAACCAGGCATGACCGTCATGCCCTTCATGTCTTGGATTTTGAATTTACGCTTTGCTATTTCTTTAGGCAGTTTTTTAAAATCACCGACCCACTGAATCTGACCTTTATCGATAACGATAGTTTGATTCTGCAAAATGCCGAGGTCTGCCGACGTGATACGACGAGCACCTTTGGCCGCAGCCGGAGCCAGAGTTAACAATGTGGAGATGTTTTTTAAAATAAGACCCATGGGCATATATAAATGCACATGGGTCTTGGGGAGCAAGGAAATTCGCCGATAGCTTATTGGATTTTAATGGCACGGGTGCGCGCTTGTTCTGCTTTTGGCAGAGTCACTTTCAATACGCCGTCTTCAAACTGCGCATTGATTTTTTCTGAATCCACTGTGTTCGGCAAAGTGAAAGTACGCATGAACTTACCGTAAGAACGTTCGCTGTAACGACCGCCTTCAGCTTCATGTTTGCGCGTTTTTTCACCGGAAATACTCAGCACATTATCGGCGAGATCAATTTTGATTTCGTCTTTCTTCATGCCAGGCAAATCCACTGTGACGACGTAATTGCCGTCTTTCTCTTCTAGATCCACAGCTGGATAAAAATCCATCCCTGCGCCCCGTAGAGTTGGAGTTTGGTGCGGATCGAATTCATTAATGAACTCTTCAAATTGTGACATGATTTCGTGAGCAGGTGTCGGCAAGCGATGAGCTCGCCATAATGATGGTGTACGCATATTTTTCTCCTTAGAAAAAATAAATTTATAAAAATTTGTTCGTTCGAAGAAAACCGGTTTTCTCTCTCAAGAAAAGTATGTGTCGCCCAAAAATATTGTCAAGTTGACCACCTGAAAAAACAAAAGGCCCGTTGTTTCCAACGAGCCTTTTTATTTCTAATTTCAAATATTTGCTACTTCGCTTTACCTTGGTTAGCGACAGCTTCCATGGCTGCTTTGACCTCTTCAGGGTCACCGATGAATTCTTTTTTCAGGACTTTTAGATTAGCGTCTAGTTCGTACATTAAAGGAATTCCAGTTGGCATGTTCACGCCCATGATTTCATCGGGTGTCATATTTTCCAAGTGCTGCATCAACGCACGCAAACTGTTGCCGTGAGCCACGATCAGGACTTTATCGCCCGACTTGATTCTTTTTGAGATGGTGTCGTTCCACAGCGGCAAAAAGCGAGCTACTGTATCTTTCAATGACTCCGCATTAGGCAAAAGGCTTGCTTCAACATGTTTGTAGCGCGCATCATTTTTTGGATGACGAGGATCCGTCGTTTCCATTGGTGGAGGTGGCGTGTCGTAGCTACGGCGCCAAATCTTTACTTGCTCCTCTCCATGACGGGCTGCGGTTTCTGACTTGTTCAAGCCTTGAAGCGCGCCATAGTGGCGTTCATTGAGGCGCCAGTCTTTGTGGACAGGAAGCCACACCTGATCAACCTCATCCAAAACAAAGTTCAGCGTGCGAATAGCGCGTTTCAACACGCTCGTGAATGCAACGTCGAAAGTAAAGCCTCTCTCATGAAGTGCTTTGCCCCCTTTTAGAGCTTCGGCTCGACCTTTCTCTGAAAGATCAATGTCCTGCCAACCAGTGAAACGGTTTTCTTGATTCCAAAGGCTCTCGCCGTGTCTTATTAACACCAACTTGTACACGCTTAAACTCCTTCATTTCTCGAGTGAATGGCGCTATCATGGCATGGCACCGGATCGACTTCAAAAGCTTCTGTTTTTGCTATGCATTAATGCGTTACAAAGGCCGCAGTTTCTTGAGAGATTCAAAGCGCGCAACAGCAGCATCATTTTTTTACAAAGAGGACAGTGTGAGCAACAGCGGGATCAATCGTGCAAATTTGGAGTATCTGGAACAACTCTATGCCGACTTCAAGGCGAATCCAGATTCTTTGGACGTAACTTGGAAAAGTTTTTTTGAAGGAATGGAATTTGCCCAAGAAGGTAAATTCGGAATGTCTGACAAAGAGCTTTCAGTTTTCCAACTGATTCAAGCTTATCGTGCTGATGGACATCTTGAAGCCGACATCAATCCACTCTACCCAGCAAAACCTGCTGACAGACTTGCACTTAAAGCTTTCGGTCTTTCTGAAAAAGATTTGAAGAGCAAATTCGCAAGTGGTTCTTTGATTGGAAAACCACAAGCCACTTTGGAAGAGATCATCGCTACGTTGAAAAAAACTTATTGCGGTCACATCTCTCTTCAAGCTGCTGATGCGGCTCCTGCTGAATACAAATGGCTTTTGAATCAATTCGAAGGCAACGGCTTCAAAGTTTCTGCTGATGAAAAGAAATTGGCACTCGGCTCTTTAACGAAAGCTGAGACTCTCGAAAAATTCGTTCACTCTCGCTACGTGGGCACAAAACGTTTCTCTGTGGAAGGTGCTGAGTCACTTCTGCCAATGATGGATACGTTGATCGCTCGTGGCGCGCCATTGCAAGTTCAAGAAGTGTTTATCGGTATGGCCCACCGTGGTCGCGTGAACATGCTTGTGAACTTCATGGGTAAAGGTGAAGAGTACGTATTCGGTGACTTCAATGGCCCGCTTGAGTTGGCTGAACCTGTTGAAGGTTTCGATGGCGACGTAAAATATCACTTGGGTTATGTGTCTGAAAAGAAAACAGCTCAAGGTACTTGCAAAGTAACGATGGCCTACAACCCTTCTCACTTGGAAACTGTGAATGCAGTTGCTTTGGGTATGGCGCGTGCGGCGATGAAACTTCGCGGTGATAAAACTCAAAAACAAGTTGTTCCAGTATTGATTCACGGTGATGCCGCATTTGCGGGTCAAGGTATCGTACAAGAAGTTTTGCAAATGGCGGGTGTGAACTCTCACAAAACGGGCGGTACAATCCATATCGTGATCGACAACCAAGTTGGTTTCACAACAGGTTCAGAAAAAACACGCTCAACACGTTATTCTTCTGACGTTGCGAAAATGACTTTCGTGCCTGTGTTGCATGTGAACGGCGACGATGCTGAAGCTTCTGTAAAAGCAATGGACTTCGCGATTCGTTACCGCCAAGAATTCGGTAAAGACGTTGTCATCAATATGATCTGCTTCCGTAAGTACGGTCATAATGAAGGTGATGAACCTGCATTCACTCAAGGTGCGATGTATGATTTGATCAAAGTTCACCCAACAGTGCGTGAACTTTACGGCAAACAATTGATCGCTGAAGGTTCAGTCGATCAAAAGTTCGTTGATGACATGAATCAAACTGCGATGGATCGCCTACAAAAAATCTACGACGAAACGAAGAAGCAATCTCCGAAGTTGAAAAACTTCAAATTTGAAGGTCCTTGGAAAGGTCTTCGTCGCGGAACTGATGCTGACGTTGAAAAACCAGTTGATACAAAATTCAATCTCGAGAATTTGAAAAAAATTGGCGTGAAGATCAGCGAATTCCCAACGGGATTCTCTCCTCATCCAAAACTTTTGAAATTGCTTGAGACTCGTAAAAACATGGGTCTTGGTAACGAGAAGATCGACTGGGGCATGGGCGAGATGCTTGCTTACGGCAGCTTGCTTGCTGAAGGCACTTCAGTTCGTTTGACTGGTGAAGACGTTGTACGTGGTACATTCACTCACCGTCACGCGGGTATCTACGATGTTAAAAATGGCCAAGCTTACTTCCCACTTGCTGATCTGAATCCTAAAGCAGAATTGTTGATCGAAGAGTCGATCCTTTCTGAGTATGGCGTGATGGGGTATGAGTATGGTTACTCTACACAAGACCCAACAAGTCTTGTGATCTGGGAAGCGCAATTCGGTGACTTTGTGAATGGTGCGCAAATCGTATTGGATCAATACTTGGCAGCGGGCGAATCAAAATGGCAACAAATGTCAGGCTTGGTTCTTTTGCTTCCACATGGTTATGAAGGTCAAGGACCAGAGCACAGCTCTGCCCGTCTTGAGCGCTTCTTGCAATCATGTGCTTTGAACAACATGAACGTGTGCAACTTGACCACGCCTGCGCAAATTTATCATGCGCTTCGCAGACAAGTGAAACGCGACTTCAGAAAACCGTTGGTTGTTATGTCACCGAAGTCTTTGCTTCGTCATCCAAAAGCGGTTTCAACTGTTGAAGACCTTGCAAACGGACAATTCCAAGAAGTGATCAAAGACACTGTTGATGTTTCGAAAGTGGACACTGTCGTGTTTGTCTCAGGTAAATTGTATTATGAACTTTTAGAAGAACGTGAAAAGTCGAAAAAAGAAAACATCGCGCTTGTGCGTTTGGAACAGATCTATCCGTTCCCTGCTAAACAAGTGACTGAAGTTTTAAAATCTTACAGCAAAGCGAAAACTTTGGTGTGGGCACAGGAAGAACCTAAAAACATGGGCGCCTTCCAACACGTGTACTTCAAGTTTGTTGATGTCGTACAAAAAGCAGGCTTAAAACTCGGCTTTGAATACGTCGGCCGCGGCGAGAGATCTTCTCCAGCTGTTGGTTCGATCCACAGACATAAAGTTGAACAAGCTGAAATTATTAAAAGTATTTTTTCTTAACCCGGTCGCAGTTGGACGTGCAGTAAAGGAATGACCACATGAAACAAGAGATTAAAGTTCCTGCAGTAGGCGAATCTATCACAGAAGCTACTATTGGAAGTTGGACTAAAAAATCAGGCGACTTCGTAAAACGTAACGAAGTTTTGATGCTCCTTGAAACAGATAAAGCCAGCGTAGAGGTTGTTGCTGAGAACGATGGTGTATTGACTATCCTTCCTGGTGCTGAAGCTGGCGCGACAGTTTTGATCGGTGCTACTATTGCGACTTTGGATACAGATGCGAAAGCCCCTGCAGCAGGCGCAGCCGCTCCGGCAGCAGCTCCTCAAGCACAAGCAGCACAACCGGCAGCTCAAGCGGCTCCGGCTCAAGCTTCTTCGGCTCCGGCTGGTGGCGGCAATCCCCACCTTTCTCCAGCAGTTCAACGTATCGTGACTGAAAACCAAATTGATCCTTCATCAGTGCAAGGCACTGGTAAAGATGGTCGTTTGACTAAAGGTGATGTTTTGAATGCTCCAGCGGGTTCCGCTGGCGCTGCGAAAGCGGCTCCTGCTGCTGACGCGAAACCTGCAAAAGCAGCAGCTCCAACTGTTGTTCCTGCAGTTCGTGGTCCTTCAAAACAAGGCGACAAGAAAACAGTTGCGATGACAACGATTCGCAAACGTATCGCTGAGAAATTGAAAGAAGCGCAAAACACAGCGGCCTTGCTCACTACATTCAACGAAGTTGATATGGGCGCGATCAATGATTTGCGTGCGAAGTACAAAGATAAATTCAAAGAAAAATACGGCGTGAACTTGGGTTTCAATGCTTTCTTCGTGAAAGCGGCTGTTGAAGCTTTGAAAGCCTTCCCTGCTGTGAACGCTTCTATCGTTGGCACTGATATCGAATACCACAATTACTACAACATCGGTATCGCGGTATCGACTGAAAAAGGTTTGATGGTTCCGGTTGTTAAAGACGCTGATAATTTATCAATGGCTGGTGTTGAACTTGCTGTTCGCGATTTGGCATTGAAAGGCCGTGACGGTAAAATCAGTTTGGATGATTTGAGCGGTGGCACATTCTCTATCACAAATGGTGGTGTGTTCGGTTCGCTTCTTTCAACTCCGATTTTGAACTACCCACAATCTGCGATCTTAGGTCTTCATAAAGTTCAAGACCGTCCGATGGCTGTTGACGGTAAAGTTGAAATCCGTCCAATGATGTACATGGCTTTGACTTACGATCACAGAATTATCGATGGCAAAGAAGCAGTCAGCTTCCTTGTAAAAATCAAAGAAAACATCGAGAACCCTGAACGTTTGTTACTAGAAATTTAGTAGGTATTTATGGCTGACGCACAATTTGATCTTATTGTTATTGGTTCTGGTCCTGGTGGTTATGTGGGCGCGATTCGCGCTGCTCAACTAGGTCTTAAAACGGCTGTGATTGAAAAAGATAAAACTTACGGTGGCACATGCTTGAACGTTGGTTGCATCCCTTCTAAGGCTCTTCTTGAAAGCTCTGAGCACTACCAAGCAGCTCAACATGATTTTGCTGCTCACGGTGTGAAAGTTTCTAAAGTTGAATTGGATTTGCCAACGATGATGGCTCGTAAAGACAAAGTCGTTCAGCAAAACACGGAAGGTATCACTTTCCTTTTCAAGAAAAACAAAATCACTGGTTTCACAGGCATGGGTAAAATCTTGGCTCCGGGCCAAGTTGAAGTGACTGCGGCTGATGGTTCAAAACAAGTTTTGACGACTAAAAACATCTGTATCGCTACTGGATCAGTTCCTGTTGAACTTCCATTCTTGAAATACGATGAAGAAAAAATCGTATCGAACACGGGCGCATTGAAATTGGCGAAAGTTCCAAAATCAATGATCGTTGTTGGTGGTGGCGTTATCGGTCTTGAGCTTGGTTCTGTGTGGGCTCGTTTGGGTGCGAAAGTGACAGTGATCGAATACGCAAACCGTTTGGGTGGCGCGACTGATCAGGACTGCATGAACGTACTTAAACGTGGCATGACGAAAGAAGGCATCGACTTCTTGATCTCTACAAAAGTAACTGGCTCTAAAGTTTCTAAAGATGGCGTTGAAGTCACTTATGAAACTTTAGCTGATGGCAAACAAGGTTCATTGAAAGCGGATGTTGTTTTGGTGGCGACTGGTCGCAAACCATTCACTGGTGGCTTGGGACTTGAAGAAGTTGGCGTTCAAAAAGATCCACAAGGTCGCGTGATCGTCGATAAACATTATCAATCTAACATTCCAGGCATCTATGCGATCGGTGACGTTATTGTGGGCCCTATGCTTGCGCATAAAGCGGAAGAAGAAGGCGTTGCCCTTGCAGAGATGCTTGTTGGTAAAGCTGGCCACGTGAACTACGATACTGTTCCAGGCGTAATCTACACTCACCCTGAGATCGCCACTGTTGGTATCACTGAAGAACAAGCAAAAGAAAAAGGCATCGAAGTAAATGTGGGTAAATTCCCATTCATGGCTAACGGCCGTGCTCGCGCTAAAGGCTTCACTGAAGGTTTCGTAAAAATCATCGCTGATAAAAAATCAGATCGCATCTTGGGTTGTCACATTGTGGGACCAAACGCTTCTGAAATTATCCACGAAGTTGTTGTTTGTATGGAATTCGGCGGCAGCTCAGAAGATCTTGCTAGATCATTCCATGCCCACCCGACTCTTTCTGAAGCAGTTCGTGAAGCAGCTTTGGCAGTTGAAAAACGTCAGCGCCAAATGTAGTTCGATAGAATATTCAAAATGTAAAAAGGCGAGGACTAGTCCTCGCCTTTTTTTTGGAGTTCGCTCTTAAAATTTAGTTATCAAAAAACAATTCCTTAATTCGTTCCCCCTTGGTTGGTCTTCGTTTCAAAATCGTTAATTATTGTTTAACCCTATTTTTACCGATGCCGCGAGAATTGAGACTCGCAACCATACGGCTGATATTCGCATTTACTTGTTGGATACAATTCATATAACCGGGAGTTGACGTGGTCGTCTGCTGTTGGACGTTACCATCACCAGTAGCGACATTAATTGAAGCTCCTGAGGCTTCACTGCTTGCAACAGCGATTTCTTTTTCTTTATTCTCCTCTTCGCTGGCGGCAATTTGCGTTAAAGAAGACGACACGGCGGCTTTTATCTCTTGAAACTGGGCTTCACTGAGATCTTTTAATTTTACTCCTGAGCATAGGCTCTCTAATGCTTCTATCTTTTTACAGGATTGCAGTACGAGCCGTTTTTCCAAAGATGATCCGGAGAACTTCTGGACGGCAGACAGTTCTGATTTCGCTTCTGAGACACTGATCTCAGCCCGAGATTGGGCTGAAAAAATTAATGTGCCCGTTAATACGAATAAAGACAGTTTCATTAATACCCCCGTGAAAAATGAGGGAAGCAAGGGTGGTGCCCACCCCTCTTTGCTGGATAATTTCTATTTCGGGTGACGATACTTTTGAAATCGACTAGAAGCTCAACAGCGAAAACTGTCTCAAAAGATGTCTCACTCGATCACTCTGAGACAATCGAAATACTCAGCTCAAATATACGAGCCTAATTAATGAGCAAAAGTGCTCCGTGAGGCTCTTTGGGCGACAACCCTGTCGAACTATTGCATCTCGCGAAGTTGAAAAAACTCTTCTACCATTAAAACATATGAAAACAGAAAACATCCTCATCGCAGTAGCAGTAGTTTGCATCGGTACAGTGGCCCTTCGCTTGGTAACTCACAAAGCACCAGCGAAAAATACTCGCACAGTTGCAGCTATCAATATGAAAGCGCATCAACCGCAAATTGAAGAACACGTTTCTTCATCGGACTCTGCTCCGGTGAAACAAAGACGTTATACTAATAATACGGCGAGATACGCTGCTATCCAAAGACAAGCCAAACGTTCTGCTCGTCAGTTAGATAATAAAATCCAAAACAAGCATGACGTGATGTTGGCTTACTATCAAAAGCTGCAAGGTTTGCCAGGCATGGAATTGCACCGTATGGAATGGCTTGAGAAAATGGCTCACGGCCCATTCACACAGGATGAGATTTCGAAATTCGCATATTCAGAGATGTTGAGCTCTACTCCATTAAAAGATCTTCCAGAGCGCGACAACGATCGTCGTCGTATCGCTGTGAACTTGGCTTTTAATATGTACCTTGAACAATGCGATCGCTTTGAATCATGTCACGAACAAGCAGTAGCGGCTTTGGTGCAAACGCCAGATCCTGCACTTCGTAAATTGATGTTCCGTGAAATCACTGACCGCTATTCAGAACCAGAACAACAAGACCAACTCTACGTGCAAATGCAACGTTATGGTCTGACTGGCAACCTCACAGCGACAGCATCAAACTAATCAAGTCTACTATCGACATAGAGCTTGCAGTGCATTCCAACCGGGTTTCACTGCGGGCTCAAGTGGCGCTTCCTCGGCGTAGGGTTCAAACTCATTAATTAAGTCATTTTCGTACTTGTCACAGTCAGCTTTGGCGAAAGCCTTACCGCGCGGAACCGCATCTAATACCTCAATGACGAGCTCTATGTACCCTTCATCTTCCAAAGTTTGCGTGAGAGCATTGTCTTTCAAAACCATCAGCTGAATAGTTGCACGGTTTATCGCACGAAATTTCTCATTCTGGCTGTGTGACAGTCGCAAATTATAATCCAGTTCTTGCGTATAGTAATTCGCTTGTTGGCGCACGCCGCTTGGCGGGTTCACGATTTCCAACCTCATTGAATCTGATTGAGCGAAAGCCTCCGTTACTGAGAGGACAAGAAGAAGAGCCAAAAGAGAATTCATCATAAAGCCTCCGACGTTGGAAATATTATGATACGAGTCTATTTTAACTGGTCAGAGTGGGTCTGGGGCAAATGAAGAGACCGCAAAGACGGCTATGGTCCCAAATACGAAAGCCCTGTTTCTGCAATATAACAGGGCTAGCATTACTGGATTAAAACGACTGATGTGAGTTTACTTGCAAATGCTTTCAGCGACTTTAAGAGCCTTCTCAACATAAGGTTCTGGCTCTGCATCTGCCATGTAACCGCGGTTTTCTTTGCGCATGTCCTTAAGATATTTTTCACAATCTTGTGCTTTAAAAGCTTTCACCGTTTTTGGGAAAGACGCAAAAGCACCCATGAAAAGACTCATGTTAATTTCTTGTGTCTCTGACTGACGCGGATTTTTCTTACGAAGATTCGTAAGCTTCTCTTTGCTTTTTACAAATGCAGAAAAGCGCGCTGCTTTGTTTGTCTCTTTAGCAAGTGCCGTTGGCAAAGCGTCGACTTCTTTATTGAACTCAGTGAAGACTTCCGCATTGCCAGCAGCGATCCCTTGAGTAGATACCATCGAGAAAATCGCCAGGACTATAATTCTAAGAAATTGGATTCTGTACATGTGTTTTCCCCGAGTGATTTATCAAGAAGCTTAGCTTGCGATTTTACGAGAGCCAAATACTTACGATTTTTATAAGCAAACATATATTCAGCGTATGTCAGAGGACGTACGCCACCCGTGATGAGCTTTGCGCGATCATCACCTGCTGCCACCGCGTTGTGTTCACGTTGTGGCCAGTAGTTTTGTGAGAAATCTGTTTTTAAAACCGGGAACTTTTTTAAAGTTGTCTTACGATAACGAAGATACTCCGCCATGTAAGTCGCTGCTGGACCAGAACCTGTATTATAAGACAGGATGAGGTTTTCTAACTTCATCGCATCTTTATCGAAATCTTGGATGTTGATATCTTTCATCAAAGCATCGATGTCTTTGCGTTCCCATTGACTGTTTGCTTGGGCACGGATCGCTTTATAGAAAATACCGTAGTAGATCAAACTGCGCAGTGGATTTGGTGGCGAATCGATTACATGGCAACGTTGACCGTCTTCAGGCAAGATTTCGCTTTTGCTATCTGGAATCGCACCGGGAATAGATGCAATACGACGGCAAGATTCTTTAGTCATGTCGATGTTGCGTTTGAAGCGATCAAAGCCATCATAAACTTCATGCAAAGCCGGTTCTGTAAACTGACCAATACCCGCGTCATTACCTGGAGCCAGTGTATTGATATGCATACCACTTTCATTTGAAAGTTTTGGTGCCATCATTTTTGCGGGTAAGCCCATGCAATCTGCAACGTCTAACAACGAATTGTGTACGAGATTGACGTACTCTTCCGTCACACACGGTTTGTGTGGGAAGCGTTCTGGAGTGAACAACACGTCTTCATATACGTATTCGTTATTGCCTTTTGTAGCTGACTTCATTTTACCAGCAGGCTTTGCACCACACTTAGCAAACAATGAAGGATCGTTTTTGTATTCTGAAATATCTTTGATCTCTTTGATTTGATCAGCGGCCGCTGTCTTATTCCACTCGATATCGGCATTCATTTTATCTTCAGCCGTCTGCGCACGATCTTTAAAGAATTTTCTTAAGATAAACGTCGTACATTTTTTTGGTAAGATATCGTCGTTCGCGGCAGAATAAGCACGACTGCCTGTGAAGTATCCACGGGGATCGAGCTTTCTAAATGCTTTGATGTTATCAGCGAAGTAATTGCGATCAGGTCCGCAAGTCGCCGCTGTCTCATAAGAAATGGTGTTTGCTGTATCAGTGCCGAACTGACAGTTACAAGTCATGTCGTCCGTTGGCGGCAAGAGTTTGGCTTTTTGATTAGCGTCTGTGATTTTATTGATCAACGCTTTTGTCGTTGGCGGCGTTGAGGAAGCAAGTTCAAACTCCCCCACAGTCGAATAGGTGTTGCGGCTTTCAAATAAGAAAAAGCCCGTCAACGAAGCCACAAAAAATGTGTAAGCGACGATTTGGATTTTTAAATTCACAGAGGCACCCCATAGTAAGAAGGTCTACCTCTGCTTATCAGCTTTTTAGCTCGAAAACTTAATTGGCTTTGGTCCAGTTCAGCTCACGGGGCTGGCGCCCCTTCGCCTCCTCGGCGCAGCCGGACTAAAGCATATCGAAGAAAATACGAAGCGTCGGTAAAGCCACTGGGTTCTCTGGCAGCTGAATCTCCTCTGGAGAGTTCACTCGGAATGCCTTACCTGGCTCAACGTCTTTATCAATGGTTTGACGAACAGATTCAGCGAAGGCTTTGCCTTTAACGACAACAGCCATCTCACCTTCAATACGCTCTGAACGAGGATGAAGATTGTACGACATCACCATTGTGTACTGGCTATCGATAACCACTAATTTCGAATGCAGTGTCGTGCCCAGTCGCAAGTAAACATCAGCACCAATTTCTTTAAGCTCACGAGCACTTCTTAAAATAGGAATGCTGATGATAGGCTCATCCACTGACAAATGAGAATTTGTGAAGACGCGGACTTTTACACCACGGGCAACCGCAGCGGCGATTTCACTTTTAAGTTCTGGGAAAAGCACGATGTAAGCATTTTCAATATCGACATTTTCTTTCGCTTCACGAATACCTTTTAACAAAGTCATCATGATCGTCGAACCTTGATTGTCTGTGATCGGATTGTGCTCCAGGATTACGACCTTTTCGCCGTCTTGCTCACGAGGCTCGACCGCGTTTTTAGTGTCTGTGATCTTTTCGAGCTGCAAGTTTTTCTCTGTGATTTGATCATTCCAGATTTTAGCAAAAAGACCTAAACCTTCATTCACAGCTTCGCCGCGAACATAAACATCGGTGTCGCGCCATTTAGGTGCGCGCGGATTTTTATGGCTGTAAACATCACCGAAATTCAAGCCACCAGCAATCATATGCTCACCATCGATGATCATCATCTTACGATGTTGACCTGCGAATGGATGAGTTGCACTTGTCCAACGGATCACTGGTACGCCTGCTTTTTCAAGACGCGCAACTGCTTCTGTGTATCCTGGGCGGCTCGCTACTTGACCGTCGACGATCACGCGGACCTTCACGCCTTCTTTGTGTTTTTTAATCAAAGTTCTGGCAGCTTCATTGCCCGTTCTGTCGGAATAGATTGCCCAACTCATCACGTCGATCGACTTCGTCGCTTCAGCCATGAGTTTATCGCGCATCGCAAATGATTCGGGCCCATCCACCAATAATTTCAATTCACGAACTGAAGACTCTTTAGCATTTGCGAAGTGTAAAACATTTTCGATACCGGCTGGTGACTGATCCAAGCGCGATTTCATTGTTGCTGATAATGCGGGCCACTCTGTGTACTTCACGTGTTGTGTTTTTGCCGTCATACCATGCAAAGACAACAGACCTTCTAAGTTCAGCATCACAGTTGCTAAAACAAATTGCTCTTTTTCTGGAGAAAGATTTTTAAGCGGCGCCAGCTCTGGAACTTGATCAGCTTTTGTTTTTAACTGAGCAATCAATTTTACGATCATCGGTTGCAACTGACCTTGGTCACTCATTGCGCCTAATGTTTTAAGCACGGCTTTTTCTTGCTGAACAAGGCCCGTTTCGCTGAGATCCTTTAACAACAAGGGTGAAATCTTTTTCGCGGCCATCATTTCTGGAGTCAGAGGGGCTTTTAAGATCACACCCGCATAAGCCAAAATTTGAGCTTGAAGTTGAGCCTTCAAAAGCTTCTCAACCACCGCTTTATTGATAACCGCCGAAGGTGCTTTTGGGGATGCTTCAACTGGCTTAGAACCCGTCTCCAAAAGAAGGGTGCGGCAAGCCTCGGCCGCCATGGCCACGGGGCTCATAAGCCCTGACAACAAAAGTCCGCCCGCCGTCAAAAAGTTAAGCGCCTTAAAGACCTTCATTTGCTTCTCCTTAGGTAAATTTAAATCACCTGGAGGGACATTCAGGAATTGCGCCAAAAACCGAATTTTGGCGGGTCACAAAAAAGTGTTTTACAACTTTGGCCTAGGCATGATCGAATATCGGCATGAACCAGATATCGTTAAAATCTTGGATAGTGGGCGCCGTGATTCTTCTCGGCTTGAGCTTGATTGTGGACTATTATTTCATCCATATTCTTTTCCAAGAAAAGCAGCAGATTCTCCTTAAACAAAATCAAAATGAGATGATGCCGCACGAGCCACCCCTACCTCCACCTCCGGAGCCATTACCTCCAGTAGAACCAGGACCCTAATTAACCCCCGAGTCCAGATAAAGATTAATCTTTTGTCACCGTCATTCCAAAAAATTCCCCGTATGATTAAATGAGCTATGGGGAATGTGGAATGCCAAAGTTCAGCGCTTTTTTTCATGACCGTAAAATAGCAATCTACTACGCGCTCTTTTTAGCTGGCGCCATGGTGGTTGTATATCAAGCGCAAGAATGGCGAGTCGCTGGCGACTCCGTCGACTTAATCTGTCTGCTGTTTTTTATCGGCGGATTTTGCGTGCGCACACGAAATCACCTTATTGAAAATACGATCTTAATGACGGCGGGTTATATCTTACCGCTATTCATTCGCAATGCTTTGAAATTATCTTATGTCGAAGCACCTTCCAAAATGGCCTTCGTCGAATTAGGTTTGAAATCTTTCACCATCACCGTGCTTTTAGGTTTTGCTTTCACTGCAGTTGGTTTCGCGTTGAAGTTTTTCTTCATGAAATTTTATCAGCGTTCGCGCAGCAGTCTTACGACAAGGTCCACTGTCGACAAAGAATAGCGCAGCCGATAAGTCCAGCTCCGGGGCTCTGCCCCTCCGCCTCCTCGGCGTAGCCTACTAATCACCAGTTCCCAATTGCGCGTTTTGAAAGCGCGCCTGCTCTGCCATCACAAGTCCCGTGATTTCTTTTTTGAGGCTATTAAAATCTGGATCGGCAGGATTTCTTGGGCGAGTCAGTCCGACAAGAATATCTTTCTTCACAGTGCCTGGCCGATAACTCATCACCACAATTCGATCGGCCAAGTAAATGGATTCCTCGATGGAATGCGTGACGAACACGACAGTTTTTTTAAGCTCACTCCAAATTTTAAGCAGCTCGTCTTGCAGCGTTCTGCGCGTGAGCGAATCCAAAGCTCCAAAGGGCTCATCCATGAGCATTATTGGAGGATCCAAAGCCAGCACCCGTGCAATGGCCACGCGTTGCCTCATACCACCCGATAAATCCTTTGGAAAACGGTCACGAAATTCAGAAAGCTTTAACATCGTTAAAAGTTCATCTAACTTTTGCTGCATTCGTTGCGGATTCTCGTTACGAATCTTTAAACCGAATGTGATATTGTCTTCGACACTCATCCATGGAAAAAGTGCATACTCCTGAAAGACCATTCCACGCTCTGGCCCCGGCTCCCGAATACTTTTTCCATCAACACGAATGTCACCCGAACTGGGCGGTGAAAATCCAGCGATGCCATTTAATAACGTACTCTTCCCACAACCCGATGGCCCCAGCAGACACAAAAACTGACCTGCCGGAATATTGAAGTCGATATCTTTCAACGCGACAACTTCTTGGCCGGCAACATCGCCCTGCCCGCGAAAGATTTTATGCACATGATCTATTTCAATTTGCGCCCGAGAATCACTCACTCAAGACCTCGATGCCATCTCAGAAGATAATTATTAAGCTTATTCACACCGGTATCGATCAATAGCCCCAATAAACCAATCGTCAGCATCCCTGCGATAATTTTATCTGACCAGAAAAATTCACGAGCTTCCAAGATGCGATAGCCAAGGCCGTTATTCACCGCAATCATCTCTGCAACGATCACACAAATGAATCCTGTTCCGATACCGATGCGCACTCCGCTCAAAATATAAGGCATCGCTGCTGGCAACATCACATGCCGAAACATCGTATAGCGATCTGCTCCCAAATTTTGCGCTGCTCGAATGTAAATGGAATCAACTGCTCGCACACCAACAATCGTGTTAACCAGAACTGGAAAGAATGCGCCCAATGAAATCAAAAAGATGGCTGGAGGATTCCCAAGGCCGAACCACAAAATTGATAACGGAATAAATGCGATAGGTGGAATAGGTCTTAACACCTGCAACATGGGATTAAAGTAATCATAGATGTGGCGACTGGCTCCCATTAAAAGTCCCAATGGCAGCGCTAAAATAAATCCAATCAGAAAACCCACGACAACACGATAAAAACTGGCGAACAAATCATGCAACAGTTCACCAGAAAAAATCCACGACATATAACTTTCTTCAGCGGGATTAAATTCAGTCAGAGGTAAAAGATATTGATACCAGCGAACAAGCACAGCCCATGGAGAAGGCAGAATCTGAGGATTCACCCAACCCCATTGCGCCACCATCTGCCAAATCGCGATCAGCAGCAGCGGGACCCACAGACCTTTAAGCTTCGAAAGCCAGCTTGAACTCACTTCACACCTAAAGCCTTTTTCGCATCAGCCAGTAAATCTGTTTTCACCCACTCATCTGCTTTGGGTGGATTCGCCATGCGACCCACGCCATACTTAACCATAAAGTCCGTCGTGATTTGAATGTGGTCGACGGTGAGATCATACGTGAATGGTGAATTGCCGATCGCATCTTTGTAGTCTTCAGCAGAGATTTGGTTTTTAAACATTTTCGTGACCACAAAGTTTTGTGCCACTTCAGGTTTTTCAATAAAGAGTTTTGTTGTCTCCACAAAACATTGCATGAATTTTTCGGCAAGCGGGCGATTCTCTTTATACATTTTTTCAGTCATGACAAGAGTACGAATTGGCTCCCCCATCGGTGTGTCGTAGGGTTTTAAAAGCTCAATACCAAAACCTTTGTTAATAGCTTGGGATGCTTGAGGTTCACTTTGTCCCATGGCATCGATATTCTTGGCTTGCAGTGCTTGATTCAAATCAGCAAAAGCCATGTAGACAATTCGCACATCTTTACCCGGTTGATCTGACCACGTCAGATTTGCTTTTGCTAATTCAGCCAGAGTCAGAAGTTCTTGAGCACCACCACGAGCGACGCCGACTTTTTTGCCTTTTAAATCAGCGACGGATTTAATGTTCAGATCAGGACGGACAACAATGCGAGCGCCACCTTTTGCAAAACCCGCGATGGCAAATATTTTTACTCCACTTGCACGACCCGCGATGGCGGCGTCTGCAGCGCTGGCGGCAACATCAATTTCACCGGCCATGATCGCTGGCATGATATCAAGGCCTTTTGCAAAGACGCGCTCTGTGACTTTGATGCCGTACTTGCCACAATGTTCAGAAAGGTAACTGATAGCACCGTAGTGAGCGAACTTGAGATTGCCGACACGGACTGTGTTTTTAGATTGGGCCTCGGCCTGAAGATTCATGATGCAGAGAATGAGCAGGACGAAGAAACTAACAAGAAGTTTGGACTGAGTTTTCACGCGCTGATACACGGGGTACCTCCAACTTTCAACCCCAATGAAACTCTCGTTTACCTCACGCGGCAAGTTGACTTTCGACAAGTGGGGAATGGCACATGCTTCGTTCGTGGGCTTGCGATAAATAAGGCGGATTGCAGAGCTAGCTTCCCAGTGCTGTGTGCTGACGCTGCGAAAGACACAGCCTCGTGCTTCGTCGTGGCCGAGCGGCGTTGCCGCTCAGTGCGCGCATCCATGCGCCCACGAAGGTCTTTCTACGGCCAGCACACAGCACTGGGAAGCTAGCTCTGCAATTGCTTATTTTCGTAAGTTTGAATGAAGGCTGTGCACCCCAATTGTGAAATCACATTGGGGAATAACAAGAATTTATTGGGGGAGCGCTGGGGATTTTTGTTCAGCGCTTTTTGAAATTTTAGACCGTTTCGTTTCCGTTTGCCCAGAAGCCTGCGGATTCTGTCAGGCCTGATAGTACTGAGTGGAAGTGGGCTTGGGTTTGTAGTTTTTGTTTGCCGAAGCGATTTTCTAGTTCAGATTTTATGAATGGGACTTTAGCTGTACCACCCGTTAAGCATACTAAATCTACTTGTTCTGGTTTTACTCCGCCTGCTTCTAGGCATGTATCTAGGGCTGCGAAGATTTTATTTTTTGTTTCTTGGGACCATTCTATGAAACTTTCTTTTTTGAATGTTTCTGTCAGGTCGATTCCTGGATAGTCAAAGTTGAAGTTTGTTTCTTCAGCTCCGCTGAGGTCGCGTTTTGTTTTTTCTATGTTTTCGAAGAATGAGAAGATTTGTTGGTCTTCAATCATCACGAAGAGTCTTTCTAGTGCTTCTTTGTCTTTTTTCTGTAACGAGCACTTTTGGACTTCTTTGATAAACTGATAAGTGTCTTTTTCTTTTAAGTGCACGATGTGAGCTGGGTGATTGAGTCGTTGCATGACTGCTGGTGGCATCGTTAAGACGTTGCTGCCCATTGGTAAGCGGTATCTTGATTTTGCGCCGAAATATTCGTTGAGTTTGTGACTCATGAAAACGCTATCGAGAGCATCGCCTGCTAGGGGGCAACCGTCGATTGCCAGCACGTCTTTTTTTGAAAAGCCTTCGGGTCTGAGCTTGATGAGTGTGAAATCCGATGTACCACCACCGAAGTCCCCGATCAGAACGATTTTTTCTTCTGTGAGTTGGCGGCGGTAATCGAATGCGGCTGCTAATGGTTCTGGTACGAATTGGACTTCTTTGAAGCCTGCGAATTCGGCTGCTTTTTGCATGCGATGAAGTGCGAAACCGTCCGCGACTGAATCCATTGAGTATCTTGCGGGTCTGCCGATGACGGCCTTCTCAACTGACACACCCAAAGTTTTTTCTGCGCGTTTTTTTAGTTCTAATAAGAAAATACCAATCATGCTCTCAAGAGTGAGAATACGATTGTCCATCATGGTACCAAGATAGTTTTTATTTGGCAGATGGGATTTGAATGAACGGAAGAGGCGGCCTTCCATATCTTCAGAAATATATTTTGAAATGGCTTCTGTACCATAGAAACACTGATCTGCTGTCAGGAAGTACAGCAGTGTGCGCATCATCGTTGGGTCAGCTGCCGTGGGATCAAGTGGGAGTGCCTCGAGACGCTTGCCCTGGTGGAAAGCGCCCACAAGAGAATTACTAGTACCAAAGTCGATAGAAAGAAAAGTGTCAGCAGAAGTCATTCGTTGATAATGCCAGAATCTGCTGACTTACACAACCGGCGCGCGGGTCGCCGGTCAATAAAATGCCTACTTTGCTTCGTACGTTTTCAAGATCTTTTCAAGATCGAAGAAGTAGATCTTATCGTTTTTAAAGCCACCCGAGATCAAAGTTTTATTATCTGGAGAAACTTCCAAAGCCGTTGGTTGAGCGCCGCCCACCAAAGAGATGATCACTTCACCGTTATAAGTATCAATCACATCCACCTTACCCATGATTTTAGGGTCGATGATGTTGTAGTCCTTATTGCTTGTTGTTCTGTGAGAAACATACAAGTAACGGTTCTGGATTGGATCCAATACGATTGTGTTTGGATGCGCAAGATCCCAATCTTTGTTCGGGAAGTTCGGGTGATCTTTTGGATAGTGCTCTAACACCAACAATTTTTTAGAACCTTGAGCCGTTTTGAATGGAACCAAGATGTCGTTCCAGAAAGATGCTGGCAAAGTACCATGACCCGCTTTTTGAGCAGCCAATGCACCCGCGATCAACTTATCAACGTTGATACGAGAAACTGCATTACCACGCATGTGGCTTAAATAAGCCATTTTACCATCAAGAGTTGTAACGATATGGCGAACGTTCACATCACGACCGAAAGTGTCGTGTTCAATCGGAGCCACTTCTGCGATTTGTTTATGGTTCACAGAATCAACAACGATCAAGCTGCCCGTCTCTGTCGCCAAGATGATTGCGTATTTACCGTCAGATGTGAAAGCCACACCACGCGGAGCAATCATGTAAGCGCGAGATTTTGGATTTTGGAATTTCGTTTTCAATTTGATCAAGCCCTTATAGTGAGCTGAACCATCTGTATCACCAGTGTCACGTAAATCAGTTACATCCAATACAGAGATATCGTCAGAGAAGTAGTTCGCGATGTAGACGATTTGTCTTTTTTGACCATCACCCGCTACGTAAGGACGACGTGCGATGATTTTCGAACCGCGACCTTTTACAGGAATGTACTTCACGATTTTTTGTGTACGGGTATCAACTACCGAAACCATACCGTAGTTAGGATACACGTCAGAGTTTTTATCACCTTCAGCGCGAGCAACGAGCGCCCATTTATCATCCAAAGTGAAATCAACTTCTGTGTTCGCCAAGATACCTGGTTGAGCACCACGAGGAGTCACCAAAGTACGCGTCAACTTATGAGTTGCCATATTATAGATAGAAACTGTTGGTACGCGTTTGCCTGTTGCAGGATCTTTTTTACCGCACATTTCTGCGACATAAAGATAGCGACCTTCAGAGTCGACTTTCATACCTTTTGCTTGGCAGCCTGCTGGCTCTACATCCAACAAAAAGTCTTTCGTAGAATTGCGATTCAAATCTTGTTGGCTTGCTTGAGCCAGACCAGAAAGCATTGCTACAGATAGGCCTAGGCCCAACGAAATTGAACGTAACATTACGCACCTCTTTCTATACGAGAGTGTGCATTAGCAACGCCGATGCCACTTTTAACTGCAAAGAGATGGCAGTTCATAGACAACTGACAAAAAGTTCAACAATCTTGAACCTAAATTGTCGCTAAAAGATGGAGCTTGGTAACATGAAAGTGGCACCGAAGTGTCGATCAAAGGAGGCCCCATGGAAGATACAGAAGACTCAATCACGAATATTTCGAAGAACAAACCCGTGATCGCGAATCCCGAAAAGATCGATCCTAAAAAGAAAACTCTGAATCAACAAATCACGGAGGGATTCTTAAAGCCCGATGGCGAACTGAGTGAAGTGATCGACAGCGAGGGCCATCGAGTTAAGATCAATCACTACTAGATCTCTTCCAACTCAAATTCGATTTCAGTATTACTCTCGAGTTCTTCGTGGGTACCGACTAGTTTTGCCGAAAGAACTTTAAACTTCATATTGGGTTTGAACAGAACTTCTTGCTCAAATTTGAGGTCAGCGTAAGCCGAAATATCACGACCCGTTTTAGAGTGAATAATCAGGCGATGTTTTCTCATAAAAGTATCTAGATCCAGATCCGCTGACGTACTTGTAAAACCTTTCATCTCAACAATATTCCCAGCATACATTTGTTGCACAAGTGATGCTGGCAGCTTTACTCCACGCATTGTCAGGCCCACGAACGGCGGCAATTTATCAAGAGCTGAGTTGATCATTTCTGCATGAATCAAAGCCGCCTTCGATGGCTGAGGTTTTCGCAACTCAGAATTGATCATCAAGAAATCTTCTTCCATGTACGAACGAAGAGCGACGATCTCCATTTTCGTAAGAACTCCTGCCGGAACATCATGTTGGAAAAGGTAATCAGCATAAGTCTCTAATAAAATCTGAGAAGAAGTTGGACTCTTCATTTCCTTAGCCATTAAAATAGTAGCCCGTCTTTCCTGAGCAGACATGTCTCTAGCGTATTCAATTTTTGCATCGAGAGTGTCAATGAAAGTGCGTTTTCTTTCGCCACGGAAAACATCCATGTAACGAGGAGCTTGACGAATGAATTGCGCCTCCACTTCTGCAGGAGCGCCCCAGACAAAGAAGGGAATATTCAAAACTAAAATAAGACTCAGTAGCAGCTTTTTCATAAGCTTCCGGCAATGCCAGATATATGCCACGACTATTAAAATATAAAACCGCTTAGAGGCTTAAAGGTTGTACATAGATTTGACGAAGTGACTAACCAAGCTTATTTTCGAATGCGACGGACCGTCTGACAAGACGTCAAACACGCTTTGGCGTCGGCGGCTGTTTGTCCGAACTCAGCACCCTTGATCGTAGCAATCAAATCTAATTCATCGAAGTGAGTTCCGGCCTTACAATCGCGAATGTCTTGGTCTTCTTTCATCCAACCAACATATTCTGCCGTTTTGAAATTCACGTCTTGAGAGATGCGACAGCCAATGTAGCAATGGGCTTTCTTGTCGTTCTTCAAAGAGTCTGCAATTTTCTTTTCTTTAGTAAAGATATTGTAAGCCTTCATCAACGCTGCCATCCCTGGAGATTCCGGCGCGCGTGTTTGCCATTGATCAATGTCAGCTTGATAGACTTTTTCAGAAGTATAAACCTTTTGCGTTTTCGGATTGATCTCTGAACGGAAGCACTCCCCTTCCACCGCGAAAGCCTGAACCGATAACAATGCTGTGAAGCTAAAAATAATTACTTTTAACATAGAGACCATCTTCGCAAATTACCGACAATTAGCAAAGCTGACAGATTCGTATTCTTTGTCAGCTCGAACAAAGGCTAGATCTCCGCCTGCTTTGGGATCAAGGCTTGTGTAAAAGGAAGCACTCATCCCAACTCCACCGCCCGAACAGCGTGAATTGATCAAGAAAGCCTGCATGTTTTCTTTGTACTCGTTGATATCAGGACTGCAGCTTGTGTACGTGTACGCACCTCTCAACAGTGGGAAACGCGTGTAGATACGATGAAATTGATTGCCACTTTGCAGGTCGATCGTGTTCACACTTCTTGTTGTCAGATCGAACTGAATCGCCGAATAATTTTTTGGAGTTGTCACGTCACAGGTAATGATGTTGGCGCGAACTGAAACCGCAGAACCTAAGATCACCAAACCCAGCCAATACTTTTTCATAACAAGCCTCCTGCCAGAACAAAGCTTAACGAAGTCCGTCCCCGCTTTCAACAACGCCCCGCAAGAGTTGCAAGGTATAATGTTGTATTTCCAATCAAAAATAGATTTAGTACGAGGACCATTTTTTTAAGGGGACTCAATGAACTCAAAGATGCACTTTAAGGTTCTGATTCTTGGAGCTGGCTCTGGCGGTATTTCTATTGCTTCAAGATTGAAAAAAGAAATTTCTGCGAGTGATATCGCAATCATTGAGCCCTCTGCGACCCACTACTACCAACCATTGTGGACTCTTGTTGGTGCAGGCATCGTTAAAAAAGAAACAACGAAAAAATCTATGGCCAAGATGATTCCTTCCGGAGTGACTTGGGTTCAAGATCGCGTCGGTAAAGTGGATCCCACTACAAAATCAGTTCAATGCGCTTCAGGTAAAGTTCTTACTTACGACTATCTCTGTATCGCGACGGGCTTGCAGTTGGATTGGAACAAGATCAAAGGAGTTGAAGGTCATTTGGGTAAAAACGGTCTTTGCAGTATCTATCAATACGAAGATGCTGAAAAGACGGCAGAGATGATTCAAAACTTTAAAGGCGGCAAAGCGTATTTCGTGATGCCACCAGTTCCGATCAAGTGTGCGGGGGCTCCGCAAAAAATCATGTATTTGGCCGATGAAGTCTTCCACACAAATGGCGTTCGCGAAAAATCGCAAGTTGGTTTTTTTATGGCGGGAAAAGCCATTTTTGGCGTTCCGGCTTTTGCTGCACCACTGATGAAAGTAGCGAGTGATAAAAATATCGCTTTGAATTTCGCACACAAACTTGTTGAAGTTCGTCCTGAAGAAAAAGTCGCGATCTTTGAAAGAACGACAGAAACGACGGTCGACGGCCAAGTTCAAACAAACATTGAGCACGTGTCCGTGATTTATGATCTCTTGCACGTGGTCCCACCAATGAGTGCGCACGATTATGTTCGTGAATCCGGTTTGGCCTTCACATCAGGTCCGCAAGCTGGGTGGTTGAAAGTGAATCAAGCGACTTTACAACACCAAGACTTCCCAAATATTTTTGGTATCGGCGATGTCACGGGTGTTCCCAATTCAAAAACAGGTGCCGCGATCAGAAAGCAAGCCCCCGTTGTTGCGCAAAACATGATTGATGAAATCAGAAGCAAAGAGCCGTCAGCGAAATACGATGGCTACGCTTCATGTCCATTGATCACAGGATTTGGCAAAGTGATCTTGGCGGAATTTGGTTACGACGGAAAACTCATGCCGTCTTTCCCCATGGATATGACGAAAGAACGTCGTAGTATGTGGGTTCTGAAAAAAGACCTTCTGCCGAAAATGTATTGGCAAGGTATGATGAAGGGCCGTATGTAAAGTCTCATAACGAGACACTCCACAAGCATATACCTTTGGTTCAAGAATTGTATTCTTCCTAGGTATGGGCTTTCTCAAGGCTTTATCTTTCATTAAACCGCTTACCAGCTTACGGTCGCACACGACCGTAAAGCGACTATTGTCAGTGGTGCTATTGGCTCAGCTATTGGGAGTTTCCCTCGTTGCGGAAGCTATGCCCATCTGCCGACGCGTGTTTCGAACTGAGGGCGCTAGGCTCTCTGAAAACTATCAAACTCTATACAGAACCGAAGACACGGAAGCTCAGCAACATCATAACTTTGACCTGATGGGCATGCTCGGAATTGTCTATGAACTCAAGTTCGACGCCAACACAGGTAAAGTCGCCGTGCTCCCGAACAAATCAGAAATCAGCTCCCAACGCCGTTCTATGAAGGCACGCCTAAGTCGTGTTGCTGCGAAACCGTCACCTGAATTTGTGCGTGAAATTGAAAAACGTTTTGAAGTTAAAAATCTTTCAAGTGGTTTGATCATGGTTCGCTTTAGACCCGACTCTCTTTACGAGTTAGATCTGATGAAAGAACGCGGTTATGCTCTCTTCTTAAATCGTCTTTTTAAAACCTATGAAAATGTTGTGGGCTTTACTTATCGTGTTGCGGGACTTGAAAGCAACGCACTCAGCTCCAGCGTGCAGATGATGGTTGAAACTAAAATCCTGCAGCAAGTAGAAAAGCGCGACATGATTTACCAAATGACTTTTGATCCCCAAGTCTGGAACAAGTTGCTTGTTTTAATGGAAAAAGAAATTCGCCAAGTTCAAGAAAACTCACCACGACTCAAAGCAACTCAAGACGCTACCGAAAAAATTATTAATGTGATGGAGCCGCTCTACCCCGTTGCCGGCGTGGCACTCTCGGTCAGTCGCAAAGATCCCTCAGCACCTGTCGAAATCAAACGCTATTTTAAAAATGACTATGAGGATCCACTGGGTTTAGTGTCTTTGCTTGAGAAAAACGATTTCCGCGATCGTCACGAAATGCTTTATGAGACTTTCAAAGCCTTGCCCGCTGGACAAAAATTAGAAATCCATGCGCACTCAATTGTCCATGCGCGAGCCTATATGAAGCTTGGCTTTGAACGTATTTCGATAACCGAGAACCCACTCTATCCTGGCGTGCAAGTTCATGAACTGCGCGGCACTCGAGAGCAGGTCCTAGAAAAAATCGGTTCTATTTTGACTTACAAGTAAATTCTGAAACAGCCGTCGGCATTTGAGTATTATCAATAACAAAAATACGAGTCATCGGTGGCTGCCAAGGAAAATACATCACACCTTTTTCTGAAGTGTTACTTTCAGTAAACAACTCGAATCCATTGCGACCAAAACCCTGGCCATCAGCATAAAGAGTTGCTGGAATGTCTCTCATTGGAGCTCTATCCATCACCAATGCAAAATGACCGTTCTCAAGATTTTTACAAAGAATGAGTTTCTCAACCATAACTTGCGGTTGCTCGTAGCCCTCAAGGGACATCTTCGTATTCGTGCAAGATGGACCTTGCACGTAAGATTCAGGACACGAAAGTGTTACCGCCTGAGCAGACACCGAACCGAGAACAAAGAGAATCAATACAGCTTTAAGCATAAATGCCTCCTATTATTTTTCAGTCGTCTTATAAGTCTCATTTTGACACTTGTAAAAATAAAGATGACCACTTGTAAAATCGACAGACGACGGTCACAATATAGTCATGCAAGCAAAAGACCTCCTCCGCGAAAAGATATTGTCTTCAGCCCTTAAGATTTTAAACCGCTTTGGTTACGGCGGCCTGACGTTGTCAGAGCTGGCTCGCCAGGCGAAGATCACTAAGCAGCGCTTGTATTATCACTTCCCGACTCCACAAGATGTTATCCAAGTTTTGGCTCAAGAATGGAGTGAGACCGGTCGCACGGCTGCGATTGAAGCATTGGCGCGTACTCACGAAGCTGGAGCTTATAAAGTACTTGCGATCAGCGAAGGCATGTTTGATTGGATGAAAGAGCATGAAGAGCTCTCACGCCTCAGCCTCGTGCTTTTTCAATCAAGTCCCCACATCAAACCGTTGCAAAATTTTATGGAGACGGCTCGCAAAGCAGGGCGCGAACGCATTCGCTCGTTTTTAGCTCAGGATAAGCGTTTGGAAAAAATGAAGCCGCGCGAACTAGACGAGCTGATTACCAGCCTTCACTCACACATGTATGGATTTCATTTTTATATCGTTGCGATGAATGACTACGAGAATATCAAAGTTCATGAAGAGAACTGCGAGAAGGGTCTAAGACAAATGCTCGCTACAGCTTTAAAGGGCTGATTGTAAGTCCGCAGGGTGTCGTTGGTTACCCGTATCCTCATGGATAAAACGGACTGAATTTGTTAGCTGTTTACTTCTTAGTCGCAGTCAGATGCTGTCCTGAAATATAGACGACCTCCTTTTGGTATAAAGCTCGCATCAGAGGCCTCTGATTAAAAAAGGAGAATGCTAATGAAGACTTTAAAGGGTTTACTTTTGGTGGCTGTTTGCGCGATTTTGCCTCAACTTGCTTCTGCCGAAAGCTGCGTTCAAAGGCTTACTGCTACGGGCCGTGCAACTCCGCAAGGAATTGCAGCCGCCTGCAAAAACTTAACTCCCCCTCAATCTCAATGTGTTGCTGAAATTTTCGAGCAAGGGAGATCTTTTGTTCAGACGGCTCGCGCAGCCTGTGTCGGCTTAACAGAGTCTCAAGCAATGTGTGTTGCTGACATTTACAGCTATGGCAGAAGCTTTCCAGCTACAGCTCGTCAGGCTTGTCAAAACTTGAGCGCCAACCAAGCTCAATGCGTTGCTGCAACATACGCTCAAGGTGGTGTTTTCCCAGTAACAGCTCGCAACAGATGCATCAAGATCTACAAATAGATTTTCAATTCCAAGATCATAAAAAAAAGGATTTCGTTTGAAGCGAAATCCCTTTTTGTTTTTATCTACTTCTACTTCGGAGAAAAATAAAACGAAGGAGAAATGCTCAGCTGCAAGGCCGCAGGACTGGGCTGCCACGAAGGCGTACTCAAAGTACGCCGGAGAGCAAGCACAGTCCAAAGAACGCAGTCAGATGGGCGTTTATCGTTCGTTTTAGATCCAGCAAGATTTCACACCGCGTTCAATGGCTACTTCTTTCGCCAACTCATAACCAGCATCCAAATGACGGAACACACCCATTGCTGGGTCGGCAGTCAATACGCGCTCTAAGCGCTTCGCTGCTTTCTCAGTCCCATCAGCCACAATAACTTGGCCTGCATGTTGCGAGTAACCCATACCTACGCCACCACCGTGATGCAAGCTCACCCATGTAGCACCGCAAGCAGTGTTCACAAGCGCGTTCAACAATGCCCAGTCCGAAACGGCGTCTGATCCATCTTTCATCGCTTCTGTTTCACGATTTGGTGAAGCAACAGAGCCGCAGTCCAAATGATCGCGACCGATAACGATCGGTGCTTTCACTTTACCTTCAGCAACAAGTTGATTCAACATCGCGCCCGCTTTGGCACGCTCACCGTATTCCAACCAGCAGATACGTGCTGGCAAACCTTGGAACGCAATACGCTCTTCAGCCATGTCCAACCAACGAAGTAGATCTTTTTTGTGTGGGAATAATTTTCTCATGGCATCGTCAGTCACTTTGATATCAGCTGGATCACCAGACAAAGCTACCCAACGGAATGGACCAGAACCTTTACAGAATAAAGGTCTGATGAAAGCTGGCACGAAACCTGGGTAATCGAAAGCATTTTCAACACCCGCTTCTTGAGCACGTGCACGCAAGTTATTACCGTAGTCAAAAGTGATTGCACCTTTGTCTTTCATCGCAAGCATACCACGAACGTGTTTTGCCATCGAATCGTAAGCGGCTTTCAAGTAAGCCTTTTGATCTTTCTCACGGAAAGGTTTCGCTGACTCGACAGTGTAACCTTCAGGGATATAACCAACCAAAGGATCATGCGCCGAAGTTTGGTCTGTTAGCAAATCTGGAATGAAGTTCTTCTCTAGCAACTGGTGAATGACTGTCGCCATGTTACCAAGAAGCGCTACTGATTTTGCTTCACCGGCTGCTGTGTATTTACGAATGCGAGCGATTGCATCGTCGATATCAGTTGCGACTTCATCGATGTATTTTGTTTCAAGACGTTTTTGAATACGAGTTGGATCGATCTCAACCGCCAACACGCACGCACCAGCGAACACACCTGCCAAAGGTTGTGCGCCACCCATGCCACCCAAGCCTGCAGTCAAAATCACGCGGCCCTTGAGGTTGTTATCGAAATACTGACGACCGGCTTCAACAAACGACTCGTAAGTTCCTTGGATGATACCTTGTGTACCAATGTAGATCCATGAACCTGCCGTCATTTGGCCGTACATCATCAAACCTTTTTTATCCAACTCATTGAATACTTCCCAAGTAGACCACTTCGGAACAAGGTTTGAGTTTGCAAGCAAAACGCGTGGAGCATCTTCGTGAGTTTTCAAGACACCAATTGGTTTTCCTGATTGCACAAGAAGTGTTTCATCGTTCTCAAGATTTTTAAGAGCATCGAGAATTTTATCGAAAGATTCCCAGTTACGAGCTGCCTTACCGATACCACCATAAACAACGAGGTCTTCTGGACGTTCAGCAACTTCAGGATCCAAGTTGTTTTGAATCATGCGATAAGCGGCTTCTTGCAACCAGCCTTTGCAAACCATTTTGTTACCTGTAGGGGCTTTTACTACGCGTGACATGTATGTCTCCTAATATTTTTTAATGTTTCGGAGCTGCTTCAGCTCCGGGGTCGGCAAAACTGCAGTGCCTTCGGCTCTTCCGACGGCCCTGCGCTCTGCGGGCTTCCGCCCCTTTTACCATTCAAGTTGGCCGACAGCTTTTTCAGCTACGGCCAACAATTCGCCAGAAACCATCATTGCTTTGATCGCTTCTACGTCTTTCGAGAAGATGCGGTCTTCTGTCGCGAATGGAACTTGTGTGCGGATTTTTTCGTGAACACCTTTAACAGCTGCATTTGGTTTCAAAGGTGCTAACAAATCCAATGCTTGAGTTGCAGACAACATCTCCATAGCAACAACGTTTTCAGCGTTACGCAAAATCTGTGCGAATTTGCGAGCGGCAATCGTGCCCATAGAAACGTGATCTTCTTTTTCCGCTGAAGTTGGAATTGAATCCACGCTCGCTGGATGGGCCAAAACTTTGTTCTCGCTCACCAACGATGCTGCAGCAACTTGTACGATCATGTGACCAGAATTTAAACCACCGTTTGGTGTCAAGAATGGTGGCAAGTCCGACATCTGTGTCGAAATCATTTTAGAAATACGGCACTCAGAAATACTTGCTTGAGATGACAACGCAATACCCGCGAAGTCCATCGCGTGCGCCACTGGCATGCCGTGGAAGTTACCGCATGACAAAACTTTGTTATCATCAGCGAACACCAAAGGATTGTCCGTTGAAGAATTGGCTTCTGTTTCCAAAACTTTGACGATGTAACGAAGAGCATCTTTTGCAGCTCCGTGAACCGCAGGCATACAACGAAGAGAGTAAGCATCTTGAACACGTGTATCGTGAACTAAATGACTTGCGCCAATTTCGCTCGTCTCGCCCATCAACTTCATCAAATTGCGTGCAGTTTTTGATTCACCTGGGTGAGGACGTGCTGCAGAGATCAATGGATCAAACGCTTTACGTGAACCACGCAAACCTTCCAGCGACATAGCGCCTGCAAGATCTGCCATCCACAACAAACGGCGCATTTCATACAATGACAACAAACCAATGGCTGTCATCACTTGGCAACCGTTGATCATTGATAAACCCTCTTTCGCTTTCAGCTCCAGCGGGACGATGCCCTTTTGCTTTAAGAGAGTTTCGACGTGAACAGGTTTGCCATCAGCACCCCAGGCATCGCCTTCACCGATAATCGTCAATGCTAGATGAGACAATGGAGCTAAGTCACCTGAAGCACCCACTGAACCTTGAGATGGCACGACAGGAATGATGTCGTTGTTAAGGAACTCAAGGATTTTTTCTACAACCAACGGACGAATGCCGCTGTGGCCTTTTGCCAAAGCATTCGCACGAAGCACCATCATTGCGCGTGTTTCTGTTTTGGTGAACGGCGCACCAACACCCATGCAGTGTGAGCGAATAAGATTTCTTTGCAATTGCTCGATTTCAGAATCAGAGATGCGAACGGAAGAGAAGGCACCGAAACCTGTGTTCACACCGTACATCACTTCACCAGAAGAAATGCGCTTTTCGATGTAATCGCGAGACTTTTGCATGTTGGCTTTTCCAGCCGGCGAAAGTTCAGCTTTCAGCTTGGGATTGTGGGCGATTTCGTAAAGGCTTTCGAGAGTGATATTCTCACCAGTAATTTGCATAACGTGGGCTCCTAAAAATGAAGCCGCATACTATCCACAAGGGGCGTAGGAATCTAGAGTAACGACTCGTTGACGCTACGCTTTAAATGCAAAAAACCCACGGCATAACCGTGGGTTCTGTTTAAGTCGCTTTTAGATGCCTACTCCGACGGAGTCGGAGTGTAGACAAACCTACTCCGACGGAGTCAGAGTTCAAGCAAGCCTAGAAATCCAGAGGCAAAGACACTGACAAGAGGTAAGAAGTATCGTCGAATTTATCGTATTTTTCACTCAAGTCATCGCCGTCAGCTTTTTTCCAATCTTGTTTGAACATCTCAAGATTGATGGAAACAAATGGCAGACCTGTGAAGCCCACACCGAATTTTGTACCATTACCTGCCAACTTGACGTCGTCATCTTTCAATTTCAATTCATTGCTGATCGCATAACCTGCCCACACGCGGAAAAGAATTGGCAAGTTGAAACCCACAACGCCGTAGATTGAAGTTCTATCCAAATCGTTGTTGTCGTAAAGATCTGACGTCATCTTACCAGAAGATTTTGAAGCATCAGCAACAACCCAAAGACCGATCATGCTGTGATAGCCTAAGCGCGCACCCAACGTTGTATAAGTTGTTTTTTCAGAGCTTGATGAGCCCGTTGTTTGATCTTGTTCTTGAGTACCGAACTCATAGCCAAGATACGGTTCAATCATAATATCTGCGTGCGCTTGGTGCGCAGTAAAACCCATCGCTAATGCAATTAGGACAACGAGCTTCTTCATAGGGATCTCCTTTAAAATTAAGAACAAATTTATTCTTACCCTTAAGATTTTCTTGAGCCTTCTTGAGAGCGTCAACTACTCCCGTTTTTACCTCTAGCCTAAGGTGCAGTCTGACAGAGTAATTCTTGTGAAGTCTTCTTGTTATGTTTCGAACAATGTGGAAATGACAAAGTTTACTCTTAGATTTTACCACGCTGGTGGGTTTAAGAGTGCGTCTAATTGTTTGACGGTTTTTTGTAACTCGCGATGTGCGAGGCCTCATTACTCATTCATATTTTCAGAATAAATATGCGGGAGATAATTTCAAAATTCGAAAGCTAAATTTGAGACGTTGAGGTGAGAAAACCACAGTGAAGTCGAAAAGCCCGCTCGCTTCAAACAAAACTATTTCAGTGCAGCGATCGCCGTCTTGTAATCACGACCGAAAACATAACTTCCAGCTACGAACACATCGGCCTCGTGGCAAAGTTTTGCCGTCTCGTCGTTAATTCCACCATCGACTTCAATCAAAGTTTTCAAACCACGCGCAGAAATCTCCGAGCGCAATTTAGAAATCTTCGCAATCTGATCATGCATAAACGACTGCCCACCAAAACCAGGCTCCACAGTCATAACCAATACAAGATCACAAAGATCTAACAACGGCAAAACCGTAGAAACATCCGTCCCAGGACGCAAAGTAATGCCCGCTTTGGCTCCCAACGCGCGGATCTTTTTCAAAACGCTAGCTGGATCACGCGTCGACTCTACATGAATCGTCAAATAATCACTGCCCGCTTTGATGAACTCCTCAACGTAACGTTCAGGTTCTTCGATCATCAAGTGAACATCTAAAGGCAATGGAGAAACTTTTTTTAAGGATTTTACAACAGGAATACCAATCGTGATGTTCGGAACAAAACGTCCATCCATCACATCGACATGCAACCAATCGGCGCCCGCACTTGCCACAGCTTTGATTTCTTTTTCAAGATTTGCAAAATCTGCGCTCAAGATACTAGGTGCGACAAGTTTATGTGCCAAGGCTGTCTCCGGCTTTTAAAGGATTGGCTTTTAAGAAATCAACGACACTCTGACGATTGCGCGATTCAGGCTGAACTTCAAATAATTTTATAAGACCGCTGCCCGTCGCCACGCTGATAAAATCCGCACCGACTTCAGTAATCACGCCTGGCATTGCTTTAACCGCACCATCAACAAACGCTGCACGGTGCACTTTCAATTTTTTGCCAGCCAACGTTGTGTATGTTCCCGGTCCATAAGTGAAGCCACGGATTTTACCAATCAACGCACGACCAGAAAGTTTCCAATCAAGTAACGACTCAGATTTATCAATTTTAGGAGCAACAGTAACGAGCGCTTCATCTTGCGGAACCGGAGCCAAGTTCCCACGAACATAGTCCATCAATTCCACACGCAAGAGATCCGCACCCAACTCAGCCAAAGCATCATGCAAACCCATGGCTTCCATTTCATCAGGCACAGTAATTTTACGAATACCGATGATGTCGCCGGCATCGAGCTTCTTCACCATTTTTTGGAGAGTCACACCCGTCTCAACATCCCCTGCTTCAAGAGATCGTTGAATCGGCGCAGCCCCACGCCATTTCGGCAAAATCGAACCATGCACATTCACGCAACCATAGCGAAAAGATGACATGAAATCTTCCGTCAGGATTTGACCAAACGCTACGACGACGCCCACTTCGGCGCCCCATGAGCGAACTTCGTCTACCATCAACGGATTTTTTTTAAGGGATTCAGGAGCAATCACACGCAAACCGTGTGCTTGTGCCAGTGCTTTCACCGGACTTGGAGTCAACTGCAGCTTACGTCCCGAAGGACGATCAGGCTGAGTGACAACGCCGACAACTTCATAGTGGTCATCGGCGAGGAGTGCTTTTAGTGATGTGACTGCAAATTCTGGGGTGCCTAAAAAGCAAACTCGGACTTTACTCACGCCGGCCTACACTTCAACTTTTTCGTCTTCAGATTCAGATTCTTTTTTCTTAGTTGGGTAGCCGTGCTTTTTAATTTCTTTTTTGATCTTATTGCTCTTGATGAAGCTCAAGTGATCGATGAAAAGCGTCCCTTCCAAGTGATCTAGCTCATGCTGCAAACAGATCGCAAGCAAGCCATCAGTTTTAATTGTAAACTCTTTGCCTGAAGGATCTTGAGCTTTCATTTCGATGTAATCAAAACGCTCAACAGTTTCAAAGAAACCAGGAACAGACAAACAGCCTTCATCGAAAGTTGTTTTGCCTTCACCTTTAACGATCACTGGATTTACCAACACGATCGGTTGTTGAACTTTTTGTTCAAGCTCCGTCATCTCTTCATAAAGATAGCGACGGCCGCTGTCGTCTTTTGGACGAGTATCAAGGACGATCATACGTTTCAACTCACCCACTTGCGGAGCTGCCAAGCCGATGCCGTGAGCATCGTACATAGTTTCAATCAAATCTTCGGCAAGTTTTTGAAGTTCTGGTCCAAACTCATTGGGCTTCACTGCTTGTGAAACTTCACGCAGCTTTGGGTCAGGGAATGTGAGGATTTTCATGATCATAACGGGCCTCCGGGAGACCCCTATTATAGCATAAACTCGGAATTGAATCTACCGTTTTAGCCGTTTTAAGAACACCAAACCCAGGGCCGTCATTCCTAAATTAGGTGCCCAAGTCGCAACAAATGGTGGAAGACTGCCATGCTGGCCGAGAGTAATGCCCGACGAATAGAGGACGTAATAGGCAAAGACCAAGCCCAAACAGATCCCCGCATTCAACATTGTGCCCCCCGAACGAGCACGCGACACGCTAAATGGGATGCCCAAAAGACACATCACCAGGCCCGCAAAAGCGAAGCTGTATTTAGCGTGATAGTCGACTTCATAGTGAAGTGTGTCCAAGCCGGCTTCACGATTGCGGTCGATAAACTTCTTCAACTCTGCTTGGGAAAGCATGTCAGAAGTTTGTCCCGTGCTTTGCAAATCTTTGGCGTCCTCAGTCATCACAATGGTTTTTTTCTTAAACTGGGAAGTCAGTGGGAACGAAGATTCTTTATTGAAAATCGTGACCGACCCCGTTGAAAGAAGCCACTGCGTCCCGCCCGTCAGGTCCACTTCGTTCGCCGTGATCATTTGCACAAGATCAAAAATCTCATCAAAGAAATAAACCGTCAGACCTTGTGCTTTCAATCCGTCTTGCGAAAGAGTTTTGATATTGAAGATCGCGTTCTTAGAACGATACCAAATCTTCCCCGTCTTCACGGTTGAGTACATGCCGGGGCGTTTTTTGATCTCGTTGTAAAAGATGAAATTCTTTTTATCGGTCAATTGCGGAATGACGCGATCCCCAGCAAAAAAACCAAGCGCTGAAATAATAGTCACCATGATCAACATCGGGATCGTCACACGGAACAAACTCATGCCGGCAGCGAACAACGCGACAAGTTCGTTGGCTTTATTTAAGCTCCCCAGCGTCAAAATCACGCCCAGCAAACAGGCAACAGGAAGCATCTTCTGCAGGATTTCTGGAATGTAGTAGAGATAAAAACTCGCCATTGTTGTGGGCGCGACATCTTTATAGGCAACCATCGTCGACATCGCATCGACAGCCATGAAGATGGTCACAAAGACCAACATGCCTCCGATGAAGTAACCCAAAAATAACCAACATGTGTAACGATCAATTCTATTCATAACATCCTGCTCCCGCGCGGAGCCTTCTAGAGTATTATGTCTTGACTCATCTAATAAAAACTATTTAACTTTGCTTATGGCTTTACGCGTCTTACTGGCAGATGAAAGTTCGACAATTAAAAAAGTGATGATGCTCGCCCTCTCCGACTTCGGAGTGGAGGTGAAATCCGTTCCTGTGGGATTGGATGTTCTCGCTGTAACAAAGACTTTCAAACCAGATATTGTCTTTGCCGACGTGCTTTTGACAAAGCGTAATGGCTATGAAGTGTCAGGTGATTTGAAAAATGACCCTGAGACGACAAACATTCCTGTCGTGTTGATGTGGAGTGGCTTCATGGAGATCGACGAAGCGAAAGCGCAAGATTCTCGCGCTGACCGTCGTCTTGAGAAACCTTTTGATGCCGATCACTTACGCAACATCGTTCAAGATCTAGTTATCAAAACAAAATCAAATCCTGTGAGTTCTTATTTGAACTTTCCGGACATGCCCGCGTTCGAAGAAACTCCAGATGAGGGACCAGCAGCAGAGATTCAACCGTTGCCTATCCGTGAAGGTAGCTACAACGATCCGATCTATGCTATTCCTGAAGAAGAGTCTGAAGGCTTCACGGCGATCGCGAACATTCCATCTATCGACGAAGATGAAAATCCATTGGACATGCCTGCCGATGAAGAGTTTTCTTCGGTGCCTTTGACGACAACGCCAAAGTCTCCTGACGAGATGGATGAAGGTGGCTGGGCGCACCAAGATTTGACGAAATTTAAAATTCAATTGCCTGAAACTGAGGCTGCTGATTTTGCGAGCAAGTATGTCATCCCGCAAGATGACCTCTCAAACATCCATATCGAAGAGAGCTCGGAATTTGAAGAGATCACTTTTGATAAGGGAGCTAAAAAACCAGCTGCACCACAACAGAAATCACCTCCACCACCGCCTCCTTCTGTGAAGGAAACGGCTCAGGCTGCCGCAGCTGCTGCGGCTCCATCTGCGAAAGACCGCATGATGGAAACCCTGAGCAAAGGGCCATCGAAATCAGCTGACAACAATCAGGATATGATGGAAAAGATTGTGCGTGAAGAAGCTCGTGAAGTGATTGAATCCGTTTGCTGGAAACTCCTTCCTGAGATTGCTGAACGCATCGTTCGCGAAGAGATCAATAAGATCCTGCGCGATTCTGAAAAATCAATCTAAAGAGATCTTTTAGTGGGATCTCTTTGAAGAGGTCCTATCCATGACACTTGTTGAACTAATTAGAGCTGCAATTAAAGAAGACATGCCTCAGGGCGATGTCACAACTGAATCTTTGGCGATGAAACCGCGCCAAGGTCGCGCGCGTTTGAAAGCCAAAGAAGACATGTATTTGTCAGGCGCTTTAGCGTTTGAACAATCGATGCACTCGCTTGAGCCCAACGCAAAAATCAAATGGCATTTTGAAGAAGGCGATCAAATCCTGAACGGTCAAATCATCTGCACGATCGAAGGCGATCTTGTGCAAATTTTGAAAGCCGAGCGTGTGGCTTTGAATTTCTTAGGCCATCTTTCTGGTATCGCGACATTGACTGCGAAATTCGTTAAAGAAACTGCCGGCACTAAAACTCGTATCTTGGATACTCGTAAAACAACTCCAGGCTTCCGTGATCTTGAAAAACGCGCGGTTGTTCATGGTGGTGGTTTAAATCATCGCATGAATCTTTCAACTGCAATTTTACTTAAAGACAATCACATCACCGTTATGGGTGGAATCACTCAAGCGGTAGAACGCGTGCGTGAGCATTCAAAATTGCCAGTCGAAGTTGAAGTAAAAAATATGGCAGAAGTGAAAGAAGCTGTTGGCTTAGCAGTGAACCGCATCTTGCTTGATAACTTTAACAACGACATGTTGAAAGAAGCGATGCCATTCATTCCTAAAGATATTGAGACGGAAGCTTCAGGAAATATGAATTTGGCCCGCATCAAATCGGTTTCAGAAATTGGCGTCAGCTTTATTTCTGTAGGCGCATTGACTCACTCAGCACCGACGGCTGACGTTTCACTTCTCTTTGATTGGAATGCTTAAGTGGATTCTCCTTTAAGCGATATCAAAATTGGTCATGTGACTTCTCAGTGGGCTGAAGGCAACGGTGTTTTCGTTAGCTACAAAGCCAGCATGGATTCAACAAATGCTTTGGCAAAGACTGAAGCTTTTGAAGAACAAATGTTTGAAGAGTCCTTGGCGCTTTACTTAACAGATCACCAAACTGCAGGTCGTGGTCGTGGTAAAAACACGTGGACTGACGACATGGTTGGCAGCTCTCTCTTGAGTTCGTGGTCTTATCTTCTCAATGCGACTCCCCAGCCAACGACGACTTGCTTGATTGGTTTGGCGTTGTACCGTGCGTGCTCAACGACGTGGCCGTTTTTGCTTTGGTCATTGAAAGCCCCGAATGACATCTATCTTGGTTCTAAAAAAGTTGCCGGCATTTTGCTTGAAACTTTAGTCCAAGGGGATGACGTTCGTTTAGTCATCGGTATTGGCTTGAACGTGACGTCTTCACCAGACGCTGTTGAAACTGCAACAAGCATCGTTGAAGAATTGCCTCCAGGCATTCCACTATTGGGACAAGACTGGATGACATTCTTAGATCGTTTATTGTTAGAGCTCACTGATTCTGTTTCTAAAGCTGAAGAAAAACTTTCGCGCACAGATTGCATGTCATTGCTTGTCGCATTGAACAAGTTGCCTTTGCTGAAAGAAAAATACACAGGCATGTCAGCCGATGGCAGCTTGCATATCGGTGAAAAGAAAATCAACTGGACAGAACTGTAACTCAAGCTTTGAGGAGTCAAAGATGGCTTTAACATTTACGCCGTTTGCTGACCTTGGAAACAAGTGTCCTGATTTCACTCTTCCGGGAGTCGACGGCAAAGTTCATTCACTGAAAGAACTTTCTAACGGCAAACCGTTGGTGGTGATGTTTATCTGCGTGCACTGCCCGTATGTTCAAGCAATTGAAGATCGCCTTGTTCAACTAGGTACAGATCTAAAAGCATCTGGTGTGAACGTTGTCGCGATTTGCTCAAACGACGCCGCTGATCATCCTGAAGACAGCTTTGAAGGCATCAAAGCGCGCGCAAAAGAAAAGAACTACAACTTCTTGTACTTGCACGATGAAAAGCAGGATGTCGCACGTGCGTTTGGTGCCGTGTGCACGCCAGATTATTTTGTTTACGATAAAGATTTAAAATTGTCTTACCGTGGTCGTTTAGATGATTCATGGAAAGACGCTAACAAAGTTCAAAAACGCGAATTGTTCGAAGCTGTGCAAACACTTCTTCGCGGTGAAAAAGTATCTGAAGAACAAGTGGCCTCTATGGGTTGCTCGTTGAAATGGATTTAGGAGATCAAAGATGCGTTACGTACTAGTATTTGTCGTTGTGACAATCATTTCTTTCGGTTTGTATCTTTCAACTTATTTGGGTGCTTTTAAAAGTGTTGAAGTCACTGAACAGATCCGTGGCCCTTACGTTTTAGTTTACAAAGAACACATGGGTCCTTACCACAAAATCGTTCAAGCGATTGGCGCGGTCGAAGACTGGGCAAAACAAAACAACCTCGATTGCCATTTGTCTTTCGGTCAATACTTTGACAATCCAGAATCAAAAGAAGAAGCCCGTTTGAAATCTCACGGCGGTTGCATCATGGAGAAAGCTCCAGAGAATTTGCCTGAACAATTTAAAACTCAAGAATTGCCAGCACGTAAATACGTAACAGCCGTTTTTGAAGGCTCACCAGGTATCGGACCTATGAAAGTTTATCCACGCGTGAACAAGTACATGGTTGAAAAAGGCCTTACTCAAGACGGCGCCATCATCGAAGTTTACGAAGTGCACAGCTTCGCTGAAAAAAACGCGATGACGACCACGTACCTTTTCCCAATAAAATAGGTACCTGGTTACTTCTGCAGAAACACCGCATTACAAAAAGGTACGGCGTACCTTTTGGAGATTAATATGATCGAATTTATTACTGTTGATGATTTTAAGACGAAAATTTTTGATTTCGAAGCCAACAAAGAGTGGTCATTCACTGGTAAACCGACACTTTTGAACTTCACGGCTTCTTGGTGTGGTCCGTGCAAAATGTTTGCACCGACGCTGGAGACTTTAGCTGAGAAATACAAAGGCCAAATTGATATTTTAAAAATCGATATCGACCAACAACCGCAATTACCTGCGATGTTTGGTATTCGTTCAGTGCCGACAACTTTGTTCTTAGTTAAAGGTGAAGAGCCGATTCTTGCTGGTGGCGTGATCACTGAAGAACAAATGGTTCAAGCAGTAGAAGAACTTTTGAAATTGGATAATAAGTAGCTGCGAGCGGGCGGGAGCATCCTCCCCTTAGCTGCTTTAGCTCTGGGGCCTGATGGCCCCTGCGCTCTGCGGGCATCCGCCCCTTAGCCTTTTCTGATCGCGAAGCTTTTATTAACGGAAGCGGCGACTAATCGCCAAGCATTGGCAGCACCGATTTTGACGGGTGTTGAATAGATAGTGCCCGTGCCGATTCCGTTACCGAGTTGGCCGTTGCCTGTTTCACCCCAAGCCCACAGTGTGCCGTCGGTTTTTATTCCTAAGACGTGCTTTGAGCCCGCCGAAATTTTTGACCATTGAGTTCCTGAGTTTGTATGTGTCGGCGTGCTTCGATCCAACATCGCCATACCTTGAGTGGGATCTGCAAAACCCCAGCTCCAAAGCTGTCCCAAAGAATTAATCGCAAGACCGACGTTGTCTGACGTTGTGATGTCAGTCCAATTTGTCGCCGTACCGATTTGCACAGGTGTTGAAAGACTGGTCGACGCACCCTCCGTTGAACCAAGCCCCGGCTGTCCTGTACCCCAACCATAAATAGTTCCATTCGCACGCATCGCTATGTGAATCATTCCGTACGAACTGATTTTCACCCAGTCTGTGCCTGTGCCGACTTGAGTTGGTGTCTTCTGACGAGTCATTCCCATGAAAAGTCCGAAATCATAAATGATCGTTCCCCATGACCACAGAGTGCCGTCATTTTGTAAACCAAACGACGTCAAATTCCCCATCGTCACCTTGGACCAATTAGTCGATGTTCCTATTTGAACGGGCGATGAAACTTCTTGTTCACCTTTCGGGAGGAAATAAATTTTTTGCGCCGAAGCTGCATACTCCTGATAAACCATTCGGCCCGCGCCGTAGATATCACCATTGGTTTTTTGCATGACCATGTGATACTGACCAACTTTTACATCAGTCCAATCATTATCAGAGCCGACTCGGACTGGCGTTGAAAATTGGCTGTACCCATTCGTGTAAGCTAAAGCATTTCCCCATACCCATAGCGAGCCATCGGTGCGAACACCAGCGGACCAATAATAACCTGCGGAAACTTTCGACCACGTTGTCACAGTTCCAATTTGCACTGGCACCGATCTGCCGGTGTTGGTTCCATCACCCAAATTAAAAGTCCCGTTGGCTCCCCAACCCCACAATGTTCCGTTGGATTTAATAGCGAGCGTATTAGAGTGTCCTGCAGCGACGTAATTCCAAGTTCCTGAACCAATCGTCACAGCAGAATAGACATCGGTGTAAGTGCCGTTACCAACATTGCCCGAGGCGTTTCCGCCCCAGCCCCAAAGTGTGCCATCAGTTTTGATAGCCATACCATAGTTACTGCCTGCAGAAGCCATCGTGACGGTGGAACCTAAAATCTGAGCCGGTGTATAGACGGCTGAACCCGCACCACTTGCAAGACGACCTTGATAACCATCGCCCCAACTCCATAGAGTGTTATCAGTTTTTACTCCAAGACCGAAATTCTCTCCGACATGCACACTCTTCCAAGTAGTTCCTGCAATTGCATTTGTTGGCGAATAAAGAATCGTTTGTGTGGCACCTGTACCCGCACCACCGGCGTAGTTAATTCCCCACGACCATAACGTACCGTCTGTGCGCACAGCCATGGTGTGATTGTTTCCGGCGCTGATCTGACTCCAAGAGTGCGAACCCAAAGTTGTTGTGACCGAAGAATACATTGTTTGATCACCAGTACCGAGGCGACTGAACTCATTTATGCCAAAACCTTTTGCTTTGTTGGATGAATCAAGAAAAACCGTGTGACCCCAGAGTGATGAAATGGTGTTGGCCTTTGCTCCTGAAACCAACAGCAATGGATCGATCACATACCACGAGACCGCACCTGTACCGAGCATGTCAGCTGCGTTTGATCCCCATGCCCACAGCGTTCCATCAGAACGAACTGCGATCGTTGCAAAATAACTTGTCGCAACTGATTTCCATTTGTTGGTTCCGACTTGAGTCAGCGAACTGATCGTACCGCCCGTTGTGCTATTGCCATGCAGGCCCAAAGAGTTTTCATCTTTGCCTACCATCCACATCGTGCCGTCGTCACGAATCATGTAAGAGACGTCACCACCGGGCGCGATGCTTGACCAATATTGAGCTGTCGTGACTTGAACTGGTGAAGAAAGATTTCCTGCGGTCGTAACACCGAGAGATTTAAAATCGTTTTCGCCCCAACCGAAAATAAAATCTTTGCGACGATAACGATTGCGAGCGCCAGAGATGGCCCAACCATTTTCAGGATACCAAGAGGTGATCGCTAAAACTCCTGCTGCGTTCAAGGAGAGCTGAAGAAATTTTCTACGTTGAGAATCCATGATCAACTCTTCCTTAACTGAAACTTGAGCGCTCCCCAATTGTAGGCTGGGGTTCAACTAGATTTTAGTAAAGGAAAATCGGAGAGGTCTAGCTATTTTTTGATGCGTATTAGAAATCCAAATACTCTTTGAGTTCTTGCATGTGGTACTTCCAGCCAAGTTGGAAGTCCTTAAAGATCGCTTTTTGTTTTCCAGCAGGAAGTGACTCCCACCCTACGTGTTGCAACGAGAGCGAGCGCAGTTTGCCTTGATCTTCGATAGTGAATGTCACGTCGGTTGTGGCCCCTTGAGGCCAATCTTTTTCCAACCACGTGAAGACGATCTCTTTTTCCTTTTTGACCGCCTTCACTTTGCCGGTGGCCATCTTCTTTTTGCCCTCATCATCTTCCCAAGGTTCGCAGAATTTTCCGCCGACCTTGGGCTCAAGAACAACTCCCTCACTCCACCAGTTTTCGAGTTCATCACGATCTGTCAGAGCGTGCCAGATTTCTCCGACTGTGGCTTTGGTTACGAATTGTTCTTTGATGATGTCCATTTTAATTCCCGTTCGAAATACTTTTTAAAAAACTGATTACTGAATTTGGTATTCTGCTGTCACATCAACGCGAACTTTGATTTGTCCCGCTGATACTTGAGTCGAGTCCGCCATCTCTGCACCAGCAGCGAATGATTTCATCGCTCGGAAGACTGGCATAGGTGGTTGAATCGGAGCCGCACCATGAGAAATTTTTGAAACGCCTTTGATTTTTACACCAGCGGCTTTCGCGATTTCTTCAGCTTTCACTTTGGCTTCTTTTACCGCTTCACCGAGTGCCGCTAATTCAGCTTGAGGTCTTTGATCTGAATCCCAAGTGATCGAGTTGATGTTCACACCTGTGTCTGAAGATTTTTTTTCAGAAGCCAACGCATCTAAGAAATTTCCAGCGTCATCGACTTTACGAAGCACAACGCGGAGAGATTGGCTTACGCGGAAACCCGTCATGCGGTTCGTTTGAGTTTTTTGATCGTAAGTGTATTCAGGATTGAGAGAATAGTTATCTGTCTGCAAATCTTCTTTTTTGATTTTGAAATCATCAAAAGCTTTTTTAACAGACTTGTACTGAGTCGCTGCCATTTGTTGCGCTTGTTTTGCAGTGGCTGCTTTACTCCAAACTTCAACAGTCAGGCTGACCATGTTTGGATCCATTGATTTTTCACCAGAACCACCAACAACGATGAAACGATCTTCAGCAAATGCAGAAAAAGAAACAGCCAAAGTAAGTAAAAGAGCGCTCACAATTCTCATAAAAACCTCCATACAAAAAGGTACCTGATTTTCCCGAAGGTACCAGGTTCTTTTTGCGGAGGCAGCGCGGCACTACTAGAAACCATTCAAGTTTTCGCCAAATAAAAAACCCACGGAGTCTCCGTGGGTTTAGAGGTACCTGCTTCCTTTTTTCTCCGGAAATCCGCTAAGCGGATTTTTCGGATGAAAAAGGAACCTGGTACCTATTTTTTCGCAACAAGCTTCAAAGTTAATTCGAATTCGTCAGAGATGATTTTGTCGCCAGCCAATTCTTTAAAGAATGAACCTGAACCGTATTTAAGACCCCATTTTGTGCGGTCTACTTTTACAACTGCATCGCCATTTACAACACCATCTTTAACAGTGACTGTTGCAGGGAATTCGATCGGTTGTGTTTGACCAATCATCGTCAACTCACCTTTTACAGTGACGTTGTTGTCTTTACCTGGAGTAACAGAAGTTACTTTGAAAGTTGAAGTTGGGTATTTAGCTGCGTTGAAGAAATCTTCAGAAGACAAGTGACCAACCAATTTTTTGTTGTAGTCCGCGTCTTTCAAATCTTCATTTGTGATTGTCGCCATGTCAGTAACGATAGTACCTGACTTAACTTGGCCTTTTTCAACTTCTACTTGGCCTTCTTTAACTGCAATTTGACCGTTGTGAGTTGATCCAACTTTTTTGAAACCCTTCCAAGCTACAGAGCTCTCTTTAGTATCCAATTTGTATGTTTCAACTGCCGCTGCTGCTGCTTTGTCAGCTTTCTTAGTCGATTTTTTCGCCATCGCGTGAGTTGAAAACACAAGCGCTGCTGATACTAGAACGTATTTCATCATGGTCATATCTCCTTGGTGTTATTTCACCGTTGTTTGAACCCCTACAACTATTCCAAAAATCTTGAGAGGCGACAATACTGGCCGGACCAAAGAGAGTTCACTAAAACCAAATGAGAACAAATGACGCTCGACTAAAGAACGCCGCGCACTACTTGGGACTAGAGCGCCGAAGTGACTTATTTAACTGGCCCAATCATTTTGCCGCAGATGTTTGGCTACCTACTAACCTTCTTCGTCCGCTGTCTAAAGTTTCGACACTCATAATCTCCTAATCCCTCCTCACACTGGTTAAAGACTTGCTACATAAGCATCCGTTACCAGTTTTAACTTTTACCGTGAGGAATTCAGATGAAAAAAGCCCTATTTGCCATCGCCTTTTTGATGCTAGGAACTTCGGCTGCGAATGCTGCTTGTTCGAGTCAACGCCTGGCTCATTTGCAAGCTTCTAAAAGCGCCGCAATCGCAGAGTCTGCGAAAATCGAAAAACAAATCGCTGAAGGCAAAGTTGAAGACGAGCAAAAAGCTCGTATGTTAGCTGCAAGCTACCAAATGCTTGCGATCAACATTCAGCAAGACATCACTAGCTGTTACCTACCGGGCTACTAAATTTTAACCAAAGAGAGACCCCATGAAAAATCTTATCGCAATCACTTTGCTAATGGCCTTCACTGCTATCAACGCTCAAGCTGGTGGTGTTTGTACTGCTGAAAAAATCGGAAAGCTTGAAGCCTCGACTAAAGCGGCTCAAGTAGAAGCAAAGAAATTAAACGACGTTGCCAACTATCTTGATAATGTTATTGATGAAGGCTTGCTTGATAGCTCTGAAGAACTCACAGTAGCAGCCCTTGCTGCTGACGCTCGCGGCAAAGCAATTCACGTGCTGAATAAAAACGTGCAAGCCAGCGAAGAACTCGTTGATTGCATCACAACTGGTAAATAAACTTGAAAATCCACGCAGCACTTCTTCTTTTAACTGCGACGATCAGCTTCTCTCAAGGAAGCTTTGCTAAGCCCGGTGAATGGGGCTCTAGCGGCGGCGGCAGTGGTGTTGCGTGTTTTACGAACGAAACAGCTGCGAAGGCTGCCGATCACTTTATCGATAACGGACTTGCGTTCTCTAAAGAAGTATCTCAACAAATGAAGTCCATCGATGTGCTTGATTACTGGGAATGGACACAGACACGCCCTCATGAGCTCTTAACTCCTTACGACCGTACCGCTGACCAACTGCTTGATGGTGTTCAATACGTTATGCAAAACGTGACGCCGATGTTTGCATTCCGTCTAAAACAAACTCGTCGCCTTATCGCCATCGACAAATGGATCGCAAAAGATTCACTGCCACGTATTCACGACGCGAAACCAACGACACAGATACCGGTGAACTGCCGACTAGTTCAACTTGTTGCTCGATACTCGAGTGACAAACGCAACACCAAAGACGGCCCTTCGCTCAAGGCACCTATCATCAAAACTGAATACAACGCGGAACTTTTCAAGAAACTGACACCGCTCAACCAAGCCATCTTACGCATGCACGAACAATTTTATCTTATGGGCCAAGCAGCGGGACGCAATAGTTCCGATGTTATTAGACCCCTTGTGATGCAATTCTTTAAGCCGATGCACGTGGATGAACAAGTAACTCGTCAACTCCGTATTTCACTTGTAAAAGCAATCAGCGATTATCCAAATTTCGCTTCTGAGGATTTTAAAACAAAAGTAGAGTTTGGAACGGCTGAATCTCGTTACAGAAGTCTTCTTAAAATTCTTAAAATTGTCAGTGACCGCTCTGAAAAGTGTTACAAAGAAAACAATGTCACCTTCCCGCTTGCAACCCCTGAGTTAGCTGAAACTTGGAAGGCTTGCCATGATAAAGCCTTTAACTTGGTAGAACTGCAAAGTCAGTTCAGCCAACAAATGGACTTCGTTTTCGTGACTTACTACCTACTTGATATGTCAGAAAAAAAAATTGAAGCCGAAATTTTTCTTACCCCTAATGATGATCCGAGCGTTCAGCATACAGCAGGACTTGTAATGGAATCTGCTTGTAAGTTGATTGATGGAATGTTTGATCGTTATCCTAGAGATCTTGAACCTATGATTACGAATGCTGGCGACTATTGCGCTAGTCCGTTTCCCACGGAAATAGATCAAAATTAATCTGATACATCTTCTCAGCATCGTGACTGACCACGAGCTTCTCTGCTGCTTTCAAAAACTTTAAAAACTCTGCCTGAATTTGGGTGCGCACTGCGGGCTCTGTCGAAATCGTCGCCGAGAAAGAGTACGTTTGTTCTTTCGGTAAGCGCTGCATTTGATCAATCGACTTCATTCTCATCAGAGCGTGATGAGGTTTCAGTAATTGCGATTCGCGAGGTAAATGGCGGCCTCCGACAAGGACTTCTATTTTATTTTTAGTGCGCTTGATGTAGTGAATTTCTTCAAGGGCCTTCAGCACGTCCTCTACATGGGACTTTTGCATTGAAAATTTCTGAGCGAGGAACTCAACACTCGCACTCCCCTCATGACTTTTCAAAAAAATATGCAAGAGCTGAATGTAGGGATCGAGATAGTATTTGTCTTGTTGTTCCGGGGTTAGATCCACCGTTTTTGCGGTGATGTGCTTCTCGGCTCTCAAGTGCTGAGCTTTGATCTCTTTGATCTTGGCTTCAAGATGTTTGCGCCGTTTATCGAAATTGGTTTTCTTTAGTTCCAAGAGCAACGCCAAAAACTCATTCTCTTCAAAACTGATTTCAAGTTGATCGCACACACGCGCGAGCTGATCGGTATTAAAATCCGCACGGCCTTTCAAAACGTTGGTGAGGTAACTCGGCTGCATCTGACAGACCGTCGCTAGTTGCGAAAGCGTCAGCCCCTTGCCTGCTTGTTTGCGAGCTTCAAGGACAGCTGTGAGAGCTTCGGTATAGGATTGAAAGGCGTAAATGTTCATATATTTAAAATATATTATCGGCTGATTATTTATTATTTTAAAATATATTTCTCACCTAGACCTAGGTATAACTCAATGCATCAAGTAACTGTTTTAACTTAACGAATAACAAGGAGTCCCCCATGAAAGCTCTTATCGCTACAATCGCTATCACAGTTCTATCTCAAGCCTCTTTTGCAACGAGCCTAGCACCCGCTCAAACCGAAGCTTCGGGCAAAGCCCAAGTCACTGTACAAGCCGAACACGCTGAAGTTTTGATTATGGGTAAAGCGGCTGAGCTGCTTTACAAGTCATTGGATGTTCAGGCAGTTGGAAGCTTTGGCCTTGTACAAAGCCAAGTGAAAACAACGGACACTGTTGAGTGCACTCAAGCAATCATGGGTGATGTGCCTCAACCCGGTAAAAAATTGGAAGCTCGTTACGTTTGTACGCTATTGGTATCGACTAAATAAAAAACAAAAAGCCCACTTGTTGAAGTGGGCTTTTTTTATTTTTGATCTCTAAAAACTACTGAACAGTTTTTTTCTTCTTAGACTTCGTCGAAGACTTGTTGTGCTTCTTCGCTTTGCTGTCCATCTCATCATCATCTTGAATTGCATTGTTCGCGCGAGAATCCGCAGCCGGTCCACGCACCGTCGGCGCATTGGGATCATTGCCTTGATTTTTGCGGATATCATCCGTCAAATTCGTGTCGGTGTTCACGCGACCGCGACCGACTTCTTGTTTGTTATTTGAATTCTTATAAGTGCTGTCACCAGCCGCAAAAGCATAGGTAGCTGCCAAGCCAATAAGAACACTCGCAGCGATTGCAAACTTCAACATAAATTCCTCCAAAGGTATGAGTTCATACTCCATGATCCTTAGGGGAATTTGCAGACTCAGTGACAAAAGACATAAAAAAAGCCCACTCTTTCGAAGTGGGCTTTTTAAATTAGTTTGAAGATACAGTAAGCGCTGTTAGGAAGCGGAACATTCTTCCAGCAAGATTTGCGGCTTGCTTGCGGAACTGTTCATCGCTTTGAGGTTTCGTTTTGATCATTTTTGTTTTCGCGTAGTCACACGTCTCTTTGGCATAGTCCGTACAAAATGCTTCAAGATGACTGTCTGGTTCTGAAAGTGCTGTTGAAATAGATACGACACTCTTGTTGCTTTGAAGAAGCTTATCAATCATTTCAGCATCGTCTTCATCAGCGTAACCATCACAATTCAGCCCCGCAAGTATCACAGCTTCCCATGTTAATAGGTCTAAATGACTTTCTTGAATGGCACTAAAAAATCGATAGCCTGGTGAATCCGTTTTGTCGCTATTTGGAATTGCCATCGTGGCCTGTACAATTTTTTGAATTTTCGAACAAACCCACATGCGAGATTTTTTTGAATCAACGTCTTGTAACTCTTGAAGTCTTTGATCCAAATTCCAAGCGTTCAGCGGATAGAAATTCATAGCGCCTAAAGAAAAGTTCCAACTTTCCAAAAGCACTTCAACGGCGCGCTGATAAATTCCTAAAGCACTTTCATCAGAATTGCTATGAGTGAAACCAGCAGCGTGACCGACTTCATGGGCATAAAGAGCTGTGAGTTTAATCTCTGCTTCTTTCTGGCTGTATTTCATTTTTTCTATGGATTTTAAATCAAAACAAATGACGCCGCGAGAATAGGTCGCCATGCTTACTTGTCCATCTGCATATTCACAACGGCCATCTGTTTTTGAGACTAACTGAATTCGTTTGAAGAAAATAATATCCGCTTCTACTGCTTTCACAACGCGCTTAAGCACCCTCGCAGAGATTGTGTTGTAAACTTCTGAATAGGGATTACCTACCAAGTAGTTCGCGATGAAATTAAAATTATATCGAGCCATTTTGTGAATGGTCTCCACAGTTTTTTGAAGCTGTTCGATGGTCATGGGTGTGCGCTCAGTGCCACGACCTCCGCCGCCACTTTCAGACCCCATGCCTGCATGAGCAAGTACCGGGAGCAGGCACAATCCTAGAATGGTTTTTTTGATCATCGCTTTCATACAAATTCCTTCCGGCCCTTCTGGGCGTTGCAATTATGAATCCATTTTGACTACGAGCGTTAATTTAAGAGTTAGATGGACTTTTATCCAGGTGATTATAATTAAAAACACCTAAAGTTTTTTAGTAAAACTAACGATATTCATATAAACTATTGAAATATATGAATAAAGATATCTTCGATTTCCGTGATTATAAGGCCTATTTAAAGCACTGGATTGCTCAAAAACCCGGCAAGGGCCGTGGCATGCAAACCCAACTGGCGCAAATTATGGGCTGCCAAACGGGCTACGTCTCGCAAGTTTTAAACACTGGCGCCAATTTTAGTCTCGAGCAAGCCGAAGCCATAAACCCCTTCTTGGGTCACAACAATGATGAAGGCCACTTCCTGATTTTACTCGTGGAGTTCGCTCGTGCAGGCACCCCGGGTTTGCGAAATCGTTTCCAACACGAGATCGATAAAATTCTCAATCAACGACTCGTGCTCAAAGATCGTGTCGACATTAAAAAATCTCTCGAGCCTGTGGATCAAGCGACTTACTACAGCTCTTGGTACTATGCTGCGATTCACGTCGCAATCAGTGTACCAACACTCAGAACCCGAGAGAGTTTGAAAAATTATTTTTCCCTCAGTGACGAGACAGTTCTTCAAGCTCTTGAGTTTTTGACTTCCGTGGGACTGGTAGAAAAAAAAGGCGATCACTACGTTCAAGGTGTAACACGTTTATTCCTCGGCAAGGACTCCCCGATGATCAAACGCCACCATTCAAATTGGCGCACGCGTGCGATGCATTCACTCGATCTGGCTTTAGATAAAAATCTGCACTTCTCAACAGTAGTGAGCTTGTCTAAAGAGGATCTCTTGATCATCAAAGAAAAGTTAGTGAAAGCCATCGAAGAAACCCGCGGCATTATCAGAGAATCGAAAGAAGAAACTGTTTGTTGTTTCGCGGTCGACTTCTTTGATCTTGAGGGGCAATAGCAGTTTCATAAGAAAATACGAAATCAGATATATTACTATGCACCGCAGTCGAAAGTTAAAACGGGAGTTTGGGTTATGAAAAAAACAAAGGTTCCTTCAAAAAAAGAAATCGAAGAGAATTTTAAAAATTGGAAAAGTGCGGGACCTGAAAAAATCAAGGCAGTGAAAGCTCGAAATGAACTTTTACGCACTGAAAAGAAAGAAGCCAAGTTCACTGCCCGCCTTACCCTCGCTGATTTTAACGGATTTAAAAAAGTTGCCGAAGATAAAGGAATTCCGTATCAGACCCTTCTCGGCTTCGTCATTCACGCTTATGTCGAGGGAAGACTTGTGGATGTTGAGGAAATAAGAAAAGTAATTCCGAATTTAAAGATCAAAGGTAAAGCCGCCAACTAAAATCGTAGCTGGCATCAATAAAAAAAGCCCACTCTTTCGAAGTGGGCTTTTCATTTTTTTCCTAAAATCCCAAACCACAGATCGACTTCAAGGCCGATCAAAAGTGGTCAGATGCGAGGCGGATGGTTTTGCGAAGCGCGTAGGCGTGCTGGAGGCACGTTGGAGCGATTCGCAAGGCCATCCAACGAAGTCAGATGGCCGCTTTTCATCGGCCTAGAGACCGCGGATCAAGTTGAGGGCAGAACCAGCTCTGAACCATTTCAGCTGTTCGTTGTTGTACGTGTGTTTCAACTCGATAGACTCTTGTGAACCATCTTTGTGTTTGATGTTCATTTTTACGTTTTTGCCTGGAGCTAGATCTTTAAGATCAACGAGGCTTACGTGGTCTTCTTCTTGGATTTTGTCGTAGTCTTTTGGATTTACGAACATCAATGCCAAGACACCTTGTTTTTTCAAGTTAGTTTCGTGGATACGTGCGAATGATTTCGTCACAACCGCAGTAGCACCCAAGAATCTTGGAGACATCGCTGCGTGCTCACGAGAAGAACCTTCACCGTAGTTTTCGTCACCGATGATAACAAAACCTTTGTTAGCTTTTTGGTATTGACGAGCGATTTGAGCGAACTCAAGGCCGCCTTCGCCAGTTAATTGGTTTTTACCTTTACCGATTTCACCTGTGAACGCGTTGTCTGCGCCCAACAACATATTGTTAGAGATGTTGTCCAAGTGACCACGGTAGTTCAACCATTTACCACCCGGAGAGATATGATCCGTCGTGCATTTGCCTTTTGCTTTCGCCAAAACCAAATTGTCGACAAAGTCTTTACCATCCCATTTAGTGAATGGAGCCAAAAGTTGCAAACGATCAGAAGCGGGGCTTACTGCCACAACTGCTGCTGCACCCACTGGTTTTTGGTAACCTTCAGTATCAGGGATGAAACCTTGAGCTGGAAGTTCTGGAGCCACTGGAGCTTGAAGTTTGATTTTACCTTTTGGACCTTCAAGTTCATCCGTCGCAGGATTGAAATCCAAACGACCCGCAAGACCCAAAGCCATAACAATCTCAGGCGAAGCGATGAACGCCAAAGTTTCTGGATTCGCATCGTTACGCGCGCGGAAGTTACGGTTGAAAGAAGTGACGATTGTATTCTTCTCACCTGACTTCACATCGTCACGACGCCATTGACCGATACAAGGACCGCAAGCGTTCGCAAGTACAGTTGCACCCACTTCGTTGAATGTCGCCATTTGGCCATCGCGTTCAATTGTTTTTTGAATTTGCGTCGAACCTGGAGAAACCAAGAACGGCTGATTCATTTTCACACCGATATCCATAGCTTGTTTTGCTACGAATGCCGCGCGACCGATATCTTCGTAAGAAGAGTTCGTGCATGAACCGATAAGTGCTGAAGAAATTTTGATAGTATAACCTTTTTCAGCTGATTCTTTTTTCAACGCAGAAATTGGACGAGCCAAGTCTGGTGTATGAGGACCAACTAGGTGCGGTTCCAAAGCAGACAAATCGATTTCGTAAACTTCGTCGAAGTATTTGCCTGGATTTGCAATAACGTCAGCATCCGCAGACAAAAGATCCCTGTGGGCATCTGCTACTTTTGCAAGTTCAGTACGTTGAGTAGAACCAAGGTAAGCACCCATGCGATCGTCGTATGGGAACACAGAACAAGTTGCACCCAATTCAGCACCCATGTTTGTGATCGTTGCTTTACCAGTACAAGAAATTGAAGAAGTACCTTCACCGAAGTACTCAACGATTTTGTCTGTGCCGCCTTTAACAGTCAGCATTCCGCAAAGTTTCAAGATCACGTCTTTTGCAGAAGCCCAACCGCCCAATTTTCCTTTCAAATGAACACCGATCAATTTCGGATTTTTCACTTCCCAAGGAAGACCAACCATCACGTCAGAAGCATCAGAGCCACCAACACCCACAGCACACATACCCAAACCACCCGCATTCGGAGTGTGAGAGTCTGTACCGATCATCAAACCACCTGGGAATGCATAGTTCTCAAGGATGACTTGATGAATGATACCAGCGCCTGGTTTCCAGAAGCCGATGTTGTATTTAGAAGAAGTCGAAGCCAAGAAATCAAAAACTTCTCTATTCGCTGTGTTCGACACAGTCATGTCGACATCTTTACCTTTGTAAGCTTGAATCAAGTGATCGCAGTGAACAGTTGAAGGAACTGCTGCTTCTGGTTTTCCTGCAAGCATGAATTGAAGCAATGCCATTTGTGCTGTCGCATCTTGCATCGCTACGCGGTCTGGTCTTAGTAGCAAGAAGCTCTCACCACGAACCAACTCTTGATTTTGTGGATCATCCAAGTGACCGAAAAGAATTTTTTCCGCCAACGTCAATGGGCGGTTCAATCTTTGTTTAACAACAGCGAGTCTTTCAGCTGTTTTCTTATATACGTTCTGAACCATCTCTGGAGTGGTCTCGATCTTAGAAGCCATAAATCATTGCCTTTCTGTAAAGAACGCCCCATCCTAATGAAAATCAGTTGAAATCTCAACGACCGGCACGACTTAGCGCGAGGCATAAAGGACCTGATATGGACCTTCGGCTTTTCAAAAACATAGTCATCCTCACAGGTGCGGGCATATCTGCCGAAAGCGGCATCCGCACATTCCGCGATCAAAATGGTTTGTGGGAAGATCATCGCATTGAAGACGTCGCCACTCCGGAAGCTTTCGCCCGCAATCCCGCTCTGGTTCAGCGCTTTTACAATAAGCGTCGCGAGCAACTACGCAACCCTAATGTGCAACCTAATGCCGCTCATTTAGCGTTGGCGGAGTTGGAAGCTCAATGGGAAGGCAGTTTTCTGCTCGTTACTCAAAATGTCGATAATCTTCATCGCCGCGCTGGCAGTAAAAACCTCCTGCACATGCATGGCCGTCTTGATCAAATTTTCTGCATTCATTGCGATGAACGCTTCACGTGGACCGAAGATCTTGCAACTGATTCTCAATGCCAGTCATGCAGTCGCGCGGGCACCCTTCGTCCCGATATCGTGTGGTTTGGTGAAATGCCATATCATATGGATGAGATTTACGAAGCTTTAGATAAAGCCGAGATTTTTATTTCCATTGGTACGAGCGGCAACGTCTACCCGGCTGCGGGCTTTGTGCAGCTTGCTTGGAAGGCGCGCAAGATTGAAATCAATATGAAGGACACAGAAATTTCTGCGGCGTTTAGTGAACATCGTGTGGGACCAGCTTCGGAAGAAGTTCCAAAGCTGGTGCGCGAGTTGTTGGGCGAATAAATTATTGAAGAGAAAGAAGTTCTTGAGCGATTTCTAAGTCAGAAACATTCGTCGTTTCAAAATTGCTTTTCACATAGTTTAAAGCGTTTTCGAAACGAACCGTGCGAACAACACCTTCAGAGGCAACGAAGGCATTGATGTCTTCACTTGCTTCAAGGATAACTTTTGGCATCTTAGTGTTGAAAGAGTACGACAAGGCATAGAATGGCGACGATGTTGTCCCTTCACCCATAAAAGTAATATATGCTAAGTCATCACTAGCGTCAGCTAATGCAACCGCATTCATAGAAAGAACAGCCGCAGTCATAAGAATCATCTTTTTCATATTGCCTCCTAAATTATTGAGCTACTGCCAACATTTCATTTGCGATTTGCAAATCTGATGCGCCAGCAGTGTTGAAGTTTTGTTTTACCCAACTAAGAGCAACTTCAAAACGTGCAGTGCGTACTTCGCCTTCAGAAGCTACGAAATAGGAAATGTCTTCTTTTGCAGCGATGATCTCTTTATAATTGTCACTCAATGCATCTGTCGGCAAAGCAGACGAAGTGATTCCCACTGTCGTGAAGGAAAACTCAAAAGTTTTGCAAGAGAATGTTTCACAAGATGGCCAGCCAGAAGCATTTGCGAATGATGATACCGTCAATACTGCCAATAAAGGCAAAATAGTCTTTTTCATAAATCCTCTTATCTGCTGGCTTTGCCGGAGTAGTTAAAATTATTGAGCGATCAAAGCTTGAGCAATTTCAAGGTCTGATGAATTTGTCGTATCGAAATTTTGTTTGATATAATTCAAAGCGCCTTCGAAACGTGCTGTGCGAGTTTCACCTTCGGTTGCTACGAACAAATTGATATCTTCTTTTGCATCCGCAACGACTTTAGAGAACACACCAAATGTCGTGAAGCCTGTCACCATGAACGGAAACAACGACGACATACCTGTCGCTGCAGACATGTCTTCCGCAAAAACTTCGGCACGACCGTAAGCATTCGCAGTCGCATTGATTGATAAAACTGCTGCCGTTGTCAGTACGATTTTCTTCATAAATAAACTCCTCAAAAAAATAAATTCGGGCACGCGGGGAACGCGCCGGAACCTTTATTGCCAAATCCGCACCACCTTCAAAAGCAACTAATGAGTGCCCAAAACGAAAAGCTGTCTACGGCCCCAACAGGTGACAATTTCGGGTCTCAATCTGAGACACGCTCGTGGACCGGGGCTTGCTCTCTTAAAACCCCATAGAGCGAATTATTCGCGATAGATATTTTAACGGAGATGGTGATGAAACCCTGTTTAGGCTTTCAACAACTGCGACTTATTTTTGGCTTCACGATCGGATTGATGGTTATGACAGGTCATGCTGCTGCGGCTCCCCGTTGCGCTGATTTGATGTTAGAAACTATAAAACCCACGATTCATGATCTGGCTCAACTCAAAGTAAATCTCGATGGGCAAATGGTTGGCAATGGACTGCAAGGACACGCCCTTCCACTCACACAACAGACTTTTAATTTAAAATTGAATGAACTTAAAAAAACTTTCGCAGGCACATACACTGATCAACAAATTGTAGCGATGATCAAAGAGGAGATTGCTGCGATCCAAAAAATAAACGACAAAGACCACGAAAAAAATCAAAAGAAAGACGCGAAGGCTCGAAAAGATCGCGCGGTTAAAGAGAATGATCACAAAGCCTATTATGATGAATATATCTTGTCTAAGACTCTAACCTTAGATCGTAAACCGATGCTGAAGGATCAATACACGCGCGTCGATGGTATGGAGTATGTGCCAAAGCTCGATGCGCTTTTTATCCTCGAACAAACACATGAATGGAACGCGAAAAAGTCGATCACTCTTTTAGACGTAAAGACAAATAAAACGACCATTCTGCTTAGCCACACAGAAGGCGAAATCGTTGCGACAAATTTCTCAACAAATCGCGAACACTTTATTGCGCTCATCAATAAACCAAATAAACAAGGCGAGCTCTTTATCTATGACATTCAAAATGGTCTGGCGAAAAAAATGGAACTTCCTGCCCAAATCGCTGACCAGATGACAAGTCATATCTTTGCTTTGAGTATCTCTCCCTCTGGAAAGACAGCGGTGCTAGGTCCCGCCTTTAGAAAAGGCTTCCTCATAGATTTACAAAATGGAACGGCCAAATCTCTTCCGAAAGTCGGGTACGATTTCGATGTGAAACAAAGCCAATCATTTTTTATCGAAGAAAACCGTCTCGCCTACATGACTTCAGGTGGTATTCTTAAAATTGCTAACCTTTCTAGAGATAGCACAAAAATTCCTTACATGGATTTGAACTTTGGTGACATGGCAATTTCTAGAGATTCCAAGATAATGTATTTAACGGTCACAAACACAAGTCTCGAGCCTGGCGTTGCCTCTATTAAAATTTCAGAAATCTCAAAATCTCGCACCGTCATTCCAAATACAACGGAACTTCCCAATAGTGCCTTTAAATTAAGAGCCCTTCCGTTTGCTGGCCTCATGGTTGAGCAATACACGGAAAGGACAGAAAACTATTCTTTAGATATTGTTCGAACAGATGGTAACTCAAAAATCTACCGCACGATGACGTTAGAAAAGAATGCCGACATGGACTATGAAAACATCGCGGTGGATCCCACTGGTAAGCGAATTTTCTTACAGTACTATTCACCCGAGCAGAGAAAAATGATTATCGAAGTCAGGGATAGCAAATGACACAGCTTCGTTCTTACCTTACCCCTCTCATCTTCTCTATGACTGCAATTATTGCGCAGCCGGCGTTTGCTAGTGGACCTGCCTGCGCTCAGGTTTTGATGTCACCTTCGTTGAATTCATCAAAAAATATCGTCAATAAAGACTCTTTTGATAAATCTCTTACCGAGCTCGCACTTCTTAAAATACAAGCTGATCGCGATGTGATTTCCGGAGAAAACAATGTGGGGCAGCGCCTTTCACAGACACTATTTAAGCAGAAATTCGAAGAAGCCACAGTCAACTTAATCGGCCGAATGACCAAAGAAGAATTGAAAGCTGCCATCAGAAAAAAAATCGCTGATCTCATTGAGCCAGAAAAAATAGCTCGTGAAGAACAGAAAAAAGAAAGAGCAGCTCGTGAACATGAACAAGAAGAGCTGCTCAAAGTTTACCAAAAAAAGGAAGTTTTCAATCTGCCGCTTGATTTAAACGTGCAGCCCGGTGCGCTTCTTTATGTTAAGGCCGAAAACTATTTGGTATTCTCTGGGTATGAGAGGAATTCTGGTCTGCAAACTTTTAAAGTCGACCTTAAAAAAAATGGCGAAGTTTCCAAACTCCCCGTCCCGACTGATGGAGTGCTCCGCCAAGCTGTCAGTGCTTATCATCAAAAACTTATAGAATATTTCCTGACTCCAACTGGCAGTCTGCTTCGTATTCTCGATGCAAAAACGGGTCTGTCGAAAGATATTCCTTTAAACCACGCGGATTTTACGCCTAATAAATTGCTGAGATCTATTTGGATGAGTCCCTCTGAAAAATACATTCTCATGTATGATAATAACAGTTCCAGAGATGGACAGACCTACCATGTGCTTGAAATAAGCACAGGCAATGTTCAACGCCTGAGACATATTCCAGATGTAGCCGTAGACAAAATGCTGTTGATTAACGATCACCAGCTGATCTCTTTGAATCCCCACCCTAGCAATCCTAAACAATTCGAAACGTCAATTGAACGTTTCGATTTATTAACAGGTAAAACCGAGACTATTCACCGAAACATACACAAATCGGCTGTGCATTTTGATCGAGAGCAAAGTCTGCTCTATATCGTTGCGCCTGAACCAGGGACAAGTTCATTCAACGTCTACACGCAAAAGATGACTGAAGAGCCCGTTGAGACTTATCCAAAAGTAAAGGTGCTCGGACCTAGTCCATTTAAACAGATTGATGTCTTGCCTGGCCTTGGCGTTCTACGCCATGACTACAATCATGATGTGGAGCTATTAACTCATGGAGATTTACGCAGTTCTGGATATTCACTCAGCGAAACTGAAAAAGCACCTGGTCTGAACAGATTCATCGGCACAACGGCTTCGAACCAGCACGAAGTCATCTTCCAAATATATAAACCTGAAGAATTTGGTGTCGCCCCTTATGTCGAAGTATGGAGATACGGAAAATGAAGTCTGCATTGAGAGCCATCACAAATAGCTTGATAGTGCTGCCTACACTCTGGGTATCCCCAACAGTTTTCGCCGCTGCACCGTTGTGTTCTGGAGTTTTTCAGAACAGTTCAAAAGTGATCGCACCTGAAGTTTTAAAAATGACTATCACAGATCTTGCTCGTCTCAAGATCGAAGCGGACATGAGTTTGGCTGCGGGAAACGGTATCTCAGGGCCCCTGGGTCTTTCGAAAAGTCTTTTTGAAGCTAAATTCGCAGAAACTATTGTCGCGCTTAAAGGTATCAAGTCCGAAGCTGAATTGAAAAAATCTATTTCAGAACAGATCGCGATTCTCCGTCGGGATAAAGATCTCGAAACTCAACGTGAAACTAAGAAAAGGGCGCTCGAAGTACAGAACATCGCTGCTGCGAAATACGTCAATCCTTATAAAAAATCTCAAACATTTGTTTTAAATGAATTCTTCCGCAAGTCGCTCTCTAGCAATATTTTTGCATACGTTAAAAAGAACAACTGGCTTCTTGTTTCTACAAGCAATCACAAAGGCCATCAAACCTTTATCGTCGATGCGACAAACGGAAAATTACTCTCAGAGTTTATTGATGCTAGTGTCGGAAAAATTATAGACAGCACCTTTTCTGCGAATCGCTTTGTTGTGCATTGGTTAAAAAAACCTACTAACGAAGAAGTTCTGCATATTTTTGACATTCAAAGTACCAAAACGACAGAGATCGCCGTTGATGCCGATATGCTCAATGGTCGCGATGCTCGTGGCATCCAAATGTCACCGTCAGGTGACGTCGTGCTTATCAGGTCATGGGATAAGAATTTGAAAGTCAGCGTGTTTGATTTACTCAACCTCAAAACAGGTACAAGACAAACTTACGAACTTCCTAAAGGTAATAATTTCGGCGAATTTATTTTAGTAAACGATCGCCAAATTGTGTACGACACCATGCGCTCGGTAAAACATGTCATTGAACTTTACAACATCACTACGGGACAAACTGAACGACTTCACTCTATGGAATCCATGGCCGAAGACCTTAAATACGATGCGCAAATTCAAACTCTTTTCATCAGACAGGCTAACACGGGACATACTTCTTACTCTATTTTCGTCAAACGGTTAGATGAGCCTATCAATATCCCGCCTAAAGCACCTCTAGCACCAAGCCAAATTCGAAGAATCTCTTTACTGCCAGAAGGTGGGATGCTGATCTACGATTGGGAAAATAATGCGAACGTTGTGACGACGTACAGAGGGGACTTACTAGAACAAAATTATTCTCTGAAGTTCGAAAACGAGAGTCCACCTAATTACTTCGATCCTTATGGAGCGACGGCCACACCTGATACAAAAACAGTGTTCGAAATTTTCAAACCACACTGGGGCGACTCGAGCTCACCTTACATCGAAGTTTGGACAGAGATACGTCTATGAAGCAAACATTACTTCGAGCTATTTTGGGAACTGTCGCTGTCGCATTGGTTATTGCAAACCAAGCGCTGGCGGCCTCCGTCTGCTCGCAAGTTTTTGAACTTCGCCCTACTGAAAAAATCACGCCGTCGCAAATTGCACAGGCTCTTCAGTCTATCGCTCGCTTTAGTCTCGAAGTAGATTTATCGAAATCGGCCCAGACCAACTCCATCGTTCAATTTAAGGAAAAACTTCTTAGGAAGAAATACCTGGAACTGGTAACCAGCCTCTCAGGAACTCTTTCAGAAAAAGAAATCAAAGCACGCATCACTCAAGAAATCGCAGTCCTCCAGGAAGGCGGCCGCAAAAAAGATATCGCCGATAAAGACGCCAGAACTGCGCAAAAAAGACAAGAACTCTACATCACGCCATTCGAGTTGAAAAATGCCTTTCCAATGAAACGGAAATCTCTGATAGAAGCCTATACCTTCGTAGACGCCATGGAGTACGTGCCGAAGTTAGATTCACTTTTGATGCTAACAGAATCAAGCTCAGATCATCACGATAGGTTGATCTCGCTCTTGAACTTAAAAACTCAAGAAGAAACCAACTTGTGGAAAACAGACTCAACCGCGCTTAAAAAAACCAAATTCTCCTCGACGAGAAAGTTCCTTGGGGCGCTTTCCACTGCTAAAAACGAAAAAGGCGAGTTGTATTTTTACGATATAGAGTCCGCTGCCGGAAAACTGATCCCGTTTCCCGAAAACATTCAATACAAACCAAACGATGAAGTGATCGCACTGGATATCTCGCCATCTGGTTCTTCTGCATTACTCGTGCTGGCTGACTCCGTCAACGGTCAGAAAAGAGCCTACATTCTCGATACGCATACGGGTCTTGCCTCCTATCACGCCGAGCTTTCAGAATATGCACAAAAAAAGCACGGCGATTGGGAAACTCAATTCCTTTCTGAAAGTGAACTGCTGATTCTCTCTGAGCAGACCTTAGGTACTTATGATTTGCACTCTCATAAGTCAGTAAGCGAAATTTTTTATGGCCAAAGATTTTATAGCATGACGATCTCGCTTGAACTTGATCAGGTGTTTCTGACGATGTCTTACTCTGGAGCTAGAGAGGCACCGACTTTCAAAACCGCTCACCGCGAAAACATCAACGGTGAATCGCGTTGGGCCCTCCGAACCGAAAACATGCCTGAATCTATCGGCTCTATGAAGACTCTTCCAAAAGGCGGCATCTTCATTCGCAAAAAAATGATGAACGCCCAAAATGAAATCATGACCTTTAAACCAGGTGAAGACCTTCGCCTTGCCCTGACACTCTTGGAACCGGGCGACCCAAAACCGTTTGCGAATTTGGCTATCGACTCATCTGGCCGACGCATTTTTATTTTTACGGAGGGAAATGATGGCGATCGCTTCTTACAAATCTGGGGGAAAGACGCTGAAAAATAATTCAGGCTCGTCAAATCTTTTGACGATGCCTCTTGTTCAAAACTTTATCACTCACGTAAGGCCTTCAAGTCTTCGGGCCTTTCCAAGCAAAATCATACTTTTAGGTCTATACTCCCAGGCGCTTTATTAATTTATCGCTCTTCCTCTGGAGGCTTCCCGTGAAAACGGCATTATTACTTCTTTCTTCTGCTTTGCTTTTATCTGCTTGTGAAGGCGCGAAATACACATCTCGCGATTCACAACAAAAACCAAACTCGCAAACACCTGCTGGCGAATCGAAATCTGACTCAACAGCAAATACGATTTTGAAAACTGAATTCTTTGCTACGAACAGTGACGCGACTCCAGCTTATGCAATCGCAACAGGCTCAATGGGTACACAAGTTTTTGCAATCTCTGCTGCTAAAGATTCAGAAGGTGAAATGAACTGGGCTCCAGCGACGTTAGATAAAGACTTGGCTGCGAATGCAGTGCCAGTTTCTAAAAGACGTTTCTTGCAAGTTTTGAATCACGTTGCTGACAATTCAAAACGTTTCTTCACTTCAGACGATGTTTGTGAAGTTGTCTTGGGTGCAAAGTGTGAAGAGGTCGCGGTTCCAAAAATGACTCGTGCTATTCCGATGCAGTGTTCATTCACTGTTGATGGCAAGTCATATCCGTTAGCTCTATCTTACTCGGGTCTTGCTTACGGTAAAAAACAAATGTTCATCGTGATGGAACAAGCTGATGGCACTAAAGTCGTTAAGACATTCCTTGATGACCGTGCGAACTACACAGCGCAATTGCAAATGATGAAGGACCTTGTGGTTACTAAAACTCATGAGTCCATTGAGCAAGCTGTGAACAAAACTTTCTGGCAACGTTTGTTTTCTAATGAACTGTTCGTAAAAATGCGTGCAGAGAAAAACCTCGTTAGCTTTTTTGGTTCGTTCTACACAGTAGATGCTACGTTTTACTCTGATACTGAAGGAAAACTGAAGCTTTCTTCTTCTCGTGCAGAGATGAATGAATTCATTGATCAAGCAGACCTAAAGTCCAACGAAGACTCTCACTTCAATGAGTACATCAACTACATCCGTAAAGACGGCTCTGTGGGCCAGACTTCGCTGCGCGCGGACTGTCTCGCTTTGTAACACCTATCGTTGACTAAATGACCTCGGTTTACGTGTTTGAACACCTTTTGTGTTCATCGAAACGTGTCGATACGGGAGTATGCTTCGCATACTCCCGATTTTTTTTCTCATTCTGAATCTCGCGAGTCGCGAACGCTGGGCTGTAACTGCCCCTAATACAAAGACAACATGATAGAATTGAACGTGGGGAAACTTCCAGACCTGGGCCCAGTAACAAACCCGTGGAAATCCTCCGAATATCCTGAGAACTCTTTTTAAAAGGTATTATGGAACGTCATATTAGACTTTTTAAAATTATAGGATCTCTGACTTTAGCGGGACTAATGTCTGGGTGCTATGGTGACTTCTCCATCAATGCCATGTCGGAGGCTGAAAAAATCGTCAGCTTCACGATTGAACCTGCTACCGGTAAATACTTAACCAATAACACTTCCGTCACAATCAACGTTAACTCTCTTCAAGATACTCCTGATGAGATGGCGTTCTTTCTGACTTCGAATTGTACCGGTGCAGAAGTATGGGAACCTTACTCAGCGACAAAAGCTATTTCGCTTTCAACTCCAGATGGCGCAAAACCCGTTTCGGCAAGATTGCGCACTGGGATTTTGACGACAGAGTGCCAAGAGATTCAAATCACTCTTGATCAAACAGAACCTCAGTCTATTGCCGTTTCTAAAAATGGCGGCACTACTCCAACGAATAATCCAGTTGTGACATTAACGACAACGGCGACGGATATTTCTCCTCCCGTTGAGATCTTTATCGCTTCCGACACTTCTTGTACAACGGGTACTTGGCACAACATCACAAGTTCTGTGGTGCATACTCTGCCCGCTCCCACTGCTGGCGTCGATGTGACGAAAGAAGTTTACTATAAACTGCGTGATGCTGTTCCGAATGAAAGTGCGTGTGCGCACTATGACATCAATCTTGATACGATTGCACCGGTCGTGACTGTTGTGATTGGTGATGCACTTGTGAACGCTTCTGAGGCTTCGAGTGTTTCATTAAGTGGAACATGTTCTGAAGATGGCACGAACAATGTTTCTATTGCTGCGGTCAGTACAGGTGGCGGCACATTTACGACTGTCACAACAAACTGTGTGACGGGAAATTGGAACTACACTGCCAATTTATCGACACTGACTTCAGGAACTGTGACGATCACGGCTGCGCAAACGGATGCTGCTGGTAACAGTGGCTCTGACAGCGATACTTTAACACTTGATAAAGTCGCTCCAACGATTGCTTTCGCAAATCCTGCGGCAAGTTCTTATATGAATGCGACGACGTCGAGTGCGTTCACTGTTGATGGCACTTGTTCTGATAATGGCACAGGTAACATCGCGGTCACCTCTTCCAGTACCGGTGGAGGCTCTTACACGCCGACAACAGCAGATTGTGCTTCTGGCTTTAGTCAAAGTTTAGATTTAAGCACTTTGACTGACGGAACTGTGACGGTCACATTAACGATAAGTGATGCTGCTGGAAACACTGGTACTGCTTCTAGAAATTTTATTAAAGACATTGTTTCGCCAACATTAACTTCTGTTTCGATCGCAAGCGGTGCGACTTATGCCACGACGGCTTCAGTTGCGCTGACCCTGACGACAGCGGGTACGCCAACTGAATATTATGCGACGGAAACCGCAGGTTGTGCGAGTGGTGGTTCATATGCAGCGATTGCTTCACCGACTTTTAATCTGGGCACGACTCCACAAGGAACAAGAACAGTTTATGTGAAAGTTCGCGATGCCGCTGGTAATGAGTCTGCTTGTCAAAGTGACTCGATTATTTTGGATTCTGTTGTTCCGACTGGAACACTTGTTATCAATAATGGTGACGCAGAGACAATCACTCAACATGTAGCTGTGAAGTTGGATACAACAGATCCAGATATTTCTCAGATGTATGTGTTTGAAGGAACCTGCCCGACTGCAGCTGGCACATATGTGACGTACGCTTCTCGTACGAATATCGTGCTTGCCAACTTCTCAACAGCTTCAACGGATTCAGCTACTCGTAACGTCAGTGCATGGCTAAAAGATACGGCTGGTAATACGACGTGTATTTCTGATACTGATGGCATTTTATTGTACAACACTAGAAATTTCTTAAGCTTCCGCTCGAATGGTTTCCGTGTGTTGGATTCGACAAGTTCGGTGAATGTGCCGATTTATCTGCATGACTATGTAGGCACGGCGAATACATCAATCTCCTCGGCTTTAAGTATCGACTACACCGTTGATGATGGTACGACCTTGACAAAAGGCACTGTCAATTTGCCTGCTGGATCTAGCACTGCGAATATCCCCGTTACTATTCCTGATGTAACAACTGAAAAGATTTTGAAGGTGAATCTTTATTCTTCGAATAAGAAAAACGTTCCTTTGCAGTCTTTGTCGCAAGTTGCTTTGTCAGTTGTGGATCAAGCTGCAGCAAATGAAGTGATAGGTGTGATGTCAGGGAATTCGGATACGACTTGTATTATCAAAGGCACTAATGCTCTTCACGCTTCGACTTCCTCCGGCAAGCTTTGGTGTTGGGGCGAAGGCTCTTACAAACAAATCGACGGAACAAGTACAGATCGTCTATCCCCGACAGCGGTGGACCCCACTGTTGATTATGCTGATGTCTCTGTCGGTGCGGATCACTCTTGCGGTATCATGACAACAGGTACACCTAATTTAAAATGTTGGGGTGCCAATGATGTGGGACAATTGGGTCGTGGTACGACGGATGTGTCTCCACCAAATGGCATGACTGCGATTACGGGTGCTGCGACGTGGAAGTCAGTTACGGTTGGTAATAAGCATACTTGTGCGATTGATTCTTCAGATAAACTTTGGTGCTGGGGTGATGATACTTACGGACAGCTTGGCAATGGTGCAACAACGGGTGTGCAATCTACTCCTGTAGAAGTGGATTCGTCTGTTGTGACAAATTCATACAGCCAGGTCATTGCTGGCTACTATCACACTTGTGCTATTCACTCTTCGAAATACGTTTACTGCTGGGGCAATAACAGTAATGGACAAGCTAACCCTGCAGCTGTCGGCAGCAATGCAGTCAGCCCTACTCGTATCACAATCCCAGGAGCAGTCCCTGCCACAAATCCTGATCTAAAAGTCGCCACTTCTCATCGTGTATGGAGTCGCGAACATCGCATCGGTGCTGGTGGAGCACATTCATGTGCGATCGCAAGTCATGACTCTAGTGACAACACTGATAGCAATGAAAGAGGCCGACTTTTCTGCTGGGGCCGCAACTCAAGTTATGAATCTGGAAATGGCTCTGTGATTACGAACATCACGACTCCGTACAGAACTGCTAATACGATTTTTTACCACGTCAACCTTGGTGATAACACATCCTGTGCGATTACTTTCAACAACACGATAACGTCGAGAACCATGCGTTGCTTTGGTAATTCCGACTACGGAAAAATTGGCGTGGGGACAAGTTCAAATTCCGACATGATCTCCATCGATCGAGATATTTATAGTCAAAATCCAACCGTCGCTTACAACTACACTGCACCAGGCTTCGAACATTCCTGTGCCGTCGCAGTCTCGACGTATAATTCTAGCGACGACGGAGCACCTCTAAATCAATACAGCGTTCGTTGTGCTGGACGAAACTCTTATGGACAATTGGGGTTGGGTGCTCCTTCTGATGAGACAACTCCGTCACCAGTTGATAATTTCTCTGGCGGCAATCGCGAGTATTCAAAAGTGGCAATGGGTCATCGCAGTGGTTGTGCGCTTGATACTTCGAACAATTTATATTGCTGGGGTTCTAGCAGTTTCAAACTTGTTGGTGATGGTATTACGAATGGTTCTAGCTCTGCTTACGCTTACCAAAGAAATACACCAATTAAAATTGAGTACGGCGTTGCTTATAGCAAAATCGCTGTGGGATTGGAAAATGCCTGCGGGATCACTTCAACAGGTCGTTTGAAATGCTGGGGTGAAAACTCAGATGGTCGTATGGGCATGGGCAATAACGACTTAGCATCTCCTGTCAGCATTAATCCGTCAGTGAACTATTCTGAAGTTTCAGTGGGTGCAGATCACATGTGTGCGATCACTTCGACAGGAGCACTGCACTGTTGGGGTAATAATACTTACGGTCAAATCGGTGATGGTACGACAGCGATTAAATATGGGCCAACACTTATCGACAGCGGCACGAATTATAAATTCATCGCAGCGGGACTGACTTCAACTTGTGGTATTACGACGTCAGATAAACTTCGTTGTTGGGGTCGTAATAATGCCGGTCAACTTGGTGATACGACATACGTCAATAATCCTTCACCTCAAAACATTGATGCTGCTCACGATTATCTTTCTGTGGCCGTGGGACAAGATCACGCATGTGCGATTCGCAAAGCCACTGCGATGGCGACTCAAGGCGCTGTTGTATGTTGGGGTAACAATGATAATGGACAAGTTGGTATCAATTGGGGACCTGGCAGTTCATACAGTTCACCGATGCAAATCTTAGATTCAAGTAGCACACTGATCACTGATGAGTTCACGCGCATTTCAGTTGGCGTCGATCACTCATGCGGCCTAAGAGCTTCCGACGGAAAAGTTTTCTGTTGGGGATACAACAGCTCAGGTCAGCTTGGCGATACAACTCGTACTACGCGCATCTATCCAGTGGTGACTCCGGTCACAGCGGCTTCTGATTTATCTGTGTCAGGTGACTCATCCTGCGCAATCGAACAATCCAACGGCCTGATGAAGTGCTGGGGTTGGGACGAATTCGCAACACTGCCTTTGCGCCGCAAACTGCAGGTCTTCCAATTTACTCCGGGGTTGTAATTCAAAGTGACTATCGAAAGTGACTATCGAAAGCGCTTAGCCAACGACGCCGATACTGACCAATGTCGGTTGCAATACTTTGATCACATCTTGCGGCGACAACGAAACTAAAAATCCCCGTTTACCACCGTTAATATAAATCTGAGGCAGATCAGCGATGGTCTTTTCCATATAGACTGGCATTTTTCTTTTTGTACCGAATGGCGAAGTGCCCCCGACTTGATATCCTGAATGGCGATCGGCGACTTCGGGTTTACATGGGGAAATTGTTTTGACTCCCAATTCGCGTGCAAGCTGCTTCGTTGAAACTTGCATATCTCCGTGCATAAGAATAACGAGCGGTTCTTTCGCTTCATTTTCCATGATCAAAGTTTTAATGACGATGTGTTCAGGAACGCCGAGAGTTTTTGATGAGTGAGCCGTGCCACCCTTTTCGACATAATCAAATACATGCGGAACAAATGACACATGCGCCGCTTGCAGTTCGCGAACGGCCATGGTCATTGGAAGTTTCTCTTTATCAGTCATGTCAAAAGACTAACATCAATTAGTGAGCGACGTGAAGAGAGATTTCATTTCCTTCAGTGTCTTCGACATGGGCGATGTATCCGTATTGACCAATACTCGTTTTGGGTTGAATCACCTTACCGCCACATTTTTCAACTCTGTCGAGAGTTTCTTCGATGTTTTCGACGCTAAAATAAATGCGCGAACCTTTGTGCGATGGAGAATATTCCTTACCCTCAACAAGCGATCCCGCTGCCCCTTGTGCATGAGATGTCATAGGGAAAACCGCCATTTTAATGGCACCCTGTTCTTTGATATTCATCTCTTTGAGCTCAAGCTCTGAATCCAGAATATCTTCATAAAACTTTTTCGCACGCAGGATGTCTTTCGTGGGAATCTCAAACCAACCCACTGGGTTTCTTGAAGTATCCATACATACCTCCTATACCCTGACATTTTCCCACCTCCCCGCTGACCTCACCATCAGAAAACGAAGCTTTGTGTCATATGAAAAGACTCTTTTCATACTTAGGGCCAAAAGATATGTTTTCAGTCATGAACATGCAAATTCAACACTTCTTTGACGCCGGCACATCCACTCTGACTTACGTTGTGAGTGATTCAAAAACTCTCGACGCAGTCGTCATCGATCCTGTTTGGGATTTTGATCCTGCATCTGGAAAAATGTCGCTGAAGGCACTCGAGCCGGTTTTGGCTTATATCAAGTCGAACAATTTAAAACCGCACTTTGTTTTAGAAACTCACGTGCATGCCGATCACGTTTCAAGTTCACAAATTTTAAAAGAACAATTCCCAGGAATTAAAATTGCGATCAGTGAGCGTATCACTGAAGTGCAAAAAATTTTCGGCGCACTCTTTAACGCCAAAGATTTGAATACGACAGGTAAAGATTTTGACGTGCTTTTTGGTGATGGTCAGGAAATTCAGGCGGGCTCTTTAAAAATTAAGTGCTTACTGACTCCGGGACATACTCCAGCGTGTGCGGCATTTTTGATTGAAGATGCTTTGTTCTCTGGCGATGCGATGTTTATGCCGGATTCAGGTACGGGTCGTTGCGACTTCCCTGCTGCCAGTGCAGAGTCTTTGTATAATTCGATCACTGGGAAAATTTATGCTTTACCTGATACGACGCGCTTATTCGTCGGTCATGACTATCAACCCCAAGGCCGCGAGTTGAAATTCCAAACAACCGTGGGCGAGCAAAAGACGGCGAACATTCAGCTCAAGGGTGCGACGACAAAAGCGGAGTTCGTTGAATTCAGAACAAAGCGTGACGCTACTTTGGCGGCACCGAAGTTGTTACTTCCGAGCATTCAAATCAATATGCGTGCAGGCCAACTTCCTGCAAAAGAAGACAATGGAACTCGCTATCTGAAAATCCCACTCTCTTAAAGGTACCCGCTTCTTTTTCCAGAAGCGGCGCTTCACCGCTAAGCAGCTGGCCTCCATAGCCAGCTCATTATCTGATACAAATCTTACAATTTGAGCCTGTTTCTGGCTTTTGGGATCACTTTTTGATACCCTCAGATTCGACCTTGTTTAGGGCCTTAAACCCGGGCAAATCTCTATTTATCGGCAACAACCGCTAATAAAGGAGAGCCCCATGAGACTCGTAAACATGATTGTAAACTTCTTAGTGAAATTAAATGGCACTGACGTTTCTTCTGAAATTCTTGAGCGCGAATTCTACGTTCCACGTCGTCGTTCTTGTCAGCCATTCAACTAAGTTTTGAAACGGGAGACATCATGCAAGAGTTCAAATCGCAAAAAATCAAATCAGTGATCAAAGATCTGCTTAAGAAAAAATCGATCACGTATGAAGATTTAGCTCAAGACATGGAATGCTCTATTCCCACTATCAAACGCATCCTCGGTCAAGAGGAACTGAGCGTGAACCGTTTGCTCCAGTTGTGTGAAATTTTGGATATAGATTTGGGCGAGCTTAATGCTTTAACCAATGAGACTGACAAGAACACGGAAGAAGCCTTCAATGAAGAGCAGCAGGTATTCTTAGCGAAAAACAAAACTCATTTTGCTTATTTGATGAAACTTTTCGAAGGAAAAACTCCCAAACAAATCGCAGAAGAGTTTGGTTTAACAGACAGATCCACGGACAAATATCTGATCGCTCTTGAAAAACAAGATCTGATCCGTGTGACTGGCAAAAACAAAGTGAAGCCGACTTTCAAAGGCAGTCCTTCATTTGGCTCGGGAGTGCTCGCAAAAGTTTATTTTGAATCTTTCATTCGTACGGGATCTGACTTTTTCGTTGATCAAATTCACGCGGCACTTGCCAAGGCGAATTCTCCTGATCGAGTGAAATATTCAGCTCGATATTCAATGACAGCGATGAAGGCGACGCGTGAATCTTACCTAGCATTCGCAAAGGCTCAAGACGCTGCTTTTTCTGAGTTCGAAAAAATATCTACATTCGAAGAAAAAACCAAAAAGCCGGAAGAGCTCATTCACACCGTCATCATCATGGCCCACACCCAAGTCCCCGAGATGACCCCAGCTCTCAAAAAAGTCGCCAATATCCTAGGCCCTATCCCCAATCTCTAAAGGTACCCGCTACCTTTTCCAGAAGCCCTGCATTACAAAAAAAGTACGGCATGCCTTTGGGTATTCCCCTTGCACTGTCCTCTCGGGAAATTTGAAAATCCCTCGAGGAGCGATATATGACCGTTTCAGTGTCTAAATTTGAGACAGGGCTGCGTTTTGTGGCTTTCGTTCTATTTGCAATTGTAGGTTTGGCAGTGATTCATCCCGCAACTGCGCGAGCTGAATTTGAATGGGCTCGTGATATGGACTTCTATCAGGATAAGGATTTTACAATTACCGTTGTAAAGACTCACCCTACTCAACAAGTCATCCGCATTCACGGGAACATCGTCGTCACACCTTGGAGCTTGAAGACTGCGTTGAAAGTGCTTAAAAATATTGATCCTCGCAAAGAGATCATTTTGGATCTTTCTGGCTACGGTGGAGGCTATCTATTCAACGCTGAAGAAATAGTTCCATCCATTAAATCTGTGTGCGAATCAAAGAGAAATAGAAACGACCCAAGACAATCTTGCAACGTCACGACTTGGGTGGACTCGAGCGCCGCATGCTCATCTTCGTGTATTATCCCCTATATGGCCGGAAAAAAACGTGTCGCTTGCGATCAATCTGAGTTCGGTTTTCACTCAGTCGCATTATTGGGATTCAAAATGAGCAGCGACCACGGGGTCAGCATGCTTCTTCAGTCTGGGGTTTTCAAAAGTTGGATCATGAGAAACATCAAAATGTTTCAAACCCTCGACGTAACCTTCTTAAGGCCACACCAAATGGTCGGCTCAAACATCGTCACTGACCTCATTAAAAAGTGCGACTACACTGACGACGTCGTTCGAACAGCCTACGAATACCAAGACCGAGAAAGATAAAAAGGTACCCGCTTCTTTTTCCAGAAGCGTCGCATTAACAACAAAGCTGAGTACCTTTAAAACGCACCGCTTCTGGAAAAAGAAGCGGGTACTTACTCCGACGGAGTCGGAGTGCAGACAGGCTTATTTTTCGCCGATGGCTGAGATGACGTTGTTGATGAGCTTTTCGGCGCTGGATGTGTTTTCTTTCAGCGACGATTTTTCTTTTAAAGAGCCCAGCATTTCTTCTGGGGCAAAGCTCAAGGTTTGGAATGTCTCAAAGGACTTTTTGATATCTGCACCGTGATCACGACGGATACTTGGTGGCGCCATTTCTAAAAGCTTATCGATTTCGAGTGATGCTCCACCGCTGCCTGCGATTTCTCCTAGGACAACGTAATAGATGTTTGTCATCTCTGTGCCCACCAAGCGGAAATCTGATTTACCAACAGCCGCGTCGACCGTTTTAAATCTTTTTGCGACAAGCTCTTTCAAAGTTTTTCTGCGGTTACCCCATAGAGATAATTCTTTTTGTGCTTTGAATAACAACGCACCTAAAACGCTCACGAACACGGCTAACCACACCATGGGTTGCGCTGTTACGTTGGAAGCAACCGAAGGCTGCCAAGTTTGCACGATGTCAGGCAGAACGTCTTCGCGGATCACTTGCTTACCTTCACCAGAACCACCTGCGATACGCGATGAACCGCTGCTTGGGCCGTTGGCGTTCGGGTTGATTTGCAAAGTGATTGGAGCCGTGTTTTTAGAATAATATTTTTTCTCACGCGGATCGAACATGCTGACCGTGAAAGACGGAATCGTCAGAACACCTTCTTGGCGAGGAATCAAAAGAACTTCGAACTCTTTAAAGCTGCGACCATTTTTAAAGAACTTAGATTCTGATTTCGTATCGTAAACTTCAACACCAGCGGGCCAAGCAATCGCAGGCAAGTCGATCACCTTCGCATTGCCGGCACCTTCAAAGCGCACCTTCAAACTGAAAGGCTGACTAACTGGAAACTGTGTTCCTTCAACGTGGGCATTCACATCGAATTGACCTACGGCACCTGTGAAATCAGCAGGACGCCCTTCCACAGGCAAAGGCTTAACATTGATCTCTACGCGGTTAGAACTTTTTGTGAATTCATACGGACGAGCAAAGAAGCCACCCATGCCATTCACTGGCAAACGAATGCGTGATTTGATTTTATATTCATCAATCACAGCTTTCCCCGCTTTGATTGGGAAAAGAGCATGCGACGCTAACAAAGCTTTTTTATAAACAACACCGCTAACGACTTCTTCAGAGAATTGAATCGAAGGAACTTCTTCGATGATCTCTTTCCAGAAGCCGCGTAATGACGGGAACTTCAAACGATCGAGAGTTTCCATTTGGCCGCGTGTGTACAAGTACCAATTCACTGTCACTTGCTCACCTTCGTAAACATCGGTCTTATCGACTTCTACTTGAATGAAGAAAGCTTCGTTTGGATTCGTTGGCAAAGATCTATAATCAGGATGCTTCATCGCACCCGAAGCACCGCCTTGAGGTTCTTCATCGGGAACTCCCCAAGTGCCACCACCCGCTGCGCCACCTTGTTGAAGCAAACGCTGACGTTGTTGCAAGAGCTGATTAAAGATTTCTTCTTCTGCAGAGTCAAAATCATCACCCGTATCAAAACCCGGAGGCATGCCCGGCATTCCTTGTTGAGCACCGCCACCACCGCGAGGACGTTTCGGAGTGCCTTGCGCGTGTTGCGAAACTTTTAACAAGATGGGTTGAGTGCGATAAACCTTACCTTCAACAACAACTTCAAAAGAGCCCACACTCAAGTTGCCATCTTTTGTGACACTCATTTGATATTGAAATTCTTTACGACGTTGCGTTTGGAATTCCATGCCGCGACCCGTGTTCACTAATTTTTGCGCCACCGCAGTTGAAGACCAAGTGTTTAATAATTGAAAGCCATCAAGCTCTGGCAAACGCGGCTCTTGAATCTCAACTGATTCATCCGAGATAACAGCCACAGTAATAGTGAAAGTATCTCCACGACCCATCTCAGTACGATCAACTGAAGATTGCACGGTGACTGTCGCGTTCACCGCAAAGGCAAAAAATAAAACTATAAAAGAAAGTAGATATCTACCAATCTTTATCACGAGGCTGCTCCTTTTGATCCTTGCGATTAAACTCAGCACGGATTTTTTGCTCCTGCTGCTTTAACTCGCCAAGGATTTTCTTCACATCTGCTTCTTGCAACTCTTTGCCATTAAATGGACGAGGTTTGTATTTAGAGTTCTGCTGGAAGTCTTTTTTGTCTTCTTTTTCTTTTTCTTTATCTTTATTGCCCTGATCTTTGTTATCTTTCGGGTCTTTTTGATCTTCTTGGTCCTTTTGGTCCTTCTGATCTTTACCTTTTTGATCCTTTTGATCTTTCTTATTGTCGCCTTGGTCTTGCTGTTGTTGCTGCTGATCTTTCGAATCGCCGCCTTGACCTTGCTGCTGTTGTTGGATCAAAAGTTCGATATTGGTTTTAGTTTCATTCGACGAAGGCAAAATCTCTAAAGCCGATTGATAAGCCGCTAACGCCTCATCAATCTTTTTCGCCTTACCTAAAAGCTGACCCAAATTATAGCGCGACATAAATGCCACTTCGGCATTGCCTGCTGCCGTCGCCAAACGATCAGCTTCCTTATAAGAAGCCACAGCCTTATCAGCTTGTTGTTGAATCTCGAGAGTGAGACCCAAATCCAAATGCAATTCTGCTTGGAACGGATCATACCGAAGAGCTTCGACGTATTTCGCAAAAGCCGAATCCGTGCGCTCTGCTTTGAGCTCCGTATTGCCCTGACGATTTAATAATAACGTTTTTGGATTCGGCGCTTTTTGATCACACGCTGAAACCAACATACTTAAAGCGAAGAGATAGACTATTCGTTTGTAAATCATGCTGGTGGCACCTCATAGCGGCCTTTCCAGAAACGGAAAGCACTCTTACGCTCACCCACGAGCAACTCAAGAATCGCAAAAACAATCCCAATGAATAAGAAGTATTGAAAGCGCTCATCATATTGTGTCGCAACCGATGTCTCGAATTGTGCTTTTTCAAGCTTACCGATGTCTTCAATCACGTGTTTAACGTGTTCGCCACCAAAACTTGCGAAATAAAAACTGCCTTCACCTTGTTGAGCCAAAGCTTTTAAAGCCTCACCCTTCACAGTCGTCAGAATCGTCTGACCTGAACGATCTTTTTTATAACCTTTTAAGAAGCCCATGCCATCACGCACCGGGATAGCGCCACCTTTTTCAGTCCCGTAAGCCAAAGAGAAAATTCTCGTGCCGTCTTTAGCCATCTTCTTAGCTTCTTCTACAGCACCGGGCTCATGATCTTCACCGTCTGAAGCAATCAACACCACGCGAGTGACTTTAACTTGATCATCTGTGGTCACACCACCGCGATCAAAAGCTTCTTTGGAAACACGTAACGCTTCTTGAAAGTTTGTCCCTTGTGAAGAAACCGAATCCGTCGTCAAAGAATCTAAAATCATTTTCACAGCGGCTGGATCATTCGTTAACGGAGACACCAGCGCAGCTGATCCCGCAAACGCGACGATACCGATTTTATTCCCCGGCATCAAATCCACTAAACGTGAAAGCTCAGCTTTTGCTTGCTCAAGTCGCGAAGGCTTCACGTCTTCTGAAAGCATACTTTCAGAAACGTCGACGGCAAACATGATCTCAACACCTTCAGACTTCACTTGCTGCTTGCTCTGCCCCATTTGCGGACGAGCCAATGCGATGACAAAGAAAAAGATCACGCACAGGCGTAACAACAATTTCAAAGTGCGTTTCTTGTCTGACACAGAAGACGTCAGGAAAGGATACAAACGCGTGCCGATAGTTTTTTTGATCAATTGCTTAGAGCGATAATCAAAAACCACTCCCACGATTACAAGGATCGGAAGCAGCCACAGATAATTAAATGCCGCGAGATTTTCAAATCTAAACATTTATGGAGCCCTCCTTAACCAAGTGCGCGCAAGGAACAGACCCAATAAGTACAATAAAATCGCCACCTGCAAATACCAAGGGAAAAGCTCGGTGTAGCTTGTGTACTTATTCACATCAATTTTAGTTTTTTCTAAAGAGTCGATATCTTTAAAGACACCACTCAAAGCATCTTCTTTCGAAGCACGGTAGAACTTACCACCCGTGTCCTTCGCCATACGACCCAAAAGATCTTCATTCACCGCCGATTCAAACGGCTGATAAGTTTTAATCTTTTGTCCGAAAATATCACGCGTATAAATAGGAATTCTTGTTGGACCGTCACGACCGATACCGATCGAGTAAATCTTAATGCCATAACCTTTAGCGATCTCAAGACCCGTTTCAGGATCGATCGTTCCAGAGTTATTCTCCCCGTCCGTCATAAAGATCACGATACGAGATTTTGCTTGAGAGTCTTTTAATCTGCCTGCGGCATTGGCAAGAGCCACACCCAGTGCCGTACCATCTTTGATATTCGCACTGGCTGCTGTGGTTAATTCATCCACTCGTCCGATCAACATTTGATAGTCCAAAGTTGGCGGCACGGCTGTGAAGGATTCTCCAGCGAAAATAACTAAACCAATACGGTCTGAGCTTCTGCCTTCGATGAACTTTTTAATAGTTTCTTTCGCAGCCTCAAGACGATTTAAAGGACGCATATCCTCAATCAACATTGAGTCTGAAACGTCGAGGGCGATAACGATATCGATCCCCTCCACGTTTTTCTTAATTTTCGTATTCTGAGTTTGCGGGCGAGCCAACGCCACAATCGCAAACATCACTGCAATCACTTTTAAAATATTTGGCAAATGCAGTAAACGTGAACGCAAAGACGGTTTGATATCTTTAAAGATCGCAACCGAACTAAACTGCAACGTCGGAGTGTTTTTCTTTTTACGAACAAATAACAACGCGACTGCGATTGCCAATGGAATCAGTAATAAGAAAGCCCAAGAGGAATGATAACTCATAATCCCCTCTCTAAGCTTTCGACCAATTTGCGATTTGATTTAGTTAAGTTCAAAACGTCAGCAGTCTTTAATTTCTTTTTATCTTGGAATGCGCGCGAATATTCTTTGAGCGTGCGTTTGATATCGCTGCCATGCTCTGAATAAACTTTTTTGTGGTGGCGCTTCAGATCAGAAACGATCAAACGATCACTCCACTCCATGGCAGGAATTGTGAAACGACGAGTGAGATAAAGTTTTAAGAATCTAGAACCTTCATCTAAAGATCTCAAAACGTCAGACTCTGTCCCCTCGCCACCAAAGAACACGGTGTTCTCTCGCTGTAAGCGGCGCATGTTCTGATGATACTGGGCAATCGGTGAAAGTGCTGAATCATGTTCGCGCAACTTTTCAATCATGCGACGACGTTGCGCGATTCGATAAATTCTAAATGCCGCAAGCAACGCCACTAAAACAATGGCACCGACAACACTCGCCCAATAAACCATGGGGACACCAATAACGGCAGGACCCATGGGACCGTATGGTTCTTGCTTGGCAGGTTGCTGTTCACCGGGTTGAGGTTCCGGTGGCTTAATAACTGTTTGCACAGTGTATTCAATGTTACCCAAATTCAAAGTTTGCGTACCGTCAGACATCACTAGGCCGTCTAATTTCAAAGGACCCGCAAGATAAGAAGTCACTTTGATATCGACAGTTGTGGAATCTCGGAACTCAAAACCTAAAAGATGAATTTGATATTTTTGTTCAGGCTTTAAAACGAAATTGATCTTCTCGCGGTCGATGTCTTTAGGAACATCACCTTGGCATTCTAAAAAGAATTCACGACCGACTGTCAGCTCATTGTCGTTGAGCCCCGGTGCTTTTGGAATTTCAAGTTTACACTGAAGATCGGCCATTACTTTCTCTTCTTAAAAAATGCCACTAATGGGTCCACGTAATCTTCACTGGATTTCACATCAATGCGTTCAACTTGCGAAAGCCTTAATGACTTATCGCGATCTTCTTTGCGCTTTTTAACGGCGCGTTCATAGTTTTCTCTAAATGCAGCAGAACCGGTGTCGACAGTGACGATCTCGCCCGATTCGGCATCTTGAACTTCGATAACTCCGAGATTTGGTAAAGCTTGTTCGGCACTGTCATTCACAACACAAGCTACGACGTCATGCTTACGTCCTAGAAGTCGCAAAGCCTGATCGTAGTTCTCATCCATAAAGTCTGAGAACAAAAACACGGTCGCGCGTTTTTTCAAAACCCCTTGCAGGTAAGTAAGCCCTGAAGAGATTTTCGTTTTATGACTTTTTGGTTGGTAATAAAATAAATCACGTAAAATTCTATGCACATGCCCACGGCCTTTTTTCGGCGGAACAAAATGCTCAACTTGATCACTGAATAACAACAATCCAACTTGGTCGTTATTTTTCACTGCAGAGAATGCAAGCAATCCCGCTAAGTGAGTCATGATCTCGCCCTTAAAAAAAGGCCCCGTACCAAAATCCGCAGAACCTGAAATATCGACCGCAAGGATCAACGTCAATTCACGTTCTTCTTCATAGGTTTTGATAAAAGTTTTTCCCGTACGCGCAGTCAACGGCCAAGAGATCGAACGCACGTCGTCCCCTGGCACATACTCACGGAAGTCCGCAAAGGTCATACCTTGGCCTTTAAAAGCCGTATGGTATTCGCCCGCAAAGAGATTGTTCACAAGCTTTCTTGTGTTGATCTCTAAGAGCTTAACCTTTTTAAGGACCTCAGGAGGAAAACTCACTATGGAACCTCTACTTGGCTTAAGATTTCTTTTACGATGTCGTCTGATTTTACGTTTTCAGCTTCAGCTTCGTAAGTCAGAAGCAAACGATGACGAAGCACGTGGTAAGCAATCGCTTTGATATCTTCCGCTGTCACATAACCGCGACCGCGCAAGAATGCGTGAGCTTTCGCTGCTCTTAACAACGAAATCGTCGCACGTGGTGAACCACCGACATTAATCAAATCAGCAATACCACCTAAACCGTATTCTTTCGGTTGGCGAGTCGCCATCACGATTTCAACGATGTAGTTACGGATTTTGTTATCAACGTAAATTTGATCGGCACGCGCAGAGGCACGCAATAAATCTTCTTTTGAAATCACCGGATTCACGACAGGTTTTTCGTTTGAACCCATGCGGTTTAAGATCTCAAGCTCATCACCCTTTGTTGGGTAGCCTACGTTGATCTTAAACATGAAGCGATCCATTTGGGCTTCAGGAAGTGGATACGTTCCTTCTTGCTCAAGTGGATTTTGTGTTGCCAAAACCAAGAATGGATTTGCGAGTTGATAAGACTCATCACCGATCGTGACTTGTTTTTCGGCCATCGCTTCAAGCAAAGCAGATTGAACTTTTGCTGGGGCACGATTGATCTCATCGGCCAAAACGATGTTCGTAAAGATAGGACCTTTACGCGGAGCAAACTCCCCTGATTTGGGATTAAAGATCATGGTACCGATTAGATCTGTTGGCAAAAGATCGGGCGTAAACTGGATACGTTGGAAGTCCAACGAAATCGATTTACATACTGTGGCGATCGTCAAAGTTTTTGCAAGGCCCGGAACGCCCTCAAGCAGGATATGACCACCTGTGAGAAGACCCATCATGATGCCTTCCACCATTTCCTTTTGACCCACGACGACTTTATTGATCTCGGTCATCATTTTCTCAATGAATTGGCTCTCTTGCTTGATCGCGGCATTTAACGCCAGGATGTCGACTTCACTCACGATGATTCCTCCTCTGGGGATAACATCTTATTTCAAAAGATTCTCGAGACATGGGCAAGCTGCAAATTTGTGTCACGACGTTTCCTCTCCCCTTGCCAGCACCCTCAGAAAGTGGGAATAATTATTATGATGAGTAACAGTACAAAAGTCTGGATCTTTATTCTTACAAGCTCGGTGGCCCTTCTCGTTTTGGGCTATCAATTCGGAGACCGCTTAGGTTTGCTGATTGGTTTTGCATTAGCACTGGGTTTGAACTTCTTAGTTTTCTTTTATGGCGAAAATCACTTGCTTGCAAAACTGCACGCAAAATCACTGAAAGGCCAAGATGCTTGGGGCTTGCTCCAAATCATCGAAAAGTACTCAGATAAATTGGACATGCCTGTTCCGGCTGTTTACATCACGCCGCACACTTTGCCGTCAGCATTTTGCGTAGGCCACTCATGGAAGCGTGGATCGTTATGTTTCACACTCGGTATGGTGCAAAAGTTGAATCAAGAAGAACTTGAAGCAGTCGTTGCGCATCAGCTTTGTCACATCCGCCGTTTGGACTCTTTCACATTCTCGGTTTCTTCCACATTGGCGAATTCAATTTGTGGTATTGGCGTGTTCTTGGATTCTTTCTTGCCGAGCAAATTGCGCCCGTTCTTTATGACGGCGTTTTCGCCACTGGGTTGGATCATCATTAAGCTCGTTGTTGGCCAAAAATCGTTTTTTGAAAATGATTTGATGGCTTCAGAGTTGATCGAAGATCGCCGAAAATTGGGCGAGATTTTGTGGAGACTTGAAGGTCTTGCACAAACTCAACCCATGAGTGTGCCGCCTTGTACGAATCATTTATTTATTGTGAACCCTGAAGGCTTTGAGCAAAAGAATTTATTCTTGAAATCGCATCCTAGTATTAAGGTCCGCTTACAAAAATTGATGGGCTACTACCCAATCTAGAGGAGTTTTCGCAATGGCTGAAAAAATGGAAGCTTCATTTTCTGTACTTATTATGTCTGTAGCATCATCAGCAGTGATGGCGATGGGACTTGCGCCGAGCGAGTCTGGCGAAGTTCATAAAGACAAAGGTATGGCGCGATTTAATATCGATTTGCTTTTAGTGCTTCAAGAAAAAACAAAGGGTAATCTTAGTAAAGATGAAGCTCAGTTTCTTGAGAACCTCATCAGCGATCTTCAAATGAAGTTCGTGCAGATTTAAATTTAAAAATAAATGACTTCGACTGCAACCGAGGTCCAAAAACTACTCCGACGAAGTCGGAGTGCAAACAAAGCAAACGAATCCGTTGCAACCGGGTGTGTTCTAAGGAGAAATTTTCCAATGAGAAAGCTATTTTTAGTTGTACTTTTCGCAACCCTATCCACAACGCTGTCAGCGCAAGCGCAAAATCTGCCGACGACAGCTCCGAAGTTAAAAACCGGCGACCCGATGCCGATGAATCTTTTTGTTGAGCTCGCAAAAGCGGTGAACCCGGCAGTTGTGAACATCTCAACAACGGCTCTACCAAAATCAATGCCGCGTGGTCAGCGTGACCCGATGTTGGATATGCTGGAGCAGCTTTACGGTTTAAAAATGCAACAACCACAACAGCAACAACGTCCTCAACAAATCGGCTTGGGAACGGGCTTTATCATTCGTGAAGACGGCTTGATCGTGACGAACAATCACGTGATCGCGGGTGCGGATCTTATCAATGTGCAGCTGTCTGAAAAGTCGAGCGATGTTTACGAAGCGACAGTTGTCGGTCGTGATGAACGCAGTGATATTGCACTTATCAAAATCACTCCGAAAGAAAAACTACCTTACGCAGTTCTTGGCTCTTCTAAAGACCTAGAAGTGGGTGAATGGGTTGCGGCATTCGGTAATCCATTTGGTCACGGTCACTCGATGTCCAAAGGTATTATCTCTTCAAAAGGTCGCGACATTGCTGAGATCAATAAGATTCCACTTATTCAAACAGATGCTTCGATCAATCCAGGTAATTCAGGCGGTCCGCTTGTAAATACAAAAGGCCAAGTGATCGGCGTGAACTCAGCGATCGATGCACGTGCGCAAGGCATTGGTTTTGCGATTCCTATCGATGAAGTCAAAGCGATCATTCCGCAGTTAGAATCTAAAGGCAGAATCGCTCGTGGTTACATCGGTGCGGCTCCTGCGGATTTAGATCCTGAAGCGGCTGAGTACTTGGGACTTGGTGAAACTCGTGGTGCCGTGATTGCAGATATGGATCCAACTGGCCCGGGAGCAAAATCAGGTTTGAAAGTTTACGACATCATTTTGGAATTCAACGGCCGCCCTACTAAATCAGCGCTTGAGTTAGTCGATGCAGTTGGCGATACACCGATCGGTAAAGTCGCGACGGCAAAAATCATCCGCAATCGTAAAGAGATGACTGTGAATGTGAAGGTCGGTGAAAAACCCGATGATCGCAAACCACTCGCTGCTTCATCGAAAAAATACGATGGTCAAAAGGCTCCTTTCAATTTGGGTTTTACGATCATGGATCCAACACCAGCTCTTCGTCAGGAATGGGGATTGCCAAGTGACTTGGCGCAACCGGTGATTGTTGAAACAGAAAGAAACTCGATCGCAAGTGGTTCTGGACTTCGTGTGGGTGATGTGATTTTGGATGTGAATAAGACCGCAGTGGAAAGTGCCAAAGATGTTTTGAAAACATTGAAGAAAGGCAAAAACACTCTGCGTGTGGCGCGTAATGCACGCATTCAGATTGTGACTGTTGAGACTCGCTAACACCTCGACTGGAACGCGTTAAGACTTTCATAGAGCAAATTGTATTTAGAAAAAGGGCTTCGGAAACGGAGCCCTTTTTTATTGCCTCAAGCTACACTGATGACAGCGACTTTGTATCAAGGTGAGACGAGAAACAGTTTTTAAAAAAACTCAAGACCTAGGTCTTAAGTTTCTAAACCGAATACCGTTAAGAAACCTAGGACCATTGTATGGCCCAACTACGTGCACAACCACGATGAGCAGCAAAGGAAGGTTAGCAATATGAAAGTCACCGAGGTTAAGGTATTTCCGGTAAATGAAGACAGGCTGAAAGCTTATGTCTCCATCACCCTCGACAACTGTTTCGTTGTTCGCGACTTGAAAGTGATTCAAGGCACGAGCGGTTTGTTTGTGGCGATGCCAAGTAAAAAGCGCAAAGACGGACAGTTCCGCGATATCGCTCACCCGCTCAATCAAGAGACGCGTGCGATGATCGAGGATATGGTCTTTGAAGCTTACGAGAAAGAACTCAAATCCATGGGCGAGACCCTAGTGAACCTCAAACGTCAGAAAGCTCCAGGGAGTGATTATGGCGGCGGAGACGAATACTAGGACGAGCACCCTGCTCACCACCCGGCTTTTCATTGGATGACGAGGCCGATTGGGCTTATTAAACTCATGGAATGTTTAGACCCGCTGATTTTTTCAGCGGGTTTTTTGTTTTTTGGGGAGAATCGAAATCCCGCATCGGTGCTGCAACGTAGAAAAAGAAAAAGCCCGTTATTGCTAACGGGCTTTATTAATTTTAAATGGATGGGGCGGCTGGACTCGAACCAGCGAATGGCAGAATCAAAATCTGCTAACTTACCAACTTGTCGACGCCCCAACAAGACTGCTTCTTGAAGAGCCAAATTACGGATTTTAGGCCGCAAATGCAAGCCTAGACGCATCGCAATACGGAAGCTGCGTATGATTAAAGCGCGAATGTGTACTGAATTCGATCAGCAAGATCTGGCGTAAGTCACCTCTAGAGCGTTTGCAAAAGTCAATACACCACTTGGTGCAACTTAACTTTCATATGAATTACTAAACTTTATCCTCAACAAACTCAATAGCCCTCCCATTTTTGAATACTGTGATCGTGAGGGTAAAATCCATAGAAGGGTCACCACCAACTATAAGCAAAATAGGCTCTGGACAATTCCAAGAAGTATCTTCGCTTATCTTCAGCATTTGATTAATATCCTGCAAACTGGGATTGGGATTGGAAAAAGGATGATAATGCCACTCTCCCAAATAGTATTTCTCTCTAAGAAAGATTTCATCCAACCAAACTTGCAGACCTTTAGTACCGCGTTTAAACCACACGCGACCCGCACTAGAATCGGAAATTTCTGGCGCAAGAAGATCGATTACTGCGACTTTCAAGTTAGTCGAATAATGGCCAGCAAGTAGCCCCCCAGTTTCATTCCTCCCCGAACTGACACATTTATGCAATATGTCTGATATAACATTTGGTGAAACTTGAACTTCGAACTTAAGGTCTTTGGATTTAAATCTCATCGCTATTGTTCTCATGTTCAACGCGATAACCGCTACTGAATCCTTCATGTGCTTTCTTGTGAACTAGAAAGACATTCTTTTCTATGTCATTTTGGACGTAATATTCCAAAGCTGCGTAGGCAAGACATGCAACAGACCAAATGTCGTTTGCTTTTGCAGGAAATACCGGATGCCAGCAACCTGTGTAGTCAAAAACAATTTTTTCATCCGTTAAATTCTTGATATCATCTTGAATCCATCTACTCACAGAATCGAAAAAATTAGCGACAGGAAATGGAAATGATCGACAAATATAACTATATAAACGATTCGCTTCATATCCGATAGAGAACGAAGCAACTACTTTATCTTTTCTAATCTTTCCTGACCCTAAAAAGCGAATCACCTCATCCTCACCCGTCGTATCAATAACAATCTGTACATCATTTATTATTTCCAGGTCGATATCTTGCAGGAGTGCTAGCGAATTGAAAAAGGTATGAACATTTACATTCGGACTGATATCATGCAAGCGTTCAGCTACAGCTTTACATTTGCTGACACCCAGATCGGTCATTGATAAAGTGTGTCGACATAAATTTCCAATTTCCAGACGATCAGGATCAACTAGGATGACATTCTGGATTCCATTTCTAACTAAAATTTCAGACAGAGAGGAACCCAACGCACCACAACCGAAAATTGCGACACCTGACTCTCGTAATTTAGTCTCTGCTCTTCCCCGCGTGCGAATTTGATCTTCATGCCAATTTTGAGATTTCACCCATTCCACTTCTGCACCAAGCGCAAGAATCTCAGAAAAATCTCTACGCAAATAACCTTGCTCGTCTCGTCTGAATCCTTTTGCATAGTTAGACCCTGAAGAAAGCTTGGGAAGCAAAACTCCTTGCCAATGAATACTACGAGCTTCATCACCTACGGAACCTGAAACTGGAAATCCAATCACCATGAAGTGCCTAGAACCGTCTCGAAGCAAATGAAGGACTTGTGTGAACTCGTGATAAAGATCTCGCCCTTGGGACCTAAATATCTCCGCAACTTCTCCCCAATTTTTTGGAGTTTGCCAAGGCGATTTGACGGGAATATCACTTAGCAAAAACCATATTCCTCGACGACAATCCACATCATCTAAATCGGCAAAGTGACTCTGCCAAGCCGGCTCAAAAATTTCCTCTCCTTCCGGCGAAAAATATTTTGAAATTATATAGCAGTTCGAAACCTCTCCTTTTTTATCTTCCTCCAAGAATTTAACGCAGTTGAAATAGCCTAATCTTTGTTCGTTACTGGTCCAAGAGCGCAGAGACTTCTCATCTTCCGAATAGGCAACTAGAGACTTGTCTGCCCAAGCCCTTCTAAAATCGGGCATTTCGAAACGCTGTCCTTTTATTTGAAGATTTCCGGATGCAGCATTCTCTAACCACTCTATTGCACGTCGGAAATACCATTTCAATTTTTGATCGGGTTCATTGGGAACGTGAATACGAGCAGCGCGAGCAAGCGCTAGCGTATTATATTCTAAACACAAATTTCCGGTGCGCCAAGATTGTCCATCTAAGATAGAGTTGTAAGTTTGATGCTGAAAGGTAACCTCAATTCCTCCATCGACTGAAGGAAAAAAATGTACACCGCCCTCTGGATATTCAGAGTCAACAAAGACATGCCAATTTGTCGTTTTAGGTACAAACTGAGTAGGACTAGAATCAATTGTTATTGAACATTCGAGAAGCCACTGCTTCCGATCATCAAACCAAATAAAATTTGAGATCGGAGAAACAAAATCAAGCCTCTCAAGTGATCTTCGAGCAAGGCGCAGATCACTCGATGGTCTTATTAGTTCATTAGCCAAATCGCCCCTCTTTAACTGTAGATGGACCTGTTCGCGATGTGAATCCACCAGAAGACTTATTATCATCTTCTGGAGCTGGAAACTCTTCGCCAAAAAGTTCTCGCCAGGCTTTTGCACTCTCTTCGACTGTCGTCGCGTCATACGCTTTCCTAGCTAATCGAGCTGCAATTTTTATTTCACCGTGAAACATCGCATATTCTTGCTCCGTGGTTCTATGGAAGACATCATGATGAGGCACACCATGGTCGGGCAATTTCGGCTTACGAGGATGAATCATTGCGATTTGCTCCAGTGACTGCAGTATGCCTTCAGCAACAGAGTTAATCCCATCTGGACAAGTCGCACCAATGAAATGCTCGAGAGGATATCCCTTTGGATGTTTAGGTAATGTTTTATGTTTCCGTTTCCACCACTTAATTGCCTTTACTACATTGATATAATGGCCGTTGCACTTGGCATTTTTCTCCCATGTCCATTCAATCTGCGCTAATGGATGAGTTTCTTCCCATTTCTCGAACTTGCGATCCGGGATTAATAAAGGATCTTTTCGCCAATCCAACGTTTCATCACTGTCAGTCTTCAAATCGTTCAAATTGAAATTATCAGGAGCACCTTTTGCAATCCAACTTCTAATTTGCCTCGCATTAGATAATTGAACGGGTGGGCGTTCAGCTTTTGCCCAGTTGGACTTTAACAATTCCTCGGCGGCTTCAGATGGCGCCGCCGTCACAACTAAATCAATATCGACGTCATCCAGACTTATTCCAATTGAACGATCATTTTTCTTCCATCGTTTTGGATAGTGACGTTCACAAAAAGGCTCGAAATATTCAAGAGCTTTACTTGCGGGATTTTCTTTATTTATTGTGGTAACAACAACCACATCAACATCAGAACGATTCAATCCATCAGCTTTGATTGCAGTATTACGGCGATAACTTCCTTGCAAAAAAGTATCGACCGTAATCTTGTTAATTTTATCATCCTTTAAAAGGTTCTCCCGCAAAGTATTGTGACTTTCCTTATAAGCTTCTCTCTCATCCGCTTCAGGACGAATGTTGTTCAAAAAATCTTCAAAATAACTGGGTAAATTCATATTATCCTCTAATAATTTATTTAATTGTTAAAGATGGAACATATTTTTGCGATAGCGATCCATCAAAGGAATGCTCGTAGAGTTGTAGGCTCCCAGCGGACTCCAATAGTCTGCCTAGGAAAAAAACCAGCGCATTTGGGGCCGCAATAAAAATATGAATTCGTACATCACCAAGTTCTACTCGCATGCTCATCAATTGTTTATGAATTTGCATAGCGAGAACACTTGCGTGAGCGCCACTTTCAACGATTGTATTTTGCGGACCAGTATCGCCTTGAATTACCATATGATCGACACTTTTAAGAATTGGAATATTCTTGGTTGCGCAATTGACCACGTCATCAAGAATGTTATGAGTTATTGAAATTGCGAGTCCAATATCTGTGCTTTCAGCATTCCCGAATTGAACGCGCTGTTCAACTTTCATCGGCGAAAATGATCCTTCCCCCTTCTCTTGTTTCCACAATTCTCTTCCAAATGGAGTTTTTTGAAGAACCGCTACTGGTACACCCATTTTTATCGGTAGTGACAAGCCAACGATAAAAGCGCATGTCATGTGCGTATCTAAATATAACTCGACTCCATTCCTAATAGCCGCACTGTTTTGTACCAAGATTTGTTCGATATCTGGACGAACTTTTTCATTCCAGTCGTCTGGATTAATAATTTTTCTTCCATCAAAATATTTTACTAAACAAATCATTTTATCAGTATCACTATGCATATCTTCCGCAAATCGAAGAAAACTTCTAATGCCTATTTTGATTCCGATATTAGTGATGAATGGACCTGCTGGCAGGAGAAGCTTCTCCTGCTTGCAAATCTCTAAAATTTCATCCTTTGTAAAGACGACGTTGCCTTCCCCATGTAAACGCCGAATTAATTGAGGATAGACATCCGTTCTTACATCTAAATCTAACGGCTTCAATCCAGCGGCAAAGAGCACATCAACAAGATTACGTCTTATACTGTTAAGTGTCGTTGAACCGGTTTCGAGTCGAACTACCTTAAGCAATTCGAACAACGCCTCATCATTTGGTAAATTCAGATGGGCACGCCATTCTTCCCTTAACACGAACATACTCGAGCCTTTTGTTTTACCTTCCGCTAACTTTTCAAGGTTGAATTCTCGATCTCTGTTTCGAATCAGACCTTTTAAACAATCGTTCTCATCAATACTTGCGTGTGTAACTAACACAAAGCGAACCTTTCGACCTTCCGCTTGCGCACTCTCGTGAGCTTTTTTTACCTTCATCAAAAAAGAATCTTTTGTCGCTCCAATAAACTCAGGGTCAATTAAATCCGCAGCTATGATTGAACTTCTATTATCCACACGGTATTTCACCTGGTAATGTTCCACATCGTAAAACTGTCCAAAATGATCAGGACGTGGCGTTCTAAAAAAAATTACGACATCGTCGAATGACTTAACTCCGTCAAACTCATATCCGACTTTTAAATAATTATGGTAAGGATTAAGCATACGCCCAGCGTGAAGCCAAAAAAGATATGCTTGATAATCGAATCCATCTTGTATCGCGGTAACAGAACTTGCCATAGGATCTCCTTCACACCGTATTCAACAACCAAACATTACAGTCAAGAAAAGGAGAATATTTCTTTAGTTCCTACGGGTCACAGGCGAACTGCATCTGTTCTGTTAAAAATCTTGATTAAAAATTGACCGAAATTTTGAATCGATACGTTGACATTCAAAACTCAGTTACCGATCCAAAGAACGTTACATGCTGTCATTGTTTTTTTGTTCACGAAAGATTTCTTCAATTTTATGTCCAACTGAAAATGAAAATTTTCATTAAACTGAGCCAAAATATTTCATTCAGAAAAAGCCATTCATCATCAGCTGTATAAAGTTATTTCAATTTATGCCGATAAATACTCTGAGGTTGTCGTCTAATAAGGTTAAGACACGGCGATTTTATCGCCGGATGCTGGTTCGATTCCAGCCTGCCAAAAAGTATAACTATTTTTGTATTTTTTGGCAGGTTGAAAATGAATGAAAAAACACGTTTAAATATATTTGCGTCACAAACTGAGAATGTTCGGCTTCTTGAAAAAGCATTCAAGAGAACCAACAGATCTCTAAATGTGAACATACGCCGAGGAAACCACTTGGAAGTTGAAATCGATACTAAGATTTTAACACTCTTGTATTGCTCCTGGTCTGAAGCCTACTTTTCAAAGTTAATACACACGCCAGCGGGCTTCAATCTCCAAGAAATAGAGCAAATCAAAAAATGCGGAAAAGGCAATATCGCAACGGGGTGGGAAAAATGCCTTGAATTAGCGATGAGAAAAGCAAAAGCTAATGGGAAATCTAATTTCTTTCCTAATGCTCGACAGAAATTAAAAAGCGCTATTAAAACCAATGTAATTGATTTATCCAGATTTAGAAATAAATTTGCGCATGGGCAGATGTCAATTGCACTCACTAGAGATAATACTGCGATTGATCAGGAGTTATCGTTGCAAATCAAAAATTTGGATCCTGTGCAAATTTATCGCTGGAAAACAGCACAGACGTACATTCTCCAAATCATAGAACATCTAATTGAATCGCCAAAAAAACATTTTATAAAATCATATATAACTAATTTAGCTGAACTCGATCAATTTTTAATTCAAACCAAAAATTGGACTCTTCAGACAAAATTCCAGACGCTACAGTTGAAAAAACGTCCGTGATCTAATGCTCTACAATAAGTCACCCACTTTCTTTCGAAAGTAATATTTTTCTCAGAGCCCCCCTCACCGAGCAGGGCCCCACAAAACTAATTCACCGAATTCTTCCTAAACCCCTCCCCCGTCAGGATCATGCAGTTTTGATCCTGGCGAGTGAATGATGGGTTCTTGATATAATCCAATTGAAATTTCGATTCCGCTTGCTTCGTGACTTCGTCCATTAAACCAAACGTGCCCTGACCAATTGTTCATGCAGTAATTAGTTTCAATCGGAGCCACTCTTATAAGCTTCGCTTCGTCTGAAACATCTCCATGCTTCATCGATACCCAGTTCGCATCCAATATTTTCTATTTATGCGAACACACGACCATCGACAACATCACAAGACTCATCCCACTTCAAAAAACGGCTTCAATGCTGGCTCCATATACGAAACAAACGCCTGCACCTTCGGAGGCGTAAACAAGTGCTTCTGATATACCAAGTGCACAGGAGCATCATCCAAAGCCCACTGAGGCAATATCACCTGCAATGATTTGTTTTGAAGCTCCTCTCGACAAGTAGAGACTGGCAACAATGCCACTCCCCCGCCTTCCATCACCAATGACTTCACCGACAGCGTGTTGTTCGCGACAAAGACCGGTTTGGGTTCATAGATATAACGACTGTTACCCGCTCTGATGTGAAACTTTTTAAGTTCCGCTTTTGGCGCAAACAACAAGCATTTGTGGTTTTCAAGTTCAGAAGGATGTTTTATGTCTCTCATCTTTTTTGCATAGCTCGGTGAAGCTAGGAATTGAAAAACGTCTCGGCCAATTTTTCTGGCTCTTAAAGAGGAATCACTCAATTTGCCAACACGAATTGCTACGTCGATGTTGTCGCTCACCAGATCCATAATTCGATCAGTTAAAACCATTTCGACTGTGACCTTAGGAAACTTTTCTAGAAAGCCCGCCAACAATGGCGCAACAATGCTTGGAGCAAAATCACCAGGAGCAGTGATTCGCAAATTGCCTTGCGGCTCCAAGCTCGAAGCTTGTGCAAGTTCGGATGCTTCTTTGATTTCTGATAACCCACGCGAAGCTTGATCAAAGAACTGTCTTCCCATGTCAGTGAGAATCAAACTGCGAGTCGTTCGCTTTAACAACGTCGTTCCTAAATGCGTCTCAAGTTCCGTGATTTTTTTTGAGATTGTCGACTTAGTGACGCCTAATTCTGAAGCTGCTTTAGAGAAACTTGAAGCCTTCACGACCTTCGTAAATATCATCACGGCGTTTAAATCAACCATCACATTCTCCATTGTTCGTAATAGGAAACAATGATTTCACTTTAATCTATCTAATCAAACAGTGCAATGGCCGATATATTGGTTTCATAGACAGTCACTGATCACAGCGACGTCACAACTAAGGAGAATACAATGGGACAAAAACTATCAGGTAAAACAGCACTCGTTACAGGCGGCACTAGTGGTATCGGACTTCAAACGGCAAAAAGGTTCGTTCAAGAAGGCGCTCACGTCTTTATCGTTGGTCGCCGACAATCAGAACTCGACAAAGCAGCCAAAGAACTAGGCAATCAAGTGACAGCTCTCCAAGGTGATATCTCGAACCTTCAAGATCTTGATCGCGTTATGGCACAAATTCAATCATCCAACAAAAAATTAGATATCTTGTTCGCCAATGCCGGCGGCGGTAGCTTCGCTCCCCTTGGCGCAATCACCGAAGCGCAGTTTGATAAAGAATTTGGCATCAACGTGAAAGGCACAGTCTTTACGGTGCAAAAAGCTTTGCCCGTACTAAATGATGGCGCTTCAATTATTTTGGCAGGCTCAAGCGCGGCTTCTCAAGGTATGCCAGCATTCAGCGTTTATGCAGCAACGAAAGCAGCGATTCGCTCTCTGGCTCGCGGTTGGTCAACGGATTTAAAAGATCGCAAAATTCGCGTAAACACGATTGTACCAGGTCTTGTTCCAACAGAAGGCTATCAAACCGAGTTGAAACTATCGCCTGAACAAATTGAACAATTCGCAGCGCAAGCATCTCAACAAATTCCACTGGGTCGCGCCGGCACTACAGACGAAATCGCCAAAGCCGTTTTGTTCTTAGCATCCGATGATAGCAGTTACGTCACAGGTATCGAACTTGTCGTCGATGGTGGCATGACTCAGGTTTAAGAAAATAATAAAAGGAGAATTAAAATGTATAACCAAATCGAATCCGTAAACCCTTTCGCATCCCCTGCTCTTGCAAACCGTCAAAATGTTATTGGAGGTAATTCAAAAAACGAAGAAATCATTCGCGGTCTTTACTCTGTCGCAGAAAAACAAGATGCGAAAGCCTTCGCTAATCTTTTCTCCGAAGACGGACATTTCTGGGATGTCTCTGCAGGTATTAATTATTATGGCCAAGAAACTGGCAAGGTTGTCGACATTTATGCGAAGGCATTCCCTGACATGCATCGCGAACTTTATAGCATGTGGACTCAAGGTGACATGGTCTTCGTGGAGCTTTCTCTGCACGGGACACAATCCGGAGCTTTGGGATTCCCCATGGGAGACCTTCCAGCCACAAATAAAAAAATGAGCACGCCATGTTTCGACGTCTTCAAAATCAAAGATGGCAAAGTTGTTTCTTTCCACTGTTACACAGCGGCGACTCAGCTTCTTGGACAATTGGGAGTTCTCGGCAATCTTGGTGAGTCACTTCGATAAAAAACTGGCGCTGATTTTGAATAACTCCATCAAAATTAGATAGATGGCCTTTGAGACTGCTCTCCTTGCTGAGGCGGTCCGAAGGCCGATTTGACAATATAACGGATTCGTTATATTATACCGGAGTAACTTTTGGATGTAGTTGTACTTAAACAGGCTGAGCGAGAGTTAAAAGAAGCAATCTATGGATCGACAAACTACGGACCTGTTGAAACAACGTATGAGGAATTTAGGCTTATGAAAGAAAAAGCAACCCGCTATAAAAGTGTCGCTGAATTTGGGAAGGCCATGGGCCTTTCCTCGATCGAAATAGAATTGGTCAGACAAAAGAAGCAGTTCATTCAAAAGCTCACCGCCACTCGCCTAAAAAAGAAAATTTCTCAGGCTAAACTTGCGGAAATGATTGGAAGTAAACAGCCAGCCATCGCTCGCATGGAATCTGGACTCGTTTCAGAAGTGAGTTTAGATTTTCTTGCCAAAATCGCACTTGCTTTGGAAGTTACACTGACAATTAAACAGGCCGCATAATCAAGTTACTGCCTCCCTGGCAGTAACTCTCAACTATTAAATGCCCCTCAACATAACGCAAGCAAGCCGCTATTAAAATCTTTGCACTTTCCCCCTCAAAAAAGACATCCTAGTTCCTTAGGAGATTCCATGAAAAACAAACTTTTTGAACCTACGCAACTCGGTAAAATGAAATTGAGCAATCGCATTGTCATGGCGCCACTGACAAGATCTCGTGCCATTGGCAATATCCCGAATGAGTTGATGGCAGAGTACTATTCTGCGCGCGCAACTGCTGGGCTGATTATTGCCGAAGGAACTTCACCGTCTCCAAACGGTTTAGGATATCCGCGTATTCCAGGAATTTATTCTGAAGCACAAGTCAAAGCATGGAAAACTGTGACTGACGCCGTTCACAAAAAAGGCGGTCACATCTTTGTTCAATTGATGCACACGGGACGAGTTTCTCACACGGCCAACATGCCTGAGGGAGCAAAAATTCTTTCAGCCTCTGGCGAAACTTTAGCGGGAAAAATGTACACCGATCAACATGGTGAACAGCCTTTCGGTAAACCCTCAGAAATGACGACTCAAGAAATCAAAGCGGCCATTTCTGAATATTCCAAGGCGTCGACTTTAGCCATCGAGGCTGGTTTTGACGGCGTTGAACTTCACGGTGCAAATGGTTATCTGATTGAGCAATTCTTAAATCCTGCGTCGAACAAACGCACTGATGAATACGGCGGCTCCAACGAAAACCGCATGCGCTTCGCAATCGAAGTTGCAAAAGCGACAGTTGATGCCATTGACAAAGATAAAGTCGGCATTCGCGTTTCACCTTATGGAGTTTTTAATGGGTCAGAACCCTTCGCTGACACTGATCAGTTTTACGGCGATCTTGCAACGAAGCTGTCTGCTCTGGGACTTACTTACATTCACGTCGTCGATCACAGCTCGATGGGGACTCCACCCGTCAGTCAAAACGTTAAAAACCTGATTCATCAAAATTTCAAAGGAACTTACATTATGTCAGGTGGCTATGATCGCGAAAAAGCTGAAGCAGATCTTGCTGAAAACAGAGGGGACCTTGTCGCCTTTGGACGCCCGTTCATTTCCAATCCTGATCTGGTAGAAAAATTGAAAACAGGAGCGCCGCTAAAACAACCGGATCACTCCACGTTCTACACGCCTGGACCTAAAGGATATACGGATTACTAAAAGAGTTTCTTAGAGGACCCGGTTTCCTTGGTTTATAAAGCCAAGTAAACCGGCGTTGATACGGCATTAAACCGTCTCTGAATACAATTCCTGATAAGTCTTAATGTGATTCTCATCCACACGCTTATACAAATCCGCGCGGCTCAGGTCTTGATGTCTTGAGATCCCCATCGCACCGATCATGTGCGCAACCGTGCCCAAAGTTTCGCTGTGGAAGTTCTTAATACGTTCACGCTTCGTCGGTACATGCAGACCCTTCACCAAGGTTGGATCCTGCGTCGCAACGCCCGTAGGACATTTATTGTTGTTACAACGAAGTGCTTGAATACAACCCAGTGCTAACAACATCGAGCGAGCCGCATACGTCGCATCCGCACCGATACACAATAGTTTTACGATATCAAAAGCCGTTGTAATTTTACCCGTTGCCAAAATTTTAATTTTATCGCGCACACCGAATTTTTTCAGCGTATCAACAACGATCACCAACGCATCAATGCCCGGCATCCCGATGTAGTTAGAGAATTCTAATGGAGCCGCACCCGTTCCACCTTCAGCACCGTCAACGGCGATAAAGTCTGGATAAGATTTTTTCTCAGCCATCAAAGAGATCAACTCTTCGAACTCACGGCGATGACCCAAGCACAGTTTAATGCCGACAGGTTTACCACCAGATAACTCGCGCAAACTCTCAATGAACGTCAACATCTCAGCCGCATCGTGGAAAGCGCTATGGCCTGGAGGTGAGATCACGTCTTGACCCATTGGTACGTTACGGATTTTTGCAATCTCTGGAGTCACCTTTTTGCCCGATAGAATTCCACCGTGACCGGGTTTTGCTCCTTGAGAAAGTTTGATCTCAATCATCTTTACATTCGGATGACTTGCATTTTTTTTGAAAAGCTCGGGATCAAAAGTGCCTTCATGAGTACGACAACCAAAGTAACCCGTACCGATTTGCCAAATCAGATCACCACCCATGACCAAGTGATAAGGAGAAATACCACCTTCACCCGTATTATGTGCGAAACCACCGTCTTTCGCGCCACCGTTCAAAGACATAATTGCGTTCGTTGAAAGAGAACCAAAACTCATCGCTGAAATATTTAATAACGACAAAGAATACGGCTGTGTGCACTTCTCACCACCAATAGTGATGCGCAGATCTTTTTCACTGACATGTTTTGGATACATCGAGTGAGTCACGAACTCATAACCCTGTCTGTAAACGTCTTGCTGAGTTCCAAACGGAACCGTGTCTAAAACCTTTTTTGCCCGTTGATAAACCACCGAACGCTGTTCACGATTAAATGGACGGCCATCCGTGTTCGATTCAACGAAATACTGATTGATCTCTGGACGAATCGATTCAAACAAATAACGGAAGTGCCCGAACACCGGGAAGTTTGATTTGATCGCATGACGAGTTTGACGAATATCGCGCAAACCCAGTGCAAAGAACGGTACAAAAAAGAAGAGAGATAACAGCCCGATCGTCCAATAGAAATAAAACGCCACCTGCATTGCTGTTACGATCACGAGTGCGACCGAAAACTCTTTTCTCATTTCAAGCCCCGAGAAATAAATCTCAAAAATGTTAATTTTGCGCCAAAGCAAACTATACTAAAACTTGCGGACAAAGACAGCAGCTAAAGAGGCAAGACTATGCGGAAGCCCCGTATGCGAATTTCATTCGGAAGTTTTGCTGCGGTTGCGTTAAAAACGCGGTTATCAGAACTATTTTTTAGGCCTTTATGCGAGCAGAAAGCCGTTTTCCTTGAACGAATTTCAAATGCTGCGCTCGCCGTAAATACTGGGTCCCGAATTTCTTCTTAACGAAGGTCTTAGGAAGTTCCGCGATAGCTCCTTTCAAAACTCTTTTGAGCGAAGGAGTGCCTTCCTGAACGAGCCTCCCCGCACGAAAAAATCAGTTAATCTCCCCGTTTTCGAGTGCTACGGTCGGTGCAGGAGTTGCCGATGAAATACGTAAAAGCTGACGAAGCGATGATGATGAACTTGCTCAATGAAAGCAGATCCGAGATCTCGGGCTTTGAATTCGAGGAACTTGATTTTACAGAGCAAGAACTTAAAAGTGCCGTCTTCATCGACTGCAAGTTCACGCGCTGCCAGCTTTCAAATTCTTCGTTAATGAATATTACTTTTCAAGGAGTGGTTTTTGAGGATTGCAACTTGATGGGCACGAATTGGACGGAAGTGCGCAAGAACAGCAACTACGCGTTCACTGGATGCAAGCTCGATTATTGTAGCTTTCAAGGAGTCGATCTAAGAGGCGTGAGTTTTGAGAATTGCATGATCCGCGAGTCTGATTTCTCGAGCAGCAATTTATCTAAATCAAAATTTGGTGGAGCGAACTTGGCAGGAACTTCGTTTGCGAATGCTAACTTAGAGAAAGCTGACTTCAGGAATGCGCGCAGTTACTTCATTGATCCGAAATTCACAAAAATCAAAGAAGCTCAGTTCTCATTTCCTGAAGCATTAGTACTTATTGAAGCCATGGGAGCGAAGGTTGAGATTTAGTCTGCGCCGCCCATAGTTCGTATGATGGCACCGACAATGAAAGCCCAGAAAATGGCGCTGACCAATGCAAACAAACTAACACTGGCTTCCACGACCCGATTGGTAGTCACAACATCCCCAAAACCTAATGAGGTTGTCGCCTTCACGCTGAAGGCGAAATACTTAATCCAAGCTGAAAAGTTGCTGAAGTCTTTCACAATATTTTTCTTGTGAAGTCGATTGTATTTTTGAATAGCGCTTGAGACTTCGAACATGCCTTGTTTTTGATGCGCATGACCTTTTTCGACTGCACAGAATGTGGCTCTTACTTGGGACTTTTGCTCTGCCATAAAAAAGTACTCTACAGTATCAACCGAAACTTGCGGCTGACTGCTCAACAAACAGTCCGGCTCCATCTTTTTATTGATGATAGTAAAACGAATATTTTCAGGCTCCGGATCAAGAGCCACGATAAAGCTCTTTTCTAGATTCGACGACATTAAATCGTTAGCAGACTTCGCCTCCCAGTCACGAGCGATTTCGCAATTTCCTGAAATCTGGTTGCACACTTGAACTGCAATGTCTTCAGCATATTCTCGAGCGATATGGGAAGTGCCGTTTTCATGTTGAAAATGCTTACCGAAAGCGTGAAAGAGAACACCAAATAGAAAGACATAGACAAAGAAAATTCCGATGATTCCTTCAGGTCTTCTTAAATAATTTCTTAGCGTTCGCATTCTCAAGTCTCCCAATATCCATAATTATTTGTTTAGATAGGTTATTGGAAAATTGAGAAGATCCGATAGATCAAACCTCGCACCTGGACTAAAATTGTTCACTTCTTATTTTAATAACCAAGAATGCGAGGAGATACTTATCTATTTATTTCGGAAACTTTGGATACCAAGCCACTACCTGCTTGGTTCGGAAGTTCCGTCATGATCGGTGTTGAAGTAATCTAGAATTTAACACCCACTTCGCTTGGCAATCGCGGAGAAAAGTTTTCGTACACAGTTCCTGATTTGATAAGTAAATTGAGCATCAGATCTTCAACAACTTTTGCAGGCGATCCACCACTTAAGCTCGCAAGGTCTTTAAGAAGCGTTGAACGCAAAGACGCAGTCGAGCGTAAAACACCCACACTGCCAACTAATTCTGTGTTTGTCGGCTCACTGAAGCCTCTGTTAGAAATTGCTTTCGTAGTAAAGCTCAACGTTTTACCCGAAACGCCCGACATACCGATTGCCGCTGCTTGGTAATAGAAATTTTTAATAACAAAGTCTTTCAAATACGACGTGTCCGTGTATTGATTCTTGATCATTGTACCGCTTGTCGTAATTGCATTATTACTAAAAACGACATCTTGCGGAGGCAGAATTCGGTATTTATCAGCTTTCGTATTTCCGTACCCAGCAGCCAACGCTAACGATGTGGTCGTGCTATTAGAAATATAATTCATAGCAACGATGGCATTTCGAACCTGCCAGTATCCCGCGTTATCTGCATTCACTTGTCCCGCCATCAGCGAAATCCCCGCCATCATTTCGTGATTGATATAAAGGTCTTCCATATGATTATTCATCACAACATTGTCAGCGCCTATGATACGAACACCATATGAAAACTTATTGATCGCAGTAATTCCTTGTGGAGTATTTTTTCCTGAAAAGAAATTCCCTTCAGCAATATTTTGAAAACCATGGCGCAAAGTCAGTCCACCATAATTATTTCGGAATGTATTAAAACGAATAATGTTTTGGGGACTCTTAACAGAAATCAACTCAGGCTCTGCCGAACAAACACTATCTCGATAATTAAGTGCTGCACAGGCCGCTAATACAGCAGGTGCCAAATTTGTATTTTCAAACACATTAAATTCTACGATAGTTCCTGTGCCACCTTTTGCTTTTGCCAAATACGCAGCACCTTCTTCTTCCGATGGTGAATGCGCACCAGTACTAGCACCCAAGCGAATATGATCAAAGTCATTGGCTCCGTTACCTTGAAGCAGGCGACCTGAGAACAAGTTGTTAAAAATACGATGGCCATCTACGACACCACCCCAGTCGGCGTTACGCTCAACCAGAATTTCTGAACCACCGGAAGCCTTATTCAAAAAGCTTGAATTAGCGACTTCAAGATTTTGAGAAGTCGCAAGAATGCGGATCCATTTGTGTCGATTTAAATCATCGGCTCCCGACATTTTTGCAGCAGGGCCGCCATCCATTTTTATATTCCCGATACCGCAATACTGACATAAATCCACCGTAAGGATCGCAGCACTGCCACTGTGTTCATAGGAATCGACTTGTTTAAAGAAGATGTTTCTAAGTTGAATGTATTTTCCTGAAAGTTTAATTCGTACTCTGCCAGTGAGAATTGTTTTTCCACCAGCCGCGCCTTCAATAATGACAGGCTTTGAGCCCGAAGTACCATTTCCCAAAAACTTCACATCCACGTCAGAGAATGTTCCAGCCGGAAGCGTAACGATGGTGTTTGCCGAAGCAGATGCCACCGCCGCCACTGCAGCTGACATGGAAGCTGCACTTACCTTGGCAGTGCCAGAACTGAGGGAAGCAAAACGACTTGGAGTCGGTGATAATCGCACCCCGGCCACTTCACCCACAGACTTTTCTGCATATTGATAAACGATTTGCGAAACGCCGTTAACAACCTGCACAGCCTTTACTCTTAACTTTCCGTCTTTTAAAGAAGATACGTCGACCTTCCCACCGTATTTTTTATCTTTACAATCTAAAGATGTGACTGGTGTCGACACACTTTCACTATCAATGACGTAGAGCTTAACTTTAATACCGTTTTCACACGCACCATAAATAGCAAACGCATTTTGATCAGCTGAAGTGACGATCGCATTTAATTTAGGTGTCGTGATAGAGATTGCCAAGGCAAAGGAAGCAAAAATCTGAATCGCAAAGAATGTACTAAGTGATTTCATTTATCCCCCGGAGATTTAAGAATAGGACCTTTCCGAAGGCTTTAAAATTTTATTTAATGTCATCGCTCGATATTGATCCATGCTCTTCAGTCAATGCCTGACCAATTCTTTTACATACCCGCTTTTGATGGTAGCCAAAGCAGTTAAAATCAATTTATGCTTTCTCCATGAACTTCATACTCAATTTACTTTGGCTTTTCTTTGGTGGTTGGACGACGGCGGTATCATGGTTGGTATCATGTATTTTCATGGTCATCTCAATCATAGGCATTCCGTGGGCAAGAGCGGCATTTAACATCGCACTTTTAAATCTTTGGCCGTTCGGTTCGAAAGTGGTCGATCGTGAACACGTCAGTGGTCACGACATCGGCACGGGCTTTTTAGGATTTCTTGGCAATATCGTTTGGTTCATTCTGTGCGGTTGGTGGTTGGCCCTTGCGCATTTGTGTTGGGCGTTGATCCTTGGGATTACGATCATTGGTATCCCATTCGCACTTCAACATTTGAAGCTAGCGAAGATTTCACTCGCTCCGGTTGGTAAGGCTATTGTTTTTAAATAGCTAAAATCCATTGCCGCCCTGGCAGTGAATCCAATCACTACCGCGCGGTAGCGGCGAACTCGACCTTCCTCTAGATGGCTTAGCAGAACATCAGCAACAAAGCTGACATTCTGCTAACGAAAAGTTCGCAAGTAGCCGACACTTTATATGTATGACGATTTTTAATTTTTCCGACTACAAGCGCTTTCTCTCTGACTTCATCGCCTCTCAACCTAAGAAAGGTCGAGGTCTCGTCAAAGCACTCGGTGAATATCTGAACGTCGATCCTTCGGCTGTGAGCCAAGTTTTGTCAGGCGATAAGGACTTTACCGAAGAGCAAGGCATCCTTCTGACCCAGTATGTGGGCCTTAATGAGATCGAGTCTGAGTACTTCATGACGCTCATAAAAATCGAGCGCGCTGGCAGTACGACTCTCAAAAAATATTATCAGAAAAAACGCGATGATTTAAAAACCGCATCACTGGATTTGAAATCTCGTGTGAAGCAAGATCGCATCCTGACTGACACAGAGAAAGCTGTTTTTTATTCCAGCTATCTGTATTCAGCAGTGCGCATGACAAGTTCGATTGGTGAAGGCACATCCGCTGCAGAGATCGCAGAGCGCTTTCAACTTTCGCGTGAAAAAGCCAACAGCATTTTAAGATTTTTGCTTGATACAAATCTTTGCAAAGAAGAAAACGGCAAGATCCAAGTCGGGACACAACATACACACGTTGAAAAAGGCAGTCCGTTTGTGAGTCGTCATCATCACAACTGGCGCGTTCAAGCATTGCAAAAAACAGAAAGTTTGTCAGACAAGGAATTGCAGTTCACAGGACCGGTTTCCATCAGCCAAGAAGAATTCGCTGTTGTCCGTGAAGTCTTAGTAGGAGCGATCAACAAATCCCTTGAACGTGTGAAGGCTTCAGAGCCCACCGACGTTGCATGTTTGTTGATCGATTGGTTCTGGTTAGCTCGACAGTAAAACAAAAAATTGCGACCACTTCCCTTGTCAAAATCACACACAAAGAAAGTGATCGCTTTATATCACGATACCAAAACAGCTAGAACCGCTGCAGGTACGATCACTAGTTCGTTTATTTTGTTCAATACTTTTCTTGCTACGTTTTTATTCCTCCATAATTCAAAATCTATTACGCTCGATGACTCTCCGTCGGATCCTTTCGGAAATACCTTTTGTGGTATCACGATGTCATTGGCCTCATTGTGCAAGCCAATGATCTGAACCTCGTTCCAACGATAAAGCGTCAATAAATCGCGTGTCCGCGAACTAGTTTGAATGAAGTACTCGGTGCCATTACCACAGGTGACTTTATATTCAGTGCGAGTCCCATCACTCAAAACTGTTTCCGAGGGCACAAGCAACCCCGTAACTTCAATTGGAGTTAAACGGTTCTCACTCAACTTCATAGATCAACACCTCCTTTAAGCATTTTCCTTTTTCGAGCTTAAAAGTCTATTGAACAGGCCCCCATCAGGACCCGACTGAATTTGGATCGTCCTCGGTTTTGCGGTCTCAGCTTTTGGTAAAGCGACGTTCAAAACACCATTTTCATAATGGGCTTCGATACGCTCAACGTCGACGGATTTTGGCATCACAAAAGTGCGCTCAAATTTTCCGTAAGAACGTTCGTTATAGAAAGCACCTTCTTGATTTTGCTCTTTCATCTCACGTTGGCGTTCGCCGGAAATGATCAGGTTATTTTCCTGCACGTCGATTTTAATGTCTTCTTTTTTTACGCCAGGCATATCAAAGCTAACCAAGTAATGGTCTTTGCTTTCGCTGATATCACAGCTGGGCTGAAAGTTGACAGAGCGAGCATAAGTTGGTCGCAAAAAGCTTTCAACAATTCTATCAAAATCGTCGAACGCATCTGCCATACGAGCGGGAGACAAATTGCGATGTCTCCATGATAAGTCAGTTGATAGCGGGCTTAACAATCTCATTTTGTACCTCCTATGGTTTTTTGGTTTTAGAAGGGATTACGGATCACCCCTTCCGAACTAAATATGTTCTGCCCAAAAAAACTGTCAAGTTGGTACAAAATTATTTTTTCTATTTTTTAGAAATTTAAAAATTTCAAATATTTAGATCACGCGATTACATACGCGTCGAAAATCCAACAAACGTTGTCAGATCATCCGCAGCATGGGTTAGACCTAAGTTAGCCCCGATATCCAATTGGCAATTCGGTGTCACTTTGTAAGTCAAACCCAAGTCACCTGTTGCCACCCAGCTCGCACCTTCTTCATCACTTGCTTGGCTGTAGAACTCAACATAACCACCAAGCTCACCAACGATATCGTGGCTTGCTGTTACTGAAGAAATAAACTCGGTGTGCATTTCATCATCCGCTTCGTTCTTCATACGATTCACTTGCGCCATGATGCCCATGCCCCACTCACTTGGTAATTCCAAACCTACTGGCAAGATCACGCCGTACTCCGTTGTATCATTATCCATGTCATCAGCTGCCGTTGGGAATTTTAGGAACGGCATGATACCCATTGCAATCGGGCCACCATCGTTACCAAAGAAATTGTATTTAAGTCTTAGAACCGTGTCGCCGAAACCGCTTTTAGTTTCTTTATCAGCGCCAGTTACTTCAACGACTTCTTGCTGCCAAGGAGTTAATACCAATTGCAAATCCATTGAGTTCGTCAAACCCATTTTCAAATTCGAAACGATGACGCCTGTTGAATTACCTTTTGCTTCGATACCAGCGCTTTCGGTTTTATCTTGAGTGAATGAAACAACATCCATCTCAACTTGGAAGTGACCAGCGTCTACCGTGTAAGGACTTTCTGTGCGATCAGGACGATCCGTTGAAAGTTCACGCATTTTATCCGCTGGTGTTGGATTAAAAAGCGTATATTGCGATTTGGAATTTTGAGACTCCGTATTTTGAGCGAACGCGAATTGCGTCGCTAATACCAATGACGGAACGATGATGATATTTTTTAATTGTCCATTTGCCCAATTCATAAGACTTCCCTGCTCAAGAGCGATAATTTATCTATCTATAAAGATTCACAAAGTAAGTAAACTCTGTCAAACATCCAAACGGGTTTTAAGAATCACTAAAGGCGCATCGGACTCATCTATAATTCCTCGCTGTGGACGATCTATGTCTAGAATCAAACCGATGACGATAGAAAAAAGCACCGACAAGATCGAAATGCCGAACATATTCTTTCTGCCCCGCAGGCCAACGACAAAACCCAGTGCCGCAATCCCTACCGAAGCGATAATAAATACGATAGAGTAAACGGGCTCTGGCGTCCTGGTCACGGTGGCAAAGGTTAATTCATCGCTGACTTCGAACATTTTTGTGAAAGCTTCCACATTCACAGTTTTTGCATCATCAGAATAATGCCTATTCATTTCAGTAATCACACTCCACATGTCTTTTTTAAGAGCTCTTTCTTCATCTAAAAACTCTTTGGCTCTCTTTAAATCCGTTTTGATATCGTAAAACTCAATGCGGTGATCGAGATATTTGCGCACAAGACTTTTTAACGGAGCTTGGTAAGTCTCGGGAATGAGATCCACGCTAATAAAGGCTGTTGATATTGCGGTGGACTCTTGAATGGAAAGATCACGGCGAACTTCAAATCGCGAGACCGACATTGAATAGGTAAAACCCAAAACAAGCGCAAGCAGTCCTAAGATCGTCGTCGGAATAAAGTCAGTGCCTTCTTCTTTAGCCCAAGGCTTACCGCGAAAATTAAAGCCAATGACCATACCCACAAAAGCACACGAGACTAAAAAAACTAGAATACCCAGTACGATCACATACAGATCGAGGCCAAATAAACGACTCATTTGCATCTTGCCCTCCGACATTACGTAAACAAGTTTAATCGCACATCGGCATAGGCTCAAAACATTGACCAGAACGATGTAGGCAAACAATACTCATGTGCATGGACTACCCCATCGACAACCTACTTTGGATCGAAGAACTCTTGCCACCTGGCTTCGCTGCCGTTCCTAAAAAGGGCGGTCTGGCCTATTACCTTGAAGGTGTGGAAGTTTTGATCCTTGTCGAAAAACGTGGGACCTATGAACACAAAGGGGTCAGTTATCCATTTGAACTTTGGAATGGGGCCATCATTCCGGTTGAGTATAAAAAGCAAAGTGCTTTCTTTTTGAAGTACTTGTTTTTAGAAAATCATCCTGCGAGTAAAGACTGGCTCTATATCCCGGCGGACTCTGAAGATTTCGAAGACCAAATCAAACAAGTCATGCGCGAGATCAATAAAAGAAATCCTCTGCTTGGAATTCAACAAAAATCTGCTGCATTGACAGAAGAAAAGAAAGCCGCCCCACCACGCACTAAAAAACCTTTGCCTGTTAAGAAGGCCGACAAGAAAAAAGAGAACGCTTTATTTTTATCGATTGCGAAGAAGAGCAAGTAGACTACTTACTATCGCCTAACATAGATTTGACATGAGCCACGACTTCACTTGGAAGATAAGTCTCTGCCGTTGGATCAAAAATATAATAACTAAAAATCTCAGCAAACAATTCATGGCTGTTTAGCATTCCATAAACCGTTGGAATGCCGTACTGTCGGCCCAGCTCTCGATCCAGCAAATAGCCTTCAGCCACTTGCCCTTTGCGAACGAGCGCTAACACCGACTCAAAATCTTTTTGAACTTGTGCAATACCTGGGACAGCAGGTCCCCACTCTTTGCCATTCCAAATCCACTGCACGGCATTTTTAAAACCAGGATCATCAGAAAGATGTTCTGACACCGCCATGTCATAGACGTGCACTAGTTCGTGAAGAATATTGAGTTGACGTCTTTCGACCTTTGCCCATGGGTCTATGAAGGAAGTGCCCGTAAAAAAAGTATTCGAGAAAGTCAGCACGCGGTTCATCGGATCGACTTGCAGTAAAGGACTTTCACCTGAACGGAAATACTCCACTCGGCGCAAAGTAGGATTGTTAAAATATTTTGCAAAGTGATTTACTCGGTAAAGCTTCGTGATGCCTTTTTCTTTGATGGTCTTAAGAAAATTCACCAGGCGCGGATCATTGATGTTAGCAAGGTACTCACTGACGATGGCTTTTTCCTCAGCAGTCCAAGCTTTAAAATCAACTGCATCACAGTAACTTTGTGGTGGCTGACGTTCTCCGCCGCATTGATAGGAATCCGCAAAAGTCATGACGTCTAAAGCTGAATGAATAGCACCGTCTTCGGCCTGAGCGATGCTGGCGAAACCTAAGAGCAAAAATGTGGTTAAGAACCAATTCTTCAGCATGCACTAGGCAACTTCAAGATAAGTGCCCGCCCCCTCTTAAAAGAGCATCTAAAGCGCTGTAAATGACTTAGACACAGCCGCGATTTGTTAGCCTATTTGAGATTCAACAATCTGGGCTAGTTCCCTAGTCCAGTCCTTGAGAAATAAACAAGAACCACGATACCATTGAATCATGGGGGTCCGTTCATGATTCGTTCTTTTATCTCTTTAAGCATTCTTTTTTCTGCAACTGCATATGCCGCTACGAACACACCCCCAGCTTGGCCTAAGAATTTTTCTAAAGACTTAAAAGACAAAACTTTTCATCAAGCATTTTGCGAAAAATCGCCGGGTTTTCAGACGAAAGCTCTTTGCAACTATATGCAAAAAAATTCTTTGAATGAAAAGTTGATTTCGGTTTCTGTTCAAGGTGAGACATTGACACTTCAAGATGGCAGTCGCACAGTTGAGATCAAACGAACTAAGAACGAATTGCAATTTGAAATCAATCGCAAAATCATTGACCTTGCAATCTTGCGCGAACCTGCACAGTTGTTGGCTGCTTTAAACAAAGCTCTGCCAAAAGTTGCTAATAATTCGTTATGGATGAACTCTGCTCACGCGCAAGAGGAGACAGAGCATTTCTCTGTGATGACGAATGCTTCGGCATTCATTTTATCAGCCACTGTCGATCAGGGACTATGTGCTAAAGCGAAAGATTTCGTCATTGCTTGCACGAAGAATATCGAAGGTTTTTCAGGCACGACTCAGTTCAATATTTCAATTGATAAATATAGAGCTGGTAAGATTAAAACCTCTGACGATATGTATTTACGATGGATCATATCAAACACTCAAGAAATGATCGTCTTGCTTTATAAAATGCAAGAACTCGTCAATGGCTTGAGCACTCCTGAAGTTCGCCAGAGCCTACGCCAATGCCCCTCTATTGTAGATGATACTCACACGGGTGAATCAGACATGGATGCTTGTGGGGAAATTCTAGCAACACGTAAAACAGTCATTAGAAAAATGTATGATGACGCTGGAAAATTTAAAAGCCAACTTGAGGAGCAAGAGAAGCTCGCTAATCAACTTGAAAACATCGCAGGAACTAATAAATCAGCTCCAAGCAAATCATCGGCCCCAGCAAGTAAGCCTTCATCTAAAAAAGATGCCATTCGTTAATCGCCATTTTTAAGGGGTTATTTGTTTAGAAAATTGTAAGTTGAGGTCTAAATACGGAATGATGCCTCTCGTGCAATAGATGAAGATATCCTGATCTCCAAGACCTTTTCCTCAAATTCAACTGTTTCGTTTTTCTCTCGAAAATAACCCCATCCCACGGTTTTCACCGGAAACGGGCTCACATTGGGCCTTTGAGGCCTTTTAGCATCTCTCGTAGGAAACTTCGTGATCCGATAAGTTATGTATGGAACGTAAACCGGTTGGACTTATTCTTTGTCTAAATGTGTTTCTCTGTATGTTGCTTGCGGGCTGTAGCCTGGATGCTTCAATCGGGTCATCACTTGCACCCGATGACGCCATCTCGTTTAACAATCCCGCAACCGGAGAAATTGTCGCAGGCTCCACTCAATACGTGACTACGAATGTGCGCGGATATCTTGTTCAAGCATCAGCGGGCGCACTCGTTACAGACACAGTTCAAAAATCAAATGTGCGCCAATACCAGATCTACCAGAACGTACAAGGTCGTATGATCTCGGAGGACAAACGATGAAAACACTCATCCTCGCCACTGCCCTGCTGACGGCACTGACCTCAGCAGCTATCGCTTCAACAGGTATCTCGTACCATGGACGTCTCTTACTTCCATCGGGTGAGCCGGTGCGCGCATCGACTCAATTTAAAATTCAAATTCGTTCCCCAGGGAATGAAAACTGTTTGATGTATGAAGAGACAGTAACTCGCGATCTATCACAAACAGATGGTGTGTTCTCTATTACGATTGCTGATGGTACGGGTTCGCGTACTGATACATTAGGTTGGGGCCTTGATAAGATTTTTGCGAATCGTGTGAAGTTTGATTTCACAGCAAACTGTGCGGTGGGCTTAGAGTATACTCCGAATCCTGCTGATGGTCGTCGTTTGCAAGTCTCATTTAATGACGGAACATTTGCTGGTTGGGAAGATCTTCCCGTTCAACAAATTGGTTACGCGCCGATCGCTATTGAAGCGATTCAAGTTGGTGGCTTTAAAGCCAGTCATTTACTTCGCGTTGCCGATGGTACGGGAACTCCGCAATCAGTAGCGGCACTAACACCTGCTTACTTTACAGAGCTTGTTGCTTTAGCTGCTGGCACATCAACTACTTATTTAAAAGCTGCCAATGATTTGACGATCCCTAATAAAGTTACGGCTGCTGAATATTGCATCGGTTCAGATTGTATCACGGCTTGGCCAACAGGTGGTGGCGGTGGTGGTGCAGGCACTGTCACGAATGTGACAAGTGCGAACTCTTATTTAACTGTGACAAATGGAACGACGACTCCTTCATTAACTTTGAATGTGGGCACTGCTGCTAATACTGTGGCGGCAGGTAATGACTCTCGCTTTACTGATACGCGTGCGCCATCGGGTGCAGCTGGTGGAGATTTAAGTGGTACTTATCCAAATCCTGCGGTTGCAAAAATCCAAGGCAACGCGGTTGCATCAACAACAATTCCTGGTGCTGATGTTGGTAAGGTTTATCGTTGGGATGGAACGGCTCTTCAACCTGCATATCTCAATTTTTCTGATTTAAGAACCGCTGCGGGTGCTTCGCAATTACCAGCGAACTGTGCTGTGAATGAAAAAATTAAATGGAGTGCTTTAACAGATGCCTTCGTGTGTGAATCGATTGCGATTAACGCCAATCAAATCACAGCGGGAACTATTGATGCCGCAAGATTGCCAGCTATTGCTGCAACACCAGGTGGTGCGGACACCCATGTTCAATTCAATGATGGCGGCGCTATGCAAGGCTCGTCTAATTTTACGTACAATAAAACGACAAACACACTGGAAGTTGCCGGTAAAGTGAAAGGCACTGAACTTTGTATCGGTGCTGATTGTAAATCAGCGTGGCCTTCTGCTGGTGGTTCAGGAACTGTCACGGACGTCACAAGTGCGAATGCTTATTTAACAGTGGCAACGGGTACGACGACTCCAGCACTGACGTTGAATGTCGGAACTGTTGCAAACACAGTGGCCGCCGGTGATGACTCTCGTTTTACAAACTCGCGTGCACCAAATGGTTCCGCTGGTGGTGACTTGAGTGGTACTTACCCAAATCCTGCTGTCGCAAAACTACAAGGCAACGCGATTTCTACGGGCACGATTCCTGGTGCAGACATCGGTAAAGTGTATCGTTGGGATGGTACGAATTTAACTGCGGCATTCCTCAACTTTGGTGATCTCAGAACCGCTGCAGGTGCACAGCAATTAACTGCTGCGTGTGCTGCGAATGAAAAAATCCAATGGAGTGTTATTACTGATGCATTCACATGTCAGGCGATTGGTTCATTGAACGCAAGTGCGATCACTTCAGGAACTATCGATGCTGCTCGATTGCCGGCGATCACTCCGACTCCAGGTGGCGCTAATGAACAAATTCAATACAATGACAACGGTACAATGGCGGGTCATGCAGGATTGAAATTCGCAGCACCGGGCGCATTGTTCGTGGGCACAAAACCTACTGGTTACTCAACAGATGGATCGATCTATCTTTATAGTGGTGCTGCTCGCGCTGACTTGATGTTAAGAAGCGCAAGCACTGGAAATACATCAACTGATGGTGGTTCGTTAGCTCAGATCTTTGGCGACATGGAACTCACGAACTATGAAAATGGTTACCTAAATTTGAAAACAAATAATACTGAACGCATCCGCATCCTTGCTGGTGGTAACGTTGGTATTGGTATCACGGCTCCAACAACGGCATTGCATGTTGTAAGTACTCAATCAAGCGGCACAGCCCAACCTGATCGCGCGGGTTTGATTGTTGATGGTGAAGGCACTTCTTATGGTGGAAGAATCGCAGCTCGCACCTTCTCCCCAACAGAGGGGCCGATCTTTGCTGGGTATAGATCTCTCAATACGAAAGCCTCACCTGCCTTAGTGACTTCGGGTAAAGGCCTTGTGAGTCTGGTTGGTTATGGTTTTGATGGCACGAACTGGTCATCGAATTCTTCATCTCCTGGTATCACACTTGAAACTTCAGAAACTTGGTCAGCCACTGCAAAAGGTTCGCGCATCGTGTTTGGTACAACGCCGAATGGAACAGCTGTCGCTGCTGAAGCAATGCGTATTGATCAAAATGGTCGTGTTGGTATTGGCCAGACATCTCCGGGATACACGCTGGATGTGAATGGTTCAATTGGTGCTGCGACAGCAACGGTCACAACCCTGAGTGCAGGTACAGTTTACTCTGCGAACATGGGGATCAATAGTTCGCGCACGACGGATGTTATGATGAACGTGCAAAACAACGCGGCTGACGGTTATTCGGCGATTGCGTTCTTAGTTGCTGGTGGTGGTATTAAAGGTGTCATGGGCTATGCGAACTCGTCAGCGGGTGCATACCCTGGCGCCATGGCTGTAGCGTCTCAAGATACAGCAACACCGATTGTGTTTGGTATTCAAGGTGTCGAGATCGCGCGTTTTAAAAGTTCGAATGGTTATTTCGGTATTGGCAATTCAGATCCACAAACCAAATTGCACGTGACTGCTGCAGGTGCTGGTGCTGTGGCATCTTTCCAAAACGCGACGGGTACTTGTACTGTGACTCCGAATACAAGTTCACTTTCTTGTTCTTCTGATATTCGTTTGAAGAAAAACATCGATAGCATCTTGGGCTTAGATGCTTTGAACAAAGTTTTGAATTTACAGGCGAAAACATATCAATGGAAAGAAGGCGATGAAGGTCGTCACATTGGTTACATCGCTCAAGAAGTTGAGAAAGTTGTTCCTGAGCTCGTAGTGGAAGGTTCGAATGGCTACAAAGCGGTCAGCTACTCTGGCTTCGTGCCGCTTTTAAGCGAAGCAATCAAAGAAGTTCATCAAGAACAAAAACGTGATATCGCTTCTGTGAATGAAGAGAACACGAAACTTCGTCAGCAGTTGGATGAGCTTAAAAAGAAAAACGACTCCCTCGAGAGTCGTTTACAGAAAATCGAAGCTGCGCTAGCTAAATAGGACCTACTTCGCTAGTTCAGCGTCGATCGCATCTTTCAAAGGCTCAAAGCCAATCTCTGGCAACATTTTGCCGTTGATAAAGAACGTCGGAGTTTTCATAACTCCGGCTTTCACACCGTCAGCATAATCCATTTCAATTTTGTCTTTGTGTCTTGGAATCGCGTAAGCGCCCTCCATTTGTTTTTCAGTCAAACCCAAACCTTGAAGGTAAGACGGAATCAAATCAGGACGTGGATTGTGATGATCACCCCACTCTGGTTGATTTTCAAACAAACGATCCAATGCTTCTTCAAACTTCCCGGCTTCGCGAGCTTCTTCTAGAATAGAAGCTGCCAACATCGAGTTACCATGGAAAGGCATGTAACGAATCACAAGGCGCACTTTATCACCGTACTCCGACATCAGGTGTTTCACCACAGGATGCATCTGGCGGCACGCTTCGCACTCTGGATCTAGGAATTCAACGATCGTGACTTTCGCGTCAGGATTGCCCTTAATGTATGAATGCGGCTTGATTAAAAGCTCGTTCGTGACTGCTGGTGTTGCAGCCGACTCCGCCTCTTGAGAATTTTTCGACATAAACGCAAACACACCAAATGCGATGATCGCAATGGCTGCTACTGCAATAACGAATACTTTATTTGATTTCATGATGACCCTTTCGCAAGTAACTAGAAAATCCCACAATACCTAAGAGCGTAAACGCCACCCAAGACATCAACGGAATCGTAATAAAACCTAAATACTCAATTTGTTTTGTTGTGCAAGAAACACCCTGACTGCATGGAGTGATGCTATCAGGAATAACTTTGTAGTACAAAAGCACGTGATAAGTCGCGATCACAAAACCAATCACCGTCAATGGCAACGTGTACTTCAAAACTTTTTTATCTTCAGTCCAGATAGCCGCAGCGAAGATCGCAACGAGTGGATACATACAGATGCGTTGATACCAACATAATGTGCATGGTGGGAACTTTAGAACTTCTCCGAAGAACAGACTTCCAAGAGTGGCGACGAGCGCTATTAAGAATGATAATTTCAAATTCACGATGTTCACCTCTTTGTCCAAAACAATAAACCCCGGAAGTTACTCCAGGGTCAATGCATCGAACGCAGGGTCGAACTTTTTGCTTACACTCCGGCGTTGCCGGAGTAAGTTATGGGCAGGATTTGCCCCATGTATTAGCAGTTCTGTCACCAACACCGATGTGAAGTGAGGCACTGCCATAATGACCGATTGCGCGAATACGTCCAGCCTTACGCATTTTGCAAAGCTCTTTAAAGGCCGTGTTCGCCATTGAATCACTTGTGAAGCGAACGTCGATAGAGGTTCCGTATGGATGTCTCCCCGCCGCACCACCTACATTGGCGTTATAAGGCTCGGGTCTCCACCAATTGTAGATGAGTTTTGCTGTGATACCTTTCTTCGCAAGGTCTTTGATCACGTTCACACCTTCAATGGGATATTTCCACGTCGACTCATCTGGATTAATCAAGATGTGATCTTGGCTTGAACCATATGTACAAGCAAATGTGTTGTAGCTGCTTGGATTAGGTCTCACAAGTTGCGCGCACCATGACGAGTTGTTCGTTAACGTCGCACATCTTACTAAGAATTTTTCTTTTTTGCTTAAACCAAGATCCACTGCTTTTTCTTGTGATGAGGAAGCACGCGTGCAACCAAAGATCGTCAGATCGCCTTGAGACATGCCGTTTTCTTCCGTGATGTGTTCAGCCATATCAGCTTCGGAATCAGCATCTTCGTGATCGTGATTATGGTCGATCGTATCTAGACTTTCCTCTGAAGAGGCCACGTCTTGAAAGTCAGTTGAAGACTTAGCACAAGACACAGTGATGAATGGAATTGAAAGCGACAAAAGCAGGATTGATAAAATCTTTTTTTGCATGTTCCTCGTTTCGGCGCGTTGTTATTGCGCAATAAGAGGAGACTGCCTGAAAAAGATTATTTTTTGTAAAAACCCTGTTAGTTGCCACTAAATCTAGAGGTAGGTTTTATACACACCCGCAAGTAAAGTGGATGAAGGTAGAGGCCGACTCGACCTCTACCTGGGCCGAACGAAAGGATTGTTCTAGTGAGCGACCCTTCCGCTGAATTTCTTTTCGAAGATTGAATAAAGCGTCGGAAGAACAATCAAAGTTAGAATCGTCGAAGAGACAATTCCCCCAATGACAACCGAAGCCAATGGCCTTTGCACTTCAGAACCAATGCCCGTTGATAACATCATCGGTAAGAAACCAAAGATCGCAACCAATGCCGTCATCAATACGGGACGTAAACGAATCAGTGTGCCCGTCATGACAAGATCCTTGCCAGTTTTGCCGTCGTTCTTTAATTGATTAAAGTAGTTCACAAGCACCACACCATTCAGAACCGCAATTCCCGAAAGGGCGATAAAGCCAACGCCTGCAGAAATACTAAACGGCAAGCCGTTCGCAATGAGGCCAACAACACCACCGACAAGTGCGAATGGCACACAAGAAAAGATCAACGCTGTTTGGCCGACACTTCTAAAGGCGGCATAAATCATCAGCAGCACTAACACCAATGCAATCGGCGTTAACACCAACAATCGATTACGCGCTTCTTGAAGATTTTTAAAGTTACCACCCCACTGAAGGTAATAGCCTTGAGGAAGTTCGACTTTTTCTTCAACGATACTCTGAGCTTCGTTGACGAAGCTTTCTGTATCGCGACCACGCAAGTTGATAAGAACCGCTGATCTGCGATTGGAATCTTCACGACTGATCGAACCAAATGTTTCTTCGAACTTCGCAGTTGCCAGAGTTGAAAGAGGTGTGGTCGTATTTGAACCCAGTCCCACTGGCAGATTCTTAACGGTGTTGAGATCCGAACGATCTTCTTCACCCAATCTTACAACTATTGGATATTTGCGTTCGTTTTCATAAAGCGAACCACTTTCTTGACCGCCTAAAGCAATCGCAATCGTGCTCAGCACTTCAGAAGTATCCGCACCATATTGTCTGAGTTTTTCCTGGATCGGTTCGATACGCAAAACGGGGCTCGTTCCAGCAAGATCAACCTCAACGTCCCCTGCTCCAGAAACTTTCTGTACCACCTCTTGCACTTGTTTTGCGATTTCCATGTTCTTTTGGAGATCAGGACCGAAAACTTTTACGGACACGTCAGCTCTTGTTCCCTCGAGCAATTCATTAAAACGCATTTGAATCGGTTGCGAAGCCAAATAGTTTTGACCCGGCAATTCTTTTTCAAGTCTTACGACCAATGCATTCACCAAAGACTCATACGTGTGACGTTTGCCTTCGTTTGCTTTTGGCCAGTCAGAGCGATCTTTCAACATGATATAGGTATCTGAGATATTCACACCCATTGGATCGGTGGCGATTTCACTCGTACCAATACGCGAAAAGACATCATTCACTTCAGGAAACTCTTTAATGATCTTTTCAGCTTTCACTTGGAAAGCGAGTGACTGATCAAGGCTGATATTCACTGGGCGAATCATGTGGAAAGCGTAAGAGCCTTCACTGAGTTGCGGAAGAAATTCCGCTCCGCGAGTCATGAAAAGGACTGCCCCCACGATCACTGCCGCAATGGCTGTACCGATTGTCGCCATACGATGTTTGAAAGTGAATTCAAAGATCGGTTGATATGCTTTGCGAATCCAGATCATGAACTTAGGTTCTTTATCATCAGCATTGCCTTGCAAAATCAAAGCTGCCAAAGCTGGAGCCGTCGTGAATGACAAAACCAATGCTGAAGCCACTGCAATTGCAAAGGTTGCCGCCATTGGCGTAAACATTTTTCCTTCAACACCTGTTAATGCAAAGATCGGCAAGAACACCACGACAACGATCAATTCACCAAAACCTGCAGCGACGCGGACTTCGACGGCGGCTTCGTAAACCGCTTTTTGAATTTCTTCGCGTGTCAGTTTTCGACCCAGCAGTTTTCCTTGATTCGAGACGTAGCGGACACAGTTATCGATCAAGATCACCGTTCCATCGACGATGATACCAAAATCAAGCGCACCTAAACTCATCAAGTTTCCTGAAATACCAAGTGGCTTCATGATCAAGAAAGTCGCGAGCAATGATAGTGGGATCGTGATCGCCGTGATGATCGCAGCTCTGATATTTCCAATCAGCAAGAACAGCACGACAATCACCAGCGTTGCACCCATAGCTAAGTTGTGCTCAACAGTTCCCAACGTCGCATTAACTAAGTCAGAACGATTGTAAACCGTGCTCATTTCAATTTCTGGTGGCAAAGATTTTGCGATCTCATCGACTTTATCTTTTACACGTGTTGAAATAGTCCGACTGTTTTCACCAAGCAACATCATGACCGTGCCAAGAACGATTTCTTGTCCGTTATGAGTCGCAGCACCCGTTCTGAGTTCTTTGCCGAGTTTAACTTTCGCGATGTCAGAAATTCTGACAACTCTAAATGAGTCGAGTTGTTTTACTGACACCTGCTCAATGTCTTTGGCCGTTTTAAAAAGTCCCACACCCTGAACAAGGAATTGCTCTGCAGTTTGAGCGATGTAACCACCACCCACATTGCGATTGACCTTCTCAAGTGCTTCAACGATCTCTTCAAAATGGATTCCATAAGAAGCCATTTTTTTGACGTCAGGTTGAACGTGGTATTGTTTCTCGTATCCACCTGATGTGTTGATCTCGGCTACTCCTTCAACTGTTAACAAACGTGGCTTCACGTACCAGTCTTGAAGAGATTTAATCTCCATCAATTGTTTCAAGCGCTCTTCAGGCTCTGTCGCTGGTTTTTTGAAATCTAGAGTGTATTGATAGATCTCGCCAAGGCCTGTTGAAATGGGTCCTAGTTTTGCTTCAGCACCTTTTGGAATTTCTGACAGCACACCTTGTAAGCGCTCTGTCACCATTTGGCGCGCACGATAGACGTCAACAGTGTCTTTAAAAACAACTGTGACTTGTGAAAGACCAAATCGCGTGATCGAACGAACTTCGAGTACTCCAGCAAGACCGCGCATTGAAGACTCCACGGGGAATGTGATCGAGCGTTCGATTTCTTCCGGGGCCAGGCCGTCAATGGTTGTATTGATTTGCACTTGGTTGTTCGTAATATCCGGAACTGCATCGATAGGCAGATGTTGGAACGCGTATATTCCTGCCACTGCCAGTACGGCAGTAAAAATCAAAACGATAAATCTGTTATAGACCGAAAAATGAATTATTTTGTTAATCATAGAATTTCCTTAAAGCCCCCCACCTTAGTGAGAGTGCCCCTCCGGCGCGCCACCCGTTGAAACGATTTCGGCCATTCTTAAAAAGCTAATGCCTGCTATCACGACTTCATCGCCCGCTTTGAGATCTTTAGAACGAACCGTATAGACTTGCGGAGTCTTCTTATCCGTTACGAAGTCAATGCGCTTATAAAAGCCATCGCGCAGACGAAATAGATTTACTTCCTCACCAGAGAACAGAACTGCTGACGCTGGCACTGTCCAGGGAGCGGCCTTCTCAAGTAATTGAGTTTTTAATTCAAAATTCTTGATGGCTTCTTTTGAAAGTTTAAAACCTTCAGCTTCGTTGACTTCAGTGATGCCTTTATCTGGGCCCACGCTCGCATTCTCTTCATGTTCGTGTTCATCTTCATGATCATGCTTATCTTCGTCGTGATCGTGTTTCTCACTCTTTTCGGCATGATCATCATGATGATCGTGATCACCACTGGCGTCGGCACTCAGATAGGCTGCGATAATAAGAACTGATAAACCTGTTACTAATTTTAATTGTGACTTCATAGATTAGCTCCGACTGTTTCGCCGTCGATAAGTTGGATATTGAACAGTGCGTTCATCGCCTTCTGCTCGTGCTCATTTCTGGTTTTTTCAAAATCAACCATCGAGCGATGAGCTTCGATCGCCAATGAACTTGGCACAAGCCCCTTCATGATAAGGTTTTCGATTTTTTTATGACTGTTTTCAATTGTCGGCTCTGTGGGTGCATCTTTCAGTGCCGCGATGGCCGTGGTGAACGTAGCAATAAAAATCTTGCGATCAGCTGCAAGCTGCTTCATCGCTAATTCCTTTTTTTGCTCGGCTGATTGAACGGCTAACTGAGCGGCCGTTCGCCCCGCGCCATTCGCGTTGAACACTGGCAATGGCATACTGAAGTTAAAACCCCATTGCTGCGTTTCTCCGCCAGCGTCTTTTGTGATTTTAGCAGACGGACCGATATTCATCGTTGGCCAAGATTCACTTTTTTCGACGTCAAGATTGCTTTTGGCTGATTGCACATCGTGTTCGTAGGCGATGACTAATGGTGATGCCTTTAAGTTGTCATTCTGAACTGCTGGCACCGTCCATGCCGTCGGCTCAGGCAGCTTGATATTTTTTAGCTCCTGCACCGTTAGACCCGTGGTGATTTTAAAATAAGCGTCTAAGCGCGAGAGTTCTTCGTCGTACTCAGTGCGCTTAAAGCTGTACTCACTCTTAGCGATCTTATAGACCGTCAAAGACACTTCTTGTTCAGGTGATCTGACCGGTCGGCCTTGATACTGCTTCACAAGTTTCGTGAATGTTTCTAGCGACTCATCAATCAATGCAAGCTCATGCTCGATATGTTTTAATCTTAGAAGCTTAAGGAAAACCTCTCGGCGGACTTCCGATTTCGCACGATAGAAGTTCCACTGCGCTCGAGATTCCTCAACACTCGCGATCTGCTTTCTTGCTGCCCGTTTGCCACCTAATTCAATAGGAAATGACAACCCAATATCCGTCTCAGAGACTTTTTCAGAATCTTGAGTTCCCGAAACTGATTGGACCGATAACGACGGATTCTCCCATTGGGAAGCGGCATCGACTCGAGCCGTCTTTTCCTTATATTCACTTTCAGCAGTGATAACCTCTGGCGAGCGTTTCTCAGCGCACGCTACCACATCTTTATAATTAACTACTTTGTCACAATTCACTTCAGCCTGCGCCATGCTAGCGATAAGCAACACCGACGCTGGCATGAATGCTTTAATAAAAGACATACGAATACCTTATTTTAAATTTAGTTTTTCAATTTTTGGACGGACGAGTGGCGACTAAGCGCGCTTCGGAGGCTGATAAGGGCCATCAAGTACAAGATCTTGTACTGCTTGAAGCTTATGGAAATACTTGTTTTGAATTTCGAATGTGATCTCAGGAATCGAGCCATCGGCAAAAACCAGCTTTGCACAATGACCTAAATGACAGAAGCCTTGCTCACAAGGGTCAAAGCCATGTTCATGGTCATTTTCTGAAGCACCATCATGTGAAGAGTCTTGAGCGATATGAAGTTGAGCCGCGTGAACTTTTTCAACCACCTCAACGTCGGAATGAAAAGACAAGTAGTTCCCAATTGCTACTAGCAAAAGAGAAAATACGAGAGCGCTAATTGAAAGGCGTCTGACTCTTTTCATTAATTAAGACCTTATTCGTAAATGCCCCTGGAAACAAGCCCAATAAAATGAGACACTCTGCCTCTATGAAACAGCAATTATTAGATCAAAAGTTCTGGTCCAACTTCGCTAAAAACGTTTGGGAGCAAAAGCCCATGCTTCTCAAAAATGTGAAATCGGATCTTTTTGAGATGGGCGATGCGGCGATCTTTGATCTTTTAGTTCTATATGCAAATCGTTGTCGAAAAGCCGGCGATCCTTCGGGCTTTAAGTTTTTCACCAACGGCGTTCGTGCCTACGACGATGATGTTCTTGAGTTCTTGCCAACGAAGAAAGATAAAACACTTTTAGGTTATCACGAACGCATGAATGAAATGTTTGAGGACTATTGCTTAGTCTGCGATGAACTTTTACAAGTAAACTCTGAGAAGCAAGCATTGCTCAATGATTTCACATCTGAACTTTATCGCCATGTTGGAATGCCCAATCGATTTTCTGAGATGGGTCTTTATCTTGGCAACTATAAGAAAACTCCATTCGGTGTCCACGTCGATGCTTGCGGTGTATTTAGCATTCCCGTTGCGGGAGTTAAAAAGTTCCGCCTGTGGAAACCTGAGTATGTTCAAAAAAATCCATCACTCAATCGCGCTTTTAAATATCCTCAGCATTTAAAAGCGTCGCAACTGATGGAACTTGTTCCCGGTGATTTGAGTTACTGGCCGTCATCGGCTTGGCACATTGCTGAGTCAGACGGTTCATTCAGCGCAACCTGGAGCCTCGGCATTTGGGTAGATAAACCTTTAAAAGAAAATCTTTCGGGTGCTTACAATAATGTCTTGAATGAAAAGCTTGGCAGTCTTGGCACTTCAACGATGACAGAGTTTAAGTCATTGCATGAAGACTCTGGCGAAGTACGCACCTTGCCTGACAGTTACAAGCAAGCGATTAAAAAAATCCAAAGCCTGACGGCATCGGAACTTGAAGAGATTTTTTTAAAATCTTGGATGCAGCATATTTCTTTGCAAGGCTTTAAAACTGTGCCGACTGAAAAAGTCGTTCTCACAATGAAATCAAAAGTGAAATTGCGCAGCACTCACTCACCGATTCTTTGGCAAAAAGGCCGTGATGGGAAAATCTATTTCAGCTTTGGCGGCGCCTTGGTTGAGAGCTCTAAAACAAGTCGTCTGATAAAGCTTGTGGAATCCCTCAACGCCGGCCAAACGTGCTTGGTGAGTAAATACCTGACTGGTAAAAACAAGCCTCAGGAACTAGCTGCGCTTCAAACTCTCGCCGATGCAGGGGCCTTTTAACCCCGTCTCATGATGAGACGCTCGCAATCATAATTGGCCTTAGATTTGAATGATCTCTCAGTATGGACAAGAAGAGATCATTCAAATGCTTTTTAGTCGCATTAGCAGCTATTTCGCAACTGACGAGTGTCGCAAAGGCTGACACAAGAAAGACAGAAGACGTCACCCCGTCGGCACCGGTCTTTAATACGGGCTGTACGGAGTACTCAGAGCTCTTTAATGAATTCGCATATCGCCTTAAGTCAGCCATCGATGGCGGTCTTTATAGAGCGAGCTTAAGTGAAGAAGAAGAAAAAAATCTTTTAGAATCTATCGCCCAACACATGACTAAATTCCGCTGCATTCCTACGGAATCCCAGGATCGCGACGTGCGCACAGATCGCACTTTATCCGCAAGCCACCTTTTAACCTCTTCATGGGAAAAACAAACGGATACTAAGAAAAAACGTGTCGTGGCCCAAGAAGTTTGCTTACTGTTCGGGCTTGATAGCGAAAGCAATCACGACACGTCGAGAACCCTGATGGGTCTTTGGAAGAACTAATATTTATTTTTTCGGCTTCACAAAACGATATGCAAATTGATCTGTCTTACCGCGAATCGCTGGATCAAAGACGTTCAAGCTGTGATCATCTTTTTGATTTAAGACTTTGCTTTCTTCTTCCAAAACAAATCCTGCAGCTTCCACTTCTTTTTTCACCAAAGACGGATCAATGCGGTGAAGTTTGTCGATATCAGCATCCGTTGCACCTGCATTGGCGATGTGATCAACGACGATAAAATATCCGCCCGGTTTTAACATCGCAAAGATTTGCTTATTGAAAGCCGCGATATCGGTATCGATAAATTTCTTAACTTTAAGATCGTGATAATTTTGTGACGTCCAAACGACGTCCACTTTTTCAAGATTCATTTTCAAAAGTGGCGTCATTAAGAATTCCGTATTGAACAAACCATCAATCGCTTTCTTTGTTGTTTCAACTGGCTTAAAGGGAGCGCCTTCAATTTCTTTTGGAATATAAGCGATCACTTTGCCCTTGGGTCCCACTACATTTGAAAACAAACGTGTCCAGTAACCGCGACCAGGAATGAAATCGACAACTTTGTCGCCTGCTTTCACTTTTGAAAAATCCAAAAGCTCTTTTGGATGACGGAACTCATCGGCTTTTAAATCATCCGCAGTGCGAGTTTTAGCACTGACTGCTTTCTCACTTGTGGGTGATGCAGCCAACACGGCTGAAGAAAACAGAAATGGGAGAGAAAATAACAAAACGTTCTTCATACAAACTCCTTCTTAAGATCAACAGGCTACTCAGAAAACTCTCGTTTGACAAACTTAAGACCTCGAACCTCGTCAGACGACATTGTGGCGTTAAACATATGCAAATTTCAAGAAGGGCATTTGTATAGTAAACGAAAGGAGACTCTATGAAGCACCTGACACTTTTTCTGCTGATGCTATTTCAAAGCATCGCTTTCGCAAAAATGGAAACCGATTATAAGTTTAACGGTGGTTACCCGACAGAGGCCACTGTGCAACAAGCGTATGACGACTCGGATTTAATACGCGCCATTCAAGCCTACAAATTTTTCTTCCCGACGGTTTCACTTGAAGGCACGTGGCAAGGAAATTTAAAAAAAGGTGTTGTACCGAATAAGGTTTTTGCCATCATGGAGGCAAATCCTAAGCAAGTCGTTTTCACTCCTAATTCGGATACTCCCTATGCGGGACTTGCTTTGGATCTCGGTCAAGGACCCCTTGTTGTTGAAGTTCCTCCAGGTGCTGTCATGGGTGCTGTTAATGACTTGAATCAACGCTGGGTTATGGATCTTGGAATTCCAGGTCCCGATGCTGGCAAAGGTGGAAAACATTTGTTAGTTCCGCCGGGTTACACAGGTAAAACTCCAGATGGTTACTATGTTGGTAAACCCACGACCACTCGAGTGCTCACATTGATTCGTGTGATTCCAAAAAATGGCGACAACGAAGGGGCCATCAACACCATTAAATCCGTTAAGGTCTATCCACTCAATCGTTCGAATGATTGGAAAGATCCTTCGTGGGTGAAACTTAATGACGGTGACTTTACACCTCTGGCTTGGGAAAAAAATATTTCCTATTGGACGGTGCTTGCTGATGTGATTAACAAAGAACCCGTCTATGAAGCGTATCGCCCCTACTATGGCGATCTTGCAGAACTGGGTATCGTTAAGGGAAAGTCCTTTAAACCCGATGCTCGCATGAAAGCGATTTTAGAAAAAGCGGCAGTGATTGCGAATGAGCAGATGCGCGTTCAATCTTTCGCGGATCGTAGCAAAGAACGCTTAGCTTGGGCGGATCGCAAATGGGAGTGGGCCGTTCTTCGTCCTGAAAATGGCACGTTCGATGCGCCAACTTATAAGGATCTAGCTGCAAGATCTAAATGGTTCTATCAAGCACAGATCGAATCTCCAGCGATGTTCCGTCGCAATGAAGATGCGGGTTCACTTTATTGGTTGGGCACAAGAGATAAATCAGGGGCGTTTTTAAACGGCTCAAAAACTTATAAGCTGACAGTGCCCTTGCCAGTGCCTGCGAAGCTTTTTTGGTCTGTCACAGTTTACGATACCGAAACGCGATCCGAAATCCAAACGGATCAAAATGTCGCAGCACTTCGTTCTCTTTATGAGTTAAAAACTGCGCAAGGAAAATCAGTGGATCTTTTCTTTGGGCCGCAAGCACCTGCTGATAAATCAGCTTTTTGGATTAAAACAAATCCGAACAAAGGCTGGTTCGTCTATTTCCGTATCTATGGCCCTGAGAAAAATGCCTTCAATGGAAATTGGAAGCCCCAAGACTTTCAAGAGGTCTCGCCCAGAGATATGAAACTCATTGGTGCGAATATCGATTAAATCGAATTGGATTGCTGGCGGTGGAATGCCGCTCCCCGCCAGTAAGACTTCATAGCCGTTCTCTGAAGGCAACGCGTCCTAAATACGATTTAAATTGCAACCCCAGGAATCGTAGGCGACTAATTACGTGCAAATAACTGCATATAAGCGATCAATATGGGATCGCGTTTCTACTAGGCACCATTAAATGCCTATCTATGGAGGGGTCATGAAGACAAGTATTTTGTCTATTCTTGTTGTGTTCTCGGGTCTGTTCGCGAGTGTTTCATTTGCGGCTCTTAATTCAAAACCAATGGCTTACTACGGTGCTGAGTTCTATCAAGATCTTTCACAAGGCACTTCTGATGAGGCACTTGTTGAGCGTCTTCAAAAAATTCTTCGCAGTGGTCACAAAGTAGTTCAAGGCGATTACGATCAAATCGGCAATTGCTCTGGTGACAATTGTTACCAACACATCTCTTTAGGTTATGATCGCGCACGTACATTCATGATGGGCGTTTACTATCTTGCACAAAACAATGGTGAGTACGCTGTATGGGACGTTTACTGCAGCAAATTCAGAAACGCTTCTGAGTTCTCAAGCTACCCGCCGGCTCCGAACACAATTCCAGATGGCAACATCTTGAACACTGAGCACACATGGCCACAATCTAAATTCTCTGGTCGTTATGATAAAGGCATGCAAAAGTCTGACCTTCATCACCTTTTCCCAACTGACAACGAAATGAACGGTGTTCGCGGTAACATCGAATTCGGTGAAGTTGCAAAAGACAAAAAGAAATTGAAATGCCCAGTTGCTCGTTACGGCGCACCTGTTGGCAGCAACTCTGAAGTTTTCGAACCACCACAAGAGCACAAAGGCAACGTGGCTCGTGCATTGTTCTACTTCTCAGTTCACTACTCTCTTCCAATCACTCCACGCCAAGAAGCTTTCTTGCGCAAATGGAACCAAGAAGATCCCGTTGATGAAGAAGAAATGCGTCGCAACGATGCTATCTTCAAAATCCAAGGCAACCGCAACCCATTCGTAGATTACCCAGAACTTGCTGACAAAATCAGCGACTTCAAATCGATCCATTAAAAGGTACCCGCCTACTCCGACGAAGTCGGAGTGTAAGCAAGCTTTTCAGAAGCAGTGCAGAATCGGGAGAGCGATGGCTCTCCCTTTTTTTTTGAAAATCTGTCTCAATTCGAAATGCTTCAGACCCATGCGAATTTCGCATCGTCTTGTATTCATTCGACGAATCATTGCGACTCCTAAAAATGTGGAAAGCACCAATGGCCCTCTGTATTCTTAAGTACGGGGGAATCAATGACACTATTTACGAAGTCCGGCTTACTTTTGATCGCGCTATTCGTAGTCGGCTGTAACAGTGGCTTTCAAATTCAAGAACCCCTTGAAACAATTGCTGAAGAAGCTTCGGCAGGGAATCCTCCGCAGGATACGACTCCTGATACTTCAACACCTCCTGATACTTCGAATCCGGGTACAACAACTCCACCAACAAATCCAACGACTCCAACTAATCCGACAACACCGACTGAGCCGACTCCTCAACCTACGAATCCAACTCCGACAACGCCTACGCCACCCGCTCCGGTAGTCACTCCGAAATTAAAATATTTTGGTCGCTTTGATTTTTCAACGGGCGCTGATACTCCGCGAATGAGTTGGAATGGCGCTACTATCACGGCTCGCTTTAAAGGCTCGTCAGTGAAAGTTCGTTTGAATAGCACAGCTTGGTTTGTGTCAGTCGTTGATAATCAAGCAGCTCGTCGTTTTAAAGTAAACGGCACGCAAACAATCACGCTCGCTGAAAATCTTGATTCGAGTGAGCATAAAGTCAGTGTGATGTTAGATAGCGAAGGCTCATTCGTAAATGCCTCTCAATTTTTAGGTTATGACTTTGGCAATGGCGGCGCGCTGCTTGCCTCTGATGACTCTGTCAAAGCGGCACGTATTGAGATCATCGGTGATTCGATCACTTGTGGTTTTGGTAATCTAGGTGCAACGGCGACTTGTGATTTTAGTATTGATACTTCAAGCGCTTATTATTCTTATTCGCAAGTAGCTTCGCGTATGTTGGGAATTAATCCGGCAACACAGATTTGTATGTCAGGCCGTGGAGTTGTCAGAAATGTGGGGCAACCGATTGGTTCCGCGGGAACGACTTTGCCGATGTCATTTCCCTACACGCTGGCACCGATTGGTGGAAATAATATCTATGGCCCGCAGTTTAGTTTTCCAACAGCTGCTGATGAGCAACCCAACATCGTCGTCGTGAATCTTGGTACGAACGATTATTGGGATGGACAAGAGCCACCGACTTATCGTGCGGGTGTTGTGAACTTTGTAAAACAAATTCGTGCGAAGTATCCTGTCGCACATATTTTCTTAGCTGTGGGGGCCATGACTCACAATCCACAAGCGGCCTTGCAAGCAGCGATCACAACGCTGAAAAGCCAAGGTGAAAGCAAATTGTACTTTTTAAAATTTGAAATTCAAAACGGCAACATCTCTGGCGGTATTGGTTGCCAATACCACCCTGGAAGAGCGACCCATGAAATCATGGGCCAGAAACTTGCTGATGCTATTAAATCCGTTTTAGGAAATTAAATAGCTTCTATTTCGCGATTTGCAAACGATTCGCCAAGCTTTGCGCTAAGTCTTCTTTGCGCAAAACTGTGAGCAAATCGATGCAATCGAATTCTTCGTCAAAGGCTGGTTCGCATGCTACTTTCGCACCGAGTTTTAAGTACGATTTTAATAGCGATGGAATCAATTCTTCGGCCTCTGCTTTGTGTTCTTCAGTGAGTTCTTGATTGAAGTACTTCAACCAATTTGAAAAATGATCCATTGTGTATTTGCGAGTGGGTCGGCATGAGTAGCTCTCACTCACCAAGCCTTGATCTTGAAGCATCTTATAAGTCAGTGCAGCTTCTCTTGCTGCGTTGATCTTTAGACTTGAACAACCAAACAGGATTTTAGCTCCTGACAAGTTCATGTATTCTGCAATTCCTCTCCACAACAGAGAAATAATCGAGCCTTTACGATAATCCTTGTGAATGCAGGCGCGGCCCAGTTCCAAAAACGGCCCTTCGTTTTCTTCGAACAATGTATTTAAATCAAACTCAAGTGCAGTGTAAGACTCTTTTGAGAAAGTCGAGCAGTTCACGCGGTAAGTACCGATGATGGCCTTCGTCGACTTGTGCACGATGATCAAATGATCGAAGTAGTAATCGAACTTATCAAAATCAAGGCCATTGCCCTTGATACCACGGAATTCTTGATTGAAGACTTCGTGACGAAGTTTAAAACTTTCGATCAGCTCTTGTGGAGTCTCTGCCGTCTTAATAACGTAAGAGCCCACTTCGATGTGCATGTTTATTTTTGCGCGAAACTTATAAACTCGGTTCCAACGAAGCTGAGTTGATTGTTTGAACTGATCTACTAATGCCATCATATACTTCCCCCTCGAAAAATAATGATCTAACGAAAATTAATGCTGAAAAATAAGTTTGGAAAACATCTTCGAAACTGCCGAGTGAAGGATTCACTTCAACAACGTCGACAGAATTTAAGCCTGTATGTTTTGAGAATACGCGACCGAAGTTTTTTATATCTTCTAAAGTCAGCCCTTCATGCACAGGCACGCCTGTTGACGGAGCGTGCTCGGGACTGAGACTATCGATATCAAAGCTCACATGCAGAGGATTGTTTTTAGTTTTAGCGAAAATCTTTTTCGCTATTTGAGTCATACCTTGTTCGCGAATATCTGCTGTGGTGTAAGTTTCGATACCGAGCTGCTTTGTGATTTCTTTTTCAAATGGGTCAAGATCCCTTACCCCCACATAAGTCAGTTGTTCAGGCTTTAAAAATATTTCGATCCATGGGAAGTGCTTGCTTGCGATGCCATGAACATTGAGCAAAATCGAAAGCGGCATGCCATGCAAATTTCCACTCAATGAATGCTCTGGTAAATTGATATCCGTGTGGGCGTCGATCCAGATGACGTGGCCACGGGGATTTTTTGCAATGAAGGCAGCCACAGTTGCCAGTGCCACACTGTGATCCCCACCCCAGTTTAAAATCGTTTTGGACTCGTCATAAAGGCTATGGATTTTCGCGTAGGCCTCCTGAAACGGAGCCCAATTGAACGCAGGAATATCATGTGGCAAATGCACTTTTGCTCCATGAGCATCATCATTCGTAATCGCGCCTTTATCAGTGATATCAAGGCCTAGCGTACGAAGAAGTGGGAAGTACTGACGAACATATTCGTGAGAGTGCTTCAGCCCGTTTTTATCCTGACCAACTTCAAAGCCAAGACCCAGAAAATTGATTTCCTTCATGATTTAAAGCCTGTTGGCAAAACTGTCGTTTGTCTTGTCATGCTTTCGTTAAGCGATCTTAACAGAATCCAGACAGGCATATTTGCGGATATGTGTTTATAGTAGCAAAATGAAAGCAGTCACATCTTTTACCGATTCAGTAGGCATCTTCACTACGACTTATTCTTATCTGCAAAAGTCTAAGAAGGCTGAAGCCAGTGTAGAGGCTTTAAAGCTTGAGTGGGCGCAAGATATTTTGTCGCGCTTAAAAGTCGAGTTGGAAGTTGTTGGCGAAGTCTCTCAAGAGAAGTCGATGCTTTTCGTTGGTAATCATATTAGCTATCTTGATATTCCTGTTTTGATGAGCACAGTACGTGGCTTGTCTTTCGTTGCAAAAGAAGAAGTCAGCGCGTGGCCCATCATCGGTAATGCCGCGACAAAAATCGATACCGTTTTCGTAAAACGCGAAAACAACTCTTCGCGTGCGACCGCTCGTAAGTCGATCGCGGAGGCATTGGAGCGTGGCCAGCGTGTGGCCCTCTTCCCGTCTGGTACCACTTGCATCAGAGAGAAAAAAGACTGGCGTCGCGGAGCTTTTGAGATCGCTCACGAACAAGATCTTTTCGTGCAGCCGTTTAGAGTTTATTATTTCCCATTGCGCGCGTCTGCTTACATTGACGACGATTTCTTACCGACACATCTTTATAATCTTTTTGGTCTTGAAAAAATCCAAGCCAAGATTGAATTCCATGAACCAGTAAAAATCAAAGACGTCATTGCGGATTGCACTTACTGGCAGAACTGGACTCGTGACTTTGTCGATCGTAACTTTACGATTGAAGCTGAAGCGAAGGCTGATTTGATCTTGGGATTAAATTAATTCTTTTCGAATTACCCGGTATTTCCTGTAGAGTTGGTTTATGAATAAACCAACAGGCCCTGATTTTTTCAATAAAGACGCTGCCAAAAGTTACGACGAGAAAAATGCTAAGCTATCGAAGATTAGCGATTGCATGCATTTCCTAACCGGCCTGGCTTTGCGAGACCTGCCTGCAGATGCACGCATCTTGTGTGTGGGTGCTGGTACGGGTGCAGAGATTTTGCCGTTAGCACAAGCTAATCCTGGTTGGAAATTCGTAGCTCTGGAACCATCTTTAGATATGCTCAACATTTGCCGTGAACGCATGGCGCAAGCAGATGTCAGTGATCGCTGTGAGTTCGTGCATGGCTATGTTCAAGACTATAAGGGTCCTGCAGAGTTCGATGCGGCTTTAAGTATTTTGGTTGCGCATTTTATTAAACGCGAAGAACGTTTGCCATTTTTCAAAGAGATGACCGCTCGCTTGAAACGCGGTGGTTATCTTGTGAATGCGGAGATCAGTTTTGATTTGGACTCGCCGGAATTTCCAATGATGCTTGAAGGCTGGAAGGGCGTGCAGACTTTGATGGGCGCCACGCCGGAGTCTTTGGCTGCTTTGCCGACTGTGCTTCGTGATGTTTTGACCGTGGTGCCGCCGGAGCAGACGGAGGCGTGGCTTCGTCAGGCTGGGGTCGAATCGCCTGTGCGGTTTTTCCAGGCGATGATGATTCACGGAACGATGGGGAAAAAGTCTTAAGCTTTCACCCCAAACTCTTTAACTAATTATTTTTCTGCGTTTTCACGATCTGCATCGCGCTTGCGATCAAACCACTCATGTCGCTCATGTTTGCTGGAACGATGATCGAGTTGTTTGTTGCTGCAAGTTCCGCAAAGGCGTGAACGTATTGCTCCGCTACTTTTAGGTTCACGGCATCTGATCCGCCCGGCTCTCTGATCGCTGATGCTGTTTTCCTTAATGCTTCAGCACTCGCTTCAGCGATTGCTAGGATCGCAGCTGCTTCACCTTCTGCTCTGTTGATTGAAGCTTGCTTTTCACCTTCTGATTTTGCGATCGAAGCTTCTCTCTCACCCGTTGCGATATTGATTTGTTCTTGCTTACGACCTTCAGATGCGGCGATCAAGGCACGCTTTTCACGCTCTGCTGTGATCTGTGCTTGCATGGCATGCAGGATCTCTTTTGGAGGTGTCAAATCTTTGATCTCGTAACGAAGGACTTTAACACCCCAGTTCGTTGCTGACTCATCGATCGCGTTGACGATTGTAGTATTGATGTGATCACGCTCTTCAAAAGTTTTATCAAGTTCCATTTTACCGATCACACTACGCAAAGTTGTTTGCGCCAATTGTGTAATCGCTTGAATGTAGTTTGATGAACCGTATGAAGCACGCATTGGATCTGTGACTTGGAAGTACAAAATCCCGTCAACTTGCAATTGCGTGTTATCTTTTGTGATACAAACTTGTGGTGGAACATCGAGAGGAATCTCTTTCAGTTCATGCTTGTAAGCCAAACGATCAATGAACGGCACGATGATGTGCAGACCCGGACCCATCGTTGCATGGTATTTACCAAGACGCTCAACGATCCACGCGTGCTGTTGTGGAACTACGTAAACTGTTTTAAGAACGAAGACGATCGCGACACCTAAAAATACCAATACGATGAAACTAAAAAATCCCATATCCATTGAAGGCTCCCTATTTAGTTAACTTTTTCTACAAATAAACGACTGGCACGAATTTCACGGATCACAAATGTGCCCGGAGTCGCCTCACCTTGAATCAATTCAACATCCCACATCGCACCACGGTAGTTAGCACGAGTTGTCTTTTCAGAAGTCCACGCATCGATTTTGATCGTTTGACCGATGTCGATGTTGACGTTGGGATCTTTTTCGCTATGAACACGGCCGCGTTTGCCAAGACGTGTTTTATTAAGAATCAATGTTGAGCCAATCCACACCACGGCTGCAACGATGGCTTGCATGTTGATATCAAGGCCGCAAAACGCAGCAATGGAAGCTGCCGCAAGACCAAATGAAATCATCATCAAATAGAAAGTGCCCGATAGCAGTTCTAAACCTAAAACCACAAGTGCTGCGATCAACCAAAACATCCACGCTTCCATCACAAAATCCTTTTGAAGAAGTTGGCTTCTATTTACTCAAGTATCGTGCCGTATTGACAAGTTCTATCGAACAATTACGCTAACGCTAACATGTTATTGTTTAGCATTCATTTACGTGATTGAATTTACCTATCGCAGGGAGCATCGATGGCACAGATTCAAAAAATGCTGCAAGAGTGGCAAAGCAATGGACTCATCTCAGATTCTCAACAGCAAAACATTTTGGCATTTGAAAACGCCAAACCTAAAACACGCTGGGGTCAGCTCGGTTTTGTTTTACTTGGTTGCGGCACCGTTATCTTGGGAATCATCTCCATCATTGCTTCCAATTGGCAGATGATCCCCGACGCCGTAAAGCTAGTAACGTCTTTTGTTTTGATGCTGACTCTTGCGGGTTCGATTTATAAATTCCGCGATCATAAAAGTGTGACTTTGACCGATGGCTTGCGTGCTCTTTACGCCCTTTATTGTTTCGGCATGATTGGACTGATTGCACAGATTTATCATCTTGAAGGTGATGGGTACAAAACGGGACTATTGTGGTGCGCACTCACCGTTTTGATTATCTCCCAATCGAAAAACTATTTGGTGCCGATGCTTTGGTGCTTCATCTTCGGCACTTGTTTTTTAATTGGCCTTAATAATCATCCATGGGCAGATCTTTATGTTACCAATCCACTGGCGTTTTTTATTCTGACCGTGACGCTTGCAGTGTTTGGATTAAAAAGCATTGATCGTGATTCGACTCTGCAGAGCTCGTTCACATGGTGTACTTTTTTAGCTTGGATGATAGGGCTTTGCCTTTCTTCCGTAAGTTTCCGTGGTGAGACTTTCATGGGAACTAAATTCGCGAGCTATAACTTCTCAAACTACTTGATTGAATATGTCTTGAGCATCATCGTTGCTGCTTGCCTGATGTTAAACGCTGAATTCAAAAAATCAGAGAAGATCGCACTATTGGCTTCACTTGTTGTAGCCAACATCTTATTAAGCTTTAATTTCATGGCTAAAGAGCACTACATCTTCTTGATCCTTGGAGCACTTCTCTGCCTGAGCGCATGGGCTTTCTTTTTCATCAGCAGACAGATGTTCCGTCACTTTAATTTTGTGATTATCCTTATGGGCTATAAAGTCTTTGAATTCTTCATCAGAAAATTCAAAACACTTTTGGCAACGGGCTTTGGATTGATCCTCATGGGAGTTCTAGTACTTGCAGTGATCTGGGCGTGGAGTAAAAACAGAACTAAAATTGAAGCACGTCTTCAGGAGCTTATCGGATGAAATCAAAATTCCTCATCGCCGCTTTAGCTTTACCAATTGTCGTCTTTGCGGGCTTAACTGCTTACAATGAATTCCTATCTCGTAATTACACCGAATATAAATTCCCGATTGAAGCGTTTGATCCGCGTGATTACCTTTCTGGGAACTATCTTCGCTTCAGAATTAAATATCCGTTTGAAACGAGCTGCACAGAAAACCAAAGACGTGTACAGCTCTTTGCATGCTTAAAGCCCGTACAACAGTTGATGGGTGAATCCGATTTGCCAAACTGCCAAGAATGGATTCCAGGCAACTGCAACGGCAGCCAATTCGTCGACAATCTTGATCGCTTCTACATTCCAGAAAGCAAAGCGACTAAACTTGAACGAGCGGTCTTTGGCAAACAGGGCACCATCGTTTTATCAGTGGGCCCAGGTCATGTGATCATCAAAGATCTTTTGATCGATGGTCGCAGCTGGAAAGAGTTTTAAACAACCTTGTAGATAGGGTGAATTTCCGCATTCATATATTTTTAGGAAGGTGATGAAATAATGGCACTGAAAATTGACCATCAAGAATTAAAAACTAAACTAGAGATTATTGAGCTATACACAAAGAGTTCTGTCATTCTTATGACTCTTTTTTCTGGCGCAATCATTTTTAACTACAAACTGCGCTACTCGCTGCCTTTAGTAGGTTTTATTAATACAGATCTAATATTTACGTTTGTTCTTTGGGCAATCATTGTTGCTGTAGCCGTAAATGTTATCGTACAAGGAGTTCAAGTTCTCGGCAAAGCCTTACCAAAACTAGCTTCAGGCTTAATCGTCATCACTGAGATACCTGTATGGATTGCTATTATTCCATTTTTACTTATATCTGCCGCGGTAAATTACTTCAAAAATAACAAATCCAGTGCGGAGGATAGCCAGAAAAAAAGTTCGGCAAAATTAACTCACTTAGACTATTTGATAGCAACAGCAATAGTAATAAGCTTTGGATTCTTAATATCTCATAGTGCCCAAGACTACTTACTAAGAGCCGCGAAAATACGCTTCGAAGAAGTTAATCTAACTTTAGGGGAAGATAGTTTAAAAAAGATCGAAGCAAATTATAAATCTATCAACACTTCACAAGATAAGTTCACAATCGTTTGGCGAGATTCAGACAAAACATTCATTTTGCCTTCAAAACTAGAAAACTCGAATGATCCCAAATTTCCAATATCAATTAAATCAGACGATATTCTTTCTATCAAGGTTGCCAGCAGTAACTAACCGCTGGCGTGTAAGTAAGACATATTTTCTGTCCAAATCTATTTCAGTTATCTAAATCCCGTAGATCTGGTAGAGGACGCACCTTCACTTTGGGTGTTGCCAACATAATTTGCGTTAAGCGCATGCCGCTTCGAGGAAGTCCAGGGATTTGATCTTTGCGAATGGAAAGATCTTGGCGTGGGATTTGGTAAGTAATTGTATTCGTAAAAAAGTTCACGGCCTTTGATAATAAGGAAACTGTGATCAGCTCCCCTGCCCCGTGTGGACCCGTACTGTGTTGGCCGTTTGCAAAGCGTTCAGGCATAAAGACAAACGGTGAATTCCAAATACGATCATCGTGATTCATCCCATACAAATCCAAAATCAAACGCGTGCCCTTCGGAATTGTCAAACCCTGCCATTCAATCTGGTGTCTAGCGACCCCTAGTGCCGCCGGAAAGAATGGATAGTATCTGCGTACCTCTTCAATAAAATAATTAAAGTATTTATCGTCCTCACTCAATCGACGCTTATCGACTTTGGGAAACTCCACCAATGCGTGTACCGAAAAAGTTATGTAACAACTCACCGAAACAATCGGTCGCAATAAATTAAGAATCTCGACAGCGCAAACTTTTGAATTTAACAAATGTCCTGTGGTATCGCGATAATTCACCACCGCCGAAAACGGAGTGTGATCTTGCAATGGCATCTTGCCTTCTCTTGCATCATTGATCAATCTTTCAAGCCATATCTCAGCTCGATGGCGATTCCACTTTGCAAGTAAAGGCCTTGGTCCCTTTCCCCCAGCATCGATAAATAACGACGATAACATCGCAGCCACGGCGGGAATATCTTCGCGTTCAAGAGGGATATCAATCCATTCACAAGCTGCTTCCGTTAAAAGCTGCTGCATTTCATCAAGCACTGTTACACTGTCCTGCAAACGCCAGCGATAGGTATTGCGCTCAAGCAAAGCATCAAACTCACTTGTCAGTCGATTGATCGACACAGGATTCATGAACTCCATGATCAGAGCTTTACGATGAGCATGTTCATCATCCAAAGCCTGCTCATTGGCGTAAAAAGCTTTCGCACCTTCAGCGCCACGCAAACATACAGTCTTTTGTCCAAACAAACGCATTTGAAAAATATCGGAATCAAGAGTGCGCGCGCAGTCAGATAAGTACTCATAAGGCTTATTCATCAAAGAAACTGTACTATCGACGGCTCTGACTTTAGGGATGTTAAGTAATTTCTTTGTCATAAGTCGCACTCCCGTACTTTGTTTTAACAAAATATCTCTCTTAAAAATTTACGGTATATATGCGCTATGAGAAAATTATTTGAAGAGATGCGGATAAAAAACACTGGAGGTTCGAAATGGCTCAAACGCAAACGAAGCTCGAAGCGAAAAAAGCGCCAGCTAAATTATCACGCTATCGCCGCGAGAAAATTAAAAAGGCTCAGGAGCAAGGTGCTCTATCTGACGTAGCCTTCACGCACACTTCAAAAGCGAAAATCATGAAGGCCGTCAAAAAAAATGACAAACAGGAGGAGGAGTAGCCCCCTGCTGCTGTCTGGATATCTTATTTTAAATTCGCTGCTACGAAATTCCAATTAACGAGGTTCCAAAAAGCCGCGAGGAAGTCGGGACGCTTATTGCGATAATCAATGTAATAAGCGTGCTCCCACACATCGCAAGTCAACAGCGGCTTTTTACCATCCGTCATGGGATTTGCTGCGTTTGAAGTCGACACGATTTCAAGCTTGCCGTCCTTATTGAGAACAAGCCAACCCCAACCAGAGCCAAATGTTTTAATTGTGACGTCAGAGAACTTTTCTTTGAATGCAGTAAAAGATCCAAAATCTCTTTCAATGAATTGCTTCAAAGCCCCCGTCGGCTCACCACCCGCATTGGGCGCTAAGCAGTTCCAAAAGAAGGTGTGATTCCAAATTTGGGCGGCATTATTAAAAACCCCGCCATTTGATTTTAGAATCAAAGTCTCAAGATTCATTCCGTCATATTCAGTACCGGGAACGATTTTATTTAAATTATCGACATACGTTTTATGATGTTTACCGTGGTGGAATTCTAAAGTTTCTTTAGACATATATGGAGCCAAAGCATCATAAGCGTATGGAAGTGCAGGAAGTTCATAATTCATAGTGTTTTCCTTGTGAGAAGTGTATATCAATTCCTAATATGACTTTACGACCTCAAGTTAACTTGAGGTCAAGCGTGATTTAGGATAAAAAAGCCCCATGAAGAAAGAAATCCCCAAGAAACCTTCAGATATCCTTTCAGTTGGCGAAGTCGCTCGACGCTCAGGCGTAGCGGTTTCAGCATTGCACTTTTATGAAACAAAAGGTCTGATCCCTTCGCAACGCAACGAAGGCAATCAGCGTCGCTATCCCCGCTCAGTATTGAGACTTGTCGGCATGATCAAAGTGGCGCAAGGTTTAGGATTTTCTTTAGAAGAAATTAAGAAAGGCCTTAGCACTCTGCCGCAAGATCGTGAACCAACAAAAGAAGAATGGAATCTCTTATCCAAAAACTGGAAAAAAGATTTGAATGATCGCATCCAACGCTTAACAAGCCTGCGCGATCACTTAAACGACTGCATTGGTTGCGGTTGTTTGTCGATGAAGACTTGCCCACTGCGAAATCCCAATGACAAATTGGCAAAGAAGGGTCCTGGACAGCATCTTGTCTAGAGTGGCAAAGATGTTTTGAGCTTTAGGCGAGCATCAAGTACAGTTTATGGATGAAATCAGCACTTGAAAAACGCTCTGCACGCATCTGGAATATTGAACAAAAATACAGCGAACGTCTGCATCAGGCTCAAAATCAACGCCTCATTGTCGCCGGTCTATTTTTTCTAAGTCTGATCGTCTATGCAATGTATCCAGAATTCAAAGCCGTGCTTTATTCAATTCCTGTATTCATCGCCGTATTCAGTTACCTCGTTGGTAAATGCAATCGTTTGAAGCGCTTCCGCACTCAACTCAATTCATTAGCACAGTTTTATGATCGTCAATCTTTGCGCCAACGCGGATTAGCTGTGACAAGAAATTGGCAAGAAGCACTTGATGCCGTCAAAGACAGCGCCGACATGACGACGATTCAAGATTTGAATTTGATTGGACCGCATTCACTTTTCACAAGCATTGATGAAACTGTTTCTGATGGAGGTCGCAAGACCCTCGCGTCTTGGATGACAGTACCAGAACTTGATCGCTCCAAAATAATTGAGCGTCAAAAAAACACACGAGGACTTGCCAAACTTCGTTGGTTCTTCATTCGCCTTTTAAACACGGCTTCTGAAGCAGAAGGAAAGCTTTCCACTAAAGCCGTTGAGCAAATCCTGGCTTATCCATTTTTGACTTCTAAAACTAAAAAGACAGCACTCTTCAGCATGATCGCGTGGGTTATCGCCGTTGCACTTTTAATCGCCAGCAAAGTGACTGAGTTCGGTCATTCTAATTTGATCGTTGTTGGTTATATGGTCATCGGCTTGATGTGCTTAAATCGCATCGGTCCGATTTTCTTGCGTGGTGAAGGTTTGTCTTTGCAACTTGCTTCGCTTGCGACAATCTTTGCACGAATTGAATCACGAATTGCAAATCCTTCTTTGAAAGCCATCATGCCCACAGTGGCTGAGCAAATGCCCTCAAAAAGTGTTGCGCATTTTAATCGCATCTTAAACTTCCAAAGTGTTGAATCCAATGCTTTGTTTTACTTGGTGTTGAATTCATTTATTCCGTGGGCAGCGTTCTTTAGTTATCTGCTAGAAAATGCGCGTGAGAAAATCGCAGCACAATTCCCGGAGTGCTTAAAAGAATTCAATCACCTTGAAGCCCAAGCCAGCTTGGTATTTGTAAATATCTATCAAACCAATACTTTCCCAGAGATCATCGCTGATTCTGAAAAGCCAGTCTTTGAAGCGAAAGCTTTGTTCCATCCTTTGATTGATCGCTCAAAAGTGGTTGCCAATGATTTTGCTTTTGCGAAAGGTAAAGTGCTGGGCCTATTAACAGGTTCCAACATGTCTGGTAAATCGACGTTCTTAAGAACACTTGGCATCAACCAGACTTTAGCAAATATGGGTGCCCCCGTTTTCGCGCAAAGCCTTACGACATCAGTATTAAATGTACGAAGCTGTATTCAAGTTTCTGATTCTTTGCGCGATGGTTTCTCTTATTTCTACTCGGAAGTAATCAGACTCAAAAGCTTGATGGATGATGTAAAGAACGGCAAAAGAACTTTGTTTTTGGTCGATGAGATCTTCCGCGGGACAAACAATCGTGAACGTCAAATTGGTAGCCAAGCCGTCATCACTTCATTATGCGAGGGAACTCACAGTTTAGGTTTTGTATCGACTCATGACTTAGAGTTGACGGCTCTGGAAGATTCTTTGCCAGGTCTGACGAATCTTCACTTTAGAGAAAATATGAATGGCGATGAGATGCATTTCACATATCGTCTTCAACATGGACCATGCACCACAACAAACGCACTTGTGATTATGAAAAATGCGGGCTTTGCTCTGGGCTCTCATTAAATTATCATTTTCTGCTTGCGGGTTCGCCGACTTCAATGCTATTTCTCAAAGCAAGTTAGGGAGTAGTTAGTCGGACACCCGTCCGAGATTTGCGTCGACATACTGGGTACAACCCCCGGCGCATATGCGAGAGATTTCATCTCTTGTTTACGAGACTGACACATAGTGATTTTTTAATCGCTGTGTGGTCTCATTCCCTCAACTCACCGAGAGAAAAACACCTCACAGCATAAACGAAATAAGTGAGGACTCTTGGAAGCCATTTTAAATTCATTCTTATTAGTATTCGCAGGTGAAATGGGTGACAAAACCCAACTGCTCGCTTTGATCTTAACTATTCGCTATAAAAAGCCATGGACGATCTTTGCCGGTGTGTTCGTGGCGACCTTGCTGAATCATGCATTGGCTTCGTGGGCAGGCGCTTGGGCCGCATCCTTCTTTACTCCGATGACTCTGAAATGGAGCCTCGCAATTATCTTTTTCGTTTTTGGTTTGTGGATCCTTATTCCCGACAAAGCGGAAGAGATCAAAGGCGATGGTCACTTCGGTCCGTTCTTAACAACTGTGATTGCTTTTTTCATCGCAGAAATGGGTGATAAAACTCAGCTTGCGACCATCGCTTTAGGTGCGCAGTTCACAAACGTATGGCTTGTTACGATCGGCACAACTTTAGGTATGATGGCTTCAAATGCTATCGCCATTTTCATGGGTGAAAAAATATTGCGAAGAATCCCAATGAAGTACGTGCGCATCTTTGCATGTGTGCTGTTCTTGGCTTTTGGTATTGCGATCTTAATTGGTATGTAGATCTTAAAGAAGATCTTCGATGAGACCTTTAAGCTGATCAAAGAACTGCGGTTTTGCGATCGGCTTTGTGACCTTTTTGACTTCAGGTTGTGGACGAGGTTCGCGTTTTGGTTTTTTAGGCTTGCTGGGCTCTTTAAAGCAAGCTTCCCATTTTTCAGAGATGATGTGACCTGCACAAGCTTCACGAGTGGCAGAAGTTAAAACTTCTGCACCTTCATTTACTATAATAAAACGATACTGAATTTTGTGTTGGTACTTTAACCAAACTTCCGCTGTGTGACGAACCGATTTTTTAGTTTCGATTTTTTGCATAGCAAATCTTTGTACGAAACCAAAATGATCTGAGATTTCAAAATAGACCATGTCCCCATCACGCATGACGAGTTCATAAAGCTCCACATTGGTGACGACTTTATCACCAATGGGCTTTGTTGAGTCTAAGAACAGCGGATTAATTCGGCTCAATTCCACATTTCCGTAGCAAGATTTGCGAATGCCATACCCGCTGGATTTTTTGGCGAATACTGAAGCATCGGCATGTGTCTGTGATGCGCTTCTTCAACCACGATCGAATCAGGAACGTAGTTGCTGAATACTGGGATCGGATAGTTTGCACGAAGATCTGCGATCACTTGCTCAATGATACGACGATTGCGGTATTTAGAAATGATAATTCCACGCACTTCGATCTTGTGACCAAGACCTTGATGGATATGTTTTAAAGTATCCAAGATCAAATCGATACCTTTAAGCGAGAAGTACTCTGGGCAAATTGGAATCACGATGTCTTGAGAAGCCATCAATGCATTCACTGTCAAAAGCCCCAGCGATGGAGAGCAATCGATCACGATGATGTCGTATTGATTTTTAACTTCTGCTAAAGCTCTGCGCAAGATGCTCTCGCGACCGAATTTTGAAGCCAGGATAATTTCAATACCTGAAAGCATGATTTCAGACGGAATCACGTCGATACCAAAGACTTCTGAAGGGACAATAGCTTGTTCCGCTGCGATCTCAGAAGTTAAAACGTCATAGATAGTGTCTTCAAAATCCATATCGCCAAAAATAGCGCGAGTTGCTGAAGACTGCGGATCCAAGTCGATCAAAAGAACTTTTTTACCTTTTGCTGCCCATTGAGCTGCAACGTTGATTGCAGTCGTTGTCTTAGCAACGCCACCCTTTTGATTGATAAATGAAACAACTTTACTCATGTGGATTCCCCCAATGCATGAATTGATTTACGACCATACGTTAGTCTAGCGATTTGCTAACGTGAAGCAAATGAAATCAATTCAAGCCCAAGGTCTAGGTCAAAGATCTTTCGCTCTCTGATTTTGCCCATTTTATGAACACAATATTCGCGAGCAACACGGCTCCGAGTGAAAAGTACACTAAGAATTTAAAATCCTCAGTGCTCGGAAGCAGACTTCCTAAAAGATAAAGTGCTAACCCAGCAAAGGTTGTCATCAATGAACTCATGGAGTTCAACTCACCTCTTTGAGTTTCAGGAATCAATCTTTGACGTAGTTCAAACTCCCCGTTTGAAAAACCATAAAGGCCAATGCGCGAAAGAAGAATACATCCTAAGAAGATGTAAACGGCAAAACCTTCATGGGTTGCAAAGGCAATGATGGCTGCAATCAAAGTTAAACCTTGAAATGCTAGATGGGCTTTCGAACTTTTAATCAATCCCCACTTCGTCACAAAATATGGGAATGTCACCGTTGAAATCAAACCAAAGATTGCGCCTAAACCTCTGAACACGCCAATCTCTGCTTCCGGCAATGACATTTGATCTTTGAGATATCCCGCAAGTAAAACTCCATGGGGACTAAGTACTGTAAACCACAAACAAGCATAACTCGCCATCAAGGGGAAAACCGGATTCGCGATTGCTTTCTTAATATCGACCTGAAGAAGATCTCTCCAGCTTTGTGGTTTGGCGACAAGGTCTTTTTTAAGATTGGCGCGTTGAATGATATTTTTCAGCAGCAGATATTCAGGCACAAATGAAATCAAGTTCCACATTGCAATCAGGATCAAGCCCCATAGATGAATGAAACTTGCCTGCTGAACGTAAAGAACCCCCGCTAAAATCGGAACGGCTACTTCTGTCGTTAAATCAATACGACGAAGCCAGCTATTGAACCAAGTCAGACGATCTTTCTGTACCAGTGTCGGAGCAAGATCGTTACCAACAGCGATATCCGTAATCACAGAACCTAGCGAAGCCAGAATTCCAAAAGCACAAAGCAACGCGAACAAGCTCATCACAGGCCACTGAAATGCGCCATCATTCCCATGCACTGCTTGATCTAAATACCAAAAACAGATCATCCCACCAAGAACCGCAATGAATTGAAAACCCACTCCAGCTTTGACGACTTTAGCGCGCGCGTTTGCATCCATCCAACGCCCAGCTGATGTCGTGAAGAAAAAAGTTCCGATCTTAATAATCAAATAATAAAGTGCCGCGATTTGAATACGACCCGGGAACACATGTAAGAGCGCGAATGGAACAACAAAGTCCCATGCTTGATCACCTGATCTTGTAAGAAGTCGACCTAAAAGCAATTGGCGTTCAATATTAAAACGTGGCACCATAAAACTTGACATCCTATCCCCGGGGAGGGGATACTCATAACCGTATGAGCCATAAAGATCAACACCGAAGTCATGATGAAATTGCAAAAAGACTCAAGAGAGCCAAAGGGCATCTTGAGAAAGTCATTCAAATGATTGAATCAGGCGAAGAGTGCGTTGACGTGGCAAGACAGCTTCATGCGGTTTCCAATGCCATCATCAATGCTAAAGGCACTTACATTCACGATCATATCGAGCATTGCCTTGATGGCAAGCACGTGGACCTCTCTGAATTAAAAGAGATCACAAAATATATTTAAAGAGCCGTCTTTAATTTTGCTTTCAGGAATTTGATAAACACATCTGCTCGCAATGAGAGCTGCACATTCTTATAGAAAATCGCATGAATTTGCTCTCTTTGATCGACTGTTGCTCCAGGCAGAACTTGAACAAGCTTCCCCGCCTCGCGATCTTGCGTAGTCATGAAGTCCCCCAAACACGCAATACCCAATCCGTTTTGAGCAAGTCGCAATAAAGTTTCCCCACTTGAGGCCGCCGTCTTAGGCTTCACGATATACTTGTTCATACCATTATATTTTAAAGGCCAATGATTCAAAATGCGTGGGTCAGTGAAGCCGAGTAAATGATGATTCGCTAACTCTTCAACACTTTTTGGAGTTCCGTATTTCTTAAGATACTCGGGGCTGGCTAAGATGCGACGCTTGCTTGAACCCAAATTCACCGCATGCAGTGAAGAGTCCGCAAGATCACCAATACGAATTGCCACATCGATGCGATTTTCTAAAAGATCGATATTTCGTTCGCTGCTGAAAAGCTCAACACTGATCTCTGGATAAAGTTTATTGAATTCGTTTAAGTACGGCACCACCGAATGCAAAATAAACGGCGACGCTGAATCCACGCGCAAAGTTCCAGATGGTGTGTTCTTAGAACCCACGGCATCCTCAGCCGACTCTAAAGCTTGAATCACTACGCGAGCACTAGCCAAAAATCTTTCGCCCTCTCCAGTCAGATCGAGCTTTCGCGTTGTTCGACGTAAAAGTGTAACATTGAGCTTCTCTTCAAGACGCGCCAATGTGCGACTGATCCCTGAAGGTGTTTGCCCCAACTCTTCAGCTGCAGCACTGATGGAACCTGTATCTATGATAGCAATGAATGCTTGTAACTCGTCGAGCGTGGTTTTCATTATTGACTCCAGATCAAATATATTTTGCCTATTCGTGACTAAATCTTCAAGGGCGAAAGTGTTACTTTAGTACCCATAAGAAGGAGGCTTTTATGCCTTTAGCAATATACGCCCTGATGATTGGGGCTTTTGGGATTGGAACAACGGAATTTGTGATTATGGGTCTGTTACCACAAATGGCAAAGGACCTGGGTGTGAGTCTTTCGTCCGCGGGACTTTTAGTAAGTGGCTACGCTTTGGGAGTTGCCGTCGGCGCCCCGATCTTGTCACTGCTTTCCTCAAAATGGCCTAAGAAAAGATCTTTGATTATTTTGATGGCGATCTTTACTTTAGGAAATCTCATCTGTGCGCTCGCACCTAACTATACAGTTCTGATGATCGCACGTGTGTTGACATCGTTTGCACACGGAACTTTCTTTGGGATCGGTTCGGTCTTGGCGACAAGTCTTGTGAAACAAAATCAAAAAGCCAGTGCGATTGCTTTGATGTTCACGGGTTTAACATTAGCTAACGTATTAGGAGTTCCATTTGGCACTTGGCTCGGTCAAGTTTATGGATGGCATTCGACTTTCTGGGCGGTGACTCTTGTTGGTCCCGTTGCAATGGCAGCTTTGATTTTCTTTGTGCCGAATAAATCGCAAGCTGAAAACACGACGACTTCAATGGCTCACGAAATCAAAGTCGTGATGAAACCACAAGTGTTAGTCAGTTTGCTGCTGACCGTATTGGGATTTGCCGGAGTGTTTGCAGTCTTCACTTACATCGCACCGATCTTAACTGATGTTGCTGGCTTTTCTGAAAAAGCAGTCTCACCGATTTTGCTACTTTTCGGTGGTGGTTTGATCGCTGGTAATATTATGGGTGGTAAATGGGCCGACAAAAACCTAAATCTTGCCTTGATCGGAAGCCTTGTCGCTTTGACAGTCGTGTTAGCAGCATTTGGTTTGTTATCGCACTATCAATACGTAACTCTTGCATTGGTTGCATTGCTTGGCTTTACAGGCTTCGCAACCGTGCCACCACTTCAAATGCGCGCACTAGAAAACGCAGCCGAAGCTCCAACACTTGCTTCAGCATTGAACATCGCTGCTTTCAATTTGGGAAACGCATTAGGTGCGTGGGCTGGTGGTGTTGCTCTTGATAACGGTGGATTACTTTCTACTGCCTGGGTGGCAGTGGGAATTTCCCTTGCGGGAACTGCGCTTGCGATTGCAAGCTCTCGAATGTCATCAAGTACTTCCACTGTGAAAGTGGATCGAAGTTTACTTCATGGATAGATGGGAAAATAAAAGGGGCTCTTGAGCCCCTTTTTTTATTTCGTTTTTTTAGCTGGAAGATCGTAGCAGAGTAGATCTTCTTCAAATGCTGGTGCGCCATTCGTGAAGCTGCGACCCGACACATGCAACGTGATTTGCTTTTTCTTGTTGGCAGAAACCGTGTAGTAAACTTCATCCTCGCGTTCAATATCGCCAGCAGTGAGATTCGAGCCTCCCTGACTGTCCGGATGTTTTTTAATATCATGGAACGTCTCTACTGAGCCACTATAGCTTGATGGTTCAAGAACCTTAGAACCCTTTAAGTATAAGCCCCAAGCACTTACTACACCGTTCAATTCTTGTAAGCGAACTACTGTAGCTGGGAAAGTAAACGAGTTCTCTCGCAAGATTTCACTTGAACTCACACAGTCCATCCATTTTGCATTTGGATCTTTAACGTGGATATTTTGATTGATAGGTTTACCAGCTAAAAGACGACTTACCAGGCGACGCGTACGAAGAGAGTTTTTATCTCCTGATGAACGGAAGTCTTTATAGATTGCTTCGTGAAGAATGAGTGCCGCTTTATTCAACTCATCCATATATTTATAAAGATCATAGTTGATATAAAGCTTCTCATTGTTCGAAGCATCTTTATAAACTGCAAGTTGTTCCACTTTACAATTCTTTGGAAAAAACGCTTCGTAAGAATCTTTTGTAGGATTCAAAATGATGTTCTCTAAAACATTGATAGTGCTATTTGAAATGGACCAGCCGGCTTCTTTCCTGCCAATGGCTTCAAGAATTTCCTTAGATGTATTTTTGATAGCATCACTAGAGTAATCATCGCCTGCGCGGCCACGATACCAACCCGATGGGGATTGGTAGTGAGTATAGAGAATTCCAGTTTTCTCGATGTGCTGTTGAATTCTGTAAACAATCGCATCCGCCATTTCATCTGCGAATGCGTATTTGTAAGTGTAGCCGAAATCAACTTTGCCTTCATAAAGGTCCAATGTTTCAACAGATGAGATCTCGCCTTTGTTGTCGTAACAAACAACCCCTTTACCGCCACCACCGTCAACAACAGTGCCGCCACCTGCATGACCCACATTTGGGCATGCAACCGTCAATAAAGTAGACATCGCAAGTGCGCTCAGAATCATTGCTTTCGTTTTCATAAAACCTGTACCTTCCGTTAATGAATTAGTTCAATTTAAGTGCCCCGATTATTGGGTTCAGGGCTGTTGAAAACGTTTATAACTGCATGCGTTAAATTCTTCTAGATCTGATTAATTAATTCTGATATACTTAGTTAACTTATTTGTTAATTTAATTCATAAGTTACTGTTTTAACTAATATATGAGGCCCAAGTGAAATCGTCGATTTTTACATTTTCAAGCGATGTTTCCTACCTTCGGGCCTACCTTAAAGAGCAGCCTAAAGAGGGTTATGGACTCCTTAAAAAGTGGGCTGAAGAGCTCTCAATTCACACTTCTCATATGAGTCAGGTGATGAATGAAACGCGCAACCTGACAGATGAACAAGCGCTTGAGTTGACCGTTTTGATGAGTCTGCCAAAACTCGAATCAGAATATTTTCTGACGCTAGTACGACTTAAGAATTCTTCCACGAAAAGACTGCGCGATTATCACAAAGAAAAATTAGAAGGTTTAAAACATCAATCTTCGAAAGTGGCCGAACGCGTGCAAACGGATAAATCCCTTAACGATGAAGAGAAAGCCGTATTTTATTCTTCGTGGATTTACTCTGCAGTTCGCGTTTGCTGTTCCCTCAATAGCGACGCCGGTGATGGCAAGACGATCGAAGACATTCATCGCGAATTGCACATCCCTACCAATGAACTTATTAAGATCGTTGATTTTTTGCGAGAAGCACAACTGCTAACAGCAGAAGGTAATCGTTTCGTCGTGGGTTCACGCTTTACGCATTTACAGAAGGGCTCCGTCTTTTTGCCCCGCCATCATTCTAATTGGAGATTGCAAGCTGCCGAGCGTGCGACGTTTTTAACGGACGAAGAGTTGATGTATACAGCTCCCTTCTCAATTTCAAAAAAACATTTCGCTGAATTCAGAGAGAAGTGCTTAGTGCATATTCAAGAGTTCACTAAGACAGCAAGAGAAAGCACGCCTGAAGAAATGGCGTGCTTTAATTTGGATCTCTTTTTTATTAAGAAATAATTCTGAGAGTTCCAACTAGGCTATTCGCTTTGCGCCATAGTTTCGGTTTTGATTTCGGTAATATCTCCGGGCTTCCAAGTATTATCAAATGCCCCCTTTTCAGGTCCGTAGATTCTAAAATACGTGAACCAAGATTTACCTGGTGTTGTTTTAATCCAATACTTTTCTTTGCCCATCGGTGCCGTCGGTGCGAAATAAAGTTCCACCGATTTTTCTTTTTCTAAGCCAGCTAGCTCTTGCAACGAACGCAAAGCTGAACGTCGAGTTCCATTCGCAATCAAACTGCGCGTGTCAGTGTCATAGAGACTCACCGACCAGAATAATCTTGAAGGAACAGGTAACGGCACATTCATTTTATAAGTCTTGCCACCATCGAGTCGGTTATTTTGAGAATCCACAAAGGCACCCCAATATAAAGAACCCGCTGAGGGATCCCGTTTCATCATGGCTGGTGACATCACAATGGCTTGCGAGAAATAGCGATCGCGCGCCAATACATCAATGTCGTGTTCTTTTACCCATGTAGGATCACCAGTTAAAATCAACCATTCCCATTTGCGATCATCCCATCTCATTCTGTTAGGACGTTCTGAGGCGTTAAAGGCAACGGCTAGCATTTGTTTTTTGCCTTCAACGGCGGCTGTTTCTAAAAGATCTTCTGTTTCTTTATTCGGCTTAAAAGTTTTGCCTTTTTGAATTCCGAACATCTTAAGTGCATTTGACATCTCTTTGCGACTTGCGATGGTAGGCTCTTCAGAAATAATTTGAGAAAGCTTTCTCCAGTATTGAATGTCGTTTTCCCACTTCAAGGCAGTCATGTCGCCTTTTTTACCAGACACATTGACGACTTGAAGCAGCTGCGGGTTATTCAAAGTCGAAAGCGGATACACTTTAATATCTTTAAGTCTGTCTTGAGCTTTGTTTTGATCTTCCTTCATTGGAATAATACGAGCGACGACAAAGACTTTATTGGTCTCTGATTTTCCAACATGATAACCCGGAGGAATTTGTCCTTTATAGTTTGGTGGAACAATAAGATACTTACCACCTTTCCCCGCATCGGGGCCCGGCAATCCCATATCTCCAATCCAGCGTTGGCTGTGATCATTAACCAATGCCATGAAAGGTCCTGCTGGCATTTCAACAATCCACGGACCTTTGCTTAAATCGATAACGGCTGCGCCATAAGGAGTGTCTTGATTCGCTGTGAAGCCTAACATATTGGAATCCGCTTGCGCACTGAACATGTGCACATTGTCTTTGATTCCAGCTTCGCGCATGCCATTCATGATCCCTTCCATTGAAACCGTCGGATACCAATAACGGTAAAGCTCAACAGCTGATTTAAATTTTTTCGAGTCCGTGTCCACTGCCCATGCTGATGTTGATACAATCAATGACAGCAATAAAATCCATTTAGACATAGCATCCCCACTTTGTTGTTTTCTTAGATAATTCTATTTTCACGCAGTCTTGAAAGGTTATAAACTCGTGGCCGCTGAGTCTGATAAATTGCATACGTCCAAGCAATTCCCTGTCAGCGATCTGCTCGACCAGTGATTATTGTCACCATTTGGGCAACTTGAATAACAAATCGAGAATTTGCTCACTATCCTGGCGTCGTAAACAAACCAAAAAAAAGAGATGCAATATGAAACTGATATTATTTTCTTTTCTGGTGTGCTCGTCAGCATTGGCGGCAACCGATCCATTGCCCTCATGGAATGACGGTGCCAATAAAGCTGCGATCATCGAATTTGTGAATGCCGTCTCGACTGATAAGGACAGCAAATTCGTAGCCCCCGAGAATCGCATCGCCACCTTCGACAATGATGGTACGCTGTGGAGTGAAGTACCGACTGTCGAAGTTGAGTTCACGAAAATGCGCCTGCAAGAAGTTCTGCAAAAGAATCCAGCTCTACGTAGTCGCGAGCCTTACGCTTCCCTGCTAAAAGATCCAAAAGCAGCACTGCCGAATCTGACACAAAAACAGATTCTTGATATTATGGCGACGACTCATGCTGATCTGACCGAAGACGAGTTTGCGGAAAAGACAAAAGAGTTCTTTAGCAAAGCCGTTCATCCAAAACTCCGAGTGCCTTACACGCAAACGGCCTACAAGCCGATGTTAGAGCTTTTAGATCTGTTGCGCGCCAAAGGCTTTCAAGTGTTTATTTCTTCAGGTGGCGACACTTCTTTCATGCGGGTGATCACAGAATCCATGTATGGTATCACGCCTGAGAATGTTATTGGTTCAAACTTCAAAAACGAGGCGATTGAACGTAACGGCAAGCTTGTCATTCATCGAACTGCCAAATTCGAATCAATTAACGACAAAGCTGAAAAACCTGTTGGCATCTATCGCCGTATTGGTAAACGCCCCATCTTGTCCGTCGGCAATGAGCGCAACGGTGGCGACGTCGAGCACTTGCGTTTTACAAGCGAAGGATCAGGTCCTTCATTATCTATTCTAATTAATCATGACGATGCTGATCGTGAAGCTGCTTACAATGAAAAAGACAGTGCTTCACTAACCGCAGCGAAAAAATATAAATGGCAAGTCATCAGCATGAAGAAAGACTGGAAGCAAGTCTTCAACACGGAGGCCCGTCGTGTCGGAGCTCGTTGAAATTATTGAAGACAAGCCAGAGCTTGTTCCTCCGTTTCCAAACATGCGTTGGATTCCTGGTGGAACTTTTGTGATGGGCTCAAACAATCACTATCCTGAAGAAGCCCCCGCTCACCGAGTGACAGTGGATGGTTTTTGGATGGATATGACACCTGTTACGAATGCGGAATTTTCGCAATTCGTAACAGAAACTGGTTACGTCACCGTCTGTGAAAGAAAAATTGATCCGTCTTTATATCCTGGTGCGCTGCCTGAGATGCTGGATCCTGCTTCGGTGGTTTTTATTCAACCAACAGTAAGAGTGGATTTGCGCAATCACCATCAATGGTGGCACTTCATCAAAGGTGCCAACTGGCGCACTCCTCAAGGACCTGGCAGCACAATCACAGATAAAATGGATCACCCCGTTGTGCATGTTGCATGGGAGGATGTTCAAGAATTTACCAAGTGGTCCGGTAAGTCGTTACCCACGGAAGCGGAATGGGAATTTGCAGCTCGCAACAATTTGGAAGAAAGCGAATTTGCTTGGGGAAGTGAATTAGCTCCCGACGGTCAACACATGGCAAACACCTGGCAAGGTGAATTTCCTTGGCAAAACCTAGAGACTGACGGACACGTGGGGACTTCACCCGTCGGTTCCTACACAGCCAACAGCTATGGGCTTTTTGATATGATCGGAAATGTTTGGGAGTGGACTAATGATTGGTACTCTCCCCGTCATACTGATGAGAAACAAAAAGCCTGCTGCATTCCTAAAAATCCACGAGGTGCTTTGAAAGATGAAAGTCTTGATCCTCGAGTAGCTTTAAAAATTCCGCGCAAAGTGATGAAGGGTGGATCACATCTTTGTGCTCCCAACTACTGTCGTCGTTATCGTCCGGCAGCACGCATGGCTCAGCCAATTGACACTTCGACTTCCCATTTGGGATTCCGCTGTGTAGTGAGGATTTAATTTGGAAGACGTCTTTAAAGAGGGTGCCTCTCATATCGCTCTGGTTTTCGAAATCGTCGCCGTTGTAGTCATAGCGGTCGGCGGAGTTGAATCCCTGTGGCAGTTGGTAGCACCAATCTTTAAACGTGTTCACGATGATTTATCTTTGAGAAAAGCCTGGCTGTGTTTTGCTCGCTGGCTGATTTTGGGTCTGGAATTTACTCTTGCTGCCGACGTTATTCGCACTTCCATTACACCTACTTGGGATGCAATCGGACAGCTTGCTGCAATTGCAACTATTAGAACGGCACTCAGCTTCTTCTTAGAAAAGGATATGGAAAAGGTATTTAAAAAAGAATTGCCACCACCTTGAGGTGAAAATGGAGCCAGAAAAAAAATCGCAAGAACCGCAAGACTTGAGCACGGAACTTTCGAAAAAAAGAACAGGAATGTCGGAGCACCGAACGGGCCTCTCTGAGCATAGGACTGATCTCTCGGAACATAGAACTGAACTTTCAGAGAAGAGATCGGGACTTTCAGAACACAGAACTGATCTTTCAGAGCACAGAACTGATCTTTCAGAGCACAGAACTGATCTTTCAGAGCACAGAACTGATCTTTCAGAGCAAAGAACTGGACTATCTGAACATAGAACTGAACTTTCAGAACACAGAACTCAACTCTCCGATGTTCGATCGCACCTGGCGAATGAGCGCACTCAATTGTCTTATCTGCGTACTGGCGTTGCGCTGATCAGTTTTGGTGTCACGCTCAACCGCTTCAGTCTGACTCTGCTTCAAGGCAATTTTATGACTCAAGAACACGGCCGCACCCTTTTGAGAGATTCTTCAAATATCGGTATCGGCATGGTGGTATTGGGCAGCGCCCTTTTGCTGTGGTCAATCTTTCACTTTGTTAAAACCTCAAAGGCCATAGATGAGATGAACTACAAACCCTCTGTCATTTCTGTTTTGTCTTTCACCGCAGCTGTTTTTGTTGTGGGAACAATCGCTACTGCCTGGATGATTATAGGTTAAATATTTTCAAAGGACTTTAAGATGCATAACTACATTCTTGGTCACACTGAAATCTTCACCCTTTTCTTCGTGATGTTGGGACCACTTAAATTTTTAATTCCTTTCGTACGAGCGACCAAAGGACTTTCGCAAAAGGAAATTCAAACACTTTCTATCAAGGCTACGATATTTGGTTTTCTTTCGATCTTGATCGGAACATTTATTGGCGCTCAGCTATTGATGAAGTGGGATATCCAACCTGCGATTCTTGCACTCACGGCAGGGATTATCTTTTTCATCACAGCTATTATGCTGATCTTACATCTCAGTCACCCACCCACAGCTCCAGCAGCAGACACTCAGCCGATTAAGGCCACCGACGTTGTCTACAACATGATCGTTACTCCTTATGGTATGTCAGCCATGATGATTCTTCTGGCGTTGAGTGATGACAGTCAAAGAACCATGCAGATCATCGCGATCTTTGGCGCCATCATGTTGATGAATCTTGTGTGCATGATGTTTATCCAACAACTGATGGGGAAGGTCGGCCTTATGGTCATGCAACTATTGGGTGCCGTACTTGGAGTTCTGCAAGCAGGGCTTGCGATGTCGATGATTTTTAAGGCTTTACAATTACTAAAAGAAATTTGGTAACTAAAAACAATACATATTACCGGAGGAAGTTAATATGGCTAAAACTGAACAGCCAAAAGAAAAAGGCACAGAAAAAGGCAACGGAAAGGCACCATCAAGTCAACCGAACATACTCGTCATCTGGGGTGATGATATCGGGATCTCGAACTTAAGCTGCTACAGTCGAGGAATGATGGGATACCATACTCCCAACATTGATCGCATCGCAAATGAAGGGATGCTGTTCACGGACTCGTACGGTGAACAAAGTTGCACGGCAGGTCGCTCTGCATTTATCACAGGACAAAGTGTGTTCCGTACTGGCTTATCCAAAGTCGGCATTCCTGGTGCGAACTTAGGTTTACGCGCAGAAGATGCCACCATTGCAGAAGTTCTAAAACCACTTGGCTATGCAACTGGCCAATTCGGCAAAAATCATCTCGGTGATCGCAACGAATTCTTACCAACCGTGCATGGGTTTGATGAATTCTATGGCAACCTCTATCATCTGAATGCGGAGGAAGATCCTGAAGACGTCGATTATCCACGTAATAAAGACTTCCAAAGTAAATTTAAACCACGCGGAGTATTGCATTGCAAAGCCACGGATAAAGATGACGACACCAACGAACCTCGTTGGGGACGCGTGGGCAAGCAAAGCATCAAAGACACGGGGCCTCTGACTCGAAAAAGAATGGAAACGTGTGACGATGAGTTCGTTGAAGCTGCAAAAGATTTTATTAGTCGCAACAGTTCTGAGGGAAATCCCTTCTTCTGTTGGGTAAATACCACTCACATGCACTGCCGTACTCACACAAAACCAGAAAGCCTTGGCCAAGCTGGCGCAAATCAATCTGCTTATCATGACACGATGATTGATCATGATAAAAACGTCGGACAGTTATTGGACTATCTCGAAGAATTAGGAATCGATGACAACACGATCGTGATGTATTCAACTGACAATGGTCCTCACATGAACACATGGCCTGACGGCGCGATGACACCCTTTAGATCAGAAAAAAATACCAACTGGGAAGGCGCTTTCCGTATTCCATTGTTACTGCGCTGGCCTGGAAAAATTAAAGCCGGATCCGTTTCAAATGAAATCGTACAACATCACGACTGGTTGCCAACATTTGCTGCGGCAGCAGGCGACGACAACGTCATTGAAAAACTCAAAACAGGTTACAAATCTGGCGATAAGACTTTCAAAGTTCATATCGATGGCTACAATCTTTTGCCATATCTAACGGGCCAAGAAGAAAAAAGTCCTCGTCAAGGCTTCATGTATTTCAGTGATGATGGCGACATCGTTGCACTTCGTTGGAACAATTGGAAAATGGTTTTCATGGAGCAAAGATCAAAAGGTACTCTTGGATTATGGGCCGAACCATTCACGTCACTGCGTGTTCCGAAACTCTTTAACCTTCGCACGGATCCATATGAAAGAGCAGACGTCACCTCTAATACTTATTGGGATTGGTACTTGTCCAAAGCTTATATGATCATGGGAGCGCAAGCCATTGTGGCAAAATTCTTGGAAACCTTCTCAGAATTCCCACCGCGACAAAAAGCAGCTAGTTTCACAATCGATCAGATTTTAGAAAAGATGCTGAACGGGGCCGGCTATGCACATAAAGACTCCATGGGCGAACCCGTCGACAATGTCCAGGAACTTGATGGAAAAAAAGAACGTCGTGATGACAGCAAAACTGCGAAACCTTCTCAAGGAAAACCGAAAGAAGGCGATAACAGAACTGCTCCACACTAACATGCATCAAAAATCCAGCGCTCTTTGACGAGGGCGCTGGATTTTTAAATGATCGAAGAAGCGATAAAGAATATTCCTAAACCGTGCGCCATTGTTGAAGCTAGCAAACCATAACGAGCTGCTAAGAACGCGCAAATCAGACCTTCCCACAGAGTGAAAACTAGAACCAACGCGCCCACAGAAGTCACCGTGAATGCCAAATAAGAATGGCACAAAGAAAAGATCACAGCAGATAGCACGCCAGATCTGAGCGTACTCATGCCCGACTGTTTTAAGTAAGTTTGCAAACCACCACGAAAAACAACTTCTTCAAGAAAGTTGCCACACAAACTCATAACAAGAACTGCCGTGAGTAAAAAAGTACCGGTTGGTTTTTCCAACGACTCCATGATCAAGCCCGTACTTCTGAGAAGAAATACCGGAAGAACTACTAAGAAACTTCCCGCGACGCCAATGATCGCCGTCCTCCACAATTCGCCTTTTGAAAATTCAGGATGAATATTGAGAAGCTTCGGAATCGAAAGAGCAAAAATTAAAGACGACACAGCGACGAACAAAAGCAGAAACTCGTTCGGTATGAATCTCATCTCGAGTGATTGCGTGATCTTCCAAAGTCCTGAAGGCACAAGCGCATCACGTAATAATATGAACGCCAGAATCACTATAGCCAGTCGCAAAGCAGTTTGTTTAAAAGGTAGAAGGAATAAGGCGATCGCAGCTAGACATAGGCCAGGAAACACAAGCAACACATAGGACAAAAATTCATTCATAAACACATATTACTCAAGTCGGGATGCTTTGTCACTCAATTGACTTCCAACATGTGGCACCTAAGCTGGTAATAGGAGTGCAAATGTTGAGACTGAGTTTTGCTCTGTTAGTATCCCTGAGTTCATACGCACATGCCTGTCCAAACCTCGAAGGCTATTTTGCGTATCCAGGAGCTGCTTATCTCTCTATCTCTCAAGCTATGGACTCTCATGGAGTGACGACCTACCAAGTGACTATCGATGACGGTACTTGCGCCGCCTGCCACACGGATCAGTATTTAAAAGCCGATAATATTTTAAAAGTAAAATCCTATGCGGATGGAAAAATTAAAGAAACCTCGCGTATTTCTTGCGCTGCAGATCGCCTCAAGTTCCGCCAGACCACGGAGTACTTTATCGATGATGGTTCAGTCTACACAGAGACTTTAAACCAAGATTATCGCACGAATGCCGACAACAACCTTGTTGTTGAAAATATGGAAAACGAAACGCCAGTTAGCAAGACGATCCTTCCCCGCTTCACAGACTTTTAACATCTGTTCCGCATTCAAAATTTACCCTCTGCCGAAGCTGTGCCACCGTAATAGTAAGCACTTTAATGGGAGACGGTATGAACTTACTTTTGCGCGGAGCATGGGCCAGTGTGATGGCGACAAGCTCGATGACTATGGCGATGTTTAAAACTCACAAAGAATTGCCTGAAAAAGAAAAGTCTCCCCTTCCACCTGCGATACTTACTGATCAAATTCAACGTAAGACCGGATTATTTCCCAATGTCAGTTCTGAAGTAAAAGAACAAGCCACCTTGTTTTCCCATTTTGGATATGGGGCTTTAGGTGGTGTTGCTTATGCTGCGATTTCTGAAAGAGCTCCAGAGACTTCACCGATTTTGAAGGGTGCATTATTCGGACTGGGAGTATGGGCCGCAAGTTATTACGGTTTGATTCCCGCTCTGGATTTGAAACCTAAAGGCGAAGAAATGACGGCCAAACGCAATCTCATGATGATAGCTTCACATGTTGTTTGGGGAGTCGCGCTGGGTTTTACAGAACAAGAGTTACGCAATCGCGATCGCCAACTTTTAGATGGACGATCGCGTCGCGATAGATTGCTCTAATTTATTTTCGAGAAGTTTTCTTTCCCGTCGCTTTTCTTGCAGTTTTTCTCGCAGTTTTTTTGGTGGCCTTTTTAGTCGCCTTCTTACTGGCTTTTTTCTTAGTAGGCACTTTTTTGCCTTTAGCGCGAGCTTCAGAAAGTCCGATCGCAATTGCTTGCTTACGATTTTTCACAGTTCCGCCTTTTCCACCGGGACCACTTTTTAGAGTGCCACGTTTTTTTCTATGCATTGCTGATTCAACTTCTTTGCTAGCTGACTTAGAATACTTTCTTGCCATAATATTCTCTCCTTATTTTATTAGGAGCATAAAGTGTATTTCTCATGACAACATGTGAAAGAAAGCGTTTTTGTTAGCAATCACTTGCCACACCCTTTATCATTTTCGTCTATGCGACGATTATTGCTTTTACTTGGCTTCATCGTAACGTCTTTAGCTGCGCAAATTTCTTTTGCAGCTGAGTCTATTCAAGATCAACACATTCAAATTCAGTTGCTCGCGCCGCTATCTTTTGCAGCAAACAGTGAAACTGTTGTGGGTTTAAGATTTCAACCTGATCCCCATTGGCATGTCTATTGGAAAAATCCTGGTGATTCGGGGGCGGCTCCCAAATTTACTTTTACAGCGCAAAATGCAGAAGTCGGTCCAATACTGTGGCCCTATCCAACACGTATGCCTGTCGCGCATCTTACTAATCTTGGATATGACGGTGAAACTGCTTATCTTTTCAAAGTCAAAACTTCCAATGCCGAATCGCTCGAAGTCAGCATCGCTTTAGAATGGTTAGTCTGTCAGGAAGAATGCGTGCCTGGCTTTGGGGAAATTAAATTCACTCGTCCCATCGTGGGGTCTTTGTCGATTTATCCTGAAGCTATCAAAAAGAAACTTGAGTTTTATGAAGCCAGAACTTCTTTGCCCGGTCGAGATTCGCCTTTTAATTTAGAAATTAAAACTCCTGCGGACGGTTCGTTCCGTGTATTTGTTAAATCAAAAGAAACTTTGCCTGAACAGATTGATCTTTTCCCCGCTGATCCAGAATATGTGCTACCTGCACAACCTCAAGTCGAAAAACATTCTGACTCGGTCGAATTCATTTTCCAAAAATCCAACGTCGCAAAAGCCCCCGACAAATTTGAATTTCTATTGGTTGCTGATGGTAAAGCCTATGAGTTCACAGGCCTATCATTGGGACCTAAACCCACAGCGACAACAACTGCGACTGAATCAGCGAGCATCGGCTTGCTTGCTGTGCTCCTTGGATCAGCATTGCTGGGTGGAATTTTACTGAACCTGATGCCGTGTGTGTTCCCGGTTATTTCCATCAAGGCTGTTTCGCTTTTGAAAAACACCGACCACCGTGCGAGAAAAAAAGATGGCGTTCTTTACACTGCAGGGGTTTTAACAACCTTTGCGGCGCTGGGCGCAGCATTTCTTATTTTACGTCAGCTTGGTTCAGCTGTCGGTTGGGGATTTCAGTTACAATCACCCGTTATCGTTTTTGCATTGATAGTCTTGTTTTGGTTGATGGCTTTGAACTTTATCGGAGTATTTGATTTCGGCACAAAGATCATGAACACGAGCGGACAACTCAATTGGCATTCTTCATTCGGTGCGGGGATTTTATCTGTGTTCATTGCAGCACCTTGTACGGGACCTTTCATGGGAACCGCCCTGGGGGCCACGGCGACATTGCCATCTGCGCAAGCCATGCTGGTTTTCGTTTTTTTGGGATTAGGTTTAGCACTCCCCTATCTTGCCATCACCTTTAGCGATTCACTCGCACGTAAAATGCCAAAGCCTGGTGCATGGATGGAAACGCTGAAAGAGATTTTAGCATTTCCACTTTTTGCGACAGTGCTGTGGTTATTATGGGTTTTAGGACAACAAGCTGGCACGCAAGGATGGTTTTATTCCGCTGCTGCATTACTAGGGATTTCATTTGCTCTGTGGTTGGGTCAACGCAAACGCGCGGTTTGGAAAGTCATTGCTTGGATCTTCGCCATCGCGATGATCGTTCATGCAGGGCAAAAAATCCAAACTGCCGAAGTCGACCCTTCATCGCAACAACAAAGTGAGTGGACTGCATACAGCGATGAAAAACTGCAAGCGGCACTTTTAGAAAATCACGCAGTGTTTGTGGACTTCACGGCTGCGTGGTGTATCACTTGCCAAGTTAATAAAAAAGCCGTGCTTGAAACCGATGCTGCCGTCGAGATTTTTAAAACTAAAAACATCCTTCGCATGCGTGCCGATTGGACAAAACAAGATCCCCATATCACACAAGCGCTGGCTCGTCTGGGACGCAACTCTGTTCCCGTTTACGTTTTCTATGCTGGGAATAATTCAGAGCCACAAATACTGCCCCAAATCTTAACGCTCGATATGATTCGAAATTTAATTCCACTGAAGGAGGAAAAATGAAAAAGTTCATCGTCATGAGTCTGTTGACCCTGCTCTCTGTTTCATTTGCTAATGCAGAAGCTATCCCGGGACAATCTGCACCTAACTTTGCAGCGAAAGATGCCAACGGCAAACCCCACGCTCTGACAGATGCAAAAGGGAAATGGCTGGTGCTCGAGTGGTTTAATAAAGACTGCCCTTACGTGAAAAAACATTATGGCTCAAACAACATGCAAAACTTGCAAAAGACTTACACTGGCAAAGGTGTTATTTGGTACACGGTGGTTTCATCAGCTAAAGGCAAGCAAGGTCACTTGACACCGGCTGAGGCATTGAAAGTCACTGCTGAAAATAAATCTGCTGCCAGTGCTTTGTTGATTGATGAAGACGGTAAAATCGGAAAAGCGTACGGCGCAAAAACAACTCCACACATGTTTGTAATCGATCCGAATGGCATGGTGGTTTACGCTGGTGGTATTGATAACAATGACTCTGCTGATCCTAAAACAATCGCATCGGCGAAAAATTATGTATCAGCAGCTTTAGATCAAGCCATGGCGGGACAAAAAGTTGAGACAGCTTCTGCCCGCCCTTATGGTTGCTCAGTTAAATACTAAGCTCTATTTTTTCTGACACTTCAAAAGCGAATTGGTCGCGTTGTATTCAACAACGTGGCCCATCGCATAGCCCATCGACTGACAATAACGATTACCGCAAGTGCTTTGGAAGCGTTCAAGTTGTAACGGATTGTTCGGCAATGTCTGAGCCAAAGTTGGATACTGACTATCAATACAAGATTGCGCAACTGCAGTTGTTGATGCCTGAACCGTCGGTAAACTTCCCGCATAATCACCGTAACAGTGAGCCATCGTAGATTTACCATCAAGTTCAACCATGCGACCATCCGCATAGCCTTTCGATACGCAATAACGGTACCCACAAGTATAGAAGTAAAGGATCGACGACGACTCAGTCGCCATCGGTGTTGCGACCGCTGGATTGCTTGGATTACAGATATTCAAAACATTCGTCATTGTATCCGACAGAATTGTCAGGGGTGTCGCTGTCTTTTCAATTTCTTTTACGCATGAACCTGTGTATGTCACAGGTGTCTTTTCATAACGGCATTCTAACTGTGATACACCATTTGCCATATCAATTACGCGACCCGAGTTCATGCCCTTTTTATTCACGCAGTAACGATTTCCGCAGGTATTTTTAAATCGCAAAGTTGACCAAGAGTCTTTAGGCATATTCATCGCAAGCGTCGGATTCGCACTGTCGATACAGTTTGTTGCAATGTCTTCGTTTTTAATACCGCTATAGATCTGAATCATTGAATTCAGATATTTTGTTTTCTCTTCGACTGTGCACGGCACTTCACAAGTTTTAAATAAGTAAGAACCACCGAGGACCCCGTTAGTACACAAGCGATTTTCTGACTCACAAACAGCAGCAGAAGACGCTTTATAAGCTTTCACACTTTGTCCGTGGGCAACAGTGGCACCGTTGAACAAACAAGATTTAGGAGCGCCCACCGAACAAGCTGCAAATTGGTAAGTGCCACTCAATTCGCCGTTGTTACACATACGCGATTGGCCGCTACAAGTTTTTCCATATTCAACAGAAGACGCAAGGTATGCCATAACCGACTCACCGTGCGCGATCGTGCGATCATTGAATAGACATGACTTAGGTGCACCTACTGAACACGATGCAAAAGTGTATGAACCACTGAGCGAACCATTGTTGCAGCGACGAGCTTCGCTGGCACAAGTTTTTCCAAACTCAACACTTGAAGTTTGGAATCCAACGACAGTGTCACCGTGAGCAACCGTCTTACCATTAAACAAACACGCAGCCGGCTGACCGACGTCACAGCTTGCATATGCATACGAACCAGAAAGCTCTCCGTTTAAACATTTTCTGTCTTCAGAAACACATGAGCCACCGAAGGCGACTGATGAGTTTTGGAAAGCTTTGATTGTTGCACCATGGGCGATTGTTTGACCGTTAAATAGACACGCTTTAGGAGAACCCACTTCGCATGAAGTGAAGTTGTATGAACCACTCAACACACCATTACGACAAACGCGCATTTCTTTTTCACAAGATTGACCGTAGCTGACTGATGAAGCGAGATAAGCTTCGACGGACTCTCCATCAAGTAAGATGCGACCATCAAATGAACAAGATAAACCTTCAGCATCAACGGGGGATTCAATAGACTCTGATGCTTGTTCGATTTCAAGTTCTTGGAAAGAAGTGGGACTGCAGTTTTGAAATGAGAATAGCAAAACGGCGCCGATAAGACCGTAACGGATAATAAACGGTTTCATAATTTCCCCCATAAATAGTATCGGGGACACTAGACCTATTCTTGAAACAAATGTCGGTCAATTCTCATAGTGACACGTGGTTTTCCGTGGACCACGCAAGGCAGTCCACGTTGCTAAAAGCGCATTGGCTTAACGTGAGATAAGTTCACTCCACCAATAGTTTGTGACGTAGTTATCATTCACAGTCACGACTTCACCAATCTTAGGTGCGATCAACGGGATTTTCTTTTCTGCTGTAAACTTAGCGATATTTTCGATGGGCTCATACCACGCATGAAGTGCGAGATTAAACATCCCCCAATGGATAGGAAAATATCGTTTAGCTTTAAGGTCATAAAAAGCTTGAATCGATTCTTCAGGCAACAAATGCACTTCACGCCATTTTTCGTTGTACTGCCCGTCTTCGATAAAAGCTAAATCAAATGGACCGTACTTTTCACCAATGTCTTTAAAGTGTGTGTCGTAACCAGAGTCCGCACAGAAATAGATGTTGTGCTTTTCATTCCGAATAACCCAAGAAGCCCACAATGATTTATTCTGATTAAAGAATCCACGCCCCGAGAAATGCTGTGCTGGTGTCGCGATAATTTCAAGACCATCGATTTTAGAGTTTTGCCACCAATCAAGTTCAGTAATGCGACTTGCGGAAATTCCCCAACCAACTAAGTGCGCGGCTACGCCCAATGGGACAATGAATTTAGTTTCTTTATTTTTAAAGAACTTAACAGAGTCCATATCCAAATGATCATAGTGATCGTGCGAAATGATAATCACATCAATCGGTGGAAGCTCTGACAAATCCGTCACCGCTTTTTGGAAACGCTTCATCATAAAGCCAAGAGGCCCCGTCGTGTCCGAAAGTACGGGATCAATCAAAACCGTTTTACCATCAAGATTCAAAAGCAAGCTCGAGTGACCAAACCACACGACCTTAAAATCTTGATCTGCTTTTTTGAATTGTTCGAAATCAACTTTTACTTCAGGCAAATTATTGGCAGGAACACGTTGTGCGTCTCCAGCGAAAATAAAATCTTTGATACCCGAAATCGTCATGGCCTTCTTACGCATTTCTTCAATGACGTTCGGACGACGATTAACGAAAATACCTTTTTCAGAATTGTATTGAGGAGAGTTTTTAAACTGCTCAGCGCTTGTTTCCGAAGGCAGTGTACCAAATGACGAAGCCAAACCCGTGATCATGTATCCCCCAATAACCAGAGCACCGATAGTGCCTAAACCGACTGTGATTGCTTTTTTAAATTTCATAAAGAGAATTATTTTTTGAGTTTTTTAATTTCTTCTGCAGCTTTATCGATGATAGCAGCGACTTTATCGCGATGCTCTTTATTTGAATCATGGAGTGAATACATCTCGACCTTTAAGAGATGCATAGCCCTGCGAATTGGATTGCGATCACCACGAGCGACCTCTTGATCCATCTCTTTACCCATCCAGCTATTAAACATCGAACGGCGTTTACCAGCTTCGGCAAAACGCCTTTTGAGTTCTTCGACGAACTGGCGATTCTCTGCTAACAGGCTTAGACCTAAATCGGTGATCGTGTAGAGCTTCTTTTTTGCCTCGTCAGTCGCGGTCGCATAACCGCCCTCTTCTAAAAATGTCAGGGTAGGATAAATGGTTCCTGGACTAGGCACGTAAGCGCCCGACGAAAGACTTTCGATCTCTTTGATCAGCTCATAACCATGCCTCGGTCGATCCGCAATCATAGATAGCAAAAGATAACGAAGATCACCGTGGCCCAAAATTCGTCCTCGCATATAAGGCTCCTGTAATTGAGCGGCGCAGCACTGCGTGTTTCCACCCAGATATATGTATATATACCAAACCCGTGAACAGCAAACTCTTTGAACCTATTCTATCCTCGGCCCTGGGCTTCTTTCGATTTCCAACGAGTGAATCTCCGGAAATGGCCAAACTTAATTGGCTTGTCCGTCTTCGTTGGATCGCGATGCTTTTGTTTTTCTTGCTCGCAATCCCAGGTCTGATTTATGGCGTCTTAACTCCCACAGCGATTCCGCCTTACTTGGGCATCATCGGTTTTCTTTTTGTTTTTAATTTGCTCACTCAGTTGATTTTTATTGATGCGCGAAAACCTATCAGCGCTGCCTTCATTGGTGTGCAGCTGTCTTTAGATTTATTGGCACTTTCAAGTTTGTTGCTGATTTCTGGTGGAGTGACAAATCCACTCATTGGTTTTTTTCCTTTAATAGCAGCCCTCGCCGGAGTTTTACTAACTGGATCCATCAGTTGGATTTTTGTTGTGATTGTCCACGTGATGCTCTGGATTTTGCAAATCCATCACATGAACGAGAAACCTGAAAACATTCACCAGACATTTTTTATTTCAGCAACTGTGACTCACCTGTTGGTGTTTTCATTTTGGTTGATCATGCGCTCGTTGAGCACTCAGCTTGAACAACAACAAGAGTCCAAAGCGGAGATGAAAATCCAATTTGAACGTCAAGATCGTTTGCGAGCGGTCGGCGCAATGGCGGCAGGCTTTTCGCACGAGTTTGCATCGCCTCTTCATTCTGCGAAATTACGGGTTGAAAGAATCCTGCGTTCAGCCGCGACCGAAAATTCAACACTTAAAGAAGACGCCACAGAAGCCCTCAAAGCTTTAGAGGCTTGTCATGTGGTGATTGAGCAAATGAACTCAAGTCAGCTCGATGTTCGAGAACAAGCGCTGAAATCCGTTCCCGTGCACGAGCTGATCGCTGATATCACTGATTCATGGAAAGAGGCTCACCCGTCAGCGAAGTTACAGCTGCAACTTCTTTCGCAAACTCATGTACCGTTAGCAGCGGTGAGCTTTGCCCAGGTGTTAATAAATCTTTTAGACAATGCCTATGAGGCAGCCCCATCGAATACAATCACTTTGCGATTTGTAAGGGAAGATGGACTGTGTCGATTGAGTGTTTTGGATAAAGGCCCGGGCTTCTCTGAACTTATTTTAACAAAATATGGTGAGCCTTTCTTAACAACAAAATCTGATGGTACGGGCCTGGGACTTTATGTTTCACAAGTCTTCGTTCACTCCATGCTGGGTGAAATGCGTTTAGAAAATAAAAATGGTGCCCACGTTATCTTGGAGTGGCCAGTATGAAAGCAGTTTTGATTTTAGAAGATGATTTGAGTCTTGCAAAAAGTCTGTCTCGAGAATTCGAAGATCACGGATATAAACCGACGGTCATTCATTCCATTAAGCAAATTCCTAATCAAGAATTTCAATTTGCCCTAGTTGATTTGCGATTAAATTCTGGAGAGATGGGACTTGATGCTTTGCAAATCATCCTTAAAAAATCACCTCACTGCCAAATTGTGGTCTTATCGGGTTATGGCAGCATCGCGACTGCGGTTGAAGCGGTTAAACGCGGCGCCCGCGATTATCTGACAAAGCCAGCAAGCTTCACGCAAATTGAAAATGCCTTACTGGGACAACGGCAACTCGCTGAGACGGAATTTGAACGCCCGTCGCTTTCCCAGGTGGAGCATGAGTACATTGATTTTGTCCTAACAAAAAACCAAGGCAACATTTCAAAAACAGCCAAAGATCTGGGTTTGCATCGTCAGAGTCTTCAAAGAAAATTGAAGAAGTACACTTGAACGAAATCGTTTCGCTTTGAGATTACTAAGAATGAAAACCTCATATATTCGTTATTACAATATCTACATGATGACAGATCCCTCCCATGAAAGTCTTCAATCACTGAAGTTTTCCTAAAATTTATCCGAAAAATTCGAGGTGAATATTGGATATTTCAAACCACTTTTGAAGATGCTTGTCTTAGGCGGCATCCTGACATCATTACCTGCTTTGGCAAAGAAGCCCGAACTCACTTTCTGTGTAGATAATTGGGAAGGACTTACCAACAAAGATGGTACTGGGACCTATTCAGAGCTCGTTAAAAAAGTCTACGAACCAGAATACAAAGTGACTATCAAACTCTTCCCATGGGCACGCGCTCAGCAGGAGTTTCAGAATGGTAAATGCACGGGGCTCATTGCGGAAAGCAAAAGTGATGAAGCTACGACTGTAAAACCTAAAATCGTATTGGATGCGCTAGAACTGCAAGCTTACTTCCTCAAAGGTCGGGTGAAATATCAAGGTGAGAAAACCCTGCGCACAAAAGCACTCGGTTGGCTCAGAGGCTACAACTATCACAAGCTTGTCGACTACAAGATGAACTTCATTGAGTTCAATAACGTGCACGCCGGCTTCAAAATGCTGGAAGCGCAGCGATTTGATATCATGCTTGATTATATTTACACCTTTAAAGACGAATGTAAGCCTTCAGGTGCTGATTGCACAAAGATTGACAGCACCCCGAGCGGAATTATCGAACGCGCTTACGTGGTATTTGCAAATAACAAGCAAGGTGTGAGACTCACAAAACTTTGGGATGAAAAAATGGCCGAGCTGATTAAACTCGGTTTTCCTCAAGAGCTCTATGAAAAGTATGGTCAGAAATACCCGATGAACGAAGTTCCACCGCTCAAACCTTAGGCGGCGTCTTTCGTCGTTCCTCTTAATGTCGTCACAGTCGACGTCAATACCGAAGATTGTGTTTGAATGCTCTCTGCGATTTCAACAACCTCAGCTGATTGTGCCGCATTCTTTTGAATCAATTGATCAAGATTACTAACTGCGCCTGAAATCAATTGCACTCCTGATGCCTGTTCCTGCGAAGCAGTCGCGATGCTTTGATTCAAGTTCGCAACCTTCTCAATACTTTCAGCGATCTTATTTAAAGCATCACCGTTGGCATGAGCAAGGACTGTCCCCTCTTTGATTTGTTCGACACTTTGTGAAATTAATGAGCCAATATCCTTTGCCGCGCCAGCGGATTTTTGAGCGAGGACTCGAACGGCCTCTGCAACAACGGCAAAACCTTTTCCGTGTTCACTCGCGCGCGCAGCCTCGACTGATGCATTCAAGGCCAGCAAGTTCGTCTGGAAGGCAATATCATCGATAATACCAATGATCTCTTCAATTTTTTTAGATGAAGTTTGAATCTGTTGCATTGAAGTGATCAATGAATCAATTTTCACCACTCCGCCCTTAGCCAAGATCACAGATTCATCAGAATAAACTGCTGCCTGCTGAGCATTTTGGGTATTTTGCTTCACCATCGAGGTCACTTCTTCAAGTGAGGCAACGGTTTCTTCAATTGAAGACGCCGCCGTTGTCGCTGCACTTGCCAAGGCATGGCCGGTTTCATTTAAGTTATCAACTGAAGTCGCCACCGATGTTGATGACGTTTCAAGATTAGCCGAAATGAATTCAATTTTCTTAGCGGAAAACCGTGCACAAGTGAAAACCGTACCCATCAAAAAGATCTGTCCCAGAATCGAAAACACCACTTGTCTCCACATGACGTCATAGGCTGCAGCCAAGATCGTTCTTTCTGGAGTTTCCATAATCAAAGACCATTTCTGATCAAGGTTATAAATTGGAATTGGGATTACAAGCACTTGTGCCTTTGATGAACCTTCACCAAGTTCCAAAACTGAAAACTTATGTGTATCGATAGCAGCTTGAATTTCTTTTGCACGAGCCTGAAAGGGCTTCATCGACTCTTCTGGATCGGGACTTGCTACAACCGTGTTCGTATCCGTGATCAAATAAACTTTTGAATCTGGAAAGGGTTTTAAATCCGACGCAAGTTTATTGACTCGGTCCATGCTCAAATCCACTCCGACGATGCCCTTTGGCTTGCCGTCAAAAAGGATTGTGTGGACCGCAGTAGTCATGATGACCTTCTTGCCTTCAACCGTGTCGGCATAGGGATCCACCAAGATGCTCTTACCAGTTTGCATGGGTTTGAAATACCAATCACCCAAATCAGGAGTTTCTGGATTCAACAAAGTTTTGTAAACCAACTTACCGTCGATGCGAATCCACCATGGATAATAGCGACCCGACTGTTCGTGGAATTCTTTATTTGCATACTGTGCGTCTTTGCCGTCGAACGCGTTAGGTTCCCAAGCTGACCATGTTGCATAGTATTCGTCATCGGACTTCAACATCTCTTCGAGTTCAAAGTGCGTCCGCTCACGACTTTGCATGCCTTTAGTAACTTGCATCTTCAAGTTGTTGCCCATGACTTCCACTTGTGCAAACGGCTTATCAAGAGCAGCTTTAATTTCTTCAGCAGACTTTTGTCCAGTTTGAGTCATCGATTCTAACGCGGTCTTTTTAGTTTCTTTAAAGGCATCTCGTGTTGCGATCACACTGATTGTCGTCAGAACTAAAAAGCCAACGATCGTAATCGGCCAGATCATTTGTTGAGTGAGTGACAATCTCTTATAACGTTCTACTAAATGCATAACTCGTCCCTGAATTGGAATGATTTGGACATTACTGGGTACTTATCGAGAGGTTCCTCGGATTCATAAAGAGGGAACTCGTCCAGATTTGCGTCCACTCCTTGGTGGATTCTGTAGGCAGGAACGGGAAAGATTATAGATCGTCTTGGTTCATACGATTGGCGATTTCATTTCGTAGCGCCAAACGGATGTTAAGGTCACGCATACGAAGCTTTTCGTGATAAATCCGAATCACAAAGCAGATGATGATGGATCCCACGATGAAAAATGAATTCAGCAAAATATCAAAGACGTCTTGCAGGCTTCCCGCTTTAGAGAACACCACAAGATAGTACGGAAAATAAACCGCGAATGTTGATGCGATGAAGAAGTTCATTGAATAAGGAATAAACGACAGGCAACCGATCGCGACCAAATTCAAGCCCGCATAATAGCCAGTTCCCACATCGGGTATCATCAGAATCATGACGTTAATAGGTAAAGCCAATAATCCCGCAAAAGCGGCGCACAACAATTGCGCCTGTCTTGCGGTTTGTTCTTTACGAGATTCATGACGGCAAAGGAAGCAAATTGGAATGATGGTCAGTCGCAGTCCTAAGAACTGCCATTTGAACTGAGGAGCGTAGATGAGATCCGCAACCCAAAACATGAGATACAAAGGAATCGCCATGGATGTGGAAATCACATTCATGATCGCTCTAATTTCTTCAATCACTTCAACGTCCCGAAGGTCCTCTAAAGCGATTTCATTCTTCGTACTCAAAACGCACCCTACTTCTGTATTACCACGAACAGGTTGATGCCCAAGGGTTCTTTTTCAACCCAAATCTTCGAACCTAAACCTTGGAATATTCTTAATAGATCTTCTTCTGACCGATAGATGAGTTTCCAGTCAAGGAACAGTTCCATAACAGGTACGCTTGGGTTATTTTTACTGAAATTTCCGATGACGAGCTGGCCGCCAGATTTCAAACTTGCAATCATTTTCACGGCCGCAGCCCTTGAAGTCACTTCGTTGAAATAATCAAACAAACCCGCGGAATAGATCATGTCGTAGTCTTTTTGCGGTAAACCACTGCCGATGACGTTTTTAATCGCCATATTATTGAACTTAAATACATAACCCGATTTTTTAGCCATGTTCAGCGAGCGGAGCTGCTTCTGTGCATGCTTCAAAGATTGTTCATCTTGATCTAAGCACGTGAATTCAGCCGAGCGACCATAGTACTCAGGAGCATGTTGCAAAAACAGCTGTTGCTCCATCGCAGGGCCACTGGCGATAGAAATCACCTTTAAAGGTTGATCTGGTGGTGTCACGCCAAAGAGCTCTTTGATTTTTCCAAAAAGGTATTGCCCACGATTTTTCACCGCGGCACCCGCAGGCTCATCGATAAGATATTTATGCACCGTTTGGTCAAAGAGTGTTTTACCAACAAGCTCGTTGCGATATAGATGATTCATCATCTCATAGTCACCAGCATAACCACGCGGTTTGTAAAAGGCGCGGTTCGCAAAAGGTGCGCCATAAATCAGATGCCCGATTTGCTCACGAGAAAATTGAACGGCTGCTTTCATTTGTTCTTCGGAAAGACCATCAAGACTTTTCGCGGCTTTTTCATTCATGATCGGAACTGCTTGCAGGAGATAAGCTGAAACCGTATCGGCAATGCCTTGGCGATAAACTTGGGCTTGCTCCAAATTATCAGGTGGTGTTTCGGATTCAAGCTTGTCCATTTTAATTTTCAATTGCGTTAAGAAATCGCGAATTTCATAAATCGTGTTTTTGAATTCAACAGGCAATATCGCCTGTAATTCGGCGTACTGCTTTTGTTCGGTTACAACGTTCATCGCTGCATAGATTGCTTGAAGTCGCTCGACTTGAATAGGTTCACCTTGAACCTCAAATTCAAGAGTGACTTCTCCACCCTCACCTAGCGCAGCCGTTTTAGTTTGCTGCCACGAGATAGTTGTCGTTTGTATGTTTTGATTGTGGAACTCGAGCTCGGCCTGCAACGATCTTTCTTTTAAGACGTGGGCTTTGAATTCTTTAAGCTGTTTTTCGTTGCACTGAACCGTGCACTCGAAACTGCTTAAAGAGACTACTTCCATTTTAATGTCGTTAAAATTTAGGAAACAGATATCAGGAGTAAATTGGATACGGTCTTGCTGTATCCCCAGTTCCTGAACACGTTCCTCAATAGAAAAACCTTCCTGCTTAAGTACCGAATTGCTCATTGATATTTCTCCGATACAAACCTATCGGAGCTATATAGTTTTAAGTTTATAAACTTTTAATAGAAAATCTCACGTGTTTCAGTGTGAAGCACCCGTGCAGCGAACATGACACACTTGTAGTAAAGATGTAATGGTGTTGCAAAAGATCGGTTAAGAGATGCCATTACAGAACAAAACTCTTCGCATAGTTAACTAGTTTTTCTGGAGTCAAAGCTTGATCCAACTGACCAAACACAACGTCCAAAGACACATCGACGTTGTCATGCGTGTCGACGCAAACAAGGCCCGCATAAGTCGTATCGTTGACGATATGCACAGGCGTCGATTTATCGGATTCAACAACTGTCTTGCCATTTTCAGTCGTGACCGTCAGTTTTGCGGGGGCTTCTTGAGCACCTTCAAATCTTGACGCTTTCACACTGACGTTGATGACATGACTGTTGGAAACTTTGATCGGACAAAAGCCAGTCGTACGATTCACAACCACAACACCTTTTTTTGAATCCGTGTTGCCGAAAGAAAACAAGCTATCAAGGGATTTTGCTGTCTCTACTGGATTATCTAAGAACGAAACCAAACGCATTTTTTCAGCGACTGTCAGGTTGTCTTGTTCGATGAACTGTTTTGCTTCAACGATTCTTGCGATGTAAAGTGCATGCAGTCCCACGCGGAACTCACCCACTGGATTTAAGAACTTCCAATACTCCAAAACCTTTTGGCCCAACATCCCTTGATCACCGAACTTTGCCAGGAATTGAATCCATGACATCGGCAGTTCCGCATATTTTGATGGCACAAGGACTCGACCTGAATTCCAGAAATCGATGAGTTCTTTTTCAGTGATGTGGCGATTTTGCGGCAAACTGACCAACAAAGTTTTATCTTTCAATGCCATACCAATGTTCGGTGTTGAAAGCGCTTGAATTTCAATACGACGGAATGAAAACAGCATTGAACTTGTGCGACCAAAGCTTCTCGCGTGATACCATGCTGCAAAGTTCATCGTGCGGCGAATGTTGTTTTCGATATATGCGGCTTTTTGTTTTTTAAAGATCCAAGCTGGAGCGAACTCTTCACCCTCAGCTTCATAGTTCTTCGATCCGACTTCGATAGCCGGGATGCCGTTGCTGGCGCTAAAGGCGTCAATGAAAGATTTTTGAATGCTGGAAGGCTGCAACTCATACCCTTGGATAAGGCGACCAACCATAGACTGAAATTCTTGTTGCGACTTTGGCAATTGATCAGCAACCACCAGGGAGTTTAAACAGCTGGCGAATTCTTCTTGGTTCGATTGCAAACATAATGGCGCTTCGGCCGCTGTGCTCGCCCCCGCTACTGTCGCGGCTGAATTCATCCCTAAAACCATCCCTGCTAAAATCACGTATTTCAGTGTCATAAAGCTTTTCTCCAATAGGTCCCTCCATAGCGAAACCCGTACCATTCCCAAGTCGAATAAATACTTTATAGTCATTTAAAGCTGTTTAGAGTTTGTTAGGCTGACAACATTGGGCACCACAACGCCCCTCATTATCACTCACATTTGTTGCCAGAGGGGGCGGTGCCTTACTAAAGTTATGGAGCTTTAGGAGGCCTGCTGTGAGATTTTTAGTCAGTCTTTTTTTTCTGTTCTCTGTCAACTTTGCATCAGCCCAAGTGGGCCCATTCGATCAAAGTTCGGCTGATACTCAATGGAAAACCATTGAAAACGATTTCGTGAAAGTCATTTATGCGGAGCAATTTAAAAATCGCGCCGTGTATGTTGCGAACTTGATCGAACACTACTCAAAAGTAGTGGGTCTTACTTATCGAGTTCCGGTTCCAAAAAAAATCACACTGATTATTCGTGACGAGATGGCGATACCAAATGGTTTTGTGACTCGAGGCCCGCGCCGTACAGAGTGGTACAACTCGTCTGCTTATTCGCCGATCGTCGGTAGCACCGAGTGGTTACAAACACTTTCTATCCATGAATATCGCCACGTCATTCAACAAGACTCGTTCAATCATGCGACTGTGAAAGTCTTTGATTTCTTGATGGGGGATTTGGGTATCAGTTTGCTTGAGGCTTTCTCAAAGCAATCTTGGATGCTTGAAGGTGACGCTGTTTGGATGGAGACTAAGTACACCGATGCAGGTCGTGGCCGTGCTCCCCGCTTCTTAGCCCGTTTGAAAGCCTTGTTGTTAGCGCAAGATGTACCGACGTATGATCAATTCATCAGCGGCACATATCGCAATCGCTTGGTGGACCAATACGTTTATGGCTACATTTTGATCTCCAAAGCTTACCAACAATTTGGTGAAGATTTCTGGGACAAAGTGAACACACGTTTGACAAAGAATCCGACTCCATGGGGATTGAATTCTGCGTTTAAGCGTTTTGCAAAAATGAGTTTTGAGCAGTTCTATTATCAAACGTTCCATGAATTGCAAAAAGAGTTTAGAAAAGACGCCATGCCTGAGGTTCCAGCAACAGACTACACAGTTGCAACAAACCCCAAAAAAATCGGTGCCGATCTTTACTTTGTTCAATATGACTTGAACAAGGTGCCCGCAGTTTACAAAACTTCAGCTGGTAAAACTGAAAAGCTGCTTGATATTCCGTTCTCTGACGATCTTTCGCGCTTAGATTATTTTGGCAAAAAAGCCGTTTACTCAGAATTCACTCCCCACTGGCGTTACGGCTTTAAAACTTATTCTGATATCGTGCTCGTTGATCTCGAAAAGGAATCACTGCACACGATCACTTCAGGCGAACGCTACTACAATCCGCATTTCAATTTGGATGGCACTAAAATTATTGTGACAGAATTCACGCGCGATTCTGCTTGGCGCATTGTTGAGATGGATCTAGACGGAAAAATTCTGCGCACATTAAGCATCAAAGACTTAAACTTAGTTGAAGCGGTCGCACTTGATGCTGATCGTTTGGCGGTTCTGGCGATTGATCATAGTGGTTATAAATCAATCGTGTCGCTCAGTTTTGGTTCAGACACGGTGACGACTTTGTTACCGGCTTCGCGCAATAACTTGTTTGCTTTGCAGTCGAACGACAAAGGCGAAGTCCTGTTTGAAGGTCAATACAAAGGGGCGACAGAAATCTTTAAAATGAACACGCAAACACAAGCGACTGTTCAGTGTACGAAAAGCAAAATCTCGTCTTACTCTGCGACTTTCGGAACGGATGCTGTTTATTATTCTGAACAAACACCTTATGGAAATCGCATAGCGAAATTCGATCCTGCGAATTGCGCAACTATCGCGACTGGCGAGTTGGTTGATTTTAAATACTTGGGTGACAATCCAAGTGATAAATATAACGATTTCGCCCCGTTGAGTTTCCCCGAACAAAAAGAAGCTTACACAGCGCCTGCTGGCAAATACTCAGAACAAGATTACGGCAGCTTTGATGCGCGTGGTTTTACTCCGCACAGTTGGAGTTTCCTCGGTGGCCGTGGCTTTCAATTAGCGCTTGTGACTGACAATTACCTGCGTGATTTTGGTTCGCAAATTTTAATTGGAACAAGCGCCGAAGAAAACACGCCGATGAGCGCGTTCCAAATTGATTTCAAAAAATTCTGGCCGGTATTGAGTCTTTTAGGTGATTACCGCGATCGTTCGTCACAGGTCATGGGCACAAAAGACGATCTCACATGGCGTGAGTACTCTTATGGCGTGGGCATCACATTGCCTTATTCTTTCAAAGTCCATAACTACTCTGGCATTTTAGGTGTAGTCTACCAAGCGCAACGTTTGCATACTCAAGATTTTGAATTAGAAGAAGTTGAAGTTGCGGGCAATCCAAGTTCAGACTACGTTTCGCAACTCGTGTCATTGCAATTTATGTTTGCAAAATCGGCAGCGACTCGCGCTTTGGTTTCGCCATTAAGCCTGACTGTGATTGCAAATTATGAAGATGTCAGCGGCATCAATGACAACAGCCTCCCCGGTTCGTACAGAGCTTTCGGAAACATGGCTTTGACTTTGCCTGGCTTCTTTACCAACAACGGTATTGCGCTGAGAGCAAGCGGTCAGAAAAATCGTGAAGGCACAGGCAACTACTTGTTTCCGCCGCCAATCATCGATGCCACGGGTTATGTCTACTCTCGTGGTTTTACATATGAACCTGCGGATGAATTCGGCAAAGTTTCTGCGAACTACCTTTTCCCGATCGCATATCCAGACATCAATGCCGGGATGTATATTTACGTGAATCGAATTTACATGAATTTGTATTTCGATCACACGAAATATACGATTGCTGATGAAGGTACGAATTTAAATTCTTATGGTGCGGAATTGGCATTCCAAACAAAAATATTACGTTTCTTGCCTCTGACAATGGGACTTAGATACGTGCACAAATTGGATCCAGATATTGATGAAACTGGATTTTACCTGGGCACGGCTCTGACATTCTTCTAATTTGAATTTAGGAAATGAGAACTATCGAACGGCGTCTGCGGGCGCCGTTTTTGTTTCACTGTTTGGCTGAACCGACGGCGTCGTCTTGACTGTCACGATCTGAGCGCGCATCTCTTGTACAACTTTTTGCCCCCACTCTGTTGCTTCTTTAGCTCCATAATGAATGCCGTCGCCCTTGCCTTCATATTTCGTCATGACTGAACTGTTGATGAACTTACAGTCGTAAGCATCAGCCAAATGTTTCATTTTGCTTGTGCCATCCACAACCAACGCTGCAAAAGGCAGTTTTTTTGCGTCAGGTGGTCCGATCAAAACACAACGACTGCCCGCACGTTTGACTTCTTTAACCATCTTTTCCATGACCAAAATTTCTTTATCGATGTTTTGCGGACTTGCCAAAATGTTTGTTCCCAAGGCAATCACTGTCAAATCGGGTTTGGCTTTTTTGACTTCATCAAGAAAAGGATCAATCGCGTGACTCTTCACACTGATCTCTTTGCCGTTAGATTCTTTTCTCCAGTAACCACAGTTCGTCGGCGAATATGTTTTGTTCACTCCCATCCAATTCGATGGAGAAGAACCACAACTTGCAACTGAAGTGACCTTAGGTGAAAGAGTTCTGAGATATGTATCCACGGTCTTGCCAAAATTTCCGGTTGAGTGAGAATCACCAACGAACAAAATACTTTCGAAAGGTTTTTCTTCCGCGATTGCTTGAGTTCCATGACTCAATGTCAGCGCTAAACCTAGAAATACAAATGCGGAAACCACGTACTTTGTCGTCATGATAACACCTCTTTTGTTTATTTTCGGATGAAGAATGCGATGGTTCAAGTCCGTGACATTTGCAGTCCAGTCTAGATTGATGAAAGCCAAATGAAAATACGCACGAGATTTTCGCTCTGGAATTGTCAAAAACCTAGGCGACCGAGCACATATTTCAATGATTGAAGCCGCAAACGAGAGGACTCTTCGAGTCACAGCCACCAGAGTGACTACTCTCGGATCATTTGATTTTCATTATTTCCCTCTGCACCCGTTAGTATTTAAGTGAAGACGATTATCAAGTATACCCGTCATCTATGAATCGTTTTATGCGTAAGTGGCACCGTTGGGTCTCAATCATCATCACAATTCCTTTTTTGATAACTCTGGTTACAGGGATCGTTTTGGCGACTCGTGGATTCAACACTTGGGTACAACCGCAATACGAAGCCATCGATGCTGCGGGCCTCAACGTTTCATTTGAACAAATTCTTGCGGCGGCTCGTTCCGTTCCTGAAGCAGAAATCAAAGAGTGGAAAGACGTTTCACAAATTGATATTCGCCCAGGTCCCGGCAACATCCGTTTGCGCGCTAAAAAAACACAATGGGAAATTCAAATCAGTGGTGTCACGGGTGAAGTGACTGGCAAAGGCATTCGTCGCGCTTCATTTTTGGTTTCTTTGCACGAAGGTGCGTATTTTGGTCCGGTAGTTCGCTACGGGATTTTCTTTCCGAGTGCATTAGGAGTTTTCTTCCTCCTTGTCTCGGGTGTCGTTATTTTTGTTCAGCCATTTATTCTTAAAAGAAAAGCTCAAGCTAAAAAGGGATAGTCATGAAATTCACTCAGTACTCACAGGATGAGAAAAAAGCATTCGCAAAAGGTTTCCGTTTCGGTCTCGAATCTGAATACCTTGTCGTTAAGAAAGACGACTTCACGCCGCTTTGGCACCACGATTTGACGTTCGAAATTTTGAACGGCATTTTCGAAACGGTACCGCTTGACGGCATCCCTTCCTGTGACGGTTTGGATCTTGAACCCCCACAAACTAAATTAATGCCATTCGTAGTTGAAGGTTACCACCTTCCAGACATGGACAAAGGCGCAAAAGAAATTTTGCCTAAAGGTGTTGAAATCAGAACTCCGGTTTGTGACAGCCTTGAGCACGTCAAAGAAGTTCACACAACTCTTTACACTCGCTTGCGTAAAGCGATGAATGACAACGGTTACGACCTTGTTTGTCTTTCTCACCACCCAATGCATTCTAAATTCTCGGGCCCTCAAAACAAACGCCGTCACGACTACTGGCAGTGGTCAATGGAAGTGATGACGACATTTGGTCCTGACATCAACGTCAGCCTTCCAGAAAACTTGGCTGCTTTGGTTTCTGAAGAAGAACTTGAAGCAAAAATCAATTACTACGGTCCCGCATTGTCAGCATTGAGCGTGGCCTCACCATTCTGCGATGGTCAACCATGGGCATTGAAAGATGGTTTCGGTAAGAGCTTCCGTATGCATAAACGCAGCTACATTGCTCCTCCGATTGAGTTCCACCCGACTGAAAAAAACCGTTACGAGTTCAAAGTATTCGATATGCCAAACTCGATCGTTGAGATTGAAGCGCAATTCCTGACTTTCTTAGCCCTCGTGCTTGATGAAGGTTTGATGGGTCGTGCGACAAAACAAACACGCATCTATGACTTGGGACAAGTAGCTCGTCGTGGTTTGCAAGCTGAAGACATGATGGAACGTGCCACTGAATTGTTGGAACGCGCACCAGCCGTTTTGAGAGAATGGGGTTTCGATCCTAAAGCTCTTGAAGTTTTCACTCAACGTTTGGTAACAGGCAAAACTCCTGCTGACGATATGTTGGACCTTTACAAAAAAACTAATTCTTTGACTGAGGTTTTGAAATCTCGCAGTCAGTTTAGAGTCTAAGGCCATGATCCAAGCCCCTTCTTCACGCATTCAAACTGATCTTGCGCGCGTTGAAAAGGGCGATTGGTTCTTGCCAATGACGATCAAAGAAATCAATCAGCACACACTTGTCGATCAAGCATTGGCAATGGGTGCTGAAGGATTCACTTACCAAGTCAATCAGGCGAGCTTGCTTTCGGAATCTTCTCTGCAAGCTCATCATTCTTCTGTTCCTGATCTGCGTGAATATTTATTCTCTTTAACACGCGAAAAAAGAAAAGCCCTTTTAACAAGAACGGCTGTCATCTGCGGCTCTGCTGGTAAAACCAGTGTTAAGGAAATCGTTGGCGAGATCTTGCGTGAATGGTCTGGAACGAATTCTTTCATGAGTCCCGACAACCAAAACACCAAGATCGCTCTTGCAACACAAATCCTGCGTTTACCTGAATCATGCTCACACGCCGTTTTTGAAATGGGCGCTCGTCGCGTGAATGATTTCGCAGTTCCATTAAGCTATCTTGCCCCTGAAGTTGTCGCGTTGTTGAATATCGGCACTGCCCACATCGGAGAATTCGGTTCAAAAGAAAACCTGTGGAACGAAAAGCTGTCTTGTTTAAAGGCGCCAACTGCAAAAACCGTTGTGGTATTTGGCGATAATGAACGTATTTTGTGGGAAGCTCGCGCAACTGGTAAAAAAGTAATCTCATTTGGTTTTGAAACACATAATGACGTTCAGATTCTCAATGAATCTTCACAGGAAATCACTTTGAAGATTGATCAGACTCTGCACACGTTTATCTGCCCGTTTGCGTCTTCAGCAAAAGCACTGAATGTTGCAGCAGCCGTTGCTGTTGCAATCGCTTTGAGTATTCCAATGACCGTCACGACGGCAGCATTAGCGAAATTCAAGGGCACTCCCCGTCGTTTTCAAATGTTTGACTGGGATCAGGTCACTGCTATTGATGATGCCTTTAATGCCAGCCCTGAGAGTCTTTATGAAGGCCTTAAAACGTTAAAGCCTTTAGCCACTGGTAAGAAGCTTTTATTGGTTTTAGGATCTATGCTGGAATTGGCTCAAGAGTCTGAACAAGCTCACCGTCAGGTCGTGCATCAAGTACGTGCGCTTTTTGGCGAGTCCGCACAAAAGGGACTTGTTCAGGTTGCTACAGTCGGTGCTGATGCAAAGTGGATCGCCGATGAATGGACTCAGCAGGGCCTAGCCGCTTCAGCAATTCAATCGTTTGCAACAAGCAGCGAAGCGAAAAGTCTTTATTCTCGCCGCCAAGATTTTGACCTGATTTACTTTAAAGGATCAAAATCTATTCAACTCAGTCAAATCTTTGGTGCACGATGAGCGCTCAAGAGATGTTCTCTCAAAATTTTGGTCATCTTGAGATTGCTTTGTTGTTTTCACTCGTGGCGATCGCAATGGGTCTTTCCAAATTTCTGAAGTTAGATTTAGAAAAAGACTTTTTCATTGCTTCACTGCGAACAACATTCCAACTCATCGCGGTTGGTTACATTTTAAGATTTGTTTTGAAAAGCGATTCTTTGGCCGTCAATTTTTTGATCTTGGTGGTGATGACTTTCGTGGCAGCTCAAGCCGTCACGTCGCGACTTAAAAATAAAAGCTGGAAGATCTATGCGGCTGCATCCGTTTCGTTATTCGCCAGTGTATGGCCATTGGGTCTGCTTGCAATTTTTGTTTTCTTTAAAGCGACAGGTCTTGAGAACTCTTTGTTCTTTATCCCGTTCATGGGTGTGCTTATGGGGAATGCACTGTCGTCGATCTCTCTGACGTTTGTGGGTCTTGAACGCGTTCGCAAAGAAAACCTGCTTGAAATTGAAACGTTTAAATCACTGGGTGCTTCAAGTTTTGAAGCTTGTCAGCGTCTTTATCGTGAGCTTTTAAGAAACTCTTTAACACCGATTCTGAACGGTATGACTATTGTTGGAATCGTCAGCTTACCAGGCGTCATGGCTGGTCAGTTAATCGGTGGCGTAGATCCGTTGATCGCTGCACGTTTTCAAATCCTCGTGATGTTTTTGATTCTTGTTACAGCGATGATTGGTGCATTGTGGGCGCTTGCAGCAAATCACTACTACTTCATGCCCGTATGGTTGAATCAGAGTAAACCCGCGTTGAATTTTGTTTCAAAAGCTGGTGACAAATTGGTTCTGAGTGGCCCTTCTGGCACCGGAAAAAGTCGCTTGTTGAAATCACTGACATCAATTGATGATCAACAACTGGCTCTGACTCAAGTTGCGAAATCACCTTCGTTCTTTGTAAAAGAAAACGAATTGAAAACTGCTTACCTTCATCAAAAGATTTTCTTCGCTCCGGGTACTGTTCGAGAGAATCTTGAACTGCCAACTCAGTTTAAAGCAAACCTCAGCACATTCGACGAAGCTTCGGCAATCAACGCACTTGAGTCATTGGGATTAACAAAAGAAATTCTTGAGAAGACAGCTTCCACACTTTCTGGTGGCGAAGCGCAACTGGTTCATCTGGTACGCATGTTGCAACTTGAGCCGCGAATGCTTTTTCTCGATGAACCGACATCGTCATTGGACGCGGGAAAAACTTTATTATTTGAAAACTATTTGGATCAATGGACTCAGTCAAATCAACGCCGTTTGGTGATGATCACTCACAGTCAAGAGCAGGTGAAACGTTTTGCCTCTCAAGTATTGCATCTTAAGGACGGAGGCCTCAGCTATGAATAACACAATCGCACTTGCAGCAATTTTACTTTTTGCTCCATTCGCACAGGCGCAATCGACGACACTGCCAGCGGCAGAAGGCACATCAACAAGCACAGTTATCAAAACTGAAACCGTAAACAAGCAGTTCAATGAAAATCAAGACATCACGGATGCTAAATTAAAAGCCGATGGTGGTTCTCTTTCTCGCTACTCTTTGAAATTCAATCTGACTTATGCTGGTGGCGTGCTTTCTAATCTTTCTGAAAAAGACCAACCGAATCCAGATGGTACTCTGGGCAGCTTCCAAACTTCATTGGGTGGCAGTATGGGTGCAAGATATCGTATTGATTCTAAAAGCACTGTGGGTATCTCAACGGGCGTTAAAATGATTCATCCCTTCCACGGTGCCGAACGTACTGATCTGACCAATCCTTCACTAACTTATGATCGTTCGTTCCGAGCAGGCTCAGTGCAAATGAAGAACACGCCTGGCTTTGTGTATAGAACAGTCCCTGAATTCACTCGCGCTGGTCAGTACGGCATGATCTATGACAATCACTCGATGGTTTATGATATCGGTAAGTCAGGTTTCTCGATCGGTGTTGACATGGCTTTAGGCGCTTATATGTACAGCCGTGACTATGAAAAAACAGATGGTAAAGCAGGCCGATATACTTTCGAATTCAATCCGAACTTGAAATACAATTTCAACGACAAAACAGCGATGGTCACGCAAACACAGATTTCTTGGTGGAATCCCCGTGCACGTGATGATCAGTTTGCTTTATTAAATAGAACTGTCACACAAAAGCTGGGTCTTGGTCATGCTGTGACTCGCGATATTTATTTAAACCCTTATTTAAATTTCTATCCTCAGCACTTGGCTTGGTCAGGTGTGACGTTGAATATGACGACAATCTTTTCGGTATTTTAGTTGTTAAAGGAGATTAAAATGACAAAACTACTTTTTGGCCTTCTTGGCACTATGACCTTGGCGCTTTCTGCAAATGCAGCGAATTTGAAAGTCTACTCAACTCGTAGTCAAGCGGCTCTCCAACCTGTCTTGGATAAGTTCATCAAAGACAACCCAGGCACTACATTCACTTGGGCAAAAGCTGCTAACTGGGACCTGATGACGGAGCTTGAAAAGGCGACTGAAGGTGACGTTTATCTTACGAAAGATTTGGTTTACCTCAACGAAGCAAGCCAAAAAGGTTTGCTTCGTAAATTCGATACAACAAATGTTGCGAAGAACATCCCCGCATTCATGATCGACAAAGGTCAAACATGGACGGGCTTGGGTCTGCGCGCTCGTACGATGATCTACAATCCAGATCTTGTGAACCCGTCTGAACTTTCAACTTACGAAGACCTCGCATCGCCTGAGTGGCAAGCACGCATGTGCCTTCGTACTTCATTGAGTTCTTACTCTGTGGGCTTTACGTCATTCTTGATTGCTCACTTGGGTCGCGAAGCGACAGTTGATGTTTTAAAAGGCTGGGTTGATAACACAGCTATTGATCCCACAATTGGTGATGAGCTTTTGCTTGAGTCAATCTCTGCAGGTATCTGTGGTGTTGGCGTGATCAATACGCATTACTTTGCAGCGCAATTGAAAGCGAATCCTAAATTGAATGCGAAAGTGTTCTTTGCTAATCAAGGTACAACGGGCACTCACGTAAATGGTTCTGGCGTTGGTATTTTGAAAACAACAACGAATGCAGCTCTTGCGCAAAAATTCGTTGAGTTCCTTACTCGCACAGACATTCAAACGGAACTGGCAAAAGGTTTGCACGAATACCCTGCTAACGTGAATGCAGAAACTCCAGCAACACTTTTGCCATTTGGTAAATTCAAACGCGATGAAACTTCCTGGACTGACCTTGGGAAGTACTTAAAGCTTTCGAGAGAGCTGTTCATCGAGGCAGACTATAACTAAGTCGCTGGCCTACACTCCAGCTTCGCTGGTCTGCACGCCGGCTTTACTGGTCTGCACTCCGGCTTCGCCGGAGTAATTCTTCAGCGTCAGGGTGGAGACGACTTCGATCTTTTCTCCACCGACTGAGCTGAGTTCCACTAAGATACTTTTGATATCATCGACCGAATTCAAATCGGTTACAAAAGTGATCGGACTTAGACCCTCAAGAATTTTTAGTTTTTTATCAGGGTCGTTCTCATCCCGCATGATCGATATTTTTTTTACGACATTTTGCAGGTTTGGTTCAGCTTTTTGAATGAACAAGGCCTTGATGTTTTTGACGGTGTCCTCTTCCCCGCGATCGCCTAGGACATTAATGATCTTAAAATATTGAGCCTCTACTCGATTGTGACCCAATTTTTGAGAGATTTCATCCACACGCTCGTGGCTTAAGAGGCGTACCCCAAGGAAATATCGGGTCAACATGGATTGATCGATGCCTAGTTTTGCAGAAAATGCTCGCCTACTGAAGCGGGGGTTTGTCTCGCGAATGGAGTCATAAACCTTCTTCAGGTACTCCACACCACTCGTACAGCTAAAAATATCAACGTCAGACTTCATATTTCCGTATTCAGTCATGAATTGTAAATTTTAACAATGTTTGGACCCGACAATCTGTTCCGGGCATTCAACGTGAACACTACTTCCCTCTTGAATCTGTCGACGTGAACGCATATAAAAGCCCCTCACTTTAGGAGAGAGAGAAATGCCGAGCGTCCGTCAAAAGGAACTTTTTTTAACTCCTCTGAACGTTTTTTTAGATGAAAATTTCCGCCGCAGAAAAACCAAGAATTCAAATTACTCATTGAGAGCATTTGCCCGAGATTTACAAATCCCCCCCAGCAAGCTTTCTGAAATCATGTCTGGCAAAAGTTCACCTGGCAAAGCCCTGACTGTGAAGTTGATCGATGCCTTACGTTTGGAAGACAGCGAAGCTTCCGCTTTGCAAAAAATGATCGCCAAGCATAAAGAGATGCAACGTAAAACGCGCGGCGCTCGCATCCTTGCTGCCGACGAATATGCAGAGATCGCAGGACTTGAACACTATGCGATCATTCACTTACTTGAAACCGAAGGCTGCCAACACGACGCTCGTTGGATTTCTCAACGCCTGCAAGTCAGCCTCGAAAAAACTATTGAAGCCATCGCTCGTATGCAGCGCTTGGGCTTAATTCGCGTAACCAGTGGTAAGATCACTCCTGTGCACAACCGACGCACAACAGGCGCCGTCAGCACAGAAGCTATTCGTGAATCGCACCGACAAGTTCTGAAACATGCCACTGATTGCGTCTCGACGGTTGCGGTCAGCGATCGCGATATCACTTCGATCACATTTGCAGTTAATAAAGAAAATCTGACTGAAGCAAAAGAACTCATCAAAGAGTTCCGCCGTAAAATGGCGACCTTTCTTTCTAAGGGTCCTAAAACGGAAGTTTACAATCTCAATGTGCAACTTGTTCCCATGAGCTACCCGATGCAGGAGGAGCGAACATGAAACTCATTTTCTTATTGCTCTCTGCTGTATTTGCGAGTGGTGGCGGTGACTGGTCTGAACGTGGCAATGGCGGCGACGTGATCGCTTGTCCTGATTCAGGTCACTACGTGATGTTGGATCTTTATGAAGCCCATCAACGTTATATGTTTGTGACGTCATACCCGATGATTTGGAATCCAGAAATGCCCGGCTATGTTGTCGGTCCACGCGAACTCATTTCGATGGCTGAAGAAAAATTAGAATATGCATTGTCAAAACATGATCCTGATCTTTTAGGCCATCTTTTGAATCTGCTTTTAGAATACGATGATGATGTTCACTATCTGCCAGGCACGAGCCTTCGTGATATCGAAGATGCCGGTGATTTTTGGACACCCTGGAGCTGTCGCCTAGAACAACTCGCTATCCAACGCACACCACTATCCCCGCATGATAAGCGTTATATCGTGTCATTGGATTTATGGAAAAAAATGAAAACAGAAAGTCGCTTGGCTGCGATTCTTCACGAGATCATTTACAACTATGCTTTGAAGTTGAATCCTGGTCTGAAAAATTCTGAAAAGGTTCGCTACTTCAATGCCTTGATACTTGCTGACAAGATCAGAGACATGACAACGGAAGAATACAAAAAAACGTATTCTGACGTCTTTGGTATCAAAATCTAATCCTGACTAGTTTATTAAAATGCTGCAGAAAAAAACTGCAGCAAGCAGTCCGACGACATCGGCAATCAGTCCCGCAGCCAAGGCATGACGGATACGACGAATGCCGACTGAACCGAAATAAACTGCCAATACATAAAACGTCGTCTCACTAGAGCCATAGATGGTACCAAGCAAAATGCCTTTGTAACTATCGACTCCGACTGCGGGATCACTCATGTAACTTGCAAGCAAGCCGAATGCGCCTGAACCAGAAAGCGTGCGCATCCCCGCCATCGTCAATGCTTCTGAAGACAAACCCAATGGTGCCAATAGCTGGCCCAAGGGTCCCATGATCATCTCCATCGCACCCGAAGTTCTAAACATCGCAACGGCCACGAGGATCGCAACCAAATACGGAATGATCTTAACGGCGATTTGAAATCCTTCCTTGGCACCCTCTACGAACATTTCATATATGCGCACCTTTTTATAAAGACCGAAAGCTAAAAGCCCCACGATCAATGTTGGAATCAACCAATGACCTGCTTTATCACCGAAGGCGACCATCACAGAAATCAATGCAACGATGACTGCCAACACGGTGATCCCCACCCACATCGGATAAGGTTCAAGATGTTCAACGTCTTCTGGCTTCATCAAACTTTGCTGCTGTTCAGTGGGTTCATGAGTTGAGTGCTCACCAACTGGAAAAAATCTTTGCAACATGCGCGCAACAACAATCGCAATAATCATCGTCACAAACGTCGCAGCCAAGGTCGGGACGACAACGGCGGCTGGATTCGTTGAACCCGATGTGGCTCTGAGTGCGATCACTCCCGTCGGGATCAAAGTGATAGAAGCCGTATTGATCGTCAGAAATAGAACTTGTGAATTACTGGCAGTGTCTTTACGAGGATTTAAACTTTGCAGTTGCTCCATAGCGCGAATCCCAAAAGGAGTCGCCGCATTCCCCAGTCCCAATACGTTTGCTGACACGTTCATTACCATGGCACCTAAAGCAGGATGGTTTTTAGGTATCTCTGGAAAAAGTCGGCAAAGCACTGGCGACAATAGACGGGCCAGGCTTTTGAGGGCTCCGCCGGCTTCAATGACCTTCATGAGGCCCAAGAACAACGCCATCACACCTATTAGACCAAATGCCAATGGCACTGAATCCGTCGCTGCTTTAAGGGCTGCCGCACCGAGTGCCTCCATAGCCCCACCGCTGGTTAATTCAGTAATAGATGAAACTAAAAATGCACCGGCAATGAGAATGAAAAAGACTATATTCATGCCTCTATCATTGCTGGCCCGCAAAACTATGGCAATGACAATGTTTACTCTGCTGACAGCTGTCGGAAGCATTGACAGAGAACTTTCCACTGTTCATCTCAAGGTGAGAAGTAAAATTTCTTTCATGGAAATCCGAATCGAGAATCCGTAAAGTTGAAATATGCAAACATTCAAAATGTCTTTCTCAACAATTGAATTCGCAGGTCGCAACGGTCTTTCTCGCTCTTTGAAGGCTCGCCTTTCAGAGGTGCATTTTATCTACACCTTCTTGGTGATAAGTACAGTGTCAGGATTTATGGCACTGATGAATTTAAGTCTGAGCGCCATGAGTGCCGTGCATATCGCAGTTTTCGCAGCTTCCACTTATCTTGCCTATGTGCTGTCAAAAACGGCGAAGCTCAATATTAATTTGCACGGTGAAAATCTGTATTATGAGATCGAAGGCAAAGAAGGTGTTGCGCTTTCCTACGCGGACATCGCCAGCATCAAAATTCAACAACGCCAAGGTATCTATGGTCTTTCGCTTGTGATGAATTCTAAAAGCGTCTATCACTTGCCGATTCATCTTGAACGCCTGGATTATATTCTGGACTCAATCCACTTCCATCGTTCAGATTTAACGAAGTCGTCAGAGTTTTATAGTTTCAGAGCCAAAGCCTTAGCACTGGATCACGTATTGGCTCACCATAAATCTTTCAGCGCGAAACATCCCGCTGAAGCTTTGTTGTTTTATGTTCTATATCCTGTGTTATTGAGAAACGCTCATCGCCGTTTACAAAAAGATCCTACGATTTTAATTCGGGATCTGGCGTACGAGAAAAAAGTAGAAACACTTTGCCGCCAAATTCACTTCGGTGCGGGCGCGCTTGCACTAGGTTATGTTCTTTGGCGCTGGCATCTTTAAGATTATTAAAAACTAAAAATGCCACGGCTGCATACCGTGGCTTTTTTTTATTTGTGAATGCTTATTGCGACTAGTAAGTCGTATCGCCTTCAGGAACAGTTCTTGAGTCTTCATACTCAGTTTTAGAAGTGTTGCTGGATTTTTTCATTTTTTTAGATTTAGAGCGGGCTTCTTTTTTACCCTCTTCAGTTTGAGTATTGTCGCCCGCTTCAACTGGATGGCCGACATCTGTTGTGCCTGTTCCAGGGCCAGGTCCCGGCTTTACTGCTGATTGTGCGTGAGCAAAATGCATCATAGCGATACTTACAAGCGTCGCGAATAGAATTCTCATGGAATATCCTTTGTTGGTGTTACGTTTATAGTTCACCAAGATATTTTCAAGAATGTGGATTTCGACGACAATCAAAACTCATCACGGCTGACTAATCACAGATAGTGAGGAGCTTCTTTATGTAGTTCCTCAAGAATCACTTTCATGATGCGCGAATAGTAAGGTTGATCGAAGTAATGAACTGTCACCGGTCTTTTGTAAGCCGAAAAGCCTGCGACGGTACGCACTCGCTTATTGTCAGAGATCAGGTGCTTGCTCATCACTGCTCTGCCAAGACCCATCTCAACACCATCAATGATGCCGTAGACATCGCCCATAAAAGATCTGCGCATTTTTTTCGGTGCGCGGCTTTGCGACTTCATGAATTCTTCTGTCGCGTTGTCTTGAGGACCGTGATCAAGGTAGATATCATGCGGTGCCTCGTGCTTTGCACCTTCAATCACGACGAATTCCTCTTGGCCTAAAGTCATTTCTTTAATGCCGTTTTTATTCCAATGATAGTCCATCACAATGAGCTCTGCGCTGACTGTATTAAGAACTCCGGGCAGCTCATACATTTCATAGCTTTGAAAATCGACATGGACCTTCGGATGCTTACGCAAGAAAGGCGCTAAGGCTGGAATCAGCACCGACCTTAAGACCGAAGAGTAACCTGCGATGCGAAAAGTGCCTGCCAACTCAGTTTGCGTGCCTTTGAAGTCATGAATGAGATCTTCTTCCATTTGTTGCTGTACAGAAGAGAACTTAAGCAACCTCTCTCCGGCTTCGGTCAATTTCAGACCACGAGGCTCACGAATGAAAAGTGTGACTTCAAGATCACCTTCGAGCTGAGCAATTCTTTGCGACAAGGCTGACTGAGTCAGGCCCAGATTTTTCGCTGCAAGAGTGATGTTGAGGTCGGAGGCAGCTTGGGTAAAGGCCATAAGACCGAGACTTGAGATCTTCATAAGGCATTAACTATTCTAATGGATACATAAAAACAATGAATTTTTATTATTTGAGCAAAAGCCGTATATCTCTATTCAGTTCCCATCATGGAATTTAAACAAAAGGAGTACCCCCATGAAAAAATGGATTATGACAGCAGCTGTCGTTTTTGCTGCCGACGCGGCCCATGCCCTGACTTTAAATTGTACTAACCAAACTGGCCAATCTTTAACGGCTGAACTTAACAATCGCAACGCGGGCTCAGGCGCACAAACTATCGATGCTGAATTCAACAACAACGGCACACTAGTTAATTTCACGGGTAAGCAGTTGCAACAATTGAACGTTTTGCTTTTTAGTCTGAAAAGCTCTGAGGGTGAAACAGGTGTCGTTCAATTTTCGAAAATTGTGAAGCCTCCTGGTGGTGGTTGCAAACGTTGCGCGACGGCTCTTCCTGATGATCAATATTCAGATGCTTACTGGGGAAAGCTTGAGTATGGAAATCAAGCTTTTTACATGCAATGCACTCCGGAATAAAACTCTTAGCGCAAATGACTTTCGCACTGGGCTTGCTATTAGCAGCAAGCCTTGTGGCTTTTGCCATCAATAGTGCACCCGTCCTCATTCAATCAGAGGAGTCTCTGACAGCTGAACTAAAACCCGTGTTTAATAAAATATCTTTAAAGCCTGGCTTTAAGAAAGATGTGTGGATGATGAATCAAAGTCACCACGGGTTGCAGGCTGCTGATTCTGAATGGGAACGCCTTGCTATCGTCGTCGACAAAAGTGGATCTGAGTCTGTCGCCAAATTTTATCAACTTCCCGCGGGCGAATTAAAATGGACTGAAGATTTGCCAGAACTAAAAACTGCTTATCGTGCTGCTTGTTTCACTTGTCACAACAATGGTCCTCGCGCTTTGCGCCCCGAACCGGGTGCTTCTGAGGTCTTTATGTCATGGCAAGATCGTCTGAAAATTCAAGCTTGGAATTTCAGAATTAAAACATATGGGCGTGTTGTGCGTGCACCTGAACAGGATGATTTAGACAAAAATTTGGCGGTGCCATTTCGTTATGTCAGGGATCCTTATAACGACAAACTGAATATTAAAACCTGCAACTACTGTCACAATGACAACGGCTTCCTAGCGCGTGGAAAACTGGAGCGTCAACAAATGAGCACGATCGAGCACATGGTTGATCGCGGTTACATGCCCCCGAAGGGGTTCAGTTTGTCGGCGAAAGAAAAAGAACAGCTGAAGGATTTTCTTTTAGGTTTTTAATCGCGGAATTTACCAAAGGGCTTTCACAGCTTTGATGATGCTGACAGGTGGCTTACCGACAAGGATTCTGATTTGATCTTTGAACGTCAGCTTCCCCTGATAGAATCGAGCAATCAACGACTCCGGCAGATGATAAAAGCGCTCCAAAATTTTGTAGCGCTTAGCTGGTTCTGCTGCCAGAAACATCATTCTGTTCAGAATTCTGAGATAGCGTGATTGCGTTTCACTTTCAGCTCTTAAATCCTGCAAAGCCTCGCGCCAAAAATAAGGAGATAATTTTGAAAGCGTTAACACGCGTTCAAGCGTTTGCGGAAAAGTATAACCTGTAACTGGTTGATAGATCCCGGAAGCAGCACCTATCGTCAAAGTTTCGCCATCGTATGCAGCTGGCTCTTCAAGGTCTAAAGGCAAACATCCGATTTCTTGACGTTCGATGTTTTTGATTTTCCAACCACGAGCGGCGATGTACTTTAAAATTTCGTTGCGCCAAAGTTCTGACTGAACATCACTTGTGTTTGAATAATACGTATCTTCCACCAACAGACGTTTTTCATCCCACGGCAAAACGTAAAAGAAGCGATAGCCATCGGTTTGTGGTACACGTGCATCTTTAAGAATCGCGTGAGTCAAACCATGCGGTGATTCCAGCTCAACATCTAAGCCCAAAAACTTTTGATAGCCATAGGATTTCTGTTTTGAGATCGCCGGCCAACCACGGGCATCAATCACGTATTCCGCCAAGATTTTCTCTCCACTTGCCAATGTCACAGACGATGTCGTCAATTTTGTGACGGCAGTATTAAGAAGAATATGGTCTTGATGCTTTAAGACGAGCATCTGATGAAACTCATCCGCCCGAATCGAATGATAGGAACTTTTCAGCACCCGATGATGTTCGGGGAAAAAGACCTCATGGGACGGCCAAGATTTTGAAATTAATGGAGTCAACCACGGAAGCTCATGGGGCACATCGGTGCCATGGAAACTCCATGTGTGTTCGCCACCCAAAGTCGCATTTTTTTCGACCAGTAAAGTCTTTAGATTCGGTTGCTCATAGCGCAAGGCCGCCAATAACAAGCCACCCGCCAGGCCACCGCCAACAATGATGCAATCGAATTTATTTTGTCTCTGCTGAACGAACATGTTTTACAAATATCCTGCCTTACGATAGCAATCAATTATGAATCACTTTGAAAAGTACGAATCCTATATTCCGTTCGACCTTTTAAAGCCTGAAAACTTTGTGTTGGCGTCAGTGGCGCTGACCTTTGTTGTCTTGATTCGTTACCTGGCGCTGACGGGATGTTTTTACTGGGTCTTTTATAAGGGCCGTTCTCAGCGCGTTCAAAAACGTCAAATCTATAAGACTCTGCCCGGCAAAGAGATTCAACTTCACGAAATCAAGTGGTCTGCGATCAGTTCGGTGATCTTTGGAATCGGTGGAGTTCTGCTGGGTGTATTTTGGCAGCTAGGTTGGTCAAAAATCTATTTACGCTTTGATGAGTATGGTTGGCTTTACCTTATCGCCAGCGGCTTTATCCTTTCCTTGGTGCATGATTTTTATTTCTATGTGACTCACCGACTTTTACATATTCCGTGGCTGTATCGTCGTTATCATGCGGTTCATCACGCCTCATTATATCCATCCCCATGGGCTTCATTTTCATTTCATCCTGTCGAATCCATTATCGAGGCATTGCCACTACCCTTGATCACTTTGTTTTTGCCTTTGCATCCTGTGGTGCTTCTGACTTACCTGACCGTGATGACTCTGTCTGCCATTGTAAATCATCTTGGTTTTGAAGTAATGCCTGCGCGCTCGGCCTCACATCCTGTCGGTAAATGGTTTATCTCAGGGACGCACCACTCCGCTCATCATCGTTATTACAAATACAATTTTGCTTTGTTTTACACTTTCTGGGATCATCTTTTAGGCACTCAGCATCCTGAGTACGAAAAACAATTCCAGGAGTCGGTTCGTGAGTGAGATTTTAAAACTCCAAAACCTCCAAAAAACTTACGGCACCTTTGACGCTCTAAAAAATGTTTCGTTCACTATCAATAAAGGTGAGATTGTAGCTTTACTGGGTCCCAATGGCGCAGGTAAAAGCACGACGATGAAAATCCTTTTGGGATTACGTCACGCCGATCACGGAACGGTTGCTGTTCCAGCCAAAGAAAAGATCGGCTATGCAGGACAGGATCTATCTTTTCCTCAGCATCTTAAAACCGTCGAAGTTTTAAAACTGGTTAAAGCGCATTTTGATAACAGCACTTCTGTTGAAGAGATGGTACGTCGCTTTGAGCTGCAAGGCTTTTTACACAGACAACTAGGTGGTTTAAGTGGTGGCGAAAAGCGACGTGTATCTTTAGCCTGTGCTTTGATGGGAAATCCCGAGTTGCTTGTCCTGGATGAACCCACTACGGGTCTTGATGTCGAAGCGCGCATGGGGCTTTGGAAAGAAATGTCTGCCTTTGCCAGCGAAGGTGGAACTATCTTGGTCGCAACTCACGATCTGAATGAAGTTTCGCAAATTGCTGATCGTGTGATCATCATCGATCAGGGGCAGGTTTTATTTGATGGTCCCCTTGAAGAAATCAAAAAAGATCTGGACGTTAAAACTTTAAGATTCAAATCTAAGCGAACGCCCGTTTCTACTTACATTGAGGAATTAAACAGCCGCGAAGACATTCATCACGTCTTAACAGCAGAACCGGAAAATCTTTTAAAAGATCTCTTCACTCAAGATTTTGAATTGGAAAATCTCGAAGTCACTTCAGCAACACTTGAAGAAGCCTTCATTCATCTAAGAAGAACACAGCATGAAAAGATACCTTAAGCTTTTGCGCACGCATACCTATTATCAACTCATCGAATTGCTGCGCCAACCGATGTATGTGCTTAGCACGCTCGTATTTCCCGCGATGTTCTTTTGGTTCTTTGGTGTACCGAATGCGACGACCTTATCTGCCGCTAAACTTTTAACAGCCTCGTTTTCGTGTTTTGCCATTCTTGGCGTTGTGCTTTTTCAATTCGCTATCGGAATCGCACAAGACAAGGGAACGCCGTGGTCACACTACTTACGAATTTTACCGCTGCCGGGCTCTTTATCTTTGCTGCCGCGAGTTTTAAATAGTTTGTTGATGTCTTTTGCTGCCGTCGCATGTGTGGTGCTAGTAAGTCTTGCGACAACTGTTCTGACAGTTGGCGAAATCCCGTGGGTCGGTTTTATTATGCCACTTCTATGTGGAGCTGTGGTGTTTTCGCTTTTGGGCTCTGCTTTGGGATACGCTTCCAGTGGTAAAGCCGTCATCCCTGCTGCAAATTTAATTTATTTACCGTTATCGTTTGCGGGCGGCCTGTGGTTACCACCATCCGCTTTGCCGAAAGCTGTACAAACTATTTCTGAATACCTACCCACCCGCTTTTTTGGTGAGTTGGTTTGGGCTGGTATTTTAAACCAAGAGATCAAGGCCTCACACAGTGTCGGCCTTGCAGTTTATGGCGTGATCTTTTTAATCACGACGTGGGTTTTATTTAAAAAATTCCAAGGGCAAGAGTTTCGTTAACTCCTAGATAGCCTTCGCTGTACCACTGCCACCACGCTAAAATCATGATTAAATGACCGACAAAGATAAAGAAATGACTCCACATCTCAACGCGATCTGAGTGTTGCATCAAATAGCGATACCAATGCAGGCCTTCATCGATCAACGAATAAACGATGCTTAAAGAAACCAACACCAATGCCGGAATTCTTAGGAACACCGGAAAGTGATAAGCCAAACATAAAACAATGACACTCGTAATTCCTGCAAAGATCGTGATGTGATGCACGAGGGCTTCCGCTTTTTGCAGGAACTCTTTATAAACGGTGCGATGTCCAATCGTATCGAACGCAATGGCCGTCGAAAAAATAAAAATCCCCAGTGGAATATTGTAGACATAAGCGGGGAACAGCACGCCGTTGAAGTGACCGACAGCGATGAACGCGGTGACCACCGCGAACAGTCCGTACATCATGCCTACCCACAGGACATAGACGATCCAGTCTTTCATATCAAAATGCTTTACGCGACTGGCATAAATCCAAGTATCTTTAAGAAAACTATTTGAAGATGCGACTGAATTCATCGGTAACTCCAGATCATGCGTGGGACAGCTCCCAACACCAAAAATATTTTTTTCGATAAACTGACAATGGTTCTTTCACGCAAAGATCGACTCGGCGATTTTCGTATCAACACACCAATATGCGAATACACCTTTGCTGCCACAAGAACAGCCCAAGCCGAACGGAAAGAAAGATACTTTAAACCTGCATAGCCCTGACGATAAAGTTCATCCGCCCGTTGAAGCAAACGTTCTTGCAACTCCACGACTGCCATTTCGTTTTCAGGATTGAGCAGATTTTCGGCATTCAAAGATTTTTCATTTAACCACTCAAGTGGCAAATAAATGCGCCCTCTCTGATAGTCTTCGCGAATATCGCGGCAGATATTCGTTAACTGCATGGCATTGCCCATCGCCACTGCGTGCGGATATGCTTGTTCGCTCTTTACACCCATCACTGAGCACATCATCAAGCCCACAACACCGGCGACACAATAACAATACTCTTCAAGTTCAGCTAGAGTTTGATAACGACGCCCTTCTACATCCATGCGCATTCCACGCAAAAGTTCTAAAGGATGACGTTGCGGCAACTGATGATGCTCGATCACATCTTTCAAGCCTCTGAATGGCAAAATAGAATTTTCGTCAAGCATGACGTTCTTTGTGGCGTTTTCAAGATAGCGAAGACGATCTGCCGCAGAATCCGCTGGGACGTTATCGACTTGATCATCACAAAAACGGCACCAAGAATATAGTTTCCATGCCGATTCTTTTTGGCGTTTAGAAAACAATAAGGAAGCTAGCGCAAAACTTTTTGAGCCTTTCCCAATGGTCTCGCGATGGATTAAAAGATCTTGCGATGTCAATGCAAGTCCTCCACAACCAAACCGACCGTTGCTTTTGCAGAATTCACCACACCTGGCACGCCCGCACCTGGATGAGTTCCCGCACCCACAAAATAAAGCCCTTCGATCTGGGCATCACGATTATGCTGACGGAAGTAAGCACTTTGGGTCAGCTTCGGCTCGAGCGAAAAAGCGGATCCATGATATGCATTCAACTCACTTGAGAAATCTTCCGGAGTAAAGATCCTTTGCGTGACGATATTTTCTCTGAGGTCGAGCATGTAGCGCTCTTCCATGTATTTGAGAATTTTTTCCGCAAAGATCGGACCTTCTTTTTTCCAATCAATATCCATTTTTCCCAAATGCGCCACTGGAGCTAGCACATAGAAACACTCATGCCCTTCAGGTGCCAATGATGGATCTGTTAGACTTGGAACGTGAAGATACAAAGAGAAGTCCTCTGGCAAAGTGCCCTTTTGAAAAATCTCTTCCAACAACCCTTTATAGCGTGGGCCAAATAAGACATTGTGATGGGCCAAGTGTGGATACTTCTTTTTTGTTCCAAAGTAGATAAGGAACAAACTCATGCTAAAACTTTTCTGCTCAAGGCTTTTCGCCTTCGGCAACGCTAGGGGCTCTTGCTTTAAAAGATCTTTGTATGTGTGAACGACATCACCATTTGAAACAACAGCGTGACAGTTCCAGACCTCACCTTGGCGGGTCTTTACACCGACGACTTTATTTTTCTCAGTCAGGATTTGCTCAATTTCGTTTTGGTAAACGATCTCACCACCTAGTTCGTTGAAATATTTTACTAATGCTTGAACGAGCGCCCCCGTCCCACCTTTAGGAAAAAACACTCCCCAATTTCTTTCAAGGAAGTGAATCAACGTATAAATCGATGACGTCGTAAACGGATTGCCTCCGACCAACAATGAGTGAAATGAAAATGCCTGACGAAGATGTTCATCTTTAATGAATTTTGCAATCGTATCGTAAACGCTTCGGTAAGCGCCCAGTTTTATCAATTGTGGTGAAACTTTGACCATACTCCATAAATGCAAAAACGGTGTGGCTGCCAGTTTTGTATAGCCTTCATTGAAAACAGCTTCGGAATATTTTAGAAACTTTTTGTATCCGCTCACATCCCTAGGAGATTTTTTTTCGATTTGTTCGAAAAGCTCTTTCGAGTCATTGCTATAGTCAAATTTGTAGCCATCATGCCAAAGCAAACGATAAAAAGGCGAGATGGGTATCATCTCAACATAGTCGCTCATTTTTTTGCCTTTAAGAGCAAAGAGTTCTTCTAAGCATTCGGGAGCAGTGATGACTGTAGGTCCCGCATCAAAAGTAAAGCCATTGTCTTTGTAAACATAAGCACGACCGCCGGGCAAATCGCGCTTTTCAAAAACTTTGACTTGATATCCTGCTGCTTGCAATCGGATTGCAGCACTTAGACCACCAAATCCACTCCCGATAACGGCCACCTTTTTCTTAGTAGGCATTGGCGATCCTTTCAGTCATTTTTTTGAACGCTTCAAAGTTCAGCGATGAATTGTTCACTTTGAGATATTCATCAATACGGTGTTCTAAACCGCGGTGCTTTGTTAAAGCTTCTGCGTAAGCTTTCTCGCGAATAGAGGTTTGATAAGCAAACTCCTCTAACATTTCTTTATCAGGCAATGCCAACACGGCTTCTCGGAAATTATGCAGAAGTTCCGGCTGTGCATGTTGCGCTAAAAACTGCCATATCCATGACGGTCTGCCCATTCGAAGATCTTCAAGAGCTTTTGGATCCGAAGAATGAAATTTAAAATTTCCAATATCATCAAAGCGCTGTAGCGACATCCCTAACTCACGACCAATGCGGCCGATCTCTTCAATATTAACTCGAGCATTAGCTACAATAGCCCCGAGTTGCAATGCCATGGCAACCAATGCTCCACTTTTATGAAAGTGACTGTGCTCAACGATTTCAGAAATATGTTGAATAGGATGGGTCAACATATTCACACCCAAATCCAAAGCCTGCCCTAAGTGGGCCGCTCGCATCGACTGGTGAGTACATTGAACCAAGCGAAGTTTCGCCTCTGATGACAACGGCAATGAATGCAATTTTTCAATCGCCTCAAAGTACATCCAGTTTCCTAAATTGATTGCCTGAGGGACGCCATAGCACAAATGCACTGCGGGCGCTCCTCGACGCTCACTGCTGTCATCTTGAATATCATCGATGATCAAAGATCCTGCATGAATCCACTCGAGCATTTCGCCTAAACGAAAAAGCACTTCTTGCTGTTCTTGCGAAGGATCCCAGCCTGCAGCTTCCATATGGAATCCAAGCTTTACCAACTCAAATCTAAAACTCTTTTTTGGCCGAGACAGAAACTCTTGGGCGCGTCCCTCAAGGTGCTGATCCCAAACGTCTTCACAGATATTCATGAGTTGCCTACTTCCGTTAATTTAATTTCGAGATCCTCGAATGAACTTAAAACACAGAAATTCCGTTTAAATCCCAGTCGCAATCCTTGCGCGTTTCGTCCCGCCAACCATAAGTCCACTTTGGGGCCCAACTGACGATCCATAAAATTCAAATAATCTAAAATGTCTTCCTTCGCGCCTTCTTTTTTAGAAAGCGTCGTGGATAACAGCACGTGCGTCGCTTGGGAGCGCAAACACGTTTCAACGAGTTCTCTTTTAGGCATGTGACTGCCCAAATAAAGAACCACGACTTTATTAACTTTTGCTAAGGCTTGAGCGATTAAAAGACCCAGTTCGTGATATTCACCCTCAGGACAAGCCATCACCAGACGGATGGGCGAACGACTCGTTACCACCGGTGGAGCGATGAATGACAGATGCTCCCTTAAGAGAGAACTCACCACATGCTCTTGCGCTACACTGAATTCACCACTCGCAACGTGGGCATTCATTTCTCTGACAATCGGCAGGATCGCCTGATAAATAAAATCACGAGGCGAAAGACTTTTGCGTTTTTTATCAAGGGCTTTGCGCAGTGCTTCCCAATCATATTGATCAGCCAGTGCGATGATCTTTCCGGCAAATGGATCAACGGAAACAAGCTCAGCACTTTGTTCTGAAAAGCTGTGGTCTTGCAGTAATAATTTAAGCTCTGGAGTTTTTAATTCGGCTAGATGACTGATTTTATGCCCACGAGAAACAAGGTCTGCAAGAGTTCTTGCTTTAAACACATCATCTGTCGAATAAAGTCTGCGCCCTGTTTGGGTTCTTTGCGGATTAAAGACTTGATAACGATTTTCCCACGCACGCAAAGTGAACTCGGAGACTCCGGTCAACTCGATCACCTGACGAATAGTGTAGCTCGCGTGTGTTTTGGGCATTGAAGTGGCAGATAACCATGCTCAATTTGTTTTGTATAGATAATTCTATACAAAAATGCAGATGACAAACCCCGGTTCTTAACCCCCTGCTTCCACTGAGTACAACACGGTTTTTGTGTTTTCACTAAAGACTTCCCTTCACCTGCCGTTATACATATGCTTTCTAAATGCGCAAAAAAATCTCTCGAATCATTGTGATCCTTCTCGTGTTGGGTGTGACCTTTATGTACGCGATTCAGCGCTATCACGGTCGCTCAGTCCAATCCGCATTCCCCGAACTTTTTAGCGAGGACATTGAGTACCGTTTTCATGCCTACGCAACGAAACTCACTGGCAAGCAAAGTCTGTACGTCGCAAAGCTTGAACAACAAGAAAGCATCTCGCGTACTTCTTATGCAAAGATCCTGTGGGTGGATTTGCCGCCAATGATTGTGAAAGTGGATGTGCCAGTTGAATACAATTACTATATTAACTTAAGCAGTGGCTGGAGCTTTCGCCCTTTTGGTGAAGGCATCATCGTGAAAGTCCCCGAACTTTCAAGCAGCACCCCTGCGATCAATATCGCCAAACTAAAAATGACCGTGGAAGAAGGTGGCCTCCTCAGAAATGAGAAAAAGGCCTTAGAGAAAATGACTCAAGAATTACCGGGTTTGTTGATCGACCGTTCGATTGAAAATCGCCATCTCGTTAGAGAGCAAGCTAAAAAGTCAGTCGAAGAGTTCGTAAGAAATTGGATTCATCAGGTGACCAGCCGACCTTTTGATCGACCGATCCAAGTACAGTTCTCAGCCGAAATCCCAGGTGAGAATACGAAAAATTAAAGTTCTACCTTCAAGCGTTGACCTTGGACTTTCAGCCCCTTCACGGCAGCTCGAAGTGCCTCAGTCGCATCACGCGACAGTGATTTCTTAGGATACTTTGCCGTTTCTGCATCGTTGGGTAACTCACAACTCGCATCGTCTTCACTCGCACAAATGCCAATCACACCTGCTAGTTGAACTTTTTCATTTGAAAGATTCGGGACAGCATTAACGATGGAGCCTGCACGATAGTCACAGTGATAGAAAACTTTATTACTACGGTTTTGATCTATACAAGTCGATGTACTGCCATCTTGACGTTCACCCGCAAATACCAACAACCCTTTGCCCGCTGGATTTTTGTAAACCGCGAGTTGAACATAATGCCAGCCTTTGTTGCCACCAGCGCGAACTTGATAACCTTGAACATCGCCTGCCGGTAAATAACCAAAAGCAATGAACTCACCGATATCACGTGTGTGATCATACCAAAGACCATTATTCACATAGTTCCAGAAGTTAAGATCCAAGCTGCGCGGCTTTTGCTCTTTGATCACAAGCATACGGTCGCCGTAGGTTCCTGCAACAGGTGAAAGCAATGTCGAAAAAATAATATCATTCGGCCAATCAGAATAAGAGCCACTGCGATAGTTTACATTTTGGGCAACAGCGGTCCCCGTCTGATCGTAGTAGGCAAATGTACTGTCGACCAATTTACGCGTGGCCTTCACGGCGGCAGTCAACTTCAACGGTCCGCCATTGGCTTGAATGGCCTTGCCAATCTCTGACTGCAAATAAGAATTCAAACCTACCGCGGGCGGAAAGTTCACTTGCATGAGTTGATTTTTAATTGTTGAGAAGAACAGTGATTCCACGTTGGCATTCACATCACCAAGCATGGCGCTGATTGCCTTCGTTAAATCCATTTGGTGATCCGTTGTACCACGGAACAGAGTTTTATTATTTCGCGGGAAAGCCTCACCGTTCACGGTCTGGGCAGACGGAGTGTAGTCGTAAAAGCTTGTCGCCCCCGCCGCGAAAGCTTGGCTCACAAAACTCACAGAGAGGACCGCTAAAGTCAGAATTTTGATGGCCGGCTTATAACTCATAACGACTCCTTAAAAAGGTGAACGGAAGCTACTTATCAAGTCTTATGCCGCCCGAATGAAACCAAGGCGTTTTAGGGGTGTCAGAACATTAGTCAGGAGCCAAAAAATGAAGCGTTTCGGACTCATGTCAGTTTGCAATTTGTGCCCGTGAGCTTTGCGCCCAAGCCATTGATTTTCTATCCTCTTAAAGCCGTTTTAATTATGACTTTCGAAGGAGATATCATGCCGCTATTACTTCTCATTACACTTTTTTTGAGCTCGACATCGTTCGCAGAAACGGCTGCACTGGCTTTGCCCGATACATCTCATCGAGTCAAAAATTTTTCGAAAGTGATTGGCTGGCCTTCTGGTAAAACCCCTATCGCACCGCCGGGCTTCCAAGTTTCAAAATTAGCAGATGGCTTTCGCAATCCGCGTTGGATGTACGTCGCACCTAACGGGGACGTCTTTGTTTCAGAAGCCGAAACTGAAGCGGGTCTGGCGAAAAAAATAGGTTCAAAATTTGTCGGCGCCGACAAGTCTCAAAATATGGGCAATAGCGCGAATCGTATCACCCGACTTGTGCTGGATGAAAATGGCAAAGTGAAAGAGCGCTCCACGTACCTTCAAGATCTCAAACAGCCATTCGGAATGTTGATCATGAATGATAGTTTTTATATCGCCAACACCGACAGCCTGTGGATGTATCCCTACAAAGCAGGCGAAAAGAAAATGTCTGGCAAAGGTAAAAAGATTTTAGATTTACCTGCTGGTGGTTACAACAATCACTGGACACGAAATCTTATTGCTAGCCCCGATAATACCAAGATTTATATCTCTGTCGGCTCTGGCAGTAACGTTGCTGAAAATGGCATGAACAACGAAGTTCGACGTGCCAATATTTTAGAAATAAATCCCGATGGCAGCGATGAGGTGATCTTCGCAAGTGGATTACGAAATCCTGTCGGCATGGACTTTTCACCTGAGTCAAAAAAACTTTGGACCGCAGTGAATGAGCGCGACGATTTAGGTGACGATTTGGTGCCTGACTATATTACTGAAGTTAAAAAGGATGCTTTTTATGGATGGCCTTACTCTTACTTCGGAGCCAATGTGGATCCCCGTCCTGCTCCACAAAATCCAGAGTTGGTGAAAAAAGCAATCGTGCCTGATTACGCTTTGGTTTCGCACACCGCTTCGTTAGGCCTTTCATTTTATCGTGGTGGGGGTTTCCCCGCCCTTTACAAAAACGGCGCCTTCATTGGACAACATGGTTCATGGAATCGCACGGACATCTCAGGATACAAAGTTGTCTTTGTGCCGTTCAAAGACGGCCACCCCAACGGGGCAACTCAAGATTTTTTGACCGGTTTTATTTCTGATGCGAAAAAAAGTGAAGTCTATGGTCGCCCCGTGGGTGTCACGGAGTGGAAGGATGGATCGCTGTTGGTGACTGATGACTCATCCAATACGATCTGGCGGGTCTCTTATTCGCAAGATGCTCAAACACCGTCAAAAAAATAAAATTTAAGGTGCCAAAAAGACCGAAAAGCCCTAATGTCCGGCCCTCTGAGGAGAACATATGAACAAGCTGGCTTCGCTTTTGGGTCTTTGGGTATTCGTGATGGCATCTGTTTCTTTTGCTTCGACAGTGGAATGCCAATACCGCACAAACGGAAATCAACGAGGCATTTTCAAAATGGGTCTTGAATCTTACTACATCACTCTGACTGATCGCTTTAACAATCCCGATAACGACTACGTTTACGAACAAGGTCGCGAGATCGTTTGCGGTGAAAGTCAAAACGTGCGCGCATTGAATTGCCATCATGAACAAAACCGCAACGGCCACGAACTTCAATGGTCCATTCGCTGCAACGAAGACGTTGGCAATTATGAATTGCGTGCTTTGTCTGATGCGCGTGTTGAATTGGATTTTTCTCAAAGAGCGGGAACTTATACTTGTAAGTCGACTTTGAATGGAAAAAGCCGTGCGTACTTTGATCTCACAAACTGTGTGACTAAATAATCCACTCACTTTCGAGGAACTAGCGGCAGGTACACTGCCCTTGCTTGTCCATATTTTCGCAGTTGAACGAGTGGCCGTTCAAATCAAAATGAAAACCGACGACGACTCCATCGCGCTCTAAATAAGTGGCTTGGGGTCCGTTATTGAAATACAAAGTGTAAGATTTTTCAGTTGCAAGCAATTCACCATCTGAAGACAAACTTTCAATCAAAGTGCTTGATGGATTTTCTGTTTGTTCGTTGGCCACTGGCAAAACTGAATCCGGCGACTCACTTGCCGAGCCAAAATAAGTTAATTTTTTTATAACTCGGCCATCGTCATTTTCATCGAGTTCAACTTTGATCACACGTTCTTGCCCGTCTTTCGTACGAATGCGACGACGAGACCAGTCTTCTGATTTCATGGTAATGCCGCCGAAAGTTTCTTGCATGCGCGACACAAAAGTTTCAGCTTGCATGTCTTCTTGATCGAAAGTTTGCGAGTCTACTTCAAGGCACTTCGTCATTTGATTGAATTGCTCCAAGGGAGTGTTTCCGCTGACGACTTGTGCGGTTTCTTTTACTTCGGCAGAAGGTTCGTCCAGAATCGTTTTTTCTTCAGAAGTATTCGGAGATTTGAGTTCAGACGTTGAAGACGATGTCGAAGATCCACCCTCCATTGGAGGTAAAAAATCACCTGAGTTGTGAGAATCTTTCGAACGAAAGACGATCAAACCAATTCCAACTACCAATAACACCGCTAAGAGCACCATCTTCTTTTGCATGGACTTAGTTTTCACTCAAGGGGTAAGGCCTTGGCAAGAATTTCGTGGCCATTCGAGCATGTTTGTGATTGAAATAAAGCCCTATGAGTCAAGATAAGTGCCCCAAATGTGGATCAGAAAATATTTATGAAGATGGCAACCTATGGGTTTGCCCTGAATGCTCGCACGAATGGAGCGGACACGCTGCGGCTGGCGCTGATGCGGCTGATGAAGGCGAAAAAGTTCACGTGATCAAAGATGCCAATGGCAATGTTTTGCAAGATGGCGACACTGTCACTGTGATCAAAGATTTGAAAATCAAAGGTTCTTCATCTGTTGTGAAGGTTGGCACCAAAGTTAAGAATATCCGCTTGGGTGATGCTGGCGATGGTCACGATATTTCGTGCAAGATCGATGGCTTCGGTGCGATGAACTTGAAATCCGAATACGTCAAAAAAGTTTAAACCTGATTCACTCTGACTTCGTCGGAGTATTACTTAAACATGCGGATGCTGGCTTTGCTGGTATCCGATTTTTTCGCCGCCGCTTTTTTGGTTGGCTTCTTTAATTCTGTTTCCAACTTCAATGCGATGTTACCCGCTTCTGATTTTACCAAATAAGCGGGTTTTTCTTTTGAACCATGACGCGTGATTTTCTTCCCTTTGATGGTTTTTGTGATTGAGTCATGAAAGACTTCTTCAACTGTTCCTGAGATCGAGTTGCCTGCCCATGCCCACTGTACTTTTGAGTTTTTTCTAAATTCCGCCATAGTGGTTTTAGGCTACGTCTCGCTCTGAGACATTGTCAATCAAGGCCGTTGTTAAGCAAAATTGGTCACTGAGGTGTATCTGGCCGCCCTCAGAACGCATAGAGAGCGCTATATGTGGAATAAACCCTGCAAGACTATCCATCATATGAAAAAGACAATGGGTTTACTGATTTCAGGGTTCTCGGTTTTAACGCTAGCTGCCTGTCAACCTCCGGCGAAGGATGAGGCGAAGGCCAATAAGCCCATTATCTCTGCGCTCAATGAAAAGGCCGCCTCTTGCGAAGAAAAGCTTATCGCGCAAATGAAAGCCCAGGCTTTGCCTATGATCGCAGTCAAAGCATTGGAAAAACCCGTAGCCGCCGCCAATAAGTTGATGCAAATAAACGGCGAAAAGAAATTTGATGTGACCAAAATACAAAATCAAATTGTGTCTTTGAGTGTCTCCAACTCGGTGAAAAAAGACGGCACCATCAAATCTGTATCGTGGAGTTTAAAAAAACCTGATGCTAATTCAAAATATATTTTAAAAGCCTCCGCACAGGTGGAACAAAAAACATCTGATTCAAACAAAAGACTCGATCAAGAATGGGGCATTGACTCAAACTGCGAACCCCATGCACTCGATTCAGAGTATTCAATTACTCAACGTAAAGATGAGTCTCATGTGAGCACTGAAAAGTTCACGGTCTTTGCCGACGGCACTAACAAAAATGAAAACTACGAAGCGCAAATAGATCCATCACTAGATGTTGCAAGCTTCATCACGAAGTATGAAGATTTTAAATCTGATATTCCAGTCGGATACAAATCTCAATCTATCAATGGCCAGGATGTTTATCTCCTCTCCGTAACTAAAGAAACTGAGCCTCGTGAATTTAAAGAATTTGGTCAAACTTTGATTCTCATGCCGTATGATATTTCACTGCATTTCAAGGGCCAAAAAATACTTTCTTTCAAAATGTATCGAAGCGATGACGTTGCCTACACGATGACCGATTCGACGTCTAGCCAGTCTTGGACTATTCCAGAACCTATTTTTGATCAGCAACGCCTTGGCTCTCCTGTTGCGGCATCTTACATGACAGGTCAACTGGGTGCAGAATATCTCCAAAAAAACCTCCGTTACGAAATTATTGGTAAGAACAGACCAACTTACGAATTCTTTAGTGCCTACATGCAAATTATTTCTGAAAGAAAAGAGTCAGACGGCAACACCGTTTACGTTCTACAACAAGGCACCGGCGAGTTCGAAACTCCCGTGACCGCGCAAGACCTAGCAAGCAACGACACAATCCAAACGACTTTGCCTCAAATTCAAAAAATCGCAAAAGATATCGCTTCGCAATCAAGCGACCGCAAAGAACAGATCAAATTGATTTTAAAATATCTTAAAAAGAATTACGTCTATGATTGGGATCTCATTAAAAACAACACGCTTCGAGCATTGACCGCATCCGAAGCGCTCGAGCGCGGTAAAGGCGTCTGCCAACACTATGCAGTTCTTTTTGTTACGATCGCTCGTGCTCTCAAGATCCCGAGCACCGTTGTGATCGGCTATAGTATGGCTGATGGCAACCCGGGCCCACATGCGTGGGTGGAAGCGGAGACTTCAAAGAATCGATGGACTGTGATTGAACCTCAAAGCGAAAACGGTTTGACTGACACTGCTCCAAGAGCCTACTTCCCTTTGGCTCGACATACTTATTTTGAAGACCAAAAGCAAGGTCTGACAAACACTTCTGTCTCATTCTTGCAGAATATATTTATGATTCGTGAGCTCAGTCACTAGGTAAAAGGAGCAAAAGATGAAATCAAAATCAAAACTCATTCTTGCTACTCTCGCTGCGGTTCTCAGCTTTCAAACAGTTTCTTTATCTGCGAAAGCTCACGACGAACCCGCGCATGTCGGTTATGGTTCTATCGTTGAAAATGAATTTGCGGGCACACCGAGTGCACGCTTTGTTTTAGCGCTGGTGAACAATCTCAAACTGACGGCGACATTGAAAGCCGACAAAGCTTTGGGCAAGTTCTTATTCTACGATCCGTACTTGCAACCAGTGTATTTGAAGAACTCCCCAATGAATTACAAAGAAACTCTCACGCAACACATGTCATTGATGTTCTTATTCAGTGAACCATCAGGTGTGCGCGAAGGTTTCTCCGTCGGCAATCACACCATTCGCGTGCTTGAGACTTTCGAAGAACAACGCGAACTTTACAACATCGACGAAGTCCAAATCCCAAATTCTAAAAACTCAGCGACTCAATTGTTGAAATATACTTTGGCTTTCCATGATATCGGAAAATCGATTGCTTACCGTGGTGGTGATAAAGGCCGTGAAACTCGCTATAGCAATATCATTGCTTACGATTTGATGCGTGCTTCAAACTTTACCGATGCAGATAGTATTTTAGCGATGAACTTAATCGATCAACATCAATTGATCGGTTCTTACGTTCAAGGCAAGATGACCTTAGAATATGTGACAAAAGAAATCACGGATCGCGCACACTATCTAAGAATGAATCCGACTGACTATTTTAAACTGTCTGAGCTGGTTTTTGTTTGCGATGCGGGCTCATACCCATACTTGCGCGAAAATGCTTTCGATAAAATCGAAGTCACTCGTGCCAATGGCAAAAAAGCTCAGAAACTAGTCACAATCAATCGTGCTCGTTATGCTGAGCTATTGAAAAACTTTGGTTTGAGTGTGCCTCCAGAAGAAACAACCACTCAAAAAAGATCTCGCTAAACAAGTGGTGACCCCGAATGGCTTTGCTCACCGGAGCGCACTCCGAATGACTCGAGTGTCTTAATCAAGGCTGGCCCTGAAAAAGGCTTCCCGAACAATTGATTAAAGCCAGCGCCTTTCGCTTTTTTCTGATTGTCTTCATCAGTGAAGGCACTCACCGCGACTGCGGGAATATCTGAAGGCATGGATGTTTCCCCGGCACGAATTTTACGTACAAGCGAAAAGCCATCTTCCTCAGGCATGCTTAAGTCACTGACAAGGGCATCGAACTTTTGCTCATCCGTTTTTTGAATAGCTTCGCGAACCGAGTTTGCTGTTTCCACGTGCGCGCCGGAGCGTTTTAATACCATCTCAACCAACATCAGAGAGTCCTGGTCGTCATCGACCGCCAAAATATTATAACCAGAAAGTTTTTTCCCTGGCTTGATGGATTCAATGGTGTGATTTTCTAAAGCCGCAGACACGGCTTCTTTGTTTAAATCCACCAGGGGAATTGAAAACACAACCGTGGTTCCCATATTTTCTCCCTTACTAAAGATGTTGATAAAGCCACCGTGGCCTTCGACTAAACTTTTTGAAATTGAAAGTCCTAAACCCAATCCCCCGTACTTACGCGTGGTCGTGCTATCAGCTTGATGAAATCGTCCGAATATTTTAGGACGTTCCTCTGCGGTAATGCCGATACCCTGATCTTGAATTTGCACTTCAGCGCCAGGTCCGCGATTTTGAACTTTAACAAAGATCTTTCCACCGTGATGTGAAAACTTAATGGCGTTAAATAGGATATTGATGAACACCTGACGTAAACGACCGAAGTCGCCCATGACAAGAGCGCGATCCGCCATATTGAGTAATTCAATCTCGAGTTCCTTCTTTTGTGCTTCCATTTGCACTGTCGTGACAGCTTCGCGCGCAATCTCGACAAGATTGACTTCTTTTTTATCCAGTTTCAGTCGTCCCACTACAATGCGGGTCGAATCCAATAAGTCTTCAACAATGCGCGCCTGAGATCTGGCATTTCTTTCGATGATGTCCAATGCCATGTCATGCTGGTCGGACTTAGTTCCACCTTCATCCTCTTTCAGAATGTCGAGCCAACCTAAAATAGAATTCAAAGGAGTACGCAACTCGTGAGACACGGTCATCAGGAAATTATCTTTCTCCGTGTTGGCCTTTTCCAAGTCTGTAATTTTCTTTTGTAAATCGTTGTACAAACCGACATTCTCCATCGCGACAGAAACGGTGTTCGCCAGCGCTTGCAAAAGTTCCAGTTCCTCTGCAGAAGTTTCGTGATGCTCGGCCCAGTAAACGCCAATGGCGCCAATGGGATCGTCTTTGCGGATCGGCACCATCGCTAAGCTTTTTACGAAGGTCGGTTTATAAGCGTCGATGGGAATTCGGGGATCCTGATAGATGTCATCGATCGCCACTGACTTTTTGTTAAGCATCGCCCAGCCACTGACACAGGAATGAAGCGGAAAGCGACTTCCTTTCCACAATGGACTGATCGCATCTTCATCCGCATAAAAGCAAAATTCGCCGTCTTTCAAAACAAAGGTTGCTCCGTCAGAATGCACAATTTCTCGCGCAGCTGAGCGAACCAATGTCATGATGTCTTCAAGGCTCTTTGCTGATGAAAGATCTTGAATGACTTGAACTAGTCTTTTTTCCCCACGTACAAACGACATAGAAAGCCTCCGTTGACCCGAAAAGTGCCTCTCTATTAATTTATCCGGGGAATCACGTGCTCACAAATTTTGGTTGTTTCTTAACTGCGATTCAACAGGGGTAATAATTATGTAAGTTAGCATTAAACAAAAGATCAGTTATAAATAAATCTTGATAAATATAGTTCAAAGAAACTTTATGTGGCGGAGGTATTTTTCTTGTTCTCAAGATTCAGTCAAGATCGTGTTGCCCAACAAAAACGTTCAGAAAATCCCCGAATATTTATTTTTACAATGTTGTCTATTGCGTACAGGCTTCGAGCTTTTCTACGAGCGCTGCGATCTCTAGAATCATGTAAGTCTTTTTATTGCCCGTGACGTCTGTCATCTCGACAACATCTTTCATGTCACCCTGAAGATTTGAAATAACGTCTTTAGCAAGGAAGCTTGGAATTTTAATTTTCTGAGACTCATCGACTGTATCAATCGATTCTACAGCATCCACTAACAAACCGTATTTGGCTTTTGAACCACGCACAACGAGAACGCGAGATTCAACTTCGCCCTCTGCGGGCTTCAAGCCATAGTAACTGCGTAGATCAATGACCATGACCATTTCCCCACGCATATTCATCATGCCTACGACATATTCAGGATACCCGGGAGGATGAACGAGATCCTCTCCCACTTTTGCAATCTCATCGATCGCATTGAGCTTCGTTGAAAGCATATGATTCAAACGGAATGACAGGTAAGCCCTGCGCTCTGCTTTTTTTGCTTTCTCGGCCTCTTGATTGTTGTTTTTTCCGTACAAAGCCAAATGACCTTTGTTGATGTCCATGATTTCATTATCTGAAAGGATTTTTTGTTCATCGAGCAAAACCACGTTGCCATTTTGTTGCTCTGGTAAAAGACCTTTCATCATTTCCATTTTTTCTTGTTGAAAAAGAGGAATCGGCAGAATTTCATCAGCAAAAAAACTGACGATACTGTCAACGCTATCAACGAGCAAGCCCACTTGGACTTGACCGAGCTTGAGTACGATAATGCGTCTGGCTTCGACTTCACTAGATTCAGTGGCTTGGATTTTTAAAAACTGTTTGAAGTCGATGATCGGAACAATTGTTCCGCGCAAATTGACCATGCCGATGCAATAATCGACCGCCAAAACACTGCGTTTGATCTCGGGGACTTTGATGATTTCGCGGATGCCCGATATGTTCAGGCCGAATTCCATAATCCCTGTGCGAAAAGTAATGCATTGAGCGCGTTTTGAGTTTTTCTTCGCCAACTCAACAACATTACCTTTCGCCTTTGCTAATATGTCAGGCATGTTTTCAACCTGAACAAGTTTTAAAGGATCTAAAACTTCAATCAAACGATCACCACCATTTAAACGCAAGACACTGGTGATGATGTTCTTTTTCCCTTCAACAGGATCGTAAACGCCGATCTCATTTTCGGGAATATTAAGGATCTCAGACGTTGAATCAAAGAGCAGTCCGATCTTAACGGGGCCGGCTGCGATGATAGCGACTTTTTTATTCGCCTTATCGCCAGCTGATTCAAAGCCAAGAATTTTAGAAACATCAACGATCGGCGTGATCACTCCACGAAGGTTAAATAAACCCGTCAGGTAATCTGGAGACAATGGAATTTGTGTGACCTTATCAGGGAAGACCACCACTTCCTGTAAGGATGCAATCGAAATAGCTATTTCGAATTCACCCAAACGGAAAGAGGCAAACATCTGTAAAGCACTCGTGCGTTTGACTTTGGCAGCAGCATCCATTGCTTCAATTCCTTTTCTTAAACTACGAAGCGTGCAACAACTTGGTTCAGCTCTTCAGCTTCGCCGACAAGACCCGTTGTTGAGTTTGCAATAGTTTCTGAAGCATAAGTCGACTTCTCGGAATCCGTCGCAATTTGTTGGATCGCGAGACTGATACCTTTCGCAGCACCTGATTGCTCTTCTGCCGCTAACGTCACATCTGAAATACTTTGCGTCGTCGTTTCAATACCCGCGACGATCTTACCAAACGCTTCGCCAGCTTGTTTTGAAATTGAACTGCCCTGTTCAACGCGTTTTACAGATTCGTTAATAAGTTTTGAAATCTCTTTTGTTGCTTGTGAAGAGCGCTCAGCGAGTTTACGAACTTCATCGGCAACCACAGAGAAGCCAAGGCCGTGTTCACCTGCGCGCGCAGCTTCAATTGCGGCATTGAATGCCAACAAGTTTGTTTGGCTGGCGATCTCGCTTATCACTTTAATAATTTCGCTAATATCTTCAGAAGATTTATTGATCAATTCCATTGCTTCGATAGATTTTGCAATGGCTTGATTCCCAATAACGGCTTCTTTTTGAGTGACCATCGCAAGTTCGTTTGCTTTACGCGTGTTATCTGCGATCGATGCAATCGAAGCTGTGAATTCTTCAATCGAAGCGTTCATTTCTTCAACTGTCACACTGAGGCTTTGTGCACCTGATGCCACGGCTTTACATTGATCTGCAATACCTTTAGAAACTCCGCCGAAATTGCCAGCTGAGCTGACAACTCGTGAAATCACTTGGCGCAAATCGCCCATCATTTGTTTGATGCCTTGGCCCAACTGCCCTAAAGCATCTTCACCCAATACAGTAACTTCAGATGTCAGATTGCCTTTTGCCGCTTTACTAACAACATCAAGCAATTGATCGACTTTCATCTGATCTTCTTGCGCTTTCAATTTAACTGCTTGTTCCATCATCACTTGTTCAGTGATGTCAGAGGCAAATTTCACAACTTTGTAAGGTTTGCCATTCATATCCATGATCGGATTGTACGTAGCTTGAATCCAAATCTTTTTACCGCCTGCACCAACGCGCATGTAGCGGCCAGAATCGAATTCACCTTGATTGAGCTTTTTCCAAAAGTTTTCATATTCAGAACTGCTCGAATACTCTTTGTCACAGAAAATGCGGTGATGTTTGCTTTTGATTTCGTCTAATGAATAGCCCACCGTTTTCAGGAAGTTTTCATTAGCCTGAATGATCGTTCCATCCATATTGAATTCAATCACGGCTTGAGCTTTACTGATCGCACTGATCTTGCCCTGGAATTCGGCATTACGCATTTTATCGCCTGTGATATCAGTCGCAAACTTTACCACTTTAAATGGCTTGCCATCCGCATTCATAATTGGATTATAAGAAGCCAGGATCCAAATCTCTTTGCCGTTTTTACCGACACGACGGAATTCATTAGCAACGTATTCACCTTTTGCTAATTGAACCCAGAAGTCCCGATATTCAGGTGACGTCGCATAGGCTGGGTCACAGAACATTTTATGATGTTGGCCTTTGATTTCACTAAGGCTGTAGCCGACTGTATTAAGGAAATTTTCATTAGCACTGATGATAGTTCCATCAAGATTGAATTCGATCACTGCTTGAGCACGGCTAATCGCAGCGACCTTGCCTTCATAGTCAGATGATTTTCTTTTAGCTTCCGTCACATCCGTCGCAAACTTAATAACTTTATATGGTTTGCCATCTTTACCAAAGATCGGATTGTAGGAAGCATTGATCCAGATTTCTTTGCCATCTTTGCCGAAGCGTTTGAATTCGCTGGCGATAAACTCCCCACGGGCAAGACTTTCCCAGAATTTTTTGTATTCACTCGACAAAGCGAATACAGGGCAGCAAAACATTCTATGATGTTGGCCTACGATATCATTAATAGAGTAGCCAACCGTTTTAAGAAAATTCTCATTTGCCGTAATGATGGTTCCATCAAGATTAAATTCAATAACTGCCTGCACTCTATGAAGGGCTGCGATTTCTTCCTTGAGGGCACTGAGTTCATCATTAGTAGCGAATACTGTATCGATCTTTACTGCCGTGCTCATAAGCAAAACTCCTCCGACCCTTACCTATCGGGCAGTTTATTTTTATCAGAAGAGTTTGATGCCAAAGTTGCATGAAAATAATCCACCCCCCGTAGCATTGCGAGAATATCAGAAAATCTTGAACGGATAAGCAACGAGATTGTGTTGATTTTAACAGAACAATAATGACAACGTGAGTGAATATACAATTCACTCACATCTAAAATTATTGCTTCAATTCGGGAAAAATTTGATTACGGATTCGAACCGAGGAATGTCGGCTTCGTCAGAAGATGTTGGTATATCTTGTAATTGCGATTTACCAAGCGCACGTACTCGCGAGTCTCTGTGTATGGAATCATCTCAACGAAGAGATCAATGTTGTCTGTTTGGTAACGACGTTTCCACTCAACCACCATTAATGGACCTGCATTGTAAGCAGCAAGAGCCAATTCGACTGAGCCAAAGCGTTTGATCAATTGACCCAAGAACTCTGAACCTGCGCGAATATTTTCTTCTGGCTTAAGCAACTGCTGCTTTTCTTTAATGCCAAAGATTCTAGCTGTGCCGTACATCAATTGCATCAGACCACTAGCTTTCACGCGGCTTTTTGCAGAAGAGTTGAAGGCACTTTCTTGACGAATCAAGGCTTTCACCAAGATAGGATCTGTGTTCTTACTGTTATCAACGATCTCTTGCCAGAAACGAACTGGAAACAAAAGTCCCGCCGCTGCTGTCGATGCCATTTCTGGATGCTCAGAAAGGTATTTATGCAAAGTTTGGAAGACTGATAGGTCAGCACCCGCGTAACTCATCATCACCATCATTGAAGTCTGGAATGGCAATGGCAATGCACGCATTTTCTCTGTATTGATTTTTGTGGAAAGATATTTAATCGTTTCAAGTTTACCGTTTGCATGAAGATCTACAAACGACATTAAAAGACGATCCCAATTTTCATCGCCACTTTTAGCTTGAAGATACCAAGCTGGTTCCGCCTGAGATGGTGGCTCTGATTCTTGAATCAAGATGCCGTAACCGCCCCATGGATTTCTTTGCGTGATATTGTGCGTATCTTTGCAAAGCGTTTTCAAATACATCACGCGGTCTGAAACGCCACGCTCTGCAACTGACGTTGGGAATGCATTGAGGTATTCCAAAGCTTTAGGACAGTCTTCACGTTGAATAGCTGAAACAGCCAAACGGAAATAACTTTCGTTCTTTGGAACATCAGCACACGTCAAAACTTTTTCATGTAAAGCTTGAGCTGCGTCTTTTGCAGCTTGCTCTGGATAGTCAATTTCTAGAGTGAACGCCAATGATTGGCTTTCGATCGCTTTTTCACAAGTGAAGCCTTCAAGCAACTCAGCCGACTTTGCACTGCGCTTTGCTGTCGACCACTTTTTGAATAAACGAATGAATTTTTGCTGCTCTTGTTTTTCTGGAGGTGTCACTGTCGTCACACGTACTGCGCGCAAAGACTCTGGCAATGCAGCAGCAGGATCACGACCATTCAACCCCGTGAAAGCTTCAGCAGAGCTTTGTGATTTGAGGTATGCCAACGTGGGTTCGACACCTTGTTGCAATGCTTGAGTCAACTCAAGACTGCCAGTAGGTGGAGCTTCTGAAGCCGGTACACGCGGCTTTGAAGTGGTGGCACATGCTGATACAAATAAAATGGATGATAATAGCAAATAGCGCATAGTCTCTTATCGGCAGTTGTTAGAATTTCTCGGACCAGTTTATAGTTTTCTTTTCAAAAAAGGCCTCTTTTTTCATTCGGAAACGCTGTCCTAGACCCCAAGCTTGCCAAAGCGAAAGAAAGCGTCTACTAGGTTGGCATGAAAAAGAAATTATCCCTGCTTTACGTCCTGTGTCTTTTCATCTTCTGTGCTATTTCAACACAGGCCGCAGTATTACATTTCTACTCAAACCCCGCTGTGCCTCAGCCACTTTTTCACGTCACTCTTGAATACAAAGATTATGTTTATGAAGCCGACACTCGTCTAGGCGGTCATCGTATTCCCCTTCACCAGGTTTACAAACTGGGCGACATCCGAATTGAAATCCCAGACGCTTTGGTAAACGAAGCGGGTCTTGCGGGGCAAATGGGATTGCCTTTTGATTATCAGTTCGTTTGGAACAACCGCAAAACTTATTGCTCAAAACTTGTCGGTATCGCTTTGAACATCGAACCTCAACCGATGAGTTTTGCAGGAACTCATTACGTAAAATACTACCCAGATTGGATCAACCGTCACGACCCTGGACTTTCACCTGATCAGATTTATGAGTTCGGTTTGCGACGCGGCCAGATCATTTATGGTCAGCCTCTGCCTCTGCCAAAATCTTTGCCTGCAAAATCTTGCAGAAGTCTTTTGAAATAACCAATTGAACCTTTGACCTCCGTCTCTCGATAAACTCGAGCCTCGTAAAATTCTGAAATTTCATTCAGCACTTTCGCGGCCTCTGGAACTGAGACAGACAAACGGTTGAAATAGGTTAATGGCGGCTCCGTCACTTCACGCGGAATTTCTCTTTTGGCTCCCCACTCTTCGACCATCAATAGCAACAGACTTTCTTCGCTGCGACGAAGTTTCGTTCTGAAAAGACTTCGGAATAAAACTGCGCACAGTATCGAAGCAAAAAGCAACGCCAACCCTGCCCACAGTTTGGAATGAGATAAATCAGACCACAAAGTGTCTTGGGACGTTCTATCGAAATCAATAAGGAAATAGTTCCAGCGATAGTTCAGATCATCCATCATGAACGTGGCACGATCCCACCACAAAAAAGCTGTTTCTTTTGCTGGCTTGAAGCTCACTGTCTTTGCAAGAGCGTCTTGATCGGCTTCAGACATTGAGAAAAATTCTTCACCACCGATAAACATTCTTAATGGAGCAACCCAATATGTTGGATCGACTCGTTTCCATTTGCCGTCACTAAATATTTCGACCCAAGCATGGGCATCACGCTGTGTGACCTTCCAGAAATCACCTACTGGATTATAGCGACCACCCTGATAACCGACGACAACTCGAGAGGGAATTTCTAAGGCACGGGCTAAAGTGGCATAGGCACCCGCAAAGTGCTCACAGAATCCTCGACGACGACGGAATAAAAATGCTTCCAACGCGCCCTCTTCCGCATAAGCGCCAGGACTTAATGTGTAAGCAAAATTGTTATCACTGAAAAAATCTTTGAGTGCCTTGATTCGCTCAGCTTCTGTTTTATTTTTTTCTTTAGTTTCATCGACCCACTTGGCAACCAATCCCGTTAATTTCGGAATAGCCAAAGATTCTTCACTTGGCGGAGTGATATCATTCAGATCTCTTTCCCAGTGCCCGCGATAAACCGCTGCCGAAGCAAGAGGTCGCATGGTTCGAAAAATACCACCTGTAAGATTATACGTCCTACCCTCTTCCATGAATACTTCACGAGTACCTTCAAGAGTAAAAAGATAATTTTGGGTCGTTGGTTCCAATGCAACTTCATAATTAGCACTCGCACCACGAATGCCTTGTTCTTTCATCGGACGACCACGTTGTGGCAACCAACTCAAACCCATAGAGCGATTTAAAATCGCCCCACGCCAATAGAAATCACGGGTTTCATGATAAATCGTCGGGCTGACTTTAGCTCTTAAAACAAGTTCATTGCTTGCTGCCAGCTGCGCGACTTTTCCTGGAGCAAGTTCTTCAGAAAAACCAATCAACCCTTGCGGATTGCTGCGTGAAATCGCCCAAGGCAAAACAAATCGTGGAAAAACCAAAAACAGAATCACAGTCAAAGGCATTGAAATCGCAAATAACTTGATTAAAATTTTTGTTTTTCCGGGCAACGTCGAAGGCAGCAGTGAATACCACAAGCCCCACAGCACCATACCTGATGGAATCACCCAATAGATATCGATACTGAATAAGGCCTTCACTGAAACAAGGACAAATCCCAAAAGTGTTACGAACTTATGGTCACGATCAGATTTATAATCCATCACTCTTAATGCCGACAAACCCACCAAGAAAGTATAAGAAGGCTCTTGTCCAATCAGTGTACGATATTGAACTAAAACTTGAGTGAAGAGCAGCAAACTCAAAAATCCCGTCCAGCGACGTGACAAAGTTTTCCAGCCGCGCTTTTCAGCTCCCCACTTCCAAATGATCAATCCAAAACTAAAAAAGGCAACCCAAGGTGCCACTTCGAATGCGACCATCGCCATGGCAAAGACAATCGATAATGCAAAATACTTTTGCGCAAAGAACTCACGATTCATAACAAATCCTTGGGTTCTAAATTTGCCAGAATCTCAAGACAACGTGTCCAGTGGGGCTTACCGCTTCGATGCGCTTCTTTGAACTTACCGACACTCAGACCATAACTAAATCCGCGAGTCTCTGCCTCATCGACCCACAACGCTAATTGCGAAATACGCGATTCGAAATCAAGGCCTTCTGTCTGATCCCATGTAAATTCAAGCGCGGGTTTTTCAGGTTCTTCATAATTTTTTACCAGCGTCTCTTGGCGACGCGCACTCGCCTTCCAATCAATGCGACGAACGTTGTCACCCGCTTGATACACGCGATGATCACGGAACAGGCCCATGTTTTTGATCATGTCACTATTCATCGCGCCTTCAGGGAAAAGACTAACACCACGAAGTTCTGGGAATACCAAAACTTTTTCTTCTGGGCGAAAATGCCGCCACGCTCTTAACAGCCCAAAAGGAAAACGGCTTTGTAATAACAATCTCGGAACTTCTATTAAACCGCGTTTTTCAGAGATAAAATGGACTGCGACATCGACTTCTTTAAGTGGTGAGATCGAAAAATTTGGACTGAATTCACCATCTTTGTCGAACGATGATTCTAATTCCCAAACTGCGGATTTCGAACGATTCAGGAATGTCACTTTCACAACACCCGTTTCACCTGCAAAGACTTCTTGGCCTTTTAAGCGTTGAAAGATCACAGCATTGACGTTTCGGTTCGTCACAACCATACCTGTGATCGCAACCGAAATCAGAAAGAAGAAAAAGATAAAGATCAAATTGTTCGAGTATCCCATGGCCATGAAGAAAAGAATCAAAGCCATGGCTCCGAATGCAAGACCAAATCCCGTCGGTAAAATGTAAGTGCGCTGCTTAACTTGGAACTGGAGTTTCCCTCTGAAGAGAGAGCGCCCATTCACGGCCGCGTTTGATGCCATGATTTCCTCCTAAGCGATGCCCCAATACGGGAACTAATATTTGCTGAATGTCTTCTGGTTTTAAATAATCACGATTCTCTAAGAAAGCCCATGCCTTCGCGGCTCTTGCAAGTGACATTCCTGCACGAGTCGAAAGCGGTGCTCCTTCGAAATCATCACGACGTGATCTTTCAAGCAACTCCGCAATATACTGAGCAACAGCTGCTGAGACTTTTACTTTTTCGACTTGCTCTAAGATGTCTGCGAATTCCTCTGGCGAAAAAAGACTTTTTAGTTTCTTTAACTGATCACGCGGATCTTGACCTTGCAAGATTCGCACTTCAATTTCTTTCGCTGCATAATTGAGCTCCAAGCTCATAAGGAAACGATCGAGCTGACTTTCTGGCAACGGGAAAGTTCCAGTTTGTTGATGTGGATTTTGGGTCGCAATAACAAAGAATGGCGTCGGTAATTCATGCGTCACACCGTCGACAGACACTTCGCCCTCTTCCATTGCTTGAAGCAAAGCACTTTGTGTTCGAGGGCTCGCACGATTGAGCTCATCGGCCATCACCAATTGAGCAAACAACGGCCCTTGGTGAAAACTAAAACGATGTTCTTGTGGATGAAAAATCTGACTGCCGATAACATCTGCCGGTAAAAGATCAATCGTGAATTGAATACGTTGAGTTTTTAATCCCGTGAGGCGCCCTAGGACTTGCACGAGCGTGGTCTTGCCTACTCCCGGCAAATCTTCAATCAAAAGATGTCCGCCTGCCAACATACAAGTGATAGCTAAACGAACTTCTTTATCTTTACCCAGAACAATTTGTGATGCTTCAGAAACAAGATCGTGGAACTTTTTGCTCATACATAAAACGATACGGAAAGTTTTCATTCGGGGCCAATCATTTCTTAGTCACGGTGTTCCTTTTCTTTTAGTACTTATTCCCGTTCACTAAATACATGAAAACTCTCACTCCGGAACTACGTCATCTAGTCAGTCGTTCTGTGGCCCTGCTAGGTCGAGTGATCGAACGCGAATTGGGGCCCAAATTATTTCAACATATCGAAGACCTTCGCCAACAAATGGCGGATCTGCGCGACCTTGACGAGGAAAAATCTTTTCTGCGTTTGCAAGAGGTCTATAAAAGGCTGGATCGCTGCTCTCAATCAGATCAGCATTCGATTGCCCATTCATTCACCTTGATGCTCGAACTCATGAATGCTTGTGAGAATGCCTATCGCAGTCATCGCCTCAATGTTCATCAAGAGCCACCCAACATTGGCAAAGCGAGGCCTTCAGCGATCGTCTACGTGCTGACGGCCCATCCGACAGAAGCCCGCTCACCTCTGAACATTGCCATCTTTCATCAAATACAAACTGTGCTGATGTCCTATTTAAAAAATTCGCAAAGTGACATTGCCCGCGAATTCTTAGCCAGCGAAGAAAATGATCTCATTCATTTGATGGAAATTGCATGGCGTACTTCGATAGTGCGCAATCGTTCACCCAAGGTGAAAGACGAAGCTGAACACATTTATACCATGTTGTTCCGCGAAGAAATCCTCATGACCCTCCTGGATTTTTCGGATCGTCATTGCCCCGTGTATATTCGTTCTTGGGTTGGCGGTGACAAGGATGGACATCCTGGTGTAGACGAAAAAGTTTTACTGCAAAGCTTAAATCTGTCCCGCCAAAAAATTGTTAAGCTGTTATTAGCCCAAATGAAAGAGATCCGTGGAACTTTGGAAACTCTTTCTGCAAAAGCGTTTCTTAAAAAAATCACGGCTATTGAAAAACAGATTCGCTCATTGAGAACCATTCAGCGCGGTGACGCTAAAAAAGTTCAGCTTTGTCGCGAAAGTCTTTTGGAATTTAGAAATGACTACGTCAAATTTTTGGGGGCCGTCCATCCAAGACTCCGTCGTGTGCGTCAGATTTTCCACATCTTTCCAGGCTTGGTTGTTCCACTCGAATTACGTGAATCATCAGATGTCTTGATGGCACCGCCTGAGAAAAAGAAAATCGCCATCGAACGCATGCTTGCAACTGTCGCCAATATTTCTGCTGGTGGAGAGCCGCGCTGGTACACACGCGGTTTCATCATTAGCATGTGCGAGTCAATCGAACATATCCGCGCAGCCGCCGCCAAACAAATGACTGCCTTTGGTGAGTTGCGATTGCCGATTATTCCTTTGTTTGAAGAAGCTGGCTCGCTTGTAAAGTCCCCGCAGGTGATGCTGGAGATGACTCACGATAAAAAAATTAAAGCAGCTTGTGAAAAGTATTGGGACGGCTTGCTCGAAATGATGGTCGGCTATTCTGATTCAGCGAAAGAGGCGGGTGTTTTACAAAGTCGACTGGCCATTGCGGAAAGCTTACCGAAACTTGAAAAAGTTGCGGAGAAAGCTCATCTGACGCCGTTGTTCTTTCATGGTTCGGGCGGCAGCATCGACCGTGGCGGTGGTTCAATAGAAGATCAAACGGCTTGGTGGCCTAAGTCCGCTCTCCGTCGCTATAAAGGGACTATCCAAGGTGAAATGGTTGAGCGAAATTTAGCAACACCTGAGATCGCAGATCGTCAGCTTGAGCAAATTTATGAAAGCACAAGCCATGGCCTTGATAAAAATCATCGCTTTACGAAAGACCCCGTTTTAGATTTATTTGCTGCGAAAATTGCCGAACGCTATCGCGCGCAAATTAAATCTGCCCAGTTTTTGGGAATGGTTGAAGCCGCGACTCCGTATTCCTATCTCAATGTTTTAAAAATAGGTTCACGCCCCGCTAAACGTGCTAAGCAGTTGCAAGTTTCTGGCTTGAGAGCCATCCCTTGGGTTTTGTGTTGGACCCAAACTCGCGTTCTATTCCCAACTTGGTGGGGTATCGGCAGCGCATGGAAGGAATTAACTGTTAGTCAAAAAGCTTCATTGAAAAAATCATTTAAAACAGATGCTGTGTTTACGTCCTATGTCCGCGCACTGGGATTTACGCTTGCGAAAATTCAAGTCGATATTTTTCGCATGTATTTGGAAAAAAGCAGTCTTAGTAGCGAGCAAAAACAGCAATGCTATCAGGAATTCGCTGACGAAATTAAACGGACAAAAGCTTGTTTTAAAGAGCTGACCGGGCAAAAGGATTATCTGTGGTATAAGCCGTGGCTTGCTGAAAGCATCTATTTGCGTGCTCCGATGATCCATCCTTTGAATTTACTTCAGATCATCGCTAAACGAGATAAGGACAATGCCCTTCTCAGAGTGACGGTGACTGGTATTTCCAGCGGTATGTTGACGACGGGCTAGACTTCAAAGGGGCTTTTTGTTAGCTTCGCGGCTCAGTTTAAGTCTTTAAAAAGAGAGCTTTTATCAGACAGCGGCGCCGCTTCAATAAAATCAATATTGAGATCAGCAACATCTGCAATTTGCAGTGTAGCTTCTGCCCGCCTGTTGAACGCGAAAAGAAAATGATGACGCCCGAGATGTTTGAACAAATCATTTCGCAAGTGGGCCCTTTGACAGACCAGGTGACTTTGCACTTAATGGGCGATCCCCTGGTTCATCCAAAACTTTCTGAGTTCATTGATACTTGTGAACGTTATGAAGTGCCGATTTTTTTGGTGACGAACGGTGTGCTGCTTAACTCCGTTAAAGAAGAGCAGCTTTTACGCAAGCCAATTCGTCAGGTGAATTTTTCTTTGCACAGCTTCCATGACAACTACGGCGATAAAGATCCGACGATCTACCTTAATAAGATTTTTAAATTCACTGAGCGTGCCTTTACGGAACGACCTGATTTATTTATCAATTACCGCCTTTGGAATTTAGATGAGCCACTGGGAACGGGTTTGCAAAATCGTTCGATGCTTGATCGCGTGAACACGCAATTCCAGTTTGCCTTTAACAACGATATCGATGTTCGTCGTAAAAAAAGTGTGCGCATTCAGAACAAACTGCATTTGCATTTTGATACTGAGTTCACGTGGCCCTCTGTGGATTTGCCGGTTTTAGGTGAACGCGGAACTTGTTATGGGCTTTCAAGTCACTTCGGAATCTTAGCGGATGGTACGGTTGTTCCATGTTGTCTTGATAAAGAAGGCAAAATTCCTCTCGGAAATGTTAAAGAACAAGCCATTTTAGAAATCTTAGATAACGAACGTTCAAAAAAAATCATGCAAGGTTTCCGCGATAACAAACTTGTGGAAAATCTTTGTCAGCGCTGCCAGTACATCACTCGCTTCAATTAGTTCTTTGCTATTTTACAAATACTCAAGCCTTTCGTCTGAGACATAAAATCAAAGTCTCAATCGATAAGGAGGCTTTTTACATGGAAGTTCGTCATCAAAAAGATTCTTTAACTACTTCTGTTGGTGTTAAAAATAGCGAATTCAAAAAACCGGTTCTGCAAACTGATACGCAAAGGTTTTTAGACAAGCTCGCTGCCCAAGGAAGCAAACCCATTTACGAACTTAGTTATGAAGAAGCACGTAAAGTTCTTGAAGGACTGCAAGCAGGAGAAATCTCAAAACCTGCTGTCGACATCGAGGATCGTGTTCTGCCCGTTGGCCCTGGCAAAGAAGTGAGTATTCGCATTTTCAGACCTGAAGGTGATAAATCATTACTGCCTGTTGTGATGTACTTCCATGGTGGTGGTTGGATTTTGGGATCTAAGAACACACATGATCGATTGTTGTGCGAACTCACTGCCAAGAGTGGGGCTGCGTTTGTTTTTGTGAACTACACTCCTTCACCTGAGGCGCAATTTCCAACAGCCATCGAAGAAGCCTTTGCTGTGACGGAATATATTGCTTCCTTTGGTCACGAAATGAATTTGGATGCTCACCGTCTGGCTGTTGCTGGCGATAGTGCGGGCGGCAATATGGCGACTGCCGTATGTTTGCTTGCAAAAGATCAGGGCTATCCGAATATCTCTTATCAAGCACTTCTTTATCCCGTAACGGATGCGAGTCTGAATACGGAATCCCATCGTCAATTCGCCAATGGTTATTGGTTGAGCACGGCGGCTATGGGATGGTTCTGGGATGCTTACTGTCCTGATCGTAAAGATCGCGAGCGTGTGATCGTGTCACCACTGAAGGCAACTGTGAATCAACTGATGCACTTACCGCCCACACTCGTAATTACTGCGGAGGCCGATGTATTGCGTGATGAAGGACAAGCTTATGCACGCAAACTTTTAGAAGCCCATATTGATGTCACTGCTGTTTGTTACCAAGGCACGATTCATGACTTCATGATGCTAAATGCTTTGGCCGATACGCCAGCCGCAAAAAGTGCGACTTCATTAACAGCAGAAAAACTGAAACAGGCGCTTGCCAGAGCTCCGCTGCACTAGCATCCTGTATGTATGAGTGTTAACGCTGCTTACGTTTTGCATTTTTGGTTTCATGAGATTGATAGCAAACTTTGGTTTTCTAAAGATGCCGAGTTTGATGAGCTCGTCAGAACTCGGTTTTTAGAAATTCATGGGCAAGCTATGCGCGGTGAAACTTATATTTGGCGCCGTACACCTGAAGGGCGATTGGCCGAGATCATTTTGCTGGATCAGTTTTCTCGCAATATGTTTCGCAATCGTCCAGAGTCTTTCGCAACCGACACTCTTGCCTTGGTTCTTGCTCAAGAGGCCATTAGCGTTGGTGCAGATTTGAAAATTTCGAATGAGAAAAAAGCGTTCATGTACATGCCCTTCATGCACAGTGAGTCGCTCGTCATTCATGAAGAAGCTGTGAAGCTTTTTTCACAGCCCGGTCTTGAGTTCAACCTTGATTATGAAATGAAGCACAAGGTGATCATTGAAAGATTTGGCCGCTACCCACACCGCAATGCTGTGTTGGGCAGGGCCTCATCAGAAGAAGAGCTCGAGTTTTTATCTCAACCCGGTTCTGGGTTTTGATTTGCATCCCAGATTCAGCGAGGTCAGTAAAACGATCAAGAATGCAAATCTTGGCGCGTGTGGGGTTGTGGAGTTTTCAGTGATGAACTCAACTGCGATGGCGCAAATGGCGATCCAAATCGTGAGCTGCCAGATTTTGCGGGCTCTTTGAATCGAACGATTTTTTCTGCGTGCGACCCAATAATCGACGACTCCAACCATCATCAAAATAACACAAAGAAGAAATGCTAAAAACATACGACCCTACTTTGTGACTGTCATGGAAGGTGTTGAACCGGGCGCGACTCCGTAGGCAGCTTCGACTTCGGCCATGATTTCGCGTTTTAGATTTTCGCGATCTTCTTTGGCGCAGTCTTCAAGAGGTTTCATCAAAAGAATTTTGAAGGTGACGATGCCGACGGCACCAATCGCGGTGACCGCTAATACAGCAGGCGTGCCGGCGACGACTCCCATGGCGGCGAGTTCTTGGATGACGATAGATCGAGCGGCTGAGCTGGTGAAGACGGTCCATGCGGGCGAGACCGCCAATGAAATGACTTGGCGTAATTGATTGACCGACTTGAGGTCTTGGCACGTGAGTCCCGCGAAGGAGGCGCCGTAAGGATTCGAATGAGGGCTCGCTACTTCAAACCAATTCTCTAGTTTTTGAGATCTCCATTCTTGGAATGCAGACGATTCTGAGTTGATATCCTGAGAAACGAGAGCGGCATCGACGACACAAGATCGGCCTAATAAGCTCTGTGCTTGAGCTGAGAGTCCCACGAGGGACAGGAACGCGGTTAATACGACTGTTTTCATTTTAACTCCTCGGGTTTTAAAAACCACGAAGAGTGACCAAAGCAATTCGAAAGCCAACCTTTCCGACGGCGTTCGAATGTTCTGCCATCTGCTTTCGCATTGTTTCAATATTGATTTTGTAATTCCAAATATGTTGACGAGTTTTTCATCGTCACAGAATTCGCTATGTTCCTAGAATTCAATTTGAAACCTGATTTTTCAGATATCAGGCGTGATCGTTGAACCTAGAACTCATTAGAGCATTTAAAAAGATCCCATTTTCAATCTCAATTCCCCTCTGAAATTCAATCGAAAATGTCGTGTTATAAACATTCAACTTCGGAGGTTTGAAATGCACTCGCTAATGAAATTAACTGATGTGGAACTTGAAAATAGTCTTGGGGTTCATGTGCATAGCGAGCGTGTGTCGCTGGATCATATTTATACGCATATCAATGAAATTTATCGTCGTGAACTTCATCTCGACCAGCAATATGGCACTATGAAAACTTATCTTGTGAAACGTTGGAAATATTCTGAACGTGATGCTTATCGCAAAATTGATGGTGCTCGTCTTTTGAAAGAGGTTCTTGCGTTGGCGGCAGAAATTCGCAATGGCAATTTAAATGCTGATGTCATTGGTGAACTATCGCGCGCTGTGAAAGAAAAAGAACGTGCTTCGGGTGTAAGAGTATCAGCTGCTATGAAATCTGACTTGGTGAAGTTGGTTTCTGGAAAATCTGTCAGGACCATGCTTCTCACAAAATTCAGCAAGACAATTTGCCGCACAATCTCGAGTCGATGCTAAAGATTTTTACAGACCTGTACATCAAAGTGAATAAGTTGGATGCGCCACCGCCTCAAAAAAGTAACGAGAATGACCTTTCACAGAAACAAGCTCGTTCACCAAAAGTATTTATGCGTCGCGAACCAGGCGCGACACAAATGTACGTCGAAGCGAAGAGAATTAATAAGACCTTAACTCCTAAAACTCGTCGAGAAGTGTTGAATAGAGATAAGTGCTGCCAGTCTGTGAATAAAGATACCGGTGAAATTTGTGGAGAAACTTCATTTGTTCAAGTGGATCACAAAACTCCCATTTGGGCAGGTGGCAGTCATGAAATGGAAAACCTTCAAGTGCTATGCGCCAATCACAATCGTCGTAAATACAGAAAAGAATCTCAACTGAGTTGGTTGTGATTAAATGATGAAGCAATGCGAAAGCAGATGGCAGAAAACCGTAATATTTAAGCGCAAATATTTTCGTGCGAATTTCGATATTGAGAAATCACTTCTCTTCAGAGATTTCACTACCTCAACAACAGAACTCTCCGTCGAGCTAATGCATAAAGAAAAAGCTAACGATGGAGTACAAACTCGCACCCAACAAAACTGCGCCGCCGATTTTTTGTTGGCGCAAGCCCGCGCTCGATAAGCCCGATTTAAGCATTGAAGGAATCGCTGATAGCGCTGGTAGTCCGCCCAACCAGAACAGCGCCATGACCATGACTCCACCCCAAGCACTGCGAGTTGCGATTGCCGCCATCACGTATGTGTACAACCAACCGCACGGTAAGAATGCCGTCATCAATCCCACCACGAAGCCGCTTTTCGACAATGCAAATTTGTGCAGTGGTTGAAGTAGATTAAAGAAAATCACAAAACTCTTATGTTGCAGAATTCGCGGGAATAGAATTTTTAGGCCCATCACAAATAAAGTCACAGCAAGCATTGAACTTGCCAATATTCTGAGAGCGATAAAATCACTATTCAAAAAGAAATCCCCAACAAGGCCCGCAAGCAAACCCAACAAAGAATAGGCAACGACCCGCCCGAAGTGATATTTCCACAAAGAATTGCGACGGGACATTAACGTAGCGATCGGACTGCACATCGCAGCACAGTGCCAGCTTCCAAAAAAGCTCGACGAGAGAATCGCTATGGCCAGTACCATCACTGATGAACTCATTCTTTAGGCCCCACCAAGATTAATTCTTTTTGGCTTTCAAAACCCGCTTCATCGCGCAAAATGATTTTGGTTTTAATTTTGCCGTTTTGGGATTTCAGCGACTCCTCAGAAGCAGAAACAAAGAAGTACCATTCATGGGACTGCTCGGGAGCGAGGGAAATCTGAGGTTGTCCCGTCGTCAGAACAAATCCTTGCGCAACGATCTCCGCAGGCAGACTCAAATTATAGTAAGCGGAAACCTTACCTTGATTTTGAATATGGATCTTAAACTGATTTAGAATTTTTTCTGAACCGGTTTCGTCTTTGATGTATGAGTAAGGCAAGCCTTTACTGCGCATTAAAGTCCAATCCACAGGCTCACGAGTTGCCAAAGTGAAAGCCAAACCCAACACAAGACCAATAATCATCACCAAATAAATTAATGAACGCGGACGCCACAAGCTGATCTTACTACCGTCCAAGGTGTCATAACGAATCAATCCCGTAGGCTTTTTCACTTTCTCCATGATTTCATCGCAAGCATCGATACAAGCAGTACAAGCGATGCATTCCATCTGCAAACCATTACGAATATCGATTCCAGTAGGACAAACCTGAACACAGCGATTGCAAGACACACAGTCGCCTTGTTTCGCTGCTGCGACCGCAGCCGCCGCCGTCGCTCCCAACCCAGTAGACGCCCCCACCATCGTCGGCATGTTCGGCATCGAAGCCCGCGACTTACGTGGCTCCCCTCGAGCCGCATCGTACATCACCACCATCGACTTCTGATCCAATAACAAAGACTGAATCCGACCATAAGGACACATGATCACGCAAAACTGCTCACGGAACCAAGCAAAGTCAAAAAGGATTGCCGCCGTAAAAATAGAAACTAAAATGAAATACGTATAATTTTCGGAGGGACTGCCCATCATCATCGCGACAAGATCTTCAGCTCCAACAAAATATGCCATAAAGCTATGAGCAATCAGCGATGAGACGACAAAGAACAAGAACCACTTCATCACGAGCTTGCGAATTTTCACCGCATTCATCGGACCATCACGCAAACGACGGCGTTCGATATAGCCACCCTCAACCCACTGTTCAATGCGACGATAAACCGCATCGATAAAAACAGTTTGAGGACAAGCCCAACCACACCACACACGCCCCCACACCGCTGTGACAAAGGCTAAGCCCAGAGTCAAAATACCGAATAGAAAGAAAATCATCGGAGCATCATGAGCTCGGAACAAAACTCCAAACAGCGCAAACTCACGATCTGGGATGTTTAATAAAATCGTTTGCCGTCCACCGATGTGAGTCCACGGCAAAAGTAAAAAGACCACCAGCAAGACACCCTGAACCCAATTACGATGTCGACGGAAGAAGCCATTAACTTCTGCCGGGATGATCGACACTCGATCGCCGTGTTCATCTACTGAGGTGAGCTTGCTGGGATCTAATTCGTTCATGGGATCTCTTCACCTTGAGGTGCTTTAGAGTTTGCAGGATTGGAATCTTTTTTCGAAATGATAAAAGAAGCCACTGCATAAAGTTCGTCTTTGCTCATCACAGTTCCCCATGGCGGCATCCCTTTATCTGGCACACCTTCACGGATGATTTTAACAAGATCCAAACGAGTTGCTTTACCATGCAACCAGAAATGATCCGTCAAGTTGGGACCAATCATGCCTTGCAGTTGTTGACCATGGCAGGCCGCGCACTTGCCAGTAAAGGCTGCTTCGCCTTTTGCAAGAACACCGTCTTTGCCAAATTCAGCACTCAAAGAATCTTCTGTTTCCATCGGACTGCTAGCCACGACAGAGGCTTTTTCTTTTTCAAGTTGATTCATCGCCAAGGCCAGCTCTTCATTCAAAGTCAGGCCGCCACCAAACGTGTAATGCAAATAATAAAGTGAACCAAAGATGATCGTGATAAAGAAAGTCCACAACCACCAAGTTGGCAGAGGATTATCGTGTTCGATAATCCCGTCGTATTCGTGAAACTTTTCCTTATTGTCGCTCATAAATGAATTCTCCATCGTTTAAAGGAATTTGTTCCATTTTGCCGTAGAACTGTTTTGCGGATTTTCTATTGATCCAAAGTAAAACTGCGCAGAAGAACAAAAAGAAGATCAACAAACCAATCGCTGTTAAATAGGTATCAGTGAAATAAGCTAATCCTTCTTGTTTCATTGGGCTTTTCCTTTCTGACCGAGTGATTGGATGTAAGCGATCAAAGCGACGATCTCTTTATTTTCAAGACCTTTAGGTCCACCGTTATGTTCAAGATCTTCTGCGATGCCTTTTGCTTGTTTTTGAGCGTAGATGTCTGCATTCGCAATGACGTCTTGTTCGTAAGGCACACCGAGTTTGTGCATGACGCTTAATTTTTTACGCAGCACCAAGAAGTCTGTCTTCTTTTCAGCCAACCATGGATAGTTCGGCATGATTGATTTCGGAGTGACCGCGCGTGGATCCATCATGTGCGAGAAATGCCACAAGTTTGGATATTTCTTCCCGACACGTGCTAAATCAGGGCCGGTACGTTTTGAACCCCATTGGAATGGACGATCGTACATTGATTCTTCAACTGTCGAAGCTTTTCCGTATCGCAGAACTTCTGAGACGATTGGACGTATTTGTTGCGAGTGACAAAGGTAGCAACCTTCTTTGATATAGATATCACGCCCCGCAAGCTCGAGTGGAGTGTAAGGTTCTACGATTTGCTCAGGACGGATGTATTTATTCAAAGCAAGCGTTGGATAGATCTCAATTACTGAGCCCACTGCGATTGCTAAGAATGTCAGGATTGAGAAAGTCAAACCTAAGCCTTCAAGCTTACGATGAGTTTCCGTAACGACTTCGTCATAACCAGAGCGTTTAACTTCCGAAACTTCCACAACTGGTTTTGGCGCATTCTTAATAGTTTTGTAGAGGTTGTAACACATCAACACAAAACCCACGATGAACAAAAAACCACCGATCGCGCGCACCCAATACAAAGGCACGATACGAACAACTGTTTCAATAAAGTCTGGGTAAACAAGCTGCCCGTCTTTACCCACTGCTCGCCACATCAAACCTTGAGTGATGCCGGCAGCCACCATGGAAGTGTAATAAAGAACAACACCGACAAGACTGATCCAGAAGTGATTCTCTAAAAGTTTTTTAGAATAATGCTCTGTCTTCCATAAGCGCGGTACAAGATAGTAGATCATACCGAAGCTGAGGAAACCGTTCCAACCTAGGGCACCTGCGTGAACGTGACCGACGATCCAGTCAGTGTAGTGTCCTAAAGCTGAAACAGATTTAATCGAAAGCAAAGGCCCTTCGAATGTCGCCATTCCGTAGAATGTTAAAGCGGCAACAAAGAATTTCAACAATGGTTCTGTTCTGAGCAGTCCCCATGATCCTTTCAAAGTCAAAAGACCGTTGATCATCCCGCCCCATGAAGGCGCCCACAACATAATCGAGAACACCATACCCAAAGTTTGCGCCCAGTCTGGCAAACTTGTGTAAAGCAAGTGATGTGGTCCCGCCCAAATATAAATGAAAACCAATGACCAAAAGTGAATGATCGAAAGTCTGTAAGAGTAAATCGGTCTGTTCGCTGCTTTCGGTACAAAGTAATACATCAAACCCAAGAATGGAGTCGTCAAAAAGAACGCCACAGCGTTGTGACCATACCACCATTGTACCAATGCATCTTGAATGCCCGCATACACAGGATAGGATTGGAACATCGATACCGGAATTTCAATCGAGTTTACGATATGCAAAACACCGACAGTGATGATCGTGGCGATATAAAACCAAATCGCAACGTACATGTGTTTTTCACGACGTCTTTTAAGTGTCATGAAAAAGTTCAAACCAAAGAGCACCCAAATTACCGCAATCGCGATATCAATCGGCCACTCTAGTTCCGCGTATTCTTTTGATTGCGTGTAACCCAGTGGAAGAGTGATTGCCGCCGAAACGATAATCAACTGCCAACCCCAGAAATGGATCTTTGAAAGCGTGTCTGAAAACATGCGAGTTTTTAACAATCTTTGAGTGGAGTAATAGATACCCGCAAAGATCGCATTCCCCGCAAAGGCAAAGATCGCAGCATTTGTGTGAAGCGGTCTGAGACGACCGAAAGTCACCCATTCCAAATTCATATTCAAAGGCCAATAAGCCAGTTGCAAAGCGATGAGAAGTCCAAAGACAAACGCCGCCAATGCCCAACCGACAGTGGCCAACGTAAACTTTTTAACTATGTCATCATCATAGTAGATTTTTTCTGTTGAGTTGCTCACGATTTTTTCCCTTCTTTATCGTCCGCTAAAATTCGATGTGCTGGAGTCTCGAGGTCATCAAACTGACCGTGTGATGTGGCCCACAGAAAGGCCGAGACAAAGCCTATTCCGAGTATGAGTGCGACAGGAATCATAAAGACGAGGATGTTCATCTTGCACCCCACAATGAAGACAAGATGATCAAACCTGAACTGAGCGGCATGAGAATCGCCGCCATCATCGGATTGATAAACCCTGTTAACGCCAATACGCCACCAACGAAATTGTAAATTAAGGAAATACCGAGATTTCTGACGAGGACTCGTCGAGAACAATGCGCAAGACTGGTCAGCTCAAGCATTGGTGTCAGACCACCGCGCGTGAAATAGACATCTGCATTTTGCAGACTCAAGTCGATGCTGCCTTTAACTGCGATACCGACGTCCGCTGCTTGTAAGCTCAAAGCATCGTTGGCACCATCGCCAATCATGCAGTTGTTTTTGTATTCTATAAGAATTGATTTTTTATCTTCGGGATAAAGGTCAGAGTGGCAGTTTTCTTTAGCAATCCCCGTTTGTCTTGCAACTTCGAGGACACGGATTTTTTTATCGCCTGAAAGGATGAAACACTGAATGCCACGCTTTTGCAAAGTGTGAACAACTTGGGCTGAATCTTTTCTGACGGCGTCTTCAAAATAGAGACGTCCCAAAGTTTCGCCATCTTTCAAAACCTGAACGGCAATTTCAGAATCATGCGTTGATTCTGATAAGTGTGTGATCTCGTAGTGAGCACCTTGGTACTCTCCGCGCACACCTTTTCCTAAAATCTCTTCGCGACTTGTGAAAGCTGGCAATGCCTCCACACCACTCCAAGCTTTTCTTAGAGCAAACGCCACTGGGTGATAAGACTGCGCTTCTATAGCCAAGATGATTTGTTTCATCTCTTTTGAAAAATCACTGGATGACGGCATCAAACTCAATTCGCCTTCAGTCAATGTCCCCGTTTTATCAAAAAAGATGTTTTTGATCTCAAGCACTTTTTCCAAAGTTTTTGAGTCTTTCAACAAGATGCCTTTACGTTGAGAATTCTTAAGTGCCAACCCGTAAGTCAGCGGAGTTCCGAACGCTAAAGCACAAGGACACGCGAGCACGATTAATGCGAGAGCTCGATTAAAGGCCTCCGACAAATTCACGAATGAATAAGCGGCAAAAAATACAATCGCGACAGCAAAAACAGTGATGATCAATTTCTGCGCTAATTTATCCGTTAATGTCGTGAAATCGTTTTTAACTTCAGAACCAGCGTCGAGCTGTTTGAAAAGATGACCCATGCGTGAGTCTTGCAAAGAGGACGCCGCTATAACTTGGATGTCGTCTTCAAGCACCTTAGTTCCAGCAAACACTTCCATATCGCGAGCGAATCTTTTTGGTAAAGCCTCTCCATTGAATAGCGACATGTCTAAAAGCGCATGCACCGATGCGAGATTGCCATCGCATGGTAGGATTTGACCACGCTTAACTAAAAGACGATCACCAGGACACACTTCGCTCCATGGTACAAATTCAGTGCTGTCACCGTTTTGGCGCAGATATTTTTCAGATTTAAAAAATGACTGAGCACGTGATGGGGCCAAGTAATTTTGTTGAACCCGTTTTAAAAGATATCTTGCACTCAAGATAAAGAACAAAAAGCTCGCAGTGCTGTCGAAGTAAACGGCGCCATCCCCACGCACCAAGTTACACAACGATAAAAAGAAACCCGATAGCATCGCGATTGCGATCGGCAGATCCACATTTACAGTGTGATACTTCAATGCATTCAGAGCCCCTTGGTAAAAAGGACGAGCACTGTAAAACAAAATCGGCAGGAATAAAAAGAAGCTGATCCAGTTAAAGGCTTGCGCCCAAGAACCCGCCAGCCCGGCATATACAGGCACCACAAAAAGCATGATGTTTCCAGCGCAAAAACCTGCAACAGCAATGCGTTTTAGGAATGTGCGGTTTTCTTTTTTGTATTTATCGCTCGTGTTCTCGCCTTCTGCGAGCAAACTTGGAGTATATCCAAGCTCTGAGATCACTTGCGCAACTCGCGCTAATGAACCACCCTCACGTAAACAAATGCTTACTGTCGAATTACCGAAGTGAACACGCGCCTCGACGACATCAGAAGAAAACTCAGGCAGTTTTTCTAAAAGATGCACGCATGAAGAACAGTGCAAACCTTCAGCGTAAAAAACGTAATCGAATTTGTGGGATTGAGTTTGTTTGTAGAGATCGCGGAATTTAGTTTCATCAAGATGCGCGAAAGAATTTTCACCACTGCTTTGCCAAAGGCCTTTAACGTGTTGATCAAGAATCTGGCAAGCATGACAGCAATACACTTCCTCCGTGGGAAGTCCGCAATAGTTGCATGGTTTTGTGCTTGCGAGTTGCATACGCTGAGTCCTTTAGTTGGAGTCAGAGTAACAACCCTTTGATATTCCTCATATGATGGGAAGAAGTAGCCAACATGACGGCCATCATGTTTGGCGCTAAATCATTGATTTTCTTTTAGAATGGAGACGATCTTTCTTTTAAAAGATCTTTCGACAAGATGCGAATATGACGTCCGTCGGTCTGGTCGATGAGACCTTCTTTTTCAAATTGAGCCAATGTTCTGATCACAGTCTCTGGAGTTGTGCCCGCCCATTGCGCGATATCTCGACGTGTCCAGTTCTGATGAATGAAGTGATCTTGCAAGAACAACAAAGCTTCAGCAATACGCTCTGGAGCACCTTTGTCCATTTGCCCCATCCACTTTTCTTCAGCCATGCGCAAGTCTTTTGAGACGTGCTCAAGCAGCTTCATAGAAACATCTGGATGCGACCTAAACACCGACATGATGTCCGCTTTCGGCACGAAACAAAGTTCGCAATCCTCAAGCGCTACAGCCGTTGCGTGATAAGGTTCATTCGCAAAGAGAGAGCGGTAACCGAGGGCTCCACCAGGTCCGACAAAACGCAATGTGTGAGTTGCACCAGAGAGTGATGCGACTTCTAACTTTACGATGCCTGATTGAATCGTGAAAATTCCGAGTGGATCATTGCCTGAGTAAAAAATGGTTTGGCCGGCTTTAAAACGACAGACCAATCGAGCTTTTTCAATAATAGAAAGCGCCTCTGGATGAGAGCAAAGAATGCTGTCATCTTTCATCTCACAAGTTTGACAACTTTTCGGAGTACATGACGCTGTAGAGCTGGCCTTCTTTTTGAGTTCAGACATAGCCCATCATAGCAAACTTATTGAACCCACGCCATCACTGAGCGTAACGTCGAGGCCTCTTTGTTGCCTTTCTTATCGCGTAATGCAAAAACGTCCCGTACTAAGGCAAGATCTCTTTCGCTCATATCTTTGTTGCCCACAAGCCACATGTCTTGAACCAACAGCTTTTGCAGCTTTCTGATGGGAAGAAGCTTAGGATTTCCCTCGTGTTTCATCGCTAAATCAAGCACCGGTTGTTGCGTAGCCCAAATTTGAATACGACCGGAAACAAGTTTTTTGTAGTTCGCCGCGTCCTCGGTCATCCCTTCAATATTTCTTGATTTCTGTCCCATATGACGACGCAGCTCTTCTTCACGCAGGCTTCCACCCAACACACCGACTTTGTATTTTTTAAGATCTTCTAGTGAATCGATTTTCACGGAAGGATCAAAAGTAAATAGCCAACAATCATAGGTGGCCAGCTTTAGAATCCATTGATAATCGTTCGCACGTTCGACAGTTTTAGTGAGCGGAAAAAATAAGGCGTTTTTATTTTTCGCAACTTCAGAAAGAGCCCTTTTCCATGGAGTGAAGACGATTCGAAATTCAGCATTACGTTCTGATTTAAAGATTTTTTCGCCCACCGATTTCCCCAGCAGACCAGCAATGCCCATGGGACTGTCACTACTTTTTTGCACTAGAGGGGCGCTCTCAATAGTGTAAACCCGGATTGCCGCTTTTGCTTGAAAAGCGAAACTCAACAAAAAAGTATATATGAATAAATGCATGTTTAGATGTTAATAAAAAGGACGCAAAATTGGAAGACCAGATATTGAGAGATTCTTGAGCTATCAAGATTAAGGTCCAGTGCGAGCCGCAATACAAAGCTGATCACAGCGCTCGTTCCATTCATTTCCCGCGTGAGCGCGAACCCATTTCCACGAAATTTCGTGTTCGCTATTCCAAAAATCAAGCTGCTTAACAAGATCCACTGCAGGAATAGGTCGTTGATTTTTCTTAACCCAATCGTACTGTTTCCATTCACTCATCCAAATTGTGACCGTGTCGATCAGGTTTCTTGAATCCGTGAACATTTGCACTTTGGATTTTACTGGTAAAACTTTGAAGGCCTCGATCGCTGCTTGAAACTCCATACGATTGCACGTGGTCTTACGGGATTTTCCGAAAGCTTCTTTGACCACTTCACCATTTTGCAAAATCACGTACGCCCACGAGCCTCGGCCCTCTTTGAGGCTGCCATCGGTATAGATTTCAAAACTCTGTTGCGCTTGCATATATGAGTTCCTTCAGTCAAAATTTTGATGAAGGAGCTCGCCGATGTCAAATCACGAAAGTGTTCCCAGCGAATTGATTGAGGTTACTGCCCTTGATCAACAGTTCTCGATGAAGATTCATGGCTCCAACGAACTTCTCTCGAATATCATTCGTGAAAAGAAGCGTTACTCTCAATTTGATTTAGTTATTCTGCAGCAGTTTTTAAAACCTGGTGGCGCATTTCTGGATGCGGGCGCCAACATTGGTTGGTATTCGCTCTATGGCGCTAACATCGTAGGGCCATCGGGAAAAGTTTGGGCTTTTGAGCCTGATCCTACGAACGCTGAACTTTTACGCCAGAACTCGGCACTCCAAAAACTTTCACAAATTCACGTCATCGAAAAAGCTTTAACCGATGAAGACGGTCGCGCGGATTTACTATTGAACTCGAACAATCACGGCGATCACCAAGTGCGCAAAAATTCAGTGGGCAACATTGAAACCGTGTCATTAGATCATTGGATGAAGTCTGACGACTTTCAGCAACTGCAACTTTTGAAAATCGATATTCAAGGCAGCGAGCCCCAAATGCTGGCGGGGATGAAGCAACATCTGAAGACTCACCGTCCTGCAATGTATATCGAGTTCTCTCCATCACACATGTATAAGTGCGGCAACTCTCCGTTTGAGATTTTCGCGTTTATCGAAAAATACAATTACATTCCATATCGTGTTCATGACGATCGTGGTGCTGATTTCAATCAAGTACTAGAACCCGTCAGCGTTCCGCAGCTCTTTCAATACACGGCAGAACTTCGCAGTGTGGATTATGGAATTGATCTTTTACTTGTTCCTGAAGGGAATTCACTTTGAAATTAATTTTTACTCTCGCGATCTTTCTTTCATCCGTCAGTTACGCCGATAATATTGCCGATCACCTGTGTGTGAATGATGCTCGTTGCACGGCCACTCAAGAACAAATTGCAGAGAACTTTCGTTCTGGCACAGAATTGCCAGATAAGAATGCGGAATTGCTGTTTCAAGGTGGTTGCTACATGATCAGCAATGTCTACTCGCCAACGACGAAACATCACGGCTATGTTTATTTCCGCGATCAAGGCTTTTACGGCAACTTTAGCTTCTTTTATGCTCAGAATCCCTACGCGAATTCGACAATCGCTGATATGCGGGCCAAACACAGCGAAGCTTCTAAATTTTCCATCGAAAGTATTTCAAATGCATGGAAGATTGAAGTGAACAGAGAACAAAACTGGCGCTACTATGTTCGCCAGTCTTTGTCGGGAAAAACCATCGTCATCGGCCAATGGGGCATAAACGATGCGATTTTGTGTGAGATGAATCAGAACTTTTAAAGTCCGTAAGCTTTCTTAAGTGCCGCTTCATTCACAGCATTGAAGCGTCCCGCACGACTACACATAAGGTTTTTCACATCGAACTGATAGTTCACGAAAGCAGACTCGGTGTCGTCATAAAATTCCATGTAACAATCTGGAAAGCCCAGTACGTGGCCGAACTCGTGTCTCATCGTATACATCGTATCCCAGCTAGCAAGAGGAACTTCGGAACTCATTGTGATGTTATCGCCACCCAATGAATCTACATGCGGAGTGACCGCTGGTAAAAACACCACATTCGCAGCAGCAGTCGGAGTAATGACGATATTCAAAAAACCGCCTACCCATTTAAATTCATCTTCAATATTCGACTTCACATAGTCATTGATGATCGGATTTGCGTGCGTTCTAAAAGGCATCACCAACGAAAGCGGAGAAAGAATTTTCACATCAGGGCGTTGAACTTGCACAGAGAAAAACTCATCATAGGCAGCTTGCGATTGCGGGCGGTACTTTGCAAAGATTTGGAGCAGCTCAGTTCTATTCGCAACTTTTACTAACTCACGATCACACGGATCCAATGCTTGCTTTGCATTCGCGCAAACATCACGAACCCACACTTTCAATTGCGCCACGGGTACAACAGTGCCATCTATTTCAGCTTTCTTCAAATAGTGCAAACCACGGAAGTCGTTCACCTTGTTTTGGCGATAGTACGAGATATATGGCTGCATCATGCGCCAGCGCAGTCCCAATGAGTAAGCAGAATCCGTTTTCTTCGCCCACGTTTTATAGGTCTCAAGATCTACGGGTAAAGATGTTGGCAATGCATTCTGACCAAAAATAATTTCTTTCAGTGTTGCTGGCATTTCTGTTTGCAGAACACGGAGGCGTTCGTTCAAAATCGCCGCGTTGTACTTTAATGGTTCTTCAATAGGGATGCCCTTTGAAGTTCCCGGTGGATAAAGATCGATCTTTTGTCCGTCAGGTAAATTCGCATTTAAAAGTTTCAACCACTCTAGGTTGCGCGGTCCCACGCTCAACATCAATTCCCACGGTTCGCGCATAGCACCTTCATCGACCTCGTCAATTAGTGGCGCTGGCAAATGATAACGCCACGAAGGCGCTTCCCCGTCTGGAATATGATTCATCGATGCGAAACTGAAACCTAAAAGAAGTAAAATGATGCTCATAAAATAAGCCTAGGCGAGCACCCCACTAGCGTCAAAGCCATAATAGTGTTAAGTTGCAGAGCGTGAGTTCAATCAACCAACACTACACCATTAATTATTCTCAACCGGAAGATTACCGCTTCTCTCACGACTCGGTTTTTCTGGCGCGAAGAGTATTTGAATTGATGACAGCGGCAGAAATCAAAGCTCAGACAGTTTTGGATCTGTGTTCAGGGTGTGGCATTGTGGGGCTTGATTATCTGTTCCATTGCCACAAAGAACTAGGGAACTCTCCGCTGAAAGCGGACTTCATGGAAGTTCAAGATATCTACTTTGAGCATTTCGAAAAGAACGTCACGGCAGTGAACTCTCCAACACCTTGCCAATTTTTGAAAGTAAATTATGCGGAACTAACTTCGCCCCGCTTTCATGAGAAGTATGATCTCATTTTATCCAACCCACCGTACTTCCGCGTCGGTCACGGCAAACTTTCACCGAGTGAGTTCAAAAATCGCTGTCGCTTCTTTATTGATTCCGATTTTAAGGCGTTGATCCAAGGAATTGAGAATGCTTTGAAACCAGGCGGCTCAGCTTACGTCCTGTTACGAGACGATAAAGACCATGGATATAGTCCTATGACCGAAGCCCGTCATTTCCTCTCTGAAAACTGCCTTATTGCAGCTATAGAAGACATTCGCGGCACCGCTGTGGCCCGGATACAAAAACGCAACAATAAGTTCTAAAACTGTCGCCTACGCAACAATACTTTTGCCTGAGATGATGAGTCCATCAAAACAACCTTTCCTTGGAGGAAAAGATGGCTCAAACAAACTGGCAAATCGATACGGCTCACTCAAGCGCTAATTTCACAATCAAACATATGATGATCGCAAAAGTTCATGGTGGATTCGAAAAACTCTCTGGCTCTCTTGTCTTGGATGCTTCGGATATCACGAAGTCTTCAATAGAAGCGAGCATTGATGCCGCAAGTATTAACACTCGCGAACCCCAACGCGATACGCATTTAAAAAGCGCTGACTTCTTTGATGTTGAGAAATATCCAACGCTGAACTTTAAATCGAAAAAAGTTGAGCGCGATGGTGACGATTTGAAAGTGACTGGCGATCTAACAATTCACGGTATTACTAAAGAAACAGTTTTCGCTGTGGAAGGTCCTACTGAAGAAATGAAAGATCCGTATGGAAATATTAAAATAGGTATTTCTGCGACAGCTAAAATCAAAAGAAAAGATTTTGGCTTAACTTGGAATGCTGCTTTAGAAGCTGGCGGTGTGTTGGTTGGTGACGACGTCACAATCTCACTCGATGTGCAGTTTGCTAAAAAATAGATTTCTAGAATCCGAAGTACGTTAAAGACACTTCGTGAGAGAAACCCCTCTTCTCTCACGAAGTTTTTTCTTTTTAATACTTATCGTAAATCAACTCGTCCGTATTAAAGCCCCGACGTTTCAATGTATAAACGATCTTCTCTTGAGTGTATTTATCCATCGGCCCTTGGCGTGACAGGATAAATAACGATTTCTTTTTCGGTGCGCTGACAACGGCCCAACCGTAATCTTTATCTAATAGCACAATCCAATAATCCCCCGTTTGGCCTGTTTCAAATTCCACTTTCAGTTTTGCTGGTGTAGCGGAATCAACGACCTTGGCAACTCCTTTAATATCCCGCGTGCCGCCATCGGCTTTGTAACAAGTGTTTAAGACCGAAACCGAATCGGCGCTCAAAACTTTATACTCCGCCGTTGAACGTACGCAGTCTTGTTGAAAAAAGTTCGGTGCGTGAGCAATTTCATACCACAAGCCAGAATAACGATTGAAATCGACTGACGCGACCACATCAGGATCTGTGTCATCAGCCAAAGCGGCTTTACTAATAAGTATTCCCGCAGCCATCATCAATATTCCAATCGAGAACAATCTGTACATCCGTGTTGCTGATCCCATAGTGATCCTCCTTCATAGAGTCTTATTTATACTCATTGACAAAAATCTCACCAAGTCGACCTTTGACAATGACTGGTAAAATGCAAATTGCTTCACTTTGAAAACATCCGGAAACTCCTAACAAGGGAACTTCTATGCGATTCACTCTTTTTTTACTGCTCCTCTTTTTGCCAATTATCAAAGCGGAAGCTGCACCTCAGTTGAGGGGCCTGCGCGTTGATCCATCGTATTTTTACGAGCTTTATGCTGATCACTCCGCAGCTGATATCGCACGCAAAGTTTTAGATGAGGCTCAAGCTGCCCACGTGAACACGCTCTACCTCTATGCCTACAACTCCCAAAATGGGGCTTTCTATCAAACCGATTACCCCATGACAGAAGTTGAATTTCATTTGGGTCGACAAAATATTTTTTCAGAGATTTACAACTTGGCTTTGCAACGAGGCTTAAAAGTCATTGCGTGCCTTTCTGTCTTTGATTTCAAAGTTGTTTGGCAACAGCAACCTGAGTGGCGTTCAAAGCTGATAGACGGAACTGACTATAAACCTTTTGCCCACGCCTATTTACTGTCGACTTGGCATCCTGAATTCCGCAATTGGTTTCGTGGTTTTATTTCAGACCTGGCCGTTCGTTATCCAAAACTTTACGCAATTGAAGCGATTGAGCCTACGGTCGATGCATTTTGGTTAAAGCAGGCGGATTTCAATCCTCTGGCAAATCAAGAATTCTTCCGCCAATACCCTCAAGGCAAGCTCGGTGACAGCAACTGGAAAAAAGTGCGAGCTCAAGGCGTTACACAGCTCCTAGCAATCATGGCAGAAGAAGCCCACCGCTTAAATCTTTCTGCTGGTGTCGTCCAAACGTGGCCGGCAAAACCTAACGCTGATCTTTATAGCAACGACGAAGTTCGCGATCGCATCGGTTACAATCTTGATGAGATTCTCAGTTTGCAAGGCAATCAAAAGATGGATTTCGTCATGGGAGAATTTTTGTGGCAACAGTGGGCAGCAGAATATGGCAATGTGCTTTTCACACCTGAGTGGACTCGACGTGTTGCGCATGAGTTCATTCAATTCGTTAACATGCGCAGCCAGCCTATTATCCACGTCGAAATTTCGTCATGGCAGGGCGAACAGTCGACAGTCACGCCGACGGATGCAGAGTTTTATCAAACGCTTTTAGCGATCAAGGATTTTGCTGAAGGTATTGATGTCTATGATCATAGCCAGATCGAAAGCCGCGAAGCATGGGACGAATTGTCCATTTGGAATCAATAGCTTTTCTTGTTTGTAAGCTGTTTTTCACAAAAAGCATTGGCAGAGTTGAGCTTGGTATTTTTCTTTATAAAAAGGAACTTAATCATGAAGCTCTCTGCCCGATTTTGGCTGCTATCGATTATTTCTGTTTTCACCGTTGAATCATACGCATTGAGTTTGAATCAACTTGAGGGCAGCTTTCAGCAGCTTTATCGCAGCCCGCAGGGCCTGACCGAGTACTGCGTGATTCCGAAACGCTGGCCACGTGGTTACTATCGCGAGGACGATAGTGAAAAAGAAAATGAGCTGTGCCGTTATAACTTTTATTCCAACGTGGGCATTTGTCCTAAGTACAACTCGACGAATCCTGGAATCTTGCTTTTAAAACCCAATGACAAATATTCTAAAGAGGCCATTGATGCTTCGAATTGCGACGTGGATTCAATGGGAGTTAAAACCGAAGCAAAGTTTAAACAAAGCATTAGCTGTTCTTACACGCCGTCGATTTTAGCTTACTATCAAATGTCGCGTATCTTAGGCATAGCGGGACGAGTTCCTGTTGCTGTGATTCGCACCATGGATTTTGATGTCCACAATGGGCTCACCGACAAAGCCAACCGGTATTTGCGTGGCTCTCGCGAAGTCATTGCACAAACATGGGCAAACTACGCCAAAGTTCATCGTCGTCCCCGCGATTACCCAACACTCGTCGACAATTCTTTGACACAGCTCTATGGAGCGTTAGCAGACAATATTAAGAACGAAGAAAAATACACAGAAGTCAGCGGTAAAGGCAGTTACGACAGCCGTTACCAACGTTTCTTAAAACAGCCACCTTTTTTAAAGGTTTCAAGCTCTCAAAGTGTTGAATCGATGGTGGGATCACGAGAGTTCACACGTGTTGCTCAAACAGTCACGCAAATGAAAGATGTTAGTGACATGGTGGTGCTTGATACGCTTTTAGGACAACAAGATCGCATCGGCAATATTCACTATAAAGCATACTGGTACTGGCTGGGCCCACAAGGCACAGGTCGCATCGAGCGTACAAAGTCAGATGCCAAAATCGAAAATGGCAAGTGGGTGATCCCACCTGAAGAGTCTCGCGCCATGGCTGGCAAAACGGCATCGTTGGTAAAAGAAATGTTATTACGCGACAACGATTGCGGTGTTGTGAAAACAAATATGATGCGAAAAATTTCGGCATTAGAAAAAGTTCGTCACGTCAGCTATCTCACGTATCGTGAATTGCTGGTATTCGAGCGCGGCCTGGCTTTATCAAGCACGCGAGATTACTTCCTAAGAGAAATGCTTTTCACTCTTGCCGACTATAAAACTTTGCAAGCCAATGCGAAAAAGGCCCGCGAAATTCTGCATGGCAACTGTCGTGCTGGTAGATTGAGATTTGACGTGGATTTGCAAAGCTATATTCCTGGAGGCACGGTGTCTCCCCGCTCGTGTGAAGTTCAATAGTTTTTTTATAAGTACAACGAACCCGGGCGCATCAGCTCGGGTTGTTCAAACATGGTCGCGACCGAATTTCCGAACTTAGAGAATGATCCCCCTTCCAAACGGAAGTGTTGAATCAGATCGATGAACCAGACAGGAATTTTCTTTTCACACTTGAGTTCTAAAATCACATTCTCCCCCGGTGATTCAAACGAACCCGGATGATCATAGTGACAAAGCAGTTGTTCATCGGGCTTTACTGAGCATTCGCGCATTTCTTGAAAACGCAGATCTCGGTCGAATGTCACTCGCGCATAATCGTCGATAAAAGAGATATAAGCTTTGCGACGGTATTGGGTCAGGATGATCGGCTCTACATTGTAGGTCCAGCGCATGTACAAAAAGTCATCCAGATGCTTTGCCGAATCAGCATCCAAATTCAAAGGAAGCTCAGCCCCATTCAAAATTTCCGCCCAATCATCGGTATGGATTTGTGTGCGATTTTTTCTGACGAATTCATGGATCTTGTATTTGATTTCAAAAAAATAGGGCGGCTTTGGTTGGTGCCCGTAAGATCTGATGCGCATATTGAAATTGTAGGCACCAGCCATTTCTTTAAATCTCAACAAATAGAAATTCGGTGTATCGAGATAAAGACTATTTATCGTGTAGTAGTTGTCAGGGGAAATCTGCGAGTAGTAGTCCATATCGCAGCGAGCCTCTACAAATTTAGAAATGGGTTCTACCATCGAGAGCGGAATGAGGTATTTCAATTCATAACGTTCAAATGACAGTGGCGAAACCGGTCCACTCATAAAATCGCCGCCTTATGGGCACTCAAGTGATTTTTCTCTGGCTCTCGACTTAAGATTTCGTTTTCTAAAAGATAATCCAAGTACATGGTTGTGATGCTTTGCCTTTGATTCAATAAATCGAGCTGCTCTTGCTGAGCAGCCAGCCGAGTTTGAATATTGACCAATGGATCCGCAGAGCCCGCTTTCGTCACGAGTGCTCTGTGACTGCTGGTAATTTTAAATATCTCTATCGAATTCAGAATCTGAAACCGCAACGATGACAAACGATCCAAATTGTTTTCAAAATCACGCTGCTTGAGGGCTTTTTTCAGAATCAATTCATTTTGTCGCTGGCGTTGATAGTCATCCGAAGCTAAAGGCGGCAAATTAATAGTCACGCCGAATTCGAGATAGTCCTCGTCCTTTTTTCTTACCTGAGCCACGTCAAAACTTTTAAACCACTGCCTCTCACGGCCGCGAACAATCTGAAGTTCTTGATCCATCTCGTTGATCTCTTCTTTGGCAAGCTTTCCCGTCAAGGACTGCTCCGAGAGCTGTTGCCCTTCCATCGCTTTAGAAATCTCGTCGACTTCCAAAAGATCGCCGACTTTTAATTCGGGTGCATGCTCATTGGCGAGCCACCGTTGCATCTTTTGTTGCAAGAGCTTCATTTCTTGTTCAAGTAAAAGTTTTGTTCGCTCGAGCTTTAACAACTCGGCTTTAGCATCAAGATAAGTCTTTGAATTGCTCTTCCCCGCGCGTAGCGACAGCGTCTGAGCTTTGAGTTGTTTCTCAGAAATCTGCAAAGACGCTTCGACAACTGTCATCTTTTGCGTCGCCATTTCATAATTTAAAAGCACACCGTAGCGATCTCGTAAAGCCCAAGCCAAGGCACTTTCTTTGAGTACGGCCCGCTGCTCACCGCCAGAACGCCCTGACTTCCACTCGGGGTAAGATTTCAAATTGAATTTCAATCCATATTCAATTTCTTTTTCACCTTTACCCTCTTGCGAAGCGGAAGCTTCAATAGACTTAAAAGGATTCTTTGAATCTGTAGACTGGATTTCATCATGAACAACGTAGGTTTTATCACTCCATGCCGTTTTCAAAACCTGTTCAGGTGTTACGGCATGGCCAGTGGAAAGTAAAAGGACAAGAGCACCCAAAAACATCTATTTCACCTTCACACGAACGAGGTGGCTGCCTTTTTTGCTTTCAAAGAAGCCATAGAGTTCTTCTGTAGATGGCAAAAGCTCGATAGCCTCAAGATGTTTGATTTTAAATTCAGAGACCAATTGAACCGCACCATTCACTGCGTGCAGTCGCCAAATGGCACTGCAGTCTTCTTTGCGACAAGACGATGCAAGATAAATCACATCGCCTTCAACGATCATATCGGTGACAGTCAACTGCACATCCCGATCTGGAAAGCGCAGCTTCAGTTTAGCAAGCACCTTGACGTCATCGGAAGTGATTCGCCCATCTTCGAAAAGTCCTTGAAAGTTCGAAACAGAAAGCAAAACACTTTCACCTTCACCTGAGAGCGGATTTTTCAATGCAATCAACAGCTCATCCCCTTGAATGGCATGACCTTCGATTTCAAGTTCCTCTTGGAGGGCGAAGATATGCTGGATATCCGGATCCTTTGAAGTGCTCATAGCTTTCACCAAAGATTCGCGTAAATCGATACTGTTTTCGAGGATAAAATCCATGCCGCGACGGTGGACTTTTGCAAACATATGGCGAGCTTTTTTAACCTGCCCTTTTTTAGTCGGTGACAAGGAACTCAACAGATAAATATTTTCTCCGTCATATGAAACCGACTCGATATCTTCCATCCGCTCAAGACCAGAAATCTGTAAACGTTGAGTTTGGATCTGCCCCTGAAGATTCATTAACAAAAACTCAGGTCGTTGCTGAGGATAATCATCAGATACCAGCAGAAATTGCTTTAATTCTGGAATAAAAATCATCCCCGAAATTTCAGGATGAAACTCGCGCATTAAACTGTCAGGAAATTCCACAGGCGCCGGTTCATGAACGGTGACATTGGACTTCCCAGTTTTTTCATCCGCTTGGGCCGTGCTGAATAGGCTAATACCATAGGTTTTTTGTACGCTGACTTTTTCACCCAGCAAGAACGGGTTTACAGGGGGAATTTGCACGACAACTTCACGTCCCCACGCAGGCAAACTTTGAATTCTTAGCAATCGCTCAGGAATAGGCACAATACGCGAGCCCATGCTGACAACGACTCCTTGAATACTTTTACCGCCACCAGATTTAACTTCGACTTTCTGACCTATCTCAATATGTGATTGCAGATTCTCATTGATGTAGCCATTCACATAAGTCGGATTCAAAGGATGTAGAGTGATCAAGGCCGCGAATGAGGGGGCTTTCTCTCCATCTTTGAAATTCACAGCACCGACGGTGCCATCGACCTCAGCAAAGACAAAAAGATTCTTTAAACGATTTTCGAGCAAGATGATTTCTTGTTTCGTATCTAGCCATTCTGTTTTCAATGGATCAGCGGCTGAGGGCAATTCTAATGTCTCATTCGTGATGGCAGAAATCTGCCCACGCAATTTAAGCTCGGCAGCTAAACGATCCGCCCGCGAGCGCAATGTTCTTAATTGCAATTCCAACTCACTCTGACTGAGCTCTGCCAACAGATCACCTTTTTTGACTGTCTGCCCTGGCATCACGTGCATGTGTTTGATTTCAACCGAATTAGAAAAGTTCACTTGGAACTCTCGCGATTCTGCAACGCCAAGAATGCTGACCGACTCAGAGCTGAATAGCAGGCCCATTCCCAGAATCACAGCGACGGCCATACACCAGCCCGCCAATAGAATTTTATTATCCTCGCCAACGAGTTCCTTAAACGGATTTTTCACATTAGACCTCGATGACAGACTCTTGATTCATAAAATTCAAACCCCGCACGGAATTCAGTCTGCCTAACTCTTGAACCAGAGCGGCCGAGTCTTCGTTGGGCTTGAGACGAATTTGGTAAGAGAAGTCCAAGCGCTCCCCTTGCCCCACTTCGCGAATTGTAGCCAAAGCAAAATGTCGACATTTTCTCCCCAGTATTCCCTCAACATCTCTTTGATCATCCGTAGAACGAGAAAGATTTAATCGCAACAGGCCGTCGAACTGCGGTCCCGCTGCGAAAGTCGTTCCTTGCAAAATCACGAGTGCGAGCACAAAACATCCGGTTCCTAGAATAGCAATTCCATAGGCATGCACACCAGAAGCAAGGCCGATTGTCAGTGCGGCAAAGATGAAAAACATATCGCGTGGATCTTTAACATTGGTGCGAAAACGCAAGAGTGACAACGCACCGATCATTCCGATGCCGCGAGCGACATTGTCACCAATCGCTTGCATGGCAATTGAAATAACGATCGGTAGTAAGACCAGTCCATGCAGAAAATTAAGAGAGTAAGAAAGCCCACGGAAAGTTTTAACGTAAGCAAGCGCCAAGATCGTTCCTAAGATAAAGCTCAACATGAAAGCGTAAATTGCCGATACCCAGGTTGGATTTATCAACGATGAATTGAGTATAGAAAAGTCCAGCATGTCCCGAATCCCCCTCTCATCCATTAGTATCAACAAATGTTTACTTGCGCGCCTTCAGTCTTATTCATTGGGAAAATGTCATAGAAGAAGGTCCTAAAATCACTTCTTCTGGCAAGAATTTTACCTATTCGTAATTTCACTTCGCTATCGTTTGTCAATGCACAGTCACAACCTGTCTGGAGGAAGAATGACGATTGACCTTAAACGAGAGACATTTTTCAGACGTTCTAGCAAATTACTTTTAGCAACATCTATCATGGCCTTAATGGCCTGCGCACCGGGAAGCGATGGCAGTGATGAGGCTCTGCCGGATGACCCAACCTCAGAACAAATCGTAGATACATCACCTAATAATGATTCCGATAAAATGACCGACGCCGAAGAGAACGCGACAACAGGCGACTCAGAACGCGCAGCAATCCTTGCAAAGTATTCGCACTTGGATCCGACACACATCGTACCAACACAGGCACTTTCAGATGCAGTCGTTTACTATCATAAGAATGCATCGAAACTTAAAAATAAAAACTACATCACGATTTTGAACTTTGCTCAAAGCTCTAAGACAAAGCGCTTCTTTATCGTTGATATGAATTCAGGAAGTGTGTGGCCTCTTCACGTAGCCCACGGTAAAGGTTCAGATTCAAATCACGATGGTTACGCAGAAAAATTCAGCAACACATCTGGTTCCAACGCGAGTTCGCTTGGCTACTATATCACTGCTGAAACATATAATGGTTCAAACGGTTACTCTTTAAGACTTGATGGTATGTCATCAACGAACTCAAATGCGCGTCGCCGTGCAGTTGTTGTTCATGGTGCTGACTATGTTAAAGAGAGCGACAGAATCCAAGGTCGCAGCTGGGGTTGCCCTGCACTTGATCAATCCGTTAAAACAAAAGTGATCAATGCAATCAAAGGTGGAAGCTTGTTATACGGAGTCGTTGATAAAGGCGGCACAGGACCGATCACTTCAGCTCCAACAACTCCCACTGTTCCAGAAACACCTCCGGTCACGACGGAGCCAGGTGCTTACGAAATGTTGCCGTTAGCGTGGGAGACTTCTTCCCACCCGGAGCGCGCAGCCTGGTCGCAGTATTTAATGAAGCTCGTTTTAAACGATTGGTCTTCATTGCTTAACGGCGCCAGCGATATCGAGCAATTCTGCCCAAAGTATCACGACCTGAACAACAACCAACGTGCCAACGTGTGGGCGCAAATCTTCGTGGGTATGATCAAGTATGAATCAGCTTACGATCCGACTTCGCGCATGCATGAAACGACGATGGGTACGGACAACATCACTAAGAAGCCCGTTTACTCTGAAGGTTTGTTGCAGCTTTCTTATCAAGACATTCAAGGGTACAAATTTTGTGCCTTTGATTGGAGCAAAGATAAAAACTTGAGCTCATCAGATCCTAAGAAAACAATCTTAGATCCTTACATCAACATGCATTGTGGTGTGGGTATTATGTCTCGTCAAATTGCCAACAAAGGCAAATTGACTGTCGGTTCGGGTGCTTACTGGGCCGTTCTAAAAAGTTCTTATAGCAAAAATAAAATTAGCCAAATCACAGCTTTGGTTAAAGCCCTTCCTATCTGTAAATGATTTGCAGATAGTGTGTTCCTCTGTTGAAAGCCCGGACTTCGACCTCCGGGCTTTCTTTATTTGCGGCACCCCGGAGTGAGAATATATAAATACTTATTTCCGTCGGCCCGCCTCCAGCTTCAATGGCTCTCAGGCCCTACGGGCCCTCGTTCGCGGCATCCATGCCGCCGCCATAAGCCGACTCCAATAAGTATTTATATATTCTCACTCCCCGCAAATAACGAAATCCCGAAAATCTCAGTGTGCATTTTGGGGTCAAATTACTTTTCAAGTTCGGTGATGATAGGACAGTCTGGGCGATGATCGCCGTGGCAGTTTTTCGCTAGATGTCTTAAGGTGTTTGCCATTTCTTGCAGTTCTTTGATTTTTGTTTCCAAAGCTTCAAGCTGAACAGTTGCCATTTCTTTGACGTCTTTGCTGGCGCGAGTTTTATTTCTCCACAGACCAATCAATTTTTTTATCTCTTTCATTGAAAAGCCTAAACTGCGGGCGCGTTTAACGAATTTCAAGATATGAATATCGTTGTCGGCGTATTTTCTATAGCCCGCCTCCGAGCGTGAGGCTTTGGGGATCAAACCAATCGATTCATAGTGACGAATCAGTTTGGCGTTAACACCTGATGCTTCCGCTAGTTCACCGATATTCATGACTCCACCTTTTCTGACGAAGATTTCCAACGTCTTAACAATAACGAATTCGACACGACACTTACACTCGACAACGCCATTGCGGCCCCGGCAATCACGGGACTTAGCAAGCCTGCCGCCGCCAACGGAATACCAATGATATTGTAAATGAACGCCCAGAACAAATTCTGTCTGATTTTCGCGTAAGTCTTTTTAGAAATAGAAATCGCATCTGCGAGTAATAAAGTGTTTCCCCGCATCAATGTGATTCCCGCCGTATGCATAGCGACGTCTGTTCCCGTTGCCATGGCGATACCGACATCCGCCGCAGCTAAGGCTGGCGCATCGTTAATGCCATCGCCGACCATCGCAATCACATCTTTATCTGACTTTTTCAGAGCCCGCACGACTTGAGCTTTTTGATCAGGCAGAACTTGAGCGATAACTTGGTCGATGCCAATAGATTTAGCAACGACCTCGGCATTCAGCCGTGTGTCACCTGTTAACAGCAAAGTTTCAATGCCCGCGGCGTGAAGCGCGGCGATGGCTTTACTAGCCTCGGGTTTAATTTTATCCGCGAAACCAAAAATACCTAAAAGTTTTTTCGTCGAAACATTCGCGAGATAAGAAACCGTCATGCCTTTGCTTTGTAGTTCTTCGATTTTTGTCTGATGCGCCGACAAATCAAATCCTTCGCGGGTCATTAATCCCTGACTGCCAAGGATATAATTTTGCTCTTTCACTGTCGCGCGAATGCCATGCCCCGAGAAGTTTTTAAATCTCGAGATTTCTTGAAGTGAATCTTTTGGAACTTTATCGAGTAACGCCTTCGCTAGTGGATGTTCACTGCCCTGTTGCAATGACGCTCCTAAATTCAAGATCTCTTGATCAGAACCCTCTACTGCGATCATCGCTTCCAAAACGGGTTTCCCTAGCGTGAGAGTTCCGGTCTTATCAAACACTACTTGCGTCACTGAATGCGTCACCTCGAGGGCCTCAGCGTCTTTGATAAGGATGCCGTGTTTGGCTGCGATGCCAGTGCCCACCATTATTGAAGTCGGTGTTGCAAGACCTAGGGCACACGGACACGCAATCACAAGAACAGCGACAGCATTAACAAGCGCTTGTTCCCAGTCACCGGTCGCGAAGCCCCATCCAAAAAGCGTGAGCAACGCAATGCCGACCACTATCGGCACAAACACCGCACTGACTTTATCAACAAGTCGCTGAACGGGTGCTTTCTCTCCTTGAGCAGTTTCAACCAGACGAATGATTTTTGAAAGTGTGGTCTCTCGTCCCAGTTTTTTAACTTGCACCGTGATCAGGCCATCAACATTAATGGAACCTTCTAATACTTTGTCGCCAACTTCTTTTGCTACAGGCAACGGCTCTCCTGTCATCATGGATTCATCGACTTCCGTCGCCCCTTCAACGATATCACCATCTACAGCAATGCGTTCGCCAGGTTTGATTACCACGCGATCTTGCAAAGTGATTTCAGCAATCGGAATGACCAGCAAACGACCTTCACGTTGTACCGTTGCGGTTTCCGGTCGCAAAGCCTGCAAGGCTTTAATCGCACTTGCGGTCTGCTGTTTCGCTCGCGCTTCAAGATATTTACCAAACAGAATCAAAGTGATGATCGTAGCTGAACTTTCAAAATACAGATGATGTTCGTGAGGTCTAAAGAACATAAGATACAAACTCAAACCATATGCCGCTGTAGTTCCTAATGCGACCAAAAGATCCATATTGCCGGACAATGCTTTCACCGCTTTATAAGCACCGATGTAAAATCTAAAACCTAAATAGAACTGCACGATCGAAGCTAAAATCAACTGCATCCACGCAGGCAACATCCAATCAACACCCCACAGAGCAAGCACCATAGGCAAAACCATCGGCAATGTCAGAAGAGCGGAAACAATCATTTTGATTTTCTGTGCTTGCAGCACTTCTTCTTTATGCGCTTCTGTTTTTTTGGAATCGGCCGGCTCAAGATAAGCTTTGTAACCAGCACTGGCGATTACTGAGATAATTTCATTCACGCGTTCAGGATTGTTGAGCGAGACGGCTGCTTTTTCTGTCGCAAGGTTCACTGAAACTGAATTGACGCCTGGTACATGCGCGATGGCTTTTTCAACTCGGACAACACACGAGGCACAGGTCATACCTTCGACATCGAGAGTGATTTTTTTTGTGGGAATGATGGTTTCCATACGACTTTCTCCTGACTTCTAAAATCAGGATAGACCTTCCAACGATTGGAAGGTCAAGACCTATGGACTAAATATGTTTATTTTGAGAATGTCCGGCCGCAGCTACGAGCTAATGAGGTCGAAACAATCATAGAACTGACACCAGACATGATTTTTCTCGCTTTAGAGGAATTCGTCAGCTCAGGATGAGACTGGATCAAAAGCCCCTTCCCGTTGGAAAATTCCAAGGCCTCCGTAATACCTTCTGGGGAAATGGCAGCAATCGTCAGATAGGGATTTGCTTCATATACGACCGCTTGATGATGCCATGAATACATATCATAAGGTTGTGCGCCACCAAGGAAACCTTCGAGAATTCTATAAGACGTTTTTCGTTGGAAGCTTTCATGGTTGTTATTTGAATGTGGAGTGTAGGCTGTCGTTTCTTTAGGAATATCTTGAATCATTTTTAAGCCTAAGGCGATCGAAGTTCCTTGCATCCCACGGCACACACCAAAAACAAAACCTTTACCGGCTTTTACATAAGCACGAATCAATTCAAGTTCGAGTTGATCGCGTTCAAGATTGAAATCCACTGCATAAGTGACTTCGTGACCATAAGTCGATGGCGTCCAATCTTTACCGCCCATCAAAATCAAACCAGAAAACTGCTTAATGACTGCTTGATGGAAAGCTTCTCTATCAGCACCGTGCAAACGAGCTGCAGCACCCAACGGTAGCAGGTAATTTTCTGTTCCTGTGATTTGCTTTTGAAATTTTTGATATCGAGTGGAATCTTCGATGTGATCTTGTTCTTTATTGGCAACGAAGAGGGCTTTAGCACCACCGTCATGCAAGGCCTCTACAGCACCTTCCCCATTTTCAAACATCGTGGGAGGAGCGACAGCTTTTAAGCCCGTATCTGAGAATAAAAAAGCGCGGTAGCGTTCAATGGCTTGCCGTGCTGTTTCGCCCGTCTTTTGGGGCAGGATATAAGCTGGGGAGTCAGAAGCGGGCCGCCATACCAAAAGTTGGATATCACCCGCATAAGAGTTTGACAGGAAGAACACCGTATAAATGAATAGAAGCCATTTTGCTTTCATACATCCTTAGGTATTCAAACTTCGGGCCTGTCGAACTATTTGACGCCCGGCCGGGCACGAGGCGGTGGGCCCGCATGGGCCCGGATCTGGAGTAGATCTACTTAGAACGATCAGCTTCTGTGAAGCGGAAGCATTGGTAGTTAAAGAACTGACCAGCGACTTCGTCACGGAAACACATGACGTGATCTTGTTGGATGCGGTGTAAACGAACACCGTTCACGCGGTCTGCAACAGCTTCTGCTTGGCCGTTAGCCAAAATTTCTTCATAAGTTTTAACTGGATCGGCGTTGCGATCAAGGTAGTCACCGGCAAAAGATGCAGCTGGCGATAAGATGAACGTGAGAAGTAAAAGCTTTTTCATAGGTAATCTCCTTTTTTACGAAAAGGAGATTTAGCAGGATCGGTGCCTATACGAACTCGAACTGAGCGTGGGCTCAGCCCGCTGAACTGTTCACTGATTGAACAAGGGCCCTTATGGGGCTCTTATTTACGACAAAGGAAGGATTTGAGTTCGCTGTTCGTTGGTTCGATACGACGAGCAGTTCCGAAATGACCTTGAGCATGTGACAAAGCTGAACGATTGCTAGTTCCACTCACAGAATACACTGTCACACCATCACGGTACGTCGGAGTATAGGCTGCGCCCACAACACGCGCTTCGCCACGAGAGTTTTTTTGTAAACCCAAATAGACAACCGCACCGGTTTTTTTATCGATATCACGTTGATAAGCAACGAAGTTCCCAAGTGAGTAAGCAATCAGTGTTTCACGACCATCTCGAGTCGTATATTTCTCCCAAGGTTGCAATACATGCGGGTGAGAACCAATGATCGCTGTTGCACCGGCATCCAGAAAACGACGTGCATACTGACGCTGACGAGATCCTGGATTGGGCTCATACTCTGAACCCCAATGCGGCATCAAGATAACAGCATCCACATCAGAGCGTTGAGATAGTGAACGAATCGTGTTCTCCACTTCGTTGTTTTGAGAGTAACAATTTAAAACTTGGCCGAAACGATCTTTGTGACCGTTCGTTGATTCAGTACAACCCAAGAACGCCACGCGAATGCCGTTGATCTCAGCGATTTTAAAGAACTCACCATTACGATCACTGCTGTGACGGATACCTACGACAGGCATGCCGATGTTCGCAGCTGCCAAAACTGATTTATCAACGCCCAAGGTGTTGCGATCCATCGCATGGTTATTAGCCATCGTCAAAAGATCGTAACCAGAGTCTTTTAAGTTTTGCAAAATACGTGGGTGGTAGTTGAATGAGAAATCCGTACCGCAATAGACATTGCAGTCATAAACGAAACCGATGTCACCACGGTCGCGACCTTGGCGATCAACTCCCAATGCAGCGGGACCTTCTAGATTTGCAACAGAGAAATCAGCTTTCGTCATCAAACCATTTGTGCGTTGCCAGATTTGCGAGAAGTTTTTAGAGCCCGACACAACCGATTTATAAATCGCATCGTGAACCAGAATGTCGCCAACGAAAGAAATCGCGGCGACAGGTTCTTGAGAATCACAAGAAGTTTGAAATTGCAGATCGCGCTCGCCCGCAATAGCCGTTACTGAAAATACCGAAAAAGCTATGCTCGCAAGGACCTTGTTCAAACTTTTTGTGGATTTCATTTTCATTCTCCGATTAGTTTTCTACACATTCAGTTTTGATCACAGACCAAGATACGATGCCGCTGACGAAATGGTTTTTGCAAACGTATGAGTACTCAACTTCGTTTACGCGGTCTGCAACCGCTACTTGTGATTCTGTGATAATCGGTGTGCCCGCTTTTTTCACAAAACGTGTGTCAACAACCGCCAAAACTTCGAGGTTTTTAGCCGCGAAATAATCAACGATGGCTTCTTCAGCCATAATATTTAAATTTTTAACGCCACCCGCGAACGCAGGAGCCGCTACCAATAAGCAAGCTACGACTTTCTTAAACATACAAATTCCTCTCTTTAATTGAACGAATCCCGAGAGATATACTGGGTTCCGAACCTCCCCACAACCCCCCTAGATTTTCTACATAGAAAGCCGTGTAGTAACGCCTTGCGCTGTTTACAAGTTTGACAGGGAAAATTAAGATCCGGTCTTTTAGCGGAAGGATATTTATGAGCACTCGTGGACACCTGGATCAGGCTTTAGAAGTACGCAAAGCCTTGTTGGATTTGCAAAAACAAATGCTAGGTCAATTAAAAGAGGAATTCGAGAAAGAAAACGCTCGTGAAGTCGCTCCCGCTGAGTGGTTGCAAGTTCTGATGATGTCACAACGCTATGCTTGGTTGCGTGATTTGACGACGTTAATTGCTGACATCGATATGTTGACAGAACTTGAGCAAGTTGATGATGAGCAAGCATCAGTGACTCGTTCAGAAATCGAAAGAATGATCTTTGCGGCTGATGACTCGGACTCTGATTTTGCAAAACAGTATAAACGTTTGTTGAAAGCAGCTACGCACATCATGCTTCCTCACGGAAAATTGAAAAGCACGATTTCGCCTTTGCCTGAAAAGAAACATCACGTTGACGCCGCTGCCACTCACCGTAAGAACTGGCATGAAGCTCACCGCGCGCAAGCTAGAAAAAAGAGAAACTAACAATGATCGTTGATGTTTGGAATAAGCGAACGACGGCTGAGAAGATCAGCTTGTTCTTTATCGCTTCTGTTGTTTTCCGTATTTTCTTTTCTTTGAGCATTGGTTTGATTGATGACGAAGCTTATCACTGGTCTTGGATCCGTGAGTTGCAGCTTTCTTATTTTGATCATCCTGCGATGATTGCGTGGCTTGAAACAATTTCGACGAAGATGTTTGGCGATACTGTTTTGGGTGTGCGATTGCCTGCGATGCTTTGTTATATCGGCATCCTTGCGATTATCTATGATCTGACTTTGGATATGTTTGACCAATGGGCTGCTTACTTTGTGGCGTTCGTTGTGTTGTGGTCCCCGTTCTGGGGCTTCGGTGGTTACGTGTCTTCTCCTGAACCTCCGTTCATGTTGTGCTGGATTGCCGCGACTTGGGTGTTCTGGCAAGGTGTGCGCGGTGATCAAGGTGAATGGACTGTGAAGAAGACTTGGCTGTGGCTAGGTGTCTTGATGGGCTTGGGTCTGAACTCAAAATTCATCATCGCATTGCTCGCACCAGGTTTTGGTTTGTATCTGCTTCTGACTCCTCGTCACCGTAAAGACCTGCTGACGCCATGGCCGTGGGTTGGTTTCTTGATCGCGACAGTTTTGTGTTCGCCGATCTTTGCATGGAATATCATGCATGACTGGCCGGGTTTCAAATATCAATTCCATGATCGTCACACAGGTGAGACTTTCAACTTCGGTCGTTGGCTTGGTTTCTTTGGCGCGCAATGGGCATTCTACACGCCATTCTTGTATGTACTTTTGGTGATCACATTCATCACTTCATTCTTGAAGCGTATGGATGCTCGCTGGAGATTCCTATTCTGTCTGACTGTGCCTTCACTTGCGATCTTTTATTTCCAGCCATTCTGGGCTGAGTACAAACCACACTGGAGTGGCGCTGCATGTACGATCCTATTGATTGGTGCCGGCGGCATTTGGTCACAAGGTGTGCAATGGGGTCACAAACAAATCGTTAAAGCACGTAGCCGTGTTTTCACAATTGGATTGCTCGCGTTCTTTATTCCGATGGGACTTTTGACTTACACTCCGTTTGCTTATCCATGGATTCCAAAAGCCTTTAAGCTTGTGAACCCAAATGGCGAATGGAAAACAACTTATGATCCATCTAATGAGTTCACAGGCTGGGAAGAGCTCGGTCACTATGTGAATCGTCGTCAACGTGAGATCCATGCAGAGAGTGGTCGTAAGCCATTCATCGCGGCTCACCGTTACGAGACAACTGCCCAAACAACATGGGGCACGAAACAAAAAGTCTACATGCTGAACAAAACGCGCAGTCAGTACACTGTAATGCAATCGCCTGAAGAGATGGAAATGCTCAAAGGCCAAGACGGCATTTTCGTGAGCACCGAAAAATACGAAGCGAACGCGATGGACTGGGGCTTCTGGGATGGTTGTGACAAGGAAGAGTTAAAAACTTTCCGTCACGGCATTCATGCACGTACGTTTAGCATCTATTACTGCCGTAACTTCCAGGGTATTAAAAAATAATTGCCCGGCAGTTAGCCCGTCATGAACTCAATCAGACATTGGTACATTTCTTCGCGATCCGCGAGCTGTAAAGCAGAAATGTACTGATCTCTTGATGAGTTTTTCTTTCCTAAGTTTTCACTTCCCCATTTAAATTTAGCTTGCTGCATTTGCGCAGCTAATAGATCTGCCGCCAATCGCGAGAAGCGTCCGTTGCCATTGGGGAATGGATGAATCCACACCAAACGGTGATGAAATCGAGCGATTATTTCTTGAGGCTGATAAGTTTTATTTTCTATCCAATACTGCACATCGCCTAAAAGAATTTGCAAATCACTTTGAATGCGTCGTGGATCAACACCGATGTTGGTATCCTTAAGACGAAATTGACCGGCCCATTGCCAAGTCTCTTCAAACATTTTTTTATGAAGTGTACAAAGACCCGAGACCGTCAGCAGATCTTTTTTCATTATCCGACTGGAGACAGCCCACATTGTTGCGCGTGCAATGCCTGCGGCTTCAAACTCATCGAGTTCCGCTTGCGTCGTTAATCCGGGGATCAAGCCGCGCAGAGTTTCATCATCAAGTGGAGTTGCGTTTGGCGGACTTTGAATTTTCAATTTTCGCTCTCCATATTTTTTTATCCTCTTTGTTGACCATCTCTTGCGCGAGTTCTTCAATCAAAAGTCGTTGTGCCTCTTTAGATGTGTCTTGTTTTTCAAGGCTCATCGTATTTTCAGTGGCGCTGACGATTTCTTTCGCCGCTAAAAGCGCTTGTTCTTCCAACATGTTTTGCAGGCCTTGGCCTCGCGGTACGAAAAAGTAAACAAGTTCACAGTTCAGTGCTTCAGCGGTCTCTTGCAAAGTTTTGAGTGAAACCTTGCCTTCCACTTCATCTTTTTCAATTCGATCAATGCGTTGTTTGATCACACCCAGGCGCTCACCCAAATCTTGCATCGTCATACCTAAAGATTGACGAAGCTCTCGCACCCATCCGTGCTTTGGCATCGACACAGAAAAGACACGCGGGTTTTCGTTAAAAAAACGATCCAACTGATTGCGGCGTAACTTCGCTGTCTTTGTTCCCATGTTCACCTCTTTGTTCACGATACGATTTGTCTATCTATATATAGATTTATAATATCATATCGTCTATATATAGATAGACCTTTAGATATAAAATATCTACTTATATATAGACAAATTTAAGAAGTTTAAATGGTTTCCGCTCTGATAAGCCTTAGACGAGGATAAAAACGTCCCCACCTTAAGTCAATATAGATATGTAAATTATGTGTAATTTTAATAAAAGGTCTAGTTGCGCTCAGGGCCCAGAGCCGGAGTGTAAATCAGTTCAGCGTATACTCAATGGGCACTGTGATTTCCCATGAGACCTTTTTGATCTCTTCTGGGAAAGGCTTGATACCGTCGATCGACTTCACAAGATCCGCGGCGGCGCGATTAAGCACGTCATACTGTGAAGGTGCGATGACTTCGTTGGTTGAAAGTGTGCCGTCTTTGTTGATCACAAAACGCACGGTCACCTTCCCCGTCTGACCCAAACGACGAGCCATCTGCGGGTAAAGTTTTTTTCTTTCCAATAACTTTTTAAGTTCAAAAATATAACGATCTTCTTCACTGACTTCTTGGCCGTGAATAAAGCCTTCACGTCCCGCCAAAGCGCCCTTTTCAACTGTGCCATTGGCTAATCCTTGGCGTGTGCCCGAGTACTCAGGTTGTTGTGGTGCTTCTGTGATTTGTTCCTTTTTATCGAGTGATGGAGCGTCGCTGTTGTCTTCTTGAACGACAGGTTTCACGACTTCTTTTTTAACCGCAGCGACAGGAATCGCTGTGCCTGCAGGCGCTTCTAAACTGTCACCGTATTGCAGCTCTACACCGACGGGGATGATAGGTTTTTCGTCGTCTGTGATCAATACAGTCGCGAATGCGGCCACATGCAGGGCTGCTGACAGAATTACTGAAGTTGAAAGGTTGAAGCGACGGAAGTTCATTTGCCTCTAGTCTATAGTAATTCCGGAGGAGGAATACAACTTACGCGGCCTTTCTTGGACTATTTTCTCAAAAGACTTTCAGTTTGAAGTGCGATACGGTCCAGGCATAGAGCCATTACTTAAGGGGGTCTTATGAAATCCGCTTTGATGTTCATCCTATTGCTTCCAGCACTCGCGTTTGCACGCCTGACTGACGGCAAGGTCCACTTTAAACTTCAAGATAACAAGATCGTCGGCACTGTCGACAAAGGCTTCCATTTCAACGCCAAAGCCCCCGCAAGCATCGAATTCGGTACAACGAAGGCTGAGCCTCAGGTTAAGACCGAAAAAGAAATGAGCTTTGATGCTGCGAAAGTTAAAAAAGAAGTTCTGATGTTGAGCTTCTATGTTTGTGACGACGCCAACACAGTTTGTGAAATGCATGAAGATCAATACGAAGTTGCCGCTGGCAAGCTTGTCGCTGCGAATACGCAATTCAACAAAGAAGAAAAAACCGCCACAGCGCCTGTCGTGAAAGAATCTGCGAAAAAGATTTCTGCAAAACCCGTTAAGGTCAAAGTGGATCACCATGGTTTTATCCGCGATGATTTTGCCGCGGCATTAGCTAAAGCGACTGCTGAAAAGAAATTAGTATTGGTCGATTTCGGTGCTCCTTGGTGCCCGTCTTGCGTGCGCATGGAAACAGAAGCTTTCCCGAATAAGGAATTCCAAAAAGCCACTCGTGGTGTTGTGAAGCTTGCGATCAACGTTGATAAACCAGAAAACACGGCACTTAAAAAGCAATACGGTGTGAAAGCCATTCCGACTTTGATTTTGATGAACGCGCAAGGTGCAGAACTGCATCGTGTATTGGATTTCATTCCTCCCAAGGAATTGGCTGCTCAATTAACAACAGTTCTGAAATCAAATCCAAAATCCAATGACGAATTATTGGTTGCTGCAAAAGCTGGCGACAAAGACGCACAGAAAACTTTGGGCGCTCGCTACTCTCGCCAATTAAACTTTGAAGAAGCGTCGAAGTGGTACAACATGGCTGGCGACGACAGCTTATCAGCGGCAATGGCAGATGTTGAAACTTGGCACGAGAAGTACTCTGACAAAAAAGATGGCACGAAAGAGTACCAAGCTATCTTAAAAAAATGGTTGGCTAAATATCCTGAGTCTTTGGAATCCCTCGACTGGCGCGAATACTATCAAGCGACTTTAAGTGACAAAGAATCTAAAGAGAAAAATTCTTTGTCTGAAGAAAACGTGAAACTGATCGAAGCTTGGTTGGCTTCTCCGGAAAAAATGCAGGCGGCTTTTGCGGCTACTTCTATGGGTGACTTCACTGGTAAAATGCAATTGCACCTCTACACGTCTTTGGCTTCGAACTATGAAACCTTAAAACAAACAGAAAAGCAGAATGCGGCGAAAGCAGCAGCATTGGCTGAAATCTCAAAAGTAAATTTATCCGTCGAACGCCCTGGCGAAGTATTGTCGTTCTTATACTACATGCGTGTTAATGGCGATAAAGCCAATTACGTATCATGGGTTGAGAAATTGGTTGCCGCAAATCCTGGCGACGATACTTACGAAGCGCGTTTGGCGCGTTACTGGTTGGGTGAAAAAGAATTCGCGAAGGCGCTACCACTTGCTCAACAAGCGGTGTCTCGTAAAGGCGAACGCGAATTGTCTAATTTAAAACTTTTGGCAGAGATCCAAAAAGGTTTGAACAAACCTGAAGACATGAAAGCCACTGTAGGCAAGGCACTTGCGCTGCCAGCGGCTCAACTAGAGCAGTACAAAACAACTGTCACTGCTCTGAAAGAACTGTAATTACAGAGCCAAGATCCACTTCGCCAAGTCCATATCTGAGGCTTGGAGTTGTGGATTGTGTTCGAAGAAAGCATTCCTTGCAGCTTCAAATCTGACTGTGCGAGCTTCGCCTTCAGAGGCAACAAAGTACGTCGCATCTTCTTTAGCAGCTAAAATCACTTTCAAATTACTATTAGTAAGCTCAGCCGTTAAAATGAACGGCGAAAGTACGATCGTCGTTGGCGAGAACGTCAACATGGCAGAAGCCAGAACACCGCCTGCGCAGTAAGTTTTCTCTTCACCGTAAGCGCCTGGGCAGATGATAGCTTGAACGCCGTCGTAATAAGAGCGACTCGCCTTTTCAAAAGCCATCGCTGGAAAAGTCACTACAGAAGCCAATAAAACTAGGAATACGTTTTTCATAAAATCCTCCGTTAGGTTTCGGGGGTGTTATAACCTACTCGTTCACGAGAACTCGAGTTAGAGACAGTTAGATTTATGGCTAAGTTATAGCAGAACCCGCATCACTTCGGAGGGCGATGGATAAACAGGGAAAAACATCCAGCATCGTCAAAAACTTAAACACTCCCGGATATCAGGTATACCGGTATGCCGGAATACCCGATATCCGGTAAAAATAAAAAAGCCCTCGTTAGAGGGCTTTTTTGCTTTAGACGTATGAACCGCGTTTGATTTTTTCGAGGATCAGTTTTTCTGTCTTGATAGGATCTTTTGGATCTACCGAGAAGAAGGACTGCTGCTCGCAACGAATTTTTTCTTTGATCAACCAGCGAAGGATGTCCGCCAAGTTTTTGTTCTTCTTATCTAGGAAGAACGGATCGTTTTCCAAAGCATCTTTGGCTTTTTTCAAAGCACGTGCTTCAGCTGGATCTGATTCTTTCACTTTGTAGTGAGGAAGTTCATACTTCTTCACGTCTTCGGGCAACACGCCCAAGAACTTCACATTCGGTGCAGAGAAATGGGAGTTACGGATCAAAGATGCCGCTGATCCCGCTTTCAAAGTACGGAAGATATTTTGCATTGTGTACGCATCGAGATCCCCGAAGAAGAACATCGGAACATCCAGTTCGTCTTGAATCAATTTTGACCAACCACGCACACCGTTCGATGGAACCCCTTGAGCACCCATGACGATACAGTTGTTACGTTTTGTGAAACCCATCGATACAAGCGTATTCGCCGTACCCTCAGACTCAACGATCAAGCAGAAATCGATTTTCTTTTTCGCCTTCAACTTCAATGATTGAGGTTTATTTTTCGGCTGGAACGGAGAAGTACCCAAAGTCGAAAGGTCGATAACGGCCTTTTCACCATCTGGCATAGTTTCCGTCACTACCAGTTGTTGAGAATACGTTTGACCACCGCGATCATTGGCGAAAACATTCAATTCTTCACGATAAACTTCCAGCATGTCGCCGATAAAATCGATGATTGAATCCGACTCGGGTTGATCTTCGAAATCCAACGGTTTCAAACGAGGATTGCCTTTGATCTCACCTTTACACATGTAATAAAGCTCACGCTTCGTATTGACAGTTCCAGTGTCCAAGTTTCGTAGCAACATTTCTAACAAAAACACCACGCGGGCCAATTTTTGAACTGAAGAAACGTTCAACTCAGTACGAACTACTTTATCTCCAGGAGTTAAGTAACCCACTTTGGAGTTGTACAATGAGTTATCTAAAGAAGTTTTAACTGCTTCCAAGACCGGGCGTCGTGACAACTCCAGATCTTTTAACATCTTGTCAGCTAAGATACGGGCTTCTTTTGGAATGTCGATCTTAAGGTCACGAATAGAAATCATTTTCTCTTTTGCCATTACGCTTTTTTCCCAGTCGTTTTCTTAGTCGTAGCTACAGATTTTTGAGTTCCAGCTGCTTTTTTTGTCGTCGATTTTTTAGTGCCTTGAGCTTCTTCTGAAGCTTCTTCAACCAGGTCTTCAGAAGAAATCACATGAATTTCTTCTTCGTCACCATGATCGATACCCTTTTTCTTTTCACGCTGCTTTTGCGCCAAAAGTTTGGATTCCGCCGCTTCCAAGTCTGCCATTGCATCTTCAGAGTCGCGACCCAAAAGTTTTTTCAAACCTTCTTCAGCTTTTTTCTTACGAGATTCCGGCGCATTAATCATTCTCGCCAAACCTTCAACAAGGATCGGACCGAATTGCTCGATGTGCGCCAACTTTCTTTCTAGGTCAGCTTCTTTCACTTCTTTTTTGATGTGACGAGAAAGCTTTTGACCCGCTTGGATCAATGCCAAACGAATCTCTCCCACCAACTCTTCCGATGCATCGATAGTTTCTTTCGAGGCATTTTTAAATTTGATGAATGGAGACACGATAGAAATCGCGAAAATATAAGGACCTAGTGGCAAAGAGTCTTTAGGTTGACCTAAGCCATAAGCTTTCCAGTTTACTGATTCAATCGCCCAAGTGATCGCACATCCAGATTTATCGAACTGAAGTGGTACACGGTTGGCGAAACGAAGAAGTGTCACAGGAGAATCGCTTTGCTGATTGCGATCTTTGAAACGCGCTAGTGCAACTTCGACAACCACCGGTTTAAAGTCACAAATAGTCGGTTTACGAGTCACAACTGCAAAGAAGTCGATCTCGCCCAAACGAGTGATAGATTTAGACAGCGCTTCTTCTCCGACAGTCAAAACTGAACGCGTTGAAGGAGCCATCAAATCTGTGTTTTGAACTGCCTGGAATACTTTTTTGAAATCCTCTTCATTCAAAGCTGTTAAAGGCTTCTCGAGAAGATTTTTTGGAAGACCTTTTTTCACGAAATCAGAAATCGATTGATCAGAAATACGCGAAAAACCAGTCTTCAAAAATTTAGAAAGAGTTGTTTTACCGAACAACGTTGAATGAGTGATGAATTCACCCAATTTAAACGTGTGCGGATGAGGCAATGAAGCCTCTGGAACTTTTGGAACTTCCGTGCTGACACGGTTCACACTGACGAAGTCAGCATCGTTCAGTTTGTAAGTGATTGTCATATGAGGATTCACAAGAATTGTGCCCTCGATATAAGTCAAAATACCACCGTCACCGTTCAATTGAATACGGCCATCAAGCAGGAATTCAACGCGTGTTCCGTGCTCGCGATCCCAGTCCATACTCTCTTTGTTTTTAACGAGACCCGTATTGGATTTGATATCCACATCGACTTGTGCAGAGATCGCTTTACGCATTTTTTTCGTCTTAGAAGTAACACTCACACCACGAGCATTCGTCATCTGTGCCCAAGTTGTTGCAGCAGAGATACCGATACCTTGTTGTCCGCGCGAACATTTACCGCGACCAAATTTAGATGAGGCCAAATACTCACCGTAAACCTTTGCGAGGTCTTCGGCTTCGATACCTGGTCCGTTGTCTTCAACAACTACACGAATTAAATCAGTATTTTTAGATGAGCCAGTGCCGATCTTAGAAACTTCGATCATCAAATCTGGCAGAATGCCGTGGTCTTCACACGCATCGAGCGAGTTATCTACGGCTTCTTTTAAAGTTGTTAAAACGGCTTTTAACGGAGAAGAAAACCCTACCTGTTGGAGGTTCTTCGCAAAATACTCAGCCGTACTACTTTTGGTAATTTTACTCACGGTCGCACTCACCTTATCTGACTACAGGATGTTAACTAATTTTAATGAATGACTTTGATAGGTTAACGCGAACGCATAGCGACAAAGCAAGACCAAAGACCACGTATTGCGCAGCGACATCAAAAAGGTGCCGCTACTCCGACGAAGTCGGAGTGGATGAAATTTTCGGTCTACGCCGCGTCAATAACCCAAGATGTGAGTGCTCTCTACATTGACAGCCTGTCGCCAAAATTGTCGCGAGCATCGAAAACCCTACCTAAAACCCCTCTTAAACCCCCTTTTATCCCCCCTTTTTCGGCCCTCAGATTGCTCTTTGAAACCCTTGAAGGAGAATCCTCGTGCGCAATTCAATTGTCTCAAAACGATACGCTGTCCTTTGCGTCGCTCTGATGAGCGTCGTTTCTACTGCCTCCCTGGCAGTGGCGGCACCGATTTGTGCGCAGGTTTTAAAAGCACCTCCTACGGGTGAACAAATCTCTGCGCTGTTTGATGACTTAGCGATGATGTCTTTGCAAGCAGACAGTGAGAAGGCACAAGGCCTCCGCACTTCATTTCTGCAAACGGAGCTCAAAAAGAAAACTGCAGAAGTTCTAAAAGAACTCTCTATCGAAATGCCTGAGCTTAAAAAAGAACTGAAATCAAGAGTAGCGCTTCTGCAAGGGCAAGAACTTACAAAAAGAGAAGATGCCTCGCGCGTTCGCCAAAAGCAGGAATTTATTGCAGGCGGCGCGCCCCGCTTTCGCCTCACAATGAGCGCTCGCGCTCTTCCGATGAAAAACTTTATTGGCTTCACTCCAGCAGGCAGAACTGGATATTCCCGAGTTATTGAACTCGAACAAATGCCCGGAGATAATATTAAATCTCTCGTTGTCACAAATCCTTTAACGATGGATCAGGTCGTCCTTAGTAAAGAGGTTGTCAATGCGGTGATTGATCCCACAGGAGAGAACATCATTGCTTTCAATTTGAAATCCCACCCTCAATTTCCAATGGGAAAAACTGAGATCTCAGTCTACTCCGTTTATGATCTCGGCCTTAAAGCCATCCATGAATTTAACTGGTCAGAGCCAGACTTGAATGTCTATAAAAATGCTCGCCAAATTTCTATTGCTCCGGATGGAGATTCATTCTCTATGCTGGGGACGAACAATCAGGTTGTCTCAAGCCGCTTTAGCAATCTCAATTCGGTGAAAAGAGAATACGTCTCTTCGCCGAAAGAAATCATTTCAACTGGTTCCCACGAATTTATCAGTTCGTCGGAAACCACAGTCATTCTTACTAAGACGACACCGACATTGGTAAGGAGCACCTCTACGACAATTCAAAGTTATGTCAAAAAAATGATGCCGTTAGAAAACGATCTCATCCTCGTCATGGGCCCAAATGAACTTATCAAACTGAATACTAAAAACCTAAAGACTGAAAGTTCAGTCACTCATTCTATGAGTGACATGGTCATTTTCAAGTACGATTTCAATACCTACGTCATCGGAATCGAAAACGGCAAAGTAGTATTAAAAGACCTCGATAACCTCGACGGCAAATCTTTTTTGGATCTGCACGTATTGCCTCCCGATCTGCAGGCCGAACGGATCTATCTCAGCGCAAATAAAAAAGGCGTCATAGTACAAGGCTCAACATCAAAAGATCAGAACTACTACTGGTATCTAGAATTACTTGGAGAAAAACAATGATGCGCACATTCGTTTCAGCATTCATTTTGACTTTGGCACTCAGCTCGGTTCAGTCGCAAGCTGCCGCCTTAAAATGCCGAAATGTATTGCTGGCTCCTCCGAGCGCTGAGACCGTGCAATCTACGATGCTGGATCTGGCACATCTCACCCTTGAATCTGAAAAGAACCTTATCTCGAGTCCTAAAAATCTCATGCTTCACCAAACTCTGATCAACAAACGCAATGAAGCGATTGAGAAACTTCATATAACAGCGCCCGAGCTTAAAACAATCCTGCGTCCGCTGATTAAAAAAATACAGAAAGAAGAAACTCAAAAAACGGCAAGACAAGATATTGCCAGAGGCACCGAAAAAAAATCCCTTCATAAAATTCACAACTACGTTCTAAGTAATGAATCAGGCTACTATCCAGCTCCGATCAGATACCGTGATCGTGAAACAACCCAAAGACTTTTTGGCATTACTACGGAAAAGAAGCAAGAGCGTATCCTATGGGGAAGGCAGGTAGGAGAAGACGATTTCAGCATGAATATCTATTTAGTGGATATATTTTCGAGGCGCAAACCTAAACTCTTTTTGGAAGACGTCTCTTATCTCACTGTCGATACTCCAGGAAATCGAATAATCGCCGTAAAATTTAACACTATTTCTTGGCCTCGTACTGCTGAAATTGAAATCTACAATCAAACAACCCTTCGCAAGGTCAAAACAATTCCTTTGCAATGGCCCAATTCTTTAATCGAATGGATCTCAAAACATCCGCAAAAGATGACCATTTCTTCTGATGGCCACCACTTTATTCTGCAAAGTCTTAGTGGCGTTGTCGCGGGCGATATGAATCGTCCCGATTACTCAAATGATCTCTTCAATCGAATCAATACGATATTCATGGATGACGTGAATGTTGCGATGCTGAGCGATTCTTATCGCGACCTCCAAGTCACAAGGATCGATAACTCGTCTGATCCAACGATCATCGCTCGACTTGACGAAAAAAAAGGTTGGCCTGATTTGGTTAGAGTAGATTCAGTCCGCTTTGCAGTTATCGAATCTGATACAACCACAGTCTTCAATACAGCTACGGGCTCAGCCGAAAAAATCTACCCTACGAATGCCAAAGATTTCTTTGTACCTCATCCAGAGGGACCTTCGCACTACGTGACCCACGATAGCTCTCGCCTCGTCATTAAAGACATGGGTGTAACGAATCAAATCGTAGCTGATATCACCACAACCGATGGATTCAAAATCACGAATGTTCTGGTCTCACCAGATGGTAAGCGTATTTATCTTGAAACCGAAACCGGAACCGGAAATACAGCTGAAAGAGAAATGTTTATGTATGAGGATTCACCCAATGAATAACACATACATGAAATTCGCAGTCAGCGTATTCATTTTCAGTTCGCTTCTTAGCACATCACTGCAAGCGCAACCCCGTTGTCCTTCTGTACTGCGTAGTTTCTCTGCTGAAGAAATCAACCTGACGTTTGAAGATCTTGCGAAACTCACTTTAGCGAGTGACACGGCAAAAGCTGAAAACTCTGCAGGATCTCATGTCATAAATCGCGAATTGCAAAACAAGGTCCAAGAAACTCTAGAGACTCTCTCGATGACTCGCGAGGAATTGCGCAGCGAGCTTGCGCCAAGGATCGCGCTGTTGCAAAAAAGAACAGAAGAAGTTCGCAAGGAAGAGCGTCGCCAAAGACAGACCGAAGATCACGTCATTGAAGCACCTAAGTGGACACTCAAAGAGACAATCCCCCTCCCAATACGATCTCAAATCATCGGTGTCAGCGATATCATAGACGGCTCAAGGAAAATCCTTTTCATGAGCGAGTTCAAAAAAAATAAAAAGCCAACGATTGATATCTTTGATCTAAAAACTGCAAAAATCGCTTCAACGGGAATTGCTCCTTATAAGTCTGCCGTAGACGCAACGGGAACCCGACTGTTGATTTATAAATCAGAATTGATGTCCAATCCTGGTAGATTCGTACAAACCTTGCAGGTGTTATCACTTAAAACACTTCAACTCGAAGGCCCTCCAGTCGAAATCAAATGGCCCTTAGCGATAAAACAACTGCTTGCGAAAAATGTAGAAGCGCTGACTCTTTCCCCAGATGGAAATACTTTTGCTATTCGAACGAGCAAAGGATTTTTTGTCAGTAAACTCGACAAGCCAGATGAAATCATTCTCAGTGTGGAAGACATGACTGCACACCAAATCTACTTCTTAAATGAGCATGAGATAATCGTATCCAGCCGGATTAGAAAAAATATTAAAAAATTCGACCTTCGTTCACCTGAAAAAGAAATAAGCCCTGCAGTTTTAACAGGCAAACAAAGCATCGAAAAAATCGTTCCTGTCAGAGAGAATACTCTGGCGATGATCTCCTCCAATGGAATTTCCTACGTCGACACAACGAAAATGATAGAAATAGATCGCATCAACTATGACATCGGCTATTATGTAACGCCTGTACAGGGCACTCGAGAACCGTTTTATGTTGGTCTTGAAGGCGATAAACCCGTCGTAAAGAATTTAAATAATTTTACTGCAAAGTCTTTGTCTAATTTTGAATGGCCTAACCTCATTTCAGCGCACGATATATTCATATCACCTGATGGCAAGGTGATGCTCACTTTTGCCTGGGACGAGAAAACAAACACACACAATGCGGTTGTCTATGAAAAATAGTTTTGCGCCTCTACTCACACTCATGATCATACCAATGATGGCAAGTTCATCACCGGCGCAATCTCGTTGCGCTTCGGTATTGCGCAGCTTTACTAATGAACAAGTCAATTTGACATTAGAAGATCTCGCCCGAATGACTTTAGCGTTTAATATCGCAAAGGCGGAAGGCAATCAGAACAAAACCCTCAGCCGTGAATTAGAACACAAAGCCCAAGAAACCCGCGACGCTTTATCACTGAGCCATGAAGACCTCCGCCGTGAACTGGTACCGCGTATCGCGCGTTTGCAAGACCGTTTTTTGAAAGAGCGCAAAGAAGAGCAACGAGTTCGTGAAGCATCAAGATTAAATCCTAAAACACCAAACTGGATCGTTAAAGAAACCAAAGATTCACCAGAAATGACCGAAGGACTCGTCGGTATAAGCGACGTCATTAATGGCTCACGAAAAGTTCTTTACGTTGACCACCACCCAACGGACATGAATTACAAAGTGATCAAAGGTTTCGATATCAAGACCGGGGTTGTGCAAGTAATTACGAATGAAATTTCAACTCACGCCATCGATGGCGCAAGAAATCGTTTACTGACTCATACGACGAAGACAGATAAAACTGGCAAGATCGCACAGGTACTGCAGTTTTACTCTCTAAAAACGCTTTTTCCAGACGGACCAAAAATCGAACTAAAATGGCCGGAAGACATTCAAACGATGGTCGACAACGTTCCTCGTGCTTTAACCTTAGCTGAAGATGGCAATTCGTTTGCAATTACTTCTAATAATGGAATTTTCATTGGGAAGATCAATCAACCAGATTCGCTTTTTTACGTAAAATCAATGAGCGTCGGACAAAGTCTATTTATGAATCCCAATGAAATCCTCATTGTCGATAACTACGAGAACAAACTCAAAATATACGACACTCGTAAGTTAGCTTTCTCACCACCAACATTTAAAAGCGAAAGCCAATGGCGAACGGAACAGGTCATTGCCGTCAACGATTCTACGGTGGCGCTGTTCACATATGGTGAGATCATCTTCGTCGACATTCGCAATATGACGGCAACAGAAGGCATCCAAATTAACCAAAACAATAATTTTACAGCTATCCCCGGCTTTACTGAGCGTTTTGTAGTGAGTCTTGAGTTAGGAAACCCCAGACTCAGAAATGTTTCGGACACCACCAACCTCGTTACAGACTTCAAGTTCAACTGGCCGCGCGACATGAACGCGTCGAAAGTAACAGTTTCCGCTGATGGTAAAGCTTTAGTGATTGGCGGCACAGATATGTTAACTCGGAAGCCATTCATCAAACTCTACGAACAAGCAAATCCTTGAATTCAAATCGAACCTCGGTAGAATAAATTCATCCGAGGTTCTTCATGCACAGATTTTCAGCTTTGATTTTGTCTTCCGTTATTGCTCTTTCCCCTGCCGCATTCGCAAAAAAGAAAAAGAAAGCCGAAGAAGTTCACAAGTACTCGGGCGTCGTTCAAAAATGTCACGATGGCGACACTTGCCGAGTCACAGTCGACAATAAAACCATGAAGGTGCGTTTTGCTGGTATCGATACACCTGAGCTTTCACAAAAGTTCGGTAAAGATGCACAACGGTACACGGAAGGCCTCGTTAAAGGTAAAAACGTCGACCTTGAGTGTGACGGCAAATCTTTTGATCGCGTGACTTGCACCGTGTTTATTGATCAACGCAATATCAATATGGAAATCGTTCAAGCCGGTTGGGCTTATGATTCAACCAAGTATTCAAAAGGTCGCTATATAGCGGCGGTTTCAGATGCAAAAGCAAAGGGCCTTGGAATTTGGAAAGATCCAAATCTCAAAAGCCCTTTTTGCTATCGTCATAAGACGAATAAGAAATGTAAAGTTGAACCGAGCTTTATGCCTTAGTCTTTTTAAAGAAAGACCTAGTGATACCGAGACAAATCCTCAGGCTGCAGATAGTTACCCAAAATCTTTTTGATCGTTCCATCCGAGCGCATTTCTTTAATCGTATTGCCTAGCAATAAACGTTGAGAATCGTTCATGCGCTTTTTAGATAGATAAATTCCCACATCCACCGAGTTCGACGGATCAAATGCGAAGGCGAATTTCTCAAACTGCGAAGTCGCTCGCAAAAAATTGAGATAAAGCGGCGACACAAACAGCACTTGGACTTTTCCGGACAACAAGCCTGCTATGGCACCATCCCCATTGGCGAATTCGACAATGCGGCCTTCTTTTTCTAACTGCGCAATTTCCGCTGGAGAGAAAAACAACACCGCGCCAATCACGTTCCCAAATTTGATATTTTTATTTTTCATGATTTGCGAAAGTAAAATCGTTTTCGGAGCACCCTCTTGGCGCATCAGAATCACGCGATCAGAACCATAGACCAAATGATGTTCCGCCACTTTCGACCAATCAGGAATCTGATAAACAATGGCAAACAAATCTATGCGTGAGCTTTCCATTTCTACAAGCGCGCGGGAAAAATTCATGGGCGCGCCTTGAAACTCACAACCCGTTCGGCGAGAGATCTCTTGCAAGATGTCCCAAGCAAGTCCCGAGGTCTGCCCCGAACTTTCGCGTTTAAAATAGGCCGAGTCTTCGTTCACACCCGTTTTGTATTTGAATTTGCAATCCGCTGCTGAGGCGCTTTGCCCCAATATGAGAAGACTCAAGGAAATGAGACCCGCTAAAAAGTGTTTCATCCCTTAATGATAGGACTATCTTATTAAGGCGTTGATTAGTTCTTAACGAAGCTAGACTTTAATCCGTCGACTCGTCGTTGTTTTCCGATGAGTCGTTGCCAGAAGTCGGAGACGACTTCAACTCGTCCATCGCCATCTCTGCACGAGTCTTATGACCCTTTTTAGTGTTGCAGTCTTTGCACGAAGGCACGCAGTTGTTCTTTGTTGATTTGCCACCGCGAGCGATCGGAATCAAATGATCCATCGTCAATTCAGCAGGCTTAAATCGCAAACCGCAGTGATAACACTCCCCTTTACCCAACTGTTGTTTCCACCATTGGGAAATACGCAATTCACGGGCTTTCGCCTTTTCGCGTTTCTGGTGCTCTGGACTTGCGGCTTGGAAGAAGATATCCATGACGACGTTATAACAAAAACCCCGCCTTTAGGGAAGGCTTCTAAGCCCCTTTTTCCCTCTAAATCCCTTAATATGAAGGTCCTTTCAGCCGATAACTCCACTGTAGAACCCCTTAAGGAGTTATGGCCTATGTCTTCAAGAACCTTCAAAAAAGGTGAAGTCATCTACAAAGATGGCGACAAAATCACGTCCGTTTACCTGATTCAACAAGGTGGCGTAAACCAATGTTTGATTCGCGGTAAAAAGACGATCGATTTATTCCAGCTAGGCACGTCTCACATCTTGGGCGACCAAGTTATTTTGGGAACGAACACTCATCCAACTTCTGCAGTTGCAACTACTGAAACGAAAGTTTTGGAAGTGCCGGTTGAGACTTTAAAACAAGCTTACGAAGCTGCTCCGCAAATGTTGAAAGTAGTGATCAAGTCATTAGCTGATCGTTTGCGTTTAGCAGTGAATGATGTGCGCTCGGCCCGTATGGAAAAAGACTCTTCACCATGTCCTGAAGATCAAGTTGCGAAAGCCTTCGCAGCGGTTTTCCATACAGCTAATCACAAAGGTGACAGATCGATGGCTGGTCGTATCATCGTTGATTGGACGATGATGAAACAATACGGTCAACGTGTGATGGGTGAATCGCCAAAACGTATTGAGCAAGTTATCAATATCCTCGTTAAGAAAAAATTGGCGTTGTATCAAATGGGTAAAAGCCCCGACAATCCAGATGGTCCCGATGAAATTCAAAAAGTTCATTTCTTGGATTTGAATTTGATCGAGAGCTTTTTTGAATTCTATCAGTATTACTACTTTAAAGGTGGCCGTCCTGAGTTGCTCAAAGTCGACGACTTCTGCCAACAATTGCTCGACGGTTTCATCAAGCTAGGTGAAACCTCAGAACCAGATCGTTTTGGTGTGGTCAGTGTTGAATTCGCAAAATTCGCTGAATACTGCAAAGAAGAAATGGGCATTAACTTAAATAATGACCACTTCGCCCGTCTAGAAGCCAAAGGTGTTTTCACAAAACGCCGCTCTGTGGGTACTGGCGTGCTTTTGCAATTTGAAATCAAAGAATACAAATCCATGGCCTATTCGTGGGCAATCCTTAAAGAGATCGAAAAATGGAACGAAAAAGGTTTCGTCGACATGGATGAAAAAGAAGAAAAGCCTAAGAAGAAATCAAGTGGTGGTCCTTCATGCCCAGCCTGCTCTGTTGAAGTGGCAGTGGGTGCGAAGTTCTGTCAAGAATGCGGTCACAAACTCGTAGCAGCAGCTTAAAGGAAACTCCATGAGCGAAGCCTTGGTGATTTTTAAAACGATCTCGGCACCCAAAGATCAAGAAGTTCTCTTACGTCGCTTTTTGATGAGTGGTAGCAAGTTAGTTCTGAAATATTGGGACGGCACTGAGATGCTTGTTGAACCTGACCAGTTGCTATCACCTAATTCTTTGCAATGTCGCCCGATCAAAGGCAACTCCTTCGCCTATTCAAAACGCTGTTCATCAACTTTTGTGATCAACAACGAAAAATACTTACTTGAAGTACAACCCGCATTTGAAGATCACCGTGGAGTTTTAGTTTTCACGTCGTTCTTCCATTTGCAACGTCGCTCGAATTTCCGCTACACACTGCCAGAAGACTACAATGCACAACTTTCTTTCAGCCGCCTTAAAGGTGAAAACGTATCTGTGCATTGTAAGTTGAACGATCTCAGCACAGAAGGCTGTGCGGTGACGTTGGCATTGGGTGAAACTAGCATCTCTGTGGGTGAAGAATTCCGTGGAGAGATTTTCTTAGGTCAACGTGATCCTATTACAGTGCAAGGACGAATCAAAAATCTTCGTCCTTCAGGTGATAACCTGGTTTTAGGAATTGAGTTTGATCATTTGGCAACTTCAAGTGAATCAAAGATCGTGAACTACATCACGGATCTACAACGCGAAGTCTATTTGCGCGCTGCTGGATAATAAAGCTTATTATCCCACATACCTTCATTGAAATATTGAATCGTGGCCTTGAGTCGTTGCTCAAGGTCTTCTTTTCTGTCTGATGGCTCCATCAAAGGCTTGACGCCGCCGATATCATTGATCGCATACATTTGCGGCTCGCCCTGTCCTGGAGACCAACGAAGTTGGAAATCTTTCGACACAAGTAAATATCTGCCGTCGATATAATTCACAGCGACTTTATCACCTGGAACAAAAACCGAACTGCCAAGGAAATTTTTGTCTTTTTCAGGCAAGCCTAAGAAATCCAAAACAGATGGCAACACGTCGATTTGTTGCACAACCATATTCGGATCCACTTTCGGGAACTTATAATCTGGATGGAAGAAAATCATCGGGACACGGTAATTACCGACTTCACTGTCGTATTCAGGACGATAGTGTTTTGAAGTGTGATCGGCCGTGATAATGAACAACGTGTCTTTGTACCAAGATTTCTTTTCAGCCTCTGCAAAGAAGCGAGCCAAAGAATAATCTGTGTAGGCGATCGTTTTCAAAATATCCAGCTCACCGTCTGGAAATTTCTCTGCATATTGTGCTGGAACTTTAAATGGCTGATGCGAACTCAAGGTGAAAACAGATGTTAAAAACGGGGCTTTTTGTTCACCAATTTTATTAACCATCCATTGCAAGAACGGTTCATCCCAAATCCCCCACACACCATCATCGTCAGCGGGATTATTGTACTCAGTAGCGCCGTAATAACTCTCCACGCCAGCAGACTTCATGAACGAATCAAAGAACATCGTGCCGTTGTGACCACCATGGAAAAAGCTCGATGAAAAATTCGCTGGTGCAAGCAACGTTCCCAAACCCAAGAAATAATTCGAAGTAAATTGCGAGGAAATAAACGGCTCACTCATCAATGCCGGAATTCCCGCCATCACGGCCGCAACACCTTCAATCGAACGACGACCGTTGGCGAAAGCGTTGTTAAACACTATCGAACGTTTTGAAAGTTCATCCAAGAATGGCGTATAAGATTTGCCTTTATACTCGCCAAGATATTCTAAGCCGAAACTTTCTAAAATGATGATGACGACATTTTGCGGTTGTTTAGGTCGTTTGCCTTCAAGCATTGAACCAAAATAAGAACCATTTAAGAACGGTACGAATTGGCTGCGATCATCGAAATATTTTTCGCGTTTGATCTCAACTTGGCCGTAACTTTTCACAAGTGTGAAAGTCGAATTCATAGACAAGTTGTTCAACATCGGTGCCGAGAAGACATTCGCATGAATAAAGCTGAGTGGTTTTTTCTGCAAGCCCCCGCGAATCAAAATGATCGCGATGGAAATACTGACCAAGGCCAACACACCGTGAGCCGCATAAGTTTTAGCCGACGATAACCATGTCGCTTTCGGCCACTCCATCTGGAAAACCACAATGCGCGCTGCCGCCACAAAACACAAACACAGCAAGGCGTTGATTGAAAACAACAGCCAATAGCTCGACAGGAAGTTCATCATCTTCCCAGAGACTTCACCTAAGATGAATAATCCATCGTAACTAAATCTTCTGCCCACGAAATTGATGAATTCCGTGTCGACCAAATTCATGATGTAGAATGGGATTTGGATCACACAGAAGACGAGCCACGTGAAATTTTTCCAGATGCGTTGCCACTTTTCTGGCCATGGAACGAGGGCTACGAGCAGCAATGGCGCTGCTAAACTCATCGCTGCTGAAGCATCAAATCTTAAGCCCACTAAGAATGCGAGGGCCAAATCCGTGGCTTCTTTACTTTTAAAAAGACTCCAATTCCAAATTAAGAACTCTGCACGGGCAATGGCGTAAAAAAACACCGCGAGCAGGACGAGAGCGAAGACTTTAAAAAAGCGTTGAGTAGGACCGAACATAATGCCCTCATCTTATACTGACGGTTTGCATCATACAAGGCAGGCCTTCGCCCAGCTTGCGGTAACAATGCGTGTCTGCTACTTTCTTCGCCTTATGACAGCAGAACAAATGAAACAAAGATTAGTAGAGAACTATCCAAATGGTAAAATCGAGGTCTTTGACCTGACAGGTACTTCTGACCATTGGGAAGTTTATGTGGAAGCTTCGAATTTTGCGGGAATGACTCGCATCCAACAACACCAACACGTGATGGCTTGCTTTGGTCCAGAATTAAAAACTGGCGAAGTACACGCGTTGTCGATTAAAACTAAAGTTATCTAATTCCAAGGAAATACAATGAGCACTAAAGAACAAATTGAAGGTCTTCTTAACGCAAACAAAATTGTCCTTTTCATGAAGGGCACACAACAATTTCCAATGTGTGGTTTCTCTGCACGTGCTTGCGCTATCTTGCAAGACATCGGTGTAAAATTCCACGATGTAAACGTTCTTGAAGACGAAGCGATTCGTAACGGCATCAAAGAGTACGGCAACTGGCCGACAATTCCACAACTTTACATCAACAAACAGCTTGTTGGCGGTTCTGACATCATGATGGAAATGTACCAATCAGGCGAACTTCAAGAGTTGCTAAAATAATATGCGATGTAACTGCGCCCTTTGGGATCGCATTTTACGTTTCATTTTTGGCGTAGGCCTCACCGCCTACGCTTTTGCCGGTGGCCCGTTCTGGGCCTACATCGGGATCTATGGCTTGCTCACAGCAGCTTGGGGCTTGTGTCCCGTTTACGCCTTCTTTAGAATAAGAACACTAAGAGAATATCACCGCACCTCGTTTAAGGAAGAATAGGATTCACAACATGTCTACTTCTCTCGTCGAACTTCAAGATTTTCTGCAAAAAGATCAAATCAAAACCGACGAAGAGAGCCTGAAATACTGGGGACGTGATTGGACAACTTACTTCGACGTTAAAGCCTCTGCGATTGTTTTTCCACGTACAACGGAAGACGTTCAAAATCTTGTGCGCTGGGCACGCAAGACGAAAACTGCATTGATCCCATCTGGTGGTCGTACCGGTTTGTCAGGCGCTGCGGTAGCTACTCAAGGTGAAGTCGTAGTGTCGTTTGATCAAATGAACAAGATCAAACAATTCAATCAAGTTGATCAAACTGTGACGATCGAAGCAGGTGTGATCACTGAAACTCTCCAAAAATTTGCTCATGATAATGGTTTGTTTTATCCAGTGGATTTCGCCGCTCGCGGTTCTTCACAAATGGGTGGCAACATCGCAACCAACGCTGGCGGCATTAAAGTTGTTCGCTACGGTTTGACTCGTGACTGGGTTGCGGGCTTGAAGGTTGTCACTGGCACTGGTGACATCTTAGAGCTAAACAATGCGCTCGTAAAAAATGCTACTGGTTATGACTTAAGACATCTCTTCATCGGTTCAGAGGGCACTCTGGGCTTTATCACAGAAGCGACAATCCGTTTGGCTCCCCCACCACCAGAATTAAAAGTTTTAGTGATGGCAGTTCCGGCATTGGCAGATGTGATGAAAATCTTTGCGCAGTTTAAAACCAAAACGACTCTTGTAGCTTTTGAAATGTTCTCGGACAAAGCTTTGAAACGTGTTCTAGAAAACACAGGCTTAGCTGCGCCGATGGAAACGCAATCACCGTTCTACGTTTTGGCAGAAGTTGAAATTCGCGGTGAAAAAGATGAAGAGAACACATTAAGTGTTTTTGAAAAATGCCTGGAAGATGGTTGGGTTGTTGACGGCGTGATCTCGCAATCAGAACAACAAGCTAAAACTTTCTGGCGTTATCGCGAAGACATCTCTGAATCACTTGCGAAATATTCTCCCTACAAAAATGATATTGCCGTTGCGATCTCTCACGTTCCGGCTTTCATGGATGAGCTCGATGCAATTCTTGTGAACGCTTATCCAACTTGGGAAGTCGTATGGTTTGGTCACATCGGTGATGGCAATTTGCACATCAATATCTTGCGCCCGCCCGGCATGACGAAAGAGGAATTCGTCACTGAATGTCGTAAAGTGGACCAATTGGTTTTTGGTGCTGTGAAAAATCACAAAGGTTCCATTTCCGCAGAACACGGTGTGGGCCTGACTAAGAAGTCTTTCTTGAACTACACCCGCTCTGAGGCAGAGATCGGATTAATGAAACAAATCAAACATGTGTTTGATCCGGATGGCATCATCAACCCTGGTAAACTCATTTAGTTTTGATCTGAATCTTACAGAGTTTAAATATTCATATTTGGAGGTTACATCTAGGTAATCTCTTGTCCTTACGCAGATTTGGCGACTGACAAATCTTAGAACCTGCCGATAAGTTAAGACCTATGTCGAAGTTGGCGGTTCTCGCACTTTTCTCAATCTTGGTCTTCGAAGGCTCTCTGTCCCAGGCTCAAACCTGCGATCGTCGCTTCCGTGTGGCTGTGAATGCGTACAAGCCACTCTACTCTGTCGATCGTTCCGGTCGCCTATCAGGTCTGACTTACGAACTCGTTAAAGAAATTGAAAAGCGCGTGGGTTGCATTTTCTCGCAACAACCTTCGGACACTCCTCGCATGTTTGAAGACTTCTCTAGTTACCGCACTGACTTCATCGCTTTTTTAGCAAAGAACGATAAAGCAAATAGCTCTGGCAACTTTGTTCCGCTTTACACTGTGAATAGAAAATTCGTTGTCGCTAAAACCGCGTTCGTTGCGAATAAAAAAATTGAAGACTACATCAAAGATCCCAAGGTGCGATTCACAAATCAAATTGGTGCACGCATGTTCTTTACAGCTGAAGAATACAATGTACTCAAAGATTCAAATCGCGTTTTAGAAATTCCAAATCCACAAGTTGCCTATCAGATGATTTCAGAAGGTCGCGCGCAAGCGATGTTCTCTTCACCTGCGATTCATCATTTCCACGCTACTGAAAATAAATCTATGAACGACAAAGTCGTTGCAGTCTCAGATCCCACTGAGCGCATTGAAGTAGGTATGTACATTTCTAAAAAGCGCGTTTCAGCCAGTGAAGCCGCTAAAGTGAAAAATGCCATCATCAGCATGCGTGACGATGGCACTCTTAAAAAAATTCTTTTGAAGTATGTCGAAACGGAAGATATTTCGACGTACGCTATCGCGCACTAGGCTGTAAGCACCAGCCGCATGGCAATCAATAAACTACTCTTGTGCGAATAGAACGACCGAGCTTGCCAATCTCTGTTGAAAGATTTTTGGCTTGAGCCCCACCCATCACATCCATCACCAGATAACCGATTTTTGGATCTGTCGATAAGAACTGACCTTCGATATTCGCACCCGCTTGGGAGATGATACCATTGATCTCTCCCAGTACGCCGGGCTCGTTTCTGTGTACGTTCAAGATACGCGATGTGCCCTGCTTCACTGGCAAGTCCACGTTCGGGAAATTCACAGCACCTGATGACGAACCGATTTTAAGGTAGCGACGGAAGCTTTCCGCCACCTCCATACCAATCGCGTATTGCGCCTCTTCTGTGCTGCCACCGATGTGTGGAGTCAGAATCACGTTGTTCAATCCTTGAAGAGGTGTGATGAACTTTTGCTTATTTGAAGCGGGTTCTTCAGGGAATACGTCAATCGCACAACCTGCAATGTGTTTTTCTTGAATCGCGGATACAAGCGCTTCAATCACCACGACAGTTCCGCGACTGGCATTAATCAAGTAACTGCCTTTTTTCATCAACCCCAGTTCGCGGGCGCTGATCATGTCTTTAGTTTCTTGCGTTTCAGGAACATGCAATGTCACGAAGTCAGAATTTTTCAATAACTCATCTAGAGAATATTTCGCAGTTGCATTGCCCAGCGGCAGTTTCTTAACAACGTCAAAAAAGATGACTTTCATACCCATTGCTTCAGCCAAAATACTGACCTGGCTGCCGATATGACCGTAACCTACGATACCGAGTGTTTTGCCGCGCACTTCACGTGAGCCTTCTGCTGACTTCACCCACTCACCGATGTGAGCTTTTGAACTGCGATCGCCCAATTGACGAGATAACGCAATCATTTCTGCGATCACTAGCTCTGCAACAGAGCGAGTGTTAGAATGTGGAGCATTAAAAACTGGGATTCCCAAACCACGTGCTTCATTGAGCGCAACTTGGTTTGTGCCAATGCAAAAACAACCGATTGTCAGCAAATGTTTGTTCGCTTCAAGAATTTTCGGTGTGATTTCAGATTTTGAACGAATACCGAGGACATTGTACTTTGGAAGAAGCTGCATGAACTCATCTTCTGAAGGTGCGTGAGAAATCAAATCAACTTCAAAGCCCTCTTCTTTCAATCGTTCTTTTGCGACAGCGTGAATGTTCTCAACAAGCAGAATTTTAATATTGTCCACAAGCACTCCTTCAGCCCTCATTCTAGCTGACGTTACGCACCAAGTATAGTCAAACGGCGCGAATGAAGCCATTCTAAATGCCTATGGCAACACCTAGAGTCTTCAGTCTATTGATCGTCGATGATGACCCATTAATTCACCAATCATTGAAGTTGGCTTTGCCCAATCATTGGAAGGTGTTTTCGGCGCATAATTTGGAATCAATTCAATATGAGCGCTTTTATCACGCGGCTTTCGTCGATATGCATTTGGATGGCACGACAACAAATCCACAAGGTCCAGCTATCATCGAAAAACTGATTAAACATAATAATCAACTCGAAGTCGTTGCGATGTCTGGTGACCTCAGCCGTCCTTTGATGGAAAGCTGTTTGAAAGCGGGCGCACAAAGATTTTTAGCGAAGCCCTTAACTCCAGAAGAAATTTTATTAGTACTCGAAAAAATCGAAGCTCTTTGGGATCTGCGTTCTTTCGACGCGGGCGCTGATCGTAACTCGACTCGTTGGGTGGGCAACTCCGAAGGTTCTTTAAAAATTAAAAAACGCATTGCTGAACTTCGCGGCGAAACAAATCCTGTTTTGATCGAAGGTGAAACGGGTTGCGGTAAAGAAGTTGTTGCGAAGCTTTTACACGAGCAAGAAGGTGAAAGACCTTTTATCGCTGTCAATATCGCCAGCATCCCTGAACATTTGTTTGAGTCTGAAATGTTCGGTCACATGAAAGGCGCCTTCACGGGTGCTGACCAAAATAAAATCGGTTTGGCTGAAGCCGCTCACGGTGGCGACTTGTTCTTGGATGAGATCGAAGCTTTGCCACTGACTCAACAAGTGAAGCTCTTACGCTTCCTTGAAAGCGGAGAGATTCGTCGTGTTGGTGCGAAAGAAAGCTCTTTCGTTAAAACACGTGTGATTGTCGCTTCAAATAAACCTTTAGACAAAATGGTTGCTGCTGGTGAATTCCGCGAAGACCTTTTGTATCGTCTGTCTTCACAAAAAATTAAGCTGACACCGTTGCGTGAGCGCCGTGAAGACATCGAACCTTTAGCAAAACATTTTTTGGAAGCCGAGCGCCCTCGCCGTAATAAAGCATTTACGGAAGATGGTATCATCGCTCTGCAAAACTATAATTGGCCAGGTAACGTGCGCGAACTCAAACGCGTGTGTGAACAATTGAGCCTGACATCCCCACTGCCGGTTATCCGTTCGGATGATGTGGCAATGTGGATCACACCGAAAGCAGCGCCAGGCGGAACAGCCTCGCCTTCTTACACAGTTATTGATTTTGAACGTGGTTTGAATTTGTTGGTCGAAGATTTCGAGGCCCATGTGATTCGTACCTGCTTAAAGCAAGTCAAAGACGTGGAAGAGGCTGGAAAAGTTCTGAAAGTCTCTCGCTCAAATCTCTATAAGAAAATCAAAGACTACAAAATCGATGAGGAGTCCACTTAATGGATTTAAATCTGCCCCTGCACCTAAGTATTCCCACTGCATGGGAAAGTCCTGTTTACCGCCAAACGGTGCTGATTGTACTTTCTATTATTTTTCTCTCAGGTCTTTTGATCTTCTTCTTTAGAAAAAAGAATTATTACTTTGTGGCTTCATGGGCGAGCATCAAGAGCTGGCTTGTGGCAGCACCTGCGATGTTTATCGTGATGGGTTTGCCGGATCCTTGGCCTTTGGTGTTCCTGACAGGGATCGCGATTTTAGGGGCCAAGATCTTTTTCCAAATCATGGGGATGTTCCACCGCTCGAATTTCGTTTTGATTTCGTATGCGGGTATCATCGGCCTCGGTATTTGTTGTTGGTATGATCGCCTTGATATCTACAATGCGATGCCAATGATTGTTTTGGGCGTGACGTGCTTGGTTCCTCTTGTGCGCAACTCTTATAAACGCATGATTCAGTATATTTCTTTGACGTTGCTTGCGTTTATCTTCTTGGGTTGGTCATTTATGCATTTGGGTTTGATCATGAAATTCCCGAATGGAATTTACCAAGTGATGTATTTGATCATCTTGACTGAATTCTGCGATAACACGAACTTAGCAGTCGGTCGTTACATCGGTGGCTGGAGAATGTTCCCTGGTATCAATGCGCGCAGAACTTTAGGTTCGACAGCTGTATCGATCTTGTTGACGCTGTTCTTAGCCGGTTCAATGAGATTCTTGCTTCCCGATGGTTCAGACAAATACTGGCTAGCAGCAGGCCTTGTGGCTTCGCTTGGTGGTTTCCTTGGTGACTTGTTGATGACAGTGATCCGTCGCGATGCGGGAATGAAAATCGTGGGACCGTTCATCTTGGGTCGTGGCGATTTCTTGCACCGTGTGGATAGATTGATCTTTGTTGCACCGATTTACTATTACGTGATGACGGTTCTTCTATGAAAGATTGGAACTATGAAAATGAACAGTGGACGAAGCTTCCGACTTATCTGAAGCATCTGCCACTTTTTACTCGTCACTATGACTGGATGGGCGTCGTTGTTCGCTACATGTGGTCTATTTATCTTAAGAACTTTGTTTTCAAGTTTTACATTCGCCTGAAAGTAAAAGGGAACTCGTTCAAAGATATTTATCGCGACTATCCCCGCTTAATCATTATCTGTAATCACGCCAGCCACTTGGATGCGACTTCCATCACTGCGGCGATTCCTCGTCGTTATTGGTTAAGTCTTTATATCGCAGCGGCGAAAGATTATTTCTTCTCGAACCCGTTCTTCACGTTCTTCTCTCAACACTGTTTGGGCGCGATTCCAATTGATCGTAAAGACCGTAAGGGTGAAGCGATTAATTTGATTTTAAAACTATTAACTCACCTTGATCGTATTTGGTTGATCCTCTTCCCAGAGGGCACGCGATCTAAAGATGGTAAGATTCAGGACTTTAAGAGAGGCGTTGCGATTTTTTCTGAGAAAACACAAACGCCTATACTGTTCACTTACCTTGAGGGTGTGATGGAACTTTGGCCGAAAGGGCAATCGTTCGCAAAACCTGGTATACTGACTTTGCATGTAGGACCTGTGCACAAGCCGGCACCGATTGAAGAAATCTATGCGGCTTATAAAACTTGGGTTCTGACTGTGAATCCCAATGCCTTCCCGGCTGAAACTCCAGAGAAGGCCCCGACGGAGGCAGCAAATGAGTTCGAGTCCAAAGACTGATATTCCTCAGCCAGAAAATTTAAAACTTAAAATCGGTTCCTATGAAATCTGTCCTATCCCAACCGGAATTTTCGGTTTGGATGGGGGTGCGATGTTTGGAACCGTTCCTAAAATTCTGTGGGAAAAATCAAATCCACCAGATCTGCAAAATCGCATCTCGATGGAGGCGCGCGCTTTGCTTTTGAAATCTCCCGGCTGCAATATCTTGATCGATACTGGCAACGGACAAGATTTCGTTTTGAAATACGGCGAAAAATTGGGATCGAAGTTTATGGAGATGTATAACATCGACGACTCGGGTCCTTCGCTCAAAAAATCGTTAGCTTCATTTGGTGTTGCGCCTACAGATATTCATCACGTGATATTGACTCATCTTCATTTTGACCACGCCGGTGGCGCGACAACGGATGTTGGTGGCAAGCTCGCGGCGACTTTCCCGAACGCCCAATACTGGGTGCAACGGGGAAATCTTGAGACGGCAAGCCATCCTAATTTGCGTGAACGTGCTTCTTACTACCCTGCTAACTTCCAACCTTTGATCGATGCTGGAGTTTTAAATCTGCTTGATGGAAACAAAGACGACATCCTGCCTGGGATTTCGGTTCTGACTTCCGATGGCCACACAAAATCGCAGCAAATGGTGAAGGTCACCGATGGCTCTAAGACTTTGCTTTATTGTGGTGACGTCGTCCCGACAAGCACACACGTGCGTGTGCCGTGGTTGATGGGTTACGATTTGCATCCGTTGACATTAATGGAAGAAAAACAAAAATATTTAGGAGAAGCCGCCGATCATTCGTGGTATCTTTTCTTTGAGCATGATCCTTACTGCGATTCAGCTTTGATAGAAAGAAACGGGAATGACTTCAGGGTTCAAAAGAGATTTTGGCTTTAGTGCTTTAAAAAGCGTCTGCAAAGACACGCTTCAACAGATGCGTGACGGAGAAATGCAACTTGTTGCAGCTTCTCTGGCTTTCTCAACGGCTATTGGCCTTGTTCCTTTCCTTGCAGTCGTGATGGCGACCTTCCAATCTATCGGTGGACTTGAGGCTTTTTATCCTAAGGTAGAAGGTTTGTTGCTTTATACAGTCCGCGAGGCCGCTGGTTCTGAAGTCACAAAATTCATCCGTATCTTTTTGCGTAATATCTCTGCTGGAAAACTCGGTACCATGGGGGCCGTGTTTTTGGTGATCACTTCTATTCGCCTGTTCCATGATATGGAAGTCGGCATTCACCGCGTTTGGAATCAACGTAACACTCGTCCATTTTACAAACGCCTGATCTATCAATGGTTCTGGATTCTGTTCATTCCGATTTTGCTGGCAGTCTACGTTGGTTTCACTTCGCTTGAACAATTTAAGTTTGTTCGTGGCGTGGTGCCAGCTCCTGCTTCTAATGCTTTCGTACTGGTCGCTTGCTTGTACATGATTTATAAAATGGTGCCAGACTTTGTGGTCAGCAAAAAAGCGGCATTTATCTCTGCTGCGATTGCAGCGATGGGCATGTACGGCGTTCATAAGTTCTATGCTTTGATCGCGGTGAAGTTTTTTAACTACAATAAAATCTATGGCTCGTTTGCGGCCTTGCCTTTATTACTTCTCTGGATTTTGAGTCTTTGGTATGTCATCCTTGCTGGTGTGGCCCTTTGTGCGAGCCTCCAGAAAAGACATGTCGCTTAAAAATATTTCTTCTACATTGTTTAGTGCGGTTTTATTAACTTCATCTTTTGCTCATGCAAATTTAGATGCGTTGACTGGTATGCGTTTGGGTATCATGGCAACGCAGACTTTGCTGCGTGCGCCTGCCCTTCCCCGTATGGATGATGATAAGGGCCGAGCTACTTTGATGGCGAATTACCAATATGGTGAAGTCAAAGGCTACGATGGAACCTCTTCATCGGATTACTCGGGAAATTTTGGTGGCCTGTCTGCGGGTGTTGGCTACTCAACAGCGATGAGTAAAAATGTCGGTTACTATATTTTCGGGATGTACGGAACTTCCACAGGAAGTGCCAAGCCCGATGGCGGCGACTATTGGGATTTTAAAAACACCATTGGTGTATTAAGTGGCGGTTACGCTCGTCGCTTGCTTGGCAATGAAGACTCTTTCGGCATTGTCGGTGCTTTTATTGGCCCGGCTTACATGTACATGAATAGCGAAATGAAAGCGCCTCAAGATGATTATTCTTCTTCTCCAGCGATTTACGGTTGGCAGGCTGGTTTGCAAGCGCAGTTAAAGTATAAGAACTTCCGTTTCTTGCCTTACGTGATGTATTTCGGAGAACTATCACCGAAGTGTAAAATGGTGTCGGCAGCTAAGGGAACTCCGATCGCAAGTTCGGATCCATGTGGTGATGATGATTCGGGGATGCCAATTGATACGACGTTTACGGCGTTTGGTTTGATTGCGGGGACGAAGACTTTTCAGGTGAATTTATTTTCGAGCATCGACACGAGTTCTTCGTTGGATGATGTGACGCTTGGGAATATCGGCATCACTTATTCGTTTGATAAGTGATGCGCGATTTTATTTAGAAACTATCTTGTTCCTTGTTTTTCGAGAGCTTTTTTTCCTGGTGATTGAACGTCTTTGCTTGAGTCGGCTTTATTCATGATCATGCCGCCCCCCATGCCGTAGCCATAGCCTAAATTACCCATTCCGTAACCAGGCATACCGCCCATGCCGTTGTTATACATACCCGATGCGATTTGATCTTCTTGAAGACAGTTTGAGATGGCCATAGATATTGAGAATGTCGAAGCATCCATACCTACTTGCCCTGTGCCCAGAGAAAAACCACCAGCGGAAAGCGTTTTACCATCGGTTTTCATAGACTTTGCACGATCGTTAATGGCGCTTTCAACAGTCGCAAAAAGAGGACCACATTCTGCTGCATTGTTTTTGCCAATTTTTGCAATCGCAGGTTGAAGCTTGTTACAAAGTTCTGCATCGTACGTAACCAACGTGTTTGAAACTTTGCCTTTTTCATCCTTAGCAAAGACGTACTGCTTTTGATTCGTTTCGCAACGTCCATCATTGTTGTCTTTAAAAGTCGTTTCAGAAGTTTTTAGAAGATCGTAATTTTGAAATTTATCTCCTGCCATTTTCTTCATGGCATCGCGACTCGCAGCGCCTCTCTTTAAATCCTCAGGATGAGAGATGGAAACAACTTTTCCGTTGCTTCTTTTGATAATGACAGTTTTACGAACCGTTTCCGTCACGGCTTTACCGTCTTTATACGTTACGACTGGTGCCTTGTATTCGATAGTCTCTGTATCACCCGTAGTTGTTTTTGAAATGAAGCGATCTTGATCGAACACATTTACTTTGCCATCAACAATTGAAAATGGAACCTCACCGTAAATTTTATTCTGATTAAGCGCTTGATTGATAAGCACGTTACAACCAGCGGTTTTCGCCGCAGTTTCCATTGTCGCAGAATTTAAGTTGCCGTTTGCGAATGGATATTGCGCGTGTGCGATTGTTGCTGAGAACGGGACTGCTAAGACAAGAAGACCTAAACGTCTCACTGATTCCTCCATGAAATTAATTGTGAGTTATACTATTAGTTTGAGTTTAGCAGAGGCGTTGGCTTTAGCTATTTTTGTGCGATGCCTGTGAGGATTCAGTACCTTCGTTCAGTGTGGCAATGTATGGAATTCATGGATAACCGCGAGATTAAGCGACGATTGCGGACAATGCGGATGTTGTGCGAGTGCGAAGCACAAGCTCACTGAGGGAGACGCAGAAAGTTCCCGCGAGTGCGAAGCACGAGCCCGCGTAGATTGCGCAGCAAATGCTCAGCACGAGCGACCGAATAAATTCAGAACTCCGAACCAACACTCAGCAATTCCAAACGACATCCCCGTCTTTCAAATCCCCCATACAGAAAACCAAACAACTCTGCCAACCTTTCCCGAGCACGATGCTCGGGAAACAGCGTTCACACGGATGGACAGCAGTCGCAAAACCGGAACTGCATAAAAACTCCCGAGCACCGCAAAACCAAAAACTCCGCACGAAATTTCTTTCCAAAAATCCCGCATCGGTATGCACATGCGTTAGTGTTCAAAGTGTAATCAGAAATATTATTGACGTGTTTTTGTGGTTTACAGATTCGCGAGTGTTGAGTGATCTCGGTTTAAAATGTTCAAAATTTCTATTTTGAATTTTGATTCAATGGTGAGGCGATTAAGCACTATAAACTCATTCTACGGAGGATCATTTCCCCTCTGAAAAACCACTCCGTAAAACCCATGATATACAGTTCTCATCTAAAGGAGATCACTAAGATGAACTTAGAAAACATGAGCGACAACGAATTAGAATCAAGCTTGGGAACAAACGTTGTGAACGAGCGAAAGATTCTTCATGTGATTCTAGAACACATCCGCGAAGTCGACGCGCGCAAATTACACTTGAAACGCGGTTTTCCAAGTCTGAAACAGTATCTGATCGAAAAACACAACTACTCAGGATCAGCAGCGGATCGTCGCATTGAAGCTGCCCAATTGATGAAAGACGTTCCTGCAATCGCTCAGAAAGTTCGTGATGGTGAATTGAATTTGAGTCAGATCGGGGAAATTCACTCTGCGATCAAACAGAAGGAACGCATTTCTCATACCAAAATATCTGCAGAACAAAAATTGGAATTGGTTGAAAGTGTGACTGGATTAACTACTCAGCAGGCGCAACAGCAACTTTCTCGCACTTTGGACATTCCAGTACGACAATTCGAGAAAGTTCGGTTTCCACAAGATGGTTCTGCGATCATCGAAATGACTTTGTCGAAATTGTCGATTGAGAAATTTAATCGCGCAAAAGAGTTGTTGGCTCAAAAATTAACTCAGCAACGACTTGAGATTAATATGGCGAATGTCATTGAGTATGCGTTGATTCAACTAGTTGAGTCTTTGGAGTTTGTTGAAGATATCCAAAGTAACGATAGTTTGAATGTGGTAACAGATATGAACAATTCTAATCTGGAACATGAGGCACAAGAGGCGCTGACAATCCAAGAGCTTGCGAGTGTGACAACTAAATCTACTCGACGCAGCACCGATGCGGTAAATATGCGAGTGAACAAAACGCTGACTCCGAAGACTCGGCAGTTTGTTTTAAATAGGGATAGATGTTGCGTGTTTAAAGATCCAAGCACGGGAAGAGTTTGTGGAAGCAAGTTTGCTTTGCAGACAGATCATAAACATTCACGTCGTTTGGATGGGGATCATTCTGTTGGGAATTTACAGGTGCTTTGTGCTCGTCATAACCGATACAAGTATGAGCAAGAGAAGTTGATGGAGATTAGGTTTTTTGCTTGAGTTCGGAATTAACGCATATGCATACCGATGCGGGATTTTCGCAATTCCCGCGATTAATTCAAACTATGAACCGGAACAAAACAGATCTGCGGCGCCATGCCCTTGACTTCAAGCTGCGCCGATTTGATTGCTTCCACGACCAAGTGGCCATGGGCTTTTTTAGCCATAAAAGATTGGCCTTTGCTTAAGATCACATCGCGACCATCACCTGGTTGCGTGATCCACAGAATCCCGTCAAGGCAACGGATTTCCATATCGTGCTTGTGACCACTAAAAATCTGACCCTTATCTAGATGAAGGATGTGACTGTTTTTCATCGTTCAACTCCTAAGACCTAATGTACCAAAAAAGAAGCATAGGGCACAGATTCAGTTTAATACATTTTTGATGGGTACAGTTTGGTGTTTAAGAAAAAGACATGTACAATATTCCTCATGGGAAATCGAGAAAACCTCTACGTTAAGTTAGCGACCGACATTGAAAAGCAAATTAAAGCAGGCCTACTAAAGACCGGAGAGAAAGTCATATCTGTACGTAAGCAGAGTGCCGTTTCTGGCCTCTCAATCAATACAGTTTTACAAGCGTATTTGCTTTTAGAAAAACGTGGCCTGATTGAGGCTCGCGCCCAGTCTGGATTTTATATCGCAGCCCCTATTGCGACTGAAATCGTGCGCCCTCAACAACCCACACAATCTCAACCTGCACCAGTACAAATTCCTGACATCGTGTCCGACTTATTCGATGCGGTTGCAAACGAAAAAATTGTACCCCTTGGAGCCGCATGTTTTTCTCCTGAACTGTACCCTAACGAAGCCATCGCAAGAATCACGCGATCGGTTCTAAGAACTGAAAAAGATGTGAATGCGAAATATCAATTTCCGCCGGGACATCCAAAGTTCACACAACAAGTAGCAAAACGTCTTTCTAAATCAGGTCACAAAATTCGCGCTGACGAAGTGTTCGCAACGAATGGCGCTCTAGAGTCAGTGCATTTAGCTTTAAGAGCTGTGTTGAAACCCGGCGATACAGTTCTACTCGAATCACCGAACTACTTCGGTATTTTGCAATCAGTAGCAAGTCTGGGAGTGAAAGTCATTGAAGTCGCCGCCGATGCCATCACGGGTGTTGATCCCGATGAAGTGAAAGCACTGCTTAAGAAACACAAGATCAGCGCAGCAGTGTTGATGCCGAACTTCAACAACCCGCTCGGTTCGCGTATGCCGGATGAAAACAAAAAAGAAATCGTCAAAATATTTAGTCACTATGGTGTGCCGGTGATTGAAGACGACGTGTATGCCGATCTGACTTTCTCGGGTCTTAGACCGAAGCTGTTAAAAAACTTTGATGAAGAGGGCCTAGTCATTTCATGTTCTTCTTTCTCAAAAACAATTTCACCAGCAGCGCGTGTAGGCTGGGCTTTGCCTGGAAAATTTGAAAAGCAATTCCGCGACCTGCAACTCAGCAGTACGGTCGGTACAAACAGATTGCAACAATTGGTGATTGCAGAGTTTCTCTCGAGTGGTGCTTATGAAAGACACTTGAAGCACATCCTGCCACTGATCCACACGCAAGTTTACAAAATGACAGAAGCGGTGTTGAGATATTTCCCTGAAGGTACCCGCCTGACTCAACCCGAGGCAGGCTTTATGTTGTGGATTGAGTTACCTCGTGGGCACAACTCGATTGATCTGTATCATGCGGCGGCTGCGAAAAAGATTAGTATTGCTCCGGGAGTGATTTTCTCGGCCCATGGTAAATACAAAAACTATATTCGCCTCAACTGCGGCAGACTGTGGACGCCGGAAATTGAAAACGCTGTGAAGACGTTGGGACAATTACTCAAGCGCTAAACGGCTCAATAAAAAAATAATTTGTTTTCATAATGATTACCCGTCACCATGAAAACACAACCAGGAGTTCACCAGTGAATCTCGCACAACTGTTTAAAAAGCTAAGCAAGTACCCGATGGGTAAAACAATCTTCTCAAAAATCGCAGCTCGCAAGGCTCCGTATTTTCAATCGATCCATCCTCATGTTGAAGAGCTGACAGAAACAAGCTGTATCGTCACGTATAAGAAGCGTAAGGCGGTTCTGAATCACATCGGCACTATGCATGTGATCGCGATCTGCAACGCCTGTGAGATGGCTTTTGGCTTCACTCTCGAAGCAGGCTTGCCTCGCCATCTACGTTGGATTCCTAAAGGTATGACAGTGAGATATTTAAAGAAAGCCGCAACAGATTTGAAAGCGACTTGTAATTTCCCACAGATTAAAACTCTGACTCCGGGAGATCACATCGTGCCAGTCATCGTTACCGACACGAATGGTGTTGTGGTGGTCGAAGCGGACATCACGGTCTACGTGACCGAAAGACCTAAAAACTAAGAAGTTGTTAAAGGCGAGATCCAACCGAACTCGTCCTTCACAGTGCCTTTTTGAATGCCTGTGATGTCGTTATAAAGCTCAGTGCTCAACGGACCATTTTCATTGTTGTTGATGGTCCAATCTTTACCTTGATAATGAATCACACCAATCGGTGAGATCACAGCGGCAGTGCCAGTACCAAAAGCTTCTTTTAATTCGCCTTTAGCCAGTCGCTCAATCACTTCTTGAATCGTCAAACGACGCTCAACGATCGGCAGATTTTTCTTTTTCAACAAAGCGATAATACCATCACGAGTACAACCCGAAAGAATCGAACCATTCAAAGCGGGCGTTACGATCTCATTATTGAAAACGAAGAACGCATTCATCGTCCCCACTTCTTCAATACCTTCGTGATCTACATCAAGCCACAAAACTTGGGCGTAGCCCTTTTTCTTAGCTTCAAGCGCTGCTTTCAAAGAGGAAGCATAATTTGCTCCCGCTTTTACGGCACCCAAACCACCGGGAGCTGCACGAAGATAAGTTTCTTCAGTCCAGATCTTCACTGGCTTTGTACCTTCAGCGTAGTAAGAGCCCACAGGTGATAAAAGAATAAAGAAAATCGTTTCGCGTGATGGGCGAACTCCCAAGAAAGGTTCTGAACCAATCAAAGTTGGGCGAATATACAAAGACGTGTTCGGCTCACGAGGAATCCAACGCTCTTCCGCCGCAACAAGCTCATGCAGACCACGCATAAACAGATCCATTGGTGGAGCTTGTAAACACAGGCGTTCAGCGCCTTCACAAAAACGTTTGTAATTGAAATCAGGACGGAAGAACACAACCTTACCGTCATCACCTTGACGGAACGCTTTCATGCCTTCAAACAACGCCTGGCCATAATGGAACACAGATGCACCGGGGTCCAAAGAGATCGGACCGTAAGGTTGAATCGATGCTTCATACCAACCCTTTTCGTCAGAATACTTAGCGATAAACATATGATCGGTAAAGTAATTGCCGAATCCCAGCTTGTCTGAAGGTGGAAGCGGCTTCTGATTTGTGACGAGGGTTTTTGAGATATTTAGCATGCAAATTAGGTATCAGATGGTGATGTAAAAGCGCAACATATTGTTGCAGGCAGACTCTTTTATTCGCCACCTGATAACGATTCGGCTATATGAAATTCATGACCCAAAATAAATCTTTTCTCAAAGCTCTTATTGCCGCACTCACTTTAGTGGGAGTTGTCTTTGGCCTCACCTTTTGGAACTTCAATCGCTTGCCTGATTTTGGTGGCGATTTCCAACTCACCTATCGAGCTCAGCCTTTTCAATTTTCAACTGAAGCAAAACCTCTAAATCTGATTTATTTCGGATATGCGAAGTGCCCTGATGTCTGCCCGATGACTTTAGCATTTGCTGGGGCTGCATTTAAAAAACTCTCTGCCAAAGAATTGGCGCAAGTCCGTTTGCTTTTTGTAAGCGTGGATCAAGCTCATGACGATCCAACGGCTGTGGCCGATTATGCGACAAACTTTTTCCCGGACTTTTTGGGTTTAAGTGGTTCGCAAGAGCAAATCGATGCGGCTATTAAGCTTTTCCCCGCCACTTACATGATGGAAGTAAATCCAAAATCGTACTTGGGTTACTCAATCATTCACACCGACAAAATATTTTTCTTAAATAAAAGAGGCAAAGTCATCGACGAGGTTCCAAGTCCTCGCGATGCCGACGTCGTTCTTGAAAAAATAAAGGAGCATCTATGAAACTTTCTATCCTAACGGCATTCATCGCGATGACAAGTTCAGCTGCTATGGCGCAAGTCCAATTCCAGGACGCAAGATTTTACACACCCATGAAGGGCACAACAGTCACGGCTGGTTACGTGAATATCAAAAACACTGGCAAGAAAGACGTCGAAGTTTCATTGAAACAAGTTGAAAAATTCAAAGCCGTAGAGACGCACGAAACGATCGAAGTAAAAGGCCAAATGGAAATGCAACAAGTCCAAGCCTACAAAGTACCCGCCGGACAAACTGTGGAATTAAAGCCCGGAGGCAAGCACATCATGCTATTCGACCCGACAGCGGAGATCAAAGATGGCGATAAATTGAAAGCTGTCTTCATCGTGGATAAGAAAGAACAAACCGTAGACCTGATCGCCATATCCCGCATTAAAAAAGCTTCCGAAAAAGGCGCTGACGAGCACCATCACTAGCCTAAACCGTATTTCTTATTGGCGAAAGACAAGGTCGCGCGAGAAGCATGAAGATCTGGTCAGCGGCGTTCGGCTCGATTTTGAGCAGCCAAGCGAACCAGAGCTGGGCCGACTGGCTCACTGCCCGCTCTAAGCGCCACAATGCCACTGCCGGTGGCATGAATATGGTCAATCACATCACAAAAGTTAAGAAGTCTTTGCACGAGATGAGCTTGAAGGCTTGAATCCTCGAATCCGGTTCTATATGATCGGATGAATCGAATGGGGTCGCCTTTGGAACCGATTGAAAAGACAAAAAAAGCCGAATTCTTCAGTTTTTGGCGACTCCAAAACAAAATCACCTTTTTGTCGTTGATCGCAATCTTGATCGTTTCCACTTTATTCGCCCTGGCCAGTATCTTTCATCCTGACATGGGCACAGCTCCCTTCATCGCTTTTATTGTTCTAGTGCCGACCATTGCGTGCTTCGGGATTGCGACCTGTCACTCATCAAATTTAGAATCCAAAAAAGTACAGGCCGAACTTAAAAAACTGACAGTTCGCTTGGAAGCCACTCAAGATTCACAAATCACCCTGGATCGCTTCTTTTCAATCTCGAGTGATCTCATGGCCGTTGCTGGCAAAGATGGAATGCTAAAGAAAGTCAGCACATCATTAGTGAATTCGTTGGGCTACAGCGAAGAAAAGCTATTGAGTACTCCATTTTTTGAATTCATTCACCCCGATGATCGCTCATCCACTACAAAAAATATTGAAGCTCTGAACTTGGGCATTCGATCTGTCGGTTTTGAAAATCGCTATCGCGGTGCTGATGGAAACTATCGTACGCTTAACTGGAGTGCCGCTGCAGATCTAGAATTGGGAGTACGCTTTGCTTCAGCTCGTGACGTAACCCACGAACGCAACATGCAAATGCGCACTCAACAAATCATCGACGCTGCTTCATTCATGCTGATGGTAAAAGACATCGACGGCACAATCACAGAGTGTAACGCGGCTTTTGCCAATACCTATGGTGTGCCAAGAGCTTCCTTGATTGGTCAAAAAGTAAAAGCCGTTTTATCAGCGGCTTCCCTTGGCTACTATCGCGAAAAAGAAATTGAAGTCATTGAATCACGCCGTCCCCTGACATTTGAGGAAGTGTTCCTACACAACGGTAAAGAAGTTAGATTGCTCGCGACGATCTTTCCGATCTTTGATCAATCTGGAAAGATCACTTCAACTGGAAAAATTTCGATAGATTTGAATTCAATCTCGAATAATTAATTTTCATTAGTGAGAACAGAAGGGTGCACCAGGATCTTTGGCGCACAAATAATCTTTCATAATTTGAATCTCTGCATTTTTCTGCGCGTTTTCTTTTTCAAGATTTTGGTTTCTTGAATAAAGCTCTTTCACAGCATTGATTAATGGTGCAACCAGCTCTGAGTATGCGACGGATTTATAACCATCTTTGTCGGTCAAGACGGCTTCAGGGAATACCTTCTCTACCTCTTGAGCGATCACACCCATATCACGAGTCGACTTAAAATTCTTGTCTCGAAACTCATCGGTACGCCAATCAAAAGTTACACCTCGCAAAAGCAAGATCTTGTCCAACGCATCTGAAATAGTTTCGATATTCTTTTTATAGCGAACGTCCGAAGTACTTTGATAAGCACTCGTACCACGAACGCCACCATTGACATCTAATTTTTCTGTCGGAGTCATTCCGATGCCGAGATTTCCGCCAACGCTCAGACGCATTTTTTCAGTCGCCCCCGTCCAAAAGCCTATTTGAGAATTCGCCAGAAAATTCAAGCCGCCCGTATCAGTACCAGCTACGACAGTGGTACGCGGTTGCATAGCGCCAGCCGGAGTGTAGCTAGCACTCTGATGCGAAATATATCCATAACGTGTACCGCTCGCCGAAGTTCCCAATAGGAAAATCGCTCGAGAGGCCGCATCGGTGTCGTTGGAGTTAATAAGAAAACTGCTAACATCAGTGCTACTTGCGCCGTACACGTGAAGATTCGCCGCTGGCGCTGATGTTCCAAGTCCAACATATCCGGTGTTATCAATTCTCATTCTCTCAAGAGCCGCAACTGTTCCATTTTCTGGAGTTCTAAATGAAATCGCAGAACCAATGGTCGTGGGGCTCCAATTTTCCGTCGTTAAAAAACGAACATGTGCCCCTGTCTGCCAACCACCTGAACCATCATATCCGACTGGTGCAAGCGACATGACAATATCACCATTTAACAAAGCTGTTGGCGCTGCTTTCGTACCGCGAGCACGATACCCAACGAAGAGTGGAGTTTCTGTCGAAGAATAAACTTTAGAAGCAATTCGCCCACCCACGCTCGTTCCTTCCGACTCGAGCACAAAACCGGCTCGATCAGGATGGACCACCGTATTCGGTTGAGTGCTAACAATGTGAAGAGTTGCGAGTGGATTATCAGTGCCGATGCCGACATTGCCAGACGAACTAATACGCATGCGCTCTTGCGCAAGAATAGAGCCCGTCGGAGTCGTTTGAAAAGCCAAGTGACCTGCAGAGGAAGTCGCCGAAGGAATTTCCGCCGCATGAGCACGAATGCGAACTGAGGATGGCGTATAGTCACCTGCAGCAGACCAACCAATAAAATTAATATCACCAAGTACGTCATCGGCTTGAGTCGCCGTTCTGCCTGTCATCACACCACGCGATTTCGCAAACGTCAGACCATAGGCACCTGAAGAGTTTCTTGCCGCATCCACTTTGATCTCTTGAAACGCCGTCGAGCTTGAAGACAAATGCAAAAGTGCTTGCGGAGTTGTCGTTCCGAGTCCCACAAATCCCGCAGCAGAAACCGTGACCTTTGTCGTATTGTTTGTTTTCAAGTTAAGATCAAAGCCATCATTCGTGCCGAGGTTTGCGGCCGCTCCAAAACTATTACCATCATTGGCGAAAAAACCTGACGAGGAGTAAGCCGTACAACCCATAACACCCGAAGCATCAAATGTTAAAAGTTGTCCGACACCACAATTAAATGGCGTCACAGTACTGCCCGTGCCATCGCTTGCAAGCAGTCGATTCGCAGTCAATGAAGTCACACCTGTGCCGCCTTTAGAAATAGGAACCGTCGGCAACTGCGCCGAAGCAACGCTGCCAGAGAGGTCACCAAAATCCAAAAGGTCATTGGTCCACTTCGCTCCATCATATCGCAAAGCCTGTCCCGCCGCGTACGCTGCGGGTGCAACATCTTTACCTTGAATTTTCACAACGGAAGGATTTGGCAAAGAGCCCGACAAATCGCCACCGATCGAGGCCACACCAGGCACTGAATACCACGACAAATTGCCGGAGGCATCCGTTCGCAACACTTGACCATTCGAGCCCACCGCAGAGGGCCACTTTAAAGCGTAACCAGTTCCACCCGTTGGTAAAGTCATCGTTAAGTATTGGCTTGCGCCATCGTAAATGCGTAAGTTAGTAAACGAGCCCGTCGTGCCCGACACCGATGTCGCGCTGACATTTTGAGTGAGAGTTCCCGAAATGATTTTTGCGGCATCCAAACCAGGAATGTCTGCCGCCGTCATCGCACCCACACGCGCATCGACTGCGTTGTTCAAATCACTGATGTCAGCGGCGACTAAAGAAACGGCGCCCGTTTTACCGGCAACACTCGCTACAGGAGCAGATGGAAAAGCCGTCCAGCTGACGCTACCACCATTAGTGGTTAAAACTTTTCCAGCGTGAGTGGTTTGCGTCGGCAAAAGATTTGTCAAAGCATTCACAGCACTCGTTGCCCCTGTACCACCGTTCGCGATCGCCACAGTTCCTGTGACATTTCCAGCAGTTGTTGCCGTCGTCGCCGTAGTGGCAGAGGGCGCCACATAAGTTCCACTATTAATCTGACCCATGACGGCACTTGCAAACCAATTTTCAACAGCCGCTTGCGTGATATTCGCAGAGGTGTTGATAAAGTTAGTTTCGGTTTTACCATTCAAAGTTTCTGAATTAATCGCGTAAGCCATCGCCCGCATATTAAAATCAGCAATCACTGGAATAGAGTCGATTTCAACATTCAGACGAAACTTGCGCGCGCCTGTTGTTGTTGCTGGATTAAAAGAAACGACGCCACCATTCACAGTTCCATCAGCATTCAAACACGTCAGTCCGTTAATGACGGCAGAGTTGTCCATCACTTGCTTCATAGTAAAGCCAGGATCATAGCCACCCGTCGAACCCGCACCGATGGCGATATTGATATAACCATTGGCAACGTTCACGCCGGTAAATTGTTCTTCTCTTAAAATACAATTATTTGGCGATAGAATGCGTGATGTGACAGTCAACCCTGAACGCGTCGGGTACTCGCCGCTTGGAAGTTTGATGACACCTTGAAAGCTAATACCTTTGTGGGATTGAGCCATTGCCCACGGTGCTAAAAAAAGAATAAAAAATGCCAACCATTTATTATTCATAAAAGGCACCTTCAATCACGACACCATTACTGAGAGTTTGTTGTTCACTGATCTCACCGAAGGTTCCTCTGATGACGGTACCATTCGCTGTGGTGACGACTTCACCGGCAACGAAGTCAGCGTCGGTTCTTTGCATTTCTTGAGATGGATCTGGAATCACAGCCAACGGCTGAGTTAAAATACTCGCCTCCATCGTACATGCAGACAAAGCGCCGCAAGCGATGATTAAGACTGTCAATTTTTCGAATAGGCGAAAACGATCCATAACTAACTTTCGGTTTTGCATTACCGAAACTTAAGATTTCTTATGTGTAAAATTGAGACTTTTCCCTCTATGCGAGGTGAATAAGGATCTATTTTCCACTCTGTGAGTGATGCTCTTATCCCGAGTGCTTGAGGTGGGATTGAATAGATTGAAGAAGCAATTTTGAATTAATTGGTTTTGTGAGATGGTCTGCAAATCCAGCTGCGAATGTGCGATCTCGATCTTCTTTCATCGCATGCGCAGTGAGTGCAATAATGGGCGCATCGAAGCCACGTTTACGAAGTTCAGATAGAGTTCCAAAGCCATCAAGACCCGGCATTTGAATATCAAGCAAGACGAGATCGTAATGCTGTTTGAATGCTTGCTTGAGGGCTTCCTCTCCGCTTTCAACTTGAGTGACTTCAAGGCCGGAATTTCCCAAAATCATTTTGAGCAGCTCACGGTTATCGGGAGCATCGTCGACAGCCAGTACTTTGATACCTTCGAAAGGATTTTTCTTTGGCGCTGTCGCACTGTCGACTTGAGCAACGGCAGCCAATTGATTGGCATCGTCTGCTTGGAATGTAAATTCAAAGGTGCATCCATGCTGAGGTTCGCAATGCACAATTCGTACATCACCACCCAAGGCGTGCGCTAAATTTCTTGAAAGGGCCAAGCCCAAACCAGTTCCGCCGAATCGTCGAGTGGATGTGATATCAGCTTGCGTGAATGGTTGGAACAATCGATCCGACTGTTCTTGCGTCATACCGATACCGGTGTCCTCAATTCTGAAGGTAATTTTCTTACGTGTTCGTGATACTTGCTGGGCTCGACAAGAAACTTTCACGGTCCCTTGCGAAGTAAATTTGATCGCGTTACCGATAAGGTTCACCAACACCTGACGAATGCGAACAGCATCCGTCAAGACAACTAAATCTGCGATATCAGTTAAGACATAATTCAACTGAATATTCTTTTTGGCGGCGTGATCAACAAACATCGCAAGTGCTTCTTCAAGTAATTTTTTGAGTTGCACTTCTGTTTTATCAATTTCGATTTTACCAGCTTCAATTTTTGATAGATCCAGAATGTCGTCAATAATACGAGTCAAGGAGGCGCCATTACGAACAATGATATCGTGATACTTCTCTCTCTCTGTCGCTTCAAGATCCTGTGTGCCGATGACCTCTGCAAAGCCAAGGATGACTCCAAGAGGTGTGCGAATTTCATGGGACATGTTCGCTAAGAAAGCAGACTTCGCCTGATTCGCAGCTTCAGCGGCGCTTTTCGCTGACTGCAAAGCACGCTCCGCCATTACGCGATCCGTGACGTTGTTCAGCGCCAGAACGATGCCCTCGATCTTATCGTTCATATCGTAAACTGGCTGATACACAAAATCGACGACCACTGAAAACGGAACGCCATCGGCACGAACATCATGAATTTCGAAATCTTTTGCTTCGTAGATTTTTCCGGTGCGATAGGCTTCGTCAAGATGTGGGACTAAGCCGCGTGCAATCAGAACAGGAAAAACATCACTGACTCTTCGGCCTTTAACGTCACAATCACCAATGAAAAGTTCGCGGTAGCGGTCGTTGATCATCGCAAAGCGATGTTCAGGTCCATCCAAGACGGCCATTGCAATCGGAGCTTTTTCTAAAATTGCGCCCAGCTTTCTGCGCTCGGCGCGAACCACTTGATAAGACAAAGCCAAGGTTTCTTCTGCTTCACGATTTCTAAGCACCGACGTTGTCGTGTCGAGAATTGTACAAAGCATGCCTGCAATCTTTCCTTCGGAGTTAAACAAAGGAGAGTTACTGTATGTAAAATAATTGCCCTGAGGTTTGCCATTCACGTCGATGTCGAATTGCACGTCGGATTCGCGAAGAACACCACCTGACTCAATTTTGCTAACAATAGCACCGACCTGCGACCAAACTTCGGGCCAGACATCTTTAAGCTGTGAACCTAAAGCCCAAGGATGACGATGTTTTAGAATAGGAATATAGGCGTCGTTATAGAAAACTCTGCGTGCGGGACCCCAGGTACAATACATACCGATGGGACAACTAAAGACAATAAGCAAAGAATTGATAAGACCAGAATCCCAGTTTTCAATTGGCCCCAACTCTGTTTGGGTCCAATTGAAATTCAAAGTGGCTTGTACCATTTGACTAGTCTTAGCGAGTTCACCGAATGGATTAACCTGTTTTTCAAATCCCACGTTTCATAGTTACACCTACGCTAATGTATTTAGTAGCCTTTTTTTAACAGGTGAAGTTTTCTTGAATTCCACTCTACTTATAACTCCAGCCGACAATTCCAGTGTTTTGTCGCTGACAAATGATACCTTGAAAACTGCTGCCGATATCACTGTCTGTAGCACACAATCTCCAACGATTCTGATCACAGAGCCAACGACCTGTTCCCGATTTACTGGCGTAACATTTTCCAACACTGTTCACGCAATTATTGCTTGCAGGACAGAAATTAAAAAACAAACTCTCATTTAATTTCGTTGCAACCATAGTAGAATTGTCCGACACATTCGATGCAGTTCTTAATCTTTTGCCACTTGCTGCTGCCGGAGCTGCAAGCTTACAAGCTGAACTTTTGGCATCGTAAGTAGGATTAATATAAATCTTAAATGCGGCTACACTTTTCAAATTATTTTTCGTGAAGGTGTTCCCCCACGACGGACACTCTGGAACATCTTTTGTACAATTGCTCTGTGAGGCTTGTTCACAATACCACTCACTGTAACCAACGGAACCGGCTCTATCGATCTCGTTGCTTGTGATGTTATTGAAGTTACTGAAGTCACGGATGCGAATGGGATCTCCTGACTGACTACGGAAAACATTGCCTGTAAAATTATTGTTACTCGAGTAGCTCGCGATATACAGAGAATGCAAAAGCGAAGCATTGGCCGCGATGTTATGAATATTAGTAAATGTATTTCCTGAAACCAAATTATTGCGTGAGTTCAAAAATCTGACGACCGCATACGCTGGTGTTTTATCTTGCATATACATGCTGCCGATTTTATCGAATTGATTGTAGATAATTTTGTTGCTGCCATTATAACCAGTTTCGGTGGCTTCACGACTGCCGTTAAAAGAAATAGCTTCGGCGTAGTATGTGATCGAAAGATTTTCGATTGTCAGATTCGACATGCCGCCTCGAGCATTCAATACAAAAAATGCGCGACTTGCACCAAGAGTCGCAACTGAATCCGCTCGCCCATCAAAACGCGGACGACTGTATGGACTTGTTCCTTTGATAATCACATAGAAATCTTTATGCACGGCCGTCCAGACCACCGGCTGATTGTAGTAGGTGCCTGAAGCGACATTCACGATGATATCCGTAGGTTTACTTTTCATACGAGCCGCAGCAATAACGTGGGCTCGTTTCAGAGAAAGAATTGCTGTTTTGGTAGTAAGACCATCGGCAGAATCATTTCCAGATGGCGAGAGGTAGATATTTAGTTTGGAGGCGACAAGCGGTCGATCCATGTTTGTATAAAGAGCACTCAACACGAAACCACTCAAAAACAAAATCACAACAGCTACGTACTTGCGACGCATTCATCCCCCCGGAAGATATAAATTCTCTGCTGTAATCGTTAGAAAAGAAAGCCTTCACTCTTAAAGCGCCGGGAAAGTCTCATAGCGATACACTTTGATGGCCTTTCGTTTGCTCCTTAAAAAAACATTCGCAATATCTTCGGGACTGAGCCCTGGTTGCGATTTTAGAGGAGATAACATGAGTCGGCGTCGATGCCTTCGACATCAGAGTGCCTTTTTTGGTCTTGCCGTTTTCGGCATGGTCTTTGTGCTGGCGGCTAAACCGGCAACCGCAGCTCCTTCATGTTCGCAAGTCTTAATCATTCATTCAGCGGACAACATTCAAATTGCTATTGCTGACCTAGCAAAAATGAAAATTCAATTGGATCTTTCTTTGTCCGAAGGTGCTGGTTTAAATAAAGCGGCTTCGAAATCTTTGAAAATCCTTTTTCCTCAAAAATACCAAGAATTGATCACCAAGCTTTCTGCGCAGTATTCGGAAGCAGAAGTACGCCTGATGGTTACGAACGAAATCACGCGTCTCCAAAGCAAAATCACTCGTGATCAAGAAAGTGAACGCGCTGTCAGAGTTTCGCAAGAGCATGAACTAAGAATTCCCTACCAATACACACTGACTTCGTCCTCAGAAAATTTGATTGCACCGGACTCTTCTTGGCGCAACAGAGTTTTTCATTTCCTTGAAAAAAGTGACAGTCTCGTGTTCAAAAAAGACCATTCTGTGGTCCGATACTTGATGAAAGAAAACGAATATCAAACAATTTCTAAAGCTTTGATAAGTGACGTTCGCGTGAGCAAGGACGAAAAGTTTATTTATACTTTGAGTTCAACAGAACTCTCCATATTCGATACTATTCTCGGTGAAACCATCAAAAGTATTAACAAAATAAAAAGCAGCGGCTCCGAAACCCAATTTGAAGTCGATCCCACGAATCGATTTGCACTTGTCGCAAATAATATGAAGACTTTAGAGATATGGGATCTTTTAACAGAACAAGTTCATACTTTTACAAAGGACACTTCTCCTATCGGCAACTGGTTTCGAGAATTGACCTTTTTAGATTCTGATCACATCGCGTTTAGAAGCGACGGCAAAATTAAGATATTCAACTGGAAACAAAATATTGTCAGAGAAGGTTATGTCGCGGACCCAAATCCAGCAAAACTTCAGGTCTCAAAAGACTTGCAACGCCTCTATCTGATCGAAGAGATGAATCACAAAACATTCGTGAAAACATTCGATATCACAGACATCAAAATACCTCTCAAAACAATAGATGACGTCAACATCTCCACTGGCATTCACAAACTCACTTCACTTCCTGACGCCAACTATGTCCTCATTGAAGGCACGAACACAACCCCTACTCTCGATATCTACAATATCGCTGATTTCACAAAACTAGTTTTTAGATTCAAAACCGACCGCCAAGAAGGAACAGAAGATACTCTTGGTTTTGCCATCTCATCTGACGGCAAAACTATCGTCCACGCGGTAAAAGCCGCCGGCAGCAAAAAACACTATCTAGATATTTGGACTCAACAGAAGTAATTAGGATTATCGGAATAACGAGAAGAAAAATGGTGATCCCGGTACGACTCGAACGTACGACCCTCTCCTTAGAAGGGAGATGCTCTATCCAGCTGAGCTACGGAACCACTTGATATAAAATATCTTGAGGACGCACAAAGTAGCAAATCTATTTGAGAAATCCAAGGCCGCAGGGAGAAAAAACTTATAGACGCCACGCGTCTATTGAACTTCTATGCCCAAGACGCGAGCATCTCTTTAGAAAACCTACTTAATAGCTTTAGAAATGGCGCTGAACCCTGAACTGCTTTCACAGCGAACTTGCCCGCGACAGACTTCGATGGCTTTTTCGGCGGCTTCAGAGCTGCCTCCTGAAGTGTTGGCGTAGATCCACTTCTTAGTGGGCTCAAGACAAGAAGGGTCGGCGCCTCGACTGCAATAATGGATTGCCTTATTGGCCGCTTCCGAGCTTCCGCCCGAAGTGTTGCTGTAAATCCAAGTCTTAGCACCATCAAGGCAAGAGGCCTTCCCACCTTGCGAACAGAAAGCCATCGCCTTCTCGGCCGCTTCTGAACTGCCGCCAGACGTATTTGCATAAATCCATTTTTTTGCAAGATCGAGACAGCTTGGTAAAGACTGCGCTTGTGCATTGAATGACGAAAGTAAGATCAAAGATAGTAAGAGTGTTTTCATTTTAATCCCCCCAAATGGTGCAAATTGAAACCGCTGTTTGCCTTTGCAATGCTCGTACCCGGCAGCAATAATGACTTCATGACTACGACGACACCAGTGCTACTTGCAGGTTCAAAAATTATTTTACGGGATTGGCAGAGTGAAGATCTTGCGAGCTATGAACAATGGCAGAAGCCGGGACAAGCTTGGCAAAAGCTCGATGGGCCTTACTATCAGTCGGACAAAGATGAATCGGCTGAGAAAGCTGCGCGCGTTCAAAAAATCATCTCTGAAAATGCATTCCCATCGCCCCGTATGAATTTAGTGATTGCCGATAAATTGAATAACAAAATGCTCGGCACTGTTTCGTCTTATTGGGAGTCGAAAGAAACAAATTGGCTCTGCATTGGAATCACAATTTATGATCCGCAAACATGGGGTAAAGGAATTGGTGCCGAGGCGATGAAGCTTTGGATTGATTACCTTTTTGAAAACCGATCCGAGATCGTTCGTCTGGATATGCGAACCTGGTCAGGAAATGGGGGCCTTATGCACCTTGCGAAAAAACTCGGCTTCACTCAAGAAGCTTGCTTCCGCAAGGCCCGCATCGTCGATGGTCAATACTACGATGGACTCGGGTACGGACTTTTGCGTGACGAGTGGCCAAAAAGCTCTTTGTAATTCTTGCGAATCACTATGTGATTCATCTACAGTTCATCGCACTCAGTCTCAGCTCATTCGCCGTAAGTCGTTGGCTTCATCCTTGCTATCATTTCCCCCGTTAATTCGGTTTGGTAAATGATCAGGAGTTGAGAATGAAGAAGACAGTATTTCTAGCAATGGCGATGGTATTAACTGCGAATGCGACGGCTTTTGCGAGTGGAAATCGTGTTGCAGAAATTCAGGAAGTCACAGCGGAATCTCGTCAAGTATTGCAAATTCAATTGATGAGAGAACTCGCAACAGCGAAAAAAAATATCGAAGCTCTTGAATATCAAGTTCAAGCCAAGCGCGGCGAGATGACCGTGAATGGTCTTGAAACTGTGACTTTGTTTTTAGGCGCAGGTTCTGAAGCAGTCTTTGGTGTTATCTTCACAAGCCAATTGAACAAAGCAAAATCCAAACAAGCAGGCATCGTCGGCTTCTCGACAACAGCGCTTTTTGGAATGATGACGATACTAACCATCGTCAGAGGTAAAGAAGTCGGTTTAAACATGCAACAGGTTCAAGAGCTTCAAAAAACTTTGGCTGCTGCTAAAGCTGAAATCGAAGAAATTGAAAAGCAATTGGCGGTCTTTCAATAATCACAAAAATATTCTATTTCGACCGTCTCACCTTGAGAATAACAGGCTTAATTAATCGCGAACCCCGACCGACTGTTATCTAATAATAGAAGGAGCATTCACGGTGCTCCTCGGGGGATTTCGTGGGCCGTTTAGCCTTATCAATAGCTTTACTTTCACTGACAGCTTGTACGAATGGATCTTTTACTGCGGTTTCAAATTCAGCAGGAAACTCTCAGCAGTCTTCGGAAACGACACCAACAAATCCTTCCAATCCATCCACTCCCACACAGAAGAAAATTCTTTTTGGCGTGAACGCGCATGACGGTCGACCGTATTATCCACTGACACAATCAGAAGCCGTATTCAAATTGCTGTCAGAAAAGAATATCCGCTCTTATCGAGTAGACATTGTGCCAACACAAAATCCAAACCAAGTTTTGGAAACACTGATTCCATTGGCAAAAAAGTATAATATCAAACTTCGTCCCATGATTTATCCATCTACAAAAACAGTCGCTTATAATTTCGCAAAACGCTATGGCAAGGACATTGAGATTTGGGAGCTAGGTAATGAGCAGGACTACTCTGTCACCGGCGCACAAGACCGTGCCAATGTTTTAGCAGAGATGCACAAAGGGATCGCGCAGGCCGCGAGTGAGGATGGCTTCACTTTAAAGACTGCGATCAATATCATGGCTTGTAACACCGACGACGTTTCGGCAACGGCCCGCTGTCCGAAGGATGCCGCTGGAGCAGGTTGGTTTTTGCAAATGGCGAAAAACTCAGGCTTTAACTTTAGCTATGTGACTTTCCACTACTACCCGTTTTACAGCGACAAAGGTTATTGGATGGATATGTACCTCAGTCAAGCGCGCCAGGCTTCTGAGAAATACGGCGTGAAGGTTATGCTAAATGAAACGAACTGCGCCAATATTTACCAAGGTGACAAGTCCGGCGGAACACCAGGCGATAAGGCCTGCTACGATAGTATGGATCAACTCTTTACTGAGATCTCAACGAAGTACGCCGACGTCTTTGAAGAGATCAACATGTATGAGCTCTTCAATGAACCCGACATGGACAACGGCACGGGGCCTGAAGCCAACTTCGGAATCATGTTCGATATCAATAAGCCAAAGAAACTTTTTGACCTACTAGCTGCTTGGGCTGCGAAGTAGATTGAAAGATTTTACGAATCTGTTCTTGATGGGATTCACTCATGTGATTGCCTGAGACAATCCACACTTCTTGATCTAGAAACTTTTTAATCGCACGAACCTTGGGAGCATCTGCATGCTCCTTGAGGTAATCCTTCTCGGCCTTTTCAAACACTTCTGTTTGTGTCGTCCAGATATCAATTCGACCGGACAACAATTTCCTATAGTTGCCAAGATCCTCGGTCAGACCATCGAGCTTTTCAGTGCGCTTACCTAAGATTTTGCGTAATTCTTCATGGCGCATGCTGCCGCTCAAAAATCCGATTCGGTATTTTTTAAGATCTTCATTGCTGCGAATTTGCACACGGGAATCAACAGCGTAAAACCAGCTTTCAACTGAACCCAGATAGCCAAGCCACTTGTAGGTGTTTTCTCTTTCAGTCGTTCGGGCTAGTGGGAAAAAAAGTGCGTTTTTCTCTTGTGCTGCTTGGTTCAATGCGCGCTTCCACGGTACCCATACGACTTCAAAGTCAGAAGCGTGTCCGGACTTTTGAATTTTGTCGCGTACGATCTTGCCAAAAACTCCAGAGAGCCCTTGAACACCTTCTCCTGATTTCTCCAATAGAGGGGGAACTTCAGAGGCGTAGATTTTAAATACCGCCGCTGATGCATGAGTCGACATCAGAAAAAGAAACGACAACACGAACAAGTTCATTGTCCTTATCATGGCCAATTCCCCTCGTCGGTGGCAACTGTTAAAAATCTTAACGGAGCATTTTCTTAACGCCTGTGCGCTTCGAGTTATTGGAAGAAAGTCTGAATATCTTCCAGCATACCCGCAGTGATTTGGTGATCTGCGGGATAGCTCTTAAACTCGTAATTCAATCCCGCAGCTTTTAGAACACTCTCGGTGTTCTGTGCATGCGTGTACGGAAGTTTTGAATCCTGTAAACCATGAATCAATAAAATCTTTGGCGAGACTGTATATTTTCTTTCACGCGATAAGGCCGAAATTTCTTGTAAAGTGCGACCCGAAATTGCCACAAATCCCTTTATTAACTCAGGTTCGGTCAATACGAGTGACAAACCCATGATTGTGCCTTGAGAAAAACCCATCAGATAAACTTGCTTGGGATCGATATCGACGCTCACGTCGTTAATCTTTTTAATGAAATTGACCAGCACCTTACGCGACTCTTCAGCCTCTTCTTTGTTATGCTGCGGTCCTTGCTCAGTGAAATTCACATGAAACCAAGCAAAGTGCATAGGCCCCATCACAAGCGGTGCGCGCAGACTGATCACGGCATATCGAGAATCAAAGCGCTGCGCGAGCTCAAAGAGATCTTGTTCATTAGCACCCACGCCGTGCATAAGAATAATCACAGGCGCGCCACCGGCCGATTCAGTCTTAGCCGGGCGATAGAGATATTGAAGTCCATTCCTAGATTGCAAAGCATCCTTCATAAGTTGCTCGTCTTTCTTATTAGAATTCACAAGAAGAAGTGCCCCTAGTCCGACTAGGAGCACGATTAAAAAATATTTCCCGAACATTAGGCTTTTCTTCCGAAGCTCACACTTCGCATAGATAAAGAACCCATGTCACAACCTTCGACTTCGAATTTGATTTCGTCTTCTTTGTCAGAAGCACCGATGACATACATCAATGGCAGGTAATGATCTGGTGTCGGAACACTCAATAGCCCCGCTTGGGTTTTGTTGTAGTCTTCCGCGAGCGCTTTAAAATCGCGATTCAAAAGTTTTTCTTTTGACCACTCATCAAACTCAATCGCCCAATCAGATCCTTGACCTTGTTTGTGCCAATCAATACGACGCAAATTGTGAACGATGTTACCACTCCCCATGATAATCACACCTTGTTCGCGCAAAGATTTTAAACTTTCCGCCAACTCCATGTGAAAACTCGCAGGTTCGGACATATCAATACTTAGTTGCACCACAGGCACATCAGCCGCTGGATACATTTTGTTCAGCACAGACCATGTCCCGTGGTCAAAGCCCCAGGATTTATCATCAGCTTGGATTTTTACTTTCTTAGAAAGCTTTTGAATTTCTTCAGCCAACTCTTGATTGCCTGGAGCTGGATATTGCACATCAAACAATGCTTGCGGAAAGCCACCAAAGTCATGAATCGTTTTTGGATTTTTCATATGAGTCACCCAAGTGCCTGCACTTAACCAATGCGCTGACACCATCAAGATAGCTTTGGGTTTACCTAACTCTTTACCAAGCTCGGCCCAGCGTTGACCATAACGATTGTCTTCGATGGCATTCATCGGACTGCCGTGACCAATAAAAAGTGTCGGCATTTTCGCTGTATCGGTTTTGTCTGATTTAAAAAGCATAGCCAACTCCTTCATTGAACTTATTCTTGTCATTCCAACACCGAAGGCTGCGAGACCCCATGTTCCCGCTATCAGTGCTCTTCGTCTATCGAGTTTGACCTTCTTCATAGACTCATTATCGGACAAGAACGAGTGTTCCGGAAGTGTCCTATTTAAGATAACACTGTTTCACCAGTGCAACAGTGCTAGAAGGACCCCTGACTTCCCTTTTTTGGTTTGTAGGTAGAAATTTGTTATGTATCCCACCCTAAAAACGACGGTAGCTGACCCTAGGCTGGCATGGTCCTGGCAATATCTATTCTCAAATGAAAACATCGATTTTTTTACTCATTTTATTAGCCCTCGCCATCAGCAACCTTGCTCAAGCAGAGACGAAAACACCAGTCACTTACAGCACTGATAAGATGAAGATCTCAGGGACTGCGCGCCAGTCAACGGCGGTCTCTGCCATCGTGTTTTATACTCCCCTTTTTAATTTCGATAAAAAGCTTTCTGCCAAAGACTGTGAATTCCAAGAAGATCACTGGAGCCCCAATGGTCCCGATCGCAACGTCGTGATCAAGACAACAGTTCAAAATAATGGACAATATGTTTTGGAGATTCCGGCTGAAGGCCAACGCGCAAAATGCCCGTATGTGCTCGACAGCATTTATTTGAATTATGAAGATGGCGACGTAACACAAACTTTGAGCCTTCTCTCAGAACGTAACATTTCGAAACAAAATGAATCGTTATCAGATATTGGAGAGACCTTTGAAGTTAAAGATTTCTCTTCGTTGAAGGAACTTTTCTGCGAATTCAAAAGTGAGTTCTCAACAGGCTTTTGTTATAGCATCGACGACTCCATCGATCTCCAATACGGTATCGCGAATAAAGGTGTGAACTACACACTCGATATCAAAGACATCTCGTTAAAGCCACCACGCCAATACTAATTCAACAAATTCTGCCCATACCTGGACGCAGAATTTGTGTGGACCCTGCGCATTGTGCGCGTAAATACGTTGTCTATTTTTACCTATCTCAATCAAAATATCGAGATGACATACACATTTAAAAAAACTGCACTCATTGCTGCTATCGCCTTCTCACTACCTCTTTTTTCATTCGCGAAAGACGTGATTTTAGATGTGCGCACTCCTAAAGAATTTGCTGAAGAGCACGTTCCCAACGCCGTGAATGTTGATTTTTTAAATCCCAATTTTAAAACTGAAATTCAAAAGCTAGATAAAGCCGACAGCTATAAAGTCTATTGCCGTTCTGGTCGCCGCTCAGGACAAGCTATCATCATGATGAAACAGCTTGGCTTCAAAAACATCGAGAATGTCGGTGGGCTTGAAGACGCAAAAAAAACACTCAATGCAAACTAAAGACTTATCAGAAAATCGTGATTTGAAAATGTGAGTGCTGAGATAATCTCAAAGGAAAATTTGAGGACGACTTTTATTCCTCGAGAATTGTACTCCATAACCAATAATTCCATCGCATTACTATCAAGAAATGTAGAGATCTCACCGATTCATTAGGTAGATCTTTTCTTTTTTTGTACGTAACTGGATGGAGATAACTATTAAATCACTGATCCGTCTTCTTTTTTCTCTCAGCTTCTTAACAGCGACTGCGTGTCAACTTGATGCAGTCCTCGAAGCTTTGCAGAGTCAGACTGAAGAATTCGCCATCGTTCAAGACGACGGCACGATCACTGATTTAAATAAAACAAACTATCATGTGAGTGGCCGTTGTCCCGTTGCCTCTTCAACAATTCAATTTTCAAATTCACCTTCAACACTGACATGTAATGGTGGTGTGTTTGATGGCTACATAGATTTATCAAATGCAACTGAAGGTATGAATGCCGTCACAGTTACTGCGAATGGCACGACCATCGCGACTGTGGACTGGAATGTGTTGATGGATACTCAGCCTCCAGTCGTGTTGGTCGGTAATCCAGTGACTTCTTATACTGGCTTTTATAAATCACTGGCGATCCCGGTTTCTTTCTCTGATACAGCTTTTATCAACTGGACCTCATCGGATATTACGATCTCGGGAACAGGTGTTAATAACTGTAGTGTTGCTTTATCTGGTAGCGGTCTTACGAATCGCACGATCACTCTGTCTAACTGTGATCAACCTACTGGAACACTTACTGTCAGCGTAGATGCTGGTATTGCTCGCGACGCAAACGGTAATTTATCTTTAGCAAGCAACTCCTCTGCATCTATTACTATTGATAACGTCGCCCCGACAATTGCTGAAAACATGACGGGCGCAACAGCAGGAAACTCCTCAACAAGCTTCACTTGGGAATTGAATTTTACAGGTGCAGATCTTGTTTCTGCAACTGCTAGTGATATTGCCTTAACTGGTGCGACCGCTGGCTGTACAAAATCTATTTCTGGCACAGGTTCATCACAACGAATTTTAACGGTGACTGGTTGTACAGGTAATGGAACTTTGAATTTACAAGTTCCAGCTGGTGCGGCGACTGACCTTGCAAACAATCCCTCAGCCGCTCTGACATTAACATCAGTGACAATCGATAACCAAGGTCCGACTTTAACTTTGGGTGCACCGACACCAACGGTTGGTAACTCTGGAACGACGTTCTCTTGGGTTGCTACTTATTCAGGTGCGACGGCGATTACATTAGCAAACACAGACGTTGTTTTAAGTGGCGCTACTACGAACTGCGCGGTTTCAATTTCAGGCTCTGGCTCAACAACTCGTACTATTCAAGTTTCAGGTTGTACTGATACTGGTAACGTTCAAATTCAAGTGAACTCTGGCACCGCAACCGATGCTGCTGGAAATTTAGCTTCAGGCTCTGCTATTTCAACTGCTGTGACCGTCAACAATGGCACTGTGGGAATTTCTCTTTCTGCTGCGACACCTTCTTCAATCAATGCAGTGGGTTCTGCCACTTACACCATCACATACACAAATGCAGTTAATTACTTGTTGGCGGCTTCTGATATTTCATTGTCAGGAACGACAGCTGGTTGTACGAAAGCTTTAACGGGTTCAGGTCCGACTTTCACTGTCACAATTGCGAATTGCTCTGGAAACGGCAACGTGCAAATTTCAGTTGCTGCGAACTCTGCAAATGATGGCGCTGGAAATAATGCTCCAGCGGCAGGTCCTTCGGCGAATTTAAATATTGATAATACAAAACCTACTATTGCGGTTGTTGGTCCAACGCCAACAATAGGAAATGCTGCGACTGAGTTTGTTTGGACACTGAATTTCACTGGCGCTGATTCAGTGAATTTGCCTTTGAGCAATATCGTCCTAAGTGGTATGTCCGGTAATTGCGTGGCGACTATCTCAGGTACTGGACTTTCACAGCGCGAAGTGCATGTGACAGGTTGTACTGCGACAGGCTCAATGACTCCTGAACTACTAGCTGGCGTTCTCAGTGACGCTGCTGGAAATACCTCTGATATTCAATCTACAGGTGCCGTGACACTCGATAACGTCAAACCAACAGTTGCCATTGGCAACCCTTCGCCGACAACGGGCAATAGCTCAACAACATTTGTATGGCCAGTGACTTACACAGGTGCGAGCAGTGTGACGTTAGCGGATACGGATGTCGCTCTCACAACTTCTTTAACTGGTTGTACAGTCAGTGTTTCTGGTACGGGCACAACAAATCGTAACGTGTCTGTGACGAATTGTTCTGGCGAAGGAACTTTGAAAATTACTATCAATGCGGGAACAGCTTCCGATGCTGCTGGCAACACGACGGCAGCTTCTGCGATTTCGACTCAAGTTGTTGTTGATAACACAGCTCCAACAATTGCTTTCAACACGCCTGCTCCAACAAATGGTAACTCGGGTACAACATTCGTATGGGTGCTTGATTTCACGGGTGCTGATGTTGTGACAATGGCGAACAGTGATATTTACTTTAATGGTGCAACATCGGGTTGTGCCGCGACGGTTTCAGGAACTGGTATAGCGCACAGAACTGTTTCTGTCACGGGTTGTACTGGCACGGGAACTCTTGCAATTTATATCAAAGCTGGAGCGATCAGTGATAATGCCGGTAACGGTAATGCATTGACGACGACTTCACCAACGGTGAATGTTTCAAATGGCGCACCAGTCATTGCAGTCTCTGGTTTGTTAGTTGGTAATACAACAGCAAACAGCATGACATCAATAGCTTCCGGCGCTTCGCTTATAAATTATGTTTATAAAATCGGTGCGACATCTTCAACAGATTGTTCGGTCACAACTGGATACAGTTCTGCACAAACCCTTGGTTCATTAACTCATGATTTAACTGCTTTTGGTTCTGTTCCGATGACGGCTTGTTTTAAAGGTCAGGATACTTTTGGTACCTGGAGTAATATCATTGATCATAGATGGTCACGCACGATGAGTGCTGCCTTCTCGGGTCGCACGAATATTTGTGGTAGCCCTGCTACACTTACAAGCACTCTTTCGACAACAAATGCTCAAGGTGTATTGACTGATTCTGGCGGTGAAAGTGCAGATTACCTTTTAGACAACGAAGTTTGTACTTACACGATAGATACGGGTTCTACTATTGTATTGAAAATTGAAAGCTTCAATACAGAGGCAAATTGGGACTTTTTGTGGATCTATGATGGTACGACTTCAGGCACTCAGCTTGCAAAGATTTCGGGTACAACATTTGCTTCATCGTACACTGCTACCTCTGGAAAAATGACCCTGAAGTGGACTTCTGATACTTCGAATCGTGCTCCGGGCTTTGTCGCCAGTTGGGGTGGCGTGAGTCTTACAGGTGACGACCAAGATCCTAATGACTTTACATTCGCCAACGTATTGAACGGAACTCCGAATACTGTTTATACATCTTCAGCTACGATCACGGGAATTTCTGGTACTTCGGTAATTGCAGGTATTGATGGTTTCGATTCACAAATTCGCAATACGACACAAAACACTTCATGGGGCTCTTGGACGCCCGTTGCTAACGGTGACACTTTATCGGTGCGTATGACTTCAGGAGCAACGACTTCAGACAATCGCACTGCGAACATTCAAGTTGGTAGAACACAAAAATCTTGGAAGCTATATTGGGATAACACAGCCCCGACAGGTTCAATCCAAATTAATGGTGGTGCCGCAACTTCTACTACAACTGCGGCGACTTTAACATTAGCTGCCACTGATCCAGAAGGCAGTCCGCTTCAAATGTATATCACGCAAGATGCAGGTTGTGTGAATGGCGGCAATTGGGAAACATTTGCGACTTCAAAGCCTTGGACTCTTTTGAATGAAGGGGTTTCAAACACAGTCTATGTGAAATACAAAGACGAAGCCGGCAACACAAGCACTTGTTATTCAGCTTCGATCATCCAAGACAATGGCGTAGCACCCACTGCCGTTTTAACAAGTACAAATGGTACTGATGTCGGCACGATGAATGTGAATCTTACGATCACATTTAATGAAAATGTCACGGGCTTGTCTGCTTCTGATTTCACTATGGTGAACGCAACTATTGGTTCGCTATCTGGCAGCGGTAAAGTCTATACAGCGACTGTGACCGCTACAACTCAAGGTGTGTTCAGTGCGACTTTACCAGCGGGAACGGTTCAAGACTTACAAAGCAACGCAAACACAGCGGCGTCCAACACATTCACTTGGACGTACGATATGGTGCCACCAGTATTGCGAGTCTATAATTACTATCCCGTCGTTCCAAAATACTTTGATCTCTACGTCGAGTGTGATGATCAATCGATTGCCGCTATTCCAACCAGTGCCTTGACATTATCGAATGCGACGGCGGTTTATCAATCATACTCTGATGTCGGCACAAAACGTGTTTTCAAATACAACCTGACTCCAACTGGCAGCGCTGGAAGCATTATGACTGCCAAAATTAATGCCGGTAAAATTTCTGATGCTGCAGGAAACTCCAATGCAGCAACGAATACAGAATCTATAGTTTATCAGCCACAGGCTGTGGTGAGCTTCACTGAACCGCGCAGCATCTTCGCCAATGCTTCTGCTACTCGAACTGTTGCTCTGACTGTTGTCGCAGTTCCATTTGATGTGACTGTTAAGGTTATCCGCAGTGGCAATCTTTCAACTTCGGCAATCGGTGTTGTTGATAACATCCCTGCGGTTTCTACAATCACAATTCCAGCCAATGCAACAAGTGCTTCTTTAAATATTCCAACACTGGCGAATGCAGGTGTCGGTCATCAACGAATTCAATTAGCTCTGACAAGTGATGACTCACGAGTTCGATTCGAAGGACAGGACACCCACACTATTCTGATCAAAGATAGCACGATGTTGGCGACGACACCGTTAGGACAAATCGCCGACAACGGAGGAATTACAACTCTGAATGCCAGCGGCAAATTGTTTGGAATTGGTCGGGGTTATTTCGGTACGGGTAATGACTTTACCGGAATGAATCTCGCCGTCACGGCCATCGATGCTGCGACAACTTACAAATCCGTTGTGGGCACAGAAGGTGCTGCATGCGGTATTACTTCAGCCGATGAAATGCGTTGTTGGGGCTTGTGGGCGACTTCTAACACTGGCGCTCAACCTTTTCCTCCAGCAACTTATGACTCTGGAACGACGTACAAACAAGTTGCTCCTTCGGACTATAATACTTGCGGTATCACGACAGGCAACAAACTTCGCTGTCGTGGTTCGAACACTTATGGAATCCTCCTCACGGGAGACACGTCATTCCAAGCTTCATTCATTGATGTCGACGCTGGAAACTCATACAAGTATGTCGCTGTAAGCAATAGACAAATTTGTGTGATCGACATGAGTGATCGACTGTACTGCTGGGGTCAAAACAACTACGGAGCCGTTGGTAATAATACGACTACTCCTGTCTCATCACCGGCTTTGATTGACTCAGGTGTTACATACGCAAAAGCCTATTCTTATGGCGACGTCACTTGCGGCATTACGACTGCTGGCGTTTTGAAATGTTGGGGCGTTAACTGGAGTGGACAATTAGGAACTGGCGACTACTCGGCACACTCAACGCCCACAGTTGTTGACTCTGGAACAGCTTATTCAAAAATTGTCTTATCAGATGCGGGGCGATGCGGTCTTACAACGACGAACCAAGTTAAATGTTGGGGTAATATCACTCTCAGCCAGTCACCGTCTACTATTGCTACGACGTACATGACAACACCGGCACTTGCATTAGGTGGTGCGCAAGTGCAGGACATTTTTGGTTCCGGACGTGGTTTATGTATTCGCGACAGTGACAATATCACATCATGTACGAATGGCTTGGATCAAAATATTCAACTTTCTACTTGGAAAACTTATGAGCCATTAGCTAATTGGTCGAAGTGGATCCCTGACTCATCGTACGGTTGCGGTCTGACTACTACCGGTGTCGTAAAATGTACGACTATGAATAATACTGGATTGGGCGATGGCACATTAGATACACCGAACCGAACGGTTTCAGTACCTGTGTTTTCAAATGAAACTTATGTGGATTTCGACAATGATAACGCTGTCTGCGGTATCACTTCAACGGGCTTACTGCGTTGTTGGGGCAATACTTATACTTTCAGATGGATCAACATGACTGACGGCAATATCTATATGCCTTCAAGAGTTACCAATGCACCAACGGGACTTAAAAAAATTGCGATGGGTTCTGGTAACATCTGCGTGATCGATAGTAACGATGACGTTCAGTGCGTGGGCACGGCAACAAATCTGTTGGGTAATTCTGCGGCAACGGGTGCACCTACATACGAGTTCTCAAGCTTCGTTAAAGCAGCAACAACGAAAAAGTTCACACAAATTTCAATGGCGTCAAATATCGTGTGTGGTATTTCAACTGCTCAAGAACTTTTATGCTGGGGTACAAACCCAGGCGATGGCAGCTCTGCTTCAACAGATCCAGTCGTTGTTGATCCCGGAACTACTTACCAGTCCATCACAGTGGCCCCTTACACTCGTTGTGGTTTGACGACGGCTGGGGTTGTTAAATGTTGGGGGTTTGATCGTGGCGGGCTTGGCACTGCGTCGCCGACAAATAACTATATGAATTCTCCTGTCGTGGGTGACTCGGGTACGACATATAAAAAACTCGTTACATTCAAAAACTCGCAAGTCACTTGCGGTATTACGTCAGCAGATCAACTTCGTTGTTTCGGTTACGGACAAACGAACATTGCAACCACGCCAACGACATATGATTCGGGTACGACATATTCTGAAATCTATGGTGGCGGTAGCCTCATTTGTGCCCAAACGACGGGCGGAGTTTTGAAATGTTTGGCAGGACAACAGAGTTCAGAAGGCTTCTACAGCACTCTTGGAACGGGTAAAACTGTGCGTGGCTTTGCTCCACTGCAAAGCACGCATCAGTAAGAGGTTACTATTTCTTTTTAGTTTTTGGTGGCGAGATCTTCCAAATGCGATCGCCACCATCATCACTCACTAAAATAGTTCCATCTGCTAAAATCACAGATGCTACAGGTCGACCGTAGACTTTGTTTGTGGCAAGGTCTGCGATAAATCCTGTCAGGAAGTCTTTCTCCCCGTCTATGGCTTCACCATCTTTAAATGGAACGTAAATAACTTTATAACCGACAAGGGACGAACTGTTCCATGAGCCATGTTGCGTGATGAGTGCGCCTTCGTTGATGGCTTCAGGAACTCGCGTGCCCGTTGTAAAAGTAATTCCGAGTGAAGCTGTATGCGCACCGACTGCAAAGTTAGGAGTTAAAGATCTCGCAACCAAATCAGGACGTTCGCCTTTTCGGCGTGGGTCTTCATTTTTCCCCCAATAAGCGTAAGGCCATCCGTAAAAACCACCTTCTTCAACACGTGTAATATAATCAGGAGGCAAAAAGTCCCCCAACTCATCGCGCTCATTCACAACAGTCCAAAGACGTTTTGATTTTGGTTCCCACGCCATGCTGACTGGATTTCTTAGACCGTTGGCAAAAATTCTTTCTCCAGTTCCGTCGGGATTAACTTCAAGAATCGCGGCGGTTTTTGGATCCAGTGGATCATTGTCTTCACCGACGTTCGAGACGGAACCAACTGAGATGTAGAGTTTGCTTTGATCTTCATTGAATAACAGATGTCGGGTCCAATGACGTTGTGGTGCTGGGAATGGCAATGTGACGACAGTGCGTGGATCACCGGTAATTTCGGTGCCGTCATAGGGATATGCCAGAACTTGAGTTGGTGTGCCGACAAAAAATTCTCCATTTGAAATCGCCATTCCGAACGGTAGCTCAACGTCTTTCAAAAAAACTTCTTTGCTGTCGAGTGAGGAACCATTCATATGCAGAATCGTAATTAAATTTGGCGAATCTTTGCCGCCATCATCAGGCGAGCGTTTTGATTGTGAAACGAGAATATCTCCATCAGGCAGCACATACATAGAACGAGGACTGTCGATCTCAGTCAATGCCGAAACTGTGTAGCCAGAGGGTGCCGTTGGCATCACGCCACTTGGCCAGCCAATCACAGTTGATGGATTTGGGATCGAAGGAGTTTCGTAAGGTGGTGGAAGATGGGGATTTCTTTCCGCGTAAACTTGAAAGCCTATTCCTACTAACAGAGTAATAACAACCGATGCCATCAGAGAATGTTTCATGCGACCTCCGAATTCATTTATCGAAGGTCACTGGGAAGGAGTCAAAACGACTTCTAACAGCGCGGGCTTTCGTCCAATGTGGCTTTACATTGAAAGCAAAACTTTGCGGCATTGTGGGACACGAAGGCTTTCCCATTTGATTTCAGGGAACACCTCGAGATCTTTAATTCTCTCCAGCTCCATGTTTTCGATACCTTTACGTTCACTCAATCCTTTATAAATCATTTGTCCCAATGACTTACTCGGCGTTTGAAGTTGAATCTTAGCCAAGGCTTTGATGTTCGCTTCTAAATCCCAAAAGCTTGTCGTCTGCATAAGAACAGGTGCCAGGCGACGTAAAACGCGGCTGTCTTCGGGTGTGTCTTGAGAGAATAAAAGTTTCACATCTTTAGCGGTGTCTTTTGGATTGAGGGTCACATAGTAGTCCATTGTTGTCGAAAGCAAGATGCGTTTGTATCGACGGATGAGGTCATACTGTTGATCACTATTAAATTTCTCAGTCAAACCGCCCGTCATCGCCAACATATAAATTCGCTCATCCGGAGCTTGTAGCATTTCTTTTCTGATTTCACTCAGAGCCATCAGTTCAGCGTGCTTGCGAGCCAATACATTTTTGCCTGTGTTTCGAGCTTGCAGACGGAAAGCCCAGTTCGAATTCGCATCGATAAATTTAAAAATCTTCTCAGCCGAGCGAGGTGACCGCATTGCTGAGTCCATGATTTGTTCACTGAAAAGAACGACTTTGGGATTTTTATTCAAAGCTGCTTCGAGGGCTCGCGGATCAGATAATTGTGCCTCGTGTACGTCACCCAAATACTTAGTTAAATAAAGCTCTGCCAGCTTATCATTGGCAAATAAACTTTGATTCGACATAAAGAAGTCTGTTAAGCGAGGCATCTCCCGTTGATCGACCAAAGAACGAACTGTTTCTTCAAGTAGTTTTGGGTTCGTTAAAAGATCGGGGCTGCGTAAAAGTCCACGCACAAGCATCGCAATATTTTTTCTGAAATAACCGTTAGGATATTGATAGCCTTTTTCCTGCATGCTTTTTTCAAAGCCATCTAAAAATTCAAAAGCTGGCTTTTTCGCAGAGTTTTCGGCAATCAGCATAAGCAGTTGAACTTCTTTAAGATCCAAACCCGCTTTAGCGATAAGAGCTTCACGCAGGTTTTGCGTATTACCGCCATCTTTTGATAATTGCAAAAGTATACCGAATAGCTCCTCTTTGGTGATCTGAGTATTCAGAGTCGCAAACGACGGTGAAAGCTTATGTAACACGGAAATTACTGATCCCAATTTCTTAGAATCAACGATATGTCCGTACTCATTCGCAGACGCGACATCATAAGACTTATACAAGCTGAATTTTGACTTAAAGTCTTCACGCATCTTGCTGTCTTGATAATCCAATCGCACTTGCTCAGGAGTCATAACTGAAATCATCACATCGCGAACATGGACAAAGTTCACCATGTCTGTCAGGTGAGATTTTTTAGGAAGTGCGATGTGAGCAAAGCCCATGCGGCCTTTTTCTTGTTCAAACAATTTTAAAATATCAAGAGCATCTTCAGAAGAAATACGAGGACCCGCAATCGTATGAAGATAAAAAGATTCTTTTCCACCAATGACGACCTTCGTACCTTGAGCATAACCCTTTACAGCTCCCTTTTTATCGTAAACGATGAATACATATTCGTTCGGTGAATGAGAGTATGGAAAACTACAAAGCGTCGAGCAGTCATTTCCTGCATATCCACGGAAAAGTCCCGCAAGCGGCCCCACTTCGCGCAACACAAGTGAAGGTTCCGCGACGGGTGCCTTCGATTCGGATGGGAGCTGTTTAGCTAGAGTATTAAAAGCCTGTTCAAGAACTTTTTTAGAATGAGGCTCCATCGACCAACCTGATATGTAATCTTTTGGTGATGAAAAGTTTTTTTGCATTATCGAATAATGATACGTCAGAAATGCCGTCATCAATTTGTCAGCTTGGGCTGCCGATTGAAAACGTTTAATAATTTCTTCTTTCGAAATAGTGGTGTCGGTCCATCCTACTTTTGCAGGTGCAAAACCGGCTTGAACAATCTCTTGAGGCAATGCAGATTTCATGATTTCTAATTTGCGCTCGACACTGGCAGAGAAAAACTCTTTTTTAATTTCACCACCCAAGATTTGTGCAATGCCTACTGCGATCCCTTGAGTCTTACCAAGCAAATTAGAGCTGATCAATTCACGAATTCTAGCTGCAAGTTCACTTGGGTTGTTTTCTAAACCATAATCTTTCGCAACAAGTGTCGCACGAGCAACTTGCGCCTTCCATGCTTCTGATTTTTCATCGGAGGCGGCAACCGGTGCGTCCGACAGAATCGAAAATTCAACTAGATCGCGATGCGCAGGCAGCAGTTCTTGGTATTTTGGGTCATTGGCCATCAAATCAAGAATTTTGCTGTTATTGTCGAAGAGCGTATTCATATTCACACCGTTACGAACGGCGCCATCGGTAATCGATGGAATTAAAGTACGGATTTTTAAGAAGGCTTCGGCCTTCTCTTCTGGTGTCGAAAGTGCGACAGGTTCATTCCAGGCAGCAGCCCAGATACGAGTACTTAGTAATAGAACACCAACAAAGTATATAACCCAAAACTTTTTCATATCCTTTTGGATTTCATGAAACAGGCCAAGTTATTTGAATCAGGAAGTAATCTATTGCTTTAGGGTATTAAAAAGCCTTGAGCGAGACGATTTTTGTAAACTGCTGCGAAGAAGATCTTCAGAGGGAATGCGGCTTGTCTCAAAATGAGACAAGGCCTTTCGGCCTTGTCTTCTTGGATTCGTTAAATGTTTTTTTCGTGTACTGCGAGTTTTTGCAGAACCATGTCGATCGATTTTTGCCAGAAAGCTTCTTGAGTGATGTCTTCACCCAAATGCTTTTTGATTAAGTCTTCGGCCGTCATGCGACCTGTGTCGCGCAAGATTTCAACGTACACTTTGTTGAACTCAGGGCCCTTTTCTTTACGGCGAGCGTAGAGGCTCATCGCGAATAAGTAACCGAATGAGTAAGCAAAGTTATAGAAGCCACTGCCCGCAATCGAGAAGTGAAGCTTGCTTGCCCAGAAGTATGTGTCGTGCGTGCTGACTGAATCTTTGTACCAGTCTGCGCGGACTTCACCCATCAAGGCGCAAAGTTCTTTTGCTGAAAGCGTTTGTTCTTTACGTTTATCATGGAATTTCTTTTCGAACTCAAAGCGCGAAGGAATATCCACAAGGTACGCGAAAACTGTTTCAAGTTCTGACCAAGCGGCTTCGTTTGCGGCATTTTTATCAGTTGAGTTAGCACTCACATAATCCAAAAGAACTTGTTCCGCATAAACGCTTGCCGTTTCAGCCAAAGTCGATGGATAGCTTGATTCAATTGTTGCCAAGTCACGCATCACCCATGAGTGATAAGCATGGCCCAACTCATGTGCCAAGGTTGAGATGTGATTCATAGAGCCTTTGTAGCTCATGAAAATTCTTGGCTCTCGGCTGATCGCAAAACCCGTGCAATAACCACCCGTTGATTTTGTCTCAAGCAATTGTGAATCGATCCAAGACTTTTCATCCATCATTTTCGCAAAGTCAGAAAGTTCTGGATTGATTTCTTGGAATGCAGACTGAACGAGCTTCATGCCTTCAGCGTAAGGACGAGTTTGTCCTTTGCCGCCACCAGGATAAGCTGCCGTCAAATCCCACGGATCCAACTGCGTTTTACCAGCCATCTTCGCCATCAAACGACCGGCCTTTAAAATTTCTGGATTATTTTTACGAAGCGCACCGATCAAAGCATTCAACGTCGATTCAGAAATGCGATTATCAAACAAAGCTTGTGTCAAATAAGTCATGGGCTTTGTATGCGAACGTTTTTTAGCTAATTCAATTCTCCACCCTGCCAAGTTATTGACGATGGCAGCGGCAGACTCTTGATTGTCTTTCCAAGCTTTTTGGATTCCATGCCAAGTGGGTTTGCGTTCAGCTTCAGAAGTTCCGTACATCACAGCGTAAGCCTCTGATAGGCCCATTTGCTTGTCTTCACCGTTCAATGAAGCATTCACTTTCATTGAGCCAACAAGGTTATGGTAAAGCTCCATCCACGCATTGTGACCAGTCACCCCGAATGCTTCAAGCAATGTCTCTTCTGCCTTTGAAAGAGCATAAGGCTTTTGCAGACGTTGATAACCAATCATGAAGCTCACTGGCTTCATCGCAGGACGGCTTAAAAGTTTTGTGATGAAAGAATCATCTGCAGATTTCAAGAAAACTTCTGTCGCTGTATAGCTTTGAGAAAGTCTTGAGAAAAGATCGTTGATTTTAGATTCTTCAGCACGAACATCATCACGAGTGGTATCAACACTGCTCATGCAGCTGAGGTACACAGTCATGTTCCATGCGTATTCGACATTTTTGAAATAGTACAAGATAGTCTTTTCAAATGCCGCCAATGTTTCTTCCGATTGAAGATCCATTTTATCCAAACCGTCGCCAAACTTTTGCAACGCTAAGATGCCTTCTTCCACAAGGTTCTTGTGCGCCACAAATTCAGGTGACGTCATTGATGGGTATTCAGTGTCAATAATCCAGGCTTTGGTAGTTGTGTCTTTTTCCATAGTGAGACGGTTTTAGCCCTATTGGCGAGGCTTTGTCAAAAATAGACTGTCCCGTTTCGAGGAATATCCACAGTCCCCCAACATTCTTTTCCTATTCTGAATAAGGACTAACAAGGGCACTCGCTCTGAAAGGACACGCACTGTGGACATTAAAAAATTCTCTCGTCGCGATCTTATGAAGTACGGCGGCTATGCCATTGCGGGAACAGCTCTCGGCAGCATGCTAGGTTGCTCGCAAAGTGGATTTGAGGGAGTCGGTGCGGACACAAGTACCTCAACAGGCGGTACGACGACGAGTGATGGCGCTGGTGGTTCTTGCTCGGTGATTCCATCTGAAACCGCGGGACCTTATCCTGCCCATGACGACAGTGCGATCAATGTTTTGCGTTTATCGGGAATCGTGCGCAGTGATATTCGCTCGAGTCTTAATTCAGGAAGTTATACGGGAACTGCCACAGCAACAGGTGTCCCCCTGACACTGACGCTCAATTTATTGGATGTCTCGGATGGTTGCAATCCATTGGCAGGTTATGCGATTTATCTATGGCATTGTGATATCAACGGAAAATACTCGATGTACTCTTCAGGCATCACAAATCAAACTTATTTACGTGGTGTGCAACAGACTGACACGAATGGCAGTGTCACTTTCCAAACAATCTTTCCAGGTTGTTATGATGGTCGCATGACGCACATTCATTTCGAAATTTATCCGAGCATGGCGCAAGCAGTGGACGATAGCTATATCGTGCGAACTTCACAGCTGACTTTTCCAACGACTGTGATGAATTCAGTTTATGCTCTTTCAAGTTATTCGACGAGTAAAACGAATTTTGCGAAAATTAGCTATGCAACGGATAACGTGTTCAGCGATGGAGTTGAATATCAGACAGCCACGGCGACTGGTAACACGACTTCAGGATACGTGGCGACGTTGAACGTCGGTATCCAAGCTTAGTTTTTACCCTCAATGGCGGCGCACCTTATCTCATTTCGGGTGCGTCGCCGTCCCTTTAATTAGCTATGCCATCTCACATCGCGATTTTCTTTGATCAAGAGTGAACCAATGATGAAAGTCATGATCGCAACCGCAATGGGATATGCGAGTCCCGAAAAATGATTCCCCGTTGAAGCAACCAACGCTGTTCCAATAAATGGAACCAGTCCACCGAATACACCGTTCCCGATGTGATAAGGCAACGACATTGAAGTATAACGAATGTTCGTTGGAAAAAGCTCCACGAGGAAAGCTGCAATTGGTCCGTAAACCATTGTCACAAATATCACTTGGATGAAGACAAGGGCAACCAGTATCCCCATTTGCGGATTCACCGCGGTGGCCGTTGGATCCAGAGGATTCCATCCCGATGCCGCTTCCATCGCTTTATAAATCGGGTAATAGCTAAGTGCCGCGATCAAGCATCCCGCCATCATGATTTTCTTTCTGCCGATTTTATCCGACAGTCCACCAAACACGATGAAGAACGGTGTTCCCAATAACAATGCAATCGCAACAATTTGATTCGCAATGACGAAGTCGACCTTCAGAACCGTTTGCAAATAATAAAGTGCATAGAACTGCCCCGTGTACCACACGACACCTTGTCCCGCAGTCGCTCCGAATAGCGCCAACAACACCAGCCGTCTGTTTGTCGGCTCCATAAAACTATCACGCAGTGGACTTTTGGAAGCTTTGCCAGAGGCCTTCATTTGCACAAAGACCGGACTTTCTTGCATGCGACGACGAATCAAGTACGACACGATGACCAGCACAACGGATAGCAAGAACGGAATACGCCAACCCCATTCTTTAAATGCTTCTTCACCAATTCCTAAGCGGGTTGCCAGAATCACACCGAGTGAAACAAACAGTCCGAGTGTCGCTGTTGTCTGAATAAAGCTTGTATAATAGCCGCGCTTACCATCAGGACTGTGTTCGGCGACGTAAGTAGCAGCACCACCGTATTCGCCTCCCAATGCTAATCCCTGAAGTAATCGAAGCAACAGAAGTAATATCGGAGCAAGCACACCGATCTGTTCATAACTTGGTAACAAACCAATCACGGTTGTCGCAAGACCCATGATCAGCAAAGTCACCATGAAAGCGTATTTGCGACCGACGACATCCCCGACTCGGCCGAATACAAGTGCACCGAATGGACGGACGATAAAACCCGTTGCGAACGTAGCGAGCGTTCCTAAGAGAGCAGCCGTCTCATGTCCTTTTGGAAAAAATTGTGCCGAGATGATCGTGGCCAAACTGCCAAAGATATAAAAGTCATACCACTCGATCAGAGTTCCGGCACTGGATGCGGCGATCACAGTCCAGATCTTGTTTTTCTCAGACGTATTGGCTTCAGCCATTGGCACCTCGCTTTTTTCCAACATTCACAGGCAAAGGGCGCAACAACAATGAATTTTTATTAAACTATCAAAGTTTTAACTCTACAATGCCCTACTCCGACGGAGTCGGAGTGTATAAATGTGACCTAGCATTAAGTCAGGAATTACTCAGCGAGAAAGGCTTTCGCGCAATGAGTACGAAGAACCACAGATCGTTGCAAAAGATTTTCTCCGAAACTGATGATCTTGCGACGCTCATTTTGCCATTCAGAAAAATTCGGAGCTTGGTAGGAACCACCGCCGTCGACGGAAAAATATTTTTCAAAATTGTAAGTCTTTTGAATCCAATAAAGATTCTTTTCTTGTCCCGGAACCATAAATTTATCCGAGTCATCCACCATCACGACTCGTGACAGATCGCTGTTGATCTTAGTGAGATCCTTCATCCATTTTTCTGAAAATTTAGCTGTGGGAGAAGCACCTTCGCGTAACGTCAGATCTTCGCGATTGAGGACTTTGTAGAATTTAAATTTTTTGTCTCCACGCTGACGGATTTCTTGAATTAAGAACTTTGCTAATGCTTTATTGCGAGAGGCAAGCCCACCACTGAACAGACTGATGCGATAGCCTGCTTGGTGCAGAGCTAAAATCACATCGGCGGCGCCGTCAGCCATATGAAAAGCACCTTCAGGTAAGACAACCGTGTGATGATCGATGTGTTTTTCAACGGGATAAAAAAGTGTCCAATCGATATCAAAGACCACATCCATAGCAGGTCCTTGAGCTTTCACTGGCAAGCTCGCGAACAAAATCCAACTTGCTAGCAAAGTGATCAGCGTTTTAATGTTCTAATCCTTTTTGTTTTTTTCTGAAGCTGCAGCAGGTACATCGTCATTTGAACAAGCAAGTGGCGTACAGCCTTGAGGATTTCCATCAACGTGTTGTTTGATTTCAGCAAGTCGCTCTTTAACAAAAGCCTTCGTATTTTTGCTGTTCGAAATGATAGCTTTCACCATGTCCCAGTTCACTTTACAAACGCCGGAAGCTTCAAGCTGCGACATGTTTGTGATAGCTGCTTCGACCGTGAGATCTTTGATACCTGCAGTTCTTGGAACAAGAATGTTAACGATGGTTCCGCGATCTTGAGTTTGCACAAAATGTGGAAAGCAGATTTCCTTGCAATCAGCCTGCGCTGAGAGCGAAAACTGCATTGTCAGGAAAGTGACGGCTACTAAGAAAAATCGCATAAAAACTCCTCGCGAACGCTATTCTGGCGAAGCCAAAGCGTAGACAGATTAGGATAGCAAAAGAGGCGCCATCCTAGCTGCCCCCGAAGTTTCATGTATGCATTTAGAGGAGAATGAGGTGTAGAACTCTTAAACACCCTTCATCAAATTGGCAATGAGCTCTGCCGTGGTTCCAGTCCAAAGAGCTCCTTCACCCGTGCCCGACCAAAGCGAAAGAAAGTCCGGGCTTCCCGCTTTTGTCGAAGCATTGCGAATATCACGCGTAAATTTATTCTGTGCCTGAAAAGGTAAAATCGCAAGGGGATCTGTCATCTCTTCCATAAAACGATTTACAATTCCACGTGCAAGTCTGCCGGAAAAAACTCGCGTCGTCGCTGTTTTTCTGATCGAAGACTCTAATAATTTTTTTCGATAAACTTCTGAAGTGCCTGCTTCTTTCACTGCTAAAAAAGCAGTCCCCATTTGCACAGCATCCGCCCCTAACGATATGCATTTCTGAATATCTTCGCGAGTCATAATCCCACCCGCAGCTATGAGTGGTATCTGAACGATCGAGCGCGTCTGTTTTAACAATTCGAACACTGTCATTGCTGGATCACTCGCGGATGGATCAAAAATCCCGCGATGTCCACCGGATTCTATCCCTTGCAAAATCACAGAATCAAATCCCGCTTGGTCGAGAGCTTGTGCTTCTTGCGGACTTGTTGCCGTGCCGATAAGGTGAATTCCCGCGGCCTTTGCTGCCGTTAAATATTTCCGATGTGGAATTCCAAAAATAAAACTCAGCGCGCGAGGTTTAATTTTTAAAACCTCTTCAATTTGCATATCGAAATTTTCTTCGTAAGGAGGCGCCAGAGTTGGAACTGGCAGATGCAGTTGATCTCGATATTTCTGAGTCGCAGCCACTGCACGCTTCAACATCTCGTCGGTCACGGTGGGCTGAGGATGGGAAACAAAAAGGTTTATCGAAAATGGTTTGTTCGTACCAGCTCGGACCTTAGCCGCGAAATCACGAATCGCATCTGACGTCATGTAGGCAGCACCCATTGATCCCATGGCCCCAGCCTCACAGCTAGCAATAACCAATTCAGGAGTCGTGGGACCACCAGCCATCGGCGCAACAATTAAGGGTTGTTGAATACCAAGATCTTGGATGAGTGACATGATTTATGATAGCGTTAACATCTGTGACGAAGCAACTCGCGAAAGTATTTTTATTATGCACACTGACTCTGTTCTGTAGCACTTTCGCGCAAGCAGAAGAAACAACTCCATCAGAAGCTGATGGCGCTGCCTATTGGGATTTTGGTATTGGAATGGGCATCATTCGCTACGAACAATATCCCGCCTCCGATCAATACTCAGTCATTGCTCTGCCCGCTCCAACATTTCAGTATCGCGGTAAAATTTTGCGAGCAGATGATAAAGACGGTGCCCATGCCTATCTTTACAAAGCAGAAGAGTTCACTGTCGAAATATCAGGCGCTGGATATCCTGCACTTGATTCGTCCAACAACGATGCACGCAAAGGCATGGAGAATCTGCCTTGGTTACTTGCACTGGGTCCACAAATTGTTTCACGTAAAATCGCGGATCATCTTGAACTTGGCTTAGGCGCATATCAAGTCATCACTACAGACTTTAAGATGACAAGATTTAATGGCGGCATCTTTGAAGCGCGAGCGACTTACAATTGGGATTTTCCATTTTTGTCGCGCGGTTTATTGAAGGAAGACGGATACAATACTGGTAAGATGACTTTCTCAATCACAGGTGGCACCAAAGAGTTTCAATCACTCTACTATGAAGTTCCTGCTAAAGATGCCACCACCGAACGTCCAGAGTTTGAAGCACGTGATGGTCTTCTTGACTATACCTTGAGCTATTACCAGTCATTCAAGTCAGGAAGATTTTCGATCAATGTGGGCGGCGCTGTGAGCGCTTATGATCGCGCTGCAAATGCTGAAAGCCCACTGCACAAAGCAAATCAATCACTGACTCTTTTCGTTGGAATGAATTACATCCTTGGTGGATCATCACGACCTGAAGTTCCCGCCGACGACACATCAGGTTTAATTAATTCCATTCGACACAATCGTCAGATGCGCGATTCACTCTAGATTTTTTAACCGGCTCTTAACTTGCCTTACGCCATTGCTCACGCTAGCCTGCATTCAATCATGACATCGCAACAGAAGTTAAGACGCATAAAAATAGTTCTCTTAACGCTTCTTTTGAGTAGCGGTGCTTCAGCCAATTTCACAGGCAACGACACTTCTAATTTTAACCCTAATGCCAGCGGTCTGGATTTCGTCACGGTTCACGGCAGCGACACATTGTTACCCGGCTATTTTAATTTTTCATTGTTCGTTAATCAAGCCAGCAACACATTGCCTGAAACAGAAGACACCTTCGGAAATAAAATCGACTTCAATGATAAAGTCACTTTCGCTGACCTTGGCGTTGCGATGGGTTTAACGAAGCGATTGGAAATCGCAGGCAGCCTGTCTTATTTGCTGGATCAACAAGTCGATCAAGTTGTTTCGGGTGCGCAGTTCACAGCCACAGGCTTAAACGAAATTAAATTCTTCGGAAAATATAAAATTCTCGAAAGAAACCCGGTCGGTGCGGCTTTTATTTTGTCATTCAATATGAATCAAGCAGAAAATAATCCGTTCGTTGGCACCGATGCAGGGCCGACAACAAATATTGAAGCGGTTATCGATTCTCAAATTGGTGATACCAAAGTTGCGATGAACTTAGGATATCGTTTTCGCGACAAAGGCGATACTATCGTCGGTTCCGTCTTTGAGCCGCTCGGTAATACAGGCATTGGATCTTTGGCTGCGAGTTACAAGTTCGAAGAGACACGCACCACTTTGATCGGCGAAATCCTTGCTGCGAAAGCGGAACAAAGCAGTAAAACCGAAGAGCAAGGTCACATTTCCTCTGAAGCTCTTCTTGGAATTAAGTTTAATCAAAACAACAGATATGCGTGGCATCTTGGCGGTGCAACACGCTTGAGTGAAGGACTTTTTACTGCTGACTGGCGCGTCTATGCAGGATTGAATTTATCTTTTGATATATTAAGACAAAAAGAAAAAACGGAAGCAGTCATCCCACCACCCCTTACTGAAGTTAAACCAGAGCCTGTACCGGCAGTTCTACCGCAACAAGTTGTCTATGAAGGTTACTCGCCTCGCGATGTTGAATCTCTTAAAGACAAGCCATTTGATGAGCTCGCAAAGAAACACGAATTCCATTTACGCACGGAAATTCCAGAAAAAGATTTTGCTGGCACGAAACCTCCGTTTGAAATTATTCGTCTGAATAATTTTGATTTTGAGTTTGGTTCTTCTGCGATCAAATCTGAAAACTATCCGCGCCTAAATAACCTTGCGACCTACCTCGCAACAGAGCCGAAGGTTTTGAAAATTCGCATTGAAGGTCACACAGATTCTGTGGGGACACTTGAAAGAAATCGTTTGCGCAGCCTAGACCGTGCCGAAAGCGTGAAGGAGTATTTGCGCAAGTCCAAGAACCTGGACAATATACCAATTGAAACTGCCGGCTTCGGTGCAGATCGCCCTATTTCCGAGAACAGCACTTCCGAAGGCAGAAAACAAAACCGTCGAGTCGAGATTCGCATCCTTCGAAACATCGATGTGCAGAAATAGTTAAGACATCTTAGAGAAAATTGAAGTTTGTTTTTGTGTAGCAAAATCGAACGGTTAACAAACTTCTGTTTTTCTTGATAAGTTTTTTTCACATTCATTCCCGATACTTGTTACATGCAAAAATTCAAAGCAGTAACAACACATCATGTATTTATCTTTGCCGTACTCGCACTCACTGCCTGTGGCAAAGCATCTTTCGATCCGTTTATGAGTGGCCTAGAAGACAATCCTTCGCTTGAACATAGCAGGATGAATGTCACTGCCAATAATGTTGCTGACGGAATGACTCCCGCTCAGGTGACGCTAGAGATTCGTTCCGCATCGGACATTCCCCTTGCAGGTGTGAATATGACATTAACAGTAACGGGTGATAATAACGTCATCGTCCCCTGTACAACGACTGATGCAAATGGTCTATCAAGCTGCAAAATCTACTCAACCAAAGCCGAACAAAAATCAATCACGGCCTGGGGATCAATCAATCTCAAGAGCGATACCCAATTCACGCGTCCCCGCTTTTCTCGCACAATGCTGTCATTCGTAGGCGGTGCTTCCATGCAAAAGCTCGCATCCGGTCACAAAATTTTTACGACGACAGGAATTGTTGAAACGCCTGCCGCACAAAAAGATTCAAATGGCGTTTTAAGACTTTACTCATCGGTTCTTGGTTCTGTGATAGGAGACGAATAACAATGGTGAAACTATTAGCAACAATCATCCTAGCTTTCTCAACTCAATTTGCGATTGCCAGCGAACCACCGATGAACTTTACCTACCAAGGTAAACTATTTAAATCGAATGGCATTGATCCCGTTGAAGCAGCCTCTGTCACTTTCAAAATTCAACTACGCTCGCCAGATGGATTATGTCTGTTGTTTGAGGAAACCCATCACCGCGACATGAGCGGCACGTCAGGTGTCTTCTCTCTTATTATTGGTGAAGGCTCTAATACAAATGCGACAAGTTTGTCTTTGAAACAAGTATTTGATAACTCCACTGCTAAAACAGGTGAAAGCTGCACCTACACACCTATCACAGGCGATATTCGTCGTTTGCGGTTTACATATACTGATGGCACCGAAACCGTGACACTGCCGATGGATCAAACGATCCGTTCAGTTCCCTACGCAATGAACTCAGCAATGTTGCAAGGTTTAGGAAAAGAAAAATTCGTTCAAGTTAATTCAACAACAACTCAAGCGAAAGTCGACGCTTTAACTGCGATGGTCAATGATCTGACTTCCCTTGTGGGGGGCAGTTCTTCTTTGTATGCGAAATCATCTGATTTACCGTTTACGGGAGGCGTTTTAAATCTTTCTACTACTGGCGTTCGCGTTCCTGATGCGCCTATGACAAACGATTCAGCAGTGAACAAAAATTATGCTGACGCGACGATGGGTGGTAAGTCGATTGATCTTTCAAGTTTGACGAACGGTCAAAGCCTTGTTTGGAATTCGACACTTAATAAATGGACGACGGCTCCTTTGCTTGGCAACGTCGGCACAGCGGGCACTTATACAAAAGTCACAACAGATGCTTTTGGTCGCGTTACTGCTGGTAGCAATCTGACGGAAGCTGATTTCCCGGCTTTGACTGCTCCAGGAAAAGTTTCTGGCTCCGCAATCACTTCGGGCACTATCAGTGGCTCAACTGCTATTTCTACGACGGGCGCAATCACAACTTCAGGCACGATCACGACGACTGGAAATATCGCTGGTAATTCTTTAAGTACAATCACAGCAAGTGCTCAAAGTGTTCGTATCTTTAATAGCGCGAATACTTTTAACATCAGTTTGTCGGTCCCCGCGGGACTTAACTCTAATGTCTCTTTGGTATTGCCCAACTCTAAAGGAAGCGCAGGACAAATCCTGACAACAGATGGAAATGGTGCTATGTCATGGAGTTCGCCAAATTCATTGGCGGTCACTTCTGTGACTGGCACAGCTCCCATTACAGTGAGTGGTTCGGCTTTAACTCCAGTGATCAACGTCTCTGCAGCGACGGCTGCGGCAACAGGTGTTGTGCAACTTGCGGCTGATGGTGGAACTATTGCTTCAACTGTAGTTCAAGCAACGGATTCTCGTCTAACAAATGCACGTGCACCATCGGGCTCTGCTGGTGGCGACCTTTCTGGAACTTATCCGTCACCAACAGTCAGTAAAATCCAAGGAACGACTTATTCTTCTCTGACACCAAGTTCAGGTCAGTACTATAGATTTAACGGAACTGTGCTTGCTCCGGCGTTCATGAATATCGCGGACTTGAAAAACTCCTCGGGCAACACGCAAATTCCAAACAACTGTACAGCCGCGCAAACAATGGTTTATAGCTCTGTGACAGATTCATTTACGTGCGCGACGATCGCAATTTCTCCGTCTGCAATTTCCGGGATTGGTACTGCAGCATTAAGAAATGCACCAGCCGCTGGTGATGCCGGAACAAATGAAGTTGTCTTAGGTTCAGACACACGTCTGACAAATTCACGTGCTCCTGCAGGTTCGGCGACGGGCGATCTTTCTGGATCTTATCCTTCACCGACAGTTTCAAAAATTCAAGGCACTGCGATTTCAACGACGGCTCCATTATCTGGACAGTACCATCGCTTTAATGGCACGGCATTGACTCCAGCCTTTGTGAGTGCTTCAGATCTGAAAAATGCATCTGGTACGGCACAAATTCCAACGACATGCACTGCCGCGCAAACATTGGTTTATAATTCAGGCTCTGACACTTATTCGTGCTCAAACATTACGGTTTCAGTTTCAAGCATCACTGGCATTGGTAGTGGTGCAAGTAAAAATACGCCTGCGACAGGTGATGCGGCACCATCAGAGCTCGTGATGGGTTCAGATTCGCGCCTGACGAATTCTCGCACACCATCAGGTTCTGCAAGTGGTGATTTGTCAGGTACATACCCTTCTGCAACGGTTGCAAAAATTCAAGGCACGGCAGTTTCTTCAACTGCACCGACAACGGGTCAGTACTACAGATACAATGGCACGGCATTAGCGCCAGGCTTTATGAATATCGCGGATTTGAAAAACTCTTCTGGAGTGGCTCAACTTCCTACTAATTGTACGGCTGCACAAACTTTGGTGTATTCATCAGCTTCAGATTCATTCGTGTGTACGAATATTTCTGTAAACCTTGGTAACTTAGGTGGTCTGGGTTCGGCAGCGACACATGATGTCCCGACCGCAGGCGATGCGAGTACGTCTGAAATTGTTTTGGGTTCTGATACACGTTTAACAAATGCGCGTGCACCTTCGGGTTCTGCAACGGGTGATTTGTCTGGAACATATCCAGCGCCGACCGTTGCGAAAGTTCAAGGCATTGGTATTTCATCTACGACACCATTGACTGGGCAATACTATCGTTACAACGGAACTTCGATGGTGCCTGCTTACATGAGCATCGCCGATTTGAAAGGCTCTTCGGGCTCGACACAATTCCCGAGCAACTGTTCTGCTTCACAAACGATGACTTTTTCTTCGGCAAGTGATTCGTTTGTTTGTTCGACGATTTCAGTTTCATTAGCTGGAGTCAGTGGACTTGGCAGTGCTGCAAGTAAAAATGTTCCGACGACAGGTGATGCTTCAACAACAGAACTTGTATTAGGCAGCGACTCTCGTTTGACAAATGCACGCGCACCAAGTGGAGCAGCTGGTGGTGACTTAGCTGGAACTTATCCAAGTCCAACACTTGCAACAACAGGTGTGACAGCAGGTTCCTATACAAAAGTAACTGTGGATGCGAAAGGCCGTGTTCTTTCAGGAACAACTTTGAGTTCATCTGATATTCCGGCTTTGAGTTATGTGACTGGCGTGACTGCTGGAACTGGTTTAACTGGTGGAACTATTTCTAGCTCGGGCACATTAGCTGTTGATGTTGGTACGACTGCAGGAAAAATTGTGCAGCTAGATTCAAACGGTAAACTGCCAACAATGGATGCTTCGAATCTTTCGAACCTTCCTCCATTTGCGAATATGCAAGTATTCACTTCTTCAGGGACATGGACTCCACCAACGGGTGTTACGAAAGTCCACGTACAAGTGTGGGGTGCCGGGGGCGGCGGCGGTGGCGGAGCCAACGTTCTTTTAAATCTCATCTATTACGGTGGCAACGGCGGTGGTGGTGGTGCTTATGCACAAGGGCTTATTACGTTATCGAATTCAAATGCGGTGACGATCACAGTAGGAACAGCGGGTGTTCGAGGTGCCGTGAATTCAGCGGGAACAGATGGTGGACCTTCTTCATTCGGAAGTTATGCTGCAGCCGGTGGCGGTATTGGTGGAGTCGCAGGAAATTTCACTCCAACAAACGGTGGTACATCTGCTTATGCAAATTCCTTCGCTGGTGGTTACGGCATGCCTCCAGGTGGTTCGCCCGGCGGAAACGGCGGTGCTTCAGGTATGGGTGGTTCACCTGCTCCGGGCGGTGTTGCTGGAGGTAATTTAGGTGCGAATGCAAACTGCCCAGGTTGTGGCGGTGGCGGCGGTTTTGGTGGCTTGGCTTCTGCAACAGCTGGTGGTCATGGAGCTGGCGGTCGTGTGATTGTTTGGTGGTAGATCGCACCACCAAACTGAGAGACAAATTTACTGAGCTTTCCTAGCCGGTCGTGGATAAAGGCAATAACCTTTTTTAAACACCGATCGCAAGAAAGCTCCTGTGTTGCCAATCTTTTTTCTCAATGACGAGATGTGGGTGTCGACAGTGTGTTTCGAAACGTGGATGTCGCCGCCCCAGAACAGCTCGAGCAATTCTTCACGTGTGAAGATCGTGCCTTCATTCTGTAAGAAATGCGCAAACAATTTAAATTCTAGAGGAGTCAGCGACAACGCTTGCTCTTCGGCATTATCCATCTGTTCAAAAATTCGATGCGAATTGTAATCGACTCGATAGCCGTCTTTTGTAAAACCAACTTTATTGCCTCTACGAAGCTTACGAGAAATACGAGCTCTGAATTCCTGAGCATCAAATGGCTTTGTGACGTAATCATCCGCGCCGATTTCAAAGCCGTGAACTTTACGAGCCGTTTCGCTTTCACCCGTTAGCATCACGATTGGGAGATCAATGAAACGATCCGTCTCTCGCAAGTTTTTGCAAAATTCAAAACCATTTCCATCCGGAAGTTTCACATCAAGAACAAGCAGCGCATAAGAGCCCGTAGAGATTTCTTTACGCCCCTCAGCAATAGTTTCAACGACAGTGAGCTGACAGATATCAGAAAGCGCGGCTTTCACAATAAGTTGAGTCTCGCGCGCATCTTCAACTAAAAGAACTTTCTTATTCAATGAAACGTCAGCTATTGCCATTCTAGACCTTTGTCGTGATTCGATATTTCTCTAATTCATTATAAAACTATTAATCGTTTATCGAAAAGCAAAATTCCTGTTAAAACCACTATTCTTCAGCACGATACCAAGTTTGTGTGCGACCGAACAAAGATACACCGACAAAACCGCGCACTTTTAATTCTTTTCCCCCGCTCTTCAGTTCCATTTTGCAGCGATAAACTGTTCCATTTTTTGGATCCAAGATTTCACCGCCACCAAACTCACTGCCTTTTTCTTTAAGGCCCCACATGAACTTCATGCCGATGATAGGTTGGTCTTTTTTATCGCCCTTACATTTATCGCAGACAGGATTTTCCTTATCACCCTCTTGCGGGAAGATTTTTTCAATCACACCTGTGTAGGAATCACCTTCTTTTTCAATTTTAACGATGGAACGAGGTTTGCCTGTTACATCGTCAATTGTTTTCCACTGTCCTACTGGTGAAGTTAAATCTTGAGCAAAGCTTGCTAACGAAATCAAAGTGATAAAAAGAGCACCGAATACAGCTTTCATTTATTAACTCCTAAAGACAGTAATTATTTTCGCTAAAGTATTGTGAACAGAAACGCTCTGGATTCATGCAATCGCCGCCGAATTCATTATAGTATCCATGACGGCGGCAAATTTTGCGGCCTCCATCTTTGACCGTTGCTGTGAACTCTCCGTTAGCGGAAACTTTACTTCCACGAGTCATTTTGTAAGAGATTTTATTAACGCCAACATCCAACAAAGGTTTTTGTAGCAGAGTCAAAATCCAAAGGTTAATGCGTTTTTCAGAACGACCATTTTTAGAATCGTAATCTACTTTTTTAGTACGGCTCGAACCATCTTCATGGCGAGCAGTTAAAGTGACTTCGTCAGCAGCTACACCTTTTGGTCCAACAAAATAATCGTATTCTCCGCCGATAAGAACATCTTGACGACAACGAACATAACGTACGTTAGGAGTCCCTCTGTGACACTGAACTGTGATGTCACCTTCAGCCAACACAGCTGTCATTTCGTTTCCACCTCTGAAACCTACGTCTGCGTGTGCAGAGATCGACATCAATAATAATGCAAAGATCATTGATAACTTCATAGTAAACCCCTCGTTATAGATACTATAACTCTGGCACTAGAAGCTTCATGGCGCAAGTATCACAGCTTGCGGCGTCAATCTTTTGGGAATTTTCCTTCGAGAATTTTAATAGCATCGTCGTAGTTCATTTTTCCCGAGACATCGCCAGAGCCAACGCTCTGAAAACGAATATCCGGTTTAAAGTTCGCCATCTCTTGAACTTTTTGCTGCAAAACCTTTGCTAACTGTAAATCGCCGTTTTGAATAGCCTCATCACGTTTTTTAGCTAAAGCTTGAGTTTCTGCGCTGACAACTTGTTTAACAGCAGGACTTCGAGCCACTTCTTTACTAATGCGATCTTCAATGACTTTAAGTTTTTCAGGATCAACTCCCTTTAAACTCATTAAAAAGTCAGCTCCACCCAATTTGAAACTCAAATCAGACTCGCGCATTTGCTTTTTAATCGATTGCGAAACAGCTTCCAAAATTTTGTCACCGGCTTTACTGCCATCTTGAAAGTAATTGATATATTTTAAGTTCTTTAGCTTCGGCATGACGAGCACGCTGGCTTTATCAGCGTTGAAGTGCTCCATGACCAGTTGACGACTTTCTGGATGAGAACCATCTAGCATGCCTGTATTGCCACGAACAGGAATCTCATAGGATACCTGTTTCAGATCGCCCTTTTCATCACGACCGTACTTTTCAATTCGATAAGATTCGTTACCTAATTCGTCTTCATAACGGGCCACCGTTGTGCCTTTGAAGCGAGTCACTTCCTCTTTGCGAGTGAGTTTAACATCACGAAGCGAATCGAGGCTCGGTGATTTCGTTTCTGTAGAAGCCTTTTTCCAAGAGCTCGATGTTGCTGGTTCTTTAATTTCAGCACGATAAAGAGGACGAGGTCGTGAACTTGGCGTCGCCGTCGAACCGTACTTTTCTGCACTTCTTCCGAACCGTAACGCCGTCGCGATTTTCATTTCCTTGGCTTGATCTTCCGAACGATTCAGCAAAACTTCGAGATCATCATCTCGACCCACCTGAGAAGATCCAATCGAAATGTCAGGTTGTTGAACCTTTGCTAGTTCATCAATACGCTCGCGATTTTCTACCGACGGATTTTGTCGATAATCCTCAGCACGTTTGATTTTTTCTTCTCTAAAGACAAGTTTACCTTCGCCTTTTAAGTCGAGGCGTAAATCTTTTTGAATTGCTTCCAGAATTGCTTTTACTTTTTTCGGATCCGCTTCATCAATGATTAAACCGAACTCATCGCCACCTAATCGTGCGAGTGTGATTTTCCCATCACTGTGTGCCATGATCTTTTCCGCAACGGCTTTAATGTAACGATCACCAGCAGCACTTCCACCCGCAAAAGTTTTGTTCACCGCACCCAAACTGCCCACATCAACGAAAGCAACATAGGATTCACCCGCTTTGGCTTGCGCCATTTTTTCGAACAGCTCACGCCCAGCCGGATAATTCGCATCAATGGCACCAGTCAAAGGATCCAATTGCACTTCACGGGAAGACTTCACATAAGTTCCGTCTGTTAACTTTTCGCGCGATTGAAAATAAAGAACATTTTTGTTTTCTGAATTTTTGACTTCCACAATTTTAATGCTGTCAGGCACGTTGTTGACCGTTTTTAACTTCGCTGTTTTCGTAATGACCCCATCGGGTCCTGAGATCACACGAGTTGCTGCCGAACGCTTTTCACTAGAGCCTCTCAACGCAGTCACAGTGTCTTCAGTACGGCGCTCGAGATTTCCGACAGCAGCCGTCGCCTCCGCGCCCCGACTGATTTTTGCGACAGCTCCCGCCACAGGCAATGCACCCAATGCCGCATAGCCTGACGCCGTCAAACAATCACCGTGAATAGCCACTGCGTGAGAAGGATTTTTAATTCCACTCGTGGGACAAGAGTTATCAGCGTGAGCTTGCTTATTTGCCTCGAGCTCTGCACTGCCAACACAAGCTTTGTAGGCTTCCGTCCCCGCAACTCCGAGCCAAGCCGTATCAATCAACAATGCCCAAGGACCTGGTGCAATCAGCGTCACGCCTACCGCAACCACCGTTCCTGCTTGAGAGATGACTTTATCCGCGGTTTTGATTTGATCGACTTTTGCGTTATGTAAACAGCGTTCATACTCCATGTAAGAACCCGCTGAGATATTTTTTCTACGAAATCCCGTTTTGGTGGCAACGACATCACCCACATCTGGCATTTGATCAACGAACTCGCGAAAGTCAGACGTGTTACATTTCGCCGAGGCTCGAGTAAGACAAGCCGTGTTCTGGTTAATCTTATTAAACTTCTCTTGCAGACTTACCTTCGTCTCCTTGAGTTGTTCGGTGATCGCCTTTTTCAAATCTTTATTCTGATATTTCTGAAATGCGTCGCCGGTGATCCAAGGATGGGTTTGTTTTTCTAATAGAATCAAATTCTTTAATTGCGCGACTTTTGACTCAAGCTCTTGACCTTCTTGGGAGGTACGACGTGCGCGCAAACCCATATCGAGTAACTGCTGTGTCAGCTGCTTAATCAAAGTCTCGGCATTCGCGATATTCTCAAGCGTTTGTCGTGTCGTCTGAATGATTTCATCCATACGCGCTTGCGGCTGACATCTGTTTTTTAAGTTTTCACAACGCTCCACCACGCTTTGATATGCAGAGTTTGAACAATCAAAACCTTTATCACTCAGATATTTTTTTGAATCAGTTCCTAAGATATTTTCTATCTCAGCAATTTCATTCAACGTCGCCGTCTGACCCATCTCTAGACGAGAGAAATTGTAGTACTGCAGAGACGTTTGGCGCTTAGCACGGGCTTGATCTAGATTTCGCGAACAGCGTTTAATCTGGCTGGTAATGTAACCACCCAATCGAGGAAAAACTTTTTCGCCATAATAATTGCTTAAATCAGAAGCGACACCGAAGACTTTATCTTGAATTAGACTTTCACAGGCATTCAACTGTGAGGGCATAACACCTAAATGTTTTTTTTCATCGCTGCGAGTGAGTTCGCTCATAAAGGGACTGCAAGCCTCGTCCGTTTCACAACGAGGAAGTTGGTTCTGACGATTGAGTTGCTCCACCAGTTTCATGGAATCAAGCAGAGCCTCGTCCAGCGCAAAAGCCGGAACACTCAAAAGCAGAATAAAAAGAATTTGAACACGGACAAAACGCATCAGTTCTTTTTCGGATAATTACTTGATTCTATGAAGGAATTTGAAAGACATTCCTTTATTATTTGGAGAGTTTTGACCGCGTTTCCGTGAACACAGCACAAGGTCTAGCTCAACCTCCTGCAAATCAGACAACTTCTCTAGTAAAATTAAGTTGTTAAACCTCAAATGTGATAGTTACCATAATTCTATGAGCAAATTGAAAAGCATCTCGTACGTCCTCATAGCCGCATTCGTATTTTTATCAACTCAAGCCCAAGCCAATGTTCTCGGTAACATGCAAACTTTTGCACCGAATCCAGACAGCTTAGTCTTCAATAACATCCATGCTTCACAAACATTGGATAAGAATTATTTCAACGTTGGTTTTTTTGCAGCCTACGTACGAAATGAGTTGAGCACTTACGATGATCTTACGACTCCAAGCTTTGTTGAATACAAAGACAAAGCTTTCACGTTCGACGCTATTTTCGGTTGGGGTGTAACGGATCACTTCGAACTGACTTACTCAGTACCTGGTTACTTCAAGCAAGAACCTGACAGTGGTCAAACTCGTCAGCATTTTATTTCTAATGGCATAAACGGCCAACGTGTCGGCGGTAAGTACGACATCTCACAAAGTAAAAACGGTGGTTTCGCAGTAGCTGGTTCGGTTGACTTTACTTCGACAGAAGACAACCCATACATTGGTAACTCCCCGGCACCTATTTGGAATATCGAAGGTATTTGGGACACGAAAGATCGCGACAATGGTTATGGCGTGAATATCGGTTACAGAAAAAGAACTCCCGGTGATCCAGCTGCGAATGCTTACTTCTTACCAGTGGGCGACCAACTTTTGGCGTCAGCTGCATGGGTAACAGGTCTTTCGACAAAATGGCGTTTCCACTTAGAGATGTTCGGTTCTTACGGTCTTAAAAAAGACGATCACCCTGAACAAAGATACATCAATTCTTTAGAAGGTTTGATTGGCGGTAAGTATCGTTTGGCCAGAAACTTCTGGGCACATTACGGTGCAACTGTTGAGTTGCTGCCAAAAGGTTTGGCTCCGGACTATCGCATCTATGTTGGTTTGAATCACTTTTTTGGTTTCAACTCGAAAGACAATAAAGAGATCACACCGACTCAAAGCATGACGGTGACTCCTTACGATATCACTTTAGCACCTGAACAAAAACAAACTATCACAGTCCAAGGTGGTCAAGCTCCTTACAAATTTGCGCTGTCTAAAGACCTTGGTTACTTTGACGAAAAAACGATGGAATACCGCGCTTCTGAACAAACAGGTGACGAAGAGTTGACTGTGACTGACGCAACAGGTGCGACAGCAATCGTTCAAGTTCACATTCGCCAAGAAACTAAAACTGTGGATCTTGCACAGTCATTCACTATTGCTCCTGCAGACGAAGAAGTTTACACAGGTGGTGTAGTTCAGTTTAATGCTATCGGTGGTAAAATGCCTTACAAAGCAGAGACGAGCCCTGCTGGCTTTGGTACAATCAACTCGAAAACTTTGAAATACCAAGCGCCGACTCGTCCAGGCAATGTGAAAATCATCGTACGTGATCAAAAAGGTCAAACGGCGATTGCAAACGTCAGAGTCATCCCTGTACCCGCACCTGCAAAAGCGATCACTTTGAAAAATTTGAACTTTGTGTTCAACACGGCGAAATTAACTCCTGCTTCCGAGAAAGAGTTAAACAAAAACGTCGCCAACCTTTCACAAGTACGTATTAAGAAAATCATCGTTGTGGGACACACAGATAACGTGGGTTCAGATGAATACAACCAAGAGCTAAGCCAATCACGCGCTGAAGCCGTTGCGCAAATTCTGCGCGAGAAGTTCAATCTGAGCAAACAAGAGTGTGAAGCTGTTGGTTACGGCGAATCACAGCCGATCGCGACCAACAATACCGACAAGGGTCGCTCGATCAATCGACGAGTTGAATTGAAACTTTACTACAACAAATAGTTAAAACTAAAAAACCCGGTGGAGACACCGGGTTTTTTTGTCTATTACAAACAACGGATCTAGGATCCGTGTTTAATTAGTGCGACAAGTGTTATCAGCCTGCAAAGTCCCACCAAGATTGGCGCAGAAGTCACAGTGATCTGCCTTCCATATGCCCCCCAAAGATGTGCATACTGATGAGTTGTCTTTACAAGTCACGATAGTGCCCGCTGAATTCACCCAATAGTAAACCGGCACAAGCTCATTAAAAGTATTGCTCAAGGCATTTGCCCCTGTCTTAGTTCCAATCAGTTGAACATTGGCTGTGCGTTTATTATTTCCGAGGTCTCGCACTTCAGACAATCGCACAACACTCAAAAGCAATTTGCCGTATTTTGCGCCCGCCTTAATGTTCGGAGCAATATCAATTTCGAGACCCTCACCTGAGGTTTTACCAACTAGAGCAGCAGAACATCGCGCATCGTTTGAAAGTATTCCTGAGACTTCATATCTCAGATCCGTGACTTCCATTGAGTTCATCGAGGAGTTTTGACTTTTAAGTAGGCCTGATTGCAATCCAAATATAGCAAACAAAACTATGCCCACAAGGCCGACGCCAACCAGAATTTCTACAAGAGTAAAGCCTTTGGTATTCTGAAGTGATCTCATTGCTTCGTTTTTCCGTCGACTAACGAGCACACACTCGATGAACTCCACGTGCCGCCCATCTTTTCACAGATCTCGCAACGAGCTGAGGCATCATTCCATTTGAAACCCAAATCCGTACATGCCGCTTGTGGTGTGATCACGATTCGGCAATTCGAAATTTTTCCGTCTGAACCCGGTTTGAATACCGCAGTTAAAGAATTCTTTTTTGCACTCGTCCCTTTCGCATCATTCAGCTCTTGAGTCGTGATTGAAAAAGTGGCGCTTTGACCATCGGGCACGGTCGTGAGGCCTTCTACCTGCATGGATTTTACTCCAATACTAGTATGCCCCTTCATGGCGACGATTTTGCCTTCAACCGGTGGTTCAAAAACACCAGTGACTTTGAAGGTTCCATTACCCACGACAATCAAACTTTCACAGAGTTTAGGATTTGCAAAAATCACGGCCAACTCATGGGCAATCTGAAGACTGTCCACCTGATGACGATAGCCCTTGCCGACCTTGTTCAGCATCATTGAGCGACTTGTTACCACTGCAGCGATAATTATCGACACAGCCGCTACGAGCATCACCGCTAAAAAGAGGCTAAAGCCTTTGTTGTTCTTAATCATGGAACGCAGACCACGTCATTTGACGTCCCGATGTAGGCCATCCAGCGTTCTTTATAACTTCCACGTTGTTCATAGTTGCGCTTGAATTGAGTTCCAATCGCGCAACAACCATTCACCATCACACCGGTCTTACCGTTGCGAACGCATGTATCGCCGTCTTCATTGCCCGCAGTTGAATTTTCAGTCTCGCTATAAACACACGCCATGTAACAGATTTGCGGATGTCTTGTGCCTTCGTCACCAACTGTGACGTACCAACCGCCACCACTCGTGCCCGTCACTGTACACTCACCAATTCCGTCACCATCGTAAACATAGCTCTGCAGATTACATTGTTTGTATTTGCCAAGTCCGTGAGTCCTGACACCGTTGTATCCGCTTTGTACACGGACAATCGCAAATTTTTTATTCGGCGTCGGAATTGTTGGCGTTGGATCTGGTGATTTTGCGATCGAACACTTTCCTGTCGCATCCCGTGTACCACCTAAGCCTGCACAGAAATCACAGTATGTTTCTTTCCATTCACCCTTCAATGCCAAGCAAGTGGAGTAGGCCGACTTTTCTGAATAACAATTCGAAATCTTACCGCTGTTAACCAGATAATAAACTGGAATTTGATCGCTAAAATTTTCTTCTGAACCACTCGGCCCTAACTTCGACCCAACAATATCAATATCAGCTCGGAAGTTGTTATTACCAAGATCTTGAACTTCGGCCAGCTTCATACTCTGGATTTTGATGCGCTTGAGAGCATCCAACATGTGAAGTGACTGCGGTAAAATCACAACAGAACCATTCACGGAAGTTGTTCCACTCAGAATCGTCGAGCAAATTTCTGGATTTTCAAAAACCGAATTTAAACTTTGATCAATGTTCGTACGATGCTGATTTGCATCGGTCGCGACACCCGTCTTGACGAGATCGGCACTCACCTTCGCCGCGCCCATTGCAAGAATAGCAATGGCCGCAACAGAAATTAGAACTTCGATGAGCGAAAAGCCTGAAGAGTTGTGAGTTGGACGGTACATACCATGACTCTCTTTGTGGTGGTTAACCCCTGCTTATTTATCGGTATTCCCAGAGCTGAACTTAAGATGCTGAAGGGCATCTTCATAGACAAATTGACTCTACAAACTATACACTTTGTTCATGCTAATTTTCGCTCTTATATCCGGGCTATTAAGTCTATCCTCGCAGATCCTATTCCAGAAAATTGTTTCCACAATTTCAGGCGACGTTTATTTCGTTTTTGCGTCAGTCAGTTTGACCTTCATAACTGGTATGGCTGTCGGAGGATTTTACAGTCCCAAATTGAGACGCTTCCTTCCACGCTTGGAATTTGTTGCGGGCCTCTACACAGTTTTCATTTATTTTATCAGCGACTCGCTTGCGGGATGGAGTCCTCCATTATTGCTCGTCTTGCTGGGACTTTTACCTCCGTCTTTGATTTTCGGAACCCATTTACCTCTTTATGCTTACTACTTAAGAAAAAAATCTTTCTCGTGGGTGTACAGTCTTTACCACTGGGGACCCATCGCTGGTTTGTTGGCTGTTGAATACTGGTTGATGAATGCTGGCTCAGTTAAAACGTTGCTTTTGGGCTTGGGACTTTCTCAAATTATTCTGAGCTTTGTATTGGCAGCTATTACGCGAAAAGACACATTCCATTTACAAATAGAAAAACAACCACTGCCATCAATCCAACAGATAATAAAAACTCCAGCGGCGTTGTCGATCTTTGCAATTTCGAGCCTCAGCTTTTTCCATATTGCTTGGGCGCTCCGCAGTCAGTTACTCGTGACGGAAGCATTCCGTTTACAAAGCACGATGATCACAGTCGCTGTGCTATTTTGGATGGCCGTATCCGGCCTGCTAGCAAAGTTTCTTCGCAATATTCCTCGCTCGTTTTATTTTTTCGGTTGGGCATTTTTACTTCTATGCATCGAAGCGAGTCTGGCATACGTTCCATTATTTATCACCGCGCACTTTACGGGTGAAGTAAATAACTACATCCTGAATTCTCTCGCGCTGGCTTTATTTTTTACGTCTCCGATTATTTTCAGCAGCCTTTATTTCATTTGTGTGACGCAGGAACTTAAAAACAACCATGAGATCGACACCGCTGTCGGTGTTTTGAATTTGATCGCAAGTTTCGGAAACATTTTCGGATATATTCTGTCAGCGTTTTTTGCATTTATGTTGTGGCGTCCATCGTATTTTGGGTTGGCGATTATGATCGCTTTGCTTTCTTATATTTTGATCGCTCTACAAGACACATCAAATCGCATTTTTCGCTGGAGCGGAGTTGCCATTTTGCTCGGTCTGTCGATGCTTGTATTGAAGCGCGATCAAGCTTCGGTTTTGCTTGCCAATCGAGTTCATCTTGCCGACCGTGGTAAGATCGACCTGCATTTAGAGGAAGTTCACTCATCAGCTTTCTCGAGTCTTGCCCTTGTCTCTTTCCGACAGCAGGGATTTGAATACCCACTACAAAACCTGTTTTATCTTTTAGACGGGCATCTATCGCACGATTTAAAACGTCAAACTGAAATAACAGTCGGCTTGATGCCCGCAAAATATTTTAATCGACCACTTGAAAATTCTTTGGTGATTGGAGTTGGCGCTGGTCAATCTGCATGGGCAGTGACTGCGATTAGTAAAAAAGCAGATTTGGTCGAGATCTCGCCTGCCTCTTTTTCGGGGCTATCGCTATTATCTGAATACAACAATGGCTTAAAAAAGTCAGACAATGTAAATTTCATATTGGCTGATGGCTTTCGTTTTATGAAAAATTGCGAAACTAAGTACGATCTTATATTGAACACCTCTACTTATCCTGGAAACTTCAACGCCAGCAAACTCTATAGCGAAGAATTTGTCGCTGCTGCTAAAAATTGCCTCGGTCCGGATGGAGTTTTTGAAAGCTACTTTGATGGTGCGTCCGTTCAATCGTTGGCACAGTTGAATGATTTTTTAGCACCATTAAGAAAGCATTTTAAACATGTCGATATTCTGACTTATCCTTACACACTGGTGTTCGCCTATGACTCAGATCGCAAGTTAGTGACCTTGGATCGCGAAAAAATCTTGCTTGAAACAGATAAAAAATATTTCGACAATCTTAATGATTTAATAAATCTTCGCGAATGCCAGCCAGTTTACCGTCGCATTCCTGAAAATGGCCAGGCACGCATGAGCACTCTTGATCATTCAGTCATTGAAAGCCATTCAATCCACAACATGATTCAAAAAAATGCACCTGCTTGGAGAGAAATCGAACTGAAATCTATTCTACCGGCAGAGTGGCCTCAGACGTGCGAGTAGTCAGGGTGCTACCAACAGAAGCAGCGATGACACAAACAATGGCTAACATCTGTTGAGTTGTGAGGGCTTCTTTCAAAAAGAAGAACCCGGCCCCCGCAGCCACCGCGGGTTCAATACTCATCAAGATGCCAAAGTTCTTTGCGGGCAAACGACGAAGTGCAAACATCTCAAGAGTGTAAGGCAATGCGCTTGATAAGACAGCTAAGCCAATCGCGGTCAAAATCAGCTTTGTATCAATCGTGATATTCACTAATGAAGAAACACCAAACGGTGCTGCAAACAACGCGGCAACAATCATTCCGTAACTACTGACAGCTCCTAGTGGGGCTTCACTCTTTAAAGCTTTTTGTCCGAAAATAATATAGAACGCCCAGCAAACACCTGCACCCAAAGCAAGAAGTGCACCTATTGGATCAACACCCATTGCCGCTTCTTGCAAAGGTGAGATTAAATAAATTCCCAACACCGCCAGGGCTCCCCAAACAAAGTCGACGGGTTTTCTTGATGAATAAAATGTCAAAGCCAACGGACCTGTGAATTCAAGTGCGACCGCAACACCCAGAGGAATGCGGACAAGCGAAAGATAAAACAACAGATTCATGATCCCAAGTGAAGCACCGTATGCCAAAACGACTTTAAATTGGGATGTTGTGATTTTAAAGCGCCATGGTCGCCATGCGATCACCAAAATTAACGACGCAAACACCAAACGAAAAAAAGTCGCTCCTTGCGCCCCCACGACCGGAAAAATGTGTTTTGCCAGAGAAGCACCCGATTGAATCGACAGCATCGCAATCAACAGCGTGAAAATAGCGAATGAAATAGAATGAGTAAGCGATGGTTTTGTGTTCATACTTTGTTGGAAATTATGGCAAGCTGTGATCAAGACTTCAAGGAGTTCCACGATGATGAAAACATTGTTATTTGTAATCAGCATACTTAGCGCCAGCTCTGTGTTTGCTAAATTACCTGAAGGAGTTTGGGTCAGTCAAAATCTCGTCGAAGATGATGGCGGCTATGGCAGTTACTATCGAGGTTGGTACTACATCTCTGAAACTTCGGTGGATTATGTCATTACCTTAGGCGCACACTACGCCAAACAAAAACTTAAAATCCAAGAAGACGATGGCACAACTGTTAAGCTTTGGGACACAAAAGAAAAAACCATCACCGAATTTGCTTACACTGTGAATGGCGACATCTTGAATATCTGCAGCACTGCAACTCGCTGTCGGGATTTCAAACGGACCGACGAGCGCCCACAACCCGACACTCCACCTGTCGCAGCACCTGATATCAAACTTGTCGGAAGATGGTGTATCGACAATGACTGTGAGGAACTGACTTACTCTCGTGAACAAAGTCTTTTCATCTGCAATTTGAATTCAGATTTTCGACCTTACTTTTCACGCTATCGCGGCCCGGAGGCGTTGCTCGCGAAATACAAAATGAACTTAGACGTTTTGATGTATCCTTATCGCCTGGACAACCTGAACAATATTTCTTCTTACTCAACAAGCATGTACTTGCAATCGACGAATGGGCTTCCTACGACGGTGTCTCAATCAGGTGTGAAAGTGCTGCAAGCGGGCCCTTTCTCGACCATGAGCGGGCTGCTGCAAAAGCGCAATATTACAGTCGAATTTTCGATTATCCAATAGGCTGAATAATCTTTCTAGATTAACCATCTTATCAAGCACCGTCCTTTCCAGTATAGTGAGTCACATGGAAAGGACGGACGTATGAAAAAACTCTTATTCTCTCAACAAAGTAACTCGAGCCACTGGGTCGGTGACGGCTTTCCGGTCCGCTCTATTTTTACTTACAACGATTTAGCTAAAGAAATTTCTCCATTTCTTTTGATGGACTATGCAGGCCCTGCGGAGTTTCCTCCAACAGAACATCGCAAAGGTGTAGGTGAACATCCTCACCGCGGTTTTGAAACAGTCACCGTCGTTTATTCAGGTGAAGTCGAACATCGCGACTCAGCAGGTGGTGGTGGTGTGATCACTCCTGGTGATGTGCAATGGATGACTGCTGCATCAGGTCTTGTGCATGAAGAGTTTCATGGCAAAGAATTCGCTAAAAAAGGCGGATTGTTTGAAATGGTGCAACTTTGGGTGAATTTGCCTCGCAAAGACAAGATGGCAAAACCACGCTATCAAGGGTTGATGAATCAGAACATTCCCGACGTCGCACTTGCTAACGGTGCTGGTAAAGTGCGCGTGATCGCTGGCGAATATAATGGTCACCAAGGCCCCGCATTAACGTTCACGCCGATGAACCTTTGGGACATCCGCTTGAATGCTGGAGCAAGATCAGAATTCACCGTGCCTGAAGGACACACGACGGCTATGTTTGTTCTCAGCGGTCGAGTAAAACTTGAAAGTGGAGAAGTGATCGGCGAAGCTGAATTAGCTGTTCTTGAAAAAGCGGGAACTCAATTTGCGATCACGGCACTTGAAGATGCGAAAGTTCTCTTCATGGGTGGTCAGCCAATCGATGAACCGATCGTGGGTTATGGACCTTTTGTCATGAATAGCATTGGCGAAATTAAGCAAGCTTTCGTTGATTATCAAGAAGGCCGAATGGGAACCATGGGCTCTATCGAAGGATCTGATTGACGTGGATTTAAACGAGATCGCAGTTTTTGTGCGAGTTGTACAAGCGGGCAGCTTTAATAAGGCTGCCCTGCTTCTTAATATGCCGAACTCAACAGTGAGCGCAAAGATCTCATCTCTCGAAGAACGACTTGGCGTGAGTCTCTTACATCGTACAACTCGAAAGTTGAATATCACTCAAGCAGGCCAAAATTTTTATGACAAGTGTCTGCTTGGAATTGAAGAACTTAAAAATGCCGAAGAAGAAGTGACGCTTTCACAAAAAGAGCCACAAGGCACTTTAACCATCACAGCGCCAGCCGTATTGGGCGCAAGCATTCTGCCAGATACGATTTTTCAATATTCTAAAAAATTTCCGAAAGTTCGCATCGAGCTGCTATTGCAAGACCGACGCGTCGATATCATCGCTGAAGGTGTGGATCTTGCGATTCGTGCCGGCACCTTACAAGATTCAACTCTTATCGCGAAAAAAATCGGCAACACTTGTTTTGCTCCCTATGCAACAACGAGCTACTTAAAGTCACACGAATCCATCACGCACCCAAAAGATCTGCGCGAGCACTGCTGTTTACAGTTTGCTCCCCTGGGTAAAGAAAAATGGCAGCTCGTAAATCAAAAAGGCAAACAAAAGGTCCAGGTCCCAATGAATGGACAAATAGTTGCAGATGATCTCAACTTTATTAAAGATCTTTGCTTAGCTGGCAAAGGGATCGCACTGCTACCGACATTTATGTGCGGCCCTGACGTTCGTAAAAACAAAGTTATGCGTGTGTTACCCGATTGGCATACTGAGATGACGCCGCTCCATTTCGTTTATCCCAAACAGAAATTCTCAAATCCAAAGCTACAGCATTTTATTGAAACTGCGAGCGAGATTTTTAAAGAGCGACTGCAGACTTCAGAAACCTAGACCAGTTTATTTTGGCACTTCCCCGCCCAGGGTTTTCGCTCCTAGAGCCTTTGCAGATATCCTTTATCTATGCCAAGAAGATGGATAAGCGCGTTTTTAGCAGGGTTTATAGGACTTGGGTTTTCACTCTCCGTGAAGGCTGAGCCTAAGGATAATATTCAATGGGTGTTGCTCGACTTCCCGCCGTTTCTGGATGTGCAAAATGTCGACTCTCAAGATGAAGTCACACTCGAAAGGCTTAAAGGGCCTATCGCGGATATTCATAAAGAGTTGGCGCAATCTCTGCCCGATTTCAAACACTCTTATCGTATGGCTTCATTCCGTCGGGCTCAAAAATTATTTGAATCCCGAAACCATCACTGCACGATTTTGTTTTTAAAAACGCCAGATAGAGAAAAGTATTTGGTTTACGGGGGAATTATCGCCAGCACGATCCCCCCTGGCCTTATCATCGATGAAAAACGTCATGATAGTATTCAAAAGTTCATAGATAAAAATGGCATGGTTGATCTGCATGAGTTGCTCACGGACTCGCAATTTAAATTGGGGACTGTTGAAGGCAGATCTTTTTCGAATGAAGTGGATAAATCAATGAATGCTAGTCAAACACCCATCACAAAACTCGTCAGTGATCGTGCGATGGCAAGTCTGTTTCAGATGGTGGCGACCCAACGCCTTGATGGCGCTCTTGCCTATTACTTAGAGATGTCGAATGAACAAAAAATCAATTCACGCACAAAAACCTTGCGCTTTTACCCATTAAAACAAGATCAATCAACGATCACGTTACGGGTCAGTTGCGAACGTTCGCCATGGGGCGAGATTACAGTTAAAAAGATATCTGAAGCAGTCAAACAAGAGCCTGTACGAGAAAAAATCTCGACACTACTTATGCAGACACTGCCTCCAGAATCTCGGAAACCTGCTTCTCAGGAGAAGAATACCTCTTTGCAATAGGCATATTCTTGACCCAATGACGAGTCAGTGGATTAACAAATGTCCGTTGTGTTTCTTTCGGGAATAGCACCACTGCACAAGGATAGTTCAAACGTTGCACGGGCTCTTGAAAATCATAACCACCCAAGCGATAGCACATCTCATGAACTTTAAGATCAATACGAGGAGTTCCGATAACGGCGTCCGCCGTTGATGAGTCGAGCACTTTTAAACCCAAACCCGTCAAAATTTCTCCCCAAGGAGCTTCACGCATTTGCCGACGCCATTGTGGAGTTATTGTGAAATACTCCATCGTCAAAACGCGATTCACATTCGACGAGTTCAGTCGCCCGGGAGAACATGCGCCCAAGCCTTGGAAGTACTTGTGCCGACCTGTTGCCAAAAGGCCCAAGTCGAAAAGAGTGAATAAATTAAATCCCACTATTTCATCATCAAACATCAGAACACCGACGTGATGGCTTCGGAAAAATTCATCTGGATCAAGTCGACCACTGTTTTGATCGGCTACTTTCGAGAATGTCTTATCCCAAATTTCAAACACGCGATTCAAAATGCTGATATGGCATTGGTCAGGATTTTGGCAATGAAGATTTAAAAGTAGGTAATGAAAGCCTTGCATGAAGTCCATTCTGGCTTGGAACTTTCAAAACACAGAATTAAAACTGTGTGCACACAGCAAATCTCGCTCTAAGGTCGGCCAGAAAATGACGAGAAAACAATGCTTATAAACCACTCTCGATATAATTGTGTAGATCAGCAAAATCACTATGGTGATCTACGTCTAGAAGTGCAGAAGGTCCTTCCACTGAAATCATATCTGAGTTCTTTAGAATACTTTTCAACCCACTATCGCCTTCCAGAGTTAGCGCTAATGGAAAATATTTTTTGGGAATAATTGCGGGCGGCCCCGCGATATCCGCATGCGACGTCATCGCACAACGATCGGAACACGCACTCGCCTTTAAAAGTTTTTGCAAATGGGAATTCTCTATCAACGGTTGATCGACTGGCAAAATAAGGACGTTTTCGACTTTAGGATCTTTCATCATAATGGCACGCAACCCACACGATATCGAAGTGCCCATTCCGTTCATCCAACTGTCGTTATGCACGGAAGACACCGCCCCAAGGTATGTTTGTAACAGCGGCGCATGTCCACCCGTTACGACCATCGTACGTCGACAGCCTGAAAACTCTGCCGCCGTTTTTAAAGCTTTACTCAAAAAAGTTTCGCCCTGCCATTCAGCTAATGCTTTCACACCACCAAATCTTTTTGATTCACCTGCCACTAAAAGCAATGTCCACGTATTCACGTTATGCCTTTCGACGAGTTGTTCTTGGATTTGCGCTACAATTGATAAACTGATTTCACTCGGTGATGAAGAATGAGAAAAAATTCCTGCGGGTGCCGAAACCACACGCTGAATATCTTTGGATAATGAAACCTCGTGGAAGTTCTGTAGATCTTCCTTCAACTTTTCATAGCGCGCGTGCGGCCCCAAACAACCCAGATACCCAAGATGATGATTGCGCAGCCCTCTAAGAATTTCGAGATCGGCTTCATAATTGTGGGTCATCAACACGACGGCAACATTTCGACCTTCAGGAATATGTGCGGGAATGTCGGTAAGCGGAATCAACTCCACTCGGCCATAGGAAAAATTATCGGGCTTCGCAAGATCACTGCGATAATCTATGAAACGCAAATCCCAACCCAACTCTTGAGCAAGACCTGCAAACGGAGGCGCATCGGCACCACATCCCAACACTATCAAGCGAATTGGATTGTACGGAATCATTTTGTCGATCTGACTTTTCCAACCAAGGATATTTTCAGTACGTGCAGGTACTTGCTCAAATAGAATTTCAATAATTCCTTGGCAACCTGTTTGATATCCCATCAGACGATCTTCTTCTGACAAAGTACTGAAAGATTCTGTGAAGGGCATGCGATCCCAGTTTTCACGAGCGGCGCGCTCGATGGCGCCTTCAAGGCAGCCGCCGCTTAATAAGCCGCGACTTTCACCTGACAAAGAAACTAATTTTTTGGCTCCAACTTGTCGGTAGCTAGAGCCCGTTTTTTTTATGAGGGTGCAAAGAACCAATTGATCTTGAGGAGAGGCTTCAAAAATAAACTTCCGGATATCGAGAAGGTCACGCATGCGCCCCTCCTTTCCATCCTCAAACCTTATCGAGAGAACTACCCTTTGCGGATATTTTTCTTAATGCATTTCTGCAAAGCTTTGCCTTTCAAAGCTGTATTCTCAGCAAGGCAATCTTGTTTTGCTTTTGTATAAGACATGCTAGGTTTGCTAGCGCTTTTTTTTGCTTCTGCATTTTGTGAAAAACCAAAGATCAAAGACATACTCAAAACCATCGTGGCAGTAATAACGTGTTTCATTCGAGAAACTCCTTTTGAATCACATCTTAGTGGAGATTCAGGACGCTCCGCTTTATGCGAAGATAAAAATACCTTGATCTTTGTTTTCGCCTAGCCCTGGCCTTCCACGATTTGTTAAGCTCATGCCATGAATAAGATTCTACTGATCGAAGACGATACAAGATTGACTGAGCACATCTCTAAACTTTTACAAACGGAAGGGATGAATCTGACTGCTGTTTCAACTGAAACAGAGCTCGAATCCACTCTTGCGGGCAAAGAAGTCTTTCAAGTTATCCTGATGGATCGCTTGCTGGGCAATTTCGACATGAAATCAAAAGTGTCAGATGTGAAACGCAAATGGTCGCAAACGCCAATCCTGGTGCTATCAGCGATTAACACTCCGATCGAACGTGCTGACTTGTTAAACTTGGGTGTTGATGACTACATGGGTAAACCGTTCTTGTCTCAAGAATTGCTTGCGCGCGTGAAAGCACTTTCTCGTCGTTTTTCGGTGGTGCCACAAAACTACCGTCAAATGGGTAACACCGTCATGGATCTCTCAAAGCGTATTTTGTCTGTAGAAGATCGCTCAGAAGCATTACCACCTAAAGAGTTTTTACTTTTCAAACTTCTGTCCGACGACATGGGTCGGGTCATCAATCGCGGTGAATTGCTCGATGCCGTCTGGGGAAATAATTCTGCAACTGAAACAAATGTTGTGGAAGCAACAGTGACAAACTTGCGTAAGCGCTTGCAACATCTTGGCTCTGACTTAGAAATTAAAAACATGCGCAACGCGGGTTACTGGCTTGAGGAGTAGATTTTTCTGGACGATTCTTGGGGTTCTTGCGGCCGTTGTCATTGGTACAACGTTATTGCATCAGTCTATCTTAAAGCAGGAACGCCTTGATCTGATCGACCAACAAATGCGCGAAACTGCCGCAGCATTGATGGACTCTGAACTGAACGGATTGCGCAAAGTTGAACTCGACAAGGTCGAAGCCATTTTGTCAGAAGAACTCGGTGAAAGCCGCATCGGCAAATTCTTTGTTATCCGTAACTCTAAGAACGAAATTCTTTTTGAAAGTAACAGCGCCAAACTTTTACCAATCGACGACATTCCCAATTCACCTCAATGGGTTTCGATCTTGGGCAAAGGCCAATTCATTCGTATCTTGAATCTTCAACTGCCTCGAGTCCCCGATCGCACACTGCAAGTGGGTCTTGTATTAGATGACGACCTGTATGCTCCGAATTTTTTCTCGAAAAGCAATTTGACCTTCTGTGGTTTCATCTTGCTTGTTGGCTTTAGTATCGCTTGGCTATTGGCTTCGAATCTTGTTAAGCCTATTACTCGTCTATCTGAATTCGTAAGTGGCATCGCGCAGAACAAAGACGACAGCTTAGAGTTACCACCACTACCCGCGGAACTGCGTCGTTATTTTGAACAAGACAGCAATAGCAAAGACGAATTAAATATCTTATTGTCCAGCTTCGAAAAAATGATCGCGCGAGTAAATAAAGGCTATCAGCTTTCACGCTTTTGGTCGTATCAAATGGCCCACGAATTAAAAACGCCTCTGACAATCATTGATTCGATCGCCACTGAAGCGGTGAAAGAGAACAAACTCGATGCCCAAGTTTCTCAGAATATTATGACTGAAGTTTTTGAAGCCTCTGAGACCATCACGTCATTCTTAAATTGGGCAGAAGCTGAAAACAATTCCGCAAATCGCAGATTGCACGTCGTGAAGATGTCGCGTGTTCTTGGCAATATCGAAAATCGTTTAGCCCATCGATACGGTGAACGCATTCAATTCCAAGTAGTCAGTGATTTTACCTTGATGGCAAACTTAGAACAGTTAGAACAATTGATTTCTAATCTCATCGTGAATGCTTGCCACTACTCGCCAGAGAATTCGCCCGTCACAGTCCTCGCCGATAATCGCAAACTTGCCATCATCGATGAAGGTGCTGGAATCCCTGAATCTGTGCAGAAAAAATTAGGTCAGCCTTTTAACAAGGGCGAAAACTCTAAGAAAGGCAGCGGACTGGGACTGGCTTTCGCAGAATCAATCTGTCGCCTTTATGAATGGAACTTTAAGATCGCACAATCCAATTCACTAGGAACTCGTATTGAAATTGAATTTCCTGAAGTGACAAACGCGAACTAGATCTGTTTTTCAAACGACGCTAAGCATTCTTCCACCCTTTTCAGTCGCATTCAGTTTATAAGAACCTTCTCAAACGAAGGAGTAATTGGATGGCTAAAATATTTATCCTTATCGCATTTGCATTAGGTGTCTCCGCAACTCATGCGGCTGTTCCTTCTCAATCTGAATTTCTAAAGCAAAATCGCAAAGCTCTTGAAGCCCAAACAGAAAATCGTGTTCTAGAGATGATTGAAACTCAGCGCCTGGATGAAGAAAAAAATCGCATGAAAAAGGTCGAGGAAATGTCTTTTGAAGTCCTCACTCCATCAACTCAATCGATTCCAACACATCCGGAAGCTTAAAATATTCGTAGTCCTTTGTATTCCTTCAAGGGACAGGCAAAACAATTGAGAGCGCCCTCATCCATGGATATAAAAAACTATCCATGGAATGGAGGATGAAAATGTTCAAAAGAATTTTGTTCGCTACGGTTTTTCCTTTGGCTCTTGTCTTCTCTTGCCCGAGCGTCGCTGCCGAGCTCTCACCTGAAAATCTTATCGGCCGCTATAAAGTCTCTGCACGAGTGGGCTTTCAAAAGTTTTATGTCAACTTTCGAGTTGTTGATACCAACGACTTTGAAGTTCAACGCGCGTACTCTGATGGTCGCGTTGATGAAATTTGCAATGGTAAATACACTCTGACTCGCAACTTGTTTTGGTCTGACGAACTTGAGATTCTTTCGGGAAAATCTTTTAAAGGGCAATTCTCTTGCCCGAGTGATCGCTCTAAAACAATGGACTTTGACATCGATTTTCGCAACACAACAACAGATGATCTTGCAAAAGGAACGACTGTCAGTGTGTCGGCACGTGGCATGCGCGTGAATGCATTTGTGAAAAAGCAGTAGCTGATTTGTCCTCGCAGGCCCTATAATAGGGGCCTGTCAAAGTCATAGGAGGACGTTATGCGATTGTTAACTCTGATTTTAATTTTATTTTCTGTTGCCTGCTCAAGCACACCGAAATCAGATAAAAAAAATGTCGTCACAAAAGGCTATGATGCCATGTTATCGGCATATCCGTATCCATTTGCAGTCAAGTATCACGAGTTCAACGGGCAAGATCAAAATCTGCGCATGGCTTACATGGATATCAATCCCAACGGTGGCGCCAAAAACACCATCGTACTTTTGCATGGCAAAAACTTTTCTGGTTTTTATTTTGAGAATCTCACAAAAGATTTAATCGCCGCTGGTTACCGTGTCGTGATTCCTGATCAAATCGGCTTCGGCAAATCTACAAAACCACAAACATTCCAATATTCTTTCCATACACTCGCTCGTTATACCGCCGACCTGTTAACTTCACTTGATGTTCAAAAGTTCACAGTCGTGGGTCACTCAATGGGTGGCATGCTCGCAACACGTTTGACGTTGATGTATCCAGAACGCGTTTCAAAAATGATTTTGGTAAATCCAATCGGACTTGAAGACTACAAAGTTTTAACGGGATACAAAACCGTTGAAGAACTTTACGGCACGGAACTGCTGAACAACGAAGACAAAATCCGCGAATACCAAAAAGTTTCTTACTACGATGGCATATGGAAACCTGAATACGAGACGTTGATCGCTCCCGCAGTTGGTTGGACCGAGGGGCCCGATAAAAACTTGATAGCGAAAACGGCGGCGCTCACTTCCGACATGGTTTACACTCAGCCAGTAGTCTATGAATTTTCGCAAATCAAAGTACCAACAGTTTTGATCATTGGTCAGCGTGATCGCACAGCGATCGGTAAGCCATGGGCACCACCAGAAAATCAAAAAAAGATGGGCAACTATCCAAAGCTCGGTCGCGATACTGCGAAGAGAATTCCCAAAGCCAAGCTGATCGAAATGCAAGGATTGGGACATGTCCCGTTTATCGAAGACTACCCAAGCTTCAAGAATACTTTCTTCAAAGTCCTTTAGATTCCTCGGGGGCCGAGGCTGTTTTTGGCTGACGCCCCTTGAAAGTTTTTCCTTCCTGTTCATAGGCTAATCAGCGAAAAACCCGCTATATCCAATCAGTTACGTTAAAACCAGGCACCTTCCTTGCTTTATCAGCGCTCGTTGAAATCGGAAGGATTGATATGAAGCTGCGTTCCCTTATTTGGTACGTACTAGTTTTGCTTGGTTTAAGCGTTCAAGCTTGGGCCTTGGAACCTATCATGGTTTCAAAACAAGCAACGAATATCGAAATCCCTCCGGGCATGCACCTGGTTATTGATCGTACTGGTCAAAAATGGCTCTTGCCGGAAGGCATGGACACGCCTCCAGAGCGCGAAGTGGAAATCAAATACTTCAAAACTAAAATCGTTCCACAGGAAATCGGTCGCATCGGTACCCACACAGTTTTGAGTTCTCCTATTTCGGCGCTAGATACAGTTGTCAGCGAAAACAGACTTGATCCCAACAACTTGATGGAGCGTTTGCCAGAGGCGATGTCAGACGTGATGTATCTTGAAAAGCACGCGAATCTGCACGCTCACAACAGCCCTGACTTACAAAGCTTGGGCGTGTTTGGTCCCGCAAAATTCATAACGTTCAAAGTCCCGTACATCCCGATTCCAAAATCAGAAATGGAATTTGCGAAAGTTTCTAATTACGCTTCAGGTGCAACGAAGGAACTTGTTGAGTTTGAAAAAGACGGCGTGAAATACGTGCGCTTCTTTATCCACCCTAATTACGTTGATTCATATCAAGATCTTATATCGAAATTTGGTATCGTTTATCACTATGAAGGTTTGAGTTCATCTTCTCCCCGTTCATTGATCGTAATGGATCCAGAAGATTCAAAGCGCGAAGAAAGTAAACGTCAGGTTCATTGGGTCAAAGTCAGCTTACACAGAAAAATTGACGGCTCTGTTCGTATCAATACGGATAAAAAAGCTCGTCGCGCAATCATCATGTCTGAGGCCATTGCTGAAGTTCCCACTGAAAACATGAAGTCCTACAATTTGGCATTTATGTTAGAGCCAGCGGCGTTTCAGCCTAAAGGCAAAATTGCCTCGACGATCCACCGTGAAGTCCCTCGTGATTTCCTTTATCCGGCAAAAGGCATCAAGTGGGTTCCTGCATTCATTCTGCAAAACACAGATGGTGATGCGGTTCCTAAGTTGAACCTTCAAGACATGTTGCGAATCAGTGGAGAACAACCAGAAAAATTTATCGCTGAACGTTTGATCAGACCTTTGCTAAAGGGCTACTTAAGCATGGGTTTGCGTGAAGGATTACCTGGAGAGCTTCACACTCAAAATTTCTACTACCAAGTGAAGGCAACCAAAGGTGGCTATCTTCCAACGGGAGAAGTTCTTTTCAAAGACAACGATGGTTTCCGTTACGATACGGAATTGGCACTTCGCCAAGGTCGTTCAATGGACTTCTTCGCACAATTTCCTGAGCCATTTATTTGGGGTAAATTCTCGAACACATTGGGCTTAGGAGCTGAAGGCGTTCCGTTCTTAGGCAGCTGGTACTACAAATTGATCCGTAACGTAAACGGCTTTGAAACGCTGTCAGCATATATGTTGCGCGTTCTAACAAAAATCAATCCTGAAGAAGAATGGTCGAAAGACCGCATTCAAAAGTTATTCGATAAAATCGCAATGGAAGAAGCCGCAAAAATCACGGGCATCACTATCGCTCAAGAAGATTATGGTTTTCAGAAGGACAAAGGCTTGAACAAAGTCTTGAATACCTTCCGTGCGAATCTTTCTTTAGCGGCTGAATCAAAACAAATGAACGATCCTGAGTGGCAAGAAAAATTGCGTGCTGAATGGGACCGCTTGAAAACACTTGATCGCGTTTCTGCACTTCGCAGAACACTTGGTAAAGATGTTTATTTCGTAGCTCGCATTCAATACGACTACAGTGTCATTATTGAAGCCCGCACGAAAAAAGTCGGTAAATCCGGCGACCCGACGATTGGTTTTGCGATGGAAGAGTCTCCAATGCAAAACAAACAACGTCCGTCGATTCAAATAGTAAATGAAATGATCCAACGTGGTTTTGAACCTGCCCGCCTTTCTTGCGGTCGCGTGTTTAAAATTGCGCTTTAAGCTGAGGGGCTTGGGGAAACTATGAAACATTTGATCATAACGATTATTTTAGCACCGACAATGAGCTTGGCTGCTGGACTTTGCCAGCAAACTTTTTTGCAGGCTCCCCTGCATTTAGAAAAAATCGCCGAAGTTCGCAAAGCTTACGTTCAAGAGCTAGCAGATAAAGGTTTTGAGAACGACGCCTACATTGTTGATTGGAAAGTCAAAGCGGAAGAATTCCGTGGCCCTCTTGCAGAGAGTGGCGAATTCGTTGTGACTCGTGTGACTCCAGAAAAACGCCAAACTTGGCTTGAAACTGTTGGTAACGACAGCATCGGCTTCGTTGTACGTTTTGATGTGAACCCTGCTGATGGCCAAACTAGCTATGTTAAAACAGCTTGGTTGCGTATCGGTGATACGGTTTATAATTTCGCAGCTATTCAAGCTGAATTCATTTTTGATCCAACACGTACTCAGTTTAGGAAATCATTAGCCTCATCTGCTGACTTCTTCAAACAGGGTGCACGCGATGCTGGTTTTGCTGAAGCCACTATCAAAATGACTCCAGAAGAAATTGCGACAATCAAAAAGTTCATCGAGATGCGCACACACGGTGAAGTGAAAGCCACACAAGTCATTCCTGGAACTAAAGAAGTTTTGGATCCTGTGACTGGCAAAGTAAAACACAAAGCCATCCCTGATAGACAAATTGGTGAAGCTATTTTTCCTAAGTTCAACGAAGAGAAAATGGATCTTGTGTTAGAAGGTTGTGCGGGTGCTTGCACGAGCTGGATGAATCCACTTTGGCAGCATCACATTGATCAAGCGTTAGTAGCAAAGCTCAATGCGATTCAAGAGAAGTACGAACTCTTTGCGACTCCGGTTGCACGCCAACTTATCTGGAGAAACTCACGTAATCCACATGTTTTGGGTTTAACTTTGATCGAAGGCCGCCAAATTCCTCACGAGGGTTCGTTTATCGAGAAGCACTCATGGGGCACGCTACGTGGTATGGCGATCTATGGAACTATTCCAGATCCTGTAGGCGACAGCAAAATGGTCGACTCTCACCGTACCGCAATTAAAACTTGGCTTGAAAAGCAACAATAGGTCTTAACTCATGAAACATGCTCTGCTTACTTTGATTCTTCTTTCAACTTTCGGCACTCAAGTCCAAGCGGCGGGGCATTGTTCACAGACTTTTCTACTTGCACCATTGCATCTTGAAACTGCAAAACAAGATCGCGCTCAATACATCAAAGATCTAAACGACATGGATATCGGCGACAATGCTTACGTTGTCCGCTGGAAAGCATTGAACGATGAGACAGCTGGACCGCTTGATAAAAACGGTGAATTCGTTGCTGCATACATCACGAATGAAAAACGCGCTGAATGGTTAGAAAAAGTCGGCAACGATTCAATTGGTTTCATCGTTGGTATGAACTTCGAAAACAAATTGGATTTTGAAGGCACTGCTTATCTACGTATTGGTTCAACGGTCTATCCATACCCTGCGATTCAAAATCGCGATCGCTACGCGCGCTCGATGGTTCGCCTTAAAGACCTTAACAAATCAGGAGCGTTCACAACGCAAGCAGGCTTCGTCGAAGCTACGATCAAAATGACTCCAGAAGAAATCGCAGTGATCAAAAAATTCGTGGAGAGTCGTCTTGCCAATAAATTCGCAGCACAACATGAAGTGATGAAGCGTGGGTACAACCCAGTTCTGAAACACATGGTTATTATGCCTGAGTTCGATGCTGAGTATATGGGTCTATTTAAAGAAGGTTGCGCGGGAGCTTGTTCAAGCTGGGCCCAGGCTGATTGGCAAGCGCACTCGGCAGATATGCGTGCACTTCAAGAGATCACAGAGAAATACGGAATCGTGGCTTCTCCCGTTGCCAGACAATTGGTGTGGAGAAATTCGCGCAATCCCCATGTCATGGGGATCACTATTCTTGAAAGTTCTGGTTGGTATGCACCCAGCAGTTTCATTCGCGAACACAACTGGGCAAACTTAAGAGGCATGGCCGTTTACGGAACTATTCCTGATCCTATTGGCCCCAGCAAAACCGTCAAGAGCCAACGCATTCCTTTAAAGGACTGGCTCAATCCCTAGGATCTTTTTGATCTCAGCTTCTAAATTAGGATATTTTTTTAGGTAAGCATAACCTTGTGGGCCTTGAAATGAAGGCTCCAATGCTTTGAGTTCTGCTAAAGTGATTTTCTTTGGCAACAACTGAAACTTCACTTCCGTCGCGTAAGCCACTGATGAACTTGCGTAGTACCACCATAAGTCCGTCGATGAAACACCTGAGCGAGCCACTGTCGCGTTGATCACAGGTGTGGGTGCACCTTTCAAAGTCTTCACAACTTTTCCCGTCGCAACGATGTTGCGTGATTCAGAATCATAGAAGATCACATGCGTGACAGGTTCACATGGGAAAGATTTGCGATACTCAAATTCTTTTCCACCTTTCATGTAAAGATCGACGAACACGGAACGAATCGAAATCAAGTAAGCAGAAAAACCCGTTGTTGGTGAAACGTAGGTTTCAATACCTGCGGGTACTTCGTCTTTCGTACAGAAGCGAAGCATGTCTACATCTTCGGCGTGAGCAGAATTAAAAAAGAAGACAGCTGCCAGTGCGGCAATTAAAAATTTCATCTTATTCCCCCTCGAACAAGTTAAAACCTGTTTCAAGGATCGAAGATTCCCCCTGCACAAGCAAGGCTCGCCGCCCTGCTCTGCATGAGATTAACGAATTAATAACGGTATTGTTGTGCGCGCTCAGTTTCCTGACGCATGTTCACTCGCACAGTCATGCCGGCACTGTGACGACAGCTTTCAGCACAATTGCGGCAGACTTCAGCGCAACGATGCATTTCTGGTTCATCAAAACGATCACATATATCAGCGCAAGCCATGCACATCTCAAAACACAATTCGCATGATTGATGATGAAGATCTAAATCCGCCATCATCATCCGTGCAGCAAGCTGACACGTATCCGCGCACAATTGGAGATGGCTAATGTGTTTCCCAGACATACCCATCTCGAGGCAATGCGTGAGAGTTTCGAAACAAACTTTCGAACATGTTAGACAATGTTTAATACTTCTTGTGATGTCGCTATCTTGCAAAACTGGTGATGCCATAGGCCCTCCCGTTCTTCGATTGAAGTCGTTGATTACTTTAAGTGTATCGAAGAATTTTTAGAAGGAACCTTCAAGAACGAGAGCTTGTGCTAAGAAGCAGCTACAAGCTGATAGAAGAGCGCCGAAATTTATTGACGCTCTAGACATTAGCCTTACTCCGGCAAAGCCGGAGTGTAAGAAAGCTTACTTGGCTCCAGCTAATTCCTTAGCCGCTTTCATGATCCAAGTTTTATGGAAAAGAATGTCTGTGTACACGCCTTCTTGATTACAAAGAAGACTGCCACGGCTCGTGATACCAGCAAGGAAATAATCGTTACCGACTTTCAAGTAAGCAGGGCCACCTGAATCGCCAGAACAAGTTGCTGTGCCTTTTGATTCATCCAACATGAATTCAGATTCCATCAAAGCTTTGATCTTTGCTTCTGCTTCGTAAAGCAAACCTGTTTCATCCATCTCAACGCCCATACAAGTTTTGTATTCTTCGTCGCAATAGATTTCGCCGTTCTCTTCACCCTTTTCAAGTTGTTCACGAGTGAATTTTTTAACGTCGATTTCCCAAGCATCTACTTTACGAACACCAAAGCCCGCAACTTTCACAGTCGCACCACGTTTAAGCAGTGAACTATCCTTCAACATTTTTGCGGGAGCATAACCTGCTGGAACAGTTCCGCGGAACTTCAACAAAGCGATATCACTTGCGTTGAACTCTGGAGCTTTTTCTTGATCATAGATGTAGTCTGGGTGAACGCGCGTCGCGATCACAGTACGCATCAACTCTTGCTTCACATCGGGTTCGTGCGCATTCAAAACAGAGTCCATGTCTGTATTGAAAACGAGAACAAGATCAGAAGGCGCGCCTTCCACACAGTGAGCTGCCGTCAGGATGAAGTTATCTGGCAACAAAGAGCCAGTACACATGTACCCGCCCTTTTGGTTGTAGATAGCCACGGTGCTGATGCCCATTTGACTAGTTGGAGCACTCGGTGTGCCGCCCATAATTGAATCTCTAGTGTCCGCACTCATAGAGTTTTTGTTCGGTCCACAAGAGCAAAGCCCCACCACTACAGCCAAAAGCAGCATTAATCGCACGATATAAACCCCTCATCGTATGAAAATTTTGTAGCCCCTTATATTGAGTACATTTCTATTGAGCAATACAAAAGTTGATGTCCCTTTAAGATTCTTCTCAAAGGCTTGTCGCGCCCTCGTTCGGGGCTTATCCTTTTTGTATGAAAAACTTCTTCCAAGACGGCCCCGTTCTGACGAATACGTACAACGCAGATTCGACTCTCTCCTCTTATCTGAAAGAGATTTTGCCTCCCGAGTGTGCGAAAGAAGCACTTCCTCATTTGCAACATCTCGGTGATCGCGCAGCCGGTGAAATGCTCACATGGGCAAATGACGCAGAAGCTCACAATCCCGTGCATGTGCCTTATGACCCATGGGGTCGACGCATCGATGAAATCGAAACTTCCAACGGCTGGAAGATGCTTGAAAGAGTCGCGGCCGAAGAAGGCATTGTCGCCACGGCATTCGATAGAAAGTACGGCGCCTTCTCGCGCGTTTACCAAATGGCGCTGTTGTATTTGTATTCACCAAGCTCCGCGATCTTCTCTTGTCCGTTAGCGATGACAGACGGTGCGGCTCGTGCGATCGAACTTTTTGGCACAGATGATTTGAAAAAGCGTGCTCTGCCCCACCTTTTGTCCAGAGACCCCGCGCAGTTTTGGACCGCTGGTCAATGGATGACAGAAAGAACCGGCGGTTCTGACGTCAGCATGACTTCAACAGACGCGATTCCACTCAGTGCGGCCTCTGAATTTGGTGCAACTCATGCGCTTCATGGAGTGAAGTGGTTTACTTCTGCAACAACGTCACAGATGGCGCTGACGCTCGCTCGACCAGAAGGAGCTCCAGAAGGTTCAAAAGGTTTGAGTTTATTTTACCTAGAACTTCGCAACGACAAAAACCAGCTGAACAACATCCAGATCCATCGCTTAAAAGACAAATTAGGAACAAAGGCGCTGCCAACCGCAGAGCTCAGTTTGCTTGGGACTCCTGCCCGTCAAATTGGTCAAGTCGGTGAAGGCGTCAAACGCATTGCGAGTGTTTTGAATATCACGCGCATTTATAATTCAGTATGTGCGATCGGTCACATGCGCCGCGCGCTTGATTTGATTCAAGACTATTCTAAAAAACGTCGTGCGTTCGGCAAAGTGCTTATTGATCATCCACTGCATGCGTTGACTTTGAATCAGTTAGAAGAAGAATTCCGTCGTGCTTTCTTATTCACATTCTTTGTCGCAGAACTTTTAGGTAAAGAAGAAGTCGGCGAAATCTCTGCGCAAGAAAAAGTAATGCTGCGTCTGTTAACGCCGCTGTTAAAACTTTTCACTGCGAAAAAGACCATTCATATTTCATCTGAAGTCTTAGAGATGTTCGGTGGCGCTGGCTACGTTGAGGATACGGGCTTACCACGATTGTTGCGTGACGCCCAAGTGTTCGCGATATGGGAAGGCACAACGAATGTGTTGTCATTAGATATGTTGCGCGTATTTGAAAAAGAACAAGCGTTGCCGATCTTAATGGAATACTTGCAAAAATCAGCGGCGGCGAAAAACTCTTACCCACCGTTCGTTGCAAAGTTTGAGCAATTACAAAACATTGTGAAGAAGTTATCGCCTCAAGATCCTGCTGGAATGGAGCGCTCTGCTCGTGAACTGGCGTTCTTGGTTGGTGAGATCATCATCGATACTTTGGTGTTTAAGAGAAAAAAATAATTATCGTCCATTCACAAAAATAAAAAAGGGCTGGTTCATCACCAGCCCTTTTGCTTTTTAGAACATCACTGTCCTAATTCGCATTCACAGGGATAATGTGTGGATAACGTCCACCTTCTGCATTACCCAACCAGATTCCACGAAGCATCGAGTGACGCGTACGCGGATTGAATGGCAGACCCGTGCGAGTCATGTCATCCGCTGGCACCCAAACGCCATCTGGATCGATCGTCCAAGAGCGACGGTACATAGACAAGTAAGTACCTTCGATCAAGTAAGACACCTGCACACCGCCACCAGCAAGTTGCACAGCAGAGCGGAATGTGAACATGTTCTCATTCATACCCTGACCGAACTCACCGTAAGCAATTGCGAATGCCTTCGGATCCGTTTCCAGGTAACGGTACATCTTACGAAGTGCATAGTGCATTTTCACCATACCCGCAGCTGTCGCGTCTCGTAACTTAGAGCCACAAGAATGGAAGCCAATATTAACACCATCACATAAGCCATATGGATCACGTCTCAAGTAAGGACCTACTTGCATAGTGCCATAACCTACGAACTCACGTTGAGTCATACGTTGAGCAAGCATCATGAGTCGTCTTGTGTTCTCTTCAGGGAACGTCAAGTTGAACTCGATACCTGTGTACGACTTGCCGATATCAGGAACCTTCACCATCAATCCCTGTACACCCGTGCGTTTGACGAGATCATCCAATGCTTCTCTCAAAGCTTTCTCATCACTGTGTTCGTTACGATAAGCAAACGCGTATGTACCGAACATAGAGTTCATGACTTCTTTTGTATCCCAGTTTTCTGCAGAGTAAGCAGCGCCATAGAACATGTAGTCCTTATTCGCATGCTTGAACCAGAAACGATTGTCTTCTGCTTCAGTGTAGATACCGTAGTTCACTTTTGCAGTGTTACGTTCAACATGAAGTTCTGAAGTCGAGAACGAAGCCACCTTGCTTGTGCTGTAAGAGTGGTCCCAAATAATTGGGATCGACATTGATTTACTAATCATCTTACCAGTTGAAACAGTACGGAAGCTTTCCACTTTCACGACCGGAGCCAACTCAACATAGTTTTTTGGAGTTGCTTCTGCCAAGTCTGATGCTGCAACCATGTTACCACGGATCATATCCTCGTAACCTTTGCGTCCTTCATCAGTCGAAAGATCGAACAAGTAAGAGAAGCCATCATCTGAATTACCGAATGTTGAGACTGCCAAACTGAAGATAGTCACATTCACGAATGCAGAATAAGATTTGATCTTACCGCGAGTCATTTTGACGTAAGCGCGATGAGAGCCCACCTTCTCTACATAAGTTTCCCACGTACCGTTCGCGAGTCTTGTTGCACCCACACCTACTGGTCCAAAGCCAACGCCGCCCAAGAAGAGCACGCCACCATGTCCCGCGTAAGTGATGCTATCGCCTTCATCCCAACGATCGAGATCTGAGGCGTTGCTTGGAACACTCCAACGTCCGCCCATTCTTTGTGCTGTGTCGAGATCCTTCGCATAACGAACGCTCGCAACATCGCGACCAATCAATGGCAAGACGCCTACATAAGCCCAGAACTGATTCGCAAGGCCGTGCGCGTTTTCATACCAGAAACGGACTTGTGCACCCAAACCGACTTCTAAGCTGCCATAGACAGTTTTTTGGAAGCCATCACGGTAATCACCCTTCACAAGTGTATCGCCGCTTGATTGGTAGTCGTATTTCAACAGACTCGAACCACCACGAGAATTATTTTTGTAGTCGTCTGATTTGGGACCGCCACCATGTGGAGTCAAATTGACGATGTACGTACCGAAGTCGAATCTCAAGTGGAAAAGAGGTTCCAATTTCCATCTCAGTTTTTTCTTCTTCTCTTCTTCGCCTGTCGTACTGCTTGTTGAATCCGTACCCGTCGTTGTTGACGATGTTTCTTCTTCACCCAATGTTGTCGAAGAAGTCTCGTCACCCGTCGTTGCAGTCGAAGTCGTGGCTGTTGACGTTGTCGGATTTTCAGTCGTTGTTGTTGGATTCTCCGTTGTCGTTGTTGGAGTTTCCGTCGTTGTCGTTGGCGTCTCCGTTGTTGTCGTCGGAGTTTCTGTCGTCGTTGTCGGCGTCACCGTGGTTGTCGTTGGAGTGACCGTCGTCGTCGTCGGCTGCTCCGTTGTCGTCGTAGGTGTCACAGTCGTTGTCGTTGGAGTCACCGTTGTTGTCGTCGGCGTCACCGTCGTCGTCGTCGGTGTGACTGTGGTTGTGGTCGGAGTCACTGTCGTCGTGTTGTAAGACGTCGTGTAGTGCCCCGTCGTTGGACGACCTGTCGTGTTCATATGACCAGTGGTATTCATGTGACCAGTGGTGTTTTGATGACCTGTCGTATATCCCGTCGTACTTGGCTTACCAGTCGTGTTGTAGTGACCGGTAGTATTGTAATGGCCCGTCGTATTCTGATGCCCTGTTGTGTAGTCAGTGTAACCAGATGTCGAAGGTTTACCTGTTGATTGGTGTCCTGTCGTGTAACCCGTAGTGCTCGGCTTACCAGTCGATTGGTGTCCCGTCGTATAACCAGTTGTACTTGGTTTTCCAGTCGAGTGATTGCCAGTATAGTCTGTGTAACCTGATGTTGAAGGTTTACCCGTCGATTGGTGACCAGTCGTGTAGCCAGTCGTGCTTGGTTTACCTGTTGAAGGATTACCTGACGAGTGCCCTGAAGTAGGTCCACCAGAAGAGTAACCCGACGTTGAAGGCTTACCAGTTGAAGGATTTCCTGATGAGTGACCCGAAGTCGGTCCTCCCGATGAATAACCCGACGTCGAAGGTTTACCAGTTGAAGGACTTCCTGATGAGTGACCCGAAGTCGGTCCTCCCGATGAATAACCTGAAGTGCTTGGCTTTCCGGTGGAAGGATTGCCCGAAGAATGTCCTGACGTGGGACCGCCTGAAGAATATCCCGACGTATTTGGCTTTCCTGATGTATTTGGTTTTCCGGTTGAGTAACCAGTGTTACTTCCGCCGACATCGATCTTCTCGATCGGCTTCGCTGATTCTCCACTTCGTTGTGGGTTTCCATATTGAGCCGCCGAATAAGCGGACATCAACGAGAACCCTGCTGCGAGCAGGACTCGTCCATGCTTTAACTTCATGTATCCTCCAAAAATGTTGTGTTGTGTGTGTGCGCGACGAAATTGTTATTTCGGAGTACTATCTTTTGATACAAGAAACTGTGTCTCTTGCGTTCATTTAATTAATAAGAAATTTGCAATCATGTTTCGAAAACAAAAAAAGCTCATCGCAATGATGAGCTTTCAATTCGGTAAAAATATTTTTTCACATTTACGAATGAATGATTTCGTCAGCGACGACAAATCTTTCTGGAGACGTTTTATCAGCGAACCATTGTTGCACGCGAATGATATCACGGGAATCAATCATTCCAATCATCCCCGCCATCATGATGTATTCAAAGAGCGGAATATTCATCGTCATCTCGATTCCAAAATGCAACCCAACTCCTGCAAGCAACACCCAGTATCTAAATTCTTTAATCCAAATCAAAGTGCCAAGCGACAACTCAACAACCAACGTCGACCAAGTTAAGAACTTAATCACCATTAGATTATTTAGAAGCAAAGGCATCGGTGACTTTGCAAATTCATCCAATCGAGTTGCGATGTAAATCGCTGTTCCATCAGCCCACGCCTCCCCTTTCATCTTAAACATCACCGTCGCGATGTAGACCATAGAGAATTGAATTTGAATCAAACGCAAAGCCCATGGCGCACGCTCAGGCGGTGGTCCGTGCACCTTTCCCCTGCGAACCGCAATCCAACGATCGAGCGAATAAGCAAGACCACAAGGTGTAAACATCAAAAAGAACAGCATGTTTCTAAAAATTAAATCCGCACTGTTCAATATAAAGATATTGCGCTGATGGAAAGATAACAAAGTCAGAAAGGCCACTGCAACAGAAGTGCGAGTGAAAAAGCCAAATAGAACTCCCACAGCCGCCAGCAAATTCACAATCGCTAAGATGGTGGGAACTCTTGCATCGATGGGAAAGTACGTGAAGAAATTAAAAGTATAGATAGAAGTATAGATATCCGCGGTTTGTTGGGAAACTAAACCACTGACTCCCCAGAAATCTTCTAAGTGACTCCAAAGCATGATCCAGTTCGCAACAAGCAAAACCCCAAACACGATACGCATCAGCGCCACGTTTTGAACTGGTTGAGGTTTAAAAAAGAACGTGTTCAGGCCGTTAGTGACTTGCGCTAATTTCATTTTTTACCTTCTGTTCCGGACGATAATTAAAGACTGCCTGAGTTTCATACTTCGTCGCCAATTGCCCGTGGGGTACGAAAACCTTTGAAGGTGCTTGAACTAAATTTGTGTGTTTAAAAAATTGAATATCTACCAACGTGCGTTTGCGGCCGCTTTCCTCAATGCGATTCACTTCACGTGCCACATAATGAGATAGATCGAACCAAACTTCTGAACGCTCCATCGGAATCAAATTTTCTTGGGCATATTTGCGATAGCGTTCACCCGCTAAAAACTTATCCATGTCTTTGATTTGCGAAGGACGCGGGAAGGTCCACTTCTCCTTAGAGCCGTCTTTAAAAGTTATCTCCGCATCAATATAAGAATTCACGCCACCAGGAATGGGCGCAAACATACTCCATGCTTGATCAAGACCGATCGCAGTTTGATAGTGATTCACCAAAGCCAGGTACTTTTGAGCGACGACGCTTTTATCTGGAAGTGAATCCAACACAATGATTGAGACGTTTAAAAAAATGAAGGCCGACACGAGAGTCTTTTTGAGAAGACTCCAACGAAAATACTTTTTAAGTTCCACAGATTCCCCACCCGTATTGTTGTCAGTGAGCAGAACCTTATCGAACAGGAAGCAAGAGACTCAAGAATGAAAAAGGCCGAAGCGATTAAACTTCGGCCATCAACTTTTCTATCAAGAAATTTATTTCAACTCAGAAATTAAAGCAGCGCTTGAGAAGCTAAGGCAGCGAAGCCGAAGTGAGTCAATACTATGTGCGCTTGTAGTCATCCGAGTAACGAACGATATCATCTTCGCCAAAGTAGCTGCCTAATTGAACTTCAACAAACTCGAGCATCTCTGCCGTGTTGTTGCGGATACGATGTTTCGCACCGAGTGGAATATGAATATGCGTGCCTGCTTTCACAGGAATCACTTCGTCATTCAAGACAACTTCGCCGCTGCCCTTCACGATCGTCCAATGCTCTTCACGTTTTGCGTGCGATTGATAAGAGATCTGCGAATGTGGATTTACGCGAATCACTTTCGATTTGAAATTCTCAGTGTCTTTCAAAATTTCGAAATAACCCCACGGGCGATATTCATAAACGTGGTCTTTCACCAAAGCAGACTTTTGCTGATTCAAAGCTTCAACAACATGACGAACATCTTGCGATTGTCCTTTTTTAACGATCATCAAAGCATCTGCTGTATCAACAACGATCACATTACTCATACCGACGAATGAATAATTCTTTTGCGGCAAACCGAATACAAAGTTACCGCCACCTTTAACATCGATGTGCTCCGTACCTTTTTGCAAAGCAGCCACCGCGTCCCAAGAGCCCACATCACTCCATCCGAATTCAGACGGGATACATGCTAACTCTTCACCGCCCAGCTTTTCCATGATTGCATAGTCGATGGAAATGCTTTGCACAGCCGTGTAGATTTCTTCCAAGTTAGAACCATCAGCTTTCAAACCATCAACGATCTGCCACAAAGTCGGTTGATGTTTTTTGAAAAGTTCAATCATGTGCGAAGTTTTGAAAATAAAAATTCCTGCATTCCAACTGAAGCTGCCTTGTTTCAAAAACTCTTGGGCTTTTTCAAGGGCTGGCTTTTCATGGAACTTCACAACCGAATAAGCTTTTAGCGAGCCTTGTTCTTTCAGGCTGACTGCTTTTGTTTGGATGTAGCCATAACCTGTTTCTGGATAAGAAGGTGTAATTCCCAAAGTGACAACGCGATCTTCCTGCGCCACCGTTTGAGCGAACTTCACAACGTCTAGAAACTTCGGTTCATTGGCAATCAAGTGATCAGATGGAAAGATGCCGACGATTTCTTTATCCATGCCTTTTGCTTGCAACATTTTGCAAAGCACGGCGATTGCAGGAGCTGTGTTTTTACCAAACGGCTCATAAACAAACTCAACGCCAGAAATTTTATTTTGTTTAATTTCAAGCTCAGTCAAAGTTTGCAAAGACTTGCCCGTCACGATCCACGGCGCGCCCATCTTTGCACAACGCTTAAGAGTCATCGTCTGAAGTGGCTCAGAAAAAATTGAACAGAATTGTTTCGGCATGTGTGCACGAGACACTGGCCACAAACGCGTACCGCTACCACCAGATAATACGACAGGGATCAAAACTACCTCCGAGTTGGACTGACATTTATAGCAGAGATTCAAACCGAGAGTATCTAGATGACATGCAGCATTGCATTCGATTGCGAATTCAAGTATGACTGGGAGCATGGTCAAAAACGTTAAGAAAATCGCCATCCAGGGGATCAAACTCCTGCTTTCGGTAGCTATCATCACTTGGTTGGTTCAGTCGGGAAAACTCAACTTTTCGGCGTTGGGTCGACTGCTTGCTCCTCAATACGCCTTCTTTGCTGTGATTCTTATGTTGGCAAATATCGCGTTAGCTTCAGAACGTTGGAAAGTCTTGATCAGGTCCCAAGGTCTGAATGTGAAATCTTGGGCCGTTTTTAAACTTACTTTGATTGGCAGCTTCTTTAACTTTGCCATGCCGGGTGGAGTCGGCGGTGACGTCGTCAAAGCTTACTACTTCACGCGCGAAAACCCTGGAACCAAAGTCGTCGCGGTCACGAGTGTGTTGATGGATCGCGTGCTGGGTCTTTTTGCGATGATTCTTTTGGCCCTTATCGTGATGTGCTACGACCTTGAGCACATCTTAAAAATCGAAAGCCTGCACAACTTATTTATCTTCATCGTGTTTTTGTTCGTCGCTTTTTGTGTCGGTTTGTCAGTCGTATTCTCTTCGGTGCTTTATGATCGTGGACTTTTAAAACGTGTGATCGAAAAGCTGCCGCTTTCAACGAAATTCATGAAGCTTTACGAAAGCATGCATTTGTACGGTAAAAATGGTGGTCGCATCATCAGCACGATCATCCTCAGCCTTCTGTCACAAGGCTGTGCGATTGCTTTCTTGATTCTAGTGGGTCACGCAGCGGGCTTCGGAGCAATTCCGTTTAAGACGTACTATTTGGTGGCGCCTCTTGGTTTTATGGCGACAGCGATTCCAATTTCTCCAGCAGGAGTTGGTGTCGGCCAAGCAGCCTTTTATTTCCTATTCAACCTGTACACTGGCACAGAAACAGAATTGGGACCTACTGTCATTACGGCCTACCAAGTCGGAATGTTCGTCCTCTCGCTCTGGGGCGCATTTTTCTACTTGAGAAGGAAAGAGAAATTGCCGGACAATCAAGAGACACAAAGCCTGACATAGATTTTCAAGTTAGGCTTTCACTCTTGGAGTTGATATGCCTAATAAAAAACACTGCCCACGCACTCAAGCCATTCATGGCGAATTTTCTTCTAAAGCGTGGGAGTTCTCACACCATCTGATTCCACCGATGACAGCTTCAACGACTTTCCGCTTAGGATCGTTGGATCGAGGCGCACAGGGCTTCACATCATTCGGTGACATGCCAACGGGTGACACTCCAATCTGGATTTACGATCGCTTAGAAGAGCCCACAACGAAAATGCTCGAGTCGCAATTGGCGTTGATGGAAAACGGCGAATGCGCTGTCAGTTTTGCCAGCGGCATGGGCGGCATTTCATCGACATTCATGGCGTTGCTATCAGCAGGTCAAAAAGTCGTCGCCCATCAAACTCTGTACGGCTGTACTTACAGTTTGTTGACGAGCTGGTTACCAAAATTTGGTATTGAAACGTCTTTAATCGATATCAATGATTCGGCAGCCCTTAAAAAAGATCTGCAAGATCCAAAAACGCGCGTTGTTTATTTTGAATCCGTATCGAATCCCATTTTAGAAATCGCGGATCTTGAAAAAATTGTCGCCCTGGTAAAAGAAGCAAACAAATCACGTGCAAAAGAAAATCAAATCTACACTGTCGTCGATAACACTTTCCCGACTCCATGGGCATTGCGACCACTTGATTGGGGTGTTGATGTTGTCATTCAAAGTTTAACAAAAAATATTTCTGGCTTCGGAACTGAAATGGGTGGCGCCGTGATCACCCGTAAAGAGTTTGAGATTTCTCTACGCTTAGCTCGCAAAGATTTCGGTGCAATCATTCATCCTTATTCAGCATGGCACATTTTAGTTTATGGAATCTCTTCTCAATCCCTTCGCTTTGAACAACAACAGCGCACAGCTATGAAGATCGCAACGTTCCTAGAAAAACATCCTAAAGTAGAGCGCGTGATTTACCCAGGCCTTGAAAGTCATCCGCAACATGCCTTGGCGAAAAAATATCTGCAATCCCCTGAAGATGAATTTGCACCCGGCACGATGATTTCATTCCAACTCAAAGGTGATATGGAAACTTGCCGCAAGTTCGTGGATGACATCGCAAAAAATTCTTACGCAATCACACTCGCTGTCAGCTTGGGACTCAATAAAACTTTGATTGAAGTTCCGGGCTTCATGACTCATTCCGCGATTCCGCAAGACAAGCAAGGTGCTTCAGGTATTGATCCGCGTGCGATTCGTCTCTCTGTGGGACTCGAGAACGCGAAAGATCTCATTAGTGATCTTTCGAATGGCCTTGAACATATTTAAGTCTGTTTACACTCAGGACCAAAGGTCTCTCAAGGTCCTGAGTTATTCAGCTAGACTTATCAAGTTTTGTTAAGAACTCGTTAAAAGAAACTCAAGAAAATCCGAATTAACTATCGATATAGTTGGGAGTTTTCTTGAATCGCCATTCTCGAACGTTCATTTTAAAAGTCATACTCATAGCAGTTTGGATGCTCGGAGTGTCGACTATTATGGCGAGCCTTACTTCCTCCCACACTATGAGTTTCTTCCCAGATATTTCGCTTATAAAAACTCGCGCCGGTACCGGCACATGGACAATGACTCATGTCCTAGGCCCCGGTTGCAAATGCTCGCGCGAGGTTTTTCGTTACCTCATTCAAAGAGGTCCTGAGAAAGAAATTTCAGAACAAGTGATTCTGTTAGGAGCGATGCCCGATGAAGAAAAAGCTCTGATTGATCGTGGCTTTTCCGTTCATCAAAAATCCCCTCGCGACATTGCCAGTGAAAAAGCGGTCGGTGTTCCGTTTTTATTAATCACATCTCCTAAAGGAGATGCCCTCTACTCTGGTGGTTACTCCGATCACACCATTCGTGAAGGCACTCCACTTCATGATCTACAAATACTTGCTTCGTTGAAAGACGGGAAAACCGCTAGCGAATTTCCCATCTTTGGATGCGCCGTCAGTCAACGAATTCAAAAACTTATCGATCCACTCTCCCTGAAATATAAGGAGTCTGCGCTATGACGTTTCGCCAAACCTATAATCTGCGCACCAGTAAGTACTTTCTTATTGGTCTTGCCCTGCACATCCCCGTTTTTCTTGGCATGGCTTGGATGAATGGTCACAGCTTTATCGGCACCATTGCGCTCGCTTTATTGATTCTTGCAGGACCCGCAGTCGCGTATGCCTTTAAGGTATCCAATGCCTTATTACCGAACCTTTTGGCGTTTTCAGGAATGTGCTTTTCCGGCCTCTTGATTCATCTTGGTAACGGCATGATCGAAATGCACTTTCATGTCTTTATCATGCTTGCGATCATGATCGTGTTTGCCTTACAGACTCCGGTTCTGACGGCTGTTGTGACAATCGCTGTTCATCACTTGGCATTTTTCTTTTTCTTACCCGACAGCGTATTTAATTATAAAGCTTCGCTGGGAATCGTTTTATTGCACGCGGTGTTTGTTGTGCTCGAAGCCATTCCGATTATGTTGATCTCAACAAAGTACAAATTTTTTATCGATTTGCAAGACACAACTCTGACAGAGCTTGAGCCGATTTCAAATCGTAACTTTGCTTTGGTGACAGCTATCAACAACACAGGACAAGTCCTAGACAAAACAGCCCAACTGGGTCAAACGACGTTACAAGAGACAACATCATCCATTTCCGATTTGACGTTGGAAGTAGATCGCAACAGAGACAACTCTTCGTTAGCTAAAGATCTATCCCTGAACTCGAAAGAACTTGTGACTCGAGGTCAGCAAGACATTCAACAGTTGATGAGCTCAATCAAAGAAATCTCGGGCAGTACCGATCGTATTCGCGAGATCGTGACGATCATCGACGACATCGCTTTCCAAACGAACTTACTCGCATTGAACGCCGCTGTTGAAGCAGCTCGCGCAGGCGAACACGGTCGCGGCTTTGGTGTTGTTGCTGATGCTGTTCGTACGCTGGCTCAAAAGTGCGCAACCAGTGCGAAAGACATTTCCAATTTAGTAAATAGCAATATTGAAAGTATCGAGCGCAGTGATGCCATGGCAGAGACCAGCGGCCAATTATTAGCCAAGCTGCGAGAGTCCGTAGAAAAAGTCACTGCGATCACTGGAGAAATTGCCGGTGCCAGCGAAACACAAGCGAATGAAATCAAAGCTGTAAAGTCGAACGTTGAAACTTTGCTGAACTTTATGACTGAAATCGCCGAGTCCTCAACTCAGCTCAACAGCAGCTCCGCCGATTTGTCGCAAGATGCAAAGAGTTTGAATGAACTGATTTTGCAGATCTCTGACAGTCAGCCGAATTCAGCCGCAGTACGTCCGGGCTGAGTTCGACGCCATTCTAGTTACAAAGCAACAGAACTAAATGCCTTGATTTCGTGGAAACGGAAATCAGGGTATGTTGCTTTATAAGAGTCTAATTTTTTGCTTTCTTCCGCGATTTTACCTGCATCTAGCAGGTACAACTTTCTGACTCCCGCCGCATAGGCTGCCATCAAATCTGTCGCGCTATCGCCAACCATGATCGATTGATCAACATCAGCGTGAAGCTTTTCTTGAACCTCTTGGAACATGCCAGGACGAGGCTTTCTCAGTGAAGGATAGTAGCTGCCAAATTCGTGGCTGGCATTTTCGATATAGCCCGCCCACACGGCTTCATCAATCCAAGCACCTTGCTGTGCTAAAAGCTGTAACATTTTTTGATGAACCTGCTGGTACTCTAGCCAACTCACCATGGCGCGGCCCAAGCCCGATTGATTTGTCGTTAAAGCAACCCAGTAGCCTTTTGCGTGAGCTTGATTAATAAACTCTGCGATTCCTGGCATCAGCTCAACTTGTTGCGCGTCCTTGTTATAAGGAACGTTTTTAACGACGACGTCATCGCGATCCAAAAACAAACATGGTGATTTATTTTCCCCCGCAAAATGCGGAACCGGTTTAAGACTTTTGAGCTCATCAACCAGATCAATAACCAAGTTTTTCCACTCACTTTTTGGATCCGCTGCCGCCAAGTAATAATCCATGGAACATGGTTTTGAGTCCGCCATCAGCAAAACTCTCTGGCCCTGCAACTTAGCACCCAATTGTTCAACCTGTTTCATGTGCGAAGGCATAAAAAAGATCAGATCTTCTTTTTGCGTGTGAATAAGGTTTTTTTGAATCTCATCTGTGCTGCGAATAACAATGGGAGCCTTGAGTTCGAGTGCATGCACTAGTTCTGAAACAAAGAATGAAAAATCACGAGAATCTTCATCGCGAAGAAAGACAAAACTGCCCCCCGCCTGCAAAGTCATTTTAAGTACATCAACTGATAAAATCATGCTCTCAGATTTATCGCGTCGCCCAATGCCTGCCAAGACCTTTTCCTTTGCGCGAGCAGGAAATTTCCTTAGAATGAAACATCTCTTAGGGAGGAGAAATTCATGACTATGCTATTGAAGCAGATCTTCAATTTTTTGAAGCTTCTTAACTCAGACACTGGCACTTACCAGCTCGCGTCGGGGTTGGCTTTGGGAATTATTCTTGGCTTTGCACCGTTTTTATCGATCCAAACATTTTTAGTGTTTGCGATCATCTTTATTTTCCGAGTGCAAATCGGCGCGGCCTTCTTGTCGGCTTTCTTCTTTAAATTTATCGCCTTCCTTTTTGACCAGCCGGCTCACTTGCTTGGCAAATCAGTATTGGAAAATGATTCTCTGCGACCGTTATTCGTAACGATGTACAATATGCCATTGGTACCGATGACTCGCTTTAATAACTCGATCGTGATGGGTTCGATGCTTGTATCAATCATCTTATTCCCATTCGCCTTCTGGGGCTTCAAAGTAGCCATCCTCAAATACCGCGCGACCGTGGTTGCACGATTCAAAAGCACAAAATACTGGAAGGCCTTCACTGCGACGAAGTTCTATAACTGGTATTTAACTTACGACAAACTTTACGGAGCATAGGAATTATTATGACTGAAACAACAGCTCCAAAAACAAAAGTAAAAAAACCAAAAGGTCCTATTCGCTGGGAAGCCATCATTCCTTTCACGATTATCGTGGCAGTGATTGTTTTGTACTTCCATTTCTTCTTCGATACGCATTTACGCAAAGCCCTTGAATGGGGTGGTTACAAAGCTGTCGGCGCGGAAGTAAATATCGCAAATCTTGAAACAAGCTTTTTCAACGCGAGCATTCGTATTCAAGGCATCGAAATCACGGACGCTGAAAAACCAACTCATGACTCAATCAAAATCGGCGATATCCGTTTTGGTATGTTGTGGGATGCTTTGCTGCGAGTAAAAGTGGTCGTGAACGAAGCTGTCGTTGAGCAAATCGAGTTCGGTGTTCTTCGTAAAAAGCCAGGCAAGGTTGCTCCACCAGAACCTCCATCAAATGAACCAAGCAAAGTTGCCCAAGAAGCAGACCGCTTGAAAGAAGAAGCTCTTCGCCAAGCTGAAGAGAAATACTCTGACAATGTTCTTGGTGACGTCGTTGCATTGGTTGCAGGCGGTGATGCTCAAGCTCAGCTTAATAAACTTCAAGAAAGCATGCCATCAAAAGCCATGCTGACAAAATTCGAAGCAGATTTTAAAGAAAAGCAAAAAAACTGGGACGCGCGTCTTAAAACTTTGCCGCAAGGTAAAGAGGTCCAAGCACTCAGCGACCGTTTGAACAAAGTTAAATATAAAGATCTTAAGAATGCTCAAGAACTGCAAACTTCATTGCAAGAACTTGATAGCATCGCAAAAGAAGCCGACGCGAAATACAAAACGATTCAATCCGCTGGCAATGATCTTTCCAATGATATGAAAACCGTGGATGCTCAATTTAAAGAACTCGAAAAACAAATCAAACTTGATATCGATTCTTTGAAAACGCATTTCCGCATTCCTAAATTGGATGCGGCAACAATGTCGAAAGCAGTGTTTCGTCGTTACCTGGCTCCTTACATGGCGAAATTTGAACGCTATAAAGGGTTAGCTGAAAAGTACATGCCGCCAAATCTTTTGAAAAAGAAAGATGCTTCTGACGAAGTCGCAATTCAACCTCACCCGCGTGAGAACGGCATCTCTTACGAGTTCGGTCGTCCTAATTCATATCCATTGGTATGGATCAAAAAGACAGCCGTCAGCTCACAAGCCGGACTGTCTAAAGACGCCGGCAACATTCGCGGTGAGATCCTGGACATCACAACTCATCAAAAGCTGATTGGTCGCCCAACGATCGCGACTTTATCTGGCGACTTCCCTGCAAAAGAAATCTTTGGCTTTTTGCTGAAGCTGACTTTGGATAATCGCAAAGAATTGAGTGAAATTGATTACGCATTCAACGTGAAGTCTTATCCGCTTGATGGCAAAGAGCTCGTGAAAACTCCTGACGTGCAAATCGCGTTTGCCAAAGCCAACGGTATGTTGGGTATCGATGGTAAGTTGATTGGACTGCGTGATTTCACTTTGCGTATGAATAACGAGTTCACAAAAGTAGACTATCAAATCAGCGCGAAAGAAAAAGTGGCCGAAGACATCTTAAAAGCCGTCTTTGCTGGTATTCCTATGATCAACTTGACGGTTGATGGTGCGGGCCGATTGCCTTCAATGCCTTTGAATATCAATTCAAACTTGGGTCCTGAAATTGGCCGTGGTTTTGAAAAACAAATCCGCGCTAAGATCGAAGAAGCACAAAAGCAGATCCAAGCTTACGTTGATAAGGAAGTCGGCAATCGCAAAGCGGAGTTAGAAAAACAAATCAACGCTGCGAAGTCGCAAATCGACAACGAAGTTAAAAAAGTTCAAGCCCAGCTAGATAAAGAAAAGAAAACGGCTGAGAACAAAATTAACGACGCAAAAAAAGACGCCGAAAACCAAGGCAAAAAGCAGTTAGAAAAAGAAGGCAAAAAACAACTCGACGACCTCAAGAAAAAATTCGGCCTCTAACTCCGAACTTCCTCAAAAGGGACTCTTCAAGAGTCCCTTTTTTTATGCCTTGCCACCTTGAACAGCCGACTCCAAATTTCCCTCTGACTCTCACTCCCCCGTTACTCTTACTCCTCTTCTTGCTCCTTCCTTCCTTCCTTCCTTCCTTCCTTCCTTCCTTCCTTCCTTCCTTCCTTCCTTCCTTCCTTCCTTCCTTCCTTCCTCTTCCTCTTCCTCTTCCTCTTCCTCTTCCTCTTCTTCTTCTTCTTCTTCTTCTTCTTCTTCTTCATCCGCTTCTTTAAATTCATTAAAGCAAATCCAAAATCTCTCTAAACAATTTTCCCTACTAGAAAATCCTTAGACGAAGATTGAACACTTCAACTCGCGACTACTAAACATGAAAAGGGATTGCACAGTTTTCCCTAACAATCTCAATATCTCGCCGCCCAATTCAATTTATCGCAAAACCAGCGACTGTCTCAAAATCCGCTACCAGCCTAGGTTTGATGTTTGATTTTTCGTCCGTCCGTCTTGACAGTTTCCGTGAGATTGAATTCCACAAACTTAAATCCTCTGAAAAACTGATCAGTTTTTTTACAGAAAATTTTGACTGTCGCATGCTTTGAAATTTGCGTTGAGCGGCCTCTATTTTTTCTTCAAACGTGTGTGCTAACCTTAAAGAGAGGTTGCAAATGAAAACAAATGTTCGCTCGAAAGCATTTTTATCTTCACTGTTAGTTCTCTCTAGCATTGGTTGTTCCCAAGCTAGCTTTGAGAAAATGGCAGAGAACGCTTCAAGCGGCATCGATAATCCAACTAAGTCCGTCACATATTCCGATGTCGTTGCAAGCGCCAATAAACAAGTCGATTTCTTGCTTGTTGTTGACGATTCCAACTCAATGTTGGAAGACCAACAAAAACTGGCAGCGAGATTGGCAAACTTCGTAAGCTCATTAGAGAGCAGCGACGTTGACTGGCAGATGTGTTTGACGGTCACTCGCGGCGTCTCCACAAATGGTGTTGACGTATGGGGTGCGCCACTAAACTGGCTCGACTACACACCTACTGCCGGAGTTCCCGCTCATGTCCTAACTAAAGGAACACCCAACCTCCACACCGTATTCGTCGACACGATGAATGCAGTAGGTGTTGGTAATGCGAACTCAGGTGACGAGCGCGGTATCAAAGCAGCTTATAATAACTTCGCTGCAGCGAGCTCTAATAAATGCTACCGAGCAGGTGCTGCCGTGTCGGTGATTGTTATCTCTGACGAAGACGAAGCTTCTGTTGGTGGAGATATCTCTCGCTTAAAGGCCTCAGAAAGCTCCTCTTCATTCCGCGCGATGCAAGCTGAAGATATGCCTGCAAACTTGATCAGTAAATCCTTTGAAGTGTTCGGCGAAGATGTTCGTCTGACATTCAACTCGATCATTTTGAAATCGGGCGACTCTGTTTGTGAAGCAGAACAAGACAGAGGAAATTCACCAAGCCACGCCGGTACCGTTTATGAGCAGATGTCTGCGCTGACTGCCGGTGGCGTAGCAAGTATCTGTGATGCTGACTACACGGACAGCTTGAATTCGTTCAAAGACAAGATCATCAACTCATTGTCAGTTTTGAAACTGACGTGTGTTCCTGATCCAAGTTCAATCCGAGTAAAAATCAACGATGCGACTTACACAAACTTCAGCTTGGCAGGCGCAATCTTGAACTTCAAAAAATCGTTGATCGAAGGCACAAAAATCGACCTCTACTACGACTGCCTCTAATCACGGCAGAAAAGGAGTTGAATCGCTTCTCTTTGTTCACAAACGTACAACTATCTATAAAAAAGCCTCGAGTTCTGCTCGAGGCTTTTTTTTATTTCTTCATCGTTCTAACAGGGAGATGGAGTGTCGAGGTTCAAGTCGGCCTCTCCCTACCATTATAGCTCAGCACCGGCGCTTGAAATTACTTGGCGAGCGTGCTTTTCACGTAGGTTTTTGAGTCTTCGTTATACCATTCAATCGAGCCCACTATTTTCTTGATCAGCTTATGCTGTTTATCGAGGATCATCGACTCTGGTAGTCTTGTGACGTTGAACTTCTTCATGATGCTGCGATCTTGATCCCAGACGATTTTGATATTTTCATTTTTAAGCTCAGGAAATGATTTAAGGAAGATATTGATGTCTTCTTCAGAGCTGTCCCCCGAAACGGCGATCAACTGAACTTCGCCTTTAAACTCTTTCACAAGCTTGATAAGCGAAGGCACTTCTTCCACACAGGGACCGCACCAGGAAGCCCAGAAATTCAAAATAACAAGCTTGCCCTTCATAGAGCCCAACTCGAATTTCTGCTTATCCAGCGTCTCCATCGTGAAGCTCTCAACACCATCTTTCTCGAACTTCGTCTGCATATCCGCAGCAGAAGCGACTTCTGGGTTTTCATTCTTCTTATTGTATTGGATGAACACCAACATACAAACCAGGGCAATGACGATAACAACGGCGGCGGCTTTTAAATGATTTTTCATAGTGAGCCCTTTCATACACCCAGGATTTTAGGCAAAAAAAAAGCCCAAGACAATTCGTCTCGGGCTTTTTAGATAAAATCTTTTTGTAAAGACTAAGCTCTAGAAGCAACGCGTGCTTTCTTTTGAGTTTTCTTAACTGATTTTTTCTTAGCAGCTACCAATTTAGTAGCAGCTTTTTTCGCTGGCTTAGCTGCTTTTTTAGCAGTTTTAGCATCAGCTTTTTCTGCAGTTTTTGCAGATTTAGTTTCGAAATCGTAGTCTACGAATTCAAGGAAAGCCATTTCAGCAGTATCGCCAGGACGACGTCCGATTTTGATGATACGAGTGTAACCACCAGGACGTGTTTTAAAGCGTGGAGCCAAGTCTTTCATGATAGTCGCAACTGCAGCTTGATTTGGGTAGCGAGACAACAACAAACGAGTTGTAGCCAAGTCACCTTTTTTACCAAGTGTGATTGCTTTTTCAACGTGACGGCGTGTTTCTTTAGCGCGATCTACAGTCGTAGTGATACGGCCGTGCTCGATCAAAGAGATAACAAGACCTCTCAACAAAGCTTTTCTTGGGCCAGATTTACGATCGAAATGCTTAACTCTTCTTCTGTGTGAACTCATTTTATACTCCGTGTGAACACACTGACCGGATTAGGAATCAGTGCGGTAGGAACGCCTTGACGAAATTGCCTAGCGTTTCTTTTGTCGGGCTCCAGCCCTCACCAACTCCCCTCAAGGAGTCGGTGTTATCACAACCTTGTGATTACTGTTGGCTGCTGCTCTCTCTTTTTTGAGGCGGTTGGCTTGGATCCCAACCTGGAGGCGGCCATCCTTCGATCTTCATACCAAGACCAAGTCCCATTTCGCCCAAGATTTCTTTAATCTCGTTCAAAGACTTGCGACCGAAGTTTTTAGTTTTAAGCATTTCTGCTTCTGAACGAACTACCAACTCACCGATGTAACGGATGTTAGCGTTTTTCAAACAGTTAGCAGAACGTACAGAAAGCTCTAGATCGTCTACAGAGCGGAACAAATTCTCATTCAAAGAAGGAGAACCCATTTCACGTGCTTCTTCAGCAGGCTCCATAGTTTCATCGAAAGTAAGGAAAATCTGTAGTTGCTCTTTCATGATTTTTGAAGAAAGCGCTACTGATTCTTCAGGTTTCAAAGAACCGTCAGTCCATACTTCCAAAGTCAAAGCATCGTAGTCAGTTCTTTGACCAACGCGTGCATTTGATACGTTGTAGTTTACTTTTCTGATAGGGCTATAAAGAGCGTCTACGCCGATGTAACCAACAGGTAGATCAGTCTCTCTATTTTCCGTCGGAACATAACCACGACCGAAGCTAACGATAATTTCAGCATTGAATTTACCGTTCGCACCCAAAGTCGCGATGTGGTGATCAGGGTTCAAAACCTCGATCTTGTCCGTCGTTTGAATATCCGCTGCAGTAACTTTACCTGGGCCATTCTTTGAGATTCTCAAAGTCAAAGCATCAGAAGTGTACTGCTTAAAGCGAACTTCTTTAAGATTCAAAATGATATCAGTCACATCCTCAAGAACGTCCGGGATGGTCGTGAACTCATGCAAAACACCTTCGAACTTAACAGCTGTAACAGCTGAACCCATCATAGAGCTAAGAAGAATTCTTCTCAAAGAGTTACCAAGAGTAACTCCGAAGCCTCTTTCAAGGGGACGAATAATGAATTTTGCGTAGTCATCACGAAGAGTGTCACGATCAACCTCAAATCCTTTAGGTTTGATCATTTCTCTCCAAAACTTATAATAATGCTCTTGCATAGCTCCCCCGGAAGTAAAAATTATCTAGAGTAGTACTCAACAATCATGTTTTCTTCTACAGCAACTGCTACGTCTTCTCTTCCAGGAAGATCTTTAACAGTACCTTTGAAGCCACCATGATCAGCTTCCAACCATGCTGGTACAGATCTTCTCGCTACAGCTTGCATAGCAGATTGGATCTTAACAACTTCACGGCTAGTTTCGCTAACTTGGATAACATCACCTTTGTTTACAAGGATGCTAGGAATGTTAGCTCTTTTTCCATTCAATAGGAAATGGTTATGCTTAACCAATTGACGCGCCTCGCGACGAGAGTTCGCGTAACCCAACGTGTATACAACGTTATCTAAACGCATTTCCAAGAACTTCAACAAAGCAGTTCCAGTCAATTCTTTAGAACGGTTGGCTTCAGATACGTATTTTACGAATTGTTTCTCAGAAACACCGTAATATCTCTTAGTTTTTTGTTTTTCGCGCAATTGAAGTGCGAACTCAGAAAACTTAAGGCGTGATTGACCATGTTGTCCTGGTGGATAAGGTCTTCTTTCGAATGAACACTTATCAGTGAAACAACGGTCACCTTTTAGGAATAATTTTACATTTTCGCGACGGCAAAGCTTACATACGCTTGTCTTAACGCAGCTCACGAGATTCTCCTCTGATTAAATTCTTCTACGTTTCGGTGGACGGCAACCATTGTGTGGAACTGGAGTGATGTCTTTAAGAGACAAAATTCTCATTCCTGTTGCCGCTAATGCTCTGATCGCAGGTTCGCGTCCGGCGCCTGGACCCTTCAAGTAAACGTCAATAGATTTCATTCCTGCTTCCATAGCTTTCTTCGCAGCGTCTTCTGCCGCGCTTTGCGCTGCGAACGGAGTACCTTTTCGGCTTCCTTTGAAACCTAAGTGTCCTGCAGAGGACCATGACACTGTAGCACCCGTCGGGTCAGTCATCGTGATGATAACGTTACCGAAACCAGCTTGGATATAGCAGTTCCCTTGAGGAACATTTCTTTTTACTTTTTTCTTAGCAACTACTTTTTTATTATCTTGATTCATATCTCAACCCCGACTACACGGCTTTTTTCTTGTTAGCTACCGTCTTCTTAGGACCTTTACGAGTACGTGCATTAGAACGAGTGTTCTGACCACGAACAGGTAGACCTTTACGATGACGGATACCGCGATAGCAGTTTAGATCCATAAGACGTTTGATGAATTGACCGATTTCACGACGCAAATCACCTTCAACTTTGAAGCTTGATTCAATTACGCCACGGATAGAAGCAACTTGTTCGTCTGTCAAACCTTCTGTGCGAAGGCTATGGTCGATACCAACTTGTTGACAGATCATACGAGCACGAGGACGACCAATGCCGTAGATGTATGTCAAAGCAATTTCTACACGTTTATTTCTAGGTAAATCGACACCAAGGATACGTGCCATAACTAACCCTGCCTTTGCTTATGTTTAGGGTTCTCGCAAATAACGCGAATAACGCCTTTTCTTTTAATAACTTTACACTTGTTACAGATCTTTTTTACTGATGGTCTTACTTTCATAATGTCTTCCCACGCTTGGCATTTTCCACCCTCAAAAAAAGGGCGAAAACAGGCAAAAAAATACGATTGCGGAACGGCACGCTAGCACCGAAAAAAACAAAAGTCTAGAGATAAAAATAACACAGCCGTCTTATTTTATTATTTTTTCGATCTCTGTATAGACTTCTTCGGCGCTTCTATTTCCGTCCACTTCTACGAATTTGCCTTCATTTTTATAAAAATCTTTTAGCGGACTCGTATAATCTTGGTAGGCCTTGAGACGCGTTCCAATGACTTCAGCCTTGTCATCGTTACGCTGTACAACCTCTCCGCCGCAATTATCACACTTACCATCCAATTTGGTAGGCTTACTGACGATATGATAGACAGTACCGCAAGATTTGCAGACCCTTCTACCCGTCAAACGATCCATAAGTATTTCCATCGGCACTTCCAAAAATACCGCTTTGCCAATAGAAATATTCATTCCTTTTAATAACGTATTCAAGGCTTCGGCCTGAGCCACAGTCCTTGGAAAACCATCCAGGATAATGTTTTTGACGCCCGTTTTGAGGACCTCTTCAACCATCCCGATGGTGATAGAATCAGGAACCAATTGTCCCTGATCTATATAAGTTTTGGCTTTAACGCCAAGTTCAGTTTGATTCTTGATAGCAGCTCTAAACAGATCACCGGTGCTGATTTGAGTCATGCCCTGACGTTTAATCAATAGCTCTGACTGAGTACCTTTACCGGCCCCTGGGGCTCCGAACAGAATCAAGTTCATTAGAACTGAACCCTTCTGCTGCGGATTTTCGCACCTTTCATGAAACCCTCATATTTTTGAGTGATCATGTGAGATTGAATTTGCTGAGCAGTATCCAAAGCAACACCGACAAGGATCAAAAGTGATGTACCACCGAAATGGAACGGAACTTTCAATTCACTCGCCAAGATACCTGGAAGAATACAAATAGTAGACAAGTACACACAGCCAAGAACGTTGACACGCTCAAGAACTCTTTGGATGTATTCAGCTGTGCTCTTACCAGCGCGAACGCCAGGAACAAAGCCACCGTATTTTTTCAAGTTGTCTGCTACGTCATCTGGATTGAAAACAATCTCAGTGTAGAAGAACGAGAAGAACACGATCAAAGCTACGAACAAGATATTGAAGATTGTGCCTGATGGATTCAAAGAATCCTGAAGCGCTTTCAACCAAGGAACTTGTACGAATTGAGTCATCGTCGCAGGGAACATCAACAAAGATGACGCGAAGATTGGCGGGATAACGCCAGAGAAATTGATTTTAATAGGAAGATGGCTTGTTGGAGTTTGCATTGACTGCATTCCGCCGCCGCCAGCTCTTTGAGAATACTGAACTGTAATTCTGCGTTGAGCGACTTCCATGTAGATAACAGCTGCAATGATTGCAACCATCAATAATAGAAGAGCTACTACAACGATGAATTTCATTTCACCAGAAGATACTAGATCCCAAAGTTGTTGAGCTCCGCCAGGGATCGCTGCTGCGATACCAGTGAAGATGATAAGTGAAGAACCGTTACCGATTCCACGCTCTGTGATTTGTTCGCCCAACCACATGATGAAGCAAGTACCTGCAGTCAATGTGATGATAGTCATCAATTGGAACGGCAAGAACGCGACAGTTGGTGCGATAATAAGAGAACGGCCATCCGGACTTGCTTGGTGCATTAACCAAGAAGAGATACCGTAACCTTGGATAACTGCCAAAGCGACAGTGGCATAACGAGTGTATTGGTTGATCTTGCGACGACCTTGTTCACCTTCTTTTTTCAACGCTTCCAAATAAGGAATAGCAGAAGTCAAAAGTTGGAAAATGATCGAAGAGGAAATGTAAGGCATGATCCCCAACGCGAAAACAGAGAACTGACTGAGAGCACCGCCAGTAAAGGTATTAAACAAACCGAAAATACCTCTAGACTGAGCTTGGAAAAAGGAAAGAACGGCCGCCCCATCAACACCAGGTGTTGGAACATGAACGCCGATTCTATACACCGCTAACATGATTAATGTGAACAAGATGCGTTTACGAAGATCCGAATTCTTTGCGATGCTCTCAATTGCAGACACTATTTAATTACCTCGACTTTGCCGCCAGCAGCCTCAATAGCTTTCTTAGCGCTTTCTGAAAATTTGTGAGCTTTCACAGTCAAAGCTGTTTTTAGCTCGCCATTTCCCAAAATCTTAACAGCGCCTTTAGACACAAGTCCAGCAGCGTGTAGAGTTTCAGGAGTTACTTCTCCAGAAAATTTAGCAAGTTGTCCGATATTAACAATCTCAAAGTTGTTAGCAAACGCGACGTTGCTAAAACCGAATTTTGGCAAACGACGGTGCAAAGGTGTTTGACCACCCTCGAAGCCACGACGAACAGTACCACCGGTACGAGCCAATTGACCCTTGTGACCTTTGGTAGATGTGCCACCCATGCCAGAACCGATACCACGACCGATTCTTTTTGGGCTGTGTTTTGAACCAGCTTTTGGAGCTAGATTACTTAACAAGCTCATAATTACCCCTTAACTTCTACTTGCACGAGGTGTTGAACCTTCATGATTTGACCGCGGTTAGCAGCTGTGTCATTCACTTCAACAGTGTGGTGACGACGCTTCAAACCAAGGCATCTAACTGCATCTTTTTGATCTTGAGTGCAGCCGATAAGAGATCTCTTCAATGTAACAACAAATTTTTTAGCCATTTTATGCTCTCTCTCTGGTTATTACAGTTGTTGTTTCAACTGTTTCAAACCATCGATTGTTGCTCTTACTGCATTGTGCGGGTTACGAGTACCAACACATTTAGTAAGAATATCTTTAACACCAACAGACTCAAGAACGGCACGAACTGCACCACCAGCGATAACACCAGTACCTGGAGCAGCAGGTTTCATGATAACCTTTGCTGCGCCAAATCTACCGATAACTTCGTGAGGAATTGTGCGACCATCTTTCAAAGAAACTGATTTCGCAGTTTTCTTTGCAGAACGGCTAGCTTTACCAATTGCCTCAGGAACTTCGCCAGCTTTACCTGATCCGAAACCAACATCACCTGCTTTATTTCCAACAACTACAAGAGCTGCGAAAGAGAAACGACGTCCACCTTTTACAACTTTAGTAACACGGTTGATCGCTACTACACGCTCTTCTAGTTCAGCTGCGATTTTTTCCACAATCACTCCTTAGAAATTAAGGCCGCCCTCGCGGGCACCTTCTGCAAGAGATTTAACACGGCCGTGATAGAGATATCCATTTCTATCGAAAACCACGCTTTTGATGTTTTTTGTAGAAGCAGTTTTAGCTACTTCCATGCCGATAGTTTTCGCCATTTCGATACCTGCTGCATCAGCTTTACCAACTGAAGTTGCAGAAACCAAAGTGTGCCCAGTCACATCGTTGATGATTTGAGCATAGATGTGTTTACCGCTACGGAAAACAACAAGGCGAGGTCTTTCCTCAGTACCAGTTACTGTTTTACGGATGCGGATTTTCTTCTTGAGGCGATTTACTTTACGGTCGCTTGTGTGCTTACTGAATTTTAATTTCATATCTTCCTCAATTATTTACCAGCAGATTTACCAGCTTTACGTCTGATATGCTCACCAGCATAACGAACACCTTTACCAAGATATGGCTCTGGCGGACGGAAAGATCTGATCTTCGCAGCTACTTGGCCAACAAGTTCTTTGTTAGCGCCAGTGATTGCGATAGTAGTTTGCTTCTCAACTTTGATTTCTAATCCTTCTGGGATGTCGAAATGAATTGGATGAGAGAAGCCCAAAGATAACTCAAGCTTTTTGCCAGCTACGTTTGCACGGTAACCGACACCTTGAAGCTCAAGAGACTTTGTGAAACCTTTTGAAACGCCCACTACAGCGTTCTGAATCAAAGCTCTGTAAAGACCGTGAAGAGAACGAGCCTCTTTAGTGTCATCTTTACGAGTCAAAACAACTTTATTACCTTCAATTTTCGCAATCACTTGAGGTTGCATGTTGATTTTAAGAGACGATTTCGCGCCCTTAACAACAACTTCATTTGACGGAGATACTGTAACAGTAACGCCGTTTTCGAAAATTACAGGTGCTTTACCAATACGTGACATTGTTCACCTACCAAATCGTGCAGATCAACTCACCACCGACTTTTTGGTCAGTAGCTTGTTTACCGCTCATGATTCCCTTGCTAGTTGAAAGGATAGACATACCCATTCCAGATCTAACTTTAGGAATTTTATCGGATTTAACATAAACTCTTCTACCTGGAGTGCTTACTTTGTCGATAGAAGTGATCACGTGTTGACCATTCTCATCGTACTTAAGGTAAACACGCATGATGCCTTGTTTGCTGTCTTTCGCAACTTTGAAGCTACGGATCAAACCTTCGTTTTGAAGGATTTGAGCAATACCAGCTCTAACTTTAGAAGCAGGCATGTCCACTTTTTCGTGTCTTGCTGCTCCGGCATTTCTAATCATTGTAAGGAACTGAGAAATTGTATCCATCGTTTTTCCTCTACCAGCTGGCTTTCGTTACGCCAGGCAACTTACCATCAAGAGCAAGCTGTCTGAATGCGATTCTCGACAAACCGAATTTCTTATAGTTACCACGAGGGCGACCAGAAATTTCGCAACGAGTGATTACACGGCAAGCCGATGTATCACGAGGAAGACCTTGCAGCTTTTTACGAGCAGCAGCTCTTTCTTCGTCAGAAAGGTTCATGTTTACAGCTTTTTCTCTAAGATCTTTTCTTGCTGCGAAGTACTTCTTAGCAAGAGCTTTTCTTTTGTTATTTTTTTCGATACTTGCTTTACGAGCCACGTGAAACCTTCCTTTATTTTCTGAACGGCAATCCGAGAGCTTCAAGAAGAGCGCGACCTTCGCCGTCGTTCTTCGCAGAAGTACAGATAGTGATGTTCATACCACGAGTTTTATCAACTTTATCGAAGTTGATCTCAGGGAACACGATCTGCTCTTTCAAGCCCATGTTGTAGTTACCACGACCATCGAAACCTTTATTTGGCAAACCGCGGAAGTCTCTTACGCGAGGAAGTGCCAATGTGTTCAAACGATCCAAGAAAGACCACATTCTCTCTTTTCTCAAAGTTACGCGAACACCCAATGGGATGCCAGCACGCAACTTAAAGTTAGAAATAGCTTTCTTAGCTTTAGTGATGACAGCTTTTTGACCAGTAATCGCAGTAATCTCGTCCACAACTGTGTTCAAGATTTTTGGATTTTGGACAGCTTCGCTCAAGCACACGCTTAGAGTGATTTTCTCTAGACGTGGAACTTGCATGATATTTTCAGCTCCCAACTGCTTCATAAGCGCAGGGGAAATCTCTTTATTATATTTATCTTGTAAGCGATTCATCTCATTACCTCTTAAAGAACTTCTGGAGCTAAAGATACGATCTTAACGAACGACTTTGCTCTCAATTCTCTGGCAACTGGGCCAAAGATACGAGTTCCGATTGGTTCTTTCGACGCGTTGATAAGAACTGCAGAATTATCATCAAAACGGATGTAAGATCCATCTGGACGACGAAGTTTTTGCACAGTTCTAACAACTACAGCTTTCGCTACGTCGCCTTTTTTTACTTTTGCATTTGGAAGTGCTTCTTTGATCGAAACAACAATGATGTCGCCGATAGAAGCAACACGACGTTTAGAACCACCTAGTACTTTTACGCACATAAGTTCTTTAGCGCCTGAGTTGTCTGCAACGTTAAGTCTTGTTTGCATTTGAATCATGACATCACCCCTTAAGCCTTAGCCGCTTCAACGACTTCAGCTAAAGTCCAACGTTTAGTTTTGCTAAGACGGCGTGTCTCACGAATTTTAACGATATCACCAGTTTTAGCTTGGTTTGTCTCGTCGTGCGCTTTGAAAACAGAAGTTTTCTTAACGTACTTACCGTACTTAGCGTGTTTAACCATGCGATAGATAAGGACAGAGATGGTTTTATCCATCTTGTCACTGATCACTTCACCAACTACTTCAATTTTACGTCCTCTAGTATTTTCAGAATTCATATTCTACCTTACCGAGCAACTTTCTTTACGATAGCAGTGTTGATTTTCGCGATGTTACGACGAAGATTTTTGATTTCAATTGGGTTCGGAAGTTGACCAATTGAATTCTTAATTCTTGCGTTGAACAACTCTTCGCTCAAAGCAGCTCTTTTTTTCTTTAATTCAGGAACTGAAAGATCTTTAATTTCAACAAACTTCATATACTACTCCCTTACCAAGAAGCGAGTTTTGAATGGAAGCTTGTAAGCTGCACGTTCGAACGCCTCTTTCGCTTGTTCGCGAGTAACACCGTTCATCTCGAAAAGAATCTTTCCAGGAAGAACACGTGCAACCCACAATTCAGGGTTACCTTTACCACTACCCATACGTGTTTCAGCAGGCTTTTTTGTTACCGGAATGTTTGGAAACACACGGACCCAAATTTTACCACCACGCTTAACCGAACGAGCGATCGCAATACGACCAGCTTCCAATTGGCGAGCTGTCAAACGACCTTCTTCAATTGCTTGTAGACCGTAGTCACCGAAATCTAGATTCGCACCACGTACTGCAAAACCAGTAGCGCGGCCTACAAACTGTTTACGCCATTTTACTCTTTTAGGACTTAACACGACCTGCCTCCTCAACTTCGCGAGCAGATAAGATATCACCTTTATAGATCCATACTTTTAGACCGATGATTCCGTATGCTGTTAGAGCTTCTGCTGTACCGTAATCGATATCAGCACGCAATGTATGAAGAGGAACGCTCTTCTCATTGTACCACTCTGAACGAGCAATCTCAGCACCATCAAGACGACCAGAAACACGGATCTTGATACCTCTCACGCCGCCTTTGATCGCAGCTGCAATAGATTTTTTAAGAGCTCTTCTCCAAGAGATACGCTTCTCAAGTTGTTGAGCAATGCTCTCAGCAACGAGCTGAGCATCGAGGTCTGGCTTGCGCACTTCTTGGATGCTCAAGAACACTTCGTTAGGAGTGAGCTTTTGAACTTCCGCTTTAAGCGAGTCAATTCCAGTACCTTTTTTACCAATAACAACACCTGGGCGCGCAGTAGAGATGATGATTTTAATCTTCTTCGCTGCACGTTCCATTTCGATTTTCGCTACACCAGCGTGTTTGAGTTTATCTTTAAGATATTTTCTCAAACGGATGTCTTCGTGAAGATTGTCGAAATATTGTTGGCCCTTCGCATACCAGCGAGAGTCCCAAGTTCTGATAACACCAACACGTAAACCAATAGGATTAACCTTTTGTCCCACGACTATTTCTCCTCAAGAACTACGTTAATGTGGCTAGTTTTCTTACGAACACCAAACGCACGCCCTTGAGCGCGAGGACGGAATCTCTTAAGAACAGGACCTTGATCAACGAAGATCGTTTTCACGATCAAGTTGTCTACGTCCATTACTTTTTTGTATTCAGCATTTGCAACAGCTGACTCGATCAATTTTTTGACCATGCCAGCAGTTTTTTTATTCAAGAAAGTAAGAATTTTTACTGCTTCATTCACGTCTTTACCGCGAACTAGGTCAGCAACCAATCTTGCTTTTTGAGCGCCTACTCTTGCATATTTCAAGCTTGCTTTAACTTCCATTACCAACCTCTATTACTTCTTAGCAGCAGACGGAGCTGCAGCTTTCTTCTCAGCATGACCGTGGAAAGTTCTTGTTGGAGCAAACTCACCGAGTTTGTGACCAATCATGTTCTCAGTGATGTACACTGGTACGAACTTTCTACCGTTATGAACTGCGAACGTAAGTCCGATAGTCTCTGGAAGAATTGTTGAGCGGCGAGACCAAGTCTTAATAACTTTTTTATCATTCTTTTGGAGCGCATTATCGATCTTCTTTTGAAGATGATCGTCAAGATACGGTCCTTTTTTAATTGAGCGTGCCACCTTATACTCCTACTTACGTCTCTTGATGATTGAAGAGTTTGTTCTCTTGTTATGTCTTGTCTTGTAACCTTTGCTTGGTTGACCCCAAGGAGTTACAGGATGATGACCTTTACCAACACCTTCACCACCACCAAGTGGATGGTCTACTGGATTCATCGCCATACCACGAACTGAAGGGCGAATACCCAACCAGCGTGAACGACCAGCTTTACCAGAAGAGATGTTTTCGTTGTCAGTGTTACCAACTTGACCGATAGATGCGCGGCAAACAGAAAGAATCTGTTTTAGCTCACCAGAAGGCATACGTACTTGGCAATACTGTTCACCTTTACCAGCCAAAGTTGCGCTTGCACCAGCACCACGACATACTTGTCCACCTTTACCAGGGCGCAATTCAATATTGTGAATTACTGTACCAACTGGGATAGCAGAAAGAGGAAGTGAGTTACCAGGCTTGATATCCGCTTTATCAGAAGACAAAATGCTGTCGCCAACATTCAAACCAACTGGAGCGATGATGTAAGTTTTTTCACCATCAGCGTAAGCAAGAAGAGCAATACGGCAAGTTCTGTTTGGATCGTATTCGATCGAAACAACTTTTGCTGGAACTTCAAGTTTTGTACGTTTGAAATCAATCAAACGGTATCTTCTCTTATGACCACCACCTTGGTGGCGCATAGTGATTTGACCGTGATTGTTTCTCGCGCCGTTCTTTTTCAACGGAGCAAGTAATGATTTTTCCGGTGTAGAAGTTGTGATTTCAGAGAAATCAAAACCTGTTTTACCGCGAAGACCATGAGAGCGTGGGGCAAATGTTTTAATACCCATCTTTATACTCCCTCAAATAGAGCGATCTTCTCACCTTCAGCAAGCTTAACGTAAGCTTTCTTCCAGTAAGGGACCTTTGTTAATCCGAATTTAGTTTGCTTAGAGTGACCACGGCAAACACTTGTTCTTACGCTATCAACTTTAACTTTAAAGCCTTTTTCAACAGCAGATTTAATGTCTGTCTTAGTTGATTTCAAATCAACTTCGAAAACATAAACGCCGGCAGCGTTGTGGTATGTATTCTTCTCTGTAATAAGAGGAGTTTTAATTACTTGTTTCATTATCGCACGTTCTCCACTGAACAACGGTCTACGATTTTAGACACAGAGTCTTTAGTGATTACAACTGCATCGTATTTCAAAAGATCGAATACGTTCAAACCTTCAACTGGGAAGTATCTGAATTTTTCAAGATTTTTTGAAGCACGGTTGAATTGCTCATTTAATTGAGAATCAACCAAAACAGCTTTTTTCAAACCGAATGCTTTCAAGCGAGCGCTCAACTCTTTTGTTTTACCTTCAGATTGCATGCTGTCTACTACGAACAACTTGCCTTCTTTTTGAAGGTAAGAAAGAGCCATGCTCAAACCTAAACGACGAACTTTTTTAGGAAGTACGTACGCGTAGCTGCGAGGTTGTGGACCGAACATAGTACCACCGCCAGGCATCAAAGGTGAACGGCTAGAACCTTGACGAGCTCCACCAGTACCTTTTTGTTTGAAAGGCTTCTTACCACCACCACTTACAAGACCTTTTGTTTTAGTCATTGCAGTACCTTGGCGACGGCTAGCCAACTGCCAGTTCACAACAGTGTGAAGAACTTCTTTCTTCACAGTTGCTTCGAACACGTCAGAAGCTAGATCGATTGAACCAACTTTTTCTTTTTTCCAATTAAGTACGTTTACTGTAGCCATACTATGCTCTCACCAATTTCACTAAAGTGTTTCTAGCACCAGGAACTGGCCCCTTAACCATAAGAACGCTCTCTTCAGCAATTACTTGCACGATTTCTACGTTCTTAACTGTGACTGTTTCAGCACCCAAGTGACCTGGGAACTTCTTACCTGGCATTACGCGACCTGGCCATGTTCTGTTACCAGAAGAACCCGGACGACGATGGAATTTAGAACCGTGGGATCCAGGTCCACCGGCAAAGTTCCAACGTTTCATAACGCCGGCAAAACCTTTACCTTTAGACTTAGAAGTGAGTTTTACAACGTCACCTTTTGACAAGCTATCGATAGATACTTGTGCACCAACGACAGTACCCTCTGGAAGAGCTTGACGAAGTTCTTTTACGAACTGTGCGCCATTTTCGAAGCCCGCTTTAGAGAAGTGACCTTGTTCTGCTTTGTTTGCGTTTTTAGCTTTTTTCGGAGTACATGCCAATTGAACAGCATCGTAACCGTCGTTTTCGTTAGTTTTGATTTGAGAAACAAACCAAGGCTCATAACGAAGAACTGTAACTGGAACGGCTTCACCTTGTTCATTATAGATGGTAGCCATGCCTTCTTTAAACGCAAATAAGCCATTTAGCTTAAGTGTATTTTCATTTGTAGTTTGTGTAGTTTCGCTCACGACTTACTCCTAGATTGCCGACAATTTAATTTCAACATCGACACCAGCAGAGAGGTCGAGTTTCATGAGCTGATCGACAGTTTGCTGAGTGGGTTCTAAAATATCGAGCATACGTTTATGAGTTCTGATTTCGAACTGCTCACGAGATTTTTTATCTACGTGCGGAGAACGGAGAACTGTATAGCGATTAATGCGGGTTGGCAAGGGGATCGGTCCCGCAACTTTCGCTCCTGTGCGACGAGCAGTCTCAACGATTTCTTTCGTCGACTGATCAAGCAGTTTATGATCGAAGGCTTTCAATCTGATTCTAATCTTCTGACTTTGCATATGGACACTCTTCTTTTTTGTCTAAAGTATCTAAATAACTAGCAAATTTGCTTCTACTTGCATCACTACCCCATCGAAAACGATCTCCGAATTAGCCCTTGCGGCTTGACACCCAATGCGGAGGGTTTTTTGTAAGTTGTGTTGCTACGAGTGCGCGAGTATGCGCAGCCGTTCCCAGTTTGTCAAAGGGAAATTTTATTTTTTTAATATCTTCCAAGTTTGTGAAGAATTTCAGTTTTCGCCTTAGGCGGAACAACTGCATATTCTAGGAATTCCATACTGAAACTTGCTCGGCCTTGGCTCAAACTGCGAACATCTGTCGCATATCCGAACAGGCTGGCTAACGGAGCCTCAGCAGAAATCACCTGACCGCCCCCTGGTTTCACATTCATAGCGAGAATCTTGCCACGACGGGCATTCAGATCCCCCACAACGTTACCCACGAAATCATCAGGGCACGTCACTTCAAGTTTAAAGATCGGCTCCATTAGTTCCACGTTTGCATTTTTTACAGCATCACGGAAAGCCAATGAAGTCGCAGCCTTGAAGGCCATTTCAGTTGAAGCATCAGGGCGAGTTTCAACCGCAGTAAGGGTTCCACGGATACCAAGCATTGAATAGCTTGCCAATGGACCCACTTCTGCAGCCTCTTTAAAGCCACTTTCGACAGCCTTAAGGAAGTTTTGTGGAAACTCTTTAGTCACAACGACTTTGGAAATAAATTGAATGCCTTCACTTTGATTGACCGGCTCGATAGTCAATTTCACCGAAGCGAAATTCATATCACCAGCGATCTCACGCTCATAAGTGTGGCTCGCGTTTGCGGCAGACGTAATAGTTTCACGGTATGAAACCTGCGGCTTACCGACATTCGCTTGGATTTTGTGTTCGCGCAGAAGGCGATCCACAAGAATTTCAAGATGAAGCTCTCCCATACCTGAAAGTAGGATCTGACCCGTTTCCGGATCCGTTCTTAATTTACAAGATGGATCTTCTTTTTCTAGTTTCGCCAAACCAGCTAACATCTTCTCTTGATCTGCCGAAGATTTCGCTTCGATAGCAACAGAGATCACTGGCTCAGGGAAAGTAATAGACTCAAGAACTACAGGATGAGCAGAAGCACACAAAGTGTCGCCCGTACCTGTGAATTTTAAACCAATCACAGCTCCGATATCACCCGCTTTAAGCGCTGTGATTTCTTCACGTGAATTCGCATGCATTTTCACTAATTTTTGAATGCGTTCTTTTTTCTGCGTGCGTGGATTTAAAAGTTGATCGCCAACCTTAACCTCACCCGAATAAACACGGATGTAAGTCAAAGTACCAGCAAACGGATCATTCGCGATTTTGAACGCAAGCGCAGCAACGTTTGCATCGAAATCTGTTTTACAAACGATCTCTTTTTCTGGGCGATCTGGATCAGTTCCAACGATATCTGGAACTTCGATTGGTGATGGAAGATAATCAATCACACCATCTAGCAAAGGTTGAACACCTTTGTTTTTGAATGAAGCTCCACAGAATACTGGGAACGCTTTCAATTCCAAAGTCCCTTTACGCAAAGCTGTTTTCAACTCTGCTACAGTGACTTCTTCACCATTCAAATATTTCTCAACGAGGGCATCGTCGAACTCAACGATCTTCTCAATAACTTCAGTACGGAAGCGAACAACTTCCTCTTTCATGTCATTGGGAACATCCATAACTTCGAAGCTGTCATCTTTGTTAGCTGAATGCCACACGTAAGCTTTGTTTTCGATCAAATCAACAACGCCACGGAAACCATCTTCCATACCGATCGGAACCTGTACAGGAATTGGATTTGCGCCGTGAAGTTTTTCTTTGATTGTACCAACTGACATAACAAAATCGGCACCGACACGGTCCATTTTGTTGATGAAGCAAATGCGTGGAACTTTGTATTTGTCAGCTTGCTTCCAAACAGTTTCAGACTGAGGCTCAACACCATTAACGCCGTCAAACACAGCGATCGCACCATCTAGAACGCGCAAAGAACGCTCAACTTCAATAGTGAAGTCAACGTGCCCCGGAGTATCGATGATGTTGATTCTGTGATCTTTCCAGAAAGCCATAGTAGCTGCAGACGTGATAGTAATACCACGCTCTTGCTCTTGGACCATCCAGTCCATAGTAGCATCGCCATCGTGCACTTCGCCGATTTTATGACTTTTACCTGTGTAGTATAGAATGCGCTCTGTGGTTGTCGTTTTACCGGCATCAATGTGAGCCATGATGCCGATATTACGAGTATACTTGAGATCAGCTACAACTTTAGGATCTTTAGCTGACATGAATACAGATTACCAATTGTAGTGAGAGAAAGCCTTGTTTGATTCAGCCATACGGTGAACGTCGTCTTTCTTCTTAATAGAGTTACCTCTATTGTTGTACGCGTCCATCAATTCAGCAGCCAAACGTTTAGCGTAGTCTTTTTCACCACGATCACGAGAGTACTCAGTCAACCAACGCATAGCCAAAGCCAAGCGACGTGCTGGACGTACATCTACAGGAACTTGGTAAGTAGCACCACCAACACGGCGAGAACGCACTTCGATAGAAGGCTTGATGTTTTCAAGAGCTTTCTTGAAAATATCCATTGGTTGTTCGCCAGCGATCTTTCCTTCAAGCTCTTTCAAAGCTCCGTAGAAAAGTTTTTGTGCAGTAGCTTTTTTACCTTGAATCATCATTTTGTTAACGAATTTCGCAACAACTAGATCCTTGAAAATTGGATCAGGGATGATTTCTCTTTTAAAGGTCTTTTTACGACGTGACATCTGTCATTACCTCTTAATTATTTCTTAGGTCTTTTTGTACCGTATTTTGAACGGCTACGAAGACGACCATTAACACCTTGAAGATCTAGTACACCACGAACGATGTGGTAACGAACACCCGGTAAGTCTTTTACACGGCCGCCACGGATCAAGACAACGCTATGCTCTTGAAGATTGTGACCGATACCAGGAATGTACGAGATAACTTCAAAACCGTTAGAAAGACGAACTTTTGCTACTTTACGTAGGGCTGAATTCGGCTTTTTTGGAGTTGTTGTATAAACGCGTGTACATACGCCACGACGTTGAGGACAAGAAGCCAATGCTGGCGACTTTGTTTTGTTCTTTTGAACATTACGCTCACTTTTGATGAGCTGGTTAATTGTAGGCACTTCATTACCCCTTAAGATAACAATTAGTCTTTTTACTGGACGCTGGAATTTACATATCCAGAGCATCCAGGTCAAGAATTTGTTGTGTGTTTTACTATTCTTTAGGGGAAGCCGGCGTGAGTTCCATTTTCCCCCGTGATTTCATCTACTTTCGTTTAGCCTTGCGGTTGAGCCGATGTTGTCATGCCGGGCAATGCTGCCACGTATGATGTATCGTCATCTTCCTGCACAGACACTTTCCAGCGTTTGTAAGACGTCAAACCAGTACCAGCAGGGATCAAACGACCCATGATGATATTCTCTTTAAGACCACGTAAATGATCCGTACGAGAATTAATAGCGGCCTCAGTAAGAACTTTGGTCGTTTCCTGGAATGATGCTGCTGAAATCCAGCTGTCAGTGCTCAAAGAAACTTTAGTGATACCAAGTAGAAGTGAATTGCTCGTTGCCGGCTGTCCACCTTCTGTATTGATACGCTTGTTTTCTTCATCATAAGCATAACGTTCAACTTGCTCGCCAACCAAGAAACGGCTGTCACCAGCGTCTTTGATTTCTACTTTACGTAGCATTTGGCGAACGATGACTTCGATATGCTTATCATTGATACCAACACCTTGAAGTCTGTAAACTTCTTGGATTTCGTTCACAAGGTATGCTGAGAGGGCTTTAGCACCCAGAACCGCCAGAATGTCATGAGGATTTGTTGGACCGTCCATCAACGCCTCACCGGCTCTTACGTACTCACCTTCTCTTACAGCAACGTGCTTACCTTTAGGGATGAGGTATTCTTTTTGCTCACCCACTTCAGGAGTTACGATAACACGTTGTTTACCTTTCACATCTTTACCGAATGTCACATAACCATCGATCTCAGAGATGATAGCTGCTTCTTTCGGTTTACGCGCTTCGAATAATTCCGCAACACGCGGAAGACCGCCCGTGATGTCCTTCGTTTTCGAAGCCTCACGATGCATCTTCGCGATTACGTCACCGGCAAACACTTCTTGACCGTCAGTCACAAGCAATTGTGCACCAACTGGGATCAAGTATCTTGCTGGAATATCACGTCCAGGAAGAGTCAATGTTTTACCAGCGCCATCTACTAGGTAGACAGTTGGTTTAACGTCAGAAGATTTCGACTCCATGATAACTTTAGTCGCGAAACCAGTTACCGCATCGACTTGCTCCTGCATTGTCGAACCTTCTTCGATATCCGTGTATTTAATCGTTGCAGAAACCTCTGCAATGATCGGATTCGAGTATGGATCCCACTCAGCAACAGTCGCACCCTTCGTTACTTTGTCGCCTTCTTTGAAGCTCAACACAGCACCGTAAACGAGTTTGAAGTTTTCTCTCTCACGACCAGTCTCATCAATAACAAGAGCTGAACCGTTACGATTCATCACAGTCAACTTACCTGCACGGTTCGTCACTGCATGAACGTTTTGAAGTTTAATAGTACCGTCATAACGTGATGTATGAACTGATTGTTCAACTGAACGAGAAGCCGCACCACCCAAATGGAACGTTCTCATCGTCAACTGAGTACCAGGCTCACCGATAGATTGAGCTGCGATGATACCTACAGTTTCACCAAGGTTCACAGTAGCACCACGAGACAAGTCACGGCCGTAACATTTTACGCAAACGCCACGAGTTGACTGACACGTCAATGCAGAGCGGATCAACACGCGGTCGATACCCATCTCTTCAATGCGTTTAACGTCATTCTCTGTGATCTCTTGGTTTTTTCTAACAAGAGTCGTGTTCGATACTGGCTCAACAACATCAGCAAGAGTTGTACGACCCAAGATACGATCACCGATGTTTTGGATGATCTCACCAGCTTCATAAACTGGAGTGATTTCCAAACCATCTTCAATACCGCAATCTACTTCTGAAACAACTACGTCTTGAGCAACGTCAACCAAACGACGAGTCAAGTAACCAGAGTTGGCAGTTTTCAATGCTGTATCGGCCAAACCTTTACGAGCACCATGCGTAGAGATGAAGTACTGAAGGACAGTTAGACCTTCACGGAAGTTTGCAGTGATCGGTGTTTCGATGATCTCACCAGAAGGTTTCGCCATCAAACCACGCATACCACCCAACTGACGGATCTGAGTCGCGGAACCACGGGCTCCGGAATCAGCCATGATGTAGATCGGATTGAATGAAGGTCCTACAGTTTCTTTGCCATCGATAACAAATGTTTGTTTCTCGATCGCGTTCATACCTTCTTTTGCAATCTTGTCACCCGTTTGGGCCCAGATATCCACGACTTTATTGTAGCGCTCACCATCTGTGATCAAACCTTCATCGTACTGTTGCTGAATTTCAGTTACCTGTTTTTCAGCGTCAGCGATCAATGTTGTTTTGTTCGCAGGGATCACCATGTCGTTGATACCGATCGACATACCGGCAGCAGTTGAATATTTGAATCCAAGCTCCATGATTTTGTCAGCAAGGATACAAGTTGCTTTTGCACCAGCAAGACGGAAAGTCTTGTCGATCAAAGCAGCGATTTGTTTTTTCGTCATGATCACATTCGCTTCAGCGAATGGAACTTCTTTCGGAACGATTTCAGAAAGAATAGAACGACCAACAGAAGTCTCTTGAACTTTACCGTTGATACGAACTTTACAAGCCGCTTGAAGGTCTACAAGGCCCGTTTCGTAAGCGTAAGTCGCTTCCTGAACACTTGAGAACACTTTGCCTGTACCTTTAGCGCCAGGACGGATACGGCTCAACCAGTATAGACCCAACACGATATCTTGTGATGGATTGATGATTGGCTTGCCGTTCGCTGGAGAAAGGATGTTGTTCGTCGACATCATCAAGACGCGAGCTTCAACTTGTGATTCCACTGAAAGTGGAACGTGAACCGCCATTTGGTCACCGTCGAAGTCGGCATTGAAGGCACCGCACACCAAAGGATGCAATTGGATTGCTTTACCTTCGTGAAGAACAGGCTCAAACGCTTGGATACCAAGTCTGTGAAGTGTTGGCGCACGATTCAAAAGAACTGGATGTTCTTTAACTACATCAGCCAAAATATCCCAAACTTCTACAGTCTCTTGCTCAACCAAACGCTTAGCTTGTTTGATTGTCGCTGCAAGACCTTTTTCTTCTAGTTTGTTGTAAACGAATGGTTTGAATAGCTCCAAAGCCATTTTCTTAGGAAGACCGCATTGGTGCAATTTCAACGTCGGACCTACAACGATAACCGAACGACCAGAGTAGTCGACACGTTTACCAAGTAGATTTTGACGGAAACGACCTTGCTTACCTTTCAACATATCTGAAAGAGAACGCAATGGACGTTTATTTGGACCAGTGAATGTCTTACCGCGACGACCGTTGTCCAACAATGCATCCACAGCTTCTTGAAGCATGCGTTTTTCATTGCGGATGATGATGTCTGGAGCGTTCAGCTCTTGAAGACGTTTCAAACGGTTATTACGGTTGATAACACGACGGTAAAGATCATTTAGATCTGAAGTCGCGAAACGACCACCATCAAGTGGAACCAACGGACGCAAATCCGGTGGCAACACTGGAAGCGCTTCCAACATCATCCATTCAGGTTTGTTGATAGAGCCTTTGAAAGCTTCAACAACGCGAAGGCGTTTAGTTAGTTTTTTGATTTGCGCTTCAGATTTTGTCTCTTTCACTTCCATACGAAGTTTACGAGACAAGTACTCTGGATCGATTTTTCTTAGCAATTCACGAACTGCTTCACCACCCATGCCCGCTTTGAAGCTTGGACCAAATTCGTTCAAAGCAGCTTGGTAAGCTTCTTCAGTCAGAACTTGACCGTCTTCCAAAGACGTTTCCATAGGATCAGTAACTACGTACGCTTCACAATAAAGAACTTTTTCAACGTCTTTCAAAGAAAGGTTGAGCAAGTTACCAATACGAGAAGGCAATGAACGAAGGAACCAAATGTGTGCAACAGGAGTTGCCAATTCGATGTGACCTAGGCGCTCACGACGTACTTTAGTTTGAGTTACCTCAACGCCGCACTTTTCACAGACGACGCCACGGTATTTCATACGTTTGTATTTACCGCACAAGCACTCGTAATCTTTGATAGGACCAAAGATTTTAGCGCAGAACAAACCATCGCGTTCAGGTTTGAAAGTACGGTAGTTAATAGTTTCAGGCTTCTTAACTTCACCAAATGACCATTCACGAATCATTTCTGGTGACGCCAACGATACTCGTACGGCGTCAAACGAAAGTGGATCTTTTGGTTTATCGAAAAAATTCAACAAGTCTCTCAAGGACTACCTCTGTTTCTTGTTGTTAATAATTAGTGTTGTCCTGGTTCGTCTACACGAACCGGGTTAACGTCCACCACTTCTTCAGTGCCATCATCAGTAAGGTCGCTATCATCTCTCAAGATGTCTGACTCAACCAATTCGACATTCAATGCAAGAGACTGAAGCTCTTTCACCAATACGTTGAATGATTCAGGCAAGCCTGGCTCAAGGATGTTTTCACCTTTCACGATGCTTTCATACATGCGCGTTCTACCCGCAACGTCATCCGACTTAACAGTCAAGAATTCTTGCAATGAGTAAGCTGCACCGTATGCCTCGATCGCCCAAACTTCCATCTCCCCTAGACGCTGACCACCGAATTGAGCTTTACCGCCCAATGGCTGTTGCGAAACTAGTGAGTAAGGTCCAATTGAACGAGCATGGATCTTTTCTTCAACCAAGTGGTGAAGTTTAAGCATGTACATGATGCCCACTGTAACTGGATTCGTGAACGGCTCACCTGTACGTCCGTCGAACAATGTCGACTTACCAGATGTTGGAACCTGTGCTTTGTCTAGAAGACCTTTAACATCAGTTTCACGAGCACCGTCGAATACCGGAGTTCCTACGTGGATACCGTTCTTCATACGAGTTACGATTTGTTTCAATGAACCGTCGTCTGCGCCGTCAAGTTTAGAAGAGATATCTGAGTCGCCAAAGATGTCTTTCATTTCTTTACGTGCGTTTTCTGCGTTCCATTTTTCTAGGTGCGAACCGATTTGCTTACCAAGATTGTGAGCAGCCCAGCCCAAATGCACCTCAAGGATCTGACCGATATTCATACGCGAAGGTACGCCTAGTGGATTCAGAACCATGTCTACTGGAGAACCGTCTGCCAAGTACGGCATGTCTTCAGCAGGAAGAACTTTAGAGACAACACCCTTATTACCATGGCGGCCGGCAAACTTATCGCCGACTTGCATTTTACGTTTAATAGCGACGTAAACTTTAACCATTTTGATAACGCCAGGAGGAAGCTCGTCACCTTTTCTCAAACGATCGATTTTCTCGTTGAATACCAATTTAACAGCGTCAAGTTGGTTACGAGCATTGTCGATGATCTTGTTCACTTGGAACTCAAGATCTTGTTCAAGAGGGATATAGTTCAACAATTCGAATGGAATTGTTTCGATATCTGCGATTGTAATTGATTGGCCTTTGTTCAAAAGCTTTTGGCTTCCGTCTTCATTTAGAAGAACGCCCGTCGTGATTTTACCCACTAGGATGTCACGTAGTTTAGAGATCGCGTTATTTTTGATAACGTTTTGCTCTACTGCCAAGTCTTTCTCAAGTTTGCGTTTTTTCTCTTCGATGATTGAAGCCAAACGTTCGTCACGATCAGCGCCTTCACGAGAGTAAACTTGAGCGTCGATAACTGTACCGTAAACGCCAGATGGAGCACGAAGAGATGTATCACGTACATCGCCCGCTTTTTCACCGAAGATTGCTCTCAAGAGTTTTTCTTCAGGAGAAAGTTGTGTTTCACCTTTTGGAGTTACTTTACCAACCAAGATGAAGCCAGGGCGAACTTCCGCACCAATGCGAACGATACCAGAGCTATCAAGGTCTTTAAGTGCTTCTTCACCAACGTTTGCGATATCGCGAGTGATCTCTTCTTTACCCAATTTTGTATCACGCGCTACGCACTCGAATTCTTCGATGTGGATAGATGTGTAAACGTCGTCTTTCAACAAACGTTCAGAAATCAAGATAGAGTCCTCGAAGTTGTAACCTTGCCAAGGAGTGAACGCTACCAGGATGTTTTGTCCTAGAGCCAACTCACCAAGCTCAGTTGAAGGGCCGTCAGCGATGATATCGCCTTTAGCAACCTTATCACCAACCGTTACGATAGGCTTTTGATTGAAGCATGTGTTTTGATTTGTACGTTGGTACTTCGTCAAATTGTAGATATCAACGTTCGCGCCGAGCTCTCCGCCTTTTGCAAAACGACGAACAACGATACGAGAAGCATCAACTTCTTCAACGATACCATCGTTTTGAACAACGATAGATGTACCAGAGTCACGAGCTACAAGACGCTCAACGCCCGTACCAACAAGTGGTGCGCGTGAACGTAACAATGGAACTGCTTGACGTTGCATGTTCGAACCCATCAGGGCACGGTTGGCATCGTCATGCTCTAGGAACGGAATCAATGAAGCGGCGATAGACACGAGCTGAGATGGAGAAACGTCCATCAAAGATACTTTGTCTTTATCAACGATTTCGTACTCACCATCACGACGAGTAAGAACTGTTGGAGTTTGGATCGCCTTGTTACCTGCTTCATCACGAGCTGCTGGAGCGATGTGGTTACCCGCCTCTTCCAATGCAGACAAGTAGTTGATGTCTTTAGAAACAGAACCACCATCAACTTTACGGTATGGAGTCTCAATGAAACCATAGTTGTTGATACGTGCGTAAGTAGCCAAAGATGCGATCAAACCGATGTTTGGTCCCTCTGGAGTTTCAATCGGACAGATACGACCGTAGTGCGTAGGATGTACGTCACGTACTTCGAAACCTGCACGGTCACGAGTCAAACCGCCGGGTCCAAGAGCAGACAAACGACGTTTGTGCGTGATCTCAGAAAGTGGATTTGTTTGATCCATGAACTGTGACAATTGAGACGAACCGAAGAATTCTTTTACAACGGCGTTCACTGGTTTCGCATTTACTAGATCGTGCGGCATCATAGTCTCAACATCTTGAAGAGACATACGCTCACGAATAGCGCGTTCCATACGAACTAGACCGATACGGTATTGATTCTCAAGCAACTCACCTACTGAACGAACACGACGATTACCCAAGTGATCGATATCATCGATAACGCCGCGACCGTTTTTAAGGTCGATCAAAGTTTTAATAGTGCTCAAGATATCTTTGTGAGTCAGTGTTCTGTGCGATGGAGGACACTCATCCATAGAGATACCGAATTTGTGATTGATCTTGATACGACCAACTTCAGAGAGGTCATATGTTTCAGGATCAAAGAACAAACGGTTGAAGAATGCAGTTGAAGCATCCAACGTTGGTGGTTCACCAGGACGAAGACGTTTGTAGATCTCTACAAGTGATTCGTCTTTGTTAGCTACTTTATCAACCAACAATGTGTTGCGAAGGTAAGGACCAACAGTCAAACCGTCAAAGAAGATCATGTAGAATTTGTCGATACCAGTTTCGATTGAACGACGGATAAGTGCCGCATTCAACTCAGCGTTAGCGTCAGCAATGATCTCACCAGTAGATTCATCGATAAGTGGTTTCGCAAGAACTTTGCCTTCAAGATCTTCAGGCTGAACTTCAAGTTCAGTGATGTTTAGATCTTTGATTTTCTTAACGATAGCACGAGTGATACGACGACCTGCTTTTACTAGCGCTTCGCCAGATTTAGGATCGTTGATGTCAGTCAATGCTCTTTGACCAGACATTCTTTCGATGTCTAGCTTACGATAAAGTTTTCCGCCTTTTGCGTAAACTTCATCAAGGTCATAGAAGTACTCAAGAAGTTGTTCAGCGTTGTAACCAAGTGCTTTCAAAAGAATAGTCACTGGGAATTTACGACGACGATCGATACGAACGTGGATAAGGTCTTTTTGGTCAAACTCAGCATCCAACCATGAACCACGATATGGGATCACGCGTGCAGAGTAGATCAATTTACCAGAAGAAGCGTTTTTACCACTGTCGTGATCGAAGAACACGCCCGGTGAACGGTGCAACTGAGATACAACAACGCGCTCTGTACCGTTGATGATGAAAGAACCGTTTGCAGTCATCAATGGGATTTCGCCCAAATAAACTTCTTGTTCTTTTACGTCACGGATAGAACGTGCTTCTGTTTCTTCGTCGACGTCAAAAACGATCAAACGAAGAGTCACCTTGATTGGCGCAGCGAAAGTCATACCACGTTGACGGCATTCGTCTACATCGTACTTAGCTGGTTCAAGAGTGTAGCTAACGAATTCAAGGCTAGCTGTGTTGTTGAAGTCACTGATCGGGAATACAGATTTGAATACACCATTCAAACCAGCATCACCACGACGATCTGGATCCATATCTTTTTGAATAAAAGCTTCGTATGAGCTTTTTTGTAGTTCAATTAGATTTGGGATATCAATGACTTGCTTATTCTGAGCGAACGACTTCCTAACACGAATGTTAGACGCCGTGACTGGAGTTCTTTCCATTAAAGCACCTCAATAAGAAAATCGGCAATTCGCTTCGGGGGGAACTACCAAGGCCCACATTAAATAAAATTTGAAAAGGGAAGCTTCTCAACGTACTCCAAGTTCCGGAGAAAGCAAGTGATTATAGGTACTTTTCACCGATTTTCTCTAGCGTCAGAACGCGGAACAAGTCGCTAAAGAACCCTCATCTTGAGCAGGGTTTTAGGGTTTTACTAAAATTCAGGCACGGGCATCCAGCCCTCGCCGGCCTTGAATACGCATCGTGCGGGCCGAAGGCCTGCCTTTTAGTAAAACCCTAAAACCCCACTCAATATGCTGGCATTAGTAATGTTATGCGTTAAGAAGATAGAATAACTGGGAAATATCTTAATCAGATGGATTCTCGAAAAATTAGGGAACAGAAAATAAATTTATTTTTTATTGGATGAAGTTTGGAAATTCGCCCGAAAAAATATCCGAGTTACTCATCGAAGTATTTTTGCCACCGAAGAATCCAGACGGTTTACTAACTGGCGCCTATGGGATGGGTTGGCGTGGTGAGGGATTTTTTTTATTTGTGGGTGCTGTTTCGGAGTTTGGGATTCGAAAATTAAGCAAGCTTCTTAGCTAAAGTAGTTTATGGGTTTATTTCATGGCGGACTTCCGGGCCCGCAGGATGCGGTACCCAAGCCCGGTGAGCGCTGGATGCGCGCGTCCGACAGGGAATAAACCCATAAACTACTTTAGCTAAGAAGCCCTCGCTCGAAGTAAGAAGCCCAAACCCCGAAACAGCACCCACAAATAAAAAAAGCCCCTGGTTTCCCAGAGGCTTCTTTAAGTTCTTCTGTACTAGAAGAGCAAAAACTACTTAACAGTAACTTTCGCGCCTGCAGTCTCAAGAGCTTTTTTGATTTTTTCAGCGTCTTCTTTAGTAGCGCCTTCTTTAACAGCTTTGTTTCCTGCTTCAACAAGAGCTTTCGCTTCAGCAAGACCCAAACCAGTAAGAGCACGTACTTCTTTGATAACGTTGATTTTGTTGGCGCCAGCGTCAACAAGGATAACGTCAAAAGCTGTTTTTTCTTCAACAGCAGCAGCAGGGCCCGCGCCAGCAGCAGCTACTGGAGCAGCAGCAGAAACGCCCCATTTAGTTTCCAAAAGTTTAACAAGTTCAGCAATTTCAAGAACAGTTTTAGCTGACAATGCGTCAACCAATTGATCGTTAGTAAGAGACATTTTAAAATCCTCCAAAAGAGATTAATTTAATTAATTACCACAATTAAGCTTGTGGAGCTTCGGTAGCTTCGCCACCGCCAAGTTTCTCAGCATAAACATTCAAGCATCTAGCAAGTGTTGTTGCTGGAGCAAGAAGCGTAGCCAAGAACATAGCACGAAGCTGATCTTTGCCTGGAAGAGTCGCCAAAAATTTAATTTTTGCGTCGTCCAATGCTTCACCGTCCATAACACCTGACTTAATTTGCAAGACTTCAACGTCTTTAGCAAAATCAGCCAATGTCTTCGCAGTAGCATTCACTTCACCGTAAGAGAAAACGATAGCATTAGTACCTTTCATAGAAGTACTGAAAGCTTTTTCAATTGCCGGGTGATCTTTGAATGCACGTTTTGCAAGAGTATTACGAACGACCTTCATCTCAGATTCAGAGGCATTCAATTTTTTGCGCAAGTTAGTAACTTGCTCAACTTTGATACCTTTGAAATCCACGATGAAAGCCCCTTTAGCTTTTCCGAATTTCTCCGTGATTAGCTTAATCTCCTGCTCTTTATCTGCACGAGTGATCATATATGGGCCTCCTTTCGTAGGAATAGGTGCGATTCAGGTCGGTTTGGAGGTACCGTCTGCGTCCGGGAATCGGACACGTCAATAAACTCTTTTGCCTATCTCGGCAGGCCTCTCACATTCGAGAGATTACATCCACAAAAGGAAACCTACTGTCTCTGACCGCAATAAAAATATTAATAAAAGCTACTTTCAAGTCTTAGCTAAAGACCCGTCTTCACTCCGAGGAGTAAAGACTTTGCTTCGATCAATAAAGACCGAAGCAAAATTTAAAATCACTAGTCAACGTTTGCAGCAGCTGCAGCGTTTTCTTCGATTTTAACACCAGGACCCATAGTTGAAGCTACGTTCACTGATCTTACGTAGATACCTTTAGAAGAAGCTGGCTTAGCTTTAACAACCGCACTCATAAGAGTAAGGAAGTTGTCGCGAAGTTTAGCGTCGCCCATAGATTTCTTACCAACACCCGCATGAATGATACCTGCTTTATCAACGCGGAAATCCAACTTACCTTTTTTCTCGGCAGTAACGGCTTCACCAACGTTCATAGTTACAGTACCAATTTTTGGATTTGGCATTAAACCACGAGGTCCAAGGATCTTAGCAACTTTAGAAACAGTCGCCATCATATCTGGAGTTGCGATACATTTATCGAAATCCAACCAGCCGCCTTGGATTTTAGCTACTAGGTCGTCAGCGCCAACAAAGTCAGCACCTGCGTTTTTCGCTTCAGCTTCTTTCGGGCCTTTTGCGAAAACAACAACTTTCACTTCTTTACCAAGACCATGTGGAAGAGCGATAGCTCCGCGCACTTGTTGGTCAGATTGTTTAGGATCGATACCCAAACGGATTGCTACGTCGATAGACTCATCAAATTTAGCAGGAGCTGACGCTACTACTAGTTTGAATGCTTCTTCAACAGAGTACTTTTTTGTAGAATCAACCTTCTTAGAGGCTGCTTCAAATTTTTTACCTGCCATACATCACCCCTAGTCTGCGTACTCAATGCCCATGCTTTTCGCAGTACCAATTACTTGCGACATAGCGGACTCAACTTTCAAGCAATTCAAATCTGGCAACTTAGTAGTTGCGATTTGTTTAACTTGATCGCCTTTGATTTTTCCAACTTTATCTTTCTGAGGCATTTTAGAGCCAGACTCTAACTTAAGAGCCTTTTTGATCAGAGAAGACACCGGTGGTGTTTTTGTGATGAAAGTAAACGATCTGTCCTGATAAACAGTGATGATGATAGGCACAATGCTATCACCCAATGCTTGCGTACGAGCATTGAACTGCTTACAGAATTCCATGATGTTTACCCCGTGCTGTCCAAGTGCCGGTCCAACGGGAGGAGCTGGATTAGCTTTCCCTGCCGGTATTTGCAGCTTGATCATTCCTGTAACTTTTTTTGCCATGACCCACTCCTGCAAGAGGTGCGTTTAATAAGAAACGGAACCCTGCGGGTCCCGTTTATGTTTCTAGTGCCACCCTATGTAGCGCTAAAATTAATTTTTATCAACCTGAATGTAGTCCAATTCCACTGGAGTTGGTCTACCGAAGATGCTCACAAGAACTTTCACTTTCGCTTTGTCCTCGTTCACTTCTTCTACAGTTCCTTGGAAGTTAGAGAATGGACCGTCGATAACAGTCACATTTTCACCTACAGAGAACTTTACTTTTGGCTTCGGCTTCTCAGCCACGCCTGCCATTTGCTGAGTAACGCGGAAAACTTCATGCTCAGGAACTTCCGGAGGACGAGTTTTAGCACCACCAACAAAGCCTGTTACTTTTGACGCAGTTTTAACCAAATGCCAAGTGTCATCATTCAAAAACATTTGAACGAACATGTAGCCTGGGAAAAATTTACGCGATTTAGTTTGTTTTTGGCCTTTTACGAGCTCAACTACGTTTTCAGCAGGAATAAGAACTTCACCGAAGTACTCTTCCAATTTAGCTGATTTAACCTTCTCAAGGATGGCTTTCTTCGCTGTTTGCTCACAGCCTGTCTGAACGTTTACGATGTACCACTTTTTTTCCATGGTCCGTCCTTACTTCATTAGATAGTTGATAAAGAAGCCAGAAAGCATATCGAAAGAGCTGATGATTACGCTAGAAATCAACACCATCACAACACACACGATAGTCATTGCAGTTGTGTCTTTGCGAGAAGGCCATACAACTTTGCGGATTTCACTCACAACGTCATCGCCCCATGCTTGTACTTTAGGGTTGAATTGAAGAATTGCGAAAATAACAAGACCCAAACCTACTGGGAAACCGTGTCTTACGATATCTGTATCAGTTAGACGAGCTACGATACCGAATGCGCCAGAGAATGCTTTGATCAAAAGATGAACAGTCAGACCAATAAGGGCCGCTGCAATCGCGAAACTAAGAGTCAAAATTTTCGAATTCGTCTTTTCCATTTTTCCTCGTAAGCAACATCAAAGTTGAAATTGGCAGGGGCGGAGGGATTCGAACCCACGACCTAACGATTTGGAGTCGTTCGCTCTACCGCTGGAGCTACACCCCTGCACGATCTTTCTAATGATAATAAACCAGCTGACTGCGTTGCTTGGTCGTCGGCGTACATTTATGTACGCTCTCCTCGGGCGCGCCTTGCATCTGATTTATTCTCATTAGAAATCTCCCGTTATAGTGGGAGAAGGCTAATGTTGTACAAAAAAGAAACATCGATTTTGTACGTGCCAAGAAACACCGAAGGGGACCCTCTTGTCAAGGAGTCCCCTGGGTGATGTTTCAGTAGCAGTTACGCTGCGTTAATCCTACTCAAGGATTTCAACAACAACGCCGGCACCAACAGTACGGCCACCTTCACGGATAGCGAAGCGAAGCTCTTTTTCCATTGCGATTGGAGCGATAAGCTCAACAGCAACTTCAACGCGATCGCCAGGCATAACCATTTCAGTTCCAGCTTTCAAAGTACAAACGCCAGTTACGTCAGTTGTACGGAAGTAGAACTGTGGACGGTAACCATTGAAGAATGGAGTATGACGTCCGCCTTCTTCTTTAGTAAGGATGTACGCTTCAGCGCGGAATTTTTTGTGAGGTTTAACAGTTCCTGGTTTAACAAGAACTTGACCACGTTCAACGTCTTCTTTTTTAGTACCACGAAGAAGAACACCGCAGTTATCTCCAGCGCGACCTTCATCAAGAAGTTTACGGAACATTTCGATACCAGTAACAGTCGTTTTTTGAGTCGGACGGATACCAACGATTTCGATCTCGTCACCAACTTTAACGATACCACGCTCAACACGGCCAGTAACAACTGTACCACGACCAGAGATAGAGAACACGTCCTCTACAGGCATCAAGAAAGTTTTGTCAGTAGCACGAACTGGTTCTGGAATGTAAGTGTCACAAGCTTCCATCAATTTCATGATAGCTGGACGACCGATTTCAGAAGTGTCACCTTCCAAAGCTTTTAGTGCAGAACCTTTAACGATTGGAATGTCATCGCCAGGGAATTCGTATTTAGAAAGAAGCTCACGAACTTCAAGCTCAACAAGCTCAAGAAGTTCTTTATCGTCAACCATGTCTACTTTGTTCATGAAAACAACTAGAGCAGGTACACCTACTTGACGAGCAAGAAGGATATGTTCACGAGTTTGTGGCATAGGACCGTCAGCAGAAGAAACTACTAGAATAGCTCCGTCCATTTGAGCAGCACCAGTGATCATGTTTTTTACGTAGTCAGCATGGCCTGGGCAGTCAACGTGCGCATAGTGGCGATTAGCTGTTTCGTATTCAACGTGAGTTGTAGAGATCGTGATACCACGTTCTCTTTCTTCAGGAGACTTATCGATTTGATCGTAAGACATCGCCTGAGCTTGACCTGTAGTTGCTAGCGTAGTTGTGATAGCAGCAGTCAAAGTTGTTTTACCATGGTCAACGTGACCGATTGTGCCGATGTTAACATGCGGCTTATTACGGTTAAATTTCTCTTTAGACATTATTCCTCCTGAAGAGATTCATTTTTAATTTAGCTAAACCAAAAAACAATAAATATTTTAAAATTAGTATCTTAGTGGAGCCCATGATCGGAGCCGAACCGACGACCTCACCCTTACCAAGGGTGTGCTCTACCACTGAGCTACATGGGCGTAGCTGAAACTTGGAGCGGGAAACGGGGCTCGAACCCGCAACCCTCTGCTTGGAAGGCAGATACTCTAGCCAATTGAGCTATTCCCGCCCATCCTCAGAACGCCCAGAAGAAAATTTCTTTTCTTCGTATTTTCCTAATTTCGTATGGGAAAGCAATCAAGTGGTGGGCAGGGAAGGATTCGAACCTTCGTAGACATAAGCCAGCGGATTTACAGTCCGCCCCCTTTAGCCACTCGGGCACCTACCCACTTGTATGCTTACCCATAAGAAATTTGGAGCTGGTTATGGGACTCGAACCCGCAACCTGCTGATTACAAATCAGCTGCTCTACCAATTGAGCTAAACCAGCATTCTCTGAGACAACCGAAACTTTGTACTGGAAAACGTGCGTCCCAGTCAAAGACATTTATTCACCAGTTTCAGATTTTTTGCGGTTAGCAACGCGGGGCGTATGCTGGCGCATAGTTTCTGTTAATGCCATGGCTGTCGCGACGGAGGCATTGTAACTAGCTGAGGCACTTGATTGAGGAATGAAAACCAGCTCATCGCATAGTCTTTCAGTCGCCACTCTCATGCCTTTGTCTTCAGAACCAATAGCCCAAACAACTTTGCCTGGCAAGTCTAATTCGAAGATAGATTTTTTACCACGCGGCGAGAGACCAAAGATCCAATAACCTTTTTCTTTCAACTCTTCTGCGTATTTAGCAAAATTAGTCGTCTCTTGCACAGCTACGTGTTCAGTACCACCGCACGCAACTTTATGTACTGTCGGAGTCAAACCAACAGCTCTGTCCTCTGGAATAATCACGCCGTCACCACCGACAAGCCATGAAGTTCTGAGGATGGCTCCTAAATTATGCGGATCTTCGATACCGTCTAACATAAGTATGATCGATTTATCTTTTGCCGAGAATTTATCGATTTTGAATTTGGGAGCTGCATCTTCTGGAAGGAAGAGCGCAGCACCTTGATGAGACGGACCGAATTTATCGATCACTTGGTCAGATTTTAATTCGATTTTAATATTCGCTCTAAGAGCCGCATCGTGAATGTCGCGAAGATCTTGAGAACTCTCGAAATCTGCACGGATCCACATGCCCTTCACAGCGCGAGGACGTACAGTTAATACTTCATTGATAGCATGTGTACCAATGACGACTCTCCAGTCACGAGGAATTTGATTTGCAGAGAGTGCGTTTGCTTGTTGCTGCTGTTGCTGAGCACGACCGCCACCTTGCTGTGAGCGATTTGCTTGCGAGCGATTCCCCTGCTGAGGGCCTTTGCCACCAGAGCGAGAGTTGTTGTTTGCAGGAGCGGATTTTTTATTATTAAAGTTTTTCTTCATATACAGCCATTACGAAATCAGTTGCAGTTTCTACGAGATTTTTCGCTTCTAAGATGGGTCTTCCAACAACAAGTGCCGAAGCGCCTTTTTTAAGTGCTTCTTTAGGGCCCATGATACGCTTTTGATCTCCGGAGTCTTGCATACTAAAGCGAATCCCCGGAGTGACAAGGTAAAGTCCTTGATTTTGTAAAAGGTCTAACTCATGCGGAGAGCACACGACACTACTCAAGCCTGACGATTTTACCAATGCGGCTAAATCTTGAACATGTTGAGAGATCGGTTGGTCTTTCATATTCTTTGGCAATGAATTTTGATCCCACGATGTGAGGATCGTCACTGCCAAAATTTTAAATGGGCGAATCGCATTGAGTTCTTTTTCAACCTTCGCCATTTGCGCAAGAGCCTCCGCACCGGAAAGAGCATGAACAGTGACAAGTGAAGCACCCGCTTCGAAACTGGCCCTCACTGCCGCCTCCATTGTTGAAGGAATGTCGAAGTGTTTATTATCGAGGAAGATCGGGCCACGTTGAGCGACTTCTTTCACAAAGTCCATTCCGTAGCGCAGACACAAACGCGGGCCAAGTTTAAAGCCTCCGACTGTTTCTGCGAGCTCATCCGCGATTTTCAAAGCTTTATCGCGAGTGTCGACATCCAAAGCTAAGATAATCGGATTGCGCATAGGTTGTGAGCGGTGGTTCGCAGCCATTGAGTCCTCGATTTTTTGGTGGGGATTAATTCAAAATTGATAATAAGAATCAGAGCATCACTTGGCTATGAAATTGTTGGGTGCTCTGTTGCATGCGCGGTCTGTTTGCATAGCTTTTGAACAGCTTGGAAAGAATCGTCCCTTGATAGGTGATTTTGCCGCATCAGTTCGAGCAGGTTCGAGGTGTTTTGGTCTGGAGTTTGCTTTGGTTTGAGCGATTGCTTACCAAAGGAAGACTCCATGAATTCTGAAACGGTTGAAAACCGCAGAAATGTAAAGACGAGAGATACGAAATGGGCTCAAAGAGCCGCGGCTTTTTTAGCGAAAAAAGGCCTCTCCCCTAACCAAATTTCAGTATTGAGCATGGCGTTCGCGCTGGTTTCTTTAGGTGCTTACGTTTCAGCTTCATTTGCAGAGGTCGGCCATAAAGCGGGTTATTTACTTCTCGCGATTGTGGGGATTCAAGGTCGCCTGTTGTGCAATCTTTTTGATGGAATGGTTGCGATTGAGTTTCAAAAAAAATCAGCGGTAGGTGAAATCTATAACGATACGCCAGATCGCATTTCTGACTTTTTGATTCTTTTGGGAGCAGGCTTTTTGATTCCGCATTCTTTCGGTGGATTGAACTTAGCTTGGGCTGCGATCTTTTTGGCAACGTTAACTGCATACTCTCGCATGTTGGGTGCTTCAGTGGGTGCGGGTCATCAGTTCTTGGGACCTATGGCAAAACAACATCGTATGGCTTTGATTACTGCTGCAACTGTGCTTGAGATTTTCAATGGTGATGGCGTTTTGATGGCTTGGGCTTTTGTTGCAATGAATGTGCTTTTGGTTGTGACGAACATCCGTCGCATTAGCAAGATCGCTGGTTTTTTGAATTCGAAGGACGCTAGTGGGCAGGAGACTGCAAAATGATTTTTCATGATGTCTCTCCAACGCTATTAAAAACTTTGGCTGGTGTGTTTGGCTTGTTGGCTTTTTTGACTGTGGTTTTTCACGGTGTGAAATTAGCGAAAGGCCCCTCAAAGTTAGTTAATGAATTGATCGAACGCACGCACTCTTGGTGGGTGATGGTTTTGATCGCTTCGGTCGTATTGTTTGTGAATAATTATATCGCAGCGGTGGGCTTGGCATTGTTGTCGGCGTTTGCTTTGCGAGAGTTGTTGAATTCCATTTCTTTACGTAACTCAGACAGCCGCCCGATTTTGTGGTGCTTTCTGACGATTCCAGTGCAGTACTTATTGGTGCTGTTTCAAGTCGACAATTACTACGGTATTTTTATTCCAGTTTTTGTCTTTACGTTTTTGGCATTTAGAAGTGTCAGTCGCGGCGATACGAAAGATATCACTCGTTCATTGGGGATTATCAATTGGTCCTTGATGATTACGGTATTTAGCTTCTCGCACATTTTGATGATTTTGGTTTATCCATTTAAAGGATTTGCTTCTTCAGAGAATGCACAGATCGTTTTGTTTTTACTTTTAATCACTGAGCTGAATGACGTGTTCCAATTCACGTGGGGCAAACTTTTCGGCAAGACGAAGATCATTCCTTCCGTTTCACCGAATAAAACCTTGGAAGGTTTCGTGGGTGGATTTTTAACGACAGCGATCTTGGCTGCTTCGTTGGGATTCATGGTTCATTTGGAACCTCTGCATGCCGGAGCGATTGGTGCATTAATGGCAGTGGTCGGCTTCTTTGGGGATTTGACTTTCTCTGCGATCAAACGCGATTTCCAAATTAAAGACCTGGGGTCAGTTATTCCTGGCCATGGTGGAATCTTGGATCGCATGGATTCGCTTGCGTTTACAGGCATGATTTTCTTTTACATCTTTAAGCAATATCACGGGTAATTAAATGAGCTCACAAACTTGGCCTATTATTTTGAATTTGATTGCTTCGTTGTTTGGCGCTTTTGGGCAGTATTTTTACAAACTCGGCTCACAACGATTGAAAGAAGTGCCGCTGTTTATGAATTGGCAAATTGCTGTTGGGGTTGTGAGTTTCACGGCCGTGATGGTGTTGTTTGTGATTTCATTTAAAATGGGCGGGAAGATTTCGACGACCTTCCCGGTTTATGCTTCGACCTTTTTATGGGGCACGATGATTGGTGTTTTTGTTGAGAAAGAAAGCTTTCACAACATTCAATGGCTCGGAGTGATTCTCGTTGTTGCCGGAATCACGCTTGTAAGCTCGTTCGCGACAGCGAACTAGTCCAGCTCCGGGCCTGCAGCCCTGCGCCTCCTCGGCGTCCGCCGATTAATCCTCTACTATTATTAAAGTGTTCCAGTTTTGACGGCGGATGAGGTTGCCTTGTTCGTCGCGACGGAATTTTCCTTCGACGGTGAAGGCGGGAACCATTCCTTTGCCGGCTTTTTTTATAGCGTTGAAGATATATTCGGCGCGACCTCGAGTCATGCGCACGCAACCGCCTGAACCGCGGCGACCGAGATCGCCGTAATGAGCAGGGTCTGTTGCATGCAGTGCCGTTCCGCCATTAAAGAAGACAGCGAAATCCATATAGGTCTGCCAGGTTCTTGAGAAGTAATGCGGATCTAACCACGTCGGTGAATACCAGCCTGACGGAGTTTCTGAAAAATATTTTTCTCCAGATGGTGGCTTCTCCCATTGCTCTCTCCCCGTTGAAATTGCGAATTGAGCTGTGCGCTGGCCGTTTTCCCAAAGCTGGGCAGTTTGCGCGAACATGCCTCGCGGGGATTTGTTGACGACGAGAACGATGGGAAATTCTTTGTAGATATTAATTCTTGAGGTTGCCATTGCATTCGCGCGTTTTTCAACGTGCTGCGGGCGAAACTGTGGCTGCTCTGGTGACAGCTGTTGAGCATGGGACTGAGTCGCTAAAACGAAAGATAACAAAATTCCTGAAAGTACCGAGATTGCATATCTCATGAAGGGCCTCCTAATAGAGTTCCTTCACGCTATTTCCTGATGGCGTCCGAGGCAAATTACTTATCCTCCACGATAATCATGGTGTTCCAGCCGACTTTGCGGATGATGTTGCCTTTGCGATCGCGGGCGACTTGGCCATGGCGATTGACGACGGGAACGAGGCCGCGGCCTTCACTGGTCACGAGATTGAAAATGATGAAGGCGTTATCTTTGTGCAGACGCACGCATCCTCCCGAGGCACGACGTCCGAGTTCTTTGTAGTGATCAGGGGTTGTTGCATGCAAGGCGACTCCACCGACGAAGAAAACAGCGTACTCCATGTAGGCTTCCCAGGTTTCAGAGTAGTGCTTGCGAATAAGGCGTTGCGGTTGATACCAACCGACGGGTGTGCCGGTGAAGTAATAGCGACCGCTTTTTGCTGTCTCCCATCTTTCACGTCCCGTGGAAACAAGGAAGCTGTGTGTGAGGACACCTTGTTGATAGACCCACATTTGTTGAACGTTGGCAGCCTTGCTGACTTTGATCACGACAGGAAATTCTTGATAGACGTCAAATCCTTCAACGGCAAAAACTTCTTCTGGCAGCATGAGGACAGAATCACTTCCCTCTGAGGGAGAATGATCTACGGGTTCTGACATCAGCTGCGCATCTGACATTTCATCAGAGATGAGCGGCTGTGAATCTAGGTCATCGAGATAATTCAGATCGGCCAATACTGGAGAAGAAAAGAAGAATGCAAGTGAGAGCAATAACTTTGTCATGGCACACCTTCCTGCGAAGATTGGGGACGAATGATTTCCTTCTTCAGTGGACGATGAGAGGTGGAAAATCACAAGTCACGCCCGTCTTCTTCCGTGCGAAGGACGCGTGTGCGGATTTTAAATTTTGTTAGCTGTCGCTATTTGCAGGCGACCTTTTGTGTAAGGTCATTGATTGAAATGGAATCGAGATACTTCATCGACTGACATTCAAGGCCCTGTGCGATGCCGTCTAGCAATTCGATCATTGAGCAGCTCACAGCGCATGATTTCAACGGATCTTTTTCGCGCACAGGAATAAGCTGTTTTCCGGATACGGCTTTATAGACATCTTTCAAAGAGATTTCTTTCGCGGTTTTAGAGAGTCGTACTCCCCCCGCTTTTCCTTTGAAGGAATCAAGCAAACCGGCTTCAACCATTTTAGAGACAAGACGGCGAACAACAGTGGGATTCGTGCGGATGCTCTTCGCAAGATAATCTGACGTCAGAAGCTCTTCCTTGCGGTAGGCAAGAATCGTTAGAATATGAACTGAGACTGAGAATCTTTCGTCGACCATATATCAGTACTTTAGCAGGTTTGGTGCCTACTTACAATGCAAGCAATGCCTCATTTTGTTAAAATGTGCGTTTTACTGTTGCATTTAACTTTAAAGCCCGCCATAATGTGCGTATATCAGTCACATTTAATAGGACTGAAGAAAAAGGAGCCCCTCCCGTGTCTCAAAATACGTCTAAAAGTCTGAATCATTCGGAAATCAAAGAAGCTTTGAATTGGCGTTATGCAGTTAAAAGATTTGATGCGACTAAAAAGATCGCGCAAGACGACTGGAAAGTATTGGCTGATTCGTTGACGTTGGCTCCTTCGTCTTATGGCTTGCAACCGTATAAATTTCTTGTGGTTGAGAACCCAGAAGTTCGCGAAAAACTCAAAGCGGTTTCATGGAATCAAACGCAAGTTACTGATGCTAGTCACTATGTAGTCATGCTTTATAAAGAGAAGCTCGATGTCGATCATATTCAAAAATATATCGACACTGTGGCGCACGTTCGCGGCATTTCGAAAGACTCTTTAGAAGGTTATAAAAATATGATGATTGAGAATCTTGTGAAAGGTCCTCTGTCAGCGAAAATCGATACGTGGGCTGCGAAACAAGTCTATATCGCGATGGGTACCTTGCTTGAGACAGCGGCGCTGTTGAAAGTGGATGCTTGTCCGATGGAAGGTCTTGATCCAGCTGCTTACGATAAAATCTTAGGCCTTGAAGGCAGTGGTTGGAAAACTGTTGCGACAGTGGCTTTGGGTTATCGTCATGCTGAAGACGCTTTCCAGAACTTAAAGAAAGTGCGCTTCGCTGATGAACATTTGATTAATTATATTAAGTAGCTGTTAGAGGAAATCTCTCTATGAGAGATTTCTAGACGGAAGCTCTTTCATAGAGCCTTCTGGAAAATCGGCCCTCCCGTTTTCCTCGCTACTCCTCCGATTGTCAGGGTGCTGTCCTCCCGCGTGTGTTTCTTAGACAGCCGACATCTATCGATGTCTTCCCCACCTCCGCTTCAGTACGAATCAGTTAATATGACAGCCTCCTGACAATCGGAGGCTTTTTTTAATAAAAAAGCCCCGAGTTTCCTCGAGGCTTTTTGCATTCTTTGTTTTTCGAATGATCTTAGTAAGACTTTGCGAACAAAACCCACTTAGTGGCTGGCTTGCCAGAGAAGATGCAGTTTCCTGAAACGGCGTCTTGCTCAAGAGGGATACAGCGTGGAGTTACTTTTAGTTTTGCTAGCAACTCGTGGCCCATGCCTGCTTCACACCATGGTACCAAGGCAAAGCCTGGAGCTGATGCTTCTTCGTCGCCTTTGAAGTAAGCTTCGAAGTCTGAAAGTGAAGTGATTTTTTTGATGTTGTCGTCGCGGAATTTTTTCGCGCGCTCAAGCAAACCATCTTGGATTTCTTGAAGCAAACCAGTGATACCTTGAACGAAAGCATCGCGTGCTTGGCCCGCTTTTTCTTTCGGACCTTTATCACGACGGCCAACGAAAACTTCACCTTTTGCCATGTCACGAGGACCCACTTCAACACGAACTGGAACACCTTGCTTGATGTACTGCCAAGCTTTATCGCCGCCACGGATGTCGCGGTCGTCGATTTTCACTCTGACTGCGCCACCAGAATAAGTTTGCGCTTTCAATTCTTTAGCAATCGCTTGAACGTATTCAAGAACTTGTTTTTTCTCTTCGTCATTGCGGTAGATCGGACAGATCACAACGTGCAATGGCGCAATTCTTGGTGGAACCACAAATCCATTATCATCAGAGTGAGTCATGATCAAACCACCGATAAGGCGAGTTGAAACACCCCATGACGTTGTCCATGCTGTTTCTTCTTTACCTTCAGCGCTCAAGTACTTAATGCCAGAAGCTTTCGCAAAGTTTTGACCCAAGAAGTGAGAAGTTCCCGCTTGCAGAGCTTTCTTATCTTGCATCAATGCTTCGATCGTAAATGTATCAACAGCACCCGGGAAACGCTCGTCTGTTGTTTTCATCCCTTTAATCACAGGCATCGCCATGTATTGCTCTGCAAAGTCAGAATAAACATCCAACATTTGCATCGTTTCGCTTTGAGCTTCAGCCGCTGTTGCGTGAACAGTGTGACCTTCTTGCCAAAGAAATTCCGCCGTACGCAAGAACATGCGTGTGCGCATTTCCCATCTCATCACGTTACACCATTGGTTAATCAATACAGGCAGGTCACGGTATGACTTCACCCATTTTGCAAATTGATGACCGATGATTGTTTCCGAAGTCGGACGAATGATAAGTGGCTCTTCCAACTCACCGTCTGGAACCAAGCCACCTTTACCGTCTGATTTCAAACGGTGATGAGTGACGACAGCGCATTCTTTTGCGAAGCCTTCAACGTGTTCAGCTTCTTTTTCCAAGAATGAAAGTGGAATCAACAATGGGAAGTAAGCATTCACGTGGCCCGTATCTTTGAACATACGATCCAAAACGGCTTGCATGTTTTCCCATACAGCGTAACCCCAAGGTTTGATGACCATGCAACCACGTACAGGCGAATTTTCGGCCATGTCTGCGGCTGTGATAACTTGTTGGTACCACTCTGGGTAATTTTCTGAACGTGTCGGTTTAATCGCTGTATCTGCCATTGTTTTCCTCTTAAGACTCGATGCCGTAGGCTTTAATTTTTCTGTGTAGGTAGCTGCGCTCTAGACCAATCACTTCAGCGGTTTTTGAAATGTTGCCGCTGTTTTCTTGGATCTTACGAAGCAGGTATTCTTTTTCAAACTGCGCGCGAGCTTCACGGAAAGTCGATAGATCTTCCATTTGCACGGCCTTTTCATCGCCAGCGTCGATAAGACCAGCGAAACGAACGTCATGCACATCCACGAACTCTCCCGGAGTCAGGATGTAAACGCGCTCGATAAAGTTTTTCAATTCACGCACGTTACCCGGCCAAGTGTACGCCAGCATTTTTTCAATCGCGCGTTCAGAGAAAGCTTTGATTGGATAACCCGTCTCACGAGATACGTGATCCGAGAAGTATGTGATCAAAACAGGAATATCTTCTGGATGTTCACGCAATGAAGGAACGCGGAATGGAATGACGTTAAGTCTATAATAAAGATCTTCGCGGAAGCGGCCTTCTTTAACTTCTTTTTCGATTTCTTTGCTTGAAGAAGCAATCACGCGCACGTCGTTTTGCACAGACTCTGTACCACCGACGCGAGAGTATTTGTGTTCTTCAAGATAGCGCATCAAGCGAGCTTGCGTCTGGATATTCATCTCAGAGATGTCTTCCAAATACAAAGTTCCACCGTTAGCTAAATCCAATTTACCTTTTTTAGTGCGCTCAACTCCAGGCATGGCACCTTTTTCGATACCAAAGATTTCTGCTTCCAAAAGATCTTCAGGAACCGCGCCGCAGTTCAATTCAACGAACGGTCGGCTGGCACGTGTGCTCATGTAGTGAATGTTTTGAGCAACGAGCTCTTTACCCACACCGTTTTCCCCATGGATTAAAACCCATGAGTTCGTCGGTGCTACGCGAGCGATGATTTGTTTTGTTGCAACCATTGAAGGAGCTTCACCGATCAATGCGATCGATTTGCGAAGTTTATTGAGCAACAGCGCTTTTTCTTCGCGCTCTTGTTGGTAGCTGATGATGTTTGAAATCACGATCAGGATTTTATCCATCGACAAAGGCTTCTCGATGAAATCCCATGCGCCCAGTTTTGTTGCTTTGACCGCTGTCTCAATTGTTCCGTGACCAGAGATCATCACGAAATCCACAGTTGGGAATTCGCGACGAGCCAAGTTCAAAACTTCCATGCCGTCATATTTGCCTGGCATCCAGATATCGAGGAATGTGATATCAGGTTGGAATTCTTTAAGGGCTTTCAATCCCGATTCACCGTCGTGGGCGTAGTGTACTTGGAAACCTTCGTCTTTTAACGAAGCACCCAAGACATCACGAATGGGAGCTTCGTCGTCGATGATCAAAATTTTTGTCATTTGTTATTTCCTTCTTCTTCGTGATCAGAGGGCTTCCATGCGCCCACTTCATTCACAGGCATTTCGATCACCATCTTTGTGCCTTGTGGCTCGTTGGCCATGGCGCGGATGAAACCGTTATGATCCTCGATGATCCGTTTCACGATGGCTAAGCCTAACCCAGTTCCGCCTTCTTTTGTAGAGTAGTATGGCTCAAAAATGCGACTTCGATCAGCTTGTGGAATGCCTTCACCGTTATCAGCCACCGTCAGGCGGACTGTTTTGATGTCCTTGTCATAACGAGTCACGATTTCCACTCGAGGTTGTGGCTCTTTAGCAACAGCCGCGACCGCATTATCCACCAGATTTACGAGGACACGTTTGATTTGGTCAGGGTCGAATTTGAACTCTGGCAATTCCTGATCTTGGCTGAAATCAAACGTCACGTGCGTGTGTGCTTGGCGATAAAGCCCTAGCGATTCATTCACAACTTGATTGAGTGATGAAACAACCGGGCGTGCTTGCGGCAAACGCGCAAAGTTTGAAAACTCATTCACGAGGTTTTTAAGACCATCCACTTGTTTTACGATCATCGTCGTACATTCAGCAAATGCAGGATCGGTGATTGTTGATCCAAATTTACGTTGCAAGCGTTCTGCAGAAAGCTTGATGGGCGTGAGTGGATTTTTAATTTCATGAGCGATACGACGAGCCACCTCAGTCCAAGCTGCTGCACGCTGTGCACTTACAATCGGAGTCATGTCGTCGAATACCAGAATCTTACCAACTTCATCGCCGCTTTCATCTTTAAGGATTGAAAGTTTCATTTGAAGTGGGACCGCTTCACCTTGCACGTTCATGCGGAATTCTTTTTGAATAGATTCGATTTTATGATCCTGCATTGTTTTTAATAACTCTGCGAACGTTCTGAAATATTCGAGAGTCAAAAGATCGCGCACGGAATGACCGATGTATTTTTCTGGATCGACTTTTAAAAGTTTAGCCGCGTGCTGATTGATGGTCGTCACAATGCCCGACTTATCAACTGAGATCACCCCGGCTGAAACATTTTTTAGTACGACTTCGATGTACTGACTATGTTGATCGAGTTCCTGCAGAGTGTTTTCCAAATTCACCGTCATCTGATTGAAATTGGAAATAAGGTCTGAGATCTCTTCACTGCCAGAACGAATTCGAAGTGGCGAGTAGTCCCCGCCTGCAACCCTTCGGGTCGCCCGTCCGAGTTGTACCAGTGGAATAGATAATTGTTTTGCGAGATAGAAACCAAACCACGTCGCCGCTAACAAAATCACAAAGGTCATCAAGACCAAGATGATCAGGTAGATAGATTTGAGCGGATACTCGAGTGGATTGATATCACGGAACTCATCATAGGCTGTCGAGATGTCATTCATCTTAGAGATCAATGACAATGGCAAGAAGCTCGATACGACGATGGCACCTTTATCAGCACCCTCCTGAACAGGCACGATCACACGTACGAGATTCCCGTCACCGAATTGATGGATCAGACTGGATTCGGCTTGCAGCTTGATCCCTTTTTGCAGGAACTCAAGTGAGACCGCAGGCACCAATGGCACCGTTTCATCTTCGGCAGCGACCAAAATACGTCTTCCAAAGAGTGATGGATAATATTCAACCGCATCAAGACTGAATTCTTTTTGCAGATAGACCATCTTGCGTTTGATCTCGTTAGGACCTGACGCATTTTTGATTCCATCGGCTACTTGATGAGCGAAATGGTAATTTCTTTTTTTAGCATTGAAGTAATAAGCGTTCGTCACTTCGATGGAGCTTTTGAGGACTCCGGCCATTTTTGCCGAGAACCATTTATCAAAACTCGAGTTGATATAAAACACCGAGATCACAAACATCAGAAGCGTCGGAATAACCGAGAAGCTGACGAACGCGGCGATGAGTTTTGCCTTCAGGCTTGAACCGAACAGACGGCTTTTGCGTTCGACAAAGACCTTCACCACGTTTCGGAAAATCATGAACAGCAATAGCAATAATAGAATGATATTAAAGTTCACCAGACCGAAGAAGAAGATACTGTGAACGAATGGCAGCTGCTGACTGGTTGCGAACAGACGGATTTCAAACCATGTCAGAAGCACAAATAAAAACGACACCAGAAAGATTAAGAAAATCTCTCGGCGTCGTTTTTTGAGCTCTTGAGGCCCGTGAGGTTGAAATTCATCTTTCAAGTCTTTGTCGTTATGATCCACGATTTTTCCTTGTAAGATGAAAGTCTATCCCTACTTATTTATTTTTTCTTCTTATTTGTCGCTTTTTTAGCAGCTTTTGGAGCTGATTTTTTAGCTTTCGCAGCAGGCTTTGCAGCTTTGGCAGCTTTAGCTGGTTTTACTGAATTAACATCTGTGGCCAATGCGGCATGGATCTCTTCAGTCAAACCAATCATTTCCATAACAACTTGAGCAGCCTCTTCACCTTTGTTGCCGTGTTCACCACCAGCGCGAGCCATTGCTTGCTCTTCGTTTTCAGTCGTCAATACGCCGAAACCGATTGGGCGGTTGTACATAAGCATAAGCTTCGTAACGCCTTCAGTTACGCTTTCACAAACAACATCGTAATGTGTTGTTTCGCCACGGATCACTGCACCCAAAGCAACAACGCCATCACAGCCTGCTTCAAGGAATGTTTGGCAAGCAAGAGGGATTTCTACAGCGCCCGGAACAAGAGCCGCAAAAATCTCAACGTTCTCACAAGATTCAAGATAAGCGATAGCGCCTTCTTCCAACTTTTGTGTGATATCTGAATTCCAACGAGCGGTAACAACACCGACTTTAATTTTTTGGCTCATTATTTTTGTCCTTTTACATTTTCAATAGAGACGATCTCTACAATTTCAATTCCAAATGCTTTCAAGCCCACTTTCTTTTCTGGCTTGTTCGTCAACAAACGGATTTTGTTCAAACCCAATTCACGAATGATTTGCGCACCGATTCCGTAATCGCGCTCGTCCATCAGTGGAGTTGGAGGACGCACGTCTTCCATCTCTGTTAACATTTGCAACTCTTGTGCAAGTCCACCATTACGGTGAGGACCACGCAACAAAACAAACGCGCCTGAAGTTTCTTTTTCAAGAAGCTTGATTGACTCAACAACCGTTGACGCTTTTCTTTGTAGAGCTGCCATGAAATCACGTGTGAAGTTATCAACATGCACACGGACCAATGTTGGTTCGTCTTTGCTCAACTCACCTTTTTGAATTACTAAGTGTTCAAGACCGTCTACGTTTGAACGGAATACGCGGGCTTTCAAGCCTTCACCGAAAGCGGCAGGCAATTGAATGTTTGCGATCTCTTCAACAAGTGTCTCAGTCGCCAGACGGTATGCGATCAAATCAACGATCGTGCCGATTTTCAAATTATGCTTTTTCGCGAATTGTTTTAATTCAGGAACGCGCGCCATTGTGCCATCTTCTGCAATCACTTCGCAGATAACACCAGCAGGATTGCATCCCGCAAGTTTTGCTAAATCAACAGAACCTTCCGTATGACCTGCCCGTTTCAAAACGCCACCTGGTTGTGCTTTGATCGGAAAGATATGGCCCGGCATATGAACGTCAGATGGTTTTGCGTGAGGGTCCGCAGCAACCTTACACGTGTGAGCGCGGTCTGCAGCAGAGATACCTGTGCTGATACCGTGAGACGCTTCGATGCTCACTGTGAAAGCTGTTTTGTTCGGCGCCAGGTTCATTTCGTCCGTCACCATTTGTGGTAAACGCAGACGTTCAATTTGGGCTGCTGGAAGTGTTAAGCACACAAGGCCGCGTGCTTCTTTGATCATGAAGTTGATAGCTTCTGGCGTGACATAGTCAGTTGCCATCACAAGGTCACCTTCGTTTTCACGATCTTCATCATCGACAAGGATGACCATTTTACCTTTACGAATATCTTCGATCAATTCAGGAATAGTATTAAATTCCATTAGTCTTTTCTCACTTCCATAGAACGTTGAATAGCACGAGCCATGTAATCAGGTTCGACGTTGATTGTGCCGCCAACTTTGATGTCGCCCAAATTTGTACGCTTCAAAGTTTCAGGGATCAAACAAACCGAAACCGTTGAGTTATTAAGTTCATTTACCGTAAGGCTGACACCATTCAAAGTGATGCTGCCTTTTTTCCAAACGAAGGGAAGGATTGTGGATGCCACTTCGACATCCAAGAAAAAGCTTTCGCCATCCAATTCGGCACGAGTGATTTTGCCCAAAGAATCAACGTGACCCGTGACAAGGTGACCATGAATGCGGTCGCCAAAACGCAAGGATCTTTCAAGATTGATGCGTTTCCCCAGCCATTGCACAGGGTCCCACTTCAAAACCTTGATTGTTTCTGCAGCCAAAGCAAAGGTCATTTGATTTTCATCAAAAGCCTCAACCGTCAAGCAAACGCCATCACAAGCGATGCTGTCGCCCAATTTGATGTCATTGAATTCATTCGGTTTTTTGATTTGAATACGATACGCATTTACAAGCTCTTGAGAGCTCGTGATCGGCATCACAGCTTCGACAATTCCTGAAAACATAAAGGCCCAACCTTGAATGGCTGGACCCTACTCTTTCCCCCTAGGAATGGCAAGAAAGCGCTGTAATTTTGAGTACTTTTTATTGGCCTACGCCCGCAGCCGGAGCTTTGTAATCGGCCGCATGGAATTTATAGAGTTTTACCTTCGCGCCAATGACCGGATTGCTGTCTGTAGCCTCAATGATTTTACCGCGAGAAATCTCGTCACCGACCCAGTCGATTTCGATTTTAGCGACGGCTGAATTCACCTGAGCTCCACCACCGATGTATTTTGAATTACACGGTTCGCCTTCCCAATAATAATCTTCGTTATAGATTAACAACTGATCGCCCGCTTCAAGTTTTACGTCACTACCACCCACGATCATGATGTGCGTGTCGTGATTGGCAAGCACGCGTGTGTACCATTCTTCACCTTGAAGTTGTGAATCCAAATCGTCGACGGCTTTTGAAAGAGCTTTCTTAGTCACAGTCGCCAATGGTGTTTGATAGTAAGCGCTTGGTCCCACAGACCACACACCAAAACTAATTCCCAAAGAGACTTTTGTTTTTGTTTGTTTCGAAGTGACATTCGCAGCTGCCATGACTTTTGAAGTCAGAGGACGAGTCGCCACCATTGATAAATCCAATTGCGCTTGTTGCACATTGAATGAACCACCTGTGATCGCTGCTGTGCTGATTGGACCTGCTGGAGTGAAACCTAAAGACAAACCGCCGCCACCAAGTAATTCGAATGAATTCACCGAGCCCGCGATATCTGCTTGAGGCAAGTTCACCATACACCAAGCTGTTTTCGAATATTGAACAACGTAGTTATCTTTACCTGATTCTTTTGCGAAAACTTTCATTGCTTGGCCATCGGCTGAAGTCAGATTGAAAAAGCCATCGTCACCATTGACCACTTGGCTTGGTGGTGCTGCGATCGGAGGCGCATAACGAAGTGTGAAGTGTTCGTTATCCGTGAGCACTCCATAGACTTGTTGATTTGCTACGAATTGAAAATCGAATGAAGCTCCACCCGGAAAATTAATCGGGCTTGATGTGATCGCTCCCATTTCTACGATTTTCTTCAAAGAGCGCGGCGCTTGTTTTTGCTCGCACTTTTGATTCCCCATCATCATTCCAGCTCCTAGAACGATAAGAGAGGCTTTGCCTGCTCTTTGTGCCCAAGTCTTCGTGACGTTTTTCTCCATACCCATGTTCCCTCTTTCAAAAATTGCCCGCTGTTTCAGCAGCACGACCAACTTACGGAGTTTGGCCGAGGTTCTTGAGTGATTCCTAAATACTTGAATTTCTTGAGAACCTTGAGATCTGCACCGTTCAGAGACAGCCTAAGGTCCTGGAATTATTATGTTCACGAGAGACGGCTCGTTTTTAAAAATATTTTCGCTGTAAAAAGCTTGGTCTTTTTTGGGCGAAGAGTTTTTCGGGTTGTTGGTGAATTTCAAAAATCTTGCGCAGATTTTCGACGGAATTTTTAGGGTTACGTTAGGTAAACAAGCTGGCTTGCACTCCGACTCCGCCGGTCCCGTGGCATAAACCCTGCTCCGTTTCCTGGAGAATTCAATTTGCTGGATGAAATCCAATACTGTGCTTATCGCCGAGGGTTTATGAAAAAAGGTAAGGCTCTGTTTGCCGCTTTGATAGTGTCACAAAGTTTGTCAGCTCAGGCTGCGGAGACCGTTGATCAACGCTTTCAGCAATGTGCGATAGATCTATGCGGTACCGCTAAGCAGCAGTCCCGCCTTCAAGGCAAGGCTTTCGAAAACCCTAGTTGGGAAGAGAGAGCTTTCTTAAAAGTTTACGTTGAGCCTGTACTACAAAGTGCTTTGGATCAAACTTGGGACAATAAAAAAACTGAATTCGCTATGGCGAACAAGTTCTTCACATCGTCACCCTCTGAGCTAAACCATGCTCAAAAATCTCTTTTGGTGACTTCTTACTTCATGAAACTTCACATAGATGAAATCATTGCCTCCATCACTTCACCAGACGGTCGACTTTATCAAATCGACCAGAGCAAGTTGCAAACACAGATTCCTTCACTCTCTGCACAAGAAGCAGTTTTAGCTACTGAGCTTTTCAACAATTATTTTAAGAGCAGCTATTTTAAGGAAATGCGTCACTGGGAAGGCATTAAGTTCGATATCATGATGGATCATTTCTCGATGCGCGCGAGCGACACACTCAAAGAATATCTTTCGCTCGGCAAGTATGTTTCATTCACTTTTGGCATGGCATTCGAAAAAAATCTCCAATTGCCTCTGCTAAAAAAAGCCATCGAAAATCGATCAGAACTTTCTGAAAGCGAAAAAGAAAGTATCGTGGAAGGAATCACAACGATCAACCAGTTCATGGCAATGATGGAAAATTCCGTCACCCAAGTTGCCTTGAAATACCCGCTCAACATCGAAAAAGTTTTAATCGACTATCGGTGGGAAAAGCGCTTCAATGATTTTTCTCACAATGAGGCCGATAGATTAGCGCAGATGAAAAAGTCGGCAGACACTTGCAATACCTCTATCACAAAGCTTTTAGCAGCCTCTCCTTCTGAGTTACGCCAAAGACAATTCAACAAACTTCTTGAGCAAGTAAAAAACTCGGCGATCAAAAGTCTGCCTCTTTATTTCTCAGGTGAATCACTTGAAAAAACAGCCCATCACATCCGCATTTTGACTTGGATTTTGCCCAACACAGTGGAGCAAAATAAGGCGAAGGTTTTGCAACTTTTAAAAAACCATTCAAAAAATGAAGAACTCCATCACGCAAAATTAACATCTCAAGATCTATCAACAGCTGACACGGCTTCGTTTGCTTTGCGTGCATTGATTGAAGGTTTTAGCGCAAAAGAAAAAGACAGTGCATTTGCCGCCGTCGATGAAACCTGCAAACAGCTTAAGGCACCTACAATAAACGACGCTGCTTTCTATGCTAAAAATAAAGTTGTCGTGAGCTGGCAGTCGGTCATGTACCCTGAATACGGCGTTGGAACTGCAGCTCATGAGTTAGGACACATCGTCGACAGTGCTACAGCCTACGTCAGCGATCGCTCTTCTATGGCCGACTTTGTCCAAGCTCGTACATGTTCAAATATTTCAAACGCTCGTTTGCATGCTGGGAAAAAATCTGCAACTGATCTCTATCAGTATCTTGATGAAGATTGGGGTGACATGTTCGCTGCGACCGTCATGAAAGATGTTGCTCAAGTTTGGAATCATTCAAAAAACTATTCTTGCGCGCTCATAGCAGTCGACACTAAAGACGACTTGTACAGCAATCTCACTTTAACTTCGCCTTCTGGTGCGGATACTCATTCGATGTCTTTGACTCGAGTGTTGCGCACCCAAATCGCAGCAGGCAAATCGCTGCCGGCAAGTTGTGAAACCGCGCTGACGGCGAAGGAAAAAACTATTCTTGGGGAAGCGTGCTCGAAGTAGGACACTTCATCGCTGTGTTCAGCATGCTCGCTAAGCGCTGGCCTGCTTGCCATAGACGGCGATACTCGATATCGCGGCTCTTAGTGTAGTAATCAAGCGAAAGCACTGCAGGGCTGTCCGCGCCAATGTTGTAAGCGAATTTCGCAGCGATCACAGATTCTTCAGCCCACTCTTCGGGAGTTGACTGCGCAGGTGGATTTTCTTTCGCGAATTTTCTTTCGATCAAATTTGCTAAGCCTGGATACTTTAAACCCGCGCGATACAAGATCGTTGAGTCCCATACTTTGTGCAAATTATCTGGTTGGCCGAAAAGTTCGACCTCAATGCCGTTACCGCCACCATCTTCTTTGTGACCTACGTGCAAGGGTTGGTGAACATCTCCCACAAAATGAATCAAGAACTTGAGTGCTTGATTGCGTTTTTCTTTTTCAGTTTGAGTGTCTTGCACAAGAACCAATTGCGATTTGATCGCTGTGACCACATCACCGCGAGACGACTTCACCGAAGACGCATACGTTTCGTTAACTTCAACCGTGGCGTAATGCCAAGGTTTTACAAAATTAAAACTCAGATCATCACGAAGTTCGTCGGCCCATGTGCTGGCTTCTGGAAGCGATTCGCCGACAAGGATTTGATCGACTTCACGGCGCGCGTCCGCACACAAATGGCGCGAAGCAATTTCACCGATCACACGATGGCCGAGTGCTCCCCATCCCAAGGAAACTGAGGCTGAGACTGTCGTTGCAAGCAAAATCAAAATAGACAAAATCGATTTCATGAGCCCCTCCGCTCCCGAAATAGAGATACCTCGTGAGGCTATGCGTTCAATCATATTAATTCAATGAGTTTGATCTTTTGCCGAAACACATCCAAGATAATTTAATGAAATTAAAACTTCTATTGCTTGTATTGCCGCTGACGCTTTTGTCGGGCTGTGCCAACTGGGCCCTTAAGAATCGTTGTGAAAATACCAACTGGTTTGAGTACTCTCAGAAGGTGGCTTTTGATGGCCGCTATCTTGAAGAAGATGGCTTCGTCAAAGATTGCAAAAAAGTCGACCGCACGAACTCGGTTCAATTGGATTTGGGTTTCAAACTCGGTCGCGAAAAAATGTGTCAGTACGACGAGATCTATGCGCGGGCTAAAGACGGTGTGCCCGTGTTCTTTAAATTCTGCGATGGTTTGAACCCTGTCAGAATGAAGTCGCTCTACACTGATGGTTTGGTATTATATTGCACGGCTGAGAAAGGCTATTCGTTCGCGAAGTCAGGGCGCGTGTATTTGAACCTGTGTAATCCTGAACAAGAGAAAAAGTTTTTGCCGGCATACTATAAAGGCCGTCGCGAATATTTAAATTCGATGATCGAAAGTTCTGAGAAAATTTTAGCCGAAGTGAGATCACGCGAAACGGGACTTGCTGTTCGTGAAGCACGCCTATCACAAGAATACTCTTCTTTGCCTGAGGCTTCTGAATGCTCGACTCGCACGGTTTATAACGAAAGCACAAAACAAGACGAGTATAAGTTGATCTGCCAGGAATCGTCTTACATTCGCATGCAACGCGATGGCATCTATAACAACTTGACGGATTTACGCAAAGCCTTGCGTGATGCTCGTATCGAGATCCTCACGCAAAACTCAGCTTTATCAGAATTTAAAACGGAATTAACGAAGTTGCCGCAATAAATGCGAACTCCGTACTACGGTGCGCCCCAGATGTTTAGAGACCATCTTGTCAGCGTGCCGACATTGCTGCCCGACTTACCGTCGATCACTTTCAATGTCCAATTGCCTGTCGCAACTTCTTGGTAGAAGGCATTCGTTAAGAACACTTCACCCAAGTAGTCTTTCATACCAGTGAGGGAGTTGTTCATATTGATCACAACACTCCTAGTTCCACTTGGTGAAGTCAGCTCTAGTGCCAGTTCGGACAAGTCATTGTGAGCAATATAAATTCTTAATTGCACGGCTTCTACTTTTACCGTGGAAGAAACCGTCATCACACTGGATACGCCCGTTGCCGAATTATCGGGAACTGCGAGCGATAAATTTGCTTTGTCGTACCAACCTGTTGATTGATAAGTACCAAAGCTTGACGTGTAGGATTTTGCCATCGCCACTGCAGCATCGACGTCCACTTGCCCGAAACCATACCAGTTATGGAAATGGAAACCGGCTTTGTTTGTGACCCACACTTGATCCCAAGCGTAGTTCGTTGGTGAAGCCGTGCCCAATGGATGTGGGACATAGCCACTTGTGATGTAATCCAATGGCACTGCTGTTTTTGCCAAAATATATCTGACATCGCGCCAAGATAAATTTGGATTCGCCTCTAACAACAACGCAACAACACCCGTTACAACTGGAGCCGCCGCTGAAGTACCGTTAAAAGTGACAGAGTAATTACACTTTGAATTGCCGTTGCTGCCTTTATCAAATGCTACTTGAGTTGTTACGCTAGTACCTGCGAAACCTTTATCGCAACCCGTGCGATCCGTTGTCACCATCGCCGGCGTGTCGTAACCGAACTCCCCCGCCGGAGCTGTTACCCAAAGATTTGCACCTGGTGAAGAGTAACTTGCTACTTTGCCGGCGGCATTGGAAGCTGCCGTCATCATAATGAATGGATTCGTATTATCACCGTCAAAATTTGAATTTCCTACGCAGTACGTGCTGCCTGATCCGTTACACAAAATGCGGAAGTCATTACCCGCAGATTTAATAAAGACAACACCTTTACCAGAACGACCATTTGTCACTCGCGAAAGCAAAGTGGATTCAAAAGTCGAATCACCCAACACAAGTGTATTTTGCGAACCACCCCAACTCATATTCAAAATATCATAATCGCCTGTCGCTTGATCTGACATGCGCGCGACAGTTTGACTGACACTCGCTGAAAGGAAGTTGCTGCTTGCGAATTTTGCTCCGGGAGCCACACCACGTGCACCGACACCGTTGTTAGCCATAGCTGCGATGATTCCAGCTACCGCAGTACCATGATTATCTGAAATATGACTTGGACGAGCTGTCGCAGCTGTATACGGTGAAGCAGTTGTGTAGTCTTTAGAGAAAGAGCCTGCTAAGAAATTTCCATATAGATCTTCATGCGTATCTTCAACACCATCATCAGAAATCATCACGCGGACACCAGCGCCGGAAATACCTTGCGCATTGGTGCTTAAAAGATCTAAGTCCATACCCGCAGTTCCGGATTTGGAAGCAAAAACTTTTTGTGCGATGTTTTCTAAGTGCCAAGCATAGTTGATCAACGGATCACCGTTACCAAGGCTGCTTGAACCGATGAGGTTGTCGTTGTTAAGAGTCGCGAAACCCTCACTAGAACAGTTTGTAAAAAACAGCGATGTGAGACCACCCACAACAACAACGGACAGAATAATACGCGTTCTCATACTAAAACTTTTCATATTGGCGACTGAGTATTTCTACTTGCACGGACTCGACCTGAGATTCGCGAGCAAGTTGAGAATAAAGTTCTTCCAGATTGAATTTTGCTTCATTCGAAATCACAAAATAAGTATTCACGTCAGGCAATGGAGTACTGACCTTCAAGTTGTACTGATTTAAAATTTGTTGGAGCTTTTGTTGATCGGCGACGACCAAACGAATTTCGCCTGTAACAACGCCTGCAGAACGAGTGCGACTGTCATAGTAAACGAGCGGCTCTTCATTTGAAAAAGCTTTTTCACTGCCAGGGAAACCATTATCACGAGTCAGTGTGTAACCGCTGACTTCTGCGAGCACATCCGCATCAGCTGGAGCGGTCTGTGGAGCAAAGGCACGAACGCCCGGCCATCTTTGCCATCGTGACTCTGGAAAGAGTGCAGTACGTTGCAAAGCTTCGCCAGCTTCAGGGCCTTTGTTGTGAGCACGTTTATTATCTTTTGGTTGAGAATAAGCACGGTCACCCATTCCAACTTGTTGGCTTGGTATGCGAGAGCTTTGTGACTGCTGAACTTTTTGGATTTCATTTTGCGGAGTTGTTGCTGAACTTGCAGTCTCAGTTTGAGATGCTGCTTTTTCTTCGACGATGGGAGCAGAGGCTGGGCTCTGAGTTTGCGGCTCGGACTTCTGACGACTCATCAGAAAAATCACCGCGATAGCTATGACTGCGATGGTGATGTAAACACCATTCTTCCCCTGCATTCTATTCCCCTTCGTACAGCAAAAGTACCAATTACTATTCGGAAAAAACCCGTCTTTAGTTAAGGACTATTGGAACAAAGAAGTAGGGAAACATCATGGAACTGTCTCAGCTTGTAACAAAAAAGCGACCCCGATGAGGATCGCCTTTTCGCTTGAGACTTAAAACTTTCTAAAACCGTCTGCTTACTATTGGCAGCGTACTGCTGAACCAGTTTGAGCGCTGACTAGAGTGTAACCTGCACAGTTTGCACCGTAGCAGTATACGTATTGATTATTATAGATGAAGTAACCGTAGCAAGATTGGTAAGCACCGTTCGCGCCCGTGTTAGTTTGGTTTTGGCAAAGTGAATAGTTCACTTGTTGGCCGCTTTGGTTGTAGCACATACCGTTTTGGTAGTAGTAACCATTTGAAGATTGATTCTGACAGTAAGTGTAGTTCACTTGCTGACCTGAGCGATTGTAGCAATAACCGTTTTGAGAGTAATATTGGTTGCTAGAGCTATTCGTACAATAAGAGTAGTTCACTTGAGAACCGCTGCTATTCACGCAATTGCCGTAGCTATCATATCGATATGAACTTGAAGAAGAAGAACCATCGTCCTTCGAACAGGCAGACAATAAAGCCGATAGCGTAATAAATGTTAGGGCCAGGATCGTTTTAAACTTTTTCATTTTAAGCCTCTTGGTTAAAAAATTTCTCATCTCTGCTTAACCTTAAGAGCAATGCCCCTGCCACTTTGGCACAAGTGTCGTAAATATCGACAACCACTGGGGTTTGAAAAATGATGGAAACAGTATGGGAAACTTAAAAAGTGTCAAACCCATCAATTCCGACGTAAATTGTCGTTTTCAGTAGTGATTATGTATGGATTGTTGAATCGATCTGAGACAGAAATCGATTCATCGCGAGACAAAACTAGTGTGGAACGGCGGAACTTACGTCGAAAATCGATGGCCGAAGGCTCATCGTGAATTCAATTAACGAACGAGGGCGTTCAAAAAGGCCCAGATGCAAGGCGGAGGGTTTCGACCGAAACGCAGGCGTGCTGGAGGCACGTCGGAGAGAAGGGCGAAGCCCGACAACGCAGTCAGATGGGTCTTTTTCAACGCCCGCTTAGATTAGATAGAAGAGGATGCAGAAGTATTGGCAAATCGATCCACCTAATACGAATAAGTGCCAGATGCCGTGGAAGTGCTTTACCTTCTCATCAAATAAGAAGAAGCCGATTCCTAATGTATAGATGATCCCGCCGCCAGCTAGCCACATAATTCCGCGTGGTGCCAGCGAAGCTGTCAATGGCTTCATCGCTACCACAATAAGCCAACCCATCACTACATATGTAATAAGCGAAGGGATGCGCGTCTTGTGTGCCAGAGTCAGTTCGAAGATAATCCCAACCACAGCCAAGCCCCAGTTAATACCGAACAACCACCAGCCCCAGGGACCGTGAAGAGTGATCAATGTAAATGGAGTGTAGGTGCCTGCGATCAATAAGTAGATCGCCATGTGATCAAGTTTGCGGAAGATGTCTTTCGCGCGACCTTGGAAGCTATGATAAAGCGTTGAAACTAAATAGAGTAAAACGAGTGTGCCACCGTAAACGCTGGCGCCGACTGTTTTCCAAATATCACCTGTCAGACTTGCGAGAGTAATCAACACCGAAGAACCCGCTAATGCAAATGCAGTTCCTAATAAGTGAGTGATACTGTTGAAACGCTCGCCTTGATAGATAATAGCCTCCGTCTGCTGACGTTCCGACTTCGTCGGATCTGTCTACACTCCGACTTCATCGGAGTAGGCCATTATTATTGCGCAGTTTAGAAACTTCCGCCACCAGCAATAGTAATAAAATAATTCATTTCGTCTCGTGGCATCGTAACGTCGTTTTTATCTGTGCGATCTTGCCAATAATGTAGAGCTTGAGCTCCAACGCCTAAGCGTAAACCCGCTAACTGAAATGTGATTCCCGCTTGCGCAAATCCCGCATTAGAGTTTTCACTCGCCAAACGCACGCCCGGACCTGCAAACACCTCAACACCAAGACTGCGACTTTGGGTGTAGGCTTCTGTTTTGAAAAGTATTGAAGAGTCCAAACCATAAACGGTTTTAATTGTTGAACCAAATTGAGTGAAGGCAGCATTGCGCCAGTTCAACCACTCGTAGGCATACCAATTCAGCCCCAGTTGCAACTGACTGTACGAGTTCCCATCATACGAACCCACCCCACCCGAAATGTCATAACTGAACTGCGGGCGCGAGTTTGATTGCGCAAATGTTGATACTGAAAACATCATGATAACGGCGGCGATAAATTTCTTCATAGAAAAATCCTACGAAGGAAGCCCCCACGAGGCAACGACTTCTTACACACTCGTCCTGTGAATTGGCAACGGGGCGGCTAAAACTGTACAGAATTTTGTCACCGCAAAAGTAATGATTTTAAAAGTGAGGCGCAGTTCGTCTCTCACCACGAAACGCTGTTATAACTAATCCGCTATATAAATTAAAAACCACTTAAGGGGTATTCGATGAAATCGACTCTTGTATTGACTGCTATTGCTGCACTTACTTTAGGTACTACTGCATGTGAAACTAAAACTCGCGAAGTTAAAACGGTTAAAGAAGTTGTTGAAGCGGGTGTTAAAACTGAATCTGTTCGTTGTTTCACGACTACTCTTGAAACAGTTAAGACTGATGACGGATCTTTCGATTATAAAAACGATATCGTGACTGTTGCGACTAAAGTCATCACAACTGCTGCTGACGGCACTATGACTATTGAAACAAAAGGCGACGTTACAACAACTCAGTTCTCAAAAAATGAAGACGGAACTTACGCTGAAGGCTCATCATTCCCGTATTCATACTCTGCAACACGTACTTCAAAAGATACTAAATTGAAGAATGGCGATATCCAAACAGTCGCTTCAGTTAAAACCGTTTCTATTATTGAAAATGAAGAAGGCGTAAAATCAGAAAAAGTAAAAGAAGAAAAATTTGAAGAAGTTGTTAGAACAGTTAACGGTGTTACGAAAACGATTTCTTCAAAAATCAACGGCGTTGATCAATCCGTTATTGATGACGAAACAACTGAAACTATCAGCGGCAACGTTAAAACAACGCACACTGTTTTGAAAACACCTTATACTGAGATGCAAAATGGTGCAGAATTCACTACTCACAGCTCTGAAGCGGCTTGTACGATTACAACGACTAAATAGTCTTTGTTGAATATATAAAAAGAAAAAGGCCATCGCTACAAACGATGGCCTTTTTTTTATTTAAGAGTTGATGGCTGAAAGTTAGAAGCTCAAGCCCTTGTCATCTGCCTTCACATGAACTGTGTCGCCGGATTTGACTTTGCCCGAGATGATCTCTTTAGACAGAGGATTTAACAACTCTGACTGGATCACCCGCTTCAAAGGTCTTGCGCCGTAAATCGGGTCGTAACCTTTTTTGGCCAAGAATGCGACCGCCTTGTCGTCGAAGTCGATGTTGATCTTCTTCGCTTTCAAACGATTCACAACCAAATCCAATTGCACTTTCACGATACCAGCGATTTGATTTTCGCCCAAAGAATTATAAATCACGATCTCATCGATACGATTTAAGAACTCAGGACGGAATCTTTCGCGCAAGGCTTCCATAACCGCGTCGTGTTTTTCTTTGTCCTTCATTGCAGGATCCAAGATCGATTGCGAACCCACGTTCGAAGTCATGATCAGCACCGTGTTTTTAAAATCTACTGTGCGACCTTGACCATCAGTCAAACGACCGTCATCCAAAACCTGCAACAAGATGTTAAACACATCTGGATGGGCCTTCTCGATCTCATCGAGTAACACGACACTGTAAGGTCTGCGACGAACAGATTCAGTCAACTGACCGCCCTCTTCGTAACCAACATAACCCGGAGGCGCTCCGACTAAGCGAGACACTGAGTGCTTCTCCATGTATTCACTCATGTCGATACGAACAACAGCTTGTTCGTCATCGAACAGGAATTCGGCCAAGGCTTTCACCGTCTCAGTTTTACCAACACCCGTTGGACCCAAGAAAATGAAAGAACCAATAGGACGATTTGGATCTGAGATTTCGGCGCGTGCACGCCTGATAGCATCTGACACAATCGTTAACGCATGGTCTTGACCGACGACGCGTTGGCGCAGTTGATCTTCCATGTGAAGAAGTTTTTGCGTTTCGCTTTCAAGCATTTTTGAAACAGGCACACCCGTCCATTTCGCAACCACTTCGGCAACGTCTTCGGGAGTGACTTCTTCTTTCAACATGCGCTTAGCAGAATCACTTTGTGCCGCTGCTTTACTGCGTTCTTCCATGGCTTTGAGTTTCTTCTCAGCTTCTGGAAGTTTGCCGTATTTTAGTTCCGCTGCTTTACCAAGGTCACCCTCGCGCTCCGCTTTTGAAACTAATAATTTTAAATCTTCAATTTGGGCTTTGAGCTTTTTAATTTGCTCAATGCCACCTTTTTCAAATTCCCATTGCTCGCGCAGAACTTGGTTTTTTGAAGTCAGTGTCGTAAGTTCTTTTTCTATCACTGCCAAGCGATCTTTAGCACCTTCGTCTTTTTCTTTTTTCAAAGCTTCTTTTTCGATACGAAGCTGCATCAACTCACGTTCAATTTTGTCGATCTCTTCAGGCACAGAACGAGTTTCGATAGATAACTTGGAAGCAGCCTCATCGATCAAGTCGATCGCCTTATCCGGCAAGAAACGCGAAGTAATATATCTGTGTGACAACTTCACCGCTGACACCAATGCTGCGTCTGTGATTCTGATACCGTGATGGAGTTCATACTTCTCTTTAAGACCACGCATGATAGTGATCGCATCTTCCACAGAAGGCTCTTCCACCATCACCGTTTGGAAACGACGCTCTAACGCCGCATCTTTTTCAATGTACTTGCGATACTCATCAAGAGTCGTCGCACCGATACAGCGCAATTCACCGCGCGCCAAGGCTGGCTTCAGTAATTGACCTGCATCCATAGCGCCTTCGGTTTTTCCAGCGCCAACTAAAGTATGCAACTCATCGATGAACAAAATGATTTGACCATCGCTGCCCGTGACTTCTTTGATGACAGCTTTCAAGCGGTCTTCAAATTCACCGCGGTATTTTGCACCTGCGATCAAAGCTCCCATATCTAATGACATGAGTTTTTTGCCAACGAGATTATCAGGCACATCGTGTTTGATAATTCTGAGGGCTAGACCTTCAGCGATGGCTGTTTTACCAACGCCCGGTTCACCTATTAATACAGGATTGTTTTTTGTGCGACGTGAAAGAACTTGGATCACACGACGGATTTCTTCATCACGGCCCACAACGGGATCAAGTTTGCCTTCAGCAGCAAGTGCCGTGAGGTCGCGACCGTATTTGCTTAAAACTTCGTATTTATTTTCTGGATCGTCGTCAGTCACTTTTTGATTCCCACGCATTTCCGTTAATGCTTTTTTAATCTCTTCGATTTTTACGCCGTGCTTTTTAAAAAAGGCGTTCAAGTCGTTGTCACCACTTTTTAAAATCGCCATAAAGAAGTGTTCAGTAGAGATGAATGAGTCACCCCACTCACGCACTTCGCTTTCTGCGATCTTAAAGATTTTTTCTAAACGAGTGCCGGCATAAAGTTTTTGTCCGCCACCACTTACTTGAGGAAATTTATCAATTTTAGCTCGCAAATCCGCCAAGAATGGGGCTTGCGCTATGCCGGTTTTATCCAGCAAACGAGGGACGATGCCTTCAGATTGTTGAACGAGCTCGAGAAGTAGATGCTCAGGTTCAACTTGAGGATTCCCTTTACGCTCAGCTAGGAGTGCCGCTGCTTGCATGGCCTCCTGACTTTTACGCGTCATTTTTTCAATATCATTGCTCATGAAGCCTCCTCTATGAAATAACATGGGGCCGAATCGGAGTTTGTCAATGTCAGGGATCGTTAACCCCAAGTCTAAACAGAAATCAGCGCCACGTCTTCATCCTTCTATTAAAAAAGAAGCTGTAAACCCGTCTGATTTTATGAAATATGACACGCGATTCTCTTGCGAAGATTGTGCTCATTTCGATGGGGAAAAAATCGTTTGTACGATTGGCTACAACCCCGAACATCACCTTCGCGCCGTGCAAATGAAGCAATACGAACTATCAGGCAACATGGCCTTTTGTCGCTTCATAGAAATTGACTGAGCTAAAGTCTAACTCAGACGTCAGAAAATCCCCATTTTCCCTCTGAAAGTATTGCGTCACTCTGATGCAGGCCTTCGCTTCGTCTAGAATTCAAGATCTGCCATTAGACTAGTATTGTTAAAAGCAAACAAATCCCGACACACGTCCTGTCAAGACTTCATCCCAAATCCCGATCTAACACACATCAACTACTACTCAGAAAGAGTCAAAGAGTGAAGGTCACACTCTTTGCTGAGAATGAAAGGAGGGCCTTCAAGGATGACAGTATAAGAACAATAGACTGTTCGACGCTTTTAACAAAAGCGGTTCCGTAAAGGAACAAAAGGCTCAAATAAAAAAACCGCGCTGACTCGGATGCTGGCGCAGCCCAAAGAGACAAACACACAATAAAGTTCTCGAGGGCAAAAAAAAACAACTCAAGGAGGAAATTGAAATGAATAAAAACAAATATTAACGGAGGAATTTAAAATGGGAATGAGAGTTACAACAAACATGGCAGCGATCAACGCACAAAGAAACTTGGTTGGTTCACAAAGACAAATCAATGATTCTATGGCGAAACTAGCGTCTGGTAGCAGAATTAATAAAGCTGCTGACGATGCTGCAGGTCTTGCGATCTCTGAAGGCTTGAAAGCACAGATTCGTTCTGCTGCTCAAGCACAAAGAAATGCGAACGATGGTATCTCAATGGTTCAAACTGCAGAGGGTGGATTGAATGAGATCTCTAACATCGTAATTCGTCTTCGTGAGCTTGGTGTTCAAGCTGCTTCTGATACTGTTGGTGAAAAAGAACGTGGCATGTTGGATAAAGAGGTTCAACAATTGAAGTCTGAGGTTCAACGTATCGCTTCTGTTACAACTTGGGGTACAACTAAGTTGTTGGACGGTTCTTCTCCTCAGTTCGATTTCCAAGTAGGTGTTTTCAATAACGCGGAAGAAGATCGTATCTCTTTCAAAGCTGGCGAAAACGTTGCAACATTGGATGCTCTTGGTTTGGGTGGTCTTGACTACACAACTAAAGAAGGTGCTCAGTCTGCATTGCAGTCACTTGATGAAGCGCAAAACCACGTAAATGGTACTCGCGCAAATCTTGGTGCCCTTCAAAATCGTTTGACATCAACTGTTGATAACTTGGGTGTTGCTCAAGAGAACATGTCTGCTGCAAACAGCCGTATCCGTGACACAGACGTAGCTGCTGCTTCTTCAGAGATGACTCGTAACAACATCTTGTTGCAAGCTGGTACTTCAACTTTGGCGCAAGCTAACCAATCTAACCAATTGGCTTTGAAGTTGATCGGTTAATCTAGCCTGTAGCTAGGAAGAGAGTGCAACTCGTGTGCACTCTCTCTATAAAGCACATTGAACCCGGTATCTTCATTGATACCGGGTTTTTTCGTTTTAAAGTTCGCACTAATGTAGAACTTATTTACTAATAATTCCAAATATTTAGCTCAAGAACCCCACTCTATCGTCCGAAAATATTATGTCGCATTCGTTGGGAGGAATTGTGAATTTCAAACTGCTTCGCTTTGCATTCATGCTGCCTGCTTTAACGACATTGCTCGTCGGATGTAGCGCTGGCTTTAGCAGCGATGATGGTTCACCTCTCGACCAAGGTTCAAATTCCAACGATGGTGGTTCGGGAAGAACTCCCCCGGCTAATTCCGAATATTTGAAAGTGGACTTGACCGGTTTTATTTCCGGCGGTGCATACAATAAAGTTTGGTCCTTTAATTTAGATAAATCCAATAACGCCATTTTCATGAATATTCCGGTGCCGGGAAATCCTGCTGTGAATTTCATCAGTGCGGTTTCACAAATTTCTGGCGCGGTGATTAAAGGTTATCAGGACACTCAGCAAAAAAGTTTTATCGCATTAAGCATTCCGCTCAAGACTGTGATGACGGCTTCAGCACTCCCAGCAGCGCGTTTACCAAATGGCGATGCGCTTCCTTCGATGCCCAGTGCCTCAGCCCCTGCTTTGGGCCTGGAAATGCCGGCCGAACTGGAGCAAAAGAGTTATCTTTATTTGGGCACGAATGCGGTCGGCCTGTATATTGAAAGCTCCTACATTCCCTCTACAGGGGGCATGACTCTCCCTATCAAAAACGAAGCAGGCACTCGCATCATCGGGTACTTTACGACCGTAGTGCAAAAAGGATCTTCGAAAGGTGGACTCTTCGTGACTCTCCTTATTCCCTCGGAGATTGCTAAAATTTTAAGTGATCGCGCAAGCCAACTCCCCTAGCAAAACAGGACGTATTTTGCGTTGCCTGCATTCATAAATCTATATAGTCTATTGATGCTAACAGTTTAACGAAGCACATTTTAGGGAGCATCTCATGGCAAAGAAAAAAGCGAAAAAAGCTGCTAAACCAGCTAAAAAAGTAGCAAAAAAACCAGCTGCAAAAAAAGCTGCTAAACCTGCAAAGAAAGCTGCTAAAAAAGCGGCTCCAAAAAAAGTTACTAAAAAAGCAGCTAAGCCTGCAAAAAAAGTAACTAAGAAAGCTGCTAAGCCAGCAAAAAAAGCTGCTCCTAAAAAAGCCGCTAAACCTGCTGCGAAAAAAGCTGCTGCTAAACCAGCTAAGAAAGCCGCTCCTAAAAAAGCTGCTGCTCCTAAAGCTGCGAAAGCTCCAAAAGCATCTGCCGTTGCAGAAACAAAAAAACCAGCTGCTGCTCCAGTTGTAGAAGATATTTCTTCTTTCGACGACGAAGCAGAGATGGACACTATCGTTGATATCGAAGACGAAACTTTGACTGAAGACGACGGCGACGATTGGGATGACGAAGAGTCTGAAGAAGGCGCTGCTAAATCTGACGACGAAGAAGAAGAAAACGAAGAGCCTCTTATCACTGACGACGAAGACGAAGATGATGAGGACGATGAAGACGAAGAAGGCGACGACGAAGGTTACTTCTAGTCTGACTTACACTCCAGCTTAGCTGGAGTCATTCGCATCGAAAAAGGGAGCTCTTGTAGCTCCCTTTTTTTATTCTAATTGCTCTTAGTACTTCGTGATCCTATACTTTGTTTTATATGACAGAAACGATCGTCTACATTCTCATCCTGATCGCCGGCATATTCTTGATGATCTATCGTCCCCTCGCAAAACGCGCTGACATTTCTCCTTATTGGGAAGTCGGCATCGGTGCTGCGACCATCATTCTCTTCATTATTTTTATTTATTCTTCGTACATCACGCCTCAGCGGATTATTGAAGACTTGGCGAAAGCGCCATGCGGCTCTGATACGCCTCAAGGTTATTGTTACTCATTAGAGCGTAAGGTTTGCGAAACGATGTGGGAAAAAGCCACTGAGGATTGCAAAGTTGAGATGGCCGATTGGTTGAATGCCCGCCCGACGGGTTTGATCGGCCCCGCTTTGAATCGCTGCAAGGCCAAGAAGATGGATAAGGTTGTGCACTTCAATCGGTTGCACACAGACACCGCGTACTGTCGCGCGTACTTTGAATACTTAGCAAAACCGTAGTCTTAAAAAGTCAGACTATTCTTCATCGTTGTTAATTTCTTCTAACCATTCTTTGAATGTGTCAGAGATGTGTTTCACTTTAAGGTGCAACACAGATTTGTCGACGCCTTTGTAGTCATATTGAAAGTCGACGATGTTGTATTCAAAAACTGGTTTCAACTCACCTTGTGCTGAAACTGTGTAGTAGAACAATCGTGCTTCGTCTTGGTATTGCACGATCAGAACGAATGCCGCCGCTTCTTTTACTTGTTGTACAAGGGCTGGTTTGTGACCAACAAGTGCGAGAAGTGATTCTCTGGCATCTTGTTTTGCTGAGTAGATGATTTCATTTGGAAGGTTCGCTTCCCAGATTTTTTCAGATTCATTTTTCAAACAGTTCCAAAAAGTTTGATTACTTTCGATAGAGCACCGTTGACCGAGCTGTGGTTCGTCGTCGTAGGAAGCCAATGCAAATGTTGCTGTCAGTGTCAGGGCCGCGGCAAGAATCAATTGTTTCATGGAAACTCCTTGGGATGGCTGATCAATATCCTTGTGGGAGCTGAAAGAACAACGAATAGCGTAAAACTAATTATGCGTTTTAAGAATAGCTCGACAACTTGGCCTTTTTTTACTCTGATAAGCCTATGTACAAACATCTTTATTCTCGCTTTTTAAATGCCAACCCGGACACTCTTCACTTTGCGTCACACAGCCATCATTACTGGCCCGATGTGACTCGTGAGGCACAGCTGCAGTATTGGGATGATTGCGCAAAACATGTCGATGATAAATGGAGTTATATTTTTTCAGAGAAAGTTCCGCACGCACAGAAATTAATTGCTGCGAATTTGAATCTGTCTCGCCATGACTCACTCGTGTTCGCTCAAAGCACGCATGAATTTGTGATGCGTTTGTTAAGCAGCCTTGATTGGACTAAGAAAATTCGCGTGCTGACCACGGATTCTGAGTTTTACAGTTTTGATCGCCAAGTGAATCGCCTTTCTGAAATGTCACAGTTTGAAATCGTGAAAGTGCCGACGTTGCCGTTTGATACTTTCCATAAGCGCTTTGAAGCGGCGATGAACGATGGCGCCTGGAATATGATTTTCTTGAGTCATGCATTTTTCAATTCTTCGTTTGTTTGTGATGTTCATCGTCTGGCGAAAGCGGCTCCGCGCGATGTGATGTTTGTGATTGATGGTTATCACTCGTTCATGGCTGTGCCGACTTCATTGCGCGAAATTGAAGACCGCGTGTTTTATCTCGCGGGTTCATACAAATATGCTCAAGGTGGCGAAGGTGCTTGTTTCTTAGCCGTGCCTGCGGGGACGAAGCATCGTCCATTTTATACGGGTTGGTTTGCTGAACTTTCTAAGCTGCATGCTGTGAGTGGTGGTGTCGGCTATCCGCACGATGCGCTTCAATACGCAGGCAGCACGATGGACTTCACGGCGTTGTATCGCTTGATCGCGACACTTGATAAATTTGCGTACGAAGGTATTTCTGTAGCAAAAATCCATGCGCATGTTCAAAAAATGCAAAAACTTTTTATGAACGAGCTTGCGGCGATCTCTCATCCATTGATCAATGCGAAAAATCTTCTGCAGCATTCATGGGATTCGCAAGGGCATTTTTTAACCTTTACACTCCCCGATCAAGAAGCGACTTCGGCATTTGTTAAAGAATTGCGCGGTCGCGGAGTCCATACTGATTCACGCAGCAACCGTTTGCGTTTTGGTTTCGGAATGTATCAAGACGAAACCGAAGTTAAAGAACTCGTGAAGAGATTGAAGTAAGCATGTCGTCATCTGAGCGCAAAGCATTTTACGATTCACTCCCCCGCAAACGCAGTGCAGTAGGCGTTTTGATTTTTAAAGGCGATCTGCTTTTGATTTTGGAACCGACATACAAGGCCAACTGGCTCGTACCCGGTGGAGTCGTTGAAAAATCAGAATCACCCCTTGAAGCCGCCATTCGAGAATGCGAAGAAGAAATTGGTGTTTCTGTTCAAATCAAAAGCTTTCTTTGCGCTGACTACAAGCGCGGTAACGATGAGATCGGTGACGCTGTTCATTTTCTTTTTGAAGGCGTAGTTGGTGAAACAGAAGCTCTGCGCATTGATGGCGAAGAAATTAAATCTTTTCATTGGATGACTGTGGAAGAAGCTTTGAAGAAATTCGACTCTCACTTAGCAACTCGAGCTGCTTGTGGATTGGAAGCTCGCAAATTAAATCGCCCCGTTTATTGTGAAGAAGGCGAAATTCTTTTTTAGAAACTAGAAACTAGAAATTACCGGATATCAGGTATACCGGTAGACAGGTATTCCGGATATCCGGAAATGAAAAAGCCCGGTTTTTGACCGGGCTTTTTTTATGGAGAGTATGGGATGTCTACGATCACTCCGCTGTCTGGTAGAGGCGGGAGTGGTTCGCCGTTGCCATTTGCTGGTGCAGATGGTTTCGGTTTTACCGGTTCTGGCTTCGCCGGCTCAGGCTTCGCTGGCTGAGGCTTAGCTGGTTGCGGTTTCGCTGGAGCTGGAGTCGGCTTGACTGGCTCTGGCTTTGGTTTCACCGGTTCAGGCTTCGCAGGTGCTGGCTTCACTGGCTCTGGTTTCGCTGGCGCTACTGGTTCAGGCTTAACCGGCTCTGGCTTCGCAGGAGCTGGTGTCGGCTTCACAGGTTGAGGCGTTGGCTTCACCGGCTCAGGCTTCGCAGGCGCAGGTTTTGGCTGCGGCTTCGGAGCTGGAGGCGTTTGCGGCTGAGGTTTTGGCGCGCGTTCCAAGAGGCGGATATACTTCATGTAATAGCCTGCACCTTGAGCACCATTATAAGGACCGCGGATCTGACGAAGTTCGAAATTACCTTGGCTAGTGATCGAAACTACCACCGCTTCGCCGCCAAGATATAAATTTTGAACCGTGTCGCCCACGCAGATATTTTGATAACACTCAACCCATCGAACCGCGAGGGCCGATGACGAAACCGTCAATCCCGTTAGTAGTGTGATCAGAAAACGTGCTGGTTTTATTTTAATCATTGCGCATCTTCCTTAGTACCAAAAGAGAAAGGGAGAGCCCTTTACAGAAAGAGAGAGAAACTGCAAAGGGCTCATTAGGGAAAACATTAGTTCGGTAAAACCGAAGGATAGACTTGCCTACTCCGACGAAGTCGGAGTGTGGACCAGCCTACTTCATCGGTTTAGAGTGAACCGCGAACTTTTCAAACTCACCGTATTCATGGAGTTTGTTATAAAGAGTCTTGATAGTAATACCCAAGTTGTTAGCAGCTTGAGTTTTGTTACCACCAAAGTGCGCCAAAGCTTTCAAGATGTAGCGCTTCTCTAGTTCGTGCAAAGTCATTGAAGGATCATATTCAATAACGTCTTTTTGAGTTTCGTTATTGCGGATGTTCTCAGGAACATCGTTCAACATGATCATGTGACCTTCAGATAAGATCTGAAGTCTTTCGCACACGTTTTGAAGTTCACGGATGTTACCTGGCCACTCGTAAGCGATCAAAAGTTTCATCGCGTCTTCACTTACAGTACGGCCACGGTTTAAGTAAGCGTGCTGAGAGTTGTTCAAGAAGTGATTCACTAGAACAGGAATATCTTCTTTACGACGACGAAGTGGTGGAGCACTTACTACGATCGTGTTGATTCTATAGAAAAGGTCCTCACGGAACGCGCCTTTTTGAACTTCTTGATCCAATTCGCGATTTGTCGCGCAGATCAAACGAATGTCTACTTTAATAGGATCTTTACCACCTACGCGGTACATTTCGCCTTCTTGGATGAAACGAAGAAGTTTAGCTTGGATCGCTGGATCCAATTCACCGATTTCATCAAGGAACAATGTTCCACCGTTAGCAGCTTCAGCCAAACCGATTTTGCGGTTGTAAGCGCCAGTGAAAGAACCTTTTTCGTGACCGAAAAGTTCTGACTCAAGAAGAGTCTCACGAAGAGCACCGCAGTTGATTGCGATGAAAGGTTTGTTCTTACGACCTGAACGTTCATGGATAGAACGTGCGATCAATTCTTTACCTGTACCTGACTCACCAAGAACGAGAATGTTTGCGCCAGAGGGAGCAACACGGTCGATCATCTTCATAAGGTTGCCCATAACTTCCGATTGGTAGACAATCGTCTTGTTCTCAACAACTTTTGAAGTTTGGTTTGTGTTCCACATCACTTGACTGGAATTCTGAGAAGAGGGCAATACGGTGTTATCGTTCATGGGTCCGCCTTTCGAGATACGTCCTGCTAATAACTGGGGGGCTTCGTCTCAAATTGATTGGCTCAAGTTGATACGTCGCGTTAACGCAATGAGTTATACGAAGGTCCTGTAAGATTTGCAAGTGAATATTTCACGGCGCAGCAAATAGTTCAGGCTCCGATCCTCATTAAACTGCCCTTTAAAGAGGCATAAATTCGAGATGGCTAACACTTTTAGGCTCGATCACAACATTGAAAAGTTCTTAAAATTCATGGACTTAATTAAGTCCGCGTCGCCGTTAACCATCAAGCACTACACCCTGGACTTAGGCCAAGCCTTTCACCATGAAATTCTTACTCGGCAACTCAGCGAGGACGAACTTATGAGCCATTCTCGCAAAGCTTTAAGTGCTTGGGGCCACCTCAGTTTGGCTTCCCGGAACCGTAAAGCAGCCACTTTAAAGAGCTTCTTTTCGTGGGCTTTTGAAGAGAACCTTTTAGAGCGGGATCTTTCCCTTCAGATCACTTGCCCGAAAGTTCCTAAGAAAATCCCTCACTTCATTTCTGTAGATGAGGCCTTGTCCGTTTTAAAAATTTTGGCCGAAGATGCAAAACACGAACGCGATCATCTTTTGTTTCTGCTTTTGTACGGCGGCGGTTTGCGAGTCAGTGAAGCTTGCCAATTGAAATGGTCCGAGGTTTCGATTTCGCAAAGACAAATTCGCGTGGTCGGTAAAGGTGGCAAAGAGCGTGTCGCTGTTATGCCGCCCATTTCTTTTAAGATTCTCGAAAAATTCAAAAAGAAAAGTTTTGATAACGAGTATGTTTTTGGTGAAGCGGCACTCAACCCCCGCACCGCTTATGAGATGATTCGTCAAAGCGGTGCTCGTGCGGGCTTACTACAACCTCTGCATCCCCATGCGCTTCGTCACTCGTTTGCGACACATTTACTTTCGAGCGGTGCAAACTTAAGAACTTTGCAGGAGCTGCTAGGTCACGAGAGCTTAACAGCCACAGAAAAGTACACGCATCTTGGTATCGACCAACTAGCTCGCACGATGGAGAGAGTTCACCCACTCGGAAATAATAAGCTGAAGACTGGAACGTAACTTATGAATTCAACTTTGAAACTGGCATTCGCTCGAGTTCTTGGTGCCATAATTAAATCAATGGGTTTTTCACTGATCATGTTGATGGTGGCGCTTTCCGCTTTGACAGGAAAGTTCCCACCGGATTGGGAGCGCGTAAAAAATCTCAGCAGTAACTTAGAGAAAATGCATTTGCTGCAATCACAAGGCCCACAATTTTTAATGAGTCAAAACAATGGCAACCCTGAAGAGGACGTGAATGCGCTTGAGAAGTTCAATGCCAAGCGTGCCGCCGTGGGGGCGGGTCTCTTGGGAGCGAAAACGAACATCGATGTGGATTCGACTCCGGTTAACTCTGCTAAAGTGATTCCAGCTGCAGGTGATGACATTCAAAGTTGTCAGAAGAAAATCCGCGACGTCGAATACCAACTGTTCCGCTTACAACAACGCGTCGCTGAGCTTGAAGAGAAATCTAAAAGTAATTCACAAAAGACCCACGAATAAAATCAGTGTGCAGAAGCAGTTTCGAGATACTGCTTCACTAGCATCTCAATACTGAACTGATGATCGCGGACCGTTCGCTTTTCACTTAACAGCTGATTTGAATCAGAAATATTCGTGCGCAGGAAAGGTGTCATCCATGGTTCTGGATTGATCACCCCTTGTTGCAGCATAAACTTGAGATAGAAATGCATGCGTAAGACTTGGGGATCTTCGCAAGTTTCAATCACCTTTAAAGTATTACCCAAAAGATTGAACAAGAAATCCGAGTGACGATCACCCTCTTGGCTGACTTTTGAAACACATTCTAAAATGTGTAAAGCCAGCTCTAACTGTTCGTAGGTTTTTCTTAAGCCAGGAAAGTCATTAATCAGTGTTGCTTCGTTCAGCACATGCAACTGTCCTTGTGCGCCGGCTTCTTTGTAAGTGAACTGCACGAAATGGGTAGGCTCGAGAATTCCGCCACCAAAACGTTTTTTGGATTTCAATGCACCACGGGCGATGAACGCCATCTTCTCTCCTTGCGGAGAGATCGCATGAATAATCAAGTCGGCTTCACCGTATTTGATTTTTCTTAAGATGATGAATTTGTTTTGGCCTTGGCTCAAACTTCCCAACTTTGCAGTGCTTTGATTTCTTCATATGAGGAAATCAAAGTCTTTGCAAAGTCTTTTGTCTCTAATAACGACAGGCTGATGATCATCATGCCGCGCAGATCTTCTGTAGTCGGCTCTGGTTGCCACCAGGTCTTAAACATGCGAACAGCGTTCCAATGACACTGATTCGGAGTGTCCATTTGACGCCAACCCTCTTGAACAGGAATGCCTAGTTTTTCGAAAACTTTCTGGGCCAAGGCTTCACCATTCACGTCGTTAAAGACCGCAACAGCGCGATCGTAAATTCTGTTTTCATTGTTAGCAGAAAACCAAGCGCGCGCAGGGGCTGTAATTTGTTTTTCAAACTTTTCAACTTCTAAACGATTTTGCGCACGACCATCACGTGCTTCGATCAAAGATTTGATGAAAGCTTCTTTGTCCCAATTCAATCCTTGGGTTGAAAGTGATGGCGATCTAAATCGTTCTCCCAACAATGCCACGGCGGCCTGGGCACCATACGAACACAAGCGCACCGTATAGGGCTTGAGTTCAATGCCTTCATAAAAATGTCGGTGATGTGAAACGCGAAACACAAAGATGCGTTTTTCATTTAATAGTTTATCAAGTTCTTCCACAAACGGATAAGTCTCACCCGTCACAGGATGATCTTCAGACAGCAAGACGAAACACGTATCTTTCTCGAGTTGCTGCACCCACTCTGTAGGGTTCAACAAATCTTGAAATGATGCGACCTGAACTTTGTAAGTTTCCTTGTAATAGTAAGGCAGCAAAGATTCGAAGAGTGGCGTCTGACCTTTGACGACTCCCATTGCTTTTTTGTGCGACATAAAGTGAGCTGTCGATTGGGAAATCTCAAAAACGGCCTGTGAGATCCCATAAAATGCACGCGCGCGCACCTTTGCTGAAAGATTTAAAAAGGAACGTAGTTCATCATTTAGCTCGTCCCATTTATCGGGGTGCGCAACATCAATCAGCATGAGTTTAAGATATCAGAACGCAGCAAAGTTGAATCGTGATTTTGCGAGAAGTAAGACCAAAGTCCGTCAGCACTACGCCCCATAGCTACGTCATTTGTGTATCTATTTAGACGCAGCTATATTACCTTTATGTTACAGAGGTTACAGAGGTGAAGATGAACAAAAAACAAATCGAATGGCCGACAGCTTTGTTCTTGGTCATTACTCCAATCATCGCCGTGGTGGGCACTCCACTCTATATCATGCAATATGGCTTTCAATGGCCGATCTTCTTATTCGCATTGGTATTCGCTGCGGCTACAAACTTGAGTATCACTGCGGGTTACCACCGTCTGTTCTCACACAAAAGTTATGATGCACACCCCATTGCAAAAGCTATTTTCCTTTTGATCGGTGCTTCCGCATTCCAAGGTTCGGCGTTGAAATGGTCATCAGACCACCGTCGTCACCACACGCACATTGATGGCGAAAAAGATCCATACAATATCAATGAAGGCTTCTGGTATGCGCACATGGGCTGGTTGTTCTTTAAAGAATCAGTTAGCCAAAAAATCCATGCTCCTGATCTTGAAAAAGACTGGATGGTGAAATTCCAAAACGATTACTACGCTCCCCTTGCGATCTTCATGGGCTTTATTGTTCCGATGTTGATTGGTTGGGCGATGGGTTCTGTTTTGGGTGGCTTCTTGATCATCGCGGTTCTTCGTATCGTGTTGACTCAACACTCGACGTTCTTTGTGAACTCGCTTTGCCATACTTTGGGTAAACAAACTTACTCAAAAGAGATCTCTGCACGCGACTCTATCTTCGTTGCGTTTTTGACTCATGGTGAAGGTTACCATAACTTCCATCACAAATTCCAAATCGACTACCGCAACGGTATCAAATGGTACCATTGGGATCCGACTAAATGGACAATCAAAACTTTGAATGTGATGGGTTTGGCCTACAAACTTCGTCAGATTTCAAATGCCGAGATTTTAAAAGCCCGCTTAGCTGCTGAAGAAGCAGAGTTGAAACTGCAAGGTTACGCCGACGAGCGCATGGAGATGGTAAAAGAGAAGATCTTGGCAGCTCAAGCTAAGATCAAAAAGTTGGCTGAAGACTATGAGCAGTTCAAACGCGAAGCCGCTCAAAAACGCGCTGACCTGAAAGAAGCTTATGAGTTGAAAAAGGAAGCTTACGAATTAAAGCTTCTTGAAATCAGACATGAAATCGAAGTTGCTCAGCTGGAATTCAAAGTCGGTATGAAGCAATGGAGAGTTTATACTCGCGCTATCTAGGTCGGCTTCAATTTTCTACAGTACTTTAAAATAAAAAAACCCCGGTGATGAACCGGGGTTTTTTATTTTCACGCTCGATATGCGCAAAAACTATTTTTTCATGTTAACCATGATAACAGCTTTTGAAGCTTGAGCTCTTTGGTTGAAAATACCTTTTTCTTTTTCAGTCTTAGGAGCAGCACCTGAACCTTCTAAAGTTTCTTTTACTTCAGCAGTTTTAGTGCCCATCCAAGATTGAACTTGGTTTGGTCTTTCAGCCATGTTGAAAGTTTTTACGTCTGATACTTTCAACTCATTCTTGATGAACTTTTTGATTTCATTCGCGCGGTCTTCAGCCAATTTTACATCGGCTTTAGGCGCTTTCGTATCAGCTGCAGGGTACTCACGGTCTGCCCATACCGCCAATCTGATTTCATCGATTTTACCGTTCTTTTGAGCATCAGTGACTACGTTTTTAATTTCCGTACGAGCTGAGTCAGACAGAACTGATTTGCCTTCATCGAAAGAAACTTCAGATACTTTCGCAGCGCCTAGTGAATGAGCTGCATTATCTGTTGCAGTCCCTGCTGCCATTGCATTGAACGACAAGCTCATTAAGCCCGCTACCATCATCATTGTTACATTCATTTTCTTCATACTGCCTCCTATGAGCTAGTTAGTCTTCACGGTTTTCTGCCGCGAAGTAGATTTACAACGAAACTGACTACAGCCAAGACCAAGAACACTATCAGAAGTAGGCGGCCGATTTCCATCGACATACCTGCAACTCCCGTTGCTCCCAGAACAAAGGCTACGATCGCAATAATAAAAAATGCTATAGCTGCGTTTAACATAAAACCCTCCTTGATGAGTTCTTGACGATATTCTCATCAACTGTTCCAAGATCAAATTTAGGTATGTTTAATGTGTGGAAAAACAGCTTCACATCAACGGCAAGAGGCGTAATTTTAAGTTAGATTATTCACACGTAAGGAGACTTTTATGAACAAAGACACAGTTCAGGGTGAATGGAAGATTTTAAAGGGCAAAATTAAACAGGCATGGGGCAAATTGACCGATGACCAAATCGACACAGCCCAAGGTGATCTCGATAAACTTGAAGGTGAAATTCAAAAAACTTACGGATTATCTAAAGAAGACGCGAAGAAAAAGTATGATGACTGGAAAAAAGATTTACCGCACTAGCATCAGATACAATTCAAATAGAGCTTACAAAAAAAGAGCGAGGCCAGTGCCTCGCTCTTGTGTTTTAACTAAGTACATCCTCTGATTAAAAATAAAACCAGCAGGACCGGAACCGGAATCCCAACCAACCAAAGCAATAGCCACCCCATTTTACCGCGATTGTTCGTGATGATTTTTTTACATGTTGTTGCCATGGTTCAGCCTCCTTGTAACTGGCCCTACTTTAATACTCTTGAACAAATTTGAACTGTCACAAAACGGTAATCTGTAAATTCACACCTAAAGAATTCCTAACCTAACTTACTTTAATAAGTATGCCTTAATGTTTGCAGAACATTTTAATTCGGCAGTTGAAGCCGAGAAAGGACGCCCATGAAAAAGCTTATCACGCTTGTGCAAATGCTGACGTTCACGTTGCCACTTACTGCAGCTCATGCTGCCGATACAGTGACTAATAAAGTTGAACCACGTCCAGCAAATGTCGCCGTAACACCGATGGATCAAAGTACTGATCCAAAAGACGTGCAACTGACACAAACAATCCGTCAGAAATTGATGGATGATAAATCTTTGTCATTCACTGCACAGAACATCAAAATTGTGACTCAAAACGGAAAAGTCATTTTGGATGGCAGTGTCCCGACAGAAAAAGACCGCTCACGCGTTGAACTACTAGCAAGACAAGCAGCTGGTGGCAAAGCAGTTACGAACCAAATCAAAATTTCTAAATAACTAGGAGGACGTCATGTCTAAACAAGGTAATAAAGTAGTATTCGGGATTTTCCACAATCGTTCTGCACTTGAAACATGCGTTGATGATTTACGCGCTCAAGGCTTCCGTGCGGAAGACGTTTCTGTGTTGATGCCAAGCAAAGGTGATACTCAAACTTTTGCTCATGAGAAAAACACGAAAGCTCCAGAAGGCGCTGCAGTTGGTGGCGGTACTGGTGCTCTTCTTGGTGGTACACTTGGCTGGTTAGTTGGTATCGGTGCGATCGCAACACTTCCTGCATTGGGACCATTGGTTGCAGCGGGACCTATCATGAGTGCTCTAGCGGGTGCTGGTGTTGGTGGAGCTGTCGGCGGGTTGAGTGGTGCACTTGTTGGTATGGGCATCCCTGAGTTCGAAGCAAAACGCTATGAAGCTTATGTAAAAGATGGCGGTACGCTTATTTCTGTTCACGTTGACGATGGTCAATGGGCAGATAAAGCAGAAGACATTCTTGAAAAGCACGGCGCTGATGACATCTCTAAATCAAGCGAAGCGGGTCCATCAAGAATGAAAAATGAACCTAAAGGTCGCGATATCAATCCGTAGTCTTTAGTTTCACAATATAAAATAAAAAGAGCGACCCTTTCGGAGTCGCTCTTTTTTTATTCTGTCTTCATCGACTATGAAAGTGACGAAGAAGAACTCGCTCTTTTTGAGCCCGATGTTGGGTTAGAAGAGCTTGATGATGAGCTTGAACTTCTGCTTGAAGAAGACTCAGCAAGATCAGAAGAAGACGATGTCATCGAACCTTCGCGTTTAACACGGATTTGGTTTGTCACGTCACGAACACCGAAACTGCGTTCAACGCAATCTTCTGCTAAGTGTTTCATGCGACGATCTGGTACTGATCCAGTCAAAGTCACTTCGCCTTCTTTCACTTCAATATCAATCTCAGAAGCATCAATTGATGGGTCACGAGTTAGCATCTCACAAATTTCTTCTTTGATTCTGTCATCAGAGCGTTTGAAGCCTTTTGGACCTTTGCCTTCGTGACGACCTCGAGATTGGCTTTGTGAGCTGTAACGATCTTGAGATTCTGAGCGGTCTTGTGAAGAGCCATAACGATCTTGTGATGAACCGAAACGCTCAGAAGAAGGCCAAGAAGAATTGCGTGATGATTGAGATCCGTAACCGCCACCTTCGATGTCACGGCCAGAGCTTGAGAATGTTTCTGAACCTTGAGATGAACCATAACGTTGGTTGTAACGATCAGAATCTGTCATGTAGCGATCTTGATTCATATCATGATGCATTTCTGACTGACCACGGTCGCCGCGATCAGAACGGTCAGAGCGATCCGTACGATCTGAACGATTTGTGCGATCCCAACGTTGACTGCGGTCGCCCCGTTCAGCACCAGAGTAACGATATTGATCTTCGTTGCCATAGCTACCGTATGTTGAGCCTGACAAATCTCTGTCTTGATTATTGCCGAACTCAGAATAATCGCCAGACATACGATCTGAATTCCACTCGTTACGACGAGAAGAAGATTGTGAAGATCCGAAATTACGCTCTGGACGTTCGTTGCGATCACCGCGGTCATTACGATCAAAGCGTGAAGATGATTGTTGTCTCATTGTGGACTCCTTTTTTTAGTCAGAATTGACTGAAATTTGTTGTGCTCAGAAAGCCTAAGCCCAAAAAATTCCAAGACCAAAAAAACTTTCGTGATTGTTTTGAAAAGCAAAATCTAGAGTAAGAATGCTAACTGGATAGACACCCCCCTGACCGTTTTTGCCAATCACCCCTCTTTCTCAGAATGAGACTGTGATCGCACATTGTAATCATCCGGAATGACTGCCTTTTTAGAACTGATAAATGGCACAGCTGTTGCTCCCTTCTGATTGAGGAGAAAAAAGCAGATGACACGTACTACGGCTAAAGCGCTCAGAAATTGGGCCATCATCAATATGCTCATTTGGTTTTTGCTAGGCATGACTAGCAAAGAATCTGTCTTTGAACTTCCTAGTACTCTTCCACAAGAAGATGCCAATATTATTGCTTACACAATAGGTAAAGCCGACCAGTTTAAATACTTGGATTCCTTGGTCAGCCGTCGCAACGCTTGGGCTGGTAAAAGTTGTGCTGGTGGTTGTGAAGATGACGTTTCCGCATTGAAGTACAATCGTTGTTCTGATCGCAATGACTATTTAAGCAAAGAAATTGATCTGCTCGCAGGAAAGTCAGGCCTTGTATCTGAAATGTTGAGACAAAACGTAAATACCAATGCCATCATCAAACCTATTTGCACGATGATGGGTATGGAAGCGAAATTCAATTCATCCAGCAATTCATTCCGCCAGTGCTCTTCTGGTAACGATATCAAACGCGTGGTTCGCCCATGTATTGATGAAGACTATTTCAAACTTGCGCACAATAGTTTCAACTTGGTGAGCTCGTGCATGCAAGGTTTCGTCAGCCCTGATGCAACAGATGCTGATCAAAAAGAAGATATTCGCATGACCTATGCGATGATCAATAAAGAATCAGGATTTCATATCAATGCGGCTTCGAGCACCAATTCAAAGAAAATCGGTGCAGGTGGTATTGGACAATTAACTGATGTTGCTATTACGGATGTGAACAACAAACAACTCGGAAATATTCGTAAGATGCTCGACTCAAGTGGCGACGGTCAATGCCGTGAGCTTTCTAGGCTTTACTTGAAAGGTGCTCCACCCATGAAACCTTCTGCAGGTGAAGCTTGCGGTCGCGTATCGTTGAAGGACGGCAATCCATTTAAAAACATCATCTATACTTATGCTTATTTGAAAGTGAACAAAGATTATTTGAACAGCTTGGTATTTAAGAAGTATTCAGCGAAATTCAAAGGTTTGCCTGCAAGTGAACTCAATGAAATCAAACGCGCAATGATGATCTGGACACACAACACAGGTATCGGTGGTGCGACGACACCTATGACCGCTTTGTTGAATGGCCCTTATCGTGGAAAAACAGTGAAAGACTCTAAGACTTTCATCAAACAGATGGAACAGTTCTTAAAGCTTTCTCCGAATCGCGCTAACAGAAGCGCTGGTCGTATCAAAGAGACGACGAATTACTTCCCAGGAATTCAAAAGATTTTAAATAATATCGAAAACAACGCCGGAGGCGGATCATGTTTAAATTAGTATTTGCGGCTATCTTATTGATGTCAGCAGGTGCGCAAGCGTTCCAACTACCTAACGCGGGATTCAGCGATCAAGAAACTCGCATGCGTGTTGCCGATGCTTACCAACAGATGCGCCAAGAACCGAACTTCACAAAACGCTACGAGCATCTACTCGATCTGGAAAAGTTTGTGAATAATAAGGTGCAAACGGTGGAGCTTCCTGACTTTGACACTGTTCAGGAAAACGATCCTATTTTGAAAAACTACACAAGTTTGAACGAGTTCGATAACAATTTGGAATTAGTAAAACAAAATCTACGAGTTCCAAACACAACGTGTGCATCTGTGCAAAATGATCTTATTAAAACTTCAGGCAGCAACTCTGTTCATCCAGAAGATGCGCCTGAGACATACATCACGTTACAACTCGTGAGAGCTTTATGCGGTCTTTAGGTATTTCCAAAGTAATTTACGGTGGCCTTGTTTTCTTCACGGCCACTATGACTGCACCAACTGCTTTTTCAATGCCGGTGGAAGACCTGCATTTGCATAGCATTGAAGACTATCCCCTTGATGCCACTGGCAAACCTCAAAATTTCTTTTTAGTTTCTAATTCGATTATGTCTGCCAAAGTCGTTTTGGACAGCAAGCTCGTGGAAACAGTAAAGCCCGACTATCCTGGTGAAATGGTTCGCAGCTTTATTCGTGGTGATATTTCTTGTGATCAGAATTTCGCATTCAGATCGGACAGCCTGTTTTCTAAAGACGAAATCGTCAAAGAGCGCAGTTTTACTTTCAGAAATAACAAAGATGTGACTGTGACCTTAAGCCCGAAGGTCAGTGAATGTATTTTAACTTTCTCTGATAAGAAAAATCCATCTCGCCGTGGTGGCGTTCGTTTGATCCGCGAAGACAAGGCCTTCCCATTTATTAAATCATTGAATACAGCTGTCCAAGGCTGTGATTATCAAATCGACAACGGCTCATTGCCGATCGAAAAGCTCTTCTTAACTGCTGACTATCGCAATATGACTTGTGCGAAGTATGCAGACAGCATCGAAACTTTGGAAACTCCAGAGTCAGGCTTTCGCGCTAAGGCTGAAGCTTTATTGGGCTCACACATCGACGATGCCTTTATTAAAAATCAGAATCCTTATGCTCCATTAGATATGTCACACGCACCAAAATTGGATGCGGTGTTCGTAGCATCTTTGGTTTATCGCAATGACTTTTACGGAACTGTGATCACGCGTTTATTGAAGTACCATGCTGATCGTGGCACCCTCGTTCACGTAATGACGACTGGCTGGATGCAATCAGATAAGGACCGTGCATTGCTTTATACAGCGGCCCGTGAAAACGGTAACTTCCGTCTGCAAGAATATACTTTCCATGACCCAAAAGGTGGCTTTAAAGGCATTGGCCGTCGTATCGACAATAAATTCCGCGATATGCACATCAAGCTTTTCGTCACATTGTCTGCGCAAAACCCAGAAGACAACGTTGTTATCTTGGGTGGTCGTAATATCCATGATGGTTTCTTATTCCGCGAAAAACCTAATTATACAAAATTCCCACAGTTGACTCAGTACGGAGTTGATGAAAATTTCGTTCACTGGAGTGACTTTGAGATCAAAATGAAATCCGCCTCTCTGGCTCGCTCAACGTTCGCACATCTGCAAACTTTTTGGAATCGCGATACTATGACCCAAGTGATGCCTTCAATCAACGCCCCTGCAAAAGGCTCATCAGTTGTTGCTGCTTCTGAAGTTTTAAGAAGCGACAAACCGATGATGAGACACATCATCTCTGTGCCGTTCTCTGATGACCGTGCACTTGAAAAACTATTCGTTGAGATGATTGATAAAGCTTCCAGCACAATTGAGCTTTCAAGCCCTTACTTACGCCCGACACCAGCTATTGCGGCTGCCTTTGATCGCGCTGTCGGTCGTGGCGTGCACATTACGATTCAAACGCGTATTGACCTTAAGGGTGACACGATGGATTGGTTGTACACGGAAGTGAATAAAGAAAGCATCAACGCGCTCTCTGCTAAAGCCAAAGTTTACGAATGGACTGGGAACTCGATCCTGCATTCTAAATTTATTCTAGTGGATGGAAAGTTTGCTTTCATCGGCTCTGTGAATTTAAGCCGTCGCAGCTTTATTCAAGATATTGAAAATGGCTTTATGATCCATGACGAAAACTTTGTTCGCAAGATGCAAGGGATCTTTAACGGTTATACTTCTAAATCTCGCCTGATTTCAGAACAACAAGCTCGTAAGTTCTGGGGCTCGTTGATCGTTTACCTGATTCAGGATCAGTTCTAGTTTTTTGACCTCAAATTAATTCTTTATTTCATTGATGATCTGAGTGACTTCACTGGCACTCAGATCTTTTTTTAAGAGCTCACTGCTTTTTACTTTTCTTTCCAGCTGATTGGTCGCAAGGACTTCCATCGACAGCCAGACGATTATCAAAGCAAAAATCCCAAACCAGCTCAAGGCCACGGCGAAAGTGCAGACAATCATCGCGGTCAGACGCGCCTTGTGGTATTCGCGTGCTTGCTTGCCTTCAACGAAATCCTCGATACGGCCTTCTGATTCATTCCAACGTTGACCGATCTTTTGCAAATTACTCTGAAGCTGTAAATAGCTTGGCGAATGGTACTTCTTGCGCAGTCGCAAACCAAAGACAATGGCTAAGACCAACGAAACACAGAATCCAATGGAGTAAGCAAATGCGATTTCAGGCATACTTCAAGCTTAGCTTTTTCTCCCGTTGTCACGCAAAGGCTTTCGATGATAGCTTCAAGACATGATTCGTGAAGCCATTGAATACTTTTTTACTCCGACATCTCCCCTGGCCAAAAAACATGGTTTTCTTTATTCATCGGTGGCTTTAAAACACCGCTATGAACGTCAAAAAAGAGCATGGCTTCCGCATCTTAAAAATTGCCAGGATCTTTTTGTTGCGACGGCGGCTAAATTGCCACGCAAACAATCGGTTGTGATTTTGGGCAGTGCCCATCTGCATGAGATTCCGATGCACCTTTTGCTTGAGAACTTTCAAGAGATCACTTTGGTTGATGTCATCCATCCCATGAAACATCACTGGGTTGCTAAAAGAAATCCCCGCGTGAGATTGATCACACAAGATTTAACTGCGGCCTTAGCAGGATTAGATCAACATCAAACCTTAGAGGATCTTTTAGCCTGGCTTGAACAAGCCAAAACACAGACGCCTTTTCATTATGAAGCAGATCTGATTGTTTCCGCTAATTTATTATCACAATTGGGTTTGTTGCCTATCGATGCGATTGAAAAGAAATTGAAACGCGATTTGACCGTCGAAGAAAAAGATAAAGTCTGTACGGCTTTTGCTGAGCTTCACTTATCGAGCTTACAAAAGTGTCAGGGACATAAGCTTGTTTATGCGGATCGTGAGATCACTTATCGCAATCCTGAAGGCGAAGTGATCTATCAAGGTGGGTATCCAGTTAACTTTAGTTCTTTCAAATTTGTGACGAGCTGGATGTGGATGATTGCACCTCTTAAAGAAGCCTCAAAAGACTATTCAATCGAAATGAAAATCGAAGCCTACGAGAGTTAAAATGAAAAACGCAAAAGCTGGAATGATCTTTATCTTTATTACTGTCGTACTGGATATGATTGGTGTCGGTCTTGTGATCCCTTCACTACCAGATATCATGCGTCGCTTTGTGATGTCTGAAACTTCAGTATCGGAATACTTTGGCTATTTCATTTCACTTTACGCTTTTATGCAGTTCATTGCCTCCCCGCTATTGGGAGCGCTCTCAGATCGCTTTGGTCGACGTGGGATTCTTTTAGTTTCTCTATTTATCGCTGGCTTGGATTACATTTTGATGGCTTATGCTCCATCACTTGAGATTCTTTTTATCGGTCGTATTTTATCAGGCTTAACAGGTGCAAATATCACTGTGGCGATGGCTTACATTGCCGATGTTAGTGATGAGAAAACGCGCGCCTCGAATTTTGGTTTGATTGGTGCGGCGTTTGGTTTGGGCTTTATCATCGGCCCTGCAATTGGTGGCTTGCTGGGGCACATGGGGCCCGAGTATCCGTTCCTGATGGCGGCAGGTTTGAATTTGCTCAATTTCTTTTGGGGACTCTTCGTATTGCCAGAGTCGTTACCTAAGGAAAATCGTCGACACTTTAATATTCAAAAAACCAATCCCCTGCATTCGTTGATTCGAGTTTTTCAATCGAAAGAATTATTGGCATTGCTCTTAGTCTATTTCCTTTTCCAATTGGCGGGGCAGGTGCATCCATCAATTTGGACTCTGTACACTGAAAAACGTTATGGTTGGACGACGGCGCAAGTGGGAATCTCATTGGCTGTGGTGGGAATGTGCTCCGTGTTCTCACAAGCTGTGCTGACTCGCTTAGTGATTCCTAAAACGGGAGAGCGCAACGCCGTTCTGATTGGCTGCATTGGTTATGCGATCGCATTCATGTTGTTTGGTATGGCGACTCAAGGTTGGATGATGTACGCGGTGCTCATCGGAAGTTCTGTTTTCTGGGTCTCTATGCCCGCACTTCAATCCCTCGTGAGTCAAAATACCCCTGCGCAGGAACAAGGTGAACTGCAAGGCTCCCTTGTGAGTTTGACAAGTTTAGCTTCCATTATTACTCCCCTTGCAACAACGAAACTTTTTGCTTATTTCACAGCAACGCCTGAGCAGCATTATATTCCAGGCGCACCGTATTTCTTTGCGGCCGTTGTAAGTGCTGTTGCTTACCTGGTCCTGATTATGGATAAGCACGGCAAAAAATCTTAGATGGACCTTGTTTTCTGCAAGGGACCGCGCGATCCTTAAAGTATGAAGAGACTTTTTTTCGCACTCAACGCTACGGTCCCTTTAGAAAAATCCTTTGCTCCCTTCTTAAAAAAGATACGTATTGGCGCGGACCAAAGAGAAATCGCGGTCCGCTGGACACCTCCAGAAAATTATCATGTCACGGTGACTTTCATGGGAGAGACGCCGGATGAAAATGTCCCTGCATTGCAAAAAGTTTTATCTGATGTGTGTTCCCGCTTTCAAAGCTTCGATCTGAAGATCGAAGACATCAGTGGTTTTTCCAACGAACACGATGCCCGCGTGATTTATCTGGGCGTTCAGAATAAAAAATATCTCAATGAATTTAAGCAAGCTCTGGATACCGCATTAGAAGAGGCTGGCTTGTTGCTTCATATAGATGAGCGCAACTTTGTACCGCACTTAACAATCGGCCGCTTGCGCAATCCTCGAAGTGTGAAAGATTTGATCTCACCATTGAAACGTAAATCATTTGGTAAAGTGCTCGTGAATGAGATTGTTTTGTACGAATCAAAACTTCAAGGAGCGTTTCCTGTGTACACTCCGATCTTTCGTGCCCAACTTACATCGCTTCCTAAAGTCGATGAAGACGAAAGCTTCAACATCCAAGGTCCGTAGAGAGATTCGACAGCGTTTAATCTTTGATTAGCATTTCTCATTCTGAGATTGCCTGTTTCGACTCTGATTCCAATCTGTCAATAGCTCGTGGTGATTCGCGTATTGGAGCCTTCTTTGCATAATCATTCCATATCGGGGGATGAGATGAGATTGCTCAATGCGAGAAAACTATTAGCTGTATCAATTCTGACCGTTCTCTCCTTAAGCTATCAAAACTGTGCGCGCACGAATTTTGCGATCGACGATGAGTTGAAAGAAGCAAAGCTTGCGCAAACTCCTGCACTTGGTGATCATGATCCAGGTGATGACACCAAAGTTCCAGATGATCGCGATCCTGGTGACGACACTGGCGGTGGCGGAACTAATCCACGTGATCCAGGCGACGATACTGGAGGCACTGATCCTCGTGATCCTGGAACTGACAATCCAATTCCAGGAATGCCGACTGTACCAGGCACGAATCCTCGTGACCCTGGCACTGACCAAGGCACAACTCCGCGTGATCCAGGTAATGACACTGGTAAGAAGAACTATATTAATGTCGAATACGCATGTCCTATGGGTGTGACTAATCACGGATTTGCCAAAGCATTTAAAGATGTGACTGGCGAAGTGAAGATGGTATTGATGAAAATGGGCCTGGGCACTATGTCAGTACAATGTGAAGTGAAAGACATTAAACAGCAGATCTTAAAAGACAAACGCTTTGATGTTACTTCTTGTGGCAAGTTATCATCGACTGCCTTCTACGAAATTTACCTCGTAGAAAGCAACGTGACTTCAGACTACAAGAAAAACAAATTGAATGCGCAAGAACTCTTCATGATGGGTTCGGCAGTCACTGTTGCCTACACGGAAATGGACGACAAAGCCAACAATGCTAAGTGCGATATTATTGGTGACCCATTGCTTGTTCAAATCAGTAAATCGGCGGAAGCAGATCCTATCAGATTAACTTCGGCAGAGAACGGTGTGTTATTCGATCTTCTTGGTAAGAAAAATGATTACGAGAAAGTTCGTACTGCATGGTTCGCTGACAATAAATCTGAGAACTACTTCTTAGTGTTGCCAGATGAAAAAGGCGACGTGAAAGGTATCGATCAGTTGTTCGGTGATAACACTGTTGGACCAGACAAGCGTTTCGCAAAACAAGGCTTTGCGGCTTTGGCGAAACATGATGGTAACCGCGACAAGATCATCGACTCTCAAGACGAAGTGTTCAGTTCACTCCGCTTGTGGAAAGATGAAAACCTTGATGGTATTGCGCAAAAAGATGAGTTGTTCAGTCTGGATTCGAAAGAAGTGGCAGCGATCGACTTACGCTATGACCGCAAATACAAAGAGAAAGACATCCACGGCAACATGGTTAAATACAAATCTGTCGCTGTGATGAAGAACGGTAGCTACGCCCTGGTCTTCGACTTGTGGCTCCGCTACATCGCAAAATAAAAGGTACCCGCTTCTTTTTCCAGAAGCATCGCATAAAAAAAGGCAGAGTTGAAACTCTGCCTTTTTATTTTAGGTACCTACTTCTTTTTGGAAAGCAGTAAGTCACAGAATCTAGTAAGCGATAATCTCGCGAGCTAAATCCATATCAGACATTGCCAAGGCAGGAGCTTGCGAGCGAATCGCGTGCAAAGCCTGTTGCAGTTGAACACCGCGAAGTTGGCCATCAGAAGCCACGAATGCCAGCGCATCTTCTTTAGCGGCAAGAACCAGCTTCTTAGAATTATCGAAACAACCTGAAGCATCGAGAGAGATCGAAGTCGGACCACCGATAGACACTGCAGTCGTCAAACCAATTTGATCAAAAGCTTGAGCTGAACTTGCAGCGCCAATAACAACTAATAAAGACAATAATGTTTTCATGGAAAACTCCCCTATTTAAAATTATTCGTAAGCTAAAATCTCGCGCGCCAATTCCATGTCTGACATATGCAAACCTGGAACTTGTGTGCGGATCACAAGCAATGCTTGTTGAAAGCGCACGCCACGAAGATTGCCTTCAGTTGCTAAGAACGCGACGGCGTCTTCTTTCGCAGCCAAAATTTCTTTGCGTGAATTATCAAATGAACCTGAAGCCTCTGAAGAGACAAAGCTCGGTGCTGAAAGCAACACTGTTGATGAAACCAATGCCCCATCCATCGCGTGCGCATGACCGCCAGAGAGAATGATCATCAAAAATGACATGACAGTTTTCATATTAAATCCCCCGATTCAGAGGGAAAACTAATACAAATTCGAGGCCACCCTGAGCCCCCGTCTCAATGACTTACGTCGAAAACTACAGGAACAAACTTCAGAAATGTCTTAAGTTTGGTCACCCCCTTTACCTTTCTTCAGGGTGTTCTCTGGCGGGTATCGCTTTGTTCTCTGGAAACTTGAGATCCCCTCCTAGAGCCCTTATAACTGCCTCATCGGCTGGGCCGGCAGAGCGAAAGCTGAAGCAGCTTCCGCAAAAGTTGAGGAACAAATGGTTTTACAGAGTCAAAACTATCGTGAAGTTCTACGTAACGAAATCGTAGAACGCACGAAGAAAAATCCGCAGTTCTCACTCAGAGCATTCGCTGCTTTGATGGGAATGCCTGCTTCAAATCTCAGTGAGGTTTTAAACGGCAAAAAGAATATTTCAGTGGAGCGTGCTTACAGCATCTCTGAGAAATTAAAATTCTCTGTTAAAGAGCGCGAGTACTTTGTCAGTCTTGTCCAAATGGAGACAACGAAATCAGAGACTTTGAAAGTGGAACTCATGGAGAAAGTGCGCACGCTCAATCCCCGTGTGCAATCTCAGAATATTGCTATTGATAACTTCCGCATGATCTCAGAGTGGTTTCACTTTGCGATCCTTGAATTGCTTCTTGCAGAGAAATACGACTTCAATGTGAAGTCAGCCGCAAAATCATTGGGCATTAGTACTTATCAAGTGGAAACCGCGATTTCTCGTTTGATCCGTCTTGGCTTGGTCGCAGAAACAGTCTCGGGTGCTTACAAAGTGAAGAACGCCGATGTTTTGGTTGATGCGACAATCCCTGCGCAAGCACTGCGCAGCTTTCACCAACAGATGTTAGAAAAAGCAATGGAGTCGCTTGAAACCCAGACTCCACAAGAAAAAATCGTCGGCACAGAGACGTTGGCTTTTGATAAAGCCGATCTCGCTGAAGCTAACAAAATCATCGAGGAGTGTTTTCAGAAAATCATTGGGCTCTCGCGAAAGTCCAAAAAAAGAAATTCTGTCTACCACCTCGGCATCCAATTTTTTAATTTAATTAAGGAGTCTTAAGTCATGAAATTCCTAATCCTCACTCTCGTAGTACTTTCTTTCTCTTCTGCATTTGCAGTGAGCGACGCTGGCACTCGCGGTGGTGGCAATGCCTTGATCTGCTTTAACGATCCAGCAATCCCTGCTGCGATTCGCAAAGACAATGGCGACATCAAGGATGAGTACATCCCTTCGATCAAAACGATTCAGATGCTCGACATTTATGAAACGTCCCTCCAACAAGGCATGGAAGATGTTGAACCCGTTCGATTTATGCCGATCTTAAAAGGCGAAAGCATCGCTGCTTTTGCCGAACGAATGATTTCTCGAATTGCAGACTTCACTCCTGTTATTGCTACGCACGCGTTAAAAGTAATGCATGCGATGCCACCAAATAAATCGTTTGCACATCCGTACGGGATTGAGAACGTCAGAGATTTTGATTTGATGGGGAAAATCAATTCACGTCATTGTGTCGTCGGAACAATCTTGTATCACGTAAAAAAAGGTGGAACGACAGAGATTCACTATGATCAACGCCTCTGGAATCACTCTAGTTTCGATGCTTACAACAAGTATGTCGCTTACCTTCACGAAGTCATTTACAGCTCGATGAGAGAATCGGTTAATGCTGAGAACAGTGACGATGCCAGGAAGCTTGTTGGCATGCTTCTAAAAAAGAATTTTGATCAAGATAGCTTCATTCGATTCGTTCTAGATAAATACAGATATCAATACAGATATGAAAGTTTTTTGAACTCTTATGATACTGTTGTCTCGGGTGAGATCGGAGCAATTGAAATCGCTTACGGAGCTCCTGTTGAGTTCATCAAAAGAACTTTAGATCCCGAGAGACTTTCCTACGGAGTTTTAACTTACGACCATTTTGTTGCAAAAAACTATGCTACTACTCCATTTTTGAAAGAATATTTTTTCGCTAAAGATAAGGGATACCTTAGAGATTTCTTCGCTTCATTGAGCCCAGAATCGAAGAGAGATTTGAATAAGTTTTTAGCCAAAGATTTCTCGAAAGAATATAAAAACTATTTGTTCTTTTTCCGCCAAAACGCTTTTATTTCTGCAAAAGAGGATTCTCAAAAATATATGGTTCGTTTGGAACAAGCCACTTATTACTCAGCGGAGCAAAAACGCATGATCTTCTCGGCTATCAACGCGTACTTCGATCAAACGCCTGAGCAGCATTTAAAAGCAGTCAACAGCTACACTGATTTTAAGCGTGATAATCAAGAAGCCAGAAATGTATCAAAGTACTTATTCGGAAATGTGAAGCTCAAACTCAGCAACTACTACCCACTTCAAGGACAATTCTAAATCGCTCAAAAAAAGCCTAGAGAAGATTCTCTAGGCTTTTTTATTTCTGACATTTGCTTGCGCGACGCTTCTGCAGACCCTATCTACACTCCGACTTCGTCGGAGTGGGGCGGGTACCTTTAAGTCAGGATCTCTGTAATTGGCTGATAGAATCTTGATTTGAGAGGATGGTCCGATGGGAAAGAGCCATAATAGCCAAAGCCTTGCCCATCTGGTGTCGCATAGGCGTACTCCGAAGGTGGAACTCCCATTAGCTTCAACAATGTGATGAGGAAGCAGTTATACGGCATGCCTGTCATCGAATAGGCCTTTTTGGTGGGCGCCACGAGCAGACGACCTGAGCGTAATGCTCCGCCCATATTACCAATCAAGAGCTGTTGATTGTCCATACCCATGTGCCCAGCATCGCCACCAAGATCTTGCATTCCACCTGCGCACAACATACCCGTCACCATGTTTTCGATGTATGTACGACCCGTGTTGCCCTCTTGAACATCAAGCGGTGCCAAGAAACGATCTGCGATCAAGTTAGTGAAGTATCTCCACCAAACTTCATAAGAAGTTCTTTGGGCCGCATCGCCTTTAGAACCGTGCATGGCATCGTGAACGTTAGTTCCCAATCCACTCAAACCCGGAATCCATTGCGGGTCATGACCTTCGAAAGTCATCACTCCCACTTTAGTAAGGCCGCATTTAAATGCAGTCGCTAATAAATCCATATAAAGAGCGTTGTAAAGTGCCGGATCAACTGGTGCACCAGGATCATTTGGTTTTGCACACGTGATCGCTGGCGTTGCTTGCGCCAATGATTTTTGCAAATCTGAGATATATCCCATGTGTTGCTCTAAACGAGCTTTATCATCCGCAGAAATGCGACGGCCATTTTTAAAATCAGAATAAGCAGAGTACACACGATTGAGAATATTGGATTTCAGTTGAGCCGTGTTATCAACCGGAGCGGTTGTTCCACTCGTAAGACCACTGAAAACTTCATTATAAAAAGTTTTAAGACCGTTGGAATTATATCCAGGAAGCACTTGCACAGCGCTGCCGACCTTTTTATAAAACAAGCCGCCGGCACCTAGTAAATCCACGCGAATGGCTCTACGAACATTCGATGGCGTGGAATCTGGATACAAAGTTTTCGAAGCTTCAAAAACCGTATCAATAGTGGGATAACCACCTTCAGAGTTTCGATCCATCGCCTGAGCCAACGGAAAATTTCCGTGCGAAGAGCCGTATGGAATCGAAGCATCTAAACCGCGAATAATTGTTAATTGATCAGCGTTTTTTAAGGATTCATATCGAGCATTATTGAGAACTGTACTAAACTGACTTGTCGTTCCCAAACTGCGCAACAAAACTTCTTTCGCGCCGCTAATACCAACGGGCGTTGTCGCAAGAGCCTTGTTCGGCCACATCAAATTCAAATTGTTATGATCGAACCAGAAAAGCATCATGCGTTTTTGCGCGGTCGCTGATTGCGCTAAGGCTTCGATAGGCATCAAACTTGGCAAAAGAGGAAGAGCTAAAAGAGTTTTCCCCGCTCCTACAAGAAACTGCCGGCGAGTTTTTCTGCAATAATACATCGACATACGAGCCCCCCATTCAGTTTAGGGTAGGCAACAACTAAACAATAGATAGATTCTCACTTTGAGAGTCCAGAATTTTTCATAGCGAATTTATGCCCACCTTTACACATTGTGAACGAAAGCAACGTTCAAACGACTCACGTGTGGCATCAAATCTGGAATTTGCCACATATAAGATCAACCAATAAATGCCGTGAACTGCGGAGTAAGACAGGTACTTTTCCGTAATTGCTTCCAAAAAAATCTGTGCCCTGCTACTAGGTTCTCGAATAGAAAACCGGGACCGGTTTAACCAAAGGATTCTTAAAATGAAATCACTCATTATCGCCTCATTAGTAGTTATGTCTTTCCAAGCGCAAGCAAACGAAAACTCATCGATGGCAGTTGGAATTGTCACTGGCGGCACAACTTACGCTCTTGGCGGCGTTACTCTTGCGGTGGTTGGCGGAACAGTCATGCTCCCGCTCTATACAACTCTAACCCTGTCAGGCGAAGAATTTAAAATCGTCGTAAAAGCCATGGAAGACGCAGCCGTATTCGTAGCTACAGAAGGCGAAGTGCGCACAGTAGCTCTAGAACAAGCTTTAGAAGTCATCCGCACAAAACTTCCAGCGAACATGCCTTCATCAGACCTACAAATCGCGCAAAGCATTTTAGCTCTTTAATTCCTCTACATTCCTACAAATTAAAAAAAGCCTAGAGAAAACCCTCTAGGCTTTTTTTATTACTGCCACTTTTTTTATTACTGCCACTGAGTCAGAAAATTTCCGCACTACCGCAACAGCAGTAACTCTGCCATCTGCTTGCGCATCGCTTCTGCAAAAGTAACCAGGTACCTTCTGCACGACATCCGTCATTCGGAAATGCCGAATGAAAAAGGAAGCAGGTACCTCTTTACTGTTGCAGTAAATTTCCGCTCTACCGCAACGATAGTAAAAAGCGGGTACCTTTTTGTTCCAAAAAAAAAGCCACCCTCGATGGGTGGCTTTTTTTGCTCCGCAGATCTAAGGCCGTTCAAAAGTGGCCAGATGCAAGGCGGAGGGGTTTGTCCGAAACGCAGGCGGGCTGTAGGCCCGTTGGAGAGAAGGACAAGCCCCGACAACGCAGTCAGGTGGCCGCTTTTCAACGGCCGGCCCGAAGCTAGATTCCCGCTTTGTGTCTTTCTTCGTCGTCTACGTGTGTTTGGATTCCGCCTTTAAGATTTGGACGGTAAGCCAAGTGGTTGATGTCGTAGATGAAGTTTGCGCCGTTTACGCCTGGTGTTTGCCACTCAGGTCCTAAGCGGATTGCATCCACTGGACAAGCTTCTTCACAGTAACCACAGAATACGCAACGAAGCATATCGATCTCATAATTGATTGGGAATTTCTCAACTGAAGGATCGTCTGATTCTGCCGCTTTGATCGTGATGCATTCCGCAGGACAGTTCGTCGCGCACAACATACAAGCTGTGCAACGAAGTGAACCATCTTTTTTCACTGTCAAAACGTGATTACCTTTGAAACGTGGAGAGTACTCGTACTTCTCTTCTGGGTAGTTCAAAGTCATCATTTTCTTACGATTCAAAAGATTCGTAAGCAAATGCTTCATCGTCGTTCCAAGACCACCCAAGATTCCTGGGATGTACCACTTAGAAATTTGCGAATTATTTTGTACTACGCTCATAGGCTGCCTCTTTTAAAGACGAATTCATTTTTCTTACGAGCTTCCAAAGCAACTTGGTCGGCGCGAGTGTTTGTCGCTACGAATTCGTTAGCTCCTGGGATCACAAGATTTTTACCAGACATCAACAAAGCTGCTTCAGTCAAAGTCAGAGCTTCTGACACGACTGTCGTCGCTTTTTTGAACTTCTGCTCAAGACCCGCGTGATTGATGAACGTGCCATCTTTTTCCACGAAAGTTTTCACAGGGATCAACGTTACGTTGCCAGTCAATGATTCCAACGCAGCTGATTTACCTGCTTGCAACCACACCAAATTTGCAGCTTTAGAAAGCTCAGCAACTTTAGCGTCGAAGTCAGGGAAAACCGCCATGTTCTCAGGACCCGCAACAACAACAGTTTTGATAGAACCGCTAGAGATACCAGCCGTCAAATCAGACCATTGAGTGTTGATTCCGTGTTTCTCTAGAACCTTCAACAAACCTTTCGTGTTTGGATTTTTATCTCCACGCAACAACAAGCCGTCGAATGCTTCGAAAGATTCTTTGTTATTAATCCAGAAGAAGATCTTCTTAGATTTGATCTCGTTTACGAAAGTAGCTACCAAAGCTTCGAATTCTTCAACAGTGTATTGAGCCGTCAACACAAGAGCTGCTGACTCACCTGCTGTTTTCAAAGCTTCGCTGACAGCTTTCGCAGCCGCGCCTGGAGCCATTTCGGTCCAGCCTGCAGAACCACGAACTTTTGCTTTCAACAAACGGTGTTCTTTGTTTACGAATTTATAGATGTCACGACCTTCATCGCACATCCAGTGACCGTTCACTTGTTCGTTGTAAACTGGTTTTACACGGAACATACCTTCTTTATTGAAGTATACTTTCACGTTACAGCCAGTTGAACAGCCCGTGCAGATTGATTCAGAATCTTTGAGATACCAAACCCTTTGACGGAAACGGAAGTCTTTTGAAGTCAACGCACCCACTGGGCAGATGTCGACTGTGTTCAAAGAGTATTTGTTATCCAATTTCACACCGTCTACGCAACCGATCTCAGAACGGTCACCACGGTTGAAGATGCCAAGCTCATTTGTCTTAGAAACTTCTTCAGTGAAACGAACACAACGAGAACACAAGATGCAACGTTCAGAGTCCAAAACAACTGTAGGACCTAGATCGACAACTTTGTGTTTCTTTTGTTTTGGTTCAGCCATTTCTGGATCGTACTTACCGTACTCCATGTATTGGTCTTGCAAACCGCACTCACCAGCTTGGTCACAAATAGGACAATCAAGCGGATGGTTGATCAAATGGAAATCAAGTCCCCATTTTACAGCGTCTTTTACTTTTTCAGACGTGTTGTTGATCTTCATGCCTTCAGTCACCGCTGTATTACAAGCGATCTGAACACGTGGATTGCCTTCAACTTCCACCATACAAAGACGGCAGACACCGGCAACAGAAAGACCTGGATGCCAGCAATAGTGAGCAATACGGTCACCCGATTGCATCATCGCTTCGATGATGCTCGTGCCAGGCTTTACTTCGACTTCTTTGCCATTAATGGTGCATTTCAGCATACGTCGTTCCTTTTACCTTAGAGCGTCCTTCACGAACGTAGAATTCAAATTCATCGCGGAATTTCGTCACGAAGCTCAACACTGGCAAAGCCGCTGCGTCTGAAAGAGCGCAAATCGTTTTACCTTTCATGTTGTCAGCAACTTTGATCAACAAATCGATATCTTGCAAACGGCCACGGCCTTCCAAGATCGAGTGAAGAATTTTATCCAACCAACCTGTACCTTCACGGCATGGAGTACATTGACCACATGATTCGTGAGCGTAGAAGTGAGTCAATACACCCAACATATCAACCATACATTGAGAGTCATCCATCACGATCACTGCGCCTGAACCCAACATTGTGCCAAGACCTGCAAGTGATTCGTAATCAAGATTTGCTTTCGCTACTTCTTCAGCAGTCAAAACTGGAGCTGATGATCCACCAGGGATAACCGCTTTCAATTTACGACCTGGCTTCATGCCGCCGCCTTCTTTCATGATCAGATCCATCAACGGGTAACCGAGTGGAACTTCATAATTGCCAGGCTTCACAACGTTACCAGATAGAGAGAACAATTTAGTTCCCGCTGATTTTTCAGTACCGTGTTTGCGATAAGCTTGAGCGCCATCTTTAACGATGTAAGTAACCGCAGCCAACGTTTCCACGTTGTTTACGATTGTTGGTTTACGAAGGTAACCTTGAACCGCCGGGAATGGTGGTTTCAATTTTGGTTGGCCTTTTAAACCTTCAAGAGAAGAAATCATTCCTGTTTCTTCACCACAGATGTAAGCGCCAGCGCCGCGGTAAACATCAAGATCAAAATCGAAACCTGAACCTTGAATGTTTTTACCAAGCAAACCAGCTGCGTAAGCTTCTTTGATTGCTTTGTTCAAAACTTCGATCGGGTAAACGTATTCACCACGAACGTAGATGTAACCTTTGTGTGAACCCACTGCGAAACCAGAGATGATCATACCCTCGATCAATTGGTGAGGAGCACGCTCCATCATCATACGATCTTTGAAAGTACCAGGTTCACCTTCATCGGCATTGCAGAGTAAGTAACGAGGTTCGCCGTTTTTAGGCAAGAAGCCCCATTTCATACCCGTTGGGAAACCCGCGCCACCGCGACCACGTAAACCAGAAGCTTTCACTTCATCGATGATTTGTTGCGGTTGCATTGCGAAAGTTTTTTTCAACGTTTCGTAGCCACCTTTAGCTTTGTAACCAGCCAAAGTTTGGTAATCGTCTAAGTGGTAAAACTCTGTAAGGTGTTTTACTTCAGCCATTACTTCATTCCTCTCAAAAGATTCATCGCTTTTTCAGGCGTCAAACTTTCATAGTAGTTATCATTCACTTGCATCATTGGCGCTGTACCACAAGAGCCCAAGCACTCAACGCGTGAAACTGTGAAGCGACCGTCCACTGACTTTTCGTTCAATTTCACATTCAGCTCATTGCAGATGTGTGAAGCCAATTCACGACCACCTTCAAGTGCGCATGAAATATTCGCGCAAACTTGAACGTGGTATTTACCCACAGGCTCTTGATTGAACATTGTATAGAATTTGAAAACTTCGTTGATGCGGCTTTCAGGGATGTCCATCACTTTTGATAAGCTCAGGATCACGTCGTTGTTAACCCAACCGTTGTTTTCTTTTTGTGCGATATAAAGGCTTGGGATGATAGCAGAGTCTTTCGCTTCATAACGAGCGAGCTCTTTCTTAACTTCCGCAATACCTTGTTCTGATAGTTTAAACATTTAATATGTTCCTTTTATTTTTCGAAAAGTCCGCCTTTGCTTTCGCTTCGGCGGGACCTCCGAATTAGACCTATCGGTCTAATTCTCCGGCAATAAGGTTCATAGAAGCGATTGTCGCAATAGCATCCGCAAGCATCGCGCCCTTTACGACAGTCGGATAAGACTGGTAAATCGCGAAACATGGTGGACGGCACTTCAAGCGGTAAGGGTTCGCAGAACCATCACTCACCAGATAGAAACCAAGCTCACCGTTAGCAGCTTCAGTTGCGTCGTATACTTCACCTACTGGAGGACGAAGACCTTTAATGATCAACATGAAGTGATTCATCAAACCTTCGATGTTTCCGTATACATCTTTTTTCTCTGGAAGAACGATGCCTTTGTCGCGGATTGTGTAATCGCCACCTGGAACGTTTTTGCAGACTTGTTCGATGATACGGATGGATTGGCGCATCTCTTCGAAGCGAACCAAGTAACGATCATAGATGTCACCTGTTGTACCAACTGGAACATCGAAATCCAAAGAGTCATAACCATAGTATGGAGTTGCTTTACGCAAATCCAAGTTCACGCCCGATGCTCTCAACAACGGACCTGTGTAGCCCCATTGGATTGCGTCTGCTGCAGAAACCGGACAAACACCACGAGTACGTTGGATGAAGATTTTGTTATCAACAACCATTCCCGCCATCTCATCAGTACCACGGCGAAGCTCTTTACAAAGAGCCAGAACTTCATCGAACCAACCTTCCGGCGCGTCCTGAGCCATACCACCCACGCGAGTCATAGACACCGTCAAGCGAGCTCCACACAATTTTTCGAACAAAGAGTAAACTTGTTCACGCAAACCGAACATGTAGAAGAATGACGTCAAAGCACCCAAGTCCATCGCGCCAGTACCGATTGCAATCGTGTGGTCGATGATACGAGAAAGTTCAGCCAAGATCACACGCATTGCTTGTGCTTTTGGTGGAATCTCTACTCCCAAAAGACGTTCAACAGTTTTGCAGTAACCGATGTTGTTCATCGGAGCAGAACAGTAATTCAAACGATCTGTGTAAGGAATAACTTGGTTGTACGGATGAGTCTCCGCCATTTTTTCAAAGCAACGGTGAAGGTAACCGATTTCGTTATTACAACGAACGATTGTCTCCCCATCCATCTCTGCCATTACACGCAAAGTACCGTGCATCGCTGTGTGCGATGGACCGATATTCAACGCTACGTATTTATCGTTCAAAACATCGCCAGGCGAGCCCGGTTCGTTGTTGAAGTGAATTGGCAAAGATTCAGTACATGCTTGTTGGTGATTCGCATCGTAGTCTTTACGAAGCGGATGACCCACGAATTGGTGGTGAGTCAAAATCTTACGAAGATTTGGATGACCTTCGTACTTGATACCAAACATGTCGTAAGCTTCACGCTCAAACCAGTCAGCGCCACGATAAACATTGATCGCAGTTCCAACAGATTCACCTTCTCCAACTTGCGTTTTGATACGCAAACGAGAAGCATTTTTTGAAGAGTAAAGTTGATAAACTGAATCGAAACGTTTTGCGCGATTTGGGAAATCCACGCCGCAAACGTCCATCAAGAAGTCATAGCCTTCTTGATCACGCATGTGTTTCAAAACTTTCGGAAGATCTTCTTTAGGTACTTCGATAACATCATCACCCACAGCGTGAGTGAATTTGTAATCGTTAATATTAAAAGCACCCGCTAGGTTTTGTTTTAAATTCTCAAGCTTGTTCATATGGGCTCTTCCAATTCGTTTTCCAAGGGCGTGGTTGGTGAGTTGCAATCATACGTTGCAAAGCCATGATACCGTCCATCACCGCTTCTGGTGTTGGGGGGCAACCAGGGATGTAAACGTCCACTGGAATAATTTTATCTACGCCTTGAAGTACGTGGTACGCGCGGTAGAAACCACCCGAGCTCGCACATGCACCCATAGAGAGAACATATTTCGGCTCAAGCATTTGTTGGTAAATACGCACGATAACCGGCGCCATTTTTTCTGTGATTGTTCCCGCAACAACAAGCAAGTCTGCTTGACGTGGAGAGAAGCGCGCAACCTCTGCACCGAAACGTGCAAGGTCATACTTCGGTCCCATCACGGACATAAATTCAATACCGCAACAAGCAGTACCGTATGGCATCGGCCATAGAGAGTTTTTTCTTCCCCACGCCACCAAAGCATCAAGCCTTGATGTGAAGGCAAAATTCCGCGACATATCGTCAGCGGTTTGAGTTCCCGTCATACCATCGTTGGTGACAGGCACAGCGCCCGCACTCTTATCGTTGTGCATATATACACCTCAACATTTTCATTTACTTATCATTAAGTAATTACTGAAAATCCTAAATCCTGACAACTAGATAACTAATAATAAGGTCGGCTCTCAACAAACTTCAACGCGCTTGCTAAGTTATGAGTAAATGCATTTGATTCTCAAAAGCCGTAGACTCAAAATTTAGTGAGCAAAATATGAAGGAGAACTTAATATGAAAACGGCCTTAGGATTAGTCGCCGGTTTGCTAGCTTTTGCGGTCAGCGCAACTGCGGCACCAAAACAGAAACAAGATGTACTGGTTAAGTTGAATGCTGGTTTTGTAGAGACTCAAGCCCCATTCCAAACCCTTGAAAATCAAGGCGCAAAAGTCGAAAAGCTCAATGATTCTTGGTTCCGAGTTCAAACACCTCGCCATGTTGGCTTGAGTGTTTTGACAAAGAGTGCCGCTGTTGAATTCGTTCAACCGAACTACAAAGTAAAATTGCTCGAAGATTATACAATCCAAGATCCACTTCGTCGTGCGGCAATGGCTCGTTTTGTTTCAAGAAACCCAGAACTTCGCCATTTGGCAAAACAAGACAACTTGCCAATTCCTGACGCTCCGCAATCAACATCAGGCCTAGATCCTTTGTTCAGCAAACAATGGGGCATGAAGGATATCGGCGTTGAATCGGCATGGAACGAAACAAAAGGAAGTCCTGATGTTGTGGTTGCCGTGATTGATACAGGCGTTGACTACACTCACGAAGACCTTCTGCCAAATATGTGGAGAAATAAAGGCGAGATCCCTAATAACGGTATTGACGATGACGGCAACGGCTTCATCGATGACGTTGTTGGTTGGGATTTTGTTTCAAACGACAACAAACCTTACGACCTCGCTGTCGACACTCTGGATCTATTATTCAAAGGTGGCAACCCAGGTCACGGTACACATTGCGCAGGCAACGTGGCAGCTCGTGGTGACAACGGCAAAGGTATTGCTGGTGTGGCTCCGAATGTAAAAATCATGGCTTTGCGTTTCATTTCTGAAAAAGGCCAAGGCACAACTGCTGATGCGATCAAATCTATTCAATATGCTGTGAACAACGGCGCGAAAGTTTTGTCGAACTCTTGGGGTTCTGAAGGTGAAGAACCGGGCGCTCCAGAGAATCAAGCTTTGCGTGATGCTATTCAATACGCACAAGATAAAGGTGTGTTGTTCATCGCTGCTGCTGGTAACGGTCACAAAGGCGTTGGCTATGACAACGACTCTGACAAATTGCCTGCTTACCCAGCTTCTTATGATCACGACATCATCGTTTCTGTTGCCGCTTTAGACGTAAAAAACCAATTGGGTTCATTCTCTAATTGGGGTGCGAAAACAGTCGACATCGGCGCACCAGGCGTTGCTGTGTTCTCAACAACTGTTGATAGCAAATACTCAGATGTTGTTCTTGATAAATATGGTTTCAAAATCATGTGGGACGGAACTTCAATGGCAACTCCCCACGTTGCGGGCGCTGCTGCTCTTTACTGGTCAGCAAACCCAGAAAAATCTTGGCAAGAAGTGAAAGCAGCATTGCTTGGTTCGGCTGCGAAGATCGATGCTTTGAATGGCAAAGCTGTTTCTAACGGTAAACTGGACGTCAAAGCACTCTTGGATTTCTAGAGGCGGCGGAGGCCGGCAGAGCGGAGGGGCCGCATGGCCCCGGAACTGGAGCAGCTTTCTGCTTCAAAAAAAAGGACGGTCAACCCGTCCTTTTTTTATTTCTTTCCCCAGCCCAAATCGGGCTTTCTTTTCTTAATCATACAATCTCGCAAATATAGATTCATGAGTGTCTGATAAGGAATGTCAGTCTCTTCTGCCAACCCTTGGAAATAATCAATCACATCGCCATCAATTCGAATCGTCGTGCGAGTTTTAAGCTTTTTGGGATATGGATTTTTTCGTGCTTTGGAAAAGTCGTATTCCTTCTTCATATTAACTACCTCGAAAAATATTGAGCGTACTCTGCTCTCGTTGCTCGGCGAGCAGAGATGATGCGGATCAACTCCTGCTCTTCCCAATAAATGTGAACGACAACCAACATCGTCCCAACATAACTTCTGCCAAGAAGAACGAATCGCTCCTCCCCTACTGAGTGAAGTAAATCACGAACGAGCAATGCTCTTTCGTCGTGAAAAACACCGGTTGCTTCGTCAAAAGAGATTCCGTGCTTCTTTAGATTCGACTTGGCCTTCTCGGCACTCCAAGTGAACTCGATATTCATTATAATCCAATCCCGCTAACATGTACATATATTGTATGCACATATGTTTTCCTTAGAGTTTTTGCAAGGTTGGAGCCGCAGAGGAGCGATGAATATGTCAATTAGGAGAGCTAACTCATCCGAAAAGGACGGTCACACCCCGTCCTTTTTTTTATTTCTGATTTTCGGAAATCTCGGACAAAAAAGGAAGCTGGTACCTTATCGGTTTTGACTGATAATTTTCTTTAAAGAGCATCATCCATTAAAGTCATAAACACGACGTCTGTTGCCAATGAAGTCGCTGTCGCTTTCCACTGAGTCAGCGTCAGGAAGATGCTGTTTGAAGTGTTGAGTCTTAAAGCGTGCGGTTTTTCGACTGAAACTGCTGTGCTTGTTAGTTGTTGTTCTTCGCCGAGCTTACCGTCGCGGGAAAGCTTTCTGCGGAAAAGTGAGAAGCCCTTTCCGTCAAACCACACCAGATAATAAACGTCCAAATCACCATCGAGTCTTGGCAACAAGTACGTGTCGTGGATGTTTTCCCTTTGCGTGATTTGAATGCGCTCTGAGAAAGTCTTGCCTTCATCATCTGACAACACGACATAGGCTTGCATGTTTTTGCCCGAACCCACTTGGAAAGACCACGCCCACGGGCCCATCACGAATTGCGATGAACGAACGAGCTGCGCCCCTTCTGTGAAAGTTTTTGAATTCATAAACTTCAGGCCATCATCACTGACTGCGAATTTTAACTCTGAACTGCCCGTCACAGGATTTTTGAATCGGTAAGAAAGCAAAACCTTGCCAGACTCTAAAACCAACGGATAACTCCACACCGATGATTGCCCCGTCAAATTTTCAGGGACATCAATCCATTGCACAGGAGTTGAAGGATTGTTTTCATCAAACGCAAATCGTCCTATGCGCGCGACCTTCGTGGCTTCATTATAGGCGTTAAAATAAATCCACTGCTTGCCCTTAAACCACAAAGGTTTGCCATTCGCGAGATAAGTGAATTCAGCAGAAAGTGCCGGCTGCAACATTCTTGGCTTTTGAAACTTACGGTCTTTCACGCAAGTGGAGTAAAGCTTTGCTTCCATGCCGTTGTCGAAACTTTTCACATCCTCAAACACCGAACAAATACGATTGTCATAGAGCTGAAAGGCGCTGCTGGCGAACTCATTCATGTTGGCGTCGCCTGAGATCGCAGGCAAAGCCCACGCGCTGGCACCGAATGCCAGGCTAAAAAGAAAACTCATCATATCCACCCCACTCAAATAGCTTAGGCGACCTGAAAGATTTTGCAAGAAGGTTTACTTTCGCCCCGGGAAGTGGGATGAACTCCCCATGTCTGAAGAACGCATTATTGATCTCGAAATGAAGCTGACTCACCAAGATTACGTGGTGGAACAACTCAACCAAACTATCTTTCAACAGCAACTCAAAATTGATGAGTTGGAAGTTAAACTCAATGGCTTGGTCAATCGCCTCAAAGAAATGATGGGCGGAGAAGGCACTGAGATTCGCGGTCACGAAAAGCCGCCGCATTACTAAACTTCGCTAAAAACAAACCGCGACTCTAGAAATCAATGAATAAAAAAAGCCACCTGGGAAACCAAGTGGCTTTTTTGCTTTAGAACTCTGCATCTGCTTGCGCGGCGCTTCTGCAGAAGTAACCAGGTACCTTTTGCAGGTACCTTTAGTGGTTCGGGCGGTGTTCGGGGATTGGGTTGGATGCTGGAACATGGGCTTCACCGGCTGGGATTTGCATGTTGTGCTTTTCCGACCAGTAGCGAACGAGGACTTCGCGGCCCTTCGATGCACGTGGAGACTTCCAATCACGGAAGAACTCTGCAATCGCGGCACATGTGGTGTTTACGATGGCCCCTGCGTGTACCATTCTTTGAATGGCCGTATCGTGTTCCACTTTTGATTGGCCACCTACGGCGTCAGCGATGATCGCAACCTCATAGCCGTCAGCCAACGCATCGACCACGGGGAATGCCAAACAGATTTCAGTCCACAACGCACAGAAGATTAATTTTTTTCTGCCAGTGTCTTTGACTGCTTTTAAGAAAGTTTGATCTTCCCATGCATTCATCGAGCTGCGATCAATCTCAACAAAGTCCAAAAGCTCCTTGCGCAAGCTTTCAATCGTCGGACCATTTACTTTCATATCGACGCCGACAGTACTTAAAATGACCGGAATATCAAAAGCCTTCGCCGCACGAGCCAACGAAACAATGTTGAGCTCAACAAGCGCAGGATCACTTGAATGCAACTTCGTGAACATTTCTTTTTGATAATCGATAATGATCAGCGCACATTCGTCAGCATCCCAAATTGGTTTTTTATTGATCGCCATTTGCATCTCCTTTTTATGCTCAAAATGAACATGCATACGAGTGAACAATGATCCAGAGGAGCTGCCAACTTGGGATTCGCGCGGATGTTCAAATGCACCCGCATGAACTGTCAAACGCCAAGAGTTAGGACGCGCTTTGAGACTAGCAATATCTTTGGAACACTTTGTATAGTGAACCTATGGAAAAAGTAATTGCCCCACCAGACATTACTCATAGGCCCTACCACTTGTTGGTAGAACAAGACATGCAACTTCCTGCGGAAAAAATCTTCCGTGCGTGGACTGAACAAATCGATTCATGGTTTGCAGTTCCCGGCTCTGTTTTGATGAAGCTCGAAGTGAACTCGCCGTTTTTTTGGGAAGTTGAAGCCAATGGTGAGAAGCATCCCCACTACGGTCGTTTTCTGCAAATCGACAAAGACAAATTGATCGAACACACATGGGTCACGCCTTCAACGTTAGGTCGTGAAACGATTTTGCGTCTGGAACTTTCACCTGCGGGTCAGGGCACTCACGTGAAACTTACACATTCCGGATTTCCCGATCTCGATTCGATGAGACAACATGAAGAAGCGTGGCCTGGTGTTTTGCATCAGCTTGAACAACGCATTCGTGGGCACTAGTTTCATCAAGAACTGTCAGCCACCACGTTTCCAAATTTTAAATTCCAAAAGCCCTCGAAAGCCTTAAGAATAATTCTTTAATCAACAACTCATGATTGAAAGGAAAGTTCTATGAAGGCTTTATTGATTTCTTTTGCGGCAGCTTCCTTGCTGCCAATGATGGCTTCGGCGGCAGAGTACAAAGTGGACCCTGCACACACGAATGTCAGTTTCACGGCTCCTCACATGATGATCTCAAAAGTGAAAGGTCGCTTTGATAAAGTCGATGGCACTTTCCAATTTGATGAAAAAACAATGAAACTTGAAAAAGTAAACGTCACTGTGAAAATCGAATCGATCAATACAAATGAAGCCGACCGCGATAAACATCTTAAATCACCAGATTTTTTTGATGCGACGAAATTTCCAGATATGACTTTCAAAGGTGACAAAGTTTCTTACGACAAAGACAAAAAACCTGAAAAAATCGAAGGCGACCTGACAATTCGTGGAGTCACAAAGAAAACGACTTTCGATATCGACTATAAAGGCGCAACAAAAGATCCATGGGGCAATCAAGTTGTCGCATTCGAGCTTGAAGGCAAAGTGAATCGCAAAGACTTTGGCTTGAACTGGAATAAAGCAATGGACAAAGGTGGCGTGGTTGTAGGCGACGACATTAAAATTGAGATCGACGGCGAAGCAAAAGTTGCAGCCGCGGCCGCTAAAAAATAATTGAAATCCTGGGGTGGAACATGATTTCAAATCAATCGTTAATCAGAACAAACTCGAACTCTGCCGTGCAGAGTTTTGAGTCCGTACAACAAAGTCATCTCAATCGCATGGTCGATATCTTAGGCGAGACCTATGAGGCCGTGTGGTGGGTCCTTGGCAGTGATCTCTTCCGATCACTTTGTCAGGACTACATCGAATCCCAAACTTCGGGTCCGTACTCTCTGAATGAATTTGGTTCGAATATGTCGGAGTTCATAGCGACTCAGGCAAATTCTTACGACATTCCATTCTTAGCCGATCTTGCGCGCTTTGAATGGATTTACAAAGGGATTCAGATTACTGATACACCTCGACCGTTAAGCCCCGCGATGTTACGTGAACTCGTTTCTGCAAAAGACTATCGAGTGCAATTCGTGAATGCGCTTGAGATTTACACAAGTGAATTTGCCATTTCAGAAATCTGGCGTCACCGCAAAGGGCCGACCTATAAATTTGAAGAGATCAACTGGGGAGTCCCAGAGAATCTTTTAGTTTATAAACGGGATGGTGTCGTTCAGGTTCACAAAATCTCTGCTCTCGATGCACAGATTCTCGGTGATCTTGCTGATGGCCAATCGGTCACGGCCACATTTGGTCGCAGCTCTGAGGCGCTAGATGCTTTTAAAGTTCAAGAGTTGTTAGAGATGATGACTCAAAGTGGAATCATCGAAGATATCTTGGTTTACGATACTTAAGCTGTTCAAAGGAGGAGGAACTTACGTTCCGCCTTCATTCACTGGAGCGGAACTTATGTTCCGCCTCCCTCACCCGGTGTTCTTTTGCGATTGACGTTTGAAGGCACGTTTTCTTGGCCAGGTAATGATTGGTCATAAGGATAGCGACGAGCCGACGACATCAACTGCTCATGGTAAGACAAAATCACACTGCCGGTTGAAAGCAAATTGATCAAATACGGCGCATCTTGCAGGCTCACTGCAAAACATCCTTCACTCCACCCCAGACGTTTATTTTGTGCGATGAATTCTTCGCTTACATATTTTGCTCCATGCAAAACAATGGCGCGAGACCGAGCTTGGTCGTTAGAGCGATCAATGCCATCTAGCACCAAGGACAAACCATTTTTGCCACTCGTGTAAGTGCCTTGCGCATAATAAAATCCTAACGAAGATTTCCACGAGTCAGTTAGATTAGAAAAACTGCGTGCTTCAACAATCCCCGAGTTGATCCCGTGTGCGACATAGTAACGTAGCACTTCACCTGTATTGAAATTCATCAGCAACAAACGCTTCTCTGTCGAAGGTCGTGAATAATCGACGATCACGCTCCAATCAACATTGTCTATGCGGCCTTCATTATAATCAAAAAATCGGAACGTCAGTTCAAGCGGATCGCGAGGGACACCTGCTTGAATCAAAACATCATACAAACTCCTCCCATCATCAGTCGTCCGGTCCCACATACCGGCCCAACTGATATTGGGTATGAGTGTGTACACCATCACAAAAATCAGAAAGACGCCTTTAAGTGTTTGCATGTATTTAAGCTTCCTTGAGAGAGTGAAGACTGCGCAAATTACGATCCTGTTATCGAAACAATCTGGCCTTATTCTTGATAGCCGATTGTCAGAGGTTGTTTCAGATTATGAAGATTCAGTTAATTCCAGTTCAGCAAATTATTATGTCGATCGTTTTGACAGGGACTTTCTTTGTCGGCTCTCATACCGCGCAAGCCGCCTCCCTGTTCTGTAAGCAGACTTTAACAGCCTCCGAGCCAGCCACTTTTCGTAAAGCGTCTGGTGATCTTTTCATGGCATATCGCTCGAATGCTCCCCATTATTGGAAGTGGGTCACTCAAGTCAGTCACCCCGCCTTTCTTGTAAAAGGCACGGTTGTTGGCGATGCACATATCCTGAACTTTCGCGATACACCTCTTGAAAACACCAAACGTGCATTCACCTTGGTCGATATGGATGATGCTGGCTACGGCTCATTGCTCGGAGATTTTTTAAGATACTATGTGGGAAATCAAATTTCGCCATTCAAGGCTCCGTCGAAAGAACTTTGGAAAGCCTATGTTGATGGCTTGAACAAAGTTGAAATGGAAAAGCCTGATCTAATTCAGAAGCTTGAAAACACCGATTACGGTGCGACTAAGCAAAAACAATTTATTGAAAAACTGGCTTCAGAAAAACAGTTCTCAGACAAAGCCGGGTTGACTGACTTAAGCAAAGCTCCAGAAAGTGTCGCAAAATTATTTAATACGGCAGACCCGCATTTCCGCAAAGAACTTGCTGGTAAAGAGATCCTTGATACCGGTTTTAAAATCCCTGAAGAAGGTGGCAGCCAAGGCCTCGTACGCTTTTGGTATTTAGTTCGCGAAGGCAAAACTCAACGCATTTACGAATTCAAGCAAGAGACGGAAACAGCAACAAGTCAGTATGGCCCTCAGCCAGATCGCGCTGTCGCTTTCCATAACATCGTCGAGCTCTATCGTCCGTCGAACACTTCTGACAAGCCGAAGATGGTAAAAGTGGGCATTGAGTATTTCCTTATGCGTGAACGTGTGAAATCAGAACTCAACATCGACGTTGAAAAACCAACAGATAAAGAAATCAAACACATCAAAGAAATTTCGTTATATATAGCCAACATGATGGGCCGCGCTCAAGCTGAACAAAGAGAAGCGGCGCACGCTTTGATTTCAGAAATTCAAAAAGACCCACAAACTTATGCGGTTTTCCTAGAACAAGCCGACCGCTACATCTCCGAAATTTCAAAACTGAATAAATAGGTTTTCCCCCCGGAGAAATGAACTACCGGGAGTACGCCGACGACGAGCAACGCAGATCCAAAGCCCTTTTCCAGCGTTGGACCTAGTCCTTCTTCTTAATAGCTTCCATGTACGTATATTTCCAAGGTCTAAAAGACATCAAGATACCAGTATCAACGACAGGCACATTGGTGTCGTTCTCAAATCGTGCCTCTTCTTGAAGCTCCATCACTAAACGATCCAACTTGCTTTTGAATTTCGCAAGAGAACTACTGCTGATCTTCATAAAGCTAAAACGAATGTAGTCTTCAGGTCTAAAATCATAACTTAAGTACGAAGACTTAGTTTGCTCAAACATCGCGCGACCCACCGGTCCATCACGACGGAAGCGCAAGAAACCATGGCGCTTTACTTTGACTTTATCACGAGGGTGCAGCTCGATCAGGTTCAAACGATCCAGTTGAAACAAAAACTTTTTTGCTTCAACATTGGTGATGTTGTATTCCTTCTCGATTTTTTGCGGCGTCTTTCCATCATGAAGCATCATGTAGTAGTGAAGCAGTCGCGCATTTTCAGCGAGCGCTTTTTCTTGCTCTTCACTGAGCACGTGCATTTGATTGCTCTCTTCCAAATTCGCAGTCCGAACTACTTCAGAGAAACTCAAATCAGCGACACGACAAATTTCTTCAAGACGATCCAAACTCAAACTTTTAGACGACAGGATGCGTTTGACGCTAGATTCACTCAGTTTCAAAGCTTTCGCGAGGTCTCTATAAAGAATGTTTTTCGCTTTTAATGAACGTTTTAAGGCCGACAAAAACTGATCTATTTGTGACATCTCATACCTCAAAACGAGAGTATTATAATCCGATACCCAAAGCAAGGGTATTGAATATCAGCACCCTTCGTCCGATCCTATAAATACAGATGGAGGTGTCCTATGAGTATTTTTAAGAACTTCATTTCCTTTCTGGTAGAGCGATTCACGACAGCACGAGAGTTTTATGACCATCAAGAGCAACTCGCCTTCCAGCAAAGCCAAGAGCAAAAGACAGAGCAATATAAGCATCCTGTGCGTTGGAGCAGCTAACGCCCTGTATTTTAGTTGAAGACCGCATGGGGATTCACTAAAGTCAGGGCGTATGCAGAAAGCTTCTGATCAATATCTCTTTAAGAGTCCTCTTTTTTACTACATCCGAAACAATCCCCGCGCATTTAGCCTAGGAATGTTTTTCTTGTTAATCACCAATGCGCTGGACGGTGTGTACCCGCTCATCATGAAGGCGGCGATCGATCAGATCGAAGCGCGAGCAGGTTTAGATGACATCGGCAAAACATGTGTGATCTTTTTTGTGATCATGGCAGGCCTGGCATTTACTCGTTATTCTTGGCGTGCTCACTTCGGTCGCTTTCATACTTTTGCGGCAGAACACATTCGTCAAAAAATCTTTAAGCACATGGGCTCTCTCGGCCCGAGCTTTTTCCAGAAAAATCAGGTTGGCGAATTGATGAGCTTGCTGACGAATGACGTGCAGTCATTCCGCCAAGCTATCGGCCCTGGTCTGTTGATTTTGGCCGATGGCTTTATCATCATGGCCGTCGTTCTGCCAATCATGATCAGCATGAACTGGTCATGGACTTGGAAGACGCTGATCTTTTTGCCACTAGTTCCGATTTTGATTTGGAAAGTGATGCAACTGATTCACTTGAACTACAAAAACCAGCAAGATCGCTTTTCTGAACTGACAGGTGTCGCGCAAGAAACTGTCGGTGGTATTCGCGTGATCAAAAGCTTCACACAAGAAGATCACCGCACTAGCATGTTCAATGCTGTCAGCCGCGCTTACGAACTGGCCTGCAATCGCGTGGCCCGCGTGGATTCACTGTTTGTTCCGATCATGGAGTTCGGCGTTACCTCAGGCAGCGTGATTTTACTTTTCATCGCAAAGGATGATTTGTATTCGGGTGCCGTAACACTGGGAACATTCGTAGCATTCCACCGCTATATTCAAAAGATGGTGTGGCCGATGACCGCTTTGGGATTAGGTTTCTCTTATTTCCAAAAAGGTTATGCTTCTTTTGATCGCATCAAAACTGTTCTCAAAACCGAAACAGACATTCCTGACACCGGCACACACGTCCTGCGTGACTTCCAAAGTTTGGAATTCCAAAATGTTTCATTCCGTTACCCAGGCTCTCCTGTTCTGGCATTGCAAAACGTTTCGTTCACTCTGAATAAAGGCGAAAGCCTTGGCATCATGGGCTCGGTCGGCTCTGGCAAAACGACGTTGTTGCATTTGCTCACTCGCATGTATCCACTTCGCGATGGTCAAATCTTGATCAACGGTTTACCTATTGAATCCATCACCCAAGAATCTTTGCGTATGACATTCTTACTTGTACCTCAAGAAGCGTTCTTATTCTCTGAAAGCATCTCTGAGAATTTAAGTTTTGGCTTGCCTGATAGTGTTGAAGAAAAAGAGCTGCGCAGAATTACTGATATCGTGGACCTAAGCCAAGAAATCGAGAACTTGCCACAGAACTTCAATGCACAATTAGGTGAACGTGGTGTGAATCTATCTGGCGGACAAAAACAACGCCTGACGATTGCGCGTGGTTTGATTATGCGTACTCCAGTTTTAGTTTTAGATGATGCTTTGAGTGCGGTTGATACCAAAACTGAACGTGCGATTGAAAAAGAACTCACCAGCAGTGAACAGGAACTGAGCCGCATTATCGTGGCCCATCGCCTCTCATCACTCAAAAGTGTAAATAAAATTCTCGTATTAAAGGATGGCGGCGTTGAGGCTTTCGGTACCTATGATCAGGTTTTGAAAACCAGCCCCTTCTTCCAAAAGACTTTGAGCATTCAAGGTTCATCAACTCTCGGAGAGCACAACCATGAGTGATCAATTTATGCATGAAGACCTGGTGAAAACCAAGGTCACCTACCCGGTTCTGTTTAAACGCCTTTGGCCCTATGCTCGTAAAGAAAAGAAGCTGATGTTTTTGGCTTTATTCTCTGTCGTAGGTTTAGCGGTCATGTCGCGTATGGTTCCCGCACTGATCGGTTATGCAATCGATCATGGCGTGAAAGAAAAGAATCTAAGTGTCTTCACAAATGTAGCGTTTGCTTATTTGATAGTTGAGATCTTAAGAACCACTTTCTCGTTCGGTCAAAATTTTATGTTTCAATTGTTCGGCAATCGCATGCTTTATTATTTGCGCGAACATCTGACAAATCACGTGCAGCATTTGCCTTTGCAGTTCTTCAATAAAACACCAACGGGTCGTATCGTTACGCGTTTAACGAATGACGTGGCTTCATTGGGCGAGCTGTTCACAGAAGGTGTCATCACGGTTTTCACTCAAGCAGTTTTGATTCTGGCTGTTGTTGTGGCGATGGCATTGATTTCTTGGAAGCTGACGTTGATCAGTTTGATCTTAGCACCCGTATTCATTTGGGCGAGCTTTTACCTGTCGAACAAGATCCGCGATATCTTGCGTGATCAAAAGAAAAAACTTTCGACGATCAACGCTTATGTTGCAGAAAACTTAAACGGCATCAAGGTTGTGCAACTGTATAACCGTATCCCACGCAATCGCCAAAAATTCGAAGCGTTGTCTAATGACTATCGCGACACCAATATGAAATCCGTCCGTGCTTATGCCCTGATGCAACCGATTATGAATCTTTTCAATGCGGCCTGCATAACGTCTGCATTGTACTTCGGCGGCATGTTGAGTGGGCAAAACTCAATTGCGATTGGTTCTCTTGTTGCGTTTTTGATGAACATTCAAGACTTCATTCCACCGCTTAGAGAAATTCTTGAGAAATACCAACAGTTCCAAAACTCACTAACGAGTGCAGAACGTATTTTCACTTTGCTCGATGAACCTATTGAGCATGACTCGGCGACTAGAAAATTCTCTCTTGAATCGCACGGTGAAATTGTCATCAAGGATCTGAATTTCCGCTACGAAGATTCTCTGCCGCTGGTGCTTCAAAATATCAATTTGCACATTCGCTCCGGCGAATCAGTCGCGTTGGTGGGTCGCACTGGCAGCGGTAAGTCGACATTTATCTCGCTTCTGCAAAGATTCTATGATGCTCCAGAAAAAACGATCTTCTTAGATGGCACTCCGATTGAAGATATCGCGCGTAAAGACATCCGTCGTATGGTCGGTGTGGTTCAGCAGGACAACTTTATTTTCCGCGGCACTATTCGCGATAACATTGGCTTAGGTGACGGCGCGATTACGGATGACCAAATCCGTGAGGCTTGTCGTAAAACGGGTTATTTGAGCCTGCTAGAGCGTACAGGACGTGATTTACAAAGCCCCGTCGAAGAACGAGGCGCCAATCTTTCTGTCGGCGAAAGACAGCTGATCGCCTTTGCACGTATCTTAGCTTTTGATCCTGATGTTTTAATCCTTGATGAAGCTACGGCGAATATCGACTCTGAATCCGAGCACATCATTCAAGAGGCGACTCGCGAGGTCACTCGCAATCGTACAAGCATTATCATCGCTCACCGTCTTTCGACGATTGAGCAATGTGATCGCATTGTTGTTTTAAATCAGGGCCAGATTGCAGAAATCGGCTCTCATCAAGAGCTGATCGCAAAGCAAGGCATGTATTATCAACTGGCCTATCTTGGATCAAAGCCGACTTTGATTGATGCATCAGCTGGCGGAACAGCAGTGCCATAAAAACGAATGAAGTTGCCGTCCTCGAAATAGTCCCAGCCATTTTCTTGGCTGCGAGGAACTTCAACGCCATTGACGATCACTTTGATCGTTTCTTCTTTCGGTAAATCGCGCAGTTTAAAATCGGTCATGATCTGCGCAATCCGCTTTCGAATATTTCCGACCGCCGTCGATAAGCTTGAATTACAAATCGACTCTTTCACACCATCAGAAACATCTGCAAGACCCATAAAGATCGTGCCTGGCTCTGAGTAATCATTAAATGTACGGCACTGACTGGATTGGGACAACACGCCGATAAAGTTAAACACCCAAGCACGTGAACCATCACTCCATGGGCGTTTCACGCTATCAAAGAAATTCGTGTAATAATCTGTGGCCGTTGCGACTGAACGACTTTTATCTTCTTCATCGGACAATACAATCACCACAAGCAAAGCATCCTCACGCAAGAAGCCCTTACCTTCACCTGACGCATAAGCTGAAGACAAAACTGTTTCTGCTGATTCAAGACCTTTTTCATTATTGCTGCCCGCTTGTCCCACGATCAAACGTGAACGCAAAACTGCGGCAAGGTTTGCAGTTGAAGGTGTTAAGTATTTGGGTGAGCCGATCAGTTTACCACCGTCAGGAAGATCACCGCCCATACTGGAAGTGACGACACCCATGTGGTAATCCATTTTTAGTGAATTGAGCTTCGTCACCATTTCTGGGATTTGATCGCTCAAACGACTTTGATGCTGCTGCATGGATGATGAGTTATCAACCACCCACAAAATATCAACTTTGTTATTGTAAGTGTAGTTTTGTCCGAAGGTTTCATTTTTAGAAACAACGGAATAACCAACGGGACTGCAAGCCCCAGAAAAAAAGGACAAGGCAAGCACACAGCTTGCCATTAAATGCTTTGTCACGATCCGCTCCTGCTTTCACTCCGACTTCATCGGAGTCATCTACCCGCTTACGCGGTTTTCAGAGAGGCATAGTTTTTTATGCTTTCTCTGACTGATTGACTGAGCGTTGTGAACTTAACTCCATACTTCACAGGATCGGACGAACTAGAGCGCTCTTTTGTATATTGTTTACTAACGATCTGGCAGACGGCGTTGAAAGGAGGTACGCCATCACCAGGTTGAAAATGCAGGAACAACGATTGCCCCGGCAACAGATTTGGATTCTCTACCAGAATACCAGCACCACCAGCGCTGATTTCAAAAGTAGTACCCTTAAAAACATTTTTTGAATTATGCACGATCAACGTCGTACCGTATTTTGCGCGTACGTGACGACGACGGAAGAAAACTTCCGCAACGTCTGTCGCTGTCGACTCTTTCATATTACGAATATATTCATTCGAAAACTCATCGACTTCTGCAATACGTTTCCATGCAGGAAACTTTGCGTGCCATACGTAATCGAATTCAAAAATATTTTTCGTCTGCAACATCTGAATGATTTCAAGTGGACAGAACGGACCGCAGCTTGCGCCGTCTTTTAATAGGAACCATTCGCGATCTTTCAAAGCATTTCCTACAGCTGGAACAACTGCAACTTCTGGTAAAGCACTGATAGCTTCAGGCAAAAGACCAGGCGAAAACTTTGAAGAAAAATCTGGATGTTCTAACAACATCAACCATTCACCGATGGTCTCGTCATAGACATAATCAGTCCATTGACGTTCAAGGGAACTCAATAAACTAAATACCGTTTCAAAATTGAACGGCCCGACGTGCGTTCCATTGTTAGATAGATAATAGACCTTGTTCATCCCAAACTCCTCAATACAAGGCACATATCGGAATTCGCTGGACCCTACTTAACTATAAGAATTTAGACAATTTACCTATAATTTGTTTGGAATTTTTCGTCGAACTTCTGGACAATTAAATAGTGAAATACCTCTTAGGTTTTGGATTAAATGTCCGAAATGAACTTGTCTGTTTTAGAAGAAAAAGAAGTACTCATGAAGCATCGTAAAAACATTCTTATAGTCGACAACAACCCGGAGTTGGAACAACAGATCCGCGGCCCATTACTTAAGTTAATGGAAAGCTCTGATATGTCTCCTATCGTGGTGCGTGCTAAAGACGGCGCTGAAGCCGCTATTAAATCTGAGAATCAAAAATTCGATGTGGTTCTAATTGATACAGAAGTTCCTCGACTGATGGACGGGGGCTTTATTTATGGCATCGCTTCTTATAAGAACACCCAAGACGCGGATGTCATGGTTGTCAGTCAAAAAGATCACCAAGAACTTCCAGAGACTTTGCAAAACGCAAAAATATTTAAAAAGCCTGTAAAGCCTGAAGACATCACAACTGCGATGGTTGAAATGCTGAATGCTCAATACTCACAAGGTGATGAAAAAAAGGCGGCGCCAACTGCTGCTACGACTGCCAATACCGCCAAGTATGCAGTCGATGTCCGTGTGATCAATGCGATCATCAAAGCGACTCTTCACGTGTTTTCGCAATTTGGTGTTGCCAATGTAAAGATGGATAAAGCGGCACCAGAGCCAGCTGCTAAACCATTGATGGGCGAAATTTCTTCATTGGTAGATATTACTTCGGCTTCTTTCCACGGAGTTCTTGCTATAAGCTTTGATAAAGCTAGCTACTTGGAAGTGTGTTCTTCAATGTTAATGGAAGAGCAAACAGAACTCAACGCGGACAACCAGGATGCCGTTGGTGAGATTAATAATATCATTTTTGGTAACGCGAAAGCGGAGATCACAAACTTTGGTGTGAAGTTAACAGTACCTAAAGTTGTGATGGGTGCGGATCAAGTGATTCCTGCTTCTGCGGGTGCTGCCGGAATGTTGATTCCATTTAGCACCGCAAAAGGTAAATTCTATATCAAGGTTATTGCTCAGCCCGCGAAGGCTGCCTAAATTCCCACGGCCTGTTTCCACTCTGGAGTAGGCTCGATCAATTTTCTCGCTTTCAAATCAAACAATCCAAAAGTAAATACAGCCTCTGCGCCGATAGATCCATCATCGCGAACCATTTGTTGTTTCAACTGCCCGATCTTGCCTTTGTAACCCAGCAATTCAGTTGTGATCGTGATTTGTTCGCGCAAGTGCATCTCTTTTAAGAATTTCAAATTCACTTCAAGGATTACGGGGCCTTGTTGTAATTTTTGAACTTCGTGAAATCCAAAACCACGCGCTGTGATCTGCTCCCAGCGGGCTTCTTCAAACAGGGCCAAATAGGTCGCGTTATTCATGTGACCCAATGAATCGACATGATGCTCTTTGATTGTCATTTTATATGGGGTTAGTTGAGACATGCTGTTACCTCTTATATGGCTCAATGATACCTTGTTAGATTCGTAAAGTCTTGTTAGATTCAAAGCCTATGTCTGGTGCAGCAACTCTACTTACTGAAATCCTGAAAACAACGCGCGACTTGCGCAAACAAAACCTGAAAAGCTTGGTGGTTTTTGATTTAGACTCGACTCTCTTTGATGTCAGTCCCCGTCTTGAACGCATCCTTTTGGATTTTGCAGCGATTCCGGTCAATAAACTTCGTTTCCCTGAGCAAATTGCAAAACTGCATAACATCAAAACCGAACGCAAAGATTGGGGCATTAAGAATGCTCTTCAGCGCGCAGGTCTTGATGGACATCATCCTGAATTTCAAGAAGCTGTATTTAGTTATTGGCAGAAAAATTTCTTTTCAAATCACTACCTGCAATTCGACGTTCCTTACGAAGGCGCCGTTGAATACACGCAAGCCCTGCATCAAGCGGGCGCTCGCATCGTTTATCTGACGGGTCGTGATGTTGAACGTATGGGTGTCGGCTCTCGTGAAGTGTTGTTGGACTGGAAATTTCCACTCGATGAAAATGCTGAATTAGTTTTAAAGCCTCACCGTTCAATGGACGATGCGGAATTTAAAGCCGATTGGTTTTTGACTCCTGAAGCTTCTGCCTTTTCGAAAGTTTATTTCTTTGAAAATGAACCTGTGAATTTGAATTTATTAAAACAACGTGCTTCCAAAGTAGAAATGATTTTCTTTGAAAGCACGCATGCTGGGAAACAACAACCACCTATCGATATTCCGAAGGTTATGGATTTCCTGTGCCACTTGGATGAGGCTTAATTATGTTATATCTGGTAGCCACACCCATTGGCGATGTAAACGAAATCTCTGTGCGCGCACTCGATGTCTTACGCTCTGCTGAGATCATTATCTGCGAAAGCACGAAAGAAGCTTCTAAGCTTTTACGTCAACACGGTATTTCTGGAAAGAAATACGAAATCCTTGATGAGCACTCAACAATGGAAGACAAAAAGAATTTAGTCCCATTGTGTGCTAACCACGTTGTTGCTTTGGTGACGGACTGTGGAACCCCAGGATTTTGTGATCCAGGTGCTGATCTTGTTCGCCTGTGCCGCAATGAAAAAGTCGCAGTGAAATCCATCCTTGGCGCTTCGGCTCTGATGGGTTTATTGTCTTTAAGCGGTCAACGGCTAGATGAGTTTTTATTCCGTGGTTTTGTGCCTGCGGAAACGGAAGCTCGTGGCCGAGCTCTTCGTGATTTGACCAAAGAAAAACGCGCCATCATCTTGATGGACACTCCATATCGTTTGAAAAAAACATTGAACGACATGAAAGAGCATTTTTCAGATCGTAAGTTTTTGTTATGTCTAAATCTTTCTCAAGAAGATGAAACGATTCTTGAAGGCAAGATCGACAGCCTCATCAGTGGCAATCCATTTGATAAAGCTGAGTTCATGCTGCTGATTTATCCAAAGTAGATTTACATGCTACCTATTGATGAGTTCATTCCCGGCATAATAGAAAAATTTAAATCCGAGAGCAATCTGGTGATCACAGCTGCTCCCGGTGCCGGTAAGACAACTCGTTTACCACCTGCTTTGATGAAAGCTTGCACTGGTAAAGTGATTGTCTTGGAACCTCGTCGTATGGCAGCCATTGCAGCTGCTCATCGCATCGCTGAAGAAAACGGCTGGCAAGTCGGTGGACCTGAAGTGGGTTACCAAGTTCGTTTCGCGAATAAAACTTCTGCAGCTACTCGTTTAATTTTTATGACTGAAGCTTTATTAGCTCGTCAACTGATGACGGATCCCGAACTCAGCGGTGTTGATCTTGTTATTCTCGATGAATTTCACGAACGCTCACTGCATGTTGATTTGGCGTTAGGTTTATTGCGTGAACTGCAAGAGCTTGGGCGCGATATCAAACTGCTTGTGATGTCAGCGACTTTGGAAGCTGAGAAAATCGCTGAGTACCTCGGTGGATGTTCTTCGATTTCTGTTCCTGGAAAGCTGTTCCCATTAGACGTTCGCTATCAAAAATCCACGCAGTCTTTGCAGACGATGCATTCATTCTATGATTCGTTGGTAACAACTGTGCGTGAGGCGGCGGCCGCTTCAACGCGAAATATTTTGGTGTTCTTACCTGGTGTTGGTGAAATCGAGCGTGCCCGTGAAGTGCTGTCTGTGTGGGCGGATTCGCGCGGCATTGAAGTCATTCCTTTACATGGCTCGTTGGCTTTGGAAGATCAGCGTGCGGCTTTGCAGGCGAGCTCTCGCCAGCGTATAATTTTATCCACAAATATCGCGGAATCTTCGGTGACTTTAGATGGTGTTGATACTGTTATCGACACCGGCTTGTCTAAAAATATGAGGCAAGATCTGCGCACGGGCTTTTCGCGCTTAGAGTTGGGACGTATTTCTCTATCGAGTGCGACTCAACGTGCGGGTCGAGCTGCCCGTCAATTCCCCGGCGTTTGTTATCGCATGTGGAATAAGATGGATGAGTTGTCTTTCGTAAAGTCCGACATCGCTGAAATCCATCGTGTCGATCTGACTGAAAGTTTATTGTTCTTGGCTGCGCAAGGTGTTTCGGATTTTCAATCCTTCATGTGGTATGAAAAGCCGGCTGCTTTAGCGATTGAAAAAGCTTCTGAGTATTTACGGATTGCGGGAGCTCTCAACTCCGACAACGTCATTACCGAGCTCGGTCGCAAATTATTATTATTCCCTCTGCCTGTTCGTTTGGCGAAACTGATGCTTGTGGGCATGGAGCTCGGTGCACGTGAACTGGCTGCCGATATGGCAGCACTTCTGCAAGAGCGTGATTTCTTGCGCAAAGATTCCATCAGTAGTTTTTTGGGTGATAAATTCGAGTGTGACGTGACGGCACGCTTGGAAGTATTGCGCGCGTTTGCTTCTTCTGGAAAAGCTCCACGTGAAGCTTCGTATTTCGCAGTTCAAACCGTAGCCCAAGCTTCGCGACAGATTCTTGAAATCTCTAAAAAAATCAAAGTGGATGTGAAGCCGACTCCGCAGGGAACATCATTGGTTAAAGAAATCTTACTGCGTGCATTTACAGATCGTTTATGTCGTCGTCGTGGGTCTTCGGAGCGAGCATTGATGGTGGGCGGTCGTGGTGTAAAGATTCAACCCACTTCCCTGGTTCTTGATTCTGAATTCTTTGTTGCACTGACTGGCGTTGAAGGCTCGAGTGATGCAGAGACATTAGTTTCGCTGGCTTCGGGTTTTGATAAGAATTTTGTTTTGAATGTTTTTGGTCCACAAGTTGTGCGTGAGCAAGATGTCGTGTTCATCGAAGAAAAAGGTCAGTTCTTTAAACGCGAATTCAAGTCTGTCTTGGGACTGCCTTTAGATGAACCTTCGTTATTGCCTGCTTCTCGCGAAGAAGTGGCTGAACGTTTGCCATCTATCTTGGCGGGCCGACTCGATGCAGTTTTAAAAGCGAATGAAGGCTTAGCACTTTGGTTTGAGCGGTTGAAATTCTTAGAAGTGAATTTATCGAAGGCACCGGAAGATGTTCGTGCGGCTTTCAATAAAACTGTTTCTGCTTCAGCGCGTGCCTCATTGGTACTAGAAGCATTCGGCCAAGCCTGCATGGGTGAAAAATCCATGGACGCTGTTGTCGCCAAAGACCTGGTCTTCTTTTTTGAATCTGTCTTTCCATCAGAAGTTGTTTCCGCTTTACGCGAAGAACTCCCAGGGAAATTAGACGTCCCAAGTGGCAGCCGTATTCGCGTTATTTACCCTGAAGACAAGCCTCCGTATTTGGAAGTTCGTATTCAAGAGATCTTCGGATGGCTTGCAACGCCAACAGTTTTCTGGGGCAAATTTCCAGTGACTTTGCATTTGTTGGGACCGAATTTCCGTCCCGTGCAGGTCACTTCGAATTTAGAGAGCTTCTGGAAGACAGGCTACGCAGAGGTTCGCAAAGAATTGCGCATCAAGTATCCAAAACATCAGTGGCCGGAAGACCCCGCAGATGGCGTCGCAGAAGCCAAAGGCCGTCGTCGGCATTAATTTTTTTTCATTTCATAAGGTCTAGCTTTTGTCGTTTATCTTGTTGAGCGTGGGTTTGTTTTTCATTTACTCTTTTAGGCATGAATAAGTCTTTATGGTTGAAAGTTTTTATTGCGGTGACGGCGGTCGGTGCTTTGGCGATCGTGCTTCTTTATCGAACTCCTGAGAGAATTATTTTTACCGTTTCTCCTCCGTTGGCTCCAGTGAAAGCTGTTGATGATTCTAAAACGTCTGTCGCGAATGCGGATGCGAGCTCGGCTTCAGCAGCTCCGCAAGATGAATTGCTTCACAGTGCAGATGCTTCGGCGAATCCTGATGTGGTGCTTTTAAATAGCGGCAACTTTGAAAGCTTCGTTTTGAAATGCTTTAAAGGTGAGAAATGTCGTTTCGGCGAAGACCCAATGAAGATGTACCAAGAGTTCAAAGCGTCTGGAAATAATCGCGCTATTGATAACTTATTGTCATTCATGCGTTCAGCATTACGCTATCCTGCTTTCCGCGATTACTACAAAGACACTTTAAAAGCGATGATCAATGACTTTTATCCTCCTGAAGAAAGACAATTTCAAGAGGCCGCCTATTACAGCTACCTTGGTGAATCAGAAAAATCTTTGAACATGTATTTGGATTTAGTGAAAAAATCGAAATCAAATCCTGATCTGCAAGTGCCATCGAGTTTGAACATCGCGAACATCTATTATGATCTAAAAAAATATCCTGAGGCTTTGAATTATTATCAGTCAGCTTTAGAGGAGCACCTATCTGGAAAGATCGTGGCGACCCCAAGTCCTGTGGAATTTATTGAAGAGCGGATTTTTGAAATTAAGACGAAGCGCCTTTAAAAATAATCCTACACAAATGAATCAGCCGGCACCCATTGCGGTGTCGTGATCACGATGTATCTAAGTTCAGTCGTACCCATGTTGAAAAACTGATGTTTCTCTCCAGGATAAGAGAAAATCAAATCGCCCGCATTCACTTTTACTTCAGCACCGCCAACAACAGCGACACCTTCACCAGCTAAAAAGAAATAACTCTCTTCACGCTCTTTATGATAGTGAGGATCTGAAGATTTTCCTTCAGGCAAAACAACCATCGCCACGGTTTGATGTTTCGATGCACCTGTTGATTCATGTCGTCCAACGAGGACGGAAAAGAGTTCGCCAGCAGGAGATTCCTTCAATAAAATGTCTTCGGATTTCACGTGTCGCATACATAAATTAGAAATCAGCCGCACTCCGCCAGTCACTCTCAAAATGAGACACCGCCTGTCTGGCAGTAACTACTGTAGAACAATTCTCGTCCCCTGAGGGGCACTCAGCACTCAACTCAATTTTATCGCTATGCGAGGCCTCTATTTATGGCCAAATCTTTGCTCTCTAAGTCATTGAATAAACTAAGGAGCTCCCTATGAAAAGAATGATCCTACTTTCACTTGCTGCAGTTATGAGCACTCAATCTGTTTCGATTGCGGCGACGGGCTCCCGTGTCGAACAAATCCAACTACAAACATCTGAAGACCGCGCAGTTTTGAAAGCTGAACTTCAAGCACGCATCGACAATACAAAACAAGCTTTGGAATTGTTAAAACAAGAACTCAAAGATGAAAAAGACAAAAATAATTCCTACGATGTTTTTAACTCCGTGACAGTGACGGTGTTGCTGTCGATCACAAGTGTGTTGAGTTTCGTTGCCAAAAAAGAGGCGGCCGAATTGGCTGATCGCAAAGGCTTGGGTCAATTCTCTGCTCTGACGGCAGTTGCCTCATTCGCGGCGGGCGCAATGGCGGTCGACGATGTTCGCTACATGAACATGAACGAAGCGCAAGTTGCAGAGATCAATCAGAAGATCTTGGCAGCTCAGCGTGAGTTGACGGTTCTAGAAGGTCAGCTCGCGGCAGAGTAGTTTTTTTATTTCGCGATACCCGTCACCTTACACGTAATAAGTCCCAATGAAATAAAAAAGGAGGCTCTCGGCCTCCTTCAAAAACTTCTATTAAGGAATCATCGGCGGGATGTAAGTCAGCGTCTCGCCGAGTGCCCACAACATGAAAATCACAAGCGGTGCATGGACCACCAATTGAGTCACGGTGTAACCCACGATATCGCGTGCTTTCAATCCAAGCACCCCCAGCAATGCCACCATGAAGAACGGATTAATCAAATTCGGAAGAGCTTCCGCCGCATTGTAAACCATCACCGTCCAACCTAAATGCACTTTCAATTCATTCGCAGCTTGCATCAAGTATGGCGCTTCAATAATCCATTTACCGCCGCCCGATGGAACAAAGAATCCCAACACCGCAGAGTAAATACCCATCAATGCCGAGAAGGTGTCGCGCGTAGAAATCGATACGAAGAAATCTGAAATATGATGTGACAACGTTTGCCCATCAGATCCTTGAGCCTTCGTCAGAATAAATGCAATACTGCCGTACAATGGGAACTGAATCAGAACGCCCGATACTGAAGGCACCGCCTTCGCCACCGAATGCAAAAATCTTTTCGGACGCCAAGTCAGGATCATCCCCAACATCAAGAATAAGAAATTATAAGTGTTCAAATTCGAGATCGCTAAGACCACATCTTTGGCTGCGAACTCTTGAACCAGCCACCATGCACCCAGCAACACCACCAAGATCGTCAATACTGGAGAGTATTCCAACCACTCACCCGGCACACGCGGCTTTTCAATCGCCTTCTCTACATCATCGGCCACTTCAATTCCCAAATCTTGCGCCGTCACCGCACGTTCACGCGTTGGTGCTGAGAAATAAGAAATCAAAACAGACACAACCATCAACACACTCAACATCACCAATGACTGCGGTAAGAATATAGTCTGACTAAATGGAATCACGCCCGTGATCGGCAATAAAGATTTCGGAATCGAATCGACGTTCGCTTGCAACTGCGCAGCTGATGAAGACAACCCCAATGCCCACGTCGCGCCCAAGCCTAAGTAAGCCGAGGCACCTGCTGCACGATAATCTACTCGTAAATCCATTCGACGAGCCAACGCTCGCACATACAAACCACCAAAGACTAAACTAAATGCCCAGTTCAAGAGCGAAGCTAAAATGGTAAAGAACGCAACGTAGGCAACCGCACTGCGCTCCGTCTTTGGCAGCTTCGCCAGCCAATTAATCAATCGCCCCGCTGGAGGTGACGAAGCCACGATGTAACCCGAGATCGTCACAATCGCCATTTGCATCGTGAATGGAATCAAACTCCAGAAACCATCACCAAATGCAGTCGCGATCGATTTGGGTGCAACACCTGCAATCAGCGCTCCCGCTGAAACAACGATGATTGCAAGGACTGCAAAAATATACGAATCAGGAAACCACTTCTCGGCCCACGACGTGACCGACGAAGCAAACTTCTCAAGCTTGCCGGTTTTATGTTCTGATGAAACTGTCGCCATATTATTTCTCCTCTAATATCTATTCAGTGCCGACTTTTAAAAGCCTCTGCTACAACGCCGGTGTTCTGCCACCATCAACAGGCAAATGAATTCCCGTGATGTAAGAAGCAGCCGGACTTGCTAGGAATGCCATTGCCTCTGCGATTTCTCGTGGATCACCGATTCGGCCCATTGGGACTGTGGCTTTAAAGTTTTCTTCAGCTTGTTCCAGCGAAACATTGTTCGTTTGCGCAGAAGACCCCATCAACGACTTCAAACGATCGGTCTTGATATATCCAGGTAAAACATTATTGACGGTCACACCGAATGGCGCGAGCTCTCCCGCCAAAGTTTTTGACCAACTTGCCATCGCACCACGAATGGTATTTGAAACGCCTAAGCCGGGGATGGGAGTCTTCACTGAAGTCGAAATCACGTTGATGATGCGTCCATAACCTGCTGCTTGCATCGATGGTAAAACCGTTTGCACGAGCAAGTGTGAGGCCATTATGTGCGCATGCACGGGAGTTTCAAATTCAGAAATATCTGCCTTGTATAACGGTCCACCCTTCGGGCCACCGGTGTTGTTCACAAGGATATGCACATTCGCTTTTGAAATTTGCGGAACAACATCAGATTTGATTGCAGCGATGTCAGCAAGATCGCAAGTGATGAATGAATGCCCACTTCCTGGCAATGAAGCGATCATCGCCTGTAACTTCTCAGCGCTGCGGGCAAGTGCAATTACGCGCGCTCCTCGCTCTGCAAACAAGCGTGCGGCCGCTTCACCGATACCACCTGAAGCTCCGCACACAAGTGCAGTCTTCCCATCGAGACTCCATGAATTCATATGATTCTCCTTATCCTTGGAGAGGAATGTTCATTCAATAGAGTACTGCGCTTCCTCATCATTATCATCTTCTTTTCATTCTCATTTAGAACAACAACTACTTATCAACGAATTCTCATTCACTGACCTTTCATCCGAAAGACTTCTCATTCAACAGCAACTCAACTAAAAACAAACTTCGAAAAATGAGGAATAAATATGAATAGAAAAGGCAAAACTCCACGCTTCAAACTACAACGTCGCTTGATGACGGAGCTTCCTGGTCTTGGAAAAGCCGGCGCTCTTGAGAGACGTCCTTATCCTCCAGGACAACATGGTCAACGTCGTAAGAAATTTTCTGAGTTCGGCTTACAACTAGAAGAAAAACAAAAACTCAGAGTGCATTATGGATTGCGTGAAGAGCAATTCCGTCGCTTCATCGGTAAAGCACAAAAAGGTAAAGCTACTAACTGGGTAGAAACTTTGGTGAACTTACTAGAAAAGCGCATCGACAACATCGTCTTCCGTCTTGGTTTCGCACAAAGTATTCCAGCGGCACGTCAGTTGGTTTCTCACGGTAAAGTGTTGGTGAACGGCAAGAAGGTCGATATCGCTTCTCAAGTTCTTCGCAATGGCGACAAAGTTACTTTGCAACCAGAAGCATACACAAACCAAGTTTATTTGGCGGCCAAACAAGCTCCACGTCTTCCACTTCCATCTTTCTTGACGAAAGAAGAAGCAAACGGACAAGAAGTGGGTCGCATCTCTGACGAACCAAATTTGGAATCAGTTCCTTTCGCATTCGAACCAGGTCTTGTAATCAGCTACTACTCTTTGAGGGGCTAATGAAACAATATCAATTCGTAGAGGCCGAACAAATCGGTCTCGAAGAAATTTCTGAGAACTTAGTCAGTCTAAAAATGGGCGAAGAAAAATTCCTGATCGACACGGATACTTTGTATGATCTCGCGTTTCGCTTCGCCTCTTTCATGAGTTATTTAGAAAATCGTCCAGAAGAAGAACAATCGACTTCAGCCAAGTCGACGGAACTTCATTAAAGCTTGTCGACGCCGTCGTCGGTGAGCCATTTCAACCTACCACTTTGAAAAGTTGATGTTCCTATTCCAATGAACGAAATAAAAAAGGCGCCTCATCAGAGAGCGCCTTTTTTATTAGTCTGTATTCACTTTTAAAAATTATTTTTTATCAGTCGTCGAAGCCGCAGTTCCCGTTGCAGCTGGCGGAGTGCCCGCTTTCGCAGCCGTCGCTGGAGCTTCCTTTTTTATCATGAATACAAACGGATAGTTGATCTCAACTTCTTCACCAGCAGGTGGAGCCGGGAAGTTCATTGATTTCAATTTTTCTGAAACGCATTTTTCAACTGCCGCATCGTGAAGAGAACTTTTCTCTGTCACCGCTTTGGCTTCTGTTGCGCGGCCTTTATCGTTCAAGTTGATCTGTACAACCATCTTGCCTTGAAGGCCGTTTTTATAAGCTGGCGACGTCTCGTAGCACTGAGCAAACTTTGGTAGGTTCTCACGAACCAACATTCTGAATTCCTCTTTATCGAATTCCGCGTGAGAAATCGCGGGAGCCAGAACAAGTAGTGCTACGAGAAGTTTCATTTCGCCAGTCCCCTTTACCAAGCCGCCAAACGACGACGACGTGCTCTTTTTCTTACCGGTTGAGCTGGGATTTCTTTTGTTTCAACTTGCACCGTTGAAGGTGTTGTCTCTACTGTTTTCATGGCCGAATTCCTTTCGTGCTTGGGTCTATTCTCCCAGAGACACGCTAGGTCATCAAAGGTCTAAAAGATTAGATATCGGTCATGATAGTGAGATGAGATTAAACAGCTCCCCGCAAGAATGACGCAGGACCTACATAACTTCATGCAGAATGTGAGAACGAATATATCGAGGGGAAGTTGTAAGAACTACTTTTGCGTTGCGAGAGGACCGAGCATCACGGCACCTGCGGGAACGTTCTTTACAACGACAGCGTTGGCACCAATGGTGGCTCCATCACCGATTATCACGGGACCCAAAATCTTAGCGCCCGTTCCGATCAGCACACGATTGCCCACTGTTGGATGACGTTTTACTGGATCAAATTTAGTTCCACCCAAAGTCACACCGTGAAAGATGATGCAGTCATCACCGATCTCTGCGGTTTCGCCGATCACCACACCCATGCCGTGATCGATCACCAAACGATGACCCACACGAGCGCCCGGATGAATTTCAATGCCCGTTAACCAACGCGTGAATTCGCAAATGAAGCGCGCAACAAAGAAAAACTTCAAACCATAAAAATGGTGAGCCAAACGATGCAACAAAACTGCTTTGGGACCCGGATAAAGAACGACAATTTCCAACAACGATTTCGCTGCTGGATCATAGTTTTTGTAAGCTTTTAGAAGATCAAAGATACCGCTCATAATTTAGAACTTTTCATTTAAATCATCTAACAAGAAATAGCGATCAAAAAGTTCGTTGTAGCGAGACCATTTCTCTCCAGAGCCGCGCTCTTCATTGATGATTGTCTGAACTGTGCTCACTTTAGAATCGAAATCATCAACCATAGCGACAACGAGTGCCTCTAAAAACTTAGGACGCTTTGGAGAGCCGTATTCTAACTTCCCATGATGCGAAAGAATGATGTGCTTACAGATATCGCGCAATTCTTCTGGGAACCCTAAGATGCGCGCAGCTTTTTTATCAATCAACTCGCAAGCAATTTCCATGTGCCCAAGAAGGCGACCACGGTCTGTGTAAGCAAAGTGACTGTCGTATGAAAGTTCCCACACCTTACCGATGTCGTGAAAGATTCCACCGAATAAAAGTAAATCGCGATTCAAGAATGGATAATGCGAACCCATGAAGTCCATGATTTTAGAAATCGATAGCACGTGTTCCATCAAACCACCCACCCAAGCATGATGAATTGATTTTGCAGCCGGAGCTCGCAACATCATCGGGCGGATTTCTGGATCTTCCAAAGTATCTAAAACAAGTTGGCGCAAATGATCGTTACGCATAGAGCGCACGAGCTTAAGCAACTCAACCATCATGTCTTCAACATTTTTAGAAGCCTTGGGCATGAAGTCTTCAATATTAACAGTCGCAGAATCCACGCGTTCAAGACGGTGGATAATCAGTTGTTTTCTGTTTTGGAAAAGTTGGATCTGACCTTTGATATGAATCACATCGCCGATATCAAATTCACGAGTGAGCTCTTCAACGCGATCCCAGAGACGAGCGTCGATCGTGCCTGAAGCATCGCCGACCTTAAGGCTCATGAACGCACGGCCATTTTTACCTTGGCCGATCATACGCTCTTTGACGAGGTACGTTTCATCAACGTTTTCTTTGTCTTGAAGATCTTGAACTTTTTTTCTATCCATTAGATCCCCTCACAGAGAAGTTGCTTATGCTTTGAATCCGTAAACGTCACTTGAGTTGTATAGATGGAACCATTTTTCTGTGCCGACACCAGGAATGTTCCTCCCAGAAGTGTCGTGTGACGATCGCGGGTCGTGTTCACCTTCACCCCGTCAGCCAGCATTTCTTTATTAAAGGCTTTCGAGATATCAAAGAAAGTGTTGCAACCGCCACCCAATACTTGATCGTCGACTCGGCGTTTGCGGGCATGACTGATGAATAAAACTTTCTTCTCTGCTACATCTTCAAATTCAGGAAATTCAAAGCCAACAAAAAAGGTGCCCGGCTGCTCGCCGACATAATCAGCTAAATCAATCTCACCGCCACCACGAGGAAGTTGGATTTTATAAGCTGAATCTTTTAAAACGCCGTCATTTTTTTGCGAGAACAAAACAACAACTTCACTAAAGATAATATCTGGAGTTGCAGGGGCTGCTGCACCACCGCCGTGACCACCACCATGCCCACCTCCGCCTTCAGCTTTGGCTTCTTCATGATGTTCACCGACAGCTTTGCCTTCGATCAAATCCCAAGCTTGAGATGGAATTTTGATATCCGCAGGAACATCGTCAAAGATCACAGTCTTGGCGTGTTCATTTTTATAGGCACTCGGAGGTTTTTCTTTGCAAGATGCGAGTAATGCGAAACTCAGCAAAATGAAATACTTCATTCTGCCTCCAACTGATCCCGTAATTCGATAAGTGGCACATAAAGTGGTTCAATCTGTAAACCACCACGCGCGTATTCATAAGCGCGAGCACGATCACGATTGTGTTGCGCTGACCAAGCTAAACCATAAAGAGCCGCGGCACTGCGCGGTTCTTTTGAGTAAAGTTGGGTAAAGTATCTTTGCACGCAAGCTGGATCACCGGACTCTAAGCAAATTTCACCCGTCAATTGATCACGCAATCCCAATGGAGAAACTTCAGGAACTTTCAAAAGCGAACTTGCTTCAACGGCTTTACCGCTGTTTTTCAAGAAAGCCGCATAGCTGACGATCACGTATGGATCTTTAGGAGATTCCGCCATCGCTTCGCTCAATAACTTTTCTGCTTCAGAGCTGCGATTAACTTTCATCAAACAGATCGCACGCATCGCTTTAAGCTCTGATTGCGGTGTTTGACGATTAAAGATCTCTGCACAGTATCTTTCGATCTGGTCCCATTGAGTGAAACGATCATCAATCAAAAGATCTTTGACGAAACGATCTGTTTCAAATGGTGAAAGACTTAAGAACGTCGAGATGTCTTTAAATGTGCTCTCTTCTTTGCCGTTCAGAATGTCTGAATAAATCAGGAACATCGTGAATTCTTGACGAAGATAAGAAGTGTTTTTAACTGCTTTGCGAATTTCATCAGCAAGTTTTGCTAATGAAGCGTGGTCCGCTGTGTTCTTAGAGACTTCGAGTTGAGAAATCGCCTGACAGAATAATGGCAAAATCGCTTGAGGATTTTTCTTATATAAAGAAGCGCAATCTTTCGCTGCTTCTGAATAATTGCCCTTTTTCATTTTGATGATAGCCATGTTCATTTGAGCCGGGAAATTTGTCGGTTCATAACCCAAGGCTTTCATCAAAGTGTCTTCAGCTTCTTTCAAATCGCCATCAAGCATGTGCGAAACACCGATACCGATGTAAGCACCCACAACTTCATCACGTGGACGACCTTCGAGAGTCAGAGCTTTTTCTAAGATACGACGACCCGTTAGACTTTGTTTGTCTTCCGAAATCAACACTGGCGCCATTTGAACTTGAATCTCAAGATCTGGTTCTTTTTGCGCGACAGCTTTTTTGTAAATCTCGAGCGACTTATCGTAAAGCCCTAAAGACTTATAACGAATCGCTTGAGTCAATAGATCTTCATAACCCAGATTTTTTTGTCTGCCTTCATAAACCAAACGCACTCCAACACCGATTGCGATCACCGCAATGGCGCCCAAGACAAACCACTTTGCAGCAGATGTTCTTTGATTGATTTGGTTTTTGATAGCAGCATCAGAGCTAAAACCGTAGCTTTTCGCACCTGAATCACTCGATGAACGAGATAGAACTTTTTCCGAAACTGGAGTGACGTCTTTAATAGTCGGAATGGATGGAGTTTGTTTCTTTTCAGGAACAATCGGAGTCGGCGTTACCGTGATGTCTTCCGAGCCCATCAGATTCTCTGTTTTCGTTTGCGTGTGTTGCGCAATCGATTGAGTCATTGTTTTTTCAGAGAATGGATCAACATCATCACGAATACGACGAACCACTTCCAGGAACTCTTTATGTTCACGGATGTAGCTCCAGCGACCTGCTGAATTTCTGACTTCGTCGATGATTGAAATACCTTTAGTAGCCAGCAATCCTTTTAACTCTTCAAGAGTATAGGGTCCCAGAATCCGTGTAGAGGATTTTACAAGCCAGTTCTTTTCTGAGCTGTTTTGCATTCCTCCACTCATAGGCTAAAAAGGTGCTTTCGTAAGTAAGAGTTTAAGATCGTCGTTCGTCAACAAGAGGCCCGCACCCAAGTAACTTGAACGCTGCTGATTTTTATCAAGCGCATCGGAGATACCTGCAGTCACGTAAACACCTCTGTAGAATGAGTAAGATAACGAACCACGTAAGTTGGTATGAGCGAAATCAAACGCTTCCACTGTCGCTTTTAACTTACGACGGAAGAAGTAGTAATCCACACCTAGACCACCTGAGTTCTCCATTAAACCCCCGCGAATCGTCAGATCCCAGAAGTTTTTTGCATAGAGCAACGTCAACTTGATTTTGTAATCATAAGTAGCGCGTTCAGTGACGTCAGAAGTTCCGCCCGTACCCGTTTTTTGGTAACGAGTCGTTTCAACGACACCCATCGGATCATCCACCACCGCTAGGTAGTAATAACGATCAAGACCCGGTTGAATTTGAATACCGATATATGATTTCCATGCAGCCACTTCACCCATGTACTCGGTTCTGAAATCGAATGCAGTTTGAAGTTTATTGGCTGTATCAAGCATGCCACCAACTGAATCGATCGCTGAGTTGATGTTATCAACTGTCGTTTCGTCGTTGATAAGCTTACCGATGGTACCTTCACCCTTGTTCACTTTATCAGTGATCTCTTCAAGATTCTGAGCTGTCTTCGCCAAACGAGCCCAAGTCTTTTTCAAACCTGAATCGCTGTTGTCGTTAGCCACTTGTTGAAGTGCCGAAGTGATGTCATGAACTTGATCGACGATATCGCCGATTTTGTCTTTGTTAGCCGTCGTCATCTCAGCAAGATCACCCGTGAGTGTCTCGATGTTTTTCACGATACGACCCAAAACGTGATTACGAGTTCCGTCTTGGCTTGTTGCTTCTTTCAAATTCTGAGCAACTTCTTTTAACGAAGTTGTGACTTCTGAAACGGAAGTCATCAGATTTTCAAGAGAGCCACCTTGTTTAATATTTAAAACTTGAGAGTCATCAGGCAATGGGGGATCTGTCGGTGAACCTGGGTACACTTCAACGTGCTTATCACCCAAGATACCTTGCGCTTTGATTTCTACTGCAGCTGATGTCGTTAAGAAAACTTCTGAACGAACTGAGATATCGATACGAGCCATACCATCTTGCAGACGGATGTCTTTAATAACACCTACCGGGATACCCGCTGAACGAACTGCTGAGTTTTTAACCAAACCACCCGCATCGGGCAAAAGGAACCAAGCTTTTTTTGAACGACCAAGATAGGATGGATCATCACTCACACGCATCGACATCACTGCGATGAGGGAACCCACCACAATAACTAACAGACCAACTTTAAATTCGGCAGCACGCAGCCAATTCATTGATGTTTCATCCCTTTATTCACGAATTTCTTCACCAGTTCGATCTCTGAGTTAAAGAAATCCTCCGGAGTACCAAACAGTAACACGCGGCCACTATCCAACATTGCGATATGATCGGCAATACGGAACGCAGCAGCCAAATCATGGGACACCATAATAGATGTCAAACCTTCACGTAAACGATGGGTACTCAGAATCAAATTATCCACCATTTCAGTCAGAATGGGATCTAATCCCGTCGTCGGCTCATCGTAGATCAAAATTTCTGGATCTAGGGCGAGAGCACGCGCTAAGCCTGTTCTCTTTTGCATCCCCCCAGAGATCTGACTTGGAAGTTTATTAAAATGCTTTGGCTCAAGCCCCACTTGATGAAGCTTATCTTCGGCTATACGAAGGACCTGAGCAGGCTTCAATTCGCGACGATGTTCATAGAGTGGAAAGCAAACGTTTTCCAAAACCGTCATATCATCGAACAAAGCTGCTGATTGAAATAGCACACCGAAGTTACAGCGGAATCTTGTAAGATCATCTGGGTGCATTTTCGCCAGATTTTTGCCCAAGACTTCAACAGTTCCTGAAGTCGGCTGATACAAACCGAGCAAGTGTTTTAGCATCACGGATTTTCCCGTTCCCGAGAAACCAATAATCGCCGTCAAACTGCCTTTTGGAATTTTTAAATTAATACCTTTTAGGACGAAATCTTTTCCGCCATCGAAGGATTTTTTTACGTCGGTGAGTTCGACTGCGTTTTCCGCTCTCATCTATGTGATCCCCATGATGTTGTAGAATAGACGGATCAAATTCGAAACGAAGTAATCCAAGATGATGATCGAAACCATTGATTGAACAACGCCTTGGTTGGTTGCTTCGCCCACACCTTTTGCGCCACCTTTAGTATTAAAACCACGGTAAGTACAAATCACCGCAAAGAACAAACCAAAGATCATCGCTTTGAAAAGTCCTTCATGGATGTGACGAACTTCAATGATGTCTGCAATTTTTTGCCAGAACACGGCTTCATCAAGAGCCATCAATTTCACACACAAAATGTAGCTGCCAATCATTGATACGAAGTCAAAAACCGCCGTCAATAAAGGCATACAGATAATCGCCGCGACGATTCTTGGAGAGATAAGGTATTGAAGCGTGTTCACACCCATCACGTCCAAAGCATCGATCTGCTCATTCACGCGCATCGTACCCAAACGAGCTGCCATCGCGCCACCCGCACGAGCCGCCACGATCAAACCCGTTAATACCGGACCCAATTCGCGCGAAATGCCCAAAGCAACTGTCGGACCCACCATGTTGACGGCATTGAATAATTTAAAGCCCAAGTAGATCTGCATTGAAAGTGCAAGACCCGTGAACATGCCCGTTAAACTGATGATACCGATCGACTGATTGCCGATGAATTCCATGTGACGAATGATTTCTGAAAAGCGCGATGGCTTTGCGAAAATCAAACGGACACTTTCGTTAAAGAATAAAACGATCTCTCCGATTTCAACGACCAGTGCTTGCATGCGCTTCATGAAATACTTCACGAGCATATCAACATAGGCTACGGATCTGATCACGATACCCATTAAACCCCCGCCCCACCGACATACACTCTTGGTACGCGGGCACTTACGCTTGTGAGTACTTCATAAGGAATCGTTTCAGCTTTTTTCGCTTGGTCATCTGCAGAAAGGTATTCACCATTTGCAGCCGTACCAAAGAAAACAATCTCTGCACCCTTAAAGGAGTTCAGATCTTGACCTGCTACGATGTCAGTCACATCGACCATCAAATAATCCATGCAAACAGTTCCGACCACGCGGGCTTTTTTACCAGCAAATAAAACTTCTGCTTTGTTGCTGAGCATACGATGAAAACCATCGGCGTAACCGATCGTCACAACAGCGATGATCGCATCACGATTCGCCTGCCAACGAGCACCGTATGAAACCGTTTCACCTTCACGCACTTTGCGGAAGACTTGAGCTTCTGTTTTGAGAGTCATAACTGGTTTTAACTCCACAGGCTTTTGACCACTCGGTAACGTGTTGTAACCGTAAATCATCAGCCCCGGACGAAGTCCCCAGTTTTCTAAACGCAATGGATGATCCGCTGGCAAATTTTTATCAGCCGACAACATCGCATTGAGAATCCCAGCACTATTCAGTGCATGAACAAAAGCTCCAAATGGTTTAAACAGTTTTGCGACTTCGTGAAGTTTACGAAGTTGCGTAGCACTGTCACCCACTGCTTGATCCGCATCATCACCATTAAACAAATGCGTGCAGATTGCTTTCAAACGGATTTTTTTATTTTGCCAAAGACGATTATAAACTTCTTGAGCTTCTTCGATACGGAACCCAAGACGGTTCATGCCCGTATCAAATTTCAAGTGAATGCCAACCGCATTGGTCGCGACCTTTTCCAAGATCTCGATATGTTCCCAGCAGCTCACTACTGGAGTCAGATTTAATTCGATTATTTTTTTAGCGCCGATTTCATCAAAGCCTAGGAAAACTAAAACTTCCGCTTTGACGCCGGCTTCACGAAGCTTCACGGCTTCTTCTAACAAACACACGCCCAAACTTTGTACGCCCATTTTCTCAAGGTGCTTGGCCAACTGCACGTCACCGTGACCGTATCCATCGGCTTTCACCATCGGACACAAGAAAGGAGCTTTCGGAAATGCCTTTTGAATCGCACGAATGTTGTGCTCTAGGTGATTCAAATTAATTTCCGCTCGGGTCTTACGATACATTTCCATTTTCCGCTCTATTCCGCAGGTATTTCAAATTCAGGTGTGTAATCACCTGGAGCTTTGAACAAACAAATCTTATTCCCGCCCTTATCCAAAATATGCGCGAGAGCTTTGGTTGCCGACTCATCCAAACTTTGCGGCGAACTGCAAAGAGTTGGATATTCGCTGACTCCCAAACTGATTGAGATCTTCATTCCTTTTTCAAGGAAGGTCGCCCCCTCAACAATACGACGAAGACGTTCAGCTCTTAACGCCGCACCCTTCTTAGAACTGTGAGGAAGAATCATCGCTATTTCATTCATACCGCTACGACAAGTGATATCGTTGGTACGGCTCGTCTTGGCAATCACATTCGCCAAACCCTTTAAAAGCTCATCTCTGGCAGGTTCACCTAAAGTGGTTTCCAGCTCGTAAAAATCATCCAAAGCCACTTTAACTAGAGATAACGGCAACCGCAGTCGACGCGCACGGGAAACTTCGGCATCTAAAACTTTAAGATAGTGATTGCGGTTGAAAAGCTCTGTCACAAAATCTTGAACTTCCAACGAATCGATTTTTTTCTCTAATGAGAAATAAGAATAGCACAAAGAGAACACCGCAAACTCTTCCTGGAGTTTATGCAGAACCAGCTTGTCGATATCGCCCGAATAAACCACGACACCTTCGATGCCCGCATGCGAATAAACTGGAAGTGCTTTTGGCGGGTTGAATCGAAATGCTTCCTTCAACATGCTCACAAAAGATGCAGGAATCTGTCCCATTGAAAGATGCCCGCCTAAATCGCGAGCTTCTTGCATTTCAATTTGGCAGCCCACACCTTGAATCGATGAACCTTCAATGCCTTTTCCATGTGTCGCCACGAAAGAACGAACTGATGGTAAGAACTTAAAATAAATAATCAAAGATTCAGGAGCATTGTTCAGGAATTTTTGAATCAGATCTTCTTTGCTTTGACCGCTACGGTAATCAGCAATGCGCATTGAAGTTGCTGGAGCCGCGACCGCGGCCGCCGTGGCAGCACTTGCAATGGCCTTTGTTTCTTCATGCTTTTTCATCGAAGTGATCGCAGCATCATGAGCTTGTGTCAGTTGACCGCGAGTCTCTTGAAGTTCGTCAAAGATCTGTTCATTTTGATAAGTGAGATAAAGTTTTTCACAAGCGCGGTCCACAGCCCAAACGATGCGTGACTCTTGCGTTGTTTTTTCTTCTGTCACCACATCAACAAAACCATGCTCATTGTACTGAGCTAAGATATCGAATTGCGCTGCCGCACTGATAGCAATGAACTTGATGTCGCTATTAATTTTTTGAACGTGCTCAACAAAATCAGCGAGTGCACCTTGAAGAACCGCCGTTGAAAACACCAGAATGTGTGGTGGATTTTCTTGCAAACGTTGTTCAAGTGCTTCCGCATCTTGGAAGAAATACGCATCATAGCCGGCTTGCGAAAGATAAACTTTCACCGACGCCCCAAGATCTACATCCAGGGTGAATACGTAAACTGTGAATTGAGAGCTGTAATCGCGAATATTCAACTATTCCCTCTTTCCAGGTCTGCGAATTTCTACGCGGAAATCGTCAAGCTTCGACGCTGACTTTGCCGCCGTAGAAAATTTTGGTGGAGTGATAAAGCTTCTTGCAGGCATATCTTCATCGACTTGCTTATCAGCCATTGCTTCAACAAGTTCAGCTGAGATGGGAGTTCCCGCAGCAACCGCGCCCGTTTGTTTTCTGTCATTCGAACTTTGAACAACCGTTTTATCTTCTGAACTGCTGTGCACAACCGTTCTGTCGTTATCTAGGAAGCCGTCAACGAAAGTCAGCTCGTCATCATTGAATGCTGCTGATTTTTTCGGAGCCACGGCCGTTGGTGCTGGCGTCGAAGTTGCTGCATTTGGTTTGCTTGCAGGGATGACAACCGTTTTTGCTTCGTCATCGCCTGGCATTTCTAACAATTGATCGATATTCACATCTAGTGCAGGACTCATCGTGGTCACCTCAGCAACTTCAGAAATTTGCGAACGCTCGTCCAACAATTCAACGTCTTCCACTTCGTCTTTTGGTGGCGGAGGTGGAGGACCTTTCATTGGTGGCGCTTTTAATACCGGAGCTTGCGGTAAGTTTTGCGCCTGAGTTTTTTCGCCTTTAAACAACATGCTCACGGTCGTTCCTTGACCGCGTTCAGACTTCACAGAAATTTCAGCTTGGTGTTCTTTCAAAACACCCAACGACACTGCCAATCCCAAGCCCATGTGATTTTGGAATGAACGAGTCGTAAAGAACGGATCAAAGATCTTTGCCAAGTTTTTCGGTTCAACACCTTCACCACGATCTGCGATGTTCAAGTGAACACCTTCAGCGTCTTCAAAAAGATCAATCGTGATTTCTTTTTTCGGCATACGTTCCATTGCTTCAATCGCGTTTTCCAAAATATTTTGAATCGCTTTTTCAACTGAATCGACATGCAGGTCTAATTGACGAGTCTCTTGGAAGTTGCGAACTAGTTTCACACCTTTGTTCGCAAGCATCGGCTCAAGATTTTTCAGTGCGCGAGCTAAAGGACCTTCCAGCTTGATATGATTTTTCTCTGGAGTGCCTTCACCTGCGAACACAAATAATTTATCGAGGATATCGCGAGCCGCTCTTGTTTCGCGCAAAACAGATTCAGAAGATTGAGTCACTTCCGAGTCTTGAGTTTTACCGATAATCATCTGCGCATAACCCAAGATCGACATCAATGGTCCACGCATTTCATGTCCCAAAGCAGAAGCGACTTTACGGTACGCTTCCATTCTTTCTTTTTGAATCGCATCTGGATCAGTGAGCACTGTCGTTTCACTTACGATCGGTTGTTTGTTCACTTGCACTTGTGCGCGCAAAAGATCTTCTTGCAGAGTTTCTACTTTTTTCTCGAATGGATTGAGCACGTACAACAAGCCACCCGTGCAGATGAGCAACAAGCCTGCACCCAGTAGTAAGAACTGCCAACTCAATCCCCAACGACCCTTCATCACATCAGCCAAACTTGCAGAACTGATCACGTACAAGTTGCTGCCAGGGATTTGTTCATAGTTACCGAACAACTCGCGACCACTGCGTGATTGAAATACTCCAGCGCCTTGCGCACCTTCAGATTTTGAAGCTGCTTTAAAGATCGGATCATCACTCATGATTGTGCCGACGTATTCAGGAACTGAGTGACTCACAGTCAAACCTGATTGTGTGATCACGTAGAAAGAATTCAATGAACCTTTTTGTGCATCGATCAGTGATTGGAATAATTCACCCGCACCAAAAAGTGCGTAGGCTTTTGTTGAACCTAAGAATACCAGAGCAACGTGACGACCACGGTTTGCATCTTGAAATGGTTTTACAAAAACTTTCAATGACATATCACGTGGCGTGAGTGTGCCGATCGCTTGACCTACAAAAGTTGTATTCCAGTTAAACGCTGGAGACTTCTCTTTCACCAAAATATTTTGCGGTTGCAGAGTTCCGTTCTCAACAGAGAATGAAGCCACAGCGTAATACGGATTGAATGCCGTCCAATTGAATTTATCTTTACGGAAATTTTCTTCGTTCAAAGAAGCAACAACACGTTGAAGAGATTTTAATTCAAGTCCCAAAGCATGATTGATCGCGTTTGTTTGCGTGCGCGCTTGTGCCTCAACCCAACTCAAACGATCACCATAGATAAACTGATCCACGCGCCAAACAACGGCGCCAATGAAGAGCACTGAAACCACCACGAGGACCGTGAGGAGTTTAACTTTCATGAGGAATTCCTTTCCTACGTGAGTCCTTGATATCATTGTAGTTTTATTAGTTGGTAAGAATCAAGCAAGACTCCATTGCCAAACGCAGGAAACAGGAATAGAAAGTCCCCACTATGAGTACTCATCGTTGCGATGTTTTGATTATCGGCTCTGGCACTGCGGGCCTCGCTATGGCTCTGAAGGTCGCCCCTCTCGGAAAAGTTACTATTCTTGCTAAAGAAAAAGCGACCGGAACAAATTCTGCCATGGCTCAAGGGGGCATTTCCGCAGTCATGTCGAGCGAAGACAGCTTTGAGTCCCATGTGCATGACACTTTGATCGCAGGCGCAGGTCTTTGCAAAGAAACTGTGGTTACCAATTACGTCGAACAAGCCCCTGATCGTATTCAGGATTTAATAAACTGGGGTGTCCATTTCGACGTTCGCAAAAATGACTCCAATGATAACGAAGAAATCGATTTGACGCGCGAAGGCGGACACAGTTTTCGACGCATTTTACACTTCGAAGATCAAACGGGACTCGAAGTTCACAGATCACTTTTAAATCAAGTTCGTAAAAATCCAAACATCACTTTGCTCGAAGGTTATTACGCGATCGATCTGATCGTGAATAAAGAAGTCGATGCAATGGACATGGGCCCTGTTCGCTGCGTGGGCGCTTACGCTCTCGAAAAAGATTCTGGCGAGGTGCACAGTTTTGTTGCAAAAAGCACGATTCTCGCAACCGGCGGCGCTGGCAAAGTTTATCTTTACACTTCAAACTGGAGTGGCGCGACTGGCGACGGCATCGCGATGGCTTACCGAGTTGGCGCGCGCATCGCAAATCTTGAGTTCATGCAATTCCACCCGACTTGTTTGTATCACAGAGAAACTCGCAACTTTTTGATCTCTGAAGCTTTGCGTGGCGAAGGTGGCGAACTGATCGATGCTCAAGGCAAACCGTTCATGAAGAAATATCATCCGATGGGCTCTTTAGCTCCACGTGATATTGTTGCTCGCGGTATCGACAATGAGATGAAAAAAACTGGAGCCGAGTGTGTTTATCTAGACATGACTCATTTGGACGGTGATTTTTTGAAACATCGTTTTCCAAATATCTACAACACGTGCATGCAATTCGGAATTGATATGACCAAACAACCGATTCCGGTCGTACCAGCTGCGCACTATTTGTGTGGTGGGGTTTTGACAGACGTGAATGGTCAAACAGATATTCCAAGTCTTTTTGCAATTGGCGAAACGGCTTGCACTGGTTTGCATGGCGCGAATCGCTTGGCCTCTAACTCTCTGCTAGAGTGCCTGACAACGGCACACAATGCTGCGGAAGTTTTGAAAGCCGAATGGAGTAAATTAAAACTCATCGAAAAAGATCCGCGTGAGTGGGAACATCCTCAAGAATCAAATGACGATGAGATGATTGTGATCACGCACATGTGGGATGAGATTCGTCGCTTGATGTGGAACTATATGGGCATCGTTCGCTCGAACAAACGCCTTGAACGCGCACAACATCGTTTGAAAAACATCTTGGCGGAAGTCAAAGAGTACTACTCAAATATGAAAATCCATAGCGACATCTTAGAGCTTCGTAACATCGCCACTGTGGCCGATATTTCTGTCGAGTGCGCCCTTCGTCGTAAGGAATCGCGCGGCATCAATTACAATATCGACTACCCGTGGGTCAAAGCTGACGAAACGGGTTATGAACAAGGCCAAGATACAGTCATTGTAAGAGGTCTTTCCTAGAAATTCATTGCCGAAAAGGCTCTCTCACGGCAATCTGAGAGAGCTATGTTTAAAAGATCAGAAGGTTTTTTTAAAGGCTATCAAGACGTCAACTTGTTCTTTCAAGTTTGGGAACCGTCACGTCCCGTAAAAGGCACGATCATCATCACGCATGGACAAGGCGAACACTCGGAAGCGTATGTACGTTTTCTTGATGCTTTCAAAGCTGATGGTTACAGATTTTATGCTTGGGATTTGCGCGGTCACGGTCGCTCTGAAGGTCGTCGCGGATTCGTAAATGAATTTGATGATTACTGCCGCGATTACAAGATCTTTTTAGATCAAGTGATGAGTCAACCCGGTGTTCAGGACAAACCTGTGTTTTTGTTCTGTCACTCGATGGGTGGCACGATTCAATTAAAAACTTTGATTCGCAATCCTGATATCAAAGCAGCGGGCATGATTATTTCGGCTCCCCTATTGGGCGTGGCTCTGCCTGTTCCATCTTACAAAGCGAAAGCTGCTGAGTTACTAAACTCAATGTTACCGCAAGTGACATTGGGAAATGAAATTCGCAACGACATGCTGACTCGTGATTTGGAAGTGATTCGTGAATTTGAACAAGATGCTCTTCGCCACAACCGTATCTCTTCAGGTGCGTTTTTGGGGATGATGGAATCTTTTGATTATATTTTACCTCGTGCGAATGAAATTAAGCTGCCCTTCTTGCTTGGCGTTTCAGATGCGGACCCTGTGATCAGCACAGCGAAGTCTCTGGAATTCTTTGACGGTGCTGGCAGTAAGAATAAAGTTTTGAAAGTATATCCAGGCGCTAAGCACGAACTTGTGAATGATATTATTCGCAATGAAGTGTTCGCCGACTTTAAGCAGTTTTTGGACCAGTTAGTGGAGTCTAAGTAATGAAATATTTTTTAGCGATGTCTTTGTTAGTTTTAAGTGCGTGTTCAACTTACGAAGTTTTACCTTCGGGCCGCGGTCTTAAAACAAATGATCAATACGTTGAGATCATCGAACAAAACTCGGGCAAAGCTCGTCAGTACTCTGGCTTCTACAATCTTCTAGATCTTGAAGGCACGATTTTGAACTCTGCAGTTGCTTCAGGACAGTTGGACGTGAACGCTCGACAGTTCCAGTGGGACGATGCAAAGTACAACGCTGAAGAAGCAGCCTTCAATGCGCGCTTGAACAAAGAGACAGAAATCTTCTTAGCCTTCTTTACTCCAGAAAAAAAGAACGATGATTTGAGTAAGCCTGAAACAACTTGGAAGATCTTCCTTGATGCTGGCGGCAGACGTTACGAAGGCAAAGTGACTAAGATCAAAAAATTACCAACGGACATCATCGCTCTTTACCCGTTCTATACGCGCTTCCAAACTCCGTACTCAATCATCTTCCCTGTTCCAGTGAAGAGCATCGAGAACGGCCCGATCAAGTTCACAATCACAGGCCCCGTGGCCTCTGCAGTTTTGAACTTGGGCCCAGAAGCAACTCGCTACACAACAAACCCATCTTCCGACCCAAAACCGTAGGTACCTGCTTACTTCTGCAGAAGCGGTGCGCAAGCAGATGTCAGAGTTAAAATTTAATTACACATAATCAGAGCGCTGACCAAAAATCAGCGCTCTTTTTTTTCGTCGGTTATTAGCTGCGTTAGTGGAATTCCCGCTGTAGCATTGTCGAATGAGTGAAATCAAATTTCGTCCTGCCACACTTGAAGATGTTCCTGAATTTCGCAAGCGTGGAATTGCGGCAGAGCTGATGAAACTTCTCGCTGCCCATGCGAAAGAAGCTGGCGCTTCTAAAATTCATTTAGGTACGACTGATGAAGGCCGTGGCCTTTATGAAAAAATTGGTTTTAAAGAAGTCGTCTTCCCGGCGCTTGAACTGAGATTTTAATCTACGCAAGCAGGTGGGCAAAAAGCCTACCGCTTAAATTTTCTCTGCACACCCATCTCAAAAAGAGGAGGCAAGAAGCGAGCGATCTTTAAGCCAAAACCAGTAATACCACTTGGCTTAACAACTTCAAGATCGTGCAAGATAGCTTCGCGAATGACTTCGGCGTATTTGCTTGGGCTCATCGCCTGTTGAGGCACGTCGAAATTTTTAGAATACAACGTTTCGATTTCATCAAACATGCGAGTCTTAATTCCTGGGGTCACCAATAACAAAGTCGTGATGTTCGTGTCTTTGACCTCGGCACGCAAACAGTCCGTGAAAGCAGCAACAGCTGCTTTAGAAGCCGCATACGTCGAAGCACTGGGGAAATGCATGTATGCACTCACCGAAGAATTATTAATGATCTTACCGCGTTTACGCTTCAACATGCCCGGCAAAATTCCGTGGGTCATGTGCACAAGAGCATTGATGTTCACTTGAAACATTTTGTAAATATCATCGATAGGCTGTTCTTCGATTAAGCCGCCCGTTAACATTCCAGCGTTATTGAAAAGAATGTCTACAGAAACTTCGCTTAAACTTTCAAGCAAAGACTCAATACCTTTTTTAGTTGAAAGGTCCGCTTTATAGATCGTTACTGATTTGGCGCCTGCGGCTTCCATTTCAGATTGAAGTTCTTTGTCTTCTTTACGAACAACAAGATGTAAGTTGGCTTTATCTTGGGCACACATCAAAGCAACAGCGCGACCGATACCGCGATTTGCGCCTGTGATAACAACGTGACGGCCTTTAATCTCCATGAAAAAACCTAACCTTCCTTGATATCAGTTTGAGCGCCCAGTCCCCAAGATTTTAAAATCTCAAGCTCATCACCTGCAGATTTGGACTTTTTAAATTTAGCGCCCGACTTCCCAGTCACACGACGTTGGCATGAAGGCCAATCTTTATGACGATAAACGATGCCACCGATGTTACTTAAATAACTGAAGGCCTCTTTTTTCTCTGTCGGAGATTTCATATCCGGCAAAGAAGTGTCGTCTGGGAATCTTAATAGATCATGATTATAATTTTTCAAATGCCCGCGGTAAAGATACACACTTTGCTTCTTAGAGAATGCAACCGCGATCACGTCACAACGTTCATTGCCTGGAGTGCCCACGTGTCCCCGCGAGTACTTCCAATTAATTTTTCCAGCAGTGCCACGTGCTTGTACAAGATCAGCAAGTTCAATCCAAATATCTTTGTTTGAAACCTCGCCACCTTCTGCTGTTTTCCAACCGCGCTTTTTCCAACCCCAAATCCACTGTGTGATTCCGCGAATGACATAAGTGGAGTCGGTATAAAAATCGATCTCGCCCTGAATGTTTGCGACTTCACGAAGCGCTTCCACGGCGGCCGTCATCTCCATACGATTATTAGTCGTTGAAGGATTGCCATTTCCTAATTCAAGCACTTCATCAGAAGGGAATAAAATTACGCTGCCCCACCCGCCAGGACCTGGGTTTCCAGAGCAAGCTCCATCGGTATAAATAATGATATGATTTCTTGTACTTAGTGACACGCCCCCAGTGTCGTTTCCACCCCCGTGAGTGTCAATGCACTAGACAGCGCAGAACTTTTTTTTAGTCAGCCTCGATTCATTAAACGGGCTAAGGATTTTTTTGCTATAAGGCTTACACGGGAGGAGCCAATATGCGTCACGCACATAGGGGATCCGTTCTGCTCTTTGGGGTGTTTTTGTTTTTGAGCTCAACGGGGTTCGCATTCGAAAATCCATATTCAAAATACTTCACGACTCAAGATATCGTGGAGATCGACCGTGATATTCAACGACAAATGATCAAAGGCCAAGTGGTCATGATCGATACTCGCGACACCGCAGCTTGCGTGCGTGTGCAACGGCAACTTCTTGCCAACAGAAATCTTCATGCTGCTGGCAGTGATATTTCTGATATTTGTCGTCAGGACTCTAAGTACCCTATTACGAGTGTCGTGATCATGCGTGAAACCTCTGAGCAAGAGTTCAAAAAAGAACTTAATCTCGGCAAACTCACTTCAACGGAAAAAAACCTATTTACTGCTACTCGAAATCTGGGTGTGGCGGGCCTTGGAACTGCAGGCATCATGTATCTGTTGCCAGAAAAAATCTCTGGTTGGAAAAAGAAAAACCTCGCTCACGAGTGGCGCGACAATGCTAACAGCACTCAATGGGATGATAACAACACCGCAAACGATATCGGACAACCCATCGCAGGCGCCGCGTACTATCAAATTGCCCGTCACTTAGATTATTCGCCGATGGCTTCGTTTGGTTATTCGGTTTTCATGTCGACGTTCTTTTGGGAGTACGGTTTAGAATCGTTTTCCAACAAACCTTCAGTTCAAGATCTCATCCTCACTCCAGTGATTGGATCATTATTAGGTGAATTCTTTTATCGTCTTGAAAACACGATTAAGGAAAATAAAGGTAAGGTTTTGGGCTCTGAATCTTTAGGTAAGTTCTGTATGATTTTGTTGAATCCTGCGGGCGCGATTAGCGATCAAATCAATCGCATGTTTAAAACCAAAGTGATTAAAGATGCTAAATCAAGATTGGTCATGAGACCCTACGACGTGGGACCTGGTGCCTCGAATCTCGATAGGCAGAGAATGATGATCGGACTTGAGATCGAATTCTTTTTATAGCTATTAATTAAAAAGCGCCTGATGGCGCTTTTTAATTTTGGCCAAGCATCTTGCAATAGCGCGTGGTGCTTGAGAGCTGGGCCGCACCTTCCTTCTCGAAAAATGGAATCAAAGTGAACTGACGATAGAATGAGGGCTTAGGCTTTTTTCTTTCGTGAGGCTTATAAATCGGTGGGTCACCGGGGGCAGAGCCTGGTGTGCTTGTTGGCGTTTCGATTTTTGCGATCAGATCTCTCGGAAATGAAAAGCCGATATTTCCATAAGTGTATTTTGCCCGAAGGATATAATCCGGATAATTTGAATCTACGACATCTAAAATAATACCGTCTGATTCTTTGGCTGCTTTGATCACGAGCCAACCATGCGTGCCGGGTCCGATGGTTTGAAGCATCGCGAATGTCATGCGATTGCGACCCTCTACTTCATCATAAATCTTTTCAACGAAGTCACGCGAGACTGAAGCTGGCATGTGCGCGCTCCCGTAAGCTCCTTTTAAGAAGCCTCCCCAATAGGTGTCGTGCTTTTGCCAAAGTGACATAAGATGGATCAATTGTTTTTGATGCATTTTTGTGAAGTCACGAATGTTGTTATAGCATGCAATACGTGTAGGGCGATTATTGATGATGTTCGTGAAGACCGCTTCAAGTTTATTAAATGGTAGGAGCTGACAATCTGTGTAGTGTTTTGCGCCACCTTCAAAAATCGCTGAGTACGCAAGTGCCCTCTGAAAGCGCGTCATCCACCAGCAAATACCAATGCCCCACTCGCCATCTGGATTTGGAAAAGCGATGCGATTTTCTGGTTTATAGAGAGAGAAATTAATATGCATGGGATCGGCACGCAAGGCGCAGTAATTTTGTATTGCATCGGGATTTGGCGTAATAGATGTGTCCGCGTGTGTCCCCGCGGAAAACAAAAATAGCGTCAAACAAACCGACAAGATCGAAAAATACTGAATCATGTATTTACATTATGTTAAGCACTAGTTTTATTCCAAGTTAATTCTGTATCACTTTGAGAATCGCGTCGCTTGCACATCGCAGAGGTGATTTTAATCGGCTATCCTTAGAAGATATGAAACTCATTCATCCGCGCCGAAAACTCATCGTAAATAAAGAAGTTCAATATGACGTTTTGATGTACGTAAGTCTTTTTGTGGCTTCCGTTTTCATCACACAAGTCCTTGCGGCTTTCTTTATTATTAATAAAGTCGAAGGCATGGCTGAGGCCGGTGAGTTTTCAAACATGACGGTGCTCGAATTTATTGCGCACTATAAATTGTCTTTGATGGTTTTCGAAATGATTCCTGTTTTGGTGTGCTTAGTGATTGCACCGATGTTCTTTAATCGCCTCACTGCTCGTATCGTAGGACCTTTATATAATATGCGCCGAATTCTTCGTCGGGTTGCCGACAACGACCAATCTGCTGAAGTTCGTTTGCGTGACGGCGATTATTTCCAAGACTTGGCAAAAGATCTCAACGCTGTGATCAAAAAATCAAAAGATAAAGCTTCTTAATCTGTCTTCCGCACTTCTATACTGAAGTCATGAAAAAGATTTTCATCATCTTAGCGTTTGCTATTCTATCTGCATGTAAATCCACTTCCGAACAAATGCCGACGGCGCGCGGTGTGGCTGGTAAACCCGTCACCTCTCGCTATTTAGTTATTATGCCCTTGGGAGATTCTCTCACCGCAGGGATTGATAACAATGGCGCTTATCGTTTGCCGCTTTACTGGAATTTGCATGAGCGCGGATATAATTTTGATTTCGTAGGTTCTGAGAATTGGGGCCCTGAAGCCCTCCCTGACAAAGACAATGAAGGTCACGGAGGATGGCGTATTGATCAAGTGGCAGATGGCATTGAAGCGAAACTTTCGAAGTATCAACCCAATGTGATTTTGCTTGGCGCTGGTGGCAATGACATCAGTCAAAATTTTAAAGTGGACCAAGCTCCAGAGCGATTGTTAGATCTCATTCGTCGCATTCATAGACATTCTCCGCACGCCTTGATCATCGTGCAGTCTCGTCCACTTCGAACAGACGCGTTGAATGCGAAAGTCATTGCATTCAACACAGCTCTCGTCGAAAAAGTTGCTACTGAGATGAAATCAAATGCACAGTTGTTTTTCCAAGATAACTATTCCTTGCTTCAAGCTGAAGATATCGGTGCTGATAAACTTCATCCCAACCTTGAAGGAAATAAAAAGTTAGCTAATGGCTGGCTTCACGCCCTAGAGCGGGCTCTAAATTAAAAGACTCGCATAGAATGAAATAGCATTGCTGAAGTTTCTTGATGAGCGAAAAATAAATTCATCAGGGAGGTTCGCTATGAAGTATTTATTGATGTCCCTTTTGGGATTGATGATGAGTTTGCCTGCTTTTGCATCTTTGGATGCCGCTGCTTCTGAAGTAGTTAAGACAGAAGCTGGTTTAAATTACGAAATCACTTTGGATGAAGTGCAAACCCAAACCGAAGATTACTATGTTAATTTCGGTCGTGTGTATGTTGGTGATCGCAGAAATGCCGTGTTCACTTTACGCAATCGCGGCAGCTTACCAATCATAGTTCAAGATATCGACATTGAGGGATACGGCTTTAATGGTGGCGACAACTGCCCAAGAATTTTAACTCGTGGCGATCGCTGTTCGATCCGCGTGACCTTCCGTCCACGTCAACAAGGACAATATCGTGGGCAAGTTGACATTGAACTTTCAGGGCACGAAGACATTCGCTTACATCTCCGTGGCCGTGGAGTTTGGTAGATTTTTGTTAGTTAATTTAGCCCGCGCCTTTTTTGCGCGGGCTTTTTTATATTCTAGCGACCGTAACTTGGAACACCGGGCGTGTAGTTGTATGGCTCGTTGGTTCTGTTGCTAACGCAACCGCAGCTCTCGCAGCCGTCTTTATTTCTTTCGCACTTAAGAGTTGTGTCGCCGTAGATGCAGACGGGTTTGTAATCGGCGCATCTTCTTTTTTCGTCGTATTTGTATGTGGAGCAGGATGTGGCCGTGAGTGCAGTGAGCAAGAGCGAGAATGTAAGGATGAATTTACTCATAGGATTTGTGCCCTTCTTAATTCTCTAGAGTCTTGCATGTGTTTTTCGCTTTGCCATCTGCTTGCGCGCTACAGCACCGTTGCGGTATTGCACCTCAGCACAGGAACGGAAATAAAAAGGCCACGTCAATGAAGTGGCCTTTCTAAAATTTGATACAAAAACTATAACTGAACTTGGCCCGTGCCCTTTTTGATCGAGCCCAGCTCCCACGCTTTTACGTTCAACTCCTTCAACGTTGACAGCACTTCCCCGGCTTGCGCCTTCTGCACCATCAAAGTCATGCCCACGCCCATATTGAACGTTCTAAAGAGCTCCTCTTTCGGAATATCCAAACGTGAACAGATTTTTTCAATCACCGGTGCTGTTTCAGATAAACTTGGCCAGCCCGTGATGTCGTAGTCGAAGTTTTCACTCATACGAGGAATATTATCAATCCCCCCACCCGTCATGTGCGCCATGCCCAGCAAAGCGCCAGGGTGTTTTTTATGAAGCTGCGTGATTGTTTGAACGTAGATCTTTGTTGGGACAAGCAGCTCGCGAATTAACTCAGTCTCTTCATCGCTCACTAACTTACGCAATAACGAGTAACCGTTCGAATGAAAACCACTCGACGCAAGACCAATCAAGACATCGCCCTCTGACATTTTGTTTTCCACAAACATTTCAGAAGGAGTCAAATCACCCACACTGAAGCCAGCCAAGTCATACTCACCGTCTTGATAAACGCCTGGCATCTCCGCCGTTTCGCCACCAATCAAGGCCATGCCCGATTGACGACAGCCATCCACCATCCCCGCGATCAGTTCTTCACTTACGCGAGTATCGAGTTTACCGAAGGCCATGTAGTCCAAAAAGAACATGGGCTTTGCGCCCACGCACAATAAATCATTCACACACATCGCCACCAAGTCGATACCGATGCCGTGATGAAGATTGGCTTTTTGCGCCAGTTTTAATTTCGTGCCCACACCGTCTGTACAAGATGCGAGATATTTGTCTTCGTTCAATTTATAAACAGCAGCGAAGCCACCGATGCCTTCCATCACATTTTCATTGAAGGTTGTTGGAACCAAAGTTTTAATTCTTTCAACGAAAGCATCCGCTTTAACAACATCCACGCCCGAATCTTTATAGTCGATATTTTTCATATTAAAAATCCTCTAGTGTAAGAAGTGTCTACGGCCCGTGAACATCATGGCGACTTCGAGTTTATCTGCTTCAGCGATAACTTCGTTATCTTTCACAGAGCCACCCGGTTGGATGATGTATTTCACTCCCAATTTTGCAGCTGCTTGAACGGAATCTCCGAATGGGAAGAACGCATCTGACGCTAGCACCACACCCGAAAGGTCTTTAATCCCCTTGTCAGCCAAACGTGAAGTGATCAGTTTTTCAATGCAATCAATGCGGTTCGTTTGACCAGATCCCATCGTGAGAAGTTCAAATTCACCATTGTGCTCGCGACAAAGCGCGATCGCATTCGATTTTAAATTCTTCACTGCCAACATCGCAAAACCCGCGAGCTTCTTTGTCGACTCATCGAACGGACGTTTCGTCACGACTTTCGCAGCAGAAAGATCAGGGCCATCGGATTGCTGAACCAACATACCGCCCTCAATCGAACGATATTGCCATGCAGGTGTCGTCTCTAACTTTACCTCCATCAAGCGGCAATTCTTTTTCAATTTCTCGCGAGCAGAAGTCTCAAATGATGGAGCCAAAATCACTTCCGCAAATTTATCCGTGAAAAACGCTGCGATCTCTTCCGTTACTGGGAAGTTCAAAGCGATGATGCCACCGAATGAACTTTTCACATCGCCATTCCATGCTGTCTCAAGTGCTTTAAGTGGAGTTACCGAAATCGCCATTCCGCAAGGAGTGTTATGTTTCACAACGACTGCAGAAGGTTTCGCCGAAGACCCCTGCCACATTTGCATGTCCTGTAGAGTCTTCAGAGCAAAGTCAGAATCCAAGAAGTTATTGTAAGACATCTCTTTGCCTTGCAACGACTTTGCATGAGCAAGACCGTCTTGGAACGGATCTTTCAAAACGAAAGCTTTTTGATGAGGATTCTCGCCATAGCGCAAAGCCTGTCCCGACTTCTCAGTCAAGAAACCACCAATTGCCAAATCATAGAAAGCCGTCATTGTGTAAACTTGGCTTGCACACTTTTGACGGAATTCAAAAGTCGTTGAGCCATTTGCACCGTTGAACTCAGTCAAGAATTGTTCGTATTGAGTAGGATCACAAAGCACTGTCACAGATTGAAAGTTCTTAGCCCCCGCACGCAGCAACGTCGGTCCACCGATATCGATGTTCTCAACACACTCTTCATAGCTACCATTCTTTGCTAACGTCGCATGGAATGGATAAAGATTCACAACAACAAGATCAATCGGCTCAATGCCTAATTCCGCTGCTTGCGTGACATCTTCAGGATCTTGGCGACGGAATAATAAACTCGAAGCGATCTCGAAGCTGATTGTTTTCATGCGACCTTTGAAAGCCTCGCCTTTACCAGATAGCTTTTCAACAGGAGTGACTTTCAAGCCAGCTTCCATCAAAGACTTCGCTGTGCCACCACTAGCGATCAGCTCGACATTCTTAGCGGCCAAAGCCTTCGCAAGAGGCAAAAGATTCGTTTTATCAGAAACGCTTAATAGCGCACGACGGATAGGTTGATTCATCTTAACTCCTTAAAAAATTCACAGCATTTTTAAAAAACTCAAGGCCCCACGCTTCACCCTTAAACGGCAAGTGCCATTCATGCAAAGCCGCTTCTGGGTGAGGCATCAACGCGAAAACCAAACCCGAAGGATCACATACCCCCGCGATACGAGCTTGCGCACCATTGACGTCTTCCGTGTAAGTCAAAACCACTTGATTGTTCTTTTGCAAACGAGACAGCACTTTTTCTTCACGACAAACAAAACGACCTTCACCGTGACGAATTGGCAGAACAAATTGTTTCGGAAGATTCTTCGTCCAGATACATGGAGATTGTCCATTGGCTTCAACCGTGACCCAACGATCAATGAAGTGCCCTTGTTCGTTTTTCACAAGAGCGCAACTTCTTTGAAAATCGGCATCTGGAAGTAAACCAAGCTTCGTCAAAGTTTGAAATCCGTTGCAAATCCCCAGTACGGGGAACTTTTTAACAAACTTCAAAAGCTCATCTTTCAAAACATTTTCTAACTTAAGAGCCAAAATCTGACCGCTACCTAAGTGATCTCCGAATGAAAATCCACCAGGAATCACGAGTGCTTGATGATCATGTAAACGTGTTGGATTTTCCAACAAGTCATTCACATGCATCTTCACCGCCACACCACCTGCAAGCTCCACAGCCCGAGCCGTTTCATTTTCGCAGTTAATACCGTCACCCCACAGAACAAGAAACTTAGGCGTGATAGACATTTGTCACTCCTTCAGACCAAGGTTTTTGTAAATCAGCGATTTTGATTTCAGATGTTTGTCCCGCAAACTGCAGATTCATCTTCGCGGTTGATGTCACTTGTCCGAGGTGGGTGAACCAACCAGCAAAATGTTGCTCGAACAGTTTTTTTGATGCAGTCGGTACACTCACAACAAATTGCGATCCCGTTTCAGACCACAATTGATTCCAAGTCACAGAATTTAAATTTACATCCGCACCCAAGCCGTTTCCGAAGCAGGCTTCAGAAAGGCAAGACATCAATCCACCATCCGAAACGTCGTGGCAGGAGTGAATCCACTTCTGTCCAATGGCTGAATAGATTTTGTTATAGAATTCTTTATTTAAAGCCAATTCTGGGTAGTTAGGCACATCAGCTGCGACGACAAATTCCTCTGACAACACCGAAGCATAAAGACTGTCTGTCAGTTTCCCAATGACGTAGATCTCATCCCCTGCATTTTGGAAAAAGCCAGGAACCGTTTTCGTCGCATCAGGAATTTGTCCAATCGCTGTCACAAGCAACGTTGGAGGAACCGAGATTTTCACTGTGTCGCCAGATTTCACTTTACCAATGAAATCATTCTTCATGCTGTCTTTACCCGATACAAATGGAGCTTTGAAAGTTTTCGCAGCATCGTAAAGCCCCGCACAGGCACGAACCAATTGCGCCATTTTGTGATGAGCATCAGGATTTGTTTTCTTCGCTAAAGGATCTGGCCAACAGAAGTTATCAACCAAAGCGATTTTATCTGGATTCACACCCGTTGCGATCAAGTTTCTCATCGCTTCATCGACGGCTTTTTGCGCCATCAAGTATGTATCGTGATAAGAGAATTGGGGGCAGAGACCATTTGAAACCGCTACAGCATTATTTGCATCCCCACCGTGCACACCCAAATCCAAAACGCCTGAGTTATTCGCGCCCTGCTGAGTGCTGCCACCATAAGGTTTCAAACGAGTCGCGCCTTGGACCTCATGGTCATAATAACGAACCAACGGTTCACGTGAAGCCACGTTCGGAGAGGCCAAGACAGTTTTTAAAGCTGTGAACACACCCTCTGCGTTCGTAGCAGGCAATGTCTTCTTCGGTGTCTCGCGATGATATGCCGTATACCCTTTCGCCCCATCAAAGTGCGCAGGGATTTTCATTTTACTCAAACCATCATGCATGAATTCTAAATTCAACATAGCCAATGGAGTTTTATCGTAAACAACTTCGAAAACTCCAGAAGATGTGAATTCACCGAGTGCAAAAGCCTCTACGCCCATTTTTTTCGCCAAAGCCATAAACGACGCCAAGTTCTGTGGATTCACCGCATAACTCATACGTTCTTGAGACTCACTGATGAGCATTTCCCAATACTCAAGACCTTGATACTTAACGGGGTGCTTTGAAAGATCCATACGAGCACCGTTAGACAAACCCGCCATTTCGCCAATCGAAGAACTCACTCCACCTGCACCATTATCTGTGATTGCTTGAATCAAGCCTTGATCACGTGCTTGCAAAGTGAAATCAAGCAAGCGCTTTTGCGTAATGCTGTCGCCGATCTGAACTACGTTCGGAGAAACTTGATCTACCAACGCTAAAGAGCTAAACGTCGCACCGTGAACACCGTCTTTGCCTAAGCGACCACCGGCAACAACGATAATATCACCAGCGGAAATTTCTTTCGCTTCGGTTTTGCGACCATGCACCGTTTTGGGCATCACGCCCACTGAACCAACAAAGATCAAAGGCTTCGCGGCAAATTCGCTGGCAAAATGAAATGCGCCATTCACAGTGGGAATGCCACTTTGATTTCCACCTTCTTCAACACCTTGATGAACACCGCGGAAAATCACTGCAGGATCTTTTAAAAGATCCGCACGTTTTGGCGAGTCAGCTGCAGGAAATAAATCAGGTTTTGAAAGACAGAATACATCCATATTCGCGACAGGTTTTGCACCTAATCCACAACCTAAGATGTCGCGATTCACACCCAGGATACCTGTGATAGCTCCACCGAATGGATCGAGCGCCGACGGACTGTTATGAGTTTCGACTTTCACACAGACATTGAGTTTAGAATCGAAATCCACGATGCCAGCATTGTCTTTAAAAACAGACACTAAGAAATCGTTATTAAGTTCTTTCGTCGCTTTTTGAATATAGCTTTTATAAAGTGAAGTGATTTTCTGCGCGCCTAATTTCGGGAAGTCACCGTCTGCTTCGGTATAGTCTACTTCCGCAGCAAAAATCTTATGCTTACAATGCTCACTCCAAGTCTGAGCAAGACACTCAAGCTCTACTTCCGTGACTTTGCCATCCCAGCCGTACTGCTTTCTTTCAGCTAAAACTTCAGGAGCAGAAAAATGTGTGATGATGGTATTGATCTCTTCATGGCTTAAAGCCAAGCCGCGCTCTTCATTGATTTTATTTAAAACGTCAAAATTCAGAGGAAAAAGCTGCAACTCTAACTTGTGCGAAGTCGTTGTTGTCCAATAGGCCGGATACTGTGCCCAGGTATTGTTCTTTAAAAGCTCAGCTCCACTGACACAAGAAACTTTCTGCAACAACGGATTGGCAAGGCTCGCAAACAAAACTTTTTCGATTTGTGCCTTAGAAATATCGCCATCGATTTCCATTTCCCAACCAGAGTGCACACTGATAGGAAAATCTTGCCATGAAGTGTTCACTTGCGGAGCGAACAGCATCAAAGCTTCCGTTGCCGATCTAGCCATATTGTCAGTCACACCTGCAAGGAAACGAATCTCTACATATGTTTTATGAGGAGCATAATCAAAGTAACCAGACTTCATTTCCTCCGAAACGGAGTCATGAAAAACTTTTTCAACGACTGTTTCAAGATTCAACTCTTTCGCAAAGCCCGGAGTTTTTTCGTTAAGCCAATACACCCGGCGCAGGTTAAGTCCAGTGACCGGTGTTTCTCTGTTGAACGCCGTTTTCAAAGCATTCTCTTGGCTATGATCATAAAGACTGCGCACTGAAAGTCTTTTCATCGCTTATCTCCCTTGAGCTAATTCACTTAAAAAATTGCTATACAAAAGATGCTCCGCTTTGTGCATCTTCTCTTTCAAAGCTGCGAGATCTTCTTCTGGATTGATCTCGACAGTTTGTTGCTTGATCACGGGTCCTGTATCAACACCGTCATCCACAAAGTGCAGAGTCACACCCGTTTCTTTGCATTTATCTTTAAACGCTCGTTCAATCGAGTTCACACCCGGATAAGCTGGCAACAATGAGGGATGAATATTCACCACCCGCTGTGCGCCACCTTGCCATTCATTGAAGGACTGTAAAAATGCCGGCGATAGCAAACGCATATAACCAGCTAGAAAAATCCATTCCACACGATGCTCTAATAACAAATTCAGAATCTTTTGTTCGTGTTGACCCTTGGTCATATTGACCTTTTCAATCACGAAACAACGCACACCTTCAACTCGAGCCTTTTCAACAACGCCCGCAGTGGTGTGATCAGAAAAAACAAAGCACACTTCTACTTGCGACTTTAACTCTTTGGCTTTTTTCATCAGCACCAAGGCGTTCGAACCAGTTCCCGAGGCAAAAATAGCAATTCTTAACTTCACTGACCGATGTCCTCTCTAAAGTACATCCCTGTAAAACTCATTTTACGAAGATCTTGATATGCTTGAGTACGCGCCGCCAGTTTCGATGGAGCCAATGCCGTCACACCGAAAACTCGACCGCCTGAGTTTACAAGCTCTCCCTTTTCGGAACGCACGCCCGAAAAATAGAGCTGTGATAAAGTTGGAAGTGAGTAAGAAATCGAATGGCCCAAATTCATCTTGTCTTGAGGATAGCCTTCGCTGACGGCCACAACATGAACGGCAGCTTGTGGCTTAAATTCACAAGTTTGATTTTTAAGTTCGTGATTACAAGCGGCTAAAATCAAATGCGCTAGATCACTTTGAATACGCGGTAAAAGACTTTGCGTTTCAGGATCGCCCATGCGCACATTGAATTCCAAAACACTTAAACCCTGTGACGTTTTCATCAAACCCGCAAAGAGGAAGCCTTGATAAGGCATGCCTTTGTCTTTTAATGTCTTTAATGTTTGCGTAAAGATCTCATTGATCTGCTTTTCTTCAGCTGCAGAAATAAAATCACAAGGACTGAACGTGCCCATGCCGCCAGTATTGGCACTAAATGGATTTGGAGTGATACGCTTGTAATCGCACGCCGTTCCCAAGAACACGAATTCTTCCCCATCGCACAAGGCAAACGCTGAAAGCTCTGGTCCCGTTAGACACTCTTCAAACAGAATCGGAAATCCATATTGTTTCCCCAGTGTGTGCAAACCTTCACGAGCTTGGGCTTCATCAGCACAAACCCACACACCTTTACCTGCGGCGAGGCCATCGGCTTTTAAAACAATCGGTTTTGAAAAGTCATGAACATCTAAAAATGCTTCACCTTCATTCAATGAAAGAGCGACTTGATAAGAGGCGGTCGGCAACCCCGCCGCCGTTAGAATCTCTTTACAAAATAGTTTTGAAGATTCGAGGCGCGCTGGAGTTGGATCTGGAGCAAAACAAGAAATTTTATGTTTCGCAAGGCGAGCTTTGAGATCAGACAGGATCACGCCCTCAGGTCCCACAACAACAAGTGAAATGTGATTCTTTAAACAGAACTCTTCAATCGCAGCCGGAGTTTCAACGGGCGCACAAGTAAGTCCCATGCGTTCCATTCCTGCATTCCCAGGACAAACAATAAGCTCTGACACCAGAGCTGATTCTTTGAGTTTCGCAGCGAGCGCATGTTCACGCCCGCCTTTTCCGACAACGACTATTTTCATTTTAGTTTCCAGTCAAACAAGCCTGTGCTTGTTGATGCCAAAGTTTCAAATTCATTTCAGGAGCAAATGGTTTCGCGTGGCCTGTGTAAGCCGCCACTTCATTTGCCAATGCTTGATACAATAACGAGCTGACTTCGATTTGTTTCGTCGTCAAAGCTGTTGGATTTTGCTTCAACTCTTCAGAGCAGATCTTTTTCCAGTCTGGAGTGCCACGCTCTTTCGCCAGGTCTTTAGATTTCTTCACAGCTTGGCTCCACGAGCTGTCACCGTAGATTTGTCTTAGGAATTCTTTTGAAAGCGGCAAACCCTCATAAGTCAGGCGCAATTCATCGGGACCGATAGAATCCACAAGCAGTAACTCACGCTCATCAGCGGATTTAGCGTTACCAAATGCAAATTCAACTTTACCGTCCCACAATTTCACACCGAAGCTCGCGAACAGCTTTTCAAGCTCTGCAGTGACTTGACGAGTTTGTGTGCGCATTGCTTCCAATTCTTTTTGCGAAACAATATCCATAGAATGAATTTCTGCACGGGTAAGATAACGATCTGATGATTCTAATTTCGTTGAGAACTCTACTAAAGCCGGATTGAAACTTGTCGCACCTGTTGGAACCGTCTCAAGACCCAAGTCAGCTAGGTATTCAGGATTCTTTTTCAAACGGCCTTCAAGAGAATTACCTTGGCCCAAATGGCGGCGGAAAATCACTTCCAACGGAACGAGGCAGTTTGTTGGGCGCGTTTCATACTCCGTGTAGTCGTAAGTGCCATTTTCCCATGGAGGTCTAATCACTTTCACAGACTGCACGCGGATTTCATTTTTCTTAGCGCCCGTCCCTACATAATGCGAAGAGATCCCTTTATTTTTCAAATGCTCAAAGAATGAAGTCGCCATCGAAGCCAAGGCTTCACCTTTATGCGGGATTTGATCTGGCATTTCACCCCAATCAAAAATCGAATAACGATTTGAGTATTGGAACAACAAACCTTTTTCATCCGTGTACAAATCTTTAACTGAGCCTGTGTAAACTAATTGCATAAAGCACCTTTAAGATCTTTGATTTTTTGCCATTGCATAACGAAGTTCGTGATGTTGTTCGCGCCAACCCAGGCGCCACCTTGGCGAGCTTTCGCGAAGAAATCCAACGCCAAGTTCGAACTTGCTAGCTGTTCTTTTTCACAAAGGAACAAATTCAAACCGTTGCCCTTAGGTTGCTCCCAAGGACTGACGATTTCACCCAAGCACTGAGCATCCGTCACTGCAGTCCACACAACATCCACACCGCTTTGAGTTTTGATTTCATCAATGGCTTTTTTAATCGGCGAATAAGTTTCTAATTCTTTATTCCAATGCATGTGAATTTTATCAGCTGGAAGGCTCTTCCATTTCAAAAGCATGTCAGCGATCGAATTCGAATTCTCTTCCGTCACGCACATTACCGGTACACCTTTAGGCATTTGCACGACAGATAAGAACGCATCAAGTCCCGAGAAGGCGCCGTTCACGGAAATACCGAATACAGGCTTTGTCGTCATGGACGCTACGACACCAGGTAAATGCGCCGCTAACCCAGCACCTGCAACAAAAACGTCTGCTCCACCCTTCGTGACAATTTCACGAACACGTTCAGGATTTCTATGCGCGGAAGCTACTTCCATTTTCACGTCACCGCATTTTTCCAATGCGAAACAAAGGGGTCCATAAACTCTTTCGTCACTTGCAGAGCCGAAAAGAACTTGAATCTTCATAGAGGCACCTCATTTTTTCCATCGCCACCGATATTTGTGTGACGAGTTTTAAGAAATTTTTCTGTACTGACTTCAACGGGATAATCTCCATCCAGGCAGGCACTGCACAGGCTAGAGAGACCAAGACCTTCTTTCAATTTTGTCAGTGGCAAGTACACGAGGCCATCGACCTCAAGCAGTTTTGCCACTTGCTCTTCTGTTTTATTATGCGCAACGAGTGAATCCCCATCTGGGAAGTCGATGCCATAAAAACACGGATGACGAATCGGCGGGCACGTGCTGGCTAGATAAACCTTTTCAGCGCCAGATTCTCTTAATAGCCGAATGATTCGGGCTGAAGTTGTTCCACGAACGATTGAATCATCGACCAATAAAATCTTTTTACCTTTAATTTCACTCTGAACGGGCGACAGTTTTAGGTTCACCATCATCTTACGCAGCTCAGGCTGGTTGATGATGAAGCTTCTTTGCACATAACGATTCTTGATCAGGACTTCGCGATAAGGCTTTTCTAAAACTTCAGCTAGGCGACATGCCGCTGCTCGTGACGTATCTGGCACGGGGGCTACGACATCAATCTCAAAACCTTTAGCCAAACATTCTTTCGCTAAGATCTCGCCTAAGTTCAAACGCACTTCATAGACAGGACGGCCATGCCATTCTGTTTCAGATCCTGCGAAATAGATCCATTCGAACATACAAGGGCGCGCTTTTTTCTCTGATAATAAATAGGAATGAAATTTTTGATCTTTATCCACAAAAACTAATTCGCCGGGTTTCAAGTCGCGCCAGTATTCGTAGCCCAAACCAAAGAACACCTGTTTTTCAGAGGCAAAACAGTACGAATACTTATCGCCCTTCAACTTGCGACCAATTAATAGAGGTCTAATGCCATGCTGATCACAGAATGCAAAAAGACCTTGATCAGCAAGCATACCAATCGCGCTGTACGCACCTTGTACTTGTTCTATCAATTCTTTGACAGCTCCTGCTAAGTTGTCAGCGAGATTGCCCCTATTTTTGCGATCCTCAAGGCCAACGGCCACCATGTGCATTAAGATCTCAAGGTCATTGCGCGAAAAAGTTCTGCGCAATTTTTTATCGCGCAAATGATTCATCACTTCATCATAGTTAGTGACGTTCCCGTTATGAATCATACCGATGCCATAGGGATAGCTGAGGAACAACGGCTGCAGATCCTCTTTATCAACAGTGCCAATCGTTGAGTAACGAGTATGGCCTAAGGCCATTGTCCCCTTCACACGCTGCTGTCTTTCTACTGTGAAGACATCCTCGACAAGTCCGAGGTCTTTTTCGAGATGAAAGCTTGCGCGATCAAAATCGTAACTAAGAATACCCGCTGCATCCTGCCCGCGATGTTGAAGAGCGAACAGAGCAGGATACAACTTTTCTCCCGCTTGCTCTTCACCGATAAGACCTACGACTCCGCACATTTTCTGACTCCCTGAAAAAATAAAAACGGCGTCTTTTGGACGCCGTTTATTTTGCTTACACGTATATTCAAATTTTGATGGCACTTCGGCTGAGAAGATACACCGAGGGTGATAGAACGGGATTTCTCTCCCTGAGTCTTCAGAGGGGAAGGTGGCCTCGCCGGCGGATTCTCATTTAAGAAAAATCGCAAGATCATGGTGGTCCCATTCGTACTATTTGTTGGAATGGGACCACGCTATCGACTTTTACAAGACTCGGTCAAGACCCCTAACACAATCCTGACAATTCAACACTAAGCGGCTTTTGCGCCACCAGAGCTAGAGCTATTGCTCCCTTGAACAATAACTTTCAAATCCATCGTCACATCATTCATCAAGCGCGATTGATTGCGAATCTCTTCAGCCGTGCTTGCGATTTCTTCTGATGACGCCGCATTGCTTTGCACCGATTGATCCAAGTCTGTCATCGCTTTTGAAATTTGATGGATGCCCGTGGCCTGCTCTTCGCTGGCTGTTGAGATTTCATTATTCAAGTCAGAAACTTTTTTTACCGTCGTGACGATGTTCTTAAGGACTTCGCCTGACTTATCTGCCAACTCAGTGCCATTTCCGATCATTTCTACCGAATCTTTGATCAGCACAGAGATGTCTTTCGCCGCAGACGCAGATCGCAATGCCAAACTTCGTACCGCTTCTGCAACCACCGCAAAGCCTTTACCTTGTTCGCCCGCTCGAGCTGCTTCGACTGATGCATTCAACGCCAACAAGTTCGTCTGAAACGCAATATCATCGATCACGTTAATAATTTCTTCGATCTTTTTCGAAGCCTTAGAAATGTCATGCATCGAATTCACCAGCTCTTGCATCTCTTTTTCCCCTTGAACAGCCGCTGCCGTTGAAGTCTGAGAAAGCGCTGCTGCCTGCCGAGCATTATCGGAATTCAGCTTCACCATCGCCGTCATTTCCTCAAGTGATGCCACAGTTTCCTCAAGCGCTGCCGCCGATGAACTTGATGACTCAGATAAGGATTGCCCTGCGATAGAGAGCTGCTCAATAGATTGATTCACCGAGCCGGCTGAAGATTCCAAACGCACGGAACGATCTGCAACAAGTTTGCTGATACGACGCGCGATAAAAAACACCGTGCACGACAAAGCAATCAAGCCGACTAACGCGACCACGATTTGAAACATCACAAGCTGGTCCACTTGCGCAAACACTTGTGAGCTTGGAGAGATGATCGCCAATGCCCACGGTTCATCCGTCACAGAGATGTGCAAAGGACGAACGACCATCAAATACTTCTGCCCGTCAGCGGGATTGACACCTTCTGCCTCAAACTCTTCGCCCCTATTGATTTTTGCTAGCACTTCTTCTTGCGCAAATGGTAGCTGGACTTTTTTAGTTGAAAGCTTCCCGTCAGGACCCGAAACTTGATTGCCCTGATGTGAAATCAAAAAAGCGATACTGCCATTATAGGGTTTAATTTTTTGCACTTTCTCATCGATCTCATTAAGCCCCACGTCTACCCCGACAACGCCAACAGGGTTGCCGTTACGAAGAATGGGCACCGTCGCGGAAGTCATCATCGCAGTCTTATCACCGATCACATCGATGTAGGGCTCCATCAGAGTTTCAATTTTTTTCTTCATCGGAATCGTGTAGTACAAACCCAATTCAGGGATCTTATCGTTGACCATTGGGTTGTAATCTAACTTTGTATCAACGCGTGCCCACCAAGGGAAAAAACGGCCCGATTTCTCGTGACGAGCTTTGTTTTTAAAAGTCTCGTCTTGTCCGTCATAAGCGTTCGGCTCATATGCTAACCACACACCTAGTAAATCCGGGCTTGCACCCAAATAATCACCCATGTTCTCGATCAACTGGTCGCGATGTTGTTGATGCTTTTTTACGTCTGATTCGGATTGGGTCGCAATCGTTCTTGCCAATGAAAAAGCATGCTCAATCTTCATGCGCACATCCACCGCATGGAATTTCGCTGCTGAGCCGAGTTTGCCTTTTGCATCGTGCTCAGCCATATTTCGGGTCTTCCACAACGTCATTAAAGTCATGGCTGACAGAATGAAAATAGAGATACCTAAAATGGGAATCGCCAATTGCTTATTCAGCGACCATTTACTCTGTGACACAAACACCTCCAAACAGAGTTTAAATTTTTTTGATCTTTTCTCTTTCGGAAGATTCCATAAATCAGAATATAGATGTGAGGCTTTCCAATATGAATGCGACGTGCTTTTGAGGTTGCGTTGCACGCGTCTCACTCTGAGACACTCATTTCGAAGGTGTTAGCGAGGAACGTCACAGCCACAAAACTTTGAGCACTTTGTGGAGTCCTCCTGAGTTTGATTAGATTTGAGGAGCCCCCCTCGTGGCATTGGCCCTGCATATATAGACAACTAGGAGAGTCTATATGCAATGGTTTAAACATACTTCTATTATTGCGACGCTAGTTTTAGTTACTTCTGCTGCCTTTGCTGTATCCAACACAACGGCAACTACGAATGCTAAAGCAAAGAAAGCGAAACCAAAAACCGTAGCGACTGCGGTTAAGACTCCGAAAGTGGCGGGTTTACAAGCCACGCAATCTAATCAATCAACAACCCCAACGACTCAAACTAGTCGTACACTCAGACCTGCTCCAACAAACATGGTCCGCAGAGCTGTGTCACCTAATGCGATGAAAACGAATTCCATGAAAGTCGCGGCGATGCCACCGATATCTGCTTCTTCATCATCTGCGCTTTCTACGATTTCAACGTCTAAGGCCGAAGTAGCACCAAAAGAAGAGAAACCGGTTTTCAGTGGTTTCGTACAAGCTGCGCGCTCCACAAGTCTTTATGATTTCCAAGACGGCACAAGACAAGATGGTATGGATTACACTCTTCGTTTGGCGGCGAACTTGGGTGATAGCTACAACGTAAAACTCACAGCTATTTACGCACAAGATCTCAATAATCCGACGGCAAATGATTTTAAAGATACAAATATCGCCTTTGCACGCAAACCGACCCCCCTTGGCGACTATTTAGGTGTCGTTCCAATGTTGGGTGTTGCCTTCGCAACGTCTAAAGCATCTAAAGCACAAGAGCTTGAGTACGCTGGTAAAGCGGGACTCGTAGGACTTATTGGTATCGATAAACTTATTACTGGTACGAGCGCAACCCTTGCTTTAGTCGGTCAAAAGAACATTCACAAATATGAAACTTCGACAACAGGCACAGTGAATAACTCTTACCTCTTCGTTCAAAACTTAACTTTGGGATACGGCTATAAAGACGTTTCTCTAACTCTCGACTTTGTCCACGTGAATATGTGGAGCTACCAAGATGTGATGAGAGACGTTTTTGAGATGACTCAAGAACTTGGTTGGGCCATCAACAAAACTTTCACTGTTGCGATCGGCCATACTAATGGTGGTTCAACGCTGAAAGCAGACGGTATCAGTTCAAACGTTCAAGTCATGAATGAGAATTCCTCGATGGTTTACGCATCCACGACGATTTCTTTTTAAGGCGCCGTTTTTTGGCTCATGATGAAAACGTTAACAGATACTTTTTCCATACTCTTATATATTGACGGTCGCGCAGGAAACGCGTGGCCCCTTGTATGCATAACTGGCTATTGGAGACTTAGCTTCCCCTGGAGGTTCTTATGAATAAACTGTTGGTTCTTTCTCTGACATTCGCATTGATGGTCACGGCTGCTTGCCAAAAGACGCGTGACGCTTCATTTGCCTCCGGCGAAGGCCAAAACCTTTACGAAGTATCTAAATACAATAACGTACAGTTTGATATCAAAACTGGCGAAATCGTGATGACTCAACAAGCTCCTGCGGATACATCGGCTGCTGAGCAAGAAGAACAAGTTAAAATCGATATTGAAGGCTCTGCTTTCACACCGGTTATGTACCAAGTCTCTTCACCTGTTGCTGAGAAGCTTCTTAATGGTGTTGTGATCTTAGGTCGCCCTAACTTCGCTTATAAAGGTCTTATCAAAGTAACTGAAAAAACAGTAACTGTTTATAAAATTGCAAAACCTTCTGATATCCCTGCTCAAGAATCGACATACGCTGAAAAACAAGCTGACGGCACAGTGCTGGTTCCACTTGTAGAAATCGCTGTAGACGGCGCAGTGAATGTTGATATCAAAAAGAATGAAGTTGGCGAAAAAACGACAACTAAAGAAGAGAAAAAAGTAGACTCAATCGCTAAAGCTAAGTTCTTTAAAATGGATGTTGAGAAGCTTAAAAAATACGAAGCCCTTGCTAAAGATGGAATCTTGCCTGTGAACTACTTCGGTGGTGAATGGTACTTCTCTGAGACGACAGTTTTACCAGAAGGCGCTGATCACTCTGCTGAAGCTTTCCATAACCTTAAAAATTCTATGACTCGCGTAAAGTTCGCTATTAGCGGCGAATCAATGAGAGTTATCGATGCTAAATTGGATGTTACTTCTCGTGAAAAATCAGAGTGGAACTTAGCGACAACGATGATCCTAGATATCGAACGCAAAGCTTTCAAAACTGTTGAATTTAAAGAAGTTGAAGACACTGAAATGAAATTGCGTGCTCGTCCGTTCGTAAAAGTAGACTTTGCAACGGCGAAAACGTTGAACTCTCCAGAAGCAACGACGCTTGTAAACGTTGACGTTGCTAGAGATTCTTTGTCTTTCACATTGGAAGATAAATCTGACTTGAATCGCGTTCGCACTCGTTACACATTCGTGCGCATTCAACCTAAGAAGTTTGCAGCGGAAGCTCGCACTGCTGATCAATCAGTAAAACAAGAGCAAACACCTGCAGCTCAAAATACTCAAGCTCCAGCAGAATCAACTGTTGATAAGAAAACAGCTGCTGCTGGTTCTGAAGCTAACTAAGCTGGCTTACACTCCGATTCTGTCGGAGTATTTGAAACAGACAACCACCTGAAGGCGATCTCCTCCCAACGAGATCGTCTTTTTTTTTGCGTTTATGGCTTTGCGAAGGATTGGATTTTCACCACTTCATCCATTGGATAAACAACAGCGAGCTTGATTTCATCCACCGACTTCATATAGCCCATTTGACTCAAAGCCTGCGCGTAGATTTCTAGCTGCGCAAACGCCACATCGGAATATCTTTGCGAGCCCGTTTTATAATCGACAACCCAAGCTGTCTTATCAACGACACCCCATAAGTCGATCTGCCCTTGCAACAAAGACTGATCTTTCTTTAAGGCAAAACCCCACTCAACAAAACCGTTTTGGATAATATTGAGTAATGGAATTTCTGTGCTGTTCGCAACGAACTCCAATGGCTTTTTAAATTCTGAATCTGCGATCTCGCGCACTTTTTCAAGGCTGTTGAATTTCAACGCTTCAAAAAGTTTATGAGCATTCGTACCTTGTTGCGCACGAGCCAATCCCGCGTGAACTTGTGAAAGCTCTGGGGCCGTCACATTCATACGAACTGTGGTCGGCGTTACAAGCTCCGTAACTGAAACAGTTTTAATTTTCTCTTCTGTCACTTGAGAGTGATAAATCGGACGAGCGACTTTCGAGAAAGTTTCTTCCAATGACATTTTCACTGGCTCCAAACGATCTTTACGAACTAGATAGCCGTACTCATTCGTTTGATGGAAGCCTTCATCAATAAACAGCGGACATTGGGCTGCCCAAGATCTGTCTTTAGGATCTTCTTCCCAAAGCATCGTCACACCGTATTTTGCACGAGTCAGCGCCACGTAAAGAACGCGATCAAATTCTTCCGTTTCACGTTTTTTTAGTTCAGCGATGATTTCTTGAGCCAGGATGCTTGGCTTTTGCATCTGCGTTTCTTCATCACGCATTTTCAAAGTCCACTGCCCTGTTTTTTCATGAATGCTTAACATCGGAGTAACACTGCTGCGTGGAGCTTTCCCCATCGCAGGTAAAATCACATGATCGAACTGCAAACCTTTTGAAGCATGCACCGTCATGAAATTCACTCGACGTGGTTCAATCACTGGCGTCGCATCAGAATCTTCACCACCTTCGTCAGTAGAAAGTGTTTCAAGATTGCTGTCTAAGAAATCAAGGAAGTTAAATCCTGGGCGGCGTTCTTCTTGTGAAAGAAGTGAAACAACTTTCCAAAGATTGGCTTCACGACGGCCCGTTGGATCAATTCTTAATGAATAATCAATTAGACCTAATTCCACGATGGCTTTTTTCAAAGTGAAGCTCAAGCCCATGCTTTCGCCTAAACCAGAAAGCGTCTTTAAGATCGCTATCGGATGATGGGCTGGCAAAGTCGAAAGATGTTTCAAAGCTTCCTTCCAATAAGAGTGCTTTGAACCGTGACAGAACTGCGCGATCTCTGTGTCAGACAAAGCCAACCATGGAGATCTCCATAAAGCGACTAAGTTATAGTTGTCATGGGGGTTCACGAGGAATTTCAAAAGCGAAAGCGCATCAAGCACTTCGCGACGCTCATAGAATCCAGCGCCACTATGCAATTGCAAAGGGACACCGTAGTCTTGCGCAACTTTAGAGATCTCTTCGAGAGTTCTGTGGGTTCTGCTCAAAACACAGATTTGCTCTGGGCTGACACCGTCATTTAATAGCTCTTGAATGCGACCAACCACTGCTAAAGTTTCAGGACTTTCTTCGTCCTCTTCAGCTTTAGGTGTGACGATCACTTGCAAGACCGGATCTTCGTTACCCATCACAGGTTTCTTCGGATCTGGCGTCATCGCCGCGAACTGAGGGCCACGCTTTGTGAAGTAATCATTAAAGAACGCCAGAACTTCTGGAGAAGAACGGTAGTTCACAAGCTTCACTTCAACATCACCACCGTCGTACTTCACTTCTTCTAACTTCTCTTGGAAGACTTCAGAACGCGCACCACGGAAAAGATAAATACTTTGTTGAGGGTCACCGACGATAAAGTACGGCTTCGGTCCCACAAGCGCACGCAAGAGCTCCACCTGAATCGGCGAAGTATCTTGATACTCATCGATCATCCAGAAATCCCACTCTTGAGCAAAGCTCGCGGCAGCTTCTGGAACATCGTGGATTATTTTATAAGCTAAGGTTTCAAGATCTGCCATCGACAACAAACCTTTTTCAAGTTTGCTGGCTAGGAAGTCTTCTCTGAATTTTTTAGCTAAACGATCGAACAACTCTACAGTTGCTTGATGGCGTTGCCAGAATTCAGGACGGTAGCAGGCCTCTTCCATGAAATCTTTAATTTCTTGGCGAACCTCTTCAAACTCTTCATGCAATGATTCAGAAAACACCGGAGTGGCTTTTCTGAACTGTGGTTTCTTCGTAAACTCAAAGAAACTTTCTAGCTGTGCAAAGACGCCATCAAACGCATCTTGATCTGAAGGCCAAGCAAATGTGCGCCAGCTTTGCGCATACTCAATCCATTTTTCATTCGAAGTTTCGCCTTGAATCGATGTCGCAAGATTTCTCATGCGCGAGGCGAGTGATTTCAAATAAGCACGTGATTTCGCCTCTTGCTCTTCAGCCGAGATAAATGCCAACTCAGGCTTAATGATGCTTGCTGAGAAATATTCAAGCAAAGCACTTTCAAGGCCCGAGAATTCGTACTGTTCTAAAAGTTCCTGCAATGCAGGCTCTTCCAAAATGTGCTTACGAATAATTTTGCGCGCTGTTCTTTTAATTTCAACAGCACCCATGATTTTATAATCAGGAGTCAAACCAATCGCCGCTCCATAACGAGCGAGGAACACACTCAACACCCCGTGAATTGTTGAGATCTGAACTTGCGATTTGCTAGATACGTAATGGAATAGATCTTCACGACCGTCTTTTAAAGCTTTAGAAAGCAAACGCTCTTTCAGCTCTTGAGTCGCTTTACGCGTAAATGTCGTCACTACGATACGCGGGAACATGCCATGCGCTGATTTATAATCCTTGGCATAACCCAAGAAAGTTTCTGTCAGCGTTGTCGTCTTTCCGGCGCCTGCGCCGGCACGCAAGATCTTGTTTTTTAATTCAAGTGAGGGGCGCGACATAGCCTTCTCCAATCACAAGATTTGCAGTTTTTAGTGTCTACTGGTTCAGGCTTGATCTCACCCGCATGGATGCGATCTACAGTATTCATCAACAACGTATGCATCTCCGTCAGATATTGTTCTTTCACTTCCGGAGTTCCGTTTTTATTGCGTTTGTTCGCTGGATAAAGAACTTCCGCACGGTCTTCCAAATGGAAACCTTTACGTTCAAAGTTCTTAAACACGTAATAGAACAAACCAATAACTTCACCCTCGACTTCTTCCATCAGGGACTTTTCAATCACCCACGCATAGAATAGCAATTGCAGATTAGAGTTTTTAAGCCAGCTGCCATGCGCTGAAATCCCACCGCTTGAGCTCTTATAATCGAGCACGACAAGATTGTTCGCCCCATCGCTATCAATACGGTCAATCTGACCTGATACGCGATAAGACTCATCACTTGGCGTTGTCGAGATTTCTTGAGTGGTAGGATGAATGTAGAATTCAAATTTCTTTTCACGGCCCACTGTCCGAGTTTTGCCGTACAGCTTACGCCATTTGTTTTCGAACTCGAGGAAGCGCGTTGCAATTTGCACGTGCTTCTTACGAAGTGGCATCCACAAGCGCTCATCTGCTAGCAAAAGCTCTTTTTCTTTTTTGATCTCTTCAAGCAGAGATTCCAATTCTGGAATGCTCCAGTTAAAGCGCATTGGCTCCACTGTCAGCTTTTCAAACAACGCATGGGCAATCTGTCCACGTGTTCTATGATCAATATCCAAATCAATATCTGGGAAGTCTTGAAGTTTGAAATATCTTTGCGCCGCAAAGATAAAAGGACATTCCAGGTATTTTTCTAAAGATGAAATAGAAAGGCGTGGTTTTTTGGTAACTGAGATATTGGGTAATTCCGTGCGACCTAAATCCAATTGAATTCGGTTCAATACGGCTTCTTCACGACCTTCAAGCCAAGTGCGTTTTTGTAAAGTGCTTGAGCCTTGAACTTCATCCCAACGGGTTTCAAATGGAACTTGCAGGGCTTCATGATGCTCAAGTCCGCCTTCACTGCGCGCTTTGATTTCCATCCAGAAAGTCGATGGCGACTGTAACGAGCCCTCAAGATCTGAAACACCAAAACAATAAATGTCTTCTAAAGCAGGAGCTTCCGCCAATAAACGCAGCTCAAACTCGACATCACTCTGATCTGGATTATCTAAATAGAAACCCATGTCTTTGGCGATACCGAAATAGTCTTCAGACATTAATTGTGTTTTATTTTTACTTTTTAACGACTCATCCGTCAGGCCAACAAAAATTCTGTAACGAGACTTAGAAGAGTCTGCCGCCATGAGCTTTGTAACAAGCACACCTTTGGTGTGACCACGCTCTAAGTTAAACTCCTTAGCAGCAACGATTGTTTCAAGATAACTGAGCCAGTCTTTCCAGCTCAAAATCGTAGACGGCACGGCGTTTTGCAAAAGCTCACGCAGAATCACTTGCACGATTTCAGTTTCTGAAGACGTCCACATTTTCAGTGCACGGCCGACGAACTCATCACGTACGATTTTTGTCGTCGTGTCGATTTGTTCAAAATAGATTTTATGAATCAGTTGATTACGAGCCAAGTCTTCATTTACATAAAGACTTTTAAACAAAGCGCGGAACTCTTCATAACGAAGCGCTTCGGATTCAGTCTTTTCATAGAAAGACATTTCCAAGTCCGAAGTCGACAGGCCACCACTGCGCGAACGCAAGTGCGCAAGCCATCTCGTCACCGACGGAAGGCTTTGCACTTTGTGTGTAATATCTTTTTGAACGGGAATACCTTCTTCACGTAAGAACGCTTCAAGCACCGGCCAGTATGTTTCGATATCTGGCGCGATCACCGACAAACTTTGCGGTTCTAAACCTGAATCAAGCCAAGCACGCAACTGTCCCACTGCATTTTTAATTTCAGCGAGCATGCCAGAGAATCTAAGAACTTGAACTTTCTTTTCAGGCAAAGTCACAGGGGCAAGGATGCGCTTATCTTGACTTTGATTACGCAAATCTTCGTACGGTCTTAATAGAAAACTATACTCTGACTTCCAAGCAGGTGTTGGTTCGATGATCGTAACATCCATCGTACGAGAAATAACTCGCAGAAGCTCAGCCTCTACGCGCGTGATCTCCCCACTTAAATCCACGATCAACGGAATATTCCACACCTGTTCAAGATTACTAAAACCTTGAAGGTAAGCTGTGATCCAATCCGCTGTGATGATTTTGTGTTCTTCTAAAAGTTTCACCGCACAAAAGCGCGCACGCAGATACCAATCTTTCCAGCGACGAGCAGCCTCTGGATGTTCTTCCAACCACGTTGCCATTTGTGCGGCCCCTTCTGGATGGAAAATGATGGGCGCCATTTGATCGATGTATGAGAACACTGTGTCTTCAGCAGATGAGTTTACACCCAAAACTTCAGCGTGTTCATCCATCAAACTGCGCAACAATGATTTAGCGAAAGGATCAGAGACTAAACGCAAACGCGGCTCAAGACGTTTTAAGAGAATTTTCCAAAGGTCCGATGCACGCAAAACCGATTCGTCGACGTACTGACCATCGCGCTCGAGAATTTTTTCTTGGAGTTCTAATTTTGTGCGCAGGTCTGACACCAACCAAGATTGCTCTTGAGGATTGAAATCACGGAATAGCTCCGCAATCTGTGCGCGATTGGTGATTTGAACGATCTTTAGCATTTAATATTTTACCGGCGTTGTTTCAGTCTTCGCTTCTTGCCGTTATTATCTGTGAATTTAAAGTCAGCATCAAAGCCTAAATCAAGACTGATCGCCACCATATAGCGCTGCTCCGCAGTTTGCCCAGGATAAACTCCCAATTCTTCCGTATAACTTGCAGCGTCCACGCGTAATATGAATAAATTCAATCCTACGCCGTAAGACAGATAACCTTGACTGTAGCCAGCGCGGACGTCGATCAAAGGTAAGGAAACTTCAGCTCCCAAATGCACCTTTTTACCAATCTGAATATCCGGCTCTAAAAGATGTCTACCCTCTACACCGGCAGAAACATCAAGGCCCGGTAAATCCAAAAGCACACCCGCGCCCACACTTAAATTTTGCGCAATTCTTGGCGGAGCATCAGCACCACCCGTTTGTGTAAACGCCGTACTGCCAACATCTTGCCAAACTGCCGTCAGAGTTGGTTTCAAAAAAGGCAAATCAATTTCTTGCAAAACGGCGATATCAATTCCGTAACCAGTGCCTTTGTTATCAAAATTATCACCGATCGCTTCAAGGTCGGAGGCATTCGCAATAGTCGATAAACCAAGATCTTGAGTATCACCACCCCAACGATCCACTTTTTTTCCTGCGATACCAACGTAAGCACCGGGTCCAATCGTGAATGCTCCTGCAATCACGTAGGCCTGATCGTTACGGAAATAAGTTTCAAACTCTGGGAAGCCTGGATTATGCAACTCAAGCGAAACATTGTAATCGGTGTAATAGCCCATCCCAAAATAAGGAATAGCGAATGAGGTCTGCCCATTCACTTGCGCCCAGAGGCGTTTACCAAAAAGTCCATTGTATGTATTGGGATCATCCAGCTCATCGAGATCTTTATAAATCTCATAAGCCTCTTCACCGTTTGCACCAATATTCACTTCAGCTAAATGGAAATTGATTCCTTCCACTCGGCCAAGAGCTGCTGGATTGTGAACAATCGCATCGGGCCCATTGACGAATGGAATATACACACCACCCATACCGAGCGAACGAACGTTGCGCGGTCTTTCATATAGTTCACCCGATGACTGAGCGAAACTCAGGCAGGTGAAAATTTGAAAAAAGAGTAGTAGGAAAAATAATCTCACGGGAATGCAATCCCCGGACAACAGCTTGGCGCTGGAATCATCACGTTAATATCACAAGTACCAAATCCAAAAGCCTGACTTGAAATCATGCGACGGAAAAGTCGACGCATGATTGGAGTAATCGCAGTCGGATCCGTGATCGTACACGCACCGGGAGCGCCCCCTAACGCCGTCTCACAATCTGTTTTTGCATCTGAAATAGAATCCACACCTGCGTTCGAACCCAAAGCCGCCGTTAACGCCGCCAAGTTTTCAAACATCAAACCCATTCCTAAAATGACACCGTCAACTTGTGCATCTGATAAACGCAAACTTGCTGCGCTTGTAGGACAAGAATCCCAACCTGCATCGACAGAGCCATTGCCTGCGCCACTTGCTTCCAAATCAAATTTGCTGTGCAAGTAAGAACCCATTTTCGTAAAACCTAAAAGTGTTCCGAAAAGATTTTGATCATTCGTGCGATCCGCATACGTGGCACCCAATTGTTTTAAAACCGCCAATGAGAGTTCGCATGAAGCAGGAGTTACGATAGATCCCGAGAATGGTTTCAACACCAAAACGAAAAGAGAATCTGTCGCCGACATATTCTCAAAACCTTTATAAAGATTTACGAAATTCAAACCACATTGACCTGCATAAGCTCCCATCAATGCTTCACGAACTTCCGTACGAGTTTGGAAAGTTGCTGAAAGTTCCGTCGTCAGGATTGTAATCGCGTCGCTCCATGCAGCGTCGTCGATTGCTTTTTTCGCTTCGATAAAACGCGCTTCATCCGAATCTTTTTGCGCAAATTCAGAAAGCACGTTCGGCTTACCACATGACGTAGTAAGCATCATCGAAAGACCTATTAGAATGATTTTTCTCGCTATCTTCCTTGTCACGATTAAAACCTCACCGCCATTTTTAGCGCATAACGACGGTCTTCTTTGTGATTAGCGTTGGTGCCGACTTCCTCGCCGTATGTTGCGAGTTGCCACTGGAAGTGTTCTGATGCGAGCTCTAAGCCGCCTGTGAAATATCTTTGATTATATCCCGCGCGCACAAAGAACACATCCCCGAAGTTCATTTCGAGACCGGCGTGTATTAATTTGGCCTTATCGTCTTCATCAGCTGATGTTAATAAGCCACGGTATTCAATCGTCCACGCGGATCTTACAGAATTAGAATGAATCGGGAACAATGCCATTCCCACATCGAGATCTTGTTTTACTGTATTGGGATGTTCATCCGTACTCATGCGAGTACTGCTTCCTTTATCGAATGAAGTTCCACCGATATCTCTGAGCACCGCTGTGATTGTCGGAAGATACGTCCACGGAGCCGAAATCATAATCGAAGCATCCGTTCCAAGACCGAGACCACCCGTTGCAATATCTGGGTACGCCGTCGACGCTGTCGCATCGAGAGTTTCGTCATCTACTTCAATACGATCAATCAATCTTGCATTGAAACCAATTTTGATTCTGCCATCGAAAAGTCTAAAGTTATAACCAAGCACAAACGCCAAGTCGTTGCGATAGTACGTATTGATTTCTGTGCCCGCGCTGTTCATCTCTGCATCGAGAAGATAATTGCCATAAATACCAAAACCAAAATTTCTGCCTACGAACGATGGGAATACTTGTGCTTTCGTGTGATAGTAAGTTCCACGATTTGCATCAAGAGCATCCTTGATTTCATCCAAGGTAAACGGTTGCGTGATTGGACTTGCTTGATTGAATTTATTAAAGTTCGAACTGACTTCTACCTCGGGATCGATAATCGTTCCGTAAAAATCACGAAGTCTGCCCAAACCAGATGGATTGATTAAAAGAGCCGTCTCATCATTCGCAGCGGCAATACATGCGCCACCCATTGCGAGGCAACGGATACCATTATAAAACTCACGACGTTCACCAGCGCGCGCTACATCCAAAGCCGCCACCAGCAAGAAAATCTGAATAATTAAAAGATAATAAATGCGTTTCATTTTTCTCTTCTTCCGTGAAAAGAACTTTATAATTCACTGAACCTATCGGACCATTCCGCTCTCACATTGAGACGTCTCATAAAAATACGGTCGAAGGTCGAGTTCATTGTTCAACGAAGTATGAGTAAAGCTAGACCGGGGATTTACCGAAAAGATAGATGTACTTAATTCTATAGCTCACGTCCGCGGAGGAATTCGAATGTCCCTTAAAAAACTTTTGGGCGTCTCTTTGTTAGTTCTACCTGCAGCCCTTTTGTCGGGCTGTAATCAAGAAACAGAGCAAGACCTTCTTTCAGAAGCACAATACTGTCTTGATGGCGCCACGACTGCTGCGCAAGCCCAGTCTTGTCTGTCTTCAATTGATGGCATCAATAATAAGTCGGCCAACGTCCTTCGTTGTTCTGCTGCTTATATCGGTGAAGGTTTTGGTAGTCCTTCGAAGTTGATTGAGGCGTTCGATAAGATCGATCAGACTCCGACTGGGAATGCGACTTCGACTGAGTCTTTCCTTGCGATCATGGCCTTCTCTGATAAAGATTTGGCAGATGAAACTTTCGGTTATTGCCAAGCCACTGGCTTAAAAGGTTTATCCCTTCTGTCTGCAATGACGAAAGCGGCAACAAATCTTGCAAGCTTACTACCAGGCGGTATTGATTTAACTAATCCCGATCAACTAGCTGAAGATCTACATGACAAGATCGAGAGCATCCTTGATGGCTCTGCTTCTCAAGCTGATATTGATGCCGGTACAGAAGCAGTAGGTGAAACTGTCACAGCGATCTATCAAGTTGCCTGCCAAACGGGTACGCCTGCAAACGGTGATCTATGCACACAAATGGACGACGCTTTTGCAGCCATGCCTCCAGGCTACACGGCTGCTGACGTAGGTAAAAAATTGATGGAGCTTTGGCAGACTCCATAAGAGCTCTGCCTTTAGACGACTCGAGGTTAGAACGTAATGTTCACGCCTGTTTGTAGATAGTAATCAACACCGGTGAGGGCAAAACCCACACCCATCTCAGTACAAAAAGTCTCCCCGACACCGGTGGAGACTCTAAAACGATATCTTTCAAAATCAATCAAACTTGCAAATTCGCCAGCGGAATCTAAAAAGGTTCCTGCTGCGACTTTTGCGTACGGATAAAACTTATCTCCATCCGCAAAGTAAAAACGTGAACCCCAGAAAAGTCCGAGCGCATTTTCTTTATTCAACTCGAGCGACACGTCCCACGTCGGTAAATCACGACGGTACAAAGACGCGTACAGAAGTTTAAAGTAGATACCTTGAATATTCTCATCTCTTTCAAGGTAATTCCCGCCGCCATAGCCCACAGAAATATTGATCAATGATGTGATCGGTTTCTCGACGCTCTCTAGATACTCTTGATTCGACAGCAGCGGATCTGGCTGACTATCTAATGGAGTCGTTTCGAACGTTGTCGTTGTTGATGGAGCTGCCTGGGCCAAGGGTTGGCTTAAGACAAAGGTCAAAAAAAGAAGGCCGAATAGAATGCGCATGCGACAAAGTATAAATTAAAAGTACAATCGATGTTAAGCATTTTGGAGGCCAATATTTATGTTAAGAGGAACCGTCCTCTCCCTGCTCACCGCGATCGTGGGTTCTACATCCGCATTCGCTGCCGAAGACACCACAACGAGCACGACCATCCATCATCACTATCAAACTGCACGCGCATTGGGAATGGGTGACGCTTTCGTCGCCGTTGCCAACGATTACAGTGCGATCTTTTATAATCCTGCAGGTCTTGCCCGTCTTGATGATGGCCAAGTGAATCTGTCGATGAACTTTGCGGGTGCTCCGGGTACCTACACGTTCTATAAAGATCTCGATACCATTCAAAAGTCTGATGACGATGAGACTACAAAACAAATAGCCATCGCCGAATTGATTCAAGATAACTACGGTAAGACATTTAGTATGCGTCTTGCTCCGCTTGAAGGAATTTGGGTTCGCCCTAAATGGGGTATCGCTTTCATTCCTGCTGATATTTCTCTAGAAATGACAATGCATCAACAAGTTGGTCCTACTGCCGACACGATCGTTTACGCCGATTCGACATTGGCGTTGTCATACGGTGATGATCTTCATCATTGGCTTGATCACGGTCGTCTGTCTTGGGGTATCACGGGCAAGTTCGTCAATCGCGGTTACATGAATAAACAGGTCCGTGCCTCTGATTTTGCTGCCGATTCTAAAGTGATCAGCGAAGAAGACATGCTCGAAGGTTACACGATCGACGCTGACATCGGTACTTTGTGGACTCCAGAAATCCCTGACGAAGGCTTCTGGTCTGTGATCCGTTTGGCTCGTCCTACTTTTGGTGTCGTTGTTCGTAACGTTGCTGAAACTGGTTTTGGTCAGACGATGAATTTGATCAACAAAGAAAAAACCGAAGCTCCCGAGAAGCTCTATCGCGTTGTCGATGTGGGCACGCGTTGGGAGTATCCATCTGCTTGGATCTTTGGCGGTCGCGGAACTCTCGACGTGCGCGATATCAATCATCCGTACTTCAATTGGCGTAAAGGTGTGCATGCGGGCCTTGAGTTCGATTGGACAGTTGCGACTTGGTGGAAGGGTCACTATCGCTTCGGTTTAAATCAAGGCTACTGGACAGCGGGTCTGTCAGCTGAGCTGGGCATCTTCAACTTGGACGTGGTCAGCTACGCCAACGATGTGGGCACTTTGAACTCACCGAAAGAAAATCGAAACTACGCAGTGAAGTTGAATTTGGATTTTTAGTTAGTTGAGCAATTCAGTACAAACCTTTGAAAAAATTTAAATTAAAGGCTTCCGGAAGGGAGCCTTTCTTATTTTGTGTCTCCTCTAAATGCTTCGCTCCACCGTTCCGGTATGCAGTTGCGTTAAAATCTTTTCACAACTCCCCGGTCCCCAACCCAAAAAACAAACTAAACTTTGCCAACCTTTCCCGAGCGGGATGCTCGGGAAACATCGTTCACACGGATGGACAATCGCCGCAGAACCGGAACTGAGTAAAACCCGGCTCAACCAAAAAACCGCAACTCAATCTCTTTCTCCTTCTCATACTTAAAGCGATTATGCCGAGCACATAAATTCTGTAAATTCCCAACGGAATGCCCACCACCCATTCGACGAGAAATCTTATGATCCACTTGCGAGGCAAACTTGCTCCCACAAACTCGTCCCGTTCGTGGATCTCTAAACTCACAGCACTCACTTTTTTGAAATACCAAAGTTCGAGTGAGCGGCGTTACAGTTTTATTTTCTTTAACTACACCCGCTTCTTTCTCTATTTCATTCTGCGGTTTTTCCACCGGAACGGTTCGGCACTGAGTTGATTTCGAGTCCAAACGTTCAGCAGCCATCAACCCAATTACGCCGCTTAAATTAATTTCTTTCTTCTGTTGAGCAAGCTTCTGAGCCTCCAACTCTTTGCAACGTTTCAAATTCTCGAAGTCTTCTTTAGATAAAGACATTTCAATGATCACAGACCCGTCCGCTTGAACACGAACTTTTTCAAATTGCTTAACAGGAATTTCCAAGATGCTCGAAAGCGAACGTTGAGTATCGTGACCATTCAGACCCACAATGCCCTCAACCAATTCAACCTTTTCTTCCGTGGAAATCTTATGATCTGAAATACGCTCTTTTTCTTTGATTGCGCGATGAACTTCACCGATCTGAGTGAGATTCAAACTGCCCTCTTGGATTTTTTCACCAATAGATGGAATTTCCGCCATCAGCCCCGCCGCCTCAATTCTGCGATTCGCTGCTGAACCCGTATAACCACAATCATCGACCAAATATTTATGAAGAGACTCAAAGCCCATCGCCAAATACATTTTGCGCGCTTCCACTTCAACGATATGAGCGAGAATGAAACGCAAAATCTTTCGTTCAGTGCGAACTGATTTTTTGAGACTGCTATCTAAGTCGACGTTATTCAAATTCTTCAAAAATTCCATGTGAACCTCTTTGATTGAGGTTCTTATATCACTGGTTTTTCAGCTGAATATTTTCAGATGCTGCTGCTGAATTTTAAAATCAATTTAACGAGCCCAATAGCCTCACTGTGCGACGATTTTCATTCGTTGTGAATTTTTAAAAATTTTGCGCTTGATGATTTGAAATCGCTTAATCTGTGGAGTGAAAAAACTCGTCAAATATTTTCGCCGTTACAGTTTCATCACTGACGCAAGTGCATACCGGAACGGTGGTGGTTCGCGGATTTTCTTTTTTTCTGCAGTGTAGGTTTCGCGAAGGCCGTCCATCCATGAGAACGCTGTTTCCCGAGCATCCCGCTCGGGAAAGTTTGGCAGAGTTTTTTGGATTTATTTTAAAAGAGGACGGGGAATATAATCTCCGTGATTTTAGAATTCAAGACTGCTCAAGGAGGGCGAAAGATCTAAAAGCATCGAAAGAAACAATGAATGTGTGAGTGCGCGAGCGTTCCTGTATAACGCACATGCATACCGGAACGGTGGAAATAAAAAAGGCCCCCTTCGAGAGCCTTCACAAATTCAAAAAATATAGAAAACAATCATGGGCAGCGCAAATCGCCCCGGCCCGTCCTACAACAACTGCCAGCCCGGCGATTCACATACGGTCAACAACAGTGCACGCCACTTGTTCAAAGCAGTCTCGTTCTTCTCTGCCAACGACTTATTCATATCAATCAGCGAAGAGACTACCAAGGCCTCTGCAGGAGCAGAACGATAGAATAACGAGTACACAGCACTCACATTAGTCGTGTTCACCACAGAGTCCACCGTCAGACCGACTTTCTCAAGCGCACCACTGACAGAGGCATTTTGACCGAGGACGTTTTCACACATCTGAATGCGGAACGATTCGCGAACGGTGTTGTCTTCTGTATAAGAAGCGTTGTTGACGTTGGCACCACTCCCGCTGCAATCGCGCGATGAGTAGCTGGTATAGTAGTTACAAGCACCACCATACTGCGCACCTTTGTACATGATCCATTTGTCGATCAACGTCTCTAAATTTGTAAGAGGATACTTGGTCGAAGTGAACACCTCTCGAAACAAAGAAGCAACGTAAGTGCGAGGCACAACGAGCTGCTTGCGTGAAGGCAGTTCTTTTTCTTGTTCAGCGACGGGATGGTTAGATGTTCCGTCGGCTTCACTGTGCGGAGACTCAGAAGCCATCACAACGAAGCCTTCTGTCTGTAAAGGAGCACAGTTTTGGTAAGCTTGAGTCAGTACGAAACCTCCGACGACAACACCTACCACAGCGATATAACGAGCTTTCAAAAAAGGAATATTAAATTTCTTCATGCGAGCCCTCCCCTACGCCACGATCTTTGCAGTCATCAGTGCTTTCAATGTCCCGGAAGACAATGACACCAATGCGGCAGAAGTATTTTGATAAGGATTATGATCCACACCTAACAACGCCGTGACGGTGGCCGCCGCCATGGAAGGCGAAGGCATGCCCGATTGATTATAACCAGGAATTGCAGCTGCGATTCCTTGAGTACCATCATAAGCAGCGTTGTAACCAGCTTGCTGAATGTTTCCCACAATCACAGGACCATTTGTGAAGGCGCCTGAAAATGCGGAAGTGATCATTTGATTGTAACCGTGATCAGAACCAGAACCTGCAGAGCGAGCCGTACGACCGAAGTCACCTTGAATTTGCACGACTGTATTTTCCCAAAGAGAAGCACCGATAGCGTCGCGGAATTCGAGAATACCCGCAGTCAATCCACGATAGTAAGTGTTCATGAATAGAATCGCAGCATTGGCACCCGTTGAATGCATATCAGTACCTAACGTAATCGCTGCCATTGCCGCCATATTTTTTTGCAAAATCTTAAGACCCAGCAAAGCATCACCGCGCACGTCAATAGAAGCAGCGAGACCTTCTTTAACAAGATACTCAGCCATTGCTAAGCTTTGTGCGAGATTCTGAAAAGATGCAGCTGCGATGGAATCACGTGCATCAAAATTCTTAGATAATACAGTCAAATTGCCAGTGCCCATCGTCCATTGTGGCGATTCATCAGAGATCAAAGCTTTTTCACTGATACCTTTGATGTTCGTTTCACGCATAGATCTTTCAATCGCTGCAGAATAGCGAGCAACGGCTGGTGCCCAATAAGATGTGATATTGCCAACACCTTTAGCCATCATATCAGTCGCGTTAGATAAGTTTTGTGCGACAATTTTAGCACCGCTGTTGTCAGTGCGCGAATAGGCTTTTAAACGAGCTTGCGCAAGCTCCATGGCATCTTTATGCGTCGATTTTAAAGTACGAGCCGTCACTGGATTTGGAGATCCAAAACCTTCCATCAAAGTAGACAAAGGCGTTGTACCAGTTAGTTTCGACTGAGATTTTCCTTTGCTAGAAACGTAAACGCCATTGCCTCCACGATCTGGCCATTGAACAGAATCAAAAGTGGTTTTTGTACCTTCAGCCACAAGACCGGTGATCGTTGAAACACCACCGATCGGCGCTTGTTGTGCGAGGATATTGAATTGATGACCATCAAGACCACTGGCATAACCGCGAACGACGAGCATATTTTTAAGCAGCTCTGTTAAAGGACGAGCTGTTCCACTGCTGGAGTAAACTGTCTGACTCCAAAGATGCGGAACGATCACACCATTATAAGTAGTTGTGAGCATCGCTGGCGTAACAAGGCCATTCGATCCCCAAGTGAACGCGTTACACGTCATCATGTTCTGCGCACCCGTGGAAGCGACTTTTGCGAGAGCAAGATCGGTAGCACTTGTTCTGAGCCACTGATCGAATTGATAACGAAGAGGTGCACCACCTAATTGAATATTAACGTAGTTGCGAGCTGCGAGAACGCCCGTTGATTCGGCATGCGCGCGTTGAATGATCCCATCGGCGATACCTTCCGTCAAAGCGCGGAATGGATCGACCAAGAATGCACCGGCACCGATAGTCAGTGCACTGCCAATAAAATTTCTGCGGGTCATAGGTTTTTTAACTGAATCATCACACATACAACACCTACCGGAAATTCTCTTTAGAGTAATAATCAGAGCTCATAATCTCTTCGACCATCTTAATAACTGAATTAGATGTACGAAGATCTTTAGCGAGGCTTTCAACGTAATTACGATCTGCGATAGCTGCGGCACTCAGCGCTTGATTCAGTGAAGAATTGCGTGGGTCCGTACGATCGTAAATTGGAACTTTGATGCCCGTCATGAATTCGAAATATCTTTTAGCTGCACACAGATAATAATCATCTGTTTCACTCATGGCCTTACCAAGCCCCGCGATACCTGAGACGTTTTTATCAACTAAAACACCCGTTGCAGAACGATAGAATAATCTGCCAGTAGGTGTTTGCTTGTGAAAGTCTGTAACGGGCTCTGACGGCCATCCACCGACGGAAGATGCTGTCGTTTTATACGTTGTGATGGCAAGAGCATTACGAGAATACGCAGCTGGCGGAGAAATACTATTCCCATTGGCATCCAACGTGACGTCACCGTCTTGAGTTGTACGGAAAATGTCGAAAGCGCCACGGGTAAAGTTGCGAGCCGTGTAAGCCATAGGATCCAAGGTCGCATGGCACATCACGCAGCTTGAAGAATTTCTGAACGCCGCTGAAGAGCTTGAATCTACAAAGCTCTGTACATCGGATTCACGCAGTGCCGGTAAGCTTGCACACAAGAATGACTCCATGTTTTGCTGTGACCAGCGGCGAGCTACTTTAGATTGACCGTTGAATTTCACGTTAAAGCCGTGACCGAAATACTGCATAAGATAGATCGGCGAACCAATGACTCCGCCACCATGATTTTTGAACAAATCATATGTGTAGTTGAAGTCAGCAACCAGGATACCTTTATCCGTCGTATTATTCCCGCTTGGTGCCATTGAGATATTCGGCACGATGAAACTTTGAGTGTTTGGCACAATACCCACAAGATCACCGACTTGAATCACAGGGACGTCTGCTTTGATATTAATGTGTCTATTAATATTTCTGCCAACCGCCGTTGTTTTTAACTCTGTGCTTCGGAATTGGAATTTAGAAGTCGCCATTTGTGCAGTATTAGAAAGCATGCGCGAAGCATGGCCACCTTTCCAACCTATGCGAGTGACGACGGCACTGTCTTCAACGCGAAGAGCGCGAACTCCCGTCGAGCGATTTAATGTGTCTGAATATTTTTGATTCAAACCAAACATTGAATAAGTTAATGCCAGCGCAGACTCCGTCGCATCGTAAACATCGAGCGAACCATTATGCTCAGTTGAGCTATAACCAGAAACAGAATCGAAGTTATTTGCGGGAAACCAAGTACGATGGAAATTATAGAAGTTATTAAGAACGGCTTTGGCTTCAGCATCTGTCGTGCTTGCCAGCGAACCTTGAGCATTCAACAATGCTTTCGAAAGAATCTGCTTACAAGCGACAGCCGCTGTGACTTTACCAGCCACGACTTGATTCATCAGCGCATGATTTAACGGCACAGCATTACCTGTCAGCTGAGCGTAACAGCGATGGAACAAACTCTGCTGAGAGAGTTCTTGCGCATGGCTTTGCGAATATATAGCGAATGGCAACGCCAGTGCGATTAAAGCACTCTTCATTTCATTCCCCCCGGAACAAGATTAACCACGTTAGCAATTAACTATCGGTCTAGTTGTTCGACAATGAGAGGGCAATTCTCACACTGAGGCGATAAAATTTTATTTATCTTTGAGGAACAGACAGCCAAGTTAAGAATCGCTCAACTTCACTCTGCAAATGTGAAAGATCTCCGGAATTATCGATCACAAAATCAGCTTTTGCGACTTTATCTCGCAGTGGAAGTTGGGCAGCCAAGCGATCGTTGATTTCTTGTTCAGTCAAATTGTTACGCGTTCTTAAACGCTCGCGTTGTTGTTCGGGACGACAACTGACGACGGCAACGGCATCGAACTGAGATTGTGCGCGGGTTTCAAATAATAATGGAATATCATAAATGGCGTAGGAATGACCCGCGCGCTCGAGTTCTTCACGCAGGACCTTAGTCCGTGCTTGAATCAGCGGGTGCAAAATACTTTCAAGTTTTTTTCGCGCAATAGGATCTGAAAAAGTGATCTGGCCTAAAGCCTTGCGATCAAGGCTTTGGTCTGGCAAGAGCATGCTGGCGCCAAATTCTTTTTCGATCTGTTGCAATCCTGTTGTACCTGGAGCAACAACTTCGCGTGCAACTTGGTCCGCGTCGATGACTGGACTTTGGGCTGCCTGCAAAATTCGGCTGACACTGCTCTTACCAGTAGCAATACCTCCGGTCAGTCCTATCCATTTCATAGACAATTCTCCTTAAGCACTGCGCTTATATTACCGATAGAACTTATCAAAGGGGAACTAGTTTTAATGGCAGCAGAGCAGTTCGGTAAGTACATTCTTCTTGAACGACTTGCTACCGGTGGTATGGCTGAAGTTTATTTAGCTAAATCAACCGGCGCTGTTGGCGTTAATAAGTTTGTAGCCATCAAACGAATCCTTCCTCAACACTCTGAACATCAAGAGTTCATTGAGATGTTTAAAGAAGAAGCAAAGATTGCCGTGAATCTAAATCACGGTAACGTTGTTTCTATTTATGACTTCGGGGTTGAGCGCAGCCAGTTCTATCTTGTGATGGAGTTTGTTGAAGGTAGAAATCTTCGTCAAATCCTCAACGAACTGAAACGCGCAAATACACAATTCACAATTGAACAGATCGCTTACATCGCTAAAGAGGTGGCTGGTGGTCTTGATCACGCTCACCGTTGTATCGATGGAACGACTGGTAAGCCGTTGAATATCAATCACCGTGACATGAGTCCACAAAACATCATGGTCAGCTTCGAAGGTGAAGTGAAGATCATCGACTTCGGTATCGCGAAAGCAGAAAATCAACTTGAAGCAACGAAAGCCGGTACCCTTAAAGGTAAATTCGGTTACATGAGCCCTGAGCAAGCAGATGGTCAAAACATCGATTTGCGTACAGATATTTTCTCTTTGGGTATCGTGATTTGGGAACTTCTTGCGAATGACCGTCTCTTCACTGCAAGCAGTGAAGCCGCAATCTTGCGTAAAGTTCGTGAAGCCCAAATTCCTTCTATCAGAAAAATCAATCCGACTGTGCCACCAGAACTGGAGCGCATTGTTACGAAAGCTTTGGCTAAAGATCGCAGCCTTCGTTATCAAACTGCGGCGGCTCTGCACAGAGATCTGAATCGTTTCTTGAACACTCAATTTCCAGAGTTTTCTCCACACGATTTCAGCGTCTTCATGAAAAATGCGTTCTCCCAAGTCTTCTTAGAACAACGTCGTAAGATGGTAGAGTTCGCGAAGATCCAAAGCACGCAACCTGTTCCAGGTATTGAAGACAAAACAGTTGTTACACAAACAGATACTCGTACGACACCGGGACGTATGGCGCAAATCCCGACTCCAGATCCAGCAATGGAAGATCCTTTAGAAGGAAATCTGGATCTCAATACGTCAACGGATATTCGTGTGAACTTGGATACTTTAAAAGCTCCGCCGAAGCCACCTACGTGGCCGAAATCGGAAACAGGTCTGCACAATCAAACTTTGACTCGTAATAAGCAAGTTAACAGAACCCAAACTGGATTGACGAAATCCCGTCCTGCAGTTTCTTCTTCTTCAGGCATGAGCTTGGAAGCTGTTACGACATGGGCAATGCGTATCGTGATCTTGGCACTTTTAGGTGTTGGTGCATGGTATGGCTCAAGCATCTTTACGAAAAAAGATTTACAGTCTTTGAAAAATCAAGCGACTCGTGCGATTGCGAATAAGACGCCAACTCCGCCACCGCCACCAGTTCAACAACCGGTTGAGCAAGAACATGTTGAAGCAACAACTCAACAATACACTGTGATGATTTATAGTAATCCTCCGAATGCCCGCGTTTATATCAACGGCGAAGACACTGAGAACTATACTCCGTATCGCAGAACGATGCCGGCTAACACGCCATTCAATTTACGCTTAGAAAGTGAAGGACACACACCTCTACAAACGGCGGTTTCGCCGACTTACGAGGCTTACACTTTCACTGGAACACTTCAAAGATTTGCACGCGTTGCTTCGGCGACCATCAATATTATTGGTGGGGGTGCTAATCAGTTCCTAAAAATTGGCGGCGCTCCTGTGAAGATCAAGCCTAATGGCGGTCCGTACATGATCCAAGCTGATGTGGATGTGAAAATACAAGCATACAATCCTACAACAAAACTCTCTGCTGAAAAAACAGTACGTATCGGTGCTGATAAAAAAGAGATTGTAGATTTATACTTAAAGTAGCACATTTTCGTTTTTCATCTTAGGAGCCACAGCCATGTCGAAGTCCACTACTCTGGGCAAATCTATTCTTGAAATGCGCCAAAGAAGCACTGGCAAACCAGCAGTTCAATTTAAAATCAAAGACAAGTGGGTTTCTAAATCATGGACCGAATATTATCGGGACATCGAATTAGCAGGCAGTGCATTGCTTGCATTAGGTGTGAAACCTGGAGATCGCGTTGCTATCATGGCGAACACTCGTTACGAGTGGTGCGTTGCAGATTATGCGATCATGGGTATCAAAGCCATCACAGTTCCTATCTACCAAAATAACACTGCTGAAGACGTTGAATACATTTTGAACAACTCTGAAGCTAAAGTGTTGTTGTGTGAATCTCGTGGACCTCTAAAAACTTTTGAAAGCGTGCGCGCTCAATGCCCTCACGTTAAAACGCTTGTGGTATTTGAAGATTCAACTCCGAATACAGAAGCGATTACTTGGACGAAGTTTTTAAGCCAAGGGACTGAATATCTAAAATCTCAGCCCAAAAAATATGAAGAACTTTGTGGCTCACTCAAAGCAGAAGACACGGCAACGATTCTTTACACGTCAGGAACCACAGGTCGTCCAAAAGGTGTGATCCTCACTCACCTTCAAGCGTTCAGTGAAGTGTCGGAAGCTTTCCCACTTTTTCCAGCAACTGTTGAAGATACATCGTTGACGTTTTTACCCTACGCCCACATCTTGGGTCGTATTGAACACTGGGGTCACCTGTATATCGGTTTCACTCTGGCGTTCGCTGAAAACTTAGAAAAAATCAAAAGCAATTTGCAAGAGATCCGCCCTACATTCATGATTTCAGTCCCACGCATTTTTGAAAAAATCTATGCTGGTATCTGGGGGCAAGTTCAAAGCAGTCCAGTTAAATTGCGCTTGTTCAAATGGGCAATTGGTGTTGGTCAAAAAGTTTCTGAGCATAAAATGAGCGGTCAAATCTTGCCGCTTGATTTACTTGTTCAATATGAACTCGCGAAAAAATTAGTCTTAAATAAAATCAGTGACGCCTTTGGCGGCAGATTCCGCTTTGCAGTCAGTGGTGGTGCGCCGATCTCTCGAGAGATTGCGATCTTTTTCCACTCTGCAAATGTTTTGGTTCTTGAAGGTTACGGCCTGACAGAAACAACAGCCGCTATCACCGTCAACACACCATTTAACTATCGCTTCGGCAGCGTGGGTCGTCCCATTGGCGAAGTGAAATTAAAGATCGCAGCCGATGGCGAGATCTTAGTTAAGTCTGACAAGGTCATGAAAGAATATTACAACAATCCAGAAGCAACGAAAGAAGTCTTCACGGATGGTTGGTTTCACACAGGTGACATTGGCGAAATCTTGCCAGGTGGCGATTTGAAAATCACAGATCGTAAAAAAGACCTCATCAAAACTGCGGGCGGTAAATACGTGGCGCCGCAACGTCTTGAGGGTTTACTCAAAATGTCTCCAGTGATTTCACAGGTTTTGATCCACGGCGATCAAAAGAAATACATTGTGGCGCTTGTGACTGTAGATCGTCCTTATGTTGAAAAAGTCGCGAAAGAAAAAGGCATTTCAACGCCATGGCCAGAGCTTGCAAAAGCTCCACAGATCCAAGATCTGGTTCGTCAGGCTGTCGCAGAAGCGAACTCTACCCTTGCAAGCTATGAAAGCATTAAAAAGTATTTGATTCTGCCGGTTGAATTTTCAGTTGAGGGTGGCGAAATGACGCCGTCGATGAAGGTAAAACGCAAAGTGCTCGATCAAAGATACGCGAAAGAAATCGAAGGACTTTACTAAGTCCTTCGCCGCTAAATTCTGCGCTCTGCATGGGCTTTTAGAGATAAAATCGGAAGCCCAATGAAATCACGACTCCGCCTAGGTTCAAATCCCGACTTTCACCATCAGTTTTTTTCATAGCGTCACCACTTGAATGGCTTGTGCCGAACAAATTCGCGTCTTTTGAATACTTCATATTATCAACAAGCAACTGCTTGTAACCGATCTCAAAAATATAAGTCGTGTTGTCGCTAAGGAAGCCTTCTTGACCTAACGAAGCCGCCAACTGTGTGCCTGTGCCTTTTGCTTCTGCAGCGGTGTCCATTCCCGGATAGGCCGCGGTACCTGCAGCTGTCATGGTGTAGGTGTTTTTCAAAGTTACATTGGCATAACCAGCTGATGCTGTGACAAACGAACGCGCCGTTTGAGTCGTTCGCAAATTAATGTCGGCCGTGACTTTCGGAACAATCGCCATCACATCACTCTTAATCGAATAAAGATGTGTCGTTGAGTTAGAACCTTTAACGTTATCCAAAAGTTGCGGCTTGATGATCTCAATACCGAAACGAAGTGAAGCGGCAGTTCGAGCGTATACCACACCGAACTCTCCGCCATAGTTGTAACCAACTTTACTGGAGTATGTGACCCCTGAAGCTTCTTTTTCAAAAGCTTCTTGTCCAAGCATTGAACTGCCACCAGAAAGGGAGAAATAACCTGCGAAAGTTTCTTTACCCATACTGAATACCCGGGCCTCTGTGACCACGGAGAAACTCAATATTAAAAACAAACCAAGAACGAAACTCTTCAAAACTTTACTCCACAATAAAATCTACGACAACTTTGCTTGTCGCTTTTTTGCCCGGCACTTGTGCGATACGGACACGTGTGTTCGGTTTCAAATCCAAAGTCAGATTCAAAGTGCTATCGACAGGGTCCACAGTCATATTTGATTTTTTAACTGCCAATGAATTTTTCAAACGTGTGTTCAAGCCGATTTGATCCACCTTCGTATTTGGCATTTGCGAGAAATCCAAAACTAAACGCGCTGGATTTTTCTTAAGTTCTGCGTGGTAGTAACCTGGCCAGCCTTTCATCGGCGCACCAGTTCTATCACCGACATCAATAACCAAACGTTCGATTTTCTTTTTGTTGTCAGCCGTTCTGCGTAAATCCAAAAGAGTAAAGCCCGTACCTGCCAAACCACCGATCGTCACGCCTTCACCTTTGAGGATTTTTGTTGGCGTTGGTTTTTTCGCAGCTTGTTTCGGAATAGCGGCGAACGCTGAAGTTGCGATGAACAGTGACGCTGTAACGGCGAAGGCAAATCTCATGATGGGCTCCTTTAAATTGACTACCTATAAAGTGTGCCATCTTTTTTTAGAGCGCACCAAGAGACACCGCATCAGAGATAATAATTTCCCAGGACCTTAGTCTGCTTTTGCACACTTTCCCTCGGGAATCAGCTATGATGACCACTATGTTGGACTTATCATCGTTCAGTGTTTCGTCTTTGATTGCAGGTTTTGTTTTCGGGGTGTTTGGTTTTGCTATCTTCAAACGTGGCAGACAAAACGCGACGAATCAGCTTGTCGTCATCGGTATTGCAATGATGGCGTATCCGTACTTTATTGAAAACGCCTGGCTGAATTGGATTATTGGTTTTGCACTTTCATATGGTGCTTACTATTTCTGGAATTTCTAATGGCAAAAATTCTTGTTACAGGATTTCTTCCGTTCAATAACGAAGTCATCAACCCTTCCGAAATTTTACTCGCGGAATTAGCCAAAGAATTTTCTGCAACAGAAATTACGACTTTGCTTTTGCCCGTCAGCTACCAACGCGCGTTTGCAACCTTGCAAGAACACTTCAAAACAAACTCGTACAAAACGGTTTTAATGTTGGGACAAGCAAGCGGTCGCAGTAAGATCAGCCTCGAACGCGTGGCACTGAATTGGTGTGAAAGTGGTGCTGACGAAGATGGCAAAAAACCTGAGGTAGGACCGATACTCCACGATGCCCCTACCGCGCACATCTCAGAATTTTTCCCAACAGAATGGGCTGAGCAACTCAGTCAAGTGGCGCCGACTGCGGTTTCAAGTACAGCCGGCACCTTCGTTTGCAACAACTTGTATTTCAAAGTGTTAAACGAATACGGAAATAAATTAAAAGCTCTTTTCGTTCATGTGCCTTATTTGCCAGAGCAAACATTGCATAAACCAGGAACACCTTCGATGTCCGTTGATGACCAAAAAGCGGTTATCAAAGAGCTGATTTTTAAACTGCAAAAAATTTCTTAAAATACAAAATAGCGCGCTTGAATAAGCCGTCTGGTTTTTTATATTGCATAAGGAACCTCCATGAAAAACATCATAGAGGTTTTGATATCAAAAAGGCCTTAAGAGCGACGCCTAAGACCTAAAAAAATAGTTAAAACTGCTCGCACGGAACGAATTTGAATTCGTCGACTTTTTGCGACTGACCATCATCGATCATAACTGTGGCGCGAATGCGGCCTTGTTTGTTCGCCCAGATTTTTTCAGTCTTAGCTTGAGCAATGGAACCTTCATCTGCAGCAGCCACTAGTGCTTCTACCAATTTCAAACCAGCTTCAGCTGAACCGACATAACAAGCTTGCAGATATTTATCCGCTCTGAAATCCAAAATCGTCGGAGCGACTTTGCGAGCTTCAGATTCATTGGAAACTGGTGCACCCAGATTGTTCAAAGTGATGGCTTCAATTTTACCATCTGTCTTGCGGTAAAGTTTAGCATCCGATGTCGAAGCCAGCGCCACTGAACTTAATGCAGTCATGACCACTACACCCATCATTGCTGTTTTTGCGATCATCGTTGTTGTCTTCATAAACTCTCCATCTCTTTTCGAAGGAAACTACGCCATGAGAGAGGAAATGTTTAATGCATAATAAATATCGAGATATTCGTTTAACGAATACGTACGAGGCGCACTCCTGTACGAGCGGAACCATCTTGGAACTCAGCCATAGACCAAGGCTGCGCGAGCGACGCGCCATCACGGAATGATCCACCTTTCGTGAAAGGCCCACGGAACGCGGAATCCAAAGCCATTGCTTGCAAAACATTGCCTTCAAGATCATAGAATTTCTGACCACCAACAAGGCGCGGTTTTTTAGTCGCAACGGGGTGTGGATGCCCTTGAGAGTTTGTATTGATCCAAGCAAACTCGTCGATATTTTGCATACGTAGAGATAAAGCATCATTCAGATCTGCACCTAAATTAGTCATGACGTAAGACATTTGCTCTTTGGTTGGCAAGGCATAGACATCACCTTCCCGGTGGCCAGGCAATAATGTCGCGAGCATTTTCTGATCGGCGGAATCACCTTCACGCGAAACTTCATTTAAGCGCGCCAAAAAACTTTGCACCTGTGACCAACCCAAATTCGTGACTGGCAAATCAGGTTGCATATCAACGATCATGTCGCCGATTTTTAATTTTTCAGAGTACGGCCCGCGTCGATAAGCTGAAGGCATCAACAGAGTTTTATCTCTTTCGCCTAAGAAATAATTTAAACGCGCCCAGGTAAACTGAGTCAGCGTCGTATCCATCATTTCAAAAGCATGCTCGATTTTAATTTCGGTTGAGGGATGTGGAAAGAAAGTGCCAGCGGGAACTTTGTGCAAAGCGATTTTTCGCGCCAGATTTTCTGGCGTGATGATGTATTGCTCAATCGCACGCACTTGCTCTTTAATGACCTCTTCTACTTTGGCACCTTCTTGCAGACGAGAAATAGCATTGCGGATTTTCTCTTTGAAAGTTCTTTCATCCATCAAAGTATAAAGTTTGAGATATTCGAGCAGCTCGAGTTCTTTATGAAAGTAATCAAGCTTCAAACGTTTGATCGTCGCCGACTGCAGGCCGATGACCATGCTGGTATCAAGGTGAATGCGCAGGTTTGCAAGATGAACGATTTGCTCTTCAATACTTTCAGGGCTGAAGTGCTTGGCATTCAAAAAAACCAGCTCACATCTTAAAGCCCCATAGGAATGCGGGCTCGCTAACATCAATGATGAAGCGGCAGAGATGGCTACTATTTTGACAATCCCGAATCGAGACACTGACTTTTCCTCTGCAAACGATCTGAATAAATAGCTCTAATACAATATATGTGCCCCTCTCGCTGCGATGTGATTTCCTGATCGCGAAAAACTCCATGAAAAAGCTCCCTGGCAGCGACGCAGTTTGTCCCTCGGTGACACGCTCGGGCACCTCAAATGTGATTTTCACACGCCAGCTCAAAACTATGGAGGGATCGTGGTTTTTTGCGCGGCACAAAACTTGGACTATTACTATTTCGTGAAAGTTTACCTTTTAAAGGAGCCCCTATGAAGAAGCTCGTTTACATCTTTTTTGCTTTGTTTGTTGCTGCCTGTGATGGCGGTGGTGATGGTGGTGGCGGTGGTCAAGTTGCTACAACTCCACTCGATACACGTTGCTTAGACGGATCTGCTTATTGCAACAGTTCTGTTTATGGTCAATACGGTCAATATGGTTGGTCGGCTTATCCTGGATACTACGGATATGGCAACTATATGTCTTATTACCAAAGAAATGGATTCTGTAACTGCCCAGTCGGTTCGATTCCAACTTACAACTCTTGGACAGGTCTTGGTTGCGTTCAGCAAACATACGTAAACATGTATGCGGGCATGCAACTTTACTGGAACTTCGGAATTGGCGCTGGTTACGGCTACGGTTCTGGTTACGGTTACTCTGGCTGGGGCGTAAACCCAGGCATCCAAAACAACTGGCAGCAAGTTTCTAACGTTCAAGGTTACAACAACGGTTATTCGTGTGGTAACAACGGCGGCAACTTGACTCAAAGCTGTTTGGTTGACCGAGTTAACTCATGCGGTGGCGGAGCAACTTGTCGTCCAACAGGCGGCGGTTCACGTCTTGGTATCTGCGTAGGTTACTAGTTCGAAACTTAATAAGTAAATTAAGAGAGGCCGCGGTGACCTCTCACCCTTTTTAGGGATTTTATGCCGCAATTTTCGAGGCCCTTGGACGGATTAAAACCACCAAGGGCCTCATCCATTTTAGGAGTCCGCGTCAATCCGCGAACGCTTCTATTGGTAGGCCTTTCATGCTAGTTTCCCAGGGAATCGTTACCCTATTTCAGAGGAGACTCCATGACAGCAACGAACCCTCTTTTGCTTCCGTTTACGACACAAGACGAAGCAGTTCCGTTTGATCAAATCAAAGTTGAACATTACGTTCCAGCTCTTGATGAAGCGATCCGTATCGGTAAAGAAAATATCGAAAAAATCAAAGCCAACACTCAAGCCCCGACTTTCGAAAACACAATCGAAGCGTTGGAAGGTGTTTCTGAATTAGCAGAACGTGTATTGGAAGTTTACGGCAACCTTGAAGTGGCAAATGCTGACGACAAGTTGCAAGCACTCGCACAAGAACTTTATCCAAAGATCACAGCATTCAGCTCTGACGTTTCTTTGGATTCAGAAATCTTCAAACGCGTAAAAACCGTTTATGATAACAAAGCAAATCTAACATTGAATCCAGAGCAAGCTCGTTTGCTTGAGAAAACTTATTTGGGCTTTGCACGTAACGGTGCTTTGCTGGATGAAGCAAAGAAAAATCAACTTCGCCAAATCGACCAAGAGCTGTCTGTTCTTGGCCCAAAATATTCTGAGAATGTTTTGAAAGCGACAAATGCTTTTGAAATGATCTTGGATAAAAAAGAAGACGTTGCTGGAATTCCTGAAGGCATTCTTGAAGGTGCTGCTGCTGCAGCCGAAGCTAAAGGCCACAAAGGCAAATGGCTTTTCAATCTTCAATATCCAAGCTTTGGTCCATTCATGACTTACGCAAGCAACCGTGCTTTGCGTGAAAAAATCTGGAGAGCCAACGGTTCAAAAGCCTTCAAAGGTGAATTCGACAATCAAGCCAACGTTTTGAAAATCGTTTCTTTGCGCGCACAACGTTCAGAGATCTTGGGTTACGGCACGCACGCTGATTTCGTATTGGCAGAGCGTATGGCGAAAAATCCAACAACGGTGATGGAATTCTTAAACAAGCTTTTGACGGCTTCTCGTGAAGCAGGTCTGCGCGATGTAAAAGAAGTGGCTGAGTTTGCGAAAAAAGCAGACGGCTTGACTGAAATCATGCCATGGGATTTTGCTTACTACTCAGAAAAATTGAAAGAAGCGAAATACGCTTTCAACGAAGAAGATCTTCGCCCGTACTTCAAACTTGAAAATGTTGTTGCAGGTGTTTTCGAACACGCTCGTAAACTTTACGGTTTGACGTTCAAGGAAGCTCCGTCAATTCCGGTTTATCACCCTGAAGTCAAAGCTTACGAAATCTTTGAAGAGAAATCTGGTAAGTACATGGGTCTGTTCTACACAGACTACTTCCCGCGTGAGACGAAAAAAGGCGGCGCATGGATGACGCAATTCCGTGGTCAAGGTATGACGAACGGTAAATTGAAGCGCCCGCACGTTAGCATCGTTTGTAACTTCACGAAGCCAACTCCTACGAAACCTTCCCTTTTGACTTACGATGAAGTCAGAACTTTGTTCCATGAATTCGGCCATGCTTTGCACGGTATGCTTTCAGACGTGACTTACCGTTCATTGAGCGGTCCAAACGTTTACTGGGACTTCGTAGAGCTTCCATCACAAATCATGGAAAACTGGGTTGGTGAAAAAGAAGGTTTGGATTTATTTGCTCGTCACTACGAAACAAATGAACCAATGCCAGCGACTTTGATTGAAAAATTAAAAGCCGCGCAAAAATTCCAAGCGGGTTATGCAAGCTGCCGTCAATTGCAATTCGGTTTGATGGACATGGCTTGGCACTCAACGGATCCAAAACAAATCAAAGACGTTGATGCATTCGAAGAAGAAGTGACTCGCGGTACACGCTTGTTCCCGAAAATCGATGGCATTAACAACTCTTGTTCATTCAGCCATATCTTCGCAGGTGGATACTCTGCGGGTTACTACTCTTACAAATGGGCTGAAGTTTTGGATGCAGATGCATTTGAGTACTTCAAAGAAAAAGGTCTTTTCAACGTTGAGGTTGCTCAGAAGTTCAAAGACAACATCTTGTCTAAAGGTGGCACTGAACATCCGATGGAACTTTACAAACGTTTCCGCGGTCGTGAGCCAGATCCAAACGCTTTGTTAAGAAGAGATGGTTTGATCTAACAATGGCGAAGAAGGCGAAGACACCTGTACAAGACAAACTTGTTCTTGAGCCTAAAGGCAAGATCTCGATCGTTTACCGTATCGAAACGGAATCAGCGGTCGCGCTTGCTAAAAAAGTAGCGGAGTACCTCAAAGCCAAAGGTTTTGAGGTCTTCACGGCTCAAGAACAAAAGCTCATCACGGGAACTAAGATGATCAAAACCAAAGCGCAAAAAGATGCTTTGGAGCTCGCGATCGTTTTGGGTGGTGACGGAACTTACTTGCGTGCCGTGCGTTTGCTCGAAGGCCGAGATGTTCCGATCTTAGGTTTCAACATGGGCTCACTCGGATTCTTAACTGCCCACACCGTGGATACAGTTTTTGAAACCATTGAAGCAGCCTTGGCTAGTAAAATGGTGCTTCGTCCCCGTTCGATGATCTTTGCCGAGATTCATCGTAAAGGAAAAGTTCGCGCTTCGTACCACGCTCTCAACGACATGGTCATTGAGAGAGGTTCGATGTCTCAACTTATCAACACCGCTATTTACAGCGAGAATTTTTTGGTCAGCCAAGTCAAAGCCGATGGTTTCATTATCGCGAGTCCCATGGGCTCAACGGCTTACAACTTGGCAGCAGGTGGACCGATTCTGCATCCAGAATCACCGGTGTTCGTCGTAACTCCAGTAGCGCCACACAGTTTGACGTCACGTCCTTTGATCTTCCCAGACAACAAGAACTTGTCGTTCAAGTTGGAAGGTAAAACGCAAAAGGCGCATTTTATCGTCGATGGCCAAAAACAAACGGAACTCAGTTCCGATGATGAAGTCGTTATTACTCGAAGCTGTTACGACCACTGGGTCGTGCGTGCTCCAGAACATAACTTCTTCCATTTGTTACGTGAGAAATTAAAATTCGGCGATCGTTCGTAAGCGACGGCAGTCGGCAGAGTGCAGGGCCGCGGCCCGGAACTGAGCAGCTTTTGGAGAATAAAAATGCTTTTAGAACTTAAAGTTTCGAATTTTGCGATCATTGATAATCTTCATCTTTCTTTCAAAGAAGGTCTGAATATCCTTTCGGGTGAAACCGGCGCTGGTAAGTCGGTCCTTCTAAAAAGCTTGTCACTCTTGATGGGTGGTAAAACTTCTTCTGACACGATTCGTACGGGTGCAAGCCAAGCGACGATCGAAGGTTCATTTGATATCTCGGACCGCCCTGACATCATGAACGCGTTAGAAGAGATGGGTATTTCTTCAGAGGAAAACCTTTTGATCGTTCGCCGCGTGCTTTCTTCAGGTGATAAATCAAAAGTTTATTTGAATGGTTCACTGAGCACGTTGAATTCACTGCGCGACATCGTAGCACCTTTGATCGAAGTTGCGGGACACTCTGCTCCGTTGATCGAAATGACAGGCCAACACGAGAACCGCAATTTGATGTCAAAAGCATATCACCTTGATTTGCTCGATCAATACGCGGGCACTTGGGATAAGCGTTTGCTTTACACTGAGAAATTCAATCGTTACCACTCGATCTTTGCTGAAATCAAAAAACTAGAAAGCGATGCTCAACAAAAAGCGCAGCGCTTGGATTTCTTGATCTATCAACGTGATGAGATTGCAAACTTGGATCTTTCACCTGGTGAAGATCTTGAGCTTGAAACCGAAGTTAAAAAACAAAAGAATGCTTCACGCATTGGCTCTTTCGTAGACCAAGCTGAGAGTGCGCTTTACTCAGACGACGATTCAGCGATGGCGCGTATTAATGCGATCATCAAAAAAGGTGCTGAACTTTCTTCTATTGATCCACAGATCGCGGCGAAATTAGAAACTTTGGAGCAAGCGAAAACTTTGATCGATGAAAGCGTCTACGATCTTCGTCAGTACGCTGCAAAGATCGATGCCGACCCGCAACGTTTGGAAGAAGCTGAAGGCCGCCTGAGCGACCTTCGTAAGCTGCAAAAGAAATACGGCACTTCTGTTGATGCGATTTTAAAAGCATTGATGGAAATGGAAATCGAAATCTCTAACTTGCAAAACTCCGATACGAAAATCGAAGCTTTGAAAAAAGAAGCAACATCCCTGCACACGGAACTCAAAAACTTGGCAGCGGATCTTCACAAACGACGTCAAAAAGGTGCAGATCTTTTGACCAACGGTGTGAATGCCGAACTTTTGGATTTGAATATGAAAGGTGTGACCTTCCATGCAAATTCAGAAGCTTTGCCAGAGTTGACTTCAACAGGTATCAGCGATGTTGAATTCATGAGCCAAACATCTTCAAAAGACGTAAAACGCCCTCTTGCGAAATTCGCATCAGGTGGTGAATTATCACGTATTTTGCTTTCATTGAAACGCGTTGTAGGTTCAAGCAATCAACCTCGCACTTATTTGTTTGATGAAGTCGACACGGGTGTTTCAGGCGAAACTGCTGAAAAAGTGGGTAAAAAACTGAAAACCATCGCTGAAGGCCAACAAGTTATTTGTGTCACTCACTTACCACAAGTTGCGGCGTTTGGTGATGTTCACTTCTTTATCCAGAAATCTCCGAAGAAAGATTCAGTGGCAATGATCGTAGACGAATTGAAACAAAAAGACCGCGTGCAAGAGATTGCCCGCCTTATCAGTGGAGAGAAGATTTCTAAAACGTCACTTGCTCACGCTGAGCAACTTCTGGCAGAAGCACAGGCCTAATGCGTTTTTGGGTTTTATTGTTCACGATCATCACTGCGGGAGTTTTAGCACACGCTGCTCCCGCTGTTTCAAACGGATCTTCTAAAAAGGCCCCTGCTAAAGTCGTATCGTGGACGGGTCTGACGGAAGACTTCCCTCCGTTTAATTATTTCACCGATAATAAAATCTCAGGCTTTTCGACAGAGATCGCTCGGGAAATCTTCAAAATGCAAAACATCCCGATGGAAGTAAAAATGGGTCCATGGAGTGAGTACTTTGAAAAGACAAAGACCACGCCTGCGCATTTCATTTTCACAACAGCCAAAACACCTGAACGGGAAAAGATGTTTAAATGGGTCGGGCCTTTAGCGCGTGATACTTTTTATTTGGTCGCGCCCCTTGAATCCAAAATCAATCCAACCAGCAATCTGAACGAGCTTCGCAAATACAAAGTCAGCGGCTTTGAAGGCGACTACCCAGTTCTATTTCTTGAGAGGAATGGTTTTAAAGTAATTCATCTAGACGATGATAAAATTCGGTACGCGAAACTTAAAAAAGGTGAGCTGGATCTGGATATTCTGTCAGAGATTAGTCAGCCCGCTTATGAACGTATCTATGGATTGAAATTCAAGCGTATTGGCCGCCTTTATCGTCAGGATTACTATCTCGCTTTCAACAACGACACTTCAGATGAAATGATTGCTCAACTCAATAGCGACCTTCGTAAGTTCCGTAAGAGCGAAAAGTTCCAAAAGCTGCAGAAAGAATTTCTGCCAATGCTTGATTTCTAGTTAGACTGCCAAAGTACACTACCTTCTTTGATTTAAACTGCTAAGATAGGCCCATCACATCAAGGTGGGTTCTAAAATGAAGAAAGTGATCATTGTCGGTGGCGGTTTTGCAGGGTTAAAAGCAGCGAAAGCTTTTGCGAACAAGAGTGACGTTGAAGTCACCATTTTGGATCGACGCAACTATCATCTCTTTCAACCTTTGTTGTACCAAGTCGCTACGGCAGGATTATCTCCAGCAGAAATCTCAGGCCCCATCCGAGGGATCGTTTCAAAATATAAAAACGTCTCTGTCTTGATGGACAATGTTCAGACAGTGGATTTAAAAAACAAATCACTGCAAACATCTTCGAAAACTTATACCTATGATTATCTGATTCTTGCTTGTGGCGCGAAGCACTCTTACTTCAATCATCCAGAGTGGGAAGAGAATGCTCCAGGATTAAAAACTTTGGAACAAGCGACAGAAATTCGTCGTCGTGTTTTAACGGCTTTTGAATCTGCAGAAAAAGAAGCCAATCCCGAGCTGCAAAAACAACATCTAACGTTTGTGATCGTCGGTGCTGGCCCCACAGGTGTGGAGCTGTCTGGCGCGATTGCAGAGATCAGTCGTCAAAGTCTGACGAAAGACTTCAGACATATTGATCCTTCCCGCACGCGCGTGTTGTTGATTGAAGCAGGCCCACGAATCCTAGCGGCATTTGATCCGGGCTTGTCTCGCAGTGCTGCGATGTCGTTGGAAGATCTTGGCGTGCAGATCTGGACAAACACACGTGTCACCGATGTTAAAAAAGATTCGGTAACCCTCGGTGATGAAGTCATCAAAGCTTCAACGATTCTTTGGGCTGCGGGCGTGCAACCTTCAAGCATCAATAAAACTTTGGGTGTTCCACTAGATCGTACGGGACGCGTGATTATCGAAAAAGATTTGTCTCTGAAAGACTATCCCGAAGTTTTTGTTTTGGGTGATCAAGCCTGCTACACAACCAAAAAAGGCGAATCACTGCCGGGCCTAGCATCCGTAGCGATGCAACAAGGTATGCATGCAGGGCGCGTGATCTTAAATGAAATCGAAGGCAAACCTCGCCGTGAATTTCATTATCTTGATAAAGGCCAAATGGCGACGATCGGTCGGAGAAAAGCGATCGCGCAGATTGGTAAAATTAAAATCTCGGGCTTTTTGGCTTGGCTGATCTGGCTTTTCATTCACGTGTATTACCTGATTGGTTTTAAAAATAAGATCTTCGTTATTTGGCAGTGGGCTTACGCCTATCTGACATTCAAACGTGGAGCACGCTTGATCGTCGATAAAGAATGGCGTTCGCAAGCACCGCAACCTACGTCCAAGTAATGGTCAACTAACAGCTAGGAGCTCTCGCGGTTTTTAAATATCATCAGAGTGTGGATTATAGTTTCCTCTACTCTGATGATTATCTTTTTACTCGTGTGGTTTTTCAGAAGTCACTCGCGTTCGTTTACTTCATCGGATTTCTTATTGCTGCAAATCAATCACCAGGTCTGATCGGTGAACGCGGCATCCTCCCCGCAAAATTATTCATGAAGCAAATCCGCTTTCGCGATTATCCCAGTCTTTTTCATTTCAAATTCTCGAATCAGCTCCTCAAGACGGCGGCATGGATCGGAGTTGCACTCGCTCTGTTTGCATTTTCAGGAACTTCTGAACAACACGGCTATGTCTTGTCATTCGCGACATGGTTTTTTATGTGGATCCTCTACATGTCCTTTGTGAATATCGGGCAAGAATTTTATGGCTTTGGGTGGGAAACACTTCTGCTTGAAACGGGTTTCTTAGCCATGTTCCTGGGGCCTGCAAGCAGCTCTGTCCCCGTATTGATAATTTATCTTTATCGTTGGCTCGCCTTCCGATTGATGTTTGGCGCGGGACTGATCAAAATCCGCGGTGATGAATGCTGGCGTGATTTCACCTGTATGTTTTATCACTATGAATCGCAACCATTGCCCGGACCCTTGAGTCGTGCGTTTCATCATGCACCTCGATGGTTAAATAAATTTTCAGTTTTAGTGAATCACATTGTTGAACTGATTTTACCGTTTCTATTATTCGGTCCTGGTTATCTAAGATGGATCGCTGGTGCAGGAATTATTTTATTTCAATTTACAATTTTCATTGGCGGCAATTATAGCTGGCTGAATGTAATCAGCATGGTGACTTGCATCTTTTGTTTTGATGATGACTTTTTCAGGCTGTTTGCAGAGCTTCCAAAACCGATGGCAGCGGTGTCCCTGCCCCACATGATCATCACATCAATCGTGTTTATTTTCATTGCAGCGTTGTCTTATCGACCTGCGAAAAATCTTTTCTCAAAACGCCAGGCGATGAATCGCAGTTTTGATCGACTGCACTTATGTAACACCTATGGCGCTTTCGGCACAGTAACGCGCAACCGTCCTGAGATCATTGTTGAAGGTACGCGAGACGCCACGATCACCGATAGCACCTTGTGGGTGCCCTATGAATTTAAAGGTAAGCCCGGCGATCTCAATAAACGCCCGCGCCAAGTCAGCCCCTATCACTACAAACTCGATTGGCAGCTGTGGTTCGCGGCGATGGCGGACTATCGCTACAACACTTGGACTCTGAGCCTCGTCGCGCGACTGCTGCAACGTGAACCCGCAGTGATGAGCTTGATTAAACGTGATCCCTTTCAGGGAGACAAACCCACCTTTGTACGTGCTGAACTTTATATTTACAACTACACCGACAAAGGCGAACCCGGGACTTGGAAACGCACACGCTTGGGAACTTTTCTGCCCCCCTTAAGTTTGAAGGATGAAACCTTTCGCGAATATCTTGAAAGCGAGGGCTGGCTTTAACGCAGTGTTTCGATGCAGAGGGGTATGTCAGATAGCTTTAAAACAGCTAAGTTGAAATCACAGAAATCAACTGAGAGGCCACAGTGGAAACGACGCAAATTAAAGTCAAAGCCGACGTGAATGACGAACGCGTGACGAATGGAATTTTAGAAATTCATTACTTCAATTCAGGCGAACGCATGATCAATGCTCTTAAAAAGTTAGCGCTTTATTGGGTGATTTCGATTTTCTCGATTCTAATTCCAGTGGCGCACTTCATCCTGGTGCCGCTGTTTTTCTTCTTAGGGATTTTCTTTTTCTATCGCTCTTATAAAAGCCAAGGCAAAGTGCTTGCGGGCTCTGTGCCCTGCCCCCATTGCCAGAAAGTTCTAACATTGGGGCCTCAAGAGCTGCAGTGGCCGGTCAGTGAAATCTGTCAGAGCTGCGCTCGGGCGATCCGAATCCATCCTGTTCTTGCTCAATAGACCGAACAGTCTTTTGACAGTCCTGAAAGATCTACTTTGAATGCACCCTAAGACTTAGATAGGACTCCTAACCACACACACGTCAAAGGAGTTTTATGAAGAAGGTCCTTGTTACACTTGCTGTTGTTGCTTGTGCGCCCTTTGCGCAGGCGATGGAAGTGGGTGCTGGCCTAGGAATGTTGTCGGCTATGGCAGTGGCATCGGTTTCGACCGTAGCAACGCACAAGTCGATGAACAACAAAGTCATCGTCGCGGCTCAAGAGGATGCGTATGCGTTCGTAGCGACGGAGGGAGAAATTCGCGGAGCGTGCCTCGAACAAGCGCTCCAACTGATTCACTCTGAAGATCCGACCTCAACGGCTTCAGACTTGGATCTAGCACTGGCGATTATTAACTTCGAGTAACCGCTAGTCTCGGCAGCACAGGCCAACCCCTCAAAAGGTTGGCCTTTTTATTGCAATTCACTCTTCTCATATTTAATTCATTTTTTTCTTGGTAGGTATTTTTATGAGAGCCTTCTTGGTCGTTTTTCTCTTGGTTTCTTTTCAGTTTGCGGGGGCGGATGAAAAGGAACTGTCAGCTGGGGAGGCTCTCCAACTTTTTCATCTCTCTGTTGTAGATGTTAAAAACGATTTGAAAGACTGGCTTAAGGTCAGCGCGAATGCCGTTTCCAAATTAAAAAAATCTGCTAACGCTGAAGAGTGTCGCGCGACGGATGCCAAAGAAGCTTGTGAAAAAGCGATTTTGGAACTTGTGAACTACTCCCGCTTTGAATTGAAAGACACTTCGATCTTTGATCTCGAGAATGATTTAAAAACGAAATACAAATTCGATTTGAAAGACGGCATGAAGGTTTATCAATTATCTTCGGCCCTTCGTTGGATGGTTAAAAAAGATCAACTCAATGGTGTGCCACTCCCTAAACAAGGGAACTATGCAAAAGGTCTTAAACCTTTCGTCGCAGCGATTGAGGAATTCCACAAAGAAAAAGCCATTGAGCTGACTCGCGCTGAACGCCAAATCCCTGCTTCTGTGCGCTAATACACTTTAAAAAATCGTAAGTCCTCGCAGTGAGGTTCGTCGCTTAGACTGAACCTTTACCGGAGGAAATATTATGATTCTTGTTATGGGTGCCACTGGCCACATCGGCTCAAAAGTCGTTCAACTTTTGCTCAAAGAAAAACATCCCGTCCGTTGTTTCGCTCGTCACTTTCCAAACGCAGATGCTTTCCCTGGCGCTGAAATCGTCATCGGCGACGCCAATGAAGTTGCCGATCTTGCTGATGCTATGCGCGGGTGTAGTGCTGCACTTATCATGCTTCCGCAAAACAAAGATGCGGAAAATCTGCGCCTCTATCAAAACAAACTGGGTGAAGTCATCGCCGAGGCTATTGAAGAAAGTGGCATTAATAAAATCGTCAACATCTCGTCTATCGGCGCAGATCTGCAATCAGGAACCGGGCCTATTTTAGGATTGCATGATCAAGAAGAGCGCTTAAACCAAACTACTCATGCTGATATTGTGCATTTACGTTGCGCCTACTTTATGGAAAATCTTATCAATGGCATTCCATCAATCATTCAGATGAATCGTTACTTTGATACGATTTCCCCGGATGCTTCGATTCCGATGACAGCAACCCGAGATATTGCGGCACGCGCGGCATTTTTACTTTTGAATCCAGACTTTGACGGAAAAAACGTCGAATACATCTTGGGCGAAAGAAATTTAACTGGCCACGAAGCCATGAAGGCCATCGCCAAAGCGATTGGTAAAGACGAAGTCGAGTACGTCGAAATTTCGGATGATGAAATGCGCAAGCATCTTTTGGGAATGCAAATGTCTGAAAGTGTTGTGGACTCATTGATTGAACTCAATCACTGCGCAGAAAATGGCACACTGACTTCAACCGTTAGTCGAGATCGCGTGAACACGACGAACACCTCCATCGAGGAATTTGCACGCACCACATTCTTAGAGGCCTATAATAAGGAGCTCGAAAAAGAACGTGCGCGCCGCGGCCGCGATAGTTCCGCTGCTGAAGCAAGACCTTGAAGCTGTTCCTAAACAAGTGATAGAGTTTTTGAATGAAGAAACTCATTTGGTTCTCTATCGCTTTTTTAGGAGTCTCGTGTATGCACAAAACAGTTCATTATCCTCAACCTGAAAGAATTCCGCATTCATTGTCTAAATTTGAAGATGTTCGTCAGGATGACTACTTCTGGATGCGCGAAAGAGAAAATCCAAAAGTCCTCAACCACCTTAAAGCTGAAAATGCTTACACCGAAGAGATGATGAAGCCGGTAAAAGAGTTTGAAACGACTCTTTTCAACGAATTGAAATCTCGCGTGAAAGAAGATGAATCTTCTGTACCATTCTTGCGTGCGGGATTTTATTACTACTACCGTTATGAAACTGGAAAGCAGTACCCAGTTTACTATCGCAAAAAAGGCTCATTAGAAGGTAAAGAAGAAACCATTCTTGATGTGAATGAGTTGGCAAAAGGTCATAACTTCTTTGAATGTTCCGGTCCGATCATGAGCCCGAACCAAGAATGGATGGCTTACGCTGCGGACACGACAGGTCGTCGTTTCTATACAATTCATTTTAAAAACTTGATCACAGGTCAAACTTCAAAGCACACGATCAAAGATGTGACTGCGAATGTGACTTGGGCTGCAGATAACAAAACTGTTTTCTACACGGCTCAAAATCATAAAACATTGCGCGCTGAAAGAACTTTCCGTCACAACATTGAATCGCACATGAGCGAAGCGGTGTACTTTGAAAAGGACGAGACCTTCTCGACGTACGTGTACACGTCTTTGTCTAAGAAATACATCTTCATCCTTTCACGCAGCACTTTGACGAATGAAGTTCGTTATTTGCCTTCAGATCAACCAACGGGTGAATTTAAAGTGTTCACTCCCCGCGTGCGTGAGCACGAGTACTCTGTTCTTGACGGCGTTGACACATTCTATGTGATCACGAACAAAGACGGTGCAAAGAACAATAAAATCATGACGGCCAAACCTGGTCACACGAATGAAAAAGACTGGAAAGAGCTGGTCCCTCATCGTGCTGATGTTTTGCTTGAAGACTTCACAGTTTTCAAACACCACATTATTTTAGGCGAACGCGCTAACGGTCTGACTCAGTTGGCGATTCGTGATCGTGACGGTAAAAATGAATTTCTGATTCCGTTTCCTGACCAAAGCTATATGGCCAGTGAAGGTAACAATGCGGAATACGATACAAACACTTTCCGTTATGATTACGAATCAATGCGTTTGCCTGAATCAACTTTTGATATCAATTTGAAAACCCATGAACAAAAGCTTGTTCGCACAAAAGAAATTCCGAACTTTGATTCCAGCAAATACAAAGCAGACCGCATGTTCATCACGGTTCGTGATGGCACAAAGGTTCCTGTTTCAATGCTGACGAAAAAGGATTTCAAACCTGGTGATAAAGCACCGATGTTGGTTTACGGATACGGCTCTTACGGCGCGAACATGGACCCATGGTTCTCTTCAGCGATTTTGAGCCTTGTGGATCGCGGTTTCGTATTCGTACGCGCGCACATCCGCGGCGGTTCAGAGATGGGTCGTCATTGGTACGATACGGGTCGTACGCTTTCAAAGAAAAACACTTTCTTTGACTTCATTGATGCGACCGAAGGTCTCGTTGCAAAAGGCTACGGAACAAAAGGTCACTTGTATGCAATGGGTGGCAGTGCTGGTGGTTTGTTGATGGGTGCTGTGATGAATTTACGCCCCGATCTTTACAAAGGCGTTGTGGCGCAAGTTCCTTTCGTGGATGTGATCAGCACAATGCTTGATGATACTATTCCTCTGACTACGGGTGAGTATGATGAATGGGGCAATCCCAACGAGAAACAGTACTATGACTACATCCGTACTTATTCTCCGTATGACAATGTTGTGAAAGCGGCTTACCCGAATACCCTTGTAACAACGGGTTTCCACGATTCGCAAGTTCAGTACTGGGAACCTGCAAAGTGGGTTGCGAAACTTCGTGATAACAACACAGGCTCTTCGATGATTTTGTTGAAGACAGAATTAGAAGCAGGTCACGGTGGCGCTTCAGGACGCTTTGATCGCTTGAAAGAAGTGGCGACGGAGTATGCGTTTATTTTGATGATCGAGGGTATTACGAAGTAGCACGAATACGAATGTGAACGAAGGATACGTTCGCAGTCGCAAATATAGACTGTACAGGAGTTAGCCACCTCCAAATTCAGTGTCTTCAGACGAGAATTTCGGGGTGGTCAACTTTACTAAACCGAGCTTTCTTCCGATAATTTAAATGGGGGAAAGCACATGCCACATTCAACTATTCGCTTCTTTAAAGCTGCCCAAGCGATCTTGGCTTTAACTCTCGTAACATTTCCATTTCAAAACTGCGGCGAGCAATTTCCAATCGATCAGTATGCAGCAGATATGAATTCCGCGAATTCAGATCCATCGGATACCTTGGCCCCTGCCGTTGCCATTCTTGCTCCACTTAATGGAGCTTATGTTAAGTCGACAATGTTGGTGACTGGTGCTTGCGAGGCTGGCCTACCCGTTCTACTTAGCATCAATAGTGGAGCTCAACAAAGTCTGATCTGTAATGGTGGCACATATAGTTCAAACCAAACCTTGAGCCAATCAGATGGCGCTATCGAAATCAAAGTTGAACAAATAGATGCTGCTGGAAACCAAGGAATAAAACAGGTCACAGTTACCAAAGACACTGTTGCTCCAGCTTTGCAATTCACTGTTCCTGCTGCGAATGCACAACTCACTTCTCAAGCAATCTCCGTTTCAGGAAGTTGTGAAAACAATTTAACTGTTACGATTGCGGGTAATGCATTAACTGCACCTGCACAAGTGGCTTGCGTGAACTCAAGCTTTCAAGCCAATGTGGGTGGCGTGAGTACGAATGGCACTTATACTTTAAGCCTTCAACAAACAGACGCTGCCGGGAATCAAGGAAGTGCGAGTCGTACAATCACTCTCGCATTGCCTGCCGGAACTCCTGTCATTAAATTTTCAACTCCAGCTGCAAACACTCTTACTAAAACGGGTGTTACGATCACAGGTACTTGTGTGACGGGTTTACCTATTCAAATTTCAGGAATGGGAATCAGCCAAAACTCGCAAGCCACTTGTTCTGCGGGAGCTTTCTCGCAAGCAATTAGTTTTTCAAATGGCGACGGCACTAAAAATATTATTGTGTCGCAAACGAATGCTCAAAGCCAAACGGGTCAGGATTCAAGATCATTCATCTTGGATACGACGGCTCCTGCAGTGAATATTTTAAATCCAGCTGCGGGTTCACAAAGCGATACGGGACTGACTATCGGCGGAAGCTGTGAAACAGGCCTCAATGTTACGATTTCAGGAACTGGGATCGCAGCCTCTGGAAGTGTTTCCTGTGTAGCTGCGACCTTCCAAGCAAACATTAATTTTTCAACTGGTGCTGGTGTGAAAACAATCACAGCATCGCAAACAGATGCAGTTGGAAATGTGGGTAGCAACTCTAGAAACTTTGAACGAATTGCTCCTATTTTGGATGGCAAAGTTTTATACGCCAACAACTGTTCTTCGTGCCACAACGCTCTTGCAACCAGCACGAAAATCAACCGCACAGCTCAACAAATTACCAGTGCGATAGCATCACAACCCCAAATGAATGCAATTAAACTATCAAGCGATCAGATCGCAGCCATTGCGCAAGCTTTGTACGTAGAACCGCCAGCGACTGCGGTGAACTACGCTCTAGATGGTCTTAAAGTATCTTGTAATGTGGCTGGTGAAAACCAGGCCTATCACACTTTGAAGTTGCTCAGCGATTATGAAATGAAAAATACGTTGAGAGATATTTTTACTGCCAATATCTTCAATGTGATATTTGAAGCCGCCACTGATCCAGCGACGCAACTTCAAACTTCTACGCTAGATGCGATCCCGCAAAGACGCATCCAAGACTCATTAACTGCACCGTTCTTATTTAGCAAAGGTGCAACAACTGTTACAGCTGAATTTTTAAAGACTTACGATACGACTATTTGGAATGCCGTTCAGAAAATAAAAACTTTGACATCTGCACAGCGAACTCAGCTCTTTGGCAGCTACGTCACTTGCTATAGTGATACTGCGTTGACTGATGCCTGTCTTGATCAATTTATTAGTGCTTTCGGTTTAAGTGTATATCGCCGCAAAATTTCAACGACAGAAGTGACGCAATTCAAAGCGACTGTGGCGAATGAAAGCACACCGATTAGTAAACTCTATTACGTCATCTACGGAATGTTGATGGCGCCAGACTTTATGTATCACTACGAAGTCAATGGTACCAACTCCGGCAATATGCTGGCCCTGGATCAATATGCAATTGGTTCGCGAATCTCTTATTTGTTAACAGGGTCAATGCCGGATAAAAAAATGTTGCAGCTGGCGGCCGACGGCAAATTAAGCTCGACTGTCGATATCAATTCAGCGGTCGACTACTTAGTGGCGACTTATCCAGCTAAAGTAAAAGACAACATGTGGCAGTTCGCTTCGGAATGGTTGCGACTCACGAATTCGAATTTTCCAAATTCTCCGAGAGCCACTGCGATCTCGAATGGTTTTATAAATTTGGCTGGTGGCGAAGGCAGCACATTCAGAAAAGCCGCCCTTCAAGAGATGAAGGACATGTTCGGCTACTACACTGTCGACAAACCAGGGACATTTACAGATCTATTGATGTCGGATAAATCATTTGCTTCCAATGCGAAACTGGCCCAGGTCTACGGCACTTCTGTATGGACATCAGGTCAAACACCACCGACATTACCAAGCACTGAAAGCAGACTTGGGTTCTTAACAAAAGCAGCCATGACAATTCATGGTGGCGACAGAAACAATCCATTCGCGACGGGAGGAACTATGTTTAAGCATGTCCTTTGTCGTCAGTTCGCTTCGCCGGGCGGGATTTTCACACCTGCAGCTGTGGACCCTGCCATCATTCGTACGACTCGCGAGCATTATGAAACGCTCGTTCCACGCGGAAGTTCGTGCATCGGTTGCCATGGTCAACTTGAGCCCTTCGGAATGCCTTTCGAACAATTCGACATTTTCTCGCGCAACCGAAATAACGTCGAAAAAATCTATAGTGATGCCGGCGCTTTCTTAGCGGATAAGACAACGGACACAACTCAGTCTGTGATCTTAGGAACACAGACTATCAGTGTGGATAACGCCGTCACATTGGTAAATAGAATTAATGAAAGCAAAGAAGCTCACGTCTGTTTTGCGACGCAAATCTATCGCAATCACTTTGGTAAATTAAGCACGAGTGATGACGCTTGTATGTTGAGTCGAATTGCTGAGAAGGCATCTTCGAATGCCACTATTTTAGATATTCTGAAGGCCATGGCGATTGACGCCAGCTTCAGACAAAGAAGAATGAATTAATAGGCAACGGGGGAAGATCAATGAGCAAACGTAATAAAATGAGTTCATCAAATGTTGATGCAGTTGCCGTGGATTTAATGAATCGTCGCATGTTCATAAAGACTGCGGTCGGATACATGGCGATTCCGTTTTTATCTTCGTTAATTCCTCGCGAGGTTCTGGCGCAAGTGGCCGCTTCGCCAAGACGCTTTATCGGAATCGCCACCTCAGATCAATTTCCGCAACAATTGCTTTTCCCAACAGGTTTTGTTGGTAAAACCAATGCTGCACCTTACAGCACCAACACGACAGCCTTTACAGAAGGTGGATTTAATTTTAGTGAAACAAATCTTTCTTCAATCATCAGTCAAAGCGGATCTATTTCCGGCGCACTGGATAGCAAATTTAATGCATATGTTTCAAGAATGGTCATGCTTGGGGGTTTAGACTTCCCAGGCCGCTTGGATCACGGCTCGCAAGGCTGCATGGGTAATACGGCTAACTCCAATTTAGGTGGCGAGCTATCGATGAACAGTAACTACACTGTGGACCGCGTGTTAGCTCGACAGTCGCAAATTTATTCAGGCGTCACAGACACAGCACCAGGTATGGCTTTAAGACTTGGTGATAAGAGTTGCTCAGGCGAAAAAACCGGAGCTGGTGGACGTGGGCAAGAAGTTGGCACCATGGATCTCAGCTTGAATGGTAACTTAAATCAGATCTTCGCAACTTATTTTAAAGCAGGTACCGGCTCTCCAGGCACGACGACGACAACTGGAGATGCGACTCGAAAAGGTATCATTGATCAAATTTATAATAGCGCCACTTCAGTACGAGGCAGCTCGAAAACCAGCGCTCAAGATAAAGCTCGTTTAGATGAGTATCTACAAAATCTTTCCGAGGTTTCCAAGTCGTTGACTCCAACGACAACAACAACTCCTGGAGGCAACTCTTGTCCTGCAGTTGCAAATGATTATACAAAGATTGCTAGAAGTGGCGGCAACGACATTGCCACTGGCAGCAGTGCTGTTGCCAATACAGCAACATACTATAAAGATGTTGTTCGCTTAATCACTCTCTTCATCAAATGTGACTTGTGCCGTGTCTTTAACGTCGGGTTTGCTTCGGCATTAACTTCTTCAACTGAAGCCATTAACTTTTATACAGAGCCAAGACCATGGCATTTAGATTACGGTCACACAAATAACTATCCGAAGTTATTGGGTGCGCAGAAATGGGTTTTAGATAACGTCGTTTATGAGTTGATGAAAAACTTGAACGCGACGGAGTCTGCAGAAACTTATCTTGATAACACTTTGATTTACTACTCTCCTGAAATGTCGTTTGGACATTCTGGAATTAACATGGGCAGTTTATTGATTGGTGATAAACGCCTGAATGGCGGAAGAGCCCTTAACTTTGCTGACTATGCCAAAGGATTCGGAACTGCGAGTTCATATGGCTCTTACGGGAACCTTAAAATGGAACTCGGTGCAGGCCAACCCATCAATCGCCTTTGGGTGACCATGATGCAAGCCTATGGTATTCCAACATCAGCTTACTTTGGTAAATACGGTTCGCGCTCCGATACTTTTGGTAATTGGGTGGACTATTCTAGCTTAGGTGACTACGAATCACCGTTCAAAACTGTTCAAAGAACTCAATTAATTGGATCCGCGCTGCCAAAGGTTTTGAAATAGGATTAAATGCATAAAAAAGCCCGTTTCAAAATGAGACGGGCTCTTCATGAAGACCTGTAAAAATCCGATAAAAAGGTCATGACCTTTCTGGTTCGTGGCGCTTTCATTTTAACAGCTTTGCTCGCACTCACCTCGTGCTTGAGCTCAGGCTTTTCCGAGACGACGAATTCACCAGCCACCACGACGGAAGACACGCCCGCTGTGTTCAAATCAACGATCTTAAATACCGGAAGTTATTCCGATGCCGCTGGCATCTCTCGCAACTATGATTTGATAAAGCTTGAATACGGTTCTGAAAAAACAACTTACGCACAGTGGATTCCCAATAAAGCAGGCGCTACCGTCGGAACAGTTCTGATGTACTTTCCTTACGAGGGAATTGATTGGACCGGTGAAGCCATTGATACGGCATGGTCTACTAAATCAGGTTACTCCGAAGATGTCGATGCACCTTATTATGTAAACGGAACTTCATCGGGCATTTCATATACCTTGATTACTCCGGCAGCCGCAGCTGGTGAAGGATTTCCTTATTCGTATACGGGTCTCAATGTTTTGATTGTTTACGGTCGCTACTACACTGGTAGTACCGTTCAAGACAGTGCCAATGATGTACAAAAAGGTTTGCGCTACCTTCACTCCAGAACAACGTTAGTCGATAATTCTAAAATCGCACTATACAGTGGCTCTTGGGGTGGCGTGGGAGTCCTGTTTGGTGCTGCGCAAATTGAAGCATCTCTTCGTCCTTCTGTGATTGCGCTCGCTTATCCTGTCAGCGATCTTAAGAAGTTGAATACTCGCATTGAAACGACGATCCCAACCCTGACTGTGAACTCGGCATTGATAGATGCCTACAACGCTTTCTGGGATCCGTATAAACGCCGCTTAAATAAAGCCACCGAAAGTCTGACGGGTCAAAGTACTCGTTATGATAATTATACTCACTCTAAGCTCAGTGCTTTGAATCAGAAATTTTTTATCGCACATGACGAATGGGATACGCTCGTTCCATTTTCTCATTCCGTGGATTTATTAAACACCGTCGCATCGACTGATAAGATTACTTTGTATCATGTGCGCAATGGCGCCTTGGATATCGACACTGCTGACATCAATCACTCGCAATCAACAAATGAGATGACTCGATCGGCGATGTTGGGATGGCTTTGGACTTATGTGATTGGTGAGCTGACGCCATCGACGGCGGCGCGAAGCTCATTTTATAGCTCTTCTGAATTGATCACTCAATTTAACTATATGAAAGCAATGAAAACCGCAGGCAAAGATGTATCTGCCTACAACAAAGTCTTAGGTCTGCTTTGCCAAGAAAATTTGACTATGGGTGATGCCGACAATTCATTCGGTGGAAACAGTAAAGATATCTTCTTTGTTCTAATGGAAAATCTTTGGCAAAACGGATGGGCTGCGGACGGCCCCTCTGCCTGTGCGAAACTTCTTACGAACCCACCGTTCTAGTCAGTGGCTTTTGCCTCCTCTCCGTCACGTGTCTATTCCTTCGACACATAATTGCTTTGAACTGCAAATAAACCCATCTCCCTATTGGCCCGAATAGAGCAAAGGACTCCCCTGAATCGAAAACAATCAGGAGAGAAAATGAAAACAAAATCAATGATTTTAGGGCTCATGCTTTTAAGCTCATCGGCTTTTGCTGAGCGTATTGAAAATGTAAAATATTGCGAAACCCACGCAGATAAAGAAAGAGTCGAATACTTCCTAAACAGAGATGAATCATCGGAAGTGGTAAAAAAAGCGATCCTGGCTGCTATGCCTTCTTTGCGTACTCGCTTCATCACTTTTGATATCGAATATAAAGGTGTCGTACGTTCTGACTCACAAACGGTTGCTGGAACATTCACCAGCAATGAAGAGTTCTACAACAAAACTATGAGCTTGTTGCAAGCAGAAGTTGGTTCTGATTTGTCGGTACTCGACAACGCTAAAGGGACAACTGCTCAACGCGTGAAAAACCTAGTTAAAGATATTGGCTTCCCTAAACAGCTTGGAATTTCTTATGGGTATTATCCAGGCTATCATATCTTGAAAGAAAATCAGTTCAGCGTTGAGGGCAATACTCTTAACTTCACTTATGAGTCTGGTGTTTTCTCTAAGAAAAATAAAACGATCGCTCTTGATCAAATCGGCGAACTAGTTCCGACGGGAAACAAAAGCGTTTGGGGTAACGATAGTTGCGCAGACCTCCGCGTGGCTAAAGAAAAACTAGAAATCGAACACATCCGCGGTGAAACTACTTACGTTCAAACTGTACTGGGTTGCACGACTCCAGTAATCTGTAAATACATCGAAAAGAAAACAGAAGCTGGCCATATGGAGCTTTCTCTTAAATAAGAACTCCATCTGCTTCTAAAATAAAAAAGCCGACTTCTTTTATGGAAGTCGGCTTTTTTTATTTTCAAACTTTAAGATTTCGAACTAATTCGCAGCGAGTTTTCTCATTACATATTGCAAGATACCGCCGTTTTTGTAGTAGTCCACTTCCACAGCAGTATCAATTCTGAGACGCACTTTGTGCGATTCACTTTGACCGTTGTCACGCGTGATCACCATCGTCACATCGCTCAGTGGCTTTAAGTTCGCATCAATGCCTTGAATTTCAATTTTCTCACTACCATTTAAGTTCAATGTTTTGCGAGTCATACCTTCATGGAATTGCAATGGCAGAACACCCATGCCGACTAAGTTCGAACGATGGATACGCTCGAAGCTTTCAGCGATCACAGCTTTCACACCTAACAACAAAGTCCCCTTCGCTGCCCAGTCACGTGAAGAGCCCGTCCCGTATTCTTTACCAGCAATAACCACCAGTGGTGTGTTGGTCGCTTTGTACTTCATCGCTGCATCGTAGATCGACATCGTCTCGCCGCTTGGTACGTAACGGGTCATACCGCCTTCAATACCTGTGAGCATTTCATTCTTAATACGGATGTTGGCGAAAGTACCACGCACCATCACTTCATCTGTACCGCGACGTGAACCGTAAGAGTTAAAGTCTTTCGCTTCAACACCTTTCGACATCAGATACTTACCCGCTGGAGAATCTTTTTTGATATTCCCTGCTGGAGAAATATGATCCGTCGTAATTGAGTCACCCAAGATCGCCATAATGCGCGCACCTTGAATATTCGAAAGCGCACTCGGAGCTTTTTGCATGCCCACGAAGTACGGAGGATTTTTAATATAAGTCGACTCTGGCCACTTATAAGTTTTGTCGCCACCTTTTGGAATCGCTTGCCACTCTGCTGGTCCACGGAAAACGTCGTTGTAACGATTCTCAAACATTTTCGATTTCAATACGAACTCTGTGATCACATTGATATCGTGATTCGTTGGCCAGATGTCTTTCAAGAAGACAGGCTTGCCGTCTTTACCAGTGCCGAGTGGCTCATGGATGAAATCATGGTGCATAGACCCAGCTAATGCATAAGCAACAACCAATGGTGGTGAAGCCAAGTAGTTTGCTTTCACATGCGGATTGATACGACCTTCAAAGTTACGATTACCTGAAAGAACCGCTGAAACAACAAGGTTGCCCTTTTCAACGGCGCCTGCGATATGACCTGGAAGCGGACCCGAATTACCGATGCAAGTCGTGCAACCATAACCCACAAGGTTAAAGCCCATGTGATCCAAGAATTTTTGTAAGCCTGAAGCTTCCAAGTATTCAGTCACAACTTGTGATCCCGGAGCCAATGATGTCTTTACCCACGGTTTGATTTTCAAACCTTTTTCAAAAGCATTTTTCGCAACGATACCCGCACCCATCATCACTGATGGATTTGAAGTATTCGTACAGCTTGTGATCGCAGCAATCACAACGTCACCATGACCGATTTTATAATCATGGCCTTCAACGTCGACGGCTGATTTTTCTTTCGTGATACTGCCTTCTGGAACTTGGAAACCCAAAGTCATCTGGTGAGCAAAATCCGTATTAACTGATTTAAGTGGAACGCGATCTTGAGGACGTTTAGGTCCTGCAAGTGAAGCTTCGACCGTGCCCAAATCCAACGACAATGTTTCATTGAAGTTAAAATGTTTTTCAGCTTCAGCATCACGCCACAAACCACACTCTTTGGCATACGCTTCAACAAGTGCGATCGTTTCTGGAGGACGGCTAGAAAGTTTTAAGTATTTGATTGTTTCGTTATCGATTGGGAAGAAACCACAAGTTGCGCCATATTCTGGAGCCATATTTGCGATCGTTGCACGGTCAGCTAGAGACAGCTTCTCTAAGCCTGAACCATAGAACTCAACGAACTTACCAACCACGTTTCTCTTACGCAGCATTTGTGTGACTGTCAGAACTAAATCCGTTGCCGTCACTGAATCTTTTAAATGACCTTCCAAGCGGAAACCAACTACTTGAGGAATCAACATACTCATGGGTTGACCCAGCATCACGGCTTCCGCTTCGATACCACCAACACCCCAACCTAAAACGGCCATACCGTTTACCATTGTTGTGTGAGAGTCCGTGCCAACTAAAGTATCTGGGTAAGCAAGATTTTTATCTGTCCACACAGTTTTACCCAAGTATTCCAAATTAACTTGATGGCAAATACCTGTGCCCGGAGGAACAACGCGGAAGTTGTTAAAGGCATCTTGCCCCCACTTCAAGAAATTATAACGCTCATAATTTCTTTCAAATTCCATCGTCACGTTTTCTTCAAATGAATTCGGTGTACCGAATGAGTCCACCATCACCGAGTGATCGATAACGAGATCCACCGGCACAAGTGGATTGATCTTTTGCGGATCACCGCCGAGTTTCGCAATAGCATCGCGCATCGCTGCGAGATCCACGACTGCCGGTACGCCGGTAAAGTCCTGCATCAAAACGCGTGCGGGATAAAATGAAATTTCTCTTTCAAGTGACTTAGCATCATGAGCAAGAAGGGCGTTGATATCATCAGCATTGACTGTGATGCCGTCTTCTTTACGCAATAGATTTTCAAGCAACACGCGCAACGAAATCGGCAGGTGTTTAAACTGCATCGCATTCGTTTTTGCGGGATTAAAAATCGTGTAGGTCGCGTTACCCACCTTCAAGGTCTGGCGGGTTTTAAAACTGTCTTTTGAATTGTCTGCCATAGAGGCCTCCAGTATTTAACTCCACTCGCCGCGTAGGATTTTGTCTAGCCAGAAGACACCGATCTGAGTTTTTACATCGGTGATTTTTCCGTCATAGACCTGCTTGATCAAATCCGCAGGAGTCATTTCAACAAGTTCCAAAAACTCACCTTGATCCAAGCGCTGTTCCGTTTTGGTGAGGTCTTTGGCTAAAAACAAATCAATGTGCTCGTTCGAATATCCAATCACTGGATGAATCTGCGTGAGCAAACGCATTTCTTTCGCTTCGTAGCCCGTCTCTTCAGCGAGCTCTCTGCGAGCTGTGATGAGCGAGTCTTCGCCGTGATCTCTTTTCCCCGCAGGAAATTCAAGAAATACTTTTTTAACTGCGTGACGATATTGATGAACCATCACAACGTTGCCATTTGGCAAAATCGGAATGATCATCGCAGCACCTGGATGCAGAATGTACTCACGAACATATTCTCTGCCATCGGGAGCCATCACCTGATCTTGCTCTACTTTTAAAAAACGACCTTTAAAGACTTGGCGACTTGAGAGAACTTTTTCCATGAGGTGCTTCATGCACAACATCTTCCCATAAACAAAATGCCTTGTCTAAATATGAGAGCTAGGCCTTTGAATATTTTGGCCTCGTCCTTCGTCTAAAATTGTTTAGCTCGAATTGCTCCTCACAGTGCTTTCCCTGAATCTAAAGAGGTAGATTTCAAATATTCTGGAGGATTCCAATGAAGTTGCTAGGAAAGGCGGGCCTTTGTGCATTGTCCGCGCTGCTCATCACGCTGTTTTTAATTCAAGATGCAAACGCTCAACTCTCTCGAGGTCGTTCTGCATTCGGTAGCAGCGCGTCCCTCGGCGGAACTATTTCGATGGGTATAGGAATTTCGACTGTGAGTGCTTCACAAGATGACTTGAATAGCACCATCGACACTTCCAATTCGGATCACACAGCAAACACCAAAAACCTTGGAAGTGCTTGGGAGATCGTAGCAAATTGGATCTATCGCTATGAGCGTTCTAACTACGCACTTATTATCCGCCCTTCTTACTTCACACAAAGCACCACGGGCAGTGGCAGCGATGGTGATCACGATTACAAACTCACTGGTTACACGGTATTCCCAATCTTCCGTTTGTACGCTCTAGAAAACTCATTTATCCACTTCTTTATGCAGACTGGTGTTGGTTACGGTTCACTCAGCGGTGAAATCACTTCGGGCGCTAACAGTTTGGAGTTCAAAGGTGGAGCGTTCGGTGCAATGGGTGGTATTGGTGTTGATTTCTGTTTCACGGATTCCCACTGTATGACTGTCGAAGGTAATTTGAGATATCTTCCAATTGAAAGAAACGTCACAACAGGTGGTAACTGTGCTTCTGGCAGCAACCCGATCTCTGGTATCAGTCAGTGCGGTGGCGGTTCTGAAGTTGAAAGCAACAACACGGACTTGAAAACGACTATGTCAGGCGTTCAAGGTTCGATCGGTTACACGTACAATTTCTAAGTGTTACATAGCATGGGGCTCCGCACCTTTGATCTCTCTGCGATGAGAGTAAACTCAAAGGATACAAATGGAGTCCCTCATGAAAAAACGCACCCTCGGTAAATCTTCCCTTCAAGTCTCTCCTCTTTGTTTCGGCGGCAACGTTTTCGGTTGGACTGCTGACGAGAAAACTTCTTTCAAACTTTTAGATGCTTTTGTTGATGCAGGTTTTAACTTCATCGATACGGCCGACGTTTATTCTGTGTGGATGCCGGGTCATCAAGGCGGAGAATCTGAAACGATCATCGGCAACTGGCTTCACAATAGTCCTCATCGCTCGAAAGTCATCATCGCCACAAAAGTCGGCATGCAAATGGGCAATGGTAAAAAAGGTCTTTCGAAAAATCACATCATCGAATCCGTGGACGCCTCATTAAAACGATTGAAAACTGATTACATCGATCTCTATCAATCACATGAAGACGATCCTTCTGTGCCACTTGAAGAAACCCTGTCAGCTTATGCGGATTTAATTCAGCAAGGGAAGGTGAAGTATATTGGGGCTTCTAACTACACGGCCCCTCGCCTTCAAGAAGCTTTGAAAGTCGCTGAGAAAAACAATCTGCCTCGCTATCAGTCTTTGCAGCCACTTTACAATTTGGCCGAACGCGAGTTTGAAAAAGACTTACAAGCTTTGTGTGTGAAAGAAAACTTAGGTGTGATTTCTTACTTCTCTTTGGCTTCGGGATTTTTAACTGGCAAGTATCGTTCTAACGAAGATCTTAAAGGCAAAACTCGTGGTGGTCGTGTTGAAAAATACATGAACGAACGTGGCATGAAAATCTTGTCCGCCTTGGACCAAGTCGCTGATCAACATAAGTCGACTCAAGCACGCGTTGCTTTAGCCTGGTTGATGACTCGACCAAGTGTTGTATCCCCGATCGTAAGTGCTACAAACCTTGATCAGCTTGATGATATTCTAAGAGCCACAGATCTTTCTTTAAACTCGAAAGATATTGAGCTTTTAAATTCTGCTAGTCAGTAGGTAGTCATGGATTCTTTGCGAGTAGAGCTGCTTCCCATCTTGGATGACAACTATGTTTTCATTTTGATCGATGATCAGAAAAAAGAATGCATCGTTGTGGATCCCGGTGATGCCGGTCCCGTAAAAGAATATCTGCGCGAAAAAGATTATCGCCTACTAGGAATTTTGCTTACACATCACCACAACGATCATATTGGTGGTGTGCATGCGATCATGAATAAGTTTGTTGCTCCCGTTTATGCTCCCGTAAAAAACAAAGAGCAAATTAACGATGGCACTCGCTGGGTTAATGACGGAGATGAATTTCAATTAGGAGCATTTCAATTTTCTGTGATGTCGATGCCAGGGCATACCTTAGGTCACGTGGCTTATTGGTTTCACAATCAGCAATGGCTCTTCTCTGGTGATGTCTTATTCGGTCTTGGCTGCGGCCGACTCTTTGAAGGAACGCCAGAGCAAATGTATGACAGTTTAAATCGCATTAAGATGTTACCTCCGCGAACTAAAATTTTCTGCACGCATGAATACACTGAATCGAACTTGCGTTTTAGTCGTCAGCTTCAAACTCAAAACCTCTATACAGGTTTGCCTGCTGATTTAGACCAGTATGCTGCGGAACTCAAATCGCTTCGACAAAGTGGCGAACCCTCGGTGCCTTTAAGACTGGTGAACGAAATGAAGTGCAATCCGTTCTTGCTCGCAAACTCTGCTGAAGAGTTCGCAAAACTCAGAGAGATGCGCAATCACTTCTAAGTGTTTCATTCTGAAACACTGGGCAGACGCCACGTTCGAAATATCAAAAAAATATGCAAAAAAATGAGAATTTATCGGTCCGCCTCTTTTTGAAACCTGAATTTAGTAGGATACTAAACCTAGGGGGAATTATGAGAGCTACCGGGAGATCACTGATCTTTTTGCTGTTATTTCTGCCGTTCGTATCGCTTTTCCAAAACTGTTCAAAAGTGAGTTTTAACTCGACAGAAGCGAGTGACTCAGTTGATGGAAGTGGCGGACCTACTTGCACCGTGGACATGGTGACAACCAATAAAACTGTGAAGATATTATTTTTGATGGATGCCTCAGGCTCCAATCAATCAAATAATAATGCTACCGGTACAGACGTGAACAAAGTTTGGCGTCTGAAAACAATCAATGCCTTCTTGAGCGCCTACCAAGGTAAATCAAATTTCGAATTTGGATTTGCTTACTTTAAAGACGGCATGGCCGATTCTTTGATTAAAGAAGGTACGAAACCTGTTTTCTCAAGAGACAGCACTACAATCTCTAATGCCATCAATGACTTTAAAGCAGTCGTGGATAAAGGCAGCACTCCTTATGATAAGGGTCTTGCGGTTGTGAAAAGCATGATCTCTAACGATCAGGTGAAAAACGCCAGTTCTAAAAACATCATTTACGTAGTTGTGATGGTTTCAGACGGTGTTCCTAAAGATTCACCTTATATGAATGCAAATGGTATGGACCTGCTTGCTAGCGATGTCCAGTCGATTATGAATGTAGCCTCAGGCCAAATCAGCATGAACACCGTTTATCTCTATAATGCTCAAGTGCCTTCGGCTTCCGAGAAAATTTACTTGCAGAAGATTTCATCTGTGGGCAAAGGAACTTTCGTTGAAGCGAGCTCGCAGTCTTCGGGTCACATCGAAGATACGGTTTCAGTTCCTCGCGAAGTTTGTACACAATAAGTTAGCCATCCGAATAATTCCCATAATGAGGCAATACGGTTTACCGTGTTGCCTTTTTTACTTCAAAAATCTAAACAAATTTTAAATAATCACAAGTCCCCCTCTCTTTTTACCTCGACTAACGACCGATATAATATGCAGGGGGAACGATTATGAAAGCCAGTGCTCGGTTTTTCGTTTTAGCACTTTTGGGATTGCCATTACTGACACTATTCCAGAACTGCTCGAACGTGGCGTTTGATAAAGTTGCTGAAGAAGCTATCGATGGACAAAGTTCCATTCCTACAGATGATGGAAACACACCGGATGACGGTGGCTCTAATCCCATTATCGCTAATGAAAAATTCACGCCCTCTTCGACTTCGATGGAATCATCGATCGACATTATTTGGGTTGTCGACAACTCAGGATCGATGTCTGAAGAAGCTGCCAATGTTCGTAAGAACTTAGCTGCCTTCATTCAATCAATTCAAAGTCATACTGATTTGCACTTTATGTTGATCTCAAGAAAAGGTAGCACAGGTAAAGACACGGAAATTCCGTCGGCTTATCTGAATGCTAATACTGTGCAGGTCAATCAGTTCATTGACTCTTATGACGGTCCTTTAAAGTTGCTAACTTCAGTTGCTGCTTACTCTGCTTCAAATCCTAGTTTCTTCCGTGCGAACAGTTTGAAAAGCATCGTGTTTGTAACAGATGATGAATCAAATAAAAAGTCTGCTGATTTCTTACCAGCCCTAGCACAAATTGGTTCGGCATTCAGAACGGATCTTGTGACAGTGAATGCCTTTGTCGGTTTAGGTAAACCAGCTTCACCATGCCAAGCAAGAACAGGTGCCGAATACATGACAATGGCGGCAGCTACTCAAGGTAAGACATTTAATATCTGTGAAGTTGATTGGACTGCGCACTTTGAAAGCCTGGTTGAATCAACGATTTCAAAATTGGATCGCACTTTCCAATTGGCAGACAAAGCAGCTAAAGCGGTTGTTTCTGTAGAAGTAGATCGCGTCGCTATCGATGCTTCTAAATATAAATTTTCAAAAGGTGTTGTGACTTTGGATGAAAGCGTGAGCTTGTCATCTAACTCCGAAGTCCTGATCACTTTCAGCAAATAATCCTGTCTACGCTCCGACCCTGTCGGCGTAGCTACGACTCCGGCAGCTCCAACCACTGGGGCTGTCCATTGATAATCGCAAAAACTTTGACGGGATATTCGAACCAACTACCTAGGTTGATGGAGCGAATATCCTTTTTGTTTCTCTGGAATGTATAATCATCGACGATATGCATGTGGCCTGAGATCACAAAATCAAAAGGCTTTTCGTTATCGTACACGCGCTCTGCATGTGCGCGGATCATCTTAGACAAACGCTCTTCATTGACTTGACGATAGTTTCCGCTCTGCTCGCGGCTTTTATGACTTGCACGCTGCCCGAGCCAATCCCACACACGACCTGGAATCAAACCCAAGCCGATCATTTTCACCCATGGGTTTCGAATGATGCTGCGATATTTTAAATAAGCTTCGTCATTCATATTGATCAGATCACCGTGCTCAGCACGCACTGTCAGGCCATCGATTGTATAATATTGAGCTTCAACGAAAACATCGATATCTAATTTCTTTTTGAAATATCCTTCGACGTGAACATCATGGTTGCCTTCGATGAAAGTGATTTTCGCACCAGCTTGGCGCAGATCTTTGAGAGCATCCATGATAGGAAGAAATTTTTGGGCGTAATGGGAACTGCCGCCAATCCAAAGATCAAAGATATCGCCCAACATGAAGAGGTGAAGATCTACTGGATTTCGCTCTCGCAGAGAACGCAAAAAGCGCAACAGGATTTTCCCATTGCGCTCTTCAGCGGTTTTTAAGTGGATGTCGGAAATAAACCAGGCTTCCACTATTTGTCGTTCAAATCAAAGCCTTGCTTTTTTCTGATAAAAGCCGGGACTTCCAAGTTTTGGCTAGAGAAAGGAGAGCTCAGAACTTCGCGAGCCATTCTGCGCGCTTCCTCTAGAGATTGCTGTTCTTGATCTACATTCATCGACAACTGTTCAGGGTTGTGATGGCGAGATTTCAACTCTTGTGTCTCTTTGAATGCTCTTGCTTTTGCAAGAAGCATATCACGTGGAGACAACGACTGTTCTACTTGAGGAGCGATTGGAGTCGCTACTTCTTGGTGCATCGCTGGTGGAACTTGCGGCATCACATTTTGTGCTGCTTGCTGAGCCACATGCGGAGCTACTGCAGGAACAGGCGGAATTGTCACCGTCTCAACAACTTGAGGTGCTGGCATCTCTTGTTGGTGAGTGTAGTTCATTACTGATGATTGAACTGTGTGTATCGGGGGTAACTCCATCGGCTGAGCCGGTGCTGCTTGTTGTTGCTGTTGCTGAACCGGTTGGTGCATCGGTTGCGACATCGGTTGCATAGGTTGAGGCATCATCGATGGCGCTTGTGGCATTGATGGCATCACTGGCATATGGAACTGAGGCATCTGCGGCATTTGAGGCATTTGCGGCATAGATGGCATTTGTGGCATCTGAGGCATTGCAAATTGGTTTGCCGGTTGTTGGTTCAAGAAGTTTTGCATTTGCTGCATTTGAGTCATGTCATGCGCAAGTTTCACTTCGTGGTGATCGAAACCAGTTGCGATAACAGTCACACGAACTTCGTCGCCCATGTTTTCATCGATAACAGCACCGAAGATGATTTCTGCATCTTCATGCGCAGCTTCTGTGATCAAAGTTGTTGCTTCGTTCACTTCGTACAATGAAAGTTCTGAACCACCTGTGATGTTCACGATGATGCCTGTAGCACCTTCGATTTTTACATTCTCAAGAAGTGGAGAAGAGATCGCTGCAGTTGCAGCTTCAATCGCACGGTTTTCACCTTTAGATGAACCAGTACCCATGATCGCGATGCCTTTAGAAGACATAACAGTACGGATATCTGCAAAGTCCAAGTTGATCAAACCACGGATGTTGATCAAATCAGAAATACCTTTTACCGCTTGAAGAAGAACTTCGTCAGCTTTCTTGAATGTTTCAAGAAGCGGAGTTTTTTCTGCAGCGATAGAAAGCAATTTTTGATTCGGGATTACGATCAATGTGTCGACGTTTTCTTTCAACTCTGCCAAGCCGCCATCAGCATGCTTAGAGCGTTTTTTGCCTTCAAACATGAAAGGCTTCGTCACAACACCAATAGTAAGGGCACCCAATTCGCGGGCAATCTTCGCCACGATTGGAGCCCCACCAGTACCAGTTCCGCCACCCATACCCGCAGTGACGAAGACCATGTCGGCACCTTCAATTTTTTCTACGATTTCGTTGTAAGACTCAATCGCTGCGCGACGGCCTACATCCGGGTTTGCGCCTGCGCCCAAACCTTTTGTCAGATCCAAGCCCAACTGAATTTTTGCTGAGGCTTTGTGTGCGTTCAAAGCTTGGATATCTGTATTTGCAACGATGAATTCTACACCGCTCATTTTGGATTCGATCATTGTAGTGACCGCGTTGCTACCGCCACCGCCGACGCCTACTACTTTAATATTAGCACCAATGCTGATATTTTCTTCTAATTCAAACATGTGATCCCTCCCACATTTACGAGGGGCCTCCAGCCCCCACACCAGTCAAAACAAACTAATCTTTTAAAAAATCTGTCCAAAAAAATCTCTAACCTTCTTAGTTAAACCATCGATTGATTCACCGAGGTTTACCTCTCCATGAACAGTTTGCGCCTGATAATTCTTCTGCGTTAAACCGTACATCAAAAGACCCACTGCTGTAGAGAACTCACCCGATTTCACCACATCCGTCAGACCACCGATTTGCACCGGGGCACCACGACGAACTGGGATATCAAAAATAAATTCGCCCATTTCAATAAGACCATCCAAGTTGCTTGCGCCACCTGTAAGAACAATTCCAGATCCAAGCATCGGCATCAAGCCACTCATGCGAAGATCATTTGCGATCAAGTTCAGAGTTTCTTCGGCGCGAGCCTCAATAACATCTGCTAGATCACGACGAGGAATTTGACGAGCCTTACGACCGCCAACTCCTTCAACTTCTACGGTTTCACTTTCGTTCACCATCGAAGCCATTGCACAACCATGTTTTACTTTGAGTGATTCCGCCGAGAATTGCGGAGTTCTTAATCCCACCGCAACGTCGTGAGTGAAATGCTGACCACCCACTGGAATCACTGAAGAACGAGCTACGCTGCCGTTAACGAAGAACAAGCCATTGCAAGTTCCGCCGCCCATATCGACAACACTGACGCCCAAAGATTTTTCATCTGAAGAGACAACTGCAGTTGCAGAAGCCAATTGATCCAATACAAGGCCCGTTACTTTCAAACCCGCTTTTTCTACGCAACGAACTGTGTTGCTCACTGCTGTTTGACTGCCTGTTACGATGTGCACGTTGGCTTCCAATCGGATGCCTGACATGCCTACTGGATCAGAGATGCCGTCTTGACCGTCGACTTTAAATTCGCGCGGCAATACGTGTAGAACTGTGCGATCTGCTGGAACCGCAACTGCTTTTGCAGCTTCGATCACGCGATCAATTTCTGATTTAGTCACTTCGCGGTTTTTGATTGCAACCATTCCGCGAGAATCAAAAGAAGAGATATGAGTTCCTGAAACACCAACCCATACTTCTGAAACTGAGTAGCCAGACATTAATTCGGCTTCTTCTTTTGCTTTTTTGATGGATTCTGTTGTTGCTTCGATATTTACGACAACGCCTTGGCGAATGCCCGTGTTTGGTGCTTTACCAACACCCGCAACTTCTAATTTACCTTCGGAATTAATTGTGCCAATGACGAAACAAACTTTAGTGGAACCAATGTCCAAGCCTGCTATGACAGCATTTTTAGTCGATTTTAATGTGCTCATCCCTAAGTCCTCACAGTTGCCGTTCGTGTGTGGCTGACTACTTAGGAGGACTCCATCAAATTCATTTCGATGGGGCGACAGAGGCTGTAAGAACTAACATATTAGACGGAAGTCTTACGGACTTTGATCGGTCCTCCAGACTTAAGCTTAGGGATCCTTACGCAACCTGACAAGGACTTTCTTAGACAGATTCGCGTCTATGACGCGAGCGTCAAATTGACGATTCTCAAGATAATCGACAACTTGGGAGACTCGTGCTGACTTCAAAGCGATCTGATCTGAACCCATTTTCACCTGAATTCCGGTTTTGATCATGGTCATCCAGAAGCCTTCTTTTTGATCAAATCTAATTTCAGAAATCGTTTTTCTGCTGAAGCTTCCTTGAGCAGGAATCTCTTCCAAAACCTCAACTGCCTTTTTTCTCAGCTCCGGTTTTTTAACAAAAACTTCACCACCCAAGATCGCAACATCGGGTGCGCGCTGACTATCAATCGCTTGCAACATCTGCCCGTCTTTAATGATTGGCATCAGTTGAGATTTTTTATCGAGGTAAAGCATCTTCACTTCATACGGCTTCACTCGCACTTGCAGTGATGACGGCCAATTTCTTTTTAGCGCTGAGGTTTCAATCCACTCTTCTTTATTCAAAATGCCTGTGATGTTTTTTAATTTCACACTCCACAGAGAGTGACCTTGATAGGCTTGCAGACTTTTTTCGAGATCTTGCACGAGTGGATTCAAGAAATTTTCTTGATTCGCGGGCGCGTCCTCGAGCGTGACTTCAATCTTTTCGATATTAAAAAAGCCGTTTTCATTCAGTGAATAAAGTGTGCCCGCAATGATGAGAGGGAGAATGATAAAACCAAAGATGAGTTTCAAAACGAGCTTCTTCATAAGTGAGTTCAGATTAGCAAGCATTGTGATGCGTGGGAAAAGGATGGTCGGGGCTGGGGGCAAATCACGGCTTAGGTCTTGGGGGGTTGGCTCGCTTCACTCGAGTGTGTCCGCGGAAAGGAGTCGTGGTGGCAAGTTTGTTGATTACAGAGGCTTTGCCGGTAATTAGAATTTTATTTATGTGTTATGTGGAAGCTGTTTCCAAGGAGTAATGAGCGCATGATCTCTGCGACTGTTTTACAATATTGCGGTTATTTGAACACCTTGCTCTTGGTACTTATTGCTCTGCTATTTGTGTTAGCTCAATTTCGTTTTCGTCCGTCAGCATTAGATCGCTTGCCGTTTGCGGATCGTGTGAAAATTTCTTTGCGCCCTGTTCCTGGTGAACATGCGCTGTTCGGTCCGGAGATTGGGAAGCTGCATACGTTTCGTGTGTTGTGGACTTTTATTGTGATCTTGGTGATTGCGCGAGTGACGAGTGGGCTTGTAGTTTCGAAATTGATTTTGGATATGGGGATTGGTGGGTGATGGGGACGTACTCAATTCCTCTGCAATAACTTCCCCTAACGAAAAAATACCTCACAAGCGCCACTCACAATCCCCTGCGAACTTCACTCGCGCGCACGATATGAGTCCGGAAATTCCGAGTACGTCCTCAAATCACGACCTTTATGTCTAATCATTTCTCCGGTGCAACCGATAACCCCAAGGTCAAACCGGGAGTGTATTGTGAAATTCCGTACCAAAGTCGTAGTCAACGTTGCTCTAGCCTGCATTACTTGCACCGCTGCGGCTGTCTTTATATCTGTCAACGAAATCTCAACCCAAGGTGATAAGCAAATCATCGGCAAGTCGCAAGCGATCCTCTCGCGCCTTGAATCCGTTCGCAGTTACGTTGCCTCGCAAGGTGGCCTTCACGATACAATTGATAAAGTTGTCGCCCAATATCCAGATGGAAATCTTCCTCACGAAGAAAAACTCAAAGTCCTAAAACAAGTGCCGATCTTCGCCGCTATGCAAGTCGGAGCAGAAAACGCCGCAGATGAAGGATATAAATTCCGCGTCTTCTCCAATTTCCCACGCAATCCCGATAATAAATCAACTGTCTCTGAAGCTGAGATATTAAAACGCTTCCTCGACAATCCAGATCTTAAAGAAATTCTCGATGATTCACCCGGTGAACTTCGCGTCTACAGACCCGTCAGACTCCTCGCAAGTCAAGGCTGCATGGCCTGCCATGGTGAGCCCGCAAAAAGCCCATGGAAGAATGGCAAAGACATTCTCGGCTATCCTATGGAAGATTGGAAAGACGGCCGACTTCACGGTTCCTTCGCCATCATCTCCAGCAAAGCCAGCGTTCAAGCCGCCGCCAAAGAAACAACACTCAAAATTATCTTGATCGCGTCTGTGCTTTCGATCATCGCCATTGGTGCCAGCTACTATGCACTCAGAAAACCAATCATTGCGCTTTCAACTATCGCGGATGAATTGCAAGAAGCCGGCGTAAACGTATCAAGCTCAAGCTCGAACATTTCGCAATCTTCAAGTGACTTGAGCCGCTCCGCAAATACGGCCGCTTCTTCTATTGAGCAGACCACTGCTACAACAGAAGAAATTTCCTCAATGATCCGACTCAATGCTGAACACACCGTGAACGCCAGAAACTTAGCCGAACAAGCCCAGAACAAAGCACGTCACGGCAAAGAGGAAGTTGAAAAACTCGTTCACTCTATGGATGCCATCTCAGCAAGCTCGATCAAAATCGTAGAGATCATCACCGTCATCGACGATATCGCGTTCCAGACCAACCTCCTCGCTCTGAATGCCTCCGTAGAGGCTGCCCGCGCCGGAGAGCAAGGCAAAGGCTTTGCGGTCGTTGCTGACGCCGTCAGAGCACTGGCACAACGAAGTGCGACCTCTGCCAAAGAGATTTCAAAATTGATTGGCGACTCGGTCGAAAAAATCCAATCCGGCCACTCGACCGTGAAGACAAGTGGCGCGATGTTAAATGATATCGTAAACGAAATTGAAAAGCTGACGACGTTGAACATTGAGATTTCAAATGCAAGTAAAGAACAAGCTCAAGGTGTCACAGCGATCAACGCTTCGATCACAGAGCTTGATAAGGTCACTCAAGACAATGCTGCTGCCGCGAACTCTTGCGCAACTGCTGCAGAAGAACTGAATGAGCAATCTCAGCACTTGCACCACATGGTTCAGTCACTTGTAAGTGTTATTGAAGGAAAAGACGCCGCTTAGAAATGACGGCAACGAATAATCATAAATCGCAAAAAAAAGAGCGGCCCCAAAGCCGCTCTTTTTCATTCTCAAAATCAAATGTTCGAACACTCTCGTATTCAAACACTCAAACCAAGAAAACTAGTGCTGTTGAGTCTCAGTAGTTTCTTCAGTTGTAGTCTTTGAACCATCAGCTTTTTTAGAAGTCTTTTTGTGCTTCGTTTTAGATTTCTTAGGAGCACCCGCTTCTTTAGTCGTCGTCTCTGTTTTCTCTTGATGAGTCGTATCTTCCATCGCTGGATTGTCTTGAGTCGTGGTCGTCGTCGTGCTGCTCGTTTGCGCATGAGCCACACACATTGCCATCAAAGTTGCAAAGATCACCATTGTCTTTTTCATTCTCAAATCCTTTGTTAGTTGTGATTTCGTACACGCCTATTTCTAAAATATTTGTGGTATGTATCAACGAATTTTGAGATTTGTTGATTAAAGACAAGTTTCCTAACACCGAAAAAACGCCAACAAAGAGTTCAATTCTTCTTGAAGCCTTCACAAAACTTGCAATCAAGAGACGGTCAAGACAGACGCCGTTGGGGCTTAATTTCTCGTTGAGGCATTTTTTCTTCAGAAACACTCAAGGCGTGTCCATCGTAAGTCCTGGTATTTGCACGCGAACTACAACTCTCCCCATTTTAGTAAACACATGAATGCTTCGATAGATGGAGTGATAAGAAATTTTTCGGAGAAGAATAAATGAAATTCAGTACCAAAATATTAGGAAGCGTTGCCATCACAGGATTAGTTTGTACAGCAGCTGCGATTATCGTGTCTGCTCACAGAATCAATGACCTGGGTGAAACTCAGCTTCACGAAAAATCGGCAGCGATCCTATCACGCTTAGAAGCCGTTCGCAGTTACATTGCTTCTCAAGGCGGACTTGAAGGCACGATTGAACGAGAAGTCGCAGCTCACCCCGATGGCGTTCTGCCAAAAGAATCAAAACTGAATATCTTAAAACAAGTTCCTATCTTTGCTTCAATGAAGGTTGGTGCTGAAGGTGCAAAAGAAGAAGGCTATGAATTCGACGTCTTCTCTGACGAGCCTCGCAATCCTGATAACAAAGCAACTCTTTCAGAAATGGAAATTTTCAAAAGATTTGAAAACGATCCGAAGTTGCATGAAATCGTTGAAGCCGATGACAAACAAATGAAAGTCTATCGCCCCGTTCGTCTTTCTGAAGCCCAAGGCTGCATGAAGTGCCACGGTGACCCTGCAACAAGCCCATGGAAAAACGGCAAAGACATCTTAGGCTTCCCAATGGAAAATTGGAGAGACGGAAAATTGCACGGAGTTTTCATCATCACTTCAAGCAAAGATGAAATTAAAGCTGCGACTTCTACTGCGATGATTAACATCATCACAATCTCAGGCATCTTCCTTTTGATCGGCATTGGAGTCAGTGTCGTGCTATTACGTCGTCCTATTAGTGCACTCAATGTCATCGCAGACTCATTGAAGCGCGCAGGAGAAAGTGTTGGCGAAGCTTCTGGCGAAATCTCGCGCTCGTCTCAAGACCTGAGCATGGCAGCTACAACAGCAGCTGCATCTATTGAAGAAACAACTGCCTCGACAGAAGAAATGTCGAGTATGATTCGCTTGAACGCTGAACACACGGCCAAAGCGAAACAACTTGCTGAGCAATCGCAATCGACTGCTCGCAAGGGTAAAAACGACGTTGATCGTCTCGTTATTTCGATGGATGAAATCACAAAGTCTTCAAAACAAATCGAAGAGATCATCACGGTCATTGACGACATCGCTTTCCAAACGAATTTACTGGCATTGAACGCTGCGGTCGAGGCGGCTCGTGCAGGTGAACAGGGAAAAGGTTTTGCTGTCGTAGCAGAGGCTGTTCGCGCTCTTGCCCAAAGAAGTGCGACGTCTGCGAAAGAAATTTCAACTTTGATTAAAGATAGCGTAGGTAAAATTGAATCCGGTCACGGCATCGCAAAAGAAAGCGGCGCTGCTTTGACTGAAATCGTTCAGCAAATCGAAAATTTGACCGTGCTGAATATTGAAATCTCAAATGCTTCAACAGAACAATCGCAAGGTTTGAACTCAATCAATAATGCGATGAATGAGTTTGATAAGATCACACAAACGAATGCTGCTAGCGCTGAAGAGTGTGCGGCGGCAGCGGAAGAACTCAACATGCAGTCTAATCAGATGCAAGAGATGGTGATGGGCCTGTTCGCGATCGTGGACGGTGGAAAAACAAATGCCTCTGAAACTTCAGAGGCACCTGTGAATGCGAAAGTGATCAAATTAAAAAGAGCTGCTTAGGCGCGGCTTCAGCTCCGGACCTTGCGGCCCTGCGCTTTGCCAGCTTCCGCGGAATTACTTCGCCGCTTTCAAATCAGCCATGAACGAACGAAGAATCTGGTCAACAGCGTCTTTAGATGACTGTTGAACCGCGTTCTTCATAGCGTATGCGCCACCCCAGAACATTTTGCCACCTTGAGAAATACCACGAGCTTCATAAGTCTTATTCACGACTTCTTTGCCGTTGTTTTTAGCTGTGATGTTCAATTTGATTTGCGCGTGGTGATCAGCGAATTTGTAGTCAACCAGGTTGAACACGATTGTGTGAGCGCCTGCTGTCCCTTCAGACAAACCTTTGAAAGATTTCTGAACGTCTTGTGACTTCATCGTTGAATCCAAGATGTCGCCGAATTTGATAACCCATTTGTTACCCCAGCCGCCCATTGCAGAAGAGAACTTGTAGGAGTGATCTTTCGTCGCTGGAGTCATGCTGTATTGAGCAGCGTAATCAACCGAAGGGTAAGTGATACCTTGATTGTTTGAAACGTACTGATTGTAGTCTGTTGTTACGATCGTAGAACACGCAGACAAGAACAATAACATCGAAGCCAAAGCCAAAAATTTCATTGAAGTTCTCCTAATTAAAATCGAACTCCAATTCCACAGACATCTATGTCACTTGTCAAACTTGGCCTCTGACATTGTACGCCGAAAGGGCATCAAACCGTTCGGCGACTTTCAGGGAGTCCGAGAATCGGATGTCTCGGACCAAAAAGGAAGCAGGTACCTTTTAAAGACCGGCGAGGACGTCGAGACCTAGCTTCCAACCGTCGCCAGCGCCGAGGGTGATGAACACATCACCTTCTTTGAGCTGAGACAGAACTTTCGCGGACGCTTTTTCATCGCGCAAGAAATACTCTGCATGATCGTGGCGCATGTCTTGAGCGAGCTTTTCACTCGTCACACCAGGAATCGGAGCTTCACCTGCTGCATAGATATCACCGAGCAAAACTTGATCTGCTTCCAAGAACGCCGTCGTGAAATCATGCCAGCAATGTTGCGTGCGTGAAAAACGATGCGGTTGGAAGAAAACGACCAAACGGTTTTTGGGATATTTTTCGCGGAATGCTTGAAGAACCGCACGCACCTCTGTTGGGTGGTGACCGTAGTCATCGTAAATACGGATGCCGCGTTTTTCACCTTTGAAGTGGAAACGACGATCAACACCTTCAAAGCGTTGCAAACCTTGCGCACATTGTTCAAACGGAATACCCGCTGCCATACCTGCACAAATTGCTGCCGTCGCGTTCAAAGCATTATGACGACCAGGAACTTTCAATTCAAATGAACCAACAGAGTGACGAGTGCCCAACAATTTATCTGAACGATAAAGCTGGTACTTGCCGTTTTCGCCACTCAACACCAAATCATTTCGTTCATCGAAACCGTAGAACAAAATTCTTTTTGGGAAGTTTTCAAAAATCTGACGAACGATTGGATCATCACCACAAGCGATGACTTTACCGTAAAAAGGAACTTTCAAAGCAAAATCGACAAAGTTCTTTTGCAGATTTTCGAAAGTTTTAAAATGATCCAAATGATCTGAATCGACATTCGTGATGATGGCGATTTCTGGAGACAGCTTATGGAAGCTGCCATCTGATTCATCGGCTTCCGCGATCAACCATTCACCCGCACCGAGCAACGCTGTTGACTTGATCAATTCAAAACGACCACCAACAACGATCGTTGGTTCTTTTTTACCTTCCAAGAAAATCGCTGACGTCATTGAAGTCGTCGTTGTTTTTCCGTGAGTACCCGCAACCGCTACACCCCGTTTCAAGCGCATGATCTCTGCCAACGCTTCCGCGCGAGGGATCAATGGAATTTGACGAGCACGTGCTTCAGAAATTTCAGGATTGCCGTATTGAATCGCGCTTGAATAAACCACAACGTCAGCGTGACCGACATTTGCAGCCGCGTGACCTTTATAAACTTTAACACCGAGTTCTTTTAAACGTTCTGTGTTGGCATTTTCAGCTTGGTCAGAACCAGAAACTTTCGCGCCCATGTTATGAAGAAGTTCAGCCAAGCCGCACATACCAATGCCGCCAACGCCGATAAAGTGGAATTTTGCTTCTTGTAACTTCATTGCAGAATTTCCTTTGCGATGGTCATCGCTGCCTGAGGAATATAGAAACTCTTTATATTCCGAACCATCTCTTCACGCAAAGCTTTATCCGCTCTCAAGGATTGAATTTCGTTAATCAATCTTTCTGGAGTCAGGTCCTTCTGCAGAATCATACGACCCGCATTACGCGCCACCAAACTTTCGGCATTCTTTTGCTGATGATCGTCAGCCGCTGGAAGCGGAACCACGATAGGAATCAAGCCAAACGCCGCCGCCTCTGCTAGAGAACTTGCTCCACCACGGCAGACAACAATGTCCGCCCACTGATAGTACTTTGCCATGTCGTAAATGAACTCATGAGCATCCACAGGACAAGGAGCACCCTGATACTTTTGTGAAACCCGCTCATAGTCGGCAGAGCCCAACTGATGCGTGACAGACAGCCCACGAGTCCACTCACCACCCGCCATAACTGCATCACTCATGCAGTTATTAATAATGCGCGAGCCTTGGCTCCCGCCGAATACCAGCACACGAAAGTTTTCGTCCGAATGTTTAATATGCACACCGTTTTCAATTTCGGCACGCACAGGCATCCCGATCGCCGCGATGTTTTCATTTTTCAAATATTTTTTAGCTTCAGCAAAAACCACGAAGCATTTATCTACGAAGCGAGACAGCATACGATTCGCCATTCCCGGCATCGCATTCGGCTCCCAAATCGCTGTGTTAAAACCAATAATACTCGCTGCGAGCACAAAGGGGCCAGAAGCATAACCACCAACACCAATTACGTACAATGGTTTGATCTGCCAAAGCAAACGCACCGATTGCCACAAACCCACCGGAATGCGCGCAAGGGTTTTTAGTTTTTGCAGAGGACTTGAAACATTGAGCTTACCGCTCTCGATCAAATGAAGTTTGAAACCTTCACGGGGAATGATTTTTTTCTCAAGGCCATGCGCTGTCCCTACGAATTCAACTTCGATAGAAGGGTCAGCTGCTTGTAAAGCTCGGGCAATCGCAATACCTGGGTAGATGTGCCCGCCGGTGCCGCCGCCTGCGATCACCACGGTTTTTTTAGTCATGTATTTTTCACTTTCGAGGACTTACGTTGAAAACCTTGGAAGCGTCGAGAAAATCCATCATCTTCCATCGTGTTTTCGATATTCAAAATTAAACCGAACATAAAGCAAAGAGCGACCAATGAACTTCCCCCGTAACTGAGGAAAGGCAGAGTCAAACCCTTCGTTGGCAAAAGTCCCATCACCACTCCGGAGTTAATAAATACACTCAAACCGAACGTGCAGGAAAGTCCCAACGCCATTGCTCTCTTAAAAGTTTCTTCCGTTTTCACTGCGATCTGAATGCCTCTGAAAACGACAAAACCATAAAGAGCCAAGATCGTAATGAAGCCGATAAATCCCAACTCTTCACCTAATACTGCCAGAGTAAAATCCGTATGTGCTTCAGGTAAGAAGAAAAGTTTCCCCTGCCCTTGGCCCAAACCTACTCCCGTCAAGCCACCCGAGTGAAAACTGAGCATACTCTGAATTACTTGGAAACCTTTTGAAGCTGGATCCGCCCATGGGTCCAAGAAAGCCAAAACACGTGCACGACGGTAAGGCACACTCATCACTAAGAAATAAAATGCTGGAATCAAAACAGCGAACGCTGTTGCAATGTATTTCCACTGTAAACCAAATGCGAAAAGCAAAGCCACTCCGACCATTAAGATGATCGCAAAACTTCCGAAGTCTGGTTGCTTCAACAACAACGCCAACGGTGCTGCCAAGCCAATCAACAACCAATACCATTTCACTCGGCCCAGCACGTTGTCTCTGCGGCAAAGAAGACTTGCAAACATCACAGAGAACGCAATTTTCAAAAGCTCTGCCGGTTCAAAACGCAAACCGAATGGCAATTGAATCCAACGAATCGCACCACCCACTCGCACACCCAAACCTGGAACGAATGTCGCCATCACTGCCAGCGTGGCACCGAACCACATCAACCAGCCATACTTTTCTATATATCTAAATGGAATGTGCACAGTGCCAATCAGAACTGCAAATGCGATCACCGCAAAGATCGCTTGGCGTTTGAAAAAGAAAAGTCCATCGCCATAAGATTCGATCGCAAAAATAAAACTAGAAGAATAAACCTGAACCAGGCCGATCCCCAAAAGTGCGATGATCGCCAAAAACAAGCTGCTCGAAAGATATTTCAACATAGAAGAAACTCCTAAAGTCGAGTCTATTAAAAACAAGGCTTTAGGTCTATGCAGCTAGAGGGAATGAAAAAAAACTGGACCCTTTCGGGTCCACTTCAAAGCTGAGATTTAATTCAGGATTTTGTAATCGAACTACTCGCCGATGATGGCTTCTTCGATTTCTTTTTGGCTAGGTTGTGCGTTGTTCGAATTTTTCGCAGCAGCTGGTGCGGCTGCTGCCGGAGCGACGGCCGCCGCTGGAGCTGGAGTGCTCATCGCCGGTCTTTCTGCACGAGCCTGTCTTTTTGGAGGAGCTGCGGTAATGCCTGTCAGAGAGCAGCAATACATCACACCCGTTTGATCGGAAGAGTTTTTGTAATTCGTGATTGTGTAGTTACGATCAGCATCGCAACGCTTAGCCATCCTCATATTGAGTTCAACATCGAGATCAGGGAACAAATCCCCACTGATAAATTCGCAATAAAGTCCTGATGAAGCCGCCATTTTTTCGCGTTGCTCTTGGCGCGCCTTAAAAGTTCCCGAAGCACAACCAGACATGAAAACAACAGCACCCGCTAACAAAAGAAAACGATTTACCACGAAGCCCTCCTGGCTTATCGGAATAAAAAAATGGCTCATTGCCATTAAGCATATGAGCCATATTATCTTATAGTTTTAAAAAACTATTAGTGAAATTTACGAACTAGCTCTTTGAAGTAGTCGCCACGCTCTTCGAAGCTGTCGAACATATCGAAGCTTGAGCAGCCTGGAGACAACAGAACGATGTCGCCAATTCTCGACTTTTGGTAAGCAATCAAGACGGCTTCTTCGAAAGTTCCGATCAAGAACGTCTCAGAGAAGTCACCAAGGTCACGGTTGATGCGTTCTTTCGCTTCACCGACCAGGATCAAAGTCTTAACTTTGCGCTTCACAACTGTGCGAAGAGGCTCATAGTTCAGGTTCGTGTCTTTACCACCCGCGATCAAAATCACGTTTTCATCGAAAGTGTCTAGGGCACGAAGAACCGCATGAACGTTAGTAGCTTTAGAGTCGTTGTAGAACAAAACTCCGCCCACTTTACGAACGTACTCAATACGATGCGGAAGACCAGAGAATGTTTCGATCACTTTTTGGATCGCTTCACGAGTCGCACCATGTTCACGAGATGCCAAGATAGCCGCCATCATGTTTTCGATAGAGTGCTTACCGCGCATTTTCATGTTTTTGATATTGAACGTTTCAATCTCTGGACCTGTACGAACACGGATCTCGTGACCGATATTCACGGCACCACCAATGTTCATGATTTGTGGCTCCAAAGCTGGCTTACGAGAGAAATAGAAAATACGTCCACGTTGAACCGCTGGATCACGCGCCAACTCAACAACTGCGTTGTCGTCTGCATTCAAGATGCTTGTTGTCGCTTGATTCGTATTTTTGAAAATACGGCGTTTCGCATTTACATATTCTTCCATTGAACGATAACGGTCCAAATGGTTTTCTGCCAAGTTTGTGAACACGATGTTCATCGGATTGAAAGAATCGCAAAGATCCAACATAAAGCTAGAAACTTCGGCGATAACTACTTGCGCTTTTTCTTCAGAGCGAAGGTATTCAACCATCGGTCTTTCGTTCGCACCACCAACCCAAGTTTTGATACCTGATTGAGTCAAGATCGCCTCAGTCACTTTCGCAACTGTTGTTTTACCATTCGTGCCCGTCAAACCAATGATCGGCTCTTTGATAAAACCAGTTGAGAATTCAAACTCACCTGTGATCTTGATACCTTGTGAACGAGCGTAGTCGAAGATTTTCAAATTGCTCGGAACGCCTGGAGACAAAATCACCAAGTCTTGAGCAATGAAAGTTTTTGGACTGTGACCGCCCAATTCATACTTAATCGGCAAATCACCCAATTGTTCCAACTGAGTCGACAACTCGGGTTTTGATTTGTGATCTGTTACCGTTACTTGAGCACCGTGTTTGATAAGGAACTGTGCCAACGACACACCCGTCTTACCCAAACCGACGACAAGAATTTTCTTATCTCTTAATTCGCTAAACTCTTTATACATTCATTACCTCAACTTCAGGGTCGCTAAGCTTAAAACAGCTAATAAAATAGAAATAATCCAGAAACGAACAATGATTTTCGTCTCTGTTAAACCACCTAATTCAAAATGATGATGAATAGGTGCCATTTTGAAAACTCGCTTCCCTGTGAGTTTAAAAGAAATAACTTGAGTGATAACTGAGAGGGCTTCGACAACGAACACACCGCCCAACACAACCATCAACAACTCATTACGCGTGATCACCGCCATCGCGCCCAAGAAGCCACCCAAAGACAATGAACCAACATCGCCCATGAATACTTGCGCTGGATAAGCGTTGAACCACAAGAAGCCCATGCCCGCAGCAACAATCGTTGCAGCTACTGGAACTAGCTCCCCTGCACCTAATACGTGCGGGATTTGCAGATAAGCAGCGATTTGGTAGTGACCTGTTACGTATGCAAAAAGACCCAAAGTCGCAGCAGAGATCATCACTGGAACAATCGCCAAGCCATCAAGGCCGTCAGTCAAATTCACAGCATTCGCTGTTCCAACAATCACAAGGGCTGCGAAGATAACATAGAAATAACCCAGGTTCAGTGACACTGACTTAATGAACGGAAGTGTCACTTCTGTTCCCAAATCATGGAAGTGTACAAGATAAAGAACCACGAGGCCGCTGATCAAGAACTCCCCCGCCAAGCGCAATTTTCCTGAAAGACCTTTTGAGTTTTTCTTAGAAACTTTCAACCAGTCATCCACGTAACCAATTGCTCCGAAGCCCCACGTGATGATCAACACTGCCCACACAAGTGGGTTTGTCATATCAATCCACAAAAGCACCGGAACCAAAGTTGAAAGCAAAATCAAACCACCACCCATTGTTGGTGTGCCGGCTTTTTTCTTATGTGACTGAGGACCGTCGTCGCGAATCGACTGACCGAAATGTTTTAGTTGAAGACGTTTAATGAAGTAAGGGCCCCAGATCCAGCAGACGATAAAACTTGTGAAGAATGCGATGAACGTTCTGACTGTGATGTAGCGGAAAACGTTCAGCGGAGAGAACTGATCCGCCATCGAATAAAGCCACTGATAGAGCATGCGTAGAAATCCCTTGTTGTTGATTCTATTAGGAACTTCAAGGATTTAGCACACTTCCGCCCACAATTGCAACAATAAGTTTATAAGTATATGTAATTACTAGGTATTTATGAATTTATTGAAGGTTTGGCGGCGGGTTTCAAACGCTTTTGTTGCTCGAAGTTTTTCCTCTTGTCGACTTACAGAATTACATTAGCCACGAAAGCCACGCCGTCTTTTTTCAGGGAGCTTTCGAATGAAAAATCAAACTGATATGACTGCGCCATTCACGAAAAACCACGAATTTTTATTTAGAAAAATAAATCGAAAAACCTAAGGAGTTATTAAATGAAAAAGTCTCTCTTGATCCTCGTAGTCTCTTTCGTTTCTGTTTCTATGAATGCTTTCGCTCAATCTTATTCTGATTCTCTTGATGAAGCAGCCGCCTCTTTCTACACAATCAACTGCGGTACTTTGAAAGACTTGCTTGCAATGGACGGCATGCCAAAACTACCAAACGGTGAAATCAGCGATTCTGACCTTGCTGAGCTAGTTGAAATCCGCGCGCCTATTTTAAATGTTTTGCTTAAAGGTGCCCCTGCCATCAAAGAACTTTTGGATCTAGGTGACAAACAAGACACGGGTCCTTTCGGTGCGATCATGGCTTGTAGCCAAGTTGCTATGATGGAGCCGATGATCAAGAAAAACGGCTGTGTTATCGACTTGAAAACGGAGAAACGTGTTTACGATGGTCCTGGCTTTACTGCCTGCGCGAAATTAAACGCGAGCCTTCCGAAATAAGTCCAGTCAGAGTGTGAAAGCAGTGTGCCTTCGGGTAATCTGCTTTCATGACTCTCGAAGCTTTTTTAAAGACACATTCTAAAATCACCCGTTCTTTAAAAAAGTTTGTTCTCGATTACGAAGCACAATTAGATGCCGATACTTTCGCCGCTTTTCTTGAAAACCTCTCTGAGGAAATTAAGAAAGCGGCGTTTTTATTTTCTGAGATTCCGGCGGGTCCCGAACGCGCTTTTAAATTGCATGCGCTGGTTGAAGAAGAGATTGCGGCTGGGGCTAATATTGAAGTGAGTTGCACTAAGGGTTGTTCAGCGTGTTGTCATATGGAAGTGGAAGTTACCAGTTATGAAGCGGATGTGATTGCTGGGTTGGTTCGTGAGGGGCATGTTGTGGATCGCGCTGAAGGTACTACCGTTGATCGCGAAAGATTGCGCGCGCAGAGCTCACGTTCGTTGCAAGACCCGGCTTGGAAACAAGGCATGTTCAATCAAACCAATCGCTGCGTGTTTCTGAATTCTGAGGGCGCTTGCAGTATTTATGAAAAGCGTCCCGTGATGTGTCGACGTCACTCGGTAACTTCGCCTGCGAAGAATTGTGAAGACTTCAATGCCGGAGTTACGATTCGCTACTTTCCCAAAGTGGATTTACTCATCAGCGCCGCTAATGAGGATTCGGAAATGCAGATTGGTCCGCTAGCTAAAATGGTGCAGATGCGGTTGTGATTAGCCGTCTCCCTTTTCAAAATTATGCACGCGACAAAGCAGCTGCATGTTTTCTATTGTGGCTTTTCCACCCTTACTGAACGCAATCACATGATCAAACTGCGTTTGAAATTGCGAGCAGCATCGCTTACCGCTCGGATAAACGTACTCACACTTCCCCTGCGCTCTGTTAAATACAAACCTCTTAATATTTTTAGAAACGTATCGAGAATTCCCGTCGGTTAAACATTGCGTTGATTCCAAATTCGTTTCGACTTTCAGTTCAAGCTCAATCACGTCCTTAGAATTCTTTTTGTCCCTTGTTTCACTTGGATTTCTTGCTTCTTCTGTTTCATTTTCTGCTTTAACCGCTTGAACGCTTCCAACTTTCTTCTCTGCTTTCTGATCAACACACTTTTTCTTCTCCACTTTTTCAATAACTGCATCGAGGGCCATGTTTAGTAATTCTTCATGAGTGGGATTGATGTGCTCATGCGAGATCAATGCTTTTAGATATTCGATCTTCTTAACGAGTTCTTTGGAAATAGTGGACTTCATCTGTGAGTGCGTCGCAGTCAAAGGACGAATCTCATCATGCGGCAAAGCCATATCGGGATTACATCGAGCCAAATACTCTTTCGCTTCGGCCGTCGACTTGTTCATGAGATTTCCCATGAGTTCACGCTTATCATCAGCACTCAACTCTTCACCCGTTTTCTTGTGATGCTTTTCCATAAAACTATGAGCCAACGCGAGATTCGAAATATTCAAATCCCCCGTTCTGAGCGGTTCACTCACCTCCGGAACATCCTCCATGATTTTTAAAACTTTCAACCGACCATAAGCCGTCGTATCGCTCATCTTGAAATGCCCGATCAAACACTCATACATATCCGCAAATTCCATCGTCAGATAAAGCTTACGCTTTTGGATTTCTTGAAGATGCCAAATCACCACTTGAGCGGCTTTAAGTTCGTGATCGACGGCAACTTCGGCGCTCTTGATAAGTTCTTTGTCGCTCAGTGATTTGATGTAGTTTTGATCCATGGTTTTTCCTTCGTTCGTTCTAACTTACGCTCGCAAGTTCAATGGAAGGAACATAACACGGGTTTTTAGAGTGAAATTTCTCCTCATAAAAAGGCCGTTAGCACCTTTTTATTTTTAAGCCCAAGCCCATCATGTTTATTGAAAATAAGCTTAATGCCGAGGCGATAATCGCTAACAAAGACAAAAATAAGAGCGCCCGAGAAACGAAATTAATTTTAAAAATTTCCAACCAAAACATCGGCCAAGTTAATTTCACCTAATCCGGATAGATTCCGAATTCCGGATCAGAAGTCCGCCAACTCAATTTCGCAACTAAGTGAACTCGCCAAATTCAATGCTGAAATATCAAACTTCCAACGCACAGTTTAACCGACGGGACGATCACACTTGAGTCCGTCGGTTTCCTCACGGTTTATTCGAAGAAAGAATTAAGTGTTGGGAATTAAGTATTGGGAATTGGGAAATGAGAACTGGGAATCACCTAAAAATGTCCGACAAATTTTACCTTGAGAGCACAAGACTTCTTACCGACAATAATCTTATGAAGAAGCTTAAAGAAAACGATATTTACCCAAAGTTTGAATTTCGATTAAGCCGTGAAGACAAGACTTGGCTCATGGCCGAGCTGAAAGAATTGAAAATGAAATTCAATGATTCCGAAGATGATCCAGTAGTCACGAAAAACACGCTGCTCGTTGCAGCTTTAAGGTACGGAATCAGGGCGCTGAAATCTCAAGAAAAAATTTCTGCCAATGAATGATCTCGAGCAAGCAACTACCCCAGCTTCGCCCAAAGAAAAGCCCGCTTAAACGGATAAAAGAACGGCTTCTCATCCGGCAACACCGCCATCAATCGCGCGCGATACTCGGACTTAAAAGCCTCAAAATCCGAGGCACTCAAACGACTTTGGAAATGTGTCAACATGGAGCCCTTGACCCACTCAAAAACACCTTCACGTGTTTCGAGAACATGCGGATAGATGCGCAAAAAAACTTTTTGCTGAGCAAATCCAAGCTTAAACAAAACCTCGGCGTACTCTTCGGGCGACAAAACACTCAAATGCTTGTCGTAGGTCTCTCCATTCAACAAGTTTTTCCAACGGGGCTCGTTACTCATTTCAATAGCCAGCTTGTGAGTCGCATAATCATGATTCATCGGCATTTGAATCGCCAGCTGCCCACCGGGTTTCAAAGCGCGTTTCAAGCGCGCAAGCAAAGCAGGATGATCTTTGCACCACTGAATCGCGGCGTTTGAAAAAATCACGTCGTAATCAGAGTTGGCAGAAAATAAACCGAGATCGCCTTTTTCAAAGCGTAATCCGTCTTCATTAATTGATTGAGCTTTAGAAAGCATTTCGTCAGAAGCATCGATTCCAAGAGTGGAATGGGCTCTAACAAAGCGGTGGAGTTCGGCAGTCAGTTCGCCGGTACCACACCCCAAATCAACGACTTGGGGGTGACCGGTTACTTCCAACAGATTCATCAGGTCATAAAAAGGTTGTGATCTCTCTGCTTTGAACTTGTCGTATTGATTCGGGTTCCAAGCATCTTGAGACATCACTCACACCTTTCAAAGTCCTTTAAGGACTTTCATAATTCTCTAGCATAGCGACGACTTTTGCCTTCTCGCTATCTCTATGAAGAGCAATTTTCTGTTGAAGCAAGCCGTATATGGCTTGAATACTGCCATGAGTTCTGTCGATCTCGTCTGATGAAATACCAGACCAAGTATCAAGAATCTCCAGCTTGAGATTGTTCCACGATTTACCAGAATGGTTTACCATAGTTTCGTTCATAATGGACCCTCCTTGCGAAGTTTCACCGTATAACGATAACAGTCTCAATTACAACTAGGGAGCCACACCAAAGTTTGTGACAAAAATATTTTCACACTCGCAATTAATCTAAAAATAATTTTATAAAAGACATTTTTCATAGGGAGAAAAGAGCATGTGCTCTATTAATCTCGAGTGAAAAAATATTTATTTTGGAAAAATTATTTTTTCACAATGTTCCGAAATGACGCGCAAAATTTTTGTGAGTGAGTAATTGCTCGATAAAAATTTCGCGCGCGAAATTATTTTTAAAAAATAAAATTACTTATTCAGAGAGAAATCCAACGGCTTCGCTGGCATCACAAATCTCTCAAGCTTCATACCACGAGAACCTTTCACAACAGCGATATCACCACGTTGCAAAGTCTTCGCAAGATCATCAGCAGCTGATTCAGTGAATTCTTTTTGTACTAAAGCAGAGCCCTTGTGATTTCTCTCAAGACCTTTTTTGAAAGCATCAGCATCTGTTCCAACAAAATAAACTTTGTCAAAACCCGCAAGACCTGCGCGCTCACCAAGCTCTTCATGCAGACTTGCAGAAGCAGGTCCCATCTCAAGCATTTCACCGAATACACCGATTTTTTTACCAGGCACTGTGAGCAGGCCAACATTGTCGATCAACGCTTTCATGGAATCGGGATTTGCATTGTAAGCGTCAAAGATCATTTGTGCACCGGACTCTAAGTTCACAAGCTGATTGCGGCCCCAGTTCGTTTTGCATTTCTCAAGGCCGACCCACACTTGTTCAGGCTTCATATCAACAGCTAAACCCAACGCGGCAGCAGCCATCAAATTAGTCAAATTCTGTGCGCCGAAAACTTCGACGCGAGCAGTGCCTTCAACTCCACCGATGATGCCTTTGATAGAAATATCTTTCATCGTCATCGCAGTGATCACTAAGTGCACATCGGCACGAGGATCTTCGCTAGAGAAAGTCATCAACTTCGCGTGTGGAAAGCGTTGAGCGGCTTTCACATACATGTTGTGAGTCTGTTCGTTGTCGAGGTTGTAAATGCGAATCGTATTCTTACCAGCGGCTTCGTAGATCTCTTCTTTAGCTTCAGCGACTTTTTCAATCGTGCCAAAGAACTCCATGTGCGCGCGACCGACCATCGTGCAAACAACAACGTCAGGTTCAGCGATTTGCACAAGCTCGGTTAATTCACCAGCGTGGTTCATGCCCATTTCAACAATGGCGACTTCTTTATTAGGATCGAGTTGAAGCAACGTGAACGGCACGCCCCAATGGTTATTGAAGCTGCCTTTATTGTAGTGAACATCGCGAGATGAGCCAATCAAGGCTGCGGCGAATTCTTTCGTTGTTGTTTTACCATTAGAGCCTGTGATCGCGACAACATCAGCGCGAGATTGATGACGAGCCCAATTTCCCAAAGCCTGCAATGCCTTTAGAGTATCAGCAACCTTAACAACAGTGATTTTTTTCGAAAGCTCAGTAACCTGTGCGTTCTCTTCATGCACAAGCAAAGCGGCAGCACCTTGAGCAGCGGCTTTATCTAAAAATGAATGCGCATCGAAGGCCTCGCCTTTCAGTGCAATAAACAATTGCCCTGCAAGCGAAACGCGAGTGTCGGTTCCAATTCCAGTAAATTGAGTAGCATGCTGACTTAAGATTTGCCCCTTAGTGACATCGACTAACGTTTTTAAATCTAAAGCTCTCATGATTATCCTCCTAATACCTCTTCGACGATTTTGACATCGCTGAATGGGAACTTCGTTGTTCCAATGATTTGATAGTCTTCGTGGCCTTTACCGGCGATTAAAATAACATCGCCGGCAGCGGCCTGTTGCAGAGTTTTGGTGATGGCTTCTTTGCGATCAACAAACATCTGAACTTGATTTTTAGAATTGTCGGGAATGCCCGCCATGATATCGCTGATAATCGCAGCGGGATCTTCCGTGCGTGGATTATCCGAAGTCACAACGACCTTGTCAGAAAATTGCAAAGCCATTTGCGCCATCAACGGGCGCTTGCCTTTATCACGATCGCCACCGCAACCAAAGATCGTCCAGATCTTTGCAGACGATTCCAGATTGCTGCGCACCTTTTGCAAGGCTTGCAAAACATTCTCAAGAGCATCTGGCGAATGGGCGTAATCAACAAAGACAGAGAGATTTTTCGAATTCGGCACTGACTGTAAACGCCCCGGCACACCTGTGAATTTTCCAATCGCTTTCACACAGACTTCGAGGGGTACACCCGCAGACAATCCAGCACCAATAGCAGCCAAAGAGTTCATGACGTTGTGAACACCGGCCATCGGCAATGAAACATCCGCTTCACCCAAGGGAGTTTTGATTTTAAACTCCGTCAAAGTAAAATCCATCGATGTGATTTTGTAAGTGATGTCGGCGTTCTTTGCGCCATAGGTCCAAAGGATCGCAGGATCAGCGACACGCATACGGCGGCCGTATTTATCATCGATGTTAATGATCGCAAAGCACGGCACCTTTGTCGTCTTCCACAATAGATCAGTGAACAGACGCTGCTTCGCTTCGTGATAATTTTCCATCGTTTTGTGATAGTCCAAATGATCACGAGTGAGATTTGTGAAGATCACAGTATTGAACGGAACACTGTCGACACGTTTTTGATCCAAAGCGTGGCTTGATACTTCCATCGCTACCGCTTTTGCACCCGCTTCGCGAAATTGGCGAAGGCGTTCTTGCAAAAATACGGGATCAGGAGTCGTCAGGTTGGTTTCCCAAACGCGATCACCCAAATGATGATTGACCGTACCGATCACACCCGTTGGGACATTCGCTGCCGTCAAAATGCTTTCGATCATGTAAGTGACTGAAGTTTTGCCGTTGGTGCCAGTGACACCAAAACAAAATAGCTCTTGTCCGGGGTCTTGATGAAATCGCGCCGCCAAGATATCTAAAACTTCTCGGGAGTTTGGAACCTGCAAAACGAAACCGCGATAGTCTTCAGGGATGCGTGAGCGCTCCTCAACAACAAGAGCCAAAGCACCGTTCATGATCGCTTGAGGAATAAATTCGTGGGCATCTCGCGCATTCCCTTTGATCGCAACGAACACACTGCCTTTTGTGACAAGGCGCGCGTCATTAAAGACCCCGCTCACTTCACTTTCTGAAAATGCATCTTGAGAAAAGGTAAAAAAGGGGGCGAATAGATCGTGGAGCTTCATAGACAGTTAAAAAAGAATAGCGTAAGACTCAAGTATGAGACAACTCGGAAAGATACATTGCCAAGAAATAAACAACGACGATAATGCGCCCTGGGTCATCTTCTTCCATGGCTATGGAGCAGATGCCAACGACCTTTTTTCACTCGGAAAAATGATCCCGACGAAAAAAACCTACAACTGGCTTTTTCCGAATGGTCCTCTTGAAGTTCCAATTGGTCCAGGCTGGACAGGTCGCGCGTGGTGGAACATCGATATGATGGAACTACAAACCGCGATGGAACGCGGTGAACATCGTGACTTCAGCAAAGACGTTCCCAAAGGTTTTGATAAGGCTCGCGATAAAGTGTTTGAGATGATCAAACAACTGCGCGTTCCGTGGAATCAAATTATTCTTGGCGGCTTCAGCCAAGGCGCGATGTTGGCGACAGATATCTATTTGCGTGCACCCGAGACGCCAAAGGGTCTGGTGATCATGTCCGGGACTTTGGTGAGCCAAGATGAGTGGCTGCCACTGGTTGCAAATCGTAAAGGTGAAACTTTCTTCCAAAGCCACGGGCAAACCGATGGCGTATTGGGGTTCAAGCAAGCTCAGAAATTAGAAACCATGCTCAATCAAAATGGCATGAAGGGTTCTTTGCTCGGATTCGGCGGAGGCCATGAAATTCCTCCGGTCGTCCTGCAAAAGATCAGTCAGTATATCAACGATAAAAACTAACGATGCTTTTAAAATAAAAAACCCGGTGATGAACCGGGTTTTTTATTATTGTTTAACTTGTTGATGATCGCTGGTCAGGTTGACCATGTAAGCAGTCACCAAGAAGGCGTCGTCGGCCTCTTCAGTGCTGAACTCAGTCAACAAACCATGCAAGTGACGAATGGCTTCGTGAATCTTCTCGCGGCCTTCTTTTTTGACAGCAATCACAGAAGTATAAACTTCCATGTCCGCCTTGTCGTAATCAACCAGAGCGCGATTTGCAACAGCCATAGAGTCGCGATGAAACTTGATACCTGCTTCGCGAGGGACATCTTCAGTAAAGAAGAAGTTCTTCAGCAACAACCGACGCTTGTTATTGTCGGCCTGCTCAAGAAAGCCCATCTCGATCAATTTATCCAATGACTCAACGATTTGCGTTTCGTCTGTTTCAAAAAAACGATTCAAAACTTTTGCAAAGTCAGGAACCGAAACTTCATCCTTCAAATTTTGCAGTTGAAGCAAAACATATATTTTGAGGTCCAAAATATACTCTTGATTCTTCACTACCAAATTGTCGGGCAAGAACTGATTTTTTGCCTGTTTATCGAACAGAAAACCGGTGCGCAGACGTTCCAGAATTTCATACTCTCCCTTGTCACCAAAGCTTGTTAGGAGCTTGAAGTAGTGACTTTCCACTTCGCTGAGTTTCAGATTTTCAGCGATAACGTGGGACTTGTTGGGAGATAAGGATCTTTCACCAGCCAAATAACGCACCAGGGATGATTGATCTAAACCAATTTTTTGCGCAAATGAACGAAGACTGTATCGAGGATTGGTTTCCGCAATCGATTTATACAGCGTGTTCAAATATTCAGTACCGGTTTTAAATTCAAAGATACTGATATTTTTTTTCATTCGTGTGTGCCTCCGTAGTTTTAGTTAACGACCGGAAAAAAAACTGTCGAATAAAATATCGAAATTTATGGGGTTATCCGATGCAGAGGCAGCATCGCGCACGCGCAATTCACTAGAGTTTGAATTCTAAATGTTATAAAGATAAGCACATTCAAAACTGCCTGCTTCGGATTGCAAAATAGACGTCGAATGACATCTACTTCGAACTGAATTTTCGCGCCTATTTTTTAATCAATGACCGGCATTTTCAAAGTTCCATCGAGCAATAAATGCAGCACTTTTTAAGCACACTCACCACTCAAAGTTTGCCAAACAAGAGTAAAGCTTTTATCGACAAATTTCTTTTGAAGTCTGCAGATTTTTTTAAGTTCGAACAAAACGGTAGTTGTCTTCAACAAAATACCAGCAAAAAAAACGCTCCGCTTTTTTCGCGTCGAGCTTTCGTATTTGATTCATTTTTAAATCACCACATCTGAAAACATGAAGGATTCCACACATCAGTTCAACACTGCCAAAAGCGCCTTTTTCTCGAGGGAAAATACAACTTCTTTTTCTGCTTACGATGTAAAAGAATTTCGTCCACGAAAATACGTGAACCGAATTTCCGGCACTGAAATTTAAAGAATGAATTCAGCTACAAAATATTTGCCACACTTTTTCACGGAGTAAGTTTGCCCGTGAATTCAAAGTAAATTGCATCAACATCAATTAAAAAACGACGTGGAAGAAATAAAAAAAAGAGCCTCGCGATGCGGGCTCTTTTTTCGAAAAACGTATCTGAAAATTTCAAAATAACTTCTTGTTGAACTACAATCGTAATTTCACTGCTGATCTCTTCAGCAGTGAATCTCGTTTAGCGCAAAATGACCGTGACGTTTTTATCTTCGGGAAGTGAGCTTCCAGCAGCGGGAAACACCTCGTGGACCACACCTTGACCCACGAATTTTACTTTCAAATCTTTGCCCGAAAGACGACGCAGCACTTCACGAGTTGAGAGGTTCAAAAGATTAGGAATTCCCTCTGTTTCAGGAGCAACTGTGGCTTCTGCAGACTGAGCCACAGCAGCCGAATTTGCTTTTGCAATCGGTTTGTTTGCAACGGTTGCCATCGAACGAGAGTTCTTTCTGATGACCGACTGTTCAGCCATCATAAGCGGCGCCACGCCTTCTTTACGAACTGCATACGAAGCAACCCGCGCAAAGATCGGTGCTGCGACGGTCGCACCGTAATAAGACTTACGAGGCGAATCGACAGCGATATAGATCACAAAGCGTGGATCATTAGCTGGAATGAAACCCGCGAAGCTCGAAATATATGCACCCTTCAAGTAGCCACGACCTTGTGGATTCACTTTTTGAGCTGTTCCTGTTTTACCCGCAACCATGAAACCATCAACGCGAGCATTTTGACCTGAACCCATTGTTGTCACGCCTAAAAGCATCGCACGCATTTGGGCGGCTTGCTCCGTCGTTAAAACTCGTCGAAGCTGTTTCGGCTCTGTTTCGCTGACTTCGCCCGTTTCACCATCACGCACAGATTGAATGATGTAAGGCGTATTCAAAATCCCGCCGTTAGCAATTGCCGCGTAAGCGTTGGCGATTTGCAAAGGCGTCGTCGCAACGCCGTGACCGAAAGAAATGTTACTAAGTAAGTGCGGACGCCAAGGCAAACCTTGCATCAAGCCGCGTGCTTCTCCTGGAAGGTCCACACCCGACTTGCTACCAAAACCGAAATCAAGCAACCCTTGACGAAGACGCTCAGGTCCCATTTTAAATGCAATTTTTGTTGTGCCGACATTTGAAGACTTCGCAAGGATCTCTGAAACCGTGAGGTCTTTGAACTTCTCATGCGACTCAGCTTCCCGGATAACTTTGTCGCCCACTTTAAAGCTGCCATTTTCACAATAGAACTTTGTGTTGGGTTGAACTAAGTTTTCTTTTAAAGCAGAAGCAATCACGAACGTCTTTAACGTTGAACCTGGCTCAAATGCGTCTGTGACGACGCGATTGCGGCGAACTTCTGCTGCGGTCTTTGTCGCTTTGTTGACGTCAAATGTTGGCGCAGATGCCAACGCCAAAACTGCTGAAGTTTTCGCATCCAAAATCACACCAACAGCACTTTCAGCGTCAAACTCATTCACTGCGCGAACAAGTTCTGTTTCAAGAGAGTACTGCATTTCGTAATCGACAGTCAGACGCAATTCATTCCCGTCTGGATTTTCGATGAACATCAAACCATCATTGATCAGTGGACGACCGCGAGCATCGCGACGAACGGAAACTTTTTTATCGTTTCCTTTAAGCGATTTCTCAAACTTCAATTCCAAACCTTCAAGGCCTTCGCCTTCAATGCCTGTATAACCCAAAGTTTGCGATAAAAGATTTTCATTTGGATAAACACGTCGCCACTCTTCAACAAAAGAAAGACCGCGGATGCCCCACGATTTGACTTCATCAGCTTGCGCTTGTTCCATCATACGCTGAATCCAAATGAAGCGTTTGTTGCCGTCTTTGATTTTTGCATAGACAGTTTCGTAAGGCTGATTCAAAACTTTTGAAAGTTTCTTGGCGGCGGCTTTGCGATTTTCAATAATTTTTGGATCTGCATACAATGAGTAAGCGGCCGCAGACATTGCCAAATCACGTCCGTTACGATCCACGATCGCACCGCGACGAGATTGCAGAGTGACCTTGGTTTGGAACTGTCTTGCTTGCAACGAGTTCAGACGATCATTTGGTAAGAACTGCAAGTAAGCCGCGCGCATTGCAAGCGCGGACCAGAGTACTAAAATACCTACGAAGATAAATACAATACGTGATTTCAATTACATGTCCCTTTTTGCGCCCGAAGTCTCAACAGTGCCAGACAGATGAATGATCTGATTAGCTTCCACTTTTTTAAGAGTGAATTTTTGTTGTGCCATTGAATCAAGAAGTTGCGGACGCGTGATCTTTGCAAGAGAGATTTCTTTCACGCGTTTTTCTTCGAGGATTTTTTTATGTTCGCGCGACAACTTCAGAACGCTGTAACCCATACGGCGTTCTTCCATCTGCAAGAAGACGATCGAAAACAAAGTAAAGATGATGATGAGAACACTAATGAAGGGACGTAGCTGCCTAATATTTTTTCCGCTCATCCTGAGCACCTTTCTCAAAGACTCTCAACTTCGCTGAACGCGAGCGAGAGTTTGTGTCACACTCTTCCTGAGTGGGAACGATCACTTTTTTATGTGTCTGTCTTCCGATCTTTTTATCATCACGGAAAACATTCTTAACAATTCTATCTTCCAACGAGTGGAAGCTGATCACAGCAAAACGACCTTTATCGTTCAGGCTTTCGATCATTGGTGGAAGTGCTGCTTCCACAACTTCCAATTCAGAATTAACAGCTAAGCGCAGAGCCATGAAATATCTTGTAGCGGGATGATGACCTTTTTTCTGCCATCCATCTACGCGTTCGATAAGGCCTGCAAGATCTCTGGTTGATTGGAATGCTTTTGTTTTACGATCATGTACGATGGCTCGTACAACGCGAGCAGGGCGACTGATTTCGCCGTACTCTGTGAAGATTTTAAAAAGATCATCTTCTGATGTCGTATTCACAATCAACTCTGCTGTTAAACCTTGTTGTTGGTTCATTCTCATATCCAATGGACCATCGTTATAAAAACTAAAGCCTCGTTCGGCCTGGTCCAATTGCGGAGAACTCACACCTAAATCCAATAACATCATATCAAAGTTATTTAATTTGTACTCTGAAAACTGCGCAAAATTCGCATGAATGAGTTGCAAATCACCACTCTGGACTTCTGTCGGGAATTCTTTTTTTGCGAATTCTATCGCCGCGATATCTTGATCCATCACGACGGCTTTCAATTGCGGAAGCGCCATTTTCAGAGCGCGATAGTGTCCACCGCGGCCAAACGTCCCGTCGAAATAGCGCAAATCTTGTTTGTCTTTAAAGACCTCAAATGCGTCCATCACTTCTCGAAGCATCACTGGATAATGGTCTGGGCTAAACTGGACTTTCGATTGGATGGATTCGTATAGACTCACGCTGTTTCCTTTTGATTCACTCGTGGGAGCCGCTCCCTGTGAGAATTTCAAGGTAAAAAGAAACTGATTGAGCGTCAAGTTGCTTTGCTTTACGCTTTTATATAGAGGGGAAATCATTTTTCATGCTTATTAACTGTCCTAAATGTGGCTTTTCACAACCCAAGGATAAGTACTGCGCTCAATGCGGCGTAGATATGGAAAGCTTTAAGCCGAAGGGTCCTTCTCTTGGCAAACGCATTTTCGGCAATCCCCTCATTCAACTTTCAGTTTTAGTTGCTGTCGCTGCAGGCGGCGGTTTTATGTATTTCAAAGGTGGTGGGAACTCTTCTCAACACCAATCGCAACGCTACAACGGTTCATCGCTGCAGGTGAATTCGATGCCAGCAGGCGGTTCACCTTCTGCTGAAGCCAGTGCTGATGTTCCCGTTTCAGGTGAACCTGCTTCGGCGGCGATGGCATTGAACGAAGAAGCTTCTCGCGATCCCGCTTCAGTCGCTAATTCGGGCGTAGCCCCCGCTTCAAATCTTTTGCCGACAGACGAGCAAAAGGCGCAAGCAGATGGCACAGCGGCAGCCAAAGATGCTACGGCTGGTAAAACGGGCTCACCTAAAATTAAAATTTATTACGCTGAAGTATTGGCTCCATCTCTGAAAAGAATTTTTGATGAGAGTGCCGATACCGGTCAATTTGTGACTTTCCCCGATTACAATGCGGGTATTTTGCCTGGAGTTGAAAAGCGCATGACTCCGGCAAACTTAAATATCAAAGTTTTGAGCCGAGAAGAACGTTCATTGGATACAAAGGCACCGATGCATTGGTTCTTGGGTCGCGCAGATATTGGTCTTAGCATTGATATTGAACCCATGGACCTTGATGGCGACTCTTTCCGCGGGAATATTCAGATCCATCGCAGCTGGCTTGAAATGAATCCAGCTCAAGCACCTGAAGTGGTGCGTAGAACTTTCCCTGCCATTTTTGAAATTGCTCCTGGAACAGGATTTTTTATCTCTGGCGTGGTGCCGCGCAGAACTCCTTTGGACCACGACAACGATTTTACGTCATTAGACGTGTTTAAAATCTTACGCTCACCGACTTTCCAAAAAGGTGACAGTGATTTCGTGATCTTTATTGAATTCGATAAAGGCAACTAGTACGTTACCTGCCATGACTAAATCACAGCCCGAGTTGACCCATCACTATGGCGCCAATGTGCATCTTATCGATAGCCCATTTCTGAATGGTCTATTAGCAAGACTTTGCCATGAAGATACTTATCAACCTGAAATCAATCGCATCGTTGAAGTCCTGTATACGCACTTGATTTCGTTCACGCTGAACAACGAATTCGCAGTTGAAGACTTCACGCAGACAACGCGAATGACAGCGATGCACCCGGAGCAAATTTTAAAAACTCATCGTATCAACCCAGACCAAAAAGCGGTTGCGGTGAATCTGGCGCGCGCGGGCACTTATCCAAGCCACATCTGTTACAACTTTCTGCATTTCTCACTGAAGCCTCAGAACATTCGTCAGGACCACATCTTTGCGGCACGCATGACTGACGACAAACAAAAGGTCACTGGTGCTGAGTTCGGTGGAATGAAGATTGGTGGCGACGTGAAAGACTCGCATGTGATCTTTCCCGACCCTATGGGCGCAACGGGAAACACGATCGTCAACTCGATCAATCACTATAAGAATGAAATCGCAGGTCCAGCCAAAAAATTTATCGCCCTTCATTTGATTGTGACGCCGGAGTATTTACGTAAGGTTTTATCGGCTCATCCAGAGGTCGTAATCTATGCCTTAAGACTTGACCGCGGCCTTTCACCTAAGGCAGTTTTAGATGCAACTCCAGGACAGTATTGGGATCAAGAGCGCGGGCTCAACGACAAACAATACATCGTTCCCGGTGGCGGCGGCTTCGGCGAAATAATGAATAACTCGTTTGTCTGAAAGGACTTTACTCATGACTAGCTTAACTTTGAAACCTTATTTGACAGAGGAACAACTTCAAAAAAAGGTAAAAGAAATCGCCGACGCATTGACAGCTAAATTCAAAAACGAAAAAGTGATGGCTGTATGTGTGTTGAAGGGTTCGTTCATGTTCTATTCAGACTTGATCAGAAACATCAATGCTGACCTTACTTGCGAGTTCTTTGGCGTAGCAAGCTACCACGGTGGCACTTCATCTTCTGGCGAAGTAAAAGTCACGCTAGACCTTGCAAGCCCTGTTGAAGACCGTCACGTGATCTTGGTTGAAGACATCGTAGACTCAGGTCTAACTATGAACTACTTGAAAAACTCAATCATGGCTCGTAAGCCGAAATCTTTGACGACTGTCGCGTTGCTTGAAAAGCCTGAAGCTTTGAAAGTTCCATGCACGATCGATCACGTTGGTTTCAAAATCACTAATGAATTCGTGGTTGGTTACGGCCTAGACTACCAAGGTTACTACAGAAACCTTCCGTACATCGCTCAAGTTCAAAACTTCCAATAGAGCGAATTCAGAAAATTTGAGTCTCAAAAGAAAACCTCGGCAACCCCGGGGTTTTCTTGTTTTTTACCTGTTTCACTTCTCTTTCATTTTCTTCGCGAATGAGTGCCGTTACCTTTGAAGCATAACCCGGGCATCGCTCGGCAAAAATCAAAAGGAGGCCATCATGGCTACAAGATCTCCAAGTACAAGAAGTACTTCTTCACGGACTGAAACGACAAAACGTAAACCACTTGCTGCATCTTCAAAATCTGCAAGCACTGGCCGTAAACGCGCAGGCTCTCGTGATGCAGATTTAGACGAAGATGAAGACATCGTTTCTCCATCACGCTCAACTTCACGCTCTTCAGCTTCAACAAGAAATGCGTCATCAAAAACAGCATCTCGCTCAACAGGCTCAAGCAGCAAAAGAAGTCGTCACTAATTTTTCTGTTTAAAAAAGATCACCTAAAAAAGGCCGATTAACCTTCGGCCTTTTTTTTATATTCCGATACCCAAAACTTAAGAGCAGTTCAAAAATGCACAGATGCAAGGCGGAGGGACTTATCCGAAACGCAGGCGGGCTGGAGGCCCGTCGAAGTGAAGGATAAGGCCCGACAACGCAGTCAGATGGGCGTTTTTCAACTGCTCGTTAGGAACGTGGCTTTTGATGATAAAAATAGGCTAGTTCTAAGAAAAACACCGTAAAGCCGCCAACCAGACCAATCAAGCCAAGACCGATCATGAATTGCGCCAGTGTGCGCCCTAACTCATTGATCGTCGAATCAGGAATCATGTTTTCTCGCTGAAGCAAGAACATCAAAACGTAAGCGCTGACACTTGTGAATGTCCAAACGATGGCGTGAGTGCGATTGGTAAGCAGACCGACGATCAATGGTAATACTGCAAACCACAAAAGTGTTGGCGAGAAAAATCCACCTGTGAAATAAGAAAATGAAAATTGAAAAATCATTCCCGCAGTCACCATCGTGTAAGCTGCAAGCTTCATGGAACGAGTGGCTTTATAAACCAACGGCGAAAACGCGTGAACAATCGAACACGTGAATCCAATTTTTGCCAACAACGGTTCTGCCACGAAAAATAAAGAGATGAAAGCATAGGTCCACATCAAAAGACCTGTGATCACGGTAATCAGAATAAGCAGTCTGTATTTATAGAGGCGAACCAAATCATCTTCCATAACTTCAGACGAAAAGATGTGTGTGCTCCAATGAATTGCAGGTTTTTGTTCCACGTTTTCCCAGTTTTAGAGATTCATCGTAGATCAAATAACAAAAATTCTGTCTCTTTGTTAGCTTTGATTTTCAAAGTGCTCTCTTCTTGCACCGCCATACCATCTCCTGACTCTAACACTTCGCCATTCACCTCGAGCTCCCCCTCTGCAAGCTGAATCCAAGCTGCTCGTCCTTTGCGCAAACTCATTTCTTGAGTTTTTCCTGACTCAAGGATACTCGCATAGAGATCCACATCCTGATGAATTTTTTGACTGTTAACACGTCCGTCTTTAGAGGCGAGCAAACGCAATTGATTCAGTTTTTCTTCTCGAGAAAACTTTTGCTGTGTGTAACCGGGCTCTACACCTTGCGCATCGGGCATGATCCAAATTTGAAAAAGCTGGAGATCCTCACTTTTTGATGGATTAAATTCGCTGTGCTTAACACCTGTTCCCGCGTGCATGACTTGAATCTCTCCAGCCGCGATGGTTCCTGAATTTCCAAGGCTGTCTTTATGCTCAACCTCTCCATTCAAAACATAAGTGATAATTTCCATGTCATGATGGGCGTGAGCAGGAAAGCCATGTCCTTTCACGACCCAATCCTGATTAATCACTCGCAAATCGCGAAATCCCATAAATTGAGGGTCGTAATAGTCAGAAAAAGAGAAAGTGTGGAAGGACTTTAGCCAACCACCAAACTCCCCATAGCCACGGTCTTTGGATTTACGTAAATACAGCACTTCATACCTCGCTGTGCGGCAAAAAAGCCTTTTGAGATGTAATAACATGATATCCCGAAGGCAGTTTTCTGGTGAAGAAAAAAGCCCCCTGCAATAGGATCACAGACATCTGACAACGTTCGAGGTGCACCTATGAAGCAATACCATGATCTAATGAAAACCGTTCTTGAAACAGGCACTCACAAAGAAGACCGTACGGGAACAGGCACGATGTCTGTGTTTGGTTACCAAATGCGTTTCAATCTTGAAGAAGGTTTTCCATTAGTTACGACTAAAAAGTTGCACACACGTTCGATCTTTCATGAGCTGCTTTGGTTCTTGAAGGGCGAGACGAACATCAAATATCTGCTCGATAACAAAGTCACTATCTGGGATGAGTGGGCTGATGAAAACGGCAACTTAGGTCCCGTTTATGGCAAACAGTGGAGATCATGGGAAACTGCAGACGGCAGACAGATTGATCAAATCACAAACGTGATTGAGCAGATCAAAAAAAATCCCGACTCTCGCCGTTTACTTGTGATCGCATTTAATCCTGGCGACGTTGAAAAAATGGCTTTGCCTCCATGTCATGCGTTCTTCCAATTCTACGTGGCGAACGGAAAACTTTCTTGCCAGCTTTATCAACGGTCAGCGGATATTTTCTTGGGCGTTCCGTTTAATATTGCAAGCTATGCATTGCTGACTCATATGATCGCACAAGTTTGTGGTTTGGGTGTTGGCGATTTCGTTCACACATTGGGAGATGCCCACATCTATTCAAATCACATGGACCAAGTGAAAGAACAGCTTTCACGTGAATTCCGTCCTCTGCCAAAATTGAAATTGAATCCTGATGTTAAAAACATTTTTGATTTCAAATACGAAGACATCGAAGTTGTTGGTTACGATCCAGCTCCAGCTATCAAAGCGCCGGTGGCAGTGTGATTGTCACACAGATTGCGGCTTGCGCCTCGAATCGCGTGATTGGTGTTCAAGGAGATCTGCCTTGGGATATCCCTGAGGACATGAAGTTCTTCCGTGACACTACAAAAGGTCACGTGATGATCATGGGCCGCAAAACTTTTGATTCATTCAATGGCAAACCGCTACCGAATCGCTATCACATCGTGATCACGCGCACACCGCCTTTGATGAATCAGTTCAATACTGAGAAAAGCCCCGTGGTCTTTGTTGATAGTATTGAAAAAGCTCTGCAGTTAGCGCGTCGTTTGACAGGCCAATGGGGCGAAGAAGTTTTTGTTATCGGTGGTGGCGAGATTTATAAACAATCTATGCCTTTCGCTGACAAAATTTTTCTTACGACTATTCATAAAGAATTTAAAGGCGACACTGTTTTTCCAGAAGTCAGTTCTGCGGAATTTGACCTGACTGAAAAACGCGATGTTCCGGGCGAAATTCCGTTCTCGTTTTTAACTTACACAAGAAAGAAAAACTAAGATGGAAATCACACCACCGGTTGAAGTGCCCGCAGAACAACTCCCCCCAGAGGTTGTCGTTTCATTGATTGAGTCATTCATCATGCGCGAAGGCACCGATTACGGCGTGAATGAAGTCTCTATCGAAAAGAAAATCGAACAGGTCCAAAAACAACTCACTCGCAAAGATGTTGTGATTGTATTCGATTTTCAAACAGAGACCGCAACACTCCTCACTAAAATCGAGTGGAAGAAACTTTCTGCGAATTTCGTATAAATCGTTTGCAGGCACGACGACTAGATCTGCGTCTCAATTTGAGATCATGGCTTTTTCCGTTAAGAGATTCCCTCGGTAAGACCGAAAATAGAAGTATGAGTAAGTCAGCCAAGTCGAAATCTAAACGACACGCTACGCGAGAGAAGGCCAATGTTGAGGTCTACGGTCACCGTGGGATCTTATCAGCCTCTATGAAGAATCTCTCGGGCACGGGTGCGTTCCTTGAGGTTAAAGAGGGCGACTACATCCCTAAGCAAGGCGACCTGGTCAACGTCACGGTCACCTTAGATCGCATCAATCGTACACACAATGTGGATGCGCAAGTCATTTGGAGTAAGGGCATGGGCATGGGCGTTTGCTTTATTTCCAAGGACGAAGTTCTTGAAAGAATGATGGCCAAAACTAACGGCATCTAATACTATCGTTCCCAATGCAAATCTTGAAAAATCACGATCTTACGACGCTCAATACTTTGGGACTTTCTTCCCAAGCAGAGAACTTTGTCGAGATCACATCTGTTGAAAACCTTAAAACCCTTTTAGCTGATAAAAATCTCAAATCAGCTCCGTGGAATGTTTTAGGTGGTGGCAGTAACTTGGTTTTAGCTCCTTCGATTGCGGGCTTGGTTTTAAAAGTTTCAAACTTGGGTCGTGAACTGATCGGCGCTGATGCTGATAACTACTTCGTCAAAATTCAAAGTGGTGAAGTTTGGCATGAAGCTGTTCAATGGACCTTATCGCACGGCTATAACGGCCTTGAAAATCTGTCGTTGATTCCTGGAACCACGGGTGCAGCACCGATTCAAAACATTGGGGCTTATGGCATTGAAGTAAAAGATATTCTGCATTCCGTGACAGCACTCGAGCTATCAACGGGTGAGATGAAAACTTTCACCAATGCAGAATGCCACTTTGCTTATCGCGACAGTTTCTTTAAGCAAGAGGGCGCAGGCAAATATCTGATTTGGGATGTGACGTTCCGTCTGCTTAAAAAAGAAAAGTTGCAGCTTTCCTACGGCGACATTCAAAAAGAACTCGATCGTCAGGGGCTCTCCCCGTCGGCGAAAAATATTTCGCAAGCGGTGATCTCGCTTCGTCAAAGCAAACTGCCTGACCCAAAAGTTATTGGGAATGCGGGCAGCTTTTTTAAAAATCCCATTGTCTCAACTCAAAAACGCAATGAGCTTTTGTCTCAACATCCAGATATCGTCAGTTATGCCCATGGTGATGGATATAAATTAGCTGCGGGGTGGTTGATTGAACGTGCTGGCTGGAAAGGCAAACGCTTAGGTCCCGTTGGAATGTATGAAAAGCAAGCGCTCGTGCTTGTTAATCATGGCGGTGCCAATGCTCTCGACGTCTGGAAACTGGCCTCAGCCGTGAATTCCGACGTGCAACAAAGATTCGGCGTTATCCTTGAAGCCGAACCAGTCCGTTGGTAGGCTGCTCCTATAAATAGGAGTGCCCATGAAAAAGTTTATTCTTCTTTTAGCGATGCTTCCAACAATGAGTTTTGCACAAAATTTTTCTTCAGGTGATTTTGATCTTCCGGGTACACCTGTTTCTGATGAAGAACTCAGCCAAGTTGGTGGCGATTCTAACCCTGCAAAGTGCGCAAAAAATTCGGACATGTATTGCTTTGGCAAACGCGCCCTTTCAGTTTGCGTGACTGAACCACAACCTCCTGTAGGTCGCACTGGTATTTGTCGTCCACGCGGCGCAGTTGATTCTAATAACGAAGTGACATGCTACTGTCGTTAGTGGCGGAGCGCGAGGGGTGCCAGGCCGCTCGCCCGGAGCTGGACTAAAGACGGTGTGCTTTGAAATTAAGCTGACCTAGACATTAGAGTAGTTCCAAAATAGTTCATTAGCTCAGTAACTCCTGCTTCGTAGGAGTTACTGAAGCAAACCCAAGGAGGGGTTCATGAACGTATCACTGAAAGCGCTCGCTATCGCGGTTGCGCTGACGAGTTTTCTTCCTTTATCTCAAGCACACGAAAATCAAGACGGCATCTATTGGATGAAAATCCACGCGACAGATAAGTACGAACGTACTTTGATCGCAGGTACAGGTGTTGCGATCGAATCTGTTCAAGATGATTACGTCATCGCGACCGGCAATGCTGAAGAAAAACAGCAAATCGAAAATCTTGGCATCATGGATGTTAGTTTCGAACTCACTGAAGCGATGGATTTCCCTGCTAAGGATTCTGCATTTCATAACTATACTGAGATGACAGATAAACTGCGCAATCTAACGAACACTCACTCGCGCATTTCGCAAATGACTTCAATTGGTAAAACAGTAGAAGGTCGTGACATCTGGGCTGTGCGTATTTCTGGTGATCTTTCAAACGCACAAAATCTGCCAGGTGTGATGTTTATGGGTGGTCACCACGCTCGTGAACACTTGTCGATCGAACTTCCGATTTACTACATCGAGTATTTGCTAACAGAATACGACAAAGGCAATCCACGTATTGTGAATCTTGTGAATGGCCGTGATATCCACATCATTCCCATGGTCAACGCTGATGGTGCTGAGTTCGATATCTCGACTGGCAACTACAAAATGTGGCGTAAAAATCGTGTGCTCAACAATAACGGTACTTACGGTGTGGATTTGAATCGTAACTATGGTTTTGGTTGGGGCGGCGGCGGTGCCAGCACTTCTCCAGGTGCGGATACTTATCGTGGACCAAATGCATTCAGTGAACCTGAAACGCAAGCGATCAAAAACTACGTTGATAAAAATGAAAACGTAACGATCCTGCTTTCTTTCCACACATACTCGAAATTGATCCTTTATCCATGGGGTCACATCTATGAGTCGATCGCAAACACTCGCGACAAACAAGTTCATGAGACGATGGCGAAAAAGATGGCGACTTGGAACGGTTACACTCCTCAGCAGTCTTCAGAACTTTATATCGCTGCAGGTGACACAACAGATTGGTCTTATGCTGAACACAAAATCATCTCTTTCACTTTTGAATTAGATCCAGGTGATTCATGGGGCGGTGGTGGTTTCTATCCGGGTGCTGCTGTGATTCCTGAAGTAGTCAGAAAAAACTTAGAACCGATTTTGTATTTGATCGATTATTCTTCGAATCCATACCGTGTTTTAGAATCTACTTCTTCAGACCCGATTTTTAGACCGTAGGAGCTTATTGAAATGACGACACCGGAAGCAAACGTTTGGCGTAAATGCAGTTCATGCAAAAAAAGTATTCATCTTGGAGAAAAATATTATGTGTGCAGCGTTTCGACCTGCAACAACCCAAGAACAGGATATGTTTTCTGTAGTGTTCCTTGCTTTGAAACACATTTGCCAGGTGCTCGTCATCGCGAAGCCGGAGCGATTGAAAAAGTCGCTCCTAAAGTGATGCCGACTGAAGAAGCGTCGTCTGCGGAAGCACCTCGCACACCCAATAGAATTATTATTAAGCCAACAACTTCAAGTGCACCCGCTGCGAGTTCACACTCCACGGCATCTCCAAAAGAAGTCTTAATCATCGCTTCCCGTCTCAAAGAATATATCCAAGCAAAGTCTGACTATAATACTTCCGGTGCCGTGATGGATGTCTTATCCGATTACGTTCGTGTGTTATGTGATCGTGCGATGGACAATGCTAGAGCTGATGGACGTAAGACAGTACTTGATCGCGACTTTGAATTCTTGAAATCTGTTAAGTACTAACGGCGACACAGAGAAGGCATAGTGCCGAAAGGCACGTAGCTGGACTGAATCTTTGCCAAAGGTCAGCTAATTACCGAAGTATAAGGTAAAAAGGGACCTTTGAGGGTTGTGGTGATCTCCCAAGAGGACTACCGTTAATTCAAAGGGAGGTTTTATGGGAACTCCAAACACTCAACATCCGGACAGACAATCGTCGCAACCTGAAATGAATCGGAATGCATCACAATCGAAATCGACAAATGCATCTGATCCACGTCAATCAAACCGTGGTCGCGACGTCGAAGAACCAAAAAAACCAGGAGACGATATTGAACAATACGCCTCTGAAGAAGAAGACTTGGACGCCAGAGATGTCACCGACGAATGGGATGATTCGACTGACTCACAATTTGCATCTCAACGAAATGCAGGTTCTGTAGAACGTCAAACCCGTTCCGCCGACTCATCTTTGTCGAAAGAACAGCCACTCCAAGGACAACAAAGATCTTCTAGTTCGTCACAACGAGAAACTTCTCAAAGAGAGGGTTCGTCTCAACAACGAGACACTTCTTCTCAAAGAGAAAATATCTCTAGCGACAAAACTGGAAACAGATCTTCGTCGTCAGAACGCAGCTCCTCTGACAAACGCCATTGATTGACGTTGTATAGAGACTCGTTCACCAAAGACCCACCTTTGAAAAAGTGGGTCTTTGCATATCCAAAATCCGCCGTCATTGGAACGGCAATTGTAATATCCCAAGCTGCTACCTGTTATAGATTGTGGGCGATATAGGAATCGTTTTATAACTGTGAACCGGCCTGAACCGTCATCTGTCTAACTTATAGACATGACGAAGATGGCAGCAGGAATTTGGGATATTGAGATGGATTGTCGCAAGCGTTTGGTACTGATTTATAGTTTGATACTCGCACTCATCGTTATTTTTTCTATTGATGGTCATGCTGCAAAAACAGCAAATAATTCGGCTCCCACACTCTGTAGAGTAAAAACGCAACCTGACTGGACACGTGAAGAACGTGATCGTGCGCGTCTTGATTGCATTAAAAAGCAGAAAAAATCCCTCTCTCCCCTCCAGTGTTTGCAAGTCGCACAAGGCATGGAATACGCAATCGAAGCTGATGAAGCGCGCATTTATTGTTTGAACGATCTTCAACAACAACCAACACTTAGTGAATGCTATCAAATTTCTAACGCTGTTGAATTTGCTGATACGGCCGATGAGGCCCGCTGGTCGTGCATTCGACGATTTGGTAAGAAGTTAAAAATCTATCAATGCGATCGCTTCGCAAAAAGTATGAGCTATCCATCGAATTTTCATCGCGCCCAATCATACTGCAATAATGAATTGTGATTTTTTATCGCGAACTTTCTTTGACGATTTCATTACACGAATGCAAAAAACCAGACTTGCCCTCAGGCAATGTGTTACCTATTCTGTCCACACAGTACGCGTGTAAACCCAGCTTAGGAAAGGCACCAATTTTTCTTCATGATGGAATCTATGGACAAAAACAAAAAAACTAAAATCATCGTTAAAAATCCTACTCAAGAACGTTCTCGCCAGACAGTTGCAACAATTTTAGATGCTTGTTCTCGTCTCTTGATCTCTGAAGGCTTTTACTCAATCACTACAGATAAGATCGCCAAAGAAGCAGGCGTGAGTATCGGTTCACTTTACCAGTTCTTCGGTAATAAAGAGTCCGTAGTACTTGCGGTCGTAAGACAACTTCTTGAAGAAGACAAAAAGCTAATGAGCGAAGGCATGAGAACTGTTTCTCCTTTGCCTCCTGAGCAAAGAGTTCCTGCAATGATCAACCTTGCGTTCGATATCATCCGCAGAAACTCTGAGTTGAGAGCTAAGCTGACAACAATTCAGTACTACGTAGCAGACGCTAACTATATTTCTGATTCTTTGAGATTCTTCACTGAAATCGTTCGTTACAATTTGCCTGTGATCCCAGGTCGCGACATGGAGAAAGTAGCATACATCGTTGTGAATGCTTTCATCGGTCTTGTGAACACAATGAATATAGACAGCCCGAACTTCATCAATGATCCAGGCATCACTGAAGAAATCAGCCGTCTGCTTTACAACTACCTTGGAATGTCGCTTGATACTGCTAGTGCAGGCGCACCAAAATCACCAAAAGGTGACTTCATCTAAACGGTCACACGCCGAAAAATAAAAAAACCCGCTGAAAACAGCGGGTTTTTTTATTTCTGAGCACAAACTCCGGATGTCCGGTAACTCACTGAACTAGTTTTTCAAATCTGACTTTTTATCGACATTCGCTACCGCTCGATTTTTCTTCGTCAGAGCGATCAACACACCACTGTACTTATCTTTCGGAACAGCGATCGTCGTATTTGCTGGGATCTCGCGGCCCTTACGAACTAACTGCGTAAGATGCGGATTGAATACTTGCGCACGATCATCATCCCCTTCAAACCAAGTCAGAATTTGTCTGTACTTAATTGCTTGAGGCAACTTGATGTCTTGGGCTTCTAAAGTTTTAGACCAAACGACTCTCGGGAAATAGGTCGCCGCATTTCTTTCAACTTCTAATGCCGCTAAGAAACTTGCATAGAAATTACGAGAAGCAAAACCAAAACTCTTTCTCGATTTTACATTCTCAACCAAGTGGGCAAGGTCTCTTGAACCATAAGATTCAGTCATCTTACGCACACCTGTTGGACCGTGATTATAGCCCGTCACCGCCAATGGCCATGAGTCGAGCATACCGTAGTTTGTGCGAAGCAATCTTGCCGCAAACTTTGTCGCTTCGATCGGATGATTTCTTTTATCTACAGTCTTGCTAATCATTTTATAAGGACGAGCTGTGTAAGGCATGATCTGCCATAAACCACTCGCACCCACTTTTGAGCGCGCCATCACATTGAATGAACTTTCAACGAATGCCAAACGTGTGAGCTCGATCGGCAAGCCCGCATCACGGAAAATCTTTTCCATATCTTCAATGTAGCGGCCTGAATAGAAAATCGCTTCAAACATGCGATCTTTTTGACCGAGTTGGAAACGAATGCGACCCATGTCAGCTGCATCTTTAAATTTATTCTCTTCATTTACTTTTGCAAAGTAGTCCCAGATACGTTGTTCACGCTCTGTTAACATTGTCGGAGCTTTTAATTCAGCGAGCTTCAACAAGCTTGCTTGAATTTCTTTTTTCACAGCATCGACTTTTTTCTGTTTCGCTCTTTCAGTTGGTAGACCTTTAATGTCGACCACTTCATAAACCAAGTCGATGTATTCAGAATCGTGAATCACAGCTTCGTCAGTAGAATATTTAGTGTAGACGTCAACCCAGAAGCCTACTTGATGTTCCATGCCTTTTGGAATAGCGAACGCATCACCTTTATAACCCAACGCTTTGCTTTGGCCTGAATAATCAGGCGCACGCCATGAGCGGGATTCCGTAATATATTTATTCGGAGGGATCTCAAGATGAACCACGTCTTCAACTTTTGGATTTTCGGCCAAAACGTCAATGGCAGCATCAGTTGCAAGAACATCCGCGCCAGAGTCCCGAATGATAAGATCGGCTCCGCAAGCGGTTTGGAAAGAACATAAAATGCCTAACAGAACGACACTTGTTTTCATGTAAACGTACACCTTCCTAGACAGTATCGGTCTATTTTACTAGATAGATAAGGAGTTGATCAAAAAACGCGCGAACTTTCGCCTCATCTGTAGACCCGTTATAAATCATCGAGAAGGTCACAACTCGGCCGTCCTGAAGTCCCGCATATCCCGCTAGAGATACGACTCCATTTAACGATCCCGTTTTGGCACGAACCCAACGTTCTGCTTGCGAATCTTTCATTCTTCTTTTGAGAGTGCCGTCAATTCCCGCTATAGGCAAGGATGTCAGGAACTCGGGCTGAACTTGAAAGTCTTTGCGTAAGTGCTGCAAGACCATCCACATCGCGTAAGAAGACATCTTGTTTTCACGCGTCAGACCTGAAGGATTTTCGATCACATATTGATCTTTTGGCAGATTCAATGACTTTAGATGATCGTTGATCATTGCAACTCCTGACGACAAGTTCGCAGGTTTCGCTTTCAGGCTTGCGAGGTTCTTCGTCAACATCTCGGCAACGTAGTTGTTCGAGAATTTGTTCATGTCGGCCAAGATACTTTCAATAGATTTTGAATCTGAATCTGCACGCAAATCCGCACGATCAGGAACGATACCATTTTTCACTGTGCCCGTTATCGTAACGCCACGTTGGCTTAAGAACGACTTCAAATTATAACCAGACCAAAGGTCAGGCTGAGTGATACTGACAAAAACAGCGTACTCAGGATAGTTGTGCTGAATTGAACCCGTCATTTGCACGATATCGCCGTAATATTTTTTATCTTCAAGACGATCTGCAATCAGCTTGTTACCACCGCTTGCCATCACTTTTGTTTTATTCACAAATCGGACGTAGTCATTTTCAGGATCAACAGTGATGTCAGCTTCTTGTCCGATTTTTCCAGGACGAACAAAAAGATTTACTGAATTCCAATTGAATGACATCGCACCCACCGGAGCATCGTAAGCACGATCCACGCGAGCCTTTTGTCGACTTTCGTCAAAACGCACCTTATCAAATAGCGAATCATCAACGATTATGTTTCCTTCGACTTTTTTGATTCCACTGCGAGTGAATACATTCACTAAGAACCACATATTTTCAGAGACAAATGAAGGATCACCGCCACCTTTTAAATACAAATCACCTTTTAAAACACCATCTTGCACAGTGCCCGTCGAATAGATTTGTGTTTTAAATTTATAGCCAGGAGGAAAGTGCGCCAGAACCGTCGAAGCCGTCGCGACCTTTGTGATGGATGCAGGAATCATCATCTTTTGACCTTGGGTATCGATCACGACTTCAAGAGTGTCGCCTTCACCAATACTCGCATAAGCGCCCACGTCTGAAAGATTCACGCCATATTTATTAGCAAGTTTTGGTAATTCAGTTTTGATATTTGGGAACGTTTCTTTCCCCCAGGACCAGGAAGCAAACAGGATCACAAACGCACTGATAAAATAATTTTTCACAAGGTCCTCCCACTACGTCCAGACAATAGTAGCGAGAGCGATTTCCTTTCGCAAGAATGGATTCCAGTTGATAGACTTTAGCTGCATGAAAAAACGAGAATGGCTAATCGTAGTTCTACCTCTGATAGCAACATGGTTCATCGACCGCGTGACGAAAGACTGGGCAACAACTCTTACCCAGATCAAGTCATTTGGATCGTTGCACTTTGTTTTGCACCACAACCATGGTGCGATGCTAGGCTTATTTTCTGATCTACCGTCTGTACTGCGTATCGTTTCCCTTTCCACGGGCGGCGCATTTTTGCTTTGTACGTATGCGTTGATTCAATATCTTTTACCAATTAAATCACTCACGCTCAGAACGGGCCTGTCGATTTTGATTGGTGGTATTATTGGTAACGTCACTGACAGAATCCTGTGGGGTTACGTTGTCGACTTTATCGTCGTCGGCGCGCCTTCATTGTCTTCACCTGCATTTAATATGGCCGATGCTCTTCAATGGCTTGGTTACGCTTTGATCGTTTATGCCATCATCCGTGAAGGTGAATTGATTTGGCCAGAAAACAACATACGCAAACAATACTGGGTGAACATGTCATTCCAGTTGAAGTATTGCTTCGTCTTGATGGCTGTGGGTTTGAGTTTGACGTTGATCTGTCTGGTCTTCTCTTACACTTACTTGCGCGTGACGATTCAAGAACTCATTGGCAATAACGTGTTCTTGCTGAATAAGTTCATGGTCCCTTACGTGATCACGTTCTTAATTATTTGCGTGGCATTCTGTGCGATCTTGTTTGCGGTAGGACGCGTGATCTCTCACCGTATTGCGGGGCCACTGTATGCTTTTGAGCGCTACCTTGGCGAAATCCTTGAAGGCAAACCATCAAAACTCAAATTGCGCAATGGCGATGAGTTCAAACATCTTGAAGAACTCGCAGTCCGCGTGCAAGAGCGCCTTCAGCAAATCAAAGATGAGCGCACTGTGAATGTCGTCGAATTCGAAGAGAAAAAAACCGAAACTTAGTTCTTAAGAAGCCCTAGTCGCTGAAGAATTAGTTTTAACAAGGCGCAAGGAGGAAGCTGTACGAATAGTACTGCGACGACGAAGCAACGCAGGTAAAACTAATTATCCAGCGACTAGCTAGCAGACTTCTTTAATACGAGATAAGTAATAGCGCTTTACGATGTTTTCAGTCAGACACATCGCTTGCAAGTAATCCCCGTCTGGATTTCTCACAATACCAATTGGCGTGATAGGACGAGTTTTACCTTTTAAAGATCCACCGTCATAAATCATGTCAACGTTACGTTTACCTTCAATTGCAGTGATCAAAGTTTGAATTTGTCCATGACGTGCGTTCAGCAACGAATAGTCTTTCCACCATAACTGTTTGCCTTGGCTTTTGATGGCAGCAGCCAATGTCGAATTTTCTTTTAAAATTTCAAAACATTTAAGGCCCACCTGCAAACACGCTTTCGCATCATCGTAAGCTCTGTGCGCTTGACCACCGTCGATATTCAAATGCTTCACTAATGTTTGAAGCTTGTGATTCTCTACGCCGTGAATAAGTTTGCGAGATAAGAGGCTTGTGCAAAGTGCCGGCTCAGCAATCAATGGCAATTTGTGTTTTTCAAATTCCAACGCCATGAAACCCAAATCAAAAGGCGCGTGATGAGCCATCACAATCGAGCCCTTCATGAACGCATGAATCTCTTCGATTTTTTCTTTCATCAACGGTGCTTCAGCCACCATGTCATTTGTGATGCCATGAATACCAATGATAAAGTCACTCATCAGTTCGCGCGGCTTTAAAAGAAATTGCAGACGTCCTACTTCTTCACCGTTTTGCCACTTAACCGCACCAAATTCGACCACATCAAAGCCCACTGGGTAAGCTCCACTAGTTTCAGTATCAAATGCGACGAATGAATATTGGTTTAACGGAAGATCTAAGTTCATAAGCTGCCCACCTTACCACTGGCATCGGCTTTTGGTCCAGCTCCCCCTCGGGGAAAAAGGCGAATTCTTTGTCTTTTATATTGGGATGGTTCACATTAGAGGAAGCTGTATGAAGTTGATTACATTCTTGCTCCTGACATTTTGTGGAATTTCTACATGGGCTCAGTCTTCTTTCGAAGACGACTCTATGATTGCCAATACAACGCCGACATTTAAATTGACCGGCGATGTCTCATTGCTTTCTCACTTTGTTGAATACGGTCTATCACAGACGGATAAAGACCCCTCATTGCAAGGATCCTTCTGGTTCAACTTCGGCCCTCAATTTCGCATGGGTGTCTGGGGTTCCAACGTCAAATATCCAGGTGGAGACGATCACTTCAATCTGCGTATCAATGCGGATTTGAAAATCGCATTCAGCAAAGAATCCCACGCGATCATCGCTTACAGCCAAAGTCAGTACTACTCTGATGGGGGTCGTAACGGCAACATCTTGGGACTCCACATGAAGTTCGGCACGTTCCGAGTTCTTTATGATGGCTTCTCTAACTGGGAAGGCACTGAAGAGCGCAACAAACGTTTTGGCTTAGGCAAAGACTTTGATGTGTTCACAGATTGGAAATGGAAAAACGAAATCGGCTACAACATGCCGAACGTGACCGACATCAATCCCTATTTTGATATCCGTACAGGCTTGGGCTTCAAAGCGGGACAGATTTTTATTGAAGGCGCTGTATCAGCAACTTCAACACCAGAGCAATTCGATGGCGCTGGTGATGTCTTCTTGATCCTGTCAGCTGCTACATCGTTTTAAACATACTTAAACCCTGAATTCTCATTCCGAGAACATTGATGTGACTTCCACAGTCTCTCCAAGCTCTTTCTGCAAGATGAAGGAGTACTAACTGTTCCGTGTGGAGGAAAAACACAAATGGCTTCTGTAAATTTCAAACGCATTCGCAATTACGCACTTGTTCTGGTACTGATCCCAACAACTTATCTGGCGATCTCTTTTGTTAACGCAAAGTCCGTGATTGGAAATCTCGAAGCCAATCTTGACCATGTTAATGAAGTTCAAGCTCCTGCCATCACTTATCTTGGCACCATGAAAGCCGAAGTTGCCAAATTAGACAAATGGATCAATCGCGCTGTCACAGCTCGCGATGCCTTTAAAATCTATGAAGCCGATCAACACATTCGCGCATCGATTGAAAAGATGGATGAAGCTTTAGATGAATACAGTGCTTTGCCTATTGATAGCGAGAGCATTGAACAAGCGATCGCTTTAAAACAACAATGGCCTGAGTTGCGACAACTCGCGCTCGAAAGCTTGGCCGCCGTTGAAGATAACAATTCTGATGTCGCCGCAATTATGTTGGAAGAAAAATACGAAGCCCTGAATACGAAAATCACACTGGCTTTAGAGAATCTTGCAAACGATCGTTTGCAGTCAGTGAATAACGAAGCCCTCTTAATAGCAGAAAGACGACTCTAAGGTCGTCTTTCTGTAGTTCATCTATTCATGTTCGATCGGGCTTGTTGGTGGAGGCGTGATCGCCTCTTTCAGCTCGAGATCGACTTGTGTTTTTAAGTCTTTCCCGGTCTTCGCTTTCTCAGGAGCGGCTTTCTTTTTACGTTCCGCTAACTGTTGAACGAAGCTGTCATACACAGACATATCCACACGTGCATTACCAAAGACCGTTTCAAGTTTGCGTGGTTTAGAACCATCAGACTTGATTTCTTTTTGTGAGATCTTAACGCGGATGAAGCCGATCAGTTTCGCTGGATCTACTTCGCCACGTTTTTCCTTCACACTTGTCGAACCTTTGACTGTCACAGAGTTATCTTCCAATGAAGCCAAAATCTTATTTCTCACGATATCTAAACGTTGGTTCGCAACATTTTGAGCTGTCATCTGGCTGCTATCTGGAACTGCTTGAACAAACAGACCTGATAACAATTTGATGTCGGCATCTTTCAAACCTACTGTTACACCTTTGATCTTATCCATCACACTCACGAAGTTTGCATTTGGATTTGCAGAACCTCTTTCAAAGAGCATTGTGTCTGGAATATCAAAGTCATAACCGTCTTGATTCACTGTTACGTTCTTCGCAACGTCATTCAATTGATCTGCTAAGTAAGCAGATACAACTTTTGCTGAACCCATATCCAAAAGATTCGGAGTTTTATCGATCGGCTCCATAAAGCTTTGGAAAGCTTTGAGTGGCTCGTTCAATACATCTAAGAATAATTTTTCAAGGGTCAACTCAACACCATAGTTCGAGAAATTATATTCAATCACTGATGGAGTAGAGAAATAATCTGATACGGCTTTCTTAGTGTCTTCACTTTGCCCTAGCAACCACATCACCAGGAAGAACGCCATCAAAGCTGTCATGAAGTCAGCCAAAGCCACCTTCCAGGAACCGCCGTGACCGCCGCCTCCTGAAACAATGATCTTTTTGATGACTATTGTCTGTTTCTTTTCTGCCATTTTCCTACCGTCTAATTATTCATCCGTAAATTAAGAACCAGTCCAGCTCCGGGCCGCGAGCGGCCCTGCGCTTCCTCGCGATCCCGCGACTTACGCTGCTTTTTTAATTTCTTTAGTAGCTTTGTCGACTTCAGCAAAAGAAGGTCTTTCTTCTGGCATGATTGTACGACGAGCATACTCAACACACACGATTGGAGGCGCGCCTCTTTGCAATGCGATCAAAGCTGCTTTGATACATTGTAAGTAACGACCTTCTGCTTCGATATCGGCTGCCATTTTAGTTGCAGTCGGCTCGATCAAACCGTAAGCACAGAAAACCCCTAACATCGTTCCAACCAGGGCATGGGCAACCGAAGCACCGATGACTTCAGTACCTTCAGAAAGTTTACCCATGGTTTTAACGATACCTAGAACGGCGGCAACGATCCCTAGTCCTGGGAAACCACCGGCTACGGCTGTTACGGCATGTTGTGCTAGATGTTCTTCAGCGTGAATACCTTTATAGTCGGCGTCCAAAAGGTCATCGACGTCATAAGGTGAAAGCTCAGCTGATAAAGTGATCTTCATCGTGTCACACAAAAAATCCACCGCGTGATGGTTATGCATGAAACTTGGATACGCTTTAAAGATGTCAGACTTTTCTGGTTCCTCGATGTGCTTCTCAACACCTTGAGGTCCTTCTTTTCTGAACGTTTGGAAAAGTTGGAAGAGCATTTGCATCAACTCAACGTAATCTTTTTTCTGAGGTCCCTTAGCTGTCCAAGATTTAATCGACAACTTGATACCCATTTTTACTGTCTTCATTGGATTCGCGATCACGTAACCACCGAAGGCTGCGCCCCCGATGATGATCATCTCACCCAAGGCTGCTTCTAGGATGACGCCCATGTGTCCACCACCGGCGGCAAACGTCCCGAATACGCAACCAAATACAATTAGCATTCCGACAAAACCCATATGGTATTACCTCTCGAATTCTCTATCGGCCATAACTGTGTTAGTATTGAGACATTCTCGAAAGATCTTGCCCTATGTCCTGGGACATTTTAGAAAGTCTAGAGAATGACGAAGAGGAATTTATGAGATTTTCAGTTTCAATATTGCAGCTACTTTTCTTGATCTCTGGAGTTCTTCTCGCTCCATTCTCTGCTAACGTCTGGGCCCAAAATCTTGAAACAGATCCTATGACAGTTGAAGCCAAGCTTTCTGCGTTCGAGTGGAATCCTGGCCAAGGCGGAAGTCTAGAGCTAAAAATTCATCTCCCAAGCAATTATCACGCTTACGAAGATAAATTTAACGTCGTAATTTTAGAACCAGATGGCTTCAAACTTTCAACTCCCCTTGTTGAGCCGATTCATGAATGGTTTGATAAGTTCTCTAAAAAAGAACGCCGTGGTGTGAAAGATGATGCAACAATCAAAATGCACATCGAAGCGCCTGATCGTTTTCTTAAAAATTATCAGAACATGAAAATCGAGATGACGTATCAAGCATGCTCGGATCAATTCTGTCTTTTCCCGACAACAAAACTTATTCAGGTGCCTATTCATCTCAATATGATCGAAGGTGAGGCGGAATTAACAACTTCGGATGCCGCAACATCAACAGCAAAACCTTCGGGCATGAGCCTCGATTCGCTGAGCCACCATATTAGTGGCAGCTTAGCGTTCGCTTTGCTCGTGGCGTTCCTTGCTGGCGTATTAACAAGCTTCACTCCGTGTATCTTCCCGATGATTCCTATCACACTTGCTGTCTTAGGAAATAAATCTGAAGAACGCACGCGCATGCAAAACTTTATCACGAGCTGCGTATATGTCTTAGGTATCGCGACGACCTACTCGATCCTGGGACTTGTTGCGGCCTCAAGTGGCGCACTGTTTGGTGCTTCACTTGGAAATCCATATGTCTTGTCAGTGATATGCGTGATCTTCTTGGCGATGGCGCTGTCTATGTACGGACTTTATGAAGTTCAAGTGCCTGCTGTGATTCGTGATCGCTTCGGTCGTTCGAAATCTCAAGGCGGCATGCTCAACGCTTACCTCACTGGTTTATTTGCAGGTATCGTTGCAAGTCCGTGTGTTGGCCCGGTGTTGGTTGCGATTCTTACGCACGTTGCTTCAACGAAAGATCACTTACGTGGCTTCTTATTGTTGTTCTGTTACGCCGTGGGTATGGGTTTGATCTTCATCGCTTTGGGATTATCAAATCAATTGCTCAAACTCTTACCAAGATCTGGTGCGTGGATGAATGGAACGAAATTCATCTTGGGCAGCTTGATGTTGTCAGCGTTCTATTATTACCTTTCTATGCTTTTACCAGCGCGCTGGTTCGATCTTGCATTGGGTGTGGGCCTTGTGATCGTCGCAAGCGTTTATGGCGCATTCCTGTCCGTGACAGGCTTGTCGATTTTAAATCGCGTGCGTAAAGGCTTGATGCAAGCAATGCTGATCTTGGGTATCGGCTATTTGATTTTATCTGCATTTGATCTCAGACCATATATCAACTCTCAATTCATGGCTGGTAATAGCTTGAACCAAATTCAAAAATTGAATTGGCAGATGTATTCGGAAGAAGCTTTGGCCAAAGCCGCTCAAGAACGTAAGCCTGTGATCATCGACTTCTGGGCTGAGTGGTGCGCTGCTTGTCACGAGTTAGAAGAAAAAACATTTACGGATCCACGCGTACGCGCAATGGCCGAAAATTATGTGCTATTGAAATTCGATGCGACGACAGAGAATGAACAACTCAAAATTCTCAAAAAGAAATACAGCATCCAAGGTTTGCCAACGGTTGTGTTCATCAACCCGAATGGCGTTTGGATTGATGCTCTGACACTCACGCAATTTGAAAAAGCCGAAGCGTTTTTAAAACGCATGGAAAAAGGCGCGAACTAAATCCTTAGGCTTCATTCGCAAATGAAGCCATCACCAACGCAACGTTTAACCGACGGGAATTCCCCATGTTTACTCTGGGGAATAAACTTACTCTTTTTGTCATCTGTAAATTTATTGATCGAAGACATCCAACTGCCGACTTCGTAATAACTCGTAGACATGGGCACTCTGCTTGCTAACCAACCTTCGTTGCTTAAACACATTAACGAAGGATAATCCATGAAAAAACAATTTTTGATCGTAGGACTTTCTCTTTTCGCAGTACTTTCAAACGCCCAAGCTAACGACGTTTGTAATAGCGAAAAGTCTCAATATTGGGATAACTGTGAAGAAGCTATCTCCGCAACCTCTGCTTCCACATTGTTCCCGTTTGTGACGTCCTCTAATATAACAACATATGGTAATGCTAAGTTGATCGTTGCAGCGAAAGAAGACGCTCAAGCATTCGTCGCTACTAACGGTGAAATTTATGGCGTTAGACTTTCTTCTGCTATCGAGACTCTTCGCAATACAAATGCGCAACTTGAACAAGTTAGCGATATGGAAATTGCGCAAGCTATCCTAGCTTACTAATAGCATTCCGATAGGAGCCTCTTATGGGGCTCCTAGATAGAATGAATATGATTACTTTTGTAGTGTTGAATTGATCACAGACGAAGACTTCGCATTGATACCGAACGCAGATCCCAACGTCGAGCCCGGAGCATTCTGCCACGAGTTCCCTGTGTTCCCCGTGATTGTTGAATCCTGCACCGTAATAGTGCCAGTAAAGTCATTGCTGGTCATGAACACACCGCCACCATTGGCTTTGGTGCCAGCTTTGTTATTCACGATATAGTTACCACACAAGATCACGTTCGTTGAACGACCGCCATCTTGATAAATCGCGCCACCATTACCACCCGAACCTGCCTGATATTGTCCGTCTTCTCGTTGCACAGAGCACATTGACTGGTCGTTATAATTCGCGCCATTGCCTGTCGCGACGTTGCCTTCAAACTTACTGCTGTAAATCTCAAGCTGCGCAAACAAGCCACCCACACCACCGGCATTACTGCCTTTGTTATTCGTGAAAATGCTGTTCGCAATCACCAATCCTGATTTACTACCTAAAATATAAATCGCTCCGCCACCCGTGTCAGGTCCGATCAAAGCCGCCTGATTATTCGAGAAGGTGCTGTTGATGATCGAAAGATTTCCGTTACGCATATAAAGCGCACCACCCTGCCCGTCATCATAACCTTGCGAACAAGGCGCTGGTGCCGTCGGGATTACTTCTTTAGGAGTTGTCTTACCATTGATCACAGTTAAATTTTGCAACGTCACTCGCACAGAGCTCGTCATAAAATTCGCATCATAGAAACGGAAAATCTGAACTGCACTTTGACCATCTAAAGTTACAAGTCCGCCGCCATCAATCACCGTGTTCACGTTAGTCAGAAAATTCAAAGTCGCTGTGATAGGAATAGTGACCTTAGCAGTCCCGCAATTGAATTTAATAATTCCACCAGCAGCCACCGCCGTTTTCAATGCAGCGAAAGTACAACTCGCTGCCGTACCGGAACCAACAACAGTTTTAGGATTTGACACGTCGACTGCAATTGCTGTCGCAGGCAATGAATTCGAACACTTCGTCGGAATCAATGATGAATTATCAACAGGAGTTGTTGGTGTTGATGGATTCGAAGGTGTTGAAGGATTTGAATTATCATCGGGCGTTGTCGAGCTGCCAGTTGAATCATTCGTCCCTTGCTCAACGGAAGTCGCCGTAAACGAGTTGCAACCTTGAAGCATAAACATGAACGCCATCAGGCCGACGATTTTAGACATATATCCCCCGAATGATAATAGGATATCGTCATCTCCTCAGAGGGATTGAGTTAAATCCCATTCGCCTCTCAAGATAAAACAAGACTGTGGAAGCCGAACGAAGCCATCGTACAAAATGCGTCGGACAAACATGGGCTACTGTCTAACTTGTAAACATCTGTCTACGAGTCATATCCACTATATTTCTCCTTATTTAGGCCTGTTTTCTGCTCTGATGAGGACGTCTTACAAAAAGGAGATTTAAAATGAAAAAACAATTATTGATCACTATGTCTGCGATGTTCATGGCTGGCGCTGCACAAGCTTATGCTGATTGCGGTGATTACCACCAAATTGATAACTGTGACGTTATTTCGACGTACACGGGCGCCACAACATTATCTCCATTGATTGTGACAAATGGTACTAGTGAAGCAACATCTCGCCACCACAAAGTCATCGTTGAAGCAAAACAAGATGCTGATGCTTTCATCGCAAGCGAAGGTCAAATCTACGGTGCTTTCTTGGCTCAAGCAATTGAACAACTTCGTTCATCAAATCCATCTGCGGCAATGGCTTCAGACATGGAGCTTGCTCAGGCAATTTTGTCTTATTAATTTTTAGGGAGATCTCATGAAAAAGACTTTGGTAACTCTGTTCGTATGTCTTTTGACTCTAGCTCAAGCTGAAGCCCATGAGGTCTCTGCTTCTTCAGTGGATGGTTCGCTGAATCTTTCTTGTGGTCGCGGCGGCAACAGCGATTGTCGTTCAGACATGGTCATGCTGAGCATGACTTCGATTATTTCACCGACCATCTTAACAGCCGATATTTCAGATTCGATCTCTGGCGGCACTCGCAAACTTTTGCTTGAAGCAAGAGAAGACGCGCAAGTCTATGTTGCAACAGAGGGTGAGATCTTTGGCGTTCGCTTGGCAGCGGCTGCCGAAGCTTTAAGAAAAGAACTTCCACAAGGCTATACGGCTAGCGAAATGCACATCGCTCAAGCCATCATTGGAATGTAAGCGTTTAATTAGTTTTATTAACGGAGGCCCCCATGAAGTCAGCATTACTTTTAGTTTTAGGAATTATTGCGACGATCTCTCAAGCACGCGCTGAGAGTGGCCCGAGTTATCAATCCACTTTCAATCCTGATTCAGTGTCGGCGAGTGCGAACGTGACTTCTTCGCCGACTCTGTCAGTGATGTATTTGTCTGATGTTGCGTCGGATAGAACTTTAAAACTGATTATCAACGCACGCGAAGACGCCCAAGCTTACGTTGCTTCAGAAGGTCAGATTTTTGGAGTTAAGTTAGCGGCTGCGATCGCAGCGCTCAGATATGATGCTCAAGAACTTCAAGCAACGGACCTTGAGATCGCGTTGCTGATTTCAGCTCAGTAAATACTCTCAGTTATTTCAGACAAAAGATTCACCGAACCGCCGAACGTAGCATCGTTCACTCGAACAGACGTGACAGCTTGGTTGCCGTCCCAAGTTTTCGTCGCCTCATACTTAATAGAACCTTTTGATGTTGTCGCATTCGCAGTCACTGTCGCCCAGTGACCCTTCGTCGTATTCGAAACTTGCGTTTGAATAGAAACAACAATCGTCTCCCCCGCTGTCGACACATAAGTCAAAACACCGGTACCACGCAAACTCAAACCCATCACAGGAATATTGTTCTGACGATAGTTAATTTTCTGTCCTGACTCTTGTAATGTGTACGAATAACTTTTCATTCCCGTGAATGTTTGAATCAAAGCATTGTCGATAACTTGCGATACTTTTTGAACTCTTGTGATGCTCGTGTCTAAGTACGACGGCTTTTTCGTAACTGGATCGATTGTGATTTTATTAATTGTCGAAGTCAGCGCATTGCTGAAACGAGCAGGATAAGTGCAATCTGGCCCTACGCTTTCAAGAACGGCCTGAGTCACTTGCGTGTCCTTTGGTCGCTCAGCGTTTCCAGTTTGCGTGCGATTCGCAGTCAATGAACACGCATTGAGCGCCATGATCGCCTGGCGATAAGCCACACCATCAGCATTTAATTTTGCGACGGCCTGCTGACGTTGTTGAGATGTCACGTCGACCAAGTCCGTACCATTTAAAACTTTATTAAAAATGGCTTCATTAGCAGGAATACGAAGTTCTAAAACATCACTTGCTGGAGTCAGCGAGTTCCATTCAGAAACCGACAAGTTCGCTTCCGTAATGGGAGTCGCCACCTTAGGTTTTTGAGGATCTGCAGGATTGCCGTTACAACCCGCAATTGCTAACGAACTAATAAGAACAAGACTTAAGCGCTTCACCAAAAACCTCACCATTTAGAGAGATATTTATATCGAATAAGACTCAGAATTAAAAGACGGCTGGAGGAGTTTCACAGCCGTCAAAGCTGTTCACACTCCGGCTTTGCCGGAGCGCACTCTAAAGCCCTAGAAGCGTTTAAGACGAGCGATTTCCATTTTCGCGTCGTTCAATGCTGTTTGAGCTGACAAAGTTTGAGCTTCTTTTTCAGCCAAAAGCTTTTGCATGTGGTTCATACGAACTTCGAAGCTTTTGATGACGTTGTTGTGACGATCGACCATCTCTTGAACTTTCATGTCGAGAGCTTTTCTTTCGTTCACTTTGTTTGATAATTGAGAAAGTTTTTGGCCTGTTTCCATCGCCAAACCGTTGTGACTTTGCTCCAAACGGTTCAAAAGTGACTGGTGACGCTCTTGTTTCACGTTTGTAGCTTTGATCAGCTCGTTCACAGTCGCCACGACTTTGTTAAGCTGCTCAACCAGGGCTTGATTTTGAGTTTTTAGCTCGAAAATCTGACGGTCAGTGTTGAGATAGGAACCGCTGTTCACGGCGTTCAGATTTGCGGCCGATTCCATGGCTACACTCTTTGCGACTCTTTTTTCCCCAAACAATTCGGGATTTAGTTCTTTTTGCATCGTGGCCCCCTCCTGGGTTGCTCAAATTTCTCTCTCGCACATCATATTTTCTCTGGACTAAAATTTCAAATGTTCATAATGTCCCTTCTGAATATTCAAACTTATGTAACGGCAGCGTTGTAACAACCATAGAGGACACATGTTAAAGGTAGGCCAACTTTTAAAATTCGTCTCTGATCTTAATCCGCAGAATACGCCGACCCGTCTTTCGTTTTTCAACTTTCTTAAAGGTTTTCCAGACGTAAACGACCCTCTGACTCCAGAGTTGATCGAGATGTTCTTCCATTACTGTATGGATTACCCGCATTGGGCTTCGAATAAGTCTCAGCTTGGCAATGAAGTTCACTTCTTGCTTGAGAACTTCAACAGCCTGTACCAGCAGAAATTCGATTTGGCGCCTATTCGCTTCCCTCAAAACGTGCAGCTGATCGAAATCGATTTGCTTCCTGATCTTATCGACGCGGCGAGTCTTTACGTGAAAAGTCTCTGCGAAGAAGGCGATAAGTTCCGCATCTTGCCTGACCAAAATAAACGCGTTGTCGCGATTATCTTGAGAGCAGACAAAACGATTGAAGTTCGCACTTTTGACCGCAAGTTCACCATCCGCAAAGGCTCTTTGGAACCATTGCGTAAAGATCTTGCACTTTACTACACGTCAGAATTGGAATTGAACCCTGCGCAAATCCAAAAGATCGAAGTCGCTCCTTATCTCACGGCGCAATTCCGTGTGACAGCAGACAAAGTGACGGGCGTTCTTTTGCGTGGTTACGTTTATCAAAAATTGGCGGAAATGAAGAATGCTCCTCTTCAAGAGCAGCACCGTATTCTTTTCCCAATCAAGCGTCTTGAGCAGTTCTTCATCGATCGCCGCACAGATCCTTACTACCAAGAATTGGTCAGTGAGCTTGAGCGCATCGGCGCACTTGTTCAACAAGGCGATCCTGCTGCTACTCAATGGGCAAAAATGGCATTGGACAAAGCTGACACTGCTCTCGAGAACATCTTCTTGGGTGATAAATTGTTAACTTTACTCTGTCGTGACCTACGCCACGCTCTGAATGAGCCGACGCGCAAGATTCACTCCTCATCGACCCTTTCTGATGATATAGTGGGCCTTCAACCCCTATCTGAGGCCGATGAAGAATGTCTGAAAATAACTCCGCTGAAAGAGTTCGCCTTAACAAATTAATCGCTGATAGTGGCTTGGCTTCTCGCCGTCATGCAGACCGCATGATCGAAGAGGGTCAAGTTACCGTCAATGGCAAGCGTGTATACGAGCTTGGCATTAAGGTCGATCCAGTTAATGACCGTATTATGGTCGACGGCAAACAGCTTAGAAAACCTGCTCAAAAACTTTACCTGATGTTCAATAAGCCAAAAGGCGTTTTGACGACAATGGAAGATCCAGAAGGTCGTCCAACGATCGCTGGCTACCTTGAAGAAGTTCCCGTTCGTGTATTCCCTGTAGGTCGTCTTGACTGGGACTCTGAAGGTCTTTTGATTTTGACGAACGACGGTGATTTCGCCAACAAAGTGATGCATCCAAAAGCTGAAGTCACAAAAACTTATCTAGTGAAAATCAGCGGTCAACCAGCTCCACATCAAATCGACAAACTTCGTAAAGGTGTTTCGATTGTTGGTGGTCGCGTGCGCGCACGTCACATCGAAAAAATTCACAAACAAGGTGAAAACAAATCTGACAAATACGATTGGTACAAAATCGTGATCACTGAAGGTAAAAACCGTCAGATCCGTCAGATGTTTGAAAAAATCGGCTTCGACGTTATGAAACTTCAACGTGTAGCGATTGGTCGCTTGCGTGTGGGTGCTCTTCAAACGGGTGATTTGGTTTATTTGAATGATGTTGCGTTGGAACGTATCTTCTTGGCGGATGACCCAGAAGAAGTAAAAACAAAACGTACATACAAAGGTAAGACAGATCTTTCGGCGAAGAAAAAAGCAAATGCCTCTTCTTCGAATGCTGGTAACAAAACGGCTTCAAAACCGAAACGTGCTCCAGGTCGTCGTCCGTCTCGTCCAGGTGCTAAACCAGCTCGCGCAGGTAGCACTGGTGGTAAATCTTCTCGCGGCGGCAGCCGACCAGCTGCTCGCAGCAGAGGTTAATCGATGAAGAAGTTAAACCCTCTTGAGCTGCGCGGGACAATTCAAATTTCCATCGCTAGCATGGGGTTTGGCTTCTTAGGTATTTTTGCGAAAATCGCTTACGCAAATAATCTTTCTGTTGGTGAGCTGCTGTCGTATCGATTTATTCTGGCAGCTCTTCTTATCTGGATCTTTCTTTTATTATTTCGTCTTGAGTGGATTCGCGTCAGCAAACGTCAACTTGTGACGTCGGCTTTACTCGGTATCTTTGGTTACGGACTATTCTCGACTTTGTATTTTCAAGCAATTGAAGGTTTGAGCATCACGCTTGCAGCCCTCTTGCTTTATACTTATCCGTTCTGGGTCAGTATCTTCAGTCATTTCTTTACTCACGAAAAAATCAGCAAAGAAGAAGGCTTATGCCTGCTTGGCGCCTTCATGGGTTTGTTGCTATTGCTTTGGGGTCACATGGAAGTTCGAAACTTCTGGGCGATCTTTGCTGGCTTGGGTTCTGCGATCAGTTACGCAATCTACGTTTTGGTTTCAGGCAAAGTTCAAAAGAATGTACGCCCCATTTCTTCAACAGTTTACGTGATTTCATTTGCAGCATTGGCGTTGGTTTTGTTCCACCGCCCACCTCTTCATGAAGTCACTCACTTAACAGAGCCGCAAGGTTGGGCCGTATTGGGACTTGCCATTGTTTGCACGATCATTCCTTTAACATTGGAATTGGCGGCGCTTCAAAAATTGAAAAGTGCGACAGTCGCATTGTTGATGATGATTGAACCGGTGACGGCTGCGATTCTGGGTATGGTGATTTTCCATGAACGTTTGACGTTACAGCAAACCATCGGCGCTCTGATTGTGCTTGGCTGCCTTGTGATTAATACATTGATGGTTAATAAGAACTCGAACGGTTTTTCCTCTAAGTAAACCGAGGGCTCCCTATAACAGGGACGTGTTACCTTTTTTCAGACAAACTAACGTTACCAACGAAAAATTGGATTCTCCTTCCGAAATGGATTAATTTCCCCGGCGATTAAGGAGACATTCCATGAACAAATTCGTATTGGCTTTGGGTTTTGTTTTTTCCGTAAACGCTTTCGCACTCGATCTTTCTAACGACATCGTAGCTTCACCAGTTGATGACGCTTATCAAGCGACACTTGAGATTTCTGAGCGTGGTGCACTTCGCTTAACTCCCGTAACTTGCACTCAAACAGGTGGCGCACAAGATTTGATCGTTAAGTGCAGCACAAAACGTAAGTTCGTATATCCAGACAACGAAACTCTTCCTGAGTCTTTCGGTTGCTGGTTTGAGTACTCTCAAAATGCAAACGGCACTTTCACTCGTAACGTTTGGGAATGCCCGATTCTGTAATTGGTCCGAATTCAAGACCGCCCCAGAGATGGAGGCGGTCTTTTTTTTGCCTAAAGGTCGCCGTGCTAATTGCAACACCCGACCGTCATGAAAACAGTTGAGCTCACTCGAGCCTGTCACGAAGTTTCTAAGCAAGTTGAATCCCAAGCCGGCGAGAAGTTAGTTGGCACTTTGGGGTTTCGATTTAATAATTCTTATCTTTATGCCGTAGGGAAGACGCCGTCGAATCGACTGATTTACTACGAATTGGCATTCCTTGAATTTGAAGATCCCGTCGAAATTAAAATGGCTGACTCGATTGCGCGATTAGAAGCCTTTGTGATTTTCTTTGCGCAGCTCGCGGCTCACGCAAACTCTTTTCCGATGACTCAAAACGGACTCGAACGACTAATCGTTCTGTCCCTCGTCGACTTTTTTCGGATTCATTACCATAGCTTCGACTAATGCTTGGCAGGCTTCCGCGATCTGCTGCTGAGTTATTTCTTTTCGCAGATAAAAGTCAGTTTCAAAACGATCTTCAAAAGTAGAAGTAAACCATTCACCGTTCGCCTTGCGTTGGCGGGCACCAAACAGCATGTTCGCGAAGCTGAATTTTTGCATATATCCGTTAACTAACTCAATGAAGCAGGTTGAATCGTTTTTTATGATGCGATCGCCAGTTTCTCGGCGATAAGTTTCGCGATCTGGAAAGTACTCGGTAAACTCAAGGTGACTGATCAACACCGGGCCATCGAAAATATAAATCCCATTCGGGGCAACGTAAAATAGATCACGAAGTGTGATCAGATAGGACCACAATTCTTGTTCATCATTAAACGTCATACCCTGGAAAATATCTTCTAAACGCATGTAATACTCTTCGGTGCGTTTTGGTGTCCGCATGACTGGACCTACAGCTTGGATGTTTCATTCTGATTTAAGTTTCAAAACGAGATCACCGATAGAGAGATTGAAATACCAAGGAAGGATTTCGTATGAAGACTAAATTACTCATAGCGCTCTTCACGCTTATGTCTGTATCGGCACATGCTGCTGAGATGTCAGTGATTGATGTTCGCAGGAACATCACGCTGGCTGAAGAAGACACCGTTTACAAAGACTTCTATATCAACGGCAGTGTTGGAACAGGTTTAAAAAAGAACCTTGTTGTGACGGTCATTCGTAAGCTTAATATCCGAGATGCTTCGGGCGCGAATGCTTATGGGGAGATATTTGTTCCCGTTGGTAAACTCAAAGTTATAGCAGTTTATGACAGCGTGGCTGTGGCCCGCGAGTTTGAACTTCTTTCACGCGATGAGCTACCAATGCTAGAGCAAATCGGCATTATGAACGGCGATCGTATCGATCTTTCAGGCTCCTTTATCGATAACAGTAAACCAAAGCCTAAACGCAAGGTCGCGGCTGAGGTTCAACAAACGCCTGCTGCTGTGGTCACGGCCGCGGTCGCAGTCGTCACACCTCCAACGGCCCCCGCTCCAGCGGTAATTCCACCTCAGATTGCAAGTTCACCCGAGGCGCAAAAGCTTGAAAAAACGGCGGATTCTGGTAACACCACTCATTAATGAGTGAAAATAAATACTTCCGAATCCGCTTAAGCAATGTTCCGTTTGAACTTGAAGATGAAATCACAGCCCACAGCTTTGACTGTGGCGCTTCAGGTGTTACTGAAGCCCTGATTTTCTCACAACCCGATTTGACTTACGATCCACGCATCGTTCATACAGCAAATCACGAGCTGGATGTTTTCTTCCCAGAAAATCCTAAAAAAGAATTCTTCGATGGCCTTGTTGTTATGGCTCCAACAGTTCGTTCTGCTGTCTTTGAAGAAGAAGAAAAAGACTGGCTCGCTGAGTGGAAAAAAGGTTTTAAACCTTTCAAACTGACCGGCGATTATTGGGTTGTGCCTTCATGGTTGGAAGCTCCACCAGAAGCGAAAAAAACAATTCGTATCGATCCAGGTATGGCATTTGGTACGGGCACTCATGCGACGACTCAAATGATGGCTTTCTTCATCAACAAAATGTCAGAGAAACACCAATCTGAAATCGGCAACATGGCGTTGCTTGATGTCGGTACGGGCACTGCAATTTTGGCAATGCTTGCTGAGATGGCGGGATTTGGTTTGGTTACTGGTATTGAGATTGATCCGGAAGCTCGCCGCGTGGCGCGCGAAAACATCAAACTTAATAATATGAAGTCGATTGATATTCCTGAATCATTGATTGAAGACTTGCGTGTTCAATACGACGTTGTTGTTGCAAACATCATCGACGGTGTTTTGATTAATATTAAAAAAGAACTTTTGCGTGTGCTTAAACCAGGCGGACACATTTTGCTGACTGGTATTCTTGAAGAGCGCGACAACCACTTCTTTGAAAAGTTCTTTGAAGGTACAAACCTCACGGTCATTCGTCGTTTGGAAAAAGATGAATGGGTTGGTTACTGGGCGCAAGCTTCAACGGAAAATGCAAACTAGAGAATAGAGTTTAAATGCGTCGTTATTGGATTGAGAAAAAAGATTTGTTTCAAGATCAGGTGAACTTCACTGGTGATGTGTTCCATCATATCTTTGATGTTTGCCGTCAAGAAATGGGATCTAAATTTGAAGTGCTCACTGAAGATTCGAAAGCCTATTTGGTAGAGGTCACAGGTGTTTTTAAAAAGAACGCCAACGCCCGAGTCATTGAAGAGCGCATCATTCCTCCCCTCAAATATCCCCACGTCCATTTGGTTTTGGCCGTGTCGCGTTTTCCAGTGATGGATGCGATTATGGAGAAAGCTGTGGAAATGGGCGTAAAGTCGATCCAACCGGTTTTCACAGAGTTTAGCTTCCTTCGTAAGCAGGACAAACTTTCTGACAATAAAAAGGACCGTTGGGACAAGATCGTCAGATCGGCGACTCAACAATCAGGACGCGGCGACGTCATGCAGGTTGAAGAACCTTTAGAACTAGACCAGGTGCTAAAAGCGATTAACCAAAAACCGGGTTCAGTGGGTCTATTTGCGTATGAGGGTCCGTCAACACTTGGCATTAAGGAATACGTTCAGAAGCTAAAAGCTCAAGAAAGCGGCAGCTCTATTACCGACATCTGGATTATTGTGGGCAGCGAGGGCGGTTTCTCTCACAAAGAGGTGGAGAATCTGACGAACCTAGGCCTTCATCCAGTCACTTTGGGACCCCAGATTTTGCGAGTTGAAACGGCTTGCATGACTTTGGTCTCCGTCCTAAAGTATGACTTTGATCTGATGTGTTGATCGTATAACGCAATTTGAGCGGAGGATGGGAATGGATCCCTTTGACGAGTTTGAGTTTAAGCCCCTCACGGATGGCCTTGGCTTTCATAAAAAGAAAACTCCAAAACAAAATCTAGAAGCTCCAGAAGTGGCTCCTTCTTCGAAGTCTGCTTTGATCAAAGATCATGGCTTGAATTTGCTTGAAGACACTTCAACTGATTTGCTTCGTCCACCACTTCCACGCAAATCAAAAATTCCAACAGGTCCGTCGGATCTAACTGAAGTCGGTGGCGCGCCATCTGCTCCAGGTCCAACTGCTGTTGATGAGATTCTTAAGACTCTTCAAAAAAGTCGTAACTTCGAACTTGAAAAGAAAACGGCGAAAGCAAAAATCACAACTCCTGCAGTGGAAGAATTCAAAGCAACGTCTTGGAGTTTTTCAGCAGCTTTGCTTGATAGCATGCTTGTGATCGCTGCAAGTTTGCTTTGCATGATCATCTTGTTGGTTGTGACTCGCGTAGATTTGATCGGCAACTTAAGCCGCCCAGATTCTGAAGGCATGATCTACATCGCGACATTGGCGTTGTTCGCAACTGTCAGCTTCATTTACCTTGTTGTAAATCGCGTGTTCGTAGGTCACACACCTGGCGAATGGGCTTTTGATCAACGTCTTGGTAAACCAAGTGAGCTGAACTCACCTATGTACACTGTTAAAGTCCTAGCGCGCTCTGTTCTAGTTATCGTGACAGGCTTTATTGTGGTACCTTTGATTTCAGCAGTGATGAACCGCGATTTAGCTGGTGAAATCACAGGCGCTCGTTTGTATAAAAAAGCGTAGGCTTACACTCCGGCTTCGCCGGAGTAATTTAAATTCTGTTAGGTGATCTGTATGGGCCAAGTAAAAGCGTTTGATAAAATTGAATCTGTCTTGGCCCCTCTTCGTACTCAAAAGAAAAAAATTGTTTTCACAAATGGCTGCTTTGACTTACTTCACGTAGGTCACGTTCGTTATTTGCAAGAAGCAAAAGCTTTGGGTGACGTTTTAGTAGTTGGTATCAATTCAGATGCGAGCGTAAAACGTTTGAAGGGTCCTACTCGCCCAGTGCAAAACGAATCAGACCGCGCAGAAATCTTAGCAGCATTGGGTGCTGTCGACATGACAGTGATCTTTACTGAAGACACTCCAGAAAATCTGATCCATGCAGTGAAACCCGACATCTTAGTCAAAGGTGGCGACTGGGCGATTGATCAAATCGTTGGCGCTCCATTCGTGATGGCTAACGGCGGACAAGTCATGTCGTTGCAATTCATCGACGGCAAATCGACAACAAAGATCATCGAAAAAGCCAACGCCAAGTAGGTCTACACTCTGGCTCCGCCAGAGTAGGCAACTCCGCAAAACAAGAAAAAAAATAAATTTCGCTCGAAGCCCATTACGCAGATTCGAGACCGTTCAAAAAGGTCCAAGCGCAAGGCGGAGGATTCGTGCTGCCACGGAGGCGTGCTCCTAGCACGTCGGAGAGCAAGCACGAGTCCGACAACGCAGTCGATGGGGCCTTTTTCAACGGTCTTTGCTAGAATCGGAAGCCGATCTTTCCCGCATAAGTTGATTCGATGTAGCGATTGATTTCGAGGGCGACGAACATCTTTTGGATGTTGATGTTGACGCCGAACATAGTGTGATCTTCGAGAAGGTCGATTTGTCGGCTTTGTTGATCGGCTGTGATACCGTTAGCACCACCGACGAAATTACCGATCGCACGGCCCTTGCCATAGCCAGCGTAGATCGCGATGTTTTCAACATTCACAGTTCCAATAAGATCGAAACCTTGTGTCGTAACATTGATGAGATTCGAAAAGTTGGCGCCACCTGCATAAGCCAAGGCCGTTAATGACAACGGAAAAAATTGGGCTTCGTAAAAGCCCCAACGAATTTGTCCACCAAAGCTTGAGATGTCTTCATCTTGTACAAAAGGTGTGGCATACACCATGACGTCGATATTGTAGTACAAACCTTTACCGATACTGACAGTGTAGTAGCTGTACTCACCGTCATCGCCAGTGCCATCACCCAACGTCGACAGATCATCAACTGGAATAAATTCCGAAGAGATACCAATCTCTACACCTGAGTAGCCGCCCAGTGGATATGGATTATCGAGAGTTTTCGCCGTTGAGCCAAAACCTAAAATTTCCAATGCGCGATTTTGATCATCGTGATCAAGCTGCATTGGCAATCGTGTCACGGCCTGACTGATCGAACTCAATGAGCCAATCAAAATTGCAGCAACAATAGGTTTAAAAAAACGACAAAATCCCATGAAGGGATTGTCGTCATTTTAGGTTGTGATGTCTAGGAGTTTAGATAGAAGCCACTGTTGTTTGCATTTGACCAAGAGCAGAATTCGCCAATTGCACAATCGTTGCGTCAGAGCTTGTCGCTAAGCTTTGGAAGATCGGCACAAACTTCGCGTAAGCTGCCACTGCAGTTGATGAGCCCGTGTTGCCATTGCCAGTTGAAGGATCTGTTGGAGTGCTTTTAGCTTGCTCGTAACCTGCCAAAACGACATCAGCAGCTTTTGCTACGACCGTTGCATTTTGTGATTTCAAAGCCGACGCCAAGAAGTTTAAGCGAGTGCCTTTTGTGTAGGCCATCAAATAACCTTCCGCTTGCGCTTTATTTGTAGAATCTAATTTTTCCATTGTTGTCGTAACCATCGCGAAGGCCTTAGCAGTGTAGATATAATTGACTGCATAGATACCGAGAGCTTGGTTTTCTGTTTTAGAACTTGCGAACAAATCACCGACAACTGTCAGGTAAGTTGTTTCATCAACTTCACCGGCAGAATAAGCTTTGATCAATTTTGATACATTAGCTTGAGTTGGTTCACTTGCAATCAAAGCGCGCCATTGAGCGGGACTCAATTTTTCTTTGTCTTCTTGAGTTTTAGTCGAAGTTGAAGTGTCGCCACTCACGTAAGAGTTTACAGATTGTTGACCATAGTTTTGAGATAAAGAAAGACCACCGTCATCACTCATACGTTTGTCAGGACCACCAACAACGTTGATATCTACTTTAGGTTTTTTCTTATCATCAGTTTTTTTAGCAGCTTGTTTCTTTTTATCGTCAGCCTTAGCAGCAGGTTGCGCACCTTGAGCGTTCACTGTGCGAGCAGCATCGTCTTTTTTCTTTTTATCAAATGGGTTTTTATATTGGCGATCAATATCGCGATCTGAAAGGTCGAAATCAGATCCAACGAATGTTTTTGGACGAGGCATCTCGTACACAACATCTTGGCCGATCAGCTTAGCAGCACCAGAGCTTTTAAACAGAGAACCGAAGCCAGCTACCATCACGGCAATAAGCGCGAAGATTGCGATTTCTAACTTTTTCTCTGTGAAGTCCATGATGGCCTCCTCTTTCATACAATTGGTAAGAGCAGCGCTTGTGCCACCTCCAGAGGCATTTAAATCGAGAAGGATTGTTTCAGACAGAGACCGTGCCACTCCCCGCTCTGAGCTGACTAAATTTTCGACATTCCCCTCGAGGGAAAAGTGAGTTTTCCCACTATGAGACTCGACTATGAGAAACTCTCCGAACAATCTTTGCCTGGGGATTAAGAGTAAGTAAGGCAGGGCTGTTTCCAGAGGGGAAAACCGATATATAAACCACGATGAATGCACGTGATTTGAAAATGGAAGAGATCTCTCGCAACCGAGTGCCGTACCTGAAAATGGTCTATGCGCTCTGCGGATTCTTCACTCTGTTTTACATCTTTAAATTCAATTTTGAATTCCATGCACCAGAGCATAATGGTGTGCTTATTCCATTGTGGGTTTCGCTGATGGCGATTCCACCACTGCTTGTGAAAATCTTAAAAAACTACAAGATGGCTGCAATTTGGACTTGTACATTCGCAGCCATTTTACTGATCTATTTAATTTATCTTTCGGGTGGATTGTCGGCTCCAGGATTATTTTGGATTGCTTCTATTCCTCTTGTTTTGAGTATGTTGTTTGAGAAACAAGGCGCACTGGCCGGTTACGCGGTTGTGCTTTCGACTTTGATTTTTTTCACATACTCCCATCAATCGGGTGATGGTCCCAACGTCGTTCGTGAACACGCGAATTTTCATGTGGAAATGGTGACAAATCTAATTGGCTTTATCATCTTTTGTTCGGTCACTGCTCGCGCTTACCACAAACGCGAAGTCAAATATTCAGAAGAGCTTTTGCAAAAAACAAACAACGTAGAAAGTATGCTTCGAGTGCTTTTGCACGACATCGCCAATACGCTTTCGTCAATGACTTACAATTTGATTCGAATCAAAGAAGGTCAAGATGGCGGCAGTCACGGTGAACTTGAAAAGATCGAAAAAGCGATCGAAGCTATCCACACACTTTTATTCCAAGTACGACATTTAAAATCTATTAAAGACGGAAAAAGTCCCATGCCACTTCGCCCTATTTCTCTGCCCATGGTTTTAAATGAAGTTTATGAACTCACTGAAAATCTGGCTCTACAAAAAGGTTTAAAATTAAATTGGGACCTCTCGCGTGAAAAGATGAACGTGCACGGCGATAAAACGATTTTATCGAATGTGGTTCTAACAAACATCGTGAACAACGCCATTAAATTTTCTCACCCTGGTGGTCGCATTGACGTGCTTTCGTACAAAAAAGATTCCTTCGCAGTTGTCGAAGTTCGAGATCACGGCATTGGTATGCCCAAAGAAATTTTAGAAAATCTATTCAGCTTAAATTATACAACAACTCGCTCTGGCACTGCGGGAGAAAAAGGCACCGGCTACGGAATGCCTCTCGCAAAAGAGTACCTTTTATTGATGGGTGGCGAGATTGAAGTCACGTCTTCAGAAGAGAAAAAAGATGATAATCGTCCCGGCACTTTAGTTATGATCAAATTGCCACTGGCTACTCATAGCCTACTTTCGGGAACTTCACTCGAGGATACGCACGACTAGCTCGTACTCGTGCGGCTTCATCTTCAGATGCCAATCTAAAATCAAAAGTGCGATCAGCATCGCCCAGTCCGACTCGCGCAAAAGTATTATCGCGATCAAGATGACTGTAAAAGCCCGTGAAAAAATCAAATCGTTTTGGCCCGATGATCGCGCCGCCCGCATCACGGATAACTAAATATCCATCGTGCACTTCCCCACCAGGGACGGGAACACCGACAAGTGCTGGTACAAAAATCACATCGCCCGCTTTATAAATTTTTAAATCGGCTGCGACAGAATAAAATGGATCAAGACAAGTTCCTCTGACTCCATAACCAAACGGGCAACGTTTTAAATCAACTTCGACAAAACTATAACGACCATCTTTTTCGTCATAATAGTTATAAGATTTGACCAGTCCGCCAGCATCAACAAAACAAGATCCCTGCATCAGACAATTTCTGTAATCAGGTCTACACAAAGTTTGCAAAACAACACCAACAGGTGACAGCAAAGCTCTTTGCTCTTCAGGCGCAGGACACTTATTCAGGTCCACATGAATTGTTGGTTTGTAGTAGATAGTCGGATGAAGACCCGAACCATCTTCCGTGGTTTTCGTCACCGCGCAGGATGCGGTCGTGCTTAAAATAAAAATCAAAGCTGTCAGCCGAGATAAAAGCGCCATTGCCGCCCTCCTTCGGCTTTCAGATTATCAAGGATACTGCGCTAACACAGGAGAGGCAGATGAAAAACAAAACTCACATGGAATCTGATTCGCGTCGACTAAGTATTTGCTCAAATACATATCTACGATTCTTTGAAAGTTCACTTTTTCTAAACCGGCTTTAATCATTTTATTTTTTTCGTGGCTGTGAGGATTCAAAGCGATATGCAAAGAGACGTTGTCGATAATCTTGGGGCTAATTGCCACGTCTTTAGAAAGATTTTTCAGAGTGCTTGTCAGAAAATATTTGGCATTGTTCACATCAATCAATGCACCATCTAATTTTCCTAAAGCGACTTTTCGCATATTCGTATCATCACTGCCGACCACTTCGGTTTTGATCACACCATCGGCGACCAATTTATTAAATTCAGGAGTGTTGCGATAATCTCTGCCAACGCCGATGACCTTGCCTTTGAGATCCGCAAGCTTATTCCAAATAAGAGGTTTTCCTCGAGGTTCAACAAATCCCAATGGAGATTTGAAAAGAGTTTCTGAGGCCACAAAACCATCCTTCAAGTCCCCAGCCCAAATTGGAAAATATCCAATTTTATCTTTCGCAGCACCATTGAACACGGCCTGTGTCCAGGTGCTAAAGATAAACTCAACTTCAACACCTTGGGTTTTCATTGTTTCACGGAGAGCCTTTGCAGCAGCGCCATTTTCAGGACAGCGAGAACAAATGAACGGCGGCCACTCGGTCGTCGTAATGACCCATTTTTCCGCATGTGCTGTGGAAGAATACACCATGAATGTTACTGCAAAGAAAAAGTACCAAATAGAATTTTTCACACTAGCATCCCGTCCGAATTTTAGAGTGTTTCACATTACCTTATTGCTCGGTAGCGCCCCCACTGATATCACTGTTCTAAGGGACAACAACTAGCAAACATGACTTTACGTTTAAGAATTTTCTTATTCAACTTAATCTCCGTCTTTCTAGCGACTTTCGTTGTTGCCCTCATTGGCCTCAAGATTGTCGAGTCTACTGTTGTTGATTCAACTTACGAACGCCTCACTCAAATTCGTATCAGCAAAACGATGGCGATTGAAAATTACTTCCGTGATTTACAAACGGTTGTGTCGCTGATTTCTGCGCATGAATTAACGGATGATCTTTTAACAAGTCCAAACCTTTCTAAATTTCCAGAGTTCCGTCGCCTGCTCGATAACTATGTTTTGGATTACAACATCTTTGACATGATCTTGATGAACAAGCAGGGCAAGGTCATCTACACCACTCGCAAAGATATCGAAGATGGTTTGAACGTCCTTGCGAAAGATCCGACGTACATCAAACTCAAAGATTTATTTACGTGGGGAATTAAAGCTCAAGAAGGTTCGACACTGTTCTTGGATTTTGACAAAGATTCTTTGAACCCACTGAATGCAACAAGCTTCGTGGCGACTCCGATCTTTAAGAACGGTGCTTTGTTCGGCGTCTTGGTTTTGAAAATTTCTATTTCTGAAATCGATCGCATCACAAGTGACAACTTTGCCTGGGCCACTCATGGAATGGGTCAAACCGGAGAGATCTTAATCTACGGTGAAGACTGGAGCTTGCGCAATACAGGCCGCTTCCGTGTTGAGCATTCACGAAATAAAAAAACGGATCTTGAGCAAGAAATCCTGACAGCCAATCGCGGTGATGAAGATATTAAAAAAATCGAAAGCCTCAGCGAAGTCCGCGAGATCGGTAAAGACTATCGCGGCAAACAAGTCATTCGTTCGATCGGTAAAATCTATCTGCCTAACGGTGACCTTTGGTACATCCAAGCCAAGATTGATGAAAGCGAAGCGTTTGCAGTCCTTGATAGAATTGCGATTGCCTCCAGTGCTGCGGCGGTGTTGATCTTTATCCTATTCTTCTTTGCGACTTTCGCTGCAACCGGAAAAGTCATCGAGCCGATTCAGTTGTTAACGGATCGCTTAGAAAAACTCGGAACCTCGAATCTGTCGCAAAAAATCAATTATCAATCGAACGATGAAATTGGTTTGCTAGTCAGTAAGTATAATCAACTTGCCGACCGCCTTGAGACCACCACCGTATCTAAAGAGTTCCTTGACAGCGTTATTCAATCTATCAAAGCCTTTATCTTCATCGTGAAAGTCGATCCGCAAGACGACTGGCGCAAAAGCAAGTACACGATCACTCAATGTAACGAATCCGCTTTAAAATTGATCAGCTTGAATCCGCAGCAAGTCGCTCGCACAGACTTGAAAAACTTCATCCGCGGTCCTGAAGAATTTAATAACTACAACTGGTTGCTGCAAACTCGTCACGGTATCGAAGCTGAAATCCTGACTCCACGTGGAGCCCACGTACCGATCTTGATGAACTGGGCAGCTTTACCGAATCGAACTTCAAAAGAAATGACTTTCGTGTTCGTTGCGACAGACATCACAGAGCGTATCGCAGCAGAACAGGCATTGATCGAAGCACGTGAAGCAGCCGTCAAAGCATCGCAGGCAAAATCTGAATTCCTTGCACGTATGTCCCATGAAATCAGAACGCCGCTGAATGCGATCATCGGTATGACGGACATCTTGGGTGAATCGCACCTTGATGAAGAACAAGCTCAGCTTGTTAAAGTTTGCGCGAATGCCGGTGAGAATCTTTTGACGTTGATCAACGACATCTTGGATATTTCTAAAATTGAAGCACGTGAAGTTCGTTTAGAAAGAATCGCCTTCGATCTTGAATCTACGACGCGCAATATTTGCGACATTCTAAAACAAAAAGCCGTTGAAAAGAATTTGAACTTCCAATTGCTCTTCCACTTATCACCAAGTGATAACCGTATCATCACGTCGGATCCAACTCGTCTGCGTCAGATCTTGTTCAACTTGATTGGTAACGCCGTGAAGTTTACGCAATCAGGTTCGATCAAAGTGGAAGTCAGTTTGACCGGCACAAATAAAAAGTTTATTCAATTTGAAATCAAAGACACGGGTACAGGTATCCCTGCGGATAAACAACCATTGCTCTTCCAAAACTTTGTTCAGGCTGACAGTTCGATCACTCGTAAGTACGGCGGTTCAGGTTTGGGTCTGACGATTTCTAAAAACTTAGTCGAGCTTATGGGCGGACAAATCTGGTTTGAAAGTGAAGAGAAAAAAGGCAGTACCTTCTACTTCACAATTCCTTACACGCCAGCAGAGTCACAAATTGAAATTGAAACTCCAGGTGGACCATTGCAAGAGATTCCAAATCGTTTTGCCAGCATCACTCGCAATGCGAAAGTTTTGATTGTCGACGATACGGAAGACAATCGCTTCTTGCTTTTAACTTACTTAAAGAATTACCCGTTCGATGTTGTTCAGGCCGAAAACGGCGCTGAAGCTGTTGAAAAGGTGCTGACTGGTGACTTCGATGTTGTCTTGATGGACATCCAAATGCCGGTACTTGATGGTTATGCGGCGACAATTAAGATCCGTCAGTGGGAAAAAGAAACTCACCGCAGACCGATTCCAATCATCGCGGTCAGTGCCAATGCCATGGCCGAAGATGCCAAGAAGTCACTTGATGTAGGCTGTACAGAGCACGTTACGAAGCCGATAAAGAAATCGGCTCTGATCGAACTGATCCAGCGCTATACACTTCAATAAAAAAAGGGATCTTTGCAGATCCCTTTTTTTATTCCAAGAATTGATTTTTTAAATTCTGGCGAGCTGCTGCAGTCATGCCGATTTCGTGATGGAAATAGTCATCCCAGTTTGAATAACGTTTTTCGATTTCACCAAATGCCGCCTGCAAAAAAGTCGGTCGTGCCGACATCATGTATTCAAACATCTCACGGGCTGCTGGTGTGATTTGATGCTCAATCTTTTGAAGTAATTGTAAACGGAAAGGCATCAGCCCTTCTTCGGTTTTCGCATAGTCTGCTAGCACGGTTTCTTTAGGCACATCGAGTGCCATCAACACAAGGGCTGAACCCACGCCTGTACGATCTTTACCGACGGCACAGTGTTGAATGATGCCACCTTCATGACCCAAGCCTTGGATTTTTTGAAACAGCGCCTGATATGCTTTGTTCGCAAAAGGCAGCTTCATATAAAGCGATTCCATGAAATCTTTGGGTAAAGCTTCAAGACTTTGATTCGAGAAAAAATCATTCTGCGAAGACTGTGAAGTATGAGTGCTAGGATTCGCAGGACAACATTCATAATGAACACCTTCCCACAACACATCCCCGTCATGCTTTGTTTCGATAACATCGCGATAGTCGATGATGTGCTTGATACCAGAGCGGCTTAACACTTCAGTATCTTCTTTGGTTAACTTTGAAAGAGCGCCCGAACGATAAAGACGGTTTTTCTTAATGCGGCGACCACATGTTGTTGCGTAACCACCCATATCTCGAAAATTAATTCCACCTGATAATTTCATTACTTCGACTCCACGGGTGTCATGCTTTCGACCTTCTCTTGAGATATCTTAACCGTCATTGCACCGTCGACGCCGTCAAGGTCCGCACCCATTACAGTGATAGCGCGCTCAAGAGGAAAGTTTGCAAATTCAGCTTTATAGCCCATCAAATACAGTAGCCAATTAGAAACATCACGATGAGTGATCAATGCTGGCCATGTTTTTAAAACATCCAAATCTTTCTCATGACCAGGACGAGTCCAAGTCATCGTTGGAACAGAAATCACTTCTTCTGAATTTAAGAAGCCGTGGCCCCAATGCTTGTGTTCACCTAAAGACTGCCCGTGGTCGGACGTATATACGAAATACACAGGGCCTTTTGCACGATTCAAAACGTATTCTGTGATTTGGCGGAAGATGTGATCCGTGTACACAATCGTATTGTCGTAGTGATTCACTTGTTTTTCAGCGTCCGTATCTGATTTGCCAATTGGAAATTTCGCATACGCCTCAGGATAACGATACGCGTACGGTGTATGACTGCCCCGCTGATGAAGTACGATAAAATTAGGCTGATCCCAATTGATGTTTTTCATATTCTCGATCAAGACGTCATCATAGAGATCACTCTTACCTTGATCTTCAGTTTCGTCATCCAGCAAGCTGACTTGATCGATGAACTGGGGGCACAAGAAATTCATGATGTGACTTAAAGAAACTTTCGTCTGTCCTGAATAGAAATAGGTCCCAAAACCGTTTTGCTTTGCCAGTTTAAACAGACATTTTTTCTGCGCCATCATATCGTTGATCGCATTCATGCCGCTTGTCTGATTGAAAATCATCGGCACTGCCACGTCAGTCGAAACGCCGCCCGAAATCGTTTTGCGAGAAACCAGATCGCCCTTCAGTTTTAGTGAATTTAAAAACGGTGTTGTCTCGCGTGGATAATCAAAGATTGAAAGATTTTGATAACGAAGACTTTCACCCATAATAAACACTATCGTCGCTTTCGGGTTCTCTTCACGCTTATCGAAATTGACCATGTCATTACTGGCTTCACGGACGTGAGTCATCTTGTACGGCAATGTGCGACCGATGAAATAGGACATCGAAGCGTACAAGTTTGAATAACCCAAGTTATGAACGGCTGGTTGCTTGCCATAAGTATTGCCGGAAACAAAAGTACGAATCGGTGAATAGATAAGTGCAGCAATCAATACGTAACGCAAGAATGGAACGACCACAGGTTTTTGCGGATAGCGTTTCCACAAAGCTGCAATCACACCCAGTGAGCCCAAGAAAACAACCGTTGGAATGATCAGCTTTGGTCCCAATGTCCCAAGCGTCTCAAACACTTCACCCAGCTGTGTGAACAACAACCAAATTTTCGTTGGATGAACAAAGGCACCGTAATATGCCATGTGCGCCATTTGCACCCATGACATTAAACTCAAAATAAAAAAGAAAATGAAAAATCCACGACGGCGGAATGCAAGACTTAAAATCAAAGCGATACCGATAGCTTCAGCCCAAGAACTCAAATGACGTGGATATACATCCCCATAGACGCCCTTCACATAGGCAAAGTCAGTGAGGAACAAAAAACTTCCGACAAGAATTACGATCATAATTTGCCAGAACATTTTTTTTATAAATTCGATCATCTCTTACTCTCTTCTACGATTTGGCCCTGACGAATGACGCTGACTTTGTTACCCAAAGCCTCAACGTCTTTTTGATCGTGCGTAACCAAAACCGTTGGAATTTTTCTATCGTCGATCACTCGACGTACCAAACGGCGACTCTCTTCTCGTAACTCTTGATCCAGCGCAGAGAATGGCTCATCCAAAAGCAATACGCGAGGGTCCCCAATTAAAGCGCGCGCAATAGCGACACGTTGTTTTTCTCCGCCAGAAAGCACTTCGGACTTTCTTTGCAAAAAATTTCCGAGTTGCAGGGATTCAGTCAGCTCTTTAAGACGATTTTGACTTTGTTCATCTGAGATTTTTCGAGCGCGTGCGGCGAATTTAATATTTTCTTCCGCTGTCATGTGCGGGAATAAATCCCAGCTCTGAAACACGACACCCAATTTTCGCTCCGGAGTTTTCAGTGAAGCTAAATCAACACCTTGAAAACTCCAACGAAAGCCCGGACACTCTTCAAGTCCCAGTAACACTCGAAATACCGAAGTTTTTCCAGAGCCTGATGGGCCCCACAAAACAGTGACCCCTTTATCCAGGATCTCCCACTGCGGAATCTCTAATTTGAAATCACCATAGTCACGATAAAGATTTTCGACCAAGGACACGGCTGACTCCTATGATAAAAACGAAACAAATCAAAGCTGCTACGATAATCAAGGAGCTCAGAAGTATCGCCTGATTTAAGCGATACCCCGACATCAAGGTCTCAGTCATCATCGCAATGCTGATATCCCTATGCGCTAGTATGCGCGATACAGCAAAATCTCCGCAAGCCCAGATAGAGGCAATTCCCGCTAGAAGCCCCGCCCGTTTGGTGATTTGAGGAAATAAAATCTCTTTAAAAATCAGCTCTGGCGATGCGCCTAATGTTCTTGCCACAGAGATCTGAGATCGGAGGGATTCTAAGCTTCCATCCCACCCCATTCGATACAGACTGTTTAAACTTAAAAGTGTTAAGGCCAGAGGAATTTTGATGAAGGTCCATACCCCACCATTTGGTCCTATTAACAGTAAACAAAAACATGCGAGCGACGTTGAAGGTGCAACATAGCCATTCAAGAATTGTTCGAACCATTTTTTCGGAAAGCTGTACGCGATCAACAACAAGCCACCGTAACAAAGCAGACCCACCGTGATTCCAATTGTTAAACTGCCAAAAAAGTTCCACCACAGTGCCGACTGGATTTCGTAAAAGCTTGAGATGAATTGTATGCCTTCAAAAAGGCCTTCAGCGTATCCACCAATGTAAAGCAATGAGATCAACCCAATCACCACGACACCTGCTGGCCACTTAATCAAATCCATATTGGCGATCGAAGTGGCCGGACTGCTTTTGCCTTTTTGGGCGATAAATGAAATAGCAAAAATAAATATCGACTGCAGGAATGCCAACAAAACGGCGCCACCCCAATCACTTGATAATCGAATTTTTTCGTAAATTAAAACTTCAACAGTTGTGCCGCGCGCGCCACCAACAATCAGTGGAATCGAAAAACTTCCGAAGCACACTACAAAGACAAACAGACCAATCAGAAGCAGGTCTTTTTTAAGCAAGGGAAAAAGAACTTCGCGATAAAACTGCCAGCGAGTACTGCCTTCGATGAAAGCGACCTCGATATAACGGCCAAACTTAGCTTCAATCAGTCCCGCGATCAGAACGGCTACTAAACCGTAGTTAATCACCGTGTGAACAATGGCAATTCCTAATACGCCCATCGGAAAAGGTTCAATGACGTTTAAAACTGCCAACAAGATAAAAATCGGTGGCAAGAAATTGGGAACCAAACACAGCACTTCCAACAGAACGCGAACAGGTTTTTTTGCGTGAGCTTTATAACTGATTAAACCCAGTGCTGCGACAGCACCAATCACCAACGAAAACACTGCTGAAAGAAAAGCCTGATAGAAGCTATTTTTAAATGCCCAAAAGACCTCTGCCCATTCCGGCCACTCTTGTAGCCGGAACTGAGTCAGCAAAAACAAAAAAGGGAAAACTAGAAAAAGAATTAAACTCGCGCGAACGAGTTCACGTGGCTTCAAGGCGTCGCGCCTCTGCGGATCTCAGCCCAACGCTTTAACAGACGATCCACTTCTTGAGATGAAGGAACTTCGAATTTTTCAATCGTCGTAAATTCAGGAACAGAAGCAAACGGTGTGTTTTCTTTTACACCCTTCATCACTGGGAACATGTAGTTCTTCTCCATGATGATTTTTTGTCCTGCTGCTGAAAGTGCCAAGTTTACAAATTCCTCTGCAAGGTCACAGTGACGACAGAACTCTGGAATACCCATGAATTCAAATTGCACAGCCAGTGGTTCCTTAAATGACAACGCCACAAAATCACGCTTCTTTTCTTCGACTTCGTGATAGATCGGCGAAGTCACATACGAATAAACCGTCTTCACTTGTTTGTTCGTGAAAAGACCATAAGCCGTCGACCAAGTTGGCGAGAAGCTATGAGCTTGGTTCATCATCTTTTGCAGATATTGGAAACCTTCTTCTTCACCCTTTGATTGAATCACCCAGTACAAGAACATCATACCGGGTGAACTTGTGCGCGGATCTTCAAGTGCGATTTGTTTTGAATACCCCTCGCCCAACAAATCATCCAAAGTCATATCCGTATTCGGAAAGTTTTCTTTACGACCTACGAATGTCAAAACACCCCAGTCATACGGAACAAAGAAATTGTTTTTTAATGCTGGCTTCACCGCACTTTCGACATTTAATTCACCGAAGCTCATTTGACGCCATTTGTGTTCAGTTTGCGCTTTTTGCAAGTCGAATTGATCAAGGCCGACAACGAGATCTGCGCCCAGGCTTTCACCTTCGATTTTCAAACGCTGAAGTAAAATTCCTGAATCACTGCCTTCGATAAACTCAACACGGCATTTGCAGGTTTTTTCAAATTGCTCTTTCAGCAACGGTCCTGGTCCCCAACGACCTGTGAAACTGGCATAACCAAATACACGAAGTACCGGCAATGAATCACCATTCGACGTATTTTCGCCCGTGCGATTTAAAACCGCTAAGAACAAACCCAAAAAGACGACTGCGATGTAGATAATAAAATGTCTCATGGGCTTACCACCAGATACCGCGACGACGTTTGAAGAAGTAGTAATCGAAGCCAAGACAACGACCTGCTCCCACCCATGCCATCATGAAGTGAATTGCTAAGAATGTTTTGAACAGATCTTCAGAGCCCGGACCTGAAATAAATAATAAATTGAAACACAGTAACACAGCGATCAAAGCCATCGGTCTGACGACATAACCAAGGATGTATGAAATTGCGATAGCAAATTCTAAACCCAAGATAATGAAAGCGATCACTTGCCAATTCGGAATCATCTGCGAGCTAACGAATATCTTATACCAGTTCGGTGCGTGACTTGCTGGCAACCACTCTGCGATTTGATCGGCAATACGTGGACGAGTTAAAAAATCGCCGCGATATTTAACGAGTGCAGTTTCAAGATAATAGTAACCCAAAAAAATCCTGAGAAAGGAAATGGGTAAAAGATGTCCGACGTACTTAACGCTCTCAAAGAATGATACAAACATGGTGATATTGTGAACTAGACACCCTTCTTAGGGCAAGTCTCCTCGAGGAAACACGTGTTGCACAATGGTTTTCTCGCCTTACAGACAGCTCGGCCGTGTGCGATAAGATAATGGCTTAACATAATCCAGTCTTCCTGCGGCACAAGCTCAGAAAGCTCGCGTTCAATGATGACAGCATTATCTGTTTTGACCCAACCCAAGCGAAATGACAAACGCGACACATGAGTGTCGACAACAATTCCACTTGGAATATCAAATGCATTTCCTAAAACGACATTCGCCGTTTTGCGGCCCACTCCAGCAAGCTGGACTAAGGCCTCTAAATCTTGTGGCACTTCACTGTCGTGATGCTTCACGAGATCTGTTGCACAATTTTTTAAATTCTTGGCTTTGTTTTTATAAAAGCCTGTCGATTTAACAAGTTGTTCAAGCTTTTCGATGGGCGCTTTGGCCATCGCTTTTGGATTTGGATAGGCTTTAAAAAGTGCGGGAGTGACTTTGTTAACCATCTCGTCCGTGCATTGCGCGGACAAGCAAGTCGCTACTAACAATTCAAATGGATTTGTGAAGTTCAGCGCACAATGTGCGTCTGGATAGTAGCGCTTAAGAAGTGCAATCGTTTCGTTAACGGATGCTTTAAGTGCGGCCTTAGAAAGTCTAGGCATCGTTTCCGATCGCTTCGACTGGGCAACCTTCCATCGCTTCTTTGCAGAGTGCTTCTTCTTCTGGAGATTCAGGTTGTTTCGCTACGTAAGCGTGACCGTCTTCTTCATGCATTGAGAAGTTATGTGGCGCCGTAAGAACGCAAGCATCGCAAGCAATACATGATTGATCGACGAATACTTTTCCTGGCTTATTATCTTTCCAACTTTGACTCTTATCAGCCATGGTACGGGCCTCCTGAAAAAACTCCCCTATTTATAAGACATTTCGTCCCCAAGTCAAACCCCCAGTCCAGACTTGGGTCGCATTTTACAAGGGAATTTATGAAGCTAGTGCGGGTCCAGGGTCTTTTAACACTATACTGAAAGCTACGACAAGGAGGGTTCATGGAAGGACCTCGTTCCCCGCGGGAAACGGAATTGCCCCATGTTCTGGAGTTTTTAAACAATAAACTACGTTCTGAAGCCCAGTGGTCGATTGCGGCAGAGTATCCAACTGCCTTCGCTAACACCAATATTCATAATATGCGCATTATAGCGGACGATGAAAAAGTTCTCTCTCACGCCGTGATGAAGCCTATTATTATAAAGTCCCCTCAGGTTATTTTTAAAATCGGCGCTATCGGCTCTGTCGTCACTGACGACCAGCACCGCGGCCAGGGGCTGAGCACAAAAATTATACAAGACTGTTTGAAATCAGCCGCAGAGCAATCCTGTGACGTGGCGATTTTGTGGACAGATCTTTTCGACTTTTATCGCAAAATGGGTTTTGAGCTCGCGGGCTCTGAGTACAGCTTTGTGATTGAAGACGAATTCGATGTTCCGCCGCATAATTTGCGTTATTCCACCGATGCCCGTGTTTCGCCAGATGCGATTTATCGCCTTTATTCAGCGCACACCGTGAACTCAGTTCGCACCATTGAAGAAACACGTAAATTTCTATCGATCCCGCAAACAAAAGTTTACACGGCTTGGGAACCTAACGGTCAGCTTGCTGCCTATGCTATTGAAGGCAAAGGGGTCGACCTCGGTGGTTATATTCACGAATGGGGCGGTTCAGTTTCGAAATTGATGGCACTGTTGAGTTTCATTCGCACTCAAAAAGGCCAACCTGTTACGATTATTTGCCCAAAACATTCTGTGCATTTGATCGAAGCTCTGAATCGCAAGAACACGACGATGAATCAAGGCTTCTTGGGCATGATCAAGCTTGTGAACTTTGATCAGTTGAGCGCCAAAATCAAACGCGCTTTCCGTGCTGAAGGCATTTCCGATATCGTGCTTGAAAAACATCCTGGTTATTTTGTTATCGGTGCCGGCCTAGATCTTTATACGATCAACAATGAAACAGACATGGTTCGTTTATTGTTCGGGCCTGTTGATTACCGTGCAATGGGAATCTTTAAAGAAGAAACTGTTCAAAAATTAGAAAAACTTTTGCCACTGAATTTGTGGGTATGGGGCTGGGATTCGATATGATGAAGTATTTATTGATCCTCTGCTGTACGACTCTTTTAACATCATGTTTGAAAGATCCTGAAGTCACCAACGACGATGGCGTTCAATCAGAATCCGTTAAAGTGGGGACTGCCGTAGTGAATGCGTGGGGAACTGACGATCCTCTCAGCATCGGTTACAACGAACAAGTTTCGATTAACTATACACAAGAATTTTTGGGCTATCCAACTCGCGTGAATCTTCAAGAATCATTCACAGCGATTGGTAAAGATGCCACTTCAGTTGAAAAGCAAACGATCTTTGCTTTTGCGCATCGTACGAATGAAATTGATGCCGATGGCAACAGCAAGATTTCAACGACGACAAAATATCTACCCGTGCATGGCAGAACCGATGATGTTGAGCCAACTGCCGCAGAAACTCTTTTAGATTCAATGGCAGCACGTGCCGCTGGCGATATTCATGCTCAAGCTTCTGAAATTGCAATCATTGGAACATTTAAAGTTCTCGCACTTTTAAGTTCTTGTGAATTGGATGACGAAGACAAAAAAGCCTGTGACGCGCAAAAAGTTCAGTGTTCGCAAAGATGTTATAATCTCAATGTCTCCCAAGAAACTGTAGCGCCCCCTGCTGCTGTTCAAGCACGCGCGAATTGTGGTGGTGTTCCCGATTGTCAGATCAATCTTAAGAAAGTTTCTTTTGATATCATCATGGAAACAAAACAAGGTTCTACGACACAAAAAACCAAAGTTTCTCGCTGGGTTTCTATCTACCAAGATGCACCTTATGTGTCGAAGCTCATGGAAAACTGCTATCGCGGCCTTGTGAAAATCCCGAACTCTTCTCAACGCGTCTTAGCCACGCTGTGTGACCGCGTCGTCGATTTTAGATATAGCACAAGCGCTTATCCTGCTTCGACAAATCCCGTCGAGTAATCAGTCACTGAGTGACTTTCCGGTAGACCTCCGATAATGTGACGTTTTGTCCGTTGGAGGTCTTTCTCATGAAAAAAATCGCTGTCGTTTTATCTGGTTGTGGTCATCGTGATGGTTCTGAAATCACGGAAGCTGTCAGCCTTTTGATCGCCCTGACTCAAGCTGGTGCTGCAGTTTCTTGCTTTGCACCGAATATTGAGCTGACAGTGACGGATCCATTAACAGGCAAACCTACTGGCGAAAAGCGTTCCGTTTTAACAGAATCAGCACGCATCGCTCGCGGTCATGTTGAAGATCTCGCGAAGTTAAAAGTTTCAGACTTTGACGGCCTCGCTTTCCCGGGCGGCTTTGGTGCTGCCAAAAATCTTTCGAATTGGGCTGAAAAAGGATCCGAGTGCGATGTTCATCCTGAAGTTCGCCGCGTGATCACTGAGTTCCACAAAGAAAGCAAACCGATCGGTGCTGTTTGTATCGCTCCTGTATTGCTTGCTCGCGTTTTGGGTGAGCATGGTATTACTGTTACGATCGGTAACGATGTTGAAACGGCCGCTGAAATTATCTTAACTGGTTCTCAACACGAAGAGTGCCCCGTCGACGACTACATCACTGATCGCGAAGGCAAAGTGGTGACAACGCCTGCATACATGTACGACAACGCAAAACCAAACGAAGTATTCCAAGGGATATTCGGGTTAGCTCACGAACTCGTAGAATGGGCTTAATTCTCCTCTAAACTTTGACACCACCACCTCACTCGGGAATAATTATTTCTAGTAGTGAGGTGAGTATGAAGAAGACAGTCGCATTAATTTTTGGTGGTAAATCAGCAGAGCACGAGGTTTCACTTCGTTCGGCAAAAAATATTGCGGATGCTTTAGATAAGACTCAGTTCTCTCCGATCTTTATTGGCATCAGCAAAGAAGGCAGCTGGTACCGTTTCCCAAGTGAACAAGTGTTCACTCAAGATACAAAAATCGTCGACAATGCTTTACCTCCAGCTGCAGAGCCTGTTGCTTTGATGGCAATCAAAGGCAAACCTTCACTTTACAATTTAAAAGATCACTCACACACACATGTTGATATTGCTTTCCCTATCTTGCACGGAACAATGGGTGAAGACGGAACGATTCAAGGTCTTTTCAAAATGGTGCAACTAGCGTTTGTTGGTTGTGGTGTTTGGGGTTCGGCTGCAGGCATGGACAAAGAAATCATGAAGCGTCTTTTAAACCAAGGCGGCGTTCCAAATGCAAAATACGTTTTACTGACTCCGCAAAATAAACTTTCATACGATGAAGTTGTAAAACAACTTGGTACGCCATTCTTCATCAAGCCTGCGAATGCAGGTTCATCTGTTGGTGTTCATAAAGTAAAATCCGCTGATGATTATGCGAAGAACTTGGCTGACTCTTTCCAATTCGACTACAAAGTTTTAGCTGAAGAATTTATTCAAGGCCGTGAACTTGAGTGCTCTGTGATGGGTCACAACAGTTCACCAAAAGCATCTGTACCTGGTGAAGTGATTCCAAAGCACGAGTTCTATTCTTACGAAGCGAAATATATCGACGACAACGGTGCTGCGATTCAAATTCCTGCAGAGCTGCCTGCTGAGGCTGTTGCACGCATTCAGCGTATGGCCGAAAAAACTTATCAAGTGATGGGTTGCGAAGGTTTGACTCGCGTGGATTTCTTTATGAAGAAAGATGGCAATCTTGTTGTGAATGAGATCAACACGCTGCCAGGCTTTACGAAAATTTCGATGTATCCAAAAATGTGGGAAGCTTCCGGTTTGAGCTACAAAGACTTGATCACTCAGTTGATCACTCTGGGTTTTGAAAACTTCGCCACTGAACAAAAATTGAAGATGTCTTATTTAGATTAACCGACGCAGAAGTTTTTTTTCGGCGACTCAATACAGTAAGGCTCTTCTTTTCCGGCTTGACCTAAATTTCCTGGATAACCGTCATCACCGGTATATCCTTTTGGACCTTGATGTCGAGTGTCCGTGCGCCTGCTATTGCAAATCTCTGGATACCCACCGTGTCCACCTTCACCGCCCCTTCCTCCGGCACCTCGTGCACCCGGGGCCCCTGCAACTCTTTTAACTGTGAAATCAAAAGTACTATCATCAATAATTTGGACATAAAGTTTTCCTGAATTACCACCATCTCGGCCGTTATCACCTGGATAACCTTGCTTACCTTTTCCACCTCGTTCGAGATTAGTTTCTTGAGCGCAACGCCAACCTCCGCTCTTGGGAACAGGTACTTGAATCGCTGGCGAGTTATTTCCATTTGAACCGCGCAAACGATCATCGGGATCTGGACCAGTTCTACCTTTTCCACCCGCTTCACCGCGAACTTCGAAATTCAACACACCTTCTGCTTTTTCAACGTAGACTTTCAAATCGCCACCCGATCGCCCGACAACATTCATTTCAGCGGTGAGCCCCTCAGGAAAAGTAGCTATGCGAGAGCCACTGTCAGCCTCCAATAAGGTAATATTGAGAACAACATTTTTTCCCATCGTGTAAAGAGCCGCATCCTTCTCAAGTCTCAACTTCCGAAACCTCAGTATCACATCGACATCTTCTTTGACTGGTTCGATCGCTTTTTTATTTTCCTCTAAGGCCGCAAGAAATTCTTCTTTGGGCATCAAGCGACCTGTGTATAAAAACATCTCGCCACGGATCGTGGCCTCTTCTAGATTTTGGATGTTGACCTCTTCGGGTGCGTTTTCCTCATTGGGATTTCGAAACTTGATACATCCAGTGAGGAAGAGAAAGAGGAACACGGCCAAAAAAGTTTTATGTTTCATTAGAAACCTCCGAGCAGAATCGCCCTTGCGAAAACCGATTCTCATCAAAATGTCGCGTTGACCGCTCGACGCAATTCGAGAAACGGAAAATCGTTCAAAATGGTGCGGATGCAAGGCGGAGGGAGGATTTTCAGGACGAAGGCCTGTGTATGGTTCTTGCAATGACTCCCTTTTACCTGAAATGGATTTTGGGTATGAGCACTCTAAGGATGGACAGCGCGATGAATTACAACAAGATCAATTATTTTGAAAAAGCGGACTCACAGAAACACCGCGAGTTTATAATTTCCCAAAACAATTGCATACTTTGCGGCTCTGTTTTGGAACTCAAGCACGCAGTTGAAATTGAATCTCCAGAAATAAAAGAAGAAGCGTTTTGCCCTCACTGTGAAGTCAAAACTCGTGCAAAAACCCACGCTTTGAACTAACGAACTGTCAATTTCCCGTGTGCTTTAACGCCAGGAAGTTGACACTAAGTGCTCGTCGTCAATTTTTTAACGTCAGAATAGAATTCACCATTCCAAGCAAAGTCCTGCGATCCGAACGAGGACTGCTTCGATCCATGAATAGTCTCAAAATCACGATCCATCCATGAATTGATCCACACATGGCCGACTTCTAACTTTTGTGCGAACTTCAGGGCCTTTTCTTCTGGACCCCACACGATCGCAGAGTGACCGTAGTAACTGGTATTCGACCACTTCGCCATTTCATGTTGGTACTTCACGGCAGTGACCAAAAACAACGGCCCACCAAGTTCATCCTGTTGCATCTCCGAACAATTCGGCAGATCCAACATGAGTGTAGGCTTTAAGAAATGACCTTCAAGCACCTCACCACCTGCGATGACTTTACCGTGTTCTGATTTTCCGAACTGAGTGCGCTCTTGCGTTTTTTCAACACGCGCTGAACTGATAAGCGGTGTCCACATCGAATCCCCTTCTGGAGATTTCAATGGCGACAATGAGTTGATATACTCTTGAGCCACGGCCAAGAATTCTTTGTGCACGGATTCCAACACGAACAAACGTGAAGCATTCCAACAAAGTTGTCCCGCACCCATTAACATCGGTCGCAAAATTTGCGGCATCAATGTTTTAAAATCAACATCGCCCAAAACGATGTTTGAGTTTTTCACTCCCATACTGAGTTGAACTTTTTTAAATTGAGTTTGCGCAGCTTTCAAAATTTTATCGCCGGCAGCCATAGAACCAACAAAGCTGACTGCGCGAATAGAAGGATGACCCGCGATCGCGAGCGCAACTTCATCACCACCTTGAAGGAACGAGACGAGTCCCTCTGGCATTCCCGCTTCGTTAAATACTTCCATCAAAAGTTTTGCGGTGATGGGCGACTCTTCTGAAACTTTAACGATCATCACATTGCCAGCAGCAAGAGCAGGCGTTAAACGCTCCATCACCAATTTTAAAGATAAATTCCACGAAGTAATAATGCCGACAAGTCCAACTGAACGAACTTGTTTTTTTGACGTATCTGCGGTTACTGATGCGAGCATAGACTCGGCTGTGTTTTTCAAAAGACGAATGGAAGGTTGAACAGAGCTTTCTAAAACAAATTTCTGCGGTAAACCTTGATAGAGCGCTTCTTGATGAGAAATCTCAAAAGATTTTTCTTCCAGCTTGAGCGCGATTTTATTTAAAAGATCTGCACGCTGCTCGAGTGTCCACTGTTCAAAAGCTGTTAAGGCTTTTTTAGCGCCTTGCAAAGCCATGACTAAATCCATCGCATCGGATTTCGCAACCACTGCCAATTGACTCTGGTCAAAAGGCGAAAGTTTGGTGAATGTGTTTCCACTGACAGCAGGGGCCGGTTTACCATTTAAGAAATTAAGGATTTCCATACTTAATTTCTAACCGCTCGTGTTCGGAGGATCAATGAGAGCTTTTGTTTTAGCCCTGAGTGCTATCGTAATTTCACCCCTACTCATCCCTACTGTCACTCTTGCCGCTGTTGATCAAAAGCAATGTGCCGTTGAAGCAACAAATTTACTGACGGATCAAGACAGCAAAGCTCCCGTTTCTTTTGATCCCAATGGAAAAACTGTGAAAGGCAAACCAGCTGAAATTGTAACTTCAAGAAAATTAGGCCGTGGGCAAGCTGAAGAGATCACATACATTCTTAAAGTGGGTCCTGATGGAAAGGCTGCAAAGAAAGTCCGAAACAAAGTCACGATCGTGCGTAATGACGGCATCTTACAAAAAGTAACACGCACCCACAATGCACACGATGAATATGAATTAGTAGGAAAAGACAAAACCCGCACACTTCGATATGAGACTTCATTAAATATGCGTGTTGATGGTGATCAATGTATCGTAGACCAAAACTTAGCAGTCGAAGGACCTTGGGGCGCAAAACCCAAAGAGCGCCAAACCGTGATTTATTATGACAGAACTTTGTGCGCCAACTTGCAGCCGATCCTTAAACAAGAATCCGCTGTTTATGATGGCTGTTCCGCTCAAGAGAGTGTTGATTCAGAAAAGTACCGTAAAACATGCGGCACTTTGAATTCAGAAATGCGCAAAGCCTTCACAGATCGCTCAAATGAAGTCAAAAACGCTAAATTAAAATTTAAATGGATGTCAGCAACTGCGAATATTAATGAAGATTCATTCTTACCAGAAATGTATGCCTATGTAGCGGCTTGTAAAGCGCGCTACACAGAAGCAACTCACTAATAAAGATTTTGATTTCGATAGTTCATTAAGTGTTGGGCCAATTGATCTGCGCCTAGCACTTCATCGGCGACGCCGACTTCAATGGCCTTTTGCGGACCATATGGGAATTGCGCTTCGTCTGGCGTTTGCACCACACTCGCGCCACCTTTTTTCTGAACTTGCGTCAAACCTTCTACGCCATCTACACCAAAGCCACCCAGTAATACGGCGTAAACACCTTTTCCGAATGCCTCTGCAGCTGACTGGAATAAAACATTGCTCGATGGAACTTGCGAACAGACCGGTGGGCCCTTAGCCAATTTCAATTGTGAACCTTGCGCTGTTGCCACAAGTTTACCGTGATGTTCTGCCGGGATAAAATAGACATTTCCCATTCTTGGGAAATCCCCATCCTTAGCCACGTTCAAGCTCACCTTCGTCTGACCTTTAAGTTTGCCAATGTAAGCAGTAACAAAGTTTGCAACTGTCGAGCACGACACAACAACCGGAGGCGTATCAGCAGCTAAGCCTTTAAGGAATTTTTCTAATGCATCCGCGCTGCCGGCATTACCACCAACAACGACTACTTTCAGCTCAGCTGATTTTCTGAGCGATGGGGAAATAGACAAGCTGGCTTTTCTTTCAATCGGCGCTGGTTTTTCTCGCAAGTGTTTCACGAGATTCACGGACGCGGCGGCTCTCACTTTTTCAACCAGTGTCGCAGCGAGATCCTTTAATACGGCCGGATCAAACTGTGAAGGCTTATGCACGAATTCAATCGCACCAAGCTCCATCGCTTTCAGTGCGGCTTCACCCGTGCTTTGCAACGAAGAAACCATCACGACTGGGATTGGATGATGCTTCATGATTTTTTCAAGGAACATCACGCCGGACATCTTTGGCATCTCAATATCGAGAGTCAAAACATCTGGCTTTTTAGCTAAGATCATTTCGCGTGCTTGATAGGGATCTGCCGCAGCCCCTACGACTTCAAGACCTGACTTCGTAAAAATATTAGTGAACAGCGTTCTCACAGTTGCCGAGTCATCGATCACAAGAACTTTCACCGTTTTAGCAATACTCAAAGGTCTGAAACCAGATACGTCGACCGGGTTTTCTTTGTTTCCCGAATCTTTAGACATATTGTGAAGCACATCAAAAGTTGATGTGTTCATTTTCAAAGTCCGTGCAGAATCACCTGCAACATTCTTTTCTACAATACGGATGCCCATTTTGCTAAGCAAGCGCTCAGCGATCTCAATATTACGTGTTCCAATACCATCGCCAAAGTTCGTAACAGAGATAACGTTACCTCCGCCATAAACTTTCGCTTGCAAGCGTCTTGGGTCTGCGCCCAAACGAACACATTCATCTACAAGCATCGGGATAGCGAATTCACCATAACGAGAGTTAGCTCTTTCATCCGGAGCACCATCAGGCAAAAGATAGTGATTTAAACCACCGACCTTTGCTACGGGATCATAGAGTGCGACAGCAACGCACGAACCTAAGAGTGTTGAAATGATCGTTTCTTCGCTAAAGGCTGCCAATTTTCCCGGATACAAATAATGCGTGTTCATCTTAAGCTACCAACTTTTCCAGATTAAGAATCATGATGTTGCGGTCGTCTTTCGCAAAAAAGTGGCTAACAAATGGAGCTCGCAACAATTTAGATCCATCCACTTCTTGAAGGTCCTTACCGTCCAGAGTCATCAACTCTTCGGTCTGCGTGACTTGCAACGCAAAGCTAAGTCCTTCCAACACACAAATCACAAAATAAGTTTTAATATTTTCTACGCGCTGAAAACCAAAATGCTCCAAATCAAAAACAGGAATGGCTTCACCACGATAGGCGATGACTCCCGCTAAATGATTTTTAGGAAATGGCAATGGCGATACTTTTCTATCACTAATAATTTCTGTGACGTTCATCACAGGCAGTACAAATTCTTGGCTGCCAGAACGACAGTGCAGATACTGCTTTTTAATTCCAATATTCTTTTGCAACGTATGAGTTTGGAAAAGCTCTTGCGAATCGACTTTTGTCGCCGACAATGCCGTAAGATAAGCTTTCAAACTCTCGAGTGACGATGCCAACTGCGGAGGTCCCGCCATCTCGCCTAAGTATTTTTTAAAATCAACAATCCATTGAGATAAGAATTTAAATTCATTCGTCTCAGAATCCGCGATCCAGGTTTGTGTTTCTTGGTCGATTTCGCCTACAAGACGACGGAACGTCGACTCATCGAGAAGATCGACGAACTTTTCGACTTCTTTAGTAAAGCTATCGATAAAATAGCTTTTTAATTCCGCTGTAAAGTCATCACCGAAGAAATCGCTCATGCGGCCTCCTGCTTGACGTCTTCAGGGAAACGAATCACTGAAAGAATTTGTTCAGCATCTAAGACATAACTGATCTGTTCATCTGCTAAAATGGAAACGCCTTTAAAGCCAGGCAACGCCCCAGTAATTTTACCGAAAGGTTTTACCACTAGGTCTGATTGTCCTAAGACATCATCCACCAACAAAGCCATACAACGGTCTTTCGAACGTAAAAAGATAGCACTTTGCTTTTTCACTTGTTCAATAGGTGTATCCACTCTGAGCTGATTCATCTCACGATAGTTCATAATCGGCACCGTGAGGCCCTTGAACTGGCAATAGCGAAGATGATCTACGGTTGTCATCACTAACTCATCACACGAAGTGATGTGCGCCACAAAAGACAAAGGCACCGCCATTTGGAAAGTACCCCAACGGCAAAGCAGCGCATTTTCAACCATGATGTTTTGTGGAACTGGAACAATCAAACGGAAGGTTGTACCCTTGCCAAGTTCTGTTTCAACTTTGATTTGCCCTTGGTACTTATCAACAGTCGACTGCACAACGTCCATACCGACACCCCGACCCGAGATCGTTGTGATCTTGTCGCGTGTTGAAAAACCCGCATGAAAAATAAATTTGTAAATGTCTTCATCACTGAGAGCACTCGCTTCTGTTTCCGTAACAAGTCCTGAATTCATAGCGCGTGCGAGGATCTTTTCTTTATTCAAGCCATTGCCATCATCGCTAAACGATAAATGAACAACACCATTTTTCTCTTGGATCTCGAAGGTTAATTGACCTGCAGAAGGTTTCCCCGCAACAGTTCTTTCAAATTGGTCTTCGATACCATGATCGATGGAGTTTCTGACCAAATGAACAAGCGCTTCATTAAGATCACGACCAAGGCTTTTATCAATCCATAGCTCCATACCAATGCAGTTCAACTGCACCGATTTGTTAAGCTCTGTAGATGCCTGGCGAACCAAAACGTTGAGACCCGAGAATGAGTCCTCCGCTTTCTCTTGACGAACTGCCTGCACGAGTCCTTGAAACTGTTCAGAGATTTTATTTAGATTTTGAGAAAAGTCAGTCTGACGGCGTTCGTAGAGTTCTGGCTCCATACGATAGTTGACGGTTTGATTCATCATCTGAAAAAAGTTTTTCAAGACGAGGACTTCACCAGACATACGACGAAGTTCATTGAACTGCGCCTGGGACAACCAAACACCTTCATCGGAAGCACTTGCTTGAGCTGCAAGGTCTTTCGCCACTGGCTTTAATTTTGTTTTTTTAGGCTGAGCATCCGAAGTTGAAAACTCAAAGCTGCCATAACGAGTGATGAGCTCAATAACTTCACTGAGTTCCTCAGGGAAAAGCTCTTCTTTATTTTGCAATCGGCTTGCAAGCACTTTTAGTAAGCGTGAACTGTGAAGGAAAATATCTGTGCAATCAGTTGTGACCGAGTGACCATCACGTTTAATGCGATTGAGAAGTGCCTCGAATTCATGTGCAAGCGAACCTAAAAGTTGTCCACCAGGAACGGCACCAACGGAGCCTTTCACCGTATGAACTTTGCGGAAAAGAACATTCACTCGGTCCATGTCATCGGGACTTTGTTCGATGCTTAAGATCAATTGATCTAAGCTTTCTAGAATTTCCGAAGACTCTGTAAAGAAAGCACGAGAGACCTGCTCGACAGCCTCGAAATCGATAACAGATGAGAAATCAAAATCCTCATCTAAGTTTGCAGGTTTTTGTGCGTCCGACATACCTAAAATTCCTTCAGGTACCCATCGGATTTTTTTTATCTCAGCACAAGGCAAGGAGAGGGAACTAGACCAGATGTAATGTCAAAGTCTTCAAGTTTTCTTGAGATAAATAAAAAGACGACTTCTTTCGAAGTCGCCTTTCAATGAACTAAATCATTTTTTCCTCGGCAAAGGTCAAGAGTTCTGCTCTAGAGAGCAGCCACCTCCGTGTCCTTTGCCTTGGTAATATCAAATGCATTTGCCATAGACACCACCTCCTCTCCAGCCCCAATAGAAGCTTTACTTAATACTATCTTGGACGAGTGCCGTTTACCACTGGGACAAAGTCTGATTCTCAACACGTGACGAACTCTCTTATCAATCGCAAGGCTCATTCTGATAACAATTCATATACAACTAACAATTGTTTATTTACAAATCGCAGAGTTCTTTCTAGTATTCTCTCATTATGCGGAACGTTTTTTGTTTAGATGATGATCCTCAATTCCACCACACGCTGGGATTGGCTTTGGGAGAAGGTTACATCCTTCATTCCTATTATTCCTTGAAAGAATTTATCAAGGCGCTACCCTTTCGTGATAGCGCGCGCGACATCGTGACGATTGATTATCATTTGTCAGATGGCTTAGGCTGGGAAGCTTTTAGCGAGTACAAAAAACAAGGCGGACAAAGTCCCGTCGTGTTTATCACTGGGCACGCTGATAAAGATCTTGCGATCCAAGCGGTCAACCAAGGTGTTGATTACTTCATTGAGAAGCCCTTCAACCGCGATCAGATCAAGCAGTGTTTGGACGCTGTTCACCCGACAAATGAAGCGGATCAAGTTGTGATCAAACTCGGTCGTCAACAAGTGTACCATCGCGGTCAGGAAGTTTTGCTAACTCGTACTGAGTTCACAATTCTTTCTCATTTGGCCATGAGTGATACTTGGGTTGACCGTAAAAAATTGTCTGAGGTCATCTGGAAAGACAGAAATGTCTCTGAAAACTCACTCGACACTCACGTCTACAATTTGAAAAAGAAAATTTCTTACTTACAAACTCGTCTTGAAGGCAAACGTGGTTACGGACTTCGCCTTGTTAAAGACAACGGTTTGAAAATTCTTAAAGACTAAAGCCACAGTTCAACACGAGTTCCATCGTTCTCATGGAAGAATTGCACGCGAGAGCCCATCTTGCGTGCGGCTTCTTTAATGACGAACAAACTCATCTCGGAATCAACGGGACATGTTTTGACGTTGTCTCGATAGATCAGACAATCTGACTTGAGTTCAACATGAATGACCGGATTTTCTACGCCTTGGGTTTTGAAACCTTCGATCGAGTTGATAATCAAATTTAAAAAAATTGAATCTACCAAAGAGCGTGACCCAACTAAATGACAATCCCCTTTGATCTGCAAATCTACGTGCGTGTGTCGGGATTTTAAATAATCAGCCAATCTTGCCAGAGAATCTTTCAATGAAAATTCCTGAGGCTCTTCGTTCACGAGCATATGAGAAAACTGCAAATGCTGAATGCCCATGCGCATTTTATCGATATCTTCAGCAAGTCCCCGCACCACTTTGTGCAAGCGATCATCTTTAATTTGACTGATATGTTCTTTCAAAAGATCCATGTAGATAACCGGACCCATCATACGATTTTTCAAATCATGCAAAACAAACGAAGTCTTTTGTCCCATCAAACCATACGACAGCGCTGATTTCTCGAGGGAATGACGATGTCTGGAGTAATGAATATAGATCCCAGCCGTCACCAAAAAACCGATTAACAATGTGGCGATGTATCCACCCTCTGGAACTTGTGTCATCGCAAGAGTGAACTCATTCCACTGGCGAATGAACAAAATAGTAAAGATCGCATACCCTATGCCCGTCACAGACCAAAATATTTTTGCCGGTGGAGCATAAATGATCGCGTAGATTAACGTCAGATGAACGAGTGCCGTGAAGTACAACGGCAAAAAACACTGCCCGTGCACGATAAAAAGAATTTGAGCAACACCTGCACAAGCGAGATACCACTTGTTGCGTGGATGAAAATACATTTTGTAAGTCAGCACAGAAAATAAAACTGCAAATACGAGACGGAATAAACAAAAAAAGAAAACCTTCGAAGCTGGAATGAGTGTGACTTCATAGGCAACTAAGAGAAGGGGTAGAATCGCCATGCTGAGGTTCACCCAGAACATGGCTTTTTGATCTTTGCTGTGGAAGCGCAGGCGTTTCATCTTCCTTCAGTTTAACGTGAAGGAAGATTCATTACACACTCAAGATTCACTCAATATCTTAATGATCGCCGCTTGAGTCTCTTTCATCTCAGCATCGGAACGACGTTGTGCTCTCTTGAAATCAAGATCTGGAATCGACCATGCAGGAATGAGGTGCAAGTGATAATGAGGCACTTCAAAGCCCGCAACAATTTGTCCAACACGTGGCGCACCCGACGCCGTTCTGACTGCTCGACCGATTTTTTGCGACACTTTGTGAAGATGTGCATACAAATCAGCAGGAACATCCATCCAAGAATTGATCTCTTGTTTTGTGATCACAAGGGTGTGACCCAAGTTCACTTGATCTAATGCCAAGAATGAAAACACCGTTTCATCTTCATAGATTTTATAGCAAGGCAGTTCGCCACTCAAAATTTTTGTAAACACAGATGCCATGAATCCTCCGAGCTACTCCGGAGAAGCCGGAGTGTAAGCAGCAGAGTAAAATAGCTCTTCCTGATCCTCAAGCATTTGCCCCAAATCTTGGCCGGTATATTGCGGTGTCTAAGATTGGAGTGAATTTAAGGTTTTGATTCGGCTTATAGCCGACTTGGGGCCTCGGGTCTGTTTAGAAGCTAAACAGGCAGGTAACAAACTTGGGAGATCTCATAATGAGACATAACAAAGCATGGCTTAGCATTGGTTTGCTTTCTTTCGCCCTGTCGATGGCGGGCTGTAAGCAAACTGAGAACGACAAAGTCTCTCCAAGAACGGCGGGCAAGGGCGCTCCTTCGTCGAAAGTTTCTGAATCTGGTAAACAAGAAAAGACGGCAACGGATGTTGATTCAACTTCGACATCAACGACCTCGGACCTCACCGCGACTTGCTATCAAGAGCTTTGCAAAAAGGACGAGAGCCTGACTTTAGAGCAAGTTTACAATTCAGCCGCCAAACCTTCGGCTTCACAACGTGCTTACTACAAAAATAATTTTGAAAAATTAGTATCGACTTATGTGTCTTCAATGCTTGCCAGCCGCGAGACTTGGAGTTCCATCGTTAAGAATTATGAAAGCCAACTTCCGAAAATCACTTTGAATGACACACAGCTTAGTTTGCTGAAAGCAGTCTACATTCATTCACAAAGTGAAGGCTTGCCATCAAAGCTTCAGGAAAAAGTTTACGAACAAGCTCGCGATTTGCCTTTCTTTAAAGCCAATTTCCTCACCCAGTTTGGTCGCACTGAGGATGCTTTGAAAGTACTCTATCCAGGAATTGCCATCAAAGAAGCATTAAAAAGTGAAGCTGAAGACATTCTTCAGTTGCGCGAATCTTTTAAAGAACTCTTTGGTTTTGACTTCATGAGCTTTGATTTAGAAACAATTGAAAAAGCCCAAAGAGGCGAAGAGCTAAGTACTTTGGATATCAACTACGTTTTGAATCGTGGTTTCTTACTTCGCTATATGAACTTCTTGGCATTCGGTGCTGGTAAAGAAGTCGCACAAGATTTGATTTTAACTGACGACATGATGATGAAGCTTTATGAGAAGTCGACATTAAAACGTATTGCTCATACTCCATCAACAGTTGAAGAACAGTCCAAATACTGCGAAGGGCGTTTCTATCAAGGACTCAATCTTTACCCAGACGACGCTCACGTAAAGCGCTTCAAAGCTTTAGAACCAAAGATTATCAAAGCAGTGTCTGAACTGATTCCTAATAACGACAAGGCTCAACAAGCACTCAAAAAAGTAAAGATCAGTTATCCAACGACTGTCGACGGACTTGTTGGCGACTGGGCAAAGGGACTCGTCGCTGGAAATACAGATGAGCTTGAGCAAGCTGCGAGCATGAAAAAACTCGATCCAGCTTCTATCAAGACAATGATCTTAATCAAAGCGGCAACTATGAAACGCGAATCCTCAGTTTGTGATTCTTTGATCTCAACTGAAATCGGTGACATGAATTTACGTGGCACCTCTGAACTTAAAATCAGTTGGTTCAGCGTGCGTATTCCTGAATATGGAGTTTCAGTCCTCGCTCATGAACTTGCTCATATCGTATTTGATTCAAGCAACACTATGGACTCGTTAAAGTCGTGCGTGAAAGATCGTCAAGCTTCTCCATTTAAGAAGTCTGCAGATCTGTCTACTTTGAACCAAAGCGAAGATTTTGCTGACAATATCGCAGCTAAAGTGACGGCTAAAATGCGTGATCAAGTAGATGTGAAGCTTGCGAACTATGGCTGTTTCTTTGCTTCTGCAGAAAATAATGACACTAGAAAACTTATTAACCCAAAAAACTACGACGTGCATTCCTCGGGACTTTTCCGCGCCATCTCTCTTGCAATCGAGAGCGGCGAAAAAATTCCGGCTTCTTGTGAGCAATTGGCTCACTCTGAAGAGAGCAAAGTTCTGAATCGATGCGAGTAGTTTGACTTTAACTAAAAGGACCTCTACAAAGGGCAACTTATGAAAAAATTTACTGATATGCCTCTGATCGCGCCTCTTCAATTTGCTTTGAAGGACGCTGGATACGAAACTGCTACCCCGATTCAAGAACAAGCCATTCCACTTTTGTTGGAAGGACATGATCTTTTGGGTGTTGCTCAAACAGGAACGGGCAAAACGGCTGCGTTTTCACTTCCCCTACTTCAAAACCTTGCAAAGAACCAAGTCCGCCTTGAAAGCAGACATCCTCGTGCTTTGATTCTGACTCCAACTCGTGAACTGGCAATTCAAATTCATCAGAATATTGAAGCCTACAGCTCACACTTGAAATTGAAACATGCCGTGATCTACGGTGGTGTTGGTCAAGGAAATCAAGTTCGCGCTTTGCAAGCTGGTGTCGATGTTTTGGTGGCGACTCCAGGTCGCTTGCTTGATTTGATCGAACAAAAACATTTGAAGCTTGGCAAAATTGAATGCTTTATCCTTGATGAAGCAGATCGTATGTTGGACATGGGTTTCTTCCCAGACATTCAACGTATCTTGCCGATGCTTCCTAAAAAAACGCACAACTTGTTCTTCTCAGCAACAATGCCGTTTGAGATTCAAAAGCTTGCTAACAGCATCCTTATGAATCCTAAAAAAGTCGAAATCACACCTGAAGCGACGACTGCTGAAAAAGTAGATCAAAGCGTGATGTTCGTAGAGAAAAAAGAGAAATTAAACTTGCTCTTGCATCTTTTGAACGACAACAACCTTTATAAAGTTCTTGTCTTTGTTTCGATGAAACACGCTGCAAACCGCGTTGTTGAAAAACTCGAAAAGAACCGGATCCCTTCTGCAGCTATTCACGGTGATAAGTCTCAAAACGCGCGTCAACGTGCGATCGAAGAATTCCGTGATGATAAAATTCGCGTGCTTGTTGCCACTGACATTGCTTCACGTGGTATCGACATCGATGGCATCACTCACGTGATCAATCTTGAATTGCCGCACATGCCAGAAAGTTACGTACATCGTATCGGTCGTACAGCTCGCGCGGGCGCAACAGGTGAAGCGATTTCATTCTGTACTGCGGAAGAGAAATCTTATCTGTATGCGATCGAAAAAACGACTCGTCAAAAAATTCGCGTGAACGCCGAACAACCTTACCATCACGAAGCCGCTGCTGATGCGACTATTACAAGTGTTGGTAAAGCAAAAGCTGCTATCGAAGCACAACAACAAAAACCAGGTTTTGGTCGTCGTGGCGGCGGTAAAAAACCATTCGGTGCTCGTCGCGGCGGTGCTGGTGGTGGCAAACCCCAACAAGGCGCTTCTAAATCAGCTTCTGCGAAGTCAGGTGGACCTAAAGCAGGCGGACCTCGTTCGAATGCTGGCGGAAAACAAGGCGGCAAAAAAATGGGCTTCCGAGGTCTCGGCAGTTCTCAAAAGAGTAAGCATTAGAACTACATAGTGGATTGCGTCGCAGATTTCTGCGGCGCTACTGGTAAATCCCTCCCCCACCTGATATCTTAAAAAGCACTTATGGACCCAGACCCTGCCCAGATCTATTTAAATATTTTCCCGGATTCCCTCACATGATTCAATTTGCTGTAGTGCTCGTTTGTCTTGCGCTCAACGCTATCTTTTCGGCAATCGAGATGGCTTTCGTCAGCGTTAATCGTGTTGAGCTTCGTAAACTTGCTGATAAAGGCGACCGCCGCGCATCGACTATATTGATGCTTCGCCTTTCTCCTGAAAGAACTCTTTCTGTTCTTCAAATCGGTATCACACTCGTGGGAGCTATCTCAGCTGCCGTCGGTGGTGCTGGTGCAGAAGAAAGCCTTTCGCCTTTCTTTGAAGCGACTTTCGGCGTTCGAGAAAACATCGCCGAAGCCATTTCTATCGCAGTGGTCGTTGTGCCATTGACTGTAGCAAGTGTTGTTATCGGTGAGCTCGTTCCTAAAAGTTTGGCTTTAAAAAATTCAAGAAAGATCGCGCTGCTATCTTCTCGTGCTTTGTATTTATTCGATACAATGCTTTCACCGATCGTGAACTTGCTTGAAGGCATGACTCATTTCATCGTGGGTATCTTTCAACGTAAAACAAAACAAGGTCGCGCTGAAGTCACTCCTGAAGAAACATCTATCAGCATTGATTCACTATCATCGACTCACAAACAGTTCGTCTTGAACCTTGTAAATATCGAATCGAAAAAAGCTGTGGATATGGTTGTCGCTTGGGAGAAAGTCACGAAAGTAGACATCTCATTAACTTCTGCTGAAGTTTTGCAAGTTGCAGTCAGCTCAGGTCATACTCGTATGCCTGTGACTTCCGGCAATAAAGTATTGGGTCTTTTGCACGCCAAAGAGTTCATCACACTAGTTGGTGCTGGTGATACAAACTGGCAAGCAATCATTCGTCCGATCTTGCAAGTTCAAGAAAACGACGATGCTCTAAAAGCTTTGAAACTCATGCAGGAAAAACGCAGTCACATGGCCTTAGTGTGTGACAAAGAAAATGTCGACGGCATCATTACTCTGGAAGATGTTCTGGAAGAGATCATCGGTGAAATTGCCGATGAAGATGATGATGGATTGATGAAGCGTTTGCTTGTCTCTAAATCGCGCCGTCCACTGCGTAAGCGCTAAGTCCTGTTAGACAATTCCGACCTTAAAGGTGTCATTGCCAACCGCAATGACATCGCCTTTAGACATGCACATCAGACCCACAGGCGCCGAACTCAATGGCATTTTGACAGAGCCCACATGACCGGGGCTAAATAAAATCGCGCGCGGTACAAACTTTCCAGACAATCCCGTATCGCGAATTTCACGCATGTAGTGCACAGGTGCTGTCATCGGCATGACTGGCGTAAACTCAGCCAAAACTTGTTTTGCCTGAACCATCATCATTTCAGTCACAGCTTTTGGACGATCCCAAAGATAGAACCATTCAAACGCTGCAAGATCTAATAAAGAGTAGCTGGAATACTGATAAAAATTAACGCTACGATAAAGCTGCTTCATATTCGGTCCGTAGATTTCAACAACAGAGTCGTCGTCCATTACATTCCAAATTCGATCATCAGCAACAAGGCCGAAATAATTGAGAGCTTTGAGTAGCAGGCTTTTTTCAAGCACGCGTTCTTTTGAATGAAAAGAATTAATGATATCGGCGTTGGCTTGAGAGAACTCGATGATTGCTTCAACTTGAGCTTCATCGAGTTCTTGAATTTTTAGAAGAGAATCACGAGAGGTGATTTCTTTTTCGACTCCTTGGGTCTTCAGTGCCTGAGCCCAGTTTTCAAGGCTTGCAAGCAAACGCTGATTGGGCTGAGGGAGTTGAAGACTGGGTTCCACTAAGAAGTCTTTTCTTTTTTCTCTTTATTGAGTTGGTTAAATTTCGCTCTTAAGCTTTCAGTCACTTCTTGAATAGACTGAGCAAGAACGATTTCATAAACCTCTTCATTAGAGACTTTATAAAGTTGGCAGATTTTCTTAATTGTGGAAATAGGGGGATTGGAAATGCCGCGTTCCCAGTTCGAAATGAATTGTGCAGTTGTGTAGCCAAGCTTGTGAGCAACTTCTGCTTGAGTCAGGCCTGCTGAGTTTCTTTTTTCTTTTAAAAAATCGGACAGTTTTTTAGACATGTAACGTTCCACCTTCAACACTTTTATTCGAGGCAGTTTTTATCCAAATCCGAGTTTTCTAGCAAGAGCCAAACTTTCAAAAAGTTCATGTTTTCTGGATAAGTGCTCAAAGTGAATTCTATTGGCGCTGAAGCCCTCTCGAAGGAGAACTTCAGCGAATAACATTTAAACACCTGGGTGGATTTTTCAGTTAGTGAGCGTCAATCGGCCCTGTTGGCTTGTGCTTAAAGCGGATCAACGCTAGCGGAATAAAGGCCACAAGGAAGATCAAAGCCACTGTCACCATGAGCTGATTAAAACTCAACATAAAGACTTGGTTCTGAACACGGCCCGATAAGCTAGCAAGTGTGGCTTGGGTTGGCGAGCCCACTCCCACAGCGGTTCCCATCTTCCCAGCCATGCCCGACACGGACTGCTGGAAAGCCTGTTGAGTGGCTGGTTCTAGCATCGAAACATTGGAAACAACGCTGAGGTAGTTTTGATGACTGCGCATATTCAACAACGTCCCAACAAGCGCGATCCCCACACTGCCTCCGATTTGACGAGACAGATTCAACAATCCAGAAACCTGTCCTAACTCAAGTCCTTTAAACTGACTTAAGATCGACGAGTTGATCGGGATAAACAGGAAGGCCATAGCAAAGCCTCGGATGTACAAGGCTGTCATGATCTCACTGCGTGAAGTTTGAGAAGAGAAGCCCGTCATATACCACAAGGTCGCTTCAATTCCGAGCAGACCAATAAAGATGTACAAACGCGGATCCACCTTACTCAATGATCTACCAACGAACGGCATAATCGCCGCCGTCAACAACGAACCTGGAATAAACAGCATTCCCGTTTGAGTCGCATCTAAATGCAAAGTTCTAACTACGAAAATCGGTAAGATAAAGATCACGCTGTAAAGGAAGAATCCCAACATCGTCATCAACATCACACCATTTCGCACGATACCTTGTGTAAACAAGCGCAATTGAATGATTGGATTTTTCTGGCGAAGCTCCCACCACACAAACAATGGCAATGAAACACCTGCGATGATCGCATTAATGAGGATCGCAGTGGAAGAGAACCAATCATCTGCTTCACCACGTTCAAGAACGTATTGCAGACAACCGATACCCGCCGTTAAAAGCACCAAGCCCCAAACATCGATACCACGTTTTTCCTTCGACTCGAGCTCTTCGTACTTGGGAGTTTTAATAACAAGATAACCAATGAAGAACGCAAGCAAACCCATTGGCAAATTCACGTTAAAGATGGATCTCCAACCGAATGAATCGGTGAGGTAGCCACCCAACGTCGGTCCCAATGCAGGCCCGAGCATGACACTCATACCAAAGATCGCTCCGGCAATACCGGCTTTCTCTTTGGGGAACTGTTCATAGATCAGTGCTTGAGAGGTTGGAAGAAGTGCACCCCCTGCAAGTCCTTGCAGGATACGGAAGATAATTAATGCTTCTAAGTTGGGTGCGAATCCGCAAGCTACTGAGGTCGCTGTAAAAAGCAAGATACAGCCAAGATAGTACTTACGGCGACCGATCTGATCACCCAACCAAGCTGACAGTGGTAACACGATTGCATTGGCAATCGCATAACCTGTGACAACCATCGAGATATCTTCGAGTGTAGCGCCAAGATTTCCCATCATCGTAGGGATCGCGACGTTCACGATACTCGCATCGACAATTTCTAACAACGAAGCCAACACAGCCACAAAGACTATGAGTTTGGACTCGCGATTCATAAGTTACCTCAGTGTTTGTGTACTTTCACATCGGCAGACAAACCAGCTCGCAAACTGTCGATTTCATCAGAAGTTAAACCTTCAAATAGGATTTTTACCGGAATTCTTTGGATCACTTTTGTGAAGTTACCAGTTGCATTGTCAGGTGGTAGCAACGTGAACGTCGCACCTGTCGCGGCACTTAAAGCCACAACTTTACCAACAAACTTTCTTGAAGAGATCGCGTCAACACTGATATCCACAGTGTTACCCACCTTGATAGATTCAAGTTCTGTCTCTTTAAAGTTCGCTGTAACCCATCTTTCAGAAGCATCAACGAAGCCGTACAAAGGAATACCAGGGCTTGCCAACTGTCCAACCTCAACCGCTTTTTTTGCGATGAAGCCATCTGATGGAGCTCTAATTTTAGTATTTTCCAAATTCAACTCTGCTTGAGCGACTTGCGCTGAAAGCGCTTCGTATTTAGCGCGAACTTCGTTCATCGCCGCACCCGCCTGATCGAATTGCTGTGTCGACACAACGTCTTTTGCATACAATTCAGAAATACGGTGATGGTTTTTTTCAAGGTCGCGTTTTTTAGCCTCAAGAGATGACAACTCACCTTTGAATTGGCGAAGAGCATTTTGATAATCACGATCATCAATTTGCACAAGCACGTCACCGGCTTTTACTTTTTGACCTTCTTGCGCCTGAACCTCCTTAACGAAGCCAGATACTTTAGAAGCTAACATCACCGTGTGAGCTTCTACCTGCGCATTGTCTGTTGTGATATACATCATGTGTTCGTAGACGAAATAACCCACTACGAGCACCGCTACACTGACTATTGAGATTAATATCTTTTTCTTTTTATCCATACCGACATCCTTAAAATATTTTAAAAAGTATAAATTTTTTGGCCCGTCGCCAATTCAAGATTGATCAGCGCTTCAACCGCACCGATCTGAGCGTTCACACTAGATGCTTGAGCGCGGAATAATTCCAACTCTGCATCGACAAGGTCTGTATTTGTGCGAACACCAACTTTACGTCCTTCTTTAGCAAGACGAACGCTTTCACCTGCTTTTTGAATATCACTCTGACGAGATTGATAAACAGAGATGAAATAAAGGAATTTCTTTTTCCAGAACTCAACATCGTTAGTGGCTTTGAGCTCACCCATTTGCAGAGACTTCTCTGCTTGATAACGTTGTTCAACCGCCTCATGTTTTTTTGCAGTTGAAGCAAAGCCATCGAAAAGATTCCAAGTCGCTTGCAGTCCAACCGTGTAAGCATCGCGCATGGCATCTTCATCGTTGAAGCGATCATTGCGATTGTTATATTTCGAGTAGGAACCAACAGCTGAAATTTTAGGAACCCAGTGTTTGCCCGCTGAAGAAGCCATGTCATCAAGACCGTCACGACGGTGACGAAGCGCTTGAAGGTCCTCACGACCCGAAATGTCTTTGTCTTTTAAAGAAGCAATGACATCAGCTTTGAACACCGGCATTTGGCCATTGAGTTCAGTTTGGCTGTAGTCTTCACCTAAGCTTTCACCCAATCTTAGAACTGACATTTGTACGAGATCTGAAGCATTCATCACTTCTGACTTTGCTTCACTGACTTGAACCTCAACACGCAAAACATCAAAGTTCGTCGACACGCCTGATTTTTTTAGCAACTGCACGTCACTCAAGTGATCTTGGAAAGTCTTAAGGTTTTGTTCCGTCACTTGTTTTAAAGATTGAGCGGCGAGTGCTCTATAGAATAACAAAACAGTTTCTCGTTCTTGTGCGAAACGCGCCCAAGAATAGTCCTTTTTTCCAGCTGTTTCGAATTCCTTCGCAGAACTCCAACGGTTGACGTTGCCGAAGCCATCAAACAAGAGCCACTGCATGCCTAAACCATATTGAGTTGTGGGAATAACTTGAGGGACTTCTAAGTCCTGTCCGCCTAAATTGACCGGGGTCACTGCGTACTTATGATCTAATAGATAACTGCCTGTGGCCTGAAGCGTGGGTAAGAAACCAGAGTAAGTTTCGACTCGCTTCCAAGCGGCTTCTTCCGAAACGGATTTCGCCTTTTCCACTTTTGGGGCGTTATCACTTTTATCGAGGACTTGTTGCAAACTGAGAGTCTGGCTAGCTGTCGCAAAAGTACTTTGCAGGACCATTGCAACCACCGTCATAGTACTGAAGATTTTCTGGGTGGACATATTAGTTTCCTTTGAATATTATTATTAACACAAATCGTTTGTGACACAAACAGTTTTAAAAAAGCAGGACGATTTGATACAGTGATTGATAACGAACTAGGAATGTTCTAAAAACGAATTAAAAGGAGTCTCTGTGAAGGATATAAAACCAAAAGCTTGCTCAGCTTCACCAGAAGACATTAAAGTTCACCCGGCATTAAAAGAGTTCTTCGGATACTGCTTTTACAAGGCCGCCTTGCGCCTACGCCAAATTCATTACGAAGCTTTAGAGAAGTATGACCTCATCCCTCCCCACATGGGCATCCTCTATATTTTGAAAACAGCTGAACCGATGAGCCAAATCACTCTGGGCGATGAACTTGGTATTGATAAAGCGACGATGGTGAAGTTGATTGATCAGCTTGAAGCCCTGAAATTGGTTGTTCGTACTCCGCATCCTGAAGATCGCCGGGTCAAAATCATTACGATCACTAAAAAGGGTATTGAAAGACAAGAAGCCCTTCACAAGATCTCTCGTGATAACGAAAAGAAGTTCCTGGCGGCTCTTTCTGAAGAGGAAAGAACCTTTATCCGCGGAATTATTTGTAAGTTGGTAAAATCGTAATCTGCGACCCTTGTCAAAAAATTCCACATGCCTTATACAGGGGTTTTAACTCCTGAAAGTTTCCGTACGTTTTCTCTGTATTTCAGCTTCACGTAATGAAGGACGTGGCTGTGGAAACTTTTAAGGTCCTTATAGTGGATGATCTGCCTGAAAGCCGATGGCTGGTTCGTCTCTTTCTCCGAAACTCCCCCTATCACTTGATTGAAGCAAGTTCCGCATCAGAAGCTATCATGGTTTTAAAAACTCGGGACATCGACTTGATTTTAATGGATTTACAAATGCCCGAGGTCGATGGCTATCAAACAACGACATATCTTCGTCAGCAAGGCTTTCGTAAACCCATCGTGGCTTTCACAGCACATGCTATGCACAATGAGATCGCAAAATGTTTTGAGGTCGGCGTGGATGAGGTGCTCATCAAACCGATTCGCAAACGCGATTTGTTCAACACCCTTCACACTTACTCTAAAGGGAAGATCCCTTCAAGCGCGCCATCTTGTCGATAGAAACGACCGGTGTTTCAACCGGAGTTTCAATTTTGTCTAGATTATTAATTGCAGGCCCATTGATCACTTCGCCCATTTTGCTAAAACGCGAACCATGGCAAGGGCAATCGAAAGTTTTCTCGGCCTCATTCCAACGAACAATGCCTTGCAGATGTGGGCAGACCGCAGAGAACTTATGAAGCTCTCCTTTTTTATCGCGATAAGCCGCCACCTTAACAAAACCTTCTGAGATCACTGCTCCCTCACCGTCGATAAGATCCGAAGCATCGCGAGTATCTCGAACGAGCCAATCACGATATTGAATTCCAGTTTGAACATTCTCTTTCACAAACTCATTCAGACCGCGCCAAGAAAAGCGATGCGGTGAATAGAGTTTTTCCCAAGGATGCTCGCCTTCCGCAATCAAACTCGAGATCATTTCAGCTGCGATCGCCCCGTGTGTAAGCCCATGACCAGAGTCGCCGGTCACGATATAAACATTGTCATCCCCCGGGCTTTTACCGATGTACGCAAGCCCATCTATCGGCTCTTGAATTTGGCCTGACCAAGAAGCAATCAACTCAGGATTTTGTATGCCGAGTCTTTTACCTGCCCAGTCGACAAGCTTCTGGAATTTATCTTGGTTGTGGGCTTCTTGACCGACGCGATGATCTTCACCACCGACGATCAAAACGTCATGATCTTGGAACTGCGAACCGGCTGTTCTGATATAATGATATGGATCTGCTGTATCCCAAAACAATGCAGGAACAAAAGCTCCGTGAGGAATTTTAAGCGCAATCGCATATGTACGGTAAGCACTTTCCTTGAGTGGTATTTCAAATCGACTTGTAATCGGAATATTTGTCGCCACAACAACACTATCACAATGCACGCGATAACCACTGGCTGTTACGACCACGGGCTCTTCACCACCGTGCACAGTTTCAACTCGGGTGTTAGTGTAGATCACTCCACCACCCGCGCGAATTCTTTCTACAAGCCCATTCATAAATTTTAGCGGATGGAATTGCGCCTGCTCAGTAAATCTAAGGCAAATGCCGCTCTCAAAAAACGCAGACTCAGGTTGTTCAATCAACGCCACTTCGGGAATTTCAAGTTGCTCACAGGCGTGGAGTTCGTCTTCCAGAACTTTACGGTCATCGTTGGGTCCTAAAAATAAATAGCCATTCACGCGTTTGAAATCACATTCGATATTTTCAGTTCGCGCGATGTCCTCAATCATATCAATGGCAGATTTATGACTGTGATACGCCATCTTCGCACCGTCTTTACCGTGCCATTTAATAAGATTCACGTAGCCATCATCTAAAGCAGACGAAAGATGTGCGCTGGTCAATGCTGTTTCACTAAAGCCCAGGTCATCCTTTTCAAGAACGACGACTTTAAAACCTTTTTTTTGCAATTGATATGCGGTCAGCAAGCCCGAGTTACCAGCACCGATGATACAAACTTCCGTTGAGATATTTTTTTTGAGCGTTGGCATATCTGACAAAATGACTTCCGACTGCCACAGCGAAAATGTGTTTTGATGGTACTGACTCATAAAACCTCCACTCCCCATTTTTACCTTCTCTTAAGAATGGCAAAAGGCCTGATAGGCATTCTTTGAGTTTATACATATTTATTCTTTGCACCTCTTGGCTTTCAATGGACACACACAAGGAGAATTTCTATGGAAAGAAATATTCAAGGTCTCCGTGTCGCTATATTGGCCACGGATGGATTTGAGCAGTCAGAATTGTTAGTACCCAAAGCAGCACTTGAAAAAGCAGGTGCTGATACCAAAGTTGTGTCGTTGAAATCAGGAGAAATTAAAGGTTGGAGCAAAGGTGATTGGGGTAAAAGTGTCAAAGTCGATCTCACGCTGGAAAAAGCAAAGGCCGATGATTTCGATGCGCTGATGCTGCCTGGTGGTGTGATGAATCCTGACAAGTTAAGAAATGACGAAAAAGCCGTCGCGTTTGTTCAGGAGTTTGTTGATTCGGGAAAACCCATCGCCGCCATCTGTCACGGGCCACAGGTTTTGATTGAAACGGGAGCTTTGCGTGGTCGCAATATGACTTCATGGCCTTCACTCAGAACCGACATGATCAATGCCGGAGCTGAATGGATTGACTCTGAAGTTGTGACTGACAATGGGCTTGTGACAAGTCGTAAACCCGATGACATTCCTGCGTTTAATCGCAAGATGATCGAAGAATTTGCCGAAGGTCCTCATGATGTTTCACTCTTAGGAAGAGATGAAAAACAAGAGAACCGTCGCAGCATGCAGTAACTCGTTATTTCTTTTTTGGGACGTCTTTAATCGAGATCGAATTGTCGAGTCTCTCCTTAAGGGCGTCACCAAATCCATTCTTAATTGCTGTCCAGAAGGCGCCCCACTTGTCGATCTCGGGATCTTTAACGTTACCTTTAAATTCAATTTTCGTTGCAGCATTCTTTTGCTTAAAGTCTCGCACCACTAAGTTTGTCACCGCGACGCCAATTTCAATCAGCACGTGTTTTCCTGAAATGAAGGATTCTTTCGCATCAATGATGTCAGCATCTTCCAAAAACGGCTTTACGTAACCGATAACCTGATTATTTTTCGTCGCGATTTCGGAATACATGCTGAACCTACCTGAAGTAAACGTGAATGGTACGTAGGTGATCAGTACTTTATTGAACTTGGTTAAATCTAATTTCTCCAATGTGAAGCTAAGATCAAATGCCGGGATTTTCGAAACGGCGTCCATCTTCCCCTTCAGGTGCGCGGTCGCATCTTTCTGTAATCGCGCAGACGCGATGACGTCACTTGGAAGTGTCGCTTTTTTACTTTCAGTATTACGGATATTATTGGCCTTCACGTCTATTTGATCGACCAAAATTTCAAGGGGAACTTTAAAGTCCCGATTGACCATCTTCACTTCCCCATTGTCTATGGTGAGTGATTCGATTTCGATCGGAATCAGACGACCGACAATGGCCTTCCAGTCTTCGCCGACACCAGTTTGTTTTTTCTCTTTTTCTTTGCTATCTACCAGCGCGATGACAGGCTCTTGAATATCGAGATCGCCTAACAAATGCCCTTTGAACAATGCTCTCCATGCTAAAGACAAATCAATGCGCTTCACATAGATCAACGGCAAGTCTTCGCCGACTTCTTTTTTCCAAATTTTTAGGCCTTCAATTTGGTATGCACCTCGATAAAGAGCTAAATCAAAATCCTCAATACGTCCTTGATAAGTATCGAGCTTTTTATCCAAGTACCAATTGATGCCGTACTTAATTCCTACCGGTAAAAAAATACGAATGACGACAAGTATTAGAATGACAACGATGACTGTTTTTTTAGTCCTTTTTAAATACCTGACGAGCTTTTCCATTTACATCCTCCCAATTCAACTCGTGAGCAATCTCGGCGCTAAAGAAAATAACGACTGAAGAATAATAGACCCACATTAATAAAACGATAAATGAACCTGCGGCTCCGTAAAGCGACGCCACCGCATTTTGTCCCAAATAAAGGCCAATCAAACTTTTGCCGATGGAAAACAGCACTGCTGTAATGACTCCCGATATAGCCGCAACTTTGAAACTGACCTTAACGACTGGAATGAAATAGTAAATGCAGCCGAACAAAAACGTAAAAATCGCAAATGAAACTACCAAGTTTAGAATTTGAAACCAAAAACCTTCTGCCCCTTTTAAAAAAAGAGATAAGAATGATGATACCAACAGAGAAATGATCGATATGAATACGAAAGTGAGAACCATGCCCATGCTGAAAACTTTTTCTTTTACGTATCCAAATGTATCGGCAATGAAAGACTGCTTGTCTTTCTCTTTCATCTCTTCTTTTTTAACATCGAAAACTTTATTGAGTGACGTGCGCAACTGACCGAAGATAGCACTGGCTGAAACCAGCAATGTCACCACACCTACAATCCCGGCCCACCCACGCATCTCTGGCGACCTGTCTGCGTTGATGGCGATGACTCTGATCGTTTCACTTGCCTGCTCTCCGACAAGATTTTGTACTTCCATTACCAACTCGGATTTAAAGTTATCGCCGACTAAAGAAACAAACGTCAGCAACAACACCAGCAATGGCGCCAACGACAAGGCGGTATAATAAGAAAGCGACGCCGCGAGATCAAAAATATCATCCGCAACCAACTTATCGATAAATTTCTGCTTAAACAGCCTTCCAATCTTCGTCATATAAAGAGAATCATGTTGTTTGGCCTTGAGGGCAATTTGACTATTAACAAATTTATGATGTCAGTCCTGTGTAGTGAGAAATAACTAGGCGCACTCTTGCTGTTTTGTCGCAACCGAAAAACAACCTGACTTGATTCATTTTACCCATGCACCAATCATCAGATTCGCTAACAAAACAACGCGGGCTGAAATAATTTAGTCTGCTAAATAAACAGGAGGATTTATGAAACTCATCTCTATGCTCGCTTCAGGTGCATTGGTTCTCGCATCGTCAATCGCAATGGCTTATCCAGCTGTGGGCGACAAAACTGGTTACAACGGAACTTGCGTGAAAAAAGGCGAAACAAAAACTTGGACAGCAACGATGGAAGTAATCGCGTGGCTCGACGCGAGTAAAATGTGGATCATCAAAAAAGATGTGATGAAAAATGGTCAGACAAAAACAGATATCGACGGTGTTGCTGAAGCAGATATGTGGACAGCAGACAAATGGACTGACGTTAGTACAAATTGCGTTGCTAAAGGTGGCGTGATGGAAGATGTGACCGTAGCGGCTGGTACATTTAATACCTGCCATATGACGAAAATCAGCACCGATGGAGACGATAGCGAAACAAAACACATGTGGTGGGGTGATGTTCCAGGTGGTCTTGTGAAAAAAATGATCGTGGATACTGACGACGACGAAACAAAAACAATTGAGCTTAACTCAGTGACTCTTGGCCAATAGAGTTCATCCTGCGATAATTTGCTTTTGGCGCCCTTTGCGGCGCCAGAGGCTTCTTGAGGCTTTTAGCCTCAGCAGAGACCAGCAGTGAATGCCAAAGTGGCCAAATTTTGTACAGCCTTTGACGAAGTTTCAAGACCCCTCTCGCCCTCTTGCGGGACACTCCGTAAAGCCTTAAAAATAGAGCGTTTTCGATTCTATTTTATTGAAGAGGTTTTACATGAAATCCAAACTTTTAGTTTTCTTGGCTCTTTCGACATTGATGGTTGGTTGCGGCGACAAAGGCAGTGACAAACCAAATCACGGTGACGCTCAAATCGGTGAGCTTGATAACGTGAATCCATATGAAGTTCCACGTAATGCGATGTCATTTGAAGATTCACAAGATCTTTGGCTACGTGCACGTCGTGCTGAAAAAGTGATCCCAGCTGGTGAAGCTTATTTGAATCAATATCCTGATTCAGGCCGTTTCAATAGCGTGACTTCACAAGATCGTCGCAATGCTCAACAACGTTTGAACAACGAAGGTCGTCGTTTCGCTGATATGATGAGCCGTAACTGTGAAGTGAACCAACAAGGTCAAGATCGCAATCGTTTATCTCAATCAGTTGATGGCAACCGTTGCCCGATCAACAGCCAATACCAAGCTGATATCGCTCGTGATAACTCTCGTTACACAAGCACGATCACAAATCGTTACAACTTCACGCAAGGCTTAGCACAAGCTTCTGGCGTTTCTAGCATCAGCTCAAGAAACTTTTTGAAACGTGATCAGTATAATCAAGGTCGTCGTGATGATCGCCGTGGGGATCGTCGTAATGATGATCGTGCGCGCTCATCAACTACTTACGGTTCAGCAGACGCGACAGTTCAATACACTGATGGCGAAAGAATCTCTATCACAACGAAGTATGAATTCGGTTCGCGCGGTAGCTCTTCAAAAATGGTGACGGTTGTTCAATCACGCCGTGGCGTTTTAAGAATTGTGATCATCGAAGGTCGTGGTACAAACCAAGCGACGATCAACGGTCAAACTGTTGATTATAACAAGGCGTTGATGGGTTATATGCCGCGCCTTTCAGTTCAGAATTAAATCTTACTGAAGCAGAAAATAAAAAAGGCTGGGAAAACCCAGCCTTTTTTTATTTCGAAGTATCCGCTTTTGCGCTCTCGCGCTTCAGCGAGATAGCTCAACTAGCGTTGAGCTACTGGCTTCCAAGTTAGACCTTCTTTACCAGCCCATTTACCGCGAGGGCGGTAGATACGGTTGTTCGCGTATTGCTCGAACGCGTGAGCGCACCAGCCAGAGATACGTGAAGCTGCGAAGATTGGTGTGAACAAATCAGTTGGGATACCCATTGAGAAGTACACAGTCGCAGAATAGAAATCCACATTCGGCATCAACCCTTTTTCTTTGTACATAGTGTCGTCGATCAAAGTCGACATTTGGTACATAGTTTCCATGCCCGCTGCTTTAGTCAATTTTTCAGACATTGTGCGAAGGATACGAGCACGTGGATCGCCGTTTTTGTAAACGCGGTGACCGATACCCATAACTTTTTCTTTTGCTTGAAGAGCGTCTTTAACGAATTGTTGAGCTTTGTCCATGTTGCCGATTTTTTGCAACATCAAGATCACTTGCTCATTCGCTCCGCCGTGCAATGGACCTTTTAGAGCGCCGATTGCAGAAACGATGGCAGAGTGAAGATCAGACAATGAAGAAGCTGTTACGCGTGTTGCGAAAGCAGAACAATTCAATTCATGGTCAGCATGAAGGATCAAGCAAGTATCCATGACTTTAACGTGTTCAGCGTTTGGCTCTTTACCACCGCCCAACATGTACATCATGTTCCAAGCCATTGATTTGTCAGTTTTTGGAGCTACAGGCTCTTTACCTTTGCGAATTGCATCGAATGCACAAAGAAGAGTTCCCATTTTTGCAGTCAAACTAACAGACTTGCGCAAGTTTGCTTCAGCGCTCATGTCGTTTGCATCTTGATCGTAGTGGGCCATCAAAGAGACAGCCGTACGCAACCAACCCATTGGGTGAACGTTTGTTGGGATGCCTTTCAAAACTTTGATAAATTCTGGAGACAATGCCATTTCATTGTGAAGTTCAGCAGAGAATTTTTGAAGTTCTGCAGCAGTTGGCAATTTATCATTCCAAAGAAGGTAAGTAACTTCTTCGAATGTTGAGTTTGCAGCTAGATCGTCGATCGTGTAGCCGCGGAAGTTCAGGTTGTCGCCAACGATGAAAGATACTTTCGTCGTACAAGCAACTACGCCTTCTAAACCTTTATCCAAGGCGCCTTCATAGATATTTACTTCAGCCATGATGAGTGTCCTTTCTGACATGAATACAATAAAATTACCTTTATCAGTCGAGGGTGGCCAAGTCTAGAAGTTATACCTTCGCTAACTTGATCACTCTGTCTTTGACCTCTGCAATGATCAACGTCTGATCGCGCAGAGGATCTTGTTTTCCTGAGTACTGCTCATTTGAGAATAAGATCTCATTGCGCAACTCATGGACCCCTTGTTTTGGAGCCCGAGATATCGCTTGGGACAAACCATGTCCGCCCCAATTAACGCCAAGAGAGTTCACTGTATTCTTAATTCCCTCTGTGGCAAGTATCAGTCGGTCGCGTGGATTCAACTGAACGTTTCTTGATTGAGGCTCCGTGTTAAATTCACGACTCAAGCCTGGTCCCGTTGGCAATAACTCAACGAGAGTGTCCTGACCGTAAACCTGCAGGAACCCATCAACAGCGCCGACCGAGCAATATTGAAATTCAAATGTTCTGCGATCAACCACGCCATAGAACAAACTTGCGTGATCTTGGTTTTGAATATTCGGCACAACTTCTTTCGCAAGAAGTGAAATGACTTTCGCTGGATCAAGACCACGACGTGCTTCGATTTGCGAAGACATTTTGATAATCACGGATAACAACACGGACGACAAAGAGTAGCCGCTCGCACTCGAAATCAAGATGCCAAACTTCAGTTTGTCTTCGTGTTCGAAAATGTCGAAGTAGTCGCCACCAAAACGGCTGCCCGCGATGAACTTTGTACTGAACTCGCAACCTTGAATGTTTGGCAGTTGGGTTGGCGACAAAAGCTTTTGCAACGACTGCGCAAGCTTTAACTCTTGGCTGACTTGGGCGATAAGTTTTTCCATCGTCGTATTGGCTTTACCGAGCTCTAAACGATAGCGCGCAAGCTCGGCTTCTTTTACCGCGAGCTCGTGCTCAAGATCGGAAATACGTTCTTTAAGATCTTCAATTTCTTTTGCCATTCACTCCAAAGTCTAACGAACAGCCGAACGTTGGGCATGTTGGAAATAGAATTCTAGTCGCTGGTCCCGAAGCTGCTTCAACTCCGGCCAGTGGGCCCTACGCTCTGCCGGCTGCCGCCGAAAGATCATGAAGAAGCTTTGAAACTTCTTGTTCTTCTGTCTTTAGTCGAGACTGAATGTGCTCAGGCACTTGGCCTTCTTTGAGAGTACCCAAACCTTGAAGGTGGTATTTGAGTTCGCTTAAACGTGTATGAAGTTTCGCGAGCGACCATAGCAAGGCTGAAACAGAGATTAGCTCTTTCTGCACCCAAGCCTTTGTAAAGTATGAAGCTTCTTGTAACTCTGATTCCTTGTAAGCACCGCCGAAGTGGCCCCAAATCATCTGCGCTACGAACTGAGTTGCAAGAATAACCACCCACAACGCGATGAAGATCGTCACCTTGTCTTGCAGGATTTCACCTTCAGATGAATACACGTATGGCAAACCTTCGCGAACGAAACCGGCCATGAATAAACCGAGCAATGCACCCAAGAAGCTCGTGACTGAGAAACCCAGACCTATTTTTTTGCATGTGTCGTTGAGCTTGCGAGTTCTTAGGTAGAACAAAACAGCGCGAGCCATTCTTTCTCCGGCCACTAAACCAAGGGCACCGTTTAGCGAAATCACTCCGCCAACTAGAAGGCTTAATGAAAGTGCCACTGACCAGAATTCAATTTCGATGATGAGCGAAATCAAGAATGCAAGAATTAGAATTCCAAAAACTGCAGCGAAACGACCATCTGCTAAAAAGAATGCCCAGTCACTTTCACCTAACATCATCGGGATCACGCGACCTTGACGCATGATCATTTCTCCACCGAGCAAAAATAAACCTGCAGAGAAAATAACTTTGATCATGTCTTTAAGTTTTTCCATTTTCGAAAGACCGAAAAGCAAAATCACACCAAAGCCCATCAGGAACAAACCACTGAAACCTAAAAAGAACATGCCGAGTAAAATAATCGACCATGCACCTAAAGTTGAAAGACACATCATCAAAACACTCGGACGTACACCGAGGACGCGCATGTTCTTAAGCGCCATTCCCGCATAAAGAGATTTTTGCGGTGAAGCTTCAGCAAAAACCAAAGCTGCAACACGCGGAAACATCTGTGACAAAGGACCTTCAAGGCCTTTGATCAAAATTTTCTTTTGCACTGGAGCAAAAAGAGCCGCTATATGTTTTTGAGTCTCCGTCATTCCGAACATCATCAAAGCGAAACTACCCAACCACATAAGTATCATAGCGAACCACCTTTCCTTCAAAAGAGTGACGAACTCCTGGCAGCAGCTCCTCTGCTTGCATCGGACGCTTCACCACCACCCGCTTCACATTCCAAGTCAAAGCTTCTCGCAAAACTTCAGAGGCATCGGCATCAGATCCCACGAGATCACGGAACACCATCATCTCTTGTTTTGGTAAGGCTGACTTTTTCTTGTGCGGGTACATCGGATCAAAATAAATGCTGTCGACAGCGATTTCGGATTTCTTGGTTTTTAAGAAATTCAAACTGTCGTCAAAATAAAGCTGATAATCTTTTAAATATTCTTTTTGGGTGCGGGCGAAGGCTTCTGTCAGCAACGCGAACAACACCGGTGATCTTTCAACGCCGATCACCTTAAATCCCAATTGCGTCAGGAAGATCGAATCAATGGCCATACCGACTGAAAGATCGAGAACTCTTTCGCAGCCCTTACCTAAACCCAAAGCTTTCGCGATAAGTTCGTTTTTACCTCGGTGACCACGACGCTCGTAATCGAGATGATTTTTATCGAAATCTATTTCCAGTTTTCTATTTTCTTGATCGCGCACAAGCAGTTCTTCATTTTGAACTTCCATGCGGAAAAAGAATTGATCAGGATTTGCCGGATTCAGCGGAGCCTTCAAAAACTCGGACCACTTTGTTGCCAAAGCAGAAGGCTCATTCGAAATAACGCAGATTTTCTTCTCTACGTGCTCAGATACCATAGACATTCAATGACCCACAGGCCCATCGTAATCATGAATAGATTCATACTTGAACGCAGGATCAACGCCAAATCACTGCCTACTGGGCTTGTGATATTTTTAAGGCGATAGAAGAAATTAGCAGAACAGAAAAGCAAAACGATCGTAAGATACCAACCCCAGTACATGCCCGCGAATTCAAGGTGGTACATGAAGTTCAAGATCATGAATACAATCCACCAAACACCCAGCAAAGTTTTACTGCGATCAAAACCCAACCAGTTCACTGTATTGCGGAAACCCGCCTGCGAGCTGACCATGATGTTTGTGAAGTTCTTTACGTGCACCACGAACAAAACCAACCAACCCCATAGGCAACCGAGCATCACGACTTCAAGATCAAGCCAAGTACCCATCGCGTATTGGTAGCCGATCGATAACAAGGGACCAAACATCAAGAAGAGCGAAATCTCGCCACCGATGCGGTATTTGAACGAACTGCGTTTATTGAACTGTGCTCTAAGGCCCACAAGCAAAGCGATCACAAGAACGATTAAGACTTGCGGATAACCGAGTGCCACTGGCACTGACATCAACAGCGAAAGACCCAAGAACACATTTGAAAGTGTTTTCACTTGAGCTGCCGTCATCCAACCATTTTGAATGGCGCGACTGCCGCTGCGTTCGATGACACGGTCAACGCCTTTCATGTGGTCCATAAAGTCATTGCGCAAACTCATCGCCACATAAGCGAACACAACACCCATCGTTGCGATTAAAGCTGCTAACGGATCACGAATCGTTAAATCGACAACGTTCTTAGTTAGAACAAGCAGCAATGGGAAAAGTACCAGCAATAATGAACGCATCTTCAACGTACGGAAGAACATGACGATCGGACTTGGCTTTACGACTTCAGAACATTTTACGATTTTGAACGTGACTGTTTCCGACGCGGAATTCACGTTCAACGTTTGGACTGGCAAAGCTCTTTCAGTTTTAGAGAAAGTGCCAAGCAGGTACGGATAAAAATCTGAAGAACCCTTTGTCAGAGTAACAAAACGACTCACGACGAAGGCTTCCTGCGCCAGTATAGAATTTCAGTCAGAGGCTTTAATTGCGAAAGCAATTTCTCTTCGCCGGGCTTCAAATGTTTTTTCAAACGCTCAAGGTGGTGATCGTACATCGCGATCAACTCTTCGTTCTTTTTATCGAACTGTTTGAGTTTATCATCGAACTTGTCTTTACCACCAAGACTTGTGTAGTAGTCATCCATCGTTTTGCTTTTTACGATTTGGTCGATCTCTTGACGAGTGCGACCCGCGCAAACAAAAGCACCGAATGAATTCAGGTAGCCTGATTTCAAATCACCCAAGATCGCTTTGCCTTCTTCGTTACGGATGTCGTAATCAAGAAGGTCATCACTGCGTTGGAAAAGTTGACCCAGCAATGTGCCCATCTCAGAAAGAATTTGATGAAGTTCTTCATCATAACGTTCTTGTGCGATGAATGGCGCGCGAATACACCATTTGAACAAACTTGCTGTTTTCAAATTGTGAATACGATCAAGTTGTTCCAATGTGACAAAGAAATCGCCGACAACAGAATCTTGCAACCACTCGCCTTCCAACAAATCAGAAATGACTTCCGCTGTGTATTGAACAAGTTTGATATTGCCGTGACCAGAAAGATTCACCATCACGCGTGCCAATAGGTAATCACCTGCAAGAACAGCATATTCCGGAGTGTACTTCACCCACGCCGTAGTTTTACCGCGACGAAGATGCGAGCGATCAATCAAATCATCATGTAGCAACGAAGCGTTGTGGATGAACTCGATTGTTTGCGCAAGCAAGAGTTCCGTTTTAGCTGGGATCGAAAGATTATCAGCCATCATGCGAATCAACTTCGCACGAAAGCCCTTACCGCCAGAAAATAGATCGTCGTAAAGCTTGTTCAGCTTTGGCAAATAGGCTGGAAAGTCTTTGGAATCATAGACTTTTAAATCAGTGATTGTGCGCTGCAAAAATAACCTCTCGGAAGGGTTTCTTTGTCTCGATTTATCCCCGTGAAGTCAAGGCCAAGAAGGCGAGTCAAATCTGGCATTTGCATTGCTCTTTAGTATCCAAAGCAATCAGGTCGCGTAAAGCCGACCTGAGGTCAAATATTATGGAGTTAACCATGGTTTGCTGTCGAAAAATTAGCCGTCTGTTCACCCTTGTGGGCTTTTATGCCTTCGCGGGAGCCATTGCTAGCTCGGCTTCCGCTGCTCCTTTGTGTGCGCGCGTGATGATGCCAGAAATTTCGGCATCGGATATGTCTGCCACCATCGCCTCTTTGGCATCCATGAAAATACGCTTGGATTCTTTGAAAACAGAAAATTCGAGTTCTCACGAGCTGATCGTCTTACAGGAAAAGTTCCCTCTGATACTTGCGGAGTTACAAAAGTCACTCGGTAATCAAAAATCTGAAAATGAAATTCGCGAATTGTTAGTCGCAGAGATCGCAAAACAGCAAGGTCGGATAGAAGAACATCGCCTAAAAGAAGCGGCGACTCGCAAAGAGGAAGAAGTTTTAACGCCGCTTTATACTTGGAAATTGAAACAAGATCTTCAAGAAGAGATGGGTCAATCAAATATCAACTATATTCCAGAGCGAGAAATTCTGCTCTGGAGAAACGAAGATACCAGCGAATTGCTGGCTTACGATTTGAGAAGTGGGATTAGCAGACTTCTGGTAACTGACGTTTCTGAGTGGAAGATTTTCCCGGATAGAAAAACGGTGCTTGTTCGAAAAGGCTGGGCCCTTTCTCTCCATGATCTCGACACTAACAAAAGAACTAACATTAAAGTTTTCACGAACGCAGATGCCATTCGCAGTATTAAATTAACAATGACAGATCCGACCAATCAATTTCTATTTGTTCCGAACGTGGCTTCGGGTGGAAAACGATATAACCTCCACGACGGTAGGCACATCAATCTTGACATCAACATTAGTGATAAGATGACTGTCCTATCGAAAGATCTACTTTTGATAGCAGATAAGTCAAAACCTTATATCATGAATGTCGAAACCAAAGAGACTTTCCAATTTGGCGAGTTGAATTCAGCTCAAACGCAATTTGTTTTTCTAAAGGCAGATCGCAGTCAATTTGCATTTTATGATTTGAAAGGCAACATGACTGTGTATGACATTAAGGATGTGTCAGCTCCCGTCGCGAAATACAATCTGCCATTACCTGCAAATGAAGCCCTCAGCGAGTTACAAATCATTCCAGGAAGCTTTCAATTTGTAGGCAAGCACTCTGTCGGCGACGCCGATAGACGATACGGCGTCTTCAATATTAATAATACCGAAAAAGTATCTTTCATCTTTGATAATTATAAAAATCGATTTGATAAAGACGGAAGTATAAATCCTAGATTCATCATCGCATCGGACGGCAAGTCGATTGCGACGCTATCCCAGAACTCAAAGTGGCAGTATGAATTACACATTTGGGAAAGATCGAATTTGCGTGATTAAATTTAAACGCTCATCACTTTTATTGTGGGAAAGAGACTGAAGCCCGATTGACACGGCGGCTTTTCTCGAATTAGAGTCCGGGCATGGAAGAATTTAAATTTACAGGCAAAGAATGGTGGCGCGAGGGCGTGCGTTTTGAATGCACGGGTTCGGGCAAATGTTGTACTTCTCACGGAGAGTACGGCTTCGTTTATTTAAATTTGGAAGATCGCCAACGTTTCGCCAAAGTTTTGAAAATCACGACGGCTGAATTCACTCGCAAGTATTGTGAAAAAACCGGCGGGATCTGGCACTTAAAGGAAGATCCCAAAAATCCAGACTGCATGTTCTTAAAAGGCAAAAGCTGCGGCATCTATGAAGGCCGCCCAACACAGTGTCGTACTTGGCCGTTCTGGCCTGAAGTGATGAACGCAAAATCATGGGCCAAAGATGTCAAAGCATTCTGCCCTGGTGTTGGTCGCGGCGAATTGATCCCTGCCGAAAGCATCGAACGCCAATTGCGCGAACAACTTAAAAGCGAACAAGGCTGGGGCAAGTAGCCCCACCCTGCCTTTAGCGTACAGATTTGTCACGAATCTCTTCCAGCATTTTTTTAACTTCGAGAAGAGCGTCACGATCGCTCGATTCGATTTGAACTCCAAAATGCTCATCTTGAACTAAATGTAAATTCGAACCATTTGTGAATCGAAAGCCATCTATGGTTTCTATAGACGAAAAACTTGGAATCTCCTCGGATAGCTTAAGCTTATTGACGAACAACTCCAACGCTGCATTTTTCAGCCACTTCTCAGCCTCCTCACCATCATGAGTACCCAGGGCATAATTACCAATTCGATCTGGCTCGATCGAAAGATATATATTTAATTTCATAACAACTCCTTGTTGATGAGCTCTAAAGCATCATTTAGTTGCGAGTTAGTTCTAGAGGATGATTCAATCATCTTCTCTAGAGCGGCCTCTTTCGACAAGCCCCTATCCACCAAAATACTTATCTTTTTCTCAAAGCTTGGACCTAAACTATCACCATATAGATTAAAATTTCTTAGATAAATATCGCTCCGAAGATTTTCCGGAGTTAAATTTTTATATTTCTCACCAATTGATCTGCGAATTGCATGAGCTTCTCTTGCGATTGCTTCCAAGTCCTTACCTGAAGACCGAGCTTCATTAATCAACGAACAAATTTTCGAAAGCTCCTGGTTATAGCCGTCTCGCAACGAACTCAAAAGTTTTCTATTCTCAATAATCGATCCCAACGACGATAAGTTGAAATCTTTTAATCCCTTCGATGCTTCTAAAATCCGCTCCGCCTTTTCAATCCAGTTTTGACCTCTTGGAGTATTCTCTTTGATTATCCCGACTGCATGCTCAAGAGCCTCACGATTCTTAGCGAGCGCCTCAGGCACATAGGGAGCCAATTTCTCCACTGCCTGTCCGACTCGCAGAACTTTGCTCGTCATCGCCGGATTGACTTTTTCGACTATCTTTCCAAGCGCGCCGACAGTCAGATTTTTCCCCGAAACAATCCATCGAGTTGGAAGCAACATCAGAACGCTGATTGCGATATCTGTATCAGTCAGCAATGTTCCGTTTCTAACGTTGTATCCAGTAAGGAGATTTAAAGCTGCCTCACCTGCCGCACCCAAGAAAGTGAAGTTGGTCGTAATGTCTAAGCCTGCTATTGCAAGATCACCTGCTAACAAGGCAGTCTGAATATCTCCGGCTTCGATTTCACGATTAGATACGTCCAAAAGCATATCAGCTTGTTTGAAAATCCAATCTACAACTGGCACCATTTTTCGCAATTGCTCAGCATATTCATGTCTGGCTGCAAGCTTTTGAGAATCTTCTAAACTTAGTCTGACTGAATCTTTCAGTTTGAAATTCTGGAATGTGGACTTAGTCAAATTAGCTTTAGTAGCCGGATCTAAAAAAACACCTTTGATATCTGCCTTTGGATCTAATTGCAAATTTCCCTGCGAATCGAAAGACAACTTAGCTCTCAACGGAATTTTACCTGTTACTTTTGACAACTCGATCGAAGTTCTAAATTCCACTTTAGCTTTTACTTCATCACCTTTTCGTTCGGCGATCACACCCCGAAGATGATGATTGTATTGAGCAACGTGCCATTCATTTGGAAGACCACGCATTTGCGTTGAAGCAATAATTAAACCGTTCAAGGACATTCTACCTTCGAATGTCTTAGGAACATACCTAACTGGGCCAGCAACTTTAAGAACACCTTTTAAATCGACGTTCTTATTTTCTGGAATTTTAAGATCTTTTACATTCTCAAAAAGAAATCCTTCAATCTCAACAAACTCATCCCAACGCGCATCGCTGGCAGCATCAAGCATATCGTTTGTTAGATTCTTTTCATAAGTAGGATCGAACTCGATTGATCCCTTGCCGTCACGATCACCATTGCCCCCTTTTTTCCCACCTTCTTTTCCGGCACCAGAACCCGGCTTCAATGCTTTCTTAAGGTAATCGGATAGCTCCAGAGCTTGTTTATCTCGTTTTTTTTGCACATACGCATCAATTTGAGTTTGCTTTCCGTACGAGGCACTAAACTGTTGGCGTTGATTCTCTTGGTTCGTTTCAGCCTTTCCAGCTAACTCAATACCTCGAGCAATACCCGTTGCTACACCACCTAATAATGCTTTGCCTCTTGGAGAACCAAATATGTCTCCTTCGTCCTTCCCAGGAACCTCGGTCTTTACATCACCGCCGATATTATATTCTGTACCATCCCTTTTTTTAACAACGGCATCAAACTCAAGAGCTGTACTGTCGTAATCACTCAAATAAGTATGATAAGCAAATCTGTCTCCGGTTCTGGAATTTACGACAAACAAAACTAAGAACCAACCTGGAGACATTCTGCCAACTTCATGGTCATAATGATATTTACCTGTCCCAACAACGCAGTACCCTTGGGCAGCCAGATCACCGATGACACTAGATGCTTCAGATGAGCATTCGGAATTATCAGGAAAAGGAATAGAAGTACCAAATCTCGGTTCGCGACTAACATCCATAGCACACGCTTGGATGGAGAAGATAAATGAACTTAAAATTGTGATTAATTTATTTTTCATTTCAACCTCGTACCAACTTTTGTAGCAGCTGAGATCTGCGAGTAAAACTTTCTTGTAAGCGAGGTGGAAGTTTCGACTTAATGACGTCAACTCGCGCATTCCACTCAGTCATATTGTTAAGCTCAGATTGAGATCCTATATTTTTGAAGCTCAATGCCATAGAACGGACGAAAATCAACTGCCACTCTTGAATTAATTTTTCTGACTCCACAAAAAGGAATCGATCCCTAACCAAAAATTCCAACGCTTTCGAATCTTGTGCCAGTAAAGATAAGTTGTAGTTTGCTTTTTGGAGCAACCGAATTTTTAGATCCAATCTTTCCAACATTTGCTGATATTGATTTGAAGAAACCATCCTCGACTGAAGGTCTCTGACGAAGTCTGAATTATCTTTAGTTATCTTCAGTAGAGACAGTAAAGTGAGATCCACAAGATCATCCGCCTTTAATTCTTCAACCAAAAACTTCGAAATTTTCTCTTTGCCTGCCGTAGTAGAGTCGAAAACAAGACTCTCAAACTTCTTGAAGTTCTCTTTCTGTTCTTCTTCAAGTCGATTCATGGCATCCAGAGGGAACTTACGAGTTTGTAAACTTGCAATGACGCCCTTTAGTAAAGACTTTCGGCTACCGCAGCGTTCAATATAATACTTCTTTACGTCAGATGCGGTTGCCTGTTGATCCAAAGTTCTTAAATAAGCATCCGTCATTTCAACTTCAGTTTTTCTCTTTTCATCTGAGGAATACACGTATGTAACGGCCGCAATACCTGCAGCAATAGCCCACCCAACTGGTCCCCCGTAATAAAGTGCGAGGCTTCCCGCCGCACCCAACATTCCTAAGGTAGCAGGATCCCCGTTTGGGTTCTCCGGAGAAGCCATCACACTTCCACTGCTATTGCCAGAATCAGTTTCATAAGTGTAGTTGAAGTTAATTGAAAAACTATTACTCAAAAGTTGAGGCATCGTTTGACCGGCGTTCAGTGGAGAAATAGCTCTGCCTTTCTCACAACTATCCTGAAGCATTTGCAGAGAAAGCAACAGAGCTTCCATTTTTTTGGCGGAAGTATAGCTCTGATAAAGATCTCGAGCTTTCAAAGCAGCGATATTACCACTGAGTCGATTTCTGATTTCGGTAAGACTATTCAATACCGCAGTATTGGCAGCAAGAGTCTCTTGAGCTGTCAAATCATCTTCAGTCAAATCTAAGATACTGTTGAGCTGACTTTGCATATCCAGCTCTTGCTGTCGGAGTGCTTCATCCATTATCACGTTAGATGCATTAGCCTCCATCAAAGCGATCACCAAGTCATGAACGAACAACATATCGGCCGTATGTTTAGCCGTATGGTGAGTTTTACTAATATAATTATCAGCGCGCTGCTCAAACTCATTTGAAAACGCCAATGAGGGAATAAGCATCGCCGCCACAGAAATTCGGACTATTCTTTTGCTGAAGAGAGACATTTGTTCACCTGACTGTTTAGAGTCGAATATGTTTTCACATCGAAGATTGGGGAATAATTAGGATTTGCCTCTATAATAGCTTCTCTTAGAAGCGAATTTGCTGCTGCATCTTCATTAATATTCCGAGCAAGGATATCCATAATTCGATTGTTGATATTGAATAGATCTCGAGTGAATTTGCTTTCTGTATAATCGCCTTCGGTATTTTCAAACCAAGCCAGATCACTCTGAATAAGCGAAAGAATCTTGGAGTTATAAACCTCAAGTTTTAATATCTTTTCTTGCATTGACGAGGCGTTGATTGCTCTGGTTTGATTTGTATACACCGATTGATAAAATTGCTTGATTTCCCACGATAGGTGCCTGCTTAGTTGATTCGCTTCTTTCAAATTAGTTGCAAGTGAATATTTAATATTAGCACCAATCTGATTTCCTGAGATCCGCGCTAACAATGTTATTAGATTAGAGTAGTTAATTAAAGTCTGCGCCTGAACATCTTCAGCATAATTCTCCAACACTGACATTACTGGCTCTGTATTGAGATCCGCTGTCAACTTACCTTTTTTTTCAAACTCAATAAGGTATTCAACAAATTGCTTCAAAACGGGCGTCACTGTCTGATCGATTGTATATTTAATTTTTAGATAATTTAGAGCCGCGAGATTGTAACGTCGTGCTAATATCGAAAAGTCATTAGGAACACCGAATAGGCTCTCAAGTCGAACAGGCTCACAGAAAAGCTTTAAATCGCTAAGAAGATTCTTAGACATTTCAGTCGTCAGAAGTTTTAAATTGATTTGATAAAAATAACGAGCGTCAGTGTCGCTACTTTTTTCGAGTTTAGAAATTAGCGTCGACAAATTTTGGAGCAATTCCGCCAAGTCACTGCCGTAAGAATTCATAAACATTTCGCGAGTAACAAGCGGGTTTCTCAAACAAGATGTTTTAATTATAAATTTATCGATCTGTTCATCTGTTGGATTTGGCGTAGACAAAGCCTGTTTCACGAGAGACTTGCTGATTGTCTCTGCCTTTGCAGAAATGACGTCTTCACACATATAGCTTCCGAGAAATCCCACTTCATATTCCATTTTGAAAGAAACTCTTTCAACGCTTTCAGTTTCTAATGACAAGTTAATAGCAACCAAATCTCCTGGACGTACGAAAAAGTACTTCGTGTCCCCCATGAAGGGCATTTTAGGCTCTTTAAACATTTTAGTTTCACGATTCAGCACTTCAAAACCTGTAGAAAAACTTGATAAGGAAATATTCGAATTCTGAAGAACGTTTCGAATTCTCAGTACGTAAATGCCCTGAGGAACTGCAATTAACATTTTCCCTGAAAGTTTACTTGTCTGACTCAAAAGGTGACTCTGGGTAATTGTTGTGTTGCATTGACTATCGTCTTTGCTTTTTTCTATTGGTTTAGATTCTTGGGTGAATGAAAACTTCAATGTATCTTGAGGTCCCATTTCCATATTCCATTCCATTGCCCCAAAGTAAAAATCTGTGATCCCGGAATGGCCACGATTTTCATTTCTCACAATTTTTCCAGAAGAATTCTGACTGGAAACTATATTAGTGAGGGTCTCATCAGAAATCTCCGTGTCTCTCCCCATGCAGTAACCAAGCTTAAAAGGATGCTCCTTCCTTCTAAATCGATTTACTTTTGACTCAGAGTACATCGCAGTTTCAATTTTTGCTTCACTAGCAACAGTTACAAATGAGCCCAAAAAGACCGCTGAAGTTAAAACATATTTTAAAAATTTCATAAAATCTCCTGAATATCTTTAACGGCTTCATCCCACATTGCTCGGTAAACACTTGCATCATATCCATAGTCCTCTGACTGGCGATGGGAGTGATAATCAAATGTTTTCTCTCTATATCGTTTCACTATTTTTAAACTTTGATCGAACGCAATCCGATCTTCCGGCTCTACATGAACTGATTTGCCATCGAAAGGCGCGCCTGGTTTAAAAGCTGCCGCTCTTTTGTCTGGAATAACTGGAGGAATAAAAATTGAGTGAAAACGATTTTTGCAAATATCAATAATTATAGCAAAGTCGGCCTGACCATAGGCTACATGACAACTCATATACAACACTTCAATAGAAGCCCATTCTTTGGGAATAATTAACAGAAACCTGTTGTTACCGGCGTTACTCGCATTCAAAGCATTCGCGGAAAGTTCAATTGCGTCTTGCCCACGATATTCGGTCTGCTGAAAAGTTTGAATAACCTCACCATCTTCTTTCGTATTTTTCTGACTGAAATAATATGCCTTTTCATCCTCTCCATTCTTCAGAGTGAATACATAATTGAATTCCATTTTCGGCTTTACGGCTTCGGGTAAATTTGGACCTTGCTGAGAGTTCTTGCCGCCGCAACCGATGAGAGCAAATACAGTGATCACGAGATACATTATATTTTTCATAAGACTTGTCCTCTAAAAGAGCCCATTGGAGTGAAGGGTAAAGGAAAAAGGCGACTACGGTTTTCTGGTTTAATGTGACGATATTGCTGAATATATCCATCTAATATTTCAGTTGGTGCGGTAAGAAGATGTGCTAGTTCAATCCGTGCCGTTGTCACTAGTGGGTCTGCATTTAATTTAATTGTATCTTTGATCCGAGCTGAAACTGCCCCAGGTAACATTGCTTTATCCAAGAGAGTTTCCAATTTATTACCAACAGCTAGTTCCAAGATGCTGTGACCGCGCACCAAAGATCTTAATTTTTCAAACTCATCTTGATACGCATAAATTGTTCCAAATAAGTTCAAGCATACTATCGTCGCTTTTGCGGCTGGGGGTATTCTCTGAGGGTCTGAAACTCTCACGCCGCGAGAAGTGTAATGCAGAATGGCTTTAATAGTCTGAAAGTAATCATTGTCCATTTGCTTCAGTGCATCGCCATCCAAATTCGTAAATACCGGCAAGCTAATAAATCCCATTTTTCCAAATGTCGGAATTTCATTATGCGCTTTCACTGCCGTCAGATAGGAGTTTGCTTCGCGCTCAATTCGTTCTTCCAGAAATCGGAGATCAAAATATCCCGTATTAAGCGAGTCATACTTCTGACGGGAATCCACAACGCTTGCCAAAGAGTTTCGAACTTTATCATACGCATAAACATAAATAGCCAAAGGGGATGTTTTTTTGGTTTGTCCTTGTATTGGAGTTGCATAGCTAGAATCACCTAATCTTTGCAAATAAAGACGTTGAATCTCTTTTGTTTGATTTGCCAACTTCGCTTTCGATTCACTTAATACGAGTAAGAACAAAGCTTCTTTTTGTGAAAAATAGTCTGAGGTCAGCAAATTATCATATGCCGTAAAAAAGAAGTTCACTCTAGTTCCTGGACTCAACATTTTTCTATAGCTAGAGAAAACGTCGAATACTTCTTTTAGTGAGTTCGCGGATTGGAAATTGATACCTTCCGGTAAAACGTTTGTGTATTGTGGCTCTTGAGTCATAACGTTTTCAGGAATGACTTTCAGGAGAAAAGATATTTCATCCTTGAGTAGACTCAAAGTTTTTGGACTAGGCTCAGTCTGAAATTGTTGAATTTTATCAATGATAAATGAAGTAGATAAAATGAAATCCTGAGAAGACACTTTCTTTAATTCATCAACTTCCTTCAAAACCCTTAGGATAGCGACACCAGTTTGAGTGGTCTTGGAATCTTCAATTGCGAGTAGACTCTCCAGAACCTTAGTTTGACCTTGAGACATCTCCAATAATTTCAGAGTGTCAGGAGATTCAATACTAATTTGCGCAAAGGAATCCGCAACAGAATGCAATCTTTGATTGTAATCTCCAACGAATCGCATTTGCGCAAAACAAAATTGCGAACACGTACTTAACAACAAAAATAAATAGATTTTCCTAAAAATCATCGCTTCCTTCTTTCAAAATTAAATTCAATTCGTTAACAATTTTTTGAGTGGTTTCGCTCGATGGCGAGTTCGGTGTGCCAATGAAATCACTTTCTTCTACACTTGTCTGAACATCTTTAAGATAAATCGCTTGAATCAAAATTTCTGAGTGAAATTTCCTAGTAACCGAGTTACGAATCCGATCCATATTGAACTGAACAGCCACCGAAAAGTATTGATCAAAACTTCCGATTTCGCGCAAAAAGGAAGAAATCGACATTGCCTCGCCTGACTTGGATTTACATTGAAGGACTGGTACTTTACCTTCCATCGATTGAGTAACTGCCGAAAGTTTTTCGCAAAAACTCTCTCCAACATATGAAACTTCTAGATTGGAACTAAAGTAAGAATCCGAACGGAGCAGCTTTTGAATTACGACATACAACTCAGCTGGATGTTTAATATCAGAAGAGAAGAGAATTTTTTCGGGACAAAAATATCTGGCGGGATTTAAGGTACAGACGAGTGTTTGAAGATCTCCATCATTAAATTTTGAATAAATCGAATCATCAATTGAGAGTCGACTTATTGCTTGCTTGATAAACGCTAGTTTATTGGACGAGCTATGCGCAGAAGCCAAACTCAAAGACGCTAAAACTTTTGCATCGGCATTTGAAGTTGTCATTTGAAGAAGCCACAACGCAGAGATAACTTTATTTAGATGCAAAACTACTTCAGGATTTTTTTGAAAAGCCGCTGAAGAAACCATATGTCCAAAGACTTGTAACAAAAAAGGATATCCTTTGGCTTCAGAGTAGTAGCCAGAAGTCTCAAAATACGAAATCTCTTTCAAGATATAATCGGTAAGATTGGGAACTAAACACTGAATACGCTTAGAAAGATCGAATCTTGGATTCGAAACTCCGTGCACGTCAAACACGTCATAGTTATCAGGGAGCTGATAAGCCTGAGCGCACGAGCGTCTGATGGATCCAGAGTCCTGGAATTTAGAATGCGCTTCCGAAATCTCGGACAAACCGAGTGTCAGAAGCAAATAAATGATGATTGGGGCTGTTTTCTTCGTCATGCCGGGCTTAAAAGCAAGGGGTGTGCCCGGATTTCGGATGTGCCTTTAGAGGGCTATTTTGTGAGGGGTTCCCAGATCATCTTCGCGCTGAAGATGATCTTGCCGTCGCTGGTACGGCGGCCACGATAAACGGCGGCACCTTCATTTCGGCCCGTTGGCTCCATACATCTTTCGATTTCTACTTTTTCACCTAAATGAGTTTCCGCTAAGAAATTGACTGAGTATTCTTTCAGACGATTGGCTTTGTGCGTGTCGAATGGAATCGCGTCTAAAATCCACTGCGAATATTTTGTGTTGTTCACGTGTTGATTCACGTCGATGTCAGAATTGCGTACGCGGAAACGCGCGAGCATTTCAAACTCTCCAGACTGCATGATTTTTCCAGCCGTAATTCCCGTCGCGCGATTTTCGGTGATATCTGCCCACGGGCGCAAATCTTGTAACGGCAAAATGTGCTTTGAATCACGAGAAAGTGCCAGCCACGTTGTTGTGCACTTACCGATCTCTTCGCCAGTTTCTAAATCACGCAATAAAAATTCACGCATGACATAGGCACTATCTGGAGGACGCAGCCACGTTTCGACCGTGATCTTGCGACCAATGGAAGGCCATTTCGTCATCTGTAAGCACTGGCGAGTCAACACCCAGAAGTTACCTTGCTCTTCCATGTCCTTCATTCCGAAACCAAGAATTTCAGCATGGGACCAAGCCGTTTCTTGAATCACATTCAAGGTGCCATAAAGTCCCAGTCTCCCCATCGAGTTCACGAGCAGGCTGTTAATAGTAAATTCTTGTTTCAGAGATCTTTTTGAAGCGTTCATATTCAGGAAAAGGATACTCCCCGTTTCAAGTTGAGACAAGAGTCTTACAAAAACTTAGAGTAGCTTCGTATTCTCATTCTGAATCTCAAGAGCCGCTTAAGACCGTCGATAAGTCCTGTATGAGGAACGTTAAATCTTGTTTTAAGCTCTCTGCCCTTGGGCTCATCTTCTTTCTTGCGTCGTGCAAATCGCCTGACGTGGAAGTTTCATCTATCAATAAGAAGCTGCCAGCCCCTCAGTTAAAATCTGGAACTCAATCACCATTTGATCAAGACCTTGAAACGCAAACCTATGTGCGCGTGCAAGGAACTTGTGATTCACGTGTAGGTGATCTGTTCTTGAGCTTTAACAACATACTGTGGGTTAAACCTCCATCTATCCCTACCTACGCCAACACGACATTGACGGGTTCAGAGGTTAACGACATCAACTGTGCCGATGGCAAATTTGATTTCTATCTGACTTCAACAGACATCCTTGCAAACTGGGGTGTTCAAACAAACACAGCCGGAACATCTGGTAACGATGTCGACGTGATCTACATCAAAGGTGAAACTTTGATTGGTGAAACTTTCGCGCTCGTATTGAAAGATACTAAAACAGGCGGCAACGACAACGGTGGCGGCCCCGCTACGACAGTTTCCATTGAAAAGATGGCACCAGCTGGCTTTGGTACTTCAGGTCAGTGCGAGAACTTTTATGCCTATGTGAAAAATGCCAATGGCTATAACACAACTCACACGAGTGATGTGAGCGTGACTATCAGCAAATCACTCAGTGGCAGTAACTATACGAGTGCTGAAGTTTTCGATACCTATGCGGATTGCGATGCTGGCAACAGTGCGCAAAGTACAGTCTTGATTCCTGCAGCTAATGGCATGAAGTCATTCTACGTGAAAGTTCCAACGGACTCTGGAATTATCAATAAACCTTTCGCTATTAAAATCGCTACGTCAACAGCACTGAATCCAAGTACAACGGCTTCGACGATGACTGTCCGTGATTCATCTTCAACAGGTTATCGCTACCTAACGGTACAAAGTCCGAACTGGCGCATTTACAAAGATGTTTGTACTGCGTTCAGTGTGAATTTGAATAAATATGGTTATGGCCAATGGTCTGGCGATTCTTTCAGTACGACTATGAATATTGAGAGTGATAATTCTTCTGCAAAGTTTTATTCAGACTCAAGCTGTAGCACGAGAGCGACTTCGCTCACGATTCCTGCTTACTCTGGATCTAAAACTTTCTACGTGAAGTATGTAAAGGCTGCGGCAGAAACGAATGACTTCCCAAGTTTTAAGTTTGCGCTTTCTTCTATCACAGCAAGTGATGCTTCCGTTAGCTATGACTACTCTCCAATTTATTGGAATGCAGATTTGACGGCTAAGAGCACGAACACTGTCGTCAGTTGGAATCAAAACAACTTCAACGGTTCGACTCTTCAGACCGACTATTGTTATTCGACGAACTTGACGTTGGTGAATGAAAACTTCACGCCGATTCCAAGTTCAACATCTGTAACATTGAATTTGTACAATAGCTCGGGCGACGCAAATGCAGTGAAGTTCTACGCCGATAACACGTGCTCTTCAGAAACAACGACGGCAACAATTTATAAATCACCCAGCGATACATCTCCATTAAGTGCGAATATCTATTTCAAATTCAATCCAGCCGGCTCCGCGACTTCATTGAAACTAAAAGCAATGGCTACAACTGGAAGTATTGTTGGCTACTCGCATGTTTATGAATACGAGCGTGTAGCAACGATGCTAAAAATATTGGGACCAAGTAACATCGTTGCTTCTGGCCAGTGCGAACCGATCACTGTGATGTTAACGGATACATTTATCTCGACAAACTACTCACCAGCAGCTGACGTCGGCGTATATCTCAATGGGTCGGCTAATGTGCACATCTACTCAGACTCTATCTGTTCAATGGCGAATCCTAACCTCATCATCTCTGCCGGCGCTGGAGGACAAACGACGGTCTATATGAAGGTCAATGATATGCCTTCAAATCAGACGCTTGAACTGACGCCTGTTTATATGGCAGGACCTTACCAAACACTTGGTTACGTTCCATATGTATTCACAATTCAACCGTAATAAAAATCAATCGAAGCTAAATAAGAAAAAAGCGATCTTAAGAGATCGCTTTTTTTATGAAGTTCGCAAGTTCTTCGCGTTCTTTCTCGGGATGCATGATGAACGATTCAGTCTTGCCATTCACAGGCGCCCAAGTCACCGCTTGGTAATCGTCGATGCAAATATCCAAGCAACTTGAAGTCACCACGCGGACTTTGCCGCCAAGGCCCTCATCTTTAAATTGTTTTTTCAAAACCATTTTCAGATTGTCTGCAGGGTTGCCTGATTCTTTCAACAAACTGCCTGAGATCGACTTTCCACACTTCGTGCAGATCATCAAAATACCACCAGACCACGGGTTTTCTTCTTTTTTCATGACAACCTCTTTCGCAATTCGCCCCACAGGATTTTTCCTAAATCACTGCGTGGAATCTCATCTATGTAGTGTATCTTGCGCGGTTTTTCAAATGGAAGAACCTTTTGTGTGAAAGCCGCAGCAATTGCTTCGGAGTCTTCAGGAGTGAGTGTCGACACCAGATGAATCTCAGAGCCTAGACGCTCTGATTTGACATCTAACACAGTCACTTGATGAACCAATCGTGGAGCAAATTCCATCACACACAGATTTAAAATTTCACGAAGGCGTGCCATGTTCGTGCCTTCGCCACCAATTTTGACGTAATCCTGGTCACGGCCTAAAACTTTGATCGCACCGTTCACAACATCGCCACGATCTTCGGTCGCAAACCAATTGTCGACTTTAGGATCCCAGGTTTGCACGCCTTTCGCAGTCATTCGCGCATAACACGTGAAAAGCGATGTCGCGGAAACCTCTAAAAAGCCTTCGATATTTTTGCGAGCATCAGCATGACCCAACAATGGGACCAAAGGATATCCAGGTTCGCGCAAGGATTCCAACGCAGCTGTCGCGATTTGCGAACACGTCTCTGTCATTCCGTAGCTTGGTAAAACAGGCCAACCTTTTTCGCGCGCACGCTGATAAAGGTCTTCCGGCATGGCTCCCCCACCAACAACAATCGCACGCATTGACATCGGCGAAGAATAACCTGCTGTCAGCAAATCATGAACTTGCGTCGGTACGAGCGCTGACAACGTCACGGACTCATCGACAAGAGTTTTATAGAAATGTTCGACGTCCCATTTACCATTCAAAAGCGCAGGTGCTACGCGCGCACCAGAAAGATAAGCACGCGCTTCAATTCCTAAACCACCCACATGAAAAGTCGGAAGAACTTGGGCCCACGTATCTTTCTCAGATGCACCTAAGTGAAGATTTACGGCGGCCGCAGAATTACGAATGGCTTCCTTGCGAAGTGCGACGAGTTTTGTTGCACCAATAGATTCCGCCGTTGAGCCCGACGTTGCAATAAAGAAGTGACCTTTTAAATCTCTCTCTTGAATCGCATGTTCAGCCACTGCACGCAAAGAATCCCCTTCAGGCTTGGGCCAGCGCGGATTTAATAAAATCACATTGTCGTCAGAATAAAAATCTATCGAAGTAACAGAGGTTGCCATGGTTGAGACTCTAACAGTTTATCAAAGCCAACGCCATAGCCAGGTGCTTTTACTATGTACGGTCCTTGCGTTTGCAATTCCGCAGCAAATGCATCCATCTTAAACAAACGATAAGTCATGCAACCGGGATTCAGCAAAAGATCGCCATAGTTTTTCTTAAACTCATTTGCGACTGCCAAGGCATGAACCATACCCACCGGGTGATCCATATAGCTTGTGATTGTTGCTTGAACTTGAAATTGAAAACAACGATCAAGAGCTTGAGTCACGTCCATTTTCGCAGGCTTTACGATCACAACATCAAACGCAGGCTTTTTCATATTCGCCCAGTCGACTTTTGGATATTCGTGATCAATGGCGACTTTCACGAGCTTACGAGCTTCCGTCCAAGAAAGCGGATCATAACCAAATGGGTCTTCGACATAATCAATCGCAGGCATCGCTGACTTTGGAATTCCCGTAAAGAATTTTTCAAAGATCTGCCAGTTACCTGAAGAATTAAAATCCAAACGAAGTTTGAATCCCGCCGAAGCACAAAGCGTAACGAAGTCTCTTTCCTTCTCGAGATCTTTGCCGACTTTGAGTTTGATTTGTGTGAAACCCTCTTTACGAAGCTCATCAAACAAACCCGTTTGGACAGAGCCGATATCAGAAATAATAAAATTGTTTTTAAGGCGTATAGTTGTATCCAGCAGATTTTTTTTATCGCGTCTGGCAACAGCATCACGACGGGCAAGCCAAATACTTTGCTCTACCATCGGAGTCAGTCGGCCGCGCTTTAAATCAGAAATTTGCTTGTCGAGGGAGTCATCTCCGAGCTCTGGCCAAGGATGAAGATCAGAATAACCAATGAGACCATCAGGCCATTGCAGTTTTAGCAACGCCCCTTTTCGATCGCCGATATTCATCGCTGAGTTGAGATGTGCAATCGGCGTCATTGTGTAGGGGCTGTATGCAAATTTGATCAAATCAAAAATCCTATTGCCAGAAGCAGTCCGAAGACCAAATGCAGTCCCGCTGACTGCCCTAAGAACTTATTATAAGCAGGGCTCGGTTCCGTTGAGAAAACATTTTTTGTGATTTTAATAGCCAGTGGCAGGGCCAAAAGAGGCAAAAGCGCTGCCCACGTAAAGCCGTGCATGAACCAGTACACATTCATCACGAACGGGGCAAACGCCAGAAAGGCAATTTCAGTACGCGCAAACGGAATGCCCATTCGAACGGCCAAGGTTTTCTTATTCACAAGTTTATCCCCATGCACATCGCGCAAATTGTTAATTGCTATGAGAACCGTGCAGTGAAAGCCGATTTGCAAACCTAAAACCCAAGCTTCTGGTGGCCAAATACCTGCGTGCAAGAACACCATTCCCAGAATGGCGATCAAACCGAAAAAAATAATCACAAACAAATCACCTAGACCCAAATAAGCTAACGGAAAAGGTCCAGCTGTGTAAGAGTAGCCCATCAAAACCGAAGCAACACCAATTGCTACGATGACCCATCCACCTTTGAGAACCAGCGGAACTCCACAAAGAACGGCAATCGCAAAACACAATGAACCGAGCGCCATCACTTGGCCTGCCGTCAAGATGCCGGCTTGAGTGATTCGTTGTGGGCCGATACGCTTTTCTGTATCCGCTCCCTTTTTAAAATCGACAGCGTCATTGACGAGATTGGTACCGATTTGGATGAAACCGGATGCAAGAAGTGCAAACCACAACACCGACATGTCGACTGGAAGTTGTAAAGCTTTGGCTAAGGCCGTGGCCGCAAGACACGGAACGACAGCAGCAGTAAGCGTTTTAGGGCGGAATGCGAGAAGAATGCTCTTAAATTGACTCATTTTTTTGTTCTATCAGATTCTTTTCCCGTGACCAACGTAATTTCTAAGGGCAAAAAAGACTCTGTAAGAGGTGGCCTATGACGGTATATTTGATTCTTTCTTTTGTTTTGGGTGCGGCAGTCGCAGCGGCTATCGTTTATTTTAAATTGAAAGCTCAAAGCACCGCGGAAATGGCGCAACTTCAAGCCGACCTTCAAGGGCAAACTTTGCGTAACGAACTATTGACGCAATCTTTGGGTGAGCAAAAAAAGAATCTTCAAGACGCTCAACAACAGCAGGCTCAGCTCGCTGAAAAAATGGGTCATCAATTCGAAGTGATGGCGCAAAAAATCTTTGAAGAAAAATCTGCGAAGTTCACAGAATCAAATCATAAAAACATCGCCTCTGTGCTGGATCCTTTACGTGAGAAGCTGAAAGACTTCGAACGCAAAGTTGAAGAATCTTATGCTACAGAGAGATCTGAGCGTGGAATTCTTCGTGGTGAGCTGACGAAGTTGATGGAACTGAACAAAGTGATGTCCAATGAAACGGCATCGTTAACTCGCGCTTTGAAAGGCGAAGTTAAAACTCAAGGCAACTGGGGTGAGCTGATTCTTGAAAACATCCTCGATCGCTCGGGATTGCGTAAAGGCGAAGAGTACATCATTCAAGGTACCGATATGGACTTGCGTGGTGATGATGGTCAAATCCTTCGCCCTGACGTCATCGTGAATTTGCCCGACAATAAACACATCATCGTCGATGCGAAAATGACATTGGTCGCTTACGAACAATACGCTTCAAGTGAATTGCATGAGGATCAAGAGCGCCATGGTAAACTTCACGTCGAATCTTTGAAAAAGCACATCGATGGCTTATCAGAGAAAAAATATCATGCGGCTGACAAGTTAGTGTCTCCTGACTTCGTGATCTTGTTCATGCCTTTAGAGCCCGCATTTGCGTTGGCGTTCAAATTAAAACCCGATCTTTTCCAATACGCTTGGGATAAAAACGTTGCGATTGTAAGCCCCACAACATTGTTGGCGACACTTCGTACAGTGGCAGCCCTTTGGAAACAAGATCGACAAGAGAAGAACGCTCTTGAAATCGCAAAACGTGGTGGCTTGCTTTACGAAAAATTCGCGGGCTTGCTCAAAGATTTGCAAAACTTGGGAGAGAAATTGGGCGCTGCTCAAAAAGCTCACGAAGAAGTGATCAAAAAAGTAGCCGATGGCCGTGGCAACTTGATGGATCAAGTAGAAGACTTAAAACGCTTAGGCGCCAAAACTGAAAAAAGTTTGCCGCAGCTCGAAGTACCAAATTAGTTTTTTATTTTTTCAGAGCTGGGTTCCGCTTAAAACTCAGCTCTTGATTACTTAGTATACCCAATTTTTTTGATCGCTTGTTTTGCGGAAACCTTGCTGCTACTTTCCGCCGAATGTCACCAGCTCTATTATCAGTCCGCCACCCTGTATTCATCTTATCAATTGTCATTCTGATGTTAACTCTCGGTTTTATGTCGCTTAAAGCGCTGCCGATCGATTTGTTTCCAGACGTGACTTTCCCGACAGTTGTTGTGCAAACGACTTATTCTGGCGCCGGTCCGCAAGAGATCGAAACCGAAGTAACAAAAATTTTGGAAGATCAAATGGCCACCATCTCTGGTGTGCAAAAAGTTTCTTCGCAAAACATGGAATCAGTGAGTGTCATCACTGTTGAATTTACTCTAAAAACAAACTTGAACTTTGCCGAACAAGAAGTGCGCGCCAAAGTATCAAATGCCATGCGTGACCTTCCTGATGACATCGATGAACCCGTGATCCGTAAGGTCTCCCCTTCAGATGCGCCGATCATGTATATCTCTTTGAGTGCTGACTTACCGGATGCTCAGCTCTATGACTTGGCAAAAGAAAAAATCTCTCCTCAGTTTGAGCAAGTTTATCAAGTAGGTCAGGTTGAAATCCTGGGTGGTCGTAAGCGTGAAATCCACGTCAGCCTTGATCGTGATCGCCTGAATGGTGCTGATATTTCTGCGACTTCGGTTTCAGATGCACTTCGCAACGGGGGCCGTAACGTACCTGCTGGTAAGATCGATGATGGCCCTACACAATTCTCGTTTAGAACTTTAGCTCAATATCAAACGTTGCAAGACGTGGGTGCGGCTTCATTGCGCTTAGCTGACGTATATCACCCGATCACTGTTGCTTCCGTGGCGTCGATCACAGACACCTTGCAAGATGAAACGAATCGTTCGCGTCTGAACGGTCGTAAAGCAATCAATTTCAGTATCTATCGTCAATCCGGAGCGAACTCCGTAAAAGTTGCGGATGACGTTCGGGCGAAAGTTTTAAAGATCAATGACGACTTTAAAAACCAAGGCATGAAAGCTGAAATCAAAGTTGTTCAAGATACTTCAAACAAAATCCGTGCGAACGTGTATGACGTTTGGGAATCCATCATCATCGGTGTGACATTGACGATCATCGTTGTTTACTTCTTCTTAGGAAGTATGAAGTCGACATTGATTACAGGCTTTGCCCTGCCGAACTCGTTGTTGGGTGCATGTATCATGATGGGGATCTTTGGCTTCTCTATTAACATTATGAGTTTGCTAGCGATGTCGCTGGTCGTGGGACTTTTGGTGGATGATGCCATCGTCGTGCGGGAAAATATTTTCCGTAAATTAGAAGCTGGCATGTCGCCAAAAAAAGCGGCGGTCGTGGGCACAAATGAAGTGACGTTGGCCGTCGTTGCAACAACTTTAACGATTCTTGCCGTATTCGGTCCAATCGGTAACTTAGATGGTATCGTTGGTCAGTTCTTTAAACAGTTCGGTTTGACGATCTGCTTTGCGATGATCGTTTCATTGTTCGACGGTCTCTTCGTGGCACCTGCGTTGTCTGCATACGTTGCGGGTGAACACTCGCATGCAGAGCCGACGACAAAATTTGGTCGCTGGAATAAAATCGCATTAAAAAAATTCGATAACTTCCAAGTTTGGCTTGAACAGCAGTACGCGCGCACACTGGGTTGGGCGCTTCAACATCCGTTGAAAACAATTGGTTCAACTTTGGGTATTTTTATTTTCTCAATCTTTATTGCGGGAAAAATTCCATTCACGTTCTTGCCTCCGCAAGACAATGGTGAGTTCTATGTCCTTTATGAATTACCACCTGGCGCAAGCTTAGATGGTACGGATGAAGTTGCCAAAGAACTTGAAAATCGCACGAAAGCTTTTAAAGAAGTCGAAGACATCTTGACGTTCATCGGTTCTGCGAATGGCGAGCCCCACAAAGGTTCGATGTACATTCACTTGGTTCCAGGCAAACAACGTAAGATGAACACGACAGAGACGAAAGCAGCTTTGCGTGAAGCCTACAAAGGCATGGAGAAATACAACGTCATCGTAACGGACAATCCTGGTCAACAAAACAGCCGTCAGTTCAACTTGAACATCGTCGGTCAGAATATGAATGACTTGATTCAATACTCTGAAAAAGTTTTGGCGAATTTGCGCACGAACTCTGGCTTACAACAAGTTGATACGAGCTATCGTGCTGGTAAACCAGAATTCCAAATCCAAATGAAACACGAGATCGCAAAATCTGCGGGTGTTTCTGTAACGGGTGTCGGTATGGAGCTTCGTACTTTGATCGAAGGTATGACGCCTGCAATTTATCGTGAAAACGGCGTGAACTATGACGTCCGTGTTCGTTTGAAACCTGAGCAACGCGACCTGCGTGCGCAGTTTGATAAATTAAAAGTACCAAACTTAAATGGCCGCTTGATCCCTCTTGAAAACGTCACAACGTTTAAAGAAGCTCAAGGTCCGTCAGTGATCCTGCGTGAAAATCGCAATCGTTACATCCAACTTTCTGGGGACATCACTCCTGGTGGCAAAGGTCTTGGTGGCGTGATCAGCGAGATCAATGCACTTGGCAAGACGGAGTTGAAACCACCTCCTGGCGTGACATTCAGTTTTGTCGGGGAAGCCGAGCGTTTCGCTGAGTTGATGAAGAACATCCTTGTCTCTATGGGCTTAGGCGTGATGTTTATTTATCTCGTTCTTTCTAGTCTGTACGGTTCATTCATTACTCCGGTTACGATCATGTCGGTAATTCCACTTGCAGCGTGCGGAGCGTTCTTCAGTTTGTTCCTGACTCGTTCAAGCTTTGACTTGTTCTCGATGATCGGTTGCGTGATGTTGATGGGTCTTGCGACAAAGAACTCGATCTTATTGATCGACTCGACATTGGAATTAGAAAAAGAAGGCATGGGACTTAAAGAAGCCTTGATCAAAGCCGGCGAAACTCGCTTGCGCCCGATCATCATGACTTCACTTGCATTGATCGCCGGCATGGTGCCAGTTGCAATTGGTCTGAACGAAGCCTCGAAATCACGCACGAGTTTAGGTATCGTCGTCATCGGCGGTACGATCAGCTCGACGTTACTAACTTTGTACGTGATTCCTGCGATTCATTTGTACATTGATCGTTTCCAACGCTTCTTCATGCGTCATTACCACCGCATCTTCGGTAACGACACCAGCGAAATCTAAAGGTACCTGCTTCCTTTTCTGTCCGAAGAATCCGCAATCCGGAACGCTTTAAAAAGCCTACTATCCCTAAATAGTAGGCTTTTTTATTTCTCAACCTTGCGTCCGCTAGGTACCTGGTACCTTCTGCAGAAGCGCCGCGATAATTTACTCACCGCAGACGACTTCGAATTTTTCCCATGATCCGATGCGAGTTGCATCTGAGTGGATGACATCGGTGATTCTGCCGCCACCACTGACTGCCGTAAGGAATCGCCCATTCACCGTTTGAATTGCGTAAATGCCACCACCTTGTGAAAGCAGTTTAAACTTTTCCCAAGCTTGAACTTGCGTCGCATCGGAATGAATCACATCTGTTATGCGACCTCCGCCACCTACCGCAGTCAGATAGTGACCGCTATAAGTTTTAATGGCGTAAGTGATAATCGGATCGCCAGAGCAGGTGTCCTCTAATGTGAAGCGCTCCCAATTTTGTAATCGCTTGGCGTCTGAGTGAATAACATCAGTCGTTCGCCCACCGCCACCCACGGCCGTCAGATAAAAACCTTTATAAGTTTTGAAAGCACAAACAACCGGTCCGTTACAAGCTCGAGCCGTTGATTGAAATAACAATGCCGATAAAAGAATACCGAAGAATGCAAAAATCCTTTTCATAGAGCCCTCCATTTGGTGCTGCTTTGAAAAGGATTCGCTGTTGCCTCAAGCTACGCAAGATGTCCTTAAGCAGTCGGAATCCGGAAGTTCCGAATTAGAACTCCGGACCACTGCACTGCTTCTGGAAAATGAAGCGGGTACCTTTTAAAAGGTGACGTTGTCGACTGTGATGCTTTGTCCAGTGACGACTTCGGTTTGCGCGCCTTTGTCGTCTGTCGCAATTCCGCGGGCTTCGATTTTGCCGACGACTGTTGCAGCAATGTCAGGTGTGAAAGTGATGCCACCGCATACTAATAAACAATCTGTTTCTCTGATCTGAGCCGTAGATTTTTTTGAAGCTTTCGGAATAGACGTCCACCCAGGAGCACCTAGTGCAGCAAGCTCTTCACCCTTGATCACACATTCATGCTCACCGTTAGGTAACAAGCTATCGCGCATTGTGATTTTCAAATACTGAATCGTCATCGCGCGATTTGTGTCAGCCCACGTGAATGTCAAATTGCCAAGATTGATGTGCTTATCTGGAACATCATTCACTTCAGAGCCGTTTTTCCAAGCGACACAGCTTTTTGCAGAGATAGGAAGGGCCCACACTTCGGGATTTGCGACTGTCATTTCGAAATCAGCAGCGGCAAAAGACATTGATGAGAACGCACAGAGCACTGTCAGTATCGACAACAATTTCATGAGAACCTCCCCGTATAAGAGAAATTCTCAATTCATTTTTGAAAATGCACAAGCTTTAGATTTCAAAGTCTTTGTTTGCAGTCGACTCTGTCGTTGCCGCCGCAGTGACTTCTTCGCCTGCGAAATCCAACTTATGCATATCGCGAACGTCTTTAATTTGTTTCAAAGCGTGAGCGAGCATTTTCGGAAGAGCACCGAAATTATTCTGCGGCAGATTAATCGCCGCACTCAAAATAATTTCATTCAAAGGGATCAAGCGAGGCACGGGTTGAGCACCCAATGTTGAACACAAAGCGGGATCACTCGTTACTGAATGCTTACGACAAACAGTTGGACGGTAAGCATAGTTGCTGCATGCATTGTCTGCACCCAACATCACACAGCGATTGGCCTTCACAGCGCCAGCATTCCATTTTTCATCAAGACGCTCACGCGAGGCTTGCTCTTGCAAACGCCCTTCATCGTAAGGCAATCCTTGCTCTACAATCGACAATGCCATCAAAGCAGCATCGTCTTCGGTGATTTCAACTTCAAGGTGGCAACAAGCGCCGCAACCTTTTTGACAAGTTGTTTTGATGTGCGCGCTTGCAGAGATTTGTTCTTCAACGAGTTCATGAATTTTTTGAGCGCGCGCAACGCCCGCAGGATATTCAACAAGCACATCGTAATAGTGCTTCAGCAATCGATCGACTTCGCGAGAGAAGCTAGAAAATTCTTCCTCATTCAAAAGTGTTTGATAGTGAGAAAGAAGGCCGCGAAGTTGTGCTGTTTGTTTCATTCTTTAAGGATAATTGAGTTCTGACAGAACGGCGAAGACGGCCAGGGCTAGCGGAAAAAATCGCTGCCTTCGTCTAGCCATCCGAATTTCGGAAAACTCGGACAAAAAAGGAAGCAGGTACCTATAAAAAAAGGGAGCTTAAACAGCTCCCTTTTTCGCGTCGCTTCTGGAAAAGGTAGCGGGTACCTTTTAAAGTTCGGCGTCTCTAACGACGGTCAACTTAGTAGCGACGTCGATTCCTGGTGATTGATTTTTGATTGCTACTGCTGGGTTTTGAACAACACGTTGTTGAAGCTTCGTGAAGATAGGCTCACGGATCGCTAGGTTGTTGTCTTGAAGAACGCATTGGCGAGCCAAGCGGTCTTGGATGTTCACAACGATCGGCGCTTTCAAGTTTGCCGTCATCAATGTTGGATCATCGGGGATAGTTACGATTGAGAAGTAACGAGCTTTTTCTTGGTTCGTCATTTTCAGAGCTTCCATATCACCCTTCGTCAGGTTCACTTTATAGTTAGCTGAGAAAAGCTCTGGCTCTAAAACTGGAAATGCGATTTGAGGAGCTTCACAGCTTTGCAGCCACGCGAAGATCTCGTCATTAGGATCATCAAGAAGAACAAATTTACGCAAGTCTGCGAAACCCAAAAGGCCTTCTGAGAAAGTCAGAACGTCTTCAGATTTAAGCTCAACCTGGCCGAATCTCGATGTGGAAATGATCATGTACGCTCCCCCCAAAATACGGATTCACCGAAATCGATCGATGGATCGATCTCCCGCCAACAATAGTTTAGACACACGTCGACGAGAAGTAGGTGAATACTAATATAAATCTGGACCTAAATCGGGGTAATCTCAATAGGAATCTAGAATCATGACGCGGGCAGAAAGCCCAAAACTCGCAAGCAGCAAGCTTCTCGATACTAAAAGTTGGTCAATAAGCAATCTGAGGGCTGATTAAAAATGGTCAGATGCGAGGCGGAGAGATTTGGCTGCCACGGAGGCGGGCTAGAGGCCCGTCGGGAGAACAAGTCAAATCTCGACAACGAAGTCCGATGGCCGTTTTTCATCGGCCTCGTCGTTATGGTTTTAAAAGCTTGGCAACAGAACGTGACTTGTCAGTAGTAGCCGTTGTGGACTGCTGATTTTGATCCTGAATCGCTACGTAAACTTCTTCACGATGGATTTTTGTGTCCTTAGGAGCTTCGATGCCGAGGCGTACTTGCTTACCCTTGATTTGGACAACTCTAATTTTAATGTGATCATCGATAGCGATGCTTTCACCCAACTTCCGTGTGAGAACCAGCATGACAACTCCTTTTGCTGCAGTCGTTATCGGTAAAATTTGGCGGAACTGTAGGTATTATTTTTATCGTAAGAAGTCAAGAAGGCTTGGCTGGATTAGTTTTCCAGACGTTTCGAGTGTCGCTTTGAGCGTGCTTTCGGTCTTATTAATATCGCTGACCACCTGGAACGCATCAGCATCTTCCAAGTTGGAAGCCGTGACTTTATTGTCCACAACCGCCTTTTGAAGTGAATCCTGAGTGCCGTTGATGGCCATAATGCGCGAACCCACCTCTGAACGAGCTAGAACCACCTGAGAGATGGCTTGGTCCAGAGTATCCAGGGCAGATTGAACCCCCTGCTTGTCGTTGGTTCTAAGAGAAACCTCGAGGTCTTTCAAAACAGAGAAAATATTGACGCCGATGCGCCCAGAAACTGGATCTTGGCGGTCACGGAACTTCGTGCCCGATAAAGATGCAGGTCCGCGGGTCTCAACATAGTTGGCCTCAACCTCGTCATTTTGCTGACGACGTTGAACTTCCTCTGCTTGGAAATCTTTGAGCTGATCAACCGTCACCGGAGTTTCAGTACGAGGACGAGCAATCCCATCACCGGTCAATCCCTGACCCAAAAACACCTTATTGCCCGAAATGTTCATGGCAACGAACGAGTCTTTGTTCGTCTGAATCTTCATATCTCCATCATCACCAAAGTAAGTACCTTGAGGATTGAACGGAGTCGTTTGAGTTTTTTGACCACCGAATACATAACGCTCGCCTAATTTGCGATTCCCGATTTGCACGGACTGATTGTAGATCTGCTCTACTTCGGCCGCCGTAACCAAACGAGTTTCTTCATTACCGCTGGCATCATTGGATTGGCTGATCGCCAATTCTTTTGCACGAACTAACACATCCGAAAGTTCACCCAGAGATTGATCCGAGAACTCGAGGAAGGATTTCGCGTTATTGATATTTTTAATGAATTGAGTATTACCACGCTCTTCGGTACGCGCGACAAGAACACGCGCCGAAGCCAATGGATCATCGGAAGGTTTGTTGATACGTTTTTGAGTTGCAGCCTGATTTTGCAAGTCAGCCATCTCTGAACGATTTTTCGTCAGATTCTGGTTCACTTGATTGAAGGCCATTTTATCAGCAACTCTCATTATCCACCTATGCTAAAGCTACGGCGGGACAAGTCCCCCTAGCCTGTTTTACATTCTCTTAAGATTTAAAATCGTATCAAACATTTCATCTGCTGTTTTGATCAAACGCGCAGACGCATCGTAAGTTTTTTGGAACTCGATCATTTTCGTTGTCTCTTCATCCAGAGATACACCCGAAATACTTTCGCGGATGTTCGTCAATTGCGAGATCACGTTTTTTTGTGACTCTTGAGCTTTCATCGCACGTTGGGCAACTGCACCGACTTGACCTACTTGTGTATTGTAGTAATCGTCGATCGTTGAAGTTCCGCCATCCATCACCTGACGTGACTGAAGAGCTGAAATCAAATTCGCTACTGTATTATCACCAGCCGCGCCACCTTGAGCTGCTGCTGCGATTTTACTAACGTCATTGAAAATAGTTTTATTCAAAGACATTGTCTCGGCAGCACCTTTAACACCATCTGGTTGTTCAAAGAACAACACGCCACTTTGACCGTACTTATCAAAGCCTTCGATGTGCGCTTTATTAACTTCCGTCGCCAATGTGTAAGCCATGTTATCAACATGAGTTAAGAGGTCTTCGATAACGTGGTCACGAACATCCAAAGCACCACCGATACGACCACCCGTGATTTGCTCTGTGATATTGGCTGGAGCACCCGCTGTGCCGGAAAAGAAAACTTCAACTCTATCACGAGTGTTCGTCGTTGCCGCTTTCAAATCAGAGCTGCCCGTTCCTGAAACTAAGATCGCAGTTCTGCCGGCAGTGACAGTCACAAGACCGTCTTTACCTTCTGCCCAAGAGATATCAATTTTTTCACCAAGTTTTTTAAGCAATAGATCACGACGATCGCGTTCGTCATTGGCTGGGACTTTGTTGACCTCAACCATTTGAACTTTTTCATTCAATGACGCGATTTCTTTTGTGATCTGATTGATTTCTTCAACTGTTGTTTTGATTTGACCGTCGACGTCTTCTTGAACGCCTCTCAACTGAGTCACGACACGTTGGAAGTCTTTACCCATAGCAGCCGCTGACTCACGCACCAAAGTTCTTGATGCCAAGCTTTCAGGATTATTTGCGAGCTCTCTAAATGAGTTGAAGAAGTCCGTTACGTACTGATTCAAACCTTTATTGTTTTGTTCGTTATATACTTGCTCGACACGAGACATACCGTCGGCACGTGCATCAGCGAAGCCCATGCTGACGCCTTCACGTTGAATTTGTTTTTCTAACCATGGATTGTTCACACGAGTCACGACACCCGCGCGCGCGCCCATACCGATCTGAAGATTACCTTCAGTGATAGGCACATTCGTCAGAAGCTCAACGCGTTGGCGTGAGAATCCTTCTGTCGATTTGTTGGCGATGTTGTGTGATACAGTTTGCAACGAAGTCTGAGAGTTCATCAGAGATCGTTTACCAGTATCCATCATAGCCGAGATTTTAGACATTCTGTCTCCTCGTGCGCCCCTAACATCCTGTCAGGGGCTGAAGAAGCCTAAGCCTCTTTACTAACAAAGTTGCCTGACGTGTTCGGGCCGTTTTTAACTTGGCCTTTACCGCCGTAAGTGCTTTTTCCTGAGATCGTTCCGCGAACTTCATTCAAGGCACCGTTCAAAGTTTTTAATGCTGTCTTAGCAAGTTCTTCGTTGTCTTTGTTAATTTCAGTAATGCGACGGATAAGCATGTCGAGAGTAGCGTGTTGAGTGCGAAGACGCTCAGAAATCGGAGTGCCCGCAATTTTTTGCGCAAGTTCCAACAAACGTGGATTTTCAGTATCGCCACCAACAAGAGCAGCAAGATCTGTTGCGTAACGAGAACGAAGAGCATCTTGTGTTCTCAATTTGAACAAAATGTCTTCTTTGATTTTATTATTTTCTTCTAGTGCCTCACGGTCAGCTTGAAGAAGAAGTTCTTTTTCTTTACGAACTACTTCAAGAAGTGAGCGATAAACTTTTGTGAGGTCTTCGAGATTGCCTTCAAGCTTTTGAAACGCTTTTTCGATTGTAACTTCCATCTAAATCATCCTTGATCCAGGTTACATTTTTGGAAACGCTCTCTGCTCATGCAGAGAGTGAGAGAATTACATTCCTGATTCTAAATGTTCGTCGACCATTTTGTCGGCGATAGCTTTAGCATCGATATTGTATTTACCTTCGTCGATTAATTTTCTGAATTTTGCAACTTTCGCTTCATCAACGTCAGGAGCAGCCATCGCTAATTCCTTGATACGTTTTGCTTCTTGAGCGCGAGGAGAAACTTCAACTTTCGTTGCATCATTTCCTGCTGTTGCATTGAGAAGAGCATCTGCTTTCGCAGCGCCGGCACCACCGATAGATTTATTTGCAGCCGCACCTGCTTTATCAAGCTTTGAAGAATCTAAGTTGAGATTTTGTCCAACTTTATTGTGCGTAATCTTCATCGGGAGCCTCCTTGGCAAAGTGTTATCAAACACTCTTTCATTCTTAAAATAGTATCACAGTGAGACATTTTCTACCAAATCATTCTGAGACAGAATCTGGTCCAGTCGCCTCACCTTTTTCGACTGACCAATAGAGGGATTTGGCCTCTGGGCTTAAAAACCCAAGGGTCTCGCCAGCTTGCAATTTCTGCCCTGTCGAAACCTTAGACAAAGAGCCTTTAAAAACTAACTGGCTCTTAAGACCATTGTCGTGTTCGATCTCGACTAGACTCTGATCTTCTGCCAAGTGTCGTTTCCCTAAAAGCACTCCATCCCATGGAGATTTCACTTCTGCATTAGCTTGAGGTTTCTCACCATTTGCTAACGCAAGTTCATTTAAATTTCTATCAAAACGATAAGATGCAGCTTCTTTTTTTCCTGGGCGTGTAAATTGATTCGCAGTAAACGTACTCTTGTCATCAAGAGCAATAGGCCCATGCGGTTTCACAACTTGCGCACGAATTCCCATCTGCGCACCAAACTTTTCGACCAGTTGATTGTAAATCAAATTAGAAAGGCCAATGCCACCTTTCTCACCCCATTTATCAACATAGTTATCATCAAGTTGTTCCTGGAAAATCTTCTCAGCCTGATTCTGCTTAATAAAGCCACTCTCATGCACAGTCGACTTCATGGCCTTCATCATCTCACGCAAAAAATGCTTCTCATACATATCAGCCACTTCACGCAACTGAACATCAGCAGCTTTCCTCTGAGGAGCCCCCATAAACCGATTCTGATTAATCGCCTTAAACCCACCACCAGAGCCACTAGCAGCATCAGCCACAAGCACCTCCAAAACCAAAACGTGGCGAAGCCACCCAAAGGCCATCGAAGCTCAACTCCCCTTTTTCTCTTTCGAAAAGAGGTAATACATCCACAACTTTTTTGCAGAGTGTGGTTCTTGGAACTTTGATCAAGTTCCACAGAAGAGTTGAATTGAGAAAAGAAGAAAAAAGATTTCGAGCCACTGAACAAAATCCTTGGCAAGCATCAAGAACGAGCGAGGACTGTCCGCAGAGCAAAGTTCCAAGAACCACACTCTGCAAAAAAGTCGTCGCATGTACTACCGAACTGAAGAAAGAGAAAAAGGGGAGTTGAGTCGGAGAATCATGTGCATCCTGCACTTGACTCTTAGAGTATAGCTTCGGCTCATATCGATCACTCCGTGATCTCTGCTGACCTAGTGCTTCTGTTTCCTGCGAGAAACTTATGACTCCTGACCATCCATGGTTCGCGATCTCTTTCTCACCCTCCCCGCGTTCCAAACACTTCCATGTGTCTGAAACAAAATACATAAACTTTAGAATTGCATCAAAACGATACACTCTCATCATAAGACTTCGAGTTCTCCGTGCAAAGCCCCTGCTGATTTTATAGACTGAAGTATTGTGATTAAGTCCTTCGGTGTAACACCGAGCTTGTTCAAAGCCTGGACTAGCTCACCCACACTTACGCCTGTATCCAACACAGCGACTTTTTCTTCAGAGCCTTTTTTACCTTCGCCGACCTTCACAGCCAAAGAGCCGTGCGAGATTGCGACTTTTGAGATCTTTACTTTATCACCGATGACGATCGTGCCGGTTTTCTCATTGATCACCACGCGCGCTTTCATGTCGGGATTGATCTCGATAGATTCAATAGTAGCTAGCAATTCCACACCGCGATTTTCGTAAGCAAACGGTGTGATGATATCAATTGTTCCTGCATCTTTCGCAGAAGCATAGTGACCTCCAAGCTCTTTGTTGATGGTCAATACAGAGCGAGCTGCGGTTGTGAAGTCCGGGTTGATCAAATTCAAGCGATACATTTTGCGAGTGGCAAAGTCTGCTGACATATCACGTTCGATCATCGCACCATTTGGAACGCGACCTGATGTCAAATGCTGATCTTTACCATCGCCACCGATAACGATGCTACCTTGAGCGACAGCATACACTTGTTCATTTGCAGCTCTCAGTGGCGCTTGTAAAAGCGTACCACCTTGAAGTGATGAAGCCTCACCGATTGCACTCACGGTGATATCGATAGGATTACCGGCTTTACCAAAAGCAGGCATTGTTGCGGTGATGATAACGGCTGCGACATTCTTACTTGAAAAATCTTGGCCTTCGAGTTTAACACCGAGTTTATCCAACATACGAACCATGGATTTACCCATGAATTCATTTTTACCATCGCCTGTGCCTTTAAGACCAATCACGATACCGTAACCGATAAGTTGGTTTTCGCGAACACCGCGAATAGAAGCGATGTCTTTCAAACGAGCAGCTTCAGCGACTTTTGAAAAAATCACGAACGCTAGAATTACGAATAACGCTAACTGAACTGGCTGAGTAAAAAGTTTTCTAAGTGGTTTATTCATTTCTAGAGTTCCTTCTGATGCTAACTACGTCGTACTGAGGATCAAGAAGCTTTTGTGAAGTGATACCTTCATCATTAAAGTCCTCGGGACGAATCATGCCTGTTACGATCACTTTGTATTCACGTTTACCGATCATGAAAGGCTGTTGACCTTTGATGCGGTAGTTACCATCTGCTAACTTCTCAACGATTTTAGAAGGAACCGTTTCAACGTTTGCTAATGTTTCTTTGTTATCGTCTGCTTTTGGAGCCTCAGCAGGTTTCGCTGCTGCCGTCGCTGCACCGTCTGCTGCTGGAGCGCGGTTCGCACTGCCACCATTTGCTTCAGCCAATGAGTTGCTCAAAGTTTGTTTTTCTTGATCTTCCAATTGTTTCAAAAGATCTTTGATCACGTTTACTTTTGTTTCGACTTGCTTCATCGCGGGGCCATCGAGTTTTACGTTAAGCAAATCACCTTCACGGCGCATTTTATTTTGCGCGAATAGATAAGCGCCTTGGCCTTCCATTACCCATGTAGAACCCGCGTTGCTGCCAAGATCAGACTCTTCTTCCATACGATTTTTTGTCATACGGCGATAGTTGCGATCTGTTTGAACACCCATGTTTGGCGCGTCTGAATAACGAGGCGCTGTTTTCACGTCTTCTAATTTTGGTGGAGCTTTTTCTCCATTCAAAGAAGCCAAGAAATCATTCAGGTTTGCACAACCTGTTGTCATTATCATACTAGCCAAAATTGCTAGTATCGCGACCAATTGAATTACCAATACTTTAGGTGTTTTCGTCATTGTATCTTCACCAAGCCTTTTTCAAGCACAACGCCTGAAACTGTTTTTTGTGTATCGAGGTTTTTGACTTTAATTACGTCGCCAACAAAACCGCTATCTTCAGCTTGAACACTGACTGTGATCTCGAAAGTCTCGTCACCGAGAATTCCTTTGATCATTTGTCCCCTCAATGCTGCCGGTTCACGTTTGAGATCAGAAGCCCATACTGGGGTTCCTACGGGGATAGAGCGCGCTGCAATTTTGCCTTGAAGGTCATCGACCTTCACACTGGCATCCTTAGCAAAAGAAACGTCGAGCATTTCCATGCGCAGGTCAGAAGCTTGCAGCCTCTCTCCTTGTGAGATGAGTCTGTTAGCCACTGGGGTTAATTTTGCGACACGAATATTTCCTGAGACCCATTTCAAATTGCGCTCGTCGCCATCGCGAACAGGCACAAGGAAGCCACCTTTTGACGCCATCTGCGAATAATCGAGTGTCCACGTCTTTCCTGAAGGATAAGGCGTGCTTTGAATATTCACTTTGTAATCGCAATCATGGCAGCGAGTTCTGAGAACATTTGTGACTTTTCTTTCAACTTCTTGTTTAGAAATCGGCGTTGCCGCAAAGTCGACATGAATTTCTGAAGGAATTTTTAAGCCAGGATTAGCTGTTTTCCAAGTTGCGTTGCCCGCAGTTTGCGCGCGAATGCTGGAAAGAACTTCGGCAATTTTCAATTTTTGAGAAAGCAGCAATTCACGAGCATCTTCACGAATCACGATTTTTTCGAGCATCGCCAAAAGCTCATCACTGCCTTCAGTGACATCAGCAATATCGATCAAAGTTAATTTCTCGCGCTGCGAGATTTCAACTTTGGCTGGGATAGTGATCTCCGGACGAGCCAAAGCTGCCGTACCGAAGATCATTAAGCTGATGAACGTAAAAGAACTTTTAATCATTCAGGCCTATCTCATATTATTGATAGTTTGAAGCATTTGATCTGATGTTTGAATTACTTTGGAATTAGTCTCGTACGCTCTTTGCGCCGTGATCATACCAACCATCTCATCAACGATGTTCACGTTACTTGCTTCAAGTTGACCTTGAGACAGAAAGCCCGTGCCATTCAAACCAGGACGCGAAGTGATCGCCTGACCGCTGGCTGGAGTTTGTTGGAAAAGATTTTTACCAGCTGCACGCAAACCCGCTGGATTTACAAAGTTAACAACATCAATTGTACCCAAAGTTGTGGGTGCCGCGTTCGGACCGCCTGTCCCTTGGATCACGCGCACTTCACCGTTAGCTGAAATTTCAATTCCTGAAGTATCTGCTGGAATTGTGATTTCTGGTTGAAGCACGTTACCGTTCTTATCGATGATGCGACCATTAGGATCTTTTTTAAAGGCGCCATCACGAGTGTAAGCAACTTCACCATCTGGAGTTAATACTTGGAAAAAGCCTGAACCTTCGATTTGGATATCAAGAGGGTTTTTTGTTACTTGCGCTGAACCGTAAGTAAAATCTTTTTGAACAGCCGCAGTCTTAACACCCAAACCTACTTGTACACCGTTTGGAGAGAAAGAGTTTGCACCTGTGGAAGCACCTGGTTCTTTTTGGGTTTGATACATGAGGTCTTCAAATTCCGCGCGGGATTTTTTGAAACCGTTTGTTGAAACGTTGGCGATATTATTGGCAATCACATCCATATTATTTTGCTGTGCTGCCATACCTGTCGCGGCTGTATTCAAACTTCTAATCATTCCGTGATCCTTCCTATGATCTCGTTACTAACTACATTCCAGTTTTGCCAACGACGTTAACGACTTTGTCAGCCATTTGGTCGTAAGCAGTGATCGCTTTTTGCGTACTTTCAAATACGCGATTGGTAGCAATCATATCTGTCATCTCTTGAACTACATTGACGTTCGAGGTTTCGATAAAGCCCTGTTTCAGACTTGGATTATTAATGTTCGTCATTTCAGGAGCCATGTTGGGCTTGAAACCATAAAGGTTGTTACCCATCTTTTGTAAGCAATCAGGATTCGAAATATTCACAAGACCAATGCGGCCCACATTTTCGGTTCCTTGTAGGATATCACCATTGTCAGCAATAGAAACGGGACCTTGACCTTGAAGACGAATTACGCGAGACGCTGGATCCGCGCCGCCTTCAGCGGAACGAAGAACAGGATGACCTTCTTTCGTCACAAGCTGACCATTACCATCTAGAGTAAAATTGCCTGCACGAGTTAGACGCACACCTTGTGGAGTTGCGATTTCAAAAAAACCTTTACCATCGATTGCGACATCTAATGTATTGCCCGTTGGTTTCAATCCACCTTGCGAAAAGTCTGTGAAGGTACCGCGAGTATCCACGTAACTTTTGTCGCCGCCTTGCATATTATAGAAGCTTTCAATAGCCGCAACATCGCGAGGCACTTGAATCACTTCAGGTGGTTTCTCATTTGCAGTTAAATATTCTTGGAAGAGTTGCTGGTCCCGCTTGAACGCAGGTGTGTTCACGTTGGCCAAATTATTGGCGATCGTGTCTAGCTTAGTACTTTGAGCCATAGCACCACTCAGTGCTGTATAGACGCCTTTCATACTCATTGATACCCCTCCAAACTTGTAGAGCAGCAAGGGGTATGCCAGCTTTTGACACACTAGAAATTGGTCTAGGAAAAAGGTTCCAAGCTCGACCTCTGTTGAGAAAAAAAGGTCAGGACTCAAGTTATTCGCATTTTCTCCGACTGCGAGTGGAATGTTTTCTGACGGTTCTCTGACTACAGTGTCAAAAAGCTGTGGCTATTTGTGAAGGCCTAGTTTTCACTGTCATGTCGGCTCTCAACTCGACGTACTGCTGAAGCTAGCTCACAATCTAAGAAATGAAATTCTGGACATCAGTACTTTTCACAGGTCTTTTCTCGTGTGTGGCCTTCGCCGAAACCGCGCCAGTCGTGCCTCCCACGAATGCGCAGGTAAATGCTATTGCGGCAGCACCGAATGCCATGACGTTAAAAGAAAAATTGAAAACACTGACGGCAAAAACAACTACTGTCCAATCTGACGCTTTGATTTTTGATCTACCAGTTACGTATAACAAAAAAGTTTCTAAGTGGGTCGTCTACTATCAAACCCGCGGCAACAAATGGTTTAAAAATTGGTTGCAACGCTCTTACAAGTACATGCCCTTCATCACTGCTGAATTAAAAAAAGCCGGCATACCCACAGATCTTGGTTATATGGTGATGATCGAATCAGGATTTATCTCGCACGCGACAAGCCACGCAGATGCTGTGGGACCTTGGCAGTTTATCGAACCAACTGGAAACCGTTACGGTCTTTCAAAAACTTGGTGGTTGGATGAGCGTCGCGATTTACGTAAAAGTACTTTGGCAGCGATTCGTTACATGAAAGATCTCTATGCAGAGTTTGGCTCATGGTATCTTGTGGCTGCAAGCTACAACATGGGTGAAAATGGCTTGCGTCGCCAAATTAAAAAACACGGCACGAAAGATTACTGGGCACTCATCAAACTCAACGCCCTGCCAGAAGAAACTCAAGAATACGTTCCTAAAATTTTAGCAGCCATGTTGATTTCCAAGGCTCCTAATCTTTATGGCTTCCGTGAACTAGAACGCATGGACCCGCTCGAATACGAAGTCGTACTAGTGCCGGGTGGAACAGATCTTGATCCTTTGGCAGATCACTTAGGTGTAACGCGAAAAGCGCTAAAAGATTTGAATGCTGAGCTGTATCTAGGATACATTCCTCGTCAGGTCGAAAAACACTACATCCGCGTACCAAAAGGAGCTTCACGTTTCGTGGCAAATTTTGTAGGCGTGAAAACTGCAAACTAACTACTTGGAACTTGTTCATGAAACCGCTGATTGTGCAAAAGTATGGTGGAGCTACTCTCGCAGATCCTGAAAAGATCAAGGCGGTTTCTGCTCGCATTGCCACTCAAGCTCAAGAAAATTCCATCATCGTTGTTGTCAGTGCCATGGGAAAGACAACAAACTCATTGATCGACCTTGCCAATCAAATTTCAACGCACCCACAACGTCGCGAAATGGATATGCTGCTGACAGTGGGCGAACGCATCAGTATGTCGCTGGTAAGTATGGCCTTGAATGATCTTGGCTGCTCTGCAATCAGTTTCACCGGCAGCCAAGCAGGTATTTTCACCGATGACTTTCACGTCAACGCTTTCATCAAAGATGTAAAACCATTCCGTGTTGAAGAAGCTTTAAGAAACGAAAAGGTCGTTATCTTAGCGGGCTTTCAAGGTGTTTCACCTTTGACTAAAGAGATCACAACGCTGGGTCGCGGTGGTTCGGATACTTCAGCGGTTGCGATGGCTGCAAGCTTCAATGCTGAACGCTGTGAGATCTTAAAAGATGTCGCAGCCGTATTCAGTGCTGATCCCAATATCGTTAAAACTGCGAAGCCTCTTCAAGAATTGAATTACGATCAATTGATGGAAATGACTTTCTGGGGCGCAAAAGTCCTGCACTACCGCTCGGTAGAGCTTGCGAAGATTCGCAATGTCACTTTGTATATCGGCCCAGCTTCTAGCAAAACTTCTGACGGCACACTCGTTAAAAAGGACCTCAATATGTTTGAATCCTGCAAAGCTTTATCATTGAATTCTCACGAAACCGTTCTTGAAATTGTGGCGAAAAATAAATCGTGTGCGCAAGGTTTGGCTGAATTGCAAAAATTGTTCGAGGAAAAACAAATTCCATTCCCACAGCTTTTACATGTTGAATTGCTGAATGGTGATGCAGAAATCATTTTGACTGGACCTTCAGAGATTACTTCTGCGATCAAAAAAGAATTAGCAGCCAGCCGCGACTTCCAATTGAATCCAACAGACTTTTCCACTGTGACTTTAACTTGTACCGGCGCGACCTCTCCAGAAGTCCCGCAACAAGTTTTGAATACGATGGAAAAAGCCAGCCTCAAGGCACACAAACTTATCATGAGTGCGATGAGTGCGACGGTCCTGGTTAATGCCAGCGAACGCAAACAAAGCATTGAAGCTTTACACCGCCTTATCTAAACAATAAGATCTTCTCTATGAAGATTTTAATCGGACTTTTCATTGCGATGACTTCTGTGACGGTTCCCGTTTGGGCCCAGTCACGTAAAACGCAAAAGATCGGTCTTGAAGACGGTAAAACCGTCAAAGCTCAAATCATTTCTCGCAGACTCAATACAGATCGTGATCTGACCTTTGATGATGTCGTCATCGAGAAATCTGAAATCACTGAGCTTAAGAAAAAATACGGTGAAGTAAAAACCATTCGCACAGGTGAAGAGGGTAATCGCACTTCATCCATTTGTTATACGAATGGTAAAGAGGATGTAATTCGCTTTAGTTCCAATGAAACTGGTCGCGGTAAGATTGTAACTGCGATTGAAGCATACAAGTCTGATGTCGATGATGCGACCAATTGTGTAGAGAGCGAAAATTTTCCGAAGACGTTTAAAAATAAACGCGATATTAGATTGGGCATCAGCAAAGATTCAGTAACCACAATTTTAGGTAAACGTAGCTACAGCATCGGCAAAAATAATTTCGGTTATACTTATTCAACGGTTTTCACGGCGCCTAAAGAGATGGACTGCTCTGAAAAAGCGATCGGAATTAGTACTTACCAATTCCGATTCAGAAAAAACAAAGTCGTTTATTTTAAAGTGGCCCAAGTCACAAGTTGTTGGACCCCTGTTGCGACGACAGATATCTAATTACGGTAACAACGAAGGTGACATCACCTGATAACGGTTGTTCACCTTTTTCCAAATATCCGTGTGAGGACCCGTAATACCATCGGGACCCGTTGCGCCCGCGATACCACGAACACCACGTGGATCAAATTTTCCACCAGGCAAGAATGATCTTAGATTTGGCATTCCGTTTTTAGCTGCCGCTGCTGCATTACCAGCATAAGCACCACCAGCACGACCGCCGCCTGAACCGCTACCCCAGCCGCCCATACCGCCGCCACCGCCATAGAAACCAGAGTTCACTGCAGATGGATCACCTGATCCTCCGCCTCCAGCAACACCGCGACCGCCGCCGCCTGCGCCATCACCACCACCGATACCAGCGCTGCCGCCTTGTTTACCGTCGATAGCTGCAGCATCGCCGCCTTTTTTTGTGCCTTGTTCAATTCCGTAAGAAGGAATGTCGCCATCCATGCCCACAGCTGAAGCCGCTTGACCCGTCAAACGAGATGTTGAATCTGAACCGCCACCAATCGTACTGCCTCCACCGCCTGAAGTGCCTGTACAAGTTGGATCTGCTGGATTCTTCGCACAGATACATGCCGTCGTCGTACATTCTGTTGCCACATTCGAACAACCTGGCAAACGTGGATTCGCAGCACACAGGCTGCTTGTTGAGCTATTCAAAGCCGCACACTGTGAAGAGTTTTGAAGGGTAGATACTAAGTTCGACATCAATTGCTGAGCGTCAGCAGCTTTACTTGCCAATGCAGAACAGCTCTTAACATTCGTGCTGAGTTTTTCTTCGTTGCTATCTGCAACGCGACCACTTTCATAAGCCGTCGTACCAAAGCAAGTGTCGCCTTTTTCTCTTAGGAATGCGCTCGCTTTAGAACACGCCTCGTTACAGTTCGAGCGACCAGAATTACAATACAAAGAATAACCAGCCAATGCGGCATTTGCAGCGGCAGAAATCTCACCCGCTTTACCACAGGCTGCCGCGATACTTGCTGATGTTGCGTTACCCAACATTTTAGTCGACTCATTCGCAACTTGCGTTACTTGTGACATACCGCTGTTATTATTAGAATCACAAAGACTCACAGCTTCTTCAGTCTGCTTTGCACATTCATCAGCGAGAGCTTGATATTGTTGTGAACATTCAGAAACTGAAGCGTTGCTTGGAGCTTGGGAATTGGAATTAGAAGACGTGTTCTCCTTAGGAGAACATGCATAAATTTTTGCGCCGCCTCGTCTTTGCGTGGTTACTTTACAATAGTAACCTTCCTGACAAGGAGTACTGCAACCAGTAGCATCTGGCTCATCAGCGTAGGTAGGAGTTTCTTCTTTAACGACTCCCCCTTTAGATTTACTAGAACCATTAGAACTCGTGCCACCAGATTTACGTTTATTAGAATTAGAAGTTGTGGTGGCTTGTTGCTGCTGCTGTTGAAGGGCTTCGTTAATCACCGCTTGCGCTTCAGCCTCTTGTTGAGCGTCCATATTGGATTGTTGTACTGCAACCTGACTCATACATTGAGTGAGTTCACCTTGCGCCGCTGAAACCGGATAACCTTTTGAAACTTTCGCCTGATACTGCGCCTTACATCCGTCATAGGCAGAGCTATTATTAATAGACAACTGCGCATGCGCGGCAGGTTGGAATACCAATAAACAAAAAGCCACTAAGATGGAGTAGATTGGACGGATTTCCCTCATAGTCTCTTTATCGGACAATCGGCGAGGTCGCTAAAGAAGAAGTTCCATAATTCGCACCCTTAATAAATCCATTCTCAAATTGAGACAAAGATTCTTGTCAGAGCGAGGACACTGAGGGCATCATCTGAGGAATGAAATTATTGAGATTCATTTTACCGTTACTCTGCTTCTCGTCACAAGTAATCGCTGCTGAATTAGGAGCAGGAATTGTTCCCCCCGCTTATCAAAAAGCCAACATCAATTACTGGGGAAATTTCCAACCAAAAACAGATTTCAGTAACAACGATGAAAGCGCGCTTTACCGCGGCACCGTGATCGCAAGTGTACCGTTTAATAAAACAGAAACGTCTGCATGGACGGTTTCAACACTCGGTCACTATTTGGATCTATCACCTGATCAAGAGGAAATTCCGGATCTTTATCAATTCGACATTGGTTTGAGTTATACGCAAATGATCGAAGGTGGAAAAATGTGGGCCATCAACGGGAACTTCGGTTCTGCGAGTGATCAGCCATTTAAAAACTCTTCGGTCGACACGGTTTCAGGAAATTATTTTTACGTCAGCCCCACGAATGAAACTGAAAGTTGGATTTTCCTCGTCAACTATTCAAACAATCGCCCGATTTTAAACAATATTCCTATTCCGGGTTTTGCATATATGTATTCCCCATCCAAAGCCTTCCGCGGAACTTTTGGTATTCCGTTTGCTTCGATCAAATGGGATTTCGCAGAACGTTGGACATGGAATATGTTTTATCTGATTCCATGGGTGATTAAAACTTCTGTGGATTTCACTGTCGCTGGCCCGGTGAAGGTTTACACGGGACTCGATTTTTCAGCGAATACATATTATCTGGCAAAGCGCGATGATGTGAATGAGCGCTTGTTCTATGATGAAAAGAAAGTTTTCATTGGAACGAAATTGCCCCTAAGCAAATCGTACTTGGCAGAGTTTGATGCGGGTTACGCGTTTGATCGCAGATATTTTAAGGCGAAGTCTTACGAACAAAGTCCCGCAGATCCTGTGACCCTCGGGACAAGTCCTTATGTTCGTCTTTCCATCACGGCGTTGCTCTAACAATTAAGATCGGTTCACAATCGTTTCAAGCTGACCGATCTTCTCTGCCAAATTCTCTTTTAAAGCGCTCTTTTGTTTGGGAGTTAAAGTCCCAAAGACATCGACGACGAATTTCTGTAAATTCTTTTTATAAGCTTCCACCGCCGCTGTGTATTCAGGCATGTCGAAGCTTTTTGGATGTGCACAGAATTCCTTCACGAAATTCTGTAAATCATCCTGCGAACGATTGCCCGCTAAGTGTTGAGCAAAAATGTATTCTTTATTTTTAATTTTCAAAACAGCTGGAAAGGGTGCAGTCGCCAAATGTTTTTCCAGCAATGACTTTTGATCTGAAGTCATTGATCCAATAAACATCTCCATCCAATCGATATATTTGTCTTTGTATTGCTCACGCAGTTTTGAAGGACTGTTGATTTTTGCAAGATCATCGGAATTTTTCTTATCAAATGCCTTAACGAAGTTATCGCGCTGCTTAGGACTTGTCGTCGCAATAAAGTTCACCGCTGTATTTGTGAAGTGCGAATTGATCTCTTCAATATCTTTCATGAAGGCAGAAAAATAAGCAGCCACCTGTTCTTGATTGATAGATTCAGCATTCACTTCTTTTTCAATTTTTTTAAGATTCTCAATCCAAGTTGGCAGAACATCGCTTTTCACTTCTGCGAGATCTTTTTTCAAAGATTTTTTGAGTTCTTTCTTTTGTTCAGAAGAGATGTCGAAATAGTCGTCCACCTTCGAAGCAATATATACGTCAGCCCATCTGTAAGCCATGTCCAATCGACTGCAACCACTGTTTAGACAAAGCAGGCCCAGAGACAAAATTAAGATCATTTTGTTCATTCATAATTTATTGCTTGCGAGTTCTTCTTAAGCTGACAATCAAAGTTGATGGACTCGGTTTGGTGTGTCCTTCCAAACTAGGCTAGCAAAACGGGGAAAATATTGCCGATCTTATTGGCAATATCCCCGACAGAGGTCGAGTTTATAACCAGTTTTCTGGTACAAAGACAGAGACAAAGCCATACCACATGCGTTTCCAAATGCTGACCTCGGGCTCAGTGAGATAGACGATTTCTTTCCCATCGGTCCATTCGCGCCACTGAACTGCACCGTCTGTATTGAGCTCAACTTTATATGCAAGCGCATCGAGTCTGCGTTCAACGTCGTTCATAAAATTACTAGAGAAATCAATAGACTCGATCATCACGCCCATCTCAGTGTTTAAAAACTCAGAACGTGGATCGAGATTCATCGAACCGATGAAAGCTTTATGCTCATCAAAGACGAAAACCTTCCCATGCAGGCCCGCACGCGAGGAACCACCGACCAAAAACTTTCGGTCTTTTGATTTTTTGAACTGAGCCTTCAATTCATATATCTCTACGCCTGCTTTTAATAAGGACTTTCGATATCGAGCGTATGCATGATGCACAAGCGCGACATCATTAGAAGCAAACGAGTTGGTTAAAAGCACCACACGGACGCCAGCGTTTCGAGCATTTGTAATTCTGCGAACCCCTTCAGCACCCGGAACCAAATAGGGACTGATGATCAAAATTTCTTTTTTGCTATCGGCGAAATAGGGTTCAAGTTGTTTGCCGATCAGATTTTGAAATTGTTTTTTTGGACTACGAATTTTTTCAGGTCCATCGGACATCATCTTTCCGGGTGCCCAATGCGTTTTTACTTTCGAGCGACGCAGTTCCTCGACATACGGAGAATCCTTTAAAAGCTTGGCATAGTGATGGGCGTCCTCTGTTGCAACCATCTTTGTCAGTTGAGATTTTAGATCCTCGAGCGAGGGTAACTCTTCTTTCGCATAAAGAAGCTCAATCGGATACGCCAAATCAGAATTCCAAAAGCGATCAAAGTTATCGGCAATTTCGCTTACAACAGGCCCTAACGTCATGACGTCAATATCACCGAACTCTAAATCAGGACTGGCTTGGAAATACTCGTCACCGACATTTCGTCCACCCACAATAGCCACTTGATGATCGACTATGAAAGCCTTGTTGTGCATACGACGATTCGCTTCAGAAAAGCGCGTGAGGTAATCTAAAAAATTCACCGTGCGATGATGATAGGGATTGAATGATCTAACTTCGATCATGGGATGTTGGGCAAGGGCGCGCATCTTCCACGCCCACTCTTCTTCACGAAGCGCATCCATCAATAAACGCACACGCACACCACGTTCGGCCGCCTGCAAAAGAAAATACATTGTGATATTGCCGGTCAGATCATCGTGCCAAATATAGGTTTGCAGATCGATGCTCTTCTCAGCCTCTTGAATCGAAAACAATCTGGCAGTAATAGCATCATGACCTGAGAAAAGTGGACTGAAGCCTGACTCTCCAGAATGCGCAGAAGCTTCGCGGCCCAAGTTTCGGGCCAAACGCGTCTGCGAGGTATCAGTAATAGAAAACGATTTCTCCTGCTTATTTTCAGGAAACGTCTGACAGCCTGCAAGGGCTACGCATAATAATAGAAAACCCAGTGTGCTATATCTCAAGACTTCATTGTTACGATTCTGCACATAATAAGAAATCTATTTTTAGTGATTTTGTTGCATTGCTCTCTATACTCAAGTCCATGGAGGTCGCCATGTCGACAAATCTTTATTCATTCTCAGTCAACGCAGCTGATGGCCAAAAAATTTCTTTGGATAAGTATAAGGGCCGTCCAGTGTTAATTATTAACGTCGCTAGCAAATGTGGCTTTACGCCCCAATATAAGGGCCTTGAAGAACTCTATTTGAAATATAAAGATCAAGGCCTTGAGGTTATCGGCTTCCCTTGCAATCAATTCGGTTCGCAAGAGCCTGGCACGAATTCTGAAATTCAGCAATTTTGCAGTTTGAACTACGGTGTCACTTTCCCAGTAATGGCTAAAGTGGATGTGAATGGTGGCAATGCCGATCCTCTATACAACTGGTTAAAATCTTCAGCCCCGGGGATCCTTGGCACGGAAATGATCAAGTGGAATTTCACGAAATTCCTGATCGGTAAAGACGGCAACGTTATCAAAAGGTATGCACCCAATGATGAGCCCGAAAAAATCGTAACTGAAATCGAAAAAAGTCTAAAATAATTTAACCGCTACACAAGACTTTCTGGTCATACGCTCAAGAAGGCAATGAAGCCTTCGGGGGGAGAAAGACCATGAAAGTCTTAGTTATTCTTGCAACAACGATCCTTACTACTCAATCTTTTGCGGGATCTATTGATTTCAATGCAGAGATCAATAAAGCATCGCAAGAACAATACTCCACCAACGTGAAGACTCTGGAACTTGTCAGTGCATCTGAGCACGCTAAACAGTTCGAAACTGAATGGAGAAATCCTGAAGGTGAACGACTGAAGTCAGCTTATACCCTCCCGTTTAAGCTGCGGATGAAGCGTGTGAAGGTGGCTGCAAGGTAAGGAGAATAGTGACGGGTTACTTCGACGAAGTCGGAGTGTAGACAAACTTAACTACTATTGGCGGGCAAAACTTTGAGAGGGAAGTTCTGCCCGTTTTCTTTTTTGGGCGTCGAGATCTTTATAAATCTTCTGATAGTTATTAAGTACGCGGGCGGCATAGCCTCGGCGTAGATAGTGATTGTTCAAAGCCATCGTCTTTTTCGATTTCTTATTCTTCTCAAACTTTCGATAGAGTTTTCGCACATTCGTCGTACCCATATTATAGGCCGTAATGTACTTACGAGCTTGCCCATCGAATTCAAATCTCAAATGCGCAAAGTAAGTGATCCCATAACGAACATTCTCGATCGGGTCGAATAAAGTATTTCGCCCGTGCCATGATAAATCATACATCTCACTCATCCACTTAGCAGTGTCAGGTAGAATTTGCATCAAACCAATCTCCCCGGCCGTTCCCACAGCTTGAGGATTGAATTGGCTTTCGGTAGCGATCACAGCCAGCACAAAGATCGGATCCAGAGCTTGAGCTTCACATTCACGAATCAAGACTTCAGCAATTGCTTCAGCATCACCCTTGTACTTGCGTGGTAAAGAATCACGGATCTTTTCATAGATGCGATAGTTCAAACTGCCATCATTTGAGAATTTTTGTGCGGCACTCGCTGTATAACGACCACCCAGAATTTCTTTTGCCTGAGTGACTCGTGCGGTCTGATTGACCTTTGGTAATTGAACGGGCGAAAAATTATAATAAGCTAAATTCGGAAACATGCTCCCGAGAAAAAGCCAACTTAGCCAAAATAAACTAAAGCGAATTTTTGCCTCGGTCACATCAGCTTATCGGAATAGTATTCAGAATATTTTAAGGTCTAAGAATGTGTCGATTTTCTATTCGATCCAAAGAATTCGCAGAGCCATATCTTGAAAGGTTTTGCGGTCAACGAGATAGGACCCATCGGCGTCTCCAAATAAGATACCCGGAGCATAATGCGTAAAGTTCTTACCCCACGTGTTGCGCACGCGATAATAGCAAGCTTGTCCTACTTGCTCGCGACCGATCACAGTCGACGCATGGTACTTGTTTAGCATATCCAATCTTGGATCAATGTACGAAGCGTCGTACTCAAGTCCAATGACTTTTCCACTCTCTAACAAGCGATCTGTGGTTCCTAAAAAAGTCGGACGTGAATAACCCGGAAGCATGCGACCTGTCCCCGTTGACTTATCTTGGATGTGCACCTTGAATTGATTCGGCTCAACTGCGATGGGATCTTTGCTACAAACTTGTTTAAACAACTGCTCTGCAACGAGTTCAAGCGGTTGGTTAGTGTTATGCAGGAAATGCTGCTTTACTTCTACTACTGGCAGACCCGGGAAGTAAGCCTCGATCATTCCATCAAGATAGTTATCACAGTTACCAGCCTGACAAGTGCCCTTACGGAAATGTTCTAGATAATAAAATAGTAGTGCAATCGAAGCCGTACCATCACCTTTTTTGGTGCTGATATTCCTCACAACACCTTGAGAAGTCAGCACGCTGTCTTTACAAAGCATTCCAGAATTTTGCATGTCCCGAATAGCAATATGCGTGAAGCCGCCTTGAGGTACTTCAGAGTCTTGTACAAGCCCACGCAAGAACTTCATCACTGTATTCATCTTGGTGTTATAGTGCGCGCCCGTGTAGATTGCCGACACTGGTGTGCCCACAGCTTGCGCCATCATATCCGAAGCAGTATAGGCGTAACACCAACCCATCGAACCCTGTTGAAGTGGTTTATGAAAGTGTTCGCGCAATTCAGGCGTCATGTTTTCTCTGACGTCCACAAACGAACAATCCCCCGCCAAGGCAGAGGATGTCGTGAGTAACGTTAGAATAAGAAGTTTGAAACTTCTTTGAATCATGATGCTCCTATTTCGCGAGTAGAACCTTGTTACAGCTCATCGCGACGCGAGTGCCATTTCCATTTTGAATAAATCCAATTCCGTATGGAGATTTCACAGGTTTAAACTGAATGCGGTAGCCCGACAAAGTTTTGGTCTTGATCAACGCTTCGTTGTGAGCGATCGCGGCTGCTTTAGCTTCAGGCAACATACCTTCAGCTGCATTCAAGAAAAACTCTACCAATGGTAATGAAGCCGATTGACCTTTAAGTGCTTCCACCATTTTAGGTTCATTCGTAATCAAGAACATTGGATTTGATAGCATCGCATAAACGGCCTGAGTTTGGATATTGCCGTTATTGATATGCGACCATCTCCACATGTGATCACTTGCTCTTTCCAAAGTTTCTTTCTGATCTTGTGGAAGAGCTTTAATTTGCTGAATAGCGCGTTCACGCGTGTCTGCATCCATGTTGATAAATGCAAATTCACCGTACTTAAAATCAGGCCCTAAATAAGCAGCCAAAGATTCTTTGTAGAAAGATAAAACCTGATAAACCAGATTGCCATCAAGTGGTTTACCTTTAGCACGTTTGATCATCGTATCAGCCCAACGCGCTGAACGGCCCATGTGCCCATCACCTGGAGAGAAGACGTAACGAGCCAAATGTTGATCCATCAGAGCTTTGCTTCTTTCAGCTGTTGGCAATTGCTCAAAACTCTTCGGATCTGCGAACGCTGTTGCTTCAAGTTTGGCAAAAGTTTTTGGCATCTCTTCAGGACTAAATGCAACCGTCACAAAATTCAAAAGCGCTAAACGCTTTGTCGGTGCAGATCCATCAAAGAACAACTTTTCCATCGCAGCATCAAATGCCGTCAACATAGGTGTGTTTCTGAACGCTTTAACCGTTGCGAATCCGTTTTCGTATGCAACAGGATAACCCGCTTTATTTACGTCGAGCATTTCAGCCAAAAGATAAATGTCAGGACGCTGCTGGTTCATAGGATCCATTGCTTTTTTAACGACCGCACCCATGTGGTGTGGCTTCAATTGATCTTTGAATTTCGCCGTCAAAATCTTAACCGACTCAATCGAAGCATGTTCATTGAAGTTTTTGAAAACTTGATTGAACGAAGCTTTTTGCAAATCCAGCACAGAGCCCGTTGTTTGTCTGATTTCTTCAGAGATCTTAAGACCTTTTTGCTTCGCTACGTTTTCATAGTACTTAGCAACAAACTTCTCATTCTCAACTTCACCAATTTTTTGGAAAACTTCTTTAGCTTGAGCTTCCAAAGCAGTGCCATCAAAACGACCTGCTTCAAACATCAAGATGAAATTCATTTTGTTGAGCATGCCTTTGGTTTCAATACCATTGCGGCCCATCTCTATTAACTGCTCGTTCGTCAATTTATTGAAGTCACGAATTTCACTGTAGATCAAATAAGCGACTGATTTGTTTGCGACCTTTTCTGGCGTCCAAACTTTATCAAGCATCTCTGTTGCTTCGAATCCAGCTTGCAAACCATATGAAGCTTTGATGAATTTCAAAATAGCTTCGTCAGATGTGTCGTGACGATCATATTGGTTACCCATTCTGAAAGAATTCAACTCATTCAACAGAGTGAACAAACCTTCATTAGGTCCATTAATGTGAAATGGAACAACATATCCTTTAGCTTGAACCCAAGAAGTCAGAGTTTCAGTAAATTTGTCAAAACGACTGTGAGTCATCTCATGAGTATAAGTATTCAAATCCGCCGCTGTCGGCAGAACGAAAGACATCTCTTTTTCGGCAGGATTGTAATAAGCCATGGCACCTTGGTGGTAGCCATGGATAACTGGGATTTGGAATGCTTCGTGGTATCTTAAAATTTTCTCAAAGTCTTTACGCAACTTCGCTTCGTTTTCGCCTTGTCCTTGAGTCATCAATTGACGAGTCAAAAGGAAACTCATTCCAGAGCCGAATACATATGTATTGCCCATTTTTTGAAAACGATAGCCTGTTCCGCGACCTAAAGATCTTAATGCTTCAACATCTTCAGCCGTATATTCCTTTGCAGGCAAAAGGTAAGTTTTAGCACGAACGTCTTCGTGAATATTCACGACGAGTTTTTCCAATGCACCCGCATTGTTCAAACGATTTGGATTGCGCAACAATGCTTTGGCAATCATCTGGAATGTATAGTCTTTGTTAGCCTCAAATTTATAGTAGTCACGGAAGAAAGAAACACCGTCTTCAATCACGATAATTTTAACGCCATCATTCTCTTTGATCGTGGCGTTGTGCTTAACCGCAAGTGCTTGAATATAGTCAGCAAGGCGCTTTCCATATTTCTCTTGGATTGCTGCCGCATTCCTACTAAGTAAAGCAGCTTGCGCTTGGAACTGCTTTTGAGTCGTCATCTCAGGGCGATCTTCGGCCCAAATTTGAGCCATCAAGTCAGTGGGTATTTTTGGATCTTTATTATCAATAGTAGCAGCGTCGGGATTCGAAGCTCTTTCAGCTCCACCGCCGGCTTCAACTTGGAAGCTACGCTCAGTCACCTTCAAAACCACCGGTACGGCAGCATGAGAACTAATCGCAACTAAACACCCAGCCAAAAATAACCCGAGTTGATATCTCATTATTGGAACTCCCTCTTCATGAACATTACAAAGTGAGCAATCCTGAGACCGCCCCTAATCCAATCACGAAGAGTAGGCCGTCAACGGAATAGGCCCCTGCCACAAATTGTCAGCCCCAAAAATAAATCGATTTGAATGATAAGATTTTGTTATGGCCTCATAACGAAAAACCGACAGATTTCTCTGCCGGTTTTTCACGCACTTATTTAAATTCTGTCTGACCAATTAACCAATCAACTTCAGTGCAAGTTGGTTTGCTTGATTCGCTTGCGACAACACGGAAGTACCCGCTTGTAACAAGATATTATTTCGAACCATTTCACTCGAAGCTGCTGCTACGTCAGTATCACGAATACGACTGTTCGCCGCTGACAAGTTCTCTTGAGTTACGCCCAAATTATCTGACGTTGAAGTCAGACGATTTTGAAGAGCACCCATATAAGCTCTTGTTCCGTTTACTTTCGTTTGTGCATCGTCGAGCATGGCTAAAGCAGATTGAGCGCCCTCTTTTGTAGCGAAATCAAGTCCACCTAAACCCAAAGCATCTAATGTTGCATCACTGGCACCCGCATCGAAGCTGATACGATCGGCTTCAGCGTTATTGTTAATACCCACTTGAAAATCAAAAACCTGAGCGGAGCCATCCAAAAGTTTGGTTGTTCCCCACGTCGTTGATTTCGCAATTCTTTGCACTTCATCTTTGAGTTGCAGCACTTCTTTATTCAAGAAACCGCGCTCTTTCTCTCCGATTGTATCAGAGGCAGACTGGACTCCCAGTTCGCGTAGACGAATGATGATATTGCTAATTTCATTAAGACCACCCTCTGCAGTTTGGATCATAGAAATACCATCGTTAGCATTTCTTTGTGCTTGTGCTGCTGAACGTATCTGGGCCTTTAATTGCTCTGAAATCGCCAATCCAGCGGCATCATCTGCTGCTTTATTGATGCGACTTCCCGAGGCAAGCTTTGCCATGGAATCATTAACTAGCCTTTGCGTGCCCACCAAATTTCTTTGAGCATTAATCGCAGCTATGTTTGTCGTCACTCTCATTCCCATTTTCTAATCCTTTAGTCTGTCTTGATCATGGCAAAAGCCTCCTTGTAAGTTGCACTCTGGCATCCGAGTCAGAGCTCTGTTCAAAAATCTATTCGGCTCAAGAGTTTCGGACTACACAAGACTGTGGAAGGGTTTTTTTGAAAGCGAGCTAAGCGCATTTTCTCTTATTGATACTGAGCACCTTCTGCACTTCATCTTTGAGTTCGAAAAAGGAATTCGTCACAATTTTCATGTGGGGAGGACGGTATGATTCGCTTACTCATTGTCATTTTGTTTTTCTCTAGCGGCGCGTGGGCTGCAAACCCGAACTGCAGCTCGCGAAGTTGGGAAGAATTAAAAGTAAAGTTCTGCATGGGTGCACCCGCCGCAGGTGATTCTGAAAATTTGATCGTCTACTTTCATGGTCTGGGTGGCAACGAACGCGAATGGTTTGATAAACCAGCGATGAAGGACATTCAAAAGACTTTGCTCGAAAAAGGTTTCGATCCTTGGATCATCACGGTGTCTTTCGGTCCAGGGTGGTTACTAACTGAAGTCCCCGGCAGTTATGAACTTTTCAGTAAAACTTTAGATCAAATTTTACCTGATATCGAAAGACAGATACGTCCTGCAGGATTCAAAAAGAAATTTCTAATTGGCGCTTCGATGGGCGGCTTTAATACTTCGCAAGTTTTGCTAAAACGCTCTAGCGCCTTTGATAAATACATGTTGATTTGTCCAGCGATCACTTCGGTCGGACCTTTTTCAAGTAACGCCGAAGTCACAGCCTATATTTTTAGAACGGGCGCGAATCCTCGCAACGTAGGTTTCATGATCGAATGGGGTACGATAGAATTTCCTGACGTATTAGAATGGAACAAGCACTCACCTCTGATCTTAGCAGATCGGGTCTTTATGCTACCAGAAGTGTACATATCGTGTGGCCTTAGAGATGAGTTTGGATTTCAAGAAGGCGCCGAGGCGCTGTATCGAAAGATTTCTGCGAAATCCAAACGTTCAATGTGGATTCCAATTCCACAAGGTCGGCACTGCTCTTACGACAAAGACAGCATCATAGATTTCCTATTAGCTAACTAAGCGTCCGTTATTTCGGCAGTGCAAGAATATTTGTACTGCCCGCCTGTCCAAAGATATTTACAGATTGTTTTTTAAAGTTTCCTGGATTGAATAACGGCGTTGAGTAAGTCTCGACCTCATAATTCCATTTACTCAATAGCGCTAACAGCTCTTGAGATTGTTCGGGGCGATCGTTCTCAATAAAAAGTTTTGGCCGATGGCGCTGAATAGTTTTTTCAGCACCTAATAAGGCTTCGAGCTCCATGCCTTCGATATCCATTTTAATAAAATCCACTCGCGACAAGTTGAGACTATCTAAGGCAATTAATTGTATCATCGCTCTATCAGAATCTGAAGGAACAATGTTTTTTAAGGTTAGCGCACCAAAATTTCCTACACGCTTATAATCTGGTGTCATCGCTGGAATAGTTGCTGCCTTTTGCGCAAGCCCCTCTTCACGAACTTCAACATTCTGAATGTTATTGAGTGCGATATTCGCGCGATTGAGACCTCGTAAAAATTCTTGCGGCTCAAATGCTAAAACATGACCTTGAGGTCCCACAAGTCTTGCAAAGGCTAAAGTCAAAGCACCTAAATGAGCGCCGACTTCCACAACATGATCACCTGATTTTAAAACGCGGCGATAGATATCCACTTCATGGGCGGAATATTCGCCATAAAAATCTAAGGCCTTACCCACAAAAAAATCATTCGTCATCGTCAGCATGGGGCCAAAAGCCGTTTCTGTTAACTGAACAGGGTTTTTTGCAGGTGCTGGATTTTCTGGATGATAAAGCTCATCAGAGTTGTCTCGTTTAAAACTTTTTGGCCAAGCACGAGAAGCCAGTATTTGTTCTGCTCGCTCAATAGTTTCATCCCAGTGACCCCAGCGTTTTTGGTGCAAGATCACGAGGCTGTCATACCATGGGGACTTCTGTAGATAATCTTTGTCAGGGTTTGCGCCGAATGTGAACCAACCCATTTCACGATTCAACAACAGTGTCGGTACACCCAACGCCCCCGCAAGATGCATAGGACCCGAATCTACACTGATCACCAAATCCATATTCATCAAAAATCCCGCAAGGTCTTGGGGATCGCTAATGTGCTCACCGATGTTGCGCATGTTTGGATGCTGAAACGAATTGCTTTCATCCATTCGACGGATAGAGAAAAACTGAAACTCTTCGTGTGCGAGAATTTTTGAAAACTTGTCGGCAGGAATGCTGCGCAAATAATCTTCAGCAAAGCTCTCACTGCCCTGCCAAATCAAAGCGACTTTGGGTTTATTCGAAGCAGTTAACTGCTGCCACTTAGAAACTGAAGATGTTGACGAAGTGATATAGGGTGCTCCAGAGATTTGCTTTAACTCAATCGCCAACATTCGAGGGCAACTGAGTGCTGGAATCCAATAATCAAAGTCAGTTTTCTCAATCGCAGAAACGTCAACCACCGCTGAGACCCCAGGGACCGTCCGTAAGAGCGGAAACATCGGTTCGTAACCGCCTAAGATAACATTTGCACCTAACGCAGAAAACTGTTCAGCAAAGCGGGCGAAACAAACCGCATCGCCCAGTCCGCCTTCGCATGCTAAAAAAACCGTTTTACCTATTAACGGTTCACGTGACCACAGTGGTTTTTTGCTCGTTAAAAAAGGACCACCAAATGGACCAACTCCACGAATGGAATCAAAGAGCGCCAGTCCTTCTTGCCAATACCCTAAAGCGATAGCGATTCGCGCGAGATAAAATCTGAGTTGCGCATCTTCAGAGTTTTTTTGGAGTAGTTGATGCCCCAACTGATAGGCGAGGTGATATTTCCCCTGATGGGCCCACAGAATCATTTCTACGTATGAAAAATCCTGTTCAGGATGACGTTCCCGGTTTGCAGCAATCAAAGTTTCTGCTTGTTCAAGTTTGGTATCTCGAATCAAATTGACGATTTCTTCGATGGCTGAAAATCCTGCTTCGCTCAAAAATCACCTCAGTCCCCATATTAAATGACAACTATACGGTTGAGTTCAAGTCTCAAAATGAGACAACGCACCTGACATCTGAATTGCATTCTTATCTCAGCTAAAGGGATCTCGTAATCCTTTTATGTTTAATGAGGTTAGACTATGCGTAAGCGTTTAAAAACTTATCAGCTTGCTGCCATTTTTGGCGCGGTCGCCATCACGGCGCTGGCCCCGTCCTTGTCGACGGCCACGGTAGTTCAGTGCCGTCAGGTACTACAAAGCTACACGCCAGAGCAAGTCGATCTTGCGATCGCTGACTTCGCCGAATTGACAAGAAAAGTAGATTTAAGCCTGCTCAATGGCGATAAGGATTTAGTTTCTCGCTCTCAATTCGAAATTATGCAAATCAAAGAAAAAGAACTGCTTTCAACACTGAAAATCTCTAGAAAAGAATTGCTTCAGATTGTTCGAGAGAAGAATCTCGCTTTATATAAAAATGAACAAAAAAAGCAAAATGCGAAGAACGCTGCCACTGAAAAAGCAAAGTTGTTTCCAGAAATCAATCTAGATCCTTTGACTCCATTTAGTCTTGAAAGCACCGTCAAAGCATCGCCGAGTGGCTATGACACTCAAGTTTCAAGCAATGGTAAACGTATGGCCGTGACACGCTCTTGGACGGTTGACATCTTTGATCTCACAACAGGTAAAAGAAAAGAAATCGGAACTCAGAAAAATATTTTACTCAACGACCGTGTCCTATCCTACTCTGACAAAGATTCAAATATCTCCATCTTCAATCTAAATACGGGTAAGACGAATACTGTTCCACTTGCTGTCATGAAACCATCCTTTAGGAAGGCAACAAACAACAATAACGTTTTAGCTTATAATTTCACGGACACGGCATTCCATTATTCACTCATCAATCGCGATGGCAAAGTTATCTACCTCGAGTCAACTTCCTTGCGAGTAGTATTGAATAAGCCTGAAGTCATCTACGTTGGAGATAAATACTGGCTCATCCGTTCAGGTGAACAAGTCTATCGATATAAACCATCCGATCTATCAAATAAAATGGCACCGCTTATTGAATCGACTGACAGGATCATCGAAATTCCTGACTCAAATTACGTGTTCTTTATCGGTGAAAAAGACTACTCACTTGTGAATCTAGATACGGGCTTCTCGTTGTCAGAAGTTGTAGAGACACAGTTTTGGATTCCCTACGCCAATAGAAATTTTTTCTATCTAAAAACCGACACACAAAATGCATCCGAGATCCAAAAAGTTTCAATTTCAAATTTGCAAAGGATTGGCAAGCCGATTCCAGTTCCAAATGTCACTAATATCACTGCTATTCCAGAATCGAATTTATTGTCTATTCAAACTATAACGAGCCCAGAGAATCCAATGCAATCAGGCGTCTACCACAATACTAACCTGAGTAAAAATCTCTACCCAACTATTGAACCTAATTACAGTTATTCAAACGGCCGTCACGTGTCACAACAGTTCTTTACTCCGAAAGCGAAAAAGCTCGTGATTGTATACAGTGACGACACCGGCGGCTTACAGCACTACGTTGACGTAAGAACTAGACAGGAAAAGAAATGAAGTCCTCTCTGACGGTGCTTAAACTAGCAGTCATTCTCTCTGCGACGCTTTCCACGTCGCTGCTGATGTCGCATGCGACTGCCGCTCCCCAATGCCGTCAGGTCTTAAAGTCATTCACTCAAGAGCAAATCGACAGCGCGATTACAGAGTTTGCCAGCCTCACGCTCTACACAAATCAGCTTCAAGTACTAGGAACAATGGATGCGAAGTACGCTAGTGCTCGCTCGGCTCAAAACGCTAAAGAAAAAGAGCTTATAAATATTCTTGGCATATCTCGCGCGAAGTTAATTCATCTAGTCAGACAGAAGAACTTGAAAGCTCAAAAACAAATAGCCCAAGAAGGTCGCAAAGAAAAAGAAGCTCGTGAGGAGCAAACTAAAACATACGTGCCTGTTCTTAATAAATTCATCCCAATGGAAATCGATCCATCCAGAGTCCTCATTTCAAAAAACGGTAGTCGTTTAGCAATCCCAGGGTTCGGAAAATTTGAGATCGTGAATCTGGCTTCAGGAAAAACGAAAGTATACGACAACAACAAGGACGTCGTGCATTTTCAGCTTTCAAATAATATTTTTTCGAGCAATTACAAATCCAGAGATCAAATCGTCATTACGAATCTCAACGACGGCAGCCAACGCCGCGTATCTCTCGAAATAAACAATCGAACAGGTATGTATTCGGCCGCTCGGGACGCTGTTGTTTACTATGAGTTCGCCTTCGGTGGTGACTTTAAATATCTAGTGATGAATTCCAACGGCGACGTCGTTGTGAATAACTCCACATCTGTAAAACAGATAGTAAATCCTGCTATCGTAAATTTTATTGGCGATAACGTGATCCTCAAATCTGGAACTAATGAAACACACTATCGCTTGAATCTTAAAACGAAAGAAGTCGTCATTCTTCCTATTGGGAAGTACGAAAATATCACGGTCATTCCCGACTCTAATAAAGTGCTAGTTCAAAACAATTCTCGTACGGTTTTTGATATCGTCGATATTGATTACCTCATCAGAACAAAGCACCAGTTCAGTAATACAGTCGATATTGCCTATATCGACAAAAATATCGCCTGGTTTGAAATTCAAAGCATGGCTTGGAATAAATCGCCCAACGAAGAAGGCAACCTTATCAAAGTAAACCTAAGTAATCCTTCGGTGATTCGGGAACAAGTCTTCGTCGGTCGTTGGAATGATCTCCTAGTCGATATTCCGGGAACTCCGTGGGTTTCAATGTCCACTGGAACTGGCGCTGAAAACAGCATTCAAGCCGGTATCTATCGAAAAGGTGATCTGGCTGCCATCGTCAATATGGGTGAACTTTACGCAGAAAAACTTCCCCATCGACAAGTGCTCAACATGTGGGTTTCTGATGGTGCAAAAACCATTGTGGTTTACAGCAAAGACATCTCGGATGATCCGGCAACTGCGGGACTCGAAGTTTGGAGATTGAAATGAAAATCAAATATCTCGCAGTCACTCTAGCCGCCTTTACGTTCTCACAAGCAACATTTGCTTCTGCTCCGCTGTGCCGTTCAGTCTTAAGATCTTTCACGCAAGAACAAATCCAAGCAACAGTGGACGACTTCGCTCGCCTTACTCTCCAAGCTGATCAAGCAAAAGTGTCTGGGCAAAAAGACGCCTTGTCTCGCTCGCTACAAGTCTCTCAACGTCTTAAAGAAAAAGAAATACTCCAGTCTCTCAACATTTCGCGCGAAGACCTTCGCAAGCTCGTCAGCGAACGCAGCGCTATTCTGCAAAAACGCGACACCACTGAAACGCAGTCACGCGAAAGAACGTCTGCGAAAGAGGCCGTACTTAGGAAAGAATTTATACAAGTAAAGCACTTCGAGCCTAACTTCGCAGTCGGCATCTGGCAATTTAAGCTTGTTGTCAATGGCACGAAGTTACTAGGAAGTGGAACGAACAAAGAACTTCTATCACTGGAAGACGGAACAAAGACGTCTCTCTTCGGCCAAGGGAACTTGGCTTTACCTGATGCTCTGTTCACGTCCGAAACTTCAAAGTTCGGCAAAGACGAACTCACGGTAACCAATCTCCACAATGGCACTCAGATAAAACATGATAGCTTTCCTCAACCATTTTCAATGATGGCGGCTTCAGATAATCAGTCTGTTGTTAAGTCTAAGAACATAATGTCGAAAGCGTTCGAGTATCAGCATGTCGATAAAAATGGAGTGTTATTAAGCTCGGGCTCTGTTCGCGAACTTCACAGCGCCACTTTACAACATATCGGTACCCATGTATGGCTTTTTAGGATGTCCGACAACTCACAGGTGTTGTTCAATCCACTAACAAAAGACATCACACCTTTAAATATTCTCGGCACTACTGTTTCAAATCTTCATAACAACAAAATCAGTATTCAGGACGTAAACATTCTGCACACGGTGGATCTGACCGCGGGACAAGTATTTTCAAAAGACCTGGGCGAGAAAGTTGATATTTCATTCTCTGATGGAAAATTCATTTGGATAATTAAAGCTTCCCCCACCAATAAATATCATAATGAATTACGAAAAATTGATATCAATACGCAAGAAGAAGTTCCTGGCTTCGTGATTCCTATCGGTTATCTATTGGCGCAATCTCAAACAACTTCCAATCTCATCGCGCTTATGTCGAGAGATCGAGGGGGATCTCCAAACCACATAAAAAGTGGCATCTATCGCATGGAAGATCTCGAGACCCCAATATTCAATACGAGCGAAGTCTATGGGAACAAAAGCATCGTCATCCAAGATCAGCTACTTTCAGAAGATGGCAACACACTGGTCATCGTCGGTACCAATGATCAATTAACTGGCGAAAAGTTCTTCGTCGATGTGTGGAAGGTTAAATGAAACTAAAGCACCTAGCTTTTATTCTTAGCGCCGTTACTTTCTCGCAAGCAACACTTGCAGCGGCACCGCTTTGCCGTTCAGTGCTGCGCTCGTTCACGCAAGAACAGATCGATGCGGCGATTGAAGACTTCACCCGTCTCACACTTCAAGCTGACAACGCACAAGCCGATGGTGATAAGTCGACAATGACTCGCTCGTTGCTGACTTCAAAACGCTTGAAAGAAAAAGAGCTGATCGAAAACCTCAACATCTCTCGCGAAGAACTTCGCAAACTTGTCAGCACACGCAGCGCGATTCAGCAAAAACGAATCGAAGAAAGCGCTGAAGCAAAAAGTAAAGGCCGGGAAAGGGAAGCTGAAGCAATTCGCGGAATGACCTATGCGCTCGAAAAGCATATGGACACCGATCAAACTTATCCCCAGGCCACGATTGAGCCTGTGGCTAATGCAACAAGGCTTTTAATCAAGTCCTCACCTAACCAATGGCTCGCTTCACTGAAAGATGGAACACCGATCCTACTGAAGGGTTTTCCTGATGGAATTTTACCTGACGCCATCTTTACTGGTGGGTTCACTAACGGTCAAAATTGGGAACTCACGGTCACAAATTTCCATACTAGCGCGCAAACTAAAATTATTTTCCAGCCCAGCAACAAGATTGTTTCTAATGACAAGCAATCCATGATTTTTACGAAAAGCTTCGCAAACACCCCTCTTGAATATCTTCAGTTAGATATCAATGGAAAGATTCTTCATCAGGGGACTCTTCCAGACTTCTTAGGTGCAGAAGTCAGATATGCGGGACAGAAAGACTGGTTACTCCGCAAATACGAAGGCTATACGCTGTTCAATCCTCAAACTAAAACATTGAAACCCCTTGGCATTGCCGGAAGCAGCATCGTTAAAGATCTTCACCACGGCAGAGTCGCAATTAAAGAAGGAAAAACACTGCACATCTTAGATACTAATTCTGATCAGTGGACTTCTAAAGAAATCCCTACAGATTTTGAGTTTTCATTTTCGAGCAATAAATTTATTTGGCTTAAATTCAAAGACTCATTGCGCAGCTTTGACATTAACACATTAGATGAAGTGCCGGATTCGGCAATGGCTTTTGGAAGCACTTATACGGTTCAATCCTTCGAAAAATCCAATTTTGTATCCATCTCTTGGTTAACTGCCGCTGGAAACAAGATTCATAAAGGCATTTACCGCAACGATGATCTATTCAATCCGATCTTCGATACAGCGGAAGTCTACTCAGACAAAAACATCTCAATCAAAGAACAAACTCTTTCAGAAGATGGCAAATCTCTGATCATCGTGGGAACAAATCGATCTTCTGGTGAAGAAAAATATTTCGTCGACGTCTATAGACTAGGAAAATAAAACGTAATTTCTCTCTGGGAAAATAAAAAACGCCGAAGATTTCTCCTCGGCGTTCTGCGAATTTTCATTCTTTAGGTGGCTTGTCTACACTCCTGCTTCGCAGGAGTAGCGAACTAGTGCTTACCTTTTTTACCTTTAGCTTTCGGTGCTGCTTCTTCAGCTTCATTCGGAGCAACATCGTCACCCGCAGAGTCTGCTGCGTTTTCAGCTGCATCAGCCGTCATCAACAACTGACCGATACCTTTTGCTGACAAAACTTTATTACGAAGTTCAGCCATCAATTCTGGGTGCTCTTTCAAAAAGTTCTTAGCTTGGTCACGGCCTTGCCCCATACGCTCGCCATTAACAGAGTACCAAGCGCCTGATTTTTCTACGAAGCCTGCAGTTGTTGCAAGATCAAGAACATCACCAGACTCAGAGATACCTTCACCGTACATCAAGTCGAACTCAACTTTAGTGAATGGAGGAGCCATTTTATTTTTTACTACTTTAACTGCAGTACGGTTACCAGTTACGTCCTCACCGTTTTTGATCGCGCCAACACGGCGTACATCCAAACGAACTGAAGAGTAGAATTTCAACGCGTTACCACCCGTCGTTGTCTCTGGGTTACCGAACATCACACCAATTTTCATACGCAATTGATTGATGAAGATAACAAGAGTGTTTGAACGGTTGATAGTCGCAGTCAATTTACGAAGAGCTTGAGACATCAAACGAGCTTGAAGACCTACGTGTGAATCACCCATGTCGCCTTCGATCTCTGCACGTGGAACTAGTGCTGCAACTGAGTCGACAACAAGTACGTCGATTGCGCCAGAGCGAACAAGAGTTTCTACGATTTCAAGAGCTTGCTCACCAGTGTCTGGTTGAGAGATCAACATGTCTTCCGTGTTCACGCCCAACTTACGAGCGTAGTTGATATCCAAAGCGTGCTCAGCATCAACGAATGCTACAACGCCGCCTTTTTTCTGAGCTTGTGCAATTGTAGAAAGAGCGATTGTTGTTTTACCAGAAGACTCTGGACCGTAAACTTCAACGATACGACCTTTAGGAAGACCACCGATACCAAGAGCGATATCCAAGCTCAATGCGCCTGTGCTGATAGTTTCTACGTCTTTGACAAGACTCTCGTTAACACCCAAACGCATGATTGAACCTTTACCGAATTGCTTCTCGATAGTCGATACTGCCAATTCAAGGGCTTTTGATTTCTCTGCGTTTGCTTTGTTGTCTAATACTGTTGTGTTAGCCATTTGCGTATTCCTCTCTTGCAGCTACTTTCAGCTACAATACATCTTTGTTATTAATAATCTTGGCCTTCGGGGCCTGTTCACTTTTTGTCGAGAACAGCTATTAACCACTCCATGGCAAAATCAACAGACGCTGTCTGGATGGTTTTTCTGTCTCCCGAAAACAATTGTTTCGAGGAGTCTTCAAAACCTGAACCAGATATAGCGAAGCACACAGTACCTACTGGCTTCGTGGGTGTTCCACCACTCGGACCTGCGATTCCTGTGACTGCGATTGACCAGTCAGTTTTAAGCTGTTGACGCACTCCGTGCGCCATTTGACGAGCGATTGACTCACTCACCGCACCCTCATTCATGAGAGTGTCTCGACGAACCCCTAAGATATCCACCTTCGCCTCGTTAGAGTATGAGACCACAGAGCCTAAAAAGATGTCGGACACGCCAGGCTGCTCTGTTAGAAAACTCGAAAGTGCACCTCCAGTACAACTTTCTGCAAAACTCACAGTGAGTTTTCGGTCGCGAAGGGTCTTAATGAAAACTTGGAGTTTCTCATCCCGATTTAGATTCTTCAAAGAGCTCGAACTCATTGCGAAACCAAAATCTGCGAACCTAAAAGATTCGTGTGGGTGAAAAGAAGTTGCATGACTATGCTCGCAATAACCCCTGCGACAATATCATCCACCATCACTCCAAGGCCTCCTTGGACCTTCTTATCTAAGTATCCTATGAGAAGTGGCTTCGTGATGTCCAGCAATCTGAACAGCGCGAATCCAATTAAAATGGCCTGCCACGTCATCGGCATCCACACCATCGTGATCAAAAATCCAACGACTTCATCGATCACAATTTCCTGCGAATCATGCGTCCCCTTATCCGACTCATAAACTTGGCAAGCAATCACGCCGATCACCGCCAAGAAGAGCACTGCAATCATATAGATAAGCGGGCCTGCTTGAAAAAGTAGCAGATAAATAGGAATCGCGGCCAGGGTTCCAAAGGTTCCCGGAGCCTTTTTAATTTTGCCAATTCCAAACATTGTCGCCAGATTTTTCAGAAAGTTACGCATGCTCGGAGCCTATCACTGCCACGCGTTTGCGCAAGACTTGGGTCTAGGATTTTGCGCTGCGATGCTTATAAACTAAACAACTTATGGAATAATTAAGAGAAAGTCTCAGTAAAGGGAAGGTTCTCAATGAAGCTCAAATGGGTGATCGCTGTCGTTTGTCTTTTGATTCAATCAACAAGTTTTGCGAAAAGCGCATCCGATATGACCGAGTTCAACTTCCTACGTCTTCATCAAGCAAAGACATTCGAGCAAGCCGTGAAGCTTTCTGCCATGAGTGAGAAACACAAAAAAGATGTGATGGCCTACTTGCGGGGTCATGAACTGACCGACAAAAAACCGCTGATGATGAAATGGAATGGAGAAACGGAGATCAGTTTCGTCGGCAAAAAATCTTCATATAAAATCGACTATGCACCGATCGCAAAAAATCAAATTGTCGTGAAAGGCAAAACCATTACGTTTGCAAAAGAAGCTTTGTTCTCTGAGATGGTGAAACAAGTTCAAGCGGCTCTTGCAGGAGAAAAGAAGTCGCAAAAAAAATCAGCGCAATCTTTATGGATCTCTCAAGCCGTTGCGGGAGTATGGGACCTTGAAGTTGTTGATCCATCAGTCGGCATTATGGATATCGTTATGTATGTCACAGGTCTTGATCAATTGGCGGCCTGTGTGGGTGCTGAAAACAACACTAACTCTGATTGCGTATTCCGTGATGACGCCAGCATGATTAAGGGAGAAGTCTCCCGCCCGAATTTCGAAATCCTCACTTTTGAATGCAAAAATGAAAAATTGCAGCGCTTCTCTTTTGATACTGAGTTTGACGGTCGCCGCGTTCTCGACGTCGATTACCAAGAAAATGGAACTCCGAAAACGATCACTCTTTCTGAACCTTACAACGGTAGAACTCAGACTTTGTGTCGATACGATCTCGACGAAAACGGAGCCTTATTGCACGATGTTTACCCACAACGCTTCTGCCACTATGGGAAAGCTGAAGGCCGAGTGGAATCAGATATTGCATGGTTGAACAAAGGTGAAAAACCGCGCTCGTTTAACAACGTACCTGTGACTCTCACACGTTTGAATAACTGTTGCGCCAATACCAAATGCCGAAAAGAGATTGGTGATATTGGGAAAGCGAAAGAAAAACGCGACAAAGAAGGCCGAGAAAAATATCTTCGCGACATGAGTGGCGAAGAAGGATCTGGCCAGCATTAGAATTTAGTTATTAATTATTTGTCTCGTGCAACGAGCTACTTGTCTTGCGTCGCAAGCTTATTTATCGTTGAGGCCGCTGATCAAAGCGTCCTCAAGATCAGACAATTTATCTTTAGGGAATCCAACATAAGCGTCATCAGAAGCCGCATCGTCGGAGAACAGCTCTGTGAGGCCCAAGTGCTTCAAGGTTTTGCGATCTTTGTTCGTACCTGTCACTGCCACGCCCAAAGCTTTATCAAGTTCTTGGCGAGAGTAACCGCCATCACGCAATGATTTACCACGGCTTTGCGGAACACGACAGATCTCGTTGAAATCTAATTTATCTACTTCAACTCGGCACACGCTAAACTCTTGCAAACCTTTTTTGTTCTTAGTGACTTTGATGTAGCTGTTGCTTTGATCGCCCGCAGAGAATACGCCTGCTTGAGCGGTCGCGCCCATCATCACGAAAACTAAGATTGTTGCGAGTGTAGATGTTTTCATAATTTCTCCGAGTCATCTGACGCCACCGTCTCATTTTGAGACTCAACTATTGGCGTCCTCACCCACTTACAAAGCAAAGGCAGTGCCCACTCAGCGGCGATTCACTAGGGTTTCACTGACTAAGCTTTGAACGAGAGACCATTTGCGGACGACAGCGTTTCACTCTGAAACCACACGAATTTCACTCGAGATTGCCCTCTCGGATGCAACACTGTTATTCAACATTTTGATGACAGCTTCACATGTCTTGCAGAAGTGAAACTTGCTCCTAAACATAAACAGCTCAACACTAGGTGAACTTTTAACGAACAACCAAAAGGAGTCTCATATGACATTCGCAAAATTGCTTCTTCCATTGATCGCAACAGCTATGTTCTCTGCACCTGCATTGGCAGCAAATCCAACTGATGGTGAAATCGCTGAAATCATGAAAACAGCTAACGAAGGCGAAATCGACGCTGCAAAAGTAGCTGAAAAACATGCGAGCAGCCCTGAAGTAAAAGGCTACGCAAAAGAAATGGTTGAAGCTCACAAACAAAATGAAAAAGACGGCAAAGAAGCTTTCAAAGCCGGCAAAATTTCTCCAAAAAACAACGACGTTGCAAAAGCAATGAAGAAAGATACAAAAGCTAAAATCAAAGCGTTGAAAGAGCACAAAAAAGACACTGCTGAATTCGATCGCGCTTACATCGATTCACAAGTAGCTATGCACCAACAACTTTTGAATGACTTGGATTCTAACTTGATTCCAAACGCAAAAAGCGAAGACTTGAAATCATACCTCACAAAAACTCGTGAGCACGTTCAAGAGCATTTGACTAAAGCTCAACAAATCCAATCTTCAATCACGAAGTAATTCGCGTTCTTGAAGACAGCTTACTCCTGCGAAGCAGGAGTGTAGACAGGCTGAAGGGTACTCGTTCGCGAGTGCCCTTTTTTTTATTTATAAACTAGAGATCAAGAAGACGATAGCCAACACCCGCTTCAGTCACGATGACTTCCTGTGTAGATTCATGAAGTTTTAACTTTTTACGAAGTGCACCGACATAAACTCGGAGGTAGTGTGTGTGCTCCACTGACTGCGGCCCCCACACTTCATTAAGTAACATTCTGTGTGTAACGACCTTGCCTTTATGCTTCACAAGAACTTTTAAAATATTAAATTCCGTCGCCGTGAGCTTCACCAACTCCCCATCAATCGTCACCGTGTGACCGGGCAAATCGACTTTGAGTGGGCCACTTGTGATTTCAGCTTTCTCTGAGAAAGCGGTGATGGCATGACGAAGAGCCACGCGCATTCTTACTAACAACTCAGGGACACTGAATGGTTTCGTGATATAGTCATCCGCCCCACCATCGAGGGCTGTGATCTTGTCTTGTTCACCATCTTGCACAGTCAAAACGATCACGGGTACTTTCGACCATCCACGAATTTCTTCAAGCACCTTCAAGCCATTGATGTCAGGTAAACCCAAATCTAAAAGCACAATATCAGGTCGTTGAGTTGCCGCCATCGTCAGGCCTTCACGACCTAAAGACGCTTCTTCGATATGATAATTATTGGCTTCGAGTGTGACTCGTAAAAGCTTTCGAATCGAAGCTTCATCATCGATGATCAAAACTCTTTTTACGCCTTCTTTCATGACTCACCTTCTAGTGCTGCTGGTGGGCGACGATACGGAAGCTCAATCACAAATTGAGCTCCCTGTTTGTCGCGACGATTGCCAGCATATACCCGACCACCATGAGCTTCAACTAAGGCTTTAACGATAGCAAGACCCAAGCCGACCCCTCCAGTCACACTGCCAGGCAAACGGAAGAAGGCTTCGAAGATACTTTGCAAATGTTCTGATGGAATGCCAGGCCCTTGATCCAAAATCTGAATTTGAATAAGTTCCGAATTTTGATTGAGCTGCAAAGTGATTTCCGTATTACCCGGAGCATACCTCGCGGCATTGCTGACGAGATTTAACAACACATGCTCAAAAAGTCGCTCATCTACTTCAGCAAAGAACGGCCCGCCATCTGCTTGAATTTTTAGACGGTGATTTTTCGTCAAAGATTTTAATTTAGTTGGCAAACTCGAGAGCAAATCCTCAAGATCGACCCATTCACGCTTCAGCGTCAATGCACCTGAATTCAAGCGCGACATATCCAGAAGATTTTCCACGACTTGATTCAGTCTTAACGAAGAATCAACCACGTCTTGCGCCAGTTGCTCGCGGAGCGAATCCTGGCTGAGCACATTTTTATCCATGATCGCTGAAGCCGATCCAATAATTGCCGTCAGCGGAGTTCTCAATTCGTGAGAAACTGAATTCAACAACGCTTGATGCAGCTTTTCTGACATCTCAAGGACTTTGGTTTTTGCAGCGGACTCTTGCAATCGTAAACTGTGCAGAGCCATCGCAGTTTGTGCGCAGATATTCTCTAAGATATTTTGTTGATCCAGTGTGATCACAGCTTTTTCTCGAGGATAAAAGAGCAATACACCGACAGTCGCCGTTTTTTCTTTTAAAGGAATGCTGAGGCATCTTGATTCAGACAACGTGTCCGTTTTCCATCCGGCACTCTTCCCATTTTCAAAACTCCACACACTCAGTGCGAAATCTTTCTCGTCGACCTTAGTTTCATTAAACGATTTGCGCGAAAGTTGACCGTTTTCTTCAACCAGCAAGATTTTAACTTTACCATTCAGCAAGTTCGTTAAACTCTCAATAGCGGCTTGGCAGACATCCTGCGAACTGCGTGAAATAGAAAATTCTTTTACTAACTCATAGAGCACACGAGTGCTTTTCTCTCGAGACGCAAGATCGCGATCCCGATTGCGAACCTTTGCTGCCATGATCCCGGCCATCAGCGCTACGAGGAAATAAGCGATACACATCATGAAATCTTCTGGCTCTGAAATCGCCAAAGTCATAATCGGAGGAATAAATAAGAAATTCCAAACAGCTGTACTTAGCACCGCCGAAAATAAAATCGGTCCTTGCGATGCAATCAATCCCACCGCAATCATCACCATCAAATAAACAAAGCCGACAGCGCGATAACCGATATACGGCAATGCAAAGTGATTCAAAAATGTGACGCCAGTAAGCAGCCACAGACAATTCCAATACGCAACGCCCGACGCGTGAAAGCTTGGAGGCGCCCATCGCCATTTTTTCTGCGTGGGACCGCCTTCTTCCTGACGAATGATGTGAACATCGACAGCAGAGTTTTTTCTGACTAGTTGTTCAAGTAAAGAACCCTGTCCACCCAGCATCTCCCACCAACGACGAGTCGGTCGACCCATAATCACTTGCGTGACATTACGTTCACTGGCGATTTGTTGAATAGCGTCGGCGACATTGTCATGACGAACTGAAATCACCTCTGCACCCAATTCACGAGCCAGAGTAAGATTTTTCGTCAGCATGTTTTGATCTTCGGGATTTAAGCGTTCGCCACTATCAATGGTCAACGCAATCCAAGGAGCTTCCAGATTAAAAGCCATTCTGCGAGTTGCACGAATCAATCTCCCCGAATAAGGCGAGTGACTGACAGCCACAAGCAAACGCTCTTGCGTATTCCACGGACCTTTGATTTGTTGCACGACCATTTGATCTTGCAGATCTTGATCAACTCGCTCAGCGGTATATCTTAACGCCAATTCACGCAAAGCCGTCAGATAAGTTTCTTTAAAGAAATTATCCCCAGCACGAGCAGCGCGATCACCTTCATAGACTTTGCCTTCTTGTAGGCGTTTCAACAAACCTTGTGCTGTGATATCGATCAATTCAATTTGGTTCGCGAGATCTAAAATAGAATCCGGGATTCTTTCCTGAACACGCACACCCGTGATTTGCGTCACCAAATCTGCTCGTGATTCCAAATGCTGAACATTCACTGTCGAATAGACGTTGATGCCAGCTTCTAATAACTCAATCACATCTTGATAACGTTTTGGATGACGTGAACCCGGCGCATTGGTGTGAGCGAGCTCATCAACGAGCACGATTGCAGGCTTCCGTTTTAAGATGGCATCGATATCCATCTCTAAAAGTTCAGTATCTTTGTATGAAATTTTCTTGCGCGGAAGAACATCCAGCCCCAGCAACAACTCTTCAGTTTCTTTACGACCGTGAGTTTCCACAACTCCCACTACGACATCCACACCCTGACGAGCTTGTTCGGCAGCGGCTTTGAGCATCGCATAGGTCTTACCCACACCGGGACACATACCAAAGAACACACGGAAGTGTCCCCGTTGTTGAGCACTCTGAGCTTTTTGAATCCCGGCCAATATACGATCGGGATTGGGACGATGATCATCCATCATAATTTTTCATCTAAGGCGAGATTCAGTTTTAAAACATTCACTCGAGGCTCGCCTAGAAATCCACCTTGTCTGTTTTCAGTGTATTCCTGGATCAGTTTTTCAACCAGCGTTCTTTGTTCTTCCGACAACTTGCGTTCAGCTGCCACACGATCTAATTGCAAATAAGCCGTTTCGGGAGAGACATGAGGATCCAGACCGCTGCCAGATGTATAAAGCATTTCACCTTTAGCACCTTGTGCTTGACGTTCAGCAATGGCTTTCTTTAAAGCCTCGCTCGTAGGCCCTGCATTTGATGCACCCGAAGAGACCGTGGCATAGTCAGCCGCAGACGCTCGCGGCCAGAAGTAACGACCTTGAGTAAATTTTTGCGCCAACAATTCCGAACCAACTAGCTGGCCGTTTTTTTCCAACAGCGACCCTTGTGCTTGATAAGGAAAAACTGCTTGGCCTACTGCCGTCACGGCCAGAGGATAAATAACTCCCGTCAAAACACTCATCACGATAAAGATTTTCAAAGCGATTAAAAAGTTTTTCATGACACAAATCCCATTCCGACAACAATCATATCAATAAGTTTAATTCCAATAAAAGGCACCACAATCCCGCCAAGTCCATACACGAAAATATTTCTTTGTAAGATCAGATTGGCACCCATGGCTCTGTACTTCACACCTTTGAGTGCTAAAGGAATCAAGGCAATGATGATAAGAGCATTAAAAATAACTGCACTGAGCACAGCACTCTGCGGTGAATTTAAATTCATGACGTTCAAAGCACTCAAAGGACCATCATGACCATGAACCGCATACAATCCCGCAAACATCGCAGGAATGATGGCAAAATATTTTGCGATATCATTTGCGATACTGAAGGTCGTTAAAGATCCTCGAGTCATCAACAACTGCTTGCCCGTCTCTACGATTTCAATAAGCTTCGTTGGATTTGAATCAAGATCCACCATGTTGCCGGCTTCGCGTGCTGCTTGTGTTCCCGTATTCATCGCAACACCAACATCGGCTTGTGCCAATGCAGGGGCATCGTTCGTTCCATCTCCAGTCATCGCAACGAGATGTCCGCGACCTTGCTCTTCACGAATGCGTGCAAGCTTTGCCTCTGGTGTTGCTTGAGCAATATAATCGTCAACGCCTGCTTCAGCTGCAATCGCTGCTGCAGTCAGTGGATTGTCACCAGTTACCATCACGGTGCGAATACCCATGCGACGCAATTCAGAGAATCTTTCTTTGATACCGCCTTTGACGATGTCTTTTAAATAAATGACTCCCAAAATTTCTTTACCTTCAGCCACAACAAGAGGTGTCCCCCCTTTTTTGGCGATGGCTTCGACAGCGGCCTTCACTTCATTTGGAAAGTATCCACCCAATGATTCAACATGCTTTTGCACGGAATCACTCGCTCCCTTACGTAGCTGACGAATATTTGATCCCTCTTTCAGGTCTACGCCACTCATACGGGTTTGCGCCGTAAACGGAACAAATGTCGCTTGATGTGGATCCAATTTTTCTGCGCGCAATGAAAATTGCTGTTTTGCTAGAACGACAATAGATCTTCCTTCAGGAGTTTCATCACTGAGAGACGCCAATTGGGATGCCTCTGCCAACCGTTGCATTGTCACTTTTGGAGCTGCGACAAATTCACTGGCCATACGATTTCCCAATGTGATTGTTCCGGTTTTATCCAACATCAATACATCGATATCACCGGCTGCTTCGACAGCCCGACCACTTTTTGCGATGACGTTTTTACGAATCAAACGATCCATTCCGCTGATACCAATGGCGCTTAATAATCCACCGATCGTCGTAGGAATCAAACACACCAATAAAGAAATCAGAATTGTTACACTGACGACGTTCGATAAATCCTGGCCTGCCGCTTTTCCTGAATAGTCGGCATAAACTTTTAATGTCACGACGGCCAACATGAACACCAACGTCAATGACACCAACAAAATTCCCAGAGCAATTTCATTCGGAGTTTTCTGTCTTTTCGCGCCTTCAACCAAGTTAATCATGCGATCCAAAAAGCTATGGCCAGGATCTGTTGTAATACGAATCAGGACACGGTCACTGATGACTCTTGTACCCCCTGTGACGGCACTGCGATCCCCACCTGCTTCGCGCACGACAGGTGCCGATTCCCCTGTGATAGCTGACTCATCGACCGTCGCGATACCTTCAATAACTTCACCATCACCTGGAATGACATCATTGGTTTCACAAACAACAACATCACCTTTGCGAAGTGCAAGAGAGATCACCGCTTCTTCACGCCCATTCATGATTTTTCTGGCCATAGTATGGGAACGCGTTTTTTTCATCGACTCGGCTTGTGCTTTACCGCGCCCCTCAGCCAAAGCTTCAGAAAAATTCGCGAATAAAACTGTAAACCACAACCACAATGCAATCTGCAATTCAAAGCTGACAGCTATACCCGAAATCGCTTTTTGCAATACGATCAAGCTGACAACCAAAGCCCCGCACCATGTGATGAACATCACAGGATTTTTCCACTGTACTTGGGGGTTTAATTTCACCAAGGAATCAACCAAGGCTTGCTTAATAATTTTTTTATCTGAAAAAGTATTTTTACTCATAACGAACTCCTAGTGGCCACGAATCATCAAAAGATGTTCTAAAATCGGGCCGAGTGAAAGTGCTGGGAAGAACGTCAATGCCCCAACGATCACAATCACCACTGACAATAAACCAATAAATAAAACTGAATCTGTTCTGAATGTACCAAGCGAAGCCGGCGCTGTTTTTTTCTGCGCCAAGCTGCCTGCAATAGCTAGGACCGGGAAGATGATCGCAAAACGACCTATCAACATGCCCAGACCCAATGTCGTATTATAGAAAGGTGTGTTCACACTTAAGCTGCCGAACGCGCTGCCATTATTTGCGGCCGCCGACGTGTAAGCATATAAAACTTCACTCAATCCGTGAGGTCCTTGATGTGCTAAGCCTGCCAATCCCGCTTCTGTCGACAATCCCAATGCTGAAAATATCAAGATCGCCACACACGGAGCTAATACACCGATCACAACATAGATGATTTCACGAGCTTCAATTTTTTTACCGAGATACTCTGGAGTTCTACCGACCATCAGGCCCGCAATGAACACCGTTAGAATCACAAACAACAGCATGCCGTACATACCTGCACCGACACCGCCAAATACCACCTCACCCAACATCATGTTGACCATCGCGATACCACCACTCAGTGGTGACAGCGAACTGTGCATAGAGTTCACAGAACCATTCGAAGCTGCCGTCGTCAGAACCGACCACATCACACTGTTGGTCACACCTAAACGCGTCTCTTTACCTTCCATCATGGCAGTTTGACCTGTGAAAGCATTCGGAGAGTATTCCGACCACAATGACAGACTTAACATCACAACCAGCAAAGCCATCATCGTCGTGAACAACACTAAGCCCTCTTTTTTAGAGCCCACCATCAAACCAAATGTGTAAGTGCTAGCTGCAGCAATTAAAATCAACGCAACCATTTCTAAGAAGTTCGAAAATGGTGTTGGGTTTTCATATGGATGCGCACTGTTCACGCCGAAGAATCCACCACCATTAGAGCCAATTTGTTTAATTGCGATTTGCGAAGCAGCGGGACCCTGAGGCAAAACTTGCTCTGCACCTTCCACTGTTTTTGCTGTTTTATATTCTGAGAAATTTTGTACGACACCTTCACCTATCAGTGCGATTGCCATCACAAATGAAAGAGGCAACAGCACATGAACAGTCGCACGAGTTAAATCGACCCAGAAATTTCCGATCTCTTGAGTCTGCTTACGTGAAAGACCTCGAGTGAATGCCAAGAAAACGGCAATCCCTGTTGCGGCACTGACAAAGTTTTGGACTCCCAAGCCCAACATTTGCGTGAGGTAGCTCAGTGCTGCTTCACCCGAGTAAGCTTGCCAATTAGTATTGGTCACAAAACTGATCGCGGTATTGAAAGCAAGATGCCACGACAAGCCCGGCATGTTTTGCGGGTTCAGTGGCAACGACCCTTGCAGCAATTGCAGTAAAAATAAAAACACCAAGCCAATCACGTTGAACCAAAGCAGTGCTATTGAATACTGCTTCCAAGTCATCTCTTCGGACTCTTTAATCCCAGAGAGTTTGTAAGTGAGAACTTCCAAAGGCCGCAGTAGCCGCGAAAGCCAAGTTTGTTGTCCTTGGAATACTTTGGCCATGTAATGACCTAAGAGAGGGGTCAGTAAAACGACGACCCCAAGGGTAAATAGAATTTGAATGAGGTCAGAAAGTGCGAAGCGCATAAGCAGGTCCTTTTGTATAAGAACAAATATGCTCCTGATGGCCTCAAGCCCGCGTAAAATGGGAGCTTTTATGTATAAAGAAAAAATAAAAATGGTCGATTTGTCTGACCTTTAGACATGTAAAAAAGAAGGGCTTTTCTCACTTTCAAGCCCTTAACAGAACACTAACTTTACTTAGGGAACATTGATGCCTTACAACCATCGGCGAACGCAAAACCAAACCCGTAAAGGATTCCCCATGAAACAATTGATCGCTCTAGCTCTTGTTATCGGTTCAGCTTCTTTCGCTCAAGCTTCTCAACAAATCGAACTTCATAACTACCTTTGCATCTCTAATTCTCTTCAAGCTTATGACAGCGATACTTACTTGAGCCTTACTGCTCAAGAGATCAACGACCTTCTTCAAACTCCACAAGACGCTCGCGCTGAAGTTGTTCGCATTTTCGCAAATGCTTGCGACACTAAAGCTGCTTACGCTTCTCCAAAATAGGTCTGCTCTACTCCGGCGAAGCCGGAGTGTAAGTGTAGACGACTACGGTAACTCCTGAGCCCAGTTCTCTGGGTTCTGGAGCTTCGGATCGTCTTCGATAAATTCTAAATCTGGTTTCTGGTGCGTGCGCATCAGGTCTTCTTCTCGCGCACGCAATTCTTGTCTTCGAATTTTTCCTGTTGCTGTTTTTGGCAAGGGCCCAAATTCTAAACGACGAATTCTTTTGTACGGAGCCAAGTGCTCTTGCGAATAATTTAAAATTTCTTTCGCCAATTGTGGCGACCCTTCAAATCCGGCAGCTAATTCAACGACTGCTTTCGGAATATAAAGTCTGACATCATCAGGCACAGGAATCACCGCGACCTCAGCGACCGCTTCGTGTTCCATCAACAAGCTTTCTAATTCAAACGGACTGATACGATAGTCTGAAGATTTAAACACTTCATCCTCACGACCGACAAAGTGGAAATAGCCGTCTTCATCTTGAGTTGCCATATCCCCCGTGCGATAGAAAACCTCACCCATAACCTCGGCACTTTTGCGTTGATCACCACGGTAACCTGCCATCAAGCCGACAGCACCAGCCGACATGTCGATAACAATCTCGCCGTCTTTATCGATGACGTTGTCTTTATTCAAAAGTCGCACAACACAGCCAGGCAGAGGCAATCCCATAGAACCCGGTCGTGTTTCAAGGCCGGGTGGATTTCCGATTTGCGCTGTTGTTTCCGTCTGACCATAACCATCGCGAACCATGACTCCCCATGCGCGGTGAACCTTTTGAATGATTTCAGGATTGAGTGGCTCACCTGCACTCGTCGCTTCACGCAAGTGCACTTTGTATTTATTCATTCTATTTTGCACAAGCAAACGCCACACTGTTGGCGGAGCACTCACGCACGTCACAGGATATTTTTCTAACGCTGCCATCACTCGGCCCGGAGTGAATCGCTCTTGCTTTAAGACGAACACTGTCGCTTCCGCATTCCAAGGTGCAAAGAAACTTGCCCATGCATGCATTGCCCAACCTGGAGAGCTGACATTCATATGCACATCACCCGGCTCAACGCCTAGCCAGTACATAGTTGAAAGATGTCCCACCGGATAACTCAAGTGCGTATGTTCGACGAGTTTTGGTTTGGCGCCGGTACCCGAAGTAAAATATAAAAGCAACGGATCTGTCGCGCGCGTGCGCCCCTCAGGAATAAAATCAGCTGATTCCATTCGAGATTCTTCATCGAAAGAATGCCAATTCACGAGATATTCACCGACAACAACTTTTTGAATTTGCGGGGCGATAGCTTGAATGTGTTCCGCCGATGCTTTGTCAGCAACAACCATTTTTGCTTGCGCTTGATTTAGACGTTCTTCGATTTCCGATCCTGTTAATAACGGGCTGGCCGGTACGATAATCGCACCCAGCTTCATCGCCGCAAGATAAGTTTCCCATAGTGCTTTGTCGTTGCCGATCATCACAAAAATCCGCTCACCACGGTTAACACCTAGACGACGGAAATAGTTAGCAACCTGATTGGATCGCGCTGCCATTTGCGCAAAACTTATCTTTTCTTCTTTCTCATTTTCATCGACAATCCAAAGAGCAGGGTTGTCGTTATCCTCTGCCATGTAGTCAAAGTAATCGAGCGCCCAATTAAAGAATTCCAGACGGGGCCATTTGAAGCCTGCATAGGCCTCTTGGTATTCTGTGCGATGGAGAAGTAGATAATCACGGGCATTCACGAATTCATTGGCTTCCATGGCACCTCCTTGTGCTCAGCTTTGCTGAATAGAGCTTTGTACTTGGTAGATTAACATCGACGATCTCGTTTCTTGATCTGTGTTTTAGCAGGAGTATCTATGGGACTGTTTCGTGCGTTAACGATCATCATGTTTTGCGGCATCTTCTTTTATATTGCCCATCAACTGTTAAGATTCACTAGCCTTCCGCTCAGTATGACCTTGGGAGTTTTATTTTTCTTGTTCGCGATGTTTGCCATCATCATCGCCATGCCGTTGTACTTTTGGATCGAACGAAGAAAAGAACACAAGCCATGGTATGACAGTTTTTTTGACGCCGCTCACTTTGCTATCGCTTACATGAACTTCATGGTCAGCCTTGTGATCATTCGCGATGTGATCGCGTTTATCGAGCATTATTTTGTTAGCGAGAATGCGCCTGAGTGGATGCAAACTGAAGTGCTTTATGGACAAACAGCTTTAGGCATTATGCTGGTGCTGCCTTTAGTGATGATTTTAGTTGGTACGATCGCCATTCGCGTCGGACCAAAATTGAAATTGATGGAGTTGAAATTTGCCGACCTGCCACAAGCTTGGGATGGCGTTAAGATTCTGCACATCACTGACTTGCATATTAGCCCGAGCTTGCCTGTGAACTTTGTCGCAAAACTTTTAAAAGTGATCGACCAAGCCAAAGCGGATTTGATTGTTTATACCGGAGACATTCTCGACAGCCAGGCAATTCGCCATCTTGAGGAATTCGGATTATTGAAAACCGTGCGACCTCCTTTAGGAAATTACTATGTCCCTGGAAATCATGAGTACTACTGGGATATCGATCAGGGTCTAGCTGCGTTTAGATCCGTGGATTTCAATGTTTTGATTAATCAAGTTGCGACTCTAGAAAGACAGGGACAATATCTGCAAATCGCGGGTGTCCCCGACCCGGCTGCTTTGCAATTCGGCGCGGAAGGTCCTGACTTTAGAAAAACCGCGAGCCACTTTTTACCGGGAAGTTTCCGTTTGATGCTATCCCATCAACCGTCCTTGGGGGATTTGGCCTGTGAACATGGAGTCCAATTGCAACTTTCGGGTCATACGCACGGCGGACAGTTTTTTCCGTGGAACCTTCTGATTGGCTTCTTCCAAAAGTATCCCAAAGGCCTTTATCGCATTAAAAACATGCAGCTCTATGTCAATCAGGGAACCGGTTACTGGGGGCCGAGCTTAAGAATGGGCACATATTGCGAAATCACCGAAATTGTCCTTCGCAAGGGCTAGGTTTTCGAGGTAAAACTTTCGCTGGATGAGCGAAGATAAAAAACCCGTCAACATCAAGAACGCAGCGAAAAGAAAGGTCATGGACCTCCTTGCTCGCCGCGATCATTCTGAAAAAGAGTTGCGAACTAAGCTCAAAGAAAAATTCGACGATGCCGACGATGGGATGGATGCTGTTGAAGAAGCCATCGCATTCGCTCGCGACAACAACTGGTTGGGTGATCCCACGACGTTGGCGTACAAAATGGCGGACATGCTCCATCGTCGAAACAAAGGCATTGTCTACATCAACCAATATTTACGCCAAAAGGGTTTGCCCGACGTTGATGCAGACAAGGACTTGGAGCTTGAAAAGGCTCTTTCGATTGTCAAAAATAAGTATGATGAAGATTATAAGTTCTCGCGCGAAGATAAAGCGCGCGTGGGCAGAATGCTCGCATCGCGAGGATTCGATTCCGAGACCGTGAGAAAGGTTATTTATGAAAAGCTCTGAAATCAGAAGCGCATTTGTTAACTACTTCAAAAAGAATGGACACACTGTTGTTGCTTCTTCTTCTTTGATTCCAGAAAACGATCCGACGTTGCTTTTTGCGAACGCCGGTATGAACCAATTTAAAAATACTTTCTTGGGCCTTGAGAAACGTGATTACACAAAAGCCGTCACATCACAAAAGTGTGTTCGCGCTGGTGGTAAACACAATGACTTAGAAAATGTCGGCTTCACTGCTCGCCATCACACATTCTTTGAAATGTTGGGTAACTTTTCTTTCGGCGACTACTTCAAAAAAGACGCGATTCATTTTGCCTGGGAATTCTTGACAGTAGAGTTGAAAATTCCAAAAGAGAAACTTTATGTTACGGTTCACATCTCTGATGATGAAGCTGCCGACATCTGGCACAACCAAGAAGGTGTTCCTCGTGATCGCATCTTCCGCTTCGACAAAGACAACTTCTGGAAAATGGGCGACACAGGTCCTTGCGGTCCTTGTACTGAGATCTTCTACGATCACGGTCCTAAAGCTGGCAAAATTGCTGATCCGTTCAAAGGCATCGAAGCTGGTGAAGACCGTTTCGTTGAAATTTGGAACTTGGTATTCATGCAGTACTTCGAAAATCCTCCAGGCACATTGACTCCACTTCCAAAACCTTCTGTTGATACAGGTGGTGGTTTGGAACGTATGACGGCAGCGATGCAAGGCAAGTTCAATAACTACGACACAGATCTTTTCCAACCAATGATTCAGTTGGCTTGTAAAATCGGTGGCCTTGAATACATCACTGACAAAGAAGTTCTCGAAAAAAATCCCGCAGCTGCGGAAGTGACTTCTGCGTTGCGCGTTTTGGCTGACCACTGTCGCTCGACTTCGTTCTTGATCGCTGATGGCGCTTTGCCTGCGAATGAAGGCCGTGGTTACGTTCTTCGTCGTATCATGAGACGTGCGATCCGTTACGGTCGTAAGTTGTCTGCTGATAAATCATTCTTGCCTGGTATGGCTGAAGCGTTGATCGACAGCATGGGTGATATTTACCCAGAGTTGAAGAATCGCCGTGATCACATCTTGAATTCAATCCGCGATGAAGAAGATCGTTTCTTAACGACTTTGGATAACGGCACTCAAATCTTGATGGAAGAAATCAAGAAAACAAAAGCAAAAAACCAAAAGGAACTTTCTGGCGAATTGGTTTTCCGTATGTACGACACTTACGGCTTCCCTGCTGACTTGACTCGCGTGATTGCGAATGAAAACGGCGTTGAAGTAAATGAAGAAGCTTTTGAAAAGCACATGGAAGACAACCGCGCGAAGTCGAAAGCTTCGTGGAAGGGTAAATCTATGGGCGCCGATGAAGCGCACTTGATCAAGTTTGCAAAAGATTATTCTCAAGCAGGCAAACAAGTGAAGTTCGCTGGTTACGACGGCATCTTGGCTGACGGTAAAGTGATGGCGCTTTCAAACGGCCATTCTGAAGTGAAAGAATTGAAAACGGGCGAAACAGGCGTGATCATCTTGGACAAAACTTCGTTCTATGGCGAAGGCGGCGGTCAAGCTGGTGACGTTGGTTACATCATGGATAACACAAACCGCGCACGCGTTGTGAATACGACAAAAATCGATGACATCATTCTTCATCATGTTGAAGTTGAGCACGGTACTTTCAAAGTTCAAGAAGTTGTTGAAACAGGTGTTGATCCAGTTGAGCGCAGAAACACGCAAAGCAACCACTCGGCGACGCATTTGTTGCATTCAGCTTTAAGAAAAGTTTTGGGTGTGCACGTGACTCAAGCGGGTTCATTGGTTGATTCGCAAAAAACTCGCTTCGACTTCACTCACAATAAACCTGTTTCACCGGAAGAGATTTCTAAAATCGAAACTATGGTGAATGAACAGATCGCGCGCAGCCTGCCAGTACAAACTGAGATGATGGGTCACAAAGAGGCGATCGCTAAAGGTGCGATGGCTTTGTTCGGTGAAAAATACGGCGATCAAGTTCGCGTATTAACGATGGGCGATTTCTCAACTGAGCTTTGCGGTGGTACACACGTTAAGAACACTTCTGAAATTCGTTATTTCAAAATCGTTTCTGAATCAGGTGTCAGCTCTGGTGTTCGCCGTGTTGAAGCAATCACTGGTGACGGTGCTATTCGTTATGCGACAAGCGCGATCAATCATTTGGATGAGGCGTTGGCGACAGCGGGCTTCCAAAAGTCTCCACACTACATCAAGCACTTGGAAACAACGGGTGAAACAGCGACTCTTGCGAATCGCGTAGAAGCTTTGAAAGAACAAGTGAAGCAGCTTGAAAAAGAAATGAAGAAGCTTCAAGGCGGCCAAGTGAATGTGGATGATCTTGCGAACAAAGCAAAATCGTTCAAAACAAAATCAGGCCAATCAGCAAAACTAGTTTTGGCTGACGTTCCATTGGACGACAGACAAGTATTAGCTGAAGTGACGGACCACTTGAAAAACAAAATCCAATCGGGTGTTGTTGTAGTCATTGGTCAAGGCGATGCTTCACACCCAATCATCATCTCTGTTTCTAAAGACATCGCAGGCGACACAAAAGCCGGCGACCTCTTAAAAGAAGTAGCAGCATTGATGGGCGGTAAAGGCGGCGGTCGTCCAGACTTCGCCCAAGGCGCAGCACCAGACCGCAGCAAGCTTCCAGAAGCCTTCAAAAAAGTAGAATCCCTCCTCGGCCTCTAAAGGTACCTGGTTACTTCTGCAGAAACAGCGCATCAAAAAAGGGAGCTTCACAGCTCCCTTTTTTTATAAGTACCAGGTTCTTTTTGCGGATGCGAAGCATGAATATTCTAAAATGTAGCGCCGAGATAAAACCGAACCGCGATTCCTCGCGTATCGCTCTTCCAACTGCCCTGCTTACTTTCCATCTCATCTTGGGAATATGAATCACTATAGTTTGAATTACCAAAATTCGCGATTACTGGATAAGCCAAACCAATCCAATCAAAACCAAATGTAAAGCCACCAAAGTTCCACTGACTACCAATAGCAAAATCTAAAGTCGTGATATCCGCATCAAATGAAAATTTTGAGGAATCGATATTCTCACTCGTATAAAGCCTGTGAAATGATCCACCACCTTGAAGATAAAAAGTGTTAGTCACAAACTTCTTATAGGCCGCACTGAAGTAGCGATCTTTAAGTTCGCAACTCCAATCACCCCAACAAGACTTACCGCTCACCGACCAATTATAACTCATCAGAATTTGAGAATTGCGATTCAAGAAGTAGCCAGCATTTAAGCCATTACTAGCCAGTGCCCAAACGCCAAAACCAAATGGAGAAAATGTCAGTTCAAAATTCTTATTCATTCGATGGTGTTCACTCGAGTTTTCGCGAACTTCGACTCGTGGTTTCGCTGGAGGAACGACGACTATTTCTTCCGCATTACTCAAAGTAGGAATCAGTGAAAGACAAATTAAAAAAGAAATTCCGAATAGAGTCTTCATTGTGAACATCTCCTGAAGAATTCATTAAACAACAATCAGTATATAGAGACAAGATTTTGAGATAAAAAAAAGGAGCTTCACAGCTCCCTTTTTAAAATTCAATTTTTCGCACTTCGATACCGCTCCGGTACTGCGATGCATTCCCCAAAACAAGCAGGTACCTTTAGAAAGTACCGCCGAGGTAGAGTTTCGCAAAGATCATGCGGCCGTTCTTTTTCCATTCGTCTTGTCTGTTTGTTACATCATCTTCTGTGTAAGGAGAGTTGTAATAAGAATTGCTGAATGACGAGCTTACTGGAAGACCGAAAGAGACCCAGTCACAACCGATTGTGAAACCATCAAAATTCCACTGGTTACCAACTGCAAAGTCAGCCGTCGTGATCGTTGCATCGTAACCGAACATCACGTCGTTTGAAGAGTTTGATTCATCATATTGGATCGTGTGATGAGAGGCACCTGCTTGCATGTAGAACGAGTTACCAACGAATCTTTTGTAAGCCAGTCCCCAGAAGTTATCTTTGATGTCACAATTTTCAAAGCCAACACATGTTCTTTCAGATTGCGACCATGAGTAGCTCACCAAAACTTGTGAATTGCGATTGATGAACACGCCTGCATTCAAGCCTGTATTTGTTAAAGAAAAACCACCGAAACTCATTGGAGAGAAAGTCATCTCAAAGTTTTTATCCATGCGATAGTGCTCGCTCGAACGTTCGCGCACTTGCGCGCGAGTTTGCGTTGGAGTTTCAGAAACTTCAGCCAAAGCCACATTCGCAGAAACCATCATCAAAGAAACGATCAATAGATTTTTAAACATCTTAAACTCCTAAAATTTAGAAACTAAAGCCAACGTAAAGACGCGTGAGATAGGCGTTCGTTCTGCCTTCATAGTCTTTTACTTTTTCGTCGTACTCGTCGCTGCCGCCAGCGCCTGTGTAATAACCATTTTTAATTTTATAATTAATCGGCGCAGAGACACCAAACCAATCAACGCCCAAAGTGAATGAACTCCAAGACCATTGATTGCCGATCAAGATATCTGCTGCCGTCACGTCTTCTTCAAAACCAATTTCATATGGGCTGAGACCATCGTCATAGTCTTTGGAGTACTTCGTCGCATGTTGCGAAACGCCCGCCTGCATATAGAATGAATTGCCAAAGAACTGTTTGTACGCCACACCGAATGAACGATCTTCCGCTTTACAAGTAGAAAAGGAATCAGCCAAACAGGGATCTGAATTACCACCGGCAACGCTCAAAAGAATTTGCGACTGTCCGCTAATAAAGAATCCGACGTTCACACCTGCTTGATTGATGCTGTATGAACTAAAACCAATAGGCATCAAGTTGAGTTCCACTGTCTTGCCAGCGCGATGGTCGCGACTGCGAATACCACGCGAGCTTACCTGCCCTTCTGACTTCACAGTTTTTTCTTTGTCGCGAGGAACGATATCCACATTTTCATCCGCAGCCATTGCAGGCGCAGACATCAATAGAGACGAGAACACAACAGCAGACAGCAAACTCAACTTCAACATTGCGTGAAACTCCATTTGGTTCGGTTTGCCGATCATAATAGCAAAAGCGCGTCGCAAAAATCCATAACTAATTAGGCCGCCAAATTGTGGGACAAGCAGGTCATTTTTACCTTCTCCCTAGCGTCTCCCCACGTTTAATTGCATTAGACACTGGAACGCATCTGGCACTGTGGGAGCCTTGAATACATTAAAGGAGAACCCCGTGAATAAAGCACTTTTGGCTCTTGCAATGGTCCTTGTTGGAACGACATCTGCGAATGCAGCAACAGTCGTAGCGACTTGCCGTGGTAGCGTTATCGAAAACAGCACTGGCGAAATTATGACATTTAGCCGTGATGGCGGTAAATTGATCGTCGACGACCAATACAACAATACGAAGCCCGTAACTCTTGTGCTGAATTCTGGAACTGTCAGAGAAGACTCTGCGAGCACATTGAAGATCGTAAATATTAAAAAGCGCTTTGTCTTAACGATCTCTAAAAAATCACTTTGGATTGATTTCACAACAGGTCACGGTGAGCTTTTCACTTACCAAGTAGGTGAAAGCGCTGCGATTGGTAAGAAGGTTTTTCTTACTAGCTGTACTCGCTAATTCGGCGGAAACCAGCAGAGCGAAGGGCCACAAGCCCCGGGAGCTCAAGCAGAAATAAAAAAGGGAGCTTCAAAGCTCCCTTTTTTTATGCGCCGTTTCTGCAGAAGTAACCAGGTACCTTTAGTTACAGCTCATGCTTTGCCAGTTCAGCTTGATCGACTCAACTAAGCCTTTGAATGATGATGCCATCGAACCGCAGAAGTCTTTATAGCCGCGACCGCAGCCATCAAGTGACTCCCCTAAATTCAACTGACCTTCAGACGACTTCAAAGAAGCGTAACCCTGCTCGTATTGTTGAGAACACGCGACGTCTTCAGCGACTTCTGCTTCACAGATTGAAGCCGACGCTAAGTAAGATTTCATTTCTTCTAAACGAGATTCATCCAAACACGTTTGTGCAACCGCTTGACCGTTTGAATTTACAAGTGTGATTGCACCAGAATCCAACGCAATAACGAGATGCTCACTCGTTACAGCACTCGCTTTACGAGCGGCTCTGATACCTTCACCGGAGGTGTTTTCTGGAATGCTTGAGGTAGAATAAGGAATTTCAACGGATGAAACCTGCGCCAGCTCAGCGCCGTCCAGAGTCGATTCGCTCGCACTATCACCAATAGCAGAGCTAGATACTCCACTGGTACCTAGATTCGACTGACTGCAGTTCTGGAATCCCAGAACGAGACACGTAAATATCGCCAGCGACCCAAACTTCTTCATGAAAGTTCCCCTTAGAAAGGCGTTTCATAATGAATAGAGGCAAAATCTATTCCGCCTTCTAACTCATTTTATATCGGAAACACCGACGAAGAACTTGACGCTGTCTAATATAAATTAGTCACCACACGCCACTATAGGTTTAAAAATTTCAGGTTTTTTGCAAATTGTTTTAACAGCTCTGTCTCATTGAGACGGTTTTGATACTCGACCGACAAAGCACGGTGATCAACAACCTCTGCCTTTTGCAGCTCCAACAGCTTAGCCTGCAAAGCCGCTTTTCTTGCTGGGCTGGCTCCCATCTTCTCAAGAGCAAGGCGCACATACAATTGCGCTTCGGCGTTGTCCTTTTTAGTCCCGATGCTTGTCACGATTTGCGATAGCAATGCAAACTCTTTGCGAGGAACCAAGATTGGATTCGGCACGCGGGGCTCACTCAATTTCACGTACTTGCTGTTCAAAACATCTGGATTGATTTTCAAAATCTCGGCAAACCACTCAGACACTTTCGGCGCCATAGGAGCAGCCTCTGAGTAAGCAACCAAACCATCCAAAGCTTGAATAGAAATCGTTACCCAACGAATACGACGACGAAGCTCATGCAAACCTTGTTCGATATCGTCGTGATCGAATTTCAATTTCTCTGATTTCTTTTGCAGGTCTTTGGCATATTCCATCATCGAAGAGATCAAATACACTTTGTCTTCGGGACCCGATCCCCACACTGAACGATCCGCACTCAAAGCTTGTTTCCACTTCGCAATCGCAACACGGTGGCTTCTTAAAAGACCCAATGTCTCTAGAGTTTGAGTTAGCTCCACACGGGCATCTGATTCTTGTTTCGCAAAGAATGCGACAAGTTCAGCGTCCCCTAAAGTCTCTGCTGTCTTTTTCAAATTCTTGGCAAGGTCAACAGCACCGATAGCATCTTCACCCGATTTAAAAACGGCGCGGAACTCACCGAAAAAAGCGGAACCTCTGTCATCAAATAACCGAGATAAAGATTGCAAACGGAAGAACACCACACGGCCATCATCACTCAAAATCAAATCTATCATTTGATTAGGTGTCATGCCTTCCGTGCGATCAAAGAACACTTCCATGCGGCCTAGCTCCGAATGAAAGATCTGTTCTCCCCAGGATTTTTTAGAATCTAAAGGTGGTAAGCTGGCAGATTTGAAAACCTCACCACAAACGGGCGCTGCATAAGTTGAAAAAGCAAAGAACGAAAGAAGAACCGCTAACGACAAAGCCTTCATTGAATATCTCCAGCTAACTATGCTTGGGCAATGCCCGAGTAGCGCTTGGATTTAGATTCTTTTAGAGAGGAAAGCAAGCAGATCGAAGGAAAGCTCTTAGACCAATTTATATTTTTCCAAAAGCGCAAAGACCTGCTCTTTACGAACGGGTTTGCCATAGTGTTCATCCGCGCCAGCGTGAATGGACTTATCATGATCTTCTTTGAAATTATTAGCCGATATGACGATGACAGGAGTCCGATATCGCTCTTGAGATCGCTCCAATTCGCGTAGACGACCAATCGTCTCAAGACCACTGAGCGTCGGCATCTGAACATCCATAATCACAAGATCAAAATGGGCGGTCTCCAACTGCATCAGCGCATCAATACCATCGTAAGCCGACACCAACGTTACATGTGCAAACTTTTTCATGTAAGCTTTCAGCAAGCGATGATTTTCTTCCATATCATCAACGATCAAGACTCGAGTATCCCGCTTGGGAGTAATTTGTCTGAGATCAATAGCGATCTCAAGTGGCACTTCGCTGACCGTCGGCTTCATCCAAACATTTTGAGTTTGAGCAAGCATTGGAATTTCGATAGTAAAGCACGAGCCAAATCCAGGGGAACTTTCACAACTGATCTCCCCTGACATCAATTGCACAAGTCGACGACAAATACTTAAACCTAAACCGCTGCCACCAAAACGACGCGTGACTGACGAGTCCTCTTGTTGAAACTCTTCAAAGATCGTATTGAGATTTTCAGGAGAAATCCCCACACCCGTGTCACGAATAGAAAATTTAAACTTTTTCACACCAGGTTGTTCGGTTTCAAACCAGGAAACAGTCAGAGTGATCTGACCATAGTGCGTGAACTTAATCGCATTACCTAAAATGTTCATCAGGATTTGTTTGATGCGAATTGAATCGCCCCAGACGAGCTCATCGTTGGAAGGATGTTGCAAAATAAACTCAATACCTTTGCGCTTAAACGTCGAGTGAAAGATTTCTTCAATTTCAAAAATCAAAGTGCTCAGATGAAATTCACGAATTTCCAACTGAACTTTGCCGGATTCAATTTTCGAAAAATCCAGGATGTTGTTCAGTACCGACAACAAAGTATCACCCGCTCCCTGCATCATGCGCAGCAACTCGGTTTGATCTTTGTCCAAGTTAGTTTCAGACAACAGATCCGAAGCGCCCAGCATAGAATTCAGCGGAGTTCGAATTTCGTGGCTCATTGTAGATAAGAATGAAGTCTTCGCTTTGGTAGCGGCTTCTGCTCGGTCACGAGACTCCTGCAACTTCGCGATCATCGCATCCGTCCCACGCATAACGTAAAGCCCCGTCCACCACAACATCATGGTGATGACTGCATAAGAAGCCAAGGCCACACATGCAAATACAGTCAGTCGATAGTACAGTCCCAGGTAAGCTTCGCTACGCTTTTGATACATCACCAAATACCACGGACGATGCTGCATTGGTTTGGCGAGGGCGAGATAAGCCTCATCATCCAAGCCCGTAATCGTGCGCATACCATAATTAGAGACATCAAACATAGCCGGACCTAATTGAGGCAATGCTTTATAGTCCTCAAGCGAATAAGCGCGACGATATTTATAATCAATCATCGGCAAATTCTTAGAGACCAATGGCAAGATGGCACGACCCTTTTCATCCACGAGGATCATACCACCCGTTTCACCGAGCTTCACCGAACCCACTTTGTGAGCGATGTCACCAGCTAGCGTATCGATTCCGACGGCTCCTTCAAGTTTTCCATCAATGAAGATTCCAGTTCCCGTCGTGAACATGACTTTTTCCATATAGCCGACATCAAAGTAGAACTCTGAGTAGTTTACTTTTTTATCGACCTTATTCATCGACCACCAAATCATGTTGGGATCAACGTCGTAACCCTTTTCAAAAAATGGTTCACCCACAAAAGTGTTCGAATCATTGTACTTGGGACTGGCAAAGTAAGAATAATCACGATGAACCGTGTACACGTAAGCAGGGCGTTTAAAATATCGCTCCGCCAACTTCGGTCCCAAAGCAAAAAAGGAATTGTACTGTGTAGAGTGTGGCGAGATCAGGCTGGCCATATAATCTTTGATGCGCGAATTCAAAACATCGCGAGACGAAAACTCATAGAGCTCCGCATAACTTTTTAATCTCTGCACATTGGTTTCAAGACTCAAAAAGTCATTGTTGAGGCGCTCAACCTCTCGAGTGAGCAGAGGCTCCCATCGCTCGCGTACGGCTTTTTGTTCACGCGTGATCAAATAGGTACCCGTCACCCCCAACACCACAAGGAGTAAGAGAGTGAAAACGATTTGATTTAAAAGAAAGAGATGCCCTAGGGTGATCTTAGATCTCATGCCACTCGACACAGAATAGCTTAAATGCCGATGAATCTTTGCGTTACAATCCTGAATTCTGACCTAATACCAGTGCGTCACACGCGGGCGTTTCTGTTTGAAAGATCTAAAGAGCTGGTCTAGCGTTCCAAGGTCATCAAATTTAAGGAGACGACAATAATGAAATCATTGGTTCTATCTGCATTGGTATTTTTCTCTGCAACTGCTTCTATGGCAGCAACGACAACTTTGAACTGCCAAGTTCCTGCGACTAAAGTAGCAGTGAAAATGACAATCGAACTAAGCCCAGAGGCTTCAGTTGATTACGTTACTATGACTTTGGTTGAGCCAAAAGGCACAACACAGTTCTTCGCTCAATTGGATCCAGGCGAAATCGACAACCAACTTAAACAAGGTTTCCTTCAAATGTTGGCTATGACTGAGCAAACTGGTCAAGTTGACGGCGTTATCGTTAACACTGGTTTCTTGGCTTTGGGTAAAGAAGCTGCTGGCGGTATGTCAGGTTTCTTGTCTGCAAAAGGCAACATCTACCCATTGAACTGCCGCTAATTACGGAGTTCTTGATTTCGATTTCTTTCGAAACAATCGAATCAAATACAAAGGGCCACTCTTAAAGAGTTGGCCCTTTTTTTATTTCAAATTGAAACTTCTGAATCAATTTTACGGAGGTGCTACTACGGAACTGTTGCTAAGCTGCTGCGAATTTCTCGTCCGTTAGCATCAACAGAGATCGCTTGAATTTGATAGCTCACTCCTGGAACAAGACCATTCACTTGAACAGAATGCTCTGTCAGCAAGTTCACATCTTTCACAGTTAAGATCTCTTCACCAGTAAAGAGATTCGATACACGCAACTGACTTGATGCTGGCAAATTCGTGCTCCAAGAAACAACAGCTGATGTGCCGCTATAAGATTGAATCGCGTAAGCAGACAATACTAACTCTGGAAGCGAGCAAGGATTTTGAGTTTGCTCTGGCATTTTGTAGCTGCTTTTAGAGATGATGCTGTAACCATCTGCTTCAAGCGTCTTCATAGCTTTTGTTTTTTTACCGTCAGCGCTGAAGAAAAGATCATTACCTTGGTAACCACACAGAGAATGCTTTGAAGGATCTTTCCAAACTTGAGCAGTTTTATAGTACTTCCACATCAACACATTTGAGATGTGATATTTAGGACCTTGATAATAAAGAAGCTTGATTGGAAGTTCTTTATTTCTTTTCATTTCAACTGTTCTGTAAGGACAGCCCATACGAGTTGGATGAACACCGTCGTTGTTTGCAAGTTCAGTCCAAACACCATTTTCTTTTACAAATAGACGAGCACCATCATCAGATAAAACAGGAATTTCGTAGTGACCTTCTTTGTCTGTATCTGAAAGCTTCAGAATTGAAGTGTATTCAATTGCGAAATTTTCTGTCAGCTTGACGCCGTTACCATCAACGAGCAACTGACCATCTACAGTTGAAAAGCCTTTAGTAAACAATTGAGTTGGCACATTCACATCCGCAAAGAAAAGATCCTGCGAAAGTTTTTGACCATTATAATAGTAATCCATCACGCTGCTAACATTCGCTGCCATCTCTGGTGTCTTCATAATGAGTTTTCCCAAAAGACCATTCAATGGAGTCGGAGCCGGCGTATTAGTTAAAGGATCACACACTGTATTTGCTGTATCGACTGGAAAGTCGACATCACCAAGAGTAGGCCCTGTTGGTGTTCGAGTGCTACCAGAGTACACACACGAAATCTTTTTTAAGAGACCTTTGGTATAACGAATATCCTTACTTGCTGTTGTTTGTGCCCAAGATGAAGAACCAAACGCTGCCATAACTAAGAAACTAATCAAAGTACGAATCACATTCACCCCCGAGTCCTTAAGGTACCAAACAAAAAAACAAAGTGAGTTTATTTTTATTCGCACGTTCTGGTGTGAAACAGAAAATTTAAACTTTTAATCTTCGCTATCAATTATGTTTCTTCGTAAAACAAAAATCTGTCTAAGGTTTTATATACTGTCGATTTTTTAAACACCGTCTTCATTGAGGAACTCAGATGAATCTTACTCTTCTTCATTCTATTTACTAATTCGTCATCACCCTTGTATGTAGCGGTAGCTCCCTATCCCAACTCTCCCGCCCCCAAATTCCTCAGCGAGTAAAGACGCGAAAAAAAAACAAGAGAGCAAAGCTCTCACAGTTTCCAAAACCAAAATGCAAATCCTGACGAACGAAGTGTGGAAGAAGGAGAAAAGGGAGCAGCTTTCAACTCCCTTTTTTTTGAAACGAGATCTGCGAAATTCAAAGGGCCTACTTCTATATTTAAGTTCCGAAGGAGGCCTCAGCGGGGCCTGGATGGCCCTTTCCGCCGAAGGCGGAAAAGCTGCGAGGGCTGGAAGCCCGTGCCGACGAAGCGAACTTAAATATAGAAGTAGGCCCTTTGAATCTCCGCTGAGCGAAGGCCAAAAAAAAAGGGAGCTGAAACAGCTCCCTTTTCTCCGTGCGTATAACCGCAACTCGAAACGATTAACGTTTAGAGTATTGGAATCTACGACGAGCGCCGGCTTTACCGTATTTTTTACGCTCAACCATACGAGGGTCACGCGTTACGAAGCCTGCTTTTTTCAACACAGTTTTGAATTCTGGGTTGAAAGCGATCAATGCACGAGTGATACCCAAACGGATAGCTCCTGCTTGTCCAGACTCACCGCCACCTTCAACAGTGACTTTAGCGTCGAACTTGCCACCTTGGTTTAGTGCTTCCAAAGCTTGCAAGATCACCATGCGAGATTGCATACGAGTTAAGTAGTCATCGGCTTTTTTACCATTGATAGTAATGTTGCCTTTACCAGGTTTCAAGAAAACGCGCGCTGAGCTCGTTTTTCTTCTTCCAGTAGCGTAGTAGAATTTTTCTGCTGCTGCCATTATCTACCTCTCCTTAGTTCTTAGAAGCGATGTTGAAAACTTGAGGTTTTTGAGCAGCGTGTGGATGCTCAGCGCCAGTGTAAGTTTTAAGTTTAGAGATAACATGTCGAGAAAGCTTGTTTGTTGGAAGCATTCCGCGAACCGCTTCATGGATAACGAAAGTAGAATCTTCTTGCTTCATTTCTGCAGCAGTTTTCTCTTTCAAAGAACCGAAGAAACGAGAGTGTCTGTAATATTTTTTATCAGCCCACTTAGTTCCTGAAAGTTCCATTTTATCTGTATTGATCACGATAACGAAATCACCAGTGTCCACGTTTGGCGTGTAGATGACTTTGTTTTTACCGCGAAGGATATCGGCGATATGAGTTGCAACACGACCAACACGTTGGCCAGAAGCATCTACAATCCACCATTTTCTTTCAACTTCTTCAGCTTTAGCATTAAAAGTTTTCATTCGAATAGCTCCAGTTTCTTAATTGAACGCCTCGGGTTTACCGTCCGGACATTCGGCAAAATTTAGTTTGAGTTTAACAACGGGCTCTTACACTATTTTGCGGGAAGAGATGTTTTAAAGTTCTAGGCACCCATTGTCAAGGTCCTGAGGATAATAAACCCTCATCAAATAGAGCCCTTGCGGAGGCGCTGGGGGACCGGCTTTCATGCGATCTTGGGCCGCCAGAATCTCCTGCATTTTAGAGGGGTCTAAGCCCTTTTGTTCCAGCATTAATGAGGTTCCTACGATATTTCGGACCATCTGCTTCAAAAAGCCGCTGCCCGTAATCGTGAACTGCAAAACACCCGGTCGACGCCATTCCCAATCCGCTTTATGGACCTCACGGACGGTTGTGTTAACCGGTGTCCCGACTGATTGAAAGCTCTTAAAGTCATGAATTCCTTTAATAAATTCAGAACTCGCCTTAAGGTGTTCGATGTTCACGGGCTTACGGATCCACTCCGCGTGACGGCGCATGTGGGCGCTCGGCCGCGGTTGATTCACGATCAAATAACGATAAGTCTTATGAGTCGCCGAAATCGTGGCGTGGAACTCTTCAGGTGCGACCCATGCCTTTTTTACAACAATCGATGGAGGCAAGTGAGCATTCAGGGCCCAACAGATATCCCACTTCGTGCCGGGTTTGACTTCGCGTTGCGTAGTAAAGTGGCAGACTTGGTTGAGAGCATGGACGCCGGCATCGGTACGACCGCTGGCAAAGAGTGAGATTTTTTCGGCAAAAACCTTTTCAATGGCCTCTTCAATGGTGTGCCCGACGGATTTGATCTCGCCGTGCTTTTGCTTCTGCCAACCGCAGAAGTCAGTACCATCATAAGAAACTGTGAAACGAATTTTTGTCATTGAGCGGGTTTAACATACTTCGTGAGTGAGGGGCCATATTTTTTACCGCTAGCCATAAGATCAGAGTGTTTTCTATAAATAAGAAAATGTTTGTGAAGAAAAAAAGTAATACCTAACATGAGTCATGGTTTTAAAATTCCTCACTACGTTCTTATTTTTAGTCACTCTTGCTCACACAGCGAAAGCTTCGCAGAGCTTTTTGGATTTAGGCTTCATCGTGCCACCGGGCTATTTTGTTTTGGGAGTTGAACATCAACAATCAAGCCAAAAACTTTCGCCAAGTACAAACGTGGTTCTCGAAGCGAACTCGAGTGTGACCTACGGTTACCTGCAATTCGGATTACTGAATCACGTCGATATTAAAGTCAGCGCTGGACAAGGAAAGGCTGACCAGACGTTGAAGTCGACAAGCATTTTAACAGGGGAAACTACCGTCGTCGACAGTGCAGAGGCGCGCGGCTCTGTAGATCCAACAGTCTCCATGGGCATTCGCTGGCTTGGCAGCGGCGAGGAAAACTCTTTCAACGTTATCACTCATCTTGGATATTCACCTCGCAGCGGTGACAAAACATTCGCAACAGATGATGAGGACGCCAACATGCTCAGTGGTCGCTCCAGATACATGGGACGACTCGATCTCAATTTAAAGTTCACTCAAGGTGATTGGTTGCTTTCGGGTGAGTACATCATGAATAACAAAGGTAATGCTACCAATTCAGACGGCACTGAACCAGTAGAACTGGGCGCTTATTCAACAACAACATTCGAACTTCGTTATCGTGAAAATTATTGGCGCGCGCTGTACCTGGATCTCTTTGGTGGAGTTTCGCAAGTGTCGGAAAGCCAAGACACAGATTTAGACACCAGTGTGACCACAACGACCGCAGCATATTCACAACCCTTCATGGGAGTCGGTCTAGGATTTCTTATTGCAGAAAGATTTAAAATTGAAGGCCAACTTCGTGCGGGCAGTATCGGACAAAAGATAAAAACGACAACCTCCACCGGGACGTCTACAGAGTGGGAAAACCAAAAAAATCAAAGTGTTTACATCGGTGCTTCGTTCATTTTCTAACAAAAATTTGTTGAGGACACTCAGACACAAAAAAGTCCAGTCACACTTATTCGTTTACATTAATGGTGGGCATGTAATTTTCGAGAGAGAAAATTATGTTGTTCACATAATTAGATGTCTTTAGCATTGATTCACAACATTGTATTTTTCAAGGAGGAAAGTATGAATAAGTTAATGTCTATCGCTGCTATCGCAGGTCTTTTAGTTTCTGTAAACCACGCTCAAGCAGCTACTGGTACTGCAAAAGCAAAAATGAAAGTTATCAACGCTCTTGCGGTAACTCCGGTTTCTGATTTGATCTTCGCTGAAGCTGCAGCTGGTGCGCCTGCTGAAACAGTTGACGCTGGTGGCGCTGAGACGGATCAAAATGCAAGCTTCGCAGTTACTGGTGAAGCAGGTAAAGCTATCGTTGTAACACTTCCAGGCGATGGCGTTGTTAAAATGATGACTGGGGGTGGCGGTTCTCCAGATAACGAAATCGCAGTTGATACATTCACAAGCAACGCTCCAGCTGCAATTGGTGGTGCTGGTACTGTTGATTTGTTCGTAGGCGCAACTCGCGCTGCATTGTCTGCAACTCAAGCTGCTGGCGACTACGAAGCAGACTTCACAGTTGACGTAGTTTACCAATAGTATTTTTTTGCTTCTTCAAAGCGCTTATTCTCTTGCAAAGAGATAAGCGCTTTTTTTATGCTGTCAGCATGAATAAACTCATTGCACTGCTTTTGTTTTTTCCTTCGCTCGTCTTCGCTCAAGCTCAAGTCTTTCCGACGCATCTGACGCTGACTGAAGAAGCTCCCTCCACATATTTAAATTTAAAAAACACAACTGGCCAAACTCAGAAATACAAAATCGATTTGATGCAATTTCAAATGGGTAAAGACGGCAGCATGAAGCGTGCGCCTGAAGCCAATAATCCACTGGTTGAAATTATTAAATTTTCACCCAAGACAGTGGAGCTGGCACCGAACGACAAACAGATCGTCCGTGTGATGGCGACTGCATTCGATAATCTGACTGATGGCGAATACTATGTGCACATTCACTTCACACCTATCGGTGAAAAAGAAGACGACAGTCCCCACGCGAAAAAGAAATCCTCGAGCTTCAGTTTGCAAGCGCGCATTGCGGTGGCCGTTCCCATCATCGTTCGAAAAGGCACGGGAACATTCGATGGCAAGCTTGAGAAATTTCAAGCACAAATCGATAAAGAAAAAAACGTGGCGGTGCAATTATCTTTGCTGAATACGACGAAGTACTTCCTATATGGTGATCTTGAGTTGATCGGCGTGACAGACAAGGGTGAGGTGTCACTCGATAGAATTGTGGGCCTATCTTCTTATTTACCTGAGCGTATGTTCAACAGAGTGTTCACGCACAAAGAAATTGCTGAGAAGACTTCTGGTGAAGAACTTAAGAAAATCAAAGTACAATACGCTGCTAACAACGAAAGTGCTGCGCCTTTCACATTGAATTCTGAAGCAGATATTACGGCAAAGGCCGCGAAAAGCGGCCCTGCTAAGAAATCGAAAAAGAAAAAGTCTTAATCTTAGTAAACGACTGTGACAACAAATTGGCCGGTGTACTCACCGACTTTTTGTTTCACCTTGATGCCTTCGCGAAGTGCGCCGACATAGATATTGCTTTCGCCATTTGAATTCATGATTCCATAACGAATTGGCCAAGAATAAAATTCTTTAATCGTAATCTGACCGTTGGGGCCACCACCCGATGTCGCCATCACAACAGAGTTATGTGATGGCAAAACGATTTGATACATTCTGCTGGGTTCACCGCGAACAGCGAAGCTGGCATTCTCTGGATTTTCAGATGTCCCTGCAGGAACTAACTTCGGTCCATCACCTGGTGACGCTTCACCAAAATTTAGGTCCGATGTTTTTTCAATTTGCAGGCGATGAACAACAACTTGTCTTGCGGTCGCTGTTGCACTGTCGCTGAAACGAGTTGCTGCGTAAGAAACAGAAGAAGCTGCGAAAATCGTGATGAAAATCAGTTGTAACTTCATAGTGCTATGAATATTAGTAATAGCACTTACATGAAGGCAATCTTTATCGCGATAACCTTATTTTTAACATGCGCACAAGCTGCGCCACCGCGATTGCCGGAAGAAGAGATTCTTGAAGTTACAACGCAAACAGGAAATCTTTTATCTGATCCCATTCTTGCTTTGAATTTGAATGGGGAAATCTACCTCCCCCTCTTAGATCTGGCACGCACCTTGGGTATTCGTGTAGAACAACCTGCAGAAAATCAGTTTCAAATTTATGTTGGCGCTGAAGAAAGTCGCGAACTTGATATCACCAATTGCGGTCGCGACTCGAAAGAACCTGTCTGCAAAAACTTTCTCGAAGTCAAAAAAGTTACCTATGTTTCAACTGCGTATTTAAAAACCGAATTGCAGTGGCCATTGGAAGTCGATTTAAAAAACTTACGACTGACAGTGCGAGTGGCCGCCCGATCCGAAGAAATCGCGAAGCGTGAGGCTGATGAAAAACCTCTAACCATCGAACGCAAGAACTTCGATTACCCATCGCTGCGGGCGGAAGGCATTTACATCAGCCCCAGCGACAGTCATGCGTTCTCTGTATATGCGGCCCACTCGTTGCTAAAACAAGATTCCCATCTTTTCTTTTTTGAACAAGATGGCTTTACGCGAACACGTTGGACACTGTCACAACGAATGGTCGAAGAAGATCGCAGTCCCCTTGCACCGAAAAGTTATGAAGCCGTTTCGACACAAACTTTGGATATGAAGTATCTCTTCGCTCCGACACAAATTTACGGCGTCAAAGTTTCCAACCTCAAATACGACGATAATATTTTTGATACTCGCAATATCTATCAAAAAGGTCCGCCTCGTTGGAAAGTAGAATTATATTTAAACGGTGTCTATCTTGGTGAGACCCTGGTTGATCTAAACGGCGATTTCTCATTTCTTGATGTACCGTTGTTTTATGGAGAGAACCGCATCGTCTATCGCTTCACAAGTCCGCTTGGTAAAATCGTTGAAGTGCCTGAGACCTATAACATTTCCTCGGATTTTCAAGGTGCCAATAGACTGCGCTATCAAATGTCCTATGGACAAATGGAAGACAGTGCTGACTACATCGGCGGATTTCAAGCCAGTTACGGCGTGAGTTCGTACATCAGCGTACAAGCAGGTTTCGCAGAATTCCCATTATTAAATCAGCGCGAACGCTATTCACTGATGGGCGTGAGCTATTTGCAGCCGTCTTACTCGATTTCTACTTTGCGCTTAGATTCTACCTCCAGCGATGGCAGCGCTTGGAGTGTGATGCCAAAAGCCAACGTAGGTGGATTGTTGTTATCTGCCGAATATTCTGAGTTCGATAAGTTCAGAAGTTTGTTAATTAATAAATCATCAACCATTGATCAAATAGGCTTAACAAAAGTTTCAGCGTTGACGAGCGTACGTGGAGAAGTGCCCGTCACAGCGCAAATTCAGTTCTTGGAAAATCGCTATATCACGACACCACGAAATCAAGAGGCCCAGCTACGCGTCTACACAATGCTAGATCGAAAGTCTTTATTAGCTGAAGTCACCCAAGCCTGGCCCACGACAATCAATCCAGATGTGTATTTAGAATTCGGCGACTATCACAGTTCTTTCCGCGCGAAATACGGTGTCCTGATTCACGAAGACAAATATTCGAAATCCCGCGTAGGCATTGAAGCCATGCTACCTCGAGAAACTTATTTTACTGTAGATCTTGAGTCCCCTGTACGCATCAGTGACAGCGCTTATGTTGTCGGGCTTAGTCGCATCTTTTGGGATTTACAAACCGAGATCAACTACACTGGCAGTGCTAACGACCATGCCGTCAGCCTGATTGTTTCAACCAATATCAAAACATCTGCGCAAGGTGTTCGCCTGACTCAAGATGAAAGTTACCTGCAGGGAAATATCGAGATCTTTGCTTTCGTCGATGAAAATGCGAATGGTAAGTTTGATGAAGGCGAAAAACCTTTTCCTCGGTTGCGAATTCTACACGTACAACGTCAAAAAGATTATGAAACAAATAAAGACGGCCAAGCTCACCTAACAGGAATGAATCCATATCAGCGAGTGACTCTTGAGATCGTCAAAGAATCCATCACCAATATTTTCCTAACAGCCCAAGACATCAAATCCGATTACATTCTGACACCTGCGCAGAATCTGCGCGTGGAAATTCCAGTGATGCCATCATTTGATGTGCGAGGGCACTTAGAAAATTCCTATTTTAAAAAGCTCGTGCCAATGGTGCTGCTAAATAAAGAAGGCAAAGTGGTCGCGCAAACAAATTCCAATGCTCGTGGCATTTATCGTTTTGATGATGTGCCTGCGGGTGAATACGAAGTTCGAGTTGAAGAAGAATTCGTTCGGAAAAATCGCCTCGTCGTCTCACCGGATAAAACTGAGATTTCAGTGCTTGGTAAAGCCGGCATTAAAACAGCTCCCACAATGGGAATTATCTCGAGGTGATACACCTGTATTGTCAATAAACGGTTAACTTGAAGATTTTCTCCAGCAAAGAGATAATAAGTTAGTCGCCCAATCCCGAATGTATCTCTTTGGAGCGCTAAAGGAAGGATTCCTTATGGGGTTGAACGATAAGAACACGTTTCTGATTATCAGTGCTGATAAAAATCGCGTTGAGCGCTGCACTGACGTTCTAATGAAAAACTTCCCACAATCTGCAGTCTTTAAAGGCTCCGACTGGTTCGATGCCAAATACAAAATCGACAACGTCCATCCCAAAGCTATTCTGATAGATGAATATCTCCCAAAAGGATCTGGCTTTGATATCGTCAGTAAAATCTTAAAAGAGAAAAACAATAACGACATCTTTATCATCGTGATGTCGTACGTCGCTGATAACGACATGTATGCGGCCGAAGTGGCCAGTGGCCGTATTCGTTTTTTAACCGAACCTGATCGCGATCAAGCGATTCTGGATTGTGTTTCTAAGATCATCGCACCTAAAAAAGAAGAAGATAGCAATGTCAGCTATGAGATGAAACATATGGAAGCCGGAGAAGTTCTATTCCGTGAAGGTGAACTTCCTGAGATGGCTTACATTGTTAAAAATGGCCGCCTTAAAGCGTACTCTGTGATGCCAGATGGCGCACGAGTTGATTTCGGCGAAATCTCTCCAGGCGAATTTGTTGGTGAGATGGGTCACTTTATTCATGAACCACGATCTGCGACAGTTGAAGCCGTCACAGAGGTCGATCTGATCGCTATTCCGACGAAGGCACTCGACAGTGTTATCTTCGCAAAACCTTCTTGGTCCAAAGCACTTGTTAAAACTTTGGCTCGCCGTCTGCATCGCGCGAATAAGGCCCTCACCGGGTAAGTCGCTGGAACCTTGCCACCTCACAGTCGCTCAACGCGGCTAAGAAAGCGTTGTACAACGATCACAATTTTGAAAACATTGAAGGCGAACAATAAAGGAGTTCGCTATGAAATGGATTTCAATGATTTTTATGATCGTTATTGGCGCTAGCTTTGCTCATGCTCAAAACGAGCCTCAAATCGAACCTCAATTTGAATCTCAATACGAAGTTGAATTCAATGAAATGGATGCAGAGATCCTGCGCACGATCACTGTAACTGGTCACGGTGATGACTACCGCTCTTGCAACGCGGGTCAAAGCTGGTGCTTGGATCAAGTGAAACGCAATTCTGAACAAGATGGTAGAGACGATGCACGCAGAACTTGCGAAATCAACAATCGCGGTCGCACGATCGGCTTGGGCTATTGCTCGACAAATTGTTCACCAAACATGATCCCGCCAACAGGCAGACCAGTTTGGGTTCAGTGCCGTTCAACTTGCCAAGTAAGCTGTGATGTAAATTAGTAGTCGACTGTAACACCAACGTTGATGATCGACGAACTAAAGTCGATCGCATCGTTGAATGTTTTGAGGTAACGGAACTCTGCCGTTACCCACAAATTCTTGATATCGTATTCAGCGCTTAAGTTAAAAGCTGTCTCTCTATCCAAAGCACCAATATTAAACATGATACCACCGGCACCGTAAGCACCTGGGGCACCCGTTGCATTCGGACCTTTATTATCATCACGAATTTCCGCAACAGGAACATACGCCGCACCACCTGCTAAGTAAGGTGCTAGCCATTGGCGATTGAAGTATTCAAAACGATAAGACACACCCAAGTTCAACGGGAATGCGATGAAAGTGTACTTCTCTTGCGCTTCGGTACCATCACTCACGAAGTGACCTTGCCCCGTCGCTGTCATAAAACCAAAACCACCAACCACAGAGAACTTACCGAGTGTTTCCCATGGTTGCCATTCGTAATCGAACATCACGATGGGAACACTTGAAGACGTATACATCATTTTAAAATCTGTATAGCCATCAGATGATTTGATATTTGGAGGATCGATCGTTCCGAAGCGCACAGTCCCTGAAGCGTGCGTTTCTTTTTCTTTAAGCTTTGTCGTGGTTTTATAAATGTAAGTGCCGTCTTTTTCGATCTTAACAAGACCCTTTGCTGCCAATGGATGTTCGATGTACTCGACACCACCTTTAGCATTTTGTCTTTCGATCTGACGACGAGGCGTTTGCACACGCTTCATGGCAGGTTCTGGTTCATATGAAGGCACCACTGCTGGTTCTTCTTCCACAACTGCGGGAGCTTCCGTTTCAACTGGAATCTCTGGCATCGGTGGTTCTTCAGATTGAACGCTGTTCATTTCGTCTTCAAGACGAGAACCCGCATCTTTTTTAGAATCATCTGGAATCGCTTCATCGAACTCATTAAGTTCATCAACGTAAGGCGCTTCTTTAGGTGGACCATCCGTCTGTGCGTGAGATTGCGTACTGAGACCTAATAGAAAAACGAGAGAGAGAAGGATTTGTTTATTCACGCTGTCTCCCTTTTTCTACGAAGGCTCAAGCCACCCCATGTAATGAGACTTACCACCAAACCAACTACAGCAAGCGCTGCCCAAGCTCCCCACATCAGGGATAACTTCACAACTGCGAGCATCGGCCAAAGCACCGCACGCACACCGGCGCGTAAGATATCGCTTTGTTGAATGATCGCCGCGTATTTTGGAGAGTATTTGTAGTAAGTGCGAACGAAGTCTTTACCAAGTTCGCTTGATAGCAAGTACTTGTTACGGAACTGACGGAAAGTTTCTACTTCAGGCGCCATGTCGCTGCCGAAGGCCGCTGTGGCGATGAAGCAGCTTTTACCGTCAAGCAAGCCCGCTACTTTTTCTGGAATCATGCACATCTCAGCGCCTGACTTTGTAGTACCTGTAGCAGTTGAGAAAGACACCGGCGTAAAGCGCGAGATAATTCCAGTCTGATCTTTGTTCGCCATCACGAAACAATATTGTGTCCCGTTTGTTAAACTGTCGATGCGATTGTCTGAAATCGGTGGTGTCAGACTCGTATCGGTTGCGATGTCTTTCATGGATGAAGCATTCGTGATTGTGCTGAAGATGGAATCGGCTGTCGCATTCGCATCCCCTGACTCATACAAGAAAACAACATTATTGAATTTTGCAGTTGATCCAGTGGAAGGATAATCCGCAGCTACAAAGAACAAGTTCGTGTCGATGTAGGCTTTTTCATCACCCTTTAAAAATCCCACGTTACAGGCACCGCCGAGTGGTGAATCCGTCGTATCATCACAAACAGTGCTGAACTGAATTGTTGTATCTGATGCATCGACTACGCGAACTACAATTGAAACTTCAACTGTTTCAGTTGCAGAACCGTTTTTAAATGTGACAGATAAAGTATCTCCAAAATCAGATGCCGATGTACATGAACTACCTGTTGCTGCCTGACAAATTGAGTCCCATGTGAATTCAACCGGAATCACTGTCCCTGCTGAAATTGCAGGAGGAGTGTTGGAAATTGTAACAGTGGTATCTTTAATCTCCGCCGAAATCGTACCGCCCGCTAAGCTGCTATTCGAAGTGACCAGATCAAGATGGAAACGTAAATTTCCGTAAGCATTTTGTGGATTACATGCAGTCAGATAAACACCACTGACCTGCGTACCTGCCGAACCTCTACAGCTATTGCAAGTAGATCCATTGTTCATGTCACCAGCAGCGCAAGTACCTGCGAAGCCAGCGTAGAACGTGTAACCATTTCCTGTGGAACCAGTGGAAGTGTCTGGCAGCTTAACTTGGGAATATCCGCCGTAAGAAGAAATCGTAATTTCAGCATTTGCCCACGGCGCCGCCATGAGCATCACAAGACCACTTAAAATAGAATAGAATTTAGTAGTTCCCACTCATTTAATGGGAACATGGAACTACATGTCAGGCAATATCAAAAAGTTGTTCAGCGATCTGCAAACCGTTCAGAGCAGCACCCTTACGAATGTTGTCCGATACAACCCACATCAACCACATAGCCGGATTCTCAATGTCACGGTGGATTCGGCCCACATACACGGGATCCTTACCTGATACTTGACGAGCTAATGGGTAGATTCCCTTTTTAGGTTCGTCTTGCACAACTAGACCTTGGCCCTTCTCAAGGGCTTCCACGATCTGTTCACGATTGATGTTCTTTTTCAAAGTTACCCACACTGACTCACTATGAGCATTCAATGCTGGAATACGAACTGTGAATGCCGAAACCTTCAAATCGTTTTGAGACAAGATCTTACGCGTCTCTTTCATGATTTTAACTTCTTCACTGCAATATCCATCATCATTGAATGAACCAATTTGTGGAATGGCGTTGAACAAGATCGTGTGCGGGAAAGTTGCCGGAGTATGATCAGCCTTATGATCTTGCGTTTGCGCGATCAACTCATCATAGCCACCTTGACCTGCACCACTCACCGCTTGGTATGAACTGACGCGAACTTCTTCAATACCAAATTTTTCTTGAAGAGGTTTCAGTGCGACAACCAATTGGATCGTCGAACAGTTTGGATTTGCGATGATTTGTGGCTTCGCATCTTTACCAAGAAGGTGACCGTTCACTTCAGGAACAACCAACAACACATTTGGATCCATACGGAACGCAGCTGAGTTATCAACCGCAAAGGCACCCGCTGCAACAGCCTTGGGTGCCCACTCTGCAGAGATATCATCACCTGAAGAGAAGAACACAAGATCCAAACCATCAAAGCAACCGTCCTTTAAAACTTGGACGTCCCACTTTGTACCTTGGAGTTCAATTTTTTTACCCAAAGAATTTTCAGAGGCGAAAGGACGAAGTTCCGCGATCGGGAACTTACGCTCTTCAAGAATGTTCATGAAAGTTTGCCCGACCATTCCGGTCGCGCCAACGACACCAACTTTAAGTTTTCTTTTCATCTTTTTTAACTTCTTCTTCTTCGTCTTCTTCAAGTACAAGATCATTCTCATGTTGATTTGCCGGAGCATAAACACTTGAACGGATCTTACGAGAATTTTTTCCTAAACGGAAAACACCAAAGACTGCACCCAATGTTGCGTAACTCATGAAGAGAACAAACAACATCACTTCGGGACGAAGAGCGACGACAACAAGAACGCCGACACCCAAGATCAAATATCTGAACGGCATGCGCTCTTTCAAATCAAGATCTTTAAAGCTGCGGTAACGGAAGTTAGAAACCATCACGAGCGCCAACAAAGTTGTCATCACTAACAGCCATGGATTGCCGAATGCTTCTAATTCCAAATCTTGGAAAGCCAAAACGGAAGAAGCAACGATACCCGCTGCCATCGGAATTGGTAAACCTTGGAAATAGTTTTTCTCAACTACGTTTGCTTGAACGTTAAAGCGCGCCAAACGAAGCGCACCACACGCTACGAACAAGAAACCTGCGATCCAACCCAAGCGTCCAAATGGTTGCAAAGCCCACAAGAAGAGCATCACACCTGGAGCCACACCGAAGCTGACAAGGTCACAAAGTGAATCGTATTCAGCACCGAATTTTGAAGTGGATCTTGTTAAACGTGCAAGACGACCATCAAGCAAATCGAAAACAGCTGCGACAACAATTGCGTAAGCAGCGTAAAGATAATTGCCCTTGATAGATTGAATCACGGCAAAGAAACCCGAGAAGAGATTTCCTGTCGTCATCAAATTTGGGAGAATGTAAATGTACATAGCTAGGCGTTTTGTGCCAGCCTCATCAGAATCTAATTTGTCGTAGGTATCTGCCATAATATATTGCCTATTCCTGTCTTAAAGACGATAGGCAACATTATCCGAGATTAGAAAAAAAATCCAAAGAAATAAAACAACAGCGCAAGGCCCGATGCACTCATCACAGGGAGTGTTAGATTATCATCAAGTTTTGCGATGGGAATTAACTCTGCCAACGCACCGACGAAACCTGCAAGAATACTTGCTACGATAACGCGATCAAGTGGATGACCGTAGTAACCAAGATAAATCAATGTTAGCAGCGCGCACACTGCGAACGCGGCCATGAAACCTTGAATCGATTTATGACCAAAGATTTTATCTTTACCATAAAGGATGCCAAAGTAGCTCGCGATAGGATCTGCGAATGCTAAGAACAACAAAGTCAAAGCCACAACAGGACGCGGGAATAACAAGTTGATGATCAACACACCCGTAAGAAGATATGTCGTACCAGCTAATTTTTTAACTTCACTTTGACGCATGATTGGCTTGAACGCGTGCAACACAAAGTCGTTCAATGCAGGACGAGTTTGGCGCAAAATATCAAGAGGTACGAACGCAACCCACGCCGCAACTAAAATAGTCATCGAAACGTTTGGCGGCAGATACGTGTAGAGCAAGAACATCACGAAGACACCCGAAATGTGCCATATTTTGCGAGCGTAATGAATGTCCGAACGCTTCTTCAATTCCACTGGTGTAAATAGTCCTTCTGTAATCACAATCCGCGTACCTTAAAGGCATCAACGACTAGAATCAATTTAATTGAGCTACTCTAGCTGAATGCATTAAGTGATCGTTATGATTAGACTATATCTGAGAAGAAACGACTTTGAGAACCTCTACTTGGATCTTGCCTGATGCATCCTGATAACGGACAGTGATTTCGTTCTCACCTTGCACAAGTTGTATGAGGTCTGTTTGATATTTGTTCTTACCGCTTTCAAAAACCGACGCTGTGTAGCCATTGCTGCGGTTTGTGATTTCAACATTTTCTGAAGCGAAGTTTTTGAAACAAGTTTTGCCATGGAGCTGCATGAAGTTGCCGCTGACTTTTAACAAGCCAGCCAGTTTTTTGCCACAGCTCAAATCCAATTCCGTTTTTGAATTGAATGTCGATACAGGAGTTTCTGTTTTTACAGGGATGCTTGCTGGAATACGGCCTTCGATTTTGGCAGTCGAAGTAGTGTGCGCAACATGACCTTCATCTTCAACAAGACTTGAATAAGTTGGCACACCCAAAAGGGCTACAACCATGAAAGTGATAACTAAGAAATAAGTGTCCGCACGATTCGTCTTTAACATAAGAAACTTTTCGGAGCAGACGAGCAAGACTTTAGGCGTATCAAATTGAGAACAGCGTGTTTTCTCACGACCAAGGGTTGAGGTTTCTCGAGTCAACGCACTTCGAGCAAACTCAAATCAAAGCGAACGCGTTTTGACCGATGAAACAATCAAAATAAAACGATATCTCAAGAATTAACGAGTAAAATATTTTTTCATTACTCGAGAAAAATGGGATTTTCAGAGGAGAAAATGCAACTTTGGGCTGGTCAAAACGGTCCAGATGTAAAAGGCGGAGAGAACATGGATCTCTCCAACGCAGTCAGAGGGGCCGATTATTCACTGGCCCTTATTTTTTATCGATGCTGATCGCGAACTTTTTAACCCCGGCACCTTTTACGATGTCGAGAAGACCAACCACTTTTCCATGCGGAACGTCTTTATCCGCAGAGATGATAGCTTGAACTTCAGGGCTCTTGCTGACTTCTTCCGTCGCTTTGATTCGAACGGCTTCCTCATCAACGAAAGTTCCGTTCAAGTTAATACGACCATCAGCAGTCAGAGCAATGTTCAATTTGCTCGGCGCTGTTTGATCACCGCTGGCGGCTTTCGGCAAGTTCACGTTGATCGTCGGTTTGATGAACATCGGTGCTGTCACCATAAAGATGATAAGTACCACGAGAATGATATCGACGAGAGGAACAACGTTAATCTCCGATATGACCTCATCGTCATTGCTACTTTTCATAGCCATAAATTACACACCTTTTTTCTTAGCGTATGCCAAGCTAAGTTCTTTAACTGAATCCAAGCTTTGGAAGATGCTGCGAACCTGACGGCTGTAGTAGTTATAAGCGATAACTGCTGGGATCGCGACAAACAAACCCGCTGCCGTTGCAACAAGGGCCATTGAGATACCTGCCATCACCGTTTGTTGACCCGCTTCTGGAGACATCGCCAAATCATTAAACGCTTTCATGATACCCAAAACTGTACCAAACAATCCTACGTACGGAGCGTTAGAACCTACGGTTGCCAAGAAGCCCAAGAATTTTTCCAACGCAGGTCTTTCAGTTAATGCAAAGGTATTGAAAATTTCTTCCAACCCACGGCTGCCTGATTCACGCATATGCTTCATTGCATAACCAGCTGCGCGACCTTCAATAGAGTTTGGATCTTTCGCAAGATCTTCAACGTCTTCGACGCTGTTTGATTGAAGAGCATGTTTGATGCGATCACGCACACGCGCTGACTCAGCAGAGACTTTTCTTAGAGCAAAGTAACGCTCAAGAATCATTCCGATGCTCAACACACTTAGTACCAACAAAAGCCACAAAACAACCTGATCTGCTAAGTGGGCAACCGAAAATATTTTCTCTGCGAGCATTGATGTCTCCTCCAAGTCTTTGACTAGAAAAAATTATTGATTCATTATCTCTAGAATCTTCTCTCAGGGTCAAGGTATGCGGATAATCATTTTACCACTCATATTGATGTTCATCGGTTTGGTCCAGGTCGGATGCCAGACTAACGAACGCGACTCAATACTTGTATTGGCCGTCGAAGATCTTTCCTTTAATGACCTCAATTGCAATCAAGAGCGTGATGAGCGATCTGGCATTCAAATACTCTGTGCAGAGTCCGTACGTTTTACCCATTCATTCACACCTTCGACACTCGCCGTTCCCACATTGTCTTCATTGATGACAGGACTTTATCCCTTTCAACATGGTGTGCACCACAACGGCAGCCCTCCCCTTGCGGCCGAGTACGACACCGTGGCTGAACTAGCCTTAAGACAAGAATACCGTACGAGTTTTTTTTCAGGTGGCGCCCCTGTGTTGCGCAAATCGGGATTGAATCAAGGCTTTGAATTTTTCGATGATAACTTCACTCCTACTTTGACGTCGCTCTATAAGCCGTTCAAAAAAAATATCGAAAACTTTTTAACGTGGGCACGTTCTGATGCGGGATCGACTCCCTATTTTTCTGTGCTCTATGTGCCAGATTTAATTTTCACGAACACGCAAACTTCAACTGACATGGGTGAGGCCCGCAACTTGAGTTTTGAAAGTCAGCTTGATGAATTCGACGAAAATCTTTTTGATTTGATCACTGCGCTTAAAAAAGAACATCGCTGGGATCGCACAACATTAATTCTTGTGGGCTTGAGTGGTCGCGCCCCTGCACCACGTATTGGTGAACTTGTACCAATGAACTTACACAGTGAAAACACGCAAGTCGCATTGATGATCAAGCCAGCTCAAGCAAAAAAGCGCGATGAAGCAATGGCCTGGAAAGTCGATCGCAATGTGACTCTCGTCGATGTGGGTCGCACGTTGTTTGAGATGCTCGGTGAAAGTCGGCCTGAACAAATGAATTCAGACTTTCCGACTTACTCGCTGCTGAGTTTATTGAAAAGTCCCAACAGCGACATTCCTGAAGATCGCCCGCTGTTATTAGAATCTGGTTGGGCATTTTGGCGTGAAGCTGGTCCGATTCGCACTGCCGTTATTGCAAGTCATGTTTTGTACATCAATGATCGTGAACCGGGTCTGTTCAATACACTCGTGGATCGCTTTGAAGTGAATCCATTGCCGTTGCTTCAAGAATCGATTTTGCCATTTACTAACAAGGCGCAAAGACTTTTGCGTAAGAATGACTTTCCTGCATTTTCACCACTTGATTCCGAATGGAATGCGAAATTGAGTTTGCCGTTCACTCGTTGGATGCGTCCCGAACAAGAAGTGAACTTACTGCGCGATTTGCGTCGTTTGCTTTCGCAAAAATCTCACAGTCAGGATTTGTTAAATTGGACTGGTCAAATTGCTTTGAATCAACGCGATTGGGAGCTGCTAAAAAATCTCGGCACAAAACACAAGATCGCTTTATGGCAATATGTAGGCGAGAAAAATCTGAATGTGAAAAATGCCAAGGTCAGCGAAGTGTGTTTCGATTTGCTAACTTCAAAAACAATCGACACCAATCATCTCAAAGGTTGCACGGACACTTTGTTCCTTGAATTCGTCGATTGGGTCCGCGCTGATATTCGTGGCCTCAACAAGGAAGCGCAACGCACACGATTTGAACGATCATTCAGAAATTATATTTTGGATCAACAGATCCAACGCGCCAACATCGCGATGGGCATGTTGTGGGATACGGCTCGTGAGAATGTTTACTCGCCTTCTCGTACGGAACTGGCGCTGAACTTGCCTGAAAATACGAAGATCAAGAATCAGCTTTATCGCTCACTGGCGACTCCTGAAGAATAAAAGGAATCCTCGCGCTCCTATCCTTCTTTCAAAACGGCCCCTATTCCCTACACAAATTTGTCACTCAATTCAAATATAGGGCCAACACAGCGGGCCCCCTTCTTGCAATCGCGCAATGAAACGTATTTAGGGGGTATTCTTTGAGACTCAGTCATCTGATGATTGTTCTGTTCGGAGTCTTCACTGCGCAGGTCGGTTTAGCGCAGCAATCTTGTGGTCGCGTGTTCATGGGGGATGTTGGCGGTAAACGCTCTATCGAAACCCTGCGCGAACTAAAAATCATGACCTACAATGCGGAAAATCTGATCGTCGAATCAGAAATTAAAGGCGGCGCTCAAGGCCATCACGACCAAGCCTTTAAAAACGACGCTGAACTTCACCAAATGCGTATGATCATCAATGAGAACCAACCGGATTTTATGGTTCTTCAAGAAGTTGGCTCCCTTGAGTCTCTTCAAACACTTGCGAAAATCGCCCCCCTGAAAGGTCAATACGAGCCCCTTCTTAAAGAAGGTAACGACCACTTCCACATCGGCTTCCTTGTTAAATCTGATTTAAATTTTAGATACTTCATCGAAAGTCACAAAGACGTTCGCTTCTTTGACCCTATCGAAGGTCGCGAAATGCCGGTGTTCTCTCGTGACCTTCCAGCGTTGATGGTCATGAAAGAAGGCAGCGATAAACCTGTGATGATCATCTTCGGTAACCACGCTAAATCTAAGCGTGACCGTGATGGCGATCCTGAGTCGAACAAACTTCGCACAAAACAATACGAAGTCGCTGCTGAAATCATCAAAGGCTACCAAGCTAAATACGGTAAAGATGTTCCAATCATGTTTGCTGGTGACTTCAATACGGACGTTCAAGTTGCTCCAGAAGTAGCGCCATTGAAAGCTGTCCTTGATAGCTCATTCAACTGGGCGAAAGAAACAGACCGTGCGAAAGATCGCATTACTCACACGTTCCATCCTTCTGATGAGCCGACTCAATACTCGCAAATTGATGACGTGATGATCTCTGCTTCATTGATGAAAAACGTCCTTGAAGCGCACGTAATCCCATACAAAGACAAAAACGGCAAAGTGTTGCCGCCGGCTAAAGACTACGAAGAAAGAAGCAAACAACCTTCAGATCACAGACCGATCATGATCAAGATTTCGACTGAAGGATTTAACACTTCTTGGATCGCTATGCCGTTTGACTTGGTTGCTTAGATCTCTGTCTTCTGTTTGATAAGATCAAAACGATCTAGTAACCTCGTCTTATGAGCAATTTTGTTTTGATCTTCGCATGCCTTATCTTAGGTGTGCTTTTTAAAAGAACGGGTAAATTTCCCACTTCAACTGCGCAGGTTCTTAATAGTTTCGTTATCTACGTTTCATTGCCTGCGCTGATTCTTTTGCAAATTCCTTCACTACTAAAATCGACTTCATTGAGTGCCGAAATGCTTTTACCCATTTCGATGCCGTGGATTTTATTTGGCGTTTCTTATTTTGTGTTTTCTTTTTTAGGACGTCGGATGAGATGGCACAATGCCGAAATAGGTGCATTGATTCTGTGTGCGGGACTGGGTAATACTTCGTTTGTTGGCTTTCCGCTGCTTGAAACATTGTTGGGTCGTGATTCTTTGCGCGTCGGTGTGTTGATTGATCAGTTGGGAACATTTTTGGTGTTGTCGACTTTGGGGATTGCCGTAGCAGCAGGCTTAACATCACAAGGTGGCCGCCGTCGCTCCGCTGCTGATACTGCAAAGAGTGTCCTGACTTTTCCACCGTTTGCTGCACTTCTTGTTGCGGTTGTTTGGTATTTCACAGGCTTGTCTGAGTTTTCCGTTCTAAATACTGTATTTGAAAAGCTGTCTGTGACATTGGTGCCATTGGCATTGATTGCGGTGGGCTTTCAACTTCATGTTTCACGCAATGTCATCGCTCGACAATGGAAACCACTTGTCGCTGGCTTAGGTGTGAAGATGCTTGCAGCACCTTTGTTGTTTTTTGTTTTATATGTGGTGATTTTAGGTTCGCATTCATCATCGACTCATATCGCAATTCTTGAATCAGCGATGGCGCCGATGATTACGGCCTCTGTTGTTGCGATTGAATTTGGTCTGAACGCAGAGATTGCCAACTTGATGGTGGGCGTGGGAATTCCTCTTTCGCTTTTGACTATCCCCTTGCTGCATCAAATCTTAGCGCCTATGATGTCGCTATGAGCATCGAAGAAAAAGCAAAACCCAAATCCAACTTTGGTGGCGCGTATCTGGTCGCCGCAGGAATTCTCTTAAGCCGAATTGCGGGCCTGGTTCGTATGAGAGCCCTCGCGCACTTCTTGGGTAACTCTGATGCGGGTGATGCTTTCTATGCCGCGATCAAAATCCCGAACTTTCCGCAAAATCTTTTGGGTGAAGGCGTTTTGTCGGCTTCGTTCATTCCCGTTTATGCAAACTTGTTAGCCAAAGGTGATAAAGAGCAAGCGACTAAAGTTGCAGGAGTTATTTTATCACTGTTGAGTTTGATTGTTGCGGCGATTGTTTGTGTCGGGATCCTGACGACACCTATTTTTATTGATTTGATTGCACCGGGATTTGAAGGTGCCAAGCGCGAACTGACTATCAAGCTTGTGCAAATTATTTTTCCTGGTACGGGTCTGTTAGTTATTTCGGCTTGGTGTTTGGGGATTTTAAATTCTCACCATCGCTTTTTCTTATCGTATTTCGCTCCCGTGGTTTCTAACTTCGCTGTTGTTGGTGTATTGATTGCCTTCCGTCATGAGCCTTTGCAAAGTCAACTCGCTGTCTATGCTTCATGGGGTTTGGTGCTCGGTGCTTTATTGCAATTAGCTGTGCAGATTCCAACTGTGATGGCTTTAGTTCCGCAATTGCGCTTAAGCCTGTCTGTGAAGTTGGATTCGGTTCGCGAAATCATTAAAAACTTTGTGCCTGTTGTAATTGGTCGCGGTGTTGTTCAGTTGAGCGCTTACATCGACTCTATCTTGGCTTCTTTTTTGCCATCGGGTGCGGTCGCTGCTTTAGGCTATGCTCAATCAATTTACATGCTGCCGATCAGTTTGTTCGGCATGTCGGTGTCTGCGGCTGAATTGCCGGCGATGTCTCGTGCTTATGGTACTGAGAACTTCCGTGAAGTTTTGCAAAAGCGTATTGATTCTGCATTTCGCAAGATTGCTTTCTTCGTCATTCCTTCGGTTGCCGGCTTTTTGATTTTGGGTGATGTGATCGCGGGGATCTTATTCCAAACGGGCGAGTTCAATGCCGATACGTCATTGTATGTCTGGCGAGTGCTCGGCGGTTCTGCCGTTGGTTTGCTTGCATCGACATTGGGTCGTTTGTACTCTTCCGCTTTTTATTCTCTGCGTGATACGCGTACGCCTCTACGTTTTTCAATCATTCGTGTGATCTTGACGACGATCTTGGGTTACATCATGGGCTTGTACTTGCCCAAAGTTCTCGGCTTAGATGCTTCGTGGGGAACAGCTGGCTTAACAGCTTCTGCGGGTATTGCAGGCTGGGTAGAGTTCATGCTTTTGCGTAGCAAGATCAACAAAGAGATCGGCAAGACCGGAATTCCTGTCAGCGTGACTCTGCGTTTGTGGGTGGCAGCTTTGATTGGTGGAGCTGCGGGCTTTGCGACGAAGCTCGCGTTGCCACCAGGCCATCCGATTTTGAATGGCGTAGTGATCCTGGCTGTATTTGGTGTTTTATATTTTGGCTTGACCGCGATGATGAAGATTGAAGAGTCGGCTGTTACGATTCGCAAAGTTTTGCGAAAGTTAAAACTCATCAAATAATTCGCGGTTATCTGCCACCAGTCAGAAGCAGCACTTCGCAGCGAGGGGCGCTCGCACGGATTTGGCTCAGAAGTTTACTTGGTGCTTGTACACTCGAACCCGCAACTTTGCCTTGATCGCGAAGTTGCTCGGGTCCATCAGCCAAAACGAATTTCAACATATTGCCGATTTCAGCGTTCACGCGTTTTTTCCATGAGTTGTCGTCGGTCATCGCATTCTTGCGCATCTGAATGATCGTTGCAGGATTCGACGCAAACAACACTGATGCCTTTTCGATGGTCTCAACCAACGATGCACGCGTCGCCGACTTGTCATAACCAGAACGATCTTCTTTCCATTTCAGATCAAAGAAAAATCCACTGCGACCTTCAACAATTGAATTCGCCAAACCACCGACACGACTCAACACCGGCAGTGTTCCGTTCTTTAAAGCAAAGAACTGATTCAAACCAGACGGTTCAAACCAAGCCGCATTGATAAAGAAATCTCCATAAGCCGTAAATGTTTTTTCAGCATGCTCCGAGAAGGGACGATATTGAAAGCGATCGGGGAAACGAGACTGCAGCTCTTTCAAACGAGCGATATAAGCAGCATCGCCATCACCAGCAACTAAGAACTGCGCGCCACCACGTGGGGCCAACTCTGCCAAAGCATCAATCAAATACTCGAATCCTTTTTGCTCTGCCACTCGCGATGTCATCACGAATAACGGGACCGAAGCATCAACACGCAAACCCATCTCTTTTTGCAAAGCCGCTTTGCCAGTAACTTTACCGCTTAAATCCGCGGGAGTGAAAGTATGCTGAACAGCTTCGTGATATTTAACTGCCGGGTCCCACTGCGAATTGATGATGCCATTCAAAACACCCGTCACGCGAAATTGCGATTGCAAGTGACGAACAAGTCCATCAAGGCCCGCACCGAACAATGGCGTGCCGATCTCTTGCGCATATCCTTGAGAAACTGTGTACATCAAATTTGAATATTGCATGCCCGCTTTTAAGAAATTTGCCTGGCCCCAGAATTCAATTCCACGCTCTGCCGAAAAATATCCATCAGGAATTCCCAAGAAAGGCATAATCGATTGCGAGTAAGTTCCTTGGAAAGCCATATTGTGAATCGCCATGATCACCTTAGGCACTTTGTGACCAGCTTGATGAGCCATATCCAAATACAAAGCAACAAGCCCTGTGTGCCAGTCATTCAAAACTACGACGTCATAATTCGAACGCACGATGTATTCCGCAACCGCTTTAGACCATGCACCGAAGGCTTCACCTTGAATCTCTTCAGGGCCATAGAATTTTTTAGTAGCAGAACGATTATCAAAATAGTTTTTGTTCCAAGAATCTGGATTGTGGCGCAAGAAAATCGTATCGCCCTTATCAGCCCCACCTTCAGACTTTAAAACCAAAAATTCAGAATTCTTGTGAGGAACGCCATCACGATAGTCTAAACCCACTTCGATGTGTTGAGGAGAATAAGACAGGTTTTTTGGCGTCGACATCTGTAGGTAAAACGGCATGATCACATCAGTAGAAATTTTCGCTTCATTCAACGCTTGAGCAAGGCCCCCGACCGCATGGGCAAGACCACCCGTTTGAAAAACGCCACCCTTTTCAGCCGTTACCATCAACACCCGAGGCGACTCGGAAGAGGCAAAAGCGACAACACTCATCAACGATACAAAAAGGGATAGAACGGCATTTCTCATATTCAGTGATTTCCTTCGCAGAAAATCAATGCAAAGGCGTAGCCACAGATGGCTCTTAAAAGCCCTCTAAGTTGCGTATAAGATTAAAGAATCACTCCTAAAACATGCAAAATGACGTTTTAAGGCTCTAGAGCAGAACCATTAGACATAATGAAGATTTTCTTGAGAAAAGCCCCCCCGCTCGCAGAGGCTAAAAAGACCTACTCAATTTCGACGATACCAAGCCAGAACGGCGCTTCGGGATTCTCTTGAATCATCGCATTGGTTACATCGCCCAAAGCCATTGCACCACGGCTGCGAGTCCATAGAGATTGCGCAATAGTTGAACTGCCGAGCAAGACAACTTGGTCACCGCTCGTCACCGACATATGCCCACAGTGAATATCACAAGTAGGATCAAGACCGATTAATTGGGAAGGCAATGGAGGCAAGACAGAGTAGTCCTCTTGCAAGTCACCAGTGTGATCCATTCCGATTGCAATCGGTTGCAAAGACTTGCCATGACGTTGCAACAAGATACTCGGCGCACCCACATGGGCCCACGCCAGCATGTTTCCGCGTTGGAACATTGCCAATATTTCTACACCGGTGAAATATTCACGGCGATTATCACCGCGATAAAGTGCATCATTCGCAATATGAATTGCGGTGCGCACATAGTTCACTTCATCAGGCAGACAACTTAAAAATTCAAATGGAGATGTGACTTCAACGTCGGCTTTCGCAGCATTGACGTACTTCACAACTTCTTCCACAGCTTTTTCGCCGTGATCAGCTTGGCCCCAAGCAGTCGCAACCACGATCAAAGAACCTTCTTCGTCGTGACGGATGATGGGTTTAGGACGGATGATTTTTCCAGAGTAAGAGCGTTCTTGCATTTTCACTAGAGCGCTCCGTACTTTTTCAATTTGATGTAAGCTTTTTTGTAGTACTCGCCATCAGCGATATCGAGCTGCAAAATCTTTTTCCATTTTTCTTTGGCACCGGCGCGAGATTCACCACCTTCAACGTTACCAAAGCTTTCTTCTAAGATTCCCTCTTGATAAAGCACCATCATCTGTTTACGAAGTTCCATCGTGTGACGTTGAATTTTCTCAGCCAACTCTGGATTTTGCGGATCAATCGCACGAGCTTTACGCAAAGCCATGATCGCCGTTTTCAAATTGCCGGCACTGGCAGCTTGATCTGCTTCTGTTTGGAAAGTCGCCGTCTTAGAGTTCATCTGCTGACGAATTGAAGCAATATTACGCTCTGACTGACTACGCAACCCACGTGGATCAGGCAAACGAGACGAAATAACTTTTTCAAACGCAGCGATAGCATCCAGCGGAGTACCCGTTTTTTGAACGGTCTCAGCTCTTTCATACATACCGCGCAGGCGAGCAACTTTATCATTGTAGGCCGCACGCTCAGCATCTTTTGTTTCGCGAATTACAATCAAACCTTCAGCTTGAGCACGCAATGCCATGATGTCTGGATGTTCAGGATTGTACTGAAGAACTGAACTTAAACAGTCTTCCAATTTTTCCATCACGACATCAGCGTTCACGATTTTTTTACATTCAGCAACTTGCTTAGCGATCTTCTCTTCAGCGATAAGACGGTCTTCTTCGCGTTTCTTTTCACGACGTTGTTGCTCGATGATGAACAAAGCTTCCTTCGCAAGACGATCAATTTCTTTTACGTCTTCATAATCCGGAACAAGTTCATTGATCTTCGCAACTTCTTGCTGAACAAGCTCATACTTACCTTGCATGTACATGTTCTTCGCGTCTTTATAACGCTGACGAATCAATGCTTGTTGCTCAGGCTTTAACTTCGCAAACATTTCCGCTGGAGAACCCGGAGCCGCCACGCCTGCGACAGGTCCCGCTGGCTTGTCTTCACCTTTGAGTAAGAACACTAAAAGCAAGAACAACACTGCACCGATTATCAATTTCGGGCGATGTTTTTGAAAGTCGAATTTTTTCTTCATCAAATCAGGCGCCATTTGTGGTGGCATCTGTTGTTGCTGAGGATGATACATTCCCGGAACACCATAAGTTCCGTTGTACGGCATAATCTCGTGAGTCATACCTGTGTCTTGAACCATCGCGATGGAGTTTGGCACTGGCTGATGCGCTACGATTTCCATTTTGCTGTGGAAATGTGGATCATGCAGTTCAAAATACAGGTAATTATCAAGTACTGAAATCGAGTCACCGCTTTTCAGAACCGTCGGCTCGGAAGCAGAAAGTGGATTTCCGTTTAAGAGTGTTCCATTCACACTGCCAAGTTCAACAATGTGGTAACTGTTACCGACTTTTCGAATTTCAAATTGACGACGGCTGACTCGCTGATCGCGAATCAGAATACTACAAGTGCTGTCGCGACCTGCAACCCAAGAATCTCCGGCATCAAGGCGGATGAGTTCTTTGGTCTCTTTATTTCCATCGACGAATTTAACGTAAGCAGAAACCGGAGCCACACCAATAACGGTTTTTTCCTCATTGGCGAAATCATTTGCCGATTCCGCAACCGAAGAACCTGCTGCGCCACCCGCGGCTACAGGTAAGTTGGCATTTGTGATTTCCATCGGAGCTTCCGCAGAAGACTCCGAGAATTCGAATTCATAAGGAGGAATAGTGAATAAAGAGCCGTGTTGGAGCGAGAACGTTTGTTGCGCTTCACCACTGACAAGCACTTCACCATAACGAGAAATAACTTCTACAATCCATTCACCATTTTGGAATGACAAACGGAAATGCTCACGAGAAATGCCTTTCTCGTTTTGCAAAACGATATCAGCTTCATCTTTGCGACCGGCGATGTATGAGCGGTCTTCAGCTAAAGCAACCTCGACAACAGTTTTTCCGCGTAAGCGAACTTTAAGGCGTGCCATTAGTAACGGCCCTCCATGTTCAGCTTACATTCTTCAAAGAACTGCTTTGCCTCTTTAAAGGTTGGATCATCTTTACGATTTTGGAGCATCGTCATGACTACTGAGTAGCTTGACTGACACATTCTCCAATTTCTCTTCTCGCGATAGCGATTGCCCTGAATCATACTGAATTTCACCATCTCGTCGAACTTGATCTTAGATAAATGATAATAACGTTTTGCAAGTTCGTTTTCTGGATCCAAGTTGAGCACAACTTGGAAAGCCTCACGAGCTCTTGCATATTGCCCTTGTTGATAATCACGGAAACCACGAATGAAATTTTCCTGAGCGCGACGGTACTGAACCGTATCGTACTTTTCTTTTTTCGTATTCATCAGGTCTTCAGTGTTTTTCTGTGCCTGTTGAATATCGGCCATTGCCAATTCAGATGTCCTGATCGCATTCGGATCTTTCGTGCTCTTTTTCACTGGCTGTAGAAAGAAGTAAAGAGCCACGCCAATGATCGCGATGATCCCATAGAATCTCACTCGAGGATTTGATAACAAGCCACCACTTGCTGGCGCACGACGAGGCGGTGGAGGTTGTTGACCTCCCATACCAGTTGAAGTCGCAGGTCCCATGCCATAATTTTGTTGCGGCATCGCGGGAGGCATATGCGGATTTTGCATTGCCGGAGGCATTTGTTGTTGCGGACGCGGCACTGGTGAGCCAGCTGGCATACCCATCGGTTTCAATGGTTGCAACACCGATGGCGTCGCTGGCATCGCAGACTCTGGAGCCGCAGCAGCCAACGGAATATCTGCATGGAAGCGAATTTCACAGTCACCAATTTGAATGACAGAATTATTTCCGATCAATTCTGATTGAGCCGGACTGCCATTCACGAGAATAAAATTCTTTGGACTTAAATTAACGATAACGAAATCGCGCTCACGCTGTTTGATCTCAGCATGATGACGACTGACGCGTGGATCATTCGCAAGAACGATATCATTCTCGGGACCACGACCAATAGAGACTGACTCTTTAGCAAAAGAAAGCTTAAGACCCGCGTGCGGACCCTTTACAACCTCAACTGAGTATTTCAAAGCTTCTTTTAACTTAGGAGCAGCACTCATCAAGCGCCTCCTTCAGCTGGAGAAACTGTGATCACAAAATAGTCTGGCTCTGAGCCTGAGCACATCGCCTGACAACTAATAATGCATGGGTGACCACTGAACTCGAGTTGATCTGTTTGAATCACACGAGTGTTTTCGCGCGAACGCATGATCAAGCCTTGAATATTTTGTTGAAGAGCTGCATCTGGCAACGTCATTAATGACTTTCCTGCAGTCGAAACTGGATCAATATGCGCTAACTGACCAAACGCTGCATTGCACGCGATGATGCGATCATCTTTAGCAACAGTCACACATGGAAAGCCCACAATTTGAGTCAGGTTCTCGGCTTCGCCATCTTTATTGACGAATCCACCACCGCCACCACTGACGACTTCACCGTTATTATATCGCGATAACAAACTATTCACGTTACTGACCAAAGCTTGGAATGCTGGGAAGATGAAGACAACTTCTGTGCTGTCTTTTTTCTCGCGCATTGCTACGTCAAGCTGAGAGTTCAATGAAGCTATCGGATACTCAATAAGCTTATACATAAAGAAGTAGATAATCAGACCCGCAAGTGAAGCGATAATCAAAGTCTGCATGAACAGACTGATCACTCGACCATCATCGAAAGCCAAACTACCTATATCATAAAGAACAATCGCATGCGCTTTCACCGATTGCTCACCGGTGCTTGGATCAAACAAACCAATTGGGAAGCTTGCTCCAATTGTAGAGCTATCGACTTCCGCAGTTTGTGGGCGCATTTCACGACGAGCCACATGCACGAATGGCAAATCAGGCGTTGTTCCTGCACGAGTTGCAGGAGCTAAGATCATCCCGTCAGATTGTTGGACAATCAGAACTTGCTTCACGCCATCTTCAGACTCTGCAGAATTGATGTTCAAACTTGAATAACTATTCTGCAACAACGCTGCTGAATTCAGTGTTGCCACTGTTCTCGCTATTGAAGCCGCACGACGTTTACTTTCAGAGACAATGCTGGCTCTTGAAATCGCCACCATCGGAACCATCGCAAGCAATGTCGTCGTAAAGATAAAAAGAACTACGAAGCCCAACAACACCATTTTGAATTCAAGGAATTGCGGCAAACGATAGACGCCTGGCAAAGCGACTTGTTCAAGATAGTTTTGAGCTTTCTCAATAAGTAATTTAATTCCACCTTGATGATATGCTGGAGCAGGCGCCGGGCCTGCACCTGGATCAGCAGATCCCATCGCTTGTGGTTGTCCTTGTGGCATTGGCATCGCTTGTCCAGCAACACCACCATAAGAAGGATAAGACATCTCTTGCATCTGCTGTTGCGCTTGTGCCGGAACTTGCGAACGAGGAGCCGCCGCTCTGGCTTCAGGAGCTGGCACCACATCGACAATAATATCGTGGATACCGAGTTTATCCCCTAAGCGCATCATACCTGATTGAACTTTGACACCATTTACAAAAGTACCGTTGCTTGATTTCAAATCAGTGACAACGATACGGTCGTTCGTCAAAACGATTTCACTGTGTTCTTTAGACACGCCAGGGCTGACCAACTTGATATCACAAGTCGGTGCGCGGCCGATAATATTTCGACCGTTTTTCAGAGGGAATAATTGGCCCGCTTGAGGGCCTGTTAAGACTCTAAGCGCCCACATGTAGTTGATCCCCAACTTTAATATTCAGCTTCGCTGCTGTCCCTGATCTCATTTCAATAACCGAACTTGCTCCCCAAACTGGCATCACCATGCGACCCGGTCTGACATCTGTACGAATTGCTTTCACACAGAGATTTTTATCTACGAATACACAATCAATTGAGAACTTCATAAAGAATGTGTGGATACTGTTACACTGATGAATCCACAATGCTTGATCTTCATTCAGATGCGAACGACCCAACAAACCTTTACCGCGAGTCCAAAAATTACTCGCGACCTCAAGATGAGGAATTAGGTTTTGCTGTGAGTTCTTATCCATTAAGACCGCCATCATTACTTGCCTCCGTGCATGAACGAAATTGCAACAGGTCCGAAGACCATGATGAATACCGCTGGCAAGATAAAGAGCATAAGTGGTAACAAGATTGTTTGCGAAGCACGCGCACCGGCTTTCTCCGCACGAACGAATCTTTCTAAACGCATTTGTACCGACTGATCTTTCAACACTTGAGCGATACTCGCCCCTGTGCTTTCCGCATCGACAAGAACAGCCACGAAACTTGTGATCTCGTTCATATCCAAACGTAAACCCATGTCTTTCAGAGCTTGAGATTTCGATGCACCGATTTTGATATCTTTTAAAACAGTGGCAAGCTCATCAGCTAACACACTGTTATTGCCGCGAGACTTATCAACGATCTTTTGAATCGCAGAGAAGAAGTCAAGACCCGCTTCCACTGATAAAGCTAGCAAGTCGATAAAGAATGGAAGATCTGCACGAACCGAAAGTTCACGGCGTTTCTTTTCACCCTTCGCATGAATTTGCGGAAGATAAAAACCAATCAAGCCTAAACCCAACACCATGAACGGTGACAATTCCAATTGCAGCGAGAAGTTCATGATGAACAAAAAGATTGGGAACATAATGCCCCAAAGAAGTTGTAAGCCAATGAACTCATCTTCGTTCAACTCTGCTGACAAACCTGAAGTCAAAATGAATTTACGCACACTCTTGCGATAGGATTCACTGCGAATCTTCATGGCATGTTGCAGAGTGAATTGATGCACAAGTGGACGAGAAAAATTGATCACCGGGTTTTTTGATTTAACCGGTTCATCATTGTTCGCCCATGAAAGTTGTTGTTTGTCTTGATTGCTTGCAAAGATGGAATTCACGAATAGGAATACCGCTACTCCTGCGAGCAGCAAGCCAAGAATCAACATTAATTCTGCGCTTCCCATTCTTACCTCTTTGTGTTCAAGTAGACTCATGCACCAATTGATCTTGGCCTCAGAGTCTCCACGTCGTAGGCAACTTCTAGCCGAAGCAGGTTATTCCTTCACCGTGGTTCCAGTTAAAGTATCGGAAATTCCTAATGAAAACCTGAATGTAAACGAGCAGATTTTAGACATTGCTGGCAGAAAAGCTGACAGTGCGTTTGCTCAACTTATGTCCAGTCCTAAAGACGATTTTATCGTCATATCAGCTGATACTGAAGTCATTTACGAGGGGAAAACCCTCGGAAAGCCCCTAGATCGCGATGATGCCCATCGAATACTTAGACTCTTGTCTGGGAAAACTCACGAAGTGAAAACCGGCGTCGTGATGATTGAAAGTTCCTCGAAGAAAAAGTTGTCTCGGATTGAGACAACTCGAGTGACATTCAGATCCCTGACTGACAATGAAATCTGGACCTACGTCGATACCGGTGAGCCGATGGATAAGGCTGGTGCGTACGGTATTCAGAGTCGAGGCCGTCACTTTGTTGAAAAAGTGGAGGGTCCTTTTGACAATGTCGTGGGCTTACCAATTCATCTGGTGAAACAGATGCTCGAAGAAATTCAAAGCCTGAGTTTTGAAGAAATCCAAAATCAAGTTAGCCCAGCAAAGATTCTTGCGGTTTCCAAACTGCAAAATCCTGAAAAAATCAGAAAGCTGTATTTGGCAGGACAAAAAGATTTTGGCGAAAACTATGTTCAAGAAGCTCTCGAAAAACAGGAGCTCCTTGTCGACATGCCCGATATTCGTTGGCACTTGATTGGCCATCTTCAAAAAAACAAATCCAAACATGTGGTCGGAAAGTTTGAACTCATTCACTCCGTCGACTCCATCGATTTGGCGAAAGCTCTCAGCCGTCATGCCAAAGCTATGAGCGTTGAGCAGAAAATTCTTATTCAGGTCAATATTGCTGACGAAACAAGCAAAGAGGGTTTTTCCCTTGAAGACGTGAAAACAGCGTGGCCAGAACTTGTTCAGTTAGAAAATCTGAAAATTATGGGTCTTATGACCATGCCGCCATTAACCGAAAGTAGGGAGGAAGTGCGTCCTTACTTTCAGGAGCTGAAGAAGCTTTTGCGAGAGCTTCACAATAAAACCGATTTGAATCGTCACCCGTTGACCGAGCTGTCAATGGGCACCAGTCACGATTACCCTGTGGCCGTTGAGGAAGGCGCAAGTATTGTCCGACTTGGGACTATTTTATTTGGCGAACGAACCAGCAAAAGGTAGGCTACTCATATGAATCCTCTGTTGAAGACCCAAAAAATTGGCTTCCTCGGGGCTGGCAACATGGCGCAAGCTATGATCAAAGGTCTCGTCGAAGGTGGCATCCCCGCTCGTAATATTTACGCTACAAACCGTTCACAATTTAAAATTCAAAAATTAGTCGAACAATACACGATCAATGCTCCTCTGACGAATGAAGAACTCGTTGAAGCATGCGACATAGTGATCCTGGCAGTGAAGCCTCAAGATCTGATGCAAGCATTAGAGCCGATCACGCGCAGCTTTAACGAAAACACTATTGTGATTTCAGTTGCTGCGGGCATTCGGATGGACATTTTGGAAAAAGCACTTCCGCTTTGCCGACTTGTGCGCGTGATGCCCAACACCCCATCACTGATTGGTCGCGGTGTGATTGGTTACTTGCTGAATGAAGAAGATGAAGCTGTTGAAGCGACGATGGAAGATCTTTTCGAACCACTCGGTCGCGTGATCAAAGTAAATGACGAAGATCAATTCGAAGCACTGATGGTTTCTTGTTCAAGCGGAACAGGTTTTGTTTTTGAAATGATGATGTACTGGCAAGATTGGATTGAGGAACATGGCTTCTCGTTAGAAGAAGCACGACTTATGACAATTGAAACATTTGTCGGTGCTTCTTTGTTGGCTGCCCAAGCTCGTGAACATGTGGAAGACCTTCAGGCCCGTGTCACTTCTAAAAAAGGTGTCACAGCTGCCGGACTTCAGTCCATGAGAGAACTCGAAATTGAACGCGCTTTGCGCATCAGCTTTGAGAAAGCGGCGATGAGAAACAAAGAAATGGCTAGGGAAATCAAATAGTCTTGCTTCCCTGCCAACGTCGCCCCTATCCTAAAGTCATTCTTGTTCAAGGAGGAACGAAATGAAGATCACCCCTATCGATATTGCACACCGATCATTCCAAAAGAAAATGATGGGCCTTGATTCTGAAGAGGTGATGGATTTCCTTCAGCAAATCGCAGCACAAATGGAAGCGTTGATTCAAGAGCGCAACACTTTGAAAGAAGCGATTCGTGAAAAAGAATTGAGCCTGATGGAATACCGCGATCGCGATCAAGTTTTGAAAGAAACAATTGCGACAGCATCACAAATGGCAGATCGTTTGCGCCAAGATGCAGATCGCGAAGCAAAATTGATCATCACAGATGCTCAACAAAAAGCAGAGATCATCACACGCGACTCTCGCGATTCACTTAAAAAAATGTACCAAGAAGTGACTGATCTTAAGCGCGTTCGCATGCAATTTGAAGCAAACTTGAAAGCACTTGCACAAGCTCACTTAGGTTTGCTTGAACAAGGCGAGAAGTACATGCCGCAAATGCAGCTTCCGAACTTGACGATCAATCCAAATGGCAACAATTCAGGTACTAACAACAATAACAATGCAGGCGGAACAGCAGCGGGTAACAACCGTTCACCAAATGTGTCGCCATTGTCTGCTGACTAGTACGTGATTCAAGTTTCAACAAATGATTGAATCGATAAATGGTGGAGTTAAGCTCCACCTTTTTATTCAGCCTAAGTCATCTAAGAATGAAATCGTCGGCATTCACGACGGCAAACTCAAAATTAAAATCACCGCCCCTCCTGTTGATGGCAAAGCCAATGCAGAGCTTGTTGAATTTCTGTCTGACATCTTAGACATTCCAAAACGTCAAATTGAAATCACCAAAGGCGATACGGGTCGCAACAAAACAGTTATCATCACCGGAATTTCCCAAGAAATTATCGAGCAAAAAATACTGTCCAAAATCTAGTCGCAGTTTTGCTTATGGATCGCATAAGTTCATTTAATTGATTTTCAGAGGAGAATTCACTCTGATTTCAAGAAAGAATTTCTCGATCGCACTGGATATCGACGCCTAAATTTCGGCCAGTTCCAATATGGCATTCCCTCACCTGAGCATTCGATTTGCAAAGTGTGTTTCCAGATTGCGAGGGGCAATTATGATCAAACAAATCGTTCTGGTACTTTTGTTGTTCTCATCACTGGCGCAAGCAGATGATATGGTTTACTCAGTAAAATCTGTCACTGATGTCGGCAACTCTGATTATACAGTGGTGATTTTAAACGGTGCTTTAGGCAATGGAGTTGCTCAAGCAGTCATCGCAGAATTTCAAAAAGCCTCAACACAGAAAATTCTTTTCGAATTGAACTCTGAAGGCGGATTGAATTCTGAATCTGATCAAATCATCGCTGCGATGAATGAACTGCGCGCGCAAGGAAAACAAGTTGATACGTTTGTAGCAAACGGATCAAAGTGTGCGAGTGCATGTACATTGTTGTTCATTTCGGGTGACAGACGTATTGCAGCTGCCACTGCAGCGTTCATGTTTCACGCAGTTCAATACAGATCAGTACCCGGTGCCGCCAACAGCTTTCAAACCACATTGATCGTAAAGTATTATATCGAACACGGCATGAGTTCCGCATGGATTAAGGAACAAATGAAGTTGGGAGTATTCACAGGCGTGAATGAAGTTTGGATCTCTGCGAAAGAATCTCAAGAAATAAAATTGGGACTTGTGACGGAGCTATGGTCCAATATTGTTCAACACAAACCAGCACCGATCGATCCACAAATCCGCCCACGCTAGTTTGTCCTAGCGACTACGGCGGACTCTTTTCTTTTTCGTCGGGCCTTTAAGTTCGACAGTGAAATCATCAGCCGGAGGACCCACACGTGGTGGTGGCTTCGGCTTTTTTGTTGGCGCAGGCTTAAAGATTTTTTGATCAACACCATCTTTGGTGTCCTCTTTAAACTTTTTAACTTCAGAATCAGTCAGTGTGTTGGCATCTTTGTACATGTTCGACTTATAAGTCGGCACAGGTTGGAACGCGGGTTCTGGCGCACGCTCTTGAGGAACGTAACCTGATGACAAGTCAAAGCTGTATCTGATGAAACCACCAAGATGATAACCGTCTGCGATATTTTTTCCCGCTAAGGTCATCCCACCATCAACACCGATCGTCAGAGGACGCGTGATGCGATATTGCAAAAACAATCTTGAATCGATCACATTGGGATTCACAGAATAAAATGCCATCGAACCCGCATTCACAGTCGCGATGTGTGAATTACGCGCCGTCTGATCACTGGTGTCTTGATCGTCAGTCACACTTTGATAACCGAACAGCTCAGCACCGAGCAACCATCGGCGAGTGGCACGAAACTGCACTCCCCCACCCCATGGCATCAAAAACGAACGACCATCACCGCGATAGTTAAATCCCAAATATCCAAACAGCCCCACTGGGCGTAAATCTTTTTGCAAACTGATACGGCCGCCAACTTCCATCACGCCTTCAGCATTCATGGAGTCATCTGCAGCAGGATCGATGGGATAAAATGGAATTTTGATAAAACCTTCCGGAATCACATCAACAGCGCCTGAAAAGATTAAGAAATCCATGCCCAGCAACACATCGGTGATGGAGCTGTTTTTTCGAGTGGCAACGGTGTCTTTGGCTTCCGAATTTGCGATATTGAGAGCGCTAAAGAACGAAAAAGTCCTTCGGGGTGTATAACGCGTTTCGATAGTGGTATCCAACAAGTTGTAAGAGTACCCAGAAGGCAACGATTCGGTTTTACCGCTGCTATCAAAATTCTTTTCAGACGTAAAATAATGGGCGTTCACCTCAAAATCCCACGTATCGCGACGAAAAGTCTTATAGCTATCGAACGCTTCAGCAGAAACCGACAAAAGAAGACCAAATATAAGCACTACGCGCTGAAGATTCATTGCCATTTTCATAACTTACTAATATTAACAATCTTAAAATCGGAGGCAAAGGCAAAGCCCCAGTTGCCTGAGAAACAAGACCCTATGAGTTCACCAAATCCTCACAAAAAACAGCTCGCAATTATCTTCTTCACAGTGTTCATCTACCTCGTTGGATTTGGCATTGTGATTCCGATTATTCCCATCTTAAGTCGCAATTTTGGCGCGACAGCTTTGCAGACGGGGCTGCTGTTGTCTGTGTACTCGCTCATGCAATTTTTATTTTCTCCATTCTGGGGAAAATTGAGCGACCGTTACGGCCGTCGTCCGATTTTGATTTTCTGTCTGTTGGGTGAAGGCTTTTCGTACATCATGTTTGCTTACGCACGAAATCTGGAATTGCTTTTCTTAGCTCGCGTGTTTGCTGGCTTCTTTGGTGCGAGCTTGTCAACGGCATCTGCTTACATTTCAGACATCACACCTCCGAACGAACGCTCTAAAGGCATGGCTTTGATCGGCGCGGCCTTCGGTTTAGGTTTTGTATTCGGTCCCGCTATCGGTGGAGCACTGGCTTTATGGGGTCAGCACATTTCCCCTGAAGTTCACTTCGACACGACATTCAGTTCATTGTGGGTTGCAGGAATCTGTTTTGCGAACTTCTTGTTTGCTTTGAAATTCCTGACGGAGTCATTGAAAGAAAAAAATAAAAATCCAACGAAAAAGAAACGTTTCTCGTTGTTGTATCATCACCTCCAGATCAAAACCGTGGGACCACTGATGGTGGTGTTCCTATTAAGCTCGCTTGCGATGTCTTCAATGGAAGCAACTTTGATTTTGTTCATGGGTGAAAAATTCGGCTGGGGTATTAAACAAGTCAGCTTTGGTTTTGCTTATATCGGTGTGATCATTATCTTCACTCAAGGTTTCCTTGTGCGCAGAATGCTACCGAAGTTTGGTGAAAAGAAAGTTTTGCGCCTTGGTTTGATCTTGTTTGCTTTGGGGCTGACAGGTATCGCCATCGCTCCTAACTTAGCCATGATGTGTGTGACAATGACTTTGCTCTCTTTGGGTAACGGTCTGACTAATCCATCAATCTTGGGCAGCATCAGCATTTTGACTGATGCAAAAGAACAAGGTGTTACGATGGGTGTGACCCAAAGTATGGCATCACTCGGTCGTATCTTGGGACCTGCTCTAGGCGGATGGATCTATGGTGCCGTAGCCTTGACGGCGCCGTTTTGGGTTTCAGGAACCTTAGCAGCAGCGGGTTTAATCATTGTGTTTGTGCTTTACAAACAATTGCCAGAACACGGTAAGACAGCGACAGGCAATGCTGCAACTTCGACTGCACAAGCCGGCGATGAAGATCTCAAATACAACCGTTTAGGGTATTTCCAATTCAATAATCTAACTGAAGGCCGCGTTCCCTTCTTGTTAGTGAACATGGATAACTCGGATGTGCTTTCTTGGTATAAAAGCGTTTTCAAAATGCACCTTGAGAACAATTCATTGAATATTTCTGCAAATGAAGTTTTAGCCGAAGTTCAAAAACGCAATTTGCATCCTCAACACTCCATCATCATTCTTGATGCAGAAGGAACGAAAGCTCCCGCTGTGGTTCGCGAATTGGAGAAAGCAGGGTTCATCAATGTGTTTTACATCCAAGGTGGCTACGCACACTTAGCCGCGGAGCGCAGCCAAGCTTAGCCGCTCCTACTCTGCTACTCACATTTGTGCTTTGTCATGTTCATGTTAAGAATGTGTAGTCTTCGATAGACTATTTGGCTTTTACAAATCCTTGTTGAATAATTTTTGAATCAACAACCTATTTCAACAAGGATGCATGAATGAAAAAATTATTGCTCTCATCTATGATTGCGACTGCAGCGTTTGCTAGCGTTGCTAACGCTGGCTCGATCAGCCTCGATCTTCGCGCCGACGCGAACTCTACTACTTACTCTGAAGAAGTAGGTAAAGCAGACTTCTTTAAATACTATATCCAAATGGGTCGCGTGGATTACAAAAACAATTTGAACGAAGACACGGCTTTCCGTCTTCGCTACAGATTTGCAGGCAAAAGCCCCGCTAATATTTCAGCTCGCGACAGCTCAAACGGCGAACTTGATTTAGCTTATGTTACTCAAAAATTGGGCGACAACTTGATGTTGACGGCTGGTAAATATGCTTCAGATGTCGGTGCATTTGAAGGCGGATCAAACGGAGCTGACCTGTACTTCCAATCTGAAGCATACGGCGGCACTTCATACATCAATGGCGGCGATGACCTTACAGGTTTCGGCACTGAACTTTACTACACTGGTGCGAAATTGGCGTTCACGTTTGCTGATCAAGAGATCAACATCCAAACTGCCAACAACGACCTAGCGGTAGGCCGTAACGTGACTACTGGTGGAACGACTCCAACTTCAGGGGACCAATCAAGTACTGAAGGTTTCAATCAGAACAAAACAATGTCAGCTATCGTGTACAAAGGTATGTACTTGGATAAAATGTTAGCTGTGATCGCATCTTACCACTTCGAAAAAATCTCTGAAGAAAGAGAAGCTTCTTATGTGGCAGCCGGTTTCCAATTTAAAAACGAATCTTGGTTGGCGTCTATTGAGTATTTCATGAATACATTCAAAGGCGATGTTGCTGGCACAGCTGATATCACTGACACACTTTCAGACGTTGTAGCTACTGTGAAGTACTCAATGGGAAGCTTCACACCGATCGCAAAAATTTCTTCTGCTGAAGAAAAAATCGATGCTGGTGCTACTAACAAGTACTTGAGCTGGGGTGTTGCACTTGAGTACAAACCAGTTACTGACGCTATCTACCGCTACCATGTTGCTTACAACAACAGAACTGTGGATTCAGACGACACAGCGTTTGACGGCGCAAACGTTCAAGAAGTTGTTGCAGGTGTTCGTATCCTTGCTGACTTCCTAAAATAGCTGTCTACACTCCCGCTTCGCAGGAGTAGCTTGACCAAGATCTTGAAGAGCCCCCATTTCGAAAGAGATGGGGGCTTTTTTATGCTCAAAACCGCCCTGCGTCAGGTACCAATTCCCCCCGAAATCTGTTACCTTACTAAGGTTATTTTGCATGCGTTTTTTCAGGGGTGTATCAATGTCAGAACAAAACTCTCAACTTTCAGATCGCTATAATCCAGCCGAAGTTGAAACCAGAACTTACCAATGGTGGGAAAGTTCGGGTTACTTCAAAGCTCAGGATCAATCGACTAAACCTCCATTCTCAATTATTTTGCCGCCTCCAAACGTCACGGGCTTCTTGCACATGGGTCACGCCTTGGATCACACGATTCAAGATTTGATGATTCGTTGGAAACGTATGAACGGTTTCAATGCAATGTGGTTGCCGGGCACGGATCACGCGGGCATCGCAACTCAATCTGTGGTTGAGCGTGAACTTAAAAAAGAAACTCACAAAACTCGTCATGACTTGGGCCGCGAAAAATTCGTGGAAAAAGTTTGGGAGTGGAAACACCAATACGGTGATCGTATCACTGGTCAAATGCGTCGCTTAGGTGACTCGTGTGATTGGGATCGCAACACATTCACATTGGATGAAGGCGTTTCTAAAGCCGTTCGCAAAGTGTTCGTATCACTTTATAAAAAAGGTTGGATCTATCGTGGTCAACGTCTGGTGAATTGGTCAGGTCCACTTGAGACTGCGATTTCAGATCTTGAAGTTGAACACAAACAAACGAAAAGCTTCTTGTGGCACATCAACTACCCTCTTGAAGACGGTTCTGCTTTCTTAACGATTGCGACAACTCGTCCTGAGACAATGTTGGGTGATACCGCTGTTTGCGTTCATCCACAAGACGAGCGCTACAAACACTTGATCGGTAAAAACGTTGTGATCCCTTTGATCAACCGTAAGATCCCGATCATCGCTGACACTTACGTTGATAAAGAATTCGGTTCTGGCGTTGTGAAAATCACTCCAGCTCACGATTTCAACGACTACAAAATCGGTAAAGCGCACAATCTTCCGTTCATCAACATCTTGACGAAAAAAGCTGAGATCAATGAAAACGGCGGGCCTTACCAAGGATTGAAAGTTGCAGATGCTCGTAAAAAAGTTTTGGAAGATTTAAAAGCTCAAAACTTGTTGGCGAAAGAAGAACCCCACATCAATAACGTGGGCTACTGCTCTCGTTCAGGCGCTGTCGTTGAGCCGTTCTTGTCAGAACAATGGTTCGTGAAGACAGAACACTTGGCAGTTCCTGCTAAGCGTGTTGTTGAAAGCGGCACTATTCGTTTCGAGCCAGAATCTTGGACAAAAGTTTACCTTCACTGGATGAACAACATTGAAGACTGGTGTATTTCTCGTCAGCTTTGGTGGGGGCACCGTATTCCAGTTTGGTACTGTGAAGACTGCGGTCATCAAACAGTAGCTGAAGTCGATCCATCTGCTTGTGAAAAATGTGGCAAGTCTCATTTGAAACAAGAGGAAGACGTTTTGGATACATGGTTCAGTTCGGCTCTATGGCCGTTCTCTACAATGGGCTGGCCGAACGAAAACGAAACGCAAAAAACTTTCTACCCAACGAATTATCTCGTTACGGGTCACGACATCATTTTCTTCTGGGTAGCTAGAATGATCATGATGGGTCTTGAGTTTAAGCGCGATGTGCCTTTCCGTACGGTTTATATCCACGGTTTGGTGCGCGATTCTCAAGGTCGTAAGATGTCGAAGTCATTGGGCAACTCTGTTGATCCAGTGGAGATGATCGAAAAACACGGCGCCGATGCTTTGAGATATTCTTTCTTAGCGCATTTGTTCTCAGGTAAAGATTTTAAATTCTCTGAGCAACGCTTGGAAGGCTACCGTAACTTCATGAATAAAATCTGGAATGCAGCAAGATTTGCACTTACAAATCTTTCTGATTTCAAAGCACCTGCTGAAGGTGTGAAGGCATTGCCGAACAAAGCGCACTTAAGCATGTTCGATCAATGGATCATCACGAAGCTTGCTGAAGTGACTAAAGAAGTTGAAGAGGCGATGGAGTCTGAAAGATTCTCTGACGCTGCAACAGCTTTGTATCAGTTCATTTGGAATCAATTCTGTGACTGGTATATCGAGTTCACGAAGCCAATCATGAACGGCACTGATGCTGAAGCGAAAGCTGCGACTCAACTTGTGATTGCACAAGTATTGAATCGTATCATGCGTTTGCTTCACCCGTTTGCTCCGTTCATTTCGGAAGAAATCTACCAAAAACTTCCGATCAAAGGTGCTGCGTGTATCGTTGATCAATATCCGAATGTTCGTAACGACAAAGAGTTCTTATCTTTGGGCTCACAACAATCGGCATTTGAAATCGATTTAACTAAAGAAGTTATCAGTGCAATCCGTAACATCCGTGGCGAGAACAGAATCAGCCCGGCTGTGAAAATCAATGTTCGTTTGGGAACTCTGGACTCTAAAGTCCAAGCTATCTTGAACAACAACCGCACTGCACTTGTGACAATGGGACGTATCGAGAACTTCGAGATCGGTGCTGACGGCAACTTATCTAAATGTGCCGTAGCTTCTGTGATCGTAGGCGATGCCACTGTTAAAGTGATCATCCCACTTGAAGGCTTGGTTGATTTCGATGAAGAAATCAAACGTATCCAAAAGTTGTCTGAGAAGCTTGAAAGAGACATCACTTCATTGTCTGCGCGTTTGTCGAATGAGAAATTCATCGCCAATGCTGAAGAAGATGTGGTGGCAGCTGACAAAGCATTGCTAGCTCAATCTAAGATTCAAATCGAGTCTTTGAAAGAAGCTCTCGTACGCTTTCAGTCTTAATAGTTCGAAAATCTGACCGGACTTCAAAAACCCAGGATGACCTCCTGGGTTTTTTATTTTAAAAATAATGAATAAGGAGATTTCCTCATGAAGATCTTGTCTTTATTCAGTTCCGCAGTTCTTGCCGTATCGCTATTTGCATCTCAAGGCTTTGCACAAAGCTGGGACAACGATCAAGGCATCTCAAAAGAAAAACTGGTTGCAGATCTCAGCAAAAATACAAATCTGTCTTCAGAACAAATCGAAAATCTGATCACAACATTGCAACAGCAATTGGGTGTTAAGCCTGAACAGAAAATTCCTATTCAAGGTTACCTATATGCTCACGGCATGAATGTGGGTTTATTGTTCGACCATGATACTTGGTATTTCGATGCTTCATTCCGATCACCTGAAAGTGGTGAATTGATCCACGTTCCCAAAATGTATCTGTGTGATTTCCATAATGGCGGTTTGAAATTTGAATTGGCTTATAAGTGGATGTTCACATTCATTCCGAATGGTGTGAATGTCGATGAACTCAATGGCGGCGTTTACGGTCGCGGAGTCGGCGTAGTCGCCGAAGCGTTCTTAGGACTTGAGGGTTCATGGATGCCCGCAGATAATCGCGCTCATGATATCTTTCACGTCGCAATCAAAGCGGGTTTTGGCGGCGGAATCGTCTTTCCAAAAATGGAATTCAAACTCCGCACTATCAAGTAGTCGGACAGTTAGAAGCAGCGACAAGAAATATTTTGGGAATCCATGTTAGCGCAACGGAATGTTTTGCCTTCGAGGGAGTACTCATACCCAACGACGTTGCCATCTTTTTCTGTGTACGAAAGATCGCCACCGCTTTGATAGAAAATGCGACGTGAACGTGATCTTGAAACGACTTGGCCGTCTGTTTCAAGGCTTGCTACGAGTGATTCACTTGGATCGCGTTTTTGTTCATCCGATAAAGGCAACTCAATCAAGCGACCATCAGCTGTCACAGTTGAATAGCTCAATTTTTTACCAGCTTCAGACTCTGGATCATCAGTGTAGTTTTGCACTAAGATACGACGAATATCACCATTCGCCATTTTGATATCAGCAGAACCCCACTCATCAGTGTCGTTCACGACATCACCTTGTGAAGGTGTGATCATTGATTGCAATGTGTCTGGAGTTAAATCACCTGGAACTGATTCGCGAGAACCCGCGATAGGAATATCAAAACACTGACCCATTTCTTGGAACGATTTTTGGTATTGGCTCAAAGAATCAACGGCAACAGCAGGCATATCAGTTGTAACAGGAGTTGTTGAATCCAATGGCTCAGAATCAAGAGGTTCGTCATTGGGAGTGGTCGCATCGACTTCCATATCAGCAATTGAAGCCTTTGCACTTGTTGGTACAAGCTTATCATTGTGACCAAAAGAACCACGCAAACCTAAGTAAACTAGAACGCCTGCACCAATAATATAAACAATGTATCGACTTGTTTCTTTCATTCGAGAGTCCTCAATGCGGAATCTAAATGATCCATCCCTTTAAAGCAAGAAAGGGGCGCAAAAAGCGTCCCCTTTATGAAGTCATTTCAAGCCTACTCCGACGAAGTCGGAGTGTAGACAAGTGTAGAACTATTTAATCAAACCGATTTCACGCAAACGCTGCATCAAGAAATCATTCGAATTGATGTCTGCATACTTCGCGCCTGCACCCTTACAAGATGGCAAGCAGCTTAACATTGCATCTGGATGTGGATGCATAAAGAACGGCATAGAATAACGGCTTTGATTTTTACCGTCTTGTGGGTTCACCACTCGGTGAGTTGTCGATGGCAACACATCGTTTGTTAAACGGGCCAACATATCACCCACGTCGACGATCAAAGTGTTTGGCTCAGATTCAATCTCTAACCAAGTACCATCACGGTCTTTCAATTGTAAACCCGAAGTCGTTGCTGCTGGCAAAAGCGTGATGAAGTTAATGTCTTCATGTGCAGCCGCGCGAACGCAACGTGGATCAACACCCTCAGGAATTGGTGGGTAATGCAAAAGACGAAGAATTGAATTTCCATCTTTCGTCATTTTCGCAAAGAAGTCTTTTTCAACTTCCAACGGCATTGTTAAAGCTTCCAACATGACGTTTCCGGCTTGTTCCAATGAATTGTAAAGCGACGTGAAAACATTTTTGAATTCAGGAGTTTCAGTCGGCCAGATGTTATCTGGGTAGCGACCTTTCAAAGAGCTGTCAGCAGAAAGTTCGCGACCCACGTGCCAGAACTCTTTCAAATCTTTTACTGGAGAGTCTTTAGCGTGTTCTTTTCCGAATGGAGTGTAACCACGTTGGAAACCTGAAGTAGACGAAACGTAGGATTCTTTAGTCTCTGTTGGCAGAGCGTAGAATTGTTCAAGGATATCGTAAGCTTCTTTAAGAGCTGACGGTTTCACATCGTGATCTTTCAAGATAATGAAGCCGTACTCTTTAAGGCCTGTGAACAAGCTGTCGATGAATTTGACTTGATCCGCTTGCGAGCCGTGAGTGTAAGTTCCTAAACTGAGCGTTGGCACCTGACGAAGCGTGCTTTGTTCTGCGTGAGACGTCGTTTCCATCGTCTTCATGAGATCTCCTTTACTTAGGTTTAAAGAACTCTATCGCGGTGACCGAAAAAAAGGCAATCCCGATCTCCTGAAACTAATTATTCGTAAAAAGAATATCAAACACTTCAACGACTTGGGGGCTGACAAATTTGAAATGGATATCGCCATCAAACAGGCGCACAGCGTGGCTTTCACGGTAAGGCGACTTCTCCCCTTCATAACCGCGATAAACAACTGGACGCGGATCGAGCTCCAATGTTTCGACGATTAATTCTCGCAAATGTTTGTCAGGGTTTCGTTGGACCCAACCTTGTAAAAGTTTCTCTGCGTGTTCGTTGAATTGGATCTCTATGGGATCTTTTTGCACTTCAGACGTCCAACCGACGCGAGCTTCTGGAATGGATTCCACTTCCGGCAAATACGGTTTGATATCTAAAATGGGAGTCCCATCAACGAGGTCCGCACCTGCAACAATAATCCCGTCTTTTTCAACTTTGACGATTTCGACGAGTGATAATCCAATAGGATTTGGACGATGTGGAGTTCTGGTTGCAAAGAGTCCCATGCTCTTTCCACCTAATCGAGGTGGATGAACTTTGGCGTGATATTTTGAAACTTTATTTTGATGAAAGACCCAGATAAGCCAAACATGACTGAATCCCTCAAGGCCCTCAAGCGCCTGCTCTGGCTGCAAATCCGGGCGAATCTTCAGACGTGCCCATGACTTGCTGACAAGTCCCGGTTGCCTTGGAGTGCCGAATTTATCTTTGTAACAGGATTCAATGTGGCCGATTGGGTTCATAAGGTACCTGGTACCTTTTGCATATGCGCGGTGTCAAATTCAATCTCCATTTCTATTGGGATTGAGAGCTGTCCTTTGGCTGATTAAATACTTTTTTGATGACTTCAAGCTCACCCCTGCTTAACAAGGGGGCAATAGTTTAACGATTTAAAAATGGAGGATTCATGAAACATCTTTTGATGGCTATGGCCCTTGTGCTTGGCACTGCAGGCTTCGCTTCTGCAAACGAACTCGACAACGAACCAACAAATCAATCTGCGATGGAAGGCACTGTTGTTGTCCGCGTAGACAACCGCACTCAAGAAACTGCAATCTTGAAAACTTCTAAAGTAACTGAAGGTAAAAAAGCAGCTCACGAGCTTGCTCAACAAGGTTCATTCTCTAAAGTTCCAAAAGCCAATGTTCGCACTGAGCTTGATCAAGACGGTGGCGCATCTAGCTGGTACTGGTACGGCGGCAATAACTACTACAATTACATGTACTGGTATGGTTCTTATTACAATCCATGCTACACATACAACTACGGTTACTACTCTTACTACTACTACAGCAATCGTGGCTGGTGGTATTAATACAAAGACCGCTTTAAATCTTGCCTCAAGCAAGGCTTAAAACTTAAGAAGGACCCTCTAACAGGGTCCTTTTTTTCGTTTTTGGGGAAGGAAAAATCACATGAGATTTCTTTTGCTTAGCCTGGTTTTGATGGCTTCTTCAGCGTTCGCTGATTCGCCTTTTAAAAACATCGATCAACTTAAATCATCACTCGGTTTTGAACAGTACTATTCAAAAGCTCCGAAAAAACGCGCATTGAAAATCGCGGTTTTGGATAAAGGCTTTTATGGCTACGAAAATGAAATCGGCGAAACTCTTCCGCGCAGTGTTCGTTATGTGAAAGGTCCCGTTGAAAACCCTGACGGCTTGAAAGTCGAACACGGTTTGAAAATGGCGCAAATCCTGACCGCGCTGATGACGGACTCAATGCAAGAATCTGCATGGGAACCAGAAATGCGTTTGTATAACGTTTTTGGTTATTCCAACTTCAAAGCCGCAATCGATGACATCATCGAACGCAAAATCGATTTAGTTTTATACTCTGAAGTTTGGGAGTACGGCGGCAATCACGACGGTAAAGGCTTCATCAATGCACAAGTGAATCGCGCTTTGAAAGCCGGTGTTCTGTGGGTGAATGCAGCTGGTAACTTTGGTCAAACTACTTACAACTCTGCGATTGAAATTAGTGATGATGATTGGGTTCGTTTGCCTGACGCAAACAATGCTCTGTCATTCCGTTGCCAAGCTGAGAAAAATAAAAAATGTGCTGTGAAAGTCGTTCTGTCTTGGAATGATTTTAAAGACGACGTCGATGCTGGCACTGACAAAGATTTGGATTTGGCTTTAGCTGACGATCTTATGAATGTTCAGTATTCAAGTGCATTAAAACAATCTTCTGATCGCAATGAAGGTCGCCCAGGTTATTCAAAATATCCGCGCGAAATTATTCAAGCGGAAGTATCTTCTGGTACTTACTATCTGAAAGTGAAAGCTCGCTCTGAGAATTTCAAACGCAAAGATCAATTGCGTATCACGATTGATGGCGATGGCGTTTCAATGCAATCGGGTTCACGTGGTGAAAATCTTTTGAATCCTGCAGACAACCCAGGTGTTATCACTGTGGGTGCATCGGATTCGGATCGCTCTTCAGTTTCTGAACGTATGGAAAAACCGGATGTTTACGCTCCGTCTTCTATCAAATTAAAAAACGGGGGCGAATATCGTGGCTCTTCAAACTCAGCGGCGATTGTTGCTGCGGGTGTGGCGATGCTTAAAACTTTGCATCCGAAATGGGATCGCGAAGAAATTTTAAGTCAGATTTCAAATGGCCGCGGTGGCGGTGCTGGCTGGAATAATTCCGGTATGCCGATCCAAGAACTTGGTTTTTCATTCACGGGCCCTGGCTGTTTTGCTGGTGCTTTCGTGAATCAAGTACCGTTTTATATTCGTTCGATTCTTGAGCAAGGTGGAATTATGGTACAAACCACTGCGGGTATTCGCGTGATGACACCATTTGATCCGATTCGTTTAAGCCCGAATTTACGTCGTATCCAAGCGAACGACATGATCGTCGCACAACCTCAAGGTTTGTTCGTGTATCCTCGTTATGCGATCGTGCCTGCAGGTGCGGTTGAAATTTTCCAACGACCTGTTGAAGTCGGACCTTGTGAAACACCGAACCATGGTGGCGGCGGAAGAGGCCGTGATTTTGGAATGCCTTATCCAAGTCGCGACAGAGATGATTCTCGCCCGAATCCTCCACATAAACCGGATTAAAATAAAAAAGCCGATCGTGAGATCGGCTTTTTCGTTTTGAAGTTCCTCACACTCCGAATTCTTCGGAGTAATCGAGAAATCCTTCAGAGTTGGTTCTCAGAGATTAGAAGTTTCCAGATCTTCTCATCAAACCATCTTTATTCTTGATAATGATTTCTTTACCGTTCAAATCAATCAAGCCTTCGTTTTTGAATTCAGTCAAATGACGAGACAATGATTCATTGATCGTGCTCGCAAGTTGCGCGAACTCATTGCGAGTCAATTTTAGATTCAATGAGATACCATTCGGAGTTTGAACACCGAAACGGTCTGCCAAAAGAACCAATTGATATGCAATACGCTCTTGAACTGATGCAAGATAATGCAATTGTGAGATTGTTTCGAACGACTCAAGATCGTTCACTGCTTGATTCAAAAGCAATTTCACAAGCGGTGAAGCTTGAGTCAAAGCTACTTGGATCAACTCACGTGGATACAACCACAACACTGTGGATTTAACTGCTTTCGCATGAGACGTAGAAACAGTGCCTTTAACAACCGACTTGTAACCGAAATATTCACCAGGAGAGACAAGTTTAGTTACATACTCGTTTGTTGTTGTGCGACCACGTGCATGCTGTCTGTTAACAACAACTTTCACGCAACCAGATTGTACATAGTAGAGACCTTTAGGTGGCTCGCCTTCTTTAAAGATCATCTCCTCTTCTTTCAAGTGCACCACTTCATATGGCACATTTGCTGTCGTTGGGATGATTTGACTTTGCCCGCTCAAAATTCCGAGGGAATTTACTCCGCCATTGAGTATTGTCTGAGATTCCATACTCTTTTTCCTCCAAACTTTCTCGATGAGTTAATGTTTACGCCATCCTAAGACGCTCATGTGAAACATCCTAATTGAAATTAAGACATAACCGAGATGTAACAAGCCTTTCACTTCTGACATGTTTGCAAATGGCTTGACTCAATTAGGCATCTCTCCTAATTTTCCTCTCGTTTAAACAGAAAAAATTTTTGTGAAATCAGTGATTTAACTAGAGTGCTTCGCACCGTTAATGAAGTGGTTTAGAGGGCTCGAAAATGTCAAAATCTGTTCTCATCATCCTTGTCACACTGTTGCATCACACTGTCCTTTTCGCTAGTTCCATTAAGGTGGGACTCGTACTTGATAAAGGTGGAAAGGACGATAAGTCATTCAACTCTGCTGCATATGCAGGAGCAATGAAGGCGCAAAAAGATTTAGGCGTCGAACTGAAATACGTAGAAGCGACCGACACGAATGCGATCGAGAATATGCATCGACAATTTGCTCGCAAGAATTTTGATCTCGTTATTGGAATTGGCTTTGCACAAACAGAAGCTGTAAGAAAAGTAGCGGCTCAATTCCCTAAAGTGAAATTTGCTGTCGTCGACGGCGAGATCAAAGCGAACAATGTGCGCTCACTTCTATTTGAAGAACATGAAGGCTCCTTTCTCGTTGGGGCCATCGCAGCTCAAAAATCGAAAACGAATTCGATTAGCTTTATCGGCGGCATGGACATTCCACTGATTCGCCGATTCGCGATGGGTTATGTTGCTGGAGCAAAATACATCAACCCAAAAATCACAATCACCGAAAACTACGTTGGCGTTACAGGAGAGGCTTGGAACAATCCTGCAAAAGCCAAAGAACTTGCGCTTGCACAGATCGCGAAAAATAGCGACGTGATCTTCGTCGCTGCGGGAGCTTCTGGTTCAGGCGTGTTCGACGCTGCTGAAGAGAAGAAAGTTTTCGCAATCGGTGTTGATTCCAATCAAAATTGGATCAAGCCCGGCGTGATCTTAACTAGCATGATGAAGATTGTTGACGTTGCTGTCTATGACACCATCAAAGAAACAAACGAAGGGAAATATGCCCCGGGTGTTGTCCGTTATGGTTTGTCGAATAAAGGTGTCGACTACACAGTCGATCAGTACAACGAAAAATTAATCACACCACAAATCAAAGCGAAGACTGAAGAAATCCGCGGGAAAATACTCAGCGGAAAAATCAAAGTTCCTGATTACTATAAAACGAAATAAGGAAATTTGAGTGACGGCAGCTGTTGAGTTTAAAAATGTTAACAAATCTTTTGGCAGTTGCCACGCCAGTCAGTCTTTGAGTTTTACAGTTGAAGCTGGCACTATCCACGGCATCGTTGGTGAAAACGGTGCTGGTAAATCGACAGCGATGAATTTGTTATTTGGAATTCATCACATCGATTCCGGTGAAATTCTTGTTCACGGTAAAACCGTTCATTTTAAATCCCCGATTGAAGCAATGAGTTCTGGCATCGGCATGGTTCATCAACACTTTATGTTGGCAGAACCTCTGTCGGCTTTAGATAATATTTTGTTACAACAAAACGGTGCTGCTTTCGATGTGCTTCGTCGGGAAGAAGAACGCCAACGTTTATTAGAACTCGCTCGTCGCTATGGTTTTGATGTCGATCTCGATGCTCGTGTCGAAGACCTTTCTGTAGGTGCACAACAACGCCTTGAGATTTTAAAAGTCCTTTCACAGAACTCCGAGATCATTATTTTAGACGAACCCACTGCGGTTCTAACTCCACAAGAAGTGACAGAGTTATTTAAAAATCTGCGCGATCTGCGCACCCAAGGTCGTACGATCATTATCATCACCCATAAACTAAAAGAAGTGATGAGCCTGACCGATAACGTGACGGTTTTCCGCGCCAACAAAGTCGTGGCAAACCGCAAAACTTCAGCAACGGATCCTCAAGAGTTAGCCGAGCTGATGGTGGGGCAACGTCTGCAGACGCCTTCAGCACGAACGACACAGGTTGATTATTCTCGTAAAGTTTTGTCGCTTAAAAATGTTTCAGCCCGTTTGAGCAATCACCACATTGAAAATGTTCATTTAGAATTGCACTCCAGCGAGATTCTGGGCATCGCAGGTGTTGAAGGCAATGGTCAGGATGTTTTGATTCGCACTTTGCTTGATCAAAAATCCTTGAATAAAAAATCCTTCACAGGTGATGTGCACTTTCAATCCTTGGGCAAACACACAATGGTCAAAGGACTTTTCCCTGAAGATCGTTTGCGCTTTGGCGCACTTTCCGAGCGCCCTGCTTATGAGAACTTCATTTTAGGTCGCCATCGTGACCCTGAGTTTTCGCGCTGGGGATTTCTGCGCTTAAAAAATATTATGAAACGGACATTGGCGGCAATGCAGATGTTCGATGTGCGCCCCGCAGATGAAAAATATAAATTTGGCAGTTTATCTGGTGGTAATCAGCAAAAGCTGGTGGTTGCCCGTGAACTACAAAACAAAGTGGATTTCTTGTTAGCGGCACAACCTACTCGCGGTGTGGATATTGGTGCGATTGAATTTATTCATGAGCAAATCCGTAAATCTCGAGATGAAGGTGCTGGCGTGCTTTTGATTTCTTCTGAGCTTGATGAACTGATGACTTTGTCTGATCGTATTCTTGTTATTTATAAAGGTCGCATTGTTGGCGAATACCTTAAAGCTGATTTCAACGAGATCACCATTGGTAAAGCGATGGGAGGTTTGTCGTGAAAAAACTTTTAGGTTTTGCCATTGGCTTGGCCTTGGCGCTGTTGCTGACTTTGCTTGCGGGCGAAAATCCTTTTCATATTTTTATGATCTTAGTGAAAAGTGCCTTTGGTTCCAACTATGACCTGGGCATGACATTGTCGTATGCGACACCGATGATTTTTTGCGGCTTATCTGTGGCTTTGGGTTTTCATGCAGGATTATTTAATATCGGTGCTGAAGGACAATTAACAATTGCAACAGTCACGGCGGCTGCAGTTGGCGTGCTATGCCCTCATGTTCCTTTTCCACTAGCACCGATGTTGGCGTTGGGAGCGGGTTTGCTTGCAGGGGGCTTGTGGGGATTTATCCCCGGTTGGTTACGCGTTTATCGCGGCAGTCATGAAGTCATCATCACGATCATGATGAATTTTATCGCTGCAGGTTTGGCGAGCTGGTTCACATTGCGTGTGATTCCAAATCCTGAATCTCAAAATCCCGAAACGGCGAAGGTCGCTTCGCAATACATGTTTAAAGACTATGATTTGATCGCGGGCTTTTTCCCTGACACGCCTGCCAGTGCGGCGTTGGGCTTTGCCATCGTGCTTGCGATCTTGATGTGGATATTTCTTTGGAAAACTACTTGGGGCTTCGAATTGCGAGCCGTGGGAAGCAATCCTGATGCGGCTCACAGAGCAGGTATCTCTGAAAAACGTGCGCGAATTTTAGCGATGACTGGTGCAGGCATGCTTGCGGGATTTGTTGCGATGTCGGAAGTTTTAGGCAGCGCTGGGAATTACCGAGTGGGCTTCTCGCCAGATTATGGCTTCATCGGAATCGCCGTTGCGTTATTGGCAGGCAATAATCCGCTTGGAATTATTGCGACGGGCTTTTTGATGGGTGCCCTTCATAAAGGTGCTTCGGATCTGGATTTTGAAACAACTACGATCACTCGGGATTTTTCTAGAATCATTCAGGCATTTATTATTTTAGCGGTTTCAGCTCAAGGTTATTGGGCTTGGATCAAACGCAATCCGAAGGAGAAAAAATAATGGATATGATTCTTCTTTTCGGTGCTTTGTTATTAGCGACGTTGCGATTAGCGACGCCCTTAATTTTTGCAAGTATGGGTGGATTGCTGAGTGAGCGCAGCGGTGTTGTGAACGTGGCCCTTGAAGGCTTCATGCTAACTGGTGCGTTTGCGGGTGCTGTTGTTGGTCAGTACGCGGCTTCTGCGTGGGCTGGCTGGGTGGCCGCGATTATTGCGGGTGCAGTGATCGGTGCGATCTATGCTTTCTTTGTCTTGGAAATGAAGGCCGATCAAATTATTACGGGGACCGCGATTAATTTATTAGTTGTTGGTGTGGCGCCCTTCATCACGAAAATTCTTTTTAATTCGACGGGTTCAACTCCGCCATTGCTCATTGAAGATCGTTTTACTTTTGAACCGACATTGATGGCATTTGTTTTGGTATTCGCAGTTTACATGTGGTTACGAAAAACGCGCTCAGGTTTGTGGGTGAATTTCGCGGGTGAACATCCTAAGGCCCTCACAGCAAGTGGCGTCAGTTTACGTAAAGTTCGTTGGTCTGCTGTCACCATGAGCGGTGTTTTGGCTTCGATGGGTGGCGCAAGCTTGTCTTTGTTCTTGGCTTCGTCTTATTCACCGATGATGTCTGGTGGTCGCGGCTTTATGGCGTTGGCGGCTTTGATCTTTGGTAAATGGAAACCGGTGCCTGCGTTCCTAGCATGTTTATTTTTTGGGCTGACAGATGCGATTCAAATTCGTTTACAAGGTGTGCACATTGGCGAATTTGAAATACCAGTACAGTTTATTCAAATCCTTCCCTATATTGTGACCATCGTAACTTTGGCTGGATTCATCGGCGTCAGTCGACCACCGAAGGCTTTGGGACAATAGGTTGATCGAGAAAGGTTTTTCAATGAAGAAAATGATTTTGGCATTATTGATGTTGGCTCCGACAGCGGCATGGTCATGGGGCGGTCGTGGTCACGATACAATCTGTAGAACTGCGGTGTTCTTGGTGAAAGAGCCTGGTTTGAAAGAATATCTTCAGCAAAAACCTCAAATGATGGGTCACGTTTGTAACATGCCTGACTTTTTCTGGAAGAGCATTTCTGGCGAAGTGAGCTCTGCAGGCAATCCAACTCACTTCATCGATCCTGAAGTTACGGGCATGGAAGTTCCTAAAATTCCACTCGACTATAAAAAAATCGTAGATGATTTCACTGGCAAAGAAAATCTCTTCAAAAAAGACGGCTCTAAAATTTTCCACGTTCCCACAGAATTTGGTTCTGTTTGGTGGAGAGCCGATCAGTTCATGCGACGTATCGCTTTGATGAAAGCTGATTTCGCTGCTGCAAAACCACCTGCTAACTCTAAAGAAGAACAAAACTCAGAGCTTCAATACAACAAACTCGTTTACCAAATGGTTATTGATATGGGTTTGATGGGTCACTTTGTCGGTGACACTTCTCAACCATTCCACACAACAGCAGACTATGATGGATATGCTGCTGGCCACGGTGGTATTCACGCTTATTTCGAAGATGGCATCGTTGGTGAATTCGATGGCGATCTTGAAACGCGTGTCTTGACGGAAGCACGCAAGTTCACAAACGCAAGCTTCTTAAAACCAAATTCAACGGTTGAGAAAATGAAAGCATTGAGTGTGATCTCGATGCAGGAAATTCCTAAGATTTTGAAATTGGATCCGGTTTTGAAACCTTCAGTTGTTAAAAAAGATTTGGGTATGGAAATTCGTACTCCGGCAGAAAGAATGCCGACGGCTATCGGTTACAAACGTATGAACAAAATGATTGTGACGGACATGGCTCGCGGCGCGACTTTGCTAGCACACCTTTGGGATCAAGCTTACGAGTCTGCAGGACGCCCACAGTTGAAAGCTTACAAGTCTTACAAGTATCCGTTCACTGTCGATTTCGTCGCTCCTGACTATGTTCCTGAGTCAGCGAAAACGGCTCCGGCTAAGCCTTCGGTGGCTCCTGGTGCGCCGGCAGTTGCTACACCCGCTACTCCTGCAGCTAAATAATTTATAGTTAAAAAGCCGGATGAACTCCGGCTCTTGTCTACACTCCGACTTCGTCGGAGTAATTAGATTTCGCGCCGATTCTGGAAAAAGAAGCGGGTACCTTTAGCGGTTTTTGTCTATGACTGCGGCCATGATCAAACCGAATGCGAATAGTCTGCAGACGAAGACGTAGGTGTGGACTTCGTTTTCGGCTTGAATGAATAAAAAGAATATTCGTTCTATCGCCAACAAGAAAAACGCTGAAGCAAATAAAGCAAAGAAACGATCTTTCGTTTTTTGCCAGAACTTTAAAAAGAAAAGTCCTGAAACTAAAGAGCACACCGTCACGCCGCCATATAAGAAATGAATGAGTTCTGCTTTATCCATTTACACCGTATCCCACACCAAGCCGTAAACCAGTACCAACATAGCAAAAAAAGCAAAAAGCGCACGAATCAATGACAGATCGTACGAAGGTCCCAATTGGAAATCGATCGACAACAATATGTTATTGATGGCGACTCCGACAAAGCAAAGTCCGCTCCAAAACAACAAGCGAGTGCGATTTCCCAAATAAGCTCGGATTAAAGCCGCCGCACATCCTATGCTTAAAAAAGAACATAAAAGGTATACTGTGAAGGCCATAGCTAATCCTTTTTGATTCTGAAGGCATTGGCGAAGTCGCGAATGCTATCAATCGGTTGTGAATAAATATAATTAATAACTGTAAAGCGTCGCGTATTACAGAGCTCTTCAAACTGCTCTAAAATTTCTTGATGGGGATTGTTTTCATTAAATTGAAAACCTCCTCCAGAAACTTCTTGAATCAACTTTGCTGCAACTAATTCCTCTAGCTGAGTTTTTGCATAAAATGGATTCGAACGCATCTCTCGGCTGACTTCTTCAGGCGTCCACACTTGGTGTGGAGCCTTTTTCAACATAAGAAGCATTTCTAACAATGAAACGGAGCTGATGTATTTACGAATGAATTGTCTTAGCTCCTCGGAAATATCACTGGGCACGAGATTCTCCGACATCAGGGATCACTCCAGCAAGGTGTTCAATCAAAACATTGAACTCCACAGGCTTAGAAAGGTGATCGTCACATCCAACTAGAAAACTTTTTTCGCGCTCTTCTTTAAGTGCATGGGCCGTTAATGCGATGATCGGTTGCTTGTAGCCATTTGAGCGCAATTGTTTTGTCGCTTCATAACCATCAAGAACGGGCATTTGAATGTCCATTAAGATCGCGTCGTATTTTCCATTCATTGCTTTCGCCACGCCTTCTTTACCATTGTTGGCAACTTCGACTTGTGCTCCTGCCATGCCTAAAAAATGAGTCATCAAGTTTTGATTGTCCTTAACATCTTCTACGACCAAAATATGCGCGCCTTCTAAACGGCGTTCTGCACGATGCGGTCTCGGTGCGCGAGCTTGAATAGAGAAATCGATATTGTTGATGAATTCGGTGTTCTCAACCAACGGAGCTTCAATCTCAACGAGAAAACAGCTGCCTTGGCCAGGAATGCTTTCCTCTAAGGTCACATCTCCACCCATAGCTAAAGCCAACTGCTTTGACAGAGCGAGGCCTAAACCTGTGCCACCATAATTTCTGGTTGTAGCACTGTCCTCTTGCATGAAGGGTTCAAACAAACGATGCACGTGATCTGGATGAATGCCGACACCACTGTCTTTGATTTTGAATCGCATTTTTCCTAAATGTGCGTCTTCAGGATGAGCCACCCATTCCGCATTCACACGAACAAAACCTTGGCGCGTGAATTTCAGAGAGTTACCCACGAGGTTCAGCAGAATTTGACGAATACGCGTAGGATCAGAAATGATTGAACGTGGAACCGGACTATCTAAAATAAAATCAAATTCTAGACGACGATCTTGTGCCTGAAGTTTCAAAAGCGACCTGACATCATTTAACAAGCCCGCGATATTGACTTCGATTTTTTCAAGCTGCAACCGTCCCGACTCAACTTTTGAAATATCCAGGATCTCATCAATGATTTTCAAAAGCTGACTGCCATTTCTTTGAATCGTGCAAACCCACTTTGTGCGGTCTCCCGCAGTTTGTTCTGGATCCAGCATCAATTCGGCAAAACCTAAAATGGCATTCATAGGTGTGCGAATTTCATGACTCATGTTTGCTAAGAAAGCAGTCTTTGAGTGATTTGCGGCATTGGCATCTTGCTCTGCCTTGATTAATTTTGTCTCTGACATCTTGCGATCATGGATGTCTGTGCAGGTGCCAAGCCAAGCAACAACTTGTCCTGACAGATTTGTTTCGGCTACAGCCTTAACCCAGAACCAACGAACTTCACCATGTGCGCTAACGATGCGACACTCAGCTTCCAGAGGTTTTCCTTCAGCCATTGAAAACATCCACGTCTTGAGGAAATTATTGATGTCTTCAGGGAAAATCGCAGCTTGCCAGCCACTACCGAAACTTTTTTCAAGCGAAAATCCAGTGTAGTCAACCCAACCCTGATTGAAGTAATCGAGAGTGCCATCACTTTTTGCTCGCCACACGATATGAGGAATCGCATCAGCAAGATTACGATAACGGCGCAGACTTTCAACTTCCAGCTCAGTCAGACGCAGATATCTTTCTCTGCGTTCGCTTTCACGAATGATTTCAGCTTGTGCTTGCAGGCGTTTTGCTTGAGTAAAAAGTTGGACGAACACACTGACTTTTGAGCGCAAGATCTGTGGCTCAAAAGGCTTAAAGATGTAGTCGACCGCACCAGCTTCATAACCGCGATAAATATAACGATCGTCGTTGTTGATCGCCGTCACAAAAATAATCGGAGTCAGTTTGTACTTTTCATTTTGGCGAATGAGCTCTGCACATTGAAATCCGTCCATCTCTGGCATTTGGACATCAAGCAGAATCAACGCAAACTGGTAGTGCGGAATCAAATCCAAGGCTTCTCGGCCCGATTGCGCCTTCACCAAGTTAATATCGGGCATATCCAACACGGCCTCAAGTGCAATGAGACCATCAATGCGATCATCTACGATAAGAATATCTACTTTTTCTTTCATATCCAACCTCTAGTGGTTTTTAGAAAGCGGCTTTGGCAACCATGAGTACATGACTGCGAGCAGGTATTCTTCATCAACTGGTTTAGTAACATAGTCCGAAGCGCCGGCCGCTAAACATTTCTCACGATCGCCCTTCATTGCTTTCGCAGTGAGGGAGATGATTGGAAGATTAGCAAACTCAGGGATGCCCCGAATTTCGCGAGTTGCTTCAAGTCCGTCCATTTCCGGCATCATTGTGTCCATCAAAACTAAGTCTGTGTCTGGATTTTCACTCAATGACTTCACACCTTGACGGCCGTTTTCAGCGTAGATCACATTCATGCCACGCATTTTTAAAACACTTGAAAGTGCAAAAACGTTTCGAACGTCGTCATCAACGATCAAAATTTTACGTCCGGTAAAGTCTGCATCTTTTGGCAGAGGTGTGACTTCTTTTTGTTTTTCGACCTGACTTGGTGCTGGTGACATATCAGCGCCAGAATACTTCTGAGGCAAATGAAGGGTGAAGCTACTGCCGACACCAGGCTCACTTTGTACCTCAATGACACCGCCTAACAGACGCGAGATTTCACGGCTGATAGTCAGACCCAATCCAGTACCGCCGTATTTTCGGCTCGTTGTACCGTCAGCTTGTTGGAAGGCCTCAAAGATCAAACGTTGTTTTTCTGGAGGAATACCAATACCGGTATCAGTTACCTTAAAGATAATTGATCCCTTCGACATATTGACGCCTTCACCAGCAAACTCGCGACGACGATGATCCACTTGAATTTCAAGCTTCACTTGTCCTTTATCTGTGAACTTAAACGCATTCGACAAAAGATTTTTTAAGATCTGATGCAAACGGTTTTCGTCGGTGAACATATTTTTCGGCAAATCTTCTGCGGCAGTGATCACAAAGTCTAAACCTTTATGCCCCGCAACTGGTCGGAAAGTTTGCTCGATGTATTCTTGAACTTCTTTAAGTTCAACCGCTTTAGGCGTGACTGGCATTTTACCAGCTTCAACTTTAGATAGATCCAAGATCTCGTTGATTAACGCCAACAAGTCCTGACCGGCAGAGTGAACTGTGCTAGCGAACTTAACTTGTTCACCGCTCAAGTTTTTATCTCTGTTTTCAGCCAGTGTTTTAGACAAGATCAACAAGCTATTAAGAGGCGTTCTGAGTTCGTGGGACATGTTCGCCAAGAATTCAGATTTGTATTTAGAAATAAGCGACAACTGTTCCGCTTTTTCTTCGAGTGAACGAGATGCCAACTCAACCTCTTGATTTTTAACTTCAAGAAGTTTGGCTTTCTCTTCAAGCTCTTTGGCTTGAGCTTCCAGCTCGGCATTAGAACGTTTTAGTTCTCTTAACAACTCTTCCGTTCTCATACTTGAAGAGATCATGTTCAAGATAACGCCCATGGAATCCATCAACTGATCCAAGAAGTTAATATAGTTCTGAGTAAATGGAGTCAGTGATGCGAGTTCGATCACGGCTTTCAATTCACCCTCGAACAGAACCGGCAATACGATAATGTTACGCGGTTTTTCTTCAACGATACTTGAGCTGATCACAACATAGTCATCAGGTGGATTCGTCAGCAAGATACGTTTTTTCTCAAACGCACATTGTCCGACTAAGCCCTCTTTGAGTTTGTATTTGTTCGAAACTGTTCTGCGTTCTGTGAAAGCATAGCTTGCGATCAAATTTAAGATCGGTTCGTTGCCATCAGTATCCAGCATAAAGAACGTCGCTTGACGAGCATCTACTAGTGGAGTCAGTTCTGACATAATCAATTGCGCCACTGAAGTAATACTTCTTTGACCTTGCATCATGCCAGAGAATTTCGCGAGGTTGGTTTTCAACCAGTCCTGCTCGTTATTTTTTTGCGTTGTATCTTTTAAGTTACCGATCATCTGATTGATATTTTCAGAGAGAGCAGCAACTTCACCTTCAGCTTCTACCGAGATCGAACGAGTCAAATCCCCTTTTGTAACCGCAGTCGAAACTTCCGCGATGGCACGAACCTGCGCTGTTAAGTTTCCGGCTAGCTGATTTACGTTGTCGGTCAAATCTTTCCACGTACCAGAGGCGCCCGGTACGGATGCCTGACCGCCTAGTTTTCCTTCGATACCCACCTCACGGGCAACAGTAGTTACCTGATCGGCGAATGTTCTTAAAGTATCAGTCATCGAGTTGATTGTTTCGGCAAGGGCCGCAACCTCCCCTTTGGCTTCAAGAACGAATTTCTGATTCAAGTCACCGTTGGCAACCGCAGTTACGACTTTGACGATACCACGTACTTGTGTTGTCAAATTCGAGGCCATGAAATTTACGTTATCTGTTAAGTCTTTCCAAGTTCCCGCAACACCCGGTACGCGCGCTTGCGCACCAAGTTTTCCTTCGATACCCACTTCGCGGGCAACTGTTGTTACCTGATCGGCAAAGGTTCTTAGTGTATCGGTCATCGAGTTGATTGTTTCCGCAAGAGCGGCAACTTCCCCTTTGGCTTCAAGAACGAATTTTTGATTCAAGTCTCCATTGGCAACCGCAGTTACGACCTTCACGATACCACGTACTTGTTTGGTCAAATTCGAGGCCATGAAATTTACGTTATCTGTTAAGTCTTTCCAAGTTCCAGAGACCCCGCGAACTTCAGCTTGTCCTCCGAGTTTACCTTCCGTACCTACTTCTTTCGCCACACGAGTTACCTCGGCTGCGAATGAATTCAGCTGATCCACCATCGAGTTGATCGTGTTTTTTACCTCAAGGATTTCACCCTTCGCATCGACCGTAATTTTTTGTGATAAGTCACCTGTCGCAACCGCTGTTGTTACTTTCGCGATGTTACGAACCTGTGCTGTTAAGTTTCCGGCAAGACCATTAACGTTATCTGTTAAGTCTTTCCATGTACCCGAGACACCTTTTACGTCTGCTTGTCCTCCGAGTTTACCTTCCGTACCCACCTCTTTCGCCACACGAGTTACCTCGGCAGCAAATGAGTTCAGCTGATCCACCATGACGTTGATTGTATTTTTAAGTTCGAGGATCTCGCCCTTTGCATCAACCGTAATTTTTTGTGACAAGTCGCCTTTGGCAACCGCTGTTGTTACTTTCGCGATATTACGAACCTGCGCTGTTAGATTTCCGGCAAGACCATTTACGTTATCCGTTAAGTCTTTCCAAGTTCCTGATACCCCTTTTACATCGGCCTGGCCGCCCAGCTTTCCTTCAGTACCCACGTCCTTGGCAACACGAGTTACCTCGGCAGCGAACGAGTTCAGCTGATCCACCATGACGTTGATTGTATTTTTCAACTCAAAGATCTCGCCCTTCGCATCAACCGTGATTTTTTGTGACAAGTCACCTTTGGCAACGGCTGTTGTTACTTTTGCGATGTTACGTACCTGCGCTGTTAAGTTTCCGGCAAGACCATTTACATTATCTGTTAAGTCTTTCCATGTACCAGAAACACCTTTTACGTCTGCTTGTCCGCCCAGCTTTCCTTCCGTACCCACCTCTTTGGCAACACGGGTTACCTCGGCGGCGAATGAATTTAGCTGATCCACCATGACGTTGATTGTATTTTTCAACTCAAAGATCTCGCCCTTCGCATCAACCGTAATCTTTTGTGACAAGTCGCCTTTGGCAACCGCAGTTGTTACTTTCGCGATATTACGTACCTGATCGGTCAAGTTGCCGGCCAAGCTATTTACGTTATCTGTTAAGTCTTTCCATGTACCGGACACACCTTTTACGTCTGCTTGTCCACCCAGCTTTCCTTCCGTACCCACCTCTTTGGCAACACGGGTTACCTCGGCAGCGAACGAGTTCAGCTGATCCACCATGACGTTGATTGTATTTTTAAGTTCTAAGATCTCACCCTTGGCATCAACGGTGATTTTTTGTGACAAGTCGCCCGTCGCAACCGCTGTTGTTACTTTTGCGATGTTACGTACCTGTGCAGTAAGATTTCCGGCAAGACCATTTACGTTATCCGTTAAGTCTTTCCAAGTTCCTGATACCCCTTTTACGTCGGCCTGACCGCCGAGTTTACCTTCGGTACCAACCTCTTTCGCCACACGAGTTACCTCGGCTGCGAATGAACGAAGCGTATCCACCATCGTATTGATAGTGTCTTTAAGTTCAAGGATCTCACCTCTGGCATCAACCGTGATCTTTTGTGATAAGTCTCCATTGGCAACCGCAGTTGTTACTTTTGCGATGTTACGTACCTGTGCTGTCAGATTATTCGCAAGACCATTTACGTTATCCGTTAAGTCTTTCCATGTACCAGACACACCTTTTACATCCGCCTGACCGCCTAGACGACCTTCAGTACCCACGTCTTTCGCAACACGTGTTACCTCGGCAGCGAATGAATTCAGCTGATCCACCATGACGTTGATTGTATTTTTAAGTTCGAGGATCTCACCGCGCGCATCAACCGTAATTTTTTGTGACAAGTCGCCGTTGGCAACCGCTGTTGTTACTTTCGCGATATTACGTACCTGCGCCGTCAAATTATTCGCAAGACCGTTTACGTTATCTGTTAAGTCTTTCCAAGTTCCGGAAACACCTTTTACATCGGCCTGACCGCCCAGACGACCTTCAGTACCTACCTCTTTGGCAACACGAGTTACCTCGGCAGCGAAAGATGAAAGCTGATCCACCATGACGTTGATTGTATTTTTTAATTCAAAGATCTCACCCTTGGCATCAACGGTGATTTTTTGTGACAAGTCACCTTTGGCAACCGCTGTCGTTACTTTCGCGATGTTACGTACCTGATCCGTTAAGTTTCCGGCCAAGCTATTTACGTTATCTGTTAGATCTCTCCAAATACCAGAGGCACCGCGAACATCTGCTTGTCCACCGAGCTTTCCTTCAGTACCTACCTCTTTGGCAACACGAGTTACCTCGGAAGCAAATGAGTTCAGCTGATCCACCATGGCATTAACTGTTGTACCGATACGGAAAAATTCTCCCTTTACTGTACGACCATCAATTTCTAGGAACATCTTTTGCGACAAGTCCCCCTTGGCAACCGAGGTGATGACACGCGCGACTTCTTGAGTTGGTTGAACAAGGTCACCGATAAGTAGATTGACGGAGTCAACACTCGTCGCCCACGCACCTTTGACCGAACCCATCGAAACGCGTTCGTTCATTTTACCTTCTTGACCAACGATGCTGCGAACTCGCACGAACTCTTTTGCCATGTTGTCGTTAAGTTCAATGATATCGTTCAGAACTTCGCCGATTTCAGAAATGATGCCTTCTTGACCGATCGGCATACGTGCTGCGAAGTCACCGCGACGAACTGCTTTAATTGTAATGAGTAGTTGTCGAAGCTGCTCTTTCGCATCAACTGAATCTAAAGAAAAACTCATCAACATATCTGGCATGTCATTCTGCACAGGAGTTTTTCTTGCTGAGTTAAATTCCTTAAAAGGTTTCGGAATTTTTTTCATCGTTTTTTGTTTTTTATCAGACACAGATTCAATTTTAGCCACGACAGCCTCCATATAGGTGTATGAAAATTAGCATCGCGTAATTTTAAAGTTGTAACTAAAACTCTAATGATTGCTTACTCTTAATCGCGCCAGTCGCGCAGTATCAATTACAGATCGACAATAAATGGAGATATATTTAGAGCGTCATAAAGGAGAACAATTATCTAAGTAGGCATACTTTCAGAATAATTGTTTAGTTAAAGATAAGTTAAAACGACGTTGCGATTTCATCACATCGAAATTATTGACCGGCCTCGAAGAATATTTCTATGCCGGTTTTTTTTGAATTTTAAAAAGTCATTTCGTAACGAGTCAGATCCAAGAAACCGAAATCTATGGGGCTGTCTTTTTTAAATTGGGCATTCATTTGATCATACACGCGCCAGAAATGTTGTTGGCTTCGGATCACACCGTAACTTCTTAAGAGCAGGTCGTACTCTTTTTGTTTTTTGATTTTTAGGACCTGCTCAACAAAGCCCTTCACTTGATATTGGTTCAACGTGAAGAACATATTTGGATAACCACCGCGATAGCCCTCTTGAATGATCAGGGTGTCTTCTTCAGGGGCAAGGCGAAGTGATTCATTCAAGATCCACGAGACATTTTGGTGCTCGCGGTTGTGAATGATCGAGTAGACTTTATGATTGCCATCTTTTCCAGTGATCATAATGAATGAAATGTCCGGGAAGAATTTTGAAAACGGGGCTTGCTTCGCAGGAATTGCCGTCAAACGACTGAGCTGTTCTTCGATGCCACTCAATTTCATTTCGCTTTGTAGTGTTTTCGGCACTTCGATGTTTTTCCAATTAAGTGCATCGATCTTGCCGCGCACTTTTTCATTCATGCGAGTGAAGAGAACTTTTTCGATGAATTCTTTCTTCGTGTTCTTGCTTGAGAATTTTATCGCAGTTGGGATGTCTTGATTCAGAACTGGGAACATATAGTCCATCTTCATTTCAGTGACTAATCCCTGATACCATGACTTTCTCAGCGGGATACGATCTTTAGCTGGTAGGAACGACAGAAAGATTTCTTCTGCCTCCATTCGGATCATGTCCATGTATACGCGTGTAAGCAGCTGATGGCTGATGTTACCGAATACGTCAAAGTTCACCACCAGATTATAAACCAAGCGTTCGAACAATGGATAATCGAGAACAAAAGTCGTTTTCGCTAAATCCCCTACGGCTCCATGAACAACAACGGCGTTGTCGTAGTGGCGCATGACTGTCAGAATCGCATTTGGATTTTCACCGCCACCGTCCCAGATATCATTCAGTGAATAACCTTGTGGAAAAAATTCCTTTTTCCATTGCGCACGGGATTTGCGGTAAGCTTCGCGGCTTTTCACGAGGGTGTCTGTGAACTCTGCAGTTTGATCAAGTTTCACATCACTGCCCCACATGCCTGGCAAAACTAACTGCACTTGTGCTGAGTCTTGAAAGCCTGGGGATTTCGTCATGATCTCTGAATCGGGATTGATAAAGAAAACATAGAACTGTTCCTGAATCGAGTTTACCGCGTTGCTACCGTTACATACAGGGCCTTTGATGAACGTTGTGATGTGGTACTGAGCATCGTCTAACAAAAACTGATAGCGGGCTTTTGCGGGGATTGCAGCGAATGTTAAGAGCGGATTCTCAGCCACCTTGTATTCGTAAGTTGGAAGTTGCTTGAGTTCCCATTCCGTTCCAAAGAACAGTTCTTCGAAACGTTTCTTCTTCGCTTCTGTTAGCAAATACGGAATGTGATTTTTGGCGACGACCGTGCCTGGATATTTTGTGAAACAATAATAGAATCTGTCGACGCCAGGGCTGTCATTCGGGCGGCGCGAAGTGACTTCTTGAACGCCTTTAGCACATTCCCTTGTCGAGCGAACAAGACGGAAGAACTCAGTCGGTTTTTCTTCGAATCTTAAGTGCGCTAAAAAAAGATGCTCATACAAGTAGCGACTAACGAGTTGTTGGCGCAATTCGCGACGATTGAAATATTCTTCCCAACCACGAATTTGTTTTTCGACGACAGGTTCAATATAACGGAATTTATCTTCTTCTTTTGAACTCGGACCTTTAGCTCCATCGGCGATCCAGGTTTGCAGAGTTAGGACGTCTTCCGAAGTTAGTGCAGGCAACGCATAAGGCATGCCGATTTTTTTCTCTTCAGAGTTCGCGGCGCAATACTGACTTTCGATCACGGTCTTTGTCGGAACTTCTGACTCTTGCGCTTTTTCGATAATGGTTTGGAAAAAAAGATTTTTTGCCGGCTCTTTCGAAGTGTTGACCTCAAAAAAATTCTTTCTGCGCCATTCTTGAGTGGTGTGGGCATCCAACCATAAACGCGTCGGCTCAGTGGCATCGATGCGACCGCCGTTGTAGACGTTCACTTTGTTAGCGCCCCGTTGGAAACCTTCGTAGTTTTGTAAATTCAATTGGCAAGGAGCATTGAGGCAGCTGTGACAAGCAATACAGCGACTGTCGAACAAGGGCTGTACTTTGCGTGAGTAAAAATCGGCAGGTAAATCAGAAGCCATGGTTGTTGAACACAAATATGACAAAAACAACGCCATGAACCACTTCATCAAAACTCCTCAGCAGAGTCTTAATGATAATTATTCGACATGGGTTTGAGTATGAGTTTGTGTTTAGTCAGTGTCTTTCGACATGAATGACTAGACCTCCGTCAGCTCCGCCAAAACATCCCAGCCAAATTTTTCTAACTTAACTTCACCGATGCCAGTGATGCCTCGGAGGTCATCAGGTTGTTTTGGATTTTTAATAGCGATTTTACGAAGCGTTTGATCACTAAAGACCACGAATGCTGGAACATCCAACTCCGTGGCTTTTTGTTTTCTCCAGCCTTTAAGCGCTTGGAAACGACGCTCTTGAACTTCATCAAGCACTTCCGTTTCGAACGCGTCTTTTTTGGCTTTTTTCGTTTTCACTGCGGGACCGACTGTCACATACAATGGACGTTTGATTTTCCGTTCTGATTGCGGAGCACAGCTATCACAGTGACCACAATTTTGAATACGTTGTGAATCTTTATAGTAAGTTAGAATTTCTGAGTGACGGCACTCACTGCCCTCAGAATAATTCACAAGCGCATCCAGATTTCGCCAACGCAAGTTTTTGATTTGTTCAGGCGCTTCTGAGCTGTCGATGAAATAGCTTTGCAGACCTTTATCTTTTCGAGAGTAAAGCATCATACAAGTTGAGTAAGCTTCGTCACGACCCGCACGACCCATCTCTTGATAAAGTGAATCGATATTTGCTGGCATTTGGAAATGCATCACCAGGCGCACGTCAGGTTGGTCAATGCCCATACCGAATGCGTTGGTTGCGACTAGAATTCTGAGTGAGCCACTGATGTAAGAGTTTTGCACAAGGGTACGCTGATCGCCGCCGATACCCGCATGGTAAAAACCAACGCCTTCAAAACGTTTAGCCAATTGTGCGGCGACTTCTTCCGTCGAACGACGTGTGCCACAGTAAACGATAATACGGCCATGTGGAGTTTGCTTGATACCTTGAACAAGCAAATTCATTTTTGCTTCTTCATCAGCACAGAACTCTACTTGGTAATAAAGATTCGGACGATAGAATCCATGGACCATGCGCTCAGGCGTTTGCAGTTGTAATTGCTTAGCGATATCTGCCAACACCGTCGGTGTTGCTGATGCAGTTAATGCGAGAATAGGAACATCCGGGCGCAAAGTTTTAAGTGTCGAGAGCTGACTGTACTCTTCACGGAAGTCATGTCCCCATTGCGACACGCAGTGGGCTTCATCAATCGCGAAAAGTGCGATGTCTTGGTTCTTTACCCAGTTACGGAATCCTTCTTTTTGCGCGCGCTCAGGAGAAAGATAAAGGACAAATGTTCCACCCTGTTGAATCTTTGAAAAGATCAGGCGTTTTTCTAAATCATCTTGATCGGAATGCAAACAACCAGCGGGGATACCCTTACGAGTAAGTCCCGCTACTTGGTCCTTCATAAGCGCGATCAACGGAGAAATAACGATAACAAGTTTTCCCGTAGCCACGGCAGGAAGTTGGTAACACAAAGATTTTCCACCACCTGTTGGCAGAACTGCGAGCACGTCTTTTTTATTTAAGACGCATTCGATGATCTCACGTTGGCCGCGACGAAAATCTGAAAGTTTGAAGTGTTCTTTAAGGACCGCCGTAAGCGACTCACGAGTGAAATTCATGGGCCTACAGTGACGGATAGCTTGGTTGAATTCAAGCTTTTAGGGCCGAAAAAAGTGTTTTTCCGGTCAACGGACCCTGAAGTAGTTCAGGGCCGCATAAACTCTAAACAAAATTAGTTTCTGTTAGCTGCATTTTTATCAACGTGAGCGTTCAAAATTCTCACTTCATTGATTTTTTGAAGAATTTCATCAGAAGTCATTTCTTTTGCGTCTAAATTCATCAACTCAGCATCAACAACAGTACCGATCTTCGCGTCGCCGTTGCCTTCAAGTTTATTGCTCAACTCGATCAAACGAGTGCGCAACTCTGCTTTCAAAGTCACAGTATCATTCATCGCTGCTTCGATTTTGCCGCGACCCAATTCCAAATCAAGGTCACTCACTTCTTCTGCGAATGCTTGAACCGAAGATACCATCATCATTGCCGCTAGAACTGCTTTAGTAAGACCTTTTTTCATAAATACTCCCTTTAAGTAAAAAGCCTGAAATTCCAAGTGTTCCCTTGCGATTGTAGTGCCACTGCGGCCTCGAAATAATGGGCTTCCACTGTCTAAAAATAAGACAGCGGCCAAATATGGTAAGCCAATAGGGAGTTTTCAGCGACGACTGGGAGATTCGCCGATTGCTATTTAATATCGTATTTTGCGAGGTCCGTGCGGATACGCTCGCGGTCTTGTGGGAAGCGACTGTACAAACTTGAAATCAAGTTCGCGCGCAGGTTGTGATTCGAGTTACTACCGATCATCGCGATCGCACCTTGAGAGCAATTTGAATAGGGGCCACAGCTTTTCAGATAAATATCAAACGCCACAATCGGCGGAATCATCTCTGGAGATGTCGTCATTGCTTCGTTGAGTTCTTTTTGATTCTTGGCTTGTTCAGGGCGTTTTTGATCAGCGATTTGCACAGACAAAGCTTCTGCTAAAGCGATGTCGGCGAGCTTTTGATTCTGTTTGTCTGAAAGGAGTAAATCCAAAACCTCAACACGCTCATAAGGTGAAGAGTTTGCTTGGCGAAGGCTTTCATAGTGTTCCCACAGTACGGCTTCTGCATTGCCCGAATCCATCAATTGCTGACGAATACCACGCGCCTTTTCTCTAAGCTCCGGTTTGCTGTTGGCGGCGTGGCTGGTTGCCAAAAGATCTTTCAGAAGTTTTCTTTCAACATCCATAGGAGCAGCATTTGCTGGAACGGAAGCGACTTGACGAGGCTCTGCTGTCGGCGAATTTTGTTTTACTTGGGTTTGTACTTTGGGAGCGGATTTGACGTCTGATGTCTCATTCACGCCAAAGCTCGGACCTTCAGTTTCTTGCAGTTCGTTTTTAAGATCGTTTGATCTGTGCGATAGGAAATAGACCGCGCCTGCGATAACAAGAAGACTGATAATGTATTTCATTCTTTTATTTTCAGAGGAAGATTCTGATATTGCAACAAGCTTCGTAGGCGGAAGTTTTGAAATCTCGAATTGAGACAATCCGGCTTAGCTAATGTGGGTGTGAGTTTGCGAGCGTTGCAGGAAAATAAAAAAGCCCGGGTTGCCCCGGGCTTTTAGACTAATCATGTGATTAGTTAGAAATTACTTAACGATGTCGCCAGTGTATTTCAAACCAACAGTGATCATGTTTTTAGTCATGTCTTCACCAGCAGTAACTGCAGAACCGAAGTCTTTGTCAGCAACTGAAGTGTAAGCAATGTGGTAACGGAAAGCTTCGTCAGCTTTTGGAGCGTATTCTACGCCAACTGCGAATGCATCACGTTTCCAGTCAACATTGTCTGTGTCTTTGTTTTTAGAGTTAGACATTTCGTACTTAAGAACTGGAGTCCAACCTTCAACTGTGTAACGAGCTTCGATGATCGTTGAATCAGTTGTAGTAGTTTCTTCAGCAGCTGCAGTAGAAGCTTTGTCTGAATTCATGAAATACTCGATGTCGAATGTCAATGCAGCCATTGGAGCTACACGGATACCAGCATTTACGTATGACAAATCGTGACCAGTTGCATTTGTATCACCAGCACCTGAGTAGTAACCAACGTTAGTTTGGATCATTTTATCCAAGAACGCGCCAGTCCAGTTCAAGCCCATAGTGTGACGACGGTCTGTAGAAGACTCAGCAACACCAGTGTCTACTGTAGTTTCTTGAGAGTTAACTTGGTTCATAACTTGAACTTCAAGTTTGTTGTCAGCATTCAAAGCGTAAGAAGCAGAGATACCAGAAGCATTTTCTGCGTTTACTACGTTACCTTGCAAACCAAGACCAGTACCGCCGCCGAAGCCGCCGTTAGCCATAGATACTAGGTAAGTGTCACCGTGAACTTCTTTAACGTGCTCGAAACCACCCATGTTAGTTTCAAGTTTACCAGCTTTGAACATCCAAGCGCCCATACCTTTACCGATCCACAAGTGATCAACAAAAGTATCAACAGTCATATTTTTTTGAAGTGTACCAGAAGTATCATCGCCAACTTCAGTAACGATTTGTGGTACGAATGCACGAAGATTCCAACCAGAATCAACGATTGCTTCACCAACATTACCGTTTAGGTACAAACGAGCAACAGAAGGAGTGAATAGTGAGTTACCACCGTTCTCAGCACCTGTGTTCATGTCGTATTTAGGAGTGTTAACGTAGTCAGAACGAACTTCCAACTTTACCGCTGCGAATGATGAGCTAGCTGCAAGAGTAGCTGCCAATACCAAAAGTTTTTTCATTGTTGCATCCTTTCGAATCGTTGCAATTAATGTTTCTTTTAATTCATTTAAAAGTTTTTTCGTTTACATAAAAAATGCTAATGAGGTCCGGAACCAAGATCAACACAAAAAAAGAAAGCTTAGAGTTCAAGCTCCAATTTTGAACGCAGTTTTTATGAATAAGACCACAGCAAAAAATATATTTTGATGAAAGATCATGCACATTAAACGCATCAAAAAAGTATAAAGATTTTTTCGATCTTCTCCGCTGCTGCTGCGGATTCTAAGACTTCGCATTTTTTTTCGTTTTGATTCGTAAGTGCTGACATATCCACATTTTTTCTTTTGAAATTAACAACGCGAGTCTGGACGCAATAATTCGTTGACGCAAAACTTCATAACTCAAAATCCAACTAGACCTTGGTCGTATTTATTTCATGTATAGGTGCATACCCCCTAGACCTTTGTCCAAATGGTATTTAGCATTTTCATCTCAAACCTAAATTAAAAGGAGTTCGCGTGAAATTTTCTAAGATGCTTGCGGTCAGCGTGTTGTTGGCCACAACTGCAGCCAACGCAATGGATGTTGCTGGTGTAACGGTGAATGGTGAGTTGTCTACAGACTACTCTTTCTTCTCAAACAACGAAGCTATTCCATATGCTGACGGTGCTGTAGACAGCGCATACCGCTTGAATAAAGGTCAATTGCTATTGAAAAAAGAGACTGAGCAAGTTTCTTTCTTGTCGCGTTTGACTTATTCAACAACGCCAGTTGCTGGTAACAATGCAGTCGCAATGGAACAAGTAGAATTGTTCTATAAATTCATGCCTAATTTGCACATCGGTGTGGGTCGTTTCTTGACGACAATGGGTTACGAATCACTTCTTAAGACTGAAAATGCTTTCTACAATCCAACTATCGCTTACCAATCAATCATCCCTGGTTACGGTGAAGGTATCCGCGCGAAGTACGTTAAAGGTGAAGACCTGACTGTGACTTTGACGAATATGAACAGAGCGAACGATGCATCTTTGAGCGAAGACAATAACTCAAAAGCAACGGAGCTTTCTGCTACTGGCGTAATGGGTGCCGCGACTTGGTTCGCAGGTTACCAAATGGGCACGAACAATCCAGCTGCTGGTCAACGTGACGACAGAACTGCTACAAGCATCTGGGCGACATATAAATTGATGGACAACATGCTTGTTGGCGCGACTTACGATGCTAAAACTAGCAAGTTGGAAGATGCATCAATGAACTGGTCAAATGCATTCAGCGCACTTGTTACTTATAAAATGGACAGAAACAACTTCGGTCTTCGTTGGGAACACGTAGAAGGTGCTAGCACTTTGACTTCTGGTGCTTCTGCAGGTCTTACAGACTACGCAGCTAACAAAATCGATTCAATCACAGCGACGGACAAATTCAATTTGACTGAAAACTTGGATTTGATCGCTGAGCTTCGTTACGACATGGGTGATGAAGACACGTTTGCTGATTCAGACGGCGTAGCTAACCAAGAGAAAACGGCTTGGATGGGTACATTCGGCGTATTGGCTCACTTCTAGTTCATAACTACATATAGACTTAATCTGTACTCCGACGAAGTCGGAGTGTAGAAAAAAGGCCGAAGAGTTCCATATCTCTTCGGCCTTTTACTTTTTTTAAGACTTTGATTTTATTCAACTACTCTCGAACAACCCAAACCAAATCCCCGACTTTCAAAACGAAATCAGAGTTCGGTCCCAAGATTCTGTCACTGCCCCGCTCAACTCCCACAACCAATGCTTTTTGTTGAGTCCGCAAGCCACTATCACGAATCATTGTGTTCTTGAATGAATCCCCGTCAGAGATTAATAAAGATTCCAAACGGTAATTCGCAGCTGAGCCGACGTGCAGATTGCGCTTTTCTTTATCCAAGCGACGCTCTAACTCTTGCAACTCTTCTTCACTGCCGAAACAAACAAGCTTGTCGTACGGCCACAAGATTAAATCCCCGACGGGAGCAAAGATCGACTGTTCACCACGCAAGATGGAAGCGATGGTCACACCGAAATTTTCTTTGAACGACAACTCACGCAAGCTTTTCCCGATCAGCGTAGAATCCACACTGAGTTCAAGAACGCGAATCAACGCATTCCATGGTAAAAGTTTTGGGTCGAAATCAAGCTGACGAAGTTCTTCTTTTTCTTTTTCAGTCAGATTTCCTTTGAACTCATTCTCAAAAAATCCGTAAAGTTTTTTACCAAAGATAACTGACAGCGCGAATGTTAGCAGCAAGATCGCGCCAATGACCCCTGATGCGATTGGTAAAGAAACGAATTGTCCCACCATCAGCCCTAACAACGCCACTGCAATTGCCAGTCGACCGATGCCAAGCCCCCATAAGAAACCTTGTGCACGATGCAGGTCTTTAATCGATTTATCCTGCATAGAAGGTCCACCGCGAACCAAACCCCAGAAGAATGGAATTGAAATCAATAAACAGATCGCAAATGTAAAGGCACCTGTGTAAGGGCTTTCAGCAAAATACTGTTTCAATTCACCTTGAATAAATGTTTTCACAGCAAAAATAATCGCGACGATGATCACAGAATTTAAAAGAATCTTCATGCCGAACATTTTGAATAACAATGTCCCAGCACCTTTACCACCCTGTCTTTGTGAAGACGTGTGATAACGATCAAGCAAACCTTTGATTCCCTCCGGAACAAATTTTTCTGACCAGTAGTAAGTTCTTTCAGAAATTTTAATCATGTACGGAGTTGTAAACGTCGTCACCGCAGAAACCGCAACAGCCAACGGATACAAGAAGTCGCTCGTTAACTTCATCGTCATACCAAGTGAAGCGATGATGAATGAGAACTCTCCGATTTGCGCCAAGCTCATACCCGCTTGCATTGACGTTTTACGAGATTGACCCGACATCAATGCACCTAGATATGTACTGATGAATTTACCAACGATCGTGACAACAGTCAGAAGGAAGATCAAGCCACCGTTATTTTTGATAACTTCAGGATCAATCAACATCCCCACTGATACGAAAAATACCGCCGCAAAAAGATTTTTAACTGGATTTAAAATATGTTCGATCTTGTGACCTTCTGGAGTTTCCGCCAAAAGAGATCCCATCACGAAAGCACCCAAGGCTGGTGAAAATCCAGCGTGCTCAGCGACGATAACCATCAACAAACATAAGCCCACAGACACGATCAACGTCGTTTCTTCCTCAAGAAGCGATCTGATTTTTCGGAAGAACCAAGGCAAGATAAAGATGCCCACTGCAAACCATAGCAATACGAAGAAAATCATTCGCAACGAAACCATCAAAAGTGAGCTGACGTTGAGTCCACTATCAGTCAGCAATGACGGCAACAACACCAGAAGCAATACAGCGACGATGTCTTCCACAACGAGGATGCCGAAGACAAGCCCTACGAAGCGCTGCCCCTTCATACCTAACTCTTGAAAAGCGCGAACAATGATGGTAGTACTAGAGACAGACAAGATTCCACCAAGGAATAAACTGTCTCTCACGCTCCAATCGAGAGCGCGCCCGATTAAATAACCAATCCCTAACATAAAAAGGACTTCAAATACGGCGGTTAGCGTCGCAGACCCACCGACAGACAGCAACTTCTTAAAGCTAAACTCAAGACCCAATCCAAATAACAAGAATATCACGCCGATTTCGGCCCAAATTTTAATACTCTCTGAATCTTGAATTGTAGGAAGCCATGGAAAATGGGGACTTACGAAAAAGCCCGCAATTAAATATCCCAACACGAGTGGCTGATTTAATTTTTTAAATAACAAAGTCACGAGTGCAGCGACGATGAGGATTATACCTAAATCAGTCACCAAGGCAGGGAGATGAACCATAACAATAACTTCCTCCATCAGAGAAATAAGCCTAACACATCCGCAAACTTGTGTTAACCTCAATAAAAAGGAACCATTGCAAAGACATGCAGAAAAAAAATTTCCTACCCGGCACAATCAAAAGACATCCAGACGGTTTCGGATTCTTCATTCCCGACGATAAAGATCACCCCGACGTTTACATTCCTCGCAACTCGATGGAAGGCATCATGACCAACGACAAAGTCTTGGTCGAGGCTTTTCCAGAACGCGGTTCCGATCGCTTTCGCGGAGAAATTGTTAAAGTCGTGGAACGCGGAACTAAAAAAATTGTTGGCCGTTTTTTCCGATACAACGACAAGTACGGTGTCATCCGTGACGAAGGCAAAGGTTGGAGCTCTGACCTACGCATCTTAATCACTGACTCTATGGGAGCAAAAGACAAAGAACTTGTTGCTGCCGAGATTTTAACTTATCCGAGTGAAAAGCAAGACTTCACTGGTCGTGTCGTAGAAATAATCGGCGATGCCTTGGACCCACTCACGGACATCAAAAGAATTTTAATTTCAAATAATATTCCACACGAATTTTCAAAGGCGACTTTAGAAGAAGCTAAGGCATTCAAAGAAGTTCCCGAAGAAAAAGATTTTAAAGGTCGCAAAGATCTTCGTGGCATTAACCTGATCACGATTGACGGCGCGACAGCGAAAGACTTTGACGACGCTGTTTACACAGAGACGAACAACGAAGGCTTCTTGCTTTACGTTGCGATCGCAGACGTTAGTCACTACGTTCAAGTTGGTTCTGCGATTGATAAGGAAGCTTATGAACGCGGAACGTCCGTGTACTTCCCTAACTTCGTCGTACCTATGTTACCTGAAGTTCTGAGTAACGGACTGTGCTCGTTGAATCCTCACGTTCCACGCCTGTGTATGGTTGCAGAGATGCAGTTCGATTTCACAGGTGAGATGATTCGCTCGAAATTCTATGAAGCTGTCATGGAAAGTAAAGCGCGTGTTACTTACGGTGAAGCGCAAGAAATCGTCGATGGCAATGACATCGAAAAATTCGCACACGTAAAACACAACATCTTGCAACTCGCAGATCTTGCAAAGATCTTGATGGCGAAAAGATTTAAAGAAGGCTCTCTCGATTTGGAAGTTCCTGAAACGGAACTGGTGATCGATGGCGCGGGCGTTCCGGTCGATATCATTCGTTCGGAAAGACTTTTCGCCCATCGCTTGATTGAAGAGATGATGTTGGCGGCCAACGTTGCTGTCGCAAAGTGCTTTTCTGAAAAAGGCATTCCAGCCATGTATCGCATCCATGAACCGCCAAATGAAATGGCGATTCGTTTGCTTGAAAAGTACATGCATAACTTCGGCGGCAAAGTAAAACTTGATGCTGGTAAGTTGCAGAAACGTCTGACGAAAGCACTAGAAGAGTTCGCTTCGAAACCTGAAGCGATCGTATTGCACATCCTGACATTGCGTTCGATGAGCCAAGCAAAGTATCATATGGATAATGTTGGTCACTTTGGTTTGGGTTTTGAGTTCTATACTCACTTCACTTCACCGATTCGTCGTTACCCAGATTTGATAGTGCACCGTCTGTTGAAAAATATTGTCATGCCTGATTCGCATTATCGCTTGATGAGCGAAGATGACCTTTTAACTGCAGGCACAATTCTTTCCGCAGCAGAGCAACGCTCAGTGAAAGCTGAACGTCAGATTCAAGCCATCAAAAAAGCTCGCTTCATGGAGAAGTTCGTCGGACAAGAATTCGACGGTATGATTAGCTCTGTGGCGAAATTCGGCGTGTTCGTATTGCTTCGTGAATACAACATCGACGGTCTTGTTCGCATTGAAGAACTTGCCAATGAACGTTTAGAGTTCGACGAAGATAATTTACGCTTGGTCGCACACAAATCCGGTTTCAGCTACAGCATTGGCGACATGATCAAAGTACAAGTTGCTTCCGCCGATCCAGAAGAAGGCAAAATTAACTTTGTTGTCGCAGATTCAGTTAAAGAAAAATTCGGCGATAAAACTTCTGCCCAGGAATCTGCGGAAGGCTTCTTAAAACGTACTCGTGAGAAAGCCAAAGGCGGCTCTCGTCCTGAACGTCACAGCAAAGATCGCGAAAAAGAACGTCAGCATAAAAAAGATCGCCAAGATGGAAAGTTTGCTAAAAAAGATGATAAAAAGTCTTTCGGTAAAGACGATCGCTCTCAACCTAAAGAAGACCGTCCACAATCACGAGATGGAAAGCTTGCGTTTGGTAAGGGCGAGAAAAAATCATTCGTTAAACGTGATGAAAAGCGTTCTGCATATGATCAAAAAGTTCCAAAGCGTCTTGCAGGTAAAGGTCCAAACCGCGGTCCACAAAAAGGCTCACGCTTCTTTGAGGACTCTCGCAAGGAAGAAACGGGAGCTGCACGCAAGGTAGAGAAGGCGAATCATGGCTTCAAACCAGCTGAACGTCCTGAGTCTAAAGGACCGGATAAATCTTTGCTTGAAATGATTTTGGGACCCGCTGCTTACAGAAAAGCGGAAGGTCTTCCAGAGGACAAGCCAAAGTTCAGTAAAAAATTGATGTTTGCCGAACAGTCTAAACTCCGAGATAATAAAGAGAATTCGGAGAGTAATAGTGCAACCCTTAAAGACGGGACTACAGATCGGTCAAACCCTAAAAAACGCAGCTCGACTAAGAACGATAGTCGGGGTGTTCGCAAAACACGGGTTTCACAAGGTCGCGGAAAAGGTAAAGCTCGGTAGATTTATTATCGAGCGCTTGCAAAGCACGGACGTTGAGAATCTTTCAATGCCCGTGCGAATGCGAATGAGCTTTGAAGAGCTTGGACCGACATTCGTCAAACTGGGACAGCTGCTTGCTACCCGTCCCGATTTAGTTCCTGAAGAATATGTTTTAGAATTCGAAAAGCTGCACGATCGCGTGCAGCCACTTCCTTATCCTGTCATCGCTGACGTTTTAAAAGATGAATTTGGCGATTCACTATTTCATAAATTTGAATCGATTGATCCCATGCCATTGGGTTCGGCGAGCATCGCCCAAGTTCATAAGGCACAGCTGAAGACTGGCGAAGAAGTTGTCGTTAAAGTTCAACGCCCCGGCATCGTGCAAACGATCAATGAAGATCTTAAAATTCTTTATATGTTGGCAGAGCTTTTGGAATACTACATTCCCGAAACTCGTCCATTTAATCCTGTGGGAATTGTAAATGAGTATTTTAAAACTCTAGAACTTGAAACCAACTTTGTCGTCGAAGCTAACAACATCCGTCGCTTTGCTGAAAACTTTGCGACCGATCCGTTAGTGAAAGTTCCCAAAGTTTATTTTGATTTTACCACTGAGCGTGTTTTGACTATGGAAGCTTTGAATGGTGTTCCACTCAGTCAAGAATCGGCACTGTCGCAAGATGGTGTTGATCCCAATGAAGTGATCAAGCACGGTCTTAAGGTTTATCTTAAGATGGTTTTCGCGGATGGCTTATTTCACGGCGACTTGCATGCTGGGAATTTCTTTGTCATGCCCCACAATCAAATTGGATTGATTGATTTTGGTGTCGTCGGTCGCTTAAACAGCCGCACACAGGCCGCTGTGGCAAACATGCTGCTGGCGTTATCTCGTGAAGACTATGATCGAATGGCTTACGAGTATGTCGATCTTGCGCCCTTTTCAGATAAAGTGAATGTCGATCTTTTTGCAAAAGACTTACGTGAGTTAATTGCCCCTTATTATGGTCTGACTTTAAAGAACGTGAATTTGGGTAAGATCTTGATGCGTTCTTCAGGGATTGCGGCTCGCCACCATTTGCAAGTGCCAACGGAATTGATGCTTTTCTTTAAATCCATCGTTTCGATTGAAGGCATTGGCCGAAAGATTCAGAAAGATTTCGATTTCTTGCAACATGCTTTGGCATTTGCGGGCGAAATCGTAAAACATCAATTTGAACCAACTAAAATGATGAACGAAGTTTCGCAAGTCATGCGCGAATCACGCAGTTTAATTCACGCTTTGCCAAGACAGCTGAACTTTATGCTTCGTAAAGTAAATAGCCCTGATCATTCATTTAAAATGCAGGTTCCTGATATTCAGGAATTAAAAAAGTCCGTCGAAGTTTCATTTAATTTATTATTTTTAGGTGTGATCATCGGAGCTTTGATTTTGAGCTCATCTTTCATTTTTGTTCACCCGACTGAAAATCACCTTATGGGTATGCCAACGATGAGCTTCATTGGTTACTCGGTCGCTGTGATTTTAGGGCTTGCAGCCTTTATCAATTATATCAAAAAGCCTTAGGAGATTTCAAAGTGCAGCAACTGTATTACGAACTGAGCGTTCTGGGAAAAGCGATTCACTTTAAAAATCTTTCTGCAGCTGCTTTACACGTTGGCTTAAGCCAACCGCAGCTTTCTCGTATTATCGCAAAAATCGAAGACGAGTTAAAAATTGTTTTGTTGGATCGTTCTGCGAAAAGAAAATCTGGCTGGACATCGATTGCGTTTCAATTAGCTGAGATATTTGAAAGATCATCACAGCGTATTCAATCTGAACTGCAAAGTATTAGTAACAACCAGATGGTCGCAGAGTTGCACATCGGTACACTCGAAGGCCTTTCAGATTTCGCTCTAGAAACGTCTCGTCGTTGTTTTGAAGAAGTCGGCGTTAAAAAGATCACTCTTGATATTTATGACTTGAGTGAACTTGAAGCGAATTTCATGTCGGGCAACTTGGATATGATTTTCAGCTCGAAAATCCCTGGTCGCCAAAAATTCAAATACATCACTGAAGTGGGCTATCAAAAGCTTGAACAACAAGAAAGCAATTCTCAATTCGGCGTCTTTAGTACGTTCGAATATGGTCGCGCTAATAAAAAAGAAGCGGATCAATTTCCGCATCTGTTCATTTCAAATTCTTTGGCATTAAGAAAATCTTGGTTTGAGCAAATAGGCGGAACGGGTTTCCTGCCGACTGAAGCAAAGAAAGCCAAATCCAAGGACACTGAACCAGTAATGATCATCGGATCAGAACTACTTAGCCCGATTCTGTGGGAAAAAATTGTCGCGGAATAGGTCACGCACTACGGAGCGGTGACTTCAGCTCCGCTCTGGGCTGCATCCATTAACAAGCTATGATAATGCATGATCAGCCCGCCATTCTGGATATAACCAATTAGATTTTTGATATCGTTTAACGGCACTGCAGGACATCCCCAGCTCAAGCCCAACCGATTAAATGGCAATCCCGTTTTTGGATCTTTAGTACCAATGAAATCCCCATTGGCGTACCACGCACCATGCATGACGATGTCACGATGAAAGGCCATGTTGTTGGCCCCTTGCAGACCATACATTCGCAGCGACAAACCGTATTTCCCACTGTAGGTTTCGCCGGCCATATAAATTCCCAACGAAGTTTGTTTGGAATCTTTGATGTTACTAAACTTAGAAGCAATTTCTGTTTTGCCAGTGCCGGAGCCGTGGGCTGCAAAGGTGCGATGGACGTCACCCGTTTCGAAATCAATTAGATACAATCGCTGTAAAGTCGAAGGTGCACCATAATCAATGATGACCGACCAGCGTGGATTATCGAGCGTGACTGATTTGATCGCACGTGTGCGCTTCTTTTCTTCACAAGGCTTAGTGCTTTCAGGTAAAGACCCGGCGCACGTGTAGATATCTTGAACAAACGAGGTCCCACGATACGTATCCATAAATTCAACAAGCTGCCGAAGGGCCCCTACCGGAACGCCTTGAGAAATGATGCGATTATAAATTTGTGGAGAGGGTTTTGCTTGAGCCGCCCAAGCGAAGAAAAATACCAGTAAGCCACGCAATATAATATTGCCGATCATTCCACCCTCCTGATGTTGAGATCTCAGTTTAGAGATTCTCTACATCCGGAGGAAGTTGCTTTATAACAAATGAACTATTGATTGATCCACAAGTTCACAGCGTCCGCTGTAGCGGCAGATTCATTGATCACACGCTGACTAATAGAAGCATCACGATTGAAGTAACCAAATGCACGAATGTCACGTGTGTTGAGTTGATGCTCAGTTATGTTACTCAAATTATATTTGTAGTTTTGATAACGAATAGAACTATAAACTTCTGCCAACTGAATATCCGCACGCGCTTTGACTGCCCAGTTGCGAACCTGCTGAGTAATGTGACAGCTTACACAATCCAAATTTTCTGGATTAAAAGAATGCGGATTTTCAAACTGCGCAAGCACTTGCATCTCAGTTTTCAAAGCCTGATCGTTCCCAGTCATAATTTCATCAGAGTTACGAATCAACGTACTGATCATCGGTCCACCACTTCTGATAGCTGGTGCAATTTGTGCATTTTGGAAATGATCTGTTGGGATCGCAAAGTTCACGAATGCTTGTGAAGGACGATTCAATCTTGGGATCGTGATTTGGTTCATGGCGCCGTCAGCGAAATCAAATCCCGCAAACGTCCACATGTCTCCTCCACCGCGAAGAACCATCAAAGTCATACGCGACAGATTTTGAGCACCCGCATACTTCGTTACGATATTTTGAAACTCAACAAGTGATGGACTTTGATCGCCATCAACTCCCCACGCGGGATGCACTTGCAATGGCAATCCTGAAGTGTTCACAGGATATTTATTTTTCCAAGCATTGATATCTTGAAGCAAACTCGAGAACTCATCATCAGATAAAATATAGAAACTATGAAGAGCCGCATCTACCGACCGAATATTGCCTTTGAAAGTTTCGAATGGTTGCCACACCAAACGCATTTGGCGCTGACAGGCTTGTGGCGTTGGCAGTGGGAAGCAAGGATCAATACGTACTGCTAGCACACGCAAAGAAGCAATCGACTGCTCTTTGGACTGATGCAAAGCTAGCAACGGCATCTTTTGGATGATCGTCGATGGCAACAATGAACCGCCACGCGCAGGAGCGTCCAGTGTCAAATGCAAGTCTTTGCCGATGGTTTTTGGCAAAGGCAAAAGATAAGAAACATCGTTCAAATCCCACACTGCTGAAGCTGCGTGAACTTGAACTGAAGCCATAAGGACCAGTAACAAGCCGATAATATTTCTGTGCATAAATGATTGGTGCCTTCTCACAAATATGAATTCAACAACATTCAAATTACCTGGAGCAGCAATGGCATTAGATGAAAATCAAATAAGATCCAATTGCTTAAAACCAGAGCAGGCGTATCCTTGGGGATAATACGGCCGCATCTCCGGGAGCCTTCATGTCTCCGTTTCGCCAGTCCGAAGAAGAGGACGAAAAGCGCTACAGAACCATCTTTGATTCTGATCTGATCGGTATTGTTGCTACCAATACAAGCGGCGTCATTTTCGACGCTAACGACTACTTTTTGAATATGTTGGGATATACGCGACAAGATCTTGGAAGTTTAGATTGGAAAAAAATTACGGCGCCTGAGTATCTCCAACAGAGCATCGATGTCGGTAAAGAGATTACCACTAAAGGCAAAGCAAAAACATTCGAGAAAGAATATATTCATCGCGATGGTCATCGTATCCCTGTGATGGTCGGCCTGACCCAATACAAACAGGACACAATCATCGCTTTAATTCTTGATATCTCGGAACGCAAAAAGAATCTGAAGCAATTGGAAGAAGCAAACGCCAGCCTCGAAGAACGCGTGCGGGAGCGAACTCAAGAATTACAACAATCAGAAGCTTTTCTTCAAGCCGTCTTTGAGCACAACCCCAATATGATTTTCGTCAAAGACGCCGAGTCGCTAAGATTCATTCGCTTCAACAAAGCAGGACAAGATCTATTGGGTATTCCTCGTAGCGAACTTTTAGGAAAAAACGATTATGATTTTTTCCCCAAGGAACAAGCCGATGCCTTCACTGCGGCTGATCGCAATGTCCTAAAAGAATATCGCGTCGTCGATATTGCCGAAGAGCCCATTCATACCGCAAACGGAATACGTTACTTACATACAAAAAAGATTCCTATTTTTGATAAACGTGGCCGCGCAAAATACTTATTGGGTGTTTCGGAAGACATCACCGAGAAGAAAAACGCCGAGATCCAAAGACTGCACTTGATGCAAGAACAAATTGCACGGGAAGAAGCTGAAGTACGCGCAAAACAATTAGCATTTGTCTCTGAACTAAACACAGCTTTAACAAATACGTTCGAAGAAAAAGAAATTTTGGAAATATTTTGTCAAAAAATCTCTTCCTACTTTGCCGATGTTGTTTTGATTGATTTGATCACCGAAGAAGGATTGGATTTCCATCTAGCAGCGATTGCCGGTAACGACAAAGAAGAGGTCAACTCTATCCGAGATTGGCGCAGCCGCCATCCGATTCGTTGGGACTCAGATACAGGTGTAGGCAAAGTAGCAAGGACCGGTAAGCATGAAGTTCATAACGCTATTGATATCGAGGTGTTTTTAGCAAAAACATTTACCTCCGCAGCAGCACGTGAAGAAAATAAAGTTCCAGTGAACTCGATCCTGATGATGCCAATCAAAATTGGCCAACAACGAGCCATAGGCGTGATCGTATTTTTTAGAAAAGACAAAAACAACCCCTTTAGAGATATCGATTTGGTTGCGGCCGATGCGTTTTCTCGACGCTTAGCCATCGCAATTGAAAACTCCAGACTTTATTTTAAAGCTCAAGAAGCCAGTCGCGCCAAGACAGCCTTTCTGGCCAATGTCTCTCACGAAATACGCACTCCGTTAGGTGCCATGCTAGGCTTTGCAGATTTAGTTCAGGAAGATCCCACGTTGTCTCGCGAAAATCAGGATGCCATTAAAACAATAATCCGCAATGGACAGCAATTGCTTCGCATCGTGGATGAAATTCTCGATATTTCAAAAGTCGAATCAGATAAGATTCTTATTGAGAATATTCCATTCTCTCTTTCTGGTTTGCTAGACGACATTTTGCATCTTTTAGCTCCGCGGGCAGAGAATAAGGGCATTCATCTTTTCATGAATGCTGAGAATATTCCGAAAAAAATTATTTCCGATCCTACCCGTCTAAGACAGATCCTTATTAATGTGATTGGCAATGCTGTTAAGTTTACAGATAGTGGTACGGTCGAAATTTATGCACGTGTCAAAAAATTAAATAAGGATACCTGTCATGGCTGCCTTGAATTCAGTGTGATTGATACTGGCATCGGCATTTCTCCAGAACAAAGAGCTCATCTTTTCCAACCTTTCGCGCAAGCCGACAGTTCGACAACACGCCGATTTGGAGGCACTGGCTTAGGCCTTTTCTTGTCTAGAAAGCTCGCAAGACTTTTGGGCGGTGACGTTGTATTGGAATCAAGTTCGTCAGGCACAGGCAGTCGATTTATTATCACGACTTCATTTGAGTTAGCGGATTCAACTGTGGAGGAAACTTTTAATAACAATTCCAGCACTTATCCTAATAAAACTTTAAATTATTCACAGATCCTGATCGTGGACGATGCCCATGACAACCGCGAACTGTTTAAACACTACCTAAAAAAATTCGGTTATGCGAATGAGAGTATTGAAATGGCAGAAAACGGAGTCGAGGCTGTCAAGAAAGCTACGCAAAAACGCTATTCGATTATCTTAATGGATATTCAGATGCCTTTGATGGACGGATTCAAAGCCCTCGAGGAACTTAAAAAGAACAATTACAAAGGACCGATCGTGGCGCTCACAGCCCACGCGATGAAAGGTGATGAGGAAAAATGTTTGGAAGCGGGCTTTGACGGCTACCTCCAAAAACCTCTGAATCGCGATTCACTCAGAAAAATTCTAGAAAAATTCTCTGAAGCTCCCCCTGCCCCACAAAAAGAAAGAGACCGCCCTGGTCAGGAGCAGTCTCTTTAGCATTCACTTACATTAGACTATCTTTTTATCCCAACAACTTCAGTGCCAATTGTTGTGACTGGTTCGCTTGACCTAGTACAGACACACCTGCTTGCAACAAGATGTTATTTCTTGTCATCTCAGAAGTCTCTGATGCTACGTCAGTATCACGGATGCGTGAGTTCGCGGCAGACAAGTTCTCGTCAGCGATCAACAAGTTATTAGATGTTGATACGAGACGATTTTGTAGCGCACCGAAGTTCGCACGAATCGCATTAATAGAAACCATCGCATTGTCTACGACATCCAAGCTCAACTGTGCACCCTCTTTTGTCGCCACTGATTCTGTAATCAGACCCAATGACTCTAATGAAGAGTTCGCAGCGCCGGCATTAAAACTAATGCGATCTTGGAACGCATCGTTGTTCACGCCAACTTGAATATCAATCATTCCACCCGTTCCATTGAGAAGTTCGTATCCGTTGAACTTCGTCGATTCAGTAATACGCTGAACCTCTGACTTCAACTGTTGATATTCGACATCTAGGAACTTTCTTTCTGTTTCACCAATAGTATCTGAAGCGGCTTGTACACCTAACTCTCTCAGACGAATAAGCATATTTGAAACTTCATTCAAACTGCCCTCAGCGACTTGCACCAGAGAAATACCATCATTGGCATTTCTATTAGCTTGTCTCATACCACGAATTTGGCCTTTGAGATTTTCACTGATCGCGAGACCCGCAGCATCGTCCGCAGCTTGATTGATTCTCATTCCAGAAGCCAATCTTGCCATTGAGCGATTTGCGTTGATGTTTGTCATGTACAAATTCTTTTGTGCATTCAACGCAGCTACATTGGTACCAATTCTTAAACCCATTCTATCCTCCGTGCATCATATTTTACTTCCTCCTTGAAGTGCTGCCATCCATTGGCAAAAGGTACATCCGTGCACCCGTTGTTTATAAAATTTGGAACGCGATAGTGCTCTGCAATTATTGCAGAGACAAAGTACAATTCCGTAATATTGATCGACAAAAAAATGCAAATTCTTGAGTCCAGATTTTTTCGATTTTTTTAAATTTTTCAGAGGGAGAATTTAGAAAACGTAAACGGCGTTAGTAACGCAAGTAACGTAAAAAGAAAGTGCGAGGCACTTCGTACAATCTCAGCAACTAGAATCGTTGCGAGTAAAAATATCCAATTCCAAACTCTGTTTTCAGTGCGTATAATATCGGGCCCACCTAGTGGGCCCAATGCGCAGGAAACAGATCAAATTGTCAGCTCATATAATATGAAGCCTCGGGAATACTGAGGGTGATCTTGATCATTCAAGATCGGGAACCTAGGTCATAACCAGGGGATTAACCCTGGAATGACTTATTCAGAAGTCCTAATGCTACGTTCGCTTGTTGGTTCGCTTGAGCTAGTACTGAAGTACCTGCTTGCAACAAGATATTATTTTTTGTCATTTCAGAAGTCTCTTCAGCAACATCCACATCTCTGATACGAGAGTTAGCGGCTGACATGTTCTCAACAGATACTTGAATGTTCGAAACTGTTGATTGGAGACGATTTTGGATCGCACCGAAGTCTGCTCTCATCGCAGAAACACTGACGATCGCTTGGTCGATAGCTGCTAGAGCATTTTGTGCTGAAGCTTTATCCGCTACTGACGTCAAGTTCACTCCCAAAGCTGCTGAGTTAGCATCTGCTTTAGAAGCATCGAAAGAGATACGGTCGATTTCAGGATTATTTCTAGTACCTACTTGGAAGTCCAAGATAGATCCAACACCCGCTAGCAACTGAGTTCCGTTGAACTCTGTACCTTCGGAGATACGATCGATCTCTGATACAAGTTGGTCATACTCCACGTTTAGGAACTGACGCTCTGTCGGTCCAACCGTGTCAGAAGCTGCTTGTACAGACAACTCTCTTAAGCGAATCAAGATTGAAGAGATCTCATTCATTGAGCCCTCTGCTACTTGCACTAGAGAGATACCGTCTTGGGCATTTCTTGATGCTTGTTTAAGACCGCGAACTTGAGCTTTTAAATTCTCAGAGATCGCTAGGCCGGCGGCATCGTCACCAGCGCGGTTGATACGGAATCCTGAAGCGAGCTTTTCCATGCTCTTATCAAGACCGATCTTCGTTCCCCAGAGAACTCTCTGAGCGTTCAACGAAGCTGAGTTCGTGTTAATACGTAAACCCATAATTCCTCCTCCTTGAAGATTGCCAAGTTTCGATCCTTGAAACTTGTCGCACCTTACTGGTGCAATGGGCGGTTCATTTCTTAAATAACTGATCGGTCTCTTGAGAAAATCCTAAAGTGATACGTATCATTTTTTTACATTTCTAGACTAAAGGCTTAAGCATTTGTCACTCAGCTCGAATACAACACTGCTTGACGATTTCATGGAGACATATTTAGATGCGCAGATGTCTTCTTATGAGGGAATTGCTTACAGACGCTGGGACCCTTTGGCCAACTTATGCATGGCTAATCTACTATGTTATTACTGCTTTTATCTACCTCATGTGCTTTACGTTGAGGGAACAGTTTCGTTTTTAGCCCCACAATACAAAGACCTAGCTCTCATCTCTTCTATCTTCAGTGTTGCTTTAGGACTTTTGGCGAGGCCACTGGGCGGACTTTTCTTTGGCTTAGAGGCAGATTCAAAAGATCTACATCACTCTTATAACAAGTCGACCTCTCTGCTAGCTGCAGCGACATTAGCGATCGCATTTCTGCCGCCTTATTCTTATATAGGTGCGCTTTCTTCGGTGATTAATATCGCTTTACGAATGACACAGGGATTTGCATTGGGTGGAGCATACACTTGCGCGGCACTTTTAGCTTTTCAACTTGCACCCGTAAACATGCAAGGACGCTACACAAGCTTCATTCAAGTGTCTTCGCCTGCAGGTTATTTAAGTGCACTTGCTACGGTGATTGTCGCAAAAATTTTATTTGGTGAAGAGAGCTTTACTCTCTGGGGATGGCGCGCCACATTTCTGTTGGCGTTAATCTTATTTTATTTTAGCAAAAAGGTTTTGCATCTTCCCCACACGGTTCGTCCAGCTCCTTCACAAAAAACACGTTCGCAGGTGTTTCGCGAGATGAAAGAATTCCTTTCACGAGAGAAAACTTATCGTCGCACCTTCTTTCTATATATTGTTCCCACCTTTTCCGCGGTTTGTGTTGCGATATACTTAGCGCATACATATCAGCTTTATTTCTTGCAAAGCTTGCTTAAGGTCGAGCCAACAAGAGCGAAATTTATTCTAGCTACCAGTAGCTTTTTCTTTCTGCCGTTCATGGTTCTATTTGGATATCTGGCAGATCGCTGGGGGACACAGAAAGTCGTCTTGGGTGGTATCATCGCTACGACTCTGTCGCTGATTCCTATTTATCGTTTGAATTATATCTGGGGAACTTCGCTCAACTCTGATTTTTCAGCGCTGTCTTCAAATACTATGAGTCTAATATTCGGTTGTTGGCTGATCAGTACGATCTCCGTCATACCATTTGGTCCGATCATTGCCTGGGCAGCACGACTTTTACCAAAGCCCTACCGAGCTACTATGTTCGCTTGTTGTCATGGCTTTGCATTTGGAATACTTGCGACCATAGCCCAGTTGGCAGGTACGTACTTCAACATGGTCGGACTCACACCCTTCGCGGCGATCTATATTGCGGTGGGAATTAATGTCATAGCATTAGTGGCTTGGTATTTTGCCAAGCCACCGTATGAGGAGTTTACGCAGCCCTCTTCCCCGTCACTTCACTAGCCATATTATTGACCATGGACTTAAGGGTATTAGCTTGCGCCGACATTTCTTCAGAAGTCGCCGCAGTTTCTTCTGCAGCCGCGGAGAATGCCTGAGTTTGCTTTTCTAATGCCCCCATCGCCGAATGAATCGCATGAATGCCTTCAGCTTGATGATGAGTTGTTTGCGCGATCTCTTGGTTCAAGACATTTACTTTTTGTACTGACACCAAAATTCCATCGAGAACTTTATCACTGGCGCGAGCCAAAGCCAGACCTTGGTGCGTCTGCTCGACACTGCCATTGATAGTTGCTTTCACTTCTTTTGCGGCTTGGGCTGATTTCAGTGCTAATGCTCGAACAGCTTCAGCAACAACAGCAAAACCTTTCCCTTGCTCGCCGGCACGTGCAGCTTCGACAGCAGCGTTCAGTGCCAGCAAATTCGTTTGGAAAGCGATGTCGTCAATGATGTCCATTGCCGAAGTAATTTCTTTAGTTCGTTCCGCCATGTCGCTAATAGCATCAATCAGTTTTTTAATTTCTGCCGCACCTTGGCCTGCGCCACTTTCAGACTCACGTGCGAGTTCCGCCGCATTCTGAGAGCGAGATTTGTTTTCTTCCACCGTGCGTTTCAAATCATCAATCGCCTGTAAGGTCTGCTCAATTTTTTCTGCAGACTCCACCGCTCCTTGCGCAACACTTTGACCAGCACTTGAAAGCATACTTGAAGCTTCCAAAACTTGATGACTGGCTGTGTTTGTGTCCTCAACAGTTTGAGTCAGGAACGAAATCAATTTCCCCGCAAAGAAATAGAACACGATGAATGCCAGAGCGAACGCACCCAAGAAACTGATCAGAATTTTATTTCGGAAAGATGCCACTGCTGTTTCAACGTCATCGATGTAAACACCACTGCCGACAACCCATTGCCAGTCTTTAGCATGACGAACGAAGCTCAGTTTCGGTTCTGGATTTGGTGAACCCGGTTTAGGCCAGAGATACTCTACGAAGCCCTCACCCTTATCAGTCTTTGCTACTTTCACGAACTCAACAAACAGATGAAAGCCATTGGGATCTTTCATTTCGGTGAGGTCTTTGCCATTAAGCTCAGGCTTAATCGGATGCATCACCATGTTCGGATGCATGTCGTTGATCCAAAAATATTCTTTTTCGTCATAACGAAGGTGCGAGATCACTTCCAAAGCTGCTTTTTGAGCTTCCTCAACAGTGGCTTCTTTTTTCTCGACACGCTTGACGTTGAATTCGATCACTTTCGACGCGATGTCGACGGTGTTTTGCAGCATTTCTTTACGGTCTTCATACATCGACGTGCGCACTAGCGGTAGTACGTGAAACGTCACGATGGCCCATATCGGGATCATCGACAAAGCCAAAAGGAGCAAGATTTTGTAACGGTAGCCACGAGCTTTCCAGATTTTATTCCACATGCACGTTCCCTCTTAATCGGCTATTCATCGGGGGCCAGGTTGAGAAGCTTAACAAGACTTTAAACAATGAGAGCCGCAATCATAATTTGTAATAAATATACAAACGTGGTGCATCCCTGATAGCCAAAATTGTGAGCGTTGACTTAAAATCAGGGGCGCTTATACACAGATTCTTATTGGAGGATTACTATGGAAATTCGCGATCCCGTCCACGGTTCGGTTTACTATTCTGATGCTGAGGTTGCGGTTTTAGATACTCCTGAATACCAACGTTTGCGCGCGATTAAGCAACTTGGTTTTTCTGAATTCTCTTTCCCTGGTGCAACTCACAATCGCTATTTGCATTCAGTCGGTGTCGGTCATCTGGCTGGCGAAGTATTTGATGCTATCTTTCGCATCTATCCATTTTCTAAACCTTCAGTTAAAACTCGTTTCCGTCAAGTTCTGCGCTTAGGTGCTTTGTTGCATGACGTGGGTCACGGCCCACTCTCGCACACAACAGAAACGGTGATGCCGCCAGTTGGTGATTTGAAAATCAAAGTCTATGAAGATCACGACAACGAAGAAGCTCATCAAGTGATGAACAAAAATCGTCGCGCTAATCATGAAGACTACACGATCAAATACGTCACTGATTCTTTGATCGCTGAAACAATTGAAAAACAATTCACAGATATCAAACCCATTCATGTCGCGTGTTTGATTGATAAGGCACTTCACTGCCCTGATGATTTCTTTATCGATAACGGCGTGGATTTCCGCCCCATCTTAAGCCAACTTGTTTCAAGTGAGCTTGATGTGGATCGCATGGATTATCTAGAGCGTGACAGTTATTTCTGTGGGACTAACTACGGTAAGATCGATACACATTGGTTGGTGCAAAACATGACCTTCCACCGTGTCGAAAACAAAATGTATTTGGCCTTGAATCGCCGCGCGCTTTATTCGTTCGATGATTTCTTGATTTCACGTCACCACATGCATTTGATGGTTTACGGTCACCATAAGTCTATCGTTTACGAAGAAATGCTGAATCGTTATTTGACGTCTCCAGATTGTACATTCGTTTTGCCTGGCGATATCCACGAGTACACTCGTTACAACGATTACCGTTTGCACGAACATCTTGCGAGCGCAAACAACCCATGGGCCCGCCGTATTGCTGAACGTAAGCCGTTTAAGGTTTTAGTTGAGCAGCACAACACACACGAAACAGATCAACCAGAGATGATTAAAAAAGCTTTGGAAGCGGAAGGCCTTGAAGTCATTCGCGCCAGCTCAAAAGCTCGTCTATCGAAGTATCACAGTGCTTCACCTGAAGAGCGTGCATCACAAATTTACGTTGTTGATCAATATGATCGCTGGAGCACTCCGACGCCGATCAATCAATCGACAGAGATCTTCCAACGTTATGAAGGCACGCGCATCATCGATCGCGTTTACGTGGCTCCAGAGAAATTCGCTGAAGCCGACAATATTCTTAAAAATCTAAAATTAACTTAAGTTAGAGAAATCATCTGACCATTTAGGGCCGCACCGTACTGACTTACTAGGTAAGTCACGGTGTTGGTGACCTTGTCTGGCTCAGTGATTCTGAGTGATGGGTCCCGTTGCTTTAGTTTCTCAACGGCTTCTTTGATGGAAGTCGCTTCTGGGAATTGCGTTAAAATATATTCTTCAGTCAAACCCAACGCTAAAACATTGACCGTGATATTGTGTTCAGCCACTTGTTTCGCCAATGACTTTGCAAATGGTACTAAAGCACCACGAGCTGCCGCGATCACAGGATCTGGATACACTTCATTCATCAAATACAAAATTCTGCCGCGTTTACGACTTTTCAAGAAATTCAAAACTCCGTGAGTCAACATCACTGAAGTTTTAAAATTGTGATGAACTTCTTCATCAAGGTAACTCAACGGCTCCCCGATCTTGTAGCGATTCGGTTTGTTATTAAGTTGCGCATCGATGAAAAGATCCACACTGCCGAATGCATGAGCCGCAGAGCCGATCGCGTCTTTGATGTCATTCTCTGTTTTCATTGGAGACTTGATACCAAGAGCGCGACCGAATTTTGGATTAATCTCTCGCGAGTCGTTGATTTGATTACAAAAACGTTGGCTGGCCGAATTATCAAAATCCAACAACACACAATCTGCACCCAGCTGAGTCAGACCCATCACAAGACTTTGAACAGTGCTTGAGAAGGGACCAACGATCAATGCAGTTCTTTCGCGAAGATTAAAATTATTTTCCATTAAACTCTTTCGATAATGATTGCGATACCTTGTCCACCACCGATACAAGCCGAACCCAATGCATACTTAGCTTGACGACGGTGAAGTTCATAAACCAAGTGATTCATGATACGCGTTCCTGAAGCACCCAATGGATGTCCTACAGCAATCGCGCCACCATTCACGTTTGTTTTTTCTGGATTCAAACCCAACTCTTTTTCAACAGCTAAGTATTGAGCAGCAAAAGCTTCGTTCACTTCAACTAAATCCATTTGTTCCAACTTCATTCCAGCTTTTTGCAAAGCCAAACGAGCTGCGCCTGCAGGACCAATACCCATGATCGTTGGGTCACACCCCACAGAGGCATACGCAACAATGCGAGCCAATGGTTTCATGCCGAGTTCTTTTGCTTTTGATTCACTCATCAACAATGAACAAGCTGCACCATCAACAATTCCCGATGAAGAAGCCGCAGTCACGATGCCGTCTTTTTTGAAGATCGGTTTCAATGTGCCGATTTTTTCCAAAGTTGATTCTGGTTTTGGATGTTCATCTTTATCCAAAGTGATAGGACCCTTACGAGTCTCAACAGTCACAGGCGTGATTTCATCTTTCATGAAACCTTTTGCAACGGCTGCTGCAAAACGCTGTTGTGATTGGATTGAATATTTGTCTGATTGTTCACGAGAGATGTCGTACTTCACTGCCAAGTTTTCAGCCGTGATAGCCATGGGTGTTCCAGCGTAAGCATCCGTCAAAGCAGAAGTCATGACGTCTTCAAGTTCGAAGTTCCCCATGCGCATACCATCGAAGCGAACTTTTCTGGCAACGTAAGGAATCAAAGACATTTGCTCTACACCACCGGCAAGAACTGCTGTCGCTTCACCTGTTTGGATCATTTGCACAGCGTTCACCCATGATTGGAAACCGCTGCCGCAAAGTCTGTTCACCGCAAAGGCGCCGACATTCACAGGCACACCCGATTTCAAACCAATGTGACGTGGAAGATAAGCAGCGTCGGCAGAAGATTGAACAACGTTACCAAAGACAACGTGATCAATTTTTTCAGGCGACAAACCTGCTTGAGCAAGTGTGGCCTTAGCGGCAACCACACCCAAATCAGTAGCTGTAACATCCTTAAGAGTTCCGCCGAAGGAACCAAATGGTGTTCTTTTTCCAGAGATAAATACGATTTTTTCCATTCATAAAGCCTATGACTCAGTAGAAGGAAAAACAATTCAAAAGTACACAGCCGCAAGGCGGAGGTACTGCGCTCGCACGAAGGCGTACTATTAGTACGCCGAAGGAGAACACAGTGCCGACAACGCAGTCGGATGGGTGCTTTTCAATTGTTTTTTAGAAGTTCCAGCCGAGGCCGACCATTGATAGGGCACCCTTGGAGTTGCCTTTATGAGTCAGAGTGAGGTCTTTATTAGCGAACACTTTTTCGGAGAACTCGATGTTTGTCTCTGCGGCCTTTGCATCATAGTTCACGGCCGCTCTAAGCCAACCTGTGTACTCGAGTTTCGCGAGAGCTTGGAATGCTTCTACACGGAATGAGAACTTGTGCTGTACTTCATTCTCAGCACCTTGAACAACAACGTCTGTTTTTAATTTCTTTTGAGTTTCGTCGACAACGCGAACGAGAGAGCTGTCCTTCATTGCAGGGCTATTGAGCCAATAATTTAAACCACGATCAGCGACGCGTCCTGCGATTTGTCCTGGATCACTTGTCGCTTGCATATCTAACGGAATAAATTCTTCGACGTCTTTTTGAGTGATTTTTGGTGTCACATTATCTACTGGGATGACCCACGCAGCGCCGACATCTTTAGATGGTTTTTGCGCAGCAACGTCTCTGCTTTTTGCTAAGCATTTTGAGCACGTTATCATAAGGATCAGTGACAGTAAGAACCTCATACCTACTTCCTATACAATTAGTGTTCCAGCCAAAGTGGCCCCAGTGGGTTAATTCGCAGTTAATAGCCAAAATACACATGCTGGGGCTGGCCCAAAGTCGAATGGTGACGAACTTTCCGAAATTGACGGTTTTGGCCCCAGCCCCCATGAAAAATGTTTCACATTGAGATGACGTAGCACCCATCTTGCATCGGCCCCAAAGGAGTTTAAAAACCTTCACTCGAAGTTTAAAAAGGCCTTTGTTATTTCAGCTACTTAGCTTGAGCAGATGCTTCTTTAAGTTCGCGGTGAAAGGTAATTTGTGCACGTTGGACTAGAAGTTCAACAACAGGGAGTTATATGAAGCTAAAGACTATCGCCCAAACCTCTATGATCTGGGTTCTTTCCGTCAGCATCGCGATTCCTCAATCAGTGATGGCCAACTCCAACGGAAAATCTGTTTTTAGCATTTTTGAAGACGACGACACTGACACGGGCATTATTCCTTCCAATCCGACATTGCCGAACAATGGAAACAATAATGGTAATGGGAATAACAACGGGAATAATAACGGCAACAACAACGGTAACGGCAATAATAACAACAATAACAACGGTGGCAGCTTCTTCCCTGGAAATGGTCCACGTCCTGGTCAAAACAATAACAACGGCAATAACAACGGCAATAACAACAATAATAATAACAACAACGGTTTTAATAACGGCTTCAATAACGGTTTTAACAACAACAATAACAACAATGGCAAAACGACGACGATGTCGAAAGCCCAAGTTACCGCCGCTTATCAATGCCCTCTTTTCACAAGCACTGCCCACGCAGATTTGATCAAATCGATTGATGAATTAACAAAACAAGTCAACACGACTCCTGAGTGTCAGCAAGATACGAATGTTAAAACAATCGAGAACAACAACGACACACTTAAAAAAAATATTGATGCTCTTCAAAAAATGATGGCGGCAAGCGCTGTTGGTGGCGATCCGACAACAACAGTTACTGCAGACGCAGTGACGAGTGAGATGACAAAAGCATTAACGGCTCTTGGTGGTATCGGTGATATCCTCAACAACCAATCATTCTTGAATTCAAACTGTGGTCGTCAAACGATGACGGCGGGTAAAGCCCTTTTATCATTCAATGACATGGTGAACGGTTTAACTCCTTATGCGCTTTTCGCAGTGGCGATGAACCCAGCGTTCAGCGCGGCTGTGCCGTTCGTTGTTGGTGCAACAATCGCAACGACAGGTATTTCTATCATTGGTAAAATGATGGACGATAAAGCAATTGATTTGAATAACCCAACTCAACGTGAAGCTGTTCTGGTGAACATCTGTCAGTACACGAAGGTTGCTAAAAAAGTTCGCTTCATGCAGCTTGCTCAAAGTGGCAAGATCGATAAAATCACGAATGAGTTGAATTCTGAAATCGATTTGTATTCTGCACAGATTGCCTCACGCGAACAGAAGATCTCGACGCTTTTAACTTATCGTACGAAAAAATATAACGACATCGGTATCACAGAAAAACAACTTGAAGCCGACAAACAAGATATCTCTGGCGTCGAAGAACAAATCGACAAAAACAAAGATGATTTTACGACATGTACTTTCGCTCGTGAACTTGTGAACTGGGCTGCGGACGGCAAGTCTTTCCCAGCTTCTGTTTACGTAAATTTAGATCGCGCTGCTCAACAAACAGATCGCACGACTAAATTGAAAGTCTTGGCTGAGCGTACATTGCATGAAAATTCAATGCGCAAACTTGTGACATTGGGAAATCAAACGCTTGTCGATGACTCCGTTTTGAAATCATGCTCTGAAGTGGGCCGTTCATGGATGGCAAGTATCCGTCGTTCAGTGAATTTAACTGGCAACATCACTTATTCTCAAAAAATCGCTCTTGAAAATGAGCTTTCACAAAACACTGAGTACCGTGAATGGGTTGCGAAATACAATTTGTTCCAACAACAAAAAACAACCATCCAACGTGTCAGTAAAGTGATGGAGCAATTATCACAAGACGATTCCATCATCAACCGCTCTGAACTTGCGCAAAAAATGACTGTACTCAAAGCGGGCCTATTCGGTCGTACGAAATCAGTTCAATTCATTGGTGGCAAGCCACCGGTATTGCAATGGATTGAGCACACGAAATCTAAACATGATATGTCTGTTGCTGCATTCATCAAAGGTATGTCAGCTCTGCGCGAAGGTGCCTGGAGTTTAACAGACACAGGTCGCAACAAAAATGCGAAACCTCTTCCAAAAGGTGGTTATTACTATCCACCAGGACAAGTGGATCGTGACCAACAATCTCAAAAAGATCTCGGCAACTTCAACCTGACTTCATTGCCATTGGGCTCTCGCGAACACGATCGCGCTTGTCAGTTGCTTGAGAATGCTTGGGTGGATTGGGCGGCGTCTTTGGATCACTTGGGTGCGATTCAATTCTTCTGTGACATGATTGATCCAGTATTGGATATCAATATGGATCCACGCGTATTGCAAGGCTGCCGTGGTAACTTAAAGCTCAGTGGTGTTGAAGTTTATCCGTCACTTGTTTCAAGTGCTAAAGACACATTGATCCGTGGTGGTTACAGAAAAGACGCGTCGCTTGTTAGCAAACGCCTTAAAGACCTTCAGTGTCCAGTTCCTAGTGTGACTGTGATGAATGAGTAGTTCTACTTTACTTTGTAGAACTCAAGGGTTGATTTAGTACCATCATTTTTCGGTCGGTGATGAAGGATCAAGTAATCACCGCCAGTGCCCGCTGACGTAATTTCCACGTCAGCCCACTTGCCACTCCACTCACCAATCAAATCAGGTCGATCAAGTGGAATAACGGCGGACTCTTCGCCGTAATGGTAAACGCCATAATCAAAATACTTACCCGTTGTCGACTTGCCAAAAAAGAAATTCGTTCCCGGGATCGGTTTCGCGTAGCTAAAATATTTATCCATTGGCATCTGGTGCCCAGAGCCAAAGTGATAAATGCCACCCGGGTGTTTCGTCGACATATGTGGAGCCAACATCACAGATTGATTGTTACGTTCAAAAACCACATAAGCGAAATCATGCGGAACCAGGATTTTAACTTTGGAATCATCTACTGTCATACGAACAAGACCCAATGCTGCATCATGAACCATGAGCTCATTGTCGTTGATGAAACGCATTTGTTTCGCGTGAGTTGGATTATTCATAAATTCACTTGGCGATTGGGCAACAAGTTTGCCCGTATTTAAATCCATCACAATAAGTTGTCTGAATAGAGTCAGTGCTAATAGATTTTCACTGGGACTTACCGCCCATGACTCTACTTGAAACTTGCGACGAATATTTTCGTCTTTAAACATTTCGAAAAGTTCAGTCTTGATACTCTGAACGACCTTACCGCCTTGAGTTTCAACGAATAACAATTCGCCTGATTTATCCAAGGTCAAAAGCGTCTTGCCGTCGTTCACAAGTGAATACAGCACCGAGTTCTCTTGAATCACTTTGTGCTCGCGGGTCACGGCATCGAACATCAGAGTCGCAGCGCCGATTTTATCGCCAAGGACTTTGCTGATCATCAGAGCACGGCCGTAAATTTTCTGTTGCTTTGGTTTGTAGTCGAATGATCCAACAAGTGCGAAAGGCAAAGGCATTGAGCGCTCAAGCTCAATAGCAATGCTTTGTTTTTGCTCCTCTTGATGAGTACGCTCGCTTTGCTTGTCCCGCTCTGCATGTTTATCGCGTTGAAGCTGGATGATCTTCTGCCCAATTCGCAATTTAACTTCAGCTTCTGGAATTCCCGTTTCGCTGATGAGCTTTTGCAAAAGTACGGGATAATTTTTTGAGATCACATTGGTCACGATAGAATTCGCGGAACCCGCTACAAGGTTCATGTCGATTTCGTATCTTAAGCGAGCTAATTCTTCGATTTGTTTTTCGATATTTTGAGAGGCATCACGACGAAGCAAAAGAACTTGCGAACATTGCGGAGCCGAAGCACGCGAGCGAGCGGAATAAGAAACACCCGCGGCAAACGCCACAGCGCCCAAATAGATATTCACCTGTCGAAAAGTTCGCCAGCGATTCATCCCTATCTCCGTTTAAAGCCATGTGAGATACATTCTCGCAAAGCTTGGATTCATAGGGATCATTAGCAAGATTTAGGCTCTGTTACAGAGGCGTTATTAGGGATTCTATTATTCGTCGAGGATGTAGTTGATTGGATCGACGGCAGTACCGTTGATGCGTACTTCGTAGTGAAGATGCGGGCCCGTTGAACGACCGGTATTACCGACGGCACCGATGACATCCCACTTGTTCACTCGCTGACCTGTTTGAACATAGATTTGAGACATGTGACCGAAGCGAGTTGTTACACCGTAACCGTGATCGACGCTGACAAGTTTACCGTAACCTTCGTCATAACTGGCGAAGATGATCACACCATCAGCTGGTGCATAAACTGGAGAACCCGGAGCTGCCGCGATATCAAGACCTGCATGCAGAGCTGTTTTTCCAGAGAATGGTGACATACGATAACCGAAGCGAGACGTGATCCAACCTTTGGCAGGTTTCATATTTGGAGTCGCATTCAACAAGCTTTGACGCTCAGATAGGCTTTCCCACAAATCGATCACTGATTGTTCTTTTAATTGAGTTTCACCAACGGCTTTATCAATACGAATCACCAATGAAGCGTAGTCTTTGTTAGCCGTTTCATTCGCGACTTCACCCGTGACTTCATCCAGAGGTTTTTCTTCTCTGAATGTTTCGTCTTGTTTCGCAAGACCTTCATTGGTTTGACGTTGATCCATTGGTTCAAACTCTTCAACAGCTTGACCAGCGGCTGGCTTCGCACCCATCGTCAACTTCGTGATGCGATCTTCCGCATCGACGTTCGTGATCAATTTCAATTTCGTCGTGAATGTTTTTACGCGCTCAAGAGAATTTTCAAGCGCACTGACCTTAGATTCAACAACCTGGAACTGCTTGATCAACTGAGCATTCTCAGCTTTCAAACGTTTATTTTCCATGACTTGCAACAAAAGACCAAAATAATCGACAAGACCAGCAGCGAAAATAATGATCACAACGGCGGCAATGAAAGACAATGCTTTCAACCAAGCTGCAGATAAAACAATCTTACGAGTTTTCCCCGTCTGATTGCTAACTACAAACAATGTTACCTTTTTGCGATCCAAAATAACCTCATCAAAAAATCAAAAACTAATTTCAATCTCGCCAAGCAAAGCGACGGCAAGTTTTCCGGGCCCAGCGTAGCGGCGGCCAGTACTCGCAAAACAGGACCGTTCAAAACGGTTCGCATGCGAGGCGGAGGGTGTCGGCTGCCACGGAGGCGTGCTACTAGCACGTCGGAGAGCAAGCCGATGCCCGACAACGAAGTCAGGCGGGCCGTTTTCAACGGTCCCTATTCGTAAAAATGGAGGATCATAACTGTTACGTTGTCATCTCCACCATTTTGTAATGCCTGTTCTACACAAGCTTTGACTGCTTTGTCAGGTGTATTTTGATTTAAGATCTCGGCGATGCGTTGATCGGTGACAAGACCGGATAAACCGTCTGAACAAAGCAAGAAAATCTCACCAGGCGCAACCTCACGCTCGATGATATCAGGGTAAACTTCCCTCTCATAACCCACACTTCGAGTGATCACGTTACGACCAACAAATTGGCGCACTTGATCTTCACTCATGACACCTGCACGAAGCTGCTCATTCAACAAAGAATGGTCTTCCGTGATCTGCCAAAGGTTCGGTTTTTTAAACATGTAACAACGAGAATCTCCAACGTTACCAACGTAAAGATGTTTCCCGCGAAGATATGCCATCACCATTGTGGTTCCCATGCCCGCAAGCTCAGGACGCTCATTGGCGGCAGTATCAAAAATGCGGCTTGAAGCTTCTTCATAACAATTTTGTAGAAGCTCGCGCGGAGAAATTTTACTTATATTTGGTTGAAGCATTATATGCTCGACCGTCTCGACAGCCATGCTGGAAGCGACTTCCCCGCCGGAGTGTCCGCCCATACCATCTGCTACGATGAACAAACCAAGCTCTCTGTTAATCAAACAAGAGTCTTGATTTGAGTCCCGACGCAGGCCTTTATCTGTGAGATACCACGAGTCAAATTTCATAGAAGCTCTATTGTGACAATTCATCTGTTCAGAGTCAAAGTCCGGACCTAGACATCAGTCGAATTCTGACTCACTTATTCACCTTCTTCTCAACCATTCATGGGATAATGACGATAGGAAAGAGCGAGGTCTTAATGTTCAAGTCACGATCTTTCAGAATGTATGTAGCCCTTTCCGTAATCGCCCATGCGGTGATTTTGGGAGGGATGTTCTTATTCGAAAGCATCACCGCGCCACCAAAAGTGGAGACGGTGAGTATTGACTTCATCACACCTGAACAGGCTCAACAACTCACAAACCTAGCTGAAGCACAAAAAAAGAAACAAGTTATGGACCTGCCTGCGAATCAAATCGTGGAACAGGACGAAAACTCTGTGAATGAAGAAGAAGTTAACACACGCTTCTTGAGTGCGAAGAACCAGAAGGTTAAAAAACAAACTGTTGCCGTTCAAAAGGGCCAATTTCAAAATCAAAAGAAAGCCGCAACGACTCAAGCTGGTAAAAAAGGCGATGGGCGCGAGAAAGCTTTGGACCAAGCTCAATCCGATGCTTTGGCGAAAGATTTATTTAAAAATTTCGATGCCAATGAAGCACTTGAACGCCAAAAACAGGCCGCTCGCATTCAACAAGGCGAAGGTCTAGGCAAAGCCGAGTACGATAGCGATCAAGCCAACGCTAAGGGTGGCGACGTATCTCAAAACAATGACTACATCAAAGATGTAGATCAAGGCCTTGAGACTCTTCTCAATACGCGCGAATTTAAATATTACTCTTACTATAACCGCATTCGTCGTCAGCTGTCTCAGCACTGGGAAGGCAAAGTCCGCGAAAAACTTTCTAAACTTTTCCGCGAAGGCCGCGCTCCTGCCGCTACTGGGACTGACCGCATCACGAAAGTGGTCGTTGTATTGAACGAAAAAGGAACTTTGGTACGCGTACAAGTTTTGAGTGATTCCGGCGTGCGTGATCTCGATGACGCCGCAATTGAGGCCTTCCGGGCTGCAGCACCTTTCCCAAATCCCCCGCAAGGTATCATCGAAGGCGATGGCACCGTCAAAATTCGCTGGGACTTTGTACTAGAAACTTAAAGCTCCATCACACCTAGAGCACGAACTCTTGCTGCCTAGTGTTATCTCGTGGACTCTCCTCGATCGTAATGCTAGTTTGCGACGATTGTTTGTGAATGAAAAACGAGGAGAAACCACTTGGATAACTCAACCTTAAAGAACGTAAAACCAGAAGTTCTTAATGCTATCGCCAAACGCGCGCACTACCTTGCGACGCAAATGATTTGGCAAGCCAACCACAGATCTGACAAAGAAAAAGGCGATCCAAAAGTAGGTGGTCACCCTGCAGCTTCTGCTAGTTGTTTGCATATCATGGGTGCTTTGCACTTGTTGGTAAAAACTGGTTACGATCACGTTGCGAATAAACCGCATGCTTCTCCAACAGATCACTCTTACAACTACTTGCTTGATTTGTTTTTGAAAAATGATTTGAGCAAATTGTCTTTGGAAGAAGCGAATACTGCGATGAACGGTCTTCGTAAATTCTCTGACGGTGGCGAGCCTGTATTCCAGTCTTACCACTCTGCTTACGATTCAGATAATCACAACTTCTATCCATCAGGCACAGTGGGCATTCCACCTGTTGTTGCTGGTTACATGGCGTTGGCTTATCGCTATGCTCGTGAACATGGTTATGAAGTTCCAGACGCGCACTTCTGGGCACTTTGCGGTGACTCTGAATTCCGTGAAGGTTCAATGTATGAAGCTGTTCCCGATTTCGCTGAACGTGAATTGGGTGCTTTGACTTGGATCGTGGACTACAACCGTCAATCATTGGATGGTCAACGTATCACGAACAAAGAAATCATGAACGGTACGGACGCTGATCGTATCGAAAGAACGATGGCTGCCAACGGTTGGGAAGTTATCCAAGTTCGTCACGGTAGCAAACGTCGTGCATTGTTCGCGAAAAAAGATGGTCAACTTTTCCAAAACTTCCTAGAGAAAGAATTGGAAGACTACGAACTTCAAGCATTGCTTCTTGTTCAAGACATGAAAGCTTTGAAAAAAGGCATCGCGAAAGAACATCCAAACATGAAGAAATTCATGGAGAGCATCACTGACGAAGAGTTGTTCGATGCGATCCGCGATTTCGGTGGTCACGATATGATCTTGATGGCTGAAGCGATGCTGAAGTCTAAAGAATCAAAACGTAAACCAACAATCATCATCGCGCACACGTTGAAAGGTTGGGGCTTGAAAGCCGCAGCTCAACCAGGCAATCACTCTTCTCTTCCACAAGAAGAAGAAGTAAACGCGCTTAAAGAAAAACAAGGCATCAAAGGCGCTGACTTGTATGAGCGTTTCGCTTCTTCAACTGCAGAAGCGAAATTCCTAAAAGAGCGTAGCGATTCATTGTTGAAAGAAATCAAAGGCCAACATGCTTTGAAAGCTAAAAACCAAGACTTCTTCTTGCGTAAGCTTGCTGAGTGGGGCGAGATGCCGCAGTCTTTGGACATCAACACAAAAATGACAAGCTACCCACATACACAATGGATGCTCGGTCAGTTGACTGCAAAGTTGACTCGTATCGCGAATACGCCATTGAACAATGCTGAGTTATCTGAAAAACAAAAACCATTAACTGAACAAGAAAAGCCATTCAAACTGCCTGGCGAATTGTTCATCTCTATGGCGCCTGACGTGGGAACTTCAACGAACTTGAATCCTGCGATGGACGGTAAGATCTTTGGCGCGCCAGTTGTTGAAGATTTGGAAACAGATCTTGGCGTTAAAGATACTAAATTGCCTGACTTGGTTCCTGGCGAAGAAGCTTCAGACCGCTTCTTACGTTTTGAAATCGCTGAAGGCAACGTGATGACTTGCGTGGGTGCATTTGGTCGCATGCGCGATACACTTGGCATTCCAATCATTCCGTTGATGACTGTTTATGACTTCTTCATCAAACGCGCTCTCGACCAATACTTCTACAACCTTTACTGGAAGAGCTCGTTCATCTGCGTGGGCACTCCTTCAGGTGTGACACTTTCTCCAGAAGGTGCGCAACATGGTTGGAAGTCTGATATCCAAATTCCAAATCAAATCACTTGGGAGCCGTTCTTCTGCCAAGAGTTGGATTGGATCATGGTTGATACTATCAAACGTCACGTCTTGAACGACAATGCCGGCAGAACTGGTACGCTATTACGTCTAGTTACTCGCGGTGCTGAACAAAAAGACATGATGTTGTATTTGAAAAAACAAATGCGCTTTAAAGCGGGTGCAGAAGCAGCGTTGGCTCGCTCTGAATTCCCAATTGCGGGTGCCGTGAACGAAGAAGAAGTAGGTACAATTGAAGATTCAGCTATCATGGCGAAAATCCGTGAGGAAGTTCTTCAAGGCGCTTACTACTTGATTGATTACCGTGGTTACGCTGGTTACGAGCCAGGTGACAACGTTGTGAATATCTTTGCATTGGGCACAATGGTTACTGAAGGTATTAAAGCTTCTGAAGCATTGTTGGCTCGTGGTATTTACGCGAACGTGATCGTCGTCACTTCACAAGATCTATTGTGCGGTATCCCTGCTCACGAAAACGATTATGAATACTTGAAAAACTACTTGGGTGTGAACTCAAACCTTTACTTGAAAAAATCATCTGATGTTTCTTCAGGCGATTTGATCACAGTAGCTGGTAAGCGTGTCCCAGTTGTCAGCGTTGCTGACGGTGAAGCTGGTATGTTGGATAACATCGGTTCAATCATCGGTGTTCGCCAAGAAGCTTTGGCAGTTCGTAAGCACTCTAAGTGCGGTCGTCCTTCTGAAATCTACGCTTACCACCACATGGATGCTGAATCAGTTGTAGAGGCTTGTGGTAAAGTTCTTGCAGAAACTGCACTTGAAAAAGTGATCGTTTCTGAGAGCGCTTTGGGCGAGACTCACCAAGCTGAATCACGCACGACTCACTGGACAGAACTTTGGCCATCAAAAACACCTGTTCACAAACACTAGTCCTGGTGAAAAAGGCTCCCCTGACTTCGTTGTCAGGGGACAAGCCTCACTCCGACGTGCCTACAGCACGCCTCCGTTCATTTGCCCCCTTCCGCCTCGCAGGCGAACCTTTTTGACCAGCACTCCTTAAAAGAGTAGAAAGGTCTTATGGCAGCAAAACGAAAAAAAGTTTCGACAGAACTCCCCTTTGATGGGGAGTTCTTTTTTTCACGCACTAAAAGATTTGAAGAGTTGATCTTCTTTGTTCACTTTTATGAAGGATCGAAACGACAAATCCTTCGTCACATCAAAATGGTCAATGAACTTGGCTTTGATGCTTTTGCCTTTAATCTCAAAGGCGACCTTAACGAACTTAAAAAATTCAATCTGCCCGTCAGCCCCACTGGTAAATTTGGTTTGAAACACGCATACGCAGATCAAATCGAAAAGTTATTAAATGAAATCGACGGCAAGAAAATCATGTACACGTTTTCAAACCCTTCTGCTGCTGCGATGGAAGCTATGGCGCGCAGACAGTGTTCTGATACTGTCGCGATGATTTGTGATAGCGGCCCTACTGCCCGCTTTATGCCCTCTGCTTTTCAGCTTTTTGAACAAGAGTACAAAGTCGAATCAAGGATCGCACGCTTGGCTTTGACACCTGTGTTGAGTTTGCTGTGGAGTCCCCACCTACATAAAGATATTCAAGATGATCTTGCGACCTTCCCGAAGGGCTTCCGCGTACTTTCAATTCGTGGTTGGAAGGATAAATTAATTCCACCAGCGCACATCGATGAAGTCTTTGATGGGCATAAGCAGCTGCATTGGCAAAAACTCGGTCTGCCAGAAGCAGAACATCTAACAGGCCTAAGAGACTATAAAGATGATTATGTCCCCGCGGTGAAAAAGTTTTTAACTTCAGTTGCTACGGCATTATCGTAACAAGTCCTGCATTCGCTCGAGCAACGGCAACCAAGTCTTCTCGAGTTAGGCTTGCGTTGCTTGTCCGAATCACCAATTGCACGTTTGCTTTCACAAGTGCGATCAAATCATCACGATTCGCAGCAGCGTTCACGCTTAAGATGTAAGGCTTAGCTGCCGCAATCGCCAATAGGTCTTCTCGCGCAAGACCCGCGCTGCCGAACATGACTGCCAGTTGCACGCCTGCATTGGCGAGATCGATAAGATCTTGTCGTGAAAGTTTAGAACTATCTACGTACAATAAATAACTCCCACTTTTTGCAAGATCGATCAGATCTTCTTTAGAATAATTTGTTTTACCAAGTGAAATAGCGAGATCCACTTTGCCTTTTAAAAGATCAAGCGTATCTGATTTTGAAATCAGTCCCACTTGCGTTTGACAGTAAGTCACTCGCGACACACGCGAGATTTCTTTCATATCGTTGTAAGACATTGAAGTCGACGCATCAGTGCGCTGACACTCTGAATACTGAGGTGGCAAAGCCGCGTGCAGAAATTGTGGAAGCATCAATGTCGCGATTGTCAGAATGAATTTACGCATAGAATTCTCCTCGGCATCTCGTCTCATTTTAGTCCAAATTCAATATCTGTCTAATATGTTTTAGTCACTGATCAAACCTTCGACTACTCAATGAGTTCCATGCTCTTTTAATTGCAAATGGACCTCTTTAAATTGGCCGTTGTTTTGCATTTCTGTAAGACAAGAAGGTGGAGAGACTATGACATTCGAAAAAGCATACTATGAGATTAGACCTGTCCTTTATGTCGCTATAGCCGTTTGGGCTTACGTCAAAATGGGTGAATCACATCTTGCAGCCATTTCGGCCGTAACGCTTTTGTTCTCTGGTGTTCTCATTTTGCAACGTCGATATGAGTATCGAAAACTGCATGTGAAGACTTAGTCTGTCACTTCGCATATTTTAATTTTTATTTTTGTCTTTCGACCCTGGCCCTTGTTGGGCCAGTTTTCGTTTCATAGGCTAATGTGATGAAAATCATATTATTAAGCCTCATCATTTCATTCGCGGCTTCATCAGCTAGAGCCTACATTTATGAATCTGAATATCGCCACAGTGGCTCGACTTATTTAGATCGCCTGAGCGACACGCGCACTGACGATATTTATTCTTTGCCCAGTGAGCAACAAGAAGCCTGCAACGATCGCTATCAACCGATCTTGGCCGACAGCCAACTCGATATTCGCGTGTCATTGGGATATCTCGATTGGACAACAGGAAGTCGCATTAATTACGGCGGCAATGACTATGGCTACAGTCCCTCGACTGACTTGGGTGCATGGTCCGCAATGCGCCGACTGGCTTTGCAGGGCTGCTATGGTAATTTAGAGTTCTGTGGCTTTCGCCAAGATCCTAATAACGAATATGTGTTTCGAAAAAATGTGCGGATCCGAGGGCAAACCGTTGGCGTACGTATGGAAATTCAGTTTGGCTCTGCAACAGAATCACTCAGCCGCAATCTGGGTCGCAATCGCGCCGAGCAAGAATCGCGCACTTCATTTATGAATTCTTATTTCACACGCAGTTTACAATCTGCTGATGCAGTCTTTTATTTCGGTCACGCACGCAGTGGTGGCGGACCAGATTTTGCGCCACCCGTTTTTGTCAGCGGCACTAACAAGGTCGACTATCGCGGATATTATTTGCCGAATCGTTTTGGCTTGAAACGCATGATCAGCGGATTGTCGGGTTCGCGTAAGGCGCCGATTGTTGGTGTGATGGCTTGTAATTCGCGGGATTTGTTTTTGAAAAAGTTGAGAGCGGTCGCTCCTGATACGGGATTCATCTCTACACTTGATGTTTCAACGGTCGCGGAACCTTTTACGGCGACTCTTGGCGCGATTGACTCGTTGATGCGTGGGCAATGTCAGAAAAGTTTCTATCAGTCGATTCGTCTGACTTCGCGCAATCAGCAGTACATCACGATGGATGGCATGTTTGAATAATTGCGCTGAATTTTGGAAATAAAAAAAGGCTCCGTCCTGGAGCCTCTGGGAATTCTGATTTTGTTATTTATAAGCGGAGTAAACCAAAGTTCCGCCTTTGATTTGGTTGATGATGCCTTTTGAAAGCGAACTTTCAAGTGCAGGGCAACCCCAGCTGCGACCTTGGATCACTTCTTTTTCTTGAACATAACTTGCTCCGTGAATCACGATGGCGCGCTCGCGGGCTCTTGAGTTTGTTGAGGAAAGACCATCAAGTCTGAGTGAGTAACCGTTGCTGCCGTTATAAGTTTCGGCTGTGAAGAAGAAACCTAATGACGTTGCATTCGAACCCTCAACGTTCGAGAATTTTTCTGCGTAACCATCATGATTGCTATCTGAACCTTTACCGTGTGCTACGTGTAGAGCTTGCACAGCACCTGTCGACATCGTCACGATAAAGAAGCGCGCTTTCGTCGACTTTAAGCTGTAGTCGATCACCGTCATGTATTCAGGGCGTTTGATTTTTGCTTTATTAGCATCGTAATAAAGTACGGCTGCTTTCAAGTGAGTTGTATTGATCAAATGTTTTGGATCCAAGTGCGCATACTTCGCAAGAACAGCATCTTCAGCGGACTCGACTAATTGAGGTGGCTCTTCCACTGCAGGAACTTCTGCAGGCGTTTCAGTACCAGGATCAGTGACCGCACTGCTGCCTTCAGAACCAGAGCCTTCGCTCGCGAATGAGGACTCATCATTAGGATCATCGGGTAATTGGAATGAGCCGTTTGAACAACCTGCTGCTAAGAATGTTGTCGCTACTAAGAATAAGATCGTTTTATTTAGTTTTAGTGTGTTCATACCAAGACTAACGGTTGAACTTTTTCAGGACTTAACAAGAAAACTGGATCTTCGGTGAAGTTTCTTAAACTCTCGCAAAAGTGTTCAGAGAGTTTTCGATATCTCAAAAATTTCCGCGCACGACCTAGACGTTCGTCGCCATGAAACCCGCGCCCACCTAGACTTTCGTCGACACCCCTCCCAAAGGTACCCGCTTCATTTCCAGAAGCAGTGCAGCAATTTTCGTGGTCTAGGTGCTAAAAGCCGTTTTGACTTACATATTTTTTACACATATAAATTATATGTAAATGGAGATGCCGATGAGCCAATTAGTGAGCCTCTTACCAGTAGAATTAGCTGCATTAAAAGATCAATTTATCTCTGCAAGCGAACTGCAACCCCCTCCCGGAGTTCAAACAGGCATTGCGGTGATTGATGATTTTCTTTTGTGGCAGGGAATTCCCAAAGGGGATCTTTCTCTTTTTCAAGGAAGTCCTGGTACCGGAGCGACTTCACTTTGGGTGAGCATGACGCAAAAAGTGCACGAGGAAAACAAGTGGGTCGCTTGGGTGAACGCGGGGACACAATTGCTCCCTACTCACCTGGTTAGTCGGAAGATCAATTTAAAAAAGCTGTTGGTCGTGCAAGAGCCTTCGGAGAAAGAGCAGCTGTTTTGGTTGCTGCAAGAGATGATCTCGAGCTCTCTGTTTGAAGTGATCGGCTGTCAGATTAAAGAGATGTTTTTTAAAAATCATCAGCTGCAAAAATTAAAGCGCCTGTGCCGTTTACACAAGGTTGCTTTGGTTTTTATCAATCAAAAGCCGCTGCGATTTATTAATCCGCTTTTTAGTTTGTCGATTTTATTTCAGCGGGACTTTGTCACGATCCAACGCGCTTTACACAGACCTACACCATTTAATGTTGCCGGGAGTATGATCCATGCGAACTTTATGCATCAATTTAAAAACACCGCAAGAAAGCTCATCAGCTGAGATCTTTCTGCCACTCAGTCCTCAGGTGCAATTTCGTTTTCCGCAGTGGATCTTCCTCGACATTGAATCGACGGAACATCTTTTAGGTGGAGAACACAAGGTCTTGGAAAAGGCTTTACAACTTGCTCACACTTTTGCTCCGGACGCCAGCGCTGCTATTGCTGACAGCCCCCCTGCTGCACAGATGCTCTCGCGCTGGCGTCCGTCGCATATTTCTTTACGCGGCAAAGAAGGCGAAAGCTTTCACGGATTGGGACTCGATGCTCTTTATGATTTGGAAGGGCTGCAAGCTTGGGGCAAAAAGAAAGACATCGAGCACATCATCGCATTTTTTCATGCCCTTGGAATTTACGGCTTAGAAGGACTGTTTAATTTTCGTATCGCCTCGCTGCGCGAGAGATGGGGAGAATTCGGTGTTTTACTTTGGAATCGTTTGCACAATAAGGACTCTCAAGTCATTTCACCTCTTATTCCTCGCGATCCTCTTGTGGGGTATGGCTACTTGGATGATCCCATAGGGAATGTCACCTTGTTGATGAATCATCTGAAGCCGCACTTGGATTATTTGTTTTTGCGATTGAACGGACTTTCTCGATATGCGCAAAAAATCGAAGTGATTTTGCACTGCGAGTATTCGGATAAAAAACACATCCTGACCATTGAACCCGTCAGCCCGACTCGCGAGCAAGAGTTGTTCAATGATCTATTAGAGAAAAAATTGGAACGCTTGCAGATGGAAAATCCCATCCGCGAATTTGAACTCACTCTGTTTGATGTGCCTGAAAAAGTTCAGCAGCTTGATTTTTTTGAACCACGCGATTCCAGCGAAGATCGTTGGCGTCGTTTGATCAGCTTCACTCGTCAGGCACAATGTGAAATGGGCTTTTTGCAAATTGAAGCCAGTCACTTTCCGGAACAAAGTTATAAGCTCGTGACCGATTGGCCTGAGGATTTTTCTTCGAAAGATCTCGTCGCGCACGAAGGTGCTGCGGTTCAGATCAAATCGACTTACGCGAAGGCTTTGAATCAAAGTCCCCGCCCGTCGCTTTTACTTGAAAAACCCCTGCCGATGAAAAGCTCCGATGTCAGTCAATTACGTTTTGTATCGCAAATGCCTAGCGAAAGAATTGAATCTTCGTGGTGGAAAACAAGCGTGCAAGATTTAAAGAACCGCGATTACTATTTTGCCCTCTCACAACAAGGACAGTTACTGTGGGTTTTCAAAGATCGTATTAACTCACAGGTCTACCTTCATGGATACTTCGACTAGCAAAACTGAACGTGCCGTTGAGACACCTCGGAAAAAGAATGAACTTGTTCCACGGAGCGAGCGAAGCCTTTCTCACAATCCTTTACCCAAGGGATTCGTTGAGCTTCTTGGGCGGACTAATTTTTCATTCTTGCAAGGCGCTTCTCATCCCGAAGAAATGGTCGATCAAGCGATTGCTCTTGATTACGACGGTCTTGCGATTTGTGATTTGAACGGACTCTATGGCGTGGTGCGCGGCTATCAAGCGGTTCAAAAGCCGTCGCTTTTCACCGCGGGAGCCAAAGCCAAGGATGGTTTTCACTATCTCATTGGCACCGAACTGACTTTGACGAATGAACAGTTCGTCACTCTGATTCCCATGAATAAAGAGGGCTACACCAACCTGTGCGAAATTCTGACGTTAGGAAAACGCCAGGCTGCGAAAGGTTTCTCAAAGCTGAGTCTTCCTGAAATTGCGCGTTTCAGTGAAAACCTTTTGTGCTTTGGAATGCCTCCTCTGACCGATGAATTTTATGAAGAGCTTGAAAAGATTTTTAGCGACAGACTGTATGTTCCTGTTTGGCGCGACCTCACTTGGGAGAGTCACGAGTTCAACAGACAAGCATTTCACTTAGAAGAGAAATATGAAGCGCAGCTGTTCGCAACATGCCGACCGTTTATGCATTCACCAGAAAAGAAGCCACTCTTCGATGTTCTGACGTGCATTCATCATCAAACGACTTTAGAAAAAGCCAAAGACAAATTGATTCAAAATTCTGAGCGATCGATGAAATCCCTCGAAAACCTTGCCTGGCTTTGGAAAGATCGACTCGACCTTGTGGATAAAACTCTGGATATCTCGGCACGTGTGAGTTTTTCCCTCAGCGAAATCAGATATCGTTATCCTTCTGCGAATTTACCGGAAAATCTTTCGACCGCAGAATACTTAAAACATCTTACAGAAGTGGGTGCGCGAAAACGCTACCCACAGGGCATTCCAAGTAAAATTCAGAATCAGATCAGTCACGAACTCGCGCTGATTAAAGAACTTCAGTACGAAGATTATTTTCTTACGCTATTTGAAATTTGCGAGTTCGCGGCGAAGGCGAAAATTCTTTATCAAGGTCGCGGCTCTGCTGCGAACTCGGTTGTTTGTTATTGCTTGGGACTGACTTCGGTCAATCCCATGGACATTGATTTGTTATTCGAGCGATTTATTTCGCGCGAAAGAAATGAGCCTCCCGATATTGATATCGACTTCGAGCACTCGCGCCGCGAAGAAGTCATTCAGCATATCTACGAAAAGTACAACGAACGGCATGCTGCTATGGTGTGCACGGTGATTCGTTATCGCGCGCGCATGTCCTTAAGAGAAACTGCCAAGGTTTTTGGCGTCCCCTTAGCAAGCATCAATTCGATGGTGAAATTCATGGGTCGCGATGGAATGAGGCGTTTGGTGGAGGATCCCTCGCTCCACGCAAAATACGAAATGCCAATGGAACTTTGGAAGCTGTTGCTTGAACGAGCCCATGAGTTGCATGGATTCCCGCGCCACTTAGGAATTCATACTGGTGGATTCATTATCACGCACAATCCTTTGAATGAGATGGTCCCCGTTGAAAAAGCTTCGATGAACGGTCGCTATGTCATTCAATGGAATAAAGATGACGTCGAAACTTTGAAACTGATGAAGATCGACGTGCTGAGTCTCGGGATGCTGACGTGTTTGCGCAAGTGCCGGGATCTACTCAAAGAGCATAAGGGAATTCATTTTGATCTGGCTTCCATTCCACCGAATGATCAAAAAACTTACGACATGATCGGCCGAGCAGAAACCGTCGGTGTTTTCCAAATTGAATCGCGCGCGCAGATGCAGACTTTGCCGCGTATGAAACCAAAGAACTTTTATGATCTTGTGATCGAAGTGGCACTCGTTCGTCCGGGACCCTTGCAAGGGGGTATGGTTCATCCGTATTTGCGTCGTCGACAGGGGCTTGAAGATGTTAATTATGCTCATCCCGATCTGATTCCGGTTTTAAACAAAACTCACGGCATTCCGATTTTCCAAGAGCAAGTCATGAAAATCGCGATCGTCGCAGCGGGATTTACTCCCGGTGAAGCCGATGAGTTACGTCGAATCATGTCTTCTGCTTGGCGAAAACAGGCGGTCATGGGTGGAATCAAAGATAAAATCATGACCGGCATGGCGAAAAAAGGAATTCCGGCTTCGTATGCGGAACAGATTTACAAAACCCTCGAAGGCTTCGCGAGTTTTGGTTTTCCAGAAAGTCACTCAGCAAGTTTCGCTCTTCTCACCTATGCAAGTTGTTATCTCAAGTGCCATCATCCCGAAGTTTTCCTCTGTGGTTTACTAAATAGTCAACCGATGGGCTTTTATCATCCACGCACTTTGATTTCCGAAGCCCAACGCAACGGCGTTGAAGTTCTGCCTTTGTGTATTCAAAAATCCAGTTACGATTACACTTTAGAGAAGCAAGAAAAAGGCAACTATGCCATGCGTGTAGGTTTACGCTCTATTTGGGGTTTGCCAGAAAAATTCATGCAGCACGTGGAAAAAGAACGTAAAACTCAGGGTGAATTTAAAGATCTTAGTGATCTGATTCGCAGAATCCAGCTGCCAAGAACAGCGCTCGTGAAGCTCGCAGCCGCCGGGGCACTCAATTTTTTAGAAATAAATCCCCGCGAGCTGATCTGGCAATTAGAAAGCTTGTCACTCGATAATCAAAGTTTCCTATGGGGCCACTCGAAAGAAAGCTTCAAGCTGACCTCCCCGGATGCAGAAGACGATGAAGATACTAGCAACAACGACATCATCCCCTTTGAATCCAACTGGGAGCAAATGCAACGCGAATACGACACCAAAGGTTATTCGATCAACATGCATCCGATGTCGATCTTGAGATCTTATTTGCTAGAAAAAAATCAAAACCTGATCAGTCAGCGTTTTGTTCCTTACATGAGCGCCAATGAGCTGCCAAACATCAAGCACAAAAACAAAGTGCGCGTGGCGGGCTTGGTGTCGATCACGCAACGTCCACCTACAGCGAAGGGCATGTGTTTCATTACTCTCGAAGATGAATTTGGTTTTATGAATATCGTCATTGAACCGACAGTCTATCAAAAAGATCGCATGGCGATTTATGGTAAGTCGTTACTTGAAATTCATGGCACGATTGAAAAAACAGGGGCCTTGATTAACATCAAAGCCCAACGCGTTTTGCCTTTAAATTAGATTTTCGCTCAGAAGCTTTAGGAAAAAATCTGCGGAGCAGATTTTCATTAAACAATAGAGCTGCTACTGCAGCTCTAGAAGTCGGGATGCTCTTTCTTCTTACTCTCAAGCGGAACCAGCAACAAGTACAACGCCGGCACCACGAACAAAGTGAGGATCGTCGATACGAAAGTACCACCAACGATCGCAAGACCCATCGGCGTGCGCGCTTCCGAACCGATACCGTGCCCCAGTACCAACGGCATCGCCGCTGCGACCGTCGCCACTGAGGTCATCAAAATCGGACGAAGACGAACGGGACACGCATCAATCAACGACTGACGAACATCGCGATCTTTTTTGCCATCGGCATAGCGAACGTGATTCGTGAACTCAACCAGCATGATGGAGTTTTTCTTAGCAATACCCATCAACACGATCAATCCGATGAAGCTGAATAGATTCAAAGAATAATCCATTGCCCACAACGCCACTAAGGCTCCCGTCACACTGAACGGCAACGCCATCAAAACCGAAATTGGATGGATGAACGAGTTAAACTGAACAGCCAAGATTAAGTACGCAACCAAGATACCAATCAACATCGCAGTCGATAACGACTTAAATGATTCAGAGAAACCTGCTGCAGCACCTTCCAAAGCGACCGTGTAACCTTCCGGCATTAACTTTAAAGCCATCGTGCGAGCTTTCTCGATAACCTGTGCCTGAGACTGTCCCGGAGCTAAGTTGCCATACACAGAAATCGCACGCTGACGGTTCACGCGGGAAATCGTTTGCGAAGCTGCGCGCTCTTCTAAATGCACAAGCTCAGAAAGTTTAATTAAATTCCCTGCGACGTTTCTTACATACAACTTTTCTAAATCTGCAGCCGAACGAATTTGCGAATCAAAAATCTTAAAGCGAATATCGTAACGACGACCTTCCGCCGTATAACGACCCGAGCGCATACCACCAACACCCGCTGATAACACCGCACCGATTTGATCGACACTCACCCCACGCTCGAACATTTTTTTACGATCAGGCAGAACCACCAACTCTGGAATACCGACGCGGTAGTCTGTATCCAAATCCACGGCGAGGTTTTCTTTATCTAATTGCTCCATCAATTCTTTGGAAGCTTTATCCAAAACCGCCAAATCAGGGCCACGTAAACTTAACGCTACCGGATTCAAACGACCCGAAGTCATGTTACGTGCTGAGATATCACGCATGGTTACACGCAGATCTTTTAGTTGGCGGAATTCTTTACGCCACTCTGCCATGATCTGTGTGTGCGTCAGTTTACGTTTTTCTTTTGAGATTAAAGCCACTGGCAGCGAAATCTGATTCACTTGTCCGCTTGAACCTGTCGCACCCACTGACACGAAAAAGCCAGCGACGTTGGGGTCTTTGCGAATGACTTCTTCAAGGCCTTTGGCTGCTTCACTTGTAAATTCAAGAGAAGAACCCGGCTTCGTCTGTGCCTGCACCATGATGATGTCTTGGTCTTGCGCCGGAACGAATTCTTGTCTCAACTTTTGAACCAAGAACATTGATACACAGAAAAAGACCAACGACACAAATACGATCGTGCCTTTCCATTTCAGTGTGAATAACAATGACTTCGCGTATTTTTTAGAAAGCGCTTCGAACCAGTGATCCAATTTCGCTTCAAACTTGCTCACCTTCGGTTCATTACTCAAGAACGCGGCTGCACGCATCGGCGTGATCGTCACAGCTTCAAGCAATGACAACAACACCGCGGCACTCATCGTGATACCGAACTGGAAGAAGAACTTACCAATCACGCCATCCATGAATACTACTGGCAAGAACACCGCAATAACCGCCATTGTAGCGGCCGATGCTGCTGGTAAAACTTCTTTCGCTCCGTCTGAAGCGGCTCGCGCAGAACTTTTCCCCATACGATAGTGGCGGATAATATTTTCCAGCAACATGATCGCATCATCGACGACGATCGAAATTGAAAGTGTTAACGCCAAAAGCGTAAACAAGTTCATCGTAAAGCCCGAGAAATATAAAATGATAAATGTCCCGACGATGGAGGTCGGAATCGAGAACAAGATATTAATCGCAGCAGGGATACTGCCCAAGAAAATGAAGCACACCAAGATCGTGATCAAAGCCGCGACCCAAAGTTTCTCAAGCGTCAGATCCACCGTTGCTTCCGTCGCGCGTGTGTAATCTACGTTCACGCGATATTCGAAGCCTTTAGGAAAAGTCCCTTTGATCTCGTCAATCTTTGCATGCACAGCTTTTGCTACGTCAACTTCGTTCGTGCCACGTTGTTTACGAATCATGATCGAAACAGCTTGCTTGCCATCGATACGAGCAACACGGCGAATGTCAGACAAACCGTCTTCCACCGTCGCGATGTCTTTAATGCGAATCTCGCGATTCAGAATTTTTTCGCCACCACGTTTTAACAGCTGAATGTTAGCAAGCTTTTCGGCATCATCTGCCTCACCCAACCAGCGCACGCGCAATTCACGTTTGCCTTCACTGAATTGTCCCGCAGCACTTTCTAAATGTTGCGACGAAACCGTATCGATCACGTCACCAATCGTGACATAGTTCGCTTTGAGTTTATCGATATCAATCCACACGCGCAGATTTCTTTGCGAGAAACCGCCGATGTTCACTTCACCGATGCCCGGTAAAAAGCGCAACTGATCCAACAGATAACGATCTGTCCAATTCAGCATGTCGCGCAGATTCGCATCACCGTAGATCGACAAGATCATGATCGGATCTTCCTCAGGATTTTGTTTACGGATGACTGCGGGGTCTACACCGGGAGGTAAACGAAACTGACTGATCGCCGATTGTACTTCTTGCAAAGCCACGTCGACGTTTCGATTGATGTCGAACTCAAGCGTGATCGAAGCGGCTCCTTGGCGGGCGCTTGAACGCATCTCTTTGATGCCTTCAATCGCTAAAAGTTTTTCCTCGATAGGATCCAACAGCTCCGATTCGACCACTTCGGGAGCGGCTCCTTCATAGGTAATCGAAACGTTGAGGATCGGGAAATCAACGTCAGGCAACTGGCTGACGCCCATCTTGTTCATACAAATCGCACCAAAGACAATCAGTGCGAACATTAATACCCAGGCAAACACAGGACGGCGAATGGAAATGTCTATGAGATTCATAGTTTTAAAGACTATTCCTACTTAGAAATCGTGTCGACCCTTCATGCGGGATTTCAGGTCTTTAATGTTGCAGAAACTCGTTTGCTTTTCTGTTGACGTGATGTAGGAGTGTGCAATTCTTGGATTCTACTTAGGGGGGATAAATAATGGTTATCAAATCAGGCGCGCTATTGTGTTCGTTACTCGTGAGTTCACTCGCATTTGCTCAGGAATCTACTACTAATATCGCGGAGGCCGCGGTTCCCCCTACACAAACTTCCTCAGCAACTGCTAGTGCGGCCAAATCCCCATGGCATTTAAGTCTAGGATCTGAAAACTACACTTACGAAAACGATCAAAGAAATTACGGCTCACAAGCGCCGGTGGTTTCTTACAATTACGTGGGTGCTTTGTATGACGTGAATGCAAAATTGGCTGTTGAAGTTCGTCAGCATTTCCAATTTGTTTCTGATAAAGAGCATTTAGGTGGTCGCGATAAAGCACTTCACAATAGCAACTGGGAAACTTCTGAAACAATGTTGCGCGTAGCGGGCAAACCCAACGCGGCAGCGATCGGCGCAAAGGCTTTATCAGTTGATGTTCGTTACTACGCGCCGACAGATCACGTAGCCCAAGAAAATAACGAATTGGGTCGCCTTCGTTCAGACACATTTGCTGAATGGGCAATCACTCCGAAGTTTTCAATCGCAGGTTGGTTCTCTCCTCGCGTGCAATTAAATAGTTCAAATAACAAGAATGCGGCAGTCGGCTCTGATGCGGAATACTATCAGTTGAAGGCTGCTCCGTTCTTTAATTACTACATCAACGATAACATTTCGCCCTACTACGGTTACACGTTTGTTGGTAGATCAAGCCAAGCGCAACGTGGCAACTGGGAACCAGATGGTTCGAATGTTGGCGCGCATGAGTTGGGTTTGAATCTTTATTATGGAGCGTTTTACATCAACGGTTCATTCATCAGCGAGACAGATTTGAACAACGGTGGCGGTTCTTTGTTTACTGATGATTCACGCGCGTTTGCTTATGATAATTTGAGTTATAACTTGAATGTTTATGCGACTTTCTAGGTTGCGTTGAATTCTCTAAGTTGAGAAAGAAAAAGGGAGCGATGAGCTCCCTTTTTTTATTGTGCCTCATGGAACATCGGCTCAAGCCGCTTCGTTTTTGTTCGGCTTATCTGATTTAAACTTCCTTCTCTCAATCACGTGATCGATCAAGCCAAAGTCTTTCGCCTCAGTCGAGCTCAAGTACAAATCGCGCTCCATACTTTTCATCAACTTCGAAGCACTCTGTCCCGTGTGGCTGGCGTAAATATCAACGAGCTTTTGCTTTGTTTTTACCAATTCACGCGCATGAATTTCAACGTCAGTGACTTGCCCGCCAATTCCACCTTCGCCCAAGTGTGGTTGGTGAAGTAAAATGCGCGAGTTCGGCATCGCAAAACGCTTCCCCTCTGCTCCCGCCATCAACAGAAAACTTCCCATACTCGCTGCCATTCCATAACAGTAAGTCGCGACGTCACACTTCACGAATTGCATCATATCGTAAATCGCCAGACCCGCGGTGACTGAGCCACCTGGTGAATTGATATATAAATGAATGTCTTTGTTCGGATCGTCCATCTCGAGGAATAACATCTGCGCGATGATTGAGTTCGCCACTTCGTCGGTCACTACAGAGCCCAGAATAATGATTCGGTCCTTTAACAATCGGGAATTAACTTCGTGTGAGTTCATACGTTCTCTCCTTTGGGTTCACCATGGAGATTGCCAATGCAATTTCAGCGCGCGCTTGCGAACAATGAAAACCGCTCTGGAAAAGCGTTTCACTCTGATTCAAAATTTTCATGAGAAGAAAATGAGCGAGAGTTCGGGCGAAGCTTCCAAAGAAAATCTTATGGCCATAATAAGCGCTGACTTTGTCGAGACTGTCGACAAAGCGCGCGCAAATGTCACTCTGTTGTTACTCTTAATGTCGCTCTTACGTTGATCTCACCGTCAATCTACCAAAAATCGCCGCGAAATTTCGCAAAACTCAACGCACAGTTTAACCGACGGGAATTCCCCGCTTCATTATTCTTCCGCAACCATGGTTGCTCCACTCACCACGAACTGATAGACCTTTTTAGATTCATAAACGAAGGAGTATTGAGATGCAAAAGTGGGCATTAAGTCTTTTCCTAGGCGCTTTAGTTTTAACTGAATTGGCAATGGGTGCAACGAGCGCTCGTCCAAATCCTCTTCCACAGCCAATTCCGCAGCCACCATCTCAACAACCTCCTTCGCAACAACAACCGTTGCCTTCACCGATTCCAAATAGCGCACTGAAAGTTTTCCCGCGTGTGAATTTTATTGAGGGAGCAGATCTCATTTATTTCCAAAATCATTACGGCTTGATTGGCGGCAGAAAACCGGAGTCTTCTAAAATCGTAAAATCTTTTGATGAGTATGTTGCGAATTTGCGCAAGCAAGGTCGCAATCGCATGGGTGTGACCTTGGAGTCGTCTTTGAAAGCGAATCTAGATCAGCACTATCGCACGTACAATCCGCCGCAAAGAAATTTGCAATTCGTTGATTTCAGCGACATCAATTCCTACGACCTCGTGATTTACGGAACTTATTCTCGTGCGCGCGAAGGTTCAGGCGGAGGATACATTCCGTACAATCAACCGAGAATGAATCAACCAGATATGCTAATCACAATCACGATTGCAGATCTTCGCTCTGGAGAATCACAAAGCTTCCAAGCTGTGGGCGAACCACTCAACGTGATTCAATATTTGGCTGGCGGTTTGTTCCATGAATATCAAAGCACACGCTTCCCAACGGACATGATCATGTTCGGAAAAAATCTGCGCTTGCTCGAGAAAAATTCAATTCGCAGACCAACGGGCTCTGCGATGTGGGAGCTTTACAAACAAGCACAACTTGCCTGTGAAATGCAAAACGCGCGCTTAACAACAGAAAGAGAAATCACAGCATTGGGAGTCCTCGGTGATTATCGCGGCGGTGTTTCGCTAGGGCAAAACAGCGTGCCGACATATTACTGGGCTGTGGATTACAACCGCGTTTACGTTGCCCCATGGAGCCAATCTTCTCCAGCAACGAACCTTAATCCACAAGAAGTTCTGAATTACGTGTGCGTGCAAGATGTCGCAGCACCGGCTCCCCGTCCGAAATAAATTTTCCAGAGTTGGAAATTTAGAAATAAAAAAACGCACTACTTTTAAGTCATGACTTTAAAGTCAGTCTAAAATTTATATTAAGAAGTCGGCGTATAGACAACTCGGCAGGCACCACCAGTGCCTGCGCCGCCCGCGCCCGCTGCTCCACTGAAACCGCCACCACCGCCGCCACCAGCTCCATAATTTCCACCAGCTTTACCAGCGGAGTTATTACCACCAGACATACCACCACCACCGCCACCACTTCCGATAGAAGCTGTGAAGTTAGTCCCTGCAGATCCTGCGACGTTATTGTTTGAAAAATTATTGGCACCTTTACCACCGGCACCACCACTCGCAGTGGAAGTTCCGCCCGCTCCGCCAGCACCGCCACCTGCACCATTGCCGCCGTCACAAGATGTCGCGCAATTTCCTGCGCCACCTCCACCGCCGCCGCCATTGGATCCGCCACCATTACCGCCGTTACCACCGGGACCATTTGGTCCCGCAGCACCACCACCACCGCCAGCACCCGTCAGTGAACCGGTTCCAATTCCACCGTTACCGCCAGCATAGGCGTTTGCGCTCGGAACGGACGCCGCGACTGTGCCGCCTGCTCCGCCCACTCCGGCAGAGGTTCCAGCACTACCACCTTTTGCAAGTAATACGGCTGCACCATTAAAAGTGGTGTTGCCACCAGCCGCATTCGACGCTCCACCGGCACCGATCGTGACGGTAACGGATGCTCCCGGTGTGAGAGTCATATTATCTACGTAAGTGTAGGCGCCTCCGCCACCACCACCACCACCGTCAAAATTTCCAGAAGTTTTTCCCGAAGCTCCGCCAGCACCGCCACCAATGCATTCAACTTTGTTATCGGCATTGTTCCACTTCGCAGGAACTGTCCAAGAAGTTGAAGCGACAAATGTGACTGTGACAGGAGTTGGAGGTGCGCGTTTTGCTTTTTTCCAGCGCGCACCATTGAAGGCGACAACCTCATTAGGAAAAGTCCCAATAAGTATCAAGAAGCATGCGATATATTGAACCTGATGCCTTGATGTCATAACAAAATATTAACGAAAGTTACGTTCAAAAACAATGTGGACTCACATTACAACTGAATGTTTCTCAGTTTTGAACGTCCACCCTCGTACTGTAGTGTGCGCTATTTAAAAACACGTAAGAGCCAAATCAAAGAGGGAAAGATCAGACAAATTCCAACGATAAGCGCGATCGCGAGCTGCTTCATCACGGCAGGGACAGCACTTGAATTAGTAAATGTCAGCGGCCCTTCGCGCGTGATCAAAACATCAGGATAAACGACCGCAATCCATCCTAATAAAACCAACGTGATCAGCCCCCCGGCTAGGACACGAACTGCATAAGTTCGTCCGCGATAAATCGAAATCCACAATGGCACGAGCATTAATGTTGCGAGAATAAAGGCCGTCAAACTCCATGGCTGAGTGAAAAACTTTTTGGTAATTCCATGGCCTTCGAGTTCCGCAGTTAAGAAAACCAACGCACCTAATACCACAGTCAGTAAATTAAAAACGATCGCGCGAGCGCGAAATATTTTTCGAAGCTCAGCATCTTTCGTTTCACCGATCAGATAGGCAGAGGCGAGAAATGTAAACACACACATCACAAACAAACCAAACGTGAAGGGATACATTCCTCCCCAGGGAGCAACAAATGCTTCGTTAAAATCTTTGCTTCCAGTCGTGATCATTCCTCGATGCATGGCTGCTGCCACAACACCTAACCAAAATGAAGTCCACACACTGCTAGTCGAAAATAAAATCGTATAAATTTTCTGAGAGCCATCTTGAACGGCATCATAGTGACGAAACGTAAAAGCAGTTCCTCGCAAAATAATTCCGACAAGCACCATGACGATGGGAATGTGCAATGAGATCGACATAACTCGGAATATGGGCGGAAAGCCCATGAACAAAATCACGACCATCAAAATGAGCCAGATATGATTGGCTTCCCAAACGGGGCCCATGGCTTTGCCAATCAACTCAGACTGGTCTTCGCGGCGTGAACGGCCTTTCACCATTTCTAAAACACCCGCACCAAAATCAGCGCCTGCAAACAGAACATAGAAAATCAACGCAACTGTAAAAAACAAAGAGACTAAGAAAATCATTTTCTAACCTCCATTTTAGATGCCACGCTGTTTTCGATAGTAAATGCATTAGCCGCCTTCACTTGGCGATACAGCAACCACACAGCGGTGAAAGCCAAAATCAAATACAATACGCCAAATAACCAAAAGTGAAATTGCAACGAAGGGAAATCAGTTACGGCATCTTTGGTTTTCAAAATTCCATAGATGACCCACGGTTGACGGCCAACTTCGGTGACGACCCAGCCAGCTTCCAAGGCGATGAAACCCATAGGCGCTGTGATCACGAGCAATTTCAAAATTAACGGCTTTATCAAGCCACCGCGATACCATAAGAAAAACAACAACGCTGAGAACGCAGCCATCCAAGTTCCCAATCCCACCATGATTTGAAACGCGACGTGCGTGATTAAAACCGGAGGCCATTCTTCACGCGGAAATTCTTCAAGGCCTTTCACTTCAGCATTGAAATCGTTAAACGCCAAAAAACTGAGAGCACCAGGAATTTTCAAACCATATTCAACTGTCTGTTCTTCTAAATTCGGAATGCCACCAATAACTAATGAAGCATTTTTCTCTGTCTTAAAGTGCGACTCCATTGCGGCTAATTTTGCAGGCTGCAAGACTGCCACTCGTTGCGCAGCAAAGTGTCCGCTTAAAGGCTGCAGCAACGCCGCAACAGCACCGAACGCGATAGAAATTTTCAACGCACGCAAATTCAATTCCCGATTGCGATTTTTCAAAAGCAACACGGCATGAATTCCCGCAACTGCAAAACCCACTGATTGCAAGGCTGCGAGTTGCATGTGCACCGTTTGATGAAGCCATGCTTTATTGAACATCGCTGCAACCGGATCAATGTTGGTTGCGACACCATTGTTCCAATCAAACCCCGCTGGAGAATTCATCCACGCATTCGCTGCAAGAATGAAAATCCCGCTAGCAAATCCACAAACGCCCACCATGATGCCTGACCACCAATGCGCCCAACGTGGCATTTTATTCCAACCATAAAGAAACAAACCAAGAAAGATCGCCTCAAGGAAAAACGCGGTGCCTTCCCAAGAGAAGGGCATTCCTATAATAGGCCCCGCATACTTCATGAAGTTCGGCCATAATAAACCAAGTTCAAAAGACAGTGTGGTTCCCGACACAGCTCCGACAGCAAAAAGAATCGCGACACCCTTGCTCCACATGTGAGTCAGTGCGAGATCTTCTTTTTTGCCATTTTTTAAATACAGATAATGAGAGGCCGCCATAAAGAACGGCATGGTCATGCCGACAGCAGCAAAAATAATATGAAACCCGAGAGAGAAAGCCATTATCGAACGAGCGGTCAATAAATGATCCATACAAAAGAACTTATATGGATGACCACCAGCCAGCTATGATCTTAATCATGTTTTGCCACACAGCTATGAAATCATGATTTATGCTCTAGAACTTCTTAATCGCGACGAATAGACCTTCTGCACTAGGAATCAGCGCGCTGTCATATAAAGACGAATCCGCAAGACGTGAATTGAAGTCTTGCATCACTTTGATTTGCTTATCTGAAAATTTTTGCTGAGCTTCGCCGCCCCAAACGCGACCACTCAAGAAAACATTGTCTGCGAGAATCAACCCGCCTTTACGAAGATTTTTCTCAGCCCATACTAAATAGTCACCGTAAGCAGCTTTGTTGCCATCGATGAACACACCATCAAATGGACCTTGAGTGGAAATATTCTCAAGCTCAACACGTGCATCGCCCATCACAAGGTGAATTTTTTTAGATGATTGATCGAGTTTAGAAAAAACATCGGCAGACTTTTCGCCGTGCTTGGGATCTTTCTCGAGCGTCCACAACTCGCCACCTTCAGGCAAGGCATCGACAATATATTGCGCGGATAAACCTGTAAGTGTTCCGATCTCAACAAACTTGCGGCAACCGTGCAGTTGAATCAAGACCTTCATCAACTGGGCTTCCGAAGTGGAAAGGCTGATGCGAGCTAAACCCAGCTCCTCTGCGTACTGACGTGAGAGCGCTTTGAGTTCGTTCTCACCAGATGATAGTGACTCTAAGTAATTTTCTTTTGAGAAAAGATTTAAATCTCGCATAGAAAATCCACTAACAAATATATCCGGTCTTGTCGAGCGCTCTTCATTTATGCAATAGTACGCGCATGAATCCACTCTTAGTTTTTGATCTTGATGGCACTCTTATCGATTCAGCTCCAGATATTATTCGCGCAGTAAATCGCACACTCACGACCCATGGAAAAAATCCATTGTCTGATGAGGTGATCATCTCGCACATCGGTGAAGGTTTAAAAAAACTAATCGCTGATATTTTTGCGCAAGATAATTTGGATGAAAAAGAAGCGACTCGTCTTGAAGGCGTGTTCCTCAAAATCTATGAAGAAGAGATGTTGGGAGCGACTCGCATTTACCCGGGCGTTGAAGATTTTTTGTCGAGCTATGAAGGCCCGATGGCTATCATCACAAACAAAAACGAAGCTCCTGCGAAAAAAATTATCAGACATTTGGGCCTTGATCGCTTTCCATGGCTGAACATTATTGGCGCCGACACTTTGCCTGAAAGAAAACCAAGTCCATTGGGGCTGCACACGGTGATGAAGCTTTCTGACTACACTCCAGAAAACACTTTCATGATTGGTGACGGCATTCCTGACATGGTTTCTGCTCAGCGTGCGAATGTGCGCTCGATCGCGATTGGCTTCGGTTATACAGAGCTCAATATTCTCAAAAAATATGAGCCCGTAGCTGTGTTAGAACACTACTCAAACATGCCAGATCTTTTGACGCGCATTAGTTACAAAAAACATACAGAGACCTTGTAACACCTTGCCTCATGGCCACCCGGCCTATATAAGATCAGGGCTTTCAAATGGGGGAACGCACCAGTGAGTGAAATCCTTTTAGACGTTCAAAACTTAAAGACACGATTCAAGACGGACGATGGTACTTTCTTTGCCGTTGATGACGTGAGTTTTACAGTAAAAAAGGGTCAAACCCTTGGAATTGTTGGCGAATCTGGGTGCGGTAAATCCGTAACTTCGCTCTCAGTTATGCGCCTGATTCAAAAACCAGGTAATATTGAATCTGGTAAAGTCCTGTTTAAAGGCCAAAACCTTCTGGATTTGAATGACGCTAAAATGCGCACAATTCGCGGTAACGAAATCGCGATGATCTTCCAAGAGCCGATGACTTCTTTGAACCCGGTTTACACAATCGGTGATCAAATCGAAGAAGCTATTTTGCTTCACCAAAAAGACCTCGATAAAAAACAAGCACGCGCTCGCGCGATTGAAATGCTTCGTTTGGTGGGCATCCCGGCTCCAGAAAAACGTTTCCATGAATTCCCACACCAACTTTCAGGTGGTATGCGCCAACGCGTGATGATCGCGATGGCTATCAGCTGCAATCCTGAATTGTTAATCGCCGATGAACCAACGACTGCTTTGGACGTAACAATCCAAGCGCAGATTTTGGATTTGATGCGCAAACTTCAAAAAGAATTCAACGCGGGCATGATTTTGATCACGCACGATTTGGGTGTGGTTGCAGAGATGTGCCAAGAAGTTGCGGTTATGTATGCGGGTCGTGTTGTTGAATTCGGTACTGTTGAAGATATCTTCTACCGTCCGAAACATCCATACACTCGTGGCTTGCTTGATTCTATTCCGCACTTTGAAACGGGTCACAAGTTGGAACAACTTCGTACGATCAAAGGTATGGTTCCAAGTTTGTTGAACTTGCCTGAGGGTTGCCGTTTTGCTGAACGTTGCCCTTATGCTCAAGACGATTGCCGTCGTATTTATCCAACTCTTGAAAATCTTCGTGGTATGCACAAAGTTGCGTGTCACCACCCGTTGTCTAGCGAGGACGCAAAATAATGAGCACTCCTCTTTTGAAGGTTGAAAACCTAACAAAAAGTTTCCCTATCTACGGTGGTATCCTCAGTCGTGAAGTTGCCGCAGTAAAAGCAGTTCAAGGTATCTCATTTGAACTTAAAAAAGGTGAGACACTAGGTCTTGTTGGTGAGTCTGGTTGTGGTAAGTCGACTTTGGGTCGCTGCTTGATCCGTCTTCATGATACGACTTCAGGCACTATCACTTACAATGGTAAAGACATCACGCACATCGAAGGCGAAGAGCTTCGCGATATGCGCAAAAAAATGCAAATCATCTTCCAAGATCCGTTTGCATCTTTGAATCCGCGTATGACGATCGGTGCGATCCTTGAAGAACCATTGATCATTCACAATCTTTATCCAACTCACGAAGAGCGCTTGAATCGCATTCACGAATTAATCGACCTTGTGGGTCTTCGTCGCGAGCATTTGAATCGTTACCCACATGAGTTCTCAGGCGGTCAACGTCAACGTGTTGGTATCGCTCGCGCCTTGGCGGTAAATCCTGAATTGATCGTTTGTGACGAGCCTGTTTCTGCGCTCGACGTTTCGATTCAAGCACAGGTCATCAATCTTTTGATGGAGCTTCAACAGAAGCTTGGTTTGACTTACATCTTCATCGCCCATGACTTGAAAGTGGTTGAACACGTTTCAAACAAAGTGGCTGTGATGTACTTGGGTAAAATCGTTGAGATGGCTGAAGCTGAAGAGCTTTACAAAAATCCAAAGCATCCTTACACGAAAGCTTTGTTGTCTGCGATCCCGACTCCAGACCCTCGTCGTAAAGAAGAGCGTATCATTTTGACTGGCGACGTTCCGAGCCCGATCAATCCTCCATCAGGCTGTCACTTCAACCCTCGTTGCCCTATGGCTATCGATGCTTGTAAGACGACTGTGCCGCCTTTGGAATTGAAAGCTCCGAATCATATCGCTGCTTGTATCCGCGTCTAGTCTACACTCCGGCTTCGCCGGAGTAGCATGGTATCTAAGACCTACGTCCGGTCTGTAAAGTCATCTCAGTATTAATCCGATAACTCCTTCAGAACACATACGCTCTGAGGGAGTCTATGAAAACACAAGGCAAACTTTGGATGATCTACGACGCCGAAAAAAAGCGTCAGACAAAGCCTATGTCTGTGGTTCAAACTCAAGTTGTTCTTCTCTCTTTAATGAAAAAGAAAAATCCAGAGCGCTTCTTCTTGTGGACACCGGGCTGGGCTAAGTGGATTCCCATCAAACAATTCTTAGCTTCTGAGCAACCTTACTTTGTCTTTGAGCCGCCGACACCGAAAATGGGTGACGATGCTGATCCAGAAATGACAGAGATTGCGCTTGATCCCGACAAGACTGCGACGATGATCGAAAGCACTCCGCCTTCACCTCGCGACAATCGCTACACGCAAGTTGTTGAGGGTGAAGCGATCAAGCAAAAAGATTACGGCTATTATTTTGAAGACATCAACGCTTCGGATTTAGATCTTTCTAAAATCCGTAAAGTGAAGCCACTGCCGCAAATCAAAAAAGATAACGACAAGACTGTCGCAACAGCGACGGAGACAGAACCAAGCGGCGCTGATCGTCGTAAAGACTACCGTCACTCGTATCGCATTGAAGTGGTGTTGGTTTCTAAAACAACGTCGTTCAGAACATACTCTAAGAATATTTCTTTGAGTGGTACTTTGCTGGAAGATGAAATTCCAAAAGAGTTTTTGAAAAAGCCGTTTGATTTGATCATTTTAAATCCGTTCGAATCAGATCCTGCAAAATCACGTTTGTTATTCCGCGCGAAAATTGTTGGTGATATCACTGATCCACGTCGCTTGATGTTCATCGAGCAAGACGTCGAGATGACAGTGAAGCTGGATGCGCTTTTGAAGGCGTATGTGACCTACCAAAGTCAGATGAAGCGGACCGCTGGCTAGTCCATATTTCTGAAAATACCGTAAAACATTCTCATTCTGGTAAAGATCTCTTAACATGATTCCGATCTTCTTGATAAGTGTTAGGAGTCCTTATGAGTACAGTGAAGTACCTCATAGCTTTAAGTTTGGTGATGAGCGCGATGGTTGCGTGTGCACCAACAGAAGAAGAGCAAGAAGACGGCAGCGTCGAAGGCGGCGGCAGTCTTTCTAAAGCTCTTTATGTAGCGAGTGGTGTTTGTTATTCAGGCATGGGTAACACGACTTTCACTTCTACGACGGCTTCTAATATCGTTTTCCGAATCAACCTTTCAACAGGCGCTCACGAAGCAGATCTTGCTGACTACAATGTTGTTTCGGAAACTCCAGGCAACACCCCGATCGGAATTCAAAACTACGACGCAGACAATGTTTTGGTGTTAGTTGAAAATACAACTTCAACAGGCAATCGTCGACTTGAGAAAATTCCTAAAAATGGTGCGCATACAAAATCGACATTCACACAGAATTCGACAATCTTTACTGCGACAAGTGTGCTCAGAACTTTTATCAAAAATCCAACTGATGGAACTTTCTTAGTGTCGCGTGGAGCCGCCGTTGAAAAAGTGAACAGCACAGGCGCTCGCCAATTATCTGGTGGCAGCCAACCGTGGTTGAGTGCGACTTCAGGCACTTGTCAGTCGAATACAAACATCACAGCGCTGGCACTTTTGTCGAATGAGAAAATGGTGTTCTCTCACGCGAATACTGCGCAAAATCGTTTCGGTATTATTGCGGCTGCGGGTTACGCGAACACTCCTGCGAATTGCCTTTCGGTTCAAGCGGCTCCTCAAGCGGCAGCTTTCCCGACAGCGATGGTTTACTTGCCGGCGTCTCATCAATTGTTGGTGGCATATGCTGGCAATACGACAACAGCTGATATCAACAGTATCTATGCTTATGATATTGATGAAACAACGAATGCGATAACAGGCGCAACGAAGGCCTATGAAAATGCGAATGTGTTGTATGGAGTTTCAGCGATGGCCGTGGATGCAGAAACGGGCCACATCTATGTTGCGACAGCTGTATCAACAGCGACAACTGTGGGTGGTTACAATATCGAGAAATTTACCTTCAATCCCACGACAAAAACTTTAACGCGTGCGACGACAACACCGTTCTCGACTCACACGTTTAAGACAAAATGTATTTCTAGTATGTTTGTCGGGCAATAGGCCCGCGAGTACAGGGCCGTAAGCTATTGCATACCCGAGAAGCACTGCACCCAGTAAGGCGAACCATCAGCAGCAACAGAGATCCCCACACCCATTGATTTAAAATTAGAACCTAAGATATTAGCTTTATGAGCTGAAGAGTTCATCCACAGAGTCATCACAGATGCGACACTCTTAGAACCCATCGCAATATTTTCACCCCAATAACTGCCAGACAAACCATAACGCACGAAGCGCGCTTGAGTTGTTTCAGTTAAACCATCATGAGCAAAGTAATTATGCGCAACCATATCGTCAGCATGGTATTGAGCTTCATCAACGCATTTTTCAAGAGCTGTTAAAGCAGACAATCCCACTTTTGCGCGCTCGACATTCACCGCAGCAATAACAGCGCATTCTTCATTCGCCATACCTTTGCAATCACCGCTATAAACAAAGCCGCTGTCGCTGACTCCAGAGATACTACCGTTGGAGTTATTAGAGCCACCATTGCCCGATCCGTCGCCGTCCCCGCCAGTACCGCCGGTACCAACTCCCGAAGACAGTGAGCTTGACAAGGCTGAACTTGCAAGCGAGCCAGAACAACCAGCTAGATAAACTATGGCTAACATCAATGTTAGTGTTTGAATCAGTTTGATACCCATAAAACTCTCCCCGAACGATGTGGCTCCAAATAGTAGTTGAAGCAAATCAAAGGCCAGTCCCATTCTAAAAATGGGACCGCAATGATTATAGATAGATATGGGTAATGATATCAGAGTGTGGAGTCGATGACTTCGACAGTGTCAGCTAGCCCTACAATTTTCTACAATTGTCGGGCTATTCAAGAAATCAAAACAAGTTAGCGAGAGTTCCTGTACTCAAACCTACCTTAGCTGGCAGACCGTATTTCGCTGCGATGGAAGCAAGTAAATTTGAATAGCTCTGATTTTGGTAGCGAAGGTAGCGACCGCCTTTATGGCCAACACCACCACCCGCCAAAATAACAGGAATATTGTCGAAAGAATGGAGATGCGAATCACCCATACCCGACCCAGCATGAACCAAAGTATTGTCGAGCAGAGTTCCACCATTCACGCCATCTTGAGTATTTTTAAGCTTCTCAAGAAGGTAGGCAACTTGCTGTGTTTGCCATTTACCGAAGTATTCTTTAATTGGTAAATACAAACCCGAATTATCCTGCCAGTGCGAAGACGTGTGATGAGAAATATTTGTTCCCGTGCTGCCAATCGAAGCCGATGGCAATTCACTGTGTTCATTCTCAGTCATGAAAGTCACAACGCGAGTAAGATCACACTGGAATGCAATCACAAACATATCCATCAAGTTTTTTGAACGTTGTGGAATCATATTTGTATTCGTCGCATTCGTGTCTGTTTGGTAACTGCCACCAGAAGGCACAGTTCCGCAAGACATCGGTACTGATGGAGGAGTGTTTGGTTCTTCAAGCTTAATGCGCTTTTCAAGTTCATTGATTGAAGTCAGATACTGATCCATTTTAATTTTGTCAGCAGTCCCAAGATTCGAAATAAATCTTTTAGCATCTTCGCGAACAGCATCAACGACACTCATCTTCATCGCGTGACGACGAGCCACCGCTGGATCCGTTGTTGGAGTCGTCGTTGTTGAACCCGGTAAACCACCCGAGAACAAACGATCGAACACTTGCTTTGAAGTCACGAGACGAGGGATCTGTTCGTTTTTCGATTTCCAAGAAATTTGATTTAGCAATTCAGCAGCACCACGGGAATCGCCAGCATGCTCTGCTAAATAACTATTACCGATAACAAGGCTTGAGAACTTCGTGGAATTCAAAGCCGCGATCATTTGATCCAGCGATGAGCCATCGTATCTCAATCTTGTCGCGTGAGTTTCAACTTCATATCGTTGCCCCGTCAAGAATGACGACGTCGAAAGCCAGTGAGCCGTCGTAGAGTCGACGCGCATACCTTCGTTCGCTGCAGAGTTCACAAGTCCCTGCACAATAGTCATAACGTTTTTGTATGGCTCTAGCGGAGTTAATGCACGAGGCAATTGAAAGTTTGTCTCTGTGCCCGTCACCTGCCAGTTATTCGTCGCACTGCCAGCAGCTCCTTGCCAGATAGTGCCGTTAGCAAAATAGAACGACACGAATCTTTGGGCAGGTCCCGCAGCGTGAGCAAGATTTCGGAATGGAGACATCGCCTCTAAGAAAGGCAACGCCATTGTAACACCAAGTCCCTTTAAAAAATAACGACGATCAATTGGCTTGAAGCTCATTGTTATTCCCCACGACTGCTTGTTTGATTGTACATAAATTGGTCTGACAACACGATGGCAGCGATCAAGTCAGAGAAAGTCTTACCTTCAACGACGAAATCCTTACCGATGTTTTCAACCGCACATTGATCCGTGCTCGCAATCGTTCTGCCGATCGCATAGCCCATCAACTTTTTAGTAATACATCTTTTGAAGTCGTCTTGTTTCACGATGAAATCAATCAACTCCATACCATTTTTAAAATCGAAATTACGAATAGTGCCGTAAGCTTCAACTGGATTACCGCTGGTTGCGTAGTTCACACGGTAACGACCAAGTTGGTCGTAGTTCTCAAGACCCAAGCCCACTGGATCCATTTCTTTATGACAGTTAAAACAACTTGTTCCGACTTGTCTGTGCTGAGCCATTCTTTCACGAATAGACGCATTGGCATTCGGACTGTCAGCAAGTGGCGTCACCGTTAAACCATCTGGAAATGGTGGAGGCGGATTGCATGTGATGTTATTCAAAATCTGCGCACCACGTGCGACTGGTTTTGTTTCTGACGGTGATGAAGTTAATGTTAACAACGAACCTTGAGTCAAAAGACCACGGCGCTGAATTGCCATCGGACTAAATTCAACTTTGCGGAATTGAGTTCCTGATACGCCCGCGATTCCATAGTGAGCTGCCAAGTTCGCATTCACGTATGTGTAATCAGCACTAATCACATCAACTGGACTTTTATCTTCGCGCAAGATCGAGAGCATCAAGCGCTCCGTCTCTTCTTGCATATCTGCTTTTAATTGATCTGTTAAACCCGTGCGGGCCGCAGCTTGCAGCTTTTGCATACCGATCCATTCGCCAGTAAAATTACGAATGAAGCGGTCAGCTTTTTCATCCATCAACAAACGTTTTACTTGAACACGAATGTCGTCTGCAGTGAGCAACTTTCCAGAATCAGCTGCAGCCATCAACGTCGTATCTGGAGTACTATTCCAAAGGAAATAAGCAATACGAGTCGCCAATTCATGTTGGCTGAGTTTGATTCCTTTTAAAGTCGCCTCTCCCGAGAAGGCTGTTCTATATAAGAATGATGGAGATACGAAAACCCTTTGCATCGCATAACCGAGAGCTTCTGAGAATGAAGCACCCGATGTTTGGGCTTTATTAAAGATCTCCAACAAGCGTGCTTCATCCGCTGCCGCCAATGGACGACGGTAAGCGCGCTTACCGACTTCTTGTAATTTCAATTTTGCACAGGCTGCATTCTGTCCACCGGTACACTGCAAGTAAGACGAATTTGCTTTTGTAAGTGCTGCGCTGACAGCTCTTTCCGTCATCGTAAGCAGCGTATACATATAGTCAGAATCGAGTTGTAGATTTTCAGCATTATTAGTGAAACCACTAATGTCTGAAGCGTCAGGTGAAAGAGCAGAAGTAAAATCCCCCGTCACACCTAAAATATCTTGTAGAGAATTGTTGAGCTCTTGACGATTGAGCTTACGAATCAGGGCTTGTCCAGTTGCCGATGGAGTTGTGCAGACTTTTGTTTCAGTGCCGCCACCACCGCCGCCACCAAGTGAACCATCAATATCTGATGATGCTTGTTCGAGAGCTTCGAATTGGCCGCCGCAATTTTGGAATGCTAACAACACTACGATAGAACCAAGGCCCAACAAGACGGCCGATGGTCTTATCCATCCCTCAAAGTTCGATTTCATTTCGCCCCCCACAGACACTGTTCCCTAACTATATTGTTAGGGTGCTCTGTGAAAGAACAAAGTAAATATTGTTCGGATCTCAAAATGGGATGAAGGGCCTGAAACGCATCACCCAAAAGGAGGCGATGCGGAATCGCATCGCCGATACCCCGACTTCATCGGAGATTTATTTTACTACTTTTTAAGCATCTCTTTCGCTAAGACTTTTCCAAGTTCAACACCCGGTTGGTCAAACGCATTGATCTTTAAGTACTCACCCATGCCTGCAGTTACTAGCTGCCAGAACATAAACATGAAGCCCAAAGTTTCTTCGTCCAAAACTTTTGCTTTCAAAGTCATCGTAGAAACGCCGTTTTTATTAAGAGCTTCTTGCGTTGCTAAAGCTTCTGCTTTTAACAACTCGCCCATCGAGCGGCCTTCCAATGTTTTCGTTTCTTTGAATTGAGAAGTTTGCATACGACGAGAACCCGCTTCCGATTCATCAACACGTACGAAGACAACAAATTTATCTTTCGTGCCTTCCATTACCTGCTGCAAGATCGAGTGCTGGTCAGATGCACCAATCGCCCACATTGGCGTGCTCACGCGAGGAGCCGCAGCGCCTGCACGATTCGTTGCTTTACCTAGTGATTCAGCCCAAAGCTGCTGGAACCAAGAACCGAAACTTTTTAAACGCGAGTTATAAGACCACATAAGTGTGATCCATTCTTCACGCTGGAAGCTGCCTGCCAATTGCGCCATTGTTTCAGCAACCAATTTTGTATCAAGCATTGCGCGTTGTGCGCCTACGCGGAATTTCTCAAGATCCAATCCCAAGAAAGAAGCTGGGAACATTCCCACTGGAGAAAGCACAGAGAATCGGCCCCCCACATCGAGTGGAATTTCTAATTCAGGAACTTTGTTTCCACGCGCCCATGTCGTCAGAGAGCTGTCTTTCGTTTCAGAGATCACGATGCTGTTATCAGAAAGTTTCAAACCTTCGTCTTTGTAAATCGCATCCAAGAATTCCAAAGCACAAAGTGATTCGATCGTCGTGCCGCTTTTAGAAATGAATGCCCAAGCAACATCTTTCAATGTGCCAAGCTCTTCAATCAAAGAATCAAATTCCAAGGCATCGACATTGTCGATAAAGAACAAAGTTTTTGTGTTAAACACTTCCGCGATCACGCGTGTGCCCAAAGAGCTTCCGCCTAAACCCACAACAACTAGCTTTTTGAATTTTTCTGAGAACGCTGCACCTTGCTTGTGTGAAGACTGCCAAAGAGGAATTCTTTCAACCAATTGAGGGAAACCAATTTCTTTTCTATTTTGCAGGAATGCTTTCAAAGCTGATTCGCATTCTTGAACTAAAGAAGCGCTTGGTGATTTACTTTGGTGAGAAATTTCCATCATGGGCGTAAGCCTTTCTTATTCAGCAAGTTTTAACAGTGTATGAACAGTCTTTTTTAATTTTTCGACATCGAATGGCTTTTTGATGTAATCATCAGCGCCGATATCAAAAGCCTTCTTCATGTCTTCGTCAGTGGCTTTACCAGAGACAAATACCAATGGAATTTTTTTGAGATCTTTATGTTCTTTCAACATTTGGGCTAATTCAAAACCATTAATCCAAGGCAAACCAACATCCATCAAAATCAAATCGACAGGTTGATCATCCAACACAGTTGAAAGTTCTGTGGCATCAGCAGCCATTTTGATAACGTAGCCTTCTGACTCTAAAATTCTTTTTAAAGCCATACGCATTGTCTCGTCATCTTCGATAACTAAGATGACTGAAGGATCGAGTTTCTTTTTTGCTTCACGAAATTGATCGAGAGACACAACGTCTTGGCTCGCAATACGAGCCTTCGTGATTTTTTCGATCTTGCTTACCAAATCCTTGGTATTGATTTTTTTGTCCTTCATAACGTCCTTGTGCTTTGTAATTCCGAACTAGTGACCTTCGGCTTCCAACCATCTTTCCGCATCAATCGCGGCCATGCAACCAGTTCCTGCAGCTGTGATAGCTTGACGGTAAACGTGGTCGGCAACGTCACCTGCTGCAAACACACCAGGGATGTTAGTATAGGTAGAACCCGGTTGAACCGTTAGGTAACCAGTGTCTTTCATATCGAGGATGCCTTTGAAAAGATGTGTGTTCGGAGTGTGGCCGATCGCGATGAAAAGGCCTGTCCATGGAACGTCAGACTCTTCACCTGTTACCAAGTTTTTCAAACGGGCGCCTGTCATTCCTTTACCGTCACCTTTGACTTCAATAACTTCAGAATTCCAGATCACTTCGATCTTAGGATTTTTCATTGTACGTTCAGCCATGATTTTAGAAGCACGGAAGTGATCACGACGGTGAACAACATAAACTTTTGTCGCGAAACGAGTCAGGAATTGTGCTTCCTCCATCGCTGTATCACCACCACCGACGATACCGATTTCTTGATTACGGAAGAAAGCGCCGTCACAAGTCGCACAGGCTGAAACACCACGATTCATATATTGTTTTTCAGAAGGCAGACCCAAGTACTTTGCACTTGCACCTGTAGAGATGATGATTGATTTCGCCAAGTGAAGAGTTTCACCAACCCAAACTTTGAATGGACGAGCCGAGAAATCAACTTTCGTTACGTTTTTAGTGATAAAGCGAGTACCGAAGCGTGCTGCTTGTTTTCTGATTTCAGCAACCAACTCAGGACCCGTGATGCCGTGTTCGAAACCAGGGAAGTTTTCAACTTCAGTTGTGATCATCAACTGACCACCAGCTTCTTCACCTTCGATCATCAATGGTTGAAGATTTGCACGAGCTGTATACACAGCCGAAGTCAGACCCGCAGGACCTGAACCGATGATGATGACGTTTTCAATTTTTTGTTCTGAAGATGTAGACATAAAATACCTCATTTTTAACCGCTGAATAATCCCCCAGAGGCTACCAAGAACAGGTCCGTTTTTCATTCATTCTTTGCTTGTTTTGGTCTGCGTCAGCTAGAATGAGACATGCCGGTAATCAGCTTTAAAAAAAGAGCCTCGATTGAAGTCCCTGAGGGGGCTAATTTGATGCGAGCTTTGCTCGACGCAGGCCTGCCCGTTGCCTCCAGCTGCGATTCAGATGGAGTTTGCGGAAAATGTAAGATTCAAATCTTAAGCGGGATGGAGAACCTCAGCCGCCCTAATGATACCGAAGACTTTTTACGAGAAGTGCATGATGTCGATAAAGACGTTCGCATCAGCTGCCAGGTCCAAGTGCACGGCGATATCACCGTACACGCAACTTATTGGTGATCCTTCACGATCACCAACCGTCAGAAAAACTAAACTCTTTCCAATCGAACAAAGTTAATTTTAATACCTTCACGCAAGAAGATCTTTTCGAAAGCAGTTTCGAAATTCTCATCTTTCATTTCTGAATTGTGAAGATCTTTAGTCTCATAGACGACTTTGTATTTTGATTCAGCAATCTCTGGCAAAGCCCACTCAAAATAAGCCAAAGAGTCCGTTTTGAAATCAATGCGCGAACCCGGGCGTTGCAAATCCCAAAGGATGTCCAAGTTTTGCTTACAAACCACACGGTTTTTGGGCTTCTTTGGTGAAGTCCACGGATCTGGGAAATGAATGTAGACGTTATTCACTTCACCCGCTTCAAAAAGCTCAGAAATATTGAAGGCGTGATAACGAGAAACCGCTGCGTTTTTTGCGCCGCCCGTAACTGCACGACGAATAGTTTGAATAAGTGGTTTGTATTTCAATTCCAAACCTACAACCGAACGCTCAGGATGTTTGATCGCGTGATGTGCGAAATGTGTTCCGTTGCCAGTGCCAATTTCAACGTCCATTGGGACATCGTTACCAATTTTGAAAACGTCTGAACGCCATTTGCCCTTGTTAAGTGGTGAGCGCAATTCATCGAATGCGACGTGAGAATACTCACCATTCAAAGCCAATGTGTAGGCATTTTGTACGGGTAAATCTTTAGTGATATTGATCTGGCGACGAGGCGATATTTTAGACGGCGGTGTATTAGGAATATCCATGGGACACTTGATTAGTCGGATGCGGTCCTCCGGTCAAGCTTTTCACCGTAAACGGGCGAGCCGAAATGAAAGGCTCCACCCTGATAGGGCAATCTTTGACTAAGCAAGTGGCACAAAAGGATTTTTTACAAGGATCCAAATGGAAGACTATCTCACCATCAAACTCATAGTCCTTTACGACCGCTTTTTCAAAGCCATCGGTGAACTCATGAACATAAGCAATATCCCAATATTCTGGCACAACAAGATGGGCATCGACGTGATGAAAACGACCCGATCTGATCATGCGCATTTGATGAATGTCGATAATACCAGGCCGACGATGTTTCTCGAGTGAAGCGGTCAAATTTTGCAGGATATTTTCATCTTGTTCATCCATCAATCCACCAAAACTAGGACGAACAATTTTAATTCCCGCCCAAGCTAAATTCAGACCGACGATGATCGCAATAATCGGATCCAACCACGTGATGTTTGTGAGCAAAACCAAACCTAAACCCACGATCACACCTGCTGTTGTTGCGACATCAGAAAGCACATGGGTGCCGCTCGCAACAAGCGCTTCAGAATGATGTTTTTTTCCAACCTGACGAAGATAAATTCCCAAGAACAAATTCAATAAGGCCGCAACAACAACGACGGCCATACCGACTTCAAGATCTTTTGGAGCTTCATGATAAATGAGTGCTTTGACGCTCTCTCCGATAATCATCAGCGCCGCAAAAAAGATCATTCCACCTTCGAAAGCAGAAGAAAAATACTCGGCCTTACCATGTCCATAAGGATGTTCGTGATCTGCTGGCTGTGAGGCAAATCGCACAACAAAAAGTGCAACAATCGCAGCAATCACATTCACAATGCTTTCCAGTGCATCAGACAAAACCGCCGCAGATCCCGTGATCTTATACGCGCCGATTTTGATAGCGAATATCAACAAGCTAGCGATCGCAGACACCCACGCAGCACGATTACGAATTTTATCACTGGGATGAGCAACTGACGTCATAAGACTGTTCTCTTAAATCACACGGCAAGAGTCAATGTTATCAGAGAAAATCTGAGGTTGATCAAAAAGGTTCAGATGCGAGGCGGAGGGTTTTGACCGAAACGGAGGCGTACTGCAGGTACGTCGGAGAGAAGGGCAAGGCCTGACAACGAAGTCAGCTGGGCCTTTTTCATCGACCGTTATCAACCAGCAGCTTTGCGGCGTTTTGATGCTGGGGGCGAAAGCTCCACCACTTTGCCATTTTCAGGTTGATAATAAGAAACCTGATTGCGGCCTTTTTCTTTGGCATCATACAAAGCGTGGTCAGCGCGGCGGACAAGGTCACGAGCACTCATGTTTTCACCGTTGACCATCATCGCAAAACCCAACGAAGCTGTCAGACGAATCTGATCTTCGCCACTTTGGAATAATGTTTTCGCTATGCTATCACGCAAGCGTTCACAGAAAAACATCGCACCCGCATGATTGGTTTCAGTCAATACAACAAGGAATTCGTCACCGCCGTAACGGGCTGGCAAGTCGATGTTGCGAGTGTTTGCACGGATGATTTTACCCACTTCCGAAAGCACGTAACTTCCGAACAAATGGTCATGGCCGTCATTCACAGTTTTGAAAAAATCGATATCCATCATGACAACGCAAACATCACGACCAAAGCGCTTACCACGCTCCATCTCGAAATCAAGCTTTTGGTACAAAGAACGCATGTTGAACAACCCTGTGAGGTCATCCGTATCCACCATTTCTTTGAGTTTGGCGTTGGCATAAAGTAATTGCTCATGAAGGTCACGAATACGCAATTGAGTACGAATACGCGCCAGCAATTCAAGGGGAACAAAAGGTTTTACAATGTAATCGTCAGCGCCCGCATCGAGAGCCTCGATGATCGCTTCCGTCGAAGAATTTTCAGAGACGAATACGCATGAAACGTGAGTCAAACGCTCACGCACAGCCTTAAGCAATCTTAAGCCTGCCATGGATGTCATCCAGTCCAATATAACTACGTGCGGAACCCAGGTCTCGACAATTCTATGCGCTTCTTCTTCAGTGGAGACGCCTTTTGCGTCATAACCTTCCCAACGAAGAGGCTCTAACAGAATTTCTAAACTGTCCCTGTCGTCATCAATTACAAGAACTCTGCGACTTTTAGGTTGTTTGTTTCCAGCTTCAAAACTCATGTCTATTCCATTGTACCTTCAACACTGCTTTTCGGTTAAGAACGGGAAAAAGTTTAGACACTTTTCCCATCAATGGCCGAGTCTGGTTTTCTGGACCTTCGTCGCACCCCAATGCATATAGACTCATTCGGAAAAACAATTGAACAAGAGGTCAAATTTCGATATTAAAAACTGGTCTTATTTGTAGCGCGGAAATGTTCAGCAAGAAGGATCCACAATGAGTTCAAACTTTATCGAAATTGAATCCAAATGGCAGAAAAGCTGGGAAGCGAAAAAGGCTTTCAAAGCAGAGGAAACCTCTAACAAGCCAAAGTACTACGCGCTCGATATGTTCCCATATCCTTCTGGATCTGGTTTACACGTAGGTCACATCGCCTCATACACGCCAGCGGATATTATTTCTCGCTACAAACGTGCAAACGGTTTTAATGTTCTTCACCCAATGGGTTACGACGCCTTCGGTTTGCCAGCAGAGCAGTTCGCGATTCAAACTGGCGTTCATCCTGCAATCACAACTGAAAAGGCGATTGAAAGCTACCGTCGCACTTTGAAAGCTTTCGGTTTCAGCTTTGACTGGGAACGCGAAATTTCAACCGCTTCTCCTGAGTACTACAAATGGACTCAGTTCATTTTCTTGAAACTTTTCGAACGTGGTTTGGCTTACCAAAAAGAAGTTCCTGTGAACTGGTGCCCCGCTTTGAAAACTGTTTTGGCGAATGATGAAGTGATCGATGGAAAATCTGAGCGCGGTGGTCACCCGGTGATTCGCGTTCCGATGAAACAGTGGATGCTTAAGATTACAGACTACGCTGAAAGACTTTTGCAAGATCTCGACAAAGTTGACTGGCCAGAACGCACGAAAGAAGCGCAACGCAATTGGATTGGAAAATCTGAAGGCGCTCGCGTGACTTTCAAAATCGACGGTCACAGCGAAACATTTGAAGTCTTCACTACCCGCCCAGACACTTTGTTTGGTGTGACGTTCATGGTGATGGCTCCAGAAAATCCATTGGTAGCAAAAATCACAACAGCAGCGCAAAAATCTGCTGTGGAAGAGTATGTTGAAAAAACATCTCGCAAATCTGAAGTTGAAAGAAAAGCGACTACGGAAAAAACCGGAGCATTCACAGGTGGCTTTGCCTTGAATCCGATCACGGGCGAAAAAATCCCTGTGTGGATTTCTGATTACGTGATGATGGATTACGGTACGGGCGCGATCATGGCTGTTCCAGGTCACGACGCTCGCGATTTTGAGTTTGCGACTAAATTTGAACTTCCAATCAAACGCGTTTTGGAAGGCGGCGATGCTTTGCCATTCGAAGGCGAAGGCAAATTAGTTAATTCTGATTTCTTAAACGGTCTTTCTAAAACAGCAGCTATCGCGGAAATGCTTACTAAGCTAGAAGCGAAAAAAATCGGCGTGCGTGAAGTCCAATACAAACTTCGCGACTGGTTGTTCAGCCGTCAACGTTACTGGGGCGAGCCGTTCCCCATCGTGCGTTTCCCGAAAGCGGGCATGAAAGGCGTTCCCGCTGCGGAATTGCCAGTGTTGTTGCCTGAAGTTGCGAACTATGAGCCATCTGACACAGGTGAAGCTCCTCTTGCGCGCAATCAAGACTGGGTGAAATATCCAGGTAAACCAGGCATGGGCGAAGGTGAAATCGGAATGCGCGAGACAGACACGATGCCGGGCGCAGCGGGTTCGTCTTGGTATTTCTTAAGATACATCGATCCACACAATACGAATGCACCATTTGATTTTGAAAAACAAAAATACTGGATGCCCGTCGATCTTTACATCGGTGGCCCTGAGCATACTGTGGGTCACTTGTTGTACTCACGCTTCTGGCACAAAGTGATGTTCGATGCAGGCATGGTGACTTGCCCAGAGCCGTTCCAAAAGTTAGCTCACCAAGGCATGATCTTGGGACCTGATGGCGAGAAAATGTCGAAATCTCGTGGCAACGTGATTCCTGCAGAAGAGATCGTGAGATCTCACGGAGCTGACGCATTGAGAACGTTTGTCAGCTTCATGGGACCGTTGGATCGCGACAAACCTTGGTCACCAACTGGTATCGACGGTGTGAAGCGCTTCTTGGATCGCGTTTGGCGTTTGATCGTCAACGATCAGGGCGAATATGTAGCGACACAAGATGCTTTGACTCCTGAAGTTGAGAAATTAGTTCATAAAACGATCAAAAAAGTGACGGAAGACATTGAGAACATGAGTTTCAACACGGCGATTTCTGCCATGATGATCCTTGTGAATGAACTTTACCGCACTGAGTGTCGCTCTGAAAAAGCGCTCAAACCGCTTGTACAGATCTTGGCGCCATTTGCTCCCCACATGGCTGAAGAGTTGTGGGAAAAAATGAAGGGCGAGGGACTTTGCACTTTGGCACCTTGGCCAAAATATGATAGTACCCTGTGCGCTGATGATACGGTTACGATTGGTGTTCAAGTGAACGGAAAAATGCGTGGCACTATTGAGATCGGTATCGCAGCTTCCGAAGAAGAAGCAATGAAAGCAGCTAAAGAAGTTGCGGGCGTTGCGGCTGTTTTGGGTGACAAAAATCCGGATAAGGTCATTTACAAAGCCGGAAAAATTTTAAACATTATCGTCAAATAGATGAGGGTTAAAAGAAATGTCAAATTGGAGTCCTGAGAAAAGCGCCGAACTCTATGGTATCAACAACTGGGGTAACGGTTATTTCAGAGTAAATTCTCAAGGTAATGTCTCTGTGACTCCGATGGGTGCTAATGGCCCTTCGGTTGATTTGCACGAATTGACACAAGATCTTTTGGATCGCGGTATTCGCGTTCCAATCATGATCCGCTTCCCTGAAATCATCAAATCTCGCGTTGAGCTTTTGAATGGTTGTTTCCATAAAGCATTCCAAGATCACAACTACAAAGGCCAATATTGCGGCGTTTATCCGATCAAAGTGAATCAACAACGTCACTTGGTTCAGGAGCTTGTTAAGTACGGTCGTAATTTCCAAATGGGTCTTGAGTGCGGTTCAAAACCAGAACTCCTTGTGGTTCTTGCGTTGATGAACACTGAAAACGCTTTGATCATCTGTAACGGCTTTAAAGATGCTGAGTACATTGAGACAGCGATTCTTTCGCAAAAACTCGGTCGCAACACAATCATCGTTGTCGATCGTAAAGAAGAACTTCCAATGATCATCAGTGCGGCGAAGAAATTCAACGCTCGTCCAAAAATTGGCTTCCGTGCGAAATTAAATACGCAAGGTGCTGGTAAATGGGTTGATTCATCTGGCGCGCGCTCTAAGTTCGGTTTGACTGCTGTTGAAATCGTTGAAGGCGTTGAGATGCTGAAAAAAGAAGGCATGCTTGATTGCCTTGAGTTGATGCATTACCACATCGGTTCGCAAGTTCCGCAAATTCAATCGATCAAGTCTTCATTGAAAGAAGGCGCGCGTTTCTATACTGAGCTTGTGAAAATGGGCGCAGGTTTGAAATACATCGACGTGGGTGGCGGTCTTGGTATCGACTACGACGGTTCAGGTCACTCTGACAGTTCAGTCAACTACTCTGAGCAAGAGTATGCGAATGACATCGTGTCTGTGTTGCAAACTCTTTGTGATGAAAAAGGCATTCCACATCCAAACATCGTGACTGAGTCAGGCCGCTTCTTGGTAGCCCATCACTCGGTTCTTGTTTTCAACGTTATGGGGGTTAATGACCTTCACCTTTATGAACCTCCTCGTCCTGCTGGCAAAACTGATCCTTCGATCATGCAAGACATGCAGTACATCTTTGAGAAGGTGAACAAAGATAATATCAACGAATGTTTCAATGACCTTGAACAAGCGAAACAAGAAACCCTTCAACTGTTCACATACGGCGTATTGTCTCTTGAGCAACGCGCTTGGTGTGAAAGCATGTACTTTGCGATCGCGACTAAAATGGTCACGCTTGCGAAGACTGTGAAAGACACTGAAGACATCGTTGCCGTTCTTTCTAAAGAGCTTTGCGACACTTATTACTGCAACTTCTCTGTGTTCCAATCGGTTCCAGATTCTTGGGCCGTTGGTCAGTTGTTCCCAGTAATTCCAATTCACCGTTTGAACGAGGAACCAACTCGTGAAGCGACATTGGCCGATTTGACTTGCGACTCTGACGGTGTGATCGAGAAATTCATCGACACTGTGACTGGTGAGCCAAAAGAAACTGTGCGTTTGCACAATTTCACTGAAGGTCAGCAGTACTATATGGGCGTGTTCTTAACAGGCGCATACCAAGAGATCTTGGGCGACTTGCACAACTTGTTCGGCGATACGGACGCAGTACACATCTCTTTGAACGATATGGGCTACACAATTGACCATTACGTTCCAGGCGATACTGTGACTGAAGTTCTATCTTACGTTCAGTACGGGCGCTCTGAAATGGTTGATAACGTTCGTCAAGCTACTGAAGAGTCGATCCAAAAAGGTTCGATCACAAAGCAGGAAGCAAAACTTCTTATCAAACATTACGAAGAAGGTCTTTCTGGTTACACTTACTTGGAAGAAGCTGAGTAGGTCTGTTACAAATATCAAACTTCAAAAGGGTCGGCCACAAACCGACCCTTTTTTTTATTTGGTATTTCAAAGCTTTTTCGCGTTTAATTGTGTGGGGGACATTCCACATGAAAAATATTTTTCTAAGTATCTTGTTCGCGACTTTTGCCTTCTCTATCTCTTGTACTAAAAAAGCTGACAACACGGCACCTATGCCGACTGGTGAAATGAAGACCTCAGGCCGCGAGTTGATCGTTGGAACTGATGCTGCCTACGCCCCATTTGAAAGTGAAAACGCAGATCGCACTATTTCTGGTTTCGATATCGAGATCTTGAAATCAGTCGCTGAAAAAGCCGGTTTGAATGTGAAATTCGTAAACACTCCTTGGGAAGGTTTGTTCAATCAACTTGAAACAGGCGATCGCGATATCCTCGTTTCTGCGATCACAATCACAGATGAGCGCAAAAAGGTGATGGATTTCTCTGATCCTTATTTTGAAGCGGCACAATTGATCGCGGTTCCAATGAAATCTAAAGTTACTAAGATGGCTGATCTAAAGCCTTTAAAAGTCGGCGTGCAAAACGGCACAACGGGTGACGAGATCGCGAGCAAGCTGATCGGTAAATCAAGTCCGAACATCAAACGCTTCGAAGGCACTCCTCTTGCGATCAAAGAACTTGAAAACGGTGGCGTTGACGCTGTCGTTGCTGACAACGGTGTTGTGAATAACTTCATCAAGAACAACGCCGCGAATTTCAAAGTCGTTTCTGATCCAAGCTTCGCCAAAGAACACTACGGCATCGCCGTGAAACGCGGAAACACGGAATTGCTTGCTAAAATCAACGAAGGTCTTAAAGCCATCAAAGCCGATGGTACTTACGACAGAATTTTTAAATTCTACTTCGGCGAAGCAGCTAAATAATGTTCGCATGGTTTAGAACGGACATTATCGTTGAATACTGGCCCTTGTTTTTAGAGGGCCTTGGAACCACGCTAGAACTGACATTGATCGGCGTGGTCGTCGGAACGATCTTAGGATTGTTCTTGGGACTTGGAAAAATCTCTTACGTAGAGCATGGTCCTTGGAAAATCCCTGTGATGATTTTCATCCGCTGGCCTTCGCAACTTTATATCGCGTTTTTTCGTGGCACTCCCCTGTTCGTTCAAATCCTTCTTATCCACTTCGCTCTTGTACCCTTACTGATTCATCAAGACACAGGCTTGCTGATCACAGGTGAACTTGCACAAAATTTAAAACGTGAATACGGATCGTTCATCTCGGGTGCTTTGGCATTGAGTCTGAATTCCGCCGCCTATATCGCTGAAATTTTCAGAGCTGGCATTCAATCGATTGATCGTGGTCAAAGTGAAGCGGCAAGATCGTTAGGTCTATCGCACTTTCACACCATGAAGTCGATCGTCATCCCGCAGGCTTTCCGTCGCATGCTGCCTCCATTGGGTAATGAAGCCATCATGCTATTGAAAGATTCTTCGTTGGTGTCAGCGATTGGTTTGGCCGAACTCGCTTACGCTGCTCGTACTGCAGCCGGCGCTTACGCTCGTTACTGGGAACCTTATCTGTTTATTTCGATGATTTACTTGGTGATCACGATGGCGATGTCATTCGGCGTGAACCGTTTAGAAAGAAGATATAAAAATCTATGATCACGGTTCAAAATCTCGATAAGTTTTTCGGTAAAAAACAGGTTCTTAAAAATATCTCAGCCGAGATCAAAGACAACGAAGTCATTTGTGTGATTGGTCCTTCTGGTTCTGGCAAAAGTACTTTCTTGCGTTGTTTGAATGCGCTTGAAAAAGCACAAAGCGGCGTTATCAAAGTTGATAACTTCACGGTGACAGATCCAGATACTGATTTAAATGAATTGCGTTCGCACGTTGGAATGGTTTTTCAACGCTTTAATCTTTTCCCCCACATGACAGCACTTGATAATATCACATTAGCTCCGATGAAAACTCGCGGGTTGTCTCGTGCTCAAGCTGAAGAAAAAGCGCGCGAATTATTAAAACGTGTCGGCTTATCAGAAAAAGAAGCCTCTTATCCTCATGAACTTTCCGGCGGACAACAACAACGTATCGCGATTGCTCGTGCCCTTGCGATGGAACCAAACGTGATGCTTTTTGATGAACCAACAAGCGCCCTAGACCCCGAAATGGTCGGTGAAGTTTTGGACGTCATCAAGTCACTGGCTCACGGTGGAAAAACCATGGTCGTTGTGACTCACGAAATGGGATTTGCGAAACAGATCAGCGACCGTGTGTTCTTTATGGATGAGGGACAAATCATCGAACAAGCATCACCTCAACAGCTCTTTAATTCTCCACAGAGTGAGAGGACTAAATCTTTTTTGAGTAAAGTACTTTAGTCGAGCCCAGATGATACCGCCGCGTTTGACCGCTTTCCTTAGAATGTGAAACTCTAGAATAGTTCATTTTGTTTATAGCATCAAAGGAGACACTTCATGGAAAAACCGTGGTTGGCGCAGTATGAGCCAGGCGTTCCGGCAGAAATTTCTTACGGCAACTACAACAGCCTCAACGACTTATTCAATGAAGTTTTCCAAAAATACAGTGCACGTCCTGCGTTTTATAATTTGGGTCGTACGCTGACGTTTACGGGTCTTGAGCGTTTGAGTGCTCGCTTCGCCGCATATCTACAAAACGAAACTGATTTAAAACCGGGTGATCGTGTCGCGATCATGATGCCGAACATTCTGCAATACCCAGTGGCATTGTACGGAGTTTTGCGTGCGGGCTTAGTAGTGGTGAACGTTAATCCACTCTACACTCCCCGTGAATTAGAACATCAGTTAAAAGATTCTGGCGCAAAAGCGATCATCGTTTTTGATAATGCGGGTTCGACAGTTGCTGAAGTTGTGGGTCGTACTGATGTTAAGTACGTTTTCAGAACAGCTATCGGTGATTTCTTGAAATGGCCGAAATCTGCGATCGTGAATTTCTTGATCAGCAAAGTAAAAAAAATGGTGAAGCCTTACGACATCCCAGGCGCGATAAGCTTCTCGGATGCTTGCCGTGAAAAGGGCAATAAGTTTACTCCTGTAACTAACCTCACTCGTGAGTCGATCGCGTTCCTGCAGTACACAGGTGGTACAACAGGTGTTGCGAAAGGTGCGGTGCTGACTCACGGAAATATGTTAGCAAATCTTCTCCAAGCCGCTGCGTGGATTCAAAAACACACGGCACCTGAAGGTGAAATCATCATCACAGCGCTGCCGCTGTATCATATCTTCTCTTTAACAGCGAATGCGTTTGCTTACTCGTCATTTGGTGCTTTGAACGTTTTGATCACAAATCCAAAAGACATTCCTGGCTTCGTCAAAGAATTGAAAGCTTGGAAGTTCACAGCGATTACCGGCGTGAACACATTATTCAATGCTTTACTGAACAATCCTAATTTTGCAAAATTGGATTTCTCTGCATTGAAGCTCGCTTTGGGTGGCGGTATGGCTGTCCAAGCTCCGGTTGCAAAACGCTGGAAAGAAGTGACTGGCGTAACTTTGCTTGAGGCTTACGGTCTGACAGAGACTTCTCCAGCAGCGTGTATCAATCCAACAAACCTAAAAGACTACAACGGCTACATCGGTCTTCCGATCTCTTCAACGCTTGCAAAGATCATCGATGATGAAGGCAAAGCTTTAGCTTACAACGAGCCGGGCGAATTGTGCTTGAAGGGCCCACAAGTTATGCGTGGCTATTGGAACCGCGACGATGAAACCGCAAAAGTGATGACAGCAGACGGTTTCTTTAAAACAGGTGACGTTGCGATCATGACTCCAGAAGGTTACGTAAAGATCGTCGATCGTAAGAAAGACATGATCTTGGTATCCGGCTTTAACGTTTATCCAAATGAAGTGGAAGAAGTAGCGTGTACTCATCCAGGCGTTTTCGAAGCAGCCGCAGTCGGTGTGCCTGATAGCAAATCAGGAGAGATCGTAAAACTTTTCGTAGTGAAAAAAGATCCAGCTCTGACAGCAGAAGATGTAATCAAACACTGCAGAACAAACCTCACTTCATACAAAGTTCCAAAACTAGTAGAATTCCGAGAGAGCTTGCCGAAAACAAACGTAGGAAAAATCCTACGCCGCGAACTCAGATAACGGCGCTGCTTCAGTTCCGGGCCCACCGGCCCTACACTCTGCCGGCGCCGCCGAGGTACCTGCTTCCTTTTTCATCCGAGATTTCCGAATCTCGGATCTCGGAGGTCTCATGGAAATCAATGAAATGCACCGTGGTCGCTTGATCGACCACCTTCAATTGGTTGTTAACGATTTCAAAGCGAGCAAAACTTTTTATGCCGCTGTGATGGAAGCTTTAGAGATTCCAATTGGTGGCGAAGGTGAAGACTACTTTTGGGTCGATGAACTTTTTATTTCTTCAAAAGACAGCAAATCAGCAACTGGAAAACTAACGGGCCGCACGCACTTAGCATTCCAAGCAAAAGACCGCGCGATGGTTGAGAAATTTCATAAAGCCGCATTGAAAGCCGGCGCCAAAGACAACGGTGCACCTGGCGAGCGCCCTTACCACCCCGGCTACTACGCCGCTTTCGTGATTGATCCAGACGGCAACAACATCGAAGCTGTCTTCCACGGCCCAGCAAAAAAATCCGCCGACTCAGTCAAAATCACTTGGTAAAACACTAGCAGAGGGCAAGGCCCGCAAGGGCCCGAAACTGAATCATCACTGCAATTGACTTCGTCCTCAATAAAATCTATTTCTTGTTTATGCCAACAAAAAAGACACCCAAGACAGTTGTCGTCAAAGAGCATCCTCGACGTGTACCTGTTAGCAAAAAGAATCCTTCCGGCATAACTATCGTTGATAAACATTTGCGACATATCGAAGGACAGTATCTCGATAAAAAAATGATCGCTGACACTTTTATCAATTACGATAAGAAAAAAGTTATTCTTCCAGCAAAAGGTAAGCTATTGCTACCGAACGAAGATGAGTACGACGAATACATAGCTATGTGGGTTCACTACTTTAATAAAAAATTAAATTTAAAAACTGAAATTGATCCCGATATGATCAAAGCATTAATCGCGTCCGAATCTACTTTCAAACCTGCGGCGACAAATAAGACTGCAACTGGGTTAACTCAAATCACGACGGCGACTCTAAAAATTCTCCAAGATCTAAGCGGTGAATCAAAAGAATTTGTTTTCAAAGATATCCGAAAGAAAGATCTAACAGATCCTAATGTCGCAATTGCTCTTGGCGTAAGATGGATTGCATACAAGAAGCAGTATGCAGATAAAATCCTGAAACGTGCCGCAACTTCCGACGAGGTAATTCAAGTTTATAAAGGAATACTCAGCGACGATTCGAAAAAGGCATCTGAGATTATGAAAAGTTACAGAGGATTTTATGAAAAGCTCAAAAAATAATCTACTTTTGGGAACCATTTTTTTTCTTTCGATAGGATGCCAGAGCACGAAGCATTTCGAAATGACTCCTTCTTCAAAGCCAGATTTGTATGTGATAAAGACTGACAGCAATAGAGTTGTCCATGAATGCTACTTCATGAATGCCGAAAAAGAGAACAATTGGAGGCACCTTTATACAATGAATATTCTAGGCAACAATAACGATGTCATTCCAATTTATTACCCTGTGAATCAAGACGCTGACGAGTGCAAAGCCCATATCAAAAAAGTTGAAAAAGTTCTAAAAAAATCCAATCAAGTAAGGTTATGCGCACGAGGAAAACTGGACCTCATTACGGATGGAACGAAAATTGAGACTTTAGATTTTGGACCGCTCGGAAAACATGACTCGCATTTCCATGCCCTCACCTTTGATACGATTTGCAACGACAAAGAATGCGTGAGCATCAGCGATACATGGACCTATACTTGTCCAGAGCTTCAAAAGTAACAAGGTCTCTGTTACTTCATCCAGAATAAGTCGAGATTTAGGTTGGCGATTTCTTCGGCTGGTGAGTCTTTCACCAGCTCTGAGATTTGTTTGATTGTTTGAACCAGCACTTCGCGCACTTTCGGAAAGTCAGCGCGACTTAAAGAAATATTTCCTGTGAACATCAGCTCTTCATCTAAAAGATTTTCGCTTCGTTGAATGGCTTTGATGCGCCAGTTTGAATGGTGCTTCAATAAATGCGGCGAACCCTTTTCAACGTGGGTCGATAAAACTGTCGCGCGATAAACTGAACTTTGCAAATCGCACAAACCTGATTCCGTTAGAAAACGCAAAATATCCAAAGCTTGTTGCGATGAAATTTGAAAGCGTTCAACAACGTCATTCAACGAACGACCATCTTCCGTCGAACAGAAAAGATGAATCGCACTGTATAACCATGTGGAATAAAAAACGCTGCGTTCTTGTTCACTCAAACTGCGTTGCGCTTGAATGCGCTTAGAAACTTGCAGTGAGTCTTTTTTAAAGCCGTCTTTCTTGGCTAAAAAATATTTTTTTAAGTCGCGTGTTCCTGCTCTTTCAATCTGCACCAGAGTCAGGAAGTAATCCGTTTCGAGCTCATTCAATCCCAAAAAGCCCGCAGCCTTTTGCGCTTGCTCCAAGCTCAGGTCCTTATCACCTGAAAGAATCTGACTCATTAAGGTGGTGTGCACACCCACATGCTCAGCCATGCGCTTAATCTGCCCATGGCCCCGGGAGGGTAAAGTTCGCAAGTGAGTGCGGATCAAAGCCTTATAATCATCAAATTCGAAGATTTTCATATCCTTCAAATATCATATACTTATCTATCAAAATTTATCTATTAATAAGTTTTAAAAGTTATA